>WLWD01000029.1_pt1 | contig 2031579 bp, 1718 predicted proteins | sample 6712731 | NCBI WGS metagenome assembly WLWD01 (sample SAMN12718690, study PRJNA576275) | sponge metagenome | isolation source: marine sponge | host: Mycale hentscheli | place: New Zealand: South Island, Marlborough, Capsize Point | collected 2014-11-01 | reverse complement strand
ACGGCTCACCCAGCACTGTGTTGACGAAACTTTTCATCAACTCTGGATGTTCCTTGGCTTGCTCGAACATCGCCGCTGCATCTGACCAGCTGAACCAGCCCACCGGGCTGTAAAGCGAAGACAAATGATAACCAACCGTCTGCCCATCACCTTTGGCTGTTGCCATCCACTGACCCTTGGCAAGCATTTCTGTTTTGTGATGCTCTGCGATCAGTTCTTCGCAAGATTCACATTCATACGTTACATCCGAAGGGTTACCCTCGGTCCAGCGGAGCTGTGAAAACCTTAATGGCTGCTCATGCCTGCAATGAGGGCAAGGCACATGAAAATAACGTTGGTCTGAATTGTCAAATTCCCGGGCAATGCGCGATAATCCTTTCAATGTTGGTGTGCTCACAAGAAAAACCTTACGTCGCCCCTGAAATGTGGCGCTTCGGCGTTCTGCTAGTATGATTGGATCGCCTTCACCCTCGACATCGCCGGGATAGCCATCCACTTCATCCATAAACAGATACCGCGCTGGCATAGAACGTAAGCCCACTGCCGAATTCGCGCCTGTCATGACCAGCACACCGCCTGGAAACTCTTTCGACAACACGGTGTTGCCGGAATCTCGTGAGCGTGCGGGCTTCACCCGCGCTTTTAATTCCTTGGAATCCTCCAAAAGCGGATCAATACGCTGTTTGGAATTTCGTTTGGCCATTTCAACTGTTGGTGCCACAGCCATCATTGGGCCGGGAGCCATGTGAATGACATATCCCATCCAGTTATTACCAGCCTCGGTCCCGCCGATCTGGGCACCTTTCATGAAAACCACTCGCTGCGCCCGCTTATGAGGCGAGAGTTGATCCATAATTTCGCGTAAATACGGCGTACGTTCTGTGCGCCAGCGCCCGGGTTCTGCTGCAGCTTTAGGGGATAGGAAGCGATATTCGTCCGACCATTCAGAAATGGTCATAAATGCATCAGGCTTTAACCCTTCAAGCCATGCTTGTTCAAGTGTTTGCGCTCCATCGTACAGCGATGCCGTATCGAAAAGCATAGAGTGCTTTTTAGGCATCGCGCCGTCTTCCTTATCATTTGAAGTTTGCTGTAATCTCTCCAAGTTCTTCCAAATGTTCACGGACATAACGCTCCAACGTCACATGTAATTGGTGTGCATCGGTCTCAAGCTCTGCAGCCATCTGGCTAGAAATCCTTGCAGGCCATGTTTGCCACGCATCACGTTCCTGACGCGCAAGGCGAAACACATGGACAATGGCTTCACTGCGGTCGATAAGCTCACCTTTTAATTGTTTGAGGCGTACCCGATTGGTTTGTGCTTTTAAAACCTCATTGGCCGTTTTGGCCTGCATGTAGGTTGTGCCGCCCGATGAGACCGGAGCGCCACTTTCCTTCAATGTGTCTTCGACGGCTTCTACAGCCGCTGTTGGCACTGGTTTGGTCTTTGCAGCCCGCTTTGTTTGCGGTTTGGCCGTGTTGGATGACCATTCCCGATCAGCGCGATCTACATCAATGGTGCCATCAGGCTCAGCAGTAATGCGGCCTTGTTTTAGTGCCTTTCTGACAGCGGTGTCGCTGACGCCGCGCTGCCTTGCATATTCTCTGATCGATACGCCCATATTCTTCGATTAATCCTCTGAATTGACTTGATAAGCCTTGGTTTCCAAGCGTTCATGAACATGTCCACAAACAAAGGAGCAACCATGACAAACCACATAACACAAACCCAAAAAGACCAAATATTGGCGCAGATCGCCAAAGAAGATCTGCACCTTGAAACCCTTGAGACTCGCAAGAGCGACAGCCTTGATTTTCACGACTGCGCGGTCTGGTGCATCAAGTCTGCATTAGAGGCTGCTTATGAAGCGGGCCAACAATCTACCACCAAAGGAGATAAGTAATGAGTAAGACCACCAAACAAGCCCAGATCATCGAAACGCTTAGCACCAAGGAAGGGGCCAGCATCGATGAGATGATGAAACTGACAGGCTGGCAAAAACATACGGTGCGCGGCGTTCTGTCCCGAGTCATCAAAAAGCTCGAAGGCTTTGAGCTGAGCTCAGAAAAACAAGACGCTGAGCGCCGATATTACCTCAAACCAACTGAGAAAAAGGAGACCCAAGAATGAGTAACCAAAATCCCGTTATCAATAACGCCATCCAAGCCAACATGAACGCCATGCGTGACATGCTGGAAAAAGCCGCCACCCTCGCGCAAGAGGGTTGCGGTTACATGGACGAAGGCAATCGCAATGCTGCCATCGGCTCCATCATTGATCTTGATCGGCTGCTCGGCGATGCCAAGGCCTTACACGAAGCATCACTCGCCCTCCACAGGCAGTGAGGCTTCTGCCTTACCGCCAAGGCGGTCTTTTTCAACAGCCTTAAACTCCTGATCGCTACCAGATAGCGTTGCTTGTACTCCTGTCATTTCCTGCCAGCGACGCACAATCACATCCACATATTTGGGATCAAGCTCAATCAAACGCGCCTGTCGCCCGGTATGCTCGGCTGCAATCAATGTTGAGCCAGAACCACCAAAGGGGTCGAGGACAATATCCAATGTCTTGCTGGAATTTTTAATGCCGCGCACCACCAAATCAACAGGCTTCATGGTCGGGTGCAGATCATTCTTATGCGGTTTGTTATAGAACCAGACATCGCCCTGATCACGCGCACCGCACCAGTAGCGATCATTGCCATCTTTCCAGCCATAAAGGATGGGCTCATATTGACGTTGGTAGTCGGAGCGGCCCAGCGTAAATGTATTCTTTGCCCAGATGATAAAGGTCGACCATTTACCACCCGCATTGCGGAAGGCGCTTTGCAGCGTGTCCAATTCGCTAGAACTCATGCAGATGTAAAGAGCACCCTTGGTATGAGCCAACATGTTTTTGCAGGCTGCAGTTAAAAATCCTTCGAAATCGTCGCCCAGATTATCGTTCATAATCTTGCGTCCGGCTTTATTTCCACCTTTAGAGCGCAGTTTATCTTTGGCGGTGTCACCGTAATTCACATTGTAGGGTGGATCGGTAAAAACCATATCCGCCAGCTCACCAGCCATGAGTGTTTTCATATCGGCTTCGCTTGTGGAGTCGCCGCAGAGCAAACGGTGCTCACCCATAATCCAGACATCGCCTGTGCGGCTGACAGGATTTTCCTGTACTTCTGGAATGTTTTCATCAAGTGCGGCTGCTTCATCGTCATCGAGTGATGCCAACAAATCATCCAACTCCACATCGTCAAAGCCCAGCAGATCAAGGTCAAAATCCTCATCTGCAAGGTTCTTTAATTCTAAGCTCAGTAACTCTTCATCCCACCCAGCATTTTCAGCAATTTTATTATCAGCAATAATCAAGGCGCGGCGCTGATTTTCTGAGAGATGGTCCAGCTTGATGGTCGGAACGGTTTGCAGGCCGAGCTTCTTGGCTGCCATCACACGACCATGGCCCGCGATGATGATGTTATCGCCGCCAACCAGAACAGGGTTCACAAAACCAAATTCAGCAATTGACCCTGCAATCTGTGTGACCTGTGAGTCGCTGTGTGTGCGGGCGTTGCGGGCATAGGGAACCAGCTGCTCCAGCGCTATTTGCTGAACATTCAAATCCATTGTTAAACCTTTTTATGTGTTAGTGACGTGCGAACCCGGGTGCGAACTGCGAACCTCTTTTGCCGCCCTGACGCTAGCGAAATACTGCGCCCAGCCCGCCCGCATACGTTCCAGCCGCAGGAAGGACCCGTGGTTCGGTATGTGAGCGGAGCATCGATAAATGAGCGGTGTGAGGAAACAAAAAAGCCGCAATCAGATTGATGGCGGCTCGCTTGAATTCTTGACGGCTGCCTGTGCGTACACTGCTGCCGATTATGGTTCTTATAGTAGCCAAAAATGTTGCAAGTGTCGAATACTAAAGTGTTGCAACACTTTACTTCTGTCCTGCGTTCAAGCGAGCAGCAATTTTTGCCAGTGCAATATTCCACTTGCGCCATGCTGTGCTGCGATCACAGCCTAGCTCCCAGCAAATTGTTTTCCAGCGTCTGCGTGCGGCGCGATGCCAGATCAAGCGACGCTCTTCAACATCAACCCATGTAATCCAGCGCAGTGTTTGCTCCATGCGTGAGATGGCATCAGGCGTTGCACGTAAGCGAAGCGGCATGGGTTCACCTGCCGCAATCTCTTCTGGGGTGCGAACAATCTCGGGCCACGCATTAAAATAGCCTTGCGCCCGCACAGGCGGTAGCTTTTTCAAAGTTGAAATAGATTCTTCAAATTGACCTGCCACGTCCTTTTCTGTCCAGTTATGCTCCATAAGCACCTCCGTTGTTATTGATGATTTCGTTTAAAATTGCTGCATACCCGGCAACGTCGAGAATGCTGTCCTGATGCCCGGGGCTGCTGTTCAGTCGCGCCAGCTTCAAATCAATCAAACAAGTGATGACCTGTTCAGCACTCACATCCACGCCCAACGTCAGTGACCAGCGTTTGGCCACGTTTTCGAATAGCGGTTGCGGCGATCCGTAGCTTTCACCACGCTCTGCCAGCGTTCGTGTCGCTTCCTCCAAAAGTCGGTTGGCGTGTCTCATGACTGACCTCCGATCATTTGCTCACGGGCAAAATGCAGGAGAGCCAGCGCATCGGCTTCGTTGTCATCTTCGGGATGGTGGCCAAGAACTTTCACTGCTTCGATAACAGCTGCCTTGCCAGCATTGCCTTTGCCCGTGATGAACTTTTTGAATGTCCCGACCGGAACGCCTTCATAAGGGATGCTGTGCTCTTCACACCATGCGGTAAGCGATGCCAGAAAGCCTCCATAAGCATGGGCTGCATCGACACCAAGGTGTCTTCGGACTTCTTCGAAATAGACCGCGTTAATCTCGCCCGACACATCACGGGTTTCACCCAGCCAGCGTTCAAAGCGTAGGTAGCGCATGCCGCCACCCTCAAAGCGACGGGGACGAAAATGCGCTGTACCGCTCATGATGCGTCCATGTTTGTTAGAGAGCGCCCATCCGGTAGCTGTGCCCAGATCAAGACTGAGCAAAATTGGTTGATTGGTTTTTTCCATAGAGAACTCCTGTTTGGTTGTTGGGAAAGATGAAATGAGCACCCACAAAACCCTCGACCGGGGAGAGTTGCCCCCATAGGGGCACTGTCTCCCGTAGGGAGAGGGAGTCTTTTTCCTAAACACTTCCAAACTGGCTAAGCCTTGAAATAAATGGCTTTCCGTCCAGTTTGGGCAGTTTGGAACGAAACTGGATGACCAAAACTGGAATCTGGCCCGAAACTGCGCTAAAACCGTTGATATGGCTGGCGTTTTCCAGTTTTGGCAGATTTGCTGCAGTTTCAGATTTGGCCGAAACTGCTCCAGTTTGGGAGCGCACCAGACCATTTTTCCCGGGTGGGAAAATTGGTTTTTGTGGGTGTTTTGGTGCTGGTTCATCATGCCTGATCCTCCTCGTCATAAATCCACACGCGAGGGTTCTCAACAGGCAGGACGGCGGCTGTCTGGCGGCATTTATAATGGGTTGGATAGACCGCTTGCAGCTTGGCTGAAACTTCGCCTGTGTGCGGATCAACCATCTCTTCACCAGTGCTAAGGTGCATGTCTTCAACACACAAAAAGCCGTATTTTGTGCGAGAGGGACTGCTCAGACCGTAATTGTCTGCATCCTTGAAAAACTTGACGTAGCCCTTGGTGGAAAGCACATCCAAGCGGCCACGAATGGTGTCCTTGCCGCCAAGCCCGGCGCGGTTTTCAAACGCCTGACAAAACTGGTTCATGGTGTACACACGGCCAGCGCGGGATTCCTCGTAGATGATTTCAAGGATGACATCGTGCTTACGACGGCGCTCCGCATCGAGCTTCTGCCCATAGTCACGACCCACCAAACGATCCGAGCTGTATTCCATCTCCTGCCAAGCGCCATCAACTTTATCGATCAGCTTGGAGCGCAGGCGTGGGCCGTTTCGCAGCTCAAAAATCAGCTGACGATAGGACTGGTTTTCATCTGGCTGGAACATGATCAGCCCGGTGGTGTAATAGCCTCGCAAACTGCTGGCACCGGAGAGTGCCTGAAACGGGTCTTCTTCTAGCTGCTTCTTTTGGATTTTGCGTGTGTGGTGGGCAAGGATAACCCCGGCATCAGGATTAACGGCATCACGCAACGCATCAAGACGCTGTTGCAAGAAAAACAGCATGGCTGAATTATCATTTTCACCCGCATCACCTTCGCCTCCATCAAAGACGTTTCTGAGCGGATCAACGACGATAATGTCAGCGCTGAGATCAGAAAAGTGGCTGCGAATGGCCTCACAGGTGGCGGCCACACCATGCTCATTGAGCAGCATCTTAAACTGCGGCGTAACAACCAGATTTTTACGAACCAGTGGCAGCAGGTTTTTGTCAAACGCCATATTTTGCAGGCGCTCGCGCAAATAGTGATACCCAATCTCTGCCTGCAGATAAAATATCCGCAAAGGGCGTGGTGGCTTCATGCCAAGAAAAGGAACACCTGCCGCCATATGGGCCAGCAGGGAGAGCAGAAAGTCACTCTTGCCGACCTTTGGAGCACCACCGAAGACCATTAGCCCACCCGGCGTTAATACACGCGGCAGGATCAAATCTTCCGGCATGGGCGATGTGTCATCCAAAAAATGCCCAACCGTGAAGGCTGGTACAGCGGTAACAGCAGCTTTTTCGGTTTTAATACACTCAGCAATGAAGGCGCGAATATCCATGCCATCAGACACAGCATCGGCTGCATCCCATTTTTCGGGCTTATCACTTGGCACGTCTAAAATGGTGAGCGAAGCGGCAATGCCCTGTGCACCAAGATATGTGCTGACAGCCTCGGCATAGTCACGACCAGCCTCATCATGATCCGGCCAGATCAGCAGGTGCTTGCCTTTAAGCGGAGACCAGTCTGTTTTCTCCGGCGGGGCCTTTGCACCATTCATTGCGGTTGTGGCTGTGATGCCATGGGCCATCAAAGCTTCGGCAGCTTTTTCACCTTCGACCAGCACCACATGCTGATTTTCTTTGAGACCCGGCTGATTAAAAAGCGGTCTTGGTGTGGGAGCGCGGTGTTTTTTCGCCAGCACATCCCATGGCCTAAATTCCTTGCCGTCGGCTGTGTCATAGCGATAGACACAGGCAATCAGCTTGCCGTCGCCATCTAAATAGTCCCATTTGGCCGTGTGTGGGCCAAGCTCATCCTCGGGGATATGTTTGACAGGTTTGGCTTGAGCAGCAGGCATCGGCGCGGGAGACGACAATCCTAGCCATTCACTGGCTGAGCTGACCACCTGCGGGAATTGATGCTTGGTATCCAAATTGTGGCAAGCAGCCCATAGATCAAAGATGTCGCCACCTTCGCCCGTGGCAAAATCATGCCACATGCCAGCCTTGCCACTACCCAGCTCAATCTTGAGGCTGTCACCCTTATTGCCTTGAATATCACCAATCTCATACACGCCGCGTTTGATGCGACCTGCAGGCAGCAAATAAGACAGAACTTGATCCAGCCTCCCGATCAGTTGCTGACGGATATCATCCGTGGGAACAGTAGCGTCTTTGAATTCCGGGTATTGGCTTGGCGCATCGTTGAAGTCGGACCAGCTTACTGTCATGCAGGCACCTCCCAACATCGATTGCGGTAGGCACAGAAACGACATTCAAAATGTTCAGGATCAGCGGTATGGCGCGGCAATAATTCACCAGCCTCGGCTGCTTTTAAGATGGTAACCGCACGATCACTGACTTTTTGAGCAAGGCTCGCATCAAAAGGAACAAGCTCAAAATGCAGCTCTGCCGTATCTTTATTAATGGCCGTGAATAGCGCCGGGTTTTTGCTGATGCCCGGCACACTGCCTTCCATATAGGCTTGGTAGGTTGCCATTTGCGCGGCATAGACAGGCTTTGATTTAGCAACGCCGCGTTTGACGGTCTCTTTCCATGCATTGGCATTGAGCGACTTGCACTCCCATAGCATCGGGAATGTCAGACCCAGTGCCTCGGGTGCGCCATTAATAATGCCGTCAACATGACCACGGATACGACCATCGGCGACTGAGAACCCGAATTGATAGCCATTCGGCTTTTCAGTGAAGAGCTCAAGCCCGGCAAGACGCAGCCAGCGAATGGCCAGATCTTCAAACACATGCCCTGCGGCAAATATTCGCAAGGTCTGACCGGAAAAACCTTCGTCTTTGGGCGTGTTGGTATATTCGTACTGTAATTTACGGCTGCAGTTTTCCCCGAGGCGGGAAGCCCCCAGATAATCGCGTTCTGGCTGGGCGTTATGTTCCGCGCACAGTGCCTGATCAATCAATTCAGACACACGCTCGGTAAAACTGGGCCTGTGATTAAAATCAAGCATCTAAAACGGAATCTCCTCCGAGCCTTTGGAAAGCTCGTCCATGTAAGCGGTCACAACGACTTCGATCAGCGTCAGAACTTGCTCACGGGTTAAATCTTTGAAGGCTTTGTCTGTGCCAATCTCAGCGACATATTCCCCAAGGGGGCGCAGAGCCTTATTCATGCAGTCACGTTCAAAATCAGTGGGATCAATCATGCGGCGATCCTCCCGTTTTCAATGACCTGACGGATGGCCGTGTTGTTAAACCGCATGGTCATCAGCGCAGATGCCTTGTAACGGGTCAGGCTGTAATCATTGCGATATTCAGGAGGGAGATGACGAAGCTGTTTTTCGGTGGCAGGCTGGTGCAACCAGTTCTTGGTTTTATGAGCAGCGCTCTCGGTTTCAAACAGGTTGATCCAGTCATCGGCAGCGGCGAAGCACACAATACGCTCACCAGCAGCCAAGAGCTTAACCGCGTGGTTTTTGCGACCACCAACGGCGTACCATTCACCGTCGCGGTAAAAGACACCGCCCCAAGCCTCAAAGCCCGTTGCAATGAAATACTGATCATCACCGTGTAAATCACACCAAAGAAAGCTGGAGCGTTTGAGAATATCGATTTCCGTCATGTGGAAATCGGCAGTTGGTGTGGTGTCAGCCTCGGGCTGGCCTTCCCAGATATAGCCACATAGCGGACATTCCTTACTGGCCAGCGGCACATCAGCGCCGCATTCCGGACAGTCTTTATATGGCGCATCGCCTTCAATAAACTGATCGTCCAGCTGGACTTCCTGTTCCAGCGAGCCATGCATTAACGTTGACGTGCCAAAATCCAATACAACGCAGTCTTTTTTGATAATGCCGGGATGCTCGTTTGGATCAATGGTACGAAGCCCGCGCCCGATCATCTGAATCATGGTGGATTTGTAAGAGCTTGGGCGCAGTAAAACGATGCAGGATGTTGGCGGGTGGTCCCAGCCTTCAGTTAGTACCGCAACATTCACGATGACTTGCAAATCGCCTTTGCCGTAAGCTGCTAGAGTATCAGCGCGATCTGTTTCGCTCATATCACCCCAGATCATGCCTGTGGAAATGCCCGCACTGATAAAGCTGGCCATAACATCCCGCGCATGCTCAACGGTCGAGCAGAATACGACGGTTTGGCGGTCTCCGGCTTTTTCCTTCCAATGCTGAACCACCGCATCATTGATCGGGCGCGTGTTCATGATGTCAGCGACCGCGCCCATATCGTAATCAAGGGCGGTTTTACGGACTTTACTCAGTTCTTCTTGAACACCGACATTCATGACAAAGGTGCGTGGCGGTACAAGATGACCGGAAGCGATCAGCTCTTTGACAGTGATCTGGTCCGACACATTGGAAAAGATCGGGCGCAGACCTTTTTTATCACCACGGTTGGGCGTGGCGGTCATACCTAGCAGCTTCAAATTCGGATTGATGTTTTGAGCGTGCTCAATGACCCGCATATAGCTGTCGGCCCGGGCGTGATGGGCTTCATCAATCACCAATGCATCAAGTGGTGGCAATGATTGCAGGTTGCTCTTCCGCGAGAGGGTTTGCACCATGGCAAAAGCCACTTGGCCATCCCAGCTTTTCTCATTCGCATTAAAAATGCTGGTGGAGAGCGATGGATTTACGCGCTTGAACTTTCCTTCATTTTGAAAGGTCAGCTCATCACGGTGAGCAAGCACGCAGGCACGCTCAATATCGCGGTCAAACATGCGTCCCAGCACTGCTGATAGCATAATCGTCTTGCCAGCACCTGTTGGCGCGACCGCTAGCGTGTTGCCGTGGGTGTAAAGCGCATCAACGGTCTTGGAGACGAGCTCCTTTTGTCTTGGTCTGAGTAACATGCCGCCCCTTATCATTGTGCCCATGACGGCAGGTTGCTGGCAGAATTCGCAGATGCGGACTGATCACTATTGGACGGAGGCGCAGAAGCTGCACCGGATACAGCGCCCATGAGAGAGGCGTATTCCTTGTTGTCCGGTGTGATGGCCAGTTTGATGACGTTCTTGTCGTCACCGTTCTGGTCTTTCTCAATGTCGATGCGGGCAGCAAACTCGACACCATCCAGATCGCCAAGGCCGTTGATACGGCGGGCATTTTGGGCAGCTGGCGAATTATCCTTGTTGGATACACCGCGAGACGAGTTCAAAATCCCTTTGATAAAGGCGCGACCAATATTGGCCCAGTCCGGACCTTTGGCACTGTACAGTCCGATCAGACTCCAAACTTTACGGCGAGCATATTTGCCCTCAAGCACCACGAACTCACAGTTCAAATAGACTGCACCTGTGGTGTTGCTGCGCGTGGCCCAGCCACCCGTCCAGCCTTGCGACGCATCATCATGACCGCCGGGCTTAATGGTCATACGGACCTTAACCAGCGTTCCTTTGGGGATGACATCAAATCCGCTTTGATCATCTGCACTATTAAAATCGTTCCAACTCATTCTTGGCCTCCTTGTGTTTCGTTGTTGTGTTGGGAATCAGGGGTGCTGCTGGTAGGCGCGTCCTGTTCAATTGAGAACGTGAGGCGTTCGGCAGCAGGCTTGGCTTTGCCTGCAATCTTCTGCATGAGGCGGCCAAGATGGGGTTCTTCCATCAGGTCAAGACGACCGGAGCGATCCTTGGCCGGGTATCCGGCATCATTGATGGTGTGGCAGATAAAGGCGCGGAATGACTTGCCTTCGGGGCTTGTCATCTCGGTCATAGTGATGACCTGATCGACAATGCCGGGAAGCTCTAATGCGGTTTTGCTGCCTTCAATTTGTGGCTGGAAGAAACGGCGATTAAAGTCATCGATCTTTTCGTCCAAGATGCCGACAAACCAGATATTCTTGCCGCGTGTGTGCTGGAGATGCGTAAGCCACGCGATCATTTCCTGCCCATGCAGGCCGTAAGCACCACGCGTATCAGGCTTGCCTGTTTTGTCAGAAAATGCCTGCGGCTGGCCCTTGCACCAGTTGAAACACAAGCGTCCGGCAACGGTGATGCTGTCGATGAAGATCGTGTCGTATTTATCAAGAGCTCCGGCATCACCATACTTGGCGGTGACGGCATCATAATGGGCTTGGCTGTAAGGCTGCTCATCACGCAAAGCCGGGTTCGGACCGCCTATAAAGGCTGCAATATCGCCGCAGTCCTGCCATGTGCGTGGACGAATGGTGTCGCCTTGCCAGCCTTCTATGGCCAGATCACCAGCCTCGAGATCAAAAAACAGCGTCTTTTCAGCGGGAAGCGTCCAAAGCAATGATGTTTTGCCAATACCGCTTTTACCAAAGATGCATCCTTTAATGCCCTTGGTTTCTTTCAAGCGTTCATCGGCTGAGATGATAGGAAGGCTCATTGGGCACCTCCTTTGCGAGAGAGTGCATCCACAATGTTTTCAGCGCCTAATGCGCCTTTGGAACGTGCGTCCGTATAAAGCTCACGGATGGCAGACAGGCGCTTATAGATGGCGCTTTGTTCTTTATCCAAAGCCTGTGCGGCAAAGACCAGATCATCCAGAGTTGCCTCATGGATAGGTTTGGTGGTGTCTTCAGGAATAGCACCAAGCTCTGGAATTTGAATAAATGCCGGAACATGTTTGGCGTAGTAGCTGTCTTTAATCAGCTTTTGTAACGATGGCTTAAACATAAAACCTCCTTGATTTCGTGGGTTAAAATTTGCTCTTTGGTCATGTCGTTTCGGCTGCCGGGTTCTGACGCCGCCCAAAGAGCAAAGCGGTCGCGGTATTTCCTTATGGGGTCTTGTATTTCCGCGAGAACCCGGCATGTTTTCTTGCCTTCAAGGAGTTACTTACCGAGAGGGCTCAAAAACTGTCGGCGGCTCAGTGCAGATATTCCGCAAAACCACGCTCCTTCAACGATCCGCGAAGTTCGGACAGCGTCCCGTAGAGGGTTGAGCGTGGGGTTTTGGTTTTGCGTGAGATTTCACTGATGCTGAGCGTTCGCAGATCAACCAGCAGCAACACCAGATGCGGCGGCATCTGCTGAACGGCCTGTTCAAGGTCAATTTGAAGGTCGCGGCTGGTCAGATCTTCGGTTGCAGGATCAGGCAAAGCGTTGTCTTCGCCGTCCTTGTCCTCCAGCCACGCATCAAGCGAAAAATCACTGATGCCAGACCCACGTTTTTGTGCGCGGGCTGCTTCTATCAGGCTGGCACATTTGTGGTTGAGGATGCGGTCAACAAAGGTCGACCATTTTGCTTTTTCGGGATCATAAGCCTGCTTGCGGGATAGATAATCCAGCATTAGCTCTTGCTCGAGGTCCTCGACTTCAACGCCATGGATGGCGGAGTGCCGCATCAGGCTGTATGCGTGATAACGGACTTGGTTTACGACATAAGGATTAATTCCTTGGTACTTGTTTTTGCTCATGGTTTTCGTCTCCAGTTGCGGTTAGCCGCCACGCGGGCGGGTCAACTGGGACTGGCGAAAACTCACTGGAGGCCCGGTGAGACGGGCTATTCAAAGCGCTGCAAAAACAAAAAAAGCCCCGACATGCGGGGCTTTGGTGGGGGTAAATTTTTTTTGAAAAAACTTTCAGGGTGGTCGGTGAAATTTCACCGAAGGGAGATTAGGTAAATCCAAAATGCTTTAATTGCTCATCCCAAATATCGGGAAATGGGGTTTGCATATCCTGCAGGCTTAACTGGCGCGGCTGCGTACCATCCAAGATGGCTTTTTTAATCTGTGGAGCGAGTTGATTGAGGCGCAGTATCCGCGACATATAGGATGAATTGATCTTGCGCTGGCGCGACATGTCATCGATGGATTTATAGCGCCCGGTATCAATCAGGTTTTGCCAGTAATAGGCTTTGGCCAAGGCTTTAACGAGCGTCTCGTCGGGTTTCGAAGCTTCTAGCGGTGCAGTCATATGAGCACCTTCAGGAAGTAAAATCAGTTTTTTGCCGCCGTAGCGTTTGATTTTTATAGGCACCCGAACCGAGATCACATTGCCTTCCATCATTTTTATGCGTGCATCCATGCTTGCTCCTCCAATTGTTTGGTTGAAATTCCTTGGAGGCGCTTTTCTTGTTCGTCCAATTCTCGTGCAAGGCTGAGCATGCCATCTGCCCGGATACGGACATCGACATATTCATAATTGACGATGACTTTCTCAATCATCAGCTCAAGAATACGTTGCTGCTCTGCCGGAAAAAGCTCTTTCCAGATTGGTACAATATTGCCAAGCGCGTCCCGGACTTCCGTTTCAGTCAAGCTTTCATCCTCTTTGTATGCCTCGCGCCATGTCTCAACGATCATTTCAGGTGAAGCAAAAACGGCTTGCAGCTGTGTCAGGATTAAAGCTTCCATCTCACTGGCACTGACATTACGAACTTTGCAATCCGGATTGATGCCTTTGCGATAGTGCTCGCAGGTGTAATAGCGATAAAGCCTGCCGCCTTTTTTACGGGTATGGCTTGGCACCAGAGAGCATTCACACTCACCGCATTTCAAAAGCCCCATCAAAATAGCCTTAGTTTTCTTGCGTGTGATTGCGCCTCGATTGATGGTGTTTTCTTTCATAATGGCGCGGACTTTATACCACGTATCCATGTCAATGATGGCGGGATGACGGCCCTCGTAGACCTGGTCCTTATGTTTGATTTTTCCGATATAGATGGGGTTTTGCAGAATCTTATAGAGGCCGCCTTTATCCAGTGCCTTACCGCCGATAACACGTCCGTTCTTGGTTGTGCGCTTCTTGCTTAACACCCCCATGCGCGGCAACATTTTTGCCATCTCTGTGGGCGACTTGGTCATCAAAAATAGATCGAATATTTTGCGGATGCCCTCAGCTTCATCAGCCTCGATCACAAGCTCGCGGTTTTTTACCACATAGCCCATGGGCGTAACACCGCCCATCCACATGCCTTTGCGTTTGGAGGCTGCCAGTTTATCGCGGATACGTTCGCCAATAACTTCACGTTCAAATTGGGCAAAGCTGAGCAGGATGTTCAGCGTCAGTCGGCCCATTGATGTGGTGGTGTTGAACTGCTGGGTAACGGAAACGAAGGACACTTTGTGCTCGTCAAACAGATCGATCAACTTGGCAAAATCAGCCAAAGAGCGTGACAAACGGTCAACCTTGTACACGACGACTGTATCAATCAGGCCACTTTTGATATCGTCCATCAGACGTTTCAAAGCCGGGCGATCCATATTGCCGCCTGTAAAGCCGCCATCATCATATTCATCAGGAAGCTGAAACCAGCCTTCATGTTTTTGTGAAGCAATGTAGGATTCACAAGCCTCGCGCTGAGCATCAAGGCTGTTGAACTCCATATCCAAGCCTTCTTCGGTGGATTTGCGCGTATAAATCGCGCAGCGTTTTTTCGGTGTGGTTTTGCTCAATGTTTACCTCCTTGTGCTTTGTTGTTTAATCCGAAGAAGGCAGGTCCTGACCAGCTGCTGCCTGTAATGGCCAGTGCGACTTTCGACAGGCTTTTGTATAGGCAGCCTGCATATTCGTAGCCTTCTTCTAAAATGGTGACTTGATATTCGATGCCCTTATATTCCCGGACCAGTTTGGTGCCGGGGATGGGGCGCTGATATTGTGTCTTGCGCTTTGGCTTGGCTTTCTTGCCCGAGCCGAATAAATCTTTAGCCTGCTGTTCGATCCGGTTCTCAATCTGCGGATCAACGCCATAAGCAAGCTCTTGCAGGCGATAAGCCAGTTTGCGGACAATGTGGCTTTTATGGCCGCCGGGTGGTTCGTCCTGATACACATCCCGCCATAATGCTTTAAGGTCTGATAGCGGCATGTTTGGGAGTGCCGCCACACGCGCCAGAAGTGTTTTATCCATTCTTTACCTCCTGCAATTCCGCTTTTTTCTTTTGCTTCAAGCGGAGGCGTTGCCAGCCCAAGCCGACAATATGGGCGACCTCCTTTTGTCGATCTGCATCGGACACAAGTCCGGCAGGTAGCTGGCCCAATTTGATTTGTAATCGCTCTTTTTCGGTAAGCTCTTTGTTTTCATGACTCATCAGGAACTCCTTGGTTTTTTGGTTCTTCGTCATGGGCATGAACGCTTGGAAAAACTTGTAAGTCCAATGAATTAGAGGGATGTGTTGCTTCTTTCTGATGGTTCAGGCGGATCTTTCGGCGCAGAATGCCAAGAGCCAGCAAACGGGCCACTTCGGTGCGGCGATCTCGCTCAGTTATTAGGTTTGGGGAAAGTGAAGACATGGGCGTTCCTCCTTGAGAATTATTGCGTCGTTCAAGGAGTTACTTACTGAAATGACTTGAAAACTGTCGGTTCAGTCAATGCTGTGCATTGAATCAAATTAGGCTTGTGAAAATAAAAAGCCTAATTTATATTAGGTCATTAGCCAAAATTGAAAGGATGCTATGGAGCAACTGACAAACACACAGAATACGCTATTACAGGCCATTGAACGCCTGAAACGTGCCATGGGGATGTCACCCACGGTGCAAGAGCTTGCTGTGGAATTGGGTGTGAAAGCGCCCAGTGTATTTGAGGGGCTCAAGCGGCTGGAAGATAAAGGCTATATTCGCAGACAGGCTCGAAAAGCGCGGTCCATCGAAATCCTCCACGCACAAACACCAGATAAAACCAACCTGACGGCTGTTCCTGTTTTGGGGATGGTGGCAGCGGGTGCCCCAATTCTAGCCCTTGAAAACAAGATTGGTCAGGTCATGGTGCCGAATAATGTTCTGCGCGGGAAATGCTTTGCGCTCAAAGTGCAAGGCGACAGCATGATTGATGCTGATATTTTCGAGGGAGATTACGTGGTTGTGCGCCAGCAACCGATTGCTGAAAACAGCGATATTGTGGTGGCCATGGTCGGCGAAGAAGCCACTGTAAAGCGGCTGAGCATTGAAGGGGAGCATATAGAACTGCGCCCTGAAAATCAGAAACTTAAACCCATCATCATAGGACAACAGGATGAACTTAAAATAATTGGGAAGGTCTTACACGTCTGGTCGGGTGTTGACACCGAGGCCCTCCTAGAAAAAGCCAAAGGAGGATAACCAAATGAGCACCTATAATTTACGACGTTTTGCCCAACCAGATGTTTTGAAACACATCCAACAGGATAACCTGACCACTTTTTTAAAGCGGTATGAAGACTATCTGACTGGGCGCAGTTTCAGTTTTGAGCTAAATGAAGAAGGTGAGCTAGATTTTGAAGCGCTTTGCCAAGTATTGATGAACCCCTCAGAGGATATGGATATTGAGTTCGTTGAAGCCTTGTTCTTTATTCAGGAAATGTCTGATGATGATCATTTTGAGGAGCTAAGCGAGCAAGCCGAGGCAAATAATATCGATACTCATGAGGATTCGACATCTGCTGATTTGGCTTTAGCGTTATGGCTGCACGACCCTGAACTTTTGAAACGCCCTCATGCCGAAGTCATGATCCTCAAACCCAAGTCCTTCATGTACTTCCAGTCAGATCAAAAATCTCCCGATACGTTTGATCTTCCAAAACCAGATACCATGAGAACGCTTGAAGCTGATATGGACGCGTGGTTTTTGAAGAATAAGCGGGGCGCTGGGTGTCGTATTTTGCCTGTCAGCGCTGATGATGAGGACAAGACTTACTTTCTGATCCGTCATGGCATGCCTTTTAAACGAGAAGGCAAAATGGAATCAGGTGAATCCAAAACCATATTTTACCGACCAGAGTTTCATGATGTGATTGTCTATGATCGCGCCAATAATGAACTGGCCGTCTTTAATAAATCCGGTGCCAAGAAAGAGCGCACCATGTATCTGGATTTATTCAGCCAGCATCTTTTCAGTCAGGCTGAATATTTTCCGGGCGCAGAAAAATATACATTACAGCCACTGATCGATAATGGCGTTGATGCTTTGGCCTGTACCGATATTGATGGGCTGGAAGATATAAAGCTGGTTGAAATCCAACACCAGTTTCTTGGGCCGTATAATGACAAGCAAACGCTACGCTCAAATGATGTGTTTGCGTCATTAGCTTCAAGAGATCGTGAATTTCCAAACTTTGGCAGATTGGTTTCTGCCAGCTTTTCGGTGAAATTTGAAAACGCTAAACGTCCACGAATGGTCAAGGTACGAACTCCGAATGTGGCCAATTTTGACCGGAAGGAAGATTCTCACCTGATTGAAACATGGTTGCGAAAACGTGGCTTTGTAAATGAGCAGAAAGAGGAAGAAGATAGCACACAACCCGTAACTCATCAGGAGAGTCATGACGCCGTATCAATCGCCGCCATGGCGTAAACTCACAGATCTTTCTGGTGGAAAGGGCGTAAAGGCTGAATGGCAAGACTTTCCAGAAGAATTCCTCGCCATCACCAATGAGCAGGCATCTTCCGTTCCCTGTAATGGGCGAGCGGGGTGTTATATGAATGTCGTACAGCATGGTCCGCGAGATATTGTTGGCATTTGCACTTCTGACACCAAGCAATGCGACCGCCGCACGCTCAAGAAATCAGAACTGGCGCTGTATCGCATTGATCACAAAAAACTGGCTCACAAGATTGCTGAGGCCATTGGTTTTACGGAGGAGCATGAAAAGGTTACAGGTCATGCAGCCCTTTGGAAATTTGGCGTACTCAATCCGCAAGCTGAACACAGCTTTCCTGTTTACTGCTTTTTAGGCCAGACATCCTCGCAGCTGGATAAGATCATCAATCATCTGTGCATGGGACAGCAGACGTTTTTGTTGATTGCCTCCACCAGCAGTCTCATCAGTACTGCCAGCTCTGACGCGAGCAGCAAGCATAAATCCAAGCTAATCGGTATAGATGATGTGCTTGCTGTTGATGGCGCAAGCAAGGTCACGGTTAAAGATAGTGTTCAAACCATTGTATCCAACTGGCTGGAAACAGTGCTGCCAAAATCAGCTAAACCGGGATCGGAGTATCAATTCCCGACACCAGCAGGCGCAACATGGGAACAGTTTGTATTCGAATTTACTGCAACAGAGATGTTGTTGGTTTCGTGCGGACAGATTCAAGAACGGCTGGAACCTGAGCACTTGAAGATGAAGAACCAGAATTCCGGCAAGCCAACACTACAGTGGACATTGTTACGTTCTCTCGCCACAACAGGTGGCAGCATCTCATGGCAAGATCCGGATGCCACTGATCGCGTCAAAAAACAAAAGCAGGAACTGGCGAACAAGCTCAAACAAACCTTTGGCCTTTCGGAGGACCCAGTGCCTTGGAATGAGGGCGAGAAAGCATACAAAGCAAAGTTTGTTGTCAAAGCTGCTGATAACGTGCTGCGCCAGCTCACTGGTTGACAATGACAGGCATAGACTGGAGCGAACTGGTCAATTGCCAAAGCCTTGATTTCCCATGGTTAAAAGCGCCGTACTTCGCTTTTCCAAGTACGGTGTTTTTCAGGAAAGGGGCATATATAGGAGGAAAATTAGAGAAAAACGGGGCGTTTTAATAGAGAGGAAGTCAATTGCAAATGGCGAAAAAGCCCGCAAATGCTGGTCTTTTAAGGCTATGCCATCTCGGGCATATGAAAGTTCGTTTGTAGTTAATGGCGGAGAGACAGGGATTCGAACCCTGGAGACGGTCACCCGCCTACACACTTTCCAGGCGTGCGCCTTCGACCACTCGGCCACCTCTCCTTCGCCCATCGAACCATGCCAAAACCAGCTACAACTGATTACGAACACTTTTCAATCGCAGCGCTAAAATTCACAAGCGCCAGCGGATATACACACAACACGACACAGGTTTCAACCGCATTGTGACCACGAATTCAGTGTAGATTTGATTTGGTGATGTTTGTTGCCATTTGCACATCCCCAGAGTTTGGCTGAGCAATTAATTAGACGGGCATAATCATGTTGGGAATGGGCTGGTCACCGCCTTTTTGATGACAAATCCTAAATCCCCTCTATAACAATTCTGGTGAATAAGGGCGGGCATTCGGGTGTTTCATTTTCTATTCAAAATTGTTGGATTGTTTGTCCTGGCACTGGCTGTGGTGTTGGCTGTGCTCGACATCACCAAATCGATAACCGCTTCTGAAATGATCTTGACTTCGCTTGCCAGTTCCTGGGTTGCAATCAGTGAGAAATCGCTGGAATCCACTCACGAACTTGTTCTGACATGGTCTCATCCCTATGTGTGGGATCCGGTCCTGTTAAACTTACTCAAACTTCCCAGCTGGTTGATTTTCTTTTTGGTGGCCATGATTTTGCTTAAGTTTGGCCAACGGCGTGAAAATCCCTATGGAAGGTTTTCCGGCCGTTAATACGTTTGTTGAAGATAGAAAGGCCTTGCCATGTTCCTGATCGACCGCCTGACCAGTAAAATGAAAATGCCAACCGCCGAGACCGTCATGCCAGGTCGGCCAGATCCCCTGCCAACTGCCGAAAACCACTTCGTCAACGGACGACCGATCGCCGCCGAAGCCGTTGATGGGAAAGAAGTAGTGTTTTTCGGCATGGGGTGTTTTTGGGGCGTCGAACGGCTTTTCTGGGAACAACAGGGGGTTTGGGTCACCGCCGCGGGATACCAGTCCGGCACGACCCCCAACCCAACCTATAGCGAAGTCTGCACCGGCCTTACGGGGCACAATGAAACCGTGCGGGTGGTGCTCGATCCTAGCGAGATATCCTTTGAAAAGCTGCTAAAACTGTTCTGGGAAACCCACGACCCGACCCAGGGCATGCGCCAGGGCAATGATACCGGCACCCAGTATCGCTCCGGCATCTACACCACAACTCCACAACAGAAACTGCAGGCAGAAGCGTCTCGGGATGCTTATGGTCAGGCACTGGCCCAAAAGGGAAAAGGCGCGATCACCACCGAAATTCTAGAAGCGCCAACCTTCTACTTTGCTGAAGAGTATCATCAGCAATATCTGGCAAAAAATCCTGAAGGGTATTGCAATCTGGGCGGTGTTGGCATCGCCTGCCCGGTACCAACCAAGGCATAGAAAAACCAATGAATTTGTCAAAATTCGATGGCTTTTGCGGTAGCTTGCCGGCCACCGAAATGGTGATCCAATGGGGTGGTGCCCATGTCTGGAAAGTTGGTGGAAAAGTCTTTGCCCTCGCGTCAACCTGGGGCAAAAAGAGCAGTGATTTCAAAATAGGTTTCAAGGCCAGCGACATGGCCTTCATGATGCTGACTGAGCAAGCCGACATTGAACCTTCACCTTATTTGGGACGCTATAAATGGGTTCAATTGCAGACTTCAGATGCACTCAGCGACGCTGACATCAAAGCTTATGTTGAAATGGCGCACCAACTTGTGGTGGCAAAGTTGACCAAAGCCAAGCGGCGAGAATTAAACCTTTAGCGGCCCGAAGGCCAAATTACTCTACAGCCAGTCTTCATACATTTTTCGGATGTTTTCTGCGGTCACATCAACTGGATTTCCACCGGTATTATGGGACCGTGCTTCCACATCGCTGCAATGTCCAGATAAGGATTGATATCAGTCCGGCCACATGGTGTTGCATCACTTCCGACAGGCCATGCTCCGCATTTGCATCTGCATCTGCATCAAAGAACACGCTGTCTCCTTTGTCGGCCCACAATGACTGATGAACATGAGACGACGAACCAACGCGATTGTGCTCCCATTTTGCCAAAAATGTTGCTGCCCTGCCCTGTTGCCAGGCGATTTCCTTGGTCGCGCGTTGGGCGATCGAATGATAGTCGGCACAATCCAGGTCATCGGCAAATCGAATATTCAGTTCTTCGAAGGAAAGAGAACCAGACATATGTTTGATAATGCCTAAATGCGTTAATCAACGTTAACTCTGACAGAAGTAATACCCCGGTCTGCCATTATTTCTGCAGTCGAATTGTTCAGAAATTGGGCAATTTGGCTTGATAAAACCACTGCAGAAGCCAATTTCTCCATTAAAATCATCGCTGAAATCGATAGACACCGATCCGCGACAAACACCAGAGGTCGCCTTGAATTTGAACCTCTGACTTCACCCATTTTTAACTCGAAAACGGCACACTGTAAGGGTTGATAGAATTTTGTAGTGAGTGCTCACTTCATCGCGGCGCAATTTGTTACCCGTATGCGCTGCGCTTTTTCATGGGTAAATCGAGAGTTATTTCCCCATGCCGCCACGGGAAACTGCTAAATTTGGTCAAACGCTTGAAGTTGTGGACGGTCGTTCCATCTACACCGTGCCGGGCAAATCAGCAGATTTTGAATGGAAATTAACGCCGGGCAGTTCAGCACTGCTATGGACCGACGCCGATTACGATGTGCTGGACAATTGCCAGGAAATTCGATTCGACGACTTAAGCATTTCAATCGATTCTGCCGGGCAACTATCCAGCTCAGCTGGCCAGGACGGACCCACTTCTGGGAAAGATGAATTCTTCCCAAGTGAACAGGATTCAAGCGACTACGTAGAACCCGTGACCGCCTTGCAGGAAGGCGCCACCCGCATTGTCATTGCGAAATATTTACCGGAATTCACCGGAGAGGCTCCGGTTGTCACCAAAGCCTGGGCGTCTCATGGTGAAGTTCAGATTCTGCCCGATGGGGATCTTTCTTACCGACCGCACGATAACCAGGCACCGCGCGACGACATAACGTTTGTCGTCCATGATGGTCATTGGTCGACCCAGGTGATGAAGATTCGCATCGAGAATCAAATGCCAATTCAGGAACTGGGCAATCAACTCATTCCCAACCAGTTTGACGGAATGGATACTCATGTCAGCCTCGACATCGGGGGATATCTGGCTGACCTGTTGGTCGATGAAAACGTCTCGGTTTCGGTTTCCGGACTGCCTCCGGGACTGAACTACAACACCAGCCGCATGCACATCGAGGGGGTCTTAAGCAGTGATGGGGGAGATGGTGAAAACCATACCGTTCTGGTCTCCATTGCGACTTCCACCGGCCAGGTTATGTCCACTCAGTTCAAGTGGATCATACAATCGGAAAAGGGACTGGATACCCGCGATGTTTTGAACCGGGGCGTTCTCCCAGCAGGGTCTCAAAGCGATGCCGCCGCAGCTGCCGTTTTGTATTCAGTTGCTAGCCAGGCAGCAATGTCGGCTCAGGGCTTTTCGCTGACCGCTAAATCGGTGGCAAGCCAATCCAACAGTTCCAACACAGCCAAAGCCCTGGAACTGGCACAAATTGGCAGTATCAGTGGTGAGAGCGGGCATAACAGTTCCACTGGCAGTGAAGCGCAAAACCTGCTTGATCTTAGCAGCGACAGACCGGTCACCGAAGAGGAAGACAACGAAGAAGACAACCTGCAGCTGGATGACACCGCTCCGGCAATCGACCTCTCTCAAAGATCCGGCCCCGGTCAGAGTAGGTCATCTTCAAAATCGGGTGTGGATCTAGCGCAGGACTCCGCAATTGATGTCAGCGCGGTCGGCCCGGCCGCCGCCAATGAAGCGCCCTTCGCGGGCATTGCGCCTGCTGTGGGCACCCCGGAAGATGTGGGGCTTTTCGGCATCAATGTATTAAACGCCGCTTACGACCCTGAAGGCGACTCGCTCACAGTAACCGGTGCAATCGCCAGTAATGGAACGGCAACAATCAATGCAGACGGAACGCTGGATTATATTCCAGATCCCGATTTTCATGGTTCCGATGCAATAGCCTACACTATCACCGATACCAGTGGAAACATCACCGATGGTTCGATTGCCATCAGTGTTCTGCCCGTCAATGACGCGCCGATTGCCGGCACGGTCGCGACAGGCACCACCGATGAAGACACGACATTGAGCAATATCGACGCCTTGGCCCTGGCGACCGATATTGACGGAGATTCGCTCAGTGTTGTCTCTGCCAGCGCCACCAATGGCAGCGTCACAATCAACCCTGACGGTACCCTCAATTTCACCCCGAACAGTGATTTTTTTGGTACCGATACAATCACCTATACGATTAGTGACGGTAATGGTGGTATCGACAGTTCTACATTCAACGTCGTGGTGAATTCCGTCAACGACGCACCTCGCCTGATTGCCGACAGCGACATTGTGCTGGAAGATGGAACAGTTGTCATAGACGTATTGTCCAATGACACCGACATAGATGGCAGCCTCGATCCTGCCAGCGTCCAGATTGTTGGCACCCCGACCCCGGGAGCGCCCCTGTTCGTGCCCGGACAAGGTACTTGGAGTGTCAATCTGGCAACTGGCGAAATCTCGTTTACGCCAATAGCCGATTATGATGGCCCCGTTACAGACATAAACTACACGGTAGCCGATAACCTTGGAGCACGCAGCAGCCAAATCGGCGTTTCAGTTTCGATCACACCTGTCAACGATGCCCCGATTGCCGTGGCAGACAGCGACACGGTACTGGAAGACGGTTCCGTCACAATTGCCGTTCTGTCCAATGACATCGACATTGATGGAACACTGGATCCCACAAGTCTGCAAATTATCGGCACCACCAATCCCGGTGATCCGCTCGTTGTTCCCGGTGAAGGTACATGGTCGGTCAACCTGCTGACAGGTGAAATCACATTTGCACCATTGGCCGACTACGACGGCCCGGTGACCGATATTTCCTATCAGATGAGCGATAATACCGGCGCCGTTAGCAATCCGGTCAATATTTCGGTTTCGATTACACCGGTCAATGACGCACCGGTTGCAGTGACCGACGGCGGTACCGTTGTTGAAGACGGATCAACAACAATCGATATTCTTACCAACGACTTTGACATCGACGGAACTCTGGATCCAGCGTCAATCCAGATCGCCGGCACGTCAAACCCTGGCGATCCGCTGATCGTTGCCGGTGAAGGCACATGGTCGGTCAACCTGATTTTGGGTCAGATCACTTTTACGCCAATTGCAGACTATCACGGCTCGGTCACCGATATCAGCTATACAGTCCGCGATGATGTTGGTGATATCTCCAATCCCATAAACATTTCAGTCACGATCACAGACGTCAACGACGCACCAACGGCCAATGCTGACAGTGACATCGTGGCTGAAGATGCGTCGGTTACCATTGATGTACTGGCAAATGACACCGACATAGACGGAATATTTGATCCAGCCAGTGTTCAAATCACCGGCACTGCTTCAGCCGGTGACCCGTTGATTGTTGCAGGAGAAGGGACTTGGTCGGTCAACAATCTGACCGGAGAAATTACATTTACCCCGGAAACCGACTTTGATGGGGCTGTCACCGACATTACCTACACCGTGCAGGACGACGACGGTGCATGGTCCAATCCCGCGTCGGTCTCTGTCACAATCACCGGTTCCAATGACGCGCCGGTAGCAGGTTCCATTCCGGATTCAAATACCAATGAAGACACGAGTCTGGGCTCAATCGATGTACTTTCCTTTGTCACCGATGCTGAAGGGGACATCGTGTCGGTCACGGCAGCATCCGCCCTCAACGGTAGTGTGACAATCAACGGTGACGGGTCTTTAAACTACACACCAAATGCAGATTATAACGGTACCGACACGATAAGCTTCACTCTTGATGACGGCAATGGTGGCATCAGTGCAGGAAACCTCGATATTATAGTTGCGCCGGTCAATGATGATCCGCTGGCCGGGTCTCCTCCGCTGAGCAATATCAACAAAGACAATGCGCTCAACAACATCAACGTATTGATCCATGCGAGTGATATCGATGGCGATGTTCTGTCGGTCACCACTGCCGGATCAACCAATGGAACGGTGACAAAAAATCCGGATTCTTCCCTAAACTACACGCCAAATCTTAACTTCAACGGGTTGGATACGATCACCTATACGGTTGATGACGGCAACGGCGGGACAGTAGTTGGCACCAAATTCATCTTCGTGAACGCCGTAAACGATGCGCCAGTTGCAAATGACGATGTAGATAGCGTGGTCGAAGACGGTTCTGTTGCCATCAATATTCTGGGAAATGACAGTGATCTGGATGGGACGCTGGATCCGGCAAGTATTCACATTACAGGTACGGCATCGGCAGGTGATCCGCTTGTTGTTCCAGGCGAGGGCGCGTGGACAATTAACACAGCCACGGGTGAGATCACATTCACACCCGAGCCGGATTATACCGGACCTGTGACAGATATCTCCTATACTGTGGAAGACAATTCCGGGGCGGTTTCAAATCCAGCAACAGTCTCGGTCACAATAACCTCCGTCAACGACATACCTGTTGCGGTCGCTGACAGTGACACGGTAGTCGAGGATGGTTCGGTTATCATCGATGTCCTGGCAAATGACAGCGACCTCGATGGCACATTGATGCCGGCAACAGTTCAGATATCGGGCACTGCTTCTGCAGGTGATCCGCTGGCTGTACCCGGTGAAGGCGCCTGGACAATAAACACATTAACCGGCGAAATTACCTTCACACCCGAAGCTGATTACGACGGTTCCGTTACAGACATCACCTACACCGTTCAAGATGATTTGGGTGCAACCAGCATCCCAGCCACAGTATCCGTCACAATTACATCGGTAAATGATGTTCCCGTAGCGATTGCAGACATCGACAGCGTGGTAGAAGATTCATCCATTAACATCAACGTATTAGCCAATGACAGCGATCTCGATGGAACGTTGGTTCCGGCTACAGTGCAGATCACCGGCACTGCGTCAGCGGGTGATCCGCTGGTCGTTCCCGGCGAAGGTGTGTGGACGATAAACACGCTGTCAGGTGAAATCATCTTCACACCGGAACCCAATTATGACGGGGCCGTCACCGACATTACCTACACCGTCCAGGATGATCTGGGAGCCAACAGTAATCCAGCGACAGTCTCCGTCACCATCACGCCGGTCAATGATGCCCCCACGGCCGTCGCCGACAGCGACACGGTTGCTGAAGATTCCGCCGTCACAATCGACGTGCTGGCCAATGACAGTGACCTTGATGGGACGTTGATTCCTGCAACCGTACAAATTGTCGGCACATCCTCTGCTGGTTCGCCCCTCTCCATCCCCGGTGAAGGAACCTGGTCAATCAATCCGGCCACCGGTGAGATTACATTTACCCCGGTCGCTGATTATGACGGCGCGGTTACCGACATCACATATACAGTTCAGGACGACCTCGGGGCCACCAGCAATCCGGCCAGTGTTTCGGTCACGATTACATCGACAAATGACGCACCGGTTGCCGTTGCAGATAGCGGCGGCGTGGTTGAGGATTCTTCCGTTACCATCGATGTACTGGGCAATGACATCGACATTGACGGAACACTGGTGCCCGCAACAGTCCGGATAACCGGCACAGCTTCGCCCGGTGATCCGCTGACCGTGCCAGGCGAAGGCACATGGTCGGTCAATACACTCACAGGTGAGATTATGTTCGCGCCAGAAGCTGACTTTGACGGCGCGGTCACCGATATTACCTACACCGTTGAAGATGACCTTGGAGCGACGAGCAATCCAGCGACAGTTTCCGTCAGTATTACACCGGTCAATGATGCCCCTGTTGCCAATGTCGATGCAGACACCGTGGTGGAAGATAATTCGATCACAATCGACGTGCTGGGCAATGATGTCGACATTGACGGAACACTGGTGCCCGCAACCGTCCAGATAACCGGCACAGCTTCAGCCGGTGACCCGCTGACCGTGCCAGGCGAAGGCACGTGGTCGGTCAATATGCTCACCGGCGAGATTACGTTCACACCTGAAGCTGATTATGACGGTACAGTTAACGACATTACCTATACGGTCGAGGACAATGCCGGAGCGGTCTCCAATGCTGCAACGGTATCGGTCAATATAACTCCAGCCAATGATGCACCGATTCTGGACCTGTCCGATGTCGAAAATATTATTGTCAACGGGTCGTTTTCCGATGGGGTTTCACCAAACTGGGCAAACTGGAGCGAAACCGGCAATTTTGATGGTGCTGACGCAGGTGCCAACGCACCAGCGGTGACCAATCATGATACCAACGGCCTGGCGACGGTAACCCAGACCGGGCTCAGCGGTTTATCGACTGGTCCAGGGGCGAATGGTGCGGCACTGGTATCTTTTGACTTTGGTTGGAGTGATCATAATCATGAAAGCGAAAGCATCCAGATAACAATGTCGGTTGCCGGAGTGGATTATGCCCGGATCACGACATCGAGTGGGCCCGGGACAACAACAAGCGTCACCTATCTCAACGGTGCGACTGGTCCGGCAACCATAATAACAAGCTCTGAAGAACATGACTGGGATTATTACCCAGTCGAAGTCAATTTGCCGGCCGGCGTATCGGACACCGGTGATATTACATTCTCCTGGCTGAACCTGAATCCAACCGGAGACCATACTGACGAGGCGTCAATCGACAACGTTATGGTCTTTGTTGCGGATAGCAACAGTTCGGATATCGATACTCAACTTCCGTATACAGCGGGCGATCCGCCCGTCCAGTTGCTGGATGTCAGTTCATCAATAACCGACGTCGATGGAACGACGATCCAATCCGCCAGAATTGTCCTGACCAATGCCGAAGTTGGAGATCGCTTGTTGGTCGATGGCAGTGTTGCCGGAAACGGATCATCTGGAACGGTGAATGGACTGGCATGGTCCTCTTCGATTTCCGGCGTGACCGTTCAAATTGACATAACCGGCGCTGCAACTCATGCCGATTACCTGACGGCTTTGTCGCTGTTGGAATTTGAGAACACCGACAGCAATCCCGTTGAATCGGCGCGCACGATTGATATGACCGTCAATGACGGCATCGACGATTCAGCGGTAGCACAGGCCTTCATATTGCTGGGGGTCGACGTAAACCCACCTGACCCGACAGACGATATCGCAAACGGTTTCGAAGACGTACCGCTGGTTATCGACGTATTGGCCAATGATATTGCCGGCGACGATACCATCGATGCGTCCACCGTACAGCTGCAGGATACGGCAAACGCCGGCGACTCACTTATCGTGGCTGGTGAAGGCACCTGGTCAATCAATGCAGTCACCGGTGAAATAACTTTTACAGGTGAACCGGAATTTTCAGGAGTTCCGACCCCGATCAGATATTCCGTCTCCGACATCAATGGCATGCGGTCCAAACTGGCCCAGGTGAGTGTCACCATCGTTGCTGTCAACGACCCACCGGTTGCCATTAACGATTCTGACAGCGTCGCCGAAGATGCTTCCGTCATTATCGACGTGCTGGCTAATGACAGCGATATTGATGGAACATTGGTTCCAGCCACCGTGCAGATAACCGGCACTGCTTCTGCGGGTGATCCGCTGGTCGTCCCCGGTGAAGGTACGTGGACGGTAAATACTTTGACGGGTGAGATTACGTTCACACCTGAGGCCGATTACTCAGGAATAGTAACCGATATCACCTACACCGTGCAGGACGACTCAGGTGCGACCTCCAATCCTGCATCCGTGTCGGTCAGCATTACTGGAGCAAATGACGCCCCAGTAGCGGTGGCAAATGCTGACACCGTCAGCGAGGATGGCGCCGTTGTCATCGATGTGCTGGCAAATGATAGTGATGTGGATGGCACGCTCATTCCTGCCACTGTGCAGATTACCGGCACAGCCTCCGCCGGAGCTCCGCTTGTTGTTCCTGGTCAGGGCACGTGGAGCGTCAACGGCGCGACCGGCGAGATCACTTTCACACCTGAGCTTGACTATGTGGGTCCGGTCACCGACATCACCTACACAGTCCAGGATAATCTTGGTGCAACATCCAATCCGGCAACCGTTTCGGTCAGCATTACATCCGTCAACGATACCCCGGTTATCGACCTTTCTGATTATGAAAATTCGATTGCCAATTCAAGCTTCTCCAGCGGCACCACCGGCAATTGGACAGGCTGGTCCGCCTCAGGTTCATTTACCAGTGGTGGTGTCAGCCCAAATTCTCCTGCAGTCAATAACGACACTCTTGGACCGGTAGCAACACTGACGCAAACCGGCGTGAGCGGGCTTTCCGACGGACCTGGTTCAAATGGCACGGCATTGGTCCGGTTTGATCTTGGCTGGAACAATGTTATCGGGCCAACGGGCAACCCACAACAGCTGACCCTGTCCATCGGTGGAGTAGATTACGCGACTATTACCACTTCTTTGAGCGGCAGCACGGCTTCTGTTCTATTTCTCAATGGAGCCAGCGGATCGCCTTCAACGATCTCGGAATCCACCTATTTTGACTGGACCTATACGACGATCGAGCTAAACCTGCCAGGCAGCGTCGCAGATACGGCCGATATCCAGTTTACCTGGGAGAACTTGCCCGGCCCGGGCAGTACAAGTGATGACATTTCCATCGACAATGTGCAGGTCATTGTCAACGACGCCAATCCTGCCGAGACGGACCATCAGGTTGACTACCAAAATGGCAACGCTCCCATAGATCTGCTGGATTCGTCTTCGAGCATCACCGATATCGACGGTACGACGTTGCAGTCCGCGCATATCCACCTGACAATTGCTGATAATGGCGATGCACTTATCGTTGATGGCGTTACCGTCACGAATGGTGGATCTGGAACGGTCAATGGGCTCGCCTGGACATCGACCATTTCCGGCGGTGAAATTGACATTTCAATTACTGGTGTCGGCACCCATGTCACGTATCTGGATGCACTGAAGCTGGTCCAGTTCGAGAGTAATTCCGCTACGCCGGTGGCGACAAACCGAATTGTCGATTTCACGGTCAATGATGGCATAATCGATTCCGTTGCCGCACAGACCTTTGTTCTGTTCGGTATCAACGACGCACCACCAAACTCAGTTGACGACATGGTCAACGGGTTTGAAGATATTGCCTTGGTAATCAATGTGTTGGCAAACGATACACCTGGTGATGATCCTATCGACCCAACAACGGTCCATATTCTGGGAACAACCAATCCGGGCGATTCGCTGGTTGTGGCAGGCGAAGGAACCTGGTCGGTTAATGCCGTCACCGGCGAAATTACCTTCACCGGCGAGCCCGAATATTCAGGCCTTCCGACGCCGATCGAATATACCGTATCCGACACCAGTGGGTTGGGATCCAAACTTGCGCAGGTAATTGCTACGATCGCCGCGGTCAACGATGACCCGGTCACCGCCCTCGACAGCGACACCGTTGTCGAAGACGGCTCGGTGGTCATCGACGTGTTGGCAAATGACAGCGATATCGACGGGACATTGGATCCCGCAACCGTACAGATTACCGGCACCGCCTCTGCAGGCGATCCCCTGGTGGTGGCCGGTGAAGGAACCTGGACGGTCAATTCAATAAACGGCGAAATCACCTTTACACCGGAGCCAGACTTTGCCGGGGCCGTCACCGACATTACCTACACCGTGGATGACAATCTCGGTGCAACATCCAACCCGGCAACGGTTTCAGTTACAATAACCCCCGTCAATGATGCTCCAGCGGTCAATAACGACAGCGACACTGTCGTTGAAGATGGCTCAGTGATTATCGACGTGTTGGCAAATGACAGCGATGTCGACGGTACTTTGGTGCCAGCCACCGTGCAGATTACCGGCACTGCCTCCGCCGGTGATCCTCTGGTGGTGGCCGGTGAAGGAACCTGGACGGTTAATTCAATAAACGGCGAAATCACATTTACCCCGGAACCCGACTTTGATGGAGCCGTCACCTCAATCACCTACACAGTCGATGACAATCTCGGGGCGACGTCCAGCCCGGCGACGGTCTCAGTTACAATCACCCCCGTCAATGACGCACCAGTGGCCGCCAATGATACTTCGTCGGGTCCAATCAACGTCACCCAAACGATCGTGGTTCTGGCGAATGACAGCGATATCGACGGCGGCCCTCTGCAGGTTGTCTCTGCAACTGCAACCAACGGTTCGGTCGGTGTTAATCCCGACAACACGCTTTCCTACACACCCAACCTGAATTATTCGGGGCCCGATACGATTTCATATACCGTATCGGATGGGGCTGGTGGATCGGACACGGCTAGCGTTAGCGTCACAGTCGGCGGAACGAATATGCCACCACAGGTTGATCTGGATTCAACCGACAATACGGCCGGCGAAACATTTGCCGACGACTTTGAAAGCGGAAACTACAGCGGCTCCACCGGCAGCTCGGCCTGGACTTCAAACTGGGTGGAAATTGGTGAGGCCAACGGGCCCTCAAGCGGCGATGTTCAAATTGTCAGCGATGGCGGCGACAACTCAATAAGATTGACTGAAGATGCGATCGAGCGGACTCTCGACCTGTCCACAGCGGATTCTGCAGAACTCACCTTTGATCTGCGCCGAACCGGCGATTGGGACGAAGACGGCCGGTTCCGGGTTGAAGTATCCACAGATGGAACCAATTATACGCAAATCTACACAACGTCTTCCGGTGGCTCGACGTATCAGGGCATCACACTCAATCTGACCCCCTACATGTCGGCAACGACCCATATTCGGTTTGAACTGGTTCAGGACGAAGATGAAACCGCGTTTATCGACAATGTGAGTGTGGCTGCAGTCTATCCTGACCCAACTCCCTACAGTGGCACATTCACCGAAGATGCAGGTGGTGTGCAGATTTCCGATCTTTCGATTGTTACCGATATCGATTCGCCAAACATTCAATCGGCAACCATCACAATTACAAATGTTCAAACCGGTGATGTATTGTCGGTATTTGGCGCATTGCCACCAGGCATTGCTGCCGGTGCCTACAATCCGGGAACCGGAGAGTTGACGCTGACCGGGTCAGCAAGCCCTGCCGACTACCAGACAGCGATAGACCAGATCCGGTTTGAAAATACCAGCGATGATCCTGTTACCACCAGCAGAACCATCAGTGTTCGGGTAAATGACGGCGCGGCAAATTCAAATGTCGCAATTGCAACCATTGCCATAGTGCCGGTCAATGATCCACCTGTCGCAAGCAATGACGCCGACACAGTGGTTGAAGACAGTTTCGTTGCTGTATCAGTGCTTGCAAACGACAATGATGTGGACGGAACGTTGGATCCGGCAACCGTGCAGATTACCGGCACCGCCTCGGCGGGCGATCCTCTGGTGGTGGCAGGCGAAGGCACCTGGACGGTGAATACAATCTCCGGAGTGATCACCTTCACACCCGAACCAGATTATGAAGGCACCGTCACCTCAATCACCTACACCGTGCAGGACGATCTTGGCGCAACGTCCAATCCGGCAACTGTTTCGATGAGCCTGACACCTGCAAATGATGCACCAACCGCCATGGCGGTCGCCGGCAATACCGGCACGGCAATCAACGTCGACGGAGGGGATGCCGCCTATTTCAAACCGGACAACAGCGGTGCGATTCTCGGCGGGTTGACCCAGTTCACCATTGAGACCCAATTTACCAATACCAATTCGACGACGGCGCAGCATATTCCGATTTTCAACTATTTCGACGGCGGGCCGACGGACGAGTTGGAAATCACCATTTTTAACGCCAGCACGACGCCATATATTCTGGTTGAGATCAGCGGCTCGATTCTCTCGATACCTGCTGGCACTTATGACCCTTCCACGCTGTTGGATGGTGGCCAACACACATTATCGTTCAGCTGGGACAATACTGCTGGTGACTGGGTCCTGTATGAAGACGGTGTTCAGGTGGCCAATGGTACCGGCCTAAATCCTGCGCATGTTCTCACCGGTGGTGGTGTGGCGGTATTTGGCCAGGAACAGGATAGTCTGGAAGGCAATTTCAATCCGGCGCAGATTTTTGCCGGCAGCTATTATGATGTTCGAATTTTCGATGATATCCGCACCCCTGCAGAAGTCGCTGCGGGTTCCAACATCACGCTGTCGGCCGCCGAACCAAACATGGTGGCAAATTGGCAGTTCAACGATGGGGAAACATCAACCGTCACCGATGTTGTCTCTGGCAACAATCTGAATCTGCTGCAGTCTTCAGAGCCAGGGTTTACCGCCAGTACTCCTGCGGACATTATTAGTGTGGTTGAAAACAGTGCGTCTGGCACGGTAATCGGCACATTCACCACCACGGATATCGATATCGGCGATACGTTCACCTATGCGCTGACCAGCGATCCATCCGGATTGTTTGAGATTGTCGGCGATGAATTGCGTATTAAAACCGGCGCAACTGTCGATTATGAAGTTTCAACCAGTCACAGCGTCACCGTTGAAGTCACGGATTCGGGGGGAGCTACCTTCTCCCGCAACGTCACTATCGAAGTGACGAATGTCGATGAAATAACACGCGGCACGGCAATCTGGGGCGACAACACCAATGAAGCGGTAGCCAATGACTGGGACGGAAGCACCTACGGCAGCGATGTGACCACCGTTAATATTGGCGATGAATTTCGAACCATGCAGGCAGCCGAGGCTCCGACAAGAGACGAAATTATCGTTGTCGGTACAATTAACAACAAAGATGTTGTGGCACAAATGTGGGATGGATCAACGTGGGCGCAGGTTTCACTTGGCGTCCTCGGACAGGTCAGTGAAGCCTATTGGTGGGGCGCAGAAGTAGCTTATGAACAAACCAGCGGCGATGCCGTTATGGTATGGAACGATGACGGCCAGTCGTCCGGTCAGGAACTGCGCTATGCCACCTGGGACGGGTCCAGCTGGAGCGCCGTACAAAGCGTCTCCGGCTACACTGGAAATGAACCCCAGCATATGAAACTGTCTTTCGATCCGAATTCAGACGAGATGGTTCTGGTAGTCAACGACAAAGATGCCGACGATTATGCCTTTGTCTGGGACGGCAACAGCTGGGGCAATATGATTTCCCTGGACACGTCGGGCAATAGCGAAGCAGATCAAACGGCCATAGCAGTTTCCCACGAGGCCGAATCCGGCGATGCCATTGTCACCTTTGGTAAATCCGGTTCCACAGACATATTCACCCGGACATGGGACGGGGCCAGTTGGAGTTCAGAATCCTCCCTTTCCGCGCCGGTTTCAGTATCTGGGGATCCAAGGTGGATCGTCACTTCCAACGATTTGTCATCCGATAGCATGGTCGTTGGTGTTACCACGGATAATGGTGAAGCCTGGGTTAGTGTCTGGGATGGTTCGAGTTGGGAAACCGCTGTTGAAATCGAAACTTTTGTCGAGTCTGCTATCAGCCCCAATATTGCGGTCGCATTCGAGAGTATTTCGGGTCAGGCGCTGGTGACATACAGTGAAGATGGCACAAATACGGTACATTACCGCACCTGGGATTCTGTCGGCGGGTGGTCCGCTGAACAGGTTCTTTTTAATGCTGGCGATAGGATTAACAGCATGACATTGGACAGTAGCCCGACATCAAACGAAATTATGCTCATGGTCCAGGATGACGGCCATGATCTGAACTCGGTCATTTGGGATGGAAGTTCCTGGGGCACCCCCACCGAGCCGGAAAATGACACCGGCGAAAACAAGAACCAGCCATTTGCTTTTGTCTGGGATCAGGATGGTGTTTTAAATACGTCACCCTTGGCCTTCGACCTCAACCGCGATGGGGAAATAAACGTTACCGGCGAGACCACCGCGCAAAACAAAGCCGGTATTCGTGAATTGGGTGAAACGGTTCAGTTCGACACCGATGGCGACGGCGATCTTGAAACCATCGAATGGCTCGATGGCAGCGGTGACGCGTTGCTGGTCAACAATGTCGACGGCAATGCCGCCACAGACATGAATGGCACACGCCTGTTCGGCGACCAAGGCGGTGAATACGAGCATGGCTATCAGCAATTGGCTGAGTTTGACAGCAACTCTGACGGTGTGATTTCCCAAGACGAAGGCGAGGGGTTGAACCTGTGGGTAGACGACGGCGATGCCAAGGTTAGCGAAGGCGAATTGTTCACCCTGCAGGAAATGGGAATTTCAGAGATTGAATTGACCCTGGAGGCGCAAGCCCAGGATGAAGAAGGGCGCGATCTGTTCCGCTCATCGGCAACGCTCGAGGATGGTACAAAAATTCTCACCGAAGATGTTTGGTTCGGACAAGCCACCTCTGAAGACGACGAACCGTTGACCCGCCCGGATCTGACCACTGTTCAGCAACCGGAAGACTTACTGGGTTAGGTCCCGTCGAAGCGGCATCAAGCGATCAGTTCAGCGGCAAGAAAATCAAACACCAGACGCACTCGGCGGCTGGTGTTTACTTCCCGGTGTGCTGCCAGCCAAACATCGTATTCAAAGGCGGGCAACCACGGAGCAGCACGTTCGATCTCCGGCTCCGCATCACCAATCTGAGACACCATCACGCCAATACCAAGTCCCTGTTTGACCATTTGCCACTGGACAAGATGATTGCCGCAATGGATGGGGAAATTGCGCTCGGTAAGGCTCAATCCTAAATTGTTCAATCCCTGCAGGTATTCCTGGTTATCTTCAAATCCAATGAATTCGGCTTTACTCAAATGAGCATTGTCTTTTGGGCTTCCAAATCTCTGCAGACACTCCTTGGTAGCAAACAAGCGCGCAGATTGCCGGATAATCTTTCGCGCTACCAAATCCGGATCAGTTGGCCGCGCACTGCGAACGGCAATATCTGCTTCGCGCCGACGCAGGTCACGCAGTTCATTGGACGCCACAAGATCAACATGAATGGCCGGATGTTCCTGTCGTAGGCGCTCGATGATTGGCGGCAGTATATATGCAGCCGCCACTTCGGTCGTGGTGATGCTAACTGTCCCCTCAATCGATTGAGATTGTCCCGACGCTGACAGGGCGACGTGCCCAGCGGCATCGCCCATGGCACGAACATGTTCCATCAACTCCACGCCACTTGGAGTAAGGGTGAGACCGTGGCTACCCCGCTCAAACAATACTACATCGAGTTCCTGCTCCAATGCGCGCACCTGTCGACCCAAAGTCGGTTGCGCCATCCCAAGCGCCCGTGCAGCCGCCGAAAGCGATCCCTCCTCCGCTGTTACCAGAAAAGCTCTTGCTCGGTTCCAGTCAAAGTTGATTCTACGCCAATCCATGCAATTATGCATATCATTTAGACATCTTTCGTCAATTCCATTCACTACTGCACAGGTGTATTGACCGCGAAATAGTCAGAATTGCGGTTGATATTGTCGCTGCGATTGAGCCAAAAAATCCGAAGATTATCCAAAGGCACACCAATGTCCGTTACTCAACACACCCCAATCGCAATTCCTCCCTCAGCGCGTTTTTGGGATCGAATTGCCAATCGTTATGCCAAGCGTCCAGTGGCAGACGAAGCCACCTATCAAAAGAAACTGCAGATGACGCGGGAATATCTGGAACCGCATATGCGGGTTTTCGAATTTGGATGCGGTACGGGCTCAACGGCCCTGACCCATTCCCCACATGTTGCATATGTCCGTGCCACGGACATATCGGCCAAAATGATTGACATTGCCAAATCCAAGGCCCGCGAAGCCGGTGTTAAAAATGTTGAATTTGAGCAGTCCGACATCGAAAGCATTGCTGCTTCTTCAGCCAAATACGATGTTGTACTTGGTTTGAGCATTCTGCATCTGTTGGATGATCGTGACGCCGTCGTTTCCACGATCTACGATATGTTGGAGCCAGGAGGTATATTTGTGTCCAGTACTGCCTGTCTCGGCGACCACATGAAGATTTTCAAATTTATCGCGCCGCTGGGGCGATTCTTCGGTATCCTGCCGATACTCAGCGTGTTCACAACCCAAGACCTTGTGGGATGCATTGAGGACAGTGGCTTTGAGATCGAGACCAAATGGAGCCCTGGCAAAAACAAAGGCGTGTTTATCATCGCCCGCAAGCCGCTGTGACAAGACTTCGATACTTATGCATGGTGTCAGATTCCCCAGGGCGAATTTGAAAGAACCTGGCACATTATTTTTGCTTGCTGCACCGGTTTTAGCTAAGCTGATTGAGACAAGACGACGATTTTCACGCTTTCTGAAACTGATTGGCACATGACAAGCACCAAAGAATATGACGACATTCCCGGCACCTACGTCTTTGACGCCGACCGTTCGCGCGAAGGCTATCATCTCAACATGTTTTGCATTTCGCTGCGCCTCGAAAACAACCGGACTGAGTTTCGCGACGATCCTGAGGCCTATCTGGCAAAATATCCAATGAGCGAAGACCAGCTGCAGGCGGTTCGCGACCGTGCCTGGAACCGAATGCTGTCGCTGGGAGGCAACATCTACTATACCTCCAAACTGGCCGCATTCGACGGCATAAACTTTCAGGAACTGGCGGCAATGATGACCAATATGGAAAGCGAAGACTATCGCGCCATGATGGTCAGCGGAGGCCGGTCGATTGAAGGAAATCGATATAAATCAGAATGGGAAGACAAATAATGGCAAAAATTACCGCAGGAGTGGGCTGCTCCCATGTGCCGGCAATTGGCATCGCCATGGATTTGGGAAAAACCCACGAAGATTATTGGAAACCGGTCTTTGCGGGCTTTGAAAAGTCCCGACAGTGGATGAAGGAGAATAAGCCGGACGTCATATTTCTGGTCTATAATGACCATTGCACAGCCTTTTCTGCCGAAGTCATTCCGACATTTGCTCTTGGATGCGCCGCTGAATACAAGCCGGCAGATGAAGGTTGGGGTCCGCGCCCGGTACCGGTGGTCAAAGGCCACCAAAAACTGGCCTCCCACATTGCCCAGTCCGTCATACTCGACGAATTTGATCTGACAATCATGAATGAAATGGAAGTGGATCACGGCCTGACCGTACCGCTGTCGGTGATGTTTGGTGAGGTCGACGAATGGCCCTGTCTGGTGGTCCCGCTGTGTGTCAACGTGGTGCAATATCCACCGCCCACCGGCAACCGCTGCTACAATCTCGGCAAGGCGGTGCGCCGCGCGATCGAATCCTATGATGAAGATCTCAATGTGATGGTTTTTGGCACAGGCGGCATGTCCCACCAGTTACAGGCAGAACGGGCCGGGCTGATCAATCCTGAATTCGACACCCGGTTTCTCGACAATTTGACGCAGGATCCGGTCGGCGGCGCCCAGATGCCGCATGTGGAATATCTTCGTGAAGCCGGTTCAGAAGGCGTCGAGATGGTCATGTGGCATGTCATGCGCGGCGCGCTCAACGATGAAGTTGAGGAAATTCACCGCCACTATCACATACCTGCCTCCAACACGGCCGTCGGCCACATTATCCTGGAAAACCGATAGGAACGATGACCATGCGAATTTGCGTAGCTGGTGCTGCTGGCGCTTTCGGCCTGAAACATATTGATGCTTTGTCGAATATTGACGATGTCCAGGTGACGTCCGTTATGGGGGTTGAGGCAGACGACATTCATGGTTTTGCCGCCGAGCGAAATATTCCCTATGCATCAACCAACCTTGATGACTGCCTCAGCCGTGACGATGTCGATGCGGTTATTCTGGCAACCCCAACGCAGGTTCACGCCGCACAGGCCATCCAGTGTCTCAAAGCTGGCAAACACGTGCTGGTGGAAATTCCAATGGCCGACAGTCTCGCTGACGCTGAAGAACTGGTGCAGGTGCAAAAGCAAACCGGTCTGGTGGCAATGGTCGACCACGTGCGCCGCTTTAACCCATCTCATCAATGGATCCACAACCGCATCAAGAACGGCGAATTGAGCATTCAGCAAATGGATGCCCAGACCTATTTCTTCCGCCGCACCAATATGAATGCGCTGGGCTTACCCCGCTCCTGGACCGACCACCTGCTCTGGCATCATGCCTGTCACACGGTCGATCTGTTCATCCATCAAACAGGCGAAGTTCCCAGCGAAGTGTTTGGCCTGCAGGGCCCCAAACATCCTGATTTGGGCATTGCCATGGACATGACCATAGGCATGAAATCACCATCTGGCGCGCTATGCACCTTGTCGCTGTCCTTCAACAATGATGGGCCATTTGGGACATTCTTTCGCTATATCTGCGACAACGGCACCTATATTGCGAGCTATGACGATCTTTATGACGGGCGCAATGAACCTGTCGACCTTTCTGATATTGCGGTCTCCAGCAATGGCATCGAACTGGCAGATCGCGAGTTTGTCAGCGCTATCCAGGAAGGACGCGAGCCAATTTCTTCAGTGGCTCAAGGGCTGGCCGCCATGCAGGTATTGGATGCGATCGAAAAATCGATGAGCTAAGCATTGATCGGGAATTGTGACGAACAAATTCGCCACTTGGTTGATAACCAATCCTATAGTGCCGGGAGTTTGCGCGCTTCCACCTGTTGATATTGCCGCTGTGTGTCGACCATATAATCTCGGGTCAATGGTGCCGCGTCACGCTTACGGGACAATTGCATGTGAAAGACCAGTTGCGAACCGGTGCGGAACATAGCTTCGGCGGAAATGAGGTAAAATTCCCACATGCGGGCAAAGCGTTCATCATACATTTCTTCGACCTTTTGACGGTTTTCCTGAAACCGGCTTTCCCAATGCATCAGGGTATCGGCGTAATGAACACGTAGAAATTCCAGATCAAGGCACCAAAGAGAATTGCGTTCCACGCTATCGAATACTTCTGACAGGGCAGGCGAATAGGCACCGGGGAAAATGTATTTGCGCATGAACTTGCTGGCCATGCCCGGCGGACTCATATGACCAATGGAGTGAATCAGCGCCAGACCATCATCAGGCATCAGATCGTTTAGTTTTGCGAAATACTCATCATAGTGACTGACGCCCACATGTTCGAACATGCCCACGGAGACAATCCGGTCGAATTTCTCCTCGACATCACGATAGTCCTGCAAACGGAACTCAACACGGTTGGACAAGCCCAACTTCGACGCCCGTTCCGTTGCCAGTTGTTGTTGCTCGGTTGACAGCGTGACCCCGACAACGTTCACGTCTTCCATAGATGCAAGATAAAGCGCCATATCCCCCCAGCCACAGCCAATATCGAGTATTTTTTGTTTTGGTTGCAGGTTCAGCTTGGCAGCGATCAGGCGCAACTTGTTGCGTTGCGCCTGCTCCAGCGAATCATCGTCATTGGCAAAATATGCGCAGGAATAAAGCATATTCTCGTCGAGAAAGAGTTTGTAAAATTCATTGCCAAGATCGTAATGGTGGGCGACGTTTTGCTGTGCTTGACCCACTCGATTGGACTGCTGCTTGCGACGCGTAAGCATGGTGATTTTGCGGATGATCTTTTGCAATGGATAGGCGGCGAGCGACAGACGATTGATCGAAAACAGATGCAGAAAATCGCGCAGACTCGAGCCTTCTTCAAACGTCATCGTGCCATCCATATAGGCTTCAGCCGCAGCAATTTCTGACTTGAATACCAGGTCGCGATAAAGCTTTTTGTCGGTCAAACGCATGACTACCTTGGGCCCGGGATTCCCTTCAAAAACGTGCCGTTTGCCATTGGCATCAATGACCTCCAGTCTGCCGGACTGGATGAAGGATTTCATCATGTGTGAGAGTGGAAACATATTTATGATTTAACCCAACCAGCCCGAAATCAATTTTGAGAATATACACCAAACGCGGAGAGAACAACGAAAAGACGGACCCTATCCGTGAGTGGTGAATCCACCCGATATTCGAGTATCCGGCTGTCGACTTTGCGTCCAATTTTTTGCATTTGCTGCGCCTCAAAATTGCCAGACCTGCGACACTCAACGAATAGTAATGTTGAAAGAATCGAGCAATCTATTCCATCGTAGATTTCACCAGTGATAGCCGCTATCGTTCTTGCCGTGGGAGAGCATTAATTGGAACGCAGACTAGCAGCAATAATGGCCGCCGATGTCGTCGGTTTTTCCAAGATGATGGGAACAGACGAAACGGCAACACTCGCAGCGCTCAGCAAATTGCGCCATTCGATCTTTGAGCCATTGGTCGCCAGCCACCGCGGCGAAGTGATCAAGCGGATGGGAGATGGCTGGCTTGTGGAGTTCTCTTCTGCATTGGATGCGGTAAATTGCGCCATAGCTGCGCAGGAAAAACTAACAGATCACGATACGATCAAGCTTCGCATTGGCGTTCATCTTGGCGATGTCGTTCATGATGAAGAGGGCGACATTCTTGGTGATGGTGTCAACATTGCGGCCCGTCTTGAAAGTGTTGCCAAACCCTGTGGTGTTGCCATCTCGGATCAGGTTTACAATTCGCTCGATGGCACTATGACCTCCGCCTTCGCGGATGGTGGCGAACACGAACTGAAAAACATTACCCGCCGCATCCGAATTTGGAACTGGTCCGACACATCAAACAGTGACGCCGCAGTACCGAAATCCGGGGAAGATATAACGCCGGTTATCCTGTTGGAACCTTTCAGCCAGGGTGGTGACTCAGAGGCAGCCGCCGACTTGGCGCTGGAACTACAAAGCGGATTGCTGAATGCACTCTCAAACCGATCTGGCGTTCGGGTCGCGACACGGACAGACAAGGGCGACACACCAACCTATCTGCTCTCTGGTCGATGCCGTGTCTCGGGAGACAGATGCCGCCTTCACCTGTCGATTACGGTAGCGGCGAATGGTGAAACATTCTGGTCAACCAAGATCGACGACAAGGTCGATGATATTTTCAGTTTTGTCGACGGCGTGGTTGATAAAGTCAGCGCAGCCATTCGTGTCCATGTAAATGCCTATGCCGGAGCGGTTTATGCATCTCAATCAGACGATGGCCTGTCCATCCAACAACTCATGGCAAAGGCCGCATTTTTTATGCACCATTTCGATGCAAAAAACGTCGCATTGTCTCGCCAAACCATGTCGACCACCGTAGCAAGGGCCCAGGACAATCCCATGGCACTTGCCATGCATGCCTATGCTATGATGCAAACAATACCCCTCGCCATCGAGCGCGTTGAAGAGATCGATGTCGATGCCGTCCTGTCATACGCCAACAAGGCGGTTCAGCACGGGCCCAACGTTGATTATGTGTTTCACAATCGATCCAGAATACGACTATGGCTGCGCCGCGACCACGACGGCTGCATCAAGGATGCAAGGCGTGCGCTTGCAATTAATCCGGGGTTTCATCTGGCCGAAGAAGATCTGGCGCTTGCCGACATTTTTGGTGGCCATGCGACCCAAGGTGTTGAAAACCTTGCCAAATTAGTCAACCAGGCTGCGGCTCAACCGAGTATGGCCTACCGTTTGTCGATACTTGCAATCGGGCATGCGATTATCGGCGATATGGATGCAGCAATCAGCCACGCTCAAGACGGCTACGAACGAAAACCTCTCGTTCCGTTGCATGCGCTTGTTTATGCCGTAGCGGCCTGCGACACCCCATCAATCGTCAAATCTGCTGAATTTCGCAGCATGGTCGAACAACATGGTCTGACAATTGACGACGCCTCTCGTTTTCCTTTTGATCAGGAGGAAGACAAGGTTGCGATTGCCGACATGTTGCGACGGTCGGGGTTGCCAGAGCGATAGCTGATTTAGGGAGCCACATTTGTTGCAGCAAAATTGTGAATTTGCGTAGCCAACTAGCCGGCATGTGCATCAAGACGATAAACTTCAACAGGCTCACGATAACGTTTTAGCGTAATATCGCCCGTGGATTTGCTACCATACTCATCAAAAATTTGAGATCGCATCCCGATACCCAATTCCACCATATGCAAGCAGAACTAAAAGCGACCCCAGCACAACCCATGTGACATACCCGAAAGTCTTCGCAATATCTGCAACCGTTTTGTGCTCGTCGAAAACATAATAGACGAAACTGCTCCCGCCAAATCCGGGGCACAAGCCAAAAGTAATAAGCTTCCCGCAAAAAATGCCATCAAACTGATTTTATCGGCGATGGAGAACAACGATTCAAATGATGACTGGTATCCGCTTTCAACTTTGGGCGGCAGCATCATGGCTGCAAATTCCGATTTTGATACTCGTATCTATGGATACAAAAAACTTAGTGAATTTGTGGGAAGTCTCAGTCGGTTTGAATTACGCAAGATTGATTCAATTCTATCCGTTCGACAGGTCAGCCAGCAGAATTAATTAGCACCTATGTATATTTCCGCGACAATGAAGAAGCTGTTAGCCAGCCAAAGCCCACCGAAAACATTGATCCTGACATCGCATTCTCGATGCATTTTTCCGCCCAACAGTCCCGACTAAATTGACGCCTCCAATGCGCGTCGCAATTTTACCGCCGTCATTGTTTCATCAAGCGCAACATCGTCATAAGTGAGCACAGTGTCCCTTTTAACCGCTCGTGTGAGATGGAGGTTTCCCGTTAGCCCCAGCGGCAATGCACCCATCGGCACCGATACGGCGCTCGGCCGCAATTGACCGGCAACAGAATAGCCCCCTTCCCCATCCAAAATCTCTCCCGCGGCCAGATCACGTTTGGCAACTGCTACAACATCGGCGCGAAATTCATCGGCTATCCCGGTGGCTTCTTTTCGCAACCCGACACTGGCCACCGACATTCCAAGCTCAAGTCCGATCAGGTGCCAGCGCTTATAGGCACAGATATAGCGGCCGCTATCATCCGTTTTGACCTTGTATTCTTCAAAACATTTTTGGTGATAGTCATTGGCCGCCCGGACAGCGACCCAAACACCCATGCGTATATCATAGCCAATTTCCGACCCGTCCTCATTGAGACTGTTAAGCACCTCAACCATGCCCGGCTTCGGCAAAACGCCACCCTCTCCGGTCGGGCGCATCAGATTTGGCAGATCGTCAATTGACCCGCGCGGATATGTGAGGCCGTTTGCCGCAACATCCAGTCCACAGGCATTTGCCACTGCAGCCGATTCAATAGCCGGTTTGGTACCGTCAAGAAACGAGTTGAACATTTTGGGATTCAGTCTTCCTACCTCTGCCTGTTCGGCGGTGAGCCCCCAGTGGTCCCAAACCGTATCAGGGGTAGAAAAGCGGAACTGAGGATCCAATTTATGACCACGGCCCGCCGCAACGACGTCAAAACCGCATGTTCGTGCCCAGTCAACAAGCTCGCAAACCATTGCCGGCTGATCCCCATATGCCATGGAATAGATCACTCCAGCCTGCCGGGCGAGTTGCGACAGCTTGGCACCACAAACTGCATCCGCCTCTACAGTGGCGCTGATGACGTGCTTACCGGCATCAAAACACGCAACCAGATGGTCTATCGCAACCAACGGATCACCCGTGCATTCCACAATAATTTCAATCGCCGGATGATCGATCAACAGCTTTGAATCTTCGACAATATTAGTGGATCGATGAGCCAGGGCGTCGTCAAAGGATGCCGCAGAATATTGTTGTTCGTTCCATCCCGCCAACTGCAGATTGGAGCGGGCGGTCTCGACCGACAAATCGGCAATACCAACGACATGAACTCCGGGAAGGCGGACGGCTTGCGCCAGAAACATGGTGCCAAATTTCCCCGCGCCGATTACCCCTAGCCGAATTGGATCATCGGCCGCTTCACGCTTTTGCAACTGCCTGAACAGGCTCATCAATTCACTCCCAAAACTGGCTCACCAGCGACCCGGCATCGATACAATTCTATCAAAACAGAGGTTCGCCTTGTGTCCAGAGCATCATTAATTCAGTACTTCATTGCGTGCCAGATATCGGGCATAAACGATCTGCAATATTGCCAGCAGGAACAAAACTATCGTGAAGGCAATTTCAAAACCGCTCATGGTTTCCTGCGCAGGCACTTCTGCAAGAAACAGATTGTGGATGGTCGTCACAATCATAAAAAAGAACCCGGCGGAAAGCAGCCAGACAGCAGGTCGCAATCTCATCAAGATAAAAATGCTGCCTATGACATACAGCCATACCGCCAGAGCCCAACTACCCTTGGCCCAGGTCGGAAATGCATCCAGAAATGCCAGGCGTTCGGGGGTGAACTGTGCCAGATATTCAGGATTGCGACTGACGGTCATGACATAGTCCATGGCCCCCATGCCGTTCCACAACAGCATAACAATTCCAATAACCCAGAGATGCCAAGGTGTTTTCAATTTTCAATCCCGCCATTGTTTTAGACAATTTATCAGGACTGATATTTGACGCAACTAGCGACGCGTGGTCGCTTCCAAGGCGTCTGGAGGGTCTATTTCATGCAGTTTCGGCACATGGCCGCGTGCGGCACTGCATCAAGGCGTTCGGCGGAAATCGGATTTCCGCATGCCACACAGATAGCGAACTCATCATTTGAGATTCGGTCGAGCGCCGCATCGATCGCAGCTATTTCTTTCAAACCCTCGCGCCCTTGTGACTCATAGACTTCGTCAAATTCACTTTCGGTAGCGTGTTCGCTGAAATCTTGGCTTTTGGGGTCGTCCAATTTGTCTTCCAGACTAACCAGAAGCTTTTGCAACTCATCCTTGCGCAGCATCAACCGTTGACGAAATTCCTCAACATTAACTTTCAAAGCTTCCATGGGTGAATTTCCTTTTTTGGTTTTGCCTCAACAGTCGCCATTGTTTGACTAGGCCAAATATTGGACTTATCTGGAAACTGGCGCTTTGATCCTGATCAATAAATCCGTCCGGCCTGTAGAAGATTGGTGAGCAGCATCAGTCCAACCAATTTCGGGAGCGAATGATTTGCGGCTGACAGGCGTTCACCATCTGCATTTGAAGGGATCAAACAGATGCGCATTTTTAAAATTGTTTCCCTAATTGCGCTGTTGATCATCGGCGTATTGGTGGCGGGTGGTGCGACGCTGGGCTGGTGGCTGAGTGCTCCTTTGTCAGATGCTGACAAACAGGCCCTGTTAAAGTCGCCCCAGTATGAGAACGGTGGCTTCATCAATATCGAGCCACAGGCTGCGTTCGAATTTACGTGGAAGAGCCTGACCGATGCGCTGTCGGCTGATTCCCGATCTGTTCCCACGGGCGAAATCCCGGTCGTCCCGTTTCCGTCCAAATCCCTCACTTTACCACCTCCAGAAGGGTTGCGTGTGACCTGGATTGGACATGCTTCAGTATTGGTCGAAATTGACGGCAAGCGAATTTTGACTGACCCGGTATTTTCTGAGCGCGTGTCCCCATTTTCGTTTATCGGACCATCAAGGTTTCATGCAACGCCGTTGAAGTTGAAGGACCTGCAGGGCATCGACGCCGTGGTTATCTCCCACAATCACTATGATCATTTGGACAAAGCTACGACCCGGCATTTGGCCAGAAAGGGCACGCAGTTTTTTCTCCCTCTCGGCAACAAAACTCAATTGGTGCAATGGGGTGTCCCAGAGGGACAAATCCAGGAACTGGACTGGTGGCAAGAAGCATCAATTGGCTCGCTTAAACTCATCGCCACACCGACCCGTCATTATTCCAACCGCGGTACGTTTGATTACAAGCAAACCCTGTGGACATCCTGGACCATAATTGGCCCTACCAACCGCCTGTTTTACAGCGGTGACACCGGCTATTCATCCGCCTTCCGACAGATTGGAGATCGCTTCGGTCCCTTCGATGTAACCATCATCAAAGTCGGCTCCTATGGTCCAGGCGACTCATGGAGCGATATCCACATGCCACCGGAAGAATCCATTCAGGTGCACCGGGACGTCAGAGGCAAAACCATGCTGCCGGTTCACTGGGGCACGTTTAATCTGGCCTATCATGCTTGGGATGAACCCATCATTCGCACAATTGCGGCAGCCGAAATTGCTAATATCAACCTGCTGACACCGAAAATTGGTGAAATCGTCGATGTTCATAATACCGGATCATTTCCTCACTGGTGGCAGGGGATCAACTGACCAATTTCGATGAATTACCAGTATCATTGTCGCCCACGCGGGCTATTTTGATGCCATCATAACCCGGCCTGAGCTGGTAACTGACATTGAAACATCCCGCCAGGTACCCTGGCGATGCCTTGATACGGATGGCGTGGATAACGTCCTAATCTTCGTTGCAGGACGGCTGGCAACAATAGTCACTTTTATTGATTTCGCTCAAAGCAGCGCCGCTCAATGTCCATCATCCTGGGTTCATCAACCCATCACAGGTGACCATTGGAACACGGACATACAGCCGAAGAAGTCAGCGAACGACTCTCCCAGCCGTTCAAAAACGCCTATCTGAAAGACTGTGTGTATGGCGGCATAGATGGCGCCGTGACCACGTTTGCCATTGTCGCCGGGGTTCACGGGGCCGGATTTTCGCCGACCATAATCCTGGCATTGGGAATCGCCAACGTGCTGGCGGATGGTTTTTCCATGGCGGCAAGCAATTATTCCGCAACAAAGGCCGAGTTTGAAGACATTGAGAGATTGCGAGCTGTCGAGCGGCGGCACATTCGTGATGTTCCGGAAGGCGAGCGCGAAGAAATTCGCCAGATACTGCAGAACAAGGGTCTCTCAGGTCAGACGCTAGAACGGGCTGTGGAAGAGATTTCCAGTAACGAAGAAACCTGGATCGACATGATGTTGGTGGATGAGTATGGCAAAGCACCGGGCGACCCGCGACCGATGCGGTCTGCCCTTGCAACGTTCTTCTCATTCATGGCCTGCGGATTGGTTCCGCTCCTGCCCTTCCTGCTGGCACTCCACGATCCATTCCCGGTCGCAATCATCACCACAGCGATGACCTTTTTTGCCATTGGCATTTTGAAAAGCAACTGGTCCCTGCACCCTTGGTGGAGATCTGGCCTGGAGACATTGCTGATCGGATCCGCTGCAGCTGCGATCGCCTATTATGCCGGGCACTTTGTCAGCTTGCTGACCGGCTGAAACGAAAACCTGTTTTTGTTTGATCCATCTCAATTCAGATATTTCTGATCACCCTAGAATGAGATCATGACGAATACCGCAATTGCTCCGCCAGCGGAAAATGCATCTGTCATAAACAAGAAGAGTGACCCTGCTGATGAATTACAAAACCATTCTGGTATGTCTGACCACGCCAACCAATGCCGAACGATTGATGAAAGCGGCCCGCTTGCTGGCACGCAAGTCCAACGCTCATCTGATTGGATTGCACACGCTGCAGTCAATTGAAGTCTATCCGGGAATTGTTGTCGACCTGCCACGACAGGCGGTGGATTCCTTTGACAATGAGCAGGCCAAACAGGCGGCCGAGATCAAGGCAGTATTTGATAAATACACTGCGGGTGAAGACTTTATATCCGAATGGCGTCTGGTCAAAGCCGGGTCTGCACATGCCGCTGACCGGATGGCTGAACATGCATTGTGTGCCGACCTTGTGGTCATGGGCCAGCCGGATCCGGATTCTGATCGAGCCGACCAGCGTGATGCGCAGGAAACAGTGATAAAGCAATCCGGGCGTCCAGTACTCGTAATCCCTTCCGTTGGAGAATTTGATTCCATCGGAAAACATGCCCTGATCGGATGGAGCGCAACCCGCGAAGCCAGTCGCGCCCTGCACGATGCAGTGCCGCTTCTGGTGGGTGGCGGCAAAGCAACCATTCTTTGGGTTTCCCATACCGACAAGGACGCAGCTTATCTGGAAACCACCGCGCACGCCGTAGCCGGCTTACTCGACCGCCATGATATCGAGGCGTCAGTTGCCCATTGGCAAAACACCAAGATTGCAATCTCCGATGCCCTGCTGAATGAGGCGTTTGACCGCGGTGCAGACATGATTGTCACCGGTGCATTTGGCCATTCGCGTTTCTATGATTTTGTCATCGGTGCAACAACCACCGGATTACTGGACCACATGACTGTACCGGTCCTGTTTTCCAACTAGTGCAAACTTCACTACTAACGGGAGATCGATCATGAAAACTCTGCTTGCCATCCATGAAGTTGACGGGGACCTTGGCGACCTCAAGCAATTGATCAGTATTGCCCGACATGCGGGGGCACATCTCAATGTTGTCGTGCTCGGGGTTGTCCGCATTGTGCCAATGACGGCGGCTCCTGGGGTGCCGGACTTTTACTACAGCGAAACCAACAGCGAGATGATCGAGGCCGGAAAAGCAAGGGTAACGGAAATAGAGGCTTTGGTGGCTGCCGAAGATGTGTCAGCAACCATCACTCTGGAGTGCCGGGATCCAGCGCTGATTGAGCAGACATTCCTGCACCATGCAATGTTTTGCGATGCCACGTTGTTTGCAAACCAGAGCGTTCTGAAAAGTGATCTGACAACCCGCGCTTTCAACGGCGCGCTGTTGGAAACCGGAACGCCAATTCTTGTTCTAGGACCCGACGCTGAAACTCTTCCAACTGTTAGCACCATCATGATTGCCTGGAACGGTGAACCGCAAGCTGCCAAGGCGGTACATCAAAGTCTGCGCTGGATTGAAGGCGAAGCCGAAGCCCATGTGGTGCTGGTTGATCCTGACGAATATACCCATGGCCCAAACCCCGGTGATGATCTTGCAACCTATTTGTCGCGTCAGGGGCTCAAGGTGACTGTTGATCGACTCCCAGGTGGACGTCGCGAGGTTGCAGACGTTTTGCTGGAACGTGCCGTCGACATCAATGCAGATCTTCTGGTCATGGGTGCCTATGGTCATTCCCGACTGCGCGAATGGCTACTCGGTGGCACGACGCGGGACATTTTGCAAAAAGCTCAATTGCCCGTGCTGATGGCCCATTGATCCCACACTTCAGGCCAGCAGGTCTGTCAAGATTCCGGGGACCATATCTGAAATATCGCTGGCAACAAGTCCGGGACCAAAGCGAATAGCGGCTTCGCCATGGATCCATGTTGCCGCACAACAGGCGTGAAAGTGTGGCATGTTCTGCGCCACCAGACCGGCAATCAAACCAGCCAAAACATCGCCGGTTCCCGCCTTGGCCAGATAGGGACTGGCATGGCTGTTGCAGGCAATCTGACCATCCGGGCTTGCAATGATCGTATCGGCAGATTTCAAGACAATAATCGCCCCGCAAGCTTCAGCAGCACGCTGCGCAGCGATTACGTGATCGGCTTCAATGGCCCCGAATATACGTTCAAACTCACCAAAATGCGGCGTTAGGATGCAGTTCCCATCAAGCTGTGCAAACTGATTCTGCGCCGGCAACCCATCAGCGTCAAAAATCCGCGCTTTCAATTTTTTTGCCGCCAACAGTTCATCGTGATGTTGTTGGGTAATACCACCGCTGCCGCCCAGCCCGATATCCATTTTGGTCAGACTCTGCGATTGAACCATAATATCGGCAGGAAGGCAGCATCGATATATATCGCCGTTGGATGGCGCCACAACGCTAACCAAACCCGCACCGATGCGGTTGCAGGCAGTGGCTGCTAATCTTGTTGCTCCGGTCAGTAGGGGAGCAGCATATATGCCGACAAAGCCGCGATGATATTTGTTTGCCTGACGGTCAGGTTTGGGTAGCGCGGCTTTCCACAAATCTGGATGATTGACGATGAGTGCCATTAAATTGGTCTCCGAAATCCGCCGCCACAATGTCTGCAATCCTGCATCCGGGCGTTGATGTGGGTCAATCCAAACCTTGCGGCGCGCAACAATTCAAGGATGGTTCAAGTTGTATCCGCAATGGTACCCCAACTCCCCAAAGTGCTGCAGTCTGATGCGCCCGGGTGAAGGTGGTCAGCTGGATCCGGTATATTGCCAAGATTGCTAGCCTGCCAGCCCAATGCTTTCAAACCAGCAAGAATATCATCATCAAATTCCGCACTGCGAACATAGTCCGCATCTCTCATGACCCACTCGCCATCTGTCATCACTCCGTATAGCCGTCCGGACTGCTGATCTGCGAAACGCAGTTCAGGCATTGAACGGGCACATTGCAGCAGGAACTGAAGATTGTCCTCCGCCTGTTCTGCAGTCTCCAGATATACCTGTTCGGGACCAGCCGCTTCAACATCGATTTTCTTGTAACGTTCAATATCGAGTAGTTTTGAAACGTCGAGGATCGTCAAGCCATCGTTCCAGCCAAAGGCAACTGTTCTGGGCAATTCGCCCTGCTTTACACTGTTATCAAGAAATTCATGGTGAACTTTTTTCGCCGATGAAGCCCATGAAAGAAACAGCGCCGGCATGCCGGTATAGGCTTCAATATTGTGGTCCAGCAGATCATCGACCGCTTTATAACGCCCCGTGGATAACCCACGATGATAGGCACGTTCCACCGTCGCTTCCGGTGGTGTGATAACGTAAAACATGAAAACCGTATCGCCAAATCGGGTCAACAACTGACTGGACTGGTCGTCTCCAACACTGAAACTATCAAAACGAAAACGATCAATCAGCAAATGCGGAATCGTTCCGGCTTCCGCACGCCGTGCCATCTGACGATCAAGTTTGCGGTCTATCAGCGCCAGTTCATGCCCCGTTAGCATGGCCCCATACTTGTGATGTTCGCCCAAAGATTCATAGTCCAGCAAATATTTGCGCCAGTAGTCGGGACTGACCAGTGCAAAATCCTCCCAGGCAATACCCAGCCGTTCGGCCAAAGCTCTTTGTTTGGGTCTGATGGTGCTTTTTCCAGCAGCCGATGCACCTTTTACATTCATGATGAATGGCTTTTCCTGACTTGGCAGAAAACGATAGCCCTCGGCCCGTGCTCCTAGTTCAAATAGTGGTGCGACTGCTTCTCCGAGTTTTAAGCTTGCCCAGTCATTCAGCACCAGTCCCGTAGCCATTTGCACAATGGTCGCGTCATCCCCAACCAACCGCCCTCGATGGCCGATAATGCTGTTGACCACTATCAACAGAGATTTACGGCATATCTTTTCAAACTCTGTTTCAGAATGCTGAACATCGCTTCCCATCGCCGCCAGGCGTTGCTCAAAAGTGAGGGCCTTGTCCGGCTTTGCCCCAGCAATTCCTGCAAAGATCCGACCAACAATGCCTTGTTTGGATGGGCGTGACGATTTGGTCCCTGACCGGTGCAATAGCGACAATTGCCGTTGAATTTCTTCCCTCGCATCTGCGCGCACTGTCTCGAATATCACCCGAAGACCGTCCAGTTCCGGCTCGACATATCCCTCATAAAGGCGAGCGACCATACTGCGCAGATTGATGCCCAACTCCTCATAATCCGGACCATCGGGAACAGAAAGGGTAATCGTCACCCGAATCAGCAGGCCGTGGACAATCAGTCGTTCCGGTCGAAAAACCACGAGATCGAAGGGAGACAGTCCGCTGAAGTCACTGAGTTCATGGGCAGTTTCAAAATCTGTTTCAACGTTTTCAGTGCGAAACATCGTCGACTGCGGCAGCACATCACGGGGAATGCTGGAATTCAGCCCCGGGCACCAGGGTCCTTCTTCAGTTGATCTGTCGCCGATTGTCGAAACTCCTTACCCCTCATCACCATAGCTGGCCCGTGCACGTTTGCGACGGAAACCCAAATAGACCGGGTAAATGATGAGCGCGAGGGCAATTAACATACAGGTAAGTGAGATCGGGCGCTCAAAAAACGTCATCACGTCTCCCCGACTTGATATCAGCGATTGCCGCAGCGATCGCTCTGCCAAAGGACCCAGCACAATAGCAAGCACGGCAGGCGCCACCGGATAGTTCAGCTTGCGCAACAGATATCCGCCAGCCCCCAGGACCATCATCAACCACACATCGAACATCCGGTCTGTGGTCGAGAAAACACCAACAAAACACAACACGAAGATGATTGGTGTCAGCATGGTGAACGGCATTGCCAGAACCCGGACAAATACCGGGATCAACGCAAGATTCAGGATCACTGTGACAAAATTCGCCACATACATTGATCCGATCAGACCCCAGACAAAATCCGGCTTTTCAGTGAACAATAGCGGTCCGGGGCGCAAGCCCCAGATGATCATGCCTCCCAACAGGATTGCAGTGGTTGGCGAGCCCGGAATACCCAAGGTAATCATCGGCAGCATCGATCCGGTCGAGGCCTCATTGTTGGCAGCTTCAGGAGCCGCTACACCCGAGACATTTCCTTTGCCAAAGCTTTCTGGATCCTTGGAAAAAGTTTTCGCCAAACCGTATGACATCAGCGACGCAGGAGTAGCCCCAGCCGCCGGCAAAGTGCCTACAAAAAACCCGATAATCGATCCAAGAGTTGTCGTCGGCAAATATTCTTTCAACTTGCCCAGGTTTTGCTTAAACCGCGACCATGTGGTTTTGACCGCATGTATCTCAACCTTGCCTTTCGTCGTTTCCAGCGTCCAGAGCATTTCACCAATGCCGTAGATGCCAATCGCCAGCACCAGGAAACCAATCCCCCGCTGCAATTCGACCATGTCAAAGAATACGAGTCTTGGTTGTCCGGTGATAATATCAAACCCGACAGAGGCCATGACCAGACCCAGCAAAATCATGAAGATTGTCTTGGGAATGTCGTCTCCACCCAGCCCGATAAACGTTGCAAAGGCCAGCACCATCAACGCGAATTCTTCTTGGGGCCCGAATTTCAGTGCAAACACTGCCAAAGGTGGAGCAAACAGCGTAAATAGAATGACGGAAATTGTTCCGCCGATAAACGAGGCGATCGCCGCCGCCGTCAGCGCCTGATCGGCCCGACCCGATCGCGCCATGGGCCGTCCATCAAATACTGTCGCCACGGCAGTTGAGGCACCGGGAATACCCAGCGTAATGGAACTGATCGCCCCGCCATACATGGCCCCGTAATAAAGCGCTGCCAAGAAGATTATCGCTGCGGTTGGTGGCACCAGAAATGTCACCGGCAGCAATATCGCCACGCCGTTAACAGAACCCAGGCCAGGCATTGCGCCGATGAACAGACCAGCAAGGCAGCCAACCACGATCATGAACAGGTTCAGCGGTTCGAAACTCTGCGCAAGCCCACTTGCCAAAAGTGTAAATACATCACCCATTAGACTACTCCTTAGCCCCAATCACATCAGGTACTCCCACCGGTAATTGTCGAGCCAAAGGAAAGCTTCTTCAAAGATAGGCCAGCCTTTTGGCAGGTATTTCGACAGCTGCCACTCAAATAGAAAATAGATAAAGATTGGCCCACCAATCACGAAAGACCAGACGATCTTCCAGCTGTGTTTGCCAACGACCCGCATGTAAAAACCAAGGAACAGGGCAATCGAGACATAGCTGCCAACAATTCCAACCAGGATCAGCATAGCTGTCAGCGAGAAGAAAGAAGTCGCCACCAATCCAATGCTGTCGGGGTCAATATAGTGGGTCAGGTCTCGACTTTCCGACGTCGCTTTTCGAAACCAGCGAACCAGCGTCCACAGGCAAGTCAGCGCCATTCCTGCAGACAGCCAAAATGGCCAAACACCAGCCCCGGGGCCACGTCCCTCGATCCACTCGATACTCAGTCCATCCGAATGAATGCTCCACATCAGACCAAGCGAGCCACAAAGCAGGGCTATGCCCATCCAAAATTCAGCCATTCGCATTGTCATAATAAATCCTTCCCAGCACGACCGGTTTCGCACCGATCTGGGCAGAGCTTGCCCTTGCCAGAACCATTTGGGCTCGGCTGCATAGTCACATTTGTGTTGCAAGTCTTGCGTCCGGGCCGGTCTAAACCGGCCCGGATTTTATTGGCTTATTCGCCGGTAATGGCTTTTGCGCCGACCGATTCGATCAGAGCTTTGTGTGCAACAATGTTGTCAGCGTGGAAACTGGCCAGATCCCCGCCTTTCATCATGTTGTCGCAGGTCAAACCGTCTGACACGCAGAAATCCTGCCATTCCTTGCTGTTGAACAGCTCCTGGAACAATCCGGTATAGAATTCCACAGCATCAGCTGACATGCCTGGAGGGCCATTAACCGAGCGCTGCATGTAGTACTCGATGTCGATACCCAGCTCCTTGGCTGTCGGCGTATCCGGGAAAGCAGCCATGCGCTCACCGGTAAACTGAACCAACGGCTTGGAACTGCCAGCTTTGTAGAATTCCATTTGCTCGGCCGGGTTATTCACCGTCGAGTCGATCTGCTTACCAATCAGGTTCTTGGCCACGGTACCACCACCCGGGAACGGAATGTAGGTTACGTCATAGCCAAAATGGTTTTCCATCATCGCAGTCAGAACAGAGTCTTCCTGACCTGACCCAGTACCACCAACTTTCCAGTCGAGTCCGGAGCCTTTCACAGCCGCTACATAGCTTTTGACATCGGTGATGTCCTTGCGGTCGCTATGGACCCACAACAGGAACGTATCCATCGCCATCAAACCAATTGGCGTGAACTTCGTCACGTCAACACCGAGACCTTCCTGGATAATCGGCGTGGTATAAAAGCTGTTAAGTGTCATCATGACGGTGTGATCATCGCCAGCCTTATCCTGCATGTAACGCAGTGCTTCAGCGCCGGAACCGCCCGGCTTGTTGACCGGAATGAACGGACGTGAACTAAGGCCCTTTTTTTCAATAAGGCCTTGTAGCAAACGAGCAATCTGGTCGGCACCACCACCGGCGCCAGCCATAATGGTAACTACTCAGCTACCCTATTTCTGCTGCCATTAGGTGCGACAATTTGATTCATGGCGCATATTTGAGGTTCCACTTTTTTCATTTTGGTGTTTGACTGCGAGGATGAAACTCGAAAATCTGACACCTGAAATTCTTGCTGATTTCTCAAAATCAGAACTGATTGATGTGGTCATGGCTCTGGTGGGTCAGGTTGTCTAACTCAAAGAACAAAATGCGCAGCTTTTGGAGGTGAACGCTCGGCTCCTGAAGGAAAACGAACAACTCAGGAAAGACAACGAGCAACTTAGAGAAGATAATGCGGTTCTTAGGCAGCGTGTTTCAGATCTTGAGCGTCGTCTGGGATCGAACAGTCGTAATAGCAGCAAACCACCTTCGAGCGACGGACTGGCAAAGCCGTCTAGCGATAAGAAACGGCGGACCAAAAGTCAGCGGGGCAAGTCAAATCGAAAGCCTGGCGGCCAACCCGGACATCCCGGCAACACACTGAAACAGGTTGAGAACCCAGACGAGATCACCAGTCATTTTCCGAACCAATGCCAAAACTGTCAGGCCGCGCTTTCGGCGGAGGATACCATAGGTTCTGCGTGCAGACAGGTGTTTGGCCTCAAACCTCCACCGCCGCTTTATGTGACCGAGCATCGTGCGCATATTTGCCAATGCCAGCATTGCGGTGCAAAAACCCGCGCCGATTTTCCTGAAGGGGTAACATCACCCGCCCAGTACGGCGATGAAATAGGGGCGTTGGCCGCCTATTTACAGACGCAGCACTGCATTCCCCAAAATCGCCTGGCGCAGGTTTTTGCGGACATTTTCGGGGTCACAATCACATCGGCAACCCTTTCCAGTCTGGTTGCCAAAAAGGCCGAGCAGATGCTCTGTTTAGCTGAGGCGGTGAAGAACCTGCTGTCCGGGCCTCAAACGGCAGTGAAGCATCTGGATGAAACGGGGTTCAGGATTGGTGGCAGAACGCGCTGGCTTCATATGCTATGCTCCACCGCTCTAAGCCACCTTCGGCTCGGAACTGCGCGAGGTGAAGTGCCACCAGAACTGGCGGGAACGGCAGTGCATGACTGTTTCTCTTCCAACTGGGCAGTGGAAAATGTGACCCATGGATTGTGCAATGCCCACATCTCCCGCGAATTGGAGGCATTGACCGAATATGAAAAAGAAGCTTGGGTGCCGGACATGAAAGCCATTCTGCTCGACGCACTGAAGCTCACGCATGTCGCGCGAATCCAAAATCGGAGCGCGGTCAGCCCGGAGGCAATCACGGATATCGAGCGGCGATTTGATGCCTGTTGCGAGCGTGCTATCGCGTTCCACGAGGCCCAACCGCCTCTCGCGCGCCCAACGAAAGGCAAGAAGCGGGGTCGCCCGAAACGGCGGATTGGGCACAATCTCGCTTTGCGACTCCAAACGCATAAAGCAGCGGTTTTGCTCTTTCTCAATGATCTGCGCGTTCCCTACACGAACAACGAGGCAGAGCGTGATCTCAGAATGACGAAAGTTCGACAAAAGGTCTCGGGAAGCTTTCGAACAGAGGCTGGTGCCGAGAATTTCTGCACTTTACGAACGGTCATTGAAACGGCGCGAAAACAAGGTTGGGACATCCTGAAAACCTTGAAAACCGCGCCTGATCAGCTCATCCTCAACCTCAGACCCGTCTGATGGGCCGTCTATAAAAGCATCAGGTTGGGGTAGCTGGGTAGTTACAAGATTTCAGGCATTGGACCGAAAATTGAGGGAATTTTGAACGGATTGGGCGTTTATCAGTTCCAACAGGTCGCAAAATGGAAAAAAGCCGAGCGCGAGTGGGTGGACGATCACCTGAGTTTCAAAGGACGCATTGAGCGGGAAGACTGGGTCAAACAAGCCAAGGCTCTCGCAAAAGGCAGCACTTCAAAATAACAGCGGGCGTTTGGCAACAACCTCGCTAACGGAGGTTATCAATGACAACAACGCCTGAAATTCTTGATGCAGACGTCCAGGCGGTTACCGCCTGGATGGCAAATCGCCCGGACACCAAGTCGGTCGCGTCGTTTGTTCCCGGACCCGGAATTCAAAAGCTGGCGCTGAGCTTTGACGTCGAGCAGTTGCGCGCGGCATTGGACGATTGCCTCTCACGCAGCGATTTTCAGGGCGATATGCAGGATCAGGGATTTTCTGCACTGCCCCTCACGCAACGCCCTGGCCAGACCGAATGGACCAGCAACGATCTGTCGGGCCGATATTGGCTTCGTGCCGATGAGCGTTACATTGAGGAGCCGCGCGAGGAACTTGTCGGTGAAGCACAGTTTAGTGAGTTCAACCCGCAATTTGCCGGCACATATTTTGAGGAAGTGCACACCGAACTGGTGAGGCGGTTTCCAATTGGACGTATGCGTGTGCTGTCCAAAGGCCTGTATAATTGCAATTCCTGGCACCGGGACCCGGAGCCGCGACTGCATATACCGGTCATAACCAATCCGGGCTCGCTGTTTGTTGTCAATCATCACGTGACCCATCTCCCCGCGGACGGATCGGTCTATTTCACCGATACGCGCGGATATCACACGGCGCTCAATGGCGGCGATAATCACCGTGTGCATATTGTTGCCGCACTGGCCTATGATCAGATAACCGATTGAGTGCTGAAATATGAATGATGCAACCGGTTTTATTCGCGATTTGAAATTCACCGACCTGCCCGATGAAATCGTCTCCTCGGCGATCCGCGCCCTCACCGACACGCTTGGCGTCGCTGTTGCAGGATCCAAAACCAAACTATCCGCCATCATCCACAGTCACGCGGCCGAGCAATTTGGTGCCGGAACGAATACACCTTCGTTCCTGTGGAACGATGGACGCCCGGTCAGCCCGGCGGGTGCCGCACTTGCCAACGGAATGACGATTGATTCCGTTGATGCCCACGACGGTCAGAAACTTACCAAGGGCCACGTTGGCTGTGGTGTCATCCCTGCCCTGATTGCCTTGATTGAAGCCACTGATAATTACGACAGCGAGGAGTTACTCACTTCGCTTGTTGTCGGTTATGAAATCGGCTCGCGCGCCGGGATTGCTCTTCATGCCAGCGTTGAGGATTATCACACATCCGGGGCCTGGGTTGCGCTGGCGACAGCGGCACTTGGCGCTCGTTATCTCGGCCTTGACCATGAACAGACACGCCATGCGATTGGGATTGCAGAATATCATGGTCCGCGTAGCCAGATGATGCGGACAATCGATCATCCGACCATGGTCAAGGACGGATCTGGCTGGGGATCCATGGCCGGCGTTTCGGCGGCCTATCTGGCAAGAGAAGGATTTACCGGCGCTCCGGCGATTTCCATGGAGGCACCGGAACTGGCGTCAATCTGGTCTGATCTAGGCGATCATTGGTACATTACAGAACAATATATCAAGCTATATCCGGTCTGCCGCTGGGCCCAACCGCCGGTTGAAGCTGTGCTCCATCTGCAAAAACAGCATCAATTTGACAGTGATGATGTTTCAGCCATTCGGGTGGATACATTTCACGAGGCCAAACGTTTGTGCACCAAACACCCGGGCACCACTGAGGAAGCCCAGTATTCATTGCCCTATTCTGTTGCCGCGGCTCTGGTTCACGGCACGATTGGAGCTGAACATATCAGTGATGAAGCCTTGTCCCATCCGCAGGTCGATCATTTGCAGGACCTGATCGAAATCGATGAGACCCATGCCTTTAACGAAGCATTTCCAAAACACCGAATTGCCAGTGTTGAGCTGACGCTGAAAGATGGCCGGGTGTTGCAATCGGAACCGACCGAAGCACGGGGTGATCCGGAAAACCCAATCAGCGAAGCAGGCATCAACAGCAAGTTTGCCGCATTCACCGAACCTGTTATTGGCGCTGATGAATCATCTTTGCTGTTGCAAAAAATCGTTGGCTTGAATGGCAACGGATCTGCCCGCCCCTTGACCGAAGCGCTGGCCCAACTTCACAATTTGTAGGAAGGTAGTGATCCAAAGGCTTCGCGCAGGGCATCCCCCCAGCCAGTCGTGATCGACTGATAATATTCATCGTCGTCCTCAATGCGCCGTTGCAGGGACGTTTGATATTTGTCTTTTTCATAGATCTGCAGGTCAATTGGCAGTCCGACCGACAGGTTCGCCTTGATGGTGGAATCAAATGAGACAAGCAGAAGTTTGACCGCCTCCTCAAAGCTCATATCCGGGTCATAGGCGCGCACCAATATGGGTTTGCCATACTTGGCTTCACCTATCTGGAAGAATGGGGTTTCTTCGGTGACTTCGACAAAATTGCCCTCCGGATAGATCAGAAAAAGCGTCGGATCGCTGCCCTTGATCTGTCCACCCACGATTATTGTTGCCTTGAACTTCGAACTGGCCGCCTGTCCGGTTGAAGCGCTCTCTTCAATTACTTCCTTCAGGGTTGCACCAACCAATCGAGCCACCTGAAACATCGAGGGTTCGTGCAGAATGGTGGGACTGCGTTCTGCCGGAGCTTTCGAGCGCTCTTCGATGAGACTAACCAGCGATTGTGTCGTCGCCAAATTGCCAGCCGTCATCAGGGTTATGACCCGCTCTCCGGGAACTTCCCAGGTAAACATCTTTTTGGTTTTTGAAAAATTGTCGACCCCCGCATTGGTGCGGGTATCTGACATGAATACCAGGCCCTGTTCGAGCTGCAGGCCCACGCAATAGGTCATTTATAATTTCCTGAACTGGTGGAACTCACCCTATATCGATTCACTCTTTTACTGCTGGACTTGCACAGAAACAATCATCGATTCATTCGCCGAGCCACGTCGCATGCCGGATATAGGTGCAGCATCGCGATAATCCAGCCCGGTGGCAATACGAACATAGCGATCATCCGGCGAAATTCCGTTGGAAACATCAAATCCGACCCAGCCAAGACCATCCACATGGGCTTCTGCCCAGGCATGGGTGGCATCCTGATCTACCCGATCATTCATCATCAGATACCCGCTGACATAGCGGGCAGGCACACCGGCAACACGGGCTGCTGCAATAAATATCTGGGCATGATCCTGACACACCCCATGGCCGCCGGTTAGTGCGTCTTCCGCACTGGTGGCCGCATAAGTCTGGCCGGGAGAATATTCCACAATTTCGGCGATCTGCGACGACAAAACATGCAGGCTGGCCAACAGGTCATCTGAATTTGCATGTTTCGCCAGCTTGCGAATGGCTTTGCCCGGTTGGGTCAATTCGGAGGGCCGGGTGAAATGCCACAGCGGCGCATATCCGTAAACTTCGCCCAGCACACCAGATGAATCCAGTATTTCCACCTCGCCGGATGCGGTCAGAGATATTTCACGGCCACCCTGGTCGATACTGACTAACAGTGTTTGATTGTTGTACTGGTCGCTGAAATTCAGCTCGGTTTTTCCGCCTTCCACCTCAACATTCCACGACCGCACAGTTTGTTGACGGGTATTTGCCGGCGTCAGGCGTACCTGTTGCAGGGCGTAGTCCACCGGAGCATCATATTGATAGTGCGTCTTATGTGTAATCGATAGTCGCATGAGGTTGTTTCAGTCTAATTGTTGAAGCGATAGTCAGTCTCGATCTGCTTGCCTAGAACATTGTTGTCGCGAATGAAATCACCGATGAAGCGATGCAGACCAAGCTCAAAAATCGAGTTGATGTCGCGATTATTCAGCCTGGCCCGGAGGTTTTCTGCCAGATCGTGGCATTTATGCCGCTCACCATAGTCTTCGGCCAGAAAGTTCAGGTTGGAAACCAGTTCTGCCGAGCAGAAGGCCAGTGACCGGGGCAGACGCCGGTCAAGAATGAGAAAATCAGCAATCGCGGCCGATGCCATATCACCCTCGTCCAACCAGCGAAACGCCCGATGCGCCGATACCGAACGCAAAATCGTTTCCCACTGGACGTTGTCGAGGGAAGAACCAACAAAACTCGCGGACGGCAACAGGGTATAATATTTAACGTCTATGATCCGGGCGGTGTTGTCAGCCCTTTCCAGAAATGTTCCCAGCCGGGCAAAATCGTAAATGTCATTGCGCAGCATCGTGCCGTGAAGCGCTCCACGCACCAAAGCACTTTGCTGACGAATTGTGCCCAGAATGGCAGGCAGTTCGGTTTCGCGCACCGGTCGCTTCAAAAGCACCTTGATCGTCATCCAGTTTTCGTTGACCGCTTCCCAGACTTCTGTGGTCAGAGCGGTGCGCACCATGCGGGCATTGGTTCGGGCGTTTTCGACAACCGAAATTACGCTGGAGGGATTGTCTTTTTCGCGCAGCAGATAATCAACCACATTGGGGCCGTTAAATGTATCGTATTTTTCCTGATACCCGGCCTTAACCGCCGCCGTTGTTACCACGGATTTCCATTCGGTTTCGCTGTCGGTGGAGCGTGTCAGGGCAATTCGAAACCCAGCCTCAACCAGTCTGGCGGTATTTTCAGCCCGTTCTAAAAAGCGGAACATCCAAAACAAGCCGCCAGCTGTTTTTCCAAGCATGGCGTCAGTCCTCCAATACCCAGGTGTCTTTGGTACCGCCACCCTGACTTGAATTGACCACCAGCGACCCGGCCTTCAGTGCCACCCGCGTCAGGCCTCCTGGCGTGATGTTGATGCCTTGAGGAGAGACCAGAACAAACGGGCGCAAATCAACGTGTCGGGGCGCCAGACCCTTTTTGACGAAGATCGGGACAGTCGACAAAGACAGGGTCGGCTGGGCGATATAATTATCCGGGCTGGACCGCAGTTTTGCAGCAAATGTGCTCAACTCCTTTTTGCTGGCCGCCGGGCCCACAAGCATGCCATATCCGCCGGAACCGTGAACTTCCTTGACCACAAGCTCCGCCAGATTATCCAGCACATAGCCAAGTGCATCCGGCTCCGAACATCGATAGGTCTCGACGTTTTTCAAAATCGCCTTTTCGCCGGTATAGAACTCGACAATGTCCGGCATGTAGGAATAGATCGCCTTGTCATCAGCTATTCCTGTGCCCGGCGCGTTGGCAATGGTGATGTTTCCAGCCCGATAAACATCCATTATGCCGGGGACGCCCAGCATCGAATCCGGGTTGAAATTCAGCGGGTCCAGATAATCATCATCCACCCGGCGGTACAGCACATCGATGGTCCGATAACCTCGCGTAGTCCGCATTGCAATGTGTCCATCGACAACCCGCAAATCGTGACCCTCAACCAGTTCCGCACCCATCTGATCCGCCAGGAAGGAATGTTCAAAGTAGGCTGAATTGTGAATTCCCGGGGTCAATACGGCGACGGTGGGTCTCCCCTGACAGTTTTTTGGAGCGCAGGCAGAAAGTGATCGCCGCAGATTCTTGGGGTAATCGCTGACCGGCTGAACTTTGATCTTACTGAATAACTCAGGGAACATCTGCAGCATGGTTTCGCGGTTTTCCAGCATGTAGGAAACACCCGAAGGGGTGCGGGCATTGTCTTCCAGAACAAAAAACTCGCCCTCGCCGGTGCAGACAATATCGGTTCCGACAATATGGGTGTAGACATTGCCCGGCGGTGCCATGCCAATCATTTGCGGCAAATATGCTTCGTTTTGGGCGATCAGTTGCACGGGCACTCGCCCGGCTCGTAAGATTTCCTGGCGGTTGTAAATGTCGTGGAGAAAGGCATTGATTGCCCGCACCCGTTGTTCGATGCCGCGCGATAGTTTTGTCCATTCCCGATTGGACAGAATGCGCGGCACCAGATCAAACGGAATCAACCGCTCCTGTGCAGCTGCCTGACCATACACGTTAAAGGTAATGCCCGTTCGGCGAAAGAAAGCTTCGGCCTCGCGGGATTTTTTAGACAACCGAACCGGGTCCTGGGCAGCAAACCATTTTTCATATTCAAAGTAGGGAGATCTGACACCGTTTTCACTGGACAGCATTTCGTCAAAATGTTGGAGATCTTCCTGCATTCTTCAACCTTACTGCTTCTGCCGTTCGGCACAAGTCATTGGTAGAATTTAGCAATCGGAATCGTTTGTCTCCACATCAACGCTTTGGCTGACAAAGTTAAGATCACCAAACGAAGTTAAAAAAGCCACATCCGTCGCATCCCGGCCAACTCCGATTATCGCCGTGCGTTGCGGCAATGACATGCCGGTTGGGTCGATCATCTGCCATGCCCCCTGCATATAGACTTCAGCCACTGCGTGAAAATCCATCGGGTTCACATCTGGAGAATAAACACTTGCATAACGTGCAGGAATTCCACTGGACCGCGCCATGGAAATCAGCACATGGGCATAGTCCCGGCACACACCACGCCTTTGTTCAAAACTTTGTTGAGCGGACGTTGTCGGGTTGCTCGCACCGATGTCGTAGGTGAAAGTTTCGCAAATCCAGTTCGCCATTAGAGTGACAAGTTCACCCCCTTCGTGGCGCCCAAACTGCTGGCCCGCAAGAAAGTCGAAATCATTGATTGCACAATAATGCGATGGAAGAAGATATTTGATCACGTCAGCCGGCAGATCCTGCAACGGGGTAGCAGTCATCGCGCCCAATTCCACTTGCGGCCGAGCCACGCTTACCTGGGCACTATAGGTACAATCGAGGTGATCTTCAGCTTTCAACCAAACCCGTTCGCCAATTCCACCACCGGCGGTGCGACGGGTTAGTTGTGGATTGCCGCGCAATAGAAGGTCGTGGTTTTCCACCGTCTGATGTGACGTCCTGGCGACCTCAAGCTGCATCAATACCATACAAGGTTCGGGCACCTGATAGTTCAGGTGCACACGGATGTTTATCTTCAAGCTGTGCTCCCCATCAGCCATGTGCGGCCCACCAATGTCTCCACAACCGTCGGGCTATACCGTCAATGTCAGCCGATCAAGTCCAATTTGCAATGTAATTTGTCAATCAGCTCGTGAGCTGCGGGATTCTATTTGTCATAGACTCTTGGCAATTCTGATCGTAATAGATGATCACCGTCGCACCCGCCCAAAAGTCCTCAGAAATGAGCCAGAACTCCTATTTTTCAACGCTCTCGTTCAAGCAGAAGATTCGCTGGTTATTGCATTTTGGCAAAACCAAATTCAAACACAAAGAACGTCAGCAATGTTTCGCACTGGCATCGCACGTACCGCCCGGATCAACGATTTACGATATTGGTGCCAATGTTGGAAAATTCACCAAGGAATTCGCGGCTGCCCATAACGGCCAGACAAATGTGGTGGCTTTTGAGCCCGGTGAATATTGTTTGAGCATATTAAACCGTGTCGCCGGACGCTTGGAAAATGTTGAAATTGTCGAGGCCGGAGTAGCCGAATTTGATGGCGAGGATGAACTCAAGACGCCGGTCAAAGACAGCGGTCTGATGCGCATCGGCCTGGCCCAGGTTGGCGGTACAATAGACCACAAGCATATTTCCTCACCCATCAAGCTAATCTCTTTGGATTCTTATCGAAAACAAAATGCTTCGGGACCGGTTCACCTGATGAAGATCGATGTCGAAGGTGGTGAACTCGGGGTTCTCAAGGGAGCGTCCGATACGCTGAATACATTTAAGCCGGTGTTGTTTATTGAAATCGACGCGAAGATGACAAAACGCTACGGTCATGAACCGGAAGCAGTATTTTCATTGCTTCGAGATCATGGGTATACAGCACACATTGGAGATCAGAGCGGTGCCTGGCTTCCCGTTGATGGCTATCAACGGTCAACGGACTATCTTTTTAAGGTACAGCCTCACTAGTTCTGATGTGCCATCTACGGCGTCCGCTGCAGCTTACGCCCCTGGCGCAAAGGTGAACCAGCCTGCACCATCATCGAACGGGGCATCTCGAATCTTCTTCGATTGTTGCGAGCCGAGTTGACGGCTGTCCTTCAACGGTATTTCCAAATGCTCGCCTTGCGACTATGGAAACAGGATCACCCGTTGCAGGGCATAACCCAGGTGGATACCGATATAGATGGTTCAGGGCTCCTACGACACATATCAGTTCAGGCTTAGATGACTGTACTCGATCTGGTCCCAATTGGTGTGCACTGGCCCACCTCAGGTGAAACCGATTGCGATCAAACGGATACCCATTATCAGGAAGGCAAACAGCACCACATTTCGAAATTGTGTCTGAGATACTCGTTTGCGCATCTCTTCCCCTATTCTGAAACCAATAAGCACGACGATCAATCCGGCCAGCGACTTCAGCAACACCGGAAGGGAGATGAGCCCTGCTATGAACTGGCCAGCGCCGAGCGGCAAACAACCAGCCAGAAACAGGAATCCTGTCACGCCGATAAACTGCTCCTTGGGCACATTTCTTGCCACCAGATACATGGCAACGATAGGCGACCAGATTGAACTTAGTCCCCCAAAAATACCGGCCAGCAGTCCGGCTCCGATCTGCCACCCCAGCCCGGATCGGATTGGAAGTTTTATGCCAAGCAACAGGTTTGTCGAAAAAACCACCATCGCGATACCGATCGACACTGTGAGCAGAGCCGTGGGATAATCTGCCATGAACATCGACGTTATAAAAATGCTGATCATGATGGCCATGGCAAACCAGATATAGTCTGAAACGATCTTGCGCTTTTGTGGTGCATGGGCGAATTGAAGAATATTCGTTCCAAGTATCGGCAACCACAACAGCGGAATGGCCTCGGCGGGGGGAACGAACAATGTCAACAAACCTACGGCCGCCGCCGGAAGCCCAATGCCAAGAAACCCTTTGATAATTCCGGCCAGCAGAAATATTGCGGCAAATATCACGGTCAATGTCGGGTCGAGCGTGGGCAGCAGGTCTGTCAATCCAAGATCGGTCAAACCTGCCCCTGCTGGTTAGCCATCAACGCCATGTACCATGCTAAATAGTTTCAGGCGCTGGACCTTGCCGGAGGGACCTTTGGGCAGATCATCGAGCACATGCAAACTATCCGGGCTTTTGAACTTGCCAAGATGTGCGACACAATGGGCCAGCAGATCTTCAATGCTTGCTGACCGTCCCGGCCTAAACCGAATACACGCTTCCACCCGCTGGCCATATTGTTCGCAGGGGACCGCGAATGCTGCAGCTTCAAGTATCGTGTCATGCTCCAGGAGCACTTCATCCACCTCGCGCGGAGCAATATTTTCACCGCCCTTGATGATCAATTCCTTGATTCGACCGGTTACGAAGACAAATCCGTCCTCGTCCATATGGCCCAGATCACCGGTCCGCAGCCAACCGTCTGCGGTAATGGTTTTGGCAGTTTCTTCTGGCTGGTGCAGATAGCCCTGCATGACGTTGTCACCGCGCACCAGTATTTCTCCAGTTGTGCCACGCGGCACCTCGACCTGTTGATCGTCGCCAATTGCAATCTCGTTGCCCACCGCTATGCCAGGTGAACCAATTTTTGGCTGTGCCGGAGGCATCGGATTGGAGAGTATCTGGGCGCCGGTTTCAGTCAGTCCCATGGTTTCAATAATCTTGATGCCAAACCGCGCCTCAAATCGCCGGTGGATATCCGGTGACAACGGAGCCGACGCGGAGCGGGAGAACCGCAGGCGCTTGCGGTCAAGTTCCGGTTCCGCCTCTTCGTTCAGCAGATAGGCAAAATGGGTCGGCACGGCGCTGAACCAGCTGACCTCATTGTCGGCGACTTGTTTCCAGAATACCCGTACGGAAAAACGATGGGGCATGACCAGCCCGCTGCGAGACATCAGCGTCCCCATAACGGTCACACACAAACCGTTAATGTGGTAAATAGGCAGCACACACATGGCTGTGTCCTGCGGCTTGACCCCATGACCGACGACAACATTCATTCCCGCAGCCATCAGGTTGGAATGGCTTAAAACAACACCTTTCGGCCGTCCGGTCGTGCCCGACGTATACATGAGAATCCCGGGCGTGGAGAGTTGCGGCCTGATCCGTGGAATTGAGTTGACCGCCTCATTCTCCGGCCATTGTGGCCCGGCCTCCAGATCAAGGCGAATGACCGTGACGCTATGATTTACATCCTCCAGTGCCTCATCGATCAGTTGTCGGTTCTCGTCGGCGCAAAAAATTACCGATGCCTGTGAATGACCAATCACGTAAGACAATACCCGTGCGCCAGCGACCAGGTTCAGTGGCGTTGCCAGATACCCTCCATAGGTAACTCCAGCGAAACACAGGGTCGATCCAATGCTGTTGGGTGAAGCAACCGCCACCGGTGCCCCTTGTGACAAACCCAGGGCGTCCAGATGGCAAGCGATTTCGCAAGACCGTTGTGCCGCTTCCTTCCAGGTAACTTTCGCCCCACTTTCCGGCGAAGTAATCCAGACCGCGTTCCCATCCGCTCCCGCGTTAGCTTCTAATTGTTCAGCAATGCTTGTCGCAGTCATTTTCCGTAATTTTCCCAATAATCTGAAAAAATCTCTTCCAGAGCAGGGCGATTTTCTGCAATCGATCGAGCAACAACCACTTTGTTGACGAAATGTTCCCAGTTGAGATTTCCGTCAATCGAATTACCACCCCAGGAACCACACCCCATGGACAGCGAAAACGGCAGGCCGTTGTTGAAGAAGCCGCCGGTTGCGAAACAATGGGCCTGATTGACAATCACCCGGCAAGTGCGGGCCTCCATCGCCAATCGATGGGCACGGGAATCGTCTGTTGAGTGTAATCCAAGCGAGTGCCCCGCCCCCTGGATCGACTGAATAGCGACGGCCTTTTCCACCGCGTTGTCGAAGTCTGAAGCTCGATGAAGAGCTAGGAAGCGTGCCATTTTTTCGCCGGTCATCGGGTATTCGCGGCCGATATTTTTCTGCGGCGCTACCAGAAACCGCGTGTCTTTTGGCGCAATTTCATCAAGACCAGTTTCGTTGAGAACAACATCAATATCCTTGGCGAGCAGGGCATTGGTAAGTTTGCCGCCACGCCAATGAACAGATTCCAGATGATCCGTCTGAGCTTCATCGAGACAATAGCCGCCTTCCAGCGCCAGTGCGGCGACGACCTTATCGTAGACAGCATCAACGGCAATAACTGCGTTTTCCGACGAACAGGACGTGGCATTGTCAAAGGTCTTTGAGGCCGCAATTTTTTCAGCTGCAGCTGCAATGTCAGCCGTCTCGTCAATGATGGTGACGACATTTCCAGCTCCAACGCCGATTGCCGGAGTGCCGGAAGAATAACCCGCCCGCACATTTGATTGAGATCCGGTGACGACCACAAGGTCAGCCATTTGCATCAGCCGTTCAGTTTTTGGTTTTGATGGAGGTATGGGAACCATCTGCACAAGATCTTCCGGCAGGCCGAGTTTTGACAAGGCCGGATGAATGACCTCCAGTAACGAACTCAATGGCGCGGTTCCTTTGGGCGATGGTGCCAGAATAATCGCATTGCCGGTTTTCAACGCGTTGATGGTATTGTTCACCGGGGTCGCAAGGGGATTGGTTGACGGCACGATCGCAGCAATAACTCCCTTTGGTCGCAGATAGGTAGACAGCCCAAGTGTTGCGTCCTCCCCAATATGACCAAAAGTCTTTGTTCCCCGTCAGCATTCATGAGACAGAGAAGTGATTTTGCCTAAGAGATGATTTTTGGTTCATCGTAGCCCTTATGGAGCGAAGATGAGACATAAATCAGGAACCCGGGGATCGGGTTCGGAGAAATTGATCCAGACTATCAAACGCAAGACCCGCCGTCAGTATAGTGCGGAGGAAAAGATCCGCATTGTGCTTGATGGCCTGCGCGGCGAAGACAGCATAGCTGAACTGTGCCGCCGTGAAGGCCTTGCTGAAAGCATGTACTATAAATGGTCGAAGGAATTTATGGAGGCGGGTAAAAAGCGTCTGTCAGGTGATATAGTGCGTGAAGCTTCCACCGACGAAGTCAAAGGCCTGCGCCGTGAAGCGCGTGATCTAAAGGAATGTGTTGCCGATCTCACCCTGGAAAACCGTCTTCTCAAAAAAAGCATGATCGCGGATGGGGAGGATATCGAATGAGATACCCGGCATCTGAGAAACTGGAAATCATCCGACTTGTTGAGGGATCACATCTGTCAGCCAAGGTGACACTTGATAAGCTGGGTGTCTCCCGGCCAACATATTATCGCTGGTATGATTTGTATCAGCGATTGGGTGAGACAGGATTGGAAGACAAACGTTCTGGTCCCAACAGAGCCTGGAACCGAGTACCAGAAAATATACGGACACAGATCATTGGTCTGGCCCTTGATCAACCTGAACTGTCTCCTCGCGAACTGGCTGTGACATTCACAGACACGAAGGCCTATTTTGTATCTGAGAGCTCAGTGTACCGGCTGCTAAAGGCCCTGGATCTGATCACCAGCCCGGCATTTATCGTCATGAAAGCCGCCAGTGAGTTCCGCGATAAGACCACGGCCATCAATCAACTGTGGCAAACAGACTTCACCTATCTGAAGGTCATTGGCTGGGGCTGGTTTTATCTCAGCACAATCCTCGATGATTATTCGCGATACATCATTGCCTGGAAACTGTGCACCACCATGAACACATCGGATGTGACCGATACATTGGAAATGGCGCTTCAGGCCTCAGGCTGTGACAGGGCCAACGTTGCGCATCAACCACGGCTGCTATCCGATAATGGTCCCTGCTACATATCCAGTGATCTGGCTCAGTGGCTGGATGGGAAAGGCATGGGGCATGTTCGTGGTGCGCCTTATCACCCGCAAACCCAAGGCAAGATAGAGCGCTGGCATCAAACCCTGAAGAACCGCATCCTGCTGGAACACTACTTCCTGCCAGGTGATTTAACCCGGCAGATTGAGGCTTTCATCGAACATTACAATCACCACAGATACCACGAGAGCCTGAAAAACCTCACACCTGCAGACGTCTACTTCGGGCGTGGAACGGAAATAATAAATCGAAGAGAAAGGATTAAACGAAAAACCATCGAAACGCGGCGCTTGCAACACCGCAAACAAGTCGCATAATACAAACAACAGATGAGCTAAAGTCTCTCTAACTCAGACCACCATCTGTCTCAAATACCCTGATCACGGACACACAATGCGGATCTTTTCCTCCGCACTATACTGACGGCGGGTCTTGCGTTTGATAGTCTGGATCAATTTCTCCGAACCCGATCCCCGGGTTCCTGATTTATGTCTCATCTTCGCTCCATAAGGGCTACGATGAACCAAAAATCATCTCTTAGGCAAAATCACTTCTCTGTCTCATGAATGCTGACGGGGAACACTTCGTTGCGGCTGTTGTGATGGTAACATGTCCATTACAGGAGCCAATCGGTATGGATGTTCGGCCTATCGGGCATCACGCACATGCACCAACAATCGGACGATACCACGAACAGAAGTTGAGGAGCGGGTTCTTGGCGGTTTAAAGGATCGGCTGATGAAACCGGAATTGGTTGAAGAGTATCTTGGGGCTGTGGAACGGGAGTTCCGTGAGGCTACAAAAAAGCGCCAAACAGAACGCAATCGTGCCGATAAACACCTTAATGAAATCAAACGAAAGATCGACCGACTTCTCGACCTCATCATGGAAGGTAATGCTTCAGCATCAGCGAAATCCAGGTTGCTGGCATTGGAAGAGGAACAGGCGCAGTTGGAATCATTATTGGGTTCCCTTCCAGACGAAACCGTTGTGATACCTATTACCAACATCAGCAGGCATTATGCTGATCGTGTGCAGGAATTGGTCAACGGATTGACCGATCCTGCCATCAAAATGCAGGCCATCAACATTATCCAATCAATGATAGAACATGTCACCGTCACTCCACAGATCGATGGATTTTCCATTGATCTTCACGGGGAACTTGGTCGTATTCTGGAAATTGTATCTGAAAAAGAGCAACGCCCCGGCACTTTCGTATCGGGGCGTTCGCTTTCAGTGGTTGCGGGGGTAGGATTTGAACCTACGACCTTCAGGTTATGAGCCTGACGAGCTACCGGGCTGCTCCACCCCGCGTCAATTGCCTATTTATTGGCGACAACTGGTCGAACCTGACACTGTAAAAGTATCTGTCCGTTCCCGTGTTGTGGCCCTGTCTTAGACCCTAAACCGCGCAGAGCCAAGAGAAAAATTGCTCCCATTTGGGGTTTCTGACTGATTCAATTCCAGCTATGGCTGAGGCCGTTAACTTCAATCAGATTAGGCTGATATTGGTCTTGCTCTCCACCTCCGACCGTTCCGGTTCAAACCGTCAAAACGTTGCGCGCGTGCTGGTAATCAAACACGGCGCATTTGGAGATATCATTCAGGCTCAGGGCGCGATGCGTGACATTCGTGAAAGCTTCCCTGCTGCAATGATTGCTGTGTTGAGCGAATCCGGTTTCAGCAAAATATGGCAGCGATGCCCTTATGTTGATGAGATTATCACTGATGCCCGCGAGCCGCGTTGGCGGCTTGACATCATGTGGCAGCTACGCCGCAAACTGCGCGCCTTCGATCCGGACTATGTGGTCGATCTGCAGAATTCAAACCGCTCGGCCTTCTATCGCCGATACCTGTTACCCAAACCTGTCTGGTCCTTCGTCGACAAAGCCAAAAGCGCCAGATCGCAGTTTCCCAAGTCGATGCCAAGCCTGGAGCGTAAAGCCGGTCAGTTGCGCCAGTCCGGCTTGCAGTGCGAACATGTCATGCAACCCGACATCAGCTGGTTTGCAAATGACGTCAGCAAGATCCTGATTGAGGCCAATGTCAAAAGACCCTTCATTGCGCTGATCCCCGGCTGTTCTGCGCGCCATCCGCAAAAGCGCTGGCCTTATTATGGAGAGTTGGCGCAGGCCCTGTTGGACGATGGATTTGATGTGGTGACGGTGCCCGGTCCCGATGAGATTGATCTGTGCGCCCAGATTCCCGGAACAATGTTGACCGGTGGAAAATTTCTGGACTGGTTTGACCTCGCCGGCGTGCTTCAGCAGGCAGATTTCATAGTCGGCAATGACACAGGCCCCACCCACATCGCAGCCCATCTTGACCGCCCTGGCCTGGCATTGTTTGGAGCCCACACGACAGCCCGATCAACGAGCATTGCTTCGCGTGAACTGGAAGCCATCGAAACCGATGATTTGAGCAAATTGACGGTCGAAACCGTGTTGAAACAGGTGCGTGGAGCGATCTCTCTCAGGTGAACTGAGTGTAAGACTTTTCTTCGATGATCGACGTTCCAACCAGCAGGTTGATTTGCTTCTTCAACTCCGCTCGCTTGTCATTTTCAATATAAACGGAGCGCGCCAGGGCAACGAATTTTTCGCTAAAATCCTTGTCTGCCTCACATTGGCGGATATCGTCTTCAATTTCCCACAGCGCTTCGTTGACCGATTTCAACTGTTCTTCAAGCGATTCGAGATCCCCGGATGGGGCGATATTGTCGATTTTTGCCTGTTGCAGCACGGCAAGTTCGTGACGGACATTCTTCAGCTTGTCAGGGGCGGTCATGCGCTCCGACTTGATCACCAAAATAGTGATTTTGTCGATCATCTCGCCAGGGCCAACTTCAATGAATATCGGTTTGCTTTGCGGCTGGGCTGTCATGTTGAAAAGGCTTTCCTGATAATTCTGCGCATGGGTATCGGACCTGACATAGACTCAATGCCAGCCAATTTCGAGTCGGAATGGCGGCGCCATAAGCAATAATTTTGATTTGATTAAAACCTCTAGACGGTTCAATGATTTAGGCCAACGCTCAAACGCAAAAACCCGCCGCTCAATCAAGAGCGGCGGGTTTTTTGTTTGTTCGTAGAGATTGTTTTATGCGTTTGGCAGACCTGGCAGCGACCTACTCTCCCGTGCCTTAAGACAAAGTACCATCGGCGCTGAGACGTTTCACTTCCGAGTTCGGGATGGGATCGGGTGCAGCCATCTCGCAATAACCACCAGGTCGGCAAAACGCATAAACATGAAACTGGATTTTTTAGTAGCAGATGTTTGCCAAATGGACCGCCCAGAGCGGTCCGGCGCATTATGCGCCGCCCTCACGGAGGCGTTTGGCGAGGCCAAACTGCCGTGAGTTATTCAAAGACATTTCTCAGGCGGTGCCTGATAAATGGTCACAAGTAATGAGAACGATCAAGCCGATCGAGCTATTAGTACTGGTAAGCTTCACACGTTACCGTGCTTCCACACCCAGCCTATCAACGTTGTAGCCTTCAACGACTCTCAGGGAATACTCGTTTTCAGGTTAGTTTCCCGCTTAGATGCCTTCAGCGGTTATCTATTCCGTATATAGCTACCCTGCAATGCGGCTGGCGCCACAACAGGTCCACCAGTGATACGTCCATCCCGGTCCTCTCGTACTAGGGACAGATCCTGTCAATATTCCTACACCCACGGCAGATAGGGACCGAACTGTCTCACGACGTTCTGAACCCAGCTCACGTACCGCTTTAATTGGCGAACAGCCAAACCCTTGGGACCTGCTCCAGCCCCAGGATGCGATGAGCCGACATCGAGGTGCCAAACAACCCCGTCGATATGGACTCTTGGGGGTCATCAGCCTGTTATCCCCGGCGTACCTTTTATCCGTTGAGCGATGGCCCTTCCACGCGGGACCACCGGATCACTATGACCGACTTTCGTCTCTGCTCGACTTGTCAGTCTCGCAGTCAGGCTGGCTTATGCCATTGCACTCAACGTCCGATTTCCGACCGGACTGAGCCAACCATCGCGCGCCTCCGTTACTCTTTGGGAGGCGACCGCCCCAGTCAAACTACCCGCCACACAATGTCCCGGACCCGGATAACGGGCCGCGGTTAGACATCAATAATAATAGGGGTGGTATTTCAAGGATGGCTCCACATGAACTGGCGCCCACGCTTCAAAGCCTACCACCTATCCTACACATATCATCACTAATGCCAGTGTGAAGCTGTAGTAAAGGTGCACGGGGTCTTTCCGTCTAACCGCAGGAACCCCGCATCTTCACGGGGAATTCAATTTCACTGAGTCTATGCTGGAGACAGCGGGGAAGTCGTTACGCCATTCGTGCAGGTCGGAACTTACCCGACAAGGAATTTCGCTACCTTAGGACCGTTATAGTTACGGCCGCCGTTTACTGGGGCTTCAATTCAAGGCTTGCACCTCTCCTTTTAACCTTCCAGCACCGGGCAGGCGTCAGACCCTATACGTCGTCTTGCGACTTCGCAGAGCCCTGTGTTTTTGATAAACAGTCGCCACCCCCTCTTTTGTGTCACCATATCAAACTTGCGTTCGATAAGGTCATGCTTATCCCGAAGTTACGCATGCAATTTGCCGAGTTCCTTCAGCATAGTTCTCTCAAGCGCCTTAGTATTCTCTACCTGTCCACCTGTGTCGGTTTGGGGTACGGTCTTAACGGTGGAGCTATTTCCTGGAACCACTTGGCAGCCCACTCAATCCAATAAGAGTGAACCACTTACGCGATCCGTCACTACCACCAGGTACGGGAATATTAACCCGTTTCCCATCGACTACGCATTTCTGCCTCGCCTTAGGGGCCGACTAACCCTGCTCAGATTAACTTTAAGCAGGAAACCTTGGACTTTCGGCGAGAGGGTCTCTCACCCTCTTTATCGTTACTCATGTCAACATTCGCACTTGTGATATCTCCAGGATTCCTCGCGGATATCCCTTCACAGACTTACACAACGCTCCGCTACCGCGCACTTACGTGCACCCGCAATTTCGGTGTATGGCTTTAGACCCGATACATTTTCGGCGCAAAGACCCTTATTTAGACCAGTGAGCTGTTACGCTTTCTTTAAATGATGGCTGCTTCTAAGCCAACATCCTGGTTGTTTTGGGATCTTCACTTCCTTTCCCACTTAGCCATAACTTGGGGACCTTAATTGGCGGTCAGGGTTGTTTCCCTCTCCACTACGGACGTTAGCACCCGTAGTGTGTCTGCCGACTAGTACTCCTCGGTATTCAGAGTTTGGTTAGGATCAGTAAGGCGGTAAGCCCCCATAGCCCATCCAGTGCTTTACCCCCGAGGGTATTCGGTCGACGCTCTACCTAAATAGATTTCGCGGAGAGCCAGCTATTTCCGAGTTTGATTGGCCTTTCACCCCTATCCACAGGTCATCCCCGCATATTGCAACATGCGTGGGTTCGGTCCTCCAGTGCATGTTACTGCACCTTCAACCTGCCCATAGATAGATCACTCGGTTTCGGGTCTAATCCAACGAACTGAACGCCCTGTTCAGACTCGCTTTCGCTGCGCCTACACCTATCGGCTTAAGCTTGCTCGTTAGACTAAGTCGTTGACCCATTATACAAAAGGTACGCCGTCACCCTTGCGGGCTCCGACTGTTTGTAGGCATTCGGTTTCAGGGACTATTTCACTCCCCTTGTCGGGGTGCTTTTCACCTTTCCCTCACGGTACTTGTTCACTATCGGTCATGCACGAGTATTTAGGCTTGGAGGGTGGTCCCCCCATGTTCAGACAGGATTTCACGTGTCCCGCCCTACTCAAGGACAAAAAGAAGAATTACACATACGGGGCTATCACCCACTATGGCCAAACTTTCCAGAATGTTTTGCTTGTCTTCAAATTGCCACTGGCCTGGTCCGCGTTCGCTCGCCGCTACTAACAGAATCTCGGTTGATGTCTATTCCTACGGGTACTTAGATGTTTCAGTTCCCCGCGTTCGCTTCTTACACCCTATGTATTCAGATGTAGATACTCTTTATCGAAACTAGTAGTCGAACCACCATAAGGTGGCCAAATCAGTTAAAACCGAACCAACCATCAAAATGATGTTTGATTACTAGTTCCTAGAGTGGGTTTCCCCATTCGGAAATCGCCGGATCAAAGCTTATTCGCAGCTCCCCGACGCTTATCGCAGCGTATCACGTCCTTCATCGCCTGTGCATACCAAGGCATCCACCAAACACCCTTAAGACACTTGATCGTTCTCATTACCAATGACCATCTTCCCGCCTTTTGAATTCAGGAAATGCTGTACATTGGCAAACAATCTACTTGATCAACATCATCTAAGGATCCTGTGCAGTCACCTCAAACGTCAGCAATCATTTCACACAGTGTGCATGATCAAATTGCTGCAAATGTTGATTGCCAGCATGGTTTGGGTTGCCGTGACTGTAGCACGGCCCATACTGGCGAAAGACCAGTTTCATGAGACCTGAAAGGCAGCGTGCGGTTAGGCATCGCCTTTTCGTAAGATAAAGCCGCCGGCTAAAAATAGCAGCTAAATCGGCCGATCAAGTCTTCTCTCTACAATGTTATGGAACAGGCAACCTTTCAGCACATACATGCCAAACGACTGCAAATCGTCTTCTTTATTCTTGGATTATGTGTATTCAACACTCACATGAAAGTTTGGTGGAGCCAGACGGGATCGAACCGACGACCTGAAGCTTGCAAAGCTACCGCTCTCCCAACTGAGCTATGGCCCCAATAACTGAAGCTGCCACAATAAGAATTGGTGGGCCTGGGTAGAGTTGAACTACCGACCTCACGCTTATCAGGCGTGCGCTCTAACCACCTGAGCTACAGGCCCAATTCCTTCCGACCGTTCAAATAAACGGCCAGACAATGTGCCAACAGCACCTGCATCCAGCAAACGCCAAATACAAGAGTGGAATACATCCAAGAAGAAAGAGAAACGAAGACGGCGGCATGCCGCTCTATGTAGTCAGCGATCAGTCAATGACTTTGACCGATCTTATGTTCTTAAGAAGCCCAATAGTTTCAAGTGATTAAAACCACTTTTGCTGAAGAGCCATCCTTAGAAAGGAGGTGATCCAGCCCCAGGTTCCCCTAGGGCTACCTTGTTACGACTTCACCCCAGTCGCTGACCCTACCGTGGTCGCCTGCCTCCTTGCGGTTAGCGCAGCGCCTTCGGGTAGAACCAACTCCCATGGTGTGACGGGCGGTGTGTACAAGGCCCGGGAACGTATTCACCGTGGCATGCTGATCCACGATTACTAGCGATTCCAACTTCATGCTCTCGAGTTGCAGAGAACAATCCGAACTGAGATGGTTTTTGGAGATTAGCTCGATCTTGCGATCTCGCTGCCCACTGTCACCACCATTGTAGCACGTGTGTAGCCCAGCCCGTAAGGGCCATGAGGACTTGACGTCATCCCCACCTTCCTCCGGCTTATCACCGGCAGTCCCTCTAGAGTGCCCAACTAAATGCTGGCAACTAAAGGCGAGGGTTGCGCTCGTTGCGGGACTTAACCCAACATCTCACGACACGAGCTGACGACAGCCATGCAGCACCTGTATCCGATCCAGCCTAACTGAAGGAATCCATCTCTGGAAACCGCGATCGGTATGTCAAGGGCTGGTAAGGTTCTGCGCGTTGCTTCGAATTAAACCACATGCTCCACCGCTTGTGCGGGCCCCCGTCAATTCCTTTGAGTTTTAATCTTGCGACCGTACTCCCCAGGCGGGAAGCTTAATGCGTTAGCTGCGCCACCAAAATGTATACATTCTGACAGCTAGCTTCCATCGTTTACGGTGTGGACTACCAGGGTATCTAATCCTGTTTGCTCCCCACACTTTCGCACCTCAGCGTCAGTATCGAGCCAGTGAGCCGCCTTCGCCACTGGTGTTCCTCCGAATATCTACGAATTTCACCTCTACACTCGGAATTCCACTCACCTCTCTCGACCTCTAGACTGATAGTTTTAAAGGCAGTTCCTGGGTTGAGCCCAGGGATTTCACCTCTAACTTTCCAATCCGCCTACGTGCGCTTTACGCCCAGTTATTCCGAACAACGCTAGCCCCCTTCGTATTACCGCGGCTGCTGGCACGAAGTTAGCCGGGGCTTCTTCTACGGTTACCGTCATTATCTTCACCGTTGAAAGTGCTTTACAACCCTAGGGCCTTCATCACACACGCGGCATGGCTGGATCAGGCTTGCGCCCATTGTCCAATATTCCCCACTGCTGCCTCCCGTAGGAGTCTGGGCCGTGTCTCAGTCCCAGTGTGGCTGATCATCCTCTCAGACCAGCTATTGATCGTCGCCTTGGTGAGCCATTACCTCACCAACTAGCTAATCAAACGCGGGCTCATCTATCGGCGATAAATCTTTCCCCCAAGGGGCGTATAAGGTATTAGCACACATTTCTATGTGTTGTTCCTTACCGATAGGTAGATTCCCACGTGTTACTCACCCGTCTGCCACTCCCTCCGAAGAGGGCGTTCGACTTGCATGTGTTAAGCCTGCCGCCAGCGTTCGTTCTGAGCCAGGATCAAACTCTCAGGTTTGATCTGAGATTTGTTCCGGCTAAATCCATCAATGCGAACCTTGCAAGCAAGGCACTCAATGCACTGATGTGGTCACGCTTTTCTTGACATAAATGCCAAAGAAAAATTGCAGTTCCCTGGGTAGGGAACCGCGAATTGACGAGAACATTATTTTAAACACACCTGAGATAATCATAAATGATCATCCCGGTATTTGTAACATTCTCGAAAAACGTGTCCGCCGAAGTCTCGTATCGGATGCGTCTGATAAAAGGAAAATATCAAACCATCCAGCAACATATCCGCCGCCCACGTTTCTCTTTCTTCATATTCAATTGTCAAAAAACAGAAACACATGAAGTATTTCTTCGAACCAGATGCAACAAGCCAAAGCTAACCGCTTACCAATTCAAGGTAGGTTTTCGCTCTCGCGACGCCTTTCCGGGGTGACCGATTTAAGCAGCAGAGTATCGCTCGAAGCGACCACTGCGTCGTCGGTGGGCGGGTTATAGTCTGGTGTTTTCCACCCGTCAACATGATTTTGAAAGTTTTTTGCCTATTTTTTCAAAAAACTTTTCAAGACCAAAAAAACCTGGAATTTTTGAGAATATGTCTCAAAATTGCCTGCCTCACGTCCATTATATGGAAAAACTGGCCCAATTGGCAAGGTCTGGGGTCAGGACCGAATAAATTGATCTATTCTGCGGAGGAGAATTTTTATGCGGGCCAGGAGCAAAGGCGCAGGAAACCTGCAGGTTTTGAGGGCCAAGCGACGATGTCCAGCCGCTAAATTTACCCCGCCCGGAGCGTTGGATTGCTTTTATCGTGCAAAATGCGGTTTATATGTGCCATTAAACAGACTTCATCCAACGTTTGAGAATTTTTCCTCTCATGCCACACCGCTCTGAACAGCGTAAATCCGTCGCGTCAGGCATCGCAGCAATGCGGGCCAGTCTAAACGCGTCGGTTCAGGCTGGCATCAAGGCGGACCTGGGGCAGGAACAACCGCTAATTGGTGGCAACGGCCGAAGGGCTCCCGACAAACGGCGGGTCAGCATGAGGTGGATGTCCGGATCGATCCTGACCGGCGTATCTTCACTATTGCTAATGGGGGGTGCCCTCTATGCAGCCCTGGATGGCCGTCAGCAATTGGCCAAGCCAGCCAATTTTCTCGACAAATTGACCGCGCAGGCAACTGGTGACACCCAGGGTATAGTAGTCAAGGGAGATCGCCCGGTCGCTGTTTTGGCATTAAAACCTGCAAAGGAACGGATTTTTCAGGTTCCGACCGTCACCCGGGTTGGTGAAAACGACGTGATTCGCAAACGTCCCTTTGCTTTTGTGTCGGCGCCGCTTGCCGTCGCACCGCAACGCAACGTTTCGCATCCCAGGTTTAATCCACTGACCGTATTTCGCGCCTCAGGTGTTGATACCGCCGTGGCATCCAGCGATGTGATTTATGGAGCTGACATTGAAAGCGAAGTCCGCATCCAGCAGGTGCCATTTCCACTGGATACGGCAGAATTTGACAAAACCACTCAGATTTCGGCTCTGGAAGCTGAAGCGCTTGTGCGCGAAGTTCGTGCCTCTCTCGACAATGGTGAACTACAGATTGGCGCACTGCCCTATCTCGACACGTCACGCTTTGCCCTGAAAGAAGAAGAAATAGCGCCAACCACCGGTCTCGACATCCGCATTGTTGCTGAAAACGTCTCAACCGTGCCGCAAGTTGAAACGGACACCGACCGCGAACGCTACTTTACCGAAGACGTAATCGATGTGGCAACGGAGCAAACTCTCGATCAGGCAATCGCCGGACTGCAACTGGAACCAGAACCGCTGAACAACATGATGGCTGCGCTGAAAGGCGAGCTCGGACGCGGGGCATTGCCAACAGGCACAAAACTGCGCGTTGCGTTTGAGCAACTTGCCGGAAACCCGGAAGGGGTCATTCGCCGCGAGGCCCGCCGCATCAGCGTCTACCGGTCTGGCAATCATTTAAGTTCGGTTGCACTCAACGATGGAGGTGACGTGGTCTGGGCCACCACCCCTGCACCAATTCCGGCAATCGAAGAACTCGACCAAGACGATGCCGAACCGGAAATTGCCCGCGTGACGAGCTCTAATCTGCCAAATGTCTATGACGGTCTGTATCGGGCGGCGATGTCGCAGGGACTGAGCGTCAAACAGGCGCGACGGATCGTCCGGACCGTGGCCTTCGACGTGGATTTTCGTAAAGTCATCAAACCGGATGATGGTTTGGAAGTCTTCTTTTCTATGGAAGAGGGATTGGAAGAGGCCAGCGAAAAATCAGAAATCTTGTATATTGGCCTGACCCTGACAGGAAAAAAGCGCAAATATTACCGGTTCCGGTCCGGCAAAGAGGGGCGCGTCGACTATTACGATAAGGACGGCAAAAGCGCCAAAAAATTCCTGTTGCGCAAACCGGTTCCCAATGGTCGGTTCAACGGTGGCTTCGGTCCGCGTCGCCACCCGATATCGCGGGTGGTCAAAATGCATCAGGGTGTCGATTACGCGGCACCCCGCGGCACTGCCATCATCGCTGCAGGCGACGGTGTGGTTCAAAGTGCCAAATGGGCTTCCGGCTATGGCCGACAAACGATAATCCGTCATGCCAATGGTTACAAAACCTCCTACAATCATCAACACCGCTTCGCCAAGGGAATACGCGCTGGTGCCCGGGTGCGCCAGGGTCAGATCATTGGACAGGTTGGCTCAACTGGCTATTCGACCGGACCGCATTTGCATTACGAAGTGATCGTCAACGGCCGCAAGGTCAATCCGATGAAGATTCGATTGCCAAAGGGTCGGGTGCTGTCCGGCTCGACACTTGTTGCGTTTAAAACGGAACGAGATCGCATTGATGCACTGGTTGCCAAGGGACGCGGCGAAGAGCAGACAATTGCCTCTTTGAATTAGAGCCGTTTTGCTTAGGGTCACGACCCACTAATTTGTCTTCACACTGGGCTGTGTCCACCAACCAATAATAGATGCAACAAAGCACATTGCCGCCAGAACCAGACACAGGGCCACAATTGCGTGGTTCATCGCCACCATCTGCAGCTGCTCGGTTCGCACCTGATAGAGCGCTCCGGTAAGACGTTCGCCAAATCCGGAATCGACCATGAGACGGGCGATATCAGTATCCAGATCGCTGCCCTGGATAACTTTTGAGTAGACGAAGGCGACGAAGGCACCGAGGCCGGCAACGCCGAACAGATTGGCCATGCGTGCGATCATATTGTTGATGCCGGAGGCGGCCCCTGAATTGTCATCATCAACCGCGTTCATAATCGCCGTGGATAGTGGTGACGCGGACAGGCCCAAACCGATTCCCACCAGCATGGTCGCGGGAAGAATGCCCGACCAATAATCCTGTCGAACAATTGCCCAGGCCATCACCAAAAAAGCAATGCCAATGATGGCGGGACCGATGGTCAAAAATTTCCGGGTACCCAATCGGTCAACCAACCGCCCGGCAATGGGTGACAGGGAGGCGATCATTATGCTGAACGGCAAAAACATCGCTCCCGCATATGTTGGCGGCAATTTCCAGGCGACAATCAACAACATCGGCAAGAAAAATATGATCCCGCCAACCCCGGACCAGGCCAGGAAGGTAAGCAGGTTTCCGCCTGCAAAACCTGAATTGGCAAACAATCTCATATTCACAAGCGGGTCACGATGCTTCAATTCCCAAACAATCGCCACCCCCGCCAGCGCCAGTCCTGACAGCAATAGTGCGATCCCCCAGGATCCACCATCCAATTCGCCCAGATAGGTCAGTCCAGCGGCAATCAGGGCCAGCGACACAGTCAACAACACCGCTCCGGTCCAATCGATTGAGCCAAGCCCTCCGCTGTTCTTTGGATTATCGCGGGGGACGAAGTTTTTTAAAATGATCAATGCGAGCGCGCCAAATGGCAGGTTGATGGCAAAAATCCAACGCCAACCAAAATCGCCACCATAAGTCAACAGGACGCCGCCCAAAAGCGGCCCCAGCGATGTCGCAATGGAGGATGCGGCGACCCAGATGCCCAACGCCCTGCCCCGCTCGGCTCGCGGCGTATTGATCGAAATGATTGCCATGCTGCCAGGTATCATGATGGCGGCGCCCAATCCTTGCAGAGCACGAAAAGCAATCAGGCTTTCGACATCCCAGGACACGGCACAGGCAAGAGAGGCGATGGTGAAAATGCCGATGCCAAAGGAGAAAGTCGTTTTCAACCCAAAGCGATCGCCCAGAGCACCACCCAGCAAAATCGTAACTACTCAGCTACCCTATTTCTGCTGCCATTAGGTGCGACAATTTGATTCATGGCGCATATTTGAGGTTCCACTTTTTTCATTTTGGTGTTTGACTGCGAGGATGAAACTCGAAAATCTGACACCTGAAATTCTTGCTGATTTCTCAAAATCAGAACTGATTGATGTGGTCATGGCTCTGGTGGGTCAGGTTGTCTAACTCAAAGAACAAAATGCGCAGCTTTTGGAGGTGAACGCTCGGCTCCTGAAGGAAAACGAACAACTCAGGAAAGACAACGAGCAACTTAGAGAAGATAATGCGGTTCTTAGGCAGCGTGTTTCAGATCTTGAGCGTCGTCTGGGATCGAACAGTCGTAATAGCAGCAAACCACCTTCGAGCGACGGACTGGCAAAGCCGTCTAGCGATAAGAAACGGCGGACCAAAAGTCAGCGGGGCAAGTCAAATCGAAAGCCTGGCGGCCAACCCGGACATCCCGGCAACACACTGAAACAGGTTGAGAACCCAGACGAGATCACCAGTCATTTTCCGAACCAATGCCAAAACTGTCAGGCCGCGCTTTCGGCGGAGGATACCATAGGTTCTGCGTGCAGACAGGTGTTTGGCCTCAAACCTCCACCGCCGCTTTATGTGACCGAGCATCGTGCGCATATTTGCCAATGCCAGCATTGCGGTGCAAAAACCCGCGCCGATTTTCCTGAAGGGGTAACATCACCCGCCCAGTACGGCGATGAAATAGGGGCGTTGGCCGCCTATTTACAGACGCAGCACTGCATTCCCCAAAATCGCCTGGCGCAGGTTTTTGCGGACATTTTCGGGGTCACAATCACATCGGCAACCCTTTCCAGTCTGGTTGCCAAAAAGGCCGAGCAGATGCTCTGTTTAGCTGAGGCGGTGAAGAACCTGCTGTCCGGGCCTCAAACGGCAGTGAAGCATCTGGATGAAACGGGGTTCAGGATTGGTGGCAGAACGCGCTGGCTTCATATGCTATGCTCCACCGCTCTAAGCCACCTTCGGCTCGGAACTGCGCGAGGTGAAGTGCCACCAGAACTGGCGGGAACGGCAGTGCATGACTGTTTCTCTTCCAACTGGGCAGTGGAAAATGTGACCCATGGATTGTGCAATGCCCACATCTCCCGCGAATTGGAGGCATTGACCGAATATGAAAAAGAAGCTTGGGTGCCGGACATGAAAGCCATTCTGCTCGACGCACTGAAGCTCACGCATGTCGCGCGAATCCAAAATCGGAGCGCGGTCAGCCCGGAGGCAATCACGGATATCGAGCGGCGATTTGATGCCTGTTGCGAGCGTGCTATCGCGTTCCACGAGGCCCAACCGCCTCTCGCGCGCCCAACGAAAGGCAAGAAGCGGGGTCGCCCGAAACGGCGGATTGGGCACAATCTCGCTTTGCGACTCCAAACGCATAAAGCAGCGGTTTTGCTCTTTCTCAATGATCTGCGCGTTCCCTACACGAACAGCGAGGCAGAGCGTGATCTCAGAATGACGAAAGTTCGACAAAAGGTCTCGGGAAGCTTTCGAACAGAGGCTGGTGCCGAGAATTTCTGCACTTTACGAACGGTCATTGAAACGGCGCGAAAACAAGGTTGGGACATCCTGAAAACCTTGAAAACCGCGCCTGATCAGCTCATCCTCAACCTCAGACCCGTCTGATGGGCCGTCTATAAAAGCATCAGGTTGGGGTAGCTGGGTAGTTACGCAAAATCAAAGATGACAGAAACAGCATATAGGCATTTGAAACCCACTGTGCCTGGGAAAAATCAGCCCCCAGCACGGTCCAGATCTGAGGTAGCGCGACTGCGATGATTGAAAAATCGATGAACCCCATTGCGCTTGCAAGGATCGCTGTCGCCAGAACATACTTACGCAGCTCAGGTGGGCAGTAGTGCCGTTGGGATTGCAGAGGCGGGGTTTGCATGGGAGTAGCAAAGTCGGATTATTATCTAACTCCCGTGTACGTTCACTGTGGCAGGCTGGCAATCACCATTTGAATCAGCAGATCCATTTGGCGGCCCAGTCTGACCCGCTTATTCGACAAATTGCACGGTTACCCCTTCACGCACGACAGATGCCAACTCCTGTGCATCCCAATTGGTCAACCGAATGCAGCCATGCGAACTGGTTTTTCCAATGGTTCGGGGATTGGGAGTTCCGTGAATGCCATAGCTGGGTTTTGACAGGGCGATCCAGACCGATCCAACCGGGCCATTTGGTCCCGGCGCAATTGTCAGGATCTTGTCATTGCTTCCCTGCTGAAAGTTCTTCTTCGGATTATAGGTGTATTCGGGATTGAGCGCGATACGTTCGATCGAGTGGGTGCCCGACGGGGAGGGAGTTGACGCTGAACCAATCGTTGCCGGATAGCTGGCAACAAGCTTGCCATTTCGGTCAAATGCCCGAACTTGTTTTTGCCCCTTGTCGGCAACAATGTAGTGGACTTTTGAAGAAATTTTTCCGCCAGGAGCCACAACTTTGATGCGGGTACCCGCATGGTCAAACCGTTTGCCGGGATTGAGCTTGCGTAAAAACGCTTCGCTCATATGAAATCGTTCGGCGAGCATTTCTGCAGCCGATGTATAGGAAAGTGCCGCCAGGCGCGACTTTTTGGCATAATCAATCGGTACAGCGGCAACAAAAGGCCCTGCCACGTCGGCGCGGGTAATTGTGTAAGCCGAGAAAATTTCGCCACCGGTTTTTTTGATTTGCTGGTCGAGCGCAGAAGCATTGTCCAAGTCGGAAGCGTCAGGACGGGATTTGCTACGGGCGGCGAGAGCCCTGGCCAGATTGCTTCCCCAAATGCCGTCAACCACGCCGGGAGAAAACCCTTCCCGGTCCAGCACGATTTGAAGAGCCGCAATCTGGGTGGAGTTAAATTTGGGTTTGTTGACACCTTCGACCGCCGGACGTCGGACAACTGGTTGTTGGGATTGCGGCAATCGCGCAACTTGCTGGTCGCGCGCTTCGGGCTCGGACTGGTATTGAGGGCGATCTGGCTCCTCATACCGTCTGGTGCTGCCGACATATCCCTCGTCGATACCAAACTCGTCGAGAAAGCGGCCTCTTTTATAAACTCTTTTGTGTCGATTTCGCTGGCGCTGAAATCGCCGATCTTCGGTGTCGAAGAAAGGATCATCGTCAAAAAATCGATCTTCGTCCCGGTCAAAATAATCGAAGCTTTCACTGCGCCGCAATGCCCGTTGGGCTCGTATCTTGTCGCGGCGGGTAAAGCGGGCACGCGGATTGGCACGGCCGACTATTTCGCCGGTGCGAATATCAACAAGAAAACGCCGGCCCCGATGATCTACGAACAATTCATATTGATGGTTCGAATTTTCATAACCGCGCCAGCTTTCTGCCTGGACGGAGTTTGGCGCGAACGTGGCCAATAATACACTTGAAGACAGTAGCAAGGCAGTGGTCAGTCGCGACATGAATACAACTCCAAAAACACCAATATCAGGTTGTTTGGAGACTAGGTGCGGCAACATGAACGCAGCATGAAAGCGATTCCGGCAAGCACTCAATCTTGCCGGAATTGTTGGTGACCAATAAGTCGTGGATCAGGCCGCATTCTGATCGTTTTGATCAACTTCTGCGTCCGTGTCACCATCAACAACATCACCATTATCCGATGGTACTTCAAAGGTACCGTCGAGAGGGCGGGGTTTGGAGCCCTTGACGCGGAATTGCAATCGATCCGTGCCGGACGTTATGGCAATGGTTGCACCGTCAAAAATCTCTCCGGCAAGCAACATTTCCGCAAGCGGATCCTGCACGAATGTCTGGATGACACGTTTCAGGGGCCGCGCCCCATATGCCGGGTCATAGCCGATTTTGATGAAAAAGGGTTTGTTCTAGCCGCTACTGGAAGGCTGCGGAACGACTTCCCGTTTGGGTTTCACACTGTTTGTGGAATGAGTTTTGCGAGTTTGCGCAGGTTTTGTGCTGTTGCTGCGAGGTGGAACTCGTCCTTTGCTCCATTCGGTCCCCTCAGGCGCAGTCGGTCGAGTTTCATGATGCGTTTGAGGTGAGCGAACAGCATTTCCACCTTCTTTCTTCGTCGTTGTGAATCGACGTAGGCATCGGTTAGCGAGAGTTCCCGTGCTAGATCACGTGCCCCCTCATAGACATGACGAAGGACTTTGCGGGAGGGTTGATTGGGGCAGCAATATTTCTTTAACAAGCACTCCTTGCAATCATACTTGCTAGCCCGGTAGCGGATCATGTTGTCCGACCCGACAAGAGATTTCCTGTTGCGATAAGCTCTTTGGGCTGGGCGCATAGGCAGCCCTATGGGGCAGATATAAGCATCCCTCTCACGGTTGTAGACAAAGTCGGATTTCTCAAACATGCCATCCGTCCGCTTCGACCTGTCAAAGACGGGGATGTGCGGCATGACCCCTTCTTCGTTCACCAGCCAGTTGAGGTTCTCGGCTGCGCCATAGGCCGTGTCTGCAACCAGTATTTCCGGGTAGAGGTCGAAGGTCTCCCGTGTTCGCGCTATCATAGTGCGTGTTGCACCAACTTCTGCCTGGCGGATGGATCGACTGGCCTCCACATCAACAATGATCGCATGATCGGTGTCGATCAGGTAATTGTTGGAATAGGCGAAAAAAGCAGGCCCCTTCATGGCTCCGGTCCATTGAGAAGCCGGATCGCTGTGGGATGTGAACTTTGGTTTGACCTCGCTTGCCGCACCGAAGGCTGCACCATCCAAGACTTCCAGATATTCCTTCACAGCCCGTGGAACTGTGGCCGGATCAAGACGATCAGGGTTCCATTCTTCTCTCGGTGTAGAGTTCTGCTTGTTGGCGTCTGCGCGGATGATACTGGCATCAGTTGCAAAGATGTCTCCACCCACCAAACCTTCGGCGATGCAACGAGCAACAACGCTCTCAAACAACTGCCGGAACAGATCGCTTTCGCGGAACCGACCATGCCGGTTCTTAGAGAAGGTTGATTGATCAGGAACAGGGTCGCCCAGATCAAGGCGGCAGAACCAACGATAAGCAAGGTTCACGTGGACTTCATCACACAACCGTCGCTCCGACCGTATGCTCATGATGTAATCGATCAACAACATCCGGATCATCAGTTCAGGATCAACCGAAGGACGTCCGATGTCGCTGTAAAATGGAGCAAGGTAATTGCGGACGTCACCAAGATCGACGAACCGGTCGACTGAACGCAGCAGATGATCAACTGGAACATAATCTTCCAGATTGAACTCGTAGAAAAGTGCTGCCTGAAATTCCTGACGGGGACCCAACATCGTATCTACCTCCCAAATCATTGGGAAAACTGAATCAGAACACGAGAACTACTGCAACACCGCCTTTTTCATCAAAATCAGCCCTTATCGGCCAACCAGGCCATTGCATCATCATCCAGGTCCAGCGCAATCTTGCGCTCTTCCAGCAACTGCTCCAGGCGGGTCAGCTGGATTGCAACAATTGCCGCCATGTTGGATTTCTTCAACCGATGAAACAGGATCGTCTCATCTACCCGGTTCAGGAATTCCGGTCTGAAAGATGCCTTGACCACATCCATGACCACATCACGGACGCTGTCCACGTCTTCATCGTCCTTTAGATTGACCAGGAATTCGGCACCTAGATTGGAGGTCATGATGATCAGCGTATTGCGGAAGTCGACGGTTCTGCCCTGCCCATCGGTCAATCGACCATCATCGAGCACCTGCAACAGCACATTAAAGACGTCTGGATGGGCTTTCTCGATCTCATCGAACAGGACGACCTGATAGGGCCGCCTGCGTACGGCTTCGGTTAACACGCCACCTTCGTCATAGCCGACATAGCCGGGAGGCGCTCCAATGAGACGCGACACGGAATGTTTTTCCATGAACTCGGACATGTCCATGCGCACCATGGCACTGTCATCGTCGAACAGGTAATCAGCCAAGGCTTTTGTCAGTTCAGTTTTGCCGACACCTGTTGGGCCCAGGAAAATGAACGACCCCATAGGCCGGTTGGGGTCCTGAAGTCCCGCACGGCTGCGGCGCACCGCCTTGGATACGGCCGCTACGGCTTCCCCCTGTCCAACAACCCGGTTGGCGAGAACGTCTTCCATGGCGAGAAGTTTTTCACGCTCGCCTTCCAGCATTTTGTCAACGGGAATGCCGGTCCATCGCGAGACAACATGCGCAATATGGGCCGGTGTAACGGCTTCATCGACCATGACTGCCTCGGCTTCAGCACCTTCAGCATCTTCGATTTGTTTGACCAGTCCGGGAATAACGCCATAGGAAAGTTCGCCGGCTTTTGCCAGATTACCGTCCCGTTGGGCTATTTCCAGTTCTGAACGGGCCTGATCCAATTGTTCCTTAAGATCACGCGTACCAGAAAGGCGATCTTTTTCCGCCAACCATTTGGCCGAAAGAACCTGTGCTTTTTCTTCCAGTTCGTTCAGATCAATTTCTAACTTTTCAAGCCGGTCCCTTGAGGCTTTGTCTGTTTCTTTCTTCAAGGCCTCACGTTCAATCTTCAACTGGATGATACGGCGATCAAGTTCGTCCAGCTCTTCCGGCTTGAAATCTACTTGCATGCGCAACCGCGACCCGGCCTCATCCATCAGGTCGATGGCCTTGTCCGGCAAAAACCGGTCGGTAATGTAGCGGTTGGACAGGGTTGCCGATGCAACAAGTGCACTGTCGGCAATGCGAACGCCGTGATGCAGCTCATACTTCTCTTTAATGCCGCGCAGTATCGAAATGGTATCCTCCACTGTGGGCTCAGCAATAAACAGCGGTTGAAAACGCCGCGCCAATGCTGCGTCCTTTTCAACATGTTTGCGGTATTCATCCAAAGTGGTGGCGCCAACGCAGTGCAATTCACCGCGCGCCAAAGCCGGTTTCAGCAAATTGGAGGCATCCATAGCGCCTTCAGACTTGCCCGCACCCACAAGAGTATGCATTTCGTCGATAAACAAAATTATCTCGCCGGCAGCAGACGTTACTTCAGACAGGACCGCTTTCAGGCGTTCTTCAAATTCACCGCGGTATTTTGCACCGGCGATCAGCGCACCCATATCAAGGGACAGGAGTTGTTTGTCCCTAAGGCTTTCAGGGACGTCACCATTGACTATGCGCAATGCCAAACCTTCAGCAATAGCGGTTTTCCCGACTCCTGGCTCACCAATCAAGACGGGATTATTCTTGGTGCGTCGCGACAATATCTGAACCGCTCGACGGATTTCCTCGTCGCGGCCGATTACCGGATCAAGATGACCTTCGCGCGCATCTTTGGTCAGATCACGGGCGTATTTTTTCAAAGCATCATAGCCCTCTTCAGCAGAAGCTGAATCGGCGGTGCGCCCCTTGCGAATGGTTTCGATCGCCTCATTCAAAGATGCCGGTGTAACGCCTGCCTTATTGAGGATATCACTAGTAGAAGCAGCTTTTTCAATCGCCAAAGCAAGAAGAAATCGCTCGACCGTGACATAAGAATCGCCAGCCTTTTTGGCAATCGCGTCAGCCTGTTCGAACACTTTGGCAAGCGGTTGAGAGAGGTAAACCCCGCTGCCGCCAGTCACTTTGGGTAGCTTGGACAGGCTGGCTTCGGTGGCCAGCAAGGCTTTCTTGGAATCGCCTCCGGCCCGGTCGATCAAAGATGCGGCCAGACCTTGCTCGTCCTCAAGCAGAACTTTCAAAATATGTTCGGGAGTTATTTGCTGGTGGCCATCGGCGAGAGCCTTGGCCTGCGCCGACTGGATAAAGCCGCGCATACGTTCTGTATAGTTTTCCAAATTCATAATCATTGTCCTTCACAGCGCCGATAACCCGAAGCGAAACCAGCTTACAAAGAAATGGGTTCCCAAATGGCAAACCCGGTACAACAATTATGTAGGTCGAAAATTCAGATTTTTAAGGGACCAGCCGCACAAAGCATAAAAATGCATTTCACAGGGCGGCTGGTTTGATAAAAATAGACGGAAATTATGCCGTTTCGAACATGAAACAGCAGCTTCAGAATGGTTCGAATTTATTCAGCGCCGGTCACAAATGCAAGCAAACCACTGACATCGTCAGAGGCTGCAGGTGCTGCTTCCTCCTTGGGTTTGCGTGGGCGTCTGGGCTTTTTCGGTTTGGCGGCGACTTCTGCATCGCCATCATCAATGTTGGCGCCAGATTTATCGGTGAGCGCAACTTCTGCCGGTGTGTCCTGCAAATCAGGCTGCGGGCCTTCGCCGTTTACCTTTTCTTTGGCATTGGCGGCTGCATCACCATCTGCGGCACCGGTTGAGGCAGTCGATTCAGCAGCTTCAGCAGCAGCCTCGTTATTTGCCCCACGATTGCGACCACGATTGCGGCCACGCCCTCTGTCGTCACGACGGTTCTCATCACCATCTGAATCTGCTTCGCTACCACCGCGTTCGCCGCGGGCTTCTCGTGCCGCCTGCTGCTCTTCGCGGGCCTGCTGTTGAGCTGCCTGAGCGGCGGCTACAAGCCGGTTGTAGTGTTCGGCAAATTGCCAATAGCTTTGGGCGCCAACCGTATCTCCGGCTGTTTGCGCGTCATTGGCCAATTGCGAATATTTCTCAGCAATGTGAGACGCCGTTCCACGAATACGAACGTCGGGTCCATTGGACTCCATGGAACGATTAAGTTGATTTCTATTATTAGAATTTCTGTTGTTATTGCCGCGACCGCGCGAACGCTGTCTGTTTTGCGGTTGACCTTGTCTCATTCAACACTTCTTCTTTGAATAACCGATCGGGATCATCGCCATGAATGCAGTTGACCCAATCTGGTTTGACATGCCCTGTTTCGGGCTCTCTCTTTTAAGGGGCCAAGCCCCCGGCTAACGGCGGTATTCCGCCAAAAATTTTGCGAAATCCGCAAATTCTAAACTTATCAATGCTTCCTAGCTTAACAGCATCGTTGATCTGGGCGAGCGCTCAATTTTCACGTGCCACACAGATAATTATCCGGGCTCAAGCGAATTTGGGTCCTATTATCAAATCAGCGGTGGCTCCCTGCAATCACCGCAAAACACATTCCAATTTCCCTCAACTACCTGAACGTCACAGACGAAACAAAACAAAACTGATTTGTGGGAACGCATAAGCGCCAAGCGCTTGTCTGCCTATAGACCTACGCTTTGGAGCGAAAATTGCAAGCCCTTTTTTTAAACTTCCAAAGTCAATCCGCCAGCGCCCGGCCTATCGCAAGATCAATGCCCGGTCCAAACCTGCAAGGTCCGCAAACGAACTTATCTCGCTCCAACCCAATTTTGCAGCCAACTGTGAAACACTGGCCTTTTGGTCATGGCCTATTTCCAAACCCATGAAACCACCCGCGTCGAGATAACTGCGGGCCTCTCCCAAAACCACCCGGTAGGCATCGAGACCGTCAACGCCACCATCCAATGCGACTGGTGGATCAAACAGGCGAACTTCCTCATCAAGTTTCTGTACGGTCGAACTGGATATGTAGGGCGGGTTTGAAACAATAATGTCAAAGGTTCCTTCAACCCCATCGAACCAATTGCCTAGCAGAGTTTCAAAACGGGTGTGCAGATTGTGTTTACGGGCATTGGCAAACGCCACCTCTAATGCGCGCTGCTGGATATCGACTGCGACACAAACAGCATTTGGCAATTCGCTCAGCAGCGCCAGCGCGACGGCACCGGTGCCGGTCCCCAAATCCAAAATCCGCAAAGAGCTATGAAGATTTGATATTTGTCGCAGACTTGCCTCAACCAGACATTCGGTATCATCACGGGGTTCAAGAGTTGCCTCGTTGAGCGCCAGGTCCAATCCGTGAAACTCTCGCCTCCCGAGAATGCGATAGACCGGTTCATGCTGAAGCCGTCTGGCCATATAACGGTCAAAAATTTTAATCACAGGCGCTGGGCACGAATCTCGCTCACGGGCAATCAGCGTCGCTTTGTCCAATCCTGCAGCCGCCATCAGCAGCAATTGGATCTCGCGTGCTGAAACACTCACTTCAGATCGGGCAACCTGGTTCAGCGCCCGGGACTGAATATCGGCAAAAGATACAGGTTCTGACATAGCAGAGAGTCGCCCGGATCAGGACGCTTCATCATCCCCAAGCGACGCCAGCAGGCCAGCCTGGTAATCGGCAATCAGGGCGTCAAACAATTCATCAAGTCCCTCGCCTTGTATCATTTTATCAAGCTTATAAAGCGTCAGATTGATACGGTGATCACTGACCCGACCCTGCGGAAAATTATAAGTTCTGATGCGTTCCGAACGGTCACCGGATCCGACCTGGCCTTTTCGAGATTCAGCTCGTTCCTCGTCGGCCTTTTGACGCTCCATATCATACAGACGGCTGCGCAATTCCTTCATCGCATTGGCGCGGTTTTGATGCTGACTTTTTTCAGATGACATCACCACAACGCCGGTTGGAATATGGGTGATGCGCACCGCTGAGTCGGTGGTGTTGACATGCTGACCACCAGCGCCGGACGAACGCATGGTATCGATGCGAAGGTCCTCATTGCGAATTTCCACATCAACGTCTTCCGCCTCCGGCAGAACCGCAACCGTGGCTGCAGATGTATGAACCCGGCCGCTGGATTCAGTTTCCGGCACCCGCTGTACGCGGTGAACACCGGATTCAAATTTCAACCGGGCAAACACGCCTTTTCCGGTGATCGACGCAACGATTTCCTTATACCCACCCACTTCACCAGGACTTTCTGAAAGTATCTCAATCTTCCATCTATGGGTTTCAGCGTGCCGCTGGTACATGCGAAACAGATCACCGGCAAACAGAGCTGCCTCGGAACCGCCAGTCCCGGCGCGCACTTCCAGAATTGCGTTTTTGTCGTCTGCTGCATCCTTCGGCAGCAAAAGAACCTGCAACTGGTCACTGAATTTCTCGATCACGATTTTCAGCGGCGATATTTCCTCTTCCGCCATCTGTTTCATCTCAGCATCCGTGTCACTGTCGGCCAGCAATTCCTCAAGGTCGGAAAATTCCTGCTTGGCCATTTCAAGCTCGCGAATTTTTTCGACCACCGGTCCCAGGTCCGAAAATTCTTTGGCCAGTTTGACGAATGTTTCCTGATCGGGATTGGAACTCATTTGAGTTTCGATCTCCTTGTGACGACTCAGGATCTGATCAATTTTTTCTTGGGGGAGCATGGCGATCTTCTGTTTGGAAATTTCTTGGTTGCACGAATTGGCAGATGGCTGGTGCTACAATGGAATGCCGTGCTGGTCGGCAAAATCTGTCAGCATTTCCGTAATTGTCCGTCCACCAATCGGTTCGTCAAGAGCGGCGTTAACAGTCTGAGATACCGTCGCCAGTTCAAGTGATCTTACCAGCTCCTTTACCGGACCTATTGATGCCGGTGGCATTGAAATTGCCCTGTATCCAATGCCCAACAAAGCCAGTGCCGATAACGGATCGCCAGCCAGTTCGCCACACAATTGCAAGGGTGTTGAATGGCGATCAGCGGCCCTGACGATCTCCCGCAATGCTCTCAGGAAAGGCCGTGACAACGGATTATAGCGATTGGAAAGGTAAGAGTTGGTTCGATCACTGGCGGCCATGAACTGAAACAGATCGTTGGACCCGACCGAAACAAAATCGGCGCGCTGCATCAATTCGTCCAGCTGGAACAACAGGCTGGGCACCTCTATCATCGAACCCAACAATATTTCACTCGGCAAAGTATGGCCAAACCGCGCCTGCGCCTTAACCTCTTTATCGATGATGGCCTTTACCTGATCAAATTCGGTCACCGCGGTGATCATCGGCAATTTGATCTTGAGCCTGCGGCCATCAGCTGCTTTGAGCAATGCCCTGATCTGCATTCTCAACAATCCAGGACGATCAATTGCAAAACGGATGGCGCGCCATCCAAGTGCCGGATTGTCCTCTTTGACCGGGTGCAGATATGGCAGAACCTTGTCACCACCAACATCGAGAATACGGAATGTCACTGGCTTGTCGCCAGCCGCGTCTATCACCGATTTGTAAAACTCTTTCTGCTCCGCCAGACGCGGCAGACGACTGGCGATCATGAATTGCAGTTCGGTGCGGAACAGACCGATCCCGGCAGCCCCTGTGTGTTCCAGCTGGGCCAGGTCCATCGTCAATCCGGCATTGAGCAGCAAATCGATATTGACCCCGTCCGTCGTTGCCGCAGGTAGATCCCGCAAAGCGTCAAATCGGGCTTCCCGTTTGGCACGAAACTTTACCCGTTCAACGTAATTCTCATTGACTTCATCGGCGGGACGCAGATGGGCGCTGCCATCGTCCCCATCAACGATCACCCGGTCGCCATTCTCGGCGCGCGCGACAAAGCCGGGAAGCTGGCCAACGACCGCAATACCCAAGGCCCGTGCAACAATAACGACATGACTTGTTGCTGCAGCTTCCTCGACAATCAATCCACGCAGATAATCACTGTCGTAGTCCAGCAGTTCTGCGGCTCCCATTGTGCGGGCTACAATCACGAAATTCTTGCCTTCGGCTGCCGGGTTTCCGGTGTCCCCGATCAGCTCTTTCATGAGCCGGCGTGACAGGTCGTCCAGGTCGGTCAGCCGCTCTCGCAAATAAGGATCGCTTGAACGTAACAGTCTGGAACGGTTTTCCTGGCTGACTTTTTCAGTGGCCGCTTCTGCCGTCAGCCCCTGGCTGATCGCCTCTTCGATGCGCCGCACCCAACCTCGGTCATTGGCGAACATGCGATAGCTTTCAAGCACCTCGATATGATCGTCGGTGCTGTTGCCTTCGGTGCGATCAATGTTGCGGGTCAGCATTTCGTCGACCGATGCCCTGACATTGCGAACCGCCTTGGCAAGCCGGTTTTGTTCCACCTGCGCGTCATCACCAAACAGGTGTTCAACAACAACCCTTGGCTCATGCAGAACCACTTCACCCACACCAATACCGGAAGCAAGTCTGATGCCGGTCTGACTCAGCGGACCCGACTGATCGAGTTGGGTTCCCTGTTGCGCCAAACCTTTGAAATCACCGGAAGCGACCAGATCCGACAATACCATTGCGGCAGTTTCCAAAGCCTCGACTTCTAACTCATCAAACACTTTGGTTTCGGTTGTCTGGACAACCAGCACGCCCAGAGGACGCCCTGCCCGCTTCATCGGCACGCCGAGAAAGCTTTTGTACAATTCCTCGCCAGTTTCAGGCAGATAGGCGAAGGCGGGATGTTTTTCAGCATCTGCAAGATTTAACGGTCGACCAGCGGTGGCAATGGTTCCCACCAAACCCTGACCTACCCGCAATTGCGATTGGTGAACCGCTTCAGCTTTCAGACCATAGGTACCAAACAGCTCCAACACATCATCAGCGCGGCGGACATAGACCGAACACACCTGCGCGTCCATTGCGGCAGCAATCTGCTGCACAATGCGATCGAGCCGCTCCTGGGGCCCAAGGGGTTCCGCCATCGCCTCACGAAGGTTTTTCAGCAGAACCCGCGGACCAGTTGTCTGGTCGAACATGGCGGATTCCCGGGTAAATCTGTGTGCTAATCTTTATCCAGACCGTAGACCGAATGCAAAGTGCGTACGGCCAACTCTGTATAATCCTGGTCAATCAGGATCGAGATCTTTATTTCAGACGTTGTAATCGCCCGAATGTTGATGCCCTTGTCGGCAAGGGCCTGAAAGGCCGATGAAGCAACGCCAGCATGGCTGCGCATGCCAATTCCAATGACCGAAACCTTGACCATTTCAGGATCAGACTGAACCACTTCATAGCCGATGGATTCTTTGGAAGACTCCAGTGTTTTCAGAGCTCTATCGAGATCTCCAGCGGGCACCGTAAAGGTCATATCGGTAACGCTTCCATCCTCGGAAACATTTTGCACGATCATGTCCACATTGACGTGAGCCGTCGCCAGCGGCCCAAATACTGCCGCGGCAATACCTGGTTTGTCGGACACCCGGCGCAACGAAATCTGGGCTTCGTCTTTGGCATAGGCGATGCCGGTTACGGTTTGCTGTTCCAAAATCTCATCCTCATTGCAAATCAGAGTTCCCGGCGGATTTGCGCCGTTGCTCGAATCGATAGAATCGGGGTCGTCGAAACTGGAGCGCACGAATGTTCGTACCCCATGTACCATGGCCAGCTCAACCGACCTCACCTGAAGCACCTTGGCTCCCAGGGACGCCATTTCCAACATTTCCTCAAAGGTAATGCGCTCCAGACGACGCGCCGATGGGGTCATGCGTGGGTCAGTGGTATATACACCGTCCACATCGGTATAGATATCGCATCGATCTGCCTTAACTCCTGCAGCCAGTGCCACAGCGCTGGTATCAGAACCGCCACGACCCAGCGTGGCGATGCGATTGTCCGGGGCAACCCCTTGAAATCCTGCCACGACGGCCACCTGCCCACCCGACATACGCTTGATAAGATCAGACCCGTCAATATCTTCAATACGGGCCGCACCGTGGGCGTTGTCTGTCTTAACAGGTATTTGCCAGCCAAGCCACGATCGTGCGTCAACTCCCATGGATTGCAGGGCAATGGCCAGCAGACCGCTGGTTACCTGTTCTCCGGAAGCAACAATGGAATCATATTCCCGGGCATCAAAGATCGGTGCATTGGTGCCGGTAACTTGCGGCATCTGATTGACCCAATTCACCAACTCATTGGTCTTGCCCGCCATGGCGGAAACAACAACAGCGACTTCATGGCCAGCTTCGTGCTCACGCTTAACATGACGTGCCACATTATAAATACGTTCCAGATCGGCCACCGACGTGCCGCCAAATTTCATCACCAACCGGGCCATGAAGAAAAGTCACCTGCGTTGAAAAATCAGCCCGCCCGAGTTGGCAAACCTGAATCTGGTGGTGCCTTAGCCCAAGCTGCACAGAAGGGCAATGTCGCGATTACTTTCACATGCAAATAATGAGACACGCCTCAAGAGAATTTGCATTTCATTTGAATTGCTTGAAGCCTGCTCAATCTGCAATTACTTGATCAATATCATTGGCTCTGGTTCCCCCATCTGCCATATCCACAATACCACTGGCTTGGCCAACGCAGGAGAAGCACACCATGACGCCTGAATGCAATATATGTGGAAGCCAGGAATTCCGCGACTATAAAGGCCGCCCGGGCGAAATGTGCGTTTCTTGCAAAGCCAAGGCCAGGCACAGAGTGGGCCTTGCAGTCTATGAACGAATGCTGTTTCCCATCATCGACGTCAATCCCGGTGCCCGGATCCTGCATATGGCGCCCGAACCGTCTCTGTTCCCGGTATTGTCGCAAAGACTGGGCGCTGCTTATACGGTCAGCGATGCCGAACCTGAACGCTATCCCTATGCCCCCTGTCTGCGCCTGAGTTTTCCGCAAGACTTTAAACAATTTCCCGACGGTTACTTTCACGGCATTATTCACAATCACATACTGGAACATATCCCCGGCCATTACGGCGATCATCTGCAGGAATTCGCCCGGTTGCTGGCGCCGGGAGGGCGGATGGTATTCTCATTTCCCGGACCTTACAGCGGTGTTGACACCATCGAGGGCGGAGAATTCATGGCGACCGATGAAGAGCGCATTTTTGAGTTTGGCATGCCCGAACACATCAAGATTTTCGGACCTGACTTCTACGACGTTTATACCGGTGTACCAGGTGGATTTGCGATGAATGATGGAGTGACCGACGAATTGCGAGCCAGCCTCAATGTGCGGCCCGGCATGGCACCATTTCACGTCTGGCAGCGCAGCGGCGACAGCGACGACAGCGGCGAAAACGACGACAGCGACGTGGCGAATAAACCAGACTATGAGCCACCGTTCTGCCAACCGGTGCCACCAAGGGGTGCTGACAAGGTTGCGTGAACGGCCCTAGATTGACGGCATTTGTCGTGGCGTACGACGGGTCAGCAATTGTGGCGCCCCGTCGCGAATGACGATGTTTTCCTCATGCACCAGCATATCTCCACCGGAGACGTTCATACTTGGTTCCAGCGTAATCACCGCGCCTTCCCGCAAGACGGTTACATCCCAGTCAATCAATGAAGGGGTTTCGGTCAGCTGAATACCAAGCCCATGACCATAGCGGCCAACATTGCCACCCTCAGAGCCGATGATTTTTCGCATGGCGTGGAATATGTCGGAACAGGTGGCACCGGGCCTGGCAGCATTTAATCCCGCTTCAGTTGCCAACCAAAGGGTTTCGTGGGCCTGTTTGACTGCATCTTCAGGTTCGCCAAGGCAGAAGTTGCGGTCAAAATCGCAAAAATAACCTTTCAGCGTCGCACCAGTGTCCAACATCAGCACGTCTGACTCGTTCAAACTTCGTGAATCCGGCGGTGAGATCACGTCAGCATAACCGAGCCTCCCTGCACCACCAACCAGATAGGGAACATCCTCAGCCCCCTGCTTCAGCAGTTCGATCTTGAACGCCTTGAAGGCTTGGTTCAGAGGTTGGCCGACATGAAATAGTTGACCCGCCTGATCAAATGCATTGCTGGCGATTGTGCAAATCTCACTGAGGATCGAAATTTCTGCGTCAGATTTTATCAACCGGAGCCCTGCGACCATCGGCGAAGCATCGACGAAACGTGTTCCGGTCAGGTCGCTTTGCAAATTCTGAAAATCCGACAATGGCATGCGCAATTGACTTTCACGCCCCATCATCACGCCGACGGTGGAAAATTCCGCCAGCGCCGACGTCAGCAACGCGATGCCGTCGTCATTTGCGTCTGGAGAAGACCAGCAGCGCACATCATCCAGCCATGTGGTGCGCATCAGCGGCTCACCGATTGCCGGAATGATCGCAATGGGCTTGCCCTTTGCCGGCACAACAACGAACCAGGGACGAGTCGGGCTTTGCCAAAACAAGGTGCGAAATCCGGTAAAATACCGCACCTCGGGCTCACTCATCAAAAACAGCGCATCAAATCCAGCCGCGTGCATCAGCTCCTGAGCCCGGATGGTACGTTGCTCGAACTCAGCGGTTTCGAAATCCATCAAGCGGGACCTTCAGAAATGTAGCACAGCACACGCGACGCATCATTGAGGCCCAGATGTTGCCGATCTTCAAGATTGAGCAGCGCCGCAATGCCCGCACCGCCTGATGGGGAGGTTGCAACGCCAATCTGCGCCAATTCGTTTACACATGTTTCGACGGCCAGATCATCAATAGTCACGAAATAATCAGCTTCCTTGGCGAGATATTTCAACGCCAGGTGAGAAGGCGTCTTGCAGTCCAGTCGCCCCATCGACGACACCGGACCCGTCGTATCGATGCTGGTTCCCGCCTTGACGCTTTCAATCAAGGCTGGCGCTGCGGAGGGTTCGACAACAATGATCGTCACCTCATCTCCCCAACGTTCGCGCGCGACCGCAGTGCAGGCTGCGGCCAATCCACCAACACCAGCCTGCAAAAATACATGAGTCGGTGGCTGTTGCATCTGGTCGGCAGCCTCATGACCCATGATCAGATAACCCTCCATCACATCGCGTGCCGGTTGCCAATATCCAAGCCAACTTCCGTCGGACAGCAGGTTCCAGCCGTTGTCGGCCGCCATCTGTTTGGAAACTTCCATACCGGCTTCATAATCAGCGCCAGCCCTCACAACTTCAGCACCTTTTGCCCGCAACCGGTCGGCAAAACCTTCCGGCACAGTATCAGCCAGAACTACCACTGCGTTTGCCCCAAACAGTTTTGCGCCCGCTGCGACACTCAAGCCATGATTGCCCGCACTGGCACAAATGTAGGTTTCCCCCTGAAGCGCTTTTGACATGGCGTCAGCATCGCTGCTGGCGGCCCGACTGGCGGCTTGCTTGGCGATCGCATATGCGGCTCCCAGTGCCTTAAAACTGCCGAGACCCATGCGCTCGCTTTCCAGTTTCAGCCAGACCTGAGCAACTTTGGCTCTGGCAGCAAGGCCGTCGAACTCTTGCAGGGCGGTTTGATGTTTGGCCGGACAATTGTTGTACAGCGCCAGCGCCGCACGTGCATCAACAGCCACACTGCCGGTGGCAAGGCCTTCCGTGCTGGACAGGCCATTGCCGCGCAACGGGTTTTTCAAAATTTCTATGGGCATAGGCTGCTTCCTTGCAAAATTCTCGCGCATTCGTCAGAAAACCGGCCGATAAGTCAATCAAAATGCCGTTTCCAGAAACATATTTAAATCAGAAATCATTTGCCGCACGTAGTTACTCTTGCCTTTTTATCTTCAACAACCGACACAAGAGACGTCACCTAGGAGCACAACATGTCAGCGAGCGCAACGAGAACGCCGATATCCGAAAATAGCACTGTTGACCAGTCGGAAATCGACCACTTTTCCTCGCTCGCCCAGGAATGGTGGGATCCGACCGGCAAGTTCAAGCCGCTGCATAAATTCAACCCGGTGCGACTTGCCTATATTCGCGAAAAACTGTGCCAACATTTTAACCGGGATGACCGGGCGCCTGGGGCTCTGGAGGGACTGCGCATTTTGGACATAGGCTGCGGTGGCGGCCTGTTGAGCGAACCGGTGGCCAGGATGGGTGCCGATGTTGTTGGTGCCGATGCAGGCGAGACCAATATCGAAATCGCCAGACTTCATGCCCAACAGTCAGGCGTTACAGTCGACTATCGCGCCACCACTGCCGAAGAACTGGCCGCATTGGGAGAAAAATTTGACGTTGTGCTGAACATGGAAGTTGTTGAGCATGTCGCAGATGTTGACCTGTTCATGACCGCCTGCGCCGATATGGTCAAACCTGGCGGGTTGATGGTTGTGGCAACGATCAACCGCACCGCCAAGGCCAGGGCGCTGGCGATATTCATGGCAGAGCAGGTACTGCGCTGGTTGCCGCGGGGAACCCATCAATATGAAAAACTCGTAACACCGGAGGAGCTGGAAGCGCCGCTGAACAGGGCCGGGCTACATCTGATCGACCGTCTTGGCGTGTTTTATAATCCGTTATCGGATTCGTGGAATCGGTCGCGAGATCTGGATGTGAATTACATGATTCTGGCAGAACGTCCGAACGACTGATCAAATCCCAATTACTCCATGGATTGACCGGTCTGCGCCAATCTTGGCCTAGTTGGCTTCGTCCGGCAGCGATGGCAGGGGGACGATCTCTACCCCTTCATCAACCAATGATGCGACTTCCTCGCGATTTGCCTCGCCGTAAATGCCGCGCTTCTCCGATTCGCCATAGTGAATCTTGCGGGCTTCTTCGGGAAAACGGCTGCCAACATCCTCGGAACCTTCAGTCATTTTCTCGCGCAGCGCTTTGAGTTGTTTGGCGACTTCTTGTTGACCGGCGGTCCGGTTTGCCAGCGCCAGTTTCTCTTTTTGGCGGCCGGTTGCAACCGAGGGCGACATCAGCGACTTGGAAATTTTGGCGGACTCGCAAACCGGACAGGTGAGCAAGCCCTTTTTCAACTGCACGTCAAAATCATCCGACGACCCGAACCAGCCATCGAAATCATGTTCATGATCGCAGATTAGATTGAAGTTGATCAAGCTACGTTCTCCGCATTGCTGCCGACATTGATCATTGAAAAAGCTCTATTGTTCACAAGGTTAGGTATTCTCTCACGCGCCTTGGCAACTTGCAATGTATCGATTTCGGCCAACGCAATTCCCGGTTCTTCTCCAGCAACTTCGCCAATTACCTCGCCCCACGGATTGATGATGATGGAATGACCATAGGTCTCGCGACCATCTTCAAGGTCTCCACCCTGGGCGGCGGCAATCATGTAAGCACCATTCTCGATCGCCCGTGACCGCAACAGGGCATGCCAGTGAGCGCGGCCGGTCTGGCGCGTAAAGCAAGAAGGTCCGGTCAATATTTGAACACCGAGGCGCGCATAGGCGGTGTGGAGCTCGGGAAAACGGCAGTCATAACAGATCGCCATCCCAAGAAGCGCCCCTTCAACGTCGACTGTTACGCCATGTTTGCCGGGCTGATAGACAGCCGATTCCCGCCAGCTTTCACCATTTGCCAGATCAACATCGAACATGTGGATTTTGTCATAGCTGGCGCGCTGCTGACCATCAGGGCCAAACAGATAAGAGCGGTTGGCCGCCATTTGTGGAGCTACTTGTATTGGCGTCGAACCCAGATGGACTGTTACGCCCAGCTCCTTTGCCAGACGAGAAGCAGCGGGAGCAACCGGGTCATCTGCCTCATTGCAGACAGTTTCAAAAAACTCTTTCCTGTTCTGCTGCACAAGCCCGGTCATCTCTGGAGTTTGAATATAGGTTGCACCCTGTGCAGCGGCCTGCCGGATTCCGGATTCCATAGCCGCAATATTGGCATTTATGTCAGTGCCGGAACTGAGTTGTACAACAGCGGCAGTAAATTTCGACATGATGTGTTCTATGCTCCAAGAAGGCCGTCCAGATGGCCAGCACGTTCCAGCGCCATTAAATCATCGCAGCCACCGATATGATCGTCGCCAATAAATATCTGCGGAAATGTGCTGGATCCGTGCGACCGACTCATCATTTGCTGACGCAAATCCGGGTCAAAAGTTGCGTCATGTTCGGTGATCGCGGCGCCCTTGTTTTTCAACAAATTCTTGGCAGCCGTGCAATAGCCGCACATCTGGCGCGTGTATATGGTCACTGAATTCATAAATAGGCCCTAAATTGCATTGTTGCCTAAATAGTGGGGTCAAAGGTCGGTGATCGCAACCCCATTGGCGACACGGGCAAAGGTGAGACAGTCTATTTTTGCAGCGCCTTTGCGCCGAAGCGCCCGGGCACAGGCCTGCAATGTTGCGCCCGTCGTGTAAACGTCATCAATCAAAACGATATGGCTGGATTTGACGTGAATTTGCACAGATGTCGGGACCCGAAATGCTCCCCTGACATTGCGCGCGCGCTGATTGGCACCCAGACCCACCTGCTGGCGGGTAGGGCGGATGCGTTGCAGCAGGTCTGGCCTGAACGCCTGTTGAGTAATCCGCGCCAGATTGCGCGCCAGTTCGGCTGATTGATTGTAGCGTCTTTGCAATAGCCGGTTACGGTGTAACGGCACAGGAACAATGAGCGCGCCGGGGTGCAATACATCACCTCCGGCCCGCAACATCCATCTGGCCATCCAGGGCGCCAGTTCAGGCCGGTCACCAAATTTTAAGCTGCGAATAATCTTTCTGGCGACCTCGTCGTAAAGCACCACCGAGCGGGACCGGTCAAAATCCGGAGGCTCCGCAATCGCCCTCAAACTCACCGAACCAAATCCAGGATCATAGGCAAACGGAGTGCCCAGCACAGCGCAATAGGGATGTTCAATAAACCTCAAACTGGACCAGCAGGAACCGCATAATGCCCCCACCTGTCCAACCGCAAGATCGCATCCAAGACAGGTTGGCGGAACGATCATATTGATCATCGCACGGGCCAGTCTTTCCACCCTTGTTCCAAGAGCATATCCACCGACCGGATGGGGAGCCAGATTTACCATCACCCCATAGTGACTCCATTTCTGCAAAAGGGGTAGAAGTCTTTCAGAATCAGTTTCGATACTCGTCAGACTTAAACCGGAGGAAGCGCGTGTTCTGCGATTCCCTACATCAATTGCGACTTTCCCGGGCGGCCGCTCGTTATGCGAACGGCAACGATTTTTTGCTGCAACGGGGCGTGGAAGACATGGTCGAACGCCTGTCGACGATAAAAATGGACTTCGAAGATGCCATTTTGTTGTTTGGTCGAACTGAAGTCATCGCCAACCAGTTGCGTCAGTGTTCTCAAGTCAAAAACCTGCTGCGGATTGAAGAAGCTGTACATCAAGGCGACCCGGACAAGATTGCACGACCGGAGGCACTCGACCTGGAGGCTGAATGTGCCGATCTGATCATCGCTCCTCTTACCCTGCACTGGTCAAATGATTTGCCGGGCACGTTAATCCAGCTGCGACGCAGTTTGCGGCCAAATGGACTTCTGCTGGCCAGTCTGCCGGGCCCGGATACGTTGCACGAACTGCGCCAATGCCTGCTGCAGGCGGAAAGTGATCTGCTGGGTGGTGCTGCCAATCGCGTGGACCCGTTTACCGACATTCGCGACGCTGGCGGATTGCTGCAGAGGGCCGGGTTTTCAATTCCGGTTGTCGATCAGGATGTGGTGACCGTGCGGTACGATTCTGCTTTTGACCTGATCGGTGATCTGCGCAACTTTGGCGCAACACTTCATCTGCGCGATGCCGGCAATCCGATGCTGAGCAGGGAAATTGTAGCCCGAATGGCGCAAATATATTCAGAACAATTTTGCGATCCGGACGGGCGCATCCGGGCAACTTTCAGCACGATTTCCATGTCTGGTTGGGCACCCCATGAAAGTCAGCAAAAACCGTTGCGGCCGGGTTCAGCAAAAACGCGATTGGCTGACGCCTTGAATGTCGAGGAAATCAAGCTGAAAAAATGTAACTACTCAGCTACCCTATTTCTGCTGCCATTAGGTGCGACAATTTGATTCATGGCGCATATTTGAGGTTCCACTTTTTTCATTTTGGTGTTTGACTGCGAGGATGAAACTCGAAAATCTGACACCTGAAATTCTTGCTGATTTCTCAAAATCAGAACTGATTGATGTGGTCATGGCTCTGGTGGGTCAGGTTGTCTAACTCAAAGAACAAAATGCGCAGCTTTTGGAGGTGAACGCTCGGCTCCTGAAGGAAAACGAACAACTCAGGAAAGACAACGAGCAACTTAGAGAAGATAATGCGGTTCTTAGGCAGCGTGTTTCAGATCTTGAGCGTCGTCTGGGATCGAACAGTCGTAATAGCAGCAAACCACCTTCGAGCGACGGACTGGCAAAGCCGTCTAGCGATAAGAAACGGCGGACCAAAAGTCAGCGGGGCAAGTCAAATCGAAAGCCTGGCGGCCAACCCGGACATCCCGGCAACACACTGAAACAGGTTGAGAACCCAGACGAGATCACCAGTCATTTTCCGAACCAATGCCAAAACTGTCAGGCCGCGCTTTCGGCGGAGGATACCATAGGTTCTGCGTGCAGACAGGTGTTTGGCCTCAAACCTCCACCGCCGCTTTATGTGACCGAGCATCGTGCGCATATTTGCCAATGCCAGCATTGCGGTGCAAAAACCCGCGCCGATTTTCCTGAAGGGGTAACATCACCCGCCCAGTACGGCGATGAAATAGGGGCGTTGGCCGCCTATTTACAGACGCAGCACTGCATTCCCCAAAATCGCCTGGCGCAGGTTTTTGCGGACATTTTCGGGGTCACAATCACATCGGCAACCCTTTCCAGTCTGGTTGCCAAAAAGGCCGAGCAGATGCTCTGTTTAGCTGAGGCGGTGAAGAACCTGCTGTCCGGGCCTCAAACGGCAGTGAAGCATCTGGATGAAACGGGGTTCAGGATTGGTGGCAGAACGCGCTGGCTTCATATGCTATGCTCCACCGCTCTAAGCCACCTTCGGCTCGGAACTGCGCGAGGTGAAGTGCCACCAGAACTGGCGGGAACGGCAGTGCATGACTGTTTCTCTTCCAACTGGGCAGTGGAAAATGTGACCCATGGATTGTGCAATGCCCACATCTCCCGCGAATTGGAGGCATTGACCGAATATGAAAAAGAAGCTTGGGTGCCGGACATGAAAGCCATTCTGCTCGACGCACTGAAGCTCACGCATGTCGCGCGAATCCAAAATCGGAGCGCGGTCAGCCCGGAGGCAATCACGGATATCGAGCGGCGATTTGATGCCTGTTGCGAGCGTGCTATCGCGTTCCACGAGGCCCAACCGCCTCTCGCGCGCCCAACGAAAGGCAAGAAGCGGGGTCGCCCGAAACGGCGGATTGGGCACAATCTCGCTTTGCGACTCCAAACGCATAAAGCAGCGGTTTTGCTCTTTCTCAATGATCTGCGCGTTCCCTACACGAACAACGAGGCAGAGCGTGATCTCAGAATGACGAAAGTTCGACAAAAGGTCTCGGGAAGCTTTCGAACAGAGGCTGGTGCCGAGAATTTCTGCACTTTACGAACGGTCATTGAAACGGCGCGAAAACAAGGTTGGGACATCCTGAAAACCTTGAAAACCGCGCCTGATCAGCTCATCCTCAACCTCAGACCCGTCTGATGGGCCGTCTATAAAAGCATCAGGTTGGGGTAGCTGGGTAGTTACGAAAAAATAGCCTGCTCAGACGTTAGAACCGCTCAGGTTTAGCAACCACCCTTGCTGGTGCCGTCTTCGAAAATGTAGCAGGGTTCCGCAGGATCCTTCTGAATCACACTGCGTCTAATGATGTAGCGTGACGTTCCATTGGGCAGATTGAATTCCGTTGATTGCGCCAAAGTGGACCGGGCAGTCGGAGCCCCGGATGTCGCTGAAGCCTGAACCACCGAACCGGTCACGGTGCGGTCGATTTGCCCCGATAATTCAGCTTCCGGATTAAAGGCAATCTGCAACGCACCTCGATTGAGTGCAGGTGTGAGGATCAGGCCGGCCGCAATACCCAGCATCCCAAATGCAAGAGCCATACGCCTCGCGCCGCCGCCTACCAGAAGCTCTAACTGGTTTTGTTGTGCTTCACGTTGCTTGCCAAAAGTCGCCATCATGGTCACCCGATTGTTAAATCCACGGGTAAAACTTAATGAACAGCGCTAAAGAGAAGGTTAACTAGACTATAGGAGTTCCTGTAGTGCTGGGATCAACGGCAGATCGGCCTCAGGCATTGGATAGTCCCGCAGATTTTTCGCACGCACCCATTTCAAGTTTTGGCCTTCATTCGACCGGGCAGTACCCCACCAACGCCGACAGATATACAACGGCATCAGCAGATGAAAATCTTCATAGGCATGGCTGGCAAAAGTAAGAGGAGCCAGGCAGGCGATCTTGGTCTCAACGTCGAGTTCTTCCTTCAGCTCGCGAATAAGCGACGCTTCAGGCGTTTCTCCGGCTTCAACCTTGCCTCCTGGAAATTCCCAAAGACCCGCCATAGATTTTCCGGCAGGCCGCTGGGCAAGCAGGATGCGGTCATCGGGGTCTATCAATGCGCAGGCCACAACGAGCACTAGTTTTTGAGACATGTTGACTGTCGCCTTGCAAAACCGGTTACAGGTTTACGCCTGATATCCTTCTGGTGCTTGTCTATACTCATATCGGTAGACTTCTGAAAAGCCTTCACTTTCATAAAGGCGATTGGCAGCCTGATTGTCGCTAACAACCTGAAGCCAAGCATGGCGGGCACCGTGATTGCGCGCCCATAGCAAGGCGGTTCGAACGATGCGTCTGCCAAGGCCCAGCTGGCGCATATCCGGATTTGAAACAATCTCGAACAATCCGACCAAATCGCCAAAACGCACCGCCATGGCGGCTGCTAGCGGAACGCCATGACCATCTTCCTGCAAAAACAATCCAACTTCACCTTCAACCAGACCAATAAGTTCCGATAATCCTGGCTTGACCGTATCTGAAATGCTGGCCATCACCACGCATTGATCAATCCATCGTCCGATATTGCGCAGTGGCAATTGATCGACGGCTCCTGCAAGATCAGCCTTCTCCAAATCCAATGTCATGACCCGGGTTTCATCAAAGCGTCGCCACGCCGCCGCATCAAAGAGATGGTCGAGCTGGGGTGGCGCCAGCGGTGATTGACGAAAAACAAGTGGGCGCCCGAAACTTTGAAAGCGATGGGCAGCTCTGGCGACCCGATTTTCCAGATCCGACTGATCGCCACGATCCAGCGGATTAACCGAATTAACTCGTTTTGAAGGGTGGCTTGCGGTCAGACGAATGGCCCAGGTCCCGTCGAAAATGGTGTTGGTTGCTGGCCAGGAGCGAAAGCTCACCGCTTCCAGACGGCGCACCACCGGCAATTCAGTTGTTATCGATGATCCTGTCATTTCGGTACAATCTCGGATCCGCGGGGTCACACATATATTTCGCGGCGGCAAACCTGTCGACGAATGGCGCATCGATCCGGAAGATCAACTGCGATAGTCACCGTTAATCGCAACATATTCTTTGGTCAGATCACAAGTCCAGACCGTCGCCTGGCCCGTTCCCAAACCAATATCCACGCCAATTGAAATTTCGTCAGCCTGCATAACGGCACTTGTCGCCTCCTCGTCATAGGAAGGATCCCGCTCACCAGCAACCGCGACCTGAATGCCGCCAAACGAAATTGCCAATCGGTCACGATCAGCAGGTTCACCAGCCTTGCCAACAGCCATAACAACACGCCCCCAATTGGCGTCCTCTCCGGCCACGGCCGTTTTGACGAGGGGAGAATTGGCGATCGACAAGGCAATCCGTTTGGCAGACGCATCGCTTTCAGCGCCGGAAACCGTAATTTCGACTTGTTTCGTGGCTCCCTCACCATCACGCACAATTTGCAACGCCAGATCTTGCAGAACCAAACGAAGCGCTTCAACAAACTGCGCCAGTCGTGGATCATCCGTCGATTCAAGCGCAGCAGCTTGCACCGAGCCGGTAGCAAACAACAATACGGTGTCACTTGTTGATGTGTCGCTGTCGACGGTGATGGCGTTGAAGCTACCCTCCACCAAATCAGATAAAACTGTCTGCAACAGACCGGTCTCAACCGGGGCATCGGTCACTACGAAAGACAACATGGTTGCCATATCCGGGGCAATCATGCCCGACCCTTTGGCGATACCGTTGATGCTGCATTTCTGACCGTCGAGCTGAAAACTCGCGCCGGCCAGTTTGGCATATGTATCGGTGGTCATGATGGCTTCAGCCGCCTTTTGCCACTGATCGGGTTGGGCATTCTGCTGCATCGCCGCGAGACGGCCTGAAAACGCAGCAGCATCCAGCGGCTCTCCAATCACGCCGGTGGAAGCCAGATAGACATCGCCCGCAGAACATCCGCAGGCCTGGGCCGCAGCGGTGGCAGTCAGCTCTGTCGCCTGCCGACCTTTTACGCCGGTAAACGCGTTGGCGTTGCCCGCGTTGACAACGACCGCAGATGCCTTTGGCGCTGCACTGGCGGCCAAGGCGTCCCGGCACCAGTCCACTGGAGCCGAGGCACATTTGGATTTCGTAAACACCCCCGCCACGCTTGCTGGCTGGTCAAAAACCATCAGCAACAGATCGGTGCGGCCTGCATATTTAATACCTGCCTGGGCAGTTGCTATGCCGACGCCGTTGAGCGGCGGCAATGATACCGGATTTTTGGGCGCAAGAGGCGATACTTTCACGATGCTATCCCATCACTTTTTTTCTGGCAGTTTCAGGCTTTCGTCCATCAATTGCACGCCGAGCTTATCACGTCCGGACCTGATGGCGCCGGTATAGGCTTCGGTCAGCAACAATTGCCGCATCTGGCCCTGCAATTGTTCAAAGGTTGGCAGCGGCTTGTTAATCTGTTCTTCCACTTTGATGATGTGAAATCCAAACTGTGTCTGAACCGGTTGTTTCGAATATGCACCGGTTTCCAGCGCAAATGCTGCCGCTTCAAATGCCGGAACCATCTGGCCTTTTCCAAAAACGCCAAGATCTCCACCCTTTGGACCGCTGGGGCCGGTGGATTTGGTTTTTGCCAGTTCGGCAAAATCAGCTCCGCCTTCCAGCTCCTTGATGATTGCGTTTGCTTCATCGGCGGTCTTAACGAGAATATGGCGCGCCTTAACCTGCTTTTCCGGCGTCATTTTTGCAATTTCCGTATCAAAACGAGCCTTCACCATCTCATCGGATACCGACGGCTGAATGTTCTTCAAGAAATATTCATTGTGAAGTGCCCGTGATCGCAAAAGAACCAAACGGCGTTTCAGTTCTGCACCCTCGTCCAGTCCTGCTTGTTCGGCGAGCGCTGAAAGTGTTGTGAAATCAATCAGTGAATCGAGCACACGTGCCCGGCGTTCAGCCTGAGGAACATTCTGGAACTGCTGCGCCATGTCGCGACCCGCCTGATCCACATCAGCGGCGGTTATTTCGCGATCCCCTACCTTGGCCAGAACCATGCTGTCCTGTGCTGCGGCAACAGATGGCAAACAGGCAAAGGCCAGAAAAGCAGCACCGGCAATAACAGCTGCCTGAGCTGACCTGGATGCATTTGTCAGACGGGAATTCGGAAAAATTTTGGTGGTCATTTGATGTTCCATAAGTGTTGAGATCGAAGCACAATCAGATTTTCAATATACGATAAATGGCAGGTGTGGAATTTTAACTGGCGATTGGAGGGTCAAATCACTGTGTTTGGGTCCGTTGACAAGCCTTGGCACCCCTCTTATCTGTCCCTGAAGTCAGCGTCCACTGAAGTTGGGTATAAACTCATTTTTAGACGCTTTTTATATCGATAGTATTTTCTCTCCGACTTGCTCCCAAGGGCGATAATCTGAGAGATTTAGGGAAAAAATTCATGATCAGTTTTGGCGGTATCGCGCGAAAATTCTTCGGTTCGGAAAATGAACGCCAGGTGAAGAAATACCAGCCCATGGTGGACGCGATTAACGCGCTCGAACCCGAGATGGAGGCGCTGGATGATCAGCAACTAGCTGGAAAAACTGACGAATTTCGCCAGATGATCGAAGATGGCACCGCCATGAACGATCTGCTTGTCTCCGCATTCGCAGTGGCCCGCGAGGCTTCAAAACGGGCACTTGGCATGCGCCCATTTGATGTTCAGTTGATTGGCGGCATGATTTTGAATGAAGGAAAAATCGCCGAAATGCGTACCGGTGAAGGTAAAACCCTGGTGGCAACTCTGGCGGTTTACCTCAACGCCCTGTCCGGCGAAGGCGTCCACGTGGTCACGACAAATGACTATCTGGCCAGTCGTGATGCCGAATGGATGGGTGCCATTTACGGATTTTTGGGCCTGACAACCGGGGTCATTGTCCACGATCTGGATGATGGCGAACGTCAGGAAGCCTACAATTGCGATATTACCTACGGCACCAACAACGAATTCGGCTTTGATTATCTACGTGACAACATGAAGATGGAAATCGAGGAGATGGTGCAGCGTGGGCATCATTTTGCAATTGTTGATGAAGTGGATTCAATCCTTGTCGATGAGGCGCGTACACCTTTGATCATTTCCGGCCCGGTAGATGATAAATCTGATCAATACACAACCATCGACAAATTTATCCCCCGGGTGGCTGATGAAGATTACGAACTCGACGAAAAACAACGCTCGGTTTCTTTCACCGACGAGGGAACCGAAAAACTTGAAAACATGCTGAAAGAAGCCGGCATCTTGAAGTCCGGCTCGCTTTATGACGTGGAAAATGTCGGCATTGTGCATCACGTCAACAACGCATTGAAGGCCCATAAGCTGTTTGCCAAGGATAAGGATTACATGGTCCGCAACGGCGAAGTCGTCATCATTGATGAGTTTACCGGTCGCGCCATGGCTGGACGTCGTTTTTCCGATGGCCAGCATCAGGCACTGGAAGCCAAGGAGAATGTGGACATCCAGCCGGAGAACCAAACTCTGGCATCCATTACCTTCCAGAACTATTTCCGCATGTATGAAAAACTCGCCGGAATGACCGGAACGGCGATGACTGAGGCGGCTGAATTTGCCGATATCTACAAGCTCGACGTGATCGAAGTGCCAACCAATATGCCGATTATCCGTGCTGATGAAGACGATGAGGTTTATCGCACTGTCGACGAGAAATATATCGCCGTCGTGCTGGATATTGTTGCTGCGCAAAACTCCGGCCAACCTGTACTAGTTGGTACGACTTCGATCGAAAAGTCCGAACTGCTTTCCTCAATGCTGTCAGACAAGAGCAAGCTGAAGGCCATGCGCGATACGGTTCAGCAACGCGTTGACGGTATCAAACAGGGCAAGGAACCTGAGCTGCGGGAATATCTGGAAGGCACAACCGAAGCACTGGACGGAGCCATCAAAGCCGGCGGCATCAAGCATGAAGTTCTTAACGCCCGGTACCACGAGCAGGAAGCCGTCATCATCTCTCAGGCTGGCGTCCCCGGTGCCGTCACCATCGCCACCAACATGGCGGGTCGCGGAACAGATATTCAGCTGGGTGGCAATCTCGACATGCGGCTGGATATTGAACTTGAGGGAAAATCCGGCAAGGAAGCGGAAAAGATCACTGCAGCCATCAGCGAAGAAGTCGACAAACTGAAGCAGCAGGCGCTGGCCGCTGGAGGCTTGTATGTCCTGGCGACTGAACGCCACGAAAGCCGCCGCATTGATAATCAGCTGCGCGGCCGGTCCGGACGCCAGGGTGACCCCGGTCGCTCAAAATTCTTCCTGTCACTACAGGACGATTTGATGCGCATATTCGGCTCAGATCGCATGGACGGCATGTTGCAGAAGCTTGGTCTGCAGGAAGGCGAAGCCATCGTTCACCCATGGATCAACAAGGCGCTGGAAAAAGCTCAACAGAAGGTGGAAGCCCGCAACTTTGACATTCGTAAGAATCTGCTCAAATTCGATGACGTGATGAATGATCAGCGTACGGTGATTTTTGATCAGCGCATTGAAATGATGGAGGGCGAAGACATGTCCGAAATCATTGGCGAGATGCGTGAAGAGGTCGTCGATGGTCTGGTTGCGTCAACAATGCCCGAAAAAGCCTATCCAGAAGAATGGAAGACCGAAGAGCTCAAGGAAGGCGTCCAGCAATATTTGAACCTTGAACTGCCAATTGCGGATTGGGCTGAGGAAGAGGGCATTGATGATCAGGGAGTACGGGAACGTATATTGGAAGCTGCCAACACGGCAGCAGCAGAGCGCACCGAGCGTTTCGGCCCGGAAGTCAATGCGATGGTCGAAAAATCCATTCTGCTGCAGACATTAGACCATCTGTGGCGCGAACATCTGGAAAATCTCGAGCATCTGCGGTCGGTTATCGGCTTCCGTGGCTATGGCCAGCGTGATCCGTTAAACGAATACAAGTCTGAGAGTTTTGAATTGTTCAACTCGCTGTTGGGCAATCTGCGGCAGGCAGTTACCGCCCAGATGATGCGGGTTGAGCTGGTTCAACAAGCCGCGCAAGAAGAGTACGAACCTCTGGAAATGCACGCCAGTCATCTCGACCCGCTCACTGGAGAAGATGAGATTCAGGACTATGATGGCGAAGAATATGGCCAGGCGATTGTCACACCATCGCGCGCTCAGGCCGCCGAAGGGCGTAATCCTGAAGACCCTTCAACCTGGGGTCGTGTTGGGCGCAACGAACCCTGCCCGTGCGGCACAGGATTGAAATACAAGCACTGTCACGGAAAAATATCCTGACCGTAGCGAATTTGTCCGGTTGATATCGCGCCGACTCATCAGGCGACCCGCGATGCCTATCTGCTCCCTGCGAGGTTGCGGATACCGCATATTTGTGCCGTTCATCGCCGGGTGATGACTTGTTAGACTTGGGCCTATGACACCAACCCCCCAGCACAAGTTGTCCCAAATGAGTGAACAATCCGCCGTCCAACATTCGGATGAATTCTATCGGTCCGATGAAATCAGTCTGTTTGAGGTCCTGCATACACTCTGGACCCACAAAGTTCTCATAATTCTATGGACGCTGTTGGGTATCGTATTGGGTGTGCTCGTGCACTTTGCAATTCCCCAAACCTATCGCTTGGAAATCCCGTTCACCGTCAACTACCACTCCCAGATGGCCGAATACATGTGCAATAACACGCGCAATGTTCAACTCTGCAGGCAGAATATTGACTTTGGCAACCATCCAGAATTTGCCGACTTAAGCATCAAATCAGACAAAATTGTTCTGCGTGATGAGGACAAGACTGTCACGCGGGTTGAAGCCCAACAAATGCTGGTGGCACTTAAAAGTATGATCGGTCCACATTCTAAGCGGATATTCGAAGAATCAACCCAATCAATAGTCGATATCGAAAATTTGGAGTCCACTCATTCCAGGAATGCCGATATCACAATGAGCGAAATCCTGAGATTGCATCATAAGATTCGACAATATGAAAATGGAACTGCTTTCGCCGACATCGGCAAACAGGAATATCTGCAGGCACGGCCAGCGCTGGTCTTATTAGTGTCAATATTTGGAATGCTGAGCCTGCTGGTATCAGCGTTTTTCGTGTTAACCCGAAAAGCCTATCTTGATTGGCGAGCAACCCACATTTCGTGAACTCTACCTCAATCGGAACGCCTTAACCGGCTTTAGAATGTTCAGTTGAGTGCGCCGATCAATTGGCAACAGACGTCGACCCTGCCACCGGATTTAGGTCGGATACTTTTGGCAACACGGTAACTCCGGGAAGAATTTCAGCGACATCTACCGGGGCAATGGGCAGCGGGTCGCGCTTTTCCACTTTGGCCAGCAGACTTTCGAACCGTTCATTGTATTTCGTTTGGGTATCGACAAAAGCCGTTGCTAATGTGGCTGGCATTTTGCGACGTGGGCACTGGCCGGAAGACGGATAGCGTTGCGTTGAATCCGTGTTGAAAACATAGCGTTTTTCGCAAACATTGACTTTGGGCGGAATCTTGGTGATTTCGAAATGATCATGCCCACGCTTCAGCATTTGCCAGAACTTGTAGTGCTTGTGATCGCGGTGTTTGACCATGTTCTCTGCGGTCATGCGGAACGGATAAGCCTGAATCTGAAAGGCCTTTTGTCCCCCCTTAAAGGCATCGCGCGCCATGGCATAAATTTCCTCCACGCGATCGTCGGTCATCGAATAGCAACCGGCTGACGAGCAGGCGCCATGAATCATCAAATGCGATCCGGTACGACCGTGGGAGCGATCATAGGCATTGGGGAACCCCATATTGAACGCCAGATGATACTGCGAATTTGGGTTCATCTGATATTTGTTGACCCGGTAAAAACCTTCAGGCGCCTGACGATCGCCTTCCTTAAATTTGGGTCCCAGTTTGCCCGACCACTTGCAGATTTCATAGGACGTCAACAGTGCATAACGCCCGGTGTCTTTGCGTTTCCAGACCTCCAGAGTGTTTTCCTGTTTGAAAATTCTCAGCATTATTGGCGAAGTCAGCGCCATTCCATGCGCCTTCATGGAGGACACCAGTTTTTTGGGAACCGGTTTGTTGGCTTTTTGGCCAAGTCCGTCAAGCGCCCCCTGACAGGCCGGCAAAACAAGCAACACCACCATGGACAAGACCATACGGCTGGCTCTGGAAAAGATGGAATTCATCGGCATGCTACGCATAATTACGATTGTTTCGATGTTGGTTTATACAACAGTAAGGTTGCTATTGTCTTGACAAGCGGTGGCAGGCTCACACTTTTGTCATGAAGATCTATCGCGAATAGTTGCACAAAACCAATTTCGACGGACGGGGCGTCTGCAAAGAAATATGGTCCAAATTATTTTTTACAAACTTTGCCGAATCCAACCATAACGCCTTGGAACGGGGCCATTTTAACTCCATCAAGAGACCCGGCAAAAGTGAAAAATGCTCTGGCATCGCCCCCAGTCCTGACGTAGAAACCGGGAATGGCCAAAACCGATCCTCATCTGAGCTCCATGATTGATTCGGAGCAGTTGCGCCGCGACCTGACCGCCCTGACGGCCAACGCTGATGGTGACGGCAGCGACTCAAAAATCCGACAGCAGGTTCTCGCCTTGTTAAAGCAGGTCTCTGCCGATGGCCGGAATGTCGCAGAAACCTTGTTGAAGGAAGACGGCGCGGGAAATGAATGCGCCCGTCGTCTGTCCTATCTCCAGGATGAAATCATTCGCTGCCTGTATGACTTTGCAATGATCCATGTGTTTCGGGCCTCCAATTTGTCGGCCGGTGAGCGCATGGCAATCGTTTGTGTCGGTGGATATGGGCGTGGAACCCTGGCACCGGGATCAGATCTCGATCTGTTGTTTTTGCTCCCCTACAAACAAACCGCTTTGGGCGAAAGCCTCGTTGAATACATGCTCTATATGCTCTGGGACATGGGCTATAAGGTTGGCCACGCGACCCGCAATGTGAACCAATGCATATCGCTATCCAAGGACGATATGACCATTCGTACCTCGATCCTCGAAGCCCGGTTTTTATGGGGCGAGAAGCAACTTTACGATGAATTGGTGGAACGCTTCGACCTGGAGCTGATGCAGAAGACGGCACCGGAATTTATTGCATCAAAGCTGGCTGAACGCGATGCGCGCCATCAAAAATCCGGACAGTCGCGTTATCTCGTTGAGCCGAATGTTAAGGACGGAAAGGGTGGCTTGCGCGACTTGCACACTCTGTTTTGGATTTCCAAATACTATTTTCGGGTGCGAACCCAAAATGAGCTACGGGCCAAGAAGGTTTTTCCGGCCTCAGAATTCCGCAAATTCATGAAGGCTCAAGACTTCCTCTGGGCGGTTCGCTGTCACATGCATTTTTTGACAGGACGCGCAGAGGAGCGCCTTTCGTTTGATTTGCAGGCGCAGCTCGCAGAGCGTTTGGGATATTCTGACCACCCAGGCCTCAGCGCTGTTGAACGATTCATGAAACATTATTTTCTGATCGCCAAGGACGTCGGAGACCTGACACGCATTCTTTGTGCCACGCTGGAAGCGCAGCAGGCCAAAGAAGCTACCGGCATCAGTGGCATTTTGCGTTCCTTCACCAAACGGGCGAAAAAAATTCGTGGCACCAGCGACTTCATCAATTTGAATAACCGCATTCAGCAGATCGATGAAGACGTGTTTGACAGGGATCCTGTCAATATTCTCAAAATGTTCCAGCTGGCAGAAGATAATGGCTTGCTGTTTCATCCCGATGCCATGCGCCTCGTTTCGCGGTCGCTGAAACTGATCGACAAGAAACTGCGCAATGATGCTGCGGCAAATTCGGCTTTTCTTGCAACGCTCACATCCCGCAAAACGCCCGAGCGCACATTACGAAAAATGAATGAATCCGGTGTATTAGGTCGTTTTTTACCGGAATTTGGCAAGATCGTCGCGATGATGCAGTTCAACATGTATCACCACTACACGGTAGACGAACATCTGCTTCGCTCAATTGGCATCCTGTCAGAAATCGAACATGGCGAGATGGGTGAACAGCATCCCCTGTCGAACGAGATTATGAAAAATTCGGCCAACAGGATGGTTCTCTACGTCGCTTTGTTGTTGCACGACATTGCCAAGGGACGGCCCGGAGATCACTCGATCGTTGGCGCGGCAATTGCCCGACGTGTCTGCCCTCGACTGGGACTGGACAAACAACAAACCGAACTGGTCTCCTGGCTGGTGGAACATCATCTGTTGATGTCGAACACGGCCCAGTCCCGGGATCTGCATGACCCGAAAACCATCGCCAGTTTTTCAAATGTCATGCAGACGTTTGAACGCATGAAAGCATTGCTTGTGTTGACCGTCTGCGACATCAAAGCCGTCGGACCCGGTGTTTGGAACGGTTGGAAAGGCCAGTTGTTGCGGACCCTTTATTATATGTGTGAGCCGCAGTTGACGGGTGGATTTACTCAGGCACCGCGTCGTGAACAAATCGCCGAAGTGCGCCAGGAACTTGAGCATGCACTCGACGGGTGGTCGGAGAAGGAAAGAAAGCGGGTCATCAATCTAAACTATGACAATTACCTGCTGACCGTTCCACGGGAAAGTCAGATCCGGCACCTTCACTTCATTCGTGACAGCGATGCCCAGGGCATGTCTACCGCTACTACAGTTGCGACAAAGGACTTTGAGGCGGTCACCGAGATCACTCTTCTGGCGCCGGACCACCCTCGCCTCCTGTCGACGATCACCGGATGCTGTGCGGCGGCCGGAGCCAATATTGTTGACGCGCAGATATTCACCACCCGCGATGGCAGGGCCCTGGACTCCATCTTCATCAACCGGCTCTATGACGACCCGGTGGATGAACGCCGTCGTGCAGAACATATTGCAGAAACCATCATGAAAGTCCTGTCCGGCGAGATCCGCCTGGCCAAGCTGCTGGCTGAAAAGTCCAAACCCAAGCGCCGGTCATCAGCCTTCAAGGTTGAGCCATCTGTAATGATCAACAACGAATTATCAGATAAGTTCACAGTTATTGAAGTTGAAGGGCTGGATCGACCAGGGCTGCTGTCGGATGTCACAGATGCATTGGCGGATTTATCGCTCGACATCGCCTCGGCCCATATCGCCACGTTCGGAGAGAAGGTCATCGATTCCTTCTATGCCACCGATCTGGTGGGCTTTAAAATTACCAGCCCGCAAAAAATAGCGGCCATCAAGCGCAAGTTGATGAAAGCACTTGGGGGCAATGCGGTCGAGGGCCCCAGGGCACCCACCAAACGTTCCAGCGCATCAAAGAGCGCTGCATGAGCGGCCTGATATCAAAATTTGCCACCGTCGGCAGCGCCAGCATGGCAAGTCGAGTGCTGGGTTTTGGTCGCGAAGCCCTGCTGGCCACGGCACTGGGAACCGGCCCGGTTGCCGACGTATTCTATACATGCTTTCGCTTTCCAAATCTGTTCCGCCGTCTGTTTGCCGAAGGCGCTTTCAACATTGCCTTCATTCCACTATTCGCAAAGGAACTGGAAGCGGGTGGTGAAGACGCCGCACGCAAGTTCGGCCAGCAGGTGTTTTCGGTTCTGGCCAGTTGGTTGTTTGTGTTTACCGCACTGGCGCTGCTGTTCATGCCGTTTCTCGTCGCCAATCTGGTGGCACCGGGGTTTACCGACACACCAGAGAAATTTGAACTTTCCGTTTCAATGACACGCATCATGTTTCCCTACCTGCTGTGCATGTCACTGGTGGCGATGTTTTCGGGGGTTCTGAATTCACTGCGACGCTATTTTCTGGCAGCGATCGTGCCGGTCATGCTGAATGTAATTTTGATTGGTGTCCTGATATTGGGCATCACGCTGGACTGGCCGGACCGTCAAATTGGTTTTGGGCTGGCCTGGGGTGTTGTGTTCAGTGGCGTCGTCCAGCTTGCTATCCTGGCGTGGGGCGTCTGGCGGGTTGGATTTGGCTTTAGACTCACCCTGCCTCGGCTAACCGATCCGGTAAAAAGACTGCTGGTTTTGATGGGGCCCGGCTTGCTGACCGGGGGAGTTCTGCAAATCAATCTGCTGATCGGCACAATCATTGCCACTCAGCAGGATGGTGCCAACGCCCTGTTGAATTATGCCGACCGGCTCAATCAACTGCCGCTTGGGGTAATTGGCATTGCGGTGGGTGTGGTGCTGCTGCCTGAATTGTCGCGGGCATTGAAGGCAGGTGATCGCGATCAGGCCGAACAATTGCAAAACCGGTCGCTGGAATTTGCCCTGGCATTGACCTTACCTGCGGCGGTTGGCCTGATGATCATCCCGCAAGACATTATCGCTGTGATCTATGAACGCGGAGCATTTGATAGCCAAGCGACGATAAATACGGCGATGGCCCTGACAGCCTTCGCTTCCGGATTACCTGCCTATGTGATGCTAAAGGTGTTTCAACCGGCATTTTTTGCGCGCGAGGACATGCGCACACCGTTTCTGTTTTCGGTGATCATGGTTTGTGTCAACATAGTTCTAAGCCTATCGCTGTTTCCTTATTTGGGTCATGTGGCGATTGCCATTGCCACGTCGGTGTCAGCCTGGGTCAATCTCATGCTGTTGGCTGTGACGCTGTGGCGGAAAGGCGATTTCAAGCCCGATAGCGCCACACTGAGACGACTTGTGCTGTTGCTGATCTCCAGCATTTTGATGGGGGCCGCCATCCTGTTAATGCGCAGCCAGTTGGTGCAAATGCTGGACGCCTCATTTGTTTCGCAGCTGTTGGCTGTGATGGTGATGATCGGTGGAGGGGCATTGCTCTATTTCGCCTTTTCACTGGCAACCGGCGCAATGCAGGCGACTTATTTAAAACGGCTCTTGCGTCGATAGGTTTCATCCCCCATACACCGCTGAAATTTTCCAAGCCTGGGTCCAAACCATGTCTAAAATTCAAGAACGCGTCTTTTCCGGCATTCAGCCGACCGGCAATCTCCATCTGGGGAATTATCTGGGAGCGATCAAACGATTCGTGCCGCTACAGAACGACTATGATTGCATTTATTGCGTCGTTGATCTGCACGCAATCACCGCATCGATGCAGAACCCTGCCGAACTGGCCGACAATATACGTGAGGTTACCGCAGCTTTCCTGGCCGCCGGGATCGATCCGCAAAAGCATATCGTTTTCAACCAGAGCCAGGTGGCAGAACATGCCGAACTGGCCTGGATTTTTAATTGTGTTGCCCGCATGGGCTGGTTGTCTCGGATGACCCAGTTCAAGGATAAGGCTGGCAAGGATCGCGAAAAAGCCTCCGTTGGTCTGTTTGCCTATCCCTCGCTGATGGCGGCCGATATTTTGACCTATCGGGCCACGCATGTACCTGTAGGTGAGGACCAGAAGCAGCATCTGGAACTAACCCGCGATATCGCACAAAAGTTTAACAACGACTATTCTGAGCGCATCTCCGATCTGGGCCTTGGTGAAGCGATGATGGTTGGTGACGAAAAGGTACAAGGATATTTTCCCTTAACTGAACCGCTCATTGGTGGTCCCGCCGCACGGGTGATGAGCCTGCGTGACGGGGCAAAAAAGATGTCGAAATCTGACCCGTCCGATCTGTCGCGGATCGTGATGACCGATAATTCAGACGCCATCGCAAAGAAGATCCGAAAGGCCAAGACCGACCCAAATCCACTTCCTGAAACCCTTGAAGGTCTGGTGGATCGCCCGGATGCTGACAATCTGGTCGGCATTTATGCAGCACTTTCCGATACGGACAAGGCGTCGGTTCTGTCTGAATATGCGGGCGCTCAGTTTGGCACTTTCAAACCGGCTCTTGTGGAACTGGCCGTCGAAAAAATCGGACCAATCGCTGCAGAAATGCGCCGCTTGCAGGCTGATCCTGCAGAAATCGACGCGGTCCTGGCCAACGGTGCCGATCGGGCCCGCGAAATTGCCTCCCGGGTGCTGGTCGACGTGAAGGAAATCATTGGCTTTGTTGGCGCGCGTCGCTAGTCTGATTTTACCAATGACAAATATGGCGGATAATCATGGTTAGTAAGCGCGAAGTTCGGCAGGAAGGTCACCGTCGCAAGTTTCTTGCGGTGGTTGATTCTACTCCCGAATGCGAAAAGGCAATCCATTATGCTGCCCGACGCGTCGCCGCAATCGATGCTGATCTCGTGCTGATCTTCGTCATTGAACCGGGTGATTTCCAGCACTGGCTGGGGGTCGAAGACGTGATGCGCGCGGAAGCAAAGGTCGCCGCTGATCAGGCTCTCGCCAAAGCCAGCGCCTGGGCTGTGAAATTCGGCGGCATTACGCCTATTCCGTTGAAAAACTCATCTGAGAAACGACGGTTTCGTTGATTTGATTTCAGTGCGATCCTGTTTGGGCATTGCTTTACGGGGTTGGGCTTGGCGCCGGGATCAATTTTGCCAGTTTTCTAAGGTTCTGGGCGGTTGCTGCGAGATGGAATTCGTCTCTGGCTCCGCAGGGGCCTCGTAATCGGAGCCGATCCAACTTCAAGATGCGTTTGAGATGGGCAAACAACATCTCGACCTTCTTGCGCAGTTTGCATGAGATTGCATAGTCGATTGTTTGGGCGATCTTGCGGGCGACATCGCGTGATGGTTCGTAAATGGAACGCAAGACTTTTCGCTGAGGTGCCTTTGGGGTGCACTGTGCCTTTAATCCACATGTATCGCAGTCTGACTTTCGTGCGCGATAGCGCATGATACCTTGTTTATCGACGCCGGAACGCGGCACCGCATAGGTTCGCCGGAATTGCCGCAGTTTCTTGCCACCGGGACAAGTATAGGCATCCTCGTCAGCATCATAGGTGAACTGGGCCCGTTGAAAGGTTCCGTCTTTACGCCCGGACTTGTCGATGACGGGAATATGAGGGGCGATACCGCGTCCTTCGACAAGCCAGTCCAGCATAGCTGCAGATCCATAGGCCGTGTCTGCGATCAAACGTTCTGGGTGTAAATTGTAAGATTGTGCCACACGATCAATCATAACACGCGCGGCACCCACTTCAGCCTGGCGAACAGACCGTGTTGCTTCAACGTCAATGATTACAGCATTGTCCGTATCGATCATATAGTTGGCAGAATAAGCGAAATAGGCAGGCCCTTTGCGTGCCGCAGTCCATTGGGATGCCGGATCACAATGGGATGTAAACTTGGGCCGAACCGCAGTGGCAGCACCAAAAGCTGCATCATCAAGTGTTTCCAGATATTCACGCACAGCACGCGGCGCGTCATCTGGATCAATCTTGTTCGGTTCCCATTCTTCTTTCGATGTGGAGTTCTGCCGATTGGTATCGGCTTCGATCAAACTGGCATCGACAGCCAGACGCCGGCCACTGACCAAACCCTCTGTGATGCAGCGGGCAACAACTGTCTCAAACACATGCCGTAACAGGTCGCTATCGCGGAACCGACCGTGACGGTTCTTGGAAAAGGTTGAGTGGTCGGGAACAGGATCAGCCAAATCCAAACGGCAAAACCAACGGTAGGCCAGGTTCAAATGAACTTCTTCGCACAGCCGTCGTTCAGAACGAATGCCCATGCAATAGCCAACCAGCAACATTCGGATCAGAAGCTCAGGGGCAACAGAGGGTCGTCCGGTTGAACTGTAAAATGGGGAAAGGTGAGAGCGAATATCACACAAATTAACAAACCGGTCTATCGACCGTAGTAGGTGATCAGACGGAACGTGCTCCTCAAGACAAAACTCGTAAAACAGCGCCGCTTGAGCTTCCAGACGTCGTCCCATCATGGCAATCAATCTCCCAAATCAATGAGAAAACTGAATCAGCAAAGACTGCCGAGATTAAGGCGAGTTTTTCAACGGAATACGCCCGAACTGGTCATTCGTGAGGGACGGCCCGCCCCCGCCATTGAATCCCTGATTGAAGATGATCACGATATCGCGCTGATGATTTTGGCGGCAGGTGATGCCAATGAAGGCCCTGGGCCACTGGTGTCTGCCATCGCCGGTAGTGAAGGATCCTTTTCCATTCCCGTGACCGTAGTGCCGAACACATTGACCGACCAGGACATCGACGATCTCGTTTAATCGGTTGGCTAGTCAATGTTGCGCTTGATTTGGTCAGGCATGCGACCTATTTTAGAGTTGTTCTAAACAAGCTCCGAAGTTTATTCGATGGGACGAAACCATGTTCATCCAGACTGAAGCCACGCCAAATCCAGCTACCCTGAAGTTTTTGCCCGGTGAAACGGTTGTGCAAAAAGGCCCGTTCGAATTCGTCTCGGCAGAAGAAGCTGATGGAAAATCTCCGCTGGCGGAACGGTTGTTTTCGATCCCCTCGGTCACCGGTGTGTTTTTTGGGTTCGATTTCGTCACCATCACCAAAAGCGATGATACGGACTGGCAACATTTGAAGCCGGCAGTTCTCGGTGTCATCATGGAGCATTATATGTCTGGCCTGCCCGTGATGGCAGACAATCAATCCGCAAGCGACATGCCTGACGGTGAAGGTTTTATCGAAGAAGGTTCCGAGGAAATCGTCTCGACCATCAAGGAATTGCTGGAAACCCGCGTTCGCCCGGCTGTTGCGCAGGACGGGGGCGACATCACGTTCCATGGTTTCAAGGACGGCAGAGTATTTCTGAAAATGCGTGGCGCTTGTGCAGGCTGTCCGTCTTCGACGGCAACCTTACAGCACGGCATTCAAAACCTGCTGAAACATTTCATTCCTGAAGTCGAGGCCGTGGAAGCGGTTCAGTAGAGTTTAGACCGGACAACCAATTATCTGCTCGAAATTGTCAGGCGGCGGTCTCCTCGCTGACACCGGCCATCAACAGTCCGAGTTCACTTTCGCTTGTTTCCGGCGACCTTTCGCCCACTACATGACCGTCAAACATCACCAGCACACGGTCTGCCAGTGAGCGGATTTCGTCCAGTTCGACACTAACCAGCAGCACCGCCTTGCCGGCATCGCGCATTTCGATAATGCGTCGGTGAATAAACTCAATCGCACCGACATCAACCCCCCGGGTCGGCTGACCGATCAGCAATACCACCGGGTCCCGCTCCATTTCGCGGGCCAAAACGATCTTTTGTTGATTACCGCCGGAAAAATTTGCTGTCTTGAGACGTGGATTAGGTGGGCGGATGTCGTATTTTTCAATTTTTTCAACGGCATCGGCACGCATAGCATCTATCTGCAAAAACGGACCGGACACAAATTTGTCGTCCCCATGATACCCCAGAACGGCATTTTCGTTTTCTTCAAATGGCAGTACCAGCCCCTCGTGATGACGATCTTCCGGCACATGGGCGAGGCCACGATTGCGCAGCTTGGCAGGGTCGAATTCCAGCGGTTTGCCATCCAGTGATATCGTGCCGCTCTGGATACCGCGCATGCCGGCAATTGCCTGCAACAATTCAGATTGTCCGTTGCCGGCAACACCAGCAATGCCAACTATCTCCCCGGCCCGCACCTGCAGGGATACCGACTTGACCATGTTCACTCCGCGAGAATCACGCACTGTGACATTGGAAACATCCAGTTTCACGTCGCCCGGCTGCGCCGGCTGCTTTTCCACCTGCAGCAGAACCCGCCGGCCGACCATCAACTCGGCCAACTCTTCAGGACTTGTCTGCGCAGTTTGGCGCGTTGCCACCATTTCACCGCGTCGCATAACCGACACTTCATCGGTAATCGCCATGATCTCGCGCAATTTATGGGTGATCAGCAAAACTGTTTTTCCCTGCGCTTTCAGCTGCTTGAGAATTCGGAACAGATGATCGGCTTCAGCAGGTGTCAAAACCCCGGTTGGTTCATCAAGAATGAGAATTTCAGCGCCCCTATACAGGGCTTTGAGGATCTCAACGCGCTGCTGCAATCCCACCGGCAATTCTTCGATCAGTGCGTCGGGGTCAACTTTAAGGCCATATTCCTCTTCCAGACGCAGCAGTTCACCGCGCGCCCTGCCCATCGCCGAATTGAGGATATTGCCCCCTTCAGCACCCAAAATGATATTCTCAAGAACCGTAAAATTATCAACCAGCATGAAATGCTGATGCACCATGCCGATGCCCTGACTGATCGCTGACTGACTGTCCGGGATCGTAACCTTCTCACCCTTCATTTTAATCCAACCGCTGTCAGCCTGATAAAATCCGTAAAGGATCGACATGAGGGTGGATTTACCGGCACCGTTTTCACCGATAATGCCGTGAATGGTGCCGGGTTTTATGACCAGGTCGATGTCCTTATTGGCTTGAACCGGACCAAAACTCTTATTAATGCCCGAAAGCTCGATTGCGGGGTGCGTTTCCTGTTCCATATCTGGAACGCTAACACGGTATTTTTGGATTATCGAGAGCCAAAGCTCGACTTACACATGCAACCGGGTCATTAGATATTGATGACACATCCAGACGAAGAGCGCCTCCAGAAGCTTGAAGAACTCTGCTCCCACCAAGGGGCCGAGATTGAAACCCTGTCTGATGCCGTGCGCGAACAATGGCAACAGATCGATATGCTCAAAAAGGCACTGCTGCGCCAGCGTGACCGATTGACCGAACTGGAGGAATCAAGCGGCGGCGATGGCGGCGGCAGCGGCGCTGGCGGCCATGAAAACACTCGGCCTCCTCATTATTGATCTATCTGCCAACAGGCGTGAATCCACATGAAACTGAGTGATTTTTCTGCACAGTCTGTCTTTATCGGGTCGCTCGCCGCCTTTGTCGGTTTTACCTCGTCCTTTGCGGTGGTTTTGCAGGGATTGCGTGGGGTTGGCGCCAGCGAGGCAGAAGCCGCATCTGGTCTGATGATGGCCAGCATCGGCATGGGCCTGTGTGGAATTCTGTTGAGCCTGCGCGCAAAACAACCAATCAGCGTTGCCTGGTCGACACCGGGAGCCGCGTTGCTGGCCGGCACAGCTGTCGCCACCGGCGGATTTCAGGCCGCTGTCGGGGCCTTCATAATGTGTGGTTGCCTGATCATAATGTGCGGCATCTGGAAGCCTTTCCAGCGTGCTGTCTCGGCCATTCCGGGCCCACTGGCCAATGCTCTTTTATCAGGCATCCTGCTGTCACTGTGCCTTGCACCGTTCAAAGCCATTGCTTTCGACCCTCTGCTCGGCCTGCCGATCCTGCTGGCGTGGATTGTCGGAGGATGGGTCAACCGGTTTTTGGGCGTTCCCTGTGCATTATTGGCGTTTTGCATTGTCGTGCTGTTCGGCGTCGAATTTCCGGACGGCTGGCAGGACATGCTGAAGACCTCGCTGACACCTCAGCCTTTGTGGATCACCCCGGTCTTTTCAATTGAAGCGCTGCTCAGCATCGCCCTGCCGCTGTTTATTGTTACCATGGCATCGCAAAACGTGCCCGGCATTGCGGTTTTGAAGGCCAATAACTACGAGCCCAGGGTTGCACCACTGCTGTCGGTCACCGGCCTGTTTTCAGTGCTTGGAGCCCCGTTTGGGGCGCATACTGTCAATCTGGCAGCAATCACTGCAGCAATGCTGACCAGCGAAGAGGCGGGACCTGATCCCAACAAACGCTATACGTCAGCCATTGTCTGCGGCATTGGCTATTTGATATTTGGAATGTTTGCTGGCCTGACAACAACGTTTGTCAGCCTGGCACCTGCGATCCTGATCGAAGCCGTCGCCGGGCTGGCGCTGATTGCGGCGTTTTCGGCTTCTGCCGTCGGAGCATTTTCAGACCCCGAAACCAGGCCCGCCGCAGCTGTCACTTTTCTGGCGACCGCCTCCGGAATGAGCATATTTGGTATTTCCGGCGCATTTTGGGGACTGTTGGGAGGCGGCTTGATGCTGGCGCTGATGCGCTACCGAAAGTCGGGTATCTAGAAACGCGTTCTGGCACGCATCGCGGCCGATAATGTTCCTTCATCAAGGTAATCCAACTCGCCGCCCACCGGAACTCCATGGGCCAACCGGGAGACGGTGACTTCAATCCCGTCAAGCTGATCGGTGATGTAGTGAGCCGTCGTTTGGCCTTCGACCGTCGCATTTACGGCAATGATCACCTCTTTGACCTCTCCGGCAGAAATACGGTCCACCAGCTTGTCGATGGAAAGATCATCAGGACCGATTCCATCGAGCGGCGAAAGCGTACCCCCCAAGACATGATAGGAGGCGTTCATCACATTGGCCCGTTGCAGCGCCCACAGATCAGATACATCCTCAACGACAACCAATGTCGATGTGTCGCGCCGCGGATCAATGCACATCGAGCAGGGATCACTGGTGTCGATATTGCCACAAGTCCCACACACGCTGATCACGTCGACGGCCTCAGCCAGCGCAGTGCTGAGCGGTGCCATCAAGGCATCCTTTTTCTTGATCAGATGAAGCGCCGCGCGGCGTGCCGAACGCGGTCCAAGACCTGGCAACCGCGCGAGAAGCTGAATCAGTCGCTCAATTTCATGACCGGTCGGCGATTGTGACATCAGCTTGAATCTTCAGCCAGTTTTGCCGCTGCTTTTCGACGTTTGTCACGTTGACTGATTTGCACGACCTGCAGGCGGCGAATGCGGCGGGGATCAGCATCCAGTACCCTGAATTCAAAACCTGGAACGCCGCGCACAACTTCGCCACGTACCGGCACATGACCGGCCAGGGCAAATACCAAACCACCAAGCGAATCAAAGGTTTCTGCTGATTCTCCCGGATCAAACGGCGCCCCGATTTCTTCCATCAGTTTTTCGACTTCAACCCGCGCATCAACCGTCCAGATACCATCGCCGGATGCGCTGATCTGGTTTTCATTTTCGTCGTCGTCATCGTGCTCGTCTTCAATTTCGCCAACAACTTCTTCAACAATGTCTTCCAGAGTTACCAGACCGTCTGTGCCGCCATATTCGTCAATCACCAACGCCATTTGGGTGCGCGTCGCCTGCATCTGTGCCATCAGGTCAGATGCCAACATCGACGGTGGAACGAACAGTACTTTGCGGGTGACGTCCAGTTTTGAGATTTTTTTCGACAGGTCGACCCGTGAAAGATCGATATCCGGATTGGAATTGTCGGAATTCTTGGCACCGCGCCGCTTTTTCCGCCGTGCCACTTTGGTCATATGCAGCAACAGATCCTTGACCAGCACCATGCCCCTTGGATCGTCCAGCGTGTCGTCATAGACCGGCAATCGCGAATGACCAGTGTCTTCAAATTCCTGAAGAACTTCGCCCAGCGTATCGTGCATACTGACCGCATGTACTTCGGCGCGGGGCACCATGACATCTTCAACCCGCCGCTCCCGCAGACGCAGAATGTTTTGCAACATGGAACGTTCTTCAGGCGAGAAGACGTCTCCGGCCTCCCCTTCATCTGACAGCGCTTCATGCAGATCGTCACGCAATGTTCCGCCGGAACGCAAACCAAGACGGATCATGAACCGGGTAAACCAGCCCTCCTGTCGGTCTTCACGTTCAATGACGACCAGTTCACGACCGGTCGATGAATTTGGTTGATTGTCCGGACTGTCTTCGTCCGAGTCGGCTCGATGGCTGCCTGCATTCAACTGTCGTGTTGATGCAGGCTCGGAAGATCGATCGTTCATGATATTTCAGGTGTCTCCTTTGACACAATAATCTGATTGAATGGTCAGGCAGGCGACGCAATTACGTGGCGTCCATTCAACACATCTTCCATTGAAAATAGGTGAAAGGAAGATCAATTCCAAGAGTCTACGCTGACATATAGGGATCGGCAATGCCGAGATCATCAAGTATCCTTGTTTCCAAACTTTCCATGTCAGCTGCTTCTGCATCACTTTCATGGTCAAACCCGATAAGATGCAGAAATCCGTGGACAATCAAATGGCTCAAATGATCGTCTCGAGATTTGTCCTGTTGAGCGGCTTCCCGTTCGATAGTTTCACGTGCCAAAACAATGTCGCCGAGCACTGGAGTCTCCGGCCCACCAGCCTCCCGGGCAGCAAATGAAAGCACATTTGTCGGCCTGTTGATCTGTCGCCATTGAAAATTCAAATCCTGCACCAGGGCATCATCCGCGAACAGAAGGCTTAGCTCAGTTTCGTCGCTAAAGGTTTGATCCAGATTGCTAATTGCCGTCTTGACCGCGCGAATTGCAATCCTCTCGAGATGATCCTGTGGTGCCCACCAATCAGTTTCAATCGCACAATCAATAATCATTGGACCGTGATTGCGACCGTTCTCGTCCTGCTTCGTCATAGGCTTCAACAATACGGCCAACCAGCTTGTGTCGGACGACATCACTGGCTGTGAAAGCGACCGAAACAATGCCTTCAACCGGATTAAGAATGTTCAGCGCCTGCACCAATCCCGACATCTGACCTGATGGCAGGTCGATCTGGCTTGGATCTCCGGTAATGATCATTTTCGACCCTTCACCCAAACGGGTGAGAAACATTTTCATCTGCATAGTGGTGGTATTTTGCGCTTCATCGAGAATCACCGCCGCGTGGGACAAGGTGCGCCCGCGCATGAATGCGAGAGGTGCAATTTCGATAATTTCCGACGTGATCGCCCGTTCTACCTTATCGGCAGGCATCATGTCATAGAGCGCATCATACAAGGGCCGCAGATAGGGATCGACCTTTTCCTTCATGTCACCGGGCAAAAATCCGAGCCGCTCTCCTGCTTCAACCGCAGGGCGGGTCAGGATAATCCGGTCAATTGCACCCCGTTCCAGCAGCGATGCCGCATATGCAACGGCAAGGTAGGTTTTTCCGGTCCCCGCCGGGCCGGTGCCAAACACCATTTCGGCCCGGTCCATTGCGCGGATATAGGCATCCTGGGTTGGTGTACGAGCATGAATGGTTCGCTTGGCTGTGGAGATTGCCGCCATCGCCAACTTGCCGTTCTTTTCCATGGTGGGCAACGTCATTTGAGCATCAGATGCGATGGCCTGACGGATTGCACCTTCGACATCTCCGGCTTGAATATCATCGCCATTGTCCAACCGCGAATAGAGCGCGTCGAGGACCCGGCGTGCCTGGTCGGTGGCCACAGCAGAGCCGCGCAGATTGACCTCGTTGCCACGGGCGCTGGCTTCCAGGTGCAAGTCACGTTCAATGATTGCAAGAAATTCGTCATATTGGCCAAACAGCGCCCGGGCTTTGGCATTGTCCTCAAAAACCAGCGCCACATGGGTCATATCTGACGCCCCCTTATTCACCGGTTTTTCCGCGGATTTCCCGGCAGATTGGGTGACGAAGGCGGGCAGTTCGTGAGGTGTGCTCAATAAAGGGTCTTTCTCAACTTGAAGCGCCGACCGGCTGGGCCAGCAAACTGTTGGCGTTGTTCTGGGTCACCACAACGGTCACCAGATCGCCGATCTGGCCACAATGGGCCGGCACGACGACGCTTTGCAACCAGGGCGATCGACCAATCAATTGTTGGGCATTTCGACCGGGTTTTTCAAGCAAAACTTCTATTGTTTTTCCAACACAGGACTTGTTGAAGGCCAATTGTTGTTGATCCAGCAACGCCTTCAGTCGGGCCAATCGGTCATTTTTGACTGCTTCATCAACCTGATTGTCCATCTCGGCTCCCGGCGTGCCGGGGCGCATTGAGTATTTGAAGGAATAGCACTGGGCGTAGTTTGTCTGCTGCACGATATCCATCGTCGCTTGAAAATCTTCTTCGGTTTCTCCCGGAAAGCCGACAATCATGTCACCGGAAATGGCAATGTCTGGCCGCACGGTACGAACTTTTTCAATGATGTCGAGATATTCGCGCGCCGTATGGCTGCGGTTCATCGCCTTCAGGATTTTGTCTGAACCCGATTGTACCGGCAAATGCAGATAAGGCATCAGGCAATCATTGTCCCGATGGGCAGCGATCAACCCATCATCCATGTCCTGGGGGTGGCTGGTGACGTAGCGCAGGCGGCGCAGGCCATCAATCTTTGACAGATCGGACAGCAATTCGCCGAGCTGCATTTCAGTACCTGCAGGGCCGGTACCGTGCCAGGCATTTACATTTTGGCCGAGCAGGGTGATTTCTCGAACCCCGGCGGATACCAGCGATTTCGCCTCTTCCATGATTTGACTCTGAGGACGAGAAACTTCTGCGCCGCGGGTATATGGCACAACGCAGAAAGTGCAGAATTTGTCACACCCTTCCTGAACCGTCAGGAATGCGGTCGCACCCCTGGAACGAACCTGTTTGTTTGTGGCAAGCGGCATGTGCTCGAACTTGTCTTCCACCGAATATTCGGTTTCGACCTGAGGACCCGCCGCTTTCGCCCTGGCAACAATGGCCGGAAGATTGTGATAGGTCTGGGGGCCGACAACCAGATCAACCGCCTTTTCGCGGCGAATGATTTCTTCACCCTCGGCCTGTGCAACGCAACCGGTGACGCCGACCATCAATGGTCTTGCGGTCTCGGCTCGTTTGTTTTTGAGCTGGCGAATACGGCCGAGATTTGAATAGACTTTCTCTGCAGCTTTTTCCCGAATATGGCAGGTATTGAGCAGCACCAGATCAGCATCTTCCAGATCCGGCGTGGGCGTATAGCCATCGCTTTCCAGCGCATCCTGCATGCGGGTGGAATCATAGACGTTCATTTGACACCCCCAGGTCTTTATGAAGACCTTTTTGGGAGAGTTGGAATTTTCCAGATCAGATTGCATCGATGTCAATTGGTTGGAGTTCGTATGATTGGCGGTGTTTAACCGCCTGTGCGGGAAGAGTCGAGCATTGTCCGTATGCTGTTTGTCGCATCACGGGCAATAATTTTGCGATTACTGGTTTGAGTCAAAATAATCGGCTCTCCCAGTCTGATAGTGACATCCAGCGCACCAGCCTTGACCAATGGAATAAAGCTTTCCGGCAAGTCCAGCTCTCCCGGCCACGCAACATGCGGTCGTTTGGCGCGACCCAGGGGCAGTCCATGTAAATGGGTGTAGTCAATTGCAGCCGGTTGAACCATTGCAGTCTCCACCGGCGATTTGTTCAAGGCGATCTTCGCTGCTTCAAACAAGGATGTCTTGAAAGGCTCCAGTCTGTTGCCATCCGTTGTGGTGCCTTCAGGAAACAGCACCATTACTTCGCGCGCGGTCAGTCGGTCAGCAACTTCATTGGCCTGCTGATGAGAATTGCGGCGATCTTCACGACGCACAAATACTGTCCTTTGCAGCTTGGCCATTGTGCCAAATAGTGGCCAGCTGCTCATTTCCGATTTAGCGACGAAGCATAATGGAGCAATCGCCCCGTAAACCGGAATATCCAACCAGCTCACATGATTGGAAACGAGTAGAAGTGGTCGATCCTTCACAATCTGACCGTCAAGGGTCAGCCGAACTCCGAATATCTTCAAAATTGCCTTGTGAAAAAGCACCGGGACCAGACTGGCCAACTGCGTCCAGCCCAGTTTTGCCAATAAAATACCAATCAATTGCAGTGGCGCGAGCGCCAATAACACCAGCGCTGCCAACACCATCACCCAGACAAATCGCAGATTGGCTATCACGCGTCATCTTCGCCGGTTTTGGAACCGTTCGCTGCCAGCGGCACGCCATACAATTCCAGACGGTGGTCAACCAGTCGATAACCCAGGCGACGAGATATCAGTTCCTGGAGAACTTCAATTTCTTCACTGTGAAATTCGATAACTTTGCCGGATTTCATATCGATAAGATGATCGTGATGGCTTTCCGGTGCCGGTTCATATCGCGCCCGGCCATCACGGAAATCATGCCGCTCAATAATGCCGGCATCTTCAAACAATGCGACCGTGCGATAGACGGTTGAAATCGAAATGCGCGAATCGATTTTGGCAGCACGATGATACAATTCTTCTGTATCTGGATGATCGACCGCTTCTTCCAGAACGTTGGCGATGACCCGCCGTTGCTCCGTCATCCGCATGCCCATGTCAATGCAACGCTGGACGAGGGAAGCTGTGTCGCTAGGCGCTAAATTGGTTGATGATTTTTCCATGACACGTAATTGGAACCGGGTCTGTTTGTCCCGACCCTAAACAAGGTCCAGACGCATCACAAGCGCGGTCGACGGTTCTGCGGCGTCAACCCTTCCCTCGTTGCGATAATAGCCCGGACGATTGCCGACGGTTTGAAAACCCAGTTTGTTATACAGTTTGATCGCCGATTCATTTGATCCATCGACCTCAAGAATAAGTTTTTCGATCCTGTCTGCCCGAAGCCGCAAAATGGCTTCTCGCATCAGACTTTCGCCAAGACCACGACCCCGCGCTTTTGGGTCAACGGCAATCGACAAAATTTCCGCCTCATCCTCGGCCTGCCGGACAATGTTGAACCCCAATACGGGTCCATCCGGATTTCCCACTGATCTGGCAACAAGCAAGGTGACATTGTTCTGCAGGGACAGGTTGGCGAATTCCGATTTCGACCAGCCGCGCGGAAATGAACGACCGTGCAAATCGGCTATGCTGGTGTGATCCGGAGAAGACGCCTCCAGAATGACAGATTTTTTGCGAATCGTTCCAAACACTCAATTTCCCACCCGGTTGCGCCTCGGTCGATGACGGTCCCTCAGGGGCGGCATCATTTCGGCAACAAATACTCCACAATGTGATTTATCAGCCATTGCCCTGAGGCGAAAGTCAGACAAAGGTTCAAATTGCGGCCAATGCCCGATCCAGATCCGCCAGCAGATCATCAATGTCTTCCAGACCCAATGACAATCGCACCACACCATCGGAGATACCCAGCGCGTCACGGTCCTCTTTACTGAGATTCTTGTGGGTCGTCGTCGCCGGATGGGTGACCAGACTTTTTGCGTCTCCCAGATTGTTTGAAATCTGAATGACCTCCAGCGCGTTTTCAAAGCCAAATGCCTGCGACTTGCCATCCAGTTCAAACGCCACAAGTGTTGACCCTGCACTCATTTGACGTTTCACCAGTTCAGCTTGAGGGTGGTCGGAACGACCGGGATATATCACCCGCTTTACTTTACTGCTTTGGGCCAGAAGGTCTGCCGCGCTTGCGGCATTGCGTGTCTGCTGTGCTACGCGTAACGGCAATGTTTCCAAGCCTTTAAGCAATGTCCAGGCATTGAAGGGAGACAGGCTGGGACCGGTATGGCGAAAGAAATCAAACATTTTTTCGGTAATCCATTCCTGTGTCGACAGCACAACACCTCCAAGACATCGTCCCTGCCCGTCAATGTGTTTTGTTGCTGAATAGACGACCACATCGGCACCCAGCTCCAGCGGCTTTTGGTAAAGCGGAGTGGCAAATACATTATCAACCACAAGGCTGGCTCCGATTTCATGGGCAAGATCAGCAACGGCCTTTATATCCACCACTTCCAGAGTCGGATTGGTGGGAGATTCCAGAAAAAACACTTTGGTATTTGGCTGAATGGCAGCTTTCCATGCCGCCAAGTCGGTACCGTCAACCAATGTTGCCTGAATGCCATATTGAGGGGCCAGCTTCTCCACGACCCAGCGGCAGGAACCGAACAGGGCACGGGCTGCGACTATGTGATCGCCGGCACGCAATTGGCACATGATAGCCGCTGTGACTGCAGCCATACCGCTTGAAGTGGCGAGCGCCGCTTCCGCGCCTTCCAGAGCACACATGCGTTTTTCAAACATGGAAACTGTCGGATTGGCATAGCGTGAATAGATATAGCCTTCCGCTTCACCGGCAAATCGAGCTTCCGCGGATTCAGCACTGTCGTAGACAAAGCCCTGGGTGAGATACATGGCCTCGGAAGTTTCGCCGAATCCAGAGCGGGTTGTGCCGCCATGAACAAGACGGGTTGCAGGCTTCCAGTCCGATGGATTCTTGGCGCGTGGATTAGTCATTTTTGTCTCCAATTATCAGGTACCGGAGCAAAATCAGCGCATAAAAAAACCGACTTTGCACGGGTCGCAAAATCGGTTGCCTAAATCGAAACTGGAATGCTTCGGTTTCGGTCCTTTAGCGACTTGTTTAACGTGGCTGCAAGCCGACCGGCCAAATCACCACGAACAATGACTGGATAAACCAGCTGGACCATTGCGTCAATCGTCAGGAGCCTTAAACAAAAATCATGAGCGAAGAAAATACACCCTCGTCCGGCATCCTCAACGACGCGCAGATCAGCGATCTGTTCTCCGATAACAGATTGGCCAGCGAACGAACTCTGGATGACGATCAGATACAGCCCGCAAGTCTGGATTTGCGACTGGGCAAATACGCCTGGCGGGTGCGGGCCTCATTTCTTCCCGGCAAAGATGCTCTCGTACAGGATAAGCTGGATCGCTTTTCCTTACACAAGATTGATCTCAGCCAGGGAGCAGTGCTGGAAACGGGCTGCGTCTATATTGTGCCTTTGCTGGAGAGTTTTGATCTTCCTGACACGATTTCGGCATCCGCCAACCCGAAAAGCTCTACCGGACGGCTGGACATTTTTACAAGGGTCATAGCTGATCGCGCCCAGCAGTTTGATATGGTGCCGGCAGGTTATCGTGGACCGCTCTATCTGGAGATTTCCCCGCGCACGTTTCCGATAGTTGCGCGCACAGGTTCACGGCTTTCTCAAATTCGTTTTCGCACAGGCGAATCTGTCCTTAACAAGGATGAGTTGCTGGCATTGCACAAGGCGGAAACCCTCGTCGCTGCCGAAGAACCGAACATCGACCAACGCGGCATTGCCATGTCGATCGATCTGACCGGCGACAAGGACGGCCTGGTCGGCTATCGCGGCAAACGCCATACCGGTGTCGTGGATGTCGACAAAAAGGCCGCCTGCGAGGTTCTCGACTATTGGGAGCCGATTTATAATCGCGGATCACGGGACATCGTTCTGGACCCCGACGAATTTTATATTCTCGTCTCTCGTGAGGCCGTCCACGTGCCACCAGATTATGCCGCCGAGATGGTGCCATTCGATCCGTTGGTGGGGGAATTTCGTGTTCACTATGCCGGATTTTTCGACCCCGGCTTTGGTCATGTCGCGGCGGGTGGAGCCGGTGCTCGGGCAGTTTTGGAAGTGCGCAGCCACGAAGTCCCGTTCATCCTGGAACATGGTCAGATTGTCGGGCGCCTGGTTTACGAAAATATGCTGCACCGGCCAAAAGCGCTGTATGGGGCAGATTTGAAATCAAACTACCAGGCTCAGGGTTTGAAACTGTCCAAGCACTTCAAATAATTACAAAAAACTGAACCCGTCGACCCAGTTGTCGACATAATCTAGCCGATCATGCCCGAGGCACGGCGGCGCTTGGGTCGTCTTTTGCGGGTTACCGGCTGTTCGTCAAATAAAGAGGCCAATTGTTCGGTCATGGCACCCGCCAATTCTTCAGCATCGACAATTGTCACCGCGCGTTTGTAATAACGGGTGACATCATGGCCAATGCCAATCGCCAACAGTTCAACCGGAGAACTGTTTTCGATCTCTTCAATTATGTGGCGCAAATGGCGCTCCAGATAATTTCCCGGGTTGACCGACAGGGTTGAATCATCAACCGGCGCACCATCAGAAATCATCATCAGGATTTTACGCTGCTCGGGACGCGTCAGCAGGCGCTGATGGGCCCAATCCAGCGCTTCGCCGTCGATGTTTTCCTTCAACAGCCCTTCACGCATCATCAGGCCGAGATTTTTACGGGCCCGCCGCCACGGCGCATCTGCACCTTTGTAGATGATGTGCCGCAGGTCATTGAGACGCCCGGGATTGGCCGGTTTGCCAGCCTTCAACCAAGCTTCGCGGGCCTGCCCACCTTTCCAGGCTTTGGTGGTGAAACCGAGAATTTCAACCTTCACACCACAGCGTTCCAACGTGCGCGCCAAAATATCGGCGCAGGTGGCAGCAACGGTGATCGGGCGTCCCCGCATCGAACCGGAATTGTCCAGCAACAGGGTAACAACGGTATCCCGGAAATCGGTGTCCCGCTCCATCTTGAAGGATAAAGGCGCGGTGCTGTCGGTGACGATACGGGTCAGCCGGGCGCTGTCGAGATAGCCCTCTTCAAGGTCAAAATCCCAACCGCGGTTCTGCTGCGCCATCAACCGACGCTGTAATCTGTTGGCCAGACGTCCGACAACCCCTTGCAGGTGTGCCAATTGCTTGTCGAGGAAAGACCGCAAACGCTCAAGCTCGGCATCATCGCACAACTCTTCTGCCTTGATCTCCTCATCATCGCTTGTCTGATAGGCCTTGTAGTCGGATGTGGGGGGCAGATTGGACAATGGAAAATCCGGCCGCTGTGCTTCGCCGGGAGATTCGGCAGCTTCATCGTCGTCCAGCATTTCCTCGCCGGTGGATTCCGACGCTTCCATCTCACCGGTTTCCTGCTCCTCGCCGGAAGCGTCCTGATCATCTGGAGATGCTTCTTCAGATCCGGTTGCCTCTTCAGACTCCCGCTCCATGTCTTCCTGCTGTTCCTGATTTTGATCGTCGTCCTGATTTTCCTCATTGTCCTGGTCGTTGGAATCCTGACCCAATTCGTCGGCCATCTCCAATTGGGCTATCAGATCGCGGGTTGCGCGCGCAAAGGCTTCCTGATCTTCAAGACGCTCGCCGAGATTCTCAAAAGAATCCTCAGCCCGCTCTTCGATCCAGTCTCTCCATACATCAACAACGGCTTGAGCCGATTTCGGTGGCGCCCGACCGGTGATTTTTTCACGAACCATCATCGCAACTGCATCACCCAGCGGCGCTTCTTCGCGCGATGTCACATCTTCCAGACCGGCCCGCATGAACCTGTCTTCCAGCATGTGGTCGAGATTTTCTGCCATGCCGTCCATGGCCATGCAGCCGATCGCTTCTACCCGGGCCTGCTCAGCCGCGTTGAACACCGCGCGAGCATTGTCACCGGCGGGCAAATGATCTGCATGGACCGAAGAATCGTGCTTTGCCAGTCGCAGAGCCATTGAATCTGAAAGACCTCTGGTGACCGCAATTTCGGTTTTGGACGGATTTTTACCCGGCTCGGGCAGGCGCACACGCTGACCGGCAATGCCGGGCTTGTCCTTGCCGTAGGAAATCTCAAGCTCAGCGTCTTGTGCAATGGCACGCATGCACGAGGCAACAGAGGTCTTCAGCGGCTCCACATCAGCAATGGAAGCCTTATTCCCTGAATTGTCTCCGATACGCGCCATTACCGCTAATCCTGCTGTTGTATCCCTACCTCAATCAATCTTCAGGCAAGCGCAACATTGGCTGCACTTTCCTTCAATTCCTCGCCGAAGGCGCGCTGGTAGAATTCGGCGACCAACGCCCGCTCCAGCTCATCACATTTGTTCAGGAATGTCAGACGGAACGCAAATGCGATATCTTCGAAGATTACAGCGTTCTCTGCCCAGGTGATTACGGTACGTGGGCTCATCACGGTAGACAGATCACCATTTATGAACGCAGCGCGCGTCATGTCGGCGACTCGCACCATCCGGGAAATGGTTTCCTTGCCCTCGGTGTTCTGCCATTCAGCAATCCGGGCTGCCACGATGTCGGTTTCCTGATCATGCGGCAGGTAGTTCAACGTCGCCACGATTGACCAACGGTCCATCTGGCCCTGATTGATCTGCTGGGTGCCGTGATACAGGCCTGACGTATCGCCAAGACCCACCGTGTTGGTGGTTGCAAACAGACGAAAAGCGGGATGCGGCATAATCACCCGATTCTGGTCAAGAAGCGTCAAACGGCCGGAAACTTCCAGCACACGCTGAATGACAAACATGACGTCGGGACGACCAGCATCATATTCATCAAACACAAGAGCGACATTATTTTGCAGCGCCCACGGCAGGATGCCATCCTTGAACTCTGTTACCTGCTGTCCGTCCTTCAAGACAATTGCGTCTTTACCAATCAGATCGATACGCGAAATGTGGCTGTCCAGATTAACCCGCACCGTTGGCCAGTTCAGGCGAGCACCCACCTGCTCGATATGAGTTGACTTACCCGTACCATGATACCCGGTAACCATAACCCGGCGGTTGTGAGCATAGCCGGCAAGAATTGCCAAAGTGGTGTTCTTGTCGAACAAATAGTTTTCATCGACCGGCGGAACATGATCCGTTGGTTCGCTATAGGCTGGCACCATCAAATCGCTGTCGATACCAAAAACGTCCCTGACCGAGACCTCGCGGTCCGGCAAATTATCAAAATCGCTCATGAAAAAAGCTCGTGTGGTTTCGGGTCGATCGACGACCCGCAATGTTGCATTTGGATTGAATTCAGTTTGCTTTAGCAGAACCGGCAGCGTGTACAAACCCCGGGAGTTAAATTACCGGCAACTTAGCGCGTTAAAATGCACTAAACTTCTGCTGAAATAGGTTAAATCAATTCCTGGGCGTCCTAGCAAAGACCCGCCTGCTTGAGATGCTTGTAGGCCTGAATAATTTGCCGCAGACGATCTTCCGATGATCTGTCTCCGCCATTGGCATCCGGGTGGTTCTGTTTGACCAGAGATTTGTATTTTTTGGTGATGTGATCACTCGACGCCGTCGATGGCAATCCCAGATCGTGCAAAGCCTTCTCTTCCAGCCGCTTCAGTTTGCGCGGGCCGCTGCTAGTCGAAATCCGCTTGCCTTCAGGCGTATAACGAGACCGGATCTTGGAATGCCAGCCCGGGGTCGCGCGCAAAGTGGAAGGATCGACTTCGTCGCCCGGCTTGCGGTTGCTGGTTCGCCAGGTCGGACGGTGTCCGGTGATATTTTCCTTCTGGTATTTGGCGATCTCGTCGTCATTCAATCCAGAGAAATAGTTGAAATTTTTATTGTACTGGCGCACGTGGTCGAGGCAAAAATTGATGTACTCACCTTCACGGTTGCGCCCCATCGGTGCCTTGTGCGCGCCGGGCTTATCACACCCCTCCCAGGCGCATTCATTAGCAGCCCGGATCTCCGCTTCCTTTTTCTTTGCCCCGCGGGGCTTGATGCGAATCTTGTCGAATATGTCGGAATTAGAAGCCATGGAACCTTTAGATATGTTCAACCCGTGACAAACGAGTGGGCAACCCTGATAAGGGTCAATCACCAATATAAGGTTGCGAGAATTTGAGGTGCAAGTTAATAGCGCATTATCGTATAAAAAGCCAGTCTTGAACCGAAAATTGGACATCCGCCATGAACGACAAAGGTCCGCTGGTCTCACAGTTGGAAGAAAAAATGCGCAAAGCATTCAATCCCCTATCTTTGGAGATCATCAATGAAAGCCATTTGCATGCCGGTCATCAGCCCGGTTTCGATGGTGGCGGTGAAAGCCACATCCGTGTGCGCATGGTGGCTGACCATTTTAACGGCATGAGCCGGGTCAATATTCACCGGGCTGTCAATCAGATTTGTGCTGAGGAAATCGCCGCCGGTCTGCATGCCCTGGCAATTGATGTAAAAGGTACCGAGTGAATGCCGCTAGATGCCTAAGCAGGCACCTGCAATGCACTCAAATTGCGAATGCGTAGCTGGGTTATCCGGTTTTTCTCCCGACCGAGCACAACAAAGCGCTTTCCGTAAAAGGTAAAAGTCTGTTTTTCTTCCGGGATCATCTGGGCTTCGTGGATCACAAGACCGGCGACTGTGGTCGCTTCTTCATCTGGCAGTTGCCAGTCTAAGGCCCGATTCAGATCTCGGATCGGCAGAGTTCCATCAACGATGACTGATCCGTCCACCTGTAAGTGCAGACCAGATATTTCCTCATCATGCTCATCAGCAATCTCGCCAACGATTTCTTCCAGAATGTCTTCCAGCGTTACCAGACCTTCCACCTCGCCATATTCATCGACCACCAGGGCAATATGGGCCTGGCGACGCAAGAAGGCGTTGAGTTGATCCTGAAGTGAGGTTGTTTCCGGCACAAACCACGGCTCAACCATGGTTTTTTGAATGTCGAACGCCTTGGTATCGTAGTCAATTTCGGCCAGTGCGCGCAGCATGTCCTTGGCGTGTATGATCCCGATTATATTGTCATTTTCGCCCTGGAATACCGGCATTCGCGTGTGCGGACTTGCCAATATCTGCGAAACGATCTCTTCAGGCTTGTCGTCGGCGTCAATGCAACTCATCGCTGTTCGGTGCAACATGATGTCTTCGATCTCCAACTCATGAAGATCGAGTACACCGCCAACCCGGTCCCGATCATCCTTGGCCACCACGCCTTCGCGATTGAGCACATCGACTGTGCCACGCAATTCATCATGACCTGACAGGAGCGACGAGTTTTCATCCAGATTAATGCCGAACACCCGCAGAACCGCACGCACGATAAAAGTCACGATATTGGTGACCGGGCCAAAAACCATGACCACCACATTGACCGCTGGCGCGACGGTCAAGGCGAAACGTTCGGTGTTGGAAATCGCCCAGCTCTTGGGCAGCACCTCGGCGAATATCACCACCAGAATGGTCATACCCAGTGTCGCATAAACGACGCCAATATCGCCAAACAGAGAAATGAACAGGCTGGTCGCCAGTGCCGAGGCCAAAATGTTCACCAAATTGTTCGACAGCAGCAAAGAGCCAATCAGCTTTTCCTGGGTACCGAGCAGGCTCGAAACCAAGCTGGCCTGCCGGTTTCCGGCCTTTTCCATGGAGTGCATCTTGGCGCGTGAAACCGCCGTCAACGCGGTTTCAGAGCCCGAGAAAAACGCTGACAGAAACAGCAGGAATGCAATTGCTATTACAATTATCCAAAGCGAAAGAAGCATCAAACTATCCAGATTTTGGGCGGATCATTCCGCCTACCCTAATCGCTGGCCGTTCAGGCCGCCAGCTTGAGTTGCAAAAAGGCTTCGACTTCGCTGGCCGGAACGTCTTTTGCAACAAAGCTTTGCCCAATGCCGCGGGTCAAAATAAATGTCAGCGCGCCTCGCTGTACCTTTTTGTCCTGCGCGATCGCAGACAATAATTGCTGCAATTGCAAAGGTTCACCGGGAATTTCATCAATTGTGGTGGGCAGACCTACGGCTTTGAGATGCGCAACAACTCGTTCGGCGGCTTCTGGACCGCAATGGTTCATCCGGGCAGAAAATTCATGCGCCAGGACCATGCCAATGGCCACGCCTTCGCCATGTACCAGCCGTTGGCTGTCATAGCCGACCGAAGCTTCCAGTGCATGGCCAAATGTATGACCCAGATTGAGCAATGCCCGACTGCCCATTTCAAACTCATCGGCTTTGACCACATCCGCCTTGGCCTGACAGCTGAGCGCTACCGCATGGGCACGTGCTGGCCCGCCGGCAAAAACCTGTGCATGGTTGGCTTCAAGCCATTCAAAAAACTCCGGGCGATCAATCAATCCATATTTGGCAACTTCTGCATATCCGGCACGCATTTCGCGATCACTGAGCGTATTCAGCACCGACGTATCGGCGACAACCAATGATGGCTGATTGAACAGTCCAACCAGATTTTTGCCACGCGCGGTGTTGATCCCCGTTTTGCCGCCAACGGAGGAATCAACCTGCGCCAGAAGTGATGTCGGCGCCTGAACAAAATTCATGCCGCGGCGGGTGATGCCTGCGGCAAACCCGGCCAGATCACCAACGACGCCACCACCCAGCGCCACAAGCACGTCACCTCGCTCCATGCCTGCAGCAAGTATTTCATCAACGACGAATTCAAGATCGGCAAAACTTTTCGACTTCTCACCGGCCGCCACCACGACAGTCGCTGACGCAATATCAGCATCTGCCAAAGAGTGTCTGACCGTATCGCCGTGCAGTCCATTCACGGTTTCATCGGTCACAATGACAACCCGGCTGCCAGGATGCAGTTCAGCAATCCGGCCGCCGATTTGAGGCAGCAATTCGTCGCCAATTTCAATTTTGTAACTGCGCTGACCGAGATCGACTGTGATGGATTGCGGGTCAGCAGAAAGGCTGCTCATCAGCGCCAGTCCCGTTCCTCGGCAATTGCGGGCAGTTTTTCAGCCAACAGATCCACCACTTCGCCAGCAATGACGTCTCGGGAGACGGTGCGCGATTCGATGTGAATGTCGGACAGCGCATAAACCGGATTCCGCTCGTCCAGCAGCGCCTGCATCGTGCCTTCGGGGTCTTCGGTTTTCAGCAATGGACGATTGGCCCTGCGCTGAACTCGTTTCATCAAAATATCGAGGTCCGCATTGAGCCACACTGATACACCCGATTCGGCGATATCGGCCCGAATATCCTCATTCATGAACGCACCGCCGCCTGTGGCGAGAATTTTTTGACCTTCATTCATCAAGCGTTTGATGACTTTTTTCTCGCCGGAACGGAAAGCCTCTTCACCGAATTGATCGAAAATATCCTGGATATCCATGCCAGCGGCTTTTTCGATTTCCTTATCGGCATCGACGAAGGGAATATCCAGATATTGGGACAGGCGTTTGCCGATGGTCGACTTGCCGACACCCATAATACCAACCAGAACAATGGATCGCCCGCCAAGGGCGCGTCTGATGGTGCTGGAGCGGTCGGCAATGACGGCGCGGTTAATGTCTTGAGTGGATGCAGTGTTCACGATGTCTGTTTTCTGTCTTCTTTACGAGTGTCTGTTTTGGTGTTCAAAGCCAAACACCGCAAAATCGCCTCAGCGTCAAGTGGCAGGGGCGTTTAAGACCATCATATAGGGGTGATTTAGCGGATTGGAACCGATCTGCCTTGCTATTACCGCCGAGCTTTTCCATAAACAATCAAATGTTGAGGGTTTGGGTTACTTTCCAGCACCCGATAAATGAGCGGGAAATACAACGTGCCAAGTCTCATTCGGTTTATTATAGTTTGCGGAGTTCTCGGCGGGCTTGTCTATGCGGGGATGTTTGCACTGGCAACATTTGTCGAACCCGAAGAGCGGGAAATACGCGTAAAAATCCCATCCAAGCGGATCAATCAGTAACAATCCGCTGCGAAGTCTTGGCAACAAGCCCCGCTGTTCACCGATCTGAAACCTGATTCGGGTAACGTAATCAGATGAATGACAGCCTGCTAATTGATTCATTTCTGGAAATGATGAGCGCCGAACGGGGCGCTGCTGCCAATACACTGGCGGCCTACTCGCATGATCTGGTGGAATTCTCGAGATTTCTTCAGGCTTCAAAATCAAACCTCGATCAAACCTCCACCACCGACCTGCGAAAATGGCTGATCGACCTTGAACAGTCGGGAATATCGGCGGCCACACAAGCTCGAAAACTGTCGGCTTTGCGCCAATTTTATCGTTTTCTGTTCTCCGAAGGATTGCGCAGAGACGATCCCACCGGCCCCATTGATAGCCCCAAGACCAGCCGCCCCCTGCCCAGCGTTATGAGCGAGGCCGACGTCGACAAACTTTTGTTGACCGCGCAAATGGCGGCAGACACTGCCTCATCTAAAGGAGCCAGGGTCCGTGCCACGCGCATGCTGGCGCTTCTGGAATTGCTCTACGCGACGGGTCTTCGTGTTTCGGAACTTGTCAGCCTGCCGGTTTCGGCTACTCGCAAAGATGCTCGTTTTCTGATGGTCACAGGAAAGGGCAACAAGGAGCGCATCGTGCCTTTCGGGGACAAGGCCAAGCAGGCAATTGAGGCCTATCAGGCAGCCTGCAGGTCTGGTTCAAAGGCCAAGAATCAAGTTGCCGACAATAATTGGCTGTTTCCATCATCGGGAAATTTGGGACATTTGACGCGGCAACATTTTGCCCGTGATCTGAAGTCGCTTGCCAATCGGGCCGACTTGCCGGGCAATCGAATTTCTCCCCACGTTCTGCGTCATGCGTTTGCCAGTCATTTGCTGCAAAACGGAGCTGATCTGCGATCCGTCCAACAATTGCTCGGACATGCAGATATATCAACCACTCAAATCTACACCCATGTGCTGCAGGAACGACTTCAGCAATTGGTGGAATCTGCGCACCCGCTGGCGCGGCTGAAAGCAAAAATCGCCTAGACCCGTTCAGGCTTTAATCAGGCTGGAATGCCGCAGTATCTAGCGAATCTAATTGACTACCAATTTGACGCGGCTGCCTGCGACCAATTGCTGTCCACGAGTGAGACCATTTAGACTTCTGAACAAGCCCGTTTGGCGGGAAACCCCCTGCATCTGACGTGACAGGCTGGCGACAGTATCTCCTGGGCGCACGTCGATAACCTTCAAGCGAAGTGGTTTGAGAGCTGCCTTGTCAGCGGCCGTCATTTTTCTGAAGCTTCCTGAAACTGCTGCGCTTATCGGGACAATATTCGGGGTCGATTTCGGCGCTGCCATAATGAAACGATAATAACGCCGCTGAAAATCGATGACGGTGACGGCGAATTTCCAATCACCGGCAACCGCTTCGGCGCTGGCCGCGGCCAGGCCATCTATTTTCATGCTTTTTACGCTGCTCTCAATCAGTCCGTTGACCCATCCGGACTTGAGATAATTTGCCGGTGTGGTCAGCCCCAACCCCTTCTTTTCCGCGTCAAAACGAATCGCGGTCTCGTTGGGCCCTGAGGCAAGCACTGCGTCGTCGCGATTGATCAAGTCATATTGTTCAGGAACCGAAAATGTGACGCCCAATCTGGCGTGCGAAAAGGTTTTTCCGCGAATCACACCATCTCCGCCCTGGTCGCCAAAAATCAGACCGTCCAGACCATCGAGGTATCTGGCTTGTTTTCGTTCGCCAGTTCCTTCCGGCCCAAAAAGCCGGGCATGGCGGCGCGCCAATTCTATGCGTCTGGGCGTTGACGGGTGTGAACTCGACATGTCACTGGCGCCATTGTTGGACGCAGAACCCCATGCTGCATATTGTTCCATCGCCTCAAGAAAACGGGCCGCAGCGAACGGATCATATCCGGCTTCGCCCAGCAATTTGATGCCAACAGCATCGGCCTGTAGTTCCTGTTTTTTTGAAAACGTCGCGAGGCGCTTTTCAGTCGATGCCTTGGCAACTTTGGCAACAATCGGATTTGTAACCACTTCGCTGGTAACCCGGTCAGCGATATCCACCGCTTTGGCCTGACGGCTGCGCAACACCCCATGGTTTGAGGAAACATGGGCCATTTCATGGGCCAGCACGGCGGCAACTTCAGATGCATCATTGGCAAGCGCCAAAAGACCCCGCGTCACATAAAGATACCCACCCGGCAGAGCAAAGGCGTTGACCGACGGAGAATCGAGAACCGTTATGTCGTAAGCCCGATCCGGCTCATTTGTATGGGTAACAAGGCGGCCCACGATCACCGCCAGAAGCTCGTCCAATTGTTGACTTTCATAGGCACCGCCATTTGCGCTGAGCACTTTTGGATGGCCTTTTGCACCAATTCTCGACTGCGGGTCCTTAGCGCGAACCGAATCAAAAGATATGGGTGTTTTGTTCTGGTCGGTCGCGTCCACGGTAGCGGCAATCTGATCGGCGCTGGACAATATTTGACAGGCCGACAAGCCAAAGCATGCCAGCAAACAAAGCCAATTAATTGATGATTTGGATTTGTGTCTCATCGATCACCCGGATCAGCGGCCCCTGATTGTTTTCCAATACGCCGCGCACCAGTACCTTCTTGTCCTTCAACTGGGTCAAAAAACCCATACTTCCTTTGAATTTTCCAGCCCCCTGTTTGGCGATGGAAACCGTAAAATCATGCGCCCAATTTTCGCCGAAATTAAGATAGAGCCGCCGACTGCGATCTCCTATCGACCGAACAACCCCTGTCACCAAAACAAAATACCCAGCTTTCGTCGACAGGAGGTCAAGATCTGTAGCTCGAAATTCAATGCCCTTGGCTCGCCAATAATTGCCCTTTCTTGCGGTGTTTTTGCTTTCGGCGTCAAGCAGGGCCTTGCGGCAATTTCGATCATTGGTCTCGATTAAGGTCAATGCCTTACCCCGGCGCAAAATATCCTGCTGTATCCAGGCACCCTTGTGGAAGGCGTGAACCGGTAGCCGTCCATAGCGATCCAGACTGCGGGACAGAAAAAATAGAACCAGCTCTCCGGCCGGCAAATCCAGGGTTTCACCGATTTCTTCAACCACGATGTCAGCCAAAACAAAGTCTTGCTTAACACCGGCCAATCGAAACGTGCCACCCCGACCTATGGCGTCCAACTCACCCGATATTTGTGTCCCTGATGCGCATGGATGATCGGCGGCCAGAGCTCGTCCCCCCAGCAGCACAATGACCCAGATGGCAATCAGATTTCGCATTGGCATTATCCTGCCTGACGAACCCGATAAGTCAAAACCTGTCGACTTGAGCCCCTCAGGCAGTTCGTTTCATATTCAGAATATTGCCCAAAAGAATGAGAACCGCACCTGTGGCCGTATAGGCATCGATCGCTTCTGCATAAATCAACCAGCCAACCAAAGCCGTCAGTGGGACCCGCAAGAAATCCATCGGCACGACAATGGTTGCGTCCGCATGGGTCATCGCCCGAGCCATGCAATAGTGGGAAAATGTACCGCAAACCGCGACCAAAAATATCCATGGCCATAAATCCGTGGAAACGGGCTGCCAGAACATAGCTGCCGGAATGGCGCCAATTATCCCCTGAATGATCAGCATCCAGAATATGATGCGCACGACGCTGTCGGTTCGGACCAGGGATTTTACCATAATCACTGACACGCTGAAGCCAATTGCCGCAGCCAGCGAATACATTTGACCGAGATCCAAATTATCAACCGACGGGCGAACAATAATCAAAACGCCAATCAATCCCAGCACGATGGCCAAAACCTTCCATCGATTGAGTTTTTCACCAATAAACAATACCGCCAGAATTGCTGTCCAGATGGGCATCGTGAATTCAATGGAAATCACCTGAGCCAGGGGAATAAGCGTTACCGCCACAAGCCAGGAATATTGAGCCACGTAATGGACTGAATTGCGCCATATATGACGCCATGGATGCTGGGTTTTCATCGCCGACAAACCGCCAGCGGCGAAAACCAGCGGCGACAGAAGGACCAGGCCGATAATTGCCCGCAATTCCATGACCTGAAATGCGCTGAGCTGATTGACGGATTCACGTCCGGCAACAGCCATTGTCACCATCGCAGCGAGCCAGCCGACCATCCAAAGCGCCGCTTTCAACATCGAAGGCTGGTGAGAATTCATTAAAAGAACCGTGTCTTCATACTGAGACATTGTCCATGGCACAAATCCGGCGCTATGCGCCACCACTTGTTGCGTTCAAAGGCAAGAAATTTGTGCCTGCGAAATTATCCTGCCGGGCCGGTCAGGCAGATATCACCTCAACAAACGACCGGTTGGCAGGCGCGAATGACAAACAGCGAAAACTCACCGGTGCGGGTTGCATCAAACTGGCGGCCATCGACACACTGGACCTTCGCTTCATACACCTTGTCGTTACCCAAAGTGTATTCATGAAGGTTGAGAAAATAATTCGCATCACATCCTTCATCCTGATAAATTTGCGTTTTTAGTTCGCCCAACCAGAGCGGCTGGGTTTGCTGAGCAAATGCAGAAGACAAAGTGCCTGCAATCAGAGCTGCAATGGCATTGGCAACCACGAATTTCGACAATTTTAACACGACCTGTCCCTTTCAAGATTACACTCGGGGAGATCGAAAATCCGCTGCCTCCGCTGGCCGCGCAACCGCGACGCAGCGAGCTGGCGCAAATTGCCTACCCTTGAAGGAAAACTAAGCTTATTGACCCTGCATCACATTGATTTGGGTCAAAATCATCGCAAAAATTCAACGGGGCGATCAGGTGAAATCAATGTGGATGTGGTTCCCGTCGGGATCCCAGACATTGTACTGGGTAATGCCAAAATCAGAGATTTCGAGGATTTCAAACTTTTCACCGGCATCCCTGAGGCGTGCTTCAAACACCTCGCGACCAGATGCTGCCAGTGCAAAATGCTCCAGCTTCAAGGGAATTTCTGAACCGCTTCCAGGATCGCCGTCGACCTGAACCAGGTGCACCACAGCATCCTCACCGCTATACATCCAGGCGCCCGGGAACGAGAAATTGGGGCGCACGCCCTTTTTCATGCCCAGAATATTGGTGTACCAGTCGATCATATTGTCCAACTGGCTGGTGCGAACGTTTACGTGATCTAGTCTGCCGATTTGCATTAATTTCATCCTGTAGCTGTATAATCTGTTGAATGGTGGTGGCGGCACCGACGGGGCGTGTAATGTCCAATTTGTGGTCGCCAGCCGCAGTTTTCCTTGATTTACCTCAATTCATTTTCTGTAACTACTCAGCTACCCTATTTCTGCTGCCATTAGGTGCGACAATTTGATTCATGGCGCATATTTGAGGTTCCACTTTTTTCATTTTGGTGTTTGACTGCGAGGATGAAACTCGAAAATCTGACACCTGAAATTCTTGCTGATTTCTCAAAATCAGAACTGATTGATGTGGTCATGGCTCTGGTGGGTCAGGTTGTCTAACTCAAAGAACAAAATGCGCAGCTTTTGGAGGTGAACGCTCGGCTCCTGAAGGAAAACGAACAACTCAGGAAAGACAACGAGCAACTTAGAGAAGATAATGCGGTTCTTAGGCAGCGTGTTTCAGATCTTGAGCGTCGTCTGGGATCGAACAGTCGTAATAGCAGCAAACCACCTTCGAGCGACGGACTGGCAAAGCCGTCTAGCGATAAGAAACGGCGGACCAAAAGTCAGCGGGGCAAGTCAAATCGAAAGCCTGGCGGCCAACCCGGACATCCCGGCAACACACTGAAACAGGTTGAGAACCCAGACGAGATCACCAGTCATTTTCCGAACCAATGCCAAAACTGTCAGGCCGCGCTTTCGGCGGAGGATACCATAGGTTCTGCGTGCAGACAGGTGTTTGGCCTCAAACCTCCACCGCCGCTTTATGTGACCGAGCATCGTGCGCATATTTGCCAATGCCAGCATTGCGGTGCAAAAACCCGCGCCGATTTTCCTGAAGGGGTAACATCACCCGCCCAGTACGGCGATGAAATAGGGGCGTTGGCCGCCTATTTACAGACGCAGCACTGCATTCCCCAAAATCGCCTGGCGCAGGTTTTTGCGGACATTTTCGGGGTCACAATCACATCGGCAACCCTTTCCAGTCTGGTTGCCAAAAAGGCCGAGCAGATGCTCTGTTTAGCTGAGGCGGTGAAGAACCTGCTGTCCGGGCCTCAAACGGCAGTGAAGCATCTGGATGAAACGGGGTTCAGGATTGGTGGCAGAACGCGCTGGCTTCATATGCTATGCTCCACCGCTCTAAGCCACCTTCGGCTCGGAACTGCGCGAGGTGAAGTGCCACCAGAACTGGCGGGAACGGCAGTGCATGACTGTTTCTCTTCCAACTGGGCAGTGGAAAATGTGACCCATGGATTGTGCAATGCCCACATCTCCCGCGAATTGGAGGCATTGACCGAATATGAAAAAGAAGCTTGGGTGCCGGACATGAAAGCCATTCTGCTCGACGCACTGAAGCTCACGCATGTCGCGCGAATCCAAAATCGGAGCGCGGTCAGCCCGGAGGCAATCACGGATATCGAGCGGCGATTTGATGCCTGTTGCGAGCGTGCTATCGCGTTCCACGAGGCCCAACCGCCTCTCGCGCGCCCAACGAAAGGCAAGAAGCGGGGTCGCCCGAAACGGCGGATTGGGCACAATCTCGCTTTGCGACTCCAAACGCATAAAGCAGCGGTTTTGCTCTTTCTCAATGATCTGCGCGTTCCCTACACGAACAACGAGGCAGAGCGTGATCTCAGAATGACGAAAGTTCGACAAAAGGTCTCGGGAAGCTTTCGAACAGAGGCTGGTGCCGAGAATTTCTGCACTTTACGAACGGTCATTGAAACGGCGCGAAAACAAGGTTGGGACATCCTGAAAACCTTGAAAACCGCGCCTGATCAGCTCATCCTCAACCTCAGACCCGTCTGATGGGCCGTCTATAAAAGCATCAGGTTGGGGTAGCTGGGTAGTTACCATTTTCTGTCATAAAATCTTACTAAACCGCCTTGGCTGCCTTCACTGCGATTTCCACCTTCCAGTCCGGATTTGCCAATCCGCAAACCAGCATGGTGGATGCGCATTGATGGCCTTCCAGCATACGGTCGCGAACTTCGCGATAGGTCGCGACCTGATCGTGGTTATTGACGATCGCCAACACGTCAACCAGATCATTTTTGGACATGCCAGCGGCATCCAAAATCGCAAATATGTTTAGCCAGGCTTGTTCATGCTGCCGCACCGAATCGTCTGGTAACTCGCCGGTTAAAGTATTGCCCACCTGACCGGACACATGCAATGTGCGCGCGCCAGCCGGAACCTCAACGGCCTGACTATAATTGGAAAATGGTGGCGGCGCTTTCTGTGTAGCAATGGTGGCATTCATCAGATTTCTCAATTGGCAACATAGAGCTGGTAATCCGCCATTCTTAGCTTGGAAGCACAGCGAAATGGAAGCCTCACGCCATAAGCCATGTTGAGAACTAGATCTGAGCCATCTTTCCCGTGCCGTCCTGTGCAATAATGAGGCCGATCAGGATAATCGTGAATCCGATAATCAATGTGTAGGTGATTGGCTCTCCAAGAAAGGCAATTCCCAATATTGTTGCAACGAAGGCCGCCAGATAGGCATTGGGAGCCATGAAAACCGGCCCCCGACGACGCACCAAAAAGTAGCGCAGAGTTTGGCCCAAAGCCGTCGAAATTACACCGGCTGCGGCAATTGCCACAAATGACTGCAGCTGAAGCTCCGATCCGACACTTTCAACGGCCAGAACCGGAAGCGAGAGCACAGCGGCAATTAGCGAAGCCGCAGCCATTGCCGCCAAAGGAGGTGAGGGAGGCATTATTCGAATTGCGACGCTCGCCATTGCCAGCAATACCGCAGAAATCATGACCACCAGTTTCGCCAGCAGACCGCCATTTACAAACTGTCCAGCATCACCTCCAGGAAGAGCCAGAACCACCAGACCCGCCGTGCCCAGCAACAGGCCCATCCATTTCCTGACACTGATGTGGACCCCCAGGACCAGTCGGGACAGGCCCAATACTATCAACGGAATGACCGAATAGATGACAGCGCTAATGCTGGTGTCGATAAATTGCAATGCCCACAGAGTGAGGTTGAACGGCAGAAAAAATCCCACCAGTCCGTTAAAAGCAGCCCAGGCCCAAAGGGTTTTTGTACGCGGCAAGTGTTGTCCGGCAATCAAAGCTGCAGGGACCAGTGCGGCGGCACAGAAGATCAGTCTCAATGATCCTGCAAACAGGGGGCTCATATCCTGCAGTGCAATACTCTGCAGGAAAAAGGTCGATCCGAGGCAAACTGAAAGAGTAATCAGGCAAAAATAGCTGAAAAAGTCTTTGCCCTGGATTTCTTTCATCGGTGCATCGCTCATTGCTGCACAAACACAGCCATTGCCCGAGCAGGTATAGTCAATATCACGCTATTGCGCTTTTTCGAGCGACCCAACCATAAGGCAACAACATGGCAATTCCGACCAGTACTTTGACGATAAAGTCGCCGGCGGCCAACGAGATCCACAAGGCAACATCAGCGCCAACACTCAAAAAAGGCACCATGAATCCCAACGAACCTTCTTCGCCACCAAAATCCAGAAAGCCAAATGCTGGTGCAAAGGCAATGCCGAAAAACAAAACAGTGTCGAGCGCCGAACCAAGCAGGCTGGAAATCAGGGGGGCGCGCCACCAGTCTGAGTTTCTCAAGCGATCAAAAATAGAGACATCCAGCAGCTGAGCCACCAAAAAAGCAGTACCTGAAGCGATAGCGATGCGCGGAGTTGCAAGCCAGATACTCAAGATGACAGCCAGCAAAAATCCAACAGCCACAACCAGTCGTGCCTGTTTGGGACCGAATTTTCGGTTAGCCAGATCAGTAATCAAAAATGCAATCGGATAGGTGAATGCCCCCCAGGTCAGGATATCCTTTAACTGGATGCCTGCCAGAGTATGGTCGACGGGAAATTGAACCAAAAAATTTGACGCAACAACAACGCCTGCCATGGCAACCATGAAGGGCCAGTTCGATGCCAGGGATTGGGAATTTGCCGTGTTCATTTTAATGCCTTTCGAGGATGGAACTATGCGGCAATGAAATTGCCATGAGCGCCAACACACAAAGGGGCAGCTTACGCCACCCCTACCAATCGATTACCCAGCTTGAAAACTGTTAGGCGGCAGCGGCGTTTTCAGCCAGTTTCTTGGCAACCTGACGGCGCATAAGAGCAGCTTTTTGAGACAGATTGCCTTCTTTTTCCTTCATCAGGAAAGCATCGAGACCGCCTCGGTGTTCAACCGTCCGCAGTGCAGATGCTGACACGCGCAGACGAATACGTTGATTCAACGTTTCGCTCATCAGCGTTACATTTACCAGATTTGGCAGAAATCTGCGGCGTGTCTTGTTGTTGGCGTGGCTAACATTGTTGCCGGTCATCACGGCCTTGCCGGTCAATTCGCACTTGCGGGACATGGGTCTCACCTTAAAATATCTTGGATCTGTCAGTCGCTTTCAACAGCAGGCTCGTGTCGCTCTCGGATTAGAGCGCTCAGAGATTGATCTGATGATCCAGAAAAGTCGCGGTGTAATAGGGCGACAAGGACAATTCGTCAAGACGTGTTGGCACCACAAGTGCGCTATTTTGCATCATTTCATCAAACCAATAATTACCCTACTTTCGCCTCAAATTGAATGATAAACAACAATTTCGGATAAACTGTCGGTGCCAGGACACCGTATTGGGTGTATTATTATTCGACCTAAATGAGAAAAACCATGGACAATCAAATGCTTAAATTGTCGAAACTGGTTGTGACAGCAGCTTTCATGTTGCCGCCGTCTTTAAGCACTGCCAATGCGGTTGACCTTTCTCACTCGTCGAAATTTACCATCGCCTATCTGGGTGTAAATATTGGTGTGATGAAGCATCAGGTTAACTTGAACGGTGACAGCTATCGGTTGTCCGGCAGTGCCAAAGCTAATTCGGTGGCCTCCATCATTTCCGATGCCAAAGCCAGTTTTTCGAGTGCCGGGGCAATCGTCGGCAGCCGACTGATTCCTGCCCAGCACAATCTGAAATATAAAAGTGGCAAGAAATCCGGGCGTTTGAAGATGGGCTATTCTCCCAATGGGGTGCGCAGTATCGAAGCCAAGCCAAAGATCAAATACAAATCAGGCACGGTTCCGCTGGAAAAAGCTCATCTGCGCAACGTTCTGGACCCCGTCAGTTCGCTTTTGTTTCCCGTCCGCGCGGAAGATGTCGGCAACGGACGCCGGGTCTGCAACCGGATTGTCCCGATTTTTGACGGACGTTCGCGAATCAATCTGGTGTTTAGCTTCAAGACTGCAAGCACAGCAAGAGTGGAAGGATTTAACGGAAAGACTTTCACCTGCTCTGTGCGCTATCAGCCGGTATCGGGCATTCGCCCACACAAGAAAAACATCAAATTCATGAAGGCCAATCGGGACATGCAGGTAACATTGGCCCAGATCGGTGACAGCAATATTTATACCCTTTTCGGGTTTCGGGTTCGCACTTCCAAAGGCATGGCGTCTGGCTCTGCCTATGAGTTTTTTTCCAGGTAAAGTTTGGCAATGACCGTTTCCGCCTGGGGGAAAATCACGATTTTGCGGGCCAAAAGCATGGCGACGTGCTAATTGAAATGACAGAAGTATCCAGCATCCGTTTCAGGCGCGCTAAAACAGCTAAAGCCAAAGCATGAACCTCCATTCCCATCCCGAATTGAACTCAATCCCCAAACCAGCAAATGCCGGTAGCGGTCGGGGTGTGACTGCGGTTCTGGGACCAACCAACACCGGCAAAACTCATCTGGCGATTGAACGCATGCTGGCTCAGCCGTCCGGGATGATCGGTCTGCCTCTGCGGTTGTTGGCGCGTGAAGTTTATCAGCGGGTGGTCGACCGAGTTGGTCCTGAACAGGTTGCATTGATTACGGGCGAGGAAAAAATCACCCCCAGCAATGCCCGGTTTCACATCTGCACCGTGGAGGCGATGCCGGAACGAACCGATGTTCATTTTCTGGCAATCGATGAAGTCCAATTGGCAACCAGCCTGGATCGCGGCCACGTATTTACCGATCGCATTATCAATCTGCGCGGCAGTCACGAAACCATGCTGCTCGGTGCAGCCACCCTGCGGCCCGCGCTGGAAGCATTGTTGCCCGGCATCAATGTCGTAACCCGACCAAGGATGAGCCAGCTGCATTACGCAGGGCAGAAAAAAATCACCCGGTTGCCCAGTCGCTCTGCAATTGTCGCCTTCTCGGCAGATGAAGTATACGCCATTGCCGAACTCATTCGCCGCCAAAGGGGCGCTGCTGCCGTTGTTCTAGGATCCCTGTCGCCCAGAACCCGCAACGCTCAGGTTGAACTTTACCAATCTGGAGATGTGGATTTTCTGGTGGCCACCGATGCCATCGGTATGGGGCTGATTTTGATGAAAAAGGGTTTGTTCTAGCCGCTACTGGAAGGCTGCGGAACGACTTCCCGTTTGGGTTTCACACTGTTTGTGGAATGAGTTTTGCGAGTTTGCGCAGGTTTTGTGCTGTTGCTGCGAGGTGGAACTCGTCCTTTGCTCCATTCGGTCCCCTCAGGCGCAGTCGGTCGAGTTTCATGATGCGTTTGAGGTGAGCGAACAGCATTTCCACCTTCTTTCTTCGTCGTTGTGAATCGACGTAGGCATCGGTTAGCGAGAGTTCCCGTGCTAGATCACGTGCCCCCTCATAGACATGACGAAGGACTTTGCGGGAGGGTTGATTGGGGCAGCAATATTTCTTTAACAAGCACTCCTTGCAATCATACTTGCTAGCCCGGTAGCGGATCATGTTGTCCGACCCGACAAGAGATTTCCTGTTGCGATAAGCTCTTTGGGCTGGGCGCATAGGCAGCCCTATGGGGCAGATATAAGCATCCCTCTCACGGTTGTAGACAAAGTCGGATTTCTCAAACATGCCATCCGTCCGCTTCGACCTGTCAAAGACGGGGATGTGCGGCATGACCCCTTCTTCGTTCACCAGCCAGTTGAGGTTCTCGGCTGCGCCATAGGCCGTGTCTGCAACCAGTATTTCCGGGTAGAGGTCGAAGGTCTCCCGTGTTCGCGCTATCATAGTGCGTGTTGCACCAACTTCTGCCTGGCGGATGGATCGACTGGCCTCCACATCAACAATGATCGCATGATCGGTGTCGATCAGGTAATTGTTGGAATAGGCGAAAAAAGCAGGCCCCTTCATGGCTCCGGTCCATTGAGAAGCCGGATCGCTGTGGGATGTGAACTTTGGTTTGACCTCGCTTGCCGCACCGAAGGCTGCATCATCCAAGACTTCCAGATATTCCTTCACAGCCCGTGGAACTGTGGCCGGATCAAGACGATCAGGGTTCCATTCTTCTCTCGGTGTAGAGTTCTGCTTGTTGGCGTCTGCGCGGATGATACTGGCATCAGTTGCAAAGATGTCTCCACCCACCAAACCTTCGGCGATGCAACGAGCAACAACGCTCTCAAACAACTGCCGGAACAGATCGCTTTCGCGGAACCGACCATGCCGGTTCTTAGAGAAGGTTGATTGATCAGGAACAGGGTCGCCCAGATCAAGGCGGCAGAACCAACGATAAGCAAGGTTCACGTGGACTTCATCACACAACCGTCGCTCCGACCGTATGCCCATGATGTAACCGATCAACAACATCCGGATCATCAGTTCAGGATCAACCGAAGGACGTCCGATGTCGCTGTAAAATGGAGCAAGGTAATTGCGGACGTCACCAAGATCGACGAACCGGTCGACTGAACGCAGCAGATGATCAACTGGAACATAATCTTCCAGATTGAACTCGTAGAAAAGTGCTGCCTGAAATTCCTGACGGGGACCCAACATCGTATCTACCTCCCAAATCATTGGGAAAACTGAATCAGAACACGAGAACTACTGCAACACCGCCTTTTTCATCAAAATCGGCTCCATCTGGATGTCGACCACGTCGCGTTTGCGCAGGACCAGAAATTTGATGGCTATGCGCACAGACGGTTGAAACCGGCAGAATTCGCTCAGATTGCCGGGCGCGCCGGACGCCATGTGCGCGACGGAACCTTCGGCGTCACCGGCAATGTCAATCCGTTTGAGGACGAATTGGTCGAACGGTTGGAAGCACACAGTTTTGAACCTGAAAAATTGCTGCAATGGCGCAACAGGGAGCTGAATTTCGATTCGATAAATTCGCTTGTTGAAAGCCTCGAAATGCCCAGCAAAAATCGGGTTCTGGTTAAAGCCCCAACGGCGACCGATCAGCGCGCGCTATCGGCCATGGCGGCACAAAAACCCATTCAGGAGCGCAGTTCGTCTCCCGATGCGGTTAGGCTGATCTGGCAGGTCTCGCAAATACCCGATTATCGCAAGATTGCTCCGGCCAATCATTCCGACCTGCTGGCGACCATTTACCGTGATTTGATTGATGACACCTGCATCAACGAAGACTGGTTCTCCAATCAGGTCAAACAATGCGACGTGACAGCCGGCGATATCGATGCCCTGTCCACCAGGATCGCTCACATCCGCACGTGGACATTCGTTTCACACCGTCAAAACTGGTTAAAAGACGCCGCTCACTGGCAATCAGAGACGCGGGCAATTGAAGATAGATTGTCAGATGCCTTGCACGAACGCTTGACGAAACGCTTTGTGGACCGCAGGACATCAGTTCTAATGAAGCGCCTACGGGAAAATACCATGCTGGAAGCCGAAATTGCATCAACGGGTGCGGTCACGGTAGAGGGACACCACGTCGGAGAACTGTCCGGATTTCAATTCACTGCGGATCCGGCAGCCGATGGACCGGATGCAAAAGCCGCAACTGCTGCTGCCATGAAAGCCTTGGCGAGCGAGATCGATGCGCGTGCTGATCGCCTCGCCGCGGCACCGAATTCAGATATCGTCGTTGACAGTGACGGCACCTTACGCTGGATCGGTGCGCCTGTGGGACGCCTGGTGGCAACGGAAGAGGTTCTGAAACCTCGCATATTGCTGCTGGCCGATGAGCAGCTGACCGGGGCTCCCCGCGACAAGGTGGCGGCCCGGCTTGACCGCTGGTTTGCCTATCATTGCGAAACTCTGCTCAAACCGCTTCTGGACCTGTCGCAGACCGACGATCTGGAAGGCATGGCGCGTGGCGTGGCATTTCGGCTGGTAGAAAATCTCGGCACAGTGGATCGCCGTGAAATCGCTGAAGATGTGCGCTCGCTGGATCAAGATCAACGAGCGATACTGCGCCGCAAGGGCGTGCGATTTGGTGCTTATCACATTTTTGTTCCGACACTATTGAAGCCCGCGCCTGCCGGACTGGTGCTGCTGCTGTGGTCGCTGAAAAACGACAAGTTGGATATTGAAGGCCCAGCTGAAATTCTTGCTGGTCTCGCCAGCGGTCGAACCTCCATGGCGGTCGAAGAAAACTATGACGAGATTGTTTATCGTCTCGCCGGTTATCGGGTGATGGGAAAGAAAGCCGTCCGCGTCGACATTCTCGAACGGCTGGCCGACCTGATACGTCCGGCGGCAGGCTGGCGCTTCAAGCCGGAAACACCCACCGAGCGTCCCGAAGGCGCCTGGGATGGCGGTGGATTTCTGGTCACTCCGGCGATGTTGTCCATTTTGGGTGCAACACACGAGAATATGGCCGATATTCTGCGCGGTCTGGGCTATCGCAACGAAAATAAGCTTGAGGCCGAAATTCAATCCAAACTTGACCAATGGGACGCGGCGACAACGACGGCGGCGGCGACGGCGGCGGCGGCCGCAGCAACAGAGACAGCAACCGAGACAGCAACGGAGACAGCTGCTCCGGAAGGAGAATCCGATAAGTCGGAGATTAAATCTGAAGCGGAAACAGGTGAAAAACCAGCCGAGGCTTCTGTTGTCGAAGAAGCAGCGTCAACGACAACCGATGCAGAGGCAGAACCGGAAGAGCCCAAAAGGCTCGATATCTGGCGCCAGAATCGGGACTCCAAGTTCACCCGCAATACCCAGCGTCGCAAACCGGCAGAAGGAAAGCCGGGGAAAAATCAGCGTTTTGACAAGAAATCGGGCGGGCGTCCGAAAAATCAAAACTTCAAGAAGGCCGGTGGCAATACATCCAAACGTAAACCCCCAGCGGAAAAGCCGATTGATCCAGACAGCCCGTTCGCAGCGCTGATGGCGTTGAAGGATGATTTGAAAGAGAAAAAATAGCGGGAGCGAATGCCGGACCAAACGTCGAACTCCAAGCTGCGTGTTGACAAATGGCTGTGGTATGCGCGGATTTTGAAAACCCGCACACTTGCCGCCAGTTGTGTGAAAACCGGCAAGGTGCGCGTCAATCAGGAAAAAATATCTTCTGCCAGTCGCAGCATCCTGCCCGGCGACGTTCTCACGGTCACACTGGGCCGTCAGATAAAGGTTTTGAGAATTCTGCAACTTGGCAGTCGGCGAGGCCCGGCAAGCGAAGCGCAGCTTTTATACGAGGATCTGTCCCCCGCCCCGGTTAAACGCCCGCCCCAGACCCGCCCCTTGAAACAGGCCGTGCGCGAAGAAGGTGCCGGACGACCAACAAAAAAACAAAGACGGGAAATGAGCCGCTTTCGCTCCCAGGCGGGTGAAGAATATTAACACCCAAACGGGGCCTGTTTTGGCAGCCAATCCCAAAGCTTTGTCACGGGGTGGACATAACTTGGAAAAATCGTTCACCTTCGAACCGCTCAGCGATAACAGAGTCTCTTGTTTTCAACCGAGGGAGCCTTTAATCAGGCTGCAGAATCCTCGCGTGCTTTGGAAAGTGTCTGAGCAAAAATGACGTATCTGGTCATCGATAATTGTATCAAATGCAAATATATGGACTGTATTGAAGTCTGCCCGGTCGATTGTTTTTACGAAGGTGAAAACATGTTGGTGATTCATCCCGATGAATGCATCGACTGTGGTGTTTGTGAACCTGAATGCCCGGCTGAAGCCATCAAGCCCGATACCGAACCGGGTCTCGACAAATGGCTAAAGATCAACACCGAATACGCTGATATCTGGCCCAACATTATCGAAAAAGGTGACCCACCTGCGGACGGTGAAAAATTCGACGGCGTGGAGGGCAAGTTCGAAAAATTCTTTTCAACCAATCCCGGCGAAGGCAGCTAGAGCCGTTCACTTCAGCGAAATTAATCAAAATCGCGTCTAAACCGGCGAAATTACAATGATTTTGCCTCTCCGGCGTTGAAAATTGCGCTTTTTTGGTGTATGGGATCCGTGATCCGTTTTTAGTTTTGATATGTCGAAGTGTGAAAAATCAGTCTGACGCAATACCGCGCGACGCCGCTTCATAAATTTGCACCCATTCAGCGACAATGCTTCGCCTCTAAATTGGCGATGCAGCAAAGATTGTGATTGTGTTGATGGCTGTTCAAAACAACAAACACAAAGATCGATAAAAATCGATCACAAACACACCCGGCCGGTCTAATTGACCTGTTATCGGGAACAAGGAGTTTTGGTAAATATGGCTGCTAAAAAATCAATGCAGAGACAGGGGTTCAAAACAGGCGAACATGTGGTCTATCCGGCCCATGGTGTTGGGCAGATTGTTGATATCGAACAACAGGAAATTGCCGGCTTTGCGCTTGAACTGTTTGTCATCGACTTTGCCAAAGACAAGATGACGTTGCGTGTCCCGGTACCAAAGGTTGAGTCTGTCGGCATGCGGAAAATTTCCGAATCCGAGGGAATCGCCAAAGCGCTGAAAACCGTCCAGGGTCGGGCGCGGATCAAAAGAACGATGTGGAGCCGCCGGGCACAGGAATATGACGCAAAAATAAACTCCGGCGATCTCATCCAGATCGCGGAGGTTGTGCGCGACCTGTTTCGATCTGAAAATCAACCTGAACAGTCCTATTCCGAGCGTCAATTGTATGAAGCAGCGCTTGAACGCATGGCGCGCGAAGTTTCTGTCGTGAACAAGATTTCCGAAACAGAAGCCGTCAATCTGATCGAGGAAAATCTCGCCAAAGGTCCACGTAGAGGGCCCAAGCCGGAAGAAGAGGTTGTCGAGAGTGACGCCAATGGCAGCGACGACGATGAGAATGGCGCCAATGGTGAGGAAGCCGCAGCTTAAAGTAGAGAATTATCCACCGGTCGGGGATTATTCAGTGGTCGGGGATCATTGCGCCACATTTTGCTGGATAATTTCTGCTTTTCGGGCGAAGTAACTTCCCCAACACATATGGCGTCAATGCAGCCCTTTGGGGCGCACAATCAGGGCACAGAGCATGCAAGCCTATCTGGAATTTGAAAAGCAGGTCGCCGACCTCGAAGGCAAAATACGCGAATTGCAGTCCATGGGCGACGGTGATGATTCAGTCAATCTGGACGATGACATCCAGCGGCTTCAAACCAAAAGCAAACAGGCTCTGCAGGATCTCTACAAGAAACTTAACCCCTGGCAAAAAACCCAGGTGGCACGCCATCCCGACCGGCCGCATTTCAAGGACTATACGTCGATTCTGCTTGAAGACTTTCAACCTCTGGCTGGCGACCGTGGATTTGCAGAAGATCACGCAATTCAATGTGGGATCGGTCGATTCAGAGGCCGGTCTGTGGCAATTATGGGCCATGAAAAAGGCAATGATACCCAGTCGCGGCTGAAGCATAATTTCGGCATGGCGCGGCCAGAAGGCTATCGCAAAGCGGTGCGTATCATGAAGCTGGCGCAACGTTTTGGCATTCCAGTGCTGACATTGGTGGACACGGCCGGCGCCTATCCGGGCATTGGCGCTGAGGAACGCGGTCAGGCGGAAGCCATTGCGCGGTCTACTGAAGCCTGTTTGAACCTGACTGTGCCGATGATCTCGGTCATCATTGGCGAAGGTGGATCCGGCGGAGCCATCGCCATCGCCGCTGCCAGTCGCGTCTACATGCTGGAGCATTCAATCTACAGCGTGATTTCACCCGAAGGTGCCGCATCCATTTTGTGGCGCGATGCAACACGCGCCCAGGAAGCCGCGACCAGCATGAAGATTACGGCGCAGGATCTTCAGCAATTGGGTATCATCGATGGTATTGTTTCAGAGCCGATCGGTGGAGCCCATCGCGACAGCCGATCAGTGATCACCGCCACCGCCGATGTTATAGAAGCCGCGCTGAAGGAATTCGACGGCAAATCCGGCGAGGAAATTCTCAAAGAGCGTCGCGAGAAGTTTCTGGCAATCGGTCGAAATCTCTGATCAGCAGGTTTTGAAATAATCTGACGGGCTACAGCGCCGCCTTGCGGTTTTCTTCCAGATAAAGCTGACGCAATTTATCGCCAACCGGGCCGGGCTTGCCGGTTCCAATTGTCTTGCCATCAATTTCGACCACCGGATTGGTAAATCCAGACGCAGACGTTACGAAGGCTTCGTCTGCGCCATAGGCTTCCTTCAGAGTAAATGGCCGTTCTTCAACTTCCATCTGCAGCAAACGGGCACAATCAAGCACCGACTTGCGGGTGATGCCGTGCAAGATATCCTTCGACAGGTCGCGGGTAATAATCTTTCCGCCGTTGACGATATAGGCGTTGTTGGAGGTTCCTTCGGTGACAAATCCGTCCTGAAGCAACCACGCGTCATCTGCGCCGCGCGCCTTGGCCTCCATTTTGGCCAGCGACGGATATAGCAATTGCACGGTTTTAATATCGCGACGTCCCCAGCGCAGATCTTCCACCGAGATAATTTTCAGGCCATTGGCTTCAACCGACGTGCCAACAACCTGCTTCTCCTGGGTAAACAACACCATGGTCACAGGCGTGTCTGCGGGTGGAAAGGCGAAGTCACGATCACCGGGATTGCCCCGGGTAATCTGCAGGTAGATCATGCCCTGATCAATGCCATTCAGCGACACCAGTTCGCGGTGAATTCCCAACAATTCTTCGCGGTCAATCTTGTGACCGAAACTCAATTCATCAAGGGAACGCTGCAGGCGCTGAATGTGCCCCTCAAAACCAATCAGTTTTCCATCAACCACCGTGGTGACTTCATAAACACCATCAGCAAACAGAAATCCGCGATCAAAAATCGAGATATTGGCTTCGTTTTCGGGCAGGTAGGCGCCATTCAGGTAAACAGTTCTCATATTTTTTTTAACCCCAGAGTGCCGGTTCGGGCGGGTAAACATACTTGTCATCAAATTTAAGCGGCGTGGCCCGGTCTTCTGCCAATAACAGCGGGCCGTCAAGATCGGTGTACGCGACACCCTGAGCAACAAGTGTTGCAGGCGCCATAGCCAGCGACGAGCCGACCATGCAGCCGACCATAATACCAAATCCCATAGCCTCCGCCTCAACCCGCAATTTCAACGCCTCGGTCAGTCCGCCGGTCTTGTCGAGCTTGATGTTGACCATGTCATATTTTCCGACCAGCGATTGGAGCGACTTGCGGTCATGGCAGGATTCATCTGCACAGACCGGTAAAATCCGCTCAACGTCCAGCAGAGCATCATCGTTTCCCGCTGGCAGCGGCTGCTCCACCATACGCACGCCAAGTTTTACCAGGATCGGGGCAAGCTGACGGTAGGTATCAGCGTCCCACCCCTCATTGGCATCTATGATTATATCCGTATCAGGCGCACCTTCGCGAACTGCCTCAAGGCGCGCCAGATCCCCTTCGCCACCTAATTTAATCTTCAGCAATGGTCTGCGCGCATGTTGCGCGGCCTTTTCACGCATTGTTTTCGGATCGGCCAGAGACAGGGTATAAGCGGTGATTTCAGGCCCCATAGCCGGCACACCTGCCAGAACATGGGCCCGCCCTCCTGCCCGCTTTGCCTCCAGGTCCCAAAAGGCGCAATCCACAGCATTGCGGGCAGCGCCTGGCTGCAATCGACCCTGCAGCGCAGCGCGATCAAGTCCGTTTTGAAGATCCGGTTCCAAAGAGCGGATTGTCTCAATGACACCCGCCACCGTTTCGTCATATCTGGCATAGGGCACACTTTCGCCCCAGCTGGTATTGGTGCCGTCGCTCAACTTGACAGTGACAACCCGTGACTCGGTGCGCGACCCTCGCGAAATCGTAAACACTTCGGCGAGTGGAAAAACCGTTTCCTCAACCGACAGACTGATCTTTGACATTTTCGCCATCATCCAAGAGCGTCAACCAGCCGGCCAGCACCATGACGGAACGGGTCAACCGTTGGCAATCCCATGCGCGCTTCGGTTTCTTCGCAAATCGCCTTGGCGTCCTCATCGGAAAGGGCCGCCGTGTTGATGGAAATGCCAACAACCTGGCAATCTGGGTTGACCACCCGGGCCAGCGTCAAGGCTGTGTCGCGTAATTCTTCAAGGCTTGGTTGCTGATAATCCGGCAAGCCGCGCATATGCTTGCGGGTGGGTTCATGACACAGGATCAACGCATCGGGTTGGCCGCCATGGATCAGAGCCATCGTCACACCTGAAAAGGAGGCGTGATAAAGACTGCCCTGACCTTCGATCAGATCCCAATGGTCTTCATCATTGTCAGGTGTCAGCCATTCCACCGATCCGGCCATGAAATCCGCGATCACCGCATCCAGAGGCACACCATCCCCGGTGATCAAAATGCCGGTCTGGCCGGTGGCACGGAAGCTTGCCTTCATGTTCCGCGCCCGCATTTCCTTTTCCATGCACAGGGCTGTGTACATTTTGCCAACCGAGCAATCGGTCCCAACAGCCAGACAGCGCTTGCCGGTTCTGCGAACCCCGTTGGCAATCGGGTATTTGATCGAAGGAATGCGAACATCGTGCAACTCACGCTCGTTGAGGCTGGCGGTTTCAACCAGATCAATATCGTCACGCAATAGATTGTGCAGGCCCGAGGCGACATCCATTCCCGCTTCCAGCGCCTGTTTGATCACTTCACGCCAACTGTCGGAAATAAAGCCGCCGCGATTGGCAACGCCAATGACCATGGTTTTTGCGCCTTTGGCAACAGCTTCTTCAATCGTCAGATTTTCCAGGCCCATATCGGCATTGCAGCCTTCCAGCTTGATCTGACCAATGCACAGTTCCGGTCGCCAATCCTTGATACCCTGGGCAACCTTGCCCGCCAACGCATCAGGGGCATCACCCAGAAACAATAAATAAGGTGTCGGGATCATCGTGCTGCTCCGCAATAGATGGAAATTAAAAACTTCTTAGTTTCGCTCATCAGGCAAGCGCAACAAAGAAGTGTCATGGCCTTAATGGAATGGGCGAACTGGCCCCACAAATCAACACCAATTCTGGACCTTATGTTTGCGTCATCCCGCAGGGCAAAAACTTGTTGGCGTATGGATGATCGCATTCATATTGGCAGAAAGTTCAACGCAAAATTCCGCGGTTCGCCGCCATCAGGACCAAAAGACACCTTGCGCTATCCGTTAAATGCACTCTACACTTTCCACCATAAAAATGCGGCAGCCGGTCCATGGGCTGCATGTAAAAAGTGGAGGATTACATGGCCAAAGTAGAAATGACGGTCAATGGACGTATGACTTCGGCAAATGTCGAAGATCGTACCTTGCTGGTTGATTATCTTAGAGAAGAAAAAAATCTGACGGGAACCCATGTCGGCTGCGATACGTCGCAATGTGGCGCGTGTGTTGTTCATGTTGACGGCAAAGCCGTCAAATCCTGTACCGTGCTGGCGGTTCAGGCGGCGGGCAGTGATGTTCGAACAATCGAAGGTCTTGCTGGCGATGATCAATTGCACCCGATGCAGGAGGCGTTTCGCAACAATCATGGCTTGCAGTGCGGGTTTTGCACGCCCGGCATGATCATGAGCGCTGTGGATATGGTCAATCGTCTTGGTCCCAAGCTGAGCGAAGCAACCATTCGTGCCGAGTTGGAGGGCAATATCTGCCGCTGCACGGGGTACCACAACATCGTCAAGTCAATTGCCGCTGGTGCAAAAGCCATGGGCAAGGGGATGAAAAAAGCCGCTGAATGACAATTCAATAAAACTTAGGGTGACTTCAGGCGCCTGAACAGACCGGCAAACCGGTCGTCGTCGCCAAAGTGCCGCCTGTACAATACGGAGGAGATATTATGGGAATTGAAGGTATTGGCGCACGCGTGTTGCGCAAAGAGGATAAACGTTTCATCACAGGTCAGGGTCGCTATACGGATGACCACAAAGTTGCCGGCATGCATTATGCCGCTTTTGTGCGCTCTCCCCACGCCCATGCGAAAATCAAGAAAATCAACAGCAAAGCGGCCAACCAGATGCCCGGCGTTGTTGGAGTTTTCGACGGCAAACAACTGACCGGCGACGGCATTGGAAACATTATCTGCGGATGGATGATCCACTCCAAAGATGGCTCGCCGATGAATATGGGAGCCTGGTCGGCGCTGGCCACTGAATATGTGCGCTATGTCGGTGATGCGGTTGCCGTGGTTATCGCTGAAACTCTGGCCGAAGCCAAAGCCGCTGCGGAAGCAGTCGACGTCAGCTACAAAGTTCTCAAGGCCGTCATCAATGCCGAAGACGCCCTTAAGGATGGCGCACCTCAATTGCACCCTGAAGCCAAGAACAACACAATTTTCGATTGGGAAATCGGTGATGAAGCCGCGACAGATGCCGCATTTAAAGGTGCTGCAAACGTTGTGGAAATGGACATTCGTAATAACCGTCTGGTGCCAAACGCGATCGAACCCCGCTCTGCGCTGGCTGAGTATGATGCGGCTGAGGATCATTTCACGCTGCACACCACGTCGCAGAACCCTCACGTGGCGCGTCTTGTCCTGTCGGCTTTCTATCAGGTCGCTCCTGAAAACAAGCTGCGGGTGATTGCCCCGGATGTCGGCGGTGGTTTTGGTTCCAAGATTTACATCTATCCAGAGGAAATAGTCTGCCTTTGGGCGGCCAAGAAAGCCCGTGTGAAAGCCATCAAATGGACGGCCGACCGCAGTGAGGCATTCATAACCGACGCCCACGGTCGCGACCATGTATCGAAAGCCAAAATGGCGTTTGACGCCGATAACCGGATCCTCGGATTCAAGATCGACACGATTGCCAATATCGGCGCCTACATGTCGCTGTTTTCGTCCTCCGTACCGACCTATCTCTATGCAACTTTGCTGTCGGGCCAGTACAATATTGCCAATATCCATTGCAATGTGCGCACCGTTTACACCAACACCGTGCCAGTTGATGTCTATCGCGGTGCCGGTCGACCAGAAGCCGCCTTCCTGGTGGAACGGATGATGGAAACCGCAGCCCGCCAACTGGACGTTGATCCTGCGGAATTACGGCGTCTCAATTTCGTCCGCGAATTCCCGCATCAGACCCCGGTGATCTTTTGCTACGATGCTGGTGATTATGAAACATCGCTCAATGCGGCGATGGAAGCTGCCGACTACGCCAATTTTGAAAAACGCCGCAAGAGGTCAGCCCGCAAGGGCAAGCTGCGTGGCATTGGCATGAGTTGCTACATCGAAGCCTGCGGCATCGCGCCGTCAGCTGCGGTTGGTTCGCTGGGTGCCGGTGTTGGTCTTTGGGAATCTGCTGAAATACGCGTCAATCCGGTCGGTACGGTTGAAATCCTGACCGGCTCTCACAGCCATGGCCAGGGCCATGAAACGACGTTTGGGCAGCTGGTATCGGACCGCTTTGGATTGCCGAGCGAAAACGTTCAGGTTATTCATGGCGACACCGACAAGGTGCAGTTTGGCATGGGAACCTATGGCTCCCGTTCCGGGGCTGTGGGCATGTCGGCGATTGAAAAGGCCCTCGACAAGGTCGAAGACAAAGCCAAGAAAATTGCCGCCCATATGTTGGAAGCATCTGAAGGTGACATCGAAATCAAGGATGGCGAAGTATCGGTCAAAGGCACCGACAAAAAACTGCTGTGGCACGAAGTCTGCCTTGGTGCCTATACCGGTCACAATCTGCCGGAAGGCATGGAGCCCGGATTGAAGGAAGGCGCATTTTACGACCCGACCAACTTCACATTCCCGGCTGGATGTTACATCTGTGAGGTTGAAGTTGATCCCGATACCGGCACAACGACGATCGAACAATTCGTCGCTGCCGATGATTTCGGCAAGATCATCAACCCGATGATCGTTGAAGGTCAGGTCCATGGTGGTGTCGCTCAGGGCATCGGTCAGGCAATGATGGAAAATGCCGAATATGACGATTCCGGTCAGTTGATATCGGCCCTCCTACATGGATTACACCATGCCCCGGGCTGATGACCTGCCAAGCTTCAAGGTTTCAACGACCGAGACCCTGTGTCCTGGCAACCCATTGGGAATGAAAGGATGCGGTGAAGCCGGAGCCATTGGCTCTCCGCCCGCTGTCATCAATGCGATCACCAATGCCATTGGGCATAACAACCTTCCCATGCCAGCCAGCCCGCATAATGTCTGGGCAGCTGTTCAAGCCGGCGAATAAGAGGAAAAATCATGTACGATACAACTTATACACGTGCAAAAGACGCAAGCGACGCCGCAAAGAAAATGCGTGCGGCAGAAGACGGCCAGTTTATTGCCGGCGGCCACACCTTGCTACCCACAATGAAGCAGCGGCTGGCAGCCCCATCCGACCTGATTGACATTTCCCACATCAAGGGAATGGCGGATATTTCGGTATCCCGAAAGGATGTCACCATCGGAGCGGCAGCAACCCACGCATCGGTTGCCAATCACTCGAAGCTGATGAAGGTCTGCCCGTCGCTTTGCGAATTGGCGTCACATATCGGCGATCCGGCGGTACGCAATCGGGGCACAATTGGCGGCTCTATCGCCAACAATGATCCGGCTGCTGATTATCCGGCTGCAATGGTCGCACTTGGTGCAACCATCGTTACCAACAAGCGCAAGATCAGGGCCGACAGGTTCTTCACCGGCATGTTTGAAACTTCTCTCAAAGAGGACGAGGTGATCAAGGCCGTAACCTTCAAAGCGCCGAAATCCGGTGCCTATGCCAAGTTTCCAAACCCCGCATCGCGTTATGCAATGGCCGGTGTTTATGTGGCGGACCACGGCAAGAAGGATATCCGTGTGGGTGTTACTGGTGCTTCCTCCGGTGGTGTTTACCGCGCCAAGAACATGGAAAAGGCGCTGGCAAAGGACTTTTCAGCCGATGCGATTGACGGATGCAAGGTGGATGAAGGCGACATGCTTTCCGACATTCACGGTTCAGCCGCCTATCGGGCCAATCTGGTAAAAGTCATGGCCAAACGGGCGATTGCCGCAGCCGGATAGGCTGGTCATTGGTTAGAAAGTTCGCTTTCAATTGCAATCAGACGGGTCTGGTGATCGTGTCGGGGTTGAACGGGCTCAGCTGAGTTCGGAAGCCGCAATTCGATAAACCTGCCCGTCGCCGCGCATCAATGCGTGAAAATCACGGTCTTTGAAGAGCCCTTCAAAAGCTGCATCAAAGACGTTCAAACCGCCGGTATAAGCTCCGAAGCTCGGCATGATCATGCGGCTCGCCGACGCTGCAAAGCAGGAGCGGCGCACCGAGCGACCGCGCCGCACAAGACGCGCCTTGGGATGCAGATGCCCCGCGACTTCGCCCGGCGCTGCATCTACTTGAGGCTCATGGGTGAGAAACAGCCGACCCAGCACAAGATTATTCAACACCTCTCCTCCCAAACCGGCAGGAGGCGAGGGGTCGTGATTGCCACTGATCCAGACCCATTCACGCCCCTTCATCAGCGACACCAGCAATTCAAGGTTTTGTGGGGACAGACGCTCGGATGCCGCATCATCGTGAAAGGAATCCCCCAAAGCGATCACCTTTTTTGGCTGCCACTTGTCAATACAAAGCGCCAACCGTTTCAATGTTGCGATTGTGTCGTAAGGGGGGAGCAACTGGCCCCGCCTTGCAAATGACGACCCCTTTTCCAGATGCAGATCAGCCACCAGCAATGCCTGTTCAGCAGGCCAAAAAACCACGCCTTCACAATCTGTTACGAGTTCGACACCGTTGACGGCATGAATGCAGGTTCCCCGATAGGACGCCGCTGTAAACAGGTCCGGCAATGGTAGATTGGTCTGCAATTGAGCCATAAGTGTATTGTCGTCCAGCGCTGTTTGGCGTGACCCTGCCGGAATACGCTTGGACTTGGTGCGGGCCTTTAGGGACCAGCGATAGGAAGATGGCGAATCACTCAATTAACTTACCTTACACGGTCATGGCTTCGGATATCAGGTTTTCGGCAGCCTCTGCCAGCAATGAATCATTGGCCTCTCCCGGAACTGCCTCTCGGCCGATTTCCAACATGATTGGCACTGCCAGCGGCGATACCTGAGTAAGATTTTTATGAATGATCTGTCCCTTGATGCGGGCCAGCAGATCGCCCAGTCGATGGATATCGAGAAGTCCGGTCGCGGCATCCTCGCGGGTCGCCTGCATCAGAATATGATCGGGTTCATGTTCGCGCAAAACATCGTAGATCAGATCGGTGGAGACGGTAATCTGGCGCCCGGACTTTTCTTTACCCGGATGGTTTTTTTCAATTAGTCCTGCGATCAGAGCCACCTGACGGAATGTGCGCTTCAGCATGAAACTGTCTTCCATCCAGGTCTCCAGATCATCCCCCAGCATGTCTTCGTCAAACAGGCCAGACAATGACAGGCTCCCCGCCTCGATCATGGCACCCAGGTCATTCAGCCCCCAAACACAAATACAATAATCTGTAGCAACAAATCCTGTGGGACGCGCCCGCGCTCGCTCCAGGCGTTTGGTCAACAACATGCCAAGCGACTGGTGGGCCAGCCGTCCTTCAAAGGAATATACGACGAGGTAGTGTTTTTCGCCCCGCGGAAATGTCTCAACCAGCAATTGATCGACCGTTGGAATCACCGATTTCTGTTGTTGAATTTTCAACCACTGTGAAACCTGCAACGGCAGTTCGGCCCAACTCTTCGGGTTCGCCATCATCGCCCTGATATGTTCGGCCAGATAGGTTGAAAGCGGGAATTTGGAACCGGCATAAATCGGCACCATCGGATCCTTGGAAATCGTTGGTGTGACAATTGCCTCGTTTTCGCGAATGCCCTCAAAACGCACAATTTGTCCGGCGAACATAAACGTGTCGCCATAAACCATCTGTTCCAGAAAATATTCTTCCAGCTTGCCCAGTGATCTTCCACCGCGCGTCGCTGCTATGCCCTTGCCATCCCGTTTTACAAATCTCAGCAGCCGCACCGTCATGGCAGGCGCCTCGTAGATTGTCCCGGCGTTCAAGCGGTACTGTTGGGCAAATCGAGGATGAGTCAGGCGCCATTCTCCGCTTTTGTCGTCGACCTTTTTTATCTTGGAATAGCGTTCGTAGGTTTTAAGGGCATAGCCGCCGGTGGAGACGAAATGCACGCATTGCTCATAGGTGTCCCAGTCAAGCTCAGCATAGGGTGAGGAACTTATGATTTCGTGATAGAGTTCATCTTCCTGAAACGGGCCAGCTACTGCCATGCCCAATATATGCTGGCACAGGACATCAAGCGCGCCTGCTCTTAACGGGGGCGTGTCCTGATGACCCAGATAATTTGCGTCCAGTGCCGCCTTGCACTCCATAACTTCAAAGCGATTTGCCGGCACCAGCACGGCACGTGATGGCTCGTCCATTCGGTGATTTGCGCGGCCAATTCGCTGGGCCAGCCGGCTGGCTCCTTTGGGAGCGCCAATATGCAGAACAAGATCAACATCGCCCCAGTCAATACCCAGATCGAGGGTCGAAGTTGCCACGACCGCCCGCAACGCATTGATCGCCATAGCGGCCTCTACCTTACGACGTTGACCAACATCCAGCGATCCGTGATGCAGAGCGATGGGCAGATTGGCATCGTTGATACGCCAAAGATTTTGAAACAGAAATTCGGCTTGACTTCGCGTGTTGACGAACAGGATGGCGGTTCGGGCGGATTTGATCGTCTCATAGATTTCACCGACCGCATGGCGTGCAGAATGTCCTGACCAGGGGAGCCGTTCGCTGGTGTCCAATATTTTGATTTGCGGCTTGGCACCACCATCAACAATGATCAGACCGGCCCGGTGATCGATCTTGGTATCGCCCCGGTTTTGAGCGACAAGCCAGCTTTGCAGATCGGCTGGATTTGCAACCGTTGCTGACAACCCAATCGTCTGCAACTGCGGCTGCAGGCGACGCAACCGGGCCAGACCGAGGGCCAGCAGATGACCCCTCTTGGACGTCACCAAAGAATGTAGCTCGTCAAAAATCACGTAGCGCAGATCGGCGAAAAACCTGTCACTGTCCTTTCCCGCAATCAACAATGCCAGTTGCTCCGGTGTGGTCAGCAATATGTCGGGCGGCAGAAGTTTTTGCCGCTGGCGTCGATGTGAAGGCGTATCGCCGGTACGGGTTTCCACGGAAACCGGCAGCGACATTTCCTCAATGGGTGTTTCCAGATTGCGTTTGATATCGACGGCCAACGCCTTGAGCGGCGAAATATAAAGCGTGTGAATGCCCTTGTGAGGTTCCCCCGGTTTGCGCTTTGGGCGCTCCGTGAGTTCCGTCAGGGCCGGCAGGAAACCGGCCAATGTCTTGCCAGCGCCGGTCGGAGCAATCAGGAGGGTGGAGCCGCCCTGACGAGCCCGGTGCAGAAGATCGAGTTGATGATGGCGCGGTCGCCAGCCTTTGTCGTTAAACCAATTATCGAAAACAACCGGCAATTTAGTTGCAGATTCAACAATTGCAGGTTGATTATTCGCGGCCATGCCGGTTTCAATCGCCATGGCTGTATCGTAGCTTTTTCACCATGAACGTCGAGCACAATCCCCTGATCAATTTTGTTATTGTGAGCTGCCTGATATTGCTGGCCAGTTGCAGCTATGAATCGAGCTCACCACCAAAATACGATGGCGACATGGTATTGGCAATTTCCTGGCAAGCCGGCTTTTGTGAAACCCGCCCGAGATTGCCCGAATGCCGAAGTCAGACAACCCGACGCTATGATGCCAACCATTTTTCACTTCACGGCCTTTGGCCGCAACCGCGCAACCAATCCTATTGCAATGTCGACGCCAGCCAAAAGCGTCTCGACACCTCGCGCAAGTGGTCTCGTCTGACTGGCCTTGGCCTGTCAGAAGAGCTGCAGAACGAGTTGCTGAAAATCATGCCCGGTGCCCGATCCTTCCTGCATCGCCATGAATGGATCAAACACGGCACCTGCTATTCCGCCGATGCAGAAACCTATTTTCACGATTCTCTCCTGTTGATGAACAAGATCAACAACTCGCCACTGCGTGACCTGTTTGCAAGTTCGATAGGTAAGCAATTGACCGGTCGGCAAATTCGCAAGGTGGTGAATGCCAGTTTCGGCAAGGGTGCGGGTCAACGGGTGCGCATCGCCTGCAAACGCGACGGAAGGCGTACCATCATCACCGAACTGACGATTGGATTAAGAGGTGAAATTACTGAACAAATGCCCCTTTCCGACCTGATTCAGGCTGCGCCGCAAACACGACCCGGCTGCCCGGCCGGTATTGTCGACGCTGTGGGGCTGCAGTAACCCGCGCTCAACTTGACGGACAATCCGGCAGATCTATCACAAACCGGGATCCGGGCGCATCATCATCGCGCAACTCAATTGTTCCCCCATGAGCTCGGATCAATTCAGCCGCAATGGCCAGACCCAATCCGGTGCCGCCATTTTGCCCAGTTGCGGAAAATGCGGTGAACAGGTTCTCGCGGACCTTGGCTGGAAATCCGGGGCCTGTATCGGATACAAGAATTTGAACGCCGTCGGGCAGTCGTTGGGCCGAAATGGTCAGACGTTTGACAACAGCATCATCCGACGTGTTGGTCATCGCCTGAACGGCATTGCGCGACAGGTTCAACAAAACCCGAAACAATTGTTCCGGATCAGCCGTGACCTCAAGATGCGGATCGGTTTGATTGATCCATTCAACAGGGCTTTCAACGTTACTGTCGCGGTCCAACGCCAGAGCCTCGGCCACGTCTTCACACAGGCGATGCAGGCGCACGACGTTGCGCTGAGGTAACGCCTCTCCTGATTTTCCGTAGGCCAGAACCGATTTGGTATAATCTGCAGCCCGGTCAATCGTCCTGACTAAGCGGGGGGCCAGCCTTTGCGCGACCGGGTCCTCAAGATCCGACAAGCGGTCAGAAAACAGTGACGCGGACGCCAGAATATTGCGCAGGTCGTGGTTGATCTTCGACACCGCCAGCCCGAGATCTGCCAAATGCCGCTGTTGCGCCATGGTGCCGCGGACCTGTTTTTGCATCGAACTGAGCTGCACTTCGGCTACGCCAATTTCGTCGCGGCGACCCGATGGCTCGATCACCTTTGAAGCGTCTTCGGGATTGTTGGAAAAATCCAACATGGCCCCAGACATGCGCTGCAGGGGACGAATGAGCAGCGCGCGAAGGGTCAGAAAAACCGCCAGACCGGTGAAAATCGAAATCGCCAGTGAAATCAGCAAAACGTTACCCGCATAGCTCAGCATCGCGTCGCGCAACGGCTTTTCCTTCATGACCAATTCAAGCGTACCGTTTCGTTCCGTCATCGGACCGAAGACCCTGATTGTTCGGTTTTCTCCCCCCAATATCAGGGTATCCAGCGCGTCGGTGATGGAGCGCACGGCCTGTATACGGCCCGGCATGGCCAGTTCCACATGGCGCGCCACATTGCCTGGCATGGCTTTGGTGGCCAGCACCCGTCGAGCTCCCTCGCGACGCACAACAATGACTTCGGTTTGCGTCAGCGACAGCAACTGGTCCCGCACATCATCGGGAACGGCGTCATCCGGCAACCGCTCAAGGGCCAACGATGCAGCCTCCCCGGCAACGAAATGATCAGACAACCATGTCAGTCGAAAGTTGGCGACTGAGGGAATGAATACGAATATCTCCGTCAGCATAATCACCACCATGGTGAGAATGAGCAGCTTGCCCGACAGGCTTCGCGGAATCATGCGATTCCGCTCAACCGGCACGGTATTTTCGCTCTTGAGTTCAAATTGGCTCAACGGCAGAGGGCCCTCAATCGTCATATTCAGATAATGCTCTTGGCAATTATATGAATACTAACCGAATTTTGCCAAAAAGCGTACCAGCCAACGCACAAACGGCTTTTTTGTCGCGGGGGCGTAAAATGAGGTGGCGGCCCGCTTGCCGATTTCGCTCATTGTCGGATAAGGCGCAACATAGCCGGCAATGTCCTTCACCTTCAGTTTTTGTGATATCGCCAGAGCCCACATATTCATCATTTCTCCCGCCATGACGCCGGCGATGGAGACGCCTTCAATTGTGCCATTCTTGCGGGCAATGATCTTTATCAATCCACTGGTCTTCTTTTCGGCCTGGGCGCGGTCATTTTCTGCATAAGGCCAGCGCAGAATTCTAATATCTTTGAAACTGGCGCGGGCGGTTTCTTCGGTATGCCCGACATGGGCCAGTTCCGGATCCGTATAGGTGCTCCACGGGATAATGTGAGTATTCTCCTTGGCATTCATGCGAAAAAGAATGGCCCGGATGACCAGACCGGCATGATAGCCCGCGACATGAGTGAATTGCAGGCTGCCTGCTACATCTCCAATAGCATAGACCTTGGAATTACTGGTCCGCATTTTTTTGTTCACGGTGATGCCCCGTCTCGAATATTCAATGCCGGCCTTTTCAAGATCCAGCCCGCCAACAGTCGCAGCCCGACCAGTGGCCACCAATAATGTGTCACCATCAATGGTGTCTTCCACTCCGTTGATCTCCACATGCAGACGAATCTTCTGGGTTTTGCCCACGAAGGTTTTTTCAACCCGTATCACCTTGGTTTCCTCGCGGATTTCAACGCCTTCGCCGCGTATTTTCTCAAGCACAATTGCCGCAAGTTCAGGATCGTCCTTGCCCAGCGCCTTCAGACCCTCAATTACGGTTACTTTTGCGCCCAGGCGGTGATGTGCCTGGGCCATTTCCAGACCGATAGGTCCCCCCCCGATAACCAGCAAATGGCCGGGATTGCGGGTTCTGTCGAAAATCGTTTCGTTGGTGACATAATCAACTGTGTCGAGGCCCGGAATGGGTGGCACAAATGGGGCAGATCCGGTGGCCACAACAAATCGCCGCGGTTTGATGACATAATCGCCGGCTTCGACGGTTTTTTTATCGACAAACCGTGCCGCGTCCTGAATCACCGTCACACCAAGTGCTTCAAACCGCTCAACACTGTCCATTGGAGCGATTGTATCAATCACCCCATGCACATGATCATGCGCCTGCTTGAAACTGACCCGTGGTCCCGTTGCTTCCTTACCACCGGTGCTGACACCAAATTGCGGCGCATCGCGCATCGATTGGGCGTGTTTTGCCGCAGCGATCAGCGCTTTTGATGGAACGCAGCCATAATTTAGGCAGTCACCCCCCATTTTTCCCTTTTCGATCAGCACGACATCAACTCCGAAAGATGCAGCGGCAGAGGCGACAACCAAGCCTCCGGAGCCGGCGCCAATTACACAGATGTCAGGTTTTAAGAGAGTGACCATGCGGGTTCCAGATTAATTTATGTAATTCGTTGTTATACTGGTACGATCTTGAACCACCGCTTTCAACAGGCCGGTGATCACGCTGTTATGACACCCGTGTTACCATTACGTGGGGTGGAATGATTTGTCGTAAAATCTTGGGTTGGTTTTGATTGACTCGCCGCCAAGCTCTGCCTATACAGCGCCAACGCGACGTGAGCATCTTCTGGCAAAGCCGGAGCGGAATTCGTTAACAAGTTCCTTACCCGCCACGACGTACAAAGCTTTGATGAATGACAAGAGGGCCGGTCTTCGACTGGCATATCGATATGAAACGGACCTATCAGCCCAGTAAACTGGTACGCAAACGCCGCCACGGCTTTCGTTCTCGCATGGCAACTCCAGGCGGACGTCGGGTGATCGCAAAACGTCGTGCCCATGGCCGCAAAAAACTCTCAGCCTAAGTCGGAAATCACGGTCAATCGATTGAAAGACCGGGCAGATTTTCTGAAAGCAAGAGAAGGAGCGCGTTCTCACGAGCGCGCTTTTGTTTTGCAATTACGACAGCGAACTGACCAGTGTGATGGCGGTTTGCGGGTCGGCTATACGGTTACAAAAAAAGTCGGAAACTCGGTTGAGCGCAATCGCATCAAGCGTCGATTGCGCGAAGCGGTGAAACTCGCTGACCTTCCTGAGCAGTGTCGCAACAAGGATGCCGTGCTGATCGCGCGGCGGATTGCGCTGAATTGCCCCTTCGATTCGCTGGTCGCGGCGGTCAACCACGGCATGCGTCACGCAAAATTCGAACAAAAACCCAACAATAAGGGAAAACGACGCGATCGCCGTGTTGCAAATCAACACTGAGCGGGGCAAAACGTGCCAGCAAATTTCCTGTGGCATCCGCCATAGAGCTACCCCACATGAGTTGAATTAATCTCTGATAACTAGACGGGCTTCCTGATGGACAACCAACGCAATTTCATTCTCGCCGCCGTTCTGTCGCTGGCGGTCGTGTTTTTCTGGCAGATGCTCGTCATCAGCCCGCGTATCGAGAAAGAACGAGCCGCCGCTGAAGCGCAGGCGCAATTGCAGGCTGAAACCACGCCATCAAATGAATCAACAACGGCGGTGCCGTCTTCAGGCAGCGAAGGCGTGCCTGCGCCAACCTCCGGCCAATCCGCGGTTCCTGGCAGCAGTGGCCAGCAGGCATCGACCAACGACTCTGCGGGCAGAGTGGAGTTCCGTTCCGAAAAGCTCGATGGCAGCATCAATTTGAAGGGCGGTCGCATTGATGATCTGAATCTGGCGCTGTATCGCCAGACAGTTGATCCAACCAGCCCGGAAATTCGCCTGTTAATGCCGGTCAACAATGAAAACGCCTATTTTGCCGAATTCGGCTTTTCTCCAAACGCCGATGCCGGCGAGGTACCTGGGCCCGGCACCGTGTGGACACAGGCCAAAGGGGGCAATCTGACACCTTCCTCGCCCATCGTGCTGCAATACAACAATGAAAAGGGCCTCGAGTTTCAGCGCAAAATCGAACTCGACGCCGACTATATGTTCACCGTGACCGACACGGTAACAAATACCAGCCCGGCGGCGGTTGCCCTGAAGCCCTATGGTCGCATCGCGCGCTATGGAACACCTGAAGTGGCAGGCATCTATGTGCTCCACGAAGGCCTGGTCGGCTCTGTCGGTGATCAGGGACTGGACGAATACGATTACGGCGACATCGAAGACGAAAAACAGGTCACCAAGGAATTGGCCGAGAGTGGCTGGCTCGGCATAACCGACAAATATTGGGCCACGGCGCTGATCCCCGGCGGTTCTTTCGTCGCCCATTACAATTACTATTCAAACGGGCGCCCGTTTTATCAAAGCGACTTTCTCGGCGAAGCAATCACCATTGCCGCCGGCGGCACTGCTGAAACCTCCAGCCGTCTCTTCGCAGGTGCCAAGAAAGTCGACATTATCGATGCCTATCGCGACAATCTGAGCATTCCGCTTTTTGATAAAATCATCGACTGGGGTTGGTTTTACTGGCTGACCAAACCGTTGTTTGGCGTGATGAACTGGATTTATCAACTGGTTGGCAATTTCGGCGTGGCAATTCTTGGCGTGACCGTGCTGTTGAAAATATTGTTCTTCCCACTGGCCAACAAATCCTATGCGTCGATGGCCAATATGAAAAAAATGCAGCCGGAAATGACGGCCATTCGCGAACGCCATGCTGATGACCGGCAGGCGCAGCAAAAGGAACTGATGGCGCTGTACAAGAAGGAAAAAATCAACCCGGCAGCAGGTTGTTGGCCGGTTCTGATCCAGATCCCTGTATTCTTCTCGCTGTATAAGGTGATCTACGTCACCATCGAGATGCGCCACGCGCCGTTCTTCGGCTGGATTCATGACCTTTCGGCGCCTGACCCAACATCGTTTTTGAACCTGTTTGGCCTGCTGCCATTTGAAACGCCGGCGTTTCTGGCACTCATTGCCGTTGGTGTATGGCCGCTCATCATGGGCATCACCATGTTCATCCAGATGCAGATGAACCCTGCCCCACCTGATCCGACCCAGCAGATGATCTTCAAATGGATGCCGGTCATGTTCACGTTCATGCTGGCAACTTTCCCAGCCGGTTTGGTGATCTATTGGGCGTGGAACAACTTCCTGTCGATCTTGCAACAAGGAACCATCATGAAACGCCAGGGGGCGAAGATTGAATTATGGGACAATCTGAAGGCAATGTTGAGCAAGAAAAAAGAAGGATCCAACTGACAAAACGTTGATCATGTGACGCCCTAGCAAAAGGCAAAGAATCACATAAACAATTCTTTATATGGACTTGCGCAGATAAGTCCGGACTGCTAAACCCGCGCCCAGTATTGTGCTCGGTTGATGCCGGCACGTGATTTCCTGTTCCATTGGATAATTGCAGATAAGGATGCCTGTCATGGCCCAACACGATTACATAGTAAAAGATATTTCGCTGGCGGATTTTGGCCGCAAGGAGCTCGATATCGCCGAAACCGAAATGCCGGGCCTGATGTCTCTGCGCGAGGAATTTGGCGCTTCAAAACCCCTCAAGGGTGCGCGCATTGCAGGCTCCCTGCACATGACAATTCAAACAGCTGTGTTGATTGAAACATTGGTAGCCCTGGGCGCCGATGTTCGCTGGGCCTCGTGCAACATCTATTCCACTCAAGACCATGCAGCCGCTGCCATTGCCGCTTCCGGCGTTCCGGTATTCGCCATTAAAGGTGAAACGCTGGAAGAATATTGGGATTATGCCGACAAGATCTTCTTTTTTGGTGGTGAAGACGGAACCTGCAACATGATCCTGGATGATGGTGGCGATGCCACCATGTATATTCTGATCGGTGCACGGGTGGAAAATGGGGAGACCGATCTGATCGAAAGCCCACAGTCGGAAGAAGAAGAATATCTGTTTGCCCAGATCAAAAAACGCCTGAAGGCGTCTCCGGGCTGGTTCACCAAACAACGTGACGACATTCAAGGTGTATCAGAAGAAACCACCACCGGTGTTCACCGCCTGTATCAGCTGGTTGAAAAAGGCTTGCTTCCTTTCCCGGCAATCAACGTCAACGACTCGGTCACCAAGTCCAAATTTGACAATAAATATGGCTGTAAAGAATCGCTGGTTGACGGCATTCGCCGGGCCACGGACACCATGATGGCCGGCAAAACCGCTGTGGTTTGCGGGTATGGTGACGTTGGCAAGGGCTCTGCCGCCTCATTGCGCGGTGCTGGCGCACGGGTGAAGATCACCGAAATCGATCCGATCTGCGCGCTGCAGGCTGCAATGGACGGATTTGAAGTCACCACGCTGGAAGATGCTGTTGAAGAATCCGATATCTTCATCACCACCACCGGCAACAAGGACATCATCCGCATCGAGCATATGCGTGCCATGAAGGACATGGCGATTGTCGGCAATATCGGCCACTTTGATAACGAGATTCAGGTCGCCAATCTGCGCAATCTGAAAATGACCAATATCAAAGACCAGGTGGACATGTATGAAATGCCATCCGGCAACCGCATGATCCTGTTGTCGCAGGGCCGCCTGCTCAACCTTGGCAATGCAACCGGGCATCCGTCATTTGTGATGTCAGCCTCATTCACCAACCAGGTACTGGCTCAGATCGAGCTTTGGACCAAAGGTGATGACTATGAAAACAAGGTCTACATCCTGCCCAAACATCTCGACGAGAAAGTCGCACGGCTGCATCTTGAGAAAATCGGCGCAAAGCTGACCGAATTGTCAAATGAGCAGGCTGACTATATCGGCGTGACGACCAACGGCCCTTACAAGCCCGAGCATTATCGCTACTGATTCAATCACAGCAGCTCCCGTTTTATTGGGCCGTCTCCGGGTTTAGCATAAGCCTAAATCTGGAGGCGGCCCAAATCATTTCGACTGACTGAAATTCCAGCGTCTTCACATTGTCTGCAATTTGGTTCTCCATTATCCCAAAGTGTATCGTGCAAATTGACACAAATTGGCAGCCGCTTGTGTGTCATGACTTCCAGACATCCAACTCGCCGGGCAACTGCATAAATGAAAATACCGCAAAAAATATTTGGCATCGCCATTTTGGTATTCATGATCATGGGATCAACGATCCTGTATTCGACTTACAAGCTTTATGGCGTCTCCCGGGAGATCAAAAGCCTGGCGGAAGTTTTCATCCCTCTTTCCGATCAGTTGGCGGATATCGACATCCAGATTGTCGAACAGGAACTGGATGTTGAACGTTCGGAAAAACACATTGTTGAAGCCAAGCTGATTGATGAAGAATTGAAAGAGCTGGCCGCGGGCATTGTGCCTGAACACCTCTCGGTTTCGGGAAATACGGTGGACCAGCAGATCGCGCATCTGAATGAACAACGCGCGCTTCTCACAACCAAAATCAAGATTGAAGAAGGCGAATTCATCAAGCGTGAACAACAGGTTGATGCTGCCATCAAGAAGGCTGAAAAGCTCGTAGAACAATCGGTTGAGCGGGTCGCGACATCGCAGGGGCGGGAAACCCTGTTATCGATTATCCCGCTGCTCAAGACCGTCGATTTACAGCACTCAAACCTGCATGCACAACAAGCCATTTTGATTGAAGCGATGAAAACGGACAGCCCCCTCCAACATGAGTTGGAGGAGCTGATTGAAAAAGAAGATCGCGAACTGCAATCGGCGGTTAAGACCACATGGCTCAAGGTAGCCCGGTTCACCGAACGCTCAGCGCTTGTTGCCGAAGAACACGAGCGTCAGGCGCTGTTGGTGAGCGTATGGTTGACCATCGTGGCTGGTCTGCTGGCGCTTGTTGTATCGCTGTTTGTTATTCGCGGCATGTTGAAACCGCTGAGAAACCTGATGGCCGCAACTGGGCAGGTGGAATCCGGTGATCTGACCGGTGTCATCAGCAGCGATACTTCTGATGAGATTGGTGATTTGACCCGCCGCTTCAATTCAATGGTCGAAGGTTTGCGCAAAACCGAAGAAATCAAGGACAAGTTTGGCCAATATGTTGACCCCCGTGTTGTATCGGGTCTGATCGGTGATCCCGACATGGAATTGGTCAACGGCGAGAAGAAAGTTGTTTCGGTATTCTTCTCTGACCTGGTCAATTTCACCGGAATTTCAGAACGCTTCACACCCGCCGGTCTGGTGAAGATGGTCAACCGCTACCTGACGATGATGTCGCAACCGATTACTGCCAATCATGGTCTGATCGACAAGTATATCGGTGATGCGATCATGGCATTCTGGACCACCCCGTTTTGTACCGATGGGGATCAGGCGAGCCTGGCAGTTGAAGCTGCGTTAAAAGATGTTGAACTGATCAAGCAATTGCAGGCTGAACTGCCTGAGCTGATGGGTCTTCGCAAGGACATTCCTCAAATCGGCATGCGTATCGGTCTTGCAACCGGTGAAGCCCTGGTCGGGTCGATAGGCTCGGATACGACCAAAAATTACACGGTGATGGGCGACACGGTAAATCTGGGGTCGCGACTAGAAGGGGCCAACAAGAATTATGGAACCCATGTGCTGGTATGCGAACGAACCTATCAGATGGCATCAGTCCGGTTTGAGTTCCGAAAGATCGACAAAATTATCGTCACTGGCAAAACTGAACCGGTGTCGATCTATGAACCTTTGGGGCCACTTGGAGATGTTGAGCAATCCGTACTCGATCAAAAGGATGATTTTGAGGCGTCACTTGCAGCGTTTCACAACGGTGATTGGGCCGCTGCGCGAACTGCGTTTCAAACCTATCATGATGCCTATCCCGAGGATGGCGCTGGCCAGACATATCTTTACCGTCTGGACGCCATTGACCGTGATGGACCGCCGCAAAACTGGGCCGGTGTTTGGCAATTGCACTCAAAATAGGTGTTGGCGGATGATATGATCCTGTCAGGATCGGCATCCCTGCATTGGGGTGCGACAATCGGTAAAACGAATTTGAGGCTTGCACCGATCCGCGAACTGCGCTCTAGCCTGTTGCAATGGTTCAACCGTTGGAACGAACGCTCAATATGATAGACATCGCCCATCCCCTGTATTTTGTGCGTCACGGGCAAACCGACTGGAATGCCCTGGCGCGCTATCAGGGAAGCACCGATACCAGCCTTTCTGAATTGGGAAAGCACGAAGCCCAGCGCAATGGCAAACTACTCGCTGCTCGGTTGCAGGCTGATCAGGTTGAATTGTCCCAATTGCAGTTGGTGTCATCGCCGCTCAAGCGGGCCCGGCAAACGAGCGAAATCATCTCCAGCTGTTTTGATCCTCACCCACCGGTCACGATCAACCCGGTATTTCGTGAATTGTCGGCTGGTAGATGGGAGGGATTGACCAGCATCCAGGTCAAGGAGCGCTATTACGAAGAGCGCAAGTCGCGCAAACTGGATCGATGGCTTTTCAAGCCGCAAGGTGGTGAATCGATGGCCGAGCGATCCGATGAAATTGAAAATGGCCTTCGCGAGCTTTCACCCAACAGCGTTTTGATCACCCATTGCGTTGTTTTGCGCATTATTTTCCACCTCTTAACGGACTTCGGAAAGCAGGCAGCGACCAGTGTTGAGACGCCTCATGTGTCAATTTGGTGTTGGAATGGTGTAAAATTGCACAGACAGGACTAGAAATGCCTTTCTGCGCTTAACGACCGCGTTCAAGTGTGCCAGACTATTTCCAATAAACCGGGAAAACCGGTACGGGAGAGAACAAGGGTAACAGTCTTGGCGCAAGCAAGCGCATCTGCAAACAAGACCAATGAGGGGGAGCAACAAGGAGGAGTGTCGAGAGATTATTCTCACGACATAATTCGCGTTGACGACCTTCATTTGGCGATCGACCTGAAGGGTGCGGATATTGAAGTTATCCGTGGCGCCTCCTTTCGTATTCCAGCGGGCAAGACTGTTGCGCTGGTCGGAGAATCTGGCTCCGGAAAATCCATCTTGTCGCAGGCCATTCTGGGAATTCTCCCCAATGTGGCCCGCATTACGGCAGGCAATATCTGGTACCGCGAAAATGCCAGTGACCAACCACTCGATCTGGCCGGCCTGAAAGACGATTCCGCTGAACGCATTGCGCTGCGCGGCGGCAAAATTTCGATCATTTTTCAGGAACCGATGACGTCCCTGTCACCGCTCCACACAATCGGCAATCAGATCGGCGAAGCACTTGAACTGCATCGCGACATCGCCAGAAACGAAGTTCAAACAACCGTTGTGCAGATGCTGGATCTGGTCGGATTTCCAAACCCCGAGGCTGCATGGTCGATGTATCCGATGGAATTGTCGGGGGGACTGAGGCAGCGTGCGATGATCGCCATGGCCTTGATCTGCCACCCAGCCTTACTGATAGCAGATGAACCGACCACGGCTCTCGACGTATCGATGCAGGCCAAGATCTTGAGCCTGCTGAAAGAACTTCAGCTAAAGCTTGGCATGGCGGTGTTGTTGATCACCCATGACCTCGGTGTTGTGGCCAACATGGCTGACGAAGTTGTGGTGATGTATCACGGGCAGATTATGGAGGCCGGGCCTCGCGAAGCCATATTCAAAAACCCACAGCATCAATATCTGAAGGCCCTGCTGCACGCGGTACCTGATCTGAGCATGGGCTATGATGAAAAGCTGCAGAGCCTGCGCGATATCGATCACGAAATTCCCGCGTCGATGATTGGCGAGATCACCGAGCGCAAGACCCATGTAGATGAAGTCCTGCTGAAAGTGCGCGGGCTGCGAAAGGAATTCACCACCAAAAAGAGCACCGGTTGGTTTGGTGGAACCGCCAATGTGCTTAAAGCCGTCGACGACGTGACATTTGATGTGCGCCGCGGCGAGTGTTTTGGGCTGGTGGGAGAATCCGGGTGCGGCAAAACCACGACCTTGAAACTGATTGTGCGTGCACTGTCGGCCAGTGGCGGGTCGGTCGAATGGCTGGAAGGCGACGGTGACGATCAGTCTTCCATCGATCTATTGGGGTTGAACAACGCGGGCGTCAAAGCATTTCGCCGCAAGATCCAGATGGTGTTTCAGGATCCGTTTTCTTCGTTGTCACCCCGATCCACCGTATTGAACATCTTGAAAGAGCCGATGGAAGTTCATTCCATGGGATCGAAGAAAGAGCAGGCTGCTTATGCTGCCGAACTGATGCGCCTTGTCGGGTTGCAGCCAACATTCCTTGGCCGTTACCCGCATTCCTTTTCCGGTGGTCAAAGGCAGCGTATCGGCATCGCCCGCGCCTTGGCCTTGCGACCGGAACTGCTGGTCTGCGATGAACCGGTCTCCGCGCTCGACGTTTCTGTACAGGCGCAGGTGCTTAATCTGTTAAAACAATTGCAGGAAGAACTGGGTCTCACCTATATTTTCATTTCTCACAATCTGGCGGTCGTCCGCTATATCGCCGACCGGATCGGCGTCATGTTCAAAGGACAGCTTGTAGAAATGGCAAATCGTGAAGAATTGTTTGAAAACCCAATTCATCCTTACACCAAAGCCCTGTTGGACGTGGTTCCTCACGCAGATCTTGATCACCCATTGGACTTTGACCGCATCAATCGTGATATGGCGGCAGAAGGCCGCGACTGGAGCTTTCCCTTTTCCAGCCAGACTGACGGGTCTGACATGGAAATGATCACCATTTCCGAAAACCATCAGGTCCGCGCAATAATCGGTTCTGATCCCGCAACCATTTCAAAAGCAAGTTGAGTAAGCCAATGACAAACACTATCAGGAAGATGATCTCTACCAGCGCTGCCCTGCTGTTTATGACAGGCAGTGCTTTTGCCGGTGCTCCTGACGAGCCCAGGGTTTTGAATTTCGACAATCTCGAAAAAGAAATGGGCAAACGCGGGGGCTCCATCAAAATGCTGATGTCGAAGCCCAAGGATGTGCGGTGGATGACCGTCTATTCCGGTGCCCGTCTTGTCGCCTATGACGAAACATTCCAGCTGAAGCCCGATATTCTCAAGGCAGTCGACAATGTCGACAACAAGTCGTTCACGCTGCATCTGCGCAAGGGACACCAATGGTCCGACGGACAACCATTCACCACGGAAGACTTTCGCTACTGGTGGGAAGATGTTGCTCAAAATGAGGCTTTGTTCAAAGGCGGCCCGCCACGCGAATTGCTGGTTGGAGGCGAAATGCCGAAGGTTGAAATTATTGACAGCCACACAATTCGCTACTCGTGGAACAACGTAAATCCATTGTTCATGACAGCATTGGCCGGCGCCCGCCCGATGTATATCTATATGCCCGCCCATTATCTGAAACAGTTCCATGAAAAATATGGCGATGCGGGTAAACTGGCAGAGCTGGTGGAATCCGAACAGGTGCAAAACTGGTCATCACTGCACAAGAGATTTGGCCGCCAGTACCGGCCTGAAAACCCGGACATGCCGACGCTGCAGGCCTGGATGAACACGACCAAACTGCCATCTGAGCGGATCATCTTCAAACGCAATCCCAACTATCACCGGGTCGATCCCGATGGGACGCAACTACCGTATCTGGATGAGGTGATTTTGAACCTGGCATCATCTTCGATCATTGCGGCAAAGGCCGGAACCGGGGAAAGCGATCTGCAGGCACGCTATGTGCGTTTCGACAACTATTCCTTCCTGAAGCAAGGCGCCGAAGACGGCAATTATAATGTTCTGTTGTGGCCATCGGGTCGGGGATCGGAAATGACCCTGCTGCCAAACCTCAACACCAAGGATGAAGGTTTCCGCAAAGCATTTCACGATGTACGCGTACGCCGTGCGCTTTCCATGGGCATGGATCGTGGCGAGATAAACGAAGCTATATTCTTCGGCCTCGGTCGGGAAGCCTCAAACTCGGTGCTGCCGTCAAGCCCGTTGTTCAAGGATGAATATGCCGAAGCATGGATCGAATACGACGTCGATCAGGCAAACCAATTGCTTGATGAAGCGGGTCTGGACAAGAAGAATGACGATGGTGTGCGGCTTTTGCCGGACGGACGGCCATTTGAGATCATTGTTGAAACCGCCGGTGAGCAAAGTCAGGAAACCGATATTCTGCAACTGATCACCGATCACTGGAAAGACATTGGTGTTAAGCTGTTCGTCAAGCCATCGCAGCGCGATATTCTGCGTGGACGAGTGAGCAATGGTGAAACCGTGATGTCCACATGGCAGGGCCTCAATCGCGGCCTGGCGACGCCGGAAATGAATCCGGAAGAACTGGCTCCGGCTTCTCCGATCCAGGCGCAATGGCCAACATGGGGCAATTATTACTTTTCGAAAGGCGCATCAGGCGAAAAGCCAACGCTGCCTGAAGTTGCCCGGTTGAGCGAGCTGTATCAAAACTGGCGCGATGCCGCCAATTATGAGCAGCAATCGGCCATCTGGGACGAAATGCTGTCGATCTTTACCGACCAGGTCTTCACAATCGGCATCGTTTCTGGAGGCTTGCAACCCATTGTTGTCAGCAAGAAATTGCGCAATCTTCCTGAAGAAGGTATCTGGGCATTTGAACCGACCCTGTATTTCGGACAATATCTGCCTGATACATTCTGGCTCGAGGAATAGGATCACAATGGAGCCATGTTCCGCTATATAATTACACGCATCGGGGCGATGATCCCGACACTGCTGCTGGCCAGTATTGTCATCTTTACGATCATCCAGCTACCGCCCGGCGACTATGTGGAAACCTATATTGGCGAGTTGATTGCCTCGGGTGAAAGCGTTGATCTGGAGCGGGCCCAATATCTGCGTGAGGAATATGGTCTCGATAAGCCGATGATTCAGAGGTATTTGCTATGGATCGGCAATTTCGTCACCGGTGATTTTGGCTATTCGTTCGAATACCAGCGCCCGGTTTCCGAAGTCGTTGGCAACCGCTTGTGGCTGACCATTATGGTTTCAATGGCGACGATCATACTGACCTGGGTCATCGCCTTTCCAATCGGCATCTACTCCGCGACCCACCAATATAGCTGGGGAGATTACGGCCTGACGTTTTTTGGACTGTTGGGTCTGGCGACGCCGAATTTCTTGCTCGCCCTGGTGATGATGTATTTCGCACAAACCTTGTTTGGCGTCTCCATCGGCGGGCTGATGGACGCAGAATATATCGACCAGCCAATGAGCTGGGGCAAATTCAAGTCCATTCTGGAACACCTGATCGTGCCAACAATCGTTATTGGAACTTCCGGTACTGCCGCGATGATCCGGCGAATCAGGGCCAATCTGCTTGATGAGCTGCAAAAGCAATATGTCGTGACGGCACGCGCCAAAGGTGTTCCGCCGTTCAAGGCTTTGGTCAAATACCCACTGCGCATGTCGCTGAACTTCTTTGTTGCCGATATCGGTTCGCTCCTGCCAACCATTATTTCTGGTGCTGAAATTGTCGCCATCGTGCTGTCGTTGCAAACGACTGGTCCGTTGTTGATTGCCGCGCTGCAAAGCCAGGACATGTATCTGGCCGGATCGTTCCTGATGTTCCTGGCAACGCTAACCGTCATTGGTGTTCTGGTATCCGACATCGCCTTGGGTTTCCTCGACCCACGCATTCGTCTTGCCGGGGGGGCGGAACGGTGAGCAACAGCCCGCAAAACAGCCTGCCGCCGGAAGGTACGAAAGACCTGCCGCATTTCGTATCCGATGCGCCATTTGACCTGCGATCGGTTGAAAAACTCACGCCGGAACAGGAAAAGATCTATTTTGCTTCCCAGCTGACATTGATGTGGTGGAAGTTCAAACGCCACCGGGTAGCTGTCTGGTCGGGTATTTTTTTGCTGCTGCTCTATTCCAGCGTGCTGGTCAGCGAGTTCCTGTCACCGTGGAATTATCAAACCCGCCACAGCAAACACATCTATGTACCGCCACAAGCTGTTCATCTGTTCCACAAGGGTGAGCTGATTGGCCCGTTTGTTTATGATCTGAAGCGCAAGCTCAATCTGGAAACCATGCAGCGGGAATATACAGTCAACGACAAAAAACCGGTCAAGCTCTCGTTCTTCTGCAGCGGTGAAAAATACCATTGGTTTGGGTTGATAGCGGCAGATAACCACCTTGTCTGCGCTCCCAAAGGCAAGCCGTTTTATGTTTTGGGCACAGACCGTCTGGGCCGGGACATGCTGTCTCGAATATTGCAAGGCGCGCGAATATCACTGACCATCGGTCTGATCGGCATTTCTGTCTCCTTCCTGCTTGGCATCATTATTGGTGGTGCGGCGGGCTATTATGGTGGCTGGGTTGATATGATCGTGCAGCGGGTGATCGAGGTGTTGCAATCGATTCCCACGATCCCGCTTTGGCTCACCCTGTCAGCAATCATGCCGCCTTCGTGGAGCCCGATACTGATCTACTTTGGCATCACGGTGATCCTTGGTCTGCTTGACTGGACGGGACTGGCGCGAGCGGTGCGATCAAAACTGCTGTCCTTGCGCGAGGAAGATTATGTGCTGGCCGCCAGGCTGATAGGAGCGAAACCGTCGCGCATTATCGGACGTCACCTGATCCCGGGCTTCATGAGCCATTTGATTGCCTCAGCAACGATTACCATACCAACGATGATACTGGGGGAAACGGCCCTCTCCTTCCTCGGCCTGGGTCTGCGAGAGCCGATCACATCCTGGGGTGTCCTGCTGAACGAAGCGCAATCAATCAATGTTGTGGCGATCTTTCCCTGGCTGATGCTGCCGGTGGTGCCGGTCATATTTGTCATCATCGCTTTCAATTTCCTTGGCGACGGGCTTCGGGATGCAGCCGACCCCTATAAATAATCGAACTCGGGCCACTGGCATTTATTTCTGCGGGCGTGCAAGCTCGCATTAGTATTCTTCACTCGATTTGACCAATATGGCGCGCTCCCGGACTCCTCTGCCCCCGCTTTCAGCTCTGCAGACTTTTGAATCTGCTGCCCGTCATTTGTCATTCAAGGCCGCCGCCGCAGAGCTCAATGTGACGGCCGGTGCCGTCAGCCATCAAATCAGGGCGCTTGAATCAGCCCTCAACACGCCACTCTTTAACCGGATGCATCGAGGCGTCGAGCTGACCACTCAAGGAGAAATTCTGGCGCAGGTGATGCACCGCAGTCTCAACGACATCACCGAAGTCATTGATCAACTGCGCATGGCTGACGAAGAGCGTTCGGTTACCATCGGTGCCACCACCGCCGTCTCCTCCCTCTGGCTGACACCGAGGCTCAGCCGCTTCTGGAAAGAGCATGGAACTATCCCGGTAAACCAGCAGGTTTCCGACACCCAGTCCGCACCCGACAATATTACAGACTTTGTGGTGCGCTACGGGACGCCAGATTTGTCAAAACCTGATCATCACCTGTTGTTCAATGACCGACTGATCCCGCTATGCAATCATGAATTTGCGTCCAACTACTCAGCCAGCTCGCTTGAGGAAATGGCGGCACTTCCACTGATCCACCTGGACGCGACTGATGAAAACTGGACAACCTGGCGGACGTGGTTTGATCAGCAAGGCTATACCGCTCCAATGGCGAAAGGCATACGGGTCAACAATTACACCATTGCCCTGCAGGCCGCCCGTGATGGCCTCGGCCTGATCCTGGGGTGGGAAACGCTCGTGGAACCGCTGATCAGGAATGGCGAACTGATCACATTCGGTAGTTGGAGCCTTAAAGCGCCCGGTTGTTATTACATTCATACCAAGCCCGAAGGACATCTGTCGCAAAAGGCAAAAACCGTTCTGGAGTGGCTGCTCCATAACGTCTAAGGCAACAATCGCATGGTTGACATGAATTTTACTCAACCGAAGTTGAGCATTTGCCCTATTGAAGACTTACCAAAAATGCCCAAAACTCGACCAATCGAGAAGTTATAGAAAGAACAACTTCATGTTGGCATCCGATCAAACAAATCTGGACGATGTTCTGGCTCCGGTAAATCGGGCCAAGGGATTGCCCAACGCGCATTATGTTTCAGAAGAAGTATTTCAAAAAGAAAAACAGGACGTCCTGTTTGACAATTGGTCCGGCATTGGCTTTGGCAAGGATGTGCCTGAACCGGGTGACGCACAGCCTGTGGACCATCTCGGCATGCCTTTGTTGATTGTTCGGGACAAAGACGGCTCGATTGGCGTGTTTCAGAACACCTGTCGTCATCGCGGTATGATTTTGGTTGAACAGCCAAAGAAAATAACCGGGGCAATCCGCTGCCCCTATCACAGCTGGTGCTATGCGCTGAACGGCGATTTGAAGTCGACACCCCATGTGGGCGGGCCCGGACACAACACCCATGAAGACATCAAGCGCAGCGAACTGGGCCTGATACGGGTGCGCTCTCACGTTTGGCGTGACGTGATATTTGTCAATGTCTCCGGCACCGCGCCAGAATTTGCCGACTATGCCAGCGACCTGCTTGGCCGCTGGAAAGAATTTGACCAGCCCATGGTTGCCGGCGGTGCGACCTCATCGTTCAAGCTTGATGTTAAAACCAACTGGAAGCTTGCGGTAGAGAATTTTTGCGAAAGCTATCACCTGCCGTGGATCCATCCAGGATTGAATACTTATTCCCGCCTCGAAGATCACTATCACATAGAACTGCCACTGGCCTATTCAGGCCAGGGAACACTGGTCTACCGCCAATTGGAAGGCGAGACTGGTGCAAAATTTCCTGACTTTGAAAAACTCTCCAACAAGTGGGATGAAGGTGCTGAATATATCGCACTTTATCCAAATGTTCTGTTTGGCGTGCATCGCGACCATGCATTTGCGATCATTCTGGAACCGGTCGCTATTGATCAAACCACCGAGCATATCGAAATTTATTATCCACCGGCTGAACGTGATATGGAACGGTCGGAGGAGTTGAAACAGGCCAACTCGAAACAATGGAAAGAGGTATTTGAGGAAGATATTTTCGTTGTGGAAGGCATGCAGAGGGGGCGTCACGGGCAGTTTTTTGATGGCGGTAAGTTTTCACCCGCCATGGACAGTCCAACCCATAATTTTCACCATTGGGTCGCAACCCAGATGTCTGCTGCACCGACCAGTGACTGAAGTTTAGAGCCATTGGCAGTGGCGGGAGTTTGTGGCAATGCAGGATCTGAACGCGCAATTGCTCCAGGCCCATGAGGCTGACGATCATAATGCGCTGGTTTCGCTCTATGCGCAGGTTGCCGATCAATGTGAGGCAGCGCAGGACGTTGAAGCGACATGCTTTTATCTGACGCAGGCCTTTGTTTTCGCTCTCGATAGCGACCACCCTGAAGCCCGGGAACTCAACCGCCGCCTTGTGGCCTATGGCCGTGAAGTGCCTCTATAAGAAGCCCTTGGCAATGAATGCGCCATTTCGATAGTTCGGCTTGCCGTAGCCGAACACCTGTCCGTCGGGATGTTCGACCCGTCCGCCGGATGCGCTCAGGATCGCATGACCAGCAGCTGTATCCCATTCCATGGTCGGCCCGAATCTGGGGTAAATATCAGCCTCCCCCCGGGCAATCAGGCAGAATTTCAAAGAGGACCCGATGGAGGTCGTTTCTGAAATATCATTGTCAGCAATCCAGCGATTGGTTTGCTCGTCGCGATGCGAACTGCTGGCGAGGGCAACCATGGATGAAGATTGCGGTGCACGAGTGGTGATCTGATTTCCATTCAAAAATGCGCTGTGGCCGACAATGCCCCAATAGAGTTCATTCAATGCTGGTGCATAGATAATGCCTGCGACCGGCGCCCCCTGTTCAATCAAAGCGATGTTTACAGTAAAGGCACCCTTGCCATCGGCCTTGATGAATTCTTTCGTGCCGTCCAGCGGATCCACCAGGAAAAATTGCGAGGGCGCTTCAATTGTGTGGCTGTCGGCGTTTTCTTCAGAAATGACAACAATGTCGGAAGCAAAATTTTGCAACCCTTGCAGAATGATTTTCTCGGCGCGCTGATCGGCCAGGGTGACGGGGGAACCGTCGGTCTTTTCAGTGACCTGTATGCCACCCCGGTAGACATCCATAATTGCCTCACCCGCAAGCTGGGCAACTGGCAGTAATTGCGCAATCAGTTCGGAAATTTTTGGTGTCATTATGGAATCGCCAGGTTGAATCGCTGGCTGTTTGAACCAAAACTGCTCATTTGACCATAGCTACAAGCACCATTTGTCCAATGTATCAACTTGCTGATGCGCCGCCTAACCAATGTCGCTATAGAGTGTGGAAAGAGAAACAAGCCAAGAGATCATCATGACGCCCGAAGACATCAAATCTGCTGCTCGCAAACTGTATGATGCAGAACAGTCTGGCAAACAGGCCGGGCTCCTGTCGCTGGCTTATCCGGATATGGTCATGGATGACGCCTATAAGGTGCAGTCTGCACTGATTGATCATCACAGGGCCAATGGACGCCATGTGATCGGCTGGAAAATTGGTCTTACGTCAAAGGCCATGCAGGCGGCACTCAACATCGATATTCCGGATTCAGGGGTTCTTCTGGACAATATGCTGTTTGCCAATGGAGCCAAAATACCGGCTGGTCGGTTTATTCAGCCTCGGATTGAAGCGGAAGTGGTATTTGTGATGAAGTCCGACCTGTCCGGACCCAACGTCACCGCCGAACAGGTGGTGGAAGCAACCGATTATGTTTCACCATCTCTGGAAATTCTCGACACACGAATATTACGGGTTGATCCCGAGAGCGGTCGAGCCCGTAATATCTGCGACACAATCTCCGACAATGCCGCAAACGGTGGCATCGTCATGGGCGACGCCAAACTCGATCCCCGACAGGTGGATATGCGGTGGATTGGCGCGATTGCCTGCTGCAATGGCGAGGTCGAGGAGACCGGGCTTGGGGCTGGCGTGCTAAACGATCCGGCGCTCGGCATAGCCTGGCTGGCCAATCGACTCGCACAATATGGCGACAGCATCAAAGCCGGTGAGATTGTCCTGTCCGGTTCATTCATTCGCCCGATTGAGGCCCCGGCAGGATCGCTCATCGAAGCAGATTTTGGTGAATTTGGCACCGTCAGCTGCAGCTTTGAATAGAGCCATTAAGGCCAGCTATGCGCGATAGCTATCGGGTGGGCACAGGCTCATCACCGGAATAATCATAAAATCCTTTTCCGGATTTGCGCCCCAGCCACCCGGCTTCGACATATTTTACCAACAACGGGCATGGACGATATTTTGTATCAGCGAGACCATCATGCAACACCTGCATGATGGCAAGGCAGGTATCTAAACCGATAAAATCGGCCAGGGCCAACGGACCTATAGGGTGATTGGCGCCCAGTTTCATCGCCTTGTCGATGCCGGATACCGTGCCCACGCCTTCATAAAGCACATAGATTGCCTCGTTGATCATCGGGATCAGGACACGATTGACGATGAAGGCCGGAAAATCTTCAGAGACTGAGGCTTCTTTTCCCAGCACATCAACAAGGCCCCTGGCCGCCTGAAACGTTGCGTCATCGGTCGCTATGCCCCGAACCAGTTCAACCAGCTGCATCACCGGCACGGGGTTCATGAAATGGATGCCAATGAACTTTTCGGGACGATCCGTCGCGGCGGCGAGGCGGGTAATGGAAATTGACGACGTATTGGTGGCCAGAATTGCCGTTGGCGACAGCACCGGGCAAATCGCCTTGTAGATTGACTGTTTGATCTGTTCGTTTTCAGTTGCCGCCTCAATAACCATGTCCGCTACACCCAAAGCTTCGGCCTCAGGCGCGGCTGCCAATCGCTTCAGAGCTTCGTGGCGCTGTTCGTCAGTAATTTTTTCAGATGTCACCTGACGGGCAAGGTTGCCGGAAATGGTTGCAAGTCCGGATTCCACGGCCTCTTCGCTGACATCATGCAGCAGAACGTCCAGACCAGCCAATGCGCATACATGGGCGATTCCACCGCCCATTTGACCTGCGCCGATAATACCGATGGTTTTCATTTTTCAGACTCCAGACTGTTTGCAGGTGAAGTAGCGCAAAAAATTGGGCCGGGAAAGCATTTGCTCGCCCGGCCCATCAATAATTTCAACCGTCGTCCGGTTAGAGCGCTTTTTCCAGTTCCGGCAGAACTTCAAACAGATCTGCAACCAGACCGTAGTCGGCAACCTGGAAAATCGGCGCTTCGTCATCCTTGTTGATGGCAACGATTACCTTGGAGTCCTTCATGCCGGCCAGGTGCTGAATTGCGCCCGAAATTCCGCAAGCGATGTACAGATCCGGCGCTACAACCTTACCGGTCTGACCGACCTGCCAGTCATTGGGAGCATATCCTGCATCAACTGCAGCCCGAGAAGCCCCGATAGCGGCGCCAAGCTTGTCAGCAACTGGCACAATGACTTCCTGAAACTTTTCGGAAGAACCCAGCGCCCGACCACCTGAGATGATGATCTTAGCAGATGTCAGCTCAGGACGGTCCCCACCGGAAAGCGCTGCACCGACGAATTCGGAAAGGCCCGGATTTGCCGCTGCATCAATTTTGTCAACAGCAGCCGAGCCGCCCTCACCAACTGCACCGAAACCAGCTGTACGCACGGTGATCACTTTAATAGAATCCGTCGACTGGACGGTCTGGATCGCGTTACCGGCATAGATCGGGCGTTCAAAAGTGTCTGCAGATTTGACGGCGGTAATTTCCGAAATCTGCATCACGTCGAGCAGAGCCGCAACGCGAGGCATGATGTTTTTTCCGTCAGTAGTGGCAGCAGCAACGATGCTGTCATAATCGCCGGCCATGCCGCTGATCAGCGCCGCCACAGGCTCAGCGAGACGGTTGGTCAGATAGTCAGCTTCGCACAGCAGTACTTTGGAAGCACCATCAAGTTTGGCGGCGGCGTCAGCAACTCCAGCACAACCATTACCGGCAACCAGCACATGAACGTCGCCGCCAATGTCGGAAGCTGCAGTCATCGCCTTATGGGTCTGATCGGAGAGTGTTTCGTTATCGTGTTCAGCAATCAAAAGAATGGTCATTAATCTAATCCTTAGAGCAAACCGGCTTCGTTTTTCAGCTTATCAACGAGTTCTGCAACATCGCCAACGATCACCCCGGCTTGACGCTGAGGCGGTTCCTCGGTGGTAACAATGGTCAGGCGAGGCGTTGCATCAACCCCGTAGTCGGCGGGGGTTTTCTCATCCATCGGCTTTTTCTTGGCCTTCATGATATTTGGCAAAGAGGCATAGCGCGGTTCGTTCAAGCGCAGGTCTGTCGTCATGATCAAAGGCATCTTCACCTTGATGGTCTGAAGACCGCCATCAACTTCACGGGTCACGTTGGCGCTGGCGCCATCGATTTCCAGTTTGGAGGCAAATGTCGCCTGTGCCCAACCCAGCAGAGCTGAAAGCATCTGACCGGTCTGGTTGGCATCATCATCGATTGCCTGCTTGCCCAAAATCACCAGGCCCGGCTGTTCTTCGTCAACAATACCCTTGAGAATTTTGGCAACGGCGAGTGGTTCTACCAGATCGTCGTTCTTGACCAGAATTCCCCGGTCGGCACCCATGGCCAACGCTGTGCGGATGGTTTCCTGGGATTGCTGTGGTCCAATCGAAACGGCAATGACTTCATCGGCCTTGCCAGCTTCACGCAAACGCAAAGCTTCTTCGACTGCAATTTCATCGAAAGGATTCATCGACATTTTGACGTTGGCCAGCTCGACGCCTGATCCATCGCTTTTAACGCGGATTTTTACGTTGTAATCGACCACCCGTTTGACGGGCACAATAATTTTCATGGTGCAGACCTTTATTGTCTAAAGTCTTGAGGACTATTGGGAATGAAGTGGCGTATTGCGGCAAATTACACTTGTTCTGTGGCGACACGCAAAGCCAGATTTCTGACGGAAATGGGGCCACCGCAAAGACCCGGCTTCAATTTTGGTAACAAGCAAAATCTATGCCTGACGTCAAACAATTTCTGACGCCCCAATACTCAACGCCCCCAGTGAATCGTTTCCTTGCCGTCCACTTCGACCGCTTTGGGCGGTTGTATCTCGCGATCAAAGAGGCTGACATCGCGACGCTTTAGAATACCGACCAGAACAACACCTGCGACAATCCCCCCGACATGGGCGGCCCAACTGATCTTTTCTTCTGAATCCGCCAGAAACATAAACAGCTGAAACACCACCCAGCCACCCAGAAGCCATATGGCAGACAGTCGCAGGGGAATTTTTGACAGGAACAGAACCCAAATTTTCATTGTAACTACCCAGCTACCCCAACCTGATGCTTTTATAGACGGCCCATCAGACGGGTCTGAGGTTGAGGATGAGCTGATCAGGCGCGGTTTTCAAGGTTTTCAGGATGTCCCAACCTTGTTTTCGCGCCGTTTCAATGACCGTTCGTAAAGTGCAGAAATTCTCGGCACCAGCCTCTGTTCGAAAGCTTCCCGAGACCTTTTGTCGAACTTTCGTCATTCTGAGATCACGCTCTGCCTCGTTGTTCGTGTAGGGAACGCGCAGATCATTGAGAAAGAGCAAAACCGCTGCTTTATGCGTTTGGAGTCGCAAAGCGAGATTGTGCCCAATCCGCCGTTTCGGGCGACCCCGCTTCTTGCCTTTCGTTGGGCGCGCGAGAGGCGGTTGGGCCTCGTGGAACGCGATAGCACGCTCGCAACAGGCATCAAATCGCCGCTCGATATCCGTGATTGCCTCCGGGCTGACCGCGCTCCGATTTTGGATTCGCGCGACATGCGTGAGCTTCAGTGCGTCGAGCAGAATGGCTTTCATGTCCGGCACCCAAGCTTCTTTTTCATATTCGGTCAATGCCTCCAATTCGCGGGAGATGTGGGCATTGCACAATCCATGGGTCACATTTTCCACTGCCCAGTTGGAAGAGAAACAGTCATGCACTGCCGTTCCCGCCAGTTCTGGTGGCACTTCACCTCGCGCAGTTCCGAGCCGAAGGTGGCTTAGAGCGGTGGAGCATAGCATATGAAGCCAGCGCGTTCTGCCACCAATCCTGAACCCCGTTTCATCCAGATGCTTCACTGCCGTTTGAGGCCCGGACAGCAGGTTCTTCACCGCCTCAGCTAAACAGAGCATCTGCTCGGCCTTTTTGGCAACCAGACTGGAAAGGGTTGCCGATGTGATTGTGACCCCGAAAATGTCCGCAAAAACCTGCGCCAGGCGATTTTGGGGAATGCAGTGCTGCGTCTGTAAATAGGCGGCCAACGCCCCTATTTCATCGCCGTACTGGGCGGGTGATGTTACCCCTTCAGGAAAATCGGCGCGGGTTTTTGCACCGCAATGCTGGCATTGGCAAATATGCGCACGATGCTCGGTCACATAAAGCGGCGGTGGAGGTTTGAGGCCAAACACCTGTCTGCACGCAGAACCTATGGTATCCTCCGCCGAAAGCGCGGCCTGACAGTTTTGGCATTGGTTCGGAAAATGACTGGTGATCTCGTCTGGGTTCTCAACCTGTTTTAGTGTGTTGCCGGGATGTCCGGGTTGGCCGCCAGGCTTTCGATTTGACTTGCCCCGCTGACTTTTGGTCCGCCGTTTCTTATCGCTAGACGGCTTTGCCAGTCCGTCGCTCGAAGGTGGTTTGCTGCTATTACGACTGTTCGATCCCAGACGACGCTCAAGATCTGAAACACGCTGCCTAAGAACCGCATTATCTTCTCTAAGTTGCTCGTTGTCTTTCCTGAGTTGTTCGTTTTCCTTCAGGAGCCGAGCGTTCACCTCCAAAAGCTGCGCATTTTGTTCTTTGAGTTAGACAACCTGACCCACCAGAGCCATGACCACATCAATCAGTTCTGATTTTGAGAAATCAGCAAGAATTTCAGGTGTCAGATTTTCGAGTTTCATCCTCGCAGTCAAACACCAAAATGAAAAAAGTGGAACCTCAAATATGCGCCATGAATCAAATTGTCGCACCTAATGGCAGCAGAAATAGGGTAGCTGAGTAGTTACTTTTCATTTTTGGATGCAGCATCAAATAGGCCGCAACAATGCCTGCCGCGGCACCCGATGCCCCGACAAGTGGGGCGTCGGACATGGGAAACACGAAGGCGTGGAACCATGCTGCGGCATAGGCGCAGGCGAGATAGAATATCAAAAACTTGATATGCCCCAGCGCGTCTTCAACATTATCGCCAAATACCCAGATAAACAGCATGTTCCCTCCCAGATGCCAGATATCGGCATGCATGAAAGCACTGGTCAAAGCTGTCAGTGCATAAAGATCACTCGGTATGATCTGGTAGACACCTGGAAGGCTGTGAATGTCGTTAGAAACCGAGGGAATGTGCCCAAAGGCGAGTATGGCGAAGTTGTTGGCTTGTTCAGCGCCCGCGCCAAGCAAATTGAAGATAATATAAGTCAAGAAATTGAGGCCAATGATTGCAATTGTCATCCACTGCAATCGAATGTGCCTTACAGGTTTACCGTCATGCAGCGGAATAAAAATCTTCTCTATCCTATCATCGCTGTTTTCATTTCCGGATCAGTCGTTGATTCAGCGGTTTTCGCCCGGCACCCACAAAATATCGTCCTTGCCGCCATTGTTTGCATGGCGGGCAGCAACAAACAAGAAATCCGACACCCTGTTCATGTAGCGCAGGCCGGAGGGATTGACGTGCTCGCCAGGAGATTCCGCCAGTTCAACAATGATCCGTTCGGCCCGGCGGGCAATTGTACGGGCTAGATGCAGTGTTGCTGCCGCGGCAGAGCCGCCCGGCAAAATAAAACTGCGCAACGGTTCAAGATCCTTGTTCAGTTGATCAATATCTCGTTCAATTCTTTCAACCTGAGAATCCAACAGACGCAGCGGTTCATATTCCGGCTTTTCATCTCCTTCCGGTGTGGCCAGGTCAGCTCCCAGGTCAAACAGGTCATTTTGAATCCGCAGTAACATGTCATGCAGCACCGGGGTCGACTGGGTATGCAGCCGGGCAAGACCCAGAGCCGCATTGGTTTCATCAACCGTGCCATAGCATTCAACCCGCAGATCAAATTTCAATCGACGCTCACCAGTGCCAAGGCCGGTCGTGCCGTCGTCACCCGTCTTGGTATAAATCTTGTTCAAAACAACCACGGTAAATCTCCATCTGCCTGCTTGCCAACGCGCCCGAGAGTCAGCGCGATAAATAAACCACAATCACCACAATAATAACCGTTATCGCCTGGGCAATGACCCGCAACCGCATCAGTCTTTGCGAAGTGTTGCCCGGACCACCCTGCATCATGTTCCACAAGCCGCGTATCAGGATAATTGCTACGGCAAAGCAGGCGATGAGTATGACAATCTGCATCAGATATTTTCCAGAACTCGGGACAATTCTGTCATAAACCCAGACTGCTTTTCAGCCAATCGAAATCGCTCTTTCAATCTGTAGCATTTTGTCTGAATTGCTGGGATCATTTCGATACCGCCACTTGCCGGTTGCCGGACTTGCGGGATGCTGCCAGGGCGACCGCAACCGCACACAGCACCATGCCCACCAACTGGACTTGATCGAAGGTTTCGCCAAACAAGGCATAGGACATCAATGCAGCGACCGCTGGCACCAGAAAAAACAGCGAAGAAACCTTTGCCACCGATCCCTCTCGAATAAGCCACATCAGCAAAAATATGGCGAAGAGCGAAAGAGCAATGATCGACCAGGTCATCGCCAGGATCATTTCGCCGGTCCAGTCGATGGACCCTGTTTCTGAGACAAGTGCCAGAATAAACACCGGTATGAATGCCCCCAGATATTGCAGCGCGGTGCCGGAGCGCAGATCAATCATCGAACTCAGTGATTTCTGCAACACGGTGCCGAGCGTCACCGACAACATTCCCAGCAAGCAGACTGTAATGGTCACCACATTGACCCCGCTACTGGCAAGATCAATGCCGGGATAGAGCACCAGACAAACACCCACCATGCCAATTGCCAGCCCGACCCAGTGCCGGGGAGTAATAACCTCATGGAGCCACCAACCTGCAAGCAGGGCCGTAAACAGGGGCTGCAGGCCGACAACCACGGCCGTCACACCCGCCGGCATCCCCCGATCAATCACCCAAAATACCGGCCCAAGATAGGATCCATGGATCAAAAATCCGATGACAATTGATTTTAGCCCGGTGCGTGTTCCTGGCCACGGTGCACGAATGACAAGGACGATCAGCGTCAACAGCACGAATGCAACGGCAAAGCGTAAGGACAGAAAAGTTCCCGGTTCCGAATGAGGCATGCCCATGCGCGCGCCAACGAATCCGGTGGCCCACAGGCAGACAAATATTATCGGGGCAACTCTGGCAAACATGCCGCCTCTTTGACAGCCAGCGGCGACTATGTCGAGCAAATATCAAACTTGGGCATTGTTCAAAGGGGATCAGCCCGATATGGCGGTGCTATGGAATCAATTCTCAACATTGTTTTGCCCGCATTTGGCCTCATCGGGCTTGGCTATGTGATCGCCCGGCTGAACTATTTGAGCGAATCCACCGGTGATGCACTGGCCGATTTTGTGTTTAAGGTCGCGGTGCCGGTATTGTTGATGAAATCCATCGCCACAGCGCAGTTTGCCGAGGCTAATCCGTGGGTTTTTGTCCTCGTTTATTTCTGTGCCATCGCCGTTGTCTGGGCGGCGGCGATTGTGCTGATACGCTGGGTATTCAAGCGGGGCAGCCGGGCCGGTGTGATCGCCGGCGTTGCGGCTGGCTACTCCAATCTGGTGTTGTTCGGCATTCCTCTGGTTGAGCGGGCCTATGGGCAGCCAGGCTTGCAAATCCTGCTGTTTCTGCTGGCCATCCATCTGCCGACCATGATGGCAGTTTCGACGTTTTTGATGGAATATGCCGTGCGGTCAGACGGCGTTGAAACTGATAAAATTCAACCTCTTACCATCGCCAAACATCTTGCAGGCAATCTAGTGGTAAATCCGATTATAATCGGAATTCTGGTCGGCTTGCTATGGCGAGCATCGGGATTGGGCATAGGCGGGGCAGCAGGCCATGTGATTGATCTGTTAGCACGCACCACCGGACCTCTGGCGCTTTTATCGCTTGGAATGGGCCTGATCAAATATGGTGTTAAGGGCAATCTGATGGCGGCCTGCAGTCTGGCGGCGATAGGCCTTCTGGCCATGCCGGCAGCCGTCTATATTGTGGCTTCAACGATTTTTCCCCTGCCGCCCTTGTGGTTCAAGGTCGCCCTGTTAGCAGCATCCTGCCCAACCGGTGTAAACGCCTATCTGTTCGCCAGTTACTTCAAGATCGCCGAAGGACTGGCCAGCAGCACGATCGTCATCTCGCTGGTCGGCTCGCTGATTACCATTCCTTTGTGGCTGTCTCTGGCCTGAACGGCTCCGGTTGCACCTGTCACTGATAGGGGCGATTGGAACCGGCAAGGTGACGAACTGCTGGATGAGCCGTCGTGAAGGCCATTTCATAAGCTGCCAGCATCTGCTCATGGCGGGCACTTTCCAGGGTGATCTTGGCGCGAGCCAGTTTCACCTGATCGTTGAGCACGTCTGAAATCGACCGGAATCCAGCTTCATATTCACGACGTGCGCCGTCGACACTGGCCGCCACGGCTCTCACCTGACGGGCGACGATTTTTACCCGGCGCTCGGCTGACTTGTAGGCTGTCCATTGTCGGCGAACCTGACGTTCAACCACCCGGGCCTGCTCCAGTGCCCGGTATTGAGCTTCCACCGCTTCATGCCGAGCTGCACCGACCCGGGGAGCCAGAGTGGCGTCAAATAGCGGCACTTTCAACCGAACGCCAATATTCCAGTCGGCTTCCTCGGGTGTGGTGGAGCTGGTGTAGAGCGGCTCGTTATAGGAGCCATAAAGATCAATCTTGGGCCCAAATTTACCGCGTTCAACCTTCGCTGCATATCCACTGGCAAGCGCCGAATGCAACGAGGCAACCAGCGTTGGATTATTGTCGACGGCCATTTGCACGGCTTCGTCAACCGAGTTTGGAACAAAGGACGCGAATGACGGCGCCAGCAATCTCCCCGGAGCGTAGGCTCCGGTAAAGCTTTCATAATCGCTGAGTGTTTCTTCACGTGTCTTTTGCGCCAGATCGACTTCGGAACGGGCGCTTTCCACATTAGCCCGAGCAATTGCGATATCCGTACGGCTTGCGTCACCGGCCTCATAGAGTTTTCGGGCAATATGGGCGATCCTGCGCATCGCCGACACGTTGGTCTGCAATGTCTTTTCGATTTTTCTGTTCAAACGCAGGTTGATATGGGCAGCAATGGCCTCCAGTGCGACACGATGCTCCTCGGCCAGATAGTTTAAATCGGACGCCAGGCTCAAATGCTTGGCCTGCTTATAGGTGTTGACGTTGACCCCACTGGCAAATAGCGGCATCGAGACCTCAATGCCGGTGGTGACCTGTTCAATACGGTCAGAATAACGGCTTGAACCCTCTTCGGAACTATAGCCGGCGTTGAGCGTCGCATTGATCTTGGGCAGGAAGTTCGCCAGAGCCCCGTGAACCCGTGCCCGGTCAGCTGCCGCCTGTTCAATTTGGGCCCGGGTTGAATAACTTCCCCGCAATGCAAGTGCGACTGTATCCCCAACACTGGCTTCAGGACCGCGCAAGCCGTCATACATATTGGCGCTGTGCAGCATGGAGTGACGCAAAGAAGCGCGCGGCGGAATTGTATAGCTGATGCTCCGGTCGGAAATTGCTCTTTTGGGTCCTCGAAACAAAAGCGTCGGCACGATGTTTCGACGCAAAAAGCCCAACGCATTCCCCACGTCCTGGACTGCAGATTCAGCTTCATGCGCGTATCGGGTTTCGGTCTCTTCGACCGTCACATCAGGCAGGTCCTGTTCGACCTCCGTTGCTTCTTCAGCATAATTTGTAACCGTTTGGCTTTGATATTGGCTTTGAGACCCACGCAATCGCGGCGTTTCCACGACCTGATAATCATTTGAAGATCCACGCAGCTTAACCACACTACTGCTCTGACCGGCCCAGGACGGAACGCTGGCAAGCATCATCGCCATGCTGACCGTCAGCACGGTTGTTACATGCAAGCCTCTTCTGCCAACAAGATTGTTGTGGCAAATGCCAGAAGACTTTGCGGCAAATATGCCTGTCTTGCTCTCAATACCCACGTTACTACCTACTACTCAAACCCAGTTTTGGGTTACGCAACAATTTAAGCGATTTTCGAAACTTTCCTCGATCGCTTTACCCAACCTTGCGGACCAATACTGTCCGCCTAATTTCAACCCTCTACTGTTCGCGGAATGCCCGCTTAAAGCTGTCAATCAACGGTTTCGCCAAATAGGTCAAAAATGTCCGTGATCCCGTATTTATGTAAATTTCGGTCTGCATGCCGGCCTGTATGTCGGCCAACCGGTCACGGCCTTTACCTTCGCTACCAATCACTTCCAACCGCACGGTGAAGAAGGGGTCTCCGGTATTTTCATCTTTTTCTGCGTCCGCCGACTTGAAAACCACGCGACCACGGATCGTGTCGTCAATGCGCCGGTTAAAAGCCGTCACCGCAATCTTCGCGTCCTGGCCAACCCGGACATAATCAATGTCAGCAGGTTGAACCCGCGCCTGGACTACCAAGGGGGCGCCATGCGGTACAACTTCACCGATAAGGTCGGCGGCTCCCACCACCCCACCAATCGTGGTTGTCAGCAATCGTGTCAGCGTTCCTGTGACCGGTGCCCTGATTATCGAACCTGCAACGCTTTCACGGGCCGCTACCAACTGATCGCTGATCTCCGCCTGTTCTGCTACAATCTTGGCATATTCACGCGCCGCAGTGCTGGCATATTCACTGCGTGCCTTCTCTATCAAAACCCGAATTTCTTCAATCTGATTGTCAATGCCCTCGCCATCCAGCTTGAGCGATTCAACGGTACCTTCAAGTTCAAGAACTGCTCGCTCTCTCTCATTGAGCCGATTGCGCGCCACATACCCTTGTTGAGCCAACGGCAACAGCCGGTTGTATTCACGCCGGTTCATTTCCAGCATGGTTTGTTGGGAGCGCACACGTGCAAGAACGCCGTGTTTCTGCTTTTCCAGTGTCTCAACCTTTTTGGCGAGCGATTCAGTCTGGCGCGCCAGCACTTCGCGTCCGGAAGAATAGGCTTCACGTTGACTATCTACAAACTCCTGAACTGCCGGGTCTGGCTGGGTTGTAGGCGGCACTGAAGCCAATTCAATCATTGCCGGCTTTTGATCCGACTTGCTGACTTTTGCACCCACAACAACCGGGCTGCCTTCCCCTCCCCGCAACGTCAGTGGCTGCATGGGTTTGGGTTGAAAACCGCTGCCGCCACGCAGGGTCAGCGACTTGTGCGGAATTGCAGCGGTAACCATTGAACGCTGGCCTCCCGAACGTTCCGCATCCAGCCTCGCCTTCAGCGCCGTCAAGGACGCATGCCGCGCTTCCAGCTGGGTCAGGTCAGCCTGGGTTTGTGTCTCGTCGAGCGCCATAATCGGCTGCCCGGCTTCCAGTTGTGCGCCTTCCTTTACGAATATCTCGCGAACCCGACCGCCCCGCTGATGCTGAACGAGCTTGTTTTTTCCTTCGCTGACAAATGTACCGGGCGTAATCACCGCCGAAGCCAGGGGAAAGAATCCGGCCCACAACATGAACAGGCTGACCACAGCCCCCACAGCCCAATAGCCCGACCGGATTATCGAGCTGCTGTCAGTCTTGGCGGTGGCGCGCCAATGAATATCTGATTTGACTGGAGCCTTCACGTCGTCTGTCCCGCCTCCACTCGTACCTGTCCGCTGCGACGCGGCATGGCTGCATTCAGCGCCTGAATTTGAACTTCGGGTTTTTCGGCCATGTTACCGGCGGGCACTTCCGGCGCCTTTTCGGGCCGGTCATCTGAATGACGTGCGCGCCATTGTCCGTGGTTTTCTTTAAACGACACCACCTGGCCATCCCTCAGGGTCAGGACAAAGTCGGCGACTTTCAAAATCGACCGGCGTTGAGAGATCACCAGCGAAGAAACCCCCTGGTCGCGAGCCAGTGACAAAGACCGCAGCAAGGCATCTTCGGCCTGCTGATCAAGATGCGCATTTGGTTCATCCAGCACCAGAACGCGCGGATTGGCATAAAACGCCCGGGCAAGCGACAATTGTTGCTGTTGACCGCCGGACAGTTCGTGATTGTCGGCACCCAGTTGCGTGGCATAGGCATCGGGAAGCTTGGCAATCTGGCTGTGAATATCTGCCTTTTTCGCGGCCTCGATGATGCGATCTTCATCGGGATAGTTTTCGTAACGCGAGATGTTTTCAGCAATCGTGCCGGGGAACAATCTGGAATCCTGCGGCACATAGCCAATCGATCCACCTTTACGATCATCGGGCCATAACGACAGTTCAAAATCATCAAGCCTGACCGAGCCGTCAGTCGGTTTCAGCGCACCCGCCAGAAGTTTCGCCAGAGTAGTTTTGCCAGCTCCGGACGGTCCGATTATGGCCAGGATGTTTCCTGACTGCATGGCAAAGCTTACATCCTTCAAGATGGTCTGCATGCGGTTTCCGGTATCAACTTCGTAGTAGAGATTGTCCACCTCGATGTCACCAACCGTCATCGCCGGGACGACAGCGCGAATATCTTCGGGCTGGGCGGCTATGAAACTGGACAAGTTGGCGTATGCCGACCGGGCATGAATGATGCGGTCCCATGATCCGATAACTTGCTCAACTGGTACAAAGGCCCGGCTGGATATTAACGAAGAGGCAAAAATTACGCCGCCGGAAAGGTCACCGGCAAGCACCAGAAATGCACCCCAGGCCATAATAATGATTTGCAGGCCCTGACGTACGGTTCTGGATAGCCCAAAGAAAAAAGCGTTAACCTTGGCCGAACTGTCCGCCAGATTCAGCGCATTATCCATTTTTCCGCCCCAACGCTGCAAAAATGTTGGAAACAGCCCCATCGCCCGAATGTCCTCAGAACGGGTAATCAGTGCCTGGGAAAAAGATACCGCATCAGAGTTACTGCGGGTCGCCTGCTCACTGTCCTCAAGACTCAACTTGCGGTTGGCATAGGCAATTCCTGAGAGCAGCATGATGCCGATCAGCGTAATCACACCCAGCTGAATGTGGAGCGCAAATAGCAGAAACAGAAATATTGGTGTGAATGGCAGGTCGAACAAGCCGATCATTGCCCGTCCGGACAAAAAGGTGCGCAGTGCGTAAAAATCGCGCATCAATTGTGATTTCTGACCACCCATGTCGCCGGCGTGGATCAGTCCGTTAAACAATTTACCGGCAGTTTCTGTAACGAATTTGGCCGACATGCGTTGAGCAATCATCATCCGCACAGCTTCAGTAAAGCCAAGCATAACCAGTGCAACCAGCGCAATCAGCGTGATGTAAAGCAAGGTTTCCTTGCTGCTGGAAACCAGCACTCGATCATAGATGGCAATCATGTGAATCGGCATCGCGAGCAGCAAAATGTTGGCAACAATAGAAAACACCAGCAACCATCTGAAATTCTTCAGGATACTTTTACTCAAGCTTTCTGATTGATGTGTTTCTTGAACGCTGGACATACGCATACTCGCTGACGACATGGCCAGTCGTAAACGGATAAGGATAACAAAGTCTTTAATTTCCAAAGAATTAGGGTTAACCGGGTGTTAACAGTTCGGTCATCCGACAGCCTGTAATCGGCCTCCTAATCGGGCAAACGTCCGGTGAATTATCACGGCGAATTAGCAACCGGGGGAATGATCTTGAGATAGGCTGCGATGGCATCGCGGTCGGCTGCTGGCAAACGCGCCATGTTCTGCTGTACATCGACCATGTTTGAGCCAAATGAATCAAATTCCGGCGTAAATCCACTTTCAAACGAAAAGGCGATATCCTCCTCTGTCCAGTCACCGATACCATCGGGATGGGGAGTGATGTTGGGGATTTTCGACTTGCCTTCTGGAGACAGTCCACCAGCCAGCCAGACATCAAATTTCGGGCCCCCCAGAACATTGCGCGGCGTGTGGCAGGCGGCGCAATGACCAAGCACTTCAACCAGATAGCGACCACGTTGCAGCACTGCATTGTCTGCAGGCACGGCTACCACCATTTCGTCACGAACAAACAGCAGTTTCCATAATCCAAGTGTGCGGCGAATGTTGAACGGAAACCCACCCGGTGGGCAGGTGCCGGTTCGGCGACTTTTGGCAGGGACTGCAAAAACGCCCACAGGTTAGCCACATCCTTGTGGCTCATCTTGTTGTAGGAAGGATACGGAAAGGCCGGATAATAATGGGCTCCATCCGGCCTTACACCATGAATCATGGCGTTGGCGAAATCACCCAGCGACCAATTGCCAAGGCCGGCTTCATCATCGGGAGATATATTGGGGGCAACAAAAACTCCGAACGGTGTATCAAACTCTGCACCACCTGCCAGTTTCAGCTTCTCTTCATCGTCAGCTTTTGGACGTGCATGACAAGAAGCGCACCCACCAGCCCAGAACACCATTTCACCGGCGGCAGCATCGCCTGCCGGGAATTGCGCAATGGCCTGTTCGGGAAGCATTTTCGGTGCAGATAGCACCCAGGCCAGCGCCGCGCCGAGCACGGCTGCACAAAATATAACAAGCGTGAATCGGTTGAACACGCCAGTTATCGCCTACTCGGTGCGGTAGGCTTTATGGCAAGAACCACAGTTCGGCCCCACCGCACCCATCGCCGCCTTCAAACCGCCGAGATCGGAAATCGTTACCGACGTAGCGGCGATATATTTTGCCACGGCGGCATCAAATCCCGCTCGATCTGACCAAATTGCCGGAGCTGCTCGGGTTTTCGAACCGGTTTCAGATCCCTCTGGGAACATATAGCCAAAGCCAAGCGCTGCCGTGTTCATTGTCCGCATGGCGAGTTGAGCGGCGGCCGCGTCGAACGGAGTTTGACCCTTCGCCATTTGGGCCAGGGCCCTGATGGCGGCACCATTTTGCTTCATCACTGCCTGTCGTTCTTTGGCCGCGTCTCCAGCCGCCTGGGCCGAGCCGATAAAAACAAGACTGGCCGCGATCATCATTGCTGGAATACGTGTGAGCTTAAACATGGCAAAATAGCCTCTACCTCAAGAGTGATTTGAAGGGTTAAGTTTCCACACAAATTTGGTGCTGTCACCATGGTCTCACATCAAATTTACCAACCCGCAGATTTGAGCCGGTTGAGGCTGGGTGATGTCTGCAATCGGGCGTCTGAAATTACCATTGTTCATTTTTCAGATTGTGTCCGGCAATGCTTGTGCGTATGGAAAGTCTGCGATCAGGAACAATCGCGATTGCGGAGAGGTGCCGGAGTGGTCGAACGGGGCGGTCTCGAAAACCGTTGTGCGCGCGAGCGTACCCAGGGTTCGAATCCCTGTCTCTCCGCCATCACCGACGATTGCCGGAAGGCGCATGTCAGCTTTTGGCTGCGTCACCCGTGTTGGGCGATTCCAGTGCCAACGGTTTTGCAGCCCCGTCGGCAAGTTCGGGCGCTGCCTCTGCATCTGCCAGTCGAACCGTGACCTCCTTGTGCGCAAAGTGAATGCCTTCGCGGACAAAAAGATCCTGAATCGCTTCGTAAACGACCTTGCGCGTCACGAACTGTTCACCGGGCTTGGTCATGAATTTGACGCGAATGATCATCGCGCTGTCTTCCATTTTATAAACGCCCTGAGACTTGAGCGGTTGCACAAATGTATGGCCAACCTGAGGATGCTCCAACAATTGCTGGCCAAGTTTTTTGACCAGCTTGCGCAGCTTGTCCACATCCGTGTCATAGGTCACTCGCAGTGGCAGTTTCACCATCACCCAGTCGCGCGAATAATTGGTCAGCTGCTTGATCTCGCCAAAGGGAATAGTATGCAACGCTCCAAGATGGTGACGAAGCTGGAAGGACCTTATCGAGATCCTTTCGACAGTGCCCTTGATACCCTCGATCTCTATGTATTCGCCCTTGCGAAAGGCATCATCCAGCAGGAAAAAGGCTCCCGAAAAAATGTCGCGGATCAGCGTCTGTGCGCCAAATCCAACAGCAATACCGATGACACCCGCGCCGGCAAATATCGGTCCGATATCAAATCCCAGCCGCGACAGGAAAATCATCAAAGCAGTTGAGAACAGGACAATGATCATCAAGTAACGAATAATCGGCAGCAAAGTTGCCACACGGGTCGCGCCGGCACCACCACCTTCTCCTCCCAGTTCCTCTTCGGTTTCCGGTACACCACCTTCCTCTTCCAATCTGCGATCGATAAGCGCCGAAATCGCCCGATAGGCGAGCCAGCACAAGAATGTTGCCAGCACGATATCCAACAGCGCGCGCCAGTTGTTGGCCTCGCTGCTCAGGTCCACACCCCAGCTGCGGATGAGTTCTCCAACCGCAACAATCGTGATTATCCCCATTGCTGCTATCTCGATAAATGGCTTGAATACCGGTCGATATTCGAAGTCGTCCGCCGACAGTTGGGGGATTGATGCATCTGCACCGTCGCCTTCAGTCACAGCGTTCTGGGAGGTCAATCTCTCCCGTTCGGCGTTGGCACGTTCTTCAAAGTATCTGCTGCGCCTGTTGTACATCGCCTGAATGATGATGATCACAACTCCATAAGACATGAGTGCGGCCCAAAAGACGATAAACGGTGCGGCAATGATTGCGCCGGGATTTGGAAGACCAAGAACCAGACGAAATACGAAAGCGCCGAACGCCAGCAACATATATATTAGAAAAACGAAGGGAACGGTATTGGCCAGGCTCTTGCGAAGCTTGTAAAGCCACGCGCCGGCGCTTTTCGGCGCAAATATTTGCTGCCAGGCTTTCCAGTTCTTGAACGTCAAGATCGCCAATATCAAGGTTACAAAGCAGGCCGTGCTTATCTGAATTAATCGAATATTTTCAACCGTCAGCCCGGCAAAGTTCTGCGCCTCGCCTGTCAAGCTCATAAATCTCGCAAACGCAGCGATGACAACAGCAAAAGCAACTGCAATGCCCCAATCACGGTGGATCTTATTCGCCTGACTATCTGTCAGATTGACGATGCGATGAGTTGGCGCGTCATAGGCAAACACATTCCATGAGACACCCCGGATCATCAACCGATAGGATAGATAGGCCAGGATAATTTCGAATATGATCTGCCTTGACGGGTCATGACCTGAATCCAGGATAAGGGCGACGAGCATCGCCATGACAAAGAATATGGCGATGTAAACAATCGCCAGCACCACTCGAAACACCAGATATTTTGCCTTGTCTGCTGTGGTGGCGGGGTTTGGATCGTACATATACCTGAAATATTCGCGACCCCAGCGAAGAACCGGCTTGATGGCAAGCCAGCCAACAAACAGACCCAGCAATGCCGTCCCAATCGCCCGGTAGATCCAAAAGCTTGATCCGTCAGGACTGGCAATCTTGAGGGTTTTTTGGATATTTTGCCAAACGGTCGGGGCGCTGGCGAATGTATCCTTTACCCGTGACCTCGCCTTCAAGAAGAGTGCAGCTTGCGTATCATCTGCGGACTGGTCAGAAGACGCATTTTTTTGACCGTCAGGGCTGACAATAATTACCGTCGACCCGTTCGCGCGGGCTTCATCAATCACGGCTCCCAAGCCGCTGGTCGCACTTTCTTTGGAATCCGAAACGACCGAACCCGGCAGAAATTGAGCTTGAGCCCGGTTCAGATCCAGCCCGCCATTGCCGAAAAACAACAGCCCGAGCAGCGCCATCAAAATCGAAAATCTGTTCGAACGGATCAAGTACAGTCTCCCATCATATTCTGTAGTTCCAATCCATATGGAGCTATGGCGTGCTTGTGAAGACAAGATGTGTGAATTGAACCAAAGAGCTTGCCGACAACACTGAGCTTATCATCTTCGCACAGCCTGCTCCACAAGGAAGGCAAATACACGCAAGCGTGATCAAAGTGCCGCGCTCAGCCTCTTCACAAATTCTGCATCGCAAAGCTACAATTTCGAGGTTTTTCGCCCACCCATTATTTTGGAGTATATCCACATGACACCATTACGATTAGTTCTTCTGGCTGCTGCATTTGCAACTTGTGCTTCCACTGCTGCGACCGCGCAAGATGCCAATGCCAGCTTTTTTGTCACCAGCAAAGGCTCCGGTGATGGGGCAAATCTCGGTGGATTGGAGGGCGCTGACGCCCATTGTGCCGGACTGGCGAAAGCTGCCGGTATTCAGGGAAAAACCTGGCGTGCCTATCTATCGACCCAGGTAAAGGGCAAGCGAGGAATATCCGCCCGAGACCGTATCGGTACCGGTCCGTGGCACAATGTAAAAGGCGTCCTGATCGCAAAAAATTTGGACGAACTTCATATTTTGCCGAATCTCTACAAATCAACGGCATTGGATGAAAACGGCAATTTGGTCAAAGGTCGCGGAGATCAGCCTAACGAGCACGATATTCTCACAGGCACCAAGGCTGACGGCACCGCATACTTTCCTTGGGAAGAGGGCGACAAAACCTGTTCCAACTGGACCAGTAATGGCGAGGGTAGCGCTACGGTAGGCCATCACGACCGCCATGGCGGAGGCAATGTATCCTGGAACCAGGCCCATAATTCGCGCGGGTGCGGCCAGGATGCCCTGAAAGGCACGGGCGGCGCGGGCCTCTTTTATTGCTTCGCTCAATAGCCGATTAGATATTCGCAAGAGAATTGCGTGGGGGGCTACATATTAAGTTGCCCTCCACGAATCCACCTTGTCACGAGTGGCGGTTGAACCAATTCAGCTTTTTTTGCCAACGTGCTATGATTGAGGATCTGTCGTGCCCGACCAATTCGCGTGAGTCACACTCCCGATAGGAGAATGAAGTATGTCACCAGCGCAGTTCACCCGTCGTTCCCTTCTGGTAACCGGAGGTGCTGTCGTTGCGGCCGGATTTCGTGGGCTCGCCGATTCAGCTGGTGCACAGAGCATCGCACCGACACGTTCCATGCGCGGTGGTTCCAACAATTACCTTCCCGGTGCGCCGATCGTTCAGCGAATTGGTGGTGGAGGTTTTTGGATGACTGGTACGGTTCGCCGTGCAGTTGATGGTGCTCCGCTCGCAGGCCAAAGAATCCAGATCTGGGCTCATACGACAGAGGGGCACGAACGCGACCCGCATAGCCATGGTGCCACGCGAACAGATCAGGATGGGATATTTCGTCTTGAAATGCCACAGATCGTCCCTGCCTTCGGTCAGGCACATGGTCATCTCGCATATGATGATGAGGAGTACAAAACCGTCTTCCTGCGTCCGGTGATGGCCAGCTCCGCAGACAACAGTCTGAGCGCCCATTTTGTTCTTCAGCCGGTCTGATCGACGCTAGTTCAATGGTAATGAACCTGATCCGCACGACATTAACCTGGTGTGCCCTTGCGGTCATAATTGCCGTCCCTGTAATTGCCGCCGCGACAAGCCCGCTGCTGGCCTGGCGCGATCCCATATATATTGCCGCGGGATTTGCCGGCATTATCGCGATGGTCTTGTTGTTCCTACAGCCTTTGCTGATCGGCGGGCTCTTGCCGGGCCTGCCGGCTCCACTTAACCGAAATATCCATCGCTGGGTGGGAAGTGGCCTGATCTTGGCGGTTGTGATCCACGTTGCTGGCCTTTGGGTGACAAGCCCGCCCGACGTTGTTGACGCCCTGCTTTTTATGTCACCAACACCATTTTCCTCCTGGGGGGTGATCGCCATGTGGACCGCCTTCGGTGCGGCCCTTGTGATCATTTTCCGTCGGCGCATGCCAGCGCAATTTTGGCGCCTCGGTCACACAGTTCTTGTGGCTATCACTGTCGTTGGAAGTGTGGTTCATGCGTTGCTGATCGAAGGGACCATGGAGGCCTATTCCAAGTCCGCGCTCTGCGGGCTGGTCCTCGTTGTAACCATAATGGCGGTGACAAAACTGCGAGTGTGGACGGTGTTGGTACGACGCAGAAATTGACCGGCTCGATTCGGTACTTTTGAACCAGGACCGTAATGATTGGCGCCTTAACCCGGCCAAAGCGCAGTTTGAGGATGGAACTGGGACCACGCGAACCAGAACGCCTGATGACTTCCCAGATCGGAACCATCGGCATCTACAGCTTTGATGCCGCCGGCATCCAGATTCAGACGAATGTTTTCAAAGGCGATCTCATCGCCATTCTTCAATGCCACATATGCCTTGCTTCGCTGAAAAGCCACCGGTCGGCCGGATGCAGCAATGACGCCAATGATATCCTCGTGAACGGGCAATCGAGCATCAACATCACCGACGGGAAATATCGGGCCATTGGCGTCGCGGCCATTGCGAAAGTCGGGATTGCGCCCCAGCGCCAATGATTCAACCAGCACGGTTGTCTGAGGATGAGCCTTTTTCCATGTGCCCCAGTCGGTGGTAATCACAGTCGCTTGCTTCAGCTGCAAATTCTTCGCCGCAAGAGGACCGGTCACTGCGTTGCCCAAAAACGTATCAAATACCGAAAATGTATTGATGTCATACATCACCTTGTTTGAACGAATAAGCAGGCCGGATGTGCGCAATATTGGCCGATCAATGCCCTTCGGCAGTCGATCAGTGAAATAGGCCTGGGCCGAACCGCATAGGGTGCAATAGGGTATTCCAAGATGTCTGCCACCCAGTGTGTCATTCACCATCTCGCGCACTTCCATAATGCGTCGTGGATAGGCCCGATATTCGCCATTTACCTGAATTCCAAAAACAATGTCTTCATCGCCAAGCCAGGTCGCTGCATCTGCGCTGGTCACTTTCGGGTTGTCGGCAGCGGGAATGCAATTGCATAGCTTATCTGTGGTATCGTATTGACGGTCGTCGATTAGAACACCCCCCAAGAAACGTGCCTCCAATCAATTTTGCCTTCAACAAAGATCCTTTCCCAACCAGGCACAATGCTCGTAAAAATGGTTCGCTTGACCCGCAGGTAATCAGGAGGAGCAGGAATATCCCACGCTATGAGATGGTTGGTCACGGCCCCCCAATGGTCTCCATTTTGCAATTTCTTGCCCAGCAGGCGGGAAGCCGCATCTGCCAGTGCTGCGCTCAATTGCCGGCTTGAGACGAAGCGCATCAAATCGCTGATAATCCAGGCAATTCGAGGGTCTTTTGACAGGGCTATTTGGTTCAGAGCCAGGCTCTGCTCTGTCCCCCAGTTCGATTGAACCATGCTGTCAACAAAAGCCACCTGCACAGCAGATTGCAATTCTTCGGAGAAGGGCCCTTGCGGGATTTGCGGAGGTGTGCCGAATTGTTCAATCACATAATCCGGCAGCGCTGTCGTTTCCTGAGCCCGCAGAGCATCGGCCCAAAACAGACAGAACGCTGCCAGGGTTGCAACAAATATGACGCGAGCTTGGGAGCCGATTAGCAATGCCATCGAAGAACCTTTCGTGGTAATTTCATCTTCAGTTGCACAGGCAATCAAGGAATGCGCCTGCGAAACCAGCAACGCAAAGCTCACACAAAACCGGCGCGTTACAATTTGACGAGTATGCCTTCAACCAGGCTTAGCGCTAATCACGATTACATCAGCTTTTGGTGATTATTGACCATCCGCCGAGTGTTGTTTGCTCTGCCCTTTTTCGTCAGCTGAGTGATGGCTCAGTTTCGAAACATGCCGCTGAAGAGATTATCGAATCACGGTCCTACTTTTTTTCCGATGTTCGCCATCTCGGCTCGCTGAATTGTCAGGACCGCCGCCGCGTAGTCCCCAAGCGCCATACCTCGAAAGGCAAATGTGGCAGGCTTTTCACCAATATCTGTCGCCACTCTATTTGAAGCCAGATCGATAAGATCACCCGTGATCAATTCACGATCGAACATTGGCTTGTCACTTTCGGCTTCCTGGATCAGATCATCCACGATGACGGTTTTAAAAGCACCCATGGATTGCGGAATCCAGGGCACACATGCGTCGGTGATGGCTGCAAACGCATTCGATTTTAACCACCGCGCATCCAAAAATGGTTTGATCGAAAAGTCCAGGGTAACGGAAGTCACTACCATGTCGGCATCACTCAGCGCTTCCTGTGGATCAGTTGTTGTATCAGCCTCCAGCCCCATGTTGTGAGCCTTTCGGCAAAGCTTGTCGATATTGGCTTTGCCACGGCCCAGCACGCAGATGCGTTTCAAAGGAAACAGTTCAGAAAATGCTTCAAGGTGCGAATGCGCCTGTATGCCGGCTCCAATCAAGGTCAAATTTTCTGAGGTCGGATCAGCCAGACGTCGCGCTGCAACCGCAGAAAGAGCCGCGGTCCGCATCGCGGTAATGGCGTTTGCCCCCAATATTGCTCTGATACATCCAGTTTCAGCGTCCAGTACCATCAGCGCTCCGTTGATGGCGGAAAGGCCGCGCTTTGAGTTTTCCGGGCAAACGCTCACCTGCTTGACGACAATAAACCCATCTTCCCCAACGGCGAGGGTCGACATCATGTAACGCTCTCGTCCGGGAATAATTACCGATTTGGGTGTTGTGTGAAGTCGTCCGTCGGCTTTTGCCAGAAGCGCCTCTTCAATGGCATCTGCCATGTCCAGAGGCGAGATCTGCAACGCCTCAATCATGTCCTCGGATAGATAAAGAAACTCATCACTGGTATGTGGCATAGGCACCTCAAAATTCTCACAACTTAGGCTCAGAATCCATTAATCTGATGTATTCTGTTGGACATGTCACGCCCGCCAAAAGCAAACCAGTTCCAATTCCGGTTCGGAAAAAGTCGACACCTGTTTGGTGAGGCCCAACTGCTTCGATCAAGCTGCGATGTCAGTCATCAGGTGCCTCTCCCCTGGGGAGGTCAACACCGAGCGGTATTACAGACAGAAGTGCGCGGTTGGACAGATGGGCAATGGGGCATTCGACGCCAGCACTTTATGTTTAACCATCGACACGCCGGACATGTCAGGCGGACTGGTGCCCCTAAATAATTTGACCTTCATTCCAGCATGATTGACCAAGCACGTATCGCCAATCAGCAAGAATTCGTTACTCAACGCAGCCGGTTGTTTTTGCCGACCTGCCAAATATGACCGGCGTTGCAATTCATAATCGTTTTGGCCAGGCCATGTCTGGGCCAGTGCGAAAATAGGATACGTTGTTGGTAAAAATACTGGTTGGAACCAGTTTGATCATTCTGCCCGACGGATCGTCGATCCGTGCGATGTTCTCGACGAACCAGTTATTCCAGGACGATTCATCCTCCCCGAGATATTTGGACAACAGGCGTTTGAATCGGCTTGAAGAACTGGCTTCCACGGAAGCCTCACCGCGCAATCCCAGATGCAGCAGGATACCCTCGGCATTGTCATAATGAACAATTTCAACTGCGCATCTGGCATCGTCCTGCAGGCGTTCGACAGAACTGCCTTCCTTTGAACCCAGGAGCCACAAGGCACCATCTTCCCAAATGAACCAGACCGGCGCATTGCGCGGTCCATCGCGGCTTGCCGTGGCCAGATTGGCCATCAGCGGGAGTTGCAGTATTTCTTCAGGGTCAAATGTTTGAGCCATGACTGGATCTAAGCATCAGTTTGGGCAGGGGACATGCAACTAGCCGAGATCCGTCACTCCGTATACGGCTTAATGTCTGCATCTGTGATCGTGTAGCCAACATTGGCGACCAGTGTTGAGACAGGTTTTGCCTTCAATGTTCCGATCAACCACACCGGATCATAGAGCTCCGAGACGTTCATCCCCATTGCATTCTCCACATAGACAATCTGATTGGCCGCCGGGGGGGGCACATGGATGCAGGCGCCAAGATAGGGGACGAACAGAAAATCAACGACCTTTTCACCTTCAAATGAAAGAGGCGTGACATAGCCGGCAATCTTGACTTCCAGACCATTCAGGTTCGTCGCCAAAGCGTCGCCGTCCTGCGGCTGCATCTGGCGCATGAATTCCATGCTGTCGACATATTCGTCCATATCTTCCCGCGAACCGCCAAACTCCGACAGTTTGGGCATGCCCTTTGGCTTGGCGAATTTGCCGAAATCGATCGTTGGCGCATTGCTGTTGGGCGGGACGAGATCAGCCCATGTTATGATCTTGGGTGCTGCATTTGCTGAAAATGCGGCCATAACTACGATCGCAATCACGCCTGCCAATACTTGAAGTGGTTTCATCTTCATATTTCCTGATCAAGTTCTAATCGTTAGTCCATCCGACAAGGACAATTGATAAGCACGCATTGCTGGCACAATTGAGACGATCATTCCGCCAACAAATATGGCCAACAACAATTTGGCCTCCAATGCTGTTGTCAGTTTGAGTTCCAGGGCCAATCCCAACTGGTCCTCAATCATCGAACGGCCAAAATACAATATACCGAAGCTGACAATTACACCCAAACAAATTCCGGTGACTACAAGTGCCGCAGCCTCTGAAATCAGCAGACCAAAAACGTGAGCCGGACGGGCCCCCACCGATCGCAGGATTGCCATTTCGCGGCGGCGCTCGTTGAGCGATCCGAGCACCGAGGTGACCATGCCCAGCAAGGCTGTAACAACCACCATTGCCGATATCGCCAGAAGTGCCATTTCCACATTGCCCAATATCTTCCACAATTGGCCGAAGGCGACACCCGGCAAAATCGCGCTGATGGCTTCCTGCGGATAGGTATTGACCCACCGCTGCAGTGAAAAAGTCATCATGCGCGACTTCAACCCGACATAAAGTGCGGTGGCGGATTTGGGTGCCAGATCGAGTTCGCGGACCTGTTCGGCCGATTGAATATCGTCTCCCCGGGGTGCCGATCCTTTTTCCCAGCCCACATGAATCGCCTCGATTGCCTGCATCTCCAGATGAACGGTGCGGTCCACCGGTGTTCCGGTGGGTTTGAGAATGCCGGAAACCCGAAACGGCTTATCGCCATGATCTGCTCCCAGGCTCACCCGACCGGACCCATGCGCAACAACAATCTCGGACCCGACCTGATAGCCCAGTTCCTGTGCCACCTTGTGGCCGATGACTGCTTCGAACAGATCGTCAAATCGCTGGCCGGATGAAAACTCAAGCGGTTGATTGCGCCGATACCGGTAGTGATCGAAATAATCTGAAGTTGTCCCCATGACCCGGAATCCCCGGTGACTGTCACCCAGGGCAATCGGCACCACCCATTTCACTTCAGGCCGGGCCTTGATGTCTTCCACCGTCTGCCAGGTTATGTTTGCGGTCGCGTCACCGATCCGGAACACCGCATATAACAGCAATTGAACATCGCCTGCGCGGGCACCAATGATCAGATCGGTTCCGGCAATCGTATTGAGAAAACTTGTCTTGGCGCCGGTTCGGATTTTCTCAACGCCCAGCAGCAAGACAACGGAAAGCGCGATGGAAAGCACCGTCAGCAGCGCGGTGATGCGCCTGTTGCGCAGGCTCTGAAGCGCAAGTCTTGGAATGATCATCAGCGCCCACCTTCTGTGATGTCGAGATTGCACAAATCGGCAAGCTCCAAAACACGGTCAAAGCGCGCCGCAAGCCTGGTGTTGTGGGTGACCATCAGCAACGTGGCCTGATTGTGCTGCTGTTGCGAAAACAGTAAATCGACAAATTCCGACTGGCGGTCCTCATCCAGCGCCGAGGTTGGTTCATCGGCAATGATCAGCGGCGGTGCGCCAACAAAAGCCCGTGCGGCAGCCACCCGTTGCTGTTGGCCAACCGACAATTGCGCCGCCTTTTGCATCGCCAGCTCGGTCCTGCCAAGGCCAAGCCGATCCAGCAGATACCGCGCCTTTTCCTGCTTTTGTGATGCCGTCAGATGACGCTGGTGGGAAAATTCCAGCGCCAGGATGACATTGTCCAAAACTGACAGATAGGGCAGCAGATTGAGCTGCTGAAATATGACCCCCAACGTGTCTGCCCTGAACTTGTCGCGCTGCCTGCCCGACATCTTTTCAAGCTGCTGTCCAAACACATTGATGCTGCCATTACTCGGCGTGAGTATTCCGCATATCAGTCCCAGCAATGTGGATTTGCCGGACCCGGACGGCCCGACAAGCGCAACACGTTCGCCTATCTCAATCTTCAACGATGATATTTCGAGAGCGAATGAATGGCTGTCATTTGAAAATCGAAACCGCAGATCCTCAATTGAAACCGCGGCGGCGGCGGCGGCGTCAGTCTCGGCGGCGGCGGTAGCAGCGGCGACACGCATTTTGGTTAACCACCAATTGCCTGTGAGAGGTCCACGCTTGTCTGATCCTTTTCAACTTCGATGGCGGCCTGCCCGGCATTGCCGATTGCTTCCACTTCTATCTCTTCTGCGCGTTGAAAAATACCAAAAAATTGTATCGCCAGGGAAGTTGCGCTCGCCGGATTTTCGCAGGTCATTGTCCAGGTGACATGAAATTCTGCATGGTCCTCTTCGGTTTCAAACTCCGCATGCTGGTCGGAAGCCGTGCAATTTGCGTCGTCCGGCAGCACAAATAGGGTCTCCGGCTTTTGCAGCTGTGACAGGGCGTTGGTAACCGCCGATTTCTGCGCATCATTTTCTGCAGCGTGTTCAAAACCAACAATATCGTCGCCCGGCGCTTCCAGTTCGAATTGCAGAACTTTTCCTTCCTGCGCCAGCCGCAGCGTGCTGACACCATGTTCATGGGCGTCGAGGTTGCGTTCGCTGGCCTGCAGGCTGGTGGGGCCAAATGCCAGCGCGGAAGCTGCAGCCAGCACAATCGATACTTTTCTTGAGATTTTCATGGGTGTCCTTTTGTTTTCGTGCGGCTTGTTATTGATCGGTGCGCCCTCCAATACAGACTTGGCAATACAGATTTGGCAGCACAAACTGGCAAATTGAAGGTGCGGAAATTACATCTCAAACGAGATGATTGGTAGGGCGAATCTATGAGTAATGTAATAACATTACCAAATCAACAAGAATTCGCTGAACATTCACGAATATATGTGCGGGGTGTGGATGGGTTGTAGGAATTGTGGGGGTTTGGAGGCTGGTGTTGAGATGGATTTGAGTGTTGGGGGGGTAGGTTTTGTTTGCGAGATGTTTGATTCGCGCTCACGCAGGCGGCTGCGGCCTTCGCTCCGCGGCCTGATACGGGCGTTGAGATGGATTTGAGGGTTAGGGGGTAGGTTTTGTTTGCGCTCACGCAGGCGGGCAAAGGCCCGCCGCTCCGCGGGGGCGGTCTTTCGACCGGGCCGCTCTTCGCGGCCTGATACGGTGGGTACGGAATATGCCTGTCGACGCATACGGCCAACTTGGGTGTGCCCGTACAAGACGGCGAAGAGCCGTCCGGCGCGAATGCGCCGCCCCCGCGGAGCGGCGAGCTTTAGCTCGCCTGCGTGAGCGCCAGCGGCGAAGCCGCGAAACAAACATCTCGCGGCGGTTTACTCATTCCTCCCGGCGATCTTCCTCTTTCGTCACCCCCAATCGCGGCAATTCAAGCTCCTGTTCCAACAAATCCATTTCTGGCGGCGGCGGCAGCGGCGGCGACGCCGACACCACCGGCTCCCACTGAGGCAGCGGCGGCGGCGCCTCGCGCCCGTGCGTGATTTCGGCGCGGCGTATTCGGTAATTCAGGAATTGCCCTGAGATGGTGATGAGCGTCGCCGCCGGGATCAGCATGGCCACCACTTTCAGCCAGTTTGGGAACGACTGCAGTGTATCGAACAGGTCTTTCCAGATGTTGTAGTCTTCCATTGGGTACTCCCTCGGTTTAGCGCTCAATTTTGGTTTGCGCTCACGCAGATGGCTACGCCATCGCTCCGCGGGGGCGGGGCTGACCGCCCCGGGCCGCTCTTCGCGTCCTGACACGGAACCATCGGCGTATGCCGCGCGACGCATACGGCAAACATCGATATGCCCGTACAAGACGGCGAAGAGCCGTCCGGCGCTGATGCGCCGCGCCCGCGCAGGCGTTTGGCAAAGCCAAACTGCCGTGAGCGCAAACAAAATAATTGAGACTACCGGAGGCATCATCGCGGCGGAAATTCCGAAATGCGGCAAAAACCTCTGGTAGCCGGGGAGTTCGTTGATCGCCCATAGACGACCGCAATGGCCTTTAGATTTATCCCCGGAGGGAAGCACCCTGGACATACGTCAAAGCCTCCCCGACCCGAAGGTTGAGGAGGTATCGTTACGGTCAATACCGACCGCTATGGGATGGGCAACGACGCCCCGAAGCCAACGATGAGTCGCAGGCTCTGCGGGGAGACTAACGGGGGTGCAGGAATATGGGAAGGGGGGAGTTGCTTTAGGCCTATTCCGTTGAAAAACTCATCTGAGAAACGACGGTTTCGTTGATTTGATTTCAGTGCGATCCTGTTTGGGCATTGCTTTACGGGGTTGGGCTTGGCGCCGGGATCAATTTTGCCAGTTTTCTAAGGTTCTGGGCGGTTGCTGCGAGATGGAATTCGTCTCTGGCTCCGCAGGGGCCTCGTAATCGGAGCCGATCCAACTTCAAGATGCGTTTGAGATGGGCAAACAACATCTCGACCTTCTTGCGCAGTTTGCATGAGATTGCATAGTCGATTGTTTGGGCGATCTTGCGGGCGACATCGCGTGATGGTTCGTAAATGGAACGCAAGACTTTTCGCTGAGGTGCCTTTGGGGTGCACTGTGCCTTTAATCCACATGTATCGCAGTCTGACTTTCGTGCGCGATAGCGCATGATACCTTGTTTATCGACGCCGGAACGCGGCACCGCATAGGTTCGCCGGAATTGCCGCAGTTTCTTGCCACCGGGACAAGTATAGGCATCCTCGTCAGCATCATAGGTGAACTGGGCCCGTTGAAAGGTTCCGTCTTTACGCCCGGACTTGTCGATGATGGGAATATGAGGGGCGATACCGCGTCCTTCGACAAGCCAGTCCAGCATAGCTGCAGATCCATAGGCCGTGTCTGCGATCAAACGTTCTGGGTGTAAATTGTAAGATTGTGCCACACGATCAATCATAACACGCGCGGCACCCACTTCAGCCTGGCGAACAGACCGTGTTGCTTCAACGTCAATGATTACAGCATTGTCCGTATCGATCATATAGTTGGCAGAATAAGCGAAATAGGCAGGCCCTTTGCGTGCCGCAGTCCATTGGGATGCCGGATCACAATGGGATGTAAACTTGGGCCGAACCGCAGTGGCAGCACCAAAAGCTGCATCATCAAGTGTTTCCAGATATTCACGCACAGCACGCGGCGCGTCATCTGGATCAATCTTGTTCGGTTCCCATTCTTCTTTCGATGTGGAGTTCTGCCGATTGGTATCGGCTTCGATCAAACTGGCATCGACAGCCAGACGCCGGCCACTGACCAAACCCTCTGTGATGCAGCGGGCAACAACTGTCTCAAACACATGCCGTAACAGGTCGCTATCGCGGAACCGACCGTGACGGTTCTTGGAAAAGGTTGAGTGGTCGGGAACAGGATCAGCCAAATCCAAACGGCAAAACCAACGGTAGGCCAGGTTCAAATGAACTTCTTCGCACAGCCGTCGTTCAGAACGAATGCCCATGCAATAGCCAACCAGCAACATTCGGATCAGAAGCTCAGGGGCAACAGAGGGTCGTCCGGTTGAACTGTAAAATGGGGAAAGGTGAGAGCGAATATCACACAAATTAACAAACCGGTCTATCGACCGTAGTAGGTGATCAGACGGAACGTGCTCCTCAAGACAAAACTCGTAAAACAGCGCCGCTTGAGCTTCCAGACGTCGTCCCATCATGGCAATCAATCTCCCAAATCAATGAGAAAACTGAATCAGCAAAGACTGCCGAGATTAAGGCGAGTTTTTCAACGGAATAGGCCCTTATCGGACATTGAACCAGCAAGCTGCTTGAGAAGCATAGTTCACCGAAGCGGACATTGGGTCGAATTGAAAGCAGCAAAAGTTGAATGACTGACATGCGGATGGTGTGGATGGCTCCTGCACCATCGGCGTCGTAATGCGCCATATTGCAGTTGTTACAAACTGCTTGAGAGGAGCCACCCAAATGCACGTTACAACAATCTGCCTAGATTTGGCCAAGAACGTTTTTCAGATCCACGGTATATGCGAAGACGGTGAAGTTGCCTTCAACCGAGCTTTGAGACGGGCACAGGTCCTGACCTTCTTTGAAAGCCTGGAGCCATGCCTGGTTGGCATTGAAGCGTGTGGGACCAGTCACCATTGGGCTCGTGAGATCTCTAAGTTAGGGCATAAAGTCAAACTGATCCCGCCAGTATATGTGAAGCCTTATGTCAAACGGGGTAAATCAGATGCGGTTGACGCCGCCGCCATCTGTGAGGCGGTCACTCGGCCTACAATGCGATTTGTTGAAGTGAAGACTCCCGAACAACAGGCGATACTAGCGGTTCATCGAACGCGTGATCTCATCATTCGCCAACGCACACAGACGATCAATATGCTGCGGGCGCAGCTGGCAGAGTTTGGCATTGTTTTGGCAAAGGGGATTTATCATGCGCTTCAGTTTGCCAAACAATGTTTGAACGGGGAACAACCTGACCTGCCCGAAGTCGCTGGAGATGTAATCTTTGAGCTTTGCGATCAGTTGCGGTTCTTACATTCAAAGATATTGCGGTGTACGCGTCAGATGAACAAGATCGCAAGGTGTGAGAAACGGGTTGCACTGCTTCGCACAATACCCGGTGTTGGGCCGATTACAGCCTCAGCAATTGTTGCAACGGTTGGTAGCGGCAAGCAATTCAACAATGGCCGGGAGTTTGCTGCCTGGTTAGGACTGACCCCACTTAACAGGTCAAGCGGCGGAAAAGAACGTCTGGGGCATATCTCAAAGATGGGAGATCAATATATTCGCCGGTTACTGGTTCTTGGCATGACCTCCCGTATTCGTTCGATCAGGACAGAGCCGGAGAAATTCGATCCTTGGTTTGCGGACATCCTGGAACGCAAGCCAAGCAGGGTGGCTGCAGTCGCAATGGCGAATAAAACAGCCCGAATAATGTGGGCTGTGCTGACCCGTAATGAACCCTACAAAGTGAGATCGATCTAACCAAGGAGGCCAACAACAAGAGATTGCAAGACCAATGAAGTGATGGAAAATTGTCAGCCCTAAAACCAAGACACCCCGTGCTAAGTCCTGAACGCTTGCTGTTCGACATGCGGAATGGGGCTTGGTTGGTGGAAACCATCAGGGCCAGCGGCCATGTGTGTCGCGTCAACAGGCCGAACACAAGACTGCTTCTGACAATGCTTCAATCACAAAACAGGACTTGCAAAAAGGGAGCCATCCACACAGGACGAAGCACCGTTTTCGATTTGGAATGTTGTCTAACGTGCGGCCAACGCAGCGATGCCATAACGTGCCGGTATTGGATGTTCGCTAACCGGGCCAACCATCACATTGGCCCAATTTGGTCATTCAGCTCCGATAATTCTCAACACATGCACTCGGCGAAGCTGTATTTGGTTCAAAAATGTGGGACGAAATCAGCGCCTCATGGATGCACATCGGCTTTGGTCACTACCTGACTCTGGCCGGCACTTTTTAGGGCTAACGTGGTGAATATTGCAGCCAATATCCAAATGACCGGTCCGACCAAGCCCAGCGATACCGGTACGTATCCCGGGATTAGGATAAAAATAATGAAGCCGATGTCAGCGAAGCTAACCGTGACGAGATTGATCCAGTATCCTGTACGGGAGTTTCTCCAATTGAGAAAAACGGCTACGCCGATGGCGACGACAGCAAAGAAAAGAAGAGACCAGGCACTCTGAAACATCCGGCCCTGAGCGATGCCAAGCTCGAAAGTTTGACCCAGTTCATAGACCCGCCTTGCTGCCTCAAGGTGTGCAACGCCCCAGATCAGATAGAGCGCCGCGCCGACCTTTGCATACAGATTTTCCATTTTAGTTTTCCTCATCTATTGCTGCTGGTATTTTGTACGGGCATCGCACCAGCATTTGGAGCGACACCAGAAGGCAAGCGCGAGAAATTGCCCACCGCTTACCCAAAGAAATTTGTTAAATGTTTGCGAACGGCGGTTCGAAGAACGACCCAATATTTGCCATATGGTCCGGCGGGTCGAATGTTCGGAGGGATTGGCACTCACCCGTTTTATGGTTGGCCTCGCCGCTTTCCATAGAAATAACCCGCCGTACCCCACAACAAAAACGACTTCAAACGCGGCGAGCCATAACCCTGTACCCTGCAGGTCCCACTGATCCAGTCCGGAGTTGAAGCGATAACTCCAGTTCACAGGCCAGAATACCAAAATGCCGTCTTGTGCATGTGTAAACATATCAACAAGCGAATGTGACGCGGCACCGCAGAGCAGCCAAAACCCACGATAATCAATTCGATTCAGATGTTGCAGGGCAAACCAACAGCCAAAAAGCAGTACCAGCGAGGTTGGAGAATGGAGCACGTGATGTAGAGCAATGAATCCTGCATTGTCGAAATATAGTGCGTCCATGCGGGCCACAAAACTCAAACCCAAATATTCGCAAATCGTTTGCAGCCAGCTGAATAAGCCAACGAATAACAGAGGAGCATCGGGCAAAACTGCCCCCCACATCACCCATACGGCCTTTTGTGGACTGGAACCTGGCAGACTTCTTGCCAGAACGTGTCCCAGCAATAGGTGCGTCGGCGTTTTCATGCGCTAGCCGTTTCTCAGTGATCGCCGTGTTGTTTACAGTGATGGCACCCGCTTTCGCATGGTGCTTATTCAGGTACGGGCTTGAATCACGATAATTTCGATTGACCCTAAACCTATACTGGTTCCAAAATGCAACAAGATTAGAATGTTGCACCAGTATGGTGCATTATTGATCCACGGAATAAACCGATGCCAAAGCGATTCTCCGATATTCACTGGGATGATCTCAAGTTCTTCTTGGAGGCGGCCCGAAACGGAACTGTGCGCGGCGCGGCAGCAGCTTTAAGAACCAACCATGCAACGGTGTCTCGCAGACTGACATCTCTTGAAGCAGGTCTCGGTGCCAGGTTGTTCGACCGCTCGCGAGACGGTCTGAAACTGACCCAATTGGGAGAGGATCTGCAACCATTCGCCGTCAACGTTGCGGAGGAAATTTCTGCTGCGTCGCGCGCCATTGCAGGCCATGACGAAAAACCAACAGGATTGATCTGCATTTCAGTCCCACCATTTATGTTCCATACGTCAATTGGAGATGATTTAGCTGCATTCGCAGCAGAATATGCCAATATCGATTTACATTTTGACGTATCAAACAGCTTTGCAGACCTCCATCGAAGAGAGGCAGACATCTCAATAAGATACGCTCATTCGGTTACCGACAATGCTGTGGGTCGAGTCTTGGCGAATTGCACACGAGCTGCATATTGTTCGCCGAAATATGCCGAGGGGATGCTGGACAATCAGGGTAAAGGTTTAAATTGGATTGGTTGGAACGAGCCCGAGGCAGAAACGACCGCCGACTGGATACAGAAAACCGATTATCCCAAAGCGACGCTGCTATACCGTGTTAATGATGCAATCCCGCAGATGGTGTTTGCTAAAGCTGGTGCTGGCCTCGCTTTCGTACCTTGCTTTGTTGGAGACTGGCAGGAGGGTCTCGTTCGAGCTCCCTTTCAAAATCCGATACAAGATCGGAAACTTTGGGTGCTAATGCACCGAGATATGCGCAAGGCGGCTCGAGTCCGTCTGTTCGTTGACTTTCTGGTTGGCCGTATCGAACCGCGAAGGAGCGAGTTCGAATCCATGGCTGCATGAGGTATTTAGCAGGTAGTCGCACAAGCCGTTTACAGCAATACCAGCCCACAGTCCCTTACACAGAATGGCCTATTTCTTGACGCCTGTTTCGAGCCATCATTTACGAGCGCCGTCGTTTCAAAATGTCCTAGGAGCGACAGGGGTAAATTTGGTAAAAAGGGTTCGATGCAGCCGTTGACCGACTTTCAGCTCGACTGCTTTCAATGTCCGCTTCGACGAATTTGGCCGAGGCAATTCAAATGGCCCGACGACCGCTCCCCCCCCTATTCCGTTGAAAAACTCGCCTTAATCTCGGCAGTCTTTGCTGATTCAGTTTTCTCATTGATTTGGGAGATTGATTGCCATGATGGGACGACGTCCGGAAGCTCAAGCGGCGCTGTTTTACGAGTTTTGTCTTGAGGAGCACGTTCCGTCTGATCACCTACTACGGTCGATAGACCGGTTTGTTAATTTGTGTGATATTCGCTCTCACCTTTCCCCATTTTACAGTTCAACCGGACGACCCTCTGTTGCCCCTGAGCTTCTGATCCGAATGTTGCTGGTTGGCTATTGCATGGGCATTCGTTCTGAACGACGGCTGTGCGAAGAAGTTCATTTGAACCTGGCCTACCGTTGGTTTTGCCGTTTGGATTTGGCTGATCCTGTTCCCGACCACTCAACCTTTTCCAAGAACCGTCACGGTCGGTTCCGCGATAGCGACCTGTTACGGCATGTGTTTGAGACAGTTGTTGCCCGCTGCATCACAGAGGGTTTGGTCAGTGGCCGGCGTCTGGCTGTCGATGCCAGTTTGATCGAAGCCGATACCAATCGGCAGAACTCCACATCGAAAGAAGAATGGGAACCGAACAAGATTGATCCAGATGACGCGCCGCGTGCTGTGCGTGAATATCTGGAAACACTTGATGATGCAGCTTTTGGTGCTGCCACTGCGGTTCGGCCCAAGTTTACATCCCATTGTGATCCGGCATCCCAATGGACTGCGGCACGCAAAGGGCCTGCCTATTTCGCTTATTCTGCCAACTATATGATCGATACGGACAATGCTGTAATCATTGACGTTGAAGCAACACGGTCTGTTCGCCAGGCTGAAGTGGGTGCCGCGCGTGTTATGATTGATCGTGTGGCACAATCTTACAATTTACACCCAGAACGTTTGATCGCAGACACGGCCTATGGATCTGCAGCTATGCTGGACTGGCTTGTCGAAGGACGCGGTATCGCCCCTCATATTCCCGTCATCGACAAGTCCGGGCGTAAAGACGGAACCTTTCAACGGGCCCAGTTCACCTATGATGCTGACGAGGATGCCTATACTTGTCCCGGTGGCAAGAAACTGCGGCAATTCCGGCGAACCTATGCGGTGCCGCGTTCCGGCGTCGATAAACAAGGTATCATGCGCTATCGCGCACGAAAGTCAGACTGCGATACATGTGGATTAAAGGCACAGTGCACCCCAAAGGCACCTCAGCGAAAAGTCTTGCGTTCCATTTACGAACCATCACGCGATGTCGCCCGCAAGATCGCCCAAACAATCGACTATGCAATCTCATGCAAACTGCGCAAGAAGGTCGAGATGTTGTTTGCCCATCTCAAACGCATCTTGAAGTTGGATCGGCTCCGATTACGAGGCCCCTGCGGAGCCAGAGACGAATTCCATCTCGCAGCAACCGCCCAGAACCTTAGAAAACTGGCAAAATTGATCCCGGCGCCAAGCCCAACCCCGTAAAGCAATGCCCAAACAGGATCGCACTGAAATCAAATCAACGAAACCGTCGTTTCTCAGATGAGTTTTTCAACGGAATACCCCAATAGCAGACACCCCCAAAAAAAATAAAAACTTATCCCCGCCCACGGCCCCCATTGTACAATACGCCCACATTCCCCGTTCGGAGGTGTTTCCGGGACGTCGTTGGCTTGGGGGGTGTCGGTGCCCGGTGGTTGAGGTTTACGTGACCCGCGCCGCCGGGAGGCGCATGTTGGCTTTGTCCGTGCTCCCCAGCGGTGGATGACCTTCGGGTCCAAGCCGCTGGAGTAAGGGGTTCCGCACCTGGGGCGATGACCCTGTAACTGTGCTTAAGCCTCCACCAAGTGGTTTCAAACCCACCTCTGCTGGTCGGACAGGTGAAGTTAAAAGCCATAACCGCCTGCGCTTCCGTGCAGCAGGTTGGGTTGTGCCACAAGGGGCGCGGTCTACAGATCGCAAACCCAAGAGCCGAAATGGGTGCTTTCAGGCATCACTACAAACGTAACGGACTGGTGCCTGGAAGCATCCTCTCCGAGCCGAAGTTGTTACGGCAAATTCGGTGATTGTATCTCCTTCAAGACCCAGACGCGGAAATCGCGGGCGTGGGAACGGCTCGGTTCGGGTTCGCGCTTTGCGCTTGCGCTCACGCTGTCGGGCTAAAGCCCTGCGCTCCGCGGGGGCGGGGCTGACCGCCCCGGACACCTCTTCGGTGTCTTGATACGGAGGGCCCAGAGCTAGGGAGTGCGGGGATAAGTTTTTGGCGGCGCCGCGCGGCGTCGCGCGTCACTTGCCAATGGTTGCCGTATAGGCGGCGAAGAGCCGCCCGGCGCTAATGCGCCGCCCCCGCGGAGCGAAGGGCGCCAGCCCGACAGCGTGAGCGCAAAACAAACACCAACTCGAACCCAAAACCCAATCCCACACAATGCCCCCAACAAAGGTTCCGCAAATCCCGAGCTAACCGTAATCCAACCTCAACTCACACAATGTCCCGAACAAAGTTGCCGCAAATCCCGAGCTAACCGTAATCCAACCTCAACTCACACAATGCCCCCAACAATGGAGCCGCAAATCCCGAGCTAACCGTAATCCACCCTCAACTCACACAATGCCCCCAACAATGGAGCCGCAAATCCCGAGTTCACCGTAATCCAACCCGCCGCTATCGCGTCCAGTATGCGTCCGGGACCGGGTCCGTATCAATCAAGGCACAGGAATAAACCGCTGTTTCATCGAACACATAGCGCGCTTCCATTTCCGGCGTCAGGGTCAGGCCCAGCCCCGGCGCGGTTGGTCGCACCAGTGCACCGTCTTCGATTTTTGCCTGATCGCCCATCATGTCGCGGCTCAGCGGAAAATCAAGCATGGGAAACTCGACCAGTTCTCCACCCCCTGCAAAAGCTGCATGATAGTTCGCCATTATCGCCGCCGCCCCGCCCCAGGCGTGGACCACAACCGGAATTGCCTGCGCCCTGGCCGCCTCAAACACATCCATCAAGGCGGAAATTCCGCCCATCACCGAGGCGTCGGGCTGGACAAAATCATAGACATGATTGTTCACCCGCTCGATCATCTCCTTGGGTGTGGTGATGATCTCGCCGCCACAAACGGGCACTTCAATGCGGCTGCGCAATTGTTTGAATTGTTCAGGCGCATCCGGGCCGATTGCCTCTTCGACAAAAATCATTCGGTGGTCCGTCAGGCCATGGACAGCCTCCACATACTTTACCACGTCATCAACTTCCTGGGGCGGATCGGCAAGGTTCTGGCACATGTCGACACCAACTTCGATGCCGCGCCGACCGGCCTCTTCCAGGGCCCAGGCGGTGCGAAATATGTCGGCTTTCGACGCCCGAATTTTGTATTTTTTGATGCCTAGACGATCGAGCAGATCAAGCTCCAGCAGGAATTGCTGTTTGACATCACAGCAGCCGCCGGAACCATAAATCGTAATCGCATCGGCTTGGTCGCCCCCCAGCAGGTCGTAAACCGGCACCCCCAGGCCTTTGCCCTTGGCATCCTGCAGGGCGGTTTCAAAGGCGGCGATGACGTGGCGGGCGGCGCCCTGCAGCGACCAGTAATCACAAAGCGAGCGCAGGTTTCGAACTCGGGCGGCAATGTCATGACCATCCTTGCCGATCACTTGTGGCGCGCACAGCTCTACAATCGACTCAAACACCAAAGGTGCAAAAACAGCCAGATAGCCTTCACCAAGTCCGGTCACACCATTGTCGAGGGTAACTTCGACCATGCCGATGGTTCGTTTGGGACCATTTGGAAAGCATTTCTTGATCTCCGGATCTTCTGCATCTGCATAGGGCGAACTCAGCAATATGCAGCGTATATCTGTAATCCTGGGCATTCATATCCTTCGTACTTGTCGATGCCCCTCTCAGGAAGCAGGTCTTTCCAACAGGGTAAGAGATTATCCGAAAAAATGTCGATCTTTCGGAAATCCTTCCCGGCTTTTTTTGAATGGTTGACAGTTGAGTCGTGCATTTCGTTGAATGGGAATCGAACAGAAAAGGAGTGCACTGTGCTGGAAATCTGCGTTGATTCAATCGATGGCGTGACTGCTGCAATAAACGGTGGTGCCGGGCGGGTGGAATTGTGTTCATCACTGTCGGAAGGCGGGTTGACGCCATCTGCCGGACTGATGCGGGCCGCCGCCCAATTGCCGATTCCGTGTTATGCGATGATCCGGCCGCGCAGCGGATTGTTTGGGTTTTCAAAAGCAGAGGCCGAAATCATGCTGGCCGACATTGCCATGGTGCGCGAGGCCGGACTGGCTGGCGTGGTGCTTGGTGCCCAGGATGCTGATGGCGGATTGAACATGCCGCTATTGGCGCAATTGATTGGTGCGGCCGGCGGCCTGGGCAAAACCCTGCACCGGGTGATCGACGTGGTGCCTGAACCTTTGGTTGCACTGGATCAGGCAATAGAATTGGGATTTGAACGGGTGCTGACTTCCGGTGCGGAGCCATTGGCACCGGACGGTGCGCCTTTGATTGGGCTAATGGTGGAGCGAGCGGCCGGCAGACTATCGGTTATGCCGGGTTGTGGATTGACGGCCGACAATGTCGCAGAGGTGATGGCAGTTACCGGGGTCCATGAAGTGCATGTCGCCTGCAACGTCAGGGTGCCGGGCGATGTGGCATTTTCCGACTTCGACCCGCCCGGCGGTCGATTTGAGACTTCGGAATCTGAAATTCGGGAAATGGTCAGCCAGATCAGCCGCTGACACCTGAAAATGGGCTCAGCCGTATATGCGACGCATATCGGGCAGTTCGGTGCAGTAGTAATGTACCCAGATATAGATATGGCTGAACGCCGCCACCATCAGCGCGGCAATTGATTGAAACAGGAATGCCGGTGCCCACAACATGAAGAAACCAAACACATACATGGCGTTAGGCGTCCATTTGAATATCCCTTCTCTAACCAGCGGCAGGTTGCGATAGGAAGCGTCAAAATGATCGATGCCAAAGGCTCTTTCGAAGCTGAAATATCGCTTTGCGCAATACATGAGATAAATCGACGGCAACAACAGGCTTATACCGATGATGTATCCAATCCACGGATCAATTGGCAGTGAGCCTCGGTTTGACCACGCCAGGGCAAAGGCCAGTACCGGCCTCAGTATCATCAGTATCGAAAAACCAATCTGATAAAGTCGAAAGGCCTGATCTCCAAACCTGCGGGTCAATCGCTGACCATCCAGCTCCAGACGCCAGCACAGCCACACATAGACCTGATGCGCAATGGCATCTGCAACCGTAATAACGATCCAGGTGTTTGTTGACAAACCAAGGAATGAGCCCGAATGAAACCCCTGCAGGTGTGAAGCCAGATAGAGGCCAATAACCAGCCCGAGCAGGCACATCAAGTGCAGGAACTGACCTTCAATAAACAGGTTTTGATGCTTCGGTGGTTCAGTCATCATTGTCTCTCATGCGTTTGCCAGCAATTCTAGCAGATCGCAGGAGCCAGGACCATTTCTGTCAATTGGTATCCTGGAGCATGGGCAACGCGGACAAACATACCCGCCAGATGCTCAAAGGAGGGATCTGGACAACCCCTCCTTTTAAATCTTAGTTCCGATGGTCGTGAATATTTACTGATTGTCTTTTGCCCTTAACGGAGCACACCGGCTGCAGGTATTTGTTCGGCTTACAACGTTTGCCGTATGGGTGAGCAATAACGTGCTTTACCTTCCTTTTGGTTACGCGATATGCCTTGCTTGCACCATTGCGGATTTCCGATGGCATAACCACCCGGTTGGCCTTGCGGATGCCACGCCCGGTTGCACGCCCGGCCTTCTTAACGCCCCGTTTGGCTTTTTTGTAGGCGCCTTTAATGCTCCACGAGACTTGGATTGTCTCGCCTTGGGAGGCGGTGGCGGTGCTTGTTTTAATTCCGCCGACAATATCGAGCGGTATCAAGTTGGTGTTGCTCTGAAGAATAACACCTTCAGGCGCGGTTGGATTGAGGCTTGCTTGTGCTGGCGATTGTGCAGAAAGAATTGCAATTGACAGCACGAGAGCTGAAATGACTTTAACGTTTGACATGATGTGTTCCCACTAATTGAGTTTCGCTGTTGATCAAACCAGTTTCACATGCTCTCGATGAATGCTTACGGAACGGCTCGTTCATCTTTCATTCAGGAGCAAAGAAAAACTTTAAACTATTGTTATAAAAGGACAATTTTTCCTACATGGTCACGCTTGCGGGGATACTTGTCGTGGACAAGGTCATCCTGGAGGAATCAATGAAAATGAGGGCTTATTGAGCCAAATATGAATTAGCGGCTAAGAGAAGTCTGGCCCCCGCAAATAAATGAGGAGCCGGTTTATCACTCGGCCCCTCTCCAATATTGTATGATTGTATTGACTAGCGCAGCAGGCATTTCCAGGAATAAGGATCATTCCAGTTGAGAGCCTTGGCCTTATAGGCGCGGTTTCCGTATTGCAGTTTGCACGCCTTGCTGACGAGGATTGGGCGACGGTTTCCGGCGCTTTGTTCACAGGTCCAGCCACCGGCATTTTTCTCGATCAACTTGGCCTTGAATGCATTGCCATATACTTTTTTGCACCAGGGGGTAAGGTTGACCCCGCGCATTGTGACAACGGCCTTGCGACCAATGCAGCGCCATGAATATGGATTATTCCAGTTGAGTGCTTTGGCTTTGTATGAGCGGCTACCATATTGCAGCTTGCAGGCTTTACCAACAAAGATTGGCCGACGGTTTCCGGCGCTTTGCTCACAAGTCCAGCCACCGGCATTTTTCTTGATCAGTTTGGCCTTGAAGGCTTTGCCGTGGGTTTTTTGACACCAGGCGCTGAGATTAACTCCGCCAAGATTTACATCTTTGTAAGTTGTGGCGTGAGCGGATTGTGAAGCGGCGATCAACAGAGTTGTTGCACCGATTAACTGGGTTAGGTTCCTGAACAGTAACTGCCCAGCTACCCCAACCTGATGCTTTTATAGACGGCCCATCAGACGGGTCTGAGGTTGAGGATGAGCTGATCAGGCGCGGTTTTCAAGGTTTTCAGGATGTCCCAACCTTGTTTTCGCGCCGTTTCAATGACCGTTCGTAAAGTGCAGAAATTCTCGGCACCAGCCTCTGTTCGAAAGCTTCCCGAGACCTTTTGTCGAACTTTCGTCATTCTGAGATCACGCTCTGCCTCGTTGTTCGTGTAGGGAACGCGCAGATCATTGAGAAAGAGCAAAACCGCTGCTTTATGCGTTTGGAGGCGCAAAGCGAGATTGTGCCCAATCCGCCGTTTCGGGCGACCCCGCTTCTTGCCTTTCGTTGGGCGCGCGAGAGGCGGTTGGGCCTCGTGGAACGCGATAGCACGCTCGCAACAGGCATCAAATCGCCGCTCGATATCCGTGATTGCCTCCGGGCTGACCGCGCTCCGATTTTGGATTCGCGCGACATGCGTGAGCTTCAGTGCGTCGAGCAGAATGACTTTCATGTCCGGCACCCAAGCTTCTTTTTCATATTCGGTCAATGCCTCCAATTCGCGGGAGATGTGGGCATTGCACAATCCATGGGTCACATTTTCCACTGCCCAGTTGGAAGAGAAACAGTCATGCACTGCCGTTCCCGCCAGTTCTGGTGGCACTTCACCTCGCGCAGTTCCGAGCCGAAGGTGGCTTAGAGCGGTGGAGCATAGCATATGAAGCCAGCGCGTTCTGCCACCAATCCTGAACCCCGTTTCATCCAGATGCTTCACTGCCGTTTGAGGCCCGGACAGCAGGTTCTTCACCGCCTCAGCTAAACAGAGCATCTGCTCGGCCTTTTTGGCAACCAGACTGGAAAGGGTTGCCGATGTGATTGTGACCCCGAAAATGTCCGCAAAAACCTGCGCCATGCGATTTTGGGGAATGCAGTGCTGCGTCTGTAAATAGGCGGCCAACGCCCCTATTTCATCGCCGTACTGGGCGGGTGATGTTACCCCTTCAGGAAAATCGGCGCGGGTTTTTGCACCGCAATGCTGGCATTGGCAAATATGCGCACGATGCTCGGTCACATAAAGCGGCGGTGGAGGTTTGAGGCCAAACACCTGTCTGCACGCAGAACCTATGGTATCCTCCGCCGAAAGCGCGGCCTGACAGTTTTGGCATTGGTTCGGAAAATGACTGGTGATCTCGTCTGGGTTCTCAACCTGTTTTAGTGTGTTGCCGGGATGTCCGGGTTGGCCGCCAGGCTTTCGATTTGACTTGCCCCGCTGACTTTTGGTCCGCCGTTTCTTATCGCTAGACGGCTTTGCCAGTCCGTCGCTCGAAGGTGGTTTGCTGCTATTACGACTGTTCGATCCCAGACGACGCTCAAGATCTGAAACACGCTGCCTAAGAACCGCATTATCTTCTCTAAGTTGCTCGTTGTCTTTCCTGAGTTGTTCGTTTTCCTTCAGGAGCCGAGCGTTCACCTCCAAAAGCTGCGCATTTTGTTCTTTGAGTTAGACAGCCTGACCCACCAGAGCCATGACCACATCAATCAGTTCTGATTTTGAGAAATCAGCAAGAATTTCAGGTGTCAGATTTTCGAGTTTCATCCTCGCAGTCAAACACCAAAATGAAAAAAGTGGAACCTCAAATATGCGCCATGAATCAAATTGTCGCACCTAATGGCAGCAGAAATAGGGTAGCTGAGTAGTTACCCTGAACATTTGATTTCCCCTTTGGCGATGGTTCTTTGTTTCGATGATTGAAAGCTAGATCATCACAGATGCATGCGTTCTGAACGTGCCGTTCATTCGGGGTTCAGGATGAAGGTCAATGTCAGAAATCTGGCGGGTTCTCATTTGCACCACAGATTTAGATTTAATTTTCCCGTTGCCCGTGTAACGTCATCAAGACGTATAGCCAGTGCAAACGATATTGCCTAATTATGCAAGTATTCCCGGGGCAAGTGCCATTTTAAAGCAATGTTGGGATAAACATTGGAAGTTTGTACGCTGATTAAGTCTGCGAACGACAAAGAAAATGCATTCGGTGTTTTCTAAAGTACACCGAATGCAAATGCTGTTGTGGCGCGGCAGTCAGGCTCAATTACAATCCGACTGATCGTCCTTGAAGAGGAGCAACAGACCCCGCCTGTTAGTTCCATGCTTTGTTTGGATCAACCTTGAACAGATATTCCATGAAGATCCTGGTAACTTCCGGGAGCACATCTGGGCGCGCGTGGTCGCGTTGCAATTCGGCTGGGACCACATTCCAGGTTATCGGTTCAACACCCGCAGCAATCATCCGCTTCATGCCATTTTCATGGGATAACTGTGTCATGCTGCCAACAGTGTCTTCGGGAACATAGACATCATATCCCGCCTTCTCTGCTTCAATCGCCGGATAGGCCAGACAAACGTCGGTCCACAGACCTCCCATGATGAGTTTCTTGCGGCCGGTCGCTTTAACCGCGGCGACAAACTCGGGCTCTTCCCATGCATTCACGTTGGTTCGATCAATGAAGACCGCATTTGGGGCCAGCTTGCTCAGTTCCTCGATCATCGGGTCATATCCGTTCAACCCAACAGCGACGTGTGAAAAAATGATCGGAATGTCATACAGGACGGCGGTTTTGATCAGACCGGTCGTGTTGTTGATCAAATCCTCGTGGGAGATATTGCGGACTCCCTGCAATATGGGAGGTTGATAATCAATCAGGATCAATGCCGAATTCGTCGGAGATAAAAACGGGTCTTCGGCGACTGCACGGACCGGGGTGCCTGTATATCCATCAGGATATGTGGCAACCCCATTTACGGTTTTGATTTCAGCTATTGAAGGTTGAGCTCCCAGAGTTGCTGCAACGGCAATTGCGCTGATTGCAATCAGATTACGAATTTTCATTTCGATGTTCCTTATCGGTTGAGTGGCGTCGATTAGTGAGTTGATCTACTCAGTGCTGTTCAATTGCCCAAAACCTAATTCTTATTCAAAATAAATGTAATACCATGCTTGGATAGATACTATTTCCAAATGGATAATAAAATGATCGGTAAACGTGCAAAAACACTCCGGCCGTTCACAATTGTTGTAAAGTCAAAGGAACGTTTGCCATCGGCAATTTGCTCAGTACGGACATGAAGTTGGATGAGCCACGCCATATTGAAAATTTCACGACGATCATCGCTGCCTTGCCGCCGCTGCCCCTCCGCCGCCGCCGCCGCAGCCGCTTAGTTTGGGTTTTTCAACACCCGAACCGAATTTGGCAGTTTGTAAAAGAGATAGGCAGAACACCCTAGCAACACCAGTGCAATGACTGGGCGAACATAGCCACCCATTATGAACAGAGGCACCGTCACAGAAAGCAGAAACAGCGGAACATACCAGGCGGTCCAGGGCTTGATGCCGCGATCATTTTGATACCAGCTGAAGCCGATCGAAAACACGCTCACAATTATGAAAAACAATGACCACGGATGGGTGAAAAACTCTGAAACATCCGTGGAAAGCGCCAGTGACCTGGAAAGCCAACGCTCAGCGATCGGTCCAAGGACCACGCCCAAGATCATCGGCGCGAGCGGAAATTTCAGATTGCGCATCACATAGCCAACGATTCCGAAAATCGCCAATGTCCACATATCGTTGACGATATTGTTCAGCGAAAATACCCCGATGCCGCAATAGACAAGGATGATGGACGCCAGAACATACATGCGCACTTTCGTGATCAATACAAATCCACGCAAGGCGCCTGATTGCAAAGCCAAGACCAGCACATTGGCCAGAAAGAAGGCTATGAAAATCGCGTAGGCAATCTTTGGTTGTTCGCTGATGAAGGCCGGGCTTGGAATTACGTCATGGATCAGCAGCGCACCCAGCATCACAGCCGTGATAACATCTCCGGGGATGCCCAGCACCATCATTGTGATCAGTGCGCCGCCTGCGGTTGCGTTATTGGCGGATTCGGGAGCGATAATGCCACCGGAATGACCGGTACCGAATTTTTCTGGGTTTGGGGAAGCTTTCTTTGCCTGGTCATAAGCCAGAATATTAGAAATTGAGGATCCGGCGGCGGGGAGCACCCCGGTAAAAACACCAATGAATGATGACCGCACAACGTTGATCCAATCGGCAAAAATTGTCTTGATCGCACGCATATGCTCGATCCGAATGTCAACTTCTTGCATATCACTCAATGCTTTGCGGGCGGCGCTTCTGTCGCGGACATCCGACATCAATTGCGAAAACGCAAACAGGCCAATCAACACTGGCAGGAAGGCGAACCCCTCACCCAGATAGTCATTGCCGAAGGCAAAGCGCTTCACACCGTTGATATCATCCTCTCCGACTGTCGCGATAATCAGTCCAAGAGCCCCGGATATCAGCCCTTTGATCATGTTATCGCCGGCCAGACTGGCGGTCACGGTCAGCGCAAAGAATATCAGGGCAAAATAATCCCACGGCTGAAATTCCAATCCCACACGTGCCAATTGCGGTGCAACCGCGATCAGCAAGACGGTTGATATGATACCGCCAAAAAAGGAAGACCAGACGCCAAGACCCAGGGCAAACCCGGGTTCGCCGCGCCGCGCCATTGGAAATCCATCAAAAGTCGTCGCCACCGAGGAAGGGGTACCTGGAATACCTATCAAAATACCCGACATAAGTCCGCCCGACAGGCCACCCACATAGACGCCAATCATCGTGGCAATCCCTTGAGAGGCCTCCATCCCAAATGTAAAGGGCAAGGTCAGCACCACGGCCATGGCAATTGTAAATCCCGGAATGGCCCCAGCTATCAGGCCAGCGGACGCCCCGACTACCATCAGCAATATCGTCTTGAAGGTCGCGAGTTCCTGCAGTGCTGCCAGCGTGTTTTCAATAATCATGACCGCTCGCCCCTCATATTCCAGGCATGATTTCGCCGCGTGGCAAAAGCACTCTTAAACCGAAGGTGAAGATCGACCACATTACGCCAACGGATATGACGGCGATCAAAGCGTGTACCACTAGCTGACGCGGCCCCATTCCGCCCAACACGCTGAGCAGGGCAAACACAAGCAATGAACCTCCAATCAGGGTGCCGAAAAACGGCAAGGTGACCAGAAACAGAAAGTAAAGTGCAAAACAGGCAATCGGATTACCGAAATGCTTCAACCAGCCCATCGGCCCGAGCGGCTTGTCCACCGATTCACCAGCCGATTCAGATGCATCGGCGGATCGGTTGCGCATAACACTTTGAAAAAAATAGATCAGGCAGAATGCCGTCAATACGTAAGATACGCCTTGCGGCCAGGCTGCTGGGGACAGTTCTCCAAACTGGGGGTCGCGAATTAATGTGCCGGACCAGATCAGGAACCCGCAGAACAAGAGAAGCAATATCGAGACGATCGTATCCCGGTCGAGGGCGCGCATGAAAATAGCCTTCCGGTCCAGCCGCAACAGAGAGGCCCGCAAGCCAAATTGAACTCCAAAAGTTCTAGCCTGCGAGCCTCAAAACCTTAACGGTTTTTATTTCTTGAACATGCCGATCTTGATCGCCACTTTCTCGTGTGCCGAATATTCCTTTTGGAACCAATCGGCATAGCCAGCGGGTCCGACCCATTGAACCGGTGTGCCTTTTGCCTTCAGTTTATCCAGCAATTCGGGGCTTTCAGCTGCCGCCTTAAGCCGCTGAGACCACATTTCGATCACATCCTTGGGTGTGCCTTTGGGCGCAACAATTCCACGGTCAAGAGAATAGGTCATATCGGTACCAAGTTCCTTCAAAGTCGGAACGTCTGGAAACTGCGGCAACCGTTCTGGCGCAGCAACTGCCAGCGCTTTCAATGTTCCCTGAGCAACGTTTTTCTCTGCTGTTGGAATATTGACTGTGCCAAGCTTGATTGTGCCAGCCAACAGGGCGGTCACACGCTGGGCGGTGCCGTCAAACGGGATATATTTGAACTTGGCTCCCGGATTAAGCTCCTCAATCAACAGCCACATGAACTGACTTGTAGAGCCCAAAGTTGCCCCCAGTGGAATGGTGTCGGGATTTGCCTTTGCGTCGGCAATCATTGCGTTGAAGTCGCTCCATGGTGCATCACCAGAGGCTCCCACAACTTCCGGCGTTGAGGTCACCTGCGCAACCATGTCAAATGCGTCCCAGGTAAAGTCCACGCGACCGGCGAGATAGCTGACAATCGCACTCTGGTGGATCGCAAAAAGCGTGCAGCCGTCGGCCTTTGCCTTTTTCGCTTCCTTGGCGCCTTTATTGCCACCCTGACCGCTGATCGTTACGACCTGAATTTTCGGACCGTCCTGTTTGTTCATAATCTCTTCAAAGGTAACTACCCAGCTACCCCAACCTGATGCTTTTATAGACGGCCCATCAGACGGGTCTGAGGTTGAGGATGAGCTGATCAGGCGCGGTTTTCAAGGTTTTCAGGATGTCCCAACCTTGTTTTCGCGCCGTTTCAATGACCGTTCGTAAAGTGCAGAAATTCTCGGCACCAGCCTCTGTTCGAAAGCTTCCCGAGACCTTTTGTCGAACTTTCGTCATTCTGAGATCACGCTCTGCCTCGTTGTTCGTGTAGGGAACGCGCAGATCATTGAGAAAGAGCAAAACCGCTGCTTTATGCGTTTGGAGTCGCAAAGCGAGATTGTGCCCAATCCGCCGTTTCGGGCGACCCCGCTTCTTGCCTTTCGTTGGGCGCGCGAGAGGCGGTTGGGCCTCGTGGAACGCGATAGCACGCTCGCAACAGGCATCAAATCGCCGCTCGATATCCGTGATTGCCTCCGGGCTGACCGCGCTCCGATTTTGGATTCGCGCGACATGCGTGAGCTTCAGTGCGTCGAGCAGAATGGCTTTCATGTCCGGCACCCAAGCTTCTTTTTCATATTCGGTCAATGCCTCCAATTCGCGGGAGATGTGGGCATTGCACAATCCATGGGTCACATTTTCCACTGCCCAGTTGGAAGAGAAACAGTCATGCACTGCCGTTCCCGCCAGTTCTGGTGGCACTTCACCTCGCGCAGTTCCGAGCCGAAGGTGGCTTAGAGCGGTGGAGCATAGCATATGAAGCCAGCGCGTTCTGCCACCAATCCTGAACCCCGTTTCATCCAGATGCTTCACTGCCGTTTGAGGCCCGGACAGCAGGTTCTTCACCGCCTCAGCTAAACAGAGCATCTGCTCGGCCTTTTTGGCAACCAGACTGGAAAGGGTTGCCGATGTGATTGTGACCCCGAAAATGTCCGCAAAAACCTGCGCCAGGCGATTTTGGGGAATGCAGTGCTGCGTCTGTAAATAGGCGGCCAACGCCCCTATTTCATCGCCGTACTGGGCGGGTGATGTTACCCCTTCAGGAAAATCGGCGCGGGTTTTTGCACCGCAATGCTGGCATTGGCAAATATGCGCACGATGCTCGGTCACATAAAGCGGCGGTGGAGGTTTGAGGCCAAACACCTGTCTGCACGCAGAACCTATGGTATCCTCCGCCGAAAGCGCGGCCTGACAGTTTTGGCATTGGTTCGGAAAATGACTGGTGATCTCGTCTGGGTTCTCAACCTGTTTCAGTGTGTTGCCGGGATGTCCGGGTTGGCCGCCAGGCTTTCGATTTGACTTGCCCCGCTGACTTTTGGTCCGCCGTTTCTTATCGCTAGACGGCTTTGCCAGTCCGTCGCTCGAAGGTGGTTTGCTGCTATTACGACTGTTCGATCCCAGACGACGCTCAAGATCTGAAACACGCTGCCTAAGAACCGCATTATCTTCTCTAAGTTGCTCGTTGTCTTTCCTGAGTTGTTCGTTTTCCTTCAGGAGCCGAGCGTTCACCTCCAAAAGCTGCGCATTTTGTTCTTTGAGTTAGACAACCTGACCCACCAGAGCCATGACCACATCAATCAGTTCTGATTTTGAGAAATCAGCAAGAATTTCAGGTGTCAGATTTTCGAGTTTCATCCTCGCAGTCAAACACCAAAATGAAAAAAGTGGAACCTCAAATATGCGCCATGAATCAAATTGTCGCACCTAATGGCAGCAGAAATAGGGTAGCTGAGTAGTTACCTTCAAAGATCGAAAAAATGATGTGCGTGCCACCGCCCGGTGCCCATGGAACAATCAGTTTTGCCGTGCTGCAGGGAATGTCTGCGGCACTTGCGGTGCTTGTCATCAACGATGCTGCCCCCAGTGCAAGTGCGCCCAATATTGTCTTGCCCAGTTTCATAATATTCTTCTCCCGGAATTGAATTTTCTTGAAGCGTTGATGGTAACCCGGTCTCACGCGAGGTCAAGCGCCCGATGAGCTCATTTGAAAAACCCGTTTCTGACCGGACAGATACGGCCGATCATGACTTGATCAGGTTCCTGCAGTCAGTGTCGCAGTCAGGCGTTGCAGCGTGGCAACAACGCTGTTTGCAACAATGCGTCCGGTTTTGGGATTTTCGTCAGAGGGAATGTTTTTCATCATCATGGTCGCCTCACCAGCATCGGACTCGATCCGTACAGTTTGCATATTCCGATCAATGGTTGGATCGGCCCAGATTTCAACGCGCGTATCTTCAGGGCCAATACCGGCAAGCGCCAGAGCAGCGGCCACGTTGACATTTGCCGGAAATCCTCTGGCTGCTTCGCGAGCTGATCCTCGCAGAACACAAAGCGGTTCTGATAATTCACTGATATCAATATTATTGTTCACCAAATGCGGCGCACCTGCCAGGCCAGCCGGTGGTTTTCGCGTTTCAAGGGTTACGGATCGAATTTTCCCAACGGCCATGGCGCGAACCGTATCCAGCCCTATCAGCGCACCGGTTGGAACGATGATCCGCCCACCATTACGCTTTGCCAGGTCAACAAGATCCGTCCGTTCCAACAGCGCACCGACTGAAAGCGGCATAAGGCACAGGCCCCTTGAAAGTACCGGTTCAGCCAATTCAGCAAACGCAGCCGATGGTGCGCACTCAACAATCACATCTGCGTTGTCGAGCAGTTCAGAAAGCGGCAAAACCGCAGGCGGATGCACAAAATCTGCGACACGTCCTTTCGCTCGATCCAAATTTGCAGCAGACACCGCAGCCAATCGGACGCCATCAACTTCACCTCCGTCAATCCGTCGGGCAACCGCCATGCCGATGGCGCCAAGACCGGCTATTGCGAGATTTATGGGTGTTTTCTCATCCATGGCATTGTGGTTCATACACGGTCTCATCTAATTGTTGATTGCAGCATGCTGACGAACAAGCAGGTTGCAGGGATTAATCGACCGTTGCAATTGTTGATATTGCAATTGACTCATATTCAAAGGAAATACTCCATGTCTGTTGGTACTATTGCGGTATTGATGCCCGGCGATATGGGGCACGCCGTTGGCCGGGCTTTGCGCGATCACGGATATCGCGTGGTCACAAACCTGACTGGACGAAGCTCGCATTCCAAAAACCTGGCACAGGCTGGCGGGCTGGAGGACGTCGGGGCAATCAGCGAAATTATTTCGCAGGCAGACTTGATCCTATCTATCCTTCCTCCTGCTTCAGCACCAACTCTTGCTCGGGACATTGCAGACGAAATGGCCCAGCAGGATCGAAAGCCGGTCTATGTTGACTGCAATGCGATCTCACCTGAGACCGCGCAGGCCGTTGGCAGAACCATAACTGAAAGTGGTGCGACGTTCATCGACGCCGGAATCATTGGAGCCACACCGGGAAAGGGCGCAGGGCCTCGATTTTACGTATCCGGACCCGATGTTCAGCCAATGTTAGAGCTTAACGGCAAGGGATTTCAGGTGTTACAGGCCGGAGGCAATGTCGGTGAGGCTTCTGCGGTCAAGATGGTATATGCCGCAATGACAAAAGGGACGTGGACCTTGCAAACCGCACTGATGATGGCCGCACAACGTTTGGGCGTTCGCGATACACTGATTGCGGAACTCGAACACAGTCAGAACGCAACTCTTATGGCAATGCGCGCGCGAATTCCCTTTTTGCCAGCAGATTCAGCCCGCTGGGTCGGAGAGATGGAAGAGATTGCGGCAACGTTTGAACAGGCAGGTGTTACGCCAGACTTTCATAAGGGCGCCGCCGATATATTTAGAATATTGGAACAGACACCCTATGCCGAGGAAACAAGGGCAGACATGGATGCTTCGCGTAGCCTAGAAGAAGCATTGGAAGCCTATGTTCAATACCTGCCAAAGTCCTGACCTGCCCATCTGAGAACAGCTTGCCTTTTAGAAATCAGGCGCCCAAATGAACGCGACCAACAAAATGCCACATCGGCATAGCTAATCAATACCGGAGTAAAACGATGATCGACCTCTACACCTGGACCACCCCGAACGGCCGCAAGGTTTCCATCATGCTTGAAGAGCTCGGCATCGACTATACTGTCCATGCGATCAATATAGGTCAGGGCGATCAGAAAACTCCAGAATTCCTTGCCATCAGTCCCAACAACAAAATACCCGCGATTGTTGATCAGGAAAATGGACTGACGCTGATGGAATCAGGCGCTATCCTTATTTATCTTGCTGAAAAATATGGGAAATTCATTCCTACCGATCCACTCAAGCGTGCTGAGGCCAACGAATGGTTGATGTGGCAGATGGGGGGTCTTGGGCCGATGCTGGGTCAAACCCACCACTATGTTCACTTCAATCCGGGCAATGCGCCCTATGCAGAAGAGCGGTTTTTGACCGAAACCAAAAGGCTCTATTCGGTGTTGGACAAGCGTCTTGAAGGCCGAGAGTACATTTTGGATGAATACTCGATTGTCGACATGGCCTGCTGGCCCTGGATATCACGGTATGAGTGGCAAACCATTGATCTGGCGGACTATCCCAACGTGCACAGGTGGTTCCAGCAAATTGCACAAAGATCGGCGGTTCAGGCCGGTTACCATGTCCCCAAAAAGGTTGGCGAAATGCCAACTGGATAGGGCAGAGATCGCCAATATTCCCTTACCCGTAGTCCGATCGGTGCGAATCTGCCTGTCAGCCGTCCTGACGACCCGCATTTAGTTGCCATATGCAACAGCGTGCCGGTAGATTTTCGATGTTTGGAAAGCTAGAGTTTCCGACTGGGAGGAATACCGGTGAAACGCAGACTTGCCGCAATTTTGGCTGCCGATGTAGTTGGATATTCCAAACTCATGGCTGCCGATGAATCTGGCACTCTGAATGCTCTATCCAATCTAATCGAAAACTCGATACAACCGCTGATCACAGATCATAGTGGCCGGGTGGTAAAGCTGATGGGCGACGGCATTCTCGCCGAATTCGGCAGTGTGGTCGACGCAGTGAGTTGCGCAATCTCATGGCAAAAACACATTGGGAATGGCGATAATCATCTGCAGTTTCGCATAGGTATCAATCTGGGTGATATCATTCATCAGGACGGGGATATATTTGGTGATGGTGTCAACATAGCCGCCCGTCTGGAGTCGCTGGCAGAGCCGGGTGGCATTTGTATTTCCTCAATTGTACTTGAAAGCCTTGGCAACCGCCTTGAAGACAATTTTGGTGACGGGGGCCGACATGAAGTAAAGAACATCTCCGAACCATTGCAGGTCTATCGATGGCCCCATTCTGACGGCCAGCCAGCCTCAACTCAAATAGGTTCGTCTGAAAAACCGACCATCGCGGTCCTGGCCTTTACCAATATGTCGGGCGATTCAGAGCAGGAATATTTTTCTGACGGGATAAGCGAAGACATCATCACCCAGCTTTCACGTTTCCGCACTGTGAACGTGATTGCCCGCAACTCCTCGTTCACCTTCAAAGGTGAAAAAACCGATGCTAAGCAGATTGGCAAAAAACTCGGCGCTCACTACATCGTTGAGGGCAGCGTGCGCACGTCAGGTAACCGGGCGCGAATTACGGCCCAATTGGTTGATACGGAAACCGGCAACCATCTTTGGGCCGAACGCTATGACCGCGAACTGCAAGACATTTTTGCGGTTCAGGACGAAGTCACCCAAAGCATCGTCGCTGTGTTGCCGGGTCGAGTGCAGGAAGATGTTGCAGAGCAGGCTTCACGAAAACCTACAGGCAGTATGAAAGCTCATGAGCTGATGCTGAGGGCCAAGTCACTACGTGACAGTCTATCGGCGGAAGACAATCTCAAAGCCCGACAACTACTTGAAAGAGCATTGAAACTCGACCCGCGCCATGCCCGGGTTCATATGTATCTGGCCGATACTTACGTGGTAGACATGATGCTTGGATTGGCAACCGGAAGTGAATCTTCTGAATCCTGGCGGCTTTCCAAGATCGGCGTAAAGCTGGATGCCAATGACGTTTACATTCAAGACCAGCTGGGATTTGCATATCTGTGTGAGGGAATGTGGGAAGACGCTGAAATACAGTTTGAAAAAACGTTGTCGCAAATCGTCAACGAAGCAGAATCCATGGCTTGGTGCGGATATGGCTTTATGCTGTTGGGCAAGCATGAAAGAGCCTATCAGGTTGTGCAAAAAGCGATGCAACTGGACCCGCTTCATGCACCGTCTCTGCAGTGGATCTTCGGACAAATATGTTTTTGCCTGCAGCGGTATGATGACGCGGTACGCACGTTGGTAGGTAATGCCCTGCTCAATTCGGTGGCTCACGCTTTTCTTGCTGCCGCTCAGGCACAAGCCCATCATCAGTCTGAAGCGGCGACGGCTCTTGCATCTTTCATCAACCATCGGCGTCAGGAATTGAACAGTCGTGGTATTGATGTTGTCGAGAACTCGTTGACAACACTCGCCGCGGATTACAGGAAGTTGTGGCGGCATGAGTCCGACTGGGAACATTTAGCCGATGGACTACGCCGAGCTGGCTTGCCCGATTGAAGTGAGCAAATCGTAAGGTTTAAGCCTGCCAACAGGTGGTGCTGAGCTAGGATCAAACGGAATATAGCTGCCAGTCACCGGGTACACCTTTTAGTTTGCACGCTCCCAGCGGTGCAAAATCAAGCCCCGATCCGATTACCAGATCTTTTACCGTCTGCGAACTCGCAATCGACCCCGGTTCGGCACGATCCATAAGCCGCGCTGCAATATGGACAGCCATGCCGCTGAGATCATCGCCACGCCGTTCGCACTCGCCGGTGTGAATGCCTGTCTTGCAGCTCAGTCCATGACGTTCAATGTCAGCACTGATTGCCTTGACGCATTCGATCGCGCTCGTGGGGCCGCTGAACGACAACAAATACCCATCGCCGGTATGTTTAACCCGCTGCCCGCCAAAGGAACCAATGCGACGGTCCACGTCGAAATCCAACTGTTCGAGCAGCCCCTTCCACCGTTCGTCGCCCATTATTGCCAGACGATCGGTTGAATCCACAATGTCGATAAACGCAACGGTCAACAGCGCCCGTTCTACGGATGCGACGGCGACTTCCCCGGTCAGGAATTCCTTGATTTCAGCCACCAATCTGTCCTGATCGCCATACCAAGCCAGGTGGTCTTCGCCGGGGATAATGCGCAACTCTGCTGACGGTATCTTTTCAGCCAGATAATGCGCGTGTTCGACCGGACACCATTGATCTCCCTCACGGTGCACGACGAGGGTTGGCACGTGAATGGCCGGCAACACGTCACGGTAATCAATGTCGTAATTCATCCGGGTAATTTGTTCTGCAGCACGGGGGCTGGCAGCAAACCGAAGATAAGCTGCAAACCATTCAGCCGCTGCCGGGTCATCTGCAACACTTGGTGCCCCAGTGGTAAGCGGAAAGGGCTCGCCCCAGTTGTTTACTAATTTGCGTAACTCGGATTTTATTTCATCCGGACTCATGCCATTGGGGAAATCCGGGGCCCACTTATATCGCGGCCTGCTGCCGTTCAGAATCAGGTGGCTGACCCGCTCCGGATAGGTCGCGGCAAAGACCGAGCAGATTGCCCCACCCTCGCTGACCCCAAACAAGGCTGCCTTTGTTGATCCAACGGCATCCAACACAGCGTGTATGTCTTCGGAGCGCTCTTCTAGGGTGGCCACTCCGACGTCCCGGTCAGACATTCCGGTGCCGCGTTTATCAAAAAATATCACCCGTGAAAAACGGCTGAGCTTCGTCAGATACCGGGCATAGTCGGGGCTTTCCCAGGCATATTCGATATTGGTAAGCCAGCCCTGAGCATATAACAGATCAACCGGACCATCTCCCAAAACCTGGTAAGCTATATTGAGATCTCCACATTTGGCATACTGAGTTTTCGGTCGGCGCAAATTAATCTCCCCACAAGCGGCGGATGTTTCCCAATCCTTTCCGTTCGACACTTTTAAACATGCATCAATGTGAGGCAAAATGGAAATAGGTGATGTATCTGCCAGCAAAGGCTCAACCGGAAAAGCGCCAACCAATAATTGGGTAGGACCGCTTGCCGAATTGGGATAAGGTCTTCGACATAAAAAGACGTTGTACGGGCCCGGGCTGGGCATTCTGTTTGGGCATGGGGATCAGAGATTGTCGGATATAGCTAAATGGCTAAGGGCGCTTGGACTCGAAAAATATACGACCGCCTTTGAAGATGCGGAAATCGATTTTGATACTCTGCAACATCTGACCGAGGAGGACTTGCGGGAACTTGGTTTGCCCCTGGGACCACGCCGAAAAATTGCGCAATCCATCCAGCAGAATGTTGCTCCGAACATCCCCACAATTCAGCCCCAGGCTGAAGTGCCGGAAATTGCGCCCCAGCCGGAACCGGCACCATCGGGATCATCAGCCGAAGCAGAAAGGCGTCATTTGACGGTGATGTTTGTGGATCTTGTAGGCTCCACCGAGATGGCCACCAAGATCGACCCCGAAGACATGCGCACGGTCATCACGAATTACCAAAACACCATTGCCGGTATCGTTACCCGGTACGAAGGCTTTGTTGCAAAATTTATGGGCGACGGGGTGTTGTGTTATTTCGGATGGCCACGGGCAGGAGAAGACGATGCCGAACGCGCCGTTCGCGCTGGTCTGGCGATGATTGAAGCCGTTGAAGACATGACTGGGCCAGATGGCGTTCCACTTTCATCCCGCGTTGGAATTGCGACGGGCGTCGTAATTGTTGGCGACCTGATTGGAAGCGGCGCTACCCAGGAAGCCGCAGTTGTTGGCGAGACCCCCAATCTGGCAGCGCGGTTGCAAGCGATAGCTCGGCCCAATCAGCTGGTACTGCCACAAGTCACTCAAAAGATTCTGGGCGATATTTTTGAACTGGAGCCAATCGGCAAGCATCAGCTGAAAGGATTGGCGGATCCAGTCGAAGCCTATGTCGTAATTGGTGAAATCGCCCGGGAAAGTCGCTTTGCAGCCCGACAACTCGGAGAACTCACGCCGATCGTTGGGCGCGAACAGGAGCTTAACCTAATTCATGAGCGCTGGGCCAAGGCGAAAGCCGGATCTGGCCAGATGATTGTTGTTACGGGCGAGGCGGGCATTGGCAAGTCGCGCATTACTCAGGCCGCCATCGATGCGATTGCAAATGACGAACATCTGCGTATCACCTTTCAATGTTCACCTTACCATGCAGACAGCGCCTTTTATCCGATCATTCAGCAAATGAATTTGGTCACTGGTATCGACTCCAGCGACAGCGTGGAAACCAAGCTCAACAAACTGGAACAATTTCTCGACAAGGATGTCGAAATCGCACCACTCATGGCATCTCTGTTGGGAATCGAAGCTCAGGACCGGTATCCGCCGCTTGATCTCACCCCCGCGCAAATCAGAGCGCAAACCATGCACGCGCTGGTCAATCTCTTGAAAAATCGGTCTGAGCCAAGTCCTCTGCTGGTGGTATTTGAAGATTTGCATTGGATTGACCCGACAACCCTGGAATTCCTGGACCTGTTTCTGGACAATATTGTCAATAATTCGATTTTCTTTCTGGCCACTGCAAGACCAACATTTGAGCACGGTTTTGGCGGACACCCAATCGTTTCGCGAACGGCTCTCAACCGGCTTGGTGAAGAGCAAACATTGTCCATCATCAAAAAAACTACCGGTGGCAAAGAACTGCCCAAAGAAGTTCTTCAGATTATCATCAACCGGACCGACGGGGTGCCGCTGTTTGTTGAAGAGCTGACCAAAGCTGTTTTGGAAACGGGTGTCCTGGTCGAAGAAGGTGGCGCATTTGTTTTGAGCGGCGCCTTGGACACTCTGGCGATTCCGAACACATTGCATGACAGCTTGATGGCTCGTCTTGATCGGTTGCAACCGATCAAGGAGGTGGCTCAGGCCGCTGCCTGTATCGGTCGCGAGTTTTCTCATCAATTGCTGGCAAAAATCTCGCCATTATCAGACGCTGAACTGGAAAGCGCACTGGCTGGACTAATTTCAGCCGAACTGGTTTACCGACGTGGACTGCCACCGGAAGCAACTTATCTGTTCAAACATGCGCTGGTCAGGGATGCGGCATATGAAAGCCTGTTGAAGGAACGACGCCGGAAATATCACGGTCTAATACTCGATGTGCTGGCTGATGATGCCAAGAACGCGCCCGAACTTTTGGCATTCCATGCGACTCAGACAGATCAGACCGGAAGGGCGGTTGACCTTTGGAGTTTGGCTGGATCGCAGGCGCAGGCACAGCCAGCCTATGCGGAAGCAATTAGTCACATTCGCTCTGCCCTGGACGTGATGCAGCCTCTGCTGAATCAGCTTGAATGGCGCCACAAAGAGCTTCGGCTGCTGGTTCAACTAGCCCAGATATATGTGGCGAAGGAGGGTTATCAATCCAGCGAAGCAAAAGAGGCCTTTGAAAAGGCTTTGCAACGAATTGACATAGCCGAAAACGCAGAATTGCGCGTGGCGATCTACTATGGAACCTGGATCGGCCCCTATATCGGTGGCGAGTTGTACAAAAGCCTGGATCTGTCCACCAAGCTGGTTGCAGAGATGAAGAATGAATCAGAACCAATTCCAAGGCTGATTTCACACCGGATGCGCGCAGCAACTCTCATCTCGATGGGAAAGTCGACCGAAGCACTGGAAGACCTTAACATCGCCTATGAAAAATATCTGTCAGCTGATCTTACCGATTTTTCGAGCAAGTTTGCCCAGGATCCGGGGGTACAAATCTGGTGCTATCAATTGCTCGCACTATGGATGACCGGAGACGAAGCGGAAGCGTCGAAAGTGGCTGACCAGGCGCTTCAGCGGTCCCGTGAAATCAATCATGCCAATACATTCTGTTATGCAGCACTACACGTAGTTACCCTTGCAATATGGCAACAGGACAGCGACCGCGTTCGCTCCATCAATGAAGAGTTGCGCACGCTGGCAACGGAACATGACATGGTTTTGTGGAAAACATTTTCCGATATCCACAACGCGATTGCCGACTGTATGGAAGATCAACCCGATGCCCATAAAAACCTTGTACATGCGCTCGCAGACTACAAAGAAAGTGGCTGCGGATTGTGGCTGACATTTTATTTGGCGGAAGCTGCCAAACACCTGTTGCGCATCAATGATCTTGACGCTGCAACCGAAACCATCGGGAACGCTGTTAATCAAGCGCTGCAGAGCGGTGAAACTTGGGCGTTGGCCGAGATTCACCGTGTCGAAGCGGAGATCTATATGGCCAACGACAATCTTGAAGAGGCCAATGTGGTGCTAAAAATGGCGCTTTCCATTGCCGAAGCGCAGCAAGCACCCTTGTTGGAAACACGCATTCGGACCCTGCAACAGAAAATGAAACCGTAGGCAGTTCCGGCCATTGAAACTCACCGCGTGTTGGTTAGTTTGAGCGACAAATTGTTTGGAGACTGTCTGGCATGATCAGCGTCGGTGAAGCGACTATGCGGCTGTTGGCCCGTTATGGTGTAAAAACCATTTTTGGTATTCCCGGCGTACATACGCTGGAGTTCTACCGGGGACTGGCGGAAGGATCAGCGATAAATCATGTTCAGGCGCGCAATGAAATGGGTGCCGGATTTATGGCCGATGGGTATGCACGTTCTACTGGCGAGCCCGGTGTTGCGCTCACCATTTCCGGCCCGGGTGTAACCAATGCGGCAACCGCTCTGGGACAATCCTACGCGGATTCTATCCCGCTGCTGCTAATCTCGGCTGAAGCGCGTTCCGATTCTTTGGGCAAGGGTTGGGGCGTGTTGCACGAAGTCAACGATCTGAACGCTGTGACCCGCCCGTTAACTGCATTCAGCGCCTGCGCGCGAACGGCAAAAGACATTCCTAATTTAATGGGCCAGGCATTTTCCATATTTGCCTCCCAACGCCCCCGCCCGGTTCATATTTCCATTCCAACCGACGTTCTGGAACAATTGGTCGAAGATGATTGGAAGCCGGTTGTACTTCCAACAAAACCACAACCCCATCCCGATGCGATTGCAGCAGCCTCTGACCTGCTGGCACGGGCCAAACGTCCGCTGATTCTGATTGGTGGTGGCGCAGTTGAAGCTGATATTAAAAGTCTGGCAGAGCGATTGGGAGCGGTGGTCATATCGTCAAACGCCGGCAAGGGTATCATTCCCAGCGACCATCCGCTCAACCTTGGCGGATCGATCTGCCTGCCAGCCGCCCATGAACTAATTGGGAACGCTGACGTGGTGTTGGCAATTGGCACCGAGCTCTCAGAAACCGATAGCTATATTGAGGAACTGCCGATCGCAGGTGACTTGATACGGATCGATATTGACCCGGCAAAAATGAATGATCGCTATCCAGCACAAATTGGCATCATTTCCGATGCCCTGCCAGCGACCATTGCATTGATCGAAAAATTGGGTCCAGGAACACCTGTAGTGAATGCGGCGATTGAAGTCGCCGACATACGCGGAGCAATCCCCGCAACGCTTAATCCGACCCAGACAAAACACATCAAGTTGCTTGAAGTGATTCGAGCGGCCCTGCCGGATAACGCCATAATAATGGGCGATGCCTGCCAGGTCACCTACTCCGCATCGTTTGGACTGCACATCAACCAGGCCAGACGCTGGCATTATGCATCCGGATATTGTGCGTTGGGGTTTGCATTTCCCAATGCAATCGGAGCGAAGTTGGCGCAACCAGACATTCCTGTTCTGGCGATAGCGGGTGATGGTGGATCTATGTTTTCCATTCAGGAATTGATCACCGCGGCGCAGCACAAACTGCCGATTCCATTGATCCTTTGGCACAATAATGGCTATCAGCAGATCCGCGACGACATGCGCGAAGGAAACTATCCGCATGTAGGTGTTGATCCTCTTGCTCCTGATTTTCCAGCTCTGGCATTGGCGATGCATTGCCATGCAACCGAACCCTCTTCTGCGGACATGCTAGCGCAGCATATTGCAACCGCATTGGTGGCCGATCGTCCTACCGTCATCGTTGTAACGGAAGACTCAGGCTGGCTTTCGTAAGCAAATTTCTAACGGCCCATCAAAGCAACTTGTTAAACTCTGCTCAATGGTGGGAATGTGGCTCGGACCCGGGGTCAAATATCCTCAGATAAAGATTGGAGAAGCGTATCTGGCTCATCAAATCTGATCAGCTTGCGCTGGGTGTGGATGATTCCCGACTTTTTCAGTCCCGACATAATCCGACTGACCACTTCGCGGTTTGAACCAACCCAATTGGCGATTTCCGAATGGGTGGGGGCGTCGTGGATTTCACCTCCTTTATGCATCTGCCCGGACTCAAGCGCCAAACGCACCAGATAAGATCGAACTCGCTGCTCTGCGGAGAACAATGTCGCTTCGTATAGCCGTTCCGTCAGATTGCGAACGGTGGCAACCAGATCACGTACGACCCTTTGACGCACCAGGGGTATCTGGTCCATCACTGCTATAAAATCTGCCTGGCTTACTACTAATATTTGAGCCTGCCGGTGAGCATACATCGAAAGCGACCGCTCACCATTATCCAGTGCCGCCAGCTCGCCCTGGTAGGTACGAATATCAATACGACCGAAAATCATTTCGCGACCATCTGGGGTCAAATGCACTGCGAGCAGGCATCCTGAAAGTAAAAAGTAGACATCGCGGGATTGGTCTGTCTCATCAAACAATATCTGGCCAGACTCTAGAGTTTTCAATCGCGCCCTGATCCCAAGAGACGACAATTGATCGACGTCAACATCGTGAAACAGCGGCATTTCGGCCAGTAATGCAAGAGTGTCCGTGCCCATAGTCCCTCAACCGTGCAAATATTCCAGTAAGGAGATTATCGGATAATGCCGGTACAGTCCATTGTTTAATAACAATATTTGGCGCGACCAGCCATCTCCGCAATGGCCAATTGTCAAAATTTTTCAAATAAAGTGGCTTCCTGTGATGTGGAACACAGAGTGCAGATGCTGGGTTTTCTATATTCACGTCAGCCAATTCATATGAAAGGGAATACCATGTTCATCGCAGCAGCCTCGGCATTGATCGTATTCATGTTCATTTTGCACGTCCAACACACCAAGTCGTTTTAATTTTTCCAGATCGTAGTTCGCCACCTGGCGACCTCCGCCGGTGCTCGTGATTTTGGCGCCCCCAGAACCAAAGACCTTCAAACGGAGGCATCGCTGCAGGGCCCTGGAAACTCACACTTTGCCTCCACCAATTCTGCGTTTTTCAAGTCGACCGTATGCCCAAACGATCCAACGTACCTGCCAATTATTTGCTCCAAGAGAATTACGACCAATCCGGTCGATTGGGATGGTATCCGTCCCGGATTATTGATATTGAAGAAGGACCAGAAGATGGAGTGAACGGGGGCAACGTTCCAGAAATGGGCAATATTAAGAGTTGGTTGAGTTCCATTGGCTGTGAAAACCACGCGGATGTTTTCGAAGAAAACGGCATAACCACCGAATTGTTGAATGATCTGACCGAGGCGGATCTCAAGGAACTGGGCCTCAACATCGGAGACAGGATTAGATTTCGTCGGGCCGTCGAATTATTATTTCCTGCCGAACCAGAAGCAGCAACTCAAGTGGACTTTGATTCCACCACAGCCGCAGCGGCTCCCCCAGCCACAGGTGAACAACAAGCGTCGCGTGAGCGGCGACGACTGACCGTAATGTTTGTTGATTTGGTTGGCTCAACCAATCTCTCCACCCAACTCGACCCTGAAGACTGGAGCGATGCGCTCAGAGACTATCAGGACACTGTATCAGGTCATGTCACCCGATTTGGAGGCCATGTTGCCCAATATCTGGGAGACGGACTGCTGTGCTTTTTTGGTTGGCCACAAGCCATGGAAGACGCCGCTGAACGTGCGGTTGAATCAGCACTGAAAATTATCGAAGCTGTTCCCAAATACAAACTGCTGGGCGAGCCTATGGCCTGTCGCATCGGGATAGCGACGGGATTGGTGGTGGTTGGGGAATTAATCGGCCGAAATTATTCAACCGACAATACGGCCATTGGCGAGACGTTAAATTTTGCTGCTCGATTGCAAGGATTTGCGCAAACCGATCAGATTGTTATTTCAGACAGCACCAGGCAACTGCTCGGCAATGCATTTCAATTGGAGGATCTTGGCAAACATAGTTTGAAAGGGATTCCACAGAAGCAACACATCTTTGCACTGATCTCTGACAATCACGATTATGATCGGTTTGCTGCTCGCAAGGGGCAATCCTACGGATCCCTGGTTGGCCGAGAGAATGAGTTGGCGCTGCTTGTCGACAGATGGAAATTGACCCGTGAAGGGGAAGGCCAAGTCATCACACTGATCGGCGAAGCCGGAATCGGCAAAAGTCGTATTACCCGTGCTTTGTTTGAATCCTTGTCCAAGGAAGAATATCTGTTCGCCGCTTTTCACAGTTCTCCCTACCATCAGGATACGGCGTTTTGGCCGGTAACCAGTCGGATGATCGCGGCGACGGGGATCCAAAGCGAAGATTCGGTTGAGGAACAGTTGGGCAAAGTCCGGTGGTTGTTGGACGAGGCCGGGATTGTTGATCAAACATCCATTGGCATTGTCGCAGATTTACTCGGCGTCAATTGTGTGGGCACCGACGTCGAGCCAAAAATGTCACCCTCTGCAAAACGGGCTGCAACCTTTACTACACTTGTCGATTATATCGTTGCACTGTCGAAAAAACAGCCATTGATCATGCTTGTGGAAGATGCTCACTGGACTGATCCGACGACTCTTGAACTGATTAACGCGGTGGTCGACCGGCTGGAACGCGAACGCATCATGTTGATGATAACCTGTCGACCGGAAAAAGAGATCGGCCTTCAAAGCTGGTCCTATTCGACCAGCGTCCGGCTCAACAAACTGGGTCGACGCGGGGTTGAGGAAATCGTATCCCGCATGGGCGGGGATAAATTGTCGAAGGAGACGATCGACCTGATTGTGCAGCGCACGGACGGGGTTCCGCTCTTCGTTGAAGAATTGTCGAAAGTCATGGTCGAAAGTGGCGACCTGAGTGTTCCTGTAAGCCTGCACGATACTTTGATGGCACGCCTGGATCAGTTGCCTGAAGTCAAGGAAGTGGCGCAGATTGCCAGTGCATTCGGGCGAGAGTTCGAAGCCGGACCCCTTGCACTAGTATCAGAGCAGTCATCAGAGACCATAAATGAGTCCCTGGAAAGCCTGGTGAAGATTGAACTCGTGTTCTCTCGCAGTGGCAGGGACGGGGCTCATATATTCAAACATGCCCTGGTGCGCGATGCAGCTTATGAAAGCCTGCTCAATCGACGACGGCAGGAAATTCACGGCCTGATCTTCAATGTATTGAAGGAAGTGGAGGACACAACGCCTGGCGTCTTGGCGCACCATGCCGCAGAAGCCGGCATGCTGGCTGACGCTGTGCGCTACGGGCGAATCGCTGCCGAGCAGGCGCTATCTCGACCAGCCTATGCCGAAGCAATCGCCCATCTTGATAAAACCATCGCGTTGCTGGATCAGCAGGAATCCAGTAACGAAGTATTGGAACAGCGCAAGCAATTGCTTCTGCTTTCCGGCCAGGCCCGAATTGCTCATTTCGGTTATGCTGCGGAATCGACCGTAAAAACCTATGCCGAGATCGAGGCGATAGCCAAAGATTCCGACGACGCCGCCCTGCTCGTAGATGGACTATACGGTCGGTGGGCTGGTCAATATGTACCCGGGCGCAATCTGATTGCCTTGGAAATTGCTGACAGCATTTGTGATATAAGCGGCCAAACGAATGATGATCTGGCTGTGGCACTTGGCTTGAGGCTGCGGGGAACTGTACTGACCATGATGGGCAGAATAGAGCCCGCGATGGAAGCCCTCTCTCAGGTGGACGACCATTATAATCACGTAATTCACAAACAATATGCTTCCAGATTTGGGCAGGATGTGAGCATTGCCGGAAAGTGCTACCGGATTGGCGTGTTGACACTGAACGGGCGTCTCGACGCTGCAGCTGAATTGGCCAAGAAGGTCCTGACCGATCTTGATATCGTCAATCATCCCCACACATCGGGCTATGCACTTGGCCACCTTGCCTGTTTTCTATGCGCGGCCAGAATCTCGCCAATTGGTGAGGAAATCGCGCAGAAATGTATCGAAATCAGCGAACTTGAAGAGACGCCGCTATGGGCTGCACTGGGACATGCGTCGCTGGCGGTGAGCATGGTGCATAAACAACAGGCAAAGGAAGCGCTGCCAGAACTTGGCTCCGCGCTGGAATTGCTGAAAACTTTGAAGTTCTCTGTATTCAGAACCGTGCTTCTGCCGGTATATGCGCGGGCACTTGCGCTCGCAGGGGAAATATCTACCGCAAACAGCAAACTTGCAGAAGCAATGGAACTCATCGAAGAGAACGATGCAAGGTACTCCGAAGTCGATATTATTTGCACTCAGGGCCGCATAAAATTGCTGCAGGGAGAGCGAACAGAAGCGTTGGTTTGTTTTGAACGCGGCGTTGCAAAAACACAGGAGCGAGGCCATCTGACCGCGGAACTGAGCGCCGCTTCCTTGCTGTTTGAAATGTTGGCTGAAGATGGCCAGTCCGAAAAGGGTCGCGAAATTTTGCAGACTGCCTACGACAAGTTTGAAGAAGGTCATTCTTGGCCCATTCTACTGGATGCCGCCAAGCAACTTGAACTCTAACACGATACCTTCGGTTCACCAGGCTTGGCCAAGGCCATTTTTGGTCGCGACGGTCAAGAAGCCTGTTGAATTTTCAGCCGTAGACGCTTTTGACATGCGATGCTGAATATTGCCGGTTGGGGAAAGGGTGCAGGCAAGCTTTCTGTACAAAAATACCACTTCCCGCGGCCCTCCAACAAACCGGTTAGCTTCACTGGCAGCCAGTTTACTTTCTCGGTTGGCATGTTTGGCTGTACCACAGATATTTGACGCAACAGGTTCAGATTCAAACCAGCACCAACCGCTTTAATCATGGCTTCCTTGGCAGTCCAATATCTGAATATCGTAGAGAGCCGGTCCTTCGAACTCAGTGCGGAAAATTCAATGCGCTCTAATGGCGAGAGTATTTTGTCCGAAAACGCTGCCGCGTCCAGCGGGCGGATAATTTCGACATCAATGCCAACCGGGCCTTCGCTGCTAATCGCAATCAACCCATTATTTCCGGTCTGCGATGTGTTGAAATGGAGTTCGGGGTGATCACCGACAAGTGACGGCTTTCCATTCACCCCTGTATCAAAAGTCAATCGTTCAGCAGATATTCCCGTATGGTCCGCTAAGATCCGCCGCAATAAGCCGCGACGATAGGCAAACGACTCAGCAATTTCTGGTCGCTCTATTGATCGGTAGTGTCTTAGCTCAGCTTCATCGAGAAACTCGTTTCCAGTTGAGTCTGCTGAAACCAAGTTTGGGTGGCTATACCAATAAACATAAATTGGTTTGGGCTCTGTCACGAGACCCGCGATCCGACAACTCGGCGCACCACGTCTGTCAGCAATCCTATTACGTCCGATTCAGATTCCTGAAACGGAAATTGGTGACCTCCGGAAAATTCTTGTTGTGAGACCGAGCAACCAAAATGTTGTTTCCATCTGGCGACAGATTCATTTGAAACAACTGGATCGGATTCGCCGCTCAACAGGTGCACCTCGGCACAGGTTAATTTCGACTCCTCAACAACCACATGGCCACGCAATAGTTGGAAATCTCCCTGAAGGACCGGCGCCAAAGACGCAAACAACTCGTCATTTTTCACTACCGAGCTATTGCCGGAATCATAAGCCACAAGCATTTGCTTCAAAGCTTCATCGCTCAATTTTGCCTTATTGGCCGAAGGCCGCGGTGGTGTGGAAGCCGACAGAATGATCGCCACCGGCCCGCAATCCATACCCTGCAGTTTTCTGGCCAATTCAAACGCCATCACACCTCCCATGCTGTGACCAAAAAGTATCAATGGTCTCTGATCTGATTTTTGTTCGAGATACGCTGAACATATTTGGTCAACTGCATCTTCAAGGCTGTCCACAACAGGCTCGTCAATGCGATTTTCGCGTCCGGGCAATTGGCACACATGCATGGCGCAATACCCCGGGAGTTTGCGCTGCCAAGAGCGGTAAGCGAAAGTGCCGGCACCGGCGCCTGGAATGCAAATAACATCAACCAAGGGTGTCAATCGATTGGGCCAGGATTCAAGCCACAACCGACTATCGCTTTTTTGCCCTGAGATCATGCGCTGACGGCGTCAGCCTGAAGCAGGCGCATTTCAATGTTGGTGCGAATGAAATCAAAATCTTCAACGATGGCAAAATGGCCGGTATCGCGCTCAAACAATTCAAAGTTGTCCGTCGTAAACTTCTGCCAGATCGATGCGTGAACACGCCTGAAATAATCATCACGCATTCCCCTGAAACAGGTAATCGGCACCGCAAACGGACGTTCCGGCAAATAAATATATCGACTGGTCATCTCGAATTCGGCTCTGACTGTTGGTAGCACCAATTGGCGAAGCTCCTCCTCCTCAAGCATCTTTGAACTTTCCGATATGCCGAACGCACGGACGATTTCAGCAAAAACTTCATCTGGTTGCTGATAACCCAATCTACCGGCCTTGTAGTCGACGTAAGACTTTAGCCGTTGGTTGAGTTCTTCTTCAAAATTCCCGGGGGCCCTAAGTACACTTGGTGGTCTCGCACCCGAAACAAAAATATGCTGTGGCATGAGATCGTGTCGGGCTTGAAAAAATCTGAGCGTTTCATAAAGCGTCAAGCCGCCCAGACAATGGCCAAGCACAGCGTAAGGCCGGTCCAGCTTTTCACGCAATTCAGGATACAGGCCACGCGCAAATTGCTCGATGGTGCGCACCGGCTCTTCGTCAATCCTGCCAAGGCGTCCTGGCGCCTCGACCGAAACAATCTCAATGTCAGAGTTGAAGGCATCACCCCAATTATCAAAAACCGCCGATCCGCCACCAGCAAACGGAAAGCAAAACAAGCGTAAACGGGCGTTAGGTCGCGGGCGCTGAATCACCAACCAGGAGCCCGTGGCCTTTTTGGTTTGAACGATGTCCGATCCATTTGGATCCATTCCGGCGGCTTTTTCTGTTGGCTGAATTGCGTCGTTTGCCCCCGAACCAGGTTCAAATAGCGCCGGCAGTCCCAGCGCCACCATGTCCGCAAGCTCATTGACCGACGGACCACGCAGCAATTCGCGGGCAGGCAACCGAACCCCAAATACACTTTCGATATCGTTGATCACAGTGATCGACATCAGTGAATCCAGCCCCATTTCTCGAAGCGACAGATTGCGATCTGACAGGTCGTCTATCTCCAGATTAACGCAACAAATTTGTTCAACTGCAGCGGTCAGCAGCAATTGCCGGTCATTCAGACCTGCAGCCTGCAGCCGCTCCATTGTGTCTGAAAGATCTTCCAGTATCTGCCGTCCTGTACCGGCACCTGCCTGACTGAGTTCTGCATAGAGTTTGGGAGGGTTGGCAAACTGGGAAACGAAACGGTCCCAGTCGGTGTGTGTGACCACCATATGTTCCTGATTTTGAGCCAACGTCACAGACATTGCCTCCAGTCCGATGTCGGCAGGAATAAATTTGGTCCCGCGAGCCCGCCAGATCGCCTCGCCTCTCTCTCCGGATTCTACTGCCAGGCCGACATTTTCCCAAGGTCCCCAATTCATTGCAGTAGCGCTTAATCCAAGTCGCCGTCGATAGCTCGCCAGACCGTCCTGGAACGAATTTCCCGAGACATAGTTCAACTGTCCCATGGAGCCAATGACGCTGAGTATCGAAGAGAATAATACGAAATGGCCAAGCTGCAGATGTTCAACAGCCAGATGTAGCGCCCAACTTCCCTCGATTTTCGCATTGGTGACGCGGTGATAGCGTTGCCAGCCCATCTCAATCATGATGCCGTCATCCAGCAATCCGGCACAATGGAAAACACCGTCAAGTGCAGGTCCACGCTGTGTGATATCCGCAATCAGACTATTTACCTGCTGTTGCTCGGTAATATCAGCGGAGACTATGTGCACGCGTGCGCCGAGTTCCTCCAGGGTGCCGATTGTTTGCTGCTGTTCCGGTGAAGGCTGGCGACGACTGACAAGCCAGATTGCGCGCGCCCCATGTTCACTCACAAGCCAGTCGGCAACCTTGAGGCCCAACGCACCAAGTCCTCCCGTGATCAGATAACTGGCATCAGGTCTAATCGGTGGATTTACCGGCAGGGTGTATTCGTCAAACTCCCGCCGAACGAGCCTTGGAGCAAATCTCTTGCCGTCGCGAAGCACCAGCTGATCTTCACCATCCGAGGCCTGCATTTCCCGCAGAATATGAGCACCGGAAGTACGGGCATCAATATCGATCATACCACCCCAGACATTAGGGTGTTCCTGAGCAATGGCCCGGCCATGTCCCCATAGGACCGACTGTATGGCTTCTCCCCCCAGATGATCATCGGAGGGAGCCTGAGCACCGCGTGTAAGGTACCAGATTCTTGGCTGGATATCGCTTGATTCAGCAGTCTGGATCGCGAGTTTCAGCGCCGCCTGCGAAACCTCAAACTGCCGTTGAGTCTCACCTGTCAGACTCTCCGGGTTGAGCAATGCCAGTGGTGGGCACGAAAGGGAAGTAGCCAAGACGATCCCGTCAACCGATGGCTGTGAAAAGGATGGGCCCGCACCGCCGCCTTCGTCGCCCTTGCCGCCCTCGCCGCCATTTTGCAAAAGGACATCCGGCGTGATTAACGACCAGGAGTCAACGCTGCTATCCATTGCTTCCAGAAGTGGTTCAACGTTGCTCCGACTATCGCATACAATCAACCAACGGGCCGATTGTCTTTCGGATGGAGTTGAAACATCGTCAAGGGCTCGCCAGTCCACACCATAGAGCCATTCTTCCACTCGAGCCTGCCCCGCTGGAAAAAATTCTTCGCGGGCGAGCATTTTAACCGTCAATCCGGTCAACGAGGCGACCGGTGATCCGTCTTCGGCATAGATTTCGACGTCGACAATATGACGGTCAGCATACTGGTCAGCGCCCTGACGCAGCTTGCAGTGAGACCACAATTCGGCTGGCACTTCTTTGTAGATGGCGAACCGTTCCACGGTGATCGGAAGATATGTCGTCTCCTGATCAGCAGGGACATCTGAAAAATCTCCATAGTCTCCGGTGGCCGCCGGGAACAGGTGAAGACAGGCGTCCAGAATTGCCGGATGCATGGGCGCGTCCGATTCAACCGCGTTTGGCGAAAGGTTGATATTGGCCAAGGCACTATGATCACCAACCCACAATTGGCGAACATTTTTGAAGCCCGGTCCGTAGTTCAACCCCAGCTGATCCAGTACGCTGTAATATGTTTGCGGGAGCACAACATGCTGGTGCAGTCGGCGCAGGGCCTCAAGATCGGCAACCTGTCGCGGTTCTGCTGAAAATGGCGCTATGGAAGCTTCACAATGGACTCTCCAATCGTCCTGTCGATTTGGATCATCGGCCAGGCTCTGCAGCTTTGCAGTGCCGGCGGACAGGTCTTTGGGAAGATCGAAATTCAGTTGTGTGGCTTCGCCATCACCGATCAGGCAGGCCTCCCGATAAGTAAGATTGCCGACTTCCATCGATGTTCCGGTAATCCGTACTGCTGCTTCCATGAATGCGAGTAACGCAGCTGCAACCGGCAGCGTGACTTCTCCATAAACCTTATGATCCGCCAACCAACCGGGTTGAGAAATTGAATAACGGGTTTGAAAGCAATGGCTGTCTCCGGGAATCTTCAGTTCTTCACCACACAGGCCATTGGGCGCTGTCGCTGACACATTTGGTTGCTGATCGAGCCAATAGGACTGATGGTCAAACGGGTATTTGGGAATGCTGATCCGCGGTGGTTTGTCGGTGCCGTAATAAGATTTTAAGTCGAGCGGATAGCCTTTTTCCCACAAGCGACACAAGGTTTTGGCCGTCGCTGCCCAGTCATCGCCCGCTTGATCTAAAATGCCGTGTAGTTCCACGGACTGCTCACCAACACCCGCCGATACAAAACTGCGCAATGCGGTTCCGGGGCCCACTTCAATAAAATCGGTACAACCTAACTCCAGCAGTTGTTGAACAGCATCAGCAAACCGCACGGGACTGAGAATATGACGCGCCAGATAGGCCCCGTCGAGTTCATCGGTGTGCAATTGCCCGGTCAAGTCGGAGACAAACGGAATTGTTGGGCCCTCTGCCTCGACATCGGCTGCAAATGTTTCAATCCCACGTGCAGCGGGCTCCATCAATCGCGAATGAAAGGCATGGGATACGGGCAATTGGCGGCAGGCCACACCCCCTTCTTCAGCCAGAACCATAGCTGTGGCAATTGCTTCCTCGTCTCCGGCAATTACGGTACTTAGCGGACTGTTGATTGTGGCAATTGAAACGCCCTCAACCTGCCGACAAATGTCTTCGGCAAAATGAAGATCTCCAAACAATGCAGCCATTGCTCCACCGCTCGGCAACTGACCCATCAGGCGTGCCCGCTCGGCGATCAGGTCAGCCGCTGCTTCGGGCGTGTAGATACCCGACACTACCGCTGCCGCGAAGGCCCCGACACTGTGTCCCAGAACCGCATCTGGTTGAATGCCCCAGCTTTGCAGCATGTCTGCCAAGCCCAGTTCCACCGCAAATAGTGCTGGCTGCAACATGCTTGTGTGAGTCAGGACATCGGCGTCATGGTTGTCAAAAATCGCCGCCTTGATGTCCAGTCCGAACCTATCCAACAAACGGGACGCAACCTGGTCAAAACTCGTTCGAAAACGAATTTCGGAATCGTAAAATTGCCGCGCCATGCCCAGCGTTTGAGCTCCCTGACCTGGAAACAGAAACGCCAGCTTTCTATTGGACACCTTCTGTGTCGCCTGGCCTTGCTTCAAAGCCAGTGCCTCTATCAACTCGTTGGCACTTCGGCCAGACGCTGCCAGTCGGTGTTTCATTGATTTGCGTGTGGTTGCAGATGCCAGGCAGATGTTGGGCAATTCTTCAGGTAGGCAACCGGCAAGACGTTCCTGCCAGTGCATGGTCGACCGGCTTAATGCCTCCGGCGAATTCGCGCTAAACGCCAGCAGGTTGACGTGCATTTGTTCTGCTTGTTGCGAAGCACACTTTGGAGCCTCCTGCAAAATCGCGAAAGCATTTGTCCCGCCCAATCCAAGTGAATTAATTGCAGCACGTTTAGGGGCTTCGCCCGTGTTCCAATCAACAGTCTCGGTAGGCACGACAAAAGGTCCCTTGGCCAGATCCATACGAGGATTTGGTTCTGAAAAATTCAGCGATTCAGGTATTTTCCGATGATACAGGCTGAGGCAAGTTTTGATCAGAGAAGCCACGCCAGCTGCCTGCTCTAAATGGCCAATATTGGTTTTGACTGAACCCAGATAACAACCTGCGGCTTCGGTCTCCTCATCACTTGCAAAACAACGGCGCAGAGCTTCCACTTCCAAAGGATCTCCGACAACCGTTCCGGTGCCGTGTCCTTCAACATAGCCGATTGTCGATGGTGGCACTTCGGCTGCCGCAAATGCTGCTGTCATGGCCTGGACCTGCCCCTCGGTACTGGAAGCGGTATAGCTCATTTTCTGGCCGCCGTCATTGTTGACCGCGGAGCCCAGAATTACAGCATAGATGCAGTCTCCATCGGCCAGCGCATCTTCGACATGTTTAAGGACTACAATTCCCGCACCGCTACCAAAAACCGTGCCTTCGGCTGCAGCATCATAGGCCCGGCATTTGCCGTCTGGTGACAGAATGTCACCTGCGCGATGAGTATAGCCAACGATATGCGGAACGCGCACTACCGAACTCCCGGCAACGGCCATTTCACACTCACCATCAAGTATGCTCTGGCAGGCCAGATGGACAGCCACCATGGCCGTTGAACACGCTGTCTGTACATTCACGGACGGCCCCGTCAGGCCCAGTTTGTAGGACAGTTTTGTGCTTAGAAAATCCTTGTCATTGGCAAGGTGTTCTACGCCACCCGTTGCACCACCGTGAAGTGCCGACTGAGCCAGAAGATAACTGCTGACCACTCCTCCCGAACCAACAAATGCACCCACACGACGATCGAGTTCACCCGGAATGTAGCCGGCATCTTCGAACCCATGCCAGGCTACTTCAAGTAAAAGTCGTTGCTGCGGATCCATGAGCCGCGCTTCGCGGGGCGAATATTCGAAAAACCCGGCATCAAACTGATCAATGCCTTCAATAACCGGAGATGCTTTCACATAGTCGCTGCGCTTGATATCTCTTGGCGAAACGCCGCTTTTGAGCAACTGGTCATCGCTAAAATGGCTAATCGAATCAACGCCGTTGCAAAGGTTTTCCCAGAACTCTTCAGGACTGTTGGCGCCGGGAAACCGACACGCCATGCCAATAATGGCGACCCCCCGGTGTTCTTCGTCCTGGCTCATCAGCGATCACCAATCGCTATCTGCGCCGGTTCGCGCGACGAGAACCACCGGACGGCGGCAGCGGCGGCGGCGCGTCCGAGGCGACTTTGTTTAGCGATAGTTCAGGATCAGCTGCAAGACCAGGGTTGAGTGTTACCCGATAGGCATTTATCAGGTCACCAACTGTGCGCACTGAAGTGATTGGAATCTCCTGGAAAGGATCGGCATCCAGCTCGTCTTCCAGAAACAGCACAATCTGCGCAATATCCATGGACTTCAGCCCCAGCGTATCGACAAGTTTGGCAGATTCCTCGACGCCACCACTGTCGAGCCCCTGTTCCTGCAACAAGTCGGTTATCGTATCGAGAACCGTATTTGTAACCCGGTTCTCCGCGTCATTTTTCGCTAGCATGTCAATCCTCCGTCAACCACCAGTACCTGTCCAGTTATGAACGACCCCTGATCCGATGCAAGAAAATAAACCGCCTCGGCAATCTCATCAGACTCGGCTAAACGACCCAGCGGTGTGCGGCGCTGAATGCGTTTTTTGGCATCGTCTGATAGCTCCCCCACCATGGCGCTTTCAAAGTAACCCGGAGCCACAGAATTGACCCTGATATTTCGGGCTCCCAATTCTCTGGCCAGGCTTCGGGTCAGTCCATCCAGTGCCGCCTTTGTCGCACTATATACCGCGACCCCACTGTGACCACGGACACTATTTACAGAAGAAATATTGACGATGCTGCCGCGGCCATTTCTGATCATGCTTTTGCTACACAATTGGGTCAATAAAATCGCGCTGCGCAAATTGACGTTAATCAGCTGATCAACATCCTGCATCCGCTGTAGAGCCAGCAGTCCGTCATTGCCCGTACCTGCATTGTTGATCAACGCGTCGATTCGTGTCCAAGATTTGACAATTGTTTTGACCGCAAGGCGAACCTGATCCTCATCCGAACTATCTACAGCCAACCACACAAAACGAGCGCTGCCGCTCGAGCCGTATTCCTTTTCCCTTTGCTCCACCTCAGCCGTCTTGCTTCGGCTGAACGTTGCAACTCGCCATCCCATGTCCAAGAATTTATCGACAAGCGATAATCCCAGTCCACGACTTCCGCCGCTGATGAGCACAACAGGGGCTTCTTCAATATGAGTGGAATCAGATTGGTTTGATGTCACGGATGTGGTTCCCGGGTCTTCTTGAAACGTTCTGAATGGAGCGGTGTATTGGCAATCTTAAACATCATTGGCACTTTGTGGGGCTCAAGGCGCTCACGGCAATATTGGCCAAGTCTGGCTCTTAGATTGCGGCTGTCTTCTTGCTTCACCAAACTTACGGTTGCCATCAAGACCGAACCCATGATCGGGCTGGGCCGCGCATTCACCGTCACATCGACAATGTTGGGAGCGTCCAGCAAGACATTCTCCACCTCCGTTGGATGCACTTTTTCACCACCAATATTGATCAACTCGGAATCGCGTCCAAGGATGCGTAAGTAGCTTCCATCAACTTCAACCCTGTCACCTGTATTTAACCACCCGTCGCCGTCAAACGGACTTGGCGCGTTGAGATAACCAATCATCGCTGTGGAAGCGCGCAGCCACAATATGTCGTCGCGCACCTGGTATTCGATACCCTTGCCGCCAATCTCCACCCAAAGCGATCCGGCGGACTTGGATCGTGTCGGCACGATACCAATTTCGGAAAGACCATAAGTCTGTTTGAGGCGAATATTGGGAAACGCTGCCTGCAATGCCTTCAACGTTGTTTCGGGCATGACCTCCGTACCATAGGTAATCAGTTCCAGGCTTGAGAGGTCATATTTTGACGCCACATCCGACATCAGCAGCATCTTTAAAAAGGTCGGGCTGGTCGGCAGCAGGCTTATGCGGTGATTTTCAATCAATGACCCAGTCGTGACGATGGACCGGTCCGTTGGCACCACGATGGTGCCTCCCTGACCCAGAATGTTGATCATCGTATTGATGCCGCCGATATGGTCGAACAACAAAAAGGCAAGAGTGACGAAACTCTTTTTTTCTGTTCGGGTCGTCTCCAGCAATTGGTCCAGATTGAGCAAACATGTTTTTGGAATGCCCGAGGAACCTGAACTGAAAAGGATAAGGCCTGCCTGGCCTTTACCTGCGAGTTCATCGAGCAAAGTGTGTCTTGAACCAACTGCAAGTCGAGTGATATCCGATTTACCCTTGTCAGGATTGATGATCAGCCAGTTGGCATCAGCCATTGCACAGCGGGCGTCCAATACTGCCTTCGGCAATTTGGTCAGCGGCACGACGATTGTCTTTTTTATGGCAAGCGCCAGCATCAGCGCAAAACTGGAAGGAGAGTGATCACCCTGTACGACCACCACGTCTCCCGCGCTGATGTCCCGGCGATCTAATTGTTTCATCCACTCCTGGGCCGCAACATACAATTGATCGTAAGCGATCGATCCACCATCCCAAAAAAAGGCAGGCCGATTACCGCGAGAGCCGATTCTCTCCAGATACCAATGGTTGGGCACAGAACTCATTTCAGATTGAACATAACCGATTTGGGCAATGCTTCTGATTGCCTGATCGGCAGGCGATCATTCAGAGCTTTTTTTCATTGCTTTGGCGATGTCCTGCATGTTTTTGGACGCAACATCGAACGATGCCTGCGGGTCTTCCAAACCCATGCGCATGACTTTGAGATAGCTCATCCGCATATCGACAAAGGACTGCATCATCTTTGTGCTGGCACTCATCATGGTCGACATTGCATCCTGCATTTCCAGCAGTGTTTGCTCGCCAGCTTCCAAAAGCCGGTCCTCCGGGTCCGTACTCTTGTCAACCTTTGGTTTGTCGGTCTTGGCCATATGAATTCCCTCCCTACTGCGCTTAAGCGCTTCAATCTACATTGCTAATCAAGTTCGTGATTGGATTCAACAATAATGATGCATTCACCATTTTCAACCATAGGTTTCATCCGTTGCCCGCCGGTTGCGCGCCATGACTGACAGAGAATCTGCGATTTCAGATAATGTCAGACGCGCATCGTCGAGAATCAGCATCTGCATTCGAACTGACGCGGCCATCAACTCTGTTGCACTTTCAGAAAAATCGGACGACGCCATTTGAAATTCTGCAACGTTTATCAGGGTCATGCGACCTTGTTCCGTTGATTTGTCGATACCGATTTGATTGGGCATTTGGGTCAAGCCGTTTCAGCTTTCTCTTTGATGTTATTTATCTGCTTATAGCGAAGCGGTTTTAGTTTTGGAGGCTTATCCAATCCCAGATCCTTGTAATTTTCCTGAATAAATACCTGCGCCGTATCGTAACCAATATCCCACCAGCTGGACATGTTGGAATGCGACCAGTCCAGAACGGTTTCCCAGTGTTTTTCAGGAATGTGATTTCTGAACGGCATGCGCAACATTTTCGGCAAGTCTGCATGAATCGTTTCGCCGCCAGAACTGGAAATCTTCTCCAGTTCATGAATAGTAAAGCCCGCATAACGAAGCCAGTTTTTACGGCGCAGGTGCAATGCCTTTTCGGCATCGCTCAAATCCATGGTTTCTTCATCTTCCAAAACCCAGCTTGGCAATATCTCCTGCTCCTTTTTAGAAACGGTGTCATACTGCGGGTCTCTTTCGGCGAAGCTCCTGTTCAAACCTTTTATCCTGGTCTCCGTATCGTCGAGAACTTTGGCGCGATCAACGCGAGCCATTTTGATGATTTCTTGAAGATCCGACTTAAGGTCTTTGACTTGTTCATTTGCGCCGGATTTCAGTTTGTTCAATAGATCCTCAATCTTGGCTGTCATGTCGTCATAATTAGCGATGATTTCCATATTTGAGTTCATGACGCTGTAGGAAAAGCGCTTCAGATCCACCAATTGTTCCTGCAGATATGCGAGCTGCGTCAAAGGTGCGACGATCGATTTACCCCAGGCATCGATGATGTTTTTCGGCTCGGCCAGTAAATGTCGGTTACCCATCAGATCAAAATAGATCAGCGTATCTATATTTCTGTCCGCCATGACATCGTCGGGGTTGAACTGCATGGTGCGAATAGCTGAACCTTCCAGGAAAGTTTTTACCACACCGTCTGTGTCACGCAGTTTATAAGGAGCATAGAGGAAAGGCATTGCCAGACCGGCCTTGAAGTGTTCCTCCGTAATCTCTTTTTTCCTGAATGTGCGTTCGCCCTTCTCTTCGATACAATAGGCTGACAACGCAAACGCCGTGTTATTTTTTTCAAGGTTCTTTTCCAGATCATCAAAATCGACCATCAGACCAATCCAGGGGGGTGGCTAGCACAGACCCTGGCTACTTGAGCTGAGACTGGATGGCTGCATCGCAGCTGCAAAGAGCCCCATCATATCTCCCAATAGTCTTTGCCGGCGGCTGTCACGCGGTATCCCCCAGATGGTCGGATTCACCGCGTGGGCATAGGCCTCCGCCAGTTTGCCGGGTTTCTGGAAGATTTTGTAATTGACCGGGAACTGGTTGTATATGAAGTCATCGATGCCCATTTCCCGCGTCGATTGCAGGCTACGGCGACGAGCAGCCTTCCATGATTCTTTTTTTGATTGACGGCGTGGCGCCGCATATAACAGGCCAGCGACCATGCCGGCGCCCGTTGTGGTAATGACCTTGTATTCCACTCCAGCTTCATCAAGAGCCAAAAGCGCTCCAGTCATCAAAGTCAGATTTGGTGCTCCACCCCCTAGTGCAATCGCAACGGACATTGTTTCCCTCCCAAGTATTGATCGCAACAAGCACGTCGGCCCGCACGATCCCGCATAGTTATAATCATTTGCACAGGTGGTGATCTTTGGCAATTCAACAGTCGAAACTGAAGATGAAAGCACTTATTGTTAGTCAGTCAGCAATCTAATCTATTCAGGAATTTGAACGATTTATCGCTGCTGTAGCTATTCCCATAGTAATTAGCGCCGCTCCTCCAAAACGAGTCAGCCAACTAAGTACTGATGGTTTGGAGATCTTGCTGCGTAGTTTGTCAGCCAGCAACGCATAGGCCAGCGCATTGAGAGCCGCCAAGCCAACAAACGTTACGATCAGAATTGCAAATTGTATCGCAAGAGGGTTTGAAGGAGTGATGAATTGAGGCACAAATGCAATGAAGAAGACAATCGACTTGGGATTGAGAGCCGTAACCGCAGCGGCGTGATTAAACACACCTTTGGACGGTATTTGGGATGTAGCGGGCGTGTCACCAAGTCTCGCCGTTGATGCGCTGCGAAACAGCCTGATGCCGAGATAAATCAAATAGACTGCACCAACCCATTTCAGCACGACAAACAATTGTGCCGATGCCAACACCAACGCACCGAGCCCAGCCAATGAAGCGCTCATCGCGATCAAATCACCGAGTGCGACGCCAGCAACCGTGGCCAATGCGACACTCCTGCCTTGCCCTAATGCGTAGCTCATAACCAGAAGAACGGTTGGTCCTGGTATCAGCAGCAAAGCCGTGGAAGCTGCAACAAAAGCAATCCAAAGTTCGAACGTCACGGTCATCATCCAAATGAAAATCGACCTCACAAAGCAGCCAATTGGAAATTTTGTAAAGAAGAAAATTCTCTAATGCCTGACTTCCGATCTTAGTGATCGGGCGACATTTGATGCCTGTATGCAGACCCACTTGCCACCCGCCACGTCCCCCACTGGAAGTTATTTTGACAAGGCTCCTGCCATGCGAACCAACTGAATAAATTCGCTGCGATAGCCAAACCTGTCCTCTCCGCGATGATTGCGCGCCAGAGCACCTATTTGTTCAAAGCTGAAATCCTCAAGGGCTGGGTTGCCACGCAGTTTTTGACCGAAGGCGGCAACAGCGGCAGAAAAGCCAGTATCTGCCGATGTGTCGGTTGCAGCTTCACCGGGCTCAGGGAATATGACGGCTTGCTGCAACAGGCGGCTTCGTGACTCGTCAGGCAATTTGTAGCGCAGCTTCAGGTATCCAATTTCACCATAGGGATTGTCGGCAGCGGCAATCTTGGCCGATCCATAGCGCAAGGGCGTGTTGAGAATTGCGGGACTGTTTACTGGCGTCAATTCATAAATTGCCGTCACACTGTGGCCCGCGCCGACCTCCCCGGCATCAACCTTGTCATTGTTGAAGTCCTGCGTCTTCAGCGCTCGGGTTTCATAACCGATGAGACGATATTCGGCGATCTTTGCGGGATCAAACTCCAGTTGGATCTTAACGTCCTTGGCAATGGTGAACATGGTGCCGCTTGATTCTTCAACCAAAGTTTTCTGGGCTTCTGCCAACGTGTCGATATAGGCGGCCTGGCCGTTGCCATTCTGTGCCAGTTTCTGCATCAAAGCATCGTTGTAATTGCCCTGACCAAACCCAAATACTGACAGAAAAACTCCGGTCTTGCGTTTCTTGGCAATGAGGTCTTTGAGTTTTTCAGGATCCGAAATCCCAACATTAAAGTCGCCATCGGTCGCCAGCATGACCCGGTTCACGCCACCATCGATAAAATTCTTTTCTGCCAACTGGTAAGCCCGCTCAATGCCTCCAGCCCCAGCGGTGGAACCGCCTGCCTTCAAATTGATTAGTGCCGCCTTGATGGTGGCGCGGTCGGATGCCTCAACAGAATCAAGAATGGTTGCCGAGCGCCCCGCATAGGTGACTATCGAAACCCGGTCGGTGGGTTTGAGTGTCTGCAGCAAGAGTTGAAAACTCCTGATCAGGAGCGGCAATTTGTTGGGCTGGTTCATCGAACCGGAAACATCCAGAAGAAATACCAGGTTGGTATCCGGCTGGCTCTCGGCTGCAATGTCGAAGCCCTTGATCCCCACCGTCATCAATTGAGTGTCGGTATTCCAGGGTGTTGGGGTTATCGAAACCGTCGGTTTAAAGGGTTGCGATCGTTCCTCGGGCAACGGGTATGCGTAATCAAAATAATTGACCATTTCCTCAACCCGAACCATGTCCTTCGGTGGCAAGTTTCCCGCACTCAACGCAGCACGAAGGCGGGCATAGGAAGCCGTATCCACGTCAATCGAGAAGGTTGATACGGGGCTTGTCGCCACTGATGTCACACCTTGATCTTCAAAACGGGTGTAGCGTTCCGACTGCTGAGGTATCGGTTGTATTCGCGATATTGAATCGGCTTCACGCGATTCTTTCTTGACCAATGATTGCGACATTTGAGTCGACGGTTTCGCCTGCAAGTTTTGCCGTCGATTGTCGTCCCGGTCCTGTAAGGTAAACTGGATCGGCTTTTCCGAGGCCGCTCGATTTCGTTTCGGTTCCGCTGGAGCAGGGGCCACCTCACCAAGGACTTCGGCTTCTACAACTGGTGATCCACTGTGTAATTTGGCCTTTTTGTCCCCCACCGGGGAGCGTACCGCTACCGGGCTGGTTTCAAGTGGAAATTCCTGATCCATTACGTTCCAGGCAACCATTGCCACCACCGGCAGCGCAACAATGCCTGTTGCCGTTGCCAGGCTTGCCGGCTTCATTTCCCAGACAGGTTTAAATACAGAATTCATAATCATGCTCCACATATGATTGAGTGTGGAGTTGTTACGCGTTGGCCTGGCCGTTCCTTGGGTCGACACTGAATTTTTTTGCTCAACTGATTGATGGTGCAGATCAAATGCATCCATGGCTGCATGCAGACCACGTTCGCGTGCCTGGTCATCTGGAGCTTGCGTGACGATGCCAGAAAGCGCTTTTAGCTGATCATCTGTCATTTCAAATACTCGCCTCCTGCACCAACAGTAATTTCAGTCGTTTTTTTGCATCGTGAATGTTTGACGACACGGTACCTTCAGCGCAGCCCATTACCTTGGCAGCTTCTCCGTGAGTGAGTTCCTCACCAAAAACCAGCATTATCGCGTCGCATTGTCTTGTGGGCAGTTTCCTAACCGCCTGCCAAAGACTGGTCAGAGCGTCCTCATCACCTCCATCGGAAGGCATTTGGACAAGTGACTGAGTTGGCTCATTAGAGAATTCTTTCAACTTCCTGCTATTTGCCTGCTGTTTGCGATAATGGTCGCGGGTGGCATTGAGCACCACCTGATAAAGCCAGGTTGTGAACTGCGCGCTGCCACTGTAGCTGGTAATTGAGCGGCCAAGACGCGCACAAACGTCCTGCGCAATGTCTTCCGCATCTTCACGATTTCCACTCCACTTCCACGCCACACGAAAGATCAGGTCATAATGGCGAGAAACCAGCGCGGCAAAGCCCGCCCGATCTCCCGCGATCGCTCGTTGCACCAGCTGACCATCACTATCTTCTTGAGCGTTCATCACATATCAGACGTGGCCGGTAGAGCATTCCTTGGGTAGTATGGAAATTTTTTTCTCGCCCATCCCGGCCACCTGCTATTCGTTTCTGTCGAAGCAATCGTGTTTTAGGAGATGTTTTAGGCAAAAATGGCGCCTCGATGCCGATCCCGGTAAATTTGCCATCCATTAAGCATTAATTCGAATATTCAGAAATATTAAGCTCGATGCCATCATTGCCTGACAAACTTACCAATTGGAGGGCGCCGCTAGCTAGACGAGGGAAGGCGGACAATGGGCTTTAAGATTCGGATCAGAACCGCGTTTATCATCGCGTTATTGGCGATCGGGCTGATTCCGCTCTCGATCTTTGCCTGGTATTCATACGAGCGAACTTTGGCACGCGAGTTTGAGGAAGTTAATGACCGGCACCTGTTGCTGGCTCAGAATCTGTCTTCCACTTTGTCGCGCTATGAAAAAGATGTTCGCGCAGCCATCCGTTCGGTTGCTGCCTCGCTGGACAGTTCAACCAATTATCCCGGCTCTAAAGAGCTATTGCAGACCCTGCATGTCGAACAAATATCCTTGATCGACACCGACAGTGGCACAGTAACAGCTTCCATGAGCGCTCTTAACGGGACCCGAACCCATGCGATAAGTGCAAGTTTGCTGGCCGAAGCTGCAGATGCGGCAAATCCTAAAAATCTCACATTTTTGCCAGTTCAAAATACCAGTCACGGCAACATAATACATGTAGTTGGGCTGTTTCAGGACAAACTGGTAATCGCCTGCCTTGGAACCAAATATTTCGTTGAACTGGGCAAACAGATTTCGTTTGGAGCCAAAGGACATGCGGCAATTGTAGACCAGAGCGGAAACGTTCTGGCTCATCCATTGCCCTCCTGGATTGCCGTTGCAAAAAACATTTCGAAGGTCTCTGCGGTTCGTCGAATGATGAATGGCGAAACCGGAATTGAACAGTTCTATTCTCCCGCCTTGAAAGGTGACATGATTGCCGGTCTGACATCGGTTCAGGGGCCAGGTTGGGGGGTGATGATCCCACAACCCGTGCAGGAACTTTATGCCAAGGCTTTTGAAAACTTGAAGCCGATTTTCTTTGGTCTCATCCTGTCGGTTTTCGCTACCTTGCTGCTTGTCAAAACATCAATCAACTGGCTTGCTCGGCCATTGGAAAATCTGACGATCGACCTGAAACAACAATCGCTGGACGGAGAACCGGCGGCAGTACCACCAGACCGTGCACCCACCAATATCTACGAGTTGCAGGGCATTATCGATTCCTACAATGATCTGGCAATGATTGTACAAAACAGCGCGACCGAACTTGCCGAACGGGCTTTTCAGGACGCTGTAACCGGCATCGGCAATCGAAGCTATTTCACCAAGCGCGGCAAAACGCAGATTAATCGCCGTACTCCACTGGGCAAGAGAGGCGTGCTAATATTTACCGATCTGGATGGTTTCAAGGAAATTAACGACGTCCGAGGTCACGCAGCTGGCGATCAGGTTCTGCAGGCATTTGCCAAGGAACTTTACCCGGTGACCAAGCAGTTCATGGACCGCGAATTCAGAGGTGTGGCGGGCGCTCACCCGATAATTGGCAGGATTGGCGGCGATGAATTTGCCATTCTGCTACCAATTCCAGATCAGATTATTGAAATGGATGACGTGGTCGACCTGTGTGCTCGCCTGCGCGATTCGTTGCCAAAATCGGTCGATATCGACGGCATTACAGTTCCATGCGAACTGTCGGCGGGAGGAGCGGTCTATCCCGATCATGGCGATCAGATTGAAGACCTGATCCGCCGCGCCGATGTAGCGCTTTATCGGGCCAAGATGAGTGGCAAAAACCAGTTTGCAATTTACAGCAAGGAAAATGCGCTCGGTGGCAAAAGCGAAATTCTTTCAGCCGTCATGCATGCGATTGAAAATGACGAACTGATCCTCGAATATCAGCCAAAATTCTGCGTTACAAACCAGAAAGTTACGGGTGTTGAGGCGCTGCTGAGGTGGATGCATCCTAAACTTGGGCGCTTACCACCAAACCTGTTCCTGCCGGCGGTGCAACAAACAAATGTCATGGTTAAACTGGGTGAATGGGTCATCAATCGGGCAACAAGTGATATTAAGGAATTGGAAAAGGCCGGTCACAAGCTGAGTGTGGCGGTCAATATTGGTGCGGAACATTTTGCAGAATCAGATTTCGTTTCAAATCTGGTTGATCTGTGCAAATTTGCTGAATTCGACCCTGGACGCCTGCAGATTGAAGTGACCGAAGATGTCATGGATGCGTCCCGCGAAAATTTCAAACGAACCGTCAACAAGATACAAAAACACGGATTCTCCATCGCCATTGACGATTTTGGCAAGGGGTTTTCAAACCTGTCGCGTCTCGCGTCGGTTCCCGTTGATGTCATTAAACTGGACCGGTCGTTGGTCAACGAAGCAGTACAGGATTCCAGAGTTCATGTGATCACGCAATCTGCCATCGACATGGCCCATGCGCTGGGATCGACGGTTGTGGTTGAAGGTGTTGAAACGCTGGAGGAGGTTTCGATGGCCGAAAAGGCAGGTGCCGATACCTTGCAGGGCTTCTACTTCTCAAAAAGTCTGAGCGTTGAAAACCTTGTCGGCTGGTTGAACGATCGCGATACAAATGCTCAGCGCAAACAGCTCGCGGGACTACAATCGTCCCTGGCCGCCTCCTGAAGCCAGATTAATCGCGAATGTTCTCTCCGCCGTCATCGAGTGAAGCTGGCCGCTGCCAATATTGAAATTGCGGCGTCCAGTCAGACATACCGATGCCTGCCAGCGACAAAAAGTGCCACATGGGTGAATACAAATCACCCGGGCCAAAAGGCGCTCCTGCCCTTCTGACAATTTTGCCACCCTTGAGTTGATAGACCGCCGCTCCGGGGTAATTCGCGTGATCACCGACTGCGCATTGTTCGCTCATATAGGCACCACCACCGTGAGAGACCATGTGAAATCTCCAATCCCGGTTGAGCGCCATGCGCCTTTGGGTTTCGGGCGGATCCTTTGAAACCAGAACCACGGACATGGCATCTTCCAGATGATTGAGAATGCCGTTTATGCCATCGGCCCACAGGGTACAATAGCGACAGCCCTGCCCCATGTTGTGTATCATCAAAAGTCGATCTCGCCCGGCGAACAAGTCAGACAGGCAAGTTTCTCGATTTTGAGTTTGAAACTTGTAATCCGCAACTTCACGATCGGCCTCCTTGGCTCGAAGCGCGGCCAGTTGCTGAGACTTCTCCATTATTTCGAGCTCTAGTTTATCTGCATCGGTCATATGGCACCTCCTTCATTGATCCGGATTCTCATGAAGGGTGTCCCACGTCAGACCGAATTGCAATGATTGCCCCAGGCTAGATCTTGACGCCTCAATGTTCCAGTTGTGCTGAGCCCGTCATCATCGTTACACAAATGCCGGATTGGTCCCAGAGCTAGATAAGCTAAATCGGTTAGCGAACTCGTTGGCCGTTAGCTTCGTCAAATATGAAAAGGTTATCGGGAGGAAGGATCACGCCAACACTGTCCCCTTGCTTGCCGTCGAACTCCTTGTGAGCCTTTACGGCGATCTGATCCGAGCCACAGTCAACCGTAACCAAAGTGTGGTCCCCGATCAGCTCCGATGTATAAATTTTCCCGATAAGCGTTCCCTCGGATGGATCTGCGACGCTGCAGTCTTCTGGTCGCACACCGGCAATTGCCTTCGAAATCCGACCTTGCACGGACGTTTTGAATTTTGTGCCGTTGATCAGGAACTGATCGTTCTCAAGGCCACCATGTATCACGTTCATTGCAGGTGACCCAATAAACTGGGCGACGAATAGATTGGCGGGATTGTTGTAGATTTCGGCTGGCGGTGCCAATTGTTGCAACACGCCTTTTTCCAGAACCGCCACTCGATGAGCCAGGGTCATGGCCTCTATCTGGTCATGGGTCACGTAAATGGTTGTGATACCCAAAGTCCCCTGCATGTGTTTCAGTTCGGCCCGCATGTGCCCACGCAGTTTGGCATCGAGATTTGATAGCGGCTCGTCCATCAAAAATACAGACGGACGGCGAATTATTGCTCGCGCCAAAGCAACACGTTGCCTTTGACCTCCCGATAGTTCGCGTGGATAGCGTTCGAGAAGTTTTTCGAGTTGAACCTGTTTTGCAGAGTCCAGAATGGCCTCATCAATTTCGGCCTTGCCAACCCTCATCACCTTCAGCGGAAAACCAATATTTTCTGCCACGGTCTTGTGCGGATAAAGAGCGTAAGATTGAAAAACCATCGAGATGTCACGATATTTCGGCAGAATATCCGTCACATCCCGATCGCCGATATAGACCCGGCCCGCCGAGGGGGTTTCCAATCCTGACAAAATTCGCAGAGCAGTGGTCTTTCCCGATCCCGAGGCTCCCAGCAACACGAGAAATTCACCAGGCTCAACCTCAAGATCGAACTCTTCCAGCACCTTTACCGCACCGAAACTCTTCTGCACGGCTTCAAATTTGACTGAGGCTTTGGAATAACCAATTGCCATTTCTTACCCTTTCACCGCGCCTTGCAGGACGCCTTTTGAAATAAATCTCGTCAACAGTATCGCCATAATGATGACCGGAATGATCATCACCACGATGACTGCACACATTTCCCACCAGAAAACGCCCTTTTCGCCGGTGTTTTTCGCGGCAACCATAATCGGCATGGTCTGAACTTTTACCGTCGCAAGAAACACCGCGAACAGGTATTCATTCCAGTTCAAAACAAGAATCAGAAGAGTCGTGGCGGCAAGACCCGGCCGCGTAAGCGGCATCACAATTTCCCAGAAAATTCCAAATCGAGTGGCGCCGTCGAGCTGAGCAGATTCCTCCAGTTCGATAGGCAAATTCGCAAAGAAGTCATGCATCAACCAGACTACAATCGGCAGATTGGCAACTGCATAAAGCAGGATCAGGCCAAGATGCGTATCAAGCAAACCAACCGCCTGGAACATAACATATACCGGGATGACCACCACGATGGGTGGCAATATCCGCTGGGAAATTATCCAGAACAGAATATCACCATTGCCAAGCGCCATCTTGAAGTGCCGGCCCAGGGCGCGTGCCAAGAAAAAGAATAATGCCAATGCAACACTTGAGGAGGCCCACCATGGGACACCTGCATAGGTCGTGGCGATGATGACCACCACGATCAGACCGACAAAGATAAGTATGTTACCAAATTTGGGCTTGTATTGGATGCGCGCCAGAGCATAAGCCGCCATGGACCCGACTGCCACACAGAATGCTGTCGACGCTATGCTGACGACGATGGAGTTAGTGAAAGCCAGGTAAATCTTGCAGATTTGAGGTTCCATTGGCGTTAGCGACGCGACAGGTGACAGCACAAAAACAAATGAGTTGTGCACCAACAGATACAATTGCCGAAGGATGGAAGTCATGTCGCAGAAGGGATCGGTGTTGAACTGGACCCGCCACGCATCAAGGGTGGGTTGAAAGTCGACAAATGGAAGGTAAAACGGCCCGTGATTTACTGCGGCTGCGTCCTTGAACGAGGTTATGATGACCCAATAGATTGGGAACAATACGAACACGGACCATATCGCCAGAAACGTATAGGCAAAAACCTTTGCAACCGGTGCCATCTTTCCGATCGCTGGTGGTTCAAACAACCGCTCAATCAAAGATCGGTCGCGCTTTTCAAATTTGAAGGATGTTTCGCTCATGTTCGCGCTTTCCTCAATTGACCCAGTACGACGTAGTTGAAGAACGACGCGCAGACGACGACTGTCAGGATCAGCAGCAGATAGGCAATGGCCGCCGACGTTCCCATGTCATTGGCCCGCCAAACATAGACGGAATGCAAAGTCATCGATTCTGTCGACGAACCGGGGCCACCACCGGTCATGATGTTGGGGAGGTCCATAATCTTGAACGCCTCAATTGCCCTGATTAGCAGGACCGTCACAGCAACCGGTACAACTTGAGGCCAGGTGACTTCGCGGAAAATATGCACACTGGATGCACCGTCCACCTGAGCTGCTTCCACATGGTCCCGCGGGACATTTTCCAGAGCGGCGAGCATGCAAATAAATATGAACGGTATCCACTGCCAGGAATCACAGACCATCATGATGAAACGGGCGGACCATGGATCCACCGACCATACCCAGTCCTGAAACCCGAGTATTCCCAAAATTGGCTCGAAAGGCCCCCGCGTTACGTCGGCGACCATCCTCATCGCATAACCGACACCGAGTGGCGTTACCATCAACGGGATGAAGAAGATTACACGAAAGAAGTTTTTGCCCTGGATCGGTTGTGAACACAGAAAGGCCAGTCCGGTTCCTATGATGAACTGCAGGCAGCAGCCAACAAGGACATAAAACAATGTCGTATAGAGTGTGCCGATCGAATTACCTGAGAGCAGCGATGCGCTCAAAACCCAAGTAAGAAAAATTGCGGCGGCCGCAGAAATCGTGCGTCCTATCATGCCGACCCAGGTCGCAGTCTTCAGGGACCGATACAGCCACCAAAGAACGGCAACAACAACGGCAAGAAAAATAATGGTGCCCAGGATGCTGACCGGATCGGTCCTCCCCAAAAAATGCACCTGATCGCTGCCAAACAATTGTTTGGCAAAATTTCGAAAGCCAACATACCGAAATCGCAGGCCGTCGCCGGTAAACCGCACACGGCTCAACGCAAATGCCATGGAATAGAATGTTGGAAATATTGCCAGGACCAAAATCAGTGTTACTGCAGGCGCTATGAAGAAGGTGCCCGAATGACGGTCAACCCATTCACGCCAGCGGTCTCCGGCAGATGCGCCAGCCGGGGAAAATCCCGGCTGGCCATTGTAGGTATTGTCAGACATCAATACCGACTTTATTTGCCAGAACCAAATGCCAGGGCCTGAAATTTGATCTGCTCTTCGCGACCAAAGTCCTCAGTGATTTCTTCCCAGCCTGCCTCAATATTCTGCAAGGCCTCATCCACTGTGATTTCCCCTGCCAGATAGCGGGCAAGTTCAGTATCCAACACGACGCCGGTATAGTTCGGCGCACCCGGGATTTTCATATCAGAAGCCATGTTGAGGCTGTTAAGCGCCCCATTGATCGCACCAATATAGTTCTCAGCAAGTTTCTGAGGCATTCCCGCCTTGACGAAAAGGTCGGGACTGGCCAGCTGCGAAAGACGATATGGATTGTAGCCCGTTGCGCCAATCGTCACGTCAACACTCGATTGCGCTGCTTGGTTCATGTAAGAAAGGAATGCGTAAGCCGCATCCTTTTTCTTCTGAGACGCGCGTTTGTTGATCGCGCCAGCCCAGCCGCCGAATGCTGCAAATGGGGCATAATTGACACCATCAATCGCATGTGGGGCGCTTTCTTTCGTAACCGGAACAAGTTTTCCTGTGGCGCGATCCAGCACTTCTTTGGAGCCTACAGCGCCAACTGCGTAGAGCAACCCTTTGATCGATTTGGCGTCGTCGTCAAGCTGAAGCGGACCGGGGTCGCCCCACTCAACCAGCAACCCACAGCGGCCTGCCTTGAAGATCGCTCTGGTGTCGCCAATGTCCATATTGAGCTCTTCAGGTGGACCGTATTTGCCGGTTTCCTTGTAAAGCTCAAAGGCCTTCTTCCAGCCAGCATTGTTGATCATCGGTTTCATAGTGGCGTTATCGAAGTGAAAGCCTTGTCCGGTGCCATGGGTCTGAACTATTGGCGCTGCAAAAGTTTGGACTGCGAAATAGGATTGCGCGTTACGCTTTTTGAAGATGCACGATCCGAAGTCTGGCTCTCCATCGCCATTCATATCCTGGCCGTGGATCTTGGATGCCACGTCCAGATAATCTTCCCAGGTTTTAGGCGGCTCAAGTCCGGCTTTGCTCAAAATGTCGGTGCGGTAGTAAACCATCTGAAAGTCTCCATCGACCATCAGCAATTTTGTTTTGCCACCAACTTTCTGACCAAATTCGCGGAAATAGGGTGCGATATCTGCCAAATCAATTTTGTCGTCTTTTGCGACATAGGGATCGAGGTCCTCCAGCAATCCAGCAGCGTCAAGTTCAACGCCCCAGCCAGCCGCGAAAACACCAACATCGATCGAATTGGTACCTGTTGACCAGTCATTTTGAATTTTCGGGAAAATTTCAGCAAATGGCACTTCGGTGACGACGATCTTACCGCCTGTCTGCTCCTGGAACTCCAGTCCGCGCTCAACCAGCCGACCTGCAATTACATAGCCTGGGCGGGTTAGAATGTTGACGGTGACCCCGTCAAACTCGCCGGCATTCGACGGAACCGCTGCACCTGCAACGGCGCCCGCTCCGACGGCTGCACCAAGCAGCGTCTTCTTCATCTTGTTCAAAATCATAATTTCCTCCTGTGTTAATCTTCTTGATTAGTTACCCGTTTTCGAAGAGCTCGGACCTCTTGACGACGAATTTTTGAATTTGTTGTTGAACTTGATCAATGTGGAAGCGCATCGCAAGTCCGGCCTTCACCGGATCATGTTCCTTTATGGCTTCGGCGATGGCTTTGTGTTCCTCAAATGTCTGTTGAGGGCGCCCGGGCTCTGGCAGCAACACCCGCCGAACCCGTTCCAGATAGCTTTGTGTCCGTTCCAGAATTCGCGCCGCTTCTCCAACCGGATGTGACGAATGAATCAGATCATGGAACCGTACGTCGAGTTCGTAAAATCCATCAAAATCGCCGCCTTCCAATGCAACCTCCTGATAGCGAAGGTTGTGCTCCATAAGGCCTATTGTGTGATCGCTCATGTCGATGGATGCGCAAGCAGCCAGCTCAACTTCCAGGGCTTTTCGAACAAAGAAGTGTTCGTTCAGTGACGCTGGTTCAAGTTTAGAGACAAATGAACCTCTCTGTGGGATGACCTTCACCAATCCATCATAGGCAAGTCTGTCAAAGGCGTTTGCCAGCGGTTGTCGCGACACTTCAAATTTTTCAGCTAGCTGGGCCTTGTCCAGCAAGGTACCCGGAGCACGTTCACCACTAATGATTGACGAGCGCAACTGTTCGTAAACAAAATCCACCTTGGATTTTCTAATCGAACTCTTGTGTGCGCCAACAGCGCTCATATCATGCGCCTCCCCAAGCATTAGTTGCATGCTAGAATGTTAGCATAGGCACAATGTAAGGCAGGCGTCAACTGAGCGGTGTGGAGATTAAAAACAACTTTCGTGCTGGCCTGGCTACGGGCAGGATGTTTGATGCGGCGGCTTGATCGCTCAATCGAATTTTGGGTTGGCAACCACTTCGATCTCACCATTACGCTCAATAACGAGTTTACGCATACCCTGTTGAAGAATTTGGCCGTAATCATGCCCGGCAGCAACGCTGCAGAACCAAGTGAAAACCAGCGGCGCGGGACCACAATTTATGGAACGATGTGCCCAGTCCGGTGGTATAAAAGCACTGGAGCCCTCACGCATTTCGATAGTGCTGCTGCGCCCCTGCCGGTCTTCAAGCAAAAGTAAACCCTGACCACTCAGGGTATTGTAAACTTCACCTTTGGTCCGATCTTCATGGAAATGCCCTCGAGTCATGTAAAACTCGTCTCCAATTTTTCCCGGCTGCATCGTGGTGGTGCCAAAAAAAAGATCGCTGCCTTCCTGCTTGTATTCAAGCACTTCATAAATGAGAGGGTCGTTTTCCTCCCGAATGGTACGAGACCATGCGTCGGCGTTGGAGAAAATTCCGCCAAGCTCGCTTAAATGTTTGGCATATCGGCCGGTTGCCGGTGAAACCGCCCCTGTGGCGGAATTGATGAGGACCTCTGCGGGGTAAAGTTCAGACATGGCAACCTGTCACCTTGTAAAGTCGTCAGCTATTTAATGATCCTTGCAGCGCTCAGGTTTATTACACTAACGGACCGAGAATCAAAACCTAGCGGGCAGGAATCCTATCCGCTCGGCAAACCGCCCGCACTGAACGCCGGGTTGATTGTTGTCATACCGATAGGTATTTCTGGACGATGGCCCAATTGAAACTATCCCAAGCGAGCGGTGTGAAATTGACATGACTGCGAAGCCGGAAAGACAATTGAAGATAGGCATTCTTGGCTGTGGCCCAATTGCCCAGGCCGGACATTTTGAAAGTGTTACAAAGTCCAAAAACTGCGAACTCTATGTAATCTGCGACGTCGCAGAAGATCTGCTACAACGCTTTGCTGTTACACATGCTGTAGCGCGAACATTCTCCAGTTATCAGGAAATGCTGGCCGATCCGGATGTTGAAGCGGTAATTATTGCCACGGCGGACGCGTTCCATGTACCGGCCGCATTGGACGCCTTGGAAGCTGGAAAACATGTTCTGTGCGAGAAGCCGCTTGGTGTATCGCTCCAAGAAGTAAAAAAACTCAAAACTGCGGTGCAAAAATCTGGCCGACTGCTTCAGGTCGGCCACATGAAACGCTTCGATCCGGGCATCGAAAGCGCCAAGCAGTTCATCGATAGCGAATTGGGTGAAATGCTGGCATTCAAGGGCTGGTATTGCGATTCAACCCACCGCTACGCCATGACCGACGCCGTGCAACCGCTCATGGTCAAGAGCCAAGCGGCACGCAGACCCGATCACGACCCCAAAAAGGATCTCAAACGCTACTATATGCTGGCACATGGATGTCATCTGGTTGATACGGCACGCTATCTGTGTGGAGACATTGAGGAGGTTCACGCGCGGCATTCGCAGCGATTTGGTGCCCATTGCTGGTTTGTCGATGTGGCATTTGCCAACGGCGCGCTGGGTCATCTTGATCTAACGATTGCGGTACGCATGGACTGGCACGAGGGATTCCAGCTGTACGGTGAGAACGGAAGCGTTCTGGCCAAGACTTTCAACCCCTGGCTCTTTCGCTCAAGTGAAGTTGACATTTTTCGCGAAGCCACCGGCGGATCGTCGCGGGTGTTGGGTGCAGACGCACATTTTTACCGTAGACAGCTGGAGAGTTTTGGTGACGCCGTGCTCAACAACACGCCGGTAAAAGGAGCCACAGTTGATGACGGCGTCGCTTCAGTGCGCGCAATGCTGGCGATTGCAGAATCTGCGCAAACAGGACACGCCGTGAAACTTGCCGATGTATCTGGCGCGTTATGATGCAACTGGGTGTTTTCGCCAAGACATTTACGGGTGACCAACCAGACAAGGTCCTCGCTGCATGCCAAAGAGCAGGCTTTGGTGTAACCCAGTACAACATGTCGTGCTCTGGGCTCGATGCCCTGCCGATCTCCATATCAGGCGAGGTATCAGCACGGGTTCGTCACGCATCGGAATCCACCGGGGTCAAAATTGCCGCCGTGTCGGCCACATATAACATGACCGATCCTGATCGTGACCGACGAAATGGGGGGCGCGGCGCATTCAAGGAAATCGCTAGAAATGCCGCAGATATTGGGACAAATCTCTTGACGGTTTGCTCTGGCAGCTAGGATCCGCATGACAAGTGGCGCAATCACCCGGCCAATGACGACCCGCAATCATGGACCGAGATGTGCCGAGAGTTTGAGATCATCCTCGACTATGCTGAGCAGTACGATATCTTTATTGGAGTGGAACCAGAGGATGCCAATATTGTGAATTCTGCAACAAAGGCTTTGCGCCTTCTAAGACATTTCCCCGACAGCAGAATTCGCATCGTTTTCGACCCGGCCAATATTGTAGAAAATGTGCCACCAAAACATCAACAAAGATCGATCGACGAAGCTCTCGATATTCTAGGCTCCAAAATCATTATTGCCCATGCCAAGGATCGAACAGCGGATGGCCAAATTGTCCCGGCGGGTGCTGGCACGATCCAATGGAGCCAGGTGGTACGCGGTCTTTCTAAAGCTGGTTTTGATGGGCCGCTAATAGCCCACGGGATATCGGACCATGACGCACCTGCCGTTGCCAGATACCTCGGCAACCAGCTGAGGCAGTTGTAATCGAATGCCACGTGACAGCTTCACCATTTCTAACATCAAACTCTCGGTTGCGAGTGCAGGAAAAGGACGGACCTTCTTGTTTCAACATGGGTTGTGCGGATCCGCCAGCCATCTGCACGAAGTGTTTCCCGAGGATATTGGATGGAGTTGCCTAACACTGGAATGTCGTGGCCATGGCATGTCGGAAATTGGCCCCTATTCTGAATTGTCCATAAAACAATTCACCGAAGATCTCGCAACATTCATTACAGAGTTAGATATCGGCCCTGTTCTGGTTGGAGGAATTTCGATGGGTGCCGCGATTTCAATGCGCCTGGCGGTCAAACGGCCGGAATTGGTCAGCGGTCTGGTTGTCGCCCGGCCGGCATGGATTGATCGAGCAGAACCGGTGAACCTCGCTCCCAACCGTGAAGTTGCACGTTATCTTGCCACCTATCAGCCCGTTGAGGCCCGACAGCAATTTGAGCGGTCTGCAATGGCGGCTGAACTTGCTTCGAGCGCCCCCGGTAATCTGGCTACTCTGCTTGGCGTTTTCGATCGTGACCCAGCCGTCGAGACGCAGGCTCTACAGGCTGCAATTGCCAGCGACGGGCCCGGCATAAACAAAGAAGAAATAGCAGGGATTGATTGTCCCACGCTGGTCATCGGAACCGCACGCGATGCGACCCATCCAATAGCGATGGCGCTGGAGATTGCAGACCTAATCCCGCGCGCCAGTTTCGTCCAGATCGCGTCGAAGGCTGACGGTGTCGAGCAATATCGGGCAGAGTTTCAAGATGCGTTGCGCCAATTCACAATGGAGATTGCATAATGCCCGGCCGCGAAAACGCTATTTCGAAGCTAGCAAATGATCGATTGCTTGCGGAGTTCTCCTTGTGGTCAGCCGACCTTGTCCGCATAGCAGACGATATTGCTCGTGTTGACGACTTTGTCGACATTTATCACGCCGATGTAGCAGACGGTCATTTTTCTTCGGCATTGCTGCTGTTTCCAGATGTGATTGCGCAGGTCCGGGCAATCACCAGCAAGCCAATTCATGTTCATCTCATGGTCGAAGACAACGTGCTGTTGGACCAGATCGATCAGTTTGCCTTGTCCGGAGCCGACATAATTTCGATCCATGCTGAGAATTTGAATGTCGATGCAGGGCTTGATCGTATCCATTCACACGGCCTCACAGCTGGTATTGTGTTACAACTCCACACACCGGTTCCATCTGCGCTGGCCTATCTCGACCGCATCTCAATACTTACACTTTTGGGAACCGAAATGGGTATCAAGGGTGTCGGCCTTGACCCTGTTGCGGAATCCCGTCTGGCCTCGGCGCGGGATGCCATCGATGGTATTGAAGTTGATCGGCGAATATTGCTGGCGGCTGATGGTGGCATAAGGGAGCACACCGTTCCGGGATTGCGCAGTCATGGGGCTGATACAATCGTAATGGGGTCGTTGGCCTTTGGGGCCGAAAACCTGGCCGAGCGGATCGCCTGGGTTCACGGATTGGCAGGACCAAACTGACATGTCACCTGCTCAAGCCATCGCCATTGACCTGGGCGGGACACAAGTCAAAGCCGCACTAGTTGAAGGAAACCAAATTCAAAACCGGGCGGCCGTGCAAACCGATTTGTCCGGCGACCCAAACGCTATTCTGGATCAGATAGGGTCATTGATTGACCGCGTGAGCGATGGTCGGAACAAGAATGCCATCGTCGGGATAGGGTTTTCGTCGGCCGGCCCTATCGACACGCAAGCCGGCATAATATTGGGGATCCCGACTATTCCAGGGTGTGAAGGATTTCCAATTCGCCAGACGATTTTTGATCGCTTTGGCCTACCAGTGCAGATTGAAAATGACGCCATTGCGGCAACCTTGGGTGAGTGGCGCCATGGCGCCGGACGAGGCTTTCGCAACTTGGTTTACATCACCGTCAGCACGGGTATCGGTGGTGGAGCTGTTGTTGATGGTCGGCTGCTTCATGGTCGACAAGGCATGGCGGCGCATGTCGGACATATGCGTCTGGCCAGCGAAGGCCCGCTGTGCAGTTGCGGAAATTCGGCATGTTTTGAAGCCTTTGCCTCCGGAACTGCTCTGGCAGAACGTGCGCAATCGGCTGCTCGCCTCCCCAACTCGGAATTTCTTCTGCAGGCCTTGAATGCTGGTGATTTGAACGCAAAACACGTCATAGAAGGAGCCCGCACCGGAGACAAACAATGCCTCGCGCTTGTTGTGGAAGAAGCTACCTATCTCGGGCGAGGCATCACTTCAATCCTTCATGCATTCAGCCCAGAACGTGTGATCATCGGCGGTGGGCTGGCCCACGGGTTTGATCTTTTTGAAGCGGGTATTCACAAAGTTATCGAAACGGACGCCATGGCACCGTTCAAGTCAATCCGTGTGGTTCGGTCCGAACTGGGCGACGACTCCGGACTGGCCGGCGCCGCGGCAATGGTTCTTGAACATTCCAGCACTTGACTGACACGGACGACCGCTTGTGTGCCTTCCCAAAAGTCCCAATTGCGGGCGTTGCGCCGGAGGAGTGTACAATTGCCAGAATTGATATCTGCGTTTGGATGTGTATTTTGGTTGTTTGCGAGACGAGGGGGGATGACATGGATGATTCAAAATTTGGAACCGAAGATTCCCGCGGTTACTGGGCACCGAAAGAGCGGATCAGTTACGGACCTGCATTTGCCTGGCCACCTCAACCGCGAGCCTTTTTTAAGTGGTTCTTCGGTTTGCCCGGATATCTGTTGCCCTGGAATATTCCCTATGCGCTCGCCGCAATCGCGATATGGCTCTACCTGACACCTCAGCTGGAAACATTCGAGACCTTTTCATTTTTCTGGGCTGGGGTGATTTTGGCCCGCAACCTTGTTCTGGCGGTTTGCGTCTATGGTGCATGGCATTTGTGGCTTTACATCTGGCGCAAACAGGGCACGACTTTCAAATATAACCGGAATTGGCCAAGCGAGGACTCCTCAGCGTTCACCTTCAATAATCAGACCTATGACAACGTGTTCTGGACGCTCGCCAGCGGTGTGCCGATCTGGACTGCCTATGAAGTGCTGTTGCTTTGGTCGTACGCCAATGGCTACGCACTTATGATCAACCCCAGCGAAAATCCCGTTGCATTCATTGCGTTATTTTTCCTGGTGCCATTTGTCCACGAGGTCGGTTTCTACATTGCGCACCGGACCCTGCACTGGCCCCCACTTTATCGAATTGCTCACAAGCTTCATCACCGGAACATCAATCCGGGTCCATGGTCTGGCCTATCGATGCATCCCATCGAACATGTGATATATTTTTCATCCATATTGATTTTCTTCATCGTTCCTGCCCATCCAATTCACATGATCAACCTGGCCTCCAGGCTGGGGGTCGCTCCTGCACAGGGGCACACCGGATTTGACCAGGTTGTGATCGGAGAAGATAAGGCCATGAGCGCTTCCTATTACGCCCACTATTTGCATCATCGCTATTTTGAGGTGAACTATGCAGACGGGATGGTTCCTCTGGACAAATGGTTTGGGTCGTTTCACGACGGTTCCCCCGAAGCAGATGAGGCAATGAAAGCACGACGTCTGCGACGCGGTGTTTAGTCGCTCCGTTTTCAGATTTGGTCCCGGCTTTCGTTGCAGGGGCTTGCGTAACAAAGGACAACAAGTATGGAAAAGCGACGGGTCGGGCGCACCGAGCTGAAGATTGAAACTCTTGGATTGGGTGCAGCACCACTTGGAGGAAACTTTGTAGATCTGGACTATGGGCAAGCTGCCAAACTCATCGAGGCCGCTAAATCGGCGGGAATCGGATTTTTCGATACTGCCCCCTGGTATGGTTTTGGTCGGTCCGAGCGCGTCATCGGGGACCTGTTACGCGGAACAGACTACATTCTTTCGGACAAGGTCGGACGGCTCTTGGAGCCTGGGCCCGTGGAAAACCCGATTGATTTTGGCATGGTCGACCCGCTGCCATTCCATGTGATCTACGATTATGGGTACGACGGAATCATGCGCACCTATGAGGACAGCCTGCAACGTCTTGGACTCGATCGCATCGATATATTGCTGGCCCACGACATTGGTGTTTTTCAACACGGTGATGAAAACAAACGTCATTTCAAGGACCTTGCCGATAGTGGATATCGAGCGATGGACGAATTGCGCAAAGCTGGGCAGGTCAAGGCAATTGGACTTGGAGTCAACGAAAACCAGGTTTGCATAGACGCGTTGGGAATCGGCGACTGGGATGTGTTTTTGCTGGCCGGCCGTTACACGCTGCTTGAGCAGACGCCGTTGAATAATCTGTTCCCCGCTTGTCGTGAGGCAGGCACCACAATCATTTGTGGCGGTCCCTTTAATTCCGGCATTCTCGTCGGTCGGGAAATGTGGAATTATGCCCAAGCTCCGGTTGATATTGTCGACAAGGTGCAAAAACTGGGAGCCATCGCCGACCAGTTTTCAATTCCGTTGGCTTCAGCAGCGCTGCAATTTCCACTTGCAAACGACCTGGTGACTTCAGTAATCCCGGGGCCGCGCGATGCCGCTGAACTGACGCAAATCATCGATTGGTCTAAGGCAGCGATTCCCGGCGAGTTTTGGTCGGCATTGAAATCGCAACGGCTGATAGAAATGGATGCTCCCGTGCCAAGCTGACATCACGTATTTCTCGCTGGGTGGAATTGGCCAAGATGGTTTGGCAAACCTTTAATTCTTACCCAAAACGCCCAACTGCGAGGCAATCTTCAATGGACAAATATAAGACTCAAAATAGGAAGTGAATGTTTTGAAAACAAACAAGTGGAATCGACTGAACAATGGCGGACTTAACTTCACCCAGCTGGGGCTGGGAGCAGCGCCATTGGGCAATTTGGGGTCGGCGATCACCAACCAGCAAGCACATGATACCCTGGCAGCCGGTTGGGATGCCGGGATGCGATACTTCGATACCGCACCTCAATATGGCCTTGGCAATTCAGAAAGACGTGTCGGACAATTTCTGCAAACGAAAAACCGCGATGATTTTATTCTTGCCACAAAAGTCGGGCGCCTGCTGAAACTGTGTCCCACCGATCAACGGCTGGGGATTGGCAAATGGTTCGATGTTCCTTCCCGCCGGGAACACTATGATTACACTTATGATGGTGTCATGCGTTCGGTTGAGTTTTCGTTGGAGCGTACCGGATTGGACCGTTTCGACATTTTGTTTGCCCATGATCTCGATGAATGGACCCATGGCAGTATCGAAGCACGCGACCACTACATTGATGAATTTATGAAGGGTGGATACTACGCGCTGCTGTCGCTGCGCGACCAGGGCGTCATCAAGGCATTTGGTGCAGGATTGAACGAATGGCAAGCCTGCAAAATTCTGGCCGAACGCGGCGATATGGATCTGTTTCTCCTTGCCGGTCGCTATACGCTGCTCGAACAGGAACCAATCGACAAGCTCTTTCCTCTTTGTGAAGATCGCGGCATTGGCATCGTTCTGGGCGGTGCATTCAATTCCGGCATATTGGCCACCGGAGCCGTTGAAGGCGCCTGGTACAATTATGATCCAGCTCCTCCCCATGTGATGGATCGAGTGAAGCAAATCGAGGAGGTCTGCACCAACCACAATGTTCGATTAATCGATGCAGCTTTGCAATTTCCATTGGCGCACCCCTTAGTTCAAACCCTCATTCCGGGCACGAAATCATCCTCAGAAGCATCTAGCGTGATTGATCTGTTAAATGCGCCCATTCCCGCCGACTTCTGGAACGAACTGAAGGAATTGGGCCTGTTGCGCAAGGATGTTCCAGTTCCGGGAGGGGAATAGAACGTGATTGACTCCCATCACCACCTTTGGAATCCGGCACGTGGCGACTATGGCTGGATGCCAGAAGATAACGACACCCTGACGCGCCACTATCGATTGCAGGACCTGATATCCGTGACCAAGCAAAATGGTGTCAGTCAAACAATTTTGGTGCAGGCAGCTCCAACTGTGAATGAGACTGAATACATGATGGGGATCGCCGACAGTACCGATTTGATTGGTGGCGTTGTGGGCTGGATCAACTTTGAAGATCAACTCGATCGCCAACAGCTGGAACGGCTGGCGAACCATCCAAAATTCAAATCTGTGCGCCCGATGGTTCAGGATATCGAAGATGATAACTGGTTGTTGAGAGAGGATATCAAATGGGCATTTGATGCTGTGGTCGATCTTGATCTTTGTTTTGATGCCTTGGGATTTCCCAAACACTCAGCGCCATTTTTGCAAGTTTTCCAACGCCACCCCGAATTGAAGGTTGTCATCGATCATTGCATGAAGCCACAAATTGCAACTGACGGATTTGATGATTGGGCGGGAGACATTCAAGAGCTGGCCAGTAAGACAAATGCCTGCATCAAATTGTCAGGACTTGTGACGGAGGCCGGTGCAAAGGCAAGCCAACAGTCGCTGCAACCCTATGTTGATCATGTCATCGCCTGCTTCGGTGCAGATCGCATCATGTGGGGATCGGATTGGCCGGTATCACGTTTGTCGATGGAATATGGCGATTGGTTGAGCCTCGCGAAGTCTTTGACCAAAAACCTGAGCGAGGCAGATAACAATGCCATTTTCTCTGAAACGGCCAACCACTTTTACAGATTAAGTTGACCCGGGACGAGACATGCCGAACACAGACCTGCTGATTTCATTCTTTTTGGCTTCAGCGATATTTGCCTATATGTAACTACCCAGCTACCCCAACCTGATGCTTTTATAGACGGCCCATCAGACGGGTCTGAGGTTGAGGATGAGCTGATCAGGCGCGGTTTTCAAGGTTTTCAGGATGTCCCAACCTTGTTTTCGCGCCGTTTCAATGACCGTTCGTAAAGTGCAGAAATTCTCGGCACCAGCCTCTGTTCGAAAGCTTCCCGAGACCTTTTGTCGAACTTTCGTCATTCTGAGATCACGCTCTGCCTCGTTGTTCGTGTAGGGAACGCGCAGATCATTGAGAAAGAGCAAAACCGCTGCTTTATGCGTTTGGAGTCGCAAAGCGAGATTGTGCCCAATCCGCCGTTTCGGGCGACCCCGCTTCTTGCCTTTCGTTGGGCGCGCGAGAGGCGGTTGGGCCTCGTGGAACGCGATAGCACGCTCGCAACAGGCATCAAATCGCCGCTCGATATCCGTGATTGCCTCCGGGCTGACCGCGCTCCGATTTTGGATTCGCGCGACATGCGTGAGCTTCAGTGCGTCGAGCAGAATGGCTTTCATGTCCGGCACCCAAGCTTCTTTTTCATATTCGGTCAATGCCTCCAATTCGCGGGAGATGTGGGCATTGCACAATCCATGGGTCACATTTTCCACTGCCCAGTTGGAAGAGAAACAGTCATGCACTGCCGTTCCCGCCAGTTCTGGTGGCACTTCACCTCGCGCAGTTCCGAGCCGAAGGTGGCTTAGAGCGGTGGAGCATAGCATATGAAGCCAGCGCGTTCTGCCACCAATCCTGAACCCCGTTTCATCCAGATGCTTCACTGCCGTTTGAGGCCCGGACAGCAGGTTCTTCACCGCCTCAGCTAAACAGAGCATCTGCTCGGCCTTTTTGGCAACCAGACTGGAAAGGGTTGCCGATGTGATTGTGACCCCGAAAATGTCCGCAAAAACCTGCGCCAGGCGATTTTGGGGAATGCAGTGCTGCGTCTGTAAATAGGCGGCCAACGCCCCTATTTCATCGCCGTACTGGGCGGGTGATGTTACCCCTTCAGGAAAATCGGCGCGGGTTTTTGCACCGCAATGCTGGCATTGGCAAATATGCGCACGATGCTCGGTCACATAAAGCGGCGGTGGAGGTTTGAGGCCAAACACCTGTCTGCACGCAGAACCTATGGTATCCTCCGCCGAAAGCGCGGCCTGACAGTTTTGGCATTGGTTCGGAAAATGACTGGTGATCTCGTCTGGGTTCTCAACCTGTTTCAGTGTGTTGCCGGGATGTCCGGGTTGGCCGCCAGGCTTTCGATTTGACTTGCCCCGCTGACTTTTGGTCCGCCGTTTCTTATCGCTAGACGGCTTTGCCAGTCCGTCGCTCGAAGGTGGTTTGCTGCTATTACGACTGTTCGATCCCAGACGACGCTCAAGATCTGAAACACGCTGCCTAAGAACCGCATTATCTTCTCTAAGTTGCTCGTTGTCTTTCCTGAGTTGTTCGTTTTCCTTCAGGAGCCGAGCGTTCACCTCCAAAAGCTGCGCATTTTGTTCTTTGAGTTAGACAACCTGACCCACCAGAGCCATGACCACATCAATCAGTTCTGATTTTGAGAAATCAGCAAGAATTTCAGGTGTCAGATTTTCGAGTTTCATCCTCGCAGTCAAACACCAAAATGAAAAAAGTGGAACCTCAAATATGCGCCATGAATCAAATTGTCGCACCTAATGGCAGCAGAAATAGGGTAGCTGAGTAGTTACGCCTATATCCCCGGGCCGGCCATGCTTTATGCGACCGCTCAGACAATCGGCGGAGGCAAGCGAGCCGGTTGGATGGCCGCTTTGGGCATACATGTCGGCGGCTATGCGCACGTTATAGCCGCCACATTCGGGCTTGCTGTCTTGTTTACGGCTGTACCTGCCATCTATCTGGTACTAAAATTCGTCGGAGCGGCTTATCTGGTCTGGCTGGGTATCCAATTGTTTCGCTCTGGATTGCCGGCGGCCGATTCACCTGAAATCTCAATTCACAGATCGCCGGTAAAAGCCTTTGCAGAAAGCGCCATGGTGGAAATATTCAATCCGAAAACCGCGCTGTTCTTTTTGGCCTTCCTGCCACAGTTTACCGACCCGTCCGCAATCCTGCCAATCTGGGCGCAATTGCTGATTTTGGGAACGATTGTCAATGTGATGTTTTCAAGCGCCGACATTGTCTGTGTGATGTTGTCGACGAAAATGATGACAGTATTGAGCCAGTCAAGGCGCGCCAATAAGTGGGCTCAGCGTATCGGCGGCAGTCTGCTGGTTGGCTTGGGAATAAATCTCGCAACAAGCCGGCAATAAGCAACTATGCCTTGACCGGCACTGCCTGCATCAGCAGCGCCGGTCAGGATTCTTAATTAGGCCAGATCAAAGCGGTCCAGGTTCATCACCTTTGTCCAGGCGGCCGCGAAGTCTGAGGCAAATGATTGTTTTGCATCGCTGCTGGCATAGACTTCGGCCAATGCCCGCAGCTGAGAGTTGGATCCAAAAATCAGATCAACTTCCGACGCCGTCCATTTGACTTTGCCGGTACTGCGCTCGAGACCTTCATAGGTTCCGTTTGCATCGGCTGACTTTTTCCACTCCAAGCCCTGATCAAGCAGATTGACGAAAAAGTCGTGACTTAACGCATCTTTCTGGTTGGTGAACATGCCGCGGTCGGACCCGTCCGCATTGGTGCCCAATACGCGCAATCCACCGATCAACACGGTCAGTTCAGGCGCGGTCAATGTCAGCAACTGGGCCCGGTCAATCAACAACTCGGCAGATGATCTTGGATCACCTTTGATGGCGTAATTGCGAAATCCATCTGTTGCTGGCTCCAGCACAGCAAAGGATTCAACATCTGTTTCTTCCTGTGACGCATCGGTGCGACCAGCAGTAAACGGAACATCAACATCATTACCGGCGTTTTTGGCAGCCTGTTCAACTGCCGCCGACCCGGCCAGAACAATCAAGTCAGCAAGCGACACTTTCTTGCCGTCGGACTGTCCGTCATTGAATTGCTTCTGAATACCTTCAAGCGTCTTCAGGATGCCCGCAAGATCGGACGGATTATTAACCGCCCAGTCTTTTTGTGGAGCAAGTTGAATACGCGCGCCGTTGGCACCTCCGCGCATATCGCTGCCGCGAAAAGTTGAAGCCGACGCCCATGCGGTCGCTACAAGCTGCGAAATTGACAGCCCACTGGCCAGGACACTTGCCTTCAAATCGGCGATATCCTGTTGGCTGATCAACTCGTGATCAACGGCCGGTACAGGGTCCTGCCACAACTCTGGCGAAGCCGGAACCTGCGAGCCCAGACCGCGTACATAGGGTCCCATGTCGCGGTGGGTCAGCTTGTACCAAGCTTTCGCAAACGCCTCGGCAAAAACCTCCAGGTTCTCATGGAAACGCTTTGAAATTGGCGCGTAGATCGGATCTTCGCGCAATGCCAGATCCGATGTCAGCATGACCGGTGCATGACTTTTGTTGGCGTCATGAGCATCTGGAACCGTGCCGGCACCTGCTGCATCCTTTGGCGTCCATTGGGTGGCACCTGCCGGGCTCTTTGTCTGAACCCATTCATAGCCAAACAGGTTTTCAAAGAAGTTATTGTCCCATTTGGCTGGTTCGGTTGTCCATGCACCTTCCAGGCCGCTGCCGATTGTATCGCCACCGCTACCGGTACCAAAACTGTTTCTCCAGCCAAGGCCCTGTTCTTCAAGACCAGCGGCTTCGGGTTCTGGTCCAACATATTTGTCAGGATCAGCAGCGCCGTGTGCCTTACCGAATGTGTGGCCACCGGCGATCAGCGCAACGGTCTCCTCATCATTCATCGCCATGCGGCCAAATGTGTCGCGAATGTCGCGCGCTGATGCCAGTGGGTCGGGATTGCCGTTTGGACCTTCCGGGTTGACGTAAATCAGGCCCATTTGAACCGCACCGAGATTACCTTCTAGGTCGCGGTCGCCGCTATAGCGCTCGTCAGCCAACCATTCACCTTCCGGTCCCCAATAAATGTCTTCTTCCGGTTCCCAGATATCTTCGCGGCCACCGGCAAAACCGTGGGTTTTAAAGCCCATCGATTCCAACGCAACATTGCCCGTCAGGATCAATAGATCCGCCCAGGAAATCTTGCGGCCATATTTCTGTTTGATCGGCCATAACAGTTGACGGGCTTTGTCCAGATTAACGTTGTCCGGCCAGCTGTTGAGAGGAGCAAAACGCTGCGAACCGGACCCGGCACCACCGCGGCCATCGCCAATGCGATAAGTGCCGGCACTGTGCCACGCCATGCGGACAAAAAACGGACCATAATGTCCATAGTCGGCCGGCCACCATTCCTGCGAGTCTGTCATCAGGTCGGACAGGTCTTTGCAGACGGCGTCCAGATCAAGAGACTTAAATTCCTCTGCATAGTCGAAATCATTGTCCATCGGATCAGTCAGGCTGGAATTCTGGTGCAGAATCTTAAGGTTTAACTGGTTTGGCCACCAATGCTGATTGGCCGTACTGCCTGTTCCGGCATGGCTATGTGCACTGCCCAATACAGGACATTTGCTTGGCGCTGGGTCACTCATAATTCTCTCCGATCTGGGTCCGTTATCTTGTTAGGTGTCGCTGGCAAAAATCACCACAGGCCGGAAACAAACCCGACTCTGATGGCGCATACAATAATTTGCTTGTGAAACGTATAGGGCCGCAATTGGCCTCCCGCCAGCCTCACTGAACTATCAATAACAAAATTGTTCGATTAGATTAAGTTGAATTTTCTGATCGGAGCAATAAGTTGTGCTTATGGGCAACTTGACCATTAAACAGCTGCGCTATTTTGAAGCACTTGCCCTGCATGGCCATTTTGGTCATGCGGCCAATGCATGTGCCATATCGCAACCAGCCCTGTCTTTGCAGATAAAAGAGCTGGAAACCCAGTTGGGCGTTATACTTTTCGAACGCGGCTCCCGTCAGGTCAGGTTGACAACTTTTGGAGAAGACTTTGCCAACAGGGTGCGCCATATCCTGCGCTCCGTAGAAGAACTTCAGGATCTGGCCCGGGCCTCACGCGACCGATTGTCGGGACGGTTGAGAATTGGTGTCATTCCCACTATCGCCCCATATTTGCTGCCGACCATAATTAGCAGCTTGAAGCGCATCAGTGGTGATCTCGATATCCATGTTCGGGAGACGATGACCTCTAATCTTATTCAGGAGCTCACTGAGGGACGAATAGACACCGCCATCGTTGCCCTCCCGGTATCGGAACCATCGTTTACCGAAGTCGGTTTGTTTTCTGAAAACTTTGTACTTGTTCGCCCCAATTCGGACGCCGGCAAACCCGTTCCGGATGGCGAAACCCTACGCAACATGCGCCTGTTGCTTCTCGAAGAAGGCCATTGCTTTCGCGATCAGGCCTTGTCTTTTTGTAACATTCAAACAGCGTCAACAGGCGGCGGGCTGGACGGCACTTCTTTGTCAACTCTGGTACAGATGGTCAGCGTTGGCATCGGCGTCACATTGATTCCTGACATGGCTATAAGATTGGAAACCGGTTCAGCCGCCGTATCAGTTGCCCGCTTTGAACATCCCGAACCATCGAGAACAATCGGCATGATTTGGCGCAAAACCAGCCCGCTTGTTCAACAATTGATGCAAGTGGCAGAAATCGTTCAGCAGTCCGCCGAAAGTCAAAGGGCCAGCCAAAGCAAAACCTGATTTGCTGGATCAGCCTTAGGCGGCAATACAGCTCGATTGCTCGATACATTTCCACTCGTCAAAAGAGCCGAACATCTGGCGCATTTCCAAATAGTTCGCCTTCCAGAACGGGAAGCGCTTGAGTATGCTTGCGCGCACGTCGTCGACACTGCCGCACATCAGCAGAACATCGGCCTGCAACGGCTCATACCAGATTGGTCCCGAAATCATCTTTGATCTGAAAACACGGCGATAAAACGGTGCGTGGTTTGCCGCAACCAGGGAGAAGCAGGAATGTGCTTCAAAATATTGGCACGCCAGCATCGGTATCTTGATCAACAAGTAAGGTAGCTCGGAAAATTCCCGTGTCGCGGCCGGGTCGGCCACCAATCTACCCGGATCAATATAAACACCACCTTTGTCCAGAAGCGCATCAACCAGGTCTGGCGCAAATCCTCGACTTTGACAGTTTGGATATGCCTGCGTCGCAACCGTCACTTTTACCGATCCAACCAAACGGCCATCAATGAACAGGCCAATTGTTGCCGAGTTATCTTCGTGCGGGTCGTCAACGGCCTCTGCGGCCCATTCTTCGATGTTGGCATTTTTTTTCGAATGGGCTTTCCGCCTTAAGTGATAGATCGCCTCACGGTCTTCAAAATCCACCATTCGGCGGTATTCAACGCGATGCGCAATTGCATCTACGCGTTCCTCCAAAGTCAAATTCGCAGCCGTTTCAGCTAGCGTATTACTCGCACCAATTTTATGTAGACTAACCATTCCGCCCCGAACCTTGCCCAAAGTCATTGAGATTTAGGTTAACAAATTGTTAATTGTTGTAAAGCGGTTAGAGGGCCTGTTTGCCAAATTGGTTAATAAATTCGATTGAAGTGAGATTAGAAATATTTAAGCGGCGATGCGGGTGCATTCTTTCAGTTTGGCCAGCATTGACTTGTTTGCGCTTTGGCGCTTGTCAAGAAGAGGCCGCACCATCTCACCACTGACCGGCCTGCTGAACAGATAGCCCTGGATCTCGTCGATCGGGGTTTGAGCCAAAATGACCTGCAGCTGTTCCTTGGTTTCGATACCTTCCAGAACAACCGTCAATCCAAGTTTTTGGCCAAGCGCCGTCACCGCTTGCACCAGGGTCAGGCTGTTTGAATTCTGATGCAGGTCCAGAATGAATGATCGGTCGATCTTCACCTTATCGAGTGGTAATTCATTCATATAGCTGAGGCTGGAATAGCCAGTTCCAAAATCATCCAGCGATATGCGCACACCCATGCGCTTGAACTGATTGAGCAGATCGATTGTCTTCTCAACATTTTCCAGCATCAGGGATTCGGTGATTTCCAACTCGAGACGCTCCGGTTCCAAACCGCTAGTGGAAAGAGCCTCTTTGACGGTTTGCACGAGATCACCTTGTTTGAACTGAATTGGCGACAGATTAACGGCAACCCGTGTTCCTCCCGGCCAGGATGCACAGGCCTCGCAGGCCTCAAACAGCATCCAGGAACCAATTTCAGATATCAGACCCAATTCTTCGGCAATCGGAACAAAGCTTGTTGGAGAGATATAGCCGGCCGTTGGATGCTTCCAGCGGAGCAAAGCTTCGCAAACTGTAACCCGACCTTTTTTGACATTCACAATCGGCTGAAAGTGCGCTTCAAACTGGTTGCTTGCCAAGGCCAGACGCAAGTCGCTTTCCAGGCGGTGGCGACGCTGCATTTCCCGACTCATCTCGGAATTGAACACGCGCCAGTCGCCACGCCCGTGGGTCTTGGCACTCAATAGGGCCAGATCAGCATTTTTGAGCAATTTCTCCGCCGAGTTGTTTTCTTCATTGCTCAAGACAATTCCAATGCTGCATTCCAGCAGTACTTTGCGACCGCCCAGGCGGAAAGGTTTTGCAAAGGAATCGCAAATGGAATCTGCCAGATGAGCCGCCAGATCCAAACTATGTTTTTCACGAATAACAATGGCGAATTCATCCCCACCATAGCGCGCACACTCGCCCAGACCGGCGGTCAGCCGCGTCAGTCTTTCGGCTACATTGCGCAACAATATGTCACCTTTGCTGTGGCCCAGAGCATCGTTGACCTGCTTAAAGCGATCCAAATTCACCAACAACACGGCACATTTTTGATTTCTGCCCAGTTCCTTCAATTGAGCGTCAACGTGCTGCGGCAATTGATTGCGGTTCATCAATCCGGTGAGGCGGTCGAAGCGGACCATATGATCAATTGTCGTGGCGGCATCCACTTCACGCGATATGTCTTCAAATGTCATGACGATCCCGCCATTTTCCATACGCGAAGCGCGAAACTTCATGCTGTATTTCTTCTTGGCGCCAATTTCAAATATCAGCGCGACCGAACTTCTCGTTGAGTCGGCAATCCATTCGCGCACTTCCGCAACATGTTCGTTTGACAGCCCAAAATCTGAATTAAGAAGCCGAATAAGATCGTCCAACGGCATGCCTCGAAGAGACCTCAATGGTTTACGGATAAACGAACCGATATGTTTATTGGCAACTTCCAGAAAACCGCGATTGTCAAACATGCAGATACCCTGGGGAACATTTTCCAGGGTGTTATTGAGTTGCGTCGCCAATTCTTCGGCTTTTCGTCGATTGACCACATTGTTTAGCAAGTTTTCCCGCTGTCGCGCAGCAAGTTTTCGCAGCCCGAAAATGTACGGCATCAACATAAGTGCCAGCGCCAGATAAGCATCACCCTTGTACAACAGGCCAGCGATCAGGGGAAAACCCACGGCCAAAATCTGACCGTTGACAAGCCGAGCTATGGGAAAACATCGCCCGCAAACGCCAATCAAATTGCCAAATATGAAAGCAATGCTGACAAATTCCGCAAAAGAATTACCGGTCAGAGTAGTCACCGGGAACCACGCGCCAAGCGTAAACGCATGTAAAACTGCTACCAACGTGTAGCGAGTTTCCCAGCGCTGATAATCAGCATGAGCAAATTTCTTGGCTTCGTGGGCACGCTGGAAGGATCTGGTCAGCAGATATCGCAAACAACCGATGACGAACATCGCCGTTGCAACGAGATAAAGTTCCATTGAACCGGACATGTATCCAGTCAACGCAACGGCAAAAGCCGTCGTCGGCACGCCAAGCAATAACAGCTTATCGTCAGAATAAATCGACAACACAAATGACTGATAGACAGGACCGTCAGATCCTTTACCTATTTTCAGCTGTGAAATCATTTCTGTGCCACCCCCAGATTTTGTAAGGGCAGACTAGGTAACGTTCCTAAACTTTTATATAAAATCCGCCAAATGGATTGATCTTATGGCTAAACGAAGGTTAATCCCATGATCACAAGGCCTAATCCCGTCGACACTTCTCTCCAAAACAGGTGCATGAAATGAAAATCGCCATGATCGGAACCGGCTATGTTGGCCTTGTTACGGGTGCTTGCCTTGCCAAGATCGGACATGAAATTATCTGTGTTGATCAGGATCGAGAAAAAATTGATGCCTTATGCGGCGGCGCGATACCAATTTTCGAACCGGGCCTGAAGGACATCGTTGATGAGGGCGTCCAGGATGGCAAGCTGTCATTTTCAACCGACCTGACGCAAGCAATTGAATTAGTTGATGTAATATTCATTGCAGTTGGAACACCGCAGGCATCAGACGGTCGATCTGATTTAACCCAGATTGAAAACGCGGCCAAGCAGATCGCCAAAGCAGCGAATGGTGACAAGGTGGTGGTCGTCAAATCCACCGTTCCCGTAGGAACCTGTCGTCGGGTAGGGCGAATATTGGGTAAACATGACCATCAGCATACGTTCCAGGTCACTTCCAACCCGGAATTTTTGCGCGAAGGCAATGCCGTGTCAGATTTCATGCGGCCCGATCGCATTGTCTTTGGCACGAATTCAGCACAGGCCGAAGCTATTATGTGCGATATATATGCACATTTTGATGGAGCTAATGTCCCAGTGATCAAAACCTCGCTGGAAACCTCGGAACTGATTAAATACTCCGCCAATGCTTTTCTGGCAGCAAAAGTGGCATTTATTAACGAGATGGCAAATTTGTGCGATGCGACTGGTGCCAATGTCGACGACTTGTCACTAGGAATTGGTCTGGATTCTCGTATTGGCGCAGCGTTCCTGAAACCGGGGCCGGGCTATGGCGGTTCCTGCTTCCCCAAGGATACCTTGGCACTCACCATATTAGCACAGGAGGCCGATTCCCCCTCACGCATTATCGAAAGCGTGGTGGATTCTAATTCCAATCACATTCGCCGTCTGGGTCGAAAAATTGCCGATTTTTGTGCCGATTGCTGGAAAACTGACAAAAAAAACTCGTTGATTGACAAACGCATCGCAGTTCTCGGCCTGGCATTTAAGGCAAATACCGACGATATCAGATCTGCCGCCAGCACAGTTATCGCCCCGTTGTTAATCAAGCAGGGGGCCAGTGTCATTGGCTTCGATCCTGAAGCCACAATCGCAGCCGAGGCCGCCATTGATCACATCGAAACCACTACGGTAATAAACGAAGCTCTTACTGGAGCAGACGCGGTGGTAGTGCTGACCGAATGGGACGCAATCAAACTGATCGACTGGGCCGAAAAAAAGACGCTTTTGAATGCTCCAGTGGTGATCGACCTTCGAAACCTTTATTCGCCTGAAATGATGGCGAAACTCGGCATTCAATATTTGTCACTGGGTCGCCCGACCGTTGAGTAGCGGAATTGTTACCGCCGACACAATGACTGAAGCAGTTGGATTCTGACTCAACCGTTGCAGTTATCTTCACAGCAATCTAAGGTCCCGCTTGGTGAAGATAGGGTCGCACAATTCGGGAACATGAAACGCCTTAACGACGCCCGCATATTAATGTACAGCCACGATACGTTCGGCCTTGGCCATCTGCGTCGATGTCGCGCCATCGCACACGCTCTGGTCGACCGCTTCAAAGGCCTTACTGTTCTAATCATTTCCGGTTCACAAATTGCCGGTGCATTTGATTTCAAAGCGCGTGTGGACTTCGTCAAAATTCCCAGTGTTATCAAGCTCTATTCGGGCGAATACACGTCGATTAACAATCACATTGATATCGCAGACACTCTGGCAATCCGGGAAGCTTTGATCCTGGAAACCGCAGAGTTTTTCGACCCGGATATTTTTATAGTCGACAAGGAGCCGATGGGGTTGCGCGGCGAAGTTGAAAAAACCCTGGTGGCGCTTCAAATGAAGGGTTGCACCACTGTACTGGGCCTGCGCGATGTCATGGATTCCGCCGAACTGCTGGAGGAGGAATGGCGTAAAAAGGAAGTTATGGAAAAGATCGCCGGTCTTTACGATGAGATCTGGATCTATGGCCCCGAAGACTTTTGGAATCCTCTGCAGGGACTGACAACTCCGCAGCGTACCCTCGACAAGCTGCGTTACACCGGTTTTTTGCAGCGCGAAACGCCATCCACCGAAAATCACCGGTTTCAACAACCGCTTCCCAGCAGTTACATTCTGGTCACCGCAGGTGGAGGTGGAGATGGTGCTGAATTGATGTCAATGGTCCTGGCCGCACGCGAGCATGACCGCAATCTGGTTTACCCGCTTGTTCTTGTGCCCGGGCCATTCATGAGAAGCGAAGAGCGTGAAGAAATTCACCAGCGTGCCAACAATCTCAAAGACGTCGTTGTCATCGATTTCGACAATGAACTGGAAACCATAATGGATGGTGCGACCGGTGTTGTGGGCATGTGCGGATATAATACATTTTGCGAAATCCTGTCGTTTGACAAACCGGCATTGTTTGTTCCCAGAACCAGGCCCCGTAAGGAGCAACTGATCCGGGCAACCCGCGCAAGCGAGTTAGGTCTGGCCCGGGTTCTGGATACCGACAAGGCAATAGACCCGGCTAAAATGGCCGATGCTTTGCACGCTTTGCCAAATATGCCGGCGCCATCGAAATCCAGCTACGATTTACACCTCGACGGTCTTCAGTCAATTTGCAGACGCGTAGAGGAAATGCAGGCTTTGAGCAGCACGGCCGCGCAGAATGATATTTCGCGACCGGTTTCGCACCCCGCAGAAGAGCAAATAGTATCCTGATGCTGTCGCGCTCCAAGGTTGCCATCGTTCTCAAAGGATATCCCAGACTTTCCGAAACTTTCATCGCTCAGGAAATATTGGGTTTGCAGACGGCTGGTCTTGACCTGGAATTGGTTTCACTGCGACATCCCACCGATACTAAACGTCACCCGGTGCATGAAGAAATCACTGCTCCGGTTCGCTACTTGCCGGAATATGTGCACCAGGAGCCACGGCGTTGCTTTGCGGCATGGCTGAAGGCACGGCGACTACCTGGTTATCGAAGGGCGCGGACCGTTTGGCTCAACGACTTGTGGCGTGACAGAACGCGCAATCGTGTGCGGCGCTTTGTGCAGGCGATGGTGGCGGCCACCGAATTGGGCGAGGATGTCGGCTGGCTGTATGGCCATTTCATTCACACCCCTGGCTCCGTGACCCGCTATGCAGCAATCATGCGAGATTTGCCATATTCAATCAGTGCACACGCCAAGGATATCTGGACGTCGCCTGACTGGGAACTGTCTGAGAAATTGGACGATGCACAGTGGACAGTCACCTGCACAAAGGGAGGGGCTGATCATCTTGCGTCATTGGCGGCTAATAAGCGTGCCGTGAGATTGCTGTATCATGGTCTCGACCTGACCAGGTTTCCTGCCCCTGATGATGGGCAAGCCGGCAGTCATAATGATGGTTCATCTGCGACCCGTACCGTTAGCCTTCTGAGTGTCGGTAGAGCCGTTGAGAAGAAGGGTTTTGATACTCTGCTTCAGGCATTGTCATTGCTGCCCCCCAACTTGCATTGGCGTTGGGTACACATCGCTGGCGGTCCTTTGCTGGCAGACTTAAAGCAACAGGGTGACGATCTTGGAATTTCAGAAAAACTCGAATTTCTTGGCAGTCAGGCCCAATCACGTGTGCTGCAAGCCTATCGTGAATGCGACATGTTTGTATTGCCCTGTAGAATCGCCGCAGATGGCGACCGTGACGGCCTTCCCAACGTTATTGTCGAGGCTCAAAGTCAGGGCGTTCCGGTGATCTCCACGCCAATTTCCGGCATTCCCGAACTCATAGAAAACGGTGCCAACGGCCTGTTGGTAGCGCCAAATAACTGTGAACAACTCGCCGCTGCCATCGTCCAGCTTTCCCGCGACCCGGATCGCCGCAAGTCGATGGGGCAGCATGGCATTAACATCGTTCATCAAAAGTTCGACGCAGCCAACGAGATCAATCAATTAATTGACCTTGTGAGGCAGGCGTGAGCAATTCCCGGATGCCGTTGGATGGATCGTAAACCGCGAATTTTATTCTATTTTCTGCACCTGTTGGGTGTCGGTCATGTATTCCGCGCCCAGCGATTGATCGAGGGTTTTTCGCGCCACGGTTTTGCTGTGGACGTCATATATGGAGGAGAAGTGCTCGAGGAGGTGGAATTCGCCGCCGAAACGATTCATTTCCTGTCTCCCATCCGCGCTGCCGACAACAGTTATTCCACCTATCTGGATGCTGATGGTCAGCAACTCGACAAACCGTTCCAATTGCAGCGAGCCGACGAAATTGAAGCAATTTTTGACCAGTTGACTCCGGATATCGTGATGATTGAAGCCTTTCCATTTGGTCGCCGCATGGTCCGTTTGGAAATGGAAGTTCTGCTCAAAGCGGTCCAGAAACGACAACCCAAGCCGATCGTGATTTCATCAGTTCGAGACATTCTTCAAGAAAGAAAAAAACCTGGCCGTGTTGAAGAGACCTGCGACTGGATTGATCAATATTTTGACCAGGTTCTGGTTCATTCCGACTCTTCGGTCATTCAACTGGATTCAACCTTTCCGCTGGCCAGTAGGATACGTGATAAATTCAGCTATTCGGGATTTGTCGTTCCTCCGCGATCAACCATACCGGTTATGCATCAATTCGACGTAATCGTATCGGCCGGTGGTGGTGCATTTGGTGGCGAGTTGCTCGCGACCGCTCTAAATGCCGCGAAACAACGTTCCGATTGGTCCTGGTGCCTGTCCAGCGGTCCAAACCTTGACGCGGATCAATTCCGGTCGCTTGCTGATTCATGCCCGCCCCACGTTACCTTGACACGTTACCTTCCCGATCTTGCTGAACAGATGAAACAGGCTCGTTTGTCGATTTCTCAATGTGGTTACAATACCGCAATGGATGCCCTGGCCGCCCACCGCGACAGCGCTTGTCGTGCTGTATTTGTGCCCTACGATACTGAGGGTCAGAGCGAACAGTTACGTCGCGCAGAAATACTCCAGAAAGGCGGTTACGCCATTTGTCTTCCTCAATCATCATTGACTGAAGAACGTCTGCTGCAGAGCTGCGAACAGGCGCTAAAACTGGATCGAGTTGACCACCAAATCGATTTTGATGGTGTTAATAATTCGGCCAAACTTCTCCAGTCTTGGTTGAATGAGCGATGATCAAGATAGCATTTTACGCCACTATCAAGCCGCCGGACCATCACATCGCCTCTGGCGACCGTCTGGTCGCCAGAAATCTGATGGCTGCTTTGTCACTGGCCGGATACGAAGTTGAGTTGGCCAGCAGGTTTATTGCTTATTCCAAACGTGAAGCTCGAGAAATTTTAGAGCAGCGCAAATCAGAGGCGCTTGCCGAAGCCGACAGATTGATCGACGCGCTTCGGCTTGATCCGCCTGAAATCTGGATGACCTATCATCCCTATTGCAAAGCGCCTGACTGGATCGGCCCGAAGGTCAGCGCGGCATTGGGAATTCCCTATGTCACTGTTGAAGCTGCCCGCACCGGACAGGGTTTCGAAAATGGCGGCGACCGATGGGCAGATTGGCGGCTGGAAGCGCAAAGCGGTATCCTTCAGGCAGATTTGAATCTGGTCTTTAAACCAACAGATCGCGCCTATTTGGTTGACTTACTCGGGTCTGCTGACCGCATTTCAATGATTGCACCCTTCATTGACGCAACAGCTCCCTCAGACTTGCCCAAAATAAGTCTGCCCTCCCATTGGCGCCCCGGTGCTCCGGTTATTCTAACGGTTGGCATGATGCGTCCCGGCAAAAAGGTAGAGAATTTCAAGTTGCTCGCTTCGGCTCTGAAGCAACTTCAGGCATTGCATTGGAACCTGGTTGTGGTGGGAAGTGGCCCCCAAAAAGATACAATTCATGGCTTTTTCTCCGAAATCGATAAAGACCGTCTGCATTTTGCAGGCGTTCTTTCCCATGAGGAGGTTCTCGCAATGATGTCCGCGGTCGACCTTTTTGTCTGGCCGGGCTGGAAGGAACCCATCGGCATGGTCTATCTGGAGGCGCAATTAATGGGATTGCCCGTCGCTGCATTCGATTCCATGGGAGTCTCGCTATCTGTATATCACGGCAAGACCGGGCTTTTGGCGGCGGAAGACGATCTTTCGAGCTTTGTCGATAATCTATCTTCCCTCATTTCGCACCCTTTGTTGAGGCGCGATTTCGGACACGCTGCCCAGCAGAGCATAGTGGAACATCATTCCATGCAGGCTGCCGCCAAAACATTGAAGAAAGCACTGAACGAACTTGTAGATTGTTAATCACGCCACAATCTTGGTGTTTGATTTTGATCGAACTGCCATTAGAACTGCGATGTCGAAATTTGCCTGAATCGAACAAAGCCGTGTTGAGAATTTTTCTGCTTGCAATCAGCATGATGGTGGCAACGCCAGGAATGGCTGCACCTCATATTGTGGTTGATCTGGATTCTGGCCATGTGCTGTCGCAGCAGCAGGCCTTTGACCCCTGGCATCCGGCATCCCTGACTAAGCTGATGACGGCGTACTCAGCATTTAATGCGATTGCCAGCGGCACTGCTCAGGCTGATCAACCGGTCCGCATAAGCAGAAATGCCGCAAAACAACCCCCCAGCCGCATGGGTTATCGGATTGGTACCACCATGACGTTGGAAAATGCGTTGAAATTACTGATCATCAAATCAGCAAATGATGTCGCTGTAGCAATTGCCGAAAGCATATCGGGATCCGTTGAAGGCTTTTCTCGACGCATGATGATTGATGCCAGACAACTCGGCATGACCGGTTCCAACTTCGTCAATCCCCACGGATTGCACGATCGACGTCAGGTGACGACCGCTCGCGATATGGGGCTGTTGGTGCAGGTGATTCACCGGGATTTCAAGCAATACAAGTCGCTGTTTGAAACCCCGGCCGTACTCGCACCCAGCCGCACCAAGAATGGCAAGATAATTCAACGTATCTATTATTCTTACAATCTGCTGTTGGAGCGGTATCGCGGAGCAGATGGATTTAAAACCGGCTTTGTCTGTGCCTCTGGTTATAATTTCATTGGCGCCGCATCGCGATCTGGGCGGCGGATCGCCGCCGTGGTTCTGGGTCGGGATTCTCAAACCAGCCGCGCGGTTGACGCAGCAAGGCTAATCACCGAAGGGTTTCAACAACCGCTTCAAACTGGGCAATTGATCGGAACCCTCAAATCGAGCGACACCGTCCCCACTGGTCCGCGCAATATGCGCAGCATATTATGCACCCAGAAAGCCCGGGCAGCGCGATATGAGCCAGGGGCCGGTCAGGCCGTCATCAAGTCACCATGGCTTTTGCCACGCTCCATAGAGCGGTCACCGCTTTCTGTATCTCTGCTTCCTCGATCAAGCATTCCTGTTGTATTGCGCCGAGTACCTTTGCCCAGTTTCAGACCACTACGCATTGCTCAGCCCGTCGAAAACAAGACCGACAAGCAAAGCGTTGCAAGATCAGCAGCACCGCAGGTTCCGATACCAACATTTCGGCCGAAAATCTGATGATCGATCCGATTCCTGTCAGCCTGATCACCGGATTTCTCGGCGCTGGGAAAACGACTTTGCTCAACAGTCTTTTGCAGCAGGGTGAACTGACCGACACAGCTCTGATCATTAATGAATTCGGCGATGTAGGAATTGATCATCTGCTGGTTGAAACTGCCGATGAAGGCATTGTCGAAATGTCCGATGGGTGCCTGTGCTGCACAATACGTGGGGATCTGATTGACACCCTGTCCCGATTGATAAACCGCCCGACAAAGCCCACCCGTATCATTATAGAATCAACCGGCCTTGCCGACCCGGCTCCGATTCTGCAGGCGATAATGGGTCATCCGGTGTTGAGCGACATGTTGCGTCTGGACGGAGTTATTACATTGGTTGACTGCATCAATGGCATGAACACGCTGGACGACCACGAAGAAGCGGTGAAACAGGTTGCCGTCGCCGACCGGATAGTTTTAACCAAGCTGAAAGGCTGCAAGGATAGCGAAACGTTGAAACAACGAATTGCTGCGCTGAATCCGACAGCCCCAATGTTTGACGATCCACAAAGACAACCGGGCTTCTCAGAGCTGTTTAATTCCGGGCTTTATGATCCAAAAACCAAAACTGCCGATGTGGCGCGTTGGCTCAACGATGCGGCTCTGGAGAGCCAACATGGGCACCATCATCACGATGTCAATCGCCATGATTCACGCATTCGGGCATTTACTTTGCTGACTGACAAGCCAGTATCAGCCGCAGCTTTGGCCAGCTTTATCGACCTGTTACGCTCGGCACACGGGCCCAACTTATTGAGGGTCAAGGGTATCATCAGAATTGCAGAAGATCAGAGTAGGCCGGTTGTCATTCACGGTGTTCAACAAATATTCCACCCACCAGCCACTCTGCCAGCATGGCCGGACGATGATCGCCGGACCCGTCTGGTAATGATCACCAAAGACCTGTCAGAAGATTTCGTGCGAAAACTGTTTGATGCATTCGTCGGCAATACCGCGGTTGATACGGCAGATCAGCAAGCCTTGCAGAACAACCCTCTGGCTATTCCCGGCTTCAGGGGCAGCTAGAGCCGTTCACAATTTTTCACCCCGTCTTTCAAGCAAGAACCTGTGGCTATCCCCATCAGCGGCGGATTGATGGATCAGCACTTGGCCCGATTCATTGCAAAAGGCGGGAATATCAATCGCCGCCAGTGGGTCATCGGTTAAGATCAATATCCGTTCGCCAAGCTCGAGCTTGCGCATGGCATTGCGGGTTTTCAGAACCGGCAAAGGGCATTGATAACCTCGAAGATCAAGTTCCGTGTTCTTAGTCAAAGTTTCAACCTTGTCGCGAATATCAGCAGCTTTGCAATGCGCATCACCCAATGAGAGTAATGAAACCATCAAAACTCAACATGGTGATTAACTTGAAGTTCGAATAATGTACAACTGTCCAAGCGATATAATCAAACTGGAACAGAGCCACGAATGACAGATCCGATTGCCCAGGAAGTCGTCAACTTCTGGATTGATGCCGGAACCCAGAAATGGTGGAAGAAAGATCCCGAATTTGATGCAGAGATTCGCCGCAGATTTGGCCAGATACACCAGCAGGCCTGCAGAGGTGAATGCGATCACTGGGCCGCGACACCGGAAGGCGCTTTGGCGCTGATTCTTGTGCTCGATCAGTTTTCACGAAATCTGCACCGCAACAGCCCACTCGCTTTTGCCCAGGACGGCAAAAGTGCGGCTCTTGTGAAAGCCTTGGTCGAGGCTGGAAAGGATCAAAAAATGCCGTCCGATGTCCAGGCATTTTGTTATCTGCCGCTGGTGCATTCTGAAGATCTGGCAAACCAACAGCAAGCCGTAGATCTGATGCGGGCTCTTGGTTGGGAGGTCGCCCTGCGCTCAGCCATTGAACATCGCGACATTATCGCAGAATTTGGTCGATTTCCCCATCGCAACAAGGTGCTTGGGCGCGAAACAACGGCCGCGGAACAAGCATTTCTCGATGCTGGTGGTTTTGCAGGTTAATTGATACTTAACCGCGTTGCCAATCAACGGACCGCAAATCCAATAAAATCTTAAGCGAATTATGGGCATTATTCCCGGTAAATAACCGCAAGCAACGCCGGGACCGATTGCTACTATGGGTGAGAAGCTCAAACCATCGCACATTTTGCGGCCATTCGTGCCGAAATTTGTGCATGCGCGGTGGGGCAAGTATGTGGAAACCGGATTTTCTGTCGCGGACGCCGTATTCATTGGCAAGGACGAGCGCGCGCAGTCTCTCAGAACCGCATTGATCGCGTTTTCAATCCGAATTATCAGCGCCTTCATTGCATTCATATCTCAAGTTTTGATGGCGCGTTGGCTGGGCAGCCATGAATATGGGATTTTTGTTTGGGTATGGGTGGCCGCTGTTATTTGTGGTGGCTTGTCCTGCATTGGATTTCCATCGGCGGTCGTCAAATTCATTCCGCAATATCTGGTGCAGGAGGATTCCAATTCCCTGCGAGGTATCATCTTTGGATCGCGCGTAATTTCCACCATTGTTGCAAGCATCGTCGCTGGGCTTGGTATTGCTGCGGCCTACAGTCTTGAAGGGCGATTGTCGGAAATCTATGCAATTCCACTGATCATGGCAGCAATCTGCCTGCCACTGCTTGCTCTTTCGGACACTCAAAATGGTGTAGCGCGTGCCTTCAGCTGGGCTGATCTTGCCTTCTCTCCGACATATCTTGTTCGACCGGTGCTGATTTTGGTGTTCATGATCATCGCGCTAGGGATTGGCATGGCCGCAACTGCCGCCACGGCGTTGACGGCCACAATATTTGCCACCTGGATTACCACCATCATGCAATCCTGGGTGATGAATCGTCGGCTGAAACAAACCATTCCACCAGGACCAAGATCGCATTCCATGAAAGTCTGGATCGTGGTCGCTCTGCCAATATTTCTGGTCGAGGGGTTTTTCGCCCTGTTGACCAATGTTGATATCATGATCGCGGGAATCTTCCTGTCGCCCAAGGACGTTGCGGTCTATTTTGCGGCCGTTAAAACTCTGGCGCTGGTGCATTTCGTTTATTTTGCTGTAAAGGCCGGGGCTGCCCATCATTTTTCGCGCTACTATACATCGGGTGATACCGCGCGCTTTGATTCATTTGTACGCGACACCGTTAAGCGGAGAGGCTGTGTGAAAAGTCCGTTCGTTTGCGGATCATGCTATAATTCCCTGAGAGTGAATCGGGGATTTGTTATGACGCGATTTATTGAAGGTGTGGTCCGTGATCAGGTGGCATTGCTTCCGGAATGTCTGGATGATTATGTTGCTGAAGATAATCCGGTTCGGGTTGTTGATGCATTCATTGATATGCTGGACTTGGGTGATCTCGGGTTTGAGATTGAACCAGAAACAATGGGTCGCCCTGGCTACCACCCGGGACTGATGTTGCGGATTTATCTTTACGGCTATCTCAATCAGGTTCAGTCATCGCGGCGGTTGGAACGAGAATGTGGGCGCAATCTGGAACTTATCTGGCTGACAGGTCGGCTGAAGCCGGATTTCAAAACGATAGCCGACTTCCGCAAGGACAATGGTTCGGTGATCCGCAAGGTGTGCCAGCAGTTCGTTGCTTTGTGTCGGGACATCAAACTTCTGGACAGTGATATCGTCGCCATTGATGGCAGTCGGTTCAAGGCGGTCAACTCGAAGGCTAAGAGCTACACGCGCGGCAAGCTGAAGCAGAAACTGGGTGAGATCGATAAGGCGATTGAGAGATACCTGATGGAGCTGGACCGAGCTGATGAAGCTCTGGCAAAGACAGGCTCGGCAGTGCCGATATCACAGATCGTCCGCACCAGTCGTAAGTTGGCCAATCTGAACAAGGAGGCCAAACGCTACCGGGCTGTGGAAGAACGCATGGATGCAACAGGAGAAACTCAGGTGTCGTTGAGTGATCCAGATGCCAAGTCTATGACGACGACTGCCCGCATGCCGCGTGTTGTGGGTTACAACGTTCAAACGGCTGTTGAGGCCAGGCATCATCTCATTGTTGCCCACGAAGTGACCACCTTCGGTTACGACCGTGATGCCTTGTCAAAGATGGCCAAGGCAGCACGCGATGAAATGGAAACCGACGAACTGGAAGCAATTGCTGACAAGGGATACTTTAAAAGCGAGGAAATACTGGCCTGCGAAGACGCAGGCATCACACCCATCGTCTCCAAGCCTCTGACTGGTAGTTCAAGCATCAGGGGCAAATTTGACCGGGCAGACTTTGTCTACGACACCGAGAAGGATGTCTATGTTTGCCCTGCTGGCGAACACCTGACTTATCGCTATACCAGCGAGCGGGATGGCAAGATATTGCGGGCCTACAGTTCAGAATTTTGCTCTGGCTGCGTCATTAAAGACAAATGCACGACTTCTACACAGCGACAAATTCGCAGATGGGAACATGAGGCAGTGCTCGAACGCATGCAGCAGCGCATTGATGATGACCCATCCAAACTGGCGCTGCGATCCATGACGGTCGAACATCCGTTCGGCACGATCAAATCCTGGATGGGCAATACCCACTTCAAGATGCGGCGCCTGAAAAACGTCGCCACCGAAATGGCTTTGCATGTCCTTGCCTATAATATGACCCGGGTCATGAACATCATCAGTGTACCCACCCTGATCAAAGCGATGAGGACGTGATAAAGGTCTATTATTGAAGCCCTCAACTGAAAAATCTGCATTTCCAGCCCGGAAACCGAATGTTGGCCGAATAACTATGCGATTTGAGTGGAATTCGGGAAAATCGGGAAATATTCAAGATGCCGCAAAACCCGAAGCAAACCCTATAAAATGCCCGACTTTCCACACAGCCTCTGGACATTCTGGCCATCCTTGTTGATGGCCGTGGTCATCTTGCTCGCCGGAAATCTGTTGCTGTCACTTTTTGGCGCGGAATTTACCTCCGGCTATCCTTTGATGTTCATCCTGGCTTTGGGGATCATTGCCCGGGCGACGGTCGGTCCCGCCGAGAGCGTGTTGACCATGTCGGGACACCAGAATATTTGCGCCACTGTTTATGGCATATCATTAGCAGTGAATGTTCTACTCAATTTTACCTTCATCCCAATCTATGGTCTTTATGGTGCTGCCTGGGCAACGACGGCAACAATGATCTTTGAAGCAACGGCACTGTATGCGGTCACGATGCGGTGTCTCGGCATACAAATGTTCATTTTCAGCAGAGCAAATTTCCTGCCATTGTCGTCAAAGAAGGTTGAGCTATAGACATGGGCATTTTTGAAACCATTCGGTCCCAACCCGGTCGCAAATCAAACGGCCTGCCAATCACGGTTGAGCGCCGTTCTGAAAGCCGCGAACCAATGCTGCGAACCAGCACCACTGGATTGACTTCTCACCTTTGGGAATTGGAGTTGGTTCCGGCATTTGGGCTAATCCGGCTTTGCGATGACATTGACCGGCTATCCCGTCGGGCGCTTGATCAAAATGTTTTTTTTGATTCATCTGTCTTGCGGTCTGCGTGGCCCCGCTTGACGTCTTTGCTGGCTCCGCGCGGAGCCTGGATGTTGTGCCTTTGGGAATCCGCCGGCGATGGTCGTCATTTGCGGCTGTTCATGCCGGTCAGGATTCACAAGGTTGGGTTTCCGGCTCACAAAGTGCTGCAGCCATTGTCAAACGAATACATGCCCTTGGGCACGCCACTGATTGATCGCGACTGCGCCGAAGAATCCGCAGAAACCCTGTTGCGACTGCTTTCTGATCCGGTGCTGAAATTGCCGTCTATTGTCGATTTCACCCACCAACGCGAAGACAGCGCAACCTATGCCGCGCTGCAAAATGCGACAAGGAACTTGGGTCTGGCGTCGCACCGCAACATGGCCCATCAACGGGCCGCTTTGCTTCCAGATCCGGAATCATCGACTGATCCCAAGCCGACATTAAGCAAAAAGCGATTGCGGGAACTGGCACGTCAACTTCGCAAGCTTGAAAAATCAGGACCGGTCAACTTTCATTGCGCCCGTTCCAAAGACAAAATTGTCGACGCGATCGAAGCCTTTATGATACTCGAGCTGAGCGGTTGGAAGGGCCGCAAGGGTACCGCGCTGTACAATCACAAGAAGATTGCCGCATTTTCACGACAAATCGTCTACGAACTGGCTGCAAAAAACCACTGCGAAATATTCTCTCTTCACCAGAATGAGAAACCCATCGCCTCGCTCATCATGCTGGGGCGCGATGGGTATCTTGTCCCTTGGAAAATGGCATTCGACGAAAATCTGTCAGCCTATTCCCCTGGAATGCAGGTGATGGTCAATGCGACTAATATATTGAAAGAGCGTGGTAATTTTGTTGAGGCAGATAGTCTGGCAGTAGCCAATCATACGATGATGAACCGAGTTTGGCCGGATCGGGTGCCTATTGCAGACCTAACAATTGCACTCAACCCGGATGGCGGAGAAATCCTGAAAAATGTTGTCAAAGCAAAAGAGCGCCTGTTGAAGATGAGAAACTTCGCCAGAACCGCCTTGCGGAAAAAACTGCACGCCTGACCCGCACCAACATCGCTACCTATTTCATTTATCGCTGAACCTCACTAGTCTCATCGGATGGCCTGATCTTACAGAATCCGAGGAAACAGAATGTCTACCAACTTGTTGTTTTCAGAGGCAGAATATCAAAATCGTTTGAGCCGTGCTCGGGAAAGAATGGTGCAATCCGGTCTCGACGCGCTGATCATATCTGATCCGTCAAACATGAATTGGCTGACGGGATATGATGGCTGGTCATTTTATGTGCATCAGGCCGTGATTCTTCCGCTTGAAGGCGATCCTGTCTGGTGGGGTCGCGGGATGGACGCCGCTGGTGCCCTTCGCACGGTTTGGATGTCTGCCGACCAGGTGGTGGGTTATGCCGACCATTTCGTTCAAAATCCAGATGCCCATCCCATGGACACGCTTGCGGAACTGCTGCGGGAGCGTGGCTTGGAAAATGCCCGGCTTGGAGTGGAGTTGGACAATTATTATTATTCTGCCAAGGCACATGAAGTGTTGCGGCAGCATTTTCACGACATCAAAGATGCCACTGGCCTGATAAACTGGTGTCGCGCAGTAAAAAGCCCCACCGAGATAGAATTCATGCGCAGGGCCGCTCGAATCGTCGAGCGGATGCATGAAGTGATCATCGAAACCGCGGAACCCGGTCTCGCCAAGAATCAGTTGATAGCTGAAATTTACAAAACCGGTATTGAAGGCGCTGATGGATATTGGGGAGATTACCCGGCAATTGTGCCCATGGCTCCTTCAGGGATGGATGCAACGGCGCCTCATCTGACGTGGAACGACAAGCCCATGGTCGAGGGTGAGGCGACATTCTTTGAGATCGCCGGGGCTCATCACCGCTACCAATGCCCGCAATCACGCACTTTGTTTCTGGGAAAACCGTCTCAGAAATATAGAGACGCAGAAAAGGCCGTGCTGGAGGCTACCCAACATGGTCTTGAACAGGCAAAGCCCGGCAACAGCTGCGCCGATATTGCCAATGCGTTTAATTCAACACTGAATAAATTGGGGTTTGAGAAAGACAGTCGATGTGGCTATGCGATTGGCGTTTCATATCCCCCCGACTGGGGCGAACGTACCATGTCGCTGCGCGGCAACGACCATACACCGTTGCAGGCTGGCATGACCTTTCACTTCATGCCAGCTCTGTGGCTGGATGATGGTGGTATAGAGATCACAGAGCCGATCCTCATCACCGAGCAGGGGGCCGAGTGCCTGTGCAGCACACCGCGCCAGCTGTTTGTAAAATAGCAGGCCAGAACATACCGGTGCTGGTACGAAATAGTCATCAAATGGCCATGCAGGCCAATAAATCTTCGCAAAAATTTGTCTGACAGACAGCTGTTCGTCCGCCGATGTCTGGACGAGCGCTGATAATGCTGGCAGCATGGTTTTTTGTGTTGGAGTTGAGAGAACATCCATGAAATTGATACATACTTTGCTGGCCACAAGCTTTCTGGTCGGAATGACCGGAATTGCGCAAGCCGAAACGATGCGCTGGGCACGCGCAGGTGATTCACTGACGCTTGACCCACATGCTCAAAACGAAGGGCCGACTTCTGCGCTTGCCCACCAGATGATGGAACCTCTGATCATGCGTGACATGACCGGTAAGGTTGTTCCTGCTCTGGCAACTGAATGGGGCCCTTCCGCAGACAACCCCAATGAGTGGAAGTTTAAACTGCGCGAAGGGGTCAAGTTTCACGACGGTGCTGAATTCGATAGTGAGGATGCTGTTTTCTCACTGGAACGAGCAATGACCAAGGATTCCGATTACAAGGAATTGCTGGCGTCCGTAACCGGTGTCCGGGCCGACGGTAAATATGGTGTCATAATTGAAACCAGCGGGCCTAATCCAACAATGGCAAACAATCTCACCAACCTGTTCATCATGGACAAACAATGGAGTGAGAAAAACGGCGTTACCAAGGTTCAGGACTACGAGGGTGGTGAAGAAACCTTTGCGGCCCGCAACGCCAATGGCACCGGGCCCTACAAGCTGGTCAGCCGTGAACCTGATGCCAAGACGGTGATGACTATCAACAATGACTACTGGGGCAAGGACGAGTTCCCAATGGAAGTCACTGAAATCATCTACACACCGATTCAAAATCAGGCGACCCGCGTCGCAGCTCTGCTTTCGGGTGAAGTTGACTTCATTCAGGACGTCCCGGTGCAGGATCTTGCGCGGGTTGATTCTGCCGACGGTCTGCAGGTGAAAACCGCACCGCAGAATCGCGTCATCTTCTTTGGCATGAACCAAGGCGATGCGGATCTGAAGGCAGATGATGTTGAAGGCAAGAACCCTCTGGCCGACATTCGTGTCCGTCAGGCCATGAATATGGCGATCAATCGCGAAGCGATCAAAAAGATTGTCATGCGTGACCAGTCGATCCCGGCCGGTATGATCTCGCCTCCTTTCGTCAATGGCTGGACCAAGGAACTTGATGCGGTCCCAACGACCGATATCGCCAAGGCAAAGTCGATGATGGCCGATGCCGGTTATGGCGATGGTTTTTCTCTACGTCTTGATTGCCCCAACGACCGCTACATCAACGATGAGGCAATCTGCCAGGCAGCTGTTGGAATGCTGGCTCAGATTGGTGTGAAAGTGCAGCTGGACGCCAAGCCAAAGGCTCAGCACTTCCCGCTGATCAACAATCTGCAAACCGATTTCTATATGCTCGGTTGGGGTGTTCCCACTTACGATTCTGAATATATTTTCAACTTCCTGGCTCACACCAAAGGTGAAAAATACGGCTCGTGGAACGGCACCCGCTATTCCAATCCGGCACTCGATAAAACCATTGAAGCGCTGGCCTCGGAAACCGACCTTGCCAAACGCAATGGCATGATTGCCGAGATCTGGAAGGCGGTTCAGGAGGATCAGCTGTACATTCCCATTCATCACCAGGTTTTGAATTGGGGTATGTCCGATAAAGTCGATACAGTTGTGGCTCCGGATGACGCAGCCAAATTCAAGTACTTCAAATTGAACTAAGCAGCACATCTTCGGCGGGAAGCCTCTTCCCGCCGACAATTTGCGATATTTTGGGCGCCGAAATCGGTTTTGCCCTAAAAAGGGAGATTCCTATGACCGTTAGAAAATCAATGCTTCTGGCACTCGGCCTTGTGCTGAGCTGCGGCGTTGCACAAGCCAATACCTTTAAATGGGCATCCAATACGGACCCTCAAACCATGGACCCTCATGCGGTGAACTCTGCACCGGTTCTGGGTTTTTTAAACAATGTTTATGAAGGCCTGGTTCGCCGAAACCAGACAATGGTTGTCGAAGGAGCACTGGCGGAAAGCTGGGAGCCGCTCGGCGATAAGGGCTGGCGTTTTAATCTGCGCAAAGGAGTCAAGTTCCATGACGGTTCTGACTTCAATTCAGAAGATGTCCTGTTTTCCTACCAGCGTGCTTCAAGCGAAGCTGCTGACACCGCTTCATGGTTTGCACCAGTATCGGAAGTGAAAGTCGTCGACGACTATACGATTGACTTCATGACCAAAGTGGCAAATCCACTGTTCCCAAGCTCCATTGCCAATTTCATGATCATGGACAAGGGCTGGACGGAAGGTAATGGCGCAGCGCTTCCCTCAAAGGACAAGGAAAATCACGCCACGTTGAACGCTAATGGAACAGCTGCATTTCAACTGGCCGAACGCCAACCCGGCCTGAAAACGGTTCTGACGCCCTATGGCGGTTGGTGGGGTAAAACAGAGCACAATATTACCCGTGCCGAGTTTACACCAATTCAAAATTCCGCAACAGCCGTGGCAGCCTTGTTGTCGGGCAATGTCGATATGGTCAATCCAGCACCTATCCAGGATGCAGCACGGTTGAAGCAGTCCGGTGGTGTGAAGGTGATCGAGGGTATTGAAGCCCGCGTCATCATGCTTGGTTTTCCGCATCAGGCCGACTCGCTAAAATTTGGAACCGACGCAGGTAAGCCTAATCCATTCAAAGATGTTCGGGTCCGCAAGGCTGTCGCCCATGCGGTAAATGTTGATGCCATCCTGCAAACCATCATGCGCGGCAATGCGCAGCCGGCCTCACAATTGGTGAGCCCGGCAATGAGCGGCTATTCCTCAGCCAACGCCGACCGTCCGGCCTTTGATGTGGCTGGTTCGAAGGCGTTGCTATCCGAAGCCGGATATGCCGACGGATTCTCCTTTGGCCTGAAATGTCCAAACGATCGCTATCTCAACGATGAAGCGGTATGTCAGGCGGTAGTTTCCATGCTGGCCCAAATTGGTGTGAAGGCCGAGCTGGATGCCATGCCGGTGCGTACCTATTGGCCCGAACTGCGCAAGGATGCCTATGACATGTATCTGTTGGGCTGGTCTCCGGGCACGTTTGATGCCGAACATCCAATTCGCTTTCTGGCTCACACACCCAATGCAGAGAAGAAGCTCGGAAGTTGGAACTTTGGAGATTTTTCCAACAGCCGTATCGACGAAATGCTGGCACCGATCCAGTCGGAAATTGACCCGGCCAAACGTCAGGCAATGCTCGATGAGGCTGCAAAAATCTTGCAGGACCAAGTGGCTTATGTACCGCTTTACGTGCAGCCACTGGTTTGGGGAGCTCGGGACAATATCGAATTGACACAGCGTCCTGATAACTTCTTCATCCTGCGCTGGGTCACTGTAAAGTAACCCAATAAAAATATCGGCGGCGATCCTGTCGTCGTCGATGCCAGTACTGGAGCAACAATGTTAGCCTATTCCATTCGACGTGTTGTCCAGTCAATCGTGGTTCTGCTTGTCGTTGGTCTGGTAGCCTTTTCCATGTTCCGGTTTGTTGGCGATCCCATCGACAACATGCTGGGGCAGGAGCGCACGGATGCCGATATTGAGCGCCTGCGCGGTGAGTTAGGACTGGATAGGCCGTTTGTCGTCCAATACGGCCGATTTCTGACCAATGCTGCAACCGGGAACCTCGGTGTCAGCTATCGCCAGGGGCGCCCTGTTGCTTCCATTTTGATGGAGCGGGCACCAGCAACGCTTGAACTGGCCGCGGTTTCCGGCCTCTTTGCTATCGTGTTGGGGGTTGCTCTTGGGGTGTTCACGGCCATCCGCCGCAATGGCATTGCGGCAAATCTCATTATGACCATCTCGCTTGTTGGTGTTTCGCTGCCGACCTTTCTCATCGGCATATTACTGATCTATCTGTTTGCGGTGGAACTTGGTTGGCTGCCGAGTTTTGGGCGTGGCGACACCGTGAAACTGGGCGGATGGAGCACTGGATTTTTGACATCATCGGGTTTGAAAGCGCTCATATTGCCATCAATCACGCTTGGCCTTTACCAAATGACGCTGATCATGCGTCTTGTAAGATCAGAAATGCTCGAGGTTCTTCGTGCTGAATATATCCGCTTCGCCCGAGCACGAGGCCTGCGAGAGCGGGCCATAAATTTTCACCACGCTCTGAAAAACACGCTGGTGCCGGTAATTACCGTGACCGGATTGCAGTTGGGCTCGATTATCGCTTTCGCCATCATCACTGAAACTGTCTTTCAGTGGCCGGGTGTTGGCCTGCTGTTTATCAATGCCATCCAGTTTGTCGATATTCCGGTAATGGCAGCTTATCTGATGCTGATTTCGGTAATGTTTGTTGGCATCAATTTGATTGTAGATCTTCTGTATTTTGCAATTGATCCTCGACTGCGGGTTGATCGCACCGTGACGGAGGGCTGAACATGGAGAGAATTGGTCGCGCCTGGAATTCAGATTTTGTCTGGTCATTTCGCCATTCACCGGTCGCCGTGGTTTCGCTGGCGCTGGTGCTCGTGTTGGTGCTGTCGGCGGTTTTTGCGCCTTTGATTGCCCCCTATGATCCATTCGATCCCGCTTCGCTGAACTTAATGAACGGCTTTTCCAAGCCGATGGAACCCAACACCTTTACCGGCGACGTCTTCTGGTTGGGAACCGATGATCAGGGACGTGACGTATTTTCAACCATTCTCTACGGCATGCGCATATCGCTGTTTGTTGGTTTCACGGCCGTGCTTTTTGCTCTTATTCTAGGCGTCAGTCTGGGCTTAATTGCTGGTTATGTCGGTGGTTGGACAGAAACCGCAATCATGCGCGTTGCAGACGTTCAGTTGACCTTCCCGGCAATTTTGGTCGCCATGTTGATCTTCGGTATTGCCAAGGGAATAACCCCCGTACATATGCGCGATGAGATGGCTATCTGGGTGTTGATCATTGCCATCGGCCTGTCGGATTGGGTTCAGTTTGCCCGCGTTGTACGCGGTGCAACTCTGGTTGAAAAAAACAAGGAATATGTCCAGGCGGCAAAGCTTATCGGACGAAAACCCGGTGCCATCATGCTACGCCATATACTGCCAAATGTGCTTTCTCCTGTATTGGTGATTGCAACTATTTCACTGGCGCTGGCGATTATCGCAGAAGCCACATTGTCGTTCCTGGGTGTTGGCGCTCCGCCCACCCAACCGTCCCTGGGCACCTTGATCTGTATCGGTCAGGGCTATCTGTTTTCCGGTGAGTGGTGGATAATTCTGTATCCTTCAATCACCCTTCTCGCGCTGGCGCTATCGGTCAATCTTTTGGGCGACTGGCTGCGCGACACTCTCAATCCAAAGTTGCGCTGATGGAAATGCCCGTTCTTTCTGTTCGAGATCTTGTCGTCGAAATTCCAACACGGCACGCCGTGCTGCGGCCGGTTAATGGTGTCACTTTTGATCTCCATCGTGGTGAGATTTTGGGCATGGTCGGTGAGTCTGGCGCCGGAAAATCAATGACTGGTAATGCGGTGATTGGCCTGCTGGATCGGCCCGCGCGCATCGCCGGTGGCGAAATTCTATTGAATGGCGAGCGCATTGATCAGCTCCATGGTGAAGAATTGAGACGATTGCGCGGCAAACATATCGGCATGGTATTTCAGGATCCATTGACGTCACTCAATCCGCTGCTGACGATCGGTGAACAGCTGACCGAAACCATCACCGAACACCTCAATGTTTCAGCAGCCGAAGCCCGCCAACGAGCGGTGGATGGCCTGCGCGAAGTCGGCATTCCTGCCGCCGAACAGCGCATGGATGCTTATCCCCACCAATTTTCTGGGGGCATGAGGCAGCGGGTTGTTATTGCTTTGGCCTTATGTGCGGAGCCATCGCTGATCATAGCAGATGAACCAACAACAGCTTTGGATGTTTCAGTCCAGGCACAGATCATTGCACTGCTGAAACGATTATGCCGTGAACGGGGTACGGCGGTCATGCTGATCACTCACGACATGGGCGTGATTGCTGAAACTGCTGACCGGGTCGCTGTGCTTTACGCAGGCCGCATGGCCGAGCTCGGTCTGGCGCGGGATGTGCTTACTCAACCAAATCACCCCTACACAATTGGCTTGATGGGATCGACACCACTGGCTTCAGCTGGACGGGCACGGCTCTATCAAATTGATGGATCGATGCCGCGCCTGGATGCCTTGCCTAGCGGCTGCGCATTCAATCCTCGCTGTTCGAGGGCGCAATCAAAATGTTCTCAGGATCCATCTCCCTCATTGGCAGCTCATCAAGATCGTGCCGCCTGTTGGTTCGGTGGGGAGAATGCTCAATGAACTCTCTTGTTGTCGTCAAGAACCTGACCCGCATATTTGATGTTTCAAAACCCTGGCTGAACAGGGTCATCGAAAAACTGCCCCGGGCCCTGCTCACCGCAGTATCAAATGTCAGTTTGAATATCGAAGAGAAAACCGTTTACGCACTGGTTGGCGAAAGCGGCTCTGGAAAATCAACAATCGGCAAAATGGTGGTCGGGCTGCTACCGCCATCTGCCGGCATGGTTGAAGTTGAGGGAATAGATCTTTTCAAATCGACCGACGATGATGCGGTTGACCGGGTTCGCTCAGATATTCAAATGATCTTTCAGGACCTGTTTGCCAGCCTGAATCCACGCTGGCGGGTGCGGGATATTATTGCCGAACCCGTCGCTGCACGATCTGGTAAGACTGATGGACTGGCGGAACGGCTGTTGGAGCAGGTTGGCCTGTCGTCCAAGGACGCAGATAAATATCCGCACGAGTTCTCCGGTGGACAGCGACAGCGCATCTGCATCGCCCGGGCGCTGGCGTCTGAACCCAGGTTAATCGTCTGCGACGAACCCACTTCCGCCCTGGATGTATCCGTTCAGGCTCAGGTACTCAACCTGATGAGCGATTTGAAAGATCAATTGGGCTTGACCTATCTTTTCATCAGTCACGATCTTACCGTCGTGCGCCACATGGCCGATCGCGTTGGGGTTCTCTATTTGGGCCGTCTGGTCGAAGAAGCCCCCAGAGATGACCTTTTTGACGATCCCAAACATCCTTACACCAAGATGTTGCTGGAGGCCGCGCCGAAACTGGACGGGTTTGACCGCACGCCAGATCTGCCGGAAGGCGAGATTCCAGATCCCATAAACCCTCCGTCGGGTTGCGTATTTCACCCTCGTTGCCCATTAGCTATTGACCGGTGCAAAGTGGAAGCGCCCGAAGCTCGGCAAATCGGCCGCTCCTGGACTGCTTGCCATCTGGCAGAATGATTATGATGCGGTTTTGGCGACCGGCATCTAAAATGCTGTAGGATACCTCATTCGACATCCTTTCCATCCCCCGTCATGCTTTCCTGGCGACACCGCTCGGCAATGCAACCCTCACGGCGTAACTCGGATGTTGGTGACCCCGGCGCGATTCGAACGCACGACCTACAGATTAGGAATCTGCCGCTCTATCCTGCTGAGCTACGGGGCCAACATGATTTGCTTATCAAAGGCGGTGGCTATCTGCTAGTTTTTTGTGATTCGTAGCCCATTCGGTACTCATTCGGTGCCTGGGTGGTCGGCTTTGGGCGCAACACCATGATCCAATTGCCTTTTCCACCCTCTGGTCATCTAATTCCTAATCCTGCGGCCAGTGGTTCGAATCCACGTGCAGTCAACCATTCCTGTCTGTGCAACAATCGGTCGATAGGGCATCAACGATCCGGCGAAAGATTTAACTTACGACATTACTCAAGGCTGATTGGGTAGCGTGCTCCATCTTGTCAGTAATATCTTCAATCGAGAAAAACGCCCCGCGAACACAACCGTCGGTGTCCCGGTAAGGGGTTAACTGGCAATCCATCAAACGCTCACCCAAATCGGCAACATCCAGGAAATAGCTGTAGTTTAGATGTTCACCTCCAAAACAACGGTCATAATACTGCTTTGCACGTTTATGAAATCGGCTGTCACCAACGATATCGACGACATGCCGGCCGACAAAATCGGACGGGTCTGATTTGTGGAATTTGGCGTTTCCTAGACTTGTATACTCGTATGTATAGTCGAGATTGTACAATGAAACCCTAGAATTGGACTGCTCAATGAGTTCGTCGGTCGTGAAACGGCTGTCGCGCAGTTGAACGCTTGCGTGAGTATCAATAGTTGGTGCCTGACGCCCTATGCCTTTTGAAGAACCTGAATCATTTGTATATCGGTCAATCAGCATTTCCACGGTCTGACGGTCCGAAGACGTAATCGTATCGTCGCCAACAGTGGCCGAGCGATTCAGAAAAAATTTTATTTGTTGATTGATCTCACCGGGTGACGAGAGGTGAATATCTCGGATTGAACTGGAGAAAAGTTTGATCTGATCATCAAGCTTGGTAATCAGCTGATGATCACCATCGTTATGAATGGCCGTCAGCAATTTCGCCAAGCTTTCATCGTGGGACGTAATCAGTTCGGCCAAAGGCATGGAAGCCACCTATCCTCCACGACTTTAACGTAAACGTCCATCCTATGCTGACAACGCATGAGTTTTCCTACAGCTTTTCCTGCACTTTTCGAATCGCCCCTGATGATTGCATCTGCAACATCTAAGGTTAACTTTAGAACAAGCACGATTATCTGGCTAGGGGCCGATCAAGCAACATGTGAGTAAAGAATTCATCCAAGTGAGAGGCTTTGCTGAGGCGTGTTGATGAGATTTCACAGGCTGGAGACTTTTCGTAGGCTGGCCTCCGTTGAAGGTTACAAACGCCAAAGACGTTGTTTGCGAAGCTCCGACGCTTGGAGGAATCTTGCTGGCCAACGTACCTATGCCCGATGGCATCAGGGATTAAACTCTTCACCAAACGGCTTAGGCAACAAACCGACGTTCCAACTCTGCAAACCGACTCACAGGTCGCAATTAACCTGGTTGTGACACTGGGTAATTCGGTGCCCAATTCATACCAATTTGCCCCGTGCAGCCACAGGAATCACACTTTGAATTTGTCCATCGCGCACGGCGACCAACTGGTCAAACATATTCACTGTGACGCAAACATGATTGGGGATCACCCGCACAATATCACCAACGGATGGCTTGTGATTGCACTTTGTAAGATCCAGAAACCCATGTTCCTCGGAAAACCTGTCGATGCGTGCGTTGGGATGCTCGAGTATTAGTCCAAAGCCATCAAGATCACCACTATCTGTGGTCAATGTCTTTGAACCCGCATCCAGAATGCCGCGGTTTTCGCCACCGCGACTGACGACGCTGCTGTAAACATTAAAAGCGCAATCTTCAACTGAAGCGACTTGCGCTTCAATCATCATCAGATCGTTGAATATGCAGGTTCCGGCGCGATGTTCTGTGGCTCCGTTCAGCTTGTCTATATTGACGAAATTTGGTGTTCCACCCGTTGAAACGATTTTGGCAGTCAAACCAAGCTCAGCCAGACCTGAGGACATTTCATCGAAGAAAACCTGGGTTTCCGGCCAACTATCCAGCGACGGATAAAAAAGAATGCCGGCAAAATCGAGCCACGGATCCTGCTTTATGATCTGCGCCAGAGCCAGGGCTTCACCCGGCGTTTCAACGCCGGCACGTTTTTGTCCGGTATCGCATTCAATCAGAACATCAAGCACACGATCCGCCTGACGTGCGGCCTCAGCATATAATGTCAATGAAACCGGATTATCGGCACATACTTTTAACGCCACCCGACGTTGCAGGGCAGACAAACTTCCCGACCGCGCAGCACCCAACAAATTGGTTGCTACAATAATATCGGTTATTCCCGCATCCGCCATCACCAGGGCTTCACCAAGTTTTTGACAGGTGATCCCACGCGCACCGGCTTTGATTTGCATATTGGCTATTATTGGTGATTTGTGTGTTTTAATATGAGGGCGATTGGCGACACCAGCGTCGTCGCAAATCTTTTGAACCCGTTCAATATTGCGCTCAACAATATCGAGATCAATTACCGCGCAGGGCGTGCCAAAGTTTTCGATAATCTCATTTTTCAATTTGTCTGATTTATTCATTCCAAATCCAAATTCGGCCCGATTCATTGAACACACTCAGCATTCCCATACCGGCGACCATTCGACAATCCCATTTTCAATTGTCTTTTCACCGAACTTACAACCGATGTCGACGACCACGTAGTATTGAACGATTGTGAGTATCCAGGAAACGATAATAACTTCAAACTTTACAACACTGGCCGGCCGTTAAATATGAATTGAATACACAATTGATTCGTAATCCTTAAAAGTTCAGAATACTGGACAGTATTGAGTGGGTGGATCTGGGCATGAAACAGGTATTGCAAATATTCGTAGTTGGCTGGCTGCTGCTATTGGCCCAATCATCCGATGGGTTGGCGCTGGTAGGCGGAAAAATGATACAGGGCGCAACGCCAAAGAACATTGGCCTCTCGCTCCGCCATTCCACAAACCCCGACATTCAACTGGCTCACCACACGGAAGAAGAGTGGCAAGAGTTCCTGCGACAACGTCGCGCCAAAAGGAACAGGTTGAAACGCCAGCGTCGCGAGCGGCGTTTGCGCCGCAAAGCGTCGCGCAGCAAGCGATTTGACGCCAAGACGACTAAAAGACGGCAAAGCCGCCGCCGATTGGCTCGCGCAAAAACAAACCGGCAAACTGCCGTAAAGAAGCGAACCGGATTATATAACCGTCAGGAAGTCAGCTACAGATCCGGTGAAAAACCCGGGACAGTTATCGTCGAAACCAGCACCAGACACCTCTATTACGTGCTGAACAATAAACGCGCCCTCCGCTACGGCGTCGCGGTTGGCAAACAGGGGTTTTCCTGGAGCGGCAAGTCAACCATAAAACGCAAAGTCGAATGGCCGACATGGTACCCACCAAAGTCGATGATCAAGAGAAAGCCATCCTTAAAAAAATGGGAAGGTGGACAGCCCGGCGGACCGAAGAATCCATTAGGAGCCGCTGCGCTGTATCTTTTTCAGGGTGACAAAGACACACTTTATCGCATCCACGGAACCAACGCGCCCTCCAGCATTGGCACAGCCGCATCCTCGGGCTGCATACGAATGCGCAACGAAGACATAAAACATCTCTACAGCAAGGTGCATAACGGAACCAAAGTGATTGTCCGTTAGGTCCGGAGGCTGTGTGGAAAGTCGGGCATTTTATAGGGTTTGCTTCGGGTTTTGCGGCATCTTGAATATTTCCCGATTTTCCCGAATTCCACTCAAATCGCATAGTTATTCGGCCAACATTCGGTTTCCGGGCTGGAAATGCAGATTTTTCAGTTGAGGGCTTCAATAATAGACCTTTATCACGTCCTCATCGCTTTGATCAGGGTGGGTACACTGATGATGTTCATGACCCGGGTCATATTATAGGCAAGGACATGCAAAGCCATTTCGGTGGCGACGTTTTTCAGGCGCCGCATCTTGAAGTGGGTATTGCCCATCCAGGATTTGATCGTGCCGAACGGATGTTCGACCGTCATGGATCGCAGCGCCAGTTTGGATGGGTCATCATCAATGCGCTGCTGCATGCGTTCGAGCACTGCCTCATGTTCCCATCTGCGAATTTGTCGCTGTGTAGAAGTCGTGCATTTGTCTTTAATGACGCAGCCAGAGCAAAATTCTGAACTGTAGGCCCGCAATATCTTGCCATCCCGCTCGCTGGTATAGCGATAAGTCAGGTGTTCGCCAGCAGGGCAAACATAGACATCCTTCTCGGTGTCGTAGACAAAGTCTGCCCGGTCAAATTTGCCCCTGATGCTTGAACTACCAGTCAGAGGCTTGGAGACGATGGGTGTGATGCCTGCGTCTTCGCAGGCCAGTATTTCCTCGCTTTTAAAGTATCCCTTGTCAGCAATTGCTTCCAGTTCGTCGGTTTCCATTTCATCGCGTGCTGCCTTGGCCATCTTTGACAAGGCATCATGGTCGTAACCGAAGGTGGTCACTTCGTGGGCAACAATGAGATGATGCCTGGCCTCAACAGCCGTTTGAACGTTGTAACCCACAACACGCGGCATGCGGGCAGTCGTCGTCATAGACTTGGCATCTGGATCACTCAACGACACCTGAGTTTCTCCTGTTGCATCCATGCGTTCTTCCACAGCCCGGTAGCGTTTGGCCTCCTTGTTCAGATTGGCCAACTTACGACTGGTGCGGACGATCTGTGATATCGGCACTGCCGAGCCTGTCTTTGCCAGAGCTTCATCAGCTCGGTCCAGCTCCATCAGGTATCTCTCAATCGCCTTATCGATCTCACCCAGTTTCTGCTTCAGCTTGCCGCGCGTGTAGCTCTTAGCCTTCGAGTTGACCGCCTTGAACCGACTGCCATCAATGGCGACGATATCACTGTCCAGAAGTTTGATGTCCCGACACAAAGCAACGAACTGCTGGCACACCTTGCGGATCGCCGAACCATTGTCCTTGCGGAAGTCGGCTATCGTTTTGAAATCCGGCTTCAGCCGACCTGTCAGCCAGATAAGTTCCAGATTGCGCCCACATTCTCGTTCCAACCGCCGCGATGACTGAACCTGATTGAGATAGCCGTAAAGATAAATCCGCAACATCAGTCCCGGGTGGTAGCCAGGGCGACCCATTGTTTCTGGTTCAATCTCAAACCCGAGATCACCCAAGTCCAGCATATCAATGAATGCATCAACAACCCGAACCGGATTATCTTCAGCAACATAATCATCCAGACATTCCGGAAGCAATGCCACCTGATCACGGACCACACCTTCAATAAATCGCGTCATAACAAATCCCCGATTCACTCTCAGGGAATTATAGCATGATCCGCAAACGAACGGACTTTTCACACAGCCTCTCCGTGAAATATATTTATGCCAAGGCAAATTGATCGCGCGACTTCTGTTGAATGCGCCGATGTTGGACGAGGCGCGGATCCATCTTTGGCGCGCGAATTCCGACGCCTCGACTGCTCCTTCAAATTCTTACAACATTGAAACAATCGAAACTCGATTGCTGCACGGCTGAAAAACCACCGCAACGTTGGTCATTCATGTTTGCGTCATTGGAACTGCAACCAACTCTCTTGAAAGGAGACCTCCAATGTCCAAATCGATCGTCGCAGCAATTGCCATAGCAACCAGTATCCTGATTGCCCCCAATGGAGCTCAGGCCGGTGGCCTGATGGGCAGCCACCAATCAGTAACCGGCCTCAACCAGGTTGAACAAGTCAGCCAGAGCCGTCGCCACAAAAAACGCAAATTTCGTCACAACCGTCACAACCGCCACAGAAAACACCGTCACGCTGGTGGTCACTTTTTCTTCGGTGATCACTATTTCGGTGGACATTCTTATCGCACATGCCGTCGCCTTAAACGCAAGGCCTGCCACACCGGATCACGTTACTGGTGGAACAAGTATCGTCGCTGCATGGATCGCAACTATTTCTAAGCGTGCCATTGGCCAACCATGATGCGCGGTCCTTCGGTCTCGCGCATCATTGTTTTTTCAATGTTCAAATATTTTCAGATTATCAACTGCCCGGATCATATACATATCCAAGCCCTCGAACCGTTCGAATAATGGACGGTTTTTCCGGGTTTTTCTCAATCTTTCGACGCAGGCGGGAGATTCGAATATCAATACTTCTGTCAAATGGGTCCCAGGAACGGTCGTGAGCCTGTTCCAGAATCTGATCTCGATTCAGCACGCGACCCTTGTTCTCGGCAAATACCTTCAACAGGCTGAATTCCATGGCCGTTAGTTGCAATTCGGTTCCATCGGCCGACACCATTTTGGCGGCATCCAGATTCAAGGTATAATCGCCAAATTGGGCCGCATCGGCAGATGCTGACGACGCTCCAGGAGTCTGGGTTTCAACACGCCGACGCAACACTGCTTTGATGCGAGCTTCAAGCTCTCGCAGATCGACGGGCTTGCCCAGATAGTCGTCTGCTCCCATCTCCAATCCGATGATACGGTCAACAACTTCGCCGGCTGCTGTCAGCATAACAACCGCGACAGGATTATCAGGTCGCAACGAGCGCAGTACCGCCAGGCCATCTTCACCCGGCATGTTGATGTCGAGGATTACGAGGTCGGTGGCATCGGAACCGAGTATGGTTCGCAACTCATCTCCATTGGCCGCGGCAGAAACCTTAAATCCTCGTTTATTAAGATATTCCTGCACCATCTCACGAACATCCAGTTCGTCGTCACAGACCACAATGTGTGTGTTTTCGTTTTCCATCTATTCTTCTTTCCCATCATTCAAAAGCCCATAGACGAGCTTTCGCAAATCGTCGGGTGACACTGGTTTTTCAAGATACGGCTGTTGAGACTCCTGCAATAATTTTTGCGAAGAATCTCCCATTGTGTCGCCAGTAATAAATGCCGTACGGCTGGCGAGCTTTGGATAGTTTTTGGACAAGACGTCGAACAGGCCCCGCCCATCTACGTCTGGCATATTCAGATCGCTTAAAACAACGTCGTAAGTTTGCTGCTGCAGGCATTCCAAAGCGAACTTGCCGGATTGGGCGAGGTCCACTTCAAAACCTTCTTTGGTCAAAACTTCCGCGACAAATTCACCGACATCCGCTTCATCGTCGACAACGAGAATTCGGCTTGAGTTTTCAGTTGCCTGATTGGCAACGTGTGATGTGCTTTCTTCTGTGTTTTGAACCGCCACCGGCAGTGTGATGCAAAATTTGCTGCCCTTCTTGTGACTTGTATCCAGCCAGATCTTGCCGCCGTGTGAATGAATTATCCTGTGACAGAATGCCAGCCCGATACCTGTTCCATCTCCCACTTCCTTGGTGGTGAAGAAAGGTTCAAATATTCGTCCGCCAATGTTATCGGGAACGCCGGGGCCGTTGTCTTTTACTATGACCTTGACGCTACCACGACGCTTTCCTTTTTTGGCGATGACCTCAATTTTATCGCCCGTTCCGGAACTGCTGATCGCATGTTGGGCATTAATGACCAAATTGATGATAACCTGGGTGATCTGATCGGCATCAGCCAGAATCTCCGGCAACTGTTCGGGGACCCTGGCGGTAACCGACAAACCTTCCTGGGAAGTGCCATATCCGGCAACATCAACAGACGTGGTGATCACAGAGCGCAGGTCAACCGGCTCCATCCTTGTCGGCTGTTGTCTTGCCATCGCCAGAAACGTCTTGACGATCTTGGCGCAGCGCTCAGCAGCATTGCTGATTTTTTCAATCCGCCGTAGCGTATCTTCGTCTTCAATCTCCTCGCGCAGCATCAACGAATGTCCAACAACAATGGACAGGGGATTGTTTAGTTCATGGGCGACGCCTGCCAACAACTCACCCAGAGCCGACATCTTTTCATTCTGGAACAACAGCTCCCGCTGACTGGTCAGTTCGTCCTGAAGCGCGAGTTCCTCGCTCAGGTCGCGGGTGCTGGACACAATAACTTCTTCGCCATCAAACTCAATCAACTCGGCAGACGCTGCACCCCAGAATTTTTGCCCCTTGGCATTTACATATTCCGCCTTGCGGTTCCGAACAAATCCGTTTTTGCGCAACTCGCCGAGATATAAATCTCTTTCGTTGATATCGACATAGTACGACTTCGCTTCACGGTTGTCGCCAAACAGGGCCAGCGTCTCGGGGCTTCGAAACAACGTTTCACCTGTTTCAGCTTTGGTCATCTGCAACGGCACAGGACAGGTTTCCAGAACCTGCTGGATAAGGGCCTGGGCCTTCATCTGCTGGGTCAGATCAACAACGCTGGTGACGATAACCTCTTCGCCGCGATACTCGGCGAACCGGGCGGAAATGGATGCCGGGATCACATTGCCCCTTGCCAGCACATTCAAGCGATAATTATCGACCTGACCATCGGAAAGCATCTGAGTGACAAAATCGGCACGATCATCAGCACCTACATAATGTTCGCGGGCAGATTTGGTATTGCCAAACATTTCCAACGCGGCTGATGAACGATACAGAATTTGCCCATCTCCGGTTCTCGCCATGATCACTATGGCTGAACTTGCTTCCAGAACCGTGCGAACCAGCAAGTCACCGTCACGCTCCACCAGTTCGGCCTTTTTTCGTTCGGTAATATCTGTCCGCGTAACGACAAATCCGCCGAGCTCCGTTGGATGGGTCGAGACTAGATAATGTGATCCGTCAGTGTGTTGCAGCTCATATTCATCGACATAGTCATGAGTGGTTTCCAGCCTGTCACGGATCCATTCGTCTTCCCGGCCAATCGCGTCAGCATAGACCCCCCGACGCGCACCTTCTCGCATCAGAATTTCCCAATCGAGCCCTGGCACCAGTATGTCCGAAACCGAACTGTTCATTTCGCGGTAACGTTCATTGCACATGACGAGGCGGCGATCATCGTCGTATAGCGCAAAACCTTCGCTCAGAGATTCAATGGCATCCTGCAATAAGTCGCGCGCGCTGGGCAGATCATGTTCTGTATCCGGGATCGGGTGTTGCTCGCTTGCCATTCCAATTCTCTATCTCATGCTTGTTTCAATTGGTTTTCAATACGCGTGACGAATGTTTCAATTGTTTCAGCACATGTCAGCTCCGAACTCCATTATCTCTCATAAAACACTGTTTTATATCGATAAAATATGATCATACGATATCACCTTTGAGGTAACAACTGAAACATGAAACCAGCGGTCGCGACAACAAGCTGAAACACCGGTCGCGCAAATTGCCGTCATCGAACAACGCAACCGGAGAGGTCCGATGACGCAGTACACTCAAAATTCGCATGCAGATGGTTCTCCCATCGTGGCACTGCATTCCTCGGCGTCCAGCAGCAACCAGTGGAACAAACTGCTGGATATGCTCGGTGATCGCCATGAATTGTTCGCCTACAATCTTCCTGGATACGGCGAGAAAGCCGGAGAGGATAACTGCAGGCCCGGAATGGCAACGGTTGCTCAAAACATCATCGACAGAATTGAAAAGATTGAAGAACCGATTCATCTGGTAGGACATTCCTACGGTGGAGCAGTTGCGATCAAAATTGCGCTGATGAGACCGGATTTGGTCAGGAGCTTAAATCTGTATGAACCTGCGGTTTTTCACCTTTTGAACATTGGCAATGTTTTCGACCAGGCACTTTTGGAACCGCTAAAATCAGTCGAAAGCAATTTGCGCCAAATGGTGGAAGCTGGAACTGCCGAATTGGGAATGGCGAAATTCGTCGACTTCTGGAATAGCGATGGCACCTTTGACAGTTTGCCACAGCCGCACCGGGAGAAGATCGCAGGATTGGCCTCAACCGTAGTCAATGACTTTCAGCACTGCTTTGATGACAGCTGGGTGATAGAAGACTTAGCTGCATTGAGCGTGCCGGTTCAGGTATTGATGGGAATGGAATCCCCGACTGTCGCGCAACGCACGTCAACACTGATCTATCAGAACTTCACGACTGCAGAACTCGTCATGCTGCCTGGCTTGGGACATATGGCGCCAATCAATGCCAGCGAATGGGTGAATCCACGCATTTGTCAACACATCGCCAGGATCGAGCGTTCTGCCGACAAATTCAGCTGGCCGCAAAAAGCGGCTGCCTGATTTGGCCAACAGATAATTGAATGACAGGGGTAACAACAATGAGCGATGCAGTATTCACAGATTTCGGCCGCCTGCTGGCAAGGGAGCAGAACCAACATCCAGAACGAGTGCAGGCAACCAGCAAAGGAGCCGCGATAGGAAATCCGATGCATGCTGATACACGCCCCGATTTCGATTTTATCGAAGAAAGCAAAAACGCTAGCTGGACTTCGGCAGATTATGCCAAGATTGGCCTGACACAGCAAATTACCGCAGAAGAGTTGGCGGAAACCACCAACCCCGCCCCTGGCGCCAAAGTGCTTGATGTCGCCGGGGGCAATTGCAATGCAACAGCGGCATTTGCCAGGCGCAGGTGTGAAGTGACATCAACCGACTATGTGCAAAGTCTGGTGGATGGTGGCCAAATGCGTGCCGAGGTCGAAGGCCTGAACGTCCGGTTTCAGCGGGCTGACACAGAAGATCTGCCCTTCGATGAAGCCTCATTTGACGTTGTCGCCTCGACATTCGGGGTAATGTTTGCAGCAAATCAACAACAGGCTGCCGCGGAATTGCTAAGAGTCTGCAGATCAGGCGGGAAAATCGCCCTGGCGAATTGGACGCCTCGCGGTTTTGTCGGTGAACTATTCAAGATGTTAAATGAACATGTTCCATTGGCTGCCGGCGTTCAGTCACCAACTCAATGGGGTGACAAAATGTGGGTGGAAGAAACCTTTTGCCAAGGAGCGAAGGAAATTTTCGTGAACCTGAAGAGTTTCAACTTTCGCTGTTGCTCCGCACAACACTTTTTGGATTTCTTCCAAACATGGAATGGGCCGATTCACAAAACCTTTTCGACTCTGGATAAGATGGGGCAAAAAAAGCTCGAAAAAGATATTCTCTCAACAATCAATGTTTTCAACGTCGCGACCGATGGCTCAATGATAGTTCCATCGGAATATGCAGAAGTCATCATTGCCAAGGCTTAGCAACAAGAAGAAGATTGCGAGGCATCGGCACTGACATCGACATAGTGTAGATTTTGAAGGTTTCATACTTTGACAAGTCCAAAAAATCAGCAATTATGCGCAAATACTCGGTGCAAGAATGCCAAGCCAGATAGAGGCCAGATAGAGGCCAGATAGAGGCCAGATAGAGGCCAGATAAAGGAAAGACCGCTGTGAGTGAACAATCATTATTTGACAAATATGGAGGGTTTTCAAAAGTCAGCAAAATCGTGCTGGCCTTCTACGATACCTTGCTCGACAGCGATGAGATCGGCCCGTTTTTTGATGATATTGACATGACAAAAATGGTCGATCACCAGACGAAGTTTGTCGCCTCGCTGCTGGGGGGCCGGCTTCCTATACTGACAAACAACTTAATCAGTTGCACCGCCATCTAGATATTCGCGATGCCCATTTTGATGAGTTGAAAGTAATTCTCCGCGAAACCTTGACTGATCACGGAGTTGAAGATGGAGACGTGGATTTGACCCTGCAGGAATTTGAAAATCGCCGTGTACAGGTCGTAGGACAACCACATGTCGATTGAAGCCATCAATGAGCAGCTATTGCGGGCAATTGGCGTTGGCGTTGCCTTGCTCGATCGCGGCAGCCTAAAATTTCATTTTCGCAACGATACATTCGAAGAATGGTTTGGCGCTCAAGCCGGGACGAATTCTCTGGAGCAGTTGTTTGAAGGTCTCAATGTGGAGGAACTCAAGAGCGCTCTCGGTGAAAGCGGTCGATATACCGCTGAAATGAAGCACCGCAAAAAGCGTCGAACCATGGTCATTGCGGTGGATTTCACAGCAGCCAGAGAAGGCGAGCAAGACCTGGTTGTTTTGGTGTGTCAGAACATTACCCGAATCCGTGAACTCGAATCGATGATTGATTCATACTCGATGATGGTCGAACGCAATACGCGTGAGATCAAACGGGAAAAGGAGCAGGTGGAAAAGCTGCTACTCAACATCATGCCGCGTTCGGTCTATGAGGAATTCAAGGCTTTTGGTGTTGTGACACCGCAGCTTTATGACCCGGTATCAGTCCTCATGCTTGATTTTGTCGGTTTCACCGACATGGTCGCTTCGGCCGACCCAAGCGTCACCGTTACAGAACTGAACGACATCTACAGCGCATTTGATCGGATTGGCGAGCAATTTGGCTGCGAGCGAATCAAGACGATTGGCGACGCCTACATCACCGTCGCGGGTCTGCCGGACCCGATGCCTGACCATGCAAAGGCAGTGGCCAGCACGGCGATCCGCTTTATTCGCTATCTGGAAAGGCGCAACACCAGTCATCCGCATCAATGGCGTTGCCGTATCGGTCTGGCCTCAGGAGCCGTAGTTGGCTCGGTCGTCGGTATTCAAAAATATGTTTATGACATATTCGGCCCGGCGGTTAATCTGGCGACCAGGTTGCAGGAATTTTCCGAACCGATGCAAATCAGTGTCCAGGACGAAGTAGCAATAAATCTTCGCGAGGAGTTTGAACTCGAAACGCTGGGAGAGAAAGATATCCGGGGTTTTGCTTCACAAAATGTCTGGCGACTTTTTGACAGCAAACGCGACATGGCTTCGACGGATCGCCGCTAAGTCATGTTGATTTGGAGGTCCATTGGCAGGACTTCAAATGATCTGAGAATAAAATACGAGATTTTCCGCCTGCATTTGCGACACCGCCAGCAAACCCGGCGTTGCAAAGGGCATTTGAAATCGCCTGAACGATCATTAAATTCGTACTGAGTTTGCCGGCATCTACACCGGGCCGACCCGATCATAGGCCAGGTGAAATACATAGGTATAAACTGAATAAGTAAGTGTCGGCCCAAAATTGAATACCAAGGCCACGCCAAATGTGTGACCTCCGATCCAGACGAACAACTGACAAGTCAATATGATCGCTGCAACCTCGTGCAGCAAGGCGTGAATGATCCGCAGATCATGCGGACGCTCACACGCCGTCCGCCTAGTGTATCGCAGTTCAATTTGGTCAAAAGCCGTGTTTTAGATGGGAGAGCCAAATACTATGCCAATCAACTCATTCCCGGTGTGGCTACCGCTTTCACAACAAATAAATTGATCTGTTGAGTCAACGTTATAGATTATCTTGAATTAGCTATTGACCAACCTTGGAAAGGTTCAGCGTGAAGAATGCATTTGTGACGACCCGGGAACTGCGTTTCGGCGATTGTGATATCTCCGGTACAGCCTATTTTCCAGCTTATCTTGATATTCTCAATGGCGTGAACGAAGAATTCTGGGCGAAGTTGGGATACCCTTGGCACGAAATGATTTGGAAGGAACGATGGGGCACACCAACCGTCCATATATCATGCGATTTTTCAGTACCATCTCTCTTTGGTGAAGAGCTTACATTTGAAGTATCCGTCGTAAAGGTTGGCAGATCGTCTGTGACATTGAAGCACCTGGTAAGCTGTGGAGACGAGGAACGTTGGCGAAGTACCCAGGTATTGGCAGCCAGTGATCTCGACAAACATACCTCAATTCCATGGCGAGATGACGTTCGAGAAAAATTGATCTCTATGTTGCCCGAAGATAACCCTAGCTGAAGATTGCAGTTCGATATTGGCTTTCGTTCAAAATTGTTGAGCGAGCATTCATATCCACAACAATCTAAATATACGAAGGTCTGCTTTGCTCACTGGTTAGCCCCTTTGTCTGGCCATAAGTTTTGGATTTCCCGACCAAAGTTTCTGGTACTGGGGCAGGCATCACCAGTGCGTGGTGCGGGAGAATGTGATTGTAGTGTCTCAACGATTGATTGATGACTATATGTGCCTGTTGGGTTGATACAAGCCATTCAGCGTTGATCACCTCGCGACGCTTGGTTTCACTGGACGTTGATTATGTCCAAGGTCTGCGTGAGCCCATAGCGCACCAGTAGATGAACGATTGGGTTTCTTGAAAAAACGCTGATGTATGGGTGAGGGGCACCCGTTCACTCAATCAGGCAATCCTGCCACCCGCAACCCCTGAATTACATACTCCCATTCGCCGGGTTTTTTTAGCGGCCAGACCCGCATTTCGCCAATCGTGAAATCAGGGTGGCATTGAAGCAATCGCTGGGCATGATCCCGCGCCTGTTCATCCTTGTCCAAATGAGCAGCAGAACTGGCCATGAGCAAGAGATTGCGCGGGACATTTTTGATGTTGTGCTCAACCATTTCGCCCCATTGCAAAACCTCATCATGGCGGTGCGAAAGCGCCAAACCAAGCATGAGGTAAACGGCATTGTGAGAAAACAAGCGCAAACCTTTGAGCGGTTCGATCGCCTTAAGCGCCAATTTCGTACCTTCTTCAATCTCACCGCTATAGATCAACGTCGCCGCATGGGCCATCTGGCCCTGGGCGTAATGGGGGGACGACTTCATTAACTTTTCGGCGGCAAACAAGGCTCGGGTGTGATTTTCCTCAAGCTCCAGATAGGAATAAACCAGCATCGTTTGAGCAAAATCACTGCTCGGATTGAGACGCACCGCCTTGCTCAGATACTCCGTTGCCCGCTCCCGCTGTTCCTCCGTGGGACCGCGCCAGCCACAATTAGGTTCGATAATGCAGGCCATTCCGGCCATGGCCAGTGAACTGGCATCGTCTGGATCACGCGCCAGCACAATTTCCAGCAAGGTGCGCGCCTCTACCCATTCCGGGTAAGACAGATCAGACAAAAGGCCGCCAGCATGCACGCGAATAGCGCTGGCATCCTGCTCTTCTATCGGCAGATCGGACTGGTCCATGGAGCTTGCTTCATAGCTGAAGGCAGCAAAGCGGAGCGACGTGCAAATCCGCAGCGCCAACTCATCTTCTGCTTCAAACAGATCAGCGATCACGCCATCGAAACGTTCTGACTTGATCAGTTGTTGATTGGTACGATCTTTAAGGCTCACTACGGTCCGGTAGCGGTCTCCGCGCACCTGCATCGCCCCCTCCACCAGCATGGCAGCCTTTTCTGGCGTGTCCAGCAAGGTCATGCCAGTCTGATTGGCAATGCCCCTGCGGACGGCCTCATCGACCCCCTCGGACAACAACTGAGATTCTTCATCTCCTCCCTTCAGCGTCATGCCGACGAAACACAGGGTGATTTCCTCGTCCTTTTCCGACTCGTCGTCTGGGTTCTGAACGTCGGCAGTTGTTGAATCCGCCGCAGAGGCGATTGGGCCGTCGTTCCAGGAATAGGCAGTGAATTTCCGCTCGATGTTTTTCAACTTTAGCGGGTGCGTTTGGTGAAAATTGGTGGCCAGAGGGCCGTTAAGGCTGTGGAACACCACATCGGAAATCAGCACGTCGCCAGGTGATGCGGCGGCCTCTAGGCGCGAGGCAATATTGACCCCATCGCCAAACAGGTCTTCATCCTCCTGGACGATATCACCCAGATGGATGCCGATGCGCAGTTGCAGCGTCGAGGCACGCAATGTCTTTCCCTGAATGTCGATTGCGCAAGTCGCGGCATCCGAAACACTGGCGAAGGTAACGATCCAGCCGTCCCCCATGCTCTTGATGGTATGGCCCCCGTGTCCGGTGACGCACGGATTGAATATTTCGGCCCTCAGGACGCGCAACGCCGCAAGCGTTGCTGCCTGGTCGGTTCCCATCAACTTGGAATAGCCAACCACATCGGCAACCAGCACTGCGGTCAGTCGCTGTTCCATAGTCATGTATCCTCCCCAAAAGGACACTTAACAGACCAGAGGTGAAAATCTAGCGTGGATTGTGTCGATTGGGGCGAAACCGTTCTATTGGTAGGTTAAATTGTTAACCGAAGCACTTTCCGTCAGCGACGATGGTCTTTGTGCACACAAGCCGCATGGCACCATGAACCATTGATCCAAAATCTTGCTTAGTCAGTTGGCTGCAAACTCCAATTTCATTGACGATGGCAAGGTCGGCTTCGAGCCGAGATTGGGATCAACCGCAATAGGTCCAGATTTCTGTGGTTTCCGGATGAATGGTAACCCGTTACAACAATCCAGGCTTTCCCACGCTCATCAGGCTGGTGGCCAGACCGAACCTGTGCTCCTCTTTTGAACCCCCACAAGTGTGTACCACTGCACAAATAACATTATAAAAAATCCGTAATAATTGATGACGGAGCGAAGCCAATAAGCCGCGTAAATACATACGGATAAAACATTGGAGCTGTTTGTCTCCCACTTTGTGCTGTGGACCGAGAACCGCAGGTTCACCCAAACCTGATGATTGTTTTGCCCAAGATGACGGCGGGCAAACGGCAGGCAGATAGGAGTGGAACTGGGCACAGAGGCGGGGGCGGCTGAACGCGCCGCCCCCGGCCGATGATTTGCGCTAGTTCAGCGGCAGAACCACTTTACCCTTGATGCCGTAGGACTCGATGGAATCGTCCCCCAGACCGTCGTAAAAAGCAGTGCCGGTGATCGACAGGCCTTCGCCATAGCGCAGGGTCAGGCCGGTTTCGATGCGGGCGTGGATATCCTCTTTGGAGGATGCCAGTGACGATCCGTTGTCGATATCAACAAGGTCAGCGGGATCAAAATCCCAGACCCCATGCACGGCCAGGCTCGGCTCGACTACCATGCCACCGTCCGTGATATGGCTGGTGGAAAAGGTCGGACCAAAGGTCAAACGACCCAGCGAGACCGTCTGTTCGGGAATTTCATTGTCGAGACTGTCGATATAGGCCTCCTGCGTTTCGTTAAAATACAGGCCCCGAACCATCGGCGATACGGTGAGTTTGCCAACCGAGAACTGACCGGACAGCTGACCACGCACCAGCCAGCGGGTGGTTTCAAAATCATCTTCATAGCTCCCGTAGGGGCTGACAGTGTTGAACGACTGACCCCAGGCCGCGCGGCCATCAAATATCAATCGATCACGCAGGCGCGCCACCGTGTAGGGGCCAACCATCCAGCCCAGCCCCTTGATCGCGGTGTTCTCGACGGTATTTTCCTCATCCATCCAGTCCACCTGGCCCATCATGCCGACCACAAGCGACGGGCTGAACAGATAATCTGCCCCGATATGCAGCAGACCAACCGTCGCCTTATTGTCGGCATTTTCAGAATGAACCACGGATGACTGCAGCCACGCGTCAAACAGGGGCGCCTGATCGCCGGTCGATTCGTCCAGTTCTGCGTTGGACTTAGGGACCGGCTCGGCCGGGGTCAGTTCGAGCCCATACTGCACAGGATCCCCCGCTTTTGTATTTTGTCCCTGCTGTGCCAGATCGGATGACGGCTGAGCCGGTGGCTGCAACTGGCCAGAACCCATCTGTTTCAACTGCATCAGACTGGTCATTGCCGAGCCATTGAGACGGATCGACGGTCCATCGATGGAAAAGTTGAAAGCACCATTCACCGGCTTGCCACCGAAGAAGCCACGACGGGTCAGCCGCCCGGTCAGATCCGGGTCGTTTGATGTAATGACACCAGCCCGGTGGCTCATGAAATTGTTGATAATGCCGCTGGTACGGGTGATGACATCATCGCTATTCCTGCTGGAGGTGAATGTGCAGACGATGGTTTCATCATTGCTCACATCAAGTGTGACTTTTCTGTCTACCGCAATATCAGCAGCAACAACCGCGTCTGGGTCTCCACTGCATACGATAGTGTCTAATACCCACCCATCGGTCATTTCCTCTGTGATTACCACAGAGCCCGCTGGCACGACAAAAGCCTGTGATTCCGCCCGGTTGTTGGATGTGGTGAGCGTCAGATCATCGATCGGTGTCCCTTGCGACTGATAGGTGAAACTATCGTCTCCGGCGGCTGCCGGGCTGGTCGTTTTGACGATGGTGATCGTCCCTTCCAACGCATCGACCGTGGTGATTTCAGTCGCGGAATTGTTGTCCATGTCTGGGTCTGACGTGGCTGAGGCAACCACAGCTAAGGCGGTGATGTCCCCATTCGGGGCGTTGGCATCAACCGTCACCGTGACATTAACCGATGCCGTCTGACCGGATGGAAGATCAGTAAAAGTACAGGTCACAACATCAGGTGAATTTTCGGCGCAGGTTCCGTTGCTGTGATCATAGGTGACCGGGCCAGGCAGGTTGAGCGTTACCGTCGGAGCCAGCGCGGTCTGCGGGCCAGCGATATTTTCGACGTCCACTGTATAGACAAGATCCGAACCCGCCTGAACCGGATCGACATCGTCATTCAGAACAATCTTCAGGTTAGCCTGCGGTGCGTTTACCGTGGTGCTCTCCGTTGCGTCATTGTTGGACGTGTTTGATTCAGACGTGGTGCTCTTGACCTTCACCACATTCTCGATCAATCCGCTGGTGGTGATGGCGACATCGACAATCACTGTGTATACGGCTTCGCCACTGGCGGCGATATCTCCCAGCGAGCAGGTCGCCACCCCATTGGGGTCTTCACTACAGCCCGACGTGGACGACAGGCTGACCCCAGCAGGCAGGGTCATGGTTGCAACAACATTTTCAGCAGTCTGCGGCCCTGCATTGTTGACCGTCACGGTGTAGGTCAATGGATTGCCGGCGACTATCGGATCCACATCGTCACTCATTGAAATTGTGAGCTCAGCCCGGGGTGCGTCGATTGTTGTGCTCTCCGTTGCGTCATTGTTGGACGTGTTTGATTCAGACGTGGTGCTCTTGACCTTCACCACATTCTCGATCAATCCGCTGGTGGTGATGGCGACATCGACAATCACTGTGTATACGGCTTCGCCACTGGCGGCGATATCGCCCAGCGAGCAGGTCGCCACCCCATTGGGGTCTTCACTACAGCCCGACGTGGACGACAGGCTGACCCCAGCAGGCAGGGTCATGGTTGCAACAACATTTTCAGCAGTCTGCGGCCCTGCATTGTTGACCGTCACGGTGTAGGTCAATGGATTGCCGGCGACTATCGGATCCACATCGTCACTCATTGAAATTGTGAGCTCAGCCCGGGGTGCGTCGATTGTTGTGCTCTCCGTTGCGTCATTGTTGGACGTGTTTGATTCAGACGTGGTGCTCTTGACCTTCACCACATTCTCGATCAATCCGCTGGTGGTGATGGCGACATCGACAATCACTGTGTATACGGCTTCGCCACTGGCGGCGATATCTCCCAGCGAGCAGGTCGCCACCCCATTGGGGTCTTCACTACAGCCCGACGTGGACGACAGGCTGACCCCAGCAGGCAGGGTCATGGTTGCAACAACATTTTCAGCAGTCTGCGGCCCTGCATTGTTGACCGTCACGGTGTAGGTCAATGGATTGCCGGCGACTATCGGATCCACATCGTCACTCATTGAAATTGTGAGCTCAGCCCGGGGTGCGTCGATTGTTGTGCTCTCCGTTGCGTCATTGTTGGACGTGTTTGATTCAGACGTGGTGCTCTTGACCTTCACCACATTCTCGATCAATCCGCTGGTGGTGATGGCGACATCGACAATCACTGTGTATACGGCTTCGCCACTGGCGGCGATATCTCCCAGCGAGCAGGTCGCCACCCCATTGGGGTCTTCACTACAGCCCGACGTGGACGACAGGCTGACCCCAGCAGGCAGGGTCATGGTTGCAACAACATTTTCAGCAGTCTGCGGCCCTGCATTGTTGACCGTCACGGTGTAGGTCAATGGATTGCCGGCGACTATCGGATCCACATCGTCACTCATTGAAATTGTGAGCTCAGCCCGGGGTGCGTCGATTGTTGTGCTCTCCGTTGCGTCATTGTTGGACGTGTTTGATTCAGACGTGGTGCTCTTGACCTTCACCACATTCTCGATCAATCCGCTGGTGGTGATGGCGACATCGACAATCACTGTGTATACGGCTTCGCCACTGGCGGCGATATCGCCCAGCGAGCAGGTCGCCACCCCATTGGGGTCTTCACTACAGCCCGACGTGGACGACAGGCTGACCCCAGCAGGCAGGGTCATGGTTGCAACAACATTTTCAGCAGTCTGCGGCCCTGCATTGTTGACCGTCACGGTGTAGGTCAATGGATTGCCGGCGACTATCGGATCCACATCGTCACTCATTGAAATTGTGAGCTCAGCCCGGGGTGCGTCGATTGTTGTGCTCTCCGTTGCGTCATTGTTGGACGTGTTTGATTCAGACGTGGTGCTCTTGACCTTCACCACATTCTCGATCAATCCGCTGGTGGTGATGGCGACATCGACAATCACTGTGTATACGGCTTCGCCACTGGCGGCGATATCGCCCAGCGAGCAGGTCGCCACCCCATTGGGGTCTTCACTACAGCCCGACGTGGACGACAGGCTGACCCCAGCAGGCAGGGTCATGGTTGCAACAACATTTTCAGCAGTCTGCGGCCCTGCATTGTTGACCGTCACGGTGTAGGTCAATGGATTGCCGGCGACTATCGGATCCACATCGTCACTCATTGAAATTGTGAGCTCAGCCCGGGGTGCGTTGACCGTCGTGGTTTCAGTATGACTGTCATTTCCCGTAATCGTGTCATTGGCGCTGCTGGTGACTTGCGCCACGAACGTCAAGGAGCCGGTCGTTGCCGGGTCGACATCAACCAACACGTCAAATGATCTGGTATCCCCGTCAGCAAAACTTCCCAGCTCACACAATGCATCATCCGTCTGGTCGTCACACTCCGCGCTGGTCTCAACGAACGTTACGCCCGAGGGCAGTGTGAAGTTCACGGCAACATCCCCAACCGGATCTGATCCGGTTTCATTGGTGACCTCGACCGTGTAAGTCAGCCGACGGCCACTCAATGCCGGGTCCGGGCTGACCGCTACACCGACCGAAAGGTCCGCATTGGGAATGGTTAAACTTGTTTCTACATCGTCCGTGTTGTTGCCGGTAGCCGGGTCATTGGTATCGCTGGAGACCGCCACCTGAGTGGTGAATGGTGGGGTGACCGTGTCGTCGACTTTGACGGTCACGGTGAATTCTTCCTCACCGTTGTGGTCGATATCGCCCAAGTCGCAGATCAGCTCAGGAGAGGCATACTGACACGAAAACGAAGACGGCGTTGACTTTAGGCTGACTCCGGCGGGCAGTGTCAGGGTTGCAACCACGTTTTCGGCGGTGTGCGGTCCCGTAGTATTGTTGACGGTCACGGTATAGACCAGATCTTCGCCGGCGGTGACATCAGGATGCGGGTTGCCGGCCATGGCCACCGACAGATCAGCCTGGGGAACCTCAACCGTCGTGGTTTCAGTATGACTGTCATTTCCCGTAATCGTGTCATTGGCGCTGCTGGTGACTTGCGCCACGAACGTCAAGGAGCCGGTCGTTGCCGGGTCGACATCAACCAACACGTCAAATGATCTGGTATCCCCGTCAGCAAAACTTCCCAGCTCACACAATGCATCATCCGTCTGGTCGTCACACTCCGCGCTGGTCTCAACGAACGTTACGCCCGAGGGCAGTGTGAAGTTCACGGCAACATCCCCAACCGGATCTGATCCGGTTTCATTGGTGACCTCGACCGTGTAAGTCAGCCGACGGCCACTCAATGCCGGGTCCGGGCTGACCGCTACACCGACCGAAAGGTCCGCATTGGGAATGGTTAAACTTGTTTCTACATCGTCCGTGTTGTTGCCGGTAGCCGGGTCATTGGTATCGCTGGAGACCGCCACCTGAGTGGTGAATGGTGGGGTGACCGTGTCGTCGACTTTGACGGTCACGGTGAATTCTTCCTCACCGTTGTGGTCGATATCGCCCAAGTCGCAGATCAGCTCAGGAGAGGCATACTGACACGGAAACGAAGACGGCGTTGACGTGAGGCTGACTCCGGCAGGCAGTGTCATGGTTGCAACCACGTTTTCGGCGGTGTGCGGTCCCGCACTATTGTTGACGGTCACGGTATAGGTCAGAGGGTCGCCGGCGGTGACATTGGCCGCACTGGCGGCCAATGTCACGGACAGATCGGCCTCAGGCACCTCGACGGATATATTCTCAGTATGTGTGTTATTTCCCAAAACGGGATCAAAAATACTGGCACTGCTGAGCACCGCCGTAAGCGGATATGCGCCTTTGGGTAAATCGGAGGGGAATTGAAATTTCAACACAATTACATGGACATCTCCAGGTTTTTTCAGAGACCCGTCAATCTTATGAATCTCGCACCTCGGCGGTTCGGAATCGCCACAGGGAGAACCGGACCCAAACTCTACTAAGGTGCCATCCGGCAAGGCCACATCAACAACGGCATCCAGCACCGTAGCTGAAGGTCTGGCATGCCGTACTCTCAAGTTGACTGTATGCACCTGGCCCGCGACAATTGGCGAATCAATACTAAACACGTCTATCTGAAGTTCAGCGTTCTGAACTTCAAATGCAGGCTTAAGCGTCGGCGCCAAATAGCTTGCGGTTGGATCAGGCGTGTCAGCTGTGACGGCCAGGTTCGTCATCCGGACCAAACAAGTACTCGAACCGTCAACGTCGTCCGCCACCAGCTGGCTGACGCTGATATCTTTCTCTCCATTGTTAAAGGTCACAGGACACGAATCGCCCCATCCGAATACTCTGCCACCGGTGTCTGGAATGGCCTTTACGTGATATGATGTGCCTTCGTCAGCAGGGGGTAAGGTGCAAGTGCCTGAAGCTATGCCATCGCTAATGGTACAGGTGTATTTTACGCCGGTGCTAACCTGTGTGACTTCAATTGTACCATCGTCGTATGTTCCATCATAGTTCGAAGCGGGCGGGCCGCGGCCCACGATCAAAAGCTGTCCCTGACGCGGTGTCCAGGTAACCGTCGTCGTCGTGGCGCTGAACGGGGTCGCAATTTCGCAGGTTATTGTCGAATTATTATTACTAATTTGAGTACCGACGTCGTTGTCACACCCTGCCCAGGCTGTAATTTCGGAATGCATGCTTATTCTGTCAGCGGTGAGCCGGAGCCCACCTGCAGGACCACTGGTTGATACCGGTGCCACACACGTGCCGGAACGCGCGCCAGCGTTCAGGTCACAGTCGATAACATTATCAGTACCAGTCGAAGTGCCCCCCGGCTCGTAATAAACCGCTTTCACATTACCGCTGCCACTCCCGGCACCGAAGACGTCAACGTCATAGCTTTGTATTGAGTCACCGAAAAGCCCGCCTTCGATGGTTATCGAGTTGATGGTGAACCCTCTACTATTAAAAAGTGTATCCGTTCTGGTCGTCATTCTCATGTCGGTCTTGATCTTGTAAACAGTGGAGTCCGGGGCTGTTAGGGTATGAGTAAGCGTGAACTCATCCTCGCCTTTGATTCCCGGGGAGATACCGTGGGTAGTAGATTTATCGTCCCTATTCAAAATGAAACCAGCGGATTGCTTGTCAGTCGCCGTACTCGGGCAGACGGCTGAACTACTTAAGCCGTTGTGCTGTTTGTTTGTCATGTAGCTTTCAATGTCGCCGGAGGCGTGAGTATCAGAAACTTCCCATTCACATGCGGCAAATTGAATTGAGGAGCTAGAATTTCCAGTAACAGAAAGCTGATAATCTTCAATAGACAACTTATACTTGTCAGTGCCGGAACCTTGGTTAGACAGACTGCAGGACCCATCGGCCAGATTGAAATAGATCCTCTTTAGCCCGTTGGAACCGGAAGACGTCAAATTGCTAACACAAGTCACAAGCGCATGCGCCGGTGTGGTGGAGGACAGCCCCAACATCACCACCAATGCGGCAGCAATTATCAACGACTGTAAAACGCAGAACGGCTTTACAAATATTCTGCAAATACTGGAAGAAAAAATAGCAAAACGGCGGAAACCAACGGGCATGAAATAAGGTCCAGATTTATCACTTCCCAATAAGAAGCGATTAAGGGGAGCCCAACCCGACCAACTAAGTCATTTATCGATGTCGTGTACTATTAGGCGTTTTAACAAAAACGCACCACTGCAGGAATATGTGCGGGCGCAGTTCTTCGCGTGCAGCGCAAAACGCCCGCATGGAAATATACCAACAGGGCTTTGGCCGGGTTCTAATTCAGGGGCAGAACAACCCGCCCTTTGACCCCATAGGACTCGCCGCTGTCATCACCCAGACCATCGTAAAAAGCGGTGCCGGTGATCGACAGGCCCTCGCCATAGCGCAGGGTCAGGCCGGTTTCGATCCGGGCGTGGATATCCTGCGAGGACGCCAGCGACGCTATGTTGTCGATATCCGCCGTATCTGCAGGATCGAAATTCCACACCCCGTGCACCGCCAGATTGGGTTCCACCACCAGGCCGCTGTCGGTTGCATAGCGGGCGGACAATGTCGGGCCAAACACCAGCCGACCAAGCGAAATCGTCTGCTGGGGAATGATATTGTCAAGACTGTCGACATAGGATTGCTGCTTTTCCCTGAAATACAGGCCCCGAACCATCGGGCTGACGGTAAGTGCGCCGAGCGAGAACTGACCGGTTAACTGGCCGCGAATCAGCCAGCGCTCGGTATCAAAGTCATCTTCATACAGGTTCAGGGGATTGACGCTGTTGTGGGACAGGCCCCAGGCGGCGCGGGTGTCGAAATAGAGGTGTTCACCCAGCCGCGCCACCATATAGGGGCCGACCATCCAGCCGAGGCCTTCGGCTTCGAAATTCTCGGTATCATCATCAATCTGCAGCCAGTCAATCTGAGCCATCATGCCGATCAGAAGAGCCTCGCGCAGCAGTTGATCGGCGCCGATGTGAATAATACCAAAGGAACCTGAACTCGTCTTATTCTCCACATGGCCCATCGTGGTTTCCACCCAGATATCGAATTCGGGAGCCGGGGCGACTGGCGGTTCTGACGCAGCCTGTGCATCGGGGTGGCGGCTTAACCCATAGGTGCCGAAGGATTCACCGGTCGCCGGATTTAACCTGGGCAAGGGGGGACCTTCGGAACCCTGTGCAGCCTGCGACGGGCCTTTCAGCTCAGAGGATCCGGCCCGGTTTATGGCAAGCAGACTGGTTCGCGCAGTCAGGTTGAACCGACTTGATGGTCCATCCGATGTCAGATCAAACGAACCATCGAGGGCACCACCCGGGGAGCTGCGCTTGTTGAGGCGCGACACCAGATCCGGTTCGTTCGCGGTCAGAATATCGGCCCGCTCGTTCATGAAATGGCGGATGACGGCGCTGGTGCGTGGTATGACATCGTCAGGGTCGCGCTGGCTGACAAAGGTGCAGACAATCGCTTCTCCGGAATCGAGATCAACTTGCACACTGGCCATATCGATTTCATAGCTTGTTCCGCCATCATCATCTCCGACGCAGTCAATGGCGGTAAGCACCCAGCCTTCGGTTTCATTTTCGGTGATGCCGACCGTGCCTGCAGCCACGGTTGTTACAGCCGAACTGGCCTGATTGTTTATGGTGGTCAGCGACAGTCCGTTAAGGGCGCTATCGTCTGATGCATAGGTGAATGTGGCGTCACCGGCGATTGCCGGGCTGGTCGTTTTGACGATGGTGATCGTCCCTTCCAACGCATCGACCGTGGTGATTTCAGTCGCGGAATTGTTGTCCATGTCTGGGTCTGATGTGGCTGAGGCAACCACAGCTAAGGCGGTGATGTCCCCATTCGGGGCGTTGGCATCAACCGTCACCGTGACATTAACGGATGCCGTCTGACCGGATGGAAGATCAGTAAAAGTACAGGTCACAACATCAGGTGAATTTTCGGCGCAGGTTCCGTTGCTGTGATCATAGGTGACCGGGCCAGGCAGGTTGAGCGTTACCGTCGGAGCCAGCGCGGTCTGCAGGCCAGCGATATTTTCGACGTCCACTGTATAGACTATTCCGTTGAAAAACTCATCTGAGAAACGACGGTTTCGTTGATTTGATTTCAGTGCGATCCTGTTTGGGCATTGCTTTACGGGGTTGGGCTTGGCGCCGGGATCAATTTTGCCAGTTTTCTAAGGTTCTGGGCGGTTGCTGCGAGATGGAATTCGTCTCTGGCTCCGCAGGGGCCTCGTAATCGGAGCCGATCCAACTTCAAGATGCGTTTGAGATGGGCAAACAACATCTCGACCTTCTTGCGCAGTTTGCATGAGATTGCATAGTCGATTGTTTGGGCGATCTTGCGGGCGACATCGCGTGATGGTTCGTAAATGGAACGCAAGACTTTTCGCTGAGGTGCCTTTGGGGTGCACTGTGCCTTTAATCCACATGTATCGCAGTCTGACTTTCGTGCGCGATAGCGCATGATACCTTGTTTATCGACGCCGGAACGCGGCACCGCATAGGTTCGCCGGAATTGCCGCAGTTTCTTGCCACCGGGACAAGTATAGGCATCCTCGTCAGCATCATAGGTGAACTGGGCCCGTTGAAAGGTTCCGTCTTTACGCCCGGACTTGTCGATGACGGGAATATGAGGGGCGATACCGCGTCCTTCGACAAGCCAGTCCAGCATAGCTGCAGATCCATAGGCCGTGTCTGCGATCAAACGTTCTGGGTGTAAATTGTAAGATTGTGCCACACGATCAATCATAACACGCGCGGCACCCACTTCAGCCTGGCGAACAGACCGTGTTGCTTCAACGTCAATGATTACAGCATTGTCCGTATCGATCATATAGTTGGCAGAATAAGCGAAATAGGCAGGCCCTTTGCGTGCCGCAGTCCATTGGGATGCCGGATCACAATGGGATGTAAACTTGGGCCGAACCGCAGTGGCAGCACCAAAAGCTGCATCATCAAGTGTTTCCAGATATTCACGCACAGCACGCGGCGCGTCATCTGGATCAATCTTGTTCGGTTCCCATTCTTCTTTCGATGTGGAGTTCTGCCGATTGGTATCGGCTTCGATCAAACTGGCATCGACAGCCAGACGCCGGCCACTGACCAAACCCTCTGTGATGCAGCGGGCAACAACTGTCTCAAACACATGCCGTAACAGGTCGCTATCGCGGAACCGACCGTGACGGTTCTTGGAAAAGGTTGAGTGGTCGGGAACAGGATCAGCCAAATCCAAACGGCAAAACCAACGGTAGGCCAGGTTCAAATGAACTTCTTCGCACAGCCGTCGTTCAGAACGAATGCCCATGCAATAGCCAACCAGCAACATTCGGATCAGAAGCTCAGGGGCAACAGAGGGTCGTCCGGTTGAACTGTAAAATGGGGAAAGGTGAGAGCGAATATCACACAAATTAACAAACCGGTCTATCGACCGTAGTAGGTGATCAGACGGAACGTGCTCCTCAAGACAAAACTCGTAAAACAGCGCCGCTTGAGCTTCCGGACGTCGTCCCATCATGGCAATCAATCTCCCAAATCAATGAGAAAACTGAATCAGCAAAGACTGCCGAGATTAAGGCGAGTTTTTCAACGGAATATAGACAAGAGCCGACCCCGCCTGAACCGGATCGACATCGTCGCTCAGAGCAATCCTCAGATCAGCCTGCGGTACCTTGACCTGGGTGGTTTCAGTCGTGGAATTATTGTCCATGTCTGGGTCTGATGTGGCTGAGGCAACCACAGCCGAGGCGATAATGCCCGCATTTGGCGCGTTGGCATCAACCGCTGTTCCCCGTCAGCATTCATGAGACAGAGAAGTGATTTTGCCTAAGAGATGATTTTTGGTTCATCGTAGCCCTTATGGAGCGAAGATGAGACATAAATCAGGAACCCGGGGATCGGGTTCGGAGAAATTGATCCAGACTATCAAACGCAAGACCCGCCGTCAGTATAGTGCGGAGGAAAAGATCCGCATTGTGCTTGATGGCCTGCGCGGCGAAGACAGCATAGCTGAACTGTGCCGCCGTGAAGGCCTTGCTGAAAGCATGTACTATAAATGGTCGAAGGAATTTATGGAGGCGGGTAAAAAGCGTCTGTCAGGTGATATAGTGCGTGAAGCTTCCACCGACGAAGTCAAAGGCCTGCGCCGTGAAGCGCGTGATCTAAAGGAATGTGTTGCCGATCTCACCCTGGAAAACCGTCTTCTCAAAAAAAGCATGATCGCGGATGGGGAGGATATCGAATGAGATACCCGGCATCTGAGAAACTGGAAATCATCCGACTTGTTGAGGGATCACATCTGTCAGCCAAGGTGACACTTGATAAGCTGGGTGTCTCCCGGCCAACATATTATCGCTGGTATGATTTGTATCAGCGATTGGGTGAGACAGGATTGGAAGACAAACGTTCTGGTCCCAACAGAGCCTGGAACCGAGTACCAGAAAATATACGGACACAGATCATTGGTCTGGCCCTTGATCAACCTGAACTGTCTCCTCGCGAACTGGCTGTGACATTCACAGACACGAAGGCCTATTTTGGTAACTACTCAGCTACCCTATTTCTGCTGCCATTAGGTGCGACAATTTGATTCATGGCGCATATTTGAGGTTCCACTTTTTTCATTTTGGTGTTTGACTGCGAGGATGAAACTCGAAAATCTGACACCTGAAATTCTTGCTGATTTCTCAAAATCAGAACTGATTGATGTGGTCATGGCTCTGGTGGGTCAGGTTGTCTAACTCAAAGAACAAAATGCGCAGCTTTTGGAGGTGAACGCTCGGCTCCTGAAGGAAAACGAACAACTCAGGAAAGACAACGAGCAACTTAGAGAAGATAATGCGGTTCTTAGGCAGCGTGTTTCAGATCTTGAGCGTCGTCTGGGATCGAACAGTCGTAATAGCAGCAAACCACCTTCGAGCGACGGACTGGCAAAGCCGTCTAGCGATAAGAAACGGCGGACCAAAAGTCAGCGGGGCAAGTCAAATCGAAAGCCTGGCGGCCAACCCGGACATCCCGGCAACACACTGAAACAGGTTGAGAACCCAGACGAGATCACCAGTCATTTTCCGAACCAATGCCAAAACTGTCAGGCCGCGCTTTCGGCGGAGGATACCATAGGTTCTGCGTGCAGACAGGTGTTTGGCCTCAAACCTCCACCGCCGCTTTATGTGACCGAGCATCGTGCGCATATTTGCCAATGCCAGCATTGCGGTGCAAAAACCCGCGCCGATTTTCCTGAAGGGGTAACATCACCCGCCCAGTACGGCGATGAAATAGGGGCGTTGGCCGCCTATTTACAGACGCAGCACTGCATTCCCCAAAATCGCCTGGCGCAGGTTTTTGCGGACATTTTCGGGGTCACAATCACATCGGCAACCCTTTCCAGTCTGGTTGCCAAAAAGGCCGAGCAGATGCTCTGTTTAGCTGAGGCGGTGAAGAACCTGCTGTCCGGGCCTCAAACGGCAGTGAAGCATCTGGATGAAACGGGGTTCAGGATTGGTGGCAGAACGCGCTGGCTTCATATGCTATGCTCCACCGCTCTAAGCCACCTTCGGCTCGGAACTGCGCGAGGTGAAGTGCCACCAGAACTGGCGGGAACGGCAGTGCATGACTGTTTCTCTTCCAACTGGGCAGTGGAAAATGTGACCCATGGATTGTGCAATGCCCACATCTCCCGCGAATTGGAGGCATTGACCGAATATGAAAAAGAAGCTTGGGTGCCGGACATGAAAGCCATTCTGCTCGACGCACTGAAGCTCACGCATGTCGCGCGAATCCAAAATCGGAGCGCGGTCAGCCCGGAGGCAATCACGGATATCGAGCGGCGATTTGATGCCTGTTGCGAGCGTGCTATCGCGTTCCACGAGGCCCAACCGCCTCTCGCGCGCCCAACGAAAGGCAAGAAGCGGGGTCGCCCGAAACGGCGGATTGGGCACAATCTCGCTTTGCGACTCCAAACGCATAAAGCAGCGGTTTTGCTCTTTCTCAATGATCTGCGCGTTCCCTACACGAACAACGAGGCAGAGCGTGATCTCAGAATGACGAAAGTTCGACAAAAGGCCTCGGGAAGCTTTCGAACAGAGGCTGGTGCCGAGAATTTCTGCACTTTACGAACGGTCATTGAAACGGCGCGAAAACAAGGTTGGGACATCCTGAAAACCTTGAAAACCGCGCCTGATCAGCTCATCCTCAACCTCAGACCCGTCTGATGGGCCGTCTATAAAAGCATCAGGTTGGGGTAGCTGGGTAGTTACCTATTTTGTATCTGAGAGCTCAGTGTACCGGCTGCTAAAGGCCCTGGATCTGATCACCAGCCCGGCATTTATCGTCATGAAAGCCGCCAGTGAGTTCCGCGATAAGACCACGGCCATCAATCAACTGTGGCAAACAGACTTCACCTATCTGAAGGTCATTGGCTGGGGCTGGTTTTATCTCAGCACAATCCTCGATGATTATTCGCGATACATCATTGCCTGGAAACTGTGCACCACCATGAACACATCGGATGTGACCGATACATTGGAAATGGCGCTTCAGGCCTCAGGCTGTGACAGGGCCAACGTTGCGCATCAACCACGGCTGCTATCCGATAATGGTCCCTGCTACATATCCAGTGATCTGGCTCAGTGGCTGGATGGGAAAGGCATGGGGCATGTTCGTGGTGCGCCTTATCACCCGCAAACCCAAGGCAAGATAGAGCGCTGGCATCAAACCCTGAAGAACCGCATCCTGCTGGAACACTACTTCCTGCCAGGTGATTTAACCCGGCAGATTGAGGCTTTCATCGAACATTACAATCACCACAGATACCACGAGAGCCTGAAAAACCTCACACCTGCAGACGTCTACTTCGGGCGTGGAACGGAAATAATAAATCGAAGAGAAAGGATTAAACGAAAAACCATCGAAACGCGGCGCTTGCAACACCGCAAACAAGTCGCATAATACAAACAACAGATGAGCTAAAGTCTCTCTAACTCAGACCACCATCTGTATCAAATACCCTGATCACGGACAGGTCCAGACCATATGCTCACTGCTGATAGCAACCCTTTGCACGTTTATGAACCGCCATTGGATTCTTAGATTTCCTTCACCTGCCGGGGTTGTCCGGCGCTATTATGGTGATTGAATAATGACTTTACACATTCCTCTCGTGATGGACGCAAAAGAAGCCGCCAATCAACTCGGATTATCCGTAAGTACGCTTGCAAAGATGCGGCTATACGGGTCCGGCCCTGTTTATTCGAAACTGGGCCGCCGGGTTGTTTACCGACCAGTTGATCTGGACAACTGGATCAAGGCCAATCGATTCAGCTCCACATCTGAATACCCCACTCCAGCTGTATGAGTATTCCTGTGGCCAGGGGCAAGAAACGCAAGCCGGATTTGCGAAAAATCCGAACCACAAGGGTTTACCAGCTTCAGGATATAGCGAACGAACTCAACAGATCGGTCAGAACTGTTAGAAGCTGGGTTAAAGCGGGTTTACCTGTCTTGGAGGGACCAGGTACAGCTCTGGTTGATGGCGCTGTGCTTAAGAACTGGCTGTACGAACAAAGCTTGTCGAAAAAGCAGAAGTGCCTTGCAAACGAATTGTATTGCTTCAAGTGCAGAAAACCACGCAGCGTTCGCCAGGGCAGCCTTTCGTTTCATCCTCGCAACGCCAAAACCATGACGATTAAGGCTTTATGTGGCTCGTGCGGCACCCGCATGAACAGGGCTGCTGCGTCGGCGGATCTCGCACAGATACAAGCACGCTTCCAACCGCCAACGCCGCATACGGCACACCTAGTAGGGTGTGACGACCCCAGTGTTAATAGGCACATATTGCTCCCTTACACTGATCAATCAGATTTGGCGTCGAAAACAGGGCCATCACGCTCCAACATTGCATCAAAGATGCCCGTAAAGTTTCACTGAACCATTGGTTTTGCGACATCCCCAACTAAGAAGGAAATAATCAGTGATGAAACGGAAACTGAACACAGCTAACGAGCGAATCAAGCTGACTTACTTTCACTTTCTAAAAAATGCTGACGGAAAAGCAGAGGCGACCATTCGTCAAAACGAAAAGGCAATTCGTCGTTTCGAAGACTACACGGGTGCTGCGTGTTTCAAGACCTTCGACCAAAAACAGGCCGTCGGTTTCAAGGAGGGATTGGAAAAACAGGACATCGCGCTGGCGACGGTAAACTCCACAATCAATATGCTTAAGCGCTTTTTTGGTTGGTTGGCACTACAACCTGGATACAAAAGCAAGGTAAAATCCAATGACATTGCCTATCTGAGTTTGCCGGAAAAGGCCGTCAGGGCTGCTCAAGCCCCCGCAGACAGGAAGATTCCGACATTGGCGATGGTTGAGGCGGCGGTAAGGCTCATGCCCAACAGAACCGCCATTGAAAAGCGCAACAGGGCAATGATCGCATTATTGGCGCTCACGGCAATCAGGGTAGGTTCATTGATAAGTTTGAAGTTGAAACACTTCGACCAACCGAGAATGCTGGTGAAACAGGCACCGTCGGAAGTATCGACTAAATTCAGCAAGCACATCGATACATTCCTTTGCCCTTTCAGCGATGAGTTTGAAGGCATCTTTATTGATTGGGTGGGTTATATCCGGGAAGTTCAGTTGTTCTCCGGAGATGACCCATTGTTTCCCAAAACGAGCATGGGACAAGACGCGGATAACTGTTTTGCACCCTTGGGGCTGTCGAGAGAACACTGGGTGGGCACAGAGCCTGTTCGCGCTATCCTCAGGTCCGCATTCGATAATGCCGGCATTCCCAGGCACACCCCACACAAATTTCGAAACATGCTGGTGAATGAAGGATATGACCGGGGATTGGGCGTTGCTGAAATGAAAGCACTCAGCCAAAACCTTGGTCACGAAAGCGCCATGACCACTCTAACCAGTTACGGGACAATCGCCACCGAGCAACAAGGCCGGCTAATTCGCAGCTGTGCAGCCAAAGCCGACGACAAGCCGATAACCCATTCTCAGCTAAAAGAAGTTCTAAGTGACTTACAACTGATGAAAACGTGAACGGGACGCCGCTCAGAGGCTTGGCGGTCACCGGATAAACCAATCCCGTCCTTCCATATGATCCGCAGTGCGGTGACATGGGTCAACGAAGGGTATGAAAGAAGCCTGAATGTTGCTGAGATGAAAGCGCTCAGCCAAAATCTTGTATTGGAAGCGCAATGACCAAACCCCATCCGCTCGTCTAGAAACTCCGGGTGAGGCATCCTGCGGTTACTATGTGGTTACTTTTCCAATTCTCAGAAATCTAAAAAAGTATTAAGTTATTGATTGTATTGGTGCGCCATGGGGGATGAAAGTGGGCACTGGATGGAACTTTGCTCGTCATTTTGATAAGAAGAATCGATGAGGTTTGATAATCTTTTCTGTATGCTTGTCATGATTCGACACTTCTTGGTTTAGCGCAGAAATGTCAGATCAAGTCATGCGCTTTACACATTATCGCTCATACGCTGCTCTCTCCACTCAAATTCTTCATCACGTCATCGACATTGGTGGCCTTGATGTACTTCGCCGGATTTTCACCTTCGGCCAGCACGGCAAAATGTTTTTCGCCGCACTTGATTTTGGCACCTTCCTTGTGCCGCAGATCGTCCCACCAGTAGCTGCCCTTGGTTTCGACGACGAAATAGAGTTTGTCGTGACCGTCATCTTCAACCAACACAGCCCAGTCTGGATTGTAGGTGCCAAGCGGAGTCGGCACTTTGAACCAGCCGGGGAGCTTGGCGTAGACCCTCACGGCTTCGTTAGCTTCCAAGCGGTGTTTGTCAAACAAGTTGTCCGCCGATTTCATGCGGCGTCTCTGATTTCAAAGGCGCTGGTTTCGCTTTCTGGGTTCAACCAGACGGGTCCTGCGGGTTGCCAGTCGCGGGTTTTTCCTGACCAGCGTTGCGGGTTTTGCGCGCGAGCAGTTGCATAGAGATTGGCGCGGTTTGCGAGCGTTGCATGATCATGGCCTGCGTGGCGCGCTTCTGGCGTGACAAAGCGGATCGCGCTGTGCAGGTGCTCGCCGTTATACCAAGTGGCGAAGGATTTCACCCAGGCCTGGGCATCTGCCTTTACGGCGAAGCCCTTGCTTGGCCAATTTGGGCGGTATTTGCAGGTGCGGAACAGAGCCTCTGAGAAGGGATTGTCGTTGCTGACGCGCGGACGACTGTAGGACGCGGTGATGCCCAGTTTTTCCATGGTTGTTTTCATCGTTGCCCCCTTCATCGGGCTGCCATTATCAGCGTGCAAAACAAGGGGGCGTGCAGTGCATTCCTCTGCCAGAACAGCTTTCCGGATGAGGACGGCCGCAAGATCTGCGCTTTCGCGCTCATGCACCTCCCAGCCGACGATCTTGCGGCTGAAGATGTCCACGATCAGGTAGAGATAGAAGAACATGCCCGCAACGGGCCCAGGCATCCAGGTAATGTCCCAGGTCCAAACCTCACAGGGCGCAGTCGCCTGATAGCTGGTAGGTGGTTTGCGCCGGACAGGCGGCTTGGCACGGCCCCGATGTTGCTGCTGCCCATCGGCGCGCAAGATGCGGTAGAAGCTGGCTTCTGAAGCCAAATACTGCCCTTTATCAGCCAGTTTGGGCACAATCTGGCTTGGTGGCAGGCTGGCAAATTCCTCAGAATTGCAGACTTCCAAAATAGCCGCACGCTCCGTCGCGCTTAGTTTGTTGGCCGGTTCCGGCCGTGACACAAGCGGGCGTTGATCGGGCTGAACCTGCCCGTCTTTTGTCCAGCGCCGCAAGGTGCGTTCGCTGATTTCCAGCTCGGCACAGGCTTTGGCCAGCCGCGCGCCAGCGGTAATGGCCTCATTGATCAGAGCAACTGCGGTTTGGCGATCTGGGGTGCTGATCATGCGTCCTCTCCGTCCCCCCAGATCGCTGAGACCTTTTTTCGCAGAACAAGAAGCGCTGCTGTTTCAGCCAATGCGCGGTCCTTGCGAGCAAGTTCGCGTTCCAGATCCTTGACCCGTTTCTTCTCTTCCTTGGTCGCGCGCCCTAGACGTGCCGTGCTGGCACGGTCCCAGTCATTCGCCTGCTCGCAAGCAGACCGCCATGCCACAATCTGCGCCGCAAAAAGCCCGCGCTTGCGACAGTATTCGGCCAGATCAACCTCGTTGAGCGCCGCCGTTTCTAACACCGCCGCAAACTTGTCGCGCGAAGACCAGCCCTCGGGACCCACGTCAGCATCGGGCAAAAGTTGGCCCTGGTTGCGCGCCTCCCCACGCCAAGCGAAAAGCGTGGACTCGCCTATGCCCTCTTCCCGCGACAGCTGCCGAATCGGAACATTGTTGGGCGGAAGCATTCGCTTCAGCACAGCCGATTTTCGTTCCAGTGAATATCCCAAGTCATTGTCCTATCCCGCCCACCTCAAAATTAGAGAAAAATAGAGCAGCGGACAACTTCCCTGACACAGGGGGCAAGTCTTCAGCGAACCGTTTTTCGACACCGGCAGAATCATAAACGACGTGTTCGTAGACTGATTTTTGTGTCTCCAAGGTGTTCCTGAGATATCCAGTCAACTCTTCGTGCTGAAAAAGCTCTTGCGCATAATAGTGATCATCGCCCACTCGCTGATAGCTGATGCCGTCAACGAGTGCGAGACGCTTGGTCCGATTGATCCCCTCCGACGCTAGATCAATGAACTCCTGCGGGTTTCGCTTGAAATCATTCAGACGCCGACTTTCTGTGAGAATTATTACCAAGCTCCGACGCGTCAAATGGGTCTTGTCCTGCAAATCCGTCAGCAGGTCCGGCAGCTCGATATCGGTCTCGTTAATTGATGTGAAACCAGACGTGGCGGTTTGAGTGGCTTCTACGCCACCCTTACCAATCGCAATATCTGCCATACGGAATTGCGCACGGGTTCTGGTGATCGGCGGACCGCCGAGAATGGCCGTCGCACAATCTTTGATCAACTTCTCATTATCAAACTCAACGCGATAGGTCGTTTTGTGTTTGATGCGATCCCAGAGCGCCTTGAATCCGTCGCTTCCCAACACCCCCCTGTGTCAGGGAAGTTGTCCGCTGCTCTATTTTTCTCTAATTTTGAGGTGGGCGGGATAGGACAATGACTTGGGATATTCACTGGAACGAAAATCGGCTGTGCTGAAGCGAATGCTTCCGCCCAACAATGTTCCGATTCGGCAGCTGTCGCGGGAAGAGGGCATAGGCGAGTCCACGCTTTTCGCTTGGCGTGGGGAGGCGCGCAACCAGGGCCAACTTTTGCCCGATGCTGACGTGGGTCCCGAGGGCTGGTCTTCGCGCGACAAGTTTGCGGCGGTGTTAGAAACGGCGGCGCTCAACGAGGTTGATCTGGCCGAATACTGTCGCAAGCGCGGGCTTTTTGCGGCGCAGATTGTGGCATGGCGGTCTGCTTGCGAGCAGGCGAATGACTGGGACCGTGCCAGCACGGCACGTCTAGGGCGCGCGACCAAGGAAGAGAAGAAACGGGTCAAGGATCTGGAACGCGAACTTGCTCGCAAGGACCGCGCATTGGCTGAAACAGCAGCGCTTCTTGTTCTGCGAAAAAAGGTCTCAGCGATCTGGGGGGACGGAGAGGACGCATGATCAGCACCCCAGATCGCCAAACCGCAGTTGCTCTGATCAATGAGGCCATTACCGCTGGCGCGCGGCTGGCCAAAGCCTGTGCCGAGCTGGAAATCAGCGAACGCACCTTGCGGCGCTGGACAAAAGACGGGCAGGTTCAGCCCGATCAACGCCCGCTTGTGTCACGGTCGGAACCGGCCAACAAACTAAGCGCGACGGAGCGTGCGGCTATTTTGGAAGTCTGCAATTCTGAGGAATTTGCCAGCCTGCCACCAAGCCAGATTGTGCCCAAACTGGCTGATAAAGGGCAGTATTTGGCTTCAGAAGCCAGCTTCTACCGCATCTTGCGCGCCGATGGGCAGCAGCAACATCGGGGCCGTGCCAAGCCGCCTGTCCGGCGCAAACCACCTACCAGCTATCAGGCGACTGCGCCCTGTGAGGTTTGGACCTGGGACATTACCTGGATGCCTGGGCCCGTTGCGGGCATGTTCTTCTATCTCTACCTGATCGTGGACATCTTCAGCCGCAAGATCGTCGGCTGGGAGGTGCATGAGCGCGAAAGCGCAGATCTTGCGGCCGTCCTCATCCGGAAAGCTGTTCTGGCAGAGGAATGCACTGCACGCCCCCTTGTTTTGCACGCTGATAATGGCAGCCCGATGAAGGGGGCAACGATGAAAACAACCATGGAAAAACTGGGCATCACCGCGTCCTACAGTCGTCCGCGCGTCAGCAACGACAATCCCTTCTCAGAGGCTCTGTTCCGCACCTGCAAATACCGCCCAAATTGGCCAAGCAAGGGCTTCGCCGTAAAGGCAGATGCCCAGGCCTGGGTGAAATCCTTCGCCACTTGGTATAACGGCGAGCACCTGCACAGCGCGATCCGCTTTGTCACGCCAGAAGCGCGCCACGCAGGCCATGATCATGCAACGCTCGCAAACCGCGCCAATCTCTATGCAACTGCTCGCGCGCAAAACCCGCAACGCTGGTCAGGAAAAACCCGCGACTGGCAACCCGCAGGACCCGTCTGGTTGAACCCAGAAAGCGAAACCAGCGCCTTTGAAATCAGAGACGCCGCATGAAATCGGCGGACAACTTGTTTGACAAACACCGACACGGCTTCACGGGTGCGAACAATAACCCTTTCATCGGCATTCTTAATATCCAGTTTTCCGGCAAGTTTATGGAGTATTTCCGTGATCCCGGCGTTCTGTTCTGAAAACTCTTCTGGCAGCTCAAGAGCACCTTCTTTCAACGCCGTGCGTAAGCTATCTTGAACCTTGCCCCGTCCATCGACTAACTCGTTTTCTTTCAGAAAATCCCATATCTGTTCAGATTTTTCTACGCCCAATGGCTGCGTCGTACCGTCTTCAGCAGTCACAGCCAGTGCTGCAAACTGGTGCTTCTCAACAATACCAAACCGAATACCGGTATCTTTCTCAATTTCCTTTTGGAGGTTTTCAGCAAACTGCTCATAGCTCTCGGTTGCGATGACCGTGAGCGTGTTGATGTCAAAGCCTCGCAGACGCTCTCCTTCCTGATTCACACAAAGGCGAAGGCCCCGCCCAATCGTCTGTCGCCGTTCGCGCTCAGTGCCCATGTCTCTGAGTGTGCATATTTGGAAGATATTCGGATTGTCCCATCCCTCTTTCAGCGCCGAATGGGAGAAGATGAATTTCAGCTTTGAGTCAAAGCTAAGCAGCTTTTCCTTCTCTTTCATGATCAGGTTATAGGCGCGCTCCGCATTGTCGCGGTTTGTCTGGTTGTTTTCAGCCGTCTCGGTCCAGCCACCTTTTTTGTCGATTGAGAAGTAGCCGTTGTGGACCTCTTCGGCGCCAATATCGAGATCGATTTTCTCGAAAAGAGTCTGATAATCGGACTGTTTCGCCAGCTTGCGATATTCTTCTTCAAACATCAGGGCGTATTTGCCCTTCACGGCTTTTCCTTCTTCGTCGTATCGGCGGTAATGTTCGACGCTGTCGATAAAGAAGAGGCTGAGAACCTTAACTTCCCGTTTCTGGGCGGCAAATCGCATTTCCTTGTCCAGATGTTCCTTGATCGTGCGGCGGATCATTAGGCGCTTCAAGTCATCTGGATTGACGCCTCCAACTTCCTCGCCCGGTTTCAGGATATATTCGCCGCCCGGCATGCTGATTTCCATGGACTGATTGCCAGTCCCACAGGTGATCGTCCCTATGCGAAAGTTCTCATAGATCGCGCGACCGGTTTCCTGCTCCAGATCGTCTCCGTCCTCAATGGTCATCACATCGCGGCGGATATTTCCACCTCTCATAACATCCAGTTCAATCTTGGCTGTGATGGAGCCACGTATATTCCTGGTTTCGATCAGTTTGACATAGGCTTTGTTGTGACCACCCTCTAATTCCAGTGCGGCCACTTCGATCTGCTTGACTAGCGCGCGTTCATAGGCATCCACGGCATCAAGGCGATAGAGCATGTGGTGCTTGTCCACATGGGTTGCGGAGTAGCGCAAAGTGCAGAGCGGGTTCATGGCTTCAAGTGCAGATTTTCCTGCACCCCTCAACCCGCCGTCAACGCTTTGCGGCTCATCGACGATGATGATCGGGTGGGTTGCCTTCACCAGATCAATTGGTTTTTCGCCGCCAGTTTTCTCGCTGTCTTTATAGAGATTGTTGACATCTTTCTTATTTATCGCGCCGACGGTGACGACCATGATCTGGATGTTGGAACTGGTGGCAAAGTTTCGGACTTGGCCGAGCTTGCTGGAATCGTAGAGGAAATACTCGTAGCCCTTGGCAATAGGATACAGGTTTTCAAAATGCTCCCGTGTGATCTGAAGGGTTTTATAAGTGCCTTCCTTGATAGCGATGGAGGGCACGACAATCATAAATTTGGTGAATCCGTAGCGTTTATTCAGTTCGAAAATTGTGCGCAGATAGACATATGTCTTGCCAGTTCCGGTCTCCATTTCAACGGTGAAATCACCGCTTGCCATAGAGTCCGATGGGCGCAGGCCGCTGCGGAGTTGAATGGCGCGCAAATTCTCCAGAATTTCATCGTCCAGAAGCTGCAATCGGTTTCCGATACCAAGCTGGTTTTCAGTCATGCCCAGCGAAGGTGGGCCAGACTCATGCTGCATCGTGACAGTGAATTCCGTACGACAGATATCTTGTCCTTTGAACAGATCGGCCACAGACTCGATAGCCGCGTGTTGATAGTCCAAGTCATCTTCAAAATGTAATTTCACTATGCAACCTCCCCCAGTTGCCAACTTTTGGTCATGACGGAGAGAAGTTCTTTTTGCCGTTCGTCCAACACATCTGGTGTCCACTCAGGTGTATTGAGAACCTGGGTCGTTAGCACATATGAGGAGACCTGACTTTTACCGGTGAAATATTCAGATTTTTTTCGGTCAAAATCGTAGTTTCGGGCTTTTGAATTCCGTCTCTGATTCAATGGAACGAGGTTCGCAATCCTGTGAATCCAAGCCTGCCTTTCATCAACGTCTGGCCATATTGTCGCCCACTCACTTTCAGGATCGACTGTTTGCGGCAAAACATGCTCAATTGTTAAGATTGAGTGGTCATAGGACGCCGCCGCATCCGACATGAAGGCATCAAGACGCAGAATGATATAATTTCTACGGCGCGCCGTTAGCTCGTATACATTTCCATCCAGCGCTTGCCTCATCGAGAGCTTTTCGTCTTCCGTCAGATCGACCTCCGAAATCGGGACCTCAATACTATGGTCCCGCTCCAAACCTTCGATCAATTCGACGTATCGGTCTATGCGTTCGTTTATGTTTTTAGCACAAACATGCATGCAGGAAGCTAGGCGTTCCAACTTCTTGAAGAACCAAAGAACGTATTCCGGATTGTGCTTCTGTTGTGACAGGAAGAGAATGGCGGGCGGTATCCAGTCCGAATTGTCAATTCGGTTCAGCCACCGAAGATGAGTATTAACATCCTGTGCGTTGGCCGACGCTTCGTAATTTGACTTTTTGATGATTGCCAATGCATCCGCATAAGGTTCAAGCACGTCCTCGATTAGCTTTGTCGGGGAAGTGACGGAGCTTAAGACGTGGGTCCGGAACTCCTCAAGTAGCGCGCGCTTTGCCTTGTCCTTGGCGTATAACATACGGACATAGGTGAACAGGTCATTAAATCCGTTACGACCAAGCTCAACTTCCATATCCTCCCAGCGGTCATTGTAACTGTCTTTGTTGGTTTCCCCTTCAACTTTCCCAATGATGTCGGCCTTAATGATGTCCGTGGGCTGTAAATCAAGACCCCGGCTGTTCATAACGGAAAAAACGCGAAATGCTGATTGTTGACTTGGTGTGGAAACCGCAACCAGAAAACAACGTTGCAAAAGAAATTTTACGAAGTCATTTAGTGCATCAGCTCCATTCTCAAACTTGCTGTCCAAGCATTGCCAAAAATATTTGCTGTTTGACTGGATGTTTTGCTGAGACTCATTCGCCAGGGACTGCGGATCAAGATTATGCAGTCCATCAAAATTCAGCACTTGGACAAATTGCTCAAAAAGGCCTCTGTCACGCTCGCGCAATGTCAGGCGGGGCTTTGCTTCCAACCCTTCAAATTCGTTGCCTGGCTCCTTAATGTATTTGGTCAGTGTATCCTTGTGTGCTCCGGACATTCTGGAAGCAAGTGTTGCGAGCAGAATGGTCAAAGTCGTTAATCGTTGCTGCCCGTCAATCACCTCTGCGTGAGGGACGCCTTCTTGTTTTATGAGCACAATACTTCCCAGAAAATACCCTTCTTCTGGTTCTGTACGGAAGAAATCGTACAGGTCATCAAACAGTTCAGATGCCTCATCTACAGTCCAAGCGTAGGGTCGCTGGTACGATGGAATTATATATTCGAAATCGGAGCTGAATATTTTCGCCAAGGTGTATTCCGCACCGCTAATTTTCTTACTCATGCCGCCCCCTTACAAACTACGTACATGAGCGATACCATTCTGTTCCAGAATGGCCGTCATGTTGGTTTTGGCGATGTCATCGGCGAAAGCGCTGTCACGGAATACTACCTGCGTGTCGCTGGCAGGCTCAAGTTCCCGATGCCAGGCGACGATGCCTTGGGCGACGGTTTCCACTTCGTCGCGGCTGATCGCGATGTTGAGACAGGCAAACAGCACTCCGTAGCCGATGCTGTAGACTGCCTTGTCCTCGATTTCCTTTTTCTCAATAGGCACGGCCAGATCAACGCCGCGTTTCAGCAGAAGCTCATAGAGGACATCTCTTTCGCTTCGGCCTTGCACCAGATGCTCCGCATGGTCCAGAAGAGTCTGTTCCAGATCGCCCTTGTCGGGGTTCCACATACGGATGTTGCTACTGTCAAGTTTGAATACCTTGAAGCCAAGATCGCCGCAGTAGTCTGGTATTTCTTCTTTGACCTTTCCTGCGGCGCGGAGTATGCGTTCCTTTCCGATGTCCGCTATCGTTGAAAATCCTGCTTTCGCCGCATCTGAGGATAGATCGAGGTGCTCGGGAAGCTGAACCATAATCAAACGTCGATTGCCCGTGTCAGCTACATTTTGATTGAACACCGCATGGGCCATCGCCGCTGACCCAGCGAAAAAATCCAGAACTAAATCACCCGATTTATCATGGGTTCCAATAGTAAGAAGGTGTTCCATTAACCCTGTAGGCTTTGGAAAATCAAAAATCTTTGCATTTCCGAATAATTTTACAATTTCAGTAACTACCCAGCTACCCCAACCTGATGCTTTTATAGACGGCCCATCAGACGGGTCTGAGGTTGAGGATGAGCTGATCAGGCGCGGTTTTCAAGGTTTTCAGGATGTCCCAACCTTGTTTTCGCGCCGTTTCAATGACCGTTCGTAAAGTGCAGAAATTCTCGGCACCAGCCTCTGTTCGAAAGCTTCCCGAGACTTTTTGTCGAACTTTCGTCATTCTGAGATCACGCTCTGCCTCGTTGTTCGTGTAGGGAACGCGCAGATCATTGAGAAAGAGCAAAACCGCTGCTTTATGCGTTTGGAGTCGCAAAGCGAGATTGTGCCCAATCCGCCGTTTCGGGCGACCCCGCTTCTTGCCTTTCGTTGGGCGCGCGAGAGGCGGTTGGGCCTCGTGGAACGCGATAGCACGCTCGCAACAGGCAGCAAATCGCCGCTCGATATCCGTGATTGCCTCCGGGCTGACCGCGCTCCGATTTTGGATTCGCGCGACATGCGTGAGCTTCAGTGCGTCGAGCAGAATGGCTTTCATGTCCGGCACCCAAGCTTCTTTTTCATATTCGTTCAATGCCTCCAATTCGCGGGAGATGTGGGCATTGCACAATCCATGGGTCACATTTTCCACTGCCCAGTTGGAAGAGAAACAGTCATGCACTGCCGTTCCCGCCAGTTCTGGTGGCACTTCACCTCGCGCAGTTCCGAGCCGAAGGTGGCTTAGAGCGGTGGAGCATAGCATATGAAGCCAGCGCGTTCTGCCACCAATCCTGAACCCCGTTTCATCCAGATGCTTCACTGCCGTTTGAGGCCCGGACAGCAGGTTCTTCACCGCCTCAGCTAAACAGAGCATCTGCTCGGCCTTTTTGGCAACCAGACTGGAAAGGGTTGCCGATGTGATTGTGACCCCGAAAATGTCCGCAAAAACCTGCGCCAGGCGATTTTGGGGAATGCAGTGCTGCGTCTGTAAATAGGCGGCCAACGCCCCTATTTCATCGCCGTACTGGGCGGGTGATGTTACCCCTTCAGGAAAATCGGCGCGGGTTTTTGCACCGCAATGCTGGCATTGGCAAATATGCGCACGATGCTCGGTCACATAAAGCGGCGGTGGAGGTTTGAGGCCAAACACCTGTCTGCACGCAGAACCTATGGTATCCTCCGCCGAAAGCGCGGCCTGACAGTTTTGGCATTGGTTCGGAAAATGACTGGTGATCTCGTCTGGGTTCTCAACCTGTTTCAGTGTGTTGCCGTGATGTCCGGGTTGGCCGCCAGGCTTTCGATTTGACTTGCCCCGCTGACTTTTGGTCCGCCGTTTCTTATCGCTAGACGGCTTTGCCAGTCCGTCGCTCGAAGGTGGTTTGCTGCTATTACGACTGTTCGATCCCGGACGACGCTCAAGATCTGAAACACGCTGCCTAAGAACCGCTTATCTTTCTCTAGTTGCTCGTTGTCCCTTTCCTGAGTTGTTCGGTTTCCTTCAGGAGCCGAGCGTTCACCTCCAAAAGCTGCGCATTTTGTTCTTTGAGTTAGACAACCTGACCCACCAGAGCCATGACCACATCAATCAGTTCTGATTTTGAGAAATCAGCAAGAATTTCAGGCGTCAGATTTTCGAGTTTCATCCTCGCAGTCAAACACCAAAATGAAAAAAGTGGAACCTCAAATATGCGCCATGAATCAAATTGTCGCACCTAATGGCAGCAGAAATAGGGTAGCTGAGTAGTTACAATAATTTTCATATCCCCCAATATTCGGTAGAGGCAAATATCGGCTTAGAGCCAGTCATCCCTGTCCATACGGGCATGAAGGACGCGGATAATATCTACGCCGCTGTCATCGGGTTTATAAAAAACAAGATAGTGTGAATATTCGTAACTACTCAGCTACCCTATTTCTGCTGCCATTAGGTGCGACAATTTGATTCATGGCGCATATTTGAGGTTCCACTTTTTTCATTTTGGTGTTTGACTGCGAGGATGAAACTCGAAAATCTGACACCTGAAATTCTTGCTGATTTCTCAAAATCAGAACTGATTGATGTGGTCATGGCTCTGGTGGGTCAGGTTGTCTAACTCAAAGAACAAAATGCGCAGCTTTTGGAGGTGAACGCTCGGCTCCTGAAGGAAAACGAACAACTCAGGAAAGACAACGAGCAACTTAGAGAAGATAATGCGGTTCTTAGGCAGCGTGTTTCAGATCTTGAGCGTCGTCTGGGATCGAACAGTCGTAATAGCAGCAAACCACCTTCGAGCGACGGACTGGCAAAGCCGTCTAGCGATAAGAAACGGCGGACCAAAAGTCAGCGGGGCAAGTCAAATCGAAAGCCTGGCGGCCAACCCGGACATCCCGGCAACACACTGAAACAGGTTGAGAACCCAGACGAGATCACCAGTCATTTTCCGAACCAATGCCAAAACTGTCAGGCCGCGCTTTCGGCGGAGGATACCATAGGTTCTGCGTGCAGACAGGTGTTTGGCCTCAAACCTCCACCGCCGCTTTATGTGACCGAGCATCGTGCGCATATTTGCCAATGCCAGCATTGCGGTGCAAAAACCCGCGCCGATTTTCCTGAAGGGGTAACATCACCCGCCCAGTACGGCGATGAAATAGGGGCGTTGGCCGCCTATTTACAGACGCAGCACTGCATTCCCCAAAATCGCCTGGCGCAGGTTTTTGCGGACATTTTCGGGGTCACAATCACATCGGCAACCCTTTCCAGTCTGGTTGCCAAAAAGGCCGAGCAGATGCTCTGTTTAGCTGAGGCGGTGAAGAACCTGCTGTCCGGGCCTCAAACGGCAGTGAAGCATCTGGATGAAACGGGGTTCAGGATTGGTGGCAGAACGCGCTGGCTTCATATGCTATGCTCCACCGCTCTAAGCCACCTTCGGCTCGGAACTGCGCGAGGTGAAGTGCCACCAGAACTGGCGGGAACGGCAGTGCATGACTGTTTCTCTTCCAACTGGGCAGTGGAAAATGTGACCCATGGATTGTGCAATGCCCACATCTCCCGCGAATTGGAGGCATTGACCGAATATGAAAAAGAAGCTTGGGTGCCGGACATGAAAGCCATTCTGCTCGACGCACTGAAGCTCACGCATGTCGCGCGAATCCAAAATCGGAGCGCGGTCAGCCCGGAGGCAATCACGGATATCGAGCGGCGATTTGATGCCTGTTGCGAGCGTGCTATCGCGTTCCACGAGGCCCAACCGCCTCTCGCGCGCCCAACGAAAGGCAAGAAGCGGGGTCGCCCGAAACGGCGGATTGGGCACAATCTCGCTTTGCGACTCCAAACGCATAAAGCAGCGGTTTTGCTCTTTCTCAATGATCGGCGCGTTCCCTACACGAACAACGAGGCAGAGCGTGATCTCAGAATGACGAAAGTTCGACAAAAGGTCTCGGGAAGCTTTCGAACAGAGGCTGGTGCCGAGAATTTCTGCACTTTACGAACGGTCATTGAAACGGCGCGAAAACAAGGTTGGGACATCCTGAAAACCTTGAAAACCGCGCCTGATCAGCTCATCCTCAACCTCAGACCCGTCTGATGGGCCGTCTATAAAAGCATCAGGTTGGGGTAGCTGGGTAGTTACGAATATTCTTTGATTGGTGCATAACGCATTCCCATAAGCTCGGACCTTGCAGTATGGTGAATGGCTCCAATATAGGGCATCTTGCCCAGCATCTGGTAGGTTTCTTCAGCCAGATCATAAAGCCTTAATGCCGCGTCAAGATTATTCCTCGCGATATTGCGTGCGTGACCATCCAGATCGGCTTCCGCCTGAGGGCGGATTTGATAAAGACGCCTTTTCACTCAGAAGCATTCTTCGTCAAAGCTGCCTTTTTATCGGCCCAGTAGTTTTCATCTGGTGTAACTGACGGACCGCTTGCCATGCCTTCCGCAAGCAAACGATCCAATTTTTCCCCGCGCCGATGGTTACGTACCAGGCTCGCAACAAAATCACTCGCGCTCGAATACCCACCGGATTCAATCGCGCTATCGATCCAATGCCTCAACTCCGGGGCAAGGGAAACTGTTAAGCGTTCTGTAGCCATCGTTTGATCTCCTTACAATTTCTCTGCATAATAATTCATAATAATTATGCATGCAATCTAAACCTTAGGAAATCCCGATCCCTTTCTTGCGGCCTATATCCCACGATATGCCGCCGCCGCTGCTCATGATGCCGGATACGGCTTGTCCCCGTGCGCGCTCCAGTACGGAGCGCCATGGCACAAGGGTGAACTCTTTGGATTTTTCTATGAGGGCATAGCGGCCACTGGCAAGCTCAACGGGCTTTGAATAGGTGCCTTCAATTTTATCGCCCTTTTGAGCTTGCCTGAATGCCTTGCCGGTTTCATCAGAAATACTGGCCGCTACCTTTGTCACTTCGCGGCCTTCCAGCGTCTTCAAAAGACCTCGTTGATAGCGAACGTCCTTGTCTGTTTCTTCGGCAAACCCTTTGGCCACGAGCCAAGCCTGCCGCCGTTTCAAGGCCTCCGCCACCTCGGCCCCGAAACCTCGGTTACTCATGGATGTTTTTGCGCCATCAAGCAGGGTTCGATCAAGCCAGGTCGCGCCCGTTGCCTGCGTCTGTACCTCAAGGGAAAACTGCGACCGTGTCATAACCGTAACGGGGGACCGTTCGGCCTGCGCCTTATTGATCTCTGAAACCTCTTGCAGATAATCGCTCGGCACTTCCCATGTGCCGTCAGAAAACCGCCGGGCGATATTATGCTGCCGCAAGGATTCAAGCCTGCGACTATGGGTGCGGATGAACTCCTTTGAGGCGCTGGGATCATGGCGCGCATGCAACTCGGTGCTATAAAGCCCCGTGTTGGATTTTGCGACTTCGGCAATGGTGTGATCGGTTTCGCGCGGGCTTGTGTTTTGCCCGGCGAGTTCGACGATACTGCCGGTCCTGTAGGCGTCAATATCGGCTGGCTGGCCAATATCGGCATAGTGGGTTTTACCATCGACGCCCTCCACGACCAGATAATAGCGGTCACTCGCTTCATCAGATAGGCCTTTGCCAGTCAGCCTGCCAATGATCTTTTTCCCTGGCTCCTCTTCAAGGCGGAAAATTTCATAGTCCCTGCTTAATGCAGGCCTGCCGCTTCGGGCCATTTCCGCGTGCATGGTCTTGATGATGTCGCCGCGCAATCCAAGATCGCGCAAGGTGGCTTCCATATCTTTGGACAAAGACCAGACCCCCGGATTGACTTCGGTGGCAAGTTGCATGTCCTGTAATTTCATCAGGCGGCCAAGCCGGAGCGTGTGATTGAAACGGGCATATCCTTTGCCCGGCTGCCCGCGCATATCAACCATGCCGCCGTCGGCCATGCGGAGAAGTTTTCTGTCGATTGAGGTAAACCGGTCCTGGGTGACTTCGCGGCGCAAGGCGGATGTTATTTCATGATCCTGACGCGGTCCAAGCTCGGCGGTCATCAGTTCGCTGGCGCGTTCACGAAACCCGGTCGAGATATAGTCTTTGGCGATGATCAGGTCTTTGCCATCATCGGCTATACCGCGCACGACGATATGGGTGTGGGGGTTGTCCGTATTGTAATGATCGACGGCAACCCAATCGAGCCTGGTGCCCAGGTCCTTTTCCATCCGCTCCATCAGGTCGCGGGTATAGATTTTCATATCATCGAGCTCGATGGCGTCTTCTGGCGAGACGATAAAGCGAAACTGGTGTCTGTCCTCTTTGCATTGATCGAGGAAACGATCGCCGTCCACTTCATCTATTGTGGTGTTGTAAAGTTCCCCCGGCTCGCCCTCTTGTGACACGCCGTCCCGCTGGATATAACGCAAATGCGCCCCGGCCTTGCGAATACCGGCACCCGCCATTTTGACAAAGCGCGCTTTGATGACAACACGCCGGTGCCGCAGCCGCGCCTGACCGTCCGGCATGCGCCGGGCAGCCGCCTGATTCCCCCGTCCGATATTTCGTCCGGTAAAGCCATATTTTTGCCTGGGACTTTGAAGCCGGGCATTCTTCCGGCCAACAGCATTCAGGACACGGGTGACATAGCGCTTGCCGGAACTGCGGCCAAGATCGCGAAGCCGTCCCAGCCTGGGCCTGAAATCATCATCGCCTTTGTTTGCCAATGAAACCGCCCCTCAAAATAGCTAACCTATTGAATCCCTTTAAATTCCACAAAAGTGTGGGCTGGTCAGATTGAATATTATCAATGACTTGGCCAAACTCATAGCCCACATGGCACCCGCCAGGTGGGCGCAAAAACCGATGTGCAGACTGGGATGGCTCTGGGCACGCCCACATTCCTTTTATCTCGCCTTCCGCTTCGCGCCATCCTCCTGCTCCCTGTCCTGAATGTTTCCAACGGCGGTGTTGACCCCGTCGGCATCTGGTACCCAGGTGAATATCGGGACGGCAATGCCGACAATATCCTCTGTATCGAGTGGAGCAAAATAGCGTCCGTCAAAACTGTCCGGGGCGTCCATGAGAGCAAAAAACCGTGTCGATTTGAGAAGGGTACAGCCCTGCCAAACGGGTAAAAGGCGGCCCTGACGGTCCCTTGTCAAAGCCGTGGCAACCGGTTTTTTGTTAACGAAAATGGTCTCCCCGTGACGGCAAACTTCGTCGCCGGACAGGGCAACAATCCGCTTAATAAGCGGGACATTGTAGGGGAGATAATGTCTTTTCGCGGCCATCATCCTGAAGCCGGGCGGCGTCGGAACGACGGCAAACGCCCCCCGTTTCAGACTGCTGGCCGTACGAATGCGATAAAAGCCGATGGGTGCGGAAGCGGATGCATTATAGGTGAATTTTATCGGGAATCTGACCATCATCGGCACCGCAACAATGACGAGCGCAAGGACGAGAAGGACCAAAATTTGCGCCTGCTTTTTCATGGCGCGACCCTCCTCTCCAACAGCCAGGCATGATGTTGTCTGATCTCATATGGAAGCGGATCAAGGGAAGCATTGAGGCGGGCACTGGTCTGTATCCAGTACCACGGCGCAACGTCTGCGAGGTCGATGTCGGTCTGTTCAATGAGGTCAATTGCTGCAAACAGGCGATGCACACGGGCCTTGCCGGAGATGTCCAGGAGCATCTCTGCACCGGGGGTTATGCCCGGAATAGTGTAGACGGCTTTCGTTGGGTCACCGCCGCGAAGGACAAAAAAGCGCCAGCTCTTGGTGCCATGGTCATTGGCCTCCCAGCGGACATAGCCAAAAATGGCCCCGCATGGGTAATACTCAAAAGCTTCACGTCCGGCATAGTCATCGCGGTATTTCGGAATGCCGAAACGAACATAATAATTGAACGTATCACGGCCATAATGCAGGTGAACACGGGTCAGATAATCGGTCACTTTTCTCCTCCGTTGTCATCGGAAGAGATCGGATTTTTGACGCCGTAACCGCGTGCTTTTTGACGTTTATGATCTTGAGACCAGCGATCCAGATCATCCACATGATAGACAATGCGCCGCCCGTGATCGCGAAAAACAGGCCCGCGTCCCTCACACCGCCACTTATTGAGCGTATGCCGACTGAGCTTCAGGCGATCCGCCGCTTCGTCAATGTCGAGGTAAGGCGTTTCACTGATCTGCCTGGACACTTTGTTGGAAGGGCTATCCTCGTTCATCACGCATGGTCTCCGTCAGGACTAATCGATATATTTCGATCAATTCTGATGGAGAGACGCAGGGTTTTGCAGACTCGCATTCTGCGTCCCCCAAAAACGTGTGGATCAGAAATCAGCCTTTTCGGGATCGGTTAAAGAAAACTCGATGACCTTTGGTGACGAAATTTCGACCTTTTTTCAGAAGCCGGTACGTCCGGCTTTGCACATGATGACTGATATTGTCCCAGCCGTCTCTGACGGCTTCTTCGCCGAAAATGCGGATGGCAATCTCCCTTTGGGAAAGGCCAAACCGTGCCAAATCGAGTGCGTAGAGTATGTCCGGTGTCAAGTGGAACCGTGCTGGCACCATGCAATATGACGGCTTGAACCGGCCCTGTTTGAGCAGGGAATCAAGGCATGAAATGGCGTCAATCTGTTGTGTCAGAATACCGGGGGCAGAAGCTCTGATTTCAAAATAGACATCTTCATGAAGGTCAACTTCCACATCAAACACAAGCTGCAAAGACTGCTTTTCTTTTGAAAGAAGCAAATGCTGTTTGCCGTCACTGCTGCGTACCATTGCCCGATTGCAAGGCAATCTGGAAAGGATCGCACCAGACGATTTATCGCGATTGTCGCGCTCGGTTGCCACGCATTTTAATACCCCTGGATTATGGGCCGGTGACCAAAACGGGCGGACGACTTCCGAGGTTTTCCTGGGGTCACGGGAAAAAAAGCAGGCCGAACCGGGTAGCGGCAGCGGTCTCATCCCGCGCGATTAGCGGAATATCCTGACGGGTTTGCGCCGTGACAGGATAGGAAGCATAGCGCGCCCACGCTTTATGATATGCAGGGTCTCGGCGGATAAATTCCCACGCCCACGCCTCAATGCTCATATTGTCATGGAGGTAGTTATATTGGTTTTTCTCCGGTTCATCATCGGTCATGACTGGTGCCCAATTCCAGGAATTGTTTCAGTCTCCCGATCTCTCTCCCTGTCGATCTGGAAAAGTTTTGCGTACCCGGAAGGCTCAAATTGTAATCCCATAAGTTGTGTAAAATGATATGTCTATGTTGTGTCGTTATCATATCTCCCAAGTTTTCAACGATTTTTATTATCAAACAACCTCTATAATTGAATGAAAGTCTGATGTTTGTTTGAGCGCTTAATTGAAAAGCCTGACAAGTCGAGCCTCATCAAACTCCTCCGCCGGGTGACAATTTTGTGTTCCCTCACACTCACCTGCGTGAGGGAACACAGTGCCTATGCTCAATCCTCAGGGTTCCAGAGGATCGCGCTGACGCCTTCCTTTTCCTGCCCGGACGCCGGTCCGAGGTTGGCATAGATTTTACGGGAGCCAAGTTCCGGTGCTGCGAATGTGAGTGAGATATAGGGGTTTCCGCTTGCCTTTCCGATCCGGTTCCAGCCGCCGCCGATCTCCACTTTGTCTTCCGTGTAGACCCGGTAGTCGGGCTGTCTGTCGGCTTCCTTTTTGTTGTTTTGCAGAATAACGATGCGTTTCTTGAGGCTCATCATTGTGAGCTGTCCGGCAAAACCGTTTTCAGTTTCTGTTACATATCCAATTGCCTGTGCCATTTTTTCGTCTCCTTTGTTAAGAGCGGGGCGTCCATCGCCTCGGCTCGTGCGAGACCGTTATGGCGCTCGGATGGTATTCTCACCCTTTAGGGCCGGACTGCTAATTTTCACTTTTTTGACCACTTGATGGTGTGCGCGAGGAGCCGCTTGCGGCGGGGAAAAAAGTGAAAATTAGCGGTTGAGAATGACAGCCGTTCGCCATAGGTCATTTCAGCAGAGCCAAGGCGTTGGGTGTTTCGCTCCACCAAATTTATGGAGACGAAAAATGGTACGGTGGGTTGGATCGCTACAAATTTAAACGGTTTTGTCGGACAGCTCTCACTGCCGGACCGTGGATGCCAGACAATTCTATTCTGCCAAAGAGGAAACAGGCGCAGCCTGATTACCGGGTTTGCGCGGAAAGCACATCCAGGTCAGAGACGGAGCCTGATCGCAACCGGGCGGAAACCCGTATATCTCACTCACGCCCCGCCGCCTGGATGCTTGAAAATTATGACATCCCTGGTCAATTTGAGTGGATTAATGAGGGAATTGCCGCCGTCTATGAAGCCTTGAAGACTGACTATGGATTGCCTGTTTCTTCGGTGTTTCGTGTGTGACGGAACAAAAATATAGCCTTCCCCGATTGAAAAAAGGACATATGGATTTGGAGCTCGGACGCGGTCATGCCGCTGCCCGAGTGCCTTCGCCTTGCCGGGTTGCCAAGAGATAGTCGGCGGCTTTGCTGGCAAGGCTGGCGGCGCGGAAAATCGCTCTATCATCTTCTTTCAGGACTTCCAGCCATGACGCGATGTAGTCCGTGTGCCGAACGGTGGGCGTGATGAGAAGTGACGCGCATACAAAAGCACTGGTCATTTCTGCGACAAGTTCTTCATGGGCATAGGGCTTGCTGCCTTTGCTATGGTTCAAGTCCCGATCAAGGCGAGACTTATGGCCTGTCCAGTGCCCCAGTTCATGAAAACAGGTGCGGTAATAATTGATCTGTTCATGAAAGGCGGGTTGTGGCGGCACCTGGATAAAATCCTGTGACGGTACATAAAAAGCCCGATTACCATGAACCCGGAAATCGGCTTCCGTATCCTTTATCAAGGCTTCAGCGTGGGGGATTTGCTCACGTTCTGGAAGCTCAGGCGCGTCCGTATAGAGGTTCTCTGGCAAGCCTTCGCATTGCTCAATATTGAAAACAGAATAGCGTTTCAGGAAGGGAACACGCTGCGGATCACGGTGTTCGTTCTGCGCAGTCCGGCGTTCTTCCCTGGTTATGAAACTGTCTGCATAAACGATGGTGGTGGATTTCTCGCCCTTGCGAACATGACCACCAAGCGTCTCCGCCTGTTTGTAAGTCAGCCAGCTTTGAAGCTGAAAACCACGGTCAAAGACGGCTCCCCATAAAAGCAGAATATTGATGCCGGAATAGTTTTTGCCGGTGTCCGCATTGGCGGGAAGTCCGATCCCCGCCGCGCCATCTGGATTGCCCCAGGGCTGAACCCAGGGCACCCGGCCTTGTTCCAGTTCCTGAATGATGCGGGCTGTCCCTTGTCCGTAAACTGTTTGCCGCTCCTGTGGTGCTTGTTTGTTTTGCCTGGTCATTGGGTCTTTCTCCATCCTCTTCGCCGCGTTTTTCCCCGGAGGCGGGGGGCGGTGAAGAGGCCGGTTAGCCCCAAGCTTCAGGGCGCGACGCAATATTTTTGGTAGGAGAAATGAAACGACTGAGACGCACTTAAAGCCAAAACTGTTGCGGCGTGACCGCTTGGGGCTAGAAAGGCCGACCGCCCACCAGCCGACAGGGGAAAACACTCCAAAAGTCACCGACATCCAGTCGGTGCCATTGCGATATCTTGAGATGATCTTCGGGCGTTGCGGGGTGTCCCCGCTGGAAGGGGGTGTGCTGAAATCAGGCCCATTCGGGGCTGGTTGAAGTCAGGGGGAAGGCTTTCCCCCGCAGAAGCCAAATGGAAAGAGTTCCTTCAAGGAGGACGATGACGGTATTGGTAGAGACATCGATAATCATTGCAAACGTGGAATGAGTATATTATACTACCTGGTAGGATAACGTCGCCAGTGGAGATAGATCACATGAGCATGGTCAAAAAGAGCATTTCAGTCACCGACCAACAGGACGGTTGGATCAAGGCACAAATCAAGACCGGGCATTTTGGTAATGAAAGTGAGGTCATTCGTGAATTGATCCGGGAACGGCAGATCAGGGAGCAGGAAACACCGGCGGAAATAGAAGCCATTCGCGCGGCGCTGATTAAGGGTGAGAAAAGCGGTTTTAGCGATCAGTCCGTAGACGAAATATGGGAAGACACACGGCAACGCCACAGATCAAAACATGTCTGAATACCGGCTCAGTGAAGCCGCCAGAGAAGATTTAATGGGCATCGCCGCCTATGGTGATGAAAAGTTCGGCGTTGCTCAATCCAATCACTATCGTGACATGCTAAAGCGCCGCTTTGCGATCATGGCGGAGCAACCGGCCCTATATCCCGCCGTGGATCATATCAGGCCGGGTTATCGCCGCAGCGTATGCGGCGTGCATTCAATTTACTATCGGGTTGAAAATGGTGGTGTTGAGATCATCCGCATTTTAGGACGCCAGGATCACACAAAGGCATTCTAAGGCCGGAGGGCCTCTGTTTGTCTCACTTGGGATTGAAATATATCGCCTGCTACTGACACGGGGCCGATCAGGACTGAAAGGGACGAATTGTGATTTAACATATTGTTATTATGGAGAAATATTGATTGTTCAGAGCATGGTCAGTATACTGATCTGATGCCCGCCTTCTTGTATGAGAAGGCTAATGGACAGCAAGAAAGACAAAAAGCATCGTGCCGGGGAAGCGCCTCAGCCCGATACTGAAATGAGAGACGGCATAGAAGTCCACTGCATTGGTCTGGAAAATATACCAGTCACCAATGCCGAACTTGACGTTCTGGAGACCTATGCAGGAGATTTAATCCGTATGTTCGTCAAGGAACATATGAATGGGAAAAAGGCCAACAAGAAAAAGGAATGATCATGCGTGCTGCAATTTATGTCAGAGTTTCGACCGGAAGACAGGCGTTGCAGGATTTGTCGATCCCTGACCAGATTGCGCAATGTGAAGCCTATTGCAGCAAGCGGGATTGGGAAGTCGCCGCGACCTATACGGACGCAGGGGCCAGCGCGACCAATGACAATCGGACAGAGTTTCAGGCGATGATCGCCGAAGCCTGCTCAAAGGCAAAACCATTTGATGTGGTGATCGTGCATTCCCAGTCGCGCTTCGCCCGCAACACGCTTGATTTATTGCACTACACCAAGAAGCTGGAAAAGGCCGAAGTCCAGTTTGTCTCCATCACGCAGGATATTGGCTCGGGTGATCAGGCGGATGTCCTGCGCACCATTCTCGGTGCGATGGACGAATATCAATCCAAGGAAACCTCCAAGCATGTCAGTCGCTCCATGTGCGAAAATGCGCGGCAGGGTTTTTGGAATGGCGCTCAGCCACCTTTTGGCTATCGCACCTATGTTGCCGAAAGACGCGGTAAAAAGGACAAGAAAAAGCTGGAGATCAACCCGGCGGAAGCCGAGATCGTGCGGCGCATCTTCACGCTCTACGTTCATGGTGAAGGCGAAAAGGGGCCGATGGGGCTCAAAGCCATCGCCAGCTTGCTTAACTCCGAAGGCGTCCAGACACGCAACGGCGGCAAGTTCCTGCTGCAATATATCCACAAAATCCTGACTAACGAGGCTTATGTCACGCGCCATGTGTTTAACCGCCGCGACAGCAAAACCAGAAAGATCAAGCCGGAAGATCAATGGATTTTGCTCAAAACACCGCGCATCATCGAGGATGCCGATTTTAACGCCGTGCATGACCGTCTGGACAGCAACCACCCGCTGACCACATCACCGCGTATCGTAAACAGCAATATTCTGCTGACCGGTCTGGCGCATTGTTCACAGTGTCATGCGCCGATGCGAATTCAAACCGGCAAGAGCGGCAAATACCGCTATTACAAATGCGGCAAACGAGCCGATGCGGGCCGCTCCGTTTGCAGCGGCTGTTCGGTTCGCATGGAAAAACTGGACGATATCGTTCTGGATGTCCTCATTGAGCGCACCCTTGCGCCAAGCCGTCTTGATGAACTTCTGTCTCCCTTGTTTGAGCGCGATCTTGATCGTGAGCGCACCATTCAGAACCGCATTAAGGGTTTGAAGAGCGATAAGCGGGAAATGAAAACCCAGCTTGACGCGCTCTGGCGGCAGATCGCAACTGAAGATTTGCGGCTTGATGCATCGCTCAAAGCCTATATCGAAAAAATGCAAAGCAAGTATGAGAGCATCATCCGGGCGATCACCCGGCTTGAACACCAGAATAAGATGCCGCTCGGAAAATTCGATGCAAAGAGCATAGGTACTTTTTCCAGCGCACTTCGAAGCCGTCTGACGGCAAAATGCCAAAACCGCTTTCGCCGCGCCTATGTTCGGTCATTGATTAACCGTGTCGATGTGGATCACGAAAGAATTAGGATATGCGGCTCAAATGCCGTACTTGCGGGCCTTGCAAGCACCTATAGTCAGTCTAGAAGACTGGTGCCCACTTTTGCCCAGGAATGGCGCACCCGGCGCGATTCGAACGCGCGACCTCTGCCTTCGGAGGGCAGCACTCTATCCAGCTGAGCTACGGGTGCATCTGCGTAAACGCACCCGCCTTCCATACTAAGGGAATTCACCTGCGGCAAGCGGCAATCGATGTTTTTGCGGTCTTAGCATACACCTGATGCGGCAACTCGCTGCGCCACCTGAAAACAGTTATGCAGCCAGCACACGGCGCGGTTGAAACTCACCCTTCGCAACATCCCCGATAGCAATCAATTGACCTCTATGAACCGCACAAACGTCGTCATCCTCAATGGGAGCATCGCGGCCCCTCAAAATAATCGAGTTCCCCAACCGCACGCGGCGCGCTTCTTCTTCTGTCAAACGAATTTCGGGAAACCCCTGCATCGACTCAATCGGCGAAACCAAGAGGTCATCCAGCGCAGCAATATCGCCTTCCAGTGCCAATAGGTCGTCCAGTCGTACGGCATCAGATTCTTCGAAAGGTTCGACAAAGGTTCGCCGCAAATCCCTCACATGACCAAAACATTTCAACTGCAGGCCAAGGTCGCGGGCAAATGCGCGGATATAGGTGCCTTTTCCGCAGACCACTTCAAAAATCGCATGATCCTCGTCGGGACACGCCACCAGATCAAACGACTCCACACTCACAGCACGTGGTTGTAGCTCAACATGCTCACCGGCTCTGGCCTGCGCATAGGCCCGTTTGCCGTCTATCTTGATGGCCGAAAACGCCGGAGGCGTTTGCTGAATCTCACCTCTAAATTGAGGTAACAACGCTTCAATTGCAGCGGCCGTGGGCCGCGCATCGCTTGAATTCACGGTCGTTCCCTCAGCGTCATCGGTGTTGGTCTGACGACCCCACTGAACGGTAAACCTGTAAGCTTTTTCGCCGTCCGTTACATAGGGCACCGTCTTGGTTGCCTCGCCCAGTGCGATGGGCAAAATACCCGTAGCAAGCGGGTCCAGAGTACCAGCGTGACCGGCTTTCCTGGCTTGAAACAACCAGCGAATTTTACCAACCGCCTGAGTCGATCCAAGCTCGTAGGGCTTGTCCAGAACCAACCAGCCTGACACAGCTCTGCCTTTTTTATTGCGCCCCATGCTAGTCTTCTTCTGTCAGATCTTGCTGTACGGTGTCGCTGCGCAAAATGCTGTCGATACGCGCAAAATTGTCAAAACTCTTATCTTCCAGAAACCGAAAACTGGGCATGTACTTCATCTGGTTCAGGTGGGGCGTGGCCCGGGCCCGAATAAACTTCGCCTGTTTGGCAAGTGCCTTGCAAATCTGCTGGCCGTCAGCATGTCCCTTGCCGTTTTGCCGGCGGCCACCGAGTGGCGAGATAAAACAGGTGGCAATTTTCAGGTCCGGCGACATGCGTACCTCAGAAACCGATACCAACTGACCATCCAACACGGCATCGTTAAACGTCTCGCGTGTCAAAACATCCGTCAATGCGTGTCGAACAAGTTCTCCAACGCGCAACTGACGCTGGGACGGGGCTTTTGATTTGTTCATCTGGACCACCAATTCGTGTCAACCGGTTGGAGACATCCCGGCTGATGGGTCAAATTTGAGCCAATTGCAAAATCTCCCCGACCGAAGCGGGGAAATTCGTTGACTGCTTCTGCAAATTACAGGGACCGCTCGATCATCTCGACGGTGAAACATTCGATGACATCACCCTTGTGCATATCCTGGTAATTCTTGAATGCCATGCCGCACTCGGTACCAGAATCTACCCGATCAACCTCATCCTTGAAGCGTTTCAGGGTCGCCAATTCACCTTCATGAATAACAACATCGTCCCGCAACAAACGCACGCCCATTCCACGTTCCACATGACCTTCCGTGACCAGACAACCGGCCACTTTGCCGATTTTGGAATGGGTGAACAGCTCCAGAATATCTGCATATCCGATGAAGGTTTCGCGTCGCTCTGGTGCCAACATGCCTGAAAGCGTGCCTTTAACGTCATCGATCAGGTTGTAGATGATCGAATAATAGCGGATTTCAATACCTTCGCGCTTGGCAAGTTCCTGAGCCTGTTTATTGGCCCGCACGTTGAACGCGATAATTGGCGTTTCGGAAGCAATCGCCAAGGTCACATCGGCTTCAGTGATGCCACCAACTCCGGAATGCACAACCCGAGCCTGCACCTCTTCAGTACCTAGACCGGTCAAAGCTGCATTAATCGCTTCAACCGAACCCTGGGTGTCACCCTTGATAACGAGTGGCGCCAGGGAAGCACCCTTTTGCTGCAGGTTGCTCATCATCTGCTCCAGCGAGCCGCGCTGTCCGGCTTGTGCAGCAACGGAAAGCTCTCGCGCCTTGCGCTGACGATAGTCGGAAATCTCACGGGCGCGGGCTTCATCCTCAACCACGACGATTCGGTCACCTGCGGACGGTGCGCCGGACAATCCGAGTAATTCGATCGGTGTAGACGGCCCGGCTTCTTTCAACTGAACCCCGTGATCGTTAATCATCGCGCGAACCCGGCCCCATTCACTGCCGGCAACAATGATATCTCCAACGCGAAGCGCGCCGCGCTGAACAATGATTGTGGCAACGGACCCGCGACCTTTTTCCAGTCGGGCTTCAATGACTACGCCTTCACCGTCACGGTCAGGATTTGACTTCAACTCCATCAGTTCGGATTGCAGGTTGATCGCGTCGAGCAGATTTCCGATGCCGTCACCGGTTTTGGCCGAAACTTCCACATCCAGAACCTCACCGCCCATGCTTTCAACAAAAACTTCATGTTGCAGCAACTCGGTACGTACCTTGTTAGCATCAGCCCCGGTTGTGTCCATTTTGTTGATGGCCACAATAATCGGAACTTCTGCAGCCTTGGCGTGCTTGATGCTTTCAATGGTTTGCGGCATGACACTGTCGTCGGCAGCAACAACCAGGATGGCGATATCTGTTGACTGGACGCCGCGGGCCCGCATCGCCGTGAAGGCTTCGTGACCGGGCGTATCAAGGAATGAGATCTTCTTTCCGTCTCTTTCTATCTGGTAGGCGCCAATGTGCTGCGTGATGCCTCCGGCTTCGCCGTCTGCAACACGGGCTTCGCGGATCTTGTCCAGCAAAGAAGTCTTACCGTGGTCAACGTGACCCATAATTGTCACAACAGGAGGTCGCGGCATCAGATCTTCGGGTTTGTCTTCCACCTGATCGACGGCTTCTACGTCAGATTCTGAAACGCGTACGACTGTGTGGCCCATTTCTTCCGTGATCAGCTGAGCCAAATCGGAATCGATGATATCGCCAGGCGTCATCATCTGACCTTGTTCCATCAGGAACTTAACCACATCAACAGCCCGTTCCGTCATGCGGTTGGCGAGTTCCTGAATGGTGATTGTGTCTGGGATAGTGACCTCGCGCATAACCTTTTCGCGCGGACCGGTCTGCTGGCCTCGCTTTTGTTTTTCGCGCTGGCGTCGCATTGATGCCAGAGAGCGGGACCGCTCGGTATTGGCATTCAACGCATTGTTCAGGGTCAGTTTGGTGCGTCGACGGTCATCTCCACCTTTGGGGCGGGATGGCTTCGGCGTTTCTTTGGGGCGTTCAACCGGTCTCAGTGGTGCCACACCACTGGATTTCTTGATGGCATCGGGATCGGCAGCAGCGGCGGCGGCAGAAGCGTCGGCTGCAGCCATACGGGCAGCCTCTTCTTCTTCGGCTTTACGTTTTTCTTCTTCGGCGGCCTGACGCTGGGCTTCTTCTTCGGCTTCAGCTTCAGCTGCTTCACGCTTGGCCCGGGTTTCTGCATCTTCTTTGGCGCGGCGTTCGGCTTCTTCGGTGGCGCGTTTTGCGTCTTCTACTTCACGAAGTTTTGCTTCCTGCAAGGCGCGGGCCCGCGCATCCATTTCACCTGCAGACAGGTTGGTCTGCTCGCTAACAACGGGTGCAGGTGTTGGTTTTTTGTCTTCCGGCGCGGCAGGTTTTGGCGGCGGAGGGGCGACAGAATCGGTTTTTGGCGCGAAGACCGGCTTCTCATCGCCAGGCTTAACGATGCGGCGTTTCTTGGTTTCCACAACAACAGAATTGCTTCGGCCATGCGAAAAGTTTTGCCGTACGGTTCCAGGGCCCCGGGGCTTCAAAGACAGCGTTCCGCGAGGAGAACCGCCTAATTTATTTTCATCGCCCGATTTCGTATCAGTCATGTACGTTCTTTACCTTTTGACCCCCTTTGGTTATCCGGGGCCGTTATCATTGTTGTGCCAACATCAGTTTGGCAAATCTTGTTTCGCGTAGGGCTCCATCAGGATGGCTCCATTTCACGGTATTTTGACAGTTGAATGGCCCTGCTTACAAAATTGCGTGCAGCACCACCTTCGATTACCGCTGCGTGTATCACATTTGATGCACCAAGCGCTATGTTCAATTGCGTACTTGAGAAAATACGCCAAATCCGAATTCGTTTTCCGCCGCCGCTCTCTGTAGCGTGGGCAGCTTGATTTACCTTCCGCAGTCCATCTTCAGATCCGTCAATTGCGTGCAGAACTGCAATTGCTTCACCAGACCGGACCAAATTCTCAACTTTTCCTGCGCCTGTAATACATTGACCGGCCTTTCGCGCAAACCCTAATGCACCAAGTGCAGCCTCCAGCAGCAATTTTTCGACCAATTCAGGCAGATTCTGCTCTGCCCGCACCTTCGATTTCAGCCCTCGCGAAAAGGCAGACGACGAAACCGCCTGTTCAATGCAAGATTTGCGAGCGCTGACCCAGACACCACGTCCAGGAAGATTGCGCTTCAAATCCGGCACCACTGTGTCATTTGGCCCGGCGACAAAACGAATAAGATCTGAAGGGTCCATAACTTCACGCGTCACAATGCAAGTGCGATCCGTCAAACTACTCACCCTTCGACTTCCTTTCAGGCCATTCCTCTCAGGTCAAACAGTTCAAGCTTGAGCACTGGTATCTTCGATGACATTGACAACCGCAGCTCTTGTATCCTCTTCCAATATTTCTTCTTCAACTTCCGGTTCTGGTTCAATGAGGTCTTCTTCGGTGACCCAGCCAGCTGCAATCCGCGCTGCCATGATCATTTCATCGGCCTGCACCCGAGACAGATCAAATCCATCCAGAATGCCAGGATGACGCGTTACTTCACCATCCTTGCGTTCGTTCCAGCCAATCAGGTCGTCGGCGATGCAACCGGCAAAGTCCTCAAGCGACTTGATCTCGTCTTCAGACTTGCCCATTGCGACCATCATCCGCGTTGTCATGCCCGGCACTTGACGAACATCATCGGCGATGCCCAGTTCCTTGCGCTCTGCGTCCAGCTCCTGTTCCTGCTTCTCCAGAAACTCGCGGGCGCGGGCCTGCAATTCACCTGCCGTTTCATCATCAAAGCCCTCGATCATCGCGATCTCGTCGGACTCGACATAGGCAACTTCTTCAACGTCAGAAAATCCTTCCGACGCCAGAAGCTGAGCAACCATCTCGTCAACGTTGAGAGCACCAACAAATTTTTGCGTGTTGGCATTAAACTCTGCCTGGCGGCGACCTGATTCTTCTTCTTCGGTCAAAATGTCGATATCCCAACCGGTCAATTGTGAGGCGAGCCGCACATTTTGACCACGGCGACCGATGGCCAATGACAATTGCTCATCAGGAACAACAACCTCGATGCGCTCTTTCTCTTCGTCGAGAACCACCTTGGCCACTTCCGCAGGCTGCAAAGCGTTGACAATAAATCCAGCAGCCTCTTGATTCCATGGAATAATATCAATTTTCTCGCCCTGCAGTTCACCAACCACAGCCTGAACGCGAGAGCCGCGCATACCAACACATGCGCCGACCGGATCGATGGAGCTGTCATTGGAGATCACCGCAATCTTGGCGCGCGAACCCGGATCACGGGCAACGGAGCGAATTTCAATCACACCGTCATAGATTTCCGGAACTTCCATCTGGAACAGTTTCGCCATGAACTGGGGATGGGTGCGTGACATGAATATCTGGGGCCCACGTTGTTCACGACGAACATCGTAGATATACCCCCTGACCCGATCGCCATATTTATAGGTTTCACGGGGGATCAACTCGTCTCTGCGAATAATCGCTTCGCCGCGCCCAAGATCAACAATTACATTGCCATATTCAACGCGTTTGACAGTGCCGTTGATGATTTCACCAACACGGTCCTTAAACTCTTCAAACTGGCGATCACGCTCGGCGTCACGCACTTTTTGCACGATCACCTGCTTGGCGGACTGGGCAGCGATACGGCCAAAATCCATCGGTGGCAGAAGTTCGCCAATATGATCACCGATCTGGGCAGTTTCATTTTTCTTCTTGGCGCCCGGCAGATCGATCTGAGTTTCGTAATCCTCAACGACTTCCACCACCTCCAGCAAGCGTTGCAGCTTGATCTCACCGGTTTTCTCGTTGATATCGGCCCGAATATTGGTTTCCAATCCATAGCGGGACTTGGCCGCTTTTTCGATTGAATCCGCCATTGCATCAATGACGATTTTTTTGTCGATCGACTTTTCACGCGCCACGGCGTCAGCGATCTGCATGAGTTCGAGTCTATTGGCACTAACAGCCATTGGTTTTCTCCGTATCGTGTTGGTCACAACATAGTCGGATGTGACATACAATCAGCTTTAATTTTCTTCCGCCGCATCTTCGTCGGCGTCTATCTCATTGGCTTTCCGCAGTGCTTTATCACGCACCAAAGCCTCTCGTATCAGTTCATCTGTCAGCACCAGATTTGCAGCCGAAATGGCCTCGGACGGTATGACAACTTCTCTCTCTTCACCCTTGGCAGCATTGTCGCGTCGCAGAAGAACGCCATCACCTTCAGGTCTGACAATATGCCCACGAAAACGTTTTCGACCATCCAGCAAATAGGCCGTTTCTATTTTGGCAATGTGCCCAGCCCAGGTTTCGAAATCACTGCGACGTACCAACGGGCGATCGATACCCGGCGAAGACAGTTCCAGACTATAAGCTTGAGCGACCGGGTCCTCGACATCGAGAACCGGCGACAGAGCCTTTGACAATTGCTCACAATCAACCACCGACATGGTACCATCGGGTCGTTCGGCCATAATCTGCATTGTCAGACCGTTATGATCAATCATGCGGGCCCGAACCAGACGAAAGCCCATGTCTTCGACGACCGGTGCGACAACAGATGCCACCACAGCGTCTAAACCTTCTTCCACAACAAGCCGGCCAGCGGCTGAATTGTCTTCTGTATTGGTTGCATCAACCATGGGAGCTCCCAAGAGCTGGCATAAAAAAGAGCGGGTTCCCCGGGGGACCCACTCTGACAAATGCCTGAGATTTTTTTCTTATATATGGCGATTGCCATAAATTTGCAAGGGATTTGAGAACCCCGTGCATTGTCTGACTGTACAGGCGATTCCTACTTGCCTCCGATCATTGTCGGAGTCAGGTTGCAAGACGTTTATTCTGGGAGATATTAATATGAAAACTGTCGGCGTCGTAGGCATTGGAGACATGGGTTCCGGCCTGGCAAAAAACCTGATCAAGGCCGGGTTTACCGTCCGAGGGCATGACTTGAAGCCGGACCGAATGGCCGACTTCGCCAATATGGGTGGCATTGCCTGCGCTTCGTCGGCGGAAGTAGCTCAGGGTGCCGAGGCGGTTTTCATCATGGTGATGAATGGGGGTGAAGTGAATGACGTTGTGTTTGGTCGCGACGGACCGCCTGCCAACTCAAATGGCGGCCTGATTTCAACCCTTGATAAAGGTTCGGCAATCATCATCTCCGCAACCATAAAGCCCAGCGAAATACGTCAACTGGATAGCGACTTAAGTGATTCTGGCCTGCTCCTGATCGATACACCGGTGAGCGGAGGACGACCTGGAGCGCACGGTGGCACGCTGACAATGATGGCCGCCGGCAGCGACGAGGCATTGGCATATGCAAGTCCGGCAATGGAGGCGGTAAGCGGTACAATACATCGCGTCGGAGAACAAATCGGCATGGGGCAGACGGTGAAAGCCTGCCTTCAGTCTCTGATCGGTTCAATTTTCGGCGGCGCTTTTGAGGCCACTGCTCTGGCGGCTAAAGCAGGTGTCCCCGGTCAGGTATTGCATGATGTATTTTCAACATCGGCGGCGGGTTGTGGCATCACCAATGCGGCCATATCTACCGTGATGGACCGGAAATTTGAAGATACCGGAAGCCACATCAATACGATGCACAAGGACCTGACCATTTCTCTGGATATGGCAATGGAACTTGGAGTGCCTCTGTTTACCGCCTCAACCGCGATGCAATTGTTCCAGGCTGGCAGAACGCGCCATCCGGACGGGGACAATCAGGTCGTTGCACGAATTTCAGAAGAGATCGTCGGGGTAGGCCTGAAGAAGTGATAATGAGTTTGAGCCTGAAGGGCTTCAACTGGTTGGTTGAGGGCTTTGTTCGGAATCATCGCCTGAATGATCAATGCCGAACGGCAGTTTTGACCAGACCCGCTCATGAATGAAATAAAGCACCAGCTTGGTCACAACTTCCAATCCTCCAATTGATATCGCAGTGCCGATATTGCCGGTGAAGAAATATGCCAACAGCATCGTGTCCAACGACGCAATAACACGCCATGTGGTGGTTTTTATCGTGGTGCGCAGAAGACTTTGAACCCGTGCGCCATCTTCGATTGTCGTTCCCCATCGCAACGCAGCCCAAAGCCGTTCGTGCAGAAAAAAGAATACCATCTTGGTGGCAACTTCGGTGAGGGCGATGTAGCTGGCAGTTTCCAGCGCTTCGCTGCCGTGTTGTTCCATGCCGAAGATCGGGCCGAGATAGGTGATCAGGACATAGGACAAGATCAGCGTATCGATGGTGCCCACAACCCGCCAGGATATCGCCTTTGCCACCGAACGCCAGACTTTGATCTCCGGCGGATTTGGCGGATCCAGCTTTGGCGTCTCTGGTCCGAATATCGGTTTTTCTGGATGTTCACGCATAGCTGTGAACCGGTGTACCTGCCAGTGCAGATACGTTGATCAGCCCCCGAACGGTGATCGAGGGTGTGACGATGTGAGCGCGGTTCCCCATGCCCATGAGAATCGGGCCAACTTCGATCCCGCCAGCAACGGACTTGAGTGAGTTTTTTACACCACCGGCCGTTTCTGCATTTGAGAAGACAAAGGCATTTGCTCGGCCCTCCAGACGTGAAACAGGCAGTAAGCGTTTGCGGAACACCGGATCCACAGCGGCATCAAACGGCATTTCACCTTCATAGACAAAATCGGGCTTTTGAGCATCAAGAATTTCCAGCGCCCCGCGCATTCGGCGCGCCGATTCTGTATTTAGTGTTCCAAATTGTGAATTTGAACAGATGGCAATCTTGGGCTCCAGGCCAAATCGGCGAATGTGGCGCGCCGTTGCCACCACCGTTTCAGCGATCTGAACAGAAGTAGGTTCCGGATTCACATGGGTATCAGCAACAAATAGCGGCCCCTGATCCAATATCAGCAGAGAAAGCGCACCTACAGATTGCAGTTCCTCGGTTTTCAGCATCTGTTCGACATACTTCAGATGCCACAAATAATTCCCGAAAGTGCCACAGATCAATGAATCAGCTTCACCGCGATGCACCATTATGGAGGCAATAACGGTCGAATTTGTGCGTACAATTGCTTGCGCAAGATCGGGAGATATTCCCCGGCGCATCATCACCGAGTGGTAGGTTTCCCAATATTCCCGATAGCGCCGGTCATTGGTGGGATCAACGATGTCAAATTGATCGACAATAGATTGTGGCAGACCATAGCGTTTACTGCGCTGATTGATAACCTCTGGCCGCCCGATCAGGATTGGCTTGTCGACAGTTTCCTCCAGCACCGCAACGGCAGCCCGGAGCACTCGCTCATCCTCGCCCTCGGCAAAAACAATTTTTCGGCTTTGCGAACCGGATTGCTCAAACACCGGACGCATCACCATTGATGAACGATACACGGACGCATTCAGCTTATCGACATAGGCCTGGAAATCCGGCAGCGGGCGATCTGCCACGCCGCTTTCCATTCCGGCCTTTGCAACAGCTCCCGCAACCACCGCCAGAAGACGCGGGTCGAATGGTTTGGGAATTAGATAATCAGGACCAAACTGCAGATCTTCATCACCGTAGACGACAGCCGCTTCTGCGGAAGAAGTTTTGCGGGCAAGTTCAGCAATTCCTTCAACACATGCGATCTTCATGGCCTCATTTATGTCGGTGGCTCCAATATCCAGCGCACCTCTGAAGATGAAAGGAAAACACAATACATTGTTGACCTGATTTGGATAATCAGACCGGCCAGTTGCAACAATTGCGTCAGGAGCAGCTTCCATGACTTCTTCCGGCATGATTTCGGGGTCCGGATTGGCCAACGCGAATACGATCGGTTTTGCGGCCATGCGCTTGACCTGATCCTTTTTCAACACCCCCCGGCCGCTGAGTCCAAGAAACAGATCGGCGTCGTCGATCACATCATCAAGCGTACGTAAGTCAGATTTTTGAGCAAATGTCTCCTGTTGCGGGGTCATCGGCGCTTTACGGCCCGCATAAATGAGGCCATCAATATCGCAGAGCCAAATGTTTTCGCGCTTCACACCCAGCGCAACCAGCATGTTCAGACAAGCAATTCCTGCGGCCCCACCCCCGGTGGAAACAACTTTTATGTCTTCAAACTTCCTGTCGGTCAGGTGCAACGCATTTTTGGCTGCCGCCCCAACAACAATCGCTGTTCCGTGCTGGTCATCATGAAACACCGGAATGTTCATGCGTTCACGACAGATTTTTTCAACGATAAAACAGTCCGGCGCCTTGATATCTTCCAGGTTGATCGCACCGAAGGTTGGCTCCAGCGCAATAACGTGCTCGGCCAGCTTCTCAGGATCGCTTTGATTCATCTCAATATCGAAACAGTCGATATGCGCGAATTGTTTGAACAGGACAGCCTTGCCTTCCATGATCGGTTTGCAGGCCAGCGGACCGATATTGCCCAATCCCAATGCAGCTGAGCCATTGCTGACCACGGCGACCAGATTGCCGCGCGCAGTGTATTTGGATGCATCAAGCGGATTTTCCTTGATCGCAAGACACGCCTCAGCGACGCCCGGCGAATAAGCCAGCGACAGATCGCGTGGATTGGCCAACGGCTTGGTTGGCCGCACTTCCAATTTTCCCGGTTTTGGAAATTCGTGGTAATTCAGCGCAGGGTGACGTTGGGCCGTATCCTGTTTATTTGTCATGAAAGTCCTGTCGACGCTATGAGCCGGTAGTCGCGGCTTTGTACCAATCGACAATCTGCTGTCTTTCGGCGATTGAAATATTTGTCAAATTGCCGGGGGGCATGGCGTGACTAACACCTGACTGTACATAAATCTGATAGGCGTGGGCAGCAATCTGAGCTTCATTTTCCAGCAACACACCGTTGGGTGCCGCGATCAGGCCCTCCCAGACTGGTTCGGCAGCGTGGCACATTGAGCAACGGCCTTGAACCGTCTGTGCGACGGCCTCAAATCCAGCGGTGCTGGCAAAAACTTGCTGCCGTGGAGACAAGCTGACTGCCTCGCCACCTGGATCGGTTCTCGGGATGGTTGATAACCACATAGCAATGACAAAAAGAATTGCCGTCGCAATCCAGGTCCATGTGGGATTGCCGCTTCTGGAATGTATTGAGTTGAAATAGTGGCGGATTGTCACGCCCATCAGGAACACCAGGGATGCGATGATCCAATTGTACTGGGTCGCAAATGCCAGCGGATAATGATTCGACAGCATCATGAATATGACGGGCAATGTCAGATAGTTATTGTGCGTGGAACGTTGCTTGGCGATCTTTCCATATTTTGCATCCGGTGTGCGTCCGGCCTGCAGGTCGGCTACCACGATACGTTGATTGGGCATGATGATAAAAAAGACATTGCCCGACATAATGGTCGCAGTGAATGCGCCAAGATGAAGGAATGCCGCCCGACCACTGAATACCTGAGTGTAGCCATAGGCCATCAACACCAACAGGAAGAACAGAAACAACATCAACCTTGTATTGTCGTCACCAAATTTCGTCTTGCACAACTGGTCATAAATCACCCAGCCAAATCCCAAGGATGCCAGCGATATTATGATTGCTGTTGTGGTGCTGATATCGGCGACCGTCCGGTCGACCAGATAGAGATCGGCACCGGCGTAGTAGACGATTGCCAGCATGGCAAATCCCGACATCCATGTGACGTAGGATTCCCATTTGAACCAGACCAGATGGTCGGGCATGTCCTTGGGGGCAACCAGATATTTGCGAATGTGATAAAATCCACCGCCATGGACCTGCCACTCTTCGCCATGAGCGCCTTCAGGAAGATTGTCGGCTTTGTGCAGCCCCAGATCCAATGCGATGAAATAAAAGGACGAGCCTATCCAGGCGATACCGGTAATAATATGGAGCCAACGGACGGCAAAGCTCGCCCCATTCCACATCACGGCAAAATCATAGTCCATGAATACTTCCCGCCCAGTTTAACCTTATTCGAAACCACTTTGGCACTGATCGCCAAGATAAAACAAGGTCCGCAATCCTCTATATCGTGCAGCGCAGATAGCCAGACAATTTGTTATTCATTGGTGTTTTCGATGACCTGCCGCAGAAGACCAATCAATCTGTCCTGACCTGATTTACCCGACGCCCCCAAAGCCTCCGCTTCCTGCTGGGCACAAAGTTCAAATAGATGTTCAACCTGCGACTGACCTTTTGGCGATCCTGTGACGATTTGAGCACCATCTCTGTCTTCGACGGTCAACCAACCGGATTGCTTCATCTGCGTCAGCAGGTGGTTCATCTTTTTTGGGCTGACAAATGTTCTTGCCACCAGTTCGGGAACCGTGCGCGACTTACCACCGTGCAGAGAAGCAAGAGTTCGCCATTCGGGAATGGACAGCCCTGATTCCTCAACCGATGCATGGAAACGACGACTGACCTGAACATATGCGCGCGCCAAATTATAGATCAGCAGTTCTTCAATCGGCCCGTCATCGTTTGGGTTATCGGGATTTGGTGGTTGAATAGAGGCCGCCGTCGCATAGGAACCACCGCTGAAAACCAGACCTTCGCCCTTTTGGGTTTCCATATTTTTGACTTCACCAACAATGATCCAGTGGTCACCCCCCTCGTAGACCGACCATGTATTGCAGTCGAAGCGGGTCAGAACTCCGGCCAATTGCGGCACGCCATTGGCGTCAAGCTGAAAGTCAATGCCGTTAAACTTGTCTTCTCCGCTGCGGGCAAACCGATTGGACAATGCCATCTGATTTGCAGCCAGAACATGGACGCTAAAATGTTGGGCCTTGTGAAAAACCGGGGCCGACAATGCCGTTTTGGTCACGCTCCAGAGTATCAACGGCGGATCCATTGAGACCGAATTGAAGCTGGAAGCGGTCATCCCCACTGGCTCGCCTGAATGGTCAGCTGTGGTGACAATGGTCACGCCTGTTGCAAAGCTCGATAGAGCATCGCGCAAGGCACGGCTATCAATCGTCGGCTGGCTCATGGAGATCTCCTATTTGAAATGTCCATAGAGCTTGTCTGGAACAAATGGAAGCAGGTCATGGCAATATCGAACCCACACCTCAGTGGATGTTGGTGCAAATCTTGTATTTCACCATAACCAATTAAGGAGCGTCGGAGAACCAGCCGCCAATCGCCTTGACTTCGAGAAACTCGTCCATTCCCCATTCGCCGCCTTCACGACCGTTGCCTGATTGCTTGTATCCGCCAAACGGAGAGCCGGAAGAACGCGCAGTCCCATTCATGTCGACCATGCCGGATCGTAATTTGCGCGCCACACGGTTGGCCTTTTCACCATCCGATGTTTGCACATAATTGGTCAGTCCATAATCAGTATCGTTGGCGATCGCGATGGCTTCATCTTCGCTATCAAATGGCATCATCGACAGGACCGGGCCAAATATTTCCTCACGCATAATGCGCATATCGTTGTTGCAGTCGGCAAAAACCGTTGGCCGGACAAAATATCCGCGATTCAAACCTTCCGGACGCCCAACACCGCCCGCCACAAGCTTCGCGCCTTCTTTGATCCCAACATCAATCAAGCCCTGCACTTTTTCAAACTGCAGTTCATTGACCAGCGGGCCAATATGCCGACCTTCCTTTGAAGCAACATCGACGGCGGTTTTTTCGGCCTGCTGTTTGGCCTGCTCAACGGCTTCGTCATATCGAGAACGCTCTACCAGCATGCGGGTGGGAGCATTGCAGGACTGACCTGTGTTGTTGAAACACCGTGCAGCGCCTTGCTGAACCGCGTTTTCAGGGGCATCTGCAAATACAATATTTGCACCCTTGCCACCCAGCTCAAGCGACACCCGCTTCAACGTATCAGCAGCGTTCTTCGTGATGGCCGTGCCGGCACGGGTCGAGCCGGTGAAGGAGATCATGTCGACGTCCTTGTGGCCTGAAAGCGTTGTTCCGACGCCAGGTCCGTCACCATTGACCAGATTGAACACACCGGCCGGCACGCCAGCCTGATGCAGAATATCGGCGAACAACATGCCTGACAGCGGCGACTGCTCGGAGGGTTTCAAAACCATGGTGCAACCAGTGGCCAGAGCAGGCATGACTTTCAGTGCAATCTGGTTCATTGGCCAGTTCCACGGAGTGATCAGGCCGCAAACCCCGATTGGTTCGTAGATGATGCGGTCGTTGGGCGTGTTGTCACGCAATTCGCGTTCAAATTCAAACGACTTGAGCGTATTGATAAAGGCCTTGACATGAGCCGTGCCCGTGCCAGATTGCGCCATCTTCGACATATCGATGGGCGCGCCCATTTCACGCGAGATGGTTTCTCCCATCTCGTCGGATCGTTGTTTGTAGACCTCAAGAATGTTTTCCATCAGCACCAAGCGATCTTGCTTTGAAGTCAACGACCACGTCTTGAAAGCTTTTTTGGCAGCGGCGATTGCCGCTACGGTATCGGCCTCACCACCAAGGGATATCTGAGCATATGCCTCTTCGGTGGATGGGTTGATGACGTCAAAATCAGTCGCGGCGACTGGATCAACCCATCCGCCGTTAATGTAGAATTGTTTGGAATTTTTCATAAACTTGTCCATGTTCCGGAGCGGTGACCGAACGCGACCTTAGAGGCAGTTTATTCGTTCGGCCAGCCAATTTTTTCGGATCGTTTCCAGATTGGTCTAATTGCCTGAACTGACGCGCAAATCAACCCGTAGACCAACTCTTCAACTCGATCTATTTTATAAATGTCCCGTGCTGGAGATCACGTATCACCTCCATCAATTCCTGGCGGGTGTTCATCACGATCGGGCCATGCCAGGCAACCGGTTCGCGGATGGGTTTTCCAGACACCAACAAAAACCGCATGCCCTGCGGTCCAGAGCGCACACGTATTTCATCTCCGGTGTCGAAGCGCACCAGCGTGCGGTTGCCGGACAGGTCTCGGACATTGAGCTCTTCGCCTTCAAATTCCTTTTCCACTTTCACGCCGATCGGATCGGACGCGTCGCGAAATGATCCGGAACCGGCAAAAATATATGCAAACGTACTTGAATACGTATCAACCTGAAGCGTCTTTTCGACATTTGGCGGCACCGAGACATCCAGATAAAGCGGGTCAGCCGCTACACCGTCGACGGGACCGGATTTACCCCAGAAATTGCCGGTGATCACCCTGATTGCCGTCCCATCATCATCCACGACGGTCGGGATGTCCGTTGCCTGGACATCCTGATAGCGTGGAGTTGTCATTTTCAGCGACGAGGGCAGATTGGCCCAGAGTTGAAATCCATGCATTTGGCCCCGATCATTCCCAATCGGCATTTCCTGATGCATGATGCCTGATCCGGCAGTCATCCATTGCACGGAACCGGCGTCGAGCACGCCACTATTGCCCAAAGAATCGCCATGTTCCACCTGACCTTCAAGTACATAGGTGATGGTCTCGATTCCGCGGTGTGGATGCCAGGGAAATCCATCTTTGTATTTTGATGGATCGTCGTTGCGAAAATCGTCCATCATCAAAAACGGATCGCAGAGATTATCCTCGCTGTAGCCAAACACCCGATGCAAATGGACGCCCGCACCTTCGAGTGTCGGGACGGCCTGGCTTTCTGAAAGTACAGGGCGAAATGTCATTTAGCTTGCCTCGGCGTTGCGCTGTAAACACCAGATGGGGCGACCAACTCACCAGATCAAGAGGCCGGCATTTCAGTCAAACAAGGTGTCTGAAACAAAAAACCCGGCATTGGGGAGAATGCCGGGTGTCCTGGTCTGCTGAACAGCAGGAATTTTAATTACCGGATACCCGATAATCTTCCACCGGATAACCAAGTGCATCCTGATCTTCAAAAGCCTTGTGGCAATCGTGACAAAAGCTCTGCTTGATTTTCATGACCTTGCCCTTGGTTGAAAAGGCTGCATAGACCCAATTGCCGTATTTGTCTGCTTCTCCACCTGCGGCCGCCTTGGTCATGAAGAACAGCGGTCCCTTCTTGACCTTGCCCTTTTTGGAAACATTGAAGCTTTCCTTGGCAATGATCGACCCAACTGGCATCGGTCCACGTTCATCGGAATATTTGACATATTCATCAAAGCCGATGTCGTTGACGAAGGTGAACAGAAATCTTTTGCTGTGGACACCTGGTGCAGCGGGCAAGGTCGAGGCAGCTTTCCAGCTGGAATATTCTGCGGTCAATTCGCCGCCCTTGGATGCATAACCTTCACGCAATTCCGTCTTGATGCAGTCATACAGGGACTGAACCTGTTCATCACTCAGGTCATCCTTCTTGACGTCAGTGCTGCAATCTGCGGCGAAGGCGGCGGATGAAACAGATAAGCCAGTCAATAATGCCCCGGCTGCGATTAGTTTTTTCATGATCCAAGATCTCCAAAGTCTGAATTTGTCATCAGCTTATGGCAGGTAGACCTTACCGGGAAATCAACTCGGTTCAGCCAATGGTGAACTTATTGTGACCGGAGCGAAGACAAGGACGCATTGCAACGCCGCTCGGACTTAGACCAATCCGAAACGTTCGCGATTGGAAAACCGGTAGGTCAATGCGGCTGCCGCAAAGGCCAGTCCGACCACTAGGCCACCCCAGACCCCGGCTCCCCCGAAGCCCAGCGGGAATGCCAGCACGTAGGCGCTACCCATGCCGAGGATCCAATAGCTCAGTGTTGCGATGATCATCGGTATTTTGGTGTCCTGCAGGCCCCGCAGATTGCTGCCAGAGGCCACCTGAAGCGCATCAAATATTTGAAACGCCGCAGCCATATACAGCATCGGAACTGCGTGGAAGATGACCGCCTCGATATCCTTTGCATTGGTCTCAAGAAACAGGCCAACCAAAGACTCAGGCAGGATCAGGAAAACCAGCGCTGACATTACTGCAAATCCCATCGCCAACAGGACAACCGCCCGGCCAGCCAGGCCAATTGCCAACAAGTCTCCGCGTCCGGCAGCGTTACCAACGCGAACAGAGCCCGCCTGCGCAAGCCCTAACGGCACCATAAATGCGGCCCCAGCCCATTGCAGGGCTATACCATGTGCAGCCAGTGGAATTTCCCCCAACCAGCCAACCATCAAAGACGCTGCAGAAAACATGCCCGCTTCGGCGATGATGGTAACACTGATCGGCACCCCCAGCCGACAAATTTCACGTACTGCACCCCAATCAGGGCGCCAAAATCGTACAAATAACTCATAGGGTTGTGCCGCCGGTGTTTTCATCACCAACAGGACTGCCGCCGCGGCGGCGACACAATTGGCAATCAGCGTCGCTACCGCAGCCCCTTCCATTTCGAGCCGCGGCGCCCCCCAATTTCCAAAAATAAAAGCATAATTCAGCATGCCGTTCAGGACTGAAGTGAACACCGTAATGCTGAGCACAGCATTGGCCTTTTCCAGACTGGTGAGAAATGAGCGCAGGCCAATCAAGATGAACGCCGGGATCATCGACCATTGGGCGATGCGCATATAGTTTTGCGCCAATTGTGCCAATTTTTCGTCCTGGCCAAGCAATACCAAAATGTCCTTGGAAAACCACAGCGGCACCATGAAACTGATCGCCAACGCGGCAAGAACCCACAATCCCATTCGCGAAGCACGACGCACCGAGCGCGGATCATCTCTTCCAAGCGCGTTGGCGATCAGCGGCACCATGGCTGAACCGAAGCCAATGCCAACGATCAAAAAAATGAAGAACAGCTGAAAGGCCAATGTGCCTGCCGCCAGCTCTGTGGTGCCCAACCAACCAAGCATCAATGTGTCGGTCATGCCGATGGCAATCTGAGCCAGTTGGGCCAAGACCAGCGGCACGCCCAAAATGAGGGTCGCTCGAAGATCGGTACCGAGATTATGGTTGCTGGACATGCGTCCCCTCACAGCCGCGCTGGCGGATAGGCTTGATAAAATTATTGCACTTCAGCCCGATTGGCCTGAAGCTATTCTTCTTTGGATACAGCCACCGCGCTGGCCGCCGCAACAGCTTTGCTTATTGCAATCCGAGCCTCTTCGGCATCGCCCCAACGGTCAATCTTGACCCATTTTTCATCTTCGAGATCCTTATAGCGCTCGAAAAAATGTGCAATCTGTTTCAGCTGAATTTCGGGTAAATCTTCAATCGTGTTCACCCGGGCATACATCTGTGAAATATGATTGGAAGGCACAGCAATAATTTTTTCGTCCGCACCCGCCTCATCAACCATATGCAACACGCCGACAACTTTGCAGTTGATTACTGAACCGGGGATCAAAGGTCGATGATTTGCGATCAGTACATCTACCGGATCGCCATCGTCTGACAGGGTGTGAGGTACAAAACCATAATTGCCGGGATAGCGCATCGCCGTATAGAGAATTCGGTCGACAACCATGGTGCCGGCGTCCTTGTCCATCTCGTACTTTACCGGTTCTCCACCATAGGGAACTTCGACAATAACATTGACATCGTGTGGTGGATTGTCGCCGATTTTTATTGCATCGATACGCATGGGAGTCTTTCAGAATTTGGTTTGGCATGAACCCTTATCGAACACGCTCTAAACCAAAGCAGCAGCGATGCAAACCGGTTCAGCTTGCGATATAACGTTTCAGATCTTCCGCATCACGTTCAGCTTGCTCGATCTTGCGTTTAACGACGTCACCAATGGAGATTATTCCCAGCAACTCGCCGTCCTCGATCACCGGCAAATGGCGAAAACGTCCAGCGGTCATTTTTTCCATGACCGTGTCAATCGTGTCGGCCCGTGTGCAGGAGATGACCGCCTTGGTCATACATTGACCCACTGTGTGCTGCAGCGCCTCAGCGCCATCAGAGGCAATATGTCGAACAATATCGCGTTCGGAGACAATGCCGCAGACTTCTGATCCGTCTTTGGCAACCAGGGCACCAATCTTGTGTTTGGCCAGAATCTTGGCCACTTCCACAAGACTTGTTTCAGGTGATACAGTGATTACATTGTCGCCTTTTCCGCCAAGGATTTCAGATACTGACATAATAAATCTCCTAAAAAGTGCCGCATGAACGCCAAAGACGCTCCTATAATTGCAAATTGTGCACCAATTCCACCTTTGCGCAAAGGGTGTAATTTCTAAGCAACTGAAATGTTGGGAAACAAAAATCCGAATTGGTCTGCATCGCTGCGCGGTTGCCCCAAACCTGTTTGGCAGACGTGGAACAGTTTCCCATGCTGACGAATCAAATTCGTCAACACCCAGATTTTTGGAACAAATAAAGACTGACTTTTAGGCCTTGGTCATTGTGACCAATGCATAATCCGATGGCATGCAAACGCTGCCGTCCTCAGCAATATTGAACTCGTCGACCAACGCCAGAATGTCTCCTGTCAGGGCCTGTTCCCCTTCTGCTCCGACCTTGTCATATGCCTTTCGACACAGGCCATAATAGGTGCGGAAAAAATCAACATAGTGGAACGGGGAACGATAGCGGAAATTGAACTGTTTCCAATCAACCGTCAGCGAACTCGCAGAGGGGGCCAAATGCTGGTCAATAAACTCCTGACGTCCCCAATTGGCCGGGGCTTTGAAACCGGGGGCAGCCGACATGTGACTGCCAATCGTGGAGCACATGCGACCGACAAAACTTTTTGGGGTCCAGCTGGCAATAGCGATCTTGCCGCCGGGACGGCAAACTCTCAAAAGTTCCCGAGCTGATGCAGGTTGGTCAGGCGCAAACATCACACCAAAGGTGGATACGACGCCGTCAAACTCGCCATCAGCAAAGGGCAGATTCTGGGCATCGGCAATGCGAAATTCAATGTCGAGATCTTCAGCACGAGCCCGGGCCTGCCCCTTGTCCAGCAACGGCTGGACATAATCCGTGGAGACCACGTTGCAAAAGCGTCTGGCCAGTGCCAGCGAGGCATTGCCGTTGCCTGCGGCCACATCCAGCACACGCGAGCCGGGGACAAAGTCTACCTTTTCGGCCAGTTCTTCTCCGGTGATCTGCAGAGTTACACCGATGCGAGCGTAATCGGCACAGGACCACGAAGCATTGAGCCGTTGATTCCACTTTTCATAGTCCGGTGCCATCTGCGGTTGGTTTTTCGCTAGCATGGTCTGTCCTTTCCTTACAATTGTATTGCTGACCACATTGCGGTGCTGATGTTTCAGTCATATCCCGGGCGGCAGCCAATTGTGTTTCAATTGTTTCACCGTTCGACCGCGATCGTCAACTCGAGCCCGGTGTCCGATACAATTGAAACACAATGGCTGGTTCCGCGATATTCGATTGAAACGTTGCCGATGCAGATTGTTCGGGCAATCAGCAAACGATTTATCACCACCCGAAGGAACAAAACTATGACCAATCAAACCCAAACCGAAACCGTTAATAATGGCGTCAATGTAGAAGCCCTGCTGGGTGCCCGTGAAGCTCTTGAAGCTACGCCGGCAGCTGCCCAGTTCAAATGGCGTGCAGAATGCACCTGGAAAGACGGCACCCACAGTCAAACCACAATCAATAACTTCTTTGGTCTTGGCGAAGAACAGGAACGCGGCAGGACTTTCACCATCGATGCTGATCACCCCGAGCAATTCGCTGCAGCCAATCTGGGTGCTACCCCGGTCGAGATTGTGATGAGCGCTTTGGCAAGCTGCCTGACCGGCGGCGTTGCGTCCGTGGCTCAGCACCGTGGCATTCAGCTGAATTCGGTTACAGCCTCAGTTGAGGGTGATATGGATCTTCAGGGCATCCTGGGCATCGATTCAAAAGTCCGCAACGGATTTGACGCCATTCGCGTCAACTTCCAGATCGACGCCGACGCCAGCGACGCCGACATCAAGGCTCTGGTGGCCCAGTCGCAGAAGCGATCAGCCGTTTTCGACATTATCACCAACCCAACCAACGTCTTTGTCAACGTCAATTGACCAGGAAAGCCAGCCAGCCTTTCGGAGCAGATTATGAAACATGTAACAACCATCATCATCGGCGCCGGTCAGGCTGGCCTGGCCATGAGCAAACAACTCACAGACCGTTCCATCGACCATGTGTTGTTGGAACGTGGGGCGGTCGCCAACAGTTGGAAAACAGAGCGTTGGAATTCCCTGCGCCTGTTGACGCCCAACTGGCAAAGCCGGCTTCCCGGCTATAGATATACCGGAAACGACCCTGATGGTTTCATGGACATGAAACAGGTTGTTTCCTTTCTGGATGGCTATGCCAGCACCATCGCCGCCCCGGTTGAACACCATACAAAAGTATTGTCGGTCGAACGGCGCTTCGACAGCTATGTCATCAAAACCACACGCGGCATCTGGTCCTGCGCCAGCCTCGTGCTGGCCAATGGTGCTTGTGCCGTGCCCGTGATTCCCAAATGCGCCAGCGCCATGCCAGAGACAATCCAGCACGTGTCGCCGCTCGATTACAAATCACCCGATCAACTGCCCCAGGGTGGCGTGTTGGTCGTCGGCGCCTCGGCAACCGGTGTTCAGCTGGCCCGCGAAATTCACCAAAGCAGCCGTCCCGTGACCCTGTCCGTTGGCGAACACATTCGCCTGCCGCGCATCTATCGCGGACATGACATCAAGTGGTGGATGGACGCCCTTGGACTGTTGGACATGGGGCTCGACGAAGTCGAAGACCTGTCGCGCGCTCGAAAATTATCCTCCCTGCAACTGATCGGTTCTGACAATGGTACGATGCTCGACATCAACCACCTGCGGTCGCTGGGCGTCGATATTGCCGGTCGACTGGCAGGCATCAACAATGGCAAGGCACAATTCTCCGGCTCGCTGTCCAATATCTGTGACCTTGCCGATCTCAAAATGGGCCGGTTGCTGGACAGTATCGACGAATACGCGACGCAATACATGGCTGACCAGCAATTACCACCGCCCCACCGCTATGCGCCGACCGATTTTGGTGCTCCGCCAAATCTGCAAATGGCGCTGAATGATGGCCGCATCAATACGGTTGTATGGGCCACCGGGTTCCGCCCGGACTATTCCTGGCTGGATCTGCCGGTTCTGGACCGCAAGGGCAACCTCAATCATACAGGTGGCATTGTCGATGCGCCGGGCCTCTATGCCCTCGGTCTGCCGTTTATGCGGACCCGCAAATCGACGCTGATTGACGGCGTCGGTGATGACGCAGCCTATCTGGCCGATCATCTGCGCGCCGGTCTTCACCGCCGGGCTGCGTAGCTTCGCGGCAAATACAAACTGTTGCGGCCATATCTGTGGCTGCAACAATTGAAACATTTATGCCTCAATTCAGAAATCCTGCTGAAACAAGACGCCACCATATTGGCAACATCAAAATTGTTAAAGGAGGCCATCATGAGCTACGTTTCCCCCGCTTCGTCGGTAAATGCGACTAATTTCGTCATGCACGCTGTGTCAGATTTTTTCGGAAACCGAAAAGCCCGTCGTGCCCGCCTGCAGGCGGTCCACGCCCTCAACAATCTTGACCCAATGGCACTGAAGGATATCGCCCTCAGTCGGCCAGAAATTCAGGCTGTTGTCTTCAACGTCCCCAGCGGCAGCAAGCGCCGGTGGCATTGAACAGCGTAATGCGCAGAGTTTGAATACCGCTCAAGTTTTGTTTGCACTCACACTGTCGGCCCGCGGCCTTCGCTCCCGTCCTTCATGAAATTGGCGCGCCGATGCCTGCTTGACAAATTATTGTTAAGCCTGTGTCGGCGCACTTTCCTGCGGTTGCGTCTGGATGTAGTTTTTACACCCAATGGACACCTTCGGACACAATGTAACATGACACACAGTACGATTGACGCGGCAAGCCTTGGGACCAATGCAAACCGTTACGGCCCCACCGACGCCCGAGCGCGTCCCGAGGGGAAAAATCGACTGGAAACCACGACGGTGGATATTCACGCGCATGTCTTTGTTCCCGAAGCGGCAAAATACATGGCACCACATGTTGATATGATGCGCATTGCGATGGTCAAGCATGCCAACGATGAAACCCGCGCCCTGAATATGAAACAAGAAGCCGACCGGGGACCGGTAGCGATGACAGACAGTCAGGACCGCATCCAGGTGTTGGACACGCAAGGTATCGACATCCAGGTCGTCGCACCTCCACCACCACAGTGTTATTACCAGTCGCCGGTCGAACATGCGATCAGGGGCAGTCAAATGGTCAATGACGGCATCGCCGAATGGGTTGGGTTGGAGCCAGACCGGTTTGCCGGTCTCGGCACCGTCCCTCTTCAGGACCCCGACGCCTCAGTCGCGGAACTCGAGCGGTTGATGAAGGATCTGAACATGAAAGGTGTGATGATCCTGACCAATGTAGATGGCGAAGAGGTTGCAGCAGATCGGTTTGAACCTTTCTGGCGCAAGGCCGAAGAACTTGGTGCGCTGATCATGATCCATCCGAATGGATTTACCGAAGGCGATCGATTGCATGAGTATTACTTCTCGAACGTGTTCGGGAACCCTTTGGAAACGTCGCTGGCGCTGCACTATCTGATATTCAATGGCGTCATGGAACGCCTGCCGGAACTCAAGGTTCTTGGCGTTCATGGCGGCGGCTATTTGCCCGCCTATTCAGGCCGTGTTGATCACGCTTGGGGCGCGCGCGCCGATTGTCGCGCCGGTTTGCCTAAAGCGCCAACCGAATATTTGCGAAAGATGTATTTCGACAGTGTTGTTTTCACCCATCATCAGTTGGAATATCTGGTCAATACTTTTGGCTCTGATCACATTGTCATGGGGTCAGATTATCCCTTCGACATGGCCGATTACGATCCGGTTGAGCACATTGTAACGTCAGCTTTATCGGATGCCGACAAGGCCGCCGTTGCTGGCTTAACGGCCGCCAAACTGCTGGATCTTTAGGAGATTTTGAAATGACCATCGGACTCATTGGGCTGGTTGGACTGGGCATTATGGGCACCGCTTATGCCAAAAATTTTATAGCAGCGGGCCAGACGGTTGCGGGCGCTGATCCGTCCGAGGACGCCCGAAACCGCTGTGCAGAACTTGGGGTTGAAGTCCACGAGGCTGCCGGTGCCTGGCTGAATCAATGCGACCTTGTTGTCTTGTCACTCGTTTCGCCGACCGTGTTGCTCGACGTCGCGTCAATCCTGGCTCGCGACATGAATCCGGGACAGGTGGTTGTCGAAACGGGCACTTTTGCAATGGATGACAAAGTCAAGGCGCGCGAAATTCTGGAGGCGTCGGACATTACTTTGCTTGATTGCACGATAAGCGGTACTGGCGTGCAGGCCGATGCCAAAGATATTATTTTTATGGCTTCCGGCCCTGAGGATGCCAAAAACACTGCTCGGCCATTTCTTGAAATGATATCGAAGAAAGTGATTGATGCCGGCGACTTCGGTGGCGGAACGCGGCTTAAATTGATTGCCAACCATGCCGTTGCGCTCCACAACGTCGCGGCGGCCGAAACGCTGAACTATGCAGTTAAAATGGGATTGGATCAGGAAGTAATTTACGACTTGCTATCGACTGGCGCAGGTCAGTCAAAAATGTCCGATCTTCGAATGCCGCTCATGATGTCCGGGACTTATGAACCCGCAACCGCCAGCTTGATGATGTTTAAAAAGGATCTGGAAATCATTGGGGACGACATAAAAAAAACGGGTGCCCATGCGCCGCTTTTTGAGGCGTGTGTGGAACTTTATAAGCAAGCTGACGCCACACTCCCTGAGCACCTGGACACTGCTTCGGTTTACGAAATTTACGCCAATAACCGGGAAGATTTGTGACAACTAAACATGAGCGAACCAGTGCTCACTGCTTCTCAAACACCAGATAACAGGGTGGACGGCCCTCGCGGATCGCTTTGGCCTCATAACGGGTACGCAACCAGCCGTCCCACGCTTGGGTCCAGTCGGCAGCGGATTCGGCAGTCCAGGTGAATTTTCCGTGGGCGTGAATGTGCTGCAGGATCCAGTTCACATAGGTATCAATGTCGGAGGCAAAACGAAAACGGCCACCCGGCTTCAGCACCCGCCAGAAACGCTGAAGATTATTCTGGCTGACAAAGCGGCGCTTCCAATGGCGCTTTTTTGGCCACGGATCGGGATACAGCAGGTCGATCTGATCAACACATTGCTCCGGTAACCAATCAAGAAGTTGCGTCGCATCGTCGTCATAAAGACGAATATTGCTTAAACCCTCATCCTCGATAACGCCGAGAATTTTCGCCATGCCATTGATGAAGGGTTCAACCCCGATGAAGTTGATATCGGGGTGACTGCGTGCCTGGTGGGCAAGGTGCTCGCCGCCGCCAAAGCCGATTTCCAGATGGACTTTCTCAGCAGCGGCAGGAAAAGCATCCGACAGTTCTCCGCGTAGGGGAGCGGAAAGGTCAAACCGCAATTTCGGCAGCAGTTCATCCATGACCCGCTGTTTGCGGCCACGCAATTGCTGTCCCTTGCGGCGGCCATAGAAGGATTCCGTTGCCCGGGATTTGTGCTGGCTGCTCATGGTGTCCTCGAATGGTCAGAGCTCGGACAGCAGAACACCACCCGGCACCGACATTCAGACTATTTCATATTGCCACGCAGTTCGTCCACCAGATCGGTTTTTTCCCAGGAAAATCCACCTTCGGCATCGGGCTCACGACCAAAATGGCCATAGGCAGCGGTGCGGGCATAGATCGGCCGATTCAGATCAAGGTGCTGGCGAATGCCGCGCGGTGACAGGTTCATCGAGGCCATCACTGCCTGTTCCAATTTGGCTTCATCTGTTTGACCACCGGTATCGACGTAAACCGACAGGGGTTGGGCCACACCGATGGCGTAGGACAATTGGATGGTGCACCAGTCGGCAAGTTCTGCAGCGACGATATTTTTGGCAAGATAGCGGGCTGCATAGGCGGCTGAGCGGTCAACCTTGGTTGAATCCTTGCCGGAGAATGCGCCGCCGCCATGGGGGGCTGCGCCACCATAGGTGTCGACGATAATCTTGCGACCTGTCAGGCCGGCATCGCCGTCAGGTCCGCCAATCACAAAGGTTCCGGTCGGATTGACGTGCCATTTTGTGTCATTGTCGATCCAGCCGTCGGGCAGGACGTCACGGATGGTTGGTTCGACCATTTGCCGGATGATGTCGGAGGTCTGATCTTCGGATTTGTGCTGGGTCGACAGGACGATGGATGTGGCCCGCACCGGCTTGCCACCTTCGTAGGCGACTGACACCTGGCTCTTGGAATCGGGCAGCAGTTGATCCAGTTCGCCGGACTTACGCTTGGCCGCCAGAACTTCCAGAATCTTGTGGCTGTAGTGAATCGGGGCCGGCATCAACGCGTCGGTCTCACGGCAGGCATAGCCAAACATGATGCCCTGGTCACCGGCGCCCTCGTCCTTGTTGTCACTGGAATCAACACCTTGGGCGATGTGGGCAGATTGCGGGTGCAGCAGAACTTCTACACGGGAATCTCTCCAGTGAAAGCCGTCCTGTTCATAGCCGATATCCTTAATCGCCTCACGGGCAACGGCTTCAATGTGGTCATTGGTGATGGAATCCGGGCCGCGTGTCTCTCCGGCGATAACAACTCGGTTGGTTGTTGTCAGCGTTTCTGCTGCAACACGCACCTGCCAGGGATCCATGCCATCGGCCTCTGCACGGCTGAAAAACAAATCAACAATTTCGTCGGAAATTCGGTCCGAGACTTTGTCGGGGTGACCTTCGGAGACTGATTCCGATGTAAATGTGTAGCTGCTTCTTGCCATGGGAGTCCCTAGCTTAGTTGCACAATAACGCGACATCGCATCATTGAGTGGTTTGATAATTGAACGGCGCAACAAGCAGGGATGCCAAACACGCCATGTCAGACAGCCCCGTTTATGACTTGGGGCCCCGGCAAGTCAAGCCAATCCGGCCAACATATGCGGAAAACTTTATATCATTGATTACTGGCGAAGAGCAGGCAATGGCAAGCCAAGGTGAATCCATCGCAATAGCTATTGCTCTGGTTCACCGGTCTCTTCAGCGATGGTGCGCACCATATCGATGATGCGCCGACGAATTGCTGCATTGGGAATACGGACAAATGCCCGGTTCAATTCGATTCCCTCGGCGCTGGACAAAAAATCCATAACGAAATTTGCTGACCCGGCTTCTTCCATTCCCGGAGAATCCGAGTTCGATTTCGAGCCGGGCGCATCTTCAAAGAAGAAGGAAATTGGAACGTTCAGCGTTTCAGAAATCTTTTGCATCCGACTGGCACCGATGCGGTTAGTGCCTTTTTCGTATTTTTGAATCTGCTGGAAAGTCACCCCCAACGCATCGCCAAGTTTCTCCTGGCTCAATTTGGCCATCGTGCGCCGAAGCCGCACACGGCTTCCCACGTGGACATCAATGGGATTTGGAGTTTTTGCTTTTGACGCCATGGCTTATCAATTCCGACCGAAGTTGAGATGCGAAATGGCGGCCCTTTTCACATTCTTTGCGTTGATATGCGATTGAGACCTAACAAACTGACGAGCAACAGGCAAATCAAAACCAGAACCGGCATATTACCGGTGTGGCCAAATATGGTATGCGGCAAGGCAACAGGAAGGCCCGCGTCAACGACACCGCGCTGGCCCAATGCCAGTCGTTCTTCGATACGACCATAGGCGTCACTAACAAAAGATATGCCATTGTTGGCAGCCCGGATCACCGGAAGCCCTTCTTCCACGGCGCGTAGCTGCGCCTGATGCGCATGTTGGTAGGGGCCTGCCGTCATTCCAAACCATGCGTCATTGGTCAAATTGACGATCCATCGCGGTTGGGGAGCCGAGGCATCTTGCGGTGCCCGAATGGCACCGGAAAAGATGATCTCGTAGCAAATCAGCGGCAGGAATGCCGGAGTGCCGGGAACGTCGATCACGGCACGGCGGCTGCCTGCAGAAAATCCACCTCGCAGCCGTGTCAATTGCTGAAACCCGAGCTCCTCCAGAAAATTTTGAAACGGCAAGAATTCTCCAAATGGCAGCAACCGAACCTTGTCGCGGGCGACCACCGTCTCACCATTGCCATTGAGAACATAAAGTGAGTTGAATACCTTTGGCTGCTCATCAGAGTTGGCAGCTTTCTCCAGTCGCATGGCACCTGTGATCAGGTGAGTATTGGGCGGTAACAGACGGGCGATGTTTGCCAGTTGATCACCGCGCTGGCTCAAAATGAAGGGAAATGCAGATTCAGGCCAGATGACATGGGTAAAGGCACCAATGGAAGCCACTTGTGGCCCCTTATTGGCATTCGACAACTCAAAATAGCGCCCCATGATCTGAGCTTCCTTGGAAGAATCCCACTTTTCCTTCTGATCCAGTGCTGGCTGAACAATGCGCAGCTTTACGCCATCAACATGGGTGCTGCTTGCTCCAGCAAGTCGGATCGCCCCAAAACCCATGTGAGCCAGTGAAATTGCAACGGCGCAAGCCAAAACCCAATATCTGCTGCGGGATTGTCCAGCCCTGTCGGAAATGGGGCCCAGTACAGCGGGCGCCGCGGCAACAAAAAGGGTCAGCAGTGTGACCCCGTAAAGGCCGACCACAGAAGCCGTTTGCATCAGCGGCGGAGTTGGCATCGCGGCATAGCCGGGGACATTCCACGGCAATCCGGTGAGCGCCGTTCCACGCACCCATTCCAGCAAGGTCAAACTGGCTGCAAAACCCATAATCCGAATCCAGCTGTCACTCCAGGCCAGTTTGGCAAGGGCCATCGCCAGACCCCAGAATATCGCCAGCCCCGCCGGCAGGGCGACAACAGCAAAAGGTAACAAGAACGCAAAGTCTTCTGCCTCCACCAGAAACGCCTGACCAACCCACCAGAAACCTGCCAGAAAATAGCCAAATCCGAACTGCCATCCAAGATTGAAAGCCGGGGTCAGTTTTCTCAGACCCGCTAACGCACCGGCTCGATCAGATGCAGGCACGGCACCATCCATCAGCCAGATCAAAACCGGCACGGTAATCAAAAGAACCGGAAATGCGTGATAGGGAGCCAGTGCCAATGCCGACAACGCACCAGCGGCGATTGCCAGCATCGTCCTGCGCCAGCCTTCCAGAACAATCACATGTTCTGCAAGCCGCTCAATAATTCCTGCTGGCGAATTGCTGTCCATTTAGAGCCGAATCAGATGACCGCGCATATCAGTCACAGATGCGACAAGCGACTCAGCAGGTCAATGCTGGTCTCGCCGCAGTCCATCACTGTAATTCGAAGGGGAACGCAAAAAACCGGCTGTTTGGGGTCAAACAACCGGTTTTTGTATTTGCTCTGCGGTCTGGAGAACCAGCAGAGCCTGATTGTCTTGAAGCCCTTAGAGGCAAGTAAGGGAGGCTTCATGAAACTTCTGTGAAAACCAGGCTTGATTGTCGTCAACCGGGCTTCCTTGAGATCATCTATAGCCTGATCATCCGGGAGATAATGTGCATTTACGCACACTACGGTTTTTCCTTTAGTTTCATAGCATTGACCGATATTTGTGGGTAGGTTTGCCAGTCTGGGTCAATCGCCTCGAGCCATAATCGTGCGTATCGGCTTTCAGTTAAGCTGGATACAGTTCCCCTGGCAGGGCAAAATAGGCTTGTACTGCGTCCAGCGCCAGCGCAACATCGGCAAAAAGCGACGGAGCTTCAATGAGCAGTAAGTTCGACCTCATCATTGCAGGCGGCCGGGTGGTAACGCCCGACGGCGTTGTCGACTCTGATATTGGCGTCAAGAACGGGCAAATTGTCGCCATCAAGCCACAGCTATCTGGCGAGGGGCCGTCCGCAACGCGAGAAATTTCCGCGAAGGGGCATTGGGTCATGCCCGGCGGCGTCGATGCTCATGCTCATATCGAACAGATGTCGGGCATGGGGCAGATGAATGCCGACACATTTGAAACGGCCACGCGTTCCGCCGCCATGGGTGGAACAACGAGTGTGATCTCCTTTGCCGCACAAGCGACCGGAGAACCTTTGGCGCAAACGGTCGAACAATATGCTAAGCGGGCAAAACGCGGCGCGATGATTGATCATGCGTTTCACCTCACCATCACCGATGTTTCCGTTACTAATTTCGCCGAAGATCTGGGCAGGCTGATCAGGCAGGGGCATCGGTCGCTGAAGATTTTCACGACCTACAATATTCAGCTCAGCGATAGCGAAATCCTCGAGGTCATGACCCAGGCCCGTAAACACGGTGCGCTGGTCTGCGTTCATGCGGAAAACGATGCACTGATCGCCCACGCCAAACAGAAGCTTCTGGATGCTGGCAAGACCGACCCAAAACACCATGCCCTTTCACACCCCAGAATGGCCGAGATTGAGGCCATCGAACGGATGTGCCGGTTTGCGGAATTTCTCGATCAACCGGTGATGATATTTCATGTTTCCACCCTTGAGGGCGCTGCCATCGTCGGTGCCGCACGGGCCCACGGTGCACCGGTCTGGGCGGAAACCTGCACCCATTACCTGTTCATGACTGATGCGGTTCTCGACAGGCCGGGTTTGGAGGGTGCTAAGTGGATGTGTTCGCCACCACAGCGCGAGACGAAAGATCAGCAGGCTCTTTGGAAAGCTCTGGATGAGGGTGTGCTGCAACTTATTTCCTCAGATCATGCACCCTACCGATATGACACCACGGGCAAGTTATCTGCTGGCCCGAACGCCGGATTTCATCAAATCGCTAATGGTCTGCCGGGTTTGGAAACCCGTTTGCCAATCCTGTTTGATGCGATGGTGAGCAACGAAAATTTGGGACCCGAAGCTTTTGCAAAATTAACAGCTACTGCGCCAGCCGAGCTCTACGGACTGCCTCGAAAAGGCCGCATCGAGGTGGGAATGGATGCTGATATTACGATCTGGGATCCTGACAAATCGCAAACCTACGAACCCAACGATTTGCATGACAATGTCGGTTATAATCCCTGGGAAGGCCGCAAGATTCAGGGCTGGCCGGTGGCTGTTCTACTGAGAGGAAAGTTGTTGATGCGGAACGATGAATTTTTCGCCCAACCAGGATGCGGCCAATGGATCAACCGACCTAAGCTTGCAACGCGACCAAAGGGATCACCAGCATCTGATTCCTGGACATTTAACGAGTAAACTAATGAGACCCCCGATTGACGATACCCAGCTGACGATCACCTTCTTTTATTATCGTGATCTCGCCTGTGCGGTAGATTTTTACCAACGGGTTCTGGGCCTGCATCTCGCCATTGATCAGGGTTGGAGCAAGATTTTTGAAATCTGCCCCGGCGCACATATTGGACTGGTCGACGAATCGCATGGCATGAACAAGTGGGCCGAGCAAAAGCCTGTGCAATTGTGCATACGGGTCAAGGATGTGGAGGCCTGGTATGCCTATGCGGAGGCACAAAAGCTCGATGATCTTTCTCAGTTGTTTGAAAATCAGGCGCTTGGCATCCGGGCATTTGTGTTTACCGACCCCGAGGGCTATCAAATTGAAATTCAATCGGCCACCCGGAAGGGCGCATGAACTCAACTGCTTCTCTTTTCATCATCAACCCGAATTGTCTGACCGCTGTTACTGACGCTATCGACAGCGCTGTTGAACCACTGCGACAATTTGGGGCGCCCATTCGCTGCCTCACTCTCGCGGAAGGTCCTCCTGGAATTGAATCTCAGCTGCAGGCTGATCTGACCATTGCACCGATGGTCGATCTGGCTCTGGCGCAAAACAATGCAGCCGGGTTTGTGATTGCCTGTTTTGGCGATCCTGGATTGCACGCCCTGCGTGATGCAACATCCCTGCCGGTGGTCGGCATTCAGGAAGCTGCGGTGTCTTCGGCGCTGACACTGGGGCAAAAATTTGGGGTGATATCAATTTTGCCTGCGTCGATACCACGTCACATGCGTTCATTCGGGGCGATGGGAGTATTGGACCGACTGGCTGGCGATCGGGCTTTGGGCCTGGGTGTCGCTGAATTGGCGTCACCGGACAAAAGCCTGCAGGCGATGATTGAAACCGGCAAATGGTTGCGCGACGATGATGGTGCCAATGTCCTGATCATGGGATGTGCTGGCATGGCCCAATATCGCGAACCACTTGAAGCCGCGACCGGACTGCCGGTTGTCGAACCTTGCCAGGCGGCTGCAGCGATGGCGCTGGGACATATCGCGCTGAAGCAAAGCCATGCCATGAAAGGCTCCGATCATGCTTGATGAAACCGCAGCAGGCGTCTTTACAATCGCCGTAACACCATTTTTGCCGAACGGCGATTTGGATTTGCAGAGCGTTGACCGGATGGTCGATTTCTATGTTGAAAAAGGCGCAACCGGTCTGACGGTGTTGGGCATGATGGGCGAGGCCGGCAAGCTGACCGCCACGGAGGCCCTGACAATTGTCAAGCGGGTGACCGCCAGAACATCGGTACCGGTTGTGGTTGGCGTGTCGGCCGCCGGTTTTGCAGCGCTTGGCAGTCTGGCAAAAGACAGCATGGAGGCCTCTGCGGCCGGCGTTATGGTAGCGCCACCTTCAACGCTGAAAACCGACGACCAGATCATCGGCTATTATCACGGGGTGGCCGAGACATTGGGAGATATTCCGTTCGTATTGCAGGACTTTCCGCTGGTTACCAATGTGGTGATGTCGCCAAAAGTTATCCTAAGAGTTGTTGAAGATTGTCCGACATGCGTGATGCTGAAACATGAAGACTGGCCGGGGCTTGAAAAAATTTCAACCCTGCGGGCAGCTTCTGACAACGGGGCGCGTCGCATATCGATATTGTGTGGCAATGGGGGTCTGTATTTGTTGGAAGAAATGTTGCGCGGAGCTGACGGGGCGATGACGGGCTTCGCCTATCCGGAGATGATGGCTCAGGTGATCCAGGCCCACGGTGCCGGGGACGTAGCGCGGGCGCGCGACCTGTTTGATGCCTATCTGCCGCTGGTGCGTTACGAAGCACAGCCAGGCATGGGTTTGGCCCTGCGCAAATACACATTGGCAAAACGTGGCGCCATAGGCCATCCAACGATACGTAAACCCGGCGGATCGCTGAGTGCAGCGACCATTGAAGAAGTCGACGCGTTGATTTCCCGTCAAACCAGCAAGTTGCAGGCATTGGGAATAAGCTGACCAATCAAGATCGGGTCAGTAAGCCAGTTACAGAAACTGACGTGGTTCCAATTCTGAAGGAAAGATACTAGACAGTTTAGTTCCGGTCACTCTTCTTCATCGTCATGCTTTATCTGCGCTCTCTTCTGTTCAACATCGCCTGGTATATCAATATTCTGCTTCATATGGTGGTGCAGTTACCGTGGTATTTCTTTCTCAGCCACAAAGCAGCTCAAAAGGTGCCCAGGCGCTGGACCGCTTCCACCCACTGGTTGCACAAGATCATTGTCGGAACCGATATGGAAGTTATTGGCGAAGAAAATATGCTGGATGAAGGCTGCATCGTTGCCTGCAAACATCAATCGATTTGGGAATTCTACGCGGTCAATTCGATGGTTCGGGATTCAGCCTTTGTGCTGAAGGCCGAATTGATGAAGATCCCGTTTTTTGGCTGGTATGTTTCCAAGCTCAAACACATTCCCATTCGCCGGGGTGACAAGGGCCGCGCCATGCGCCGGATGATCGCGGTTGCCCGGGATCGCATCGAAGAGGACCGTCAGATCATCATCTTCCCAGAAGGCACGCGAAAAACCCCCGGTCAGGAACCCGACTACCGCTATGGCGTGACCCGCATGTATATGGATCTCAATTGCCCGGTCGTGCCAATTGCTCTGAATTCCGGGTTGTATTGGCCGCGACGCAAATTTTTGCGTCATCCCGGCACCATTCGCGCCAAGATTCTGGAACCCATCATGCCGGGCCTATCAGCCAAGCAATTTGCTGCTGAACTGGAGCGGCGCATCGAGGAGGCGTGTGACGAACTCTACCTGATGGCCTCCCAGGACAAAATTCATCCGCCACTGAATGAAGCTGTCATGGCGCGTGTGGAGAAAGCAAAAAAACGCCTGGATAATGTCAAAAGCAGTTAGTCTGTTCTTGTAATGTTCTGTTAATACGTTCTATCTATGTTCTCCTTAAGAGGAGAACAAAATGACACCATTTGTCCAAGCGACCGAATATGTTCAGACCAGCCTGCCGCTGATGCCGCCGTCGCCAGCTGCAAAGCCAATGGGGACGTCGAACAGGTTGCGCGGCACTGATCGCGCATTCCCCACTCCTCGGATGATCAAGTCCGTTGTGGATGAAGCGGGACTTGGAAAGTTTGTATACCTGCAAGGGTCGTCTGGACGGCGCTATGTCTTTTCTTCGATTCGCCGCGAACAAGCCAGTCTTTACGACCACGCCCTGTTTGCCGCCACCAGCTGTCTGGAGACAGGCGGTCAAAGCGTAGAAATCACTGCCTCTATCAATGATATCTCCAACCGCGGAGGGACCATTTATGTGCACCTGCTGGATGATGAAGATTCGCAAGGTGCTCAAACGCTGGAGGATTTGTGTACGGTCAACTAATGACCTTTCAGCTCCGAAGTTATGCGCTCCATTAAGCCGTCCTTTATGCCCATTTCACGCAGGTGATCAGTGGTATCGGTAATGTAGGATTCATTTGGACCAGACTTGCCGACGGCCCCCTTGATTTGGGCGATCAGTGCTTCGTGCCCCAAGCGACCGGCATATTGCTCGTGGTCCGCATCAGCAATATAGGTCACAGCCTTAACTGTGGTGCCCGATGCCAGGACAATTGGTCGCAAACGTTCCAGATAGACATTGGTGACAAGTTCCCGGGCTCGCAAATAGGCCAGTGTCTCGTCCCGGTTGTCGGAACTAATTTTGAATGCCTTGCCGATACACGCACCCCCGCGAGCGAGCCCCAATACAATTCCGGGCCGCTGTTTGGTGCCCCGATGCACCCAGGAATAGATGCATGGTGCACGATGCACTCCAAAGGCTTTGGCCTGTTGTACTTCCAGATACTCAAAGCCGGGATTCCACATCAATGATCCGTAGCCAAAGACCCAGATGTCGCCGTCATTTGCAAAAGTTTTAAGCACAACCATGCCGCCAGATTGACAAAAAGCCGTTTTACGTCGAAGGGGCAGTTGTAATCAAGACGCAGACTTCACCGCAATGGTGATTCACTTCGCCAACACCTTACGCGTCGTCGCATCGCCGTGTCGCCGCAATAATGGAATCAGCATTCATGACAAAAACTTCCAAACGATCCTTTCTTGCCCATCCAATGGGAAAATGGGGATTGTTCATGTTTTTTCTGTTCGCCCTGTGGTTTGTCGGTTGGTATGCCTTTGCCCATTTTGCCCATGACAAGATCGGAGAAGCGCTGGAAAATGCCGAGCAACAAGGCATTGACGTCAGATGCGCAAACCGCCAGATGCGCGGCTTTCCGTTTCGAATTGGTATCCATTGCGATTCCCTGAATATTGCCGGCAAGGACAATGCACTGCAGTTGAAGCTTGGAGCCATTCGCACCGCTGCTCAACTATATGCACCTGGAGAGTTGGTTGCCGAAGTGGAGGGGCCGTTCAAAACCGGTCTGATAAATGGTGAGCTGGATGCGAATTGGTCGGCACTGCGGTTGTTTCTGGACATCAATTTCAGCGGTGGATTTGAGCTGGCGTCGCTTACTTTTTCCAACCTGTCCGGCTCCTTCAATAAAGCCGACCTGAAAGTCGCAGATGGGGCGATTCATTTCCGTCCGACACCGCTTGTTGATGGATCGGAAGACGCCGAACCTGTTTCACTTGATGGAGCGCTGCGGTTGGCCGACCTGTCTGCCGCATTGCCAAAGCTGACGCTTCCCGATGCAACGATTGAGATCGATGGCACTCTGGTTGACGGATACCGAGATCTGGTAATTGGGGGACGCGAGTTTCGCGCGGTGATGCAGGACGGGGCCGAATTTGAAATTCGCAATCTGGCGCTGTCATTGCCAGATGGAGGGCGGCTGGCTTTCTCGGGGCCGCTGACGATTGGCGAGGACGGACTATTATCTGGCGAAGTCAATGTTGGCGTCGCCAATCCTCCGTCGGTTGCCAGATGGGCTGGCGAGATCAATCCGCAACTGGCTCAACAGATTGGCATGATTACTCAGGCCGTCGCAGGCATGGGCAAGCCAGCCAAAATTGGTGGAGCAGACATTAATTCAATCACCCTCAAAATTGAGAACGGCATCGTGCGCCTCGGCTTTATCCAATTTCCTGATCCCATTCCACCCCTGTTCAGGGATTGATGGTCACGAATTCGATTCAGTATCGACCACCACGTCGCGACCGAAATTGGGCAGATCCGTTTCCTGACCGGCTTCAATGATTCCACGACGAATATCACGTGTTTTGGTGAAATGCTCAAACAGCAGATCACCGTCGCCATTGCGGACAGCCCGCTGAAGTCTTGACAGGTCTTCCGAAAAACGGCCCAGCATCTCTATCACGGCGTCCTTGTTGTGCAGGAAGACATCCCGCCACATGACAGGGTCGGAGGCGGCAATACGGGTAAAGTCCCGAAACCCCGATGCGGAAAATTTCACCACTTCTGATTGAGTCACTTCTTCAAGTTCGGAGGCCGTACCGACAATATTGTAAGCGATGAGATGGGGAATGTGGGACGTAACTGCCAGCACCATGTCGTGGTGATCCGGCTCCATGACTTCCACCCAGGATCCCAGGCCTTGCCAAAAACTTGTCAATTTTTCGACAGCCTGTTTATCGGTGCCCTGTTCGGGCGTCAGCAGACACCATCGCTCATCAAACAAGGTGGCAAAGCCGGCATCCGGTCCGGAATATTCGGTGCCGGCAATGGGATGCCCTGGAACAAGATGAACATTTTTAGGCAGATGCGGTTTCAACTGTTTGACCACCGAACGCTTGACCGATCCAACATCGGTGACGATGCAGCCATCGGCCAAATGCGGACCAATGCGCTCTCCCAGCGAGGCAAAGCTGCCAACCGGAGTACACAGGATGACGCAATCGGCACCCTGAACTGCTTCGCTGACTTTGTCGGTATAGACATCCCCCAGATTACGGGCTTTCGCCCGGTCGAGGGTTTCCTGGCGCCGCGTCGAGACGACGATGGTTTCAGCCAATCCTTCCTGACGCGCGCGCAGCGCGATGGAAGAGCCAATCAGTCCAATGCCAATAAGGCAAAGGCGTTTAAACATAGGTTGCTTGCTCATGTCAGGCTTTCAAATACTCGCCGAGTGCCGCCACCGTTCCGCGGCAGGCCTCCTCAGTCCCGATAGTCATGCGAATGGAGTTGGGCAATCCATAGCCGCCAACGAGGCGCAACACATAACCACGTTGGGTAAGATAGGCATCAGCACCCTCTGCAGATTTGCCATCAACTGCATCAAAATGGATCAGGATAAAATTGCCAACGCTGGGCGTCACCCGCAATCCGAGCTTGTGCATTTCCTCGCTGGTCCATGTGAGCCATTCATCGTTGTGGGCAACCGCTTTGTCGACCATCTCGCGATCGGCGACGGCCTCCTGTGCGGCGGCTTGTGCTGCAGCGTTAACGTTAAACGGTCCGCGCATCCGATCGAGAACTGAAATGATGTGATCTGGACCAAACACCCAACCAACCCTTAGGGCGGCAAGGCCGTGAATCTTTGAAAATGTTCGCGTCATTACAACATTGTTCGACCCGGCCACCAGTTCGATGCCGGACTCATAGTCGTTTCGGCGAACATATTCCGCATAAGCTGCATCAAGAATCAGGATCGTTGAATCCGGCAGGCCTGCATGAAGACGTCGCACTTCGCTCATCGCCAGATAGGTGCCGGTTGGGTTATTTGGATTGGCCAAATAGACCAACCGTGTTGCGTCGGTTACCCGCGCCAGAATAGCATCCACATCGGCAGTATGATTTTTCTCTGGCGCAACAATTGGTGTTGCCCCGGCGCCCAGAATTCCGATGCGATACATCAAGAAGCCGTGCTCAGTGTATATCGCCTCGTCTCCCGGTTGCAGATAGCATTGCGCCATCAGGCCCAACAATTCATCTGAGCCGTTCCCACACAAGACATTGGCGGGGTTGACGCCATGTGCCTTGGCAATCGCTTCTCGCAATTGGCTGGAACTGCCATCAGGATAATCTTCCAGACTTCCCGCCCGTTCCATATAGGCTTGTTTGGCGGCAGGGCTTGGTCCTAATGGCGTTTCATTAGCCGATAATTTGAAGAGCTTAACACCTGATGGAACAGCAGATTTACCGGGCACATAAGAGGCAATTTCCATGATACCGGGATTGGGCTCTGGGAGATTATCTGATTTTGTCATGGTGACACTCGTTATGGCTGAAACCTGCAGGTGGTTTAGATAATCCTTGCTCACAATAAAAGGGGGAGGTCGGATCAATTTTTCAGATCGATATTTCCCTTTGTGGCGTTTTGCGGTGCCAGAACCGGTACAAATATCCGGCGGCTTTGACGCTGACGAACGGGCAGACCCTGATAGACCTGTTTTGTCGCCTCGACCACCACCACACCGCTCAGAGCCGGCATGAATCTGCGACCCAGCCGTTCCATTGCATTGACCCCGCGCAGTACAAAACGGTTATTGCTTGGCGGAAAGTGCAGCGCATCTGACCAGGCTGTTGGCGTAAACATATTCTCGCGCAACAACTGGGTTAACTGTCCTCCGGTATAGGGATAGCCTGATCCAAAGGGGGTTTGTTCCACTCTGGCCCAGACACCACGGCGATTTGGAACAACAATGATGAGCTTGCCGCCGGGTGACAGAACCCGCCAGATTTCGGTCAGGGTTTCGCCGGCATTTTCACAATGTTCAAGCGCATGGACCATCAAGAGGCGATCAACGCTTGCATCCGCCAGCGGCAAGTCCTCATCGAAGACCAGAGCCGTAGAGCAGGGACTACCCATCGGCCAGTGAACCGCCCCTTGTCTTGCTGGCATGAAAGCGATTGCGCGCTCGCTATCCGCCTTGAACTTGTCCAGATAGGGTGTGGCATATCCAAGCCCGACCAGCCGTTCATCACTGAGCGGTCGCCAAATTGCAGACAGAGCCTGTCCAATGCAACGGTATGCGTGTTTACCCATTGGCGTGGCGTAGAACTGACGAAGGTCGACTATATCCATATGCATCGCTAAGAGATAGCAAATCTACGCACAAACCGGAATGCGAAAAGGAGTAAGATAGTGAACGCCAGCAAGCTGAAGATTTACCAATTCCCCTGCCGACAGGATAATTACGGGGTCATTCTGCATGACCCGCAATCCGGGACAACAATCAGTATTGACGCTCCCGAGACGGAAGCTGTTGGCGATGTTCTGGAAAGCAAAGGTTTGAAACTGACCCACATTTTGACCACCCATCATCATGGGGATCATGTGGAAGGCAATGAAGCGCTCAAATCCGAATATGGCTGCACCATCATTGGCCCCGCGGAGGAGGCGGCAAAAATTCCAGGACTTGATCAAAGCTATGGTCACGGCGACACGTTTGACATTGCCGGACATCGCATTGAGGTCATTGGCACACCGGGCCATACGCTGGGGCAGATTGCCTATTATCTGCCGGATCAGGGCGTTGTGTTCTGCGCCGATGCCTTGTTTGCCCTTGGCTGTGGGCGGATCTTTGAAGGCACGCCTGAAATGATGTTTACTGCACTTGAACGACTGGCCGCACTGCCCGCCGAAACGCTGGTTTACGCTGGCCACGAATATACTTTGGCGAATGCCAAATTCGCCCTGTCAGTGGACCCTGACAACAGTCAACTGGCAGACCGGGCGCGCGAAATTGAAGTGATGCGTGACAACGGCAAACCAACCCTGCCTACCACCTTGGAACTGGAATTGCAGACCAATCCGTTTTTGCGGGCTGACGATCCTGCAATAAGGAAATTTCTGGGCATGGAATCGCATTCCGATCTGGACGTATTCACGGAAATTCGCGCCCGCAAAGATCGCTTCTGATGGAGGGGCTGAGTTCCGCTGAAATTATCAATCTGCTAAAATTGCAACCCCATCCTGAAGGGGGCCATTTTGCAGAAACGTTTCGCAACGAGGCTTCAACGGCAATCTATTATTTGCTGGAGGCCGGTGATCGCTCCCATTGGCATCGGGTGATCGACTCGACGGAGGTCTGGCACCATTACGCTGGCGGGCCGCTTGCATTGGCCCTGTCATCCGACGGCCATCAGGTGGAGGCGCACCGGTTGGGCAAGAACATCAATCTGGGAGAAAGTCCACAGGTCATTGTGCCTCCCAACTGGTGGCAGAGCGCCGAAAGTCTTGGCAGATGGACATTGGTGGGGTGTACGGTTGCGCCGGCATTCGACTTTAACAAGTTTGAAATGGCGCCCGAAGATTGGCGGCCAACTTCATCCTGCTCCGGATAAAATCAGCCAGCAGCGCTGTTTGCGACCGGCGCGGCGTCAACGTTTTCGCCGCCTTCGCCGCTTTCGCTGTTTTTGCCGACTTCATCACTCTTGTCGCCTTCGCCAGATTGGCCACTGTCCGCGGTCGGCCAGGGCAATTCCCGTAAGGGTTTGCCAAATTTAAAGCCTTGCAGATAATCAACACCCCATTCGCACAGAAGATCGGTGGTAATATCATCTTCCACCCATTCGACCACGGTTTGAGCATCAAACAGGCTTGCCAGATCCACCAGCGCCTTGATGAATTTCTGGTTTTCGTTGCTGGTTTCGAGATTTTCAACAAACTGGCCATCTACCTTGATGATGTCGAAGGCCAGACTTTTGAGGTTGCGGAAGGAAGTATAACCGGCGCCAAAATCATCAAGCGCCACCCGGCAACCGAGATCTCTGACCGAATTGATAAACTGCTGGGCCTCGTCAAGCGAATCGGCGGCATAGGATTCCGTGACCTCAATTATCAATCGTTCAGCAATGTCGGAGCGACTCATGACAAATTGAGCCAGTTTGGACAGCCATTCAGGATCGCAGGCGGTTTCAAACGAAACGTTGAGGGAAAATACGGCGGTCGGCGCTGCACATAGTGTTTCAAGGGCCAGATCAAGGGCGTGATGATCGACCAGGCGGATCAAACCCAACCGCTGCGCCACATCGACAAACTCGCCTGCGACCAACGGTTCCCCTTCATTCGATTCCAACCTGATCAAGGCTTCATGAAAGACCGTCTCTCCGGTCTTGGCATCGACCACTGGCTGCCAGGCCAGGTGAATGCGGCGATTTTTCAGGGCGCTGATGATCTTTTCGGCCATATGCGCTGAGCGCTGCTTTTCTAGTTCTTCCTGCGGGTTAGGTTGATAGGCGACAATCGATGCGTCACGCGCCCTGCGACTTTCTTTCAAGGCCTGATGGGCCGCCATAAATACCTGCTTGGAATCGCGGGCATGCTGCGGCATCAACACGCCACCAATTGATACCGAGACGGCAATCGGTCCCTGGTCGGTGGTCACAACATTTTCGCGCAGCAGATTCAGGATGCGATAACCCGCAACCAGTAGGCCACGACCGTCGCATTCCGGCAAGATCATGCCGATTTTTGCGCCGGAGAACCGACCGATAATGTCTCGGTCGCGCAAATTCTCCTGCATCCGCTTTGCGACTTCACTGATGACTGCATCGCCGGCTTCATAACCGTAAACCGAATTGATCAGATCGAAATGCTCCAAGCCCACAACCAAAAAACATGCGGGCTCGCCTGTATGACTCAACTCCTCAAAAACTTCGTCCAGACAGACATTCAAATGGGCACGATTGAACAACCCCGTGAGCGGGTCGTGACGGGAAAGGTTATTGAGTTTTTCGTCTTGTGAGCGTCTTTCATTAATTAACCGAACGACACCATGGGCACGATTTGGAACTCCATCGCTTCCAGCATACCAGCGACCAGTGTCTTCAACCCAGATATCACTGGATGTATCCAAGGCTTCAGCAGAAAGCGCATATTGCAGGCAATAGGCGACACCGCGGCCTTCATCAATTTCCTTGGAGGAGAAAATTGCATCACTGCGGCTGGATTCTGCGGTTGGCAGCATCAGGGAGTTGAAGGCCCGGCTCGTTGCAATTTGATCAACGGAATCCAAACAAAGCAGTTGTTCTGCTCCCTCGCTCCATTGCAGATCATCGGCTTCAATGTCCCACTCATAGGCGCATTCGCCAATCGAGTTGAGCACAAAATTGGCAATATTGCGCCGCTCCATCCGCGAGTCATTTGTTGACCCCCGTCTGTCTTCATCACGCTTGGATTTTGCGCGAGCGCCTTTACTCATTGAATTTGCCTCTTTTACCCTTCGCAGATACTGACGTAAAAAAGTTAACGAATGAGTAACCATGGTGACGGAATCAACTCTTGATCTCGAGAGTTACTGGCCAGCCAGTATTATTGCTTCGGCGTTTTAAAAACGGCGAGAATTTGCCTGGAAATCATCAACGGAGCTTGTTGTATCGCAGCACTTTGGCTTAAGTGAAGCCAATTGAAACTGCTGATATGTCAACCATGTCCAATCCAACTTATGAAGCCCTGATGGCTCAAGTTCGAACCACCCGAGCCCTTGCCCAGGTGGCAGGCCTGTTGTCCTGGGATCAGGAAGTGATGATGCCCGCCAATGGAGCCGCTGTGCGCGCTGAACAAGCGGCTGCACTGGAAGAGATTACCCACCAGCGCAATTCCGATCCGCGCATGGAAGAATGGCTGGACGAGCTGGACCAGGTAGAACTGTCAGCGGAACAATCCGCCAATGTGCGATTAACACGGCGATCTTATGAGCGAACCAGCAAAATTCCGGCAACATTGGCGACGGAATTGGCCCGCACAACATCCCAAGCACAGGGAATTTGGGCAAAGGCCAGAGAGGCCAATGATTTTGAGCAGTTTTCTCCAATTCTGCAAACCATCATCGATCTGAAACGCCAGGAAGCGGCCTGCCTGCAAAGGGATGGTCACACGGCATATGATGCTCTGTTAAACGATTTCGAACCGGGCATGACGGTCGTTGCGCTGCAGCCTCTGCTGGAAGGATTGCGGCCACGCTTATCAGATCTTCGCCAGCGCATCGCAGACAGCACTATGGATCAACCTCAATTGGTTGGGTCATTTTCCAGCGATTCACAATTGGCACTTGCGCGCAAGCTGGCTGACACTGTGGGTTATGAATGGCAATCGGGACGCCTTGATCAGTCTGTCCATCCATTTTCGTCCGGCACTGCGCAGGACACCCGAATTACGACACGCATCGACGCGAGCGATCCGCTAGGATGTCTTTATTCAACGGTCCATGAACTGGGTCATGCCTTGTATGAACAGGGGATTACCAAGGAACTCGGCCTGACGCCGGTCAACAACCACGTGTCTCTTGGAGTGCACGAAAGCCAGTCGCGCCTGTGGGAAAATCAGATTGCCCGCAGCCGGCCATTCTGTGAGTGGCTTGCCCCCCATTTCATCGAGGCATTTGGCGATTGCGGGATCACCAATGCGGACGACTTGTATCGCACCGTCAATAAGGTCGAAACCGGGTTCATTCGTACCGAGTCTGATGAAGTTCACTACAATCTACACGTTCTGCTTAGGTTTGAACTTGAACGGGAACTGGTCTCAGGAGAGCTCGACATCTCGGATCTTGAGGCGGAGTGGAACCGTCGTTTCAAACGTGATTTCGGGCGCGATGTGCCTGATGCGGCACAAGGTGTGCTGCAGGACGTTCACTGGTCTGTGGGACTGTTTGGATATTTCCCCACCTACTCTTTGGGCAATATTTATGCAGCCCAGCTGGATGGTGCCCTTCGCGATCAGGTTTCGGATGTGGACGCTCAGTTGAAAAAAGGTGAAACAGGAGAAGTCCTCTCCTGGCTGCGGAGCAATGTACACCATCACGGTTCCTTGTATGAACCGTCCGAATTGATGCGCCGGGCCAGCAATCAATCAGTTTCCAGTGAGCCTCTGCTGACTTATCTGGAAACAAAATATGGCGAACTGTTTGATCTGTGATGAAGTCGAATTTCAACAAACCATTTACCCAGCAGGAAGCTATCGACGAAGCAACAATTGAGCGGGTCAGTGCTTTGTTGCGCGGCGGTCGCCTGCATCGCTACAATACGCTGGAAGGCGAGATCAGCGAAGCAGCCCAGCTTGAAAAGGAGTATGCAACTTATCAAGAGGCGCGCTATTGTCTCGCCTGTTCCTCTGGTGGTTACGCTCTTGCCGTGGCCTTACGCGCCGCAGGCCTGAAGCCGGGCGATACCGTGCTGGCCAACGCCTACACTCTGGCACCAGTTCCCGGCGCCATCCACAATGCCGGTGGCATACCATTATTTGTCGAGATTGATGATGCCTGGCACATTGACGTCGTCGATTTGCAGCAAAAGGCTGAGGTCAGCGGTGCGCGATTTTTGATGCTATCTCACATGCGTGGCCATATTGCAGATATGGATCGGATTGTCGCGATCTGCAAAGCCCATCAAATCACCATAGTTGAGGATTGTGCTCACACGATGGGAGCTCGGTGGAATGGTATCAGGTCAGGTAATTTTGGCCATGTTGCAGCCTTCTCTGCCCAGACATACAAACATATCAATTCTGGCGAAGGGGGTTTGCTGACCACAGATGATCCGGTCATCGCGGCGCGTGCCATCATCATGTCTGGCTCTTACATGCTTTACGGCTCGCATGGTGCTGCACCGGATGAAGCTGTGTTTGCGCAGGTGAAACTGGAGACGCCAAACTATTCCGGTAGAATGGACAATATGCGGGCCGCCATATTGCGCGGGCAACTGCAAAGTCTTGATGACAATGTTCGGCGTTGGAACGAGCGCTACAGGGTTCTTGAAACCAGATTGTCAAACTCAACCGCCATTGATGTCACCGAGCGTCGGCAAAACGAAGAATTTGTCGGTTCGTCGATCCAGTTTCGTCCACGCCTTGCGGTTTCAGGCTTTGAGCCTCTGATCGCCAATTGTCTGGCTCGCGGTGTCGACATCAAGTGGTTTGGTGCCGAACAACCCAAGGCCTTTACCAGCCGCTATGACAGCTGGCGCTACTTGGGGGAACAGGAACCTCTGCCACAGACACTGGAAGTGCTTTCGCGCACCTGCGATATCAGAGTTCCGCTGACGTTTGAGCCGGCTGATTGCAAGCAGGTTGCAGACATTATCGCGCAGGAAGTTGAGGAGTTGCAGAGCGCTTTTGCAATGACTGGACGAGATGAATCGGAGCTATCACTGGAACCCGATTCTCAAAATTGAGACTTCGTTAACGCTGTTTGACTATTTTTGACCAATATGTGTCGGCTGACTGTTCCGTCGACTCTTGTGTTCAATTACGAAAGCGTCCGACAGGCGATGACCCGCGTTTCTCCTACATCGACCTTCAAGCCAATACTGCGCTCAGCATTGGCGTTGACAATATTCCACTCGATCTCATTTGCGCCAAATGCAGTTGCGACAGAAGCCAATGCGCCTTCACGCGCAAAAGTTCTTGAGCAATTGGCCAATGGACTGGTCGCCCAGAAAAAAGTTCTAACCAGCACTGCAACTACGATATCCAAGGCCAACCTTAAAAAACTTCGCCCGGCATTGCAGCGTCAGCGGAAAACCATGCTGTCACGCAAAATTCTGGTGATTGATCCCAATTCAGAAAAAGTAAAAGCCTCCACTGCCACTATTTCAGGCGAAATTGTTGGCAGTATTAATCCATTGGCCTCAACAGACGAAGCCGCTGATCCGCTCAATCACTTCCACAGTCGCCTTGCCTCACAATCCACTAAGGCCAAATCTCGACCGTTGACCATTTTGCATATCTCGGGAAGCAAACTAAGCTCGGAACGCCTGCAACGGGAAATGCGCATCGGGTTTCAAAAGCTCTATGGAGATGCCGGGCATGGCATGATTTCTCCGGCACGCAACAGATATCAATCTCAATCGGATTCGTTCAAGCTTACCCGAACAGGCAGATGGCGCAGATTGACAGATCGAAGGAAGGGCAAGGCGGGATTTGGAATTTCCGGCATGCGGCTTTCCTCCCGATCCTCAATGTCGTCGGTAACATTTACCAGCCAGTCAGACCCGTTTGACTGGGTCGGTGTAACCATTGCCACAGGCCCATCACAAGGGACATTCACCTTGAAGGCTGGCGATGTTGAAAAGAAGTTTGATGCCTACGCGAAATCACCTGGATCGCAGCTTTTCAAACTGAATGTCCGCGCTATATCAGCTACTTTGACACCCGGCGGCGGCGCCAGAACAGGCGTTATGAATTGGCATTCGGGCAAATCGGGTGTCGGCATGCGCTATATTGATTTTCAGCTCGACAATGCGAGTGACAAGAAGGCGTCAAAATATGATCCTGTCCTGCTAACCAATGATGTGGGGCAATTGGCTCCTGATCTGATTATTGTTGATCAGGCATCGATGACAGGGGCTACGACCGAGCCGGAAGGTCCGATGGTCACCCTGGGGGACAAATTGCTGGATCAGATCAGAGCATCGGCTCCGCAAGCGAGCCTGTTGTATTTGGAGGCCGGCAGCACCTGGCAGTCAAAAGCCGCATCAAGTTGCACAAAGCCCGTTCCATTGAAAGCGGCCAATCCTAAGGTCCGTTCAACCAATACGGCAGCTCATTGGCGCTGGTCTCCGGATTTAGTGGAAATGTGTGCGATCGAGCGGCAGATAAAGTCAGTCAGGACCGCTGGCAGCGCGGAAAATCAGCCGCCGACTCTGGATGTGTTTCGTGCAAAATCACTGATGAAATGGTTGACAAAACCGGCCTCGGCAAACCGCGCATTGGCCCGGCGATAAAGCGCCATCCTTTTTGGGAAAGTCACCGCATAACAAACGGATTAGCCATTGGTTCGCTCGATGTGTTGATCCAGGTTGTTTTTGTGCGGGTGTAATCGAGGATTGATTCCAACCCGGCTTCGCGACCATACCCAGACTGATTAAATCCACCAAAAGGCGCAATTGGAGATACGGCTCGATAGGTGTTGATCCAGCAAATGCCGGAGCGCAGGCGATTGGAGACCCGGTGAGCCCGTCCGATATTCTGGGTGAAAACGCCGGAACCCAGACCAAATTCACTGTCATTGGCCAGAGCGATTGCTTCTTCTTCATCACCAAATGGCAGTAACGACATGACCGGTCCGAACATTTCAACCTTCAGCGTTTCAGTCTCTGGACTGGCACATTTGACCAGTGTGGGATCAAAATAATTTCCTTCAAGACCGGCTGAACGGCTTCCGCCAAAGCAGATTTCCGCTCCCTGTTGTTTGGACTTTTGAAGTGTTGCCTCGATTCTCTCAATCTGATCTTCGGTGCATAACGGTCCCACATGGGTTGTTTCGGCAAGCGGATCACCAACCACAATGCCCTTCGACTTTTCGGTGACTTGAGCCACAACATCGTCGAAAATTTCGCGCTGAACGAAGCCGCGGGTTCCGGCAACACAGGACTGACCGGACGCCCCAAAATTGCCGGCAATCAATCCATTGACCGCCGTTTCGATATTGGCGTCATCAAATACAATGATTGGTGATTTGCCGCCAAGCTCCAGCGTTGTAACGGCAAAGTTTTCAGCAGAATTGCGCACCACATGGCGCGCCGTTTCAGCCCCACCGGTGAAGGCAATTCGGTCAATCTGCGGATGGCGGGTAAGTGGAATTGCGCAATTTTCCGCGTCTCCGGAAATCACCGACACAACACCTTTTGGAAAACCTGCCTGTTCTATCAGCCGGGCAAATTCAAACATTGGCGCCGGGGCAATTTCGGATGCCTTGAGCACAATGCAACATCCGGCCGCCAGCGCTGGTCCGAGCTTGGTTGCCGTGAGAAACATCTGGGCGTTCCACGGTACCACCGCAGCCACCACACCAATCGGCATGCGCTGGGTGAAAACATGCATGTCCGGCTTGTCGATCGGCAGAACTGCGCCTTCAATCTTATCGGCCAGACCAGCATAATAGCGGTAATAATCTCCCACATATTTGGTTTGTGAGGCGGTTTCTGCCAGCAATTTGCCGCTGTCATTGGTTTCAGCGATTCCCAGTATTTTGGCATTTTCTTCAATCAGGTCGGCCAATCGGTAAATCAGTTTGCCTCTGGCGGTTTGGGTCATGTCGCGCCAGGCGGTGTCGTTCAGCATGCGTTGTGCTGCAGCAACCGCGCGGTCAACATCAGAGCTGCTGGCACAATCAAATGTCGCCCATGTTTTGCCGGTCGCCGGGTTGGCACTTTGCATAACCTGCTGCTGCGAACCGGAGCACCACTGACCGTCGATGAATAATTGATAATGGGGTAGTTCGGACATGATCAAACTCTTAGCTAAAGGCAGGCATTACGTCATTGATGAAGCGATCCAAGGAAGCACGTTTTCTTTCACTCGACATGCCGCTGTCGATCCAAAACGAAAACTCATCATAGCCCAGATCCTCATAGCGTTTGACCTGGTCGATCACCTGCTGAGACGTACCAATCGTCAGGTCGCGTTTCATATTTTCCGAAGCCATCATCTTGTTGTTGGCAAGTTCGTCCTGGCTCAGCTTTTCAATATGGCCCTGAACAACCGGGCGTTTGTTTTGAAACCATGCCCCAAAATAGCTGTAGAACCTACTTAATTCCTGGGCCGCCAAGTCAACGTCATTGGTGTCTGACGCCACATATGTGTGGTGCAACAGCATGATCTTGGGCCGCTTTTGCTGTGATGCCTGGCACACCTCATTGAACCGCTGCATCAAGGATTCAATTTCCTCAATGCCCTGCCACAGGGGCGTGACCTGAACATTAAATCCATTGTCGACGGCAAATTGATGGCTGTTGGGATCACGGGCGGCGATCCAGATGGGAGGCCCATTTTCCTGTAACGGCTTGGGCGCCGAACTGGTTGCCGGGAATTGATAGAACTCGCCGGAATGGGCGCAATCGCCATCCCATAGCTGACGCAGCAGGGGCGCGGTTTCACGCATCCGCTGGCCCGCTTCCCAGGCATCCATACCCGGCATCAGGCGTTCATATTCATAGGAATAGGCGCCGCGGGCGACCCCCAGTTCCAGTCGTCCACCGGTCACCAGATCCGTCATCGCTGCCTCACCGGCCAGTTTGATGGGGTGCCAGAACGGGGCGACCACCGTGCCGGTGCCTAGTTTGAGATTTTTGGTATGGCGGGCCAGATCTGTGATTGTGATGAAGGGGTTGGGTGCAATGGTGAACTCCATTCCGTGATGCTCGCCCGTCCACACGGCGCGCATACCTCCCTCATCGGCCATCGTACACAGCGACAGAAATTCTTCGTACAGATGTTGATGATTCTGCTCAGGTGCGAGACGTTCCATGTGGGCAAAAAGAGAAAATTCCATATCAGTCTCCTAGAATGTAGCGCTTTTGCCGCCGTCGCCGCCGCCGCCGCTGGGGTGAACCTCACCGCGAACCGCATCACCGACATAAAGCCCAAACTGATTGTGGTCGTGTTCTTCGCGATAACGTCGGATCATGTCCGCGTTGACCGGGCGGCTAAAGTCATCGGGCGACAATTGCGAAATCGTTCGCAGCTCTACTTCATCAAGCGCTGGTTTTTCCAACAATGTGGCGCGAAAGATCGTGACGTGTTCACCATTTTCAACATCATCATAAATCGAGTAGACCGGTCCGATTCTAACCTTCAAGCCGAGCCCGTTGAAATGGTCCAGAAGCGAGGTGCGTGCTCCGGACCGATTGTTGAGCTCGACTGCTGGAAGGTACCGACCTGCGGGCTCCCTCAACAGACAATGCTGATCTTGATATTCAATCAACGCACCGCAGATAAATTTCTGCTCTCCCTGGGCGGCGGCCTCGGACTGGCGCTCCTTGGACAGGCTGAAATAGCCGTCGCGACAATAGCCCAAACCACGTTTTGTCGACGCCTGATAGTGTTCTATCTGGCCGATCAGAATGTGATGGTCACCAGCTTCAACCCGATTTTGAAGCGAACAGGTAAACTGCGCGGCGGCGCCGTCAATCAGCGGGCAACCAAATTGATCTGGCGTCCAATTGATCTGGGAAAATCTGTCTTCCTTTGATCCGGCAAATATATTGGATACTGCCTCCTGCCCTTCCGCCAGAATGTTAACTGCAAAATGGGTCGTCTTTGCGAATATGTCGAAACTCGACAGGTGATTTCCTGGGCAAACCAGAAGCAAGGGCGGGTTGAGCGATACAGACGTAAAAGAATTTGCGGTAAAACCAACCAGAGTTCCGTCGGTTGACCTGGTGGTCACAACAGTCACGCCAGTCATGTAACTAGCCAAAGCATTGCGCAATTGTTTTGGATCAAACCTGGTCATGGGCACCATCCAGATGTTTGCAGAATTCAAGCAGATGGGCACAAACTTCTGCCGCGTGAGTCATCAGCATCATGTGACGCGCATTTCGAATGATCACCGCCCGGCCCCTGGGAACCAGATGTGCCATGTTCGTTGACATATCGGGGGTTGAATTTGGTTCATCCGCTCCGGTCACAAACAACGCCGGACAGGCCAGACTGGCCAACGAAGCGTCTGTCGGTCCGTCTTCACTTGCAAAGGTTTGATAAGCTTGGCGGTACCCGAGTGGGTCAACCTGGGTCAGCCAGCGGCGACAGTCCTCCGCCATAGCGGCCGTTTCGCCATCCGGGGATTCGCCAAACCAGCGGCTTATTGTCGGTGCGGGATCTGGATTTTCAATACCAGACAGTTCCTGCACCCGCGCCTTGACGGCATTTGTTGCCGCGTTTGATCGGCGATAAATCGCATTCAGCGGCACCACGGCGGTCAACAGTTCAGGAAGCCGGATTGCTACATCAAGGGCGATCAATGCGCCCAGTGAATGACCAACCACCAGCGACCTGTTGCCACCAGACGACAGCAAGTTGCCAATCTCCGTACTGAAGTCCTCAAGTGTCGTGCCACGCCCTTCGGCAAAATTCGAACTGCCGCCATGGCCGGGAAGATCGACCGCCGTGACTGCAAAATGGCGGGTCAGTATTGGCAGCACGGGCGCCCAGGCGTCCGCACAAAGACCAACACCGTGGATTAGCAACATTGCCGGGCCGGCACCACCTCGCCACCCTGACAGGCTTTGGCTCAACTCAGACCGCGGCAGGGTTGTCGAGGTCATGACCCAGATCCTTCAAATCCTGATAGCGATCACCAATACGGTGGTGGGGGCGCCCTCCCGTTGCTCCACCCAGCACGATCGCCATCTCGTCGGCTCGCGGTGCATCGGGGATGGCAAATTGAATGGTCAGATAATGCGAGCGTCGCCCGGCATCGACTTTGTCCATCAAGGGAATGGAAATCGGCGCGTTTGCACCACCGCGCGTATTGGAAAAGGCAAGGTAACTTTTTGCACCTACCGCTTCGCGATAGAAATTACCGAAACGCAATGTATGGATCAGCGCTGAGGCATGTTCAATCTCACCGTCCAGCCCAACGACAGCCGCCTTTCCATAGGCTTCGATCGCTTCTCCCGAACCGGCCAATGCAATCATGCGTTTGGTCAGCAATTCCCCCAGCGGCGGACCAAATGCCATGATTTCCGGCTTCAGATCTTCGACATAGCGTCCTGCCCAGGGGTTGGTGACCACGGCAGCAACAGCAAACATCCGCCAAGGAGTTGCCACGGGTTTAAAACCTTCGATCAGAATTTCCTCATCAAAGGTAACAATTTTGCGGATTTCCGGGGTCATCGAATGGGCCAGTTCAATCTGTCGGTGGGGTCGCAGGAAGCGTTCAAGGGCATCTTGAACCGGTGCCGTTGCATTGACAAACAATGGATTTTTGGTCATTGGCATTAGTATTACTAATGCATGTGTTGAGGCAGTATGGCTCGCTCTCTTCCCCCGCTGGCCTGGTTCCGCGCGTTTGAATGCGCCGCGCGGCATTTAAGCTTTACCCTTGCTGCGCAGGAATTGAATCTCACTCAATCGGCGATTAGTCAGCATGTTCGGTCGCTTGAGCATAAATTCAGCTGCGCTTTGTTCGTGCGAAAACACCGCGGCATAGCGCTTACGGATCAGGGGCGTCGGTTGCTTCCCACCGTCGCCAGCGCCATCAGCATCTTGCAATCGGCCACCGAAACTTTTGAAACTCCAACGGACAAACAATTGCTGACGATAAGCGTCAGCACGAGTTTGGCGCAATGGTATCTGGCCCCTCGGCTGAAACATTTTGCCACCCTTCATCCAGATATTGGATTTAGGGTGATCTCAAAGGTCTGGCCTGACGAGTTTACCGGGTTGAATGCAGATGTCGAATTACGATTTGATGCCCCCAGTTCGGCTCAATCGGATTCGGTCAGAATTGGGCACAATCGAATGGTGATGGTGGCTTCACCAGATCTCATCTCCGATTTCGGTAACCGGGAGTTTTCTCCTGACTACATTGCTGACTTTCCCCTCATTCAGGTGCTGGGCACGACGGATACGTGGAACCGCTGGGCTGCGGAGCGAGCTTATTTGGAGAATTTGAACATCAGTTGCAATGTGGAGTCCCATGGGGCGGCGGTTGACTTTGCCAAAGCTGGCACCGGTATTGCCCTTACCAGTTCGCTTGTGGCTGCACCCTGTCTGGTGGATGGATCACTGCTGGTTCTGGAGAGGGAGAGTCTGGCAGCCCATGATGGTTATTATCTGACGGTCAGGCAAAATGAAAATTTTGAAATAGCCTCCGCGTTCGGCGCCTGGTTGCAGGCCGAGATCGCCCAGACCGAAGCTGCAATCTAACTCGTTTGTGTGGAATTGTGGTGGGTAATATAGGAACGCTGGATGGCGATCTGGTCGGCAACATATTTGGCATCGTGCCAAACACCCCAGATAAACGACGATCCTCTGCGGGATTGCCACGGCAAGCCGACAAAGTAGACTCCAGATTCTGATGATACGCCCCGTTGATGGATCGGATTGCCTCTCTCATCGAATGAATCCACTTTCAACCAGCTATAATCGACCGCGTAACCAGTGGCCCAGATCACCGTGCTGATGCCAGCTTGTTTCAAGTTTAATTGCCGGATTGGATGGGTGACGCATTCCGGGTCAGGCCCGATCAGCCGGGCTTCCGGCTCCAACGGCAGGTCGAGGCCATTTCGCTCAACCCATTCATCCGCTTCATCCAGAACCGACAGATAGTTGTTGTCACCATGCGCAATATTGTCCCCCAGATCGTCGGCAAAATGCAAAATACTGTCTTCAAATGACATTGTCAGGCCAACCAGATTCATGCCCTTTTCTGCCAGTTGGCGGAAGTCAACCGTATGCCCGCCGCGCGCGCCACTGACGGAGATCGTGACATGTTCAGTGCCTGGATCCAGCGCGGTGGCGTCCCATTTGCCGAGCACGCCCAGCCACCAGACAAAATCGTGTCCGCGATAGCTGCGCGGTGGACGGTCGTGTGGACCAACCGACAGGTAAACTTTTCTCCCTGCACGCAATAGTTCATCGGCAATCTGGCCACCCGATGAACCAGCGCCAACTACCAAAATTGCCCCCTGCGGCAAGTTTTCGGGGTTCCGATAGGCATTGGAATGCATTTGCAGAACATCGGTCTGTTCAGGAATGACCGGTGGAATAACGGGACGTTGAAAGGGACCGGTGGCCGCAACCACGTTCCTCGCTTCAATAGCGCCTTGCGATGTCTCCACCCGAAAGCCCATCTGGCCTGGTAGTTTTTCAGCGCTGGTTACTTCCACACCACATCTGATTGGCGCCTTGATGACCTGTGCGTATTCGACGAAATAGTCTGCCACCCGTTCCTTGCCAGGAAAGGCTCCCGGTTCGGTGTCGGAAAACTCCAGCGTCGGAAATCGATCGTGCCAGGCCGGCCCATTGGCAACCAGAGAATCCCAACGTTCCGACCTCCAGCGCTCGGCAATCCTGTAGCGCTCAAGGATCAGGTGTTCAATGCCAAGTTGTCCCAAATGCTCACTCATGGCCAAGCCGGCCTGACCGCCGCCTACAATCACTGTATCTATATTTTCAACAGTCATATCGGTTCCCGATTCATCTGTAGGACGCATAAAATTGCGGCGCGTTCTGTACGACATGCACCTCACAAAATAGGCTGATAGATGCAAGCTTGCGACAATTCTGGCAAAGTTATTCATAAAGATAAATTTGAAAACATTCGGCACGTGATTAGGTTAAAACTAATCCAACGGAGCGATGTCAGAATTATTTGGCTCAAAGGGAAGCGGATTTGATCGTCTCTGCCGATCAATCATGCCATATTGTGACAAATGGCCCGGTAAGAGCCAGTCTGGTTGCACCACCACCGCCCGGTCCGGCTTTGATGCGCGCACTGGAGCCACGCATTTTACTCGATGCGGCGGCAGCGGAAACAATCGCTGATTCGGTTCATCAGGCGATCCACACCGAACTCGCAGATGACTATGTCGAGAGCAATTTTTCACTTCAACAATTGCCAGCGGCATCATCCAATCCCGACGACCCAGACACGAATGATCAATTGGACTTGTACGTAGAACCAATTCAGGGGTCGAAACAGATTATCTTCATTGCCTCAGATGTTGAGGAGATAGAATCCAGCCTTGTTGATCTGCCAATCGATGCTGAAGTCATCGTCATCGATATGGCCAAGGATGGTGTTCAGCAGATGGCGGATGCGCTGGCTGGTCGCACCGATCTGGATGCCATTCACATCTTCAGTCATGGCAGCGAAGGGGAGCTCCATCTTGGCAATGCGTCGCTGACCTGGCAGTCCATGCTTAATCAGCACACCGCGAATCTGGCAATGATTGGGGCGTCGCTCAACGAACAGGGTGATATCCTGATCTATGGCTGTGATTTTGCTGAGGGACCCGAAGGGCAATATGCAGCCGAGATTCTCACCCTTCTTACCGGAGCAGATATCGCCGCCAGCACGGATACAACCGGTCATCAATCCAATGGCGGAGATTGGGCGCTTGAGCATCATGTCGGGGTCATTGATACCGATGCACTAGCCGCCGATGCATCATGGCAAGGGATCCTGAGTGGTGAGGTTTTGCAATCCCACGAAGTACCGTTTGCAGACATTGATCACTATGAACCGATTGGTTCGGACCAACATATTGGCCAAACTTTTAAGCATTCGGCTATGGGATCAAACTATCATGTAAATCAGGTCGATTTGGTGCTGAGAATAGCCGATGGAGCGCCGCTTCAGGACGTTACAGTGGAAATCCGGGACGGTTTCTCCGGACCCGTATTGACCACGGGCACTCTGTCGGGAAGTGAACTGGACGGTGACTTTGCCTGGCACAGTGTGAATCTCGACAGTTCAGTGACACTCAACAACGGGGCATCTTATGTAATTAGGGTGTCCACCAGCAACCTCTCTTCGGGTGTGGAGGTGGCGGTTGAGCACGACGTAAATTACAATTTTGGCGACCGTCTCAAAAGCGATGGAAGCCCTCAGGCATGGCACGACCTGTTGTTCAGAGTGGTTGGCAACAATCAAAACTTTGACCCGGTCATAACTTCAGACGGTGGCTTGGCGGCGGCTCTGCTTGTTAGAGATGAAAATTCCACCGCAGTGACTGATGTTGTGGCAACGGACGCCGATGTTCCGGCGGATATTCTAAGCTATTCGATTGTCGGTGGGTTGGACGCCGACAAGTTTGAAATCGATTCAGTTACCGGAGCGCTGGCCTTTTTGGCGTCCCCAGATTTTGAAAACCCGACAGATTCCAACACCAACAACATCTACACGGTAACAGTGCAGGCGACCGACCCATGGGGGGGCACCGATAGCCAGTCGATATCTGTGGTGATCCAGGACATCAACGATGTTCCAGAGGCTACCGGCGGCACGGTCACCACCGATGAGGAAGTGCCGCATGTTTTTGATGTTGCCGAATTCGGTTTCGACGATGACGAAGGTGACGGACTGCAGTCCATTACCGTCTCCAATCTATTGCTGGCTGGCGGTAGTCTGACTCATTCCGGTGGTACAGTCGTCACCAATGGCATGACGATTTCCGCCACCGAAATTGCCAGCCTGACGTTTATCCCCGCCACAAACAGTACAACAGCCGCCAGTTTCGATTATACGGTCAATGATGCTGACCCGGGAACGGTCGCCGCGGCAATGAACATCATTGTCAACCCAATCAACGACCCGCCGGTAGCAACTGGCGGTGCCCTGGCGACGGATGAGGATGTACCCTACATATTCGCGATTGGTGATTTTGGCTTCAGCGATGTTGAAGGCGATGGTTTGCAATCGATAACTGTCTCCAATCTGTCTCTGGCCGGAGGCACTCTTACCCACACCGGCGGAACGATTACGGTCACCAATGGTATGACAATAACAGCGGCACAAATTGCCGATCTGACCTTTGCCCCCGCACCTGACAGCAACGCTGCGGCGAGCTTGGATTACACCGTCAATGACGCCGATCCGGGAGCCACGGCTGCCGGGATGGCGATAACAGTCAACCCGATCAACGACCCGCCGGTAGCAATCGGTGGTGCAGTGGTGACGGATGAAGACGAAACTTATATGTTTTCGGTGAGCGACTTTGGCTTCAGCGATGTTGAAGGCGATGGTTTGCAATCGATAACCATCTCCAATCTGTCTCTGGCCGGAGGCACTCTTACCCACACCGGCGGAACAATTACGGTCACCAATGGCATGACAATAACAGCGGCACAAATTGCCGATCTGACCTTTGCCCCCGCACCCGACAGCAACGCTGCGGCGAGTTTCGATTATGCCGTCAATGACGCCGACCCGGGGGCGACCGCTGCCGCGATGACGATTACCGTCTCTCCGGTCAATGATCCACCAAGTGCAGCAACAATGGTCGACCGGGTTAGTGATGATTCTGACGCAGAACTGCTTGATGTTTCCACTGGTTTTGGTGACGTCGATGGAGACGCCCTGACCTATTCGGCCATGGGTCTCCCGACTGGTTTGTCAATCGATCCCCTTTCAGGAGTGATCGGCGGGACCATCAGCAAAAGTGCCTCAACCGATGGTCCTTTTGCCGTTCAAATCCTGGCAACTGATCCTGGTGGCGGCATGGCAACGGCTTTGTTCAACTGGTCGGTTAACAATCCTGCCCCGAATGCCGGTGCAGACGCATTTTTCGGCATCGAAGACTTATTGATCAGCGGAAATGTTGCATTTAACGATTCTGACCCCGACGGCGATGCAATTTCGTTTGCATTGGAAACCGACTCTACAAACGGTACTGTGGTTTTGAGCCCAGACGGTTCCTTCACCTATCAGCCACAACTGGACGTCAACGGGAATGACGCATTTACCTATCGCGCCATCGATGCCGATGGTGCGTCCACTTTGGCAACAGTATCTCTCTATCTAACTCCGGTTAATGACAGGCCTGTTGGGATCGATATTTCGTTGACAACAATCGACGATGAGCCGCTTTATCTGGGTGCTGGCCCTTTCGGATTTATTGATTCTGAAGGTGATGAACTTCAAAACGTTACCTTCAACAACGTCGACGGCCTTGCTGGGTTCCTGAGCTATGATGACGGCGCCTCGGTGGTTGAGAATGGCGACACACTGACATCAGGCCAACTTGTCGGTCTCACCTATGTCCCGGTTGAAGGCAATGCCGGTACATCTTCATTTTCGTTCACAATACACGATGCAGAGGGTCCCGGCACACCAGCAACCCTGAGCGTAATCAATCAGCGCGACGTTGGGCTGGTTTTGGCGATGGCTGATCCCGTAGATATCGACCCTTTTGAAACCATCGAGGACGCAGAAGAAGATTCTGAGGAAGAGATCGTAATTGATTTCGGCTCCAATACAGTTGTTGAAACACTAACGCATGCTGCAGAAAAAAATAAAAAGGCAAGTGTGAATTATATTCAACAGTCAGACACATCAGCGGATACCAGGCTAATAATTCAACCGAAAATCGACGTTTTGCAGGACGCAGTTCTTCCCACGCGAGCGCCTTCGACACCGATTATCGAAGACCCCCAATCTAAATACGAGTCGATGGAAGAGAAGCCTGCTCAAGCCACAGCATACACATTCACCAGGATCGACCGCCCGGCACTCATGAAAGATCTTGATCGGGTTGGCGACGAAATGCGTCAGGAAGAAGACCTTCTGGGTGCGTCAGTTGCCAAGGTGACATTCACCTTTGGCTCTCTCCTTTCCGTCGGTGGCGTGTCATTTGTGCTTCGAAGCGGGCTTTTGGCCACTGCCCTGATGTCGGCAGTTCCAGCCTGGACCCGGCTCGATCCGATTTCCGTCGTCTCCGGCCGGCAGGATGAAGAAAGTGACGAGGAACCGTCTGATGTCGATATGATGGCAAAATTTGTCAGCGATGCGCGTTCCCGTGTACGACAGGAATCTCTGCTATGAAGCGCTTCAAACCCGCCTTGTGGCTCAGCTTCGGCCTGATTTGCCTGACCTTGGCTCTGACGTTGACGGCTTATGTTCTGGGTTTGATTCCTGACGGCTACAAGGCCGAGTTGGACTCGCGGGCCAAGGTTGCCGAATCCATTGCTGTGCAACTGGCGACCGCAGCCAATCGCAACGACCAAGATCTGATGGACGCCACGCTATCGTCCATAGTTGTGCGCAATGAAGATGTATTGTCGGCAGCGATTCGAAGCGGTGACGGAACCATCCTGAAGTCGGCTGGAAACCATGCTGAAAGTTGGGTGGCTTCCAAGGATGGCCATTCAACTCCAACTCATGTCACCGTCCCATTGGAGAGCCTGGATGGTCAACACTCGGCCATTGAAATTTCATTTGGTTCGGCGTCAAACACGAAACGATATGCCGGAATTCCATCATCCTTACTGCTGTTTCTCTTATACTTGGCGGGATCGGGGTTTCTCGGCTATTTCCTGCTGTTAAGGCGCACCTTGAAACAACTCGACCCCGGGCGTGTTATTCCCGAGCGGGTGCAGAAGGCTTTCGACACACTGGCTGAGGGTGTTCTGATCCTTGACGAAAAGGAACGCATTCTGCTGGTCAATAACGCATTCGCCACTTTCTATGGCGACGGCGGCCCCCCGGTTGGCACCAAAATCAACAACCTGTCCTGGCGTATGGTTGATGGTTCGGCGGCGGCCGGCGGCTATCCCTGGCACATTGCCCTGCGCGAAAACTGTGACATGTGTGAGGATGCCCTGAGCTTGAGAACAGCCCGCGGTGAAATGTTCAATTTTGATGTCAACGCCGCGACCATCACCAATGATTCCGGCAGACTTATTGGTGCGATTGTCACGTTGCGCGATTTAACCAGCCTGCGCCGCAGCAATGAAGAATTGTCAAAAACGCTTCAGCGCTTGAAACAACACGAAGAGCAACTCGCCGTTCAAGCCAAAGAATTGGCATACTTTACCCAGCATGACAGCCTGACCGGAAGTTTGAACCGAAAGACATTTGCAGACCGACTCGCAGCCGACATCAATTCTGCCCGCCTGACCCCGAACACGCCCGGTGTTGGCGTGCTGGCCATCAAGATTAAGAATCTGTCGAAGCTTAACGATGCTACCGAACCGGCAATTGGCGATAATCTGTTGATTTCGGTGGCCGATCATCTCAAAGGTCTGATTTCGGATACATCCTATCTGGCCCGCTATGCCAGCGATGAATATTGCATTGCGCTGACGGGTAGGGACGTCGGTTCGATTGGAGAAATCGGTGAAGCTGTAAAAAACTCCCTGATGGAGGGAGTTGAGCAATTTACCGATGGCAATACACCAGTCAGCCTGGCAATTGGCTGGACGACGACTCAGCAAGAAGGTCTAACTGCCAGCGAACTGATGTATGGGGCAAGTAAGGCCTGTGTCGTGGTCACAACCAATACTGCAACGCCGACCACAGCAGCAATTGAGGCGGCGATGGCGGCAGAACCAGCCTCCTTGATCCAGGCTCCTGTACTCGCTGCTGGTAAAGCCGAACCGGACACCAGACATACCGCTCACTTCGAAGCCAGGCTCAACCATGCAAGAAATATCGCTGATCGCTCTCAAAGACCTGTAGCAGTTGTCCAGTTTGCAGTCATTGGGTGGCGCTATTTGCAGGAAGCGCTGGGTGGTGATGAGTTTGAAAAACTCATCCAGGAAGTTCAGCAAAAAATGTCTACCGCCATGCCGTCCAGCAATGTCGTGGTGGCGCTGAAAGGTCGAGGAGAGATTCTAACCTTTTTCGACCATATCGAAGGTGAAAGCGAAGTTGAATTCATGGTCGCCAGGATACTGTCGACATTGCGCGCACCTTTTTCGGTTGGCTCAAAAATGCTTTATGTCTCCTGCAAAGCTGGCATTGCCATGTACCCCGAACATGGAACCGACAATGAAATGCTTACCCATCACGCTGCTGTGGCGGTGACAAGAGCAATGGGCGAGAACCAGATTGAGGGCTTTAAATATTACCACCCTTCGATGATTGAAGAATCCCGTTCCCGTTTGGACATCGAAAGCGGTATCCGCGAGGCTCTTCAAAATGACGAGTTCCTGCTGACTTTCCAACCTATTGTGGATTGCCAGTCGGGTGCATTGAGCGCTGTTGAGACCCTGTTGCGATGCAACAATGAAAGTCTCAGCGGGGTTCGAATTGACCAGATCATCGACGTCGCAGAGCAATCTTCCCTGATCGCAGAAATTGACATGTGGGTGCTGACCAACGCTCTGACCCAGATGCAAACCTGGTGCGATGCCGATATTCCGATCCCGAAAATATCCATCAACATTTCCGCCAATCAGCTGACCAATATGCAGTTTATGGAAAGCGTGATGGAGGCGATCAACCAAATCCGTTTTTCTCCATCTCGTGTGCAAATCGAAGTCACCGAAACTGCCAAGATGGATGATGTTGGAATTGCCGCCCCCCAACTAAAGCGGTTGCAGCATTTTGGCGTGATAATCGCGCTCGATGACTTTGGCACTGGTCAGGCCTCATTGACCTATCTGCAACGGCTGCATCCCGATGTCATCAAACTTGACCGCTCATTTGTCACCGGGGTCAATTCCAACCATGCCAATGCAACTTTGGTCAGCGCAACAACGGTAATGGCCCAATGTCTTGGGCTGAAAGTTGTCGTGAAAGGTGTCGAAACGCGTGAGCAATTACAGTTTCTTCGCGAGACAGGTTGCGACGAAATTCAGGGATTCCTGATCTCAAAACCCATGCCCGCAGAAGTAATAACCGACTGGATAAAAGTCTATGCCGATGGCAAGGGTGCAAACGAATATGTGACTGACAACAGGCCCGCATACACATCAAATTTGGTTGGTCGAAACAAACAAACTGCCGCTTAGCCTGAATGGGCTGGACACATTCTTTAGCAAATCCACCGATTGATTCCCCTGCGGGCCGTTCAACTCATTGTTTCCTATGTCTGGAAGCGATTTTGAGTTTATTGTCTCCGCAATGGATAAATTTGGGCGGCGTGGGGCAGGTCCTCCGGTTGCGGCAGGGGTAACACATTGTCTGATATCGAGAATTGGTTAGCCGAACTTGGATTGCAAAAATATTTGTCTGCCTTTTTGGATGCCGAGATCGACTTTGACACTCTCACTCACCTGGGCAAAGACGATCTGGAAGAACTTGGACTGCCTCTTGGCCCGCGCCGAAAAGTCTGGGGAGCCATCCAAACAATATGGGCTCCCGAAACTGCGGCGAGTTCCAAAGCTCTGCCGTCAGCATCAAAAGCACAATCTGCAAACTTCACCGAGGAAGCGGAACGGCGACAATTGACCGTTATGTTCTGTGACGTTGCAGGATCGACGGCGTTATCAGAGTCGCTTGACCCGGAAGAACTGCGCGATCTGATGCTGGCTTATCAGGAGGTCTGTCTCAGCGCCATACAGCAGTTCGGGGGCCATCTGGCCAAATATCTTGGCGATGGTGTCCTGGCCTACTTTGGCTACCCAACCGCCCATGAAGATGATCCAATTCGCTCGGTGCGAGCTGGACTAGCTCTATTGGCATCCATTCGGGAGTTGAATGTCAAACTCCGCAAGGAAATGGATTTGGAGCTTGGTGTTCGAATTGGCATCCATACCGGTTTGGTAATTGCCGGTGAAATGGGGGCAGGCGATGTCAGGGAAAGTGATGCAATTGTAGGCGAGACTCCCAATATTGCTGCGCGGTTGGAAGGGCTGGCAACCTCGGGCAACATGGTGATTGGCCCGCTCACCCGCCGTTTGATTGGTGACAGTTTTCAATGCACTTTTCTGGGCGACAAATCCGTCAAGGGAATCTCGACGCCGATACCAGTCTATTCGGTGGACAAGGAACGCGCAACCAATGACGCAATTTTGCAGAGCGACGCCCACATTCCCAATCAGCTATTTGGTCGGAAGGAAGATTTGAACCAACTGACGAATTTGTGGAAGTCCGCCTGCGGCGGGGATGGACGACTGGCGCTGATTTCGGGAGAGGCAGGTGTTGGAAAATCGAGGTTGGCGCAGGAATTTCTGCGTCTGGTTTCAACCGACAATGTTATCGCCATATCTCTGCAAGGATCGCCACTTCACAATGACACACCGCTTTACCCTGTAAAGATCTGCGTCCAGGCATTGATCGGGATAGACCAGACCGCAAGTATCGATGCCAAATTGACCGGAGTGGAAGACTGGCTGAGGGATCATGAAATTTCGGTCGACCGGGCAATGCCAGCGCTTTTGGAATTGCTGTCATTGCCTGGCAATGGTCGAATCGAGACCCTGTCCGGCAGTCCGCAATTCAAAAAGCGCGAAATTTATTCTGTTTTGATGCAAACCATGGCAGCCGTCGCGGACGAGAAATCTCTGCTGTTACTTGTCGAAGATGCTCACTGGATCGACCCATCTACACTGGGCTGGACAGAGCAATTCCTGAACGCTGATGAGGTGTCTGCAAAGTTTATTCTGGCCACCGCCCGTTCCCATTTCAAAAATCCGTGGATGAACAATGCTGCTGCGACTGTTTTGACTCTCGAACGCCTGGGAGAAGCTGCAGCAACCGAAGTGATCCAGATGGTGTTTAAAGACAAGGCTTTGCCATCCGCGATAATCTCCCAATTGTTGGAAAAGGCTGATGGCGTTCCGCTATTCGTCGAAGAACTTTCAAAATCGGTGCGCGATTCCGGTGCATTGATCGAGCGCGAAACTGACTATGTCTTGTCCAGCGATGTTGCTCTGACGATTCCGAGCAGTTTGCAAAACCTTCTGATGGCCCGATTGGATCGGTTGGAACTTGGCAAGGGAGTGGCACAAATCGGTTCCGCAATTGGCAGGCAGTTTGCCCGGGCCATGATTGAAAACATCTCCACTCTGGAGCCGTCTTCTTTGACAAAAGCTTTCGTCCAATTGCTGGCAAGTGACCTTGTTGAAGCCGAAAGCCAAGTCAGCAATCAAATATTGCTGTTTAGGCATGCCTTGGTGCGTGATGCAGCTTATGAATCAATGCTGAAAAAGCGGCGGAAGCAGCTTCACAAAAACATAGCCGATCTGATTGACGGTCAGCCTTCTGGAGTTTCAAACGCCGAACCTGCAGAGATCGCCGACCACCGCCAAAGGGCCGAGCAGTTTGACGAGGCGATTGTTCACTGGCTGCGCGCCGCGCGCCTGGCACTGAGCAAAGGCGCCAATGTTGAAGCCATTAATCAACTTCAAAACGCACTACAATGTATCGAAAGACTGCCCGACGCTGAAAATACAAAAAAAACGGGAACTCGATATTCAATGCATGATCGGGCCTGCCCTGATGGCAACCAGGGGATGGGGTGCACCGCAAGCCCATCAGGCGTTTCAGCGGGCCAGACAATTATGCGAGGAAGTTGGAGATCAAAAACAATCTTTTGCGGCCCTTTGGGGAATCTGGCTGTTTCATGCAGCCGGATCGGATTTGGAAAATGGCCTCAATCTGGTGGATAAATTGTTCCAGATCGTCGATCGCGAATATGATGACGCATTGGAACTGCAAGCTCACCACGCCGCCTGGGGCACGCGCTGCTGGTTTGGTGATATGGAAGTGGCGATAAAACACGTTGAACGCGGATTGGAACTGTATGAACGCGAGAAATATCGAGATCACGCCTCACGCTATGGTGGCCATGACCCCGGAGTTTGTGCCCATGCCCAGGGTGCTTTGACCTTTTGGTATCGCGGATATCCCGATGACGCCCTGCAAAGGGCCAAACACGGAATTGAATTCGCGCATGAATTGAACCATCCTCCAAGTATTGGCCATGCCCAACTCTGGCTGTGTAACCTGCTGTTTCAAAGGCGCGACAAAGACCAGCTCTCGAAAGCTGCGGCGCAGTTGACTGCCATAGCCAGCGAACATGCATTGGGCCAATATCAAGATCAGGCCACCCTGTTTTCAACCTGGGCCAATACCCATCAAATCGGCGCAGAGGCGGCAATTGAAGTTTACAAATCCGGATTGTTGAGAAGCAAGACTCTCGGTCAAAAAGGGCTGGATGTATTTCGTCATTACATGCTGGCCGAAACATCTTTGGCCGTCGGTAATCCTGAGCAAGCGGATAAACACGTAAACAGCGCAATTGATCTTATTGCCGCTCCTGAACCCCATGTTCTGACGGCAGATCTGTACAGATTGAAAAGTGCCATTGAATGTGCCGACCCGGACTATAACCACGCGGCGGCTTACAATTACCTGCAACAGGCAATGGTCGTTGCCAGAAGTCAAAATGCAAAGTCGCTTGAATTGCGGGTCGCCATTGACCTGGCCCGTCTTTATTTGCGCCAGAACGATGTATCGGCCGCGCGGGAGGCGCTGTATCCCATCCATGACTGGTTTACAGAGGGATTTGAAACCATCGACTGGCTTGCAGCAAAAGACCTGCGGGCGAAAATTGAAACCAACAGCTAAAGAGACATCCTGCGGTCAGCTTTTATTGGAACGTCGATAGTTCCCAGGCGACGACCCGGTTGTCTTTTTGAAAGCCCTGCTGAATGCAGTGGTATCCCGATAGCCGCTTTCAAGGGCGATCTGATCAATGCCGTATTCCGATTCTACGAGCAGTTTACATGCCAGTTCAGTGCGCCAATGGCCAAGATAGCTGATCGGCGAAATTCCCGTCGCCTGCTTAAAATGGGCAGCAAACACCGTCCTGGATTGACCTGCAACTTTGGCCAATGACTCAACAGTCCAGGGTTGCGCCGGATTTTGGTGAATTTCTTCAAAGACCCGTTGAAGTTTCATGTCAGCCAGCGCCTGAAGAGCACCGCCCTGCGACAATTCCCGGTCCAGCCATTGGCGGATAGCATGATAAAACAGCACCTCCGTCAACCGGTTGAGAATGACGGTTTGCGGTTGATCGTTTCGACCAAGCTCATCCCTCAACATGGAAGCTATTTGCCCTATCTGTACGGACCGGTTGGCGACATTGCTTCGGGTGATCAAAAGGTCCGGGAGTTGCGATGTGAGTATGGACGGCATGCCCTGCGCGAACTGAAAATAACCACACAGCAAAAGTGTTTGGTCCAATGTATCGTTAAATCTTTGAAATTCCGGTTGGTATGTCTCCCCCGGAATTGAATGCGACCGACCATCCTTCCGTTCAGGGCCATCTCCCAGGTAATGGCCTTGACCGCGAGGAATTATGACAAAGTCGCCTTGTTGCAATAATTCCGTCGAATTCAGGCCGGACAGGCCAACACATGCTGTTCCAGCCAACACCAGATGAAATCGACAAAGATCATCATGTTGCTCAACATTCATGCTCCAGGGACCTGACAGGCTCTTGCTGTAATACGCCGTTCCCTTGACCCGTATCATGTCGAGCAGATTTGAAATCAGTTCACTCATCAGTTTCGATTATTGATCCGCGCCGGTTTTGCCAATCATATCATTTACATTTGGGACGATCTGCAAAAAAACAAATACTATTTGGGCTATTCCAATCCCTCTCAAATTCTAAATTCCTCTGACAGGCACCAGCAGGTGTTCTGCAAGGCGCAATCAAGAGGAGTTTTGGGCATGAAAATCAAAACAATATTCGCACTCGTAACGGGTCTGGCCACGTCCCTGTTGATATGGAGCCAGTTCAATGGCGTAGCAACGGCACAGATGAGCGACGACTGGAAACCCAAATGGACGGCTGAAGGTCAGCTGGAATTGCCAACGGGATACCGTGAGTGGATCTATTTGGGGTCGCCGTTGACGCCCAACGCCCTGAACGACGGAGAAGCCGGGTTCCCCGAGTACCACAACGTCTATATGCACCCGCAGGCCTATAAACTCTACAAGCAGACCGGAGAGTTTCCTGAAGGCACCATTTTGCTGAAAGAACTGCAGCTGACCCGTGAAGCTGAAGAAGAGGACGGATCAAGAACCGAAGTTTCCGGGCGCGGTTATTTTCCCGCTGCCTTCAATGGCATCGATATCGCAGTGAAAGATTCAAGTCGGTTTGCTGAGAGCGAGAACTGGGGCTATTTCAACTTCGGCCATCATGCACCGCCCTACGCAAAAACTGCGTCCGCCGCACCGGTCGGAGCTTGTGCTGCCTGCCATATAAGCAATGCCACAAAGGACATGGTGTTTTCAGAGTTCTACACAATTCTCAACACCAAATAGAGTGGCGACAGGGCTGATCACTGGGGTGATTTGGATTGGAATCCCCATCCATCCGAACTCAACTTCCAGCGATCAGTCCACCCTCCCAAGATCGAAAACCGTGCTGTGACCTGGTGAAATCACGAGGGCACGAAGACATTTGTCAGCACACAACATAAATGAACGGAAAATGACATGAACACATTGAATACAATTGCGCTTGGATTGATGCTGGTTTTTGGCAGCATGATTGGAGTGCAGGGTGCCTTCGCTGAATCCGGGGCTTTTAAGGGAACATTTCGAGGCCTGAACAAACACGTAACAACCGGAAGTGTTTCTATTCTGAAGACGGAAAATGGTGGGTCTGTTCTTATTCTTGGACCAGATTTCAGCCTCGATGGTGCTCCCGATCCAAGCGTGGCGCTGGGCAAAAATGGCAAATATGACCGAGCCGCCAACCTTGGAAATATGACCAAGATCAACGGCCACCAAGTGTACATGATTCCTGATGATCTGGATTGGTCCACCTATAACGAAGTGTATATATGGTGCGAAAAATTCAACGTCGGATTGGGTGTGGCGTCGATAAAATAAATTCCTGCACGGAGCGGTGGAACAATCAGCGTTTGCAATCCGCAAACTCATTGTTCCCCGCAACGCGTCGACAATAACCGGGACCAGCTTTTCGAACCCCGTCTTTGTTTGCACCAACCTAACCCATTGGTTTACAAATCGGGTGTGGTTGTTTGGAATGCGATTTGATCGTGTTTTGAACAAAGAAACTCCTGGGCCTTCGCATGGTAGACACCAACTTGGAAAGACGGCTGGCCGCGGTCGTTGCTATCGATGTCGTCGGCTATTCCAGGTTGATGGGGAAAGATGAGGAAGGAACCATCGCCGCCCTGAAGGCACATCGTAGGGCGATTGACCCCATCGGCCTGCAATATGGAGGCAGAATTGTCGGCACCGCAGGCGACAGCATATTGTTTGAATTTCCCAGTGTCGTTGACGCGGTTAATTGCGCAATACAGATTCAATCCGCCATGGACGAGCGGAATGCTGAATTTGCTGATCAACATAAAATGTTGTTTCGCATAGGAATAAACCTGGGTGATGTCTTTGTTGACGCCGACGGCGACATTTTCGGAGACGGCGTCAATGTCGCCGCCCGTATCGAAGCACTCGCCGAACCGGGAGGCATTTGCATCTCCCGTACGGTGCGCGACAATATCCGTGACCGAATGGAGCTGACATTCGAAGATCTGGGTGAGTTCGAAGTCAAAAACATTTCCCGACCTCTGCGTGTGTTTCGGGTGTTGGGGCAAGATGAGGTTGCCACCACTCCACAACGTTCACGCAATTCTCTACCCATGATCGGGGCTCTGATTGCTTTGGTGGCGGTGGCCGTCGGCGGGTTATTTTTGTGGTTCCAACAACCGGATTTTGAGCCCGCCGACCTGAACAAATACGCCTATGAACTGCCCGAAAAACCATCAATTGCCGTTCTGCCGTTTGACAATCTCACCGGCGACAGTGCGCGCGACTATCTGGGAGACGGACTTACGGAGAATATCATTGCGGTGTTCTCAACATCTCCCTATCTGTTTGTCATCGCCCGAAATTCCAGCTTTTCCTACAAAGGAAAGGCAACCAGTGTTCAAAAAATCGCTGAAGAACTGGGGGTCCGATATGTATTGGAAGGAAGTGTCCAGGCCTCGGGAAATAGCTTGCGGGTGACGGCTCAACTGGTTGACGCCCTTAATGGTAAGCACCTTTGGGCTGAACGTTATGATCGGCAGTTAGAAGATTTTCTGGCTATTCAGGACGACATTACAAACAAGATTTCAAGCGCCATGCACGTCCAATTGGTGCTCGGCAATAGTGCACATGAAGCGCTCCAGCAGCTGGACGACATTGAAAATCAGCGCCTGTTTCTGACGGGCCTGCAACAATCGCAACTGTTTACCCCCGATGCGCACAAGAAGTCGGAAGAGTTGTTTCTCGAACTTATTCGCCGCTTGCCCAACTCTGCAAAGGCCAATGAAATGATGGGCTATGTCCACTGGCAAAAAATTGCAATGGGCATCTCCCATGACCGCAAGGCAGATATGACGGCTGCGCGACGCTATTCTGCGAAAGCACTGTCCATTGCAAAGACCGCAGATTCCTATTTGCTGTCGGCAATTCTGGACCTTGTTTCGCGTCAACATGACTCTGCAGTTTCCAAGATCGACAATGCCACAAAGCTGGCGCCTGGCGACGCCGGTGTTCATTATCTTGGCGGGTGGGTGAAAGCGTCCAGCGGATATCCCAAACAGGGGGTTCATTTGATGAAACTGGGAATCCGGATGCAGCCGTATTTTCCCGACTTCGTCTATCACAATATGGTGGCTGCATTGATCGAGTTGAAAGATTATGCAGAGGCAAAGAAGATTGGGGAAAGTCTGTTGGCAAAGCCGAAGATCAGCAGCCGGTTTCGTCTTGCGGGCCAAATCAGACTGGCCGCCATATCCGCCCTGGAAGGTGATCTGCCCAACGCCCGAAAATATGTCGAACTGGCACTCGATATTCAGCCAGATTACTCCGCAGCCAAATTTAAGCGAAACTGGGCCTACAAGAAAAACCAAAAATTTGTCGCAGAAATAACTGATGCACTGATACGTGCTGGACTGCCAGAATAACAACACCAAAGCTGAGCACCCACACCGATCCTGAACTTTGGTCAGGTCTCAAGTCTGTCATTGGCCTGTACAATCCGTGCCCGGGAGCTTATGGGCTATCCAAATTGAAGGTACAGCGATCTTTGGTGCACAGCACATCGCCATGCCGGCTGATCAAGCCAAGCAGAATCGAAAGACGAGACATGAGTAATTTTAACGACGTCGTGCCATCTCTGGCAAAGGCGCTGACCGAGCGTGGCTATGCGGAACTGACTCCGGTCCAAAAAGCGGTACTGAAGCCGGAAATCCGCGATTCAGATCTGCTGGTGTCAGCGCAAACGGGGTCAGGCAAGACGGTGGCTTTTGGCATGGCGATTGCCCCAACGCTGCTGGGAGAAACAGATCATCTGTCCAAGGCATCAACTCCCTTAGCATTGATCGTTGCTCCAACACGTGAACTGGCGCTTCAGGTAAAACGCGAATTGGACTGGCTTTACGCTGATACCGGAGCCGTGATCGCCTCATGTGTTGGTGGCATGGATATCAGAACCGAACGACGGGCGCTTCAACGTGGAGCGCATATTGTGGTTGGTACACCGGGCCGATTGCGCGATCATATCATGCGTAACGCGCTGGATACGACCCAACTCAGAGCGGCCATTCTTGATGAAGCAGATGAAATGCTGGATCTCGGCTTCCGCGAAGATCTGGAATTCATCCTTGAAGCAACGCCCGAAGAGCGACGTACGTTATTGTTTTCTGCAACGGTTCCAGCGCCGATTGCGAAGCTTGCCAAACTCTACCAAAACGATGCGATACGCATATCAACTCAGGAAGAGAAACAACAACACGGCGATATTGAATACCGGGCTTTGGTGGTTGCTCCGCGAGAGCGTGAAAACGCCATTGTCAATGTGCTGCGTTATTATGAGGCAGAAAATGCGCTGGTGTTCTGCAACACCCGGGCGGCGGTCAATCATATGGTAGCCCGTTTTAACAACCGCGGATTTTCGGTGGTGGCCCTGTCCGGCGAGCTGAGCCAGAATGAACGTACTCATGCCCTGCAAGCCATGCGAGATGGCCGGGCGCGGGTTTGCATTGCAACAGACGTTGCCGCCCGCGGTATCGACCTGCCAAAACTGGAACTTGTGATTCATGCCGATTTACCATCGGATCCGGAAACCCTACTGCACCGAAGCGGCAGAACCGGCCGCGCCGGACGCAAGGGGGTAAGTGCCCTGATGGTCGATCAAAAGGGGCGAAATCGCGCCGAACGACTGCTGCGAGCCGCCAAGATCAGCGCATCCTGGGCCAATCCACCATCTGCTGATGCAGTTATAGAGCGGGATGAAGAGCGGATGCTGGCCGACCCGATTTTAACAGATGAAGTGCATGGTGAAGAGATTGATGCAACTGCGCGCATGTTGGCCAAGTTCTCGCCTGAGCAGATTGCTGCGGCATTTTTGCGCTTGAGCAAGGCCGGCAAATCGGCACCCGAGGACATTCAGGCTGTTTCTGTAAGTGCACCCTCGCGGCGGGAATTCGGCGATTCCAAAACTTCCGGAAAACGCAAAACCGGCAAGTCCGCTCGGGAATTTGATCAAAGCCTTTGGGTGACGATTTCGGTGGGACGCAAGCAAAATGCCGAGCCGCGCTGGCTCATCCCATTGATTTGCAATGCCGGCAACCTGTCGAAACCGGATATTGGCTATATCAAGATTGAACAGAACCAGACACATGTGGAGCTGGATGCAACTCAGGCTGACCGCTTTCTTGAGTCGATCGGCCCAAATCTGACATTGGAGAAAAACGTCCGAGTCGATGTGCTGGACGGCAAGCCGGATTTCGACAGCAGTGCCAGATTTGGTAAGCCCCGAAAATCGGGGGAAAAAAGATCGTCCAAACCGCACCGGGGAAAAGGCAAGACTTATACAGAAACCGACGATGGCACTTCAAAATCTGAAAAGGGCAAAAAGCGAAAGTTCAAACCCAAGGCTGCCAGTGCTTCAAAGAAACCCAAGGCGGCACCGGAAGTTTCCAAACCCAAGAAAAAACGCAAAAAGCCGAAGGTGAGAACTTAACATTGCTCGGTTTGTGTGGTGGCGCGTTTCTTGCCAGCCAATATTTTGCCGCATAAGCTGAACCCCGCGCCGTAAAATTTGGATGACCCTGTTGAGTGAACATGAGCGAAGATTAGCAGCGGTGGTCGTGACCGATGTGGTCGGTTACTCGCGCTTGATGGGGTATGATGAACAGGGGGCGCTGGCGGCGCTGAAAGTGCTCCAACGCGAAGCTATCGATCCACTGATCGCCACACATTCTGGCCGCCTGATCAAGTCCATGGGGGACGGCCTGCTGCTGGAATTTCCCTCTGTGCAGTCGGCAGTACGTTGCAGTCAGGAAATCCAGAAAGCCGTGGAGGTCAGCGCCAGGGATAGTGACCCAAATGCGGCGATTCGCCTGAGAATAGGGGTTCATCTGGGAGACGTCATTGTCGACGGCGGAGATATATTTGGCGACTGTGTCAACATTGCCGCAAGGTTACAGGAAGTGGCCAAGCCAGGCGGAATTGCAATTTCCAATCATGCCTTTGAACATCTTGACGGGCGTTCCGGTGCGCAGTTTCTAAACCTCGGTCGACAATCCTTGAAAAACATAAGAAATCAAATTGATGTTTGGTTGTGGGCGCATGACAATCACCAAACGTCGGGCTCAGAGGAAGCTGCCAAAAACATATCTTCGGAACGGCCCGCAAAACCAACCATTGCGGTTCTGCCGTTTCGAAATCTGTCCGGTGGCTCCGATCATGATGGTTTTGCCGATGGGCTGACTGAAGATCTGATAACCGCAATTTCATATTGGCGCACCTTTCCGGTAATCGCCCGCAACTCGGTGTTTTCGTTCAAAGATCGCTCAGTGAAAACCAGCGAGATAGCGAAGGAATTAGGCGCCCGATATATTCTGGAAGGCAGTGTTCGAACTGCCAGCAATCGGGTCAGAATTACCGCTTCCTTGCTCGACACGGTTCAGGAGCACGAATTGTGGTCGGAACGCTTTGACCGGGTTATTGACGATATTTTTGTTGTACAGGACGAGATCACCAGTCGGGTTGCCGCATTACTGGGGCACCAGATTGAACAAGCGGAATTGGCCCGTATATCTGCCGCCCGCAATTATGACGTGACTGCTTGGGATCTGGTGATTCAGGGAATTCCACATTTTCTCGCTTATAATTGCCCGGCCAATGCCAAGGCACGCGAACTGTTCAAACGGGCGATTGAAAGGTCCAATGACTACGATGATGCCTGGGCCTATTTGGCTTGGACGCATTCTCATGACTTGATGTTGGGCTGTGAGATTGATCGATCCCAAGCTGCTGAATTGGGACTGGAAGCTGGCAAGCGCGCAGTTTCACTGAATGAAAATTCAGCCCTGGCTCATCTCGCCTTGAGTTCAGTATATGTCTGGACTGGAGAGGCCAGAAAGGGACTCACTGAAGCGCAACGCGCGCTTGATCTCAACCCGAACGATGTTCGGGCGGCTTTTGCAGTGGGCAATCGGCTAACCCTTAACGGGGAATTTGAAAAAGGCATTGAAATCATTGAAGCGGCGATGGTGCTCAATCCAAGAGATCCATTTCGCTGGCATTATTTTGGCTATTTGTCCCGGGCGTATCTTTCTTCCAGCCGCCCGGATATAGCAACCGAGCGGGCGGAAGTGGCGGTTCAGCTGAAGCCTGATCAGCCGGAAACCCATTTTCGGTTGGCAATGTGTCACGCACATCAAGGATTGCTTGAAGACGCCCAACGCGAGCTTGCAAAAGCTGAAGAACTTGAGGCGGGATTTGTTTCTCGCCGAAAGCAATGGAAGCCATACCCCAACGAAGAACACAATATTCAAATTCTTGAACCAATGCGGCAGGCTGGTCTGTTATGACCGTCCAGTGATCGACGCCTTGTCCATCTGGATATTTACGATCCGGTTTGACAGATCCAGGTCAGGTCCTCGATCCGTGCGTCGTCGATGGCGTTCCAATCCCAGTCAATGCCCAGACCGGCCTGATTGCTTGGCAATGCCATTCCATTTTCAATGTTCAATCCGGACTTCGTAAGCGTGTCCAGCTGGGGAATATATTCAAGCCACGGAGCATTGGGTATGGCACACACCAGACTGGCATGCAGCTCCATGAGAAAATGCGGGCATATGGGGACACTGAAAGCTTCGGCCATATGTGCCACTTTCATCCACGGAGTAATGCCGCCAATCCGGGCCACATCCACCTGCAGGATCGATGCGCCCCCGCACACCAGATAATCCTTGAACTGGCTGATCGAATACATGCTTTCGCCAACCGCGATCGGTACGGAAGTGGAGGCTGCCAGTTGAGCATGTTCGAGAATATTGTCGGCCGGCATTGGCTCTTCAAACCAGGCAATATCGAACTCTTCGAGCATTCGTGCCCGACGGGTTGCTTCGGCGCGGCTGAAGGATTGATTGGCATCGACCATGATCTCGTAGTCTGGCCCAACCGCCTCACGCACCGCACCAAGGCGTTCCCGGTCCTGTGACAGGTGCGGTTTTCCAATTTTGATCTTGGACCCGGCAAAGCCTTTGGCCTTTGCCTCTACTGCGTGATTGACCAGCGCTTCGGTATCAATGTGCAACCAACCACCTTCGGTTGTATAACACGGGACACTACTCTTCGATCCGCCCAGCATCTGGAAGAGGGGCAGATTTGCCCGGCGACACCTCAGATCCCAAAGCGCGGTATCGATGGCTGCCAGCGCCAGCGATGTTATGGCCCCCACTGCGGTCGCATGGGTTGAAAACAGAAGGTCATGCCAGATGGCTTCAATCGTTTCCGGATTTTTACCAATCAGACGGGGAACCAGTGTCTGACGCAGCAAGGCCATGATTGAGGGGCCGCCCTGACCGATTGTATAGGTGTATCCAATTCCGGAATTGCCGTCGCTGTCAGTGATGCGCACCATTGGCGTTTCCTGACTGTCAAATGACTGTATTGCATCGGTGCGCCGCACTTTGGGCACCAGATCAACCATCAATATTTCTACGTGTTCAATAACGGCCATAACGTTGGACTTTTCTTCAATTGATCAGAATCAGGCAACTAGGGACCCAGTGTAGACAGGTGAAGCTGACCTTGGAAGCTCTCACTGGCGAGCGTTTGAACACTCTGTTAGGCTGCTATGCTTGATCAGGATTGCCCCGGAGAAATGATGCAAAGCCCGTACAACCAGGAACTAGAAGACCGTCTTGTTCGATACGCCGCAATAGACAGTCAAAGCGACGAAAACTCACCTTCAACGCCAAGTACAGATATCCAAATGAATATGCTTCGCCTGTTGGAAACCGAGCTCAACGGGCTGGGCGCAGAAGATGTTCAGCTCACCGATTACGGCGTTGTATTGGCCACCATTCCCGGCACGGCGGCAGAACCGGACGCGCCGACAATAGGCCTGCTCGCCCATGTGGATACGGCACCACAGTTTAATGCCACCGGTGTTAAACCACGCGTGATCAAGGGCTATAACGGGGGCGATATTACTTTTCCAGACGATCAGTCGCTGGTCTTGTCACCACAGGACCATCCCTATCTGGGCGAGAAAGTGGGCCATGACATTATCACAGCGTCCGGCACCACCCTGTTGGGGGCAGATGACAAGGCAGGAGTCGCCATTTTGATGACGATGACCCAACACTTGCTGACCAACCCCGACATCCCACATGGGCCTATTCGTATTGCTTTCACGCCTGACGAAGAGATCGGGCGCGGCGTTGACAAGCCGCTTGCAAAGGATCTGGCAGCTGACTTTGCCTATACGCTCGACGGTGGTGAAGTGGGGGAGATTGAATTTGAGAGTTTTTCCGCTGACCGTGCTGTGATCACCATCACCGGCGTGTCGATTCATCCGGGCCTGGCCAAGGAAAAAATGGTCAACGCAACCCATCTCGCCTCAAAGATTGTGCAGACTTTGCCGCAGGCGACCATGACACCGGAAGTTACCGACGACCGAGAGGGTTTCATTCATGTAACCGACATGGTCGGCGGATCGTCCCAGATGATTGTCAAACTGATCTTGCGGGACTTTGAGCTTGATGGGCTTGCGGCCAAGGGTGATCTTTTACAACAGGTCTGCACCGCTGTGGGCGCGTCGGAACCTCGGGCGGAGATTAAATGCGAAATTCACCCACAATATCACAATATGCGCTATTGGCTGGAAAAGGACATGACACCCGTCGAACTTGCCCGTCAGGCTTGTCACAGTCTGGCAATAGAGCCCATATCGGTGCCCATCCGCGGTGGTACTGATGGATCACGATTAACTGAATTTGGAATACCAACGCCGAATATTTTTACTGGAATGTAGTGTATTCACGGACCGAAGGAATGGATATCCGTTCAGGACATGGCCACCGCGACCGAGCTATGTGTGACACTTGCCCAACTGGCGGCTCAGAAGAAAGCGAGTTCGCCGCAGTCGCCATAGTCATTCATTGCTTGTGTCACATGGAAATCATGTGCACAGATTATCCCAAACCATACTGTAATCGTCCGGCGTAGAGATGATCCTGACGGAGCACGAAAAATCAATACTTAGCGGCGCATCGGGCACCGTCGGTGATCAAATGGCGATGGAGCTCGTCACCGAATCAGCACGAATGTTGGGTGCGGACCGGTTGGTAGAAATTCACTCAAGCCACATTGACGGGTGCCTCTATCACGGTGATTCAGGCGCATTATATTGCGAAAAACTGGCTGAACAGGGCGCCCGGGTCAAAGTACCTGCGACCACCAATGTGGGGGCACTTAATTTGCTCAAGCCGGATCAGTGTCGGTTGCCTGCCCATCAGCGCAAGATGGCGTCCCGTCTGATGATCGCGCATGATAAAATGGGCTGTGCACCGAGCTGGACCTGTGCGCCCTATCAGGCGGGTGCGCGCCCTGATCTGGGACAACAGGTGGCATGGGGAGAATCCAACGCCGTGGCCTTTGCCAATACGGTACTGGGCGCCCGCACCAATCGCTATGGTGACTTTCTGGATATTGCCTGCGCCATTTCGGCGCGCGCGCCCTTATACGGCCTCCACAGATCTGAAAACCGCCTCGCCAGATTGGTATTGGAGGTTGGAAACCTTTCACCCAATCTAATCCGTCAGGATGTCTTCTACGCTGTTCTTGGAGCCCTGATTGGACAGCTCGCCGGAGAAACGGTTTGCGTTGTCAACGGCATGCCCAAGGGAGCAACAGATGACCAACTCAAGGCGCTTTGTGCAGCGGCAGCCTCAACCGGGGCGGTGGCGCTGGTCCATATTGCCGGAGTTACGCCTGAAGCCCCTGATCTTGAAACTGCATTGGGTCACCGGACTGCAGAAAAGACAATGCACATCACCCGGGACATGGTGATATCGACCCGAGATGCCTTGTCGCTTGCAGAGGATGATCAAATCGACAGTGTGGCGCTTGGCAGTCCGCATTTCAGCGAAGCGGAGTGCCGCCAATTGTTGCGTCTGGCAAAGGGCGTCAATTTCAAAGTGCCGGTCTACATATGCCTTGGTCGTCACACGTTGGCGGCAATCGAAAGCAATGGTGCCGACAAAGCTCTGGTAGAGCTCGGCGTCGTGCTGGTGGTGGACACCTGCGTGGTTGTCACCCCGATCCTGCCGTCGACCCCCGGTGTGATGATGACCAATTCGGCAAAATTCGCCCATTACGCCACCGGAAATACTGGCCATCTGCCTGTATTTGGAACCTTGTCAGAGTGTGTAGCAAGCGCACAGGCAGGTCGCGTCATCCGCGATCAGACGGTGTGGTCATGACTTGGCAATCGGAAGTTCTCATCGAAGGTGAAGCACATGGCGAGGTGCTGCGGTTTGATGCGCCAATCAGCTTTTGGGGTGGCATTAGTCCCGTTACTTCGCAAGTGATACTGGCCGGGCACCCGCAGCAGGGAACAGCAATTGCCGACAAAATACTGGTAATCCCGCAAATGATCGGATCAAGCAGTTCTTCCGCTGTCATGCTGGAACTGTTTTACACAAATATGGCTCCAAGGGCATTGATTCTCGGCAGTCGTGACGCGATCCTGCCGGTAGGTGTTGTCGTGGCGCGGCAGATGGGTTGGCCAATCATTCCCGTCGTGGTTCTGCCGGAGGCGCCGTTTTTGTCTGCAGATAAAATATATATCACCCGAAATGGCCAAATCGAGAAAGACTAAGGCATGTCCAAAGACCCGTTGTTGCAGCCTTTCCAACTGAAGCACCTGACCCTTAAAAACCGGATCATGAGCACCAGCCATGAACCCGCCTATGGTGAAGACGGCATGCCAAAGGATCGGTATCGGGCCTATCATGTTGAACGGGCAAAGGGCGGCCTGGCCATGACCATGACCGCGGGATCGGCGGTTGTATCGCGCGATAGTCCGCCAGCCTTCGGCAATCTGTTGGCCTATAAAGACGAAATCGTGCCGTGGATGAGGAAGCTGACCGATCAGTGCCACGACCACGGTTGCGCAGTGATGATCCAAATTACCCATCTGGGGCGACGAGCACATTGGGGGACGGGCGACTGGCTGCCTCTCCTGTCGGCAGGAACCAAACGCGAAATGGCGCATCGTGGGTTTCCCAAACCGGCAGAGTCTTGGGATATCGACCGAATCATCAGCGATTATGCAGATGCCGCAGAACGCATGCAGGCGGCCGGGCTCGATGGCATCGAACTGCAGGCCTATTGTCACATAATCGACCAGTTCTGGTCCGACGTCACAAACGATCGCGACGATGCATATGGCGGCACTTTTGAAAACCGAATGCGATTTTCCGACCGCCTTTTGCGCGCGATCCGCCAGCGCGTTGGCCCCGATTTCATTGTCGGCATCCGGCAAACTGCTGATGAAAACTATCGCCAGGGTGGGATCAGTGAAGAAGAAGGTTTACGCATAGTCCGAAAACTGCGTGATGATGGATTGGTGGATTTCATGAATGTCATCCGGGGTCGTTGTGACACCGATCCCGCGATGGTCGATGTCATCCCGGTGACCGGGATGAAATCGGCTCCGCATCTGGATTTCGCAGGCAAGATCAAGGCTGAAGTGGACATGCCGGTCTTTCACGCCTCCCGCATTCCCGATGTCGCAACGGCCCGCCATGCTGTGGCCAGTGGTCAGCTGGGCATGGTTGGCATGACCCGGGCGCACATGACCGATCCATATATCGTTCAAAAGATCATCGATGGCCAGGAAGACAAGATCAGACCCTGCGTCGGTGCAACATATTGTCTGGACAGAATTTATCTGGGCGAAAGCGCCCTGTGCATCCACAACCCATCAACCGGTCGGGAACTTGAGGTCCCGCATCAGATCGCTCCGGCCGACAACAGCAGGAAAGTGGTGATTGTCGGCACAGGCCCGGCGGGGCTGGAGGCCGCCCGTGTCGCCGCCGAGCGGGGCCACGATGTGACGGTATTTGAAGCGGCGGCCGAACCGGGCGGTCAAATCCTGCTGGCCAGCCAAAACCCACGCCGTCGTGAGCTCTTGTCGATCATTGACTGGCGTATGCAGCAATGTCTGGATCGCGATGTTGTTTTTGTTTTCAACACCTGGGCCGAAGCCAACGACGTGACTTCTCTCGACCCTGACTGCGTAATTGTCGCAACCGGAGGCATTGCGCAGACCGATTTGTTTAACCAAGGCAATGAACTTTTGGTCAGCACATGGGACATTATTTCAGGTGATGTGAAACCAGGCTCCAACGTATTGCTTTTCGATGACGGGGGTGACCATGCGGCTCTTCAAGCAGCCGAAGTGATTGCCAAATCCGGAGCCAAACTGGAATTCATGGGACCCGACCGAAATATTTCGCCCGACGTGATGGGTATGAATTTAACCCCCTATATGCGGGAAATGCAGCCGCTGGATGTGACATTTACGATCGCCCGACGAATGATTGGAGTTAGTCGGGAAGGCAACAGGTTGATTGCTGAAATCAGCAGTGATTATCGCGAGGATCTGATCGAAAAGCGGCCCTATGATCAAATCGTCGTAAACCACGGCACCACGCCTTTGTCGGACATATACTTTGATCTGCAGCCATTAGCGTCGAATGGTGGAGAAGTTGATTACGAAGCCCTGGTGGCGGGCGAACTGCAAACCGTGTGTCGCAACGCAAACGGAAATTTCCAGCTTTTTCGAATTGGCGACGCTGTGTCGGCCCGCAATATCCACGCTGCAGTCTTTGACGGGCTGCGTTACGCAAGAGCAATTTGATCGTGCGGCTATGGGCGAAAAGTTTGGTCGTCTCCATCGCCGTCTCGAGAGATCTTCCATAACCGCTCTACCCACCCCAACCAAATCACGCTAGTCTGTCTGGATGCCAGAATTGACACTGTATGACCATCGAAGTTCAATCTGCTCCCAAATGGCGCGGCTTGTGCTGATTGAAAAGGGTCTGGATTTTCGCCGCCAAGAGATCGACATCATGGATACCAATGAGCAGTTTGAGCCTTGGTATGTCACGATGAATCCGCGCGCCGTCGTTCCCACACTTCGCATCGACGATGAGATTGTGACCGATACAATTAACATCGTGAACAGGGCTCAAACCATGACTGGGCCCGACTTGTCTGACGACGACACCGTGCAGAACTGGCTGAAGGACATCATGGCATTGCACTATGGCGTCCTGCTTTATCGAAACCGGTTGGATGCTGACGGAACAGCGCCACAGATCATTGCTCGGGGTCAATTCCTACAACAACTGGCGCAGGATCGTCCTGATCTTGCAGATACGACAAAAGCACGGCTGGAAGGAAATCGCCGATTTCAGGACTTGCTTCGAAACCCCGACCAGGTTGGACAACATCTTGATGCTACACGCGGGCTCGTGGATCGGATGATCGACGCGGTAAGTCTTCAGCCCTATCTGGCAGGCGAGGAATATTCTTTGGCAGATAGTTTCGCCACAGCGGCACTGGCGCGCCTGATAATTCATGAGCTTGACGAGTGGTGGTCCGATACACCGCTGGAGGACTATTACCAACGGATGAAGTCGCGACCCAGCTTTAAGCTGGCAGATGTAATCGACACCGGCACCGAGCGTGATCTTTGACCGGCCTAATTTGTGGAAGGCGATAACAGATGACTGATCTGGAAGAGTTGGTCGCAGGTGCAAACGCGCCGCTGACCGATGTTGAAATGAACCGGACCATCGGTTCCGGAGCACCTCAATTTGAGCTTTATCACTTCGCCTTTTCGCTTTGTTCACAAAAAGTGCGGGCATGTCTGGCCGAAAAGAATGCCGCCTACATCTCGCATGACATCAACCTTCAGATGCCGCAATTGGGCAATTACGATCCTGGATATGTTCGGCTTAGACTGGCGGCCCAATCCGATCCGGAATTTGCCACCGGATACACAGGTCGATCAAGTGTTGACACCGAAGGATTTGATCCCGCAGTCGTGCCAACTCTTGTTGATCATGAAGCTGGCATTGTGATCGTGGACAGCGTTACGATTTGCCGCCATATCGACAAAGTGACAGAACCTTTGGGAGCGCTTGTTCCGTCTGATCTGGCTGACGACGTTGCCCGAGAGCTGGCGATTGTGGATGCAACGCCTCATGTTGCGGTATTGTATGGGGCTCATCCTGATGTGGACTTCCGCCCCGAACGCCTTAGCAAGGGCATGTCGGGCGTTCATGATCGCAAAATTCAAAAGATCAAAACCGCGCGCGACATGGTCTTCGATGAACCAGCATTGGTCGCAGCTTACGACGCCAAAATTGCCAAGGAAGAGGCTGGGCGAAACTTCGTGGCGACGCCGGAATTGATGCGGGCATCAGTCAACGAAATCGTGACGATCATTGCCGGTCTGGAAGAGCGATTGGCTGATAACCGCGAATGGATATGCGGCGACCGTTTTACCTTGGCTGATGTGATCTGGGCAGTTTCGCTGTTTCGACTGAAATGGCTCGGCATGTCGTTCTTATGGGATGGCGGACATCAGCTGAATGCGAAGCCTCAACCCGGTGTCGCTTCCTACGCGGCGCGCCTGTGCGAGCGGCCCGCCTTCCGTACCGCCGCGATTGACTGGCCTGGCATCGCGCGATCGGATCATGTGTCGGAGCATTATGACGACTGATTGACAATATCGATCGATATACGATCAGGCTGACAGTCGAGTGGGTAATTCAATCAGCGTTTTCGCCGAGAAAGAAATTTAACCGAGCCGGTATCAGTACCGCCCCAGGAGTTTCAAAGGGCAGAAACTTTTTGTGCACAAAGCTCTTGATCGCCTCGATATCCTGCGGCCCACCTTTGTATTTTTTCAACACCCGAGCCGCTGGTCCAATATTGGAGGCAAGCGACGCCACCCGTTCCAACGGGCCCGGATGGGACAGGGTCACCACCGTCTCTTCACCGACGACGTTTTGAAAACCAGCATCCTTTAACAGGCCGGTGACACGCGCGATATCCTGAAACGCCAGCGGGCCGGGTGCATGTGGGTCGGAGGCGTCCATCGGGCCAAGCTGGTCAACAGCACCGTTTCGCGGTTCTTCAAACCAGGGATTGCCGGAGATGTTCGACCATGCCGCGACAACCATACGCCCTCCGGGCCTCAAATGCTCGCGAATGTTTTTAAATGCGACCACCGGGTCTGAAAAGAACATTACTCCAAACCGGGATGTCACCAGATCAAAGGGAGCGTCCGGGATTGTTTCATTTTGCGCATCGACCAGGTGATACCGTGATGTAACGGCGCCTTCAACGGCGCGAGATCTAGCCTGTTCAAGCAGTGGTTCGGAAATGTCCAATGCTGTGATTGAACCGGCCGGTGCAAGATGCGGGGCAAAAGCTCTGGCGGTTGCGCCGGTCCCGCATCCAATATCCAGGACGTGTTCACCCGGTTGCGGATTGGCGCGTTGGATCAGCGCCGCATTAACGGCTTCAAATACCAGGTCCAGTTCGTTTTCGAATGTGATCCATTTGCGGCCCGGTTCCGAACTCCAATAATCTGCCTGTTGTTGATTGCTGTTCATTTGCGACGCCCCTATGCTCACCCAATGGCGATGCTAGCATGAACGGGTCGATTTGCAGAATGGCGCGAGCGGCGCAGCTATCCACCGCCGCTTCCATCGATCAGATCTGTCGACTTTACTGAAGCCAAACCCTGCTGCATGTGTTCGACAATGTGATCCTGAATAGCGTCAAGAGATGTGCCCCGTGCGAGCTCCAGATACTCAGTCGTCATGTGTTTGAACTGACCGTGGGAACCATGGGTCTTGAAATGCAGCGACATATAAATTTGCACGAGCGGCAACAATCTTTGCCATTGCGATTGCAGCAAAGCGTGCCCGGATAATTCATAGACCCAGGAGTGGAACGCCAGTTCACAATCCACTGTTTTGGCTTGATCGCCGCTGGTTTGAACTTCGATCAATCGATCGTATCGGTCGCCAAGATCCTGCAACGCTGCTTCGCTTCGCTTATTCCAGGCCAAACGAAAAGCAAATTGCTCCAATGCGGTGCGCATGGAGTATAATTCCTCCAAATCCTGAACGCTGACGGGCCGAACCCGTAATCCCTTATAGGGTTCGGAAATCAGTATGCCTCCGTCAACAAGTTCGCGGATCGCTTCTCGCAGGGGCGCTCGACTCACCTGCAATTGGGTTGACAGACTGATCTCGGTGAGCCGCTGTCCCGGCAGAAAATGCCCACCAGTGACCATCGACAATATCTGCTGCGCAACCTGTGCTCGAAGTGTTTTGTCTTCAACCGGTTTGAGAATGGCCACACCTGTCATGAAGTTCCTGAGTTCTGTTCGGCGATGAGCGCCTTATAGGCTTTGCGAATGCGATGGAACACAGGTCCGGCAGTACCTCCACCGATAATACGTCCATCAATTTCAAATACCGGTGTCTGAGCGCCAAATGTACCGGTCAGAAAAACTTCATCTGCCCCATAGGTATCGACCAGTGAATAATTGCGCAGATGAACCGGAATGCCCTCACTGCGGCACAGATCAATCACTTTCTGACGGGTGATTCCATTCATGCAATAATCACCGGTAGACGTCCAAACTTCGCCCTTGCGGACAATGAAAAAATTGCAGGCATTTGTCGTATTCACAAAGCCAAAGGGATCGAGCATCAAGGCTTCATCTGCCCCCGCCCTGATGGCGTGGTTCAGAGCTATTATGCAATTGAGTTTGGAATGTGAGTTGAGCTTCGCGTCCTGAGTAAGCGGCAACCCGCGGTGATGGGGCACCGTATGCAGACGAATTCCGCGTTCGACAACGCTCTCATCCGGTTTTGAATGTTCCGCAATTATGACGATTGTTGAACCAAACACGCTCAAATGGGGATGTTGAAAAGGCTTGCGTTTCTTGCCGCGCGTAACCATCAAACGCACATGCGCGTCAGTCTGCATATCGTTCGCTTCGAGCGTCGCCCAAACCGCTTCTGTCAGCTGATCGCGCGATAATCCAATATCCAGGTCAATATAGATTGCTGCTTCATACAGCCGGTCCAGATGTTCTTCGAGGAAGGAAAGCTGGCCGTTATACAAACGTAACCCTTCCCAGACACCATCACCGAGCATAAAGCCGCTGTCATAGACAGAGACCATCGCCTGGTCGCGGTGAACTATGTCGCCATTGACATATATTTTTATGTCGTCATTTCGATCATCTGCTGGCGCATCATGGGTCGATATTTGGGTTTCAGTCATGCGGTCCCACTGTCATTGGGCGGGTGGCAGACAATCTGCCACCCGCAATCATCATTATTTTGCAAACAGCAATTCACGCTGAATTACCGGCGATGCTTTTGGATCCAGACCAAAAGTGGTCAGGAACTCTTCATACCAGCGTTGGGTGCGACCAGTTTCGTAGTAGTACAAGATCGTATGGCTGATCCAATCGCGAAAGGTCTTGTCTGCTTCACGTCGTACCGCGATGGATGACGGCGAGCTGAATGCCGGAGTTGGAATGACAAGTTTGCCGCTGCCGAACTTCTTGCGCGCCGCAAGCAGGGGCGGATGAAACAACGATACAGCATCAACCCGGCCGGACTGAAATGCCGCCAGTGCCGCTCCGTTGTTTGGAAACCGCTGAATATCGGCATTTGGGATGTTACGTGTCAGGAACGCATCCATGCTGGTTGCCTGTGGCACAGCCACTTTCACACCGGCCTTGTTGAGATCGGACCATTTTTCTGCCGCAAGGTCGTCGCGCGCCAGAACCGCTAGCGAAATGTAGAGCAGCGGCTGGAAAGGATAGTCCACGACCATCGCCCGCTTCGGAGTCGCGTCGAGGAACATCATGTCAATCTTGTTGGCTTGCAGCGCTGCAATTGCAGTGGCCCAGGTCACTTCAACCGTTTCCAGTTCAACACCCAGCTCATCGGCCATCGATTGGCCCACCGATACAATAAGACCGCTGTCCCATTTCCCGGTGGTTGGGTTTTTGGAATACCACGGCGGAGCCTGGGTAACGCCCATGCGCAGCTTTTTACTAGATTGAATCGTCTCCCAGGTGGACTGAGCATTTGCCGTAGAGATCGACGCCGCCATTATGGCCGACAGGGCCACCAGGCTTGCGGCAATCATGCCGATTATTTTCTTCATGGGTTTTCTCCTTCTCCATTTAAATTTGTCGTTTGTATCAATCAGGCAGTTTGAACAGCGAGTGTCCGTCGAGAAACTCGCGCATTCTCTTTGTTTTCGGAGCCTTCAGAACCTGCTGCGGCTCTCCCTGTTCCAAAATCGCACCATCGCTGAGGAACAGAACCCGGTTCGCCACGTGATAGGCAAAACCAAGTTCGTGGGTCACAACCAGCATGGTCATGCCTTCTTCAGCTAGTTGCCGCATGGTCTTGAGAACTTCACCGACCAGTTCCGGGTCGAGCGCCGATGTCACCTCATCAAAAAGCATCACGTCCGGATCCATGGCGAGGGCGCGGGCGATTGCGACCCTTTGTTTTTGGCCGCCGGAGAGCCGCGCCGGATATTCAAGAGCCTTGTCGGCAAGGCCAACCCGTTCAAGTTGGGCTCGCGCCTTGTCCCTGGCCTCTGTCTGACTGCGCTTGAGAACAGTCAGCTGCCCTTCCATGACATTTTGTTCCACCGTCATATGGGGAAACAGATTGAAGTGCTGAAACACCATGCCGATACGGGTGCGCAGGGTGCATAATTCGCTCTCACGGTAGTTCATGCGACCGTTCTGCTCGCTGCCGATCAGATCGCCATGCAGATAAATTCGACCATCGCTGGGCACTTCCATGAAATTGACGCAGCGCAGCATTGTGCTTTTGCCGGAGCCACTGGACCCCAGCAGCACAATCGTCTCTCCGGCACTGACGGACAGGTCGATGCCTTTGAGAACATCCAGCTTGTCAAAGCTTTTGTGCAGGTTTTCAATTCGGACGATTTCACTCATGGCTAATCACTCTTGCGCAAAATGCGTTCCAGCACATAAGTGCCCTGAACAACGGGGTAGAGAACAACAAAGAAGATGACGGCAACCGCCGTATAGGCCTCGATCGGATTGAAATTCAGATCTGCAATCAACTTGGCCTGGTTCAATGTTTCGACGTAGGCAACAACCGAGGCAAGGGTCGACATCTTGAAGACTTCAATGCCCCGGTTGGTTAGCGCAGGCAGCACTCGCTTGATGGCAACGGGTAGGATGATGCGCCGCAGGGTTTGATTATAGGTCATGCCAATTGCCTTGCCGGCTTCCCACTGGCCCGGTTCTACAGACTGTATGCCGGCCCGGTAAATTTCCGCCGAAAATGCCATTGTATTGAGAGATATGCCCAATACCGCTGCCAGGAACGGGTTAACTTCGATGCCGGTCAAAATTGGAAAGGCGTAATAAAACCAGATGATCTGCACCAGAACAGGGGTGTTTCGAAACACTTCCACAAACGCCATGGCCGGCCATTTCAAGGCCTGGCTTTTGGCATAGCGACACACACCGACCACCAATCCACCGGCCAGTCCAAGAACAACTGTGACCAAAAATATGAACAAGGTGCCCTTCAACCCGACCCAGAGCACTGGCCAGTTTTGAAAGATTGTTGCGAAGTCCCAACTGTGGTTCATCTCAGTGCACCGTGCTTTCACCCGACCGGGCAAGTCGTCTTTCAACGGCAATTGATAATTGGCTGAAGACGAAAATCAGGACGAAATACATGACAGCGACCACGGTATAGACTTCCAGTGGCCTGAAGGTTTTTTGAGCCAGGTCGTTTGCCTGGAACATCAAGTCGGCATAGGCCACGGTGGACACCAATGTGGTGGTCTTCAGTAACTCGATGGAGCGTTCCATGAAGGCCGGTATCATGCGCTTGACCGCCTGCGGCAGAATGATCCGCTTCATCGATTGCGAATAGCTCATGCCAATCGCTTTGGCACCTTCCCACTGGCCCTTATCAATCGACTGGATGCCTCCACGAAAGATCTCGGCAAAAAATGCTGATGATTGAATGGAGAAGGTTACTACAGCCGCGATGAACGGCGTCATCCGCACGTCAATCAGGATAGGCAGAGCAAAGAAGAACCAGAACAGTTGCACAAGCGGTGGTGTGGTTCGAAAGAATTCAATGATGAAAGCGGCTATCATCGACAAGGGGCGGTTGGTTGAAAGCCGCATCAGGGCGAAGGCCAGACCAAGCGGCACGCCGAACAACAGGGCAAGCCCTGTCACCTTTAGCGTATTGAGGAGACCGGTCATCAGCAGATCAAAATCTGCAAACACCGCCAAAAAATCCCACTCGACCATTTTTCCCGCGCAATTAATTCAGTCAAATCTATCTCTGGTCAAAGCTATCACAAGATTATATGATTGTCGACAATCTTATTAAATCGGGCGGAAACCACTATGAAAAATCCCAATATTCTCTTCATCCAGGTGGACCAGATGTTGGCAACTTCGCTGGCTGCCTATGGCAATAGCTTTGCTCACACCCCCCATCTTGACCAGATCGCCGACCGGGGTGTTGTTTTTGAAACCGCCTATTGCAACTTCCCCCTATGCGCGCCGTCACGCTTTTCGATGGCAGCGGGACAATTGTGCTCGGCCATTGGCGCCTTTGACAATGCCGCTGAAATGCCAGCTTCCATTCCCACCTATGCCCACTATCTGCGCAGCTTCGGATACCAAACGGCGTTGTCGGGAAAGATGCATTTTATCGGCCCCGACCAGCACCACGGTTTCGAAACACGATTGACTGCGGATCTCTATCCGGCGGATTTCAGTTGGGTACCAAACTGGGCCGATGAAGGGGATCGCGATACAAATGACCCGCGGTCCGTGTTGATTTCCGGGCTGTGTGCCCGTTCGGTTCAGATCGATTTTGATGAGGAAGTCACTTTCAAAGCGGTGCGCCACATTTATGACATGGCGCGTTCGGCGGATGACCGCCCATTCTTTCTCCAAGTCTCCTACACGCACCCCCACGAGCCCTATTTATGTCGTCAGGAATATTGGGATCTGTATGAACATGCCGATATTCCGCTTCCTTCGGTCCCGCCAATGCGGGAAAACCAGCATGATGCCCATTCGGTACGCTTGCTGAAGGACTTTGGCATGCTGGATTTTGGTTTCGAGGAAGCTGATGTGAGGCGTGCCCGGCGGGCCTATTACGGATCGATATCCTATCTCGATGAATTGATCGGCAACATTCTGGCGGCACTTAAATCAACCGGCATGGATCGCAATACGGCAATCATCTTCACCTCAGACCATGGCGAGATGCTGGGGGAACGTGGCATGTGGTTCAAGAAACACTTCTTTGAGCCATCACTGCGCATTCCGCTCCTAATGTATGCGCCATGGATCAAACCACAGCGGGTGTCGGAGTTCGCTTCGCTGGTTGACCTCTTGCCGACATTTAACGGCCTGGCCCAGGGGTCTGTATGGGAAGCTGAAGTAGAGCCACTGGAAGGCGATGATCTGACGGCCTTGCTGGATCGTGGCAATCCGGAGCCAAGTCGCGCCATCCATGCCGAATATCTGGCCGAAGCCACACTGGCGCCGATTTTCATGATCCGTCGCGGCAGGTACAAATTTGTCAGCTCATCGAAAGACCCGGCATTGCTGTTTGATGTTGAAACCGATCCTGATGAACTGACCAATCTGGCCGGCGAACAGAGCTTGGCGGGTGTGGTTAAGTCGTTTCAAGCGGAAGTCGAATCCAAGTGGGATGAGGAGGAAATCACCGTCCGCATTCTGCAAAGTCAGCAGCGCCGCCGGTTGATCCTGAACGCCCAGAAAAATGGCCTCCCGCCGCGCTGGAACCATGGTGAGGAACCCGGCGATCAGGTCGTCTGGTATCGCGGAGACGGGGGCTACAATGAATGGGCCTTCGACCATCTCAAACCGGTCGGCGAAGATGGTTGATGTTGGCCCTTCTCGCCAGGAGAAATGCATAAATCCGGTGTCAAGATAATCGTCAGTCGACTGGCGTCCAGATCATCGGAACAAAATCATCCGACACGCCTCAGACCTCCGCTTATTGGCAGGCGGTGACGCCACCGTCGATATAGATCGTCTGACCGGTCACATAACTGCCCGCGGGAGCCGCCAGTGCCAAGACCTGCCCAACCACTTCAACAGGATCGCCAATGCGGCCAAGCGGATTGCGCTCGAGGATGAAATCGCGAAATTCCTGACGTTCCAGATGCGGTCGAATCCGGTCGGACAGAATAAATGTCGGGGCGATGCCATTGACCGTGATATTGTGCCGGGCCAGCTCCATCGCGTGCTGTTTGACCAGCATGACCAGCGCTCCTTTTGTTGCGCAATAGGCCGAATATCCGCGGTTGCGCAGCGCCAGTTGCGAGCGCACTGACGCCAGGTGGATCTGCCGTCCGCCTTTCCCCTGATCGATCTGATGTTGGCCAACGGCCTGAGCCAGAAACATTGCCGAACGCAAATTCGTCTCGTACATGGCGTCAAATGTCTCGGGCGTAACATCACCAAAGGCCTGTTCGTGATTGACCCCAACACAATTGATCAGCGTATCGATCCCGCCAAACTCCTGCGCCACCTGATTGGTGACGGCTTCGATTTCGTCGGTGTCGCGCGCATTTAGGGCAAATCCCAGAGCCTTGTATCCGGCATCGCGTATTTGCCGCGCAAGCGCTTCAGCCTTGTCCAATTTGGGTCCTGCGATCGCGACACTGGCTCCGCGTTGAGCAAAGCCCCATGCGATGGCTTCGCCGAGTGCGCCATATCCACCGCTTATGATCACCCTTTGCCCGGCAACATCGAATAGATTCTGCAGGGCTGCAAGATCAACGTTGGGAGTGATGGTTTCGGAGAGACTCATGCTGTAATATCCACGCCCGCGGCCACATAAACACTTTCCATCAAACGCAAAGTTTGCAGGTTGTCTAAGCGATCTGTTTCAAACGCTTCACCTGTACGCACGCCTTCAACAAAACTCCGTGTTGCAGTATCAAAACACTCTTGATAACGGCCCAGCAGGTCGACCTCGACAGTATTTTGCTCATCGCCAACCAGAAACACCCGATTATAGTCCATGATGATCGTGCCACTGGACCCGATCACTTCCAGACGATCACCATGCAGGTCGGGGTAACCGGGAGCACAAATGCAGCCGTCGGCCGTTGCGATCAACCCGGCACTTCCCTCCATCAGGATCGATGCAGTGTCTTCGCCCGGCAACCCGGTAGCCAATCTGTTCAATCTAGCCGCAACAACTTTCAGCGGGCCGGCAATGGCACGGCACACGTCAAGATGATGGATCATGGTTTCAAAAACCAGATTGCGACGAAATGATTTCAGGTATGGCTGCCGTTCAACCAGAAATGGCTCCTGCCCCTCACGCGGGCACAAGCCGGATCCGCGACAGGCCATGACAATATGTTTTACTTCCCCTATCCGCCCCTCATCGATCCACTCTCGAACGGTCATGTAGTGAGGTCGAAACCGATAGTTTTCATGTATCATAAACCGCACGCGGTCGCCGACGTAGTCAATCAGGTCTTCCGCCTCGGCAACCGTCTCGACCATTGGTTTTTGAAGAATGACGTGGACGCCATGATCCGCTGCCATCCGGGTAACTGCATAGTGGGCTGTTACTGATGCGGCAATATCAACCAGCTCAAATCCACCATCTGAGAGCATCGCGCCAGGATCATCATAGACCCGCGCAATACCAAATTCTTCGGCCCTTTTTTCCGCACTATTACGGTCAATATCGCAGACCGCGACAATCTCTATCCCGGCTGTCTGCCAGGCCCGCAGGTGATACAGGCTGATCATTCCTGCGCCGACAAGCGCGGCCTTCATTGTCCCGTCACTCATGTGTTTTTCCCCCAATGGCCATATCCATAAAACCAGACGCTGCCGGATGGTGAAGTTGTTTTGAGCGAATGAGAAATTCCGCGTGGGATTCGAACAAGATCACCGGGCTGGCAGTCGGCGGATTCAATCCCGACACTGATGGTCAAATTGCCTTGCGCAACCAGCACATATTCATCAGTGCCATGCACAAAATCATTCCATTCCTGACCCGGTGGGTCCCGAAAGATGCCGAAGTCGAAACCTTCCTGGCGCCACAATTCCTTCACTTCGTTCTGATCGATTGGTGCAGAAAACGCTGCCTTTTCAAACGTTCCGGTCATGCTGCACGAGCCTCCAACAAATCGCCGAGATAGTCGCGAGCCGGCTGGTAGTTCAAGATATCTTCATAACTTGAATGCTGGGTGACGACACCTTTTTGCACAAAGATAAACTGCTCACAGATTTCCTGCAGAATCTCCAGATGGAAGCGCTCATTAGGGTGGACACACAAGAACACCAACCGTCCCTGGTTTCTGAGTTCGCGAAAGAAATCAAGCATGAAGCCTATATAGCCGTCCTGGGTGTTGAACTGCGGCTCATCAAACAGATGCACCTGCGGGTAGTCAGAGCCGGACCGCTGCAACATGAAATTGGGCTTGAGTGACCGGAAACTTCGAACCTGATAGGATTGATGATAGTGGATCGCCAACCGGTCGCGTTGATCGGTGCGGATCTTGTGAATATCCTTGCCCTGAACACGAACCGTACCACCTGTTGGGCTGTTTGAGCCTGTGATCAGTTCAAACAGTGTGGTTTTTCCCGATCCATTGGGCCCCATCATGCCGACAATCGAGGGTTCTTCAATCTGAAAGTCCGCCTTCAGGGAGAAGGTCGGCGTTCGATCGAAACGACCTTTGAAATAGGTTTTTTGCAAATTTTCCACGCTCAACATCGCAACCATATTACATTCCAATCAGCTTGCGACGCAGTGGCGCATTTTCCAGCAATTCAGATGCCGGCCCTGAATATTCTATCCGGCCGCGGTCCATGACATAGGCCCGGTCGGATACTTCAAGCGCCGCGAGCGCGTTCTGTTCGACAATCAATACGGCGATGCCGGCCTGCTTCAGACGGATAACTGTTTTCATCACGTCTTGAACAATTTTCGGTGCCAACCCCTGGCTTGGTTCGTCCATCAGCACAAGTCCGGGCGACCCCAAAAGCGCCCGCGAAATGGCCACCATCTGCATTTCGCCACCGGAGAGGTTTTCACATTCGCGGCCCATCAAATATTCCAGTGCCGAAAATATCTCGAACATTTCATCTATCTGCCAGGATCGGAACCGGGTCTTTTTTATACCAATCTGCAAGTTCCGCGCGACGGTCAATGATGGAAACACCCGGCGGTCGTCAGGCACCCAGCCTATCCCCATCCGGGCAATTTCATAGGTGTCTCTTCCGGATATTTCCTTGCCATCAAATGATATCTGGCCATCGCGCGGGGCGCTGAGGCCGAGAACCGAGCGCAAGGTGGTGGTTTTCCCAGCGCCGTTAGGACCAAGCAAAGAGACAACTTCGCCTTCTCCAACCTGAAGTGATGCATCAAACAGTGCCTGAGTTTCACCGTAATAGGTGTTGATGTTTGAAACACTGAGCATCAGGCAACCTCGCCAAGCGCGGAGCGCTGCACCCACTTGTTGGATTGAAGTTCCTTTGGTGCTCCTTGGGCAATCACCTGACCCCAATGGATGACCGATATCTGATCGGCCAGTTCAAACAGAAAGTTCATGTCATGTTCGATCATGACGATGGTGTATTTCTTGCGCAGATTCTTGATCAATTCCGCAAGTTGCCGTGTTGCTTCGGCCCCCAGACCCGATGTGGGTTCATCCAAGAACACGATGCGCGGGTTGGCGGCGAGCGCGACACCAATTTCCAGCGCTCTTCGATTGCCATATGAGAGCGATTGAGAAGGTTGCCATTCAAGGCCCTGCAACCCCACTTGCTGAAGGATCAGGCCGGCCTTTTGAAGGAACTCGGGGTGGGTAAACACTTTGCGGTTTAGGCGTGCGTAGCTTTGGCGAAATTCCGGCAATGCCAGAATAATGTTCTCTACTACCGAACTGTCGTCGAACAGATTCATCAGTTGAAACGACCGCGAGGCCCCCAGACGCGCAATTTTCTGTGGCGACGCACCGGTAATGTCCTGACCGTCAAACAAAATTGAACCGCGGGTCGGTCTGTGATGGCCGGTCAGGCAATGGAAGCAGGTTGTCTTGCCAGCACCATTCGGGCCCATAATCCCGCTGATCTTGCCCTCTTCAAACGAAAGCGAAATGTCCTCCAACACCACCCGCGAGCCAAAGCGTTTATGAATGTTTATCGCTTCAAACAGTGCCATGGTCACGCCTCCTTCGCCAAAGGCTGCGACGACGGCGACGGCGCGGGAGCCTTGCCAGAACCGAATTTGAGATCTGATAACAGTCCCGCCAGGCCCTCTGGCTTGAACATCACCATCGTCACGAACATCAACCCATACCAAAGCAGCCAGGTTTCCGTGATCGAGCCCAGAAAATCACGGGCCAGGTAATAAAGGACAACACCAAGTACAGGTCCCCAGAAATTGACCAGGCCACCGCCGACAAGCACCATCATCACGATCAGGCCTGACTGGTGCAGGCTCATTGTATCGGGATAGGCACTTTCCTGCGCCATGGCAAACAGGCCACCCGCCAAGCCTGCCAACATTGCTGATATTGTGAAGGCAGCCAACTTGAACCACCATACGTCGTATCCAATGAAAGCGGCACGGGTTTCGTTTTGGCGGATCGCCTGAAGTATCCTGCCAAACGGTGCGTTGACGGTGCGCCAGCTCAAAATGGTCACCAATATGGTCAGACTGGCGACCAGAAAATACAAAGCCCGGTTGTCGTCCAATTGCCATTGCGTAATACCCAGATCAAGCGCCGGACGGGGGATGTTGAGCATGCCGTCCTCACCACCTGTCAACCAATGCAGCTTGATGGCGGCGAACCAAAAAACCTGTCCAAAGGCGATGGTCATGAGGGCATAATATATGCCACGACGATGCGACAGAAACAGCGCCACCAGAGCACCAGCCAGGGTTGCGGCAACCATCGCTGCTGCCAATCCACCGAATAGACTGACCCCGACATTGTGCTGAAAATAGCCAAATGCATATGCGCCGATCCCCAGATAGGCGCCGTGCCCAAATGAATGCAGACCCGCATAGCCAAACAGCAGATTGAAACCCAGCGCGAAAATGATCCAGATGGCTATCTCAATGCCAAGATATTGGTACAGGCCAACCGCCTCGATCCAGAATGGCAGGCTAAGCAAAAGCACCGCAAAAACCACGATTTGCGGAGTGATCCATTTGTCGCAATTGGAACTGACTTGAGAAAGCGTGGTCATGATCAGTTCTCCAGCGCGCTTTTCTTGCCGAACAATCCACGCGCCCTGAAGCCGACGACCAATATCAGCAAGATATACATCGACATCATTGACCAGGCTGAAGCGTAGGCTCCGGTAATGCCAACCGATAGGCCAACCAGGATGGCTGCAACCACTGCACCCCAAAAACTGCCGACACCACCCAGTACAATGATCAGGAAAGCGGGCATCACAACATCAACGCCGACATGCGGCCGCAAGCCCCATATCGGAGCCATGGCAATTCCAGCCAGAGCCGCCAGCCCGGCTCCAAGTCCGAAAACCAACATGCGCAGCTTCGCCAGATCATATCCAAGCGCCCGGACCATTTCGCTGTCATGGGCACCTGCCTTGATAATTGCGCCATAGGGTGTTTTTTCGTAACTACCCAGCTACCCCAACCTGATGCTTTTATAGACGGCCCATCAGACGGGTCTGAGGTTGAGGATGAGCTGATCAGGCGCGGTTTTCAAGGTTTTCAGGATGTCCCAACCTTGTTTTCGCGCCGTTTCAATGACCGTTCGTAAAGTGCAGAAATTCTCGGCACCAGCCTCTGTTCGAAAGCTTCCCGAGACCTTTTGTCGAACTTTCGTCATTCTGAGATCACGCTCTGCCTCGTTGTTCGTGTAGGGAACGCGCAGATCATTGAGAAAGAGCAAAACCGCTGCTTTATGCGTTTGGAGTCGCAAAGCGAGATTGTGCCCAATCCGCCGTTTCGGGCGACCCCGCTTCTTGCCTTTCGTTGGGCGCGCGAGAGGCGGTTGGGCCTCGTGGAACGCGATAGCACGCTCGCAACAGGCATCAAATCGCCGCTCGATATCCGTGATTGCCTCCGGGCTGACCGCGCTCCGATTTTGGATTCGCGCGACATGCGTGAGCTTCAGTGCGTCGAGCAGAATGGCTTTCATGTCCGGCACCCAAGCTTCTTTTTCATATTCGGTCAATGCCTCCAATTCGCGGGAGATGTGGGCATTGCACAATCCATGGGTCACATTTTCCACTGCCCAGTTGGAAGAGAAACAGTCATGCACTGCCGTTCCCGCCAGTTCTGGTGGCACTTCACCTCGCGCAGTTCCGAGCCGAAGGTGGCTTAGAGCGGTGGAGCATAGCATATGAAGCCAGCGCGTTCTGCCACCAATCCTGAACCCCGTTTCATCCAGATGCTTCACTGCCGTTTGAGGCCCGGACAGCAGGTTCTTCACCGCCTCAGCTAAACAGAGCATCTGCTCGGCCTTTTTGGCAACCAGACTGGAAAGGGTTGCCGATGTGATTGTGACCCCGAAAATGTCCGCAAAAACCTGCGCCAGGCGATTTTGGGGAATGCAGTGCTGCGTCTGTAAATAGGCGGCCAACGCCCCTATTTCATCGCCGTACTGGGCGGGTGATGTTACCCCTTCAGGAAAATCGGCGCGGGTTTTTGCACCGCAATGCTGGCATTGGCAAATATGCGCACGATGCTCGGTCACATAAAGCGGCGGTGGAGGTTTGAGGCCAAACACCTGTCTGCACGCAGAACCTATGGTATCCTCCGCCGAAAGCGCGGCCTGACAGTTTTGGCATTGGTTCGGAAAATGACTGGTGATCTCGTCTGGGTTCTCAACCTGTTTCAGTGTGTTGCCGGGATGTCCGGGTTGGCCGCCAGGCTTTCGATTTGACTTGCCCCGCTGACTTTTGGTCCGCCGTTTCTTATCGCTAGACGGCTTTGCCAGTCCGTCGCTCGAAGGTGGTTTGCTGCTATTACGACTGTTCGATCCCAGACGACGCTCAAGATCTGAAACACGCTGCCTAAGAACCGCATTATCTTCTCTAAGTTGCTCGTTGTCTTTCCTGAGTTGTTCGTTTTCCTTCAGGAGCCGAGCGTTCACCTCCAAAAGCTGCGCATTTTGTTCTTTGAGTTAGACAACCTGACCCACCAGAGCCATGACCACATCAATCAGTTCTGATTTTGAGAAATCAGCAAGAATTTCAGGTGTCAGATTTTCGAGTTTCATCCTCGCAGTCAAACACCAAAATGAAAAAAGTGGAACCTCAAATATGCGCCATGAATCAAATTGTCGCACCTAATGGCAGCAGAAATAGGGTAGCTGAGTAGTTACGTTTTTTCTAAAAACAACCAGACGGCGAAAATGGCGAATACCGCAAAACCCGCGGCAAAAATCTTGTATTTGGAAAATATCAGCCCGCCGATCAAAACCGCACCATTGATCGATTGGGGCAATAACAGGTTCTGTTCGCCCGTACCCCATCCCAGGCGGATCAGCTCTTCAATAACCAGCGCAGCACCAAATGTCAGCAGAAGCCCATATAAGGGCGCCTTGCCATAGGTACGCCGCAGCGCTCTTTCCAGAACCATCCCGGCAATTGCTGCCAATAGGGGCGCAATAATCAGGGCGAGGCAATATCGAAAGGCGATGGGCAGTTGCGACCACCAGATCCCGAATTCTGAATTGCTGAGATGATCGGCACCCAGAATTGTCAGGGCAAAATATGCGCCCAGGGCAAACAACGAGCCATGGGCGAGATTTATCACTTCCATAACACCGACAATCAGCGTGAAGCCAAGCGCAATCAGCGCGAACAACAGACCGAGCGTCAAACCGTTGACCAAATGTGGTACAAGTTGAACCATGATCCATCCAGATTATCGGGGTGAGGGAAAGCCCGGCCAGATCAACAGGCCGGGCTTTGCAAGGTTACGCGTCAAATGTTGGCGTATCGTCGTAAGATTCCATCTTACATGCTTCTGGAGCACCGGTATCCCGGACGGCGTCCGGTGAGACATTGTTGAGAATCTCGAACATGTCGTCCTTTTCCGTCGGCTTGGAATTGGCCGTCGCAAGATAGATGGTCTGCTGTACCTGATGGGTTACCGGATCGATCCAGGCATCATCGTGCTGCATGCGGTCGGCGGCCGACATTTTGTGGCCTTCAAGCTCCTTGATAATCGCAATATTGTTGGTTGAACCGGCCCGCTCGATGGCTTCCAGCATGTTCTTCATGGCCATATAGCCGTTGTAGAAGACGTTGCCCGGTACCCGCATGCGGGTGTCTGGATACAATGCCTGGTAGCGCTTGACGAAATCTTCAACACCTGGAAGTCCCAGCTTGTAGTACCAGGTTGTTCCAAACACACCGAACAGATTTTCCAGCGGCAGGCCGTAAACATCAGGCCAGTCCTGCTGGTTGTTGATCCAGGCTGGCGACGCGCCCATGCCCAGTTGCGCAACCTGCTGACGCATTGCCTTCTGGTCATCACCGCCAATAGCAGCTGCAACAACATCGGGCTTGCCCTGTTGAATTTTCAACAAGGCGGAAGAAAAGTCGCGGGTTCCCTGCGGCACCAGAATTTCTTCCTTGACGCTACCACCATATTGCTCAAGCAAAGAACGGGTGGCAGCCGCAGTGTTGTGTCCCCAGACATAATCATTGGTCAGCAACGTCCACTGATCACCAAAGCGATCGATGGAGTTTTTGACTGCCGCCTTGGCGAAGTTGCTGCCATTGCCGTCCCAGACAAATTTGACGCGGTGGCAGTTCTTGCCGGATTCGGTCGGCGAAGAGGAGTTAGTGTTGAAATAGATGACGCCGTTTTTCTGTGCCACCTGGCTGATCGCATTGGCAACGCCTGAGCTCACCGCACCAATCAGGAAGCCAGCCTGCTCGCGGTTTATCATCCGTTCTGCAACACGGCTGCCTGTCGCCGGGGTCGTCTCGGTATCAATGTGGGACGTTTCGATTTTGCGGCCGAGAACACCACCCTTGTCGTTGAATTCCTTGATCGCCATATGCATGCCGCGCCGATCGCTGGCGCCGGAATTTGCGTATTGACCACTGGCGTCTGAGGTGATGCCGATCTTGATTGGTTTATCGCTTGCTGATGCATAGACGCGGTTGTGAGACCATGGCCCGAAGAATGCCGACCCTGCCGCCAACGCGGCCCCGGATTTCAACACCTTGCGGCGCGATATTTGCTTTTTGTCTGTCATGTCATTCTCCCTTTTGGGTTCCGTTTGAACCGGCCTGAGGTCGGTATTTGAGGTATTGAATTTTTATTCGATTACTATGAATGAATTTTTATTCTATTGTCAATAATGGATAGAAAATTTCTTCCATTCGCTATTTCAGCCTTGAAAACGAACAAAATTTCAACCAAAGTTCCGTGATGAATGCGCCAGATTCGAACAGTTCCGAAACCTATGAATCCTTGCGATCGCGTATCCGCGACCGGTTCGATGAATTGTCACCGCACCTTCAGCGCATTGCTCGCACGGCGCTGAGCGAGCCGAATTTTTTTGCCCTGAACACGGTCGCCGTGCTGGCTGAACATGTAGACGTTCAACCCTCGACGCTGATTCGATTCGCCAAAGAATTTGGCTATCGGGGATTTACGCAATTGCAGCGTGTTTTCCGCCTGAGATTGATTGAGGGCACGGCCGATAAACGCGCTGCCGTCTACGACGACAAAATTGCCCACACACCGGCCATGGATATGGGGCATATTTTTGATGGCTGTGTCGACGAGCTGATTGCTTCGCTGGAAGCGGTGCGCAAATCCACTGATCGCTCGGATTTGTCGAAAGCGGTGTCGATCATTCAAAAAGCCACACACATACATGTGGCCGGATTGCGAAGGGCCAGACCGATTGCCACCTATCTTGCCTATGGCATCTCCAGAAGCGAGTTGCATTGCAGTTTGCTGGATTTTGGCGGCGGAATGGCTGAGCAACAGGTGGCCAATATGGCCTATGACGACCTGTTGATCTGCATCAGTTTCCCGCCCTACACGCCGATGGTGTTGGACGTTGCCCGCGACGCTCATCTACGAAAGCGCACGGTGATTGCGATAACCGATTCCAAGGAAAGCCCACTGGCCCTTAATTCGTCATTGTCATTTGTTGTCGACATTGACGCCGCCAGTCAGTTCAAGCCGATTTCGGGCGCCATCGCACTCGTTCAGGCCATTTGCGTTGGGCTGGTGGGGCATGGATAGATAGACAGCTCTCACCCGGGGGAAAGAGTTTCAAGGCGGACCGCAACCTGCGATATTGCTTCCGTCAAAAATGGCAGCAGAAAGCCCCCATCGAGATGGCCCTAATCGATCACTCCCAAAAGTCGCATGGCGTTCTGTTTCAGGATCAAGGGTCGAACTTCGTCTTTTAAATGGCATGGCTTCAAAATCTGACAACCAGCGATCCGGCGTTATTGCCGGCCAGTCTGACCCGAACAGCATTTTCTTTTTGAGGATAGAATTTGCATAGCGAATGAAGGTCTCGGGAAAATATTTCGGCGACCATCCCGACATATCATAATAAACATTGGGTTTGTGCTGCGCCACGGCCAGGCCTTCTTCAGTCCAGGGGAATGACGGATGCGCCAGGACGATCGGCATGTCGGGGAAATCGACGGCAACATCGTCTAGATGTATCGGATTGGAATATTTCAAACGCATACCCATGCCGCCACGCATGCCAGAACCGACGCCGGTTTGGCCGGTATGGAACAACGTGATAGCGCCCTCATCCGCAATCGCTTCGTACAGCGGATAGGCCCAGCGATCATTGGGATAAAAACCCTGCATGGTCGGGTGAAACTTGAACCCCTTAACGCCAAAGTCCTTGACCAAACGTCGCGCTTCACGTGCACCGGCTTTGCCTTTGGCCGGGTCAATCGAAGCAAATGGAATGAGAATGTCACTGTTGTCGGCGCAAAGTTCCGCAACTTCTTCATTTGAATAGCGGCGAAAGCCGGTTTCGCGTTCTGCATCTACCGGAAAAATCACAGCAGCAATGTTGCGCTCGCGGTAATAGGTGGCTGTGTCCTGCACGGTTGGCAACATGCCCTTGGCCCCGGCCGGGTTTTTGAAATACGCAGCCATGCCGGACTGAAACTGATTATAGCCGTCATCTCGTGTGTCACAGCAAGGCTCTTCCGCATGGGTGTGGAAATCAATCGCACGAACTTTTTCAAAATCAATCATTTGACATGCCTTTTGGTTTTATGACGGCTGCATCATCGTCTTGATAGAGCCGCTCCAACAGATCGGGTCGGCACTCCAAAACCGCCTTGATATTCAGGCTGCCTTTCGCCGTAATTTCACCGTCCTTGAGCGAAGGAGGTTGTGCCATCACCAATGCCCGGGCGATGCGATTTGAAGACCCGGTGGCGGCCCGCGCTAATGGCGTTAGAATCTTATCGATCTCACTACAATATTTCGGATCCGTGATGATGGTTCCACCAGAACTGTTTTCAAATTTGCCTGGAGCTGGAAATATCAGCAACCCCAAATCTGCTCTGTCTGCACCGGTGACAACGACGTCCTGCACCAGCCCTTCCAAAGCGGCCAGAACATCGAGACGTATCTTGGCCGCCTGAACCCAGGTTCCCGTCAGCAGCTTGAAGTCTTCGGTGATGCGTCCGTCAAAGCGAACCCCTTTTGACATGTCATCGGGATCAACAAACCTCACCGCATCGCTGGTGATGAAATAGCCTTCGTCATCAAACGCCTCGCGGGTTTTTTCCGGTTCGTCAAAATAGGCATTTATGACGCTTGGGCCCTTCACTCTGATTTCATAGCGGCTATCCTGATAGGGCAGCAGTTTGACGTCCAATAGGGGAACCGGAACACCGATCATGCCGGTTTCGGCGCCGCCTTGATGGTGGATCAGACCCGCAGGAGCTGTTTCGGTCAGACCCCAACTGGACGTCATCATCGGAACAGTGCCAGTGACCTCGCGGGACATATCCTCCAGCGCAGTCCACAGGTCTGCCGGCAGCGATGCACCGGCATAGAAAATCAAATCCAGGTCGGAGAAAAACCGATGGCGCAGCTTCCTGTCTTTGCGAAAAGCCTCAACAAGCATGGCATAGGCGATAGGCACATTGAAACTCAAAGTGCCAACATGCATCGCAAGATTTTCCAGTGTTCGGTCAAACAGCCCCTTAACCGGCTTACCGTCATCGAGGATCAACGTGCCGCCATTGGCCAGAATCATGTTGAAATCGGAATTGCCGGCAAAGACGTGATTCCATGGCAGCCATTCGACGATAACAGGAGGCCGCTCGCCGAGCATTGGCAAACAGGAAAGATATTGCGCCTGATTTACGGTCATCATTTTTTGCGATTGCGGAACGCCTTTTGGGTTTCCTGTAGATCCCGAAGTAAACAATACCTTCGCCAAAGTGTCGGGCCCCACTGTGGCGTGGGCTTGCGCTAATTCTGCTAGCTCTCCATTGGCTAGCATCGTCTCCAAAGACAGTGCTCCCGTGGGAACATTGATGCTGACGAGTTTCGCCACATCATCAAATATTTCCATCTTCAAGGCATCGCCAAACAGATTACCATCGGCAGCAAAAACCATGGTTGGGTTTATTTTTCCGACACAATAAGCCAATCGGGCTCGGGCCTCTGGAATGAGTGAATATTGTTCTGCCAAGGGGGCCAGAGGCACGCCAATATATTGGGCAGCAAGCGCTACAATGGCATGATCAATACCCGGCCCGGACAACACAACGACTGGCGTGTCTGGACCCATATTTCGGGCGAGCATGGAAGCAGCCAGAGCCTGCACCTGCTGCAACATTTCAACATAGGTTATTTGCCGCCAACCTGGACCAGACCGCTGCATCAGAAATACCCGATCGGGAGCGGATTGTGCCCAGTGGTGAAGCCACTCACCGGTATTCGTCGCAATCGGACCGATAGGCAATTTCGAACGCAGCAGAATATTGCCGTCAGATCGATCTTGGCGAGCGACACAATGCCCGACATACGGTGCCACCGACGCCATCTTCCTTACTCTCCAACCTGCCGTTCGACGTTGTTCAACACGGCAATCAAAGTTTTGATCTGTGCGTCTTTAAGCCCTTGAAACAGTCTGGCTTCATGCGCCCGGTCGATTGTAATCGCCTTTTCGCAAACCTGCCGCCCAGAAAGTGTGGCGAACAAGGCATAGGACCTTCTGTCACTTTCCACTCTCTCCCGATTAACCCATCCCCGCTGCTCCAGCTCATCCAAAATGACCACCATATTTGGTCGTTCAATGTCCAGATTTCTGGCGAGTTCAGACTGCCGAATGCCGGGATTATCTACGATCAATATCAGCGACGAATAGGTGGTGATGCGAAGGCCCAGTGGCTCCAGAGACTTTGTCAGGTCCGACTTGAGAACACTATAGGCGCGCTTCATATGGTAACCGAGAAATTGCCGCAGGCCGTCATCATTGACGATGGATCTGGCGGCGGTACCCTCATCAACTGCAGCTTTATTCCGGCTCATCGGATCACCTGAACTTTGGAGAACGTTTTTCCAGAAACGCCGCCAGACCTTCTTTTGCATCCGGTGTGGTCTGCACCAAGGCAGCGCTGAGCGCTTCAGCATATAGGCCGTCAGCTCTGGACATATCTTCCAACCGGCCAATTGTGTGAATCATGAAATAATTCGACATCGGCGCATTATCTGCAATCCTGACGGCCAGTTCCCGAGCCTTGTTCAGAGCTTCACCCTCACTGACACTATAATGATTTAGACCAAGGGCCAGCCCATCTTCGCTGTTCAGTTTCCTGCCGGTCAGCATCATCTCCCGCATCCGGCCGGCACCGATAATGCGCGCTACGCGTACCGACGCGCCACCACCCACATAAATACCGCGGCGACCTTCTGGAAGTTGATAGATGGTAGACGGTTCAGCAATGCGCACATGGGTAGATGTCGCCAATTCCAGGCCGCCACCAATGACCGCGCCATACATGGCTGAAATGACCGGCACGTTACCAAATTCAATGCGGTCCATGACGGAATGCCAGTGGCGCGAATGCATCAGGTTTTCTTCTGCCGTTCGTGTAATGTGTTCACTGAGATCAAGGCCAGCACAATAATGCCCCGCTGTGCCCGTCAGGATCGCCACCTTTACCTCATCCGGCGGCGCCGAAAAGAACCCGTCAAGAGCGTTCAGCAAATCCTCATTCATGGCGTTGCGCCTGTCCGCGCGGTTCATGGTGAGGACGGCCACACGGTCTTGGATCTCAATTTGTAACATCGAATCAGCCATATTGAATTCCTGTCACAACCTATTTCGGTGCCAGCCGTACCGCCCCATCAAGGCGAATATTGGTACCATTCAGATAGGGATTTTCAACTATTTGCTGGACTAGCAGCGCATATTCCTCTGCATCTCCAAGGCGCTGCGGAAACGGCACTTCCGCGGCAATTTTCTGGGTAACTTCTTCCGGCAACCCTTCCATCATCGGCGTGCTGAACAAGCCCGGTGCAATCGCCATAACGCGGATGCCCATACGCGCAAATTCACGCGCAACCGGAAGGCTCATCGATGCAATTGCACCCTTGGAGGCGGCATAGGCGGCCTGACCGATCTGTCCGTCTTGCCAGGCAACGGAGGCCGTATTGATGATGATGCCGCGTTCGCCGTTTTCGGTTGGTTCCAACGTTGACATCAGGTTCGCAGCATGGCTCATCACATGGTAGGTGCCGAACAAATTGACATTGATGGTCTTTTGAAAAACGTCGAAAGACATTTTGCCTTCCCGACCAACCACTCTTGCAGCCAGCCCTATCCCGGCGCAGTTGACAGCGATCCTTGGAACATTTCCCAACCGATCTGTGGCTTCCCCAACGGCCTGAGCCACCGATGCTTCGTCGGAAACATCAACCTGAATCGCAACACCGTCGATCTGCGCAGCAACCTGTTGGCCACGATCAAGGTTGAAGTCCAGAATGGCCACCTTTGCACCAACAGCTGATAATCGACGCGCTGTAGCCTCACCCAGTCCGCTTGCACCACCGGTCACCAGCGCTCTCATGCCTTCCAATTTCATATTGTCTTCCTCAATAGGATATGGCAGATAATTGTTATAAGACATAACTAATATGCTGAAAAATGGAAGGAGTAAAGTTCTGCCTATGTCTGACGCATCGGGGTGATCCAGAAACCAAAATAACACGGTCGCAAAATTACTGTATCAGAGTTCAATCCTGGTCAGTTGCACTTACGGATGCAAATCAGATTAATTGACGACTACGGAAGTCGCCTTGAAAATAGAATGGCCCGCTGATTACTCTGAAAGCTGGGGCTCACATGTGGAGGATTACATGAATAGGACACTTAAACACGTGCTGCTTGGTGGCGCACTGGCCGTCTTGTCGACAATGGTCGCGCAGGCAAAGGAACACACATTTAAATTGCATCACCTTTTGTCGGCAAAGGCGCCGGCACACACGAAAATGCTGGTGCCCTGGGCCAAGCAGGTGGAAGAAAATTCAGGCGGAAAAATCAAAATCGAAATTTTCCCGTCCATGTCTCTTGGTGGCAAACCACCTGAGCTGATCCAACAGGCGCGCGACGGAGTTGTCGACATTGTCTGGACGGTAAATGGATATACACCGGGCCTGTTCCCGCGCACCGAGGTGTTCGAACTACCGGGCATCTACAAAAATGACACCGTGGCGACCAATCTCTCAATGTATGACATGTTTGAAAGCGACCTGCGTCAGGAATATAAGGGCGTCGAGGTGATGTGGCTGCACGTCCATGCGGGACAGGCCATCATGACCGTCGACAAGGAAGTTCGCAGCCCCGCAGATATGGCTGGCATGAAAATGCGCATTCCAACACGCACCGGAGCGTGGGTCATCGAGGCCCTTGGGGCATCACCACTGGCGACACCGGTTCCTGAAGTTCCAACGGCGCTTTCAAAGAAGACCATTGATGGCACATTGCTGCCGTGGGAGATTATTCCGCCGTTGAAGTTACAGAACCAGATCAACTACTTTATCGAAGGTCACGACAAGACACGACTTGGCACCACATCCTTTCAAGTCTCGATGAACAAAGCGCGTTGGGACGGTCTGCCAGATGATATCAAGAAGGCATTCCGCGATGCGTCTGGCCGTGACTGGTGGGGTAAGGTTGGTGAATACTGGCGTGCTGGTGATGACTTTGGCATTGGCCTGGCCACCAAAGCCGGAAAATCCCACATCACGCTCACCGAAGCTGAAACCAACGTCTTTCTCGACACGCTGGAACCGGTTGTTGATAAATGGGTCAACGAAGTGAAGGGCAAGGGAATTGATGGCGCGGCACTTGTTGCCAAAGCCCGTGAATTGACCGCCAAAAATGCAAAGTAGCTGTTCCATCTGATGCAGAACTTGCAAGATCAAACGCAAACGGGCCCTTCGGGGCTCGTTTTCACAATTGCCACCTGGTGGGCACTTGCCGGCGGTGTGGTATTACTTCTCGTCGTTTTGATGCATACTTGGTCAGTGATCGGCAACCAGTTCGGCATGCCGTTTCCCGGTGATTTTGAAATGACCGAAATAGGCATAGCCATCGCGGCATTCGCATTTCTGCCCTATTGTCAGATAACCGGCGCAAATGTCACTGCCGATATATTTACCTCAAATGCCTCTTCCAAAATGATTGCCGTGCTGTCTTTGATCGCATCCATCGTGGCACTTGGTTTTTCAATTCTTCTGCTGTGGCGGATGTATGCCGGAATGCTGGATCAAAAAAATTATGAATACGAAACGGCGGTGCTGCAGTTTCCCAATTGGATCGGATGGTTGCCGATTCTGATATCGCTGACCCTGTTGGCCATATGCAGCCTGACCACTCTCATTCAACATTCTCGACAGATTTGATTTAATCATGGACGCATTGGCTATTGGATTTGTCGGATTGGGCGTGCTGGTGTTTCTGATCGCGCTGCGCATGCCAATTGCCTATTCGATGATCCTTGTTGGGGGTATCGGGGTTACAATTCTCAATGGACCGGCGATTTTCTTTTCCCAGTTGAAAACGCTTGCTTATGGGCAATTTTCGATTTTTGACCTCAGCGTTGTGCCGATGTTTGTGCTGATGGGAAATGTGGCCACCAAAGCCGGTCTCAGCCGCGCCCTGTTCCGAGCTGCCTCGGTCTGGATGGGATGGATGCGGGGTGGAGTGGCAATTTCGGCGATCGCCGCCTGTGCTGGATTTGGCTCGGTTTGTGGTTCTTCACTGGCCACCGCCTCAACCATGGGTCAGGTGGCTCTGCCGGAACTGAAACGCTATCGCTATTCCGATTCTCTCGCCACTGGCACGCTGGCCGCAGGTGGTGTGTTGGGCATTCTCATCCCACCGTCGATTGTTCTGGTGATCTACGCGATCATCGTCGAAGCCAATATCGTGACGATGTTCATGGCTGCTTTCATACCGGGCATCATCGCCGTCATACTATTCATCTTAACAATTGCCATTTATGTGCGTCTGCGGCCCGGAACGGGTCCCGCCGGAGAGAGTGCCAGCCGCCAGGAACTGGTGTCTGCAACGCTGCAGGTTGTGCCGGTCCTCATTATTTTCGGCATCGTGATCGGTGGCATCTATCTGGGTTTCTTCAATCCAACTCCAGCAGCCGCAATTGGAGTAACTCTGGTCTGGATCTACGGCACCATTACCCGACAGGTCGGCCTGCTTGAAATGCGCGACGCGTTGCTGGAAACGGCCAAGACCACCGGCATGATTTACCTCATCTTGCTGGGCGCCGAGATGTTGAAGATCTTCATGTCACGCGGTGGTGTGCCTCAGGCCGTTGCTGAATGGATGTCTACATCCGGTCTGGCGCCCATGACGATTTTGATTGTCCTGCTGATCGCACTCATTTTTCTCGGCATGTTGATGGACAGCCTTTCGATGATCCTTCTGGCGATTCCATTCTTCTGGCCAGTACTGGTTGAGATCAATGGTGGCGACTATGTGGATGCGGTCAATGCCGGCTTTGGCATGACATCGGAAGATTTGAAGATTTGGTTCGGTATCCTGGCGCTGATTGTCGTAGAGCTCGGATTAATTACGCCACCAGTGGGTATGAATGTGTTTGTGATCTCGGCTATGGCGAAAGGGGTTCCCATGCGCGAAACCTTCATCGGCGTCATGCCCTTTTTCGCCGCAGAGATGGTCCGGGTCGGATTGCTTGTCGCGTTTCCCGTCCTGACTTTGTGGTTGCCTCGATACTTATCCGGATAGATGGCTGATAACTGACCAAACCCGGGTAAAACTGAATATTGTGAGAAACGGCATGAATCTGAACCCACCACAATTGGAACTTGTCTGCGACTATTCGGTTGACCTCGCCCCGGTCAGGGAGTTGGGCTCTGGTTTGGCTGGTAAACGCCGCATTGTTCCGATCGTTGGTGGCATTGTCGAGGGACCAAAAATCCAGGGAAGAATTCTCAACATTGGTGCGGACTGGCAAACGGTATTTGACAATGGAGTTGCCAAACTGGACACCCGATACGCCATCGAAACCACGGATGGGGCAATTATTGAAGTGATCAATTTCGGTTATCGCCACGGCCCCGACGAAGTGATTGCAAAGCTGGCGGCCGGGGAGGTCGTTCCGCCAGAGGCCCATTACATGCGAACAGCAGCGCGACTGGAAACCGGTGATCAGCGATATGACTGGGTCAATCGAATGATATTCGTCGGAACCGGTGCAAGGCTGAGATCCCAAGTGCGCATGTCGCTTTTCTGCGTAAAATAACTGGCAAAGGATTTGTGGCCGTTCCAGCGTATTTTCGGATTAAGTAATGGTGCCCTCCGCCGGAATCGAACCGGCACTCCCGAAGGAACTGGATTTTGAATCCAGCGCGTCTACCAATTCCGCCAGGAGGGCTCTCTTGAACTTGGGATAGACCATGTCTTGCGACCGGGCGGACTATACGCATCGGCTGTCGATTGGCAACGAAAATTTTTCAAAAAATGATTTGATGCCAGCACATTTCCGGCACGCAAAGTAGGTCATTCCACAAGTAGCAAAAAGCTGGCAGATCGATTGCTGCCTGAACGCAGGTCGGTGCCAGTTCCTGGTGCCGTTCACGATGGCAAATGCGGCAAACTTGGTCTAAGTAAAACGCGATATCTCCAACCCGGATAGTGCAATATGATTCGCGCGCTCTATGACTGGATGTTCCGCCTCGCCGGACACCGCAACGCAGACAAGGCGCTGGCCGGTATCTCATTTATTGAAAGTTCGTTCTTCCCCATTCCGCCCGACGTGATGCTCATCCCGATGGTGATGGCCAACCGCCAGAAGTGGTGGTACTTCGCCCTGATCTGCACAATTGCATCGGTTCTGGGTGCCGTTTTAGGGTATGCCATCGGCGCCCTGGCCTATGAATGGCTGGGGCAGCCGATTCTGGCTTTCTATGGCAAGGAAAAGGCATTCACCGATCTTGCCGCAACCTATAACAGCGAATGGGGCCTATTGGCGGTTTTTGCCGGCGCTGTCACCTTCCTGCCGTATAAACTGTTCACCATCTTTTCCGGCACGACCGGTCTCAATTTTGCCCTGTTTATTGGCATATCAATCCTTGGAAGGGGCCTGCGCTTTTTCCTGGTCGCCTTCCTGCTGTATAAGTTTGGCGCACCGATTCAAAGCTTCGTGGAACGCTGGCTCGGCCCTCTGTTTTTTCTAGGACTGGCGCTGCTGGTCGGCGGCTTTGTTGCCATTAAATATCTGTTGTGAGGACAATGAACACGATTTCAAACGCGCCCAAATGGCAACAATCTGGCAAAGTTCAGGTTCGGTCTGCTGCATTCGTGTTGATTGGCATGATCGTGGTTGTCGGCTCGGCCTTGGGGTTCGAGCATCTCGGCGGCTATGTACCCTGTGCCCTGTGTCTGGAGCAACGGGTGCCATATTATTGGGCTATCCCGCTACTCGCCATCGGGTTTTTGTCAGCGATCAATCATTGGTCGCCATTGCTGACCCGCGGCCTGTTAGTCGCCGCACTGATTTGCCTGCTCTATACGGCCTGGCTGGGCGCCTATCATTCGGGAGTGGAGTGGGGCTATTTTGAGGCTCCACAAAGCTGTGGTGCCGGGTTGAGCGCTACCACCAGTGACGCCGGCAGCCTGATGGACAGCCTGGCCACGTCAAAACCGCCAAGCTGTGATGAGGCTGCAGGGCGGTTTCTTGGCATCAGTTTTGCCGGCTGGAACTTTATCGCGGCGATGCTATTGGCAGCCGTGGCGTTGCGCGGTGCATTTGGAAAGGCGGACTAGGCCCCGCGCTTACGGCTCCAGAGGCGCATCCCAATAAAGATAATCCATCCAGCTGTCATGCAAATAGTTTGGCGGAAATTTTCGCCCCGCATTATGCAGGTCGTAGACAGTAGGTATCCATGGCTTGCGATTGAGAACCATACCCGCTTGTTCCGGCAATTTGCCCCCTTTGCGTAAATTGCAGGGTGAGCAGGCCGTGACTATATTTTCCCAGGTGGTGAGCCCCCCCTGTGAACGGGGAATGAGGTGATCGAAGGTCAAATCCGCTTCGCTGTCGCCACAATACTGGCATTCGAACTGATCACGCAAAAACAGGTTAAATCGCGTGAAGGCCGGGTGACGTTGTGGACGGATATATTGCTTGAGACAGACAACACTTGGCAGCTTCATCTGAAATGACGGGGAGGAAACTGCTGCGTCATATTCTGAAACGATATTGACCCGTTCCAGAAACACCGCCTTGATGGCGTCCTGCCAGGACCACAGCGACAGGGGATAATAAGAAAGCGGCCGGTAATCCGCATTCAGGACAAGGGCCGGATGCATCTCCGGATTGACGGCTATCGTCACCTATGGGTCCTCCTGGCTGGCGCATGAATCTGCGTCGCAACCCCAGTTTAGGATCACTACAACAGACTTGTGAACCCTGCAAAAGCCGTTCATCGGTCATCTGCCCCCAGAAATATTCAAATTAGATCGCAGATCGCCCCTTGATCCGGGCATAGTGGGCATAAAAAATACGCGCGGCGATGCTGCGCAAGGGAGCCCACCGGTTCGCGAGAATGCGGGTTTGTTTCGCATCCGGTCTGGAATTCAACTGACATATCTCGCCAACCACATGCTGCAAGGCGACGTCGCCGGCTGGAAAGATGTCCGTGTGGCCTGCGCAGAACAATAAAAACACTTCAGCCGACCATGGTCCAATACCCTTCAATGCTGTCATTTCTGCGATCGCTTCATCGACGGGAAGTTCACACAGGCCTTCCAAATTCAGACCATCTTCAACAATTGCCCTGGCCAGACCCAGCAAGGCCACTTGCTTTGCACGTGACTGGCCAGCTTCAATGAGCGGTCTCTCGCCCAGAATCAGCAAACGTTGTGCTGTAAACGGTGCAACTGCAATGCGGGTTCGCTCAAATATAGCTGCCGCGCTGGCCTTCGAAACTTGCTGCGCAGTAATAATTTCGGCCAGTCCTTCAAAGCCGGGGGATCGTGCCCGTAACGGTATTTCTGGCAACTGGACAACCATTTCGTGAAGTTGCGGAAACCTGTCCACAAACTCATCCACTCCTTGCTGGAGATTGTGCTGATTGCGAATACGCGCAATGTTGGGGATCTCATCTGACATAATTCTACCTAACCCCAATGCCGTCTTCTGCACCACCCGTATTCAGATTTGCGCCCAGTCCGAATGGCGCATTGCATCTCGGACACGCCTATTCGGCTTTGGTCAACCAGCAAATATGCGCAGCGATAGACGGCACCTGCCTGCTCAGGCTTGAAGATATAGATCAGACCCGTTGCACGCCTGAACTGGCACAACAAATGCTGGACGATCTGACATGGCTGGGCATTGATTGGCATGGTGAACCGCGGCGTCAATCTGAACATTTCGCCGATTATCGCCGCGCATTGCAGAAATTGCGGGCTGATGGTCTGATCTATCCAGCCTTCATGAGTCGTGGTGATATCCGTCGAATGTTGGCCCAGGAGGTCGACGCCAGCCCGGATGAGAATTGGCCCAGGGATCCTGACGGCTCACCGCACTATCCAGGTGATGAAAGAAACTGGTCGCTGGACCAGCAGCAGGCAATGTTGTCGAAAAATCAAAAACATTCCTGGCGTCTGAATATGGCAGCGGCGCTGCAGCTTGTGCCAGATCAACTGTACTGGCGGGAGTTTGAAGAAAGCGATCCGGCACAATCCAGGAATATCCCTGCCAAGCCGGAATTGTGGGGCGACGTTGTGTTGGCCAGATCTGACACGCCAACCAGCTACCACCTGGCGGTAACGGTCGATGACGCTTTGCAAGAAGTTACTCATGTGGTGCGCGGTCGCGACCTCTATCATGCCACCAGCGTCCATCGCCTGTTGCAGGTGCTGCTGGACTTGCCCGCCCCTCGGTACCACCACCATGATCTGGTCATCGGACCGGATGGACGTAAGCTCTCAAAATCGAACGGGGATGTCAGCTTGCGCGCATTGCGCCGAAACGGCGTAGATCCAGCAAACATTGCACAACATTTCACATTTGCAGCCTAGGACTGCCGGCTCCGCAATAATTTCGACGTGCGAAACCTGCAGGGCTCATTTGCAATATTGGCACTCGTAAATTGGCCATTTCGGGCCCAGATCGATTTTATCGGAACGGTACGCTGTTCCAAAAAAATCCAAACACCAATCCCAACCGGAACGGTTTTATTTCCGGTGGCTGCATAAGGAACAAGACAATGACCATTCTCAATTCAGTACAGTCCTGGAACCGTGCTCGCCGTACACGCAATGCTCTGAACGGCCTTTCGTCACAGCAGCTGGAAGATATCGGCGTATCCCGCAACGCCATCGACCATGTAGCCAAAAACGCCCACACTTTCTAATCTGTTTCTTAGTGAAACATGATGTCGGACCAAATGAGGGTCCGCCTTCCAGCTAGACGGCCTTGCAGACGCCCCAACTGCTCAATTTGCGGAGTGGAAGGGGCGTTTTGCATTTTCTGAACCCGCGAGATTAACTGCTTAGACCAGCTTCGTGGGCAATAGCTGCTTCAACGCCCTGTTCCAGAAACAACGACAGAATTTCGTAACTACCCAGCTACCCCAACCTGATGCTTTTATAGACGGCCCATCAGACGGGTCTGAGGTTGAGGATGAGCTGATCAGGCGCGGTTTTCAAGGTTTTCAGGATGTCCCAACCTTGTTTTCGCGCCGTTTCAATGACCGTTCGTAAAGTGCAGAAATTCTCGGCACCAGCCTCTGTTCGAAAGCTTCCCGAGACCTTTTGTCGAACTTTCGTCATTCTGAGATCACGCTCTGCCTCGTTGTTCGTGTAGGGAACGCGCAGATCATTGAGAAAGAGCAAAACCGCTGCTTTATGCGTTTGGAGTCGCAAAGCGAGATTGTGCCCAATCCGCCGTTTCGGGCGACCCCGCTTCTTGCCTTTCGTTGGGCGCGCGAGAGGCGGTTGGGCCTCGTGGAACGCGATAGCACGCTCGCAACAGGCATCAAATCGCCGCTCGATATCCGTGATTGCCTCCGGGCTGACCGCGCTCCGATTTTGGATTCGCGCGACATGCGTGAGCTTCAGTGCGTCGAGCAGAATGGCTTTCATGTCCGGCACCCAAGCTTCTTTTTCATATTCGGTCAATGCCTCCAATTCGCGGGAGATGTGGGCATTGCACAATCCATGGGTCACATTTTCCACTGCCCAGTTGGAAGAGAAACAGTCATGCACTGCCGTTCCCGCCAGTTCTGGTGGCACTTCACCTCGCGCAGTTCCGAGCCGAAGGTGGCTTAGAGCGGTGGAGCATAGCATATGAAGCCAGCGCGTTCTGCCACCAATCCTGAACCCCGTTTCATCCAGATGCTTCACTGCCGTTTGAGGCCCGGACAGCAGGTTCTTCACCGCCTCAGCTAAACAGAGCATCTGCTCGGCCTTTTTGGCAACCAGACTGGAAAGGGTTGCCGATGTGATTGTGACCCCGAAAATGTCCGCAAAAACCTGCGCCAGGCGATTTTGGGGAATGCAGTGCTGCGTCTGTAAATAGGCGGCCAACGCCCCTATTTCATCGCCGTACTGGGCGGGTGATGTTACCCCTTCAGGAAAATCGGCGCGGGTTTTTGCACCGCAATGCTGGCATTGGCAAATATGCGCACGATGCTCGGTCACATAAAGCGGCGGTGGAGGTTTGAGGCCAAACACCTGTCTGCACGCAGAACCTATGGTATCCTCCGCCGAAAGCGCGGCCTGACAGTTTTGGCATTGGTTCGGAAAATGACTGGTGATCTCGTCTGGGTTCTCAACCTGTTTCAGTGTGTTGCCGGGATGTCCGGGTTGGCCGCCAGGCTTTCGATTTGACTTGCCCCGCTGACTTTTGGTCCGCCGTTTCTTATCGCTAGACGGCTTTGCCAGTCCGTCGCTCGAAGGTGGTTTGCTGCTATTACGACTGTTCGATCCCAGACGACGCTCAAGATCTGAAACACGCTGCCTAAGAACCGCATTATCTTCTCTAAGTTGCTCGTTGTCTTTCCTGAGTTGTTCGTTTTCCTTCAGGAGCCGAGCGTTCACCTCCAAAAGCTGCGCATTTTGTTCTTTGAGTTAGACAACCTGACCCACCAGAGCCATGACCACATCAATCAGTTCTGATTTTGAGAAATCAGCAAGAATTTCAGGTGTCAGATTTTCGAGTTTCATCCTCGCAGTCAAACACCAAAATGAAAAAAGTGGAACCTCAAATATGCGCCATGAATCAAATTGTCGCACCTAATGGCAGCAGAAATAGGGTAGCTGAGTAGTTACAGAATTTCTTCGATTGTTTCCTGCCACTGCAGATCATCCTTCAAAATCTCTGGGAACAGATCATTCAGCAACCGGATGATATCCGAGGCCGTCTGTGCGCCATTTAGCTTTGCTGCAATTTCTGCCTGTCGCGGATCACGCAAATCATATTCCACACCCGAGTCTGTCAGACCTTGGCAGTAACGCATCCAGGCTGCAACCGCGAAGGCAAATGGGCGCAAGTCCTGTTTTGCCTGCAGCGCATCTACCGCCGGTAGCAACAGGCGCTGCGGCAATTTTTCGGTACCATCCATGGCAATCTGATAGGTTTCATGCGCCAGCGCCGGATTTTTGAAACGCTCAACCAGTTGCGCGCCATAGTCGGAATAATCGATACCACCCAATGGTTGCAATGTTGCGGCAGCGGCCTTCATGTGGCGAGCCACCAGGACAGGCAAGTGCTGATGGGTCATAACATCCCGCACATAGGTGCAATCGGCCAGGTATCCGCAATAGGCCAGCATTGAATGGGCGCCATTGAGCATTCTCAATTTCATTTTTTCAAATGGTGCAACATCTTTGACAAAAAGCGCGCCAGCAGATTCCCAATCAGGGCGGCCATTGGCAAAATTGTCCTCAATGACCCATTGGGAAAATTCCTCCGTCTCGATGCAGGCACGGTCTTCCTGTCCGGTGAGTTCCTGGCATATGGAATAGGTTTCAAAACTTGATGCCGGAGTTATTCGGTCGACCATGGTCGAAGGAAATGTTGCATTATCGCCGATCCAGTCGGCCAATTCCGGATCAATTCGTCTGGCGAAGTCCAATACGCCGGCTTTTACCAGGACGCCGTTATCTGGAAGATTATCACAACACAGTACAGTGAATGCAGGACTACCCGCAGTACGTCGTTGACGAAGACTTTCCACCAGCAGACCGATTACGCCGGTCGGGTGGCTTGGACTCTTCAGGTCAGCAGCGTTGGCTGGGTGGTCAGAATCAACGCAGTTGTTTTGACGATCAATGCCATAGGCCTTTTCGGTGACGGTCATGCTGACGATGCGTGTCGCCGGGTCAACAAGCGCTGACATGGCCTGTGCAGCGTGGTCGGCCATGACAATGACCCGTTCGATGCTGGCAATCACCCGCGCCTTTGCGCCAATTGTTCCCCGCTCAATCAGAGTGTAGAGACCATTTTGTGCGTTCATCGCGTCGGCAACCTGACGGCTGCGAAGGCTGATTGCGGTAATCCGCCAATCACCTCCCGAGGCAGCAAGAGCTGCATCGGTATAGGCCGCCTGATGAGCCCTATGAAAGGCGCCAGGTCCCAAATGGACAATGCCGCTTTTGTGTTGATCGGGAACGTAGCCCGGCAATAATGCTGCTGGATTGATATCTGACAGATCAGATAATCGGCCGTGTTTTCCCATCAATTCGTCCCAACGCTGTCATGCTGCAAAGCGGTGGCAATGCCACGCAATTCGGCAAGGCCCTTCAAGCGGCCGATGGCTGGATATCCCGGCTGACTGTTGCGCTGCAGATCGTCGAGAATGTCCTGTCCGTGATCCGGTCGCATAGGAATTGAATGGTCTGTGCGCCCGAGTTTTCGCCGTTCCTGCTCCTGTGACAGCACAGCCGCCAACAGGGCAACCATGTCGGTTCCACCACCCAGATGTTCAGCTTCGTAGAAAGAACCCTTAATGTCGTCGGTCTCGCGCTGGACGTTGCGCAAATGCAGAAAATGAACTCGATGACCTAGTCGCTGCATCATTCCAGGCAGGTCATTGTCGGCGCGGGCGCCCAGCGAACCAGAACACAGGGTGATTCCATTTGCGGGAGAATCGACGGCATCTATGGCCATTTGATAATCCGCCTCGGTCGACATGATGCGGGGTAATCCCAACAGATCAAAGGGTGGATCATCGGGGTGACAACACATTCGCATTCCCAGTTTTTCCGCAGCCGGAACGATCTGTTCAAGAAAATCAAAATAATGACGTCTGAGCTGGTCTGCGGAAATGCTGTCATATTCAGCAAGATGTTCGCGCACGTCTGAAAGCGAGAAATGTTCTGCAGCCCCAGGAAGCCCGGACGTGATGTTTCGAGTCAGTGTCTGCCGTTCAGCCTCACCCATGGCGGCATGAATTTTTGCTGCCTTTTCGACGACAGCTTCATCGTAATCCTCAACTGCGCCGGGTCGCTGAAGGATGTGAATGTCGAATGCCGCAAAGGTTGGAAAGTCAAATCGCATACAGGTGCCGCCATGAGACAATCGCCAATTCAGATCGGTGCGGGTCCAGTCTAGTATCGGCATGAAATTGTAGCATATGGTGTGAATACCGGCACTCGACAGATTTTCCAGACTGGTGATGTAGTTGGCAACGTGGTCACGCCACTCGCCTTTTTGTTTTTTGATCGCCTCTGAAACCGGCAGGCTTTCGACCACGTCCCAGGCCAGGTTGGAAGGCGTGCCGTCGGGCAAGGTTGCCAGCTCCCTCTGGCGTTGAGAAATTTCGTTCCGCGACCAGACATCTCCGGTGGGGAGATGATGCAAGGCAGTAACCACGCCCTCCACACCGGCCTGAAGCATGGCCTCAAGGCTGACTTGATCTTGAGGTCCGAACCAACGCCAGGTTTGTTTCATTACTTCAATTCCTTAGGTTTCAGGCCGGAGCAAAGACTGCATGTCGACGCTTGTGCATTTTTGTGAGACAGGTGTACACCGATTGACCAATATCTCAAGATCGTCTGGCCACCATGAATTTCTCCGATACCTTCCTGCATTCCGATCGCCTGCTCCCCGCAGAATCCCACATATTGAAAACTGCGCGCGAGTTGTTTGATGGTGTCGAAAACCTGCCAATTATCAGCCCGCACGGCCACACGCTCCCGCACTGGTTTGCCGATAATCAGCCCATGGGTGATGCAGCCGATCTGTTTCTGACCCCCGATCACTACGTGCTGCGCATGTTGTTCAGTCACGGAGTGTCCTATGAAGATCTGGGAGTGCCTCGACGCAACGGAGCAAAGGTTGCATCCGGTAAAGCTGCATGGCGGATCCTGGCGGACCATTACCATCGTTTTCTGGGAACACCGTCGCGATTGTGGATCGATCATTCGATGAGGTGGGCATTTGGCATCGAAGCACCTTTGGCACCTCACAATGCCGATGAATACTTCGACCTCATCACCAACCAGTTGCAGCAAGACGACTGCCGACCATTGGCGTTGCTGGACAAAGCCGATGTCGAATATATTGCAACAACCGAATTCGCCCTCGATCCACTCACCCACCATGCACAGTTGAAGCAAAACGGCCTTTCTTCGCGCATCACCACTACCTACCGGCCTGACGATATCACCGATCCGGATCACGCTGATTTTCAGGACAATATTCGCACAGTTGGCGAATTGACCAATCAGGACATTGGCAGTTGGGATGGCATGATTGAGGCCCATCGCATTCGCCGTTCGTTTTTCAGGCAACATGGTGCCAGTGCTACTGACCACGGCGTGCCAACGGCACGCACCGCCGACTTGTCAGATGCCGCTAAACAAGACCTGCTCACGCGCATTCTAAGTGGTGATGCGCGGCCCGATGACAGCGAACTGTTCCGTGCTCAGATGCTGACCGAAATGGCCGGGCTCTCCTGCGAGGATGGCATGGTGATGCAAATACATGCCGGCTCCCGTCGCAATACAGATCCGCACCTGATGAATGGTTTCGGTGCCAATCTCGGCGCTGATATTCCTACACCTGTCGATCCGGTGAACGGACTGGAACCATTGCTTCAGCGTTATGGCAACGCTGAGAATTTCAGAGTGTTATTCTTCTGTCTAGACGAAACTGTCTATGCACGTGAACTAGCGCCACTTGCCGGATACTGGCCTGCTCTACGGCTTGGTCCACCCTGGTGGTTTCATGATAGTCCAAGGGGGATTACCCGCTATCTTGATGGCATGGTGGAAACTGCAGGATTTCACAATCTGGCCGGATTTAACGATGATACAAGAGCACTGCTTTCAATACCGGCGCGTCATGATGTCTGGCGACGATGTGTGTGTAGCTTTTTGGCTCACATGGTGGCGGGCAGGACATTGGGTAAGCTGGATGCCGCAGATATTGCGCGCTGGTTGTGCTATGATGCCGCCAAGGACGCCTATCAGATTAGCTAGATCAGGCTTAAGTAGAAACCATACACCCCGACCGGTTCTAAGCTCCGTTGGTGCCGTTTAGTGTCTCTTCCACGGGCTCATCCGCTTCCTGGATTTCCAGTTTCAGCATATCTTGCCAGATCGTATCGGCGAGACGGTCGATCAATTGATTTCCTGACTGACTTTCTTTTATCAGTTCAAGCAGATAATGCATGCGTTCTAGATATTGGTCGCTGGCGGACAGCCCGGAATGAAGCAGGTTGTTGAAGGCATCGGACAGCGCCTGATCTGCTTCAATCAGATCAGATTCTGATTCCACACCAGCGTCGATCAAATTGATGACTCTGGCCTTAGCAGCCTCGTAGCGAGCAATCAGCTCGCCGAGATCTGATACCATGACAATACCTTTTTCTGGCCGCACCCATAGGGATACTTTACGTTTACGTAACGGTATTGTCGAAATACGTCCAAATATGTCGTTATTGGGATATATCTGAGGCGCTTTTGCGCCACCCTCATCGCCTGATATCGCCGCTGCCAGGGTCTGAAATTCAGGTCGGGTTAATGGCCGCCCAAATCCGTGCCGGCGTTGCAGGCAATTCTATGTCGTCCACACCATGAGACGACAACGCATCCAGCACTGCCGATATCACAGCAGGCGTCGCGCCCACCGTTCCGGCTTCGCCGGCACCTTTTGCGCCAAGTGGATTTGTATGAGTAAGCGTCGGCAGGCTTTCAATTGAGATTGGTGGAACGTCATCGGCGCGAGGCATTGAATAATCCATAAACGATCCTGTCAGCATTTGCCCGGTGCCATCTTCGTAGGTCACGTCCTCCATCAAGGCTTGTCCGATCCCTTGCACAATGCCGCCAACCATTTGGCCTTCCAACAACAGAGGATTGATCACCGTGCCAACATCATCAACCGACACCAGCTTGGTAATCCGGGTTGCGCCAGTTTCAGGATCAATTTCCACTTCCACTACCTGACAACCGTTGGGGAAGGTAAATCCCTGCAAAAGAAAATCTCCCTGAGCAGCCAACCCCAATCCGAGCTGTGGTGGCAGGATTGGTTTGTATGATAATTGCGCGATCTGCTGGATCGGCATCTTTTTGTCGGTCCCGGCAACCGTGAAATGACCCGCTTCGAAGACAAGATCCTCTCCGGCGACCTCCATCAAATGACCGGCTATTGCCCTGGCCTTTTCAATGATTCTGTCGGCCGCCACGCGCAATGCTCCACCACCATTTACCATTGACCGTGAAGCAATCGTTCCGCGACCGAAAGCAACTGCATCTGTGTCTCCCTGGACTATCCGGACAGTCTCAAACGGCACGCCGAGCCATTGCGAAACCATTTGCGCATAAATCGTCTCATGACCCTGGCCATGATTGAATGTGCCGGGCAATACCGTCACACCGCCCGCTGGATCGAAACGGATTTCTGCCGCCTCGTTGGCTAAGCCGGCGTTTTCCATATGCAAGGCAATACCCACCCCGTGAAGTTTGCCGTTTCGTGCTGCCTTCTTCTTGCGTTTGTCAGTCGACTTCCAGTCTGCCTTCTCCAACGCCCGTTCCAACACTGCACCGAAATCACCGGAATCCATTGTGTAAACCAGCGGCGTCTTGTAGGGCATCTCGTCAGCCGTCACCAAATTTAGTCGTCTGATTTCGGCGCGACCCATTCCCAATTGAGCCGCTGCCTTATCCATCAACCGCTCGATAAGATAGCTTGCTTCAGGTCGCCCGGCACCCCTGTAAGGCTGCGTTGGAGAGGTGTTGGTATATACCGCTTCAGACAAGGCATGGGCGAGAGGAACGCGATAACAGCCGGTCGCCAGAGTAGAGGCAAACATCGGCGAAACGCCGGCGCCGGGAGACAGGTGTGCCCCGATATTGTAGCGACAATGGACATCCAAAGCGACGATCCGCCCTCCGTCATCGAGTGCCAATCTGGCATCAACATCCTGATCGCGTCCGTGATAGTCGCTCAACAATGACTCAGACCGGCTGGCATGCCAGCGAACCGTCTGTCGGTACCGCCAGGCGGCCCATCCAATCGCCACGTCTTCTGAATAAACGCCGCCCTTCATGCCAAACCCGCCACCAACGTCGGGCGCAATCACCCGGACCATTGCTTCCTTCAGCCCGAGAATTCTGGCCAGTTCCGTTCTTACCGAATGAGGTACCTGGGTCGATGCATGGAAAACCAGACGATTCTCCCGCGAATCATACTCCGCCACTGCGCCCCGCATTTCCATCGAATTGGCGGACAGGCGATTGTTGTGCAGTGACAATTTCACCACGTGAGGAGCCGCAGAGATCGCCTGCTCAGCCGCCTGCGAATTGCCCAACTCCACCTTGAAGGCGATATTGTCTGGCACCGATTCCCAAAGTACAGGGGCGCCTTCGGCCAAAGCCTGCTCGGGTGTCAAAACGACGTCCAGATCCTGATATTCTACTTCTACCAGTTCTGCAGCGTCCAAAGCAGCCTGTCTCGTCTGCGCCAACACCACTGCCACAGGTGCGCCCACATAACGCACGAAGTCGGTTGCCAAAGCCGGGGTTGGAACCACCTCGTTGGCATGATGCATTCCCGGCAAAAGCGTGTGACAGGACAGGCCACCAATCTGGTCGGCCACGTAATCTGCTCCGGTCAGCACACCATGCACATCCGCCGACGACCGTGCCGCCCCGCAATCAATAGATACAATTCTGGCGTGGGCCATCGGTGAACGAACAAAGGCCGCATGCAGCGCATGAGGGTGGACAATATCCTCGACAAACCGACCCTGGCCCGTGATAAACCGTTGATCCTCAGTTCTGAGTACCGATTGCCCAATTCCAAACTTCATATTCTGCGTCTCCCGACCGTCAGTATTGCCATCACATTGGCATAAGACAACCACACCTTACCAGCAGGGTCGACGCATGACACCCCGCTGCATATGATGGTTTTCCGGTAAACAACATTTACCCAATTCAACCAGCATTTTCCTGAACCTGAAACTGGAATAATCTCATGCAACGCATCGTCCTGACCAGCCATCTGGCCGAACCTTTTGAACTCAGCCAGATCGTTTACGGCATGTGGCGGCTGGCCAATGATCAAGATACGTCACCCGCACATATACAGGCAAAAATCGAGGCTTGCCTAAATCAGGGCATCACCAGTTTTGATCAGGCCGACATCTATGGTGGCTATCGATGCGAGCAACTGTTGGGCGCCGCATTGAAAGATGCGCCACATTTACGCGATAAAATGGAAATTATTACCAAGTGTGACATCCTGTTGATGGGCGACAAGTTTCCAGAGCGGCGGGTGAAATACTATGACACCAGCGCCGAACACATAACCGCCAGCATCGACCAATCTCTGGTCAATATGAATATTGACCAGATCGATTGCTTGCTGGTCCACCGACCCGACCCGCTAATGGACCATGTTGAAACCGGAGCCGCGCTGGATTCAGCTGTCGCGTCCGGCAAGGTTCGCACCATTGGTGTTTCCAATTTCAAACCACACGATTGGAACCTGCTGCAATCGGCCATGACCACACCACTGGTTACAAATCAGATCGAAATCAGTCTGACCGCACCCGAAGCGTTCACCAATGGTGATCTGGCGTTTCATCAACTGAACGGTATTCATCCAATGGCATGGTCTCCGCTGGGTGGTGGCGCTCTGTTCGATCAGGATACCAGCCAACTGGAAGAGTTGCGGCACTGCCTGACGAATATTGCAAATGCACAACAGGTCGGCATTGACGCAGTTGCCACCGCCTGGTTGCTAAAGCATCCCAGCGGCATCCTGCCGGTGATGGGTACCAACAACCTGGAACGGATCAAAAAACTGTCGGATGCAACCAAAGTGGAAATCGATCGGCCAACATGGTTTGAAATTTATGTTGCCGCCATGGGTCACGAAGTCCCTTAGCGGCGGTGAGCGGTGCAACCCAATTAGGGGAAGGGTGCAAACATATTGCTGCCATTGATGGATGACATCCCGGCGTTGCGCTGATATTGAACCACACGGTAATCGATCCCCATACACTCCGGAGACGCCACTTGAACTGCGCCCCTTTCACAACAATCGCTCCGCTGATCCATCCGCTGCAACGCCAGAAAACTGTGGGTGTGCAGGTTGGTGATGTGCTGGTCGGAGGCAAGGGCCCGATTGTTGTTCAGTCGATGACCAATACCGACACTGCTGATGTTGACGCAACCGTCGCGCAGGTCGCCGCCTTGGCCAAAGCCGGGTCCGAACTGGTGCGCATCACCGTCGACCGCACCGAATCTGCCCAAGGCGTGGCAAAAATCCGCGAACGGCTGGATCGACTTGGTATCCATGTACCGTTGGTCGGCGACTTCCATTATATCGGTCACAAATTGCTGGCCGACCATCCAGATTGTGCACAGGCGCTCGCGAAATATCGCATTAATCCCGGCAATGTCGGGTTCAAAGACAAACGCGACAAACAGTTCGGCGCCATTATCGAAACGGCGATTAAATACAACAAGCCAGTGCGAATCGGTGTCAACTGGGGTTCCCTCGATCAGGCCCTGCTGACCTCGCTGATGAATCAAAACGCCGAAATTGGATCACCGCTCAACGCCAGTCAGGTAATGCAGGAAGCCATTGTTCAATCTGCACTGTTGTCAGCACAGGAAGCGGAGCGGATTGGACTGTCTCGCGATAAAATTATTCTCTCCGCAAAAGTGTCTGAAGTTCAAAGCCTCATCGCAGTCTATGCGGAACTGGCTCGCCGCAGCGACCATGCATTGCATCTTGGCCTGACCGAAGCCGGTATGGGAACCAAAGGCATTGTCGCTTCGTCAGCCGCGCTTGGCATTTTGCTGCAACAGGGCATCGGCGACACGATTCGAATATCACTAACCCCCGAGCCAGGTGGAGACCGGACCCGTGAAGTCCAGGTTGCCCAGGAACTCTTGCAGGTGATGGGCTTTCGTTCCTTCGTCCCAATTGTTGCCGCCTGCCCGGGATGCGGACGGACCACTTCAACCACGTTTCAGGAACTGGCGGCCAAAATTCAGGACCAGCTGCGCGCCAACATGCCAATCTGGCGAGACACTTATCCCGGCGTGGAAGAGCTTAAGGTCGCGGTCATGGGCTGCATCGTAAACGGCCCGGGCGAAAGCAAACATGCAGATATCGGGATCTCCCTCCCCGGCACCGGAGAAACACCAGCAGCGCCGGTGTTTATCGATGGTCGCAAGGCAGCCACCCTGCGTGGTGCGAAAATTGCTGAAGAGTTTGAAGAGCTTGTTCAAGACTATGTAAGAACCCGCTACGGCGGAAGCGACAACGGCGACATCGGCGAAATCGGCGAGGCCGTCGCGAACTCACTTTGAACCAGTTGACGACCAACCCGATATTTTTCAGTTGCGTCTCTCAACAACATAGTGAGCGGTTTGCCGCAAAATGTCAGCTTCGGCACCAAACTCCGAAAGACAATCGACGGCCTCTTCAACGGCTTTTGACAAAAGTTCGCGTACTTCGCTAACGCCCAATAGTCCAATCAGGGTGCCCTTACCCCGCCCGGCATCCTTGCCGACGGCTTTTCCCATTGTCTCGGCATTTGAAGTGACGTCGAGCAGATCATCCGCAAGCTGAAATGCCAGGCCGATGGTGTTGCCGAAATGCGCCAGCCGCGATCGATCAATATTACTCGCCTGACCCAGCACTGCCCCCGCTGTGCAGGCAAACTGGATCAACGCTCCGGTCTTCATTTGCTGCATCACACGAATGCCGGTTTCGCCAGGTGATTGAGCCTCCGCCTCCAGATCCAGCATCTGGCCACCAATCATTCCATCCATCCCGGAAGCCCGGGCAAGCAGGTTAGCAAGTTCGCAGCGAACTCCACTATCTCCATGGCATTTTTCATCAGTGATCAGATCAAACGCCAATGTCAAAAGCGCATCTCCAGCCAGAATTGCTGTCGCTTCGTCATAAGCCTTGTGGACGGTTGGTTGACCTCTTCGCAAATCATCATCATCCATTTGCGGCAGATCGTCATGCACCAGTGAATATGAGTGTAGGCACTCCAGAGCGCAGGCGGTCTGCAGTGACCTGGACTGATCAACGCCGAACAAGGCGGCCGACTGAATTACCAGAAACGGGCGCAACCTTTTGCCGCCGTTCAACAGGCCGTGGCGCATGGCTGCGACCAACTTCGGCGGACGCACCAACTCTCCTTCATCAGCTTCAAGAGTCAAAATTTGATCTAGACGCTGATTAACGACCTGGGCCGTGGTCTTCAGTGTTTGTTGCAAGGAATTGGTCATGCAGGCGGTCTATGCCGACACGCTTGTTATGGCAAGTGGCTAACTCCAGGACCATCAATGTTGCAAACGCGCGGATCAACTGATCATTGCCGACACTTCAAAGCAACGTTACACAGGGGCAATTCATTCGTGAGATAGTGCCGTGGCAAGCGTCGACAAAAAGGGCAAGGGGACTGGTCGGCGCGATCGTCGCAGCAAGGCCAAGGGCGAAGCTGAAAAATCGCCGCGCCCTCCCCGATCCAAATCAAAACGTGGTGCCAACAATTCTGCAGAGAAATCCCGCAAGGCTGATACGCGCCGCAAACCTTCTTTGCTGCGATACCTGGTGACGCGCCTGACCATTTTGATTGTGCTGATCGGCCTGCTGCCATTCCTCTTGACCCTCACATATATACCCTCCAGCGTTCATCCAATATCCACCCTGATGGCGACCAATTGGTTTCTTGGATCCCCGGCAAACCGCAACTGGGTACCACTTGAGGAAATCTCGCCATTTGTCTACCAGTCTGTCATTTCGTCAGAGGATGGCCAGTTTTGCAGCCATCATGGGGTCGATTGGGCAGCGGTAAATCTGGTGGTTGATGATCTGATCGAAGGTGAGCGGCCGCGTGGCGCCAGCACCATAGCCATGCAGTCTATGAAAAACCTGTTTTTATGGCCAAACCGTTCCTATGTCCGAAAAGTTTTGGAGGTGCCGCTGGCGCTGTTTGCTGACATGGTCTGGAGCAAGCCCAGAATGATGGAAATCTATCTCAATATCGCAGAATGGGGCCCCGGAATATTTGGCATTGAAGCGGCCGCCCGTCATCATTTCAAGAAGTCAGCCAAGCACCTGTCCCGAAGACAAGCGGCCCTGCTGGCCGTTACCTTACCCAATCCGATCGCCCGCAACCCACGCAAACCGGGTCGTGGAATGCAACGTTTGGCCAGATTGGTACAAAAACGGGCCAAGCAGTCGGGTGCCTATGTCAAATGTCTGAAATAACAACACAGCCCGTTGAGCGGATTGCACTTGCTTCTTTCTGATTTTCGGCTATATCAACCGCAAATTCACACTGAAATTACCCAACAAGTGTGCTGGTAGCGATGACCGAGAACGGCGTCGCGCGAGAAAACAACACTTTCGATGTCCGACGGAGCGACAAAATGGCTGTCCCAAAGAGTAAGATTACACGCATGAAACGCGGCCACCGCCGCTCTACCGATGCGCTGAAAAACCCAACATATGTTGAAGATAAGAATTCAGGCGAATTGCGCCGTCCGCATCACATTGACCTGAAATCAGGCATGTATCGCGGTCGTCAGGTTCTGGAACCAAAAGAATCCGTTTGAACCAACTTTCTTGGATTTCAAGAGGCCCGTGGTGACGCGGGCTTTTTTTATGCCGTTGCACCAATTGACCAAGCTTGTCATGGTGAAGTCGGCAAAGTTGATCGGGGCCAGATTGGTGGATGAAAATGCTTACGAATTTTCCTTTAATGGCGATTGCGCTGATTATTTATAATGGCGTTGTTTTCGGCCTGGGCGGCGACGCCCTGACTTGGCAGACCGAATTGTTTGCATTGGGCATGGTATAGGGAGCAGTTTGGGATTTCAGTCTCGGTGATCTGATGATCACGATCGGTCTGCTGCTGCTGTTTGTTGAAATTCTCAAAGCCACACGGGTTGGCAAGTTATCGATTGTCGATCGTAACTACTCAGCTACCCTATTTCTGCTGCCATTAGGTGCGACAATTTGATTCATGGCGCATATTTGAGGTTCCACTTTTTTCATTTTGGTGTTTGACTGCGAGGATGAAACTCGAAAATCTGACACCTGAAATTCTTGCTGATTTCTCAAAATCAGAACTGATTGATGTGGTCATGGCTCTGGTGGGTCAGGTTGTCTAACTCAAAGAACAAAATGCGCAGCTTTTGGAGGTGAACGCTCGGCTCCTGAAGGAAAACGAACAACTCAGGAAAGACAACGAGCAACTTAGAGAAGATAATGCGGTTCTTAGGCAGCGTGTTTCAGATCTTGAGCGTCGTCTGGGATCGAACAGTCGTAATAGCAGCAAACCACCTTCGAGCGACGGACTGGCAAAGCCGTCTAGCGATAAGAAACGGCGGACCAAAAGTCAGCGGGGCAAGTCAAATCGAAAGCCTGGCGGCCAACCCGGACATCCCGGCAACACACTGAAACAGGTTGAGAACCCAGACGAGATCACCAGTCATTTTCCGAACCAATGCCAAAACTGTCAGGCCGCGCTTTCGGCGGAGGATACCATAGGTTCTGCGTGCAGACAGGTGTTTGGCCTCAAACCTCCACCGCCGCTTTATGTGACCGAGCATCGTGCGCATATTTGCCAATGCCAGCATTGCGGTGCAAAAACCCGCGCCGATTTTCCTGAAGGGGTAACATCACCCGCCCAGTACGGCGATGAAATAGGGGCGTTGGCCGCCTATTTACAGACGCAGCACTGCATTCCCCAAAATCGCCTGGCGCAGGTTTTTGCGGACATTTTCGGGGTCACAATCACATCGGCAACCCTTTCCAGTCTGGTTGCCAAAAAGGCCGAGCAGATGCTCTGTTTAGCTGAGGCGGTGAAGAACCTGCTGTCCGGGCCTCAAACGGCAGTGAAGCATCTGGATGAAACGGGGTTCAGGATTGGTGGCAGAACGCGCTGGCTTCATATGCTATGCTCCACCGCTCTAAGCCACCTTCGGCTCGGAACTGCGCGAGGTGAAGTGCCACCAGAACTGGCGGGAACGGCAGTGCATGACTGTTTCTCTTCCAACTGGGCAGTGGAAAATGTGACCCATGGATTGTGCAATGCCCACATCTCCCGCGAATTGGAGGCATTGACCGAATATGAAAAAGAAGCTTGGGTGCCGGACATGAAAGCCATTCTGCTCGACGCACTGAAGCTCACGCATGTCGCGCGAATCCAAAATCGGAGCGCGGTCAGCCCGGAGGCAATCACGGATATCGAGCGGCGATTTGATGCCTGTTGCGAGCGTGCTATCGCGTTCCACGAGGCCCAACCGCCTCTCGCGCGCCCAACGAAAGGCAAGAAGCGGGGTCGCCCGAAACGGCGGATTGGGCACAATCTCGCTTTGCGACTCCAAACGCATAAAGCAGCGGTTTTGCTCTTTCTCAATGATCTGCGCGTTCCCTACACGAACAACGAGGCAGAGCGTGATCTCAGAATGACGAAAGTTCGACAAAAGGCCTCGGGAAGCTTTCGAACAGAGGCTGGTGCCGAGAATTTCTGCACTTTACGAACGGTCATTGAAACGGCGCGAAAACAAGGTTGGGACATCCTGAAAACCTTGAAAACCGCGCCTGATCAGCTCATCCTCAACCTCAGACCCGTCTGATGGGCCGTCTATAAAAGCATCAGGTTGGGGTAGCTGGGTAGTTACGAATTAACAACGCGCCGAATGTTGTTTCTCCTTGAAGGAGAGTGGCTCCACAACCCCGATGACTTTAATAACGTCAGGAGCGACCTCATAAGCCATTACGTCGATAACGAAATTGATGACAGGAAGCTCTGTCGCTATCTGTTGAACGACATCATTCGATACTGGCGGACGATCTGTGTGGATTTCGAGCAGAAGACGGCTGGTGTTGGAGCTAAACCACGCGCGATCCGGCTGATAAAGCTCCGCTTTTCTAGGATGATGCTCTATTTCGGCGGAGTAGCAGCCATCTGTAAAGCGATGGACATGTCTGCGAAGGAGAAGCGCGAAACACTGATGCGGATGTTCGCCGCTCCTCCGATTGAACGCCTGAAGGATGTATTTGGGGAGACCAATACTCGTCGTGTTCTGGCCGCATACGCTACCTTTCTATTTGCGCTTAATGACGCCAATGTACTTCGCCAGTTGAACTTAAGCGAACGATCAGGGATGGAGACGGACGAATATAGGGAGCTTGCCGAGGTCGCCCGGGAGTTCCGATCTTCGCTGGAGGATTTGCTCGTTAGGCCAGACGGCCGCCGAAACGACATCGCATCTGCTCTTCTTTTATGAGGCATCAAGTGACGAGTCAGTACAAACCACTGTAGAGGCCCGGCCATGACCACCTGCTTCGCCCAATGTGGGGTCGAGTTGGGTTGAGTGCAGGAAACCCCTCTAAGCCTTTTGGGTGGACATTTTCCGCCACCGATATTCGCCGGTGAGCAGGATGTGGGCCCATCCGAGTGGCGAGATGTGCGCCAGGATGACTGGAGAGCAATCAAGCCCTGCTTTCTGTCTTTGCGCGACGGCGATCCCCAGCTGCTTGGTGTTCCAATAGATGATGATCGCGGCCAGCAAATTCAGGCCTGCGATGCGGAAGTGCTGGCCTTCGGTGGTGCGGTCGCGGATTTCGCCCTGTCGGCCAATGCGAAGCGCCCCTTTCGGCCTGTACGCATGAATGGAACGGTGAGGGGTCACATGCATTGCGGCGTTCCGACAGGTGCGTACAAGGTACGTACAGGGCGCATACAGGGTACGTACAGGGGGGATCTTGTTGTTTCGGGCCATGTTCGGGGGGATTGTTTTACGTCCGATAAGGCAAACTTATTGGACATGGAAAAGAGGTGCAAAGCGGGGCAGTTTATACACTATATTGTAGCAGAAAGCGCCGTGGTGCGATAGTGTTGTGGCATGACCTATCAGCCCACTGCCATCGCTGACGACCTGAACACCCTACCTCAACTACCGGGCTGGGTCACCTCCGAACGTGCGGAAACCCTTGAAACTGTGGCCTTTCGGTCAGGGGCGGCGCTGACGTCCGCACAATCCGGCGCTTGCGCCCCGTGACCTCTGCCACCACATCCCCGCTGAAATGCCAGAGGATCTGATCCAGGCCCGCAGCCAAGTATCTGCCAAGTCACCAACCGGCGAAGCCCTAAAATACATCGCCAAATACTGGGAAGAGCTGATCCTATTCTTGAGCGATGGTCGCATCGAGATGGACAGTGACGCCGTCGAGCGCACGATTCGCCCAATTGCTCTGCAATGAAAGAACGCGCTCTTCGCCGGTCACGACGCGGGTGCGCAGAACTGGGCCATGCTATCGCCGGTTGGCTATCAAACAGAACAGAAGAAAATGAGCGGAGCAGGCGTCTAGGAAACTCGGGGCACCTCAGTTTTATGGAAATATGGAGTACAAGAATTGGGGAATAGAAGCGGCAAAGTCCAGTTTGTGTTTGTCCTTTTGAACGAGTTCTCTGACTTGTCCCTGACAACCGCCATTGAGACCCTGCGCATAGCCAATGGACTGTTTGATTCACGCCCCTTTGACTGGACCTTGGCTTCAGAGTCAGGATCATCAGTGATAAACTCGCAAAATCAACTTGTGCAGTGCGAAAACCTATCGCCCGAGTATTCCGAAAAGCCCATTATCGTCGTATGTGGCGGAACAAACATTAAAGTCACTTCAACGCAACCCATCATTGGTTGGCTTCTGCAAACAGCCGTAAGCAGCATCGTCGGCAAATCGGAAGAAAAGGGCGTGGAAAGTCTATTCAGCCGTGGTGGTACTAACCTGACTAAAGACAGCTTTCAGGGAATGGAAGACTTCGAGGTCGTCAGCTATATGATTGTGAGCGCACCATGACCAAATCTATGACGCTCGAACAATTTTATCAGAACATGGCAGTGCCAGAGTCCTGCGCACTCGGAAAGCGCATCTACAAAAAGCAGTTCTACGAGAACAGTCAGCTTAACGCCGCCGACAAGAAAGCCTTCGCCGAGGATATCGACGGGATCGAATGGCGCTACACGCTGAAGCCCTCAACGGTTAATATCCCCAGGCATGAGGATGAAAAGAATGAATATCTGGAAGTCGCTGTTCTCCAGGTTTTGTTGAATACAATAGAGCGAAGCGCCCGCGTTGCAGCAGCAATACAGAAGGCTATCCCATACCCGCTCCTGATAATTTTCATCTGTGGTGACCGGCTCGCGCTGAACGCAGCGGAAAAGCGAATCAACCGCGCCGATAGCAACAAGATTGTAGTCGAGACGATCCACGATAGCGGCTGGATACCCCTCAATGCACCGGAATCGTGGCAGCGGGATTTTCTAGGCGACTTCTGCATCACAAATTTTTCCTACCACAATTTTTTCGCCTTTTATCAGGACATGGTGAAACGCATCGTCGCTCTGAACTGCGCCGTCCACACCGGTTGCTATTCGCTGGACATAACGAACGGCAATTTGGACTGGGACCGCATAGGGGCGTTGCGGCAACTGGAGAAACTACAGCAAGTGCGGACCGAAACCCGCAACAAGCTGAAGAATGAGAAAAATCTGGGTAAACAGGTTGAGTTGAATACCCGGTTCAAGCAGATCACGGGTCGTATCGAGGCGATCAAGAAAGAACTATGAGGACGTAAGACATGGAAGCGACCAAAGAACAAGACGGCGAGAGCCTCGATATTGTGAATGAGAATCTGGCGGTATTGAAAACAGCCTTTCCCGAAGCCTTCACGGAAGGTGGTGTGGATTTTGACACGCTTCGCCAGTTGCTCGGTGGTGGGATCATTGAGGGTGAAGAGAAATATGGTCTCAATTGGCACGGCAAAAAGAAGGCCCGCCAAATCGCCCTGACTCCCTCGACCGGCACCCTGCGACCATGCCCCGAAGAAAGTGTTGATTGGGACACAACGCAAAATCTATTCATCGAGGGCGACAATCTGGAGGTCCTGAAGCTCTTGCAGAAGAGCTACGCTGGCGAGGTCAAAATGATCTATATCGATCCGCCCTATAACACGGGGAAAGAATTCATTTACCCCGACCGGTTTCAAGACAATTTGGACACCTACCTTAAATATACAGGCCAAAAAAACGATGAAGGGTTCAAGCTGTCTTCGAACACAGAAAGCTCCGGTAGATTTCACACTAACTGGCTCAACATGATCTATCCGCGCCTTAAGCTTGGAAAGAACTTTCTTCAGTCTGACGGTTTGATTTTTGTTTCTATCGATGACAACGAAATTGAAAACTTAAAGGCCGTGATGAATGATGTTTTTGGTGAGGAGAATTTCGTTGATTGCATAGTTTGGAAGAAGCTCTACGGAGGAGGTGCCAAGGAAAAATACTTAGTTACGATGCATGAATATATTCTCGTTTACTGCAAGGATTTACGGACGCTCCCTGAGATTTTTGTTCCATTGGAGCCAGAACAGATTGAAAGATATTACAAGAATCGGGACGACAATTTCAAAGAACGTGGCCCCTACAGAACGCATCCACTTGAAGCCATGAAGAGCTTTGACGTACGCGAGAATCTGAAATTCCCGATACCGGCACCAGATGGTTCGGATGTTTGGCCAAAAAGACAATGGCGTTGGGGGCCGGAGCGAGCAAAGCAAGCTCTGGAGGCGGGTGAGATCGAGTTTAACAAAAAAGGTGATGGAGCCTGGGTTCTATCATCGAAACAATACTTGAAGGATGAGAAGGGAGAGATTCGAAAAACAAAATCGTTCTCAGTAATAGATGATGTCTATTCGCAACACGGGACTAATGAAATTGGTAACTACTCAGCTACCCTATTTCTGCTGCCATTAGGTGCGACAATTTGATTCATGGCGCATATTTGAGGTTCCACTTTTTTCATTTTGGTGTTTGACTGCGAGGATGAAACTCGAAAATCTGACACCTGAAATTCTTGCTGATTTCTCAAAATCAGAACTGATTGATGTGGTCATGGCTCTGGTGGGTCAGGGTGTCTAACTCAAAGAACAAAATGCGCAGCTTTTGGAGGTGAACGCTCGGCTCCTGAAGGAAAACGAACAACTCAGGAAAGACAACGAGCAACTTAGAGAAGATAATGCGGTTCTTAGGCAGCGTGTTTCAGAGCTTGAGCGTCGTCTGGGATCGAACAGTCGTAATAGCAGCAAACCACCTTCGAGCGACGGACTGGCAAAGCCGTCTAGCGATAAGAAACGGCGGACCAAAAGTCAGCGGGGCAAGTCAAATCGAAAGCCTGGCGGCCAACCCGGACATCCCGGCAACACACTGAAACAGGTTGAGAACCCAGCCGAGATCACCAGTCATTTTCCGAACCAATGCCAAAACTGTCAGGCCGCGCTTTCGGCGGAGGATACCATAGGTTCTGCGTGCAGACAGGTGTTTGGCCTCAAACCTCCACCGCCGCTTTATGTGACCGACCATCGTGCGCATATTTGCCAATGCCAGCATTGCGGTGCAAAAACCCGCGCCGATTTTCCTGAAGGGGTAACATCACCCGCCCAGTACGGCGATGAAATAGGGGCGTTGGCCGCCTATTTACAGACGCAGCACTGCATTCCCCAAAATCGCCTGGCGCAGCTTTTTGCGGACATTTTCGGGGTCACAATCACATCGGCAACCCTTTCCAGTCTGGTTGCCAAAAAGGCCGAGCAGATGCTCTGTTTAGCTGAGGCGGTGAAGAACCTGCTGTCCGGGCCTCAAACGGCAGTGAAGCATCTGGATGAAACGGGGGTCAGGATTGGTGGCAGAACGCGCTGGCTTCATATGCTATGCTCCACCGCTCTAAGCCACCTTCGGCTCGGAACTGCGCGAGGTGAAGTGCCACCAGAACTGGCGGGAACGGCAGTGCATGACTGTCTCTCTTCCAACTGGGCAGTGGAAAATGTGACCCATGGATTGTGCAATGCCCACATCTCCCGCGAATTGGAGGCATTGACCGAATATGAAAAAGAAGCTGGGGTGCCGGACATGAAAGCCATTCTGCTCGACGCACTGAAGCTCACGCATGTCGCGCGAATCCAAAATCGGAGCGCGGTCAGCCCGGAGGCAATCACGGATATCGAGCGGCGATTTGATGCCTGTTGCGAGCGTGCTATCGCGTTCCACGAGGCCCAACCGCCTCTCGCGCGCCCAACGAAAGGCAAGAAGCGGGGTCGCCCGAAACGGCGGATTGGGCACAATCTCGCTTTGCGACTCCAAACGCATAAAGCAGCGGTTTTGCTCTTTCTCAATGATCTGCGCGTTCCCTACACGAACAACGAGGCAGAGCGTGATCTCAGAATGACGAAAGTTCGACAAAAGGTCTCGGGAAGCTTTCGAACAGAGGCTGGTGCCGAGAATTTCTGCACTTTACGAACGGTCATTGAAACGGCGCGAAAACAAGGTTGGGACATCCTGAAAACCTTGAAAACCGCGCCTGATCAGCTCATCCTCAACCTCAGACCCGTCTGATGGGCCGTCTATAAAAGCATCAGGTTGGGGTAGCTGGGTAGTTACTGTCGATCACCTGTTGTCGACCGTGGTGCTGATCATCTTTTTGATTGAATTTCTGCTGGTGCCCGCCGCGTCAACCTCGGCGTTCTTCGCGTTGATGCTGATGACATTGATCGACGTTATGGCCGGATTTTCGGTGTCCATTCGCTCGGCTACCCGCGACGTCAGCCTGGGAGACGGTTTGTAATTCACCGTCTGGCTATTCCATTATCGGTTCGCCAATGCCGTCGACAGCAAACCCTTCATCCTCATCGTATTCTACCTGTTGCTGAGCGACCCTTTGGCGGCGGCGCGCATTTGTCACCTGCTGTTGTCGAGACGCAGCTTTCTTGGCGCGCAAGGCCATACGTTGACTGCGCGTCAATGGTGCCGGTGGTAATTTGGCCTCTACAGTTCGCAAGTCACCCAGATTGAGTGGAATGTTCTTTTTGATTGGCGCACTGCCAATCGACACAATCGTTTCCTTGGAAGGTTTCTTGCCCAACTCCAGCAAGCTGGAAGCATGAACCGGCACAGCTGCCAGTATCAATGTCAGGCTCAGCATTGGCACAATCAACGCAGGTCTCGTCATCGGTCTTTCCAAAGAAGTTCCGCAATCGACCGTAATTCTAGCGTCGGATGGTTTGGAATTGGTTCACCGGCGTGGCAAACAAACCCTTAATCACAACTTTCCCTCAGCAGAGTTCTTGGGTAAGGCTTGCGCAAATACCATCCAATCAATGAGCCGGTTTCTATGACCAACGCCTATGATCAAAACCTTGACCGGAACCCGGCAAATTTCACACCTTTGACGCCGCTTTCGTTTTTCAGCAGGGCCCGCAGGGTTTTTGGCCACCGCCCGGCCTATATTTATGGAAATACCCAACGAAGCTGGGAGCAGGTATTTGAGCGTTGCAACAGATTTGCTGTCGCTCTTAACCAAGCGGGCATTGGGAAAAATGACACCGTGGCGTTCATTGCGCCCAACATTCCGGAGATGTTTGAAGCCCAGTTTGCGGTGCCGATGGCAGGTGCTGTGCTGAACCCGATCAATATCAGGCTGGATGCCAATACAATTGCTTATATTCTGGAGCATGGTCAGGCAAAGGCTTTGTTCACCGACAGCCGTTTCGCCGGCGAAGTTAAACAGGCCCTGCAAAAGTTGAATAAGCCGGAGCTGCTGGTCATCGACATTGTCGATATCGAAACCGATGAACCAGACGGCGAGGAACTTGGGTCATCAGATTACGACTCGTTCCTCAACGGCGCAAAACTGATTGAATCTGATGGTTGGCACATGCCGGCGGATGAATGGGATGCGATATCACTGAATTATACGTCTGGTACCACCAGCGACCCGAAGGGCGTTGTGGTGCATCATCGCGGGGCTTATCTGATCGCGCTGGGTACTATCGCAGCATGGCCGTTAACCGGTGCAGGGCAAGGAAAATTTCCTGTTCACATGTATGTGGTGCCGCTGTTTCACTGCAATGGCTGGGGCCATGCCTAGGCGCTAGCTGCCAATGGTGGCATGAGTGTACTGATCCGCAATATCACCGCCAAAAACCTTTATGACGGCATCGCCGACCACGGTGTCACCCATTTTGGTGGCGCGCCAATAGTTTTGTCGATGCTGATCAATGCAACTGAAGAGGAGCGGCGACCGTTTGACTGGCCGGTCAATGTCTATACAGCCGCTGCACCGCCACCTCCATCTGTATTACACGCATTCAAACAGGCCGGATTTAATCTCACTCATGTGTACGGCTTGACCGAAACCTATGGCCACGTGGTCGAGTGCATTGAACAGGAAGAATGGTCAGATGTCGGCGCTGAGGATCTGGCCGATTTGAATTCCCGACAGGGTGTTGGATATGCGGTTACCGAAGATGTCACTGTGGCTGACCCGGAAACTCTGGAACCAGTGCCAGCCGATGGGGAGACTTTGGGTGAGATCCTGATTCGCGGCAATGTGGTCATGAAAGGTTATTACCGTAACAAGGAAGCGACACATGAATGTTTTGCAGGCGGCTGGTTCCACACCGGCGATCTGGCAGTCATGCATCCGGATGGTTATCTGCAGATCAAGGATCGCTCGAAAGACATCATCATATCCGGCGGTGAAAACATTTCTTCGGTGGAAATCGAAAGCGCGCTCTACAAACACCCCGACGTAACCGCAGCGGCGGTTGTTGCCCGGCCGGATGAAAAATGGGGCGAAACGCCTTGCGCGTTTGTCGAACTTCGCAGTGGTGCGGCCACAACGGAAGACGCAATCATTGAGTTTTGCCGTGAAAATCTGGCGGGCTTCAAGGTCCCCAGAACCATTATTTTTCAGGAGCTCCCCAAAACCAGCACCGGCAAAATTCAAAAATTTGTGCTACGTGAGCAGCTTCAGACCTAATGACGGCAGCCAGCCTATCAACGGGTGGGCAACAGTCGGTCAAGATAGTCCAATTCGAGTCTGGGCCTCGTCGTTTCGCCCAGTTTGCGGCGGATAGCTTCAAGAATGCGTCGCGCTCTTTGGGCGTCGATTTCTCCGGGAACTTTGGTATCATTGCCAAGCTGCGGCCCCTGACTGCGACTTTGGCGACCAAGTGGATCGCGATCCCCACGTGTCTGTTGACCGTGCTGGCCGCGCTCACCGCGACGGCCCTGTTCTCCGGCCTGATTTTGCATGTTCTGCATCATCTGTTGAGCACCTTCACGCATGGCTTGCAGTGCGCGACCCTGTTGACCTGTGGCTTCTCCGGTTTCACCCTGGCCCAATTGCTGTTCGGCTTCTCCCATCGCTTCCCCGGCTTCGCCAAGTTTTTCGCCCGGGTTCAATCCCATGCCGCGTAATTCGTCCTGCATTTCTTGCATTTGCCGCTGCAATTCGCCTTGCTGGCGTTGCAGCTCTTTCATCGCCTGGGCAAATTCTTCCGGTGTCATGGGTTGTTGCTGACCAGACTGGCCTTCCTGACCCTGCTGCTGCCCCGGCCGCTGGCTTTGGCGATTTTCACCTTGCCGTTGCCCTTGTTGCTGTCCTTGTTGACGGCGTTGCATGTCGAAGGTCTGATCCATCAATTGCTGCTGCTGACGCATCATTTCGCCGAGCTTGTTCATTTGCTCGCTGAACTGGTCGTTCTGTCGCTGCTGTTGTTGCCCCGGACGCGCCATTTGAAGGTTATTCATCATGCGCTGGAGTTCCTGCAATAACTGGCGGGCAGCATCCTGAGAGCCGGATTTTGCCAGATCCTCAATCTGCTTCATCAAACGATCAAGATCCTGCTGGCGCATGACCTGACTATTGGGGTCCATCGGCATGGCCTGCTGGTTTTGTGGGTTTCGGGCCATCTGCTGCGCAAGTTCACGCATGAATGCATCCATTGCAGCGCGCAATTCCTTCATCAACTCATCAATTTCTTCATCGGTAGCGCCATTTTCCAATGCCTTGGACAGGCGCTCCTGAGCATCTCGCAACCGCCGTTCTGCCAGGGACAAATCTCCGTCTTCAATGGCCAGGGCGGTTTCCCACAGCAGATCCAGTGCCTCGCGAAGTTCGTCGTGATCCTTTGTGCGGCTGATGCTGCGATAGGCGACCCGTAAGGCCGTATACACGGCGGTGTCTTTGATAAATTCTTCAGGATGCGTATCGGTGATGATGTCCAGCATTTCGGCAACCTGAGGTGCCGCATTGGCATCGAGCGCCAGGTTGCGTCTTTCTTCGACCACCGCCAAGGCCAATGGTTTGGTGAATATGCGTTCTGGCAGGATCAAAACTTTGGTTTCGCTGCGCCCGGTTTGGCCGGCTTCATCCTCTGCAATTAGCGTCAGTTTTATCTCCGCGCCTGCCCAAGGGTGAGACGTCAAGTCCTGGCTGGTGCGAGCGGTTCCCTTGCGTGCCCGGTGGCGGGGCAAAGGGAGATTGATTTGCGGTGCTTCGATGAGCGGAACAGCATTGGCAGATTTCGGCGCGGCTTGAACAATTTTTGCGCTCGCCTGTACGACGCCATAATCATCTTCAACGGCGTAGGCAAAGTCCAGCGAACCGCGGTTTGATGATGTTGGGTCTTCACTGAAACTGATCGTTGGATCGTTATCGGGTAGTACTGTCACCTGCCAGTTTCGAATGATATTTTCATCAGATAGAAGCTGCAATCCGCTCGATTGTTCCATAACCGATTTGAAATTTATGCTTCGCGATGTGTCGGTCTTGGAATCATCCGCCTCCGCCACTTCCGGCTTGATTTCATCACTCACTCCGCTGCTGCCATCACCGCCTGCGATTACGTTCAGTTTTGGAGCTTCGATATCAAGCAAGCGCACAATCAGATCGCTGCCTTCGGGCACAGTGGCAGCGGTAATATTGCTGCCGAGAAATACCGGGGGACGATTGGTATAGGCGGGTGGAGTCAGCCAGGCGTCGATCCGACCAACGCTGGCAATTACCGGGTCGACATGATTGCGAAACGCATCGCCAATGCGGGATGACCAGTTGCCCCAGCCGGCCGCAAATCCAACAAACAGCAGAAGCACTACAACAGCGCGCAAGGCAAAGGGGTCCTTTGCCGCCACTTTGGGCACTGGTATGCCGGCACTCAGATTGTTCAGCTTTCCGGCCATTCTGCGCCGGTGTTCAACCCACAAGGCTTTTGCAAAGGCGTCCTCACTGCCAGCAATCTGGGCCTGGTTATCCACCTGTGCAGTAACCGGGCGATGCGGCAGAAGAGAACTGCGCTCAATGCGACTGTCTATTTCGGCGCTGGTGGGCAATGAAAAGAATCGCATTGGCGTCAGCGCCACCAAGGCCAATATGGCAAATACGGCCAACAGCGCCAGTCTTATCTCGGTGGGCATCGCTGGCCACAGCCCAAGCCAGGAGACCGTTAAGAACAGGGCGATGACACAAACAAATGGCAGGACGCACGGCCAGAAACGCTCCCAGGATTCGGCCAACCCAGCCAGAATTCGGGTCTTGTGTAATTTTTGACCAGGGTCGGCCTGGTTCAACAATTGTGGACTATCCGCCCCATCGCGCACTGTGGCGGAGTCCGTGCGCATATTTTTCATGACAACAGTCTATCATTAAAAACGGCAAATGCGAGACCAGTGCGCCAATTGGCCCCATTGGTCTCGAACTTGTGAACGTGGTGCTGGCAAATTGCCTATTCGAGCCAATCGGGCACAGAATCCAGGTTGATCAGGTCCTGATAGCTCAAACGCGGGCGAATCACGTGGAATTCGTTCCCTTTTACCAACACTTCCGGCACCAGAGGTCGAGAATTATAGGTTCCGGCCTGTACCGCGCCATAGGCTCCGGCTGATCCCAGCGCCAGTAGATCACCAGCCTGCGGTTCGGGCATTTCACGTTGCTTAGCCAGATAATCACCTGATTCGCATACTGGCCCAACGATATCGGCGGTGATTCGAGCCGAAAATCCACCCCCGATATTCACCGGTCGCACCTCGTGATACGCGTCGTATAAGGTCGGCCGGATCAAGTCATTCATGGCACCGTCAACAATGACGAAGGTTCGATCATCGCCTTTTTTTACATAAGTGACTTCCGTGACGAATATACCAGCATTTCCGGCAATCAGACGTCCCGGTTCAAAGATCACCTGTGCATCCAGATTGCGGACATGGCGCTTGACCACCTCGGCATAGGCGTCCGGGTCCGGGGGTGGTTGATTATCCTCGTGATAGGGGATGCCAAGTCCGCCACCGAGATCAACATGGTCAATTTTGTGGCCATCATTGCGTAGGCGCTCGATCAGTTCAGCTAACCGCGCAAATGCCCGGTCAAACGGTTCCAGATCAGTAATCTGGCTGCCGATATGCATGTCGATACCGGTAACCTTGATACCTGGTAATTCGGCTGCCTTGGCATATATGCGCGGCGCATCTTTCCAGGGAATACCAAATTTATCCTCCGCCTTGCCAGTGGATATCTTGGCGTGGGTCATCGCATCAACATCTGGATTGATGCGGAACGACACGCGCGCTTGTCTGCCCAGAGCCTGAGCTCTGGCGGACAGCAGTTCCAGCTCTGGCTCGGATTCGATGTTGAAGCAAAATATGTCTTCTTCCAGCGCGTAATCCATTTCCGACGGTTTCTTGCCGACACCGGAAAACATGATCTTGCTGGCGGGGATACCTGCGGCGCGGGCTCTGCGTAGTTCCCCTTCCGAAACGATATCGGCACCCGACCCCAACCTGGCCAGAGTTGCCAGTACCGCCTGATTGGAATTGGCCTTCATGGCATAGCATACCATCGCATCAATATCGCTGAAGGCTTCAGTGAACACATTGTAGTGTCGTTCCAAAGTCGCGGTAGAATAGCAATAGAATGGCGTGCCGACTGCAGCAGCTATTTCTGGCAGGCTGACTTCTTCGGCATGCAAGATGCCATCTCGGTAATCGAAGTGGTTCATGATGTTACAAATTTCAGGAGTAGTAGAGGGACGTTCGCTATTCCAGCAGGCCATCGAGGATAAAGTGTTTATCCTTGTTCTGGCTGTTGGGAACAGGCGCCTGAGGTGGTGTTTCCTTGGCCTCTTTGGCTTGCTTGATCGCTGCCTGCGAAGGTTTCATCGGAGGCCCCGCACGGCCACAGGCGGACAAGAGTGCACCAACCGCCCCCATGATCACCATAATTGTCAAAGTTTTTTTCATCGCAGCTGTGCCTTATCGACCTGTGCGTTCAACTCATGGGTGATTCATATCACGTTTTGAGACTGACACCACCCGTTTGCTCCAATCCTACATCATGGCAAATCAGTCAGCCAAGACGTGCATGCCAATCCTTGATCTGAATGCGAACGCTCTCGGGCGCAGTCCCGCCAAAACTGGTGCGGCTGGCAACACTGGCCTGGACCGTCAAGACTTCATAAACCGCCTCGGTAATGTCACCGTGAAGTTCCTGTAAATCTGCAATAGGCAATTCAGACAGTTCACAACCTTGCGATTCAGCAAGTGCGACCGCGCGCCCTGTCACATGATGCGCCTCACGAAACGGAATACCCGCTTCACGAACCAGCCAGTCAGCCAGGTCAGTTGCCGTGGAATATCCCGAACCAGCAGCGGCCGCCATATTCGCTGTGTTGACAGTCATATCCTTAATCATGCCGGTCATCGCAGCGAGGCAGAGTTCAAGCGTCTCAGCAGCATCGAAAACGCCCTCTTTGTCTTCCTGCATATCCTTGGAATAGGTCAGCGGCAGGCCTTTCATCACGGTCAGCAGTCCGATCAGAGAACCGGTAATTCTGCCGCCTTTGCCGCGCACAAGCTCTGCGGCGTCCGGGTTTTTTTTCTGCGGCATAATTGACGAGCCGGTGGAAAATCTGTCCGACAGTTGGACAAAGCCAAATTGCGGTGTTGACCAGATGACAATTTCCTCTGCCATACGGGTCAAATGGGTGGCACAAATGCTTGCTGCCGACAGAAATTCCAGCGCAAAGTCGCGATCTGAAACGCTGTCCAGCGAATTTCGCGTAGGTTCGCGAAAGCCAAGCGCCTGGGCGGTCGCATGGCGATCAATATCAAATCCCGTACCCGCCAGAGCCGCCGCCCCCAGCGGACATTCATTCATCCGCTCGCGGGCATCGCGAAACCGGGACAAATCGCGGGCCATCATCTCCACATAGGCCAGACAATGATGGCCAAATGTTACGGGCTGCGCCGTCTGCAGGTGGGTGAAACCGGGCATCACCGTGTCGGCATGTTCTTCAGCTTTTTCAAGCAGCGACCTGATGAATGCCAGCAATGCGACCTGGGCTGCATCGGTTTGGTCGCGCACCCACATGCGGAAGTCCAGTGCAACCTGATCGTTGCGAGACCGCGCTGTATGCAGGCGACCAGCGACCGGACCGATCAGTTCGGCCAACCGGCTTTCCACATTCATGTGAATATCTTCCAGAGACCGGGAGAATTCAAACTGACCCGATTCAATTTCTGACAAAATTGTGCACAATCCTTGATCGATTGCGGCATGATCTGCTGATGACAAAATGCCCTGATCGTGCAACATCCGGGCATGTGCCCGTGATCCTTCGATATCCTGGGCATAAAACTTGCGGTCGAAGTCTATCGAGGCGTTGATTTCTTCCATGATGGCGTCCGGTCCGGCTGCAAACCGGCCGCCCCACATGGTATTTTCGCTAGCTGGTGCCGTGGGATCTTGTTTGTTGGCCATCAATAAAAACCTTGTCTGGACAGAACATGAGTGAGGGAAATTCACCCAAAACCGATGAAACAAATGGCAAGCGTAGCAACACGCTCAAAATGGCCGTTTTGGCCGGTGTGTTGGGACTTGCCGTTGGTGCAGCCCTATACGCGTTTTCCGGGCAGATTGGCAATGGCGGCAACGGCGGCGAAGGCGGCGAGGGCGACGTGGGGCCGCTGGCTTCAGCCGCTTGTGCGGTTGATGAAAAGCTGCGGACAGCGCTCGACGCCAAGGCCGGGGGACACCTTGCCGCATTCAAGGCACTGGACCGCCCGATTTCCGTCGGCGAATTGGCCTTTGATGACGAGAACGGCAAAACCCGAAACCTGACCGAATGGCAAGGCAAGACCGTGCTTTTCAATTTATGGGCCACCTGGTGTGCACCCTGTCGGGCAGAAATGCCGGCGCTGGATGGGCTGCAAAAGGATTTGGGGGGAGATCGGTTTGAAGTTGTTCCGGTCAGCGTCGACCTGGGTTCTCCCCACAAGCCCAAAAAATTCTACCGTGATATCGGCATGAAAAATGCTGGCTTCTTCCATGACGGCGATCTGGCGACCCTCAACGTCCTCAAAAAAGCCGGCTTGGCTTTTGGCCTGCCTGCTACCCTGTTGGTGAGCGATCAAAGCTGCGTGCTTGGTGTTCTCAACGGCCCTGCAGAATGGCACAGCGATGATGCCAAAGCTCTTATCAGCGTCGCATTTTAATTCCCTCTTTGCGGGTCGTTGACCGTACCGATCACATAGCGCGGTCCGGAACCGGTGCGGCCCGCCTTGTCATCAGTGTTGTAAAGACCACAATCATCCAGCGACAAACAGCCACAGCCAATACAGGTATCGAGCCGGTCTCTAAAGCGCGACAAGGTGGCAATACGGTCCTCCAAATCGCCACGAAAGCCTTCCGCCATCTTCGCCCATTCCGCTTTGCTGGGAGCCCGATGCGTGGGCAGGCCGGACAACGCCGAGGCAATGCGCTGCAGCGAAAAGCCCATATTCTGTGCGATCAATATGAATGACAGACGCCGAATGTCTGAGCGGGCAAAGCGCCGTTGCCCTCCCCTGTTGCGCCCGGCAGTGACAAGCCCGCGTTCCTCGTAAAATCGGATGGCGGAGACCGACAGACCGGTTCGCCGCGCCACCTCCCCGATCGGTAACTGGTTAGGTTTCAATGCAACGCCCGTCGCGGCCATTTCAATAATCCAATTTATAGCTTGACCTCAAGTTAACTTGAGAGATTAGGATCTCCTTCTACCATTGATTTATGGCCACTTGAAAGGACATTTCATGACACCCGTTATTTTGGAACACATCAACTTCACCGTCCGCGATGCCAAAGCCACGGCAGACGAACTTTGCTCCCTGTTTGACTGGAAAGTGCGCTGGCATGGTGGTGCCCTTGATGGCGAAGGTGAGACCTATCATGTAGGGTCAGATAACAGCTATCTGGCACTGTATTCTCCAAAGGTCGGTGCCGATCCGTCCGAAATCGACAGTTACACGACCCAAAAGGGACTCAATCATATCGGACTGGTGGTCTCGGATATTGATGCCATGGAAGGCCGCGTCAAAGCAGCCGGATATGAACCAGGTCCGCAATGGGATTATGAGCCGGGTCGTCGATTCTACTTCCACAACCGCGATGGCATTGAAATTGAAGTCGTCAGCTATTCCTGAGCAGTGACCAATTGATCGTGTTGCTGAGGGCTTGGCACAACTGTACGACTTGCCGGCCACAATTTTTTCCCCCGAATTGCCACAAACTTAAACAGGTATCTTCTGTTCGCCGCGATAGGCGTTATGGTGAGCAATTCGGGAGGAATAATTCATGGCAGACATCACAACCGACGTATTGATCATCGGCACCGGGCCGGCGGGGTCATCAATGGCCGCTCTGCTGTCGACCTATGGTGTGGAGAACATGGTGGTCAATCGTTATCGATGGTTGGCCAACACCCCCCGTGCTCACATCACAAATCAACGAACGATGGAAGTTTTACGAGATCTCGGCCCAGACGTTGAGGCCGAGGCTTATATGCATGCTACCGAAAAAGAGCTGATGGGTGAGAATGTCTTTTGTACATCGCTTGCGGGTGAAGAAATCGGCCGCATTCGCACCTGGGGCAATGCACCCAATTCTGCCGCAGAACACCTGTTGTCTTCGCCCTGTTTCATGAATGACCTGCCGCAGACCTTTATGGAGCCGCTGCTTTTCAAGACCGCCTGTTCACGAGGCACCCAGGCACGCATGTCTACGGAATATCTGCGCCATGAACAGGACGGCGAAGGTGTGACAACAACCTGTCTCGACCGGCTGACCGGCAAGGAACTCGCCATCCGCTCGAAATATCTTTACGGTGCCGATGGTGGCAATTCACTGGTAGCCGAACACACCGGGCTGGACTTCGAAGGCCAGATGGGCGTCGCCGGATCGATCAATCTCCTGTTCAAGGCCGACCTGTCGAAATATGTCGCACACCGACCTTCAGTTCTTTATTGGGTGCTGCAACCGGGATCCGATGTTGGCGGCATCGGCATGGGGGTTGTTCGAATGATTCGCCCCTGGAATGAATGGCTGGCGATTTGGGGTTACGACATCAACGAACCGGAGCCCGAGGTCACGGATGAGTTTGCCAAAAAGACCATTCGCGGACTGGTTGGCGATGAGGATCTTGAAATTGATATCACATCGGTATCCACCTGGACGGTTAACAATATGTACGCCACTACAAACAGTAATGGTCGGGTCTTCTGTGGCGGCGATGCAACCCACCGGCATCCACCTTCCAACGGCTTGGGATCGAACACTTCCATTCAGGATTCCTTCAATCTGGCCTGGAAACTGGCTGCCGTGTTGAACGGAACGGCGGACCCCGGGTTGCTTGAATCCTATCAGATGGAGCGTGCACCAATTGCCAAGCAGATTGTCAGTCGGGCCAACCAGTCGATCGAGGAATTTGGCCCTATTTTTGGCGCGCTGGGCCTTCTGGACTCAATTGACCCGGTCAAAATGCAGGCGAATATGGATGCCCGCTGCGACGACACTGACGATGCAGAAAAACAGCGTCAGGCGATTGCAGACGCCATCGCATTCAAGAAATACGAATTTGATTGTCATGGTGTGGAAATGAACCAACGCTATCAGTCTGAGGCGATTGTTGGCGACGGGTCGGATGAACCGGAATTCGCCATGGATGCGGAACTGCACTATCACCCAACGACCTGGCCCGGTGCACGATTGCCTCATGCCTGGCTGTTCGATGACAAGGGCGGCAAGGCATCGACGCTCGACCTGTGCGGGCAAGGGCAATTCACAATCTTGACCGGCATTGGAGGGGACGGCTGGATTGAGGCGGCGCGCAGTGTCGGCGAAGAATTAAAGATCGACATTGTCTGTCACAAAATCGGCCCGCGCCAATATTGGCAGGATTTTACAGGTGATTGGGCACGCAATCGTGAGATCCGCGACAGTGGTATCGTGCTGGTTCGCCCGGACCAGCATGTCGGGTGGCGCGCAGAAGCTGCAAGCAGTGATCCGGCAACCGACCTCAGACGCGTATTGAAGTCGATATTGGCGCATTAGGAAAAAGCAATGGACCGGTTTGGCCAAGAATATGTCGTCGAAAAGAATTTTGGTCTTGTCGGGGTGCAGCGGTAAAAATGACACTTGTTTCAACGCTCCAAGAGGCTGTTTCAGAAAATATCAAATCCGGTGACACAGCTGCATTTGAGGGTTTCACCCATCTCATTCCTCATGCAGCTGCCCACGAGGTGATGCGTCAGGGGATGACGGACCTGACTCTCATGCGAATGACGCCCGACCTGGTTTATGACCAGTTTGTCGGCCTCGGACGGGTTGAGAAAATGATTTTTTCCTATGCCGGAAATCCTGGTGTCGGCTTGTTGCGACGAGTGCGCGATGCGGTTGAAAATCAATGGCCGCGACCTCTGGAGATTGAAGAGCATTCGCACGCAGCAATGGCCAACGCCTACGAAGCTGGCGCGGCTGGCCTGCCGCTGGCCGTATTTCGTGGCTATCTCGGCGCCGGCCTGAAGCAGGTCAGCCCGAATGTAAAATCCATAATCTGCCCATTTACCGGTGAAGAACTCGCGGCTGTCCCTGCAAACCGTCCTGATGTCACCTTCATCCACGCCCAAAAAGCCAGCCGCAAGGGCGACGTTTTGATAGAAGGCATTGTCGGGGTCCAGAAGGAAGCGGTGCTCGCCGCCAAGCGGGCTGTCGTGACGGTTGAAGAGGTGGTAGATGATTTTGACGATATACACCCCAATGCCGTGATCCTGCCGCATTGGACGATCAGTGCGGTTTGTCAGGTGAAAGGTGGTGCGCACCCATCCTATGCACGTGGATATTATGATCGCGACAACGCGAGTTATATCGAATGGGATGAGATTTCGGCTGACCGGGAGCGATTTACAAATTGGATGAAGGACAACGTGCTGCACGCCTCACCAGACGATTTCGATGCCCGGGTCGCCGACCTGAGACCACCGCAGTGAGGACTTGAAGATGAGCGACGTGACCGCTTCTGAAATGATGACTATCGCCGCGTCTCGCGCTTTGACCAGTGATGATGTGTGTTTTGTCGGCATCGGCGCACCATCAGCGGCATGCAATGTGGCCCGGCTAACCCATGCTCCTGATATTACGCTCATCTACGAATCCGGCACGATCGGAACGGCACCGGATGTACTGCCCTTGTCTATTGGTGATGGCGAACTCTGCGAAACAGCCCTGACCACGGTTGGTGTGCCGGAAATGTTTCGTTACTGGCTGCAGGGCGGACGCGTAACGGTCGGCTTTTTGGGGGCGGCCCAGCTCGACAGGTTTGGCAATATCAACACCACGGTGATTGGCGATTACCATGCGCCCAAAACCCGACTGCCGGGCGGCGGAGGCGCACCTGAAATTGCCGCCTCTTCAGGCCAGATATATATCACCATGAAGCAAAGCCTGCGCGGCATGGTCGAGAAGATCGACTTCTATACCAGTTTTGGCCATGGCGACGGAGGCGATCACCGCCAGCGACTCGGTATCAAAACAAGGGGCCCAACCCTGCTGATCACCGATCTGGCCGTGTGGACGCCCGACGAGGTCAGCAAGGAATTCGTCATTCGCTCGCTGCATCCCGGCGTAACCCGCAATATGGTGCAGACCACCTGTGGCTGGCCGGTAAGATTCGATGATAATGTGGTGGAAACACCACCACCTACCAAGTTGGAACTGACAACCTTGCGCGATCTGAACGCGCGAACAGCCAAGGCGCAAGCCGCCTGAGGAATATCATGCAAGAAGCTTTTATCTGCGATTACATTCGCACGCCCATCGGTCGTTTCGGTGGTGCGCTGTCGTCGGTCCGCACTGACGATCTCGGCGCCATACCACTCGCTGCCCTGCAATCACGCAACCCGAATGTGGACTGGGAAGCAGTAGAAGACGTCATTTTTGGCTGCGCCAATCAAGCCGGCGAGGATAATCGCAATGTCGGTCGCATGGCCGTATTATTGTCCGGCCTGCCTCAATCAATACCCGCCTCAACGATAAACCGGCTCTGCGGATCGGGCATGAACGCGGTAATCGATGCCTCCCGGGCCATCAAGGCTGGCGAAGCGGACCTCATTCTGGCCGGTGGCGTTGAAAGCATGTCGCGCGCGCCCTTCGTTATGCCCAAAGCGGATTCGGCCTTTTCGCGCAAGGCTGAGATCTACGACACCACCATTGGCTGGCGCTTCGTCAATCCGCTGTTGAAAAAGCAATACGGCATCGATTCAATGCCGGAAACTGGTGAGAATGTTGCAGAACAATTCCAGATCTCACGCGAAGACCAGGATCAATTTGCGCTGCACAGCCAACAAAAGGCCGCTGCCGCTCAGCAAAACGGACGGTTGGCCGATGAAATTATCCCGGTGGCAATTCCCCAGCGGCGCAGTGACGATCTGGTAATCGACAGTGACGAACATCCAAGAGCCACAAGTCTGGAAAAACTTGCAGCCCTGCGTGCACCTTTCCGTGAAGGCGGCACGGTGACTGCAGGCAATGCATCGGGGGTCAATGATGGTGCCGCCGCCCTGATCATCGCGTCAGAACAGGCTGTTCGCAAACATGGTTTAACTCCCATTGCCCGGATCATGGGGGGAGCAGTTGCCGGCGTTGAGCCACGCATTATGGGCATTGGTCCTGCTCCCGCCACGCAGAAATTGTGTCACCGGTTGAAGCTCAAACCGGCAGATTTTGACGTGATCGAACTGAACGAAGCCTTCGCCTCGCAAGGCATTGCAGTGTTACGCGAACTGGGGCTGGACGAATCCTCGCCACATATCAACCCCAATGGCGGGGCCATCGCCCTTGGCCACCCGCTTGGCATGTCCGGCGCCCGCATCACCGGCACTGCCGCACTACAATTGAACAAAGGCGGTGGCGATAACCAATACGCCCTGGCCACGATGTGCATAGGCGTCGGCCAAGGCATTGCCATCGCATTGGAAAAGGCCTGATCAAAACGGCCTCAATTTCCATACATAGCGCAAAAGTTCTGGATTAACTTCAGTTTTTATCCAACAAAACAGCTTGACCAAATCGCCCAATTCCCGCTCGGAGCATTCAATGAAATTCAACAAACTCGGCGACACCGAAATCATGGTGAGCGAAATCTGTCTCGGTACGATGACTTGGGGGTCGCAAAACTCTCAGGCTGAGGCACATGAACAGCTGGACTATGCGATAGGCGAAGGAGTCAATTTCATCGATACGGCGGAAATGTACCCGACCACTCCCCGGTTGCCAGAAACCACCGGCCGCACTGAGGAATATCTTGGTCATTGGCTGAAACAGAGGGCGGACCGTGACGAGTTGATCGTCGCCACCAAGGTGACGGGTGAAGGCAATAAGGATATCCGCAATGGCGCCAGGGTGACCGGCAGCACCATTCGCGAAGCATTGGAATCTAGCCTGAAACGCCTGCAAACCGATGTGGTCGATCTCTATCAGTTGCACTGGCCAAACCGCGGGTCATATCATTTTCGCAAATATTGGAATTTTGATGCCAGCAAACTGCAACCTGGTGATATGGAGCAGGAGGTCGCCGATATCCTTGGCGAAGTGCAAAACCTGCAGGTGGAGGGCAAGTTGCGCGCGTTCGGCCTGTCCAACGAGAGCGCCTGGGGGACCATGAAATTTCTTGACGTGGCCAAAAAACACGACCTACCTCGCATTGTCTCCATGCAGAACGAATATAGTTTGATTTGTCGCATTTACGACACCGACATGGCCGAACTGAGCCTGCTGGAAAATGTTGGTCTGATGGCGTTTTCCCCTCTGGCTGCGGGCGGGCTTTCCGGCAAATATATTGATGGAATGGTGCCTGAAGGATCGCGTCGGTCAATGCAGGACGGTCTCAATGGTCGCTATGTCAAACAAAGTGAACAAGCTATCGCTTTGTATAATGACATCGCCAAAAGGAACGGATTGCTTCTGGCCCAAATGGCTTTGGCCTTTTGTCTTACCCGGCCATTCATGATGAGCGTTATCGTCGGAGCCACAACTCTTGATCAGTTGAAAACTGATATTGCTGCGGCAGATGTGAAACTATCGGAAGCCGTACTGGCCGAGATTCAGTCGGTATATCGCGACAATCCCATGCCGATGTAGCACGTATTTAACTGCCGCGAGCGTCGCGCAGGGCGTCGCCAAAGGCCTCAAACAGGACCTGATTAACCGGATTGTCATGCGGGTCGTATTCGGCGTGCCACTGCACACCAAGCGCAAATGTACGTGCATTGGCGACGCTAATTGCCTCGACCGTGCCGTCTTCGGCAATTCCTTCGATATTGGTAACTACCCAGCTACCCCAACCTGATGCTTTTATAGACGGCCCATCAGACGGGTCTGAGGTTGAGGATGAGCTGATCAGGCGCGGTTTTCAAGGTTTTCAGGATGTCCCAACCTTGTTTTCGCGCCGTTTCAATGACCGTTCGTAAAGTGCAGAAATTCTCGGCACCAGCCTCTGTTCGAAAGCTTCCCGAGACCTTTTGTCGAACTTTCGTCATTCTGAGATCACGCTCTGCCTCGTTGTTCGTGTAGGGAACGCGCAGATCATTGAGAAAGAGCAAAACCGCTGCTTTATGCGTTTGGAGTCGCAAAGCGAGATTGTGCCCAATCCGCCGTTTCGGGCGACCCCGCTTCTTGCCTTTCGTTGGGCGCGCGAGAGGCGGTTGGGCCTCGTGGAACGCGATAGCACGCTCGCAACAGGCATCAAATCGCCGCTCGATATCCGTGATTGCCTCCGGGCTGACCGCGCTCCGATTTTGGATTCGCGCGACATGCGTGAGCTTCAGTGCGTCGAGCAGAATGGCTTTCATGTCCGGCACCCAAGCTTCTTTTTCATATTCGGTCAATGCCTCCAATTCGCGGGAGATGTGGGCATTGCACAATCCATGGGTCACATTTTCCACTGCCCAGTTGGAAGAGAAACAGTCATGCACTGCCGTTCCCGCCAGTTCTGGTGGCACTTCACCTCGCGCAGTTCCGAGCCGAAGGTGGCTTAGAGCGGTGGAGCATAGCATATGAAGCCAGCGCGTTCTGCCACCAATCCTGAACCCCGTTTCATCCAGATGCTTCACTGCCGTTTGAGGCCCGGACAGCAGGTTCTTCACCGCCTCAGCTAAACAGAGCATCTGCTCGGCCTTTTTGGCAACCAGACTGGAAAGGGTTGCCGATGTGATTGTGACCCCGAAAATGTCCGCAAAAACCTGCGCCAGGCGATTTTGGGGAATGCAGTGCTGCGTCTGTAAATAGGCGGCCAACGCCCCTATTTCATCGCCGTACTGGGCGGGTGATGTTACCCCTTCAGGAAAATCGGCGCGGGTTTTTGCACCGCAATGCTGGCATTGGCAAATATGCGCACGATGCTCGGTCACATAAAGCGGCGGTGGAGGTTTGAGGCCAAACACCTGTCTGCACGCAGAACCTATGGTATCCTCCGCCGAAAGCGCGGCCTGACAGTTTTGGCATTGGTTCGGAAAATGACTGGTGATCTCGTCTGGGTTCTCAACCTGTTTCAGTGTGTTGCCGGGATGTCCGGGTTGGCCGCCAGGCTTTCGATTTGACTTGCCCCGCTGACTTTTGGTCCGCCGTTTCTTATCGCTAGACGGCTTTGCCAGTCCGTCGCTCGAAGGTGGTTTGCTGCTATTACGACTGTTCGATCCCAGACGACGCTCAAGATCTGAAACACGCTGCCTAAGAACCGCATTATCTTCTCTAAGTTGCTCGTTGTCTTTCCTGAGTTGTTCGTTTTCCTTCAGGAGCCGAGCGTTCACCTCCAAAAGCTGCGCATTTTGTTCTTTGAGTTAGACAACCTGACCCACCAGAGCCATGACCACATCAATCAGTTCTGATTTTGAGAAATCAGCAAGAATTTCAGGTGTCAGATTTTCGAGTTTCATCCTCGCAGTCAAACACCAAAATGAAAAAAGTGGAACCTCAAATATGCGCCATGAATCAAATTGTCGCACCTAATGGCAGCAGAAATAGGGTAGCTGAGTAGTTACCGATATTGATCCTATCGCCTTTTTCCAAAACGCCTTGTCCGTGCAGAGAGTTGACTCGGATTGAGGGCTTTCCATAGATCCGCTCAAACTCGCCAGCTTTGGTGAATTTCACATCATGACGATCGGCGAATATGACTTCCGGGTCGGGATGAATCTCGCCGTTTTGCAACCTCGGCATCCGGTGATTCATGCGTCCGGGAATGTCGCGAATTTCCGGATGCAATGACCCCCCGAAAGCAACGTTCATTTCCTGCATACCCCGACAAATACCAAAGAGGGGAACTCCCTTGTCCAAACAAGCCCTGGCCAGTTCAAGCGCCAGCTGATCACGGTTTTCGTCGTAAGGCTCGTAGGCTTCATGGGGTTCGGTATCGAAGTTTGCCGGATGCACATTGGCGCGGGCACCGGTCAGCACAATGCCGTCGACGGCATTCAAAAGAGCGCCAATATCGGTTAAGTGTGACGAGCCGGCAAAGATCAATGGCAGGGCATCACAGACCTGCACCACTGCAGTCATGTTGGCTTGGCCGGTCGTTTGAACCTGGAACCGGTCTTCGATTCTGTATTCATTGCCGATAATTCCAACGACTGGTTTGCCCATATTTTGCCCTTAAAATTGACGATGCCTTGATGGCGCAAGTTCTGCCTGTCCCCATTCTCAAGGTCAAGCCAGCATTAGTAAGTGCTGCTAGGGGCGCTCATTGAACTTGTGATTGAATGTCTGTTCGTAGTCATCTTCGTCGTACATTGCGATGATAATCCCAGTCGGCTCACCTCCGATCAAAGAATCCAGCACCTCAAAGCTTTTGGTTGTACGGTTGTGATGTCGGCGGGCCCATTCGGATATCCGCGCTTCCATGTTTTTTCGGATTTCCAGATGCGCGGGATCCTCGCTGGCACCAAGGTCATTGAGTTCATTGGGATCATTATCCAGATCAAACAGCATCGGACGAAAACCTTCTGAATGCACGAATTTCCAGCGTTGATCTGCACACATGACCAATCGGGCGTTTTCAGCCGATACACCCAAAATACCACGGGCCTCCCGCGTCACATAATCGTATTCGGAAATTGCCCAGTCTCGCACTTTTTCGGTTTCGCCGCGCAGAATCGGCATCAGATTCTTTCCCTCCAGAATTTGCGGCTTTTGTTGTCCTCCAAAATAGTCGAGCAGCGTTGGGGCAATATCGATACCCTCGACCAGAGCTTGTGATACCGTTCCACGACTTGCATCAGCGCTCGGGTCTGGATCGCGAATGATCAGGGGGACACGAACCGAGCAATCGTGAAACAGATCCTTTTCGCCCATCCAGTGATCGCCAAGATAGTCGCCATGATCAGACGACATGATGATCATCGTATTGTCCATCAGACCGGTTTTTTCCATATGGTCAAACAACCGGCCCAGGTGGTCGTCAATCTGCTTGATCAATCCCATATAAGCGCCAAGCATCGCATCGCGCACCTTATCCTGGGAGAATGCACGGCAAACCCGGGAACGCATATAGGCGTCAAACACCGGTTGGGCATTGACCTTCTCAGCTTCACTGCGATTCACCGGAAGCCATGTTTCCGGTGGATACATATCATGATACGGCTCCGGAACAATATAAGGCCAGTGTGGCTTGATATAGGAAAGATGACACATCCAGGGTTGATCACCGGCGCCATCCATGAATTCCATGGCGCGGTTTGTCATATAGGCGGTTTCTGAGTGCTCTTCAGGAATGCGCGCTGCGGCACCATTATTTTTGATCAGCCAACCTGACAAGACGTCGCCATCATCACCTTCGGCAGAATTTGCCCAGTCATGCCAGGGGTTGTCCCCTTCAAAACCAAGTTGCCGCAGATATTCATCATAATTGGATGGCTGGTGCTGACGCGTAAGATGCAGACCGTCATCGCGCTCAAAGACTTCAAATCCACATTGTGCGTGGTTGACGCCAACATCGGAATTGGGATCAATCCCCAGCCATTGCATGCCTTCGGTATCGGCAATCATGTGGGTCTTGCCAACCAGCACGCTGCGCACATCGAGTTCTTTCAGGTGATCTCCCAGAGTGTATTCGCCAATGCGCAACGGAAAAAAATTCCATGTTGCGCCATGGCTGCGGCAATAACGTCCCGTGTAATAGGACATGCGTGAAGCACCGCAAACCGGGGCATTTACATAGGCACGGTTGAACTGCACGCCCTGTTGGGCCAGTCGGTCGATATTCGGTGTGTGAAGATGCGGATGGCCGTAACAGCTCAGGTAATCCCACCGCAGCTGGTCTGCCATGATCCAAAGCACATTTTTATTCTTAGTCATCATAAAATTCCCGCTTGGTCACGTTGCCAGCAAACCACTTGTATGTGGATAATACCATTGGGTTTGTGGCGTGCAATTTAACAATTGGGTGCGGAGTTGAATGTCGGCGTCAACAGAGTTCGGCAATTTTAAGTCAGGTGTTTTGAACTTGTTGGAAATCACAAAACCTGCCAGAACTTCAGGAATGGCAGCGCCTGTTTGCGGGACCGAGTTTGACCGAATCACCTGAAAATCTTTCGATTGCAGTTTGGCGAGGCGATGATAGCGGCGGAGGCTATGAACAATTCGATGTTCCGGCCCGACAAAACCAGACGGTGTTGGACGTCGTGTCCTGGATCCAACAACATACCGACCCTAGCCTAACTTACAGATTTGCCTGCCGCGTCGGCATGTGTGGTTCCTGTGCGATGATGGTCAATGGCGAGCCCCGCTGGACCTGCCGCACCCATGTCAAAACAGTTCTGAAAGGCAATCGCCTTGAAGTCGGCCCCTTGCGTAACCTGCCCGTTATCAAGGATCTCGCAACCGACATGGATCCGTTTTTTGACAAATGGGTTGCATCAGAAGGCGCCCACCATCCGACCCGGACGCGCCATGATCCAATCGCACCAGTCGACCCCACCGAGGGCAATCGTGTCGAGGCCAATGAAGGCATCGAGTGTATCAATTGTGCGGTTTGCTATTCCGCCTGTGATACCGTGACCGGCAATCCTGATTATCTGGGACCGGCCGCGCTGCAACGCGCCTGGACACTCTTCAATGACACAAAGGACGCAAATCGGGGCGCGATACTGGACGCTGTGTCTGGGTCAGGTGGCTGCCACAATTGTCACAGTCAGGGCAGTTGCAGCCACTATTGCCCTAATGAACTCAACCCGATGAAAGCCATTGCCGGATTGAAGCGCGCCAGCGCCACCCGGTTTTTCCGGAGGAGTTCGTAATGCTGGATATCCGACTTTACATGCTGCAGCGAATTACCGCATTGATCATGGCACCGCTGACCCTGGGACATATAGCGGTAATGATCTATGCGGTGCAGGGCGGCATTTCCGCAGAAGAGATATTATCCCGCACCCAGGGCAGCGTCTTCTGGTTTCTGTTTTATGGCTGTTTTGTCGTTGCTGTATCCCTGCACGGGGCCATTGGCCTGCGGGTTGTAGTACATGAGACTTTTGGGGTAATCGGCAAGACCCTGTCATGGTTTACGTGGCTGGTCGCCGCCGGGCTGATGGCGCTGGGCCTTTATGCCGTATTCGCGGTGACACTATGATAAGACATGCCCACCGCAGCCACGGACTTTGGCTGGCCTTCATTCTTCACCGGCTTTCCGGCGTCGCGCTGGCCCTGTTCCTGCCGGTTCATTTCTATGTGCTGTCGCTGGCCCTGACCGAACCAGCACGCCTTGACGGTTTTCTCAACTGGACCGATAGGCCGCTTGTCAAAGCTGCCGAATTCGGACTGGTTTTTCTGCTGGCGGTTCACATATTCGGCGGTCTGCGGTTGATGGCGCTTGAATTTTTGCCCTGGCCGTCGCGCCAAAAGAGTTTCGCCGCCGGAGCCGTTGCATTGGCGTTGTTCCTCTCGGGTGGCTTTTTATTGAGCGCAATGTGAGGTGGGGATGATGGCTGATTTTGAAAGACACGATACGGATATTTTGATCCTTGGAAGCGGTGGCGCTGGGTTGTTTGCCGCATTGCACGCCCAGCAATCGGCACCCGATGGCACACGCATTACGCTGGCCGTGAAAGGTCTGATCGGAAAATGCGGCTGCACCCGGATGGTTCAGGGCGGTTACAATGTCGCACTGGGCGGTGGTGACACGGTTGAACGTCACTTCATGGACACCATCAATGGTGGCAAATGGCTGCCCGATCAGGATATGGCCTGGAAGTTGTGCGAACAGGCCGTGGTGCGCATCCGTGAACTTGAAAACGAAGTTGGTTGTTTTTTTGATCGCAACAGCGACGGAAGCCTTCATCAAAAGGCCTTTGCCGGGCAAACGACAGACCGCACTGTTCATAAGGGCGACCTGACCGGGATTGAAATAATCAATCGGCTGATGGAGCAGGTGCTCAGCCGACCAATTGAAAAATTGCAGGAACACCGTGCGGTTGGCTTGATTCCGACTTCCGATGGGTCGGCCTTGTCCGGCGTATTGTTCATCGATATGCGCAGCGGCAAGCTGCGCTTCGTGCGCGCAAAAACCGTGCTGATGGCCACCGGTGGTGGCCCAACCATGTATAAATACCATACCCCTTCGGGCGATAAGACCATGGATGGTCTGGCGATGGCCCTGCGGGTCGGCCTGCCGTTGCGGGATATGGAAATGGTGCAATTTCACCCCACGGGATTGTTGGCCGGTGAACACACCAAGATGACTGGAACCGTGCTTGAAGAAGGCTTGCGGGGCGCCGGCGGCCATCTGCTGAATGGTGCGGAAAAGCGTTTCATGTTCGACTATGATGCCCAGGGGGAGCGGGCAACACGCGATCTGGTCAGCCGCGGCATCTATTCGGAAATGCGCAAGAACAATTCCTCGGAAAATGGCGGCGTATATATTTCGATGGCGCATCTGGGACCAGAGCTTGTCCGCGAAAAATTCAAGGGCATGGTCAAGCGCTGTGCCGACAGCGGTTTTGATCTGGCCGCTGGTCTGGTGGAAGTTGTTCCCACCGCCCATTATTTCATGGGAGGTGTCGTGGTCGACCCTGACACCCGCACCCAGCTGGAGGGATTTTATGTAGCCGGTGAAGATGCGGGTGGCGCCCATGGATCCAACCGTCTTGGCGGCAACGGTGTTGCCAATTCCACCGTTTATGGCGGGGTGGCCGGCGATATCATGGGCCAGGACGTGCGGCATATGAACAGCCTGCGCGATCCTGACAATTCAGTATTGGAGGCCGAGATTGACCGGGTGCGGCGACCATTTGCCAAAAAACCTGCAAATATTCAGGAACTGCGCACTCAACTTCAGGATGTGATGTGGGATGATGTCGGCGTGATGCGGACAAAAACCGGATTGCAACGCGGCGCGCGCCATCTGGAAGACATCAAATCCCAGCTCAACGAAATCGGTGTTGCCTCTGACAATCTGGCCTTCAACCTGACCTGGCACGACTGGCTCAACATGGCGAGCCTGTGTGACATTTCCGATGTCATCACCCAGGCCGCTTTGGCTCGCGAAAATTCCCGCGGTGCCCATCATCGCGAAGATTTTCCTGACAGCGGCACCATGGAAAGTTCCTATTTCACAGTCGCAAGACAGACGGGTGAAAGCCTTCACGTGACACGCGAGGACGTTCAGTTCACAATCGTGCGGCCGGGAGAAACCATTCTACCCGATCATGAACCCGAAACCCTGGTGGCGAACCCATGATATCAATTGACACGATCCAATCGACAGCTGAAGTCCTGATGGACAAGGCGGCCATCGAAATCCCGCAAGATTATCTGGACGGCCTGAAGGCATCGGCGGCAGTGGAAGACGGTGACCTGTCATCTTTCGTGCTGCAGGCCATGCTGGAAAATTATGAAGCGGCAAAAGAAGACCGGCGCGCCATGTGCGGCGATACCGGCACGCCGCGCTGGTATGTCAAAATGGGCAATGAGACGCAGGTCGAAGGCGGCCCGATTGCTCTGGAAGCCGCTTTGCGCCGGGCGACCGCCAATGCCACCAACGGCGTGCCGCTGCGCCCCAATCGGGTACACCCCCTGTGGCGTACCGATCACGACAACAATGTCGGCATCGGCGCACCAGAAATTGAATACGGCTATGAACCCGGCGGCGAATGGATTGACCTGATCACGGTTCACAAGGGCGGCCTGTTCGGCACCGATTACCGGATGCTGTTCCCTTCTGACGGTATCGAGGGCATCAAACGCTTTTATCTTGATTGCCTTGTCGCCTTCGGTAAGCGCGGTTTGGCCTGTCAGCCGGCCATCATTGGTATCGGCCTGGGAGGCTGCAAGGACACGTGTATGGTCCTCGGCAAACGTGCCGCCTGCCTGCGGGTTGTCGGATCAAAGAATTCCGACCCAAAAATCGCTGCCCTGGAAGACGAATTGAAAGAACTCGGCAATTCCATCGGCATGGGGGCGATGGGCTTTGTCGGCAAGTCGATGGTTGTCGATGCCCATATCGAAGTCGGCTATTGCCATACCGGGGGCATGCAGATGTCGGTCCATGCATTCTGCCTGTCGTCGCGCCGCGCGGTTGCCCGCATCTTCGGCGACGGACGGGTGGAATATCGCACCGATCCGGACTGGTTCACCGACTATCAGCGCAGGGAGACGGTCGAATGGGAAATGCCCCAAAAATCCGCACAATACGCTTAAGCACCACACCGACGCCGAAGGCACTGGCGGAACTGCGCCTTGGTGATGTGGTCTATCTCGACGGGCTGATCTATACGGCCCGTGAGGGGGTCTATATGCGCGCGCTGGAAAAAAAGGCGAATATCCCGATGGAACTGCCGAGCGAGAGCGCGGCGAATTTCCATTGCTCGCCAGCGGCGCGGATCAATGACGATGGCACATTTGAACTCGGGGCGGTAACGGCCACAGCCTCATTTCGGTTTTCCAAATGGATCGGCGAGTGGATGGCCAAGTCTGGCGCCAAGCTGATCATCGGCAAGGGCGGCATGAGCGCCCAGGACTATAAGGACCATTTTGTGCCCAATGGGGCGATATATCTGACCACCGTCGGCTACGGCACCGGCGCCCTGCTGGGGCGCGGGGTGAAACGGGTCAAGACGGTGCACTGGAACAAGGAACTGGGTCTCGCCCAGGCCATGTGGGTGCTGGAAGCCGAAAATATGGGGCCGTTCATCGTCGAGAGCGATATCAAAGGCAACAGCCTGTTTGAGCGGGAAAATGCCAAGATTTCCGCCAATCTGGACAAGGTTTACGAAGGCACCAGACCCGCCGTGCTCAAGCGGTTTGGCGAGACAGATGATAAATCTGATGAGATGATCGGGTAGCGGCGAGGCGGCGGCGGCGAGCGAAGAGCGGCGCGATGGCGGCAAGGGGTGAACGGCAAGTTCAGTCATGCTTATTTCTTCGCGCCTGAACTTGCCGGCTCGTTTAATCGTTAAACCGGCCCGTGGCATTGTCCAATCCGCCGTGCATGTCACCGGAAGGCCCACCCTTTTCTCCAGGACTTACCGACCCACCCTGGCCAGGAGCGCCTCCGCCAATATTGTGAACACCGCCACCACCATTTCGCCCATTGCCATTGGGGTTTGCAGATGAACCTCCAAAGCCGGGAGTGTTTCCGGGGGTGTGATGAATTTCGGTTGCTTTTGTGATTGGAGCGTCTCGACTGCTTTCGGCTGCCACTGTTCCGATCATTGCAACAAGAATTGTGCCGGTCGCGGCGACTAATTTGATTTTCATAAATATCTCCAAAATCTGTTTGTTGCCCCGGCCTGCGCCGAGGGAAAAGCGAAAAAATCAGAGGAACTTGACGAACTGACGATTCCAGATTGGTTGGTCAGCTGCATCTGCCACGGTTTTTCCACAGCTTTGAATATCTGGGGGAGATGAATGCTGAATTATGAATCGCAGTCCAATTTATCGTTAACTTTCCACAAGTTTACTTAAAATGACAGGTAGGCCACGGTGTCCTGCTGGGGCTCGTTGTGAAGCGGGTCATAACCGCACACTGGAACAAGGAACTGGGTCTCGCCAAGGCCATGTGGGTGCTGGAAGCGGAAAATATGGGGCCGTTCATCGTCGAGAGTGATATGAAGGGCAATAGTTTGGTTGAACCGGGATACGCCAGGATTTCGGAGAATCTGGACAAGGTCTATGAGGGTGAAAGACCCGCGGTGCTTAAGCGGTTTGTCGAGTCGAATGACAAGTCTGATGAGATGATTGGATAGGCGGCGTGGGCTGAAGAATGAATCTGGGGAAGCCGAAATTAGCCGTTTTGAGCAAACTCTAAGAGAAAATCGTCAAAGCGGACGTTGAAGATGGCCGTGCGGTAAACTGATCAACGGCTGCTCGAGCCCACAGTTACCGATTCGACCTTGTCGCTGTCGGGACAATTCGAAGTAATGATTCTCTCCAGAGATGGCCGATTTTGATGAAAAAGGCGGTGTTGCAGTAGTTCTCGTGTTCTGATTCAGTTTTCCCAATGATTTGGGAGGTAGATACGATGTTGGGTCCCCGTCAGGAATTTCAGGCAGCACTTTTCTACGAGTTCAATCTGGAAGATTATGTTCCAGTTGATCATCTGCTGCGTTCAGTCGACCGGTTCGTCGATCTTGGTGACGTCCGCAATTACCTTGCTCCATTTTACAGCGACATCGGACGTCCTTCGGTTGATCCTGAACTGATGATCCGGATGTTGTTGATCGGTTACATCATGAGCATACGGTCGGAGCGACGGTTGTGTGATGAAGTCCACGTGAACCTTGCTTATCGTTGGTTCTGCCGCCTTGATCTGGGCGACCCTGTTCCTGATCAATCAACCTTCTCTAAGAACCGGCATGGTCGGTTCCGCGAAAGCGATCTGTTCCGGCAGTTGTTTGAGAGCGTTGTTGCTCGTTGCATCGCCGAAGGTTTGGTGGGTGGAGACATCTTTGCAACTGATGCCAGTATCATCCGCGCAGACGCCAACAAGCAGAACTCTACACCGAGAGAAGAATGGAACCCTGATCGTCTTGATCCGGCCACAGTTCCACGGGCTGTGAAGGAATATCTGGAAGTCTTGGATGATGCAGCCTTCGGTGCGGCAAGCGAGGTCAAACCAAAGTTCACATCCCACAGCGATCCGGCTTCTCAATGGACCGGAGCCATGAAGGGGCCTGCTTTTTTCGCCTATTCCAACAATTACCTGATCGACACCGATCATGCGATCATTGTTGATGTGGAGGCCAGTCGATCCATCCGCCAGGCAGAAGTTGGTGCAACACGCACTATGATCGCGCGAACACGGGAGACCTTCGACCTCTACCCGGAAATACTGGTTGCAGACACGGCCTATGGCGCAGCCGAGAACCTCAACTGGCTGGTGAACGAAGAAGGGATCATGCCGCACATCCCCGTCTTTGACAGGTCGAAGCGGACGGATGGCATGTTTGAGAAATCCGACTTTGTCTACAACCGTGAGAGGGATGCTTATATCTGCCCCATAGGGCTGCCTATGCGCCCAGCCCAAAGAGCTTATCGCAACAGGAAATCTCTTGTCGGGTCGGACAACATGATCCGCTACCGGGCTAGCAAGTATGATTGCAAGGAGTGCTTGTTAAAGAAATATTGCTGCCCCAATCAACCCTCCCGCAAAGTCCTTCGTCATGTCTATGAGGGGGCACGTGATCTAGCACGGGAACTCTCGCTAACCGATGCCTACGTCGATTCACAACGACGAAGAAAGAAGGTGGAAATGCTGTTCGCTCACCTCAAACGCATCATGAAACTCGACCGACTGCGCCTGAGGGGACCGAATGGAGCAAAGGACGAGTTCCACCTCGCAGCAACAGCACAAAACCTGCGCAAACTCGCAAAACTCATTCCACAAACAGTGTGAAACCCAAACGGGAAGTCGTTCCGCAGCCTTCCAGTAGCGGCTAGAACAAACCCTTTTTCATCAAAATCAGCCCCAAGGAGACTTTGAATGATATTTAACAGGGGCAACAACACGGACATAGTGTCTCATTGTTGTGCCAAACCAAACGGCCGCTTTTGGAACGAGTTTACACAAACGCAACAAATCGAGATAAACAATGAAGATGTGTCACACCGCTATCTGTAGATAAATATTCCAGATAGTAACTTCTCTACCAAGCTCCCTTCGATACCCACTCTTCCAGCCATGATCGAAACGTTTCAGCGGTGGCGCTGAGATCTCTCGTGACAGGCGAAAGTAGGAAGTGGAGCTGTCCCGTATTAGTGCCGCTCCAATTGCTCGTTTAGGCCACTTTTCTTTCGAAGCCGACCGGGTTTTTCCAACCCAATGCTGAGTGCCGCCGTCGCGGATTGTAGAAGCCGTTGATGTATTGGAAGATGGCCAGCTCGGCGTCTCTGCGCGTCTGCCACGATCTTCGCCAGATCAGCTCAGCCTTGTCGTGTCAGTTGGAATTCCTCATTCTTTGCATTAGTCAATGTTTTCTGCGACCGCGAAGCGCCGGAAAGCATATTGTAGTGCGACCAATGTCAGAAGTCCGATCAACGTCAGTGTTAGCCAGCTGGCCAATCCAGGCATGACCAATGTGGTTTCCATTATTTTGAATGTGACCAGCCCCACGGCACCCGATGCCGCCAGAGCAGCGAAAATGAAAATCGTTTTCGCGATAAACTCGACAATTGTGCGACCAAGAAACTCGAAGTCTACCCGTCCCATCGCAATAAGCTTTGTCGGAAACAGAAGGTGTACCGTGTTCTCGACTGCATAGATAAGCAACGTCAACGGAAGCGCAAAAGCTGCTAATATCAGTGCAATTTGTGTCGTGACACTGTCCTCAAAGACAAGTGCGCTTGCGATAATTGTCAAAGCAATGACATAGGCCAGAAACACCTGAACCACGAGTTGGCCTGCGCAAATGCGCCACGGTGCGATGGGCAATGTTTTGTAAATTTCCATCCGGCTCAGGTCACCGCGAAAGTCGCAGATCAGATTGCGAGGTAGGATGAATGCGATGAAGAGATAGATAATCATCAACGTCTGTGCTTCCGTGATCGGCGCACCGAGCGCCAAGGAAATCGGCGCAGTACAGGCGGCGAGACCAATAAATACGATGATAAGTTTGAACGAGTTCCGCAATGCGTTGAGGGCCTGCCGCAAGGCAATGGGCCCCAAGCCACCTACAATTGGTGCACGACGGATCGAGCGCACCTCGGTACGTTGTGTCGCCCAGAAAGATCCACCTTGTTTGATGCGTTCCCATCGGTTGCTGAGTCGGGCGTTTTCCACGAGGGAGCGGTCGGTCGTGCGCGCATCGAGCGCGATAACAGTGCCCAGCAGCGCCGCATTGATGATGACCGCGACAACAGCCCAAAGGGCCAGATGTGAAATCGATGGCGCCACGAAAAGTTCGGCGAACACGATGTAGGGGATCAAGATTATGGTCCCGATCCATGAGTGTCGAAACTCGGACAGAATGTCGAAAATGCCACGGTCGGGCGTGGCCCATGCGTAAAGCACCGTCGCCGCTACAATTGCGCAAAGCAACGCAGTAGCGGGCCATCGTATCCTTGCGAGCCTACTGCCGTCGAGCGCATGCCCGGTCATACCGATGACGGCGCTGTTCAGCTGAACGAACACAAGCGTCAGCAGCGTGGCGATAAAGACAGACAGGGCCGATCCTGTCTGCGGCTGCACGAGGAACGTGATGAACATGCTACTCAAGGTGACGCCAGCGACATAGGCGCCGAACTTATAGACGATCAGATCCCGCCGGCGGAACGGCCCAGTAAAGAGAAAATGTAACTACTCAGCTACCCTATTTCTGCTGCCATTAGGTGCGACAATTTGATTCATGGCGCATATTTGAGGTTCCACTTTTTTCATTTTGGTGTTTGACTGCGAGGATGAAACTCGAAAATCTGACACCTGAAATTCTTGCTGATTTCTCAAAATCAGAACTGATTGATGTGGTCATGGCTCTGGTGGGTCAGGTTGTCTAACTCAAAGAACAAAATGCGCAGCTTTTGGAGGTGAACGCTCGGCTCCTGAAGGAAAACGAACAACTCAGGAAAGACAACGAGCAACTTAGAGAAGATAATGCGGTTCTTAGGCAGCGTGTTTCAGATCTTGAGCGTCGTCTGGGATCGAACAGTCGTAATAGCAGCAAACCACCTTCGAGCGACGGACTGGCAAAGCCGTCTAGCGATAAGAAACGGCGGACCAAAAGTCAGCGGGGCAAGTCAAATCGAAAGCCTGGCGGCCAACCCGGACATCCCGGCAACACACTGAAACAGGTTGAGAACCCAGACGAGATCACCAGTCATTTTCCGAACCAATGCCAAAACTGTCAGGCCGCGCTTTCGGCGGAGGATACCATAGGTTCTGCGTGCAGACAGGTGTTTGGCCTCAAACCTCCACCGCCGCTTTATGTGACCGAGCATCGTGCGCATATTTGCCAATGCCAGCATTGCGGTGCAAAAACCCGCGCCGATTTTCCTGAAGGGGTAACATCACCCGCCCAGTACGGCGATGAAATAGGGGCGTTGGCCGCCTATTTACAGACGCAGCACTGCATTCCCCAAAATCGCCTGGCGCAGGTTTTTGCGGACATTTTCGGGGTCACAATCACATCGGCAACCCTTTCCAGTCTGGTTGCCAAAAAGGCCGAGCAGATGCTCTGTTTAGCTGAGGCGGTGAAGAACCTGCTGTCCGGGCCTCAAACGGCAGTGAAGCATCTGGATGAAACGGGGTTCAGGATTGGTGGCAGAACGCGCTGGCTTCATATGCTATGCTCCACCGCTCTAAGCCACCTTCGGCTCGGAACTGCGCGAGGTGAAGTGCCACCAGAACTGGCGGGAACGGCAGTGCATGACTGTTTCTCTTCCAACTGGGCAGTGGAAAATGTGACCCATGGATTGTGCAATGCCCACATCTCCCGCGAATTGGAGGCATTGACCGAATATGAAAAAGAAGCTTGGGTGCCGGACATGAAAGCCATTCTGCTCGACGCACTGAAGCTCACGCATGTCGCGCGAATCCAAAATCGGAGCGCGGTCAGCCCGGAGGCAATCACGGATATCGAGCGGCGATTTGATGCCTGTTGCGAGCGTGCTATCGCGTTCCACGAGGCCCAACCGCCTCTCGCGCGCCCAACGAAAGGCAAGAAGCGGGGTCGCCCGAAACGGCGGATTGGGCACAATCTCGCTTTGCGACTCCAAACGCATAAAGCAGCGGTTTTGCTCTTTCTCAATGATCTGCGCGTTCCCTACACGAACAACGAGGCAGAGCGTGATCTCAGAATGACGAAAGTTCGACAAAAGGTCTCGGGAAGCTTTCGAACAGAGGCTGGTGCCGAGAATTTCTGCACTTTACGAACGGTCATTGAAACGGCGCGAAAACAAGGTTGGGACATCCTGAAAACCTTGAAAACCGCGCCTGATCAGCTCATCCTCAACCTCAGACCCGTCTGATGGGCCGTCTATAAAAGCATCAGGTTGGGGTAGCTGGGTAGTTACCTAAACACTCGTATTTTCCCAATCGAACGGACCATAAGAGAGAAATGTCCAAGCCAAACCAAACAAGTCAACATAGGTTTCGGGATAACGATCCGTCTTGTAGATAAAATGCAGGGCTACAGAATTCCGTGATGCTTCTACAAACACAGTCTGCGGAGACTCGGCGAAGTCTATACGTAAGTTTCTCGCATGGATAATACCGTTGAGGGCCTTCCATAGGTCAGTTTCGATGCTCTGAGTTCCATTCATGCTATAATTCCAACGCGTCGCCTTTATCTCAATCTCAGCAGGACGACTGTCAACTTCGAAGCATCGACGGGCATTTACCGCGAATGCCACGCCAATTTCGAGCAATTTGGCGGACACAAGATCATGAACCTCATAAGGAAATACCGTACTGGAATATGCTAGCAAATCGATGGCATTTCGTTGAGTTTCGTTTCTTGCCATGATTAGCACTGCGGTAGGTGTAGACATATATCTTCCTTTTTCCCATGTGAACTGAAACGCCCACTGCGATGAATTACCGTCCCCACTTTCGATGCCACAGGGGGTAATTACCGGTACATCAGCTTCGCGCCCCGTTCGACAGTCCGTTATCAGCAATCAGGTCGACATACCGCAGCCGCTTGCCAACCATTCCATCGACAGCGAGATATGCCCAAAAGTTGGTGACGGTCGTCATCAGGCGGCGTTTTGAAATTACTTGATCCCGTCCTTGAACTCAACCCCCTGAATGACCTCGGGCAAACGGTTTGGCCCTGATATCTTCCGCCACTTCTTCTTGGCTGACATCATCAGCCTGAAGACCATGGCGAGGGCGGTTTTGCGGTTTAGGCAACCCTTGGTCTTTCGGGTGCGGTTCCGGACCGTGGCAAAGACACTTTCTATCGGGTTGGTGGTCCTGATATGTTTCCAATGCTCAGCAGGGAAGTCATAGAAGGTCAGGAGTTGATCGCGGTCCTTCACCAACTTTCCGACAGCCTTTTCGTATTTGACACCGTAGGTCTCGACAAAGAGATCAAAGGCCGCATTCGCCTCCTTCTTGGTATCCGCCATCCAGATGTCTTGGAGATCTGACTTTGCTTTGTCGTGCAAAGATTTGGGCATCGCGCCCAGCACATTGGCCGTCTTGTGAACCCAGCAGCGCTGTTCCCGTGTCTGGGGGAATACATCGCGCAGCGCGGCCCAGAACCCTAGCGCGCCGTCGCCTACCGCCAGCTCAGGCGGCACCTCCAGCCCGCGCTTTCTCAGTCCTTTCAACAGGTCTCGCCAGCTGTCGGCGTTCTCACGGAACCCGTCCGCGATGGCCAAGACATCCTTCTGGCCATACTCATCCGCACCGATGATCACCAACATACAAAGACCTCTGCATAATTCAAAAATCTTCAAAATTGGCCACTATATATTGTTTTGGAGCGGTAACAAAAACAACATATAGGCGCTGAATTTCGTTGTTTTCTCGTAACTACTCAGCTACCCTATTTCTGCTGCCATTAGGTGCGACAATTTGATTCATGGCGCATATTTGAGGTTCCACTTTTTTCATTTTGGTGTTTGACTGCGAGGATGAAACTCGAAAATCTGACACCTGAAATTCTTGCTGATTTCTCAAAATCAGAACTGATTGATGTGGTCATGGCTCTGGTGGGTCAGGTTGTCTAACTCAAAGAACAAAATGCGCAGCTTTTGGAGGTGAACGCTCGGCTCCTGAAGGAAAACGAACAACTCAGGAAAGACAACGAGCAACTTAGAGAAGATAATGCGGTTCTTAGGCAGCGTGTTTCAGATCTTGAGCGTCGTCTGGGATCGAACAGTCGTAATAGCAGCAAACCACCTTCGAGCGACGGACTGGCAAAGCCGTCTAGCGATAAGAAACGGCGGACCAAAAGTCAGCGGGGCAAGTCAAATCGAAAGCCTGGCGGCCAACCCGGACATCCCGGCAACACACTGAAACAGGTTGAGAACCCAGACGAGATCACCAGTCATTTTCCGAACCAATGCCAAAACTGTCAGGCCGCGCTTTCGGCGGAGGATACCATAGGTTCTGCGTGCAGACAGGTGTTTGGCCTCAAACCTCCACCGCCGCTTTATGTGACCGAGCATCGTGCGCATATTTGCCAATGCCAGCATTGCGGTGCAAAAACCCGCGCCGATTTTCCTGAAGGGGTAACATCACCCGCCCAGTACGGCGATGAAATAGGGGCGTTGGCCGCCTATTTACAGACGCAGCACTGCATTCCCCAAAATCGCCTGGCGCAGGTTTTTGCGGACATTTTCGGGGTCACAATCACATCGGCAACCCTTTCCAGTCTGGTTGCCAAAAAGGCCGAGCAGATGCTCTGTTTAGCTGAGGCGGTGAAGAACCTGCTGTCCGGGCCTCAAACGGCAGTGAAGCATCTGGATGAAACGGGGTTCAGGATTGGTGGCAGAACGCGCTGGCTTCATATGCTATGCTCCACCGCTCTAAGCCACCTTCGGCTCGGAACTGCGCGAGGTGAAGTGCCACCAGAACTGGCGGGAACGGCAGTGCATGACTGTTTCTCTTCCAACTGGGCAGTGGAAAATGTGACCCATGGATTGTGCAATGCCCACATCTCCCGCGAATTGGAGGCATTGACCGAATATGAAAAAGAAGCTTGGGTGCCGGACATGAAAGCCATTCTGCTCGACGCACTGAAGCTCACGCATGTCGCGCGAATCCAAAATCGGAGCGCGGTCAGCCCGGAGGCAATCACGGATATCGAGCGGCGATTTGATGCCTGTTGCGAGCGTGCTATCGCGTTCCACGAGGCCCAACCGCCTCTCGCGCGCCCAACGAAAGGCAAGAAGCGGGGTCGCCCGAAACGGCGGATTGGGCACAATCTCGCTTTGCGACTCCAAACGCATAAAGCAGCGGTTTTGCTCTTTCTCAATGATCTGCGCGTTCCCTACACGAACAACGAGGCAGAGCGTGATCTCAGAATGACGAAAGTTCGACAAAAGGTCTCGGGAAGCTTTCGAACAGAGGCTGGTGCCGAGAATTTCTGCACTTTACGAACGGTCATTGAAACGGCGCGAAAACAAGGTTGGGACATCCTGAAAACCTTGAAAACCGCGCCTGATCAGCTCATCCTCAACCTCAGACCCGTCTGATGGGCCGTCTATAAAAGCATCAGGTTGGGGTAGCTGGGTAGTTACGTTGAATGTTTTGCTCACCGACAGGGCGTCGGTAGGTGACAGAGGATAGATTCCGTCCTATAAGCCGTCTGCTGAACGAACCATCGTCCAACCCAAAACCAAATTCTCAAATTATGGCCAGTCTTACTGAGACCCATGGGCATGACCATACGCCCGTTCCCATGACAAGCAGTCCTGTCACCAATCTGTCCGGATCCATATCGGTTCCGGGCGATAAATCAATTTCCCACCGTTCACTCCTGCTGGGCGCTGTGGCCGATGGCCAGACCCGGGTTACAGGCCTGCTGGAAGCAGACGATGTTATGGCGACCGCCGGTGCCATGCGTGCACTGGGTGCCAATGTTCGTAAAGACGGCGATACATGGCTGGTAAACGGCATGGGCAATGGCGCCCTGCTGGAACCGACCGAACCCTTGGATTTTGGCAATGCTGGAACCGGTTCACGTCTCGCCATGGGTTTGGTGGCCGGTTACGATTTTCCGGTTAGTTTTGTCGGCGATGCTTCCCTGTCGAGCCGCCCCATGGGCCGGGTGCTGAACCCGCTGCGTGAAACGGGCCTGCAGGTCGAGAGTGCGGAGGGAGACCGTCTGCCACTCACCGTGCACGGGTCACCCTTGCCGGTGCCGATCACCTATCGCGTGCCGGTTGCCTCTGCTCAGGTCAAATCAGCGGTTCTGTTGGCCGGGTTGAACATCGCCGGAACGACGACGGTAATCGAACCGGTTATGACCAGAGATCATACCGAGAAAATGCTGGCAGGATTTGGGGCAGAGATTGCCATCAGCCTTGATGGTGACGGTGCACGGCATATATCGGTCAAAGGGCAAACTGACCTGGTTGCGCAGGACATTGTTGTTCCCTGTGATCCATCCTCATCGAGCTTCCCAATCGTTGCCGGCTTGATTGTTCCTGGCTCCGATGTGACCGTTGAAAATGTCTTGTTGAACCCAACCCGAATCGGATTGTTCGACACGCTGATTGAAATGGGGGCTGATCTTACCATTTCCAATCGCCAGGTCTCTGGTGGAGAGGATATTGGAGATATCCGGGTGAAACACTCGGCACTGAAAGGCGTCACCGTTCCGGCAGACCGGGCCCCGTCGATGATTGACGAATATCCGGTTCTGTCAGTCGCGGCGGCTTTCGCTGAAGGTGAGACCGTGATGCTGGGTCTCGATGAATTGCGGGTCAAGGAGTGTGACCGCTTGGCGGCCACGGCCCGGGGTCTTGAGGCCAATGGTGTTGATTGCACCGAAGGGGAAGACACGTTGACCGTCCGGGGCGGTAGTGGCGTGGTCGCTGGTGGTGGTGCAGTTCAGACCTTGCTTGACCATCGTATTGCGATGAGTTTTTTGGTGATGGGCATGGCGTCGCAAAAACCGGTTTCTGTGGATGACACATTTATGATCAATACGTCGTTTCGTGAATTCGTGCCGCTGGTAAATTCACTGGGAGCTGATTTGTCTTGAGCCGGTTGAAAATCAAACGCCTGCCACATGGCGAAGGCCTGCCGCTGCCGGCATATGAGACGGCTGGTGCGGCTGGAATGGACCTCCAGGCCGCCGTGCCGGAAACTGAGCCGGTTGTACTTGCTCCACGGCAGCGAATGTTGATTCCCACTGGGCTGACGATTGAACTGCCACATCGACACGAAGGGCAGGTGCGGCCTCGATCAGGCCTTGCGATCAAACACGGTATCAGCCTTATCAATACACCGGGAACAATCGATGAAGATTATCGCGGTGAGGTAAAAGTGCCCTTGGTAAACCATGGTGAGCACGATTTTGAGATAACGCGTGGTATGCGTATCGCGCAGCTGGTGATTGCTCCTGTGGTTCAGGTTCTGGTCGAAGAAGTGGAAGAATTGTCTTCATCAGACCGAGGTAGTGGAGGATTTGGATCCACCGGGTCGTGACGTTTTGATTGGACGACTGGTGCCGCCATTTTCGCGACCTTTTAGGGTTTTGATTCATTCGCATATTTGGCTCCCCAATCGATTGCGGAATTCTGCTGCAAATGTTTGGTTATTGGCGGTTCAGCGCCTATATTGTGAGCTATTCGCTGCGCGATTCGTGCAGGTAGCATATTGTGCCCAGTGCGATACGATCGAGCAGGAAAATTAAATGAGTGACGAGCATTCCCCCGCCGAAGATGCAGATCAAAATGGCGAAGATTATGGCGCCGATTCCATCAAGGTACTGAAGGGCCTCGATGCCGTGCGTAAACGCCCTGGCATGTATATCGGTGATACCGATGATGGCTCTGGCCTGCATCATATGGTCTATGAGGTTGTCGATAACGGCATTGATGAAGTGCTCGCCGGACATGCAGACCGGGTAACGGTGACGATCAATCCTGAGGGATCGGTGACGGTTACGGATAACGGACGTGGCATTCCCGTCGACATGCATGCAGAAGAGAATATGTCGGCTGCTGAAGTTATTATGACTCAGCTTCATGCGGGCGGTAAATTTGATCAGAATTCCTACAAAGTGTCTGGGGGTCTGCATGGTGTGGGTGTTTCGGTTGTGAATGCACTGTCGGTTACGCTGGTGTTGAAAATCGCCCGCAACGGCAAGTGGCACGAAATTTCCTTTACCCACGGAGTATCTGACGGCCCGCTGGAAGTGACCGGTGATGCTGGAGATTATACCGGCACCGAAGTCACCTTCATGCCTTCGAGCGAAACTTTTTCAAATATCAAATTCGAATTTGACAGGCTGGAGCACCGGCTCCGCGAATTGGCATTTTTGAATTCCGGCACCCGTATCATATTAACTGACGCCCGCTCGGCCGAGCCGCGGACAACCGAGTTGTATTACGAAGGCGGATTGATGGAGTTTGTGCGCTATTTGGATCGTGCCAAACAGCCGCTGGTGGATATGCCGATTTATCTGAAGTCTGAAAAAGACGGCATCACCGTTGAATTGGCTTTGTGGTGGAACGATTCCTACAACGAAAACGTATTGTGTTTTACCAACAACATTCCGCAACGGGACGGTGGTACCCATCTGGCAGGATTCCGTGGCGCCTTGACCCGTCAGGTCACCGGCTATGCCGATTCCTCGGGAATCATGAAAAAGGAAAAGGTTTCGCTCACCGGTGACGATTGCCGCGAAGGATTGACCTGTACCTTGTCGGTCAAAGTGCCGGATCCAAAATTTTCCTCCCAGACCAAAGACAAACTGGTTTCTTCCGAAGTGCGCCCGGTGGTTGAAAGCCTGGTCAATGAGACACTTCGGGAGTGGTTTGAGGAGAACCCGACCGAAGCCCGGATTATTGTTTCAAAAGTAGTGGAAGCCGCCAGCGCCCGTGAAGCTGCCCGAAAGGCGAGAGAGCTGACGCGCCGCAAAGGCGTGCTGGATATTGCTTCGCTGCCTGGCAAGCTGGCTGACTGCCAGGAAAGAGATCCTGCAAAATCTGAACTGTTTATCGTTGAGGGAGATTCTGCCGGTGGATCGGCCAAACAGGGGCGCGACCGGAAAAACCAGGCAATATTGCCACTGCGTGGCAAAGTGTTGAACGTCGAACGTGCCCGGTTTGACAAGATGTTGTCGTCAGAACAGATCGGGACACTGATTACGGCGCTTGGAACGGGTATCGGTAAGGACGAGTTTAACATCGAGAAGGCGCGCTATCACAAAATCATCATCATGACCGATGCTGACGTGGATGGTGCCCATATTCGTACTCTGTTGCTGACCTTCTTTTTCCGCCAAATGCCGCAGCTCATTGAACGGGGCTATTTGTATATCGCACAACCGCCACTTTATCTGGTGAAGCGCGGCAAGTCGGAGCAATACCTCAAGGATGAGGCCGAACGCGAAAACTACCTGATCGAAGGTGGACTTGAGGAAGCCAAGCTGACTTTGGCGTCGGGTGAAGTCATGGCCGGCGCTGATTTGCGGCAGGCCGTTGACCGGGCTTTGGATATTTGTGGCCTGCTTGAAGGTTTGCACACCCGCTATGACCGTGGTGTTGTGGAGCAGCTGGCGATTGCTGGTGCGTTAAACGCCGAATTAATGTCGGACCGGGAAAAGGCAGCCGCCGCAGCAGATTATGTTGCCAAACGACTGGATGCACTTGCCGAAGAAACCGAAACCGGTTGGGTCGGTGAGTTGCGCGATGACGCCAGCGGATTTGCCATGCAATTTTCACGCATGGTCAGGGGCGTCAAAGAGGTGCACGTCATCGACAATGCGTTGATTGCCTCTGCAGACGCTCGAGCACTGGACGCTTTTGCCGCGCATCTTCAACCCCTGTACGGCCGCCCCAGTCAATTGAACAGACGCGAAGTGATCAGCGATGTTTTCGGACCACGGGATCTGTTGGATGTGGTGTTTGCTGCGGGAGAAAAAGGACTTTCGTTTCAGCGCTATAAGGGTCTCGGCGAAATGAATGCCGAGCAATTGTGGGAGACAACATTGGATCCTGATGCCAGATCACTGCTGCAGGTGCGGGTCAACGAAGCGACCAAGGCCGATGATCTGTTTACCCGGTTGATGGGCGAAGAGGTTGAGCCACGTCGCGAATTCATTCAGGACAATGCGCTTTCGGTTGCCAATCTGGATTTTTAACGTCTTGCGAACCACGATCTGGTTTGTCAGGGATTGGATGGCTGCGGATACCAGTACAAGGCGTCGGGCTTGCCGCGCGGTATCTGGACAAAATTATTTGCAAATACCCGATACTCGTGGCTCCAGTCGCCATCCGGCCACTGGACCCTGATCTTGGCGCGTTCTGCAACACCAAGACCGACATGGATAAAGCCCGCCTGGCCCGACGCGTGTCCGCCGCCGATCTGTACCATTCTTGATTGGGTAACATTGCCGGTCTTGATGGTGATTTTCGCTCCTACTCCGAATGTGTTCACCTTGCCATTGTTCAACTCGATTGCCAGCCAGTTGCCCATCGGTCGATGGCCCCAATCAGTTTTGGCCCCGTGATTACGGAACAGGCTTGCGGGCCCTTTGCGATTGACGACCACCATGTCCAGCATGCCATCAGCGTTAAAGTCTGCGATTGCTGCGCCGCGGCCGCGGCGATCCAGATTGATGCCAGCCTTGTCGCCCTGTTCGTGAAATTTTTGGTTGGCGTCGCCCATCAGCAGGTTATCGGGATCGTAGGCGGCAAAGTCTGGCATCGCCTCCACATTACCCTTCGCGATGAATAGGTCGAGCCGGGTATCGTTGTTAAAGTCAGCAAATTGGGTGTGCCAACCGGTGGAGGGTTTCAGATCTGTCCCGATATAGGGGCGATGGGCGGTCATCTTTTTTTCAAATGCGGCGTCGCGATAGGTCGGGCGCTCCCCCTCGGCATCGGGATCCAGTGTTTGCAACATTGTGTCGCCCATCGATGACAACGCGTATTCGGGATAGCCGTCCTGATTGAGGTCGGCCTCAGCAATGCCCATGCCCCAGATGCGCAGCGGTTTCCAACCCTGGCTTCGCGAGAACAAACGTGGCGTGCTGCCTGCCGGAATGCGCCATAATTGTTCCTGGCCACCACGGTAATATTGACGATCATTGGTTATTCGAAGCGACGGAATTCCAGACTTGTTCCAATCGGTGAACATCATCGACAGCGAGCAATATCCCGGTTGTAACAGATAGGGCTGACTGTAATTCAATTGACCGGATTCCATAGGACGATGCAGCACGTTCGCCTCACAGGTTCCCCAGGGGGATCCGGGAGCGGAGCGGTCGACATAATTGCCAATCGCCAGTGTTGGGTAGTTGGCCGCTTTTTCCCAGGCCGCGGCAAATCCCGTGCTCCATGCGTTGCCACCGTCAAATGCAAAAGTGCGATTGGCTTTGGTAAACTGGCAGTTCCCCTTGCCATTCAAAATGATGTTTTCACCCAGCCGGAGTACCACCAGATCCATGTGCGAATCGGAATCTATGTCTATCGGATAGGCACCGAGAACACGTGAAGCATCGCGATCAGACAGGCCGATTGATGTTTTTTCGAATTTCAGTTCTCCGGCAACGAGCGACCGGTTGATGAACAATTGAGCGGGATTGCTGCCGCCAGCCAGAAACAGATCCGGCATTCGGTCCCCATTGCAGTCAAAACTCGCAACGCCACCCCCGACAAAAAACTCCCAAGGACCATCATAGGTATGAATTAGCCCAGCGGTGACCGCCTGCTCCTGCATATGCGGCACATCAAATAGGAATTTCTGTGCAGCTGCAGTTGTGTTGCCGAGACAGGCCCCGAGCGCAAGACAACCAACTGTCAGTTTGAATAATCGGTTCATTTTTCGATCACCAATGTTTTCAGATAGGCGATGAGGGCAGAGCGCTGCCCTTCCGTTGCTGCCTCATATGAGTCCCGGGACTTTCTGGCTGCCCCACCATGGGCCAAAATGACAGAATCCAGAGTCGTGAAATCATTGCGGTGGCCATAGGGTGCGGTGGATCCGACGCCCCATAGTTCAGAAGTCATGAACACGTCGCGGCCGACAAATCGTTGTGACAGCAGTTCATTGCCCAATGTGGCGATGCGCCTGTCGGTTATTTTATGTCGCTTGAGGTCACCGAACAACGGGACCAATATCTGTCCCTGTTCGTCCTTTGGCAGATTTTGTGCCCATTCCATCAGATTCAGATCATATTCCGCAGAGGCTCTGACTTGTTTATTGTCGAGAGTTCCCGCGGCATCGTAGGGACCCGGATCGCTGAAAACCAATGACTTGAGGGGCAAGGACTGGCGATGACACGCGTTGCAGGACCAATCGTTGAATAGTTCAGCACCAGTCCGTGCGGCTTGTTTCCAGGCATTACTTGCCGGAGTTTGAATGGTGGGAGCGGGCAGGGTGGCTTGCCAAGCAACCAGAGCAGAGATATCTCCCGGGGTCATTTCATCAAAATGGCCATCTTCGTCAAAATCGTTTTCACCGGTCCAGCGGCTGCCAAACCGCTCTGTGGCCTGCATGCCGTGATGATGGTTCATGGCATTGATAGTAAACTGACGCAATGAAGTCATAACTCCTTTTTGGCTGAACGGTCGAATGACAAGATCGGTGTCGATGCCATCGATCTTTGACAGGTCGACCAGCCCATCGGGCAAAACGGTCAGGGCACCAAACGATACGCCTTTGGATTCAAGAGCAACTTTTACGGGTTCCGACTTTTGCCGTGCGAGTCTCAGAGCACCCGAGCGGATCGCCGCGAGATCTGCGCTCATTTCACGGGCCAGAAGCTCAATCAGACCTGCGCCGAAAAGGTGATTGGTACCGCGTTCATTGGAAAATTGTGGGTCGCTGGTGTCAAAATTGGCATTGGTGAAGCCTTCAGACACAAAAACGTTTGTGACGAAACCACCAGCGCCACCGGGGAGTGGATCATTATGGCACGATGAACAGGCCAAAGAGTCTGGTCCGGAGAGGCGCGCAAACGGCTCGGTGGGCTGATGCCGCACTTTGGTGGGGTCAATTGCCTGAGTTGCTGCTGGTCGGCCAGCCCCGTCTCCAGTGGTGAACTTGGCGACGAACAGGGCCTCTCCCACCTTTAATATTTCTTCCAGTCGTTTGAGACTCAAAAGCCCGGACGGCGCCTGCTCTAAAAAACCAAGCTCCGGTGTGATTTCCGCCCACTCGACCTTGTTAGACGCTGCACTTGCTGTGCCGATAATCACAGCTGCAGCGGCAAACGAGGAAATTAGCTTATTGGTCTTCATTCCGCAGCCTCGTTGGTATGACGCCGACTGGCCACTTCCTGATCTAACGCCATTAGAGCACGGATGGAACAGCCCTCTCGGACCAGAGGGCGCTCGTCGGCAAAACATTCAATTTCGACATCTGTCAGGTCACTGTCGCCGGGCGCTGCTTCCAGCGCTTTGCGGATTGCGGGTTCCATCAGTTCAAACAAAGTGGCCCCTCGGCCAACCAGGACGATTGGGAATCTGTCGACTATTGCGAACAGACTGGCCAATCCGGTGCCTATCGCCGCACCAGCTTCGTGGATGGCGGCTATTGCATTGGGGTCCATTTCTTTAGCAGCGAGCAGCACCTCGGTGAGATCTGTTCGCTCCATCACCCCTGAGGGAGAAACATCGCTGTCATGGCCTTTGGCCCGGCGGCAAATGGCATAGTCACCGGCATAGGCTTCGATACATCCCAGGTTTCCGCATCGGCACAATGCGCCTTCCGGAGTGTAACTCATGTGTCCGAATTCAACACCGGAGGAGCGGGTGCCGTTGATGATGCCACCTCTCAAGAACAGACCCATGCCCACGCCATTGGCGAGCAATACGGCGGCAAAGTTCTCTCCGTATCTTGCAGGGTCGTGCCAATTGAGCGCGCGGGCGATCAACTCGCAGTCATTGGCGACGTGAGCTGAAACGCCAAAGTGGCTTTCCAGCCAATTTCTGACAGGAATATTGGTTTCTGTACATATTGGTGTCCACAGCAAGCGTTCGCCGGCGACATCGGTGACCCCCTGAAAGCCAAGTTCGATGTGGCGCAGGGTTTCCCTGTCTGAATTTGCCCGGTCCAATGCTCCCTCGATGCTGTCAATCAATGCGTCGCGAATCTCGCCGGACGTGATGTCTTCAGTACTGATTTCGAGCGTGTAGACGCTAACCAGATTGCCTGCATAGTCAAACATGGAGGCCGATACGAAATTAAGTTGAAAGTAAACTGCACATACCATTGCCGCACTGGCGTTGATCCCCAATGAAACTTTTGGTCGCCCTCTGCCCGTGGAAGGACGGGCCCTAGTTTCGTTGGTTTCCGGATCAAGTCTGGAAACAATGCCTTCATCTAGCAAATCGGAGGTTATCGCCGATACAGTTGCCGCACTGAGTTTGGTCTCAGCGCTGATTTCCGTGCGTGATACAGTTTTGTTGCGGCGAATCGCGGACAAAACCTGTGCACGGTTGTGTTGGCGCATATCGTCGGACCGAACAATTTTCACCATTTCAACGTCCAAATTTTTCGTACAAAATTTGCGTGACTCGCACTTGGTTCCAAATTCTTCCAAAAAAGAATATAAATATCAATGAGTTGTACTTTCATAACTTTTATGTTGACACAAAGCCCCGATCAAGTCACTATTTTTTTTGAGCCTCGAATTAAATGAGGTTCGGCGGATGATCCGCCGCTGTACTTTGAAATGGTGTTCGCACCGGGAGGAAATCTATGAAAAAATTAACACTCGCCCTGACGGGCGCAGCAATGTTGGCGGCTTCTGTTGCCGGCTCGGCATTTGCTGCTGGCAAAACAATTGGCGTATCCTGGAAGATCTTTCAGGAAGAGCGCTGGAAGCGGGATGAAGCCGTCATCAAGGGCATCGTTGAGGCCAATGGCGACCGCTATATCTCTTCAGACGCGCAGGGCTCTGCCTCAAAGCAGTTGACCGATGTTGAGTCCCTGATTTCTCAGGGTGCAGACGTCTTGTTGATCGTGCCATTCGATTCTGAAGCGATCCTGCCAGCTGTCGACAAAGCGTCGGCCGAAGGCATTCCAATGATCGCCTACGACGTACAGATCGAGCATCCTGATTCACTCTACATCACCTTCGACAATGTGGGTGTTGGCCGTCTGATGGCGAAGACCATGCTGGCCAAAGGTAAAACTGAAGGCAATTTCGCATTCATCAAGGGCGACCAGGGCGATCCGAACGCGACCTTCCTTTTTGAAGGCATCATGGAAGTGCTGAAGCCAAGCATTGATTCAGGTAAAATCAAGAATGTTGGTGAAGCTTTCACAGATGGCTGGAAGCCTGAAAATGCGCAGCGCAACATGGAACAGATGTTGACTGCGAATGACAACAATATTGATGCTGTGATTTCTGAAAACGACGGCATGGCTGGTGGCGCTGTTGCAGCTTTGGCAGCTCAGGGCATGGCTGGCAATGTGCCGGTGACTGGACAGGACGGTGACCTTGCCGCTCTTAACCGCGTTGCTCGTGGTACTCAGCTGGTGTCTGTTTGGAAAGACTCGCGCGCATTGGGTAAAGTGGCTGCTGAAGCTGCACTGATGCTTTCTGAAGGCAAGAAAATGACCGACGTTCCAAACGTTGCTCCATTTTCCGGTGGTAAGCGCGGCGTGACCGTCAACTCCATCCTGCTGGCACCAACGGCTGTTACCAAAGACAATATGAACGTTGTCATTGATGCCGGTTGGATTAGCAAAGATGCTGCCTGTGAAGGCGCTCAGGCTGGCGTGTCTGGCTGCTAGTCAGCGACTTTTGGTAAAATTGATCGGGCGTTTCATGACGTCCGATCCGTTCTGCCCGGGCCGCGCCGCTCTCCCAGTTGCGCGGCCTATTTTTAAAAATTCCAACAATCTGATTAACTGACTGTCCAAGCTGCAGCTGGCCGCGCTGCCTGCATTTTTGATGGTGAGTTCGGGGAGACAAAATAATGTCCGATATACAGCAAGAAGTTGAAGTCAAAGAAAGTGCGCTGGTGAAATTCCTGCGTGCGACAGAAGTCGATACCCGCATGTTGGGGATGATTGCTGCTTTGATGATAATCTGGGTAGGGTTTCATATCTATGGCCAGATATTTAATGGCTATGGCGCTTTCCTGACGTCACGAAACCTCTGGAACCTGTCGGTTCAGACATCATCCATCGCAGTTATGGCAACTGGCATGGTGCTGGTTATTGTAACCCGGCATATCGATCTGTCTGTCGGCTCGCTGCTGGGCGTTACCGCTATGTTGATGGGGGTTATTCAGGCCTGGGTCCTGCCAAAGTATCTTGGTCTCGGTCACCCGATGATCTGGATCATTACTGTGGTATTCGGTATTGTGTTTGGTGCCATGATTGGAGCCTGCCACGGGTTTCTGATCGCCTATCTGGGAATACCCGCCTTTATTGTCACCCTTGGTGGACTGTTATTTTGGCGTGGCTCGGCCTGGTGGGTTGCGCGGGGTGAAACCATTGCGCCGGTTGATCAGACATTTGCCCTGATTGGGGGTGGGCCATACGGCACCGTTGGTGCGACGGGTTCGTGGATATTAGGCATACTGGTTTGTGCGGCCATCGTGCTTGCGCTGTATTCCGGGCGCAAGCAGCGGATCAAGTTTGGCTTTCCTCTGCGGCCCATGTGGGCAGAATATTTGATCGCTGGCATCGGTTCTGCAGTTACTTTGGGTGCAGTTCTGGTGGTGAATTCCTATCCCTGGCCCAAAGGGATCGTGCGTCGCTATGCTGAGGCCAATAATATTGAGGTACCTGCTGAAGGCTTGTTCATCTCGCACGGGTTTGCAATTCCCGTTCTGGTGGCTCTGGCGGTTGGGGTTGGTATGACCTTTCTTGCCACACGTACACGCTTTGGTCGCTATGTGTTTGCCATTGGTGGCAATCCTGAAGCTGCTGAATTGGCCGGTATCAACACCAAGAAAATGACAATGATGATCTTTGCATTGATGGGAGCTTTGACCGGCATCTCTGCCGTAATCGCCAGCGCGCGTCTCAACTCGGCGACCAACGCCCTGGGAGCACTGGATGAACTCTATGTTATCGCTGCAGCCGTCATCGGCGGAACGTCATTTGCTGGCGGTATAGGTACGATCTATGGAGCCATCCTGGGCGCTCTTGTGATGCAGTCTCTGCAGTCGGGAATGGTTCTGGTCGGTTTTGATGCGGCGATTCAGCAAATGGTTGTCGGCGGCGTTTTGGTAACGGCCGTCTGGATCGATACTTTGTATCGTAGAAAATCAGTTTAGGGAGGCAGGAACATGGCTAAATCTGCAACAAAAAAAGCAAAAGGTCCGTCAGCTGATCCCAATGCGGGAAAAACCCCGTTGGTGGAAATGAAAGATATCTCCATCGCATTTGGTGGTATTAAGGCGGTGGATCACGCGTCCTGTGATTTGTATCCCGGCGAAGTCGTCGGATTGCTGGGACATAACGGTGCTGGCAAATCGACCTTGATCAAGATCCTGTCGGGGGCCTATCCCCGCGACAGCGGACAGATCTTTGTCGATGGACAAGAAGCAACAGTGGCCAACCCACGCGATGCAAAAGGCTATGGTATCGAAACGATATATCAGACCCTGGCGCTTGCCGATAACGTGGATGCTGCTGCTAATCTCTATCTGGGTCGCGAACTGCTGACTCGCTGGGGAACTCTTGACGATGCTGCGATGGAGGCAGAAACCCGCAAAGTTATGGGGCGTCTAAATCCCAACTTTCAGCGTTTCAAAGACCCGGTTAAACAACTATCTGGCGGTCAGCGACAGTCAGTAGCGATTGCCAGGGCGATCCACTTTAACGCCCGCATTTTAATCATGGATGAGCCGACTGCGGCCTTGGGTCCACAAGAAACCGAACAGGTGGGTGAATTGATCCATCAGTTGAAAGCTGATGGCATTGGCATATTTCTTATCAGCCATGATATTCACGATGTGTTTGATCTGGCCGACCGTGTCACCGTCATGAAAAACGGTGCGATCGTTGGTTCAGCGCGTACCGAGGATGTGACCAAGGACGAAGTGCTCGGCATGATTATTTTGGGTAAATGTCCCGATGGGGCGATTCCCGGACCGGGTGCCTTGGCTGCCTGAGGGTGACAAGATTAAAGATGGCGAAATGCAATGCATGTGCGTTTCGCCATTTAAGCTTGCCCAAACCGAGACAACACGAGTTGATCGGATGAAGTTCATTTGTGCAGGAGAACAAAGTGACGACAGGATTTTTTGACGGCAGTAGCGGCGACGGCGAGGTTTCAACCATTCCTTTTGAAGGCCCCGACAGCACTAACCCGCTGGCATTTCGCTATTACGACCCCAATGAAGTGGTCATGGGCAAGCGCATGGAAGGCCATCTGAGATTTGCTGCCTGCTATTGGCACAGTTTCTGCTGGCCGGGCAGCGATCCGTTTGGTGGGCTGACATTTGAACGTCCCTGGTGGGAGGACAAATTCAAGGACCCCATGCAGGCGGCCAAGCTGAAAGCAGATGTGGCGTTTGAAATGTTCACGACTTTGGGCGTTCCCTATTACTGCTTCCACGATGCTGATGTGCGGCCTGAAGGTTCAAGCTTTGCTGAAAATACTCGCAATCTGGAAGAAATCGTCGGCTATTTTGAAGAAAAGATGGAACAGACTGGCATGAAGCTGTTGTGGGGAACGGCCAACCTGTTTTCGCAACGCCGCTATATGTCGGGTGCCGCGACGAACCCAGATCCGTCGGTTTTCGCGTTTGCCGCTGCAACGGTGAAAACCTGCATTGATGCAACACATCGTCTGGGTGGTGAAAACTACGTTTTGTGGGGCGGCCGTGAAGGTTATGAGACCTTATTGAACACCGATCTCAAGCGCGAAGATGCGCAGCTTGGCCGCTTCCTCAATCTGGTGGTGGAATATAAGCACAAGATCGGTTTTGAGGGGGCTATCTTGATCGAGCCAAAACCTCAGGAGCCAACCAAACACCAATATGACTATGACGTGGCTACGGTTTATGGATTTCTCCGGCGTCATGGCTTGGAAAATGAAGTCAAGGTCAATATCGAACAGGGGCACGCCATCCTGGCGGGCCATACTTTCGAGCATGAATTGGCCCTGGCTGATGCATTGGGCATATTTGGTTCCATCGACATGAACCGCAACGATTATCAGTCCGGTTGGGACACCGATCAGTTCCCCAACAATGTGCCGGAAATGGCGCTTGCCTATTACCAGATTTTGAAGGCTGGTGGGTTTACGACGGGTGGTACGAATTTTGATGCGAAATTGCGCCGCCAGTCGCTAGATCCAGACGATCTTTTGGCGGCCCATGTCGGTGGCATGGATTGCTGTGCCCGTGGATTGAAAGCAGCAGCTGCCATGATCGAAGACGGTGCGTTGAGCAATCCGCTGGAACAGCGCTACGCAGGTTGGGGCGAGGAATCGGCTCAGAAACTTCTGGCTGGAGAGTGGTCTCTGGATCAGATTGCCGAATGGGTCACCGCCGAAAATGTCAATCCTCAGCCGGTATCGGGCCGACAGGAGCAGCTGGAAAATATCGTGAATCGTTACGTTTGATGTTTGCCGCCAGTGATGGTTCTCAAGTAGATTGAGAAATATGCGGTAGCAAACCGCATTTTCTGACCGATACTTGAACAGGCTTAACATGGGCACCGTAACAATTTCTCTTCAGCGAAAGTGGTTCGCTGAGTTCATCGGCACGGCGTTCCTGCTCGCAACCGTGGTCGGCTCGGGCATTATGGCTGAGCAACTGGCCGGTGGGAATGTTGCTATCGCGTTGCTCGGCAATACGCTTCCCACTGGCGCCATTCTTGTCGTGCTGATCACCATGTTGGGGCCGATCTCAGGGGCTCATTTTAACCCTGCGGTTTCGGTCGTGTTTGCCTTGCGCAAAGAGCTGCCCTGGGACCAATGCGGCATCTATATACTGTTTCAGATTATCGGCGGCATTATCGGGGTGTGGGCGGCCCATCTGATGTTTGATGACACGCTTCTGCAATTTTCCTCCAAGGTCCGCACGGGTGGTGCACAATGGTTTGCAGAGGGTGTTGCAACCTTTGGGCTGGTATTCACGATCCTTGCGACGCTGAGGGCGCGTGCGGATGCCGTGGCCATGGCGGTTGGGCTTTATATCACAGCTGCTTACTGGTTCACGGCCTCGACGAGTTTTGCAAATCCCGCTGTTACCATCGCGCGTGGATTGTCGGATACATTCGCCGGGATCAGGCCGGTTGATGTCCCGGCATTTGTTGCAGCTCAACTGGTGGCAGGAGTGCTAGCCTGGCTGATATGCAATTGGCTGTTGCAGGACCACAACGGGGAGCCAAGCGGATGACCATTGTTATTCATCACAATCCCGATTGCGGGACCTCCAGAAACGTACTGGCGATGATCCGGGAATCCGGTGAAGAGCCTGTTGTTATTGAATATCTGCAAACCGGCTGGACCCGCCCGCAATTGCAGGCATTGTTTGCCGCTGCTGATCTGACCCCCCGGCAGGCCCTGCGGACGACAAAATCGCCAGCAGAAGAGCTTGGCCTGCTTGATCCTGCCGTCAGCGACGAGGCATTGCTGGATGCAATGCTGGAGCATCCGGTTCTTGTCAATCGTCCAATCGTCTGCTCACCCAAGGGAGTTGCCCTGTGCCGGCCATCAGAAACTGTGTTGCCTTTGCTCGCAGACCAATCGACAGAATAGTCCCGGCAAAGGCCCCAACAGTCAGTTTGAACTATTGATCCGGGCATGGACTGCCCGGTCAGCCCTTTGGCAAGTCTTTCGATGATTCAATGACCGAGCCCAGCAATCCATAATCGATGGCTTCGTCAGTGGTCAGCCAGAAATCACGGTGCGTGTCCTTGCTGATTTTCTCGCGGGTTTGGCCAGTAGCTTCTGAAAACAGTTTGTCAAAGCGTTCACGCATCTGGCGGATTTGCTCAGCCTGGATCTCGATATCTGAAGCCTGGCCACCGACACCACCACTTGGTTGATGCAAAAGAAAACGCGTATTCGGCAAGCAAAATCGGTTCTCTTTTTCAGCGGAAATGAAGATCAGGGCTCCAGCACTGGCGACCCAGCCGCTGCCGATGCAGCGCACAACGGGCGTGATAAATTTGGAAATGTCATGAACCATGTCACCGGATTCAACATGCCCACCTGGCGAAGATATAAACAGATTGATCGGGTCGTCACTGATTTCTGCCAGAGCAAGAAGTTGAGTTGCGACATTCTTCGCTACCTTGTCGTCAATGGTTCCGGTCACCAGCACATTGCGGCTGTTGAACAGAAGTTCACCGGCCTTGCTTTGATCGTCTTTTTCCTTCTTGGGGCTATCCGCCATTTGTGGTCCTTCCGTTTGGCCATTTCACCGGTGCGAATCGTTTGTGCGGTCAGGTGATTTGTGCAGCAATTTGAGTCGCCAAGAAATAGGTGATGTGGTGCGGTTTGTGAAGGCATGGAGCCGATTTCAATGGTACTTGGTGACCCGCCGTTTGGAACAAGAGAGAGATTGACGATACTGGGCAATTCGAGAGCTAAGGATTTTGCCAGATTTGCTGACCTAGCAGGGTGAGAGCTGTTACGATATTTTCAAATGCTCGTTTTGCGCGACCAACCGAATGGCGGGCGAGCAAATAGGAATGAACAAGTCCTGTTTCCTCAAAAAACTGTGCTTTACCACCCGCCTGAACGATTTTTGCGCAATAATTGAAACCATCGTCGCGCAGCGGATCGCATTGTGCCGAAAAGACAATTGTAGGGGGTAAATTGGTGAGATCAGCGTCATAGAGAGGAGACAGCTCTTTTTGGCTCCACATGGACAGATCGCCGCCGGTTCTCATTTTGGCGTAGTAAATCATCTCATCAGTGGTCAGCATCGGGGCTTCGGCATGTTCCAGATAGGAGCCCTTGGTCCAATCACTCCCAAGCGTTGGATACACCAACACCTGCCCAACAGGTTGACGCACCTCCTGTCTGCTTGCATGCGCAAGTGCAGCGGCAAGGTTTCCTCCTGCGCTGTCACCCAACAGGATTATTGGCTTTTGGGACTGGTTGATCAGGTGGCGATAGGCTGCCACGACATCGTAATAATCTGCTGGAAATATGTGTTCCGGCGCCAGTCGATAGTCAATTGCGGTGAGGTTGAAGCCCGTGGCCTTGCAAATCTCTGCACAATAGCTGTCGTGGCTGTGCAACCCACCAACTACAAAACCTCCCCCGTGAAAATACAGGATTTGGGCATTTTCGTTGACATTGTCTTCGCGGCTGTAAGATCGACAAGGAATATCATGTTGCGGACCCGCTATTGTGATGTCTTGAGTTTCAACTTCATTGGGAAATTTGGCGGCAAATGCCTGGCATAGATCATCGTAAACTTCCCGTTGCCTCGCGATTGGAAAATTAACGGCTTCCGGTGGATACCAGTTCTGGGTTTTTTTAATGAATGCCCAGGTTTCAGCGTCGATCAGGTGCGTGTATTTATTGGGAAAGAGCATAGGCGCGTCCCTTGGCAAATCTTTGATATCGGAACGGCTCTGGATCAACGCAAGGTTGTTCTCCGCAGACAATCTCGGACATCAGACGGCCAGCCCCGGGGCCAAGCCCAAATCCGTGACCAGAAAATCCGGTTGCTATGAAAAAACCTTCAAGTTCATCGACTTGGGAGATTACGGGTACGACATCAGGAGTTACGTCGATAGCACCGCCCCATTGTTCCGTAATCTGAACCCCATTGAAAACCGGAAGGGCTTTTTTCAATGCGTGGAGACATGCCGTTTGTATTGATGAATTGGGTTGCGGGTCCAGAATGCGAACCAGCTCAAATGGGCTGATCTCGTCCTCCCACCAACGCCGTTTTAGACGGGCTTCGTCGAGGAAACGCTGGCCAAGGCGGATTTTATAATCCCGCCATTCATCCCTGAGCAGCGGCCAGTAATCAGGCAGCAGTCTAAAACTGTCTGGCATGATATCAGCAACGCTCAAAGTTCCGTGGGCCAGCGTATAGCCGCCGTCGATCCGTTTGCGTATGGCAAAGTCCTCCACGGATACCGAGGTATCAACTCCGGTCTTTATCGGCTCGGTCCGCATCACCGAGTTGATGACGGTCAATTGGGGAAGGGCGATGCCGATATTGTGGCAAAAACGGCGGGACCAGGCTCCTCCTGTCAGCACGACATTGTCGCAGGCGATTTCACCCTGTTCAGTGATCACGCCGCTTACTTTTCCCGCTTGCCGCACCAGCGTACGAACTGCACAGTTTTGTAGAACGATAACTCCCGTTCGCTGGGCAGCACGAGCCATTGCGGGAACTGCGAGCGTCGGTTCCGCGCGGCCATCGTCCGGCGTATACAACCCACCCAGCCATTTCACTGCAGCATCTGGTGTGAACTGATGTGATTCAGCTGGTGAAATCATGCGTGACGACAGGCCAAATTCACTGGCATAATTGTCAAACCAATTTTGACGTTTTTCCAATTGGGATTGAGTGTCGCACAGATAAACGATCCCACACTCCCGGTATCCGACATCCTCTCCGGTCAACTGGTGCATCTGGCGCCAAAGCTGCATGGAAACCTGCATCAGCGGCAATTCTCGCGGATCACGCCCCATTTGCCGGCACCAGCCCCAGTTGCGGCTGGATTGTTCACCCGCGACAATGCCCTTTTCACAAACAGCCACACGCAAACCGCGTTTCGACAGCTCAATTGCGGTTGATATTCCGGCAATGCCGGCACCAATGATAACGACATCTACTCTTTTGGGCTGGTCTTGAATGTCAGGAACAGGGGTGGGTGCAGGCATGTTTGTCGGCGTAATGGAATGAACAAAGACAAACCCCATCAGGAATTTACCTTGTAATCAAGCCTCCAATTGCCGAACGTGCTTGGAGTGTGCGGTTCGATTATGAGCCGCTTGGCGGAAGCGGTGTTTCACCCAGATGGTCGCGTTTGATCCATACCCGAGCACCTGTCGCGCCTGCCACTGCAGCAGAAGTCGAGCCTGCGGGTAAACGCAACCACGATCCGGATTCAAATGCCTCTCCAGCTTCCTCGAATGACCCTTCGAGAACCAGAAGTTCCAACCCCTGTTGGGAATCCAGATTAATGCGAGAATTTGGCCGCCAACGTTCCAATACAACATCTTCTCGACCGTCATTAAATAGAGGCATTACTTCGACGCCAATACTGTCCTTATCCGACAGGAACTTCATCTTGTTGGTGTCAATGCGCGAATGGGTGCGATCTTGCAGATCAAACTGCCACAGTTTGACAAATATGATGCAGCCGGGTTCCGAGCCAGGAGTGTGGCTGGATTGCGGTGGATTGCGGATATAGGTGCCGGCCGGGAAGTCCCCATGTTCGTCTTGAAATACGCCCTCAAGTACGAAGAATTCCTCGCCACCGGTATGGACATGCGGAGAAAACTGGCTGTTGGGTGCATAGCGCACGATAGAGGTTGCCCGGGCTACTTCGTCCCCAAGCCGATCCAGCATTCGGCGATCGACACCCGGCATGGGAGATTCAATCCACGGCATTGAAGAGGAGTGCACCGCGCACCGCGCGTCAAAATCAGCATTCAGTTCCACGACATGATCCTTGATGATCGGCCCGGTTGGGATGGCCTGAGAGATTGTACGTCATTAATCTGGGACGACTGGGTATTGAATTCAAGCAGAGCTCAGGACAATGCTTTGATCTCAATAATTTGCAGGAGAATCGTCTAACGAGCTGCCCAATTCATGCCTCGCTGGAACATGGTTCGCATTTCTGGCACGGAAAACTCGTCTGCTGTATGCCCCAGGGCGCTATAGAAGACCCGCCCCGCACCATGGCGACGCTTCCAGATCACCGGCATGACTACGTCCCTGGTCCAATCGGCATGCTCACCGCTAAAAGTTGTTGTAGCGAGTATTTTGTTCGCCGGGTCGACATGCATATAATATTGTTCTGAGTGATAGTCGAAATCATCAATACCCCTCGTGATTGGGTCATGTTGGTCAATGATGTTGACGCGGTAGTCGATAATATCGCCCGGATGAGCAACCCATTGTCCCCCGACCATGAATTGATAGTCGACCGCGTTTCGAAATGAATCTCCCATGCCACCGTGAATGCCAGCCAACCCGACGCCAGATTGAACTGCGGCAGTCAGATTGTTGACTTCATCTTCCTTGATTTCCGATTGAGTGATGATGGGAACGATCAGATTCAGTTTGTCGAGTTCCGGATTCGCGAATGCCTCCGTGGTTGCAGAGATTTCCACTTCGAAGCCGTCTTCTTTCAACATGGTGGCAGTTACCTGGGCAGCGGCCTCGGGCGTGTGCCCTTCCCAACCGCCCCATACAATGAGAGCTTTTTTCATCTGAGATATCCCGTCCAACTTGATTCAATAATTATTCTGCCATGGTCAATGGCTCGTTCCCACTATTCAAAGAGCATTGAAATGCAGCGGTGTTCAACATGCCAACATAATCCGAAATGTTCTTGTACAGGCCGGAAATTAGGCACTTTACACCCATTCCCCCGATAATCCCCTGAATTTCTACAGATCTCCAACAAGCGCTGAGAAATCATCTATCGTAGCTTTGGTTCAACAATAATTGGACAATCAGGAAGGATTGAGATCATGACTATTGCAGCAAATATCGAACCCGAAACCGCGCAGGACTCCGAATTTGTCCAGTTCTGGAACACAGTTCTTGCGCCAAAGTTCATCAAATTCAAACATATTCTGGTTGATGGCCTGTCGCATCACAGTGCAGCAGTATTTCCAACTTTGCCAGTTCGGGCAGGTGACCGGGTGTTGGATGTAGGTTGTGGTTTTGGCGATACTGCCATGCTGTTGGCTCGTCGGGTGGGTCTCAGCGGCTCCGTTGTTGGAGTGGATTGCTGCGATGCCTTTCTAGATTATGCCAAGCAGGAGGCAGAAGCCAAGCGGATTGAAAATGTTGAATTCATGCGAGGCGATGCTGAAGTAGCATTGCCACAGGCCCAGTTTGATTTTGTCTTCGCCCGGTTCGGTACCATGTTTTTTGTAAATCCGGTTGCCGGGCTGCGCAACATGCGCAAAGCGCTCAAGCCGGGCGGGCGTATGGTTCATATTGTTTGGCGCAATCGCGCCGATAATCCGTGGCTATCAATGGCCAAAGACGTGGTGCTTGACTATTTGCCTCAACCTGGAGCCGATGCTCTGACATGTGGCCCCGGTCCATTTTCAATGTCAGATCCTGAAACAGTCACGGCGATGATGAAATCTGCTGGTTATGAGGATATTGAACTTACACGGGTGGACTCACCGGTACTCGTGGGCAACGATGTGAAAGACGCCATAGCATTTCAACTGGCGATCGGGCCAGCTGGGGAGGTTTTTAGGGAAGCCGGCGACAAAGCAGAAGCTATGCGCGAGCAGATTGAAGCAGCGCTTGCCGATGCGATAAACGAGCAGAAGATCTCGTCTGACGGCATTGTCATGGACAGTTCGTCCTGGGTCATCAGCGCCACCAACCCAATTAGATCTACAAACTAAGGAGAAGAAAATGAGCACTCAAGACGCAACACGTTTGTCCTTTGACAAGCCAGGTCGTGGCCGAGTTTACGACAGCATTCTGGAAACAATCGGAAACACGCCTCTGCTTCGTATCGGAAAATTGGCCGCTGAACGAGGATGTCAGGCGGAAGTGCTGGCGAAACTTGAATTTTTCAACCCCATCGCCAGCGTCAAGGATCGCATTGCCGTGGCGATGTTGGAAGCGATGGAAGCCGATGGCACAATCGGACCGGGCAGTGTAATTGTTGAACCGACCTCCGGAAACACCGGGATCGGGCTGGCCTTTGCCTGTGCGGCGAAGGGATACAGATGTATTTTGACCATGCCAGACAGTTTTTCCATCGAGCGGCGCAAGCTGATGAAATTCCTCGGTGCGGAACTGTATCTAACGCCTAAGGAAAAAGGTATTGGCGGCTCCATCGACAAAGCCAAGGAGATTATTGCAGCGACTGACAAGGCGGTGATGCCCTGGCAGTTTGGTAATCCGGCCAACCCCGATATTCATCGAAGAACAACGGCGGAGGAAATCTGGCGCGACACGAATGGTGTCATAGATGCAATTGTTCTTGGAGTTGGCACGGGCGGTACTTTGACCGGTGTTGGTGGCCTGCTGAAAGAACGCAAACCTGATTTGAAGGTCATTGCTGTTGAACCGGAGAACAGCCCTGTTCTTTCGGGAGGAACCCATTCTCCCCACATGATTCAGGGCATCGGAGCAGGATTTGTCCCGGACGTTCTGGATACCGATTTGATTGATGAAGTGATATTGGTCAGCAATGAAGAGGCCATGGATACAGCCCGCCGTCTTGCCGTTCTGGAAGGTGTTCCTGGTGGCATTTCGTCGGGTGCAGCACTGGCAAGTGCCATGAAAATTGCCGCGCGTGACGATATGAAAGGCAAAACAGTTGTAACGGTGCTGCCTAGTTTTGCCGAACGTTATGTTTCAACGGCTCTGTTTGACGGTCTTGTCGAGGACTAAGTTCTTATTCGACCAACGGTCAGTAACACTACATTTCCAGAGGGCGCGGTTTTAATAACTGCGCCCTTGTTATTTGAACCGTGCTAATTAGTCGTGTTTCCACTCGCTACTCATCAGTGCACGCCAGCCAGTTCCAATCCTTTGATATACAACTCAATCTGGTCTTTGCGCTTGAGGTAAAACAAATGTTCGCGGGCAAACTCCAGTGAGAACTCCGGTTTCACATCTTGCAATTTTTTCATGGCTTGGCCGGCCTGCGCTTCATCTCCAAGATGGCCGAGCGCCGACACAAGGTGGGCCCGCGCCCAATATTGGGCGTTGGGTATCTGGACTGACTTGCGTGCCCAGGTAACGGCGTCCTGATACTCGCCGCGAAACAGGTGGGCCAGTGAACGGTAGGAATAAAACGCCCATCTGAACGGATCGTGCGGACTTAAACGGATGGCCACTTCGAAATGTTCAATGGCTTCATCCAGACGTCCTTCATAGGCAAGTGAGTCTCCCAGGCCGCAATAGGTGACTGCGAGACACGGGTTTAATTCCAGCGCGTGTTCCAGCGCATCAATTGCCAGATCATATTCTCGGCGAGCGAGATAGACCCGGCCAATCGTGAAAAAGCTGCTGGCATCCTGGTCGTCGAGCTCAATTGCGCGTTTGGCTGCTTGCAAGGCCTCATCCATGCGATCTTGGTTGGGGCTGGCGTCAAAATAAACCATGCCCAATACGATCGCATAGGCCAGCCGTGAATGAGCGCTGGCAAAATCCGGATCCATTTCCAGTGCTTCGCGGAGTAGTTCCTGAGACTTGAGGTTGGCCTGGGGGGTAAATTTGTAGAACTCGGCCACCCCCATTTGATAAATATCCCAGGAACCCCAGTTTTTGCGGGGCGTTTTTTCAGCCTTGCGTTGTTCGTTAAGACCAAGCTCAGCCTCCAGGCGCGCGGTGACCGTTTCAGCAATTTCATCCTGCAATTCAAAAATGTCGACCAGGTCTCTATCGAAGCGCTCAATCCACACGCTGATTTCGGATTCCGCTTCAACCACTTGCACTGAAATTCGCACCCGGCTTCCCGACTTGCGCACGCTGCCGGTAACGATGTAATTGGCATCCAGTTTTTGCCCGATGACCCTGATGCCATCCGTGTTATTTCGAAATGCAAATGCCGAATTGCGGGCGATGACGGTCAGCCAACGGTTTTTGGAAAGCGCGGTAATTATGTCCTCGGTAATGCCATCGGACAAATAATCTTCCGAGGGATCGCCACTAAGATTGGACAAAGGCAGTACCGCAACAGACGGTTTGACCGTAACCGCCTTCAGCGACTTTTCTTCAAACGAATTATCAGGGGAGGGGGTACCGACAGGCTCCCGATCCTTAACGTCGGCAACAAACCTGAACCCCCGGCCATGCAGCGTGCGAATGGTGTGTTGGGAGGTGCCATCATCGCCCAAAACCTTTCGGGCGGCCTTGATCTGGCTGCTCAATGCTGCGTCTGAAACAATTCTGCCGTTCCAGATCTTGGCGAAAATTTCGTCCTTGCTAACCGTGCGGCGTCGATTTCTTGCAAGGTAGCAAATTAGATCAAAAACCTTCGGTTCGACGGCAATTTGTTGGTCAGCCTGAAGAAGCTCATACCGATCCAGATCGATCTTGAAATCACCAAACAGGATCGTCTGACCGTTCGGATCCTGACCGCCTTGCCCGAGGTCAACCTGGAACACTTCAACCGGACGATCAATATTCTTCAGTGACTGCATGCCCATTGAGACAAAGCTGACGGGAAGTCGGTCTCCAATGTGATCGTGGACTTGCTTGGACAAAACAATTGCCCCCGGATCAGCAATACTTTCTAGACGAGCCGCTACATTAACCCCGTCACCGTAGATATCGTCGCCCTCGACAAGAACATCGCCGACATGCATTCCAATACGCAGCTTTAACCCCTGCTCCTGGAAATCGGACCTGCCGACCTGGGATTGGACGTCGATGGCGCATTGTAACGCACCAACAACACTGGGAAACTCAGCTAAAGTGCCGTCACCAATCAGCTTAATAACGCGGCCTTCGTGTTGGCTGATTGCGGGGTCCACAATGTCGCGGCGCAGTTGTTTCAACTGTACCAGCGTCGTCTCCTCGTCATGTTCCATCAGGCCGCTATAACCAACAACGTCCATTGCCACGATGGTTGTGAGTTTGCGTTTCATTTGCGGCTTCCAAACTTCCGGTCAGGCGGTTGTTATATCAGACCTGCGCAAATTGGAATAATGGATAATTGCGGTCCAGCGCAGGCGTCTGGTTCCAATCGGAAATTTGAACGGTGTTCGGCGTGATACTGCGGTTTCAGATGCTCTCGTCGTCGAGTATCCAGGCGCGGTTATGCATCAGATATTCGATCATAGTGGTTGCGGATTTAGGAAGTTCTCGACCGATTTTTTGCGCGATACATAAGTCGCGACTGAACTCCAGGTCCAAGTTTAGTCGGCTAAACTTGCCGGCGCCCACTTCCGCCTGAACATTGTCAAGTTCTGCAATCAATATGTAATCTGTGGCGGCGCAAATGTCTTTGCAGATTTTCAGATCATCACTGGCTATCCGCATCAACGGCTCTGTGGTTCCGTCAATTCCAAGTTGAACTTCAAGTTTTCTTTTGATGCTGGGAGTTACATTCAAGGATACCAACCCATAGGAATGGGCCAATCTAAATGTCGGAACATCACAATCCAATATTGGATGATCGGGGCGGCAAAAGAAACTGCCGCGTTGATGACCCCAAACTTGTGTACTAATATCTTCTCTTTGCGCTGCCGTTTGGGCATCGCAAATAGTGAAGTGATCGAGTTCATCCGATAACCGGTTGAGGATGTGAGCGGAACTGAAAACGGCTACTTCAAAACTCAGCTTTGGATGAAGTTTGCTGAATGATGATAAAGCTCTTCCACCAATGTTCTGGGCCACCGTCGTCGCCATGCCGATCGACAGGTGGCCGCCAACACCCAATTGCAGGTTTTTCACGCCGGTTTCAAAATTCTGAGCCTCAGCCAACAGCCGGTTTGCATGTTCCAATACGCCGCCACCAAAAGGGGTCAGTTTCACAGAGCGGCTGGAACGGTCAAACAAAAGCTCAGCCAAATCGGTTTCCAGCGCCTTTATGGAGTGGCTCATGGCGGGTTGAGACAGGTGAGCTCTCTTGGCTGCCTGATGGTAGTTCAACTCTTCTGCGACCAGTTGAAAATTCTTCAATTGTTTTAGATTCATTTGGTTGCCGCATCATCGGACTAAATCGGGCAGATTTGCCAAATACGCTACTTTTGATTAGCAAAACTTATTAATATGATCAATAATAGTAACTACTCAGCTACCCTATTTCTGCTGCCATTAGGTGCGACAATTTGATTCATGGCGCATATTTGAGGTTCCACTTTTTTCATTTTGGTGTTTGACTGCGAGGATGAAACTCGAAAATCTGACACCTGAAATTCTTGCTGATTTCTCAAAATCAGAACTGATTGATGTGGTTATGGCTCTGGTGGGTCAGGTTGTCTAACTCAAAGAACAAAATGCGCAGCTTTTGGAGGTGAACGCTCGGCTCCTGAAGGAAAACGAACAACTCAGGAAAGACAACGAGCAACTTAGAGAAGATAATGCGGTTCTTAGGCAGCGTGTTTCAGATCTTGAGCGTCGTCTGGGATCGAACAGTCGTAATAGCAGCAAACCACCTTCGAGCGACGGACTGGCAAAGCCGTCTAGCGATAAGAAACGGCGGACCAAAAGTCAGCGGGGCAAGTCAAATCGAAAGCCTGGCGGCCAACCCGGACATCCCGGCAACACACTGAAACAGGTTGAGAACCCAGACGAGATCACCAGTCATTTTCCGAACCAATGCCAAAACTGTCAGGCCGCGCTTTCGGCGGAGGATACCATAGGTTCTGCGTGCAGACAGGTGTTTGGCCTCAAACCTCCACCGCCGCTTTATGTGACCGAGCATCGTGCGCATATTTGCCAATGCCAGCATTGCGGTGCAAAAACCCGCGCCGATTTTCCTGAAGGGGTAACATCACCCGCCCAGTACGGCGATGAAATAGGGGCGTTGGCCGCCTATTTACAGACGCAGCACTGCATTCCCCAAAATCGCCTGGCGCAGGTTTTTGCGGACATTTTCGGGGTCACAATCACATCGGCAACCCTTTCCAGTCTGGTTGCCAAAAAGGCCGAGCAGATGCTCTGTTTAGCTGAGGCGGTGAAGAACCTGCTGTCCGGGCCTCAAACGGCAGTGAAGCATCTGGATGAAACGGGGTTCAGGATTGGTGGCAGAACGCGCTGGCTTCATATGCTATGCTCCACCGCTCTAAGCCACCTTCGGCTCGGAACTGCGCGAGGTGAAGTGCCACCAGAACTGGCGGGAACGGCAGTGCATGACTGTTTCTCTTCCAACTGGGCAGTGGAAAATGTGACCCATGGATTGTGCAATGCCCACATCTCCCGCGAATTGGAGGCATTGACCGAATATGAAAAAGAAGCTTGGGTGCCGGACATGAAAGCCATTCTGCTCGACGCACTGAAGCTCACGCATGTCGCGCGAATCCAAAATCGGAGCGCGGTCAGCCCGGAGGCAATCACGGATATCGAGCGGCGATTTGATGCCTGTTGCGAGCGTGCTATCGCGTTCCACGAGGCCCAACCGCCTCTCGCGCGCCCAACGAAAGGCAAGAAGCGGGGTCGCCCGAAACGGCGGATTGGGCACAATCTCGCTTTGCGACTCCAAACGCATAAAGCAGCGGTTTTGCTCTTTCTCAATGATCTGCGCGTTCCCTACACGAACAACGAGGCAGAGCGTGATCTCAGAATGACGAAAGTTCGACAAAAGGTCTCGGGAAGCTTTCGAACAGAGGCTGGTGCCGAGAATTTCTGCACTTTACGAACGGTCATTGAAACGGCGCGAAAACAAGGTTGGGACATCCTGAAAACCTTGAAAACCGCGCCTGATCAGCTCATCCTCAACCTCAGACCCGTCTGATGGGCCGTCTATAAAAGCATCAGGTTGGGGTAGCTGGGTAGTTACGATTAATCAATTATAGAAAATATGATATATTATTCGTGTGGCTGACTATTATTTGAAAACCAGAATGACCGCAGCCTTCAGCTTCGTAAATCAACTTTGCCCCGTATTTCCCCATTGGGGGTCAACTTCTAGCGCAACGAGAGTTCCTTGAATGACTGCTTTTCCCATTTGCAGGTAGCATAAAAAACTTATCCTTGGCCGTGGTCCAATACTTCGGCTTCCCATTTTTCCCAAAAAATTTTCAACAGCTCCGCTGGCAACACGGCTACGTCGAGATTACCTTCTTTTACCCAAGTAATACCCCAACCGCCTTCGGCGCGTGGCTTCTGCATTTTTTCAAGATCCCCACACAATTTGTCGAGGTTGTCATATTTGGGTTCATCAATTTTGACATTCTCAACAATCTTTTTCAGTTCGCTGTGCCTCACTCGTTTAACTTGCATTAGAAGCGAGATGTTCGCGATTGGGTGCAAGTCTGGAGCATTGGTCTGGTACGCAATCAATGTTCTCAATACTAGGGTTTCAATAGCGTAAAGGGCCATGTCACCTGATTGACCAAACGCTGGTTTGATTGATTTTAGTTTTTCCCAATCAAGCAAAGACACCATCACAGTTCCCGTGAAATCTGAACATAATTTTCAAGTAAATAATATAAATTCGCAATCAGTGCTGTGTACACGGCAGAATTATTTATTGTTATCGATTAAATTATTACGTGAATTATATGATTATTTTTAATCCAGAATATATCCCCCCAAAAAACTTATCCCCGCCCTCAGCCCCGATGGTATCCTCGCCTCACATTCCCCGTTCGGCGGTGTTTCCGGGACGTCGTTTTCATGGGGGGTGTCGGTGCCCGGTGGCTGAGGTTTACGTGACCCGCGCCGCCGGGAGGCGCATGTTGGCTTTGTCCGTGCTCCCCAGCGGTGGATGACCTTCGGGTCCAAGCCGCTGGAGTAAGGGGTTCCGCACCTGGGGCGATGACCCTGTAACTGTGCTTAAGCCTCCACCAAGTGGTTTCAAATCCACCTCTGCTGGTCGGACAGGTGAAGTTAAAAGCCATAACCGCCTGCGCTTCCGTGCAGCAGGTTGGGTTGTGCCACAAGGGGCGCGGTCTACAGATCGCAAACCCAAGAGCCGAAATGGGTGCTTTCAGGCATCACTACAAACGTAACGGACTGGTGCCTGGAAGCATCCTCTCCGAGCCGGGAATGTTGCGGCATTCTCGGTAATTGTATCTCCTTCAAGACCCAGACGCGGAAATCGCGGGCGTGGGAACGGCTCGGTTCGGGTTCGCGGCTTTGCCGCTTGCGCTCACGCAGATGGCTGCGCCATCGCTCCGCGGGGGCGGGGCTGACCGCCCCGGACACCTCTTCGGTGTCTTGATACGGAGGGTTCAGAGCTAGGGAATGCGGGGATAAGTTTTTGGCGTCGCCGCGCGGCGACGCGCGCCGATGGTTGCCGTATAGGCGGCGAAGAGCCGCCCGCGCCTGATGGCGCGCCCCCGCGGAGCGAAGGGCATAGGCACGTTAGTGCCGGAGCCCGACAGCGTGAGCGCAAATAAAAACCTCGCGCAAACCATACTCCCGCGCTAATAAAAACCCCGCACAAACGATGTTGGCGGTCGGCGCTGGACGGAATAGAGTGGATCAACGAACGGGTTATAAGCACTTGAGGAGATATGTCTCATGAACCAGGTCATCGAAGAATTTGTCGCCGCCGCGAGGAAAGCTGCCGTCGATCCTGAACCGACAAAGGCCGTGCGCCAGGTTTTGATGAATGCTCTGGCCGACCCGGAACCGATTGCCGATGCCATCGCGGCGACGGAAGAAAACGAGATCCTGCTGCATGAGGATGATACCGTCTCAATCTGGACCTGCCGGTTTCAACCGGATCAGATTGTCCCGCCGCACGAACACAAGATGGATGTTCATATTGGTGTATTCCGGGGGGCTGAAAACAACATTCTGTTTCGGCGCGATGCGGGCGAATTGAAAAAGGCGAAGAATAAGATTGTTGGTCGGGGAGAGGTGTTTTCGCTCGGTGCCGATGGCATCCACTCGGTCACCGCTGATGGCAGTGAACCCAGTCTGGCCCTGCATGTTTACATCGGGCCGCTGATGCAGGTGGACAGGAACCTGTTTGACTGGACCACCGGCGATGCGGTGGAATTCACCATGGAAAACTTTCACAAGATGACGCGGCCCGCAGCAGATCTTGATCTGATTTGACGATCCGGCAATTTTTTAATGCAGGGTGTTGGACAGCGAAAATCCCGCCCGGCGGTTACCTGCCGCCGCCGCCCGGGGAACGGGCGAGGAAGGCGAGGCGTTCAAACAGGTGCACGTCCTGTTCGTTTTTGAGCAGGGCGCCATGCAGTTTGGGCAGCGCGTTGGTTGCCTTGTCGCGCAGGGTCGCCGGGTCAACATCGTCGGCGACCAACAGGCGAATCCAGTCGAGAGCTTCAGACGTAGAGGGTTTCTTTTTCAGCCCCGGCGTGTCGCGGATTTCATAAAACTGCGTCAGCGCTTCGCGCACCAGGTTCTGTTTGATGCCGGGATAGTGGACATCAACGATCTGGTTCAGCACGTCGGCCTCGGGAAACGCAATATAGTGGAAGAAACAGCGGCGCAGAAATGCGTCGGGCAGTTCCTTTTCATTGTTGGATGTGATGATGACGATGGGCCGGTTTTGGGCGGCGATGGTTTCATCGAGCTCGTAGCAGTAGAACTCCATCTTATCGAGTTCCTGCAACAGATCGTTGGGGAATTCGATGTCGGCCTTGTCGATCTCATCGATCAGCAGGACGGTTTTCTGGTCCGCCTCGAAAGCCTCCCACAATTTACCCTTCTTGATGTAATTGCCGATGTCGTGAACCTTTTCCTCCCCCAACTGGCTGTCGCGCAGGCGTGAAACGGCGTCATATTCATACAGGCCCTGCTGCGCCTTGGTGGTGGATTTGACGTTCCATTCCAGCATTGGCAGATCGAGAGAATCGGCAATCTGCCTGGCCAGTTCGGTTTTGCCGGTGCCCGGCTCGCCCTTTACCAAAAGGGGGCGTTCAAGGGTAATGGCGGCGTTGACGGCGGTGGTCAGGTCGGGGCCTGCGACATAAGAAGCGGTGCCGGTAAATTTCATGGAGTGGTTCATTCGATTGCACAATTTGGCGGCTATTTAGGGCAGCATCGGTGCAAAGAGCAATGTCTGAAATAAATACAGCTTGAATCTTTTCTTCCCCAACGTCATGTATGGAGGACAGATGCTGTGGCTGGACGCATCCTGGGCAAACTTACCAGCTGAAAAATATTCAAACGCCCAATCAAGTAGGAGATTGTAATGTCAATATTGAAACGCGGCCTGAAGGGCGCTCCGGTGAAACGCCTGCAGGAAGCTCTGGGTATCGGGGCTGATGGGGATTTCGGTCCTGGCACGGAACGGGCAGTGAAGGAATATCAAAAGGCCCACGGCCTGGCGGTTGACGGCATTGCCGGCCCGGACACGTTTACGGCCATGGGATTGCATGAGTTGGTATTGCTGCGGGTCGGATCACGAGGATCGACCGTCAAGTCGATGCAGGCAGATCTTGGCATTGATGCGGATGGCCGATTTGGACCAGGAACCAAGAAGGCAGTGATAGCGTTTCAGGAAGCCAATGGGTTGACGGCGGACGGCATGGCTGGCCCCGCAACGCTGTCGAAGATGAAGTCATTTGCTGCGGTTGTTACAGAGGACGTGATCCAAAAGGCTGAAGTCACGGCAGAGGAAGAGCATTTTGACAGTGAAGATCTTCCTGAAATCGATGGAGCTGAGGCGGTAAAAGGATCCAGCGAAGCCGCACCGAAGAAATCCGTTTGGGGCAAAATCAAGGGCTGGTTCAGCTAATCTGACGGCACCGATTTGTTAAAGACAATGGCTGGCAACAAGTGTGTTGCCAGCTTTTTTTATGGGACCGGCAAGCCGGGTCGATAAGCAAAAGCGATGCGCGTATTCATATTATTGTCACCTTGTCGGTGCGTGTTACGGCTTGCCACTTTAGATTTTGAGACATATTTAAAAGATAGTGGCCGAACCCCATTTTTGAGCATGAACAGGAACCATCATGGCGCTTGATATTGACGCAGTTCTTGATCGCCGCAAATTGCGACGAAAATTAACATTTTGGCGGGTCGCTGCCCTGCTGGTATTGATTATCGCCATTGTTGCCACACTGGCTGCATCCGGGGCGTTGAATGGGGTGACAAAACCCGGTGAACATATTGCACGTGTGTCGATATCTGGGACGATATATGAGGATCGTCATCTGCTAAATATGTTGGATAGGATCAAGGACGACGAAGACGTTAAGGGTGTCATTTTGTCGATCAATTCGCCCGGTGGAACGACCGTGGGCGGCGAGGCGATATTTGAAGCCGTGCGCGGTGTGGCAGGGCAAAAACCGGTTGTCAGCAGTGTTAAGGCGCTTGCGGCGTCTGCCGGTTACATGATTGCTGCGGCATCTGATCATATTGTTGCGCGCCGGTCTTCAATTGTCGGTTCAATCGGGGTGATATTTCAGTATCCACAGGCCTCGCGGTTGCTCGAAAAAATCGGTGTTTCGCTGGAAGAGATCAAATCGTCACCGCTAAAAGCCGAACCTTCACCGTTCCATTTGCCGCCACCGGGAGCGGAAGCGGTCATCGAAGAGTTGGTTGCCGACAGTTATAACTGGTTTGTTGATCTTGTGACGGAGCGTCGCCCCCTGTCGCGAACCGAAGTTCTCGTGCTGGCCGACGGACGCATTTTTTCGGGCGATCGCAGCCTTGAAAACAAACTGATCGACGCAGTTGGGGGGGAGTTGGTGGCCAAAGCCTGGTTGGTGGATGAAAAAGGTTTGAACAAGGATTTGGAGATCAAGGACTGGAAACCGGTGGATCCATCGAAAGATTTTCTGTCTCTGCAAGCCCTATGGCAGCGCATTGCCCAAGGCGATGTGAGCGCGATTACCGCTCTGAATCCCGACGATTTGCCTGCAATCGTGCCTAAGCGCCTGTTTCTTGATGGTTTATTATCGATTTGGCACAAATAGAGCCCGTTGCGAATTGACAGGCTGCATGTCCTGTCATTAACAATTAAGGTGCGGAACAATGAGATGGCGACCGACCCGGGAGAACAGGTCATCGCAACGGCGTTTTGTCGGTATTGTTGTGCAGAGGAGAACAAAATATGATCAAGTCCAGCCTTGTGCAGACCATAGCCGAGCAAAACCCCCACCTTTACCAGCGTGATGTCGAGATAATTGTCAACGCCATTTTAAACGAAATCACGGAAGCGCTGGCAAAAGGCGATCGGGTTGAGTTGCGAGGGTTTGGTGCATTTTCAGTTAAAAACCGTGGGGCCCGAATTGGGCGTAACCCGCGTACCGGTGAACGGGTAGAAGTGGAAGAAAAATGGGTGCCGTTTTTTAAGACCGGCAAAGACTTGCGCGACCGCCTCAACGCACCCAAATAGGTGCTGTACGGACCAAAGACATACTAAACACCTCAAGGTGTTGGTTGTAATAGGTGAGATTATCCAACCGATGAAACCTTGCTTGGATGCATGACATGAAACGTATTGCTTCATTGCTGATATTTGTGCCAGTTGGAATTGTTGTTATCGCTCTGGCGGTGGCAAACCGACAGACGGTCAATGTATCGATCCCTCCTCAAATTGGCGACGCGCCGCTTTACGAATTCAGCCTGCCATTATTCTCTCTGCTGTTTGCCACCTTGTTTGTTGGCATGGTGGTTGGCAGTTTTGCCACATGGGTGACTCAAGGCAAGCATCGCAAACAAGCCAGAATTCATAAGGTTGAAGCGACAAAGCAGTCGTTTGAAGCTCAAAAGCAAGCCGAGCGAGCGCGGGCTGCTGATCAAAATATCACCGAAGAGCAAAAAGCCCTGGGGGCCTTGGGCCTGGCGCCACCATCCAAAGCTGCATGATGTGAGACGGCGCCTTAGCTGCCACCTACATGTTTGGAAAATTTTGTAAAAAACTCGCCTGCCAGTTTTTTGGCGGTTGAATCGATCAGACGTGATCCCAAAGCTGCCAGTTTCCCACCGACTTTAGCATCGACATCGTAGTCGAGCTGGGTGCCGCCGTCTGCATCTGAAAGTCTGACATTGGCACCGCCCTTGGCAAATCCTGCAATCCCGCCTTTGCCTTCCCCAACAATTGAATAACTGTTTGGAGGATTGAGATTTTTAAGCGTAACTTCACCCTTGAACGTCGCCTTGACTGGTCCAACTTTGGTGACGACGGTTGCGGCAAGTTCGGTTTCAGACTTTTTTTCGAGTTCCTTGCAACCTGGAATGCAGACACGCAGAACATCCGGATCGTTCAAAGCAGCCCATACCGTCTCTCTTGAAGCCTGTATCAGGTGGGTGCCCTTCATTTCCATTTTTTGGAACTCCTAAAAACGTGGTCGTCAAATGAACTAACAGGCTGATTGGCTGCCAACAAGTCAATTCAACTCATTTGTGGGGTTTGCGACGTCGCTTGAAGCGGGTAAAGCGGTGTGATGGCAAAACCTCGCTACAAATCCGCCCGAAAGACTGACCGGTCATCAAGAGCCAGCTCCAGCCGACGTGGTTCTAACACACCGGATGTCAAGCGAACCACCGGTGCAGAAGTCGATACCAAGAAATCTGCTGAGCAAACCATACCACCCCGCCGGCGTTATCGTGGGGAACGATTGAAGGAAACATCCGGTCTGATACTGGAATCGCCTGCCTCTGCTGACTATGCTTTGTTGGACAGCGGAAATGGCGAAAAGCTTGAGCGCTATGGTTCACTGGTGATCCGGCGTCCGGAAGGACAGGCAATCTGGCAACCTGCGCTGACGGCGGCCGAGTGGCAGAAGGCGGATGCTGTATTCACTGGTGATACCGATGAGGAAGGGCAGGGTCGTTGGCAATATCCTCGCGCGGACCTTCCGGAAACGTGGCCGTTGAGTTTCGATGGGCTGAACTATCTTGGCCGTTTTACCTCATTTCGTCATACAGGAGTGTTCCCTGAGCAGGCAGCCCATTGGCATACACTTCAAAAAGCCATTGGCTCTGCAGAGCGCCCGGTGCGCATGCTTAATCTGTTTGGATATACCGGTCTTGCGTCTCTTGTTGCTGCCCGTGCGGGTGCAGAGGTTACCCATGTGGACGCGTCAAAAAGAGCGATTGGCTGGGCCCGCGAAAATCAACAGGTGGCGGGTCTTGAAGGCAAGCCAATTCGCTGGATTTGCGACGATGCTGTCAAGTTTTGTGCACGTGAGGAAAGAAGGGGCAATTCCTATGATGTTATTCTGCTTGATCCGCCTGCATATGGGCGCGGGCCGAAGGGGGAAGTCTGGCAATTGTTTACCCATTTGCCACACATGCTCGATCTTGTGCGCTCACTGCAGTCGCAAAATCCGTTGATGACGGTGCTCACTTCCTACGCTATCAGGGCATCGCATTTTGCCATTCATGAGATCATGCAGGAAGTGTTTACCGGCATGGATGGACGAATTGAATCAGGTGAACTGATCCTGCGCCATGAAACAGGTGGGCGTGCTTTATCTACATCAATGTTCTCGCGCTATGTTTCGCCGGAATGTGTCCTATGAGTTCGTCTGTTATCCGTCCCGGTCGGATTGAGGAAATATCCTCACCCTCCAATCCGCGCATAAAATCGATCAAAGCGCTTTCGATGAAGAAAAATCGTGACCGTGAGGGCGTGTTCCTGGCTGAAGGCCAGAAACTTGTGACCGACGCACTGGAAAAGGGTTGGACAGTGAGAACTCTGCTTCACAGTCGGCGGCTTCTGGAAGATGACCGACAAAGCGACAAGATCCGGTCATTGGCAGCTACCGTTCGGGCGCGGGGAGGCGATGTACTGATCACCAACGACAAGTTGCTGACGTCGATCACCCGCAGGGATAATCCTCAGGCCGTAATTGGCGTGGTGGAGCAGAAGCTGAGCGACGTTTCGCAGGTGACCCAATCTGAAGATGATTGCTGGTTGGCGCTTGACCGGGTGCGGGATCCGGGCAATCTGGGAACGATCATCCGCACCGCCGATGCACTGGGAGCACGTGGCGTTATGCTGGTGGGTGAAACGACAGATCCATTTGCTCTGGAAGCGGTTCGGGCGACAATGGGGTCCTTGTTTCATGTTGATCTGGTTCGACTGACCGAAGCTCAATTTGGGGATTTCACCGTTGAGTTTCGACAGCAGGGTGGGGTGGTTATCGGAACCCATTTGAGAGGGGCGGTGGACCATCGCTCGATCGACTACTCGTCCGGGCCTAAAGTGTTGTTGATGGGCAATGAACAGCAGGGACTGACCGACGAATTGGCCGCGGTCTGCGATCATGTTGTGTTGATATCGATGAATGGCGCTGCAGATTCTCTCAATCTGGCGGTGGCGACAGGCATTATGTTGTTTGAGGCGAGACGTCACAAATTGCCTGCTATTGGAGCAGTTTGATGCGGAAATTTCTGTATCTGTTTGTGTTGGCCTTGATCGCCATTGATCAGTTGTCAAAGTGGTATGCGGAAGGAAATTTGCCGTTCCATCAAAGCGTGGAAATTCTACCCTTCTTTTCACTTTACCTGACTTATAATACAGGCGTCGCGTTTTCGTTCCTGTCTGGGGTTGGCAGCACTGGTTTGGTGTTGCTGACATTGGCAATCACCGGTTTTATGCTGTTTTTGTGGCGCAGGGTGCCTGCAGATCAGCAACTGGCTTCGCTCGGCTTTGCTCTGGTCATTGCTGGCGCATTGGGAAATCTTATCGATCGCGTGACACAGGGTCATGTGATCGATTTTTTTCTGTTTCATACGCAGACATGGGCGTTTGCAGTGTTTAATGTGGCCGACAGTTACATCACCGTGGGCGCCATCGCGATCGTGATTGAAGAACTGTTGCTGCTGCGCTCAAAATCATCCAAATCTGAACCAGACTCATAACTCAGGAAACGTTCATGTCGAATTTTAAAGCCATTCTTATCTCTCGCGATGAAGAAAAAAATCAATCCGTTGAAGTTACTGAACTGAGTGATGCGGATTTGATGGAAGGTGATGTAACGGTTGCTGTCGAGGCTACCACTGTCAATTATAAGGACGGTCTGGCAATCACCGGTAAATCGCCTGTTGTCCGCCACTGGCCCATGGTTCCGGGAATTGATTTTGCCGGCAAGGTGATTGAGTCCAGCCATTCGGGTTTTTCTGAAGGTGAAGATGTAATTCTCAATGGCTTTGGTGTTGGCGAAACCCATTGGGGTGCTTATGCCGAGCGGGCGCGGGTCAATGGCGACTGGCTGATCAAACGACCCGATGGCCTGTCGGCCAAGCAGGCGATGTCCATTGGCACGGCAGGCTACACAGCAATGTTGTGCGTAATGGCGCTTGAGAGCCACGAAATTACCCCCGAGAGAGGCCCGGTCGTGGTGACCGGTGCCAATGGGGGAGTTGGATCAGTTGCGGTCTCATTGCTGTCGAAACTGGGCTATGAAGTGATTGCTTCTACGGGTCGGTTGGAGGAATCCGATTTTTTGAAAAACCTTGGTGCAAGTGAAATCATTGATCGCAATGAACTGTCAGAACCGGGCCGTCCCATGGGCAAGGAACGCTGGGCTGCCGGCGTGGATGCGGTGGGATCTCACACACTGGCAAATGTATTGGCGCAAACCAAATATGGTGGTGCCGTCGCAGCTTGCGGACTGGCGCAGGGATTTGACCTGCCGACCACGGTGATGCCGTTTATCCTGCGTGGCGTTTGCCTGTTGGGCATTGATAGTGTTCAGGCGCCGATTGCAGTTCGCAAGGAAGCCTGGAACAGGTTGGCCAGTGATCTTGATGTTGGAAAACTCGAAAGCCTGACGACTGAGATCGGATTTGACGATCTGATCGGTGCGGCAACGGATATTGTTGACGGAAAAATACGTGGTCGCGTGGTCGCAACGCTCTAAAGTTGCTCACAGCTCAGGCCAATGGCATTAGCTGATATCGGGCAATACTCGGTCGGGTGGACGATGGCCGTCGAACACGGTTCGGATGTTGATAATAACCTTGTCGCCCATTTCAGCGCGTCCTTCGACAGTGGCGGAGCCCATATGGGGCAACATGACCAGCTTTCCTTGCTGAGACAGTTTGCGCATTCGCGGAGACACAGCAGGTTCCTTTTCAAAAACGTCCAGTGCGGCACCTGCAACGGCACCGGCTTCCAGCGCGTCAATGAGGGCCTCTTCGTCGATGATTTCGCCGCGAGCCGCATTGACGATATAGGCTTCCGGTTGCAGCAGTTTCAGGCGCCGTTTTGACAACAGGTGATAAGTCGCTGGCGTAAATGGGCAATTGATTGAGACGATATCCATGCGGGCCAGCATCTGGTCGAGGCTGTCCCAATGGGTTGCTTCCAGTTCTTCTTCAAGTTGCGGATGGACCCGGCGGGGGTTGTGGTAGTGGATGGCCATGCCGAAGACTTTGGCACGACGGGCAACGGCGGATCCAATGCGCCCCATGCCGACGATGCCAAGACGTTTGCCGGTTACTCTGCGGCCCAGCATCCAGTTGGGAGACCAGCCCGGCCAGCCTTCCGGACTGGACATGATTTGGGCGCCTTCAACCAGACGGCGGGGCACGGCCAGCATCATGGCGAGGATCATATCGGCGGTATCATCTGTTAAAACGCGAGGCGTATTGGTAACGGTGATACCTTTTTCGGCCGCTGCTTTGATGTCGATATTATCTGTACCATTGCCAAAGTTGGCGATCAGTTTCAGCTGCTCGCCTGCCTGAGTAATAATCGCGGCGTCGATTTTGTCACTGACGGTGGGAACCAACACATCTGCGCTTTTCACCGCGGCAACCAGTTGCGGCTGCGAGAAGGGCACGTCCTCAATGTTCAATTCGGTGTCAAATAGTTCGCGCATACGCGTTTCGACAATATCGGGAAGTTTTCGTGTGACGACAACTTGCGGTCTTTTGCCTGTCATATTGCTTGCTCCGCATCTGCAAAAACCAATTCAAAATGAGCCAAATTGATGCCTTTAGATTTTGTTTACCGTGTTTGTTGAGCGCAGATTAACCGAGATCGACGACATTCTGTTCACCGTACCGGATAGCCATCAGGTCGGCCATATTTATTAGCAGACCCGGGCTGGAACGCAATGGCAAGTGAGTTCCAGTCTGTTTGAAAGCAGGAACCCTTCCGTGATCCCCACCAAGCTTAGAATTTCCCCACAGGTTAAAACCACGCAACTTCTTCTCTCTGCCCTGATCCTGCTGGGCTTGCTGCTCGGACTTATGTCGTCGGCGGCAATCGCAAGCGATGCCGGGATTACCCATGGACGCGAAACCGGGTTGCCGCTGCCACGATTTGTCAGTTTAAAGTTCAACAAGGTGAACCTGCGGGTTGGCCCGGGGCGTAAATATACCATCAATTGGTTGTATAAAATGCGCGGATTGCCAGTAGAGATCATTCAGGAGTTTGATCAATGGCGGAGGATTCGCGATTCTGAAGGAACAACCGGTTGGGTGTTAAATTCGCAACTGTCGAGCCGCCGCACCGGCATTGTCGCGCCATGGGAAAAGCCCAAAATTGCTTTTGGCGATACCGTTCGGGCGTCATTTATCAACGGCAAGGGGGCAGCCAGCAATGATTCTTCAACGGTCGCTCATTTGCAGGCAGGCCTGATGGTATCGATTGGCGAATGCGAAGCCCGGTGGTGCGAAGTTGAAGCGCAGGATACCAAATTCTGGTTGCAGCAGGATAACATCTGGGGTGTGTATCCAGGTGAACTGGTTGACGGATAAGGCCGTAATCGAAATTTTCTGTAGATTAAGGAGCCTCTTGGCTCCTTTTTTGTGCCCTAGTCCTTTTGCCGCAGACGCACGATAACATCGACGCGGGCAATTTCCATTCCGTCGGGTGCGGAAGGCAGGTCGGTGACCGTAATATGTGATGCGGGAACATCTACGATGCAGTTTTCATTTTCGATAAAAAAATGATGGTGGTCGCTGGTATTGGTATCAAAATATGTTTTAGACGATTCCACAGCAACGGCGCGCAACAGCCCGGCTTCGTTGAATTGATGCAATGTGTTGTAAACGGTGGCCAGAGAAACCGGAATTCCCGCAACCACGGCTTCATCATGCAGGGCCTCGGCAGAAACATGTCGATTACCCTGAGAAAACAATAGGTGCGCCAGGGAAAGACGCTGCCGCGTCGGACGAAGCCCTGAATTACGCAGCCGGTCGCTGAGGCTATTTGTCTCGCTATCTGAAATATTTTGGGTAGGGCCATTGTTAAGTGACATTGGTGGATTCATCCATTCCCGAGCACATTTGACCGGTCAGGCCAGGCGCCAATTGTATTTCGTTGATCAGTTAAAGAATAGGTGAGCAAGTGCGGCTCTGCAAGCATCGTATTATCCTTCTCAATCAAGTGGTTTCGTTGCAGATGTCTTAAAACGCATTTGACCACAATTCGCCCGCGCGGTATGGGCTGTATACCAATAAAGTTAACGCACCAGCGACCTGATTATGGTTGCCCCCGAAAGAGGTCCCTGCTTTTCATGGCTGAACAGAAATCAAGCTATAATCTCGACGAAATCCTGACCTGTTCAAGGGGGGAAATGTTTGGCCCGGGCAACGCGCAATTGCCGTTGCCTCCGATGTTGATGTTTGACCGTATCAATCTGATTTCTGAAACCGGTGGCGCCAAGGACAAGGGCTGCATCCGGGCAGATTTCAAGATTCATGAAGATTTGTGGTTTTTCCCTTGCCACTTTCAGGGCGATCCGGTCATGCCGGGATGTTTAGGGCTGGATGCTTTGTGGCAGTTGACCGGCTTTTATCTGGGCTGGTTGGGTGAACCTGGCAAGGGACGAGCAATTTCCACTGGCGAGGTGAAGTTTACCGGAATGGTAACACCGGAAACCAAACTTGTGGAATATGAAATCGATTTTAAGCGGGTGATGAGGGGCCGCCTTGTGCTGGGTATCGCAGACGGTCTTGTCAAAGCCGATGGAGAAACGGTGTTTACCGCCAAGGACCTTCGTGTGGCCTTGTTTACGGAATAAACTCCAGAGCTTGAAAGCGGGGGCCAAGGCGTCCATCTTACTAACACTGATCAACACAGAAGGGGCCATCGGATGAAACGGGTCGTGGTCACCGGCATGGGGATTGTCTCCTCAATCGGCAATAATACACAAGAAGTTCTGGCCTCTCTACGCGAGGCCAAATCGGGGATAACGTTCTCGCAGGAATTCGACGAACACGGGTTCAGATGTCGTGTCCAGGGTGCTCCGGACCTTGACCCATTTGAAATTCTTGATCGCCGAACGGTTCGGTTCATGTCGAAAGGCACTGCCTGGAACTATATTGCCATGCAGCAGGCAATAACTGATTCGGGACTAGAAACCGGTGAAGTGATCAATCCGCGTACTGGTATCATCATGGGGTCGGGTGGTCCATCTACAAAAACCATCGTCGAGGCTGCACAAAAGACAATAGACACAGGCTCGCCAAAACGTATCGGGCCCACCGCTGTGCCGAAGGCGATGAGCTCAACCGCGTCGGCGGTTCTTGCCACTCAATTTGAGATCAAGGGCGTCAACTATTCGATATCTTCGGCTTGTGCGACCTCTAACCATTGTATCGGCAATGCGTATGAAACCATTCAGATGGGCAAACAAGACGTAATTTTCGCCGGCGGCTCTGAAGATCTGGACTGGTCCATGTCCAACCTTTTTGATGCTATGGGTACAATGTCTTCAAAATATAATGATACGCCAGCAACGGCTTCCCGCGCATTTGACGTATCTCGGGACGGATTTGTGATTGCCGGCGGCGCTGGTGTTCTGGTTCTGGAAGAATTGGAGCATGCAAAAGCGCGTGGTGCAAAAATCTATGGTGAGATTGTCGGCTACGGTGCGACTTCCGATGGCTACGACATGGTGGCACCGTCCGGCGAAGGGGCCATACGCTGCATAAATATGGCGGTCGAGACGGTTGGCGAGAAAGTTGATTACATAAATCCCCATGCGACATCCACGGGTGTCGGCGATGCCAAGGAGATTGGTGCGCTGAAGGAAATTTATGGTGATAATTGCCCACCGATTTCAGCTACCAAATCTCTGACCGGTCATTCATTGGGAGCAACTGGGGTTCAAGAGGCGATCTATTCCCTGTTGATGATGCAAAACGGTTTCATTTGCGAAAGCGCACATATTACCGAAATTGATCCTGAATTTGCAGACATGCCGATTGTTCGACAACGCCAGGACAATGCGGAGCTGAACACAATTCTGTCGAATTCCTTTGGGTTTGGTGGAACCAATGCGTCGCTCGTATTCCAGCGCCACGTCTCATAACAAGAAGAGCTTAAGTTCCATGTCTAACCTTCAATCGAATATCATGGCGGGCAAACGCGGCCTGATTATGGGTGTCGCAAACGATCACTCGATCGCCTGGGGCATTGCAAAAACACTGGCCGCGCACGGAGCTGAACTGGCGTTTACCTATCAGGGCGAGGGGTTTGGCAGACGGGTAAAGCCGCTTGCAGAATCGGTTGGCTCCTCATTGATGATACCTTGCGATGTTGAGGATATAGAGTCTGTAGACAACGTTTTTGACCAGCTTAAACAAGAATGGGGAAAGCTTGATTTTTTTGTTCACGCAATCGGTTTTTCTGATCGCAGTGAACTGCAAGGCGCCTATGCTGATACCACACGGGAAAACTTTACCCGGACGATGGTCATCTCTTGTTTTTCCTTCACTGAAACGGCAAAGCGCGCTGCTGAGTTGATGAGCGATGGTGGTTCAATGATTACTTTGACCTACGGCGGATCAACCAGAGTGATGCCGAATTACAACGTCATGGGTGTTGCAAAAGCTGCTCTTGAATCGAGCGTGCGGTACCTTGCCAGTGATTTTGGTCCCCATGACATTCGGGTCAATGCAATATCTGCTGGACCAATGCGGACCTTGGCCGGGGCCGGCATTTCAGATTCGCGCGCTATGTTCAGCTATCAAAAGCGCAATGCTCCCCTAAGACGCACCGTATCGTTGGACGAAGTTGGTGGTGCAGGGCTGTATCTGTTGTCAGAATTGTCTGGAGGCGTGACCGGCGAAATTCACTTTGTCGATTCCGGGTATTCAACCCTATCGATGCCGCGTCTGGAAGAAATCAGAGCGGCCGACCAGGATTAAAACCTGGACGACCCCGGACCGACAGGCTCGGTTTGCTTGAATCAGTCGTCTGAACCACAGGGCCATTTCGATGGTGCGGTCAATCCTGCAGGCAATTTGGTCTCACTGTTTCCGCAGGCAAGTTCGAGTTGTTCCTGAGACAGGTTGATCACCTGAGACAAATCGGCTCCATTGAACTTTGTCAGATAGGTCCAGGATTTTTTTAGATCTGTGCCATTTAATTTGGCTCCCGCGAAATTGGCACGGGCCAGATTGGTGAATGTGACTTGCGCATTTTCCAGATTTGCATCGGTGAAGTTTGCCCGCCCCATCTCCGTTTTGTTGAGATTGGCTCCTGAGAGATCAGAACCGGTGAAGTCTGAACGAAACATTTCAGCCTTTTCCAACGTGCTGTTAACCAGATTGACCTGCTGAAATATAGCACGACCCCCATCCACCTTGCTGAGATTGGCACCTGATAGGTTGGAATTGGAAATGTTGGCTCGCGTCAGAGTCGCGCGGGTTAGGTTGGCATTTGAAAAATTGGTTTCTCGCATGTCTGAGCCGATCAGATCGGCTTTCTCAAGATTGGCCCCGGTGAAATCATAGCCGCTGAGAATCACGTTGCGCTTTCGGCAACCGGACCAATCAACTTCGGCGGCGGCCGAATCGCTGCAGCCTGCGATTGCAGTTGCAGGATAAACGGCCCCCATCCCAAGAGTAAGACAACCAGCGGCCAAGGCGAATATTGTATTGCGACGCAGTCTCATTAGCTTGGTACTCCTTTTCATGCCGTTGCCCTTTCTTTTATAGGTTCCACGTGATCAATGTTCATCAGCGCATGAATGTCCAGCTTTTCCTTCTTGCCTCGAACGGCAATGCGTCTTTTTGAATCGTCCGGCGCTGTCATCTGAGCCTTGGTTATTGTTGCTGAGGATACGCATAACACGCATTTTTGTTCTTTTGTTGACGCTTCCAGCCGACTGGCAGTGTTTACGGTGTCGCCCAGCGCAGTCAGCCCTCTTGCGTCGCCATATCCCATATTTCCGAGAATAACGGATCCTGTATGAATGCCCACTCCCATACGAAGGGGCTCATCGAGATCGCCCATCAGTTTTTCGTTTAGTTTGTCGAGTGCTTCAATCATATCTCCAGCGGCTTGCAAGGCATTTGCGGCGCCGTTTCCCGATGAGCTGTCGACGCCAAAAAGTGCCATAAATCCGTCACCTAGAAACTTGTCGATGCGGCCTTCATGCTGCTCTACAGCTTCTCCCATGGCCTTGGAGAACTGATTGATCAAATAGACCACATCAAATGGCAGTCGGCTTTCGGAGGTTCGCGTAAAATCACGTAGATCGGCAAACATCACGGTAATTTCTTTTTCACGGCCCGAAGACCACGGTTCAAAATCCGACCTGGATGCGCGGTCAATTTCCGAAGGCAGCAGTCTTAGAACGTTCAAATTGTTCTGCGGGTGAAACTGGCAGGCCAATCGCACATCCTCGGTTGCGTTTACTCTTTGCAAGACTTTCTTTTCTGCATCATCTGGCGGCGTGATATCGGTTGCCGGATTGATTAGCCGAACTCTGCAGGTTGAGCACCGTCCTTTGCCGCCGCAGACATTGGCGTGGGGCACGCCACTGATTTTACTCATTTCCAGCAGTGAGGCGCCGATTGGCAATTTGACGCTGGGTCCGTCAACATAGTCGATTGTGACTGTTTTTGTGCGAAACTGCAGGACTGACCGGCCAAAACGTGCCAAAACAACTGCGCCGATGAGCACAAGAAAAAACAATTCAGTTCGGTCAATATCAATTGCCAGCCAGCTGAACACCGCATCATCCACCAAATTCAACTTGGCATAATATTCGCCCATGAACTCACCATCGGTTGCTTTCGGCGCAACTCGCTGACCGGCCGCCAGATAACCGGTTAAAGCAAGGGTAGGGAGCAGTGTGGCAATGAACAAAGAATATGTACGGATGGGCGGCGCGTACCAGGACTTGGACCGTAACCACATATGCATGCCCAGACAGCCGTGTAACCAGGCAAAGATCAGGCCCAACGCGTTGTAATAAGCGTAGTTTGGCGAGAAAACGAAAACCGACAAAAGCACATAATCATAAGTGTCGTTGAGATCATAAGCGAACGATGCATAGCGGGTGCCGATCACGTGGCTGATCAGAAAATACGGGATGGCCAGAGCAGTAACCAACTGTAGCCACTCCTTAAACTTCAGTTTCAACGTGCGGCGTCGATACACCCGCCAAAAGGACAGCAAAGTGTGAATGGCCAGCGCCGAATATAGGATAATGGTCGCAGGCCAATTTCGAAACAGCCCCTTCATCAATCCACCAGCCGAATGCATGACCTCATCGGAGATCAAACCCAATGCATGACTTCCCAGATGAAGCGTCAGGTAAACCATCAATATGATACCCGATGCAACGCGCATCTGGGCCATTCGGATTTCGCTAAACCAGGCTGTTATGTTGCCTGAATTCCATTTGGAAATTAGTCCCTTTGCTCTTTTCACGCCAGCACCACCACGTTGATTTTGCCTCCACCTTCGGCAAATTCGCTTTCGATCATTCTTCGGTTGGTGGTATTTTCATACCCTTGTTTGATTGCGGCCCGGAAGCAGTGCTCACCACTTAAGGCGGTGGTACCCAGCACCTTGTTGTGCTTCTCCAGATTGGCGGAAAAGTTGACAGCGGCGCCGATAACAGTGACCTCCAATCTGTCCCCGTGTCCAACAACACCAAAAATTACCGGGCCTGCAGTAACGGCCATGTTGATGGTCAAAGATGCGGCGGGTCCGGTCCATTTTCTGTGCGTGGCCAATATCTCATCAATGCACCGTAGGGCATTGGCACAATGCAATGGATCAGCACTCGTGGCACCAAATGTGATCATGATGCCGTCACCCATGAATTTGTCGATTGTGCCACCGTGTCGGTGGACGATGGGAACGATCTGCTGCTGATAATCAGACAGCAATCCCATAGCCTCATCGGGGTCCATCTGCGCCACCAGTTCGGTAAATCCACGGATATCGACATTGAGGATTGCCACGTCACGACGCTCACCTTCGCCGGCTTGAATGGTGTGGTCGGAATCGCGAATTTGCTCAGCAACTGACGTAGACATGAAACGGGACAGGTTTTGTGCTGCACTGCTCTCTGCAACAGAAGAGATCAGAAAATGGTGTCCCCGGCGCACAGCGATCGCCAAAATGGCAGTAAACATCAACATCGAAATCATCTTGCTGACTTCCGCCCCGATCAAAACGGAATTGCTGGTGATATAGGTGATGTAATCCTTGGTGATCATCGGATCAGACGGGTTGATACTGACCACATAAAATACCAGTGCTGACCAGCAGGTGATTGCAGTCAGACCCGCGGCCAGGACATATCGCGCTTCAAAACGCAGAGCGCGCAAGCAGATCAGGACGAAAAAGTTCATAACTTCAACGACTTTGAGCGAAAATGAAGCTTCCTGGCCATATTGGATGTGAAAGCTCCAGATCAGGTAGGTTAGCAGAACCATGTCCACCAGGATGGACAAATAAATCAACCAGACCGGGGTTTTTCGCGTTAATGCGATCAACATCATCACCAGGGTGAAGCCCAGATATACCGATATTACCAGGGGCACCCGGGATATGGTTTCGGGGTTCGGCTGCGGGGCGGCGAGATAAGCCACGCCCCAAAGCGCAAAAACACCGAACTGTATCAGTTTTACCAATACTTCGCTGATGTCATCATTGCGGGTGATTGCTGAGGAAACGTGGACCGGCAGACCAGAGTGTTGAGCGCGCGGCCAGATTGCGCACACGGCTTCCCAAAGTCGATCCAGCATTCTTTTCATAAAGCTAAGCCTGTAGGTCTCTTTAGTCGTTGCAGCTGTTGGGAGAAGTGTTGCCCAAGTGATGTTCACATGCCACTCAATTGACCGGCATATGAAAGGCAGAGTGATTCCTGTCTATACTTTAATTACCAAGCCCTCGCGGCCAATCCACGAACGTTTGAATGCCCGCTTACATTGCTCGTCTATTTTGTCCAAGTCTTTGTCGGTTCTGCTGGGGCGGTGGTGGAATACACAATATCGTTTGACGCCGGCCGCTTTGGAGATCCGCACACCCTCTTCCCATGTGGAGTGGCCGAAGTTCCAAAATGTAGGAAATTCCGCGTCAGTGTAGGTCGCGTCGTAGATCATCAGATCAGTTCCCTCGACAAACTCGACAATGCCTTGATCCATCTTACCTGGAATGTGGGTCGTATCGGTTATGTAGCTAATTGATCTGCCATCAAACTCGATGCGATATCCCACGCATTCATCATGATGATTAAGCGGCAACGTTTTGACCACGACATCCTTTACTGGTTTCAAAATGTCATGAACCTCAAAATCATGGTAGGTGACACTGGCCGAAAACACCTCTGGACCGACCGGGAAATAAGGCGGGCACATGTAGTTATCGATCATCCGTTGAGTTTTGTTGGGTCCACTCAAATGCCCCGACCAGATATTCACAGTGGTTTTGGGATCGAAGAAAGGAGCGAAAAAAGGCAGTCCCGAAATGTGGTCATAGTGGCAATGGGTAAAGAACAGATTCAAGTTTTTCCGGGGGGCGCCACTCCTATCCAGTTTTTTGGCTTCCCTTGCCATGTGGTCGCCGGCTGCGCGCAGGCCTGACCCGGCATCAAACAACAAACGCTCGCTTCCGCAGGTGATTTCAACACATGCTGTATTGCCGCCATATCTGACAGTGCTTTTGCTGTCGGAGGCAAGAGTTCCCCGGGCACCCCATAATTTTGCCTGAAACGCGGGTTTACCCATTGTTCGTTTTGCCTTTCAGTTGCCCAACGGTTCCAGAATGTAGGTCCGCAAACCCGATTTATGTAAAATTCAAGAGGCTTGTAGGCGAGATACTTCATCTCTGGCAATCGACAAGTCATGAGTAGTTTTTGCCAGCCGTTGTACCAGTTCTCTGAGCACCGACATGCTCAGTTCAGGACTCTCGCGCATCATGTCCATCATATGTTCTTTTTTGATCCGCAAGGCATCCAGACTGTCATTGGCCTGAATGGTCGCGGTGCGGGGGATATCGCACAAAATGGCCATATCACCGACAAATGAATTAGGTCCCAGTTCGGCGACTTTGCTTTCGGTACTGCTGCCATCGCTGGACACCAACACATCTGCGGTTCCGCTGATCACGATATAAGCTGCATCTGCATCATCTCCCTGACGAAACAGGATTTCGCCTTTTGGATATGAAACCCGGTCCGATGCAAAGGCCAGAAGTTTCAGTTTATTGGATGGCAGATTTGCCAACATAGGTATCGATCTCAACAGATCGACTTCATCCTGCAGTTTACTCATCGAATTCTCCTATCCCCCAGAACTCTACGCGACCAACGATTGGTAAGTCGAATTTTCACTGGCCAGAACATCCGGGCTGTCCATCTGCAACAGCCGCTGTCGTTCAAACACCATGACTTTGTCAAACCAGTCTGCAAGGCTCGGACTGGTCAAAACCCAGAGCACGCCAAACGGTTTGTGGCCATCTTCACCTCTGGCCCGCGACAACACTTTATTCACCAAGCGATCCTGAGCCCGCGCATCCACTGCATTGATGCTGCGATTGACGATCAGCAGATCGCTGCCCTTCAACAACGATCTTGCCAAAACAATGCGTTGACGCTGATTTTCGGACAGGCGCTTGCCACCGGTACCGATATCAAATTGTAGTCCGATGGTAAAAATGTCGTCTTCCAATTGCTTCTCCAGTAGCAGCTCACGAATAAACTTTTGAACCTGCTCCGTTGCATTGGACAAACCATAGGCAATTTTTCCAAACAAAATGTTGTCCTGGACCGAATTGAGCGCATTGTAAGTGCTCAGATCATAGACATTGATCTTATCCTGCAGAGAATCCGGCAAACTGTCGTGGAACGAGTTGCGCGCCTCCAGAATGCGGCCCTGCATGTCTTTGTCGACCAGGCGCAGTCGGTTACGCCGTTCGATGTAACCGAAAGTCAATTGTATCAGCATGCGCTTATCAACTTCTTCAACACCATCAAATCCTAGCTGTTTGGCGCGTCCAAGGATCGGCGGATAATCTTCAAGCTGCTCAGGAGTCATGAAGTTCAATTGTTCAAAAAATGGATTATCGGGTGACAAATCGGCAAACAACTCGATTGCAGTTTCGGCCAGTTCCACACCCATATCGAAAAGGTCGCGGTCGAGCTTCAACTCGGCCAAAACTTTGCGCAGGTGTTCAATTTCAACCATCTGATCGATCTTGAAGTCGGCTGATTCAACAACGGTGCCGAAAAGCAGGTTTTCTGCAATGGTTGCGTGCTCATTGTATTTTTTCCGGTCCCACACCTCAACCAGATCAGCCAAGGGGGAGCCATCGATGCGCTTACGCAAATCCTGTCGGACTTCGATTAGCTTTTCGCACAGATCTGGCGTTTCATCGGGGCTCAGCATTTGCCGCATTGCCAGTTCGTAGATGGTCTCATCTAGTTCCACGAGCTCTAACGAATCTCGCACTTTGGGGAAAACTTGTTCCGGGCCAGTAATATCCATGGCATCGTAATCGACCCAATCAGCATAGAAATCGAGCAGCGTATTGCCTGATGCCCGCGCCTCCGCCTCGGTGCGGGGATGAATTTTGACGTCCAGCGAATCAAGATCGCGTTCCCGCAGCGGCGCATGCTTGTTGACGTAAAGCAGAGTGTCGAGAATTGTCGATTGCGGTAAATAGGATTCACTACCTGCATAGGCAAAGCGCCGACCACGAATTCTTTGCGGCAAATCTCCAACCGACATATCGTTAAGTCGAACCCGACCACTGGTCGGATCAGTCAGACCAGCCAATACATTTGCCATTGCGCCGGCACCGGAACCTAGAGGCCCGATTGCCGCGGTGATACCGTTAATCGGCAAGGTGAAGTCAGCATCTTCAATCAGTACCGACCCAGACTCATCCGTGACATTCAGATTGCTCACCGTCAGGGCTCCTGTCAGTGGCTTAACAGGCTCGTCAGACGGGGCCTGTTTCTCCGCCTCAGTCATGCCTTTGACGTTAAACTGTTCAACGATCTGGGCATATTTGATATTGATGTCAGTACGCTTTTGATCCCACATGATCAGGCCGTTGATCGGTGACGGCAAATCCTTATAAGCGTTGACCACGCCCAAAAGTTGCCCAACATTGAGCGAACCGCGGATGGCAAAATAGCCGCCCACTACGTAGAAAAGGAATGGGGTAAGTTGAGCTAGAAAATTGTTCAGGAATTTGATGAAAAACTGTAACTACTCAGCTACCCTATTTCTGCTGCCATTAGGTGCGACAATTTGATTCATGGCGCATATTTGAGGTTCCACTTTTTTCATTTTGGTGTTTGACTGCGAGGATGAAACTCGAAAATCTGACACCTGAAATTCTTGCTGATTTCTCAAAATCAGAACTGATTGATGTGGTCATGGCTCTGGTGGGTCAGGTTGTCTAACTCAAAGAACAAAATGCGCAGCTTTTGGAGGTGAACGCTCGGCTCCTGAAGGAAAACGAACAACTCAGGAAAGACAACGAGCAACTTAGAGAAGATAATGCGGTTCTTAGGCAGCGTGTTTCAGATCTTGAGCGTCGTCTGGGATCGAACAGTCGTAATAGCAGCAAACCACCTTCGAGCGACGGACTGGCAAAGCCGTCTAGCGATAAGAAACGGCGGACCAAAAGTCAGCGGGGCAAGTCAAATCGAAAGCCTGGCGGCCAACCCGGACATCCCGGCAACACACTGAAACAGGTTGAGAACCCAGACGAGATCACCAGTCATTTTCCGAACCAATGCCAAAACTGTCAGGCCGCGCTTTCGGCGGAGGATACCATAGGTTCTGCGTGCAGACAGGTGTTTGGCCTCAAACCTCCACCGCCGCTTTATGTGACCGAGCATCGTGCGCATATTTGCCAATGCCAGCATTGCGGTGCAAAAACCCGCGCCGATTTTCCTGAAGGGGTAACATCACCCGCCCAGTACGGCGATGAAATAGGGGCGTTGGCCGCCTATTTACAGACGCAGCACTGCATTCCCCAAAATCGCCTGGCGCAGGTTTTTGCGGACATTTTCGGGGTCACAATCACATCGGCAACCCTTTCCAGTCTGGTTGCCAAAAAGGCCGAGCAGATGCTCTGTTTAGCTGAGGCGGTGAAGAACCTGCTGTCCGGGCCTCAAACGGCAGTGAAGCATCTGGATGAAACGGGGTTCAGGATTGGTGGCAGAACGCGCTGGCTTCATATGCTATGCTCCACCGCTCTAAGCCACCTTCGGCTCGGAACTGCGCGAGGTGAAGTGCCACCAGAACTGGCGGGAACGGCAGTGCATGACTGTTTCTCTTCCAACTGGGCAGTGGAAAATGTGACCCATGGATTGTGCAATGCCCACATCTCCCGCGAATTGGAGGCATTGACCGAATATGAAAAAGAAGCTTGGGTGCCGGACATGAAAGCCATTCTGCTCGACGCACTGAAGCTCACGCATGTCGCGCGAATCCAAAATCGGAGCGCGGTCAGCCCGGAGGCAATCACGGATATCGAGCGGCGATTTGATGCCTGTTGCGAGCGTGCTATCGCGTTCCACGAGGCCCAACCGCCTCTCGCGCGCCCAACGAAAGGCAAGAAGCGGGGTCGCCCGAAACGGCGGATTGGGCACAATCTCGCTTTGCGACTCCAAACGCATAAAGCAGCGGTTTTGCTCTTTCTCAATGATCTGCGCGTTCCCTACACGAACAACGAGGCAGAGCGTGATCTCAGAATGACGAAAGTTCGACAAAAGGTCTCGGGAAGCTTTCGAACAGAGGCTGGTGCCGAGAATTTCTGCACTTTACGAACGGTCATTGAAACGGCGCGAAAACAAGGTTGGGACATCCTGAAAACCTTGAAAACCGCGCCTGATCAGCTCATCCTCAACCTCAGACCCGTCTGATGGGCCGTCTATAAAAGCATCAGGTTGGGGTAGCTGGGTAGTTACGAAAAACTTGCGCTGATACAGTTCGTAGCGAATGAAGAAGATGTTGCCCAAACGATTGGACAGTTCTGACCGTTCATAGTTTGAAGTGTCATTGACATGTACCGCGGTAATGCTTTCGACAATTTCACCGATGCGCCCTGACAACATTCGAGCTGTAACCTGGCGCATTCGCCCCAGAACCAGAACCCGTTTACGCAAATGCGGGATCAGAGTCATTTGGACGGCGATAATTGCGACCGCAATCATGCCAAGCCAGAAACTCTGATTGATGATGAAGACAAAGGCGACTAGCGCCTGACCGCCAAGATAGACCGGTTGCACGAAGGCGTCACCGATAAATTCACCGAAGGGTTCCACTTCGTCCTTAACCATCGACGCGACTTCCGAACCCTTGACCCGTTTGAAATGGTGAATTGGAAAACGCAGCACCCGGTCGACGAGCTGATAGCGCATGCGGCGCAACATCCGCTCGCCAAGGCGGCCCTTGTAGGTATTGATGTAGAATTTGAATAGGCCATTGACGCAGACAAGGGTCAAAAACAGCATCGACAGCGCAATTAGATAGGGCCAACGTTCCAGTTCAAAACCGGAAAACAGGGTCCAGGATCCGCCCCCCAGCCAGGATGGCAAGGACAGAGTAAAGTCCAGAAAGGTCATTGTAGCGGTTGCGCTGTCAAACCCCTCGCCCTGAATGGGTTCGTTGACAATGCGCACCGGCAGATTGAGCACCAGAAAATAGGTCGGCATTGACGCCAGAATGACGCACAATATCCAAATTTGCTCGGCCTTGGTGTGGCGCCATATATAGCGCATCAGATTCTTGTCGAGCGGCCTGTTTGCTGCGTCAAGTTGCTCGCGGTCGTGCAATATCTTCTCTTTTGTTTCAGACCTAACTGGCCGAAACGATAGCGCATGATACATGATTAACAAGTGCCATAATGCACACTTGGGTCAGTCCGCATAAATGGCGGTAAATTTTTCGTCGACGCAGGGTCTGGCTGACGTTATGAGAGAGGCTGAAAAGCAAAGTGGAAAAGACTTAATGGCCAGTGCCCGTGAATCAGTTGTTATTGTTTCCGCCAAACGTACGCCGGTGGGGTCGTTTAACGGGAGCCTTGCGGCAATTCCTGCCCATCAATTGGGTCAGGTGGCGATAGAAGCAGCTCTGAATGACGCCCGAATCGCTGCTGGCGATGTTGATGAAGTCATTCTTGGTCAGGTTTTGACCGCCGGACAGGGCCAAAACCCAGCTCGTCAGGCAGCAATGGCCGCTGGAATTCCCAAGGAAGCCTCTGCCTGGGGCATCAACCAGGTGTGCGGTTCGGGACTGCGTGCAGTGGCGCTTGGAATGCAGCAGATTGAAGGAGGCGACGCCGATATTGTCGTGGCTGGGGGACAGGAAAGCATGTCGTTGTCGCCTCATTGCCAACACCTTCGTGATGGCAAACGCATGGGCGATCTTCAGATGATCGACACGATGATCAAGGACGGGTTGTGGGATGCTTTCAACGGCTATCATATGGGTGTAACGGCTGAAAATGTTGCTGAAAAGTTCCAGATCAGCCGGCAGACTCAAGATGAATTTGCCCTGGCATCGCAAAACAAGGCGGAAAATGCTCAAAAGACCGGCAGGTTTGTTGGCCAGATTGCGCCTGTTTCTTATTCGACCCGTAAAGGCGATGTGGTCGTGTCTGAGGACGAATATATCCGCCACGGCGCTACAATGGAAAATATGACCAAGCTGCGCCCGGCGTTTGACAAAGAAGGCTCGGTTACTGCCGCCAATGCGTCTGGTATCAACGATGGCGCCGCCGCATTGGTGTTGATGCGAGAAGACGAAGCTCAGCGCAGGGGGCTGACCCCAATGGCGCGAATTGTGTCGCGGGCAACCGCCGGAGTGGACCCTTCAATCATGGGTACGGGACCGATACCGGCGTCACAAAAGGCATTGGAAAAAGCCGGATGGGACGCCAGGGATCTCGATCTGGTTGAAGCCAATGAAGCGTTTGCGGCGCAGGCTTGCGCGGTCAATCAGCAGATGGGCTGGGATCAGGACAAGGTCAATGTTAATGGTGGCGCGATCGCAATTGGCCACCCGATTGGCGCATCCGGCGCGCGCATCTTGACCACTTTGGTCCATGAGATGGTGGCGCGTGACGCCAAAAAGGCGCTTGCAACATTGTGCATCGGAGGCAGCATGGGCGTCGCCATGTGCATTGAGCGCGACTAAGCTGGGGCCAGAACTTCGATTTAGTACACCAGGTTTCAACAACTACAATTCGATTTGGTGCCGGCAGGCAACCACAGGAGAAATTCATGAATGATGTTCGCAAACCGGTAGCCTTAATTACCGGCGCATCAGCCGGTATTGGGGCGGCATCTGCGAGGGAAATGGCTCAATCCGGCTATTGTGTCGTGGCAATGGCCCGTTCTACAGACAAGTTGCAGGCCCTCGTTGCGCAGATTGCCGAACAGGGCGGTGATGCAGACTATAGTACTGGTGATGTCGCAAATGCGGACGATGTTGCACGCGCGGTGCAGAGGTGTGTTGAACGGTTTGGCGGCCTGGATGTGCTGGTCAACAATGCCGGTCTGATTGAGCCTATTGCGCGTATTGAATCATCTGATCAATCGGCCTGGTCGCACGTTGTCGACGTCAACTTGAAGGGTGTTTATTACGGCATTCGCCAGGCACTGCCTGTGATGAAACAACAGGGGGGCGGGACAATCATCAATATCTCATCTGGTGCTGCAACCGGCGCACTGGAGGGCTGGAGCCATTATTGCGCCACCAAGGCGGCGGTTCTTTCATTGACTAAATGTGTTCACAAGGAAGAGGCAGAAAACGGCATACGTATGATCGGCCTGTCTCCGGGAACAGTCGCCACAGAAATGCAGGTTCAGATCAAAGGGTCTGGCATCAATCCGGTCAGCCAGCTGGATCCCGGCGTGCATATTCCACCCGAATGGGTAGCGCGGACAATTGTCTGGCTGTGCACATCGCAAGCGGATGGATATCTTGGCCGTGACTTTTCGCTGAAAACTGACGAAGGGCGCAAAGAAGTTGGTCTGCCCGCTGTTTAGGTTTGGTTAACCAATGCACGGTTGAAAGGAGGTAACTAAGTGAATCAGTGACCGCCGCCATATTGTTAGCCAACCCGATCGGCTAATACCGGCAGCTGGATTAATCGTGCTCTCGCCGTTCAGGAATTTAGATGAAACCCAGTCGCTTAGCTTTGACAATTTCGCTGGCCATTGCCACAGGGATTACCGCTGCCTGCACAAAACAGGAATTCAACGTTGACGAAGTATTGCGGGTCAAATCCGTCAAACACCTGAAATATGGCGATCACGACCCGGTCCGCATCCATGGCCGACAGCCCAGGACCTTTCCGGTTCATGGCATTGATATATCTCGCTACAACACATCGATTAATTGGCGGCAGGCCAAGAAACAGGGCGTCGACTTTGTTTTCATCAAGGCGACCGAAGGACGCGATGATGTGGACCGAAGTTTTGTGGAATATTGGCGTGCGGCAAAACGTATCGGAATTCCTCGCAGCGCCTATCATTTTTATTATTTTTGCGCTTTGCCAGAGGCACAGGCCGAAAACTATATTCGCAACGTGCCAAAGTCGCATAGCGGGCTGCCACCCATTCTTGACGTGGAGTGGAACCCGGATTCACCGACCTGCACCAAACGCCCCCCGGCGTCAGTCGTGGTAAACCGTCTGGGCCGTTGGTTGCGCAAGATTGAAGCCCATTACGGTCAAAAACCGATCATCTACACGACGCCCGATTTTTTTGAAGCCAATTTTGCCCGCGGTGCTCTGCCCGGATATCAATACTGGTTAAGATCGGTCAAGGCTGAGCCAAAATATATCTACGGCAAAAGGCCTTGGGTATTTTGGCAATATACCGGTACCGGTTCGATCCCCGGTATTAAAGGTCCGGTGGACATAAATGCCTATCGGGGCAGTCGTTCTGACTGGCAAAAATGGTTGGCGACAAACACCCGCTGACTGTCCGAGCCGATCAAATCGGGTAGGCTGGACTGATGTCAATTAGCACTTGCCCTTTTGGACAATTCGACCTATACCGCGCGCGTGCGTGTAAGCACATCACGGCCCTCGCTGGACGACATCCCGGCCGGGGCGTCTTTTTACCCGAAATTGAAGGAGTATACCGATGTCGATTACGCCTGAGCGCAAAGCTGATTTGATCAAGGAATATGCCATTAAAGAAGGCGATTCCGGTTCCCCAGAAGTACAAGTTGCTATTCTGACTGAACGGATCAACAACCTGACTGAACACTTTAAAGGCCACAAAAAGGATAACCATTCCCGCCGTGGGCTGTTGAAGATGGTTGCAACGCGTCGTTCGCTTCTCGATTACACCAGAGGCAAAGACGAAGAGCGGTACAAGAAGCTGATCACCAACCTCGGTATTCGCCGATAGTTTTGAGATTTCAGGCGGCGGGCTTTGTTCTAAAAGTCTGCCGCTAGTTATATGGACCGGCGGTTGACGTGTCGGTTCATCAGTACGGTCAAAGTGATTTGACAAGGATGGGGCAGGATTATCAGTGGTACGTATTGGGTACCTCTCATTGTCTTGCCCTCGACAAACCAGAAGATGGGGACCGGCGGTCTGAATTTTTTGTGCAATGAGGCACAACAGAACCGACCGGAGTGGCAATTCAAGCTTCCCTGTTTTGAGTTAATTCTGGATTGCGCACCCGATTGCCGGGCGCCTTAAAAATCACTTTGACAGACTTTTATACCCGTGCGGTTTGTGCGTGCAGCGATAGGCGTTGTGCGGCCGCACACGAAGGAAAAATGTATGTCTATGTTTGATAAACACGTCGTCGAAATTGAATGGGGCGGTCGCCCGTTGACACTCGAAGCGGGCCAGGTTGCCCGTCAGGCCGATGGCTCCGTCATCGTTACCTATGGTGAAACCACCGTCATGTGTAACGTTGTCTCTCAGAAATCTCCCAAAGCGGGCCTCGATTTCTTCCCCCTGACCGTGAATTATATTGAAAAAGCCTATGCTGCAGGTAAAATCCCGGGTGGATTTTTTAAGCGCGAAGCGCGTCCCAGCGAAAACGAAACTTTGGTCTGTCGTCTGATCGACCGCCCGATCCGTCCATTGTTTGCCGATGGTTATAAAAACGATACGCAGGTTACCTGTACGGTTCTTTCCCATGATATGGAAAACAATCCCGATATTGTTGCAATGATCGCAACGTCTGCGGCTCTGACCATATCCGGCGTCCCTTTTCAGGGTCCAATCGGCGGTGCACGGGTTGGTCTGATCGATGGCGAATATGTTCTCAACCCCAATATCGATGAAATGCCCGAGAGCGATCTTGATCTGGTTGTTGCTGGTACGCGCGATGCAGTTTTGATGGTGGAATCGGAAGCCAAGGTGCTTTCAGAAGAAACCATGCTGGGTGCCGTGATGTTCGGTCACAAGGAATTCCAGCCAATTCTAGATGCGGTTATTGCTCTGGCAGAAAAATGCGCCAAGGAGCCGCGCGAGCACATTGCTCCAGACAATTCAGACCTGATGGCGAAGGTTGAGAAACTGGTCGGCAAAGACATCGACAAGGCTTATCAGATTGCTGACAAGCAGGATCGTTACGCTGCTCTTGACGATGCCAAGGCGAAAGCCAAAGAAGAGTTTTTGACCGAAGAATCAACTGAAGGAGAAGCCAACACGCTTGGTGAAGTGTTCAAATCGGTACAGGCGAAAGTTGTTCGCGGGTCGATTATCAAAACCAAGAAACGTATCGATGGCCGTGACCTTTCAACCGTCCGTGCAATTGAATCCGAAGTTGGTATCCTGCCCCGCACACATGGTTCTGCCCTGTTCACGCGCGGCGAAACTCAGGCCATCGTCGTGGCCACATTGGGTACCGGTGATGATGAGCAGTTCATTGATGCCTTAACCGGCACCTACAAAGAAAGCTTCCTGCTGCACTACAACTTCCCACCCTATTCTGTCGGTGAAACCGGCCGTATCGGCTTTACCTCACGTCGTGAAGTTGGCCATGGTAAACTTGCCTGGCGCGCGGTTCGCGCAGTTCTGCCGGCCCATGAAGAATTCCCATATACATTGCGTGCGGTATCGGAAATCACCGAATCCAACGGTTCGTCATCAATGGCCACCGTTTGCGGCACCTCCCTGGCATTCATGGATGCTGGTGTGCCACTCAAGGCACCTGTTGCCGGCATTGCCATGGGCCTGATCAAGGAAGGCGACGACTTCGCCGTCCTGTCAGACATTTTGGGCGATGAGGATCATCTTGGTGATATGGACTTTAAGGTGGCTGGTACATCGGAGGGTATTACATCCCTGCAGATGGACATTAAAATTACCGGCATCACCGAAGAAATCATGCAGGTTGCGCTGGATCAGGCCAAAGACGGTCGTATCCACATTCTTGATGAGATGAGCAAGGCACTTTCAGAAGGCCGGGCTGAATTGGGTGAATTTGCACCGCGCATTGAAAGCTTCAAGATCCCAACCGACAAAATTCGTGAAGTCATCGGCTCTGGCGGCAAGGTAATCCGCGAGATCGTTGAGAAGACCGGCGCCAAGGTGAACATCGAAGACGATGGTACGGTCAAGGTTGCCTCTTCTTCCGGCAAGGAAATTGACGCTGCCGTCAAGTGGATCCGGTCGATCACTGATGATCCGGAAGTTGGTGTGATTTATCAGGGTACGGTTGTCAAAACCGTCGACTTTGGTGCTTTTGTCAATTTCTTCGGTGCCAAGGATGGCTTGGTGCACATTTCCCAACTGGCCGATGAGCGGGTTGGCAAGACCACTGATGTTGTCAATGAAGGCGACAAGGTCTGGGTCAAACTGATGGGCTTTGATGACCGCGGCAAGGTCCGCCTGTCGATGAAAGTTGTCGACCAGGAAACCGGCGAAGAGTTCGCCGACTAATCGGCGTCGTCGCTGTTTCAAAAATTCAAAAGGGCGTTGCGGGAAACCACAGCGCCCTTTTTGTTGTCATTGTTCGCCTTTTTGACTTATCCTGATTATGGGCTGGGCCTCGTATCGACCATGAGGAGGTCATATGCACCCATCGTTGAAGCCCACTTTTCCACCCAAATTGAAATGGATTTGCTGCCTATTTCCTGCCTTGATTGTGGCACTGGTTGCGCTCAACTCCTGCGCCACTTTGACCAAGCAGCAATGCAAGACCGCTGACTGGCATTTGCTAGGAGTCAACGATGGTCTTTACGGCAGACCACACAGCCGATTTGAAAGACATGTAAAGGCTTGCAAGAAAGCCAACGTCGCTCCTGACCGTGAGAAATGGCTGGCTGGCCACAAGGAAGGAGCTCGGCGATATTGTCGACTGGAAAACGCTTTTGAACAGGGACAGATGGGGCTAACTTATCATGGAATATGTGAGGGAGTTAATCACATAGCTTTCGTGCGCGTCTATCGGGTTGGCTATAAGAAATACAGGCTGGAACAGTCGCGAGACGAATTAGAGCGAAAAATATTTGGCCACAAAAGCGAAATATTTAATCTAAATTCTCGTCTCAACAAGGGCAAAATCGACAGCGAATTGGCCGAGACCAAAATCGACTCTCTGGAAGACCAGATTGACTCGACGGAAATTGCTTTGACTTACGCCGAGAACGAATTGAATGAATTTAATTCCTTGCTGTTACAAGATGGGTATCTGAAAATTGCAGGGGTCTATCTGGTGCATAAGAATGAAGATGAAGATTGATGCACGCCTCAGCAGCAATATCATCAATTGATCATTGTATCTGGCGGCAATCTGTGGCTTGGCTGAGGCATGGCCGATTTTCGAAACACGCTCATGTTGCCGTTCCAGTCCGGCGCTGTTCCGCTTCCCACATCCGGGGAGAATTGGTGCGTATTGAATGCTGACAGTTTGCTGTTGCAAGAAACTATGCTTGCGAATGAGCTGATATGTGAGCAGGGGATGCGTCCAACCTTTCTGGAACTGGAGGCGCAGGGATACACGGTTCAACCTGTGTTGCCGGAGCTTGAAAATATTGATGGCTGCCTGGTGCTTGCGCATCGTTCGCGCGCCGTGAATGAGCGAAACATGCTGCGTGGCTGGAATGGTCTGAAGCCGGGTGGGTTATTGGTATTTGCTGGCGACAAGACCGCTGGGGTTCAGCCGATCAGAAAATGGGCTGGCAGGTTGACTGAAATTGCAGGCAGTCTTTCGAAACATCACGCAATCGTATTCTGGCTTCGCAAACAAGGGGATCCCTGGTTGCAAGAGGTGTTGCAAAAACCCGATTCGAGTTTTGTGCGGGACGATTTCGAAGTCGCGGCCGGCATGTTCTCCGCAAACGGACCGGATACCGGATCGCAAGTTCTGGCGGAGCAATTTGACCAGCGAATTTTTGGCCGTGTAGCGGATTTCGGTGCCGGTTGGGGATATCTGTCGCACCGCCTCGCAACCCAATGTCCGCGAATTGAACAGCTTGATCTGTATGAAGCGGATTGGGCATCGCTCAAAGCGGCTGAAACAAATGTCGGCACGGCGAGGGCGACGGCGACGGCGAGGGCGACGGCGACGGCACCGGACACCGCTGCGGTCAATTATCATTGGTGCGACCTTACAAGTGAAGCGCCACGCGGACCGTTCAACTGGGTGATTATGAACCCACCATTTCACTCAGGCCGTGCCGCCGTGCCGGAATTGGGCAACCGCTTTATCGAAGCCGCTGCCCGTTCTTTGCCAGCGGGTGGGCGTTTGCTGATGGTCGCCAACACCAATCTTCCCTATGAAAGAAAGCTGGAATCGCTGTTCAGGAAAGTCGAACGCAAGGATCAAGCCAAAGGATTTAAGGTCCTGGAGGCGGTCAAAGGCAGTCGCTGAGCTGCTGGATCCACAACAGGTGCAGGCTCTAAAAGGCGACATCGCCGGTTACTCGAGGGATCACCGGAGCCAGTGCTTCGTGCAGGCGGGTCTCCCATTCTTCCCGACCCTTTCGGGCTCTGGGCACTGGATTGATGAAATCAAACAGCGACCAAAGCGGTTCAATGCCATAGTGGGGCAGGCCACGGGCCGATCGTATGCCCTTTCGGTGTTCGGCGCAGCGCTGACCCGGTGATTTGCCGGTACTGCCCACATATGCGCCGTAAGTGCCATTTTCGCTGGTGTATCCGTGCCGCAAAACCACATAGACATTGGCGCCCAGCCGTCCGGATTTTTGTTCGCCTAGCACGTCGGGGGTAAATATGTTGCGAACTTGCTGGCCAGCTTGCAAAAGCCATGGCACAGGCTCGAGACCGGCTGCTGCAAATTTCATCCCGGCGTTCAGGTCTTCGCCGCGTAGTCTCAGTTCTTCGAAAGCCAGCGTCGCGAGTTCAAGACTGGGTGGGTTGGTGCTCAGCCAACCACCGATTGCCGCAGTAAGTTGCAGGTCCTTCCAATGTCGAAACGGCCGTTCGTGAGCGTAGTTGATACCGGGAAATTTTGCGTAAGTGCCGACGGCAAAACGTGGCAATTGCAGCAACGTCATATGCCGACATGCTCAATAATGACGTTGCCATCTGAGATCTCTGATGCATTTCCGATCTGATAGGCAGATATCAACGCGGCTGCCGCTGCATCTGCCTGATTATCGTCGCGGGCATGAACGAAGCCCAGCGGCTGTTCCGCGTCCACGAAATCTCCGATCATGGCAAGCTCGGTGAACCCCACAACCGGGTCAATCTGGTCAGCAGCGGTTACCCGCCCCCCCCGCATGGCCACAACGGCCACACCGACATCTCTGGTGTCGATAGCAACAACAATGCCCTGTGATGGTGCATAAACCGGGCGAACAACTGGGGCCGTGGCCAAATGCAATTCCGGCTTTTCCAAGAGATTTGATGGCCCACCCAGTTCAACAACCATCTGGGCAAACTTTTGAGCGGCCGCACCGGATGTAAAAGCCGTTTCCATTTTCATGCGACCATCTGTATCATCGGATGCCAGGCCTCCGTTTACCAACATCTGAGCGCCTAACGCGACGGTGACGTCCCAAAGTCGCGAATCTACATGGCGCCCTGTCAGGAAATCGATGCAATTGGTAATTTCAACGGCATTTCCGGCGGCGCTTGCCAACGGCTGGTTCATGTCTGTCAAAATTGCTGATGTCGGCAACCCTGCACCATCGGCTACCGCGACAAGTGATTCTGCCAACTGCCGTGCCTTGTTCAAATCGTCCATGAATGCGCCGTTGCCACATTTGACGTCGAGCACCAAACCGCCCAATCCGGCGGCCAGTTTTTTGGAGAGAATCGAAGCGGTGATCAGAGGAACACTTTCCACCGTCGCCGTTACGTCGCGAATGCCGTAAAATCTCTTGTCGGCAGGGGCCAGGTCACCGGTCTGACCGATTACTGCGCACCCTGTCAGTCGGGTGACTTTACGAAACAGATCTATATCCGGCTGACTGGTATAGCCAGGAATAGTATCCAGCTTGTCTAGCGTGCCGCCGGTGTGGCCAAGCGCACGGCCGGAAATCATAGGAACATAACCGCCGCAGGCCGCAACGGCAGGTGCCAACATCAGTGACACATTGTCTCCAACACCACCTGTTGAATGCTTATCCAGCACCGGTCCATCAAGGTCGCTCCAATCCAGCACCGACCCGGAATCCCGCATGCCCAGCGTCAAGGTCACGGCCTCATCGCGGGTCATGCCGTTGAAGAAGATTGCCATGGCCAGGGCAGCGACCTGGCCCTCCGATATGGTGTTGTCGGTAATTCCTTGCACAAATGAAGAGATTTCCTGCGCGCTCAAAACCAAACCGTCACGTTTGTTGCGAATTGTTTCCTGGGGGAGAAAGGTAGTTGCCAATTGACCTGCTCAACTGTTTCAATTTTTGCCAATCCACTATAATCGAAATCAATTCGATTCACAGATATTGTTGGATGCGGAGAGCGTGGTATCAAGTATCATCAATGCCTTGCTGATTAAACTTTTTTTGGCTGAACTTCCAGGAGCGGAAACTTATGACAAAGCTGGACGTCATTACGATTGGCCGCTCGTCTGTTGACTTGTATGGCGCGCAGGTGGGCGGTCGTCTGGAAGACATGGCTTCGTTCAACAAATATATCGGTGGTTCACCGACAAATATGGCCGCCGGGACTGCGAGATTAGGCCTGAAATCGGCTCTCATTACCAGAGTTGGTGATGAGCATATGGGCCGCTTTATCGTTGAACAATTGCAACGCGAGGGCGTGGATACAAGCGGAGTGGTCACCGACAAAAACAGGCTAACCGCCCTTGTTCTGTTGGGCATTCGCGATGAGAGTCAGTTTCCGTTGATATTTTATCGCGAAAATTGCGCTGATATGGCGTTGTGCGAAGATGACATCGACCCGGAACTCATATCGGAATCCGGCTGTGTCACGGTCACCGGTACACATCTATCTCACCCACAGACGGAAGCTGCTGTATTGAAGGCGTTAAAGCTGGCGCGAGAAAACGGTGCCAGAACAGCGCTTGATATCGACTATCGGCCCAATCTGTGGGGATTGGCCGGACATGGGGATGGTGAGGAACGGTTCATTGAATCACAATCCGTCACCGCCAAACTTCAATCAACTTTACATCTGTTTGATCTGATCGTTGGCACGGAGGAAGAGTTTCATATTGCCGGCGGTTCAACAGATATTCTAACAGCGTTGAAGTCAGTCCGCGATTGCAGTGATGCGATGTTGGTGTGCAAGCGTGGACCAATGGGGGCATCGGCCTTTGCCGACCAAATTCCGCCCTCACTCGATGACGGGATTACAGGTCCTGGATTTCCAATTGAAGTGTTCAATGTTCTGGGAGCCGGCGATGGATTTATGTCCGGTCTGCTGCGCGGTTGGCTCACTGACCAGACCTGGGAAACGACATTGACCTGGGCCAATGCATGCGGTGCGTTTGCGGTATCCAGACACGGCTGTGCACCGGCATATCCCAGCTGGGAAGAACTGCAATGGTTTCTGGAAAACGGGTCGGACCACAAGGCGTTGAGAAAGGATGTCTTGTTGGAGCATGTCCACTGGGCGACAAATCGTGAAACAAAGCCAAGCCCTGTGGAAATTGCCGATTTGAGAAACTGTAGCGCGGAAGATCAAGTCGATTTTAACGGCGCTGGTTTCATTGCCGATTGGAACAGTCACAGGGAACTGATGTACCGGGCGATTGACCGGGGCGGTTGGATGGGCAGAACCACGACGCCTGGAGCGACAGACTTTCGCGAGTGGCCACTCGCTCACCGAGTTGTTTGTCCGGTTGGTCGTGCGGCGGTGGACGAGTTGGCAAAAACCTGTCGGTCGGCACGGAGTCAGGGGTTGGAAGTGATGCTGGAACTATCAAGCACGCAGGCTGATCGTTTGTCTGAACTGCTGGATGGGGGCATCTGGCCGGACTATTGGGTTCTTCCAGCCAGCGACGTTGCTGCGCGCTGTGATTTGTTGTTGCAGAAGGACCCTTGGTGTCGCGGTGTCTATTGTACGGGGGGGCAGGCGATGAACATCCGGCAATCCTTGGCACTGTCTGGTCGCCAAAGAACTAAATTTGAATTTCGCCACTGAATTGGTGAGCAAAATTAGAACTGAAAAGAGTATTTATGTCTGAACTGCTGATAAAACCGTCTGGCAAATCTGGTCGGGTCCTCAATATCACCCCAAAAAATGCCAAAAGCAGCCTTGCACCGGATTGGAATTATGTCGGGTTTGATCTGTACCATCTGGCACCTGGTGAAACTGCGGCGGAACATACAGCAGACCGCGAGGTCATACTGGTGATTGTGGAAGGGCGTGCGAATTTGTTTGCCAACGGTGTGGAGTTTGGAACCTGCGGTGATCGTATGAACGTGTTTGAGAAAACCAAGCCAACTTGCCTCTATGTGCCGAATGACGGTGAATGGCGGGCCGTTGCAGATACGCAGTGTGTCGTTGCGGTATGTTCAGCGCCTGGAAAATCCGGACATGAGCTGCGTCTTATCAAAGCTGATGACATTGGCAGTGAAGTGCGTGGCCAGGGCGCAAATACCCGTCATATCCACCCGATTGCCATGGAAGAATTCGACGTTGCAGACAGCCTTTTGGTGACGGAGGTATTCACTCCTGCTGGCAATTGGTCTTCCTACCCACCACACCGTCATGATGAAGATGACTATCCCCGCATGACTTATCTTGAGGAAACCTATTACCACCGCCTCAATCCGGTTCAGGGATTTGGATTTCAGCGGGTTTTTACCGATGATCGGTCATTGGATGAGGCCATTGCGGTTTCAGATGGCGAGGTTGTTTTGGTTCCAAAAGGGCATCATCCCTGCGGTGCGCCATATGGCTATGAAATGTATTATCTGAACGTGATGGCGGGTCCGATCCGGAAATGGCGGTTTGAAAATCATCCCGAACACGAGTGGATTGTTCAAAGAGATGCAGCGCAGACCTGATGTGAGCCGCCGTTAGGACTGGTTCAACGCCATCCAGAAAAAGTTCAATGCTCCAATTACGGTAAGTACATCAACCATCATTGCATGCCGGTCATTGGTAAGTTTGCGCAGGATTGACCGCCCGAGGTAATTACCGGGAATAGTCATCAGGCCGACAAAGACGCCAAGCATCAAAAACTGTGTGTCCAGCAGCGCGGTGGAGCCAAAGATGGCGATTCTGGAGACGTTTGTGGTGAAGGCAATCGCGGCGAGCGTCGCGACAAACCCTTCCTTGGTCAGACCAAATCCCAACATGAATGGTATCAGCAACATGCCGCCTCCAATTGAAGCGCCGGATATGCCGCCGTAGATTGCTGCCACGCCTCGTAATGTGGAACGGCTGGTTTTGATTTCACGGGAACGGGCCCAACGTCGCAATGGAATCGATAACAGCACCACCGTCCCAAGCAGCACGGCAATGAGTGTCGAACTCATCTTTCCATAAAGCCATGCCGACAACATGATGCAGGGGACAGCGGGCAGCACGACGAGGAGAAAAACGTCTTTGTTAAAGTTTTCCCGATTCAGAAAAATACGTGAGCAATGGCTGATCAACAATGCCACGCTCATCACTGGCACAACTGGCTTAATACCGATGACTACAGCCAGGGCCGCGGTCATCAAAAAGCCACCGGCCACACCAGTAGCTCCGTGAATGGCCGCTGTTATCATTGCGAGCAAGCCGACAACAACAATTGTTGTGACGCCCAAATCAGAGAAAATATCGAGCAAGAATGCCCCGTAGGGTTGCCTGAAAGGTTGTCAGTCTATCGGGCGCGCAATCTTGGGTCCAGCGCATCGCGCAGGCCATCACCGATATAATTGACGCTCAACACCGTGAGAGAAATGGCCAGGCCCGGCCAGATCACCCGTTCAGGATACTGTTGAAGGTAATCAACGGAATCAAACAATAACCTTCCCCAAGTGGGGAAATCGGGTGGAAAGCCAAGCCCCAGAAAACTAAGTGCGCTTTCGGTGATGATCGCATTTGCGATGCCGAGCGTGGCGGACACCATTATCGGTGATAGAACATTGGGCAGCACGTGCCGTGTGATCATACGGCGGGGTGGCGTGCCGATGGACCGCGCCGCCAGCACAAATTCACGCTCTTTCAGCGCAAGCACATCACCACGCACAATTCGCGCGGTGTGCATCCAGCTGGTGATGCCGATCGCCGACACCATCAAAATAAAGATACCACCCTCGGGGCCGAAAACCGAGTTCAGGCCTTCACGGAACAGCATGATGATAACCAGTAACAGGGGCAGCAATGGGAGTGCCAGAAACAGGTCCGTCAAGCGCATCAGTGGCCCGTCGAGGGATTTGAAATAGCCGGCCACAACGCCGATGAATGTTCCGAACACCAGTGCCAGCAACATTGCGGTGATGCCAACCGCCATGGAGACCTGGCCTCCCGCCATCATTCGGGCAAACATATCGCGGCCTAGTTGGTCGGTGCCGAAAGGATGGGCCAGGCTTGGTCCTGAATTGCGGGCTCGGATATCGATATAGGTTGGGTCGATATGCCATAAAACCGGGCCAAGCAGCACAAAGACAACAATAAACAGGAAGAATCCCATGCCCACCATCGCGCCCTTGTGAACCTTGAACTGGTCCCAAATGTCGAGCCATTGGGTGCGGGCTGGCCGTGTCAGATCGTCAATAGCCTGAGCTTGCGGGGTGCTGGTATCAGTCATAGCGAATCCTCGGGTCAAGCAAGCCATAGAGAACGTCGGCCACCAGATTGAATAAAACGATCAACACCGCGAACATGAATGTCAGGGTCTGGACAGTGGGAACATCGCCAGCCTGAATGGAAATGATCAGCAATTGTCCAAGGCCGTTCACCTTAAACACCTGCTCGGTAATGATCGCACCGCCAAAAATTGCCGGAACTCCCAGAGCGATTACGGTAATTACCGGGATCAGAGAGTTGCGTAATACGTGAACCAGAACAACGACCTTTTCGCTAAGGCCCTTGGCCCGCGCGGTTCTGACGTAATCCTGATTGAGATTGTCGAGCATAGAAGCGCGAAGGAAACGGCTGATCTGGGCCGTGGTTTGCAGCGCCAGCACCATTACAGGCATAATCATCTGCTTGAACTGGACAACAAAACTGTCCCAGTCGGTTACCACATGGGTTGTATCATAAATGGACGGCAGCCAGCCCAGCTGCACCGAGAATATGACGATGACCAGAACACCGCTGAAGAAGGGGGGGACGGAAAACCCTATCATCGAGACAAATGTACCGGCTTGATCGAAGAAGGAATATTGTCGATAGGCGGATATGATGCCTATTGGCAAGGCAATCAGGATGCCGACGAGATAGGAAGTTCCCACAACGGTGAGAGTTTGCGGCATGCGCTGGATCACAATATCCATCACCGGCGACCGCGTTTGATAGGAAATGATGCGTTGGCCGATATCAAAATTGGTCCCAAAGATCTGGTTCGACCAATAAAGCGGCTCGGAAATCATCAATTGTTTGAGCCACAGCCCAAATTGAACGAATAATGGTTGATTGACGCCCAGGGATTCGCGGATTTTCTCACGCACTTCCGGAGGAATTGTCAAAGGCAGGTTCGCGGTCGGATCTGACGGCGATAATTTAACGAGAAAGAATATGACCAGACTGATAAACAGCAGAGTCGGAATAGCCAGAAACAGGCGTCTGATGGTGTAATTCAGCATGGGGCTTCAATACCTTGCGGTGCAACTGGCGTCAGAAATGCACAACTCCCGAAAAAACGGGGTCGGCGCGATTGCACCGACCCCGCAGGAGTATTATTTGACGCGATGCCAATCAGCGATGTTCCACAATTCAGTGTCCCAATCGGAGATTTTAACACCGCCAAGCGTATTGGCGTGAGCCGATACACCACCACGGTGGATCAGCGGGATGATTGAATATGACCGCATGATCGTATCGTTCATCTCTTTGGCCAGAGCCGCACGATCTTCCAGAGCTGCAGTGCCGCTCATCTTGTCGACCAATGCATCATAAGCCGGATCGCAGAAGCGCTGGATGTTTGCACCCTGCCACTGGCTCTTTGGTCCTGGAATTTCTGCACAGCGCCAGTTGGCCATATAGGCCTCAGGGTCAACACCGGAGAAGTTATTGGTGTACATCTCGATGTCTGCATAGAACTTCTGGAATGTATCGGGGCTTGCCGGATCACCACCGAAGAAGACCGACGCATCAATGTTGCGAAGTTCGGTTTCAACACCGATTTCCGACCACCACTGTTTGATCAGAGCTTGGGAATCCTGACGAACGGCATTGGTTGAAGTCTGATACAGAACACTCAGACGGACACCGTCTTTGGCGCGAACGCCGTCTGCACCTGGCTTCCAGCCAGCGTCATCGAGAACTTTTTTGGCACCCTCAAGGTCCTGAGTTTTGCAGCCGTCATTGGCTGTCGATGCATAAGCAGCAGGAGCCGGCAGCACGTTACAGGTGACCTGACCACCAGCACCGTAGCCAACTTCAACCAGCAAAGCGCGGTCGATGGCCATGGAAAGCGCCTGGCCAACGGCTGAGTCAGTCAGGAATGGGTGGGCTTTGTCAGTAGTCGACCTTGCATCGCCCAGCGAAGCGCTCGGGTCGGTCTGATTGAGGTGCAGACGCTCAACAGAAGTACCAAATGCTGTCTGAACGGTGCCGAGGCCTTTGGCTTCCATGCTGGCCAGCAATTTTGGATCGATCTGCAGGTTCCAGGCATAATCGAACTCGCCGGTTTCCAACACGGAACGGGCAGCAGAAGCGGCATCGCCACCACCCTTAAACAAAACTTTGCCAAAGGCAGGTTTGCCGGGCTCGCGGTACTGTTCGTTGGCGGAGAACTGAATCACATCATTTGGCTTGAACTGGTCAACCACAAATGGGCCAGTACCAATTGGGCCAAAGTTTGCATCCGTGCATTCTGGTGCCTTGGCGCCGGTGCAATCGGCAAACTGGGCTGCCTGAATGATCGGGCTTTCAGATCCAACAAGAGCTGTATATGGAAACGGCTTTGGACCGTTAAAGGTGATTTTGATTGTCAGATCGTCAACGGCTTCAACGTTTTTCACGCCGTCGAAATAACTAAGCTGGGCACAACCGCCTGCAGGATCTGTGCAATACTTCCAAGTAAATACGGCGTCGTTTGCGGTCAGCGCTGATCCGTCAGACCATTTCACGCCTTCCTTCAACTTCCAGGTGATGGAAGTAAGGTCAGCCGCCACGCCACCATTTTCAACGGTTGGGACTTCGGCTGCAAGCCAAGGGGTCATTTTGCCGGTATTGTCAAAACGAGCCAGAGATTCCAGCACCAGGCTGGCGCTCTCAACTTCTTTGGTACCACCGGACAGATAGGGGTTCAGTGTTGAAGGTGCCTGCCAATATATGATTTTGACTTCACCATCTCGGCCACGTTTCTCGTGGCCATCTGCAAATGCAGCTCCCGAGGCCACTGCCACCGCAGCGGACGCAAGGAGTAGGGTTTTTAACTTTCGCATTTAGGTCTCCCGTTAGTACTGGTCGATTGTTCGACCGTTTTTAAATTTTTTGTCGGCAGTTTCCTGCCGACTGTTTATCTGTTCGTCGTCAGGCCAAATGGCAGGCGACAAACTGATCTGGTTGAATTTCACGCCATTGTGGCGCTTCCGTAAAGCATTTTTTCTCTGCAACCGGGCAGCGGGTGCAGAATACGCATCCACTCGGCGGATTGCTGGGGCTTGGCACGTCGCCTTTCAATATGATCCGCTCCCGCGTCGCCTCCACATCGGGATCGGCAACCGGAACGGCTGACAGCAAGGCTTGGGTGTAGGGGTGTTTGGGGTCGGCAAACAGTTTTTCACGCGGTGCCAGTTCCATGATCTTGCCCAGATACATCACCGCAACGCGGTCAGCGATGTGGCGTACCATCGACAGGTCATGGGAGATAAACAGATAGGTCAGGCCTCGTTGTTTTTGCAAATCCTCGAGCAGATTGACCACCTGCGCCTGAATTGACACATCCAGTGCGGCTATCGGCTCGTCGCAAACGATGAAATCAGGGTCGAGTGCCAATGCTCTTGCTATGCCGATGCGTTGCCTCTGTCCGCCGGAAAATTCATGCGGATAGCGATTAACGAAGTCCGGGTTCATGCCAACCGAGTTGAGCAGTTCCTGAACCCTTGATTTGCGCTCCTCGCTGGTCATGTTTTTATGTTCGACCAATGGTTCGGCAATGATTGCACCAACCGTCATACGGGGGTTCAGACAGGCTTGCGGATCTTGAAATATCATCTGCATACGGGGGCGTCGTTCCCGCAATTCGGTGGGCGACAAATGGGCGATGTCCTCACCTTCAAATGAAATGACACCATCGGTCAGTTCGTAAAGTCGCAGAACCGCACGCCCCGCGGTGGACTTGCCGCAACCGGATTCTCCGACCAGACCAAGCGTTTCACCGCGCCGAATTTCAAATGTGACCCCGTCTACCGCCTTGACGTCCCCCACTTTTTTTCGAAACAGCCCCTTGTAGATAGGGAAGTGCATTTTCAGGTTGCTGACATCCACCAACGTCTCGTCACTGCGGGTTTTACCTTGCACGCCTGTTTCAGTCATTGGCTTCCTCCAGCCAGCAGGCTGATTTTTGCTGGTCGTTAACGTCGAAGAGCGGTGGATTTTGCTGCAAGCATTTGTCGTGGGCCTGGCTGCAACGGGGGGCGAAAGGACAGGAGGTGAGGGCCCCCTTCAGATTAGGCGCCTGGCCTGGGATGCTGACCAGTCGTGCTTCGCGTTCACCTTCCTGGCGGGGAAGGGTCTGCAACAGCGCTCTTGTATAGGGGTGACGCGGATCATCGTAGAGATGGGCGACATCGGCATATTCAACAATCTGGCCACCATACATCACCGCAACCCGATCGGCGATCCCGGCGACGACACCCAGATCATGGGTGATCCAAACGATTGCCATGCCCAGTTTTTGTCGCAGATCCTTGACGATTTCGATGATCTGGGCCTGAACCGTCACGTCTAGGGCCGTTGTCGGCTCGTCGGCAATCAGAACTTTCGGGTCACAGGCCAACGCAATTGCAATCATCACTCGCTGACGCATGCCGCCGGAAAATTGGTGCGGAAAATCGCGCAAGCGGTCGGCGGCAGATGGAATGCCAACCAACTCAAGCAGTTCAATGGCCCGCTCTCTCGCCTGTTTCTTATTCAACTTCATATGAACCCGCAGCGGCTCCATGATCTGAAACCCAACGGTGAATACAGGGTTCAGCGAAGTCATTGGGTCCTGGAAGATAAATCCGATATCGCCACCACGTACGTCGCGCAATTGTTCGAGATCCAATTGCAACAAATCCCGACCATCAAACATGACCTTTCCAGCAACAATCTCTGCTGGCGGCATGGGCAATAGTTTGAGCAACGACATCATCGTGACGCTCTTGCCCGATCCAGACTCACCTACAATGCCGAGTAACTCGCCGGATTCAAGAGTGAAACTCACATCATTGACAGCGTGAACATCGCCATCCTGTGTGTGAAAAACAGTTTGCAGCCCCGCCACTTCCAGAACGGTCTGCGGAGCGGCAGAGGGTGAATTATCGTCAGAAATTGAGGTTGCCCGTTCGATACTCGTACTCGTCATGCAGAGAGCCTAATACAAACAGCGCACCGTGCAAGCCAGAACTTGCTAATACAAGCCAGATCTTGCTAAAAAATGAGACTTTGTTGCGATTTCTGCGCGGGATTGCTGGCAGATGGTTCAGTAATCTTTTTCCAAAAAGATACCAAGGCTGGACCCGCCTTCTGAATCAACCGTACCACGCGCGGTGACATCATTGGTGATATCAAGGTTGATTGTCGCTTCTTGAGTGTTTTGGCCCGCCTGCACTCCGACATACACATTGTCGCTGAGATATTTGCCGGCTTTTACGGCCGTATCTCCCTGTTTATCCTGAACAATATCAAGATCATCCAGGCCGGTGCCACGGCGCAATGTATCGACCAGTCCGGGACTGGACCCGCCAGTAAGTTCTGCTGCAATCGACGCCAGTTTGACGATCTGAGACGGTGTCAGTTCCTCAATCGCACGGCCGAAAATGATTTTCGCCAAAACCTCGTCTTCGGGCAATTCGGGGCTTGATGTGAAGCTGACTTTGATATCCGAGGCCCGCCCGCTGACTGTTATATAGGCGACCACGTCGCCCGCATCGGTTTGAGCAACCAGACGGAGCACCGGATCGAGGTCGCCTGAAAGGCTGACGCGACCCTCGGTCAGATCCAGACGCTGGCCCAAAATCACAAGCCGCCCGCGACGCAGATCAAATGCACCGGTTGGAGATAGATTGTTGACCGGGCCAGTAAGTCGGATGCTGCCTCCCAGTTCTGCATCCAATCCGCGCCCGCGAACAAAGATCTGATTTGGCGCATTTACCGTCAGATTAAGTTTGAGAACGCTTGGTCGGGATGTTGGCCGTGCTTTAGGTGTAGCCCGTTCCATGCGCGCCAGAGTTTTGGCGACCTTTTCGTTGGGCTGGACGTGGTCCACTTCAAGAATTTCATCACTTGAAGCGAAACTCTCAGGAACCGCAATTTCGGTTTTTGCCAGATTTATGTTGCCGCTCATGGTGGGGTCGCCGAGCAGTGGGCCGGTCAGCTGCAAGGCGCCGCTGAACTGGCTGGAGAATGTTTCGCCATCAGTATAACGGGCGCCATTGAGGGCTATTTTCAAATCCGCAGGGAATTGCTCAGACAGACCAACGGAACCGGTCACTCGGATATTTCCCCCGCTGGAGAGGTTTGCATTGCTGCGGGAGATTGTGATCCGGTTGTTTTCCAAACCTGCCAGCAAGCCGATATTGACCAGTCGCAGATTGGAAAGTGGGTCAACCAAAGTTCCGTTCTCGATGGTCACGAGGCCACGTGGTTTGGGAGCCTGCAGCGATCCGGACAACCCGATATTGAACCGGGCGCTGCCGGAAATCCTGGACCCGCGACTGGCGAGGGCAAATTGTGCCACGGATAGCGGAATATTGCCGTCGGCTTTAAGATTTAGTCCCGCCCCTTGCAGCGGGATGAATCCGGAAGCATTCAGTCGAATTTTCTGCCTGTTGCTGGCATTCAAAGATGAAATGCTGACGGTTTGATTGCGAAATCCTCCGGACAGGTTCAGTTGCATGTTGGCAATATTTGCATTGGCCAGTTGGCGACTTCCAATTCCGGCGCCATTCAGATTGTAACTGACCTGGGGATCTGCGGTGGTTCCCTGCAAATTCAGGCGACCCGACAGACTGCCGGTGACTCCCAGGTCGGGCTGAAACGCATTGGCGATTTTCAGTGGCAGACTTTTCAAATCCACCTGAATATTCAGTTTGTCGCCGACTGAACCACCAACAACGAGCCTGCCACTGTCTATTGCCAGCTGGGTCTTCGAAAGGAGGGTTGAACCATTGCGGTTGAGCCGAATATTGGTTGGTGACAGCAAGCGAATTTTTGCAAGTTTCGACAGGGCCGAAAACGTTTTGATCGCAACATTTGCTTTTTGAGGGCCATAGACCACCGATCCGGTCGTTTTGATGGAAGTGCTATATTTTGAGAGTTTGGCACTAACTTGAAAGGTGCTGGTGTCACCCGACGTGCCTATCTTGGCAGAAAAAGTTGGGATATTTGTTCCCGGAACCTGCAAATCACGGCCTTCCAGCGTGGCGCCCAGTTTAGGCAGGCCGAACACGTCAACCACACTGCCAACCAGGTCAATCGATCTGGCACGGTAGGCATCAAATTTGAATTGCCTGGCATTTAGTCTGGCGCTGAGAGATTGCAGACCGTCAGTGTCGAGAAACTCCACAGACCCATTTACCTGACCGGTCGCATTGACCAGTGCCAGCGCTGCAAGATCACTGATGTTTGTGCTGGTGATTTTCGCAGTTCCGGTGATTGAAGGCGTGCCAGACCGCCCCAGGCTCATGCCAATCCGGGTTTCTCCAATTTCGGCGATGAAATCGCTAATCGCGAAATTGGTGCCTGTATCATGCGGTGCAAAATCAACCTCAACGCCGCCATTTAATGTTATGGGCTTGCGATTGAGATCACCGCTACCTGACAGAACCCCGCTCAGTTTGTCATTTCCGAACAAACCACCAAACCTTGCGACCAGATCTTTTACCGGTTTGTTTTGCAGCGAGCCTGAGGCCAGGTTGAATTCTGCCTTAATATGTAACTACCCAGCTACCCCAACCTGATGCTTTTATAGACGGCCCATCAGACGGGTCTGAGGTTGAGGATGAGCTGATCAGGCGCGGTTTTCAAGGTTTTCAGGATGTCCCAACCTTGTTTTCGCGCCGTTTCAATGACCGTTCGTAAAGTGCAGAAATTCTCGGCACCAGCCTCTGTTCGAAAGCTTCCCGAGACCTTTTGTCGAACTTTCGTCATTCTGAGATCACGCTCTGCCTCGTTGTTCGTGTAGGGAACGCGCAGATCATTGAGAAAGAGCAAAACCGCTGCTTTATGCGTTTGGAGTCGCAAAGCGAGATTGTGCCCAATCCGCCGTTTCGGGCGACCCCGCTTCTTGCCTTTCGTTGGGCGCGCGAGAGGCGGTTGGGCCTCGTGGAACGCGATAGCACGCTCGCAACAGGCATCAAATCGCCGCTCGATATCCGTGATTGCCTCCGGGCTGACCGCGCTCCGATTTTGGATTCGCGCGACATGCGTGAGCTTCAGTGCGTCGAGCAGAATGGCTTTCATGTCCGGCACCCAAGCTTCTTTTTCATATTCGGTCAATGCCTCCAATTCGCGGGAGATGTGGGCATTGCACAATCCATGGGTCACATTTTCCACTGCCCAGTTGGAAGAGAAACAGTCATGCACTGCCGTTCCCGCCAGTTCTGGTGGCACTTCACCTCGCGCAGTTCCGAGCCGAAGGTGGCTTAGAGCGGTGGAGCATAGCATATGAAGCCAGCGCGTTCTGCCACCAATCCTGAACCCCGTTTCATCCAGATGCTTCACTGCCGTTTGAGGCCCGGACAGCAGGTTCTTCACCGCCTCAGCTAAACAGAGCATCTGCTCGGCCTTTTTGGCAACCAGACTGGAAAGGGTTGCCGATGTGATTGTGACCCCGAAAATGTCCGCAAAAACCTGCGCCAGGCGATTTTGGGGAATGCAGTGCTGCGTCTGTAAATAGGCGGCCAACGCCCCTATTTCATCGCCGTACTGGGCGGGTGATGTTACCCCTTCAGGAAAATCGGCGCGGGTTTTTGCACCGCAATGCTGGCATTGGCAAATATGCGCACGATGCTCGGTCACATAAAGCGGCGGTGGAGGTTTGAGGCCAAACACCTGTCTGCACGCAGAACCTATGGTATCCTCCGCCGAAAGCGCGGCCTGACAGTTTTGGCATTGGTTCGGAAAATGACTGGTGATCTCGTCTGGGTTCTCAACCTGTTTTAGTGTGTTGCCGGGATGTCCGGGTTGGCCGCCAGGCTTTCGATTTGACTTGCCCCGCTGACTTTTGGTCCGCCGTTTCTTATCGCTAGACGGCTTTGCCAGTCCGTCGCTCGAAGGTGGTTTGCTGCTATTACGACTGTTCGATCCCAGACGACGCTCAAGATCTGAAACACGCTGCCTAAGAACCGCATTATCTTCTCTAAGTTGCTCGTTGTCTTTCCTGAGTTGTTCGTTTTCCTTCAGGAGCCGAGCGTTCACCTCCAAAAGCTGCGCATTTTGTTCTTTGAGTTAGACAACCTGACCCACCAGAGCCATGACCACATCAATCAGTTCTGATTTTGAGAAATCAGCAAGAATTTCAGGTGTCAGATTTTCGAGTTTCATCCTCGCAGTCAAACACCAAAATGAAAAAAGTGGAACCTCAAATATGCGCCATGAATCAAATTGTCGCACCTAATGGCAGCAGAAATAGGGTAGCTGAGTAGTTACCTTAATATTATGAATTTCGTCTTCGCCGGTTGTAGACAGGTTTACAGCTAGAAGTCCCTGTGCCTGGTCAGACAAGGCGACCAGATCATGGATTTTGACTGTGGCTTCGAGATTGCTGGTCTTTGTCGCGTAACTGCCATTTAGCGCGGTGTGGAATTGTGCATTCCCAAGGCGCAGCCGTTCAAATTCTAGGCCGTTTTGATTGCGCTGGACGTTACCCGACAACAACACATTGCTCTTTAGCAGCCCGTCCAACGCATCAGACGCAAGACTGATTTTCCGCGCTGTGCCGTCAAGATTGATGTTGAATCCACCGACCAGAAAGTCCACTTCACCATCTGCCTGCAGATCCGCCTGTCCCTCAAGGGGGCGCTGGGCGAGACCAGAAAACGCCGCAAGTTCTTTCAGAGCCAGTTGTGTGACGCCGGTATAGGTGAGGCCCGTTAACTTGCCAGACGTGGACAGGTCAAGTGCGTGTGACAACAGTTTCAATTGGTCGAGCACTATCGGCTGGCCCGCCTGCCAATTACCGTCGCCTTGAAAGCTTGCTGATGATCCAACTGCTTTTGCGACATTTGGATCGTCAATTATCAAGCCATCCAGTTGTCCGCGGGTGGCAAATGTAAACTGACGTTGTGAGGCGATTTTTGCATTGGTTACAACACCAGAGGCGACGAACGTGCTGTCTCGCACTGACAATCCAGGACGTTCAACATTCTGGGCGACCATGCTTGCCGTCCATCCGCCCTGGCGTTCGACATCGTAGTCAATGTTCAACCGCATCGCATCAAGTTGGGTTTCCCCCCCCCGCCAAAGGCAGGCGGACTTTCTGCGTCTGATTGGGTAGTACCGACATCTCCACCTGAAGCGCGCCCAAAAATCCGTCTGCCAGCAGCCGAGCCCGGCCATCGAGATCCAGATTGCCGGTCTTTATGGCAAAGGATGATATGTCGATAACACCGTCATCACGCAGCAATGCAGTCGCATTTATCTGACTGTTGGTGCCGAAAAATGCCCGATGCTGTTGCGGCAATATTGTGGCCAGAGGACCGGCCAGTTTGGCTGAGACGGTTTGCCCGTTTTCAACGCCAGACAACTTTAGTGCACCTTTGAGAACTGAACTCTGATCAACGTCGAACGCCAGAGTCATGTCAAAGCCGGAAACCGGGCCTTCTCCTGCAACTTCAAGCGAAACTGGCGGACGCTTTTCAATATTCAGCAGGTTTACGAACAAACCGTCCTGCGGTTCAATCAACTGAGCGGCGAGCTTCAACCATTGTTTTTCAGAGCTATAATCTCCCACCAAACTGAGCGTTCCGCCCGCGCCATCCAGCCGTTGCATTTTGACGTCAACGTCCAGCAAGCCGTTTTCCAACGCCAGTTTGCCAACGAAATTGGTTTTGGAAGCCAGCCCAAAAACCGATTCATCTATATCGATCGAATTGATCTCGATCTTTTCCAGCAATACGGAAACCGGAAGGTCGGGCAAGGTGAAGGGTCTGGTTTCTGCAGAAGGTGCCGACTCATCCGGTGCGGGCAGGCGGGAAAGGATGATCGATTCCGCCGACAGGCTTTCAACATCAACTTCACCCAATAGTAGTGACGCGCGCTTCCAGATTAATCGCGGCTTTGAGATGGTCAGCCAGACGCCGCTGCGGTCAGCGAAGGTAATTGAATCCAGCGACACGTCGGAGGACAGGCTTCCGGACAAGCCGTTCAGACCGACACGAAAGTTCTCAGTTGAGATCTTCTCTTCAACAAAGGCGATCAGAGAAGATTTTTCTGCAGCGTCCTGGGCCATCGATGGCGTCGCCAACGAGGAAACCAGCAACAGGAAAAACGCAGCAAACCAGAGTGTCAGAAAGCGCAGCGCATGGCCTCTGTTGTCAATGATCATCAAAATGCCTGGCCGAGACCGGCATAAAGCGCAAAATCTGAATCTCCGGCTGTTTTGTTCAAGGGAAAAGCCACATCAACTCGAATCGGACCAAGACCGGTATAGTAACGCAATCCAACCCCAACGCCGACACTAAGATCTTCGGAAAAATCCACTATTGAGTCCGCGCCGACCGTTCCGGCATCGACGAATGCGACGGCTCCGAAATTGCCGATTATTTTTTGCCGCAGTTCCAACGACGTTTCAAACAGCGACTTGCCGGCAGTTTCATTGCCCATGGCATTGACAACACCAATACCCTTATAATCGTAGCCGCGGATGGAACTGCCACCACCGGCGTTAAACAGAAAACTTGGTGCGGATTGGGAAATTCCCTGTCCATAGACTGAGCCCAGTTTCACCCGGCCAGCAATGACTGTTCGGGCTTCGGCGTCTACCGCCTGATATCCTCGAACTTCGGATTCAAAACGCGCTCCGGGGTTGGAATACTGCCATTCATAAAATGGTTTGGCATTGAAACGCGCATAGATTCCGGCCGTCGGGTCCAATTTATTGTCCCGGCCATCGTACAGCACGTCTCCCTCAAGGCCGATTGTTGTAAAGTCACGCTCGCCAAAACTGTCATCAAAACGGCTGACTTCAGCAAATATGCCGCCCGACAGGGTAATTTCATCCGACCAGTAATTTATAACGTGTGTCGCGCCGCCAAACCCCGATTCTTCATAGGAATCATTGTATTCGTGCTTTGCGTAGGCGTTGGCGGTCAAATCGGTATCAGGCGAGAAAATGCCGGGTTTGGTAAATTTGGCTGCCAGTGAATAATCGTATTTGTCCAAATCCTGCGAGGTTCCGATGCCGCTAAACTTTGCGTCGAGACGCAGTCGTTCTGCTTTTCCAAACAGGTTGCGGTGCAGCCAATAAGCTTCGACTCCGGCACCATCGACGCTCGACATCGACGCGCCGACACCAATGCGCCGCAGGGCTCTTTCCTTCGCGACCAATTGCAGCGGTAACATACCGTCTGCCGAAACAGTTTTTGCCTCTTTAACTTTTCGAGTTGAGAACACCCCCAGTCGGTCGAGGCGCCTGTAGGCGCTTTTGATATCGTCGGGGTCGTATTCCTGCCCGGGCTGCAGGTCCGCCATATAGGCGACGAATTCTGGATCCATGTCTTCGGCGCCACGCACAACCAGTTCGCCATAGGCGGCTTTTGGACCAGACTGTAATTCAAGCGTGACGTTTAACAACTGATTGGGATGATTGGCGATCGCGGTTTTGTCCAGCAGTGCTGCGGTGGGATATCCCTGTTGTCGCCAGGCTTCAATCGAAACATCTGTTGCGCGTTTGATAACGTCGGCGCGGGCTACCTGTCCAGTTTCGAACCCAACATCCTGCGGTGTCTCAACCTGATCAGCCGGGTCGAATGTTTCCGGTGCCATATTGATGATGGAAGTTCGGCCCAACAAATACCCTGCTCCGGGATCTACCGTTACAAGCAGGCTGGACCGTTTGGGCAGTTCGGTGCCGGTTTCCAGATCGGAGACTTCGCGTCCGTTCAGCTGGATGGATATTTCCCCGGCATAGCGACCGGAATTATACAGTGCTGCCAATATCCGGCGGTAGTCTCCTTTCGCGCGGGCAATCAGACCGGCGGACCCTCCAACCGGCTTGTCTTTTCCGCGCCAAAGCTCTGAAGCTGCCTGAATGGCATTGCCAATCTCTTCGGGAGTTGTCTCAGAGACGTCAACTTCAACATCATAATAGTGAGGATCAATCAGGTCGGTCTGTTGATCTTCGTCGCAGGGCTCAATCAAACAGGTGCCAAATAACTCCAGTGCTTTGGCCGGTTCAACCCACACTGGGGATATCGTGGAATAGGCAAAAATCGCCGTTGTTGCGGCGTATCGCAATTTGGACAATCTACTCGACAACTCGTGGCCCAATCCCTGGCTTAAATACCGTTTAGCGATCCCGCAGAAGTCTGGGTCAGCTTTTGTGAAGTTAGTATAGTTGGTTAAGGTTAAAAAGCCTATCGCCTGAGGAATTCTCGAACTTATCATTAACAAAATGCAAATTCGTTTGAATGATGAGAGAATACTCGAATTTTGCAAATGAATTCAATGTTTTGCAGCGCAGGATCAAGATAAGCTATGGTTTAGGTAACTTGGATTTGAGTGTTGATTTAGTGGTCGTCAGTCGCCCTTGTGGTTAATTGTGGCGTCAATCATGGCAAAAGCGTGTGTCACAAATAGGGAGACTGGACAAAACCAACTTTAATCTGATGACCGAGGACTGGTTGACAAGCGGTTGGTTGGCGGGGCATTTACTTATCATGTTAAGTTTCTTGCAACGGTCGCGAATTTGATGTTGAATCGGTCCAAAGCTCTGGTGCTTGATTTTGGCGGCGTGGTGACACGGACGCTGTTTGAAACTCATCATTTGAGCGAACAGGCGCTGGGTCTGCCTGCCGGTTCTCTCACGTGGCGCGGGCCTTTTGATCCCGACAGCGATCCACTGTGGAAGTCGATGCAGGCGGATCAAATCAGTGAGCGTGACTATTGGAATAAACGTACGCTGCAGGTTGCAAAGATGATCGGCGAAGACTGGTCAACCATGTCGGATTTTGTCAAAGCTGCTCGTGGGGCTGATCCCGAACCTGTCATGCGGCCGGAAGCTTTGGAGAGCATTGAAATTGTTCGCCGTGCAGGTGGAAAACTGGCAATCCTGTCGAATGAGTTGGATCTGTTTTATGGCGCAGAATTTCGCCGCAAACTGCCTTTCATGAAACATTTTGATGCTATCATTGACGCCACCTATACCAATATTTTGAAACCCGACCCGCGCGCCTATGCATCCTGCTGCGAAGCTCTGGAACTTGCAGCCTCGGACTGTGTGTTTGTTGATGACCAGATGCGCAATATTCGTGGTGGGGAAGCATTTGGCATGCAATGCGTGCACTTTGATGTATTGAGACCAAAAAAGAGCTATGCTGAGGCCTTGCAAAAGCTCGGCCTGGCGAAAGATTAGTAGAGGACAGTGTGATGAAAGACTCAAACTATCTGAAGGAAATGAATGCCCGCCATTTGTGGCATCCCATGGCGCATCCAGCCGACAGTTTGCAAAACCTGCCAACCATCATCACCGGTGCTCAGGGCGTTCGAATAAAGGACGTGGATGGTCATGAGGTGATCGATGCCGTTGGCGGATTGTGGAATGTCAATCTCGGCTTTTCCTGCGAACCGGTCAAAAAGGCGATTGCCGATCAGCTTGATATATTGCCCTATAATTCAATCTTTCGCGGCACGACCAACAACGCGGTTATTGAACTTTCTGACATGCTGCAGGAGTTTTTTGCCCCAGATGGACTTACCCGGGCATTTTTTACGTCTGGTGGATCAGACAGTGTTGAAACCGCCCTGCGGCTGGCACGGCAATTTCACAAAGTGCGTGGTGAAAGCGGGCGGACGAAATATCTCAGCCTCAAGAAAGGTTATCATGGCACGCATTTTGGTGGCGCCAGCGTCAATGGCAATGCCAATTTCCGCAATGCCTATGAACCACTAATGCCGGGTTGTTTCCACATTCCGGCGCCCTACACATATCGCAATCCGTTCAATGAAACCGACCCACAGAAACTGGCGCAACTTTGTCTGGCGGCCTTGCAGGACGAGATTGCTTTTCAGGGTGCCAATACGATTGCAGCATTTATTATGGAACCGGTGCTCGGGGCAGGGGGGGTTATGCCGCCGCATGAAAGTTTCATGCCGGGTGTACGAAAAATTTGCTCCGACAACGGCATCCTGCTGATTGCAGATGAAGTTATCACGGCATTTGGTCGGACCGGCTCATGGTCGGGTTCGCGTCATTGGGGGGTGCAGCCCGACTTCATGTGTACGGCCAAGGCAATCACCAACGGATATTTCCCGTTTGGTGCTGTGATGATTGCCGATCATGTGGCGCAAGTATTTGAAAATGATGAAAGCGGCAAGGCGGCCATTGGGCACGGCTATACTTATTCTGGCCACCCGGTCGGGGCTGCTGCTGCAATTGCGTGTCTGAAAGAAACCCAACGGTTGAAAGTCAATGAAAATGCCGCTGCCCGCGGAACAGAACTTTTCGATGGAGTTCTCCAACTTTACACCAAACATGAACTTGTAGGTGATGTGCGCGGCGGTGTGGGCATGATGACAGCCCTGGAATTGGTATCGGATCGCGAAGCCAAAACACCAATCGACAAGGCGACGATCGGCAGAGTGCAGGAGCTGGCTTACAAGGCCGGGGTCATGGTTCGGGTTTCCGGCCCGAACATCATCCTGTCGCCACCGCTGGTGCTGAGTAAACAGGATGCTGCCGCCATTATATCTACGCTGGATGAAGCCTTGTCGGGTGCGACGAACGGCGATTAGCGGCGGCCAGCGGCGGACAGCGGCGGACAGCGACGAATCGTGGCGAAGAGCAGCGTTTGCCGGTGACCGGACCCATAAGAGTATTTTCCATTTTGAAGTTGTTTTGATGAATCCACTACGCGGCATTGCCCTGAAAATAATTTCCGTCTCCATATTCGTGGTGATGGCGACCTGCATCAAGGCGGCGGCGGTTCATGTGCCGCCCGGCGAGACGGTATTCTTTCGCTCACTGTTTGCGGTGCCTGTCATTCTGATTTGGTTGGTCTGGCAACATGATCTGGCGCATGGATTGGAAACCAAAAATTTTATGGGCCACTTCTGGCGCGGCTTGGTGGGCACCACTGCGATGGGACTGGGCTTTACCGCGCTCGGCCTGTTGCCGCTGCCGGAGGTCACGGCGTTGGGATATGCAGCACCAGTTCTGACGGTTGTCTTTGCGGCGATGTTTTTGGGAGAGCAGGTGCGCGCTTTTCGCTTGTCGGCTGTCGGTTTGGGATTGATTGGCGTGGTGATAATTCTGTCGCCACGATTGACGGTGTTGAGCGTTGAAGCAGCTGACAAAATGTAAGCAATTGGAGCATTGCTGATGTTGATGGGGGCAGTTTTTATGGCGCTGGCCCAGGTGTTTGTGCGAAAGCTGGTGGGTACAGAAAGCACCGCCGCGATTGTTTTCTATTTTTCCATCACCGCAACACTGCTTTCGCTGCTTACCATTCCCTTCGGCTGAGTCATTCCAACCTGGACTGAAGCAGGTCTGTTGATTGCCGCAGGTTTGTTGGGCGGAGTTGGTCAGATTTTGCTGACGACGTCTTATCGGTTTGCAGATACATCGGTGATCGCACCATTTGAATATACGTCAATCCTGCTGGCTGTTGTGATCGGATATACGGTGTTCGACGAAGTTCCGACTGTCACAGTTCTAGCCGGCGTCTGCCTCGTGATCGGGGCAGGGTTGATCATCATCTATCGCGAACGTCAGCTGGGTCTGGAACGGGCCAGTCAGCGCAAAGTGATGACTCCGCAGGGATGATATCAATTCTCGCAAACCGCACACTTGAGGATGAATGACATCATGGAAGGACATCTTGGGGAATTGATGAAACGGTTTTCCGCGTCGGGCCGGGTCGAATGGATTGGTGTCCGGCTGGAACGTCATGGGGCCGTGAAGTCACTGAAGACATCACCAATAGAATTTACCGGATTGAAGGACGACCGACGCTCTACACCGGGCAAGCGGGCAGTTACTCTCATTCAATATGAACACCTGCCGGTTATCGCCGCTCTGGCGAATGTCGAGGAAGTGCTTCCCGAGTTGCTTCGACGCAATATAGTGGTCAGTGGCATTAATTTGCTGGCGTTGCGCACAACAAGATTTCAGCTTGGCAGTGCGGTATTGCAGGGCAGCGGCCTTTGCGCGCCCTGTTCGAGGATGGAAGCAGCGCTGGGCGAGGGTGGCTACACAGCCATGCGCGGCCATGGAGGTATCACCGCATCAGTTGTCACGCCGGGTCAAATAGCAATTGGAGATATCGTCGAACCGCAAGAGCCTGAATAGGTGAAGGCGCGCGTCACTTAATCTTCGGCAGAATTTTCTTGAAGGCGGCTGTGCCAGCTTTGCCCAACCATTCAAAAACCACCATTTCACTGGTGACAATCCCAACTCCTGCAGCACTCAATCGGTGCAGGCAGGCCTGTTCACTGTCCTGCGTACGAGAGGCCGTGGCATCAGAGGCAACGAACACTTCGTATCCTGCTTCCAGAAGACTGGCAGCCGTCTGAACGACACAGATATGAGCCTCCATGCCAGCCAATACAATTTGATTGCGGCCGAGACTTTTCAGGTGTGCCGAGAATTCCGGATCTTCCATGCAGGAAAAATGCATTTTCTCAAATACCGGACTATCACCCGCTGCTTGGGATATTTCAGGCATGGTTGGTCCCAGACCCTTGGGATATTGCTCGGTGAGCAAAACAGGTACGTCCATTTCGCGGGCCGTCTCGATCAACATGGTGGCGTTTTTTAATGTCCGCGCAGGTGCCAACATGGCCGGGACCAGTCGCTGCTGCATGTCAATAACCACCAAAATACAGTCTTTTGATCTGATAAGCATATTTGGGAAATACCTGAAGATTGAAAGGGAACTTACGCTTGTATCTGGTATACCAAAAACATAATTATTTCAAGGTGAATCATCAATTGCCTTTGTATCTATTTGTAATTAAATAATAATTGTCCATATATTTAAAGATCCAATTCGCGCAATTGCATGGTTGACGCCCAAATTTCTCGATGTATGGTATACCACACATCAAATGGCGGTTGAGAGGCAAATTTGCCCACCGCTTTTGAGGCGGGCGGAGAATTCAAGAATGCAGGGGAGACCACGATACCATGGCAATCGGTGATCAACTCTCCCCCATCGACATCAATTTCACCCTGAAGGATCATACATATGATGTGTTGCGTTCAGCGATCCTGAACATGAACATCTACGAAGAAGGAACCGATCTGCGCCTCGACGAACGACGGCTTGCAGATCAACTGGGGATTTCCCGCACCCCCATTCGTGAGGCATTGGCCCGACTTGCGCAGGATGGACTTGTTCAGATCGTGCCGCGCAAGGGTGTGTTCATTCAACGCAAGTCGATGGACGAAATTCTTGAAATGATTGTCACCTGGGCGGCACTGGAAAGCATGGCTGCGCGACTGGCAACCGAACACGCCAGCGCCAAAGATCTGCGCAATTTGCGCAAATTTGCGCTTAAACATTCTGTCCACGCCGCGCGTGCCGAGTTTGAAGAATATTCTGAAGCCAATATTGAGTTTCACCAATGCATTTTGGACCTTTCCGGCTGTTCGTTGTTAAAAACAACCGCTGACGGCTTGTTTCAGCACATGCATGCGGTGCGCCGACGGGCGATGGGCGAGGCCGATCGGGCGACCAAGTCGGTTGTCGATCATATGGAAATTATTGAAGCACTGGAATCACGCGATGCCGATCTTGCGGGTCGACTGGTGCGCGAACACACAATGAAACTTCATGCCCATGTCCGCGCGACATGGGTGAGAATTGAATCCATGAACCAATCACGAGGCGGCGCCGGTTGAACAACCGGCCCTGTGTCGAAGGAGAATAATGAATGTCGAATGCAACATCAGGTGAGGCAGCTCAGATCGATGGGTTCCACCTTCTGATTGAGGCTCTGAAACTCAACGGCGTTGAAAACATCTACGGTGTGCCGGGTATTCCAATCACCGATCTGGGTCGCATGATGCAGGAAGAAGGCATGCGCGTTTTGTCCTTCAGGCATGAACAAAATGCCGGCAATGCTGCCGCTATTGCCGGGTTTTTGACCAAGAAGCCTGGCGTCTGCCTGACCGTATCTGCACCCGGTTTTCTGAATGGCCTGACAGCTCTGGCCCATGCGACGACCAATTGCTGGCCGATGATTTTGATTTCCGGTTCTTCCGAACGCGAAATCGTTGATCTGATGCAGGGTGACTATGAAGAGATGGATCAATTGGCAATTGCCAAGCCTCTCTGCAAGGCCGCCTATCGCGTGCTGCACGCGGAAGACATAGGCATTGCTGTTGCTCGTGCCATTCGCGCGGCGGTCTCTGGCCGTCCAGGTGGAGTTTATCTCGACATACCCGGTGCCCTTTTGGGCCAGGTGATTGACGAGATTGAAGGAGCCAAGTCGCTGGTCAAAATTATCGACCCGGCGCCTGCGCAACTTCCAGCGCCCGAGGCAGCCTCTCGGGCGTTGGAAGTCATCAAGAGCGCCAAAAAACCACTGATTGTGCTGGGCAAGGGCGCCGCCTATGCCCAGGCTGACGAAGTGATCAAGGAATTCGTTGAAAAAAGCGGCATTCCCTATCTGCCGATGAGCATGGCGAAAGGCCTGCTGCCGGATAACCATCCGCAATCGGCTGGTGCAGCGCGGTCGCTGGTGTTGAAGGAATCTGATGTTGTCATCATGGTCGGTGCGCGGCTCAACTGGCTGTTGTCTCACGGCAAGGGCAGAAGTTGGGGCGAGCCCCACAGCACCCGTTTCGTGCAGATCGATATCGAGCCACGGGAAATGGATTCCAACGTGGAGATCGCAGCACCTCTGGTTGGGGACATTGAATCCTGCCTGTCGGCGCTGATTGATGGTATGGGGGAGAATTTCTCACAACCGCCTTCCGAATGGATCGATGCAGTGCGTGAAAAGCGCGATGCCAACGTGGCTCGCATGGCGCCGACCCTGCAGAATAATGCCTCTCCCATGAATTACGCGGGTGCGCTCGGGGCCATCAAGCGGGTGATCGACAAGAAACCCGAGACTATGTTCGTCAATGAAGGCGCCAATACACTCGATTTTGCCCGATCCATGGTTGACATGCACCGCCCCCGCAAACGCCTTGATGTTGGCACCTGGGGTGTCATGGGTGTGGGCATGGGGACGGCCATCGCAGCCGCAGTCGAAACTGGCCTGCCTGTGTTGGCCGTTGAAGGGGATTCAGCCTTCGGCTTCTCTGGCATGGAGGTCGAAACGATCTGCCGCTACAAATTGCCGATCTGCATAGTCGTTTTCAATAATAACGGCATTTATCGTGGAACCGACCAGAACAGGTCCGGTGGTACTGATCCGGCTCCGACGGTATTCGTCGAAGACAGCCGCTATGACATGATGATGCAGGCGTTTGGCGGCGAAGGCATTTATGCAACCAATCCCGACGAATTGCAGCGCGCCGTGACGGAAGCGCTGGAGTCGGGGAAACCGACATTGATCAACGCCGTGATCGACCCAAAGGCAGGCAAGGAAAGCGGCAATATCGGAAGTCTCAACCCAACAAGTGCAGTAGATGGTGGCATGAGCGCTGAAGCACTTGAAATCTTGAAGAAAAAGGCAGCGCAATGAAAGCTTTAGAAGGAATAAAGGTTCTCGATTTCACCCACGTTCAGTCTGGCCCGACCTGTACTCAACTGCTGGGCTGGTTTGGTGCTGATGTCATCAAGGTCGAACGTCCCGGTGTGGGTGATGCAACCCGCAAACAGTTGATTGATGTACCGGGTGCCGACAGTCTCTATTTTACGATGCTGAATCACAACAAGCGTTCAATTGAGCTGAATTCCAAAAACGAAACCGGCAAAGAAGTTCTTACCCGGTTGATTGAGGAATGTGACGTTTTGGTGGAAAATTTTGCCCCCGGAGCTTTGGACCGCATGGGTTTTTCCTGGGAAAGGATTCAGGAAATCAACCCCCGCATAATAATGGCATCGATCAAGGGATTTGGCCCCGGCAAATACCAGGATTGCAAGGTCTATGAAAACGTCGCTCAATGTGCCGGTGGGTCGGCTTCGACCACCGGATTCAGGGATGGACCGCCACTGGTAACGGGTGCACAAATCGGCGATTCGGGCACCGGATTGCACCTGTGTCTGGGCATCGTTACGGCGCTGTTTCAACGAGAAAAATCCGGTCGTGGACAGAAAGTCTCCTGCGCCATGCAGGATAGTGTGCTGAACCTCGCCCGCGTCAAGCTGCGCGATCAGCAACGTCTGGATGCAGGACCTTTGAAGGAATATTCACAATTCGGCGAGGGCGTTGCGTTTGGTGAAGCGACGCCGCGGGCAGGCAATGATTCCGGTGGCGGTCAGCCGGGGCGTATTTTGAAATGTCTCGGCTGGGAGCAGGATCCCAACGCCTACACTTATTTCATCATTCAGGCCGCGGTTTGGGAAAAGGTCTGTGATGTGATTGGCAAGCCGGAATGGAAAACCCAGGAAGGTTACGCAAAGCCACCCGAACGTCTCGACAAGCTCAACGAAATTTTTGAAACCATCGAGCAATGGACCATGACCAAAAGCAAGTTTGAAGTCATGGACATCTGTAATCCCCATGACATTCCAGTTGGTCCAATCCTGTCGATGAAAGAGATTTCAGAAGATGAAGGACTGTTTGAGACCGGCACGATGGTCAAGGTCGATCATCCTGAGCGCGGACCATATTTGAGCGTTGGATGCCCGATTAAATTGTCCGACAGCGAAGTCGAAGTCACGCGTTCGCCACTGCTTGGAGAGCATACCAGCGAGATATTGGCGAATGTTCTTGGCTATTCCGGGGAAGACCTGGAAAGGGTGATTGGTTCCGGCGCCGTTGGTGAAATCAAGGCGGAGGCAGCAGAGTAAAGTGGTGAAGAAACTACAAGCAGCTGTTTTTGGGAGATTGAAATGCGTTTGATCGTGATGGGCCAGCAGGCCTTCGGCAAGGATGTTCTGGAGCAACTGCTCGAGGCGGGTACAGATGAAGTCGTTGCGGTCTATTGTGAACCCGACCGGGAAGGCAGACCAGCGGACCCGATCAAATCATTCGCTTTGGAAAAAGGCCTGCCGGTACATCAACCCGCCCACTTTAAAGATCAAGAAACGCTTGACGAATTGGCGTCGTTTGACGCCGACCTCATGGTCATGGCGTTCGTTAATGTCTTCGTACCCGAGGCGGCGCGCGACACGCCGAAAATGGGTTCGATCTGTTTTCATCCATCTTTGTTGCCGCTGCATCGCGGACCCTCGGCGGTCAACTGGCCGATCATCATGGGAAGCGACAAGTCGGGCTATTCCTGGTTCTATCCCACAGATGGGCTGGATGAAGGGGATGTGCTGTTGCAGTGGGAATGCCCGATTGATCCCGATGACACGGTGATCAATCTCTATTTCAAGAAAATCTACCCCTCTGCTGTTAAGTCCGTGCTCGAAGTCTGTGATCTGTATCGTTCTGGCAACCCGCCGCATATTGAGCAGGATGAAGCCGCAGCAACTTACGAACGACGCTGCATCAAAAAACATGCCAAGATTGATTGGAACAAGCCGGTGGATCAGGTGTATAATCTTATCCGCGGAACCAACCCGGCGCCTGGTGCATGGACTACCATAAACGGCGATGAGATCGGGATATTTGACAGCGCAAAAGCCCCCGGCGACGGAATTTCGGGGAAGATCGTCGGCATTGGAAGCGATGGAATAGAAGTACAATGCATAGGTGGAAGGGTTCTGGTCAAGCGACTGCGACCGGCTGGTGCGGACAAGCAGCTGGCAGCTGACTGGGCTGCAACTGCAGGTTTGTCGGTTGGCGACCTGATCGGCTCATAACAAAGCGAAAGAACAAGCATGGCGTTTAAGACGGATATTGAGATTGCCCGCGAGGCGACGAAGAGACCGATCCAGGAGATTGGAGCAAAGCTCGGCATTGGTGCTGAAGATCTAGTGCCCTATGGCCATGACAAGGCGAAGGTAAGTGCTGAATTTATTCAGGCGCAGGCCGATAAACCCAACGGCAAGCTGATTCTTGTGACGGCGATCAACCCGACACCTGCCGGTGAAGGCAAGACGACGACAACGGTCGGACTGGGTGATGGTCTTAATGCGATTGGCAAGAATGCAGCGATCTGCATCCGCGAAGCCTCGCTTGGCCCGTGCTTTGGCATGAAGGGTGGAGCGGCCGGCGGTGGCTATGCCCAGGTGGTGCCGATGGAAGAAATGAACCTGCATTTCACCGGTGACTTTCACGCCATTACCTCTGCCCATAACCTGCTGTCGGCGATGATCGACAACCATATTTACTGGGGCAATGCGCTGGAGATTGATAACCGTCGGGTGACCTGGAAACGGGTGATGGACATGAATGACCGGGCTTTGCGTGACATTGTCACCTCGCTGGGCGGTGTGCCCAATGGTTTCCCGCGTCAGGCTGGTTTTGACATCACGGTGGCGTCAGAAGTGATGGCGATCCTGTGTCTTTCCAATGACCTTGAAGACCTGCAGGAACGTCTCGGCAATATCATCATTGGCTATACAAGAGAGCGCAAGGCGGTAACCTGCCGCGATGTGAAGGCCGATGGGGCGATGACGGTATTGCTGAAAGATGCGATGCAGCCAAACCTTGTGCAAACATTGGAAAACAATCCGGCCTTTGTGCATGGTGGCCCGTTTGCCAATATCGCTCATGGCTGTAATTCGGTTGTGGCGACGAAGACGGCGTTGAAGCTGGCTGATTATGTGGTCACGGAAGCCGGTTTTGGGGCTGACCTTGGGGCTGAGAAGTTTCTCAACATCAAATGCCGCAAGGCGGGTCTTGCGCCCAGCGCGATTGTCATTGTGGCGACCATCCGGGCGATGAAGATGAATGGCGGGGTGAAGAAACAGGATCTTGGTGGTGAGAATGTTCAGGCGGTCAAGGATGGCTGCGCCAATCTGGGGCGTCACATTGAGAATATCGGCAAGTTTGGAGTTCCAGCGGTTGTGGCAATCAACCATTTCCACGGGGATACAGAGGCCGAGATCGAAGCCTGTAGGTCCTATGTGGAGAGCCTCGGCAGTGAGGCGATCCTGTGCAAGCACTGGGCTGATGGCAGTGCCGGGACCAAGGAACTGGCGACCCGCATAGCAGCGATTGCTGATGAAGATGCAGGCAATTTTGCCACGCTTTATGGGGATGATCTGCCGCTGATGGACAAGATCGAGGTGATTGCCAAGGAAATCTACCGGGCCGAGGAGGTTCTGGCCGACAAGAAGGTTCGCGATCAGCTCAGACAATGGGAAGAGGCCGGGTTTGGCCATCTTCCGGTCTGCATGGCGAAGACCCAATATTCCTTCTCCACCGACCCCAATCTGCGCGGCGCACCAGATGGTCACTCCGTGCCGATCCGCGAGGTGCGGTTGTCGGCGGGGGCCGGATTTGTGGTGGTGGTCTGTGGTGAAATCATGACAATGCCCGGCCTGCCAAGGGTGCCATCTTCAGAAAGCATCATGCTCAACGACGATGGCCTTATCGAAGGACTGTTCTGATGAGCCCGGCGCCGCAGCCAGAACTGTCGGCGGACGACCTATTCTCGTTTCCTCTCCAATTTGGTGAGAGGATGATCTTGTTTCGCGGTACTACGCGATAGAACTAACGAGTTAAACTAAGTGCTCGGCAAGAGGCACATAGCAACCTGTCGCGGTAACACGCGACAATCTAAGGGCCACCATTTCGGTGGTGGCCGCCAAAATGGAGGAAGACATGAAGTTAATTCATTCACTTATAGCCGGAGCTACGGCACTCGGCATGATGGCAACTGCGGCGAGTGCTGCAGATTGGAAACCACGTAAACCTGTGGAATTCGTCATTATGGTAACTACCCAGCTACCCCAACCTGATGCTTTTATAGACGGCCCATCAGACGGGTCTGAGATTGAGGATGAGCTGATCAGGCGCGGTTTTCAAGGTTTTCAGGATGTCCCAACCTTGTTTTCGCGCCGTTTCAATGACCGTTCGTAAAGTGCAGAAATTCTCGGCACCAGCCTCTGTTCGAAAGCTTCCCGAGACCTTTTGTCGAACTTTCGTCATTCTGAGATCACGCTCTGCCTCGTTGTTCGTGTAGGGAACGCGCAGATCATTGAGAAAGAGCAAAACCGCTGCTTTATGCGTTTGGAGTCGCAAAGCGAGATTGTGCCCAATCCGCCGTTTCGGGCGACCCCGCTTCTTGCCTTTCGTTGGGCGCGCGAGAGGCGGTTGGGCCTCGTGGAACGCGATAGCACGCTCGCAACAGGCATCAAATCGCCGCTCGATATCCGTGATTGCCTCCGGGCTGACCGCGCTCCGATTTTGGATTCGCGCGACATGCGTGAGCTTCAGTGCGTCGAGCAGAATGGCTTTCATGTCCGGCACCCAAGCTTCTTTTTCATATTCGGTCAGTGCCTCCAATTCGCGGGAGATGTGGGCATTGCACAATCCATGGGTCACATTTTCCACTGCCCAGTTGGAAGAGAAACAGTCATGCACTGCCGTTCCCGCCAGTTCTGGTGGCACTTCACCTCGCGCAGTTCCGAGCCGAAGGTGGCTTAGAGCGGTGGAGCATAGCATATGAAGCCAGCGCGTTCTGCCACCAATCCTGAACCCCGTTTCATCCAGATGCTTCACTGCCGTTTGAGGCCCGGACAGCAGGTTCTTCACCGCCTCAGCTAAACAGAGCATCTGCTCGGCCTTTTTGGCAACCAGACTGGAAAGGGTTGCCGATGTGATTGTGACCCCGAAAATGTCCGCAAAAACCTGCGCCAGGCGATTTTGGGGAATGCAGTGCTGCGTCTGTAAATAGGCGGCCAACGCCCCTATTTCATCGCCGTACTGGGCGGGTGATGTTACCACTTCAGGAAAATCGGCGCGGGTTTTTGCACCGCAATGCTGGCATTGGCAAATATGCGCACGATGCTCGGTCACATAAAGCGGCGGTGGAGGTTTGAGGCCAAACACCTGTCTGCACGCAGAACCTATGGTATCCTCCGCCGAAAGCGCGGCCTGACAGTTTTGGCATTGGTTCGGAAAATGACTGGTGATCTCGTCTGGGTTCTCAACCTGTTTCAGTGTGTTGCCGGGATGTCCGGGTTGGCCGCCAGGCTTTCGATTTGACTTGCCCCACTGACTTTTGGTCCGCCGTTTCTTATCGCCAGACGGCTTTGCCAGTCCGTCGCTCGAAGGTGGTTTGCTGCTATTACGACTGTTCGATCCCAGACGACGCTCAAGATCTGAAACACGCTGCCTAAGAACCGCATTATCTTCTCTAAGTTGCTCGTTGTCTTTCCTGAGTTGCTCGTTGTCTTTCCTGAGTTGTTCGTTTTCCTTCAGGAGCCGAGCGTTCATCTCCAAAAGCTGCGCATTTTGTTCTTTGAGTTAGACAACCTGACCCACCAGAGCCATGACCACATCAATCAGTTCTGATTTTGAGAAATCAGCAAGAATTTCAGGTGTCAGATTTTCGAGTTTCATCCTCGCAGTCAAACACCAAAATGAAAAAAGTGGAACCTCAAATATGCGCCATGAATCAAATTGTCGCACCTAATGGCAGCAGAAATAGGGTAGCTGAGTAGTTACGAAATCTTTTTCAGATCGTCTGGATTGGACGGCTTGCTCATGCGCGGAGGGGAGGCGTCCTTCTTGGGTGCTGACTTCGCTGCGGAGGGCTTTTTGGCCGCCGGCTTTTTCTTTGGAGCAGCTGCTTTGGCCTTCGCCGGGGCCGCAGAGGAGGTCAAGGCCGCGGCTGGCTTTGCGCTGGTATCGGCATCCTTGTTGCCAAGCACGATAACCGGCGTCATTGAATCAAATACCGCCTGCGACAGATGACATTTAACTTCGTGACCATCTCCAAGTTTGCGGGCCGGAGGCATCTCGGTTTCACACAGATCGCCGCCAACTTCAGCCTTGCGCGGACAACGGGTCTGGAACGGACAACCGCTTGGTGGGTTCAATGCCGAGGGAATGTCGCCATCGAGAACGATATGTTGCTTTTCAACACTGGTATCGGCGATTGGGATCGCTGACAGCAACGCTTCTGTATAGGGGTGATATGGTGGTGAGAATATCTGATCGGTTGTTCCCTGTTCCACAATATGTCCCAGATACATTACCACCACACGATCGGCGATATAGCGCACCACGGACAGGTCATGGCTGATGAACAACATGGTTGTCTTGGCTTCTCGCTGAATGTCCATCAGCAATTCTGTTACCGCTGCCTGAACCGACACATCAAGCGCTGAAACAGGTTCATCGGCAACAACAACCTGGGGCTGGCCAGCAAATGCGCGGGCCACACCAATGCGTTGTTTTTGACCGCCAGATAGCTGACGAGGCATGCGTTCTGCAAAGGCGCGGGGTAGTTTAACCAGATCGAGCAGTTCCAGCATGCGGTTTCGGCGATCATCTTCGGTATCGCCAATGCCGAATTTCTCCAGTGTTCGCATGATCTGAGAGCCGATGGAGTGGCTGGGATTCAACGTATCAAACGGGTTTTGGAACACCATCTGAACTGATGAGACAGTTTTGCGCGTGCGGTCATTAACCTCGGTGTCGCCAATGGAAACAGCACCCAGCATGACCTGACCTTCGGTTGCTGTTTCAAGACCCAGAAGTACTTTCGCCAGGGTCGACTTTCCGCAGCCGGATTCCCCCACAATTGCAACGGTTTATGATTCCCGCGCCTGGAATGTAATCGCCTCATTGGCTTTCACTGTGCGCACGTCACCACCGCCAAACATCTGGTTGGCTGCAACATCGTAGTATTTCTTCAAATCGCGGATATCGAGAACCACCTCGCCGGGATTGGCCGGGTCGTCCACAAGGCGTCGTTCAGGTTCCGCCAGCCAGTCGATTTCATCGATCCGCGTGCATCGGGAGCTGTGCCTGTCCTCGCCTTCAATCGGATGCATGAAGACCGGTCCGGCATTGCATTTTTCTTCCACATAATGGTCGCAGCGGGGACCGAAATTGCAGCCAATCGGCCGCTCCATCGGCAGCGGCAACTGACCCCGTATCGAGATCAGGGGCCGGGAATTCTTGTCGGCGCCGGGTAGTGGGATCGAGTTGAACAGCCCCTGCGTATAGGGGTGCCGCATCCGGTCAAACACTTCATGAACAGAACCGGTTTCCACCGCCTCACCGGAATACATTACGGTGATACGGTCACAGGTTTCCAGAATCAGCCCCAGATTGTGCGAAATGAACAGCATTGAAGTGCCGGTTTTTTCACCCAGTTCTTTGACCAGTTGCACAATGCCTGCCTCAACCGTCACATCCAGCGCCGTCGTTGGTTCGTCCAGCAGCAGCAGGTCAGGTTTCGACAATAGCGCCATGGCAATTACGATACGTTGTTGCTGTCCCCCTGAAATCTGATGAGGAAATGAATCCATAACCCGTGCGGGGTCCGGCAGTTTGACGGATTCCAGCATCGCCAGCGCCCGGTCATAGGCTTCTTCGGTTGACACCTGTTCGTGAATGATCGGCACTTCCATCAGTTGCTTGCCGATTTTCATTGCCGGATTCAAACTGGCCATCGGTTCCTGATAGATCATGGCGATCTTGGAGCCGCGAATGTCACGCAATTCTTCCTGTGACATTTCACCCATGTCACGGCCCTTGAACTTGATTGTACCGCCGACAATCTGGCCGCGATTGCCCATGTCGCGCATGATGCCCAGCGCAACCGTGGATTTGCCGCAGCCGGATTCACCCACCAGCCCCATGGTTTCCCCCGGCATCACCTTGCAGGAGAAATCCATTACGGCAGGTATTTCACCGGCCCGGACAAAAAATGAAATGTTCAGATCTTCAATTTCGAGAATCGGTTCTGTCATTGGATCAATCCTTCAGCGATTCTTCGCGCAGGCCGTCGGCCAGCAGGTTAAGTCCAAGCACCAGCGACATCAGCGCCAGAGCGGGCGGCAAGGCCAGATGCGGGTAAAGTGAAAGCAGCTTGCGCCCTTCGTTGATTGTCTGCCCCCAGTTGGGGCTTTCTGGAGACACGCCCAGCCCGAAGAAACCAAGAGTTCCAAGCAGGATGGTTGTATAGCCAATTCGCAGGCAGAAATCGACGATCAACGGTCCACGGGCATTGGGAAGAACCTCCCAAAGCATGATGTACCAGGGACGTTCGCCACGGGTTTGGGCAGCCGCTACATAGTCGCGGGTTTTGATGTCGATCGTCACCCCGCGCACGATACGATAGACCGTTGGTGAGTTAACGAAGACCACCGAAACGAAAATGTTCAGCAGGTTCGGGTCCATGTAGAACAGACCAAGCGGATCAGCGTTGAAGACTAGTCCCAGATAGGCCCAGGTGCCGAGCACCAGAGTTACAGCCAGATAAATCGCCAGCTTGCGTGGTTGGGTTGAGAGGCGAGAAACCCACAGAACCACAAAGAAGATGATTGGGAACAGGAACAGGAACAGCGCCATCAGGTTGGGCACAGAAGCGATCCATTTCTGGCCGCCCCACAATTGGAATTCCGGTCCGTCAGCCCTGATTTCCGGCGTCACCAACAGGAAGAACAGCAGGATCACCGGGAAAGCAAGCACCAGGTTGGCAACAAAAGACAGGATCGTGTCCATGCGGCCGCCATAGAAACCTGCCGGCAGGCCCAGCGTAATGCCAACCATGAAGGCAAACAACGTAGCCGCCGGAGCAATCACCAGAACTTCGCGGCTGCCATATACCATTCGGCTGAACACATCGCGCGCCAGATTGTCACCGCCCAGAATGTAGAACATTCCTTCCTGGCCCTTGACCGGCCAGCCCGGCTTCTTGTTTTTCATGCCCGAGATCTGATCAAGCGCATCAAAGGTTGCGATCTGATCGGCAAATATTGCCGTCAGCACCCAGAACAACACCAGCACGAGACCGGCAATGCCAATCGGGCTGTCGAACAGTTTTCCATAAAGCCCCAACCGGGAGCGGAAGTGAACTGACGCAGCGAGGATGACTATCAGAGCGATCCAGACAGGTGCAAAATTCCACATCACCTGACCAAGGATTTCAAATCCAGTAAGACGTTCCATGATCTCTCTCCTCAGCTTACGCGAATACGTGGGTTGAGGAAGACGTAGCCAATATCGGATATCAGCTGCGTGATGAGAACGACGAGTACCGCGACCACAGAAGCCGCCATCATCAGTTCAATATCGTTGTTGCCAACCGCTGCCACCAGCGTCCAGCCAAAGCCTTTGTAGTTGAACAGCGTCTCGATAATGACCACCCCGGTTAGCAGCCAGGGTATTTGCAACATAATGACCGTAAACGGCGCGATCAGTGCGTTGCGCAAGGCGTGCTTCAACACCACTGCTCTGAAAGTCAGACCTTTCAGCCGGGCGGTACGAATATATTGCTCGGTCATGACTTCGGCCATTGAGGCGCGTGTCATGCGGGCGATATAGCCCATGCCATACAGCGCCAGTGCCATGACCGGCAGGAAGAAATTTTCAAATGTAATGCTGTCCATTGCCGAGGCGGAGGTTCCTTTGAACCATCGCAGCCCGCCCAAACGGCTGGCGAAAACAACGATCAGGATAACCCCTGACACATATTCCGGTGTTGATGTGGTAATGATTGAGAAGGTCGACAATGTCCGGTCGGTCTTCGACCCTTCGCGCATGCCGGCAACGACTCCAATAAACAGCGCCATCGGCACCATGGCAATCATCACCCAGAACATCAGCCACCCCGTCAATCCGAGCTTCTTGATGATAATGCCCCCAATCGGTTCTTTGAATACGAGAGAGTGTCCCCAATAGCCCTGCAGCAATCCGCAAAATGAGGCGGCTTCTTCCGGTGCAATGCCTCCGCGAATGCATCGTCCGGTAGTCTTTCCGGTATCGGCATCTGTACGGGTCCACCCTGGCGCCACACCCAGCCACTCGCCATAGCGCTTGAACAGGTTTTGGCGATAGCCATTCTTGACCAGCCAGTTTTCAACCTGCTCGTCGGTCATGCGCTGATTGCCCTCACTTTTGGTGAGTTTTTCCAAATTTGGGTCAAGGTTTGTGAGAAAGAAGACGATGAATGTCAGACACAGCGCGGTAAGAAGCATCACACCGCTACGCTTGAGCAAGAAACTACCCATATTACTCCCCGTTTGCCGTTTATCGGCAGTCCGTTCTGGACTTGGACGGGCAAGTTTGCTGCCCACCAGTTTTTTTTCAGTCTTTCAAGAAACGTCACGTCTGGCAAGGACCCAGTGCGTGCTGTTGCTTCAAAGAAGGAAAGCTTGAGGACAAAAAAGGGGGCCACATGCGTGACCCCCTGATTGTAAATTTTGTCTATTCTTCCCAGTAAATTTCTGCCGGGTGGAACTCAAAGGTAATATGGTGCCCACTGCCCTTCAGTTTGGTCTTCGAGAAGTTGGTCAGTGTGCGCCAGTATGGCTGGATGGTGACCCCTTCGTCCTGCATGATCTTCTCGGCCTTGGCCACCAGCTCGCGTCGCTTGTCAACATCAGCAACGGCCAGAGCCGCCGTCAGCACGTCGTCAAAACCCTTGTTTGCGGTAACTACCCAGCTACCCCAACCTGATGCTTTTATAGACGGCCCATCAGACGGGTCTGAGGTTGAGGATGAGCTGATCAGGCGCGGTTTTCAAGGTTTTCAGGATGTCCCAACCTTGTTTTCGCGCCGTTTCAATGACCGTTCGTAAAGTGCAGAAATTCTCGGCACCAGCCTCTGTTCGAAAGCTTCCCGAGACCTTTTGTCGAACTTTCGTCATTCTGAGATCACGCTCTGCCTCGTTGTTCGTGTAGGGAACGCGCAGATCATTGAGAAAGAGCAAAACCGCTGCTTTATGCGTTTGGAGTCGCAAAGCGAGATTGTGCCCAATCCGCCGTTTCGGGCGACCCCGCTTCTTGCCTTTCGTTGGGCGCGCGAGAGGCGGTTGGGCCTCGTGGAACGCGATAGCACGCTCGCAACAGGCATCAAATCGCCGCTCGATATCCGTGATTGCCTCCGGGCTGACCGCGCTCCGATTTTGGATTCGCGCGACATGCGTGAGCTTCAGTGCGTCGAGCAGAATGGCTTTCATGTCCGGCACCCAAGCTTCTTTTTCATATTCGGTCAATGCCTCCAATTCGCGGGAGATGTGGGCATTGCACAATCCATGGGTCACATTTTCCACTGCCCAGTTGGAAGAGAAACAGTCATGCACTGCCGTTCCCGCCAGTTCTGGTGGCACTTCACCTCGCGCAGTTCCGAGCCGAAGGTGGCTTAGAGCGGTGGAGCATAGCATATGAAGCCAGCGCGTTCTGCCACCAATCCTGAACCCCGTTTCATCCAGATGCTTCACTGCCGTTTGAGGCCCGGACAGCAGGTTCTTCACCGCCTCAGCTAAACAGAGCATCTGCTCGGCCTTTTTGGCAACCAGACTGGAAAGGGTTGCCGATGTGATTGTGACCCCGAAAATGTCCGCAAAAACCTGCGCCAGGCGATTTTGGGGAATGCAGTGCTGCGTCTGTAAATAGGCGGCCAACGCCCCTATTTCATCGCCGTACTGGGCGGGTGATGTTACCCCTTCAGGAAAATCGGCGCGGGTTTTTGCACCGCAATGCTGGCATTGGCAAATATGCGCACGATGCTCGGTCACATAAAGCGGCGGTGGAGGTTTGAGGCCAAACACCTGTCTGCACGCAGAACCTATGGTATCCTCCGCCGAAAGCGCGGCCTGACAGTTTTGGCATTGGTTCGGAAAATGACTGGTGATCTCGTCTGGGTTCTCAACCTGTTTCAGTGTGTTGCCGGGATGTCCGGGTTGGCCGCCAGGCTTTCGATTTGACTTGCCCCGCTGACTTTTGGTCCGCCGTTTCTTATCGCTAGACGGCTTTGCCAGTCCGTCGCTCGAAGGTGGTTTGCTGCTATTACGACTGTTCGATCCCAGACGACGCTCAAGATCTGAAACACGCTGCCTAAGAACCGCATTATCTTCTCTAAGTTGCTCGTTGTCTTTCCTGAGTTGTTCGTTTTCCTTCAGGAGCCGAGCGTTCACCTCCAAAAGCTGCGCATTTTGTTCTTTGAGTTAGACAACCTGACCCACCAGAGCCATGACCACATCAATCAGTTCTGATTTTGAGAAATCAGCAAGAATTCAGGTGTCAGATTTTCGAGTTTCATCCTCGCAGTCAAACACCAAAATGAAAAAAGTGGAACCTCAAATATGCGCCATGAATCAAATTGTCGCACCTAATGGCAGCAGAAATAGGGTAGCTGAGTAGTTACTGTTTGCGAAGCCCGATTCATTCCAGGCTTCCCCGGACCGGTAGGCCAGTGCCAGTACCTGGACGCCAAGCGGGCGGTGGTTCCAGTTGGTGGAGGAGAACGGGTATTTCGCCCAATCGTTCCAGAATGTTGATCCGGGAAGTACGGTGCGCTTTACGTTCAGACCAGCTTTACGCATCTGATCCGCAACCGCGTCCGTGGTATCTTTACGATAACCGGAATCGATCGAAATCAACTCGTGCTCATAGTCAGCCATCCCTGCTTCTTCCATCAAGGCTTTCGCACCGGCCGGATCGTACTTGACATCGCCAATATCCTTGTAGTCAGGATGCATTGGGCCAACATGATGGTTCTGGGCAGCAATGCCGAGATCGTTGATACCGAGTTCCAGGCAGACCTTGTTGTCGACGGCCATTTGAATTGCACGGCGAACGCGAACATCTTCATAAGGCTTATTCCGTTGAAAAACTCATCTGAGAAACGACGGTTTCGTTGATTTGATTTCAGTGCGATCCTGTTTGGGCATTGCTTTACGGGGTTGGGCTTGGCGCCGGGATCAATTTTGCCAGTTTTCTAAGGTTCTGGGCGGTTGCTGCGAGATGGAATTCGTCTCTGGCTCCGCAGGGGCCTCGTAATCGGAGCCGATCCAACTTCAAGATGCGTTTGAGATGGGCAAACAACATCTCGACCTTCTTGCGCAGTTTGCATGAGATTGCATAGTCGATTGTTTGGGCGATCTTGCGGGCGACATCGCGTGATGGTTCGTAAATGGAACGCAAGACTTTTCGCTGAGGTGCCTTTGGGGTGCACTGTGCCTTTAATCCACATGTATCGCAGTCTGACTTTCGTGCGCGATAGCGCATGATACCTTGTTTATCGACGCCGGAACGCGGCACCGCATAGGTTCGCCGGAATTGCCGCAGTTTCTTGCCACCGGGACAAGTATAGGCATCCTCGTCAGCATCATAGGTGAACTGGGCCCGTTGAAAGGTTCCGTCTTTACGCCCGGACTTGTCGATGACGGGAATATGAGGGGCGATACCGCGTCCTTCGACAAGCCAGTCCAGCATAGCTGCAGATCCATAGGCTGTGTCTGCGATCAAACGTTCTGGGTGTAAATTGGTAACTACTCAGCTACCCTATTTCTGCTGCCATTAGGTGCGACAATTTGATTCATGGCGCATATTTGAGGTTCCACTTTTTTCATTTTGGTGTTTGACTGCGAGGATGAAACTCGAAAATCTGACACCTGAAATTCTTGCTGATTTCTCAAAATCAGAACTGATTGATGTGGTCATGGCTCTGGTGGGTCAGGTTGTCTAACTCAAAGAACAAAATGCGCAGCTTTTGGAGGTGAACGCTCGGCTCCTGAAGGAAAACGAACAACTCAGGAAAGACAACGAGCAACTTAGAGAAGATAATGCGGTTCTTAGGCAGCGTGTTTCAGATCTTGAGCGTCGTCTGGGATCGAACAGTCGTAATAGCAGCAAACCACCTTCGAGCGACGGACTGGCAAAGCCGTCTAGCGATAAGAAACGGCGGACCAAAAGTCAGCGGGGCAAGTCAAATCGAAAGCCTGGCGGCCAACCCGGACATCCCGGCAACACACTGAAACAGGTTGAGAACCCAGACGAGATCACCAGTCATTTTCCGAACCAATGCCAAAACTGTCAGGCCGCGCTTTCGGCGGAGGATACCATAGGTTCTGCGTGCAGACAGGTGTTGGGCCTCAAACCTCCACCGCCGCTTTATGTGACCGAGCATCGTGCGCATATTTGCCAATGCCAGAATTGCGGTGCAAAAACCCGCGCCGATTTTCCTGAAGGGGTAACATCACCCGCCCAGTACGGCGATGAAATAGGGGCGTTGGCCGCCTATTTACAGACGCAGCACTGCATTCCCCAAAATCGCCTGGCGCAGGTTTTTGCGGACATTTTCGGGGCCACAATCACATCGGCAACCCTTTCCAGTCTGGTTGCCAAAAAGGCCGAGCAGATGCTCTGTTTAGCTGAGGCGGTGAAGAACCTGCTGTCCGGGCCTCAAACGGCAGTGAAGCATCTGGATGAAACGGGGTTCAGGATTGGTGGCAGAACGCGCTGGCTTCATATGCTATGCTCCACCGCTCTAAGCCACCTTCGGCTCGGAACTGCGCGAGGTGAAGTGCCACCAGAACTGGCGGGAACGGCAGTGCATGACTGTTTCTCTTCCAACTGGGCAGTGGAAAATGTGACCCATGGATTGTGCAATGCCCACATCTCCCGCGAATTGGAGGCATTGACCGAATATGAAAAAGAAGCTTGGGTGCCGGACATGAAAGTCATTCTGCTCGACGCACTGAAGCTCACGCATGTCGCGCGAATCCAAAATCGGAGCGCGGTCAGCCCGGAGGCAATCACGGATATCGAGCGGCGATTTGATGCCTGTTGCGAGCGTGCTATCGCGTTCCACGAGGCCCAACCGCCTCTCGCGCGCCCAACGAAAGGCAAGAAGCGGGGTCGCCCGAAACGGCGGATTGGGCACAATCTCGCTTTGCGACTCCAAACGCATAAAGCAGCGGTTTTGCTCTTTCTCAATGATCTGCGCGTTCCCTACACGAACAACGAGGCAGAGCGTGATCTCAGAATGACGAAAGTTCGACAAAAGGTCTCGGGAAGCTTTCGAACAGAGGCTGGTGCCGAGAATTTCTGCACTTTACGAACGGTCATTGAAACGGCGCGAAAACAAGGTTGGGACATCCTGAAAACCTTGAAAACCGCGCCTGATCAGCTCATCCTCAACCTCAGACCCGTCTGATGGGCCGTCTATAAAAGCATCAGGTTGGGGTAGCTGGGTAGTTACGTAAATTGTAAGATTGTGCCACACGATCAATCATAACACGCGCGGCACCCACTTCAGCCTGGCGAACAGACCGTGTTGCTTCAACGTCAATGATTACAGCATTGTCCGTATCGATCATATAGTTGGCAGAATAAGCGAAATAGGCAGGCCCTTTGCGTGCCGCAGTCCATTGGGATGCCGGATCACAATGGGATGTAAACTTGGGCCGAACCGCAGTGGCAGCACCAAAAGCTGCATCATCAAGTGTTTCCAGATATTCACGCACAGCACGCGGCGCGTCATCTGGATCAATCTTGTTCGGTTCCCATTCTTCTTTCGATGTGGAGTTCTGCCGATTGGTATCGGCTTCGATCAAACTGGCATCGACAGCCAGACGCCGGCCACTGACCAAACCCTCTGTGATGCAGCGGGCAACAACTGTCTCAAACACATGCCGTAACAGGTCGCTATCGCGGAACCGACCGTGACGGTTCTTGGAAAAGGTTGAGTGGTCGGGAACAGGATCAGCCAAATCCAAACGGCAAAACCAACGGTAGGCCAGGTTCAAATGAACTTCTTCGCACAGCCGTCGTTCAGAACGAATGCCCATGCAATAGCCAACCAGCAACATTCGGATCAGAAGCTCAGGGGCAACAGAGGGTCGTCCGGTTGAACTGTAAAATGGGGAAAGGTGAGAGCGAATATCACACAAATTAACAAACCGGTCTATCGACCGTAGTAGGTGATCAGACGGAACGTGCTCCTCAAGACAAAACTCGTAAAACAGCGCCGCTTGAGCTTCCAGACGTCGTCCCATCATGGCAATCAATCTCCCAAATCAATGAGAAAACTGAATCAGCAAAGACTGCCGAGATTAAGGCGAGTTTTTCAACGGAATAGGCTTCTTGCCATCTACGATGGCCTGCTGATTAGGTCGAATAACAATGGTGGCTGCAGTAACGATATCGTCGCGGCGCCAATCGTCGACTTCTTCGAGAAGCTCAATGAATTCTCCTTCAAGCGAGTAGGTGGTGTCGACTTCATCGGACTCAACTGCAGCAACCCAAGCGGCAGGCTCAGTACCAAAGTCGATATACTCGAACCGGTCGATCCAGGCGCCTTTGCCAGCGTTCCACCAGGTGTGATCCTCATTGCGCACCAGCACAGCTTTCACGCCAACTTCCAGAGATTCTGGCTTGTAGGGGCCCGTACCAATTGGGTTAGTGAGAGCCGTGTCGGCTGTGAACGACTTGTGAACGACTGCGGCAGGATAGTCTGCCATGCCCGGAATCAGAGAAATGTCGGGCTGCGGCAAGTTCAGCTTGACGGTGTGGCTGTCCACCACTTCAACGCCGCCATCAATGACTTTGTTTGTGTCAGCATTGATCAAGGTGGCAAAACGGCCAGCCATGGAATTGCCTTCCACGGTTTTGTCGCACCAACCGATGATGGTGCGGGCAACGTCGTCGGCGGTAAAGTCCTCACCGTTATTCCACTTCACGCCCTTACGAACATTCAACATGTAGGTCTTGGCGTCTTCAGAAACTTCCCAGCTTTCCAACAACATGCCATGGAATGTCGCATCATTGTTGTACTGAACAAGATATTCCTGCCAGCCGCGTGCGAAGTTGGCGATCTGTGACCAGTCGTAGGTGCGCGGATCTTTCAGAGGCCGGACTTCGGTTTGATAGCGAACGGTGCCGCCTTTTTTGGCGTGACCATCAGCCAGCGCCGGAGTTGGCAGGCCGATCATGGCATAGGCTGTCGCAGCAGTTGCCCCAAAGACGCTTGCAAGAGCCAAAAATTCGCGGCGATTAACACCGTCGCTGCCGTCTTTGACCTGCTCGGCCATGTCGACAATGTGTTTGGGCATAGGCTGCCCGTTACGCTTAAAGAACGTAACTACTCAGCTACCCTATTTCTGCTGCCATTAGGTGCGACAATTTGATTCATGGCGCATATTTGAGGTTCCACTTTTTTCATTTTGGTGTTTGACTGCGAGGATGAAACTCGAAAATCTGACACCTGAAATTCTTGCTGATTTCTCAAAATCAGAACTGATTGATGTGGTTATGGCTCTGGTGGGTCAGGTTGTCTAACTCAAAGAACAAAATGCGCAGCTTTTGGAGGTGAACGCTCGGCTCCTGAAGGAAAACGAACAACTCAGGAAAGACAACGAGCAACTTAGAGAAGATAATGCGGTTCTTAGGCAGCGTGTTTCAGATCTTGAGCGTCGTCTGGGATCGAACAGTCGTAATAGCAGCAAACCACCTTCGAGCGACGGACTGGCAAAGCCGTCTAGCGATAAGAAACGGCGGACCAAAAGTCAGCGGGGCAAGTCAAATCGAAAGCCTGGCGGCCAACCCGGACATCCCGGAAACACACTGAAACAGGTTGAGAACCCAGACGAGATCACCAGTCATTTTCCGAACCAATGCCAAAACTGTCAGGCCGCGCTTTCGGCGGAGGATACCATAGGTTCTGCGTGCAGACAGGTGTTTGGCCTCAAACCTACACCGCCGCTTTATGTGACCGAGCATCGTGCGCATATTTGCCAATGCCAGCATTGCGGTGCAAAAACCCGCGACGATTTTCCTGAAGGGGTAACATCACCCGCCCAGTACGGCGATGAAATAGGGGCGTTGGCCGCCTATTTACAGACGCAGCACTGCATTCCCCAAAATCGCCTGGCGCAGGTTTTTGCGGACATTTTCGTGGTCACAATCACATCGGCAACCCTTTCCAGTCTGGTTGCCAAAAAGGCCGAGCAGATGCTCTGTTTAGCTGAGGCGGTGAAGAACCTGCTGTCCGGGCCTCAAACGGCAGTGAAGCATCTGGATGAAACGGGGTTCAGGATTGGTGGCAGAACGCGCTGGCTTCATATGCTATGCTCCACCGCTCTAAGCCACCTTCGGCTCGGAACTGCGCGAGGTGAAGTGCCACCAGAACTGGCGGGAACGGCGGTGCATGACTGTTTCTCTTCCAACTGGGCAGTGGAAAATGTGACCCATGGATTGTGCAATGCCCACATCTCCCGCGAATTGGAGGCATTGACCGAATATGAAAAAGAAGCTTGGGTGCCGGACATGAAAGCCATTCTGCTCGACGCACTGAAACTCACGCATGTCGCGCGAATCCAAAATCGGAGCGCGGTCAGCCCGGAGGCAATCACGGATATCGAGCGGCGATTTGATGCCTGTTGCGAGCGTGCTATCGCGTTCCACGAGGCCCAACCGCCTCTCGCGCGCCCAACGAAAGGCAAGAAGCGGGGTCGCCCGAAACGGCGGATTGGGCACAATCTCGCTTTGCGACTCCAAACGCATAAAGCAGCGGTTTTGCTCTTTCTCAATGATCTGCGCGTTCCCTACACGAACAACGAGGCAGAGCGTGATCTCAGAATGACGAAAGTTCGACAAAAGGTCTCGGGAAGCTTTCGAACAGAGGCTGGTGCCGAGAATTTCTGCACTTTACGAACGGTCATTGAAACGGCGCGAAAACAAGGTTGGGACATCCTGAAAACCTTGAAAACCGCGCCTGATCAGCTCATCCTCAACCTCAGACCCGTCTGATGGGCCGTCTATAAAAGCATCAGGTTGGGGTAGCTGGGTAGTTACTAAAGAACTTCATATTTTTCTCCCATTGAAGTTTTTCATTATTTGAATTTGAACCTTCGATTTCATACTGCCGCTTCTGTTTGCGACGGATTATAGCTATTCCGGTTCCAATTTTCACTTTTTCGTCTACTTGTGTCGAAAACCTAACAAGCTTCTGCGGCTAAGTTAAGCCCAACATGGGATTGATGTTCAACCCGATTGAATCTAAAGCCCCGGTTTCGCCCGTCAGCTAGCTTCAAGAATATCGGCCAAATCTTCCTCAGGTACCTCGAAATCCCTTGCCGTTTCCAAGATTTGGCGAATGGTTTCGTCATCCACCGGGACACCATGGGCGCTTCGCTCTGCGCGACTGATGTTTTCCGGATCGCCTGGGAGAAGTACCGCTTCACGTCCTTTGGCCGGTTGTCTGGATCTGATGAAATCGCCATAGGTGCTGGCGCGTTCTGAAACAGCTTGCGGATCGTCAAATGCTGCGGGATCAAGGATGATCGACAACATATTATTGTGTACACCGTTGGGAAAAGTTGCCGCCTGGGCGATTGTATTTGTGCCGGCCAGAGCACCGGCCATCAACTCCGCAAATATGCCCAGACCAGATCCTTTGTGAGCACCGAAGGCGCTGAGCGCACCGATTTTGTCTGTCGCCATTGGAGCCGGGTCGATTGTGTCCATTCCCTCAGCGTCCAGCACCCAACCAGGGGGCAGCTGCTCACCTTTATTATGGGCAACCCTGATTTTGCCAAATGCTACCATGCTGGTGGCCATATCCAGCAACGGTTCGGCCTTGCCGTCATGCGGCATGGCCATCGATATCGGGTTGGTTGAAAAGCCGCCTTCTCTCGCACCGAATGGTGCAACAACGGGGTCATGGCCAATCACATTGACCATGTGGATTGAAACATATCCACGCGATGCGCAATATTCCGAATAGGTTCCGACGCGCGAGATATGCCCGGAGTTGCGCAGCGCCAGGATAGCCACGCCGTTTTCGGCAATCGTTTCCATCGCATGATCAAGCGCAAGAATTGTCATGTGGTGACCAAAGCCTTTGCGCGCATCGACGACGGAGACCGCGCCATTGCGTTGCAGAAACTGTGGTGTTTGGTTGGCAATAAGATTTCCGTCGCGCAGTTGCGCTCCGTACATCGGCAGCATTCCGATGCCATGTGAATCGTGACCTGCCAGATTGGCTTGCACCAGATGGTCAGAAACGATGCTCGCTTCCACGTCGGCACACCCAAAGCTGGACAAAACACGATGGGCGAGACGGGTAAGCGATTCTGCGGTGTAGTTCATTGAGTGACTTTCAGTCTTGTGAGTCATTATGGCGATAAAGCCATTTTAACAGTAGCGGAGTCAGATACATCGGAATCTGATAACAGCCAATATAGAGCAACAATGGGTCGGTTACTGAGGCAGGCAGGGCGGTAATGAACAAGGCATTGTTGCGGCAACCCGAGACGATTGAATGCCCGACCCGCGTGCCACCTTGTTGTGATTTGGGTAGCAGGAAATAGGCGGCAATCTGAAGCCCAAAACTGGCTGTACAAGCAATCAGCAATGTGTAGACCACCAACATCGGATCGGTTTGTAGCGCTGGCCCAATGGCTGTCATCAAGCCAATTACGATGCCCGCCATTGCAAGCGCCGACAGCCCGTCGACAGAGTTTGTGAATTTTCGTGTCGCCTCGCGAAATATAAATATGCGCAATGCAAATGCCAAAGCGGTAGCTGCTGCAATCAGCATAAGCAATCGGAAGGCTGAAATGGCGACGTCATAGGCTGAGCCGAACGCCGGCACGAATAAAAATACGATAAAGGCCGTTGCTGGAACTGCTGCAGTGCCGGAGATCAGCATGCGCAGCGCCGGTGCCGGGTCATATCCCATCATCAATGTCAGGCTTGGTGTTCCGGAGATGGAAGGCGCAGCGGCCATCAGCGTGATGGCCGTGACCAGCATAGGCGACAGTCCTGTCAGCGGCAGCACCAGGATGAAGATTAGCGGCACGACAATCTGATAGATGCCGATCAGGCCGATAATGTCCCTCAGGTCACGCAGTTTTCCCAGTGCTTCGCGCGGACCGATGCGCAGCGCCGCCAGGAACAGTGTTGTCGCCACCAGGTGCGGCAAATACGGTTTCATCACCGTTGCAAGAGTTGGTAAAAGGACCCCGGCCAACAGGCCGAGGACCAGTACTAGTCGTCCGTGCCGGGCAAAAATCGCCAGCAATTGTACCAGTGGACTATCCTCCCGGCTGGGCGCGGATATTTTCCGGCAACCAGGTGGCGAGATCCGGGAAGCCAATCAGCACGAAAACCATCAACACCATAATCAGGAACATTGGTATCGCGGCTTTGGCGATATAATTCATTTCGTGGTGTGTCATGCCTTGCAGCACGAACAGGTTAAAGCCGATTGGCGGTGTGATCTGGGCCATTTCGATAACCACAACGATGAATATGCCGAACCAGATCAAGTCGATGCCAGCCTGACGGATCATCGGTTCAACAACCGCCATGGTCAAAACAACCGACGAAATGCCGTCGAGGAAGCAGCCAAGGATGACATAGAAAACCAACAGCGCCATCAGCAGCTCAAACCGCGTAAATTCCATTGATGCGATGAAGTCGGCCAGACCGCGGGGCAGACCGGTAAAGCCCATCGAAAGCGACAGAAAGGCAGCCCCCGCCAATATCAGGGCAATCATTGCTGATGTACGCGTGGCGCCCATAAGGCTTTCAATGAATGTGCTGAAGTTCAGCGATCCTTGAGCTGCAGCCAGAGCCAACGAGCCCAGCACTCCGAAAGCCGCAGCTTCGGTTGCCGTTGCAAATCCCAGATACATCGATCCGATGACCAGCAGAATCAGCAGAATGACCGGCAACAGGAAGCGCGAATTTGCAACCTTTTCTGCAAAGGTCATTTTGGGTTCCGGGGTTGGGTCAAAGTCTTTTGAAAAGCGTGACATCAGGGCGACATAGCCCATAAACATCAAAGCCAGGACGAGGCCCGGAAAAATCCCTGCCATGAACAGTTTGGTGATCGATTCATTTATCGTCACACCATATACGATGAGCGTCAGCGATGGCGGGATCATGAGCCCCAATGTCGCAGCACCGGCCAGCGTGCCGATGACCATGCTTTCGGGATAATTGCGCTTGCGAAGTTCCGGGATCGACATTTTGCCAACTGTGGTCAACGTCGCGGCTGAGGACCCGGAGACGGCGGCAAAAACGGTACAACCGACAATATTGGTGTGAACCAGACCGCCGGGCAGGCGGGCCATCCACGGCGACAGGCCGCGAAACATGTCTTCTGACAATCGCGTACGATAAAGAATTTCGCCCATCCAGATAAACAGTGGCAAGGCGGTCAGGGTCCACGAGGAAGAGGCGGTCCAGATGGTGGTGATCATTGCGTCACCCGGCGGGCGCGACGTGAACAATTCCATGCCGACAAAAGCGACACCTAGCAGTGCCAGGCCAACCCAAACACCGCTGCCGAGCAGGGCAAACAGGACAAAAAGAAATATGATGACGGGAGCGAGCTGTTCCATGGTTTTACTCCGCTCCTTCTTGCTCAATGGCACTGGACTGAATGGCGTGTTGTCCGGTGAAAATCAGCCGCGCCAGATTGTCCCAAAAACAGATCGCCAGAAGTACAGACCCGATTGCCATGGCCAATTGCGGGATCCAGATTGGCGTTGCATCCTGTCCCTGGCTGATATCGTTGAGCAGGCGCGACCAGTAGGTTGCCTTGATCGCATAATAGGCAAAGTAGGTTGATAAGGCTGTGCCAATTCCAAAGCACCAGACTTCCCCCCACCAACGTTTAGACCCCAGCGAGTTCAGGACGATGCTAACCCGGATGTGAGCGCCGTGATTGAGGGTATAGGCGAAGGCAAAGAATGAGGCCCCCGCCATGCAATAGCCGGCGTAGTCGGGCGCACCGGAAAATACTTCGCCTGTCCAACGGGCGACCATCTGAACGACGATCAGCACCAGAATTGCGATTAGGAAGAGGGCAGCGACCACGCCACCTGCTTTATACAGGCCGTCCAGAATTCGCCTCAAATTTGTAAGCAGTGCCACCGGTTCATCCTCTCCCAGTCGGTCGTCAAAATGTCGAACGTTTGTCAATCTACGTTCCAAGAAAAAGGCCCCGATGTTTCCATCGGGGCCTCTTGATTGCTTTACTGCATTGCTTTGAATGCATCGACAATTGCCTTGCCTTCGTCACCCGCATTTTCAAGCCATTCGTCGGTCATCGTCTTGCCGAACTCTTTCAGCTCGTTGACCAGGCTTTCGCCTGCCGGACCAACGGTCATGCCACCGGCACGCAGGCCACTCAGGGTGAAACCTGTATATTCCTTGGAGCGCCAATTGCCGGTATATTCCGCCAGCGACGCGCAGCCGCGCATAACTGCCCGGTTGAGGTCTGAAGTGCCTTCCCAGGATCCTTTGTTGACGATCACGTAGTTGCGAGGCAGCCAGCCATCCACTTCATAGAAATGGGTCAGGCTTTCCCAAATTTTGCGATCATAGCCAGTGGAACCGGAAGAAATCATTGCCTCGGCAACACCAGTTGCAAATGCCTGTGAGATTTCAGCTGCTTCGATCTGCACCGGCAGCATGCCTGCCAGTTCAGCCAACCGGGCCGTTGCCGAGTTGTAAGAGCGGAATTTCAAACCCTTCATGTCAGCTACCGAGTTGACTTCTTTTTTGAAGTACAGCCCCTGTGGTGGCCATGGAACGGCATACAGAAGAACCAGGTTCTGGCTGTCGAGAAGTTTTTCCAGAGACGGTTTTGCGGCTTTCCAGAGTTTTTCTGAATCCTCAAATGATGTTGCGAGGAACGGAATTGAGTCAAAGCCGAAAAGCGCGTTTTCATTTTGGTGGCCAGAAAGCAGACGCTCGCCAATTGGCGCTTGACCAGTTTGAACGGCGCGTTTGATTTCGCCGCCTTTAAACAGCGATCCCGACGGATGAGTTACGATTTCCAACCCACCACTGGTGCCAGCGGTCACGCATTTTGCAAATTCAGCACCCACTGCTGAGTGAAAATTTGTGGCGGAATAGGCCATTGGCATATCCCATTTTTCAGCGACCGCCGCTGTCGCGGTAACTGCGGTCAGCGCAGTTGCTGCCATCAATGTCTTCAGTATCTTCATTTTAGTCTCCCGTGTTCCGAGCGAAATTATGCTCAAGTATTGAAACGTAAAGGTGAATAGGCATCAAGATCAACATTTGGTTTATGCCCGTTGATCATTTGTGCAAGCCACCGGCCTGTTTTCGGTCCTGCTGTCAGGCCGATATGCTGGTGGCCAAAGCCGGTCCAGACATTTTTGTGGCGCTCGCTGGCGCCAATAAGGGGAAGTGAATCTGTGGTTGACGGGCGAAAACCCATCCACTCATCGATGCGGTCGTATTCAAGTTCGGGCAGCAGCGCCATAGTTTGCCGTTTCAGCAATTCGAACGGGGCTCTGCTGCGCTCTTCGGTCAGTCCACCAAATTCCACGATACCAGCGCATCGCAAACGCCCGTCCATCGGTGTCATGACATATTTGCCACTTGCCACCATGATCGGAGCTTTCGGTTTGATCGATGGGTTGACGAACTCAATGTGATAGCCGCGCTCGGCTTCCATTGGCACTTTGATGCCAATTTTTTCAGCCAGGGGGTTCGACCAGACCCCGGTTGCCAGGACCACTTCGTCTGCTTCAACCGGCCCCTGCGTGGTGTTCACTCCGGAAACTTCACCACCGGTTTCCAAAAATTCAGTGGCTTCCGCTTCTATAAATTTACCACCCTGTTTTTCCACGTGGTGAGCCAGGGCCGTTACATATCCTCCCGGGTCGCTGATGTGGCCGTGATCGGGACACCGCACACCGAAGCCAAAGCGGCCGGCCATTGTCGGGTCGTATTCGGCAAACCGCTCTGCATCCATCTCTTCAAATTCATAGTCGCGGTCACGGCGCAATTGCCAGCCAAATGCATCACCTTCATATGCAGCACGATCTGCATAGCCAAAAAGGTAATCGCCAATAGTGATGTATTTCTCCGCACCCGTACCTTTTGCGACTGCGAGATGCTGTTCGGCAGAATCGCGCAACATCAGTGCCAGGCCGTCGGAAATGTGATTGACATCCTTGGCATTTGCATGACCGAGATATTTGATCAGGAATGGCAGTAGTTTTGGCAGGTAAGACCATCGCAAAAATAAGGGGCCATTTTTGTCGAACAATAATTTTGGCGCTTTCCACATCAGACCAGGCACCGTAACCGGCACAACGGAGGCGGACGCCAGAACACCAGCATTGCCATACGACGTGCCTCCGGCAGGTCCGCGTGAGTCAATCAGGGTGACGCTGTGGCCCGACCGTTGCAGCCAGATCGCGGTTGATACGCCCACAATGCCAGCTCCAATGATGGCAATGTGCTTTGAACTCTGGTCTGCAGTGTTCATCTTTGAAGTTGCCCCTCCCCAGGAGAGTGCAATTTTTCACAACACTTACATTTTGTCAATAAATTATAGATGTTTTATTCCTATGCGTATCTGGTCTTCATGACAGGCTGTTCACCTGACAGTATTTTTCCAATCTGGATGAATCGATTTCCATACCCAGCCCTGGATCATTTGGCACCATAACCTCGCCCTCTTCAATCGGAAATGGCAATATCAGCAAATCCTCGTTCAAATAATAGGTTGCGTGATAAAATTCGCAGCCAAGCGTGATGTTTGGAGTACTGGCGATCATATGGACCCCGGCAAGGTGTGCAAGGCCAGACTCAAACATATCACCACCATAAGCGGGCAATCCGGCATTACCGGCAATCTGAGCAACTTCCATTCCCTGCATCATGCCAGCGGATTTCATAATCTTTACGGAAACACCGTCGCAGATTTCTTCTTTGATGGCACGTCGCATGTCGTGCGGACCAAATACACTTTCATCAGCCAGTAGAGGCGCTTTTGTCATGCTGCGCAATTTAGCCATCGCGTCGTATTCATAGTGCGCCACCGGCTGTTCAATGAATGACGGAGCCAGTTGATCAATCTCGGGAACCTGTTTCAACGCTTCGTCCACGGACAATCCCTGATTGTAGTCGATCCGCACGGTCAATTGCGGATAGTTGGTCTGAAGGTGTTCCAGGCGCATCATGTCAAATGCGTGGTCCTTAAAACCGGTTTTCAATTTCACTAACCCGACACCATCGTCGATCAAACGTTCAACCAGTGCAATATCGTCGTCAAATTCCGGGTTGGCCAGCGAAACGGATAGGGGAATGCGGCTGCGGCACTGTTCACCCAGCAATGCCCAGACCGGCTGCTTCAAAATTCGGCCCGACAGATCCAACCATGCCGATTCCAGCGCGGATTTTGCTTCTGTACAATGGACCACTGCCCGACGGCAAATGGCCATGGTGTCGCTGAACTGGTTCAGTCGCTGGCCCACAACATGTGGTCGCAAATAGCGATCAAGTGCGGCATAGCTGGCTTCCGGCGTGCCGGTGAAAACCGACCATGGAGAGCCTTCTCCATAACCGGTCTGGCCGCTTTCGGAAGTCAGGCGAACGACAATGATCTCAATGGCATTGGCGATTGTACCGATGCCATGATCGCGCCGCGAATTAACCGGCATCGACAAATGCCAGACATCCATCGCGACGATCTTTTCTTCCAGGGTTGCGAGGTTGGAAACCATCAGGCTACCCACTCGCTTACCGGTGCGGCAGCTTCATGGAGAGGTTGGGATATGACATCAATAAGGGTCGGGCCATCATGGGCAATTGCCTGCCTGATGACAGATTCAAGTTCGGATGGGTCCTTTACCGTCCAGGATTTGACACCAAATGCACTGGCAACTGCAGCGTGATCAGTTCGATTGAAATCAACATTGTAATAGCGTTTGCCAAAGCCTGAATCCTGACCTGCCTTGATCCAACCATAAGTTGAGTTGGAAAACACAATCGACATGATCGGCATTTTGTGACGAACGATGGTCTCGAACTCGCCGCAGCAGAATCCGAAAGACCCATCCCCCATGACCGCGACGGTCGTGGCCTCAGGCCGTCCCACATGGGCACCCATTGATGCGGCCAGAGCGTAGCCCAATGCGCCGTGCGCACGGTTGGTGATAAACTGACGTCCGGATTTTGGCCAACGGTAATGGGCCGAAAAATAAGGGCAGGGCGTACCTGGATCGGCAACGATGGTGGCGTCATCCGGAAGCGCCTTTTGCAGCGCATCAATTACCCGTTCCGGCCGTATTGGGGTTTCATCGCTGGCAGCAAGAGGAGCATAGGCCTCCAATTTACCTTTCCATGCAGCGGCAGCGCGCACCTCGCCGTCGAAATCCTTTGACAGCGCACGTTTGTTGCACTCCGCCAGCAGAGCGGCCAGTGCCAGCCGGGCATCTGAGGTAACAGCAACCTGAGTTGTGTAATTGGCTCCAATCACCTGTGGATCGCTGTCGATGTGAATTATCGGTGTGCCCTGTTTTGGAGAGCGCCAGCGTTCGGTGGTCACAGAGCCAGCGCGGCAACCGATAAATACGATCAGGTCAGCACTGTCGATCACTTCTTTTGTCGTTGGGCATGCGCCATTGGAGCCGACAACCCCAACGGCAAGAGGGTCGGTTTCGGCAATTGATCCCTGGCCTGACACCGTCGTTGCGACCGGCAGATTGAGCAGTCTTGCAAGCTCAAGAAGTTCGGCTTCGGCGCCGGAGATAACCGGACCGCCGCCGCAAATCACAACGGCATTGCTGGCGTTTTCAAGCGCATCAGCGGCCGCAGCTATCGCTGCAGGATCAGCCGCCATGCGAGGTTCGGCGGGAAAACTCTGGTGACGTTCTTCAGCCCAGATTTCATCTGGATCGACGGCCGCCTTTTGCGTGTCAAACGGCAAGGCCAGATGAACTGCACCCGGTGTCCCGGTTGTCATTGCACGAAACGCTTTTCTCAGCATTGCCGGTAGCCTTCCGGCCTGATCCAGCGACGTGTTCCACTTTGTAACGGGGCGGAACAATGCTTCCTGGTCGAGTTCCGTCAGCGGATATTTCCCGCGCGAAGTCGTCGCGACATCTGTGGTGATCGCGAGGATGGGAATGGAACTCTCATTCGCTTCCACTACACCCGGCAAAATATACGTCGCGCCACCTCCGGAAGGACCCTCACAAATACCGGGCTTACCGGTAACGCGCGCATAGCCATCTGCCATGTAACCCGCGTGGCGTTCGTCGCGGGTGAGAATGTGGGTAATGCCATGATCAAGCCGTGCCATGCTGTCATAAAATGGCAGAGTTGTATCACCGCACAGGCCAAATATATGAGTAACATCATGGGCCTGTAGCATCCGCACCAACGCGTCGGCGCCGGTCATTTCATTCGACTTGTTGGGAGCGGAAGGAGAGCTTTTGTCGGACATGCAGCAAACTTTTTGATAAATTGGAATTGAATATTGATCTGTATACAGGTAAAAATACAAACTCGTCTACGAAAATTATTGCGCTTTGCAATATATTTGTATCAGTTGGGCATAGCGCCCCTGCAAATCGGTGGCGTTGCAACGGGTGCCAGAATCGCGACAGCCATCGCGTCGGCCATACCGGGAGTGGATCAGACTTTTGGCAAGCAGTGTCGACAGCATTTATCAGACCGTTCGGGCAATGGCAGCGGCATTTGAATTCAAGCCCGAAGAACGCATTAATGAAAGCGAGTTGTCAAAGCAACTCGGGATCAGCCGCACGCCGTTGCGAGAGGCGCTTAATCGTCTGGTTGCAGAAGGCTTGTTGACGGCGCGAGAAGGACGAGGCTTTTTCTGCCGCTCTCTTGTTCCCGAGCAGATCGTGCAACTCTACGAACTACGACAGGCCATTGAGAGCGAAACCACCTTGCGTGCGGTGCGCCGTGCCAGCGACGGGGATCTGGCAGAGCTGGAGGGTTTTCTGGTTGAGATTGCTCCAAACTACAGCAGCAGTGCCTCGGCTCGCGAAATTGTTCGCCTTGATGAGGCCTTTCATCTTCGAATAGCCGCATTGTCAGAAAACGACGAACTGGTCCGCTCGCTTGAGAATATCAATGAACGGTTGCGCTATGTTCGATGGATATCGATGCGAAAAAAAATAGACATCACCCATGCCGCACATCAGGAAATTCTGACTGCCATGTTGAAGCGTGATGTAGATGCGGCAGTATTGAAAATGCGATCACATATTGAAAAGAGTACTGACGAGGCCAAGGAAACAGTTCGCATGGCATTTTCGCAAATCTACGTGCCGGGCGAATAGACCGGCAAATTTCAGACCTTAAAGAAAGCCAGATCGAGAGACTGAGATGAAAGCAACCGGTGGAAAATCAATCTATGGAGCAGCCGTCGGCATTTTGATGCTGGAAGCCCGGTTCCCCCGCATTCCCGGCGACATGGGCAATGCCACTACTTGGGACTTTCCTGTCCATTATAAAATCGTGCGCAGGGCTTCTCCCGACCGGGTTGTGCGGCAGGGCGGGGAAGGTTTGCTCGGCGCGTTTGTCAGCGCAGCACAGGAATTGGTGAATGACGGAGTAGACGGCATCACCACCAATTGCGGTTTTCTGGCACTGTTCCAACAACAGATTGCAGAAGCCGTGCCGGTGCCGGTTGTCACTTCCTCCCTTATGCAAGTTGATATGGTCAACCGAGTGCTGCCTGCGGGAAAGCGGGCGGGAATATTGACCATCAATGGTTCCAGCCTGACGCAGCAGCATCTTGATGCCGCATCGGTTCCACCCGGCACACCAATCGGCACAACTGAAGGGGGCCAGGAGTTCACCCGCGCCATACTTAATAATGAACTGCAACTTGATGTTGCGCTGGCGCGGCAAGACAATATCGAAGCGGCTCTGGCGCTGCAGAAGTCTCACGATGATCTGGGAGCCATTGTTTTGGAATGCACAAATATGGAACCCTATGCCGCCGATATTGCTCGTGCGACGGGTCTGCCTGTATTCTCCATCCAGACGTTGGTAACGTGGTTTCAGCGCAGTTTGGTGCCAAATCAGTACTAATACGGACCTACTTTTTAAAACGGTTGAATAAATTTGGCCAAACGGTTGTCAGCAGCCTTACCAGTTGATAGCGTCTGCGGCGGAATGTCCCAAGCGGACGGTTCAGGCGCACTAATTATTTGTTATTTGAACTTTTGCTCACGAAGTCGCGTCGCTTCAGCAAATGTCGATCTGGGAGGATCATATGAAAATTTTGAAAACGCTCACTACTGCTCTTGTGGGCACGGCGTTGGCCGTGAGCCTGGGTGCTGCCGCATCTGCCGCCACAACCAAGTTGCGCATTCAGACCCACTTCTCGACTGAAACCTTGTCAGGCCAGATGGCTGGTGAATTCATCAGAGACATTACTGAAATGTCGAATGGCGAAATCGAAGTGGAAATGTTTTATTCCGGTTCGGTTGTTAAAGCTGCTGAAACATTTGACGCTGCCGCAACTGGTATTCTCGACTGTGACATGACCGGTGGTGCTTACCAGACCGGTAAAAACCCTGCATTCCAGTTCACCGGCGACTTGAACGGTGGCTATGCAAATCCATACCAGCAGATGGCCTGGCTGCTGCACGGTGACGGTTATGCTCAGCTGAACAAATTGTACAACCAGCACAACATGGAATTCGTCGGCTGGTGGATCCCTGGTCCTGAGTCTCTGTCCTCAACATCGCCAATCCGTGGCGTTGCTGACTTCAAAAACTGGAAGTTCCGTTCCCCTCCTGGCATCATCACACTGATCTTTAAAAATCTTGGCGCTTCGCCAATCGTGATGGACTTCAACGAGATCTTTACGGCTCTTGAAACAGGTATCATCTCCGGTGCTGATGCGGCTAACCTGACCAACAACATTGGTCTGGGTCTTTACGACATTGCCAAGCACACCAACTATCCTGGTTTCCATTCGATGCCAGCTGACCACCTGGCTTGCCGCAAGGACATCTGGGATGCGATGCCAGCTCACCACAAAGCCATCATGAAAGTTGGCATGCAGGCACTGGCGCTGAAGAACACTTCCATCAACGAAGTGAAGAATGCGCAGTCTGCTAAAGACCTTCGTGCAAAGGGTGTAAACCTGTATGAGTGGGCTCCAGAAGAGCTTGCAAAATACCGCGATGCTGTTCAGTCCGCCTGGGTTGAATTCGCAACGACTCCGGAAGCCAAAGAGCTTCTCAACAGCCACGTCACGTTCCTGAAAAACCTGGGCGCGATGAAGTAAGCTGACCGCAGAGTCAAGTTAATGAACTGCAACGGCAGCGTAGATTGTTCTGCGCTGCCGTTTCTTTCTCATCTAATGTACATACGATGAAAATCACCAAAATCATCAGTCATGTTTTGCAATACGACATGCCCGAGCAACTGGGATACTCGCAGCAATATTATGCCAAACGATCTGCCCATCTGGTAGAGGTCCAGACTGATGAAGGTATTACCGGTTGGGGAGAGTGCTTCGGCCCCGGCAATGTGGCGATCGCCAACAAAACCATCGTAGAGCGGGTTATTCAGCCGATCATATTGGGTGATGATCCGATGAATCGCGATGTCATCTGGCACAAGGTCTATAATCTGTTGCGTGATCATGGCCAAAAGGGCATGCCGCTGCAGAGCTTGTCCGGTGTCGATATCGCGCTCTGGGATATCGCCGGCAAAGTTGCAAATCTGCCGCTTCATACGTTGATCGGCGGCGCCCATAAACTGGAAATTCCCGTCTATGGTTACGGCATGATGTTGCGACCTGAATCTGCCACGGATCTGGTTGCCCGCTTTAAAGACGAAGCCGCCGCCATTCGCGATATGGGTTTTTGCGCCACCAAAATGAAGGTTGGATTGGGCCCGAAAGACGATGTGCTGCTGGCCCAGGCGGTACGTCAGGGCGTAGGTGACGATTTCAGATTCATGGTCGACGCCAATCATTGTTACACCACCAGCGACGCGTTTTATGTAGGCCGCGCACTGGAAGAACTTGATGCCTATTGGTTTGAAGAACCGATAGCACCGGAGGACTATGATGGGTACCGGGAATTGCGTGCTGGTCTTTCGGTCAACATTGCCGGCGGAGAAGCCGAGTTTAATCGTTGGGGGTGGCGCAAGCTGCTGGAATCCAGGGGGCTCAGCATAGCCCAGCCAGAAGTTTGTGCACTGGGCGGGATTTCTGAATATCTACGGGTACTGGCTCTTTGTCACGCCCATTTTACTCCGGTTGTGAACCATGTCTGGGGGTCCGCGATCGCAGTCGCGACCAACATGCATCTATTGGCTGCCATGCCTCCGCTGCCTGGCGGGTTATTTCCATGGGAGCCAATGTTGGAGTTTGACACAACTAACAACAAGTTTCGCGACGAGTTGCTTGAAAAGCCCTTGAACATTCAACAGCAAGTTGCAAAAAACAATGGCCTGGTGTCGGTGCCGGCTGGACCGGGTTTAGGGGTTGAACCTGACCGGGATTTCATCCGACACTACGAGATCAATTAGGTCAAAGACCTTAAAGGGGAGAAAGATCATGGCAGATAAGTCAGGTGGCCTGAAGGAGTGGCTGATTCCTTTTGCCTTTGTCTTTTGCGCAGGTTGGGTGATCTGGCATGGACCGGCTTACATCCTTGATTTCATCCCCCATGAGAGCGAGAGCATGGTCGCCCAGATGACCGAATTGCATGAGCGCAAGGACGTCTCTCCTGGATTGTCCGGACTGTTTGGTGGTCTCACAGATCCGATTGACTGGCTGGCGCTGCTGATGCTGCCGGTGATCTTTGTGTTGGGCATGCGCAATATCGTGCCTGCTGCGATGGAGTTCGAACATGTTCGCGCGGTCGACAAAGTAGCGCTTTTTATTGGTCGTGTGACGATGATCCTGATCATTTCGATGACATTGATCATGCTTTACGAAGTGGCGCTTCGGTATCTGGTTGAGGCACCAACGCTTTGGGCCAATGAGCTGACGCTTTGGATAGCCGGTTTTGTATTCATGTTGTCGGGATTGTATGCCATGCAACAGCGTAGCCATATTCGCATTTTCATACTTTACGATATCATGCCGCGCTGGGCGCAGCACATCTGCGACGTGGTCTGGGTAGCACTGCTTTGGGTGTTTGCCTTCTTCCTGGTGTTTGGCAGTTACAAGCAGGTATTCGTGGTCAAGTTCTACCGCTGGGAAATGTTCGGGACGGCGTTTGATCCGCCGATACCGGCAACCATTCAACCAATGATCCTTATCGCCATTTGCCTTATTTCACTTCAGGCACTGTTAAACCTCATCGCCGACTGGAACCGGGATCCTTCAGAAGCGATTGAAGCGGATGTAATTGACGCGGAAGAACTGGCCGCCATCAAGAAAAGCGTGGGAGCAAACTAATGGACGTCGGAATCATATCAATCGTCCTCGTTGTAGGTCTCGTATTCCTGCTAGGCATCGGCATGCCTTTGGGTTTTGCCTCCGCTGTTCTTGCAGCACTCGTCATGATCATGAAGTTTGAGCCAACGTTGTTGAGCGATCCGTTGAGTTTCGGAACCGGGATGCTGACCAGCAATCCGGGCACAGGTGCGCTCTATATCCTGACCCAGAAAGTATTCGATCTGATGACCGAATACGTTCTCATATCGGTGCCCCTGTTCATCTTTATGGCGGCATTGCTTGAGCGATCCGGCGTCGCCAAGCAGATGTATGATTCGCTTGATTTCTGGATGAGCCGATTGCGCGGCGGCATTGCCATCGTGACATCGTTGATGGCCGTGTTGATGGCTGCCATGTCGGGTATCATCGGCGGTGAAGTTGTGTTGCTGGGACTGATCGCGCTGCCGCAAATGCTGCGTCTGGGTTATAATCAGAACCTGGCGATCGGTACGATCTGTGCCAGTGGATCACTGGGAACGATGATCCCGCCCTCGATCGTCTTGATCATCTATGGTCTGATTACCGAAACCTCGATCAAGGCCCTGTTCACGGGGGCGTTTGTGCCGGGCTTTATGCTGGCGAGTTTCATCATCATCTATATTCTTGTCCGAACCCATCTTGATCCCAACCAGGCGCCGCTGCCGGATCCAAAACCTGGTGATCCTGAGGGCATGGAAAAAGCTTCCATGTTCCTGGGCTTTCTGTCCAATCTGGTTATTGGCGCTGCAAGCCTGCTTCTGGCGCGCGTTGCTTTCCTGACCGTTATGGGGCGCAATGTGTCCACAGGAGAAGACTTTCAACCACCGGCATTGGGAATGCTTCATCAGGCGCCCTACATGATTGGTGCGATAGTGATTGCATTGGGCTTAATCTTCTTTGTTGTGGGGCGGGACAGGGCCAAACTGGGCTGGCATCATGGCAAGGGCCTGGTGCCACCGCTGACCGTGATCGGCATCGTGCTGGGGTCCATTTACGGTGGTATTACCGGGATTACCGAAGCTGCGGGCATGGGTGCTCTGGCAGTTTTCCTGATCGCTGCGGTACGGGGTGAAGCTTCCGTTGAACTCGTATGGGTCAGCCTGATGCGCACCCTGCGCTCGACCGGCACGATCATCTGGGTGACAGTTGGTGCTGCTGCACTGGCCGGGGCTTACACTTTGGCGGGTGGTCCGGCCTATATCGCACAATTGATTGTCGGTGCAGAAATGCCGACCATGCTGGTCATATTGACGATGATGTTGATCCTGTTGTTCATGGGTGCGTTCATGGATTGGGTCGGCATCGTGTTGCTGATCATCCCGGTGTTTTTGCCGATTGTGCAACGTCTGCCGATTGAAGAAATTGGTTTCCTTGGTCAGCTTGAACCACGGCAAGTGGCAATCTGGTTTGGCGTGCTGTTCTGTATGAACATGCAGGTGAGCTTCCTGTCACCGCCATTTGGACCGGCTGCATTCTATCTGAAATCGGTAGCACCGGCGCATATATCGCTGACCGACATCTTCCGCGGCTTCCTGCCATTTATCGGCGTTCAGCTTGTGGCGTTGACAGTGCTGTTGATCTGGCCGTCAATTGTAACTCTGCTTTTGTAATCAAAGGACATCACCGATGTTATCGCAGGAACAACTCGAAAGGTTTCACCGCCAAGGTTATCTGGTTATCGAAAATCTGGTTGATGAACCTGCTTTACAATCGGTGCGCAGCGAGTATTCGGACCTGATGGACCGGCTCTATGCAGATTGGCAAGCGGAAGGCCTGGTGAAACCGGCCACAAAGAACATGACGTTCTGGGATAAGTTGGAGCAGTGTTACAAAGGTGGGTTTGACTGGTATCAGCCGTTTGATATCAGCCTGCCCCACCACGACATTCGCGAAGACACACCAATGCATATTGGCCCGGCAGTGTTTGATTTGGTGACTCACAACAGCATACTGGACACGATGGAGAGTTTGATCGGACCGGAATTAACTTCCAATCCGATTCAACATATTCGCATAAAGCCGCCGCAGCGGGCGCTGCCAAAGTCGGAAAACCGGGCGCACGTTATGGCGACTGACTGGCATCAGGACAAAGGGGTTACGCTGGAAGAAGCGGACGATACCGAGTTCATCACCATTTGGCTGGCGATCTCCGACGCGACGATTGAAAATGGTTGTCTGCAGGTTGCAGGCGGCACGTATGACGACATGTTGCCGCATTGCGCCAAGACGCAGGTGGGGATCGCTGACCCCTATATACCGCGCGAAAAAGCAACTCCGACGCCGGTTAAGGCCGGAGGAGCGGTCATATTCCATCCGCTGACACCTCATGCATCACTCGCCAATGTGAGTGATGAGTTTCGCTGGTCTCTCGATATCCGGTATAACGTCACCGGACAGCCCACCGGACGCAGTCAGTTTCCGGAGTTTGTCGCCCGATCTCGCAGCAATCCGAATTCAGAATTGCGCGACTGGAAAGTCTGGCAATCAATGTGGGATGATACACGAACAAGGCTCGCCAATTCTCCTCACATGCCCCAGCACAGATGGGATGCAAACAGCCCTTACTGCGCTTGACGTGGTGGGCAGACCGCGCTTTGTCCATCGCTCACGCATCAACTTAGTAACCGGATTGTCAAATTGAGGTACTTCTGAAACCACCAATGCTTACATCTGAACAACTCGAATTCTTCAACCATAACGGATATCTCGTTGTGGATCAGGTGTTGGACCAAAAAGCAGCACTCGATCCCGTGCGGGCCGAATACGACCGGTTACTCGAGCAGCTCTATGCGAATTGGTACCAACAGGGACAGGTGAAGGCCGCGCCCGACGGCATGACATTTGATCAAAAACTGATTGAATCCTACCGAAGCGGCTGCGATTGGTTTCGGCCCTTTGATATTTCTCTTCCCGGCGATAAGATTCTCGCCGATACGCCGATGCATTTTGGACCGGCGATTTTTGACATGGTCACAAATTCGCGCCTGCTCGACATTGTCGAAAGTCTGATTGGGCCGGAAATCTCATCAAACCCAATTCAGCACATTCGGATCAAGCCTCCAGCTCCTGACCTCCAGAAAGGTGAGGTTCGCGCCCATATCACGTCGACAGATTGGCATCAGGACCGTGCTGTTGCGCTGGCCGAGGCGGATCAGACCAATATGATTACAGTCTGGTGTGCGGTTACGGATGCAACTGAAGAGAACGGCTGTCTTCAGGTTATTCCACGGGTTCATCAAGACGGCATGAAACCACATTGTCCCAGGACCCAAACCGCAATTGCCGACAATCAAATCGACGTTGATCAGGCGGTTTCGCTGCCAGTCAAATCCGGCGGTATTGTTATATTTCATCCATTGACGCCTCACGCGTCACTGATTAATCGTTCAACAGGAATACGGTGGTCCTTTGATTTGCGATTCAATGTCACCGGCGAACCCACCGGGCGCGCTCATTTCCCGGAATTTGTGGCCAGAAGTGCCAACAAGCCCGAACTTGAATTGAAGGACTGGTGGGAGTGGCGTAACCTCTGGTATGAAGCGCGGGCAAGACTTGCGGACAGCCCGCATATTGATATTCATCGCTGGAGCGCCGATGCGCCGGCCTGTGCGTAGGAACAGATAATATGAGCAATGCGGTTCGGCTTGACCCCTCCGATAATGTGGTCACGGCCATCAAACCTCTTGAGCTCGGAGCAACCGTGGAAGAAGTTGCGACAACCGCACTTGTTCCACGCGGCCACAAGATTGCAACCGAGGTGATTGAAGCCGGGCAACCGATCCGTAAATACGCCCAGGTGATCGGCTATGCAGAATCGAAAATCGCTCCAGGCGACCATGTTCATACCCACAATGTCGAATTCAGAAATACCGATGCAGACTATGAATTTTCCACTGACCTGAGACCGGTTCCGCCTCCCGCCAAGCAAGATACTTTCATGGGCTACCGGCGCCCCAACGGTAAAGTTGGTACGCGCAATTATATCGCCGTTTTGACCTCGGTGAACTGTTCGGCAACGGCGGCTCGAAAAATCGCCGACGCATTTGGACCGGAAGAGCTTGCCGACTATCCAAATGTCGATGGCATCGTGGCCTTTGTTCATGGCACTGGCTGCGGTATGGCTGGTGATGGCGAGGGTTTTGAAGCTTTGCAACGGGTGATGTGGGGCTATGCCCGGCATCCGAATCATGCCGGAGTTTTGATGGTTGGCCTGGGCTGCGAGATGAACCAGATCGACTGGTTGCTGGAAGCATTTGGCATTCAGAAAGGCCCGCTGTTTCACGCCATGAATATTCAGGACGTTGCCGGTCTTTCCAAAACCGTCGAACTCGGCATTGAAAAGGTCCGGTCAATGTTGCCTGAAGCCAATAAGGCAGTCAGAGAGCCTTGCCCGGCATCTGAATTGACTGTTGCTTTGCAATGTGGCGGGTCGGATGCATGGTCAGGAATAACCGCCAATCCAGCTGTTGGTCATGCCTGCGATATTCTGGTCGCGCAGGGTGGCACTGGTGTGCTGGCAGAAACGCCGGAAATTTATGGCGCCGAACACCTGCTGACACGCCGAGCGGTTGATCAAAAAGTTGGTAAAAAACTGGTCTCGCTCATTCGTTGGTGGGAGGATTACACTCATCGCAACAAAGGTTCGATGGACAATAACCCTTCGCCGGGCAACAAGAAGGGTGGCCTGACCACCATATTGGAAAAATCTTTGGGAGCTACGGCGAAAGGTGGAACCAGCCCTTTGACCGGCGTCTACAAATACGGCGAACCAGTCGACAAAAAGGGCTTCGTGTTTATGGATTCGCCCGGCTATGACCCGGCCTCGGTTACCGGCCAGATTGCCAGTGGTTGCAACGTCGTCACGTTCACCACCGGGCGTGGATCGGCTTTCGGCAGCAAGCCGGCCCCGTGTTCGAAGATCGCCACCAATTCACAAATGTATGGGCGCATGATCGAAGATATGGACTATAACGCCGGAGCAATATTGACGGAAGGAAAAACCGTCGAGCAAGCCGGACGCGAAATCTACGAAATGTGGCTGCGTGTGGCTTCAGGCGAAAAGACAAAGTCGGAACTGCAGGGCCTGGGGGATTATGAATTTGTTCCCTGGCAAATCGGGGCAACCATGTAACCATGGTGATTGGCTTGAGTAGGCGGTGAGATGGAGATCCTGAACGAACAGCAGCGCAATTCTTATGATGAGAACGGATACCTGGTCTTGCCGGCTCACCTGCCTGCAGACATCATTGCGCAGGCCCATGCTGAAATCGCCCGACTGTCGGAACATGCCAGTTCGATTTCCAGCAGTGATGATCTGATAGATGTAGAAGACAGCCACTCGAAAGATGCGCCGCGCATTCGCCGTATCAAGCGGCCAGATTTGCAAAGTGCATTTTTTGATCAGCTTATGCGCAGCGACCTGATTCTCGGACCGGCGCGCGACCTGATTGGCCCCAATCTGCGGATGCACACAACCAAACTGAATATGAAAAAGGCCGAGTTTGGAGCGCCGGTGCAATGGCATCAGGATTTTGCTTTCTATCCGCACACCAATGATGACGTTTTGGCCATCGGTGTGGTGTTTGACGATATTGGCATGGAAAACGGCCCGTTGCAGGTATTCCCAGGTTCGCACAAAGGCCCAATCCTTGACCACCACCACGACGGAATATTTTCCGGTGCGGTCGATTTGTCAGGGGCAGGGCTTAACTTGAATGATGCGGTGTCGTTGACGGGTCCTGCGGGAACCATCACCATTCATCATGCAAGAACGTTGCACGGGTCTGCACTGAACCGATCTCATCGTGACCGCCAGATGTTATTCTATGAAATGATGGCAGCGGACGCATTTCCGGTCATGGGTGGCATGACCCGGTTTGAGTCGATTGAACAATACGACGAACTGATGCTTTGCGGCGCAACAACCACACAACCCCGACTGACAAATATTCCCATTCGAATTCCCCAACCACAACCGGCAAAAGCAGGTTCCATCTACGAAATTCAAACGCAGAGCGGTAAACCCGGCTACGCAACATATGAAGAAGTGAAACAAGCAACATGAACAAACCCTCTATCGGATTCATCGGACTGGGCCTTATGGGCGACGCAATGGTCCAACGGCTTCAGGCGCAAGGCTATCAGCTGAATGTCATTGCCAATCGCAGCCGTGAAAAAGTCGAAGCCGCCGTGGCTCGCGGCGCGGTGGAGCATTCATCCACCAAGGCCTTGGCCGAGGCCAGCGATATCGTCATGCTATGCATGGACACTTCAGCATCGGTGGAGTCGCGCATGTTGGGCGATGACGGCGTGTTGGCAGGTCTTTCACCTGGAAACACGGTTATTGATTTTGGCACCTCTTTGCCAGCTTCAACTCGGGCACTGGGTGAGAAGGCTGAGGCTATTGGCGCCGCCTATATGGACGCCCCCCTTGGGCGGACACCGGCACATGCGCTGGACGGCCAACTCAACATAATGGGGGCCGGTGAAAAGCAGGTCTTTGATCGGGTGAAACCGGTTCTTGATGATCTTGGTGAGAATGTCTTTTTCGTTGGTCCGCTCGGGGCTGGCCACACCGTCAAGCTGCTCAACAATTTTTTTGGAATGACTGTCGCCAACGCCATGTCGGAAGCATTTGCCATGGCTGATCTGGCCGGGCTGGATCGTCAGACAGTATACGACGTCATGTCAGCCGGACCGTTGCATTCAGGCATGATGGATTTTGTAAAAGGCTACGCGGTTGATGGTGATCCCGCACAATTGGCATTCGCCATTAAAAATGCCCGCAAGGACGTCGGTTATTATGCAACCATGGCCGATGATGCCGGCGTGATCAGCCTGATGTCTGGTGCTGCAAAAAATGCCCTGGGGCTGGCTGTTGCCGATGGTCGTGGTGACCAAATGGTTTCCCAGATGGTGGATTTCTACGCTGATCTGTTCAAGCAGAAATAGCCCATGAAAACTGCTATAAAGTGGTAGGGCTTGCGGCGAAGGCCAATGAAGACAGGGCAATGTTCGGCATCGGATTGATGCTGGTTGCCTATCTGACATTCTCCTTCATTGATGCGGGTGTGAAATGGCTGGCAATTGCCGGCCTGCCCGCGCTGCAATTGGCGTTTATGCGCTATGCTGCCCACTTTCTCATCTCGCTGGCAATAATTCTGCGGGGTGGTTTTTCGAAACAGAGTTTTACCAGCGAACGGCCAGTTCTGGTTTTGGTGCGCGGTTCGCTTATCATGATGTCCACGGTGTTCAATTTTTTTGCTGTCCGATATTTGCCGCTGACATTGACATCGACAATTTTGTTTTCTGCCCCTCTCATCGTGTGCGCATTGTCATGGCCGCTGCTCGGCGAGCGTGTAGGACCGTGGCGCTGGTTCGCGATTATTGTCGGATTCTGCGGCATCATTATCGCGGTGCGTCCGTTTGACGATGAATTCCACTGGGCGGTGATAATCTCACTCATGGCGGCGATTAGTTTTGCCATGTATCTGATCCTTACCCGCAAACTGGCCGGCAAGGTTTCCACCGATACGATGCAGTTTTATTCCGGTGCAGTGGGGTTTGTGGTCCTGGCACCATTTGCAGTTTTCACCTGGCAAAACCCGACCAATTTGCTTGATTGGCTGGTGCTGTGCGGTCTCGGTTTGGCGGGCTGGGCCGGTCACCAATTGCTGACCAATGCTTATCGGTTTGCACCGGCCAGCATACTCAGCCCGTTCGCCTACTCCTTCATCTTGTATCTGACAGCCTGGAGTTTTCTGTTGTTCAACCATTTGCCGGATCGCTGGACGATTATCGGGGCGGTATTCATCGTTGCTGCAGGTCTGATCATCTGGTTGCGGGAACGGGCACTGGCCAAAAGGCCGCGCCTGTCCCACCCTTGATTACATCTCGGGCAGATCAGGTTTTTGTCGAGCCGTCGTTCTGCAGTGCGGCCAGCACGATGTCGGCGCGCGGCCCGTATTCCTCGGGGCCAAGTTCAAAATCAGGGTCAAGCTTCATTTCACCCACCGCTTGCTGCCATTCTACAATTGCTTTTGACATGTGGTTATCGAGGCCAAGTTGCTCAACGGTCAAAGCGACTTCGCGCATTTCCTCTGCCCGGCGCACCCCGTGCACCATCACACGCTCCATCATATAATTGGCTTTTTCGCGAAAGTTGAAGCCCGGATATGTCTGATCAAGAGACTCCAGTACCAATTCATCTACCCCAGCCTTGCGAGCCGACAAGACACATTCCAGGATCGTCGCCTCCAGTCCTTTGACCATGATCGAGCGAACCATTTTCGTGGCCGACGCCTGACCGATATCGCCCTGCTGGATCGTCACATTCATTTGTAACAGTTGCATGAGTTCGTGGGCTTCTGCGTCGTGAGGGCCACAAATATGCACCTTGGTCCGATGTAATCCAGCATGAACTGGTGCCATCACAGCTACGTCCACGTAGCGTCCGCCATCGGCTTCAATAAGTTTCGCGGATGCCCGCTTTGTGTCCGGAGCACAGGAATTGCAATCGAAAAACAATGTGCCGGGCCTGCACAGGCCAAGCACGCTTTTGGCCGCCAGATGCGCCTGGTCAGCAGTGACAAAACTAAAAATTACATCGCAATCCGCAACCGCATCTGACAGAAGATCGCATCCCTTCACCCCAAACTGTTCATAGCGGGCCAACATTTCAGTTCGCGTCGCGTCGGATTGGGTCTTGATGTCAAATGCCTTCAGGTTGAGATGTTGCTCCTGCCAGCCCTGCGCAAAAGCTGCCCCTGCCTCTCCAAATCCGATAAATGTGACGGTCGGTTGAGCTGACATATTTGTATTTCCATCGCCGAATAGGTGTTCAGGAGGCTCTTATGGCACTCAAATTGAGCTTGTTGAAGCCTGACGCGCCTTAACTCGGTTCTTTGAGCCGGGAGGTTGGTTTACGCCAGGCATTGAGCCAACAGATGGGAGCCAACGTTAACGTTTGATTAAACTCAGCCGGAACTAACCGATGTTGATCGGTGTCCATTAACCGATCAGTTACTGGCGTTGTGTTTGGTTGAATGCAGCGCTGATCTGGGATCTAAAAATGCAAACTTCATCAACCACACAATGCCCACCTGCAAAATGGTACAGCCGTATTGGCAACGTCAAGACGCTGACTGTTGCAGCGCTTGTAGCTTGTGCGGTGGTCGGGATCAGCGGTTATGTTGCAATTCAATTTCTGGAGCAGGTATCGGCGTTGTCGACCGCCCATGCAATCGCCGGATTGGCTATTGCAGTTTTGGTGTTGCCATTTCTGATCCTGACCGGAATGCTGTTGTGCGCAATGTTCAGATCGGGTCGTCAGACGTGGTTAAATATCGGGCCCAGCTTTCGCCAACCAAATCCGGTTAAAGTCGCCAAACGTCGCATTGTACGGGGCCAGGGTCGGTATTAGAGCCTGAACGGCTCTCAGCGTCATTGGTCAATCGACCGGCTTTCTTGCGCTGTTGCGCTCTACAAAACGTGCCGGCAGCACTGCAGCCTTTCGTGTTACATCCTGATTGGAAATCTGTTCGAGCAATATGTCCACCGTGGCATCAATCATCGGGCCGGAGGGCTGTTCGACCGTCGTCAGATCATAGGCTTTCCAGGCAGATTGAGGCACATCATCATAGCCAACGACAGAGACGTCATCGGGGATATGCAAATTAAGCTCGTTGCGCAGCACATCCATGACGGCGAAGGCCATATGGTCATTGGCTACAAATACAGCGTCGGGCTTTTTCGTCTCACCAAACAGTTCGCGGGCGGCCTGGGCGGCGCCCTCTTGGGTATAAGCCCCGACGCCCCGGGAATAACAAACAGCTCCATGCTCCGCCAAGCCTTTGTAAAACCCGGCTTCGCGATCCCGGTTGGTTGAAGAATCTTCAAACCCGGCAATGAAGGAAATGCGCTTGCGGCCACCACGGATAAGATAGTCGGCCACCATGCGACCTCCATCCAGATTATCCGATGTCACCGAATTTGCCGGTGAGGTGGCGATATACCGGTTGAACAAAACCACGGGAATGCCGTTATCGGCACATTGCTGTGCCAGCTGCGATGACAGATGCGCCGACGCCATCACGACGCCTTCCACTTGATATTGCAACATGTCCTTGACGACTGCGTCCTGGTCTCCCTGATCAGTCATGAACAGCAAGACACGATAGCCTTTTGCCTGCAGCGAACGTGACAGTTTCTCAATCACAACTGGATAAAACTGATTGTCCAGGTAAGCCACAAGCACACCGATGATTCCGGACTTTCCTGAAATCAGTGACCGCGCCAATGCGTTGGGCCGATATCCTAACTCGTCGGCCGCTTTCAATACTTTGCGTCTGGTTTCCTGGGCGACCGATGCACCCCGGGTGAATGTTCGGCTAACGGCTGATTGGGAGACCTTGGCGGCGCGGGCTACGTCTGCAGATGTTACGGTCGGTTTGGCCATGCAGCGGAATGTGTCACGGAAATATCTGATTAGGCAATGCTCAAAATTGTTTGTGGTCAGTTGATCGCAACATCTGTTGCCAGCGCAGCGCCGGACGCCTATCCAGTCATTAGAATTATCCAATTGGAAGAATCCCATGACCGCCACCTCGACCGCCGGCCTGACTGGTGCCCATATTATTGCGACCAAACTCAAGCAGGCGGGATGTCAGCGTGCTTTTGGAATACCCGGCGGCGAAGTTTTGGCCATTTTGACCGGGCTGGATGAGTTGGGGATCGACTTTCATCTTGCCAAACATGAAAATTCCGCTGGATTCATGGCCGAAGGTGCCTGGCATGCAGAAGAGGATGGGTCCCGGGCACCAGGTATTCTGGTTGCAACAGTCGGTCCCGGTGTTTCCAACGCCGTCAACGTTATTGCCAATGCGATGCAGGATCGCGTTCCATTGATATTTTTGACCGGCTGCGTCGATACAGCCGTTGCAGAAACCTATACGCATCAGATTTTCGATCATCAGGCGATATTACGACCTGTTGTGAAAGCAACATTCAGAGCAAGTGCAGGAACTGTGGGTGTGATGATGGAAAAAGCGCTGGCGATTGCGCTCGATGGGCAGCCCGGTCCGGTCCACATTGATGTGCCTATCAGCGTTGCCGAAGAAATCAGCGATGAGACGATTCGTGATCTGCCCGATCTGGCGCCAGCAGTTATGACAGCACCAGATCCAGTTGTCGGTGCTGCAATAGAGGCATTGAATGCATCGCAACGACCGCTGATCATAGCAGGGGTAGATGCGGTAACCGAAAATGCCGGCTCGGTATTGTCCGACTTTTGTCAGCGTCACGACATTCCGATGATCACCACGTACAAGGGCAAAGGCCTGATGGATGAGACACATCCCTTATGTTTGGGGGGTCACGGGCTTTCCCCGAAGGCCGAAAAGTCCCTGCTGCCATTTGTCAAAAAAGCCGATTGCGTTCTTCTGGCTGGTTATGATCCAATTGAAATGCGGGCCGGTTGGCGTGATCCCTGGGCTGATGATGCTACGGTGATTGAGATCACACCTGTCTTGCGGACACACGGCATGCATCGTGCCGATATCAGCCTGCGATCGGCGATAGATCCGACACTGGCTCAGCTTAATCACGCACTTGAATGCGGTCCTCATTGGCCGGATGGAGAGGCGGCGGATGTTCGACGGGAATTGGCCGATGATTTCTCCGCCCCCGACAACTGGGGCCCTGGCCGGGTATTTGCCACATTAAATGAGTGTCTGCCGGAGCAAACAGTCGTCACGGCGGATGCCGGTGCTCACCGAATATTGGTTTCCCAGATGTGGCAGTGTCGCCATGCACAATCGTTCCTGCAGTCCACGGCCTTGTGCACAATGGGATGTGCGGCGCCTTTGGCTGCAGGCTACAAACTTGCGCGTCCACAGACCCCGGTATGTGCATTTGTTGGAGACGCAGGTCTGGAAATGGGATTGGGAGAACTGGCGACATTGCGGGAACTTGATTTACCTGTGATCATCTGCGTTCTTGTCGATAAGTCGCTTTCGCTGATCGAATTGAAGCAGCGAAGCAGTCAGCGCAAAAATGTTGGTGTGGATTTTTCAGGTACCGACTTCATAGGCGTTGCCAATGCGATGGGTGGTCATGGCGTGTGGATCGATGATGCAGCTTCGCTAGAGAAAGAGGCGGCGGCTGCGTTGCAGCGTAAGACCTTTACCGTGCTGGCCTGCCGTATCAGCCGCCGAGCTTATGACGGGACATTTTAATCTCCGCTGACCGCGTGTTTGGCAATGGTCTCGAAAACCCCGTCCAACTCCTGCGCCAGCAATTCCAGCTCGGGTTTGGCCGTATCCAAATAAGGCGAAAAGACATGGCTTGGTGTTTGTAACTACCCAGCTACCCCAACCTGATGCTTTTATAGACGGCCCATCAGACGGGTCTGAGATTGAGGATGAGCTGATCAGGCGCGGTTTTCAAGGTTTTCAGGATGTCCCAACCTTGTTTTCGCGCCGTTTCAATGACCGTTCGTAAAGTGCAGAAATTCTCGGCACCAGCCTCTGTTCGAAAGCTTCCCGAGACCTTTTGTCGAACTTTCGTCATTCTGAGATCACGCTCTGCCTCGTTGTTCGTGTAGGGAACGCGCAGATCATTGAGAAAGAGCAAAACCGCTGCTTTATGCGTTTGGAGTCGCAAAGCGAGATTGTGCCCAATCCGCCGTTTCGGGCGACCCCGCTTCTTGCCTTTCGTTGGGCGCGCGAGAGGCGGTTGGGCCTCGTGGAACGCGATAGCACGCTCGCAACAGGCATCAAATCGCCGCTCGATATCCGTGATTGCCTCCGGGCTGACCGCGCTCCGATTTTGGATTCGCGCGACATGCGTGAGCTTCAGTGCGTCGAGCAGAATGGCTTTCATGTCCGGCACCCAAGCTTCTTTTTCATATTCGGTCAATGCCTCCAATTCGCGGGAGATGTGGGCATTGCACAATCCATGGGTCACATTTTCCACTGCCCAGTTGGAAGAGAAACAGTCATGCACTGCCGTTCCCGCCAGTTCTGGTGGCACTTCACCTCGCGCAGTTCCGAGCCGAAGGTGGCTTAGAGCGGTGGAGCATAGCATATGAAGCCAGCGCGTTCTGCCACCAATCCTGAACCCCGTTTCATCCAGATGCTTCACTGCCGTTTGAGGCCCGGACAGCAGGTTCTTCACCGCCTCAGCTAAACAGAGCATCTGCTCGGCCTTTTTGGCAACCAGACTGGAAAGGGTTGCCGATGTGATTGTGACCCCGAAAATGTCCGCAAAAACCTGCGCCAGGCGATTTTGGGGAATGCAGTGCTGCGTCTGTAAATAGGCGGCCAACGCCCCTATTTCATCGCCGTACTGGGCGGGTGATGTTACCCCTTCAGGAAAATCGGCGCGGGGTTTTGCACCGCAATGCTGGCATTGGCAAATATGCGCACGATGCTCGGTCACATAAAGCGGCGGTGGAGGTTTGAGGCCAAACACCTGTCTGCACGCAGAACCTATGGTATCCTCCGCCGAAAGCGCGGCCTGACAGTTTTGGCATTGGTTCGGAAAATGACTGGTGATCTCGTCTGGGTTCTCAACCTGTTTCAGTGTGTTGCCGGGATGTCCGGGTTGGCCGCCAGGCTTTCGATTTGACTTGCCCCACTGACTTTTGGTCCGCCGTTTCTTATCGCCAGACGGCTTTGCCAGTCCGTCGCTCGAAGGTGGTTTGCTGCTATTACGACTGTTCGATCCCAGACGACGCTCAAGATCTGAAACACGCTGCCTAAGAACCGCATTATCTTCTCTAAGTTGCTCGTTGTCTTTCCTGAGTTGTTCGTTTTCCTTCAGGAGCCGAGCGTTCACCTCCAAAAGCTGCGCATTTTGTTCTTTGAGTTAGACAACCTGACCCACCAGAGCCATGACCACATCAATCAGTTCTGATTTTGAGAAATCAGCAAGAATTTCAGGTGTCAGATTTTCGAGTTTCATCCTCGCAGTCAAACACCAAAATGAAAAAAGTGGAACCTCAAATATGCGCCATGAATCAAATTGTCGCACCTAATGGCAGCAGAAATAGGGTAGCTGAGTAGTTACTGGTGTTTTATAAGACAGCGTCGAGCCTCCGCCTGACCGTTCGGTGATGTAGAACCGGATCGGTGCTTCAATGCCAGCTTCAACGCTGGCGTCGAGCATTCGCAAGGCATAATCGTTGCGATAGACACCAACCACCATATTGCCTTGTATCTTGATCTTTCGGCGTTTTGCCCCGGAAGAGGCGCTGGCGCGGGAAACCAGCAGCATTTTTTCTGCTTTCACAGCCGCATTCAATCGTTTGATCATCTTGGCGTATGGGATGTCGGTTTCATATTGCACCCAGCCGACACGGTCGGCCGCAAGACCCTGTGATCCAAACGCGATCATGAATAGTGCCAGTAGTAGCAATCTCAGACGTGACTTCATCGAATTATCTCCCGATTACCAAGTGAATTTCAGTTTCAGATTGGACATCAAAGCGCTGCCGCCAAAGGCAAAAATACCCCACAACCAACCGTGCAGGCTGCCTGAAACAATGCCTCCGAGATAGGCGCCGATATTACAGCCATAAGCAAGGCGGGCGCCATATCCCATAAGAAGGCCGCCAATCACCGCTGTCGCGGCGTTCTTCCAGCCAATGCGCAATGTCGGCGAGAATTTTCCAGCCAGCGCAGCCGCTGCCATTGCGCCAAATATTATGCCGAAATTCATGATCGATGTGGAATTGGCAAACACGCTGCGCTCGACGGCAGCCGCGCGCCCCCCACTCCAATAAGGCCAGTTGAGGACATCCACGCCTGAGAAATTTGCGATCTTGGCACCCCACAAGGCAAATCCGGATGTAATGCCCCAGGGTCGGCCAAGGGTTAGAATCGTTGCCACACTGACAAATGCCAAAGCAATAATTCCCAATGTGTGAGACCAGGGACCGCGCAGCCAGTCACCTGATTGGCGCGGTGCTTCAAGATCACCATGTGCCCTCAGTTCAACGTGACGGCTAATCAGCCAGATTGAGCCGGTTATCAGCACAATCGTGATCACAGCACCAACGGCACCAAACTCCTTGATTAACGAGAAGCTTTCGATTCGAGGCAATCCGCGCCAGGCCGGTAGATTCCAGGTGCCGATCAGAGATCCGGCAATAAAAGCTGCCAGCGTGATCACCATGCGGGCGCTGCCACCACCGACAGTAAACAGCGTGCCGGAGCCACAGCCACCACCCAGTTGCATCCCCATTCCAAACACGAAGGCACCAATCATTGCGGTTACCCCAAAGGGTAAAACCCAGGCGCCACTGCGTAGGCCATAGTCGGCAAACGGGCCCCCATAGGCGATCAACGGATAGGTGAACAGACAGGCCGCCACCAGAAGCAGCATCTGGGCGCGCAAACCCTGACCACGTTTTTCAATCACAATGCGCCGCCATGCTGCGGTAAAGCCGAATGCGGCATGGTAGAGACCGAACCCGGCGACAACGCCGATCAAAACCGCAATGACATAGCGCAGACCACCATGCGGATATGTGGCCAAGCAAGTCAGGGCGATCGCCAGCAAGGCCATTGCAAGCACGTTTCTGGCAGGGAAAACGCCGTTATTGATGCCCATTTGGGCGGTATTTGACATGGTTTCCTGGTCCTTGAACCGAAGTTCACGGTGTCATTAACCTTTCTGCCACATATGTGGCAGGACCAAAGTCAAAAAATGCGGCATTTCCTTCACACAAATGTCACGAGGGTTTATTTGCCGATTGGGTCCGCAAAATGTTGTCTGGCTTCAACAAAACCTTGTTGAGGCCACCGCCCAATGACCACACGCGAAGATATTTTTGGCTGTCCCGTCACCATGGCAGGCACAGGCGATATGATGGCCTGGAACCAGACTCAGCTGGCATTTCTGGCACATGCCGCTGCCACGCCCGACCATCTCGGCAAAACCATCTCCAGCGATCCCGGTTTCGCCTTGCCTATCATTTGCAAGGGTCTGTTTTCTCTGTTGCTGGGCCGCCGCGAATTGAGCGACGTGGCCATAGAGGCTGAACAACAGGCCCGCGAACTGATTAAGCAAACCCCGGTCACTCAACGTGAAATGGAGTTTCTGGGTGCTCTTGCCGACTGGAACCGGGGATCTCCGAAATCTGCCGGCGATCGCCTCGATCGGCTTGTGTTGGAAAATCCGCAGGATGCGCTGGCAATGAAACTGGTGCAGGCCATTCGCTTCGTGTTGGGCGACGCCGTCGGCATGCGCTCTTCAATTGAATCCGTCATCCCACATTTGACTTCAGACGACAAAGCCTATGGCTATGCACTGGGTTGTCATGCGTTCACGTTGGAAGAAACCGGTGAATATGCGCTGGCTGAACGCATTGGACGACAGGGGGTTGTGCACTCACCCGATGACGCGTGGGGACTGCATGCGGTGGCCCATGTTTATGACATGACCAATGATACCAAAGCCGGACTGGATTGGCTGACAAACCGCACCGAGGCATGGGCACATTGTAATAATTTCCGCTATCACGTCTGGTGGCACATGGCCCTCATGCATCTCGATCGGGGAGAAATAGATGCAGTTTTTTCTCTTTATGACCAGCAAATCCGTAAGGATCAGACCGACGATTATCGCGACATTTCCAATGCTGCTTCGCTGCTGTCGCGGTTGGAACTGGAGGGACTAAATGTCGGCAACAGATGGGAAGAATTAGCCAACCTGTCTGAGTGTCGCACCCAGGATGGGTGCCTGGCATTTGCTGATCTTCACTACATTTTGTCGTTGATCGGTGGAGATCGAAAACCAGCCGTCTCCAATCTTCTGGCCCGCATGCGCAAGGATGCAGCCTCGGAAGCCAATGAGATGGACCGGATTATGAAACATCCTGGCCTGTCGATGGCGCAAGGACTGGAAGCCTTTGGAGAAGGCAATTTCACCCAGGCATTTCAGCATATGGCGGGTGCCCGCGATGCGATGCAAACCATAGGTGGCAGTCACGCACAAAGAGATGTGTTTGAACGTCTGACAATTGAAGCGGCCCTTCGTGGCGGGTATTTAGATGCTGCGGAACGTTTTTTGAAGGCGCGCACCGATAAGCGGGCTGGCAGGATGGACCGCTTTGCCGCATTGCGAATTGACGAATTGACGAATTGGCGCGTTGTCGCGGCGACCGCTTTGATGCGCAGATCATTCCGGCAGAATGAATATGCGAACTTTTGGTTGCGCAATGACGTAAATGGCGGCATCTGAACCACGTTGCGACGAAGATTTGGAAAAGAAAACATGACCACAACAGCACCACAGAGAACGGTTCGCGATCCGCGACTCGATTTCTTTCGCGGTTTGGCAATGTTTATCATTTTCATTGCCCACACCCCGAGGGATTTCTGGGCCCTTTGGATACCCGCGCGGTTTGGATTTTCCGATGCGACCGAAACCTTTGTCTTCTGTTCGGGCATGGCATCGGCCATTGCTTTTGGAGCGATTTTTCAAAAACGAGGCTGGTTGATGGGGACTGCCCGCATCGTCAATCGGGTGTGGCAGGTCTATTGGGCACATATCGGCCTTTTCTTTGCGATTTTGCTGCTTGTGACAAGTTTTGATCAGGCCGGGATTTTTACCAGTGAATACTGGCAGCGCTCCTACGTTGGCTCACTCAATCTGAAACACTTTTTTACCAAGACGCCCGATCTCATCATTGGATTGTTTACGTTGAGCTACGTGCCCAACTATTTTGATATCCTGCCGATGTATCTGGTCATTCTGGCAATGATCCCGATTGTGATGGGCCTTTCGCGGATATCTCTTTGGGCGGTCGCAGCTTTTGTCGTTGGTGTCTGGCTCACCGCCAATCTGGAGCTCTTTGGAGCCGTCCCCTACAATTTTCCTGCAGAGCCGTGGTCCCAACGCAATTGGTTTTTTAATCCGCTTGGCTGGCAATTGGTGTTCTTTACGGGCTTTGCCTTTATGCGCGGCTGGATCAAACCGCCGCCGGTTGAAAAGAAATACATCTACCTGGCAATAGGCATTGTTCTGGTTTCGTTGCCGTTTGCCTATTTTCGCATCTACAACGCTCGCCCGAGTTGGCTGCTCTATACTGAGCTGAGCCCCTGGTTCAAGGAACAACGGGCGCTGTTGGCACCATTGATTGGCAAGACAGAATTTGGTCTTTTTCGCTATATTCACTTCCTGGCAACCGCCTATCTCGGCTGGGTTGCGGTTGGCCCGTTGGGGTCACGGCTCAAAAACTGGGGCAGTGCGCAGATCGTTGTCAATACGATACGAAAAGTCGGACAACAGTCGCTGGCTGTTTTCGTTTGCTCGCTGGTCATCGCGCAGATCGTGGGCATGGGATTCAAGATGCTTGGAACCCATTGGGCAATCGTGGCGCTTGGAAATCTGATCGGATTTGCCGGATTGATTGCCGTGGCCTTTTCGGTCGCCTGGTTCAAATCTCAACCGTGGCGGCAACAAAAAGTGAGCGCACCTGCCTCAACATTATCGCAATCGGGCAGTTCAACCATGCCGTTGGGCGTACCGGCAAGGAAGATTGATTGAGGCGATGATCAACAGGCGTACACTATTGAGTTTGATCGCTGTGGCTGGCGGTGCCGCGCTTCCTGTGGGCAGCGCGTGGGCTGGTTCCGGCGATCAGTCCGCGTCTATCCCCGAAACGGAGCCACCGGCAACACCGGTACAATTGGGCAAGGCGGAGGCTTTTTCCAAAGACAATTTGCTTATGATGGTGCGCCAGATTGCCGACAAAGACTATGTTGCGCCGGCGAAAATCCCGCAGCCCTGGGTAGATATGAGCTACGATCAATACCGGGGCATTCAGTTCAACCCGGATTCCGGACTTTGGAAAGACACAGACCTGCCATTCAACATGGAGTTTTTTGCGCCTGGCCTGTATTTCCCAACCGCCATTTCGATCTCGGTCGTTGATGGGGATACCAGCCGCCCGGTGCTGTTTTCAAAAGATGTGTTTCGATATGCCCATCTGGTGCCGGACCTGCCGGTGGACGATACGCTTGGCTATGCTGGATTTCGAGTACGAACAACGATCAATGACCCGGTTCGCAAAGACGAATTCGTTGTGTTCCAGGGAGCGAGTTATTTTCGAGCTGTAGGCAAGGGGCAGATCTACGGCCTTTCTGCCCGCGGTTTGGCCATTGATACAGGCGAGGCCAAAGGCGAAGAGTTTCCCGATTTCCGTGCGTTTTGGATTGAAGGGGTTGCTCCGGGTGCCAAAAACTTCACGGTCCATGCCTTGCTGGATTCTCCAAGCGTTAGTGGGCTGTACACGTTTAACATCACCGCCGGTCCAACGACCGAAATGGATGTCGAGGCGGTGCTTTTTCCGCGCGTCACTCTCAACCATGTGGGCATCGGTGCTGAAACCAGCATGTTCCTGTTTGATGAGACCAACCGACACCGGTTCGATGATTTTCGCCCGGCAGTTCACGATTCCGATGGCCTGCTGATCGAAAATGGCGCAGGCGAGACGTTGTGGCGCCAATTGGCCAATCCGTTGACCCTGCAGGTCTCCAGCTTTGTCGATGATAATCCAAAAGGTTTTGGTTTGATGCAGCGGCCCCGTGAGTTTGCCGACTATGCAGACCTGGAGGCTCATTATCATAAACGTCCCGGGCTGTGGGTTACCCCCGGTGAAGGATGGGGCAGGGGGTCGGTATCCCTTGTCGAAATTCCCGCTGATCGGGAAATATATGACAATATCGTCGCTTATTGGCGTCCGCGCGATCCGATGGAGCCGGGTTCAGAGCACCGTTTCACCTATCGGTTGACCTGGTGTGAAGACCCGCCGATTACGCAAAAATTACCGCGCGTTTTGAACACACGGATGGGCAAGCGTTTTGCTGGCGGTCGACTGGTGACGATCGATTTTTCAGACGCGGATATTCTGCCCGAAAAACTTGAAGAATTGTCACTTCATGTCAGTTCCAACCGGGGAAAGGTCAGTCCCGGTATCGTACAGCGCAATCCGCGGACCGGTGGTGTCCGTTTGGCTTTCACTTTCTATCCCAAAGACCTGACATCAATTGAACTGCGCGCCCAGTTGATGAAGAATGGCAAGATGGCCTCTGAGGTCTGGCTTTACAGGTGGACCGCATGACCATGCATGACACCAAAATGGCCACCCAGATGCCACCACGTGCACCGCTGCCAATGCCGTTGCAGGACTTTTCCAAACCGTTCAGGGATCCGCAGTCGCGACCCATGATGCAGGTGACGGGAACAAGCTGGTTCAGACTTGCGACATTCCTTCCAGCCGCCGCCACAACCATGGCTCTGGTGGCCATCATTATGGATTGGTTTCGAAAGGATGGATTTGTTGCAATCGAAATCGCCATGATGGCGCTGGTTGGCTTTTCAGCCTTCTGGATTGCACTGTCTGTTGCCTCCAGCACGATCGGGTTGTTCTTTGCCCGCGAAGCCAATGCGGCAAAGGCGGCAAACTCCACCGACGCAATGGATGTGGCGCTTCTCATTCCGGTCTATAACGAAGACCCGGATGCTGTTTTTGGCCGATTGCAGGCGATGCGTGAAGATCTGGAAAAATCAACCAGCCATCATCGTTTTGGAATATTTCTACTCAGCGATACCCGCGATGAGGCGATCGCGTTTAGAGAGACAAATCTGTTTGATAAAGTCCGTCTTCGGACTGGCAGTAATATCGACGTTTTCTATCGTCGCCGGGAGCACAATACCGAGCGAAAGACGGGCAACATCCGCGATTGGATTGAATCCTGGGGCGCCGATTGGGATGCCTTCGTCACGCTTGATGCCGACAGCCTCATGGCCGCTTCCTCAATTCTACGTCTGTCTGACGAAATGGCAGCCAATCAGCAAGCTGGCTTGATCCAGACGGTTCCGCGCCTGATCGGGGCTAATTCGATTTTTTCACGGGTGCAGCAATTCGCCAACAATATTTATGGTGGCGCTCTGGCGCGCGGTCTTGATCGTTGGTCGGGCAATGAAGGCAATTATTGGGGCCACAACGCCATTATCCGTACACGGGCCTTTGCTGCCTGTGCAGGCCTGCCAATCCTGCGCGGCAACGGCGCACTCGGAGGAACCATAAAGAGCCATGATTTTGTTGAGGCGGCCTTGTTGCGCCGGGCCGGATGGTCGGTTCGCCTGCTGCCGGATCTGACACAATCCTACGAGGAAACTCCGCAGACAATTATCGATTATGTTCTTCGAGATCGCCGCTGGTGCCAGGGCAATCTGCAACATCTGCGCCTGCTGTTCTCCAGCGGATTTTCAGCCGCGTCCCGCTTTCACATGCTACAGGGCGCCATGGCTTATATAGCGTCTGTGGTCTGGTTTGGACTGCTGGTTGTTTGGGCGCTGATGGGACGCGGCAAGGAAGAAAGCGTGTTCCGTTATTTTGCCGAAACCAATCCACTATTCCCCCAATGGCCGGAAATTGACACGGTCAGCCGCATGGTTGTGCTGGCATTTATGCTGGGCCTGTTATTGACACCAAAATTGATGGGGATGGCATTGACGGTTTCTCAAGATCCTTCGTTGCTAAAAGTCGGAGGGCCGTTCAGATTCTTCGCCAACGCGCTTTGCGAAATTGTCCTTTCCTTTGTTCTGGCGCCCATTTTGATGGTCCAGCACGTTTCGGCGGTCACTCGTACCGTGCTGGGGCGGGATACCGGTTGGACACCGCAGAACCGGGGCGGCAACACTTACAGTTTTGCCATGCTGGCGCGCTTCCACTGGCTGGAAACCGTTGTGGGACTGCTTCTGGTAATTGGTATAAGCGCAGGAATAGTCTCGCTATGGCTGGTGCCGATTGCAGCCAGCCTTGCCAGCTCTATTTTTATCTCTCACCTGTTCAGCAAAAATCTTTCGAGAAGGTCTGCTTTGGCAGCACTCATGGAAACCGAAGAGCGGCGGGCGCCCCCTCAGATCATAACCGCCTGTTACGCATAGAACCATTCGAACCCGTCAGTGGCGCAAACCCAGACGGTTACGACCAAACTGATCTCGCACCCGTTGCATGATGTCGACGTCCAACTGCAGGAGAATATGGATGATGTCGATTGGAATCCAGTTTTCCCGAATTTTGCCTTCGTGATGTAGGTAAAAATCCATTACCCGCATTTCCGTTTTGCGGCCGGTGACTCCACTGCCGAACAGACCACCACCGCGATTTTCGGCAACCACGCTTGGCCAGCCGCCAGTCACCGAATAGGCTCCGTCGCCAATTTGAATGTAGTGCCCGGCGTTAGACATTGTGCCGGTTTCAGCCTCTTCATTGATAATTGATTGGCCCCCCTTGCGCCCCGGCCAGAAGAGCCGAAACGGCAATTGATGAAAGTCGACGAAGCCTTCCAACCCCCTGGTCGTGCCGATGCCGGACGGGCCGTACCACATCATTTTTTGATGCCAATGCTCCTTTTGCGGCATGTTGATCAGGCCGTCGCGGCCCTTCATTTCATCATCATTATATTCGCTGAGGCTTTTGTGCATTGCCAATGTCTGAGCAATGGAAGCCAGACCTTGGTCCATATCCTGTTCTCTCATGACCAGACCATCGCAGGTTATCGGGCCCATCCAGCGGCCTTCTGAACCCCAACTCGGGGCCAGCGGCCAGAAACCGGCTTGGCGGATGACGTCAAGCACATCCCACAGACATGTTGAGCCGGTAATTTTGCCATCTCGTACAGTGTGGATTTCGCCATAACGGATAAACAGAGGCTGCCCGGTAGCAGGTATTTCCAGCCAGTCCTGTTTGAACGTGCCGCAATAATGTCCCATGCAAGCGACCATGTCATGTTCCTCACCGTGGCGATTGCGATATCGCCCCCCAATCATGATTTCATCACGCCTTTCAATATCCGGCAGACAATTTTTCAAAGGTCCCCACACCGTCTCGGCAACCGATTTGGTGCCTTTGATTTCATTCATGGGATGCGAGCCCCGCCAGTCCACATCAGCTAAATAATAGCGCGCCAAAGTGTCGTTCAATTGCTCAATTTTGCATTCGGCGATTGCGTTCATCGCCTCTCGAACAAGCTGTTTATTGGCAATATTTAGCGCCTGTGGAGTGCTAAGGCAGCTATTTTTCATCTTAATTTCAACCTATTGAGAGAGATGTGAAGCAAAATTGAATCTGTATTCATAATAATCGTTGCATACGTATGCAATAAGTGTTTGTCTTATAGCAGAACGGAGAACTTGTCGCGCTGTTTATCAAATGGCGAGAGAAGTTTTTGGTCATGGACCTTCGTTTTGCGCGCGAGGAAATCTTGAGACGTGGATCGTCTCAAACTCTAGGGAGAAAATAAACATGATTAAGAAACTCATTTTGGCCGGTGCGCTCGCGCTGGCCGCAACAGCATCAGCCCAGGCTGCCTGCGACTTATCCGGTGGACGTGTGAGCATCGTTGGCAACGAGTTCCCGGCCATTCAGACCATTGGCAAGGGCGCCATGTCCTGTGCTGGTGGGGGTGTTGAGGTCAAAACCAATCTGACCGCCGACCATCAGAAGATCAATCTTGCCGGCATGCAGGGCAACCCGGCTGAATACACATCTGCGATCATCGCCAATTCTTCAATTGTTGCGCTGATGAACGAAGACGTTATCCGCCCGCTGGATGATCTTGTCGCCAAACATGGTGGCAGCCTGAAAAAGAACCAGTTGATCACCATCAGTGGTAAGGTCATGGCCGTGGCATTCATGGCCAATGCTCAGCACCTGGTATATCGGGCTGACCTTCTGGAGAAAATCGGCGCCCAGCCACCAAAGACCTACGAAGAAATGCTGGATCAGGCTAAAATGATCCGCGACAAGGGCATCTTGCAGAATCCGGTTGGCGGCGCTTACAAGGCGGGCTGGAACCTGGCTCAGGAATTCAACAACATGTTCCTCGGCTATGGTGGGTCCCACTTCAAATCCGGCTCTGCTGAGCCAAATGTCAATTCAGATGCCGGTGTCAAAGCTCTGAACATGATGAAGGCCCTCAGCGAATACATGAACCCTGACTTTCTTACTCACGATTCCAACGCAACCAATGCAGAATATCGTGCTGGTAACGTCGCGCTGATGAATATGTGGGGCTCCCGTGCCGCAACCATGACGGATGCAGATGGCGTTCCACAAGAAGTGGTCGATGGTTTCAAAATTGCCGGCCCGATGACTGTTGGCGGTGGTTCAATCTCAGCCTCCACATTGTGGTGGGACGGATGGACAGTTGCCAAAAACCTGTCGGATGAAGACGCAGAAGCAACATTCGTCGCCATGATGAAGGCAATCGATCCTTCCATCCTGGCGGACGCCGAGGTCGCCAAACAGGCGGTCTGGCTGATCGATGGCTATAAGCCAACTGCAGCTGCAACTGGTGTGTTCGCTGCCGCTCAGATGAACACCATCCCTTACCCAATGCTGCCCTATATGGGATTGATCCATACGGCCCTTGGTGCTGAACTGTCAGACTTCATGCAGGGCAAGGAAAGCGCAGAACAGGCTTTGGCGGATGTGGAAGCAGCCTATGTAGCGGCTGCCAAAGAAAAAGGTTACCTTAAATAGGTTATCAATTCAGGGCGGCGTACTTGGCGTCGCCCTGCCTCCAATCTCAGAGGCAACAAAGATGAAACATAAGACATTATTCTGGTTCTTTTTGCCCACTGGGTTGGCCATGCTGATCTTCATTGCTGCGCCAATCGTGTCGGTGGTGATGCAGTCGGTGTTTTTGCCACACGAGGCGGTCTTCGTGGAGGTGGAAAATTGCGGTCCTTTCGGCTGTAAGACGGAAACCACGATCGACCAGGAAGCCACAGCGCTTTTGAAAAAAGAAGCGCCGCTGGGAAGATTTGCCGGACTGGAAGTCTATTTTGACCGCGGCCATCTGGCGGTCAGCGAAGTGGCCGAAGCGTGGCGTACCAGTGATGGACTGGGCGAATTTTTTGGCGAACTTCGTGACTTGCCCTTCTATCGTGCAATGGCCTTTACGCTGACCTACACTTTCGTCTGTACCCCTTTGTTGATTATTTTGGGATTTGCCATTGCTGTGGCAGTCAATTCCTTGCACCGGCATCTCAAGGGTCTGGTCATATTCTTCTCCTTGCTGCCGATGATTGTCACGCCATTGGTGGGCTCACTTATCCTGTTCTGGATGATCGACAGTCGAGGCATATTGGGAAATTTCATTTCCTACCTGGCAAATGACCCCGATTTGAGTTTGAAGGCATCCACCCCGCTGGTCTGGATATCATTGATCGTCTACGGGATCTGGTCGTCTGCTCCATTTGCCTTTGTCGTGTTTTATGCCGGACTGCAAACCGTGCCGCAGGACACGCTTGAAAGCGCCCAGATTGATGGCGCCACGCGCTGGCAGCAGATCAGGTTTGTCGTCATTCCATATATCATGCCGCTGGTGACCTTTGTTGCGCTGATCCAGTTGATGGACAATTTCCGTGTGTTGGAGCCCATCATTGGTTTCAACGCTGAAGCGCACGCGACCTCACTAAGCTGGATCGTTCTCAACGATCTCGGTGGTGAAACACGCCAACTCGGCGCTGCAGCGACAACAAGTGTTTTGACATTGCTCGGGGTCGCGATTCTGCTCAGCCCGGTTCTGGTGCGCACCTGGCGCGATTTCAGAGGAAGGACCTGATCCATGGCAGCCGCCTCTCAAAGAAAACCTGCTACGCTCCAGTTCTTCCTATCGGCATTTGTCGTCCTTTGGCTGATCGCGGCGGCATTTCCCTTCATCTGGACACTTTGGGGGTCGTTCAAGGTTGAGCTCGACTTTTTCTCCATTTCTGACTGGACCAACGCCATTACCGGTGAGCGAACCCAGACCACCCATGGCAGCCCGTTCACTGATGCAGGCTATTACGGCGCATGGATTCAGGAAGAATTCTGGCGCAACGTTCTCAATACCACCCTGGTGTGTATTTTTGTGGTGGCGACGTCTTTGACCATTGGGACACTGGGTGGCTATGCGTTGAGCAGGTCAGGATACAAATATGTGTTCTGGCTGCTGATCATTGCTTTGATTTTCCGCGCCATGCCGCCAATAACTTTGGTTTCAGGATATCTGCCAGTGTTCTTTGATTGGAATGTCTGGGGATTCCTGCCGACCGCAATCATTGTCTTGGTTGCGATTAATCAGCCATTTACCCTGTGGATGCTGCATTCGTTCTTTGAGGGCATACCCAAGGAACTGGATGAAAGCGCCAAAGTCGATGGCTGCACGCAATTTCAGGCATTCCGGCAGGTGATCATTCCGGTGATGTGGCCGGGTGTGGTTACAACGGGGCTGTTCTCATTCCTGCTGGCCTACAATGATTTTGCCGTAACTTCGATGGTTCTGGCCGAACAGAACCGCACTATGGTTCCCGCAATCGCGGCTTTCCTGGGAACCACCTATACCGAAGGAAATGTGATGTTTGCGGTCGCAGCCGTTGTCTCCGCAACAGCACCCCTATTTATCCTTGTCATGTTCTTCCAGCGCCAGATCGTCAGTGGTCTGACTGCCGGAGCGGTCAAGGGATAAGGCATCGTTTGATGCTGCAATTAGATAAACGCACCAAGGGTGCAAATTTGAAGGTTGAGAAATGGCCAGTATCAGTCTGAAAAAAGTCAGCAAACGCTGGGGAGATTTCGTCGGCGTTCAGGAGTTTGATCTTGAAATTGCCGACCAGGAGTTTCTCGTTCTTTTGGGACCGTCCGGGTGCGGTAAAACAACCGCGATGAGGATGATCGCGGGCCTGGAAGAATCCACCTCCGGCGAAATCTGGATTGGTGATCGAATTGTCAATGATCTTGAACCGAAGGACCGCGACATCGCCATGGTGTTCCAGAGCTATGGTCTTTACCCGAACATGACGGTTTACGAGAACATTCGTTTTCCACTGAAAGTGCGCAAGGTTGATGCATCAACTCATGCAGAGCGGGTGCAGCGCGCCGTCGACATGGTGGAACTGAACGACTTCACCCATCGTCGTCCGGCAGAATTGTCCGGAGGTCAGCGCCAACGTGTCGCATTGGCTCGCGCCATTGTGCGTGAACCTACCGTGTTCCTGATGGACGAACCTTTGTCGAATCTTGATGCAAAATTGCGGGTTTCGACCCGGGCACAGATCAAAAATCTGCAAAATACTCTCGCCACAACCACAATCTATGTAACTCATGACCAGATTGAAGCCATGACACTGGCCGACCGTGTGGTTGTGATGAATGCAGGTGTCGTGCAGCAGGTTGGCACGCCAGTGGATATTTATGATCATCCGCAAAATACGTTTGTGGCCGCCTTCATTGGATCGCCGGCTATGAATCTGATTGACGGCACCATCGAGGACGGAGTTTTTACCGGGCCGAATATAAAGATCCCCAGGTTGGGTAAGTCGTATAGTGGCAAAGTCACGCTTGGTTTCAGGGCTGAGGACGCCAGTATCACGGACGAGGAAGCCGATTTCGAAGCGCCGGTCTATTCTATGGAACTATTGGGTGAGGCGACGATGGCTACGGCCAGAGCTGGTGACAGCCTGGTTTCGGTAAAAGCCGCAAAAGACTATCGCTGCGAAATTGGCGATACCATGAAAGTTTCTGTACCTCCGAGCATTTGTCATCTTTTTGACGGCGAAACCGGTGAACGGCTCCATCTGTAGTATTGTGAGTAACTGATGTCAGGTGCGCGTCCTCAGCAGGCTTATTTGAGCCAGGACAATAATGCAGACGATACTGCCGCCACGCGCGCAGTAATCGAAGGCATGGTTGATGGCCTGAACGACCATCGCATCGCCGATATTGGTGAGTATTTTGCTGACGAATTTCGTTGGATGGGGAATCAGGGGTGTGGTTTCAAACAGGGATTGCGCGAGTTTCAGGAGGCCTGGCAAAAGCCATTTCAGGCCGCATTTTCCGATAAAGTGTGCATTGACGAGGCACGTTTGTTCGACGGTCAGTGGGCCGCAGCTTTTGGCCGCCAGGAGGCGGTGCATTCAGGCGAATTTATGGGTCTGGCCGCAACCGGCAAAAAGGTTGTCATTCGTTACATGGATTTTTGGAAAGTGGTTGACGGGAAAATTATTGACAATTGGGTGATGGTAGATTTCCCCGGTGTTTTGAAACAATTGGGGCATGATGTTTTTGCCGGTAAAGGCTGGGAGAACTTGACTGATAATCCGAATAGGGATTTTCGTCCCGACCAACTGCCCTGGAGAAAATAGGGCGCGATAACAACGATTTGGAACTGCACGAAGGAATATATGATCATGGTTTCACAAACCATTTGCATACGTATGCAAAGAACCATACTGTTCATAAGATACCTGGCTTGCTGGAGGTAATATGATCCGTCACTTGAAAACCGCGCGCAGCGCAGAAGACCGCGCCGAAGACGATGCAAAGGTGCGCAGCACGGTTGAATCCATTCTCAAGGATATTGAAGTCCGCGGTGACGCGGCGGTTCGGGAATTGTCCGAAAAATTCGACAATTACTCACCGGCGAAATTCAGGTTGAGCGATTCCGAAATCGAAGCGGCCATGAGCAAGGTGCCAGCCCGCGACATGGAAGATATCAAATTTGCACAGACCCAAATCCGCAACTTTGCCGAAGCTCAGCGGGCGTCAATGACGGACATTGAAATTGAGACATTGCCGGGGGTGATTTTGGGTCACAAAAACATCCCAGTGCAATCGGTTGGTTGCTATGTGCCCGGCGGAAAATTTCCGATGGTGGCATCCGCTCACATGTCGGTATTGACGGCATCAGTTGCGGGAGTGCCGCGTATTGTCGCTTCTGCACCGCCGCAAAATGGTGAGCCGCATCCCGCCATTGTGACGGCAATGAAACTGGGCGGCGCCCATGAAATCTATGTCATGGGGGGCATTCAGGCCGTCGGTTCCATGGCATTGGGAACCGAGACAATCGAACCCTGTCACATGATTGTTGGCCCGGGCAACGCCTTTGTTGCGGAGGCAAAACGGCAGTTGTTTGGCCGCGTCGGGATCGACCTGTTTGCCGGGCCAACAGAGACAATGGTGATTGCCGACGACACCGTCGACGCAGAATTATGTGCCACCGATCTGCTGGGACAGGCCGAACACGGCTACAATTCACCAGCGGTCCTGCTCACCAATAGTGAAAAGCTGGCCCGACAAACCATGGATGAAGTTGCTCGAATTCTGACCATCTTGCCGACCGCCGATACTGCTTCTACGAGCTGGGAGGATTACGGCGAGGTGATTGTCTGCGACACCTATGACGAGATGTTGGAAGTGGCAAACGACATTGCCTCAGAACATGTTCAGGTCATGACGGATCGCGACGACTGGTTCCTGGAAAACATGACCAGTTATGGTGCCCTGTTTCTGGGGCCGCGCACCAATGTTTCAAACGGGGACAAGGTGATTGGCACCAATCACACTTTGCCGACAAAACGCGCCGGGCGATATACCGGTGGACTTTGGGTCGGGAAATTCCTCAAAACCCATTCCTACCAGAAAGTGCTGACGGACGAGGCGGCTGCCCATATCGGCGAAATTGGCTCCAGGCTTTGCATGTTGGAGGGTTTTGTTGGCCATGCAGAACAATGCAACATTCGGGTTCGCCGCTATGGCGGGCGCAATATCCCCTATGGTGAAGCTGCGGAACCTGTCGCAGACGCAGCTGAGTAAGGACTGGTGAAAGGTTTTATCTCATGTCACAAGCAGCGGGTTATTCCTCTTAAACTGATGATCAATTCATGACCCAACTTCCTCGGACCCCTTCTTTCCAGCTGAACGGCAAACGTGCCCTTGTAACGGGCGCATCGCGCGGTATCGGCCTGGGAGGTGCCATGGCGCTTGCCGAACATGGGGCTCACGTTGTGATGGCTGCACGCAACGCCGAGGAGATAGGCTCGGCTGCCCAACAGGTACGGGATGCCGGCTATTCAGCAGAATCCATTTCACTGGATGTCGGGGACCACGAGGCGATGGTTTCGGCGGTGCGTCAATATGGACCGTTTGATATCTTGTTCAACAATGCCGGAACCAACGCGCCGATGCCCTATGTGGACGTCACGCCGGACAATTTTGACATGATCACCGATTTGAATCTGAAATCGGCATTCTTCATGGCTCAGGAAGTTGCCAAAGGCATGATCGATGCTGGCCAGGGTGGATCGATCATCCACACGTCCAGCCAGATGGGACATGTTGGAGGCATTGATCGCTCCGTCTATTGCGGTTCTAAATTCGGTATTGAGGGGGTGACCCGGGCGTCAGCTATTGAATTGGCGGCCCATAAGATCCGGGTCAATACAATCTGTCCGACCTTCATTCGCACTCCGATGACAGCATCCACCTTTGAAAATCCGGAGCGCGTGGCCTGGCTGGAAGAAAAAATCAAGCTGGGTCGCGTTGGCGAAATAGAAGACATTATGGGGGCGGTCGTTTTTCTCGCCAGTGATGCTTCTGCGCTGATCACCGGCACAAGTTTACTGATCGATGGCGGCTGGACCGCCGACTAAAGGATATTGAGCGTGACCATCAAAGGCTTTTCCGAAGAATGGAAAGATTTTCCCGACTACATAATCGGCATCACAAATGAGATTTGGGAAAGTCGTGGCATTGGCACGCTCAATCACTATTACGCGGAAGACATTCCTGTTCGCTCTCCGATGGGAATTCAGCATGGGAACCAGGCTGTCATTGCCGCAACCATGGCGACCTGCCACGAGTTTCCAGATCGTGAGTTGCTGGGTGAAGACGTCATTTGGTCGGGTGATCCTGAATCTGGCTTGCTGTCGTCTCACCGGATCGTTTCGACAGCCACACATTCGCGGGGCGGCGTTTTCGGACCCGCATCAGGAAAGCAGTTTAATATCCGCATAATCGCCGATTGTGCTGCCAAGAATAACACCATCTTTGATGAATGGTTGATCCGCGATTACGGCGGCATTGTTCGTCAGTTGGGGATGGATCCGCGAACCTATGCTGGCCAACTCATTGATTCCGAAGGCGGTAAGGATAAGTGCAGCAAGCCCTTCACGCCGGATATGGATGTTGATGGTGGATATCACGGCACCGGAAATGACAACCAATGGGGTGCAAAATACGCCGCTGTTCTAACCCGGTTGATGGAAAAGCAATTCCACGTCATTCCAGAAGTTTATGACCGGGCTGTGGTCACCGAATATCCCGGTGCGGTCTCGGGCCTGTCTTTCCAATCGGTAAACGGATTCTGGTTGGGCTTGCGCTCGTCCTTTCCGGATGCGGAGTTCAAGATTCACCACCAGATCGGCATGGATGGAGGCATGTTATCTCCGCGCGCGGCGGTCCGTTGGTCGCTCGACGGTATTCATTCCGGATGGGGCACATTTGGCAAGCCCACCGGTGCGCAGGTTCACGTTATGGGCATGTGCCATGCCGAGTTCGGACCGTTTGGTGCCAATGGTGAAGGCATCCGCCGCGAATATGCCCTGTATGATGAAGTTGCAATTTGGAAACAGATACTAATGCAAAGTGGAGAGCTTTCATGACCCCGCAAGAAATGGAAGCACGCATTGTTCGTTACGGTGATCTGGTGCCTTGTAAAACGGCCTTTATCGACGCTCATACGCCCGGCAGTGATCAAAAGGAAAATTTCACAATCATTGGTGGTGGCGTGTCGGAATCGCCAGATCAGCATGTCCATATAGCAGAAACCCCGGGCTTTAATATCGGCGCGGCAGGTCAGCCACCAAAATGTCGAAACTCGCTGCACAGCCACCGCACTGCGGAGGTTTTTTATGTGCACAAAGGCCGCTGGCGCTTCTTTTGGGGACGCTATGGAACGGCCGGAGAAGTGGTGCTGGAAGAAGGCGATATCTTCAATATTCCAACCGGGATTTTCCGCGGCTTCGAAAATATTGGCACCGACTACGGCATGATCATGGCGGTCCTGGGAGGCGACGATGCCGGTGGGGGCGTGATCTGGGCGCCGCAGGTAATCCAGGATGCAACCGATCATGGTCTTGTCCTGGCCGAAACCGGCCAGCTCTTTGACACCCAAAAAGGCCAATCTTTGCCCGAAGGTGTTGCACCGATGGCGCTGCTAACAGATCAGCAATTGAAGAATTATCCCGAAGTGCCGGTTGAACAAGTCGTGCCCGAATATGTGGGCCGCTATCAGGATATGATGGCGCTGGCTGCCAGCGGACCTGCGCAAATTATTGGTGAAAGCGCATTGATTTGCGACAAACCGGGATTTGAGGTCGAATTTATCGCCCGCAACTCTCTCAGCGGCCCGCAAGGTGGGGATGGTCGCCACCATATTCTGCTGATCCACGAGGGCTATTGGCGGTTGGAATGCGATGGATCGAGCTCGACCCTGGCACCAGGCGATACCTGCGCCATACCACAGGGTAGTTCCTATCAGCTGGTTCCCACTATGACCGGAACCTGTAGCATGTTTCGTGTGATCAACACCGATGATCCAGCGGGACCAACGGCGACAGATCTGCACTAACCATTTTGGCCACAGATTATGTGTGGCCCGGCATTGGAGTATGCAAAATGACCAAAATCTCAGCCAGCCATGTTGGTTCACTGCCCCGAACACAAAAGGTCGTTGATTTCATCTTTGCGCGTGAGAAGGAACAGCCCTTCGAGGCCGCTGAATTCGATGCGGCGATGACTGAAGCGGTGGATGAAACAGTGCGCCGTCAGGTTGAGGCGGGCATCGATATCGTTTCCGATGGCGAGACGTCAAAAATTTCCTACGCAACTTACGTGAAGGATCGATATACCGGGTTTTCCGGTGACAGCGATCGCAATGCGCCGGCCGATCTTAAAATGTTTCCAACTTTCCTTGAGCGATTGGCCGACAGTGGTGGAACACCCAAATATGCTCGCCCTCAATGCACCGGCGATGTTGTGTCCAAGGGACAGGACGAACTGAACAAAGACATAGCAAATCTGAAGGCAGCAATGGCCAAACATGGGGTTGATCGCGGTTTTATGAATGCCGCCTCTCCGGGTGTCATCTCCTTGTTTTTGCAAAATGTTCATTACCCGACGCGTGAAAAATATCTTGAGGCACTCGCCAATGCCATGAGGGCGGAATATGAAACCATCGTAGCGTCGGGACTGCAATTGCAGCTCGATTGCCCGGACCTGGCCCTGTCGCGCCATATGTTGTTTACCGATTTGTCCGACGCAGATTTTCTTAAAATCGCCGACATGCATGTTGAGGTGCTGAACCATGCGTTGGAAAATATTTCACCTGATCGGGTGCGCATTCACATTTGCTGGGGCAATTATGAGGGGCCACATTGCTGTGACATCGACATGGACACGGTGTTCCCAACCCTGATGCGGGCCAAGGCGGGAACCGTGTTGTTTGAAACCTCCAATCCCCGACATGCTCATGAATGGACGGTGTTTCGAGATCGCAAGTCCGAAATACCCGAAGACAAAATCCTGATGCCCGGCGTGGTTGATACAACAACGAACTTCATTGAGCACCCGGAAGTCGTCGCCCAGCGGGTTGAACGGTTTGCCAATATTGTCGGATCAGACCGGGTGATCGCCGGTTCCGATTGTGGCTTCGGCACTTTTGCCGGCTTCGGGTCGGTTGATCCCGAAATCGCCTACGCCAAGTTGGCAACTCTCAGCGAAGGCGCTGGATTGGCTTCAGCCCGTGTCTGAGGTTGCTGCGGCCCCGGGCCCGTTTGACGGAGTGATCTTTCTGCCCGGCCTGCTGTGTGATCGGAAACTTTTTGCTCCACAACTGGTCGCCCTTGAAGGAATTTATCCCGCCGAAGTGCCAAATCTTGGAGCCTATGACACGCTTGAAGCCATGTCTGTGGCTGTTCTTGAACAGACGCAGTTTGAGCGGTTTGCACTTGCGGGTCTGTCGATGGGAGGCGCATTGGCGATGAACATGGCTCGCTGGGCTCCCGAACGGGTCGAGCGTTTGGCCATCTTGGATGCTAATCCAGGCTCAGATGATGAGAAACGCCGGGCAAACCGTCACCGCCAGATTGAAGATGCACGTCGTATTGGTGTTGGTGGATTAACCCGCCAGGAACTGGCCAGTCTTTATCTGGCGCCGGCCAATCAAACGCCTGCCATGATCGATATTGCCGTTGCCATGGCGGAAGGCCATGGGCTTGCGGCCTATGAGCGCCAGCAAAACGCATTGATGACACGCGTTAGTTCCCGCGAACACTTGCCACACTATAAGGGCCACACGCTGGTTCTGTGTGGAAGCCTGGACATTCTCTGTTTGCCGGAGTGGCACAGGGAAATGGCAGATCTGATCCCAAGTGCCTCATTGGAAATCATTGAAGGTGCTGGTCATCTGGCGACGATTGAAGCGCCGGAAGCCGTCAATACAGCAATTCTGGAATGGCTTGGCCGTTAACAGGGACAATTTTGGACAACAAAAAACCCGCCGCGGACAGCCGGGCGAGTCTTATGTGTATTGCATTGGTAGAAGGGATTAGAGGCCCAGGCCACCAAATTTCTTGTTGAATTTGGAAACACGACCGTCGCGGTCCAGTACCTGGCCGCCGCCACCGGTCCATGCCGGATGGGAAGTTGGATCAACGTCGAGGTTCATGACATCGCCTTCTTTGCCCCAGGTGGATTTGGTTTCATATTCAGTGCCGTCAGTCATCACCACTTTGATGGTATGGTAATCTGGATGGATATCGGCTTTCATCGTCTTCGTCCTGATTTTAACGCCGGACCATGCTCTCGAAGGGAGGACATGTGTGCCGGACTGTTTTTGATAATAAAGATGGTAATTTTGTCACCTTGTGGTGAGAACATCATTAGCATCTTTGAATTTCTTGCCGCAGGCTATACATGAAGGTTTCAGGCAAGACAAGAAGGTAAGTAGGCCGAACGTGAGCAATCAAACAACTGGTGAAACCAAGGACCGCACAGGTCTGAAGCCGCTGGGCCGCCTGATGCCTTATTTGTGGCGCTACAAGTCCCATGTGGTCGGGGCGCTGATTTTCCTTGCTCTTGCAGCCGTTACAACTTTGTCTCTGCCGCTGGCGGTTCGCTCGATGATTGATAATGGCTTCAGCAAGGCCGATACCTCGTTCGTCAATAACTATTTCTATGCTTTGTTCGCCATCGCCGCTTTGCTCGCGATCTCCAGTTCAATGCGCTATTATTTTGTCATCTGGTTGGGCGAGAGGGTCGTTTCAGACCTGCGCCGTGAAGTCTTCACACATCTGACCAATCTGTCTGCCAATTTCTACGATACGGCAAAAACCGGTGAACTGGTTTCAAGACTGACGGCCGATACGACGCAGATCAAAAGTGCCGCTGGAGCAACCGCCTCAATGGCTCTGCGCAATGTGGTGCTGATCATCGGTGCCATGTTCGGCATGATTTATACCAGTCCGAGCCTGTCATTTATCGTATTGGCAGCGATTCCTGTGATTGTGCTGCCGATATTTGCATTTGGCCGCAATGTGCGGCGCAAGTCCAGATTTGCTCAAGACAAACTGGCAGACGCAACAGCCTATGCATCTGAAAGCATATCGGCTGTACGCACACTACAGGCATTCACCAATGAAAAACTGGTATCTGGCCGGTTTTCCGATGCGGTGGAGGCAGCCTTTGAGGCTGCCCGCTCGTCCATTGCGGCACGGGCCTTTTTGACGGCATTTGCCATTTTCATGATTTTTTCCAGCGTAGTTGGGGTCTTGTGGATTGGTGCAGGTGCGGTGCTCGAAGGCTCCATGAGTCCGGGCCTGCTGGGACAGTTTCTGCTCTATTCCGTGATGGCGGCCGGTGCGTTGGGCGCCTTGTCAGAAGTATGGGGAGAATTGTCTCAGGCAGCAGGGGCCGCAGAACGGCTGAGCGAGTTGCTGGATACCGATCCGGAAATTGCCGAGCCGGAAAATGCGCTTGCCTTGCCGGATAAGGCGATTGGTGCGCTTGAGTTCAAAAACGCTTCATTTGCCTATCCCACCAGAGTTGATTATCCGATTGTCGATGGCTTGAATCTTGCGATTAAACCCGGCGAGACCGTTGCACTCGTGGGAGCTTCAGGCTCCGGCAAAAGCACCCTGTTCAACCTGGCACTTCGCTATTACGACCCGACCGATGGTGAGGTGATGTTGGATGATGTCGATATATCGCAGGTATCACCTCAGGAGGTCCGCCGTCGCATTGCGCTGGTACCTCAGGACACGACGATATTTGCCATGTCGGCTGCCGATAACATTCGATTTGGATTGCCAGAGGCGACTGATCAACAGGTCGTGGAAGCCGCAAAGCTGGCTTTGGCAGATGAATTCATCACGCAGCTGAAAGACGGCTATGAAACGATTGTTGGTGAGCGGGGGATTACTCTGTCGGGCGGCCAACGTCAGCGCATTGCAATTGCCCGTGCTATTTTGAAAAACGCACCGCTTTTGTTGCTTGATGAGGCGACAAGTGCGCTCGATGCAGAAAGTGAAAAGCTTGTTCAAAAAGCTCTTGATGGCTTGATGGTTGGCCGCACGACAATTGTCATTGCGCATCGCCTGGCGACGGTTTTGAAAGCCGACCGCATCATGGTGATGGATGGTGGTCAGTTTGTTGAGGAAGGCACTCACGAAGAGCTGGTGGCCAAAAAAGGCATTTATGCCCGATTGGCGAAACTGCAGTTTGAAACCGAGCTTGCAGCGTAAACCGCGTTAGGCATTGCGAGCAGTTTGTGCCATTTTTTCCAATATTCTAACTGCGTCGCCCTCGCGACCGTTCGGTACAAACAGATGGTCGTGATAAAAACCGGAGACCGGGTTTACACCCATGTCATGTCGGGCGAGTTCGGTCGCAATATGGGCAATAAAGCCGACCGCCTCCAGGGATGAGTGCACGTTGAGCGTGATCATCCGGCAGGGAAATTCGTAGTCCAATCCGTGGGCTTCGGCTTGCGATTGCAGCAGGATCAGCGTCGTCCCTTCCGACTCCTGAAAAATCATGCGTGGGGACAAATCCTCCGGCACTGCATCTTCGGCAAGGGTGACAAACACATAAACGCCATCAACCAGCTTGGTCGTGAGTGTCTGTAACAACTTACTGAGAGCCAATTCCCCGCTCATGGTTTTCCCCCAAGATTTTCCTCAAATTGATCCGGCCTCCACCATATAATTATTGGCAGTGCACATGGCGGCGTCATCGGACGCCAGAAACAGCACCATGCGGGCTACATAAATGGGGTCAATGAGGTCTTTCAAACATTGTCGGGCGCGATGCTTTTCGATGCTCTCCTCTGTCACCCAAAGTTCTTTTTGCCGTGCTGTCATGATCCAACCCGGCACCACGGTGTTGACGCGAATGCGGTGTTCGCCCAGGTCGCGGGCCATGGTGCGGGTCAAACCATGTACGGCGGCCTTGGAGGTCGTATAGGCGGGCATGTTGCCTCCTGCTTCCCACCACGAGTTTGACCCCATATTGATGATTGATCCGCCACCTGCGTCAATCATGCCCGGCGCAACAGCCTGAATGGCAAAAAACTGGTGCCGCAGATTGGAACCCAGGCGCTCATCCCAATAGTCAGGCGTCACCTCCTGCCAACCATGCCTGTCATCGCGGGCCGCGTTATTGACAAGAATAGTTGCATCACCGAGTTGGTCGGCGAGATTGGCAAAGGCCGATTTCAATTGCTCGATATTGCGCAGATCGCAAGTTTCAAATGCCACATTGGCACCAAGCTGTTTGCTGAGTGCGGCCCCGCCTGATTCATCGATGTCGACAAATCCTATCTTGGCGCCTTGTTCAGCAAATGCGCGGACCATATCGGCACCAATGCCGGACGCACCGCCGGTTATGAAGACAACTTTATCTTTCAGACTCGGATAAACGGCAAAATTCGATGTCATGGATCTCTCGACTCTAGGGAAAGTGGAGCTATTTTTCGGTCAGTTTCAATTCAATGCGGCGATTGCGATCGCGCGCTTCCTGAGAATCCTCAGGGTCCAGTGGCTGAAACTCTCCAAATCCGGCGGCCACCAAACGTTTGGACGGCACTCCTTCGGAAACCAGATATTTGACCACTGACGTTGCGCGGCCTGACGATAATTCCCAGTTGTCCCGGTAGCGCCCGTTGCCGCTCAGCGGAATATTGTCGGTATGGCCATCAACTCGCAGCACCCAGTCGATCTCATCGGGGATTTCCTTGCCCAGCTCAATCAGGGCCTTAGCCAGTTTGGTCATCTCCCCGAGACCGTCCTCGTTCAACTGGGCACCACCAGATGGAAACAGCACTTCTGACTGGAAAACAAATCGGTCGCCAACCACGCGGATATCGTCGCGGGCACCGAGAATTTCACGCAACCGTCCAAAGAAGTCCGAGCGATAACGGTTGAGTTCCTGAACTCGTTTGGCCAGCGCCACATTTAAACGTTTTCCAAGATCGGCAATCTTGGTTGAGCTTTCGCGGTCTTTGATTTCCGACGCATCCAGGGCGTCTTCCAAGGCGGCAATTTGCTTTCGCAGCGCAGAGATTTGTTGATTGAGCAGACTAACTTGATTCAATGCCCTGCGGGTTATTTTGCGCTCATCATCAAGTGAATCAGAGAGTATCTCGGCCCGATCCTGAGCAGTACTGGCGGCGCCGGCGCCGCGCGCCAGCAGCGATTCAAGTCGGGTCTGTTCATCCTTACTGCTTGTCAAACTGGCAGTGAGAGTCTTGATCTGATCTTCCAAATCCTGATTTGCCGACTTTTCCAGCGACAACAGAGCTGTCAGCTCGTTAAGCTGGCTGTTCAGACGGTTTAGCACCGTGTCTTTTCCGGTGATTTCCTGGCTGAGGATAAATTGCGCAAGCACAAATACTGACAACAGAAACATGATTGCCAGCAACAATGTGGACAGGGCATCGACGAACCCCGGCCAGTAATCGACGCGATCTGCGCCTCGTTTGCGCGCGCGACTCAGCGCCATGACCTAGCTACCGTCCTTTGGCTTGCGGGCGCGCGGGGCGCTCGGTTTTTCTAAATTGCGGTTGAGTTGCTCCAGCAATTTCTTGACGTCATTTTGCGATTTGCTTTGGGATTCAACCCAATCGCGGATCAGTTGTTGCTCGCTGCGCATGTGCTTGACGAGTGCCTGTATACCTTCAGCAAGGCTGGCCATCGCGGCGGTTGTCCTGGCGCCACCACCACCTTCTTTAACCTGGCTGGCGATCCGCTCCATTGCCTGGGTGACGTCTTTGCCACCGCTGGCGGCGGCCTGGAAATCACTGTTCAAATCGGTAACCGAAGACAGCCAGTTTTCAAGTTCCAGATAAAAGCGGTTTTGTGCTTGTCCCGATTGCAGGTCGAGAAAGCCCAATACCAGCGAACCTGCAAGGCCAAATAGCGAGGAAGAAAATGCCGTGCCCATGCCGTCAAGCGGCGCGCGCAGACCCGATTTGAGGGAATCCAGAATATCGTTGGTATCGCCGGAATTGGGATTCAGCGAGCCAATTGTATCACCAATCGAGCCGATAGTGCTCAACAGACCCCAAAACGTGCCCAGCAGACCAAGAAACACCAGCAGGCTTATCAGGTAGCGAGAGATTTCGCGTCGCTCGTCAAGCCGGTTGCCGATTGAATCCAGAATGGATTGGGTCGATCCGGTCGACAGGGCAACATCGGAATTGTCCCCCAGCATGGCTTCCATCGGCGCCAGCAGCACCGGTTTTCGCCGCCGCTCGTCGGCTTGCCCGCGGCGAAACGAATTCACCCAGGCAACTTCCGGCATTAGCCGGACCACCTGCAGAAAAGCCAATATTATGCCAACCAGCAACACGCCCAATATGAGACCGTTCAAACCCGGATTGGTCGAAAAGTTTTCAAGTATCTGGCGATTCAGAATCAGCACAAGGAATGCGACCAATGCGATAAATATCAGCATTGAAAACAGATATACCCGGGGAGAAGAAAGCTTGTGGGGGTCGTATTCACGCGCCATGCGAAAGAAGCTCCTTTTACGGCGCCGAAGCGCCAGCATGCTTGCCAATCATCCGATTAGCGGGTCGTTCGGTTCTGTCCCGGGCAAACGGGAATGATTGGGCGAACGGCAAAACAAATCACCTCAGCCCTATGTACCGCAAATTGACCGGCAGTTGAATACAAGAATGGGCGGAAAACAAGGCGCTCCAAAAGCATGTTATTTTTGTGCAATAGCAACTTAGCCGCGTGACATGCCTTCAGGCAGCGGGCGGTTTATTATCCCACGCAATTTGCCATGAATGGCATCGTTGCCGGCGACCAGGCGTCCGGTTTCATAAATTGAAGCTTGGGGATCAGGTTCTGAGACAAATCCACCGGCTTCACGCACCATCAACATGCCCGCAGCGACATCCCAGGCGGAAAGTCCGTCTTCCCAATATCCGTCGAATCGACCAGCAGCCACATAAGCGAGATTCAATGCCGCTGAACCTGTAGCCCGCACTCCGGCGGTTTGATTCATGATGTTTCGCTGTTCAAACAGCGCTACGCCATGGCCCTTTTTATTGAGGGCTGGAATACCAGTGGCGATCACACATTCATCCAGCGAAGATCGGTTGGCCACACGCATGCGGCGATCATTGACAAATGCTCCGCGACCTCTTTCGGCTGTGAACAACTCCTCGGTGATGGGGTTGTAAATGACACCGGCAACCAGCTGACCGGCAGATTCCAGTGCAAGCGAGACCGCAAAAAACGGATTGCCGTGCAAATAGTTCGTTGTCCCGTCCAGTGGGTCGATAATCCAGCGATGGTCGGAACCTGTGTCCACGACGCCACCTTCTTCCATCAAAAAGCAATATCCCGGACGGTCCTTGTTGAGCGAGTCGCGCAAAGTCTTTTCGGCCTTTAGGTCAGCCTGAGAAACGAAGTCAGCCGGCCCCTTCACAGAAATCTGGAGGTTTTCAATTTCACCGAAATCTCGGGTCAGGGACCGACCTGCTTTTGAGGCGGCATTGACCATCACGTTGAGTAGCGCAGAGCGGGCCATAATTGATTCTCGATCCTGTTAAGCCGCTTCAAAATGGTCGGCGTGATGTGAAGGGTGAATTGTGAGTTGCCGGAACAACGCAAGTATTCGATCGGGGATTGATCACACTTTTGCCCAAGGTTCAAGGCGTTGATGACGACGAACTAGCCCTTTGCAATTCGAGCAAGGCCTTTTGTCAGTTGATTGGCGGCTTCAATCGCACGTTTCTTGTCGATTTCAGGCAAAGCCTGAAACATCCGATCCAGTTCGGGGTCGCTAAAACCTGCCCGGCGGGAAATAATATACCAGGCACCAGCTTGGATCAGGTCAACTTTTTCCTCATCGGCAAAGGCATGAATGCGCGCTAATCGGTTTTGCGCCACGACATTGCCCTGCACGGCCGCCCGGGTGAACCAAAATTGAGCCTGGACTTTGTCGCTGTCGCCACCACGTCCATTAGCCAGCCAAACCCCATACTCAACCTGGGCCGTATCAAGCCCGCCAAGCGCTGATTTTTTCAGCCAGGACCGGGCTTTTTCTTCATCGGAAAAATTTACCCCCTTGGCTTCGGCATAGATATTTGCCAGCGCATATTGCGCATCTGCAATACCGGCCTTGGCTGCAGCTTTGTAAAACGGCAATGCGCTTTGGAAACCGCTCCAGGTCGGGCGACGGGAAGTGATAATCTGTGCCAGGTTAAATTGCGCCCGCGGGTGCCCGGCATCAGCCGCTTTGCGCAAATAGTCCTCCCCCAGCTTCAAGTCCAATTCAACAAATTCACCTTGCAGCAGCAGGTTGCCATAATGAAACTGAGCCGCACGGCCGCCACCCTTTGCTGCAAACCGATACCAATTGGCCGCCTTTTTGCGATCACGGGCGATCCCGAGACCTTTCCATAGCAGTTCAGCAATCAGCGTTTGTGCTGCCGGGTCACCGATTTCTGCTCTTGGTAGCGCCATTTCCAGCGCTGTCAGATAATAGCCTCTCTGGTAGGCACCATAGGCATAGTCGGGGTTTGTCTTGGGAGAATCATCGACAATTGGATCCCCAGCATTGGCATCGGGCCCTGAAATTGGCGCAGGAAGTTGAGGGCCGTCAATTGGCTTTGTGAAGCGGAATGTTGATTCAGTTGCGAGGACAGGCTCTTGGGCTGCAGCAAATATCTGCAGCACCACGAAACCGGACAGAACCAGCTTAGTCTTCAATGGTTTCAAAACGTGGTGCATGGTCGTTCAACAACTGGTTGGCATGACGAACCCTGTCGGGTGCGGTGGAGTGTTCATTTGAATCTGGGGTTGGCGCAAAAATGGCCGCCCGCAATGCAACAAATTCCGCTCCGCTTTTGGCAACATCTACGATAGATTCGATATCGCTTCCACCCATAACAATACAGGGAATTTCGACCATTTCGGACCACCACTGGCCAAGAGCGAGGTTTTTCGGGTGCGGTTCGGGGCGAATATCACCGTCAGGCTTGCCAAACATCAGATAATCCGGTTGCAATTCGCCAATGTTCAAAGCGTTGTGACGAGTTTTCACATTAGCCGCGCCAACCATCATGCCGGGGGATAATTTATCAATTGCATCCTTGAGCGCAGCTAGATCTTGGCCCAATTGCAATCCGTCCGCCTTTACCCTGCCAGCGATGCGGCTGTAATCGGCGATAATTGAAGCGATACCCATCTCCTGGGCTAACTTGATCAGAGGTTCAACCATTTTCTGGAAGAGTGATTCGTCCAAGTCGGCGGGCGAAAATACTAGACTTGCTACATCACCAGCTGCGAGCAGGTCAGAAAACTGGGATGGGGTGAAATGCGACATTTCTTCTGGCCCCATACATAGGACCAGCCTGCATCTGTCGAATGGGGATAGTTGGCTCTGCTCAGGCATACGCACGGCATAAAGTGCACGCGCTTCCTGCACAAGGCCTTATTTTATAGATATTTTGTGCGTCTTAGTCCGGTGGTCAGCCCGTAGCGTTCAACCGCGCTATTTCATCTTTAAGCTTGAGTTTTCTGCGCTTGATCTCAGCCAGCTCGGCATCACTTGAGGATGGGCTCGAGGTCAGATTGGCCAGTTCAGTTTCCAACAATTGGTGGCGTTGCTTAAGTTGTTCGACATGCGCAGTTACGGTCATGAGTTTCCTCTCGTTCATGTTGATACATAGCAGTGACAATGCTGTCACAAATAAGCATCCGTGTCGAGAATTCGGCGGCAATATTGACCAGCTTGTGAATGGTTTTGGGGATATCTGGTTCGGGCTTGGCGTTGGGCGTGGGAGCGGCTAGAAGTGCCTCTTACAGAGGACGCAAATCATGAACGATGATCAAGACCAAGCGCAGGCGCGAATGAAGCTGGCCCGATTGCAGCTTGAGCATGATGATTATCACGCTGCAATCGATGCAATGATCGCACAGCGCTGCGACCCCCTGCAAATTCAGCGTTTGAAGAAGAAGAAACTTGAATTGAAGGATCGAATTGCCGTGGTTAAATCAACCTTGATTCCGGACATTATCGCATGACCGCGGACAGACCCACAGTCGCCGTCATTATGGGTAGCCAATCGGATTGGGCGACAATGAAACACACCACCGACATTCTTGATCGGCTTGAGGTCAATTATGAAGCCAGGATCGTATCCGCCCACCGCACTCCAGATCGCATGGTAGCCTTTGCCAAGTCTGCAAAAGACAATGGATTCAAAGTGATAATTGCTGGTGCAGGCGGGGCCGCGCATCTTCCGGGAATGGTGGCTGCCTTAACGCCATTACCTGTGTTCGGAGTTCCCGTTCAATCCAGGACCTTGTCCGGCAAGGATAGTCTCCTCTCCATCGTGCAGATGCCTGCCGGCATACCCGTGGGCACATTGGCCATCGGCCAGGCGGGAGCCGCAAACGCCGCCTTGCTGGCAGCTGCAGTTTTGGCGTTGTCGGACGAAAAATTGGCCAACAGACTGGAGGCCCATCGCAGTGCTCAAACCGACGCCGTGGGGGAGGTGCCGGTTGACTAAGGCCAGGACTCTGACAGCATCGCTGTCCCCAAATTCAACCATTGGCATTATTGGTGGCGGGCAACTGGCTCGCATGCTGGCGTCCAGCGCGGCGCGTTTGGGTTTCCACACAATTGTGCTTGAACCGGGGGCGGATTGTCCTGCGGCGCAAACCTGCAATCGACATATTGTCGCAGCTTATGATGACGAATCTGCCCTGGCGGAATTGGCAAATGCCTGTGATGTCGTGACATACGAATTTGAAAACGTACCGCTTTCAGCAGCCGATCATCTAACCAGCCGTGTGCCGCTTTATCCACCGGCCAAAGCATTGGAGGTTTCTCAGGACCGTTTGCTGGAGAAGCAGTTTTTGCAACAGGCAGGACTAGAAGTTGCCGATTTCCACAATGTTGAGGCTCCAACGGACCTGGTTGAAGCACTGCAGCAATTTGGTGGTGGCGTGTTGAAAACCCGCCGGTTTGGATATGATGGCAAAGGCCAGCATGTGTTTGCCTCAGCAGATGTTTCCGTCGACGAGGCGCAGTCCGTTCTGGAGCAATTGGGAACCGGACCATTCGTGCTGGAGCGGTTGATTGACTTTGTCAGTGAATTTTCGGTGATTGCCGGCCGTTCGACCGATGGGAATACCTGTGCTTACGACCCATCGACCAACATTCACGAAGCGGGGATTTTGCGTCGCTCAACGGTGCCCGCCGCATTAGAGGACGGACTGGCACAACGAGCCTGCAGCATGGCGGTCACATTGTTGGACGCGCTGGATTATGTGGGTGTCATCGGGGTGGAGTTTTTTCTGGCCAACAACGGCCTGCTGATCAATGAGTTCGCTCCGCGTGTGCACAATTCCGGCCATTGGACCCGTGAAGCCTGCGCGACTTCGCAGTTTGAGAATCACATTCGGGCGATATCTGGCCATGCGTTGGGCTCTGTTCAGCGTTACCATGATTGTGAAATGATCAATTTGCTTGGTGATGAGGGCACGCAAATCGCTACATATTTGTCGCAACAGGCTTCGCAGGTCACACTCTATGGTAAAAGCGAGGCCCGTCCCGGTCGTAAAATGGGGCATGTGACACGGCTTATTTAAGCGTGAACGGCTCTGGCCCGACAATTCCTTCGCAACAACAAAATCAATACTGGACAAAGTCCTGCAGTTTGAGTAAATCAGGGTCAGTCGGTTCCCTTGTGGGTTCCGAGAGCCTTGGTTGTTGCCCACAGATTCTAATATTTCTGAGCACAAACCAGATCTCTGAAAATACAATCGTAATGATGGGAAAAGCCCGTGCAAGTCGTCGTTCGTGACAACAATGTTGATCAAGCTCTCCGCGCTCTTAAAAAGAAGCTGCAGCGTGAGGGTGTATTTCGTGAAATGAAACTGCGGAATTTTTATGAAAAGCCTTCTGAAAAGCGTGCCCGTGAAAAGGCTGAAGCTGTGCGCCGTGCGCGCAAATTGGCACGCAAACACGCGCAGCGTGAAGGTTTGATCCCGGGAAAGCCTTCCCGTTAGTTCAAACTCATTCGAAGTCCTGTTTGGCGTCTTGGTATGTCGCCGCGGTTTCGCCGAAATTCGGATATATCAGTTAAGGGGGTGGCCGACTTGTTATCGGGCGCCCTTTTCGTATGTCAGCATATTGGGTAGGACTTTTTGGTGCTGAAAATTCAAAGTGATTGAGTTGCCAAATTGCCGAAGAGGGCGGGAACTACAAATGTCAAATAACTTCCGATGGTTGATTGTCACCGGCGCTTTGGCAGCTGCAGTGATGATGAGCGGTTGCACCACTTCCAATACGACGCGCGGTTTGAGCATTGAAAAAGAGCAGGGGTCGGAAGAAAATATTTCATCCTTGACCAGAGTTGTTGAGCGTAATCCCAATGATCCTGAAGCTTATAACGTGCGTGGGTCGGCCTATGGGCGGGCCGGGCTTTATGATGAGGCACTGGAAGACTTCAATCGGGCAATCAGCCTGAACCGTCGGTTTTACCAAGCCTATTCCAACCGCGCGCTGATGTATAAGAATACCGGCAAATACAAAAATGCAGCGCGGGATTATAATGCGGCGTTGGCGATTAACCCGAATTATTCAGAAGCCTATATTGGCCGTGGCGATGTTTATGACCAGGCCAACAGGCCCCAATCAGCGCTGCGCGACTATCAGCGCGCTATCCGACTGGGCACAACCAATCCCCGAGCCTATCACCGACGCGGCCTGCTATTGCAGCGTCAGCGAAACCATTCGGCAGCAATAGAAGATTTTTCAAAGGCTCTGTCGTTTGAAGACCAGCGCCCGGAACCGTATAACGGCCGCGGCCTTTCGTATCTGGCAATGGGCGCGCTTGACAATGCTCTGGATGATTTCAACACCGCGTTGAAACTGAATCCCAATTATGCGGAAGCCTGGACAAACCAGGCATTGGTTTTCGAGCAACGGGGCCAAAAGAAACGGGCGTTTAAGAGCTATGCCAGAGCCGCGGCTCTTGATCCAAGATATGGACCGGCAAAAGACGGTATGAAACGCACCAGGGGTGCCTGACAGGTATTTAGCTTCACGCGCAATTAAAAGGGGCAACTAAACAGGCCCCGGTGATCTATGTGTGAACTTGGAAAAGCTTAGGCGAGAATTTTCGCCAGGATCATCAAGACGATGAAAGCCAGAGTTCCACCAACCAGTCCGCCGCCCATGAAAAACCCGACTGCCATGGCCAGCAAAAGTGCCACGTTAAACAAAATGCCCCATTTGGTGAGGAGCAGGAACATCGAATAGGTCTGTTCATGCTGAGGGTAGTCCATCGGAGCGCCCTCTTCATTTAGTTCATATGTTTGATCAGCCATTAGTTTCGCTCTTTATTGGTGGGGCGTAAGCCATAAATCCTTACCAGACAAATAGACCAACGCGGTGTGTTTGGGCAAGACAATGCTGTAAATATTGTCTCACTTAAGGGTGAATTATCACGATCTTTTCAAATTGAACGGTGAACCAACCGTTGGCACGCAATACATCGTGTCGTCAGTCAGTCGGTCACACTTTGCCTTCACTGCGGTATTGGTTGCTGCCCCAACAAATTCCAGGTCGATGACCTTCTCGGAAACAATCACGTATTTTCCAATCGCCAGTTGTTTGTCGCCACTCGGTGATCGCGAAATGAATTTACCGCCCTTGAAATCTGCTTCATATACGCCCTTTGCAGCTTCGTCGGTCGGAAGCCAGGTGCCGTTGAGCACGGCGCTGGGGTTAGGAGTTAAAGACCCTTCGATACCGGTCCTGGAACTCCCCGAATTTGTCTGACACGCTGTCAGCAGGGCGATTGAAGTCATACAAACTAAGATCAGTTGAATGTGGCGCATGTTAACACTCCGGGTCTGCTTTGCCGTTCTGGACGGTAATCTAGCTTATACTATGGCTTGATCTGATTAAAACTATAGTAAAATTGAACAAACTTAGTCCACATCAATCGCTTCTAATTCGTCAATCAGGCCCTCTATCACCGACAATCCTTTCGTCCAGAAAGCCGGGGCACTGGCATCCAGACCGAATGGTGCCAGCAACTCAGAGTGGTGCTTCGATCCGCCAGCTTTTAGCATGTCAAAATATTTTTCCTGAAACCCGGCTTCCGAATTTTGATAAACTGAGTACAGGGAATTCACCAGGCAATCACCAAATGCGTAGGCATAGACGTAAAACGGTGAGTGGATGAAATGGGGAATATACGTCCAGAATGTTTCATACCCCGGGCCAAGCCGAACAGCCGGTCCAAGGCTGGATTCCTGCACCGACATCCAGCAGTCGCAGATCTGTTGGCTGGTTAGTTCTCCGTTGCGTCGTTCTTCGTGGACTTTGCGTTCAAAAAGATAAAAGGCAATTTGACGCACCACTGTGTTGATCATGTCTTCCACTTTAGCTGCCAGCATGGCTTTGCGTTCTTGCGCCGAAGCCGCTTGGTCAAGCAGCGAGCGAAATGTCAGCATTTCACCAAACACGCTGGCCGTCTCAGCAAGGGTCAATGGTGTGGATGCCATGAGCGGTCCCTGGCCACCGGCCAGCACCTGATGCACCCCGTGGCCAAGTTCATGGGCCAGCGTCATGACATCGCGAGGTTTGCCCTGATAGTTCAGCAGGATGTAAGGATGGGCCGACGGCACAGTGGGATGGGCAAATGCGCCGGGGGATTTGCCCGGGCGGACTGGTGCATCGATCCAGTTCTTATCGAAGAATTCTGTTGCAATGTCGGCCATGGAGGGGGCAAACCCCTGATAAGCCTGCAGGACAGTCTGCCTTGCTTCGTCCCATTGGATGACTCGTTGAGGCCCCTCCGGCAGCGGCGCGTTGCGGTCCCAATGATTGAGCACGTCCATGCCCATCCATTTGGCCTTCATCTTGTAATAACGGTGGGATATTCGTGGAAAAGCATCTTCGACCGCAGCAACCAGAGCATCAACAACCGGTGGCTCAACGCGATTTGCCAGGTGGCGGGATTCAGCGACGTCTTCGAAACCGCGCCAGTTGTCGCTGATCTGTTTGTCCTTGGCCAGTGTGTTAGTGATCAGGGTAAAAAGTCGAATATTTTCCGAGAACGTAGTGGCCAGCGCCTCGGAGGCTGATTTGCGCACCTCGCCCGACTTGTCCTGAAGGCGATTTAGCACGAGTTCTATCGCCAGCGGCTCTTCTTCGCCATCGATATTGAACCGCAGATCCGACATTGTCTCATCAAACAGGCGATTGAATGCGGAGGCGCTGGTGGAAGATTTTTCCAGAAACAGTCGCTCGAGCTGGTCTTCCAACTGGTAGGGTTTGTCGAGCCGCAAATCCGTTAGCCAGGGTTGGTAATAAGCCAGTTCCTGGCTTGCAGAAATCGCCTTTTTTATTGCCGAATCTGTCAATTGATTGAGTTCCAGCGTGAAAAACAGAAGATGGCTGCCAGCAACCGTCAGCCGCTCCTGCACGTCGCCGTAAAACTTGCCATTTGCCGGATCAGCGGAATCGCCTGCATAAATCAAACCGGCATAGGAAATAATCCGGCCAAGTTCTTCCTCCAGTACTTCATAATCTGAAATCGATTTTGCCAGTTCATCGCCACCATCAGACAGCAGGCCGGCCAGTTTGCCCTTGTAGCGGGTTTCAAACTGTTGAGCCTTTTCGACCGCACTGTCGAAGTCTTGTTGAAACGCTTGCGAAGACTTGCCCGGATACAGATCGTTGAGATTCCATTCTGGCAGCGAACCAAATTCCGATTGAACCGCGCCTGTCGTTCCGGCCACAGCAGATTTTACTGCAGATTGAGTTGGGCAATACATGATTATTTCCTTGCCGTATCGGACATTGGTTGAAGCATTGAAATTGGTCCTAGCATTGTCGAATGCCACACCGTTAACGAATTATTAGTCGTCACCATTAAGCCACCATTCAGCGGGTTGTGCCATTTTGAGATCAGAAGATTTTGGAAGCCGGGGTCGCCAGACAAGATGAATCAGACAATTCTAATCGTGGATGATGATCCGGTACAACGCCGGATTTTGGAAAATTCCGTCAATAAGATGGGATATCGGGCTATTACCAGCGAAGATGGTGAACAGGCGTTGGATGTACTGCAAAACGGCCAGGCTCCGGCAGTTGATCTGATCGTGCTGGATTTGGTAATGCCCGGCCTTGATGGCATGGGTGTGCTTGATGTGTTGAGCGACAAACAGATCGATATTCCGGTAATTGTCCAGACTTCAAAGGCAGGAATCGATACGGTTGTCAGCGCTGTGCGCGCCGGAGCCGTAGATTTTTGCGTCAAACCAGTGTCGATGGAGCGGTTGAAAATATCTGTTCAGAACGCGCTGAAAGTCGGCGCAATGGAGCAGGTGGTCAAAAAGATCCGCAAGACGTCGCAGGGAACCTTCACTTTCGACGACATGATTGGTGCAAGTCCAGCCATGAAGAAAGCCAAACAACTGGGTTTGCGCGGAGCTGGGACCTCGATTCCGATCCTCATCGAAGGTGAATCCGGCGTCGGCAAAGAAGTATTCGCCAAGGCCATTCAAGGAGCCAGCGAACGTCAGGGCAAACCGTTTGTGACAGTCAATTGCGGTGCATTACCTGAAAACCTGGCGGAAAGCATATTGTTTGGGCACGAAAAAGGAGCTTTCACCGGTGCGACCCAGTCGCATGTTGGCAAATTCAAGGAAGCCGATGGGGGGACGCTATTCCTGGATGAAGTCGGGGAACTGACTCTGGAACTGCAGGTGAAACTGCTTCGGGCCATTCAGGAAGGGGAAATTGATCCGGTTGGCGCCAAGCGCCCGGTAAAAACCGATTTTCGTCTGATTTCAGCAACCAATCGCGATATGGTGGAGCAGGTTAAGGAAGGGCATTTCAGAGAAGACCTGTATTATCGCCTGCACGTATTTCCGATAAATGTACCGGCTTTGCGTACTCGAAAATCCGATATCGCTGCGTTGGTCCAGCACTTTACCGCACGCATTTGTCTTGAAGAAGGTCGCCGCAATATTTCCGGCATTACCCACGATGCGCTTGCAATGTTGGAGGCTTACGATTGGCCGGGCAATATCAGGCAGCTGGAGAACACGATTTTTCGAGCCGTTGTTTTGTGCGACACACAACAATTGACGGTGGACGAGTTCCCGCAGGTCGCAATGGCCATGGGGATGGAATTTGGCAACGGCTCAGGCGACTCAAAAGTCGTGGATTTGCCGTCCCATTCCCCGATGAGCGCGGTAGGGAACATTGCCGAACCAAATGTTGATCAATTGGATAGCGATCTGCTGTCGCTTCTCGACGGTGACGGCGATGTGCGGACGCTTGAGGACGTCGAAGCCGATATGATCCGATTTGCAATTGATCACCATGGAGGCCGAATGACGCGTGTTGCCCGCAGTCTGGCGATCGGCCGGTCGACGCTCTATCGCAAGCTGAAAGAGCTGGGTATCGATGCAAATGAACCACGCGAAGCTTCAAAGGGTGCCGTTGCGTAAGGTAATTTTCCTATATTTCCCCGTTGGTTAAGTATATACAGTACCTGATGGAACAATTCTGACCGCGTCTTTTCATCTGCGGTTGAAACGCTATATTAACCATGAATTGGGCAGTATGGCGCGCGCCATTAATTCACCGCAATTGGTTGGCAAGTTTTGCGCCATGATGCGGCAGTAATTTGGTGGCTACAAAGCGGATCAGATTTTGACCGTTGCATTGTATTGAAGGCACGATTAATCCGCGATGAATTCGGCAGAGATTCAGCACCAAAATGGCCCGACATTGCCAGTTAGCGCAATGGCGTTGAAGCGCGCCGTTTTTTGGTATTTTGCAGTATTCAACTTCGTCCTGGTCTCGTTTTTGGCTGTGTCATCTTCGTCGTCATGGTCTTCGGCCAATGCCGAAACCAGAACCTTGAAGATGTATTTTACCCATACCCGGGAAAGTGTGACCTTCACCTTTAAGAAAAACGGCAGATACGTCCCCAGCGGATTGAAAAAGGCCAACCGGTTTTTGCGTGACTGGCGCCGTAAGGAGCCGACCAAAATGGACCCGGCATTGTTGGATCTGGTTTGGGAAGTTTATCAAAAGAGTGGTTCTCGCAAACCAATCAAGGTAATTTCGGGATACAGATCACCACGCACCAATAACATGCTGCGTAGGCGTGGCAGGAAAGTCGCCAAGAAAAGCCAGCATACCCGTGGCAAGGCGTTGGACTTTTTCCTGCAGGACGTCAGCGTGGCCAAGCTCAGGTCGCTCGGTTTGAAGGCGCATCGCGGGGGAGTTGGCTATTATGCGGGTTCGTTCGTTCATTTGGATACCGGCAGTGTGCGTCACTGGCCGCGGATGAGCCATTCGCAATTGTCGCGGGTTTTTCCCAAAGGCAAAACCATTCACGTTCCCTCCAACGGCAAGCCGCTTAAAGGTTACCGGGTTGCCAGGGCAAATCTCAAAAGAGGGCTTAACGCGGACGGATCGAAGCGCACGACTAAGGTTCGCAAGACACTTCTTGCCAGTCTGTTTAACAACCGGGCCAGCAGTGCTGACGAGGATGAGGGCGGCGCAGCCGTCCGCCGCCGTGCGGAGAAGCGACCAAAACTGACAAAGCCTGTCAAAGCTGCTTCCTTGCAGCGCAAACGCCCTAAGCCTAAAGGGCCAGACCCATTCTCGCTGGAGAATAAAGCGGTTGGCAAACAGCCGAAAGAAGATCAGACCGTTCAGGCGCAGCTCGATCTGGGGCGCATAGCTGTGCCGCGTCAGCGTCCTCGTCAATCTCCTGTAGCCGATTCTGCCGTGATACTGGCGGCCGCCGCACCGTCCACCCCAGAGACCGTTGAAGCTCCAACGCAATTGGCGTTGGCCGCTCCTGCTGCAATACCAGATACACTACGACCATCCGTTGAAATTCCACAGGCTTCGCCGTCGCCGTCGTCGTCGCCATCATCGTCGCCTTTGCCGCCGCAGTTGGTTGGCTCTACTGAGGCTCAGCCAGAGGTGGATGCACTGAAATCCAGAATTGAAACTGCATTGGCGCGCGGTAGAATACAGACGCCTGCGGAAACCGCTGCGGAACTGCAGAGCAACAGCAAGCTTGCTGCTGCGATGAAGTATATTCCGGTGCCGAGCAAACCGGCCGATAATCCAGGCAGCCGATCAGTTGAGCAGCCCCAGGTAACCCGTCTGGCTCTTGCTGCAATTCCCCAATCTGCGCCCCGCAACGTAAATTTTCTGGTTGCGCCTAACCCGCCGAAGAGCCGTCCCAAGCCGGTGGTAGATAGTTCAAGATTTGAAACTGAAACGCCAGTTGACCCAACGGCCCCATCGTCGCGCCCGACGCTCAGCGAAGATCTTATCGCTGCTTCTGCAAACCGGTTGCGGGTCCCCTTGCCATCGATAAATCCAATCCGTAACGATCAGCCAGCAGTAATTGCCAGCAGTGGCGATACAACTGCTAGTGATGAAGCTTATGCCTTGAGACTTGGCGATCTGGATGGTGGCTCAGTCAAAAAATGGGCAGTGTCTCTATCTACCCGAGTCGGGCCTGGAGCTGTCTTGACGGCTCCTAATTACCGTCAGAGCACCCAACAGATTGTTCCTAAGCGGGTATTTTCTGCAGGATTTGCCGCGGCGCGATTTGCACTCAGAGCAGATCGTTTCAGTGGCCGGGCATTGACCCGAGTAGCTTTTGCAAAGTTCGACTGAACCCAAGAGCTCAATTCTCGAATTAATATGAAATGACTCTCAGAAGAATTTGACGCCGTGGACGGTTTTAGTCTTGGAAACGGCGGTCAAATGCTGTCTCCAGCAGGGCATGTTGGGATGCAACATGGTTGGCTGCAGGCGGTTCATTGGTGGACGTGTTACTTTCGCCATCACCATCGCCACTGCTGACGCTTCCATAAATTTCTGCATCAAGTCGCTGGATACGCTGTTGCAAGGAAACAGAGCGTTCGACCAGATCGACAAATTCTGGCGGTAAGTCGTCCCAGCCAGCGCCGCCAATATGGGTATTCAACTGGTGAAGTTTGATGTTCTTCTTTTCAGATATGACCTGTTCAGTGGTCATCTCGCCCTCTCCGACGGCGCGTTGCAAGAGTAACCAGGAGGCCAATTGCATCAGGCGTGTAGTCAGTCTCATTGATTCTGCGCCATAGACAGTAGCTGCGGTCTTTGGCAGGTGCCTGGCGGCTTCTCGGCCATCAGAATCCAGAAAACCGGCGGTTTCTTCAACCAGATCCATGCCATAGGAAAACAAGTCACGGAACTTGCTCGAAGCGGCAAAGTGATCGGCCAGACGCACTGGTGTAACACTGGTTTTAGAGCCGTGTTCTTTATCCATTCCCAATTCCACCGCCAAAGTACCCGGCCTTTCTAGAAGGGAAGGGCGACTTGGTAAAGGGCCGTTTTCTGGCGCTCAGACAAAAAAAGAGCCGCATGCGGCTCTTGAAAGTTAACAGGGAGGCTCACTCAAGATTAGATAAATATAACTATCATCAAGTCTTGAGGACTACCGCTATTATTAACGCCCATAAAGCTTAACAAATGGTTAATTTGGTTAACTTTCGGGGTATTAAGTCTCATGACTTGAAAAACGAGTGTGCAGCATTCAGATCTTTTGACTTTTTAACTTTTTCATTTCTTAACCGTTCAATTTCGTCATTCAGCAAAGCTATCCGTTCATCCAGGTCTTCGACTGAAAAGGTCGACAGGTCGCAGCCCAAGGTGATTTCGTTACGGCTGGTGAACTGGGCTTCGTTTTCATCAAACATGATCTGACATCCTCCGGGGCTTCGACAAAGTCTGCGGGGACAATAGTGGAAGCACCGTAAGCTTGCCAGCTTTAGGGAACACAGCGTTTGCATTTTCACGGATTGAAGCGTATATGCAGCTCAATCCCGACAACGTGGCAGTTTCCACGGCTTATCCCCTAAACCGGATGAGCAGACGGGAAAGATTTGTATTTGATGTGTTTCGCATCCAACAAAGGAACCTGATTTATGGCAACCAAACTCCTGATGCCCAAGGCGACAGCCGTATGGCTGGTAGATAATACGGCGCTGACTTTTGAACAGATCGGCGCGTTGTGCCATCTGCACACGCTCGAGGTGAAGTCGATTGCCGATGGTGATTCTGCACAAGGCATCAAGGGTCTTGATCCAATCCAGACGGGGCAGCTCAGCCGAGATCAGATCAAGGAGGCCGAGGCCGATCCGGACAAGCGCCTGACCTTGCTTGAGCCAAAGGTTGTGGTTCCAGAACTGAAGAAAAAGGGCCCGCGCTATACGCCTGTATCACGCCGTCAAGACCGCCCCAATGCCATTTTGTGGTTGGTACGCAGTCATCCCGAACTTCGCGACGCACAAATCATTCGCCTGGTTGGCACAACCAAATCGACGATTTCGGCTATTCGCGATCGCACCCACTGGAACTCAGCCAATTTGCAGCCACTTGATCCGGTTACATTGGGCATTTGCAGTCAGATCGATCTTGATTTTGAAGTTGCCAAAGCTGCCAAATATCTGCCGCAGGTGGAGGAAACTGCTGCGGAAGACGGTCTACTGCCAGCTTCAGAGACCCAGATCGTCGAACCAGAGGCTGACCCGCAAAAAGACGAACAGCTTGATGCGGAAAGCGTCTTTAAGAATTTCGGATCAATGGGGGAGAGCGCTGAAACAACCGAGAGTTAGTTTCCGCTCCAATTTGGTTTTGGGGCAGATCAGAATCTGCCCCAATGGTGGTGCCATTGCTTCAAAAACTGACCTGACGGCCAGTCGTCAGTCCATCGTATAAGCGAGACCAAGTCGACCACCGTCGGCATATATGGTCTGGCCAGTCACATAGCCAGAATCTGGTGACGCCAAAAATGCGGCAATTGCGGCAATCTCGGCTGGTTCACCGATCCGCCCCAATGGAGTGCGGGCAAGTATTCTGTCCCTGGCATCGGGATCGGAGACTACTTCGTCAAGCATTTCAGTGGCAATGGAGCCGGGGCCGATTGCGTTGACCCTGATGCCATGCGGCGCCAGATATTGTGCGAGTACGTTGGTCAGTTGACGCACACCTCCCTTGGAGATCGTGTAGGGAATCTGAGAGGCAATTGCGAGCTTTGCGTTAGTCGACGACATATTGATGATGCAGCCTGCAGGGCCGCCGTCCTCAACACGCTTTACCATCAGTTTTGCAACCGCCTGAGAACACAAAAATGTACCCTTAAGATTGACCCGCATTACGGTGTCGAAATCTTCTTCAGAAATTTCCAGAAAATCTCCGCCGATGACGATACCGGCATTGTTCACCAAAATATCGATGTCACCATATGTGTCCACGGTCGCAGCGATGAGATTGTGCACGTCCAACCGTTCTCCGACATCGGTGCTGACATAGCTGACATCACCGAGCTTGGAGAGTTCCTGTTCGACGACTTCTCCTTTTTCGTCGTCGATATCTGCGATGACAACCTGCGCGCCTTCGCTCAAAAACCGATGCGCTATGGCGTAGCCAATCCCCTGAACTCCGCCGGTCACAACTGCTGTCTTGCCTGAAAATCTCATGGTTTTAGGGCTCTAGTTCCGGGAAAACCGATATTCGCTCACCTGTCGTAAATCCTGACCTGGACGAACGATTGAATCCGGAAAACCTGGATGATTGGGCGCATCCGGCCAATTCTGGGTTTCCATGCAGAAGCCTGAATAGGCGCCGTATTTACGTCCCGTGAGACCTGCAACCGGTGTGGAAACCTTGTGTCCGGCGTAGAATTGCAAACCAGGTTCGGTTGTCGCGACTGTCATTTGCACCCCCGACACATTTGAATAGGCGGTTGCAACATCCTGCAATCCGCGGCGCGCATCGGACAGACAGTAATTGTTGTCGTAGATCGTGCCTTCTGAGAGATCGCGGTTGATGGACTTTCGGTCGCGAAAGTCAAACATGGTTCCATCGACGGTCAAAATTTCCCCCGACGGGATGAGTTCTTCATCCACAACAACGTACCGATCGGCCAGGATCTGAATCTCGTGATCGCGGCAATCCGGTCCACCATCCAGATTAAAATAGGAATGGTGCGCCAGATTGGCCGGAGTCGGCGCATCGCTGCGCACGGTGTAGGCGACGTGCAGACAGCCATTATCCTTCAGCGTATAATCGCAGGTGACAGTGCAATTGCCCGGAAATCCCAATGAACCGTCCGGATCATCAAGTGTCAGATAAACATGCGAGGTGCCAACATCAGCAATTTCCCAGTTGCTTTTCCCATACCCTGCTGCACCGCCGTGCAAAGTGTGTTTGCCCAGGTTATTCGGGTCCGTCTTGTATGTCGTGCCGTCTATATCAAAGCGTGCATTGCCAATCCTGTTGGCAACGCGTCCCACTGTTGCACCGAAATAGGGTGAATGAGCCGGATAGTCGGCAAATTCTTCAAAGCCCAGCACAAGAGGTGGCGCATGGCCATCCAGCCTCAGGTCCTGCAGTGTTGCCCCCCAGGTCATAATATTTGCGCTTAGTCCGCCACCGGTCAATTTCACGCGGCGAACCTTTTCTCCGTCCTCGAGATGGCCAAATACTTCCATGTTCGTTCCGGCATTTTTCATGTTCTTTCCTTGAGGAATTGGAGGACTTCTTGCCGGGACGGGGCGCCTTCACGCCCGCCGGTTCGGCTGCACTTTATCGCGGCGGCAGCGCTCGCAAATGGGATGGCCATTTCTTCGCTCATGCCTTCGCCAAGAGCCAAGGCAAAGGCACCATGCCAGATATCTCCAGCTCCAAGCGTATCGACTGGGTCAATCTCAAAGGCGGGAAAACGACGTGCCACCTGGTCCTGCACCATTACCACACCATTCTCGCCATCGGCAACGATGACTTTCCCGGGGAGTATTTCAGCGGCGCGCAAAGCGGCTTCATCGATATTCTGCTGTCCGGTAAAGTCGACGGCGCCCTGGGCGGAAAATGCCACATGGCTTGCGGCGTGGACGGCTTGCTCGGCCTCCAGCACCGGTGCTTCTGCATCCATAATGCCCGGGACACCTCTGACGTTGGCGCATTGCATCGCCGCCAGCGCCCCATCGGGCCAACGGGTATCGGCGAGAGCCGCGACCATGTTGTCAGGCGCTGATGTGGCAATCCAGTCGGCATCCCAGGGTAGTTGATTGTCGCGATAGTTCATGATCTGACGTTCGCCCTCTCCATCGATATATATCGACGAGAATGATGAGCGACATCCAGGATATTGTTTGATCAGTGCTGTACCGACATTTTCTTTTTCAAGATCGCTCACAATCATATCGGCTATTTGATCAACCCCCAGCCTGGCGGCCAGTTCGGTGCCTCCCCCCAGTCGGGCAATGGCGACCGCTGCATTGGCGGCATTGCCCCCACCGCTGATCGCGGCGCCATCTGCACGGTATTTTTCCGCAACACGCGGGAAATTTTCCATGTGAAAAACAAAGTCGAGCACGGCAACGCCGGCCACTAATATCGCGCTCATGCAACACTCGGTTTTGGGATGCGGTTTTCCAGCCAACCGAATATCACTACGATTATTCCAGTCAGCAATACATAGATTCCGGCGACCAATAGCAGCGGTTCATATACCAGGAAAGTGTCCTGGCGTACTTCGGTGCTGCGCCCGAACAGTTCATAGATTGTAATCGTTGCTGCCAGTGGCGTAGCCTTCAGTGTCAACACAACTTCGCCTGCCAGGGTGGGAAATACATTTTGCACAGCGCGCGGCAGCCAGATACGCCACAGGACCTTGAACGGGCTCATGCCCATTGCTCTTGCGGCTTCCAGTTCTCCCTTTGGCACCCCGGCAAATGCGCCACGCATGACTTCGCCAACATAGCCAGCAATCGATAGGGTGAAGGCAAGCACCGCGTAGGGAAATGCAGCCCGCAAAACCGGCCAGAGGAAAGATTCACGAATGCCCTCGATGCCGGGGAACAATTCACCGACACCATAGTAGATCAGCCACAGCTGAATCAGCAGCGGTGTGCCGCGAACCACCGTGCAGAATCCACGGGCAATTACAGATAGATATTTGGGACCGGTGACCTGTACGAGCCCCACCGGTACAGCCAGCAGAAATCCCAAAAAGCTGCAGATGACCAACAGCTGAATGGTCAGCCAGAAGCCGGAAATCAATTTGTCAGAATATTCGGGGAGCCAGGACCAATCCATCATCTGTTCCTAGCTAAGCCGTTGCCTGACCGCGTCGATAGCGGCTTTCAATCCAGCCGAACACCACGTTCGACATCAGGGTGACGCACAGATAAATCACTGCGGCGGCGCTGTAAAACAGCAGATAATTGCGGGTGCTGCCGGCCGCGGTTTTGGTGGCGGATGCCAATTCAAAAAAGCCGACCACCGCCAGCAATGCAGTGTCCTTTGTGACAATCAGCCAAAGATTTGCCAGCCCGGGCAGGGCAAACGGAATCATGGCTGGAATTAGAATGCGATAAATCGACTGGGTGCGAGACATGCCATAAGCCAAAGCTGCCTCGGTTTGACCTCGGGGAACCGCCAACATTGCTGCGCGCATAACTTCAGTGGAATAGGCTCCTTGAACGAAACCCAAAACAACAATTCCAGCAACCAACCCGCTGATGTCGATGGGATCAAATCCCAGACTTTCCAGCAAATTATTGAGGGCCGATGTTCCTGCATAATATAGCAAGAGAATAAGAACTAATTCAGGCACCGCGCGAATGAGCGTCGTATAGGTCGTCAACAGCCATCGTAAAGGTGCGGGTCCATGAATTTTGCCGAGCGCGCCGAGCAATCCAATCGTCAATCCCAATGCATAGGCACCAAAGGCGATTTGCAGCGTACTCAATAGCCCCGATAACAGAGTAAGCCCCCGTCCGGGTGGTTCGATCCACAGTAGCTGGAGGCTTTCAAACAACGTATGGCGGTCCTGCTAAGATGCATTCACCCGACGCCATATGACGCCGGGTGAACCAGGTCGGCTTATTTGCCGTAGATATCAAAGTCGAAATATTTCTTGGCAATATCGTCATAGGTGCCGTCGGACAGGACCTTGGCGATAGCTGCGTTGAACTTGGCACGGAGCTCGCCATCGCTCTTGCGCAGACCAATTCCAACACCCTTGCCAAAAACCGCTTCGTCATTGAGATAGGCTTTAATCTCAAAAGCCTTGCCCGCATCGCCACTCAAAAAGTCGGCGAAGGCAAGCGAGTCACCTACAACGACGTCAACCCGGCCAGCGACCAGATCGTTATTGTGCTCATCAAATGCCTGATAGGTTTTCACTTCGGAGGCAGTGTCGGAGAAATACTTTTTGGCGTAATCGGCATGTGTTGTTGAAACCTGTACACCCACAATTTTGCCTTTGACGCTGCCGGGGCTGCCATCAAGGGTTGCGGTCTTGGGGGCGACCATTGCGGCAGGTGTGTTGTAGTATTTGTCGGAAAAGTCGATGACTTTCATGCGTTTTGCCGTAATCGACATGGAGGCGAAAATGGCGTCAATTTTTTTCGAATTCAGAGCCGGAATGATGCCGTCCCAGGCAATCGGGGTCCACACGCAAGTTTCACCCATGGCTTTACAAATCGCATTACCGAGTTCGATTTCAAATCCGGTGCGATTGCCCGATGCGTCTTCGTCAGCAAACGGTGGATAAGGTGCGGAATCAAGACCAAGCTTGATGTCGGCGGAGGCTGCAGTGATGCCGAGACCCGCGGCAAATACCGCGGTGGCAAGTAGTGTTTTGAATGTTTTCATTAAGTTTACTCCCTGGATACTAATGAACTGATTTGACGAACGCCTTGCAGCGATCACTGGTCGTTTGATTGAACACCTTATCCGGTGTTCCTTCTTCTTCCACCAGCCCTTGGTGGAGAAAAATTACGTTGCTGGACACTTCGCGTGCAAAGGCCATTTCATGGGTGACAAGGATCATTGTGCGACCCTCTTCGGCGATGCCCTGTATAACCTTCAACACCTCACCGACCAATTCGGGGTCAAGTGCAGACGTGGGTTCATCAAACAACATCGCCTGGGGTTCCAGTGCCAATGCACGTGCAATTGCTGCCCGTTGTTGTTGGCCGCCTGACAGAAACGCCGGATACTGATCGCGTTTTTCATACAGGCCGACCCGTTGCAGCATTGCTTCGCATTTCTCCTTGGCCTGTGCCTTGTTTTCTCCCAGCACATGGACGGGCGCTTCCATGACATTTTGCAATACTGTCATGTGTCCCCATAAATTGAAACTTTGAAACACCATGCCGAGATTGGTTCGCAGCCGCTGGATCTGCTTTTTATCGGCCGGATGCATTTCTCCGTTGCGGGGAGCTGCAAATTTCACGGCCTCTCCGGCGATCTCGATATTACCCGCCGAAGGCAACTCAAGCAGATTGATACAGCGCAAAAAGGTGGATTTGCCGGAACCTGATGCGCCAATGATCGAAATGACATCGCCGTCATGGGCATCCAGAGAAACACCTTTGAGAACTTCCAGACTGCCAAAATTTTTGTGCAGGTCAGTGACCCGAACTGCGCTATTGACGCTTGATGTGGAGTTCATTCTGCCCCCGGACGATTACCCAAACTTATTCTTGGGGGAAAAATCCAGTAAATACAACCGCTCAGTCGCGAATAGCCCGGTCGGTTTTCCCCTGATGATAAAACACCATTACATCCCGCAACACGACACTCAAGTGCGACATTTGCAACACCAAACGCACCGAGCATATTAACTCGGTGAGGGCTGCGGATTAAGTTCTCAGGAACCGGCATACGGGGATTGAATTCGCGGTTCAGGGCTTATTGAAGGCCTAGCTGATCACCTTGACCTTGTCTGCATCGACTTCAATGATTTCAATCTTCCGGCTGGTGAAATAGGGGCCTCCGGCCTCGCGCCAAACCGCGAAATGTGGGGCATTGAAATGTCCGTCCAGGGATTCCTGGTTTTCCCAGCGCTCAACAAATACCAGTGTATTTTCATCCGTCTGGCTTTGGTGCAGGTCGTAGGAAATACATCCAGCTTCCCGGCGGGTCGCCTCAATGCAGGTTTTTGCGGCGTCAATGAAGTTTGGCAACGATCCGGGCTTAATCGTCAGTGTGGCTACGAGGTAAATCATCGGGAGTGGCGCTTTCGAAATCCGTCTATTGTGTAGCCATCATGGTGCCGCAAAAGGAACAGGGCAACAAGCGCCCCGAGCGTTGTACCAGAAGTTCACAACAGATATTGAAGATAGGATGTAAAGCGCCGCAGCGCTCCGCCCAGAACTCACCCTCAAGTCACAATTATAAAAGGTGTTGGACCCTGTTTTAACTACCCGCTGAACAAACCGGCACACCTTCAAGTATATCCAGATTGGCTTGTGATCTGCTGCGGTGGTTTTCGATCGATGGTGATATCAGCGGCATTTTCTCGTCGACCCAGAGTTTCAGTTCATTCCATTCCTGAAGATCGCGCTGAAGATATACCAGCATCGATCGATAAACTTTGTGAACCTCGCTGTCTCGGATGATGCACCGGGCATGATATTGATGGTCGATCAACTTTGTCTGCAAGTTTTCATGAGTGATGGCGGGTCCGCAAAAGCCCAGCAGTACAGTTGCAGATGTGACAAGGCGCAACATTGCGATCTCCTTGAAGCTTCCGGATAAATTCAGATGGCTGAGTACTCTACTGTTGAAGCCGCATGACTCGACTCAAATCTACAAATCTCAGCTATTAGCCATAGATTGACGAGTTAGGTGATTTTGACCACTGCATGAATATAATATTCGCTATGAGGGGCTTAACCGTTTCATTATATTGACAAAAAAAATGGTATTCCATTGCGCCAATCGCTCATGCTGGCGCGTGATTGGTGGAAACCTGTCAATTTATTCTTCCACAAGACCACTGATTTGGTTCGTTCGTTGGCGCGTCAGGTCAGCCCGGCATGAGTGATAAATGAGTGGTTCGATCGACCCGCCGCGGAACGCAAACCGTGCGGATTCGCAATGGCTATCGCGAAATTTAATCCAGTCGCGCTGAGCTTGCAGCAGAACGCCTGGCCAACCCTTTCGCGACTCCATCTCCTCCTGGGCATCGTGCGACTTTATTATTGCAAAGACTGTTTTCCACGTGGTGTTGAGCTCTTGGTCGGCAGTGTTGAAGTCTTCCAGAGCACAAAAATTGAGGGCGATCTGCGGAAGATTGTAGGTGTCGCTGCAATCAACATCCTGCGCTTCAAGCGGCGTCATCGTCGCCAATAGCAAGCCCGCCGCGATGATGCCTGTACTCAGTGCAATTCCGGCATATTTCACAACCATTTGACGTCTCCCTGTGCTATTTGGCGCGACCTGCCAAACTCGCCATTTTTATGCAGCGGTGTGGTGCTTTGCGGCGAGTTGGCAGGTTCATAACAACATTGGCAACGACAGCAGGCAACTTGCAAGCGGTTTCGACGTTGACAGATCGGGTTGAATTGGGTGGTGTGCGGCCACGTCGCGGCTTTTACGCTGCGAAGGTGAATACAATAATCGGGAGAAAAACATGCTGAAATCTTTGGGCAAAATTGCCGCTTTAACAACCCTTCTATTGGCTGGAACTGCTCACGCTGATCCAGTCAAAGTTGGCATGATCACGACTCTGTCCGGCGGCGGTGCCGGTCTTGGAATTGACGTGCGTGATGGTTTTATGCTGGCCGTTAAACAGTCTGGCAACAAGGATATTTCCGTTGTTGTCGAAGACGATCAGCGCAAGCCGGACATTGCCGTCCAGCTGGCAGACAAGATGATTCAGAGCGAGAAAGTCGATGTTCTGACCGGGATCATCTGGTCAAATCTGGCAATTGCCGTGGTGCCGGCCGCTGTTGCGCAAGGCAAATTTTATCTTTCACCAAATGCCGGGCCATCCGCGCTAGCTGGCAAGGGGTGCAACAAGAACTATTTCAACGTTGCCTGGCAAAATGATAATCTGTCGGAAGGTGCCGGAGCCTATGCGAAAGCAACCGGTTATAAAAACAGTTTCATTCTCGCGCCAAACTATCCGGCTGGCAAAGACATGCTGACTGGTTACAAGCGCACCTATGGAGGCGATCTGGCCGGAGAGGTTTTCACCAAACTTGGCCAAAAAGATTACGCAGCCGAGATTGCCCAGATCCGGGCATCAGGCGCCGACAGCGTCTTCTTTTTCCTGCCAGGTGGCATGGGCATTTCGTTCATGAAACAATATGCAGCTTCCGGCGTGGATACCCCGTTGGTTGGCCCCGCCTTTTCCTTTGATCAGGGCATTTTGCAGGCCGTTGGAGCCGCTGCTGTGGGTGTTAGAAATGCCAGCCAGTGGTCGAAGGACATTGACAATCCAACCAACAAGGCATTCGTCGAAACCTTCCAGAAAGAATATGGCCGGTTGCCATCGCTGTATGCCAGTCAGGGATTTGATACAGCCGCGTTGTTATTGTCCGCGATGGGCAAGGCCGACGTGAAGGATGCGGATGCGTTCCGTGCGGCGTTGAAATCTGCTGATTTCAACAGCACGCGTGGATCGTTCAGCTTTACTGAAAATCATCACCCGGTTCAGGACATTTATGTTCGGGAAGTTATCAAGGAAGGTGATATCTACACCAACAAGATTGTATCGACCGCTCTGTCGGGACATGGCAATGTTTATGTTGATCAGTGCAAAATGTAATCATTGATTCAACTGCATGTGAAAACGGGCCGCTCGCGGCCCGTTTTTCGCTGGGCGAGGTAAGATGAGTCTTTCCCTGTTTTTCGAACAGATACTCAACGGTCTGCAATTCGGCATTATGCTGTTTGTCATGGCGGCTGGATTGACGCTTGTATTTGGTGTGATGGGGTTGATCAATCTCGCCCATGGGTCACTCTATATGGTCGGCGCCTTTGCCTGCGCAGCAGTAGCGGCGGCCACCGGTTCGTTTTGGCTGGGTCTGGTTGCCAGTCTTGCTGCTGCTGCGATTGCCGGCGTGATCGTCGAAATTGTCGTAATTCGGCGATTATACGCTCGCGATCATCTCGATCAGGTGCTGGCAACCTTTGCGCTGATTCTAATTTTTTCAGAAGCCACGCGATATTTCTTCGGCTCCTTTCCTCTCTATCTCGACACGCCGGATATACTGTCGGGAGCGTTGACATTTCCTGGTGGTTTTCAATATCCCGCCTACCGGTTGGCGATTATAGTTATCGGGTTCGTCGTGGCCGCCGGACTGTTCTGGTTGATTGGCTCGACCCGTTTGGGAATTCGCATTCGAGCCGGGGAAAGTGATCGGGAAATGATCACCGCTCTGGGTGTCGATATCGGCAGACTCTATACCGTTGTTTTTGCGCTTGGGGCGGCGCTGGCCGGATTTGCCGGGGCGCTTGTCGGGGCCATTCAATCGGTGCAGATCGGCATGGGAGAACCGGTATTGATCCTGGCATTTGTGGTCATTGTTATTGGTGGCATCGGATCGATCCCCGGCGCATTGGTCGCGTCAATTCTCGTTGGACTGACCGACACGCTGGGGCGCACTCTGCTGCCGATTGTGTTTGGCACATTCATGGACAATTCCGCAGCGACATCCACCGGTTCAGCGCTGGCGTCGATGCTGATCTACATATTGATGGCGGCAATTTTGGTGTTTCGGCCAACCGGCTTGTTCGGAGCACGGGGATGAGGCGCGAGACCTGGATCAGCTTTGGCTTTATGGCCGCAGGCCTGTTTTTGGTGGTGGCGGCGTGGTTCGGGGATGAACCGTTCACCATCACTCTTGCAACGAAGGTTGTCATATTGTCGCTGGCGGGTGTCGGACTAAATCTGGCTCTGGGTCATGGCGGCCTCGTCTCGCTGGGCCATGCCGCATTTTTCGGTCTGGGAGGCTATGCGATGGGAATTCTGGCCAGCCATGCCCAAAGCTTTGAGCCCTTGATGATTGGCGCCTGGGCGCTTGAGGGCACCAAGTCGATGCCGTTGATATGGCTGGTCGCGATGTTGGTGGCCGCCCTGTTTGCCCTGCCGATCGGGGTATTGAGCCTGCGCACCAGTGGGGTCTATTTCATCATGATCACGCTGGCCTTTGCCCAGATGATTTATTACTTCGCCATATCCTGGCCGGCCTATGGTGGCGAAGACGGGATGTCGATCTATGTGCGCAATTCGTTTCCCGGTCTTAATACGCTTGATCCGATCCAGTTTTTCATTTTGTGCGCGCTGATACTGGCCATATGTCTGGTTTTGGTTGACCGTCTCGTCAAATCGCGCTTCGGCATGGCGCTGGAGGCCGCCAGGCAAAATCCTCAACGGGTCACCAGTCTCGGCATCGATACATTCAAGCTGCAATTGACGGCGTTTGTAATTTCCGCCGCGATTACCGGGCTGGCGGGGGCTCTGTATGCAGACCTCAACCGCTTCGTCAGTCCGTCAATGCTTTCCTGGCAGGTGTCCGGTGAGATTATGATTTTCGTCATTCTAGGCGGCGTGGCGCGATTTGCTGGACCTTTGGCAGGCGCCACCGTTTTCATTGCGTTAGAACATTTTCTCGGCGGGTTGACCGAGTTCTGGCAGATCTGGCTTGGCCTGTTGCTGCTGGTCGTAATCCTGTTTGCCCGTGGCGGCATCATCGGCGTGTTGGCGGGGGAGCGGCGGCATGGGTGAAGTCGTACTTTCGCTGGACAGGTTGAGTAAGCGCTTTGGTGCTTTACTTGCCAACGAGGATGTCAGTCTTGATCTGTGTGAGGGAGAGATCCATGCATTGATTGGCCCCAATGGTGCGGGCAAATCCACGTTGGTTAAACAGGTTGCTGGAGAAATTCGCCCCGACGGCGGATCGATAATATTTGATGGACAGCTGATTAATGGCCTCAATACAGCAGCACGAGCACGGGCGGGTCTCGGCCGCACGTTTCAGGTTTCATCGCTGATTTCGGAATTTTCGGTTTTGCAAAATGTCATGCTTGCTGTGCAGGGGCAGCAGGGCAATACTTTCCAGTTTTTCAGGCGGTTTTCCAGCGACGCAGAACTTGGCAAACTTGCTGGCCAAACCATCGAGGAACTTGATCTGCAAGACCGCGCCGATGTTCCGGTATCGCAATTGTCTCACGGCGAACGGCGTCAACTGGAAATGGCCTGTGCACTTGCGCTCAAGCCGCGCGCATTGTTGCTGGATGAACCCCTGGCGGGGATTGGTCCGGCTGGAAGCCAACACATGACCCAGCTTTTGAAGAAATTGAAACAACAAGTGCCGATACTGTTGATCGAACATGATATGGCCGCCGTTTTCGAACTCGCTGATCGTATCTCGGTGATGGTCTATGGGCGCATCATCACCACCGGCACAGCTCATGAGATCAGGAACAATAAACAGGTTCAGGAAGCCTATCTGGGGCAGGAGGCATCATGAGTGCTCTGTTGCAGGTTAGCGATCTGGCCGCCTTCTATGGTCCATCTCAGGCATTGTTCAATGTGAACTTGAGTGTCACTGAAGGGCATCTGGTTGCATTGATGGGTCGTAATGGCATGGGCAAGTCCACAACCATTGGTGCGATCTGCCGGATGGTGGCTGCGCGACACGGGCGGATTGAATTTGCTGGCCAGAACCTGCTGGCGCTCAAACCTCATCAGGCCATCAGAACCGGTTTGGGGCTTGTGCCAGAGGGCCGCCGATGCTTCCCCAATCTGACGGTATTTGAAAATTGCATCGCCGCTGCGCAACCCGGCGACTGGCATTTTGACAGCGTTTCCAAACTTTTCCCACGCTTGCACGAACGTCGCAATCAAATGGCCAATACCCTGTCAGGTGGAGAGCAACAGATGCTCGCCATTGCCCGGCTCTGATGACCAATCCGCGCCTGCTGATCCTGGATGAGGCAACAGAAGGTCTGGCTCCTGTTGTCCGGCAGGAAATTTGGGCCGCATTGCATAAGCTCAAGCAAACCGGCCTTTCCATACTTCTCGTCGACAAAACGCTCAGCGAACTACTCGACATCGCCGATCATTGCGTGATTTTGGAAAAAGGCGAAACCGTCTGGACGGGTATACCAGAAAACCTGTCAGCAGATATAAGCGATCGCTTTCTCGGTGCCTGATTAACTTGTTGGTGGTCTTCCGGTGGTCTTGCCGATGAGCAGGTCGGTTTTCCACAATTCGCAGGCCGGTGGGGCGCCTGGATTGGATATCTGATCCATCAACATTTCTCCAACCCGTCGACCGGCATCCTGAATCGACGAGGAAACGCTTGTCATGTAGGGCGCGGAATTGCCGCTGCCATTGGCCTGCAGAAATGACAATTTGTCATCGAAGGTTGCCAATGAAATATCCTGTCCCGGCAACAGCCCGCGAACATTGGCGGCCCGCATGCCACCCATGGCCGACAATACGCTGGAATAGATGAAGGCAGTTGGCGGATCCGACATGTCGAGTTTGGCGATTGTCATTTCGTAACCGTAGGGCTCGTTCATGTCCTGGCTAGAGATCAAGTCCGGATCGATTCCGATGCCGTGATCGCTCAGCGCTGCTTCGTAGCCAAGTCGACGACGATGCGCGAAGTTCATGATTTCCAATCCATTGATCAGCGCAATTCGCCGATGGCCCTGATCGATAAGGTAATTGGTCAGCTTCTCAATGGCAGAGCGATTGTCAACGTCAAGCCAGGAATAGGAATGTTCTTCACCACCGGCCCGACCGTGCACCACGAAGGGCATGCCAATGGACTGCAATAATTGAATCCGGGTTTCGTCGACCCTTGGTCCGTGAACCACGACACCGTCGACCCGATTGCGGCTGACAAAGTCGCGATAAATGTCTGCTTCCTGATCTTCCTGGGCTGCCCTGATAAGCAGATCATAACCAGCCTTGGCATAGGCATCGCTGGCTCCGGCGAGAAAGTCTGAGAAATGCGGGTTGATCATGCGATGCTCGGAAACCGGCACGACATGACCGATAATACCGGCCTTGCCGGTGGCCAGACTACTGGCGCTTGGGCTGGGGTGGTAGTTGAATTTGTCTGCGGCGTCGCGCACTTTTTGGCGAGTTTTTTCACTGACTTCTGGAAATCCATTGAGGGCGCGGCTGACCGTAGTTTGGGATAGTCCAAGGTGTTCGGACAGTCGCTTTAAGTTGACAGTTTTTTCTCGCACGGCCGTTACACTACCATTCAAACCGCTTTGAATATTGCCGATAAATAGTACGTTTATCAAGCCCCCTTGTGAACAATGGTGTCACCGCGGGCTCCAAAACCATTAAGAAGCTTGACACTATGAGGGCGCCATGTGTAAGTGAATTATCCAAAGCGCTTTGGATTTGAATTTGACTTTCAAACCAGATTCCGCTGTGGTGAGCAGGAGGCAGAGGATGCGTCTCTGTCCAATCGTAATGAATGCAAGGGTTTGCTGCGCAATAGCGGGCACCTGCTTGGAGGACTTCATGAAGAAAATTATCGCTGCCAGCCTCTTGTCGCTGGCCCTATCCTGTGGCGCCGCGTTTGCCGACGGCCATGCCAAATTGAAATTCCAGCCTGGCGAAGACAGCCGGTTTAGCTGGGACAGCTACAATGCCTGGGCCAAAAGCGCCCCTGACTTGAAAGGCCAGACTGTGACCGTGGGCGGACCCTGGTTGCAACCGGAAGACGGCGTGTTTCGCTCGGTAATCGCCTATTTCGCGGCCGCCACCGGTGCGGAAGTTATCTATACCGGGTCAGACTCATTTGAGCAGCAGATAGTCATCGATGCAGAAGCTGGTTCGGCACCCAATGTGGCCGTGTTCCCGCAACCGGGCCTCGCTGCCGATATGGCCTCACGTGGCCTGCTTCATCCGCTGGCGGATGGCATGGGCGACTGGATCAAGTCCAATTATGGTGCTGGTGAATCCTGGGTCGATCTTGGCACTTTCAAAGACAAGGCAGGCGAAGATCAGCTTTACGGCTTTTTCTACAACGTGAATGTAAAAAGTCTCGTTTGGTATGTGCCGGAAAACTTCGAAGATGCCGGTTACGATGTTCCAGAAACGATGGAAGACCTGCGTGCTCTGACGGAGAAGATTGCAGCTGATGGCGAAAAGCCATGGTGCATCGGTCTTGGTTCAGGTGCCGCGACAGGCTGGCCTGCAACAGACTGGGTTGAAGACATTATGCTGCGCACCCAGACAGCAGAAGTCTATGACCAGTGGACCAAAAACGAGATCCCATTCAACGACGCCCGGGTTGTGGCGGCAATTGAGGAATTTGGCTGGTTTGCACGCAACGATGCCAACGTGGCCGGTGGTGCAGGCGCTGTGGCAACAACCGATTTCCGCGATTCACCCAAGGGTATGTTTGCCTCGCCACCGCAATGCTACATGCATCGTCAGGCGTCCTTCGTGCCGGCCTTTTTCCCCGAAGGTACAGAATTCGGCGACGATGTGGATTTCTTCTACTTCCCGTCCTACGCCGGCAAGGATCTCGGCAACCCGGTTCTTGGTGGTGGCACCTTGATGTCGATCACCAAACCATCTGACGCAACAAGCGCCTTGATGGAGTTCTTTAAACTGCCATTGGCGCATGAAGTTATGATGGCACAAATCGGATTCCTGACACCGCATAAAAGCGTCAATGCCGACGCCTATATGAACGATGCGTTGAAAGGGCAGGGCGAGATTCTGGTCAATGCCACGACATTCCGCTTTGACGGCTCGGACCTGATGCCGGGTGGTGTCGGCGCAGGCACGTTCTGGACCGGCATGGTGGACTTCACTGGCGGAAAAGACGCCAAGGCGGTCGCCGATGAAATCCAGGCCAGTTGGGAAGCGTTGAAATAAACGCACCGTTTGGACTGTAGCGAAATTGTGCCCGGGCCTGATTGCCCGGTCACATAATCCAGATCTTGCATCCGTCGGGAGGACGTTATGAACCCAGCTCTTCAAGGCCTAATCACGATCCTGGTCGGGGTTGGCGGCTGCATTGGATATTTTTATTTTTCAAACCAGATTCTCGACAAGGTGATCTTCCCGGCAAAGGGTGAAAATATCGGGAGGAACATCAATCGCGCCAATCAGGTGCGGCCATGGTTGTTTCTTTTTCCGGCAATTTTCGCGCTCGGTCTGTATCTTGGCTATCCGGTCTTTGAAACTTTACGTCTGTCGCTGACGGATCGCGCTCAGGATGGTGCTTTTGTTGGCTTGTCGAATTATCAGCAGATGATGAGTGAGCCAAAATTCTGGGAAGCCATTCGCAACAACATGCTTTGGCTGATCGTGGTTCCGGCGGCGTCGACAGCATTTGGTTTGCTGACCGCACAGCTTACCGATCGGTTGTTTTGGGGAAATATCGCCAAATCCCTGATTTTTATGCCGATGGCAATTTCCTTTGTCGGCGCCTCGGTCATCTTCAAGCTGATCTATGATGCGCGGCCAGCTGAATCGGCTCAAATCGGCGTGCTCAATGCTGTCTGGATGGGTTTTGACGGCGGCTCTGCATCGGTTTTTGTGCTGCAACTTCTGCCTACCGTCATTCTCCTGGGATTTATTGCTCTGGTGGCCTATGCGGCTTACTCGATCACACGACCGCTATTTTCCGGACGCGGTGGTGTTGCAGTGTTTGCAACCATCCTGCGAGGGATTGCCGTAATTGGTGCTGTGTGGTTGATCTGGCGGGCGCTTAACTCGTTGCCTGCCATCTGGACGACCGAGATTAAATATGGCGAGCCGCAGCAATGGCTGACTCTGCCATTCTGGAACAATTTCTTTTTGATGGTGGTTCTGATCTGGATCCAGACCGGATTTGCCATGGTAATCCTGTCGGCTGCCCTGCGCGGTATTCCAGAAGAAACCGTCGAAGCCGCCGTCATTGATGGCGCCAATCCGTTTCAGATATTCTTCAAGATCAAAGTGCCTCAGATCATGGGGACAATTCTGGTTGTTTGGACGACGATTACGATCACCGTGTTGAAAGTCTTCGACATCGTGTTCGCAATGACCAACGGGCAATGGGAGACCCAGGTTCTGGCCAATTACATGTACGACAAATTGTTCAGAGCCGGTGACTGGGGCGTCGGTTCGGCGTCCGCCATGGTCATCATGTTGCTGGTCACGCCAATTCTGGTCTGGAACATTCACAATGCCCGCAAGGAGATGCGCTCATGACCGGTTCCTCTGGCACAAAGGCGGCCCTGACATGGGCAGTAAATGTCTCGGTGATTTTACTGGTGCTGTTATGGCTTTTTCCAACGGTTGGGCTGTTCGTTTCATCGTTTCGCACCGCTGACCAGATCACGGCGTCTGGCTGGTGGGCATCGCTGACATCATCTCAGCAAATCGTTCAACTGCGAGCCGGTGGGCGCGATGCAGCGACCGAAAAAGACGGTATTTTCATCGTTGAAGGCAATCTTCTAACAGACGGCGCCGACGCGCCGGGACCCGTCGAAATAACTGCTTTTGGCGTTTCCTCACGAGCGGTTGATGCATACAAAATTGGCGATACGGCGGAGTTTGGCAAAGGAAAAACCTTCACGCTTAAGGCCGACGGTACGTATCGATATACAAGTGCAGATCGTCCAAGACGGCGCGGGCAGAGGGTATTTGTGACCGCCGTTTTACCACCTGAATTTACCTCTGAAAACTATGGCACCATTTTGTTCAGCGGCTCCGGGCAAGACAATATGGCAAAGGCGTTTTTCAACACGCTCACCGTAACCATACCAGCCACCATCATTCCCATACTAATTGCCGCTTTTGCCGCCTATGCCCTTGCCTGGATGGAGTTTCCAGGTCGGGCGCTGCTGATCGCGGCGGTGGTCGGGCTTCTGGTCGTTCCGTTGCAATTGGCTCTGATCCCACTGTTGCAGCTGCACAATAATATCGGAGTTGGCAAAGGCTATCTGGGGGTGTGGCTCGCTCATACGGGATTTGGGCTTCCGCTCGCCATCTATCTGCTGCGCAATTATATGGTCGGGCTTCCGCGCGATATTATCGAAAACGCCCGGGTTGATGGTGCAACCGATTTTCAGATTTTCACCAAAATCATCCTGCCGCTTTCGTTCCCGGCGCTTGCCTCTTTTGCAATTTTTCAGTTCCTGTGGACATGGAACGACCTGCTTGTCGCGAAAGTCTTCCTGATTGATTCAACAGGCCAGACCACCGTCATGACAAACCAGATTGTTGAATTGCTTGGTACCCGTGGCGGCAATTGGGAAATTCTGGCAACCGCTGCCTTTATATCGATTGCAGTTCCGTTGGCGGTATTTTTCATCCTGCAACGTTATCTTGTTCGAGGCCTGTTGGCCGGTTCCGTCAAAGGCGGATAACTCACATGAACGTACTTCACGATTTCAGTCACAATACAGCCCCGGGTGTCCTGACCTCCCATGACACTGACCCGGACTGGTGGCGCGGGGCGGTGATCTATCAGATCTACCCCCGCTCCTTCCAGGACAGCAACGGCGATGGTGTGGGTGATTTGCGTGGCATCACTCAACGGTTGCCGCACATTGCTGGTCTGGGTGTGGATGCAATCTGGATTTCACCTTTCTTCAAGTCGCCAATGCTCGATTTTGGATATGATGTTTGCGATTATATCGATGTCGATCCGATGTTTGGCACGATGGCAGATTTCGACTCGATGATCGCCGAAGCGCATCGACTTGGCCTCAAAGTGATGATCGATCAGGTGATTTCTCATTCATCCGATCAGCATCCGTGGTTTGTTGAATCTCGCGCCAATCGGGATAATGAAAAATCTGACTGGTATGTCTGGGCCGACGCCAAGCCTGACGGGTCACCACCCAATAATTGGCTGTCCATATTTGGCGGATCGGCATGGCAATGGGACACCAGTCGCTGCCAATATTATCTGCACAATTTTCTGGCAAGCCAACCCGACCTGAATTTCCACAATCCCGACGTTCAGGATGCACTGTTGCAGACCGTCGAATTCTGGCTAGAGCGTGGCGTCGATGGATTTCGCCTCGATACGATCAATTTCTACTTTCATTCGCAGAGTTTGAAAGACAATCCGCCGCTGCAACCGGAAAAGCGAAATGATTCAATTGCACCTGCGGTCAATCCCTACAATTTCCAGAGTCATCTATACGACAAGAACCAGGATGAAAATCTTGGTTTTCTAAAGCGGTTCAGAGCTTTGCTGGATGCCTATCCCGCCGCAACCGCAGTTGGTGAAGTTGGTGACGCAGAACATGGCTTGGAGATCGTCGCTCAATATACGTCCGGTGATGAGCTGGTCCATATGTGTTACGCCTTTGATTTTCTGTCTCCTGAACCGATCACACCTGCCAAAGTCAGGCAGGTCGTTGGCGATTTTGAAGAAGTTGCCCCGGATGGTTGGTCCTGCTGGGCATTTTCCAACCACGACGTGGTGCGTCACGCGTCACGCTGGGCTGATCAGATACTGGACCGTGATGGTTTTTTGAAAATGACCGCGACCCTGATCCTGTCTCTGCGCGGTTCGGTCTGCCTCTATCAGGGTGAGGAGCTTGGCATGACCGAAGCCCTTTTGGCCTTTGAAGACCTGCAGGATCCATACGGAATTCAGTTTTGGCCAACATTTGTCGGTCGTGACGGGTGTCGTACACCGATGACCTGGTCACACAATGCTGAAAGCGGAGGCTTCACCACCGGAAAACCCTGGCTGCCTTTGCCACCAGAACACAATCATCTGTCCTCCAATCTTCAGGAGGGAGACCCTGATTCATTGCTCAACCACTATCGCGCTGCACTCAAATTTCGTGCCAGCGAGCCGGTTTTCATGAAGGGTGACATTCGGTTTCTTGACACCAGTGACAGCGTGCTGACGCTGCAGCGCAGTCACAATGGCACGACCATATTCGCCGCAATTAATATGAGCGATACGTCGCAAACTGTCGCTGCGCCACCACCTGATTTTGCCGAACTGAATTCGCCGGGCATTGGTGGATCGGTCTCCGGAAATCAACTCACACTGGATGCTTACGGGTCGTATTTCGCCCGCCAACAGCAAAACGCCAAAGCAGGAGAAACCGCATGAGTGGTCTCAATCTCACGGGAATCAAGAAATCCTACGGATCAACTGAAGTGATGCATGGCATCGATTTGGATATCCGTGAAGGCGAATTCGTCGTCTTCGTCGGTCCTTCCGGTTGCGGCAAGTCGACGCTCTTGCGGATGATTGCAGGTTTGGAATCGATCACCGATGGTGAGCTGCAGATCGACGGGAACCGGGTCAACGAAATCCCGCCTTCCCAGCGCGGAATTGCGATGGTGTTTCAGTCCTATGCGCTGTATCCGCACATGACGGTCTACGACAACATGGCCTTTGGCATGCGCATTGCCAAAGCGTCCAAAGAAGAAATCGAAGAGCGTGTCCAGAACGCTGCCGATATTCTTCAGCTTGGGCCATATCTTGATCGGCTGCCCAAAGCGCTGTCAGGAGGTCAACGCCAGCGTGTTGCCATCGGACGTGCTATTTGCCGTGATCCTCAGGTATTCCTGTTTGATGAACCGTTGTCCAATCTGGACGCGGCTCTGCGTGTGGCCACGCGTATTGAAATCGCCAAGTTGAAGGAAAGCATGCCGTCGACCACGATGATTTACGTTACTCACGATCAGGTTGAAGCGATGACGTTGGCAGACCGGATTGTTGTTCTGTCGGCAGGTTATCTGGAGCAGGTCGGTGCGCCGATCGAACTCTATGAGCGTCCCGCAAACCTGTTTGTTGCCAGGTTCATAGGTTCACCGGCGATGAATATTGTTTCTGCAACCGTAGAGGCGACGGGCGATAAATCTGAAATCAAGCTGGCCGGTGGCGGCTCGGCTTCTGTACCGATAAAATCTCCAGCCGCACTGAAAGGTCAAAAAGCCCACCTTGGTTTCCGGCCCGAAGATATGTCGGTGGCGTCAGGTAATCAGGCGCTGGTCGAGGGCGAAATAACCCTGGTCGAGGCGCTTGGTGAGGTGACCAACCTATATGTCAACGTTGATGGGGATGAAGAGCCCATCGTTGCCAAGGTGCCGGGCACCTACGATGTGAAGCGTGGCGATCGCATCGGTCTGACGGCGGATGTGGAAAAAATGCATCTGTTCAATGAAGAAGGACAATCATTCCTGTATTTGTGAACGGTATTAGCCAGCAACCATAAATCGTTGCCCCGGCGCAGGCGGATCAATGGGTGCGCCGGCAAAACACTGGGCGATGGCCATCCATTGGGCGGCGATATCGCCTGATGCAACTAGCGATGTATCTGCAACGTTGCGGGTTTGCGTGACGACCTGACCGAACTCAACCGCCTTGCCACTGATCTGATTATCCTCTTGAGGTTCGTTCCACGTCCAAACTGCCCCTGAAGGTGCGGTAAGCACAACATGTGGCACCGGTTCGGGTACTGGCAGTTGACGATTTATGAACGTCCAGCCAAACGTCTGAACGCCAAGATGGGCAATATTCTTAATCCGGTCGGTGTCCGGTCGGACCATTCCCAGACAATCAAAGACTTCCTGGCCATGTGCCCAGGTTTCCATCTGCCGGGCGGTGATTGAGGAACGCGCGCTCATATCGGGTCCGGCCCATTTTATCCGTTGTCGCGGATCGGTTAGAGCATAGAGATCGGCGGTGGCCTGGCACCCTTCGCGCCACGCATCGAAAAGTGGACGACCCTCAAGTCCGTTCAGCCAGACATATTGCGCCTCCCGCATTGATCTGCCTTGTTTTAGATCAGCCGCGACGGGTGCGAAGAAGTCGGCGAATTTTTGGTCGTTCTCCAATGTCAATCGAGCTGCGACGTTGAACATGTGCAGGTGGCCGATGATGTCGTTGATTGTCCACGAATTGAACAAAGTGGTGCGCTGAAAGATATCTTCGGTTTGTTCTGCAATGACCTCAGCAAGACAGTCGCATTCTGCGCGGAAATCTTCAGCTTGTTGCATAAGGCATTCTCCCAAAAGTCACTTTGAAAGATATCCCAAAGCGCTCTTGATTCAAGCCAAATCAGTTCTGAACGATTTCTTCAGCAATATATCCGGCGCTGATTTCTGCAATGCGCACGGGGCTGATGACCGGAGCGAAAAGAGTTTTGAACGAGCCGTCTGGTCCAAGCAGGTAAATAAAGGATCCATGGGAATAAACGGCACCCTCATCGACATGTTCAAACAGGAACTTTTTTTCCAGATTAAACGCCTTATAGGCTTCATCCAGGTTCTCTTCAGAGCCAGTCAGGCCGACAAGGTTGGGATGGATATCGGCCACTGATTTGTTCAGCGTTTCCACCGTATCGCGCTTTGGATCGACGGTTATCAATATCGGCGTTACAGCGGCGTTCATCCCTTCAAGTAAATCCACCGCTTCGGCCAAATTGGGTAACGCCAGTGAGCAGATTGCCTTGCAGTTTGAATAGCCAAAGAACAGCAGCTGAAACTTTCCGTCTGGACTAACGGAGTTGCGTCTGTTGCCGTTGTGGTCCACCAGATCAAAATCTCCACCCTTGATCTTCGGAAATCCTGGCGTGTTGGAGCTGTCTATTGCGAACTTGCTGCTGTCTGGTCGCGAGTCTGCCGACACTTCAGGCTTGGCGTTTAACACAGCAGCCAGCGCGCCAACGCCGAGGCCAGCGATCAACACCGCTGCAATGCCAGCTTGCTTGGTCCACATCAGGCCCGCCCGCTTCACTCGTTTTCTTCCAGATATTTGGCATCAAATTCGAGGCCAAGGCCAAAATGACCCGTCTTGGCGAGTTGTTTTTTGACCCGCGGGTCACGCCGGAACCAGGCACCTTTGCCTTTTGCCTCGGGGTTTTTGGCGCGCCACTGTTTGGTCCAGCGAGTGGTCTTGTTCCACTTGTCTTCACCGGATATCCGGATCAGCTGAACCATATAGAATTTTGTGGTGACCACTTCGTCTTCACCAATCATCAGTCCGTCAACATCGACCATCTTGTTGCAATAGGGCAGCAGGTCTTCGGTGGCGCCGTTGAACGATGCCTGACGGTTTTTCAGCACAGCGATCAGCTGATTATCTGCAGAGCGGACAATGCCCATGTGACGCTTGCCGTCACCGCAATTTGCCGCGCAATTGCCGGTCAACTCACACAATATGTCGACTACTTTGCCCGAAAACAGGGCTTTTTCTTCACCATACAGGTTCCATTCTTTGGCCTTGCTGCCCTTTGAAAAATCGGCAGCATGGGCGTTGGCAGTAAATAAAAACGCTGAAGCCAGGAGAGCTCTAAAAATCATGATCCACCTCACTTCTTTTTCTTCGGAGCCGAAAATGGCGGTACCGAATCATAGTCCTCGTGGCTGAGATAGGTGATGCCATCATTGGCAACCACATCTTCAACCACGATATAATTCACTCCGTCACGCAGATAGTGCATGCCGCGGGCGGTAATGATGTCGCTTTGAATTTCCATGATCGTGTCGCTCTGTTCCAAAGGGTCTTCACCCTTGAATTTCAAGACCATGTAGACTTCGCCCTCTTCGGTGCGCACGCCCACGGGAATTCCACCGGCAGCACACCACAGTGCGCAAGTGTGATGCGCTGTTCCGCGTGTTGCGTCAGAGTCTCCCATGACACCGGAAAAATAACACCAGGTGTCGATGATCTCGCCCTTTATTTCCACGACCTTGCCTGCCGTGGACGCAGATGCCGGTGTAAGGCCGGACCCGATCAGGGTTCCGGTCGCGAGAAGAGTAATTTGAAATAGCTTTGTCAGCATGAAGAGCCTGCCCGAGTCAGATGAGACCAATGGGGGCAGGCTATCTACATCCGGCAGGTTGGCCAAGTAACACTGCAGCCAACTTTTTGTGTTCGATTGTGTAGTCGGGTTGGATCATGTCTAACCTTTGCCAAACATGATCCAGTCTCGAATAGGTCTCTTATATTCCGCTCATCAGCAGGTATTTCATCTCGGTGAATTCCTCAACACCGTGACGCGAGCCTTCCCGGCCAATGCCTGATTCCTTGACACCACCAAATGGCGCAACCTCTGTCGACAGAATTCCGGTATTGATTGCCACCATGCCGTAGTCGAGGGCTTCGGCAACCCGCCAGATACGCCCGATATCCCGGGCGTAGAAATAGGATGCCAGCCCGAACTCCGTAGCGTTGGCAAGCTCGACAACCTCCGCGTCTTCATTGAAGCGGTAAAGCGGGGCCACCGGTCCAAATGTCTCCTCACGGGTTATTTTCATGTCGACGGTCACGTCAGTCAGAACCGTCGGTTCATAAAAGCGCGGACCAGCCTCGTGCCGGTTGCCGCCAGTGGTGATCTTGGCACCTTTTGATACAGCATCCGCAATGTGATCTTCGACCTTGGCAACGGCTGCATCATTAATCAGCGGGCCTTGTGTGACGCCAGGCTGATCGCCGTGGCCAACAACAATTTTTTGCACTTCCTTTGATAGTTTGTCGGCAAATTCGTCGTAAACGGCATCCTGAACATAAATGCGATTGGCACAGACGCAGGTCTGGCCGGCATTGCGGTATTTGGACAAAATAGCGCCTTGAACAGCCGCATCGATGTCGGCATCGTCAAATACGATAAATGGGGCATTGCCACCGAGTTCAAGACCCATCTGTTTAACAGTATCGGCACACTGTTTGATCAGGATCTTGCCGACCGCGGTTGAACCGGTAAATGTCATGGCCCGCACGTCGGGGCTGGCACACATTGCGCCACCAATTGCCACCGCATCGCCGGATATCACATTCAGAACGCCGTCAGGCAGGCCCGCTTCCTGTGCCAGCGCAGCCACTGCAAAGGCCGTTAGCGGGGTATCTGGAGCCGGTTTGACCACCGCGGTGCATCCTGCAGCAAATGCCGGAGCCACTTTTCTGGTGATCATCGCGGCCGGGAAATTCCACGGTGTAATCGCGGCGACAACACCGATGGGTTGACGTATTACCACGATGCGGCCGTCCGGGAACGGGCTTGGAATGGTTTCGCCATAAATGCGTTTGGCTTCTTCTGCATAATACTCAATGAATGAGGCACCATACAGGATCTCCCCCTTGGCTTCGGCCAGCGGCTTTCCCTGTTCGCGGGTTAGAAGCGCCGCAAGTTCATCGGCATTTTCAACCATAAGTTCGTACCAACGGCGCAGAATGGCGGAGCGTTCCTTGGCCAGTGTTTTCGACCAAGTCCCGAATGCCTTTGTGGCAGCAGCAATCGCCTGATCAGCCTCATCGGCACCAAAATTCGGCACTTTTGCAATTTCTTCATCGGTGGCCGGGTTGGTGATCACCGTGTCGCCAGATCCCAGCCATTTTCCGCCAATAAGGCATTGTTGTTTATAAAAATCAGTCATTATTGCTCTTTCTATTTTCCGCCCGTCGCCGGACGTCCTCAGCTGTCATTCAACCAGTCTGCAATCACGTTAACCTGCTCGTCATTTCGCAAGGTTGGTGTGTGGCCGGTGTCGTCAAATTCAATCAAAGTCGTTTCAGGTCCGCAGGCCAACATGCGTTCAGCGGTTTGCTCCGACAGGAAACTTGATTCCTTACCCCGCAGCACCAGAACGGGGCAGGTTATGCGCTCCCAGGTGTCCCACATATCAACATTGAAATAGGAAATCGAATCCCGAAACGCTTCGCCTACTCGATTGTCCACCTTCAGCCGATATACCCCCTGTTTGGTGCGGCGGCTGGAATAATGCGCCATATGCTGCCAGTCCTCATCGGTCATCGGGGCAAATTCTTTATAAATATTGCGCAGATGGTCGGCGACCGCATCGATGCTGGCAAAGTCGTCCGAGCGTCCGATATACTCGGCAATCGACATCTGAGCTTCGCGCGAGACTTCTGGGCCGATGTCGTTGACAACCAGTCGTTTGATAGGTGACTGGGCCACAGAGGCGAGAACCATGCCAATGATCCCGCCCATCGACGTGCCGATCCAGTTGAGTTCGGTCACTCCCAACCGGGAGATCAAGGCGTTCATGTCAGAATTGTATTGCAGATAGTTGTAGCCGTCTTCGGGGATATGGTCGCTGTCGCCGCGACCGACGACATCGGGGCAGACGATACGATATTGGGTACAGAGCCTTTCAGCCAGATGATCGAAGTCCCGCGCGTTGCGGGTCAGTCCGTGAACGCAAAACAGTGTTTCAAGATGCTTGAACTGGGTTGCGTCACCCCATTCCAGATAGTTGATCCGGTGAAAGCCGTGAAAACCCAGCCCAAGATGATAGTGTTTTGAATAGGCCTTGGCCGGTTGTGTTCTTCTGTGCGGCATAAATATTCCGGGAATGATTATTTGAGCGATTTCAATCGGGCCTGTAAGGCGTCGATCTGTTTTTGGATAAGTTCCAACTCGGATTCCCGAGAGCTTGGTGCGGGTTCCGGCTGCGCGGTGTTGTCAGATTCAGAGCTGTCAGCCTCGGCGGGCTGGTGTCCCATGCCGAACATTGACCAGGACTGGCGGAACATATCCATGTTCTGCTGTGCCAGTTTCTGGCTGTATTCCATCATCGTGCGGGTATTACGGTCGACAACATTTTCAAACGCCTGACCCATTTGTTCTCGTTCGGCGGCGAGCAGATTTATGGACTCTGTCAAATAATCGGGCACCATTTGTCCGTAGGAATCACCATACATGGCGATCAGCTGTTTTTGAAACTCAAGCGGAAAATGGAAATTCGATGGCTTGATCTCTTGTTCAAAAATGATCTGGTTGAGAATGGTACGGGTGATGTCTTCACCGGTTTTGGTGTCTTCGATCACGAAGCCGGTTCCAGCCTTCACAAGATCAATAACATCATCAAGAACGATATAAGAAGATGTCGCCGTGTTGTAGAGACGGCGATTGGGGTATTTTTTTATCAGTATAGAGGCGCTGGACGTCGCGTCTTCGCCGGACTGATCTGAGCCTTTTGATTTCTTCAATTTAGCTATTTGCCCCGGTGGATGATCGCGTGGCGACCAGTCCGGCGAAGGCTAGACCTAATTGGAGATCATTGAAAGCTTTTATTGCGCTGCACAAACCACAGAGTTTCAGCTTGTCCGACCAGCCAAAAGAAAGGCCGCTAACCCGGGAGGAGGGCTAGCGGCCAGATTTTGCGCAACTGCAAGTCTCGGGAGGAGGAGAGACTTACAAGCTGACTGCAAATCCTTTGGAATATGCCAGACGACCAGCTTCACCAGTTTCTTTCAAAACCTTGCCGGACAGTTCAACAAGGCCTTTGCCCTGCTCGGACAGGCGCTCAGCTGCAGCAGCTGTGTTGGTGGTGGCCAGTTTGTAGAATTCGGCTACATCGTTGGTTTTGTTGAGAGCTTTGACGCCGTCGAAAGTCGCTGCAACGTTGGAGACGTAGTTTTCGTAGAGTTTCTTGGCAATTGCTTCGTTGCCTTTGAATACTGCTGCGTTGAACTCGATGGCGCTTTCAACTGCTTTTTCAGAATTGGCGATCTGAGTTGTGAAATATTCTTGTGATTTTTCCATGTTAGGGCTCATTTCAATTTTTTCGTTCTGTTTCTTGGTCATAATCTTCGTCTCGCTTCAGTGGCTGTGCAGGTTCAGCCTGGAGGTTTGAATTCTCGTGTCTGGGATCGACACAGCCCAACCTAGAGCATTTTTTGTGCATTGCAACATAAAAATGGTGCGCCGCACAAATAATTCGCGTATTTTGTCCAAATGACAACCAAAAAAGAGACTTAACTATCAGATAAACAACGTAAAATTGACCTGTCCTGCAGAATTCGCATTGCAGCCCTGCGAAGTCTGTTATTGTTCTGTTGCTGCTGCCGTGTAGATAGGGCGCGTGAATTTATTGGACGGTTGCACAGAGGAATAGTTGCAGCGTCATCAAAAGTCGTAATTTGTTTGCCAAAGGGAGGCAGCAAGGTTGCGCAAAAAATCAGCATTAAGGGAAATCAATGTCGAACAAATTGAGGTCTGCCCAGCTCCTCGTTAAATGTCTGGAGCATGAGGGTGTGGAATATATTTTTGGTATTCCGGGTGAAGAAAATATTGCCGTGATGGATGCGCTTTTGGATAGTCCGATCAAGTTCATCATTACGCGTCATGAACAGGCGGCTGCATTTATGGCCGATGTTTATGGTCGATTGACCGGTCGGGCGGGTGTTTGCATGTCAACATTGGGCCCGGGGGCGACCAATCTGGTGACCGGGGTTGCAGACGGTAATATGGACCGTGCACCGTTAGTTGCCATTGCCGGGCAGGGTGCGACCACGCGCATGCACAAGGAAAGCCATCAGGTGCTGGATCTGGTCAACCTGTTTGAACCGATCTCCAAATACAGCATGCAAATTCGCGAGCCGGAAATTGTGCCTGAAATCGTCCGCAAGGCTTTTAAGTTTGCGCAAGCAGAAAAGCCTGGCGCCGCCTTCATCGATTTCCCTGAAAATATTGCCGATATGGAAGTCGAAGACGTTGCTCCATTGAAAGTTCAGTCGCCACTGGCGCCGACCGCTGCTGTCGGTAAATGTCGTCAGGTCGCCGAATTGATCTCGAAAGCCAAAAGCCCGATCATTATCGCCGGTAACGGCATCATTCGTAACGGTGCATGTGAAGAACTGGTTGAACTGGCTGAAACCATCAGCGCCCCGGTGGCGACAACATTCATGGCCAAAGGTGCCATTCCGTCTTCCCATCCACTTAGCCTCGGTACCGTTGGTCTGAAGGCTCATGATCTTGTCGCCTTTGGAATTGATGAAGCCGATCTGGTCATCTGCATCGGCTACGATATGGTCGAATATGATCCTGCCTACTGGAACCCAAACCACGACAAGGTGATCATCCGCATTGACGGTACCGCCGCCGAAGTGGACAGAAACTACATCGTGGAAGCTGGTGTGATTGGTGATCTGAAGGATTCCATGCGTCGCATCGCAGCTCGGTGTGAGCGCGAAGCCAGCCCGGCGATGAAAAACCTTCGCGGCAAAATCGTTGGCATGTTGAATGAACATGCAGATGACACCGAATTTCCGGTCAAACCGCAGAAAATCATTTCCGACCTTCGCGAAGCGATGGATCCTGAAGACATCGTTATTTCAGATGTTGGGGCTCACAAAATGTGGATGGCCCGGATGTTTCAGGCTGAACGTCCCAACACCTGTATCATCTCAAACGGTTTTGCCTCCATGGGCATTGCACTGCCCGGCGCGATTGCCGCCAAGCTGGTTTATCCCGAGCGCAACATTCTGGCCGTCTGCGGCGACAGCGGTTTCATGATGAACAATCAGGAAATTGAAACCGCGGTTCGTCTGGGGCTGAACATCACGATCCTGATTTTCAACGACAACAAATATGGGCTGATCGAATGGCACCAGATGCGCGAATATGGTCGCGCTTCCCACATCGATGTAACCAACCCGGATTTCGTCATGTTCGCCAAAAGTTTTGGCGCTAATGGCTACAAGGTTGAGCGCACCGAAGATCTGCTGGATACGATCCAGACCGCAATGAATGATGGCGGAGTATCGATCATCGATTGCCCGGTTGATTATTCTGAAAACATGAAACTGACCAACAGGTTGAAAAGCCTGAAATCCTTCGACGAAGAATAGGACTTAAAGATGCACGCCTTTCAATTTCAAACAACCAAATCCATTCTTTGTGAAGTCGGAGCCACTGCCAAAATTGGTAACCTTATGGCCGAGATGGAATGCAGCAAAGTAGCCTTTGTCACCGACAAGATGATCCTTGAACTCGGCCTTGCCGATGCGGCTCTTGATGGACTGAAGGCTGCTGGTGTTTCAGTTCACATTATTGATGACGTTGTCGCTGATCCGCCTGAAGCCATGATCCTGAAAGCCGTGGAAGAAGCCAAGGCCGAAGGCGTCGACGGTGTGGTTTCCGTTGGTGGTGGTTCTTCCCTTGATACTGCGAAACTGATCGCCGTTCTTGTGGGTTCCAATCAGCCAATCGAAGAAATGTATGGAGTTGGACTTGTCAAAGGCGGTCGCCTGCCTCTGGTTCTGGCACCAACCACAGCCGGAACTGGATCTGAAGTCACACCAATCTCGATTGTTACCACCGGCACCAATGAGAAAAAGGGTGTTGTATCGCCTCAATTGCTGCCTGACTGGGCCATATTGGACGCCGAACTCACTGTTGGACTGCCCGCCCATGTGACAGCCGCAACCGGTATTGATGCGATGGTGCATGCGATTGAGGCTTTCACCTCAAAGCATAAGAAAAACATCGTATCCGACACGTTGGCCCGTGAGGCTCTGAGCCTGTTGGGTGCCAATATCCACACCGCTTGCACCAATGGTGAAGACCGCGATGCCCGCTCCAACATGTTGCTTGGTTCAATGCTTGCCGGCATGGCGTTTGCCAATGCTCCGGTGGCAGCGGTTCACGCACTGGCCTATCCGCTGGGAGGTCATTTTCACGTTCCGCACGGTCTCTCAAACGCGCTGGTTCTGCCCTATGTTCTGGACTTCAACATGAGCGCCGCGACGGATCAGTATGCCGAAATCGGGCCGATCATTTTCCCCGCATTGGCTGGCAAATCAGCCAGTGCGATCGGCGAAGGCATGGTTGAAGGATTTAAGGCAATGGGGCCGGAACTTGGCATGCAGAGCAAATTGGCCGAAGTTGGGGTCAATCACAACAATCTGCCAATGTTGGCAGAAGATGCGATGAAGCAGGCCCGCTTGCTAGTCAACAATCCACGTGAGATGACGTACGAAGCAGCTCTCGCGATCTATACAGCAGCACTTTAGGAGCACCAGATCATGGCCAACAGCGACAATGCATTTCAACAAATGTTTGACATGTGGCAGCAGGGTCAGGAAGCCTATCTTAAGGCCCAGAAGGAAGCGGCTGATGAGTTCAGCCGCAATTTCTCTGACGCGACTGCTGCAAACGCTTTCAACTTTGGACCCGATGCCACAAAGAGCTGGCAGGGTTTCGTCAATTCCTGGGCACCGGCCTGGAACCCCTCTGCGATGATGGCAAACGGATCTGTCGACAATTTGTTTGCTCAGGGCAAAGATGCGCTGCATGGCATGTTGGACCCGGCCAACTGGATGAACCAGGCGCCGGAGCAATTGAGAAATATTCTCAATTCGGTTGCTCAAGGTCCCCAATTTGCTGATCTGGCGACCCCTCAGATCGACGCGGCTGAGGCCTGGCGTGAATCTCTGGATTATCAAAAAGCGGCCATGGACTTTGCCAAGATCATGCAGGACGCCTGGGGACGTGCATTCAAGCGCTATAGCGAAAGCTATACACTTGAAGATCTGCAATCGGGTGAAGTCAAGGAAGCGCTCGATGCCTGGCTGAAGGCGGCCAACGAGGAATTGCTTGAAACCCAACGGTCCCCGGAGTTCATGGACGCCCAGCGTCGCCTCATGCGGGCCGGTGTTGAAATTAAGGCCAGACAGCGTGAAACCGCTGAATCCTGGTGCGAAAACTGGCAGATGCCAACCCGCACTGAAGTCGATGATGTTGCTAAAATAGTTCACGAATTGCGCCGCGAAGTGCGTAAGCTAAAGCGTGAAGTTGCAGCTCTAAAAGTGGCCAAGGAATCATGATCCCTCGCAAGAGAAACTCTGACGGTAGCTTGATGGATAGCAACGATCTGGCCGGCGAAGCCTGGGCTTCAGCATGGTCGCAGATGGTTGATGCCGGTATGAAGGCCGTGCGGTCCAGCGAAGTGTTGAGTGGTCAGCGGCAGGCGGAAGTAGAAATCGCTGAATCGCCTGTCGATCTGGTTTTCCAGATTGACAAAGTGCGGATGCTCAAATACCGGCCGCTGGCAAAGAAAAAGCCAAATGTTCCGCCTGTATTGATTTGCTATGGACTGTTTGGCCGCCAGACGATGATCGATTTGCAGGAAGACCGCTCGTTGGTGCGCAATCTTCTCGCTGACGGGATTGAAGTCTATGTCGTTGACTGGGGCACACCTACACGTGCCGATCAATATCTGAGCATGGATGATTATATTGATCTTTATCTTGGCAGCTGTGTGGAAGAACTGGTTGCCCTCAATGGTGGAAAACCGGTCACCATATTCGGGATTTGCGAAGGTGGAACTTTCGCGGCGGCACTTGCTGCATCGCGCCCCGAATTGTTTGCGGGACTGGCGTTGGCCATTACCCCAATCGATTTTCGCGGTGAGCCCGATAAATTCTGGCAGGGCGAAGGATTTCTCAACAGCTGGATTCAAAACCTCAGTCAGGATGATGTCGATCTGATCATCGACACCTATGGCATGTTGCCCGGTGCCCTGACTGGTGCGATCTTTTCGTCGCTCACACCGATGGCCAGCCTGACCAAATACAATATTGGTCTTGCCAATATGGATGGCGACGAGGCAGCAATCCTGAATTTTCTGCGCATGGAAAAATGGATTGCCGACCGGCCTGATCATCCCGGAGAAGCCGCCCGCCAATGGCTCAATGAACTTTATCGCGAGAACCAGTTGGTTGAAGGAAAATTCCAGCTCGCCGGAGAAACCGTTGATTTGCATAACATTTCCTGCCCGGTGCTCAATATCTATGCGCTGCAGGATCACATCATTCCGGTGAGTTGTTCGAAGGCTCTGTCAAAGTTTGTTAAACCGGATCTTTATCAGGAGATCGGGTTCCCGGGTGGGCATGTCGGCGTATTTGTCAGCCGCAAGGCGCAGGGCGTTGTCGCAGGTGGGCTGAGTGACTGGATCAAGAGCACTCAAAAACCTGACCGCAAGAAATCTGTGAAGTCGGCTAAAAAGAAATAAATCACTATTTGGGGAATATAGATGGTCGATAAAGTCATCCCTCTTGAAGATGCAATTGCCACGATTGGCGATGGCGACATGGTTTGTGTGTCGGGTTTCGTTGGCATCGGCACGCCGGACGGACTGTTGCGTGGATTGGAAGAACGTTTTCTTGCATCCGCCGCGCCGCGTGATTTGTCATTGATATTTGCCGCTGCCCCCGGCGACGGCAAGGCAAAGGGACTAAACCGTCTGGCCCATAGTGGCCTGGTGAAACGCGCTATTGGCGGCCACTGGTCGTTGGTACCCAAGCTCGGTGCCATGGCGGTGGCAGAAGAAATTGAAGCTTACAATCTGCCACTTGGCTGCATCTCCCAACTCTATCGTGACATCGCTTCAGGCAAGCCGGGCATGTTTTCAAAGGTTGGTCTGCGCACCTTTGTCGATCCACGCCAAAGCGGTGGGGCAATCAATGCGCGCTCGACTGAAAAGCTGGTTGAGGTAAAGGAACTTCAGGGCGAAGAGTGGTTATTCTATCACGCGGTGCCGGTCGATGTGGCGCTCATTCGCGGCACCACAGCAGATCCGACCGGCAACATTACCATGGAGCGAGAAGCATTGACGCTGGACATGTTGCCAATTGCCATGGCGGCAAAGAATTCCGGTGGCCTGGTCATTGCCCAGGTAGAGCGCATCGCTGCCGCCGGGTCACTGTCACCCAAAGATGTGGTGGTGCCGGGTAATCTGGTGGATTGCGTTGTCGTGGCTGAACCTGAAGACCACATGCAGACCTTCCAGACCCAGTATGAACACGCTTTTACCGGGCGCATGGTTGGTGTCGTCGACCAGAATGCGCCGATGAAGCTCGACCCGCGCAAGATCATCGCCAGGCGTGCAGCGCAGGAATTGCCGGTCAACGGCGTCGTCAATCTGGGCATTGGTATGCCCGAAGGCGTCGGTGCGGTTGCTAATGAAGAAGAGATCATCGATCACATCACGCTGACCACCGAGGCCGGAGTTTTGGGAGGCGTGCCGCAGTCGGGTCTCGATTTTGGTGCGGCGATCAATGCAAATTCGATCATCCAGACCAATCAGCAGTTTGATTTTTATGATGGTGGCGGACTTGATCTTGCCTGTTTGGGCATGGCGGAAACCGATGCGAGCGGTAATGTAAATGTCAGCCGATTCAAGGATCGTTTTGCCGGGGCGGGCGGCTTTATCAATATTTCGCAAAATGCCCGCAAGGTGCTGTTTGTTGGAACATTTACGGCCGGTGGCCTTCAGGTTCAACTGGACAACGGCAATATGTCGATTGTTCAGGAAGGCCGCAATCGCAAGTTTATTGTTGGGGTTGAGCAGATTACGTTCAATGGTGCCTATGCTGCAGAACAGGGCAAGGAAATTCTCTACATCACCGAACGCTGCGTCTTCAAAATGACTGACGATGGATTGGAGTTGATTGAAATTGCTCCCGGTATCGATTTGAAAAATGACATTCTGAACCAGATGGAATTCGAGCCGATCATCAACGATGTGAAGCTGATGGATGAACGCCTGTTTCGCGACAAACGTATGGGATTGCGTGGGGACATGTTGAACATGAACATGTCCAGCCGCCTGTACCATGACGCGGGAAACAATATTGTATTTGCGAATTTGAGCGGCATTTCATTGGATACAGAAGATGATCTGGAAGCGTTTCGGGCACCATTTGAAGAATTCATTTCCGGTCTGGGCCAGAAAGTGAACCTGATTTCCAACCATGACGGAATGAGCATCGCGCCGCGTCTGGTGGGCAAATGGGTAGATATGTTGTCGCGGCTGGAGAGCCAGTATTATATGACAGCCTGCCGGTATTCGACCAGTCCATTTCTGCGCCAGAAACTTGGACAGGACCTGAAAAACCGGGCCATTGCGCCACATATTTTCGAAACCCAGAAGGAAGCGGCTGCCTATTTGGCCAGTACCAGCTCGGCGTAAAAAAGCGGCCCGTTCGTGGGAACGGGCCGCCCTTGTTTTGCTAAGTAGATTGTATGATTACAGAGCTTTATCGGTAATCATAGACGTCCAGGCGCCTTGCGGCTCCTTGGTGATGACCGGATCTGGACCGGCTGACAGCAAGGTGGAAACTGTGCGCTTGTAATCACCTTCATCCAACGCGCCGTTTGAACCGGCGGTTAGTTTGGCGATTTCGCCCATCATGCGCTTCTGGTGCTTTTCGGTCTGAGCACCGGACGCATCATTCTCAAACACGATTTCCGCAGCTTCATCCAGATTGGCTTCGGCATACTTCCAGCCTTTCATGGATGCGCGTACAAAGCGGACCATCTTGTCCTGGAACGCTGCATCGCTGAGCTTGTCTTCCAGCACATAGATGCCGTCCTCAAGTGTGGCGACACCCTCATCTTCGTATTTGAAAGTGATCAGGTCATCGGCTGAAAGGCCTGCATCAATGATTTGCCAATATTCGTTGTAGGTCATGGTGGAAACGCAGTCGGCCTGCTTCTGCAGGATCGGGTCAACGTTAAAGCCCTGTTTGAGAACTTTTACACCATCAGCGGAACCATCGGTTTTGATGCCAAGCTTGCTCATCCAGGACAGGAATGGATATTCGTTACCGAAGAACCAAACGCCCAATGTTTTGCCCTTGAAGTCGGCAGGAGAGGTAATGCCTGAATCCTTGCGGCAAGTCAGCATCATGCCCGAAGATTTGAACGGTTGAGCAATATTGTGACCAGGGCCAGACCTTTTTCACGGGTCGCCAGGGCAGAGGGCATCCAGTCGAGCACCACATCGGCTCCACCACCTGCCAGTACTTGCGCAGGCGCAATGTCCGGTCCACCCGGCTTGATTTCGATGTCGATATTTTCGTCAGTATAATAGCCCTTGTCCTTGGCCACGTAATAACCTGCAAACTGGGCTTGTGTGACCCATTTCAACTGCAAGGTAACCTTGTCTGCAGCCCATGCCTGAACGCTGGTGGCGGCAAAGGCGCCTGCAGCGAGTAAGAGTGCTAGTTTTTTCATTGAGTAGTCTCCCTTTATTCTTGCCATAATAGGCAGTTTGATCCTCGCCAAATTTGGCGGGCGTTTAATTTCGTCCTGACCGGACGGATGGATGCCAGAACGTAACGGCTCGTTCGATCAGCGCCACTCCCCCATAAAATGCGGAACCGGCCAACGCGGCAACCGCGATTTCTGCCCACACCATGTCAACATTCATGCGGCCGACTTCTGTAGAAATTCGAAATCCCATGCCAACAATTGGTGTGCCAAAAAACTCGGCAACAATTGCACCGATTAGAGCAAGAGTTGAATTGATTTTCAATGCGTTAAAGATAAATGGTGCGGCGGCCGGAAGCCGCAAACGCAGCATCGTCTGCCACCATGATGCTGCATACGTGTTCATCAGGTCACGTTCCATGCTGCCAGCCGCAGCAAGACCCTGTACGGTATTCACCAGCATCGGAAAAAACGTCATGATGACCACGACCGCGGCCTTCGACTGCCAGTCAAAGCCAAACCACATCACCATGATCGGGGCGACGCCAATGATTGGCAGGGCAGAAACAAAATTGCCCAGGGGCAGCAGGCCACGTTGCAGGAAGGGTGATCGGTCAATCAAAAGGGCGACAATAAATCTGGACCCACATCCCAACACATAACCGGCGATGACGGCCTTTAAGAAAGTCTGCTGAAAATCCTGCCACAATATTGGCAGCGAATTTGTAATACGCTCCCAGATCATGCTGGGTGGGGGTAACAGGACTGTCGGCACTTCAAGGCCCCGAACCACCAATTCCCAGATCACGAACAAAGTCATGCCGAAGATCAGCGGCACCGTCAGGTTGATCACCCGCGCCAAGCTCTGATTATGGCCCGTATCAACCGCTACAAGCCGTTGATTGAGCCACCACATGGCCAACCAAAATGCCAAGGCTGCAATTACCAAAGTCATGTAACTGCCCCCTGTGGTTTTTCCCCCATACGTCTAAGCACGTGGGAATGGGCGAGCCCGACAATCATCACCAATATGGCGGCCAACGCAGCGGCCATGAATAGAGCCGACCAGATCTGAATTGTCTGGCCGTAATATGAACCAGCCAGCAGACGGGCACCGAGACCGGCAACCGCACCAGTCGGCATTTCGCCAACAATGGCGCCGACCAGAGATATCGCCACCGCGATTTTTAGCGATGTAAACAGATAGGGCATTGAAGATGGCCAGCGCAGTTTCCAAAATGTCTGAGACTTGCTGGCGCTATAAGTGTGCATCAAATCGAGTTGAGCCCGGTCCGGCGACCTCAGCCCTTTCACCATGCCAACAACGACGGGAAAGAAGGAGAGATAAGTTGAGATCAGAGCTTTCGGCAACAGACCCGAGATACCAACGGCATTCAGCACGACGATAATCATTGGCGCGATCGCCAGGATGGGGATCGTCTGTGAGGTAATCACCCAGGGCATGACGGACTTGTCCATGGCCAGGTTGTGAACAATGCCCACCGCCAATGCGATGCCAAGTGCGGCGCCAATCAAGAAGCCAAGCAGCGTCGCTGAAAGGGTGATCCAGCTATGATAAACTAGGGATCGCTTGGAGGTGATTTTCTTCAGCACCGTGGTCTTGTATATTTCCTGAAATACCTGATGGGGTGCAGGCAAAACAGGACGCTCCTGCGCCATGGTTCGGCTGACAAGTTCAGAAAATGCCGGTGGTTCAGTTTTGGCGCGCTCAGCCTGATCATATTCGAAGGGTGCATTCATCCAGACCACGCAGGCATACCAAATCGCCACAATCAGCGCGACGATTGTCATTACAGGAATGATCTTGGAACCAGCCGTCATTTGCGCGTTTTGTCCACTTCAACATCAAGTTTCAATGTAATCCGCTCATTTCGAACCTCATCGGTCACGCTGATATTTAACTCCAGCGGCCCGGTGGCGGTTGCATGATCGGTGGTTAGCTCCATGTCAGGAAACAGATACACGTCCGCCTCTTCTGCTGACGGAGAATCTGCCAGACACAGTCTCGGGTCCAGTCTTCCGACAACTTCGTTTTCAATGTCGCGGATCTCCATTTCGCAAGACACCCGAATGTTGGCTTTGTCCCGCGAAGGGTTGGAGAAAAAAATCAACAACGTGGCGCTGCGATCAATGTTGATCTGCTGCACCAGATCGAAATCGGGGACAATTTGGCCGGGTTTCGACCATTTGCTCGCCCAATCGGAATCCCCCACAATCGCCGCTGTCGCGGTGAACCCGTTTTGAGTGCGCGATTGCAATTGCTCTGCCTGTGCGGCTGCAGCGGTGGCGGCTGACAGCGACAGTCCCAGCAGCACGAGCGGAATTTTTACCTTGGCGGCGATTGCGGCGATCGCAGCGATCGCAGCGAACACGTCGATCGCGCCGATTGGGCCGAACGCGACACTCACGGCACTCGCCGCTGTGCCGCCGCCGCTGTTAAAATAGTCCCTGCTCAATTTGAACCTATTCCTCATAACTGTGCCCGGCTCGCAAACCGTCACGCACGCGCGCGGCAATCGCCAGAAACTCGGGGGTTTCACGAATATCCAGAGGCCGCTCTCTTGGAAGGGTGGAGTCAATGACATCGGTGACACGTCCGGGCCGTGGCGACATGACGACGATTTTTGTCGACAAATAAACCGCCTCCGGAATGGAGTGAGTAACAAAACAGATTGTCTTGTTTGTCGTATCCCAAAGCTTCAGCAATTGTTCGTTCAGGTGGTCGCGGACAATCTCGTCCAGCGCGCCAAATGGTTCGTCCATCAAAAGCAAGTCTGCGTCGAAGGCCAGTGCCCGGGCAATTGACGCCCGCTGCTGCATACCCCCAGATAATTGCCAGGGATATTTCTTTTCAAAACTTGTCAGATCAACGAGTTCAAGCACGCGACTGATGCGTTCCTGCTGATCCGCTCTGTCATAGCCCATGATTTCCAGCGGCACGGCAATATTCTTTTCAATCGTGCGCCATGGCAACAGCGAGGCGGCCTGGAACACATAGCCATAGGCGCGTGCCTGACGCGCCTGCTCGGGGGACATTCCGTTGACACTAATCGAGCCACCGGTGGGTTTTTCCAAATCAGCGATTACCCGCAAAAAGGTGGTTTTGCCGCAGCCGGATGGACCGATGAAGGAGACAAAATCTCCCTGATGCACGTCCAGATTTACCTGCGACAGAGCATGAACCGGACCGTCATTGGTTTCAAAGGTAAGCGACAGGTCCTGAGCTGATACGACAGTGTCGGCCATAAATTCAGATTATACTCCACTTGCTGGAATGCCACTGCGCTCGACCGGAGTTGGTGCAGTAAGTTCCTTCCAGCCTTTCAACGCCTTGTTGACCGTGCCATTAGGATCACGCTTGACGAACTTGCCGTGACCTTCCTGGGTTTTTACTTCACCGTCCATGACTGAAACATGGCCGCGTGACAAGGTGTAACGTGGCAAGCCTTTCACTTTGTGGCCTTCAAATACGTTGTAGTCGATGGCCGATTGCTGACTGCTGGCTGAGATTGTCTTTTCCTTTTGAGGATCCCAAACCACAATATCAGCGTCGGAGCCAACAAGAATGGCACCTTTCTTGGGGTAGCAGTTGAGGATCTTGGCGATATTTGTCGATGTGACCGCAACAAATTCGTTCATCGTTATGCGGCCTGTCGCAACGCCATTGGTCCACAACATGGGCAATCGGTCTTCCAGTCCGCCGGTACCATTGGGGATCTTTGTGAAGTCGCCGACACCTGATCGTTTTTGTTCGGTTGTGAAGGCGCAATGGTCGGTGGCAACAACCGACAAGGAACCTGACTGCAGTCCGGCCCAAAGTGAATCCTGATGTTGTTTGTTGCGGAAAGGAGGCGACATCACCCGCCGGGCTGCATGATCCCAGTCCTTGTTGAAATATTCGCTTTCATCCAGTGTCAGGTGCTGGATCAGCGGCTCTCCCCAAACCCGCTTGCCCTGGGCGCGGGCGCGGCGGATGGCTTCGTGGGAATCTTCGCAGGACGTATGCACCACATACAGGGGCGCTCCAGCCATGTCGGCAATCATGATTGCCCGGTTGGTTGCTTCGCCCTCAACCTGTGGCGGTCGCGAATAGGCATGGGCTTCAGGACCGGTATTGCCCTCAGCCAGTAATTTGGCCGAAAGTTCGGCAACAACATCACCGTTTTCGGCATGCACCATCGGCGTCGCGCCGAGATCGGCACAGCGCTGGAATGAGGCATAGAGCTCATCATCATTGACCATCAGCGCGCCCTTATAGGCGAGGAAATGCTTGAATGTGTTGATGCCCTTGTCGTTGACGATGGTTTCCATCTCGTTGAATACCTGTTCTCCCCACCAGGTAATCGCCATATGGAAAGAATAGTCGCAACTGGCGCGGGTCGATTTATTGTCCCACATTTGTATCGCCTCAAGCAGCGACTGACCGGGGGCGGGCAGGGCGAAATCAACCACCATCGTCGTGCCACCAGACAGGGCCGCACGAGTGCCGGATTCGAAATCGTCCGATGAATAGGTGCCCATGAATGGCATTTCCAGATGAGTGTGCGGATCGATGCCGCCGGGCATGACGTAGCAGCCGGTTGCGTCCAGTTCTGTACCACCAGACAGATCTGGTCCGATGGCTGTGATAACGCCGTCATCAATCTGAACATCGGCCTTGTAGGTGAGGTCGGCGGTGACGACTGTGCCGTTTTTAATTGTGGTGGTTGTCATAGAATTCCTCCTAGCCGGCAATTTCGGCTGTTTCGACAACGGCGTGGAACAGAACTTCTGCGCCTGCCGTGCTCCATTCTTTTGAAATATCTTCTGCCTCATTGTGCGACAGACCATCGACACAAGGACACATTATCATGGCGGTCGGGGCAACACGGTTGATCCAGCAGGCATCATGACCAGCGCCTGATATGATGTCCATATGGCTGTGCCCCAAGCGCTCCGCGGCATCGCGAATAGCGCCAACGCATGTCTTGTCGAATTCGGGCGGGTCAAACTGGCCGACAATTTCGCAGGAGAACTCAACTCCCAGCTTCTTGCACAATTTTGGGGCCTTTTTTTCCAGCTTGCGCACCATTTTGTTGAGCCTGTCGAGTTCGTGGGAACGGAAATCGACGGTGAAGACCACCTTGCCCGGAATGATATTGCGGCTGTTTGGATAGACATCCACATGCCCGATTGCCCCGACGGCATTGGGGGCGTTCTTCATCGCGATCTTGTGGACAAGCTCAGTTATCTGAGCCAGTCCGCGCCCGGCGTTCTTGCGCATCGGCATGGGTGTGGATCCGGTATGACTTTCCTTGCCAGTCACCGTGCATTCAATCCAGCGCAGCCCCTGACCATGGGTGACAACGCCAATATCTTTGCCTTCAGCCTCCAGTATCGGTCCCTGTTCGATATGCAACTCAAAAAATGCGTGCATCTTGCGTGCACCAACTTCTTCGTCACCTCGCCAACCGATACGCTCCAACTCATCGCCAAACTTCTTGCCCTCAGCATCGACCTTGTCATAGGCCCATTCCTGGGTGAACTGTTTGGCAAATACGCCAGAAGCCATCATTGCAGGGGCAAAACGCGTGCCTTCTTCGTTGGTCCAGTTGGTCACAACAATCGGCCGTCTGGTTTTGATGTCTTTGTCGTTGAGCGTGCGAATTATCTCGAGCCCAGCCAACACACCGAGCACACCATCGTAGCGTCCTCCGGTTGGCTGGGTATCGAGATGGGAACCGACATAGACGGGGAGTGCGTCCGGGTCGGTTCCCTCACGGCGCATGAACATTGTGCCCATCTGATCCACCCCCATGGTCAGACCGGCCTCCTCGCACCATTCTTGAAACAGTCGACGCCCTGCTGCGTCCTCGTCAGTAACAGTCTGACGATTGGAGCCGCCAGCAATGCCGGGCCCAATTTCAGCTATCGCATGTATTGTTTCCCACAGACGATCTCCATTGATGCGAAGATTTTCGCCTGGTTTGGATATATTTTCAGCCATTATCGTCTCTCCTGGGCCTTTTCGTTCATCACGAAATAAAATTTTACCATATGGTCAAACTTTACAGGTTTCACAGCGCGCCTCAAGATGTAATTGTAAGGAAAGTGGAACTATGATCAGGAGCATATAATTGACGGTGCAAAAGTCCGCCCCATCTGCTGTTTCGCGATCTGCCGCCACTCGCAAACGGACACGAATTCAACAGGAGAAAGAGCAACTGATTTTGGAAGCCGCACTGGACGTGTTTTCACGCCACGGCTTTCGTGGCTCGACCATCGATCAGATTGCGGTTCAGGCCGGGCTGTCGAAACCCAATGTACTGTATTATTTTCGCACCAAAGAGGCGATTCACCGTCGGCTAATTGACCGGTTGCTGGACAATTGGCTGGAACCCTTGCGTGGTATCAATCAAGACGGTGATCCGCTATCGGAAATCCAATCCTACATCCGACGCAAACTGGAACTGGCCCGCGATTTTCCGCGAGAAAGTCGCCTGTTCGCCAACGAGATTTTGCAAGGGGCGCCGCATATCCAGGAGGAGTTGCACGATCTGCGCGATTTGGTCGACAGGAAGTCGAAAATCATCAACGGCTGGATCGAAGACGAGAAGATCGCCAAATGTGATCCCAAACACCTGTTCTTTTCGATTTGGGCGACGACTCAGCATTATGCGGATTTTGATGCGCAGATACGTGTTGTTCTGGGCCCTAAAGAGGACGGCAATGACCGCTTTGAAGATGCCGCTCGGTTCCTTGACCAGCTTTACGTGGACGGGCTTCGCAAATAGACGGCTTGAAATTCAAAACATTTGAGGCGGACACTTGCGTTCAACGCCACATCGCCACGCTTGCATTGGAATGAAATGAAGTCGATACGGTAGTTACCGAAATATTGTAATCGTGGTCGGATCTATGAGGAAAATGATTGCAGGACCAAGGTCGCTTGATCTGCCTTTTATCGGGCTGATGATGGCGTTTGTCGTGCTGTTGACCAGTTGCACGTCCGGTCCCATCAATCTCATTGGTTTGGGCGAAGGTAAACTGAGCAAGATCGATACGCGGGGATTGAAGTCGCACACGATCTTTCTCGCCACGACGCGCCGACGCTCATCTGAACCTTATGAATTTTTTTCCGGTGAAAGAACCAACCAGCTGGGACTCGGCAATGTTACGGTGACCATTCCAGCCAGTCACAAGATTGGCCAGATTGAACAACCAACAAAGGGTCATAGCGACCCGGAAAAGCACTTCACGATCAGAAGTCCTGAATTATATCCAAATGCCGACGACTTTGTTCAGGGCCTGGAATTGGCGCTGGCTGAAAAACCGGAAGGCGGCAGGGAAGTGTTGATTTTTGTCCACGGCTACAACACAAATTTCAGCGCTGCGGTGCTGCGGGTTTCGCAATTTGTGCATGATACCGGATTCAAAGGCGTGCCGCTGTTATTCAGTTGGGCCTCACGCGGCAAAACAATAGACTATGTCTATGACATAAACAGCGCCTTGCAGGCACGGTTCTATCTCGAGGAACTGGCGCTGAGGCTCTCGGCAATTGATGTTGAAGCCTTTACAATTGTTGCGCATTCAATGGGAAATCTTGTGACGCTGGAGGCGATGACCGCTCTGGCGCGGCGCAAGGAAGTCCGAGATTCAAACCGTCTCAAGGCGGTAATACTTGCTGCACCCGATGTCGATTTTGATCTGTTTGTCGAGCAGCTGGACGATTTGAAAGGGATCAAGGATCGTTTCTATGTCCTGGTATCAAAAGACGACAAGGCCCTGACGCTGTCAAAAAGAATTGCCGGCGGGGTGGCACGCGTCGGTGCAGCAGATCCAAGAAGATTAGCTGCTCTGGGTCTGAAAGTGGTGGATTTGAGCACAATCGATGATCCGAGCAACGCCAACCATAGCAAGTTTGCCGATTCCCCGGCGATTGTTCAGTTGATTGGCAAAGGGCTTAATCAGGGACCATCCCTGTCGGCGAGCGGCGAGACATCTACAGGCATTCCAACAATTGGCGGCAATGTGTTGCGCAGCATAGTTCGAATTCCCGGCAACATTGCATCCGGCGGAGGCGGGTCGGTCGTGACCGTGGGAAATTAAGTCTGGCTGTAATAGCTGCCAATTCCCATCGAGAACTATTCGGCGGCAACCACTGACGGATTGTTGGGGTGCTCGGTCCAATTGCCATACTTGTCTCGAACTTTTTCACCGGTGCGTTTGTCGATCGTACCGGGGGTCAATTGCTCCATCGTGATGCAATTTTCGACCGGGCAGACATTGACGCACAGATTGCAGCCGACGCATTCTTCATCGATCACTTCAAAATGACGCTCGCCATCCAGCATCGACGTGATGGCCTGGTGAGATGTATCCTCGCAGGCGATATGACAGCGGCCACATTTGATGCAGGATTCCTGATCAATTTTTGCCTTGGTGACATAGTTCAGATTGAGATATTGCCAATCGGTGACATTCGGCGTGGCGCGACCGATTACATCGTCCAGAGATTTGTGGCCTTTCTCATCCATCCAGTTCTCAAGACCTGAAATCATTTCTTCCACAATCTTGAATCCGTAGGTCATTGCTGCCGTGCACACCTGAACATTGCCCGCGCCAAGGGCAAGAAATTCAGCCGCATCGCGCCAGGTTGTAATGCCGCCAATTCCCGAAATCGGCAGTCCTGCAGTTTCTGCATCGCGGGCAATGTCGGCGACCATATTCAGGGCAATCGGCTTAACCGCCGGTCCGCAATAGCCACCATGACTGCCTTTGCCGTCGATAGAAGGCTGCGGGGAAAATGAGTCCAGATCGACCGACACGATGGAGGATACCGTGTTGATCAGGGAGACTGCATCTGCCCCGCCTGCCTTCGCCGCGCGAGCGGGATAGCGTACATCAGTGATGTTTGGAGTTAGTTTGACGATAACCGGCATGCGGGTGTTTGCCTTGCACCAGCGGGTCACCATTTCGATATATTCCGGCACCTGACCAACTGCTGCGCCCATGCCGCGTTCGCTCATGCCGTGCGGGCAGCCGAAATTGAGCTCAATACCGTCAGCTTCGGTTTCGTCTACCAGCGGCAGAATGGCTTTCCAGGCAGCTTCTTCACAAGGCACCATGATCGATACAACCACGGCTCGGTCGGGCCATTTCTTCTTCACTTCCTTGATCTCGCGCAGATTGACGTAGAGATCGCGGTCGGTGATCAGTTCGATATTGTTAAGGCCGAGCAAGCGGCGGTCCGCCCCCCAGATTGCACCGTATCGAGGGCCATTGACGTTGACGATTGGCGGACCTTCCTCACCTAGGGTCTTCCAGACTACGCCGCCCCATCCGGCTTCAAATGCTCTTTCGACATTGTAGGCCTTGTCGGTTGGTGGTGCCGAAGCCAACCAAAACGGATTGGGGGATTTGATGCCTACAAAATTGTTGGAGATATCAGCCATGTCGTTCTCCCTTCGCGCTAGGCGCTTTGTGCGCTGAGCGCAGCGTTGATTGCTTCTGCTGCGTCGCGGCCTTGTGCCACGGCGGTAACAGTCAGATCATCACCGGAATCGGTGCAGTCTCCGCCGGCCCACACATTATCGAGCGACGTACCACCATCTTCTGAAGTTTTGATCCGGCCCCAATTCAGTTCCAGCGTGCCACCGCTTGCATCTTCGTAGCTCTGACCAATTGCCCGAAAAACCTGATCGGCCACAAGTGTGGTTTTGGCTCCGGTGCCAACCAGTTTGCCACTTTTAAGCTCGGTATATTCCAGCTCTATTCCCGACAGTTTTCCGGCCTTGGCCTTCAGTTTCTTTGGTTGCAACCAATGGCGGATCGTCACCCCTTTGGAGGTTGCAAGTTCCTGCTCATAATCTGACGCATTCATGTTTTCCTGGCCACGTCGATAACAGATGGTGACTTCTTCGGCGCCCAGCAATTTGGCCTGCACGGCGGCATCAATTGCGGTCATGCCCCCGCCGATGACAACAATGCGGCGTCCAACAGGAATACGTGTCTTGTTCTTGGCTTGCCTCAACGAAGCAATGAAATCGACAGCGTCCACCACACCGTCCGGTTCGCTGCCTTTCAAGCCAAGTGAATTTACGCCTGTAAGTCCCATGCCCAGAAAAACTGCATCATGGTTGGAGCGTAGTTTGTCGAGTGAAGTCTGCTTGCCGAGTTTCTTGCCGTATTGAATTTCAATGCCGCCAATTGCAGTGACATAATCAACTTCATGTTGGGCGAAATCGTCAACGGTTTTATAAGCAGCGATGCCGAATTCGTTCAGCCCGCCGGGCTTCTTGCGGGCCTCAAATATTGTGACCTTGTGACCATGCATCGAAAGGCGGTGGGCACAGGCCAGTCCGGCTGGGCCAGCGCCGACGACGGCAACATGCTTGCCTGATTCCGCACCGCGCTCAAAAAACTGTTTGCCAGAGTCCATTGCCTGATCAGTGGCATAGCGTTGCAGCAAGCCAATCTTGACCGGCTTGCCCTCCGCTGTTTCGCGCACACAGACCTGTTCACACAAGGTTTCGGTGGGGCAAACCCTGGCGCACATACCGCCCAATATGTTTTGCTCCATAATGGTTTCAGCCGCACCCATGGAGTTGCCCGTGGCGATTTCCCGAATGAACATCGGGATATCGATTGAAGTCGGGCAAGCCGTCACACAGGGGGCATCATGGCAAAAATAGCACCGGTCGGACGCAACGAGAGCTTCGTGATCTCCCAGCGGCGGGTGGATGTCACCAAAATTTTCAGCTGCAGTCTTGGCATTGATACGCCCGGCAGCGATGCCGTCCTGCAGTTTTTTGCTGAGTGCTGATCCGGCCATTGGCGAGTCCCATATCGGTCAAAGTGGTGGGGACAGGTTAGCAATATTAAAAAATTTATCAATTGGTAAATTTTTGTAACTACCCAGCTACCCCAACCTGATGCTTTTATAGACGGCCCATCAGACGGGTCTGAGATTGAGGATGAGCTGATCAGGCGCGGTTTTCAAGGTTTTCAGGATGTCCCAACCTTGTTTTCGCGCCGTTTCAATGACCGTTCGTAAAGTGCAGAAATTCTCGGCACCAGCCTCTGTTCGAAAGCTTCCCGAGACCTTTTGTCGAACTTTCGTCATTCTGAGATCACGCTCTGCCTCGTTGTTCGTGTAGGGAACGCGCAGATCATTGAGAAAGAGCAAAACCGCTGCTTTATGCGTTTGGAGTCGCAAAGCGAGATTGTGCCCAATCCGCCGTTTCGGGCGACCCCGCTTCTTGCCTTTCGTTGGGCGCGCGAGAGGCGGTTGGGCCTCGTGGAACGCGATAGCACGCTCGCAACAGGCATCAAATCGCCGCTCGATATCCGTGATTGCCTCCGGGCTGACCGCGCTCCGATTTTGGATTCGCGCGACATGCGTGAGCTTCAGTGCGTCGAGCAGAATGGCTTTCATGTCCGGCACCCAAGCTTCTTTTTCATATTCGGTCAATGCCTCCAATTCGCGGGAGATGTGGGCATTGCACAATCCATGGGTCACATTTTCCACTGCCCAGTTGGAAGAGAAACAGTCATGCACTGCCGTTCCCGCCAGTTCTGGTGGCACTTCACCTCGCGCAGTTCCGAGCCGAAGGTGGCTTAGAGCGGTGGAGCATAGCATATGAAGCCAGCGCGTTCTGCCACCAATCCTGAACCCCGTTTCATCCAGATGCTTCACTGCCGTTTGAGGCCCGGACAGCAGGTTCTTCACCGCCTCAGCTAAACAGAGCATCTGCTCGGCCTTTTTGGCAACCAGACTGGAAAGGGTTGCCGATGTGATTGTGACCCCGAAAATGTCCGCAAAAACCTGCGCCAGGCGATTTTGGGGAATGCAGTGCTGCGTCTGTAAATAGGCGGCCAACGCCCCTATTTCATCGCCGTACTGGGCGGGTGATGTTACCCCTTCAGGAAAATCGGCGCGGGTTTTTGCACCGCAATGCTGGCATTGGCAAATATGCGCACGATGCTCGGTCACATAAAGCGGCGGTGGAGGTTTGAGGCCAAACACCTGTCTGCACGCAGAACCTATGGTATCCTCCGCCGAAAGCGCGGCCTGACAGTTTTGGCATTGGTTCGGAAAATGACTGGTGATCTCGTCTGGGTTCTCAACCTGTTTCAGTGTGTTGCCGGGATGTCCGGGTTGGCCGCCAGGCTTTCGATTTGACTTGCCCCGCTGACTTTTGGTCCGCCGTTTCTTATCGCTAGACGGCTTTGCCAGTCCGTCGCTCGAAGGTGGTTTGCTGCTATTACGACTGTTCGATCCCAGACGACGCTCAAGATCTGAAACACGCTGCCTAAGAACCGCATTATCTTCTCTAAGTTGCTCGTTGTCTTTCCTGAGTTGTTCGTTTTCCTTCAGGAGCCGAGCGTTCACCTCCAAAAGCTGCGCATTTTGTTCTTTGAGTTAGACAACCTGACCCACCAGAGCCATGACCACATCAATCAGTTCTGATTTTGAGAAATCAGCAAGAATTTCAGGTGTCAGATTTTCGAGTTTCATCCTCGCAGTCAAACACCAAAATGAAAAAAGTGGAACCTCAAATATGCGCCATGAATCAAATTGTCGCACCTAATGGCAGCAGAAATAGGGTAGCTGAGTAGTTACAAATTTTTTAATATTGTCCTTGCCCGCACTGCAGTTTGTATTGTGGCCTTGTCGCGCTGCATCTCATTCGACATGCTGGCCTTTCCGGAAATCCAAAACAGGCGTCAAAATGATCATCGCGCAACAGGCCAGACAACAATTGCGGGCCCTCATTGAAGGCGAGGAATGCCTGTTTCCTGCTTCCGTCTACGACCCAATTTCGGTTCGAATTGCAGGTGAACTTGGCTATGAGCTCGGCATGTTTGGCGGATCCGTTGCATCCCTGACGGTGCTCGGCGCTCCAGATGAGATCCTGTTGACGCTGAGCGAATTGGTTGATCAGGCGCGCAGAATGACCCGCGCCGGGTCGCTGCCGATCATCTGCGATGCCGATCATGGATATGGCAACAGCCTCAACGTTATGCGAACGGTGGAAGAACTGGAAAACGCCGGAATTGCGGGATTGTCCATCGAAGACACCGAATTGCCCAGACAGTTTGGAAACGCTGATGGCAAACGTCTGCTAAGTGTTGAAGAGGGAGTCGGCAAGATCAAAGCAGCAATATCGGCGCGTCAGGATGGCAGCCTTGTGATTGTAGGCCGTACCGATGCGGCATCGATTACAAATATTGAAGACGTCATTGAGTGGTTGACTGCCTATGAGGAAGCCGGTGCGGATGTACTATTTGCGGTTGGAATCAAGACCGGCAAGCAGTTGGAAGCGTTGTCAGCAGAAACGCGTGCGCCACTCATGCTGGGTGGTGTGCCTGCTGAACTGATGGATCGAGGTGAGTTGGCCAAGGGGCGGGTCAGGATCTGCCTGCAGGGTCATCAACCATTTGCTGCAGCTGTTCAGGCGGTTTACGACACCTTGAACGCGCTGCGTCAAGGCACTTTACCGGCCGATCTGGCGGGAGTTGCGAACAAGGAAATGATGTCGCGTCTGATGGAAAGTCATGCACACCGACAGAATGTTGATGCCTTTTTGAAATAGACCAGGCCATGGGTTGTTTAGCAGACAGGCTGTAAGAAAAGTCCGGTTGTTTTGGCCCCGGATTGCGGCGTGTGTGCCTGATCTGCCACCCCCACACGAAGATGCTCAGCAACCCTGCGTACTGCAGTGAATCTCCCCCTGTGAGCAAGTTTTAAAAGCGTTTCCCATGTGGCTTTCTTATCGGTATGTAGGTTTCGAGCAGCCAACAACTCCGATCGAAATGCGACGCCGAAAATGAGTTCAGAAATGAAGAGCCCGGAAAACAGATATGTCAACGATCTAAGACGTTTCAGTTTCGGCCAAAAACAGTCGCAAAGCATCCGGGGCATCATCGTTCCCGTCGGATTGTCCTTGCTTTTCCTTGCCTTGGTGGCGGTGTTCGTAGGTGGCGCCCACACCGGATTGGGTGAGGAAACTCTGCTAATTGTTATCGCTGCCGTGATTGGTGGCTATATGGCCTTGAATATTGGCGCCAATGACGTTGCCAATAATATGGGCCCGGCAGTGGGTGGACGGGTTCTCACTGTCTTTGGCGCAATCGTCATCGCTGCAATCTGTGAAAGTGCAGGTGCGCTTTTGGCGGGCGGGGATGTGGTCAAAACCGTATCCAAAGGCATTATTGCTCCCGGGGGTGACGTGTCGGTCGTGGATTTTCGCTACCTGATGCTCTCAGCCTTGCTGGCCGCTGGGCTTTGGATCAATCTGGCGACGATTCTCAGTGCCCCGGTATCAACCACCCATTCAATTGTTGGTGGCGTACTAGGTGCCGGCATAGCTGCAGCAGGAGTTGGACTGGTCAACTGGGGAACCATGGCTGCGATTGCCGCCAGCTGGGTAATATCTCCGGTTTTTGGAGCGATGGTTGCGGCGCTGCTGCTATATTTCATTAAGGTCAAAATTCTAAACGTGCCGGACCGATTGAGCGCCGCGCATCGCTGGGTCCCGGTATTGATTGGTCTGATGGGTGCTGCATTTGCTGCGTATATGGCCATGAAGGGCCTGAAGAAGATCTGGAAACCCTCATTATTTGAAGTGTTTGCGTTTGCGGTCGCCAGTTTTGGTGCCTCTTACTTTCTGTCACGCCCCTATATCACCAAGCGCGTTGCCAAGCTGGAGAACAGCAAGAAGGATATCTACCGGCTGTTTGACCTGCCGTTGATCATCGGTGCTGCTCTATTGTCATTTGCCCACGGTGCCAACGATGTGGCCAATGCGGTCGGGCCGTTGGCGGCAATTGTATCGACCATTGGCGATCAAACGGAGATTGCCAGCAAGGTTACCATTCCATTGTGGGTCATGGTCGTCGGCGCATTTGGAATTGCGTTGGGCCTCGGCCTGTTTGGTCCCAAGCTGATAGCCGTGGTTGGAGAAAAAATCACCCGTTTGAATTCACCGCGTGCCTATTGCGTTGCATTATCGGCAGCGGTCACGGTTTTGATCGCGACGACGCTTGGCCTGCCCGTTAGCTCAACACATATTGCCGTGGGCGCGGTTTTTGGTGTCGGGTTTTTGAGGGAATATTCGGAAAATCCCAACCGCAAGAAATTGCGCCCCGGTCACCGTCTCAACGCAACGTCGGAAGAAGCCTTTGCCAGTCGCTCGTTGCGCAGCAAGCGTCGGTTGGTGCGCCGACGTTTTGTTCTTTCTATTGCCGCAGCCTGGGTAATTACCGTCCCGGCATCGGCAATGCTCGCTGCTACGATCTACTTTGCTTTGCAGCTTCTGTAATCCACGGCATCAGCGCCTTGAACTGCTGTATGAGGCCCAGAAAATCTTCGCGAAATGCGACCTTTGGCGCGTCGTCAATTAACGCCCAGTGTCGTTCCCGCACCTTTTCTTCCGGCCAGTCATCTGCCTGACCATTTATCAACATCGGATAATAGGTCACGGGAACCGCCTGTTTGCCGTCATCTGTCTGCTTGGTGATCGGCACAGTAATGGGGAAATTTTCCAGCACCTCCCCGGTAACGCCAGCTTCTTCGAAAGTTTCTCGTGCGCAGGTTTCAGCGTGGGTCTCTCCCGGTTTGGCCAACCCTTTTGGCAGGATCCAGCGCCCACGGGTTTGCGATGTCACAAACAGCAATGCGACTGCATCGTCTTTGATGTCGAAGGGAAGAGTTCCAATTCGGTGCATGGTGATTCACTTGATTAAATTTCGCCAAAGCTTAGCGATATTCTCCAAACCTGAAAAGCCGCCCATCACAGGAAACTGGGAGGGTGCAAAGCCATACGGCTTGATCTTGATCTTGCCCAAATGCACCCCATGTGGCACATCACAACCGTTCAATCGAAAGTTCAGTCAATGTCCGCAGAAAACCGTCGCTTTGATGGTCTCAACAGTTTGGGGTTTGCCAAGGCTCCCGAAGATACCCGCGTGGTTGTCGCCATGTCGGGAGGGGTGGATTCGTCTGTTGTGGCCTGTCTCTTGAAAAGGGAAGGCTATGACGTGGTGGGCATGACGCTGCAGCTTTACGATCATGGTGCAGCTGTACACCGCAAGGGAGCCTGTTGTGCCGGTCAGGATATTCATGATGCTCGCCGGGTGTCTGAGCAGATGGATTTCCCGCATTATGTGTTGGATTATGAGCAGCGCTTTCGCGAACAGGTAATTGACCCGTTTGCAAACGCCTATCTTGATGGCGAAACGCCGATTCCCTGCGTTGCCTGCAATCAGACCGTAAAGTTTTCCGATCTGTTGACGACCGCCCGCGAACTCGGTGCCGATTGCTTGGCAACCGGCCACTACATTGTCAGTCGCAGCGGCGGCGACGGCGGCGACGGCGATGGTGGCGAATGCGGAAACCCTGCTGTTCATCGGCAGCTATTTCGGCCCGCAGACGCCAACAAGGATCAGAGCTATTTCCTGTTTGCCACGACCCAGGAACAGCTGGATTTTCTGCGCTTTCCTCTGGGAGAAGTGCCGAAAACCGAAACCCGCGCCATGGCCGAGGAAATGAATCTGGTCGTTGCCGCAAAGTCGGACAGCCAGGACATTTGCTTCGTGCCACAGGGTAAATATGCCGACATTATCGCCAAACTGAAACCGGATGCCGGGCAGGCCGGAGACATCGTCCATATAGATGGCCGTGTGCTGGGACGTCACGAGGGTATTATCCACTTCACTATAGGACAGCGCCGAGGCATTGGTATTGCCACTGGTGAGCCGGTTTATGTGATCCATATTGATGCAAAATCCGCCACGGTCACTGTCGGACCAAGAGAAGCGCTGGCAACCAGTCGGCTTGAACTGCGGGATGTTAACTGGTTGGGAGATATGCCGTTGGCACAACTGTCAGATGATGGTCTCGATCTGTGCGTCAGAGTACGCTCGACGCGGCCACCGCGTTCGGCCATTCTGAAAGTTGAAAATGGCGTGGCCATCGTCACTTTAGCGGAGGGTGAAGACGGTGTGTCGCCGGGTCAGGCCTGTGTTTTTTATGCTGATGATTCCCCTCAAAGCCGTGTGTTGGGTGGTGGTTGGATAAAGCGTACGGAGCCTGTTATCGGTGATTGGGCACTGCGGACAGAAGGCGGTGGAATCGCTGCTGCCGAGTGAATCCTGGTCGACAGACTGGCAATATTATTTGGGTTTTTGAATTCGGGTGTTTTTGCTTTGGATTGCAGCGAGGATTTGTTGGTCCAAGTGTGTGATTGCGGTTGACAGGGGGCAAACTTGCCCCCTATATCGCCCCCGATCCCGGCTACAAGCGATGCTTGGAGTTGGTTGGTGTGCTGATGCAGAAATTGTATTCGGCCAAGCCCTGTGGCGGGGTAGCTCAGCTGGTTAGAGCAGCGGAATCATAATCCGCGTGTCGGGGGTTCAAGTCCCTCTCCCGCTACCAAAAGCACAATATTTTCAAAGGTATATAGAAAGTATAGTGCGAGACTGATCAAAGTAAGTGTATTGGTCTAACATTGGTCAAACATTATGACGGCGAAAAGAAGATTTATGTACTCCGTCAGAGTGATGTGGAACCACCCATAATTGCTTGGATAAGTCGTTCATACCGCTCAGGTCCAAACTCCGCATCAGACTGTTCCGCATATCTTCGGTTTTCCAATCGAAGAACTTCTGATACCGCTGCGGCTATCTGATCTGGATTTGGGGAGTCCGCCGTTCCTTCTAGCAATCCCAATACCACCACGACCACTTGCCTAACACGATCATAATCAGCCTCAGTCATCCCAGTGCTGGTCTTGTCCTTCAGCAGATCGATGGGATCAAAGCCATAGGCATCAGCAATGGCAAAGAAGCGTTCAACGCTGACCTTGCTATCACCGGATTCCAAGCGCCATAGACTGGTCTTCTTGATGCCAGTTAGATCAGCAGCCTGATCAAGGTTCAGTCCCCGTTCCTCCCGGGCCTTCCTGAGATTGTTACCATACATTGGTCGGTATCCATTCCATATTACGGAATATTCCACATCGTGGAATGCCAGGCAATTGCTGAAGTATGAATATTTGTGCCGTGTACATATGTTCCGAAAAACGGAATAATGTTCCTTATGATGCTGAACGACTATCTCACCACTAACAAACTCACCCTGGCCCAATTTGCAGCCCGTACAGGCGTTTCTGCCAGCACGGTATTCCGAATCAGGGATGGGGAAGTTCTGCCTTCACTGCGCACCATACAGCGCATTGAGACGGCCACATGTGGATTGGTTACCAGGATCGATCTGGTCGCTGCGTTGAGCACGTGTGGCTCATTTACAGATACCAAGGAGATTTAGATGAAAGCTCTGATAGCAATCATGATGATATTCACTGCTTCAACGGCCCATGCCGAATGTAAGCGGGATTATCCCAAACCAGTCGAACTCAATGAAGACGATTTGACTCTTGAAGAAAAACAACTGCTGGCCGAGTTGCGAGAAATTGAAGCCGACCCCGAACTATTGAAGCAAGCCCAACAGGTGGCTGAAGAAGCATTGTCGTTCACGGAGCAGAAGGCGCCACGATCCACCTGTCAATGTTGGACGTTCTCTTTACGTAAAGAGATGGATTGGATGCGCCTCCTGCGGGCTAGGTTACAACCTGATTGGTCTAACAACTGGCCAAACAACAAGTGGAGGAAACCCAACGAAGGATTTAACATTGCAATCCCGCCACGAAAGAAAGGTTAGGCCTGAACACTGTTGTTCTGTGCCAATCGGTTGTTCACCAGACTAACCGTTGCATCAACTTCGTCCAACTGCATGCTGTATTGTGCTGCGATTTTTTGAACCAGTTTATCTACTCGCTCTATATTCGGCGCACCAGCATCAATAGCTCGAGCGGCCGATGATGGTTTCAGGAGCTTTAGAGCCGCATTGGCATACTTCTCAAATGGTACCCGATCGCTAGGATCAGCACCCAACTTTTGAACGAGCGCGTCCACCCATTCATATATGTGTTGTGAGCGATTTACGTCACCGTACACTGTATCTTTTATTGAGCGCATTCCGTCGGCAGTGACGCAACGATAATTGCCGGTCAATAACATGCTCCATTTGGCCAACGGGACGTAGAGCGATTTGTGAAGTCGCAATTTTACCGGAACCTCTTTTCCCTCGATGCGCACAGCGTCGATGTCTTTGGCAAGTTGAGATAGTAGGGACGTGTGGTCAGGACTTGCAAAAGCAGCAGCTTTGAAATTTGTGGGTAGCCCCACATGAAGAAAATTCAATTCTTCTTCTGGTGGACGGAAGGCTTGTGGGTCAGGGCTACACAAGGTCACCAAATCTGGATCAAACGCATCCCAAACTTCCGGTGCACTAAAACAATCGCGCAAACCTTCCGCATCAACCAAAGGCAGTCGCTTTAAATAAGCGTGGGGCGGCATGTTCATTATGGATAAACAGGGTTTGCCGCTTGCCGCAATGCGGGTCATTAACTCAGCAATCGCCGTTGCTTGGTATTGCGGCTCCTGCATTGCGAAACAGACAAGATCGCATTTATCGGGCGATGCAGCTTCTGGAGTTACAGCATTTAATCTGCCAGGCTGATCTCCAGACCTAATTAGTCTAGGTTCCGGCTCATTTCGCAACGTCAGTCGAACAATAGTTCCTCTAGCATTGATCAACTTTACTTCCTCTGGGAGGCAAACAAGCGTCACATCATGCCCAGCCATCAACAGTTTGGTCGATAAAAGAGAGCCGTAGGATGCTCCCAGAATCAGAATATTCATATGTTTGTTCCTTTAATCTTGCGATTTGAATTTACAAGCCGTCGACAACGGTGGTGGCTGGCAAATTCAAAAAGGTGCCGAGCATTTCACGACGCCTTTCGGAGGGTGGAAAGTGAGATTTGAATTCTCAACTCTCTTAGCGCCGCTCATTATCGACGTGCTCCCCAACAGAAGATTGTTGTTTGGTGACTTGGGTATCGTGGGGCCGTGGTTTTATACTGAAGCGTAAGTTCTGATTTTCGATGTCGTCAGGTTACTGTTCACAAGAGCTTCTGAGAGAGCCACACCCGCCGCTACACCGTCTACTACAGGTAATTGGAATTCATCACTCAATTGTGCCATCAGATCTGCCATTCCAGCGCATCCCAATACAATGGCCTCAGCTTGATCTTGATCAATTGCCGCTCTAATTTCTAACCTAATTTTGTCTACAGTTGCACGGTCGCCTTCTTCCAGCTTCAAGACCGGAATATCGGTTGCGCGCACACCGGTGCATTTTTGTGCCAGACCATATTTCAACAAATTGTTTTCCAGCCCATAAACCGAACGCGATAATGTGGTGACGACGCTAAACTTGACCGCGATCATGCTGGCCGCATGGTAGGCTGCCTCGCCTATTCCCAAAACAGGAACTGTAACCAGAGAGCGGACCGCATCTAGTCCAGTGTCGTCAAAACAGGCTATAACAATTGCATCTACATCTGGGTGTTGCGCGACCTCTTCAAGCAAGCCTGGAACACAAGTGGCAACGTCCAGGAAACCTTGAATACTTGCCGGACCGTTTTGTGAATTGGCCACCACGATTTCGGTACCCGGTCGGGCAGCGGCCCGCGCCGCCAACCCAATTTTTTTTGTCATCGATGTCGTTGTATTTGGATTTACTACAAGAATTTTCATGCCCGATCAGACCTCGCCGCCAAGATAGGCAGCCTTAATTCGGTCATCGTGCAACAATTCTTTGGAGACCCCTTCGATCACCACATTGCCAGTTGCCATTGCGTAGGCGCGATGCGAAATGCTCAGTGCCATTCGCGAGTTTTGCTCGACAAGCAGCACAGAAACACCTTCGTCTCGATTGATGGCTACAATTGAGCGCGCAATATCCTGTACCAATTTTGGTGCGATGCCGAGGCTGGGCTCGTCAAGCAACAAGAGCTTCGGTGCGGCCATCAATGCGCGACCGATCACCATCATCTGTTGCTCTCCTCCGGATAGCGTGCCCGCAGCTTGGCTGTAGCGTTCTTTCAGACGAGGGAAACGTGTCAGGATGCTGTCGAGTGTGTTCTGGATATCGGCCTTATTTGTGCGGGTAAACGCCCCCATCATTAAATTGTCTCTAACGGACATGAACGGAAACACTCGACGTCCCTCCGGCACCATTGCGATGCCGCGTTTGACGATGTCAGAGGGGTCGGTACCGTCAACGCGTTCACCTTCGAATGACACCGATCCCTTAACTGGATTGGCGAGCCCGGTGATGGCTCGCAAAATTGACGATTTACCCGCACCATTGGCCCCAATCAGCGCCACTGTCTCCCCTTGCTTTACCGTCAACGACACACCTTTCAGCGCGTAGACATGATCGTAGTAAAGCTCGACGTTTTTGAAATCCAACATGGTTGTCATGGTTTACATTCCGATCTCGTCATCGACGCTGCCCAGATAGGCTTCTATGACTTTTTCATTACTCTGGATTTCAGAGGGTGTGCCTTCGGCGATCTTTTCGCCAAAGTTCAATACTATGATCCGGTCAGATATGTTCATGACCGCAGGCATATCGTGTTCGACCAACATCACCGTTACCCCCCGTTCGTCGCGTACGGAACGAACAAGACCGACCATACTCATGGTTTCGTCGTGGTTCATGCCCGCAAATGGTTCATCCAGCAAAAGCACTTTGGGGTCGGTGGCGAGGCCGATGGCCACACCAAGTGCGCGCAAGTTGCCCTGTGGCAAATTGCTTGCCAATTCATCGCTGATCTCGGACATGCCCAGAAATTCCAACAATTCGTCGGCATATTTACCAAATGCCGCGACGTCTTCCTGTGCAGTCTTCGACCCCCAGAAATATCCCGCAAGCGATGCTTTGGCCCGCAAGTGTTGCGCCACAACAACGCTTTCGTGGACCGTCATGCTCTTGAAGATTGTTGTTTCTTGAAACGTCCTGACGATCCCTTTACGCGCCACGATATGCGGCTTGAGGTTAGAGATGCGATCGCCGCGATAGAGAACCTCGCCCGATGTTGTAGGTGTGAAGGAAGAGATCATCTTGAACAGAGTTGATTTCCCCGCCCCGTTTGGACCAATCACCGACAAGATTTCGTTCTCGTCCACGTCAAAGCTGATGTCATTGTTCGCTGTCAGGCCACCATATTTCTTGGTGACATTCTTAACTTGAAGCAAGGTACTCATTTCTGATCTCCCTTGCCTAAACGCAGGCTCAACAGGCCGTTGGGCAAGAATCGGATAACAGCAATCAGGATGATCGAGTAGACGAGCAATTGGTATTCGCCGAGCTCGAACAGCAAATCCCATCCGAAATAAAGAATTAGCGTGCCAAGCATCGGACCAACAACATAGCCCAAGCCGCCAAGGAAACAGTTCAGCATAAAGTTGATAGAATCTGCGACCTGAAAGCTGGAAGGATAGACAGACTGGGCAATCGACCCAAACATGGCACCGCCAATTCCCCCAAAGAAGCTGGAGATGGCAAATATCACGATGCGGATGTAGGCAATGTTGACCCCGATTGAACTGGCCAGTTCCTCGTTTTGCTGCATTGAGCGACAGAGGTGACCCAGGCGAGAATTAACGAGCCGATAGAGGGCCGCATAAGTCACGATCATCAAGATGCAGGCCGAATAGTAGAAGGCCAGCTTGGTATTCTCCATTGCTGCAAAATCAGGAATGAGCGGGATACCGAAGAGCGATACGCCCGATGGCAGCGGAATGGACGATATGCCCTTGGCCCCGTTGGTGATTGGTAAGGCGAGGGCGGTTAACGTAACGACTTGCGTTAGCACCAGCGTAATCATGGCGAAATAAACACCACGCAGACGAAGAATTGGCAGTCCAATTAAGATGGCAACCAAAGCTGCGAATAATCCGGCGGCGGGCAACGATATCCAAAACGACCACCCAGCTTTCACCACTAGAATGGCTGAGACATAAGCTCCGATCAGAGCAAATGCTCCCTGTCCGATATTGATTCGTCCAATATAGAATGTCAGCCAGACACCCGCGCTCGCGATGGCTAAAAGTGCCACCGAAGTCAAAGTGAAATAAAAATCCCAGCGGCCAGTTGCGCTTATAATTAAGGGCACGCCAACAAAGATGGCAAAAAGGAAGAGCCCAACCCCAACCAGTTGTTTTGCAGAAAAATTTAACATCAACTCAACCCCACGGCTTTCCCATCAGGCCTTGTGGCCGGATGGCAAGGAAAATCATCAACGAAACGAAGATCAGTAGGTAGGTGATGTCGCCATATTGCGACAACACCGCGAGGCCGATGGCTTCCATAAATCCAAGGATGATGCCTCCCCAGATCGCCCCAGAGATCACCCCGGCACCGCCAATCATTACCATCATGAATGCCTTGATCGACGTGGGGCCGCCCATACCAAGGTTGACCCCCGTAATCGTAACCAAAAGCCCACCAACCAGCCCTGCCAGCATTGCACCAAGCGCAAACCCAACCATGGAATAGCGGCCGACATTCACGCCCATCAATTGAGCAGCGGTTCGATCCTGGGCCAGTGCCCGCAAGGCGCGGCCGGTCTTCGTGTATTGCATCAATCCGATGAAAGCGACGATTGAAAGGATAGCTAAAACACAGATCAGAATACGATCATACGGCATGATCAAACGGAAATCGTAGTTGAATACGCCATTGACGATTTTCGGAACACCTCGCTGCTTTTCACCGAAAAACAGCAGAATCAAAGCATCCAACAGGAACGCAATACCGGCGGCCAACAACATGGTACTTTCTTCACGGGCTGACCCTTTGATCACCGGTGCGAAAAGAAATTTTTCAATCAAGGCGCCTAAAATGGCCAGGGTGATGCAAGACATCGCCAATGCAAGAACGAATGGTACACCCCACTGGCCGTAAAATGTATAGGTGACGAAACCACCAATTACATACATCTGCCCATGGGCAAAGTTGAGGACGTTCATCAGGGCAAAAATCAGGGTCAAGCCAAGCGCGATCATCGCGTATTGGGACCCGAGATATACGCCATTGGCCAATATCTGTTCCATGGGTGCTTTCTTTCGAAGAAGGATCCCGGGCCAGAATAGCCCGGGTAATATTCTGCTCAAGGCAGATCTGACAACACAGAGGTGAGGATTAGTCGACTTCGGCGACGAACAGGGTCTTGAACTCGCCGTCCTGATAAACATTCACCACCAATGGAACCGCAACCTGACGTCGCTGACCGAAGGAAGACATGCCCACATAGCGAAGCTTTGCATCGCCGTTCATGTAAGGATTTGGTGCTTCGAACGTATCCATTGTCGTCTGAAACGCATTTACATCGGTTATGGCGGAAGGATCAGCTTTGAGCGTCTCCAGGATGTATTCCAAGGCGTAGACTTTGGTGTTGGATTCGTCGTTGTATTCGCCAAACATTTTCGTGTAGCGGTCCACGAACTCATTCATCATCGGCGATGCCAATTCTGGTGTCGACGCACCACCAACCGAAATGAAGCCATTCGCCAGATCGCCTGCACCTTCGGCCAGAACGCCAGCGTCTTGTGCAGTTTCTGTGGAAATCACGCCTTGAAATCCTAGCTCGCGAGCAGAGCGAATCAACTGCGGTGCACTAGCAGGGGACACACCCGAAAGCACTAACAGATCCGGTTGCGTTCGCATGACAGGCGTCAAGACAGGCGTAAAGTCCGTGGTGTCGACCTGATAGGTCACGTTAGAGGAGACGACCTCAAGGCCCAGTGCTTTGGCCGCAGCAACTCCTCCATCCCGCTGACTCAGTGGGTCGGATTCATTGGCAGCTATGAAGGCGGCCGTCTTAACACCCTTCTCCTCCATTAAATATTTGTAGATCGCAGGTCCGGACTGATAGTTTGCCACCATGCCCAACACTGCGTTCGATGCAGGCGCCTGGTAAAGCTCTTTAGGAAAGGCGTATGGGAAATACATGATCCCGTTTGCCTCTGCCACAGGACGCACCGCTGCTGCACCATCATCAACATTCGGACCCACTACATAGTGTATGCCCTGCTGAGCCATCTTCTCCATACCAGCGATTGCGCGCTTCGGATCTTTCTGATCGTCGAATGATACAATTTCGACATCATAGGTTGTCTCTCCGATTTTATAGCCACCTGTTTCGTTGATCCAAGCAGCGCGAGCTTCCATGGATCGCTGATTTGAGATGCCCCAAGCGGCAGCTGGGCCGCTGGTGACGCCAACAAACCCAATTTTCAGTGTGGTATTGGCTGCTAGAGCTGTAGTGGATTGAAGCGCAGTGAAAGTTATAGCTGTCAGCGCTGCTTTAATGAGTGTTCTACGTTGCATTCTTAAACTCCCGTTGAATTCGATTTCGACGCACTTTGCGTCTCCCTTGGCCGGCAGACCGACTGAAAATCGCGTCGCCGTACATCCAACTCAGTATTGTTAACAATCTTTGTCAACAAAAATTTTGCATTTTGCTGACAATTTTTTCCTATAATCTAAACAATCAACTTGCGATTTGCGATTATTCAGGCCCTATATGATTGTAACTAAACGAGCATTGAAAGACTCAATTGTGCACAGTTCGCCTCAGCTAAGTTCAGAAAATGAAACTAAGGTTTCAACCGATCCAGACGAAAAAGCCATCGTTGGCCGAATCTACAAGGCCGTAATGGAGCAGCGCCTTGCTCCAAACACCAAACTAAGTGAGGCACGGCTTTGCGAAACATTTGGCGTGGGAAGAATGCGCGTTCGTCGGGCACTTTTGCTCCTTTCAAGTCAGGGAATTATCGACCTTCACTCAAATCGTGGCGCTTATGTAGCCTGTCCGGATAAATCAGAAGCCAACGATGTTTTTGAAGCACGAATGCTACTCGAACCACCTATGGTCAAGCGGTTGGCAGTGGCCCCTTGCGACAAAAGCCTGGCACTGCTTTCTGACCATATCGCGCTCGAGAATGCAGCAAGAGAGAAGAACGAGCGAACAGAGGTTATTCGCCTGTCTGGTGAATTTCACGTCAAACTTGCTCAGGCCATTGGCAACGAAGTTGTATTGCAAATGATGCGAGAGCTCGTGACACGAACTTCTTTGATCGTAGGTTTATTCGGATCATCTAATAACGCGAGTTGCCCAGACGACGAGCACGCCAAAATCCTAAATGCAATACAAACGAGCGACCCTGAACTCGCTGTGCAGCTTGTTACTTCCCATCTGGCCCATATTCAAAGTGGCCTTGATATGGATAGGCGAACGCGTCCTCACGATGATTTGGCAACTATTCTGGGCCCAGCCTAAATTGGTTTGTTTGTTTGTAGCATGAGTGTTCGGCCCCACTTCGAACACAACTGCCATTTGGTGCGAAAGCCATGACTTATTTACTATTCTCAAGAGTTCACGGTTTCTGGGCTGTGTGAGTGGTGCGTATTAACGGTGCTAATTGCTGTCGTAAAATGACCAAGTCCGATGGCATGCCCTTGTCAATGAGGGCTCCTTGCAGTCATTCGTTGCAGTTTTGACGAGTGGCTGCTTTGCGTCGCCGCATATATTCGAAAGTGCCCTGCCAACTCCCTCGAAACCCGGCTACGTAGCCATATGGCACGCATTTGGCCGTTGATGGGGTGGGGTCACTAGTAGGGGATTAGTAGGGGATGTACGTCAAACGCTCGCTTGCCTGATCCGACGCTATCCAAGATCCGGTCTGAAGATTATTAAGCGATCGTAGTAGGTTATCCGGCAACTGGAGGTTCAATCCAATCACGTCCAACTCATGTCTTCGCCTTGCGAATATGATGCGAACAACAACCGATAGTCATCAAACAAGGACTCCCCATGACACTCAATAAGATCGACGACCTTCTTGCTTTGGGACCGGTACGCGGCGCTCGCGCGCTCGATGCTGCCCTTATCGTGCCTGGCAATGATATGGTTTGAGTGTTCAATGAATAGCCAAGTGTATGCAGTTCGGACATGAGTTGAAGGCCCAGACGGCACGAGCTACCCTCAGGTGTCCATCACAAGATACCATTAGCAAAGGATGGCCCTGACCCTGTTGAGAGCGTGGTTGCGCATTGTCCGAACTGCCATCGTCGAGAGCATTCTGGACCGACCATTTGGCCTCGTTAAGTCTTTTATAGGATATACTGTGCCGACCAAACTGTTAGAAATTGGACCAAAATCAGGAAGTGCAACCATCCTTTTTGCGCATGGCGCCGGCGCGCCGATGGACTCCCCTGCAATGGCCGCAATCGCGGATGTATTGGCCGAGCGGGACCTTAGAGTAGTTCGTTTTGAATTCTCCTACATGGCAATCCGAAGAATAGAGGGAACCAGAAAGCCCCCGCCACGCGCTGAAAGACTAAACCCGGAGTACTTAGCAGCAATCGAAACGCTGCAAGTTGGTGGCCCGCTGATCATCGGCGGGAAGTCCATGGGTGGGCGCGTTGCCAGTATGATTGCGGATGAACTGTTTGAAGAAGATAGAATCGCTGGGTTGCTGTGCGTAGGCTATCCTTTCCACCCGATTGGAAAACCCGAGAAGCTTCGCACCGAGCACCTGAAACAATTTAGAACTCCAACATTGATCTGTCAGGGGACACGCGACCAATTTGGTTCTAAGGACGAAGTCAGCGAGTATGATCTTCCATCAGCTATCCAGCTCGGCTGGTTTGAAGACGGAGATCACGATCTCAAACCTCGAAAGCGCGTCTCAGGCTTCACACATGCGGATCACATAAAGTCCATGGGCGGAGCGGTTTCCCAATGGGTCAAGGGTCTTGTTGGCTAGTGAGCGTTCTGCGCGCTGGGATTGCCTGGTCCTCCTTGCATACCACCGTTATTTAGTCCGTTGAACTTGGCGCAGACTCAACAACTATCTGGCAAAGAATCTCGCAATCGGTTAAATAACGACTCGTAGAATGGTGTATTTGTGTAACTTAAGAGACATTCATTTCTTGTCGCTTCATGGAGATCGACCGGTTCATTGCGGCTGAGGTCCCACACTTCAATTTGGTTTCCACCATTCAAGCCTTCATTCGCGATTGCTTCGTTAACAAGTTCATAGCGTCGAAACGGGTACTCAGTGCTTGGAGTTTTTGACCTATACAGTGTTCCAATCGCTGCATCTTCGCTGGCCAGAACCCAGCATATCGGAGTAAACAACGCGCAAAATGACTTGAAACTTGGTTTTCGGTGCAGGTTATCCTGATTCCAAAAATCATCGATAATTCGGGCAACTGGAATAACGTGTTCATGTATGTTTATTTTTCTGTCGAACACTATGTTGTTGTTTAAATCCACCAAATCTTCTTTTTTAAGATGGCAGATCGCATAGAATTTCCCGCCGATCAGCTCATTATTTTCCATGATCTCCTTACACCAAGGAAATTTTTTCCCCTCGTTAGAAATCTTTGATGCTGGCCAATCGATTGTGCCTTCCTCAACTTTGTTCATAATTTCAGCAAAGTGATGCAAAATGCCTTTAGTTACAAACACAGGCAAAGACCAGTTTGCATAGGCTGGAAACGGCTTCGCAAAGAGTTTGTCAATCATATAAGATCGAAAGCTATTGTTGTTGAAAGTCTCCGGACTAATTCTTTTATCAACACGAGCACCAATCAGGTCAGAATACAATTCCAGTATTCCAATTTTGGAGTCACCCTCATCACTAGAAACCGCGCTATTTGACGCGATTTTAACCTGTACAAGTGATGGGTCTACTCGAGAGTTAACCACAAGTTTATGAGCTGCAAGTTTCACGGACTCCCACGTATGTCTATCTCCACTCTTCCTGATTGTAGTCATAGGTCACCATTTCTATGTGTCGCCAGTGTAACAAGGCTGGATATGTTTCCGCATATTATTCTGAGAACTTGGCCACTGTCCATCTCATACTCGGATTGAAAACCGGGGGGCTAGTGGTTCGAATCCGCACCCGGGTACCATTAAATTGTAGTAACATATTGAAAATTAATGCTCAAATTTCCATAAACTTTTTTAGTTCTTACAATCAATCTTACATTTAGTTGTTGCGTCAACTGCCGCTATCAACACCTTGACCTGAAGCTCAGAACGCAAAGCGGTTGACCACTGTCCGTGATCAGGGTATTTGAGACAGATGGTGGTCTGAGTTAGAGAGACTTTAGCTCATCTGTTGTTTGTATTATGCGACTTGTTTGCGGTGTTGCAAGCGCCGCGTTTCGATGGTTTTTCGTTTAATCCTTTCTCTTCGATTTATTATTTCCGTTCCACGCCCGAAGTAGACGTCTGCAGGTGTGAGGTTTTTCAGGCTCTCGTGGTATCTGTGGTGATTGTAATGTTCGATGAAAGCCTCAATCTGCCGGGTTAAATCACCTGGCAGGAAGTAGTGTTCCAGCAGGATGCGGTTCTTCAGGGTTTGATGCCAGCGCTCTATCTTGCCTTGGGTTTGCGGGTGATAAGGCGCACCACGAACATGCCCCATGCCTTTCCCATCCAGCCACTGAGCCAGATCACTGGATATGTAGCAGGGACCATTATCGGATAGCAGCCGTGGTTGATGCGCAACGTTGGCCCTGTCACAGCCTGAGGCCTGAAGCGCCATTTCCAATGTATCGGTCACATCCGATGTGTTCATGGTGGTGCACAGTTTCCAGGCAATGATGTATCGCGAATAATCATCGAGGATTGTGCTGAGATAAAACCAGCCCCAGCCAATGACCTTCAGATAGGTGAAGTCTGTTTGCCACAGTTGATTGATGGCCGTGGTCTTATCGCGGAACTCACTGGCGGCTTTCATGACGATAAATGCCGGGCTGGTGATCAGATCCAGGGCCTTTAGCAGCCGGTACACTGAGCTCTCAGATACAAAATAGGCCTTCGTGTCTGTGAATGTCACAGCCAGTTCGCGAGGAGACAGTTCAGGTTGATCAAGGGCCAGACCAATGATCTGTGTCCGTATATTTTCTGGTACTCGGTTCCAGGCTCTGTTGGGACCAGAACGTTTGTCTTCCAATCCTGTCTCACCCAATCGCTGATACAAATCATACCAGCGATAATATGTTGGCCGGGAGACACCCAGCTTATCAAGTGTCACCTTGGCTGACAGATGTGATCCCTCAACAAGTCGGATGATTTCCAGTTTCTCAGATGCCGGGTATCTCATTCGATATCCTCCCCATCCGCGATCATGCTTTTTTTGAGAAGACGGTTTTCCAGGGTGAGATCGGCAACACATTCCTTTAGATCACGCGCTTCACGGCGCAGGCCTTTGACTTCGTCGGCGGAAGCTTCACGCACTATATCGCCTGACAGACGCTTTTTACCCGCCTCCATAAATTCCTTCGACCATTTATAGTACATGCTTTCAGCAAGGCCTTCACGGCGGCACAGTTCAGCTATGCTGTCTTCGCCGCGCAGGCCATCAAGCACAATGCGGATCTTTTCCTCCGCACTATACTGACGGCGGGTCTTGCGTTTGATAGTCTGGATCAATTTCTCCGAACCCGATCCCCGGGTTCCTGATTTATGTCTCATCTTCGCTCCATAAGGGCTACGATGAACCAAAAATCATCTCTTAGGCAAAATCACTTCTCTGTCTCATGAATGCTGACGGGGAACATGTGCGAACCCGTTTGATCAGCTGGTATTTCAGCAACATGCTGACAGAACGCTGTCAGTAGGGTGTCAGTATGTCACTGATAGAAGAACTCCGAACCTGACCCGAGGCCAGCAAATTGATACACCACGAACGCAATCTCGAAATCGACGCCACTCAAGATGAAGTTTGGGCTGTGATTTGCCGTTACATGCATATTGACGAATTTGCACCTTTTGTGACTTCCGTGGATGCGCTGACCGAAGGTGAGGTTGGATTGGGGTCGCTACGGCGATGCCATTTTGATAATGGCAGTTCACTGGACGAAGAAGTGGTCGAATGGCAGCCAAATCGCGGATTTCGCGTTCGTTTGACCGATTTGGACCCAATGCCGCTGAATGAGGCCTTCGCGGGGATTTCCGTGGAACCATTGGGCGACAACCGGTCGAATGTAACCTGGTCCATGGACTATCAGGTAAAATACGGACCTTTTGGATGGTTATTGGGGCAGACTGTGATGAGGGTGATGATGGGAAGAGTATTGATGGCCAATCTGAAGGGGTTGGCCGAAAAAGCCGTTTCGAACCGGAGCGCGGCGGCATAGTCGGCAGATTCGTGCAATCGTCAAGCCTGAACACCTCTGGCGAACGCCGCGCCTTGCCGTTGAAGACTTATTCGGCTGCCGGCATTCGACCATATTTGGCCATTGGGCTGCATGTGTACCAGGTGCTGAATGTTGCAACTTCCTTGGTGTCGCCATCCAGCTGAATGCTGTCATCGCCGATGGCGCTGCTCAGGCTGACATGTCCTAGCCATAGTTCCACCAGCGTCCGTATGCTGGTGCTTACCCACAGATCAACTTCGTGACCTGGGTTTTTTACACAGACGTCAACATCATCGTTTTCAAAGACCAGCCAGTAGAATCGGCGATCAGTTGGCACGCCTTGAAGTTGAAATTCAACGACACGTCTGGAGTCGACTTGATGATTCTGCGCCAGGATGGATTGTCGTAATTCCCAGAACAGCACATCCGGATCGAGGTTTTTGTCATCGGTAATTTCCCGACGCAACCACTTTTGTGCCCACATTCCCATCTTGTCCAGAACCGGAAACAATTCCCTGCCAGACTCCGTCAGCGTGTAACTGTGTCCGCGTTTTCCCTCCTGCGTATTCCTGTCAACAATCCCGGCATGTTCGAGCTCTTTTAACCTGCGGGATAATAGAGCTGACGACATTCGCGGGACGCTCGCCTGGAGTTCGCTATATCGCGTCGCACCGCAGAACAGGCTCCGCAGAACCAGTGGTGTCCAACGTTCAGCCATTACTTCAGCTGCAACAGCGATGGGGCAATATTGCCCAAATCCTCGTGTGTTTTCCATGGATCAAAGCTAGCCGAGCATTTTTGGCCAAACAACTTTAGAATGTGAAGTTCATCAGGATTTTCAAAACTGTTTTATATCAGATCCTTGGGAGAATTGAATTGCGCCAAGAAGGTTTTCTTTGGGCAAATTCGAATTCTCACGCTTTACATGCAGAAGTAGTCAAGGCGGTCTCCAACTGAGAGTCTGGGACTACTGAACCGGCTTTGTGGGCATGGCCAACGGTCGGTACAATCCGCTGCAAGATGTTGAGAAGCTTCCTGCTGCCGCTGAAAAAGGAAGGATAAGATGATGAAAATCAACCTTGAAAAAATTGCAAAAGAACTGTCTCCCGGTTTTGAAGAGAATGCAGAACGTCTCGACGAGCATGATGAATTTGCTGCAGTCAATTACGCAGCGCTTCGTAAACATGGTGTGTTTTCAGCGCTGGTTCCCACCAAATATGGTGGTGGTGGAGCATCTTATTCGCAAATGTGCACCTTCGTTCGAACGATTGCGCATGTTTGCCCGTCTACCGCTCTTTCAGTTTCGATGCATCAGCACTTGGTGACGGCTGCGGTGTTCAACGATGCAGCCGGTCGTCCTGGAAAAAAACTGTTGGAGAAGGTTGCCGGTGGCAACGTTGTTCTAGTGAGCACCGGTGCAAACGACTGGTTGGAATCCAATGGCACGGCAGTCCGGGTCGACGGTGGATATGAAATCACAACCGTCAAGCCGTTTGCCAGCGGCTCACCAGACGGTGACATTTTGATTACCTCCTGCGCCTATGACGATCCCGAAGAAGGACCGCAGGTTTTGCATTTTCCGCTATCCCTGAAATCGGATGGTATTTCGTTCATGAATGATTGGAAAACTGTCGGAATGCGGGCCACCGGATCCCAGACACTGAAACTGAACGACGTGTTCGTCCCCGATGAGGCGATTGTCCTCAAACGCCCACGCAGCGGTTTTCATCCAGTCTATGGTGTCATTCTTGGGGTTGCATTGCCGCTGATCATGTCGGCTTATACAGGCGTTGCCGAAGCCGCTGCCGACATCGCGCGAAGCAAGGCCGCCGCCCGTCCGGGTGATCCGGTCACACCGTTTCTGGTTGGCGAAATGGAAAATCTGCTGACGGTGGTGCAACTGGCACATTCGGACATGGTGAGAATCGTGAACGATCTGCATTTCGAGCCCAGCATTGAATTGGCCAGTCAAATGATGGCGCGCAAAACGATATGCGCAAACAGTGTCATTGCAACCTGTGAGAAAGCCATGGAAGCCGTTGGCGGGGCAGGTTTTTTTCGAGGTCTGGGGCTTGAACGTCGGCTGCGCGATGCACATGCCGGGCAATTTCACCCGTTGCCGGAAAAGCGCCAACAGCTGTTTACCGGAAGACTGTCGATGGGACTCTCACCCGTGTCGGAACCCGTCAGATCATAAGACACAGTGATGTTCGAAAGATTCGAATGAACCCGACTGAGAAAGCAAGATTATGAAAAATCACAATGAAAATTTTGAAACGAATGATCGCGACCGGTTTCTGGAAGCAATGAGCCGTCTTGCTTCTGCGGTAAGTGTTGTCACGACAGATGGCCCCCACGGCAGGGCGGGGGTCACCGTCTCGTCACTGGTGTCGGTCTCCGCTGACAGTGCAAAACCCACCGTTATGGTTTGCATTCACAAATCAAGTTCCTCTTGCCCTGTGATTTTGGGGAACGGGGTGTTTTGCGCCAATATTCTGGCGCACCACCAGTCGCATATTGCTGACGCATTTGCCGGACGTGTTCGAAATCGAACTGGTTCGAAATTTGACACGGCCACTTGGTCCAGTGGGAGGTTTGGAATCCCACGTCTCGTCAACAGCCTGGCTGCAGTTGAATGTCGGATCTCAGACCAGGAAGTCGTTGGACAACACCACGTGATTTTCGCACAGGTGCAGAATATTTTGCTCGGCGGTTCTGGTTCACCGTTGATTTATTCCGCTCGAGACTATGCGACGACCAGACCTCTAAGCCTGTTATCCAACTCAACGGCTGCTTAGTTATCGACGCTGCAAGGTGTTGCCACGTCGATATTCCGTGAGTTTAAAATTTAACAGGCGGTCATTGGTGTGACGGTCGACAGAGCATAAGACAATCTCTGGGCGTTTGAATGCGCTTAGCCAGCATGTCTCCTCGTCCTCACAAACGCTAACCAATGGGGTTTGCGACGAATAGTATTCATTGCTCCGGGTTGTCGTCTCCAAAACGATCTCGTGCCAATGTTTTTGCAGCGTCCGCATCCAGTCCTCCAAACTGCAGGTGGCCGGCGGTTGAGCTTATAAAGTCTCGTACCGGAATGGGAGAATCGAGATTGAACCAGTCGATCATTTCTTTGCCATGCACAACTTCATCGGGAGGAAACGCAGACGGATTATCCAAGGAGGCGACTGAAATGTAGACCAGCCGGGCGGCCTGCTTCAGTTCCTCTACACCGAGTGAAATTTTTCGATAGGTAAGTGTTGAGGCACAGCGGCCGCAGAATTCGCGTACAGCGTGTGGAGATGAGTGAAATTGGCGCAGAAAACCGCTCGTCACTTCAAAATTCTCGCCGTCAAAACCGGCCCAGGCTACAAACGGTGCCGAATGCATTTTTACACAAGTGTTGCAGGTACAACCGGCTTTCCAAACCGCCGGGCCGCGTACCCGAAAGCGGAGAGGCTGTGTGAAAAGTCCGTTCGTTTGCGGATCATGCTATAATTCCCTGAGAGTGAATCGGGGATTTGTTATGACGCGATTTATTGAAGGTGTGGTCCGTGATCAGGTGGCATTGCTTCCGGAATGTCTGGATGATTATGTTGCTGAAGATAATCCGGTTCGGGTTGTTGATGCATTCATTGATATGCTGGACTTGGGTGATCTCGGGTTTGAGATTGAACCAGAAACAATGGGTCGCCCTGGCTACCACCCGGGACTGATGTTGCGGATTTATCTTTACGGCTATCTCAATCAGGTTCAGTCATCGCGGCGGTTGGAACGAGAATGTGGGCGCAATCTGGAACTTATCTGGCTGACAGGTCGGCTGAAGCCGGATTTCAAAACGATAGCCGACTTCCGCAAGGACAATGGTTCGGTGATCCGCAAGGTGTGCCAGCAGTTCGTTGCTTTGTGTCGGGACATCAAACTTCTGGACAGTGATATCGTCGCCATTGATGGCAGTCGGTTCAAGGCGGTCAACTCGAAGGCTAAGAGCTACACGCGCGGCAAGCTGAAGCAGAAACTGGGTGAGATCGATAAGGCGATTGAGAGATACCTGATGGAGCTGGACCGAGCTGATGAAGCTCTGGCAAAGACAGGCTCGGCAGTGCCGATATCACAGATCGTCCGCACCAGTCGTAAGTTGGCCAATCTGAACAAGGAGGCCAAACGCTACCGGGCTGTGGAAGAACGCATGGATGCAACAGGAGAAACTCAGGTGTCGTTGAGTGATCCAGATGCCAAGTCTATGACGACGACTGCCCGCATGCCGCGTGTTGTGGGTTACAACGTTCAAACGGCTGTTGAGGCCAGGCATCATCTCATTGTTGCCCACGAAGTGACCACCTTCGGTTACGACCATGATGCCTTGTCAAAGATGGCCAAGGCAGCACGCGATGAAATGGAAACCGACGAACTGGAAGCAATTGCTGACAAGGGATACTTTAAAAGCGAGGAAATACTGGCCTGCGAAGACGCAGGCATCACACCCATCGTCTCCAAGCCTCTGACTGGTAGTTCAAGCATCAGGGGCAAATTTGACCGGGCAGACTTTGTCTACGACACCGAGAAGGATGTCTATGTTTGCCCTGCTGGCGAACACCTGACTTATCGCTATACCAGCGAGCGGGATGGCAAGATATTGCGGGCCTATAGTTCAGAATTTTGCTCTGGCTGCGTCATTAAAGACAAATGCACGACTTCTACACAGCGACAAATTCGCAGATGGGAACATGAGGCAGTGCTCGAACGCATGCAGCAGCGCATTGATGATGACCCATCCAAACTGGCGCTGCGATCCATGACGGTCGAACATCCGTTCGGCACGATCAAATCCTGGATGGGCAATACCCACTTCAAGATGCGGCGCCTGAAAAACGTCGCCACCGAAATGGCTTTGCATGTCCTTGCCTATAATATGACCCGGGTCATGAACATCATCAGTGTACCCACCCTGATCAAAGCGATGAGGACGTGATAAAGGTCTATTATTGAAGCCCTCAACTGAAAAATCTGCATTTCCAGCCCGGAAACCGCATGTTGGCCGCATAACCATGCGAGTTGACTGAAACTCGAAGAAAATCGGGAAATATTCATGATGCCGAAAACCCGAAGCAAACCCTATAAAATGCCCGACTTTCCACACAGCCTCCGGACATCCCCGCAGAAACAACCACCCGATTGCCAAAGTTTTTGTGCCATGGACAAATTGTAACACGTGGTGGTCAATTTACCCAGTTCAACGCGGATAAGTGGGAGACTTCAATCGCAAGATTGAACCTATAACAATTGACGGGAGTTAGAGAAGTGTCATCAAATACTGATGCAAACGGCCCGCCCATTTATGCGGGACAGGCCGCGTCCATCTTCGCTGTAAGATGTCGCTATGCTTCAGCAAAACTCTTTAGCTGCTGGCCAGCAGTATCAACGGTTGAGGCAATCTGTTCTGCAAATCCGACCTCGGGCGAACCTGGCTCACCGTCGCCTGAAACGCTTATTTCCAACGAAACTGTGACGTTCGAATTGTTTTCGTCGATCTGCTGGACACGCCATGTATTCTCAATCTTTTCCAAAAATCCGGGAAAGTTTGCCGCTTCTACCGAATAGCTCAGCGAACGGTTCTCTGCGTCGTAGGCAGTCAGGATTTCCTCTGTCTTTCCGATCCCCTGAACTTCACACACTCTTCCACCATGGCGACTGCCATTCAGACCGTTTGGTGCCGCAGGGTTGGGCCCTGATGAAATAACCGAATCGACCCATTTTGAGACTTCCGTGAAATCGTCAGCCAAGATATTCCAGAGTTTTTCTGCACTTGCAGATATTTCAATTGTTGCATCCCGATTGATCGTGGTCATCGTTCCTGTTCCTTTTGGTTTGATTTGACACCCAGCCAAATCTTCATTTTGCGCAAGAACCCCTTGCTGTTTTCAGTCATGACGCGTATTACATTGCGTGATGAAAAACGATATACGAGACATTCACTTATTTTACAATGGGCATTGTAAAATAAGTGTTGTGGTTGGGATTGCATGGCTCGGCCAAGAAAATTTGATGAGAGTGAAGTCGTTCGAAACGCAATGATGGCGTTTTGGCAGTGCGGTTATGAGGCGACAACAATGAAAGCCCTGCAGGCCGCAACCGGCGTTGACGCTCGCGGTTTATCCAATGTGTTCGGCGACAAGGAACAGCTCTTCATTCGGTCGTTGGAGTTTTATCATGGGATGTTCGAAGCTGGTCTTGCACAGATCTTCAAATCTCCCTCACTGGAAGCGATTGAATCATTCTTTGGCCAATTGGCTGACGACAATATTCCTGCCGATGACCCGTCTCACAATGGTTGTTTGATGGTGAATACTGTCATTGAGCTGGGTAATTCGAATGATGAGGTTCGCCAGCGTGTTGAACGCTATCGAAAAATGTTCGTGGACCATTTTGAGGATAGTCTGAAGGCTTCCAACGTTACAGAACCCGATCAGAAGGCTGAACTGCTGGTCGGTTTGCTATGGGGAGCATTAACGCAAATCAGACTGTCGGGAAGCAAGTCAGCCGCCAGACCGATGGCGCTGCAAATCTTGCAGGTTCTGAACAGCTGGAAATAAGCGTGCGTGATACGTCGCGCTGGGTTCGACTCAATCCTCACAAGTTGCAGATGTTCGACCGGGGTGTCCAATCACCAACTGAGAGTCGTCGTCCCGTCGTCGCTGGAAAGCCCGTGTCAGTTCCATGTATTAGTCCTGGTGGCAGCTTGCAGTTCCCAATGCACCTAACATTCCAATAACCGGGCCAATAACCGGGCCAATAACCGGGCCAATAACCGGGCCAATAACCGGGCCAATAACCGGGATGGATCGGATTTCCAGCTCCTTTACCTTGCGTTTCGCGGCGTCGTAATGGCGATATTGGCCAACCTCGCGTGGAAACGACTCGACCCCAAAACCGAACAGAAGCGACGTTTGACAGCACGCGGTCGACAAAAATGAGGGCTCGGTCAGAAGCGGGTTGTCATCTTATAGTCACGAGAGAAATAGAGCCGCGCATAGGTCACGCATGTCTTGTCCAGCCAGGTTGTGCGCTCAGCTGTAAAGATAGCCGTATTCTCGGATGTGTTCAGAAAGTTAGCGATGTCGGTCGTTGCATTGGTTGCAGAAAACACCAACTCGCCATCGGTAAACGGCACCTCTCGCACTAACCATTCATTTGGCCCAATTTCTTCAAAATCGAAATTTGCAGCATTGGGTACGGCTGCAAGATTGATCCATCGGTCTTCATATTGATAGGGAGTGCGATTGCCATAATGCATACATTTTAGTTGCAAGACATTTTGATCTTTCGAAAGTCCGATCCGCGATCGCAACCAACCGGGTGCCACGATCATCTCTCGTTCGACCAAGACATAGCTATAGTCCGCACCGCTGTTGGTAATCTCTTCGCGAATGATTGGTATCGAGAACTGGGCCCGTCGTGTCGGAGACGACTTTACCTTGGTTCCGGCTTTGCGTTTGCGATCAAGAATGCCCTCATCAACCAATTCACGCATGGCCCGATTGACGGTCGCCCGCGCACATCCAAATTCTTTGGCCAGTTCAATCTCACCTGGAACGTTGGCTCCCGGGGGCCATGTATTGTCCCGGATTCTCCGAAGCACCTCGGCTTTGATGTCGTGATAGCTGGTTCGCAATTTGGGGCCAATCAATTTTATTATGTCTGTGCTTATATCTATTTTTGTCTAGTACCCGCAAGAGCAGGGCGAACGATTCATAAGTGTTTCCACGCAACACATAATTGCTGGATTATGGTACGGTGGCGGTTAAGTTGGTAGGAGTGGATGCGCAGTATCAGGACTTTCCCATCGCAATGAGATGTCGGTTTTTTAAATTTGAGGTAACTACTCAGCTACCCTATTTCTGCTGCCATTAGGTGCGACAATTTGATTCATGGCGCATATTTGAGGTTCCACTTTTTTCATTTTGGTGTTTGACTGCGAGGATGAAACTCGAAAATCTGACACCTGAAATTCTTGCTGATTTCTCAAAGTCAGAACTGATTGATGTGGTCATGGCTCTGGTGGGTCAGGTTGTCTAACTCAAAGAACAAAATGCGCAGCTTTTGGAGGTGAACGCTCGGCTCCTGAAGGAAAACGAACAACTCAGGAAAGACAACGCGCAACTTAGAGAAGATAATGCGGTTCTTAGGCAGCGTGTTTCAGATCTTGAGCGTCGTCTGGGATCGAACAGTCGTAATAGCAGCAAACCACCTTCGAGCGACGGACTGGCAAAGCCGTCTAGCGATAAGAAACGGCGGACCAAAAGTCAGCGGGGCAAGTCAACTCGAAAGCCTGGCGGCCAACCCGGACATCCCGGCAACACACTGAAACAGGTTGAGAACCCAGACGAGATCACCAGTCATTTTCCGAACCAATGCCAAAACTGTCAGGCCGCGCTTTCGGCGGAGGATACCATAGGTGCTGCGTGCAGACAGGTGTTTGGCCTCAAACCTCCACCGCCGCTTTATGTGACCGAGCATCGTGCGCATATTTGCCAATGCCAGCAGTGCGGTGCAAAAACCCGCGCCGATTTTCCTGAAGGGGTAACATCACCCGCCCAGTACGGCGATGAAATAGGGGCGTTGGCCGCCTATTTACAGACGCAGCACTGCATTCCCCAAAATCGCCTGGCGCAGGTTTTTGCGGACATTTTCGGGGTCACAATCACATCGGCAACCCCTTCCAGTCTGGTTGCCAAAAAGGCCGAGCAGATGCTCTGTTTAGCTGAGGCGGTGAAGAACCTGCTGTCCGGGCCTCAAACGGCAGTGAAGCATCTGGATGAAACGGGGTTCAGGATTGGTGGCAGAACGCGCTGGCTTCATATGCTATGCTCCACCGCTCTAAGCCACCTTCGGCTCGGAACTGCGCGAGGTGAAGTGCCACCAGAACTGGCGGGAACGGCAGTGCATGACTGTTTCTCTTCCAACTGGGCAGTGGAAAATGTGACCCATGGATTGTGCGATGCCCACATCTCCCGCGAATTGGAGGCATTGACCGAATATGAAAAAGAAGCTTGGGTGCCGGACATGAAAGCCATTCTGCTCGACGCACTGAAGCTCACGCATGTCGCGCGAATCCAAAATCGGAGCGCGGTCAGCCCGGAGGCAATCACGGAGATCGAGCGGCGATTTGATGCCTGTTGCGAGCGTGCTATCGCGTTCCACGAGGCCCAACCGCCTCTCGCGCGCCCAACGAAAGGCAAGAAGCGGGGTCGCCCGAAACGGCGGATTGGGCACAATCTCGCTTTGCGACTCCGAACGCATAAAGCAGCGGTTTTGCTCTTTCTCAATGATCTGCGCGTTCCCTACACGAACAACGAGGCAGAGCGTGATCTCAGAATGACGAAAGTTCGACAAAAGGTCTCGGGAAGCTTTCGAACAGAGGCTGGTGCCGAGAATTTCTGCACTTTACGAACGGTCATTGAAACGGCGCGAAAACAAGGTTGGGACATCCTGAAAACCTTGAAAACCGCGCCTGATCAGCTCATCCTCAACCTCAGACCCGTCTGATGGGCCGTCTATAAAAGCATCAGGTTGGGGTAGCTGGGTAGTTACAATTTGAGAGGGATTTGAATGCGTGATGCGTTGCGAACCCGGATGACGGCGGGATGGTAGATGGGTGAGCTCAAACTGATTCATGCCAATGACTTGCCACCGGTTGCCTGGAAAAATGGTGGTGGTGTCACCCGTGAGATTGGTAGAGATACCGGGCCCGATGGTGTCGTCTGGCGATTGAGCATGGCAGATGTCGACAGGGAAGGCCGGTTCTCAATTTTTCCCGGCATGTCACGTATATTGACGGTGATTGAAGGAGATGGGTTGGAATTGCACGGCGACGGCCAAAGGCATGAAGTTGCCTGTTGCACACCGTTTGCTTTTTCAGGTGAAACGCCAATCCGAAGCGTGTTGCGCAACGGAAAGATCCGCGATTTCAATGTCATTTTTGACGGCACACGCGTTGACGCACAGGTGACTATTCTCGACGGGCCCATGCAATTCGACCTGAGACCCAACGACGATATGATTTACGGAACTTTCGCAATTGCCGGAGACTATTCTTGCAATGGAGTGAGGGCGAAAAAATGGACTACCCTATTGATCGATGAGGAAGCAGTCAGTGTAGAATTGCCCGTGGCAAGCAAACTACTTCTGGTCAGTCTCAAACGACTCTAAAACTTCCTTCGCTTACTTAGCCGAATTCGCAGCTTCCTCTTGTATCCATGATCGAAAAGCTTGCACAGAATTAGACTGCAGTGCCGCGTGTTGGCAGACCAGCCAATAAGAAAATTGAGACTGGGCGACTTCACCAAACGGATAGACAAGAGTGCCGTCTCTTATCGCATCCACCACCAAAGGACTGCGTCCCATGGCAACGCCCAACCCGTTAATTGCCGCCTGAATGACCAGGTTTGCCTGTCCGTATTTTCGGGCTCGTTGGAAATGCGGTAGTTTGAGGTTGTTTTCCTTCGCCCAAAATTCCCAATTGGACTGACTTGTGGGGGTTTCGAGATTGTCCTGAAGAACGATGTGATTGCTCAGATCAGAAATGCTGGCCAGACCCTTTGCAACCTGGGGCGAGCAGACGGGCGCCATCGATTCCGACATCAGCCTTTCGGCATGAAGATTGGCGAAACCACCGCTGCTGTATGAGATGATTATATCCGCCTGTCCCGATATTGGTTCCAGAGATTTGGGGTCAGTTGAAATGGAAACCGGAATCTCCGGGCTTATTTCGTCGAATTCGGTAACTACCCAGCTACCCCAACCTGATGCTTTTATAGACGGCCCATCAGACGGGTCTGAGGTTGAGGATGAGCTGATCAGGCGCGGTTTTCAAGGTTTTCAGGATGTCCCAACCTTGTTTTCGCGCCGTTTCAATGACCGTTCGTAAAGTGCAGAAATTCTCGGCACCAGCCTCTGTTCGAAAGCTTCCCGAGACCTTTTGTCGAACTTTCGTCATTCTGAGATCACGCTCTGCCTCGTTGTTCGTGTAGGGAACGCGCAGATCATTGAGAAAGAGCAAAACCGCTGCTTTATGCGTTTGGCGTCGCAAAGCGAGATTGTGCCCAATCCGCCGTTTCGGGCGACCCCGCTTCTTGCCTTTCGTTGGGCGCGCGAGAGGCGGTTGGGCCTCGTGGAACGCGATAGCACGCTCGCAACAGGCATCAAATCGCCGCTCGATATCCGTGATTGCCTCCGGGCTGACCGCGCGCCGATTTTGGATTCGCGCGACATGCGTGAGCTTCAGTGCGTCGAGCAGAATGGCTTTCATGTCCGGCACCCAAGCTTCTTTTTCATATTCGGTCAATGCCTCCAATTCGCGGGAGATGTGGGCATTGCACAATCCATGGGGCACATTTTCCACTGCCCAGTTGGAAGAGAAACAGTCATGCACTGCCGTTCCCGCCAGTTCTGGTGGCACTTCACCTCGCGCAGTTCCGAGCCGAAGGTGGCTTAGAGCAGTGGAGCATAGCATATGAAGCCAGCGCGTTCTGCCACCAATCCTGAACCCCGTTTCATCCAGATGCTTCACTGCCGTTTGAGGCCCGGACAGCAGGTTCTTCACCGCCTCAGCTAAACAGAGCATCTGCTCGGCCTTTTTGGCAACCAGACTGGAAAGGGTTGCCGATGTGATTGTGACCCCGAAAATGTCCGCAAAAACCTGCGCCAGGCGATTTTGGGGAATGCAGTGCTGCGTCTGTAAATAGGCGGCCAACGCCCCTATTTCATCGCCGTACTGGGCGGGTGATGTTACCCCTTCAGGAAAATCGGCGCGGGTTTTTGCACCGCAATGCTGGCATTGGCAAATATGCGCACGATGCTCGGTCACATAAAGCGGCGGTGGAGGTTTGAGGCCAAACACCTGTCTGCACGCAGAACCTATGGTATCCTCCGCCGAAAGCGCGGCCTGACAGTTTTGGCATTGGTTCGGAAAATGACTGGTGATCTCGTCTGGGTTCTCAACCTGTTTCAGTGTGTTGCCGGGATGTCCGGGTTGGCCGCCAGGCTTTCGATTTGACTTGCCCCGCTGACTTTTGGTCCGCCGTTTCTTATCGCTAGACGGCTTTGCCAGTCCGTCGCTCGAAGGTGGTTTGCTGCTATTACGACTGTTCGATCCCAGACGACGCTCAAGATCTGAAACACGCTGCCTAAGAACCGCATTATCTTCTCTAAGTTGCTCGTTGTCTTTCCTGAGTTGTTCGTTTTCCTTCAGGAGCCGAGCGTTCACCTCCAAAAGCTGCGCATTTTGTTCTTTGAGTTAGACAACCTGACCCACCAGAGCCATGACCACATCAATCAGTTCTGATTTTGAGAAATCAGCAAGAATTTCAGGTGTCAGATTTTCGAGTTTCATCCTCGCAGTCAAACACCAAAATGAAAAAAGTGGAACCTCAAATATGCGCCATGAATCAAATTGTCGCACCTAATGGCAGCAGAAATAGGGTAGCTGAGTAGTTACCGAATTCGAGCAATCGGGGCAGTAGCCAAAGGAACGCAAACCCTGGAGGGGCGGCAACAAGAATCCCCCGGTTTCGTGAGGATTTGGCATTTCGCAAGTCGTCGCAGATTAGTTCAACAGCACCAAAGCCATCGCGTATCGATCGGGCCAACATCGCACCGGTTTCAGTCGGTAAAGTGTGCGGATTTTGTCGGATAAGCAATTGATGCCCCAACCACTCCTCAAGCAGTTTGATGTGCTGGCTGACCGCGCTTTGGGTAACGTTCAATTCGTCAGCGGCACGACCAAAGCCCTGCAACCGGACTACAGATTCCAAAGTGCGCAATGCGTTGAAGGGGAGTGTTTTTAGCATTCCGTTTCGTCGATCCTTCGCGCCTTGTTACCTGTCGCAAATCTGGCACAAACGCCGCCTAGAGGGAGATTAAATCTGCAAGAACATTGGTTTCCATCATTAAATTATGAATGGACATATATATATTAAGGTTATGCAAACCCCATGGCAAGGGAGTGTCGGGCGACAAGTCCGATGCGGCTTGAGTGCTTCTCTGTCATGGATTGAACGGCGAAGCGGGCGGCTATTACCCAAGGCGGCTATTAGAATTTCTAATGCCCACTATTGAGAGACGACGGTGGCGCCTCGTCGCTATTGTCCCTAAACTTGCATCAAAGGTTTTGAGATGGAGAGATGCATGTTCCTACGCAATTGCTGGTACGTCGCCGGGTGGAGCAAAGATTATGAGCAAAGCCTCAAGGCGCAGAAATTATTGGGTGAGAACATCGTCTTTTACCGACAGGCCGATGGAACACCAGCGGCGCTTGAAGATGCCTGTCCACACCGCAAGTTACCCTTGTCGATGGGACAACTTGAAAATGATCATGTCGTATGTGGATATCATGGACTGACCTTCGACTGCACCGGACATTGCATCGATTCTCCTACCCAACGTGGCATGACGCCACGCCGGGCCGTCGTGCGATCCTATCCGGTGGTTGATCGCTACCGTTTGCTTTGGATCTGGATGGGTGATCCAGATAAAGCCGATCCCGACGAGATTTTTGAAATCGATAATTTTGACAATAGTGACTGGGGCTATACCGATGGCGGGTCACTGCCAATTGCCTGCAACTATCTATGGATGACCGACAATCTGCTCGATCCCAGTCATGTGGCATGGGTGCATGTGACGTCGTTTGCAGGTGGCGGAACGGACGATCAACCGCTGGATATGGAAAAAACCGATCGTGGGGTCATCGTATCGCGCTGGATACATGACCAGCCAGCGTCGCCCTATTACAAGGATCTGGTGAAATTCGAAGGAAATTGCGATCGCAAGCAGCACTACGAAATGTGCTATCCGGCGATCGCCCTCAACATGTCGGTTTATACCCCTGTTGGTACCGGAGGTCCCGATAAGCCCGTTGTCGACAAGACTTATGTCAACATTTCCTATAATTTCATGACGCCGGTGGATGAAGACAATACGCAGTATATCTGGTTCCAGCACCGCAATACTGATCCCAATGACAAAGCCATTTCCAAGAAGATGAATGATGGTGCGATCATGGCTTTTAACGAAGACAAGGAAATTCTCGAGGCGGTTCACAAGGGCATGCGGGACAAGGTGACACGCAACATCGATCTTGGTCTGGATCTTGGAGCAAAGACGTTTCGAATGCAGCTGCAGCGACTGATTGATGCCGAACAGAAAGAAAAAGAAGAGGCTTAGCCTCGGAAAATGTTTTTAGTTCAACGCTTTTTGCACGGCTATTGCCGCCGTCGCCGGACTAAATTTCTGTCTGCAAATGTGCGATCGTTGCTTCCAGATGTTTTCTTGCATGATCGACAAATTTCGGATCGAACCGGCTTAGCATGCCAAATATTGAAATTGACAATTCCATTTGGTCATCCTCGTTTTTCAACGGCATGGATATGGCAGCAATATCGGGCTCATTTTCTCCCAGATTTACGGCAAAGCCCTGTCGCTGAATCCGCTGCAGCTCGTCATCCATCTGCTTGTGCGTAACTGCATCCTTGTCCGAAATCGCCAGGGCCGAAAGTCGTTTGCTTCTTTCAGCTTCCGACATCTGTGCCAACCAGAGCTTTCCCTGGGCGGATCGATATAGAGGCAGCAAAGTTCCGACCTCGACATGAACTGAAATCGCTCGCCGGGAATTGGCCACCGCAATGCAGGTCGGGCCATGGCGCGACAGGCGGCACGCCATGACAGACTCGTTTAACTGACCACTCAGTGCTTCCAGTTTGGGCGTGACCACAGCCGCAATGGAATTTGCTTCTTCGGCCAGCCATCCCAGCCGCTCGATTTTTGGCCCAAGTGCAAACGTGCCGCGCCGGACGCTTCGCAACGCCCCAACTTGCTCCAGCGTCGTCAAAAGACGGTGGGCTGTCGCGTTGTTCATCTGCAAGTTTTCGGCAACCAGCGCGCTGTCAATTTGCTGCAGCTGTTCGGTGAACAGGGAAAGAATTTCAAATCCTTTGATAATTGAACCATTCAGCGGTGTGGCCATAAATCTATCCGGTCTTCACGTCGCGCTGACGATGGTTGACTCTGTGATCTGTATCTTAAATAATATGAGAAATCAATCTCATTATATAAGATTTAGGATAAAGTGATGTATCTTGGATTGCTGATCAACAACACCGATATTCCAGCTGACGACGATGCACAGTTTGAGCGCCGATCGCCTGTATCCGGTAAAGTTGCAACCAAGGCAGCCGCTGGTGGGAAGAAGGATGTTGATGCGGCGGTAAAGGCAGCCGACAAGGCGTTTCCCGCATGGGCAAGCATGGGGCCGGGCCTGCGCCGAAAAATACTAAATGACTGTGCCGACGCGCTGGAAGCGCGGGCCTCAGACTTCATCGAACTTGGTCAAAAAGAGACCGGTGGCACCGCTCCGTGGTATGGATTCAACGTCATGTTGGCCGCTGGCATGTTGCGTGAAGCGGCTTCAATGACGACGCAGATCAAGGGCGAAATCATTCCTTCAAACAAGCCCGGCACCCTGTCCATGGGCTATCGTCAGCCGGTCGGTGTGCTGGTTGGTATGGCGCCATGGAATGCCCCGATCATTCTTGGCGTGCGTTGCTTTGCCATGCCTTTGGCCTGTGGCAATACAATTGTCATGAAGGCCTCGGAAAAATGTCCTGGTCTGCATCGTTTGATCGGTGACTGCATGGTCGAAGGTGGCCTGCCGAAAGGTGTTTTGAACATCATCACCCATTCTGCGGAAGCTGCGCCGGATGTTGTCAACGCGTTGATTGACCACCCGTTGACGCGACGGATCAATTTTACCGGCTCCACACGGGTTGGCAGGATTATCGCCGAACGGGCAGCAAAACACCTCAAACCGTGCTTGTTGGAATTGGGCGGCAAGGCTCCATGTATCGTTTTGGAAGATGCAGACATCGATGCAGCCGTAAAGGGCGCAGCGTTCGGTGCCTTCATGAATCAGGGACAGATATGCATGTCGACTGAAAAAATCATCGTGGTTGAAGAAATTGCCGATGCGTTCTGTGCTGCCTTTGCTGAAAAGGCGGAAAGTCTGAAGACAGGTAACCCAGATGAACAGGTGCACCTGGCTTCGGTTGTTGATCGTAACACGATTGATCACGTCGCCCGCCTGATTGATGATGCCACGTCGAAAGGTGCTGAAGTTCTGGCTGGTGGGTCACCCAAAAAGGGTACGATCATGCCTGCCACAATTGTTGCCGATGTGACGCCACAAATGGATATTTATGCTGCCGAAAGTTTTGGGCCGGTTACCACCATTATTCGCGCACGAGACGAAGATCACGCGGTCGAAATTGCCAACGACACGGAGTACGGCCTGAGCTCCGCTGTATTCACGCAGAATATTCAGCGCGGGTTGGAGGTTGCAAAACGGTTGCAAACCGGCATCGCCCACATCAACGGCCCGACCGTCGGCGATGAAGCGCAAATGCCATTTGGAGGCACAAAGGCCAGCGGCTATGGCCGTTTTGGTGGGACGGCCGCCATCGATGAATTTACCGAGTTGCGCTGGATCACCATCGAAGATCCCGACCAGCATTATCCAATTTAATCAGGATACAAGCGGATCATGCTTCAGAAATTGAAATTGAAGAATATCTCGGCAGGCGGTGCCCTGTTCGGCAAGTTGAAAGCGCTTGGCGTTGATTATGTATTTGCAAATTCAGGCACCGACTTTCCACCCATCATCGAAGGATTGATTGAGGCGCGCGAAAAGGGCGTCGAACTGCCCACAGCGATCACCGTGCCGCACGAGCATGTGGCCGTCGGCATGGCACACGGATATTATCAGATCTCCGGACGTCCTCAGGCGGTGTTGCTGCATACCAATGTCGGGCTGTCGAACGGGGCAACCGGTGTCATCAACGCCGCCTGTGATCAGGTTCCGATGTTCTTGATGTCTGGCCGAACACCTGTCACGGAAGCCGACCGGTTTGGTGCCCGCACCGTTCCCATCGGCTGGGGGCAGGAAATGTACGACCAGACGGCGCTGGTCCGTGAAGCCTGCAAGTGGGACTATGAATTGCGGTTTCCCGAACAGGTTGCCGAGGTCCTTGACCGTGGCTGGGCCATATCCAATTCAACTCCAAAAGGGCCCGTCTATCTGAGCCTGCCGCGTGAAGTGTTGTGCGAAAGCTGTCCGGCCGACGGGCTGGATCAACCATCGCGCATGGCACCAGCCCACACGTCGCCATCTGGTGATGCAATGGACCAAGCGGCCAGACTACTGTCCGAAGCCAAACGTCCTTTGATCATCGCTCAACGGGGGGCTGGTTCTCAACAGGCGTTTGATGCATTGACCGAATTTGTCGAAAGCCGGGCAATACCTGTGTCCCATTACTGGGCCAACCAGATTGCCATTCCGATGACCAGCCCGAGCCATGTCGGTTGGGTGCCGGGACCGCTGCTGGCAGATGCCGATGTGGTGCTTGTGGTCAATGCGTTGGCGCCATGGTGGCCTGATAAATTCGCGCCTTCAGCGGATGCAAAAATCATACATCTTGGCCCCGACCCCCTGTTTGCCCGGTCCACGCCGATCAGGAACTTCCAATCTGACATCACCCTGTCCGGTGATACCGATGCGGCATTGCTGGAATTGATTGCCAAGGTCAGTTTGCATCCCATTGACCGCACAAGTGTCGAAATGCGACGCCGACGCATCGTCGAAACGGGCGCTGGGGAGCGTGTGCGAATTGCCAACGAAGCCAAGTCTGGAAATGGCGGTCCCATGTCCAAGGAATGGGTCAGCCATTGCCTCAGTCGGGCAATTAGAGGCCGCAAGGTCAGTGTCTTTCATGAATTGGGCTGCCCGTTGCCGGCGCTGCAGCTGGATGATCATCTCAGCTATTTTCAGGAACCGCATTCCGGTGGATTGGGTTGGGGCGTGCCGGCCGCCATGGGTGCGCAGCTGGCAGATCCGGACCGTCTTGTATTCGCGACGGTCGGTGATGGCGGTTACATGTTTGCCAATCCGACAGTGTGCCATCAGGTCTGCGAGGCGCTGGGTCTGCCGATCATCATGCTTGTGCTGAATAATGAAGAATGGGGAGCCGTTCGGCATTCCGTCGAAAGCCTCTATGACAATGGCCGTGCCCGGAAGGCCAATGAGGTGCCATTGACGTCGCTTCAGCCAAGTCCGGATTTTGCGATGACTGCGAAGGCAAGCCGGGCACATGCCGAAAATATCACTGAGGGAGAAGACTTGCCCGCAGCCCTGGCACGCGCCATTCACATTGCCACACAAGAGAAGCGGCAGGTTCTGCTCAACATTGCGATCCGACGAACAAGTCCTCACTGATGTTTGATCGATTCATTGGTGCTCTGTTTAGAGTTACGCGTTGAAGGGGGACCATCGTCCTCCTATATTCGGGCAGATGATATGCTAGCGGCACCATTGTGAGGGCCTCCTGGCGGGCGAAGGGCAACTGATTATGAATTCGAAATTATTTTCCGGCTTGAAAATTTTGATCCTCGGCTTGTCCCTATTCAGCGTTGCGGGCTGCGTCAGCAATCCTGCCGATCTGGAACGGGCAAAGCAACATCGTGAAAGCCTCGAGGAGGCAAACCGCAACAATCGTTAGGTATTACGCTGCTACACATTGCCCCGCCTGTCATCAATCCGGTCATTCTACAGTCAAATTTGGCCATATTCGGAGGTTGAGAATGCGCAAGTGCCGACCCCAATTGGGGTTGCCGGTCGATTGCAGAGCCTGATCGCTGGCAAATAGCGGCAATAAATGTACTAAAGGTGCCGCAATTTATTTAGTGACCAATGTTGGCGGCCAAGCGAACTTGCATAGCTAAATACTTGAAATATACACCGTTCAGCTACGTTAAAATATGAAAATGTTGACCTGTAAAATCGAGTGCTTGATTTCCATTCGCGACAGAAAAAGATCCATAACCAAATGATTTTAAAGGTTTTCACGGATAAATTCCGGCTTTTTGATATTCCATAGACTTGTCGTGGGAGCTTGGCCTGCAACAAGCTTGCCCTTTTATGTTGCGTTTTGCAGCAGCAGTACAACCCGCTTGTTAAAAATCGGTCTGTTTACCTATACCAAAAAAAGGTGAGCATGGCAGGGCATCGAAGTGATTCTGTCTTGATGGATTGGCGAGCAAATTTTACGTTCAAATACAGGTGGTTAGGTGTTAACTGATTCGCCCGTGGTTTCATAATAATTGGCCAGATTTTGGCACCAATTTCTGCTAGGTTTCAATTCCTGGCGTGCCAAGTGCTGCAATTTAACAACACCCGCGCAAATTAGATTCTCAGTTCCAACGCATCGGAGTCAAAAATACATACATATATATGCAGTTAGGCAGTTGACGAATATTTTCGTATTCAATAAATAGGTAAGGTGACACTCATCTATGCGGACGCTGATCCTCTGCTTTTTGTTTACTGTTTAAAGATGTTGCAACGAATAGTATATGTGCGTATCTAAATTAGCCGATTACTAAACTCCGCAGATCTAGCTCTGTGTGTGCTCTCATCGAATCGCCTGGGGACATTGTAAATGCCGTTTAATTTGAAACATCATCTCTCGACCGGCCGCTCGGGGCAGGGTCGTTTTAAGATTACTTTAGCAGCCGGCGTCGCGTTGCTGGCTCTCAGTTCAACTTCATCCAATGCCGTCAGTTTGAAAGACGCTGTGTCAGTCGCACTGGATTCAAATCCAGAAATTGGCGAAGCGATCGAGAACCGCGAAGCGATCGAATTTGAGCTGCGTCAGGCCAAGGGGCTATTGCTTCCGTCGATTGATCTGGAAGCCGGCGCTGGATATCGCCGTCTTGACAATCCGTGACGGCGCGCCATCGACCGCGATGATGATACCCTTGAGCCAGTTGATGTTGGCGTCAGAATTACGCAGAGACTATTTGACGGCGGCCGTGTTCGTGCCGAGATGGATCGTCAGGCGTCCAGAGTTGATAGTGCATCTCTTCGGGTTTTGGAGCGGTCACAATATATCGGTCTGCAGGTTGTCCGCGAATATCTGGAATACATGCTTCAAGCCCAGATCGTCGGCGCATCGGCTGAGAACCTGCGTCAGCATCGTCGCATCGCCAACAATATTCGTTCGGGCAGTGCAGGTGGAACTCTGACAGAAGCCGACAATCAGCAGGCAAGGGAAAGAGTTCTTTCCGCTCAGGCCAAACTGCAAGCCGCCGAAGAGGAGCTCAACGCGGCGCGCATTAGATTCCGTCGGCTGACAGGAGTTCCCATCGGAACAACGAAACATCCTGGCTCATATGCTCGTCACATTCCATCTAGCCTTTCCAAGGCAATCGGTATGGGTCGAACCAATAACCCAAGAGTCCATTTGGCGCGTGCCGATATTGATACCGCAGATGCAATGGTTGATGCTGCCAAGGCTGACAAACTGCCAGCGGTTACTCTTGAAGGCCGAGCCAGAACTGGTCACGATATTGATGGTACCGAAGGACGCACAAGCGATCTTGAAGGTCGTATTGTCATGCGTTGGAACTTGTATCGCGGTGGCATCAAAATTGCCAACGAACAAGAGCATGTGCGTCGCGCCAGCGAACAGCGCATGATTCTCCATCAAGTTGACCGGCAAGTTGAAGAAGCCGTTCGGACTTCCTGGGATCGTCGCCAAAAACAGGCTCGTTTGGCAAATACGCTGAATATTCAGGCCCGTGAAAATGCCCGTCTCGTAAGTTCTTACCAGCAGCAATTCTCTGTTGGTCAGCGTTCACTGCTGGACGTTCTGGATGCCCAGAATACACGCTACAACGTTGATGTTCTCGCCAAGACAGCGCGCTACGCGTCACTTTTTGCTGAGTATCGTCTGCTGGCGTCAACTGGCCAGTTGCTGGACGTGTTGAAGCTGCAGGCTCCTGCGCAAAGCGAGGCGTATGCCAGAGCTGAGTTCAACGTACCGGAGACTGTCGCTGCCGAAACCTATCGCCGGACACCGTCGCGTCAGGTCAACAATCTTCCTATGGATCTGCTGGCGCCGCTTAGACGCAAGAACTAATCCTTATTCGGGGAGACTGGAAAGGTAAAACGTGGACAATGGGTGGGTTCCCGTTCCGGAGTTAAATTCGGATTCGGGTGATGATGGCGGCGGCCATGTATCCGACGGCGGTTTTTTAAGTGCATTTCAGGCTGTCGTGGGTTTCTTCGGCAGGCCGAACTCCGAGACCGTTCTGTTTTCCGGCTATCCCATTGACCTGGGTGCGCCAACCTTTGACGAAATAGACCGAGCAGCAGCGCGCAGTGGATTGCACGCTGATCGATTTGAAAGCGCTCCGCAAAAAATTACAGATGCCGATTTGCCAGCCCTAATCCTGTGCAAAGATGGTCGCGCATTTGCGCTGCTGGAAAAGGTCGGGCGCAATCGCTTCAGTTCCCATAATGGGGAAATTTCCAAAAAAGAATTGCGATCGCTGGATGTGGAGATGATTTTGACATTTTCCGCAGTCTATCTCAATTCCAGCGACCGGGCCGATGTTGCCGGGCACAAGGAATATGAAAACAAGCATTGGCTTCGCAGCTCGCTGGCACCCTTCTGGAAGGCCTATCTGAACGTCGCTTTAGCGGCGATGTTCATCAATATGATCGCCATTGCCACACCCATATTCGTGATGAATGTTTATGATCGGATATTGCCAAATGAGGCGATTTCCTCGCTCTGGGTGTTGGCCGCTGGCGTGTCTGCCGCGTTGCTGTTTTCACTTTTACTGCAGAAATGCCGATCCGCAATAATTGATTATACTGGCCGAGAGGCCGATCGGAAATTGGCCTATACGCTTTTTGAAAAGGTCCTGCATTCCAGGTTGAGCCACCGACCGGCATCAACCGGAGAATTTGCAAGCCGTCTGAGTCAATATGAGTTTGTGCGGGAGTTTTTCACCTCCAACACCATCAGCGTGCTAATCGACTCGGTCTTTGTATTTGTCTTCCTGGCAGTAATTTATTACCTGACCGGATGGATAGCAGCGATCCCGGCGATCGCATTTGTTTTGGTCGTCATTGTCGGCCTGATCGCCCAACACCGCATCGGTAAACGTGTGGCCCGGGCCGCCAACGAAGCCGCAGAGCGCCATGCATTGCTTGTCGAAAGTGTTGCCACAATTGAAACGGTAAAGGCTCTTCGCGCCGAATCCCACTTGCTGAGAAAATGGTCTTTTCTGACCAATAATTCGTCCAAAACGTCGGAGGACATCAAGCAGATATCGTCTGGTGCGGCCAATACCACAGCGTTTATTCAACAGATGGTGACCGTCGCAATTGTGGTGTCCGGGGCCTACGCCTTTGCCGCCGGTGAAATTTCCACCGGAGCCATTATCGCAACGGTGATGTTGTCGAGCCGGGCGGTTGCTCCACTGGGCCAGATATCCATGACTCTGGCGAGAATTCGCCAGGTGATGTTGTCCATCCGAATCCTCAGCGGAATCATGGAACAGCCAGAAGACCGGCCAATGTCGACCGGGTTTGTCAACCGGGAAGTCAATTCAGGCAAAGTCAGGCTGGACGACGTGGAATTCATGTATCCAGATACAGATAACGCAGTTCTCAGCAACGTTAACATCGACATTCAGGCCGGTGAGCGCGTCGGTATTATCGGCAAGATCGGTTCCGGGAAAACCACCTTGGGCAAACTATTGGGCGGTTTGTTTGAACCGACGTCGGGACGACTGCTGCTGGATGGCATTGATGTGCGCCAATACCATTTGCATGAGGTTAGAAAAGCTGTCGCGTTTGTCGGGCAGGCGTCGGATTTGTTCACCGGTACGCTGAAGGAAAACCTGCTGATCGCAAAGCCGGATGCAACTGATGCAGAAATTATCGCAGCCGCCCAAAAGGCCGGAGTAGACGAATTTGCCTCGCGACACCCCCGCGGGTTTGACATGCCGGTTGGAGAACGTGGAGACAATCTGTCTGGCGGACAAAAACAGGCGGTGACCATTGCACGGCTCCTCATGAACCAGCCAAAAGTGGTGTTCCTCGATGAGCCATCGGGTGCGATGGACATGGCGTCGGAGCGCAGACTGATTGCCAGTTTGAAAAAGTCATTTGCGCCGGACACGACTCTCATCATATCCACGCACCGCTACAGCCTGTTGGAAATGGTCGACCGCATCATTGTCATCGATAATGGCAGAATAGTTGCAGACGGCACAAAGGAAGTTGTGCTTGAAGATCTGGCCAAGCGGGCCAAGGCCGCCCAAAGCAAAGCAACAAAGCAACAAACGGGAACTCAATTACAATCAGGTTGACGAGCAATTTCGTCAGCCGTTTTGTCGAGATAGATATTTATGAGCAACTCGGTGCCACTATTTGCGCGATTGACCGTTCCATTGACGGCACTACTGCTGTCGGCTGCTGCGGGTTGGGCATCCTATACGGAGATTGACGAGATTACACGTGGCGACGGCAAGGTTATTCCGGCCACAAAAACCCAATCGATTTAAGCAACTGAGCCCGGTGTGGTTAAACAGATCGAAGTCAGATTAGGCCAGGTTGTCAGCCAGGGCGATCTGATCGTCCGCCTGGACGATACATCGACCTCGGCTAATCTGGGAGAAACGGTGGCCCGACGCCGGTCACTGCAGGCACGCATTGCCAGACTTAGCCTGGAGGAAGTTGGAGCCTTTGATACGCCATATTATTGCCCGGACAGCCTGGCCAAGGATGCACCCCAGATCTGCGATAACGAAGCACGCCTGTTTAACGCCCGGCGCGAAAACTTTCTCAATCGGGTGCAGGTTCTCACCCAACGTGAAGTGCAACGCAAGGCGGAACTGACTGAAGTCAATTCCAACATTGCGAGGCTGACGAGTAATCTCGAAATCAGTCGGCGTGAATTGGAGCTGATACGGCCAATGGCCAAGAGACGGTTGATTGCAAAGACCGAATTGATTCGCGTTGAGCGAGATGTTTCTGAATCAAGCGGCCAACTGGCGCTGGCGGAAGAATCGGTTGTCCGCATCAAGGGCGCCATTCAAGAGGCCAGTCTGCAGGTGAAAGAGATCGGCCTGCAGATGCAGCAAGAGGCACTTGATCAAAAAACCCAGGCACTTGCAGAACTGTCCGTGTTGGACGAATCTGCCCGTGGTGCCGCAAATCGCGTGGCCCGTACCGATATCAGGTCTCCGGTCGACGGGGTGATTAATTCGCTGGCCGTCAACACGATTGGCTCGTTTGTCCAACCCGGATCGGTCATCGCCGAAGTAGTGCCAACGTCTGCTGAACTTCTGGTAGAGGTGCGGATTTCCCCGCGCGACGTTGCCTTTATCCGTGTCGGACAACCGGCATTGGTAAAGGTCAGTGCCTATGATTTTTCAATCTATGGTGGATTGGATGCGAAGGTCAGCACGGTGACCGCCGACAGTGTCGTCGACCAACAAACCGGCGAACCGTTTTTCCAGGTCTTGGTGCGAACCAACCGTGCATTTCTGGAATATGGTGGTCGGCAATTTAAGATTACCCCGGGCATGATTGGCAGTGCCGACATTATAACCGGGCGCAAATCCATTCTTCATTACTTGCTTAAGCCAAAAACAAGGCTCGCGAGGAAGCTTTGACGGAACGTTGATATGGACCAGCAAGAGCAGACAGGAAAATTTGGACCATTTGAAAAAGATGAATTCCAGCCGGTCTATCGTGCCGTAACCAGTCAATCCGGGCGTCATGGAATTCGGCTGGAGCAATCTTACTGGCGCACTTTGAAACGCATAGCCGAAGAAGAAAACTGCAAGCTGGGTGAGCTTGTTGAAGAGCTGACTAACCTTGATACCGGCAATAAGAACCTGACATCCGCTCTGCGGGTATCCTGCCTCAACTGGACCGAAGAGCGATTGCAGGCACTGGAGGCGCTCAACAGCGACCAGATGATCCGCAACATTATATATGCCTGCCCCACTTCTGCTCTGGCGCTGTCAGCGGATAAGCGGCTGCATTCTTTCAATCAGCCTTTGCTGCGTTTGATCACCGATACGTTTTCCATTCTTGATCCCGAATTTATCCCGGCCAGACTGCGGTTGGTGATGGATGTTCAGATAGAAACGCTGATTGAGCGACTATCGGAAAATGAAAACCGGCCGATACAAGTTGGTATTGCGCTCGGCATCGATGACCGTCGCATGAGGGGGCAACTAAACGTGATCATGGCACCAAGCCCGAGCCGAAACGTCATATTGGGATTTCTGCTGCCGTAGCTGCCAAAATCAATACCAATTTTCGGATCAAAAGCCTTCCAGGCTCTTTTGCGTGACCTTTAAGGCACCATTGGTAATGACAGAGATCTGATACAGCCGTTGCGCTGTACCCTTGCTGCCAAATCTGAACAGGCCGGTGGTCCCGCGAAATCCTGCCGGCGTGCCGATCTGCCGGCGTGATAATCCTTCTGCTCCTTTGGCGCGTACCAGGCCGGAGGCCATGGCAATCAGGTCATAGGCATAGGCCGCAGATGATGAAAACCCTTGAGAATAGGTTTTGGTATATCGACCGGAGATCAGCGACATGCCGGAGGTATCGCGTGTGGCGATGATGGTGCCTTGCAGGGCAGGGGATTTCAGCAGCGCTGTGGACCAGTCTTCGCGACCAACCAGAACAATTTTCTTGTATTTGGCGTTGTTCTTCAGCTCAGCGGCAATATTGGCGATGACGGTATCGCTGCCGGCAAAAGCCACGATATCGGATTGTTGCAATTTTGCGGCAAACAGTTTGACAAAATCTGCTGCTTGCGGTGTGCCAACATAGGGTGCAACGCCGGTGACCTTGATGCTGTTATCCAGACCAAGTTTTACCTTGTTCAACACCATTGTCGCGCCGGCCTGCGGCGCGATCATCAATACTTTTTTCTGCTTGCCGCCTGCGGCATAGCGAATTCCTTCAATCAACCCATCGGCTGCTCCGGGCAGAAAGCCGTAAATTCCTTTCCCACCTGTCGCTCCCAGCGCAATGACGGGAGGCGAATTTTCAGAGATTAACGAGCTGACGCTGGAAATTGACCCGGAATCGCCCGGCACGATCAGCAAACCGGTATTTTTGGAGAGTTCGCTTTTGGCCAGGGCGTTGACCTGTTCCGGGCTGCCTTTGGCATCCAGAACGGTCAGTTTGATGGCCTTGGAGCCGAGATCCTTCACCGCCAGTGCAGCGCCATTTCGATAGGCCAGGCCGGTCGAGACCGGGCCATTGGCGCTGGTTCGGTTGACGATCATTGAGACTTTGACTGATCCTGAACCGAAGGTTTCCACAGACCCTTTGGGCGTGGCACCATTTGTGCCTGCATTTAAGCCCTTGAGCGAGTCATCGATCGAGATCGACTGGCAGGAGGCCAGCGTGCCGACCATCAACATGGCCATCAGGAACATCATCCGGCGAACGGCAATTGGGAAGAACATAGCCACGACGCCCAACACTCTCAGCCTGCCAAAAATGCGCATCACATCTCCAAACGCTTGATCAACCAAAACAAGCTTATCAGATTTGCCAACGCTCTTTGTCATTTATTTTGCGACCGGGCCGAAGAACGATGTTCCAATCTATACCATTGGATTTAAAAGATAAAAGAAGAGTTTTTTGGAACTAGACCGATTGTGCCTGCAATTCATTTTCAGTCGAACGGACTTACCCGCAGGCCATAAGCGCAGGCATCAAAGAAAATGGACCGCTGTGGTTCAGCGGTCCATCAAATTCTTAGTAGAGATAGTGCTGCATCCGGCGGAAAAAGCACTCACACTTGTTCAGATATTGCTCGTCGCGATAGTTCGACTGCAGATAGCCATATGCCTTACCGCAGGCAATTTTGGCTTCAGATGCCCAGACCCAGGCAGCTGCACGATCATTGATAAATCTTGGATCCTCAGCCACCGAAACGGCCTCGTTCATGATATCAACCACCGTCTTTGTCAGCTGAGAATTGGTATCAACTTCCAGCAGTGCTGCAGGCTGCAATGGAATGCAGATATTGGTCGGTTTGCTCAAATCCGCTGCCTGCACCATTGAAGATGACAACATAGTCAACCCAACAATTGCCGCCACCGGCTTCCCAATGTTTAAAACACGCATTCTATATTCCTCTAAACTACATGTTTGCTCTATATCAGATAGATATGCTCAACGCTAGACCACATCGGTATCCGTTCCGCCATTCCCATCGCTGAACAGGATCTTGATGGTTTCATCACCCAGACCGGTTCCAACATTGGCAACAACCTCACCGCCGCCGTTGCTGGCGTTACCCGCAGCATCAACTGACAGGTCTCCGGTATCGCTGTTGTAGTGGACCACATTGGCCACTTCAACATCGGTATCGGAAGCCAGGGTCAGAATGTCCGACAAGTCGATTTCATCGATACCTGCCTGGAATTCCGCAATGATTTCCGCTGCAGCTGCACCGTCAATCACATAGGTTTGAGCATCCTGGCTTGAATTGTCGCCATCAAGACCGTCGGCAATGGTATCATCGATCTGATCCTGGGTATAATTGGCAAAGGCCACATCACCCACAAGTCCGGTACTGCCATCGGCATTCGTGAATTGCGAATAGCCAAATGTTGTTACCGATCCATCTTCAGATACGGATTGATTGCCATCATTGGTCAGGTTGATCGATTCAATGCCCAGATCAGTCAGCGAAGTGAATTCGCCCTCATCCGTGACACCATCACTATCCGCATCCTGCCAGACGCCGAACTTGTCAAACTGTTCGTCTGCGGCAGTCAGCTGGCCATCCTGATTGGTATCGAATGCCATGGCCAGACCTTCAAGGTCGGTCTCGGCGCCATCTGCATATTGCGAGAAGACAATTTCCGAACCGTCATTGACCTTGCCATCACCATTGAGGTCGATGGCCAGAAGTCCGTCATCGGCACCAACCCAGGCAGTATGTTCAAGGGTTCCGTCACCGTCATAGTCAAACAACACGGAAGAGTCTGAAAGATTCAGAGTTTCAACGCCGTCGCCATCGAGGTCGAGCACGACGGGTGGGGTTGGGGTTAGCGTAACATTGATGTTGGAATCAACTGCATCCCCGTCTCCATCGACAACTTCGATTGGCAAATCAAATTCTACGGGATCATCACTTGGAACTGCGGCTCCGAATCCACCAATTTTGAAAGTATCACCGGTTACATGAGTATACTCGATACTGTTGTATTGAGCGACACCAAATACCGATATTCTTGTAAGTGTATCCGGTTGCGTTGCGTTCCCGCCTTCAATTCCCGAAATATCAACAGATCCATCTGCATTTCTTGTCACGCCAAATATGTTGATATCAGTATCACCTACGGGAACATTTGATGTAACGCCGACAGTTAATGCCAAAATATTGACCGTTTCAGACACGCCATCCCAAGTTATGAGCACTTCCTTGATGTCAACTTGGGCTCCATCATCAATCACATTGAGTACACCGCTGTCATCGTCGTTAAATATCGCGAAATTGACAGTCGAACCACCCGTGCTGGCGAAATTGGCAGACGCGCCATTGGTGGGATAATGGCCATCAAAAATGTGATCACGATCAGCGGGATTGGTATAGTCACCGTTGGCGGTACCTCTTAGATCTGTAACAAAATCGACTCGGAAGGTTTCTGGGGTGCCGCCTCCCCCGCCGGGGGATCCCACCGAGTTGCCAGCTGATATACCACCCGCATTCGCATTGGTATTAACCGTTCCGGCCAGAACACCACCTTCTGATGGAGTAAGCAAAATATCTTTTGAATCGTCATCGACCGGTGTACTAAATTGACCAGTTGGAACAAAACCGTTCCAGGCAGGGTTGCCCCCCACAAAGTCGGCTCCCTCGGTAAAGTTGATATTTGTCACGGCATCAACAGGATTATCCATGTCAATCGAATACTGAGCAGTTACGGGATTCAATGTAACCGTGAATATGTGTGTGCCTCCACTGTCGGCGGACAAAATGAGACCACCGCCGCTGACTGTGTAGATTATTGGGGAACCATTATATGTCAGACCGCTATCCGCAGTATGGAGGCTGTCGTTGAATCTTACAGTACCTTCATCAGCTCCATAATTGTCAGACAGATCAAGGTTATCTGTATCGAGATCGAAAAGAATGGCTGCTCCCGCTGCATTGGTCAGCGAGGCATCTTCGGTAACAACAGTAACCGGCACATCATCTTCGACATTGGCCAGGATGGACCCGGCAGTCAGATCAAGTGGATCGCCATCAGCATCCGTCACAGCTGCAAAGGCAGCCGTCAGGTCAATCGCCAGCTCTTCGCTGTCGTCGCCATCAGCAATTGGGTGATCAATCTGATCATTCAGGTTGAAGGTGAATGTATCATCGCTCGGGTCATCAGGCGTGCCGTTATTGTCATGGGTCAGGTCAAATATGACCCGGCCACCAGCAACACCCTGGACCACGGTTGAGGAGAGCACATTCCAGGTGATCGGATCACCATTCGATGACGCAGGAAGGCCTCCGGCTATCACCGGATCGCCATCAATACTGTCACCGCTCAGCGAGAATACAGCGTCTTCATCAGCACCAACATTAACCAGTGCTGCAAGTGCCGCATAGTTGAACACCGCACTGTCGGTCTTGCCGGCCTCCAGATTACCCGTTGAATCATCATCATCGGGATTGTTGCCCGCAGCTGTACCAGCCGTCTGGTCAAGCGCGTCTTCGTGAACATCGACAGTGGCAGGAGATGCCTGATCGTTAAGTTCCGGCACATCATCTTCGACATTGGCCAGGATGGACCCGGCAGTCAGATCAAGTGGATCGCCATCAGCATCCGTCACAGCTGCAAAGGCAGCCGTCAGGTCAATCGCCAGCTCTTCGCTGTCGTCGCCATCAGCAATTGGGTGATCAATCTGATCATTCAGGTTGAAGGTGAATGTATCATCGCTCGGGTCATCAGGCGTGCCGTTATTGTCATGGGTCAGGTCAAATATGACCCGGCCACCAGCAACACCCTGGACCACGGTTGAGGAGAGCACATTCCAGGTGATCGGATCACCATTCGATGACGCAGGAAGGCCTCCGGCTATCACCGGATCGCCATCAATACTGTCACCGCTCAGCGAGAATACAGCGTCTTCATCAGCACCAACATTAACCAGTGCTGCAAGTGCCGCATAGTTGAACACCGCACTGTCGGTCTTGCCGGCCTCCAGATTACCCGTTGAATCATCATCATCGGGATTGTTGCCCGCAGCTGTACCAGCCGTCTGGTCAAGCGCGTCTTCGTGAACATCGACAGTGGCAGGAGATGCCTGATCGTTAAGTTCCGGCACATCATCTTCGACATTGGCCAGGATGGACCCGGCAGTCAGATCAAGTGGATCGCCATCAGCATCCGTCACAGCTGCAAAGGCAGCCGTCAGGTCAATCGCCAGCTCTTCGCTGTCGTCGCCATCAGCAATTGGGTGATCAATCTGATCATTCAGGTTGAAGGTGAATGTATCATCGCTCGGGTCATCAGGCGTGCCGTTATTGTCATGGGTCAGGTCAAATATGACCCGGCCACCAGCAACACCCTGGACCACGGTTGAGGAGAGCACATTCCAGGTGATCGGATCACCATTCGATGACGCAGGAAGGCCTCCGGCTATCACCGGATCGCCATCAATACTGTCACCGCTCAGCGAGAATACAGCGTCTTCATCAGCACCAACATTAACCAGTGCTGCAAGTGCCGCATAGTTGAACACCGCACTGTCGGTCTTGCCGGCCTCCAGATTACCCGTTGAATCATCATCATCGGGATTGTTGCCCGCAGCTGTACCAGCCGTCTGGTCAAGCGCGTCTTCGTGAACATCGACAGTGGCAGGAGATGCCTGATCGTTAAGTTCCGGCACATCATCTTCGACATTGGCCAGGATGGACCCGGCAGTCAGATCAAGTGGATCGCCATCAGCATCCGTCACAGCTGCAAAGGCAGCCGTCAGGTCAATCGCCAGCTCTTCGCTGTCGTCGCCATCAGCAATTGGGTGATCAATCTGATCATTCAGGTTGAAGGTGAATGTATCATCGCTCGGGTCATCAGGCGTGCCGTTATTGTCATGGGTCAGGTCAAATATGACCCGGCCACCAGCAACACCCTGGACCACGGTTGAGGAGAGCACATTCCAGGTGATCGGATCACCATTCGATGACGCAGGAAGGCCTCCGGCTATCACCGGATCGCCATCAATACTGTCACCGCTCAGCGAGAATACAGCGTCTTCATCAGCACCAACATTAACCAGTGCTGCAAGTGCCGCATAGTTGAACACCGCACTGTCGGTCTTGCCGGCCTCCAGATTACCCGTTGAATCATCATCATCGGGATTGTTGCCCGCAGCTGTACCAGCCGTCTGGTCAAGCGCGTCTTCGTGAACATCGACAGTGGCAGGCCCTTGATCGAGCAGCACCGGCACATCGTCGTACACGACAGCATTGAAACTTCCGATTGCCATACTGCCGTCGCTATCGGTGACCTCAAATGGGATTCCAAACAACGTTTCAAAGTTCTCGCCGTTGCCTGCGTCATGTTTAATGGGCTGAGCCAGGGTGATCAAATAGGTGTAGGTCACTTCACCGGTTGCTGCGTCGGTTAGTGTAGCACCCGTGATTTCAATACGAATAACTTCGGTAGTGCCAAAGCTCGTTGGATTGGCGACCGAACCAACGATGTCGTCACCGTCTGGCGCAAATTCAATGAGTTGCATGTCAAGGGTCATCAACATCTGGGCATCGAGGCCGGTCGTTTTAAGCACGATCGAAGTAAGCAGATCCGCAGGGTCCGGCACATCATTGCCGAATTTCACTTTCACTTCGCCGGCGCCTGTCAGGCTTTCTGTTGACGTGGTCTCATTAGTCTGCGGCGGTGTGGTGTCTTTGTTGGCAAAACGAAATCCATCTTCGTCAACTTCCACATTGGAAGGATCACCAATCATCGGAGTGGAATCTGGTGCCAGCATCAAATCAACCGTTGCAGTCGACTCGTCACCGTCTCCGTCAATTATTGTGTAGGTGAAATTGTCTGCTCCAACCTCGAGCGCAAAGGGAGTATAAGTGAACAGGCCGGTGACAGGATCATAAGTCGTCGTGCCTTTGGATCCCTGCGATGTGACGCTTACGACGATATCGGGATTATTATCAGTATCTACACCGTCAGCGCCAAAGACATCGTTGAACAGAGCGTCAATTTTAACGGGCATGTCTTCGCCAACAGCAATGGTGCCGTCATCATTGGCAGTCGGCACATCATCAACCACCTGCACGGAAAGAATATCATTGGCTTCCTGCAGATCCTGATCGGTCAGAACAACCGCAAAGTCTTCGAAAATATCATTTTCACCGTCAGCGGTTGGGTGTGTCTCGGTGTTGTCATTCAGCGTATAGCTGTAAGCGATCTCACCCGTACCGCTGTCATAACTGATAATTGTCAGCGTATTGCCCAACGGTGTAGTAATCGAACCCGCGGTAAACACGTCTTCGGTAATGAAGGCTGTGCCACCGATGGCCAAAGAGTGAATGCCGTCGGGGGAACTGATGGTAAAAAAGTCACCCATGGTCGTTGAATCTGAACGGTCGGATCCTTCGGATTCCCCGGCGCCACGGCCAGCCAAAAGGTCATCTTCATCAACGGATGTATCGCCACCCTGGGCTTTCGGATTCAATCCCTCAATTCCCGGAATCCCGTTGGCAATTTCAATGCTGAGAACTGCAGTATCGGTGTCGTGGTCGCCGTCTTCCAGCGTATATGTGAATTCGTCGGTTACGCCACCTGGAGTGTTTGGGTCGCGTGTATAGGAATAAGATCCGTAACTACTCAGCTACCCTATTTCTGCTGCCATTAGGTGCGACAATTTGATTCATGGCGCATATTTGAGGTTCCACTTTTTTCATTTTGGTGTTTGACTGCGAGGATGAAACTCGAAAATCTGACACCTGAAATTCTTGCTGATTTCTCAAAATCAGAACTGATTGATGTGGTTATGGCTCTGGTGGGTCAGGTTGTCTAACTCAAAGAACAAAATGCGCAGCTTTTGGAGGTGAACGCTCGGCTCCTGAAGGAAAACGAACAACTCAGGAAAGACAACGAGCAACTTAGAGAAGATAATGCGGTTCTTATGCAGCGTGTTTCAGATCTTGAGCGTCGTCTGGGATCGAACAGTCGTAATAGCAGCAAACCACCTTCGAGCGACGGACTGGCAAAGCCGTCTAGCGATAAGAAGCGGCGGACCAAAAGTCAGCGGGGCAAGTCAAATCGAAAGCCTGGCGGCCAACCCGGACATCCCGGCAACACACTGAAACAGGTTGAGAACCCAGACGAAATCACCAGTCATTTTCCGAACCAATGCCAAAACTGTCAGGCCGCGCTTTCGGCGGAGGATACCATAGGTTCTGCGTGCAGACAGGTGTTTGGCCTCAAACCTCCACCGCCGCTTTATGTGACCGAGCATCGTGCGCATATTTGCCAATGCCAGCATTGCGGTGCAAAAACCCGCGCCGATTTTCCTGAAGGGGTAACATCACCCGCCCAGTACGGCGATGAAATAGGGGCGTTGGCCGCCTATTTACAGACGCAGCACTGCATTCCCCAAAATCGCCTGGCGCAGGTTTTTGCGGACATTTTCGGGGTCACAATCACATCGGCAACCCTTTCCAGTCTGGTTGCCAAAAAGGCCGAGCAGATGCTCTGTTTAGCTGAGGCGGTGAAGAACCTGCTGTCCGGGCCTCAAACGGCAGTGAAGCATCTGGATGAAACGGGGTTCAGGATTGGTGGCAGAACGCGCTGGCTTCATATGCTATGCTCCACCGCTCTAAGCCACCTTCGGCTCGGAACTGCGCGAGGTGAAGTGCCACCAGAACTGGCGGGAACGGCAGTGCATGACTGTTTCTCTTCCAACTGGGCAGTGGAAAATGTGACCCATGGATTGTGCAATGCCCACATCTCCCGCGAAGTGGAGGCATTGACCGAATATGAAAAAGAAGCTTGGGTGCCGGACATGAAAGCCATTCTGCTCGACGCACTGAAGCTCACGCATGTCGCGCGAATCCAAAATCGGAGCGCGGTCAGCCCGGAGGCAATCACGGATATCGAGCGGCGATTTGATGCCTGTTGCGAGCGTGCTATCGCGTTCCACGAGGCCCAACCGCCTCTCGCGCGCCCAACGAAAGGCAAGAAGCGGGGTCGCCCGAAACGGCGGATTGGGCACAATCTCGCTTTGCGACTCCAAACGCATAAAGCAGCGGTTTTGCTCTTTCTCAATGATCTGCGCGTTCCCTACACGAACAACGAGGCAGAGCGTGATCTCAGAATGACGAAAGTTCGACAAAAGGCCTCGGGAAGCTTTCGAACAGAGGCTGGTGCCGAGAATTTCTGCACTTTACGAACGGTCATTGAAACGGCGCGAAAACAAGGTTGGGACATCCTGAAAACCTTGAAAACCGCGCCTGATCAGCTCATCCTCAATCTCAGACCCGTCTGATGGGCCGTCTATAAAAGCATCAGGTTGGGGTAGCTGGGTAGTTACAGTTTGTGACCGTAATCATGTGCTCTTTGCTCAACACTTCCCGGTTTGCCGACACCTGAGCGGGCTGGCATGCTATCCAACACCGATCAAGTCATCGATGATTTGCACCGGATATTGTCAAATCTGGGTTCAAAACGGAGCGCGCTACCCAGAAGTGCGACTCCTATTAGAAACCAATGGGTTACCTGATAGGAGATCATGGCATGGGAGCCGCCTACACGCAACTGAGCTTGAAAGAACGTCGTAGAATCGAGGATTGGTGGCATGCGTGTTCCCTGTCCGAGAGATGGCACGTGTCCTAAAGCGTTCAAAATCGACCATTCATCGCGAGAGCAAATGTAACTTCTGGGCTGATGACGCGTTCCCGAAGAAATACGCAGGCTACTTTGGTCATGCTGCGCAGCGGCAGACGGACAAACGCCGATCCGTACAGCGCAAGCTGATCCGGCGTTCAACCATGCGCTGCTCCCGGTCGATCAGCTCCAGCTCCGTCAGCCGCGGGGGAAGAGTGGCGGATTGGATTACGGTGAGCTCAGAATCTGGGGCTCCATTGTTGGGGGCGTTATGTGAGTTGAGGGTGGATTACGGTTAGCTCGGGATTTGGCGGAACCTTTGTTGGGGGCATTGTGTGGGATTGGGTTTTGGGTTTGAGTTTTTGTTTATTTTGCGCTCAAGTTTGTTTGCGCTCACGCTGTCGGGCTCCGGCACTAACGTGCCTATGCCCTTCGCTCCGCGGGGGCGCGCCATCAGGCGCGGGCGGCTCTTCGCCGCCTGATACGGCAACCATCGGTGCGCGGCGACGCAAAAAACTTATCCCCGCATTCCCTAGCTCTGGGCCCTCCGTATCAAGACACCGAAGAGGTGTCCGGGGCGGTCAGCCCCGCCCCCGCGGAGCGATGGCGCAGCCATCTGCGTGAGCGCAAGCGCAAAGCGCGAACATAACGAACCCCATCGTTCCCGCGCCCGCATGTCCATGCGTCCGGGTATTGATCGTGCCACAAACTCACATCGCATTTGTGGCAGGGTTCGGAGAGGATGCTTCCAGGCACCAGTCCGTTACGTTTGTAGTGATGCCTGAAAGCACCCATTTCGGCTCTTGGGTTTGCGATCCGTAGACCGCGCCCCTTGTGGCACAACCCAACCTGCTGCACGGAAGCGCAGGCGGTTATGGCTTTTAACTTCACCTGTCCGACCAGCAGAGGTGGGTTTGAAACCACTTGGTGGAGGCTTAAGCACAGTTACAGGGTCATCGCCCCAGGTGCGGAACCCCTTACTCCAGCGGCTTGGACCCGAAGGTCATCCACCGCTGGGGAGCACGGACAAAGCCAACATGCGCCTCCCGGCGGCGCGGGTCACGTAAACCTCAGCCACCGGGCACCGACACCCCCCATGAAAACGACGTCCCGGAAACACCGCCGAACGGGGAATGTGAGGCGAGGATACCATCGGGGCTGAGGGCGGGGATAAGTTTTTGCGGCGTGGGGGAGGTTTGCGGAGATTTCGCGGATGGTTATGCCCGTAGCAGACATTGGAACACGACGTAATAATTGGAAGGCCAACGACCGTTTCGAGCCGATTTTGATGAAAAAGGCGGTGTTGCAGTAGTTCTCGTGTTCTGATTCAGTTTTCCCAATGATTTGGGAGGTAGATACGATGTTGGGTCCCCGTCAGGAATTTCAGGCAGCACTTTTCTACGAGTTCAATCTGGAAGATTATGTTCCAGTTGATCATCTGCTGCGTTCAGTCGACCGGTTCGTCGATCTTGGTGACGTCCGCAATTACCTTGCTCCATTTTACAGCGACATCGGACGTCCTTCGGTTGATCCTGAACTGATGATCCGGATGTTGTTGATCGGTTACATCATGAGCATACGGTCGGAGCGACGGTTGTGTGATGAAGTCCACGTGAACCTTGCTTATCGTTGGTTCTGCCGCCTTGATCTGGGCGACCCTGTTCCTGATCAATCAACCTTCTCTAAGAACCGGCATGGTCGGTTCCGCGAAAGCGATCTGTTCCGGCAGTTGTTTGAGAGCGTTGTTGCTCGTTGCATCGCCGAAGGTTTGGTGGGTGGAGACATCTTTGCAACTGATGCCAGTATCATCCGCGCAGACGCCAACAAGCAGAACTCTACACCGAGAGAAGAATGGAACCCTGATCGTCTTGATCCGGCCACAGTTCCACGGGCTGTGAAGGAATATCTGGAAGTCTTGGATGATGCAGCCTTCGGTGCGGCAAGCGAGGTCAAACCAAAGTTCACATCCCACAGCGATCCGGCTTCTCAATGGACCGGAGCCATGAAGGGGCCTGCTTTTTTCGCCTATTCCAACAATTACCTGATCGACACCGATCATGCGATCATTGTTGATGTGGAGGCCAGTCGATCCATCCGCCAGGCAGAAGTTGGTGCAACACGCACTATGATCGCGCGAACACGGGAGACCTTCGACCTCTACCCGGAAATACTGGTTGCAGACACGGCCTATGGCGCAGCCGAGAACCTCAACTGGCTGGTGAACGAAGAAGGGATCATGCCGCACATCCCCGTCTTTGACAGGTCGAAGCGGACGGATGGCATGTTTGAGAAATCCGACTTTGTCTACAACCGTGAGAGGGATGCTTATATCTGCCCCATAGGGCTGCCTATGCGCCCAGCCCAAAGAGCTTATCGCAACAGGAAATCTCTTGTCGGGTCGGACAACATGATCCGCTACCGGGCTAGCAAGTATGATTGCAAGGAGTGCTTGTTAAAGAAATATTGCTGCCCCAATCAACCCTCCCGCAAAGTCCTTCGTCATGTCTATGAGGGGACACGTGATCTAGCACGGGAACTCTCGCTAACCGATGCCTACGTCGATTCACAACGACGAAGAAAGAAGGTGGAAATGCTGTTCGCTCACCTCAAACGCATCATGAAACTCGACCGACTGCGCCTGAGGGGACCGAATGGAGCAAAGGACGAGTTCCACCTCGCAGCAACAGCACAAAACCTGCGCAAACTCGCAAAACTCATTCCACAAACAGTGTGAAACCCAAACGGGAAGTCGTTCCGCAGCCTTCCAGTAGCGGCTAGAACAAACCCTTTTTCATCAAAATCAGCCCTTTTCTGCCGCGCACTCGCTGTCGCAATTAGGACCACTTTGAAGCTGCGCTATTAAAATACACCTTGATGAATACAATCATCGCACGGCGGAGAATATCAGCCGGAAGGAAAATTAGTGCTTCGATCTCAATTTCGAGATCAGGCGGCCAATTGAACTTGCCAGACTACCACCTGCTTGGTTGTAATTCATGGGCTGTCTGCTTGTAAAATCTTGAATCTACATAACCTCTCTGCACAATTGTGAGCCGTCAATTGCAGTTTTCAAAACATTTGCTGCGGCAGAACCAGTGCTATTTGCGGGAATAACACCAGCAAAATCAGCGCCACCAACATGGCAACCCAAAACGGCGCTATGCCCTTGAAAATCTTTGCCAGCGAAGCCCTCGGGGCGATCATTTTTACCAAAAAGACATTCAGACCGACCGGTGGTGTGATCAATCCCATTTCGAGCACAATGACCATCAAAACACCGAACCAGATTGGGTCGAATCCAAGGGCAAGAATGATTGGAAATATTATCGGAAGGGTCAGCACCAACATGGCAAGACCTTCCAGAAATGTTCCAAGTATGATTAGGGCGACCAGAATAATAACCAGCGTGCCATAGGTACCCAGTCCCAGCCCGATAAGACTTTCCACCAATAGATCTGGCAATCTGCTGCGCGCCAAAAACGGGGTAAAGACATGCGCGCCAATCAAGATTAGATATGTCATAGCTGTTGTTTTGACCGTCCTGAGCAGAACGGAAATGGCAGAAGACATGGTCACTTTGCCCCGCAGCATCGCGACCATTCCGGTCAGAACCGCGCCGACACCTGCAGCCTCAACCGGGGTAAAAACACCCAGATAGATGCCGCCAATCGTTACCAGAATTATGGTCAAAAGAGGAGCTGCCGCAGCCAGCGCAGATACCCGTTCACGTACCGAGCTTCGCGGTCCGGCGGGGCCCAATTCAGGATTGAACCAGCAGACGATGCTGACAGTGAGGGCAAACAAAATCATCAGAAGCAGACCGGGAAGAATGCCCGCGATAAAAAGCTGCCCAATCGATTCTTCGGTCAGGATGGCATAGACGATAAAGCCTGTGGATGGGGGGATCAGGATGCCAAGAGTCCCCCCTGCGGCAACGGCGCCAGTTGCCAGTCGGTCGTCATATTTGAACCGTTCCATCTCTGGCAGAGCCACTCTGCCCATCGTTAGTGCGGAGGCAACCGACGAACCCGACAACGCGGCAAATCCGCCGCATCCAATAATCGTGGCGCCGGCAAGGCCACCCCGGCGGTGGCCAATAAAGGCAAATGCTGCATCGTATAGGTTGCGACTCATGCCCGAAATGCTGGCAATATTGCCCATCAAAATGAACATGGGGATGACCACGAGAGTCGATTGGGTCACCACGACCCAAGTTTCATCCCCTAACGTGGCCAATGCAATGGACGGTTTACTCATCGACCAGGTTCCAAGTGTGCCTGTTACCAAGAGTGCGAGGCCAACGGGCATTCTCAACGCGAGCAGGATAAACAATCCGGCAATTCCAAGAAGCCCAACAAACTCACCGCTCATCGTTTTCATCCTCAATCAGCAGTGGGCTGCCGGGCTTCACCCACAGTTTGGTTAACTCGATGATGCCAGCAAATCCGGCGCCCAATGCCAGCATGAGCCACATGGGCTGATGCGGGATTCGCCTGATATTGGTCGTTTCGTTGAATTCTCCAGCCATGTTTCCGGACTTGATCGCCTGCCAGAACATGGCGGCGAAGGCCAAGGCGCCGATCAAACGGATGACCGGATCAACAACTCGCCAGAAACCACGCGGAAATACGTTTTCCAGAATATCAACGCAGATATGCCCGCCAATCTGCCCACAATATCCAATGGCCAGAAATATAACCGGAACCATCGCCACCTGGATGATCTCTTCGGCACCGATGATTGCCTTACCGGTAAAGTATCTCAGCAGGACATTGGCCACGATCAAGATGGCGATACCAACCATCACCGTTCCTGCGGTGATGGCGAGCCAGCGATTGAGCCTGCTCGCCATCTTGGCCAGAGATCCGGAAGGCGGTTGCGGGGCAGCTTGCCTGCCGTCATCTCCAGTGTCGCCGGACATGATCCTACTTCGCCTTCAGGCCGTTGAGGACGCCTTGGCCATCAATGCCCTGACTGTCCAAATCTGCTGCGACAGCCTGATAGAGGTCGCCAAGCTTGGCCACCATCCGTTCGCGTTCATCAGCCGTCAGGTCGGTTACTGTATAGCCGTCGAGCCCTTCCAGATATTTCCTGGCTGCCGCCCCGGATGCCACATAAACATCTGTCGCATGCTTGCTCAGTTTCGCCCCGGACAGTCCATCAAGGTGAGTTTGTTGCGCAGCCGACAGGCCGTCCCAGGATTCCTGGTTCATCAACAGGAAGAATGTCGTGACGGTATTGGGAAGTCCGAAGGCGGCGAATTTTGATACTTCGGACAAACGGAATGACTTGACTGCATCGGCGCCAATGAAAACACCATCGATTACGCCAGTTTGCAGGGCGTTGTAAATCTCCGGTGCTGGCATAGTCACCGCATTGGCTCCCCATGCCTCAAGGACTTTGGCGCCAACTGCTGATGGCGCCCGAATGGTCAATCCAGCCAGATCCTCAACCGAATTAATTGCCCGTCCTCTGGTCAGCAGAACCGCTGGAGAATTTGCCCAGATGGCAAGAACCTTGGTTTCTGAATAGTCATCGGCAATCAGGTCAAATTTACTCCACAGAGTGTTCACCGCCGCTTCAGGACTGGAAAAAAGACCCGGCAATTCGGCCACAAGCGTCCTTGGAAATTGCGAAGAGGTATAACCCTGAAGGCCAAATCCGATGTCAGCAACACCCGTTAGGACACGATTGTACTGGCGCTTGGGCCCAGCACCGAGTTCTCCCGAAGGGTAAATGCGAATGGTGACGTCGTCAGCTGAGATTTTTGCGAGTTCTTCTGCCAGAGGCTTAAACACTTTGGCATTCATTGGATGCCGCGCTGGGATGAAATTAGCGAGGCTGAGTTCGGTTTGTGCAATCGCAGGCACGGGTGCCAACAGAGCGACAGCCAAACCGACCAATGTTGCTACGGATTTTAAGATTCGAGACATGATATTTTCCTTTTGCAATCGGGAACGACCGGCAAAAACCACCGAGAGCCTCCAATTGCAGTTGCAGTTTGTTTCACTTGTTGAATTGGCGCACGACTTCAACCGCTGCCGCGTCAGCGACAACTTGCGAATTCAACATTGGCACTTGTTCAGCGTTGGCCCGCCGCGTTCAGCGGGCCATGTTATTTGGGTCAGGCTGCACTTGCGACCTTGTCTTCCATGACGGTAATGCCCATGCCGGTCAGCATCGGCATGTAGTAACTGCGGTGGACCTTGTTGACATCCTGCGTCAGCGCTCCACGCATACCCAGCCACATGATCATTTCCACAGACTCAGCACCACCACGCTCCATCCAGACATCGTGTGGAATGTCGATGAGCTTTTTTGGATCGTCTTCGATCATATCGAGAAATTCCTGATCCCAATTTTCGTTCATGTGGCCAAATCGATTGCCGTGGAGTTGATGGGACAGTCCACCCGTTCCAATGACGGCGACGCGCGCGTCTTCCGGGTATGATTCAACCGCTTTTCGAATTGCCTGACCAAGTTGCCAGAGCCGATTTGGAGTGGGCAATGGATGCTGAAGTACGTTGACATGCAATGGTACCGTCTTCACCCCCCAGTCTGGTTCAAAGTCGAACAGCAGCGGCAACGGAACAAGCAAGCCGTGGTCCATCACCATTTCCTGACAAATCGTCAGATCGAATTCACTTTCGCCAATGATGGAGTTTGCAAGGTGCCAGGAGAAATCGAGATCTCCCTTGACCGTCGGCAAGTCACGAATTCCCCAGCCTTCATCGCCGATCGGATATTCTTCCGCTGCACCCATAGCAAAGGTTGGGCATTTGTCGAAGAAAAAGTCGGTTCCATGATCGTTATATATAACGATTGCGTGGGTCACTTCTTTTTCCTTCAGCCAGGCTTTTGCCGGCTTGTAACCGTCGAATAGTGGTTTCCATTCAGGAGATTCCTGAGCTTTTTGATCGAATGCACTTCCTATTGATGGCACGTGCGATGAACCAACGCCTGCAACAATCTTTCCCATTGTACTAATCCTTTGTTATTGAGGTTCTGCCTGCCTTCAGGTGTTCTGTTTGAGCGGTACATTGCGCGTAGCCATGAACTCTTCGAGAGTTTCTCCGCGCTGTTGAGCGCCCATGCTGGCAAGGCCATCTCCGGTTACGGCGCCAATCTTGATCAGCATGTAAATGCTGCCACCACCTTCTTCGACCAAAGCCTTTACGTCTTTTTCGATGATCTTTTGCTTTTCCCAATCGGAGAGACCAAAAGTGTCCATATAGGCCACGGGGTCCTTGCCAAAGGCTTCCCGATTTTCAGCTTTCGCCAGCGAATAGGCGAATTTATTAAGCTTGAGACCTTTCGCTGACCGTTTGCCGGTAAATACGAAAGTGCCGGGGATGTGGTCTGAGTGTCCGGTTTCCTTACTCATTGTTCTAGTTCCTCCCTGTAGGTGTTCTGAAAGGGCGTCTTGGCTCGGAATTTCGACCGAGGCAAAGGGGTTGCGTGTACAAGTGTCGCAGGCAGTCGAGCATCCGCATTTATGTATCTGTGGGCGCGGCACATGTGGGCTCACAGTTCCGGCCAATGGGCAAATGGCAGGCCGGTGTGTTGTTTGGCGTATGAAATTTGTGCGGTCTCATCCCTCACCAGGTATTCCAGTTCGGCGCGCTGCATGCGGCGATCGAAGGAGTTGGTGCCTGGAAATACGTGATATTTTGACGTGTTGCTCCAGGAAAATCGCTGAGTTTGAATGTTGCGTTCGACGGCAATACCCGAATAGCTGTCGAGGATGCTGGAATCGTCTTTCGTGAAATGCTGGATCAATCCGGCCGACAGGACGCTGATATCGGCAAATGCAGAGTTCAATCCCTTGGCACCAGTTGGCGGAACGATATGAGCCGCATCACCTGCCAGGAACATACGTCCATATTGCATTGACTCACAAAAGAAGCTGCGAAGGGGCGTGACGTCCTTCTGGAAAATTTCTCCCCGCTCAAGTGTCCAGCCCGAGGTTCCCATGCGAGTGTCGAGTTCTTCCCACACTCTTTCGTCTGACCACTCATCAAGATTTTCGTCGGCTGCGCATTGCAGATACAAACGGGAGATTTCCGGTGATCGCATGCTGAGCAAAGCGAAACCGCGGTCGTGATGAGCAAACAGCGCGACATTCGCTGACGGAGCGGCTTTTACCATGACTCCCAGCCAGCCGAGGGGGTATGTTTTTTCGTGAGTTTTCAATGCGTCTGCAGGAATCGATTTGCGACAAGGGCCATGATAGCCATCGGCGCCGACGACAAAGTCTGCCGAAATCTCCTTTTCAATCCCGTCCTGGATGTAGGTGACCTTGGCACGGTCTCCATTGTGATTCTCAATCGTCTGAACGGGTGCTTCATAAACAACGTCATGTCCCGCTTTGTCCAAAGCTGCCAATATATCCTTGGTTACTTCCGACTGGCCGTAAACGGTGACTCCAATGCCAATGAGTTTTTCAAAATCAATAAAATGGTGTTGATTGTTGATCCCAACGATCACGCCGGCATGCTTCATGCATTCCTTTTGCAACCGATCACCTACACCGGCACGGATCATCAGATCCACGGCGTTTTGCTCCATCACACCGGCGCGAATGCGGCCTTCAACATATTCTCGGCTGCGCGCTTCAAGAACGACATTTTCAATGCCGCGTTGACGCAGGATCCATGCGAGAAGAGAACCGGACGGACCAGCACCAACAATGACAACGGGAACGTGCATTAGTTAAACTCCTTCTCATTGAAGTGGGGGTATGTGGTGGTCTTGCTTTTTAAAGAATCTGGCAGGGTAAGGGCGCCGAGCTGCCGTGCAATCTTGCCGCAGGTCGGGTTCCGCGATGGGCAGTTTAGACAGGCCAGTGAAAGTTCTGGTGTGCTGGATGTTTGAGACTGCGTTTCCATCATGTTCTCCTCCTTAGGTGGAGGAAATTTAGCGCACGGATTCAATTAAAACCATTCATGCAACTTCATAGTTACTATGAGATCTCTTCATTTAACTGATGCGCGTACTGGAACAATCCCAGTAAAGGCGGAAAGCGTTTTCCACCAACAGTGCATTTTGCAGTTCGGGGGCTGGAGCAATTTTTGGGATGACATCAACCAGATGCCCGTCATCCGGAACGTGGGACTTCATGTTAGGGTGGGGCCAGTCCGTTCCCCAAAGCACCCGATCGGGAAATCGCTCAACCAATGCGCGCGCGAATGGGACAACATCCTCATAGGGCGGACCGCTCAGCGTTAGCCGCTCCGGGCAGCTCACCTTGGTCCAAAAATTCTGGTTTTCCTCCAAGAGTTCAATGAACTTTTGAAAGTCCGGATGTTCTACACCTTTGGAAACATCGGGGCGCCCCATATGATCCACAACTACAGTTGTTGGCAGGCTTTTCAGAAAAGGCGCTAACTCTTCCAGATCGGGTGCCTCGAAATAGGCTACGATGTGCCAACCCAGATCAGCGATGCGCTCGGCAATGTTGATGAAAACGGATTTTGGGGTCGAATCGACCAATCGTTTTACAAAGTTGAAACGCACTCCGCGCACTCCCGCCAAGTCGAGTTTTACCAGCTCCTCGTTGCTTATCTCCGGGCCAACGACGGCAACTCCTCGCGCCAGATCTCCCGCCACGTTCAAAGCATCGACCAAAGCGTCGTTGTTTTGGCCGTGACATGAGGCCTGTACAATCACATTGCGGGTGAACCCCAAATGGTCTCGCAGTTTAAAGAGCTTGTCTTTGCCGGCATCGCAGGGGGTATATTTTCGCTCCGGTGCATAGGGAAAAACGCTTTCGGGGCCGAACACATGGCAATGTGCATCAACTGCCCCTGGTGGAGGCCTGAATGTTGGCTTAGACGGATTTGAATGGAACGGTAAATAATCGGCGTCCATGTGCAGCTCCTGATATCAGTGATTTTAGCGCAGTCGATTGATCGCCCGTTGATGGGAAGCCCTACGGCGTCACAAATACTTAAGACCTTTTTCGGCCAACCGTTGGCGCATATTGTAAATGTCGAGCCCCAACTCGCCTTTGGTTAGACGTTGCCGCTTGTCGCCTTCATTGGCTTCTCGGCGGCGCGCATTCGTCAAAACGGAGGCTGCTTCCAGCCTTTCCACCACGCAAACGCCGTCATCATCGGCAACGATTACGTCTCCGGGATTTATGGAGGCACCGGCACAAACAACGGGGACGTTGACCGACCCAAGTGTTTCTTTGACGGTTCCCTGGGCATAAATTGCCTTTGACCAGACCGGAAACTCCATGCCTGTGAGATCCAGCACATCGCGTATGCCAGCATCAATGATCAGTCCGACGCAGCCGTGGGCTCTGGCGGAGGTTGCCAAAAGGTCGCCAAAATATCCGTCTTCACAAGGTGAAGTCGGGGCTACGACCAATATGTCTCCCGGTGTAACTACTCAGCTACCCTATTTCTGCTGCCATTAGGTGCGACAATTTGATTCATGGCGCATATTTGAGGTTCCACTTTTTTCATTTTGGTGTTTGACTGCGAGGATGAAACTCGAAAATCTGACACCTGAAATTCTTGCTGATTTCTCAAAATCAGAACTGATTGATGTGGTCATGGCTCTGGTGGGTCAGGTTGTCTAACTCAAAGAACAAAATGCGCAGCTTTTGGAGGTGAACGCTCGGCTCCTGAAGGAAAACGAACAACTCAGGAAAGACAACGAGCAACTTAGAGAAGATAATGCGGTTCTTAGGCAGCGTGTTTCAGATCTTGAGCGTCGTCTGGGATCGAACAGTCGTAATAGCAGCAAACCACCTTCGAGCGACGGACTGGCAAAGCCGTCTAGCGATAAGAAACGGCGGACCAAAAGTCAGCGGGGCAAGTCAAATCGAAAGCCTGGCGGCCAACCCGGACATCCCGGCAACACACTGAAACAGGTTGAGAACCCAGACGAGATCACCAGTCATTTTCCGAACCAATGCCAAAACTGTCAGGTCGCGCTTTCGGCGGAGGATACCATAGGTTCTGCGTGCAGACAGGTGTTTGGCCTCAAACCTCCACCGCCGCTTTATGTGACCGAGCATCGTGCGCATATTTGCCAATGCCAGCATTGCGGTGCAAAAACCCGCGCCGATTTTCCTGAAGGGGTAACATCACCCGCCCAGTACGGCGATGAAATAGGGGCGTTGGCCGCCTATTTACAGACGCAGCACTGCATTCCCCAAAATCGCCTGGCGCAGGTTTTTGCGGACATTTTCGGGGTCACAATCACATCGGCAACCCTTTCCAGTCTGGTTGCCAAAAAGGCCGAGCAGATGCTCTGTTTAGCTGAGGCGGTGAAGAACCTGCTGTCCGGGCCTCAAACGGCAGTGAAGCATCTGGATGAAACGGGGTTCAGGATTGGTGGCAGAACGCGCTGGCTTCATATGCTATGCTCCACCGCTCTAAGCCACCTTCGGCTCGGAACTGCGCGAGGTGAAGTGCCACCAGAACTGGCGGGAACGGCAGTGCATGACTGTTTCTCTTCCAACTGGGCAGTGGAAAATGTGACCCATGGATTGTGCAATGCCCACATCTCCCGCGAATTGGAGGCATTGACCGAATATGAAAAAGAAGCTTGGGTGCCGGACATGAAAGCCATTCTGCTCGACGCACTGAAGCTCACGCATGTCGCGCGAATCCAAAATCGGAGCGCGGTCAGCCCGGAGGCAATCACGGATATCGAGCGGCGATTTGATGCCTGTTGCGAGCGTGCTATCGCGTTCCACGAGGCCCAACCGCCTCTCGCGCGCCCAACGAAAGGCAAGAAGCGGGGTCGCCCGAAACGGCGGATTGGGCACAATCTCGCTTTGCGACTCCAAACGCATAAAGCAGCGGTTTTGCTCTTTCTCAATGATCTGCGCGTTCCCTACACGAACAACGAGGCAGAGCGTGATCTCAGAATGACGAAAGTTCGACAAAAGGTCTCGGGAAGCTTTCGAACAGAGGCTGGTGCCGAGAATTTCTGCACTTTACGAACGGTCATTGAAACGGCGCGAAAACAAGGTTGGGACATCCTGAAAACCTTGAAAACCGCGCCTGATCAGCTCATCCTCAACCTCAGACCCGTCTGATGGGCCGTCTATAAAAGCATCAGGTTGGGGTAGCTGGGTAGTTACGTAAAAATTTTTATTGGATCGGAAAATCAACTGTTTTCCCTGTCCGGTTCGTCCGTTGTTGTTGCTCCATATCGTGACAGTGATCAGCGGATTATTGGAGCGGTTGGCGTCATTGGGCCCACCCGGCTGAATTATGCACGCATTGTGCCAATGGTTGACTATACCGCCCAGGTTGTTGGTCGCCTATTGTCCTGAATATTGGACAGGGTAGGAAATTTCGGTGCCATTTGGTCGGTTTTCCTTGATTTTTGTCACACTAAGCCCGATATGCGGGGCTGCAATTCGCATTAAAGAATTTGAGGAAAGTCATGCCGAACAACCGTCGTCCGGAAGATGAATTTTTCGATGATATCGAGACAGAAGAAGCTTTGAAGGAAGAACGCGAGCAAGCCGAGCTTGATGCTGCTGAGACGGAAGTTGATTCAACGGCCGACTCAAACGACCCGGCGCAAATTCTTTCAGTTCTCGACAAGCTCAAGTCTGAAAATGAGGAAATGAAGGATCGTACTTTGCGCACCATCGCCGAGATGGACAATTTGCGCAAAAGGACGGCCCGGGAAATCACCGATGCCCGTTCCTATGCGGTGGCTAATTTTGCCCGCGATTTGTTGGGTGTCGGGGATAATCTTCAACGCGCCATTCAGGCTGTCCCGGTTGAAAAACGTGAATCCGGATCCGAGGAATTTAAGGCCCTGATTGAGGGAGTTGAATTGACCGAGCGGGAATTGCTGAAGGCGCTGACCAATGCCGGGGTCAACAAATTTAACCCCGAAGGCGAGAAATTCGACCCGAATTTTCATCAGGCGATGTTTGAATTGCCAGATCCAAATGTGCCCAACAATTCCGTCGCTCAGGTGGTTCAGGAAGGTTACAAGATTGGCGACCGAGTTTTGCGCCCCGCGATGGTCGGTGTTGCCAAGGGCGGTCCGAAATTTGAAGATGTGGTCAATCCGGATCAGGATTCAGCAGAAGAAGCTGACACGATTGACGAATAACAACTTACCGATACATCACATCTAGTGGGCCTCATCCCAGTTGCTGGCGGCGCGGGCGTCGACCTGAAGCGGCACGCTCAAACTAAGCGCTGGCATGGTTGCCTTTTCCATGACCGAAACAACGGTCTCGATTGTGGCGTCAACCTCGCCTTCAGGCGCTTCGAAAATCAGTTCATCATGAACTTGCAGCAGCATTTTGGCACTCAGACCTGCTGCTGAAAGAGCTGGTTCCATATTGATCATGGCCCGACGAATAATGTCCGCTGCACTGCCCTGAATCGGTGCATTGATGGCAGCGCGCTCGTTGAATGCCCGCATCTGCGGGTTGGGCGACTTGATTTCCGGATAATGAGCCTTGCGTCCGAATATGGTCTCCACATAGCCATGTTCACGGGCATAGGTCTTGGTAGCTTCCATGTAATCGCGAATGCCGGGGAAGCGCTCAAAATACATTTTGATGTAATCTGAAGCTTCGCCGCGGCTGATGCCGAGATTGTTGGCCAGTCCAAAGGCGGAAATACCGTATATGATGCCAAAATTAATCGCTTTGGCCTGACGGCGGATCATCGGATCCATGTCTTTGACCGGCGTGTCAAACATTTCGCTGGCGGTCATTGCATGAATGTCGATGCCGTCGGCGAATGCCTGCTTGAGCTGCGGAATGTCGGCCACATGCGCCAGTACCCGCAATTCGATCTGACTATAATCGGCACTGAGCAGCAGGTTTCCCGCTTCTGCTACAAAGGCGGTACGAATTTTGCGGCCTTCTTCCGTGCGTACAGGAATGTTTTGAAGATTGGGATCCGATGAAGACAGTCGCCCGGTCGATGTCGATGCCATTGCATAGGATGTATGCACCCGCTTGGTCTCGGGATTGATGAATTCGGGCAGCGCGTCCGTATAGGTGGATTTCAATTTACTCAACTGGCGCCAATCAACGATCTTGCGCGGCAGTTCGTGTCCTTCCGCCGCCAGGTCTTCCAACACCTGAGCTCCAGTTGCCCATTGGCCGGATTTGGTTTTTTTACCACCCGGCAATTCCATTTCGCCAAACAGGATTTCCCCCAATTGCTTGGGCGAGCCGACATTGAACTTGTGCCCTGCGAGCTTGTAAATTTCATCCTCAAGACCAGCAGCTTTCTGGGCAAGTTCACCAGACAAGCGGGACAGAATTTGCCGGTCGACGGAAATGCCACGGGCTTCCATCCGGCAAATGACGTCCACAAGGGGACGCTCAAGCCGTTCATAGACGACCGCCATCCCCTCAGCGACCATGCGTGGTTTGAGAATATGCCAAAGGCGCAAGGTGACGTCGGCGTCTTCGGCTGCATATTCCGTTGCCTTGTCGATTGGCACCTTGTCAAAGGTGATCATCGACTTGCCGGAACCGGCAATTTCCTTGAACGGGATTGGCGTGTGTCCCAGCAGATTTTGCGACAGGGCATCCATGCCATGCTTGGATCGCCCGGCGTCAACGACGTAGGACAACAGCATAGTATCGTCAAAAGGACCAACCTCGATGCCATAGCGTGATAGCACCAGCAGGTCATATTTCATGTTCTGGGCAATTTTCAGCACAGAGGGAGATTCAAGCAATGGCTTTAACAGGTCGAGCGCTTCACGGCGCGAAATCTGATCCGGGTCGAGCCCCTCGCTGAACATGTCATCGGCATCACTTGAGCCGTTTTTGGCGTGCAGCAGCGGAATATAACATGCCTTGCCGGGGTGAGTTGCCAGAGAAACTCCGACCAACTCACATTGCATGGCATCAACAGATGTGGTTTCCGTGTCTACGGCAACGACGCCAAGATCGAAAGCTTCCGCTATCCAACTATTGAGTGTTTCGACATCTCGTACGGTTTGATATGCGGCCGGGTCTATCTTGGCGGACAATGATGCTTCGGTGATAGAGGCGGCTAATGCATCGGGGGTGTAACGCGGTCCGTCACCTGGAACGGCAGCGTCAGCCATGGGATCATCGGCAGCATCGCCGTCGCCGTCGAGGTCCGGTCCACGCATGTCGTAGCCATCGACCTTGACCACATCCGCATCGATTATTGCTGCATCAGCATCGGTTTCGGCTGCGACGCGTCGGGTCAGGGTGTTAAGTTCCAGCCCCTTGAGGAAGGCAATCAGCTTGGGGCCATCAACCGGGTGCAGGACGAAGTCTTCCAAAGACACATCCAGAGGGGTGTTTTCATCCAGTGTTACCAGTTTTTTGGAGATTCGAGCCTGGTCAGCAAATTCGATCAGGTTTTCACGTCGCTTGTTCTGTTTGATTTCTGCGGCCCGCTCCAACAATACTTCCAGCGTTTCGTATTCCTCCAGCAATTGGGCAGCGGTTTTGGGACCGATGCCGGGCACGCCAGGCACATTGTCAGTTGAATCGCCAGCCAGCGCCTGCAGGTCGATCATTTTTTCCGGTCCAACACCGAATTTTTCAACCACTTCGGCAGGGCCAACGCGGCGATCTTTCATGGTGTTGTACATTTCAACCTGCGGACCGACGAGCTGCATCAGGTCTTTGTCAGATGAAACAATGGTGACGTCCGCACCCGCTTCGCGGGCTTGCTTTGCATAAGTGGCGATCAGATCGTCGGCTTCAAAGCCCTGTTTTTCAATGCAAGGAAGGTTGAAGGCCAGGGTGGCGGAGCGGATCAGTCCGAATTGCGGGCGCAGGTCTTCAGGTGGAGCATCCCGGTTGGCTTTGTATTCAGGATAAATTTCATTGCGGAATGTCGTTGATGAATGATCGAAAATCACCGCAAAATGGGTTGGTACGACGCCGATGGCGGTGTCGCGGGCTTCCTGCAGCAGTTTCCACAACATGTTGCAAAATCCGGATACGGCACCGATAGGCAATCCATCGGATTTTCGGGTCAGAGGGGGTAATGCGTGATAGGCACGAAAAATATAGGCCGATCCGTCGATCAGATAGAGATGATCACCCTGTTTCATGATGTTTCCGCACGCTGGCACAATGATTGTTTCAACGATGGGCAAGGCGGCGGCCGATTGCAAGATCCGCTCACGATACGCTCACATTTTTGTAATGATTAAGACACCGTGTTTATCTTGAAATTGTCATGTTTCGTCACCATCTTTGAATCACGCTGGTGACGCACCAGTTTGTAGGTTGGTAATCTCCCCAATTATCTGCCTGCGGCCGAAAACGCCCGTTTTTCCCCTCTCCTGAGGTGGTTTTGGCAAAGCGTCCTGGCCCCTGAACCCCATTTGATAAAGTGGTCTTCAGGGGCCTTTTTTTGTGTTCAAATATGGTGCAAGTCTGGTTGACGAAACAACCATGCGGGAATCCTAAAATGAGCGACCTGGAAAACACCCTTCAGCAAGTAGACAACAATCTGGATGCTTCTCTCGACCGGCTGTTTGAACTTCTGAGAATTGAAAGCATATCTACTGACCCTGCCTACAAGGATGAATGTCGCAAGGCCGGGCAGTATCTGGTCGACGCCCTCAATGAGATCGGGTTTGTCGCCAGTCTGCGCGACACACCGGGCCATCCGATGGTGGTCGCCCATCATGACGGGCCCGAAGGCACTCCACATGTTTTGTTTTATGGACATTATGATGTGCAACCGGTTGATCCCATTGATTTGTGGGATACCGATCCGTTTGAGCCAACAATGAAGGAAGTAGACGGAGCTAAAAGGTTTTATTGTCGGGGCTCGTCTGACGATAAAGGTCAGCTGATGACCTTTGTGGAGGCCTGCAGGGCCTGGAAAGATGCAACAGGCGCTTTGCCCTGCAAGGTATCGATCCTTTTTGAGGGCGAAGAAGAATCAGGTTCGCCGTCCCTCGATGATTTTTTGGAAAGCGCGACTGAAGAGTTGAGTTGTGATCTTGCACTGGTTTGTGACACCAGCATGTGGGATGCAGATACGCCCGCAATAACAACGGCTTTGCGCGGCATGGCATCCGATGAGGTGACGATCCATGCCGCCAGTCGGGATCTGCATTCGGGCTATTATGGCGGTGCAGCTCAAAACCCGATCCACATTCTGTCAAAAATATTGGCTGATCTGCACGACGAGTCGGGGACAGTTACGCTAGAGAATTTTTATGACGGTGTTGAAGAAACACCCGACCACATCAAGCAAATGTGGGAAGGGTTGGGTTTTTCAGCCGAAGATTTCCTTGGTTCCATTGGCCTGTCCATGCCGTCAGGCGAAGCCAACCGGTCGGTGCTGGAACAGACGTGGGCTCGGCCCACTGCCGAAGTAAACGGCATTACCGGCGGCTATACCGGAGATGGATTCAAGACGGTGATTGCTGCACAAGCCTCAGCCAAGGTTTCGTTCCGTCTGGTCGGCAATCAGGATCCCGAAAAAGTGGCGCAGGCCTTTCGAAAACACGTCAATGAACGCCTGCCAGAAGATTGCACCGCAACGTTTATCAGGCATGGAAACAGCCCGGCCACCCAATTGGACTACAATTTGCCGGAACTGAAAAAGGCCGCGGGAGCCCTTTCCGAAGAATGGGGCAAGGATGCTGCAATTATTGCAGGAGGCGGGTCGATTCCGATTGTTGGTAATTTTAAGCGCCAGCTTGGCATGGATTCACTGCTGATCGGTTATGCGCTTTCAGACGATGCAATCCATTCGCCGAACGAAAAATACGAACTGAAAAGCTATCACAAAGGTACCAGATCCTGGGCCAGAGTTCTCGCGGCTCTGGCGAACTGATTTCAGCTCGTCTGTTTATTCGGCTGGTTGTATCGACGCTTGCTGTGCAGCAGGTTTGCTGGCCAATATTGCCCATGCTGGGCGATAAAAGAGGAAGTGTCCAAACCCGATGCGGCGGATAAGTGCAAGTCCGATCAGCGGTGTTACCACTGCAAAAGCGGTGCTGACAGCGGCCATGGTTCCAACATCCAGTTGTGGCCACACCTTGGCGAATGCCAGGCGGGCAACCACCATGGGAATAAAAAACGCCAGATAGACAACGATTGAATGGGCGCCCAGATAATTGAGGGCTTTTCCAGCCGCCAGCCGAGCTATCAGGCTTGCTATTGTGACAATGGCAATTGCTCCTGCTCCACCCAAGACCAGTGATACTATCGGCAGTTTGGCGAAGTCCAGATAGACCAGACCAAGGTTGATCAAAAACCACGATCCAAGGCCGATGACGGCCACGGCAATATGGTCTCGTGTCCACTCAGCTAGCGCAAACAGCCAGGGCGCAAACAGATAGCCGGCTAGAAAATAGACGAAGAAGCTGCAGAACTCGTCGACCAACACCCAATGACTATCAACACTGATAACACCAAGTTGGCTGGCGATTTGTGGCCAAAAGTTTGATGTACTGATTGGCAGTACCTGCAACATGATGGCAATAGCAAACAGAGCCCATGGCGTGGTGCGAAACAGTTTTGTGACAACGAAAAACACCGGCAGCATGTAGATAAACCACAATGTACCGAACGGCTGGATCAACGAAACCAGGCCGGTGCGGGCGATATCCATGATTGTGTAGCCGTCGGCAATCTTAAATGGTGCTTTTACTGCCAGCTGTATGACCAGCCACAGAAGATAAAAATAGGTAACTACTCAGCTACCCTATTTCTGCTGCCATTAGGTGCGACAATTTGATTCATGGCGCATATTTGAGGTTCCACTTTTTTCATTTTGGTGTTTGACTGCGAGGATGAAACTCGAAAATCTGACACCTGAAATTCTTGCTGATTTCTCAAAATCAGAACTGATTGATGTGGTCATGGCTCTGGTGGGTCAGGTTGTCTAACTCAAAGAACAAAATGCGCAGCTTTTGGAGGTGAACGCTCGGCTCCTGAAGGAAAACGAACAACTCAGGAAAGACAACGAGCAACTTAGAGAAGATAATGCGGTTCTTAGGCAGCGTGTTTCAGATCTTGAGCGTCGTCTGGGATCGAACAGTCGTAATAGCAGCAAACCACCTTCGAGCGACGGACTGGCAAAGCCGTCTAGCGATAAGAAACGGCGGACCAAAAGTCAGCGGGGCAAGTCAAATCGAAAGCCTGGCGGCCAACCCGGACATCCCGGCAACACACTGAAACAGGTTGAGAACCCAGACGAGATCACCAGTCATTTTCCGAACCAATGCCAAAACTGTCAGGCCGCGCTTTCGGCGGAGGATACCATAGGTTCTGCGTGCAGACAGGTGTTTGGCCTCAAACCTCCACCGCCGCTTTATGTGACCGAGCATCGTGCGCATATTTGCCAATGCCAGCATTGCGGTGCAAAAACCCGCGCCGATTTTCCTGAAGGGGTAACATCACCCGCCCAGTACGGCGATGAAATAGGGGCGTTGGCCGCCTATTTACAGACGCAGCACTGCATTCCCCAAAATCGCCTGGCGCAGGTTTTTGCGGACATTTTCGGGGTCACAATCACATCGGCAACCCTTTCCAGTCTGGTTGCCAAAAAGGCCGAGCAGATGCTCTGTTTAGCTGAGGCGGTGAAGAACCTGCTGTCCGGGCCTCAAACGGCAGTGAAGCATCTGGATGAAACGGGGTTCAGGATTGGTGGCAGAACGCGCTGGCTTCATATGCTATGCTCCACCGCTCTAAGCCACCTTCGGCTCGGAACTGCGCGAGGTGAAGTGCCACCAGAACTGGCGGGAACGGCAGTGCATGACTGTTTCTCTTCCAACTGGGCAGTGGAAAATGTGACCCATGGATTGTGCAATGCCCACATCTCCCGCGAATTGGAGGCATTGACCGAATATGAAAAAGAAGCTTGGGTGCCGGACATGAAAGCCATTCTGCTCGACGCACTGAAGCTCACGCATGTCGCGCGAATCCAAAATCGGAGCGCGGTCAGCCCGGAGGCAATCACGGATATCGAGCGGCGATTTGATGCCTGTTGCGAGCGTGCTATCGCGTTCCACGAGGCCCAACCGCCTCTCGCGCGCCCAACGAAAGGCAAGAAGCGGGGTCGCCCGAAACGGCGGATTGGGCACAATCTCGCTTTGCGACTCCAAACGCATAAAGCAGCGGTTTTGCTCTTTCTCAATGATCTGCGCGTTCCCTACACGAACAACGAGGCAGAGCGTGATCTCAGAATGACGAAAGTTCGACAAAAGGTCTCGGGAAGCTTTCGAACAGAGGCTGGTGCCGAGAATTTCTGCACTTTACGAACGGTCATTGAAACGGCGCGAAAACAAGGTTGGGACATCCTGAAAACCTTGAAAACCGCGCCTGATCAGCTCATCCTCAATCTCAGACCCGTCTGATGGGCCGTCTATAAAAGCATCAGGTTGGGGTAGCTGGGTAGTTACAAAAATAGAAGAAATGCACCACCTTGCGATCAAGATAAAGTCGCCATGGCCGGTTGATCGTGGCTGCCAGAAAAAGCCCCGAAATCATGAAAAAGTCGGGCATTCTGAAGGGTTTGGCAAATTCCACCAGATAGTGCATCCAACCGGTAACACCCATCGACTTTTCCAAACCGAGAGTGGTGTGCATCATAACAACCAAAATTATGCAGATGCCCTTGGCGACATCCACCCACGCAACCCGATCCGTCGACACAGCATGGCTGGTCGCTGAGTTGTTTGAAATGTTGGCTTCTTTCATCATGCGCCAAGTCTCGCTCAAAGGAGGCAAGAAAGTATTAAGTTTGATCGAACTTTCTAAAAAGTGATTGCACTAATCGACGCTGGTTAACGGTTTCCTTTACCGGTGCTTAAAGTGCGCTGGCTAAGCTTTGTCTTCCGCTAACCCTGTTTTGCAGTTGAAAAGCCTGATGGCCCGCAAATCCCGCCCGAAACAGCGCTCCAAGCAGCGAATTGAACCCCGGTTTTCCGATAAATCCGAGGGAGATATTCGGGCGTCGCGATCACGACGGGTCGACGCCGGTGCCAAAAAAGCCAAACCATCCAGAAAGACATCTCGTAAGAAGTCGAAAAAGCCGTCCTGGTTTTGGCGGATTATGCGCCTTGTGTTCAGGCCTGCTCCGCGTCTTTTTTACTGGGGGGTGGTATTTTCGCTGTGGAGCGGAATTATCGTTGCCGGGATTGTGGGTTACTACGCCGCTCAACTTCCAAGCGCGGATGATTGGATAGTTCCCGAACGCCCACCCAATATGCGCATTGTTGCAGATGACAAATCACTGGTTGGAAACCGTGGCGTAACGGGCGGGAAGGCGCTTCGCCTGGAAGACATGTCGCCGCATATTGCCCAAGCTGTCATAGCAATTGAAGACAGACGATTTCATTCACATTTCGGCTTTGATCCCATCGGTTTTACCCGGGCAATGTTCCGCAATGTCATGCAAAAGCGCTTGCGCGAAGGTGGGTCCACATTAACCCAGCAATTGGCCAAAAACCTGTTTTTGACCCCCCAACGAACTTTTGGACGCAAGGTCCAGGAGTTGATCCTGGCATTTTGGCTGGAGGCCAAATACTCCAAGGCAGAGATACTCGAACTGTATCTCAACCGGGTTTATTTTGGAGCCGGAGCCACTGGCGTTGATGCTGCTGCACGGCGATATTTCGGCAAGTCCGCCAAACACGTAACTATTGCAGAAGCAGCCTTGCTGGCCGGCCTTCTTAAGGCACCATCCAAATATGCCCCAACCCGAGACCCCATTCTGGCACAACGCCGGGCCCAAACCGTATTGGCCGCCATGCAGCGCGAAGGCTACATCAAGCCTGGATATGTAAACGTCAAGAACATCAAACCGGGAGAAAATGCCCGTCATTATCGCTCTGGCCCGGAGCACTTTGTCGCCGATATGATTGCCAAAAGGGTGAAACACCTGATTGGCGAGGTCAAACAGGATATCGTCGTGGAGACCAGCCTGTCGCCCTATATGATGACAGCTGCGCAAGAATCTCTGTCCGGGGCGTTGGGTAAACACGGCAAGAGCCGTCGGGTTTCTCAGGGCGCGCTGGTTGCAATGGCACCCGATGGTGCAATTCGTGCCCTGATCGGCGGACGCAATTATGGAGAAAGCCAGTTCAATCGCGTGATCGAGGCCAGGCGACAACCCGGTTCAGCTTTCAAAACCTTTGTCTGGCTCAATGCCATCGAGCGCGGCCATTCGCCCCAGACAGTTATGAATGATGAACCGGTTCGAATTGGCAAATGGCAGCCGGAAAATTATGATCAGAAGTTTCGCGGAGCGGTGACATTATCACAGGCGTTTTCCCAATCACTCAACACCATTTCTGCTCAACTAACGATGCAAGCCGGACCGACAAACGTCGCCAAGACGGCAAAACGATTGGGCATAGATTCCAAATTGACCGCCAACGCGTCCCTCTCACTAGGCACTTCTGAGGTAAATTTGCTGGAACTGTCAGCCGCTTACATTCCCTTCGCCAATGGCGGACTCAAGGCGAATCCCTATCTTATCAATCGGATCTCCACCAATGGCGGCAAAGTTCTTTACCAACGACCTGCCGCTCTGCCGCTAGAGGTCATCGACCCGTCAGTGTTGGGCATGATGAACGCCATGTTGCGTGATGTAGTTGAAAATGGGACAGGCAGGGCTGCGCGACTGTCGGGTCATGTTGCCGGTGGCAAGACAGGAACGAGCCAGGGCTTCCGGGACGCACTTTTCATCGGCCACACCGCCCACCTGGTCACCGGGGTCTGGTTTGGCAATGACGATAATCAGCCAACTCGGAAAGTTACCGGTGGATCCATTCCGGCGATCGTATGGAAGGATTTCATGACGGCTGCGTTGCGCGATCTGCCGCGCCGCGCACTGCCAGGCCAACCCGTCTATCTCGCCAGTCTGCCAGTGGAAATTCCATTACCGAAATTTCGCGCCCGGTTGACTGGCCAGAACGCTAAAATAGATCGGCAAACCGCCAATTTGCGAACACGGGTGCATCGGGCGCTTGAAAACCGCGGCCAGAAAACAATCCTGGATTTGATTGTCGGGAACTAGGGCCTGTAATCAGTTTTGTTTGTCGCCAAACATGTTGCCGCGCAATGCATCAAATGTCTGCGGGTTGATGTAGTCTCTGGCACGGGCGCCAATATATTTCAGATACTCGTTCACCATGAAGCGCAAAGTTGTGGCATTCTTCCACCATTCTTCGTTATTGATGGAGTCCAACGGAACCGCATATGGGGCCAGTTCTACGTCGCCCATCTGGCGTCGATATTCCAGCAGGCTACGGGGCATGTGGTAGGCGCTGGTGACGATGATCAGGCTTTGATAGTCATTCTGTTTTGCCCATTTTGCCGACTCTTCCGCATTGCCGATTGTGTCGGCTGCAATCCGTTCCAGATCCACACAACAGTCAAACAAATCCGACTTTGTTGGATGCATGGCCTGAATATCAGCGGTTTGGGTGTCGGTGTTCACACCGGAAATAAGCAGTCGCTGTCCCTTTTTCTGTGACAGCAACTCCAGAGCAGTTGCAATCCGGGTTGAGCCCCCGGTCAGTGCGACAATGGCATCAGCGGGCTCGACATCGATGGGCTGCACAGTGTCGGAAACTTTGCTGGTGAATTGCAGGAAGCCACCAACGAAAATTCCAGCGCCGACAAATATCACGATCAGCAGCAGTTTCATAACCGTCCTGAACAGCCAGGACGTCAGCTTCCCGCTACCGCGTACTGCACGGCGCGCCACAGACGGTTTATTGTTGGTTTTGGGAAATTCAATTCCGGTCATGGACACCCTTTCAAGTGGCATGGCAACCGAGTTATCAGCCGAATATGTCGTCTTTGAGCCCTATCATCAATTCGACGATTGGTGAACAGCCTTGATGCCATCCAATGCATCTACATGGCGGATGACCGTGTGACGCGAGGTTATCGCTGTCAGCAACCCGATGATAAAGACAAGTACAACGGTGCCGACATAACCGCCCAATCCAACGGAAAAAGTTCCAAACAGTGCATTTACCTGGTCTGCGGTCGGATCGTGAACATTGCTTTGTGCCCAAATTCCAACAACCAGGAAACTGATCAACGCCAAAGCCCCACCAGCCATCGCTCCTTTCAATCCCAGAAACAAGAAGTGTCGTTGAAACTCACCGGCAATGAAACTTTGTTCAGCGCCTACAAAATGCAGTACTTCAATCACGTGCCGATTACCGGCCATTGCACCACGGGTTGCAAAAATTACCGTCAATATGGTTGCCGCCATAATCAATATGAAAACGAAAACGCCGACCAGAATTGTAGTCGTCGCCATCGTGGTCAGTCGGTCGATCCAGGCGCGGTGGTCGTCCACGGTTGCACCAGGCACGGTTTCAACGATCCTGGCACTCAGTCCGGCAATATCGGGTGGATTGCTGCTGTCGACAATCACGGTGATTAACCGGGGTAGGGGCAATTCTTCCAAACTCAACCCGGCACCCAGCCATGGCTCCAGCAGGGCATTTGTCTGAGCCTCGTCAACGACTTCAACCGTGCTGATGCCGGCAAAGCTGCTGGCGATTTGGCGTGCCGATTCCACCGCTGTCGTGATGTCGACATCTGCCACCGGTCGCACCTGTATGGTGACCTCCCGGGCGATTTGATTTTGCCAGCCCTGTGCCGTGTCGTTGACAAGAGACACTGCACCCAATGTCAGGCTGGACAGAAAAGCCATAATTGCGATGACCAGTGTGAGCGCCGATCCGGCAACCGATTCGCGCGGCACAATCGACTGCATTTCCCGGTCACGCATGGCGGGGTCCGGCGCTGGTTTTTGAACCCCAGCCGCTTCGGACTTGGCATAATGGGTGGGGATGGGCTCATTCATAGATCTGCAGACGCCCCTCATTGAGCACAAGTCTTCTTGCGTCATATTGGTCCATCAGGTTGAGATCATGAGTCGCGATGACAACGGAAGTTCCGTTGCGATTCAACTCGATAAACAATCTCAACAAACGGCGCGCCAGGGTCGGGTCCAGATTGCCGGTCGGTTCATCCGCCAGCAGCATTTCCGGTTGATCTATCAGAGCCCGCGCAATAGCGGCTCGTTGCTGTTCTCCACCCGACAATACCGACGGGTGAGCGTCAATTCGATCGCTCAGGCCGACCCATTTCAACAGGTCAACGACGTCTTTGCGATAGCCGGTCTCTTCCTTTCCGCGAACCCGCAGTGGCAGCGCCACGTTTTCATAAAGAGTGAGATGATCGAGCAGCCGAAAGTCCTGAAAAACGATGCCGATCCTGCGACGAATCGACGGCAATTGCCTGACCGTCAACATCGACGCATCCTGATCGAATATGCTGATCTGACCGCGTGTTGGTTGCAGCGATAGAAACAGCAGACGCAGCAGACTGGTTTTGCCTGCGCCTGAAGGCCCGGTGAGAAATTGAAATGACCCGGGCTCGATAGCAAAAGTCAGATCTTTGAGAATTTCATCGCCCGATCCATAACGAACACCAACGTTTTCAAAGCGGATCATGAGAGTTCCCGAAACTAGGGTCCTGACCCTAACCTTTACCAAATTAATTTCCGGTGTCGGCCATTTATGGTTAACACAGACTTAATACAGTCGACAGGTTAGGCAACATCAAGACCCGACTGATCGGTTATCACGCTCAACCACAGTCAGTGGTAAATCATGCGTTAACCATTTTGCCGTTAAAAATAGCAAGAATTTGTCAACCCTATCGCAACCGGTCATCCGACGCGACCGTACTTGCATCATAAGGCCGTCATGACTGTAATTTGTCCAGAATGTGAAGCCAGATTTCGCGACCCGCCATCCGATGTGTTGAAATCGCGCACCCTGCAATGTGGTAAATGCGAGTTTGAGTGGAAAATCGGTGGCGAAAAAGCACCGCGCATCAAACTTGATGCTCCCAGTCTGACCCCGGAGTTGAGTGATCTGGCCGATGACCGAGCGGCCATCAAAACCGACCTTCCCGTGGTCATGCCAAAACAGCAAAAAAAGACACCGATCTATGTTGATCGGGAACCAGCGTCACAATTGCCAAGCAAGAAATCACTGGCGTTGCCGTTCGCAATTTTGACCGGCCTTATGCTGATTGCGGGTGCAGTGGGATTGCGCGCCCCGATCATGCAAACTTTGCCTCAGACGGTGGCTATGTATCAGGCCGTTGGACTGGTATCGGATAATCCGGGGTTGAAATTTGCCAATGTTGTGACAACCAAGGTCGACAAGGATGGCATCCGCCAACTGATTGTCAAAGGCGAGATTTTAAACATTGCTGACAACGCCGTGCCGGTACCGCCGGTAAAGCTGATTATGCGTGGTCGGGAAAAAGCCAATCTCTACGCCTGGACGGTCAGCGCCAACAAGGACAACCTTGCGGCCGGGGAAACCGGTCGATTCACAGCAGTTGCACACGACTTTCCTGCTGAAACCGTCAATGTTGACATTGAATTTATGCCCTCAAAGGTTCTAGATAAGGTATCGCCAATCAAGTCCGAGTGAACCATGATCGAAGTCCGCGGGAAACGCATTTCAACCTTGTTTTCTGCCGATCAGATTGCTGAGCGCAATCTTGCAATGGCAGCTGAAATGCAGGGTAAAATCCATCACGATCTGCTGGTGATAGCGATCCTCAAGGGTTCCTTCATTTTTGCCGCCGATCTGATCCGCGCCATGCATGCCCAGGGCATCGCTCCTGAAGTTGAATTCATCACCTTATCCAGCTACGGCAAAGGTACAGAATCTACCGGAGTACAGGTTTTGCGCGATATCGATAGCGAGGTTGAGGGCCGTGATGTGCTGTTGATTGATGATATTCTGGAATCCGGCAATACACTAAAATTCGCCCATGACCTTATGGTGGAACGCGGCGCTCGTAATGTTGAGGTGGCCGTTCTGCTCGACAAGCATTCCAAGCGCAAGGCCGATATTGACGCGGACTATACCGGCTTTGAATGTCCCGATCATTTTGTCGTTGGTTACGGGATGGACGTAGCCTATGCGTTTCGGGAATTACCGTTTGTAGGTGTTGTCGAAGGCGACGCCTGAGGGGCTCTATAGCGACAGCAACCGATTTTCCTTGGTCCGAAATCGTTCCGCATATCCGCGGGCATCGAGCATTGCCAGAAGATCCCGTTGCCAGAGATTCTGGTGGGCGATTTCAATAAGAATGTGGCGCGGCCACACTGCCTCTTCAGCCGTATCAAAAAATGGTGCTAAAGCCTGATCCTCAAATCCTTCGATATCAATCTTCAAGACATCAATTGCGGAAATCGAATTCTCTCGCAGCAAGTCCATCAATGGCACTATGTCAACTTCATGGCTGACTTTGGGGTTGGACGTGCCGCCTTTGACCATCGAAGTATGCCCAATATTACTGCCGCCATCAGACCATAATTCAATTTTGCCGCGAGACGGCCCGACGCCGACATTATGTGCGCTGCCGATTGAAATGCCGTTTGCCTGCAGATTGAACTGAAGTTTTTGATAGGTGCGTGGATGCGGTTCCATCGCCAGAATTGTACAATCGCCACCAAGCTTTGCGCTCACGAATATCGAGTAAGTTCCGACATTGGCACCGATATCAACAAACACCATGCCCGGCTTCAGGACGTCCAACAGGGCTTCATGCTCGGTTTTTTCGGGCAATTCGTCGCGCCCGAAAAGCACTCGGTCGCAATAGTTTTCTGACGGGTAAAGTCGAAACCGCATATCATCATGGGTAATATCAAATGGGCCGACGACCTTGCGGGCATAGCGTTTGCGAAGTTTCTGGCGCCACTTTTGCGGCAGCGGATGCCAGTCGCAAATTTGCCAGATCAGTTTTTGCCAGAATCGCGCACGATGGGAACCAATCGGGCTATCAGAATCCAACTCTGCTCTAGCGCCCGCCATCTGCTGGTTTGCCCCCCGCTGCGGCCAGTGCTTCTTCAGCTTCAGCGTCGATAATGCTGCGAGCGGCCGAGGACACGGCCTGTTTTTCTTCTTCGGTGAGATCGTCAATCGACTTATCGGCCAGTCGAACCGTAACTTCCTTGTGGGCGAATTTAATGCCTTCACGGGCAAACAAGTCCTGAATGCTCTCATAAACCACTTTGCGGGTGACAAATTGTTCGCCCGGTTTGGTCATGAATTTAACACGAATAATCATCGCGCTGTCTTCCATCTTGTATACGCCCTGACTTTTTAATGGTTGCATGAATGTGTGACCCACCTGGGGATGGTTCAGCAATTCCTGACCTAACTTCTTGACCAATTTGCGAACCTTTTCCGTGTCGGTATCGTAGGTTACGCGCAGTGGCAATTTCATCAGCACCCAGTCGCGGGAATAATTTGTCAGCTGTTTGATTTCTCCGAATGGTATCGTGTGTAGCGCGCCCAGATGATGGCGCAGTTGGAACGATCGGATGGATATCTTTTCAACCGTGCCTTTTACCCCCTCGATATCGACATATTCACCGCGGCGAAATGCATCATCAAGCAGAAAGAATGCTCCGGAAAAAATGTCCCTGATCAGGGTTTGAGCGCCAAATCCAACAGCGATTCCAACAACACCGGCCCCGGCGAATATAGGCGCCACATCAACACCCATTCGAGACAATATCACCATGGCGGCAACGGAGAATATGACTATCATCATGGCATAGCGCATGATCGGCAATAATGTGGCGGTTCTCGTCGCTCCTGCCCCGCCGCCGTCACCACCCATTTCCAATTCGAAATCTCCGCCTTCTTCTTCCAGCTTTTTGTCGACGAAGATGCGCACTGCAGAATAGGCCAGCCAGCACAGTATTGCTGCGAGAATTATGTCGAGAAATGCTGCCCAGATGTTGCCTTCACTGCCCACGGGTACACCCCAAACGCGAGCCAGCTCACCCAGTGCAACGGCGATCACCACAGCCAATGCGGCGGCTTCAAAAAGCCCCCGGAACATAGGTTGATATTCAAATATCGCGGAAGTGACAGAAGATGGACCAACCTGCATTTCTTCGCCGGCATCGGTATCGACATTTTCCATTTGCTGTTCCGCCCGCTGGCGTTCAGCTTCAGCCAGCGCTTCAAACCGACGAATGCGCCTGTTATACATCGCCTGGATGATGATCAAAACCAATCCGTAGACAATGATTGCTACATAGAAGATCGCAAATGGTGCGGCGATCACTACTCCGGGGGAAGGTTGATCCAATGCCAGACGGTAGACAAACATGGCCATGGCAAAAGTCGAATAGACCACAGCGATGATGGGCACCAATCGGGCAAGATTCCTGCGCCAGGTGTAAAATGCCGCACCACTATCCGACGGTGCAAATACCTGTTGCCAGGTTTTCCAGTCTTTTAGCACGTAGATGATCAATATCAGCGACGCCAACATTGCTGAACTGATTTGCAAAAGTTTGATATTCTCTGGCGTCAGAACTCCGATCAGTCCTGCAGCAATCTGGTCTTCGCCAGTAATACCCGCAAATCGAGCGAAGGCAGCGTAGCAGGCGAAAACACCCACGCCGATTTGCCAGTGGGTATGAAGTCTAACGGCTTCATCATTGCTCAAATTGACCAGACGGTACTTTGGCATATCTCCTGCAAAGATGTTCCAGGATACGCCATGACGCATGAATCTGTAGACACAGTACCAGGCAACAACCTCAAAGATGATACGCCGCGTTGGCTCATGTCCGGAATCCAGTATCACCGCCACCAACATGGCAACGGCAAAATAGATGATGACATAAATCAACGCAAACATAGCTCGCGATAACAGATAGGCAATTTTGTCAGCTGTCGTCTGCGGTTCGACATCGGGCTGGGCGAGGACATTCTTAAACGACCACATGATTATGGGGCGTGTCGCATACCAACCAATAATCAGGCCCAGTAGAGCGGTTCCCAATGCCCGGAATACCCAAAACCAGGATCCATCCGGGCTGGCAGCCTTAAGTGTTCCGGCCATATTGCTTGCCAATTGAGGGCTCGATTGGACGATTTCCTTGATACGCTTTCGAGCCTTGAGAAACATTTCGGCCCGCATATTCGAGGCGGATGCATCGGCGCCGGTTCCACTGTTTCCAGGGCTGATTACCACAACGGTGGAACCGTCCCGCCGGGCCTCGTCCAGCAGAAGATCAAGGCCGCTGGTGGCGTTAGAGGTTTCGGATTTTGGGATCAACAATTGAGCTTGTACGGGCACAGTTGAAAGAAGTGCGGTAATCGCCAACAGCAACAGAGCAAGGAGTTTTGAAAGCTTGGTCATGGGCGGACAATGATAAATGTCAGCAACATTCGCAAGAAAAACATGGGTGGCAGCCAGGTTTCTCGTGATTGAAGCACCAAATTGGCCAAGGCAAACTTTTCTGCTGATATTACCTACTCAACCTCTTGCTGGGTTAATCTGCAGATTGTCTTCTGGTATGCGGCGTTTTTTCCCATTTATGGGGGCATTTAAACAGTTGCATAATCGCCCGCCAGGCCGCCACCGACGTCAGCACCCAGTAGACCGGGAGTGCCCAAAACATTGATTTGTAGGCAGTCATGCCGCGCAGGCGCAGAGTGCGGGCGGCCAGCAGCATGTAAATACCATATCCGGCCGCAAAACTGATTAAATCCAGAACCAGAAGATATTGTTTCCAGACCGGGGGGCTATGCTGTGCAATATCCAAAAATGCGGTAATCACGAAGTATAGTAAAAACGGATTGGTCAGAGCAGACAGCGCCGTTCCCAATGTCATCAATTGGAAATTTATAAACCCTGCCACTCCAAGGTCCTGATATAACAGCCGGATCTGCCGAGTGTGAACCAGCCAGGTTTGAAACCAGCCTTTGAACCAGCGTGTGCGCTGTGGCAACCAGACACCCAACTTTGTCGGGGCCGTTTCGAAGGTGGGGCAGCTCAGCACCGCAGCCCAGCAACCCGCCCGCGCCAACCGCAACCCAAGATCAGCATCTTCCGTCACGTTGTAAGGGTCCCAGGCACCTATGTGGACAAGGGTTGTTCGTTTGAAGTGGTTTGATGATCCTCCCAAAGGCAGGGGTAATTGTTTTGATCCAAGCGCTGGCAGTAATCCGTCAAATAGTGCCGAATATTCAATTGCAAACATGCGAGACAACCAATTGGTCCCGGAATTTTCGATGACCAACGGAGCTTGCAAACACGCTAGATTTGGTGGTCCTGCACGAAATTTTTCATAAGCCTGTCTCAGTTGCTGAGGGTCCGGCCGGTCCTCTGCATCGTAAACCACGACAAATTTACCGCGACACAGTTGCAATGCGTAGTTCAGCGCCTTGGGCTTAGTGCGAGGCTCGCACGCCGGTACCTTCACAATTGAGACCATTGGATATTGGTTGTTTTTCAAGACAGAGTGACAGGCTTCCAAGGTCAGCCGATCATCTGCTTCGCAAACCAGTTTGATTTCCAAAAATTCCCATGGCCAGTCGATCTTCGAAAGCGAAATGACCAGCTCTTCCACCACACCGGCTTCATCATGCAGCGCCACCAGAACAGAATAAATCGGTAAATCTTCATCCGCGAAGTCTGTGACGAGAGACAAAGTCTTACGGGTTTTCAGTAACTTCCACGCGAAGAATCTTAAGCCAGCCCTGCCCAAATAGAGCAACAATGCGATCACATGGAGCAGAACAGGCACGAAAGTATCAAACTTGAGCCAAAGAACGGTAGTGACTTGAAATGTCAGTATGATCCGAATGGTCTGGGCAACCGTAATGACGTGTTTTGCAGAACATTGAGGCAAGTTTGAATGCAGGCTGTTTCTGGCATTGAACAACAGCGACGAACTGCAGCGCTCGATCAGGTTTTGCAGATTTGAACTATGACTGCTTATCTTCAGGCGGTGCTTAAGTTGCATCGAACGCTTGAAGTGTCTCTTGAGCAGTCGCAACAGATTTCGGTCCGGTGCAAGATGAAATTCTCGCGGCCCAAAATCGATTTCTACGGAACTACGCACCTTGCTGATGGGCAGGACGCGGGCCAATTTGTGAAGCCCATCGAAAGACACCGGTTGGGTAATCGGTCTTGGATCGGCTGGTGAATCCGGAACAAACTCCAGGCCAAGTTCTTGGGCGACTACCCGATAGTAAGTGTCTTGGGAAAGCGCTCCTGATGTGGTTAGCACCGTGGAGGCCGGCAATTTCAGTTTCCTGGCACGTTTTTCAACATCAATCAGCATGTTGATATCGCACCCATATTTGACCAGAAATTCGATATCGTCGCTCAAGCGAGGTGGAACACCTGGAAGTTGCCAGCAATCCCGGTCATGGGCGCGGGTCACGTCGGCCTTCGCGCTGCAACAATCGAGTAATTAGGTGGGGCCCGCGGTTTCAAAATCCATACTTCCAGCAGGCAGGAATATAAGTTTTGCGTCGGGTCGTTAACTTGACGAGCGTAGAAATGTTCAATTGTATCTGTGAGTTAAGCTGCATTGCTACCTGCATGAAAGTTGGTTTGCGATACCCCATGCAGAACATCCTAGGTCAAGTGAGGGAATACATGACCGCCACAGAATCACATCACCCTGTTCCTGATATGGAACAGACGGAACTGAGTTTTAATTGGACAGATATCCAGCTATTTAGGTTGGTTGCTCAATGCGGCAGCTTTAGAGCGGCCAGCAGGAAGACCAACAGGTCGGTCAATTCACTGCGTCGACGCCTGCAATATCTGGAGCATCAAATGAATTGTCGTTTGCTGGTTAGAGATGTGTCGGGCGCACATTTAACCGATCAGGGAGAACGCCTGTTTGCGGCTGGCAATGACATGTTCGAAGCCTCAATGAAGGTTTCGCGCGAATTGCTCAAGTCCGAGCGTGCACAATCGCCGCGGATATCGATTCATGTTGAGGAATCATTGGGAACTTTTTGGCTGATTCCACATTCTATCGCATTTCAGCTATCAAACCCGCAATTTCAACTGGACTTTCGATGCGCGGTTCAGTCACCGGGCAACACTCTCACACACTGCGATATTGCCGTTCAAACCAACCCGCCCAACCAGGACAGTCTTATCGTAACGCGATTGGGCTATTTGAACACGCAGCCATTTGCCACGCGCGGATTTGTCGAGCGTTGGGGGGAGCCCAACACAAGCAGCGATCTTAAGCGTTTCAACCTTGTCGAATTGGAAATGACGACAGACAACGAGCTAAACTGGGCGAAATTGATGCCTACGCTTTCTCGAAATAACATTGTCGCCACAACAAATACCTGCGCCTCTCATCTCGCCGCGGTGTCTCATGGTGCAGGAATCGGCTTGTTGCCAACCTATCTCAACAACATTGAGCGGGATTTGGTACCACTGCTGGGCGAACTGCGTTATTCAGGAGACATTTATCTGACCTATCAGCGCGACGCTGGAAATTACAAGCAGGTCCGGACCGTAATTGACTGGTTGAAATCCATTTTCGATGCGCGCCAATACCCCTGGTTCTCGCAGTATATTTCCTCACCCGACGCAACTGCCTATTGACGCGCAAATAGGTTTTTTTGTTTTCGCGATTGTCGGGGTGGTTCCAAACATCAAAGGCGCGGTCCAATTTCTGAGCCGCGCCTCTTTCAATTCAAATCCAAAATACGGTTAGCGAGGAGCCAATACCATCATCATTTGTCGGCCTTCCAGCTTTGGTTCGGCCTCCACCTTGGCAATGTCCTCAGTGTCTTCTCGAACCTTTTTCAGCAAATCCATGCCCAGATTCATATGGGCCATCTCACGGCCGCGAAACCGCAATGTGATCTTGACCTTGTCGCCATCATCAAAAAAACGTTTTACCGCCCGCATCTTCACATCATAATCATGTGTGTCGATATTCGGACGCATCTTGATCTCTTTGACTTCGATGGTTTTTTGCTTTTTGCGCGCTTCAGCTGCTTTTTTCTGAGCGGCGTATTTGTACTTGCCGAAATCGAGGATCTTGCAGATTGGTGGGCGGTTGGTCGGTGAAATTTCGACCAGATCAAGGCCGGCCTCCAGGGCCATGTCCTGGGCGGTATCTAATGCAACTGTGCCGTGGTTGGTTCCTTCAGCATCAATCAGTTGGACTTCCGGAGCGGTAATTTCCTGGTTTGCGCGCGGGCCAGATTTTTGTGGCGCGGCTGCTCTATGTGGACGACGAATAGCGGTCTTCTCCTGGTTATGGTGCCCGATCTTGCCGGTTTGGCGAGGATCCAAGCTTCAAATTCTCATGCCACATAGCATGTTCTGAAATGAAAAACACCACTGGTTTTACACGTTTGGTGACTGATTTTTACCTGAACTGGCCAATAAATCTTCGTAAATGGCCATGGTTTTTTCGCACATCTGCTGCAAGGAGAAGTTACTTTGGCCGCGCTTGCGAGCCCTTTTGCCAATTTCGCGGCGCTGTTTTGGGGTCAGACCAAGAGCATGGCGCAGGGATTGAGCCAGATCATCGGAATCTCCCGGCGATACTTTCCATCCTGTTATCCTGTCTTCAGCTACTGCTGGTGGTGCCAAAACGGTTTCCTGAACCGCACCAATATCACTGACGATCACCGGTATCTCCAACGCACCGGCTTCAACGGCTGCACGGCCAAATGCTTCGGCCTGGGTCGATGCCACCACGACCAGTTCCGACAGTGCCATAGCGGCGGCAGGATCGTCGCAATGGCCGGGCAACAGGACGTGATCTTGAAGCCCAAATTCTGCAATCCTTTGTTTCAGGCGCGACAGATAGTTTGAACGACCCTGCTCGTCACCAGCCAAGATAAAACGGGCATTTGGGAAGCCTTCAACAATCTTGCTGGCGGCTTCTATGACGGTCTCCTGACCTTTCCACCCGGTTAAGCGGGCGAGTTGAACAATCGGGATATGCTCATCGGTCAAAGACCATTTTTGTCGAAGTGCTTCCAGCCGTTGTTTTGAAATCGCCTGCTTTGAAAAGTGAGCAAAGTCGGTGCCCCGGTGTATGACGACAATCCGGTCCTTTGCCCAAGGGTTTCGTGAAGCAATCAAATCTCCGGTCCATCCTGAATTGGCAATCACCACATCGGCCCGCGCCATGACCGAATTATATAACGCCTTCAATCGGGACCTTTGATTGTAGGAACCATGATAGGTGGTAACAAACGGAATTCCGGTGCGCCGGGCGGCAATAAGTGCTGACCAGGTAGGGGCTCGCGACCGGGCGTGAATTATGTCGATATTCTCTTGCTCTATTATGCTGGCGAGACGGTTCCCATTGCGCCAGATAGTGAACGGATTTTTGCTACTCAAAGGGAGCAGGTAATGTTGATTGCCGCTGTCGGTGAGCTGGTCAATCATTCTGCCCCCTGAGCTGGCGATAAGCGATGTCCAGCCTTTGGCAATAATGGCGTCGCCAATATCCAAAGCTGTTCTCTCAGCACCACCTGTTTCCAGTGCAGGAATCACTTGTAGTATTTTTGGTGGTTGCATCATCTCTCTTGCCGAAGCAGTGTTTTACAAGGATATGCTGCCAGCACGTGATGGCGTCAACCAAAACCGGAAGGTATTTTCGTGGAATCCAAATCAACGCTCAGCCACGTCTGGAACGATCAAACCGTAGACATTGCCCTGATGCAGGCGGCGCCGCAAATCAGCGGCAATGGTGAAGCAAAGCCCGGCTTGATATGGCTTGGAGGTTTTCGCTCCGACATGGATGGCACCAAGGCGATGGCAATGGTCGACGCTGCGGCACGCCTGGGCTGTGCAAGCCTGCGATTTGATTATTCGGGTCATGGTTCGTCGGGGGGCAAATTTGTCGACGGGACAATCTCTCGTTGGGTAGATGAAAGTTTAGCGGTTCTTCTTTCTTGTACGGAAGGGCCGCAAATTCTTGTGGGATCGTCAATGGGCGGTTGGATTGCCCTGCGGCTGGCCGAGGAACTGAAAAAACGCAAAGAGCAAGGCAGGCTCGCCGGACTGTTGCTGATTGCACCGGCGCCCGATTTCGCCACCCGCCTGATGGAACCGGCGTTTACCGATGAGCAACGCAAGGACTTACAGGACAAAGGTTACATAGAAGAACCCAGTGCTTATTCAGACGAACCAAATGTCATTACCCGGGAGTTGATCGAAGACGGACGCAACAATCAGGTGTTGAACGGTGATCTGGCTGTTGGTGTCCCGGTTCGCATTTTGCAAGGTATGGAAGACCCCGACGTGCCTTATACCCATGCTCTACATCTGGTGGAAGCTCTCGCCCACGACGATGTTCAGATGACATTGGTTAAGGACGGCGATCACCGCTTGTCACGTGACGAGGATATCGATCTGCTGAAGCGAACTATCGCCCTGATGGTGGGTGATAATTAGCTCGCCCACAAGATTAGCCGTTCCCGATCAGGATCCCAGCTGCCAGCACCAGTGCACCACCGAGCACCACCTGCAGGGCAGCCCGGAAAAACGGCGTTTCCATATAGCGGTTCTGAATCCAGGCAATCGCCCATAACTCGATCACCACAACAATTCCGGCGATCCACGTCGCCGTCCAGAAATCGCTGATGAGATAGGGTAGAGCATGGCCCAGGCCACCAATTGTGGTCATTACGCCGGAGGCCAGACCCCGCTTGAGCGGCGACCCGCGTCCGGTCAGTTTGCCATCGTCAGATAGGGCTTCCGTAAAACCCATGGAAATGCCGGCGCCAATCGATGCAGCCAGGCCGATGAGAAAAGTTTCCCAAGTGTCTTTTGTTGCGAATGCGGCGGCAAATACAGGTGCCAGTGTAGAAACCGACCCATCCATCAGTCCAGCAAGGCCGGGCTGGATATAGGTGAGCAGGAACTTGCGCTTCTCCGTTTCGGCCTCCTCATCGACCGCACCGGAATCGATAATGGCATCGGTTAGCTTTCCGGCCAGCGACATGTGAGAGGTTTCGGCTTCAGCAAGATCTCCCAAAAGTTTGCGTGTCGAAACATCGCGGGCAGATTGTGCGGCCTGGAGGTAAAACCGCCGGGCCTGATCTTCCATGGCAACGGCCTGTTTGCGTACGTTTTCAACTCCCAATGGGCGCACCAGCCAATCGGGCTTGCGTTCATAAAAACCACGCACATGTTCGCGTCGAATAAGCGGGACAGTGTCGCCAAATCGCTTTTGATGCAGTTCCAATAGAAGTCTGCGATGTTCGTGCTCTTCGGCGGCCATTTCGTCAAAAACTCCTGCCGAGGCAGGGAATTCATCGCGCAGACCGTCCGCATAGGTCTGATAAATACGTGCATCCTCTTCCTCGCTGGAAATTGCCAGCGCCAGAATTTCCTGTTCGGACAGGGAGTCAAAGGCCCGTTTTGCATTGTTAAAAAATGGCCGTGCGAAACGTGAGAGAAGCATTCGGTGGTCCTGACTGGGTAAAACTGCCTGCTCAACAACATGCAACTTCACGTGAATTATCTTGAAACAATAGGGTGCAATGGCCAATAACTCCACCATGAACAATGTTGATTGCCAGTTGAATTCTGAACATTATGCAAGGCGAGACAGGAGGAGTTTTTGAGCGAGTCGCGTTCCATTCTTGATAGATTTGCAGAATTCATCGCCGGCAAGGTGACGGCCCAGTCTTCCGGCTATGAACCCTATACGCCTTCAGATCCAGAAAGCCTGCGACGGGCTCTGGAGCCGGGAGACGTTTTGCTGATTGAAGGCAACCAGAAAGTTTCGGCTGCGATCAAATATCTCACCCAGTCCACCTGGTCTCATTCTGCCCTGTATGTTGGTGAAATTTTGCCACCCAATGAAGAGGGCCAGCATCCCTGCCTGATCGAGGTGAATCTGGGGGAGGGATGCGTTGCCCGCCCGTTGGAAAAATACCAGACCTACAACACCCGTATATGTCGACCCGTTGGTCTGACCAAAACCGACCGCCAGGCGGTGGTTCAATTTATGGTCGACAGTGTTGGTAAGGCTTACGACACCCACAACATCATTGATCTGTTGCGTTATTTATTGCCGACCCCTCCGGTGCCAATCCGCTGGCGGCGAAAGATGTTGTCATTTGGATCGGGCGATCCAACGCGCGCCATCTGTTCAACACTGATCGCACAGGCTTATCAGTCCGTGCGCTATCCAATCTTGCCGGATATTACCAAGCTCAAGGATTGTCTGGACGAGGATTGCAAAACTTATGCAGTGGGCGAGATTCTGCATATTCGTCACCACTCTCTGTTTGCTCCAAGAGATTTTGATCTGTCGCCCTATTTCAAGATTATCAAACCAACCATCGAATTTGGGTTTGACTATCTGAAGCTTGAATTGCGTGATCCGTCCGATGGAAGTGATGATCAGCATCAGACTTAGATGTCAGCGTCGGGCTGATTTTGATGAAAAAGGGTTTGTTCTAGCCGCTACTGGAAGGCTGCGGAACGACTTCCCGTTTGGGTTTCACACTGTTTGTGGAATGAGTTTTGCGAGTTTGCGCAGGTTTTGTGCTGTTGCTGCGAGGTGGAACTCGTCCTTTGCTCCATTCGGTCCCCTCAGGCGCAGTCGGTCGAGTTTCATGATGCGTTTGAGGTGAGCGAACAGCATTTCCACCTTCTTTCTTCGTCGTTGTGAATCGACGTAGGCATCGGTTAGCGAGAGTTCCCGTGCTAGATCACGTGCCCCCTCATAGACATGACGAAGGACTTTGCGGGAGGGTTGATTGGGGCAGCAATATTTCTTTAACAAGCACTCCTTGCAATCATACTTGCTAGCCCGGTAGCGGATCATGTTGTCCGACCCGACAAGAGATTTCCTGTTGCGATAAGCTCTTTGGGCTGGGCGCATAGGCAGCCCTATGGGGCAGATATAAGCATCCCTCTCACGGTTGTAGACAAAGTCGGATTTCTCAAACATGCCATCCGTCCGCTTCGACCTGTCAAAGACGGGGATGTGCGGCATGATCCCTTCTTCGTTCACCAGCCAGTTGAGGTTCTCGGCTGCGCCATAGGCCGTGTCTGCAACCAGTATTTCCGGGTAGAGGTCGAAGGTCTCCCGTGTTCGCGCGATCATAGTGCGTGTTGCACCAACTTCTGCCTGGCGGATGGATCGACTGGCCTCCACATCAACAATGATCGCATGATCGGTGTCGATCAGGTAATTGTTGGAATAGGCGAAAAAAGCAGGCCCCTTCATGGCTCCGGTCCATTGAGAAGCCGGATCGCTGTGGGATGTGAACTTTGGTTTGACCTCGCTTGCCGCACCGAAGGCTGCATCATCCAAGACTTCCAGATATTCCTTCACAGCCCGTGGAACTGTGGCCGGATCAAGACGATCAGGGTTCCATTCTTCTCTCGGTGTAGAGTTCTGCTTGTTGGCGTCTGCGCGGATGATACTGGCATCAGTTGCAAAGATGTCTCCACCCACCAAACCTTCGGCGATGCAACGAGCAACAACGCTCTCAAACAACTGCCGGAACAGATCGCTTTCGCGGAACCGACCATGCCGGTTCTTAGAGAAGGTTGATTGATCAGGAACAGGGTCGCCCAGATCAAGGCGGCAGAACCAACGATAAGCAAGGTTCACGTGGACTTCATCACACAACCGTCGCTCCGACCGTATGCTCATGATGTAATCGATCAACAACATCCGGATCATCAGTTCAGGATCAACCGAAGGACGTCCGATGTCGCTGTAAAATGGAGCAAGGTAATTGCGGACGTCACCAAGATCGACGAACCGGTCGACTGAACGCAGCAGATGATCAACTGGAACATAATCTTCCAGATTGAACTCGTAGAAAAGTGCTGCCTGAAATTCCTGACGGGGACCCAACATCGTATCTACCTCCCAAATCATTGGGAAAACTGAATCAGAACACGAGAACTACTGCAACACCGCCTTTTTCATCAAAATCGGCTATGCTGAGCCATCGGCATTCTTTTCTCTTGCAGAGTGCCGCTTTGGTGATAAACAGCACTCATGAACACTCCGCTGACCCATATCCGCAATTTTTCAATCGTCGCTCACATTGACCACGGTAAATCGACCGTGGCTGACCGGCTGATTCAAATGTGCGGAGGACTGGCCGACCGTGAAATGTCGGAACAGGTTCTCGACAATATGGAGATTGAAAAAGAGCGCGGCATTACAATCAAGGCGCAAACCGTGCGGCTGCCTTATACGGCCCGTGACGGTGAGAACTATATTCTCAATCTGATCGATACGCCCGGCCATGTGGATTTTGCCTATGAGGTGTCCCGGTCTTTGTCGGCATGCGAAGGGTCACTGCTTGTCGTCGATGCATCGCAAGGCGTCGAAGCGCAAACCCTGGCAAATGTTTATCAGGCCATCGACAATGACCATGAAATTGTCACCGTGCTCAACAAGATCGATCTGCCTGCTGCCGAGCCCGAACGGGTAAAGGCCCAAATCGAAGAAGTCATCGGTCTTGATGCTTCCGATGCGGTGGAAATATCGGCGAAAACCGGATTGGGCATGGAAGAAGTGCTGGAAGCGATTGTCACACAATTGCCTCCACCCAGTCATGGAGATGTTGAGGCACCACTCAAGGCTTTGCTGGTTGATTCCTGGTATGATGCCTATCTCGGCGTTATCGTCCTGGTGCGCATTATCGATGGTGAGTTGAAAAAGGGTCAATCCATTCGGATGATGGGGACGGACGCGAAATACAGCGTCGATCGGGTTGGTGTAATATCACCCAAACTGACCGAAGTTGATGTCCTGGGCCCCGGAGAGATCGGCTTTATCACTGCCTCAATCAAGGAAGTGGCCGACACACGTGTTGGCGATACGATCACCGAGGACAAGCGTCAGACGGAAAAAGCCCTTCCCGGCTTTCAGCCGGCTCAGCCGGTTGTATTTTGCGGTCTGTTTCCGGTCGATGCAGCAGATTTTGAAGACCTGCGCTCGGCGGTAGGAAAATTGCGCCTCAACGATGCCAGCTTTTCCTATGAAATGGAATCGTCCGCTGCATTGGGCTTTGGCTTTCGTTGTGGTTTTTTGGGCTTGCTGCATCTGGAGATCATACAGGAACGGCTGGAACGGGAATTTGATCTCGATCTGATCGCTACTGCGCCGAGTGTTGTTTACACGCTAATGTTGCGGGACGGGTCAGAAATGCAGTTGCATAATCCCGCCGACATGCCCGATGTGATGAAGATTGAGGAAATTCATGAACCCTGGATCAAGGCGACAATTCTGACGCCCGACGATTATCTGGGGCCAATATTGAAGCTCTGTCAGGATCGTCGCGGCATTCAGACAAATCTGACTTATGTCGGTGCTCGGGCAATGCTCGAATACGAATTGCCGCTGAACGAAGTGGTGTTTGATTTTTACGACCGATTAAAGTCGATTTCACGCGGCTATGCCTCTTTTGACTATCAACTGGCCGAATACCGGGTTGGCGATCTGGTCAAGCTGTCGATGCTGGTCAATGGCGAGCCGGTGGATGCGCTTTCCATGTTGGTTCACCGCAGTGCGGCCACCAGCCGAGGCCGGGTAATGTGCGAAAAGCTGAAAGAACTGATCCCCAAACACCTGTTCAAAATTCCGATTCAGGCCGCCATTGGTGGCAGTGTTATTGCTCGCGAAACGATTTCAGCGATGCGCAAGGACGTGACGGCAAAGTGCTACGGCGGCGATGCCAGTCGCAAGCGCAAACTGCTCGACAAGCAAAAGGCCGGCAAGAAGAAAATGCGCCAGTTCGGCAAGGTGGAAATCCCCCAAACGGCATTTATTGAGGCGCTCAAAATGGGCGACTGAGCCCATCTGATAGTGTCAATTTCGTTCCGGGTGAAGCAGAGACAATTTCTGATTGCGCTGATTGATAACCATCGAGACGGGCGAGCTTTCCTCATAGTCGAGCCGTTGTTTGTAATCCAGCGTAACTACCCAGCTACCCCAACCTGATGCTTTTATAGACGGCCCATCAGACGGGTCTGAGATTGAGGATGAGCTGATCAGGCGCGGTTTTCAAGGTTTTCAGGATGTCCCAACCTTGTTTTCGCGCCGTTTCAATGACCGTTCGTAAAGTGCAGAAATTCTCGGCACCAGCCTCTGTTCGAAAGCTTCCCGAGACCTTTTGTCGAACTTTCGTCATTCTGAGATCACGCTCTGCCTCGTTGTTCGTGTAGGGAACGCGCAGATCATTGAGAAAGAGCAAAACCGCTGCTTTATGCGTTTGGAGTCGCAAAGCGAGATTGTGCCCAATCCGCCGTTTCGGGCGACCCCGCTTCTTGCCTTTCGTTGGGCGCGCGAGAGGCGGTTGGGCCTCGTGGAACGCGATAGCACGCTCGCAACAGGCATCAAATCGCCGCTCGATATCCGTGATTGCCTCCGGGCTGACCGCGCTCCGATTTTGGATTCGCGCGACATGCGTGAGCTTCAGTGCGTCGAGCAGAATGGCTTTCATGTCCGGCACCCAAGCTTCTTTTTCATATTCGGTCAATGCCTCCAATTCGCGGGAGATGTGGGCATTGCACAATCCATGGGTCACATTTTCCACTGCCCAGTTGGAAGAGAAACAGTCATGCACTGCCGTTCCCGCCAGTTCTGGTGGCACTTCACCTCGCGCAGTTCCGAGCCGAAGGTGGCTTAGAGCGGTGGAGCATAGCATATGAAGCCAGCGCGTTCTGCCACCAATCCTGAACCCCGTTTCATCCAGATGCTTCACTGCCGTTTGAGGCCCGGACAGCAGGTTCTTCACCGCCTCAGCTAAACAGAGCATCTGCTCGGCCTTTTTGGCAACCAGACTGGAAAGGGTTGCCGATGTGATTGTGACCCCGAAAATGTCCGCAAAAACCTGCGCCAGGCGATTTTGGGGAATGCAGTGCTGCGTCTGTAAATAGGCGGCCAACGCCCCTATTTCATCGCCGTACTGGGCGGGTGATGTTACCCCTTCAGGAAAATCGGCGCGGGTTTTTGCACCGCAATGCTGGCATTGGCAAATATGCGCACGATGCTCGGTCACATAAAGCGGCGGTGGAGGTTTGAGGCCAAACACCTGTCTGCACGCAGAACCTATGGTATCCTCCGCCGAAAGCGCGGCCTGACAGTTTTGGCATTGGTTCGGAAAATGACTGGTGATCTCGTCTGGGTTCTCAACCTGTTTCAGTGTGTTGCCGGGATGTCCGGGTTGGCCGCCAGGCTTTCGATTTGACTTGCCCCGCTGACTTTTGGTCCGCCGTTTCTTATCGCTAGACGGCTTTGCCAGTCCGTCGCTCGAAGGTGGTTTGCTGCTATTACGACTGTTCGATCCCAGACGACGCTCAAGATCTGAAACACGCTGCCTAAGAACCGCATTATCTTCTCTAAGTTGCTCGTTGTCTTTCCTGAGTTGTTCGTTTTCCTTCAGGAGCCGAGCGTTCACCTCCAAAAGCTGCGCATTTTGTTCTTTGAGTTAGACAACCTGACCCACCAGAGCCATGACCACATCAATCAGTTCTGATTTTGAGAAATCAGCAAGAATTTCAGGTGTCAGATTTTCGAGTTTCATCCTCGCAGTCAAACACCAAAATGAAAAAAGTGGAACCTCAAATATGCGCCATGAATCAAATTGTCGCACCTAATGGCAGCAGAAATAGGGTAGCTGAGTAGTTACAATCCAGCGCCGTAAACATGCCCCAGATCCAGGCGAAAATAATCAGGGGTATGGCACCCAGTTTCAAGCTGATGGTGAGCCAGAGCAAAACTGCAAGTGCGACGATGAGCAATTGCAGGAACCCGCGAACCGACTGACCTGCTATCAGACTGCCCGTTCCCGGCATGACAAAGTTTGCCGCGATTACGATTAACTTCTTCATCTATTGCCCAACACCAGATGTCGTTTGCCCAAATTACCGGGCCAGACTATCGCCTAATACGCAAACCACAACCCATAGGTGGTTTTGGCTGGTCAGCATTAAGCCTGGGAGAGAGATGTACCTGTTTGCGCTGGTGCAAGCGGGCTTGTGTTCTCATTCAACCCGCCTACGATCCGAACTCTCAAAACTCAAGCGCCGACGCGGCACCACTGGAGAACATCTAGATGCCCAACAATCCCACAATGAAAGCTTTCGTACTGACCGGCCATGGGGACATGGACAAGCTGGTCTGGCACGATGATTGGCCAATGCCGCAGGCCAACGCTGATGAGGTGCTGATCAAGGTATTCGCCTGTGGTCTCAACAATACCGATGTAAATACCAGAAGCGGCTGGTATTCGAAGGCAGTAACCGACGCGACCACCGGCGGCGCCTACGAGGTCGTGCATGAAGAGGACCCAACCTGGGGCGGAGGCGCTATTCAGTTTCCTCGCATCCAGGGCGCGGATATTGTTGGTGAAGTGGTTGAAGTCGGTACAAACGGCGACCCGTCGCTGGTTGGAAAACGAGTGATGGCTGGTTGCGGGACTGGGATAATACCGATGATCTGGATTCTACCGGGTATTTTGGATCCGAAGCCGACGGCGGATTTGCTCAATATGCCAAGATCGACCATCGCAATGTCCTGCCGGTTGATTCCGATCTGAGCAGCGCTGAATTGGCGACATTTTCCTGCTCTTATACAACGGCAGAAAACTTGCTGTATCGCGCCGGTGTTGGTGAAGGCGATCATGTATTGATTACCGGTGCGTCCGGTGGGGTGGGCTCGGCCGTAATCCAGCTGGCCAACCGGCGTGGCGCCACGACCATTGCCATGGCTTCGGCCTCCAAGCATGATCAGATGCGGCAGCTGAATCCAGCAGTCCTGTTGGACAGGTCGCCCGACGATCTGGCAAAGACATTGTTGGCCTCCACCGGACGCTCCGATGTCGATGTTGTTATCGACATTGTGGGGGGCGATGGTTTCCCAGCTCTGATCGATGTCATAGCGCGGGGCGGACGCTATGCGTGTTCGGGCGCCATTGCCGGGCCAATCGTTGATCTTGATCTGCGCACGCTTTATCTGCGCGATCTTTCATTCTTCGGCTGCACAGTCACCGCAACGCATATTTTTGGTGATCTGGTCTCCTACATTGAAAAGGGAGAAATCCAACCCATCCTGGCCGCCGCCCACCCGCTCAGGGACTTGCATCTGGCACAGCAGGAATTCATCGATAAAAAGCACACTGGCAATATTGTCGTGACGATCGACCATTCATCTTGAGTTTGTTGGGCATTGCCCTGACGGCGCACATGCCGGGTGATCCCAGTGCCAAATTTGTCTAGACTGGCAACAATTGTTGCGCATATCAGAATTCGTGAGAGGTGAGATAATGACAAATCAAAGCAATTGGATTGAACGGGCCAATGCAGTTCTGCCGGCTGGCGGGTTTGGCAATTTCGACCCTGGCATCATTATTCGCGAAGGCAAGGGGTCTCGAGTCTGGGATGAAGATGGCAATGAATTCGTCGACTTTCTGATTGGCTCCGGTCCGATGTTGTTGGGCCATGGTCATCCAGAAGTGCTCGACGCCGTTCACCAACAGATCGACAAGGGCATGACTTATTTTGCCAATAATGCAGCAGGGGTGGAACTGGCTGAAGAAATCTGCAGGGCCGTCGCCTGCGCGGATCAGGTTCGCTACGTCTCCTCTGGTGGTGAAGCTGACATGTATGCCATTCGTCTGGCGCGAGCGTATTCCGTTGAAAAACTCATCTGAGAAACGACGGTTTCGTTGATTTGATTTCAGTGCGATCCTGTTTGGGCATTGCTTTACGGGGTTGGGCTTGGCGCCGGGATCAATTTTGCCAGTTTTCTAAGGTTCTGGGCGGTTGCTGCGAGATGGAATTCGTCTCTGGCTCCGCAGGGGCCTCGTAATCGGAGCCGATCCAACTTCAAGATGCGTTTGAGATGGGCAAACAACATCTCGACCTTCTTGCGCAGTTTGCATGAGATTGCATAGTCGATTGTTTGGGCGATCTTGCGGGCGACATCGCGTGATGGTTCGTAAATGGAACGCAAGACTTTTCGCTGAGGTGCCTTTGGGGTGCACTGTGCCTTTAATCCACATGTATCGCAGTCTGACTTTCGTGCGCGATAGCGCATGATACCTTGTTTATCGACGCCGGAACGCGGCACCGCATAGGTTCGCCGGAATTGCCGCAGTTTCTTGCCACCGGGACAAGTATAGGCATCCTCGTCAGCATCATAGGTGAACTGGGCCCGTTGAAAGGTTCCGTCTTTACGCCCGGACTTGTCGATGACGGGAATATGAGGGGCGATACCGCGTCCTTCGACAAGCCAGTCCAGCATAGCTGCAGATCCATAGGCCGTGTCTGCGATCAAACGTTCTGGGTGTAAATTGTAAGATTGTGCCACACGATCAATCATAACACGCGCGGCACCCACTTCAGCCTGGCGAACAGACCGTGTTGCTTCAACGTCAATGATTACAGCATTGTCCGTATCGATCATATAGTTGGCAGAATAAGCGAAATAGGCAGGCCCTTTGCGTGCCGCAGTCCATTGGGATGCCGGATCACAATGGGATGTAAACTTGGGCCGAACCGCAGTGGCAGCACCAAAAGCTGCATCATCAAGTGTTTCCAGATATTCACGCACAGCACGCGGCGCGTCATCTGGATCAATCTTGTTCGGTTCCCATTCTTCTTTCGATGTGGAGTTCTGCCGATTGGTATCGGCTTCGATCAAACTGGCATCGACAGCCAGACGCCGGCCACTGACCAAACCCTCTGTGATGCAGCGGGCAACAACTGTCTCAAACACATGCCGTAACAGGTCGCTATCGCGGAACCGACCGTGACGGTTCTTGGAAAAGGTTGAGTGGTCGGGAACAGGATCAGCCAAATCCAAACGGCAAAACCAACGGTAGGCCAGGTTCAAATGAACTTCTTCGCACAGCCGTCGTTCAGAACGAATGCCCATGCAATAGCCAACCAGCAACATTCGGATCAGAAGCTCAGGGGCAACAGAGGGTCGTCCGGTTGAACTGTAAAATGGGGAAAGGTGAGAGCGAATATCACACAAATTAACAAACCGGTCTATCGACCGTAGTAGGTGATCAGACGGAACGTGCTCCTCAAGACAAAACTCGTAAAACAGCGCCGCTTGAGCTTCCGGACGTCGTCCCATCATGGCAATCAATCTCCCAAATCAATGAGAAAACTGAATCAGCAAAGACTGCCGAGATTAAGGCGAGTTTTTCAACGGAATAAGCCTATACCGGACGTGACAAGATATTGAAGTTTGAAGGCGGCTATCACGGCATGTCTGCGGAAGCGCAGATGAGTCTGGCACCGACAAAACTGACCAATTTTCCCGTCGCAGTTGCCGATTCTGCTGGTATCCCGCAATCGGTACGCGATGAAATGCTTATTGCACCATTTAACGATATTGACTTTATCCGCTCGCTGTTGGCCGAACAGGGAGACCAGATCGCCGGTTTGATTGTGGAACGCCTGCAGCGCGTCGTGCCGCCCGCACCCGGATTTCTTCAGGAACTGCGCACAGAGTGTGACAAATATGGCATTGTCTTGATATTCGATGAGATCGTTACCGGATTTCGCTTCGCATATGGCGGCGCGCAAGAGCTTTATGGTGTCACACCGGATGTCTGCACATTGGGCAAAATTATTGGTGGTGGATTTGCACTTGCGGCAATTGCCGGATCGGCTGAGATCATGGCGCATTTTGACAAGGATAGGGTTGGCGCGGAAGGTTTTTTGATGCAGCTGGGCACCCTGTCAGGTAATCCGGTTGCCGCAGTTGCAGGCTTGAAAACCATGGAAATCCTGCGCCGCCCCGGCGCTTTCGATAAAATTCGCGCCAATGGCCAGGCGATTATGGACATGCTCAGTCAGGAGTTGACGCAAGCCGGTCATGCCCACCAAATTGTCGGAGACCCAACCCTGTTTGACGTCGTGTTCAGCGAAAGCCCAGTCACAGATTACCGTTCCTGGCTCAAGGGGGATGCTGAAAAGAATGCACGGTTCAACGATTTGCTACGCCAACGCGGCCTATTCAAAGCTCCCGGCAAGCTCTATCCTTCACTCGCGCTGACAGATGCTGATTTGAACCAGACAGCAGGGGCGATTGCCGAAGCGGCCAGACTGTTGGACGGTTAATTCCCGTCTGCACCACCTGCTGGATTTACACCCGAATTCTGGATTGGCAGGTCAATTGCCTAATCTTGCGTTCCGCTTTATGAACGCGGAAAAATCCGCAAACAGCGGTGCTGAATTGGGAAGACGATAATGATAATTAGTTGCGGTGAAGCGCTGATCGACATGCTGCCTCGACGGATCGAAGGTGAGGGCGATGGATTCCTGCCGGTTTCTGGCGGCGCAATATTCAACACCGCCATTGCCCTTGGCCGGCTTGGTGAAACTGCCGGTTTTATTTCGTCCGTATCGACCGACATGTTTGGGGAACAGTTGATTGAGGCGCTGCACAGCTCGAAAGTCAGCACGGATTTGTGCGTCAGATCGGATCAACCCACCACGTTGGCCTTTGTGAAACTCACAAACGGGCAGGCGCAGTATTCGTTTTTCGACGAAAACTCGGCAGGTCGAAATCTTCGCGTTGATCAGGTGCAACCAATTCCAGCAGAAGTTGCAGCAATGCAGTTTGGTGCGATCAGTCTGATTCCGGAACCCTGCGGCACCGCCTATGAAAAACTCATGGCCGGCAATCAGGACAAGGTGCTTTGTCTGGATCCAAATATTCGTCCCTCCTTCATCAACGACCCGGATAAACATCGGGCGCGGATCAAACGCATGGCGGCAATGGCCGATGTCATTAAAGTATCAGATGAGGATCTGGATTGGATTGCTGCTGGCGAGTCTGCCGAAGCAGTTATGACGGAGTGGTTGGAAGGTGCGACAAGAATTGTCCTGATGACGCGTGGCGGCGACGGTGTCGATGCATTTATGAAGTCGGGCAAGATCCGCCAGGCCGCCAACAAGGTTGAGGTCGTCGATACGATTGGTGCTGGCGATACATTCAATGCCGGTTTTCTGGCAGGCTTGCGGCGCAATGGCTTGTTGTCAAAATCAGCCCTTGCCGAAGCCTCACCTGATCAATTAGCGCCGGTCCTGGCTCTGGCCGCCAAGGTCGCCGCCCATACGGTTTCCAAGCCCGGCGCCGATCCGCCCTGGCAACACGAATTGTAAATTTTTGCGGCGAATATCAGGCGAAAGCGATCTGTACTTTCATCGCCTTGCTCCTGTCGGAAGCAATTTCGAAAGCCTCAACTGCGTCGTCCATTGGCAATGTGTGGGATATCAGCGGTGCGACATCAATGCGACCGGACTGCATCATCTGTATGGCCGTTGAGAATTCTTCATGAAATCGAAACGAACCGCGCAGATCGAGCTCCTTTGCGGTGAGCTGCATCATCGGAATGGACATGTCACCGCCCAGACCCAATTGCATGATAACGCCTCTGGGTCGCATCGCAGCAATGCCCGCAGCGAGCGCCTGCGGTGCGCCGGAACACTCAAATAATATGTCAAATGTTCCCTTTCCCTGCGCATATGCAGTCAATTTGTCCGCATTATCCGCCATATTGATCGACTGGTCAGCGCCCATTTTTTCGGCATATTTGAGGGCATTTTCAGAAAGGTCGGTGACTACAATCTGTACAGCCCCGGCAGCCCGTGCAGCAAGAATAGCCAATCCACCGATCGGTCCGCACCCGGTGATCAGCACCCGTTTTCCCATTAATTCCCCGGCGCGTCGGGCCGAATGCAAAACCACAGCAAGTGGTTCGGCCATTGCCGCTTCACCGGTGCTCAGCCCATTTGCCACGACGCACTGGCTGGCATCGGCGATCAGCGATTCACGAAAAGCTCCCTGAATATGCGGAAACGGCATGGCCGAACCATAAAAGCGCATATTTTCACAATGATTGCGCAATCCCTCACCGCAATATTGGCAGGCTCCACATGGGCGGGAAGGAGACACTGCAACCAGATCACCGACTTTCAGGTCTTTGACATCCGTACCCAGTCCGGTGATATGACCGCAAACTTCATGGCCCAGTATCATCGGCTCCCTGACGCGGATGGTGCCGATACCACCATGATTATAGTAATGCAGGTCCGAGCCGCAGACGCCGCCGGTTGAAATCCGGATTTCTACCTGGCCCTTGCCAAGGTTTCCCAGTTCACAAGACTCAATGCGGAGATCCTTCTCCTGATGAATGGTGATGGCTCGCATGATTTATGTCTTTCGGCATTTGGAAGGGGTCGGAATTTGCAAACTACCCCTTTCCACAGGCGGTGCAAGATCGACATTGCACAGCGTCGCGGTTAAACGGTGGTAGAGTGGCCGAACGGGAAAAAATCAAATGAACGACAAGTCTGACACAGAGGGTCTGCCAACCGCGCGGCTCTATGTTGTCATGGGAGTTGCCGGTTGTGGCAAGACCACAATTGGCGAAGCTTTGGCGGCAGCGATTGGCGGAACGTTTCTTGATGGCGGTAACTACCCAGCTACCCCAACCTGATGCTTTTATAGACGGCCCATCAGACGGGTCTGAGGTTGAGGATGAGCTGATCAGGCGCGGTTTTCAAGGTTTTCAGGATGTCCCAACCTTGTTTTCGCGCCGTTTCAATGACCGTTCGTAAAGTGCAGAAATTCTCGGCACCAGCCTCTGTTCGAAAGCTTCCCGAGACCTTTTGTCGAACTTTCGTCATTCTGAGATCACGCTCTGCCTCGTTGTTCGTGTAGGGAACGCGCAGATCATTGAGAAAGAGCAAAACCGCTGCTTTATGCGTTTGGAGTCGCAAAGCGAGATTGTGCCCAATCCGCCGTTTCGGGCGACCCCGCTTCTTGCCTTTCGTTGGGCGCGCGAGAGGCGGTTGGGCCTCGTGGAACGCGATAGCACGCTCGCAACAGGCATCAAATCGCCGCTCGATATCCGTGATTGCCTCCGGGCTGACCGCGCTCCGATTTTGGATTCGCGCGACATGCGTGAGCTTCAGTGCGTCGAGCAGAATGGCTTTCATGTCCGGCACCCAAGCTTCTTTTTCATATTCGGTCAATGCCTCCAATTCGCGGGAGATGTGGGCATTGCACAATCCATGGGTCACATTTTCCACTGCCCAGTTGGAAGAGAAACAGTCATGCACTGCCGTTCCCGCCAGTTCTGGTGGCACTTCACCTCGCGCAGTTCCGAGCCGAAGGTGGCTTAGAGCGGTGGAGCATAGCATATGAAGCCAGCGCGTTCTGCCACCAATCCTGAACCCCGTTTCATCCAGATGCTTCACTGCCGTTTGAGGCCCGGACAGCAGGTTCTTCACCGCCTCAGCTAAACAGAGCATCTGCTCGGCCTTTTTGGCAACCAGACTGGAAAGGGTTGCCGATGTGATTGTGACCCCGAAAATGTCCGCAAAAACCTGCGCCAGGCGATTTTGGGGAATGCAGTGCTGCGTCTGTAAATAGGCGGCCAACGCCCCTATTTCATCGCCGTACTGGGCGGGTGATGTTACCCCTTCAGGAAAATCGGCGCGGGTTTTTGCACCGCAATGCTGGCATTGGCAAATATGCGCACGATGCTCGGTCACATAAAGCGGCGGTGGAGGTTTGAGGCCAAACACCTGTCTGCACGCAGAACCTATGGTATCCTCCGCCGAAAGCGCGGCCTGACAGTTTTGGCATTGGTTCGGAAAATGACTGGTGATCTCGTCTGGGTTCTCAACCTGTTTCAGTGTGTTGCCGGGATGTCCGGGTTGGCCGCCAGGCTTTCGATTTGACTTGCCCCGCTGACTTTTGGTCCGCCGTTTCTTATCGCTAGACGGCTTTGCCAGTCCGTCGCTCGAAGGTGGTTTGCTGCTATTACGACTGTTCGATCCCAGACGACGCTCAAGATCTGAAACACGCTGCCTAAGAACCGCATTATCTTCTCTAAGTTGCTCGTTGTCTTTCCTGAGTTGTTCGTTTTCCTTCAGGAGCCGAGCGTTCACCTCCAAAAGCTGCGCATTTTGTTCTTTGAGTTAGACAACCTGACCCACCAGAGCCATGACCACATCAATCAGTTCTGATTTTGAGAAATCAGCAAGAATTTCAGGTGTCAGATTTTCGAGTTTCATCCTCGCAGTCAAACACCAAAATGAAAAAAGTGGAACCTCAAATATGCGCCATGAATCAAATTGTCGCACCTAATGGCAGCAGAAATAGGGTAGCTGAGTAGTTACTGATGGCGATACCTATCATCCACCTGCCAATATTGAAAAAATGAGCAGGGGAGACCCGTTAACCGACGAAGATCGCTGGCCCTGGCTGGAAATATTCGGGCGGGAAATTTCACTTCGAAAGGGTCCGGTGGTGGGCGGCTGTTCATCGCTGAAGCGCGCCTATCGGGATTACATTACAGAAGCGGCGGGCGAGCCAGTCCTGTTCATCTATCTCAACGGGTCGCGTGAACTGATCGCCCGGCGAATGGGGGAACGCGAGGGACACTTCATGCCAACTTCGCTGCTCGACAGCCAGTTTGCGACGCTTGAAGTTCCAGCACCGGATGAATGCGCAATCAGTGTCGATATTGATGCGACGACGCAGGAGATTGTTGGAAATCTGGTCCGTCAGCTGACCCCCTGACTTGCAAGCCCCCCAATATTCTCTGCCGGTCTTACCTTGTTGATTGGCGGTTTGTTTCTTATATCCATCGACGAGCCATGGAGCTCAAAATCGCATACTGACTGAAAGAGACTGACAGCCATGAACGACACCGCCACCAAGCAGACATTTTCCTTCCAAACCGAAGTTGGCCAGTTGTTGGACATTGTTGCCGGTTCGCTTTATTCGAACCGCGAAATTTTCCTCCGTGAACTGGTCTCTAACGCATCTGATGCCTGCGACAAGCTGCGCTATGAAAGCCTGACCAACGAAAAACTTCTGGATGGCGATTCAGAATTCAAGATCGACATCGGAGTCGTTAAAAAATCCAAGACCCTGACCATTGCCGACAATGGCATCGGCATGAATCATCAGGACCTGCTGGATACGTTGGGCACAATTGCCCGGTCTGGCACCAGTTCGTTTCTGGAAAGTATCAAAGAGGGCGAGAAAGGTGATGTTGGTCTGATCGGCCAGTTCGGCGTTGGCTTTTATTCAGCCTTCATGGTGGCCGAAAAGGTTGAAGTTCTGACCCGCAAGGCGGGCGACGGCGAAAAGGAAGCCTGGCTGTGGACGTCGGACGGCAAGGGTGAATTTACCATTGAAGCGGCGGAACGTGAGACCCGCGGAACCACCGTCACCCTGCATCTGAAGAAGGATGCCAAGGAGTTTCTCGAGGATGCCCGCATTCGACACATCATCAAGACCTATTCCGACCATATCGGATTCCCGGTCAGGTTCGGTGAGGATGCGTTGAATGAAGCTTCAGCCCTTTGGACACGTCAGGCAAAGGACATCAGCGCCGAGCAGTATACCGAGTTTTATCATCACATTGCCCACGCATTTGATGAGCCCTGGTTGACCATGCACAACCGGGTTGAAGGCATGGTGAGCTATACAAACCTGCTTTATATCCCCTCCACGCCGCCATTTGATCTTTTTGAGCCAGAGCGCAAGAGCCACGTTAAACTCTACGTCAATCGGGTATTTATCACCGAAGACACCAAAGGCCTGCTGCCGGCATGGCTGCGTTTTTTGCGCGGCGTGGTGGACAGCGAGGACCTGTCTCTCAACGTGTCACGCGAAATGCTGCAGACCGATCCGAAACTGGCAAAGATTCGCACCGGATTGACAAAAAAAGTCATCGCGGAATTGAAAAAGAAAGCCACCAAGGCACCCGGGGATTTTGCCGAATTTTGGAAGAATTTTGGCGCGGTTCTGAAGGAAGGCCTGGTGGAAGACGCCACCCTTCGCGACAAACTTCTGGAAATTTGCCGCTTCACATCCACAAACGGCGATGAGCTGATCAGCCTGTCCGACTATGTGGAGCGCTTCGCCGAAGGTCAGGAGGCGATCTTTTATATTGCCGGAGACGATGCCGCCAAAATTGCCCGCTCGCCGCATCTTGAGGGCTTTCGCGCCAAGGGTGTTGAAGTTTTGCTGCTTTCCGATCCGGTAGACGAATTCTGGCTGCAACATATCCACGAATTTGACGGCAAAAGCTTCAAGTCGATTACCCGGGGTGCAGCCGACCTCGATTCAATCAAGAGCGACGACAAGGATGACAAGGACGAAAACAAAGACGATAAGGCAGATGAGCCAAGTCTCGACGGCCTCATCGCCGCCATCAAGCTGGAGCTCGGCGAGATCGTCAAGGATGTGCGCCCCTCCAAGCGGCTGACCGACAGCCCGGTCTGCCTGATTGCCGATGAGGGTGACATGGACGTTAATCTGGAGCGCCTGTTGCAAAAACATGGCCAATTGAATTCGGCCATGCCACGGGTTCTAGAGCTCAACCCCGGCCACACCATTATCAAGAAACTGGCCGAGCGCGCCGCGGCGAGCGGCAGCGACGGTGAAGGCGGCAGCGCCATGGCCAATGATCAACTGCTGAAGGACGCCTCGCACCTGTTGCTTGATCAGGCACGTATTGCTGATGGTGAAGCGCCAGCAGACCCCGCAGAATTCAGCCGCAGGCTGACGTCGGTAATGCAAAGCGCATTATAGTTCGCGCTTAACAGCGCTTGCGCTCACGCCGGCGGCTTTGCCGCCGCCACCGCCGGGATGGCTATCCGGAGGAATTTCAGCCAGTTCGGGTTGGACCGGTATGTGGTGAGCAGATTGGCCCAGAAATTGTAATCGGTTTCCATCCCCAACGAAGCCATCACAAAACTTTACTCATAGTCTATGGTTTTTCCTGACCGTTCGTTGCGGGTTGGGCACATGGAGCTGGAGAAGATATTCGGACGCAATGTCCGCCATTGGCGTAAAGAGCGCGGCTTGTCGCAGGAAGAACTTGCTGAAAAAGCGCAGCTCCATCCGACCTATGTCAGCGGTATTGAGACCGGCAATCGCAACCCGACAGTGAAAATTGTCGGACGAATAGCGACTGCGTTTGGCGTTAAGCCGGGGCTGTTGCTGGAGACCTGAAATACGCCAAAGTCTCCCGGTTGCGAAGGTCTGTAGCTGTTGTGGCCGAGATGATCGAATCGTCTTGGCTGCTATTAACCAGCAATCCCCGCAAAGGACGTACCAATGTCGAACTGCCGACGTCCCAATCGATACGCGACGGGGTCAAATGACATTCTTGCCGAACTCAATTCCCGTTGCATTATTGACAATGGGACCGATCGGTCCTAAATAAAAACCATGGCAGTTGGCAGACCAAAAGAATTTGATCCTGATGAAGCACTTGATGCGGCAGTTCAAGTGTTTTGGACCAAGGGATACGAAGCAACATCTACCCGCGATTTAATGGACGCGATGGGGTTATCCAAGAGCAGTCTGTATCAAACGTTTGGATCAAAGAAGGATTTATTCATGCGAAGCCTCGAACGCTACTGCGCCTTCACAGGTCAGCGCGAGCGGACTTTATTGAATGACCGTGCGCCAGACAAATCTTTCATCCTTGCAATGCTCCGCGGCCTTAGCGATCCAGACCGATATCCTGACGAGCCAAAAGGATGTTTGCTCGTTAACTCAACAATCGAATTGGGCAAGCGGGACAAAGATGTCGGTGCCTATGTAAACCAACGGGTGCAAGGAGCGCTCGCCATGTTCGAAGGTGCCATTCGTCGTGCCCAGAATGAAGGTGAAATCTCGCCTGATAAGGACCCCGCGAGTTTGGCGAAGATGCTTGTAATGAGCATTCACGGTCTAAAGGCAATGTCTCGACTAAACGTTGACCGAAGTGTCTTGGAGCCGGCTGTTGAGGAAATCATCCAAAGGTTGGACTAAAGGGCATTTTTTTAAGCAAAATAGGACCGATGGGTCCACAATAGGAGTAAAAGTAATGAAGCAAAATTCAAATCATCGATATCAGCATACTCAACGGGCGAACGTGATAATCGAGGCTCCGTCCAGCGATGTTTGGCAGGTGCTGGCGGACTTTTCTGCGGTTGATACCTGGGTTCCTTTTGTCGAAAGCTCGCACATAGAAGGAAACATCGAACAGGGCGTGGGCATTCAACGGCACTGCGACCTTGGCAAGGCGGGCAAGATCAGTGAAAAAGTTACTGCCTGGAATGAGGGTAAGAGTTTAAGCTACGAAGTGTCAGGTCTGGGGCCGATGAAGGCTCTGGAAAATAATTGGGACATCAGCGAGCAGGGTCCGAACCGTTCGAAGGTGGATGTTGAACTGAAGTACACCGTCAAGTTTGGATTGCTTGGCCGGGTGCTTCACTTTTTTGTTTTGAGTCCGGTTCTAAAGAAGAGAATTAAATCAGGCGCGTTAATGCTCCTGAAAAAACGCGTAGAGACTGGGGAGGTTGTCAGATCACGGCGAGCCCCTGTTGGTGAAGCGCAACGAACCCCAGCGACCGCATGACCATAAGCCCGTTCAGCTTCTCCAATGTTGACAATCAGTTGCCTTGATCGAATCTGAAAGTGAACGACCGAGAAGCGGATGGTGTGGATGGCTCCGGCGCCATCGGCGTCATCGGCGCTGTTATGCGCCATATTGCAGGGGCAGATTAGAGTTCGGAGTTTGTCGCCGCGGTTTGATTTGCGCTCACGCTGTCGGCCTGCGGCCTGCGCTCCGCGGGGGCGGGGCTGGCCGCCCCGGGCCGCTCTTCGCGGCCTGATACGGGCAGATCGGGAGTTGGAGTTTGACGCCGTGGTTTATTTTTGCGCTCACGCAGATGGCTACGCCATCGCTCCGCGGGGGCGGTCTTTCGACCGGGCCGCTCTTCGCGGCCTGATACGGAGGGTCTGGAATATGCCTGTCGACGCATACGGCGAACTTGGGTGTGCCCGTACAAGACGGCGAAGAGCCGTCCGGCGCGAATGCGCCGCCCCGCGGAGCGGCGAGCTTTAGCTCGCCTGCGTGAGCGCAAGCGGCGAAGCCGCGAAACAAACATCTCGCGGCGGTTTACACCACCATCAGCGGCGAATCTCCCTCACCACTCGCTCCGTTGTCATCCCCGCCACCTCACCGAAGCCGTAAGTCGGAGCGCTCCTCCAGCGGCTCCCTCTGTTCCAAATCTGCGACAGGTTCCAGATACAGAACACCCTGTGCGTCAATCGTCCCACGATAATGCGGCATCGCCGCCGGTGGCGGCGAGGGCGGCGAGAGCGGCGAAGTCTGTCGTCGCGGCGTCGATTTTGGAATCTTGATCAGCGCCAGGGCAAAGCCCAGCGGTGCGATCAGCCAGAGCATCTGAACCCAGGGTGTCAGGCTTTGATAGGTGTCCAGCAAATCGCGCCAGAAATTGTAATCGGTCTCCATTGCTAATCTCCCTCGGTTTAGCGCTCGGTTTTGGTTTGCGCAGTTTTGGTTTGCGCTCACGCAGATGGCTACGCCATCGCTCCGCGGGGGCGCGCCACTAGGCGCGGGACGCTCTTCGCGTCCTGACACGGAACCATCGGCGTATGCCGCGCGACGCATACGGCAAACATCGATGTGCCCGTACCAGACGGCGAAGAGCCGTCCGGCGCTAATGCGCCGCGCAGGCGTTTGGCAAAGCCAAACTGCCGTGAGCGCATACAAAATAATTGAGACTACCGGAGGCATCATCGCGGCGGCGGCGAAAAATCCGTCGTGCGGCAAAAACCTCTGGTAGCCGGGGAGTTTAGAAATCACCTCACGATGACCGCCATGGCCTTTAGATATTCCCCCGGGGGGGGAAGCACCCTGGACATACGCCAAAGCCTCCCCGACCCGAAGGTTGAGGAGGTATCGTTACGGCCGATACCGGCCGCATCAGGTGAGGTTCTAACGCCCCGAAGCCAACGATGAGTCGCAGGCTCTGCGGGGAGACTAGCGGGGGTGCAGGAATATGGGAAGGGGGATTATTATGTGGAGCATTCGGCGCTTAGCCGACCTTGAACCAAACCAGTGACTTTCTATCAATGGGCACCAAAGCGGATCTTCAAAACACCAAAGACCAAACAAAGGCGAACGACCGACAAGCCGGACATATTACTGTTTTTAAATTTGATTGTTGTCCCTTCTGCGACGCGCCCACCAAAGTCGCCTTGTGCCAGAACCGGACGTCATGAAAATTGGCGGCATGGCGTCTCTGAGCCTTTAGCGACGACAGCTGTGCTGTGTTCGAAGATGGTTTTGGGATTCCCCAATTTTCGGCTAGTCTGACCTTGAATAACGCGTAGGAGGAATTTGAATGAACCAGTATTCGGTTGAGGATTATGTAAGTGACATTCGCGCGATTGTTGCAGAAGAAACTGACATGGAAGCAATCACGGATCGAATAAAACCACTCGCGCTTAGGCTTGCTTCCGATCCATGTTGGTTCGAAGAGAAGTATCGATATACCGACCCGGAACAGGGCGTCGGACTGCATCTTTTGCACGAGGAAGAGAACCACGATCTTGCGGTGTTTGCTATCGCGTGGGCACCCGGTAGAGGCGTTGAGGCACATAACCACAAAACCTGGGCAGTTGTATCGGGAATCGAGGGGCAAGAGCACGAAACGAACTACAAGCGCTTGGACGATGGATCAAAACCGGGCTTCGCCAACCTCAAGGCAACTCGTGAGGAAACGCTCTATCCGGGAACCGCAGTTTGTTGCTTGCCAGATGATATTCACAGCGTGGTCAACAACGGTGATATGGTGGCAGTTTCGCTCCACACCTACGGACGCCATCTGAACCACACGGGACGGTCGACATTTGATGTAAAAGCAAAGACTGAAACACCCTTGATCCTCAAGGTCGAAGAATAATTCAAGGCCCATGGCCACCGCAATCAAAGGATCGACTTCAGGATGAGGAATCAAGCCGAAGGTAAAACCGATGTACTAACCGTTCGAGATTTTGACTTCGTGCGGACAAAACTGCTTAAGCGCGAAGAGATTGCTTTTCTGGATGTGCGTGAAGAAGCCGCGCACGCAGAGGGGCACCCTCTATTTGCGGCGAATTTCCCCTATTCCAGAGTTGAACTGGATGCCTACACAAAGATGCCGCGTCTCGATGTGCCTATTGTTATAATTGACGGTGGTGAAGGTCTGTCGGAGAAAACTGCGCAGAGGCTTCAGGAGCTCAGCTACAGCGATGTCTCAATTTTTGGCGGTGGTATTGATTCCTGGAAAGCCGCGGGAGGTGAGACATTCATAGACGTTAATGTTCCTAGCAAAGCATTTGGCGAACTCGTGGAGGCCACCTGTCATACGCCTTCTTTGCCAGCACAAGAAGTCAAGCAAATGTTAGACGCGGAAGAAGACGTTGTTATCGTGGACGTTCGCAGGTTCGACGAATATAAGACGATGTCCATCCCAAATGCCATTAGTGTTCCAGGAGCTGAGGTTGTCCTTCGGGTTCCTGACCTTATCCAGAACTCCGACACAAAAGTCGTCGTAAACTGCGCCGGTCGCACGAGGAGTTTGGTGGGAGCCCAATCCTTGATCAATGCCGGATTGCCAAATCAAATTGTGGCGCTTCGTAATGGCACTATTGGCTGGGTGCTTGCTAAGCAAAAACTCGATACCGGAAAAGACCGGACCTACGAAACAACTTCAAGTTCGGCCAGGCAAGTGGCGGCGAGTCGCGCGCGCACCGTGGCTGATCATGCCGGCGTGAAACGAGCGTCCCGCGAAGATTTAAACTCGTGGAGGAAACAGCAGGGTCGCACTACCTATTTCTTCGATGTCCGCAGCGTTGTCGAGTTTGAGGCCGGACACTTGCAAACTTTCTATCCAAAACCTGGCGGTCAGTTGGTTCAGGAAACCGAAATGCATGCGCCTGTACGAGGTGCACGTATCGTACTCATCGACGACGACGGAGTAAGAGCCAACATGACTGCGTCCTGGCTAGCGCAGATGGCCTGGGACGTCGTGGTTGTGGATGACTTAAACGATAGCGATTTTTTGTTAAGCGGCTCTTGGGAACCTGTCTTGCCGCCTTTGCCAAAAACCCGCCATGTCACATCTGCGCGACTTCGGAAGTGGCTGCAAAATCCAGAAGAAGTGGTTGTCATAGATGTTTCAACACATAGGGAGTTCATGTCAGGACATATCCCAGGTTCGTGGTACCTATCGCGCGCTCAATTGGCCTCTTCCGTCAAAAAACTCCCGGTAACACCGGATTACATCCTTACGAGCACTGACGGATTGCTCGCGGAGTTTGCGGCTGCGGAATTGGAGCAAGTTTCAAATAGTGAAGTTTCTGTGCTGAAAGGTGGCAACCGGGCTTGGCTGGAAAGCGGTTACGAAATGGAAACCGGCGACCCAAACATGGCATCATCGCCCATAGATCGCTACATTCGTCCATACGAAGGAACGCAAGTCGATCCTGAAATGATGCAAGCTTATCTGGATTGGGAATTCGGGCTCGTTGAACAATTGGCAAGGGACGGTACGCATCATTTTCAACCTCTCTCATTTACCCAGGAACAGCGCTGAACTTGTAGCCAGTCTGTCTGCGACATGCCCTCTACTTCCGCAAAGGGCCGATTTTGATGAAAAAGGGTTTGTTCTAGCCGCTACTGGAAGGCTGCGGAACGACTTCCCGTTTGGGTTTCACACTGTTTGTGGAATGAGTTTTGCGAGTTTGCGCAGGTTTTGTGCTGTTGCTGCGAGGTGGAACTCGTCCTTTGCTCCATTCGGTCCCCTCAGGCGCAGTCGGTCGAGTTTCATGATGCGTTTGAGGTGAGCGAACAGCATTTCCACCTTCTTTCTTCGTCGTTGTGAATCGACGTAGGCATCGGTTAGCGAGAGTTCCCGTGCTAGATCACGTGCCCCCTCATAGACATGACGAAGGACTTTGCGGGAGGGTTGATTGGGGCAGCAATATTTCTTTAACAAGCACTCCTTGCAATCATACTTGCTAGCCCGGTAGCGGATCATGTTGTCCGACCCGACAAGAGATTTCCTGTTGCGATAAGCTCTTTGGGCTGGGCGCATAGGCAGCCCTATGGGGCAGATATAAGCATCCCTCTCACGGTTGTAGACAAAGTCGGATTTCTCAAACATGCCATCCGTCCGCTTCGACCTGTCAAAGACGGGGATGTGCGGCATGATCCCTTCTTCGTTCACCAGCCAGTTGAGGTTCTCGGCTGCGCCATAGGCCGTGTCTGCAACCAGTATTTCCGGGTAGAGGTCGAAGGTCTCCCGTGTTCGCGCGATCATAGTGCGTGTTGCACCAACTTCTGCCTGGCGGATGGATCGACTGGCCTCCACATCAACAATGATCGCATGATCGGTGTCGATCAGGTAATTGTTGGAATAGGCGAAAAAAGCAGGCCCCTTCATGGCTCCGGTCCATTGAGAAGCCGGATCGCTGTGGGATGTGAACTTTGGTTTGACCTCGCTTGCCGCACCGAAGGCTGCATCATCCAAGACTTCCAGATATTCCTTCACAGCCCGTGGAACTGTGGCCGGATCAAGACGATCAGGGTTCCATTCTTCTCTCGGTGTAGAGTTCTGCTTGTTGGCGTCTGCGCGGATGATACTGGCATCAGTTGCAAAGATGTCTCCACCCACCAAACCTTCGGCGATGCAACGAGCAACAACGCTCTCAAACAACTGCCGGAACAGATCGCTTTCGCGGAACCGACCATGCCGGTTCTTAGAGAAGGTTGATTGATCAGGAACAGGGTCGCCCAGATCAAGGCGGCAGAACCAACGATAAGCAAGGTTCACGTGGACTTCATCACACAACCGTCGCTCCGACCGTATGCCCATGATGTAACCGATCAACAACATCCGGATCATCAGTTCAGGATCAACCGAAGGACGTCCGATGTCGCTGTAAAATGGAGCAAGGTAATTGCGGACGTCACCAAGATCGACGAACCGGTCGACTGAACGCAGCAGATGATCAACTGGAACATAATCTTCCAGATTGAACTCGTAGAAAAGTGCTGCCTGAAATTCCTGACGGGGACCCAACATCGTATCTACCTCCCAAATCATTGGGAAAACTGAATCAGAACACGAGAACTACTGCAACACCGCCTTTTTCATCAAAATCGGCTCAATGCAGTCCTTGATCTTTTTCAGTTTCCGTTATGCCCAATGTCGGATTTGCGGACCTTTCACCATATTCGGTTTTGACAATTGTTCAGCGAACGACACGACCCTCGATGTCAATTTGTGTCATTTGCGGCCATCGAAAATTCTGGACAACGGCAGCGCCGAACCAATCATCACCGAATCTTGACAGGCTGTGTATGCCTGCATTCAATAAATAATACTTATCAATTGATCGACGTTCAAATGGTGTTGCGAAAAACATAGAAAGTTGACCAATGAGTGAATTGTGCACTCAGTAGAAACCAACCCAATTTGATGTTTTCGATCGGACAGATCATAGGAGTGCTGTCGAGATGGATAGGCCTCAAATGAAGTTAATCAGCCACAAATCGGTGCTGTATCAGATGAGTTATGCAAAATTTCTGGCCTTCCCAAGGCCCAATTGCCAGGTTCGAGCATGTTTTGGGCACCTGCGAATATCGCGCGAATGGTGTCTGTTCAAGTTTTCCAATATCATTCGAATACCGAACACTAATTCACTGGCGTTCTTTTTAGGATTTACGCATGAACCAACTTTGCCGCCTGACAAATAATCTGAATCCAAACAAAATTCACATGAGTAATAACCTGATTTTCCTGGGAGATATTACCCAACTCACCCAGCATGTAATTGGAAACACTGGTGGAGGTCGCGGTTGTTGAGGAATAATTCTGCGATCCGCAAAGATACGCAATGACCGGGCCGCCCAACATTGTGCCTTTGCATTTTTTGAACTCGATGCGCTTGGCGCAACGGCGCGACGGTTCGAGACCGACGCTGACGTTTGCGAGTTGGATGTTGTTTGTCAGAGGCATTAACGAGATGAGTTCAGCCATCGACGAGCGCGATCCTCTGGCAGAAGTATTCACGTCTATCGCTAATGCTAATCCTTGCCCCAAAAAATGGGGCAAATCATTGTCAGTGCTTCCGGGTATGCTTGCCTACGAATTCAGCCTACAGATTGTTGGGGCGGTTTCACAGACCTACAAAGACCTGGTTGAACGCAGCTTAGATACTTTGGCCCGTAATCTCTTCCAAGGGCATCGTCATGAAGCATGAGTGGATCGACAGCGCCGCCCGTCGCTATGTTAACTGCAATCGGGACACACTGGTCTGGGTGTTGGATCGTCCCGACCCAACCGGTTTCCTGGACACAAAAGTCAGTTCCCTGACCGGAGCCGATTACGACCAGTCATCTGGACTGCGAGGCCCGGATTTTACCTATGGATGGATCCAGGGGCGCGGGCTGGAGGCGCTGGTGACCTTTGCCGAACACTATCGCGAGACCGAGCCGGCCTTGTCCCAACGTTTGACCGATCGGGCTCGGTCGCTTTATCAAGAATTGAGCAAGTTATACGCCCGCGACGGCCATGCTTATTTTCTCTACGATGCGGCTTTGCGTCCGGTACGGCCAGCTTTGGACAGTGTCGAGGCGCAAAATGCGGCGGGACAAATCTATACTTATTCAGATGCCTTCGTGGCCAAGGGGCTTGTTGCCGCCGCGTGCCAGTTCGACCCAGATAAAAGCGAACTCTATCTGTCCTACCTGCAAGATGTTGTGTCGGCCATTGAAGGCGAACGTTTTCAAATGGATGAAAAATGTGAACTCTCGGCCGAAAATGCGCGCAGTGAACCTGATGATTTTGGCCCAAGAATGATCCTTCTCGGGGCTGCTGGCGTTTTGCTCCGCGCCAATCGGCCAAATGACACCGCATTTGCGGATCGGTTCATCGACGACGTCATAAACCGCTATTTCGACCCCGCCTCGGGACTGTTGCTCAACATTCCTGGTCAAGACATCTGCAATGTCGGGCATGGCATCGAGCTCTGCGGTTTCGCCTTCGAACACCTTGCGGCGCGCCCCGATGATCCTCGAATTGCGACGCTTGTGTCGATTCTTGTGCGCAGTCTGGAGCTTGGTTTGCAGGGCCCCGGCATTGCTCTTTCGCTGTCAGCGAAAAGTGGTGTGGCTGTATCGCCATATTATCCATGGTGGCCGATGCCCGAGGCAATCCGTGCCTGTGCGCTTGGCTTGTCGTTGACAGGTGATACCCGGCTAATTGAGCTGTGGAGGCGTGCAGATGATGCATTCTTCACCAACTATTGGCAAACACCGAGACGCCTTGCTTATCAGACCAGAACCATCGAAGGGCCGGTTGATTTTGTGCCGGCAACTCCGGATCTTGATCCGGGTTACCATACCGGTCTCAGCCTACTTGCGGCGGTTAATGCCATTGCCGGGGCAAAGCTGTGAAGGTTTGTGTGAGAAACCACCGATTAGCTTTCTTCTGCAATCGTCCCTTCGGCCTGTGGGCACGCCGCATACCGTAAATAGATACCAGAATTTTAGACCGAACCGAGACCATGTCAGTTTCATTTGGCGGCGCATATTGTGCAGTAAAAAGGGCTGAGTGAGTTAAACTCCTACGCGCGCGCCACTTTTGGTATCGAATAATTTCGCCATCGATGGATCGACTGAGAATTCGTGAATTTCGCCAGGAGCAGCAGTGAAACGTTCGCGCAGCAGAATGGTCATTTCCTGATCAGCCAGCCGGGCTTGTAACAAGGTTTCCGAACCGGTTTGTTCGCTGGCCTCAATCTCGACCTGCAAACCCTTGCCCTGGCGAATGTGCTCGGGACGCAGGCCGATTGTATAGCTACCTTCTAATTCTCGGTGGGCGGGCAGCGAGAAGGATTGACCATCCGAAAATACGAATTCATCCGACCCTTGCGTTGTGGTAACCGGGAAAAAGTTCATCGCTGGGGAACCGATAAACCCTGCCACGAACTGATTCACCGGGGAGTCGTAAAGCTCCAGAGGCGCCCCAACCTGTTCGATATTGCCGTCGCGCATGACGACAACGATATCGGCCATTGTCATGGCCTCAATCTGATCGTGGGTCACATAAATGGTCGTGGTGCCAAGCCGGCGGTGCAGGGCTTTCAGTTCCGCCCGCATCTGAACGCGCAGCTTCGCGTCGAGATTGGACAAGGGTTCATCGAACAGGAACACCTCCGGCTGGCGCACGATGGCGCGCCCCATGGCGACCCGCTGGCGCTGTCCGCCCGAAAGCTGCTTGGGCAATCGATCCAGAAGTTGGTCAATGCCAAGAATCTCGGCGGCATGTTGGACCGCGCTTTCGATCTCTGGTTTTGACTTCTTCAACAGTCTTAACGAAAAACCCATATTTTGGGCCACGGTCAAATGCGGATAAAGCGCATAGTTTTGGAATACCATCGCGATATTGCGGTTCTTCGGCTCGACCTCATTGATAACTTTATCGCCGATATGAACTTCGCCGCTGGTGATTTCTTCCAGTCCGGCAATCAGGCGCAAAATGGTGGACTTGCCGCAGCCTGATGGTCCCACGAGGGCAACAAATACGCCATCGGAGATTGCAAAGGATATGCCATGCAGAGCTTCTACGTCACCGAATGACTTTCGAAGTTCTTTGATTTCTACTGTCGCCATCGCCTTACTTTCTTACACATTTTCCGCCCCGTGCGGGGCACCTATTCTTTCATCCCGCTGGCCGTTATGCCTTCGACGAAGTGTCGCCTGAGCAAGACGAAGGCCAGAACGGAGGGCACCATCACCGCCGCTGATGCTGCGCTAAGAAGCGACAATTCTACCGTATATGCGCTTTGGAAATTCGCCAGGCCAACCTCAATTGTGAATGATGTCTTTCGGGTCAGCACGATGATGGGCCAGGCGAACGTCGTCCAGGCCTGAAAGAAGGCAAGCACCGCAAGCGCTGCCAATGGTCCCTTCAGAAGTGGCAGCACCACACGCCAAAATATCCAGAATTCCCCGGCCCCGTCGATGCGCGCGGCTTCCAAGAGTTCGTCCGGAATCGAGGCGATCACATTTTGTCGTATCAAGAAAATACCAAAGCTCATCACCAGATACCCAATCAGAAGGCCGCCGATGCTGTTCAAGGCGCCAAGCGCCTTTACCTGAAAATAAAGCGGGATCATGTAAACCTCGAATGGTATGATCGCGGTTGTCAGGAACAGGACGAAGATGATGTTGATCGTGCGGAACGGGAACTTACCGATGATGTAACCCGCCAGGGCTGATGTCGCCACGATAGCGATGGTGGACAGCAGGGCGAACATCAAGCTGTTGAAAATCCAGCGTAGCAGCGGAGTTTCTGTAAACACCTTTTGGAAATTTTCCAGCGTCGGGTCTTTGGGAAAAAGTGTCGGCGGCCAAACCAGCATCTCGGCAGGCGTTTTAAAACCATTGGCCACCAAAAGGATCAGCGGCGTTAACAAAACGAAGCAGATCAAAAAGAGCAGAATATCGATCAGGGCGTTGTTGCGCCGGGTGCGCGCTTTGGCAGACATGGCTATCTGTCTCCCTTCTGCCGGAGCAATCCGAACTGGATCGCAGTCAACAACAGGACGATCGATAGGAGGATGACAGCCTCGGCGGCGGCATAACCAACGCGGAAATTCTGAAAGCTATTCTCCAGCATATCCAGCACCAGAACCCGCACCTGTCGCCCCGGCGCTCCCTGGGTGTCAGAGGCAAGTACATATGCCTGGGTATAGACGTTAAAGCCCGAGATCAAAGTTACCACCGACACATAAAGCGTGATTGGTTTCAGCAGCGGCACTGACATGTAGATGAACGACTGAAGCCCGCTGGCTCCATCCAGTTGCGCGGCCTCATAGACGGATTTGGGCAGGTTTCTGAAACCTACCAAATAGATCAGCACGCCATAACCAAGGGTCTGCCAGGAAACCAGAAAGATGATGCAGACGACCGACAGAACCGGGTCGAACAACCAAGGCTGCGCGGTGCCACCCATGGCAACGATCGCGGCATTCAGGGGGCCAAGCTTGGCGTCAAATATCCACTTCCAGGCCATTGCGGCTGGAACCAGGGATACAACATGGGGAATAAACACCGCAGTTTCATAAAAACCTGCAAACCGGCTTTTCGTCCGATGATAGATCACGGCCGCTAAAACCATCGACGCCGGGATGGTCACAGCCATGGCCCCGAAGGCGATGACGGCCGTGTTGGTCAGGGCATCCAGAAATTGGTCGTCACCGAACAGCTCAATGAAATTGTCGAAACCGACAAATGGCTTATTCTTCGACAGAAGATTCCACTGAAACATGCTTAGACGCAATGTTTCGATGATGGGAAACATGCGCACCCATCCGAAAATCGCAAACGTCGGAAGGATGGCAATGATCGCGAACCAAAAACGCTTTCGGCGTAACATTGCAGTGTCTCCCCGATTGTGAACCCGGCAACAGACGCGCCGGGTTCTGTTCAATTTGACCTTACTTTGCCAATATGCCCGCACGATCAAGGATCGCGTTGGTTTCGTCGGCCGAGGCTTGCAGTACTGCCATCATGGCGGCGTCATTACCAACAAGCGCTTCGTCGGCATAGGCATCAACCAGTTTGGCAGCAAAACGCGTCAGGATCTCGTTGATCGGTTCGATCGATGGCAATGTGAAAAACACATAGTCGTCCGGCAGATCAACGAAGGCACCGAATTGTGGTTTGGCTGCAACCACATCTGAATAGTCGACACCACTGCGGTTAGGCAGCCATCCAACATTATCCAGCATCCAGATCAGATGCTCGGGCTTGTTGGCCGCAATGGCAAAATCCCAAGCTGCTTGCTGTGCTTTATCCGATCCGCCGGAAACATAGAGGTTCACAGGAAGGGCTATTGACCCACGTGGCAATAGTGCAGTTTTGTAGTTCAGATTGGGTGCTTTCTTTGCGGTGTCCCCAATCACCCAACTTTCGCGAATAAACATGGCTGTTTGACCGCGTTGGAACGCCGCCGCGTCTGCAGGCATATCCACAGTAACGGTCTTTTCGCCGCTGACTGCGTTGACGTATTGCTTCAACGCCGCCAATCCGGTGTCATTTGCGTAGCCAGCTTGGTACTTGTCGCCCACTTGTTTCAGCAGTGTACCGCCGTATTGGTGCAGGTTGATCCAAAATTTTTCGGCGATTCCTCCACCGCCACCCGACAGGCGAAGTGACCAGCCCGAAACGGTTGGGTTACCGTCACCATCCCGTTGAGTTAGCTTGGAGGCGTAGACGTCATAATCGTCCATTGTCTTCGGCGGGCCATCAAGCCCAGCGGCTGCCAGCATGTCGGTGTTGTAGAACAAGGCACCCTGGCCGCGGAACACCGGAACACCATAGACCGAGCCACCGACTGTAGCAGTTTCTTGGAAGAATCCCTCGAAATTTGCATTGTCGTTGACAAAGTTTGCGACATTGTCCGGTGCGGGCGAGAGGAGATCGTTCACGATATACCGATTGGCCGTGGAACCGATCAACTCAAGAACAGTGGCATCCTCCAGCCCTGATGACAGACCCAGAGCAACGCGCTTTTCATGGTCGCGCAAGCCTATGGGTTCAACGATGACGTTCAGATCAGGATATTTGTCGCTGAGGCTACCCGCCACGCGCTCATAGTATTCCGTCAATTCCGGGAAACCACCCCAGATTACGACATCCTGTGCTTGGGCCGAGACCGTCCCGGCAAGTATCAACGCTGTGGTTAGGCGGGCTACTCTCGCGAGTTTGCCTGTTCGTAGTGATTTCGTCATAACTTACTCCTTTCAGTTGCATTGAATTTGGTTGACTTAGATTTTGCGGCGAAATGGCTGGCCGATATGGCAGCATTGCATCCAACTTCAGCTAAATGTTCTGCCGTTCCAGGGGCAATCGTTGCGCCCATTCCATAAAAGCGATGTGCCTCTTCAACTTCGTATCCACCGCGATCGTAATCGTCGCGAGGAGGAATATAGCCAGGGTTGTCATCACAGTAGGCCAGCACAAAAAGCGGCGCGTCAGAAGCTAAGGTTTGCCTTATGTCCAAGGCTGTTTGGGCGAATATCTCGCCCGGCAACCCAATGATTTTCGCACCACACCAGTCCAGTGCTGAGCACCGGGCAGCGCGTGGTCCCACGTCCTTGCCCATATTGGTCTTGGCCCATAATTCCCAGATGTCGTGAACAGCGGAAGGCTCGCTTGTCTTCACTCGCCAGCTTCGGACCAGATTCTCTGGTGATCCGACCTCTCGCAATTGAAAACAAAGTTGCCCAATGGCTTCTGCCCCCCCCACGCCTCCAGACAATTCAGTTACTTCAGCGTCAGCCACCGATTGCGCAATGCCAAGCCCGATGGTCTTCGCCATCGCAAAACTGCGTTCAGGCCGGGCTTTGTTTGTTAATGATGAAGCCGACGAGTGACCGGTGTTTACATCCCCGGCACACCCCGTCGCAAAAATGGCGACGGTCCCAGGATTGGCGGCTTCTAGTTCTTCGCGAACGAAATGGGGATAGTCACCTGTCCAGGTCAGGTTGTCCGGGCCCAGCACAACCGGATGACATGCGTAAGAGACCAGAATTGCAATCTGGGCTCCCTCCAAGTCTTCAAAACGCAAAACGGGTATTCCACGATCCACCGGGCCATCAGGTTGGCGCCGGTTCTTGGCAAATCCCGGCTCTGACCCGTTGCCGCCCAGCAAACGGGCGGGTTTGCGGTTTGAAGCCGCCGTGTCGATGGCCTGAACAATGCCCGTTTCCAACTGAGCCAAAACGACAGGGTCCGTAAACATCGACAACCGCCCCGACATTGTCGCTGGTCCACCGTGGGTATGGGTTGCGGCAATAGTAACTGCCTCGTCAGGCAACATACATCTCGCCCGGATTCGTTTTGAAAGGTCGGCATCAATCCCGATCACATCGATGGTGACAAGGGCCGTGTCGTCAACCACCAGTGCGCGTGCAGTTAACGGATCATGGGTGCCTGTTGCGGGATCCGTACGCACCGCGAACCCCGCCATAGCCATACCAATGGGCGGTGTGATGTCGGTTATCGAAGCGCCCACGTTGATCATTGCATCACACTCTCGCCGCCAAAAACGATGTCGCTAGCGCAAGCTCGGCCCGTTTCGGTGTCCAGATCGAAGAGAATAAAATCGGCACGATCACCCGGCATTAGCTCGCTCGAACGGTTCAGCAGCTTTGCTGGATTGCGGGTTGCCATGGTCACGGCGTCTACAAAGGGCAACCCGACATAGCCAGTGAAATTGCCCAGAATATCCAAAAGGGATGCGCCACTTCCAGCAAGATACGGTGTCCCTGCGATAGACACCCGACCGCCCTTTGAGACTTCGACATCGCCGCCGATGGGTGAAGTATAGCGTCCTGCCGCCATGCCTGCGAATTTGACACTGTCGGATACAAGCGTCACACGGTCTACCCCCTTGGCCCGGATCATCGCGCGTGCCGTTGATCGTGGCAGATGGCGGCCGTCAAGGATGAGGCTGGCACCAAGGCGATCCTCGCCAAGTTGTGCCCAGATCGCATTGGGATGACGCGGTAAATCGCTAGCTATGCCATTACCAAGATGGGTGGACATGCAGGCTCCTGCGTCGACGGCCTGGATAATGGCGTCTTCCCCTGCATCCGAATGGCCAAGTGAGACGATAATGCCGCGTCGCGCAATGTCGTGTATGTAGCGAGTTGCACCTTCCAGTTCGGGTGCAAGGGTAACCATGCGCACCAACTCCTGCGCTGCTACCTGCCAACGTTCGAATTCGGCCAGCGAGGGTGGGCGGATGTGTTCGGCTGGATGCGCGCCTCGAGGGCCGTCCTTCTTGGAAATTGACGGACCTTCGACATGAATGCCCGCAATCATATGTTTCGAATGCGGCAAAGTCTGTTGCGCTTTGCGGATCGCCGCCAATCGCTGGCAGAGATCGTTTTCACTTGCAGTTATCAGCGTCGGCAAATAGGCGGCGACACCCACGCGGCAAAGTGCTTCGCTCAAGGCCTCCACAGCATCTGGCTCAAGCACGCCTTCGTTTAGATCGTGGCCAGCATAGCCATTGACCTGAAGATCAACCAATCCTGGTGTCAGCACCATCAGCCCCGGCCGGTCACACGGTTCTTGTGACTGGATTAGGCCGTCGCCAACATAAAGTGTGCGGCCCTTGCCGGTGGCCGGATCAACACCGGAATATGTGGTGAGCCCGCTCATAGGGCGCGCACCCTTCCACGAAAACGATCAAGGAATTGGCCGTTGGCTTCGTCGCCTCCGGGCGCGTTGCCGCTGCGCCAGATTGGAGGCTCTATTCCCAAATCGCGCAGATGCACGATGGTGCGGATGACCAGAGAATTTAATGCGATGGCGTTGGTGAATGTCGACACCGCCGATGTGTTTTCCTTTACGCCCGGAATCGTCAGCAACGCATCGCCAACAGGAACTTTGGTGTCGATCGCCACGTCCACCAAATCGTGCAGGTTCTGCTTTGTCGGATGTCTGGCAGGGTGATCTGGTGCGGTGTTTTCAGCATGCTGGCGCGAACTGATGCCGATCAGGGTTACCCCGGCTTCACGGGCAGTAAGTGCAGCATCGATCAGTGCCGCGTTTATCCCATAGGCGTTCACGAGAATCAGCAAATCATCCTCGCCAAGCCGCAGGTTCTCCACCACAACCCGGCCATATCCAGGGGTGCGCTCAATTGCCATCGAGCGCAGGGCACCGTTCGACAAAAGCGTTCCTTCATCCAGAATGGCATTGATATGCATCAGACCGCCCGCACGAAAAAAAAGCTCCTGCGTTGCCAGGTTTGAGTGGCCGCCAGGACCGAAGACATTCACAAGCCGGTCTTTGGCAATGTGCTCGGCCATCAGGCGGGCTGCAGCATCCAGGTTGTCTTTCTCGGTATTCTGACACTCGCGCATGTAGGCGATGACCTGTTCTAGGTAGTCTCCGCACAGAGCGTCCGCCGACTTCGTGGTAACTTCAACCATTGGGGTTAGACTCCGGGTCCAGATAGAGCCTGCAGCTGGCATGGGTTCGAAGAATGCTCGCAGGACAATCCGTTGTTAGAGAGCCATTCAGCGCGGACTTGACAGCTTGGCGCTTGTGGGCCCCTGGCACCACGCAGAACAAGGCGTCCGCGTTCAAAAGTCGCGGTATCGTGAGAGTTATTGCGCGGATTGGCACATCTTCGATTGCTTCAAAACAGGCATCGTCGACCTGTTGCTGACGACATATTTCGTCAAGCTCGACCACTTTGACATCCAATGGGTCGTCAAAGTCGGCAACTGGAGGGTCGTTAAATGCAATATGACCATTCACGCCAATTCCAAGGCAGACAATATCAATTGGAGCTTCGGCCAGTTTTGCCGAATAGGACTTGCAGATCTCGTCGGCATCCCCGTTAGCGGGTATCCGGTGCGTCTCGGCCAGTGGGACTTTGGAGAAAAGATTTTGCTCCAGCCAGTTGGAAAACCTCTGAGGCGCATCCTCGGGCAAATCAAGATAGTCATCCATATGGAAGGCCACGACCTGATCCCAGGGAACATTTGGCGACGCGACAAGCATGCGCAGTACATCAGACTGGCTGGGCGCTGCGGCAAAGATCATTCGAACACTCGGCTTGTTTTGGGCAACAGCGCTAATACGTCGGGCAATCACGTCGGCGGCCGCTTTGGCCATTGCCGCTCGGCTCTGAAAAACCATTACCGTGGCTTGCCCTACGGTCCATCGCGAGGACAAATCAGCCGGATCATCAACCATCTCGGACGCGCTTAAATGCAAGTCAACCTCCTTTTTTGCTCATGTCAGCGTCTCATGCAATCGATTGCATGTCAATGTGTATGCGTTTCTTGTCACAAGTTGGTCCGGATCAAACTATACGATATTCGGCTCGCCGACGGTATCGCGAAGCACAAAATCTGTCTCCAGAACCATGCGTGTGTTTGGTTCAAGATTTGATTTCAAAGAATAAATCAGCATTTCAACGGCTTTACGCCCAGCAGTGGCTGACGGGCTGGAAACGGTGCTCAACATCGGAAGGCCCGTAATGTCGTCGCAACCGATGACGCTGTAGTCCCGAGGGATCTCGATGTCGCGTTTTGTCAGACCATAGCAGATGCCCTGTGCTAAGATGTCGTCAAAGGCGATACAGGCGCTGGCACCCAAAGCAAGCAAGTCTTCTACGATCTCAACACCCGCAGAGAACGAGGCCATTCCTGCATGTGCTATTTCAAGTTTGACGTTATGCTCTTTCGCTGCCCGCTCAACGGCACTTCGTCTCTGCTCATTGGCCCAAGATTGTGAAGGCCCGCTGACATAAGCTATTTTTCGATGCCCAATGGATGACAGATGCAAAACTGCCTCAGCCATTCCTTGGCCAGCATCAATAAGCACACGCGGAACACCGGCAACATCACGATTGATCAACACCAATGGAGTATTGCGGGCAAGCTCCCTAATTACCGACTGATCAGAGCGAGGCGAGACCAGGATCGCACCAGCCACCTGATCGGAAAATCGTAAAAGCAAATCTTCTTCATGGCTTGGATCTTCGTCGGCATTTCCAATGAAGACACAGTAACCCAATTTTGCCGCCGCTTTCTGAACCGCCAGGGCGATCGGTGGCATGAATGGGTTGGTAAGATCAGGAACAATCAGTGCGATATTCTCGTTGCGCCCAGTTCGAAGCGCACGCGCAGCGGAATTCGGCGAATACCCCAATTTGCGGGCAACAGCTTTAACTTTTGCGACGGTTTCGCTGCGAAGAAGATCAGGTTGGTTATAGACACGCGACACCGTTGATCGGTCAACCCCGGCTTCGCTGGCAACCTGCTGGATCGTGACACGCGGGCTTTTTGTGTATTTTGCTGGCATACATCCGTCTGCCAATTTTAACGGAAAATTGCAAATCAAAGTGGCATGGCTGGCGAACCGAACAATGTCACATATCGTCCCACATCGATAATTGGAGTCGACGCAAAAAGTTAACTCGAATCCGGCTGCGATCACTGATTTTAGAATCCCAACTCTATCGACTTCTGATTTGATGATCCCAAACTTTGCCGATCAGGTCCTTAGGTCGAGGGAGTTCTCGCCGGTTTTTGCGTTTTGTACTTGCTCAACCGATCAACCATTATCGCCTAACGCATGAAGGAGTCACCGGCATGGGTTTTAGCCTCATGATCGAAGTTGCTCGGACCGGGTGGTGGTCAAGCATTCCTCGTCAAGCTTGGCACAGCTCTTCTGGATGGGCGCAAAAATCCACACAACTAGGAATGATTTGTGTCGAGGGAAATTCCTTTTCGGATGGTCTCAAGGCAAGCTTTCACAATCTGCGTGATAAACACCCTGGGCTTCTGGTGGTGGTTTACGGGCAAAGCTCCTCATAAAGGCTAACATCGAAACTTTGGCCGAACACAGGGATGCTGGTTCTAGTTATTCTACAGGCATCCGACGTTCGGCCATCTCCGCAAACCAGCTGCACCCCAACGGTATTACTTCATCGTTAAATTCATAAGCTGGGTTGTGCAAATCTGCACTGTTGCCATTGCCAATGAACAAGTAAGCACCTGGACGTTGTGCCAGCATATCGGCGAAATCTTCGCCCGGCATAACCGGGTCGTGATCGCAGATAACGTCTCCTGAAACTGAATATGCAACATCTGCTGCTCGCTTGGCTTCCTGCGGACTGTTGATCGTTGGTGGGACGCCTGGCGTGTAGCTTAATTCAGCCCTTGCACCAAACGCCCTGGCGGTGTCTTCCGTCAGCGATGTCAATCTGCTGATAACCTGCTCTTGCACCTTGGTATCAAGATAGCGGGCGGTTCCTCGCAAAGTGATCTGGTCGGGAATAACATTATGGGCGTTGCTATCACTGCGTATTCCACAGATCGAAACAACCACGGTGCCCAAAGGGTCGATATTTCTTGAAGCGATCGACTGGGCAGCTACAATTATATGGGAAGCCACAAGCGTCGTATCCACTGTCTGGTGGGGCATGGCCGCGTGACCTCCTTTGCCCTGGACTGTGATTTCAAAGAAATCTGATGCCGCCATCTGAGGCCCTTCACGAACAGCAAACTGGCCAACCTTTATGCCCGGCCAATTGTGCATTCCATAAACTTCCTGAATATCCCAACGGTCCAATAGTCCATCTGCGATCATGGCTCGCGCTCCGCCACCGCCTTCCTCCGCGGGTTGGAATATCAACACAACGGTTCCATCAAAGTTTCGCGTTTCAGCAAGGTATTTAGCCGCGCCCAACAGCATAGCGGTATGACCGTCATGGCCACATGCATGCATCAAACCGGGATTTGTCGAAGCATGGGGTAAATTTGTCATTTCCTGCAAAGGTAGCGCGTCCATATCAGCGCGAAAGCCGATCACATTACCTGCCGTGTTCTGTCTTCCATGAATGACGCCGACTACACCCGTTTGGCCAATTCCCGAAGTCACCTCATCACATCCGAACTCTCGAAGTTTGCTCTCTACCAATGCGGCAGTGCGATGCTCATTGAACCGTAGTTCTGGATGTGCGTGGATGTCGTGCCGCCAACCAACAATTTCCTTTTGTAATTCCGAGAAACGGTTTTTGACTGGCATTTGGGGGCACCTGGTTATGAAGAGCCACTTTATGCGGCGTCAGCCAGTTCAAGCTAGTTGTCCTGAGGATTTGCAGCAAGTCCGTCCTGGTATAATTGGACCTAGGTCAGGCGCTAGCGGAAGCTAATCGTCGCGCCCGGGAGATCGATCCCATCGAGGAGGGTGGTCCAGCGGTCGCCAGTCGATATCGGTACGGCGTCGGTCAAGGTGCCCGTGGTGATAACCTCACCTTCGCCGACCGGTTTTGCATCGGGATCTATTGCCAGCGTTTCAAGAAGATAACCGAGCGCCTGCAGTGGACCATCCAGGACATCCGCGCCGCAGCCAGTCAGCTTCCTGCCGTCCGGTCCTTGAAGCTCGATGCGAAAGCTTGGTAGCTGTTCGATGATGGATTGTGTGAGAGGCAGCCGCACGCCAAGATAGAGTGCGCCGTGCAGGCCAAATGCGGCCGCACTGTCCGCGCCGGAAAAACGCCAGCCGGGAAAAGGTGAAAAGACAACTTCGAACCCATGAGATACCCAATCGATGCATTCGGTAAGCTCAGCCTCGCTCATCCCCGCTTGGGGCGCGGACTTCAGGCCGAAAGCGATCTCGGGTTCAAGCCGCGGTTCAGGCACAGGTGGCAAAGTGTGCAATCCGTCGCCGATCTCATGGAGGGTCGTATCCCACACCGGTCCCCACATTGGACCCGAGACGCCGTAGATCGGCCAGATCGTTCGGTTTGTAAAACCAATCTTGCGGCCCACCCGCCGCTCGCCCCGGGCCTCGCGCAGCGCGGTAATCTCATGGGTGACGCGATACGCCGAATCGGTGCTAAATTCAGGGAAACTTTCGAAAATTGGCGCGATCTGGCGGCCAGTGTCATAGGCATCCAGTAGCTCAATGGTATGAGCCTCGATCGCAGCTTCTGCCATCGAATCTGTCATTTAAGAACCTCCTTGCAGCGCCAAACAAAGCCAGCATCCTGACATTTCCAATCACAACGCGCTCCCCAACATGTTGCCGCTGTTTGAGGCACCGTTCAACCGGCTTGAGAGCACCGATGCTAACCGAGCGCCTGTCGAGGGCCGTCCAGAATATCCGCGCCGCGGCCAGCCAACCGCTCGCCGCCCGGCCCTTCAAGTATGATGCGGAAACGCGGTAGCTGGCCGATGATTGATTGCGTGGGCCAAAAGAGCCGCTTTGAGAACTTGCACACATTGTGAAAGCGGACCTTCAACATATCAGTCCGTAACATTGGGTGAACGGCCGACAAGTGGAGAGGCTGTGTGGAAAGTCGGGCATTTTATAGGGTTTGCTTCGGGTTTTCGGCATCATGAATATTTCCCGATTTTCTTCGAGTTTCAGTCAACTCGCATGGTTATGCGGCCAACATGCGGTTTCCGGGCTGGAAATGCAGATTTTTCAGTTGAGGGCTTCAATAATAGACCTTTATCACGTCCTCATCGCTTTGATCAGGGTGGGTACACTGATGATGTTCATGACCCGGGTCATATTATAGGCAAGGACATGCAAAGCCATTTCGGTGGCGACGTTTTTCAGGCGCCGCATCTTGAAGTGGGTATTGCCCATCCAGGATTTGATCGTGCCGAACGGATGTTCGACCGTCATGGATCGCAGCGCCAGTTTGGATGGGTCATCATCAATGCGCTGCTGCATGCGTTCGAGCACTGCCTCATGTTCCCATCTGCGAATTTGTCGCTGTGTAGAAGTCGTGCATTTGTCTTTAATGACGCAGCCAGAGCAAAATTCTGAACTATAGGCCCGCAATATCTTGCCATCCCGCTCGCTGGTATAGCGATAAGTCAGGTGTTCGCCAGCAGGGCAAACATAGACATCCTTCTCGGTGTCGTAGACAAAGTCTGCCCGGTCAAATTTGCCCCTGATGCTTGAACTACCAGTCAGAGGCTTGGAGACGATGGGTGTGATGCCTGCGTCTTCGCAGGCCAGTATTTCCTCGCTTTTAAAGTATCCCTTGTCAGCAATTGCTTCCAGTTCGTCGGTTTCCATTTCATCGCGTGCTGCCTTGGCCATCTTTGACAAGGCATCATGGTCGTAACCGAAGGTGGTCACTTCGTGGGCAACAATGAGATGATGCCTGGCCTCAACAGCCGTTTGAACGTTGTAACCCACAACACGCGGCATGCGGGCAGTCGTCGTCATAGACTTGGCATCTGGATCACTCAACGACACCTGAGTTTCTCCTGTTGCATCCATGCGTTCTTCCACAGCCCGGTAGCGTTTGGCCTCCTTGTTCAGATTGGCCAACTTACGACTGGTGCGGACGATCTGTGATATCGGCACTGCCGAGCCTGTCTTTGCCAGAGCTTCATCAGCTCGGTCCAGCTCCATCAGGTATCTCTCAATCGCCTTATCGATCTCACCCAGTTTCTGCTTCAGCTTGCCGCGCGTGTAGCTCTTAGCCTTCGAGTTGACCGCCTTGAACCGACTGCCATCAATGGCGACGATATCACTGTCCAGAAGTTTGATGTCCCGACACAAAGCAACGAACTGCTGGCACACCTTGCGGATCGCCGAACCATTGTCCTTGCGGAAGTCGGCTATCGTTTTGAAATCCGGCTTCAGCCGACCTGTCAGCCAGATAAGTTCCAGATTGCGCCCACATTCTCGTTCCAACCGCCGCGATGACTGAACCTGATTGAGATAGCCGTAAAGATAAATCCGCAACATCAGTCCCGGGTGGTAGCCAGGGCGACCCATTGTTTCTGGTTCAATCTCAAACCCGAGATCACCCAAGTCCAGCATATCAATGAATGCATCAACAACCCGAACCGGATTATCTTCAGCAACATAATCATCCAGACATTCCGGAAGCAATGCCACCTGATCACGGACCACACCTTCAATAAATCGCGTCATAACAAATCCCCGATTCACTCTCAGGGAATTATAGCATGATCCGCAAACGAACGGACTTTTCACACAGCCTCTGGACAAAACTCCCTTTATGTCTCGATTTAGTTATCCTTTCAGCGACACCGCACATTAGTCCGGGCACTGCCGGAAACGGATTTCTTGGATTATCGGAGCGCTGTAGTTCAAAGGAAAACGCGGAATTGGTCAGACGGTTGCAAACAAGTTGGCGCTGGATTGGTATAAGACCCTTCATCACCCCTCTTGGACATTATGTCAGCAATTGAATGTTTCAGTTTGAGTATATGGCTGCCGTTTCGGCTATGCCTTGTCATTTCTTCAACGCTGACATTGGGAGAAGTTATGCGCCTAGCGAGACCCGGTGATCATCCGATCAGCGCAGAAATTTGATCTCAACGACCCGGCGTGAGTTCAACTCACTGTAGCGGAATGGAAAGCTGCAGCGTGCCGCCATAGCTCATCACGTCATCGGCGCCGATGCCATCCAGATGACCGCTGGCATTGATGGTGGCACCAAACGGGCCGGTGATCGACAGGCCGGTGGTGGCCCGTGCCCGCAACGGCTCAGCCGTCGACACCCTATCAGGCGCCTCGAAATTCCATACACCCTGCATCTGCACTTTCGGTGTAATGGTCACACCACCGGGCCGGGCAATGGTGCGGCTCAGCGTCGACCCAAACGTCAACTGGCCCAGATCGACACTTTGGCCCGGTATTACAATGCCGAGACTGTCGGTGTATTTCTCCTGCCGGTCCTGCATCCAGAACACCGAAACAGATGGATTGAAGCGCCAGCCATCATGGGCAAAATCGCTGGTCAGCGCGCCCTTGAGCAGCCAGCGCTCGGTTTCAAATTGATCAACATACAGACCCAGCGGGTTGACCTCATTATCCGACATGCCCCAGGCCGCGCGGCCTTCAAACAACAATTGATCATCCAGACGCGCCACCACGTAAGGACCGGCCAGCCAGCCGATGCCTTTGGCCGTGGCGTCCAGGTCCTCATCCTCCTGGTCAAACAGGTCAATCTGCGCCACGCCACCAATCAGCAGATCAGGGGACACCAGCATATCGGCACCTAAATAAATCAGTCCAAGATCACCGGTGCGGCCATCATTGGTCACCCGCGAATAGCGCGCTTTCACCCATAGATCATATCGGCCCACGTCAAACCCCGTGCGGGCTGACTCAGGCAGATAGGGCTGTTCCTGCTTGTGCTGATAGGACAGCACCTGTTGCAGGCTGGTTTCCAGCTTTGCGGTTTGCAACGGATTAACCCCGTCGCCGCGCAGACCGAGTTCATGGAGCCCGGCTGAGATTAACTGCAAACCGTTCACGTCGACAGGCAGGCTTGACCCCCCCCCCCCGCGCGGTTGAGCAATCGCTGCGCCAGACTCAATTCACCAGCCGCAATCTGGTCTGCGCGATCAGTTATGAAATTGCGAATGACGGTCTGGGTGCGTTCCACCACAAAGTCGCTGTCCGGTTCACTGATAAAGGTACACACCGTATTGCCGCCGGGCAGCAGATCAATGCCAATACTGCCGCTTTCAACATCCGCCACAGGGTCTCCATTTAAACCACCAACACATTGCGCACTTTTTAAGCGCCATCGCGCCACGGCGGTTTCAGTGATGATAATGGGTCCTGATTCCGTGCTGATCGGGTCAGATGTTGCAGTGTTGTTAACGGTGGTCAGCGTGATCGGTGCGATGGTGCTTTTGGAAAAGCCGAAAACAAAAGTGTCATTCCCGGCCAGCGCTTGCCTTGTTTTCTTGATGATTGTCACGGTGCCGCGACTAATGACCGGCGTTGACACGTTATCGCTTTTACCAGCGCCGATATCATTTATGGCCTCAGAGGAGACCACAACTGCAAAATCCAGCGGGCCGACTGCGGCAGGTTGAACCGCGACAGTCACGGTAAACGATGTATCCATCCCGATACCAAGCGTGCCAAGCGCACACTCGGCAGAGTTGCCCGTGTCCGCACATTCCGTCGAGGTCCGATCAAAATCCACTTCACCCGGCAGCGTCATTGCCACCGAAACCCCTTTTGCGTCTGCCTGGCCGCCATTTGTCACCACCACTGTATAAACCAGCGTGCCGTTGCGCATGACCGGATCAGGGAGTGCCTGGGTAATAGTGGCGCTCAGATTGGGCAGCAACAAAGTGAATATAGGCGTTATTGTTTCAGTCGCATTGTTACCGTCAATTGCAAGTGTGCATGCGTTGGTGGCCGCGTCTTCAATATCACAGCTATTCACCCCCCAGCCGTCGAATGTCGACCCCGGATCAGGCGTAGCCTGCACCATGAGGCTTTCAAAGGGAGTAATAGTATCCGTGCACGTTCCCGTGGTTTGCCCTGAAGTATCATCAACCACACAATTGAAAACGGTCCCGGTGACGGTACCTTTACCGGTGCCGCCCCCATGGACAACGGAAACCTCAACATCTGCCATTGGGGCTGTGACAGTCGTTACCTGGGAGTCGGTTTTTGGGTTTAGCTGAGTGCGCTCGTCATCCAGCGATGTGGAACTTACGGCCACTTCTAGGGTCAGCGGATCAACCGCCGCCACGTCAACATATCCGATCAGTTTAAATGTCACGGTCTCATCCGCCCTCACCGTGGGGATGGTGCATTGCATCGCAGGGCTCGTCGTACACGCCACAGACGGGTCGCCCCCGCTGCTCTGATAAGAAAACTCGGCGGGCAAGGTCGCATCCACAACAACGCCCGTTGCATCAACAGTGCCGCTATTTGTCACGGCCACCGTATAGGTCAGCAAACTGCCCGCTGGCACAGGGTCGGGATCGTCATCGGTAATTTCAATCGACAGGCTGGACGCCAGCTCAAATACAGGGGTTACTGTTGCGGCTTCATCTTCAATCGGGTGGAAGCAGGTTTCAGCACCTGCAATCGCCGGGTCTAAATCCTGGGGGTCATCGCAGGTCCCATTCCAGCCCCCAAAGACAGAACCAGCCGCAGGCACCGCCTTAAATATATAGCGCGCGCCGCCGCCAGGAACACTGACGATACATACCCCCGATGTCGTATTTGAAGCATCATCAACAGTGCAGGACAGGCCATCGCCGGTCACGGTGCCCTTGCCCGTACCGGCACCTTTGTCAATTGTCAGATCAAATTTCGGCAAGGTGGCCGAGGGAATGGTCACAGGGGTATTATACGCGCGCGTCCCGTTATAGGATACTTCGCGAAAAGCGCCCTTTCCGATTGAATGGATGATGATCTCATTGCCGTTCTGCGGCTCGATTTTAAAAGTTACCTCGTTGCCATTATAAATTTCACTGTTGGGCACCACCCGGCCTTCGCTGATATTAATCAGGCTCTGATCGAATTGGGTCAGCGCCACAGCATCGGTCGTGATGGTTACATTGAACTTGCTTCTGCTGTTGTCAAAATGTGTAGGCGCAGTGACCCCTGTGATACTATATTTAAAAGGATCAAGCACGATGGGCACGATATTGCTGGGGGAATTCCAGCAGGGTGGTTGGCTACAACTTTTAAAACGAAACCTTTCAGTATGTACCTGCAAATGCAGATCAAACCCGTCCAATAATTGTTCAAAATTGCCGATATACGAAATCCTGGCGGCAAACGTAAAATTTTTCAGATCAGCCTGTGGTTGCTCGGGAGGGTCTATGGTTCCAATGTGCCCGAAAGTGACGAGTTGCTTTATGTGGACATCAGTATGCCCCAAATGGTGAAAGTTCTCATTTTCATAATCATCAACGACGGCCAAAACAGGAATTTCGGTCTTCAATGTTATGGTAAACTCCTCACCCCACGCCACGGTTTGCCGGTCTGTTGAAACCTGCACGGTATGATTTTCGGTTCCGGTTTCGGGAACAATTTCAAAATCCGCAATTGTCGCCGTGGCCGTCTCACCCGCCGCATTTGTCACCGTGATTGTGCAGCCGCTATAGGTGCCGACGGCCAACGGACCATAGGTCACAGTATTTGGGCCAGCCACTGCAATTTCCAAAGTGGGCGTATGTGAAAAATAACACGGGCCACCATAGGTCACCGCCCCGTCCTCACTGCTCGAAAACACAACTTCGGGCGACCGATTGGTCGACTGCTGGACGGGTGTCCCTATGAGCACAATCACTGGTCCCGGGTCAGCGGGGAGCACCAATTGCGCTTGTGCAGGCTGCAGGAACATAGCCAGCAATATTATCCAGATGCCCACCAGCATTATCGAAATGCCCACCGGAATCTTGAAAATGCCCCTCATCATACCATTTTTTTCTATGGTATCAGGGGGTCCCGCATGGGGAATTCTCCAAAACTTGCCGACAGGGTGCCGGATGCACTTCAAGGTGGGGTTCACAGTCACTCAGTCCTCTAGTGCCCTGGGCCAGAAAGCGCCTGGTATAGGTTGTTATTGTTGTCTGGGATGGCACTGTCCTGCTGCCCCTTGCCAGCCCTTTGAAACGCCCACCCATTGAAAAACCCACGCGCGCCGGCGGAGAAACACCGAAGATGAGCCGATGTGATGGCATCGGATCGCGTGCCACAAAAAACGCCCGCCGATGCAACATTATAAGCTATTTTGTTGCGTTCCATTTTTTTCAGTCTTTATAATAGGTTACGAGCTATGATTTTATTAATAGATGGTTTTTACTTCGCTGACAAGCCCACAAATCAAGCACACCCTGCGGTTGTACAAAATAGCTTATAATGTTGCAAATATTGTAGGGATTATAAAAGGCGTTATTTGTTGGGTAATAGTTATGCAGGGCAAAAAATTCTATTCCGGCTCGAGAATGCGGCTGTATGATCAGCGCAATCAACGGTTGTACATCAACGCGCATGAGCGCATCCGATTTGTGGCAGCGGCTGAGAATGCCAGGCAACCGCTGAGAAACTTTGCGCTTACCCTTTTATATACGGGCTGCCGGCTTTCTGAGGCGCTTGCTCTGCGTGGGGTTGATCTGGATTCACACGGTCGGGTGCTGCTTTAGGGGAATGGTCGCCGTCCAGCTGCCGCCAGAACCTCTGTGTCGGCAATGGTCAAAACATTTAAGCTTGAGCGAATGGAGCATATGGCCACACAATCAGCCTGCATGGTTGCTCAACATGCGATCAAAATTCCCGTCTTCGGCCTGTTTGCATTTTTACAACCGCTACGCAGGCAAAAACCCCAATGGCCTTTGGATTCAAAGCTTATCCCATGCGCGCAAAACTGTGTTCAAATGCTGATGATCATCGCAATTCCCCAAGTATCGTGATAGAAAATAAACAAAAAATCCAAGGACATCCTATGACCAAACTTTCCGGAAAATGCCTCTGTGGCGACATCTCATTCGAAGCTGATGGCGATGTGCCGGTGATGGCGAATTGCCACTGCACCGCATGCCGCCAATCCACGGGCAGTGCCTATGCCACATTGATGTTTATGAAGCAGGACAATGTGCAGATCACAGGCACACCGAAAACCTATCAACACAAGTCTGATACTGGCAACGTGATGACCAAGCACTTCTGTGCCAATTGCGGAACGCCAATGTTTACGCAGAACTCTGCCCGAGAAGGCATGCTGGGTCTGCGTGCCGGTCTCCTAAACGAACATGAGGAATTCGTCCCGAAAGCGAATGTTTATACGTCGAGCAAAATGAAAGCGACCGTCCTCGAAGACGGAATTCCGGCCTTTGATAAGATGCCTGGCTAAGCACATTCTACCTATAATGGCCTATTGCGCTCTGGAGCTTTAACCAGTTCCAGACGAAATGGCACGGCTTGGTCTTTGGCTCTGAGAAAGTGAAGGCAGGCAAACGGGCCTCTGATGCCCGTCCACGGTGTGCATCTATATTGCAAGCAGCGTTGTCGGGTCGCAGAAACGCCTTGTTGCCGTTTCCAATAAACGGCCGCAATGGCCACATTTTAGTCTACACTTCATCGTGTGGCCGAACTGCATCCCCCTCACTCCAATCCGGAAGCGAGGAGGATGCGCCGGCCTTCCCGTGATGCAAAATATGCCAGCAAAGTCTTCGCATCGACTGAGTTCTCTGCGGAACATGATAGTCCCGCGCAATAGCTGGTTTTCAGGTTCAATTCCTTCGGCAGCGACCCGACGAGATGGATGCCCAGACTTTCCTGTAATTTGATCTCTGTAATCTGCCCGAATCCAATCGCGCGCCCGGAGCGATCACCCGCAAGATGCTTCATGGCGCCGGCACCCGTGTCGGTCCGTACAGTTTTTTCGTTTACGTTCCGGGTAAGGCCAAGACCATCAATCACTGTCTCGAGGTGCCTACCGCTGGAAGCACGATTGTAAATCAGCACATCTGCGGCCAGCAAAGCCTGGCGAAAGGCCTCCACCGATGAAAGATCCGGCTCCCACGTGCTGTTCCTGACCGCAACACCCGCAGATACGGAGCCCAATTCGATAGTGGACTCGGCGACCATGGTTCCGTCCTTTTCGAATTCCTCAATCGTCCTGACCGGTAAAACGATCACATCCGCGCTCGCGGTGCCCGCACGAATGCGTTCGCAGATCGCAGGTGCTGTCGCGAACTCGATTTCGAACGGGTTTCCAGTTGCGGTTGAGTAGAACTCTGCACAAAGCCGCACTCCGGTCTTCGGGGCGCCGGCACTGAGAATGTTGAGTTCGGACTGCTGAAACATGATTCTGCTTTCTAACATGTGCGAACTGGAGATTTTTGACAACAAACTGACCTCGGCAAAGTCAAAATTGTCCGTATCTCTGTTGCCTGCACATCGAAGTTCAGTTTTGAAAAAACCGGCTGCTTTGGAGAAATCAAAAGTACGATTCCAGCTTCACCCGAATGGTAGGTGAGGGAAGTAAGTGTCGAGTTGTGTAAAATTGCCCCATGTCACTTTGGGCCTATTCCGTTGAAAAACTCATCTGAGAAACGACGGTTTCGTTGATTTGATTTCAGTGCGATCCTGTTTGGGCATTGCTTTACGGGGTTGGGCTTGGCGCCGGGATCAATTTTGCCAGTTTTCTAAGGTTCTGGGCGGTTGCTGCGAGATGGAATTCGTCTCTGGCTCCGCAGGGGCCTCGTAATCGGAGCCGATCCAACTTCAAGATGCGTTTGAGATGGGCAAACAACATCTCGACCTTCTTGCGCAGTTTGCATGAGATTGCATAGTCGATTGTTTGGGCGATCTTGCGGGCGACATCGCGTGATGGTTCGTAAATGGAACGCAAGACTTTTCGCTGAGGTGCCTTTGGGGTGCACTGTGCCTTTAATCCACATGTATCGCAGTCTGACTTTCGTGCGCGATAGCGCATGATACCTTGTTTATCGACGCCGGAACGCGGCACCGCATAGGTTCGCCGGAATTGCCGCAGTTTCTTGCCACCGGGACAAGTATAGGCATCCTCGTCAGCATCATAGGTGAACTGGGCCCGTTGAAAGGTTCCGTCTTTACGCCCGGACTTGTCGATGACGGGAATATGAGGGGCGATACCGCGTCCTTCGACAAGCCAGTCCAGCATAGCTGCAGATCCATAGGCCGTGTCTGCGATCAAACGTTCTGGGTGTAAATTGTAAGATTGTGCCACACGATCAATCATAACACGCGCGGCACCCACTTCAGCCTGGCGAACAGACCGTGTTGCTTCAACGTCAATGATTACAGCATTGTCCGTATCGATCATATAGTTGGCAGAATAAGCGAAATAGGCAGGCCCTTTGCGTGCCGCAGTCCATTGGGATGCCGGATCACAATGGGATGTAAACTTGGGCCGAACCGCAGTGGCAGCACCAAAAGCTGCATCATCAAGTGTTTCCAGATATTCACGCACAGCACGCGGCGCGTCATCTGGATCAATCTTGTTCGGTTCCCATTCTTCTTTCGATGTGGAGTTCTGCCGATTGGTATCGGCTTCGATCAAACTGGCATCGACAGCCAGACGCCGGCCACTGACCAAACCCTCTGTGATGCAGCGGGCAACAACTGTCTCAAACACATGCCGTAACAGGTCGCTATCGCGGAACCGACCGTGACGGTTCTTGGAAAAGGTTGAGTGGTCGGGAACAGGATCAGCCAAATCCAAACGGCAAAACCAACGGTAGGCCAGGTTCAAATGAACTTCTTCGCACAGCCGTCGTTCAGAACGAATGCCCATGCAATAGCCAACCAGCAACATTCGGATCAGAAGCTCAGGGGCAACAGAGGGTCGTCCGGTTGAACTGTAAAATGGGGAAAGGTGAGAGCGAATATCACACAAATTAACAAACCGGTCTATCGACCGTAGTAGGTGATCAGACGGAACGTGCTCCTCAAGACAAAACTCGTAAAACAGCGCCGCTTGAGCTTCCAGACGTCGTCCCATCATGGCAATCAATCTCCCAAATCAATGAGAAAACTGAATCAGCAAAGACTGCCGAGATTAAGGCGAGTTTTTCAACGGAATAGGCTCGATCCAGACCTTGGGCATTGTGTAGGTCGCTCCAAACCCAACGGCAGCTCTGCGGACAAAACGACCTGGTATGCTATGTGTCGATGCTCGATGAACGACAGGGTTCGATTTGGCAACTTGCTGCCATTGGGAGCGTGGCGAGTCGTTGAGTTCGATTGGACGGGCTTTTAATCGTGCATGTCGGTGATGCTGAAGCATTGGTGAATCTTGGCCCTCATGAAATGGGTCCTGAATTTAACTTTCGTTTTTGTCAGTTCATCTCTTGGAAAAGGCATCGCGCTCCAAAAGAAAACTTGCGAGCATTCCAAAAACAAGGGCCCAAAACGGCGCGCCTATGTTCAACACCGGAATACCCGCAAGTGTCACGAGAAAGGCAACCAATGCGCCCAGCGAGAAAGTGTTCCCGAAGGAAGTCTGAAATGCGGATTGAAGTGTGCGCAGCAGCGCAAGGCCGGCAAGGGTGCTGAGCAGGGCCGCTGGCGTGGCCAACAAAAGGCTCGTAACCAGGGGGGCGAACACGCCGAACAGCATTGCAAGAACGCCAAGTAGAACAGCCGCGATCCAGTGCCGTTCCACCCGTCCGCTCGAAACAAGGATCGCGTTCGAAGGGCCGGTTAGACAAGTTGAGACACTCCCGAGCATTGCTGTAGCCAAAGAGGCGCCACCGCAAGCTGTTGTGATCGCGTCCACCGGTGGTTTATGTCCAGCTCCTCGCAGGATAACGATGCCTTGCGCGTTCTGCGCTGCAATAACGGTGATGGCCAGCGGCACGACGAGCTCTAATGCGGCGGCCACTGAGAACTGCGGCCAATATATCGATGGCGCCGCGAAGATGGGTGTACCCTCCGGAGGCGCCACTCCCGCCCCGATGTTTTCCTGCAGAAAAAGAACCATAAGTGCTACCAACAGCACCCCGATCATTGGCGGGAATAGCTTCTGCGCTCTAGGCACTGCAGTAAGGGCAAAGAATGTAACGGTCATTGCCGCCACCAACACGAAATCTGTTGTGAATGCCCGTATCCAGTCCAGTCCGAACTCTACGAAAACGCCCGCAACCATGCCCATTACAATGGGCATAGGAATCCGGTCCATTACTGCCCTGACCCAACCGGTCAGCCCCAGTGCCAGAAGTAGGACCGCTGTCATAACATAAGCCCCGATCACTTCGGCAAGACTCAAAGATTGCAGCGCTGCGCCCACGAGCACTGTTCCGGGTATTGTCCAAAAGAAGGCTAGTGGTTGGCGGTAAGCAATTGACATCCCAATGCTCAGAGCTCCGTTCACCGCGAACGCGGCAAATATCCAAGAAGCCAGATCCGCTTCGCTCAGTCCGCCGCGTGTGCCTGCGGCCAAGATGATCGCTACCGGCGCCGATGCCGCGAAAAGGAAGGCTACAAAGGCGTTGATCATTTCGTTCACCGGCACTTGCGGCCACATCATCTTGTCAAAGCGCTCCGCCATACCCCGCCTTTGCCGCAGTCGAGGGCATCTCCACGCCCGTCTTCAAAAAGCTCTGCCTACGCTATCAGAAATCCACTTGATAAGTAATCTATCATTCGCGAGCGCGAGACCAACGCGGGCGCTGAACCATTAGGGTTCGTTCCACAGTGCGCGCCCGGGTTGCAATCAGAAATGTTAGCGAGATGTCCAGTGATCTGAACAGTTGGGTAAACATCGCTGTCAGTGCGATGGTTGCTATTGCGATGAATATTTTGCTTTCCTCCGTTTTGGTGATCTCACCTTACGGCTATTCGGGCAGTCCGACGGCCAGCAAATCCTCTGATGAATTGCTCAGATGCGAAAACTTGCCGGCAGTGGATATGAACCTCGAAACGCGAAAATCGGGATGTCGCCGAAGCAGCGTCGAAGCTTCTTCACGAGCGTCTTCCAGCCGGTCCATCCGCTGCAACGCCAATATTTTCAAAACGCGCAAGCCCATAATGCCTGAGTTGCGCCGCAGTCCTTTGTCAGCACTGTCTAGTGCTTTGGGGTGCTGATGCAGCGCAATATGCGCGTTGGCAAGTGCGAGATAAATGCGGAAAATAAGTGGATCCCTCGGGTTCAGTCTCAGTGCGACCTCTCCATATTCGACACCAAGCGCGGGATCTCCAAAAAATGTTTCCAGATAGCTCCGCGATACCCAAGCCCATGCAAAGCTGGGACAAGCGTCGACTGCGTTTGCCAGCAGAGACATTCCCCGGTCTATATCATGGGAGTGAAAGGCCATCGTATAGCCCGCATAAGCTTGCGTTTCGACGTCACACTGAGGGCTATCCATTGCCTCATGACAAAGCCTGATGCCCTTTTCAATGATAGATTCTGCCGCTTCCGACGTTTGCCAGGCTACATGCAGAGTTGTGCACCATGACAAAATGGCCTTCGCACTGGCATAGTCTGGATAGGCTTCGACCGCCTTTTCCAGCAGGGCTTCCGCGTCAGCGATCCGCGCTGAATTAAGCATGCCCAAGGCGTTCAGATAAAGATCATAAGCTGTCAGGTCTGTGGGTCGTTTGCGGGCGGACTTTTGGATCTCAATTGCCTGGATTTGGGGGGCGATCACTCTCGCTATCTCGGCAACGATTCGGTCTTGCAGCTCAAACACATCTTCTAGTTCGCTGTCGTACCTCTCCGCCCAGATTTGGCGTCCATCCAGGGTATCGGCCAACTGCACCGAAATTCTAACTCGGTTGCCTGACCTGCGAAGGCTGCCTTCTACAACGTAGCGAACGCCGAGCTCTGCGCCTATTTGGCGGGTGTCTGTGGTAAGCCCCTTGTAGGTGAAGGCTGAGTTGCGTGCGATTACAAACAGCCATGGCACACCCGACAGAACAGTGGTCAAGTCCTCTGCCAGTCCATCAGCAAGATACTCATCGTCAAGCTCAGTGCCCATCGTTTGCATGGGCAGTACTGCAATCGAAGGTTTTTCAGGAAGATCAGGCAGTGGTTGAACCGGTTCTGCCCCTCCACCAACTTTGAGTTGAAAGACGTGGACGGGTTTCTCTATATTCTTCAGTTGCACGGGGCCCAGGTCTGTGAAGTCAAGTTGCAGTCGTCGATCCACATCTTCGTGAACCTTGGAGGAAACGGTCACCGTGCCTGGCGCTGCAATGCTTTCCAGGCGTGAGGCGATGTTGACGCCATCACCAAATATGTCGCCATCTTCCTCAAGTATGTCACCTGCGTGTATGCCCATCCGGAATATGGCTCGATCGGCGGGTGCGAGAGTTTGATTTCGATCGGCTGCAACTTTCTGCAGAATGTCGGCACATGCCACCGCATCGACGACCGACGAAAACTCGGCAAGAAAGCCGTCGCCCATTGTCTTCACGATGCGTCCGTGGTGCAGCGCGACGGGTGGTTCGAAAGCGCCTAGATGGCCTCTGACAGTCCGGATCGTTCCCAACTCGTCGCGCTGGGACAGGGCACTGTAGTCCGCAACGTCCGCTGCCAAAATAGCCGCCAATCTTCGTTTCAAGAGCCCCTCCATTTGCCACCGCTAAGTAAACAGGAAGATCGAAGAATTGGCAAAGCCAAATTCCCCATTCAGGAGTCCGAGCTCGCCCAAGTATTTCGCCGGCAAAGTGTCGCCACAGGACTGTCGCCGGTTCACAAATGGCGATGGAGAAGCGATACCTTACGAGTTGCCTAAGACTGTTGTGTCCACATTCAGACCGCAATCAAATCCAACCAAAGTTCGCAATGGGTCAGGAAAGGCCCTGTGGTAGGGCCAGCGTTATCCTGACTGCGACACGACCAACTTTGATTAGGGCCGGACTTACTGCAAAGCCTCGCTGTCGCGCACATACGCTCACAAAGGGACGGAATCACTTACCGGGTCAAGCGCTTCCTGAGAAATCGTCTGGTTAAAATTTGTAGCATTCTTGCCAAGCACATCATGTCTGGGGGCCCCATTTTCGAGCAAGCCTGCCACCATCCATGCTGACCGCATATTTCCATGCACGCTGAATTCCATACTTTGACTCTGCGGCCATTACGGAGAATCTGAACATGAGTTAACCTGAATATGGTTCTTCTATGAAGTTACATACCTATCGGAGTATGGTATGGTGTATTCATGGAGGTCGACCTTCAATCATCAGACTTCAATTTCCATCGAGCCAGCATGCCCAAACCGTTTATATCTTCCGAAGAAATTTTTGAAGGACTTGCACCCGCCACCGTTCTCGAACTAGAGCGGCTGCACGGAAACACTGATTTGGTGAGGGTATTTGAATATGCAGGTTTCGCCGGCCCGTTCACCGCGGTAACGCCATGGGAACTTGCGGCACCAGATGGCAACACGGTGATCAACGCCAGTGGGTACGCCGCCAACCCGTTCGGCGACCGCTATCCCCCACTTAAGAAGTTTCTGAGCAGGTTGATTGAAGAGGACTGCCAACAAAGTTTACCGCAGCAATCAACTTCCGCGTGGCGTTCGGCTCTGGAAGCCAACTTGGTTCAAACCATTGCTAGCGTCGACGAAAGCCATGCCGATAGCCGGGTTTTCTTTTCAAACAGCGGATCAGAAGCAATTGAAGCTGCAATCAAGTTCGCCAAAGCCAGTCGACAAGATGCAACAACTTTCATCAACTTTGAAAAAAGCTTCCACGGCAAAACTACTGGATCGTTATCGCTGACTGCCAATGAAGATTCCCAGCGCCCTTTTCGACCGCTGGCTTACAAGACACTTACCCTGCCATTTGGCGACCTCCCCGCTTTTGAACAGGCAATCAAAACATACGGTGGCAAGAACTTCATTGCCGTGGTTGTGGAACCTGTACAAGGGGAAGGTGGAATTATCGTTCCACCGGAAGGATTTCTCAGCGGGATTGATGAAATCGCCAAGAAACATGGGATTTTGGTAATTGCCGACGAGATCCAATCGGGTTTTGGCCGAAGCGGATATTGGGTGCCCAGCGTAGAATGGGGGGAGATGAGCCCTGATATCTTCACCTTTGCAAAGCCCCTGGGAGGCGGCATTGTTCCAATTGGTGCGACTGTGGCCCGCAAAAACGTCTTTGCAAAAATGCTCGGTGGGTTACGCTGCAAGACCCATTCCAACACTTTTGGAGGAAATTCACTTGCCATGGCGGTCGGGTTAAAGTCACTGGAAATTATTCGTGATGAAAACCTGGTCGAAAGATCGCGCAAATTGGGTGCTGTCGGTCTCTCTCGACTGCAGGCCTTGGCAATGCGTCATCCCGACTTGATTGAAGACGTTCGGGGAATCGGCATGTGGCAGGCAATCGTGTTCAAGCCAGTAGTTCCAGCCGCAGTGGCTCTCGGGATGAAAGACGTGATTGGAGAGTTTACCACGATGTTGGGTATGATGATGCTGCATCGCGCCGGAGTTCACGCCAATATTGCAATCAATGCTCACCGTACGGTGCGCCTTACCCCGCCTCTGACAATCCCCGAAGCGCTGCACAACGAAATGTTCGATAGGATTGATACGGCCGCAGAGCAGATGAAGTCCGCCCGCCGAATGTTGCTCAAGACTCCACCAAAATCCTTGTTTGATCTAACCCGTGTATCGGTTGGCCTGTAACCTGGTCAGTCATGCTATTGGAACGAAAATACATCGCGCGTGCAGTTTGAAATCCATCTGCAGCCGATATCATCAACTGCCATTCACCGGGCCCGATTTGGGTCGCCACTGTTGCAGCGGTTCGGCATAACTCGAGCCCGTGTCCGCCTCCTGACGTCGTTGTAATGGAAATCTGTGAAAACCACAGCCCTTGCCGAATCCCGCAACCAAGGCATTTCATGACTGCCTCCTTGCCAGCAAACCGGCCAGCGAGAAAGGCGCCCGGATCGTGGCTGCGTTCTGCCTCTCGAACCTCGTCAACGGTAAACACTCTGGACCGAAACGATTTGCTTTCAAGTCGCTGACGAAATCGGGCTATGTCAACCAAATCCAACCCAATGCCAATGATTGGGGCCGTTGGACAGTTTCCGCTGGTTACTTCGCTGTGGCCAGAATGAGCAGAGAAGCTAGTCATTCTCCGGCACCTTGACAGGCGGGTAGATCAATCGGCCTTGAGCGGCGAGCGTTCCATCCAAATAGCTGTTCTTCAGGTCATTGTGGCGGATTTTGCCGTTGTAGGTGTAAGGAACGGTTTGTTTTTTCACAAGATAGACACGCCCCGGCCGAAACCCGAGACGGGCATGAATTTCGCGGACAATTCTGCGGGCGATGTCCGCTGTACCCAACTTGATGTTTTCAGGCGCTAATCGAAGTTCGGCAAAGACATAGGCTTGCTCTCCGGCAAGGTCATTGCGATTAATTCCAACGGCCGCGCAGTTTCTGATTTCGTGGAAATCTTCGACCAACTCCTCGATCTCCCTTGGCGCAATCGTTCTCCCGGATTGTTTAATAATGTTCTTTTCACGAGCTACCATGAAGATGTCGCCATCTGCATCTTGGTAGGCAAGGTCGCCGGTTCTGAGAAAACCGTCGCGCCAAAATAAATTCTCCGTGGCATCCGAGTTGCGATAATAGCCTCGCGTGGCAGAAGGACTCTTGAAAACAATCTCGCCAATCTCGCCGAGCTTTACTTCCTCACTGCCGTCAACGATTTTAAATTCCACCCCCGGCAACGGATTGCCAATCGCGACATTGCCATTGTCATCTGACTTGATTGGCCGGGATTCCAGTCCCCAAAAACTTAAACCCACGCAAGCTTCGGCCAGTCCGTAACAGGGTTTTGTGAAATTGGGAACGTTGAACATCTGCTCGAAAGTCTGAACGGTTTTGACGCGGATTGGCTCGGCAGCATTGACAGCAATGCGAAGCGTTGAGAGGTCATATTTCGAAGGGTCCCTAACTTGCCGAACCAGTTGCCTGTATCCGATATCGGGGGCAGCTGTGAATGTTGCTTTAAATCTATGAATCGTTTCGGCCCAAGTGGAAATTCTTGTCAGCGTTGTCGGTAACAGAATTAGTCTCGCGCCCGTGTAGAAGGGAGCCATGGTCATTAGGATCAAGCCAAGGTCATGATATACCGGCAGCCAGGATACGATGACTTCATCGTTATCGATTTCAGCGGCGGTCACCATCTGGCGCAAGTTAGCCAGAAGGTTGCGATGGGACAGCATCACACCTTTTGAGTTTCCGGTACTGCCTGAAGTGTATTGCAAAAATGCAATGTCGTCTGGGTCTGGTTTTGAAAAATTCGCTGCCCTGCTTGTCGCCAAACAATCCGAGATGCGATAGAGATTTCCCCCAAATGATTTCATCGCGGCTTGATAGGTCTCGACCAATTCATCGGGCGTGTCGCTTGGCACAATGATCGCCTTGGCGTCGCAGGAAGTATAAATCGACAATGCGCGTTTGATCCCGCTTCCAGGATAGATCGGCACGCTGATTCCTCCGGCAAGCTGTATGCCGTAGAATGCAGCGAAGAACTCATGACCGTTCGGGAATACAATCATCACACGGTCACCAGAACCTATCCCCATATTCTGGAGGTGGGTCCCCACACAGCAAACTTGATCCCAAAGGTCGGCGAAATCTGTCGAGCGCTCGTTGAACCAGAATGCTTCCCGGTCAGGTGTCTTCGCTGCCCGGAATTCGAGCATGTCCATCAGTGTTTCGATACCAGCCAATTCCTGCACGTCGGTGGAAATTTGCGTCGGCATGTCGCCCCCCCAAAAAAACAGAAAAGCCGCGCCAAGGCGGTCTTTGCCCCAGTATTCTTGTTGACGGCTCTCAGTCCAGAGTCAAAACAGCGTATAGGTCGCTAACTTTCTCAATCTGCTGAATTTTATCTTCCTCGATCTTAATGCCCAACCTATCTTCGGCCGCAGCCATAATATTGGCGATGTCTGCAGATTCCGCCCCGAGATCTTCGACAATTCTGGAATCAGCAGTTATCTCATCGGCCGACAACCCAAGTTGGTCAGCGATAAGGTCTACTACGTCCTGATATTTAGCCATGATAATTTCCTTCCAAGTTTGCTGATAAATAGACTTCGGCTGCGCAACAAGCGCAATGCCGCGTCGCTCATTAGAAACATCCGTTCAGGTGCAAAGAACGCGATACGCTTTAGATTTCTCACATGGGTAAATGTGACATTGTCGGTCGTGGAGGTTCCGCCATATGTGCCGCATCCCAATGTGAGAGAAGGATCAAGGTTGGTTGATATGCCAACTACCCCATGAGATCCGGGCGAGTTGACGAGTATTCTGCTGACACTCATTTGGCGGCCAAACGCCACTGCGCGGTGGCGGTCCCGGGTGTAGATGATTGCCGTATGGCCTTGCCCATCGATTTCCAACAGAGATTTGCAAGTTTCGAATCCTTCTGCCTCGTTCTCGACGGCATACAAACTCAATACAGGGGCCATTTTCTCGCGCGAAAGGGCGTTGCCGCGCACAATTTTGGAATCGGGAGCCACTATAAGTCGAATTTGAAAAGGTCTTTGAATACCGGCCTTCTCGGCGAGAACTTGCGCCGATTGGCCGACCAGCTCTGCACGCAACGCATTTATCCGCGGATCTATCGCTGATGTGACGAACCGTCCCGCCTCTGCATCGTCCAACACGGCGGTCTGATTTTCAACAAGATGGTTTACGAAAGCCTCGCGCCTTGACCGAGCTACGACAAGGTTGTGCTCAGCGCCACAGATCAATCCGTTGTCGAAAGATTTGCTTGCAACGATGCTCTTTGCAGCATGATCGAGTTTAGCATCGGCACAGACAAGTACAGGTGCATTACCTGACCCAACACCAATTGCTGGGTTGCCTGAACTATATGCGGCTTGGACAACGCTCGCCCCCCCCGGTTGCCAGGACTAGGCCAATCTTGGTGTGATTCATGAAGGTGATGACCTGTTTGCGGGAGTTACGCCGACTTATCCATTGAACCAGATTTTCAGGAGCGCCGTTCTGGCGCAGCACTTCTTGCACAATTTCACCAACCCGGTTGCAGCATTTCAATGCCCCCCGATTCGGACTGAGAATAATAGCATTGCGCGACTTCAGGCAGATCAAGGTTTTGAATACAAATGTGGAAGTGGGATTGGTGACTGGTACAATGCCGAACACAATACCGACTGGGCTGGCCACATCAATGATTTTCTCAACGGTCCGTTTTTTGACAATCCCATTGCCGGTCTTTCCGTGAAACGAGTGCCAAACGCCGAGGCTCGCCACCCGATTTTTCAGTGTTTTGTCGGCTTTGTTACCCGCACCTGTTTCTTGAACTGCGATTTCTGCCAAGTTCTCGGCTTCCTGCTCTACAGCTCGTGCAATTTCGAAGGTGACCTTGTCAATGCGGTCTTCGGACCATGACTGCAATTCAATTTGAGCAGCGTGCGCTTGTTGCACCATTTTCTCCACCAAGGCGTCGTTCTTTGAACCGGACATGTTATCTAAACGAATTGAAGTGTTGCGCAGTTTCAGCGCAGCTGAACGCCCGAGCGCAGCAATCAGGACGTTGGCAAAAGTTGGATTGTCCACCTGCAGTTGATTGTAATCGGCAACGGCAAATTTCCGAAGTTTCACTTCCGTCTGGGCAATTGCAGATGCGCTACGGGGCAATTGATCCAATAAGCCAAGCTCACCCACAATAGTTCCTGCCTCCAAAAAGGCCAGTACATTGTCCGACTCATCCGGATTGGTACCCTCACGTTCGATTTCAACTCGCACAATACCTTCGTCAATAATGAAAAAACCGTCGGCCTCCTCATTCATGCGAAAGAGAACTTCGCCTCGCTTTAGATCGATTCTTTGGGAGTAGCTGTCGAAAACATGGCGATCTGCCTCAGAAACATTGTCAAACGGAAACGGCAGATCCACAGATTAGCTCCACAACTTCCAACTTGGCGCTAGCCAGCTACAGTGTAAATTTACAGTATTGTGCGCTTCAAATGATGTCAAATTGATCGCTCATCCACAATTTGGGGTGATGGGATTAATTGAACAAACGAATTGGGATTTGCATTCTGCAAGATAGCTTTTTCAGCACACCATACCTCTCAATATCATTGGGTGAGGCTTGGTCGTTGGACACCCGTCTCGTCCAACGTGTTTCCCGTTCAATGCCATATCGAGTGTCTGTCTTATGAAGAACAGCTAAGTTGGCCTCTTAACGTCGAAAGTTTCGCTAATCTGTTCTTCTCATTCCATATGTAGCACCCGCGCCTCATTCTTGTTTTCAGATGTGCAAAATGCAGTTACTGAACTGGGTATGCGCGCAGCTATCTTCTCCGCGACACGGTCGCAACTTCAGGAAAGGGCTTATTCCGTTGAAAAACTCATCTGAGAAACGACGGTTTCGTTGATTTGATTTCAGTGCGATCCTGTTTGGGCATTGCTTTACGGGGTTGGGCTTGGCGCCGGGATCAATTTTGCCAGTTTTCTAAGGTTCTGGGCGGTTGCTGCGAGATGGAATTCGTCTCTGGCTCCGCAGGGGCCTCGTAATCGGAGCCGATCCAACTTCAAGATGCGTTTGAGATGGGCAAACAACATCTCGACCTTCTTGCGCAGTTTGCATGAGATTGCATAGTCGATTGTTTGGGCGATCTTGCGGGCGACATCGCGTGATGGTTCGTAAATGGAACGCAAGACTTTTCGCTGAGGTGCCTTTGGGGTGCACTGTGCCTTTAATCCACATGTATCGCAGTCTGACTTTCGTGCGCGATAGCGCATGATACCTTGTTTATCGACGCCGGAACGCGGCACCGCATAGGTTCGCCGGAATTGCCGCAGTTTCTTGCCACCGGGACAAGTATAGGCATCCTCGTCAGCATCATAGGTGAACTGGGCCCGTTGAAAGGTTCCGTCTTTACGCCCGGACTTGTCGATGACGGGAATATGAGGGGCGATACCGCGTCCTTCGACAAGCCAGTCCAGCATAGCTGCAGATCCATAGGCCGTGTCTGCGATCAAACGTTCTGGGTGTAAATTGTAAGATTGTGCCACACGATCAATCATAACACGCGCGGCACCCACTTCAGCCTGGCGAACAGACCGTGTTGCTTCAACGTCAATGATTACAGCATTGTCCGTATCGATCATATAGTTGGCAGAATAAGCGAAATAGGCAGGCCCTTTGCGTGCCGCAGTCCATTGGGATGCCGGATCACAATGGGATGTAAACTTGGGCCGAACCGCAGTGGCAGCACCAAAAGCTGCATCATCAAGTGTTTCCAGATATTCACGCACAGCACGCGGCGCGTCATCTGGATCAATCTTGTTCGGTTCCCATTCTTCTTTCGATGTGGAGTTCTGCCGATTGGTATCGGCTTCGATCAAACTGGCATCGACAGCCAGACGCCGGCCACTGACCAAACCCTCTGTGATGCAGCGGGCAACAACTGTCTCAAACACATGCCGTAACAGGTCGCTATCGCGGAACCGACCGTGACGGTTCTTGGAAAAGGTTGAGTGGTCGGGAACAGGATCAGCCAAATCCAAACGGCAAAACCAACGGTAGGCCAGGTTCAAATGAACTTCTTCGCACAGCCGTCGTTCAGAACGAATGCCCATGCAATAGCCAACCAGCAACATTCGGATCAGAAGCTCAGGGGCAACAGAGGGTCGTCCGGTTGAACTGTAAAATGGGGAAAGGTGAGAGCGAATATCACACAAATTAACAAACCGGTCTATCGACCGTAGTAGGTGATCAGACGGAACGTGCTCCTCAAGACAAAACTCGTAAAACAGCGCCGCTTGAGCTTCCGGACGTCGTCCCATCATGGCAATCAATCTCCCAAATCAATGAGAAAACTGAATCAGCAAAGACTGCCGAGATTAAGGCGAGTTTTTCAACGGAATAGGCTCACTGCGGACCTTGATGCAAGTTTGTGACTGAACCACTCCAATGTCGGGAGTGCGGACAAAACCCCATTTGCACCTTGGCTCAGTCGTCTTGTCAGCGACAATACCAAAACGGCTGGGATGTACCAGTTTAAGGTGTTGCTCGAATTTCTATTTCAATTGGAGCAATCTCGGTGATCGCCGTCGGTGCGTAGATAAAACTTCCGCTTTTCGCAATCGGTCAACTGTCGTGGCACTATCTTTCTCGCATGGTCAACTAGCTCTTGGGTCGATCGAAACGCATGGAATATTCGAGCCGTCCCGTCCTTCGAAGCCGTTATCAAACTTCTACCGTCAGGACTAAACTCTGCATCATTGACGTCCCCTGCGTGGCCTTGCAGTTGGGCGACCAGGAACCCAGTGTTGGTGTCCCAGACATAAGCATTATCATCTGAAGATGCGGTAACAACTCGACTACCATCCGGGCTGAATTTTCCTTTGAAAACCGACTCATTGTGACCAACGAGAACTGCCAAAACATCCCCACCAGTATTCCACAAACGAGCCGTGCCATCTGCAGAAACTGTTATTATGCGACTCCCCTTGGGATCAAAGGTTCCCTGATAGATCAGCTTTTTGTGATCCTTTAACAGCGCGGTTTGAGTGCCGGTTTCCACCTCCCAAAGTCTGGCAGTGGTGTCTTGGGAGGTTGTCAGAGCAAGGCGACCATCTGGGCTAAAGGAAGCATCCGTCACACCAAGGCTATGCCCTTCAAGTATGGAAACCGTTTCACCGGTTTTTGCATTCCAAATCCTTGCCGTGCTGTCATAAGAAGAAGTCGCGATGAAATTCCCATCCGGGCTGTATGCAACATCTACAATTTGTTTGGCATGCCCCCTCAAAACTACCTTTAACTCACCAGTCGAAATATCCCAGATGCCTGCGTTTCTGCCAGCAGCGATGACTGCATGAGTACCATCAGAATTGAACGAAGCGACATTCAAGAATACAGCGTCCCAGCTATCAACCGGTGTCACAACGTCGCTAGAAAAAGTCGCGACTTTCTTACCTGTGCGACTGTCCCAAAGTCTTGCAATACCTTCCGATACCACCGTCAAAACGTATTTTTCATCCGGGCTAAATACTGCACTGATCAATGGACCTTCGTGACCTTTCAAGACCGCAATTTCAGCGCCATTGCCTGTGTTCCACACTCGAGCAGTGCGATCCCATGACGCTGTCAGCACCAGTTCACCGCTAGGACTAAATGCTGCGGAAATCACTTCATTGGTGCCTGAGCCTCCCACGTGGCGAAACAAACGTGATTGCCCGGCATGCCACAACCGAATGGTCCCATCGGACGAAGCGGTGGCGATTCGATCCGCCTCAGGGCTGCTGGCCACATGGTGGATGCCCCCGTCATGGCCTCGTAGAACCGTGAGTAATGCTCCACTGTCTGCGTCCCATACTCTGGCTGTGCCGTCACTTGATCCAGTGACCAGATGGGTTTCATCCGAGGAAAATGCTGCCGTAACAACCGACCGATTATGGCCCGTCAGTACTTTTACGAGACCGCCGTCATGTGCATCCCAGAGGCGAGCTGTGTTGTCGAGTGAAGCTGTAACAATTCGGTTGCCAAAGGGGCTAATTGCGCCAGCAGCCAGACCGAATTCGTGTCCCTCCAATATGTAGGTACTTGTGCCGTTTGCGACGTCCCAAAGCCGGGCGATTTCATCGTCAGATACTGAAAGCAGGCTTCTCCCATCCTGGCTGAATTCGATATGCCGAATGCTTCCTGTGTGTCCTTTCAAAACGGCGATTTCAGTTCTGCCGGGAACATTCCAAACTCTGATCTCTTTGTTGGACGCTGCTGCTGCGTACTGACCGTCCGGGCTCATCGAGATTGCATTGATATCATGGTCGTGGCCCTTCAATGACCCAGTTTTGGTTGCACCCTCAGTATCCCATAAAATTACCAACCCTGTGTTGACGGCAGTCATGATTTGACGACCGTCGGGACTAAACTGGGCGAGTTTGATCTTGTGGTCTGAATCTCCGAGCACAGATTTAAGCTTCCCTTCCCCTGCGTCCCACAAACGAACAGTTTTGTCGGCTGATCTTGTGATAATGAAGCGACCGTTTGGACTGAATGATGCGGATCGTACAGCACCACTGTGGCCTTGCAGAACGCTAAACTCTTTTGCAGACTCTGCATCCCAAATTCGGGCGGTTCCATCACTTGAGGACGATACAATCCGTTTTCCATCGGGACTGAATGTTACGTGCAGAACGTCGGCATCGTGGCCTCGAAGCACACTGATTTCGCGGTGAGCGGAAATAGCGTTGTAAAGTGCCAACTCTGCATCAACCACGTAGGGACGATTGGGTTCATTCATATCTTGGGGCAACGCTTCAATTGCCAGCAAGATTCCGTTGGTCGCGTTACCCGATGCCGTTTCACGATGCGAAAGGTCGGTAAGGTAGATGGATTGGTTTCGCAACGCCTGATCGCGGGCCTCAAGTGCAGATCGTTCAGAATGCTCGGCCTTGTTTTCAGCTATACGCGCCTGGCTTGCGTTTTTGTCTGCCAGCGCTGCCTGCCTTTCCGCTTCGCTTTGACCCTTTAGGCCGGTGATGGCACCAAAGCCAGCGATGATCGCGAAAACCAGGATGATAGTCGCGGCGATTCGTGTGCGTTTTGCCAAGCGTTTGGCGGATTCAACTTCTCTGTTGTTGCGTTCGATTCTCTCTTCCTGCTGCTGGCGCTCAATCTTGCTCTCTTTGTCCCGGCGAACATCGCGATCTAGAATGGAAGCCTCGATGAATTCGACGGTTTCGCCATCAATTTCGCCATAGCGATTTACAAGTAAATCCTCGGCTAACGCCAATCGTTTACCACTGGGCAGCAAAAAGTCAGAGGACTTGTCCTCGGCGAGCCAACGACTGGCATCTGCCCGGACTTGTGACCGAGATTCCAGGAACTCCCGGTTCGCTGATACGATGTCTCGTGCACGAGGCCATTTGGACAATAGCGCGTCATGCGCAAGCCTGATGATCGAATTGCCTTTGGAATCTTGAGTGCTGGTAAGAAGGCGCGCATTTAGGAGCGCACCAACCAACAGTTCCTGCTCTCGTGTTGCGGAAGTTTCGTGTCTTGGAACGGCCCGGCTGGTGGCGGTGTTATCCAGTTCTCGTACGCTGGTCAGCGCACTGATAATGGATGGTAATGCTGCCTGAACATCGCTCGAGAGCGCGGTAGTTACCTCGTCCGCTCGCCGGGCGATTGCACCTTCAAGCCCGCCCAGTGTTTGATAGGCTGCAAACGTCATCATGTGCCTATCTTTTCCTGCCTCATAAAGCGTATCCAGCACAAACTGAAGGAGAGGCAGTGAACCTGGCTCTTGGGCGGCAGCTTGCTGCAGGACATCGGCGAGATTACCAATCTTGGGGTCTTCTTCAAATTTCATACCGGCGGCGCGCGCTGGTTCCCGGATCATCTGGGCAATTTCCGGCCCCGTTGGTGGCAGCAGTTCATAGCTGCCAAGTCCATCTTTGAGTTCAGAGAAGCCCCGCACTTCGCCACAGCGGTGATAGAAATCAGCGCGAATGGTACACACCACCCAAACCTGGCCAGACCGCGCCAGGGCAGCAAGGAACTCTATGAAAGCGGTGCGCGATTCCGGACTTATTTCCTCTGTTGTGAACAATTCCTCCATTTGATCTACAGCTACAATAAGACGAGTCATCCGTGGATTGATATTTTGCGATTTGGCCGCGGCAGCCAGCGCGTCGCGAATCATTTGGACTATGTCCTGCGCGGTCTCTTCGATCGTCTTTTCCGGTATTTCGGTATCGTCGCTATTTGACCATTCAGGAAAAACCGATCCGCTCTTTAGACGATTGATCAGAGCCGCGGTCGGACTTGGTCCTTCTGACGGTCGGAATAGGAGGTATCGTCGTAACGCAGTCCCTTCGTCCTGATCTGATTTGACCAGTGCGGGCAACAATCCAGCTCTCATGAGCGAAGATTTGCCAGTGCCGCTCATGCCGTAGATCAACAGAAAAGCCTTCCCGTTTTCGGCTTGGCGTTCCAAACGCTCCTCAGTGGCCGCTATTGCTGAAGTGCGGCCGTAGTAGAAGTCTGCGTGTTCAAACTCAAAGGCATCCAGCCCCCGATAGGGCGAAGTTGTCCGTATCTCAGAAGCCAGTGGCACCCGAAAGGCCCGGATCGGCCTGGCAATGTTTTTTACCCGATGTTCCCCAAGATCCACGAATTCAACGTCGATTTTACCTCGAACCTGCGCCACCACTGCATCCGAAACACAAACACCTCCAGGCGGTGCTAGCGCTTCAAGTCGTGCGGCGACGTTAACTCCATCTCCCATAAGATTGTCACCATCAATCATGACATCACCGAGATTGATCCCGATGCGAAACCGCATGCGCTCATGTTCAGGTATGCCGGCGCTGTGTTCATCAATCGTCAGTTGGATCTCGGTGGCACATCGCACCGCTTCCACCGGGCTTTTGAATTCGGCAATCACACTGTCGCCAGCGCCTCCAAAGACTCGGCCTGAATGGTGTTTTATCAATGGATCGATGAAGGCGCGGCTATCCTTGAGCGCAGCAAGCGTGGCTTCCTCGTCTACGCCCATTAATCGGCTATATCCCGCCACATCGGCAGCTAGGATCGCAGCCAATCTGCGTTGAACGCGCCCATCCACCATGTGTGCCTCAGAACGATTTCCATATTTAGGCTAGTTTATGAGGCCAGTGATGTACAGCGTCGGCCGAAGATGAGGTGTACGTCCACAGAAACTCGTCAATTTGCGACAGTTTCTCAATGCCTCCTTAGGGCTGATTTTGATGAAAAAGGGTTTGTTCTAGCCGCTACTGGAAGGCTGCGGAACGACTTCCCGTTTGGGTTTCACACTGTTTGTGGAATGAGTTTTGCGAGTTTGCGCAGGTTTTGTGCTGTTGCTGCGAGGTGGAACTCGTCCTTTGCTCCATTCGGTCCCCTCAGGCGCAGTCGGTCGAGTTTCATGATGCGTTTGAGGTGAGCGAACAGCATTTCCACCTTCTTTCTTCGTCGTTGTGAATCGACGTAGGCATCGGTTAGCGAGAGTTCCCGTGCTAGATCACGTGCCCCCTCATAGACATGACGAAGGACTTTGCGGGAGGGTTGATTGGGGCAGCAATATTTCTTTAACAAGCACTCCTTGCAATCATACTTGCTAGCCCGGTAGCGGATCATGTTGTCCGACCCGACAAGAGATTTCCTGTTGCGATAAGCTCTTTGGGCTGGGCGCATAGGCAGCCCTATGGGGCAGATATAAGCATCCCTCTCACGGTTGTAGACAAAGTCGGATTTCTCAAACATGCCATCCGTCCGCTTCGACCTGTCAAAGACGGGGATGTGCGGCATGATCCCTTCTTCGTTCACCAGCCAGTTGAGGTTCTCGGCTGCGCCATAGGCCGTGTCTGCAACCAGTATTTCCGGGTAGAGGTCGAAGGTCTCCCGTGTTCGCGCGATCATAGTGCGTGTTGCACCAACTTCTGCCTGGCGGATGGATCGACTGGCCTCCACATCAACAATGATCGCATGATCGGTGTCGATCAGGTAATTGTTGGAATAGGCGAAAAAAGCAGGCCCCTTCATGGCTCCGGTCCATTGAGAAGCCGGATCGCTGTGGGATGTGAACTTTGGTTTGACCTCGCTTGCCGCACCGAAGGCTGCATCATCCAAGACTTCCAGATATTCCTTCACAGCCCGTGGAACTGTGGCCGGATCAAGACGATCAGGGTTCCATTCTTCTCTCGGTGTAGAGTTCTGCTTGTTGGCGTCTGCGCGGATGATACTGGCATCAGTTGCAAAGATGTCTCCACCCACCAAACCTTCGGCGATGCAACGAGCAACAACGCTCTCAAACAACTGCCGGAACAGATCGCTTTCGCGGAACCGACCATGCCGGTTCTTAGAGAAGGTTGATTGATCAGGAACAGGGTCGCCCAGATCAAGGCGGCAGAACCAACGATAAGCAAGGTTCACGTGGACTTCATCACACAACCGTCGCTCCGACCGTATGCCCATGATGTAACCGATCAACAACATCCGGATCATCAGTTCAGGATCAACCGAAGGACGTCCGATGTCGCTGTAAAATGGAGCAAGGTAATTGCGGACGTCACCAAGATCGACGAACCGGTCGACTGAACGCAGCAGATGATCAACTGGAACATAATCTTCCAGATTGAACTCGTAGAAAAGTGCTGCCTGAAATTCCTGACGGGGACCCAACATCGTATCTACCTCCCAAATCATTGGGAAAACTGAATCAGAACACGAGAACTACTGCAACACCGCCTTTTTCATCAAAATCGGCTCAATCCGGACCTTGACCTTTTTTCGGTTTGCGTTTTGCCCAATGGCGGCTCAGCGGAGAGGCTGTGTGAAAAGTCCGTTCGTTTGCGGATCATGCTATAATTCCCTGAGAGTGAATCGGGGATTTGTTATGACGCGATTTATTGAAGGTGTGGTCCGTGATCAGGTGGCATTGCTTCCGGAATGTCTGGATGATTATGTTGCTGAAGATAATCCGGTTCGGGTTGTTGATGCATTCATTGATATGCTGGACTTGGGTGATCTCGGGTTTGAGATTGAACCAGAAACAATGGGTCGCCCTGGCTACCACCCGGGACTGATGTTGCGGATTTATCTTTACGGCTATCTCAATCAGGTTCAGTCATCGCGGCGGTTGGAACGAGAATGTGGGCGCAATCTGGAACTTATCTGGCTGACAGGTCGGCTGAAGCCGGATTTCAAAACGATAGCCGACTTCCGCAAGGACAATGGTTCGGCGATCCGCAAGGTGTGCCAGCAGTTCGTTGCTTTGTGTCGGGACATCAAACTTCTGGACAGTGATATCGTCGCCATTGATGGCAGTCGGTTCAAGGCGGTCAACTCGAAGGCTAAGAGCTACACGCGCGGCAAGCTGAAGCAGAAACTGGGTGAGATCGATAAGGCGATTGAGAGATACCTGATGGAGCTGGACCGAGCTGATGAAGCTCTGGCAAAGACAGGCTCGACAGTGCCGATATCACAGATCGTCCGCACCAGTCGTAAGTTGGCCAATCTGAACAAGGAGGCCAAACGCTACCGGGCTGTGGAAGAACGCATGGATGCAACAGGAGAAACTCAGGTGTCGTTGAGTGATCCAGATGCCAAGTCTATGACGACGACTGCCCGCATGCCGCGTGTTGTGGGTTACAACGTTCAAACGGCTGTTGAGGCCAGGCATCATCTCATTGTTGCCCACGAAGTGACCACCTTCGGTTACGACCGTGATGCCTTGTCAAAGATGGCCAAGGCAGCACGCGATGAAATGGAAACCGACGAACTGGAAGCAATTGCTGACAAGGGATACTTTAAAAGCGAGGAAATACTGGCCTGCGAAGACGCAGGCATCACACCCATCGTCTCCAAGCCTCTGACTGGTAGTTCAAGCATCAGGGGCAAATTTGACCGGGCAGACTTTGTCTACGACACCGAGAAGGATGTCTATGTTTGCCCTGCTGGCGAACACCTGACTTATCGCTATACCAGCGAGCGGGATGGCAAGATATTGCGGGCCTACAGTTCAGAATTTTGCTCTGGCTGCGTCATTAAAGACAAATGCACGACTTCTACACAGCGACAAATTCGCAGATGGGAACATGAGGCAGTGCTCGAACGCATGCAGCAGCGCATTGATGATGACCCATCCAAACTGGCGCTGCGATCCATGACGGTCGAACATCCGTTCGGCACGATCAAATCCTGGATGGGCAATACCCACTTCAAGATGCGGCGCCTGAAAAACGTCGCCACCGAAATGGCTTTGCATGTCCTTGCCTATAATATGACCCGGGTCATGAACATCATCAGTGTACCCACCCTGATCAAAGCGATGAGGACGTGATAAAGGTCTATTATTGAAGCCCTCAACTGAAAAATCTGCATTTCCAGCCCGGAAACCGAATGTTGGCCGAATAACTATGCGATTTGAGTGGAATTCGGGAAAATCGGGAAATATTCAAGATGCCGCAAAACCCGAAGCAAGCCCTATAAAATGCCCGACTTTCCACACAGCCTCCGGACCTAGCCCCATTTTGAGATTTCTGTATTGTTCAGTTTGCGACCGATCCAATCAGTACAAATATGCTCTATCGCCAATGAATAATTTCAGTCAGGTATTGGGAACACGGGGCAAATCTCGGATATTCCGAAGCATCTTCCTTGCGTAACTGGTTGGAGCAGACGCGATAATCCTCGTTTATTCGCCCGCCACACTCGCGGCCACTTCATTTGCGATTTCTGAAACTCTTCGGCGCAGCCAAATATGAGCTGGGTCGTTTGTGCTGCGCTCATGCCAAATCATGTAAACGGTAACGAGGCTGCTTTTGAACGGAAGTGGTGCCGAGCTCAGCGAGCTCAAGGTTTTTATTTTCGTAACTACTCAGCTACCCTATTTCTGCTGCCATTAGGTGCGACAATTTGATTCATGGCGCATATTTGAGGTTCCACTTTTTTCATTTTGGTGTTTGACTGCGAGGATGAAACTCGAAAATCTGACACCTGAAATTCTTGCTGATTTCTCAAAATCAGAACTGATTGATGTGGTCATGGCTCTGGTGGGTCAGGTTGTCTAACTCAAAGAACAAAATGCGCAGCTTTTGGAGGTGAACGCTCGGCTCCTGAAGGAAAACGAACAACTCAGGAAAGACAACGAGCAACTTAGAGAAGATAATGCGGTTCTTAGGCAGCGTGTTTCAGATCTTGAGCGTCGTCTGGGATCGAACAGTCGTAATAGCAGCAAACCACCTTCGAGCGACGGACTGGCAAAGCCGTCTAGCGATAAGAAACGGCGGACCAAAAGTCAGCGGGGCAAGTCAAATCGAAAGCCTGGCGGCCAACCCGGACATCCCGGCAACACACTGAAACAGGTTGAGAACCCAGACGAGATCACCAGTCATTTTCCGAACCAATGCCAAAACTGTCAGGCCGCGCTTTCGGCGGAGGATACCATAGGTTCTGCGTGCAGACAGGTGTTTGGCCTCAAACCTCCACCGCCGCTTTATGTGACCGAGCATCGTGCGCATATTTGCCAATGCCAGCATTGCGGTGCAAAAACCCGCGCCGATTTTCCTGAAGGGGTAACATCACCCGCCCAGTACGGCGATGAAATAGGGGCGTTGGCCGCCTATTTACAGACGCAGCACTGCATTCCCCAAAATCGCCTGGCGCAGGTTTTTGCGGACATTTTCGGGGTCACAATCACATCGGCAACCCTTTCCAGTCTGGTTGCCAAAAAGGCCGAGCAGATGCTCTGTTTAGCTGAGGCGGTGAAGAACCTGCTGTCCGGGCCTCAAACGGCAGTGAAGCATCTGGATGAAACGGGGTTCAGGATTGGTGGCAGAACGCGCTGGCTTCATATGCTATGCTCCACCGCTCTAAGCCACCTTCGGCTCGGAACTGCGCGAGGTGAAGTGCCACCAGAACTGGCGGGAACGGCAGTGCATGACTGTTTCTCTTCCAACTGGGCAGTGGAAAATGTGACCCATGGATTGTGCAATGCCCACATCTCCCGCGAATTGGAGGCATTGACCGAATATGAAAAAGAAGCTTGGGTGCCGGACATGAAAGCCATTCTGCTCGACGCACTGAAGCTCACGCATGTCGCGCGAATCCAAAATCGGAGCGCGGTCAGCCCGGAGGCAATCACGGATATCGAGCGGCGATTTGATGCCTGTTGCGAGCGTGCTATCGCGTTCCACGAGGCCCAACCGCCTCTCGCGCGCCCAACGAAAGGCAAGAAGCGGGGTCGCCCGAAACGGCGGATTGGGCACAATCTCGCTTTGCGACTCCAAACGCATAAAGCAGCGGTTTTGCTCTTTCTCAATGATCTGCGCGTTCCCTACACGAACAACGAGGCAGAGCGTGATCTCAGAATGACGAAAGTTCGACAAAAGGTCTCGGGAAGCTTTCGAACAGAGGCTGGTGCCGAGAATTTCTGCACTTTACGAACGGTCATTGAAACGGCGCGAAAACAAGGTTGGGACATCCTGAAAACCTTGAAAACCGCGCCTGATCAGCTCATCCTCAATCTCAGACCCGTCTGATGGGCCGTCTATAAAAGCATCAGGTTGGGGTAGCTGGGTAGTTACTTATTTTCATCAAATTCATTTCGGTGGCAATGAGTGTGGTTCCCTTGATGAACGGAGGAATGGCGTTGAAATTTGGTACAGAAACCTTTGGTTCGCTGATCTGGGACGCATCCAAATCGGCAAGTACTCGCAACGATGTGCCACCACCTGCAAATCGCACCGCCAGATGATCTGCCCGGCAATATTCATTCCAGGATTGCGGTGGGTCACGCATCTCGCCGTCAAAAAAGCACTCCATGTTGCCCGAAAAGAGCGGTTTTTGAAAAATATCCGGTCCATCAGGCGGCAATGGGGTAAGGGCAAGTTGGCAACGCGCATCGCGCATCATCGCAACCGTAGGATGTCCAGAGGGCATAAATTCACATTCGAGATGAATTCCATTGTCCCTAGCGTTTTTTAACAATTGCGGAAAAACCAAGTCGCGTTGCATATCGTTGGCTGCAACAACAAATTTCATTTTCTCTGATTTGGGATCAAACTGACGCTGATCCGTAAGCCCATTGATAATGTCCAAGGCTTTCTGTACCGGCTCCTTCAGCGAAAGCGCCGTTTCCGTGGGAGTCAAACGATGGCCGGAGCGCACAAATAAGGGATCCTGGAGGACCTTGCGCAGCCGCGCCAGCGTGTGGCTGACCGCAGACTGTGTCACGCCAAGCTTGTCCGCCGCGATTGTAACGGAGGAATTTTCCAAGATCGCCAAAAATGTCGTCAGGACGCGCCCGTCCAAATCCAAAACATCATAATTGCTCATGTTGGTTATGAATAAGCATGAATGGATTGAATGTCGAGAGACGCATAACCTCCCCAAAATTTCTAATTAGGGAGAAAGACAATGAAACTGTCCAACTGGTTAGGCGGCCTGGCGACGGCTATATCCATTACATTTTCAACACTCGCACACAGCGAAGAACTTACCGTGGCAACGTTTATTCCGCCACAGCACCATATCAATGCCGGCCTGTTCAAGTGGTTTGGTGAGGAGATCGACAAGCGTTCAAACGGCACGTTGACCATGCAGTTATATCCAGCGGGGCAGCTTGGAGCTGGTCCCGTTCAACAATATAAGCGCGTGGTTGAGGGGGTTGCAGATATTGTTTTTGGCCTGCAGGCCTACACCCCCAAAATATTCCCTCGCAGCATGCTCATCATTCCTCCGGGCAAGGCAACCAGCGCCAAAGAATCTACCGAGCGACTGCTGGCGATATATGACGAGCACCTGGCGCAGGAATACCAGGACGTGAAGCTGCTGGGCATATTCACCACGACTGGCAATCTTTGGTCTTCAACTCGAGATGTGTCGACCATGGATGGATTGAAGGGGGCAAAGATTGTTCCATTCGCAGCCATGACTACGCCGATCTTCGAGGCATTGGGTGCTACGCCGGTTCAGATGCCGGTGACCGAAATGTATACCGGGCTGTCTACCGGCACGATCGACGCCACTACTGCAACCTACAACAACATTACACCTCCCTGGAACTTCTGGGATGTCTCTAGCCATATCGTCAAAAACGTTCCGGTTCAGTTTGCTCAGTTTTTTGTGCTCATGAACAAGGAGCGATACGAGGGCCTCTCCGACGAACATCGCGCCATCATTGATCAGCTTGCAGGGGAAACATTCTCGCTGAAAGGGGCAGCCAGCTTTGATGGTGCCGACAACAAGTCAGCTCAAGCCATGGAAAGCGCTGACCAGATGAACAACATCAAGGTTGTCAGTGTCACTGACGCCGAACGCGCGAAAATGAATGCGGCGGTCAAACAGGGTCTTGAAGTGATCTTCGCCGATTATGAATCGCGCGGCATCTCTAACGCCCGTGAGATTTATCAGGCCATCAACAAGTAACAAAAACCCGACGCGCGCAGCCTGTAATGCGGCGCGTACTCATTCACGCGATTTGGGGAAATGGCATGGCGGATCACATTCAACATCCTGTCTGGCTCAAGACGCTGGACAAAGTTCTGGTCCTGTTGGGCCTGATTGGCGGTGGCGCGACATTGGTCTTCATGGTGTTTGTCAGTTCGTTCAATGTGATCGTTATGCGAAAAGCGCTCAGCTCACCGCTTCAGGGAGCCGAAGATACGCTTATTCTCAGCCTCGTTATGTTGGTTGCCTTTGCCATTCCTTTCGGTGGTCGGGTAGCAGCCCACATTGAAATTGAAATTTTTGAATCGAGAATGTCGGCGGGATTTGCCCGCTGGTCGATGATTGTCATGCGAGCCGTTGCCTCGGGGCTGATGCTGGTGATGACTTATCAGCTAATCCATGCGGGCAGTATGGCCGACAAATTTGGGGAATCTACCCAACAATTGCTGATTTTTTACGAGCCTTTTTACTACCTGCTCGCATTCGGTGTCGGCCTATATGTGCTGGTCCTGACTTCGGACATTTTTCAGCTCATCAAATACCGCTCAATCAAACAACTTGATTGGGGAGAGTCGCTATGAGCATGACTTTACTCGGCGTGTTGGGTCTGTTGTCGCTGATGATCCTGTTGGGTCTGCGGTTTCCTGTCGCGCTTTCCATGATCTTTGTCGGTGTCGTTGGAACTATCGCTGCCACGACAAATAAATTCGTTTTGATCGGTATGGATTTTGATAAAGCGTTCGGTCGCGGCATTCGCACTGCGATGTCCAACCTGTCTGGGGAAACATTCGAAGCTGCCTCCAATTACAATCTACTGGTCATCCCGATGTTTGTGTTGATGGGCAATCTGGCAGGCGTGTCGGGAATGTCAGCTGACCTGTTCAATGCCGCTTATCGATGGATGGGCCATCTACGCGGCGGTCTCGCCTCCGCCACCATTGCAGCTTGCGCCGGGTTTGCGGCTCTTTCTGGGTCGTCGCTGGCCTCCGCGATCACTATGGGACGGGTGGCTTTACCGGAGATGAAGAAGTTCAATTATGCCGACAGTCTGGCAACCGGATCTGTAGCGGCAGGTGGAACATTGGGTTTCTTGATCCCACCATCAGGCGGCATGGTTATCTATGCGGTCTTAACCGAACAGAGCATTGGTCGACTTTTTATGGCGGGTATTATTCCTGGCATATTGCTGACCTTTCTGTTCATCGGAGCCATTTACCAAACGGTGTTGCGAAAACCCCATACAGGGCCTGCAGGCCCCAAAGCGCCATGGCCTGAACGTCGCGAAGCGCTGATCTCGGCACTGCCATTCGTGATCGTCGTCGGCATCACCATTGGTGGCATGTATACAGGGTTCTTTACGCCGGTTGAAGCGTCCTCAATCGGAGCATTGCTGGCCATGATTGTCGCAATTGGCCGACGTTCGTTGGGCCTGAAAGCAATTCGTGACGTCACCCTTCAAACGATGAAAGCCTCGGCAACGGTGTTCCTCATCATCATCGGCGCCTTTATTTTCATCCCTTTCATGTCGATCACCAACTTGCCTGGTCAATTGGTGACGCTCCTGACCTCCCTGCCAATCGGTGATTACGGCGTCTTGTTGATCATCATCCTGATATACATGTTCCTTGGTATGTTCCTGGAAGGCATCGCGATGTTGGTGCTGACAATTCCCGTGGTGCTGCCGATTATCGCCGCGCTCGACTTTGGCTTCGACCCGGCATTGGCGAATATGAAGATGATCTGGTTCGGTGTCATGATCGTGATTGTGCTCGAGATGGGGATGATCAGTCCTCCCGTCGGCATCAATGTGTTTGTCGTAAAGTCCATCGCTCCCAAAGTGCCAATGTCACAGATCTTTCGCGGCATATGGCCGTTCTGGTTCGCCATGGCCCTGATGCTGGTTCTGCTGATGGTGTTTCCGCGTATCGCCGTGTGGTTGCCAATGACCATGATCGGGTGATGGCGATCAATCTTTGAAATTTCCAGCGTCGGGTGGTGGAAAGCTGCCGACCAACCAGTAAATCTACAACCCCCAAAGGAGCTGAATACCGATGAATAACATGGATCAGGTCATCACCACGGGCATCTTCATCAATGGCGAAATTCGAGAAGCCTCCGATGGAAATGTTTACGACATCCACAACCCGGCCCGCCCCAGCGAACTGGTTGGGCATGCCGCGTCAGCGACGATCAATGATGTGGAGGATGCAGTGCAGGCCGCCCATGCTGCTTTCCCGGCCTGGTCATCGCTGAGCATGAACGAACGGGCCGCAATGTTGCGCGAGGTGGCGCAGAAACTGTCTGCCGATGAAGAAGACGTGAAATACCGTTCAAGGCTGTTTACTCGTGAGCACGGAAAAATTGCGCGTGAAACTTTGCTTGAAATGTCCCGATTGGGCGATCGGTTTATGCAAGCTGCGGCATTTGGCGAACGAATGGCGATCGACGAAGAGATTAAGGGCCCCCCGTTCGATACGCTGATTACGCGGCAACCTCGCGGTGTTGCAGCATTAATCGTGCCATGGAATTGGCCGCTTTCAATACTCGGTGCCAAGCTCCCGCAGGCATTGGTGGCTGGCAACACTGTTGTGGTTAAACCATCCGCAAACTCGGCGCTGGCTCCGTCTCTGACGCTGCAAATCATTGCCAAGCTGCTGCCTCCCGGCGTGGTGAACATTCTCACCGGTTCAGCTTCAACCATTGGTGACCCTCTGGTGGGCCACCCCTTGGTGCGAAAGGTAAATTTCACGGGTTCCACAACAATTGGACGTCATGTGATGAAGACTGCCGCTGACAACATCACACCAGTCACGCTTGAGCTGGGTGGCAACGACGCGGCTTTGGTGTTGGAAGACGCCGTGCTTGATGATGATTCGCTTAACCGCATGTATTGGGGGACTTTCGGTTCATCTGGTCAGATCTGCATGGCTCTGAAGCGGCTTTATGTGCATGAAAGCCGTTATGATGAAGTGGTAGAAGGGTTTACTGCAGCTTGTGAACGGGCGGTTGTTGGGGATGGACTATTGCCCGAAACGACCATGGGGCCGGTCAACAATGCCAAGCAACTGAAAGTTGTCACCGACATGATCGCCGAAGCCCGTGCCAAAGGTGCTGAGGTGCGTGAATGTGGTCAGGTTCCAGACGAAGCCCTTTATGCCGGCGGTGGCCATTTCCAAAAACCCGCACTGGTATTCGATGCAGATGAGAACCTGTCAATCGTTCGTGAAGAACAATTCGGACCGTGTTTACCTATAATGAAGTTCAAGACCGACGACGAGGCCATCGCCAAAGCCAATGACAGCATCTACGGCTTGTGTTCATCCGTCTGGACCCAGGACAAGGAGCGGGCAGTGTCAGTTTCAAAACGCATCGAGGCGGGCTACACCTATCTGAACGCACACGGCCCCATGGCTCAGGATGGGCGAGGACCTTTCGGCGGTTTCAAGCAATCCGGAATTGGCCGCAATCTGGGCTATGATGGTGTGTTGGCCTTCGCTGAACCGCATACAATATCCGGTTCAGAAGGATTTTTGTTATGACCAATTCACTCAGCTCAACGGCCCGTGTGTCGATTAAACCGGCACAAAAATATCTGAAACAATTGGCCAAACATTTTGCTCACAAGGTTGATGTGGAGCAAAGTGACAATGATGCGGTCGTAAAACTAAGCTACGGCTATTTTGAACTTCGGACAGATGGCGAGGATGTGTTGGTGATGCAAACATTTACCGACACAGATGAGTATCGAAAGAGATTGGAACACGTGGCGGCTTCGCATCTTGAACGTTTCGCCTTTCGAGACCCACCCATGATCGAGTGGTCAGACGACAACTGATCCGGCCAGCGATCTGCCCGATCGTGCGCATTCCCGTCAGATGATGTCGATCTCATCACCACACCGCAATGTGCCACCCGATACTATGCGGGCATAAATACCCGAGCGGTCGGTCAGATGCGTAAACACCTGCTTCTTCGACATGACGTTGAGATAACGGCAAGGCCTGCAGGATCGCAGACCCTCCAAGATGACGTCGCCAATTTTAAATGTTTTGCCGATCAGATCATCCAGTCGAATGCCTTCGGTTGTGAGGTTGCGGCGATGTTCCTGGGGACGCAGTTCGATTCCATGCTCTTGCTTTAGTGCCAAAATCGTTTCGTTTTCAAAAAGAGTAACCTCCCTGCCTCCCGGTGAACGGGAATACTTTCCCTTCCCCATGGCATATCGGTCGCCCGCAATTCCTTCGCCTTCAATGGCCTGGGCTGACTCATTGGCCACCATCGGACGTCCGCTTGCGGCGCTAGTGTGAACGTGTAGCAAGGTACCAGATGTCATATGGTGGCTTTCAATTGATCAGGAACGATTGGATTGAAACTTGTCTTCCAACCGATGCAGCAACGCCATCGACCGAGGAAGAAAAAAATAGGAGTTGAGCAGGATGTTGAAAATCAACAGCACCACGTTACGCAGGTAACCAACGGGATAATCCGGAGAGATGAGATCAGCGATCCAACTGAGAACGGCTCCCACAACCAGGACCCAAAAAGTCAGCACCAGAACGATCTTCCACTTTTGAGGCGGATGGGCGGCATTTTGAGGCCCTAACAATGAGTCCAGGCCATCAAGTCTGTTTTTTACAACATCGCCCTCGATGAAATGAGACAATTCCTCAACCAGTGCAGCACGTGTGCTCGACTGTTCCCAGGCGATCAGTTCATCCAGCGTAGCAAATGAAATGACAGTCGAAAAAGCGTCATCAGATCCCTGCGACGGTGCATTGTGTCGAACTTCGATAAAGCCCGGATGCATTTCAAGAGCCTGCTTGAAGCGAACAAGAGCCTCATTTGCTGCAGGCATATCGGATTTTCGGAACTTTCGGATGATCACCGATAAGACCGGGGATGTATCAGTCATGGCATCACTCCGAATGTTGAATTTGTGGGTTAGCTGGAAAGGTTTTTTGCACTGCTTTCAAAATATGGTTTCAGCTGAATTCGGGCAAGAGACCCGTCTGGCCGAGGTCAGCAAATTTGCCGTGTTGTCATCTCCGATTGAACCTTATTCAAACAACGAATGTTGACGCTTAGTATTCAAATGAAAACCTTTTATTACATTGATAAATAATGTTTATTTATCTTCTTCCGTGTTACTCAGCGGACGTTTTGTAAATCCCTGTTTGGCATGGCTCCACTCTTTGAAATGAAATTTGCTCATATTAAATATGATCCAACATGAATGGATATGAGTTAATCCACTGACTAATGTCGGGCCAACCATTGCAACTATTAGCGACACAAAGGGTGGAATCGACATGCTCGAAGGCAAGACAATTATTGTTACCGGATGCTCATCAGGAATAGGAGCGGAAACCGCACGGCTCATTAAACAGTACGGGGGAACTGTCATCGGGGTTGATCGGAATGAGACATCTGAAAATGTCGATACATTTTTTCAGGCTGATCTATCCAGCAAGGAGTCGATTGATAAACTTGCGGACCAACTGCCAAAAGGTGCCAACGGTCTTGCCAGTATCGCAGGCGTTCCTCCAACGGCACCTGCTGATACCGTCATTCGGGTCAACCTTGTTGGATTGAAATATCTCAACAGCAAGCTTGTTGATGGACTGGCCGATGGAGCTTCCATTGTTAATCTGGCATCGCTGGCCGGCGCTGGGTGGCAAAATGCTGTCGATCAGATCAAAGACGCCGAAGGGCTTGATTTTGACGGCGTGGAAGATTTCGTCGAGCGTCATAAAATCGCGGAGTCTCAGGGACGCTCCTATTTCTTTGCCAAGGAAGCCTTGGTCGTGTGGACCATGCAAAATCGATGGACGTGGCGCGACCGTGGCATCCGCATGAACGCTGTCAGCCCCGGTGCCGTTGAAACACCCATCCTCCAGGACTTTCTCGACACACTAGGAAAAAAAGCCGAAGAAAGTCGCAAAGTCATGGACCGGTGGGGCACACCTGAAGATGTGGCGCCAGTAGTCGTCTTCCTCCTGTCAGACATGACGCCATGGATTCGCGGTGTGAATATCCCGGTCGACGGCGGTCAGGTTGCCAATGTGCTGTGCAACATGAACGGACTTTAATCCTCCAGCCGGAATGAATCATCCCACCGAGCCAGCAAAGCGGAGTCGGATGTTTCATTTCGGTATCGCCCAACCAGTTCTCTCAAACGTACAAGGCTAGTCCATGACTGAGACCAAAAGCGCACTGGTTATCAGCGCGCACGCAGCCGATTTTGTCTGGCGCTGCGGCGGCGCGATTGCCTTGCATCAAAAACTTGGAAGGGAAGTCACGGTGGCCTGCCTGTCATATGGCGAACGCGGCGAAAGCGCGCGATTGTGGAAAGAAAACAAAAGCCTGGATGAGGTCAAATCAATTCGCCGCACAGAAGCTGAAAATGCGGCCAAAGCGCTGAGTGTTCACGATATTCAATTTTTCGATCTGGGCGACTATCCGCTGGAACTGGATCGTGATGCGAAGTTCAAACTCGTTGACCTCATCCGCGCAGTTCAACCGCAATTCATGCTCAGTCATTCCCATTTCGATCCCTATAACACTGACCATATGTACACGACTTCGATTGCCATGGAGTGCCGGATGATCGCCCAGGCCTGGGGTCACAACCCTGGCGAGAAGGTGCTGGGGGCACCTCAGCTTTATCTGTTTGAGCCCCATCAAACCGAGCAAATGGGATGGAAACCTGACACCTTCCTCGACATAACCGATGTGTGGGACCAAAAGCGGGCAGCAATCGAGTGCATGGAAGGCCAGCATCATCTTTGGCTATTATTAAGGCTGGGGGCGGCGCTGTATCTGCTAGCCAGCGCATTGGCCCGCTATGATCGAACGGCTTTGTCGCCTGTAGAATCCATAGTTCGATTGGCATTGGCTGCTGGCTTGATGTTTTCCAATCCGTTGATTCATGGTCCCGTAATTGTGTTGGCCATTGGATTGATTGTGCTTCACGTTCTTCGTAGCCGATCAGCCGCTCTGGCATGATTGGTCAGGCAAAGCTCCTGATTCAGCACTAATATGTGCACTATTGATCCCCGGAGACATCAACTTTCCAGGTAAATCAAAAGCATGGGCTGGACAACTGGCAATGTTGGGTGAAAACTGACCACAATCCAGGGAGGACGTATTTATGAAACTATTGAAGTAACTACCCAGCTACCCCAACCTGATGCTTTTATAGACGGCCCATCAGACGGGTCTGAGGTTGAGGATGAGCTGATCAGGCGCGGTTTTCAAGGTTTTCAGGATGTCCCAACCTTGTTTTCGCGCCGTTTCAATGACCGTTCGTAAAGTGCAGAAATTCTCGGCACCAGCCTCTGTTCGAAAGCTTCCCGAGACCTTTTGTCGAACTTTCGTCATTCTGAGATCACGCTCTGCCTCGTTGTTCGTGTAGGGAACGCGCAGATCATTGAGAAAGAGCAAAACCGCTGCTTTATGCGTTTGGAGTCGCAAAGCGAGATTGTGCCCAATCCGCCGTTTCGGGCGACCCCGCTTCTTGCCTTTCGTTGGGCGCGCGAGAGGCGGTTGGGCCTCGTGGAACGCGATAGCACGCTCGCAACAGGCATCAAATCGCCGCTCGATATCCGTGATTGCCTCCGGGCTGACCGCGCTCCGATTTTGGATTCGCGCGACATGCGTGAGCTTCAGTGCGTCGAGCAGAATGGCTTTCATGTCCGGCACCCAAGCTTCTTTTTCATATTCGGTCAATGCCTCCAATTCGCGGGAGATGTGGGCATTGCACAATCCATGGGTCACATTTTCCACTGCCCAGTTGGAAGAGAAACAGTCATGCACTGCCGTTCCCGCCAGTTCTGGTGGCACTTCACCTCGCGCAGTTCCGAGCCGAAGGTGGCTTAGAGCGGTGGAGCATAGCATATGAAGCCAGCGCGTTCTGCCACCAATCCTGAACCCCGTTTCATCCAGATGCTTCACTGCCGTTTGAGGCCCGGACAGCAGGTTCTTCACCGCCTCAGCTAAACAGAGCATCTGCTCGGCCTTTTTGGCAACCAGACTGGAAAGGGTTGCCGATGTGATTGTGACCCCGAAAATGTCCGCAAAAACCTGCGCCAGGCGATTTTGGGGAATGCAGTGCTGCGTCTGTAAATAGGCGGCCAACGCCCCTATTTCATCGCCGTACTGGGCGGGTGATGTTACCCCTTCAGGAAAATCGGCGCGGGTTTTTGCACCGCAATGCTGGCATTGGCAAATATGCGCACGATGCTCGGTCACATAAAGCGGCGGTGGAGGTTTGAGGCCAAACACCTGTCTGCACGCAGAACCTATGGTATCCTCCGCCGAAAGCGCGGCCTGACAGTTTTGGCATTGGTTCGGAAAATGACTGGTGATCTCGTCTGGGTTCTCAACCTGTTTCAGTGTGTTGCCGGGATGTCCGGGTTGGCCGCCAGGCTTTCGATTTGACTTGCCCCGCTGACTTTTGGTCCGCCGTTTCTTATCGCTAGACGGCTTTGCCAGTCCGTCGCTCGAAGGTGGTTTGCTGCTATTACGACTGTTCGATCCCAGACGACGCTCAAGATCTGAAACACGCTGCCTAAGAACCGCATTATCTTCTCTAAGTTGCTCGTTGTCTTTCCTGAGTTGTTCGTTTTCCTTCAGGAGCCGAGCGTTCACCTCCAAAAGCTGCGCATTTTGTTCTTTGAGTTAGACAACCTGACCCACCAGAGCCATGACCACATCAATCAGTTCTGATTTTGAGAAATCAGCAAGAATTTCAGGTGTCAGATTTTCGAGTTTCATCCTCGCAGTCAAACACCAAAATGAAAAAAGTGGAACCTCAAATATGCGCCATGAATCAAATTGTCGCACCTAATGGCAGCAGAAATAGGGTAGCTGAGTAGTTACATTTTTACACCTTCACCCTGTTCGGCAAGATCAAGCAATTGCAGCAAACCATCTTTGGTTTCCAACTCGTCAAACAAGTGTCTCAGTCGTGCCAAATCTTCCTGTGCATCAATGCTTTCCAGAAGATTTCCCCTGCCTCTCACAATCAGTTGCGGCATTTGATTGCTGCTGGCACCGGCCCAGGTGGCCAGGCCTTGGTCAACAAGCGACTTGGCCAGATTATCCAGCTCATTCTTTGCTGAATTCAGTCGGCTGGAAATGGCCCGCCGCGCCTCACCAAGAGTTTTGCCGGCAATATGGGCGTTGAGATAATTGGAGGCCTCAATCAAAGTTGAAGCGGACAATCCTGGAGGCAGTTCCAAAATCCGGTTTTCGACGGCCCCACTTTCACCAACAATTACGACCAGAGCCTTGGTTGCTTCCAGGCGCACGAATTCGATGTGTTTCAGCCGAACATCAGATTTTCCGGCAATCACCAGTCCTGCACCATGAGTCAGACCGGAGAGCATCTGACTGGCTTCCGTCAACATGGCATCTACGGTCTTGTCTTGCCCGGCGGCACGCACCTGGGCCTCAATAGAACTGCGCTCCGAAGACGTTAGATCACCGATTTCCAGAAAACCGTCGACAAAATAGCGCAGCCCCTGCTCGGTTGGCAGGCGTCCGGCGGAAATGTGTGGAGCGTAAATCAGCCCCAAATGTTCCAAGTCGCTCATCACATTGCGAATTGAGGCCGGTGACAGGGGCAATGCCAGCTGGCGTGCAAGATTGCGCGACCCCAAAGGTTCGCCAGTCGCCAGATAGGTTTCGACAATATGTCGAAATATCGCCCGGGAGCGACCATCCAAACTATCAGCCTGCTGACCGGAAAATGATGTTGGCGGCATATTCATAACAACAAATATAGGACGTCATCACCCCTAGCGCCATACGTTTTGCACGTCTAAAAGAACTTCAATTGAACAAATGGAATCACGACATGAGACCTTCTAAACGCGCTCCGGACGAAATGCGGGCTGTGACCCTCGAACGCGGCTTTTCCAAACATGCGGAAGGGTCCTGTCTCATCAAGTTCGGAGATACCCATGTCCTGTGTACCGCATCACTAGAAGACCGGGTTCCACCGTGGCTGCGCGGCGGTGGCAAGGGCTGGGTTACCGCCGAATATGGCATGCTGCCTCGCTCCACCGGCAGCCGGATGCGCCGCGAAGCATCTTCTGGAAAACAGTCGGGAAGAACTCAGGAAATTCAACGCCTGATCGGTCGCTCCTTACGCGCAGTGGTCGATATGGAAGCACTTGGTGAAAGACAGATTTCGCTCGATTGTGACGTCATTCAAGCCGATGGCGGTACGCGCACGGCCTCAATTACCGGTGCCTATGTGGCGCTCAAAGACTGCCTCAGCTGGATGCAGGCAAGATCGATGATCGGAAATAATGTCTTGAAGGACAATGTCGCGGCGATTTCCTGCGGAATCTACAATGGAACGCCGGTACTTGATCTCGATTATGACGAAGATTCAGAGGCCGAGACAGATGCCAATTTTGTCATGACCGGTACCGGTGGCATTGTTGAAATTCAGGGCACAGCCGAAGGGGCGCCCTTTAGTGAAGAAGAATTTGCCGCTCTCATTGGCCTTGCAAAAAAGGGTATTGGCGAATTGGTTGACCTGCAAAATCTCTCTATTTGAATTGAGAAGATAATGCGATCGATTGAACCCAAAAAACTGGTTCTGGCCAGTCACAACGCCGGCAAACTGGTCGAAATCCGGCAATTGATGGAACCCTATGGTTTCGACATCACATCAGTTGCCGAGCTGGGATTACCAGAGCCCGTGGAAGACGGAAAGTCGTTTGAAGAGAACGCCTATACCAAGGCAGTTGCTGCAGCCAAGGCAACCGACATGGTAGCACTTTCCGATGACAGCGGCCTGTGTGTCGACGCCTTAAACGGTGATCCGGGCATCTACACTGCCGACTGGGCGGAAAATGAAGACGGGTCAGGCCGGGATTTCAACATGGCGATGCAAAAGGTCGAAACTGCCCTGCAAGCCAGAGGTGCAACTTCCGCCGATGAACGAACAGGCTATTTTTGCGCTGTGCTGTGTCTGTGCTGGCCCGATGGGCATGCCGAATATTTTCGCGGCGAAGCTCACGGTACCTTGATCTGGCCCCCGCGTGGTGAGCAGGGCTTTGGCTATGATCCGGTCTTTTTGCCGAACGGCCATGAACGCACATTCGGTGAGATGAGTTCGGAGGAAAAACACTCCTGGTCTCCCACTGCAGACCAGAATGACGGACTGTCACACAGGGCCCGTGCATTTGCCAAATTCGCGGAAGCCTGTCTTGGATAAGACGTCGAATCAGGACGATGGCTCGGCTGGATTCGGGGTCTATGTTCACTGGCCCTTTTGCGCAGCCAAGTGCCCCTATTGTGATTTCAACTCACATGTGCGCCACACCGCACCCAACCAGGCCGACTATGCTGCAGCATTTGAGGCTGAGATTGCCCATATGGCCGCCATGCAGCCGGGACGCCAGGTAACTTCTGTATTCTTCGGTGGTGGCACACCATCACTGATGCAGGCCGACACTGTCAGCCGGATACTGGCGGCCATTCATAAAGCCTGGCCTTGCTTGCCGGATATGGAAATCACTCTGGAAGCAAATCCAACCAGCGTCGACGCTTCGCGGTTCCGCGATTATCGCGCTGCCGGTGTCAACAGGGTTTCGCTAGGTGTGCAGTCGCTTGATGATGACCAGCTTAAATTTCTTGGCAGACTGCATTCGGCCGCTGAGGCTCGTGCTGCCATTTCTCTGGCGCGCGAGACATTTCCGAGGATCTCATTTGATCTGATCTATGCCCGCCCGAACCAACAGCTGGATCAATGGGAACAGGAACTCAACGCAGCCATCGATCTGGCGGCGGACCACTTGTCGCTTTATCAACTGACGATTGAACAAGGCACGCCGTTTTTCGACTTGCACAAGCGCGGAAAGATTATTGTTCCGGAATCGGAACAAGCCGCTCAACTGTATGAACTTACGCAGAACATCACCGAAAAACGCGGACTGCCCGCCTATGAAATTTCCAACCATGCCCGTCCCGGCAGCGAAAGCCGCCACAATTTGACTTATTGGCGCTTTGGCAACTGGGCGGGGGTCGGTCCGGGGGCTCATGGTCGACTGACGATGAATGACGGACGGCATGCAATTTCAACCCATAAACACCCGGAAACCTGGTTGAAACAGGTGCTGGATAAAGGTCATGGAATCACTGAAAACGACATCCTGTCCAGCGAGGATGCTGGCGACGAATTTCTGCTGATGGGACTTCGGTTACGGGAAGGTTTGAGCGAAACCCGTTACCAGCAGGAAAGTGGCAAACCGCTTGATGGCGACCGTCTGGCGGGGCTTATGGAGTTGGGCATGATTGAGAGAATCGATGGTAACCGGATCAGAGCCACATCTCAGGGCTGGTTGGTCCTTGACGCCGTAATCGCCGATCTGGCTTCGTAAAATTGATAAGAAACTTTGCCGGCTTAAAAAACCTATCTGGCAAATGACGTTGGCGCCGGTGAGACGATGACCGGCTGACCTGCTTCCAATCGATGGACGACAAGTGCGCGCTGCAAACGACCATCTGCTTCAAATCGAAAAATCCCTGTAGCGCCCCGAAACCCTGCTCGGCTTTGAATCTGGTTGGCCGCGAAGGGTGCTTGAGCACTACGCCTAAGCAATTCGGCCGTGAGGGATATCGCGTCATATCCCAATGCGGCAGTGACAGTCGGTTCATTGCCATAGATCGTGCGATAGCGAGCAGAAAACTGCGCGAAATTGACCTTGTCCGCCCCGGCATAGATCGCACCATTGAGCACGCTGTCTATTTTCTTGGTGCTGGTCCATTGACCAGACCCCATGATCTGCTTGTCCTGCAGATTGATACCGGCAGTTTTCAGCGTTCCTAGAATCAAGGCTGGCACTTGGCCACCTTCAGGAATGTAAATGGCATTGGCATTTTCAACCATTTGCACGACCGACTGGGCTGCCGTGAGGATTGCATCGGAATTGCGTGCATAGCGCACAACCGAAACGATTTGGCCGCCCCAACTGTCATAGGTGCGTCGCAGTTCCCGTTCTGCCAGACGCCCGTAGGAACTTTCTGGTAACAGGGCGACAACCCTGTTGGCACCAAGAGACAGTCCATAGCTCAGCGTGCGGCGGATATCTGCATCTGGCGCAAAAGAAAGCAGGTAAATGCCGGGACGGGCTCTCGCAATGTCCGATGAGAATGCAATCATCGGGATTTTCGCTGGTTCGGTCACACCGGATGCGGCGCTGACATTGGCCGAGAACAAGGGACCCAAAACAAGGCTGGCACCTTCATCACGGGCTTGCGAAGCCAGAATCGCTGCCTCAGATGGCTGGCCCTTGGTATCTTTGATGACCCGTTGAAAACTCCCGCCGGCAAAGTCTCGCATTGCCATTTTGGCGGCATTGGCCATTTCGGTACCGGCAAGTCCGGCAGCACCAGACGCCGATTTAGGCAAAATCATGGCTATTCGAACAGGGCCAGAACCAACCGATTCACCTTCAACCTGGGAACTCAGGGGACGAATCGGGATTGTTGCGTCGGTCTGCGATGACAAACGTCCATTTGATCCGCGCTGTGAATTTTCAATCTGATAGGCACTTTGTTGGCAAGAAGTAAGAATCAGGGCCGAGATCACCACGAATTTGCGCGAAGATTTAAGGAAAGAGGGAACCGAGATGCTGGTCAACTAATTATTCCGTGGGGTCTGAAAATTGGCAGATCAAGCCAGAACCGGCACCTTACCCCTCGGGCACCTGATAACAGGTTAGACCGAACAGGATATTGTCTCAAGAGAGTGTGTTTACGTTTTGATCAGCTTGGAGCAGGGTGCGGTCCATGAAGATTGAAAAATCGAATTCTTTCCAGTTGCTGGGCATGTCGGTACCCGCCGCCCAACTACCTGCTGGACTCTATGTGGTGGCAACACCAATTGGCAATCTCGGCGATATTACCCTGCGGGCGCTTGAAACACTTGCCGGATGCACAATCATTGCCTGCGAAGACACCCGCAAAAGCGGCATATTGTTGAAACGCTTTGGTATCGACCGCCCAAAAGTCTCTTATACGGAGCATAATGCCAATGTAAGGGGTCCCGATTTGCTGCGCCAGATTTCCGAGGGTGCTGCCGTGGCCTTGATCAGCGATGCTGGCACGCCGCTGGTCAGCGATCCGGGATTCCGACTGGTGCAGCAAGCGGCGGCTCTCAAACTGCCGGTCATTCCGCTGCCCGGTGCCAGTGCTCCGCTGGCCGCATTGGTTGGCAGCGGTTTGGCCAGTGATGATTTTCGTTTCTGTGGCTTTTTGCCAAGCAAGTCTCAGGCCAGAATCCAACGTTTAAGCCAACTGGCACGAGATCCATACACGCTAATTTTTTTCGACAGTCCCAACAGGTTAAAAGCAACGCTTTCAGCGATGGTTGGAGAATTTGGTGCCGACAGAAGGGCAGTGGTTGCCCGTGAACTGACAAAAATGCATGAAAGTTTCTATCGCGGATCGCTTGAGGAACTGAATCAGGAGTTTGAGGCAATGGGCAAAGTCCGCGGCGAAATCGTCATCGTCGTGGCGGGTGCTTCGCCCTCACCTGTATCTGAAGAAAACGTGGAAAATCAATTGCGTGAGGCGCTTCAAATGATGAAAACCAAACAGGCGGCCGCCTTTGTGGCCAAATCGAGCGGACTCTCCAAACAGGAACTCTACAAACAGGCTCTGACATTGAAAGATGACTTATAAGCGACGACAGGCTTATCGTCGCGGCCACCAAGCTGAATGGCTTGCAGCAATCATGCTGCAGCTGAATGGATTTCGAATCGCTGCAAGGCGGTTCAAAACGCCTGTGGGTGAAGTAGATCTGATCGTCCGAAAACAGGAACTGATCGTTTTTGTTGAAGTAAAAGCCCGATCTTCTCACCAGGTGGCACTGGACAGCATCAATCCAACTTCGCAACGCCGTATCGCCGCCGCAGCCATGTGGTGGTTGGGCCAGCAACCCGATGCCGGTCACTTGAGCTGGCGGTTTGATGTAATCACGGTTGCGCCACGCAGCTGGCCACGCCATTTCAAAGACGTTTGGTAAAGAAGAAAATCGCAACCCTTGCAATTCCACCCGCATCGCTAAATACAGTTTATACCAGCCTGACAGGAATCTACACATGTCTCTTCGCGTCGCCGTCCAGATGGACCATATCAATACCGTCCAGATCGAAGGGGATTCCACCTTCGCCCTGATGCTGGAGGCTCAGACCCGGGGACATTCGCTATTTCACTACGAAGTTGATGGATTGAGCATGCGCGATGGTGAAATATTTGCCGGCTGCGAGCCTGTCACCGTTCAAGACGTCAAAGGCGAACATTTTAATCTGGGTGAAACCAGCAAACAAAACCTTGCGGAAATGGATGTCATCCTGATGCGCCAGGATCCGCCTTTTCATATGGGATATATCACCGCAACCCATCTGCTGGAACGAATCCACGGCACCACCAAAGATAAAACTCTGGTGGTCAACAATCCTGCTGAAGTTCGCAACGCACCTGAAAAGATTTTTGTTACGGAATTTCCTGAGCTGATGCCGGAAACCCTGATTACCCGCTCACGAGACGAAATTCGCAAGTTTCGCGAGGAGTTCAAGGATATCATCATCAAGCCGCTGTATGGAAATGGCGGTGCTGGAGTGTTCCGAATTCAGGAAGGTGACCAGAATCTGTCATCGTTGCTCGAAATGTTCGAAATGACCTGGCCGGAACCATTCATTGCCCAGCGCTACATGAAAGAAGTTCGCTCCGGTGACAAGCGCATCATCCTGATCGATGGCGAACCAGTCGGTGCCATTAACCGGATCCCATCGGAACACGAAGCCCGCTCCAACATGCATGTGGGTGGCCGTGCCGAAGCAATCGACATGACCCCCCGGGAAGAAGAGATCTGTGCCGCCATCGGCCCGGAACTGAAACGTCGCGGCTTTATATTCGTCGGAATTGATGTGATTGGCGACTATATGACCGAAATCAATGTCACGTCGCCAACCGGCATTCGCGAGGTCAAAAAATTTGGTGGTGCCGATATTGCAGCACTGTTTTGGGATGCGGTTGAATCAAAGCGACTTTAAGATCAGTTCAGAAGTTAACCCGTCGTTTACCATGAATTAGTTACCAAGTAGGGGTTCCACCTGAACGACAGCGTTTTCGTTTTGTGCCCCTCGCGCCGGAATCTCAGGTGGGCTAAATTAGAGCGAATCGGTAGCGTATCGGCAGCCGATAATATTTGAGAACCCCTGGTCCATGTTGTGTGTTCGGACCGTCTGCTAGCGAAACGAACACTCATGACGCTGTGTCATAGTTTAAAATTGGTGGCAACGACCTTCATTGCGGGCGTCGCCATACCGATCGACCTGGTCGCAGCGCAAGAAGTTACGCTCACCGACATCCTGCCAGACCAGAGCATCGCCAATAGCGGCATTATGCTGATAATATTTGTTGGCGCCTTTGCGTTTGCAATGTGGTCAGCAACATGGCTCATTCGCGAACGCCGCATGCTGGACGAAAATAACCGAAGAGTTGAACTTGAACTAGCCGACCTGAAGGCCCGTCACGAGCGCGCCCAGGCACTGCTCGATGTGCCCGACCAACGTGTTGTGATCTGGGAAAACCGCGAAGACTCACCGGTTTGCAGAGGTCAATTGCCGGAAAATACAAATGCCCCTGCTGATCCAACACAGTTTATTGCCTTCGGCACGTGGATGAATGCCCAGTCGGCTCAGTCATTTGAACATGCGGTGGACCGGTTGCGCCGATTAGCGGAGAGCTTTGATCTTACAGTGGAGACAAAATCGGGAACCGTTGTTGAAGTTCAGGGACGGGCTTCGGGTTCACATGCATTTGTCAGATTTATCAGCCTTTCTGGTGACCGGGCCGCTCTGGCAGCATTGGAAGCTCAGCACACCCGACTGATGCAGACCACGGATACGATGAAATCATTACTGGAAGCGATTCCGTTTCCGGTCTGGTTGCGTGACCAGCAATCCCAGCTGACATGGGCCAATCAGGCCTACGTTGACGCTGTTGACGGCGAAGACCTGGATATGGTGAGCGAGGACAATCGCCACCTGCTGGATGAGAATGTCCGTAAACAGGTCACAGCAGCCCATAACCAGGAACTCGAAACAGCCGGTGGGAAGATCAGCCAGATTCGTGAGCGCCTGCCCGCCACAATATCCGGCGACCGTCGCATGATGGATGTCAGCGAAGTATTCTATACCGGAGGCTCAGCCGGTCTGGCCGTCGACATGAGCGAAGTGGAAGAGGTCCAGTCGAACCTGCGACGGACGCTGGAAAGTCATGCCCAGACCATGAACCAGCTGGCCACAGCCGTCGCCATCTTCGATGAAAAACGTCACTTGGTTTTCTATAACTCCGCATTTGAAGATTTGTGGAAACTGGAGCCACGCTTTCTGGACGATGAACCTGACAATGGAGCGCTGTTTGACGCATTACGCGAAGCCGGCAAGATAGCGGAACAGCCCGACTGGTCAAAATGGCGCAATGGACTGCTGGAAGTTTATGAATCCACTCAACCTCAGGAAGACTGGTGGCATCTGCCCGACAGGCGCACATTGCGCATCATCGCCAGCCCCCAGAAGCAGGGCGGCGTCACCTGGGTATTTGAGAACATCACCGAACAACTGGAAATGGAAAGCCGTTATATCGCTTTGACCCAGGTTCAGGGCGAAACCCTGGATCATCTTAGCGAAGCCATCGCAGTGTTTGCGCCCGATGGCAGGTTGAAGCTTTCCAATCCATCTTTCCAGAAACTGTGGGCGCTGGACGACGAACAGGTCGCCGCCAATACGCCGATTGCTGATATTACCGAATTGTGCAGCCAGTCGATCGACGATCCAACGGTCTGGAAAGAACTGAGTACCGGAATCACAGGTGTATCCGATGCCAGGAAGACCTTGAGTGGACGGGTGACGCTAGGGCCGGATACGATCTTGGACTATGCTCTGGTTCCGCTGCCCAATGGCCAGACATTGCTGAGTTTTGCCGACGTTTCCGCGAATGTAAATCTTGAGCACACTTTGAAGGAACGCAACGAGGCCCTGGAAGCTGCGGAACGTTTGAAAAACGCCTTTATTGAGCATGTGTCGTATGAATTCAGAGCACCTTTGACCAATATCAAAGGCTTTGCCGAAATGCTGCAGCAACCGGCATTCGGGCCGCTAAACGAGAAACAGTCGGAATATGTCTCTCATATCGCCGCCTCATCCAACGTGCTTCATGCACTGGTAGATAACCTGCTGGACCTGGCGACTGTCGATGCGGGTATTATGGAGCTGGATCTGCATCAGGTCGAAATGCGCGACACGATGCGCACGGCAGCAAAAAGCGTTGCCGAACTGTTGCACGACAAACGCGTCACGCTGAATTTGATTCCAGCACGCCAGGCCGCTGCGCAGGGCCAATTTGTTGCAGATGCCAATCGGGTTCAACAGGTTCTGTACAACCTTCTGGCCAATGCGGTGACATTTTCACCCGAGGGTTCATCAATCACGCTGGAAAGCGAAATTGACCAGGATTCCGTAGCCTTTGTTGTCAGCGATCTTGGTCCCGGAATTCCCAAAGAACAGCGGGCCAGTCTGTTTGAAAGATTTAGCAGCCGTGCCCAGGGCGACGGAAGAAAAGGAGCGGGACTTGGACTGGCCATTGCCCGCTCTCTTGTCGAACTGCATGGTGGCAGCCTTATCCTCGACACCACCTGCACCACGGGCACCCGGTTTATCTGCCGTTTCCCGAAATTGCCCAGCTCCGACACCGAGCCAGCCAGACAAGCGGCTCAATAGGGATCATGATCACAGATTATATCCTACAAACAGCAGCATATTCTGTGAGTTGCTAATGAAAAGTGCCGCACGTGAAGACCTGCTTCGTCAATTTCTGGCCAAACACGGGCACGGAGACAGCCCCCGCTCACATCTGACTGGCGACGCTTCGACACGATCCTACGAATTGATTCAACCGCCAGGCAAATCCAGCCTGATTTTGATGGATGCTCCCCCGCAGCCCGACGGTCCCCCCATCCTGGATGGCAAACCCTACAGTCAAATTGCTCATCTGGCTGAAAATATGCGCTCCTTTGTGGGTGTCGCCGATCGTCTTCGAGAAAATGGATTTCGCGTCCCTGAAATATTCGCACATGACCTTGATCTGGGTCTGTTGCTGATTGAAAATCTGGGTTCCACCGGGATAGTCGATGCCAAGGGAAAAGCCATCTGCGAGCGGTATCTCGCATCGATGGAGACGCTGGCCGAGATCCACAATCATACATGGCAATCCAGCGTCGACCTGGCGGATGGCAGCACTCACACTCTCCCACCCTTTGATCGCGATGCCATCCTGATTGAAGTCGACCTGCTGGCCCAATGGTATGCACCTTACAAGCTTGGGCACCCATTATCGAGAGAGCAGCTAGCCGGTTTCTCTGCGGTCTGGCAGGATCTGGTGCCGATAATCCAGAGTGCCGAACCATCGATATTGCTGCGGGATTATCACTCTCCGAACATCATCTGGATGGACAATGCGGTTGGCGCTGATCGAACTGCATTGATCGATTTTCAGGACGCGCTGATTGGGCCAACCGCCTATGATGTCGCTTCCATCGCCCAGGATGCGCGCATCCCCATAAGGCCGGAACTGGAATCCCAGTTGATTGATCGCTATCTAATGCACCGCAATTCCATCGATGTGGATAGTTTCAAACAGGCCTATGCCATCTTGGCAGCTCAACGGGTCACCAAAGTTCTGGGCATTTTTGTCCGGCTGTCACAGCGTGACGACAAGCACATCTACCTGGGCAACCTGCCGCATGTGGAATCATATTTGAAAAGAGCACTTCAGCATCCGGTATTGGGCGCATATCGTGAGTGGCTTGAAAGCGTATTGAAGTTTTAGATATCTGGCGCGGAGCAGGCATGGATCGCACTCAAAACATCAATACCGGCATGGTACTGGCAGCAGGTCTTGGAACCCGCATGCGCCCGATTACCGACAATATTCCCAAACCGCTGGTGTCGGTAGCTGGCAAAACCCTGTTGGATCGCGCACTTGATGCATTGGCAGCAGGTGGCGTTAAGCGTGCCTTCCTCAACGTGCATTACCTGGCCGATCAGATTGAACAGCATGTCGACGCCCGCAGCCTGCCCGAGATCCTCATATCAGACGAACGGTCTGAGTTGCTGGATTCCGGTGGTGGTGTGAAGAAAGCCATTGCTGACGAACCGGATGGACCTTTGATCATTTTGAACGGTGATTCGTTCTGGATCGATGAGGACAGTTCCAACATCCAGCGCATGAAATCCCTTTGGGATCCCGAAGCCATGGACATGTTGTTGCTGGTGGCGGCAAAGAATCAGGCAGTCGGATATGATGGTGCCGGTGATTTTTTCATCGACGATCGACAAATACTGGCCCGTCGGAATGATGCAGAGACCGCCCCTTATATTTATGCAGGAGCGATCATTACGCGCATAGGTAATATAAGATCTGTATCGGATACGAAATTTTCTCTGAACCACCTTTTTGATAAAGCCATTCAACGAAATCGGTTGTACGGTTGTCGCCTAGATGGTTTATGGTTGCACGTGGGCACACCGGCTTCGATCGAAGAGGCAGAACTGGCTATTGACCGACACGCAGCAAACAGCGGACCAAACTCCGACATCAAGGACACGTGACGGGCTGCCAAATATCTCCTCGATTCCACCTGGAGTGGCATTCCTGCCGACATTGATAGATGCTATTTTCGATGGCAGCCTGATCGAAGGATATGCTCCCCAGGACGATCCGCTGGCTTTGGCCAGCCTGACCATCTGGGTGCCAACGCGCCGCGCTGCCCGTGCGCTGGCAGGTGAATTTGTCACCCGATTTAACGGTGAATCGGCTCTGTTGCCCATAATTAAAACTTTGGGTGGAGTGGATGATGACGAGTTTACGGGTGACAAAGACAACTTCGATGAAAACGCCCATCTTGACGCCATCATCCCTCCGGTCAAACGCCACCTGATCTTATCGCGACTGGTCAACGGCTGGTCCCAATCTCTTAATCAGCAACAGCGCGACCTTTATCGCGGTGACGACGTGGTAATGCCATCTTCGTTGAGTGACGCCATCTGGTTTGCCGCCGAACTGGCGCGGCTGATGGATACTGTTGCAACGGAAGAGTCGGACTGGAACCTGATGCAGGATTTGGTTCCCCAGGATCATGCAAACTGGTGGCAATTGACTCTCGAATTCCTCAAGATCGCAACGACTCAGTGGCCGGCTATCCTTGAGGAAATGGGCCTGCAGGACGCGGCGAGCCAGCGCGCGCTATTGCTCAGACATCAGGCCGATTCCTACAATAAAAACGGCAGTTCAGGGCCAGTCATTGCGGCAGGGTCGACAGGTTCAATTCCCGCAACCGCAGATTTGCTCAAGTCGATTGCCCATCTGCAAAATGGTGCCGTTGTTCTGCCCGGTCTGGATCGGGATCTGGATAACGAAACCTGGGAAAAGGTCGATCTTGCCGACAATGACTTTGATGACCGGGGCACCGCCCCCGGGCACCCTCAATATGGTCTGAAGAAGTTGCTCTCCCATCTGGGCTCCTCAAGATCACTGCAGGATATCGTTCATCTGGGAAGCAACAGCGAAATCGGTGACCTGCGACTGCGAGAATTGCTGGTCAGCGAAGCGCTACGCCCGCCCCAATCAACCGACAATTGGCAAAGCCTGTCGACGAAGATCTCATCGCAGCAAATGCAAAAAGCACTTGAAGGTGTCGCGCTGATTGAAGCAGATGGTGATCGCCAGGAGGCATTGGCCATTGCCCTGGCGCTGCGCCAAACTTTGGAACAGCCGACAAAAACTGCTGCCTTGGTTACGCCCGACCGCGGCCTTGCCCGTCGGGTTGCAGTTGAGCTGGAGCGATTTGGCATTGCCGTTGATGATTCAGCTGGCCAACCGCTACGCAATACGCCAGAGGGCAATTTCCTGCGCCTGGTTTTGTCAGTTGCTTTTGGTCCTGATTCTGCCCTGTCAGTGATCAGTCTTTTGAAACACCCAATAAGCCTGTTTGGTGAAGAACCGGCACGGGCGCGTCACGCGGCCCGCCTGTTTGAGCTGGCAATCCTGCGCGGCGCTTCGATATGTCCCGTCGGGGGACAGTATCTCAGCAACGCAAAACGCAAATATGCCACCCTGCAGGACAAGACGATTAGAACCCATCGAGCATTGCGACGCCTGTCTGAAAATGATTGGGGCGACCTGTTCTGGCTGGCCGGGAAACTGGATGAGATATTCGCCAACAGCGACCTGAGCGACTGTTCAGCATGCGCTGTCGATGAGCTGACCCACCACACAATTCGAATTTTAGAAGCCTGCGCCGTTGATCATGAAGGCCGCTTCAATCATCTTTTCGGTTCTGAAAACGGCCGCGCTCTGGCCGATTTTCTCATCGAGCTGACAGACCACGGCTCGATGCTGGATGCCCAGCCAGATCAGTGGCCGGATGTATTTGACGCTTTGATGGGCAATCGCGTTGCCCGGTCGGTCGGCCGTACGCACTCACGTGTTGCCATTCTCGGTCCACTGGAAATACGCCTGCAAAGCTTTGATCGAATCGTGCTGGGTGGATTGAATGAAAAGACCTGGCCGTCGAACACCCAAAATGATGCCTTTCTATCTCGCCCGATGAAGTCAGCTTTGGGATTGCCACCACCGGAACGCCGCACCGGTCTCGCTGCCCATGATTTTCAAATGCTCATGGGTACCAGGGACGTTATTCTCACCCGCGCAACAAAATCCGACAACGCGCCGACCATTGCATCGCGATGGCTGCAAAGGCTGACGATATTGGTTGGCGAAAAGGTCACCACTTCACTGTGTGATCGCGGGAACTGCTACCTTGAGTGGGCTGGTTTGCTAGATTCTCCAGACCAACGAGCACAACCTTGCAGCCAACCGCGACCGACGCCTCCACTGTCTGCGCGACCGACAGGCTTGTCGATCACCGATATTGAAACCTGGGTAATGGACCCCTATGCAATTTACGCCAAGCGCATATTGAAACTGGTTCCACTCGACCCACTGGCCCGAGAGGCGGATGCGCGTGAACGGGGCGAGCTCTATCACGCGATCGTTGAAGACTTTGTAAGTCAGGTCACAGATCCTGATGCAGAAGACGCCCTTGATCAACTGACCGGGATCGCCCGTCGTCATTTTGACGCCGCCGCCATACCACCCGATGTCGCCGTGCAATGGTGGCCGCGATTTCAGTCGATCGCAGTCAACTTGCTGTCCTGGCACCGCGAGCAGATGAAGCAAGTTGAGAAACCCTTTGTTGAGTTGAGTGGTCACACCAAGGTCGGTCTGGACGGATTTTCCCTGAGTGGACGGGTCGACAGAATCGACCGGTTGAAAAACGACACCTTAGCCATATTCGATTATAAAACCGGACTGGAACCAAAGCTTAAGGCCGTCTCCGACCTCAACGCCCCGCAATTGCCTTTGGAAGCTGCCATGGCGGTGCGAGGTGGATTTGGCGAAGAGTTGAAACGCTCCACCAGCAAGCTGGGTTATGTTCGGCTGCGTCCGGGATCGGACCTGCAGGTCGACACTATTGGCAAGTCTGGATCTGACTCATCTCAGGCGCATGATCTGGGCGAAGAATCATGGGCCCAGCTGCGCGATCTCATCAACGCTTACCGATCACCTGAAAAAGACTATCGATCAAAGGCGCGACAAGCACCCGAGAAAGCCTGGGAGTCCGACTATGATCACCTGGCAAGAGTTCGAGAATGGACTGTTGTCGACGATGAGGGGAGCGACTGATGGGTCGAGACCTGACGATCGATGAACATACCAAACTTTCGCAAGGAAGGGCTTCAACGCCGACCAATTCTGCTTGGGTGTCAGCCAATGCAGGATCCGGCAAGACCTATGTTTTGGCGCAACGGGTCGTGCGGCAATTATTATCCGGTGTCGATCCATCGCGAATATTGTGCCTCACCTATACAAAGGCTGCAGCTGGTGAAATGTCCAACAGAGTGTTTGACATTTTGGGGCAATGGGTTGGCCTGAATGATGCGGAACTCAGCGACGAAATTGAACGCATTGAGGGGATGCCAGCGTCGCCCGCTCAACTGGCCCGTGCCCGCATTCTTTTTGCCCGTGCGCTTGAAACACCTGGTGGTCTGAAAATTCAAACCATCCATGCATTCTGTGAGGCCCTGTTGCACCAGTTTCCATTGGAGGCGAATGTTCCTGGAACATTTACGGTGATGGACGATCAGATGCAGCGCCAGCTGATGGCACAAGCACGCCAATCCATTGCACTGACCGCGCACGCCAGGCCTGACAGTTCAATTGGCAGCGCCTTTCTTGATCTGATGGACTTGGCGTCCGATGCCCAAATCAACAAAGTATTTGGTGAAATCGTCAACCAAAGGGAACCGCTTGCCAGTTGGTTGGAACGCATTGGCGGGCCCGAAGCAGCAACTGGACACGCTAGACAACTGCTGGAGTTTGAGCCATCCGACAGTGTTGAAAGCCTCACAGACGCGGCTCTCGGCACCAGCCTGTTTCAGCAACTTGATTGCCGGGAAATTGCTGTGTTTGCTGAGTCTACGGGCGCAACCAATTCACTGAAACTGGCAGCCCAATTGAGAGCTTTCCTCACTGCGCAATCGCCGCAGGAAGCAGCAATCGCTGTTGACGATATCCTGCTGACAAAGACTGGGACATTACGCAGTTTTGGCAAATATCCTTCCAAAGACATAGAAAATCGGTTTCCCGGCCTGCGGAGCCAGATGGAAGCTGACGGAGAGCAATGGCTGGCGGCAAAATCCCGCATCAAAACTTTGCAACTGATCCTCAAGACCCAACCGCTGCTCGTGGTTGCTGAGGCAATGATTAGCTATTACGCGCAGGAAAAGCGACAGCGAGGATTGCTCGATTTTGATGACCTGATCGATCGCACAGCAGACTTATTGTCTCGCAGCGACGCCCGCGCCTGGGTACTTTACAAGTTGGATCTTGGCATTGACCACGTCTTGTTGGATGAAGCCCAGGACACAAGCCCCAAACAGTGGCAAATCATTTCGGCGCTGGCTGACGAGTTTTTTACCGGTCAATCCGCCCGTTTGGCCCAGCGTACCGTTTTTGCGGTGGGAGATGAAAAACAATCCATCTATTCATTTCGGGGTGCTGAGCCGCGAAATTTTGCCGAACAGAAACGCCGCTATCAGCGGCAGGCTGATGCTACCCAAAAAACCTTCGAAGATGTGGCGCTTGGATTGTCATTTCGATCTACCATGGATGTTCTGGCGGCCGTCGATGCGGTCTTTGATATCGAAGAACATGCAAAGGGAGTGACCTTTGACGCAACACCGCCCGCACACACTGCCGCTCGTCAAAAAGACGCAGGTTCTGTGGAAGTGTGGGATCTGATCGAAGCTGCGCCGGGAGATGATCCTGAAAACTGGCATGTGCCGATTGACATTGCGGGCCAGCACCAGGCGCTGTTATTGGCCGATAAAATGGCTGGCCAAATCGCGTCCTGGGTTGGCACTGAATCAATAGAAGCCACCGGCAAAAAAATCACCGCCGGAGACATTCTTGTACTGGTGCGATCCCGGGACCGGTTTGTCGGAGCCTTGAACAGGGGACTGAAGGCTCGCGGAATTGCCGTTTCTGGTGCCGATCGGTTGATCATCACCGATCATATTGCGATCAAGGATTTGATCGCGCTGGGACAAATCACTCTGACGCCACAGGATGATTTGGCACTTGCGGCAGTTCTGAAATCTCCGTTGATCGGATTGTCGGAAGACGATTTGTTCAATCTGGCGCAAAATCGATTTCTCTCGACTACAGAACTTACCTTGTTTGAAGCCCTCAAGCATGCCGAAGGCCAACAATTTTGCGATGCATTTGATCAAATCACCCAGTGGCAAAAACTGAGTGACCAAGTCCCGGTATATGAATTTTATGCTCGAATACTTGGCACAATGGGTGGGCGGAAAAAGATTTTGGCCCGCCTTGGCAATGAAGCTGAGGACGTCATGGACGCTTTTCTCGATACCGCACTCGCCTATGAACAGGGCAGCCTGCCCGGATTGCAGGCGTTTCTTGAAGCATTGCAGGAGGACCAACCGGAAATAAAACGCGAAATGGACGCCTCTGCCGGAGAGGTCCGCATAATGACCGTGCATGCCGCAAAAGGACTTGAGGCACCAATCGTCTTTCTTGTCGACAAAGGCAGCCAGGCATTTCAGAGCCAGCACGCACCCAGTTTGTATGGCTGGTCAGAGCAAGATCAAGAGGCCTGCTATCTCTGGGTTCCCAAGAGCGACCAGCATTGCAGCAAAACCCTGGACCTGCGCGATGATGAAAGGCGCCGTGCAGAAGAAGAATATCGCCGTCTGCTATATGTTGGCATGACCCGCGCAGAAGATCGCCTGATCATTTGCGGATACCGGGGCAAGACCAGCCCCGGCACACCAAACTGGCATGACATGGTCCGCACTGCATTGGAGCCCGACTGGCAGGATGTCTATGCCAGCGGCGACGGCGGCGACGGCGGCGACGATGGCGGCGATGGCGGCGATGGCGGCGACGAACCCGGAGAAGAAGTGCTGTGGCATCGCTGGAAGGCACCAGGTTCTCCAGCGACAATCGTCAAGCCGGAAAACCCTGACGCTTCTTCTGTACCTATCAAGTCCGCGAAATTGCCTGACTGGATATCCAAGGTCTTGCCGCCAGAGATCAAATTACCACGACCGCTCAATCCTTCGGGGGCGCAAGCTGTAATTGATGAGTCGCTGGCGCAGCAACCGGCGCTCGCCTCACCCTTTCAGCAAAAATCGATGGACCCAAATGCCCCTGACCCAAGGCGGCGGGGAACAGCATTACATAAACTGCTTCAGGTACTGCCGGATTTGGAGGAATCAAGCCGCTGGTCTGAAGCCGAAGCCTACCTTGCTGCACAATTGCCACAATATACCCCGGAATTGCGCCACGACATGCTGCAATCCTTAAGAAACGTATTAGATCACCCTCAACTGACAGATTGTTTCGACCCTCAAACGAGCCGCGGGGAAGTGTCGTTAATGGGCACAATTGCCACGAAATATGGCCCTCGTTCGGTTTCTGGCCAGATAGACCGGCTGTCCGTTGGCTCAGAGGAGGTGGTGATTCTGGACTACAAGACGAATTTGCAAGTACCCGGACCAGATGATCAGATACCTCCTGATTATGTCACACAACTGGCGCTATATCGCGAGCTGGTGGCACGCCTTTATCCCAAAATGCCGATCAAATGCATGCTGGTCTGGACTCATGGCACTGAGGGCCCGCTGATCACCGAGCTTGAAAATGCCAGGCTGGACGCCGCCTATTTGCAAATCGCGCAGCTGTGAACAGATTCAACTGCCGCTGCTTCTTGACCCGCTATGTCCGGCTCCCTACGTTCCCCCCAACGAGGCGCAAACAGTGATTCCCCAAAACCGGGGATCGTTTAGGAGCATAATATGGCGACTGTGAAAACCGACACCGGAAACTTCGATTCTGATGTTCTGAACTCCGATACTCCCGTTGTGGTCGATTTCTGGGCAGAATGGTGTGGCCCCTGTAAAATGATCGCTCCAAGTCTGGAGGAAATTTCCACCGAAATGGACGGCAAGGTAAAGATCGCCAAGGTGAATATGGATGAAAATCCCGACCTGGCAGCCAAATACGGCATTCGCTCGATCCCCACTCTGCTGATGTTCAAGGGTGGAGAACCTGTTGCAATCCAGGTTGGCGCGGCGCCAAAGAACAAATTGTCGGACTGGATTTCCAACGAAATCTGATTCTGAACACCAAACAACCCAACATAGCACCCGGTTCATTCGAATCGGGTGCTTTTTTATGTGGCCTAATTGATGTAGCAAGATTGCGTTCTCCAACGATTGCACTCCAATGACCCAGAATTCTGCACCTCCCACCATCGACGCTGAGACCCAAACTCACCTGCTGTCACAGGCTCTGCCCTACATGCAGGCCCATACCGGCAAGACCATTGTTATCAAATATGGCGGTCATGCCATGGGTGATGCAGAGCTTGGAAAAGCCTTTGCCCGAGACGTTGCATTGCTTCGCCAGTCTGGTGTCGAGCCAATTGTTGTTCATGGGGGCGGGCCCCAGATTGGCGCAATGCTCGACCGCATGGGGATCGAAAGCGAATTCAAGGGCGGTATGAGGGTCACCGACAAAGCGACCGTTGAAATCGTCGAAATGGTGTTGGCGGGATTGATCAACAAGAATATCGTCGCCGATTTCAACGCCGAAGGAGCCCGGGCGATTGGCCTGTGCGGCAAAGACGGCAATATGGTGCGGGCCAAGAAAATGCACCGCACCCAACGGGATCCCGATAGCAAGATTGAAGAAATTGTCGATCTCGGCTTTGTCGGAGAGCCGGAAAAGATTGACACATCGGTGCTTAATACCGTTGTTGGCTCCGGCCTGATACCTATTATTGCGCCTGTGGCTTTTGGCGCTGATGGCGAGACTTATAACGTCAATGCCGACACGTTTGCTGGCGCAGTTGCCGGCGCATTGAGCGCAAATCGACTTCTGTTCTTGACCGATGTTCCCGGCGTACTCGACAAACAGGGCAAGTTGATCCCGCGGCTGAGCATCAAACAGGCGCATGACCTGATAGAAGACGGAACCATTTCGGGCGGCATGATCCCGAAAGTTGAAACCTGTATTGAAGTTCTCAACAAGGGCGTTGAAGCGGTGGTCATTGTCAACGGCAAAGCTCCACATGCGGTGTTGTTGGAACTGTTTACCGATCACGGCGCCGGGACGATGTTTGTACGATGATGGAACAGGATCGGCGCAAAAAACTCAAAACTTCCTTTCAAGACGTTACTGAGTGGGTCTTCGACCTCGACAATACCTTGTATCCACGCCATTGCGATCTGTTTGCCCAGATCGACTGGAAGATGACAGACTATGTGGCTGAGCTTCTTAACATGCCAAAACCGGAAGCCAGAATATTGCAAAAGGAATTATACCGCAGCCACGGCACCACCTTGCGCGGATTGATGGAGCGTTTCGACATCGACCCCCATGACTTCCTCGACAAGGTGCATGACATTGATTATTCGCCTGTCGATCCCAATCCGATCCTCGGTGATCTGATTGCCGCCCTGCCGGGTCGCAAACATATTTTCACCAATGGGGATGTTCCTCACGCCAAACGCACAACCGACAGGTTGGGGATCACTGATCATTTTCACCAGGTGTTTGATATCGTTGCCTCCGACCTGGTGCCAAAACCGGCTGAAGGACCCTATGTCAAATTTCTGCAAAGCCATGCGGTCGACCCATTAAAGGCGGCGATGTTTGAGGACATGCCTCGCAACCTCCATGTGCCGAATAAATTCGGGATGCGTACAGTGCTGGTTACACCGGCACATGACTCAGCACACAATGCCGAAGCCTGGGAACACGAAGTAGTGGAAGATCAGGCAATCGACTTTGCCACGGATCATCTGGATGACTTTCTCGCGGATCTGCTGGAAGCGCTGAATTAGAGTCTTTCGGGCAGATTTCAGATTCCCGACTGAGCCAACAGGTCGGCAAGGCTAACCTGTGGACGCGGGCCTACATGCTGGATGACTTCTGCAGCCGCCAAACCTCCAATCAGTGCGCAATCACGCAATTTATAGTTATGCGTCAGGCCATAGAGGAATCCGGAAGCATAAAGATCGCCCGCCCCAGTTGTGTCTTCCAGAACCTCGATTGCATGGGCAGCAACTTCAATTGATTCTTCGCCCGTAACAATTATCGATCCTTCTTCTCCACGTGTGACCGCAGCCAGAGTGACGTCATCCTTTACCAGCGACATCGCGGTAGCCAGATCTGAAGTCTCGTAGAGGCTCTTCAATTCCGCATCATTGGCGAATATTATGTCGACAGTTCCACTGCGCATCAGTTCCAGAAATTCACCACGATAGCGATCTACACAAAACGGATCTGACAGGGTGATCGCCACCTGCCGCTGATTGTCGTGAGCAATTTGGGCAGCCAGTCTGATAGCATCCTTGGCACGCGGCGGATCCCACAGATAGCCCTCAAAATAGGTGACTTTCGAACGCGCCACCACGTCAGCATCCACGTCTTCCGGACCCAGTTCGACACAGGCTCCAAGATAGGTGTTCATTGATCGCTCGCCATCCGGCGTGACAAAAATCATCGAGCGGGCGGTTGGCGGGAGACCTTCTAAAGGCTTGGTGCCAAAATCCACACCGATTGCCCGGATGTCATGGGTAAAAATTTCGCCCAGATGGTCGTCTGCAACCTTGCCGAAATAGGCTGCCTTGCCTCCCAGGCTGGCAATTCCAGCTGCTGTATTGCCAGCACTGCCACCAGAAGCTTCAATCGCTGGCCCCATCACTTCATAAAGATGTTCCGCACGCGCTGCATCAATCAGGTTCATTGAAGCCTTGATGATGTTTTCACGAACCAGAAAATCATCATCCGCACGGGCAATGATATCGACAATTGCGTTGCCCACCGTCAACACGTCAAAATCGGGATTTGTCACAGAGAGCTCCTGGCCGCCAAATTTGTTGATCAACTAGCGGTAAGTGCAAGGAAAATAAAGCCCCTGACTTGTGTCCCCGAAGGCCCGAACCCATTTAAAGATAAATTCATTACCCACGGAGCAGAGCAAATGAGCGAGCAGGGGCTGATCGGTGCCATTTTGAAAACACTGTCTCAGATGTTTTCACCACCCTTTCGCAGTGTTCTGTGGAAGTCGCTCGGTTTGACGATCGCCCTGTTTGTTGGTTTCTGGATCATTCTTCAGGCCGGGTATGGGGCGTTTTTGGCACCAATGCTCGCCGACTACTCACTTGCCAATACAATGCTTGCCTGGTTATTGGGCGCCGGTCTTGTTTTAGGAATGGGATTTCTTGTAGCGCCGGTATCGTCCGTCTTTGCCGGTGTTTTCCTTGATGAAATTGCCGACGAAGTTGAAACCATCCACTACCCTGGCGACCCCGGAGGCAGGCCCCTGGGAATAACCCAGTCAATTGGTATCACAGCGCGGTTTTTTGGCCTTGTGGTGGTCGGCAATCTGATTGCCCTGATGTTGGTATTATTTCTTGGGCTGGGAGTGCTGATCTTTTTTCTGCTCAACGGCTACTTACTGGGCCGGGAATATTTCCAATTCGCCGCCTTGCGCCATCGATCTTTGGAAGAAGTAACCGAAATGCAAAAGCGATTCGGCTCTGAAATCTTCTTTGCCGGATTGGCAATTGCAGTTGTTTTGATTATCCCGATTGTCAATTTCCTGACGCCCCTGTTTGCCGGTGCATTGATGGTACACGTCTACAAGCGGATTGAACGAAAATCAGTCTGAGCCAGATCACTGAAATTGAGGTTGTTCCAAAGTGACAATCGCGGCTGGAACAGAGCATGTTTTTTCTTTCGCCTTGCACAAATCCGCAATGATGCAGGCTTCACATTCCGGTTTGCGCGCCTTGCAGGTATATCGGCCATGAAGGATCAACCAGTGATGTGCGTGGTAGAGAAATTCTTCGGGAATTCGCCGCATCAGGATATCTTCAATATCGTCGGGAGTTTTGCCGGGTGCCAGACCGGTGCGATTGCCGATGCGGAATATATGCGTGTCCACCGCCATGGTGGAATGCCCAAAAGCCATGGACAGGACGACATTTGCCGTTTTGCGCCCGACGCCCGGTAGTGTCACCAGTGCATCCCGGTCCTGCGGCACCACGCTTCCAAAGTCATCAATCAGCTTTTGGGACAGCGCGATGACATTCTTGGCCTTGTTGCGGTAAAGGCCAATGGTCTTGATATGCTCACGCACCTTTGCTTCACCAAGTGCGAGCATCTTTTCCGGTGTGTCGGCAATTCTAAACAACTCCTTGGTTGCCTTATTCACTCCGACATCGGTGGCCTGAGCAGACAATGCGACTGCAACAACAAGCGTATAGGGATTAACGTGTTCCAGTTCGCCCTTGGGTTCCGGGCGCTGCTGACTAAAGCGGTTGAAAATCTCCCATATTTCAGCCCTGGTATATTTGCTGCGGGGCAGCTTTTTTGGCTTTCGGGAACCGGGCTTATTGGCCATCGCGGATTTGTCAGTTTTCTTGCTCATGCCGGTGATCTATACTCGCTTCATGACCACACACAACATGGCATCCGATTCCATCGTATTTTCAGCACGCCTTTCGCCCTATCGTTCACTGGGGCAAAAGGGGTTCAGAATCCTTTTTGGTCTTGTGGCAGGTGTTTGCCTGATTGTCGGGCTGGTATTTTTTGCGCTTGGTCTGTGGCCAGTGCTTGGGTTTATGGGCCTTGATGTTCTGCTGGTTTACTGGGCTTTTAAATCCAATTTCTGGTCAGCAAAGGCCTACGAGGATGTCGAGATATCCCGTCAGCATGTCCTGTTGCGAAAAGTGAGTCCGAAGGGTCGGAAACGGGACCACACATTTCCACAATTTGGAACCCGGTTTGAGGTCGACCGGCATGATGAGATCGGCATCACAAAAATGCGGCTGGCCCACCGGTTGAACAGCGTTGAGTTCGGCTATTTTCTCAATCCCCAGGATCGTGAGAGTTTTGCATCGGCCTTTCAAACCGCCATGGCCACCGCAAAACGCTGAGCAAGTTTCGGGTGGCGGCATCAGCCCATATTTGATTGATTGCGGTCAACAAGTAAATTGAGGAGTCATCCCATGTTAGCTACAGCCAGCAATTTGCAACCAGCGACAGATTTCACCCATTCCCACGATGATTACGAAACCGTGCGTAGCGTGTTGCAGCACATTACGGAGAATTGGCGCGATCATCCCGACCTGGATGAATTGACGCAACTAACCGGCCTGCCGCCAACGCGATTGCAAAAAACCTTCACCCGCTGGGCAGGCATTTCTCCCAAGGCATTTCTGCAGGCCGTCACTCTGGATCATGCCAAAAAACTTCTGGAAGGCGGATTACCACTGCTGGACACGTCTTATGAGTTGGGCCTGTCAGGTCCGGGTCGGCTTCACGATCTTTTTGTCACCCACGAGGCGATGTCTCCGGGAGTTTACAAAGCACAAGGCGAGGGGCTCGAAATTCGCTATGGATTTCACCAGTCTCCATTCGGAGAGGCTCTGATCATGTCCACCGACCGGGGGCTTGCCGGATTAGCCTTTGCCGACGCCGGTGGCAATACCAGCGATGCGGTTGGGGACGGGCGCCATGAAGGCGAAGTGGGTACCGGCTCCTTCAACAGACCCGAAGCGCTTGATGACATGCGCAAACGGTGGCCGCGCGCAACTTATGTAGAGGACAATGCCTTTACCGCGCCTTACGCGAGACGGATATTTGACCCCTCCTGCTGGACTCCTGACCAACCGCTTCGGGTTGTGCTTATCGGCACCGATTTCCAGATTAGAGTCTGGGAGGGCTTGCTCAAAATCCCCGTTGGCAAGGCGACCACTTATTCTGGGCTGGCCAGCAGCCTCGACAGACCCGATGCGGCTCGTGCAGTTGGCACAGCCGTTGGACGCAATCCAATTTCTTTTGTGGTACCGTGCCACCGGGTGCTTGGCAAATCGGGCAAATTAACCGGTTATCACTGGGGTCTGACGCGCAAGCGGGCGATGCTCGGCTGGGAAGCGGGAATCACCGCTCACTGAGGCGATTGGGCTCAATTGGACGTGCAACTCGGCATCCAGATGATATGCTGGTGCTATGATTCCGGCACAACTGCTCCACCCGACAAAAAAAGGGCTGTATTGCCCGCCCGGAGATTTTTATGTCGACCCGGTCTCAGTTGTACCACGCGCCTTGATCACCCATGGCCATGCGGACCACGCCCGCGCCGGGCATGGTGACGTTTGGGCGACAGGGCAAACGCTCGACATCATGGCAATCCGCTATGGTGTGGATCACTGTCGCCAATCGCATGTTGCCGAACTTCGGCAATCGTTTGATCTGAACGGCGTGACAATCAGCTTCTGGCCTGCCGGACACGTCCTCGGATCTGCCCAGATTTTGATCCGGTTTAATGATCTGCAGATTCTGATTTCCGGCGACTACAAGCGCGGCCTTGATCCAACCTGCGACCCATATGAAAGGGTTCCCACAGAAAAACCGCTGGATGCCTTCATTACGGAAGCTACTTTTGCCCTGCCGGTTTTTCGTCATCGCGACCCACAAGTTGAAATCCAAAAACTTCTCAAATCGGTGGAACAGTTTCCGAACCGGACCCATCTGGTCGGGGTCTATGCACTAGGCAAAGCACAGCGGGTTATCGGATTGCTCCGGCACCAGGGATATGATCAAACCATCTATATTCATGGCGCCCTGAAAAAACTCTGCGATTATTATTCGGACCAGGGAATCGAACTGGGCAGCCTGGAGCCGGCCACACTCGAGAAGGGTCAGAAAGACAGTTTTGCCGGCAAGATTGTTCTCGGACCACCGTCCGCTTTTGTCGACAAATGGGGGCGCCGCTTTGCTGATCCGATAATTTGTTTTGCCTCCGGATGGATGCAGATCAGACAGCGCGCCAAGCAACGCGGTGTCGAGTTGCCCATTATTCTGTCCGACCACTGCGACTGGGACGAACTGATCGACACAATTTCTGACTTGAAACCAAAAGAAGTCTGGATCACCCATGGGCGCGACGATGCTTTGATACGATGGTGCGAACTCAACCAGGTAAAAGCCCGCCCTCTAAATCTGATCGGTTATGAGGAGGAAAACGAATGAAACCGTTTTCCGATCTGCTCGATCGACTGGTGCTCACTCCCTCGCGTAATGGCAAATTGCAACTCCTGAAAGACTATTTTGCGGAGACGCCTGATCCGGACCGGGGTCTCGCCCTCGCCGCGCTGACAGGTAGGTTGGAAATCAACAACCTCAAACCGGCATTGCTGCGCAATCTGATGGCAGAACGCATGGACGACGTCCTGTTCAAGCTCTCATACGATTACGTCGGCGATCTCGCCGAAACCATCGCCCTGGTCTGGGATAGCCAGATGAGAACCGCTGCGGCGGCGACGGCGACAGCGACAGCGGCGACAAGGGCCAAGCCAGGTCCACAGGCCATTTTGCGCGATCAGGGTAATTGTGGCCCAAGACTCAGCGAAGTGATCCACTCGCTCCAGATGGCAGGCAAAACCAACGCTCAAACGGTGCTGACAACCTGGCTGGATCAGCTTGATGCATCGGGGCGCTATGCACTGCTGAAACTCCTGACGGGAGGGCTGAGGATCGGAGTATCCACCCGACTGGCCAAACTGGCGCTGGCAGATCTGGGTCAGGTGGATGTCGCCGAGATTGAAGAATTGTGGCACGGCATTGAACCACCCTTTGTGGACCTTTTCGCCTGGCTGGATGGTAAAGCTGCCAAACCGAAGCAATTGGCGGTTGCGCCGTTCAGGCCGGTTATGCTGGCCAATGCGCTATCTGAAAAAGACCGGCAAAAACTCGATCCGAAGCACTATGCGGCAGAGTGGAAATGGGACGGCATTCGCCTGCAGGCAAGTGTGGAAAACGGCGTGCGGCGACTCTATTCCCGAACCGGCGATGACGTTGGTCGTGCCTTTCCGGACCTGCTGGATGCGATGGAATTTGAAGGCACGCTGGACGGCGAATTACTGGTCGCGCGTGCATCTGCCAACGGAAATTGGGATGTCGCAAGCTTTGGAGACCTTCAGCGGCGATTGAACCGCAAGACCGTATCAAAGGCCTTGCTGTCAAGCCACCCGGTCATTCTGCGCACTTACGACATCTTGAACGCCGACGGCGAAGATTTACGTCACCTGGAATTCAAACAGCGTCGGCAAAGGCTGGAAACTTTTATTTCGCATCTGGAACAACCTCGTATCGACCTGTCACTTCTTGTTAAATTTCAGACCTGGAAGGAGCTTGCCGACAGGCGTTCAAATCTGCCAAATCCGGCAATCGAAGGCATCATGATCAAACTTTGGGATTCGCCCTACCAACCAGGCCGCCCCAAGGGGCCTTGGTTCAAATGGAAACGTGATCCGATGTTGGTTGATGCCGTATTGCTGTATGCGCAACGCGGTCATGGCAAGCGCTCCAGCTATTATTCTGACTACACATTTGGTGTCTGGACTGAGGAAGGCACTCTGGTTCCGGTCGGCAAGGCATATTTTGGATTTACCGATGACGAATTGAAGGAAATCGATAAATTTGTCCGTGCCAACACGATTGATCGTTTCGGGCCGGTTCGCTCGGTGACGGCCCGCCCGGATTTTGGTTTGGTGATAGAAGTGGCTTTCGAAGGACTGAACCGGTCCAACAGGCATAAATCCGGTATCGCCATGCGATTTCCTCGCATTTCACGTTTGCGATGGGACCAACCACCCTCCCAGGCCGATTCCCTGAAGTCGCTGGAAGCGTTAATTTCTTAACCTAATCGTATTGGATTTCCATCATAATGACCTGGCTAAAATGGCCTTTGGACGGGTATGTGAATGAGTGTTCTTATCACCGGTGGCGCCGGTTACATAGGATCCCACACGGCATGGGAGTTTGTCGAGCAGGACGAGCAGATTGTCATAATCGACAATTTGGTGACCGGCTTTGACTGGGCAATGCCACCAAACGCCACATTTGTGCTTGGAAATATTGGTGATCGTGCCCTGGTTGAACACACACTGCGGCAATACGATATCGACACCATAGTTCATTTTGCCGGATCTGTAGTGGTGCCAGAATCCATCCAAAAGCCCCTGAAATACTATGACAACAATACCGGATGCACCCGTCATCTGCTTGAAAGCGCGGTTCGTTGTGGCATAGACCAGTTCATCTTTTCATCAACTGCCGCCGTTTATCGTGCGCCCCAGACTTTGGAGCCTGTCAACGAAAACGCACCGCTGGAGCCGGCTTCTCCGTACGGCATGTCCAAGCTGATGAGTGAAATGATGATACGCGACGTCTGCGCGGCCCATGGTATGCGCCACGTGATCCTGCGTTATTTTAACGTTGCCGGTGCTGATCCCCAGGGCCGTACGGGTCTATCTACCCGAGGTGCGACCCACGTAATGAAACTTGCGTGTGAAGCGGCGGTTGGCAAGCGAGATCATTTTGAAGTCTACGGCACCGACTATGATACGCCTGATGGCAGTGCCATTCGAGACTTTATTCATGTAACTGATCTTGCAACTGCCCATTATGATGCGTTGAATTTCCTGCGCTCCGGAGGCAATAAATTCACTGGCAATGTGGGCTATGGGAAAGGTCACTCTGTATTCGACATAATCAACGCGGTTAAACAGGTTTCCGGTTGTGACTTTGAAGTCCGCCTTGAGCCCCGACGAACCGGAGATATAGCCGCAATAGTCGCTGATCCTTCCCACATGCAACACCGGCTGAAATGGGCTCCAATTCATACCGAACTAGAGCAAATCGTTGAACATGCATTGGCCTGGGAGCGGAAAACTCTTGCCATGGACGAACACCATGAACCGGCACCTTTGGCGCCCGAATTCGATAATCTGATGGACAAAATCACACTTATTTAAGTCTGGTATGAAATCGACGGTCGCCCAGAATCATTTTTGTCTTGGAGATCGCACTCAAACACGGCAAATAGGCAGTTGATCTGTTCTCAACCGGTGCTCACATGGCGCTCTTACTTGGCATCGATACCGGCGGCACATTTACCGATGCTGCAATTCTCGACATTCCGGAAGACGGGTCGCAGGGCATTGTGATTGCCAAGGCAAAATCATTGACCACCCGGCAGGACTTTGCGCTGGGCATAGCTGATGCAGCGCAACAAACAATCGCGAAAGCTGGATGCGATCCATCGCAGATAGGCATGGTTTCCCTGTCAACCACACTGGCGACCAATGCACTCGTCGAGGGCCAGGGAGGACGCGTCGCGTTGATTGCGATTGGTTTTGCCGATCGCGATCTTTCCAATGCGGGTCTCAAAGATGCACTTGGCAATGATCCCGTCGTGCTTATTCCCGGAGGTCACACCACCCATGGCAGCGAAGCTCAACCACTCGACACCGGACCACTGGAAGACCAACTGGATCACCTCGCCGCTTCTGTGACTGGTTTTGCGGTTGCTGGCTATTTTGCGGTTCGCAATCCGGCTCATGAATTAGCTGTGCGTGATCTGATCCTTGCCCGCACCGGCAAAGCCGTAACCTGCAGCCACGAACTGTCGGCTCAACTCAACGGGCCCAAGCGTGCATTGACGACAGTTTTGAATTCGCGACTCGTTCCCACCATCACGCGCCTGATTGAAGCGACAACCCGGTCACTTCGGGAACGCAAGATAGATGCTCCCTTGATGATTGTTCGCGGGGACGGTGCACTTGTCGGATCAGATTTCGCCATCCGACGACCCATCGAAACGATCCTGTCCGGACCTGCAGCCAGTCTTGTGGGAGCTCATTACCTGACCAACGCAAGGCAGGCCATTGTGAATGACATTGGCGGAACGACTTCCGACGTTGCCATTCTTGAAGATGGTCGCCCGAAACTCGACCCGCAGGGCGCCCGGGTTGGCGGTTTCCGCACCATGGTTGAAGCCGTGGCGATGAATACTTTTGGACTGGGTGGCGATTCGGAAATTAGCCTGGGTGGAACCGCGCTTAATCCGCAACTGGTTCTCGGACCGCGCCGCCTGATACCGGTCAGCCTGACGGCCCACAATCATCCTGCAATTGTCCATGAAGCTCTCGACCGGCAGATCAAGAGCAGTTTGAACAATCGATGGGATGGTCGCTTTGCAATAAAATCCGGCATCGGGCTTGAATCTGACATGTCATCTGCAGAAGCCGAGCTCTATCAAAAGATCAACGAGCAGCCGAAAGCGCTGGACTCAATTATCGACGGAACCCGACAGTCCGCAGCGCTGAACAGGCTGATCGCCCGCGGCCTGGTACAAATAGCCGGCCTGACGCCGAGCGATGCCATGCATGGTCTCGGGCAGCACGAAATTTGGGATCGCAGCGCAGCGACCAAATGCCTGCAATTGTTTGGCCGCCAGCGAGACGGATCCGGGCAAGCGTATTGCCCCGACCCTTCGACCCTCGCCAAACGCATTATTGCGCGTGTTGAAAGACGCTCCGCAGAAGTGGTGCTGGAAACTGCTTTCCAAAATGACGGAAAAGATGGAGCTGACCTGTTGCACCACCCATTGATCAGCGAGGTTCTGGACCGGCGCCAGCAAGGTCAAAATTCATCCAGTTCTCATACCGCTGAATTTTCGGTTCGACTTGATCGCATGATGATCGGCCTTGGCGCTTCTGCTCACGTTTACCATCCCGCAGTTGCTGATCTGCTGGATATTGAAGTTGAAGTGCCGGAACATGCCGATGTTGCAAACGCAATTGGTGCTGTGGTCGGGCAGATATTGATGAAAGCCGAATTTACAGTCTCTCAACCCACCGAAGGACGCTTTCAGGTGACAGGTTTGGACGCACCGTTCGCCGACGAAAAATCAGCCATGCAAGAAGCTGAAAAGCTGGCGCTCGAGCGGGCGCAGTATCTCGCCAGAGAAGCTGGTGCGCAAGAGGTTGAGGTCAGCCTGTGGCGGGACGCCAAGCGGGCTAATGTGGAGGGCCGTGATACGCTGGTTGAGGCAAGGATTATTGCAACAACCACAGGTCGACCGCCGATTACCGGATGATCACCACGTGTTCCGATCGGACCTAGACTGCCAACGAAGGCAGATATTGGGGAAACCAATCATACAACATGGCCAATAACAGCAGACCCAGCGCGCATCGATAAATCACGAACACCAGAAATGTCGTGCGCCGAACCAAGGCCATCAGCAGTGCAATGGCCGCCAGAGCCGCAAAAAAAGTCAAGAAAGCGGCCCAATAAGCATCTGCTGACATGTTGTGGCCCTGTTGCGCAGATTCCAGTGCGGTAAAAATACCGGCTGCTGTAATTGCCGGAATTCCCAGAAGAAACGAAAACCGGGCCGCTTCCCCACGTTCAAATCCCATAAAACGAGCCGCTGTCATCGTGATGCCGGATCGGCTGGTTCCAGGTATTAATGCAATGGCCTGAGATATTCCGATGATGATGGCCGGTGCCAGGGTCATATCTTCCATCTTTTTGGTTGTGCGTCCGATTCTGTCAGCAATATACATGAGAATGCCAAAGAAGATGGCTCCCCAAGCCACCAGTTCAACGCTGCGGATCACATCCGACAAGCCTGAAAATTTTAGAACGGCTCCGAAAAGAAGTGCAGGAACGGTAGCGATCCCGATCAGTGTGACCATGCGCGACTGAGCTGTAATCCGCCCTTTCATCAAATCTCCCAGACCACCTGCCAGATTCAGAACATCCCTCCAGAAATAGACCAGAACAGCAAACAGTGAGCCAACATGCACCATTATATCTGTCGCACTGCCCTGATCCTTCCAGCCTGTGAAGGCTGGAATCAATATAAGATGGCCAGACGAAGAAACCGGCAAAAATTCAGTTAACCCCTGAACAATAGCAAGAACCAGAATTTGTTCGATGCTCATATACTGGCTCCGGTTGTGGTGATTCGCATGACTTGCCGCATAATTATTCGCCTCCTATAGAGAGGTTCACAATTCAGTTCCACAGTGACGTGACGAGTCGAACACAACATCGGGATTTGCAATGCTGACACTTTTCCACAATCCCATGTCTGCCGGATCCCGCGCGGTACGACTGATGCTGAGCGAACTCAGTATCGACGTTACACTGGTTACCGAACATGTATGGGAAAGACGTGAAGAATTTCTCACTCTTAATCCGGCCGGAACCTTACCGGTTCTGCAGGTTGATAATGTCGCGATTACCGGCGCGTGGGTGATTTGCGAATATCTCGATGAAACCCATGGCGCGCTGCAACGCCAGCGGCGACTTTTTCCCGAAGATCCAATCGGGCGCGCAGAAATGCGGCGCATAATCGATTGGTGTTTGACAAAATTGGAATCCGAAGTAACGCGCTATGCCGTGCATGAACGGGTCACAAAACGAATCATGCCTTCCAGTGCGGGCGGTGGCGCACCGGACAGTCAGGCGCTTCGGGCGGTTCGTGCCAATATTGGCTATCATCTGAAATATCTTGGCTGGTTGGCTGCAACACGCAACTGGCTGGCGGGCGATTCCATTACCCAAGCGGACATGACGGCAGCAGCGGCACTGTCGGTGCTCGATTATCTTGGAGAAATCGACTGGTCGACAGATGAACATCTCAAGGACTGGTATGTACGGGTTAAGTCTCGCCCATCCTTCCGTCCTCTGCTGGCAGACCGCATTCGCGGCATGCCACCAGTCTCTCACTATGTTGATTTGGACTTTTGAGCAGGCCAGCCCAAATTGTGAGCGAGTTGCGAAAGCAAGCACAATTGCTGGGGTTTGATTCGCTTGGCGTAACCGACCCAACCCACCAAAATAGAACCAGCGAAGCACTGAAATCTTTCGTCGAGGCCGGACATCACGGTACCATGGGCTGGATGAGCGACACGTTTAATCGACGATCTGATCCCAAGGCACTCTGGCCAGAGGTGAGGTCGATCGTGATGCTCACGATGAATTATGGCCCGGAAACCGATCCGCTTGAGCAACTTCAAAAATCCGCCGATGGAACGATATCTGTCTATGCCCGGAATCGTGATTACCACGATGTTATCAAGGGACGACTAAAAACCCTGGCCAGCAAGCTGTCTGCACTGGCGTCCAAAAATAATATTGAATGCCAGATCAAAGTTTTTGTCGATACGGCCCCGGTTATGGAAAAACCGCTGGCCGAGCGTGCTGGTCTGGGGTGGCAGGGCAAACATACAAATCTGGTATCTCGCCAAAGCGGATCCTGGCTGTTCATCGGATCAATCTTCACAACACTCGACCTGCCTTGCGATGATGAAGAGATTGACCATTGTGGCTCGTGTTCTGATTGCCTTGATATCTGCCCCACCAACGCTTTTCCGGCTCCCTATAAACTGGATGCCCGACGCTGCATCTCCTATCTGACGATCGAGCACAAGGGGACGATTCCTGAGGAATTCAGAAAGGCCATGGGCAACCGCATTTTTGGGTGCGACGATTGCCTGGCGGTATGCCCCTGGAACAAATTCGCGCGAGCAGCCGAAGAGGTAAAACTGGCGGCCCCGCCAATTGAACGCCCCAGTGATCTTCAAACCCTACTGTCCTTCAATGATGCAAAATTCAGACAGGTTTATTCCGCGTCGCCGGTCAAACGCATCGGTCGAGATCGATTTATCCGAAATTGTCTGATTGCTGCAGGCAATTCACAATCACCCGATTTAATCGCAGCCGTTCAACCCCATTGTGCGAACTCGTCAGATATTGTGCGTGAGACAGCCGAATGGGCGATGCAGCAGTTAAGCGGGTTAGGCAAATGAAGGTGCTGATCTTCGGTTGTGGCTTTTCCGGCCTTGAGATTGGTCGACGGCTGGCCAGTCAGGGCATTGCTGTAACCGGTACCACACGCTCTCAAGACAAATTCTCTCTGCTCAGACAGGCCGGTATAGAGCCGTTGCTGTTCGATGGTCATTCGTGTGATCAGACATTGACTTCGAAGCTTGCCGAGACCAGCCATCTGGTCATTTCCATTGCGCCGCCACGGCAGGAAAATGCCGAAGAGCCTAAATCAAGTGTTGATCCGGTTCTTGCTGCACTTGGTGGTCTTGTCGCGCCTGATCGGCTGCCCAAATTGACTTGGGTCGGCTATCTGTCGACGGTTGGGGTCTATGGCAACCACGACGGTGCGTGGATCGATGAAACAGCAGACTTGTCCCCCTCCTCAGCCAGATCGCGGCAAAGGGTTCGCGCTGAAAAGGAATGGGTCGATGCGACCGAGTCACGCAGTCTGCCACTTGCCATTTTGCGACTTTCGGGAATTTACGGCCCTGGTCGCAATGCATTAAAAAGTGCCAAACAAGGCCGGTCCCGCCGGCTTGTAAAGTCTGGCCAGGTTTTCAACCGTATTCACGTGGGTGATATTGCACAGGCCGTTGATCTGGCAAGTTCCAAAAGCGTTGCCGGCATTTTCAATATTACCGATGACCAGCCCGCTCCACCGCAAGACGTTGTTACTTTTGCCCATCAACTGCTGGGCACATCTCCACCTCCGGAATTGGATTTTGAATCCGCCGACTTGAGCCCGATGGCACGGAGTTTTTATGGGGATAATAAAAGAGTGAGCAATCTGCGTTCCAAGAATTTGCTGGGCATGCAATATCAGTGGCCCGATTATGCTGTTTCGCTGCAACGCATGTTTGATGAAAATGACTGGTGAGGAATAACCATGACAGCAAATGTTTCAATCGTGACTCTGGGAGTTGAAGACCTCACAACATCAACCAGTTTTTACGAAAAACTTGGCTGGGCCAACAGTTCGGCAAGCCAGGAAAGTGTCACTTTTTTGCAGGGCCACAGTGTCATCCTGGGACTGTATGGCCGTAATGCGCTTGCTGAAGATGCCGGTGTGGACCCGACCGGCTCTGGGTTTCGGGGAGTGGCGCTGGCGATTAATCTGCCGGATCGACAGGCCGTTGATGGGTTTTTTGCCCTTGCCGTTTCGTGTGGCGCTGATGCAACCAAACAACCACAAGAGGTTTTCTGGGGTGGCTATTCGGGTTATTTTGCCGACCCCGACGGTCATCTGTGGGAGGTGGCTCATAATCCCTTTGTCAAAATGGACCCTCAAACAAGTCAGCTTACACTTGAAGGAACAGACAAATGAGCGCCACCTTGATGCTGATTGATATGCAGGACGCCATGGATGACGAAAGATTTTCATCCCAGGGGCAGCCAGATGCACTGAATCGGGCGGCAACCTTGCTGGATCATTGGCGAAATCAGGGCAATCCGATTATTCATATCCGCCACGACAGCATGGATCCTTCATCTCCCTATTCACCCGACAAGTCGAGCCATGGCTTCAAGCGTGAAGTAATGCCGCTTGATCACGAGACCATTGTAGAAAAACGCACCAACAACGCCTTTATTGGCACCGATTTGATGCAGGTGTTGGAAGAAATTGGCTCAACTGAATTGGTGGTTTGCGGCGTTCATCTTCAGGACTGTGTGGAAAGCACCGTTCGCATGGCCGGGAATCTGGGCTTTATGGTCTATCTGGTTGGAGATGCCACCGTCAGCCTTGGACAAACCGACATTAATGGCAAAAAATGGTCGGCTGATGAGGTCCATGCGTTGACCTTGGGGATATTGGACGGTCAATATGCCAAGGTGATGAACAGTGCTGACTTGATGGTCGACACGGAAGGTGCTGTTGTTCACTAGAAGTTTGAAACAGTTCGGATAGTGAATGAACCTGACGTTGCCGAAATGGGTCGATTACGGCCTGATGCCGCTGATTAACGTTGCAGTTGCGTTTTTGATTGCCGGACTGGTTGTTCTGTTCGTCGGCGAAAGCCCTGTGGAAGCCGCCTATCTTATGGTACGCGGGGCGTTCGGCAATGGCTACAACCTTGGCTTTACGTTGTTTTTTGCAACGACGTTTATCTTTACCGGCCTGGCCGTTGCCGTGGCCTTTCATGCTGGCCTGTTTAATATTGGCGGCGAGGGACAAGCCTATATTGGCGGCCTCGGCGTGGGTCTGGTCTGCCTGTCGATGGATACTGTTCTGCCGTGGTGGGTGACCTTCCCTCTGGCGATAATTGGGGCTGCATTGTTCGGGGCGCTGTGGGCATTTGTTCCGGCGTTCCTTCAGGCCAAGCGCGGTAGTCATATTGTCATCACCACCATCATGTTCAACTTCATCGCGTCGGCGCTGATGGTCTATCTGCTTGCGGGGCCTTTGCAAAAGTCGGCCAATTTGGGTCCTCGTACCAGGGACTTCGAAGCCGGCGGACAAATACCTAAACTCGACTGGTTGTTCTCGCCATTTGGCATCGATATGGGTGCATCTCCGCTGAATATCTCTTTCCTGCTGGCTCTGATCATGTCTGCGATGGTCTGGCTGATCGTCTGGCGGACAAAATTCGGGTTTGAAATGCGAACCCAGGGTGTCAGCCCACGGGCTGCAGTCTATGCGGGAATGCCCGAGGTAAAGATCATCGTCCTCACCATGATGTTGTCTGGAGCCCTGGCTGGAATGATGGCGCTGAACCCGGTCATGGGGGATCAGGCCCGGTTGCAGCTCGACTTTGTGGAAGGTGCAGGATTTGTCGGCATCGCGGTGGCACTGATGGGCCGCTCGCATCCCGCAGGCATCATTCCGGCGGCGATCCTTTTTGGCGCTCTGTATCAAGGCGGCGCAGAACTGGCCTTCGACATGCCAAATATCACCCGCGACATGATCGTCATGATTCAAGGTCTGGTTATTCTGTTTGCCGGCGCGATGGAGTTCATGTTTCGACCGGCGCTGGCCCGAATATTCGCCACCCAACAGGAAAGACCAGCCTGATGGAAACTTTGATTCAACTACTGGACCTGACCGTGCGCTCTGCTGTGCCGCTGCTACTGGCCTGTCTTGCGGGGCTATATTCAGAACGCTCCGGCATCGTTGATATCGGACTGGAAGGCAAGATGCTGGGGGGTGCATTTGCCGCTGCCGCTGCGGCTGCTGTTACCGGATCTGCCTGGCTCGGGCTCGGGGCTGGCATCATGGTGGCGGTTGCCCTGTCGCTGATTCACGGATTTGCTTCGATTACAAACAAGGGCAACCAGATCGTCTCTGGCGTCGCCATCAATTTTATTGCCGCAGGCCTTTCCGCACTGTTGGGCCAGGCTTGGTTCAGCCAGGGTGGCCGCACCCCGCAATTACAGCCCGATGGGCGCTTCAATCCGTTGGAGCTTCCATTAGCTGAAACACTTTATGGCATTCCGGTTTTAGGTCCGGTGTACCGTGAATTGATCTCCGGCCACAATCTGATTGCCTATTTTGCCTTCGCCATGGTGCCGATTACCTGGTGGGTGCTGTTCCGCACACGCTTTGGGTTGCGACTCCGGGCGGTGGGCGAAAACCCTGCTGCGGTCGACACAGCCGGCATTTCTGTATCCTGGGCACGCTATCGGGCGGTGATCTGCTGCGGTGTCCTGTGCGGTATTGCCGGGGCCTATTTGTCGATTGGTGTTTCTGCAGGCTTCGTCAAAGACATGACGGCAGGTCGCGGGTTTATCGCGCTTGCGGCTTTGATCTTCGCCAAATGGCGCCCGGTCGCGGCCATGTGGGCCTGTCTGCTGTTTGGGTTTTTGGGAGCGATTGAAATTCGCTATCAGGGCGTCGCGTTGCCCATCGTTGGCGTTGTACCGGTGCAATTAATGCAGGCATTGCCTTACATATTGACGGTTATTTTGCTGGCCGGGTTTATTGGCAAGGCCATTCCACCGAAGGCCGGAGGCATTCCTTACACCAAGGAGCGGTAGGCATGAAAGACACCCTTTTCCAGGCAGCGCGCGCCGCCATGGCCAATAGCCATTCTCCCTATTCGAAATTTCCCGTCGGAGCCGCGCTGTTGACCGCGGCGGGCAATATCTATCATGGCTGCAATATTGAAAACGCATCCTATCCTGAAGGTTGGTGCGCCGAGACAAGTGCCCTTTCTCAGATGGTGACCGCCGGTGAAAGAAAGATTGCCGAGATTTGTGTAACCGCAGAAAAGATGGATCGCATCACTCCCTGTGGCGGATGCCGCCAAAGGCTGGTGGAGTTTGCGACTCCCGACACCCCGGTTCACTTATGTGACCAAAATGGCGTTGTTGAAACCGTAACCCTGGGTAACCTGCTGCCCACCAGTTTTAAGTTGGACTAGAAATGATGGACCTGAAAACAGCGCTGAATGGATTTACACCCGAAACTGCCCTGGTGCTGGGCTCGGGACTGGGCGGTGCGGTTGACGCGGTGCAGGTGGAAAGCCGACACCCATTTGGCGATCTTGATGGGTTTCCGGTCAGCAAGGTCTCTGGACATTCTGCAGAGATAATTGCCGGAACATTGAACGGGCATAATGTCATCGTGCTTTCCGGTCGGGTTCACTATTATGAGGAAGGCAATCCAGCTGCGATGCGGGGGCCCATTGCTGCGTTGAAGGAGGCCGGAGTAAATCGCCTGATCCTGACCAATTCTGCTGGTTCAACCAATCCCGACATGGCACCCGGTTCAATTATGCAGATCAAGGATCACATCAATTTTTCCGGAACCAATCCGTTATTCGGTGAACCCACCGATAAACGCTTTGTCGGCCTGACATCGGCCTATGACAAGGGTTTGCGCAAGACATTTCGCCGCCATGCAAAAAGCCTGGATATCAAACTGCATCGCGGTGTTTATATGTGGTTTTCGGGACCCAGTTTTGAAACGCCTGCTGAAATTAAAATGGCGCGCCGCATGGGTGCCGATGCGGTGGGCATGTCCACTGTACCGGAGGTGATTCTTGCCCGGTTCTACAATATGGACGTGGCTGCCTTTTCGATTATCACTAATTTCGCAGCCGGAATGACTGGAGCCGAATTATCTCATACCGAAACCAAAGAGATTGCTCCTCAAGGTGGTGAAAAAATTGCCCGACTACTCGCCGCCGCATTGAAGGAGGGCTTGTGATGTCGAGCGCATTACGCAAATCAATAGCAGCGCGCGCACTTGGCCTTGTGGACCTGACAGATCTCGGTGACAACAGCGACGAAAAAAGTGTTGGTGAATTGTGCAGCCGGGCTCAGACGCCGCATGGCAATGTAGCGGCAATCTGTATCTGGCCGCACACGATCACGTTTGCCAAAGCCCAGCTGGAAGGTTCCGGCATTCCGATTGCCACAGTGGTAAATTTTCCCAACGGTGACCAAACCATTGAGGACACAGTTGCGCTCACCATCAAGGCCATTTCAGACGGAGCAGATGAGATCGATTTGGTCATCCCTTATGGGGATATGCTGGCGGGGGACAGTTCCACAACTCAGGCGATGATTGTTGCAATTCGATCAGCGACATCCGAAAAGGCGCTTCTCAAAGTCATTCTGGAAACCGGTGAATTGCAAGATCCGGAACTCATTCGCACCGCCAGCGATCTGGCGATTGCCGCCGGTGCGGATTTCATTAAGACCTCGACTGGCAAAGTTGCCGTGAACGCAACGCTGGAGGCTGCAAAGATTATGCTGCAGGCAATAGCGGAGTCTGCCAAACCAGTGGGGCTGAAGCCTGCAGGCGGAATCAAAACGACTGAAGATTGCGGTGCTTATTTGAATTTGGCGGACAAATTGCTGGGCGACGACTGGGCATCGCCATCAACATTGCGCTTCGGTGCATCAAGCGTTCTTGATGATCTTCTGGCGGCACTTGAGGGAAAGTCTGCTAAACCTTCCCAGGGCTATTGAACTGACTTAAGCGCATAGATCAGTTCCAACGCCTCACGCGGTGTCAATTCGTCTGGCTGAATCCCGTCCAATTTTTCCTGCAGCTTTGACTGTCCGACGGGGGCAGGTTTCGCTTCAACCTGTAAAGCAGAAAACAGGGGGAGGTCATCGATCAAGGTACTCGATGGACTTTCTCTATTTTGACTTTCCAATTGGTCAAGTACATTTCGCGCCCGTTCAACCACCTTGCCAGGCAGTCCCGCCAGTCGCGCCACCTGAATACCATAGGAACGATCTGCAGTGCCCTCGACGACTTCGTGCAGGAACACCACATCACCGTCCCATTCCTTGACACTCATCGTAACGTTCGACAGGCGCTGAAGCGCAGATGAAAGGGCCGTCAGCTCATGATAGTGGGTGGCAAACAGGGTTCGACAGCAGTTGATTTCATGAAGGTGTTCAAGTGTTGCCCAGGCAATCGACAGACCGTCAAAGGTTGCCGTTCCGCGGCCTATTTCATCTAGAATGACCAGCGATCGAGAGCCAGCCTGATTGAGTATTGCGGCTGTTTCCACCATTTCAACCATAAAAGTGGAGCGGCCGCGTGCCAAATCATCTGCCGCGCCGACCCGTGAAAACAGGCGGTCGACAATGCCTATATGAGCACTACCAGCAGGCACAAATGAGCCCATTTGAGCGAGTATGACGATCAGGGTATTTTGCCGAAGGAATGTAGACTTGCCGCCCATATTTGGACCGGTCAGCAGCCAAAGTTTTCCACTATCGGTGCCGCCTATTGAACAGTCATTGGCAACGAAAGGGTTTTCCGCCTGTTTGCGGAGCGCCTGCTCGACAACTGGATGGCGTCCGGCCACGATCTCGAAAGCCAGACCATCGTCGATCGCGGGTCGAACATAGCCCTGTTCCTGGGCCAATTCGGCCAGCGCCGCACCAACATCTATTTCAGCAATGGCCTGCGCAATGGCCTGAAGCCGCTCGGTTTGCGCCAGCACCTTTTGCTGAGCTTCAGCAAAATGGCCAAGCTCCAGCTGCAATGCCTTGTTCGCTGCATTGGCAATCTTTGTTTCCAGTTCTGCCAGTTCCGTCGTTGTAAATCGCATGGCATTGGCCATGGTCTGGCGGTGTATGAACCGCTCTTTGTCTTCGCTGAGCGCCGCCGCATTCAAGGCAGTCACTTCAATGAAATATCCCAGCACGTTGTTGTGCCGGATTTTAAGATTCTTAACCCCTGTTTCCCCGGCATAACTCGACTGGAGGCTGGCAATTACCTTTTTACTTTCATTGCTCAGCTGCCGCAATTCATCCAGCTCCGCATCAAATCCGCTTTGAATGAAATTGCCATCACGAGCCAACAAAGGAGCCTCATCGAAAAGCAATTGATCCAAATGATCGGCCAGTGCGATTGGAGCTTCTTCCAGGCAGTTCAAATTGTCATGGAGATTGGTCGGCAATTCCGGTTCAAGGTTTTGAATCAACTCCGCCAGAGCATTTGTTGTCTTCAACCCAAGACTAATCGACAGCAGGTCCCGCGGTCCTCCCCGGTTCAGCGATAACCGGGACAAAGACCTTGCGGTATCTGGCATTGATTTCAGAACCGAGCGAACCTGCCCACGTAAATCTTCCTGAACAAGAAAGAACGAAACTTCATCGTGCCGTGCAACAATTCGCGCCGCCACGGTCAGTGGGTTAGCCATGCGCTGGGTCAGCAATCTGGCACCACCGCCGGACACAGTTCGGTCAATGGTTTTCAGCAAGGCACCTTCGCGACTGCCGGAAAGTGTTTGCATCAATTCCAGATTGGCTCGGGTTGCCGCGTCGATATACAGGACCTGAGAAGACTCACTGCGGTCGGGTCGCGCCAGCGGAGGCCGTTCGCCAATCTGAGTTATTTGAATATAGGCAATCGCCGCATTTGCCGCCGCCAGTTCTGCCCGCGTAAATGTGCCAAACCCATCCAGCGTAGACACTTGGTAAAACTCCTGGATGTTTTGGGCAGCTCGCGAGGAATCAAACATCGACGAAGGTTGCGGCTGAACCGTGCAGTCGAGATTTTCAAACAAGAGGCGCAAATCATCATCATCAAACAGCCGATCAGCAACAACCAGTTCGCTGGGTGCCAGACGGGCGATATCGGCCGAGAGTTGATCGGCTTCAGATTCTGCCAATGTGAATGTGCCGGTCGAAATATCAATTGCTGCCAAAGCATATTGGTCGCCGGTTTCGCCACCCCGGACCCGCGCCAATGTTGCAAGAATATTGGCAGAGCCCGGGTCCAAGAGATTTTCTTCGGTGATTGTTCCTGGGGTAACGAGGCGAACAACGTCCCTCTTCACCACCGATTTGGAGCCGCGTTTTTTGGCTATCGCGGGATCTTCAACCTGCTCGCACACCGCTACTCTGTGCCCAAGTGCAATCAGCCTTTGCAGATAGTCATCTGATGCATGTACCGGAACACCGCACATGGGAATATCTTAACCGAGATGTTTGCCACGTTTAGTCAGTGCAATGCCCAAAGCCCGCGATGCTGTTTCGGCATCTGCGAAAAACAACTCGTAAAAGTCGCCCATACGATAGAACAGCAATGCATCGGAATAAGTCGCCTTGATCTCAATATATTGCGCCATCATCGGGGTCGGTTGGTTGGACATGGAACACGCAAACAGGATTGGGATCAGAGCCAGATATTAGCAGGCCAGTTTGCAACTAGCCATTGCAGACATATGGCAGAAGCAGATCAGACCCAGCGAACTGTGGATGTTTTGAAATCAGACGGTGAATCGGGATGCATCAACTCCAAAATGGGCCAGATAACGGGGATTGATCTGAGCCACTTTGAGCACAACCAAAACGTCAATCGTGCCAAACTGTTCGTCAATCACGGCGTGTGTTGCAATTTTTGCACCCAGACGGAGGTAGCCTTTGATTAGGGGAGGCATTTTGGCCATGGCCTGCCGCACGGATACCGGCTGCGTCGATGCTGAGGAAAAATTGCTCAAATTTACCTGATTGCTTGCGACCGCAGGACAATCCTCATCGGAACTCAATGCGGCATTTTCTGCCAGCCAGGACAGACAATCGCCGAACTGATCCGGGTCAGTGCCTTCAAACGAAGCACAGCCAAACATAATATCAATATGATTGGCCACCGCATGCGCCCAAGTGCCATGCCACAGCAGTTCCATGGTTCGCTTGTTTCGGTAGCTCGACAAAATACAGGAACGTCCAAGCTCCAACAGATTTGACTGTTGGTTTGAAGCCAGCATCGGCGCCAGATCGTATTCTGATTGGGAATAAAACGCCCCGGCTTGCTTAGCCTGCACCTGTCGCATCATACGGTAAGTGCCAACAATCTGTGCCTCATCATGCTCTGCGTCGAGAACAAGCAGGTGATCGCAGAAGGGGTCAAAAGCATCCTGATCACGCTCCGCCTGGCGAATGTCCTCGTTGGGGCAACCGCCCATCTCCCGATAAAACACCTCATATCGCACCGCTTGAGCAGCGCTGATTTCTGCCTGGCTTCGCGCAAGTCTTGTTTGTAAATGCCCAATCTCACCCAGAAGCGGTGCCTCGGGGTCAACCGATTGGCTAGGCACGGTCATTGGCTGATCATGGCTCAGGGACATCTGTTCAACTTTACAATTCATTGGCACAAGTAAATTCAGCCGGGCAACAGCGGTGTGACAATCAAGTCATGCCGTTCAAGATGCAATTGAATTTACAGATTAGCGGTTGCGACGGGAAGCATATTTTCCGGCTTGGCAAACTGCGACAGGACGGATTGCAAATCTTCCGGACTGATCGGCTTTACCAGATAGTCGTCAGCACCCTGTTTAAGAGCTTCATCCTTTGCCGTGGCTTGACCGTCAGCGCTTAACACGACGACAGGTGTGGTCGCTTTTCTTGTGCCCATGGCTCGGATCTTTTCCAGCGCCGCCTGACCATCCATCACTGGCATGTGCAGGTCCATCAAGATCAAATCAAAATCGTGCCCAGCCACAGCTTCGACGGCCTGACTTCCATCATCAACATGGATCACCCGGTGACCGATCTTGTTGAGCAGAGATTTGGCCAGCAAGGCATTGATCGGATTGTCTTCGGCCAACAGAATATCAAGAGCAGTGTCGCCTGACTGTTCAATATTTGAATTTTTTTCAACGGCCGATGAGCTGGAGAGTTGATTGGACAGGATTCGACGAAGGGTTTGATGACGCACCGGGCGTGTCAGCCAAGCGTCAATTCCTGATTTCATCGTGGCATTGCCTGCGCCGGTTACTGTCCCATCGCTTATGTTGATTAATCGTGTGGAAAGCGGCAGCGCACGCTTCAATTTGTCAAAATCCTCCGGACCCTCCTCGGCAATTGGTCCGATCACAGAATCAAATGGCTGGTTTTGACTGCAATTGAGCAGAAATCCATCGACTGAGTCGAACGTATTCACCTCCGCACCCAACCCCCTGATTGAGCGCGCCAGCGTTTTTCGGGCCGGTGTGCGAGCCAGGATCAGAGCAACCCTCTGATCAACGGCAATTGGCTCATCCTGAGCAAAATCTTCACTCTCGACCACATCCAGATTGACAATTAATTCAAAGGTTGTGCCATGCCCCAAGCGGCTTGCTACATCAATCCGTCCGCCCATCAGCTCAACCAGATTTTTTGAAATCGCAAGACCCAGTCCGGCACCGCCATATTGCCTGGTTGCGCCTTCATCGGTCTGAACAAACTCTTCAAAAATCCGCTGCAAATCTTCTTCGCGCAGGCCTGGCCCGCTATCGCTGATGGAGAATTTTAAGGCATTTGCCGCCTCGGCGTCTCGGTCATTACAAACCGCAACATCAATACCAATTCCACCTGATTTGGTAAATTTGACGGCATTGCCAACCAAATTGAGGAGAACTTGTCGCAGTCTTCCACAATCAACCCAAACCTCAACGGGAAGATCTGGTGAGACATACGTCGCTAATTCAAGACCCTTTGCCTGCGCCGCCGGCGCGAGCAATTCCGCAACATCTTCCACCAAGTGATTTAGATTTGTTGGTCGTGGGGTTAACTCCACATGTCCACTTTCTATCCGAGCGGTATCGAGCAGATCCTCAATAAGATTCAGCAAAGTACTACCTGAACTGGTAATCGCTTCGACATAGTTTCTCTGGTCTGGCGCCATATCCCCGTCAGACAACAATCCGGAAATCCCGATAATACCGTTCAGGGGTGTGCGAATTTCGTGACTCACCATTGCCAGAAATCGCGATTTGGCCTCATTGGCCAGTTCGGCTTTGGTCAAGGCATCAAGAATTTCCTGCTGGCTGGTTTTTTGTTGGGTGATGTCGCGGGCCACAGATCGAATTCCAACTTCCCCGGTCATCGGGTCGCGCACCGGCAGGTCAGTCCAGGAAAACCAGCGCCGACCTTTCAATGTGTCCAGCTCAAGATCACGCGACATGGCTTGCAGATTTTCATCCGGACGGCCGACAATTGGTTTAACAGGCAGATCTAACGTGGTCAGATCATCAAAATAGGTATCGAACACCCGATTGCGAAACACCACCTCCCCCAGCGAGTTTCGATGCAGAACAATATCACCGAATGCCTCAGAGAGACTGCGGTGGATCTCTTCGCTTTCACGCACTTCCCAGGACCGGTCCTCCAGGCTTTCAAGCCGGTCGGCAAGCCGTCGATTTCGCTCCTGAAGACCTGCGATGTCGGTCGGTAATTGGCGGTCGGAATGCTTTTGAATGCCATGGCGTTTCAAACCCATGGCAGACCTTATCTTAGTTATCAGGCCAACCATTTTCCCGACTCGGGATAGTTCAATATCCCCTGCTCGACTTGGTCGATCCCGCTTTTGACGTCGCATTTCCGCACCATGGCCGGATTTTGATGGGTCGCCCGTTTTGGCGCTCACTGATTGACTGTCGTAGGCATTGCTCAAATCAGCCTTCTTGATCATCGGTTCCAGTTTGCCAGAGCGGGTTGGCAAATCGGAATATTTGTCCTGAAGATTTTTAAGGAGTGTCATGTCGGCAAATTTACCCGCCAATGGTTGCCAACAGCTTACTTTCATTCCGGCCGATCAAGTCGGAAAATTGATTGATTCAAGCGACTCCAGCTAGTTTATGACCTGCGGTTCGATAGGAAATTGCTTCAGCCAGATGGATGCGGCCGACACATTCGACACCACCCAAATCAGCAAGCGTCCGCGCGACCTTTAGGATGCGGTGATAGCCACGTGCTGAGAATTTCAACTTGTCCGCCGCATCCTTAAGCAATTGCTTTCCGGATCGATCGGGCTCAGCCACCTTTTCAATAACAGAGTGACTGGTCTGGGCATTGGTCAGTTGATCCTGACCCAGTGCCTGATAGCGTTCGGCCTGAAACTTCCGGGCACGTTGCACACGGACGCCAATATCCGAGCTGGTTTCGCCGCTTTTTATCTGCATCAGATCATTCGGAGAGACCGCCGGAACTTCCACCCGTAGATCCAACCTGTCCATCAAGGGCCCGGAAATTCGTGCCTGATGGTCGGTGGCACATCGCGCACCTCGACGGCATGTATGTCCCGGCTCCCCAGCCATGCCACATCGACAGGGATTCATTGCCGCAATCAGTTGGAAACGTGAGGGATATGAAACCCGGTGATTTGCTCTGGCGATCATTGTTTCTCCGGTTTCAATAGGTTGGCGCAAACTGTCGAGAACCTGCGGACTGAACTCCAGAAATTCATCAAGAAACAACACGCCGTTGTGAGCCATTGAAACCTCACCAGGTCGAGCCCGAATCCCACCACCGACCATCGCTGCCATGGATGCTGAATGATGCGGCGTGCGAAAAGGGCGCAGCGAGGAAAGCTGGCCATCCGCAAGGGTCCCGGCAATCGATGAAATCATTGAAACTTCCAGAAGCTCCTTGGGCTCAAGGTCTGGAAGAATTCCCGGTAACCTTGAGGCCAGCATACTTTTTCCCGATCCCGGCGGGCCGACAAATATCAGGTTGTGACCTCCCGCGGCTGCGACCTCGAGAGCTCGTTTGGCTGTTTCCTGCCCTTTGATATCTGCCATGTCGGGCAAGTCACTTTCAACGCTGCGAAGTCGTGCGACCGGGCGCGACAAAACCTGTAGCCCTTTAAAATGGTTGGCCATGGCGATGAGGCTGCGCGGGGCCAGAATATCCATCTGCGGGTCGGCCCATGCAGCTTCGGCGCCACAAGGCTTTGGACAAATCAATCCCTTGTCCATGCCATTTGCCTCGATCGCCGCCGGCAGAACACCGGCAACCTGCGCGATCGTACCATCCAGGCCCAACTCTCCCATGACGATGTATTTTTCCAGAGCATCGGCAGGCATGGCCCCCAATGCGCACATCAACGCGAGTGCGATGGGCAGATCATAGTGACTGCCTTCCTTGGGCAAATCTGCCGGTGCCAAATTCACCGTTACCCGCTTGTTCGGCATTGAAAGCCCGGAGGCGTGGAGCGCTGCCTGCACCCGTTCGCGGCTTTCGGTGACAGCCTTATCGGCCAGACCAACAATCTGCATCATCATTTTGCCAGGCCCGATCATCACCTGAACATCTACCGAAACTGCTCTGATTCCCTGAAATGCGACCGTCGTACAACGTGAGACCATCAATAATATCCGCGCCAAGTGTTTTAATCTGGTGCGGCGGGCATCATCAAGCTAGTTTGCAATTGAAAATTAATCGTAACTACCCAGCTACCCCAACCTGATGCTTTTATAGACGGCCCATCAGACGGGTCTGAGATTGAGGATGAGCTGATCAGGCGCGGTTTTCAAGGTTTTCAGGATGTCCCAACCTTGTTTTCGCGCCGTTTCAATGACCGTTCGTAAAGTGCAGAAATTCTCGGCACCAGCCTCTGTTCGAAAGCTTCCCGAGACCTTTTGTCGAACTTTCGTCATTCTGAGATCACGCTCTGCCTCGTTGTTCGTGTAGGGAACGCGCAGATCATTGAGAAAGAGCAAAACCGCTGCTTTATGCGTTTGGAGTCGCAAAGCGAGATTGTGCCCAATCCGCCGTTTCGGGCGACCCCGCTTCTTGCCTTTCGTTGGGCGCGCGAGAGGCGGTTGGGCCTCGTGGAACGCGATAGCACGCTCGCAACAGGCATCAAATCGCCGCTCGATATCCGTGATTGCCTCCGGGCTGACCGCGCTCCGATTTTGGATTCGCGCGACATGCGTGAGCTTCAGTGCGTCGAGCAGAATGGCTTTCATGTCCGGCACCCAAGCTTCTTTTTCATATTCGGTCAATGCCTCCAATTCGCGGGAGATGTGGGCATTGCACAATCCATGGGTCACATTTTCCACTGCCCAGTTGGAAGAGAAACAGTCATGCACTGCCGTTCCCGCCAGTTCTGGTGGCACTTCACCTCGCGCAGTTCCGAGCCGAAGGTGGCTTAGAGCGGTGGAGCATAGCATATGAAGCCAGCGCGTTCTGCCACCAATCCTGAACCCCGTTTCATCCAGATGCTTCACTGCCGTTTGAGGCCCGGACAGCAGGTTCTTCACCGCCTCAGCTAAACAGAGCATCTGCTCGGCCTTTTTGGCAACCAGACTGGAAAGGGTTGCCGATGTGATTGTGACCCCGAAAATGTCCGCAAAAACCTGCGCCAGGCGATTTTGGGGAATGCAGTGCTGCGTCTGTAAATAGGCGGCCAACGCCCCTATTTCATCGCCGTACTGGGCGGGTGATGTTACCCCTTCAGGAAAATCGGCGCGGGTTTTTGCACCGCAATGCTGGCATTGGCAAATATGCGCACGATGCTCGGTCACATAAAGCGGCGGTGGAGGTTTGAGGCCAAACACCTGTCTGCACGCAGAACCTATGGTATCCTCCGCCGAAAGCGCGGCCTGACAGTTTTGGCATTGGTTCGGAAAATGACTGGTGATCTCGTCTGGGTTCTCAACCTGTTTCAGTGTGTTGCCGGGATGTCCGGGTTGGCCGCCAGGCTTTCGATTTGACTTGCCCCGCTGACTTTTGGTCCGCCGTTTCTTATCGCTAGACGGCTTTGCCAGTCCGTCGCTCGAAGGTGGTTTGCTGCTATTACGACTGTTCGATCCCAGACGACGCTCAAGATCTGAAACACGCTGCCTAAGAACCGCATTATCTTCTCTAAGTTGCTCGTTGTCTTTCCTGAGTTGTTCGTTTTCCTTCAGGAGCCGAGCGTTCACCTCCAAAAGCTGCGCATTTTGTTCTTTGAGTTAGACAACCTGACCCACCAGAGCCATGACCACATCAATCAGTTCTGATTTTGAGAAATCAGCAAGAATTTCAGGTGTCAGATTTTCGAGTTTCATCCTCGCAGTCAAACACCAAAATGAAAAAAGTGGAACCTCAAATATGCGCCATGAATCAAATTGTCGCACCTAATGGCAGCAGAAATAGGGTAGCTGAGTAGTTACGTTGTTCGTTTTCCTTCAGGAGCCGAGCGTTCACCTCCAAAAGCTGCGCATTTTGTTCTTTGAGTTAGACAACCTGACCCACCAGAGCCATGACCACATCAATCAGTTCTGATTTTGAGAAATCAGCAAGAATTTCAGGTGTCAGATTTTCGAGTTTCATCCTCGCAGTCAAACACCAAAATGAAAAAAGTGGAACCTCAAATATGCGCCATGAATCAAATTGTCGCACCTAATGGCAGCAGAAATAGGGTAGCTGAGTAGTTACAATTAATCAAGAACAAAAACAGAACATTGAAAAACTCGACGGGCGCGACACTGGTTGGGATTGTCGCAATATTGCTATGGTCATTGCTGGCTCTGTTGACCACCGCCAGCGGAACTGTGCCGCCGTTTCAACTGGTGGCCATTTGTTTTGCGATTGCCAGCGCAATTGGTGCCATCTCGGTTTGGCGATTGGGCACGGGTCTGTCCGTCTTCCGTCAACCAATTCAGGTATGGCTATTGGGCGTTGGAGGTCTGTTTGGCTATCACTTTTTCTATTTTACCGCCCTGCGTCATGCCCCGCCGGTAGAAGCCGGGCTGATCGCCTATTTGTGGCCACTGTTGATCATCTTGTTTTCAGCGCTGCTGCCAGGCGAGCGGTTGCGCATCCATCACGTTATTGGCGGTATGCTTGGTCTGACGGGTGCCTTCATGATTATCGGAGGTGGCGATGCCGCCGGCGGCGGCGGCGGCTTCCTGGCCGGATTTGAAATAAACTCTACCCACACATTTGGGTATGTCTCCGCTGGCCTCTGCGCGATCATCTGGTCGGGCTATTCTGTTTTATCCCGACGTTTTGCAAATGTTCCCAGCGAAGTGGTGACAGGATTCTGTGCGGTTGCCTGTGTCCTGGCGCTTGTCGCCCACTTGCTGCTCGAAACCACGGTCATTCCCGATACAACCGGGCAATGGTTGGCGGTACTAGGCCTTGGGCTTGGACCCGTTGGGCTTGCGTTCTATGTGTGGGATTATGGCGTCAAGAAAGGCAATATTCAGGTGCTTGGCGCGGCCAGTTATGCCGCACCCGTCTTGTCCACACTGGCGCTGATCGCCGCTGGTTTTGCTCAACCAACCTGGGCAATTGCTTTGGCTACATTGCTGGTGACGCTGGGGGCAGTGGTTGCCGCCAAAGACATGATATTGAAACGCCGCACACCTTCAGATCCAACTTGATATTTCGTCGAGCGGATATTTGGTGATTTTAGGCACTTGTGCGTCGTCCCGGGGATAGCCCGCCACAAGCAATATAACCGGCTTTTCCGATTCCGGCCGGCCGCAGATTTCATTCAAAAACTTCATGGGGGCCGGTGTATGGGTGAGACTCGCCAAACCAGCCATGTGAATAGCCGAAATCAGCATGCCACTGGCAATACCGACTGATTCAGGTACGTAATAATGTTTGGTTCGCTTTTGATTGACGTCTTCTCCCCAGCGCTTGGCAAATATCACAATAAGCCACGGCGCTTCCTCCAGAAACGGCTTGTTTTCGTCGGTGCCCAGATGGGCCAGCGCTTTGAGCCATTCCTGACCAGCCCGGCCCGCATAAAATGCCCTTTCCTCTTCTTCAGCCGCCAGCCGAATGCGATGTTTTATTTGAGCATCCTGAATTGCGACAAAGTGCCATGGCTGCTGGTTTGCACCTGAAGGGGCTCCACCGGCTGTTTCGATGCAGGCTTCTATCACACTGCGCGGAACCGGTTTTGATGAAAAATCTCGAACCGTTCTGCGCGATTTCATATCAGCGAGAAATCGATCCGCCCGTTGTTGCACAGCTTCTTCATCGCGGTGCTGAAAGATCAAAGGTTCGGTGATGAATGGTGGCCTGTCGGTCAAAATAGATTCGCCCTCTTGAGTTTTCTTAGAGGGCGAATAAGACAATTTTTTTGATCGCAAGGAAAGCTTGGTTGACCCCAATTGGTCAAATGGGGTCAGTTAAATCTCAGGCGGCGCGCGGTGCGGCACCAAGGACATTATCGTCCACATGCAGCTCAAACTTTTCGAAATTGGCAATGAACTTGGCAACCAGATCCCGCGCGGCAACATCATATGCCGCTTTATCCGCCCAGGTATCCCGTGGGCGCAGCAGAATTTCATCTACACCTGCTACCGATACCGGAACTTCCAGACCAAAATTTTCATCGACCCGCATTTGCACTTCGTTCAGAGATCCATCCAATGCGGCACGCAGAAGTGTTCGTGTTGCACCGATCGGCATGCGGGAACCTTCACCATACGGCCCACCGGTCCAGCCGGTATTCACCAACCAGCAAGTGGCCTCGTGTTGGGCGATCTTGTCTCGCAAAAGATTGCCATAAACGCTTGGATGCCGCGGCATGAAGGGGGCGCCAAAACAGGTTGAAAATGTGGCCTGAGTTCCTGCAACACCTTTTTCTGTACCGGCCACTTTGGCTGTATACCCAGAGAGGAAATGATACATTGCCTGTGCCGGGGTCATCCGGGCAATTGGCGGCAACACACCGGATGCATCAGCGGTCAACATGATGATGGTTTTAGGGTGCGGTGCCCGTGCCGTTTCCGACGCATTTGGAATATAATGCATTGGGTAGGCCACGCGGGCATTTTCGGTCAGTGACCCATCGTCGAAATCAGGCAATTTAGTCGCCGGATCAATTACGACATTTTCCAAAATCGAACCCCAGCGCTGAGTTGTCGAATAAATCTCCGGCTCTGCTTCGGCGCTCAGTCGAATGGTCTTGGCGTAACAACCACCTTCGAAGTTGAAGATACCATTGTCAGACCAGCCATGCTCATCATCCCCGACGAGCGTGCGCGAAGCATCGGATGAAAGGGTGGTTTTACCGGTGCCAGACAGGCCGAAAAACAACGCACTATCCTCGCTGTCGCCCAAATTGGCCGAACAATGCATTGGCATAACGCCCTTGGCCGGCAGGAAGTAATTGAGAGCTCCAAACACCGACTTTTTCGTTTCGCCTGCGTATTCCGTACCACCAATCAGGACGATGCGGCGTTTCAGATTGACCGCAATGACGGTTTCTGACCGGCAGCCATGGCGCTCGGGAACGGCCCTGAAGCTTGGCAGGTTGATGATTGTCATGTCGGGAGAAAATGCTGCTTGTTCCACTGCCGTCGGACGTCGCAGCAAATACCGAATAAACAGGGCGTGCCAGGCAAATTCCAGATAGATGCGCGCGCCAACACGATATGCCGGGTCGGCACCACCAAACAAATCCTGGCCGAACAGTTTCTTACCTTCTGCATGATCCATGAAATCGGCATAAAGCTGGTCGAAATGATGTTCCGCCATTGCCTGATTGTTATCCCACCAAACCGATGATTCAGTTTCAGAATCGCGCACGATATATTTGTCGGTTGCAGAGCGACCGGTATGTTTACCGGTTTCTACCGCCAGATTACCGGTGGCTGTTTCAACGCCTTCGTTGCGCTCCAATGCCAACGCAAACAATGTCTGCTCATCGTCATTCCAGCTGATCTGTGCCTGGGAATCCAGCTTTACATTTCCATTGAATGCCTGCGTCATAACTCAATGCCTTTTTTGGGTCGATAGATCTGTCAAAAGCTGCCGATGCGACGACTACGAACAATGCCGCGTATCTGGAAACCAAAGATTAAAATCTGCTTTCTGCGACTGGAGTTGCGGCGGACACTAGGCAGGCTAATCGTCTATGACAAGATTGGAATCGGTGGTTTTGGGGTCGATTTGGTTGGTAAATCGATTAAAACTGAAAGTTAATTTTGCTCAGGATTAACAAGTCAAAAATTCAATCGTTTAGGGTTTGAATCAATCGAACTGCATGACTTCATCAGCTGGCCATAATTTGTGCGCAATTTTGGCAAATTGGTCTTGGTTCAACCGCAAGTGGGTTCTTGGCACAATCTGATTTTGCCTCTAATCAACTTCTAATGGCTGTAAAATTGGCCATTCGGCAGTCTTTCAATGAGACTGTCGGAATATATATGGAGAGAATTCATGGCAACTATCGCACTCGTCGATGATGATCGAAATATCCTGACATCGGTTTCCATTGCACTGGAATCAGAAGGATACCGGGTTGAAACCTATACCGATGGCGCATCAGCCCTGGACGGGCTGACAACCAAGAGACCTGATCTGGCGGTATTCGATATCAAGATGCCGCGCATGGATGGCATGGAGCTGCTGCGCAGATTACGCCAGAAATCAGATTTGCCAGTGATATTCCTGACTTCCAAGGATGACGAAATTGACGAATTGTTTGGGTTGAAAATGGGGGCCGACGATTTCATCACCAAACCTTTTTCCCAACGCCTGCTGGTGGAACGAGTGAAAGCCGTGCTGCGCCGGTCTGCTGCCCGCGTCGAAGGTGCCGTCCGCGAAGACAGCGGTGGTGCCAATATGCTGGAACGCGGCAACCTGACCATGGATCAGGAACGCCATGTCAGTCAGTGGAAGGGAAAATCCGTGACGCTGACAGTTACTGAATTCTTGATATTGTTTGCCCTGGCTCAGCGCCCCGGCGTGGTTAAATCCCGAGATTCGCTGATGGACGCAGCCTATGATGATCAGGTCTATGTCGACGACCGAACCATCGACAGCCACATCAAGCGACTGCGAAAGAAATTCAAGCAAGTTGATGACGACTTTGATATGATAGAAACCCTGTACGGTGTGGGATATCGTTTCAAGGAAGGCTGATTAGTTGACTGATGCCCCCGTTTCGCTTGATTCAAACCTGAAGGATGTCAAATCCGCCGGGGACAAATCACGTGACCCGGAAACAAGCAACACCGACCAGCAAAACCAGTTCCAGATCGGTGGATCGAGTCGCGCCAAGAGCAATTCCTGGTGGCGCCCTCGGACACCCATCGGATTGTTTTTTAGCCGTTACATTTTCACCAGCCTGACCCAGCGTATCATATTCTTGAATATGGCTGCGCTGTTTGTTCTGCTGTCCGGCATCCTGTTTCTCAATCAATTTCGTGACAGCCTGATCGAGGCGCGCGAGGAAAGTCTGTTGACCCAGGGTGAAATCATTGCAGCTGCCATCTCGGCGCGGGCCAGTGTCGACACCGATGCGATTACCATCGATCCTGAGCGATTGCTGGAATTGCAGGCAGGTGAAAGCACCTATCCGATGGAAAACGAACTGGAAAATCTCGACTTCCCGATAAATCCCGAAGAAGTTGCCCCGGTGCTGCGTCGGCTGATATCACCGACGCGGACGCGGGCCAGGATATACGATCGCGACGGCATCATCATTCTGGATTCTGATCGCTTGTATTCCAGCGGCCAGATATTGCGATTTGAACTGCCCCCAATTGCCAAAAAGGAGCGAGGTTTTCTGGAAGATTACTGGCTACAGTTCAGAGACTGGTTCTGGCAACGCGACCTGCCGCTTTACGTGGAAACACCCAACGGAAATGGCACAGCCTACAGCGAAGTCGTCACTGCGCTGACCGGCAGCCCGGGCAGCAAAACCCGCCGCACGACGGGTGGTGATACCGTCGTATCGGTGGCGGTGCCGGTACAGCGATTCAGGGCCATACTTGGCGTTTTGCTGCTGTCCACGGAGGCCGGTGATATCGACCAGATCATCGACAAGGAACGCTATGCGATTATGCGAACCTTTGGCGTTGCAGTTTTTGTCAGTGCGCTTTTGTCAATCCTTCTCGCTTCAACAATTGCCAGTCCGTTGCGTCGCTTGTCAGATGCAGCCGAACGGGTCAGGCTTGGTGGCAAGAACCGAGAACAGATTCCCGACTTTTCGGAACGGCGCGATGAGATTGGACATCTGTCCAGCAGTCTTCGAGAAATGACGCAAAGCCTCTATGCCCGCATTGACGCCATCGAGCGGTTTGCTGCCGATGTCAGTCACGAATTGAAAAACCCCCTGACCTCTCTGCGCAGCGCCGTTGAAACCTTGCCGCTTGCCAAAAAGAAACAGCAGCATGACAAATTGCTGGAAATCATCACCCATGATGTCCAGCGCTTGGATCGACTCATAACCGACATATCCGATGCTTCACGACTGGATGCTGAACTGGCGCGAGACGATGCCGAAATCATTGAATTGGACAGTTTGCTTGAAGGATATTGCGATACCTATGAGGACATCAGCGCAAGTTCCAAACTGGAATTGCCAAAACTGAGATTGATTATCGAATCATCGGCAAACAACACAGGAAATCGACCAAAAAACCGCAGAAAACCTTCCTGGAAAATTTCCGGACATCGAGGTCGCCTCAGCCAGGTCATTGCCAATCTGGTCGAAAATGCCCGTAGTTTTGTTCCCCCCACCGATGGAAAAATTACCATCAACCTGTCACAGCAGGGAAAAATGGCTGTGGTCAGGGTGATGGATAACGGCCCGGGTATTCCCACGGAAAATGCTGAGCGCATTTTTGAGCGTTTTTACACTGATCGGCCGCCAAGTGAGGCATTCGGGCAAAATTCCGGTCTGGGCTTGTCAATAACGCGCCAAATCGTCGAAGCGCATGGGGGCACAATCAAAGCTGCCAATGTCGACTCCACAGATGGCGGCGGCGCAATGTTTACCGTTGAAATTCCGCTTTCATCTGCTGGCAACTGACATGAGTTTGAAGCTTGCAAAAAGTCAGCACGGCTGTGCCATCGTTTTAGGATCCACCGGACTGATAATCCTTGGCCCGTCAGGAAGTGGTAAATCCCGTTTGTCGCATCAACTGATTGAGCAATGGAGAAAACGAAACAACTATGCTCGCTGGGTAGCGGATGATCGGGTGATCGTGGAACAGTTTGGCAATTCCTATCTGGTCAAGTCACCGACATCCCTGCAGGGATTGGCCGAACATCGTTTCCAGGGAATTGAAAGTGTCGATTGGCAGCCCAAGGCTGTTGCCGACCTGGTTGTGCAGTTATCTCCGGGTAAGGAACTGGAACGGTTGCCCAAGTCGGCGCATCATCGATTGGTGCCAAACGGTCCGACAATTCCGAAGATGATGGTGCCGCAGGATCACATTAGCCAGGCAATCGAGCTGATCCAGGCCCGCTTGGCCCAAGAATCAACGATTCTTCCGTCTGAATCCAATTGAATCACGCAGATCGTCAGATTTTACTTGCAAGTGTCGAATTGCCTGTAAATATGAACTCGGACAAAGGACGCGCTCTCGCTTGACAGGCAATAGATGATAGGACTTGTGCTCGTCACACATGGCTCATTAGCCAAAGAGTTCCGGTTGGCACTGGAACATGTTGTTGGACCACAGGAACAAGTGGACACTATTTCTATAGGTCCCGACGATGATATGGAACAACGCCGCCAGGATATTTTGGAGGCCGTTGGTGGCGTCAATTCCGGATCCGGCACGATTATTCTTACTGACATGTTTGGTGGCACGCCATCCAATCTCTCAATTTCGATCATGGAGCCCGGGCTGATTGAAGTGGTGGCCGGGGTCAATCTTCCCATGCTGATTAAATTGGCGGGAGTACGGGTTGACGACGATATGGATGCAGCCCTGGAAAAAGCCGTCGAATCGGGCAAGCGCTACATCAACATTGCCAGTAAGGTTCTCTCGGCCAAATGAACGACCCCTCCGGACCGCAAGCCCGCTCTGCGGACATTTGCAACAAGCGCGGCTTGCATGCACGGGCATCAGCAAAATTTGTCAAACTTGCCGAGACCTTTGATGCCGATATCAAAGTTTCAAAAGGTGGTGAAACCGTCGGTGGAACATCGATTATGGGCCTGATGATGCTGGCCGCCTCAAACGGGTGTAGTGTTGAAATTTCTGCAACTGGTCGACAGGCAAAAGAGGCGCTGGATTCCCTTCAGGCTCTTATCGATGACAAATTCGGTGAAGGCGAATAGCTGCACTACAACCGACGCAATGCAACTCCATCCACAGCATGATCAGAGCCCTTGTGAAGAACAAGATCAGCCCGCTGTCGTGTCGGCAGAATATTTTCGCGCAGATTGACCAGATTGATTCGGGTCCACAAATCCATGGCAATTTCCAACGCGGCATTGTCAGACACTTGGCTATAGCGGTGAAAGAACGATTCCGGCTTTTGAAACGCGGTTTCCCGAAGCCGCATGAAACGCGACACATACCAGTCCTGAATAATTTCCTCTTCAGCATCGATATAGATCGAAAAGTCAAAATAATCCGACACGAACGGCACAGAATTACCGTCTTTTGGCAAGTCGCTGACCTGTAGCACGTTGATGCCTTCAAAGATCAGAATATCCGGCTGATCGATGGTCACAAAACTATCCGGCACCACATCATAGACAAGATGAGAGTAAACCGGTGCCTTTACATTGCGCTCGCCGGCTTTGATGCGTGACAGAAAATCCAACACGTGACGTCGGTCAAAGCTCTCAGGAAAACCCTTGCGATCCATCAATCCCTGTTTTCGCAGTTCGGCATTGGGTAACAGGAAGCCGTCGGTTGTGATCAGGTCGACTTTTGGACTGGCTGGCCACCGGGTCATTAATTCCCGCAAAATTCGGGCGGTCGTAGACTTCCCCGCAGCAACTGAACCAGCAATACCGATTACAAAGGGTGTTTTCTGACCCCGAAGATTGAGAAATTGACTGCGCTGTTTGAACAGTCCGATTGTCGATTCCACATGCGAGGCCAATAGTCGGGATAGCGACAAATAAATTCGCCGGACCTCGTCCAGCGCCACCGGGTCGTTCAGCGCACGTAACCGTTTAACCTCTTCCTCGGTCAAAGTCAGCGGAGTGTCGGCGCGAAATTCGGCCCACTCGTCAATTTCAAACTCCAGGTATGGAGAGGGTTGTTTTGGCGACTTAGGCATTGTCGATATTCCGTGAAGCCTTTTCAACAATTCCCGATTGCGAGGTGCGCTGCTCAAGTTCAGTCATGACCTCATCCACGCTCACCCCCTTTATGTGAAGCACAACCAGAAGGTGATAAAGTAGATCTGCGGCCTCCGCGCGTACTCCATCGGCATCGCGAGCCAGCGCTGCAATGATCGTCTCAACAGCCTCCTCTCCGAGTTTTTCGGCTGCTTTTTCAATACCGTCGCCAACCAGTTTTGCTGTCCAAGAGGAGGTGTCGCCGCTGATCGCCCGGTCAGCGATTATCTGCTCAAGTTGTGAGAGTGAAAACTGGGTCATCGGATCGAAATTATCAACTTCCTAAATCAATTGGCGTGTAGCGATGCCGCAGCGTGCCATGTGTTGCTTCGCCTGCGCCACAGTAAATGTCCCGAAATGAAATATCGACGCGGCCAGCACCGCACTGGCATGTCCAATTTCAACAGCTTCAACCAAATGATCAAGAGTTCCGGCTCCTCCCGAAGCAATTACCGGCACCGTTACCGCATCGGCAATAGCGCGAGTCAGAGGCAAATTATATCCATCTTTGGTCCCATCACGGTCCATCGACGTGAGGAGAATTTCGCCGGCGCCCTTCTTGACCATCAATTGGGCAAATTGAACGGCATCGATGCCTGTGGCCTTGCGCCCGCCATGGGTGAAAATCTCAAAACGATCAGTTTCACCTGACCGGCTGACTTTTTTGGCATCCAATGATGCGACAATACATTGATTGCCAAATTTATTAGCCGCCCGCGCAATCACATCGGGATCATTCACTGCGGCGGTGTTGAATGACACTTTATCGGCACCCGCCAGCAAAAGGTTTCGAACATCATCTACCGATCTCACGCCACCACCGACCGTCGCCGGCATGAAGCATTGCTCGGCAGTCTTGGCGACAACATCAAGTATGGTATTTCGATTGTCGGACGACGCAGTGATGTCGAGAAAGCAAAGTTCATCGGCTCCTGCTGCGTCATAGGCTTTGGCCGCTTCCACCGGGTCTCCGGCATCAATCAGGTCGACAAAATTGACCCCTTTGACAACCCGGCCGTCCTTAACATCAAGGCAGGGAATGATCCTGGTTTTGAGGCTCATTTCGCCGACCTCAGGAGTTTGAGCGCGTCGGTCGGGTCGATACGGCCATCATAGAGCGCACGACCTGAAATCGCTCCTTCAAGAAGATGCGCATCGGGTGCGGTTAGTCTTACAATATCGTCCATCGAAGCCAGGCCGCCGGACGCGATCACCGGAATCGAAGTACTGCGCGCCAATTCCAATGTGCTTGACCAGTTGATGCCGCTCAGCACACCATCTCTGTCAATATCGGTGAATATGATGGCTGAAACGCCCGCATCTTCAAAGCGGGCCGCCATTTCGATAGTGCTCAATTGAGATGTCTCTGCCCATCCTTCGACGGCAACTTTTCCGTGTCTTGCATCAATACCAACAGCAATTTTTCCCGGATAATTGCGGCATGCCTGACGAACGAGATCAGGATCACGAACCGCAATGGTACCTAAAATAACCCGGGATATGCCCTTTTTCAGCCAATATTCGATCTGCTCAAGAGTGCGAATACCTCCGCCGAGTTGAACCGGATTTGTTGTAGCGGCCAATATCGCTTCAACCGCGGCACCGTTAATCGCTTCGCCGGCAAAAGCCCCATCCAGGTCGACGACGTGCAGCCAGTCAAATCCCTGATTTTGAAAAGCTTTTGCCTGATCGCCGGGATCCGAATTATAGACCGTTGCCTGATCCATATCACCAAGCTTCAAGCGAACGCATTCACCACCCTTCAAATCGATTGCCGGAAACAGGATCATGGTGCCCACCTAAGGAAATTGGCGATCAAGGCGAGGCCCAAAGTCTGGCTTTTCTCCGGATGAAACTGCGTTCCCGTCATATTATCTCTGGCTATCACCGCCGTAACATCCATCCCATAGTCGCTTGTTGCCACAAGATCGTCAGAATCTTGGACCTGAAAGTGATAGGAATGAACAAAGTAAGCGTGATACCCATCGGTTCCAGTGGCAATTCCCTCAAAAAGCGGGTGGTTTTTGCGGACCTGTAAGGTGTTCCAGCCAATTTGCGGTACTTTTAAAGTCGGGTCGGACGGTTTCATTTCAACCACATCTCCATCAATCCAGCCAAGACCATCCGTAACGCCCTTTTCCAGACCACGAGACGCCATCAACTGCATGCCGACACAAATGCCGAGAAAGGGAGTGCCCTTGTTCCTCACTTTTTCATGAAGCACTTCGACCATGCCGGGAACTTCCTCCAGTCCAGCACGACAATCGGCAAAAGCCCCAACACCTGGAAGCACAATACGATCAGAACCGCGCACCACATCCGCATCACCGGTCAACAGAATTTCCGACTTTATTCCAGCCTCACGCGCCGCACGCTCAAAGGCCTTTGTCGCGGATTTCAGGTTTCCTGATCCGTAGTCGATGATTGCAATTCGCAAGATCTACGTCTCCCGGGGAGTAAACAGACCAAAAACATCTGTCGAGTCTCCCGACCCGCGTAGCAGTTGAGGCGAAGCTTTGGCTGGTGCCGGAACGGTTTGCGATGACGGCAACGTGGGCTGGTGCTGCTGGTCATCCAGAAATCTGCCAATTGCCGCTGGCTCGCTGGCTGCATCAATCAAACCAATCATGATCATGCCTTCATTTTCCAGCTTGCGTCGATAAAGCTCCCTGCCCTCCAACATAAAATACAGACCGGGTAAGCCATTGATAAAAATTGCTATTACTGCAAAGGGAGTTGTCAAAAGCGTGGCGCAAAATGCCCAGAACAACAAGCAATAAGCCAGTGGCCACCAAAGCCTGTGGGCAATCAACCAGATCGGAGGTGCCAGCAATGCCCAGGTAGCCGGGCCTTCTGGTACTGCCACCAGACTATCAAATGCCGAGGTTTCTTGCCCGTTCGAACCGAAGTCGCTTGGGCCAAAAATTGTATAGATCATGCCCGATCCATCATCATTTGCTCAACGTGCCTTTTGTCGATGGAATAGCGTCCGTCATGCGCGGGTCCATCTCGGTGGCAAGACGCAGTGCCCGGGCAACTGCTTTAAAACAGGTTTCAGCAATATGGTGAGTATTCACCCCATAGTGGGTTTTGACATGCAGCGTAATGCGGGCTGCCTGAGCCAGAGCGTTGAAAAACTCGCGTACCAGTTCGGTATCAAAAGTACCGATCTTCTCACGCGGAAATTCCACATCCCAAATCAGAAACGGGCGACCGGACACGTCAATTGCCGCACTGGTCATGGCTTCATCCATGGGCAGGTCAAACGATGCGTAGCGACGAATCCCACGCCGGTCTCCCAAAGCCTCATTAATAGCCTGACCCAAAGCCAGACCACAGTCTTCAACCGTATGGTGGTCATCAATATGTAAATCGCCTTTGGCGCGAATAGTCATGTCGATCAGTGAATGTCTGGAAAGCTGCTCCAACATATGGTCGAAAAAGCCGACTCCGGTGACAATTTCAAAATTGCCTTTACCATCGATTTCGACACTGACTGCGATATCAGTTTCATTGGTGGTGCGGGAGACGCTGGCGGTGCGGGCCATAAAGTGGCTCCAAAACTGTGATTTCAACAGATGTGAGCTGTCTTATAGACCTGCCAGCAAAGACGCAATTGCAATCATGAAATCAATCCATACATAGTGGAACGGTGCCAACGTGCCGAAATGGATGTTGGTGAGATGCCACGTTTGGAGAACGAAGTGAGTAAAGATACACAATCATGGTTGCCGCCCGTACATGCAACCACCATCATTATGGTCCGCAAGGGAGGAGAAGTTGTCATAGCCGGAGACGGACAGGCATCAATGGGCCAAACCATCATGAAATCCAATTCCCGTAAAGTCCGGCGCCTTGGCGATGGCGACGTCATTTGTGGATTTGCCGGATCAACCGCTGATGCATTTACCTTGCTGGAACGGTTGGAATCGAAACTTGAGCAATATCCCGACCAGTTGATGCGCGCCTGTGTGGAACTGGCAAAAGACTGGCGTACAGACAGATATTTACGTCGGCTTGAGGCGATGATGCTGGTGGCTGATAAGAATGTCAGCCTGTGTCTGACCGGTGTAGGGGACGTTTTTGAGCCGGAAGATGGCGTCATGGCGATTGGCTCAGGCGGAAATTATGCTCTTGCCGCCGCCCGCGCTTTGTATGACACCAAGGCAAAACCTCAGGCCATTGCAGAAAAGGCGATGAAAATTGCCGCAGATATATGCGTTTATACCAACCACAATCTCGTGGTTGAAACGCTTAGTGAAGACAAATAAAGGTCAATCCGCCCCATGAGCAGCACCAATTTTTCACCTCGCGAGATCGTCAGCGAGCTCGACCGTTTCATCATTGGCCAAAAGGATGCCAAACGAGCCGTCGCTGTGGCGATGCGCAACCGTTGGCGGCGTCAGCAGCTGGACTCACCCATGAAGGAAGAGGTGATGCCCAAAAACATCCTGATGATCGGCCCCACGGGGGTCGGTAAAACGGAAATATCGCGTCGGCTTGCCCGCCTCGCAGGGGCGCCGTTCATCAAGATTGAGGCTACAAAATTTACCGAAGTTGGCTACGTTGGCCGGGATGTCGAGCAGATTGTCCGCGATCTGGTCGAGATTGGAATTGGACTGGTGCGCGAGAAAAAACGCGAGCAGGTTAAGGCCAAAGCCCATCTGGCGGCTGAAGACCGGGTTTTGGATGCATTGGTGGGAAATACAGCCAGCCCCGCCACCCGCTCGAGTTTCATGAAGAAACTGCGTGAGGGCGACCTTGACGACAAGGAAATCGAAGTCGAGGTCGAGGATACTGGCTCACCTCTGGGTGGCATTGACATTCCCGGCATGCCCGGTTCGCAAATGGGCATGATTGACCTGGGTGACATCATGTCGAAAGCCATGGGCGGTCGCAAAAAAACCCGCAAAACCACGGTCAAGGAAAGTTATGAAATTCTGATTGCTGAAGAAAGCGACAAGCTATTGGATGACGAGCAGGTGGTTGCTGAAGCCATCACTGCAGTTGAAAACAATGGCATCGTTTTCCTTGATGAAATCGACAAAATTGCCGTCGCCGGAGAGCGGGGTGGCACTGTATCCCGCGAGGGTGTGCAACGTGATCTTTTACCGCTGGTTGAAGGCACAACTGTCGCAACAAAATACGGACCGGTTAAAACGGATCATGTTCTGTTTGTTGCCTCAGGGGCATTTCACGTTTCCAAACCGTCGGACCTGTTGCCGGAACTCCAGGGGCGTCTGCCGATCCGGGTCGAGTTGCGCGCCCTGACAAAGGAAGATTTTGTTCGCATCCTGACAGAGACTGAAGCGAGCCTGATCAAGCAATATGTCGCTTTGATGGGCACCGAAGACCTGCAACTCGACTTTCATGATGAAGCAATTGATGCCCTGGCAGATATTGCGGTTGAATTGAATTCGACAGTCGAAAATATCGGCGCGCGTCGCCTGCAAACTGTGATGGAGAAAGTTCTCGACAAGGTGTCGTTTGATGCGTCCGACCGAGCTGGTGAAACAATTACTGTCGACGCAGAATTTGTTCGCGAAAATGTCGGCGATCTGGCCAAAAACACGGATCTTTCCCGCTATATCTTATAGCAAGGTTGCTGAAAAAGCGTTGCAAGGGAGAAACACAAACCGATCAATCGCATAGGGGAGATAAGATTGACGCTTGTCGGAACTCCCCTGTCGCCATAAGGATGTGGGATGATTAAGCCCGCCGCAGCTGCTCTTTTTGCCATGCTCATTCTGCTTCAGTCGATGCAGTTGAGCCTTGCTGTGACCAAGGTTCCTCCGGGCAATCGCAATGCCAAACAACCTGCCATTCCTGGTGGATCTATCAAACGTACCCGCGGCACGACTTTTGAAAAAAAGTATAAGAAGATTCGCGACCTTCTGGCGCGAGATCGTAAACTCATGTCGAAGATCAAGTCTGCTGCCCGAACTCACGGCATAGATCCAATTCACATCATCGGCGCGCTGGTTGGCGAACATACCTATAATGTGGATGCCAAGGACCGCTTGCAAAGTTACTACGTCAAGGCGCTTGCCTATCTTGGTCAGGATCTGACATTTAAATATGAGCGGACAACTTTGAAGAAACTGCTGAAACAGCCGAGTTTCAGCAAATGTGCCTCAATTTCCAATGCCTATGACAAATGGACCTGTCGCGAAGCGGTTTGGAATCGACAATATCGGGGCAAGAGTTTCGCCGGTCAAAGATGGCCGAATAATCGATTCGGAGCCGTATTCTTTCAGCCTCTCTATGCGGGCCAGACCTTCGGGCTGGGACAGCTCAACCCGCTGACGGCTCTGAAAGTCAACGATATGGTTCGCGCAAAAACTCGCCGTGAACCAAAATTGTCCATCAACAACGCTCCGCTTATTTACAATACGATCATGGAGCCGGATTCATCCCTGCTCTATATGGCGGCCGTCATCCGGCACTCCATCGACTCATATGCCAACATTGCCGGGTTCGACATATCGGGCAATCCCGGGATAACCGCCACACTTTATAATTTGGGCAATGTTACGGTGCGGGCAGCAAAACTGCGCAACACCAATGCCAAGCGCAAAAACTCGGGCAAAAAGCCGATTTTGCCAAAAGAAAACTATTATGGCTGGCTGATCAATCAAAAGCAGTCAGATCTCAGATCATTGCTATGATCCGTTAGAGGTTTGCAGCAGTTCCAAAATTTGTTCAATTTGGTTTTCGTCGAGCTTATCGATATTGTGCGCCAGCAAATTGGCCATATGCGTCGCAGCCGCTGACAGGTCGGATGTATCTATCGTTATCTTCGGATCAGACAGGGAGGCCAGTTTTTGCAAGGTGTCCGCATCATCCCAGATGACGTTGAAATAACCAACTATGCGTTGGAGAAGTGCCCAGCTGGGTTGTCCGCGCCGACCATGTTCAAGAGCCGACAAATATGCCGGCGAGACACCAATCGCATCAGCCATGTCCTTTTGGGTGACCTGGCGTTGAGCGCGTAACGCACGAAGATGCAATCCCAGCGGCGTCATGATCTGTTACCGTTTGTATTTGCGAATGCGAACATAAAGCGCTCCTTCGCCACCGTGGCTGCTCTGGCTTTCCCGGTAGCCGTTGACCAATTGTGAAAAGGCCGGGAGAGACAACCATCTGGGTACATTGGTGCGCAATGCGCCACGCCCCTGATCGCCTTTACCGGTAATCACGAGGACAATTCGGTTGTTTGCCCGTTGAGCCATCTGCAGGAAATCCAGAAGAGCGAATCGCGCCCGATCCTGTGTCATGCCATGAAGATCGATGCGCGCATCGATGGCTTGACGACCTTTGCCTATATTCTTCTGGATACGGTCTTCAATGGGATGTGAAACCAGGGAAGTTGGAGGTTTTGGCGTGGATGAAGGCACCCATTGAGAAACCAAGCTCATCTGCCGGGCAGGTGATGAATTGCCAGATGAAGTGGCCTCCATCAAACGGTTCATTTCTTGTTTGAGAATGTCGCCTTTTTCATCAGAAAGTGGCGTGACGGTTTTCGCCACCTGTGTCCAAATCCGGCTGTCTTCGACCGTCAGCGCAGACTTTTTCCTAGCTATCGGATCTTCGGTATTTTTGATCCTCTTCGTGGAGAAGGCACCAACAATGCAAAACTGGCCGGGCTTCTGATCTTGCCTGCGCAAAATCCCGCTACCGAACCGGAACCCGTAAAAACATCCCCCCGCTGCGCGCCCACTATCACTGAGCCGGTATCCTGCGCCACCATCAGTCTTGCAAACTCCTTGCCTTCATCGAGAAGGTCTTCAGCGGCAGCAACCCACACGGGAATCCCATAAGAATGGAAAGCGTGATCAACTGCGAGGCTGCGTCCCGGCGTTAAAGGCACTTGCGCCGCGCCGATTGGTCCATCACCGGCGATTGTGCCTTCCTTGATAATTTTGAAGAAAATATACGAGCGATTTTTCGCCATGAATTTGTTGAGTACGCCCGGATTCGTTCGCATCCATTTGGCCAGGTGGTCAGCAGTCATTTCCTCGGCTGGAATACCGGTTTGCCGACACAATACTTTTCCAAGCGAGGTATAAGCGTGGCCCGATTTTGCCGCAAAACCGATGCGAACCGCCGTACCATCCGTCAAAGCCAGACGGGCAGATCCCTGAACGTGAACAAAATATGCATCGGTCTTGTCGTTCAGCCAGACCAGTTCCAGACCTTGTCCGTCAAGCGCGCCATTTTGAATCTCGCCGCGGTCAAAATACTCTTCGACGAGACCGTTGCGGCGACGGCCATACTGAAAGGAAACATCAAGTTGTTGCGGTCGGTTCTGATCGTCAATGTCTATCAGGTCGTGTGGCCGCCCATATAGTGGCACGCAGAATTCTTCGCTTTGTTCCAGCGCGGCAGGGAGCTCGGGTTCAAAATATCCTGTGACAAATCCGTCCATTTGCTCGAATGCACCAAACGCGTGGGGCTGAAAATTGTCTTCAAAAAACCGCTTTGCCTGTTGCCTTGATGGTGAATTGAGCGACATCCCGCGTCGTGCGCATTCGATCAGCTTGCCTTGATCAACCAGGTTTGAGGGGGAGTTGTATGGCGTTTTGAGCATGCTTTCCGCACTACGACAAAACGCTGAATGGGCCGCAACGTGGTCATCATTGTGCCAATTCGGCAAACAATCAAACGATATTGGTCCAAGCAAACAGCCCCCGGATCGCTTGACCGATTGCTGTGATTCTACCTGGTCCATGATCGCTGGATTGCTTTGGGTCTAGTCGTCGGTTGCCACAAGCTTCCAATTGGGATCACGCGACTTGATTGGGCGGGCAAAGGTCCACACGTCGATGACTTCAGCAACTTCCTGTAAATCCCCGTCAATGATTTCATCTTGATTATCAAGAGTAGCTGAAATCATTTGGCTGATGAATTTTACAGTAATCTGAGCTTCGTCCTTGCTCAATTCCGCTGCTGAGAAATCCGCCGATTCAATGCCGACAAAACTGGCTTGAACTTTTTCGCCACGTTTGGTTCTGTCGTCGATAACCGCAGCAAAATTCTCGTATACATCACGGGACAGCAGACCCTTTAAGGCGCGCTTATCCCCATCGGCAAACCCTGTGACAATCATCTCATAAGCCATTTTGGCACCGTTCAGAAACTGTTCGGGGTCAAAATTGGGGTCGCGCGACAGGATCGCCGTTAAACCTTGTTTGAGATCCTTGTTTTTGGCGGCAATTTTTGAAATGGCGGCTTCTACAGCGCTGGCCTCACCTTCCGACTTACGGCGTCTGTTGGCACCCGGCAATGTCACAACATTGTCGTCATCATCATTGCCCGTATAGGGTTCATAAGGAGGGCGTTCATTACCATTGCGGGTTCCCAATACGCTGCGCAATTTCCAGAACACAAAAAGTGCAACAGCAAGCGGCAAGAGGGTGAAAAGATCAATTTCCATAATTGTTACACAGCCTTGGTGCGGAGTTTCGTCAGGTTGTTTTTAACCTGAATTGAAATTGGTGCCTAATGACATCGATATAGGACGACTTTGATATAGGACGACAGGGCTTTTCATTCAAATGTCTTGATCAGACCTGCAATCACCGGCAACACTTCCTATATGATATAAGACTGAACAAAATAGTGAAACATCTGCCAATGCCTTTCGCCCTTGTCCCATTTCTGCTTCTTGTAGTCCCAATTGTGGAAATTGCCACCTTTATTGCAATTGGTGGTCAAATTGGCATTGCACTTACATTGCTGATGATTTTGGTGACTGCCGTTATTGGCACGATCTTGCTGCGCATCCAGGGGCTCAGCCTTATTCAGGAGATTCAGTCGAAAGTCGCCAGTGGCCAGGTTCCCGGACGCGCACTGGGTGACGGGGCAATGATCATGGTTGCGGGAATTTTGTTACTGACTCCGGGATTTGTGACAGACGGAATTGGCTTTTTACTGTTTGTACCAGCGATTCGCACCCTCATCTGGAGTTTCCTTGCTTCGCGGATAAAGGTTGCTCAGCCGGGTGTTGATCCATTTGCCCAACAACAAGGCGGTCGTTCCGATCCATTCGATGGAGACGGACAAACAATTGACCTTGATGAGGATGAATACAGCGCCGGTCCGGCCGATCCAGAATCACCCTGGAACCCTGACAACAAGCGATAATCCAAGGTTTCCTTGCCAGTAGCGCGCAGCCGTGTTAACGCCCAAGCCGATTTTACAGACAGTCGTAGCGACTGACTGTCCATGGACCCGTATTTTGAAAGCGACAAAGTTGAATGGCTAAGAAACCCACCAAAAAGGAAGCAGCAGCAAAAGAGGCCGAAGCAGCCGCAACCAATGGCGCTGGCGAAGCCCCTTCGCTGAACGTTCTTGCGCAATACATCAAGGACCTTTCTTTCGAAAACCCTCATGCACCTCATTCGCTGCGCCCGCGCGAGAACTCGCCGGAAATCAACATCAACATCAATGTGAATGCCAATCCGCTGTCGGAAACCGATTTTGAGGTCGAGCTGAAACTTGAAGCGAATGCCGGTGAAGGCGCAGACCAGATGTTCAATGTTGAATTGATTTATGCTGGTGTATTCCGCCTGACAAACATGCCCGAAGAAGCGGTTGCTCCGGCTATTTTGATTGAATGCCCTCGTTTGCTGTTCCCATTTGCACGGCAGGTTGTTGCCGATGCAACGCGCAACGGCGGATTCCCACCTTTGATGATCGATCCGGTCGATTTCGCAGCCCTGTTCCAGCAACGTATGGCGGAAGAGCAGGTCAAATCCCAAATGACCAACTGATTATCAATTCGGTCGCGATCGCATCGCTCGATGTGAGTTGAATTCAGAATTGGATGGCCGGGCTCTGCCAGCAGGGCCCGGTTTTTTATCAACTGGAATATTTTGACCAGATAGCCTTGTCGCCCAGCGTCTTAATCAGGGCGTCATGGGCACTGATTTCCACCTCGGTAAGACGTTGTGGTAATGGATGTGGTCTCTGGCGACCCGCGGTTGCTGTATCTTCGGCCAGGTTTTGCGAATCTGGTTCTGCATCTGTGGCGATTTCGAGGCTCATGCCAACCTGCCGCCCACCGGTCAGCTCGATATAAACATCAGCCAACAATTCTGAATCAAGCAGCGCGCCATGAAGGGTACGGCTGGCCCGCGATATGCCAAATCTGTCGCAGAGTGCATCCAGGCTGTTACGGGCCCCTGGAAATTTCCGCCGAGCAATTGCAAGCGTGTCGACGACTCGCGTTGTGTCGATTGGAGATTGCTTTAGCCGCGCCAGTTCTGCGTCAAAGAAACCCACGTCAAATTTTGCATTATGGGCAATAAGAGTACCTTCTGAGAAAAAGTCCTGAAACTTTGGCAATATTTCTTCAAAGCTCGGTTTGCCTTTCAGCTTTTCCAATGAGATGCCATGAATGCGTTCTGCGTCCGGGTGGATTTCACGATCGCCTGGATGAATGTATTCGTGAAACATCTCGCCCGTCGGAAATCTGTTGACCAGTTCGATGGCACCAATTTCAATAATTCTGTCACCGCTATCAGGATAGAGGCCGGTTGTTTCGGTATCGAATATTATTTCACGCATCTGGATCTGCCTGGTTCGAGTGATCAGTATGGCCCGTCTCGTCAATCGATTGTAAAACTTCCTTGATAATCTGATCCACCCGTTGCCGCGCCCAATCCAAACCTTTTGACGTGTCTATCAGATAGGTTGCTCTTTTTCGTTTTTCAGAGTCCGGTACCTGGCGTTGCAAAATCGACTGAAATTTTGCTTCATCCATACCAGGGCGGCTCATTACCCTTTCTTTTTGGACGTCTGCCGGTGCGGTCACGACAATTATGCCATCAACCCGATCTTCACGGCCCGTTTCAAACAATAGCGGAATGTCCAGAATTGCCAGTTCAACACCTTGCTGGGTCGCGGATTCGCGAAAATCCAATTCTGCCTGACGCACCAGCGGATGAACGATGGATTCCAGCTTTTTCATCGCCTTTTCATTGCCGACCACCTGTTTGCTCAACAGGCTTCGGTCGACTTCGCCGCCGCGGGTAGAACCTGGAAACTCCTTTTCGATCAATGGTGCTGCTGCGCCGGCATAAAGTTGATGCACAGTTGCATCGGAATCGTATACCGCAACACCCAAATCCCGAAACATCTGGGCCGTGGTGGATTTGCCCATTCCGATTGAACCGGTAAGCCCCAGGAATATCGTCACGGCGCTTCTCCCAAATCATCCAGCAAAATTTTGCGCAAAGGTTCATCCACCTCCGGGCGGATACCGAACCATTTTTCAAAGCCGGGAACCGCCTGATGCAACAACATTCCCAATCCGTCGACAATTGGCATTCCAAACTCTCCAGCCTGGGCAAGCAATGGTGTTATCAGCGGCGAATATACGATGTCGTGAACAATAGTCGTTGAAGCAAACCCCTTCAGATCGAGCGGGCTTTTTTGGTCATTCATGCCGATTGATGTGGTGTTGATGATGATGGCTGGAGACAACTCACCGGGTACAGCGTGAGCAATTTCGATGGCGCGGCAAGGCGGTCCAAAATGTTCCACCAATGCGTCGGCTCTGGCCAGAGTGCGATTGGCGATGACCACTTCTGAAAACCCGCGCCCCATCAGCGCGTATATCACTGCCCTTGATGCGCCTCCGGCTCCCAGAACAAGGGCAGCCTTGTTTCGATTGATTTCGCTATCCCAACCCGGATGGCGATCATCAAGATTTGCTAAAAACCCGTAGCCATCTGTGTTTGTGCCCTGCAGTCCGTTCTTCCCAAGCCAGACCGTATTGACTGCTTCCAGCGTTTGAGCGGCATCATAGGTTTTATCTACCAGATCGAAAGCGGCTTCCTTGTGCGGCACCGTAATATTGCCGCCAACAAAACCTTCATGTTCGAGATTGGTCAGAAATTGCTGCAAGTCCTCGGGAGGGCATGGCCGTTTTAGGTATTCACCAAGGATTTTATTCTTTTTGAGCCAGTAATTATGAATAAGCGGCGAGCGGGAGTGATCAACCGGCCAACCCGTGACAAAAGCTTTTTTGACGTTAGCCATCAATCGCCTCCAACCGTCTCAGCTGATCCAGAAGCGGCAGCAGAGGAAGACCGATAATCGAAAACATATCACCATCCATTGAGTCAAACAGTTGAATGCCCCGCCCCTCGATCTGATAAGCTCCAACACTGCCCAGTACACCCTCTCCCACATCGCTTAAATGTCGCCCTATGAATGCTGGTGACAAATCTCGCATTTTCATTGCGCAGGTGGTGACATGACGCCAGAGCGTTTGACCGTTTTCGGCAATGACCACTGCCGAGTGCAGGTGGTGGGTCGTACCCGACAACAACAACAGCCTTCGACGGGCTTCCTCCATGTTTTTACATTTGTGAAGCACTTGCTGTTGAAATGATAATATCTGATCACAGCCGATAACGAGAGATCCGGTGTGATGTTCGCTCACATCAACGGCTTTTGCTTCCGCCAGTATCAGGGCGCGATCTTCCGGCAGAACATCAGCTTGTGCCAAAGGGGCTTCGATCGCGCGCTCATCCAGATCAGATGCGATCTGTCCAAAGGACAGGCCTGCATCATCCAGCAATTTGGCGCGATAACGGCTCGCGGAAGCGAGAATTAAATCTTTCATTTCTGTTATTCTAAACTGTCCAAGATGGTTAGGTCCGATTACGGCGCAACGCCAGAATAGCTGCAGCGGTTTCTTCAACTGATCGCTTGGATACGTCAATCATCGGCCAGTTATTTTGTTTGCAAAGACGTCGCGTCAATGCGAGCTCCTCCTGAATCGAAGCACGATCAACATAGATGTCGCCGGTCAGATCCCGGTCAAATGCCAGCAGGCGATTCTCCCGGACCTGTAGAATGCGTTCAGCAGAAGCGACCAGCGCAACGACCAATGGTTGTTTTGCAGAAATTATTTCTGCCGGCAGATCAACACCCGGCACCAATGGAATATTGATGGTCTTGATGCCCCGCTGAGCCAGATAGATGCTGGTTGGTGTTTTGGAGGTTCGGCTGATGCCAATCAGAATAATTTCCGCTTCCTCGATATCGTCCGGCAAATTGCCGTCATCATGGGCCATCGCAAACTGCACCGCTTCGAGGCGGTCAAAATATTCTTCATCCATAGCGTGCTGCGCACCAACGCGCCCGGACATTGTATCTCCCAGGAACCCATCAAATACTTTGGTGACAGGGTCCAATACGTTGACAGCAGGAACCCCCAGGGCCTTGCAGCGATTTACCAAAATGGATTCCAGTTTCTGGTCCACCATGGTGTATAAAACAATACCGGGCGTGGCATCGACACCGTTCAAGGCCTTTTCCAGCTTCTCGGCGCTGCGCACCATTGGAGTAACATGTTCGACTGCCCGCCAATTGGTATATTGGGCGGCAGCCGCCCGTCCGGTTGTGATTAGCGTTTCACCGGTCGAATCCGAGATAAGGTGCAAATGAAAGAAAGTTTTCTTGCTGACCTTCTCGCGAGCCCTCTGAATCCAGCGTTTTACCATTCGGTCAGTTCCTGCTTTGCCAATTGTGGACGACTGTGAATAAGTCAGCACCAAATTGATAGGCACCCATTTTGCGCCCGTTGGCAACAATTTCATCCCCAGACAAACCGGCAGGGAATTAAGAATACCCCTGTGGGCAAGATTGGGGATCACTTGAGTTATCCCGGGAAGTTATAAATCCTTCATGAGGTTTACCACATAAGTTGAGTTGATAACTCATTGTTTTTAATTAGATAAATGTTTTTTCCCCGCTATTCTTTTCACCGGCGATGCAATATCCTACATAGCGACTAATGGGAGTAGAATTTTGAGATTTGGGAATTGGTTAAAATTCTCTTAATTCACAGACTCTAATAAGAATAATAAACACGTTTAATCACAGTTATTGAACGAACGTCTTGTGGAAAGTAGATCGACAATGCAAGCAGCTTACGCTCAACGTAAAGTGTTAAGAGTTCTGGCTGGAGAGACACTATCCACTCCACCGGTCTGGATGATGCGTCAGGCTGGTCGTTATCTGCCAGAATATAAAAAGGTGAGGAAACAGGCGGGTGGCTTTCTCGATCTGTGTTATAATCCGGAGCTTGCGGTTGAAGTAACATTACAACCGATACGACGCTTTGGCTTTGATGCAGCCATATTGTTTTCTGACATATTGGTTATTCCAGATGCACTTAAAGTCGGTGTGCGATTTGAAGAAGGTCGTGGACCTATCGTTGAGACTGTCGATCAGGCGCGAATTGCTGAGTTGGCATCGACAGGTGTGATGGAGCATCTGGCACCGGTCCTGGGGACTGTGGCTCGACTGCGTGAAGAATTACCTGATGAAACTACCCTGTTGGGTTTTTGTGGAGCGCCCTGGACAGTCGCTACCTACATGATTGCCGGACATGGGACGCCAGATCAGGGACCGGCTCGTCAGTTTGCGCTGAATTTTCCCGAAGCATTTCAGGGGTTGATGGATGTATTGGTCGACGCATCGGCACAATATCTGATTGGTCAAATAGACGCTGGAGCTGATGCTGTTCAGATTTTCGATTCCTGGGCATCCGTTCTTGATGAGGATCAGTTTGAAAAATGGTGTATTGAGCCGGTGAGGCAGATAGTGGAACGGGTGAAATCCGAACGCCCGCAGGCTAAAATCATTGGATTCCCAAAGGGAATTGGTGCTTTTTATTCCGGTTATGCTGCAGCAACGGGCGTCGATATGATTGGGCTGGACTGGACCCTGCCCATGTCATTTGCGCAACAGCTACAAAACCAGACACCAATTCAAGGCAATTTGGATCCAAAACGGCTGATTGCTGGTGGCCGGGCACTTGATGAAGGCGTAGATGCTATTTTATCAAATCTGGCCAATGGACCTCTGGTATTCAATCTGGGGCATGGCATCACGCCTGAGACGAATATCGCGCATGTGGAGCAAATGGTGGCTCGAGTACGTGGAAATCAACCCCAGAGGGCTTAAAATGGATTTATGGGTAAAGGCGTTTCACATAATTGCCGTCATCTCCTGGATGGCGTCATTGCTCTATCTGCCGAGATTGTTTGTCTATCATTGTGGTGCTGAAACCGGATCGGTTCAGTCAGAAACCTTTAAGGTGATGGAACGTCGTCTGCTCAAAGCTATTGCTACACCATCGATGATTGCGACGTGGATCTTTGGACTATGGATTGCATCGCTGTACGACGTCTGGGCGGATCCTTGGTTTATGATAAAATTGGTCTGTGTACTGCTGATGACGGTAATGCATTTTCTGTATGCAAAATGTGCCCGATCTTTTGCCACGGACAGCAATCGAAAAGGCGAAAAATACTATCGGGTGATCAATGAGGTTCCGGCCGTTTTGATGATCATTATCGTGATTATGGTTGTCGTAAAACCATTCTAGTCGATTGGCGATCTGTTATTTTTTGCTTGCAGTCTGGAGCCAAGGCCTCTATTTGCAAATTCACCAGCTGTGCTATCGCCCCATTCGGGGTCCTGCCTTATTAGCATGAAGCCCTTTCATTGATGATTGCTCTTCCCGACTAGTCGGACTGGTGTTTTCCCCTGCAGGTGTCAACACCTGCCCATTGGTTATTTGGATTATAGTATGGAACAGATGAAGCTCCAGGAATTAAAAGAAAAGTCTCCCAAGGAATTGTTGTCCTTTGCGGAGACCATGAATGTTGAAAATGCCAGCACTCTGCGCAAGCAGGAGTTGATGTTTGGCATTCTGACCAGCCTTGCCGAACAGGATACAGAGATTATCGGGCAAGGTGTGGTGGAAGTACTACAGGATGGTTTTGCCTTCCTGCGATCCCCCGGCGCTAACTACCTGCCCGGGCCCGATGATATTTATGTATCGCCTTCACAATTGCGAAAATTTTCCCTGCGCACCGGCGATACGGTGGAAGGTCCGATTCGGAGCCCACAGGATGGTGAACGTTATTTTGCTCTGTTGAAAGTCAACAGCGTCAATTTTGATGATCCAGAAAAGATCAAGCACAAGGTTCATTTTGATAACCTGACACCGCTTTACCCTGAAGAACGTTTCCACATGGAGATCGATGATCCCGAAGCCAAGGATCTGTCGGCCCGCGTGATCGATCTGGTTGCTCCTCTGGGTAAAGGACAGCGCGGTTTGATTGTCGCCCCTCCACGAACGGGTAAGACGGTTTTGCTGCAAAATGTTGCCCATTCAATCGCCATAAATCACCCGGAAGCTTATCTGCTTGTATTGCTGATCGACGAGCGGCCAGAAGAAGTGACCGACATGCAGCGATCGGTAAAAGGCGAAGTTATCTCTTCTACTTTTGACGAGCCGGCAACGCGTCACGTACAGGTTGCCGAAATGGTCATTGAGAAAGCCAAACGCCTGGCTGAACATGGACGCGATGTTGTTATCCTTTTGGATTCCATTACCCGCCTGGGGCGCGCCTACAATACGACTGTACCATCTTCCGGTAAGGTGTTGACAGGTGGTGTGGATGCCAATGCCCTGCAACGTCCGAAGCGATTCTTCGGAGCCGCCAGAAATATTGAAGAAGGTGGATCACTTACCATTATCGCAACGGCTCTGATTGATACGGGCAGTCGCATGGACGAAGTCATCTTTGAAGAGTTCAAAGGTACCGGTAACTCTGAAATCGTGTTGGATCGCAAGGTTGCCGACAAGCGGACCTATCCGGCGATGGATATTTTGAAATCCGGGACACGCAAGGAAGACCTGTTGATTGAAAAAGCTGATCTGCAGAAGATATTTGTGCTGCGCCGGATCCTGTCTTCGATGGGCAATACGGATGCCATAGAATTTCTGATCGACAAGCTTAAACAAACCAAAAACAATGCAGAGTTTTTCGATTCAATGAACACCTGATGCGTTGATTAGTCTGGATAGATTCGGTCCCGCATCAATTTTTTAAGGTCAATATTTTGACTGATACGATTTTTGCACTTTCCAGCGGGGCCGTACCCAGTGGAGTGGCCATAATTCGTCTGTCAGGCTCTTTGGCATTTGAAATTGCCAGCAGCGTCGTGGGCAAATTGCCCCTGCCTCGTCAGGGTAAGTTGCTGGATTTGGTTGAACCGGGCTCTGGCAATTTAATCGATCGTGGCCTGGTGTTGGTCTTTCCCGGTCCGGCCAGCTTTACCGGCGAAGATGTTGTTGAATTTCAGTGTCACGGAAGTCGGCCGGTGATCAGCAAGTTGTTTGATACTCTTGGTGGCTTCGAACATTGTCGCATGGCTGAAGCCGGTGAATTTTCTCGCCGGGCTTTTGAAAACGGTAAACTTGATCTGACAGAAATTGAGGGTCTTTCAGACCTGATTGCTGCTGAAACCGAAGCGCAACGGGTTTTGGCCTTACGCCAATCTGGAGGCCAGTTGCGCGCGCTTTATGAGGGTTGGCGCAAAGATTTAATCCGCAGCCGAGCCTTAATAGAGGCAGAGCTGGACTTTTCAGACGAAGAAGATGTGCCAGGCGGCGTTAGCGACCAGGTCTGGAAGATGGTCCTGGAATTGTCATCCGCAATTGAGAAGCACCTGGATGATGACCGAAACGGTGAAATTGTTCGTGACGGCTTTAGAATTGTATTAACTGGCCCGCCAAATGCCGGGAAATCCAGCCTTTTAAACGCATTGGCAAAGCGTGATGTGGCGATTGTAACTCCGATTGCCGGAACCACCCGCGATGCAATTGATGTCAATCTCGACCTCGATGGCATGAAGGTTACGGTGACGGATACGGCAGGCATGCGGCAAAGCGATGACATGGTGGAGCAGGAGGGGATCCGAAGAGCGACTTTAGCTGCCGATCAGGCTGATCTTGTGCTTTGGCTACAGACTCCGGGAGAACCGTCAGACTCCTTGCCTCCAGATAATGCGATTCGGGTTTGGACAAAATCTGACCTGGTTCAGTCCGAATCAATTAACGGTACATTAACCATAAATACGATGGATGATGATGGCTTGGATACGCTGATGGATTTTTTACATCAGCAACTCAAGTCGGTTTCCAAGGTAAATGAAAGCCCGGTCGTGATGCGACAGCGGCATCGAAGTGCTTTGGAAGATTGCCAAAAATGCCTCAAGCTTGTGGTTGGCAGCAGCGACGATATTGAAATCCGCTCTGAATATTTACGCCAAGCTGCCGACCATTTGGGTATGATTACCGGTCGCGTCGATGTTGAAGACTTGCTTGATGTTATTTTTTCGGAATTTTGCGTTGGGAAATAGCTGTCTCATGATTCACGTGAAACATTTATTCCTGATCTGCGAACCTGGCGCATAGCAATTGTTTCACGTGAAACGAATCTTTTGACCACTACAAGTACAGGTCTTATAGGAACTTCATCCTTTATCTGGATTGGCCGAACAGAATGAACGATCTGAATTTTGATGTTGTTGTGGTTGGCGGGGGTCATGCCGGCACTGAAGCTGCATCTGCGTCGGCGCGCATGGGTGCTCGTACCGCACTGGTTACCCTCAGCTGCAAGACAATTGGTACACTGTCCTGCAATCCTGCCATCGGTGGGCTTGGAAAAGGTCATCTTGTTCGAGAAATTGATGCGTTGGACGGTCTGATGGGGCGGGTGGCAGACGCTTCGGGTATTCAGTTTCGCATGCTAAATCGAAGAAAAGGACCGGCCGTGCGTGGCCCACGCACCCAGGCTGACCGGCACCTCTATCTGGAGGCCATGCAGTCTGCACTGGCCGAACACACAAATTTGGAAATCATAGAAGGAGAAGCTGCCCAATTGCTGCATACCAATGGTGCAATTGAAGGCCTAATGTTGGCCAGCGGTCAGGTGATATGTGCGCCTGCTGTTGTGCTTACCACCGGAACCTTTCTGCGCGGATTGATCCATATTGGTGAAAAAACCATACCCGCCGGACGGATGGGAGAAAAACCGGCCGTCTCGATGGCAGAGTCTCTTGATGCCTTGGAATTACCGCTGGGACGTTTGAAAACTGGAACACCGGCTCGTCTGGATGGTCGTACGATTGAATGGGATTGTCTGGAAATGCAGGCGGCGGATGATCCTCCAGAACCGTTTTCTACCCTGACTGATAAGATCAGAGTCCCACAGATTGAGTGTGGCATTACTCGAACCAACAGCCAGACCCATGAAATAATAAGGCAAAATGTGCACCGATCCGCCATGTATTCCGGCCAGATTGAGGGAGTAGGCCCGCGCTATTGCCCTTCCATTGAAGACAAAATCGTCAAGTTTGGTGAGCGGGACGGCCATCAGATATTTCTCGAACCGGAAGGTCTTGATGATCATACGATCTATCCAAATGGTATTTCGACTTCTCTGCCCGAAGATGTGCAAATGCAATTCATATCCACTATTGCAGGCCTCGAGAAGGCAAAAATCCTGCAACCAGGCTATGCGATTGAATATGATTATGTTGATCCGCGTAGTTTGAAGCCGACATTGCAAACTCATGCGTTGAACGGCTTGTTTCTGGCCGGTCAAATTAACGGGACAACAGGATACGAGGAAGCAGGGGCGCAAGGGCTGGTTGCAGGGCTGAATGCAGCGTCTCTGGCTGGATCAGGGTCATCTATTACCTTCAGCCGAACCCAGTCATACATTGGCGTTATGATTGATGACCTGGTCACACGGGGCGTGTCAGAGCCCTATCGTATGTTTACTTCACGGGCGGAGTATCGGTTGAGCCTTCGGGCCGATAATGCTGATCAACGTCTGAGCCCGATTGGAATCGACATTGGATGTGTTGGATCAGAGCGACAAATTCAGTTTAGGAACAAGGCCAGCAGGTTGAAACAGGGACGCACCTTGTGTGAATCGCTGTCTCTGACGCCGAATGAAGCCAGAAAACACGGATTTGCAATCACCATGGACGGGGTGCGGCGTTCAGCTTTTGAGTTGATGAGCTATTCTGAGATTGGATTTGAGGATCTTAAGGGCGTCTGGCCCGAACTGGGCTCAATTAACGATTCGGATGCCAAACAAATCGAAATTGATGCAGGATACGCTGTTTATATGGAACGCCAGCAGGCAGACATTGATATAATTGCGCGGGATGAAGCTCGCACTATCCCTGAAAATTTTGATTATGATGTTCTATCTGGTTTGTCCAACGAACTTAAGCACAAGTTGAAAATGGTGAAACCGGCCTCAATTGGTCAGGCGGGCCGAATTGATGGCATTACGCCGGCCGGACTAACCCTGATCCTGGCTCATTTAAGAAAGCAGGAAACTCAGAACAACAAAGTTGCTAAGGGCCAGAAGAGGGCTGGGCGTTGATTGGGGACGTCAAGAGTGTTTCACGTGAAACACAACAACGACTCACAGATTTTCACGATCTTCTGGTTCAGTGGCAGGCCCGCATAAATCTGATCGCGCCTTCAACAGTCAATCAAATCTGGCAGCGCCATATCTTTGATTCCCTGCAAATCTGCGAGGTGCTGGAGGATGCTGAAACCGTTGTTGATATTGGCAGTGGCGCTGGATTTCCAGGATTGGTCATTGCCATGATGCTGGCTGAAAAGGGAGCCGGAAAGGTGCATCTGGTTGAGAGCAACGGCAAGAAATGTGCCTTTATGAATGCGGTTATCCGTAAAACCGGTCTTCGGGAGGCTGGTGTGGATGTTCAAGTGGTGAACGACCGTATTGAAAATGCCTTACCGCATCTTGCCGCGCCAGATGTGATCACCGCCCGGGCACTTGCTCCGCTTAATGAATTGTTAACCTTAACGCAGGGTTTTTTGTCTTCTGGTGCCATTGGAGTATTTCCCAAGGGGCGTGGCCATGCGGAGGAAATCAAACATGCCCGAGAACACTGGGAATTTGATATTGTTCAATCAGACAGCCAGTTGGAAGATGGGTCTGTGATCCTAAAAATATCTGCATTACGAGCACGATGAGACTATCATTTTCGGTGGCAGCGTTTAGGACTGTGCCATGCAGAATAACGCTGTGATGCGGATCACTTAATGAGCATAAATCGCGATATCCGACCAAGAACCATCGCTCTTGCCAATCAGAAGGGCGGGGTAGGCAAAACCACAACCGCCATCAATCTAGCAACCGCCCTGGCGGCGATTGGCGAGGAAGTTTTGCTGATCGACCTGGATCCCCAGGGAAATGCCAGCACCGGTTTGGGTATCGGCCGGGATGAGCGCGATGCTTCAACCTATGATCTGCTGATGGGCACAAAAAGTTTGATCGAAGTGGTTCAGAAAACCGCGGTTCCAAGACTTAGCATTGCTCCGGCAACCCTGGATCTATTGGGTGTCGAAATGGAGATAGCGTCGCAATCCGATCGTCCCTACAGGCTGAAGAAGGCGATTGCCGGTCATCTGGGCCGATCACCAGACTTCACCTATATCCTGATCGACTGCCCTCCCTCGCTTAATCTGTTGACGCTGAATTCATTGGCCGCGGCGGATTCCATTTTGGTACCTCTGCAGGCTGAGTTCTTTGCCCTTGAAGGCCTTAGTCAGCTACTGCAGACCGTCGAGCAGGTCAGATCGACTATAAATATGAGACTATCGATTCAAGGTGTTGTGATGACCATGGTCGACAGACGCAACAATCTCTCTGGACAGGTAATTCAGGATGTTCGCGAAACCTTGGGCGATCTTGTCTACGAGACCACGATACCAAGAAATGTGCGGATATCCGAAGCTCCTTCCTTCGGCAAACCGGTTTTGCTGTATGATATGAAATGTGCGGGAAGCCAGGCCTATTTGCAGCTGGCTTCGGAACTGATCCAACGGGAAAAACAACTGCAATCTGCGTTGAATAAGTGATGCAGACTTTAGCTGATAAAGGCGGAAACGATCATGGCTGATGAACCATCCAAAGCGAGACTGGGCAGGGGTCTGGCCGCGCTGATTGGAGAAATGGATAAGCCGGTTGCAGCTGGTGCTGCGGAGGCCGGGGAATCTACCGAAACTAAAATTGTTACCGACAGGGTTGTTCCGATCGAAACGATCAGGGCCAATCCAAACAATCCGCGCCGGCATTTTTCGGAAGAAGATCTGGAAGACCTTTCCAGATCGATTGCCGAGCATGGGGTGATTCAACCTATCCTGGTGCGCTCCGCACGGCCGAGTCAGGATCCGGATAACATAGTTGATTATGAAATTATTGCCGGCGAGCGTCGCTGGAGAGCCGCTCAAAGGGCGGGCATTCACAGCGTCCCAATTCTGTTGCGTGAGGTCGATGACCGACAGGCCCTGGAGCTGGCGATTATTGAGAATGTTCAACGGGCAGATCTTGATCCTGTTGAAGAGGCCTTGGGCTATCGCCAACTCATGGATGACCATGACTACAGGCAGGCCGATCTCGGCAAGGTGATTGGAAAGAGCCGCAGCCATGTTGCCAACACGTTGCGACTGTTGAATTTGCCAGCATCTGTTCAAGCCATGTTGTCTTCAGGAACTCTGTCATCCGGTCATGCTCGCGCTTTGATTCCCATGGAATCTCCGGAAGCACTCGCCAAACGCATTGTGGCAGAAGGCCTGTCAGTCCGTCAGGTGGAACAACTGGCAGCTCAAAATACGCGGTCGTCGAAATCAACCGAGGGTGAGTCAGGCAAAAGCGCCAAGGACGCAGATACAATGGCATTGGAAAACCGGCTCACTGATGCATTGGGTCTGAAAGTTTCAATCAACCACAAGTCGAGTGGAAAGGGCCGGGTTACCATCGATTATAAAAGCCTGGATCAACTGGATGCACTGACTGGCAAATTGGCGTCCGACTAATTCCGGTAAAGCGCTACCGCCGTGATTGTCGGGCTTCAATGGCGATTGCGAGCAGAGCAGTGGACGTTAGAGGAACCGCCAAGGCGCTGTTTTTGCGAGTTTCCAATGACACAGTCTCAAGCCGCTGCAACCCGCGTTCAAGCGCCGCCAGTCGCCAAATTGACAATGCGCTGGTCACCTTGTCCTTGCGTTGAAAATTGATCGGTGGGCGCATTGTATTGATCAGCGAGGACGCTGCCTGACCGCCAGAATCCATTCTTGACCGGGCTAGATGCAACATTTGAAAATGTCGCTGCATGGCGTTCACCACCTGAAATACGGCAGTTCCTCTGGCGATCAGTCTTTTGAATGTGTGTTCCATCAAGGCGATGTCGCCGGTGCTTGCGGCATCCACGACCGCATCCAACGCCAATACGGAAGCATCGCCCACAATCTGATTGACATCATCGAGAGTGATCGTTCCTGCCTCAGCTGCATACAAACAGAGCTTTTGAACTTCACCACGCGAAGCCATTCGATTATCGCCCAGCAGACCGGTCAACGCCTGCCGTGCGTCGGGGTCAATGGTCAGTCCAGAATCACCGAGCTCCTGGTCTATTACAATCCTGAGGGCCTGAACCTGATCTTGATAGCAGGGTAGTGCGACAGCGCTGGGGGCATTTTCGATTCGTGACCGTAACGGCGAAGACTTTTTCAGGTCACCCGCCTCAATGATCACCAAGCTATCAGTTGGCGGCTGGTCAAGAACCGGTTGAATGGCATTGGCCAGGTTTTTTTGAGTTGAGCCCTTTATGTGCACCAGGCGGTTGCCGCCAAACATTGAAACGGTATGCGCCTCATCAGCAATCCGTTGGGGATCGGCTGCGGCATCATCTGCATCCAGAACAATGGTTGAAAACGGATCGTCTATATCTGCCCCGCATTGCTTGGCCAACGCAGTGGCACGTTCCGACACAAGTCCGGCATCTGGTCCATAGAACAGACATACCCGATGAGCGAGATTGGGCTGCTTGAGATATCGATCAACCTCGTGGTTTTTTACCTGGGCCAATCGTCTGCCTGCTATTGCTTGGCCAATGACTGGCCGATTGCCAGCCTGATTTGCCGGGCGACATCCTTGGCAGCGCGATTTTCAGCGTCCCGCTGGGCTCGTTCATTGGCAAATTTCTGTGGTGTTTTGTCAAAACTGGCCACGCCACGACGCGTGCCGCTTGAAACGTCATCGCGGGTGATTGTGTTGGTCAGATGGTAGGTAGCAGTAACTGCAACCTGAGCAGAAGTTGGTGACAGGGAGTTATTTTCGATGGCCAGTGATCTGGAGCCGGTAACAACTTTGAGACTCAAGTGGAGGTTTCCACCAGGTTCGAGTTGGCCTCCGTTTAACTCAAACATCAGATTATTGCGCACCTGTTGTGCCACCCGCTCATTTACCGGACTGACAGCAATGGTCTTCATCACGGCTGCGACAGACTGGGATGTTCCATTGTCCGAAGCTTCGGAAGCCGCCCGCGTCGCATTAAGCGGTTTGATGGTGCAGGATGCGAGAAGCATCATCAGGCCAACCGCTCCGACCAGATGCGAGACCGGGGACAATTCAGACGACCACATTGACAATTCTCCCAGGCACAACAACAACCTTCTTTGGTCTCTTACCAGAAAGGGCGTTTTGTACAAAGTGCTCTAACAATACGGCTTCCTCAACACCCTGTTTGTCCAAATCCAGTGGAACTGTAATCTCACCACGCTTCTTGCCGTTGATCTGCACAGGGAGAGTAATCGCGTCCTCTACCAGCATGGATTCATCCAGTTCAGGCCAAGCGGTCGTGGAAACCATTCCTTCCAGATTCAAGACTTTCCAGCATTCTTCAGCCAGATGAGGCATCATGGGAGCTATCATTTGGAGCGTCATTGCCATCGTCATGTTCAAAGTATCAGTGGCGACTGTGTCGGATTTTTGGGCCTGCTCAATTTCATTTACCAATGAATAAATCTGCGCCACCGCCGAATTATACCGCAAGCCAGGAATCATCTCGTCGATGCGGGCGAGCGTTTTGTGGGCAGATTTGGCCAATCCAAGACTGGCGGCATCCTGACCTGCATTTTCTGGCCGGGCGGCGACATTATGTACCAGACGCCAGATTCGTTGAACAAACCGGTGGGCGCCCTCGACCCCGGCTTCGGTCCAGATAACATCTCTGTCGGGCGGCGAATCGGACAAGACGAACCAACGGGCAGTGTCAGCGCCAAAGGTTGCGATAATGTCGTCAGGATCCACCGTATTTCGTTTCGACTTCGACATTTTTTCAATGCCACCAATGGCAACAGGGTCGCCAGTTACGGCGTGGCGAGCAACGCGATTGCTGCCCTCACCTGTGATATCAATTTCGCTTGGTTGCAACCAACCACCATCTTTGGACTTATATGTTTCGTGAACCACCATGCCTTGGGTAAAAAGGCCCTTGAATGGCTCTTGGATATTCATGTGCCCGGTAATCGACATCGCTCTGGCAAAAAAGCGTGAATAGAGTAGATGCAAAATGGCATGCTCGATGCCGCCAATATACTGGTCGACAGGCAACCATCGATTCGCTGCCGGAACATTAGTTGGTGTCGGCGATTTCGGATCAATAAAACGGGCAAAATACCACGATGAATCTACAAATGTGTCCATCGTGTCGGTTTCGCGTTTTGCCGGTTTTCCGCAAGATGGACATTCCACATCGCGCCACGTCGGATGGCGATCAAGCGGATTTCCCGGCACGTCAAAGGTAACATCTTCAGGTAAAACCACCGGCAGATTTTCGGCTTTTTCGGGAACAATTCCGCAGTCCTCACAATGGACAATCGGGATCGGGCAGCCCCAATAACGCTGACGCGAAGCTCCCCAATCTCGCAACTTATAGTTGATTTCCCCAGCGCCCTGAGGTTCATTGTTCAGCAGTTGGGTATTCAACTTTTCAATTGCCGCCGCGATGGCATCATCTTTGCTAAGGCCATTCAAAAACCCGGAATTTACCAAAACACCGTCGCCCAGATAGGCCATATCTTCGACTTCATAGGCCAGGTCGGGAGTTTTCGGATCGGCAATGACAGGGATTACATCAAGGTCATATTTGCGGGCAAAGTCGAGGTCACGTTGGTCGTGCGCCGCGCAACCAAAAACCGCACCGGTTCCATATCCCATCAGTACAAAATTTGCCACATATACCGGCAGCACGCGGCCTTGCAAAAACGGATGAACGACGGTCAAGCCAGTGTCGAATCCACGTTTTTCAGCGGTTTCGATGGCAGCTACCGACGTTCCAATTTTACGACAATCGTCGATAAATTCTGCCAGCTCTGAATTTTCTTCCGCCAGTTCGAGTGATAGGGGATGTTCGGCGGAAAGAGCCATAAATCCGGCACCAAAAAGAGTGTCGGGACGGGTTGTAAATACCTCAATTTCCGAGATTGACTTGGCTGTAGTCTCAGTTAATTGAAAACGAACCCGAGCTCCTTGTGACTTACCAATCCAGTTGGCTTGCATCAATTTTACTTTGGCTGGCCATTGATCCAATTCGTCAAGACTGCTCAACAAGTCTTCGGAGAAATCTGAAATCTTGAAAAACCATTGGGTCAACTCGCGCTGCACGACTTCGGCGTTGGAGCGCCAGCCTCGCCCATCGATTACCTGCTCGTTGGCAAGTACTGTCATGTCTACCGGATCCCAGTTGACCTTGGCGTTCTTGCGGTAGACGAGACCTGCATCCAGAAAATCGAGAAAAAGTGTTTGCTGTTGCGCGCAATAATCGTCATCACATGTGGCAAATTCGCGCGACCAGTCGAGCGACAGACCCATCGATTTCAGTTGCGAACGCATTGAATCAATATTTTGATAGGTCCACCCTTTCGGATGAGTGTTGTTTTGCATGGCAGCGTTTTCGGCTGGCATGCCGAAAGCGTCCCAACCCATGGGATGCAGGACTTCAAAACCCTTGGCGCGCTTGTAGCGGGCGATCACATCTCCCATCGCGTAATTGCGGACATGGCCCATGTGAATGCGGCCAGACGGGTAAGGAAACATCTCGAGGACATAGTAAGTTTCCTTGTCCCCGTCGGGAACGGTGCTGGTCTGGAAGATATTTTCTTCGTCCCAACGCTGTTGCCACTTCTGTTCTACGGATCTCGCGTTATAACGCTCACTTGCCATTTCTCGGATCTTCATCAAAAAGGGAGTTGTTTGGGCTGCTAGTGACCAGAAATGTGTTTGCAGGTCAACTCTTTGTCGCAGTGTGTCGGCCCAAATCTGAAGGAGAAAGGTCCATTGGACTCAAATCATAAATTGCAAGAGGTTTTGGACGGCATTTCTTCGGCTGAAAAACAAGCAGGACGCAAATTGGGTGATACCCGGTTGATTGCTGTTTCGAAGACATTTGCCGGAGACCAGATCGAACCCGTTCTGCGAGCTGGCCACCGCATATTTGGTGAAAACAGAGTTCAGGAAAGCCAACAGAAATGGCCGCAACTTATCCAAAAGTATCCGGATGTCGAACTGCACCTGATTGGCCCACTGCAATCCAATAAAGCTGCAGACGCAGTTGCCCTGTTTGACGTCATTCACACCGTAGATCGTGAAAAGATTGCCAAAGCGCTGGCAGCAGAAATGTCGAAGCAAGGTAAAAAGCTGAAGCTATTCGTGCAGGTAAATACCGGGTTGGAAGAGCAGAAGGCCGGTATTGCACCCGACAAGGTGATAGACTTTGTAAACGATTGTCGAACCGTTCACGATCTGGAGATATCGGGGCTTATGTGCATCCCGCCATTTGACGACAATCCCGGCCCGCATTTTGCTCTGCTTCGAAAGCTGGCAAAACAGGCAAATGTTGAAGAATTGTCGATGGGCATGTCGGGAGATTATCAACTGGCGATTGAATTTGGCTCAACCTGTGTGCGGGTTGGCAGCGCCATATTCGGAACCCGCTGATTCGGTTCCAGCAGGTTAGCCAATCAGATCGCTCTGACAGGTACTGGCGCGGTCGGTCTTCCAGGCACGGGCCAGCCATCCACGACCGAAACGCCGGTCTGACAGACCGGCAATGTCGTCGATACCGTAAAAGTCAAAGCAATTGGCACCTCGTTTCCAGATTTCAAAACAATGAGGGTTGGGATCATCGGATTGGCTATATGTGAAACACAGAACAGGCCCGATAAAATCCATCACCCCATGCATGGTGCTGTCGTCTTCAACATATGTACTGGTCATGTTGCTGTGCAGTTGTTCCGACCAGCGCGCTCCACTTGAATATTCACCAATCAGACTGTGGCCCAATAACTGGATTTGGATTTCCGAAGGAGAAAGCGGTCCGGGCGTGAACTGGGCTTGCGCAAGACTGTTGCTCAGGGAAGATACAAACAGGAGGAATATGATCCCGGCGTTTGACATTTTTAGCGATGCCGCTAAAAGGTGGCGCATGTTGATGAAGGCTATCAAAACCAAGACGACCTTTTAGCCGCTCCCTCCCGCGCTCTCCCGGGAAGGAGAGGTGCTAGCGCAGTGCGCATTAGGAGAGTTAGGAGCAAAACCACCATGGGTTACAGAATTGCAGTTGTTGGTGCCACAGGCAATGTGGGCCGCGAAGTGCTATCGATATTGGCGGAACGGGAATTTCCGGCGGACGAAGTTGTTGCGCTGGCGTCTCGCCGTAGCCAGGGAACTGAAGTTTCATTTGGTGACAAGACCCTCAAAGTCAAAGCGCTGGAAAGCCATGACTTTGCCAAATCCGATATTGCAATCATGTCGGCGGGTGGATCGTTGTCGACCGAATGGGGGCCAAAGATTGGCCGGACCGGCTGCATCGTTATCGATAATTCATCAGCATTTCGCTATGATCCGGATGTTCCGTTGATCGTGCCTGAGGTCAATGCAGACGATGTTGTTGGCTTTTCTAAGAAAAATATCATCGCCAATCCAAATTGTTCAACTGCTCAGTTGGTTGTCGCCTTGAAGCCTCTGCACGATAAAGCGACTATCAAGCGGGTGGTGATCTCGACCTATCAGTCAGTATCCGGGGCAGGTAAAGAGGCCATGGAAGAGCTGTTTAATCAGACTCGCGCAGTATTTGTTGCCGACCCTGTTGAGGCCAACAAGTTTACCAAACGCATTGCCTTCAACTGCATTCCGCATATCGACGTGTTCATGGATTCCGGTGAGACCAAGGAAGAGTGGAAAATCACCGCTGAGACGAAAAAGATGCTCGATCCGAAAATCAAAGTTACTGCAACTGCAGTTCGCGTTCCGGTCTTCGTGTCTCATTCGGAAGCGGTCAACATTGAATTTGAAAATGAGATTTCAGCTGACGAGGCCCGCGAAATTCTGCGTCAGGCGCCCGGTTGTCTGGTTGTCGATAAGCGCGAAGACGGCGGTTATGTAACTCCCTACGAAGCTGCAGGCGAAGATGCCACCTATATTTCTCGCATTCGCGAAGATTCAACAATCGATAATGGACTGAATTTGTGGGTTGTTTCCGACAACCTGCGCAAAGGCGCCGCACTCAACACGGTGCAGATTGCTGAACTGCTGATTAATCGCGGCTTGTTGCAAAACCAACGCGCCGCCTGAACTCGGCCGGATCAAGATTTAGGCTGGCTCTAAAACAGCCAGCCTTCTTTTTTGGGTTTTTCCTCACCAGTTTCCGGGCCAATTCCTGGATCGTCGGGACGATGATCAATAACTCCGTCCTTGTCCACGTCCAGATCGGCTTGATGATAGGGTGAGACCGGATCAGTGGCGTCGGAGAGTGTGGAATTGACCTCGGTCGCAGTGTCCTGGAAATCTGGTTCAGTTGCATCGACATTATCGTTTTCAGGCTGTGCCTTGGCCGGCTCGAGAATGACGATTTCAGCGTCACTTACGTCTTCATTACTTGCCGATTTGACACCAGGTGTTTCGTCTGTGTCGACCGGTGACAGATCGACGATTTCAATTTCCTGAAGAGGTTCATTTGCCAAACGACTTAAATCAAGCGTTTCCTTGTGAGCGCCGAGTTGATGCATTGGCGCCTTCCATTCAAAAGCATCGAGGCGCCCGGTATTCGGCGAACAGGGCATCCATTCATCAAAAACCACGCCTTCGGCGATCCAGGCAGGGTCCTTGCCGGCGGATACCGCTCGGGACAACCACTCGCGGACCCGGCCGCGATCTCCATATTCGGCCTGTTCAATATCCGCCATCAACAAACAGGCCCGTTCGCTGGCCGAATCCCGGAGAATTTTTTCCATTGCGTCACGGGCGGCCTTGAACTCACCAGCATCAAGGCAGGCTTTGGCAATGGCAAACAATCCTTCACGATCATCCTGGGCATTGGCCGTAAGCTTGCGCGCCCGAACCAGGCGCTGGGCGGCTGATTCGCCGGCATTCAAATTGACATAGGCGTCAGCAATATCCGGATGGGATGTTGCCCGCCAGGAAGTCTCAAGAATTTTGCCGGCCTTGCGACTGTCGTTCAGGCGGACCAAGAGGCGTGCACAAACTGTCGCTGCGGGCGCTAGATCTGGAGCCAGTTTACAGGCGGCCAGCGCGTTGATTCTGCCCTGTTCGGGTTCACCCTCTTCCTGCTGCATTGCCAATGCCGTAAGGACCACTGCCTTTTTGCGATTGTATTCTTCTTTTTCAAACACGTTGGATGAGCGGTTCAGATCAAGCGTTCTGATAGCTTCTTCCCATTGTCCAGAAATGGTCTGCATCTTAAGAACGGCTGTTGCCGCCCAGGGCGTACCCGGTGCCAGATTGTTTGCTTCCTTGGCGAAGTGGGCGGCTGCTTCTACGGCCCCTTCTTTTTCTGCTTCCAGATAAAGCCCGCGCAAACCAAGCAGTCTTGTTTGATCACTTTCCAGCATCGCATTAAATTGTTGGCGGGCCGCAGGTCGGTTGTCCTCCAGCAGCGCGGTTTGGGCTTCCAGCATTGCCACCAGAGGTTCTTCGTCGAGAAGTTTTGCCGAATCTTTGGCCAATTGCTTCGCCAGGGGAATATTGCCGGCACCCGCTGCAACGAGACCTTTTGAAAGCGCGGCAAAACCTTTGTCACGTCGGCGGCCACTGCGCCACCGACCGAAGGCTTTTGGCGAATTAATAATGTTGAAAAAACACCACCAGGTAACAATGGAGGCAAAGAATACAACGCCGAGAACCAGGATCAGGGTAATCAGGTCGAATTCATAGACCTGTCCCTGATTCAACCAGTCCCATTGCACTGCTACTGTGCCGGGATTGTCAGCAAGCCAGGCAAAGCCGAAGGCAATTGCAAACAGCAACAGGATAAAGGCGGCGATACGAAACATATTACAAGTGCTCCTAGGGGGCGCTAATCAGTCAGAATTATTGAGTGGCTGTCGATTGAAGAAAGGATTGCACTGAATTGGATATCAATTCATCTGCAATAATTCGCGATTGCAACTGATCTTGCCATTGGCTCGACACCGACTTACCGGCTTCGGGGAGAGAACTCCACAATTTCGATGCTGTCGACAGATCATCGTTTTTTAATGCTTCGGATATTTGCGAGACAATTGCAAAAGGTGTCGTTCCCTCAATTGGTTTTCTGGCCTTAACTTTGACAAATGACTTTACACCGGCGAGCAGACGGGAAGTCAGATCGTCATCGGGCTTGGGATCAGTGGCTGAAATGATGGCTTCGCTGAGCGGTTGAAAGGATAAACTCAACTGGCTGGATGTCGGTATGCCGCTGGCCGCGTAATCATCCAATCGGGTCAATGATGCATCATCTACCGACAGTTTCTTCAATATGTTGAGTGAATCCGCAAATGGCAATCCGCGATCAATATCACCTTTCAACGCCGCCGCGGCAACCGATCTGGCAGCCAGTTTTTCGGCCTGGTTTGGCAGGTCCTGCTTGGCTCTCAACTGATTAATGGCACCGGATTGTTGTTTAATTGACTGAGAATTAGCAGCCAGACCAGCTTGCATTTCATCTAGCGCAGAAGCCAGCGACGATAATTTGACAACCTGACTTTCCAAGGCGGATAGGCGGGAGCCTAATTCCGGAATGGTATTTTGGTCGAGCGCAGCGTCCAGGCTTGCCAGTTGAGTCAAGCCGGATTGCAGTTGTTTTACATTGTCGCGAATCTTTTCAGACTGAGATGTCAGATTATCAACTTCCAGCCCAAGGGCAGATATGGCCGCGCCACTACCGGCACCACCGCTCTTAATGACAGACTGAATTTTGGCCAAACCTTCGGTGGTTGACTTTTGATCAGACTGAAGTTTCTCCACACGCAAAGTTGTTTCATTGAGCTGGGTAATAATTTCATCAATTTCCGCTGAGCTCGTACCTGTCGGTGTTTGATTGACGCGCTGTTTGTCCTGCTCATCGATGCGGGATTTGAGCAGCTCCATTTGCCCGTTCATTTCTTGTCGAACCGCAGCAAGATTTTCATTGGCCGGAGAACCCAACAATCCAACATATTGCAACAGGCCGGCGCCACTAACGGCAACACAGCCGCCAATTATCGCTGCCGCAAAACGACCGATTCGGTCGTTCCGCAGCCGACCCTTTGGCGGTGTCGACGAGGACGATGAAGGCGGCGGCGGTGGCGGCGGCGGCGAGTGCGGCGAGGGCGCCTTCGTTCTTCTTGGTTCAGAAGCCGACGCTGAAGTCTTCCCCGGCGAAGTTGATGAACCGCTCTGGAAATCAGAAGAAGAAGTGGTTCGGTTGTTTCGGGTGTCGGTGCCGGTCCTGTTATCGCGCGGCGGAACCCTTGGCATACCGCTTGTTCGGGCATCCTTTGAAGTGGTTTTTGCTGCTGCCTCGGATTTTCTGGCCGCGGCTGCCTTGGATTCGGCAACTTCTTCCGCCTTGAGGTCGATGGTTACCGGTTTGGTTTTTTTCGATGCATGGCGTGCGCCACGCGGCGTTTGAACCTTGTTGGTTGTCGTTGATTTAGTCGACTTTTTCATTTTCAGGTGTTCCGGTATTGCCGAGGACGGTCAATGGCAACCAGCAGATGCCATCTCGTATCGGTTTCTTGATCATTAATCTAATGCAGCCGACTAATGTGGGCAAAACAATTGTGCTGTCAGCTGCCAATTAGCTTGAGCAATTCGGTTTCGCTTGGTTGTTTAGCACATCGGGTTTGGTTTTTCAGATCATCAGGCAAGGCCTTCGAAATTTCGCGGCTTAAGACATAGGCAGTCAATTTTGTCATGGGAATTTCATTTTGCTCCATCAATTGGACAAATGTATGGGCCGTTCGCTTTGAATATAGGAGCACAACATCAATTTCGCCATTTTTCAGAGCGATTTGTGCCTGGGTTGAAAAGCAGGAAACCGGCTCAGCGCGATAGACCGTCCAGCGATGCACGCTAATTGACTGCTTCAACAAAAGGCCCGCAACGTCCTGCGCAATGGTTTCGGCTGCGGGATAAAGCAGCTGTGCGGTGTTAGACAAGTTGTTTTGAGACATCCAATCCGGCACCGCATCGACAAGATTGAGGGCCGAACCCGAAACATGACGAACATTGCAAAAGCCAATGCTACGGGCCCCCTCCGCTGTGGCTAATCCGGTAGACAGCAACGGCACGGCTTCGCGTTGGTCGTCCGGCCAGGCGGTGTCGAGCATCGGCAGGCTGTTGATACTGGTAATAATCAGTCCGTCGAATTTGGTTGCCGGAAGCGCAGATGAAATTGTTCGAATTTTCAATAATGGCTCAATGGTGCAGTTATGGCCGAGCTCATTTAACGCTTTGGCAGTTTTAGCTGCCTGTTTTTTTGGACGGGTGACCAGAAAATGCATCGTCACTTGTCTCCGGCTTTGCCCTGAAACAATGCATCGAGCAAGTCAGGTGACGTCGGTGCTTTTGATTTTTTTCGTTCCGCCTGACCGGTTGGCTTTTTGACCCGGTGCTCCAAAGACCACCGAATGCTCTTTTGTAGTGCAGGATGCACAAAAACGACAATTTGCTCGCTTTTTCTGGGTTGCCCCGGGCCGGAAAACTGAATGCTTTCTTCCAATACGATATTTCCCTCAAGGCAGGTAAAGATCCAGGCCTCCTTGTTTGGAGCGGCGATCAAGATTGAATGGCCAGAAGTCAACATGCTGACGGCAATGGTTGCAGGCAGATGAAATCTCAATGCTGCAATAGTGTCATCCGGCGGCGAACCATCAGTGGGCAAAAATGAGTCGCAACCGGTCAGCACTTTGCCATTTTTTGACAGGGCAAGTTCCCGTTTATGGGTGAGAGCATAATTATGCCGATAACCGTCATGGCTCGCCTCGACATTGAATTCTGCATCGTCATCATTTCTGGTTACGAAAATTTGGCCGGGCGATCGAATAAGCGGATTGGGCAACAATCCATAATATTTTGATTCAGTTGCAAATCGACTGGAAGAAGTATCATCGACAGTAACAGTTGAATGAGCCGCAGTTGCCCTTGCATAGGGAGCGTATCGATCAAAGGAAACTTCCGGCACTCCGCAATTGGATATAAAACGCGTTGCGCTACTCGACAGCTCAAACGACAGAGTTCCTGCCAGAGCCTGGGGGGCTGACGCCCGACTGGCAGGTTTGCCGGTATCCATCAATACAACGGTGTTACCAGCACTCAGCCGTTCAAAGCCCGATTGTGAAGCTGACTTATTTGGCGCTCCTGCTGAATCGTCATAGCGCAATATTGTGGTCAATAAAGCCGTCGGCGTGTAGCCGGTCCCGTTGAACTGGGCCAGATCGCCGTTGCTGTGGCGAAAGAACCGCAGCGCCCCCATCATTCGGTCAATTGCTGACAGCAGGGTTTTTGATGGCGCCTGACCGTGTTTTTCATAGGCCTGCTTAAGCGGTAACAGATCGGACAGTATATGCAGGAGTACCACCGGATTGCGTGAAATATGACCACCGTCCGGCAGGATTTGCCGGTGAAGTTCCCGATCCAACTCTCGGGCCGCTGATTTGACGGTTTTTTCCCGTCCAGCCAGACAGATGGATGAGTAGGCCAGTGCCATGTGGGCGAGAAGGCGGGGATAACCATCCCTGGTGTGGGGAACGTTGTGATGAAGATAGCGTGATTGTCGGGCTAAGGATCGCAACATTGTGCGATAATTGGCGGGGCTCGCGTCCTTGATGAGCAGCGGCGCATGACAAAACCAGGCGATGATCCGGGCGGCGACGATATCAGACCGCCATGCCGGACTGTTTAGCTGATGCCCCCACAGGTCAACCCAATCTGACATCATCGCATTTGCATTGGCGCGTGCCAGCTCGGTGTCGACTGCCTGATGATGGCGAAGCCAGCGAAAACTGTGCAGTCTGGTAAACCAGTCGTCGCTGGGTGATGGTGCGGAGAAGGGCGATTCACCACCAGTGGAGACAGAATCTTCTCCGAACACATAGAGGCCTGAATAAAACTCAATGGCTCTTTGAGGATCAGCCGGTCTCAAGCTTTGTGGAGCCATGGCCAGACCGCTTGGCGTGCTTCCGGCAAACCGCCAGCGATACAGCGGCCCTGAACGCACCCGGCGGGCAAAGCGTCGCCATACCTCGCCTGCGATGAGTGCTGGAATCAATAAATAATCCGGTACCCGCATCGTTCGTGACAGTTCCCTTGAAGTGATTCGTAAAATAGAACGGATTTGACTGCAGGAACATGCCGCTGCGAATTTTATTGGACACTTTATGCGTTACAGATCAGGTTTGCATTGAGCGAATAAAACGCGCGCAAAAAAATCCGTCCAGTCCGGTCATGGATTGATCGACCAGCTCGGTGCTCTCAGTATCTTCAGCGGCGGAAAATTGCAGGTGACTTGGCAGCGTGCGAACCGTGCCTTGACGATTGATGAATTCCGACATGCCAAAGCATTCAGCCGGATCAATCGGTAACGGTTGAAGTTCAGTGTGGGTGGCCAGTACTTCTGCAACCACATTTTCACCTTCGGCCCGATCCAATGAGCAGTTTGAAAAAATCAACATCCCACCCGGCTTAACGAATAAAGCTGTCCGCTCAACCATCTCGCGCTGCAATATTGCCAATGCCTCGATGGCATCCGGCGATTTGTTCCACTGAACATCGGGATGCCTTCTGATTGTTCCGGTCGATGAACAGGGAGCATCAAGCAACACGAGATCAAACAAATGATCCGGTTGCCATTCCATCAAATCAGCATGAATACAGGTTGCGCTCAGTTGTAGTCGCTGCAGGTTGCTGTTCAACCGCTCAAGACGTGGCTGTGAAGCTTCCAGCGCGGTGACCGTTGCACCACCTGCTGCAAGCTGGGCTGTTTTTCCTCCCGGAGCTGAACATAGATCCAGCGCCGCTTTGCCAGAAACGTCGCCAAACAGGTGAACCGGCAGGCTGGCAGCGGCGTCCTGAACCCACCAGGCACCTTCATCAAATCCAGGCCATGATTCAATCTTTCCCTCGCGCTGAACGCGGACGGAGTTGCCGAACAGATGAAGCCCACCCAGTTCCTGTGCCCATTTTTGCGGGTCAGACCGCACAGTAAGATCAATAACCGGTTCCAACATGTGCTGACTTGCAATAGCTGCCATGCGTTCTCGGCCGTAGTCCTTTCGAACCCTTTTTGCCAACCAGGGAGACATGTTGAGAAGCGCTATATCGTTGTGACTTTTGTCGCCAAAGATTTCTGACTTCTCCCTGGACATGCGACGTAAAACGGCGTTGGCCAGCCCGGCAAAACGAGTGGACCTTTTATCATTGCGCAGTGCCGTTACAGCGAGGTCCACCGCAGCGCTGTCCGGGACATCGAGAAACAGAATCTGGGCTGCTGCCACGTGTAGTGTGTGAATCAATTGGCGAGCATTTTTTGGTGGTTTGCGGTCCAGCACTTTGTTGAGCGCCAGCTCAATTTCGCCACGCCGACGCAGCGACACTGTGACAATGGCCCGCGCCAGAGATTTGTCGGCATCGCTTAATGCGCGATATTGTGAGGGGCCATGTCGCGTGTCAAGCAGACCGTCCAGGCTGCGGTGGTCATCAATAACGCGGGTTAATAAAATTGCTGCGGCAATTCGGGTTGCCAAACCCGGCTTGCTCATTCCCAGGGTCCTTTTTTGGTTGTGGACAGAGGATTGGAATCGGTGCCGTCCCAGGGTCCGGCTTGGTCTTTTTGTTCCCTCCACTTGCCGGCATTCCGTCCGAAGACTTCACGTTCGGGTTCGCTTGGCTGCGAGGTGTGGCTTGGTTCGGACTTTTGGGGCTGCGAAGTTTCGTCAGGTGACGGCTGTGCCCAATCTTCTGCCAGTTGGTGCAGGGCGGCAATTCTGTTTTGCGTATCAGGATGTGTGGAAAACAAATTGTCCATCGATCGGCCATTCAGTGGGTTGATGATAAACAGATGCGCAGTCGACTGCGACCTTTCCGCCGGTTCGTTAAAAATGCCTCGGGCGTAGCGCTCTATCTTTTCCAATGCAGACGCAAGCCACAATGGATTGCCACAAATTTCTGCTCCATCGCGGTCTGCTTCGTATTCACGTGTCCGACTGATGGCCATTTGCACTATCCCGGCAGCCATCGGTGCCAGAAACATGGTTGCCAGTACTCCAATAAAGCCCAATGGATTGTTGCGATCGCCGCGAAAGAAAAAGGCAAAGTTGGCCAACATGCCGATGGCACCGGCCAAGGTGGCAGTAATCGTCATGGTCAGTGTATCGCGATTTTTAATGTGCGCCAGCTCATGCGCCATGACCGCAGCAACTTCTTCTTCTGTCAACCGATCCAACAACCCGGTGCTTGCCGCAACAGCTGCGTGATCCGGGCTTCGTCCGGTGGCAAAGGCATTGGGTTGATCCGTTTGCAACACATAGACACGTGGCATGGGTAAACCGGCATTATCCGCCAATTGTTTCACCATCGAAACCAATTGGGGAGCTGACTCATGTGTAACCTCCTCAGCATTGTGCATGCGCAGAACCATGTTGCCTGAATTCCACCAGGAAAACAGGTTCATTGCGGCTGCAATAACCAGTGCAATCATCATGCCTGTCTGGCCAGCCAGAAGGAAACCAACCAACATGAACAACATGGTCATGGCCGTCAGCAATATGGTTGTTTTGACCACATTCATTTATGGAGTCTCCAGAATATTGCGCTTGGATGCGCTCTTATGTCAGATGGGGTCACCGTGACAATGAGTCAACCGTGGATAACACGACGGAGAAATTGGTGAAAGAAACTGCAAAACGACCCGATCCGGCGATTGCCAAACAAGCACTCAAGGAAGCGCAGGCGCGCCGCGTTGCTCAAAAGGAGCGGGAAAAGAACTTGGCTGAAAAACCCGAGATAAACGGTCGCAAGGGACCTGATCCGGCGCGCTATGGTGATTGGGAAAACAAGGGAATTACGTCAGACTTCTAATTTATTGATCTGACCAAAAGAAAAGGGCCGCTTCAAAGAAGCGGCCCATCGCAATTTCTTTGTCCGGAGGGTCCATCAGGCTGACAGATCGTCAACGCTTGATTCCAACAGTCCGGTTCGCTGGTTCACCGGAGAGACTGCTCTCCAAATACACCATTAAACAAAGACCCTACCGAACTAGTGAAACTACTCGACATTGGATCACCTCCTTTCATTGCGTTGAACACGAATCAAATTATGCGGTTTTATTGCTCGTCTGACAAGATAACTTAGCCGCAGTTTGAAGTAGCGTTAATTTGGCTGAGATCAGAGCAAGTCCCTGAGTTGTCTTTCGATCCAGAAACGAGGAATGAAATGCCCCCGCTGATGGACATCCAAAACGATTGATTTGCCGGAACTGCAGCTCTGCCATTTGTGACGTCTAAACTTCAAAATTTTGACCGCCTGCCAATCTTCCAGATTATCTGCTTTGGCTGAACAGCCGTTTCGTTGACGCCACAACGCAACCGCCCCTTCAACTTCACCATTCGGGCCGAATGGATAGCTCATGACATTATCGCGGGTGCCATGAACATGGATAATGTTAACGGGAGCTTCGCAGCTCTCACTCTGGTCGGGAATGGAGCCCGAAACGGCAAGCAACGTGTTGACCTGGCTACCAGCAGAACATGCAAAGCGCCATGCCATGGCGCTGCCATATGAATATCCGGAAACAAATATTTTGGACCGATCAATCGGCCAGCGCTTTGCAGCCTCTTCAATCACCTCAAGAGCAAATTCAACATCGTCAGTATCCGAACTCCAGAAATCCCAGGTCCGACCTCGGCCGTTTGGAGCCAATAACAAAACACCGAGCTTGCGTGTTGCACCGGCTATTCGCCCATGTTTCATGATCAGGGGACCCTGGCGGCCCCAGCCATGAAAATGCAGCAGCACTGGTAGCGGTGTTTTTCCATCCCAGTTGTCGGGAGGCCGGGCGTGAAAAGACCTGTTTCCGGCAGGGCACGGGGTGGCCAGTTCGCATGGGGTTGTTTCGGAGGCGTGAGAATAGCTGCTGAATGCCGAATAACAGGGCAGACCGGCCATGCAGAATATGCCAAACAGGAAGAAATGATGTAGTTTCATACCTCCTGTTTGCCAAATCCGGTTGATCACCGCCAATCAAATTCCATTCATTGGTCGCCACTGTCGCAAGCATCAATTCGGGCCTGCCAGCAGTTGTTGGTGGATGATCGGACATGAATGAATTCTATTGATGGTTCTGCCAACAGAGTATCCGCCACAGTCTTGATTTTATCTTTTTCAACGATCGTTCCTGATCCGTAGACTGTGCGTTGGCGAGCATCATACCCACGCATCAGATAGTGCGAGCTGTCACAAAGAACAGCAGGTAATTTAGTTGTCTGGTCTGGGTCGACCTGCGCCTGAAAAGATTCGCAAGGTTCGGCGTGAAGAAAGACAGGCCCCTGCTCGGCATAAGGTTGAAGTTCGTCAAATGGGCGATAGGAAAGGATCATGAATCTTTCCCCTTTTTGGATCATTTTGAGGCAGTGCCGGCAGGGGTTTCCGGACCCGTCGGATACTGAAGTTTCTGGCCGATTTCCAAAATCATCTGCGCCTCCCTGCCATAATTTGTGCGCGTGACGGGAATTCATTCCACTAAATTTCAACATCAAAGTTTCTCCTGAAAAAACTTCAATAGAGCGTCAAAACTTTGGCTGCCACCCGATTCATGCTTGCGACGCATCGATAGGATCGGGCAGGGTTTAGAGATGTCAGATTCGATCACAAACAAACAGGCCCGGCACCTGATTTTGCATTTGCAGGGCCTCACTCTTCCACACCACAAGGCCTTGGGGCGGGAGGGATTGGGCAATCTGATCCTGCAATTGGGATTTGTTCAGGTGGATTCCATTCAATGGGTGGAGCGCGCCCAGCATATGATATTGCATGCTCGAAGTCAGGCCTATCGCCCGACCCATCTTAAACGTCTGCTGGAAAAAGACCGGTTTCTGTTTGAAAACTGGACCCATGACGCTTCAGTGATCCCCAGTAGTTTCTATCCCTACTGGCGACATAAATTTCAACGTCACAAAGCACGCTTGGATGCAAAGTTTACCGATTGGCAGGGTGGTGGATATCTGGATCATTGTGATGGATTGCTTGCAAAAATTGCAAACCAGGGCGGTTTGCGTTCGAGAGATCTTGACCGACCGAAAACCGGACCTGCCGAGATGTGGCAATGGCATGATGGTAAGGCCGCACTCGAATATTTGTGGCGCACCGGAAAATTATGCATTCACGGTCGTGATGGTTTCCAAAAAATATATGATCTGGCAGACCGTGGTATTCCAGAAGCGCATTTTGGCAAAACCGTTAGCCACGATGAGTTTGTTGACTGGGCTTGTAGTTCCGCACTCCAGCGATTGGGATTTGGATCGGCAGGAGACATTGCGCGTTATTGGGACCTGATTTCAATCGGGGAAGCGCAGGAGTGGCTGGATCAGCAGAACCATCGTGTCAGTTTGGTGGCCGTGCAGGGCGTTGATAGGGACAGCAAACAATTTTATGGACGATCAGATCTGGTTGAGCTGGTGAACAACCTGCCTGATATGCCGGGTCGGGTGCGGGTTTTATCGCCGTTTGATCCGGTGATCCGAGACCGCAAGCGGTTGGAGTGGCTATTTGGGTTCGAATATCGAATTGAGATCTACGTGCCCGAAGCCAAGCGTAAATGGGGCTATTATGTTTTTCCGCTGTTGGACGGAGATCGTTTGATTGGTCGGATCGATATGCGCGCCAAACGCAAGCAGGATGAGTTGGAAGTCAAATCCCTGTGGCTGGAACCGGGAAACAAATTGAGTTCGGCACGACGATCAAGGCTGGATGCGGAGTTGGTGCGTCAGGCTCGACTTGCAGGGGTTAAGTCCGTGGTCTGGCTGGAAGGAGCGATAAAGTCGTAAAATTATCAGCGCCATGTGCGGCGTGGTCCGGTATCAATGTGAATATGGCCTCCGCGCCGGCTTGAATATAATTTATGTCCGCCAACCGCAGATTGCTTTTTCACATAGCGGTAGACCTGCGCCATATCAGCACCTTTTACCTTGAAGTCCACGGCCCGGCAGGTTTTGTGATAGGAACGGCTTGCCCCACCCACGCGCGAATTGTGCCAGGGGCTGCGCCAGGTTGAAAAAACCGAAACATCTCCGTAGCGATGGGCGACCCGCCGCAATACACGTTTGAGCTTCCAGGGAACACACCAGGACGCCTTGGAATAGTGAACTTCTCCTTCGCCGCCGATCCGATATAGAACCGGCAGACTGGAGCAGGCCGACAGCGACAGGCTTAGGACAAGGACCGAAGCGATCTTGCGAAATAATCGAGACACGGAACCAACTAGCTCTTGGTGAAACACGGTAAACAGTTTGGAAAAAAATTGCTTAAATTTGGTGATGAAACTTGGTTAACTGGTGTCGCATCAAGAATGGGAAAAAATTGCAACCATTGCCGCCTCAAGTCTAATGGACGGAGCAGTCGGGGCAAGGTAAGACCTATCCAATCAAGTTGACGGTGGGTCGCCGAACCGCGACGTCAAATTCAGAATTTGGAGAAATACATGGAACACATCATTCATCCGGTCTCAGCAGATGCTGCGAAAAAAGCACATGTCACCAAAGCAGATTATGATGCCATGTATGCCAGCAGCGTTGCTGATCCCAATGCTTATTGGATGGAAGAAGGCAAACGCATCGACTGGATCAAACCTTATACCAAGGCCGGAAACTGGACGTATGATTATCCAGACGTATCTATCAAATGGTTTGAAGATGGCACGTTGAATGTGTCGGCAAATTGCATTGACCGGCACCTTGCCACCCGCGGCGATCAGGTGGCCATTATCTGGGAGGGTGACGATCCTTCTGAAGATGCAAAGATCACCTACAAGGAATTGCACGGTCATGTCTGTCGCCTTGCCAACGCGATGAAGGCGAACGGCGTCAACAAAGGTGACCGGGTGACGCTGTATATGCCGATGATACCTGAAGCCGCCTATGCCATGCTTGCCTGTACCCGCATCGGTGCTGTGCATTCGATTGTATTTGGCGGATTTTCTCCAGATGCGCTGGCTGGGCGTATTGTTGACTGCAAATCCGATTTTGTCATCACGGCAGATGAAGGTTTGCGTGGTGGCAAACCAATCCCGTTGAAAGCCAATGTTGATAGCGCTGTGAAAATCGCCGAAGGAAAAGGCGGATCGGTAAAATCAGTATTGGTTGTACAGCGCACCAAGGGCGGCATTGACTGGGTTGATGGGCGCGATATCTGGTATCATGAAGCTGTCGCTGATGTGTCGGATGATTGTCCTCCGGAAGAAATGAACGCCGAAGACCCATTGTTCATTTTGTATACATCGGGCTCAACAGGTACGCCAAAAGGTGTGTTGCACACGACTGGCGGTTATTTGGTCTGGGCTTCATTCACCCACCAAAATGTCTTCGATTATCACGATGGGGACATTTATTGGTGCACTGCAGATGTTGGATGGGTGACGGGCCATTCTTATATTGTCTACGGACCGCTGGCTAATGGCGCGACAACCTTGATGTTTGAGGGCGTGCCGTCCTATCCGGACAATTCCCGATTCTGGCAGGTATGTGACAAGCACCAGGTTGAAATATTCTATACAGCCCCCACCGCAATCAGGGCGCTGATGCAGACCGGCGAGGAACTCGTCAAAAAAACTTCACGTTCCAGCCTGAAATTATTGGGGTCTGTTGGCGAGCCGATCAATCCGGAAGCCTGGGAGTGGTATTATAACGTGGTTGGCGATGGACGTTGCCCGATCGTTGATACTTGGTGGCAGACCGAAACCGGCGGTATTATGATCTCACCGTTGCCCGGAGCAACGGATCTGAAGCCAGGTTCGGCGACCAAACCCTTGCCCGGTGCGCAACCTCTGTTGGTGGATAATGATGGCAATCCGCTGGATGGTGCGGTTGAGGGCAATTTGTGCATCAGTCACTCTTGGCCGGGGCAGATGCGCACTGTCTATGGCGACCATGAGAGATTTGTTCAGACCTATTTCTCGACCTACAAGGGCCGCTACTTTACCGGAGACGGATGCCGCCGTGACGAAGATGGATATTACTGGATCACCGGGCGTGTTGACGATGTGATCAACATTTCCGGACATCGGATGGGAACCGCGGAAGTTGAATCCGCACTGGTTGCCCACGATACCGTGTCCGAAGCTGCCGTAGTTGGCTATCCGCACGATATTAAGGGACAGGGTATTTATTGTTACGTTACCTTGATGGCTGGTCTGGAGGGCGATGACGACCTTCGTAAAACCCTGGTCAAACAAGTACGGTCGGAAATTGGACCAATTGCATCGCCCGACAAAATTCAGTTTGCGCCGGGATTGCCGAAAACCCGTTCGGGTAAAATCATGCGCCGAATTCTGCGTAAGATTGCCGAAGATGATTTTGGTTCTCTGGGAGACACCTCTACGCTGGCTGATCCTGCCGTGGTCGATGATTTGATTGCCAATCGACAAAATCGACTGAGCTAATCAGCTATAATATCGATGAACCGGTTTTGAGAGCGACGGTCAGATGTCGTTCTCTGTTTCAAACGCAATACAGAATGTTTTGCGGATTTTAACGACACAGTGTAAATCCGTGTCAAATTTTCACGCGCCGGTTCAGGCGTTCAGCCGGACTTGATCAGTGCAATCACCCCCCCAGACTAATGGACAACAGCCGGTTCTTTGGAGTGCCGCTGGCAAGTGGTCGATCATTCTCCTAGGACTGTCGATTGTGTGTCTGCTGATTTTTCGATCAACTGAGCAGATCGACATATTTGTCAGCGACTTGTTTTTTACCGAAAAGCCATGCGCTGATTCCGTCGAAGGCACACGCTGCGGTCGATTTTTGCGAAAATTTCAGCCTGAATGGCAGTTTGTGCGACAGGCAGGCCATAATTTGCCGCTCATCCTGATGGTGGCAACTGCCCTGCATCTGACGTGGCTTCTGACCTATAATTCCAACAAAGTTCGAGATCGACTTTATCCACCCTTGGTAGCGATTATATCAGCGCTGGTAGGCCCACTATTCGTGGTCAACCTTGTATTGAAGGAGTATTGGGGGCGACCGCGACCTGCACAGACACAGTTTTTCGGTGGAGACAATCCCTATGTCGCTCCGGGGGAAATCAGTTCGTTTTGCGAGTCCAATTGTTCGTTTGTATCGGGAGAGGCGGCGGCGGCATTTTGGATGTTGTCGATGGTGTTCTATTTCAAAGTTGCACTCAGGTTTCGGTTTGTTGCCCTAACGACATTGGTGGCCGGCGCTATTGCCATGTTGCGCGTTGTTTTCGGACGCCACTATATTTCAGATGTGGTGATGGCCGGCCTGCTGATGGTTTTGATTATCGCTTTCACCGTCTGGCTGTTGCAGACCAGCCGAGCAACACGCTGGATCGAAGCATTGCATCAATCTTCTTTAAAAAACGGCTTTGGCCAACAAAAGAATAAAAATTGACGGTTGCAGGGTCATTTGGCGCTTGTGTGCAGAAGTTCAGGCACTAAAGTGCGCGGCAAAATACGGCGGAGTTCGGATGCTCCAGATTCCTCGAAAGCGGATTTGAATTACCATGTCGAAGATAAAAAAAGGCGATGTGAAGAAGGTTGTGCTGGCATATTCCGGCGGCCTGGACACATCAATCATACTTAAATGGCTGCAAACCGAATATGATGCTGAAGTTGTCACATTCACGGCTGATCTGGGACAAAGCGAAATTGCCGATGGTGGCGAATTGGAAGAAGCCCGTCGTAAAGCTGAAAATCTTGGCATCAAGGAAATCTTCATTGAGGACGTCCGTGAAGAGTTTATTTCTGACTTCGTGTTCCCGATGTTTCGTGCGAATGCCGCCTATGAAGGCGTATACTTGCTCGGCACGTCCATCGCCCGCCCACTTATTTCAAAACGTCTGGTAGAAATTGCCCGTGAAACCGGGGCAGACGCCATTGCTCATGGCGCAACCGGCAAGGGCAATGATCAGGTGCGTTTTGAACTGGCCGCCTATGCATTGGATCCAGATATCAAGGTGATCGCACCGTGGCGTGAATGGAGTTTTAGTTCCCGAACGGACCTCATAGAGTTTGCCGAAGCCAATCAGATATTTGTGTCGAAAGACAAACAGGGAGAAGCGCCGTTTTCCGTCGATGCGAATCTGCTTCACTCGTCTTCTGAGGGTAAAGTTCTGGAAGACCCGGCAGTTGAATCACCTGAATATGTTTATATGCGTACGATTGATCCTCAGGATGCACCTGATGAGGCAACCGATATCGTCATTGGCTTTGAAAACGGCGATCCCGTTTCAATCAATGGTGTGCGGATGAGCGCGGCTGACCTGTTCACCAAGTTAAACAGCCTTGGCCACGATAACGGCATTGGACGACTGGATCTGGTTGAAAACCGCTTTGTCGGAATGAAGTCGCGTGGTGTCTACGAAACACCTGGTGGCACAATTTTGTTGACCGCGCATCGAGCAATTGAATCAATCACATTGGATCGGGGTGCGGCGCATTTGAAGGATGAATTGATGCCGCGCTATGCGGAGTTGATTTATAACGGATTCTGGTTCTCGCCAGAGCGTGAAATGCTGCAAGCTGCAATTGATTATTCCCAACGTCATGTTGAAGGTGAGGTTAACCTGAAGCTGTACAAGGGCAATGTCATAGTCACCGGTCGTTCCAGTCCGGAATCTCTCTATTCAGAAGAATTGGTGACATTTGAGGATGATGCCGGGGCCTATGATCAGGAAGATGCCCACGGGTTCATTCAGCTAAATGCACTCAGACTTCGTACATTGGCGGCAAGAAATCGTAATCGATAAGCGACCGGAGGCGAACCTTAACGATTCTAAAGCGCGTCCTCACTTTGAGCAGATATTTTTGCTGGTCCCATCCAATGACCAGCGCGGTTGCCAGCCAACATCCAGTGAATGAATCCACCGATGAATCCGGCGGCCAGCGCTGCTGTCCAGACTTCCTGTTGGCTATACGGCAAGTCAAATACGTATGGTGTCATGACCATATAGACCACGGCGAAACCTCCACCGATTAATGTATTTGTAATCAGGCCGGTAAGCCGGGCCGGTTCGGCAATGACAACATATACCAGAAATGGGGCGAACAAAATGTGGCTGATCTCCAGCCAGGCTGCGAATGTGAATCCGACCGATCCAAAAGCCACGCCGGGATCGTTGCGCAACCATTCAGTCTCCGCTCCCAGAAACAATGCGAATGTGACAAATGCAGCTGCCGCCAATGTTGAGAGCATGAAGGAGAATGCCAGAGCTATCAGCCTGATCAGAGCAAGTATGAAGCGGGTCATGTGTCGCTTTCTGCCCCGTGCCCGGAAACCATTGCATGCATGGCGTTCAAGGCATCACGTTCCTTTTTGCGCAGTCGTTCTGATTCGGACTTCAGCTGACCGCAAGCCGCCAGAATATCACGACCACGAGGCTTACGAATCGGAGATGCATAACCATTTGCATTAACAAAATCGGCGAATTTTTCGATTTGATCCCAGTCAGAACATTCATAATCGGACCCCGGCCATGGATTAAAGGGGATCAGATTGATTTTGGCCGGTATGCCTTTCAGCAATTGCACAAGTTGTTTGGCATCGTGGAGCGAATCATTGACTCCTTTGAGCATGACATACTCGAATGTGATGCGTTTGGCATTTGAGACGCCGGGATAATTACGGCAGGCGTCGAGCAATGTCTTGATCGGATATTTTTTGTTGATCGGCACAATCTCATCGCGCAGTTCATCATTGGTGGCATGCAATGATATCGCCAACATACAGCCGATTTCACTGCCTGTGAGTTCAATGCCGGGGACAACACCAGATGTCGACAGGGTGATCCGCCGCTTGGAGAGCGACAGGCCTTCATTGTCTGATGCAATCAGCAGCGCCTTTTTGACATTTTCGAAATTATAAAGCGGTTCGCCCATGCCCATCATAACGATGTTGGTTACTTTGCGGTCACCTTCAGGAACAAATCCCTTGCCTTCCACGTCCTTGTCGGGGAAGTCGCCTAATCGGTCGCGGGCAACGATCAACTGCATCAGGATTTCTTCAGCGGTCAAATTTCGCACCAGTTTTTGTGTCCCGGTGTGGCAAAAGGTGCAGGTCAGCGTGCAGCCAACCTGAGAAGAGATGCAAAGGGTTCCGCGGTCAGATTCCGGGATGTAGACGGTTTCCACTTCAACCGGTTTACCGGCTCCGCGAGGCGGAAAGCGAAACAACCATTTGCGCGTACCATCTTCGGAACTTTGTTCTTCGATTAATTCGGGGCGTGTCAGCGAAAATTTTTCTTCCAGCAGACCGCGCAGCGGCTTGGCAATATTGGACATTGCAGAAAAGTCTTGATGACCATACCAATAAATCCATTGCCAAAGTTGCGAAGCACGCATCCGCGCCTGCTTTTCCGGGATTCCCGCCTCGATGAGCACAGATTTCAGCTCATCACGGTCTAGCCCAATCAGATTGATCTTGTTGTCCGGAACGCACGACTGTGCCTTGGCACTCAATTCGGCGCGAAGAGCAGAATCTTTCAAATCAATAGATAGCGGCATCGCGCTGCAACACTTTGCTGAGCCTTCTGGTCGTTGGACGACCGGGCTGGAGGTTTGATGGAGCCTATATGGCCCTAGCTGAGCAAAGCCGCAAGTGCGGTGTTATTTACAGTTCGACACTTCTTTCAGTGCCGCCGTCACTCCGGAAAGCGAATATGTGTAGCTGGTCTGGGTGCCGCGCACGGATACACCGGCAACTTTCATGGACCGCCCATTACGCATGGCATTGACGAGATCTGATTCCTGACTGACATCGGTCAGCCAGGCATTGTTCTTCTGGGAGAACATTTTGAAGGATTTGCCGTCCACGGTTACGGTAACGTCGGCATCAGACTTCAGTGGATAGCCAACTTCAACCTGGGGCTCAAATTTGCCTGACCCGTCTGGCTTCTGGCTGACCAGAAAAAACACTTCTCCGTGGTCTCGATCACCTGGTTCTTTGACGGTCGGAATGGACAAAATATAGCATATTTTCCCTGCGCGCGCATCGTCATAGGTGTAAGCACCCCAGGCCTTGTGCTGTTTTATCGCCTTGGGCGTCTGAGCTATTGCGGCCGCAATCGGGGCTGACAGGGCGGTTGAACAAACAACCAGTAATTTAAGCGATAATTTGATCATTGAGCTTTCCACCAAAATGTTGACCAACACTTTCTGGTTCAACAGAATATTTACCTAACGACTTAACCATCCTCTTTTGGCGTTACAAAAGCTTAAACAGGTATGGTAAATTTTGGTAAGATTTTAACGATCGCAGCTGCCCCGCCCTTACCATTGACGAGTATCTACGCCAATTTTGGCAAGATTACGAATTGTTTCCGCCTTCTGGCGTATAGCGCTGGCCAACAACAGTAAGGCGGTTGCGCCCCTTGGCCGCCTTTTGTCTGCTGGCGCCGGAATATTTGGGCTGACCGTGCACATGTTTGGGTAAATGGGGGTGAGGCCCTTCCAATCCCGGCGGCGGCCCGCCGGCGCGAACCGGCCGCTCGTCAAATCGGCCTAAGGATTGTATCCGGTCATACATGACGATGGCGCCGGCGGTTGCGACATTGAGGCAGAACAGGGTTGGAATCTTGATGACGAACTCACATTTTTCCATCACTTCAGGAGAAAGCGACCCATTTTCCGGCCCCAGAATATACGCCGCCATAGTGGGATGGCGAAAACTGGGCAGATCGACAGCGTCCTCGGTGAGTTCGACCCCGACAAGTCGACACCGATCCGGCAGATGGATGTTTTCCACGTCGTCAAAATTGTACCAGGGCATGTGTTGCTGGCTGTTTGGAGTGTCAGAATCCGGCGTATCGATTCGTCGTCCCGGTGTCAGGGTAAATACGAATGAGGCGCCGAACCCGTAAGCGGTTCTGGCCAGATTGCCAAAGTTCATTGGCTTGGAAATTCCCTCCGCGCCGATGCCAAAATATCCACGTGTTTTCATGGGCGCCTTCTATACCGCCACAGCATTGACTGGCAAGCTATGGCCAATTGATGACCGTTAAGACGGGTGAATCGAGATGATGCGATCGGCGAATTTTTGCCCGACCAATCCAACAAAGCCACCCTTAACAATGGTTCCATTTAGATCTGAACAGCTCTAGTGTTCTTGTAATAGTTCAACTTGTTAGATGGCATATACATGAGAGCACTTCTTTCTAAACAACCCGGACCTCCCGCCACGCTTGTCGTGGAGGATATCGACGAACCGGTTGCCAAAAAGGGAGAAGTATTGGTTCGGGTAAATGTGGCTGCGCTCAATTTTTTCGACTGTCTGATCATTGAAGATAAATACCAATATAAACCACCACGGCCATTTTCGATCGCGGCTGAGTTGTCTGGAGTGGTTGAAGCCATTGGCGAAGGGGTTGAACGCTTTGCTCCCGGCGATCGAGTTTGCGGCTACGTTCAAAGCGGGTCGGCGCGCGAACTAGTTGTGGCCCCGGAAGTCGTTCTGTCCCACATCCCCGACGGAGTTAGCGATGAACTGGCGGCCTGCATCATGGTCACATATGGTACGTCTTATCATGCGATAAAGGACCGTGGTGAGCTTATTCCGTTGAAAAACTCATCTGAGAAACGACGGTTTCGTTGATTTGATTTCAGTGCGATCCTGTTTGGGCATTGCTTTACGGGGTTGGGCTTGGCGCCGGGATCAATTTTGCCAGTTTTCTAAGGTTCTGGGCGGTTGCTGCGAGATGGAATTCGTCTCTGGCTCCGCAGGGGCCTCGTAATCGGAGCCGATCCAACTTCAAGATGCGTTTGAGATGGGCAAACAACATCTCGACCTTCTTGCGCAGTTTGCATGAGATTGCATAGTCGATTGTTTGGGCGATCTTGCGGGCGACATCGCGTGATGGTTCGTAAATGGAACGCAAGACTTTTCGCTGAGGTGCCTTTGGGGTGCACTGTGCCTTTAATCCACATGTATCGCAGTCTGACTTTCGTGCGCGATAGCGCATGATACCTTGTTTATCGACGCCGGAACGCGGCACCGCATAGGTTCGCCGGAATTGCCGCAGTTTCTTGCCACCGGGACAAGTATAGGCATCCTCGTCAGCATCATAGGTGAACTGGGCCCGTTGAAAGGTTCCGTCTTTACGCCCGGACTTGTCGATGACGGGAATATGAGGGGCGATACCGCGTCCTTCGACAAGCCAGTCCAGCATAGCTGCAGATCCATAGGCCGTGTCTGCGATCAAACGTTCTGGGTGTAAATTGTAAGATTGTGCCACACGATCAATCATAACACGCGCGGCACCCACTTCAGCCTGGCGAACAGACCGTGTTGCTTCAACGTCAATGATTACAGCATTGTCCGTATCGATCATATAGTTGGCAGAATAAGCGAAATAGGCAGGCCCTTTGCGTGCCGCAGTCCATTGGGATGCCGGATCACAATGGGATGTAAACTTGGGCCGAACCGCAGTGGCAGCACCAAAAGCTGCATCATCAAGTGTTTCCAGATATTCACGCACAGCACGCGGCGCGTCATCTGGATCAATCTTGTTCGGTTCCCATTCTTCTTTCGATGTGGAGTTCTGCCGATTGGTATCGGCTTCGATCAAACTGGCATCGACAGCCAGACGCCGGCCACTGACCAAACCCTCTGTGATGCAGCGGGCAACAACTGTCTCAAACACATGCCGTAACAGGTCGCTATCGCGGAACCGACCGTGACGGTTCTTGGAAAAGGTTGAGTGGTCGGGAACAGGATCAGCCAAATCCAAACGGCAAAACCAACGGTAGGCCAGGTTCAAATGAACTTCTTCGCACAGCCGTCGTTCAGAACGAATGCCCATGCAATAGCCAACCAGCAACATTCGGATCAGAAGCTCAGGGGCAACAGAGGGTCGTCCGGTTGAACTGTAAAATGGGGAAAGGTGAGAGCGAATATCACACAAATTAACAAACCGGTCTATCGACCGTAGTAGGTGATCAGACGGAACGTGCTCCTCAAGACAAAACTCGTAAAACAGCGCCGCTTGAGCTTCCGGACGTCGTCCCATCATGGCAATCAATCTCCCAAATCAATGAGAAAACTGAATCAGCAAAGACTGCCGAGATTAAGGCGAGTTTTTCAACGGAATAGGCTCAAAGCCGGTGAAACAATAGCCGTATTGGGTGCATCGGGTGGTGTTGGTCAAGCTGCAGTGGAACTAAGCAAAATTATGGGCGCGCGGGTGATTGCCTGCGCTTCTTCAGATGAGAAACTGGAATTTTGTCGCCAATGCGGCGCCGATGAAGTGATCAACTATTCCGCTGAAGACCTGAAGGCGAGATTGAAAGAACTGGGTGGTAGCACAGGCATTGATGTCATTTACGATCCGGTTGGCGGCGATTTTTCTGAAGCGGCCTTTCGATCCATTGCCTGGAAGGGACGGTTTTTGGTGATTGGTTTCGCCTCTGGTCCGATTCCCAAAATGCCTCTCAATCTGCCACTTCTGAAAGGTGCAGATCTAAGGGGCGTGTTCTGGGGCGCATTTACAGCACGGGAACCGGCCGCCAACCGGCAAAATATTGATGATTTGCTTGGCTGGCTCGCAGACGGGACCTTAAAACCCCATGTCGATTCGATATTTCCGCTGGAAGAGGCGGAAGCTGCGCTGAACAAGATCGCGGCGCGGGATGTGAAAGGCAAGGTGCTGCTAAAGCTGTAGGCGCATCACCCCTTGGCCCATTGCGAGCATAACATCGACGATCGCAGGCCGACTTAGTGGCTGAATTTGCGTCGACTGATTCTGGCAGTTTTGCGATATTTGGTGACAAGATTTGAGAGCCAGCCAATAAACTTAACTGCCTGTGCATCCTGTTTTTCTTTTGCCAGACGTTGAAGACATTGCTGTTCGTTTGCCAGTCTGGTGCGCTTTTTCTCCATATATTGTGCTTTTGCGAGATCGTGGCGTGAAGGCGCGACACCACCCTGTGGATTTGTGTCTACATAATGCCAGTGCTGCCCATTTGAGTTGAAGTCCAACATTGGTTCCATCTCCTTTTTCATCTGTATTTGAACGATGAAGCCAGACTACTGGTTTTGATATTTTGTAGAATACGGTATATTTGTAATGGACCATTCCAAAATATGAAACAATCGAGCTCATGGACCGGTTTCAAGCCATTCAAGTTTTTCGCGAAGTCGCACAAAACAAGGGCTTTGCCGCGGCTGGAAGAAGCTTGAATGTTTCTACACCGACTGTCAGCAGACTCATATCGGAGTTGGAAGCTGATCTTGGCGTTCGTCTTTTTCAGCGATCAACACGCAGTGTTGCTTTGACCGAAGAAGGAGAGCAGTTCTTAAGGCGAGGCGTGTCGCTGCTCGATGAACTGGAAGCGGTATCGTTGGAAATCCGAGAGCGCCAAACCGTTCCACGCGGACATTTGCGAATCAGCAGCGTCGTTGCGTTTGGCCAGGAACGCGTCGCTCCGGCGCTGACCGGCTTTATGGATCTTTATCCAGACATCACGGTGGAGCTCGATATTTCAAACAGGCAGGTCGATCTTGTTCAGGATCATTTTGACCTTGCCATTCGGATCGGCGGTTCGGAAGGGTTAAAGGACTCAATGCTCAAGGCACGCAAGATCACATCGCAGAAGTTGATATTTGTTGCGACGCCTGAATATGTGGCTTCAAAGGGAGCTCCAAACACTCTCGACGACATCACACATCACCGTGTTGTTAAACAAATCAGCGGAAACTGGGGGCGGGTCAACGAACTTTGGCATCACGGCAAGAAGACTGTTTACAACCTGCCCGAAGCGTTGGTGGTCAATTCTCCAAACGCCGCCCGAAACGTGATCTTAAAGGACGGGGCCATTGGATTGATGGCAGACTATCTTGTGGCAGAACATATTTCACAGGGCCGCATGCAGCGATTGCTGCCCGATTGTGAAACGCTCGATCAGCCGATCTATGCCGTGTTTGTTCACAGGAACTATATGCCTGCAAAGGTTAGGGTATTCATCGACTATCTTATCGACGTTTTGGAAAAACGGCGTCCAGCCTGACATGGCCATCTGCCGGTCTGTCAAAACTTTTTAACATCACAATATTTGGGTTAGCGACTGGATGGGCAATCAGTTGGTTTCGGTATCCATCGCCTGTCGGGCCTTTTCGCGATGCTCATCTGTCACGTGTGCCTGTACAAGGGTCATGGCGGCGGTGAAAACGGCCAAATCATCGGAAAATCCGACGACCGCAAAAAAGTCGGGAACAATATCGGCGGGAAGAATAAAGTAGGCCAGAGCAGCCAACAGCGTTCCACGTACTTTCAGGGGAGTTTTTTTGTCAGTGGCGCAGTAATAAGCGGCTGCCAGGTCTTCGGCGAATGGAATATGGGCGGCAAAGGCGCGAAACTTGGGCCAGAACTGAGCACGAACCTTTTTTTCCCGGGAACGTGACTTGGCCAACGGGACAGGAAGCAGCAGTTTCTCAATTTTGGACTTGTCCAAACGACCTCCTGTCCAACATCCGGTGGGATATCAGCTAAAAATGACTGTCCATGATATGGGTATCACCGGCCTTGCCTGCAAGCTATGGCCTATTCATCGACGCATCAGCCATCGATAGGAGCCTGTTTGCAACGCGTCGAAACCGGCCATTATGTCTGATTTCGGCAGCGCCTTTCCCGCCACAGCAGAAAGAAAGCGTAATAGCACAGAAACCAGACAATGAAGAGTTCCTGAAATTCCCCTGGACGATAAACCAGGTAGGACTTCAGTTCGGTGCTCTTGTTCAGCGCTCGATATATCCAGCAGGCAGACATCAGTGTTGCTAGCGGAAATAATGCCAGAGGCGGATAGATGAAATTGAACCTGCTGGGCAGAAATCCGGGCCGCTTCAACAATACCCATGGAACAATCATTCCGGTAAAAACAATTCCCGCCACCAGAATGGCGCGGGGCAGCTGGTCGAGGAGATTGCTGATATTATGCAAATTGGTTTCCTGTTGATCATTTGCGTTGAGCCAGGCATCTGGCGTGGCCCAGTTGAAATAGTGTTGTCCCCAACTGGCCTCCTCTCCGGCGAGGTAGATGCCTCCCAAAAACATTGCTGCGCACCAATACAGCACCAGTGGATCGGACCGAATATGGCTTGAAAAGGTCAGGCGCAAACCAATCAAAGCGGCTATTAGGGGCAGAAAAAAATGCAGGAACTCAAGCAACCCATGGGTCTCGCTGGCAAACCATTTTTCGAAAAAGACAGGGCTGAACCAGGCCAGAAATGGAACCAAACAGAATGCTGTCAGCGGTAGCCAAAGATTCCACAGACGAGAACTTGCCTGGCTTTCTGCCTGGTACTGCTCTGGATCGGAAATGAACTCGCAATTCAATTTTCAAAAACCTGCTTAACGTATGGCTTTATTGTGAAATTTGCGATTGTGATGAAATCGATCACCGCATCGCGAATTGACGCCGAGACCTAGATTATCACCACCTGCTTGTCCAGCCTGACGCGCTTCAGGCCAACGTGTCCATCTTCTCGGCAAGATTGATGTCCAACTCTGTCAGGCCATTTGCGCTGTGTGTGGTCAATGTCACTTCGACTGTTTTGTAAACATTGGACCATTCCGGATGATGGTTCATTTTTTCAGCAATCAGGGCGACCCGTGTCATAAAACCAAAGGCTTCAACAAAATTGCTGAAGATGAATGTCCGCGTAATTGCTGAGCCATCTTGAGCAAGGCTCCAATTGCTCAATCGCGCAAGTGCATCGTTGATTTGAGTATTGCTGAGTTGATCTGCCATGTGAATCCCGCCGGTTAAAGACACTGCAACCTGCACCAACTTTGGGGATGATCACAAGCGATAAGACAGTTGAAACAGGGCAAGCATCAATTGGCTCATTGGCTGATCAACGGCCATGTCTGTTCAATTTTATAAGGGCCGCCGCCCCGGGATTTCCGCGCAGAATAAAGCGCAAACCTGGCTGGTCGATAGTGCTGATCAGGTAAGGCGGCACCGTTTTGCGACAAGTATCGCGCGATTGAATCGGCGGAGGCATTTTTGCACCGGCCGATGGTGATATGGGGTGTAAAACGTCTGGAATCGGGCGCCAAACCCAGCCGTTGCATTAATTGTTCCTGGGTTGCTGACAGGTTAAGCAATGTGTGGTCTGGCTGAATCTGGGCGTAAAGTGCAGTGGGTCTGGTACCGCCAAAACATTTCGTCTCTCCCACATTGATATGTGGTTGCGCCCAATCGCGTTGCGAAAGGGCGTCGAAAATGTCGTTGGCTTGCTGGTGATCAACATCGCCTATGAATCTCAACGTGATATGAAAGTCTGAAGGATCAATCCACCGAACATCGGCCAAGCCGGATTGTTTAAGGCTGAGCATTAGTCGAACCGACGAGGGAACTTCCAATCCGGTAAACAATCTTGGCATTCTTTGCGGTTCCCCAGTTACTGATCCCGTTCGCTGACTTCATCAGGCAACTCAACCACGATCGATTTTGCGTCAAGGTCAATCGATGGGACGTTATTGCGGGTAAACTCGACCAGAATGGATTGGCCGGAACCAGAAGGCATTATCTCGATCAGGTCACCGGCTCCGAAATTTACCACGTCCAACACTGCGCCGATATCTGCGCCACCTGGATCAACAACCCGGCAGTCGATCAAGTCGGTTACATAGAACTCGTCGTCTTCGATATCGTTGGGCAGCATTGAACGGTCTATATATAGATCGGTTCCATTGAGAGCTTCGGCCTCATCGCGAAAATTGACACCCTTGAATTTCACAACAAGTACTGACTTTGAGACACGCATTCGGGTGATTTTGAACTTTCGCCCATCCTTGGAATACAGGCTGCCATATTCGCTCAGGGTCAGGGGATCATCGCCAAATGGTTTAACCCGAACCTCTCCCTTAATACCGTGGGGTCCACCGATTCGAGCCATCAAAACAGGATTGTTGAGTTGCATCAGCCGTTTCCATGAAAAAGGCGGTAGGCCGTTTCGGTCTACCGCCTGATATAACGGGGTTGTGCCCCGGAAGTCGAGACAGACTATTCTGCGGCAGCTTCTTCATCGGCAGGTGCCTCTTCAGCAGGTGCTTCGGCTGCAGCCTTTGCGGCTTCTTCAGCGTCGGCAGCGGCCTGTTTGGCATCCTCTTCCTTCTGCGCTTTTTCGTCCAAACGCTCCTGGGCTTTGCGACCAGGCTTGGCTTTGTTTGGATTGTTGCGAGCTTCACGTTTCATCATGCCTTCGGCATCGAGGAAACGCAGAACCCGGTCTGTCGGCTGAGCACCTTGGTCAAGCCAATACTGCACGCGATCTTTGTTCATCGTGATGCGCTCTGCGGAATCTTTTGCCAGCAGTGGATTGTATGTGCCCAGTTTTTCGATGAAACGACCATCGCGTGGTGCGCGCGTGTCGGCAGCGACGATACGATAAAAGGGACGTTTTTTTGATCCGCCTCGGGCGAGTCTGATTTTGGTAGCCATTGATTTAATTCCTTGATGGGATGTTGATTAGTTAAGGGTTGACGCGTGGCGAAACACCAATCGGGGATCGTCACGCAATGTTGTTTTTCTTTCGAATGTCGCGCCCAAACGCTGGGCCACGGCAATTGAGGCATGGTTGTCTGGATGAACAAAACTCATGAGCGCAGGCAGGCCGAGTTCAACCTGCGACCAAGACAATATTTTCTCGGCAGCTTCGGTCGCATAACCATGACCATCATTGCCCGGATACAAGCTCCATGCCATTTCCGGTTCCTCAAGATCGGGAGGAAACCAAATTCCGGCATGGCCAATTGCGTGTTCTGCATCTTTAAGCTGAATGGCGAACATGCCGTATTCACGCAAAGTCCATTCTCCCGCCATCGACGTAAATGCCACCCATGATTGGGCCTCTGTTTGAACGCCTGACAAAAAGAACCTAGTGCGGTCAGGATCAGCCCAAAATCCCGCAAAATACGGAAAATCCTCAAGCTGCCAGCCGCGCAAGATCAAACGTGTGGTGTGCAAAACCGGAGTCATATCAGCCGCGCGCCTGATGGTGATGCTGAATGACTTCGCGAATGACAAATTCGAGAAACTTTTCAGCGAAGTCCGGATCAAGGTCGGAGCGTTCCGCAAGCCGACGCAGTCGGTCAATCTGTTCGCCCTCACGCGCCGGATCTGACGGTGGCAGGTCATGTTTTGCCTTCAACGCACCCACTTCCTTGGTCTTGCGAAAGCGTTCAGCAAGAATGTGGATTAGCGCAGCGTCAAAATTATCAATTGACGCGCGAATGGCCAGCAATTGCTCTTGGGGTGAAATATCTGTGGTCATTTTTTCTTTCCAAGCGAGGAACCGCCGCCAAGGCCGGGGAGTTTGGGACCACCGAGACCGGGTAATTTCGGCGCACCGCCTGCGCCCATCTGGCGGGCCATTTGTTCAAGCTGCTGCGGATCCATGCCACCCATTCCGCCACCCGGCATGCCGGGCATACCACCCATGCCGCCGCCACCGCCGGGCAGGCCCATGGCTGCAGCCATTTTGCTCATCATGCCCTTGCCCTTTTTACCCGCCATCGACTTCATCATGTCGGCCATTTGGCGATGCATTTTCAACAATTGATTGATTTCCTGAACCGACGTGCCGGAACCGGAAGCGATGCGTTTCTTACGGCTGGCATTGAGAAGTTTTGGCGTTTTGCGCTCTCTCCGCGTCATTGACGAAATGATCGCCTGCTGCTTCTTGAAGATGTTATCATCAATGCCGGCAGCTTCGATCTGCTTGGCCATTTTGCCGATACCCGGCATCATTTTCATGATCGAGCCCATGCCACCCATTTTCGACATTTGACCAAGTTGCTGCGAGAGGTCGTCCATGTCGAACAGGCCTTTCTGCATTTTCTTGGCCATCGCTTCGGCCTGTTCGGCGTCGATGGTTTGGGAGGCCTTTTCGACCAGGGAAACAATGTCGCCCATGCCCAAAATGCGATCGGCGATGCGTTTGGGATAAAAGTCTTCCAGCGCATCCATCTTTTCGCCGACACCGAGCAGTTTGATCGGTTTGCCGGTGACAGCACGCATCGAAAGGGCTGCACCGCCGCGACCATCACCGTCGATGCGGGTCAACACGATGCCGGTGACACCAACACGGCTGTCAAAATTCTGAGCAAGATTGACTGCGTCCTGACCAGTCAGCGAGTCGGCAACCAGAAGTATCTCATGAGGATTGGCTGCGGCCTTAATGTCGGCCATTTCCACCATCAGCGGTTCGTCAATGGAGGTGCGGCCTGCCGTGTCAAGAATGACAACATCAAAACCGCCGAGCTTGGCAGCCTGCATGGCGCGGTTGGCGATTTGGACAGGATCCTGACCTTCAACGATTGGCAGCGTGTCGACCTCGGTCTGCTCACCCAGTTGACGCAATTGTTCCTGAGCGGCTGGCCGTCTGGTATCCAGAGATGCCATCAGAACCTTTTTGCGGTCACGCTCACGCATGCGCAGAGCAATCTTGCCGGTCGTCGTCGTTTTACCAGACCCCTGCAGACCAACCATCATGATTGCCACCGGCGCTGGGGCATTCAGGTCGATCTGGGCATCTTCCTCGCCCAGCATGGCAACCAGTTCGTCATGAACGATCTTGACGACCATTTGTCCCGGAGTGACCGATTTGACGACAGATGCACCAACGGCTTTCTCGCGCACTGCTTCTGTGAACTCACGTACCACTTCCAGAGCAACGTCGGCTTCAATCAGTGCTCGTCTGATTTCCCGCAGTGCTGTCGAGACGTCTTTTTCCGACAGCGCACCACGGCGGGTGAGGCCATCAAAAATTCCGCTGAGTCGGTCCGACAGAGATTCAAACATAGTGTCTCAATTCCCAATTGCTGTTGGCAAAAAGGTAGGGTTTTGTGGGCGGCAAATCCACCGGCAATTGAGCAAACGCAAAATGCATCCGCGGGCGAATCTCGCTGGCGGATGTTGACCTCCGGTGGCTCTGCTGGGAGGGACCGGTCGGCTGCTCAAGAACTAATGGTCTTGTCTATTGGCCGCGATATGACGCGATAGGGCCAAAGAGTCAAGTGTTTCGGCAGATGAAAGCCGGTTTGAATGAAGTCCACGGCAATGTGAACGATAATTAATCACAGCGTCACAATTATGCCTCTTGCGAAAACCATTTGTTCGGCTCGCCAAGCCGGCGCGTTTAATCATCCGGGATAAAAAAATGTGGACCAATAAAGCCAGTGTTGACCAGCAAAATCATCAGGACGCGGACCGGATTCGGGATCAAAAATTGTGCTGCGAGAATATGCACCACTCCAGGCGACAAGTTCCTGAAGTCGGCAACCGAAGCGACGGACCCATTTATGTCTCGTCGGCGATGGATTTCTATCCCTATTAGAGTTGAGCAATTGTAAGGCTTGACTTGAAGCAGCTTCGCCCACAGGTGTTGGGGAATGAAAAGAAGACAATTTCTAAAAGCGCTTGGATTGCTGCTTGCTGGCGGGTCTGCAACCGGCGCTGGAGCAATTACTTTGGCACGGTCTCGCAACTCCTATTATGATGGTCCTGTCAGCGATCATTTTGACGGACTAAATTTCTTCAATCCAAATGGTACGCCGCCAAAGGGATTTGTAGAGCTGATTAAATGGCAGACCGGTGGTGGCCGAAAAAAATGGCCGGCGAGCTTTGCCTCACCTCACGAAGATACGCCACCAAAATCCGTCGATTCCGATGGCCTCAGAGTGAGCTTTGTTGGCCATGCAACCGTCTTGATTCAGACTGGCGGCCTCAACATTTTGACTGACCCGGTTTGGTCTCAGCGCGCCTCGCCGGTAAGTTTTGCCGGACCTAAACGGGTCAATGATCCAGGGATAGCATTTGACAACCTGCCACCGATCGACGTGGTGCTCCTGTCACATAACCACTATGACCATCTTGATCTGCCAACGCTTTCAAAATTGAACGCGACTCACAATCCATTGATTGTGACGCCTTTGGGCAACGACCGGATACTGAAGAATCACGATTCACGATTGAATGTGGTGATTGGTGATTGGGGCGATACCATTGAATTGTCGCCTGAAACAATAGTGACTTTGGAACCCATGCACCATTGGTCGGCCCGTGGTTTTGGAGATCGTCGCAACGCGTTGTGGGCGGCCTTCGTAGTTCAGTCGGCCGCCGGCAACATTTATCATATCGGCGATACCGGCTTTCATGATGGAACAAACTACCTTACTGCACGTGAGAAATATGGCGACTTTCGCTTGGCAATATTGCCGTTCGGCGCATATGAGCCGCGTGACTTTATGCGTGGGCAGCACCAAAATCCCGATGAAGCTGTGCAAGGGCATATACTTTGCGGCGCTCAATTTACTCTGGGGCATCACTGGGGCACGTTTCAACTGACTAACGAGAGTATTGATGATCAGCTGGAGGCACTGGATGCCGCCCGGGCAAAACATGGGGTCAGTGATGAGTTGTTTCGAGCCTTACGACCAGGACAGGTCTGGGATGTTCCGCGCCATCGTCCAAAAACTGCATAGGCAAATTAAATGAACGGATCAATTTATGACAAGGAATCGCAGCGGCAGGCGCTGCGACAACAAGGCAATGACGTGCCGGCAGGTCATTTGGCGGTGCATCGCTGGTACTTGCGACTGGCCGAGCCCTGGAAAATAGCAGACCGTGACCCTCCGAGCGAAGGACTGACCATAATGCGGGCAAATAACCCGTCAGTCGCCTTTTACAGATTTTTGTATCATACCGCCGGAGAAGAGTTTGTCTGGGGCGACCGTCGCCGGATGAGCGATGAGAAATTGGCCGGTTTGATTGGTAAAGATGATGTTCATGTCATGGTGCTTTACAAATCGGGAACTCCGGCAGGATTCTACGATGTCAATTTCAGCGATCCCAGCGAAACTGAAATAAAGTATTTTGCGCTGCTGCCGGGCAATATAGGTCAGGGTTTTGGCGGGTATCTGCTAACCAAGGCAATTCTCTATGCTGGTGAGAAAAAAGTGCCGCTGGTGCTTGATACCTGTACCCTGGATCATCCAATGGCATTGGAGAATTACCGAAAGCGGGGATTTGAAATCTACCGCGAGGACGATGAGGAGTATCCCGATCCTCGGCTTGACGGGACGATACGCAAAGATGCTGGCCAGCACGTTCCGCTTGCCGAGTGATCAAACACGCGCCATATAGGCGCCCATGAACCAGCGCGTCGCCTTTGCTAAAATGAATGGGATCGGGAACAAGATCATTGTTGCCGACATGCGCGCGCGCGTCGACCACATTACCCCAAATGCGGCAGTTGCATTAGCGGCTGATCCGGAAACCCATTTTGATCAGATAATGGCGGTTCATTCCCCGGGACCGGTTGGCAAGGACGCGCGTATCGAGATTTTCAATTCCGATGGCTCAATGTCAGATGCTTGCGGCAATGGCACACGCTGTGTTGTGCAGTGGTTGAACGAGCAGACGGGGACCAGTGATTTTTCTTTTGAAGTTGAGGACCAACCTCTGACGGCCCGTTTGTTACCTAACGGTCATATCAGCGTGAATATGGGAGCTCCGCGGTTTTCTTGGGATCAAATTCCCCTGTCAGAAGAATTTGCCGACACAAGCGGCATTGAACTCGAAGTTGGCCCGCTGGGCGATCCAATCCTGCACACACCTTCGGTCGTCAATGTTGGCAATCCTCATGCGGTTTTCTGGGCAAGTGAGGACGTAAATTCCTATGCGTTGGACAAGTTTGGCCCGATGTTGGAACACCATCCGCTGTTTCCCGAACGGGTCAATATTTCAATCGCTCAACAGGTCGGCGACAATGAGATGACGATGCGCACGTGGGAGCGCGGAGCAGGTCTGACGCTGGCCTGTGGGTCGGCAGCATGTGCGGTTGCCGTTTGTGCATCACGGCTCGGTAAAACTGGACGCCAGGTTCGCCTCAACTTGCCCGGTGGCGTGTTGGATATTGATTGGCGGGACGATAATTTTATCATAATGAGCGGTGCTGCCGAGCATGAATTTGATGGCATGTTGGATCCCTTAACGGGCGCTTGGGAGCGTTTGCCATGAACGGAAAAGCTTCACCTGGTCTGGAAGTGATCACCTTTGGTTGTCGGCTGAACACGTATGAATCTGAGGTCATGCGGCGCGAAGCAGAGATTGCCGGGTTGGCTGGTTTGAAGGACGGAGCAGTGGCGATCAATACCTGTGCGGTAACCGCCAATGCGGTTCGGGAAGCCAAACACGCTATTCGCAAAGCCCGACGTGAACAGCCGGATGCGCGCATCGTAGTTTCCGGTTGTGCTGCACAGACCGAACCCGACACCTTTGCCGACATGTCGGAAGTTGATCTGGTGCTCGGGAACGAAGAAAAACTGCAGGCCCATTCTTATCGTCAATTGCCGGATTTTGGGGTTAATCAATTCGAAAAAATACGGGTCAACGACATTATGGAGGTGCGGGAAACCGCTTCGCATATGGTTGAGGCCATTGAAGGACGTAGCCGCGCATTTGTGCAGGTCCAAAATGGGTGTGATCACCGTTGTACATTTTGCATCATTCCTTATGGCAGGGGCAATTCTCGCTCGGTTCCGGCAGGAGAAGTGGTCGATCAGATCCGCCGACTGGTTGACAATGGTTATAAAGAAATCGTGCTGACGGGCGTTGATTTGACATCGTGGGGCGGTGATCTGCCCGGCAAACCTTCGCTGGGGCGCCTGGTTCAGTCGATTCTCGCCAAATCCGGTGGTTTGGAGCGTCTGCGCTTGTCGTCGATAGATTCCATTGAAGTGGACGAACCTCTAATGGATGCCATTGGCGGGGATTGTCGCCTGATGCCGCATCTGCATTTATCGCTCCAGTCGGGCGACGACATGATCTTGAAGCGGATGAAACGCCGACATCTCAGGGATCATACGATTCGCTTCTGTACTGATGTGCGAAAAATCAGGCCAGATGTGGTGTTTGGAGCCGATATCATCGCTGGATTCCCTACTGAAACTGACGCCATGTTCGAAAATTCCCTGTCAATTATTGATGAAGCCGGCCTGACCTATTTGCATGTGTTTCCCTACAGTGCCCGTCAGGGGACGCCCGCTGCAAAAATGCCACCTGTTAATGGTGCATTGATCAAGGCACGAGCCCGTAAGTTGCGGGAAAAAGGCAATGCGGTTCTGCAACATTATCTCGATGGCCAAGTTGGGCAGATTGCCACCGTATTGATGGAAACCAACGGACAGGGCCGCACCGAGCAATTTGCGGCTGTAAAAGTCGCTGATGCTGAGCCTGGATGTCTGGTGAAGGTAAAGATTACCGGGCATGATGGGGTGCGATTAATTGGTACGGCGGTCGCTGTCGAACAGGCGGCATAGGGGATTTTATGGCTGAAAAGAAAGAAGGCTTTTTCAAGCGCCTGTTCAGATTTGGCAAAAAACCCCGAGAAGAGCCAGAAAAAGACCTAGAAGCCGAAAAGCAAGCCGCTGAAGCGGCACTGGCGGCTGAGGCGGCCGAGGCGGCCGAGGTGGCTGCAACCACCGCCGCTGCTGCAGAAGAAAAACTAAAAACTGAAGAAGAAGCCGCAAGGCGCCAGGCTGAAGAAATAGCGGCAGCAGCGGCGGCATCGGAAGCCGCGGCCAAGGCACAAGCAGAAATGCAGGCTGAAAAAGAAGCTGAGGAGGCTCGGCTTGCAGCTGAGGCTGCTGCGGCATTGGCGGCGGCAGAGGAAAAAGCCGCCGCTGAAAAAGCGGCAGAAGAGGCGGCGCGTCTGGAAGCGGCCAAACAGGAGGCTGAACGCCAGGAAGCCGAAAAAGCCCGCATAGCTGCCGAAGAAAAGGCGGCAGCCGAATTGGCACTTAAAGAGGCTGCGGAAGAAAAGCTGGCTGCAGAAAAAGCCGCCAAAGCAGCGCAGCAAGCAGCTGATGCGGAAGAAGCGGCGCGTCAGGAAACCGCCCGATTGGAAGCCGAACGTCTGGAAGCAGAGAAGGCTCAAAAGGCTGCAGAAGCCGCTGAAGCTGCAAAGGTGGCAGAGGCCGCCGCTCAACTGGTCGCTGAGGAAAAAGCCGCGGCGGAGTTGGAAGCAAAAAAGGCCGCCGAAATCGCCAGCGCTGCTGCTGATGAAGCAGAACGGCAGGAAGCCGAACGCCTTGAAGCCCAAAAAGCTGCTGCCGAACGAGCTGCCGAAGAAAAGGCGGCGGCTGAACAGGCGGCTGCCGATCTGGTGGCCAAACAGGCTGCGGAGGAAGCAGAAGCGGCGAAACTGGCAGAAGCAGCGAAACAGGCAGAGGAAGCCGCGGCTGCGGCAGCAGCGGTTGAGCAGAAAAGGCTTGAACAGGAACGCCAGCAGGCAATTGAATCAGAGCCAGAGCCAGAGCCAGAGCCAGAGCCAGAGCCAGAGCCAGAGCCAGAGCCAGAGCCAGAGCCCCAAAAGAAAAGCTGGTTCTCCCGACTCAAAGACGGCTTGTCCCGCTCTTCCAGTCAGCTGACAGAAAACATCACAGCCGTTTTTACCAAGCGCAAGCTGGACGAAGATACGTTGCAGGAATTGGAAGACATTCTGATTCAGGCCGACCTGGGAGTCGAAACAGCGCTGAATATCACTGATAAGCTCGCTTCAACTCGTATGGGCAAGGACATTACCGATGAGGAAGTCCGCGAATTTATGGCTGGCGAAATTGAAAAAGTTCTTGAACCGGTTGCTGCTGAACTCGAGTTGGATCTGGATCATACGCCGCATGTGATTTTGGTTGTTGGGGTCAACGGATCTGGCAAGACAACGACCATCGGTAAGCTCAGTCAGAAACTTGTTGATGGTGGTTTTTCCACCCAACTGGTTGCGGGTGACACGTTCAGGGCGGCGGCAATTGAACAATTGAAGATTTGGGGCGATCGCACCGGATCACCAGTTGTTTCCCGGCCCCTGGGTTCTGACGCTGCCGGCTTGGCATTTGACGCCTATGCAGAGGCAAAACAGCAAAATCATGATGTGATTTTGATGGATACCGCCGGACGTCTGCAAAACAAGACGGAATTGATGGATGAGTTGGAAAAAATCATCCGTGTGTTGCGCAAACAGGATCCAACGGCTCCTCATACTGTATTGCTGACGCTGGACGCGACCACCGGTCAGAACGCTCTGAATCAGGTTGAAATTTTTAAAGACGTTGCTGGTGTGAATGGTTTGGTAATGACCAAGCTGGACGGAACCGCAAGGGGCGGCATCATGGTGTCAATCGCAGCCAAGTTCAAACTGCCCGTCTACTTCATCGGTGTTGGTGAGCAGGTCGAAGACCTGGAGCCGTTTGACGCTAAGGATTTTGCCAGATCAATTGCCGGTTTCGAAGACTGAAATCCGACATCCTAAGTGGCGCAAATTGGAAAGCGTGAAATTCGATATTGATCTAATGTCTTGAGGCACGAATGAGCGATGGCGTCGCTCAAGGCTCGCGGAGCGGGTCGCCGTGTGCTGAATTTGCTTCAGCTGATTGTCCTGAACGCCCGGATTTCACTTGAAATTCCGGGTGGTGATCTGCCCGGAATGAGCGGAGATCACCATGACCATCCACACACCATCCCTGACTTCCAGCCAACGCCCGGATTATTTTGTCCTGCATAATGGGGAAAAGGCGACGCTGCCGTTTGATACGGCAGAATATGAAGTAAGACTCGCCGAATTGCGCGACATTATGAGCCGCAGTGAGTTGAAAGCCTGCGTTTTCACGTCAATGCATTGTGTCGCCTATTATTCAGGCTTCCTCTATTGTTCGTTCGGCAGACCTTATGCCTGTGTTGTCACGCAGGATACCTGCACCACGGTTTCGGCCAATATTGATGCCGGGCAACCCTGGCGCCGGTGCCACGGCGACAATCTGATTTATACCGACTGGCAGCGTGACAACTATTTGCGGGCCATATTGTCTCTGGTTGGAGAAGGTGGCTCAATCGGCGTGGAATTTGATCACATTTCTGTTGAGCAGATGGGCAAAATGAAGACTGCACTGGCGGCTGAACTGGTCGACATTGCACCTCAATCCATGGCTCAACGCATGATCAAGTCCCCGGCCGAAATTGAACTTATCAGGCACGGCGCCCGAACGGCTGATATCGGTGGTGCTGCCATTCGTGGATCAATTGCTGAGGGTGTTAGTGAGCTTGAAATTGCTCAGGTGGGCCGACTGGCAATGGAACAGGAAATAGCGAATACATTTCCTGATTGCGAGATTCGTGACAACTGGGTCTGGTTTCAGTCAGGGCTCAATACTGATGGAGCACACAATCCCGTCACCAAGCGGCAGTTGGAACGGGGTGATATTTTGTCGCTGAACGCGTTTCCGATGATCAACGGGTATTACACCGCTCTCGAGCGAACTCTTTTCCTGGACGAACCGGACGCCCGATCGCTGGAAATCTGGGAAGCCAATGTTGCTGTTCATCGGCGTGGCTTGGAACTGATACAGCCAGGCGCGGTTTGCAATGAAATTGTTGCCGAACTGAATGAGATGTTCGCTGAACGTGATCTGCTGCAATACCGCTCGTTTGGTTACGGCCATTCCTTCGGGGTTCTGTCGCATTATTACGGCCGTGAAGCCGGGTTGGAATTGCGCGAAGACATCAATACCGTCCTGCAACCGGGGATGGTGATTTCCATGGAACCAATGTTGCTTATTCCACAAGGAGAAGCCGGTGCGGGTGGATATCGTGAACACGATATCCTGGTGGTTGGCGACACCGAATCGGAAAACATAACCGGGTTTCCGTTCGGTCCTGACCACAACATCATCGTCTGATGGTGATGCAGGTGCAGATTTAAACGCAGCAACGGGCTTTCCCTGTGTCGGTCCAGTCGTTAAACCGCTGGATATGAGATTGCAGATTGAAAACCTGTCGGTAAAGCGCGGAGAGGAGCTTGTTCTCTCCGCGTTGAGTTTTGAGGTCCAGCAGGGTCGGGCGCTGATCGTGCGTGGCCACAATGGCGCTGGCAAATCCACCTTGCTTCGGGCGATTGCCGGATTACTGCCTCACGAGTCTGGCCGTATATTGATTGCTGAATCCCCACCCGAATTTGCTGCCGCATCAGTTCCGCAACTCTGTCACTATTTGGGCGGGGATAATGCAATGAAAGCGGCGATGAGCGTTGGCGAAAACCTGAAATTCTGGCGGGATTTTTCGGGTCAAACTCATCTTGAAATTGATGAAGCGCTGGACATTGTTGGTCTGGATGGGCTGCAGACCGTACCATTTGCTCATCTGTCGACCGGGCAACGTCGTCGAATCGGCATTGCCCGGCTGCTGGTCAACTATCGACCAATCTGGATTTTGGATGAACCGACTTCGGGCCTTGATGCCGCATCGGAGGAACAATTTGCAGCGCTGATGAATGTTCACCTGGAAGATGGCGGACTGATCATCGCAGCAACCCATGTTCCACTGGGATTGGAATCGGCTGACGAGTTGGAATTGTCCGAAGTTTCCGTGGAGGGTAACCATTGACCGCGCTGCTGGCTCGCGACTTGCGTCTGGCCCTGCGTTCAGGTGGTGGAGCGGCTACTGCGTTGCTGTTCTATCTGGCTGTCGTGGTTGCCATGCCATTTGCAGTTGGGCCGAATGCTGAATTATTGGCGACAATTGGTGGCGCGACATTGTGGATTGGTGCGTTGCTGGCCGGATTGCTGGGACTGGAGCGCTTGTTTCAAACCGACCATGAAGATGGGTCACTGGACCAGATGATGCTGTCTCCGGTTCCATTGCCGGCACAGGTATTTGTCAAATCATTGGCCCATTGGCTGGTGACCGGTCTTCCATTGACGGTGATGGTTCCGGTATTCGGCTTGTTTTTGGGAATGCAGGAAACTGCGATTGCCGCCTCCATTGCCACTTTGCTCGTTGGCACACCGGCTATCTCATTCATTGGAGCGGTGGGGGCTGCAGTTACAGTTTCGCTGCCGCGCGGCGGATTGTTGTTGTCGGTTCTGGTTTTGCCTTTGTGCATTCCTGTGTTGATTTTTGGCGTTGGTGCCATACGCGCTGCCGTCACAGAACCGGACCCATTTTTGCCACCATTTCTCCTGGTTACGGCCATTTCGCTGTTTTTTTCCGTGCTTGGACCGTTCGCGTCGGCCTATGCTTTACGCCAGGGACTGGACTGATGAAAAATGACATGAATTACACAAAATCCGGAGATAAATTGATTGTCTTTACAGGGGCGCTTATGTGCATCTTCGAGAGGAAATGATGACAACTGATGCAGCCAACAAACCGAGCGGTCTAACCGCGCTAGCTAACCCGACCCGGTTCCTGGCGCTGGTCAGGATTGTGCTGCCATATCTTGTGGTAAGCACGGTGCTATTGCTGTCCATAGGGTTGTGGATGGGATTTTCCGTGCCCGATGATTATCAGCAGGGCCGCACCGTTCGCATCATGTTTGTTCATGTGCCTTCCGTGTGGATGGCCATGGGCGCTTACATGGTGATGGTGTCGGGAGCGCTCGGCGTCCTCGTGTGGCGTCATCCTCTGGCTGATGTGGCGGCCCGGTCTGCAGCTCCGATTGGTGCGGCATTCACTTTTCTTGGCCTTGCAACGGGCTCGATCTGGGGGCGCCCGATGTGGGGGACCTGGTGGGTCTGGGATGCGCGGTTGACCAGTTTTCTGGTGTTGTTGATCATCTATCTGGGTTTAATCGCGCTTTGGAACGCAGTTGAAGAACCGGCAAAGTCGGCACGTATGGCTGCGGTCGTTGTGCTGGTCGGGGCTTTAAATATTCCGATTATCCGCTTTTCGGTGGAGTGGTTCACCACTCTGCATCAGGGTCCAAGCGTTATGCGCGCTGGAGGTCCATCACTGGCCCCGCATTTTCTATATCCATTATTGGTGATGGGGCTGGCATTCCTGTTGCTGTTTTTCACGCTGCACCTGATGGCAATGCGCAATGAGATTTTGCGGCGCCAGATCAGAACGGCTCAGAGAAAGGCGGCCCGTGGTCATCGCAACCCAGTTGCACGGGAGACGTCCAAATGAGTGCTCTGTTTGGTGCAAAATATTTTGGATTCATCCTATCCGCCTTTGGCATAACCGCGGCGGTGTTGCTGGCGCTGACAATCTGGATCGTGTTGGTCCATAAATCGCGATTACGCCAACTCGACGCGTTGGAAAAAGCCGGAATTAAAAGAGCATCCCGACCCAATGGTTGAAAAACGTTCCTCGCCAATGCGCCTCCTATTGCTGGCTGCTCCACTGATTCTATTTGGAGCGCTGGCTGCGGTTTTTTATGTTCAACTTGTGTCGGGCAAGGATACGTCCGAATTGCCATCTGCACTGATCGGCAAGCCGGTACCGGTCTTCAATCTTGACCCGCTGGCAGACCTAAACGCCGATGGTGTTGCTGTTCCGGGACTGAAGAGTGAGGATCTGCTGGGCAAGATTTCATTGGTGAATATATTTGCTTCCTGGTGTGCACCATGCCGGGCGGAACACCCGGTTTTGATGAAACTGGCCGAAAACAAGGAACTGAATCTTGTGGGAATAAATTATAAAGATCAGGGAGAAAATGCCCGTCGCTTTCTAGGCACTTTGGGCAATCCATACTCACGAGTCGGGGTAGACCGCAAAGGTCGAACCGCGATTGAATGGGGGTTTTATGGAATACCTGAAACGCTGTTGGTCGATCCAGACGGCATTGTCCGCCATAAGATCGTCGGGCCAATCAGCGCAAAAAAATTTGAAGCCTTAAAGCTTAAGGTGCGCGAATTGATGGACGACAAACAGTCCTAGTCTTCGTCCGGTTCGGTTGAATGTTTCATCATCATCGGCAATTGCGAGGCAACAAATGCCATGGTCAGGCCAGTCATGCCCCAGAACTTAAACCCAACCCAGAATCCTTCGGAAAAATTGCGCCAGACAATTTCATTGACCACCGCTAGAGCGAGAAAAAAGAAACCCCACCGCCAGGTAAGCTTGTTCCAACCTTCCTGATCGAGTTGAAACGCCTGACCCATAACGGTCTTTAAGAAACTTTTTCCCATCAACATGCCGCTGATCAAGGTCACACCAAACAGGGTATTGATGATGGTTGGTTTGAGTTTGATGAATGTGTCGTCCTGCAGATAAAGGGTCAGGCCACCGAATATCGATACCACCACGGCAGTAACAATGGGCATGGCGGGCAGGGTGCGGGTCACGCTCCAGGAAATTGCAATGGCAATCAATGTCGCCACCATGATGACCGCGGTTGCCAGGAAAATTGGTTTGGTGAAGGGATCACTCAGGTTGAAGAATGAAATCAACCGGTCGCCAAAATTATAAGACAGCACAAACAATATGATCGGACCCATCTCAAGTGTCAGTTTGAGGGTCGGATTGATTGGATTTTCCTCCGATGGGGATTCGGGATCAGGTTGCGGTGTCATGAAGTAGAGCCGTCCGTGCATTATTCTGGTGCCCCTGTAGCAGGCTTCGCGAGGCTTGCAAATGCGGTGATAGCATTGGTTGGTTTGGGGCATGGTCTATTCTCAGCCAAAGGTGTTGGTCGAAGCGTCTGGACCTTACCGCATAGTTGGGCCTATACAGGCCGCAACACAGGCGCACGTGTTGCAAAAACCTGCGCCTTGATCCCAATCCGCTGAAGGAGTTTCCGCCCATGACCGCATCACTCGACAGTTTTTCCTGTAAGAAAACACTCACTATTGCAGACAAGGAATATGTTTACTTCAGCCTTGTTGAAGCCGAAAAGAATGGTCTTACCGGTGCTTCAAGACTGCCATTTTCGCTGAAAGTGTTGTTGGAGAATTTGCTGCGCTTTGAAGATGGGCGTTCGGTAACGGCCGAAGACATCAAGGCAGTTGCCGAGTGGATCAATAATAAGGGTTCGGCTGGTAAGGAGATTGCCTATCGCCCGGCGCGTGTTTTGATGCAGGACTTTACCGGTGTTCCAGCTGTTGTTGATCTTGCTGCAATGCGTGATGCCACCTCCAATCTTGGCGGCGACACTGCGGCAATTAACCCACAGGTGCCGGTTGATCTGGTGATCGATCATTCTGTCATGGTGGATTATTTTGGTGGTGCCAATGCGTTTTCAAAAAACGTTGATCGTGAATATGAGCGCAATGGCGAACGCTACACATTTCTGAAATGGGGTCAGCAGGCATTCCGCAATTTTCGCGTGGTGCCTCCGGGAACAGGGATCTGCCATCAGGTCAATTTGGAATATCTTGCACAGACCGTTTGGACTCGCGAAGAAGATGGTGAAACCATTGCCTATCCGGATACTCTGGTCGGTACGGATTCCCATACCACAATGGTCAACGGTCTTTCTGTTCTGGGTTGGGGCGTCGGCGGCATCGAAGCAGAGGCTGCGATGCTGGGTCAGCCCGTTACCATGCTGATTCCTGAAGTCATTGGCTTTCGCCTCGACGGCAAAATGTCGGAAGGCATTACCGCGACTGACCTGGTTCTTGTAATCGTGCAAATGCTGCGGGAAAAAGGAGTGGTCGGAAAATTTGTCGAGTTCTACGGTCCGGGCCTGAATAACTTGTCATTGGAAGATCAGGCAACCATCGCCAATATGGCGCCAGAATATGGTGCCACATGCGGCTTTTTCCCAATTGATCAGGACACAGTCAATTATCTTGGGGCGACGGGTCGTGATCACGACCGCGTAGCTTTGGTGGAGGCCTATGCCAAGGCACAGGGTATGTGGCGTGACGAAAACTCCGCGGAACCCGTGTTTACTGATACATTGTCGCTGGCTCTTGGAGATGTTATGCCGTCAATTTCCGGACCAAAACGCCCGCAAGACCGCGTGGTTCTCGCCGGCGCCGACAAGGCATTTGCAGATACCATGAAAAAAGAATTCAACAGGGACGAGCGCGGCGCACGGTTCCCGGTCGAAGGAGAAGATTTCGATCTGGGCAGTGGCGATGTTGTTGTGGCAGCCATCACGTCATGCACCAATACATCTAATCCATCGGTTTTGATTGCCGCCGGTCTGGTTGCGCGCAACGCTCACGCCAAGGGTCTGAAAGTCAAACCCTGGGTCAAGACCTCGCTGGCTCCGGGTTCACAGGTGGTTACAGATTATCTCGACAAGGCCGACCTGACCAAGGAGCTGGATGCGATGGGCTTTAATCTTGTCGGATATGGCTGCACCACATGTATCGGTAATTCCGGTCCACTGGCAGAAGAAATTTCTGAGGCGATTCACAAAAACGATCTGGTGGCTTGTTCCGTGTTGTCGGGCAACCGCAATTTTGAAGGTCGTATTTCGCCCGATGTTCGTGCCAATTACCTGGCTTCACCACCGCTGGTTGTCGCCTATGCGATTGCCGGTTCGCTCTATGTCGATGTCGCAAATGATGCCTTGGGGCAGGATGCTGATGGCAACGATGTATTCCTGGCAGATATCTGGCCTTCGTCGGAAGAAATCGCCAACATTATGCGCGACACAATTGACGAAGACATGTTCCGTTCGCGTTATGGAGATGTATTCAAAGGCGATGTGGCCTGGCAGAAAATTGATGCTGGCAAAGGTGATACATATGGCTGGGATTCAACATCCACCTATGTTCAGAATCCACCATATTTTGATGGCATGACAATGGAACCTGAAGCGATTTCCGATATTGAAGGCGCCCGCGTTCTGTCGCTGTTTAAAGACTCCATCACCACCGACCACATTTCACCAGCTGGTGGTATCAAGGGCGACAGTCCGGCTGGTGATTATCTGCGCGGTCATCAGGTGCGGCCGGTAGAGTTCAACTCTTACGGCTCACGACGCGGCAATCATGACGTCATGATGCGCGGTACATTCGCCAATATCCGTATTCGTAACCAGATGCTTGATGATGTGGAAGGTGGTTATTCGATGCACTATCCATCACGTGAACAGGGCGCCATGTATGATGTTGCCATGCGATACAAGGATGAGGGTGTTCCGTTGGTGATTTTTGCCGGTAAGGAATATGGATCCGGATCGTCCCGCGACTGGGCGGCCAAAGGTACCCGTCTTCTGGGCGTGCGTGCGGTGATTGCCGAAAGCTTCGAGCGTATCCATCGCTCCAATCTGGTTGGCATGGGTGTTCTGCCATTGGTCTTCACCGGAGGCGACTCCTGGCAGAGCCTGGGATTAACCGGCGAAGAAAAAGTTTCAATCAATGGTCTCGATGACCTGTCACCGCGTCAGGAAATGCAGGCGGTGATTGAAATGGCTGATGGGTCGAGCAAGGAAATTACCCTGCTGTCGAGAATTGATACCGAGGATGAGCTGGATTATTTCCGCAATGGCGGCATTCTCCACTACGTGCTGCGCAACCTTAACCGTGAGGCCGCATGATTTTCGGATCATGATGCCAATTATTGGCATGCGAAATTTAGGGGTCGGGCGTAATTGCCCGGCCTCTTTTTTGTGTGACGGTAATGTGAGTTGCATGTGAGGGCTAAGCACAGCATCTTGAATATTCCAAGTTAACAGGCATCGAAGAGATGAATTACCGGCTCAAGCGAAAATTCACGGCTGCTGCTCTTGTAGTGTTTGCAACATTTACGCTTACACTGGGTAGCTCAAGCTGGGCAGATCGTGCTGCCGCGGCCGATCAGTTGAAGGCCGTGGTTGAATTATTCACTTCCCAAGGCTGCTCTTCCTGTCCGGCTGCCGACAAGATTCTGGCCGACTATGCCAAGCAAAAAGACGTGTTGGCACTGTCATTTCATGTTGATTATTGGAATTATCTGGGCTGGAAAGACACGTTTTCGAAGGGTGAATTTACTGACCGGCAACAACGCTATGCCGCATCGTTTCGCCGCCGTGGCGTCTATACCCCGCAGGCCGTTGTTAACGGACGAGATCATGCCGTGGGGTCGCGCAGGCGCGATATCGAGGCGTTGATTGACGGGTATGCTGATGACGGTAAATCGATGGTGATTTCTGTTAACACCAAGCGGGACAAAGAAAAAATTCGTGTCACAACAAATGCAGAATCTGGTGATGCGACCTTGTGGGTTGTTTATTTTGACAAACAGCGCCGCGTTAAAATCGAGCGCGGCGAAAATCGCGGCCGCACAATCACTTATCATAATGTGGTGCGTGATGTTTCAATGCTCGGCATGATGAAACAAGGAAAGATAGATGTCACATTGCCACTGGAAGAAATGAAACGTCGGGGATTTGAAGCCTGCGCAATTATACTGCAGCAGACGACGGCCATCGGAACGCCAGGCTCAATTCTGGGTGCTGCACTGATCGATAATCTTTAGCTCGATATACCGCAATCTGTTCGCTATTTTAAAATTGGAAAGGCCGGTCTGCCTGTTTGGGCAGCCGGCCTTTCAGTTTGCACCAGTTTAGGGGAAAAACTGGCCCCGCATCAACGGCAAAGCTACTGCTTTGCAATGGCGGCCCGGTAGTTAGCGGTTATCCAGATTCGGTCTCGTTGGGGGCTGGGGGGCAGTGAGCGAGACGCGCTCTGGAATATTTGTTCCGGGGCAACGAGACAAATAAAACTGCCAAATGGGGCACCAGCGCGGAGGGAATAAGGCGTTATTGTGGCTAATTGCTGGTTTTGATCAATCCGTGTTTCAAAATGTTTCAGTCAATCACAAGATTGGGTGGATGCATCCAGCCGAATTAACCCGATTAGACGTAGCGGCGTGCCACGAACATTACCTGCAAAAACTTTCGATCAGAACTTGAAATTTGCTGACTGAAGACACAAACTGAAAGATATTCTAGGTGCAGCGGAGTGACTATGAGCCTTTCTGACGGATCAAATCGAAAATCCAATGCTGATTTGATTTCACTGGCCGCCCGAAGACCGCTTACCGGTACCGGAATTTCCAACAGTTTTGTCTCCTCAACCGGGAACCCGGTCACACCGTCGCAAATCAGTTTTGACCGGCGGGAACTGTCAGCGATACTGCGGATTTATGGTTTCAAGGTTGCAGATGGGGAATGGCGGGACTACGCCATCGACCATTTGAAAGATCGAGCCATCTTCTCTGTGTACCGTAGAGCCAGCGAAGTTGCGCTCTATCGTATTGAAAAGAACCCCAAACTGGCTCGCAAACAGGGCGCCTATTCAATAATTGACAGTAACGGAACCGTGCTCAAGCGAGGCCATGAGCTTGCGCAGGTACTGAAACTGTTTGAACGACAGCTGAAACTTGTCGAATAGACCAGCCCGGCAACTTCACATCGGTTGTTGAGTTGTGGCTGCCGACCGGCCTATAGAGTGCCATGACATTTAAGGCATCAGTCCTCACCCTTTATCCGCAGATGTTTCCCGGTTCACTGGGACATTCTCTTGCAGGTCGGGCATTGCAGCGTAACGACTGGTCGCTGGATGTCGTGCAGATCAGGGATTTTGCGACAGATAAGCATCGAACTGTCGATGATACACCGGCCGGCGGTGGAGCGGGCATGGTGTTGAGGGCTGACGTATTGGGACGGGCCATCGACCACACATCTTCAAAAGGCGATACAAGGCCTCGCCTGTTGATGAGTCCAAGGGGCAAGCCGCTTACTCAAAATCGAGTTCGAGATCTGGCCACGGGAGCTGGAATTGTGATTGTCTGTGGCCGGTTTGAAGGGGTGGATCAAAGAGTAATTGAAGGTCGCGACCTGGAAGAGGTATCGATCGGGGATTACATTTTGTCTGGTGGTGAGGTTGCCGCAAACGTTGTGCTGGACGCGATCATACGTCTTCTGCCCGGCGTGATGGGCAATGAGGTATCAGGTAAATTTGAGAGTTTTGAAAACAATCTTCTCGAACATCCGCATTATACCCGCCCTGCCGAGTGGGAAGGACGGCGCATCCCGGAAATATTGACTTCGGGCGATCATTCCAGGGTGGCGCAATGGCAAAGGGAGCAGGCCGAAGAACTGACCCGAAAGCGACGTCCCGATCTGATCGATGATGACGGTTAAAATGGTCAATGTGACTGGACAAAGCGTTGATATGCTCCTATAGCAGCTTCGATTTTCGGAAAAACCGAAGAGACGGGTGAATTCGCCTTGGTTGCTCATCCATTTGGGAAACCATCCGGCGGCCGATAAAACCTTGTTTTATACGGCGTGCGGAACAGGCGCTCTGGCTTGCGACAAATAAAACAGCGTTTGCTAAATGCCTTAAAAAGTGGCGGCGGCGGCGTGATGAAAAGGTTAGATACGATGAATATTATTGAACAGCTCGAAGCCGAGCAGACTCAGGCTATTGAAGCCAAACGCCAACTTCCCAAATTTTCACCCGGCGATACCGTACGTGTTCTGGTGCGTGTGACCGAAGGTACGCGCACACGCGTACAGGCTTATGAAGGCGTTTGCATATCTCGCAAGGGGTCGGGCATCAACGAAAGCTTTACCGTTCGCAAAATCTCATACGGTGAGGGCGTTGAGCGCGTGTTCCCGATGTACTCGCCTCTGGTTGAAGGTGTTGAAGTTGTTCGTCGCGGTAAAGTTCGCCGCGCCAAACTTTACTATCTGCGCGGTCGTCGCGGTAAGTCGGCGCGTATCGTTGAAAATACCGGCATCCGTTCGAAAAAGTTGAATGACGCCGAGCGCGCTGCGTTCCTGGCCGAAAAAGAACGCCTTGAGGCTGAAAAAGTTGCTGCTGCACAGGCGCTGGCTGAAGAAAAGGCCGCTGAAGACGCCGCTGCAAAAGCTGCTGAAGAAGCTGCGGCAGCTGAAGATGGCGGGGAAAACAAAGAAGCTTAATCTCGCTTCCAATTTGAGTTTTAAAAAGGGGTGCCAGCAAAGCTGTAGCACCCCTTTTTTATAGTTTCTTGAGTTTGGATTTATGCGAGCTGAAAACCTTACCGTTTCGAACAAGGTCAACCTGCCCTTGGTATATGCCAGATTTAGGTGGGTTTTTCTTGCCAACATAGGCTGTGAATGATGACTTGCTGCGGGTCAGGGCTTTGGTCTGTGAGCGGGCAAACAAGCCCTCTGGTCCGGTGATACTTAGGCGCAAAAAGTCACCTTTTTTCAAATTGATGAACTTGGCGAAATAGACCAATGGCTCCATTGTGCTGGGCTCTTGATAATTGCCTTGCAACACTTGCTTTCCGTTCACCGCCTGGCCGGCAAATCCGTCTTCGATAAAGTGTCGATATCCGCGTCTTTGCAGGATGCTCAGTGCTGTGGGCGAAAATAATGAACTTGAATCATTAGTCGGACCGCAACTTGTGCCGGGCAGCTTTCCGGTTACCGGGTCAATGACCTGCCCGTCCTTGCGAACGGATACGTGGATATGAGGGAACTGAGTCGCGCCGGACAGGCCCATTCGGCCAACCTTCTGACTGCGTTTTACAGAATCTCCCGCTCGAACGGATATGCTGTTGCGAGCCATGTGACAGAGTTGAGTTGTAAATCTTGCGCCGTCAAACCGGCCATGATCGATGAGCAAACCATTACCGCATTCGCGTCCCTTGAAACGGGCCTTATCGGCGTCGGTTAACCAAAGCCTGTCATCCATGTTCGAACGCGTTGCTTTTACCACACCGTCCGCCATGGCCAGGATATCGCCCCATCGTTGCATGTCGGCGATGTTGGGTACTCTGATATCGGTTCCCTTGTGGGTGTCGAATGTGGCGCGGTCGCAAAATGGATCTTGTTGTCCGGGGCCGGTATCCATGTCGACAAGGTTCTGTACCAGACAAGGAGCATCGCCAGAACAATTCATGGGCAAGTCAAAACCCGGCCCATTTTGTGCGGTGGCGTGCCCCAAACCAAAGGTTGCGCTGGATAAGACCACCAACGTCATCAGGCTGGTTCTGATAGTGCCTTGATAATCCATGAGCGCCCCTTTATGCCTTGCCCAGACCAGTCACCTGCTCCCAAGAATGGCGCAGCTGAGTTAAAAAACAGGACACAATAATGGCAAATCGCAAACTTTTTCTTCTTCCCGGAGATGGAATCGGACCAGAAGCTTTCGCTGAAGTACGAAAAATCATCGATCACATGAATGCCGAGGAGGCAGCCGGGTTTGAGTTGGACGAGGGCCTGGTGGGTGGAGCCGCCTATGATGCCCATGGTGAATCAATCTCCGACTCGGACATGGAAAAAGCCATGGCTTCCGATGCGGTGCTGTTTGGTGCGGTTGGTGGCCCCAAATGGGACAACGTTCCCTACGAACAGCGCCCGGAGGCAGGGTTGCTTCGTCTGCGCAAGGACATGGAGCTCTATGCCAATTTGCGTCCGGCAATCTGCTATCCGGCGCTCGCTGATTCCTCATCCTTGAAACAGGAATTGGTTGAAGGCCTGGACATTCTTATCCTGCGAGAGCTGACCGGAGGTGTTTATTTTGGTGAACCCAAGACCATCACGGATCTTGGCAATGGTCAAAAACGGGCCATCGATACCCAGGTCTATGACACATATGAAATCGAACGCATTTCGGCGATGGCTTTTGAACTGGCCCGCACGCGCGACAATCGCGTTTGCTCGATGGAAAAACGCAATGTCATGAAATCCGGCGTGCTGTGGAATGAGGTTGTTACGGCCACCCACAAAAACGGCTATGAAGATGTTGAACTGAGCCATATGCTGGCGGATGCCGGCGGCATGCAGCTGGTGCGCAATCCAAAGCAGTTTGATGTGATTGTCACCGACAATCTGTTTGGCGACATGCTGTCTGATGTGGCGGCCATGTTGACCGGATCTTTGGGCATGTTGCCGTCGGCGTCGCTGGGTGCCCCAAATCCAAAAACCGGCAAGCGCAAAGCCATGTATGAACCTGTACATGGTTCGGCTCCCGACATTGCAGGTCAGGGCATTGCCAACCCGATTGCGATGATTGCGTCCTTGGCGATGTGTCTGCGCTATTCATTTGAGATGGTTGCAGAAGCGGACCGCCTGGAAACAGCGATTGCCAGTGTCCTTGATGGTGGATTGCGTACCGGCGACATCATGAGCGACGGTATGACCCAGGTCGGCACCGTGGAAATGGGCGCTGCAATTCTTGAAGCCTACCAAGCTGCGTCATAAGTACCCGGCCCTAAGAAGCGGATTGTTGTGGCAACCGCTTCTTTTAATGCCTAGATTAAGGTCATGAACAAAATTTTGATGACCCTGATGACGGCCATTTTGGCCAATTGGAGTGCAGGCGCTGAAGCTGCTGATCCGTTGAAACATCTTCAACGGGACAAACGACCGCTGCTGTTGTTTGCTAAATCGCGCAGTTTCGCACCGCTCGACAAACAGGTGGACCTGCTGCGCGACTATCGACCGGATCTGGAAGATCGAGATATGATTGTGCTGAGCACAACCGGTTCGCAGGAAACCAGTGCGGCGATTGGTTATGTTTCGATAAACCGAGGCACGGCGCGTCAACTTCGCAAAGCGTATAATCCAGAACTTAAAGGGCTGACTGTCATCCTGATCGGCAAGGATGGCAGTGAAAAGGCCCGCTGGCAAAAGGTCGTCAATCCGCAGGAAATTTTTAATCTGGTGGATTCAATGCCGGTGCGGCAGGACGAACTTCGCCAACAGGTTGAGACCCAGTAGGTTCAGTCGAGAAATTTTACGAATTCTGAAAGCGGTTCCCGTTCGCTCACCACACCGTTCTCCGGTGCGCTGAGATCAGCATGGCCAAGCGCCATGCCACAGACCACGATTTCATCTTCAGGAATATCAAGCACCGGCCGGATGACCTTGTGATAGGGCGCGAAAGCGGCCTGCGGGCAGGTATCCAGACCGCGCCCCCGCGCTGCGACCATGATATTCTGCAAAAACATGCCGTAATCGAGCCAGGAGCCGATTTCCAACTTTTCATTCACAGTGAACATCATGCCAACCGGTGCGTCGAAAAACAGGTAGTTGCGTCCATGTTGGGCATGCATCTTGTCCTTTTCGCCTTTTTCGATGCCCAATCTTGAATAGAGATCCCATCCGACGGTGCGACGACGGGTGAGATAAGGCTCAAAAAACCTGTCAGGGTAATATTTGTAGACATTTTTGGCGACATAATCGGGGTCGTTGAAGGCACCCAGAACCGCCTTCGAAAGCTGAGCTTTGGACTCTCCCCTGACAACATAAACTTTCCAGGGCTGCATATTTGTTCCTGACGGTGCCCTGGCTGCGACCTGCAAAATGGCCTCGACTTCTGATTGCGGTACGTCGGTGGGTAAGAAGGCACGCAGGGAGCGACGCGAGGTGATGGCATCGTCGACTATTTGGTGATCGGACATGAAGAATCTTTGCATGAGGGTAGCTGTTCCATGATTGCCCAAATGAAAAGACGCGTCAATTAGTCCGGTCTCGTGAAATTTTCCTTGATTTTTTCACGACAATGAGTCTTTGATGAAATCAGGGAGCGCGTCAATGGGCCTAGCAATCGATCACAGCAATAGTGATGCCACCGCGGAAGCGTTGGGCAATGACGTGCGCGGTCTGCGAAAGTCGCGTGGACTCACACTAAATGAGCTTGCCCTGAAAATTGGTCGCTCGGTTGGATTCATCAGCCAGGTGGAACGTGGGCTTTCCTCACCTTCAATCGACGACCTGAGAGCCATTGCTGGCGCATTTGACGTTCCAACCAGTTGGTTCTTTGCCAATGAAAGTCAAAATGAAGCGGAACTCGGCCTGATTGTGCGGGCTAATTCCCGGCGTGTTCTGGGAACGGCTGAAACTGGTATTGTTGAAGAGCTTTTGTCGCCCGATCTGGGCGGTACATTTGAAATGTTCCGATCCGTGTTTCAGCCAGGAGCTGAAATGCACAATCCGGTTCTGAGACATACCGAGGAAGCCGGATACGTCGTTTCGGGCAATCTAAAATTCTGCATCGACGACCAGTGGTTTGACTTGAACGAAGGTGATTCCTTCCGCTTTGAAGACAAGCCCTATCGTTGGAAAAATCCGGGTGATGAGCCCGCCGTCGTAATCTGGGTGGTTAGTCCACCAGTATATTAATAGACTATTGAGAGAATAAAAATGAACGATACAGGCGATACGCCCAAATCAAAACTTCCGTCCCACGCCCGGGTCGTCATTATTGGCGGTGGCTGCATTGGAGCTTCCAGCCTGTACCATTTAGCCAAAGCTGGATGGACCGATTGCGTGCTGCTGGAAAAGAACGAGTTGACCGCCGGGTCGACCTGGCATGCTGCTGGTAATATTCCAACATTCTCCGCCTCCTGGGGGGTGATGAACATGCAGCGCTATTCCACAGAGTTGTATCGTCGTCTGGGCGATGAGGTCGACTATCCGATGAACTATCACGTCACCGGATCCATTCGCCTGGCCCATTCGCAGGAACGCATGCAGGAGTTTGAACGAGTTAAAGGCATGGGCCGCTATCAGGGATTGGAGATCGATATGTGTTCGGTTGATGATCTCAAGCAGCGTTATCCTTTCCTTGAAACTCATGATTTGGTTGGCGGTCTTTACGATCCATATGACGGTGATATTGACCCGGCCCAGCTGACTCAGGCGCTGGCCAAGGGAGCCCGCGATATGGGTGCCAAGATCGTCCGATTCTGCCCGGCTACTGGTGTTTCATGGGATGGCAATCAATGGACGGTTGAAACAGAACAGGGTTCGATCACCTGCGAATATGTCGTTAACGCTGCTGGCTATTATGCGCAGCGCGTGGCCGAATGGTTTCGCCCCTATGGTGGCCGTATGCTGCCGATGATGACCATGAGCCATCAATATCTTCTAACCGATGAAATTCCGGAACTGGAAGCCTGGAGCAAGGAGGCAGACGCAAAACTGCCACTGCTTCGCGATGTGGATTCTTCCTACTACCTGCGCCAGGAAAAATTTGGTCTGAACCTGGGTCCCTATGAAAACAATTGTCGCGGTTATTGGATGACCGCCGACGATCCAATGCCGGAAGATTTTTCTTTCCAACTTTACCCGGATGATCTGGACCGTATCGAGTGGCATATTGAAGATGCCATGGCCCGCGTTCCCATGCTGGGAACAGTCGGTGTTAACAAGGTCATAAACGGCCCAATTCCCTATACCCCAGATGGCAATCCCTTGATCGGTCCGATGCCGGGCGTGCCCAATGCATTTGAAGCTGCGGTCTTTACTTTTGGCATCTGTCAGGCCGGTGGCGCCGGCAAGGTGCTTGCGGAATGGATCACTCAGGGTTCTACCGAACAGGATATGTGGGCTGTCGACCCTCGCCGCTTCACCGGATTCTGCGATCAGGATTATTGCAACCAAAAAGGCATGGAAGTTTATGGCAATGAATATGCCATGCATTTCCCACAGCACGAATGGCCCGCCGGACGCGATAAAAAATTGTCGCCCGTGCACGACCGGATCATCGCAGCTGGCGGCGTGATGGGCGCGTACAACGGCTGGGAACGGGCCAATTGGTACGCCAATCCTGGCGACGATACATCCGAAGAGGCAACCCATACCTGGAGCCGCAAAGGGCCATGGGAGCAGCGTATTAAAGAAGAAGTCGAACTGGTTCGCGATCATTGCGGTATTCTGGATTTACCGGGTTTTTCCCGATTTAACCTGTCTGGGGATGGTGCTGCGGACTGGCTGCGCCAGCAGATTGCCGGCGGCCTGCCAAAGGCTGGTAGAATGAATCTCGGCTACTTTGCCGATGAAAAAGGCCGCATTGTTACCGAAATGTCGATCATGCGTCACAGCGATGATCATTTTACCCTAATCACAGCTGCATCCGCCCAATGGCATGATTTTGAATGGTTAAAGAAGCACTTGGCATCTGGCCTGGAGCTGACAGATCATACCGACGAATATGCAACCTTCATCGTAACCGGTCCTGAATCGCGCAACATTCTGTCTGGTCTGTCGGACGCAGATTTCAGTCTATCTTGGTTGTCGATTCAAACAGCCATTGTAGCTGGTGAAAAAACTGCTCTGGCCCGGGTGTCATTCGCTGGTGAACTGGGCTGGGAGGTCCACGGACCCAATGCGTCCATGGCAAAAATCTATGATGCTATTATCGCCGCTGGCGCCAAACCGTTCGGCATGTATGCGCTGAACTCCATGCGTCTGGAAAAAGGTTACCGCGCCTGGAAAGGCGATCTGTCAACAGATTACACCCTATTGGAAGGCGGCCTTGGCCGTTTTGTCAAACTGGACAAGGATAAGTTTCGTGGCAAAGTCGCTCTGCAAAATGAAATGCAGCAGGGTTCCACCAAGCGATTCGTCACATTGGTTGTTGAAGCAGATGATTGTGACGCCCCCTATATGGCGACAATCTGGAACGCTGATCAGGTTATCGGTGAGACCACCTCGGGAGGCTATGGTTACCGGGTCAATAAATCGATTGGTCTCGGCATGGTGAAGGCTGAATTTGCCGAGCCAGGTACTGAAGTTGAAGTTGAGATATACGGTAAGCGCTGCAAGGCGGTGGTTCAGGAAGATCAACCACTATGGGATCCGAGTAACGAGAGGATCCGTGCATGAGCCGGATTGTACTCTTGGATGGCGGCATGGGGCAGGAACTTATTCGCCGCTCCTCCTTGGCACCTGCACCGCTATGGTCGGCCCAGGTGATGATGGATGAACCTGAAATCGTTGAGGCGGTGCACTGCGACTACATTGAAGCGGGGGCAAAAGTGCTCACGCTGAACAGCTATTCTGCAACGCCGGAACGTTTGGCGCGGGACGCAAGTGAAGAACTGTTTCGGCCGCTGCAAGCTAGGGCAATTGATATCGGTCGTGCCGCGATCGGTGAAAGTGAAATTACAATTGCAGGTTGCCTGCCCCCCCTGTTTGGATCCTACCATACTGAAAACCTGCCGTCTTTTGAAGTCTGTCTGGAAACCTATCGACGCGTCGTTGCTGAACAGCAACAGGCTGTGGATGTCTTTATTTGCGAAACCTTGTCGTCGATTAAGGAAGTAAAAGCAGCAGTTCAGGCCGCAGTAGAATCCGGCAAACCTGTTTGGTGCGGGATGAGTGCAATGGATGAAGATGGCACACGTTTGCGGTCCGGAGAGCTGGTATCGGAAGGTGCTGCTGCTGCAAAAGAGGCGGGAGCGACAGCAGTGCTGATCAACTGTTCCTGGCCGGAGGCGGTGACTCAAGCCCTGCCAATTCTTGCCGAAACGGGCCTGCCATATGGCGGCTATGCAAACGGATTTACCAAGGCAGACGACCTGCGCTTGGGGGGAACCGTCGACGGATTGAAAACCCGAGAAGATCTTGGCCCCGATCAATATGCCGACCATGCCATGGGATGGGTGGAAGCCGGGGCGACAATTGTTGGCGGCTGCTGTGAGGTTGGGCCGGCGCATATTCAAAAATTGGCGCAAAGATTGGATCAAGCCGGTCATCAAATAACGGGAAAACTGTAATGCCTGCCAATAAACCCATTCCCGCAAAAGCTCGCGCCGTCGTCATCGGCGGTGGCGTGGCTGGATGTTCTGTTGCCTACCATCTGACCAAACAGGGCTGGAAGGATGTTGTGTTGTTGGAACGCAAGCAGCTGACCTCTGGCACAACCTGGCACGCGGCCGGACTGATTGCCCAATTACGGGCCACCAAAAACATGACCCGACTGGCAAAATACAGCCAGGAACTTTACGGTGAGCTGGAGGCTGAAACCGGTGTGGCAACGGGTTTTCGCCGCTGCGGTTCAATCACCGTTGCGCTGACCGAAGAACGTAAACAGGAGATATTTCGTCAAGCCTCCATGGCCCGCGCATTTGGCGTTGATGTCAATGAAATATCGGCTGCCGAAGTCAAGGAAAAGTACCCGCATCTCAATGTCGAGGACGTAACTGGTGCGGTATATTTGCCCCTGGATGGTCAGGGTGATCCGGCAAACATCGCTTTGGCCATGGCAAAGGGTGCGCGTCAAAATGGCGGTCTTGTAATTGAAGGCGTGAAGGTAACTTCTATTGGCCAGAAGGACGGGCGGGTTACCGGGGTTTCATGGGCTCGTGATGGCAGCGACGAAACCGGTACAATTGAAGCAGATTATGTGGTCAATTGCGGCGGTATGTGGGCCCATGAAGTTGGACGCATGGCGGGTGTCACCGTGCCGCTTCACGCATGCGAACATTTCTATATCGTCACCGAGGCAATTGAGGGGTTGACCCAATTGCCAGTGCTGCGCGTTCCTGATGAATGCGCCTATTACAAAGAAGACGCGGGTAAAATGCTGCTTGGTGCCTTTGAGCCCGTCTCAAAGCCGTGGGCAATGAATGGCATTCCGGAAGATTTTTGTTTCGATCAATTGCCGGAAGATTTTGATCATTTCGAACCCATTCTGGAACACGCGGTTAATCGTTTGCCGATGCTGGAAGAGGCGGGCATTCATACATTCTTCAATGGCCCTGAGAGTTTTACCCCGGATGATGCCTATCATCTGGGAGAGGCACCCAACCTTTCGGGGTTCTGGATCTGTGCCGGGTTTAACTCCGTTGGAATTCAATCATCCGGGGGCGCAGGCATGGCGCTGGCCCATTGGATGGAACATGGGCATCCACCATTTGACATTTCAGATGTTGATATTCGCCGCACGCAGCCGTTCCAAGGCAACAAGACCTATTTGTTTGAACGGTCAAAAGAAACCCTCGGCCTGCTCTATGCCGACCATTTTCCCTACCGCCAGATGGCAACAGCGCGCGGCGTTCGCCGCACACCGTTTCATGAACATCTAAAAGCCCAAGGGGCTGTGTTTGGGGAAGTTGCCGGGTGGGAACGCGCCAACTGGTTTGCCGATGAAGGGCAGGAGCGGGAATATCAATATTCGTGGGGCCGTCAGAACTGGTTCGACAATTCACGCCGAGAACATGAGGCGGTGCGCAATAATGTCGGCATGTATGATATGTCGTCGTTCGGCAAAATCCGCGTTGAAGGACCGGACGCCGAAAAATTCCTCAACCACATTTGTGGCAATGACGTTTCAGTTCCAACCGGAAAAATCGTCTATACGCAATTCCTCAATTCGCGTGGCGGAATTGAAGCTGACGTGACTGTGACGCGATTGTCGGAAACTGCCTATATCGTTGTGACACCGGCGGCGACTGTACCTCGCGAACTCTCTTGGATGCGAAAACATAAACATGCGTCCAATGTGGTGATTGTTGATGTGACCGCGGCCGAAGGTGTGCTCGCAGTGATGGGTCCGAACGCCCGTAAGGTATTGGAGAAAGTCTCGCCACATGACTGGTCGAATGATAACCATCCATTTGGCCAGGCCCACGAGATTGAACTTGGCATGGGCCTCGCCCGTGCCCATCGCGTGACTTATGTCGGTGAGCTTGGTTGGGAACTTTATCTCTCGAGCGATATGGCCGCCCACGGGTTTGAAACGCTGATCGAAGCCGGAGCCGAATTCGATATGAAACTCTGCGGCATGCATATGATGGATTCATTGCGCATCGAAAAGGGTTTCCGTCATTTCGGTCACGATATTACTGAAGAGGACCACGTCCTCGAGGCTGGTCTGGGTTTTGCGGTCAAAACAGCAAAGGCAGATTTTGTCGGGCGCGAAGCTGTTTTGGCAAAAAAGGAATCGGGCCTTGAAATGCGTATGATGCAGTTCCTGCTCGAAGATTCCGAGGCGATGATCTACCACAACGAACCGATCTTGCGGAATGGTGAGATCGTTTCCTATGTCACCTCCGCCAATTACGGCCACACTCTGGGTGCCGGAATTGGCATGGGCTATGTGCCATGCAGGGGCGAGACGCCCGCGCAATTGCTTGAGTCGACTTATGAGATCGAGATTGCCGGTGTGCGGGTTGGCGCGACCGCTAGTCTCAAACCACTTTACGACCCCAAATCAGAAAGGGTGAAAGTATAATGGACCAGGACGATAAATGTACTCTGTTCCGGGAACTGCATATTCCCGGTGACCCGTTCATCATTCCCAACGCTTATGATGTTGGCAGTGCGAAAATGCTGGCCGGCCTCGGCGCCAAGGCCATAGCTACCACGTCCAGCGGTTTTGCCTTCACGTTGGGGCGGCCCGATATGGGCAATGTATCCCGAGATGAAATGCTTGACCATTGTGAAGACATGGTACGGGCAGTTGGTATTCCAGTGAGTGCGGATTTGGAAAATGGCTTTGCGGATGATCCTGATGGGGTTGCCGAGACTGTAGAGATGGCTGCCGAGGTGGGTCTGGTGGGTTGTACGCTGGAAGATTCGACCATGGATCCGACTCACCCGTCTTATGATTTTGATGTTGCCGTTGCCCGCATGGCGGCAGCAGTGGAAGCAGCGGAAGCCTTGCCGATTGACTTCACCGTCTGCGCCCGCGCCGACGGTGTTATGTTGGGAGCTTATGATGTTGATGAGGCCATCCGTCGACTACAGGCTTTCGAGACGATCGGGGCCCATGTTGTCTATTGCCCGATGCCGCCAAGTGTTGAAGATCTGGCAAAGATCTGTTCGTCCGTCTCGACGCCGGTCAACGTCTTGTGCGCTGGCAAGTTTACAAAATATTCGCGTGATGATTTCGCCAAGATTGGAGCTGCCCGCATCTCGATCGGTGGGGCGCTGGCCAGGGTGACCCACGGCATTGTTGCCGATATTGGAACGGCAATGCTGGCGTCCGGAGATTTCTCCGGTCTTGGCAAAGCGATGAATGGCGGAGAAGTCGACAAGATGATGAAAGCAGGAGAGGCCTGATTAGAGCCTTGACTGATTTCGAGCATGATTGGTTTTCTGGGAGGGAAATATGAGTGTACCTGAAGAAGCAAAAGCGGCGGTGGCGACGCCGTCACCTCGCAGGGCCGGTCGGGCGGGAGGCCGTCAGGCGCGCCGCGAAATGCGCGCTGCACCTTTGACCGAGGATATCAGGCCGGTCCGTCCCGGCATTGTAGGGGATACTTACAGACCATTGTCCGACACGGATGTTGAGAAGGTTCATGAAGCTGTTCTCGATGTGCTTGAAAATATCGGTCTGTCCCAAGCAACGCCAACCTGCGTTGCTGCCTGCGAGAAGCTGGGAGCGGTCATGGGGGACGACCAGCGGCTTCGCTTTCCCCGTCAAGTGGTGCTGGATACAATCAAAAATGCCAACCGGGGCTTTGCCGTACACGGCAGGGACCCAAAAAATGACCTTCACCCACAGGGCAAAAAGGTTCACTTCGGCACGGCCGGCGCCGCAGTACACGTGGTCGATGTTGAAAAGAATGAATATCGAGAGTCCTATCTGAAGGACATTTATGACGCGGCGAGGATCGTTGAAGGTCTCGACAATATTCACTTCTTCCAGCGGCCGATGGTGGCCCGGGATATTGTCGATCCCTACGAACTGGACATGAACACCCTCTATGCCTGTTTGAAGGGAACGACCAAACATATTGGGACGTCATTTACGCTGGCCGAATATGTGCCCGACGCGCTGAAGATGTTGTACAGGGTTGCTGGTGGCGAGGATAAATTTCGCGAACGTCCCTTTGTTTCCAATTCCAACTGTTTTGTGGTACCGCCCCTGCGTTTTGCGCCTGATGCGACCGACGTTCTGGAGGCCTGTGTATATGGCGGCATGCCGGTTTTGCTTTTGTCGGCCGGACAGGCGGGGGCAACTGCTCCAGCAGCAATCGCCGGAGCGGTGGTTCAGGCGGTGGCCGAGGTGTTGGCTGGACTGGTTTTTGTCAACGCACTTGTGCCCGGGCATCCTGCCATATTCGGCACATGGCCATTCGTTTCTGATTTGCGCACCGGTGCCATGTCCGGCGGGTCAGGTGAACAGGCTCTGCTGACAGCTACATGCGGTCAAATGGCAAATTATTACAACTTGCCGGGTGGTTCGGCGGCGGGCATGTGCGATGCGAAGATGCCCGACATTCAGGCAGGTTGGGAAAAGGGTATAGCCTATGTCCTGGCCGGTATGGCCGGAACCAATATGGTGTATGAAGCGGCCGGTATGCATGGCTCGCTGATGGGTTTTTGTCTGGAAAGCCTGTTTCTCGACAATGATGCGCTGGGTCAGGCCCTCCGCTGTGTACGTGGAATCGAAGTAAATGATGTGACCTTGAGCATCGAGGCTATGCGCGATGTTTGCGTAGATGGGCCAGGCCATTATCTCGGACATGGTCAAACCCTGGATTTGATGCAAAAGGAATATTTGTATCCCGATTTGGCCAATCGCTTTTCGCCAAAAGAATGGGCCGAACTTGGCAAGCCGGATATTGTTCAGCTCGCTGTTGAGCGGAAACGCAAAGTGCTGGCGGAAAATTTCCCTGATCATCTTGATGATGAAACGGACAAATGGGTTCGGGACAATTTCAAGATTCACCTGCCGGTTGAACAGGTGCGTTCTGGCTGAGCATGTTACGGCCTGCAATAGGAAAATAAATCAACAGATAGGCGATCAAAATCGCCTATCCGCACTTTCACGCACTATCGATTGATATGCGGGCACTCTATAATGGTTTGGCCTCTTCCATCCCCAACCATTCTCATGATTTATGGCTATTAAAAAAATTCTCGTTGCCAACCGTTCTGAAATTGCGATCCGTGTATTTCGCGCAGCAAATGAACTTGGTTTGAAAACCGTCGCCATATGGGCGGAAGAAGACAAGCTTGCGCTTCACAGATTTAAGGCGGACGAAGCTTATCAGATCGGATCTGGTCCTCATTTGACCAAACCGATGGGACCAATTGAATCTTATCTGTCGATTGAAGAGATTATTCGCGTCGCCAAATTGTCCGGGGCTGACGCCATTCATCCCGGCTACGGCCTTTTATCGGAAAGCCCGGAATTTGTTGATGCCTGCCATGAAGCCGGGATCACTTTTATCGGCCCGAAAGCTGAAACAATGCGCTCGCTCGGCAACAAAGTTGCGGCACGCAATCTCGCCGTTGCCGCAGGTGTGCCGGTGGTGCCTGCCACCAAGCCGCTGCCGAAAGATATGAAAAAGATCAAATCCATGGCGGCCGAGATTGGTTATCCGATCATGTTGAAAGCCTCGTGGGGTGGCGGTGGTCGTGGCATGCGTGTCATTCGATCTGAAGAAGATTTGGAAAATGAGGCATTGGAAGCCCGCCGCGAGGCGGCTGCCGCATTTGGCAAAGACGAAATCTATCTTGAAAAACTGGTTGAAAATGCCCGTCATGTTGAGGTCCAGATTCTCGGCGATGGGCAAGGCAGTGCTGTTCATTTGTTTGAACGGGACTGTTCGGTACAACGGCGCAACCAGAAAGTTGTAGAGCGGGCACCTGCGCCCTATCTCAGCGACGCCAAACGAGAAGAATTATGCGGCTACGCCCTGCAGATTGCCAATGAAACTAACTATTTGGGCGCCGGTACCATCGAATTCCTGATGGATATTGATACCGAGGCCTTTTATTTCATCGAGGTAAATCCGCGGGTGCAGGTTGAACATACGGTCACGGAAGAAGTGACAGGAATCGACATAATCAAGGCGCAGATTCACCTGATTGACGGCCACAAGATCGGCACCAAAAAGTCCGGCGTACCGTTGCAGAACGATATCAAGCTGAATGGACATGCTCTGCAATGCCGGATCACGACCGAGGACCCCGAACAGAATTTCATTCCAGACTATGGCCGGATAACTGCATATCGCGGTGCGACCGGATTTGGCATTCGCCTGGACGGTGGAACGGCCTATTCAGGTGCGGTGATCACCCGTTTTTATGATCCGTTGTTGGAAAAGGTAACGGCTTGGGCGCCAACGCCTGAAGAAACCATTTCGCGCATGGACAGAGCTCTGCGCGAGTTCCGCATCAGGGGTGTTGCCACCAATCTGACGTTTCTTGAAAATATCATCACGCACAAGAAGTTTCGCAACAACACCTACACGACCAAGTTTATAGATACGACTCCGGAACTGTTTCACAAGGTGAAACGGCGTGACCGGGCCACACGATTGCTCAATTATCTTGCGGATGTTTCAGTTAACGGTCATCCCGAGGCACGTGATCGCGCGATACCCAAGGCAACCGCTGCAGCGCCAAATGCACCTTGGTTTGATATGAAAGCCAAACCCGGCACCCGCCAGCGGTTAGAAAAGGACGGACCGGAAGCATTCTCAAAATGGATGCGCCGCCAGAAAAAAGTACTGATCACCGACACCACCATGCGCGATGGCCACCAGTCTCTGCTGGCCACCCGAATGCGGTCTTATGATATTGAAGCGGTGGCGGGGGCCTATTCAAAAGCACTGCCGGAACTTCTGTCACTGGAATGTTGGGGCGGTGCCACATTTGATGTGTCGATGCGGTTCCTGACGGAAGATCCCTGGGCGCGTCTGGCGGCGATTCGTGAAAAAGCGCCGAACATTTTGCTGCAGGCTCTGGTGCGTGGATCAAACGGCGTTGGCTATACCGGATATCCGGACAATGTCGTGCGCCAGTTTATTCATGAAGCCGCCAAAGGTGGTGTGGATCTATTCCGTGTCTTTGATTGTCTAAACTGGGTCGACAATATGCGCGTGTCTATCGACGCCATTTTGGAAACCGGCAAATTGTGCGAAGGCGCGATCTGCTATTCCGGCGATCTGCTGGACGAGTCGCGCCCCAAATACAATCTGCAGTATTATGTCGACCTGACGCACGAACTTGATAAAGCCGGATGTCACATAATCTGTATCAAGGATATGGCGGGTCTGCTGAAACCAGCTGCTGCCACAAAACTGTTCAAAACGTTGCGGCAGGAAACCGACTTGCCGATCCATTTCCATACCCACGACACGTCGGGCATTTCTGCAGCCACCGTATTGGCGGCGGTTGATGCCGGCGTTGATGCGGTTGACGCGGCGATGGACGCATTTTCCGGTGGCACATCTCAACCTTGCCTTGGCTCAATTGTCGAAGCTTTGAAAGGCAATCGTCGTGATCCCGGACTCAATACGGACGCTATCCGCGAAATATCGCTCTATTGGGAACAGGTGCGGTCGCAATACGCGGCATTCGAAAGCGATGTGAAGGCTCCGGCTTCAGAGGTCTATCTGCACGAAATGCCAGGAGGTCAATATACCAATCTGAAGGAACAGGCGCGTTCTTTGGGTCTGGAAACCAAGTGGACACAAGTCGCTCGCACCTATTCTGACGTTAACAAAATGTTCGGTGATATCGTAAAGGTGACACCGTCTTCAAAGGTTGTCGGGGACATGGCCTTGATGATGGTCAGTCAGGATCTGACAGTTGCAGACGTTGAAGATCCAAAAAAGGACATCGCCTTCCCAGATTCCGTTGTGTCACTGATGCGTGGAGACTTGAGCCGACCGGCAGATGGTTTCCCTGCGAAGATCCAGAAAAAGGTCTTGAAGGGCAAAAAACCCCTGAAAAAAAGGGTCGGCGAATTGCTGAAACCCGCCAACTTGAAGAAAGCGCGCAAGGATGTCGAAAAGGCCATTGGTCGTGCGGTCAATGATCAGGAATTTGCTTCCTATTTGATGTATCCAAAAGTCTTCACCGACTACGCGCTGGCACAGTCTGCTTATGGACCGATGGGTGCTTTGCCAACGCCGAACTATTTTTATGGGATGCAACCGGGCGACGAAATCCGGGTCGAGATCGAGCGGGGCAAGCTACTGGTGATTCGCTGTCTGGCATTTGGCGATATGGACGATCAGGGCATGGTCACGGTGTTCTTTGAACTTAACGGTCAGCCGCGTCGCGCCCGGGTGCCTGATCGGTTGCGGGGCGGTGACGCCATAGTGGCGCGTCAGAAAGCCGATGAAGGGAACTCCCTTCACGTCGGGGCACCGATGCCCGGGGTGATTTCAACCATCATGGTTGAAGTCGGCCAGGAGGTCAGCGCCGGTGATGTAATCTGTTCCATTGAAGCGATGAAGATGGAAACCGCTCTGCATGCTGAAGTTGACGGCAAAGTCGCTGAAGTCAGCGTAAAGCGCGGTGACCAGATTGACGCCAAGGACCTCCTGGTCCGGCTAGAATCTTAATCGGCAAATATTGACGGCTGCGAGATGACAGACTGGCAACCAAAACGGCGCGTTCTGCCAAACTGATTTCAGGAACGTTCGACTTTGAAGATCCGGCAACGATTGAGAGCGCAGCTGATCGGGTTGGTCGGGAAGGACCACTGTAACTACCCAGCTACCCCAACCTGATGCTTTTATAGACGGCCCATCAGACGGGTCTGAGGTTGAGGATGAGCTGATCAGGCGCGGTTTTCAAGGTTTTCAGGATGTCCCAACCTTGTTTTCGCGCCGTTTCAATGACCGTTCGTAAAGTGCAGAAATTCTCGGCACCAGCCTCTGTTCGAAAGCTTCCCGAGACCTTTTGTCGAACTTTCGTCATTCTGAGATCACGCTCTGCCTCGTTGTTCGTGTAGGGAACGCGCAGATCATTGAGAAAGAGCAAAACCGCTGCTTTATGCGTTTGGAGTCGCAAAGCGAGATTGTGCCCAATCCGCCGTTTCGGGCGACCCCGCTTCTTGCCTTTCGTTGGGCGCGCGAGAGGCGGTTGGGCCTCGTGGAACGCGATAGCACGCTCGCAACAGGCATCAAATCGCCGCTCGATATCCGTGATTGCCTCCGGGCTGACCGCGCTCCGATTTTGGATTCGCGCGACATGCGTGAGCTTCAGTGCGTCGAGCAGAATGGCTTTCATGTCCGGCACCCAAGCTTCTTTTTCATATTCGGTCAATGCCTCCAATTCGCGGGAGATGTGGGCATTGCACAATCCATGGGTCACATTTTCCACTGCCCAGTTGGAAGAGAAACAGTCATGCACTGCCGTTCCCGCCAGTTCTGGTGGCACTTCACCTCGCGCAGTTCCGAGCCGAAGGTGGCTTAGAGCGGTGGAGCATAGCATATGAAGCCAGCGCGTTCTGCCACCAATCCTGAACCCCGTTTCATCCAGATGCTTCACTGCCGTTTGAGGCCCGGACAGCAGGTTCTTCACCGCCTCAGCTAAACAGAGCATCTGCTCGGCCTTTTTGGCAACCAGACTGGAAAGGGTTGCCGATGTGATTGTGACCCCGAAAATGTCCGCAAAAACCTGCGCCAGGCGATTTTGGGGAATGCAGTGCTGCGTCTGTAAATAGGCGGCCAACGCCCCTATTTCATCGCCGTACTGGGCGGGTGATGTTACCCCTTCAGGAAAATCGGCGCGGGTTTTTGCACCGCAATGCTGGCATTGGCAAATATGCGCACGATGCTCGGTCACATAAAGCGGCGGTGGAGGTTTGAGGCCAAACACCTGTCTGCACGCAGAACCTATGGTATCCTCCGCCGAAAGCGCGGCCTGACAGTTTTGGCATTGGTTCGGAAAATGACTGGTGATCTCGTCTGGGTTCTCAACCTGTTTCAGTGTGTTGCCGGGATGTCCGGGTTGGCCGCCAGGCTTTCGATTTGACTTGCCCCGCTGACTTTTGGTCCGCCGTTTCTTATCGCTAGACGGCTTTGCCAGTCCGTCGCTCGAAGGTGGTTTGCTGCTATTACGACTGTTCGATCCCAGACGACGCTCAAGATCTGAAACACGCTGCCTAAGAACCGCATTATCTTCTCTAAGTTGCTCGTTGTCTTTCCTGAGTTGTTCGTTTTCCTTCAGGAGCCGAGCGTTCACCTCCAAAAGCTGCGCATTTTGTTCTTTGAGTTAGACAACCTGACCCACCAGAGCCATGACCACATCAATCAGTTCTGATTTTGAGAAATCAGCAAGAATTTCAGGTGTCAGATTTTCGAGTTTCATCCTCGCAGTCAAACACCAAAATGAAAAAAGTGGAACCTCAAATATGCGCCATGAATCAAATTGTCGCACCTAATGGCAGCAGAAATAGGGTAGCTGAGTAGTTACGGACCACTGGACCTGGTGATCGTTGCAACGGGCCTGCTTCATGCAGCAGATGGATTTGGTCCGGAAAAAAGCCTTCGCCAACTCAATGCTGAACGGCTCAGTCGATCCTATCTGGTCAATGCCATCGGTCCGATGCTGGTTTCCAGCGCGTTTCTACCGCTTCTCAATCGCGATCGGAAGTCGGTCTTTGCCGCCTTATCGGCGCGAGTTGGATCTATTTCCGATAATCGGATTGGTGGATGGTATGGCTATCGAGCAGCCAAAGCTGCGCTTAATCAGATGTTGCGTACTGCCAGTATCGAACACGCACGGCGATGGCCCAACAGTGCTGTTATTGGCCTTCATCCGGGTACGGTAGACAGTTCGTTGTCACAGCCCTTCCAGCGTAATGTAACCCCGGAAAAACTGTTCACCGCAGAGAATTCCACGGCAGACATGTTGAAGGTTGTAGATAACTGCACCGCCGATGATTCAGGCAAGATATTTGCATATGACGGATCGGAAGTCCCGGCCTGACCAAAACTAGGGCGTTGGTCGTAGTTCTTCGATGAGGCGCTCGACCATCGGCAACATTTTTTCGACCATGACATCCACACCTTGTTCATTGGGATGCATGCCGTCGGCGATGGTCATGCCTTCCACGGTTATGACGCCATCAAGGAAAAACGGATAAAGTGGAAGGTCGTATTTGTCAGCCAGTTGCTGATAAATGGGATTGAATGCTGCGGCATAGTCTTCTCCCATATTTGGTGGTGCCAGTATGCCAACCAATAGCACTTTGATATTCCGGTCGAGCAACTGCTGAACCATCTTTTCAAGATTGTCTGCCGTGGTTTTTGGAGGCAGGCCCCGCAAGGCGTCATTTGCGCCGAGCTCAAGAATGACGGCATCTGTTCCATCGGCAACAGACCAGGCCAACCGGGACAATCCACCGCTGGATGTATCTCCGGAAACACCGGCCCCGATGATATTTGCGCTGACCCCCTTGTTTTGCAGAGCAATCTGCAAACGATCCGGATAGGCGGCGCCAGCTGGCAGTTGATACCCTGCAACCAGGCTGTCACCGAATACGACAATAGTGGGCCCCTGGTCATGATCAGATGAAAATACCGTGCTTGAGCCCATTGCGAACAGGACGGAAATCATCAAAATGTAAAATCGTCGCGTCCAACCTTGCATAAATTTAATGTGTATCACTTTGACATTTCCCACTAAAATTCCATATCAGGCGGAACGCCTGTACCATATCACGCGAAGTGCATTGGTGAGGGTGACCATTCTGCTCAGGTAGAATCTATATAAGAACGGTGGCAATTCAATGTTAGATACTCCTTCAGAACCAGTCATATCGCTGCAAGACATACATTTGACACTCGGTGAAGGCGCATCGCGAGTCCATGTGCTGCGCGGCATCAGCCTTGATGTGAAAATGGGTACCAGCGTGGGTGTCGTTGGCCCATCCGGATCCGGCAAATCTACCTTGTTGATGGTGATGGCAGGACTGGAACGGGTTGATAGCGGTGGCGTTCTGCTGGCCGGAGAAGATTTTTCCAAGCTCGACGAAGATGGGTTGGCGGCCTTTCGAGGCCGCAATATTGGCATTGTGTTTCAATCGTTCCATCTGATTCCCAACATGACAGCATTGGAAAACGTGGCCGTACCTCTGGAACTGGCGGGTGATGCAGATGCATTCAGTAAAGCTAAACAGGAGCTGCAGGCGGTCGGGCTTTGCGAACGGCTGACACATTATCCGGCACAGATGTCGGGCGGTGAACAGCAACGGGTTGCAATGGCCCGTGCACTGGCACCGGACCCAAAAATATTGGTGGCCGACGAACCTACCGGCAATCTGGACGACGAAACCGGAGCGCAGATTGCTGATTTGCTGTTTACCAAGCAAAGAGAGCGGGGCACGACTTTGGTTTTGGTTACCCACGATACTGGTCTGGCTTCGCAATGCGACGTAACGCTACGGGTAAGGGCAGGCGAAATAGTTTCGGCAGCGAAACCGTCTAACGGCAAGAAAACAGCCGCATGAGTGTCGCAACCACCGCCATACCAGCACCGAGCGTGAAAACCGCCCAGCCCGTTGGCCTGTCATTGGCCATCAGATTTGCATTGCGCGAACTGCGTGGCGGTTTGACCGGATTTTATGTGTTTCTTGCCTGTATTGCTCTTGGGGTTGCCGCCATCTCCGGCGTCAATTCTGTTGCCCGGTCGATCACTTCCGGTATCGCCCAGGAAGGCAAGTTGTTGCTGGGAGGTGATATCGCATTCAGAACGGTGCACCGGCAGATTACAGCGGCAGAACGGGACTGGATTGTATCACAGGGACAGGTTTCGGAAGCCGCAACCATGCGGGCCATGGCACGGTTGCCGAATGGTTCCGACCAGTCGTTGATCGAGCTCAAAGCGGTTGATAGCAACTGGCCACTGGATGGGGCTTTGAAAACCCAACCTGCCAATGCCTTTGATATGGAATCGGTTGTGGTTGATCCAATTCTGCTCAGCCGTTTGGAATTAAATATTGGCCAGACCATCAAAGTTGGGTCTGCAGAGCTATTGATTGCCGGCACAATTGAGGACGAACCTGATCGGGTATCTGAAGGGATTGCTCTTGGCCCGAAGGTCATCATGAGTCTTGCGGCTCTTGAACAGACCAAACTGGTTCAGCCTGGATCACTAATTAACTGGACCACGAGATTGAACCTCTCCGATGGCAGCGATGACAATCTCAAACAGGTTATCAAACAAGCAAAAGAGCAATTCCCGGAGGCCGGATGGCGTATCCGTTCACGGGTCAACGCGGCGCCGGGACTGACCCGCAATGTCGAACGATTTTCTCAGTTTTTGACACTGGTTGGACTGACCGCATTGATTGTTGGTGGCGTGGGTGTGGCCAACGCGGTGCGCGCTTTTCTGGACACAAAAAGCCACGTTATCGCGTCGTTCAAGAGCCTGGGCGCACCGGCCTATTTTGTATTTTCTGTTTATCTGATCCAGATCCTGTTGCTGGCTCTGGTCGGCATTGCGATCGGATTACTTGTCGGAGCTCTGCTGCCAATAATAGCCAAATCTGTGTTGGCGGACATATTGCCCGTAGGGTCCGCGGACATATTTCACCCTGCTGCTCTTTTGACTGCGATTGCCTATGGCCTGCTGACGGCAATGGCATTTGCACTGTGGCCGTTAGGGCAGGCCCGCGATATTCCGGCAACGGCACTGTTCCGCAATGCGGCCCGAGATGATGCTCCTTGGCCGCGACTGATCTATGTGGTCTCAACCGCGATTGTCGTACTGGCACTGGTCAGTCTGGCGATTTATCAGGCAGGTGACAGACGCATTGCCTTGACATTTGTCGGCGGAATCGCAGCTTCATTTGTTTTGCTAAGGGGCGTTTCCATGGCGATTCAATGGGTTGCCCGGCGCTACCCGCAGGTGCGATCAACACCATTGAGACTGGCAATTGGCAATATCCATCGTCCGGGTGCGCTGACACCTTCTGTGGTTCTTTCTTTGGGGCTTGGCCTTGCGCTGCTGGTGGCGTTGGCACTGATTGACAGTAATCTGCGTAACCAGATTTCGTCCAACATACCCGAGAAAGCTCCAGATTTTTTCTTTGTTGATATTCAGTCGACGGAATTTGAACCGTTCAAGGCATCGTTGAATGAACTGGCACCGAAAGGCGAAGTTCAGACTTTGCCGATGTTGAGGGGACGCATTGTTTCCATCAACGACGTGCCATCGGCAAAGATCAACGCCAAGGAGGGCGGCCGTTGGGTCCTGCGGGGCGATCGTGGAATTACCTATTCGGCCGACCTGCCCACCAATGCGACTCTGGAGCAAGGCAAATGGTGGGCAGCCGACCATAGTGGCGAAAACCTGTTGTCCTTTTCTGCTGAAGAGGCAGATGAAGTCGGAGTGAGTGTCGGTGATGTAATCGTTGTCAATGTGCTTGGCCGGAACATCAGTGCACGCGTGTCAAATCTGCGCCATGTTGAATGGCAGTCGATGTCGATGAACTTTGTGATGGTATTTTCGCCTAATACATTTGCCGGTGCACCACATGCCCACCTGGCTACTTTGCGCGTTGGCGAGAAATCTACGTTGGATGGTGAAGAAACGGACGCCCAGGTGAAGCGTGATGGAGAAATTCTAAAGGCTGTGACGACCAAATACCCAACCGTCACCACCGTGCGGGTGCGTGATGCGCTGAATGCCGTCAATGACTTGATCAGCCAGTTGGCAACGGCAATTCGTGCGGCAGCCTTGCTGGCTCTGGCCGCCTCGATATTGGTGCTCGGCGGCGCCCTGGCGGCGGGAAATCGGGCGCGCATTCATGATGCGGTCGTGTTAAAGACTTTGGGCGCCACCCGGCGTACCCTGATTTCAGCCTTTGTCATTGAATACGCCTTGTTGGGACTGGCAACCGCCTTGTTTGCCCTGTTGGCAGGCGGACTGGCTGCCTGGTTCGTGGTCAACGGCATTATGGGGTTCACATTCACCTTGATGCCTGAAATCGCAGTCATTACTGTAGTCGCAGCATTGTTTTTTACCGTTGGGTTTGGCTTGATAGGAACCTGGCGGGTTCTGGGCCAAAAAGCTGCGCCGGTTCTGCGTGAACTGTAAGTATTTACAATCCGTTAACCAATGGAATTGCGATGACTGGGCGATACAACAGGTCGCACGATAGGGTCTTGAAAATTGGCTCAAAAATCATCATATTAGTGGCAACTTCGGAAACAATAGTGTTGTCCGATGATTTTTGTCGACCGCTGGAACCCCAGCAATGAACTCAAAAGGGATCAATATGGCTGACTATCGAGATCAAATACAAACCCGCGCTGGTACCCAGACACGGGCCGATATCGACGAGGGTCTGCGCAGCTATATGCTGGGCATCTATAATTACATGGCAACAGCCATCGGTGTAACCGGTGTGGCTGCGTTTGGTATGGCCACATGGGCTTCAAACAACCCGGCCGTTGCTAATGCGATTTACAACAGCCCGCTGAAATGGGTTTTGATGATCGCGCCATTGGCATTTGTCATGGTAATATCCTTTGGCATCAACAAATTGTCCAAATCGGCAGCAACCGGCATCTTTTATGCCTTTGCAGCTGTAATGGGTGTTTCGATGTCGTGGATTTTCCTCGTCTATAACATTCCTAGCATTGTTCAGACATTCTTCGTGACGGCAGCATCCTTCGGTGCGCTGAGCCTTTACGGCTATACCACCAAGCGCAGCCTTTCGGGCATGGGCTCATTCCTGATGATGGGGCTGTTTGGACTGATCCTTGCGATGATCGTCAACATATTCATGCAGTCCGGCGCTTTGTCATTTGTCATTAACGTCATCGGCGTGCTGATCTTTGCTGGCCTCACAGCTTACGACACCCAGCGTTTGAAAAACACTTACGACATGGTTGCTGGCAATGCTGAAGCAGTTGCAAAGTCTTCAATTATGGGTGCGTTGAGCCTGTATCTGAACTTCGTCAATATGTTCATGTTCCTGCTCAGCTTCATGGGCAACCGCGAATAACAGCGGTACAGGATAACGATTATAAAGGGCGTTCCATTCGGAGCGCCCTTTTTTGTGAGATAAATGCAGATACGAGAAGCTACACCGGCGGACATTCCAGCCATCACCCAGATCTACGGACGCTCCGTGATCGAGGAGTTTGTCAGCTTTGAACATGAGCCACCGTCAATCGATGAAATGACGGATCGCCTGACGGGTATCACGGAAGCTGGATACCCCTATCTGGTTGCAGAGACTAATGGCGAACTTGCGGGCTATTGCTATGCCAGCTCTTACCGTCCGCGACCTGCCTACGGAAAAACCGTTGAGAGCACGGTTTATGTGGCTCCTAAATTCTGGCGTCAGGGGGTGGCTCGTCAACTTCTTGGTTCGCTCATTAATGAGTGCCGAAAACGGGAATTTCGTCAGGTAATCGCTATTGCCGCCTGTCAGTCAGACGCTGAAGTGGGAAAAATTGCGTCGGTTCAGCTTCATCTGCGGATGGGATTCGTCAATTCAGGGCGCCTTTCGGGGGTCGGGTTCAAACACAATCAATGGCTTGATATTATTTTGATGCAACTCACCCTGTGAAGAGCATATTCGTGCCGACTGGTGTTTGCACCCAGACCATGGAATGGTCGGTCGATTAGACAGCCTACAGGGAAGTGTCGTTTATGAGTGTTGCAGAGGAAGAAATGGCACCGGTCTCCAAAAAGGGAATTTGGGGCTGGATGTTGTTCGACTGGGCTGCACAACCATTTCATACGTTGATTCTGACGTTTATTTTTGCACCCTATTTTACCTCTCATGTTGCAACTGATGCGGTAACTGGTCAGGCGCAATGGGGATATGCTGCGGCCATTGCCGGCATTGTCATTGCGCTTTGTTCACCGGTGCTGGGGGCCATTGCCGATGCCACCGGCCCGAGAAAACCCTGGATTGGCCTGTTTTCCGTATTGGCAATTGTCGGGTCATTCGGCCTGTGGTGGGCCTATCCCAATACAGTGGAAGATACGTCGGTTGTTCTCATTTTATTGGCATTTGGGCTGACGATGCTGGGCTTTGAATTCGCGGCCGTGTTCAACAATGCGATGATGCCTGATCTGGTACCTAGAGAAAAATTGGGACGTTTGTCCGGCAATGCCTGGGCGTTGGGATATGTGGCGGGACTTCTAACATTGATTATCGTGTTAGCTACAATGGCCAGTAATGATCAGGGACTGACTCTGTTGGGCTCCGAGCCGCTATTTGGCATTGATGCGGCAATGAAGGAAGGCGAACGGGCGTCCGGGCCGCTGACCGCATTGTGGTATCTGGTTTTTGTCATCCCGCTTTTTCTTTTCACCCCCGATACCAAACGTGGTCCGAAAATAGCTGGTGCTGTGTCGAAGGGTATTGGCGACCTGATTGATACGATCAAGCGCCTGCCGCAAAACACGTCATTATTTGCCTATCTCGGTTCATCGATGATTTATCGTGACGCTCTCAACGGTCTGTATACGTTCGGCGGTATTTATGCGGTTGGAGTGCTGAACTGGTCGATTGTCCAGGTTGGCGTGTTTGGTATTCTGGCGAATATCACCGGTGTTGCGGGGGCCTATTTCGGCGGGCGACTTGATTCCATTCGGGGGCCAAAATTTGTCGTTACCACCAGTGTGGTGGTTTTGATGTTGGCCAGTATTACTGTGATCACGACCGATCCGACCCACGCATTATTTATTCCTGTCGCGCAGGGCTCGGCAGCTCCGGATATTGTGTTTTACATCTGTGGCGGGCTGATCGGTGCCGCCGGAGGCGCGCTGCAGGCCGCTTCACGCACTTTGATGGTAGATCAGGCGGAGCCGGGCCGTATGACCGAGGCCTTTGGCCTTTATGCTCTTTCGGGCAGAGCAACGGCGTTTCTGGCCCCCATTCTCATTGCCGTATTTACCGATATCAGCGGTAGTCAGCGGGTGGGAGTCATGCCGCTGATCGTATTGTTCCTGCTGGCTTTGCTGTTGTTGCCATTGGTGAAACAGCAACAGATGGGCGGTGCGCAGAATTAGAGCCCGAACGGCTCTAATGGCGGAAGTGGCGCATGCCGGTGAAGACCATTGCCAGCCCCGCTTCATCAGCCGCCGCGATTACCTCCTCGTCGCGCATCGAGCCCCCCGGCTGAATTATAGCTGTGGCACCCGCTTCAGCAGCTGATAACAGGCCGTCTGCAAACGGGAAAAATGCATCCGAAGCGACAACAGACCCAATGGTTTTGGGTTGTGCCCATCCGGCTGCATCGGCAGCATCCTGGGCCTTACGTGCAGCGATGCGCGAGGAATCTACCCGGCTCATCTGACCGGCGCCAATACCTACAGTCGCCCCATCCTTGACGTATATGATCGCGTTGGATTTGACATGCTTGGCGACCCGAAAGGCAAAGCGCATGTCGGCCATTTCAGCATCGCTGGGCTGGCGTTTGGTCACAACACTCAGCTCAATATCATCGATATTGCCGCGGTCCCGATCCTGCACCAAAAGTCCACCCGCAACCGTTTTTATCGCTAGCCCCTCAGCGCGTGGATCGGCCAGTCCACCGGTCAACAACAGCCGCAGGTTTTTCTTGGCGGCAACAACAGCCTTGGCTTCATCAGTTGCGTCGGGGGCAATGATTACTTCGGTAAAAATCTGAACCATAGCTTCGGCAGCTTGTGCATCCAGGGTCTGGTTCATCGCGATAATGCCACCAAAAGCGGATACCGGATCACAGGACAATGCGGCCTGGTAGGCCAGGGCGAGAGTTGGCGCAGTGGCAACACCACAGGGATTGGCATGTTTAATAATGGCGATTGCGGCGCTGGTCGCCGGGTCGAACTCGCTGGCCAGTTCAAACGCAGCATCAGTATCATTGATATTGTTGTAGGATAATTGCTTTCCTTGCACCTGCTGGGCATGGGCAACACCAGGCCGGACTTCTGGTGTGGCGTAAAGAGAAGCAGATTGATGTGGATTTTCGCCATAACGCATCACCTGCATCAGACTGCCTCCAATGCTGCGGTTGGCAGGCGTTTCCACTTCAAATGCCCGTGCCATCCAGTTTGAGATGGCCGAATCGTAAGCGGCGGTTCGGGCAAATGTTGCCTGCGCCAGTCGTTTACGCATGGCATAGGTTGATGCGCCGCTATTGGCTGCAAGGTTTTCGATAAATGCAGGATAGTCATCTGGACTGGTCAGTACACTGACATAGGCATGGTTCTTGGCGGCGGCGCGCAACATGGCTGGACCACCTATATCGATATTTTCGACAATAGCATCGTCAGCGGCACCACTCCGCATCACCTCTTCAAAGGGGTAGAGATTGACCACCAACAAATCAATTGCGCCGATGCCGTGTTCTTTCATCGATGCGACGTTGTCATCTGCGTCTCGAATGGCCAGCAATCCACCGTGCACCGCGGGGTGCAATGTCTTGACGCGACCGTCCATGATTTCGGGAAATCCGGTGACGTCGGAAACATCTTTGACATCCAATCCCGCTTCCTTGAGCGCCTTTGATGTGCCGCCAGTCGATAGCAGTTCAACGCCATTGGCGGCGAGAGCTTTGGCAAGATCGAGCAGGTCGGTCTTGTCGAATACGGATAACAAGGCGCGTTTGATGGCGACTTTTTCTGGAGCAGCAATGGAACGGGAGGAGATGGCCATGATCATCTGGGGTCAGGATTAGGAGGATGGCACTTCATGGCGTGTTGCGGTTTAAACGTCCAGAGAAGAGCGGGGTCTTCCCCGTCTAATGATAATAATTTCGTAACTACTCAGCTACCCTATTTCTGCTGCCATTAGGTGCGACAATTTGATTCATGGCGCATATTTGAGGTTCCACTTTTTTCATTTTGGTGTTTGACTGCGAGGATGAAACTCGAAAATCTGACACCTGAAATTCTTGCTAATTTCTCAAAATCAGAACTGATTGATGTGGTCATGGCTCTGGTGGGTCAGGTTGTCTAACTCAAAGAACAAAATGCGCAGCTTTTGGAGGTGAACGCTCGGCTCCTGAAGGAAAACGAACAACTCAGGAAAGACAACGAGCAACTTAGAGAAGATAATGCGGTTCTTAGGCAGCGTGTTTCAGATCTTGAGCGTCGTCTGGGATCGAACAGTCGTAATAGCAGCAAACCACCTTCGAGCGACGGACTGGCAAAGCCGTCTAGCGATAAGAAACGGCGGACCAAAAGTCAGCGGGGCAAGTCAAATCGAAAGCCTGGCGGCCAACCCGGACATCCCGGCAACACACTGAAACAGGTTGAGAACCCAGACGAGATCACCAGTCATTTTCCGAACCAATGCCAAAACTGTCAGGCCGCGCTTTCGGCGGAGGATACCATAGGTTCTGCGTGCAGACAGGTGTTTGGCCTCAAACCTCCACCGCCGCTTTATGTGACCGAGCATCGTGCGCATATTTGCCAATGCCAGCATTGCGGTGCAAAAACCCGCGCCGATTTTCCTGAAGGGGTAACATCACCCGCCCAGTACGGCGATGAAATAGGGGCGTTGGCCGCCTATTTACAGACGCAGCACTGCATTCCCCAAAATCGCCTGGCGCAGGTTTTTGCGGACATTTTCGGGGTCACAATCACATCGGCAACCCTTTCCAGTCTGGTTGCCAAAAAGGCCGAGCAGATGCTCTGTTTAGCTGAGGCGGTGAAGAACCTGCTGTCCGGGCCTCAAACGGCAGTGAAGCATCTGGATGAAACGGGGTTCAGGATTGGTGGCAGAACGCGCTGGCTTCATATGCTATGCTCCACCGCTCTAAGCCACCTTCGGCTCGGAACTGCGCGAGGTGAAGTGCCACCAGAACTGGCGGGAACGGCAGTGCATGACTGTTTCTCTTCCAACTGGGCAGTGGAAAATGTGACCCATGGATTGTGCAATGCCCACATCTCCCGCGAATTGGAGGCATTGACCGAATATGAAAAAGAAGCTTGGGTGCCGGACATGAAAGCCATTCTGCTCGACGCACTGAAGCTCACGCATGTCGCGCGAATCCAAAATCGGAGCGCGGTCAGCCCGGAGGCAATCACGGATATCGAGCGGCGATTTGATGCCTGTTGCGAGCGTGCTATCGCGTTCCACGAGGCCCAACCGCCTCTCGCGCGCCCAACGAAAGGCAAGAAGCGGGGTCGCCCGAAACGGCGGATTGGGCACAATCTCGCTTTGCGACTCCAAACGCATAAAGCAGCGGTTTTGCTCTTTCTCAATGATCTGCGCGTTCCCTACACGAACAACGAGGCAGAGCGTGATCTCAGAATGACGAAAGTTCGACAAAAGGTCTCGGGAAGCTTTCGAACAGAGGCTGGTGCCGAGAATTTCTGCACTTTACGAACGGTCATTGAAACGGCGCGAAAACAAGGTTGGGACATCCTGAAAACCTTGAAAACCGCGCCTGATCAGCTCATCCTCAATCTCAGACCCGTCTGATGGGCCGTCTATAAAAGCATCAGGTTGGGGTAGCTGGGTAGTTACATAATTTCATTGAAAGTTTGGACGGATCGGCATCGTCTGGTAGTCGCTATAATCAGATCAAACAAATTTCGTTCAAAGCGGCCGCCCGGCCGCCCGGCCGTGCCAGGGAGAAACAGCTATGAATATTTCAGTGCTGGGAAGTGGCGCCTGGGGAACAGCTTTGGCATCCTTGCTGGCGCAGGCGTCAGAAAACACGTTGCTTTGGGGCCGCGATTTCCAGGCGATAGACAACATCAATCAAAATCGTAGAAATCAAACATATTTGGGTGACATAAAACTTGCCGATGAGTTGGTCGCAACAACCGACCTGGCGATGGCATGTCAGTCTGACATCATACTGTGTGTCACTCCGGCTCAATCCTTTGCCAGTCTTGCAGAAACCATTCGACCTCTGGTTCGTTCCGACGTTTCGTTGGTGCTCTGTGCCAAGGGCATTGATCGAGAGAGCGGAAAGCTGCTGCATGAACTGGCATCCGATATATTTGGACAAACACCCATCGCCGCCCTGTCAGGTCCCAGTTTTGCCAGCGACGTGGCGCGAGGCTTGCCCACTGCAGTCAGCCTTGCAGCGCCGACAACGGATGAGGCTGGTCGATTGGCAAAATTGCTCTCACGCCCACGGTTTCGAATTTACACCACCGATGATCTGGTGGGTGTTGAGATTGGTGGTGCATTGAAAAATGTCCTTGCGCTTGCGGTCGGTATTGCCCGCGGACTGCAATTGGGGGCGAGCGCGGAGGCGGCACTGATCGCCAGAGGCTTTGCAGAACTCAGTCGCGTTGCGCAGGCAAGAGGTGCCCGAAACAGTACTCTTGTTGGTCTGTCGGGATTAGGCGATCTTGTATTGACCTGTTCGAGCCCGCAGTCGCGCAACTTCTCCTACGGAACCGCGCTTGCCGTTGGTGATGATTTGTCCAAGCTGCCGCTTGCAGAAGGGGTGCATTCTGCAGACATGGCTCTCAATATTGCCCGCCAGTCGAACATCGATGTTCCGATAATCAGCGCGGTGGTCGATGTGCTGGCTGGAGATATAACACCGGCGGATGCGGTATCTCGATTGCTGGAACGTCCGTTGAAAGGTGAGGTGTGAACTGAGTCTGAGGCACCTTGACCCACCCTGCGGGATGGGTTGAATAGTGTAGAACCGTTCCGGTCCGAATAGGCGAATTGAGGAAACTGACATGCAATATTGGTTGTTTAAATCCGAGCCCTTCAAATGGTCCTGGGAGCAGCAAAAGTCCAAAGGCAAGGCCGGCGAGGAATGGGACGGTATTCGCAATTATCAGGCCCGCAACAACATGCGTTTGATGGAATTGGGGGATCGTGCCTTTTTCTATCACTCCAATGAAGGACTTAACGTTGTCGGAGTCGCTGAAGTAAGCGCCCTGTCCGCGCCGGACTCTACCACGGATGATGAGCGCTGGGACTGTGTTCACATTCGCGCTCTGGCCGACATGCCAAATCCTGTTTCGTTGAAAGATGCCAAAGCCAATCCAGCATTGGGTGAAATGGCGCTTGTGGCCAATACGCGCCTGTCGGTGCAGCCGGTAAAACCGGAAGAATGGGCTGAAGTTTGCCGTATGGGCGGGATGGACCCGGATAGTTTAAAACCGGTTTAGGCGCCCGATTTACCAGAACGCAATTCTGCCAGTTCGGCGCGTAGTGCCTTCACTTCGTGCAGTATTTCTGCCTGATCTTTGTGCAACTGGGACCGATCATCCGCAGCATCCTGATCATGTTCGGCCTGCATGGCCGACACGATGATACCAATAAACAGATTCAGCACGGTAAATGTTGTCGACATGATAAACGGGATGAAAAATGCCCAGGCCCAAGGAAAAGCTTCCATCACCGGACGGACGATCCCCATCGACCAGCTTTCCAGGGTCATGATCTGAAACAGCGAATAGGACGAGGCTCCAAGCGAGCCAAACCATTCCGGAAATGCTTCACCAAAAAGCCCCGTGGCCATCACCGAAAATACATAGAACACCAACAGCATCAAAACGACAATCGAGCCCATGCCGGGCAGTGCTGTGACCAGACCTGTTACAACTTTCTTCAGCGATGGGATGACGGAGAGCAGCCGCAAAATACGCAATACCCTGAAGGCCCGCAGAACCGAGAAACCGGCAGATGCAGGGATCAAGGCAATAGCCACGACAATCAGGTCAAAAACCCGCCACGCATCTTTGAAAAATGACCAACGGTGAACGTAAAAACGAAGTGCCAGTTCGACAACGAAGAGGGTTAAGATGATGGTATCCAAAACTCTCAGAACCGGCCCGACAATCGCCATCACCGGAGGTGCCGTTTCCAGCCCCAGGATAAGCGCGTTCAATACCACGAGGACGATGATTGCCCATTCGAATCGACGGGTTGAAATGAATTGGGCTATCCGGTCGCGCATGATCATGTCTGGTTGATTGAATGTTTGCCCCTATGTACGCAAAGTTTCTTCAATTACCAGCCATCTGTTGATGCAATTTTCGTTGCAGGCCGCGCCAACGACGCTTACATCCCAGACAGTGAAAAACCGGAAAAACCAATATGTCGAAATCACCCAATGCAGAAATCTTCAATTGGTCTGGCCAGATGGGCCTACCCCGTTTTAATCTCATTGAGAGTGAGGACTTCAAGGCCGCATTTGATCAGGCCTTAATATCAGACCGGGCGGATATTGACGCCATTGCAGAAAGTGCTGCTTCTCCAACCTTTGCCAATACAATTGAAGCTTTGGAACTTGCCGGAGAAGAACTCTCGCAGGTTGGAGCAATCTTCTGGAACCTGTCAGGTTCCCACAGCAATGATATTTTGAGGGCGTTGGAGCGTGAGATTGCACCGCAACTGTCGAAACATGGTACGATTACAACGACCAATAAGAAACTGTTTGATCGTATTGATGCACTTTGGCAGCGGCGAGACAATCTGCCTTTGACGGGCGAGCAGTTGCGCGTTCTGGAGCGCAAATGGAAGGCCTTTGTTCGCGGTGGTGCGTCGCTGAATAGAGATGATCAGAAGCGGTTGGGAGATATCAACGCCCGTCTGGCTCAACTAGGCGCCAGCTTTTCGCAAAATATTTTGGCAGATGAGGCCGACTGGGCATTGCTTGTCGACGCGGATGGACTCTCTGGATTGCCGGATTTTGTGATTGATGCAATGCAGGCTGCCGCTGATGAACGCGGTCACGAAGGGAAGCACGCTGTCACCCTGTCGCGCTCAATTATTGAACCCTTCCTGATATTCTCGGAACGCCGCGATCTTCGCGAACAGGCTTTTGAGGCGTGGACTGCCCGCGGGGAACGAGGAGGGGACACCGATAACCTTGCAAATGTTCGCGAGACCGTTGCCCTGCGGCAGGAAAAGGCCGGTTTGCTGGGTTATGAGAGTTTTGCTGATTTTAAGCTGGAAGATCAGATGGCCAAGCGCCCTGGCGCGGTGATTGATCTGCTTGAAACGGTCTGGGAAAAGGCCAAGGACAAGGCAGCGGTTGAAGAACAGGAACTTGCCGCGCTTGTTGCGGAACACGGCCACAACCATGAGGTGGCACCCTGGGATTGGCGACACTATGCCGAAAAGCTGCGCACGCAAAAATTTACCTTCAATGAGACGGGGCTGAAGCCCTATCTGGCGCTTGATAATATCATCGCCGCGGCTTTTGACGTTGCCAACCGATTGTTTGGTGTCAGCATCAAAGAGCACGAGGGCATTGTCGCCTACCACAAAGATGTGCGGGTATTTGAAGTGCTCAATGCCGACGGGTCTCACAGGGCGGTGTTTTTGGGTGATTATTTCGCCCGGGCATCCAAACGCTCCGGTGCATGGATGAGTGGTTTTCAAAGTCAGCACAAATTGACAATGGCCGAAGGTCGACAGGGACAAACACCAATCATTGTCAATGTGATGAATTTTGCCAAGGCTCCTGCTGGACAACAGACCCTGCTCTCCATGGACGACGCACGAACGCTGTTTCATGAGTTTGGACACGCTCTGCATGGCATCCTGTCCAACGTCACTCATCCCAGCGTTTCTGGAACTTCGGTTGCCCGGGACTTTGTTGAATTGCCAAGCCAGGTTTATGAACATTGGCTGACGGTTCCGGAAATTCTGGCCAAACATGCCCGTCATGTGGAAACCGGCGAAGCCATGCCTCAGGAATTGCTGAACAAGGTTTTGGCGGCACAGACGTTTAACGCCGGGTTTGGTGCGGTCGAATTCACTGCTTCTGCTTTGGTGGACATGGAATTTCATAAACCCCATGCCGAACCGGTGGAGGATGTCCTTGCCTTTGAGGCGGCAACGTTAAAACGCCTTGGCATGCCAAGTTCGATCACCATGCGCCACCGCACACCGCATTTTGCTCATGTATTTTCCGGCGATGGATATTCGGCGGGATATTACAGTTATATGTGGAGCGAGGTACTGGATGCCGATGCTTTCTCGGCATTTGAGGAAGTTAAGAACCCGTTTGACACCGAGCTTGCCAAACGCCTGCACGATCACATTTATTCTGCAGGTGGCAGTGTTGACCCGGAAGATACCTACAAGGCGTTTCGCGGTAAAATGCCAAGCGTTGATGCGATGATTGAGAAGCGCGGCTTAGCCTGATCAAAAAAAGGCGCGCCACCCTCAGGATTGCGCGCCTTTGATTATTGCGAAATGCAATTGGTTTTAGAGCTCTCTCACATCGACAAAATGGCCGGCAATGCCAGCCGCTGCGGCCATGGCAGGGCTGACAAGATGGGTGCGACCTTTAAAGCCCTGACGACCTTCAAAATTGCGGTTTGACGTGCTGGCGCAGCGCTCTTCCGGCTTCAATCGGTCGTCGTTCATGGCCAGACACATGGAGCAACCCGGCTCACGCCACTCAGCCCCGGCTTCGATGAATATCTTATCGAGACCTTCGGCCTCGGCCTGTGCTTTTACCAAACCGGAACCCGGAACGATCATGGCTGATACGGTGTCGGCGATCTTCTTGCCATCCAGCACGGCAGCGGCGGCGCGCAGGTCTTCAATTCGACCATTGGTGCAGGATCCGATCCAGACACGGTCGATCTTGATGTCGGTGATCTTGGTGCCCGGTTCCAGTCCCATATAATCGAGCGCGCGTTGTTTTGAGGCGCGCTTGTTTTCGTCCTCGATCTGCGCTGGATCCGGCACGGCGCCGGTAACCGCAATCACGTCTTCTGGAGAAGAACCCCAGGAAACGATTGGCGTTAGATTGTTGGCATCGATGGTGACGACCTTGTCAAATTGAGCACCTTCATCGGTGGTCAAGGTTTCCCAGTAGGCCATGGCCTTGTCCCAGTTTTCGCCAGACGGAGTTTTTGGGCGGCCTTTTATATATTCAAATGTCTTGGCATCGGGAGCGATCAAGCCGGCGCGGGCGCCCCCCTCAATGGTCATATTGCAGACGGTCATGCGACCTTCCATCGACAGGGATTCAATCGCCGAACCACAGAACTCAATGACATAGCCGGCGCCACCAGCTGTTCCGATTTCACCGATAATCGCCAAAATGATGTCCTTGGCGGTGAGGCCGTCAGAGAGGGAACCGGTAACCTCAACTTTCATGTTTTTGGCTTTTTTCTGGATCAGCGTCTGGGTTGCCAGAACGTGTTCGACTTCTGATGTGCCAATGCCATGGGCCAGTGCACCAAATGCTCCGTGAGTGGAGGTGTGGCTGTCACCACAGACAATGGTCATGCCAGGCAGGGTAAAACCCTGCTCGGGGCCGATAATGTGCACGATGCCCTGTCGGTTATCTGTTTCGGAAAAGTATTCAACACCAAATTCCGCAGCGTTTGCTGCCAGCGCTTCCACCTGAATGCGGCTTTCCTCGTTTTCAATGCCACCGGCCCGGTTGGTCGTTGGGATATTGTGATCTACCACTGCAAGTGTTTTTCCTGGCGCATGAACCTTGCGATTGGTCATGCGCAGGCCTTCAAATGCCTGTGGGCTGGTGACTTCGTGGACGAGATGCCGATCAATATAGAGCAGGCCGGTTCCGTCATCCTGCATATGGACCAGATGGTCATCCCAGATTTTATCGTAAAGCGTGCGTGCCATTATATTGATTTCCTTTCCAAGCCCTGTGGGCTGGCTGTAATTTTGCAACAGGATATGCGCCACCAAAGGGCTTTGCGTCAAGAAAATGCCGCGGATTAATCGTAACTAAGGCGATGAAGGTCTAAGCTATGGGTATCTGGATGCGGATGGGTGACGTCAGTTGCCTCTCTGTCGGTCAATATTGAGTAGGGGAACAATGTGGCAAGCGGGATTTGGGATTTTCTTTTTTCCCTGTTTTGCGGGCTGTTTGGCCTCTGTTCCGAGGACTCCTGCCGGCTCATTACCCATGCGAAGGTCGACCATATTGTTTGCAGCTATGCAGCCAAAGACGTGTCAGTGCGACTTTTTCTCAATGATGCTCAGGGCAAACCGTATGCGCGGCTCTCACAACTAGAAAGCGAATTGCCCAGACCGCCTCTCATGTTGATGAATGGTGGCATGTACCACGATGATCTTGGTGCTGTTGGTCTCTATGTGGAGAACGGGGCTCAACAAAAGTCGATTTCCACCAAGGGTGGCTGGGGTAATTTTCACCTGCTTCCCAATGGCGTGTTCTGGATCAAAGGGAACGCGGTCGGGGTGACCGAGACCAAGCAATACATCTCGCGAAAGATAAAACCTGAATTTGCCACTCAATCAGGCCCGATGCTGGTCATAGACGGCAAACTGCATCATCGGTTTTTGAAGGATTCCGACAGTTTGAAAATTCGCAATGGCGTCGGCATCTCAAAAGATGCAAAGACCATCCACTTTGCCATTTCAAAAAGCTCGGTGTCGTTTTGGAACTTTGGCAAATTGTTTCAGGAACGCCTGAAGACCCCCAACGCCCTATTTTTGGACGGCACGGTCAGTGCGATTCGGGCCGGAGAATACCGGCGCGGTGGTTGGCGCCAGCTGGGACCAATTGTTGGCGTATTCAAAAAATAAGGGCCGCCCACAACATGCGGACAGCCCTATAAATTGGTTGTTTAGATAGTTGGTCAGACCCAGGGACGGTTTTCGCTGAGCTGGCTTTCATAAGAGGTGATCGACCCGGCTTTTTCCATGGTCAATCCGATATCATCGAGACCGTTGATCAGGCAGTGTTTTTTGAACGCATCGATTTCAAAACTGATGCTGCCACCGTCAGGACCCGTAATGGTCTGGTTTTCCAGATCGACAGTCAAAACAGCGTTGGAACCGCGGTTGGCGTCGTCCATCAGTTCGTCGAGCTCTTCCGGGCTGACCTGAACCGGCAAGATACCGTTCTTGAAGCAGTTATTGTAAAAAATATCGGCAAAACTGGTTGAAATGACGCAGCGGATACCGCGATCCAGCAGTGCCCAGGGGGCGTGTTCGCGAGATGAGCCGCAGCCGAAATTGTCGCCCGCCACGAGTATGGTTGCTTCGCGGTAGGCTGGTTTGTTGAGAACAAAATCCGGATTCTCACTGCCATCCTCGTTCAAACGCATTTCAGCAAACAATCCCTCAGCCAGACCTGTGCGCTTGATGGTTTTGAGATAATCCTTGGGAATGATCATGTCGGTATCGACATTAACAATCGGAAGGGGGGCGGCAACGCCGGTTAATTGTGTGAATTTATCCATGTGATCAACTCTTGTCATGCTCAGGTAGCGGTGATTTACACGACATAAGACCGATCGCCAATAGCCAAAGGGAATCCATCGATGAAACTTTATAGGATAATCACCGGACCTGACGACAACGCTTTTTGCCACCGTATATCAAACGCCCTCTCCAAGGGTTGGCAGCTTCACGGCAGTGGGTCGCTGACTTTCGATTCTTCTCAAAATCGAGTGATTTGCGGTCAGGCAATTGTCAAAGAGGTGCCTGGACAGGATTATCATGACGATCTGACGCTCAGCGATTTTTGAGAAAACAAATTCCCAATGTATGCGGAAGATTCCTTCTTTACACTATCGATTGCGGGCCGACTGGGGTTGGTGGCCGTCTCGCTGTTACTTAGTGGATTGACGCTCCTGTTGCTATGGTATCTGGCAAGAGGTCGACATCTGGTTATCAGACTGCTGCTGGCGATGATTGCATTTTCGGTGTTCGTGTGGCTGTCACCGCAATTGTATTATCTGTATTATCTGGTGCTGTTTGAAGACCTGCCCTGGCAATTTGTCATTGCCGCTCCGCCTTCCCCGAGCGAGCTTGGTGGCCAACTGTTATTTCAGGAACGCCACAATCTTTCTTATCACAGTCGCGGTGTGTTGGGATGGATTATGGTTGTAATGGCATTGCTGCACCCGCGATTGGATCAGCTGCTGGCCAGATAGTTGGCGTAGAGCACGCCAAGTGCGCAACTGGCTATGCGGGCTTCGCTGCTGTCAGCACGACTGGTCAAAATTACCGGAACGGATGCGCCGACAACCAGACCGGCGGTCTCTGCCTTGGCCATGTAGACCAGTCCCTTGAACAGAATATTGCCCGCCTCGATTGTCGGCATCACGAGGATATCGGCATCTCCGGCAACTGGTGATGAGATGCCTTTCAACTCGGCCGCCCGTTTGCTGATGGCGTTGTCGAGGGCAAAAGGTCCATCCGCCAAACCACCTTCAAATTCATATTTGGCAACTTCTGCAGCTTCCATCGACGAGGCGATGCCCGGGTTGGGACTTTCAACGGCCGACATGATTGCGGCTTTAGGCTGATCAATACCAATGGCGCGGGCGAGATGAATGGCGTTTTGGGTGATCGAGATTTTGTGCTTGGCTTCCGGAGCGACGTTCAAGGCCGCATCGGTAATGATGACCGGTTTGGGCCAGTCGGGAATGTCCATGACAAAGCAATGGCTGGTGCGCTGATCGGTGCGCAGACCATTTTCCTTGCGAATAACGGCGGCCAGATAGGTGTCGGAATGGATGTGGCCTTTCATCAGGGCTTGAGCGGTTCCGTCAACCACCAGATCAACACCCCTGTGGGCTGACCCCTGTTCGCCTTCCGCATCGACGATTTCCAGATTAGCGATGTCATGCCCACCCTCCACGGCGACCTCTTCGATCTTGGCCCGATTGCCTACCAGAATCGGTGTGATCAAACCTTCTTCACGGGCTTCCAGCGCGCCTGTCAGGGCGGTTTTTTCTTCCGGACAGATGACGGCCGTGCGCAGGGGAGGAAGTGGTGCGCAGAGTTTCAGCAGGCTCGCAAAATGGGGACGAGTCTGCGGTGTGATGGTGTGGCTGGTCATGGCGTTGGCGGCTCACAAGTATCAATCTTTAAATTGCCATAGCGGAATCGCCCTCATTCGCCAATAACAAATGCAGAAGGGCTGTCGCCGCTGCGGGCATGGTTCCATTTCGTCGCGAAAGCCTCTAAGAGGGATCGACTAATACCGCCAATCAAGGAATACATGCATGGCCACTGAAGTGCTGGTTGTGGGAAATTTTTTTCCCTCCGTAATGACTGATCTTAAAGAAAAATTCAGCGTTCTCCACGTGCCCAATGCCGAAGAGCTGGCGCAACTGGATGATGCGGCATTGGCCAATGTGGAAGGTTTTGCAACTTTTGGATGGGCACCATCAAACGTGATTGACCGGATGCCAAATCTGAAACTGATTTCAAGTTTTGGTGTGGGCTATGATGGTGTTGCAGCTGATCATGCTGCCTCAAATGGGGTTGTGGTTACTCATACTCCCAACGTTCTTAATGATGATGTTGCCAACACAACCATCATGCTGTTGCTGGCCACCATGCGGAAGTTGATTGAACAGAACCAATATTTGCGGGACGGGCGTTGGGTTAAAGAAGGTAATGCACCGTTGACTCGCTCGATTGCTGGCAAAAAGGTAGGAATTGTCGGACTTGGCCGGATTGGTGAAGCAATTGCTCACAAGCTTTCGGTCTTCAATTGCGAGGTCGTTTATCACTCGCGGAATCGGAAGCCGGATGTGCCTCACGCTTATTACGGCAAACTTGTCGACATGGCGACAGACTGCGATGTCTTGATCGCGATCACACCGGGCGGACCCGCCACCAACAAGTTGATCGACAAATCAGTGATTGAAGCTCTGGGCTTATTCCGTTGAAAAACTCATCTGAGAAACGACGGTTTCGTTGATTTGATTTCAGTGCGATCCTGTTTGGGCATTGCTTTACGGGGTTGGGCTTGGCGCCGGGATCAATTTTGCCAGTTTTCTAAGGTTCTGGGCGGTTGCTGCGAGATGGAATTCGTCTCTGGCTCCGCAGGGGCCTCGTAATCGGAGCCGATCCAACTTCAAGATGCGTTTGAGATGGGCAAACAACATCTCGACCTTCTTGCGCAGTTTGCATGAGATTGCATAGTCGATTGTTTGGGCGATCTTGCGGGCGACATCGCGTGATGGTTCGTAAATGGAACGCAAGACTTTTCGCTGAGGTGCCTTTGGGGTGCACTGTGCCTTTAATCCACATGTATCGCAGTCTGACTTTCGTGCGCGATAGCGCATGATACCTTGTTTATCGACGCCGGAACGCGGCACCGCATAGGTTCGCCGGAATTGCCGCAGTTTCTTGCCACCGGGACAAGTATAGGCATCCTCGTCAGCATCATAGGTGAACTGGGCCCGTTGAAAGGTTCCGTCTTTACGCCCGGACTTGTCGATGACGGGAATATGAGGGGCGATACCGCGTCCTTCGACAAGCCAGTCCAGCATAGCTGCAGATCCATAGGCCGTGTCTGCGATCAAACGTTCTGGGTGTAAATTGTAAGATTGTGCCACACGATCAATCATAACACGCGCGGCACCCACTTCAGCCTGGCGAACAGACCGTGTTGCTTCAACGTCAATGATTACAGCATTGTCCGTATCGATCATATAGTTGGCAGAATAAGCGAAATAGGCAGGCCCTTTGCGTGCCGCAGTCCATTGGGATGCCGGATCACAATGGGATGTAAACTTGGGCCGAACCGCAGTGGCAGCACCAAAAGCTGCATCATCAAGTGTTTCCAGATATTCACGCACAGCACGCGGCGCGTCATCTGGATCAATCTTGTTCGGTTCCCATTCTTCTTTCGATGTGGAGTTCTGCCGATTGGTATCGGCTTCGATCAAACTGGCATCGACAGCCAGACGCCGGCCACTGACCAAACCCTCTGTGATGCAGCGGGCAACAACTGTCTCAAACACATGCCGTAACAGGTCGCTATCGCGGAACCGACCGTGACGGTTCTTGGAAAAGGTTGAGTGGTCGGGAACAGGATCAGCCAAATCCAAACGGCAAAACCAACGGTAGGCCAGGTTCAAATGAACTTCTTCGCACAGCCGTCGTTCAGAACGAATGCCCATGCAATAGCCAACCAGCAACATTCGGATCAGAAGCTCAGGGGCAACAGAGGGTCGTCCGGTTGAACTGTAAAATGGGGAAAGGTGAGAGCGAATATCACACAAATTAACAAACCGGTCTATCGACCGTAGTAGGTGATCAGACGGAACGTGCTCCTCAAGACAAAACTCGTAAAACAGCGCCGCTTGAGCTTCCGGACGTCGTCCCATCATGGCAATCAATCTCCCAAATCAATGAGAAAACTGAATCAGCAAAGACTGCCGAGATTAAGGCGAGTTTTTCAACGGAATAGGCCCAGAAGGGACATTGATCAATGTCGCCCGCGGCACCGTAGTAGATGAAGGGGAAATGGTGGCAGCACTTCAAGACGGCCGCCTGGGCTCCGCCGGGCTCGATGTTTTCGAAGAAGAACCTAAAGTGCCCGAAGTTTTGTTCGATATGAACAATGTGGTGCTGACGCCGCATGTGGCAAGCGCGACCTGGGAAACCCGTCAGGCGATGTCAGACCTGGTGGTTGAAAATCTGGTATCTCACTTTGAAAATGGAGCAGCCGTGGCTCCGGTGCCTGAATGCGCGCACCTGGTTAAGGCATAGATCTGAGGTCCGGTTTGCAACTGCAGCAGGCCCCGACGCAAGCGTTTCGACCTCAGCCTTTTTGTCCAAAAAGAATTTTTCGCTCTTTGTCGCTGGGCGGTTTTTGGCGGCGACTTTCCTTGCCGAGCGATACGCCACGTTGCACGGCTGGCCGTTCCTTCACCGCCTGTCGCCAGCGTGTCAGATTGGGGAAGTCGTCCAGCGGCAATTGCATCGCTTTTGCAATCAGGGCCCAGGGAAAGCAGATCATGTCTGCGATGGAATAGGCGTCGCCCACCAACCAGTCGCGACCCTCCAGTCGCTTGTCCAATACCGATAAACAGCGCATCGATTCGGTTTCGTAACGTGTGCGTCCATAGCCGTGGCGTTCTTCTTCAGGTGCATAGTTGAAGAAGTGACTGTGCTGGCCCATCATTGGCCCCTGATTTCCAACCTGCCAGAACAACCATTCATTGACTTCCTTGCGACCCAGCGGATCGGTTGGCATGAACTGATCAAATTTTTCGGCCAGATAGATCATGATCGCGCCGGATTCAAAAATCGCAACGGGGTCACCTTCCACGTCGTGATCAACGATGGCGGGCATGCGGTTATTTGGGCTGATCTTTAAAAACTCGGGCTTTAACTGATCCCCCTTGCCGATGTTGACCATGATGGTGTTGTAGTCGACACTGAGTTCCTCCAGCAGAATGGAAACTTTCCAGCCGTTGGGGGTTGGCCAGTAATAAAAGTCGATCATGATTTTGCCTCTCCGTGGCTGCCCAGACTGGTGACACCGTCACTGGCCAATTGCTCGATTTCGTCATCGCTTAAACCGATATGACCGAGTAGCTGATGGCTGTCGGCTCCAAGTATCGGGGCTGGCAGACGAAAACTTGTTGGTGTTTGTGAAAAACGCGGCGCGGGATTTGCCTGCCGCAACCGACCAGCAATCGGATGATTGATCTCGGTGACCGTTCCATTGGCCAGAGTCTGCGGATGACGGATGACTTCGGTGCGGGTCAGGACCGGCGCGCAGGGAACATCTTCGGCTTCCAGCCTTTTTTGCCAGTTGTCAGCGGTGTCGGTCATCAGCACGTCTTGGGTCATTTGCAGGCGCAGATCTATGTTTTTTCCACGCAATGCTGCCGTTGCGAAGTTCGGGTCTTCCAACCATTCGGACTTGTTGAAAGCGCGACACAGGCCTTGCCATTCCTTGTTGGATTGCACAGCGACCGAAATATATCCCTGTTTGGTTTCATAGATCAGATCGATGAAGCTCTGGGCGGTTTCGCGGGGAAGTTCGTCGCCAACAAATGTGTGGGCGCCCATATCGGAACCCCACAGAAAGGACACCACCGTATCAAACATCGATAGTTTTATGTGCTGGCCTTCGCCGTCCTGCCTGCCGCCGGTACGTTCACGGTGAAACAGAGCGGCCGTCACGGCCTGGCTGGCGGCATAGCCGGTCAGTTTGTCGGGCAAGATTGTGCGAACCAGTCTGGGTCGGTGCTCATCGGCTCCCCCTTGAACCGTTGTCAGACCTGAAAGTGCCTGAACCAGGGGGTCGTAAACAGGTTTTTGGGCATAGGGGCCGGTGTCTCCAAAACCAGCAATGGAGACGTAAATCAGGGCAGGATTGACCTCTTTGAGAGCGTCATAGCCAACGCCAATTCTGTCGGCTACGCCTGGCCGGAAATTCTGCACGACAATATCGGCATCTCGGGTCAGGCGTTTGAATATTTCAACGGCGCGCGGATCTTTCAGATTGAGGGTCAATGAACGTTTGTTACGGTTGTTGTTGACGAAAGATGCCGACAGACCGTTGCGTTTGGTTGATACTGATCGTGTGTGGTCGCCGCCCTTGGGGTTTTCAACCTTGATAACATCTGCTCCCTGGTCGGCCAGCATGAGGGTTGTTGTTGGTCCAGATACCATCGAAGTCAGGTCCAGAACCCGAACTCCGTGCAGCGGGCCGTTTGGCGTGGTTGTCATGATCTTGTTCCCTGTGAGCAAATGTGCTGCAGATTGCTGAACGCACAATGTAGTTGAACCGTTTGAGGAGGCAATGATGGATAACAAATTGGTGACCCATCGAGGCGGCTGCCATTGTGGTGCAGTACAGATCGAAGTGGACTCTGTGGCGGTGCTGGAGCTGGATCACTGCAATTGCAGCATTTGCACCATGTCGGGTATTTTACATCTGTGTGTTCCCAAGGAGAGGTTTCGCATCACTCAAGGAGCCGATCATCTGCAAAACTACAAATTTGGCACTGGTGTTGCGACGCATCCCTTCTGTCGCACTTGCGGCATCAAGAGTTTCTACTATCCGCGTGCTTATCCTGAAGGTGTCAGCGTCAATGCGAATTGCCTGGCGAAGGAAACGATTGAAGACATGAATGTGACGCGACACTTTAACGGTGTCGATTGGGAGGAGATGATGAAGTCAGGTGGCTATGTGCCACCGGAAAGTTCTGACCCTACATGACTTCGGCGGTCTGATCGCCGTGCACACCGTCAATTTGCGCATGCGCCACAAACTGCTCGGCCGGCAGAATAGTCACATCGTGCATGGTCGTGTCTGTCAGCAACTGATCTACCCTTGTCACCGATGGTTCGTGGACCTGTTGGCGAAATGCATCATCTTTCAACGCATCTTTCATGCCCGAGGCCAGACCCAGTATTCGATCGGTATCGGTGAAATGAGCACAGATCATCAGCATGTCGTTGCCGGCCATCAAGAAATTGCACGCTGCGGCGGGCGTGTCGAAATAACGGTCCATGGCGTGCATGCCAATGTCGTCAGAAACAACAACTCCTTGATAGCCTAACTGTTGTCGCAACAACCCGGTGGTTATTTTTGGCGACAACGTGGCGGGATAATCGGGATCAATTTGTGGATATAAAATATGACCCGTCATAATGATGCGAATGCCGCAATCAACGGCCTTCTTAAACGGTATCAATTCACGTGCTGTTAGATCTTCTTTTGACAGGTTCAGGGTTGGAAGGTCGTAGTGGGAGTCAACATCGGTGTCGCCGTGGCCGGGAAAGTGCTTGGCACAGGCCCAGACATTCTCGCTGTGAATCCCGTTGATAAACTCTTCTCCACAGGCGCCGACAAGATCGGGCACCGAACCGAATGCACGCGTGCCAATGACCGGATTGTCAGGATTGGTGTGAATATCCATCACCGGCGCAAAATTCATATTGATGCCCAGCGAGGCCAGTTCATTGCCCATGGCAGCGCCAATCTGCCTTGCTTTTGGTGCCCATTCACTGGCGCTTTTGAAACGGGTTACGGGGGGTGGAGTTCGGCAGACTCGTGCCCCTTCGTGATCTGTTGCAATGAACATTTTGTCACGGCCCGCCGCAGCTTTGATGTCGATGATCAGGCGGCGCTGATTGTCCAGCCATGCTTCGTAGTCCGACCCATGTATGAAGTTGCTTTTAAAAAGAATCACACCAGCCGGACTGACTGCGTTGAGCAACCGTTTGTCTTTGTCTGACAGTGTGGTTTCGGGCTGCAGACCCAGAAATACATGGTTGCCGACTTCAGATAAATCCATGGGGACGTCCCGTGTAGGTTTAGACTTGGTTCGATTCTAACATCATTAACCTTACCGAAGTGGAAAGGCCGACCACAATTGCTGGGACCGAAAGATAGTGGCTCACACAGGCGACCATCTCAAAGCTTGACAATTTGCATCGTGCGCTGTTTAGTTAACATATTAATTATTAATGTATGAACAATGACCGCGAATTTTGACCAGTCACTCCCGATGATCCTGCACCGCGCGCTTGATGCGACGATGCCGGATTATCGCGAACTGTTTGCAAAATTCAACCTCACGGAACAACAGTGGCGTGTGTTGCGGGTTCTATGGTCGGCCAAGAAAGCGACTTCGGCGGACCTATCGTCACGAACTTTGTTGCCCGCGCCCAGTCTGGTCGGCATTCTCGACAGGCTGGAGAAAAAAGGGCTCGTTAATCGGGTACGGTCTGTAAAGGACCGGCGGGCGGTATTTGTGATTGCGACCGCTCAGGGACGTGCCCTTGAAGCGCAGGTAACGCCGCTGGTGAGTGATATTGATCAACGGCTTCGTGCGAGTGTGTCGCCTGAAGAATGGCAGGTCATGCAGACTGTGCTGCAAAAAATAGCGCAAAGCGCTGCCGCCACCGCCAGCCAACCATCAGAACTCGCGACTTAAGCGGCCAAATTAATACCAGATCGAGGAACCAAATTATGGAAGATTTTGCAACTGTGGACGCCAAGGCTTCCGATATTATTGGCCAAGATGGCACCCCCGGCAGTGGAGCAGATATCGGCAAGGGTATCCGCAGCGGGTCTCAATATCTGGCTGGATTGAAGGACGGACGTGAGGTCTGGTCACAGGGCAAGCGGATTACCGACGTAACAACCGAGCCGGGCATGATGCGAGGAGCGGCAACTCTGGCGTCATTTTTGGACCGCCAGCACCAGGATGAATTCCGCGATATTGTGACCTATGAGGACGGCGATGGCGATCGCTGTGCAATGGCCTATCAGGTGCCAAAGTCCAAGGAAGATGTGGCTGTACGGGGCCGCGCCTATTACCAGTGGGCAAAATGGTCCAACGGAATGTTTGGGCGAACACCGGATTACAAGAATGCTTCTTTGATGGCGTTTGCCTCGGCGACTGAGTTTCTGGCTCGTGGTACCAAGGGGCAAACCGATTTCGCGACCAACATGGTCAACTTTTATAACTATGCTCGCAAGAACGACAAAGTGCTGACCCACACTTTGGTCAATCCGACGTTTAATTATCAGCAGGCTGCTGCCGGCAAGTTCAGTGACAAAGTGGCGCTGCAGGTTGTCAAAGAGACCGATGCCGGCATCGTCGTGAACGGAGCCAGATTGCTGGCGACACTCGGGCCTCTGGCCGATGAAATCGAAGTGTTTCCCTCTACTGTTCTGCGGGCGAGTGAAGATAATATCCCCTTCGCATTTGCCTTTGCTCTGCCTATCAGCACGCCGGGCCTGAAATTGATCTGCCGCGATACCTATGACCACGGGAAGTCACATTTTGATGCGCCGCTGTCTTCTCGCTTTGAGGAAATGGATGCGGTTGTCATTTTTGACAATGTCTTTGTACCGTGGGAACGGGTGTTCATGTACGGCGAACCAGAACTGTGCAATCAGGCATTTGGCGCGACAAACGCCGTCGTGCATATGATGCATCAAGTGGCCTGTGGCAAACTGGCGAAGTCGGAGTTTTTGGTCGGCATATTATGCGCCATTGCCAAGGCAAGCGGACGGGACAAGGATCTGTACACCAAAGGCCTGATCGCCAAGGTCATGCAGATGGCAGAAACTGTCCGGGCGCTGCTTTACTCTGCAGAATCCCAGGCCCATGAAGATGAGTTTGGAAATTACATTCCGTTGCGTGGACCGCTTGAAACCTCTCGCAATCTTTATCCGCGCATGTATCCGCGGATGATCGAAATTTTCCAACTGATCGGATCTTCCTCGTTGATGGCAACACCCGCAGAAGCCGATTTTTCTAACGATCTGTCGTCTGATGTTGAGAAATACTTCCAGCTGAGTTTTATGGAATCTCGTGATCGTGTCGCACTTTATCGATTGGCCCACGATGTGGCGATTTCCGGATTTGGTACACGTCAGGCCCTTTACGAGCGGTTTTTCTTTGGCCCGCCAGCGATAATGGCATCCGGCTATTTCGATCTCTACGACAAAGAGCCCCTGGTTGGGCGTGTTGAAGACTTTCTCGACCAAAAGTGATTGCCCCCTTTATTGGAGCCAGTTTGATGGGCGAAAATAAAATTTTGCAACCGGTTGCAATATTGCCTAAGCGCGACTAGCATTCCTTCCTGACAGTCATTCATGCCAGGGAGGAGCTTGTCGGGAATGCCAGCATTTGCACTCAATCACATGACTGTTGCAGCCGTGGGCTTTCGACCGATGCTGGAACTTGCACAGCAACTGGGCTGTGTGGGTGTAGAATGCCGAAATGATTTGTCCGGGCCGTTGTTTGATGGTTATTCCGCCAAGCAAGCCGCAAAAATGCTCCGCGACGCTGGACTTCGATTGCTTTCGCTGGCGGAAATAAAGCAATTTGACCGACTCTCAGAATCCGCTCTTCCCGATGCGGTCGCCCATATGGATGTTGCTGCAGATGCAGGTGCTGAGGCGATAAGTCTGATACCAGGTAATGATGGTAGCGTGTTTGACGAAGCTGCGTTCGTTGAATCTCTGGAACTGCTTCAACCTCATTTAAAGCAGCGTGGCCTAATTGGATTGATCGAACCGCTGGGATTTGAAACCTGCAGTCTGCGATTTAAGAAAACCGCAATTGATATTCTTGAAAAACACGACCACCTGACAGATTTCCAACTGATCCACGACACTTTTCATCACCATGTAGCAGGGGAGATTGACCTGTTTGCCGATCAAACAGGTCTGGTCCATCTGTCTGGAGTGGCCGAACCAGGGCTTGATGCTTCGAAGATGCTCGACCCACATCGTATCCTGCTGGATCAAGACGATCGCCTTGGAAACATTATACAAATAAACCAATTGTTGAGTGCGGGATATTCCCGGCCATTGTCTTTCGAGGCATTTGCGCCGGCCGTACATCGCGATCCTAATCTTGTTGAAATGATCAGGCATTCCATGAATCATATCGACGCTGCGTTGTCACAGGAGGCGGCGTAGCAATTCCGTTTAAAGTTGCCCCACTGGGGGATCCGGTCAACTATTCGCAAAGGATGAGCCGGACATCCGAATTCTGGGAGAACAAAATGAAAAAAACACTATTGAGCATCGGCCTTGCGGCGATGATGACAACAAGCGCACTTGCACAGGAAATCGGTGCAACGATTTCAAAGTTTGACGATAATTGGCTGACGGTGATGCGCAACGGCATGACTGAACATGCAGCGTCGCTGGACGGCGTCAACCTGCAAATGGAAGACGGCCAAGACGATATCGCCAAACAAATCGACCAAGTTAAAAACTTTGTCGCGTCGGGTGTGGATGCAATTATTGTCAACATCATCGATACGTCGACCGGAGTAGCCATTTCCGAAGCTGCCGGCGATACACCGTTGGTTTATGTCAACCGCGAGCCAGACAATGTAAATGAATTGCCGCCGACACAGGCATTCGTGGCATCGAATGAAATCGAATCCGGTACGCTTTCGGCATTTCAGGTTTGCAACAATTTGCGTGCAGACGGTAAGGCTGGCGGTGCCAGAGGTTATTTGATGAACGGCCAACTTTCAAACCAAGCCGCCGTTCAGCGTTCCAAGGACGTACATGACATTATCGGCATTGATATGTGCAACTTCATGACCCTGATCGATGAGCAAACTGCTAACTGGTCGCGCGATGAAGCACAGGACCTTATGACCAACTGGATGTCATCGGGTGAGCCTTTTGACTTCGTCCTTGCCAATAATGACGAAATGGCCATTGGTGCGATCCAGGCCATGAAGGCTGCGGGCATGGACATGAAAGATGTTCAAGTTGGTGGAGTTGATGCCAGCCAGGATGCTTTGGTTTCAATGCAGTCTGGAGACTATGACGTGACAGTGTTCCAGGATGCGTTCGGTCAGGGTTCCGGTGCCGTTGACACGGCACTCGCGCTGGTTGCGGGTAAGAAGGTGGATCAAAAAGTCTACATTCCGTTCAAACTGGTCACACCGGCCAACATGGGCGACTTCCTCAGCAAGAACTAAGTTAGTTAAACTCTTCCGTGGCGGCTTTCTGTCGCCACGGAATTTTCAACGACCGCCTGGTTTACCGGTGGAAAAAAAGGGGAAGTGACGCAAATGAATGACACTAGCCACGGCACTGGCGGGCTGACGTTCGACCAGAGCAAAAGATCCTGGCCGAACGAAATGAACATTCTCTTCGCCCTGATCCTTATCATCGTAATCTTTGAGATTTTGGGGCAGGTTTTGCCTTACATGAATGGCCAAAGTTTCCTGTTTGATACCAGAGGTCGCTTCGACACAATCTTCAACGAAGCGCGTTTGCAGATCATTATCCTGCAAGTTGCAATTATTGGAATCATCGCGCTTGGTGTAACGCAAGTCATCATCACGGCCGGCATTGACCTCAGTTCCGGTCCGCTGGTCGCAGCAACCGCTATGATAGCGATGAGTTTCGCGCAGACAGAACTGGTGAACGGTAACCCGAACCCTAAGGCGATCTTTGGTGTTTGGGCTATGGACCTGCCGGTATTGGTGCCCGTCGTCATCGGGCTCTTATTCGGCGGCATGATCGGCGCCATAAACGGAACATTTGTTGCCATTTTCCGCATCCCTCCGTTTATTGCCACACTCGGTATGTTCCTGATCTGTCGGGGTATTGCACTATGGTGGTCTGCCGGCCGACCCGTTTCCTTCCCAACCGAGGGCTATAAGTTCATCGGCTCGGGCATGATGCCGGTCGTCTGGTTTTTGTCATTGGCGGTGCTCTTTCATGTAATTCTTCGCTATACGGTTTACGGCAAACACACTTATGCGATCGGTTCGAACGAAGAAGCCGCGCGAATGTCGGGCATCAATGTCAAGCGACATAAAATCATGGTCTATACAATTGCCTCAATGCTTGCCGCATTTGCAGGTGTCGTATTGAGTGCAAAGGCTTCAACAGCACAAGCCGGCATGGGAGAGTTCTACGAACTCTTTGCCATCGCCATGGCAGTTATCGGCGGCATCAGTCTGACCGGCGGACGGGGATCAATCATCGGCACCGTCCTTGGTGCCATGGTGCTCGGTGTTATTCGTTCTGGCTTTACATTCGTGAAATTGGACGGATCCTATCAGCTGATGGCTATGGGTAGCATCATCATCGCAGCCGTGATTTTGGACCAATACCGACAGCGCAACCGCGCGTAAGTCAGGAGAGACACAATGAGCGATGAAATTGTTCTGAAAACCGAAGACTTAACTAAACATTATGGCGGCGTGCATGCGCTGGAGGGTGCAAATTTCGAGCTCAAGAAGGGCGAGCATATCGCCGTCATGGGTGACAATGGTGCAGGAAAGTCGACCTTCGTGCGCCAAATCACGGGCGTCGAACAGCGCACGCGCGGCAAGATCTGGTTGTATGATGAAGAAGTCAGCTTTGCCGGTCCATTGGATGCGCGTGAGGCAGGCATTGAAACCGTTTTCCAGACGCTTGCATTGGCCGATGATCTGGATGTGCCCGACAATTTGTTCCTTGGGCGTGAGATAACCAAATTGGACTGGCTCGGACCGTTCCGTTTCCTTGACTACAAGGCAATGCGTGCGGCAACGCTGGAAGGTTTGGAAAAAACTGCAGTGAAAATCCCAAACATCCGTAACTCGATCCGCAACATGTCAGGTGGTCAGCGGCAATGCGTGGCCATCGCGCGTACTGCTACGTTCCACTCACGCTTAACGATCATGGATGAACCGACAGCGGCCTTGGGCGTTCAGGAGACCGAGCAAGTCGAGAATATTATCCGAACCTTGAAAGACGCCGGAGAGCCATTGATTCTGGTGAGTCATAACATGCGCCAGGTCATGGATCTTATGGATCGAATTATCGTATTCCGTCGCGGCCGCATCGTTGCTAACCTCAAGAAAGAGGAAACAGATGGGCAGGATATTGTCGCCTATATTACCGGAGCGAAAACCGGCGCTGAATTTGGCGACGTTGCGTAATATTGGGACAGAACTGGTAGGCTTATGAGTGTCAGATTTGCGATTTTGGGCGTTGGTCGAATTGGCCAGGTCCACGGCAACGCTATTGCTTCGGTGAAGCAGGCTCAACTGGTTGCCGTCAGCGACCCAATGGAACAGGCCGCCATAGCGATGCAGACAGAGCATGGCTGCGACATACGCTCAATTGATGAAATTGCTGAAGCCGGCGATGTGGACGCGGTGGTCATTTGTACACCCACTGACACCCATGCCGATTTGATCGAAAAGTTTTGTCGAGCGGGCAAGGCGGTGTTCTGTGAAAAGCCGATCGATCTGGATCTGGAGAGAGTAAAGTCCTGCCTGAAGGTGGTCGAAGAAACCAACGGAACTCTGATGGTTGGATTTCAACGACGCTTTGATCCGGACTTCGCAGCGCTCAAGTCAACCATAGACGAAGGGCGCATCGGCGATGTTGAAATGGTCACCTTGACCAGTCGCGATCCGGGCCCGCCGCCAAGTGATTATATCTCCAGATCTGGTGGAATATTTCGCGATATGACAATCCATGATTTTGATGTCGCACGTTGGCTGCTGGGCGAGGATGTTGAAACTGTCCAGGCAGCGGCGAGTGTGTTGGTGGATCCGGAAATTGGCGCTCTTGGAGACTTTGACAGTGTCAATGTTATCCTGCGTACGGTGTCGGGCAAACAAGCGACGATTACCAATTCCCGACGAGCGCTCTACGGCTATGACCAGCGTATAGAAGTCCACGGATCAAAAGGATCAGTATCGGCGGAAAATCACCACAATGCGCGCATCGAAGTCGCCGATTCTGAGGGGTACCATCGACCAGCTCTGCTCGATTTTTTTATGTCGCGCTATATGACCGCCTATGCTGCCGAAATTGCCAGTTTTGTTGATTGCGTGGCGAGTTCAGATGCGCCACAAACAACCGGGCGGGATGGCTATTTGGCGCTTGTCCTGGCTGAGGCAGCGGTGCGGTCGGTCGAACAGCAGCGTGTTGTGAAAATATCAGAAATCCTGAACTGATGTTCGATCTTAAACTTCCCTTTTTTCGCCCCTTGTGGAGAAGGGTTGTCACAGTATTGGTTTGTTTCGGCTGGGGAACAGTCGAATTTGCCAACAATGCTCCGTTTTTCGGAATTGTCTTTGTGGGCTTGGGGGTCGTTGCCGGATACCAGTTCTTCATTAACTGGACTGATCCGGGCGATAGTAATTGAATTTTTTCTAAATCTGTGGTGCTGCCATCGACTGGATAACTGTCCGCGCGGCTTGCGTGAGCGGTGGTTCCGTCGCCTTGAGAATTTCCACCCGGTCAAACTGATCCGTGTCCGCAGCAAGGCTATCGCGCAGGGCTTGACCAAATGCCATACGCAATTGGGTGCCAATATTGAACTTGCAGATGGCTGTATTACGCGCAAGCTCGGTACGTATTTCAGGAGGCACGCCCGACCCTCCATGAATAACCAGTGGCACGTCAGTCGCCGATTCTATCGCGGCAATTCGCTCCCGGTCCAGATCGGCATCATGGTTCTGTTGCAGGTGAACATTGCCCACTGAAATCGCCATCGCATCGACTTTGGTCTGTTGCGCAAACTGAGCAGCTTCCTGTGGATCAGTACCCAGCGATTGCTCACCATCGCTGTAACCGACAAAACCAATTTCACCTTCACAGGAAACACCGGATCGCTGAGCCATTTCGACGATAGTCGACGTCAAATCCATGTTTTCGTTGAGGGGGAGGCGGGATCCGTCAAACATGACGGATGTAAACCCACAATCTATTGCCATCCGGCACTCTTCGAGCGTATAGCCGTGATCCAGATGGGCGACGACAGGGACGTCAGCACCTTCGGCCAGGTTGCGAAACATGGCACCGAGCACAGGTAGAGGCGTGTGAGCCCGACATCCCGGACCGGCCTGCAAAATGACCGGCGCGCCTTCGGCTTCCGCAGCTGTTACATAGGCCCGCGCATCTTCCCAGCCTAGACAGACCAGACCACCAACGGCATAGCCATTTTTCAAAGCAGGCTGAAGAACATCAGAAAGTGTCGCCAGCGTCATTTAAATTTGGCAATCATGTCTTTGATGCCGGGGATCGTTTCAATCTGATAGGCATGGCTTGGTTGAAAAAATTGAACCAGCGAGCGCTGGCTCAAGCCACCCAGAATGGTGAAATAATACATTTCATAACCCGGCAATACGCAACAGGGGTGATACCCGTTGTCGAGGCAAATGGTTGATCCGTCGACAATATGATAGGCGTCGCCGGACTTGCCATCTTCACGCTGCAACATCTGCACGCCGGAACCGTGATTGGGCCGGAATCTGAAATTGTAAGTTTCATCGTGCCGGGTTTCATCCGGCAGGCGGTCTGTGTCATGCTTGTGCGAAGGGAAGCCCGACCAGCCGCCCTGGCCAACCGTGAACAGTTCTGAAACCAGAAGACGGCCAACCTTTCCGTGCTGCTTCTGACCCAGAATATGCTTGATCTTGCGATGAGTCTTGGTGTCGTCGGAGCCATATTGCACCAAATCGATTTCATCGGCGCGTACCGCAAACGGATCAAGAACGTCGTCAAATTTTGCGCCTGCGATAAACACTTCTGCATTTTCCGACAAGCAGACCATGCTTACCTTGGCGCCGCTCGGCACATAGACGCCCTCTGGCTCTCCGTCCCAAACATCGACGCCACGTCCACCAATATCGGCAAACTTTTCTCCTTCAATTTCGATATCGATGCTCCCGGTGGCCGGGGCGATGCAGGTTTCATATCCGGGCACCTGATATTCAAATGCCTGACCTGCCGTCAGTTTGACGATATTAAAATAGTTTAGCGGAACCGTCGCATCGCCACTGTCGACGATAGGTTTGTTCTGATTGTTATATGGCGCGATATGCATTGGGTTACCCTTTGGTTCTGCACTATCCGACGCTCGGGCCGGGATGAATGCTGAGAAATTTTTCAAGTTGGTCAGGCGTTGGCATGGCCGGAGCACAGGCTACTTTGGACACAACGATTGCAGCAGATGCGGAACCGCGCAGCACGGCATCACTCAGATCACGGCCCTGAGACAGGCTTGCCAGAAAAGTGCCCATGAAGGCATCGCCCGCTCCTGTCGGCTTGAGGGCCTGGACGGTATAGATTCCGGTCTCCACGCGGTTTGTGCCGGAGAATGTAATCGCACCCTTCTCACCCATTTTGTAAACCACGATGGCAGCGCTTGAGGTGGCGAGACTTTCGGCTTTTGCGAGTCCGTCGCCTTTTTTTCCTGCCATGAAGTCAAACTCTTCATCATTGCCGACAACGATGTCGCAAAGCGCACCAGCTCGGGAATAAACATCAGCGGCAACCTCTGCGGAGGGCCAGGAATAGGGTCTATAGTCGACATCAAATATGATTGGCAGCCCGGCGGATCTGGCCTTTTCAAAAGCATGAAAAGTTGCCGATCTGGATGGTTCAGAAGCAAATACCGTCCCTGTGGTTACCAGGGCGCCGTATTTGCTGAAGTCAATCGCGTCGACATCCTCAACAGTCATCTCGAAATCGGCAGCCCCATTTCGGTAGATCACAGACTGGGTGTCTTGAAGTCGTGTTTCCACGACAGCCAGGGAATTGCGGGCTTCGCCCCCTTCGCTGTGCACATGAGTGGCGTCCACCCCATAGGACTTAAGCTGGTTGAGACAAAAACGGCCAATCGCATCATCTGAAACCCGGGTGACAAGTGCTGCGCTGCCCCCCTGTTTGGTCAGGCCAACTGCAATATTGGCGCTGGAGCCCCCCAGATGGCTGACGAACTGGGTCGCGTCCTCGGTTCGAGTGCCGGGCGGGTCGGCATAGAAGTCCATTCCGGCACGCCCGATAATCAAGAATGGCTTGTCGTTCGAAAGCACCGGCTGGTTCATCAAATACCTCGACGCTGACGCTTGCGTCCGTCTTCGACTTCTTTGTGCGCCGACTTGATTGATGCATTGTCACTGACCTGAGGCGTGCCAACTTCCCACCAGGTGTGACCCTCAGTGGTCCAACCGTCATAGGGGTCCACTTGCATGGCAATGACATATGTCTTGTCACTTGCTTGCGCCCTTTTGAATGCCTCTGCCAGCTCAGCTGGAGAAGCAACAGTTTCAGAATGGGCACCCATCGAAGCTGCATGGGCTGCAAAATCTACCGCAAAGGGCGACGGGATTGTTGGACAATCGGAGATCAGATTATTGAAACTTTCGGCGCCAACATTATTCTGCAATTTGTTGATGACGGCAAACCCACCGTTGTCCAACACCAAAATGATCAGCTTTTTCTCGCTGAGGACAGACGAATAAACATCGGAATTCATCAACAAATATGAACCGTCTCCGGTGAATACCACCGTGTCTCTCTCAGGTTCATTTTCAGACTGGGCAATACGAGCACCCCAGGCCCCGGCAATCTCGTAGCCCATGCAGGAGAATCCGAACTCGACATCAACAGTGCCAATATCCAGAGTTTTCCAATTGGCTGTTACTTCAGCGGGTAAACCACCGGCTGCGGCAACAACCCGGTCGCGTGGGGACATAAGATCATTGGCAATGCCAATTGCCTGAGCATAGGAGTTCGGGCCATTTCCAGGCTTCACATTCTCAGCGACATAGGCATGCCACTTAACCCTTTCGGACTGGGCAAGTCCGGTCCAGTCTTTGTCTGCCACAAACCCCTTTAGTTCACCGATCATCAATTCCAGGGATCTCTTGGCGTCGCCGACAACAGGCAGCGACAGGTGCTTCATGGCATCGTGGCGTGCGGCGTTGATGCCGATGATTTGGGCTGATTTGTCGAACGCGGTCCAGGATCCGGTGGTGAAGTCCTGCAGGCGAGAGCCGACAGAGATGATGACGTCGGCTTTTTCTGCGATGGAATTGGCCGAGTTTGACCCGGTTACTCCAATAGGCCCGATATTCAATGAATGGTCGACCGTCAAATTTGCGCGACCGGCAATCGTTTCTACCACTGGAATCTGGCACATTTCTGCCAGTTTTGTCAGTTCCGCAACGGCTCCTGAATATTGGACACCACCACCAGCAATAATCATCGGTCGTTTGGCCTGGCGGATTGCCTCGATGGCATCGGAGATCTCCAGCTGATCTGGAGCAGAGCGGCGGATGCGATGTATCTTCTTGTCGAAAAACCGCACCGGATAATCATAAGTCCAGCCCTGTACATCCTGGGGAAGACCCAAAAAGGCCGGTCCGCAATCGGCGGGATCCAGCATGGTTGCAATTGCTGCGGGCAAAGACTGAATGATCTGCGCGGGATGGGTGATGCGATCCCAATATCGGCTGACTGCCTTAAAACCGTCATTGAGACCCAGCGCAGGGTTTCCATAATGCTCCAGCTGCTGAAGCACCGGATCGGGAAGCCGTGTCAAAAACGTGTCGCCACATAACAATAGCATCGGCAGGCGGTTTGCATGGGCCAATGCGGCTGCAGTCATTAAATTTGCCGTTCCCGGGCCCGCACTGGCAGTACAAAACATGAAACGTTGACGCAGATGATATTTGGCATACCCGGCCGCGGCAAAACCCATGCTCTGTTCGTTTTGACCCCGATATAGCGGCAACACGTCCCGGTGATCATACAGCGCTTCGCCCAGACAGGGCACATTGCCATGACCAAAAATTCCAAATCCACCACCGCATAGCCGGGTTTCCGTGCCATCGATTTCGATGAACTGGTTGGCCAGGTAGCGAACGATCGCTTGTGCTACTGTCAGTTGAATGGTTTCGTCATTATCTTGCATGTCATTGTCCAAATGTAGGGTGGCTCATCGGAAAGTGTAACTTCCCGATTGACGATGAGGCATAATCAAGGATATCAGTTTTGCAACCGGTTGCAATACCATAACTCATGGAACCTCAAAAATGAAGAAAATTGCTATCGGAATAGTTGGCGGAGGCTATATGGGCAAGGCTCATTCGGTGGCGATGTCTTCTGTTGGCGCGGTTTTTAACACTGCTCTGCGGCCAGTGCTGGAAATGGTTTGTGCAACAAGTGACGAGTCGGCACAACGCTATCGACAGGCCTATGGGTTTTCTCGCTGCACCAGTGATTGGCGGGAGCTTGTCGCGGATCCAAAAGTTGAAGCTATTGTCATCGCCTCCCCACAGGAAACCCACTTGGCGATTTGCCAGGCTGCTTTTGCGCTCGGCAAGCCGGTTTTCTGCGAAAAGCCGCTGGGGGCGACTCTGGACGACAGCAAGGCCATGGTCGCTGCTGCCGAAGCTGCGGGTGCGATCAACATGACCGGGTTCAACTATATTCGCACCCCGGCCAGTCAGTTTGCCCGCAACCTGATTGCTGATGGTGTGATTGGCGACGTGACCTGGTTTCGCGGCGAACATACCGAGGACTTTTTTGCCGATCCCGAGATACCGGCAACCTGGCGGTGTGAGGGTATGTCCAATGGAACAATGGGTGATCTGGCGCCGCACATGATCAATGCAGCTCTGGCGCTTATTGGTCCTATAAGCAGCCTCATTGCAGAAGTCGAAACAGTGCACAAAAATCGGCCAGGCGGTGCTGTGACCAATGATGATCATGCACAGATGATGTGTCGGTTTCATAATGGTGCAATGGGTTCGATGTATTTCAGTCGCGTCGCAACGGGCCGCAAAATGGGCTACGCCTATGAAATATCCGGCACCAAGGGTGCTATTCGTTTTGATCAGGAAGATCAGAACGCATTGTGGCTGTACAAAATGGAAGGGCCGGAAGCCGAACGTGGATTTCGTAAGATTTTGACCGGCCCGGCACATCCCGACTATGAACCATTTTGTCTTGGCCCGGGACACGGAACAGGATATCAGGACCAAATAATCATCGAAGCCCGAGATTTTCTTCAAGCCATTGAAACCGGAAAAAATGTCTGGCCGACATTCCGCGATGGCATGCTCGTCAATCAGATTGTTGCAGCTGCGTTGGAGTCTTCCCATTCCAAGCAGTGGTGCACACTCGAACGTCTCTGAAAAGGAAGCCGCCATGACAATCCGTATTGGAAACGCCCCGTGTTCCTGGGGTGTTGAATTTGCCAATGATGACCGCAATCCGAAATGGCAATCGGTGTTGGCCGATTGCGCTGCTGCTGGCTATACGGGCATCGAATTGGGCCCGGTTGGTTATATGCCGGAAGATCCGGCGATTCTTGCAGATGCGCTAAGTCAGCATCAATTGACCCTCATAGGGGGGGTGGTTTTCCGCGCATTTCATGACCCCCAGGCCTGGGATGACGTAATGGATGGAGCGGTTCGGACTTGCAAAGCGCTGGTTGCTCATGGAGCCAAACATCTAGTGCTGATCGACAGCATATCGCCGCGCCGTGCACCGACTGCCGGCCGCTTTGATGAAGCCGAGCAAATGGACGCCGCCGAATGGAAGGCCTATGCAGAGCGGATTCGCAGCGTTGCGAAATTGGGTGCTGAAGAATACGGGTTGACGGTGGGCATGCACGCCCATGCCGCCGGATTTATTGATTTCGAACCGGAGCTGGAGCGCCTGCTCAACGAGGTGGATGAGAACATTTTGAAGATCTGCTTCGATACGGGCCACCATTCCTATGCCGGCTTCGATCCTGTCGCCTTTATGAAACGTCATATCGGCCGCATTTCCTATATGCATTTCAAGGACATTGACCCAGTTGTCAAAAAGCAGGTGATTCAAAACCGCACCGGGTTTTACGACGCTTGCGGGCAGGGGATTTTTTGCAATCTGGGTCAGGGGGATGTTGATTTTGAAGCGGTCCGTCAGGTTCTCCTGGACGCCAGTTTTGAAGGCTGGTGCACCGTCGAACAGGATTGTGACCCAACGCTTCCGGGTACACCGATTGAGGACGCACGCGCCAATCGGGAATATCTTGAATCAATTGGCTTCAACTAGGGTTTAATTTGATGGCAAAACACTCTTGGGGAATGGTTGGTGGTGGCGAAGGCAGCCAGATCGGACCGGCACACAGACTTGGCGCAGGTCTTGATGCGCTGTTTGAGTTTTCCGCTGGTGCATTGGACCACCGGCCCGAAGAAGGCCGAAAGTATGGCCAGTCATTAGGTCTTGCGGCTGATCGTTCATATGGTGGTTGGCAGGATATGTTGGAAGGTGAATTAAAGCGCGATGATCGGATTGATCTGGTCACCGTCGCGACACCCAATTCGACCCATTTTGAAATCACAAAGGCATTTCTGGAAAATGGCTTCAACGTGCTTTGTGAAAAGCCGATGACGATGACCGTGGAAGAGGGTGAGGAAATTGTTCGTCTGGTCGAGAAAGTTGGCAGGATTTGCGCTGTAAATTACGGCTATTCCGGTTACTCACTGGTGCGGCATATGCGTGCCATGGTGCAACGCGGCGAAATTGGCAAAATTCGGCTGGTCAAGGCTGAATTTGCCCATGGTCATCATGCTGATGCAGCCGATGCGGATAATCCCAGGGTACGCTGGCGCTATGACCCGGCGCAGGCCGGGGTGTCGGCACAATTTGCGGATTGTGGTATCCACGCCATGCACATGGCGAGTTTTGTGACCGGTCAGGAAGTTACGCGATTGTCTGCCGACTGTGTGTCTTGTCTGCCGGGCAGGGAACTGGAAGATGATGCGATGGTCAATTTTCGCATGGAAGGCGGTGCAGTTGGCCGATTGTGGACCAGTTCTGTCGCGATTGGCCGACAACACGGACTAACGCTTCAGGTATTTGGTGAAACCGGCGGGCTGCGATGGTCGCAGGAACAGCCTAACCAGCTCTACTACATGCCGTTGAACCAGCGTCTGCAGGTTATTGAACGCGGCGAGAGCAATCTGTCTCCCGAAGCCGACCGGACAAGCCGCGTGACAATTGGCCATGCCGAAGGCATGCCGTTGGCGTTTGCCAATATTTATCAGGATCTGGCTGAGGCGATTGCGGCGCAAAAAGAAGGCCGTGAAATCGATCCGGCCGCAAATCTTTATCCAAGGGCATCTGATGGATTGCGCTCCATGGCAGCGGTATTCGCTGTTGCTGAGTCCGGCAAAAATCAAGGCCAATGGACCGATGCACGGCCTCCGATGTTTCGTTAGAATATGAACGGAAGCTGAGCAATTCTTCAACGCGCCTGGCTGTGATATTCAAGATTCGGCTGCATGTCGGTTGCGCTGGCCACGCGATTAGTCATGTTGAAGAATGAAGCTATGTTGGAAATATCAAAGATTGCACGATCGCTCCATCCCGCGTCGCGCAATCGCTGCCGGTCCGCATCGACAATATTCTCCGGCTCCCGGGTGAGTTTATGGGCAAAGTCCAGCATGGCCATATCCTGCGGATCTAAACTTGCGCCACGATAGTTCATAACAAGAACCTCACCCAGTTGGGGGTCGCCCGACAAATGTCTCACCGCAGCGCCATGGGCCGTCAGACAATAAAAACATCGGTTCTCCGAAGACACCACGACGGCGATCATCTCGCGTTGCAATTTTGACAATTGTGAATCGGCCAGCATCAACTCGTTATACATTTCTGTGAAGACACGCAGCTTGGTTTCGCTGAATGCATGGGCTTTCAACGCATTGGGTACAAGTCCCAGTTTTTCCTCGCAAAGGTCGAAATAGGCCTGTGTTTCGTTTGAAATTGACGATTCCGGTTCAATTTCTAAAGCAATGACGTCTTTTTCTTGCATAATCGTGTTCACTTTGTTTCCGTATGTACTCATCAGGCACTAGAGGACAAATCAAATGGCTATCCAATCAGAAAGTGACAAACTCCTCAAATCAGCGGTGGCCATATTGCCGAAAGCAAAACAGAAAGGGTCGCTGGAGTTTGCCCGCCGATTGTTTGAAGGTGCACTTGAAGAAGACCTGATCGTTCTGTCTCCGCAAGCCTTGAGCAATGTCATTTCCAGAGCACTGGAAGCTATCGATAATTGTCCCAAGGATACCCTGGCGGTCGAAGCCACAGATGACAGTCAGACTTTGGTTACCGTGACCATCTCCAACCGTCCGTTTATTATTGATTCGGTTCTGGCTGAACTGAACACGCACGGACTGGAAGTTGAGCTGATTGCGCATCCGGTCATCGAAACCGAACCGGGTTTGGCCACTTCCCTGGTCGTCGTCGTATTGACAGAATCCACAGCGGCAATTCGCAAGGACATTAAGACTGCGCTCAAATACATTCTCCAGCAGGTTCGGCTGGTGACCGACGACTGGAAAGCCATGTTGCTGCGGGTCGATGAGGAAATGGAAACATTTCGCACCACTCCTCCACCACTTCCCACCGAGCGCATTGCCGAGGCGGTTCAGTTTTTGCAATGGCTGGCCAATAATCACTTCACGTTGATGGGTTTGCGGGAATATTCCTACAAGGGCACGCGTAAGAGCGGAGAATTGAAACCAGTTCCAGGTTCAGCATTGGGCATCTTGCGGGACGACAATCTGTCGGTCATGTCGCGCGGTGGCAAGCCGGTTCAGCTGACCCATGAAATCAGAGATTTTCTGTTTGGCGCCGATCCGATCATCATCACCAAGGCCAATATGCGCTCACAGGTCCACCGACGTACGCATCTGGACTATATTGGCGTTAAACGTTTCACCCGCGATGGCAAGCTGGCGGGTGAAGTGCGCATTGTCGGCCTATTCACATCAACGGCCTATACAAGATCGGTCATGTCGATTCCGATATTGCGCCACAAAGCCAATGCGGTTCTGGAAAACTACCGCACCGACCCAGCCAGTCATTCGGGCAAGGCGATGGTCAACATTTTGGAAACCTGGCCGCGCGATGCCATGTTCCAGCTGGACGAAAAAACCCTGACCGAATTCGTCAAGGTTGCCTCTCAGTTGGAAGAACGTCCTCGCATCCGGGCGCTACCGCGCCTCGACAAGTTCGACCGCTTCGTATCAATTATGGTTTATGTGCCGCGTGATCGCTATGATTCCGGGACACGGATGCGCATGGCGGAGTATTTTGCCGAAGTTTATGATGGTCACCTGTCAGCGTTTTATCCTGTTTTTCTCGACAATGGGCTGGTTCGAATTCAATTCATCATTGGCCGTGCTTCGGGCAAAACACCAAAAGTTCAGCGCGCTGAACTGGAACGACAAATCACCAAGATCACCCGCACATGGAGTGATCGTCTGTCTCAGTTGTCGGAGGATGAAATAGGTTACCAGTTCCCGCTGGCATATCAGGAACATGTCGATCCTGAAGTAGCACTTGGTGATGTGGCACTGCTTAACCAATTGGAAAACGACCAACAGATCGAACTTGATTTTCATCAACTGGATGCTGAAACGAGAGTCGGTCTGAAACTGTTTCACCTATCTTCAGCAGTGCCTTTGTCGCGGCGCGTGCCGATGCTGGAGAATCTTGGTTTTCACGTCATTCAGGAAAGAACGTTCAGGATTGAAACCGCTGATGGCGAGACCGCTTTTATTCATGACATGGTATTGGAGAATGCCCAGGGGGACACCATAGATCTGGATGCGCTTGAGCCGAAACTAAAAAGCGCCATTCATGCTGTCTGGAATCGTGAAAACGATAATGACAATTTCAACGCGTTGGTGTTGGTGGCTGGCCTCGACTGGCAATTGGCAGGCGTTATGCGGGCCTATGCGCGCTATCTGCGTCAGGTGCGCTCGCGATTCACCATTCATTCCATGGCGCGTATTCTGGCAGCGCATCCAGATATTACGCAAAATCTGGCCGATTTATTTTCCGCCCGATTTGATCCATCCACCAAAAGCCGAGCAGCCAAACAGGCGGCCAAGCGAGACGATATTATTCAATCGCTCGAGTTGGTGCATTCGAGTGATGATGATGCGATCTTGAGAGATTTCCTCAACATCATCGAAGCCACCTTGCGAACGAATTATTATTCGCCAGTTCTTGAGATTGATGGCACGGAGGCAGCGCCAACGCCGGTTCTGGCTTTTAAAATCGATCCTTCTGCCGTCAACATTATGCCGCAGCCGGTTCCCTACCGCGAGATTTTTGTATCAGCACCAAGAGTGGAAGGTCTGCATTTGCGATTTGGTCCCGTCGCCCGTGGTGGTCTGCGCTGGTCTGATCGCGCGCAGGATTATCGCACGGAGGTTTTGGGCCTGGTGAAAGCTCAACAGGTAAAGAATGCGGTGATTGTTCCCGTCGGTTCAAAAGGCGGGTTTGTACCCAAGCAATTGCCTACCGGAGGTGACCGTGGTGCTTGGTTTGAGGAAGGGCGTGCGTCCTACAAGATTTTCATCTCGTCGCTGCTATCTCTGACGGATAATCTGATAAACGGAAAAGTGGTGCCGCCTGAAGCGATTGTCCGCCACGATGGTGATGACCCCTATTTTGTTGTTGCAGCTGACAAGGGTACATCGACATTTTCCGACACTGCAAATGCGATATCCCAAGAACGCGATTTTTGGCTGGATGACGCTTTTGCCTCCGGTGGAAGCGCCGGTTACGATCACAAAAAAATGGGCATTACCGCCCGGGGTGGCTGGGAAGCGGTTAAACGGCATTTCCGTGAAATGGACCGAGACATACAAACTCAACCTTTCACCACAGTCGGTGTCGGCGATATGTCGGGTGATGTTTATGGCAACGGGATGTTGTTATCGAAACAAACGCGGGTGATTGCAGCCTTTGATCACCGAGACATTTTCATCGATCCGGATCCTGATGTGGCCACATCGTTCAAGGAACGCAAACGCCTGTTCGATGCGGGGCGCTCCAGCTGGCAGGACTATAAGGCCAAATTGATTTCCAAAGGTGGTGGCGTTTATTCACGCGGGGCGAAGAAAATCACATTGTCAAAACAGGCGGCTGAAGCCCTTGGTTTCCAAGCAGGTGACCACACACCTCAAGTGATCATGAATGCCATATTGAAAGCTCCGGTTGATCTGATGTGGTTTGGCGGAATTGGTACCTATATTCGGGCATCCCACGAAAGTGATGCAGATGCGGATGACCGGGGGAATGATTCAATCCGGGTGACCGCACCGCAACTGCGCTGCAAGGTAATTGGCGAAGGGGCTAATCTGGGTGTCACCCATCCAGCACGCATTGAGTTCAACCTATTGGGCGGATGCTGCAACTCCGATGCCATCGACAACTCGGCTGGGGTGAATTCGTCAGATGTTGAAGTTAACATCAAAATTGCGCTTGCTGCGGCGATGAAATCCGGACGATTGACGCGGCCGAAGCGTAACAAGCTGCTGGAAAGCATGACTGAAACGGTTAGCCAGCTGGTGTTGCGCAACAACTACCTTCAGACATTGTCGATCTCCTTGTCCGAGCGTCGGGACATGGAGGATTTTGCCAATCAACAACGGCTGATGCACAGTCTGGAGGCCAGAAATCTGTTGGACCGTCATGTTGAAGACCTGCCGGACGACGCTTCTTTGGTGGAACGACAGGCCGCAAATACACCGCTCACAAGAGCCGAAATTGGCGTGCTTCTGGCTTATGCCAAAATAGTTGCACTGGATGATCTGGTAGCCGGCAAGGTGCCAGATGATCCATATCTGCAGGAAATGCTGGTCGACTATTTCCCGCCCAAAATGCAGAAAACCTATGCCAAGGAAATTGAAAGCCATCGGCTAAGGCGTGAGATTATCGGAACGGTTCTGGCCAACTCGATGATAAATCGTGGTGGCCCGACATTTATCAGTAGGGTCAGCGATCATACTGGTGCCAAACTTGATACTATTGCACGCGCTTATGTGGTGGTTCGCGATGCGTTCAGATTGCCGAAAATCAATTCTGAAATTGATGCCTTGGACAACAAGATATCAGGCGAAGCCCAGTTGGAGCTGTATGCAATTCTGCAGGAACGGGTGATTTCTCAAACCATCTGGTTTGTCCGCTATGGAAATTTCCGCAAAGGTCTGGAAGCGGAATCTGTTCGGTATCGCAAGGCTGTCGATGCCCTGTTGCCAAAACTCGACAGAATCGTGCCGGACTTTTTGGCAGATCGAATAAAGGCCGACACGAAACGGTTCGAAGCTGCGGGGGTGCCATCCAAACTGGCGCTGACAATGGCGCGAATGCCAATTGCCGGATTGATACCTGACATCCTTTTTGCAAGCACGGTCTCTCAGAAATCTCTGGACCTTGCTGCCACCGCCTTCTTCGATATCACCGAGCGATTCCGCATCGACCGAATGGTTTTGGCGGCGCGGGAAATCGAAACCGCCGACTATTACGATGGACTGGCTCTCGACCGTGCGTTGCAGAGTTTGCACCGGGCGCGGCGGGACATTGTTGAAAAAATACTCAAGGCGCAGGGCGGTAAGTCCAAAGGCAAGCATATCTGGATCGAACAACATGCCGACGCGGTTGAAAGTACCCGCGAGCAAATCGTCAATATTGTGGATCAGGATCATGCGACCGTGTCGCGTTTGACTGTGGCGGCAAATGTGCTGGCCGATCTGGCCCGGGAATAATTATCCGGCTTGTTTCAATGCCAGTTTTCGTTCCAGGGCTCTCAGGCACAGGCTGAGACCGATGGTGAGAACCAGATAGATGTACGCGACTATGGAATAGGTCTCAAAAAACGTGAAGCTGCCTGCGGCGTAGACTTTGCCCATCTGGGTGATGTCGGCGACACCGAGCACGGAAACCAGTGATGAATCTTTGACCATGGCCACGAAATCGTTGCCCAGCGGTGGCAGGATGGTTCTGATCGCTTGTGGAAATACGATCAGACGAAAACGATGCCAGCCGGAAAAGCCAAGCGCTTTTGCAGCTTCTACCTGCCCGGTATCGACAGATTGAATGCCGGCACGAAACACTTCGGCAATGAACGCGGAATAGCCGATCATCAGCGCAATGGAGGCTCGCCAGACAAGTGGAAAGTCACGCACCGTCATTTTGTCCAGCAATCCTGCATCCACCAGTGGTGAAATGAGCAAATTCCAGAAGGCAACGACTGCTGGTGCGCCAACGAATGCGATGTAAAACAGCAATACCAGGATTGGAATACCGCGAATTATCTCGATGTAGAATCGTGCGATCTGACGCAACCAAATGGAAGTAGAAAGGCTCATCACCGCCAGCAGCAGGCCCAGCACGGAGGCCAGGGTAAAACCCGTCAGTGTGACGAATATGGTAATGCCAATGCCTTTGGAGACCGTCGTAAAAACCTGTGAGTAGATGTCGTTGACGACAATGACGACTGCGACGGTGATGCCAATCAGAGCCGTCGCCACAAGCCAATATGGAAAATCATGGGCCGGTTTGGCTGCAACCGTCATGGATGATGTATTCGCCGGATCGACATTATTTTGCAAATTTGTAATCTAGGAACCATTTTTTATTCAGTGCATCCATGGTTCCATCGGCTTTCATCGATGCGATGGCTGCATTGAACGGTGCGACAAGCTCCGATCCTTTGGGATAGATGAACCCAAAATCTTCGGTGCCCAGCGGGCCGCCAATCAATTTCAATGCGCCATTGGAGGCTTCGGCGTACCCCTTGCCTGCGGTTCCGTCGGTCAGTACGGCATCGACATCACCGGTTCTCAACGCCTGGACCTGCGCACCAAATGTTTCAAACAGTTTGATGCGCGGATTCTGTTCGTTGCCGTCAAGCACATTGTAGACCGCGACATAAAATGGCGTGGTCCCGGCCTGTGCTGCAAACAGGCCATTTTCAAAGGCGGCGAAGCTTTTCGCATCACTGAAGCGGCTTTCGTCTCCACGCACCATCATGAACATTTCTGAACGCATGTAAGCATCAGAAAAGTCAACCTTTTTCGCGCGATCTTCTTTGATGGTAATACCCGTCATGCCCATGTCATATTGACCATCTGACACTGCAGCGATCATCGCGTCCCAGGAGATGTTCTGATATTCAACCTGCATATTCAAACGCTTCGCGATCTCGGCAACGGCGTCATATTCCCAGCCAATTGCCTTACCGGTTTTTGAATCGACAAATTGCAACGGCGGATAGGCGTTTTCGGTTACGACCACGACTTTCTTGCCACCAAGGTCGGGGAGGTCCGCAGCAACAGCCAGCCCAGTTGATAGGATGATTCCGGACAGGAAGAAAATTATTCTTGCGAAAATGGACATGCGGCTACTCCGAAGGTTTTGGGATCAGGGAAAAATCTGCCACAAGTATCATTTCTTTGAAAGGGCAGTTTGGCGATGCAGCAACGCTGCGGTGCCAAATAGCGGCAGATTCCGGCCACTAGAGCTTTCCTTCTGACAACTTCCCCCCTATAAGCCTGCCGAGATACCGGAAACCTTTCTCCGGTCCCCAATTGACCGGGCTCCTGTTGATCTGCTCTTCCCTCAGATCGGACGCCCCCAAGTTCAGGCTGAAACAATGACACTTCGCAACATCGCGATCATCGCGCACGTTGATCATGGCAAAACCACACTGATTGATGTGCTGCTGAAACAATCGGGCACATTTCGCGAAAACCAGCAGGTTGACGAGCGCGCAATGGATTCTAACGATCTGGAAAAAGAGCGCGGTATCACCATTCTTGCCAAAGTGACGTCGATCCAGTGGAAAGACACCCGCATCAACATCGTTGATACACCCGGCCACGCTGATTTCGGTGGTGAGGTTGAACGTATCCTGAACATGGTCGACGGTGTCATCATCCTGGTTGATGCCGCTGAAGGCCCCATGCCACAGACCAAGTTTGTCCTGCAAAAAGCCCTTAAACTGGGCCTGCGCCCGATCGTTGCCATCAACAAGATCGACAAGCCCGACGGCCGCCCCGACTGGGTGCTGGATGAGGCGTTTGACTTGTTTGCAACCCTTGACGCCAACGAAGAACAGCTCGATTTCCATGTCCTGTATGGTTCGGCAAAAGAAGGCTGGATGGCGTTGGATGCCGAAGGTCCCAAGGAAGACATGGCGCCACTGCTGGACCTGGTGCTGGACCATGTACCGGAACCGGTCACCGAAGAGGGCGAATTCCGCATGCTGGCCACGACGATTGAAGCCAACCCCTATCTTGGCCGCATTCTGACCGGCCGTATTACTTCCGGTAGTGCCATCCCGAATCAGTCGATCCACGCGCTGGATCAGGACGGCAACATCGTTGAGCAGGGCCGTATCACCCAGGTCTTGTCGTTTGATGGTCTGGAGCGCAAACCTGTCACCAGCGCCACGGCGGGCGACATTGTGTCGATTGCCGGCCTGACCAAGGCGACAGTTGCCGATACGCTGGTTGCCCCGGGCATCAAGACACCGATCGAAGCCCAGCCCATCGACCCGCCAACCCTGTCGATGACTTTTCGGGTCAATGACGGCCCGCTGGCCGGCAAGGAAGGTGACAAGGTGCAAAGCCGGGTTATCCGCGACCGGTTGATGAAAGAGGCGGAAGGCAATGTGGCGCTGAAAGTTACGCAGGTTGAAGGTTCCGATTCATATGAAGTGGCGGGCCGTGGTGAATTGCAACTGGCCATCGTCATTGAAACCATGCGCCGCGAAGGTTTTGAACTGACCGTTGGTCGTCCTCGCGTGCTGATGCAGGAAGATGAGAACGGCACCAAGATCGAACCGATCGAGGAAGCGGTTATCGATGTCGACGAGGAATATTCCGGCGCCGTTGTTGAAAAACTCAGCCAGCGCCGCGCCGACCTTGTGGAAATGAAACCTTCCGGCGGTGGCCGCACACGGCTGGTTTTCCATGCCCCGACCCGTGGTCTGATTGGCTATCTGTCGGAGCTGATGACCGACACACGCGGCACAGCGATCTTCAACCGCACGTTCCTGAATTATTCGCCCTATAAGGGCGACATTGCCCAGCGCCATACCGGGGCGCTGATATCCAATGGTGCCGGCAATGCCGTGGCCTTTGCCATGTTCCATCTGGAAGACCGTGGCCCGATGATGATCCACCCTGGCGACAAGGTCTATCAGGGCATGATTGTCGGCGAGCATTCGCGCGGCAACGACCTGGAAGTCAACGTGCTGAAAGGCAAGCAGTTGACGAATATGCGGTCCTCCGGCAAGGACGAGGCTGTCAAGATCACAACGCCGCTGAATATGACGCTGGAAAAATCGCTGGCCTATATCACCGACGAAGAGCTGGTCGAGGTGACACCGGAAAATATCCGATTGCGCAAACGCATTCTTGACCCCATCGAACGCAAACGCCAGATGCGCGCCGCTCAATCGGCGTGACGGCGAACGACGAACAGCGACTGGTTTGATTCGCAGCTTTACCGCTTGCGCTCATACCGACGGACGATGTCTGCCGCTCCCCTCCATTGTGGAGTTGGGTCGGTCTTTCGACGCCCGATATGGCACCTTCGGTAAGAGCCGCCGCCCGTGCTTAGTTTAGGCAATTGATGTGATCAGCTACTTCGCAACCGTTCATTGAGTTCGCTGAGTTGGCTTTTCAACTCTTTGATTTTCGGATTTTTCAATCCGACGACGCACGACACCTTGAACTGCATCTCGGCAATTTCGTCCCTCAGCAGGCGGGCTTTATCGGTCAGCTCTATGCAGACTTTTCGTTCATCCTGGCTTGATCTTTGCCTGGACAATAGACCGAGACCTTCCATTCTTTTCAAAACCGGCGTCAATGTACCTGAATCCAGATACAGCTCCTTGCCAAGGTCGCCAACGCTCATTTGACCATGCTCCAACAAGACAATTACAACCACATACTGGAGGTAAGTGAGTTTCATCTTTTTGAGATAAGGCTGATAAAGACCGGTCACTGCTTTGCTGCTGGAGTACAGAGCGAAGCAAATCCGTTCATCCTTCAATGATAGTTTGGGTTTCTCGGCCAAGGGCGTCTTTGTGATTGTTGCACGCATATTACCGTAGTACCCCAAGCCAAGCATTGGCAAGATTGCAGACAGCATTCGGTCGCGAGTTTTTGTCGTAGAAACACAATCGGCGCTTGCCAGAAGCGCCATAGCAGACCAGTTCCACGGGTGCTAATTTCTACGAAGCTGGGATCGACAGTTGTAGATCGTGTGATTGTTTAAATACGCCGCGTCTGTCCCAATGCACTTCAACAGTTTTCCATTGAATGAGGTGCCACAATCCTGCATTTCATTCAAAATCTCAATAAGAAATTCAATTCTGATGATTCTCTGATCTGTCGAAATTTCGACCTCCAATATTTCCTGAAACAGTACTTCTACTTCGGCGTCTGCCGAGGAGATTTTCAATTTGTCTGACCCGCGGGAATTATGAATTAGAGTGGTCAATCTTTTCGTTGCGATGTGATAGCGATCGATCAGGCAACTGATATTCTTCGACATTGGGATATTTCCCCTCCCTTTGTTGCCAATTTAATATAACACAATTTAATTGTGTGCAATTAATATTTGCGAAAAATGCCACACCCAAGCGCGACCAACATTCGGCAAGCGGCGAGGTGTGGAGTACGGGTAGCTCGCTTATGAGGCGTCGTTCAGGCTGCATCTTGTGATCAACCATTCCCCATCTGCCTGACGTTCCAAAACATTCAACGATGTGCCGCTGTCTGCATCGACCTCGCTGAATTGCGCCAGGCACCATCCAAGATCACCAGAGCAGCCGGAACTCAAGACAGAAATCTGTTTGTCCTCACCGCCGTCGGCGAGCCACTCCTTGTGGGTGGCTTCGATGGCGGGTCTGCCAATCGCCGGTGCGCCATAGGGTGAATACAATTGCGCTTCGGCAGCAAAAGCTGATGAGCACCCCGCGGCGTCCCCGACACGGTAGTGAGAGACATAGCTGTCGAACAGTTTCTGGCAGTCATTTTCAAAACTCATTGCAGTCTCATTGTTCATAAATCCGATGATCTTGATCCAGGGTCACGACTCATTGATTTGTTGTATTCCGGAGAGACGAACTTCGCCGCTACCACTTTTCCCCAAACGGCCGCATGTCGACCTCAAAGGTCCAGGCGGACCGGTCCTGCTCTGCGACAAACAGCGCCATTTTGGCAATCTGATCAGGCTGGATATAAAACTCGTCGGGCGCATTTGGTGAGAAATTCTGCCGTGTATCCTGTGTGTCAATGACCCCGTCGATGATCAGATAGGCCACGTGCACCCCCTTTGGGCCCAATTGCTTGGCCAGCGATTGTGACAGGATCCTCTGAGCCGCCTTGGCTGGGGCAAAGGCGGTTGTCCAATCGTTTCCCCGCAGCGCGGCGGTCGCCCCCGATACAATTATCTTGCCCGTGCCGCGCTTCGACATGCGTGGGCCAAGCAATTTGGCGGCGGTAAACAGCCCCAGAACGCTAACCCGCCAGCTTTGCTCAAGCTCGGTTTCGCTGACTTCTTCCAATGTGCCGAACTGCCCCAGATCAGCGTTGTAAATCATCACCTCAATTGTCCCCATGTCACTTTCAACCTGCTCCAAAACCGCGGTGAACGTTTCTGGAATGCCGGTATCGCAGGCATAGGATTTCACCACCGAATTGGCAGCTGGCTTTGACGTCAGTTCAGCACCAGACCGGCTCAACAGCGCAAGATCATAGCCCGCTTCCAGGAATATTTTGGCATAGGCGGCCCCCAGTCCGGGTCCAAATCCAATAATTGCGCATACCTGCCCAGCCATATTTCAACTCTCCTTAGTGCGTCCTTGTGTGTGGACCTCACGCTACCATGGGAACGCATTTGGCCAAAATCTACAGGCCGATTGGGAAATTCCATATCCACTGTACGGGGATTTGGTGGCGTATTATCATGTCTTCAGCGCGAACATTTAGTGGGCACCCAATGATCGGCAAATCGTCAACAGACAACCACACGCAAAATTTGATTCTGGCTGCCGAGCGCGAAGCCCAAATGGTCTCCGCCTTTGCCAGATTGCTGATCACGACGATAGCGACAGTTATTTTCTTGGCTGCCGGTGGATTGAAGCTTCCCGTGATGCCTGTAGTTTTGGGCTATCTGGGGATCTACGCCGCGGTTTCCACCATCTCTGCAATCTTCTCGCTGCGACGGTTTTTCAATCCCTGGATGAGCCTGGTGTTTACCGCAGTGGATGGTATTTCCTTGGCGTTGTTAATAGGATTTGTCATGAAAATAACCGGATCGCCGATGAGTTTACACGGCGCGGTGCCGGGCTTCGTGTTCATGTTTTCCATCCTGATACTGGCGACCATGCGCTATACGATTGGACCGGTTCTGGTTGCGTCGACAAGCTTTGCGGCAACCTGGTTTCTGTTTTCACATTTTGCTGGCGGCGGAGTTCCCAATCCGGATGCGGATCCCTATTTCTTTTTCGGGACGGTACAGAATTCAGCGCGTTGGGGATTTTTGGGGATCGCGACAATCCTGTGCCTGTTGGCCGTTGTCAGAAGGCGAAAAACCCTCGAAGCGGCAATTGCTGCAGCCAACCAAAGCGCCAATCTCTCCCGGTATTTGCCGGATCGCGTTGCCAATGTTGTTGCCGAACAGGGCATTGATGCACTGGCATCGGGCCAACAACAGAACGCCACCGTTTTGTTTGTCGATATCAGGGGATTTACCGGTATTTCGGAACAACTCAAACCTGCGGAACTCAGCGCATTGTTGAACGAGTTCCGCTCGCTCATATCAACACAGGTGGAAGGCCATTTTGGCATAATCGATAAATTTATAGGGGATGCCGCGATGGCCGTATTTGGTGTGCCCGACGAACTGCCCAATTGCGAAGACAATGCAGTTAAATGTGCGGTATCCATTCTGGACAAGATGAAAATCAATAATGAAAGGCGCAGTTCGGCCGGGCAACCAGAGATTGAGGTGACGATTGGTGTTCACTGTGGGGAGGTATTTGCCGGCGCTGTTGGTACCGAGGATCGTATGGAATTTACGGTCCTGGGCGATACGGTGAATATCGCAGCACGGCTTCAGGAGGTTGCCAAAAACACCGAATCCGGACTGGTCGTGTCGCAGGTTTTACTTGAGAGATCCGGTGATCTTTCCATTGATGAACAATCCTGGGAAGGTCTGGATGACAGCACCATCAGGGGACGAACGGGCAAAATACCCCTTTATGCATATCGGATGGTGTGGATGGCTCCTGCACCATCGGCGTCGTAATGCGCCATATTGCAGTTGTTACAAACTGCTTGAGAGGAGCCACCCAAATGCACGTTACAACAATCGGCCTAGATTTGGCCAAGAACGTTTTTCAGATCCACGGTATATGCGAAGACGGTGAAGTTGCCTTCAACCGAGCTTTGAGACGGGCACAGGTCCTGACCTTCTTTGAAAGCCTGGAGCCATGCCTGGTTGGCATTGAAGCGTGTGGGACCAGTCACCATTGGGCTCGTGAGATCTCTAAGTTAGGGCATAAAGTCAAACTGATCCCGCCAGTATATGTGAAGCCTTATGTCAAACGGGGTAAATCAGATGCGGTTGACGCCGCCGCCATCTGTGAGGCGGTCACTCGGCCTACAATGCGATTTGTTGAAGTGAAGACTCCCGAACAACAGGCGATACTAGCGGTTCATCGAACGCGTGATCTCATCATTCGCCAACGCACACAGACGATCAATATGCTGCGGGCGCAGCTGGCAGAGTTTGGCATTGTTTTGGCAAAGGGGATTTATCATGCGCTTCAGTTTGCCAAACAATGTTTGAACGGGGAACAACCTGACCTGCCCGAAGTCGCTGGAGATGTAATCTTTGAGCTTTGCGATCAGTTGCGGTTCTTACATTCAAAGATATTGCGGTGTACGCGTCAGATGAACAAGATCGCAAGGTGTGAGAAACGGGTTGCACTGCTTCGCACAATACCCGGTGTTGGGCCGATTACAGCCTCAGCAATTGTTGCAACGGTTGGTAGCGGCAAGCAATTCAACAATGGCCGGGAGTTTGCTGCCTGGTTAGGACTGACCCCACTTAACAGGTCAAGCGGCGGAAAAGAACGTCTGGGGCATATCTCAAAGATGGGAGATCAATATATTCGCCGGTTACTGGTTCTTGGCATGACCTCCCGTATTCGTTCGATCAGGACAGAGCCGGAGAAATTCGATCCTTGGTTTGCGGACATCCTGGAACGCAAGCCAAGCAGGGTGGCTGCAGTCGCAATGGCGAATAAAACAGCCCGAATAATGTGGGCTGTGCTGACCCGTAATGAACCCTACAAAGTGAGATCGATCTAACCAAGGAGGCCAACAACAAGAGATTGCAAGACCAATGAAGTGATGGAAAATTGTCAGCCCTAAAACCAAGACACCCCGTGCTAAGTCCTGAACGCTTGCTGTTCGACATGCGGAATGGGGCTTGGTTGGTGGAAACCATCAGGGCCAGCGGCCATGTGTGTCGCGTCAACAGGCCGAACACAAGACTGCTTCTGACAATGCTTCAATCACAAAACAGGACTTGCAAAAAGGGAGCCATCCACACAGGACATAGCGACGACGGTGCGGCGACGACGGTGACCGTTAAAGTGGCTGGTCGATATGTTTGCCAAAGTGATCCAGCCAGATTTTGGTTCGAAGTGCGTCGCGCTTTTCATAGCGTTTGATGGCCTGCTCAATTTCAACAACGTCGGAAGATTCTTTATCGGCTCCGATGTCAGTCAACCGCATGGTGTACCAGGCGGTAACGCCACCCTCCGGAGACTTGTGAAATCTTGGAAAGACCGGCTCGGGCATCTGATCGTTTTCCCAGAAGTCTGGAAGCGCTGGCTCAAGCACCAGCGCCCGGGCAAGGCCGACAATGTCGATGGCTCCGCTGGCCAGCGCATTTTCGGCCTGTGCGCGCGTTTTGAACCCACCGGTCAGCATGAGCGGTTTGGTGGTATGTGTGCGAGCCTGTTTTGCAAACTCGAGAAAATAAGGCCCACGTCCGGCCCCGTCAGAAGCGGATTTTGCCCCCGGAAAGTAGGTTCCGCCGCTGACGTCGATCAGGTCGACCGATGATCGATCTAATGCGGCGACCACTTTGAGAGCGTCTGAATGGTCAAGTCCGCCTTCCAGTTGGTCCGAAGAGTTGAGTTTTACGGCTATTGGAAAGTTGGGCCCGACAGCGGCCCGCGTGGCTTCAATGGTTTCCATCAGCAGCCGCATCCGATTGGTAATCGTCCCACCATATTCATCGCACCGTTTATTAAACAGCGGCGACAGGAACTGACTGAGCAGAAATCCGTGCGCTGCGTGAATTTGCACGCCGCCGAAGCCAACTTGTTGTGCCCGTCGTGCTGTTTGGGCGAACTCCAGCGGCAATAGTTGAATCTCGTCGATTGTCAGCTCCGCGCAATGCAAGCCAGGCAAATCCAGAGCGCTGGGACCTTTGGGACTGCTGACGGGCGCATAGGCAAGCGCCCCGGCGTGACCAAGTTGGGGCCAGAATTGAACACCATTTTCGCTGCCGCGTCGGGCAAGTTCCCGGAACCGATCTAGATCGCTGCTATCGCTAAGCACCAGATTGCCTGGTTTTTCCGGATATGCGGCGGTTCCCTGAACCTCGCCGATGATGGATATTGCCACCCCACCTTCGGCCCAACGCTGATAAAGCCTGCCCTGTTCAGCAGTCGGATGGCCGGTGCCATCACCCAGAGAATCCGACATTGCCGATTTGGCAATCCGGTTTTTCAAGACGACACCACAAGGCAAGGGTACCGAATCGAACAGATTTCTCGAAGACTGCATTTAATCTCTCCAACAAATGCTATGCGCCTCTATTTTCATTCATGAAAAGTCACGGCACAGCAACACAAATAGTAGAGTCTCTCGTCCTGGTTGATGAATAGCTCGGCGGCGGCGGCGGCGCGGTTGCTGGGTCGTGAGGTTGTTGGAAGCGGCGGTGCGTCAATTGGCTTTTGGCGAACCGCGAAAAGCGAAAAGGCCTCCAATGATGTTCAGCGCGATCAGATGTCGATCCTATGCAGCCTGGATGCGGAAACGCGAGGCGGCGGAATCTCGGAGTGTTTGGGAGGAGACAACACGCCCGAAATAACCGCCAGCCTTTTGGTGCCCGAATGGGCGTGGTTGGCGCATCCAGAGACGCGCCAAACCTGGATTTTATCCGAGTTCCAGAGTTTCATCTTCAAACTCTACATATTCGATACCATAGAGAAGGTCGAAATCTTCTGCCTCGTTCCAGAAGACATATCCACCATCATCGGTTTGGGCATATTGGTAGTCTGAGCTTTGTCCTTCGAATACGACAGTGTCGGTACCAGTGAAGCCGAATATGTAATTGGTACCAGCTTCATTGGTAATCGTGTCATCATCGCAAGTGCCAAACAAAGTTTTGCCGTCACCATCGCAGTCATCGTCATCGTCATCGTCATCGTCGTTGTCGTCGTCATCTTGATCATCGTCATCGTCGCCGCAATCATCGTCTTCCGGTTCTTTTGGCTCCTTGGGATCGCCAGATCCGTCGCTGCCGCTACCACCGCAGGAACCTTTTTCGGAGCCTGAGCCAGAACCCGAACCTGAGCCAGTACCTGAGCCAGAGCCTTTACCGGAACCAGAACCTTTGCCTGAGCCGGAACCAGAACCCGAACCCGAACCAGAACCAGAACCAGAACCAGAACCCTTGCCTGAGCCAGAGCCTTTGCCTGAACCAGTACCCTTGCCAGAGCCAGACCCTTTGCCTGAACCAGAACCCGAACCGCATGAGCCTTTACCAGAGCCTGAACCCTTGCCTGAACCGGAACCTTTGCCGCTACCAGAACCCTTACCAGAAGCAGAACCCGAACCTGAGCCAGTGCCTTTACCGGAACCAGAACCCTTGCCTGAGCCCGAGCCTTTTCCAGAGCCTGAACCTTTGCCGCTACCAGAACCCTTACCAGAAGCAGAACCCGAACCTGAGCCAGTGCCTTTACCGGAACCAGAACCCTTGCCTGAACCAGAACCTTTTGAACCGCTGCCGCTGCCGCCGCCGCTGCCGTAGGCGTCGGTATCGCAGTCGGCTGCGTTAGAAGTATTGTCCCAGTTGAACCATTCAAAGTTGTTGTTGTTGCGGTATGTCATGTCGTTGTCTCCTGTATTCGGAGCCTTTTATGACAAAATAAAATTAGTTTGTGTAAAATTCGCACTATTAATAATAATCAATACTTATTTATACTGATTTACTTTTAAAATAATTAGTCGCGTTTTATAAGCAAATTGTAGGTGACGGATTAATATCCCCGGCAACTAGCGCAGTTTTGTGGGCTGGAAAGTTGATTTGAGGGGAGAGCTGACGGGTTTGCCAAATGGGTCAACACGCCTAATATTTGAAAAATCGCCTGGAAATATTTATTTTTCGATGCCGGGAAATCGGCGATATTGCTGCCAAATACTAACAAATTGACGCGATGTGGGATAGAAATCTGTCGGCGAATGAGCCGGATTTCTGGCGCAAAGCCATGATCTGGCAAAGCATATGGCACGAATTGTCTAGGTTTTCGGCGGCAATCCGGCCTTGGTCAAACCCTCAAGCATGCGGTCTGAATATGACTGGTCGGCAAATTTCAAGCGTTCCAGACGGGTTGTGATGCAGAAATTCGGATTTATGACCAGTAATTCGGCCCAGATCTTTCGTGCTTCATCGAATTCGCCAATGTGGCCAAGTGCAGCGGCCAGCCAGGCGCGACCAACATCGGTATTCTTGGCATGAAGAATACGCTCCCGCAGCATGACAATGGCGGTTTCGAAATTTCCCTGCAGAAAGTGTGCCATCGCCAGGAATTGCAGATATTGATGACTGTAGGACGGATCCAGCCGTATGGCCCGCTCAAGGTCAACAATGGCTTCCTGCAATTTACCGGCGGCCACATAGGTCTCGCCGCGGGTAAATAGTCCCATTGCATAGTCAGGACTGATCGCCAGTGATTTGGCGATACTTTTTTCAGCAATTTCCAGCTGTCCTGTCCAACGCGCATGAACAGCAAACACGTGGTTCGACAGCATGCCATCGGGATCAAGCTCCATTGCGCGTTCAATCAGACGTTTTGACTTGTCCAAGGCGACCTGTGATTCGTCGTCCGACCAGCCATTATGGTAATCCAGCAGATGCATCATTGACAGTACCGCATGGGCCGGTGCGTAAGACGGATCAAGTTTGATGGCCTCATGGCCATAGGCAACGGCCTGTCGCCAAATGCGCAAATCCATGCCGGGATAAAACAGCAAGCCTCTTAACTGCATGTAGCATTCATGGGCTCGCAGGTTGGTCGTTTCAACGGCGGTAATATTTGCCTTTTCGCGCGACGTAAGTTTGATTTTCAGCGCTTTGACGATTTCGAAGGTCACTTCATCCTGAACAGCAAAAATATCGGTCAGGTCACGATCATAGCGATCTGCCCAGACATGGCCGCCGGTGGCCGCGTTAATCAACTGTGCCGTTATCCGAACCCGTTCACCGGCACGCCGCACACTGCCTTCAAGCACCCAGTTGACGCCCAACTCCTCGCCAACCATGCGTAAGTCAACCGACCGGCCTTTATAAGCGAAACTGGAATTTCGGGCGATTACCTGCAGACCGGAGACCTTAGACAGGTCGGTGATTATGTCCTCGCTGATGCCGTCTGAAAAATATTCCTGATCGGGGTCTTTTGACATGTTGTCGAACGGCAATACGGCAATCGCCGGATTGTCAGACCGGTCATTTGTCTCAGTTCTTGACTGCACCGCTTTGCCGGGAGGGGAAGAATCATCTGAACGCCAATGGAACACCCGCAACGGTCGGTCGATGTTTTTCACGGTCACTTCACCACCGTCGTGAAATACCTCTTCAATACGGCTGCCAATGCTTTCATTGACGACCGATGAGACGCAAATGCCACCGGGTTCGGCCAATTGCTCCAGTCGTGCGGCGATGTTTACCCCGTCACCAAAAATGTCGTCATTTTGTGTGATGATGTCACCGAGATTAATGCCGATGCGTAGAATGATACCTGTACCGTCATCTTCCTCTGCCTCAGATGCTCTTTGGATGGCGACAGCACATTTTACTGCGCCCACAACGCTGTTGAATTCAACCAGCGTTCCGTCGCCCATAAGTTTGACTATGCGTCCATTATTGCGCGCGATAAGGGGAGAAAGGCATGTTTCGCGGTGTTGATTCAGCAATTCCAGCGTGCCGACTTCATCAGCCGCCATCAGGCGGGAATAACCAACCACGTCGGCCGCCAATATTGCGGCCAGTCGTCGTCTGGTTTGCTCAGTTGCCATCCATCACGTGTAGAAGACCGGGCAGGACCAGTCCAGCAAATTTAGAATGTGAAGCACCGCGGCGCATTAGCTGGCTAAATAATGGCCAGCGGCGATACTGCTAAAGAGTTCCGGAAGCATCCCCGGTTTCTTCGACCACGGGGTCGTCGGAATCCGCCTCAGCAGTCTCTGCGGCTTCTTTTTGTGCCCGTTCGGCCAGCGCCTGGAGGATTTCATCTGAACCCGGCAAAGATTCTTCCAGGATGGCGAGCAATTCTGCGGCATCCTTTTCATCCAGTTTTCTGTCATTCAGCGCTGTTTGAGCTTTCTCAACCAGGGCTTGGAGATCAAGGACCGCCAGTGCGTCGATATCGGCCTGTCCATTGTCAACACCGTTTCCAACGAGTATCTCGGCGTCGGCGATATCCATTTCAGAAGGCGCATTTGAGATCAGCGCCAGCGCGGCGGCCAGTCCGACAGGCCCGTTGAAATTCTCGTTTAATATATGGGCCAGTTTCGCACGGGGGTTTGAATTGAGCGCGCCGTTTAATTTGCGAAGATTTCTGGGATGCCGGGGATCGACTATCGAGAGAGGTCGGGTTTTTGGAACGGCGATATTTTTCAGATTGGCCAGCTTGGTCTGATGTGTATTTTTGGCCGGTCGTATGGTCTTGCCTCTGGTCGACGTGGTTGGGTTGTTTGACTTGGAAAACAGCTTGTCGAAAAAGCCCTTTACTTTATCGTTGCCTCGATTGGCGCCGTTCTTGCCACGGCCATTGTTGGATTTTGTCGATCTGGCGAGGGAAGATTTTCCCTTGCTGCTATTGCCGGCGTTACCATTATTGCCGCCGCCGCTGCCTTTTCCTTTGGCGCTGGCGGCTTGAATGGGTGCGTCGTCCAGCGTCAACAGGCTTGTGGTTTCAATCGGATGCATGAAGATGAAACCGGTGGTCAGCGCAAGGCTGAATGCAAATCGTTTGACGTTCATGAGAATGATCGATTCAATCCATTGTTGCCCAGGCCGCAATTCTGCGCCCCAATTGTTACGAAAATCAGGTTTGAACATCTAAAAGTCAATTCAATTTTCGCCGAGCCTGCGCCTCAGTCGCGGCGTATGATGCCACCAATGGCGGAAACGAAGAGCAGGGAGAAAGCCCAGCCAAGCAGGATTTGCAGCCATTCCCAGGAACGTACCCACCACCCGGCCCAATCGGTTTCACCACTTTGCCAGTCAACGACGCGGGGTGACCAGTCTTCCTGCATACGGAAATCCACCACTGGAATGGCCACATCAATGGAATAGATCAGAGCGTTGAACGTGGAATATTCCGACGGCACAGAGCGGGCGCAAAGACTGGCAGTTTTGCCCTGCGGATAGACCCAGTTCTGGTGGCAGGCGGCGGGGATCTTGGGAGCGATTAGCGGGCCGGTCTTACCGTCCCAGACCGCTTCCTTGTAAATCAGCGGATGGGTGGGTGCCATAATGCCATTGATGGCAGCGACCTGGTAAAACAATGCGCCGAGGAAAGACAACAGAACCAGCCAGATCACCGCATTGCCGGGACGATAACCATAGCCAACCGCCTTGCCCTGAACAGAGTTCCAGAAAGAATTTAGCCCGCGATAGAATCGTGCCACGGGATCGGACGGCCGTTTTTCATAGTAGCGCACATACTCTGCGTGCCGCCGTCGCCGTTCGATTCGGATGACCCGGGCTTCTTCTTCATGGCCCATGGACTGCAGCACATCGGCAAGCTGCTGGTAGGGTTTGGGGCGAAATTTTGTGGTCAGGTGGCTGACCGGCTGGCGGTCGATCCAGTTGAGCCAGAAACGAGCGGATGTGGTTTCATCCAGCTGGTTAAATCCCCGATAGGTGAAGTTATCGAGGCGAATCTGCGCTGGCTTTTCCCAACTGTCGCGATCCATATTTAGCGTGCGGCAAGAGGCCCCAGCGAGATTCAGCTCTCCGCGGGACAGGACAATCTGACGCCAGAACAATGTGCCTCCGATCTCCGCATTGCGCAGATTGATGCAGACAACGTCGTGAATTTTTTCCCATTTTACATTGCGATCAAACACTCCGCCGGTGAAGGAGAGGTCGCCGCCAATTACCGCGCCCTGCAGCGAGATCTGACCGGCCACACGACAATTGTCCCCAAGGTTCACATTGTCGGCAACTTTGATACGAGGTGCAAAAAGCGCCTGATCGCGACAGGCAAATATACCGTCCCGGCAGGACAAGCGACCTCCGATAGACGCGCCGTCAAGATTAACCGTACCGTTGGCGAAGAAGCCGTCGTTTAAAATACAATTGCCGGAAATTATTGCATTCTGGGCGATAAGAGCCACGTCCTTGCATTGGAAAACAGCATGGCTGCAATCCAGATCACCGCCCAGTTTTGCACCAGGCAGTTGAACCTCTCCGTGCGCGCAGAAACCATCGCGCAAATGCAGGCTGCCGCTGATTTCCAATCTGTCAGCTCTCAGCGCGTTGACGTGAGTACCCATCAGACCGATGGTCTGAGCCCGACATCCCCGCAATATGATATTTCCGTCTAAGCAACAGTCGGCAAGCATGAACTCATGGGCCAAACGCGTGCCTTCCAAGTCTAAGTCGCCAGTGATCCAGGCGCCCTGCACATTTAAACCATGTTCATGAACCGGGTTTTGAGCATCGCCACCAAGGGCGAGAAACCGAAAGAAATCAGCACGTACTGAACTATCAGCAGTTAGTCGTTCGGGTCGGGCTTCGGCCAGATTACAATCGGTTCCCTCGGCCGCACACGCCAGCAATTTGTGCTCTGCCGGGTGCAGCTTCCCCACCTCGCCATCGAGCCAGAAATCCGACAGGCTGCGACCATAAGGCCGGGCGGCGACTGCTGCGGCGACGGCGGGGACGGCGGTGGCGGCGGGATTGGCGTCTGACACGTGGGCGATCCTGTTCCCTCAGCGTTTGTCAAACGTTACCGCGCATGAGGCGGGGAGGGAAGGCCAACTAGCTGGTTTCCAGCCCGGCGATGATTGGAATCATTGTCAAAATCCGGTGCGATGGCGCAGATGATCGTAAATTCCACCCAATGGAGGGGTTTTTATGGCGAGCATTTCAGTGTTAGGCTTGATTATGGCGTGCTGCGCCTTGGTGTTGGGAATTCTAAGAAACCTCTGCATTTGCAGAAAAGCAGTAACTACTCAGCTACCCTATTTCTGCTGCCATTAGGTGCGACAATTTGATTCATGGCGCATATTTGAGGTTCCACTTTTTTCATTTTGGTGTTTGACTGCGAGGATGAAACTCGAAAATCTGACACCTGAAATTCTTGCTGATTTCTCAAAATCAGAACTGATTGATGTGGTCATGGCTCTGGTGGGTCAGGTTGTCTAACTCAAAGAACAAAATGCGCAGCTTTTGGAGGTGAACGCTCGGCTCCTGAAGGAAAACGAACAACTCAGGAAAGACAACGAGCAACTTAGAGAAGATAATGCGGTTCTTAGGCAGCGTGTTTCAGATCTTGAGCGTCGTCTGGGATCGAACAGTCGTAATAGCAGCAAACCACCTTCGAGCGACGGACTGGCAAAGCCGTCTAGCGATAAGAAACGGCGGACCAAAAGTCAGCGGGGCAAGTCAAATCGAAAGCCTGGCGGCCAACCCGGACATCCCGGCAACACACTGAAACAGGTTGAGAACCCAGACGAGATCACCAGTCATTTTCCGAACCAATGCCAAAACTGTCAGGCCGCGCTTTCGGCGGAGGATACCATAGGTTCTGCGTGCAGACAGGTGTTTGGCCTCAAACCTCCACCGCCGCTTTATGTGACCGAGCATCGTGCGCATATTTGCCAATGCCAGCATTGCGGTGCAAAAACCCGCGCCGATTTTCCTGAAGGGGTAACATCACCCGCCCAGTACGGCGATGAAATAGGGGCGTTGGCCGCCTATTTACAGACGCAGCACTGCATTCCCCAAAATCGCCTGGCGCAGGTTTTTGCGGACATTTTCGGGGTCACAATCACATCGGCAACCCTTTCCAGTCTGGTTGCCAAAAAGGCCGAGCAGATGCTCTGTTTAGCTGAGGCGGTGAAGAACCTGCTGTCCGGGCCTCAAACGGCAGTGAAGCATCTGGATGAAACGGGGTTCAGGATTGGTGGCAGAACGCGCTGGCTTCATATGCTATGCTCCACCGCTCTAAGCCACCTTCGGCTCGGAACTGCGCGAGGTGAAGTGCCACCAGAACTGGCGGGAACGGCAGTGCATGACTGTTTCTCTTCCAACTGGGCAGTGGAAAATGTGACCCATGGATTGTGCAATGCCCACATCTCCCGCGAATTGGAGGCATTGACCGAATATGAAAAAGAAGCTTGGGTGCCGGACATGAAAGCCATTCTGCTCGACGCACTGAAGCTCACGCATGTCGCGCGAATCCAAAATCGGAGCGCGGTCAGCCCGGAGGCAATCACGGATATCGAGCGGCGATTTGATGCCTGTTGCGAGCGTGCTATCGCGTTCCACGAGGCCCAACCGCCTCTCGCGCGCCCAACGAAAGGCAAGAAGCGGGGTCGCCCGAAACGGCGGATTGGGCACAATCTCGCTTTGCGACTCCAAACGCATAAAGCAGCGGTTTTGCTCTTTCTCAATGATCTGCGCGTTCCCTACACGAACAACGAGGCAGAGCGTGATCTCAGAATGACGAAAGTTCGACAAAAGGTCTCGGGAAGCTTTCGAACAGAGGCTGGTGCCGAGAATTTCTGCACTTTACGAACGGTCATTGAAACGGCGCGAAAACAAGGTTGGGACATCCTGAAAACCTTGAAAACCGCGCCTGATCAGCTCATCCTCAACCTCAGACCCGTCTGATGGGCCGTCTATAAAAGCATCAGGTTGGGGTAGCTGGGTAGTTACGAAAAGCAACACTCAGGCGCAATCAGCCAGATTGTGAAATACGAAAAGGAACCCTTATGAAGAACTTTTCAAAAACCGTCGCAATAGTTCTTGGTGTGGCGATGCTTTCCGCAACGCCCATGCAGTCCTATGCGGCTTCCTATAGAGCAGCGCCTGAATTGGCAAAGCATCAGGGTGTTGTGATCCCCGCCCATAGAATACGTCGTCGTCACCGTCATCGTGTCCGGCGGCACCGTCACCGTAGAAATCGTGGTGCGGGCGTTGCAGCGGGCATTATCGGTGGTTTGATTATTGGCGGTATTATAGCTGATTCTCGCAACCGCTCACATAGCCGGGACCGGTCCCATGTTGACTGGTGCTACAGCCGTTACCGCTCTTACAGAGCCAGAGACAACACGTATCAGCCCTATCATGGCAGACGCCGTCAGTGTAATTCACCTTACTACTAGGATCACCGACGGGTGATGGCGGGGGCGACGTTTCTTCCCCGCTTGTCTCCCGCTGTCTAGGCTGAGGTTTCGGGATGTTCCGGCAAGCCAACTGCTTTCATCGTATCGAGCAGCAGTTTCAGTGAAGGTGCATGGGTAACTGGTGTGAGTTCGGCCAGCCCCTGACAGGAAGACTCCGGTCTGAATTGCCGCATATTGCGCAATTCATTTGCTGCTTCTTCGCAGCGACCCTGGTTGTGCAGGGAAACGATCAAACTCACATTTGCCCAGAATTGCGTATGCGGATTTGCTACCGCGTCGCGGGCATGGGACTCGGCCTCTTCAAATCTCCCTTCAAAATTCAGGGCATGCGCAGTCCAGGCAGACGCGGCTCCGTGACTGGCATGTTGTTTGCCTGAGCTTATTACAAAATTCAGAATATTCTTGGCTTCATCGAACTGGCCGCTGCTGACCAGGGCAATTCCCATATACAGCTTTGTATGGGCGTCACTGTCATTGACTGAACCTGCCCGCCGCAACGCGCTAATACCTGCGTCTGTCTGGCCAAGATGAACCAGTATGGTGCCAAGGGCTGCCAGCACCTCGGAATTACTCGGGGCAATTTCTGAAGCAAGTGTGGCATGTTTCAGCGCTTCCCGCAGCCGTTCCGCCCTGCCTGTTTCGAACGAAAAACCAACAAGGTGCCACATTGCCGTTGCAAGCCCGGCATGGGCTTCCGCGAGATCTGGGTCGAGTTCAATGGCTTTGGAAAATTCCTCGATGGCTTTGGTAGAGACATCGGTCTGACCGATAATGCCACGGTCGAAAAGGTAAGCACTGCCACGCAAATAGTATTGCCAGGCGCTCAACTCGTTGGTTTGTTGGCTCGAGGCATTCCGCCGTTCCATCCGTTTGACCGTTGGCTCAACGGCAGCTACGACCCGCCTTGTTATATGGTCAAGAACCGGAAAAATATCCTCACCCTTTCCGTCAATCTGTTCTGACCAAAGCACACCTGATGTTTGAGTATCGGTTAAGGTTGCCGACAATCTCAGCGTGTCTCCCGCACTCCTTACGCTGCCTTCCACAACGTATCGCACAGCGTGTTCTTTGCTTAATTTTGGCAAATCGACAATCTGGTCCTTGAATGAAAAACTGACCGACCGTGAAAGCACCGTAAACTGTTTGGAATGGCTCAGTTCAAGAATGATGTCCTCTGCCAACCCATCAGCCACATGGTGAAGCTCTGGATCACTGGAGCGCACCTGAAAGGGCAATATCAGGATGCGGGCGCGTTGTTCCGTTATTGGTGATCCATCATTCGTTTCTGGAGCGTCGTTCAACTCGGCGACAAATCGAAACCCTTTGCGCGGAAATGTGCGAATGACATTTTGAGCCTTGCCATCGTCATTTACCGCCCGCCTTGCTGCATTAACCCGACTGTTGAGGTTTGCATCGCTGACAATCCGCCCCTGCCAGACATTTTCGATCAACTCGTCCTTGCTGACAACGCGGTCGGAGTTTTCGGCCAGATAGGACAGCAATGTGAATACCTGAGGCTCCACAGATACCGGCCCATCAGGACCGTGTAACTCGACCAGATCGGTGTCCAACGTGTAGAGCCCAAAAGCAAACTTCATGAAAAATTCATGCCATCTTTAGCAATCTCAAGCAATCCGAACTGATTTGGCAACCCAATCTTCAAGCGCGTGGCCTTCTGCTCTGTCACTGTGGTGGAACGCAAAGAAGGAACAGTCGCCATGAACATCGTCGCTCAAAAATACCTGCCCAATTTTTTTGACTCAGTTTTGAACCGGTTTGTTCGGTCCATTGAACCGACGCAGCGGGATATGAATGTCAGCGATCAATATGTGAATAAGATTAAGTCTGCCGAACAGGAACTGAAGCGCCGGGCAGGGTCAAAGAAATACAATTGCGCGACCTATGATGTGTAGGGGTGAAGCGATGACAAGTTCGAAATAAGCGCTTGAAAAACTCTACAATTTGATTTGGGGACAGGATTGATCGGCAATCTGGACCTTGTTTACAACTATACCTGATCCACTTGCAGCGGTGGCGAGTTCTGCGAGGTTTGAAAGTGCCGTTAATGGAAGGCCAGCCATTGCGCCAGATGTCGCCTCCGACATGAAGACAATTGATCTGCTTTGGTCATCGACACAGGAATTGACCGAATCACGGGTATTGATCCCCCAGCACAGGATTTTCGAGCCAGCGGCATAGACCACCAGATTTTCGTTCAATGGAAACGACGCTGCTTTGCCTCCAAGCGGTTCAAACCGGTCGATCGCCGGATCGGCGAGGCGCAGGGTGAATTCGCCATCGGGCAATTTATCCAGATCGTAGGCGCCCATGGGCGTGCCGTGAATGACCGATATCAAATTGTAGAGATCAACGACTTGCAGGCCGGTAGAAATATCATCGCCTTTTTTAACCCGCCGCAAAAGCGCTTCGATGCTGGAATGGAATTTTGAAGGCTTGACCGACATGGCCGCATAGGCTTCACGCCACGAAGCAATTGCCGGCAGGCTGGTGATCGGGTCGGCTTCATTGATGTGTCGCGCAATTTCGGGGAGTTTTGCGGTAAGGTTTTCTATCAGCGGGTCGAGACTGGCTGGATCATCGAGTGTGACCACCAATGCCCCAACGGTCATGGATGGAAATTTCTGCAACACATCGGGGTGAATTTGAAAGGCTAGCTGGCTCACGTATTCGGACTTTTCAGAAGTAAAGGAATCGATTGATGCAAACTAAATCAGTCCAGTCTGGATGCTAAGCAAAATCGATCATTCTGGCCGAGTTCTCCGATCCAACGCCGCTATGTGATCAACATTTTTGTTTGGGTGCCGATGCGGGGCAGCAGCCAAAGCATATCGCGGCGGGAAATGGCGACGCAGCCCTCGGTTGCTCGATAATCGTCGCGGGCAAGGTGGAAGAAAATGGCACTGCCACCGACAGTCATGCGGCGGGAGATGTTGATATCCAGGACTATGGCGATGTCGTAAAGATGGTCATCACGAGCGAGTTTTTCGCAACTTGCGGGATAGGGCAGGCCAACGGGACGATTGTAATTGCGGTCGCCGGGGGCATCGCACCAGCCATCGCCGGCATCTATGCTGTGCAGATTGATACCGGCGTTTCGCAAGGAAACCCGTTCGGAGCGAACCATGGCACTGAGCAGGCGAAATTGTCCGCGTGGTGTGATGCCGTCACCCTCTCCCCGTTTGATGCCGATGCCGGAACGGCCAAGCGCACATCTTAGTGTGTGGCCACCCGCGCTCAGCAAACCTTGATCCCTGTAGCCGGGCCGGGTTGTTACATTTAAAAAATTTAGCGTGGAACCGTAATAATTTTGCACTTTTTGCTCATTTGGCTCACAATATTGAACAGAATTTCACAATCACGTGTGATTCCCGGCGGCGCAAGTTTACGCCACGATTTTTGTTACTAGATGGGGGTATTCGCCCCGCAAAAAGGGGTAAACACCTGTGAGGAATACCATGACCGAACGCGCCATTCTGCTGGTTGATGATGATAGTGATTTGCGCGAGGCGCTGACCGAACAACTTGCCCTTTATGATGAGTTTGCCATTACCCAGGAGGAATCCGCGGCGGCAGGCATCAAAACGGCCCGTGACAGCCATACCGATTTGTTGATCATGGATGTTGGTCTGCCTGACATGGATGGTCGCGAAGCGGTCAAACTGCTGCGCAAAGGCGGCTTCAAGTCGCCAATTATCATGCTGACCGGCCACGATACTGACAGCGATACCATATTGGGGCTGGAAGCCGGCGCCAATGACTATATCGCCAAGCCGTTCAAATTTGCCGTGCTGCTGGCCCGTATCCGGGCCCAGTTGCGACAGCATGAACAGAGCGAAGACGCGGTTTTCACCATTGGCCACTATTCCTTCCGTCCGGCGCAGAAACTGCTGGTGGAAGAAGATGGCGGCAAGGTGCGTTTGACTGAAAAGGAAACCGCCATTCTCAAATATCTCTATCGCGCCGACCAAAAGGTGATTACCCGCGATGTGTTGCTGGAAGAGGTCTGGGGTTATAATTCCGGCGTCACCACGCATACGCTGGAGACCCACATTTACCGGTTGCGTCAGAAAATCGAGAAAGATCCGTCCAATGCTACATTGCTGGTCACCGAAAGCGGTGGCTACAAGCTGATGCCGTAGGACAGTTGTTTTGAGCCTCGACACCGATATCAAACTACTTAGCCGAGTTCGGCTGTTTGATGGGTTTCATGCCGACCACCTGCGGTTGCTGGCATTCGGCGCGGAGGCCCGCGCGCTGGGCCAGGGCACAATATTGTACCGCCAGGATACACCTTCGGATGGCGGCTATGTTATTGTGCGCGGCAATGTCGATCTCACATCGGGCCTCAACGACAGCATAGTTTCATCCCACGGTGCCAGTTCGCTGATTGGGGAAATGGCAATGATTTCCGAAACCATGCATGCAGCAACTGCGGTGGCGACAGAAAATACCGAAGTGCTGAAGATCACCCGCCCGTTGTTTTTGCGGATGCTCAATGAATATCCGCAGCTAGCTGCGATTTTGCAAAAACGTATATCCGATTCGGTCAATGAATTTGCTGATAAGCTGGACAGGATCCGCGCGAAGCTTGACCATGCCAGCGATCTTGCCAACCGAGCGGCCACAGCCAAGGCGGCGGCGAGAACGAAAAGTGCCACCAGTGCAACGAGCGCCAATACTGAAGACGAAAAATAGACCGAAGCTTTTGACGCGCAACCGGAGTTGAACGGCTCTAAAACCCGAATGTTGCCATCACCGGCACGTGGTCGGACGGCTTTACCCAGCCGCGCGCTTCGCGCAGAACCATCAGGTCGGTCAAATGTTCCGCCAGTTCCGGCGCAGACCAGACATGATCGAGGCGGCGCCCCTTGTCAGCGGCGCTCCAGTCCTTGGAGCGGTAACTCCACCAGGTATAGATTTTTTCTTCCGGTGGGATGTGCTGGCGAATCAGATCGGTCCAGCCGCCTTTCTGCATGACATCGATCAGACCGTCGGTTTCAACAGGTGTGTGACTGACAACCTTCAGCAATTGTTTGTGGGACCAGACGTCGGTTTCCAGCGGTGCGATATTGAGATCACCAACCAGAATATTGGGCACATTGCCGGTGGCACTGGGCAGGCTTTTCATCTCATCGATGAATTTCAATTTGTGATCAAATTTGGGATTTTTCTTAGGGTCGGCTTCGTCACCGCCAGCGGGGACATAAAAATTGTGTACCCGGACAGGGCCGCGTTTTGTGTCGATCATGCATTCCACATGACGGGTATCGCCCATGGCGACATAATCGGTGGAAGCAATTTCCTTCAGCGGATGCTTTGAGACGGTGGCAACGCCATGATAGCCCTTCTGGCCGTGCACAGCGCAATGTTCATAGCCGAGTTCGTGAAACGCCTTGAGCGGGAACTGGTCATTCTGGCATTTGATTTCCTGCAGGCACAGCACGTCAGGTTGATGGGTCTGCAGGAAGTCACCGACAATGCCAATTCGCAGGCGCACCGAGTTGATGTTCCATGTGGCGAGTTTGAAGGAATTTGAGGCCATGGGGGACTGCCGGAATAGAGATCACGTGAAGCTCCATACCATGAACCGCTGACCGAGGCGGGACAAGATCAAAGCTGCGGTGAGAGGATGCTTTCCCCAGTTTGCGGCCCGCGGCAGCGGCAGCGGCGACGAGCGGCGAGCGGCGAGCGGCGAGGCAGCGGTGGCTCGTCCTACGCTGCGATTAGTCTTCGCCGCGTTGTTTGCGCAGGATGGCGCGCTGGTCCATGCGGAACAGGCGTTGGTTCAACTTGACGTTGCGCTGGACATTGAAAATCATCACCGACGTGTCCTTACCCTGATTGTCAGTAATGGTCCATTGGCGCAGGTCAAAGGATTTGGGATCAAACATCAGCGTGATTTTTGAATTTCCAAAGATCGTTTTGTCGCCCAGAATGACTGTGGTCAGGTCTCGTTCGGTCTTGACGCTCTTGATCGACTTGTCATTGACGTCGATACGGTTGGCCAACAACAATTTCAGGGGAGTTTTGCTTAACGGGAAGAAATCCCAGGTCTTTAACTTGCGGTTGTGAATGCCAACCGTCTTGCCGTCAGCCTTGACCAGAATGGGGGATGGCTTGGCGTAGTCGAACCGCACATTGCCGGGGCGTTTGATGAAAAATCGACCGCCGGTTTGCTCGCCATTGGGACCAAACTGCACGAACTCTCCCATCATTGTGGGTACGCTGGAAAAATGTTTGGAAATCTTGGCGACGGTTTTGGCATCTTTTTTGCCAATTTTGGCCGTGGCGATCATTGTGCCGAACATCACGGTAACGATCAGGGTCAGCGCTGTGATGAACAGGGTGCGGAGACTTTGCATCAGATATTCGACCTTCAGTTTTATAGAATCACAACATTGATCCGTTGTATCCGGGATAGCAGTTCAGTTCTGTAGTTTGCAATTCTGGCACCAGTATGATTGGCGCCAATTATATTGTTTCATCTTCGGCAGGCACCAGAATTTCGCGTTTGCCGGCATGGTTGGCAGGGCTGATCAGCCCTTCCTGCTCCATGCGTTCAATCAACGAAGCAGCCTTGTTATAACCAACTGACAAACGCCGCTGAATATAAGACGTGGATGCCTTGCGATCGCGCAACACGATGGCCACCGCCTGATCATAGGGATCATCGGAATTGCCCATATTGCCGCCGCCGCCGCCGCCAGCGCCGCCTGCTTCTTCTTCCTCGTCCTCTTCAGTGACCGCTTCGAGATATTGTGGCACACCCTGAGCCTTGAGATGATTGACGATGTCTTCAACTTCCTGATCGTCGACGAACGGGCCGTGAACACGGGTGATGCGACCGCCACCGGCCATGTAGAGCATATCACCCATTCCGAGCAGTTGTTCTGCACCCATTTCACCAAGAATGGTGCGGGAATCGATTTTGGAGGTGACCTGGAAGGATATCCGGGTCGGGAAATTAGCTTTGATTGTGCCGGTGATGACGTCAACCGAGGGACGTTGGGTGGCCATGATGACATGGATGCCGGCGGCACGGGCCATTTGCGCCAGGCGCTGGACGGTGCCTTCGATGTCCTTGCCGGCGACCATCATCAGGTCGGCCATCTCGTCGATAATCACGACGATGAACGGCATTGGCTCGAGATCGAGTTCTTCATGCTCATAGATTGCTTCGCCCGTGTCGCGGTCAAAACCTGTCTGAACGGTGCGGGTAATGACTTCACCGCGGGCTGCGGCTTCGGCAATGCGGGTATTGAATCCGTCGATATTACGGACTCCGACCTTTGACATTTTCTTGTACCGCTCTTCCATTTCGCGAACGGTCCATTTCAGCGCTACAACCGCCTTTTTGGGATCGACCACCACCGGTGTCAGAAGATGTGGAATACCGTCATAGATAGACAATTCCAGCATTTTCGGATCGATCATGATCAGTTTGCACTTTTCTGGGCCGAGACGGTACAGCAATGAAAGGATCATCGTATTGATCGCCACCGACTTACCGGAGCCTGTTGTACCTGCTACCAGCAGGTGAGGCATTTTGGCGAGATCGGCGATTACCGGCTCGCCACCAATGGTTTTGCCGAGACACATGGCCAATTTGGCCTTGGTTTTCTTAAATTCCGGGCTCGACAATTGCTCGCGCAGGTAAACTGTTTCGCGGCGCTTGTTGGGAAGTTCGATGCCGATGGCGTTGCGTCCCGGTACAACCGCGACGCGGGCGGCGATGGCGCTCATTGAGCGGGCAATATCTTCTGCAAGGCCGATAACGCGAGAGGATTTGACGCCCGGTGCCGGCTCCAACTCGTAGAGTGTGACGACAGGGCCGGGACGGACTTTGAGGATCTGACCCTTGACGCCGAAGTCTTCCAGCACGCCTTCGAGCAAGCGGGCATTTTCCTCAAGAGCCTCATTTGACAGGGAAGCATCTTCAACCACGGCCTTTTGCTCTGACAGCAGGTCGATTGCCGGCAGAATGAAGCGGCCTTTGGAAGACTTTGGCTTGTTGCGCCGGGCAATTGTTGCGCGCCTGACATGAGGTTCCGGTTGCGCCGCGTCAGTGTGCGGGATCGGCTCGTCTCGAAATGCAGCAGCATCGGCTGCATCGCGAGCCAGGATCGCCGGATTTTCCGCTTCGGTGAATTCAATGGAATCATCGGCAAAGTCGGCCGCTGTCTCGTCAAAATAGGCAGGAGCGTCATCAATTGAAGAATCATAAGAGTTTTGACTTACCGAGCCATTGATTGTTTCTGGCAGACCGGCAGCATCAATCATCGGTTCGACCCAGCCTTGTCCATATTGGGAATTGCGAGCTTCGCGGGCAGCGGCGCGTTTGTTGCGCCACATGGCGGAAAACTTGTATCCAAGATGCATCATCATGCCGAGCGGAGCGGCCAGAAAAGCTCCCCAGTCGCGACCCCCATCTTCGGTTGATGCATGAACCATTCCAGGCTCATCCATCAATTCTTGTTCCATCAGCAGCTCTTTATCAACGACCCGTTTGGGTTTTGGTGCACGCAACGTGATGCCACCCTGAAGGTCGCAGGCGCGAATCATCAACCATCCCGCGGGTACCGTAAAAAGGGCGCACAGAATTATTGCCAATATGCCGCTGGGGTAAGAGCCGATAAAGGCGCGCGGGACGCCCAGTATTGCATCCCCGATGACCCCGCCAAGGCCAACCTGAAGCGGCCAGCCATCCGGAATCGTCAAACATGCCAGGGCGGTTGCAACAAACAACAGGCCGGTAATCCAGTAACCAAGGCGGGCAAAGAGATGGTTGATCTGGCGCTGGGCCAGTTTGTGAATGCCCCATCCCAAAGGTGGCAGCAGCAACGCAATGGCAGCAAACCCAAGAAACTGCATGGTAAAGTCGGCAAAACTGGCACCCCAGAATCCGAGCCAGTTTTCTGCGGTTGATCCGTTGGCAAAAGTCAGGCTCGGATCGCTGATTGTCCATGTGGCCAGCGAAACGCCCCCCAGCAAGGCAATGCCGATAAGCACGATGCCCTGAATCTTGACGATCCAGCGCCGTATGAATGCTGGCATTACCGGGATGGTAACCGTCACTTTGCGGGGAGTTGGCTCGTCAAGATGGGCAGTCGAAGAGCCCATATTTGACGGGGAAAGGACAACTTCTGGCGCTTGCATACTCATAAAACTTTCAACCTGACCAAAATGGATGACGGCTTTCGTCCCGGCTGTCGGCGGCACAAAGCAATCGATTTGCTGACAAGTTTAGGCGGTGGATGGTTAAAGGCCTGTTAACCATGGGTCATGTTGGGACGGGTCTTGAACGCAAAATAAAAGGCCGCTGGAAAACCAGCGACCTTTTAATGCGTGATCACAAAGATCGATTACCGAGACAGATGTCAGCGAAGCATGTCGCTTTCCGGATTGGCGCCAATCTTGTGGATTGCCAGATCAGCACCAATGCGCTGATCGTCGTCGCTCATCCGCAAGCCAACCATGCTGCGCAGCACGCCGTAGACGATCAATCCGGCGATAACTGCGTAGGCTACACCAACAAGGCTGCCAACAATCTGCGACATCAGACTGACACCGCCGAGGCCACCCAGGGCTTCGGTGCCAAAGATACCGGCAGCAATACCGCCCCACAGGCCACACATGCCATGCAATGGCCAGACGCCGAGTACGTCATCAATCTTCAATTTGTTCTGACACCAGGTAAATCCATAGACAAAAATTCCGCCCGCAACTGCGCCGACTATCAAGGCACCGATTGGATGGAACAGATCGGATCCGGCACATACCGCAACCAGACCGGCCAAGGTGCCGTTGTGGACGAAACCCGGGTCATTGCGACCGATAAACAAGGCGGAAAGAATGCCGCCAACCATCGCCATCAGCGAGTTAATGGCGACCAGTCCGGTCACTCCTTCAAGCGACTGGGCCGACATGACGTTAAAGCCGAACCATCCTACGCAAAGCATCCATGACCCCATTGCCAACCACGGAATGGAAGAAGGAGGGATGCCCTGAATTTTGCCGTCTTCGCGATAGCGATTGAAGCGCGGCCCGAGCAGTAACACGGCGGACAGAGCAATCCAGCCACCCACGGCGTGGACAACAATGGAACCGGCAAAATCGTGGAATGCTGCACCAAAAGTGGCTTCCAGCCATCCGTTAAAGCCGAAATTACCGTTCCAGATCATGCCTTCAAATAGTGGATAGACAAGTCCGACAATGGCAACCGTTGCCAGACATTGCGGCAAAAACTTCATCCGTTCGGCAATGCCACCGGAAATGATTGCCGGAATCGCTGCAGCGAATGTTGTCAGGAAGAAGAATTTCACCAGTGCAAATCCCTGTGGGGCGAAAACCTCACCACCACCATTGCCTGACAGAACGCTGGCATTGACCAGGAATGTCACGCCATAGGCAATGAAATAGCCGATAAAGAAATAGGCGACTGTTGAAATGGCAAAGTCGACCAGAATTTTGACCAGGGCGTTGACCTGGTTCTTGTGCTGAACGGTTCCGACTTCCAGAAAAGCAAAACCACCATGCATGGCAAAACAAGAATCGCCCCAATCAGGACGAAAAAGACATCTGCACCCATTTGAATTCCCCGTAATAGGCTTCCATCATTTCGGCGGCGGCCGACAAAATGGATACTCAGTTGTTTGAGCGCCTGTATTGATCCAAAACTCCGCAGTGAGGTTCAGACCGACGCTTTCACCTGAGGAACAATCAAGTAACGTGCCAGACGGTAAGTTATTGATATAAAATAGTAAAAATTCTAAAGGGAGCATCAACAGGCGGCAAATGCCTAATTATTGTGCAGAACCGCCACAACCTGCCTGATATTTGTACAGGCAGGTTGCTCCTCGAAGGTCGCCTCCCGTTACGGGAATTGACGGGGTGTGCGATACCGGCCCGCTTACTATTGGCAGCGGACCGGTTATTTTGAGGTTAGCTTCTGCCGAAAGCAAATTCCGGGTAGGCTTCAACGCCGACCTCGCTGCGGTCAAGGCCGCCGGCTTCCTCTTCCTCCGATACCCGAATGCCAATCGTTACTTTCAGCGCATACCAGATGGCGGCGCTGCAGATCACGGTGAACACGCCATAGGCGGCGATTCCATAGAGCTGGGCCAACAGGCTGGCGCTGTCGTTGGTGAGTACTACTGCAACGGTTCCCCAGATACCGGCCAGCAGGTGAACCGGGATGGCACCGACAACGTCATCAATTTTGAACTTGTCGAGCAGCGGAACCGCGAACACGACAATCGCACCACCGACACCACCGATCAGGATTGCCATCGCCGGTGAAGGCGTCAGCGGTTCAGCGGTGATCGACACAAGACCGGCCAGGGCGCCGTTGAGGGCCATGGTGACGTCGAGTTTGCCATAGGTGAACTGCATGATGATCAGCGAAACGATTGTTCCACCAGCAGCGGCAAGATTGGTATTGGCAAAGATGCGTGACACGTCGGAAACATCGCCGATTGTGCCCATCGCCAGTTGCGATGCGCCATTAAAGCCGAACCAGCCGAGCCAGAGGATGAAAGTGCCCAGTGTGGCGAGGGGAATGTTGGAACCAACCATCGGGACCACACGACCATCTTCGCCGTATTTGCCTTTGCGCGCGCCGAGAATGATTGCGCCGGTCAGGGCTGCCCAACCACCGACAGAGTGGACGATGGTCGATCCGGCAAAATCGTTAAACCCAGCCGCGCCAAGGAAGCCTGCACCCCATTTCCAGGATCCGGAAATCGGATACATGATGCCGGTCAAAATGACCGTGAATATGATGAACGGCCAGAATTTGATGCGCTCAGCAATTGTTCCGGAAACGATCGAAGCGGTTGCTGCAACGAAGGCCATCTGGAAGAACCAGTCGGACGCGGTGGAGTAACTGCCATCTGCCCCGGAGCCAACGGCATCAAACAGATAGTTGAAGCTGAAAGAGCCGATAAAGCCACCGTCGACATTGGTGTACATCAGGTTGTAGCCAACCAGCCAGTACATGACGCCGGCGACGGAATAGAGGGAGATGTTTTTCAAACATTGCATGGAGACGTTTTTGGATCGCACCAGGCCAGCTTCCAGCATGGCAAAGCCAGCCGCCATGAACATGACGAGGAAGCCACCGATGAGAAACAATAATGTGTTGAAGATGTAGGCCGTTTCTTTCGCGACATCGGCGGTGGATGCTTCTTGAGCGAAACCGGCTGTGGTGAGGGATGCCAGCGCGACGGAGATTGCCGTTAATGCTGCACCCTTTTTGAGTGTCTTTTTCATACCTGAATTACCTTTTGAAATATGTGGGTGCTAGAGAGCTTCGGCACCGGTTTCGCCGGTGCGGATGCGCATCGTCTGTTCGATATCCAGAACAAACAACTTGCCGTCACCGATCTGACCGGTTGAAGCGGCATCGCGAAGAGTCTCGGTCACCTGAGCAGCCTGTTCTGAATCAACTGCAATTTCGAGTTTGAGTTTTGGAACAAAATGCACCGCATATTCCGCACCGCGATAAATTTCGCTTTGTCCTTTTTGCCGCCCATAGCCTTTGACTTCAGTGACCGTCAGCCCCTGAACCCCGATGGCAGAAAGGGCATCACGCACCTCGTCAAGCTTGAACGGCTTGATGATTGCCATGACTAATTTCATGTTAGTATCCCGTCTGATCTTACAGACCGGCAGATCTGCCAGCCTTTCATCACCAAGGCAGTAAACCTCGGGTCACGGGATGCGTTTCAAGGAGCATGCCAGTTTGGTAAGCTACTGTTTTATAACATTAAAAATAAGTTTCAGCGCTACGAATGGTCAATATTGCCTAAATATTATGCAATAAGTGCCTTTTTATCAATCATGGTGATTTTTTAGGCATTCCAGATTCTGGCCGGTGCTTGGGATCGCGCAGCCGGATCAGACCTTCCTGGCTGCAAGAGGCCACCAGCACCCCGTCTTTTGTGTAAAGCGAACCGCGGGTCAGACCTCTTCCACCATTTGAATTGGGGCTATCCTGGGCAAACAAAAGCCACTCATTCATGTTGATCGGGCGGTGGAACCACATGGAATGGTCCAGGCTGGCGACCTGTAAATCCCTGTCAAATACCTTGCGCCCGTGGGGATATAATGCCGTGTCCAGCAAGGTGATGTCGGAAGCATAGGCCAGCACCGCTGCCTGCAAGGCCGGATCATCGGGAATTGGACCCGTGGCGCGAACCCAGACATATTGTTGCGGCGGCAGTTTTTTGTCCGACAGGTAATGTTCAAACGAGGTGGCGCGGACTTCAATTGGCCGCTCGCGTTTCCAATAGGTTTTTACCGCTTCGGAAGCGTGTTCCATAAACTTCTGCTTCAGTTCGGCTTCGCTCATCAGCGATTCCGGGTCGGCCTGATTGGGCATATCCATGTGGAAGTCCAACCCCTCTTCATGGATCTGAAAAGACACTGACATGGAGAATATGGCGTGCCCATGTTGAATCGCCACAACACGCCGGGTGGTGAAGGACCCGCCATCTCGAATACGATCGACCTCATAGATGATGGGGATTTCCGGATCTCCAGGTCTCAGAAAATAACCGTGTAGCGAATGTGCCTGCCGCTCGGCGGGAACCGTGCGTTGCGCGGCCACCAGAGCCTGACCTATCACCTGACCACCAAATACCCGCTGCCAGCCGGTCTTCGGGCTGCGACCACGAAACAGGTTGTGTTCCAGTTGTTCAAGGTTGAGAATGCCAATCAGTTCTTCAACTGCGGTATTTGTTTTGCTGTCAGGGCTGGCCATGAGTGGCTCTAGTCTCCATATCAAGTGTTGATCACAGTCTATCAAAAACCTGGTCTGCTGGAACAGGCCAAAACGGAGCCATCATGCCAAATCAAGGGCCCATTATTGATTGTATTATTGCCGGCGGCGGTTATGTCGGCCTGTCAACTGCGGTGGCCATCAAGGCATCAGCACCGCATCTGACCGTCACCCTGATAGATGCGGCTCCTGAACAGGCGATCCTCAACGATCAACGGGCATCGGCAATCGCCGCAGCCGCCAGCCGGATGCTTGGTCAGCTTGGCCTGTGGGCAAAACTTGCTGAACACGCGCAACCTATCAATGAAATGATCGTCACCGACAGCCGAACATCTGATCCGGTTCGCCCGGTCTTCCTGACATTCGGCGGCGGCAGCGAAAAAGGGGTTAGCGACGAAAGCAACGGCGACGAAAGCGGCGAAGAGCCGTTTGCCCACATGCTGCCCAACCGTGCATTGGTCACCGCGCTGCGCGATAAGGCCAAGGAACTTGATATTGAGCTGGTCCATGAAGATGCGGTGCTCGGTTTTGAGAATGGTGATCCCGCAACTGCTGTTCGTTTAAAATCAGGTGGAGAGCTGAAAACCCGCCTGCTGATCGCGGCCGATGGTGCCCGCTCGAAACTGCGCGACCTTGCCGGTATCAAGACAGTGCACTGGAGCTACGACCAGATGGGCATTGTCACAACGGTAGCCCATGAACGCCCCCATCATGGAAGGGCCGAAGAACACTTCATGCCCGGTGGTCCGTTCGCCACCCTGCCATTGCCGGGCAACAAATCATCGCTGGTCTGGACTGAACCCACTCAAAATGCCGACCGGTTAATGGCAGCGGATGATTTCACCTTTGAACTGGAGCTGGAAAAACGTTTTGGCCACAAATTGGGGGAGATCGAAGTGGCTGGTCCCCGCAAGGCATTTCCCCTGGGCCTGACTTTGGCGCGCGATTATGTACGGCCCCGCTTCGCCCTGGTTGGTGATGCGGCTCATGGTATTCATCCGATCGCCGGACAGGGCCTCAATCTGGGGTTCAAGGATGCCGCGGCACTGGCCCAGGTGATTGTTGAGACCGACCGGTTGGGACTGGATATTGGCACGATGACTGCGCTGGAGCGCTATCAGCAATGGCGGCGCTTCGATACGGTGCAGATGGGTGTTGTAACCGACGTATTGAATCGTCTGTTCAGCAATGACATTGGCCCCCTACGGATGCTGCGTACCGTCGGGCTCGGCATTGTAGATCGCCTGCCGGGGTTGAAAAAGAGCTTTATCAATCAGGCCGCAGGCCGTGGTCCCAGCAATCCGGCTTTGCTCAATGGCGAGGCTATCTAAACCGGTCCGAATTTAAGTCGGATCAGGATTCAGGTTTTTTCTGACCCAGCCAGATAATCAGCAAAAATGGTAGAGAGGGAATGATAAACCACGGATTGGCCAAACCACTAAACAGCAGATTGATTATAAACATGCCGGCAATTGCCAGCGCCGACCACTTGACCTTTTTCGACTGAATTGCATACCAGCTACGCATCCATGAAACGGTGGGCAGGGACTGAACCGTATCGGCAAAAGTACGGGCATCATCGGCAAAAGGTGGCGGTGTGGAGCCCTGTGACTTGCGCGATCCGGGCTTTGCTTCAGCCTCATCCATTGATGGCCCGGCATTGCCACCTCCAATGCGCACTTTATAGCTTTCGATGGCCTGCTCACCATCCTTTGCCACATGCTTGCCGCCGAAATCAAAACCGACGGCCAGTTGCCGAGCGGCGAAATCATGCACCGACTTCGATACCATAATGCCACCGGGATCGGCCAGCGCCTCCAGCCGCGACGCAACATTGACCCCATCGCCGTATATATTGTCCCCCTGGTGGATCACATCGCCCAGATTGATGCCGATGCGAAACTGCAATTTTTGGTTGTCGGACAGCAGGTCATTGCGCGAATTCAACGCGGTTTGAATCTCAACCGCACACCGCACCGCCTCGACCACGCTGTCAAATTCAGCGATGACGGCATCGCCCCAGGTATTAATCTCCCGACCTTCATAGCGACCGAACAGATCGTTCATCACATCGCGATATTCCTGCAGACGGGCCAGCGTGCCGTCCTCATCGGTGGCCATCAATGAACCGTACTGGACAGCGTCGGCACAGAATATTGTCGTCAGTTTGCGTTTGGCCACGCCCGGGCTCCTAGCCGAAAGGTTGTTCGAATTCGTCTGTCTCGGGATTGAGCGTCCACAATTCACCGGTTGATATGTCGAACCAGGCACCGTGCAGTCCAATCTGCTCTCGCTCCAACAAGATGGAGACGCAAGGGAAGGTTTTCAAATGCTCAATTGACTGTCGGATGCTTTCGGCTTCCAGCTTGCCCTGTAATTCTTCTGCAGTTTCGCCACTGACGCGCTGAATTTTCTGTGCCACGGGATCCAACAGCGAAATCCATTTGCCGATAAAATCTCCCGGCGACAGCGGATCGCTGGCCTCACCGGTCAACTGTTGGCGGAAAGCACTGATGCCCCCGCAGCGGCCATGGCCCATTACCACGATGTGTTTGACCCGCAATGCCTGAACAGCAAATTCAAGCGCTGCGGAAGTCCCGTGAATATCTCCATCGGTAGTGTGGGGCGGCATGATATTGGCCACATTGCGCACCACAAACATTTCCCCGGGGGCAGCGCCAAATATGGTTTCTGGTGCGGAACGGGAATCGCAACAGGCGATGATCATCGTCTTCGGCTTCTGACCAAGTTCTGCCAATTGCTCATAACGCTCGCGTTCCCGGGGCAGCCGGTTTTTGCGAAAATGCGCATAGCCTCCCAACAATTCACGTGGGAACCCCGGATCAACAAGCTCCCTGCGCGGTTTGGATATGGCGTTGTTTTTTGTGTCGTCGGATGATGTCGTCACAACTTGAGCTCCAGAAAACAGTAAGCTTTATTCGCACAGCTTGGTGGTCAACGTCTAGTTGCAGCAGGCAAGATCCGCAATTCGCTTTGAGCCAACGCACAACGACTTGGGATCATCTGCCTGCTGAATTGGCAGGTTCCTTCAATCCTCCAGCGGCCGTGCCTCGGAGATCAACATGATGGGGACTCCATCGCGCACCGGATAGGCCAGCTTGGCTTTCTTTGAAATCAGTTCCTGGGCCGATTCGTCAAATTCCAAATTGCCCTTTGTCAAAGGACAAACCAGAAGTTCCAGCATTTTAATGTCGAGCAGGGACTTGTCTTTCATGTCACTTCCAGATGGCGCGGGTCCTAAATTTATTGAAGAGTTCCCGACGTATCACCAGCCTCCCTTGCCAGCATGATTTCGGTGATCGCCACGAGTGTTTCCGCGCGGGTTTTCAAATCTGGCGCCTCTAACAATGCTTGCTTTTCGGCCGGTCCATAGGGGCTCATCATTGACAATGTATTGACCAAAGTCTCGGTTCCTGCTTCGCTCACCCCGTCCCAATCGGCCTCCATGTCATTGGCTTCTAGAAATTGTTTGAAAGTACGCAGCAGGCCGTCTCGGTCGACTGCCTTGGCGGCTTCGATATCTTCTTCAAGATCATCCATGAATCCACCAATTTTCGCGACGCGGTAACCGTTGACGCCGGCGGTTTCTTCCAAAATGCGAAACCGGCATACCCCCGCCAGATTTACCACCAAACGGCCATCACCGGTTTCCTGAAATGCAGTAATACGGCCGACGCAACCAACGTCGCACAAGGCCGGGTCTGCTTCATCATCCGGCTGGTCAAATTGTGGCTGGATCATGCCAATCATGCGATGGCTGTCCATGGCGTCTTCGATCATCGCCAGATAGCGCGGTTCGAAAATGTTGAGCGGCATGTTTGCAGCTGGCAATAACAGGGCTCCAGACAGCGGAAACAGCGGGACGCTGTCCGGCAGGTCGGAGATTTGGCTATAGACGGCGTTGCCGGCTTTCATGATCGTATTCCTAACGCAGCTTTGCGATCACAGTGGCGGGAAGGCCCCGCTACGAAAACAATATTGACGACAGGGCTCGGCGGCCCGAAACAGTGGCCGGATCCATATTTCCCCAAGCCTCAAAAAATTCTAGCAGTTGGGTGCGCGCACCATCGTCCTGCCATGTGCGGTCAGCGCGTACAATCGTGATGAGCTGCTCTGTAGCAGCCTCGCGCTCACCTTCTGCGTTCAGTGCGACGGCATAATCGAGGCGGGCCTGATGGTCGTTTGGATTGGCTTCCACTGCCGCTGCAAGTTCAGCCAGACCACCAAGGTCGGACGCCTGTCGGGCCAGTTCTATTGACTTGATCAGGGCAATTAGCGGCCCCTTATCGCGATGCTCTTCGGGGATCTTGTCGACCAGCATCTGCGCCATGTCGATTTCACCGACCGCAATGTAACATTGGCCCATGCCGGCAAATGCGTCGATATTGCCCGGTTCCCTGGCCAGAATGGCGCTGAACACTTCTGCAGCCGTGCCGTGATCTCCGTCAACCATCAATTGATTGGCCTGTTCCATGGCGGCGGCCATGTCCTGTGCCTCGGCATCGGGCTTCACCTTGCCGGCAATTTTTTCGAAAAACCGCCGCACTTCGCCTTCCGGCTTGGCTCCCATGAAGGCGTCGGCCGGACGTCCATCAACGAAGGCGACGACGGCTGGGATCGACTGAATGCCCATCTGATTGGAAATTTCCGGATATTGCTCGATATCCATTTTGCACAGGGCAACCCCTTTGGTCTCGGCGGCGACTTTTTCAATGATCGGCCCCAATTGCTTGCAAGGGCCGCACCAGGGCGCCCAGAAGTCAACAACGACCGGATTCGACCGTGATGCCTCGATCACATCACTCATGAAACTTTCATTGGTCACATCCTTGACGACGGTGTCGTCTGCAACCGGTCCTGGTGGTTGATAAGTCGGCGCAGCGGGCATCGATGCCTGGCCCTGACTGGAGGCATTTGTGGAATATCCACCAGCCGCAGATCCGGCATAGGGATTATCAATATTGCTCATCGCTGTGGTCCTGACAGTTCGGTCTTTAATTGTCTACTATATGTCGGTGCAAGGCCGCTAAATTGCAACCTTTCAGCAAAACATTGCCCGAATTTGAGCCGGTTAAATTTCACTGCTCAAATCGACAATAATCGGGTCGTGGCCACTGGCCGCCGCGAAACTCAGAAGGTCTTGTGATGATATGGTTGTTGTGGCCGTGTTGACCAGTGGGTGGCAATTGATTTTCTGGTGCTGCAGCAGCCGCTGATCAATAGCGAAAGTCACATCGCCAGCCCGATCATTGATAATGCCAAATGCCGTCACCGCGCCGGGCGTGACCCCAAGAAATTCCTCCATCTTGTCTGCACTGCCGAAGGAAAAGCGGCTTGATCCACCCAACAGTTTGTGCAGTGTCTTAAGGTTGACCTGAGTATCTTCCTGGGCCGTCAGGAGAAAATAATTGCCCTTTTTGTCTTTCAAAAACAGGTTTTTGGTATGCCCCCTCAATTTCACCGCGCAATTTTTGGCTGTCTTCGACGGTGAACAATGCGGGATGGTCAAAAGTGAGCGTATCGAATGCACAGGCATCGAGATAGGCCAACAGGGTTTCGCGAGAGACGGGTGTTTCGGGTAGTTCGGCAGACATCATGAAGTTTCCGGGTCTGGTTGCAACCAGCCAAAATGAAACAGGCAATTGGCCGTTTGGTCACGTTTGGTGTCACGCATAGACAATGTGGCTGCGGCGTTCAACATTGAATCTAAAATGTTGGCGCCGCGGGTTGAATTTTGGGCGAATGCTTGATGAAGGTTATGGGATTTGACTGAATTTGGCTGGTGAGTTGTGACGATGTTCACCAAACCCCCAATTCGCGAAATTTTCCTGAACTTACGCCTTGCAATGGCCTCATGCTTGGCGCATATACAGCGCGCTGACGCAAAATGTCGGCCGCTCGAGCGGGCGTAGCTCAGGGGTAGAGCACAACCTTGCCAAGGTTGGGGTCGTGAGTTCGAATCTCATCGCCCGCTCCAATTTTTCAAAAACTTGCATCCAAGTCGTAGCTGTGGCCCGTCCACAGCCCAAAGCCTGATTCACAGTTCTGTTCACAATTCCCAACAGGGCAAGTTGCTCAAAGCCAAGGGCTTTGGCATGTGTGCTCTACCCCTGAGCTACGCCCGCTATTGTCAATCGACCTACGGTCACGTCAAAAAAGCAAACTTGAAAAATTTTCTAAACGAAAGCTGGGGGCCAGCATCTCGTAAATAATGGGGAATGCGACCATTAGGACGTTTTAAATCGCCTCAGCCGAATTCGTCGCATCAGACGTTGTAAATAAGCGAGTTTCAAATTAATCAACGGCCGCGTCGAGCCCACTTTGACCGAATCGGCCTTGTCGCGGATGGAATGCAATGGCGCTCGGCCCGACGTCACTTTAGACCCACTGCGGACATTGAATGGCATTGTCCAAAGTCGAAATGGCTGGCATTTCGACTTGGCATATTATGTTTCAATGTTCTTAATCTGACAGCAATTGCAGGGGGCTTACAAACGATGTTTATAATTGGCCAGGACTGAAAACCTGATAGTCAGGTGTCTCCACACGCGGCCACATTCTGGATCGCGGATAGTATTGCCATGCCTGTTGAATCGATGTCGTGGAAACAGAAATGGCAAGTAGCAGACGAACCAGTTTTGCCGCGTTCTTTAACCCACCAGGTTTGCCTAAACCACGGTTTGAAGAACTGTCTTTGCTCCGCTCACAAGCAGCGAGGTATCGACACCGGCGGCGACAAACTGATATCCCCACTTTCGGTATCTGATTGCTGCATCTGTGTTGGTCGCCAGTATTCCTGCCGGTACGTTGATGTCCTTCAGCCTGTTCACACAATCTTCCAACGCATTTTGAACGACCGGATTTTCCGGTTCACCCAAATATCCAAGCGATGCAGCAAGATCAGACGGCCCTATGAAAACGCCGACTACACCCTCGGTTTGCGCAATCTCTTCAAGGTTGGTCAACGCCTCTTCGGTCTCGATTTGTACCAGGCAACAGACCTGTTCGTTTGCAGAGCCGAGATAGTCCGGTGCCAGGCCAAATCGGCTGGCTCTCGTGGAACCAGCTACACCCCGCAGGCCTTTGGGAGGGTATCGCATGGCGCACACGGCTGCTTGCGCTTCGTCAGCATTTTGAACAAACGGAATCAGCAATGTCTGTGCGCCAATATCAAGCGCGCGTTTAATCAAGACCGGGTCGTTCCATGCGGGTCTTACAACATGGGCTGCTGATCCAACCGCAGCGGCCTGCAGCAATGGCAGTATGCCAGCGATTTCAACTGGTGAATGTTCCGTATCAAACAGCATCCAATCATAGCCCACCAGTGACAGCGCCTCTGCAGCGATCGGGTTGGCCAAACTGTTCCAGATCCCGATGAGTTGCTCACCGGCCAGCAGTCGCTGTTTGAAGACGTTTATTGGGGCATCAAGACGGCTCATACGAATTGCACCGCCACGCTGCCAAGGTCGCCAAAGTCGGCGCGAATTGTATCGCCCTTTTCAGCCCAAACCGGTCGAACGAACGATCCGGAAAGCACCATATGACCCGGTTCCATGGTTACACCAAGTGGCCCAATCTTGTTGGCAAGCCAGGCAATTCCCATTGCCGGATGACCCAATACGCCACAGGCGAGGCCAGTTTCTTCAATATCGGCATTGCGGTAGAGAACTCCTCCAACTGTCCTAAGATCAGCATCATGGGGGCGCACCGGCGTACCACCCAGGATCAGGCCTGCCGCAGCGCCATTATCTGCAACCGTGTCGTAGATCTGTCGTGGCTCATCGACACGCGCGTCGATAATTTCAATCGAAGGGACAACGTATTCCGTCGCTCGCATGACATCAATCAAACCAATGCCAGGCCCTTGCAAGGGGCTACCGAGTACGAATGTCAACTCCAACTCAACGCGCGGTACGGCAAAGTTACTGCGCGGGATTTTCGCGCCGTCCGGGATCAACATATTGTCCAGTAGATAGCCATAATCGGGTTCATCGATCTTGCTGGATCGCTGCATCGCCAGCGACGTCAGTCCGACCTTATGCCCGATGAGTTTGGCACCCTGTTGCTGAAACCGTTCGGCAACCATTCCCGAAATTGCATAAGAGTCTTCAACTTCGATGTCGGAATGCAACGCCGAAGGTCGGGTGGTTTGAACTTTTGTGCGATGTGCTTCCATCAAGGAATCTACGATGGATTGGCGTGTTTCAAGGTCAAGCATCGCTTGAACTCCCTGCAGTTTTGCTAGATTTACTGATGGATCCGGGCAAGCCGACATTGTCGATATTGCCGGAGTTGAGGTCAAAGAGCATTTCCCCAAGCCGGGTAACCGGCGTGTCGCCCAACCCCAGCATTTGACCCATTTTGTAGAGCGATCGCGCACCGCCTCCAGCGAATGTCAACGTACCTTCAGCGCGTGCCATATCGTTATATAATTCCAGATCTTTCAACGCCGTCCCAATGTCGAAAGATGGTGGGTGCTCACCGGAAATGAGTACGGGAGCAATTGCATCCAAACGTTTGCTGCCAGCAGCACTTTCGCGCATCGCGGTGTGCACCAGCGGCAGGTCGATCCCCATGGTCGCGGCCAGGGCGAATGTTTCGTAAACGATGGCGGAATTGGTAAGAGTTACCGCATTGTTGAGCAGCTTCAAAGCGTGGCCTGTACCTGATCCGCCCGTTAAATGCTGCGCTTCAGAAATCACCTCCAACAGTGGCATGACCGTATTCACGTCTTTATTTTGACCGCCAACAAGCAGTTGGATAGTGCCGGCCCGTGCCGCTGGTGGTCCCTTCAGCATCGGAGCGTCGACAAAGCCAATTTCCTGTTCAGCCAGTGATCTTGCCAAGTCGACCGTCAGGTCTGGCCGTGCCGATGTCAGGTCGACTACGACCGACCCGGAATTCGCCCTTTCGCCGATAGATGCCGTGATCTCCTGCCATGCCTCAATGCTTGGAAGGCAAAGAAAAATGACGTTTTGCTTTGCAATGCAATCATTGAGGTTGTTTGTGAGAGTTGCACCGGCCTGGGCGAGTTCGTCAGCGAACTTACGGTTTTGACGGATCAATACGGTACAGTCGTGCCCGGCTTTTAGCAGGTTGAGCGTTACTCCAACGCCCATCTTTCCGGCTCCGATGAATCCTACTTTGGACATTCAAAAATCTCGTATGTGGTCAAAAAAAAGGCGTGGCGATGATCGCCACGCCCGATAAATTGTATCGACGTTCTAGTAGCCCATTTGCTTGGCCAGGGAGTTGACGTCACCGCGTGTGTCATCGACCCATGTGGCATAGTCTCCGCCAATCTCACAACGCCAGGTCACGGCGAGTGCAGCAAGTTTGCCTTGCAGTTCGGCGTTGTCACCCAGGCTACACAAGGCGTTTCCAATTTTCTGGATCACATCGCCCGGTGTTCCTTTGGGTACAAAGAAGCCCTTCATCTGGAATGCTTCGAGATCGACACCCTGTTCCTTGGCAGTCGGAACGTCAGGCAGAGGCCCGATTCGCTCAGGCCCGAACACTGCAATAATTCGTGCCTCGCCCGATTTATGGAGACCAAGAACACCTGGAGGCGGGTCAATCATCGATGTAGAGTGACCACCGAGCACGGCTGCTTTTTTCTTGGCGCCACCACCAGCATTGATCAATTTGAGGTCTTCTCCAAGCGCATTTTCTGTCATCTGGGCAACAAAATGAGCAAGCGTTCCAACACCCATTGCAACTCCAATTTCACCTGGGGCGGCCTTTGCTGCTGCCTTGAATTCCTGGAGGTTCTGAATTGGGCTGTCACCCTTGACCGTAATTGCCAGCGGCATGAAGCCAATCGAAGCTGCGGGCACATAATCTTCGTCGGTGTAATCACCAAGGCCAACGGCCTGCGCAATCATCGTATTGGTCTGCAGAGTACCAAGTGTGTATCCATCCGGCTTTGCGTCAATCGCGGCTTGCGTGCCAACGGCGCCACCGGCACCCTTCATATTGACGATGACGATGTTCTGACCCAGCGCTTTTTGAAAATACGGCTGCAATGTCCGAAACACTGTGTCCGTTGTTCCACCGGGTGGGAACGGGATAACAATCCTAACAGTTTGGTCTGCGGGATATTCTGCAAATACTGGTGAGGTTAGGGCCAGTGTGGCCCCCATGCCCGCCATTGCAAGAGCAACAAGTTTCTTCATGGTGTCCTCCCTAGAAGGTAGAGCCGGTCACATTCGGCAACCGAACATTTAATGTGCACTAGGCTAGGCTGCTTCAATCGTAAAAAAAAATTCAAACTTTTCCATTTGGAATTCCCTTATGGAATAGACATGCCAACTATCACGGGTCTGTTGAAAGCAGTTCGTCCAGCATCTCCTTCGCAAGGGCCGTAAATGCCAGGGCCATGCGCGACGCCTCTGATTCATTCGAAATGATCGCGTATTTCAGTTCGATGACTGGTCGGAACGGGCGGTACTCAATGGCCGGCATTGACGACTTGGCGATAAGCGGGTGAACAATCGCAACGCCAATGCCTGAACGAACCAATTGGCAGGCCAGCAAAGTGGATTGGGTCTGGACGGAGAGTTTCCGTCTTACTCTTGCTTCGCCAAAAACCGAATCCGTTTTGTGCCGAAGCAGTGTTTCCGGGTCGACTGAAATTACTTGCTCACCGGCAAGATCCTCAACGTCAATCACGCTCTTCTTAATAAGATGATGGTTTGGCGGAAGTACGCATACTGCCTGAACGGTTCCCAGTTCTGTCACCGTCAACTTCTCGCTTCGCACCGGTAGAGTGACAAGTCCCAAGTCGTAATATCCGGAAAGAACCTGCTCTTCTATCCGTGTCCGCCCTTGCTGTTCTTCGATCACAGTTGTCACATTTGGGTAGCGCTCGCGTAAAGCGGAAAGCGTTTGCGGCAACAAACCGTGGCCAAGAGCGGGCATTGCACCTATGCGGAGTTTTCCGGCCCGCAAGGCGCCTGTGTCGCGCGACTTCTCTCTTAATTCATCTACAATGTTCAGGACACGGTCCACGTCCTCAAAAATCATTCTGCCTTCCGGTGTCAGGGACATCTGGCCGCCTTGACGGGAAAACAATTTCACATTCAACTCGTCTTCGAGTTGACTGATCAGCTTGCTGACTGCTGACTGCGTTAACAGGATGTGCGGTGCGGCTTCTTTCGTAGTGCCACTTCGTACAACGGCACGCATAGCTTCCATTTGGCGGATCTTCATGACTATTCCATTATCGAATTTCTATGCCACAAAAAGTCATTTCTTTCTCCCGCAGTCAAGGCATAAGGTAATTATTCAAAGACCGTGGGGCGACAGACCCTGTTGGAGGACCGAATGAGACAAAATCAATTGCTTAAGACCTGGCGTGAAGGCGGCACGGTTCTCAATTGCTTTCTTTCCATGGTTGATAGCTACGGCGCAGAGCTCATGGCACATCAGGGTTTTGACGCGTTAACCGTTGATATGCAGCATGGATTCCAGGACTACGCCATCGCAACAACACAGTTTCAGGCAATCTCGACCACCCAGGTCACGCCTTTGGCGCGGGTACGCAAGCTCGACGAAGTCGACATAGTTCGTGTACTGGATTTGGGGGCGATGGGGGTCATTTGCCCTCTGGTAAACAGCGTGGCGGACGCTGAGCGTTTCGTTCGTGCAGCAAAATATCCCCCTCACGGTGACCGCAGCTTTGGCCCCCATCGGCAGATGCTTTATTCCGGTGACGATTATCCGGCAACGGCCAATGACAATGTCGCACTGATCGCGATGATCGAAACGTGGGAGGGATTGGATAATGTCGCCGACATTGCAAAGGTTGAGGGCATTGACGCACTGTATATCGGGCCGGCTGACCTTTCCTTGAATCTCGGTTTTCCTCCCGGCTTTGAGCCCGACCAGCCTGAAATGAAGGCGGCGATTCAAACAATATTGGATGCCTGTAAAGCGGCGGGAACAATTGCCGGCATTCACTGTGGCAGCGCCAATTTTGCAAACCGGATGATTGATGACGGCTTTCAACTTGTGACTGTGTTGAACGATGCAAAGCTGATGGCCCAGGCTGCTGCCCGCGTGGTCGCCGACGTCAAGAAGGGCGGTTGAGGTGCTGGATTCCCTGAGCAAACCGCAGGATGCGCAGTCGATTGCGACAATTACCCAAGTGGAGCTTGTGCAATTTCACTACGCGGTGCCAAACGCTGATCGCGATCCGCGCACCGGAAAGCTCATGTACAAGATTGGTGCGACGGCAAAGATGCCGACTTTTGCAATTCGATTGATCAGCGATAGCGGGGTCGGGGAATATGTTGCTCATATGGGCGGTCGCCCTTCAATTTTCGCCCAGGTAGCGTCGGTTGCAAAGGGTATGGTTGGTGAAAAAATTGGCGCTGGAGCATCATTCAATGCATTTGCCAATAAACAGCTTCAAACGATTGGCCGACTGGGTGTTGGTGCTCTGGACATTGCCATGCGGATGGTGTGGATGGCTCCTGCACCATCGGCGTCGTAATGCGCCATATTGCAGTTGTTACAAACTGCTTGAGAGGAGCCACCCAAATGCACGTTACAACAATCGGCCTAGATTTGGCCAAGAACGTTTTTCAGATCCACGGTATATGCGAAGACGGTGAAGTTGCCTTCAGCCGAGCTTTGAGACGGGCACAGGTCCTGACCTTCTTTGAAAGCCTGGAGCCATGCCTGGTTGGCATTGAAGCGTGTGGGACCAGTCACCATTGGGCTCGTGAGATCTCTAAGTTAGGGCATAAAGTCAAACTGATCCCGCCAGTATATGTGAAGCCTTATGTCAAACGGGGTAAATCAGATGCGGTTGACGCCGCCGCCATCTGTGAGGCGGTCACTCGGCCTACAATGCGATTTGTTGAAGTGAAGACTCCCGAACAACAGGCGATACTAGCGGTTCATCGAACGCGTGATCTCATCATTCGCCAACGCACACAGACGATCAATATGCTGCGGGCGCAGCTGGCAGAGTTTGGCATTGTTTTGGCAAAGGGGATTTATCATGCGCTTCAGTTTGCCAAACAATGTTTGAACGGGGAACAACCTGACCTGCCCGAAGTCGCTGGAGATGTAATCTTTGAGCTTTGCGATCAGTTGCGGTTCTTACATTCAAAGATATTGCGGTGTACGCGTCAGATGAACAAGATCGCAAGGTGTGAGAAACGGGTTGCACTGCTTCGCACAATACCCGGTGTTGGGCCGATTACAGCCTCAGCAATTGTTGCAACGGTTGGTAGCGGCAAGCAATTCAACAATGGCCGGGAGTTTGCTGCCTGGTTAGGACTGACCCCACTTAACAGGTCAAGCGGCGGAAAAGAACGTCTGGGGCATATCTCAAAGATGGGAGATCAATATATTCGCCGGTTACTGGTTCTTGGCATGACCTCCCGTATTCGTTCGATCAGGACAGAGCCGGAGAAATTCGATCCTTGGTTTGCGGACATCCTGGAACGCAAGCCAAGCAGGGTGGCTGCAGTCGCAATGGCGAATAAAACAGCCCGAATAATGTGGGCTGTGCTGACCCGTAATGAACCCTACAAAGTGAGATCGATCTAACCAAGGAGGCCAACAACAAGAGATTGCAAGACCAATGAAGTGATGGAAAATTGTCAGCCCTAAAACCAAGACACCCCGTGCTAAGTCCTGAACGCTTGCTGTTCGACATGCGGAATGGGGCTTGGTTGGTGGAAACCATCAGGGCCAGCGGCCATGTGTGTCGCGTCAACAGGCCGAACACAAGACTGCTTCTGACAATGCTTCAATCACAAAACAGGACTTGCAAAAAGGGAGCCATCCACACAGGACTTACTGGGCAAGTCGCTTGACGTATCAGTCTCCGATCTGATTGGGCTCTCACGCCCGGAATTGCCTGCCTATGCAAGCCTGATTCACGGTCATCGCGAGGGTGATATGGCGTCCGAACAGCATCTGGTTGAGGCTGCTCTGGCCTGCGTTGAAGCAGGGTTTCGCGGAATAAAATTTCGCGGTTGGCCTGGAGATAGCGCTGAGGGCTATGCGCAAACAATCAGGGCGGTGTCGCGGGCAATTCCAGACCGGCAGGCTGTCAATTTGTTTCTCGACCCCGGTTGCGATCTGCCAACATTCGGCAGCGCACTGTATGTTGGCCGCGCGGCCGATGAAGCTGGACTTTACTGGCTGGAAGACATGTTTCGCGACTCCGGTAACTCCAGTTGGGCGCACAAGCGCCTCAGAGAACGGGTGACAACACCTTTACTTTGCGGTGAACACGTGCGTGGCCTGGAAGCCAAGGCTGACTGGATAGCATCGGGCGCGACCGACTTCATCCGTGCCGATCCGGAACTGGATGGTGGGATTACCGGTTGCCTGAAGATCGCCCATCTTGCAGAAGCATTCGGGATGGATGTGGAGATTCATGGCAGCGGACCGGCTCACCGGATCGCCATGGCGGCGGTGCGAAATTCAAATTTCTATGAGCTGGGATTGGTTCTGCCAGACAGAACCAATATCCATGCCCCACCGGTTTATTTGGATGGATACTCTGACGGATATGACGGCATCAATACTCAAGGTAGCGTCTTTACTCCCAATGGACCCGGCCTCGGGGTAACATATGATTGGGACAAAATACTTGAGTTTCAGACAGATCGGGTGACGCTCACATGATGTCATTTACAAAGTCATATGACCGGTGGATTGGCCTGACCCTTCTGGTTCTGGTGGCTTTCCTGTTTGCTGACACTTTCAATTTTAAGACACGCCCTTATGTTCCCCTGAACACGGCGTTTTGGCCGCGTGTCGTATTAGCCGGCATTGCTTTGGTTGCTGTTTATCTCACAATCCGGGGCCGCGTGTCTGATGAGGAGCCTGAGAGGTTTTCAAACAAAGCCGCATACGCTTTTTTGGCTGCGGTATTCTACGTAATTGCCCTGCCGTTAGGGGGTTTTTTTGCCATGTCCAGCTTCGTCGGAGCGGTTGGTTATTTCTGGTTGGCAAATGACAATTCAGCACGAACAGTCGCGATCTCCATCGTTTATGGAATCTTGGTTTCAGGTGCCGTCTACTTGCTGTTTAAACATGCTTTGTTGGTGCAATTACCAATGTTCGGAGGTTTCTGAACATGCTTGACGTTGATGGAATTATGGCCGGACTTCAGATTATTCTGAACCCGGGAACATTGGCCCTCATTGTCGTTGGTGTGTTGATCGGAATCATCGTTGGCGTGATCCCTGGATTGAGCGCCACGATGGCTGTTGTATTGCTTATTCCATTCACTTTTCAGATGGACCCGGTTACCGCGATGGCCTTGCTGGTCGTGGTCTATGTAGGTGGCATTTCCGGCGGAGCCCTCACAGCTATTTTGATCCGAATGCCCGGCACGCCTGCGTCGGTTGCAACGACCTTGGATGGCTATCCAATGGCGCAACAGGGCAAAGCCGGTCAGGCCATTGGCAACGCGGTCGTTGCTTCGTTCGTTGGCACGGTGATCAGCGCAATCTTCCTGATATCCTTTGCCCCGTCACTGGCGCAATTTGCAGTAAGATTCTTTTACCCCGAATATGTTGCGGTCTGCCTGTTCGCGCTGGTTGCGGTCATTTCAGTTTCGGGAAACTCCCTGATGCGCGGCCTGGTCACCGGCATGCTTGGCCTTTTAACCGCGACATTCGGGCTGTCAGAAGTAGACGCTCTTAAACGTTTCACCTTTGACATTCCTGAAATGTCAGCGGGCTTTGGCCTTATTCCAACTTTGATTGGTCTGTTCGCCATTTCGCAGCTGATCAAAGAAGCCTCCGAGCCCGACCGCAAAGATGTTAAGATACAAAAACTGACGGGATCTGTTCTGCCTAAACTGGCAGATATTCGAAGAAACGGAGTTAATTACGTCCGCTCCGGCCTTATCGGCACAGCCATCGGCATCCTGCCTGCTGTCGGCGGCGCGCCTGCCGGTCTGATTGCCTATGCCCAGTGCAAAAATGCTTCAAAAACGCCGGAGAGTTTTGGGAAAGGTAACGTAGACGGCGTCATCTCGGCAGAGACGGCCAATAACGCAACTATTGGTGGCGCCCTGATCATTGCGCTGACACTTGGAATCCCCGGTGACCCACCCACGGCAATATTAATCGGTGGCCTGATGATCCACGGGTTGCAACCCGGACCTCTGCTATTCTCCCAATCGCCTGAGGTCATTTTCGCGATCTACTTTGCCGTGTTGTTTGGTGCGTTTGCCATGATGGTTGCTATGATTTTGCTGGCCAAACATCTGGCTCGCCTGACGGAAATTCCTAAAAGAATGATGCTTCCCTTCCTGCTGATCATCGCTTCCGCCGGTGTATTCTCGATCAATAACCGCGTGTTTGACGTGGGCGTTATGGTTGCGTTTGGAGCACTGGGATATGTGCTGGAACGGTTTCGGTATCCACTTGCGCCCTTCGTTTTGGGCATGTTGCTTGGTCCAATTATCGAGGATAATTTTCGTCGATTGGTGGAAATTGAGGGTACTGCAATCTCAATCTTCACCCGACCGATTTCAGCTTCGTTTATTGTCTTGAGCCTTGCATTCCTCGCTTATTCCTTGATGCTGCACCGTCGTGCGGCGATGAACGAAAATCAGGAATTGGCGACACCGGCACAATCTGACTCTTGATGAAAAACCTGCGCTTTGGTCTGGCGTTTTGCGGAGTTGTGCTGGTGTTGATTTCCAGCCTCACACCGATTGAATTATCACCCTATGCACTGACATTATTTGCAGCATTGGTGGTCTTGAGCCTTGACCAGCTCAACCGTCTGGCACTGTCATTTGCCTGCGCTGGTGCCGCTGTTACGTTGCTTGTATTTTTGCTGGACGGGTCAATGGTGGACCTTAAGGCTGCAGCGTTCATATTCGCATTCCTGCTGGTCAGTGGCAGCCTGCGCACCGCAGCTCAAAGAGAACCAACTGTACAGGCACTGGGTACATCACTTGCCGACAGCCCTCAGCGGCACCGGTTTACAATGATTTCTATCGGCATTGCCCTGCTGTCTTTGGTGCTGCTGAACGGTTCACTTCAGCTGGTCGCCGGAATTTTTTCCAGAAAGATCAATGCACCACTGTCCCAGAGACTTGCGATTATGCGAGCCATGATTTCGGGCTTCGCACTGAACCCCATTTTATCACCAATCGCGATACCCTTTGTGGTGATATCCAGCCTGCTTCCATCAATGTCATGGACACCGCTTACCCCTTATCTGTTTGCCTGCGCTATCGTCGTTTGGATAGCGGGAGCGATACAGGCGAAGGCAACCAACAATGGAGCCGAACACCATTCCGAAAAGTCTGCCTCGTCGGAGAATGTGTCGATTCGAGAACTTTTGGTTGCTGTGCTGCTTGTACTTGCGCCAGTCGCCGGAACAATTTTTCTCATTGCGGCCTTTGGTTTGAAGCCGGGCCAGGCGGCCCTAGCTTCGATTTTTCTGAGTTCATTGATTTGGCCTGTTTTCCGCTTGCGGCGACCGGATTTGATCTATGCCGGTTATACGGTTTCTATAAACGAAGCGACATTGGTTGGTAGTTCGATATTGTTGGGCATGACGCTCGTAGGTTTCCTGCCTTCTGAATATGGTGAAAGCGCAACGCATCTGTTGGTGGCTTCGGGCGCAGCCGCGCCCGCCCTGATCCTGGTTTTCTTTGTTGTTGGCGGAATGTTTGGAATACAGCCGTCAATTTGCTTTTTGCTGATCTACGCGATGGTCGCTTCCATCGCCAACCCCGCTGACGTTTTCACCGCACCGGCCCTGGCGGCGATGATCGTTGGCTGGGCGCTCAATTCGGTTGTCACTCAATTTGGCATTCCTGTGATGATTGTCAGTGAAGCTTTCGGGCTGCGGTCGCATGAATTCGCCTATCGATATGGCATCGTTTACCTGCTGCTAAGCGTCGTCGGCAGCGCTGTTGTTCTGGCTTTGGGATCAATGTTGTTTTGAATTTCGGCCCAGGTGAACAAGTCCCCAGACAAAACCAGTTCCACCATTTGAAGGTCAATATCTGTAGAGTGGAGGCCGCTGGGAAACGCCATCTGAGTGTAGTCTGTATTGGCCATTCAAACGCGACATTAATGTATCGACTCCGCATAGCCCGAGGTCGCCGCGCACCCGAATATCATGATGTCCGTTTCTGGCACGTTGCGTTGCTGACGGTTGTGTCGCTCATTGAATATTGGTCGACATCAAAAATGGAAAAATGTCCGGAGGCTGTGTGGAAAGTCGGGCATTTTATAGGGTTTGCTTCGGGTTTTCGGCATCATGAATATTTCCCGATTTTCTTCGAGTTTCAGTCAACTCGCATGGTTATGCGGCCAACATGCGGTTTCCGGGCTGGAAATGCAGATTTTTCAGTTGAGGGCTTCAATAATAGACCTTTATCACGTCCTCATCGCTTTGATCAGGGTGGGTACACTGATGATGTTCATGACCCGGGTCATATTATAGGCAAGGACATGCAAAGCCATTTCGGTGGCGACGTTTTTCAGGCGCCGCATCTTGAAGTGGGTATTGCCCATCCAGGATTTGATCGTGCCGAACGGATGTTCGACCGTCATGGATCGCAGCGCCAGTTTGGATGGGTCATCATCAATGCGCTGCTGCATGCGTTCGAGCACTGCCTCATGTTCCCATCTGCGAATTTGTCGCTGTGTAGAAGTCGTGCATTTGTCTTTAATGACGCAGCCAGAGCAAAATTCTGAACTATAGGCCCGCAATATCTTGCCATCCCGCTCGCTGGTATAGCGATAAGTCAGGTGTTCGCCAGCAGGGCAAACATAGACATCCTTCTCGGTGTCGTAGACAAAGTCTGCCCGGTCAAATTTGCCCCTGATGCTTGAACTACCAGTCAGAGGCTTGGAGACGATGGGTGTGATGCCTGCGTCTTCGCAGGCCAGTATTTCCTCGCTTTTAAAGTATCCCTTGTCAGCAATTGCTTCCAGTTCGTCGGTTTCCATTTCATCGCGTGCTGCCTTGGCCATCTTTGACAAGGCATCACGGTCGTAACCGAAGGTGGTCACTTCGTGGGCAACAATGAGATGATGCCTGGCCTCAACAGCCGTTTGAACGTTGTAACCCACAACACGCGGCATGCGGGCAGTCGTCGTCATAGACTTGGCATCTGGATCACTCAACGACACCTGAGTTTCTCCTGTTGCATCCATGCGTTCTTCCACAGCCCGGTAGCGTTTGGCCTCCTTGTTCAGATTGGCCAACTTACGACTGGTGCGGACGATCTGTGATATCGGCACTGCCGAGCCTGTCTTTGCCAGAGCTTCATCAGCTCGGTCCAGCTCCATCAGGTATCTCTCAATCGCCTTATCGATCTCACCCAGTTTCTGCTTCAGCTTGCCGCGCGTGTAGCTCTTAGCCTTCGAGTTGACCGCCTTGAACCGACTGCCATCAATGGCGACGATATCACTGTCCAGAAGTTTGATGTCCCGACACAAAGCAACGAACTGCTGGCACACCTTGCGGATCGCCGAACCATTGTCCTTGCGGAAGTCGGCTATCGTTTTGAAATCCGGCTTCAGCCGACCTGTCAGCCAGATAAGTTCCAGATTGCGCCCACATTCTCGTTCCAACCGCCGCGATGACTGAACCTGATTGAGATAGCCGTAAAGATAAATCCGCAACATCAGTCCCGGGTGGTAGCCAGGGCGACCCATTGTTTCTGGTTCAATCTCAAACCCGAGATCACCCAAGTCCAGCATATCAATGAATGCATCAACAACCCGAACCGGATTATCTTCAGCAACATAATCATCCAGACATTCCGGAAGCAATGCCACCTGATCACGGACCACACCTTCAATAAATCGCGTCATAACAAATCCCCGATTCACTCTCAGGGAATTATAGCATGATCCGCAAACGAACGGACTTTTCACACAGCCTCTCCGCATGTCGGTCGTTCACCCATTAATTATTCTTGGTGTTATGAAAGTCTGCTTCTGTATCCAAGGATTGAAAGCGACCGGATTTGCTCAAAGTCATCCGCAACGATACCTCACCTTCGGATCGGGCTGGTGTGTGGGGCCGCGGATTGGTTCGCGGGGGCGAATTCAACCATTTACTATTTGACAGGCACTCTGCCCGGCTGACCTTGTTCGTGAACCCGGAAAACCAGGATTGTGGCACCTTTGTTGCCGGAACGGGCGGTATGAACCTGCTGACCAATGATGCGTGGATTGGGGAGGTTTAAGAGTTGGGGACGTTTGATACCGTCACACAATCTCTTGATGTAGGCAGGTTCTTTTGGATTGCGGTTTGAGCCAATTATTAGGTCAAGTTCCCCGGCGGCCACGACTAAAATGCCGTGGCCGCTTGTAGATTAAAGTGTAGGAAGGCTGGTCAGAACCTTGCGGTCGACCTTTCCAGGCACTGTCAGCGGCATGTTCTCAATGAAGACCAAATTCTTTGGAATGTAAAAAATCGGACAGATTTCTCCAACACCGGCCTTTAATTCATCACCGCGATTTTCACTGGGATCTTCAGCGACAACATAGGCAGTCAGAACTTTGTTGCCTGCGTTTTCTTCAGCAACCACCACTACGTCTTCAACTCCAGACTGGGAGCGAATTGCAGCTTCAATTTCTCCCAACTCGATGCGAACACCATTGATCTTAACCTGGAAGTCATTGCGGCCCATATAGACGATTTCACCATCCGGCATGTAGCGGGCAAGATCTCCGGTCTTGTAAAGCCGCTTGTGCGGTGCTCCGTGAACCGGATTTTCGACAAACCGTTCTTCAGTCAGGTCTTCGCGCGCCCAGTAACCTCGGGCGAGTTGAACACCACCGATATAGAGTTCGCCAGGAACTCCGATCGGTACAGGTTGATTGAGCTCATCCAGAATATGAAGGCTGGTATTTGATACCGGCTTACCAATTGGAATGTAATTGCGCTCAGGATTTCTGGGACAATGGTAATAGCTAACATCCACAGCCGCCTCAGTCGGGCCGTAGAGATTGTGCACTTCAGCAATATTGTTGGATTTGTCGTAGAATTGTTGAACCACATCAAATCCAAGCGCTTCGCCGGAGCAGAACAGTTTCTTAATCGGCAATTGATCCAAAGCCGGCGCCATCATGAACAGACGCAGGACGGATGGAACAAAGTGGAGGTGCGTAACCTTCTGATCCTTGATCAGATGATACAGGTAACCAATCGCCATATGTCCGTCAGGCTCGGCAACGACCAAGGTCGATCCGACACTGAAAGACCACAGAAATTCCCAGACAGAAACATCGAATGTATAGGGGGTTTTTTGAAGAATACGGTCCTGGGAGGTGAGACCATATTCTTCATGCATCCACACCACGCGGTTGTAAATCGCACCATGCTCGACAATGACGCCTTTGGGTTTGCCGGTCGAGCCCGAGGTATAGATCATGTAGGCAAGTGAATCGGCCTCGATGTTGATGCCCAGATCGCTGGCATCGCCTTCTGGGTCAATCTCACCATATTCAGGCAATGTCACAACTTCAGCATTCACCTCTTCCAACTGGTCCAACAGATGTTCCTGGGTCAGGACCACCTTTGGCTGACAGTCTTCAACAATTTCGGCGATCCGGCCAACCGGATCCTGAGTGTTCAAGGGCACATAGGCACCGCCAGCCTTAAGCGTCGCCCAAAGAGCAATAACCAATTCAAAACTGCGATCCAGGCACAGACACACAAATTTATCGCGACCGACGCCCTTGGCGCGCAGGACTCGAGCCAATTGATTTACCCGTGCGTTGAATACTCCAAATGTCATTTCCTCGTCTTTGTAAACGAGAGCGACTTGATCGGGATTGTCCTTTGCCTGCTGCTCCATTTGAGCAACAAGTCCACCATCATAGGCGTATTCTATTTCTGTATCATTCCACTCATGCAATATCAGATTGCGTTCCCGCTCAGACATCAAAGGTTGCTGTGACACGGGCACAGCCAGATCATCGACGATGCCTTGTGCCAAGGCGGTTATCCGGTCTGACATGTTGAACACGGCTTCCGCTGAAATCTCGTTGGTGTGCCTCCATTCAACGGATCCGTCATCGCGGCAGTTCAACCAGACATCAGTCTGCGACAATGGGCTGGCCTGGTTGCCGAAACTCAGTGCCACCGACACAGATTCGCTCAAACCATATTCCCAATTGCTGTCTTCATTATTGTTCGCAACAGTACGGGAAAGCAGCGCACGGCATAAAAACATGCCGAAAGATTCTTCAGGATGAAGGGTAACAGTGACCGGAATGTAACGACCGTGACTCAAGGGAGTTCTACGGTCCTGAATAGGAAATACGGCCTCGCCGTTTTCTGAAACCCTGGCAAGATATGCCGCAACAAGCCCGAATGAAATATCGTTTTTGCGCAAATCAGGAAACAGCTCGGCAAGACACTCAATTAGTTCAACGCTTACCAATGGCGAGCCCTGTTCAAGCAGGCCGCTAAATGCCACCTCATGCTTATAAACTTCCAGATCTGGAAGTTTACTCATTTCCCAACCATTCAGTCTTGTTGACGCTTCCAGCGCGACCTTAGGGATCCCCATCGTCTTCTCCTGCTAGTTTGCTGTGCTTAGGCTTATTTGCCGACACGGTTCTAATTGGAATCAAATTTGACGGGGAAAAACTAACTAAATCTGTTGGGTTATGATGAACAAGTTATTGGCATTAACTGATGGTAAGGGCCTGTTAAAACTTATCTATTCATTTGATTCGGAAGCGTTAATACATTCTCAGGAAATAGGGCAATCAACGCCAGTCCGGTGACCAAAAGCGGGAAAAATGGAATTGCCGCAGCGGCAATCTTCAATATGTTCCACCCGTAATACCCTGCAGTACAAAGAGATTAAAACCGACGGGAGGGCTAATCTGGGACATCTCGACGACAAGAACCACGAATATGAAAAACCGAACCCGATCAGTTTCAACCACTTCCACCATCTGTTTTGGTCTTGATCTCACCTCATGATGCAGCCCAGCCTCGAGCTTCTGCTGCGCCAGCTGCAAACATCGCAGCCAATTGTTGTTCGGAGATAAGACGGTCAAAGGTACGTTTATTGACCACGACAATGTTCTTCGGCAACCAGGCCTGAACATCATAGTAGCTGCTGAGATACTCCCAGGCCTTGTTGTTGTACCCGGTTGACGGAGGCGTGACTATTGCATCGACACGTCCGGTAGAAAATGCCTGAGCCAATTCGGCAACTTCAACCTGTGTTGGCACAGTGTTTGCCAATTGAGCCAGCCGTTAAGTGGCAGCATTACTGGCGCGAAATTTCATGCCGGACAAATCGCCGGTCTTTTCGACGGCTGGGCGCTGAATATTCCAAAGTTTCTTGGCGTTCGCGTAGCTATTTGCAAGAAATGGAACCGAATCCATTCCAGACACCGGATTTTCGTTGGACAACCGCGATAACAAGAATTCACCTATTGGCGCCTGACCACTTCTGGTGGCGTTTTTGATTTCGACGTTTTTAAAAAGAGATCCAGATGAATGGACTTTGATCGTGATTCCACCATCGGTGGCGCGCTCGAGTTGCCGTCCAAACTCGACATGATTCAGCGAACGAAAATTGTTGTCGCCATAAGGAACTGGCATGTTCCACGTGTCGACCAATGCGATCGAACTACCGCTGCCTAGCCCGGCGAAAGCTGCAATGCGGCTTTCAACATGTTGCTGCTTTTGTATCTAATAAGAATTCTCAGGCTGGTAAAAACCGGCCAAATCAGGCTGAAAGACGAACCGGTTCGGTCTCGTCAAATGATACATTTTTGGCTTCGAGTACGGTTCTCATGTCGCCGAGATTCTGCATGTTCACTACTTCGTTGATGGCAAAGCGAATATTGTATGCCGTTTCTACGGCCAGAATCACCTCAATGTGGCGCAGAGAATCCCAGTTTGGTGTATTCATGGCATTGGATTTTTCACTCAGTGTATCTGCTTCAACGTTTAGAATTCCGGCAATGATATCATAAAGTTTCATGGTGTTCCCCGAGTCCAGTTAGTGGCTGTTCAGTCGTAAAAATATGGTTGAAGACTTGCCCAACCGATTGTTGGGAAATTAGACCAACAAAGTGTTTAGAAATCGTAATAGAGGAAGGAAGAGTCCGACCCGATATTGGAGAATGCAAAGACCAGAAGAGCGGCGACCATGAACGCCCATCCAGCGTTTGGTTTCCACTGAATCAAGTTTGTCAGCTTGCTCATGACTTGTGGTTTTGCATCAGACACAATCCAATGACGCGACAGTATTTCTTGAGTGTTCGGCACGCACAGGACAATGATGCCCAGTGGTAAGATAAACGCCCAGGCTTCGATCAACACCAGGCGCACTGGTTCGCCCATTCCAGCCGGAACCAGGGAAGATGCGCCCCACATAGTGGCCAGCATTGTACCCGCGGTAGTCATGTCAGGTGAACGGAATATCACCAGGCCACTAACGACAACCGACATGGTCAACAACCAATTGCTGATCACGCCCAGCTTAGGCAGGTTAAATTGTTTCCACCCGTTGTTTATCGCAATCGCAATCCCATGAAGCAGTCCATAAAATACGAAGGTCCAACCTGAACCATGCCAAATACCCGCAACCAACATGGTGAAAATAATCGGCCAGCCACCAGCAAAAACGAACTTTGGGAATGCCGGCATTTTTTTCTGCATTGCCTTGCGCATGCCGTTCATGGCCATTGGCGAAAAGACATAGTTGGTAAAGAACCGGGTCATGGTCATATGCCAGCGTTGCCAGAAGTCTGAGATGCTTGTCGCCTTGAACGGTGAATTGAAGTTGAGCGGCAATTTCAGACCAAATATGGTTCCAAGCCCAATTGCCATATCCGAATAGCCGGAAAAGTCGAAATAGAGTTGCAGCGTGTAGGCGAGCGAACCGGTCCAGGCAGTAACCGGGTCCACAACACCACCGGCAGCCACTCCATCAAATGCCAAATTGGCAAACGGAGCGAGGGAATCAGCAAACACAACTTTCTTGAACAAGCCCATGGCAAAGATAGAAAGTCCAAGCGCGATGCGTTGACCGTCCAGTGCCCGGTCAGTGCGGTTTTCCATCTGGTCGAATATTTCCTTCTGCATGACCAGTGGACCTGCAGTCACATAGGGAAAAAACGTCGCGAAGGCGGTGTATTTGACAATCGAACGTTGCTCGGTTCGACCACCATGAGCTTCAATCAGATAACCAATCTGCACAAATGTGTAGAAGGAGATGCCGATCGGTAAAATGATCGACAGATGATCAAATCCTGAACCGGTGATTTGATTGGTGATGTCGATAAAGAAATTTGTGTATTTGAAATAACCCAGGGCAAAAAGGTTGCCCAATATTCCCCCGATCAGAAGCTTGTTGGAAGCTTTTTCTGCTCCGTATGAGCGCGTCAAAACGCTGCCGATGACAAAGTTGGAAATCACTGAAACCAGCAAGATTGCCAACAGTTTCCAGCTCAATTGAGCGTAAAAGATCAACGATGCGGCAGCCAGTACGCCAAAGGCATTCGACCACCCCTTGAAATGTTGCACCAGTGCAAATGCGATGAACGTGCAGGGCAAGAACAGGACGAGAAACTCGTAAGAATTAAATGGCATGACAGTATTCCCGACTTCTAAAGCGCGCCGCGCAATTTAAATTCATCACTCTGCAAGCGGTACTGCATAAGCAACATTCCCAAACATGCTGGATTCCCATGTTCTGCATCAATGTATTGTTTGGCCCTACAGCCAACATCCTGAGGTGAAAAACCACCTACCAGACCAAAGCCGTATTTTGCCGCCCAATCCTTGGTGAGATCCTGGATCTTCTTGAGACCAACCATGTATTCGGTGCCCTGAACTGCGTCCCAGAATATTGGATTGAATTGAGGGTGAGCCAACGTGACTTTCACGCCCTTGTCCTTCAAATATTCAAACAGGAATTCCATATGGGCGACGCCCTTGGGATCGATTTTAGGTGGAGAGTTCTTGCTGGCTTCTGCAAAGGAGAGAGCTTCGTTGCGAGCTCGTTCCTGCGAGAACAGGCGCTTATGCTCACCGGACCAAAGAATGGATCCACCCGGCAACAGTGTGTCGAGACCTTCAAAGTTTCTCTCATCTGTCGCATGCGGCATAACCGGAGCAGTCAGATGTCTTGTTCCGTGTGTTTTAAGCAGGGAGAAATTGGCCAGTTCTCGCCATGTCTGAACCGGTAAGGTCTCCAGCATTGAATGCGCCTTAAACCCAGTCCGTTCAGCAAACCGGCGATAATATTTAATACCGGGCAACCACAGGAAGTCTGTGCGATCCTTAACCGGTGTCAGCAGCTTGTCGCGAATGGTAATGATCAATTCCGGAGGCAGCCTTCCGTGGCGTTCGTAAATTTCGACCATCGCCATCATGTCCTCGTAATAATCACGATGAACGTGGCTGTTATAAACGTTGACGCCTGACAAAAGGCTTACATGAGCCTCTTGCCAATGACTCGCTCCAAGCACGCCGACATCCGGGGTTGTCGTCATTCGCTTGATTGTTTCGTTGCGAAGATCCCGAATGTTGATGTTGAGATCGAAGACGCCGTAGTTTCTGCCGTCCGTGTGGGCTTGAGTCACATCTGAAATCATATTTTGATCAAACAGCATGGGGGCAAAGTATTTGTTGCCCTGCCAAATCGCGGCGATTCCCATAATAAACAGAGCCAGTGTTGCAATTACAAACCGACCACCGGCCCGACCTTCTTGGGTGTCTGCTTTTGCATCCTCATCATAGTGACCTTCAAGCCGGTTCAAGAGTTCTCGGGCGTCTTCACTGGCAACATCTGCCTGTGTTTCAAATTGTGGCTGCTCATATTGTTCTTGAACTTCAGCAGCTTGTGCTGACATGGTGCTGCCACCTACGGCCATGCCCGACGACACAGCCACACCAGTGGACGAGATGACAGCTCTGGCAGATGTACTGATGGCAGGCCCCGCGGGCCCAGTTCCCGTCGGGTTGACGTCAGAACCTGGATCTTCGACATAGTCGGCTTCAGGATCCAGCGCATGGGTGGAATCTGCATCTTTGTACAATCGGACGTTTCGCCCAAATACGAGCTCAAACAAGAGCGGTGCAAAAAACATTGGGATTTGTGAAGCGCCGACATAAACGGCCAGGTTGGAATCATTTGCGTAGCCGACCAATCCGAAAGTCAGCCCGATGTTGCGGAAGCTGGCAAGGACACTGGCCGTCATGGCAATGTTGTAGCCCAAATGAGCCATTGCCACTCTCAATACCAGCGCAACCGATATCGTGGTCATGATCGAAACCGCAATATAAAACAATACTCTTTGGCTGTCTGTCTGCAGGGCGACGACGACCGGAGCTTCCAGTGCGAAACAAAAAATCACCAATGACAGAACCGAGCCCCAGCGGCCGATTTGGATGGAACGTTCTCTTGATTTTGGTGTCCAGTTGCGTGCCCACTGACGGATCAACAGGAAGATGCCAAGCGGGACGATCATGAGGGCAAACAATCGGATCGCAAAATTGACGAAGTCAAACTGGAAATGACCATCATGGAGAAGGCTGAAGCCAACAAAGATAGAAATCGGTGCGACAAGAGTGGATACCACAACAGTCTGAACGGCCAGTTTTTGGTCCAACCCCATCAAATGAACCAGGGTTGGTGAGGCAAACAGTGACCCACTCGTCAAGGTTACCATTATGAAGTAGACAATCTGCGAATCCAGTTTGAATATCCAGCCGGTTGTCGCCACCAACCCGGGCAGCAAGAGTTGCTGGAGACCGACCAACGGTAATACAGCGGGGTGGAGTTTTGTGAATATTTGGTTTTCGTAGTTCACGTAAGGCAGCAGCGAAAACACCATCACACAAAACAGCGATGGCATCAGGAAGCCGGTAAAACCGCTTGCAAACCCTTCAAATTGAAATGCAACCACCACTCCCAATGCAAGCACGAGTGCTGCGAGGAATTTCTCGTCTTCAATACGCATATTTACCGCTCGTCCCATTATTCCCAGACCGGCAAAGCGAAAACGCCGCAGTTACAACATTCTCATTCCGGCCCCACCAGTGGGAGCAAGACTACACAGTGAAAATTTGCCCTTGGTGAACAAACATGTTGAACGAATTATTAACGTTCCTAGCGACAATGTGGTGCAGGCATTCAACTGACATGTGGGAACTCGAAAATGGGGCAAGGAATCCAAAACGCTCTAAAGAAAAGTGTTGATGATGAACTCGGTGCATCGCAGCACGATTTTATAGATTCGTCTGAACTCATGGAAGCAGCCAATGTAGGATTGGCGGTTTTTAGTTCCGACCTGACCCTTTTAACAGCAAATGACCGCTACTATGAATTGTGCGGTTATTCCCGTGACGAAATTCGTCCCGGTATTTCACTTAGCGACCTCATCAAGTTTTCACTCGAGAAGCGGAATTTGGACCCGACTGAAATTGAAACCACCATTTCCACAAGTCTGCGACGACTAAAGGGAACAGAGAGCCATCAATTTCGCTTTGAAGTAGAAAATGGCGGTTATATTTCCATAACCAGGCGCAAGGCCGGCCAAGGCAAGATGTTTGAGACCGTTCAGGAACTGACAGGCGCTGAGCCGATTGCCCATGGATCCGATCAGCTCGGGAAGCTGGCAGATCTAGCAAGAATGCGATTGGCGTTTGCGTTGGAAGGCATGGCAGATGGCTTTGCTCTGTACGACGATCAAGACCGGTTGGTAAATTACAACAAAAAGTATGTGGAACTGAATCCCCACATTGCCGATATGATCATGCCCGGCAGCCGATATGAGGACATGTTGAGGGAAGGTGTGCGCCGTAAAGGTTTTGATCTTCATGGTATGGAACCGGAAGCGTATATTGAATGGCGGCTGGAACAACATCTCAATCCGGGCGAACCCTACATATCCCAGCTGACTGACGGTCGCTGGATTCGACTCAACGACCATAAAACAGACGATGGAGGTATCGTCAGCGTCCGTGCAGACATTTCAGATCTCAAAGCCCATGAGGTGGAAAACAAACGTATTTCCGGTGACCTGAGCCAAGCCAGTTCCAGGCTCGATGAAGCACTCAACAATATGGTGCAGGGGCTTTGCATGTTTGATGCGGATCAAAAGCTCATTCTATGCAACAAGCAGTATCTCACCATGTACGGCTTTTCCGATGAGGTGGTAAAACCCGGAATACATATGCCGGATATCATGCGCTACAGTATCTCTCTTGGAAATTATCGGGACGAAGATGCGCAGCTGGCGTTGGAAAACCGGAGCAAATCTCGAAATCTCAGCGAACGAACCACCATCAAGCAATATCTCAAAGACGGGCGGGTAATCGCTGTACTCAACGAACCCATGTCCTCAGGAGGCACAATTGCAACCTATCAAGACATTTCTACACTGGAGCAGCATGAGGCTCGACTGGTCGCTTATAATAAGAAGCTGGAAAGTTCTAACCGCGAACTCCAGGATTTCGCCTATGTAGCGTCCCACGATCTGCAGGAACCACTGAGGAAAATTGAAACCTTTGGTGACAGGTTGGTTAGAAAACATGGCGAGCTCTTGCCCGAAGACGGCCAGATGTATCTTGACCGCATGCAGAACGCCGCAGGTAGAATGCGCTTGTTAATCAACGATTTGCTGGGGTACTCCCGCGTCACTACCAAAGCCAAACCCTTTGTTGAAGTTAACTTGCAAAAAGTTCTGGATGGGGTGTTGTCGGATATTCAAATGCGCTTGGAGGAAACCCGGGGCGTTGTAGAATCTTCGGACCTGCCAATAATTCCGGCTGACAACACGCAGATGCGACAGTTGCTTCAGAACTTAATCAGCAACGCCTTGAAATTTTGTCGTCCCGACGTTGCTCCGATTGTAAAAATCAGCGCTGAAAAAGCAGTGATTCATACCGAAAACGGGATCCCCCGTGATATTTGGCGCCTCTGTGTCGCCGACAACGGTATCGGTTTTGACAGCCAGTATAAAAATCAGATTTTCGCTATATTCCAACGCCTTCATGGCCGTCTGGAATACGAGGGAACCGGTATCGGATTGGCCACCTGTCGAAAAATTGTGGAACGCCATCACGGAACCATTGATGCAAATGGCGTTCCTGGCGAAGGCGCGACTTTCACCATTGAATTACCCGCTGAACAAGAACAATCAGAGGAATGAAACCATGCTTAATGCCACTCCAATTAGAATTCTGGTCGCAGATGATGATGCAGATGACCGCATGCTGATAGGCGACGCCTTTGAAGAGGCTTGCCTGAAAAATCCCGTCGATTTTGTTGAAGACGGCCTGGAGCTTCTTGAATATCTGAAACACGAAGGCAAATTCGCCGACCTTGCAGAAGATATTCGTCCCGGCATCATCCTGCTTGACTTGAACATGCCTCGCATGGACGGTCGAACAGCCCTTCAGGAAATTCGCAATGATCCGGAACTGCGCAACATTCCCATTGTTGTCCTTACGACGTCCAAATCTGAAGAAGACATTTTGCGAACCTACGACTTGGGAGTGAATTCCTTTATCACAAAACCAGTTACATTTGATGGTTTGGTCAAAGTCGTCCAAATCCTGAATCAATACTGGGTCGAGATTGTTGCACTGCCAGCCAACATTGATTGAGTTGTCCAAATCAACATTCGGTTAATTATATTATTCAAATTTTTTTAAAAATGAACTCATGTTCAGAATTGGCTCACGTCTGGAGCATACATTTCCTAAAGCTGCATAGGAAATAATAATGTTTGGGCACGGATTAAAAGTACTGGTTTTAGACGACGACGACGATTGTTTCCTGATCTGCGAAACAATCTCTGACATCGAAGGCGGTTCTTATGAGGTAAAGACTGCCCATACCCCAGAAAATGGCCTGGAACTTATTCGAAAGAATGCGTTCCATGCTGTTCTTTGTGACTACCGACTTGGAGCCACAAGCGGCATTGACTTCATCAAGCTGGTTCGCGGACAGGGATACGACTTACCCATCATCTTGTTGACCGGAATGGAAGACAGCTCAACGGACAATAAAGCGCTGGAAGCGGGAGCCGCAGATTTCATCAGCAAATCAGCTCTTTCGTCGGCCATTGTGGACCGAGCTATCAGATACGCTGTTGCCAATGCTGAGCGTCAACGGTTGCTGTCTACGGTTTTAACCAGTGTAGATGCTGCAGTTTGCGTTCTGGACAACAAAAGAGTTCCGATTCTCTGGAATCCAAGTTTTGCCGGCTTTGCAGAAGTGCAGGGTAAGTTTGACAATGACGATCCAATCAGCGCCTTCGCCAGCAGGCTGCTAAGCGCTGAAATGGTCCATTCGGTGGGAGACAGAACTCTTGAAAAGAGAATTTCCAACCTGCCAGATGAAGGGTTGGTAATCACCCTCCATGATGTCACAGAACATGTTGAGGCGTTGAGAGAACGGGAGCGAGCCGAAAGTCGCGCCGCCCATCTGGCCAATCACTGCTCACTCACCGGCCTGCCCAACAGAATGGCATTTGCTGAACGAATTGATAAAGAGATTCAAAGAGCAAGATCCAACGGTACCGAATTTTACCTGATGAACCTCGACCTGAACCGGTTCAAAGAAATTAACGACGTATATGGTCACAATGTTGGCGATCAACTTCTCAAACTGGTCTCACAACGCTTTGTCAGTTGCTTAAAGGAAGGTGATTATCTGGCTCGATTGGGCGGCGACGAATTTGTTGCCATCCAAACCAAAAATCCCGACAAAGACGAAATTCCTGCACTTGCATTGCGGTTTTCTGACTCGGTTGAAAGCCCATTTGAGATCAGCGGCAGCATTGTGAGAACCGGTGTCAGCGTTGGTGTTGCCTCTTTTCCCAGCCACGGAGCAGACGCCCAGGCATTGCTTTCTAATGCTGACATCGCCATGTATCGCGCCAAGACCGAGCCCAAATGCGGTGTGCATGCCTACAACTCGAAACTCGATCAAACAATACGCGAGCGACGCCTGATTGCCAGTGAGCTGAAAAGCGCCGTTGAAAACGAGTCCCTGGAGGTACATTTTCAACCGCAAGCCTGTGTGAAAACGGGTAGAATCAGTGGTTTTGAATCTCTATCTCGGTGGAATCATCCAACATTTGGCCAGATTTCACCTGACGTTTTCATCCCCATTTCCGAAGACAACGGACTGATTAACGAAATAGGTCGCAGCACATTGCAGTGGTCATGTGAGCTTGCAATGCAATGGCCAGAACCGGTCAATGTAAGCGTCAATATATCAGCATTACAGATCCGCTTCACGGACATTGTGAGCTTGGTGCGAGACACGTTGTTTCAAACCGGCCTGCCATCCAGTCGGTTGGAACTTGAGGTCACTGAAAGTGTTTTGTTTGATGATTTTGATTATGCCATGCACGTCCTGCGCGGCATAAGAAATCTTGGCGTTTCCCTTGCGATGGATGACTTTGGAACAGGTTATTCTTCCCTGTCGTCGATTATTTCTTTTCCTTTCAACAAGCTGAAAATTGATCGCTCATTTATTATGGAACTCCATAAGCAGGAACGGCTGGCAACTGTCACTAAAGCCATCATTGGACTTGGGCATAATCTGGATTTGAAGATAATTGCCGAAGGTGTTGAGACGATAGACCATGTGAATTTCCTGAAAGCCCAGGGGTGCGACGAAATGCAAGGCTTCTTGCTGGGTAAGGCCATGCCACAGGAAAAAGTGCTGGAATATCTGAAAACCCCGGTCTTGGACCTTTCCACCCATGCGGATTACGTTGACGAAAAAAGACGTGCTTCATAAATTTGCATTTGGCCCCCGGGTCAGCACCCGATTGTCATTTTGATGAGATCAGGACGTCCTGCATCATCAAAAATGTCATGAACTTCTGAGCGCCTGTAAACCGCCAGAACAACCCCAAAATTAGCAAGCGTTTTCAATATATTATAAACGAATAGGTGATATTTCTAACGCTGAATTTCGCAGTCCAATTATCCTTTAGAACCGTGAATTTGCGGATCCAAGGATACTTCCCACGAAAGGGAGATCTGCCCGTTGGAAAGAACGCCGAACAAGCAACGACCGGGTGTTGAAAAACCACCGTTGGCTCCAAAAAACCCCCGGTTTTCTTCGGGGCCTTGTACAAAGCGTCCCGGTTGGACCCTGGGTCACCTGAGTTCTGGTTGTTTGGGCCGCTCTCACCGATCGGCTGGCGGGAAGGCAAAACTTCAACAGTCAATCGACCTGACCAGAGACGTGCTGCAAGTGCCTGACGGCTACCGAATTGGGATTGTTCCAGCTTCCGATACAGGCGCATTTGAGATGGCCATGTGGTCAATGTTGGGCGCTCGGCCTGTAACAATGTTGGCATGGGAAAGTTTTGGCGCCGGATGGGCATCGGATGTGAAGAACCAGTTGCAACTTCAGGACACGGTCTTTGTATCTGCAGATTACGGCAAGTTACCCGATCTCAACGCCATCGATTTCAATAGCGATGTTTGTTTTACCTGGAATGGGACCACATCAGGCGTTCGGGTTCCTGATGGTGAGTTCATCCCATCTGATCGGCAAGGCCTGACCCTGTGTGACGCTACTTCGGCCGCCTTCGCGCAATACCTGCCTTTTGAAAAGCTCGATGTTGTGACCTATTCGTGGCAGAAAGTACTAGGCGGAGAAGGCGGACATGGAGTGATAATCCTGTCTCCGAGAGCGGTGGAGCGACTCGAAAACCATATTCCCGCATGGCCGCTGCCAAAAATCTTTCGACTGACCAAAAATGGCAAACTGATCGAAGGCATCTTTTCGGGAGCCACAATCAACACGCCGTCCATGTTGTGCGTCGAAGACTATATTGATGCTCTGAGCTGGGCCCAGTCGATTGGAGGTCTTGATGGACTTCGCGCCAGGGCCGATGAAAATTTCGCGGAACTGAGCTCGTGGGTCGATCAAACCGACTGGATAGATTTTCTGGCAGAAGACCCGGCAACCCGTTCAAATACGTCGGTTTGCTTGAAGATTACCGATGCCGGCGTAGCTGCCCAGGAGGTCACCATGCAAAATGCATTTGTCAAAAACATCACCAAACTGCTCGATGATGAAAATGCTGCATATGATATTGGCGGCTACCGTGATGCACCTCCCGGCCTGCGAATCTGGACCGGCGCAACAGTAGAGACATCCGACATAAAATCTCTGACGGCATGGCTCGATTGGGCCTTCGCTGTCACCAAGGCCGCTTAACCAAAATCAATCTCAACACACAACTCCCGCACTTTGACGAAAGAAGTATCCATGACCGACAGAAAACCACGCGTTCTCGTATCAGATGCCCTCTCCGCAACCGCCGTACAGGTGTTCAAGGACAATGGCTGTGACGTTGATTTCGAACCGACTTTGGGAAAGGACAAAGAAAAACTGTTGGCCAGGATCGGCGATTATGACGGATTGGCTATCCGTTCAGCGACCAAAGCCAATGACCAGCTGATTGAAGCCGCGACCAATCTGAAAGTGATTGGGCGGGCCGGTATTGGCGTCGATAATGTTGATCTGAAGGCTGCTTCCCGCCGCGGCATTATTGTCATGAATACGCCTTTCGGCAATTCGATCACCACGGCGGAACATGCTTTGTCGATGATGATGGCGGTTGCCCGTCAGATTCCGTCCGCAAACGCTTCGACCCAGGCTGGCAAGTGGGAAAAGTCAAAGTTTATGGGTGTTGAGCTGACAGGTAAAACGCTGGGTCTCATAGGAGCCGGCAATATCGGATCTATCGTGGCTGATCGCGCCATTGGCATGAAAATGCGTGTCGTCGCTTTTGACCCGTTTTTGTCCGAAGACCGTGCCCGGAAAATCGGAGTTGAGAAAGTTGAATTGAACGATCTTCTGTCGCGCGCAGACTTCATTTCCCTGCACACCCCGCTGACAGACAAGACCCGCAACATGATTGATGCCGAGGCGATTGAACGAATGAAGGACGGTGTGCGGATTATCAACTGCGCACGCGGCGGGCTCATCGTTGAGACCGATTTGGCCAAGGCCATCGAAACAGGCAAAGTCGCTGGTGCGGCCATTGATGTGTTTGAAGTCGAACCGGCAACCGACAGCGTCTTGTTTGGTTTGCCGAACGTAGTGTGTACTCCGCATTTGGGCGCCGCCACATCCGAGGCTCAGGAAAACGTTGCTCTGCAGGTTGCGGAGCAGATGTCCGCCTATCTAACTCGCGGGGCAGTCACCAATGCGCTCAACATGCCGTCCATATCTGCAGAAGAAGCACCACTCCTGACGCCATTTGTTAAACTGGCCGACACGTTGGGTAGTTTCGTTGGCCAGGTAACCGATGATCCGATTCGCAAGGTAGAGATTCTTTATGATGGCCATGTCGCTTCAATGAACACTAGTGCGCTATCAAGCGCTGTTCTTGCTGGTTTGCTACGGTCTCAGGTCTCAGATGTGAACATGGTTTCTGCCCCCGTTATGGCCAGCGAGAGGGGCATGCAGCTTCTCGAAATGACCAGGGAAAAATCAGGCGTATTTGATGGGTATATTCAATTGAATGTCGTCACCAATCACATCACCCGATCAATCGCCGGCACGGTGTTTTCGGATGGTAAACCGCGCTTTATTCAGATCAAGGGTGTCAATATGGAAGCAGAAGCTGGCGAGCACATGCTGTATACGACGAATCGTGATGTTCCTGGAATTGTTGGGAAACTGGGCGGAATGTTTGCCGAGTCCGAGATCAATATCGCAAACTTCTATCTTGGCAGAAACCATGCTGGTGGAGACGCAATTGCGCTGATTCAACTTGACCGACCCGCGCCAGCCGAGTTTTTGAGATTGTTGGACGACGCGCCAGAAATTGAATCGGCAAAACCCTTGGAATTCACTGTTTAGGCAGGATTGTTTTTGGGGGGGGTCGATCGATCCTGCAAGAATCAATTTGTGGAACTTTTTGCCGGTAGCATTTTTGTAAAAGTGCTGCTGGCTAAGATATTCTCCTTACGCAGCAGCAAGTTACCGGAATTCCCTTGATGTGTTCACGCGACGGGAAAAACGGTTACGGTGTCGATATCGGCACAGACACCAGTTTCGAACCCCTTTTGACATAAACTGCACTGTCGCAGCTTGAATGATCTGGATGACCCAGCAATGTAATGTTTGGCCTAATGCGGACATTGAGCAAATTATGTCACTACTGAGATCATGTCACCCAATTGACAGACTTTGATTGCCAACGCATCCTGCAAGTTCAAGTCAAGTAGATACAGGAATTGGTTGGGCATCGACGATGTTTTTTGAAATCTCCCCTGTTGGAAGACGTGCTACCGGCTGCGATTTGGTTGTCAGTCCGACGCAATAGAATATTTGAGCGGCAAGAGACCGCTCCCCAGACAAACGCAACCAATCCTACTTTCAAAAATCCATGCAATCACTTCCAGGCTTCCGAATAGCGGTCGATGTCGGCGGCACTTTTACAGACACCGTTTTGGTGGATGCAAAGAATCAAATTCTGGCATCTTGCAAGACGCCGACTACTCCAGAAAATCCAACCATGGGCGCGATGGAAGGTGTGCGACGCGTGCTGAGCGAAAGCGGCGTCGCGATACCCGATATACGCAATTTTGTTCATGGAACGACGTTGGCGACGAATGCCCTTATCGAACGGCGTGGGGCGCGAACCGCAGTCACCACCACCGACGGTTTTCGGGATATTCTGGAAATTGCCTATGAACGCCGCTACAGCCAATACGACATTAATCTGTCAAAACCAGATCTGATAGTTCCGCGGCGACGATGCTTTACAATTTCCGAACGGATGCTGGCCGACGGGACAGTTCACGTCCCTCTGGACACAACCGACATTGCCAAGCTGTTGGCGCAGATAGATGAATGTGGTGCGGAAGCGATCGCAATCTGCTTCCTGCATTCCTATACAAACGGGACTCATGAGCGCCAGTTGTGTCAGATTCTGCAGGCTGAGCGACCAAACCTTGCGCTATCCCTTTCCTGCGAAATAAGTCCGGAAGCGCGTGAGTTTGAACGCCTGTGTACCGCTGTGGCCAACGCCTATGTGCAGCCGATTATGGCTCATTATCTGATTGATCTTCAATCCACACTTCAAACCGAAGGTCTAATCTGCCCCATTATGATGATGACATCCGGCGGCGGAATGACCACTCTTGAAACAGCGGCACAACATCCAATCAGACTGGTTGAATCCGGCCCGGCTGGCGGCGCTCTGCTTGCTGCACGCATTGCTGAGAGTCTGGAACAGCGTTCTGTTTTGTCATTTGATATGGGTGGCACAACGGCCAAGTTGTGCCTGATAGATGACTATAAGCCGCAAACTTCCCGAAAATTTGAAATATCCCGCGCTGAGCGGTTCATAAAGGGCAGCGGCATGCCGGTCCGCATTCCAGTTATTGAAATGATCGAAATAGGTGCTGGCGGCGGTTCCATTGCATCGGTTGACCGCTTGGGCCGCATTGGGGTGGGGCCAGAATCTGCTGGTAGCGAGCCGGGACCGGCTGCGTTCGCCAAAGGAGGGACGCATCCGACAGTGACAGACGCAGATGTTGTGACGGGTTTCATTGAGCCGGGATTATTTGCAGAAGGTCGGTTGCAAATTGATCTGGATGCCGCCCGTTCGGCGTTGGCCCAGGTTGGCACATCGATTGGTCTGGATGAGACAGCCGCAGCAATCGGTGTCAGCGAAATTGTCGATGAAAATATGGCCAGCGCGGGCCGCACCCACGCTGTTGAAGCTGGTAAAGATATCACTGGCCGTACAATGATCGCTTTTGGAGGCAATGGCCCCCTGCATGCTACCCGCGTTGCCCGCCGGGCTCGGGTCAGCCGTATCATCGTACCACTCAACCCGGGCGTTGGGTCAGCTGTCGGTTTCCTGTTTGCCCCTGTTGCGTTTGAGATTGTTCGCAGTCGTTACACGCGGTTAGATCAACTTGATGTTGACGAAATAAATTCCTTTTTTGATCAGCTGACGAACGAAGCACGAAGCGTCGTAAAATTGGCTGCCTCGCATGGCGAACTTAGCACCACGCGAATTGCCTTCATGCGGTATCACGGTCAAGGCCATGAAATCGAAATTGAATTGCCGGATCGCAATCTGATCAAACGCGATATTTCGGAATTGGTGAGCGCATTCGAAGTAGAATACAGCAGACAGTTCTCCAGAGCAGTGCCGGGAATGTCGATAGAAGTATTGAACTGGGCGGTGACCGTTTCGACACCTCCTATTCCAACAGATCAGGCCAGTGATGTGTCTTCGGTTCAACCAATCCAGGTCACAGCAACAAAATCTGTCATTTGCGACGTCAGTGGTGGTGCGATCGAAGCAGCTGTCTTCATGCGGGACACGCTAAATGTTGGTGACCAGATAGCAGGCCCGGCCCTGATCATCGAACCACAGACGACAACACTCGTCAGTGCCGACTTTGATGCGCAGGTGCTTGCAGATTTTTCGATACTTCTAACAAAAAAGAGTGGAGCAGAAACATGAATACCGTTTCGAACACCCGCTTGCAGGTCATGTGGAACCGTCTGTTATCAGTCGTGGAGGAACAAGGGCAGGCACTAATTCGGGCGGCCTTTAGCCCGATTGTGCGTGAATGTGGTGATATTTCCGCTGGTATATTTGACGTTAAGGGCCGAATGATTGCTCAGGCCGTCACGGGAACGCCGGGACACATAAATACCATGGCCGAAGCGGTCATGACGTTGCGCAAACACTTCCCGATTGGTTCAATGCGGCCAGGCGATATTTACCTGACCAACGATCCCTGGATTGCTTCGGGCCACCTCAATGATTTCCTGCTGTTGATGCCCGTCTTCTATCAAGATTCGGTCATTGGATTCACTTCCTGCACCTCTCATCTGGTTGATTTGGGTGGCCAAGGAATGGGCCCTGAAGGGAGCGATGTATTCGATGAGGGTCTGCGCATACCACTTTGCAAACTGCTGGACAAAGGCGAGATCAATCAACTTCTGCTCGAAATCGTCAAAGCAAATTCACGCGAACCAATTGCAAATGAAGGGGACATCTATGCGTTGATTGCCTGTTGCGAATCGGGTGCGAAGCGGCTGGTCGAGATGATGGATGAGTTCGGCATTGTCGACCTCGATACGCTTTCAAACTACATCATCGATACGTCGCGACGCGGGACTTATGACGCGATTTCTGATGTTCCCAAGGGTGTGTGGACGAGTACGCTCCGTGTTGATGGTTATGAGAAAGAGATCGAACTTAAAGCCAAACTGACAGTTGATGAAAACTCGATGGTCCTTGATTTTGCAGGCACATCTGACTGTTCACAAAAGGGCATCAATGTCCCGTTGAACTATGCAACGGCTTATTCTGTTTTTGCTCTTCGATGCATCATCGGGCCGGATATTCCAAACAATGCGGGTTCTCTGGAGCCGTTTATTGTCAAAGCGCCAAAGGGCTGCATTCTCAATGCACAGCCTCCTTCTCCCGTTGCCATGCGTCATACATTGGGACAGATGACGCCAGATTTGGTTTACGGCTGCCTTCATCAGGCTTTGCCCGGCAAGGTTCCAGCAGAAGGGGCCTCGTGCATGTACGATCTACCGATGCGCAGTGCGCCAGAAGTTGCCCAGAGGGGTGGAACGGTCTTCGCCCTTGAACCGGCCCACAATGGTGGGACAGGAGCACGCCCCACAAAAGACGGATTGTCGGCAACGGCATTTCCCAGCGGCGTTTGGGGAAGCCAGGTTGAAATTACAGAAGCAAGCGTGCCTGTGATTATCAGGTCTCGTGAATTGCGGCGCGACAGTGGTGGTGCCGGCACCTTCCGCGGTGGATTGGGGCAGCGCATCGAGTTGCAATCGTCCAATGATCAACCGTTCGGTGTGTTTTTGTCTGTTGAGCGAATAAAGCACCCTGCAATGGGTCGTGATGGCGGATTGCCCGGTGCTCCGGGTCGGGTTCGGCTGGATGGTGGGACGGATCTCCCCGGTAAAGGAGAAGTTCGAGTGGCGCCAAACCAAACGTTGATTTTTGAAACTCCAGGTGGCGGGGGCTACGGGCCACCGGACAAGCGTGGACCTGACGCGATCGCTTCAGACATTGCAGAGGATTTTGTAAGTTTTGAAGTCGCACGCGACGTTTACGGGTGGGAGGAGGATAAATGACCAATCAACATATCGCGAAAATGCCGCCTTATGCTTTGGCTGAATTTTCGGTTCCGAGCGGTGTTGTTATGACGTCATTGGCTCAAAATGAGAGCCTGAGAGCCCCAAGTCCTTTGGCAATCAAAGCTGGTCAGGCCGCCCTTGTATCATCGGCAGCTTATCCAGATCCCGATTATCACATTCTGCGCACCAGCATCTCAAATGCGTATGGTGTTGATCCTGATCTGATCCTTTGTGGCGCGGGATCCATGGAACTGATCACTTGCATCACCCACGCTTTTGCCGGACCGAAAGCACGGGTCTTAACGTCGGAATACGGTTACGCGTTATTCAAAAACTCGGCCATGAAGGTTGCCGCGCCCTGCGATCTTGCAAGAGAAGTTAGCCAAGCCGTATCGACCAGCGCATTGTTGCAAGCCGTTACCTCTGAAACCCGGTTGTGCTTCCTGGCAAACCCTGGCAACCCAACTGGAACGGCTCTTTCTAACAATGAAATCAGAGAGTTTCGCACTCGTTTACCGGAGCACGTGCTGCTGATCGTTGATGAAGCTTATGGCGAATTCGCCCAAGCCCATGAACAACCACTTTTTGATCTGGTGGATCACGGTAACACGGTTATTTTGCGCACTTTTTCGAAGGCCTATGGACTGGCAGCTGGCAGAATTGGATGGGGACTTTTCCCTCCTGCTACGAGAGAGCAGGTGCAAAAGCTCATCATTCCAAGCAGTATCTGCACTGTTAGCGCGGCAATGGCGGAGGCTGCCGTGCAGGATCAGATCTACATGCAAGAGACCTGCAAAATGACCGCTCAGGTAAGAGACGAATTCATTCGAGAAGTGAGATCGTTCAATTTGACTTGCGATGACAGTCATACAAATTTCGTTCTCATCAGATTTTCAAACAACGAAATGTCGAACGCTGCCGACGCTGCACTCCGGCAACAGGGGCTGGTTACGAGAGGCATGGGCGGATATGGTTTAGGCCATTGTCTGCGTGTAACCGTTGCGGCGCGCGAGGTGATGACGACCGCCGCAGAAGTGCTGGAAAAATGGTCTCGGGAGTATCTGCGATGACAGCAAGTTGGCCCTCGCGTGGAGACGCTCGCATTGGTGTGCTGGTACCGTTCACCAACGTCAATATGGAATCAGATCTGAACCTGATGCGTTCTAACGGCGTGTCATTTCATTTCACGCGTATGGGGGGCTACGACGCGGGTGAGGTGCCTAACGCGGAGCAAATGGCCGGGCTTGGTTCATCTGAACTGGATGAGCCATTGACGCTGCTGGCCGGGGCACGTCCAGACTTGATTATGTATGGATGCACTTCCGCGACGCTCACTCATGGAACGCAGTTTGACCGCGACCTCGCAGTAAAGATCAAGTCAATCAGTGGGGCTCAATCTGTTACAGCGGCAGGTGCCCTTGTATTTGCGCTAAAATCACTGGCGGTAAGAAATATCGCATTCGCTTCTCCCTATACGCCTGACATCAACAAAGCGGCGATGGCCTTTTTGGGTGACAGCGGATTTAACATTCATTCGACAGCGGAGATGTCTGAAGAGCTTGGGAACTACGGGCAAGCGGAATTAACACCTGAAGATGTGTTCAAGCTTGGTATGCGTGCAGTGGATCCCGGCGCGGAGGCTCTTGTTCTGTCCTGCACCGAGATGCGTAGTGTCGAAACCATTCAGCGGCTGGAATCGGTATTGAACCTGCCTGTCATCACATCAAACCAGGCTATGTTGTATCAGGCGATGAGCCTGCTTGAGCTTCCAGCGGAAAACATTGTTTTTGGGCGGCTATTCCAACATGGAGTGCTGTCATGACGTCAAAGACCGTGTTTGATGAAGTTGCAGACTTTGCATTCCTGCCGGCAGACAAGATTCCTCAAGATGTGCTGTCAGCTGCAGCTCTGTTACTGGTCGACACGATTGGGGTGGCTGCTGGAGCAGCTCATCTCCAGGCCGGGACTATCGCTCGCGAAATGGCCCTGGAATTGTTTCAGTCGGATAAAGAGAGCCAGGTGCCCATGATGTTCGATGGGCGTCTTGTGAGTAAAGCGGGAGCGGCGTTTGCAGGTGCAACACAGATTGACAATCTGGACGCCCATGACGGTTACAACCCAACCAAAGGTCACATAGGATGCGCGGTTGTCCCGGCCTTGTTTGCCTTCGCTCATCGGGTTCCCGAACTCACTGGTCGGGACTCCTTGGCAGCGTTTGTGATCGCCTATGAGATTGCAACACGCGCGGCAATCGCATTGCATTCCACCGTCAGCGACTATCACACTTCCGGTGCCTGGAACGCTTTAGGGGTTGGTGCGATGGGGTGTCGGTTAAATGGAAGCTCCGCCATGCAACTGCGGCATGCCCTGGGCATCGCCGAATTTCATGGCCCTCGCAGCCAGATGATGCGGGAAATTGCGACGCCAACAATGTTGCACGATGGATCCGGCATGGGAGCATTGGTCGGTGTTATGGCAAGCCAAATGGCAATGCGCGGATTTGAAGGCGCGCCGGCAATTACCGTAGAAGCCTGCGGTGTTGCCGACATCTGGGCAGATCTTGGAACAAACTGGACGGTGCCGCTCAACTACATCAAACCCTATCCCATCTGCCGCTGGGCCCATGCTGCTATCGATGCTGTTCAGATTCTTCAGGCTGAAGAAAATTTTGACGCCAAAGACATCAGGCAAATCAAAGTCAAAACGTTTGGAGAGGCGGCGCGACTGTTTCCCGGCATGCCAGATACGACCTCAAAGGCGCAATACAGCCTTGCGTTTGCAGTTGCCAAGATGGTTCAGTTTGGCAGAATCGGCGTCGAGCACATCACCGGTGACGCGCTTGCAGATAACCAGACAGCAGACATCTTATCCAGGATTGTCATAGAGGAAGATGCGCGGCACAATCGCCGCTTTCCAGAATCCCGTTGGTCCGATCTCACAATTGAACTGACCAATGGTCGCGTGTTGAAATCTGGAGACGTTCATGCTCGAGGCGGGCCGGAATCACCCATGGACCTGAGCGAGATCGAACAAAAGTTTCATGGCTTGTGTCGTGCCTCAATCAGTGCTGCCAGAGCATCGGCTATTTGGGAAACGGGATTGAAATTGACGGAGCCGAATGCTCTTTTTCGCGAGCTGCTTGCCGAGGTTACTCCGATGGTTGACCGACCGGTAGTTCCAGGGTGAGTGCTTTGAACAAAAAATCCAAACCACGCGTGATCATCCATGCGGCGAACACCAAACCGCTGTTAGCAAGACTTGGTGAAACACATCGCGACCTGGCCTCTGTCGGATGTGAAACCTATGAGGAACTACCTGCTTTAATCGGGTCGTTCAAACCGGATGTCGTCTATAGCATCCGCTTTGCCGGGTCGTCCGGTTTTCCTTCCGACGCGCTGCTGGGGCCAGATGGCCCTGCGTGGATATCAATCGGAGGATCCGGGGTTGATCATTTGGGCATTTGGGATCCGGACAAGGTGAGCGTCACGAATTCATCCGGCGTAGCCGCTGATATGATGGCCGAATTCATCATGGGAGGCTTTCTTCATTTTTCCCTGGATATTCCAGGTCTTTTGCTCGATCAGAAGGAACGACTATGGCGGTCGGACCGTTTGATGACGCCCCTGGCTGGGAAGACCTTGTTGATCATCGGACTGGGCTCCACCGGGATAGCACTCGCAAAAAAAGCCAAGGCGTTTGGAATGAATGTCGTTGGAACGCGGGCCAACCCGAAACCAACCCCCTATGTTGATGAAACGTTTTCGGCAGACAGCCTGGGCAACTTGTTGCCGGAGGCAGACCTGATCGCCGTGTGCGCCCCGTTGCTAGCGAGCACGCGAGGTCTGATAAGGGAAGATGCCTTTAGTGCTATGAAGTCCGGCACGGTGTTGGCTGATGTGTCCAGAGGTGGAATTGTTTCGACTGACGCGTTGCTTCAGGCGCTCCATTCCGGCCAGATGAAAGGTGCCATATTAGATGTGTTCGAAACGGAACCATTGCCGCCAAATCATCCAATCTGGACGGCACCAAATGTAACAATCTCGCCCCACTGCTCCAGCGTCTTTGAAGGTTGGGAGATGGCATCCATGGATATGTTTATCGAAAACTTCAAAAACTGGATCGACGGAGATCCATTGGAAAATCTGGTTGATCCGATTTCCGGCTACTGAACGGACGCGAACATCGCAAAAGTATGGTTCCTGCCAAACGGCCAAGGTCGACCGTTGGCTCATGGTTGTTCCTTGGTGTTCTGAAGGTCCGCTTTGACGCGCACTGATCGGTAGTCACAGTGTTGGTTCAAGGTCCGATTATCACACCGTCGGAATCATAGCCTGAAAATATCGGCTAATTGGGAGCGGTTGTTCCCAACATTTTAGCTACCAAGGAGGGCTGGCTGCGAGAGCCCGTTTTGTCGAAAATCCGGGTCAGGTGGGTTTTTGCAGTGCTGTTGCTGATACCGAGTTGTTTGGCAATCTTCGGAAGTGCTTGCCCGGATAACATCAAGGCCGCGACACGCAATTGAGTGGGAGAGAGTTCATAGAGTTCGGCAGCCTCTTCCAGCCGCGACCTCTCATTGTCGGTGTCGCGAAATGTTACCAAAAGCATACCATCCCTGGCGGTGACCCAGACTATGTGCTGACCATCAGCGCTATCGCCACCAAGGATAATCGGGTCGGCCATCCTGCCACGCGGGTGCCGGATTGAAGGTCGTCGCTCAATCACGGTGAGCGCGGAAAATCGTTTGACGGCTTTGCGAAGCCTTTTGTCGTCGGCGCCATATCGACCCCGCAAAAAAGCGCCACTTCTTGTTAACGCCGGATGATCGCCGAGTTCGCGCTTTGCCACATCATTCATCCATTCGATCCGGCAGGCGGTATCAATGCGGATGACCGGGAAGTCAAAATATTCAAGCGTTGTATCACCATGGCCGGCCATCGAAATCCGCCATTGGCCATTGGTCTTTTCAAGAATCCTGATTTGATGGCTTAGACCGACAGTAACCGCCGGATCATCGGATTTTAGGCCGTATTGATCGTAGGATGCCCAGGCCATCTCTCCTGAAATTCGAATCGAAAAATTTGTCCGGCGCATGGACTGTGCGGCCGTTGGATTGGGCTTGGGAAATTTTTCAAAAACCTCCTTGATTACGTCGTGGCCCGAAGCCCAGCCTTCCACGTAATCCATCACGCCACCCATCAGCGCGCCAAGGCGGCGAATGCCTTCATCATATACCCAACAGTCAGCCCATGTTTCAAAGTCCCGGCTCAGAAACGCAGTCGTCTCGCGCTCGATGAGCTTGATGATGGCTTGTTTGTCGTTTGGCATGGTGATGTACGGTTGTTGGTGTTCACCCAGTGTGTTTCAGCAGGTCACGGATTTCAACCGCATTGGCAGGCTTTTGAATTTTGCGGCGTGTCTCCACTGCGACACCGATGAGCCATGATCCAAACTTCATACAGGCGGCATACATTCTTGCAGATCTTTCGAAACTGAACGCGTTGTAGAACTGATCCTCGCCGTCACTGTCGCTATGTGGCTGCTTCTTGAGCAATTGCGCCCCCAATATCTGTGAGTAATCCATGTTGCTTCCTTTCATGCCGGGCGAGTGCCCGTTCGATGAGGTGAGGATAGCCTCGAATGGATTCTCAGTTTGTCAGCCAATCGGACGACAAATGGATCTTTTTAACATCTAACAAATATTGGGCAGAAAATGACGGGAAGATCTATTGCTGAGCCCATCGTGAGCGGATGATGAACAAACGACCTAACTTTCTAAGACACCAGGTTGAGTTCAGCATCTGGCAAGTCGGTTTCTGTCATGCAGATCGGTATGACTAGCTTTTGGCAGGTGGCTATGTCCCAAACCTGTAGCGGCAATGCGGCTTTATAACTTCCGGTCTAGCCAGGCTTTGAGATTGCAAAGCTGAACCGTCCAGACGAAAAGAAATGCTCTCCCCGGTCGTTTAGCTCTGCTTGTTCGTCAGCCCACAATTGCAACTCCTGGTTCGGTACGGTTCCCTGTCCTTTGATGTATGACATGATGAATGGAACCACCCCTGCTTCATAGCATCCATCGTACCGGTCTACATTCAATATGGGGAAATAGCTGACCTCACTTATATGCAATCCAGAATTACGAAGTCTTGCAGCAAGGGTTCTGGGCAACCCACTATCGGCACAATGAGGTGCGAATGCTTTCAAAACGCGATCCATCCTCTGAGCATTTTCGCTGTGCCACGACACGGCATCCCAATCGGTAGCCAGGATCAAACCGCGCCCGTTTTTTTTCAATACGCGAAAGACTTCGCTACAAAAGGTATCAATGTCGGGGACATATTCAGCAACCTGTGTGCTGACAACCACATCGAAACTGTCGTCATCAAACGGCAAAGCGGTCGCATCGGCAACCTCATAAGATAGCCATGGGTGTTGAGATCTGGCCGTCGCGCGATCCACCATCTGTTGAGAGATATCCACTCCGGTAACGCTGCCTTCAGATCCGGTCGATGCTGCCATCGCCTCTGCGAGAAATCCCGGACCGCTTCCAATATCAAGAATGCTTTCGCCTTTTGAGATCGCCAGTCTGCAAAGTGTGTCTTGTCTTTGAGCAACAATATCGGAGCCAAGATATACCGCCTCCAGTCGTTGGGCCGCGGCCTCGTCATATTCCATTCCAGACACCAATAAACTCCCCAAATAGCAACCCAGACAAATCAACGTTAGGTCAATTTGCCGTTGGTGGAAACAATTTCCCGGTCTGTGATTGGTTTTCTTTTAGCCTTCGCGGATAGGTTGACCGTCAAGCCACGCACAAGGGAAATCTGATCTACTGACAACATCAATAGGAGAACAATTATGGTCGGACCTATCAATTCAAATCGCCCGGTTCATGTACCTCAGGCATCTGCAACCGATGAGGCAGCGTCTGCCACCCGCGGTAAAAGTCAAATGAGCGTTGGTCATCGAGCCAAGGAGGCGCTCGCTACTAGATCAGATATGTACGACGTGAATTATGATGCGCCCAATGCAATGGGTAAGCTCGCCTCGATGATCGCGAAAATGGAAGTGTCAGCAGTCTCTGTGCCGGACGCTCCCGTTGAGCCGGAAGGCGTCACTGTTGAGACGACGATTACGACAATTGTTGTGGACCCACCGGTTGAAGAATCCCCACCAGACGTGTTGCTGGATCTACCCGATGATGCAGAAATTGTTCTGGACACCGAGGCTGACGAAACCGCAGCAGAGGTGATACTTGATGCTCTCGCCGAACCTGAAGACGCCGCTGAAGCACCGGTCGTTGCCGATCTGGTTCCGGATGCTGAAGAGGAAGAGGTCTGAGGTTTTCTTAGATTCAGTTGAAAGATGTATTTGACTGGTCGGGTCAGACGAGAATTGGGGAAAGAAAATCCAAAACTCTTTGCTAATTCTTTCGCCCACCAGCCAATACGATGACACCGACGATGATCGCGCCGGTCAGTATCAATCTAACGCCTGCAGAAAGACCAAATGTGTTGAGCATGGTCACCAGCAAAAACATGAATAGCGAAGCGCCCCATAGCCCCGGCAGATTGGAATAACCACCAGCCACCGAGGTGCCGCCAATAACCACCACGGCAATCGATGCCAGCAGATATTCGGCGCCCATGTTGAGTGAGGCGCCACCGGAAAATCCTGAAAGCACATAGCCACAAAATCCGGCTAATACGGCTGACAATACGTAGGTTGCAAAGCGAATGAAATCGACGCGCACCCCTGCGAGTTTCGCCGCCCGTGGATTTTGCCCGATCGCCAACACGGATTTTCCATAAACCGTGCGGTGAAGAACCAGACCCATGAAAGCGGCAAGCGGCATCACGCAAATGGCCAGCAAGGGTACGCCGAGGATCTTGGTGGTTGAAAAATCAGCAAGCAGTGGCGGTGGTTTGATTTTCAACCCTCTTCCATAGGCGATGGCTGATGACTGAACCAGAAAACTGGAAGACAACGTGGCAATAATGGGTGGAATGCGCAGCAGGCGGATCAGGCCGTAATTGAACACCCCGACAGCTGCCCCGCAGGCCAGGGCTATCAGCAGTCCGGTCAGGATCATCGAGTTCTGGGAGTCGATAATCTTCATCGAGACCACACCGGCAAAGGTCATTGTTGCAGGAATTGACAAATCGACATTTCCCGGCCCGAGCGTAATGACATACATCTGGCCAATGCCAACAATCACCGAGAATGTTCCAAAGGACAGGGCCGCCGACAGGATTTCACCCGCTCCCTGGCCACCGGTAAATATGATGGTCGCAATCCACACGCAGGTGGCACCGATGAAGGCCCACAGCCATGGTTTTTCAGACAGTTTCATCAATGCGGAATGGGTCATGCCAGTTTCCGTGCCTCTGATCTGTTAATCACGGTTCGCAACGCCAGCACGATAATCAATATCGCCCCCTGGGCTCCGATCTGCCAGTCGGGAGAAATGCGCAGGAAGGACAAGAAGGATCCTGCCAATGTCAGCGTGATGGCTCCAAGGACCGCGCCGATAGGTGAAATTCTTCCGCCGACAAATTCACCTCCGCCAAGAATAACACCGGCAATCGACAGCAGCGTATAGCGCAGCGCGATATTTGCGTCAGCTGCCGAAGTCAGACCAATCAGCGAAATGCCGCTCATCACGCCAAAGAAACCTGCCAGCGCGTACATCGTTATCTTGGCCCGAACCAGCGACCAGCTGGCCCGTGCGACCGATTGTGGATTGCCGCCGACACCCCTTAAGACAGCGCCATAGGCGGACCGTTTCAACGCGACATGAACAATCAGCGCGATGGCGATGGATGCATAAATGGTCATCGGCACAAACGGGGTTTTGAACTTCATCACCGCAGTAACAATGGCAGGCGCTTTGCCGCCGGGTGTTGGCAAAACCAAAAGCGCCAAACCCAGCCAAACAAATGACATTCCCAGTGTCACGACAATGGATGGCAGATTGCGCAGATGGATGAGAGCACCCATAGCACCGTAGGCGAGAATGCTGGCTGCCAGTACCAAGAATCCGAGCAACGGCTGATCGTTGAGCCAGGTGACCCCGACGCAGGCAACAAAACCGACAAATGCACCAATCCCCAGATCGAGATCATTGACCGTGATGACGCACATTTGTGCCAAGGTGGCAAACGCAATTGGCAGCGCCAGATTGAGCAGCAGGTTCAAGCCAAAATAACTCATTGCCCGGGGTTGCAGATAAAAGATTGCCAGCAGGATGACGGTCAGCGAAAAGGCCGGCAGCAAACTGCGCAGAAGCCTGGGGGATGTGAGTTGGCTGATCATGAAGCTTCCTCAAATGATGCGTGAAGAACCTTTTGCTCTGTCAGTTCCTGACTGCTCAGATCCGCAGCAATCTGGCCATTTCGAAACACGTAGACATGGTCACAATGTTTCAGCTCATCCATCTCGGTTGTGTACCAGATGAAAGTCCGGCCGGTTGCCGCTTCCGCACGTATCATTTCATAAACTTCCTGCTTGGTGCCGATATCTACTCCCCGCATGGGATCATCCATCAGGATGGTATCAGCAGGTGACCCGAAGGCGCGTGCGAACAGAGCCTTTTGCTGGTTTCCTCCCGAAAGAGACAGAATGTTGTGATTTACATCGGGCGTGCGAATGGCAATTTTGTCGCGCCACTCTTCGGCAAGTTCATGTTCGCGCTTCAGGTCCAAAAGGCCCAGATTCAACAGGTTTCTGATCGAACTGATGCTGATATTTTGTCCAATCGTCCACAGCGGGAAAACCCCATCAGACTGGCGGTCTCCGGCAACAAATGCCATTTCTATTCCATATTGTTTGCGACGGTCGTAGATGCGCACCAGAGTATCGGTTTGTCCGTGACCACTCAGCCCCGCCAGTCCGACAATCTCACCCTTGTGGGCGTTAAGTGAAATTCCGCGATGTGCTTCGGTGGGATAGATCGACAGATAGGGCGTCTCTTCTGAGCGCTTTGAATCTGTGTTTTGGTCAAATTCGTGCAGGTCTTTGGCAACGCTGCCCATCGTTTCCACGAGGGTCTGGCGGGAAAAGTCTTGTGCGGGTCTGCTGTCAACGACATCACCATCGCGCATCACAATGATCCGGTCGCTGGTGGTCAGAATTTCTTCCAGTAAATGAGAAATCAGAACACAGGAGCCACCTGCACCGGTGAACCGACGGACATGCGCCATCAACTGATCGGCAATCGTCGCGTCCAGAGATGATGTTGGCTCATCGAGAATGACCAGGCGAATGTCGGAATCGACGATGCTGAAGGCTCGGGCGATTTCGACCATCTGTCTTTTGGCTATGGACAGATCGCCGACCAAGTCATCTGCAGAGATGCCGTGATTGGGAAATATCTCATCCAGATGTCCCAGAATGAGTTCGCGGGCCCTGGCTCGCCAGTTCCAGCCCTTGATGCCCGGATGTTGAATTCGGGCGTTTTCAGTAACGGTGAGATTGGGACAAAGCGACAGTTCCTGGAATACGCAGCGAATGCCCTGTCGTCGCGCTTCGCTGACATTGTGGTTTGTTGACGTGCCGCCGTCACCAAAATCCAGAATACCGGACGTAGGTGTCTGGATGCCGGCCAGAATATTCATCAAGGTGGATTTTCCGGCACCATTGTGCCCGACCAGCCCCAGACACTCGCCCGGCAATATATCCAGATCAACCCCATCCAGAGCGCGAACAGCGCCGAAATTCTTTTCGACGCTGTTCAGTTTGACGATTGGCCTAGACATATCGTTCATGGGAGTATCACGAAATTCCGTGCCAATCTGAAGTAATTACGGGGACCTACATGCCCGAGATTACTTTTTTTTGCATCCTCCAGGGAATACTCGATATTGGCAACGCCACCTTTCTCGGTACCGCCAAGCTTTTCCTCAAGATCATGTTGATCAACACGCAGGAAAGGAACCGTCAGGTCTTTTGGAACTTCAGCACCATCCAATACTTGCTGAGCTACCCAAAACGCCAATGTTGACACGCCCGGTGCAATCGAGACCGACATGGTTTCATACCCATTTGCGTCTTTTTGTTCTTTCCACCATTGCAACTCGTCCTGACGGTTGCCCATGATGATCAACGGTGTGGGACGACCAGCGGCCTTGAATGCCTGGGCAGCTCCGTATCCATCACCACCCTGGGTTACAACGGCTGCAATTTCCGGCAGTGAAGGCAAAATGCCGGCAACTGCTTTTTGAGATACATCCTGAGCCCAGTCTCCGTGCACGGAACCAACAATCTTGAACTGTGAATTTTCCTTCGCACCTTCATGAATGCCTGCACTGATTTCATCGTCAACGAAAACACCGGCAAGGCCGCGAATTTCCAGCAGATTGCCACCTGCGGGCACTTTATCGGCGAGATAGATCAGCTGCTCTTTGCCCATTTGCTTGAAGTTCACCGCGATGCGCCAGGCGCAAGGCTCGGTGACGATACCGTCAAAAGACACGACCGTTATGCCCGCATCACAGGCTTCCTTGACGGCGCCGTTGAGAGCATCCGGTGAAGCCGCATTGACGACAATTGCGTCATAGCCCTGAAGGATCATGTTCTGAATCTGAGCAGCTTGCTCGGTCACCTGATTTTCTGAGGTTGTGAATGGGTCTGCTGCTGCAACAATACCCGCAGCAACGGCTGCCTTGCCGTTTTTGTCCCAGCTTTTCAGCATTGCCTGGCGCCAGGAATTTCCGGCGTAGTTATTCGATAGGGCAATTCTTTTGCCCGATGTATCGGCCAGGGCAGCGGGACCAAATGCGGTTACACCCAATGTAGCACCGACGAGCAGTGCTGATAGAGATAGCGTTTTCATTAATTCCTCCAATGAATTTACACTCCTCGACGGCCCTTCGAATATTTTGTCGTTCTTATTACCCGTCACGAAGCATTTTGATCGATCGTGCGAACGGTCGCCCCAAAAGCATTCCACAGAAGACCCAGCGGACTCCATTCACGCCATCATTGTAGGAAGGCAGGCCTGTCTCGTAAGCGGCACAAATTACTTAATTGCTGCGGCGATGCACCTTGCAAACTGCGGGTTTCCGCAGGGTGTCGGTGTTCAACTGTCTGGAACCGCCCACGCTTCACACGGAGTGATTGCCCAACCAGCCATCCATCGATTCCTGGCTTGCAGCCAATCCATCGGCGTTCAGCAATCCTCTCGGGAATGCAATGGCAACCGCCCGGGTGCGGGAGTTGAATACCGGGCCGAATTCAGGGTCGACATCGGATCCGTCGATACACAGTTTTTCGTAAAGATGCTTCAACCGACTTTGCACACTGCGGGTAGAGATCTTTCTGCGCGCTGCGATGGTCTTGTCCGTCAGCCCCAGCGCGATGTCGGTGAGAACTTCAAACTCAGAATCGGTGAGCCCTTCCAGCGTGTCTTCGGACCGCTGCTGAATACCTCGCACCTCCCGGTCAATGATGCATTGGTCTTGCAGAAATACGCCTCGAACAGCCAGTTCGAGCCGTTCTTCGCTGGCTGATTTTAGCAGGTATCCATAAACAGCGCCTGAAGGAACGATTCGGGATACGCCGCGGACATAGGCCTCATCGGCATAATTTGACCAAAACAGAATTCGCATGTCTGGGTTTAATTGCCAAATTTCCTTTGCCGCATCGACACCGCTTGCCCGGGGCATCTGCAGGTCCATGATAATTCCGTAAACATCGTTTGATGCCACTGTGTTGACGGCTATTTCCCCATTCTCCGCTTCTAAAACCTGCTGACATTCCGGAAGAGCATGTTCCACGGCAGTTTTAAGAAAGGCCCTGTGAAGAGCATCATCTTCTGTAATCAATACATTCATTGTGCCGCCTCCACAGACAGGGTCCCGCCGATATGATCATGATGGCCGGTTGATATGTGGTTGCGAGGAACCGTGATCGTAACCCGGGTGCCTCCGTGGGGATCATTTCTTTCGAAGACCAGATTTGCTGAAACAATGGCAGCGCGGGCCCTCATATTGTCCAGCCCGTTGGATTGAGTGCCTTGCAGGGCTTCCATGCCAATTCCATCATCGCACACTGAAATAATGATATCGCGCTCATTTGCTTCAATTCTGACTGCAATCTGTTGTGGTGAACTGTGCCTGACTGCATTGTTTATCGCTTCCTGGACAATTCGAAACAAGGCCGTTCTAAGCGAACCTGAAAACTGATCCACGATCGAATTGGTGCTGTCTTCAACAATCGTTGTGATTGTCGGCACCATGCCACCAACGGTTCGCTCCAGTTGCGCTTCGACCGCCTGGGTAAATCCAAACAGGTCCATCACACCCGGCTTGGTATCTTCGATGATGCGCCGCAACTCATTGATACAAATGTTGATGTCATCGGCGATTCCACTCAACGATGTGTTGAGCGAAACCGGGCGGCGTTTCAACCCGGTTATTCGGCGCAAAATGCGTGTCAGATCGGCAAGTGTCTGATCGTGCAGATCCATGCCGATATGCTTGCGCTCGTCTTCCATGGCTTCGGTGAGCCGCAATGCGCCCAGACGCAGGGTTTCTTCACGCCCCCGCGCGGCCCCTTCCGAAAGCGCAGCAGTTTTGGCCTGGTCGCCCCAGATCAGGGCGTTGAAATATGGCGCAAGCAGGTCTGCCACCTGTTGCGCAATTTCCACATGTTCTGGACCATATCTTCCGATTTCATGACTGGACAGATTAAGGGCCCCAAGCACTTCACCATGGACCTGCAGGGGCACATGAACACGGCTTCGCAAATTTGCCTCAAAAATCGGAGAATCAAACGAGCCTTCAAAATGAAACCTGGAATCGTTGCACGCGTCACTGGTCAGATAATGGGTCACCTTGCCCGTCAATAGATCGCGAATTGGGCTTTCGACTATCAAGTGAGGTGTATCTGCGGTTTCCCCCCATTTGGTGGATACGCCCACTTCAAATGACACATTGCGCCCGGGTTGATCGGGAAGCAGGATAGAAATGTCGAGGTGGTCGTGCTCAATCAGCAGATAGAGTTCCCCGGCAATCTCACCCAACACGCTTTGAAAGTCCATCTGGCCAGCAATTGCTCGTGAAATCGCAAGATATCTTACCAGCAAAACCTCGGGGCTTATGTGCATATCATCTATCCTCGTCGACCAAAGCTAGCACGGCCCGTTGAGGCCGGTAAGCGCCTCAGACGTTGAAATTGGTGTGCTTCCGCATCTTCAACTGCGGGTATCCGCAATTCAAGCTGTCGGAAACAACATCAACATGTCGAATTTGCTCGCATACGCGAAGTACTTCAATAAACTAAGCTGCTTATAAGAGCAGGATTGTTGGAGTTTATTTTATGTCGGGAGAGATTATCAGCCATGATCAAAAATTCCTGCATCTCACCATACCGACGGTAAAACTCGAGCGATTGTGCACCGGCATGCTTTGGACAGAAGGGCCTGTTTACTTTCCGCTCGGTGATTATTTGCTTTGGAGCGACATTCCCAACAACCGGATCATGCAGTGGATGGACGGCGTGGGCAGTCGGATTTATCGCGAGGATTCAAACAATTCAAACGGCAATACACGAGACCACCAGGGAAGACTGATAACTTGTGAGCACCGGTCACGGCGCGTTACCCGCACAGAACACGACGGATCAATAACCGTGTTGGCTGATTCCTATGACGGCAAGCGATTGAATTCTCCCAATGACGTGGTGATGAAATCCGACGGAACCATTTGGTTCACCGATCCACCTTACGGAATATTGAGCGACTTTGAGGGCAAGAAATCGCCGCAGGAGCAAAAGGCCTGTAACGTCTTTCGGCTGGATCTGGAATCGGGCTCACTGGACGTTGTAATCGACGATTTTGATAAACCAAACGGACTGGCGTTCTCGCCCGACGAGTCGGTTTTATATGTGTCTGATACCGGAATATCGCACACCGAAAATGGTCCGCGTCATATCCGTGCCCTTGATGTTGCAGATGGCAAAACTTTATCAAATTCCCGGGTATTTGCCGAAATTGAAAACGGTGCTCCCGACGGTTTCAGACTGGACGTTGAAGGCAATATCTGGACCAGCACGGGTGGGGGCGTGCAGTGCTTTTCTCCCGAGGGCAAATTGCTCGGAGAGATTGTGATTGATGAAATGGTTGCCAATGTGACCTTCGGTGGACCGAAAAACAATCGGTTGTTTATTACGGCAACGACTTCTCTCTATTCCATATTTCTGGGAACCAACGGGTTGGTCTGATCGGCGGTTGCCAACCGCCGGTCAATCATGCAGCAACGTTGACGGCAGAATTTTGCAACGCACGGTAAATGGATCCGTCATAGTCCTGACAGATTGGTTCGGACGGTCGGCAGTGCCAATAATTGACCAGAAGCGTCAGTCTGAGTTCCGACGGTTCTTCTCCTTCCTTCATTCCAGGATGGAGTTTCGTGGAGTCGGGAATAACTCCGTGCAACCTGTCGCCGGGAAACACCACGTAATTGTTTGAATGCGCAGCTGCCGCTGTGGTCAGATGAGCGATGGTTGGAGACTTTGACTTTCCATCCGGTCCCGGTACCTGGTCGGTTATTATGGTTGGGCTTGAAGGAAAGTCATTGAGATAATAGACGCTGCCCAAAATTGGGAAAACCTGTTTGCCGGCTTTCCGGCTCAGCGACAGATCCCGATCGAAATGCATGGAAAGTTTTTTTCCAAATGGCAATCGTCCGAGCCACCATTCTGCGCCAATACACTCAGATGGTGGTTGGGCGATGTCGCGCAGGGCTACAACGGCCTCTTCCGCTACATTGCTTGGAGCCTGCTCATCGGGATACCAAAATGTGGTCGAATAGGACGACTTTCCTCGCGGCTTTTCTTCTCCAACGGCCAGCATCGCCGATAAAAGGCGTTGATGCAGGGCCTTGGGAAGGGCTCCCTCGAACAGTTGGATATCAGCCGGACTTGCAGTTTGGTCACTCATGGTATTACGCCTCCAGGTCTTTTGTCATACTGGCCAAGGACCCGCGTTCGCGCGGTTTGGCCTCCATAATTTTCAGCAGTTCATCACAAGCCAAGCTGGCTTTGGTCATATCGCCCTTGCTGATGAATGATCGAACCTTTCGCGCCGGGTCAGTGATGTTGAACGGATCGATGGTTTCCGGGATGTCATCGCTTAAGCGTTCCAGGATGATGTAGTTCAACCGCTTGTCGGTGCCGCCGAGGCTGGTCTTGTAAGGCTCGTCACCATGGCCAAAATCATAGATCGAAAAGCCGTTCTCGATGGCTCTTTGGATACTGTCGTTATGCAGCAGTAATCCGCTATTTTGTTGATCGGGGTCAGAGCTGCGCCCGGAAAGGACAAAGTGAACATGGCCGCGACTGGCGTCAGATATACAACCATGCGCCACCAGAGGTCGTTCTGCATGCCACAGAATAGGGAGATGCAAGGCACCCAGATCATGGGCGGTTTTCATCATGTGTCGATAATTGGCAGCGATATTGCGAGCCTGGGAAGGTTTCTTTTGCGAACCCCAACGACTCATCCAAAGATCCATCAGGATGTCGATATCACGTTTAACAGTATCTGCATTTGCCTGTGTGATATGCCAGGTACCACTTTCCAGTTGGCGACGGGCAAAGCGTCTGATCTTCTGTCGTGTGTTTGAGCTGAGCCCGGCCAGATAGGCATCATGGGTTGCAGGAAGTTCAATCTGCGGGCAGATCAGGTTGTCGACCGTGCCCTCATTGATGCGGTAATCTTCAAATCGTCCGCGAAAACTGTCTTCCGGAAAACACTTCAAAAACTGCTCGCTTCGGCGCCCGGTGGGTTCGTAACGCATGGAAAACCGTGTCCAGGGCATCGAACAGATGCTGTCGGCAATCGCGGCAATTGCCTTTTTTCTTCGTCCGGGTGGCACAGGAATCCGGTGAGTTCACTCAGCGCAACACGGCCACCTGGCTCCAGTATGCCTTGAAAGCTTTGCTTGCTGCTGCTCCAGCGTATGCGCGAGGTAATGGGGAAGAAGGCCACATAGCCGGTATTTTTTCCGACGTTTCGCACCGCGAGAATCCGGATTCTATCTCGGTTGCGACGGAACACATTCGAAATCCATCCCCAGGATAAAAAGTATCCAGACTCGGAGTCCAGTTCATACAAAGCCTTCCACGCCGGTTCCAGTTTGAGGAAGGTTTCTATGGAATCAATCGTTTCAACAACCAGCGCGGGTTCAGCTTCCGGTTTGCGCGCGGAGCTTAACAATGCATCTTGAACTGGAAGGTGAGTTGCCATGACTTATGGGTAGCGGCAATTGATTTAAAATTCGTATGCGTTTGTAGATCGTTAAAATGATTGGCGCGGTAGCTCGGCTATAGGTTGATATCAACACATCAATTGGAATTGACGAAGGTTGACGCAAGTTTGATGGTGTCGGCCCGGCAGACCGATCGTGCGAGCATATAAGGTTCGCTGGTTGGTGAGGTGCGGTATTGGCGTTCAATAATCAGGGCCGGTGATCCACAGGATATGCCGAGTGCATTGGCTTCTTCGTTGCTAAACGTGTCGGCATAAACCGTCTGATTGACCTCCTTTGCGACATAGCCGTATTGATCTGCGATGATCTCGGCGCCGGATTTGTGGAATTCACTAAAGCGGTCGATTACCGGTTCGATCAAGGCATCTATCCAGATCGTTACAAGGGCAATTGTTCGGGGTTGGGGTTCGATGGTTTTGCGCAACATGCGGGCCTCGGCAAGACGACGTCCCACAGCGCAGCCAAATCGTTCTGCAAGCAATTCGTCAGCCTCAATTACCCGTCGGCCGATCAGTTCGCGCACAGTTGCCTGACCGAAGGTTATCAACTCGTCAATCGACTGGATTGTCTCAATAAACGCACTCGCTGGTGCTGAAGCGACCACTCTTGAGCCTTGACCTTGTCGGGATGCAACGACGCCCCGTTTCTTAAGGTCCTGGACTGCGAAGCGTACGGTATGCCGGCTCACCCCAAAAGCGCGCATTAATTCGGCTTCCGTTGGAAGCAATTCTCCCACCGGATGCAAACCATCGCTTATCTCACGCATCAAATGGTCAGCGATCAGTGAATACTTTGGTTTAAGTTGCACCATTCCTCAAATCAGATCTTGATCGCGAAATCCCTGTATTTCGTCATCGGAGAACCCCACCTCGCGCAGAATCGTATCTGTATCATTGCCCATAGGGGAGCATCCGCGCGTGGCCTGAAGCGTACCCGTTGTGATTGGTGAAGCCAATAGATCAAATCCCGTACCGTCGCGCAATTCGGTGCGACTGATCCGGCCCTGCTCGCGCAATTGCGGGTCATTCAGCGCCTCCCGGGGGGTGCGGATCGGGGCCAAAGGCACCTTGCCCTGCAGAAGCTGCAGCCAGTTGGCCGTTGTGTTTTTACTCAGAGCCTCGTCCAGTATGTCGGTCAGGGATTCCCGGTGTTGCAAGCGCTGGTCAAATGTCTCGAATCTTGAATCAGTGATCAAATCGGATCTGTTGATCAATGTGCAAAGGCTGGTCCAGAATTTTTCCTTGTTGCACATGATGTAGATCCAGCCGTCTGCGGTGCGGTAAAGCTGGCAGGGGACCAGAGAGGCATGGGCCGACCGCGATATGCGGGCCGGGTCATAGTCGGAATTAAGTGCCCAGGCACTCAAATAACTCAGGTTGAAAAGCGCCGTGTCATAGAGATTTACATCAATGTCGCGGCCGATTTGGCTGCTGCGTGCACCCAAAACGCCGGAGACCAGCCCCAGCGCCAGGTAGGTGCCCGCCATGAAGTCCACGACGGATAGACCCATTCGCGTTGGAGGCGTGTCCGGTTCGCCCGACATATGGAAGTAGCCGGCCTCGGCCTGCATCAGGAAATCATAGCCCGGCCAGTCGCGCCGCGGACCATCGCGTCCATAAGCGGAACAATGGGCGCAGACAATTGCCGGATTGTGCTGCTTGAGAGCATCATAATTCAGGCCGAGTTTTTCCGGCACATCACCGCGCAGGTTATTGGCCACCGCGTCGGCGTTGGCCACCAGTTTTGCAAATATCGGGCTGGATTTTGGATTGCCCAGATCGAGACTCAGACTTTGTTTGCCCCGATTGACGGACTGGAAAAACAAACTGGCATCATCACCAGAAGCATCGGGCGCAAAATATGGCCCAAGCCCCCGTGCATAATCGCCACCCATCTTGCGGTTTTCGATCTTGATGACGGTGGCACCCAAATCGGCGAGATGCTGGGTTCCAAATGGTCCGGCTCCGTATTGCTCAACAGCCAGAACCCGCATGCCTGCTAGGGGGCCATCCATATCAGCCCATCTCCGCCCGCATGTCATCGACCACCGAATGCCCACGTTTGGTTGCAAAAAAAGATCGCGTCATATGCATGACATAAGTTCCATCCTGATTCTTGCCGGAATGGCGAATTCGCACGATTCCTGCCGTCGGTCTGGATTTTGACTCGCGCTTGTCGAGAACCTCCGATTCGGAATAAAGAGTGTCGCCAACAAAGACCGGGGCGGGCACCTTGATTTCTTCCCATCCCAGATTTGCGATTGCTTTTTGGCTGGTTGATGAAACACACATTCCAGCAACTATCGCCAAAGTCAGAGTCGAGTTGACCAGCGGTTTGCCAAACTCCGAGTGGGAAGCGTAGTTGAGATCAAAATGCACCGGGTGGGTGTTCATTGTCAGATGGGTAAACCAGATATTGTCGGTTTCGGTGATGGTTCGACCTGGCCAATGCTCATAAATATCGCCAACTTCAAAATCTTCGTAATACAATCCGGGATCCTCGCGAAAGCGGGACCCTTCGACATGGGTCAGGCCAGGTAATGATCGCTTCATTCGGTGCTCCTGTCATTAAACTCAATCAGCCGATGCGCCCGGGCGAGCACCGGGGCATCTACCATTTTTCCGTTGAAACTGAATGCGCCGCCTCCAGCATCCTCCGACGCCGCGACCATCTCGTGTGCCATTGTCAACTCATCTTCACTGGGCGAGAAAACCCTGTTGATGGTTTCGATCTGATCGGGATGAATCGCAATCTTGCCTGAAAATCCGATCTCCTGAACCAGTTCTGCTTCGCGCTCCAGCCCAGCTTCGTCCCTGTAATTCAGCCAAACTCCATCCAGTGCGGGCAAGTTGGCTGCAGCGGCGGCATTCACTACTTGACCGCGCCCCCACGCCAGGCCGGTTTCCATCATGCGCCCGCCGGTCTCTGCCATGTGATCTGCCGACCCATAACCTACGATTGCACTCTTCGGTGCTACCGAAAGAATGTCAGCCGCGTCGGCAATTCCCCTGGCGGTCTCCAATGTGATGAGCAGGCGCGTAGGTCGGGTGGCGATCAAGTCGACCACTTGGCATATTTCTGCTTGCGAACTGACTTTTGGCAATACGAGAACAGCTGGCCATCTTGACCAACTCAGCATAATTGCCATGTCCAGGATTCCCTCGGGGGTGCTGAGAGAATTTATGCGCAGGCCGAGGCGCAAATACCTGTCGTCATCGTCGCCGCCGCCGCCGTCGTCGCCGTCGTTGCCGCCGAAGCCGCCGCCACTACTGCCAGTGGCAAAATCAGATACCTTTGCTCGTGCCGCGACTTTGTCGCCTGGACCGACTCCATCTTCGAGATCGAGCACAACCAGATCAGCGCCCGAAGCCAAACCCCGTTCGAGCCGATCAAGGCGCGTCGTCGGTGTGAAAAGGACACTTCGGATCATTGATATTGGTGCTCGGCAAATTTTATTGGTTGTCCGTACAAATTTTATGGTTTAGGGTCCAAAGTCAAGACATGATTTGAAGTCCGACCAATATTTGCATTATATCAGGAGTGGAAGATGAATTTATTCAAACGTTTAGCAGTTATCGCGGCAATTTCAGCCGGCATTCTGAGCGCCGCAAAGGCCGAAGAAATGGCTTTCAGAATTTCATTGAATACCGGGCCAAATCACGTCAGAAACATTGCATTGGAAAAATTTGTCGCTCAATTATCCGAGCGAACAAAGGGAAAATTGGACGTTCAAGTGTTCCCGTCTTCACAATTGTTCAAGGGCCCTGACGTGCCCAAGGCTCTGGCCCAGGGTGGTGTTGAAATGGGTGTTCCGATCATTCTCTATATCAGCCGCGTTGTGCCAAATGCGGGACTTCTGGACCTGCCGATGTTTTTTGGCCGTACTGCAAAGGAGGTTCATGCTGTTATGGATGGACCCGTGGGAGCCGAGTTGAATGCCGAGATCGAGGCAAAGGTCGGCGTCAAGATCATCGGACCAAATCTGGATCTCGGTCATGGTTCGATTTTTACAACAGAATCTCCGGCCGGATCGCTTGCGGCGCTTAAAGGATTGAAATTGCGCGTCCCGGGAAGCCCTGCCGCGAAAGTGCGCTATCAAAGCCTCGGGGTTGAGTCGGTATCGATCAGCTTTTCAGATGTCCCGATTGCATTGGCTCAAAAAAGCATTGATGGGTTAATGACGACTCACGAAACCGTCCGCAGTGCCAAGCTGTGGGAATCCGGTCTGAAATACTCGATCGATACGCAAGGAACATTCCTGCAATATGTGCCAATGATCGGCAAACCCACCTGGGACAAACTGGGGCCGGAACTGCAAAAGGTCATTACAGACACATGGGCAGAAACAGTTGGCCCGGCTCGTGAACTGGCAGCGCAGCGTCAGGCATCGGCACGTGAAAAAGGTGTGGCCGAGGGAATTAAAGCCGTTCAGGCAACCCCCGAAGAACTGGCTGCGTTTCGCGCCGAGTTGATGAAACAGCAATCGAGCATCATCGAAGCGACGCGCATGAATGCGGAATTTGCGGCGCGCGCAGCGACAGCTCTGGGCAATTAAACGTTCACGGGTTGAATTTCGCCGCCTCAATCCTCCAACATTGGTGGGATGCGTGTGTTAAAATCAATTGAATCCTACGTTGGCGGAATTCTGGTGCTCGCCGCATTGGTGCTGTTTCTGTCAGGCATGGTGTTGCGGCTGATGTCGTCCCCGCTTGGTGGCGACTGGGTCGCGGAAGTGTCAATTTACATGGTGGCCTGGGGGCTATTATTGTCCGCTGCCGGATGTGTTGCGGAAGGTGAACATGTGCGGGCGGATTTCTTTCTGCGCATGGTCGGCCCCAGAACCCACTTTTTTGCAGATATTCTGGCCGCACTGGCGGGGTTGGTCTTTTGTCTAGTACTTGCCTGGTTTGGCTACAAGGTTGTCGCATTCGCCTTTGCGTGGGATGAACGCGGTCCGTCATATTTGCAGATCCCGACGGGCTATTATCATGCGGCCCTGCCGGTTTCGATGGGTCTTTGTGCCGTGCGATATCTGTTTGTCCTGATCGAATTATTGCGTGTCGGCGGCGGCGGTGGCGGCGACGGGTCGACCCAAAGCGAAGAGTTGTAGCGATGTTGGTCATCGTCTTCGCCGCTCTCCTGCTACTGTTGTTTATCGGCTTGCCAATCTTCGTGGCGCTTGGCGGGCTGTCCATGGCCCTGCTGATTTCCGGCCATACGCCGGGAATATCCACCGCGCAGGTCGTTATCGACAAGTTGAACGGCCAGACCATTTTGGCCGTGCCTTTTTTTGTGATTGCTGCACAATTCATGGAACGCGGTGGTATCGCCAAAAGCCTGATTGCCATGGCCGAAGCCTGGCTTGGTTGGCTGCGCGGCGGATTGGCACTGACTTGTGTCGGGGCGACAACGGTGTTTGCCGCCGTGTCGGGATCTTCCGTCGCAACTGCCCTGGCAATGGCAACAATCCTTGTCCCGGCGATGTTGGAGCGCGGTTATGATCGGCCCTTTGCGGTGGGCGTTGTTGGTGCATCGGGCACATTGGGCATCCTGATACCGCCCTCAATTATTTTGGTGATTTACGGCCTGATCGCAGAAACGTCGATCCCGCGCCTATTTCTGGCGGGAATCATTCCCGGCCTGATGCAGGGCTTGCTGTTTGCGGTTTTCATATTGTTTTATGCCAACCGCCATAAATTGCCGCGCCGGGACCTGCCGGACCTTTCGGAATTCATTCGTGCCAATATTTCCGCCATTCCGGCGGTAATCATTCCGATCGTTATATTCGTCGGTATCTATGGTGGCTATTCGACGATTGCCGAGGCTGCCGGGCTTGCTGCGTTCCTGTCGATTGTCGTAAGTTTGGTAGTCTATCGTGGCTGCACTGTGCGCGACATTGTCCCGATCACCGCCATTGCCATGCGCCGGTCCGCTGCAATCATCATGATAGTCGTCGCCGCCTTGTTGTTCGGGCACTGGCTGACCGAAACCCGCATGCCGGTCAAACTGGTTGAATTTGTCACCGATATCGACCTGCAGGCCTGGCAATTCCTGCTTATCATGAGCGCCATCATGTTGATTCTGGGCACGGTGCTGGAAGGGCTGTCGATTGTCCTGATTACGGTTCCGCTGGTTTTGCCATTGCTGCGGCAATTCGATATCGACCCGGTCCATTACGCCATTATCGTGGTCATCAATATCGAGGTTGCTATGCTGACACCACCGGTCGGATTGAACCTGTTTGTGTTGTCGGGGGTTTCAAAAGCACCTTTGTCAGAGGTGATCAGGGGCATTTTGCCATTCCTGGCACTGATGATTGTGTTGTTGATCAGCGTCACATTCATGCCAGGCCTGACCCTGTATCTGCCAAACCTCGTGCTGGATTAAATCCGCAACAGATTAGATGGCCAGGTCCAGCCGGGGCTTCCAGAACGGTCTGAAAAGCTCGATCTTGGGACAACGGTTCATCACCACTTTAAGGCCGGCGTCTTCGGCCAGTTTGGCGGCTTCATCGTCATAGACGTCAATCTGACCCCACAATACTTTGGCGCCCAGATCCACGGCATCGCGGGCAATGCCCAGCAATTCTTCCTTGCGACGAAATACCTGCACCATGTCAATGGGCCGATCGACATCGCGGAGCGTTGGAAACACTTTCAGACCGCGGATCTCGGTAACATCCGGACGTGGATTGATCGGGATCATGTCGTAGCCGGTCTCATGCAGCACTCGCAGCACACCATAGCTGAATTTGGTCTTGTCGGGGCTGGCGCCGACCATGGCGATGGTTTTGACCGATTTGAGGATATCGGCCAGATATCCCGGCTCATAATTGTAGATATGATCGATATCGGCTTCGGGCATTTCAAATCTCCCTGGGAGTAGCAATATCCGCCTTGAGTTCATGAGGCTCAAGCGGATCAAGGAACGGGTTGCGATAAAGTTTATCGTGGCTTTCAACGCCGATTTCCAGCGTTATGTCAGAAGTCGCGCGGGCAACGCACATAATGACATAGCCATCGTTGATTTGACGGTTGTTCAGCGCCACCTGTCGACGTTGGTCGACTTCGCCGGCAACCAGTTTTGCCGCACAGGTAATGCAGCCACCATATTTACAGCCATATGGCAGATCGACACCTTGATCACGCAATGCGTCCAGCAGGCTTTGTCTGGACTTGACCTGATAGGTGGCGTTCTGCCGGTTGGCGATAGTGACGGTGTGGTGGGTCATATCCAAATGTCGCTCGTACAGTCGCCACCGGGATAGCGCGTCTCATGGCAGCGCGACGGGCCGTTTGGCTCCTTGCCAAAATCGACCACAAATTCTGGGTCGATCTCCATGCCACCGTTGTCGGTGTCGCAATTGACCATCAACATACAGCCGCCATTGGTGCGGATTTCCGGATAAAACTGATTGTCCCAGGTGCTGAACAGGCTGGTGGTGACGTAAAGACGTTTGCCGTCCAAACTGAGCTGGATCATCTGCGGTCCACCGGTAACCCTGACACCGTTAACCTCGGGTGCCTTGCCAAGCAGACCGCCCATCCACACCTGTCCGGTAAGAACGGGATTGTGCGGGTCTTCAATATTGTATTGGCGAATATCGCCGTGGAGCCAGTTGCACAGGTATAGATATTTGTCGTCCATTGAGAGCAGGATAACTGAAATTACGCCAGGAACCGGTATCGGCCATTCCGGATGCGGTTCGTTTTCCACATCGATGATCTTTTCCCATTTCCACTCGCCCTCGCCCTCGCCGCCGCTGTCGTCCCGCCACCAATGGATGATGTTGGCCGACAGGGCCGCGCCGCAAAAGCCGTGAGTGCTGTCAGGATCGTGGTGAAAGCGAACCTCCAATGGAACCAGTCCATCTTCGCCCAAGTAGAAGGTCTGCTTCGGTTCCTTTTTTTCAAAATCCCACAGATGAATGCGGCGGCCATATTTGAGATGGCCAACTTCTTCCAGATCAAAGCCCGGCATGAAGGTATTGGGTGCTGCCCATTCTGATGATGCCATGACATTGTGGCGCGGCTGATACCAGAAGTCATAGCCAAACGGGATGTCTCCCATGGAGTTTTCCCATCGGCCAATAATCTCAAAATCCTTGTTCAGATGCAGATAGCCGCCTGGGGCTTCGCCCTGTGCATCGCCCAGCATAGAGATGATGATCTCTGACCCAAGGCAGTGAACCGTGTGCGGTGCGGACAGATTTGTTTTGGCCTTGATCTCGCTTCCTTCGATCACCTTGTACAGCGTGGGTGCGCGTGGGTCTGAAGCCGCGTCGACAATGTGGATGTTTGATGAGCGCACTCCGGGTACCAGCAGATATTTGCGGCTCATTGAGGAATCATCAAAACAGGAGGAACAGGCATTCCATCCCATGTGATGCAATTCGTCACCGATACCGGGCATCTCCAACCGGTGAATGACCTGTGAATAAGTTTCGCTGTCTGGATCTGCATCTATGGTGCACAGATAGTCGGGCTTTTGAATGCCGGTGCCGGTATAGATGGCGATCGAATACAAGATTTTTTCGCGCGGCGCCTTGATCGCCTCAGCAGGTGATGCGTAACCCGGTCCGCAGCAAAGATCTGACATGTTCAATTCTTCCCAATTCGTATCAACCCAACGAGCTCGCGTTGGCAAGTTTAACAATAGTCCAGCAAACACCAATACTCAAAAGGCAATTATCGCTCTCCTGTTCAGCAGTTCAGGTAACCAGGTTGCAGACTAATTGTTTAGCCCGAATCTGGTGCGCGATAGATTGAAGACCGGTAGTTTTTTGAGACGCTAGCGTAATAATCGACGATGTGACAATTAGAGTTCTGTTCAGCATTCATGCATTTATTCTATGAGTCTCAAGGGGAACTCCGCCACATCATCTGGCGAGGCGATTACTCAGCAGGTTATCCACGTCGGGTGTGAAGATGCTGCGCTTGGGAAGAGATCAATAGAACGGCATCTGGGACTGCATTCGGGTCAGGTTTTGCTCTTTTTCTTCATCAGTCAGCTCAATGTCATCTGAAAATGCGATGGTTCTTTGCCAGTCCCCAATCATGTCGCGAAAACTGCGTTTTTTCGGGTCCAGACTGATGATCATATCATTCATTTGCCGCAGTCTACGGACCAGCGTTTTCATGAACATGGCGGCTTGTTCGGGATTGTTTTGAAAGGATGAAATGAAGTCATCGTAGGAAGTGGCCAAACACTTGGTTTGGGCCAGTGCTTTGACGGTCGCTGAACGTGGTCCGGGGTCAAGCAGGCTCATCTCTCCAAAGATTTCACCGGCTGAAAGTTGCGCCATGGATTTGCACTTCGACCCAACGCCCTTGAACACCTCCACTTCACCATAAACGATCAAGAAAGCAGTCTCTCCTTCGTCGCCTTCCGATATGATCGTGTCGCCTTCCTTGAATACAACGATTTCCATTCCCCGCTCCCCACTCAATTTACTCAGTTTGCTCAGTTTGCTCAGCTACCATAGGATAAGCAGATACGGCGCACCAGCGCTTGTTTGCAAGGTGTGAAACAGGCCTGGACGAAAGTCGATTGGTTATTTGAACTGAACAATCACGCAATCAAAATCCTCTTCGCTCGTCACAATGGTATGGTGGCCCTTTCCGTGGGTGTCCTCCATGTGCCAGACGTCACCGGGGCCGATATGGCGGGTTTCCTGATCACTGGCTGTGACCGTGATGCTGCCAGATAGGCAGACAAGCTGTTGTCGACTGGGAGTTGGATGGGCCGGTTCATTCCAGCCAGACCGAAGTTTCAAGAACAGGGTCTGAGTTGCTGGCAACGCATCAGAGATTTCAATCTTTTCTGCCGGAGGGGCAAAAACCCGTTCCTCGAGATGGACCTCCAGATCTTCCCAATGGCTCTCGCCTGCCGCATCGGAATACAGTTTGTAAACTTTCATTGACTCACGTCCAATTAATACCGGTTCCTGCAAATTATCACCTGTATGCTTGCTCCGCAAAAACTCCACTCGGTAAGTTCATCCGGTTGCCAAAACGCCCAACCGCTCCTATCCAGTTTGTATTGGTAATGCAGGACATTTCGAAGATGGACAAATTGTATGATGACCTCCTCGCAACACTTGGTGCCAAAGGCGTCGTGCAAGGGAATGATGTAAAAACCTATCTGACCGATTTGCAGGGTTTTCATAGCGGTAGCGCGGAAATCGTCGTTCGGCCGGCATCAACTGAAGAAGTTGTGGCAACGGTCAAGATATGCGCCAAGCACAATGTCGCTATCGTGCCCCAGGCCGGAAATACAGGCCTGTGTGGCGGTGCGGTACCAGCTGCTGGAAGCGGGGCGGTCATATTGTCAGTGTCCCGGATGAACCAAATCCTCAATATCGACCCACAATGTTATGCGATCACCGTTGAGGCCGGGGTCATTTTGCAGGCGGTGCATGATGCGGCAAACGGGGTCGACAGGGCATTCGCGATGGATTGGGGAGCCCGCGGATCGGCGATGGTGGGTGGTGCTATCTCTACCAATGGCGGTGGATTGAATGTGTTGCGCTACGGTACGGCACGCGATCAGGTGCTTGGCCTGGAAGTCGTGCTACCCGATGGTAAAGTCTGGAATGGGCTGCGCACCCTGCGCAAGGACGCTTCCGGATATGATCTGAAACAATTATTCATAGGCGGTGAAGGAACCATCGGAATCATCACCAAGGCCTGTTTGAAATTGCACCCCTTGCAGCCGATTGACCAGTCCATGCTTGGCGAAGTTGCAGACTTTAAACGTCTCAATCAGCTATTCGGCTTGGCGCGTGACATCGGCGGAGATGGTTTGAGTGCATTTGAACTGCTTCCCGGTGAGGGCGTGCGCCGCGTGCCACAGGTTAAGCCGGCGATCTCGCCCCCAATGGAATCGGATGCGGAATGGTGCATTCTGGTGCGATTTTCCGGCCGCGATGCAGAACAGGTAGAATCGCAATTGATGGCGTTTTTTCAACAGGCGCTGGATCGGGAACTGTTGGGCAACGCAATTATCAGTCAGTCCATCGCACAGGAAGAAAACCTCTGGCACCTGCGAGACGAAATTCCAGCAGAAAATCTCTATGACGGTAAAGCAATCAAGTGGGATGCGTCGGTACCGATTGACCAGGTCACGGAGTTCATTGAACAGGCAAAACATTTGGTGTTGACCTTGCGCCCCCAGGCTCGATTTTACGCCTTTGGCCACATTGGCGACGGAAATGTTCACATCCTTGTATTTCCCGGCGGCGACGGCGACGGCGGAGAAATTGATGCTTCGGATATCGACGAAATATGCGCTGAACTCTATGCGCGAATGGATCAGTTGATCTGGTCATTTGGCGGTTCGATCTGCGCTGAACATGGAGTGGGCACTGAAAATGTCGAGCGATTGACGGGGCAAAAATCCGAAACCGAACTGCAAATGATGCGTCAGATAAAACGGCTCTTCGATCCTGATGGGCGGATGAACCCGGGCAAGCTTATTTCAATGTAACCGACTACTCAGTGCATCTTTGACGAGGGACGACCGAATGAACACCTTGTATGACACGATCGGATTAAATTATGCCGATCTCCGCAAGCCCGATGCGCGAATCGCAGAGCGCATAGAGAGCGCTCTGGGAAATGCCAAATCGGTGTTGAATGTTGGGGCTGGAGCCGGTTCCTACGAACCGGCCAACAAGCAGATTACGGCCGTTGAACCGTCGGCTGAAATGATCAAGCAACGGGCTGTTTCCGATGTGGCGGTAGTTCAGGGGCGCGCTGAAAATCTTCCATTTGAAGATAACAGTTTTGATGCCTCAATGGCGGTTTTGACCATTCACCACTGGTCCGACCAGCAAAAAGGCGTGGAGGAAATGCGACGGGTAACGCGGCAGAAGGTTGTTTTCCTGACTTATGATCCGTCATTTCGTGGGTTTTGGCTTTTTGATTACTTTCCAGCCCTTGTGACGTTGGATGAAGGCCAAATGCCGCAAATGTCGGATTATCAGGATTGGTTAGGCCCGGTGGCCATTTCTCAGGTGCCAATTCCCAGCGATTGCTCGGACGGCTTTCTTGCGGGCTACTGGCGACGACCTGAGGCTTATCTGGATGAGCGCGTCCGCGCCGCCATGTCGTCATTTTGGGCCTTGGATGATCTGGATGAAGGCCTTGAAAAACTCAAATCAGACTTGGATAGCGGGGAGTGGCAAAAGCGCCATGGTGATCTGCTCAATCTGCAACAACTGGACTGCGGTTACCGACTGGTCGAAACTGTTTGATCCGGGGCAACCGCAGCGCGGCAATGTTGTTTTGCGTTGGTGGAGCCAATAGAGTGATGAACTCAACGCCGGTCTGATGGATAAATTGCCCCCAACAAGTCTGGCTTGCAGATAACGATAGGCATGGAATATGCAGGAAACAGTGTTCATTCCCGTGATTTTTATTGGCGCCATTGTGGCGTTTATCGCCTTCTGGTTGGGCATTGTTTACATGATATCCAGAATTGGTGGCTGGGCCGGCCTGGCAGAACAGTTTCCTGCGACTGGGCGAATCCAGGGGAGCGTCTATCGGTTTTGCAGTGCGCGGCTGAAATTCATGACAAGTTACAGCAATTGCATGACTGTGATTGTGTCACCTTCAGGTCTGTATATGGAGCCGATGATCCTGTTTCGTTTTGGCCATTCTCCAATACTAATACCGCGCCGTGCGATAGTGGATTATGATGTGGGATCGCTGCCGTTTTTTCGTTCTGTACGTTTGACAATTCAAAAGCCAAACAGCGCGCAAACGATATCCGTGAGATTGTATGGCAGAGGCCTGTCAGACGAGCTGGAACAATGGCTCGGCGGCCCGCAGCTTTCAGGTCGGATTTGAAACACTGAAACCACACGGTTGGGGGGTTGAAGGTCAAAGTCTAAGTTTTCAGCTCACCCGTCGCTGGGGCCAGCACGGTCTGCAGCCAATCAGCAAACAGTTTCAACCGGGGATCGCGAAATGGCGATTGGGGGAACACCAGATAAAGACCGCTTTTCAATCTTTGTGCCAGCGGATGCAGGCGCACAAAGCGGCCTGAGTGCAATTCCAGCTGCATGGCCTGTATGTCGGGCAAGCATACGCCGTTACCACCCAACGCATATTCGGTTGCCAATGCGCGGTTATCGAAATGGATGAACTTGGGTTCCAGTTTTTTTGACATGCCGGCTTCTTCAAACCAGTTCCGCCAGGCCTCTTCCTGTCCCCTTGCGATGGCCAGATCCATTGCTGCAATATCCTGTGGCTGAAGCGGAAGCTTCCTGCCAGCGACCAGTTCCGGAGCGCATAGGGGCGAAACAAGATCAAGGTGAACACTGTATTGATCGAGTCCCGGCCAGTTTCCCAAGCCATGGCGCAATGCTGCATGGAAATCGGTATTGGTAAAGTCGACCAGCTCGTAAGAAAACCCAAGATCGACCGACAGACCGGGATTGGCAGCGTGAAAATCTTGCAGGCCCGGAACAATCAGCCGATTGCCATACCATGGTACAACCGATACCCGCAGCGATCCTGTTAATTCGGTTGATCGGAATCGGTTGACGGCGAAATCCATGCGATCAAAAGCGTGGTTGAGCTCTTCCGAAAGTGCCCGAGCTTCATCGGTCAAACGGACGCCGCGGGTCACCCGGTGAAACAGTTGTGCATCAAGATATTCTTCCAGAGCTTTGATCTGGTGGGAGACGGCAGCGTGAGTGACGTTCAATTCGTCAGCTGCCCCCTTAAAGCTCAAGTGCCGCGCTGCGGCTTCAAAGGCACGAAGTTGATTGAGCGGGGGCAGGCGGCGGGTCATGCCAGGAACGGATGAATTTTTCTAACCATCCCCGTTAGATATGATCGTTTGTCGGTGCCCACTTCAGTTTCCTATCGTCTCTGCACCAGCTGATTAAAGCAAAGGTTCAATAGAAAGGGAACGTTATGAAACAGATTGCACCAAACCGATTTTCCGAGCTTGATATCGAATATATGCGGGCCGGGCTTCCACTTACACCTGACTTCCACCGCTTCACCACCCGGTTGCCAGGCGTAAATCGCCTTCAGCAGATATTTCGCCGTCCATTCTCCGGCAGAGTCGGTCGCTAACTTGGACAAATAGGCATTTGCCGGAATATTGTTTCAGGCAATAGGAGGACAAAGTGTCAGACCAATCCGAAAACATTTTTACCGACGAGCTTGAAAACTTTACCGGCGGTTGCCTGTGTGGAGAAATCAAGTTCAGATCCGTCAACCCGCCCTACAATACCGGCTACTGTCATTGCAAAATATGCCGCAAATCGCTTGGCAACCTGTTTGGAACCTGGGTAATTTTAAAGCGCAAAGACTTGGAATACGTCACCCGTGAACCCGACTGGTATCAGTCAAGTGATGAGGTGCGGCGCGGGTTTTGCGGCAAATGCGGCTCTCCCATCGTTTTTCAACCCATGAAGCGGGACTTTGATGCGGTGTGGATTGGGACCATTGACGGTGCTGAACGGTTCAAACCGCGGGGTCATTTTCATACAGAAAATAAAATTCCCTGGGTTGATATCCATGACGACCTGCCGGTCAGATCCTAAGTCACTGTCGGTGGGCTCTTCGGCACTTTCCAACGGCGTTATGACTTAACCGGACTTGATCAGAGTTCCCAGATACTGCCGCGTTTCGTCGTCCCAGGAACTGGGATCTTCACCATGGGCAATCACTGCATGCAGTTCCATCAGTTTCCAAACTTCATCTTCGGTGGCGGCCTTAACTTCACCCGAGCAGGTTTCCAAGCCTTCGCAGTCCTTGCAGGCATAAGAATAGATCGCGGACATGATGTTCTCCTGTTTGTTGTGTGAACGTTTGCTGTTTAAAATTCTGAAAATGTCGGTAAGTCGTCATCGAGCTTGATCCAGGGTTGCTGGTGGCTGGTGAAAACATGGGATTTGGGGCTGACAATTGAAGGGTCGTCCAACGTGATGGCTGAGAACCAGGCGTCTGCGCTCCAGTCCTGACCATCTACTTCACCCTCGGCTGCATAGGTCAGAGTGGTGCCGCAGTCGCCGCAAAATCCTCGTTTAATGCCTGACGATTTTTCAATGGTTTTGATGGCTCCATTGGTAAAGGTAAAATCTTCGGCAGGGACCCGTGCCCAGGTCGCAAACGCCGCGCCCATCGCCATTTGGCAAGAGCGACAATGGCAATGAGCAGACCATGTTGGTTGACTGACGATCTGGTATCGCACTGCACCACAATAGCATCCACCTTCAAACTTGCTCATAAAATGTTGCCCTTCATTCTTCCAACACCAAAGAAATTCTAGTCCATATTGATCTTAAATTTCCAAGAAATTCTGTTACATTCCATGTCAACATTGCTTTTTACTCATCAATATGCGACTCAAAAATAATTCCAAAGCTTTAGAAAATCTATTATATGGAATGGAAAGACTTTCCCCCTTGAACAGCCTGCGTGCATTTTCAGCGGTGGCACAATGTGGAAACTACACGCAGGCAGCCAGTCGGTTGAACGTCACGCAGGCGGCTGTAAGCCAGCAGGTCAAGGCCTTGGAACTGCGACTTGGGATGAAGCTTGTTTCGCGGGTCGGGCGCAGCATCGAACTGACCGGCTCCAGAGCACTTTTGGCACGCGAGCTGGAGACCGGATTTGAAATCATCGGTCGCGGTATCGAGCGATTATGGGAAGAACAAGTCAGTCGCCCGGTGCAAATTACCATGCCACCCGCCTTTGCGGTTGAATGGCTGATGCCCAAAATGGCCGAGTTCCAACGGCTTCATCCAGAGATTCCGTTGATGCTCAACCCAACTTCCAAGATGGTTGACCTGAGACCTGGTGGGATGGACATAGCAATCCGTTATTCCGACCGACGACGGCTGGAATCCGGTCTTGATCCGCTGCTTGTCTCGGACATGATCGTGGTTGGTGCGCCATCACTGGTTGATGCCCACGCACCTTATGATCCTTCATCGCTGGTTGAGTTTCCATGGATTCAGGAATTGGGAACCAATGAGGTTGCTGACTGGTTTACCTATCATGGTGTCATCCCGGCTCAGTCTTTGAAGCTCAATGTCATGCCGGGCAATCTGATCATGGGGGCAGTTCGACGAGGCGAAGGTATCACCTATACCGCACGGGCATTTTTCGAAGAGGATCTTGCATCGGGCAACATCATCGAATTGCACTCAGAGCCGGTGTTCGGACACTACTGCATCAAGCTGCCGCAGGATTATCAACGCCCGGCGGCGCAGATATTCCTGAACTGGCTTCGCAGCAAGGCGGAAACCGTATCGACAGTAGATAGTTGACGATAGCTCGGGTCGGGCAATCACAATCTGTGGATTGCTGAAGTGCTAACCCTTCATCTCAATTCGGATGCCGTGCACAGCTTTATCGCCGGTATTGTGGACGCGACCAAGCGGTTGCGGTGCCATATTGACCACCAGAGGGCCCTTGCCATCCCAGGCTTCGATGGCCTGCATGACATCACGGCTTGGCGGCAGACGTTCGCCCTCCGGCGAAATGTCATAAATATCGGGGTGAATGGCATCGAGTACAAATACCGATGGCCATCGATGGTGGTGCAACGGTTCTTGGTCATTTGGCGGCAGCGTAACTTCAAGGACCCTCAACCGATCATTTTCAAAAATTACCTTGTGGTGATCGGGAGCTGCAGCAACCGCATCGAATTCTAGATCCCAGCTTTCGGGGTCCGACATATCTGACATTTTGCATCTCCGGCGAGTTTCATAATCAGGGCAGTGTATGCAAACCCCTAAACTTGGTCAAAATTGCCGGGACCGGGTCCAACGGTGCATGGAATACAGGTCAGTCTTTCTGCCGGCGTTTGGTGGCCTGGCCAGAAGTTCGTGGTGCTGAAAAATCGGCTTTGGGCTGCAGATTTCCGCCAGGGTTGCTATTCGCTGAGGTGAAGGCTGCGTCCCATTCGCCGAGTTTGTCTTCGCGGTCCTCCCAGGTCTCCAGCAATTCTTCATCACGATACATGGCAAAGGGCCGCAATGTGCTTTCGTAGAAATCGACCTGTTCGTGGGTGCGGTATTGTTCGGCCTGATAGCCGTTCCAATGCAGGCTTTGCTCAAGTGGTCGGTGGTAGCGGCGGTTCTGGCTGGCGGCGGGAAATCCGATTGGGATGGTACCATAGGCTTTCATCCAATCCGGATACCCAAGAAGCTTCGACAATTCGCGATTGGTCAGGTCTTCGCCACCGCCAGACAACCAAGCGGAAGTCAGCCCTTCAGCAGTCACCCCCAACTGGATATTCTGTATCGCCGCCCCCAGCGAACACAAAAAGATCGCCTCGTTATTGTCGAGATATTCAGCATCCATGTCGGCTGTCGTGGGTTGTGGAAAACAGACTTTCCAGCGGGGATCACCAAGAACAATGATGATGGCCACCGTATTGGCCAGATAGGTCTTTTTGACTGCCGGAAAACCTTTTGCATGGTCCACCAGTCTTTGGGCCTGGCGTTGAAAAACTGCTGTCACCGCGTCACGCATTTGCGGATCATCAACCACAATAAAGTCCCAGCATTGGGCATTGGCTCCCGAAGGGGCCCAGCGCCCGCAATCGACAATGCGGGAAAGGGCCGCGCGGTCGACGTCGCGTCCGGCTTCAAATTTTCGGACGCTGCGGCGTTGGCGAATGATATCCTGGAAAAGTTTGCTGGCCATTTGTGTCTCCCATATTCGGGAACACTGTAAACAAAAAAACCTGCCAGGAGCACATTTCTAATAAAAGAAATGACGGGGTGTCCTGGCAGGTTACTCGGCACATCATCGCAAGATGATCCCTACGCGCCGATTGAGGGTTTCGCGATCCGGATCAATAGGCGCCGGATCAGCGAAAATTCGATATGCTAGCCGCCCAGTTGAATTTTGCAGGAGGCTTTCAGAGGCGCCCAGTTGCTAAGTGTCTTGCCGTATTTGGTGCCAATCAGAATGCGATATTGAGAATCGACTTTGTGATGGACATCAAAGCTTCGCGTAAAACTGGCCATGTGCAGGCCGTTGGCACCGGTTTTGGACTGAATTGTATACGGACCGCTGACGCTGCCGCCTTTGCGGGCGAGCAGGTATTGAATCGTCCCCGGCTTGTTGGTGAATATCCATCCGGTCATTTTCGCAGGTGCCGGGCAAACATTGACGATTGGGCTATTGATCGCCAGTTGGGCTTTGGTGACTTTGAGCTGCCCTCCAGGTGGCGCAATCAAGTTTCCTGCAAAAGCCGCGCCTGAACCAACGGAAAGAGCCAGCGCTAAAATATAGGGGGCAGGTTTGTTAAAAAATGGCATCTGGTTTCTCCATGAACCGGGTTGGTGAGCCCAATATGGAGAAGCAGTGAGATCAATTCTGTGCAAATGTGCACTCATTGAAATGGATTGAATTATAACAATATAATCAATGTATTATGAGGATAATATCAATGTTCTGCTGATAAATCTGCTAATTTTTTAATAGTACCGGCGCATTTTTTGCGAATGTCACACTGACTTTAGTACCTGATTCCAACGGTGCATCGACATCGTCGGATGTGGCGAACAGTTCACCGGCATTGGTCTTAATCGTCAGCTCCAGATGATTGCCGACATAGGTAACCCGTACAACTTCTCCGGCAAGACTGTTGGCCGCCCCCGGCTTGCCAATCACAATCCGGTTGGGGCGCACGCCCAACAATGCAGGCCCGACCTGATTGTCTCTAGGGGGTAATCTTACATTGTATCCGTCAAGCTCGACCAGTGCCTGATTGCCCTCAATCGAGACGATCTGACAATCAAGAATATTTGCTTCGCCGATAAAGTCGGCAACGAAGCGATTTGCCGGGGCGTCATAGAGATCTCGGGGCGTGCCGTCCTGAGCGATGACGGCATTATTCATCACGATTATCCGGTCGGAAACGGCCAGTGCCTCTTCCTGGTCGTGGGTGACATAGACCACCGTCAAGCCTAAATTCTGCTGGATTTCGCGGATTTCTTCGCGCACCCGTCGGCGTAATTTGGCATCGAGATTGGACAGGGGTTCATCAAACAGCAGCACCTGCGGTTCCAGCACAAGCGCGCGCGCCACGGCGACACGCTGCTGTTGGCCACCCGACAGTTCACTTGGCAGGCGATCGCCATATCCATCCAGCCCGACTAGATTCAATCCGGCAAGCGCACGATCCTGAATTTCGGACTTCTTGAAACCTGAAAATTTTAGTCCATAGGATACATTTTCCAGCACCGACATATGTGGAAACAGCGCATAGGACTGGAACACCATCGACACATCACGATCTGTGGCTGGAAGATTGGTGACATCCATGTCGCCGATCATCACTTTGCCGCTGGTTGGCATTTCAAGACCGGCAATCATACGTAGCGTCGTGGTTTTGCCACAGCCCGACGGACCAAGCAGAGTGACGAGCGTACCAGCTTCGATATTGATCGAGACATCGTCCACCGCTCGAACACCGGTGGTTGGATTGCCATAAACTTTAGAGACATTGTGGAACGATACCGAGGCGGCTTTGCTGTTTTTGTTGAGCATCACACTTCCCTAATTTTTCGATGATGGCTGACTGTGTCGTCGGCCGATATTGGTGCGGCCGACCAGCAATTGGAGCAGCCCGACGGCCGCCAGCATGACGATGATCAGCGAAGTGGAATAGGCGATGGCGAGCCCGTAGTCGTTATTCTCAACGCGGCCGATAATGTAGCTGGTCGCCATATTGTATTCCGCGCTGACCAGAAAGATAACCGCTGAAATTGCTGTCATGGCCCGGACAAATGAATAGACGAGGGCAGCGAGTATGGCCGGTTTGAGCAGTGGTAGAATTACATTTAGAAAGGTCTGCCAGGAATTTGCCCCAAGGGTGAGGGAAGATTCGTCGAGGCTTTTGTCGAGCTGTGACATGGAGGCGATACCAGCTCGCACACCAACCGGCATGTTGCGGAAGATGAAACTGACAACAAGAATGACGCCAGTGCCGGTGATCTCAAGAGGCGGCACGTTAAAGGCCAGGATATAGCTGACGCCGATCACCGTGCCGGGAATGGCGAAGCTCAGCATGGTGCCAAATTCGAAGGAGTTTTTGCCGGCAAAATTCTGGCGGGTCAGCAGATAGGCGGTGACCAGCCCAACCGCGGCTGTCAAAGGCGCTGAGATGGCGGCAATTTGCAAGGTTGTCCAAAAGGAATCCCAGGCAGAGCCGGTGTATTTCCTGACGCCCTCTTGTGTGAAATCAATCGAGAAAGCCGTTATGTAGTGTTTGAAAGTTAGCGTATTTTTGACACCCCACAGTTCAACAAAGGAACCATAGATAATCATCGTATAGATGGTGATCGTAAATATCGTCCAGATGCCGACGACAAGGTAAACCGGAATGGCCAGGCCTTTTGGCAGTAACGGATGGACGCCTGAATCACCCTTTCCGGTCATGGTGGTATAGCTCTTCTTGCCGAGCCAGAAGCGCTGAGCCCAAAACGCACCAAGGGTGAATGCCAGCAATACCAGCGCCAATACGGCGGCGCGGCCCTGATCATATTGCGCCCCGACAATGGCGAAGAATATCTCGGTTGAAAGCACATCGAAATTGCCGCCAAGTACCAGCGGGTTGCCGAAATCCGCCATGCTTTCGATAAAGCCCAGCAGGAATGCATTGGCCAATCCGGGTCGCATCAGGGGCAATGAAACGGTGCGAAACGTCTCCCAGCGATTGGCCCGCAGGGTTTGCGCCGCCTCTTCCATCGACGGGCTGACACCTTCAACAACACCGATCAGCACCAGGAAGGCAATTGGGGTAAAGGCCAATACCTGGGCGATCAGAACACCTGGCATGCCATAGACCCAGCGGGTGGGAGCAATGCCAATCGTGTCGGCTACAAAACGCGTGACGTTTCCTGACAAGCCGAACAACAAAATGATCGCCAGACCAATAACAAAGGGTGGGGTGATTATCGGCAGAACAGTCAGTGCCCGCAGACCTCGTTTGAAACGGAAACCCGTGCGCGTCACCACAAGGGCAAATGCCAGACCTAATACGGTGGTAATCATCCCAACCAGTATCGCCAGGACCAGCGAGTTCCACGCCGCGCCACATCGTCCGCCCTGAAGACAGCCGAGACCCCACAAGCGTCGGTCGGTAAATTTTTCAAAAAAGACACTGATCGAATAGCTGTTATCCTGGGTAACAAAAGCGGAAGTCAGCATGTTGAAGATCGGATAAAAGACGAAGATTGCGACAATGGTGATAACAAAGCCGATGGCACCAACAACGAATATGTCACCATTGACAGCACCGCGTGCTGCAATGCCCTGGGTCAGGATGAACAAAAAGGCGCTGGCAACCAGCATAGCACCTGTGCCCATGCCGAACTGTCGATCTCCCAGCGGGCCGAACAGGCTTTCCTGCCAGCCAAAATTCCAGCCACGGATGCCGATGGAGAATCCCTGCGCAATCAGCCAGCCAAAACCCAGTGCGCCACAGATGATTAGTATTTTAGCATGAAGCGGGTCGGATCGAGGGCGATTTAACGCAAATATCGGCCCAATCAGAAATATCAGATGCGGCAGCAACCAGCCTTTTTGGCCGCTGATGCCCTGAAAAAATACTGGAGCCACGTCATCGTCAAGGGGATAGCCTTCAAAAAGCCAGCCAAACGTAAAGACGCTGTCTTCAACACCATACCAGGGGAAGACAAAAAAGCCCGCCCACCCGATAATGAGCCAGAGGATCAAAGTCGGGTGGGCGGAGCCGGATTTGGTTTCAGCAATTGCTCGCAATGGGTTGAAACTTATTGAGGCAGTGTCGAGACCTCATCATCCCATTTCTTCAGCAGGCGTTTACGTTCAGCGCTGGAGCCGTATTTTTTGAAGTCATAATCGATCAACTTGATCGACGACAGGTCCGGTGCTGATGGTGACGTTTCGGCGCCTTTGTTGGAAGGAACCTGATAGGCCTTTACTTCAAGCGCCCGTGTTTGTGCAGCAGCCGTTAGGGCCCAGTCGTAGAACTTCTTGGCTTCATCGAGATTGCGCGCACCCTTGATGATCGACATGGAACCGATCTCATAACCGGTGCCCTCGCATGGTGCGACCACTTTGATGGGGAAACCGGACACAGCCTGTTTCACTGCGTCATGCATGAACACGATGCCAATAGTATTTTCACCACGGCCAGCTGCCTTGATTGGAGCGGAACCGGATTTGGTATATTGGTTGATGTTCTTGTGCAGCGCCTTCATGAAGTCAAATCCACCGTCTTCTCCAAACAGCTGAACCATGGTGGCAAGTGTTGTATAGGCGGTGCCCGATGAATTCGGATTGGCCATCTGAACGTGACCCTTATATTCGGGCTTGGTCAGATCCTTCCAGCATTTTGGCTCAGGCAAGTTGTTGGCCTTCAGCAGGTCTGAATTAAAGCCGTAGCCCAACGCGCCGGAATAAATTCCGATTGTGCGATCTCCGGCAGATGTTGCCTGAGAAATCGCCCAGTCATTCAGCTCGCCGCGCATACCGGTAACATATGGCTCTGTCAGATCTTCCTCTGCAGCCTGCAGATGCGGGTCACCAGTTCCACCCCACCAGACATCGCCTTTGGGATTGGATGATTCTGCCTTGACCTGTGCAAAGGTCTCACCAGAGCTTTTGCGGGTCATGTTGACGTCAATGCCGGTCGCTTCTTCAAAGCCACGGGCCATTGACTGACACCAGTCTTCCTGGGCGCTGCAATAGAGCGTCAATTTGGCCGCACTGGCCATGGTCGTTGAGGCTGCAAGCACTGCGGCTGCTGCCAATAGGGTTTTTTGAACGTTTTTCATTTGAACTCCTCCCAAGTCTGAATTTCCAACCTTCGGTTGTGAGAGTTTATGACACGTTGAATTTGTGGTCCTGTCAATGCGGCTGATGCAAAGAAATGCCTAATGGGAGGATTTGGAACGGGATCGGTGCAATTTGGGGTAGTGGACGGCGAGACGATTTTCGCCTTCCAGCATGTAGTCACGGGTTATCGGCAGGGTTTCCAGGTGCTTTGTTAACTGCACTTGATAAACCACCAGATCGTGGAAGCGGAATGAGGCTTCTGAGGAAGCCAGGTAGAATTCCCACATGCGACAAAAGCGCTCGTCATACATGAGTTGCGCGCTTGCGGTTTTGCATGAAACGGCGACGCCATGCATTCAGGGTCAGCGCGTAGTGGAGGCGCAATATTTCAAAATCGGTGATCAGCAATTGCTGATCTTCACAGCCCGGCACCAGTTCGGAAAACGCCGGTATTTTGCCGCCGGGGAAGATGTATTTCGTGATCCAGCGGCTGGTCTCGCAAGGTCCATAAAGGCGACCAATCGTGTGGATGACAGCCACGCCGTCCTGATTTAGCAGTTCCTTTACCTTGGAAAAATACTCGCCGTAGTGCTCGACACCGACATGTTCAAACATGCCGACTGAGACAACCCGGTCGAATTTTTCATCCAGTTTGCGGTAGTCCAGCAGTTTGAAAGTCACTCTCTCCTGCAATCCGCGCTCGGCACATTTCTGGCAGGAAAGTTTGTATTGCTCCTCCGACAGGGTGACGCCCACCACGTCAACTCCGCAGGTTTCGGCCAAATATATCGCCATGCCACCAAATCCCGAGCCGATATCCAGCACTTTCATCCCCGGCTGCAGTGCCAGTTTGGCGACGATATGCTGTTTCTTGTTCAGCTGCGCCTGTTCCAGACCATCCTCTGGATTCTGATAATAGGCGCAGGAATATTGCAAATCATCGTCGAGAAACAATTCAAACAGGCGACGTGACAAATCATAATGATGCGCCACATTTTTCTGTGCCTTGCCGATTGGGTTGGGTCGAAACTTTCGCCAGCGCCACAGGTTCAAGACATTCCATTTGAGGTGCGGAGTTGAGCCCTTTTGAGAGGCGAGAATGGCAAACAGATCATAAATGCTGCCGTCCAGCATTTTCAGGCTGCCATCCATGAATGCTTCACCAGCCGCAGGATCAGGAAACAGGACCAGACGCCAATAGAGCGAAGGGTTTGTTATCTGAACCGTCAGCGGCTGTCCCGTGCCATCTCCAAAACTGTGCGATTTGCCCACCGCATCGACGATGGTCAGAGTTCCTGATTTGACTGTGCGGTTTAAATAGGATTTCAGAAGAAAGAATGCAGGCATAAGGCTGTATCCCCGCGCTGTTACTAACTAATAATCTAGGCTTCCAAAAGTTATTAATATGCTTGATGAAGAATTTTTACCATTTTTGGAGCAGACCGTCAAAAATTTTAATAAAAGTATCTTATGATTGGATTTGTAGGATTTAATATATCATAATCAATATTATATATATGTTTATTGGAAAATGCATTTTGCCACTTAAACTTAAACAATATTTCATGGGTATTATAGTTTATCCGGCGACCGCACCCACTCGTTCCAGAACAGCTCTACGTCAATGGAAAGCGGCAGGGGACAATTTTGAAACTCATTGCAAAGTGGTCTTTAATGGTACCAGTGATGTCGATAGTCGGGGTGTATCAATGCCCAAATTGCAAAGCCACGACACGACTGTCGACCATCCGCAATGGTGATGGAAGGTTATGAAAATTGGACTGGATCACCCGACACAATGATAGCCTGACCCTGCGCGACTTGCTGGAGGGGGGCAATGAATTGATATTTCAATGTAGCCAATGCGGCCGTAAGACACCGCTTGACTTGAAACAGTTGGTTATCCGGCACGGCATCGAAACCCGTGTTGCCTATATCAAGCGCCACACGGATTGCTCTAATTGCAGCTAGGCAGCCTGTTCCCCCGGTTTTGGCTCACCGCCACCGTCGCCACCGCCGCCACCGCCGCCGCCGCCAAGGCTGCCGCCGACTGAATCGACCGCCCATTTTTTGATCTGACTTTCCAACTCCTGATTGCGCTGACGCAAGTTTTCGGCATCGCTGACAACCTTTTCACGCTCCGCCTGATGGATGGCTTCCAGTTGTTCCTTCAGCTGTTGATTTTCTTCAGCAAGGGACTCCCTGTCCTGCCCGGTAAGGTCATCCATCTTTGTCTGCAGGGCTGTCAGTCTCGAATTCAGCTTGGCCTGAATTTCGGCAATTCTTTCATCAACCCCTTCTTCACCGGCCGGGTCGCCGGCTTGGCTTTTTGCAGTCAGGAAAATCGGTACGATTGATAAAATTGCAAACAACACCACTGGGCCAATCGCCACCGGGTAGATCATTTCCTTGAGTCCGAAATGTCCCACATCAAATGCAGCCGCAAACATCACGGTGGCCAGAATAACCGCCACGCATTGCAGTATCTTGAGCACGAGTGCCATTGGAGGTCTCCAGGTATTTGCGACCGCCAGACGGTCGGATTTAGTCGAATTCCCATCTATATTACCCGTCCAGGCGTGCCCGAAACTTGCGTAACCTGTCAGCAAACCATCGCAGCATGGCGATTTTGCCTTTCCGATGCTGGCCTCGATCATCATACTGCCTGCAGGAGGAGTGTTTCATGCCCAGACGATTTGTCGATATCAGCGTTCCATTGGAGGCAGGTATTGTATCAGATCCACCGATGATGCTGCCGACCATCGACTATGTGGATCACAAGATGTCGGCTGAGGGCATGGCGGCCTTTTTCCCGGGTCTGAAAACGGATCAACTGCCGGCGGGCGAAGGCTGGGCGGTCGAGTTTCTCAAGATTGCCACTCACAATGGCACCCACCTTGATGCGCCGTATCACTTTCATTCGACGATGAATAATGGCGAACGGGCGATCACCATCGATGAAGTGCCGCTGGAATGGTGTTTCAACCCTGGTGTCAAACTGGATTTTCGCGACTTTGATGATGGTTATGTGGCCACGGCTGCTGATGTGGAGGCGGAACTCAAACGCATTGGACATGATCTGCAGCCGCTGGATATCGTTGTGATAAACACATCGGCTGGTGCTCATTACGGCAAGGATGATTATCTGCTAAAGGGTTGTGGTATGGGGCGCGAAGCCACGCTCTATCTGACCGAAAAAGGCGTCAGAGTAACTGGCACTGATGCCTGGTCCTGGGATGCTCCATTTGCCTATACCGCACAGGAATTTGCCAAAACTGGCGATGCTTCGATTATCTGGGAGGGTCATCGGGCTGGCATGGAGATCGGTTATTGCCACATTGAGAAACTGGGCAATCTGGAACAGCTGCCATCGAACGGATTTGAAATTTCCTGCTTTCCATGGAGCATCAAGGGAGCTTCGGCCGGATTTACCCGAGCTGTTGCCATCTTTGATGAATGAATGCCCGGTTGGCGTGATGCTTTTCACATTTGGTGTTTGCAGGCAGCTGACATGAAGGCATGAAAACTCATCCCACTCCGGGTGAAGTGGCGTGATTGATGGGGTCGATGTTCGACAAGAATCATCGACCCGATATTGCCCCATTGAGCCTGACGAGCTCTAACTTCCTGGCGGTGTATAACTACCCACCAGGCCACCGGCTTTCTTGGCAATGTCAACAAATTCTGCCGACGTCCAGGCGCGAACCGTTTCGATATTCGACAGCGATCCGGTTGACCCGACGGCCATTCCAAGAGCCACCGTATCTGCTCCATCGCTGGCTTCGGAAACCAATACAAGGTCATTTGTGCCGGTGGTCATATAAAGAGCCACAAGCTTTGCTCCCGCCTTCTCCAGCAGGCCTGAAATGGCATCTGCACGGTCAGAAGGACTGTCCACCATTCCTTTGACACCAGATTGAGAATAGGAAGCGTAGGTAATAAATAACGGCATAGGCTTAGTCTCCGGTTTGGCAATTTCATGGATTGAAATCGCGAATACCGTGAAATCGTTGCATAAATTTGCATGGCCAGTCGAATCAGCCGCAACTGGCTGTGGGTAACCCTGCGCTCCACTACGAGCCCAATTGGGTTGGAGTCAGAACGATTTTGAAGACTTGGAAGACGTTGCCAATTGTTGATTGCGGCGGGCTGTAACGGTTCTGTTCTGAACAGACCGGGCAGGTTCCAGTTTGCCAGCTGCCATGGCTTTGCGCAGATAGTCGGTAGCTGATTTCACGTCCATTGGCCGGCCATAGAAATAGCCTTGTCCGGTCGCGCATCCCATTGCCAACAACGTATTGTGTTGCTCCTGGTTCTCAATTCCTTCAGCCACGACCGAGATGCCCAAAGTGTCCGCCAGCTTGATCATCGCAAGAACGATGGCGCGATCTGAAAGGTCATTGCTGAGATCGTTGATAAAGGAGCGGTCGATCTTCAACTCATCCACAGGCAAAGTTTTCAAATGGGTCAGTGACGCATAGCCGGTGCCGAAATCGTCGAGAGAAATATTGAAATTCAGATCACGCATATGGGCCAGGGTTTTTGGTACATCATCGGCGCCACGACCGACCACGCATTCCTCGGTAATTTCAAGAACCAGATTTTTGATATTTAGTGATGTTTTTTGAACCTGCTGGGCAAACAGCGCCATGCGGTGAGGATCCTTGATCTGCAAAGGATGGATATTGACCGACACTTTGCCGGGATTCAGGCCGAGTTCCTGCCAACGGCAATTGTCTTCAATATATCGCGCCAGCACGAAGTCGGCCAGTTCAGACATCAACCCGCGTTCTTCCGCAACCTGAAAAAAGCCACCCGGCGCAACTACGTCATCGACGCCGCGACGCCAGCGCAGCAGGCTTTCCAAACCGTGTAGTTGACCGGTACGTATGTCCACTTTCGGTTGGTAGAAGAGCTCAAATTGATTTTCAGCAATGGCAATGTGCAATTGCCTTTCCAGATCATTGTCGGCTTCCAGCCTGGCGCCCAATCCGTTGTCAAAGAACCAGCATTCACCACGGGTAACAGCCTTGCCACGCTGCAGAGCAACATCGGCATAGGTCATCAGCGATTCAGCGTCGCGCGCATCGGTTGGAAAAGTTGATACGCCAAAGCTCATGCCGGGATTCACAAGGGTTCCGTCAATATCAACCTGCACGTTGATGTTTGACAAAAGGCGCTGCATGAATCCGGTTTTGTCGCTCGCCATGGTTCGATTTTCGACGATGACGGCAAATTCGTCACCTCCCATTCGGGCGACCAGATCACCTTCTTCAACGCAGGAAGAAATGCGCTCAGCAATAATCTGCAGCAATCGGTCGCCAGCGGCATGGCCTGAGACGTCGTTGACGTTCTTGAAATGGTCAAGGTCGCCGACCAGAACGAAAAAACTGTCTCCCAACAACATCGCTTCGTTGATGGTGCCTTCCAGATGGCTATAGAAGGTGCGCCGATTCGGCAGCTCGGTGAGATCGTCAAACGAGGCCAGCTGCTCAAGCGAATCATTGGCCTCATCCAGTTGGATGACCTTTTTTTCCAAATCCTTCAATGCAGTTGAACGCTCGATTGATGCGTTGGCATTGTTCGAAACGATGGTCAGCAGAAATCCGATATAGGATACGGCGAGGCCGGCCAGCAGGTAATAATGAATCTCGTTCAGTGTTATGCTTTTGATGATAACCGGCAGGAAGATTGTTGCCAGATAGGTCAGGGCAGCAGGATAAATGCGCGACAATTGCACGCTGCCGGCGGCCGCCATGCCGACAACCGCGATGCTCATTATCATTTCTTCGTGGTGCGGCAGATTGCCAAGATAAAATGCCGCCAGCAGCGACCATGGAAGAGCATAGGCTACACCCGACATCATGGCGCGCGGGATGGCGCGGCTGGAGAGTTTTTCTATCTTGCGATGCCGGTTTTTCCGCCAGCGGCTGTAAGACCAGCCGCACATGATCAAATTGACCATCTACCAGGTAAACATCGCAGAAAAACCGGTTTGACCGACCAGCGCAATCGCAACAATGGTCGCGTTGACGATCTGGCCAATCGTGGCAACGGGGGTTATTCGAAATAGATCGGCAAATTGTTCCGGCCCGATCCGCTCAAGTGGCGGCAAACGCCTTAACTGCAGAGAGCGGGAAAGATGACGATAAAGGTTGCTGGTAAACCGGCTGCTCTTGGTGAGTATCTTGCGCTTAAGGCTGGCCATGTTTTACGTTCCCCAGATGGGACTTCGGAACATTCAGCATTTTTAAAAAGCCGTGGTCCCTCAACCCCGATAGATCGACATTCCCTCTGGTCGGGCTGGTTGGAGCGCGTCATGCAGAAGCAACAATTGCTTCGTTGAACCAGGAAGCTTCAGGCTATCAATGGGGGGTTAACAAAACCTTGTAATCCGATGGTTGGGAATGACACACGATCATTGTCAGCCGTCGTTGTTCAGTCGCCATTAAAAGACTGATGGGTTTGGTATTCAGTAGACGAGTAACCCTGCGACAACGGCTACTTTTTTGGGCCCGGGAAAGGCCCAAGGCAGGATGATCTGTGCTCGATCTGGAACACGTGGTTATAAAGCTGCGCCACCCATTGTTTGCCTTCCATTGTCTGCTCAAGATAATTCAGAGCCGGACCAATCAGCGGTTGAACCTGAGACCAGAAGAATTCTGGAAACTGTTCAACCAAATCCATTGGAGAATCATAGCCGAGACGCGCAGCGGTCCCGGATTCGGCAAATTCGTGATACAAACCATTGATTTTGCGGTGGTAAAATGGATCGGCCATCTGACCGATCAGATCGGCAGCCCGAACAAGTGCTTCTTCGGTGCGGGTTCTGGCGTAAAAAGGATCATCGGGGATTGGAAAACGCGAGTAATCGATCGCCCGGGCAATACGTTCTTCGTCAATTAATTTTGAATCCGAAAATCTCTGACGTGCATAAATCATACCCCGGTCGATATGGTAGGGCGACAAGAATGCATCTGAGGCACCTCGCGGTGGAGTAACCGTCTCGCCTTTGTCATTTATTACTACAGCGTCGTTTGTGTCGCCGTCGCAAATTCCCCTTGCATAGCCGATGTCATGAACCAGAAGGGAAATGATATAGTGAACCCAGTCTTCCGGGAGAACGGTTTCGGTGATCAATCGACCGCGCATGATCTGCTGACCAACCAGCGTGACCATCATCGTGTGTTCAGCATTGTGATAAAGAGCGTCTGAATTGCCCAACCGCTCAAGTACCAGACGAGCCGCGCCGCTCAAATAAGCTGCATATTCGGGATTTCTGCCAGAAAAATATTCCAGATATGTGTCGGCGAGATGATCGCCAAACGCTGCTGCAACGATGGATGTCGGGTTGAACAAGTCGGCGCTCTCCATATGCCTGTCCTGGCGTCAATCATTAAAGGTGTGACCCAGGGCACCAACACAATAGTCAAGATGATGTCATATTATGGGACAAAATTGCAAAAACACAGTCTGAGCAACAACAAAATGATTAGGTAGGGTTAATTTTCATTGATCGGAGTAAACAGCGAGAAAATGGTCAAGATGAAACTTTGTTCTTGGACATTGCGAAGGGACCATGCCGGGGGAAGCTCTTTTGTTACAGGTTGCGCTGCCAGTTTGAAAATTATTTGGTTGATCATCGCAACCAGTTGAACATTGACTTGCTTCCGCATCGGCTAAGCTGTTCAATTCCGTTGTAAGAGAATTTCCGGTTCAGGTGATTAATATATATGGCAGCCACGCTGAAAGATGTTGCGGAACTGGCGGGCGTATCAACGTCGGCTGTGTCGCGTGCATTTACGCCGGGGGCCTCGGTTTCGGCCAAAATGCGGGCGCGTGTGGACGATGCGGCACGCCAACTCGGCTACAGTCCCAACGTGCTGGCCCGAAGTTTGACAACTCGCCGAACCAAGATGATCGGGCTGGTCTCTAACAACTTCCACAATCCGATTTTTCTGGAAGTATTTGATTTATTTACCCGAGGCCTTCAGGAGCGCGACCTGCGACCATTGCTGGTCAATCTGACCGACGAGACCGATCCGGAAAAGTCGGTCCAGATGATGAAGCAATATTCGGTTGACGGTGTGATCGTCGCGTCGTCCACCTTGTCGCCGGAATTTGCCGAAGCGTTTCGCGACGCTGGCATGCCAGTTGTTCATTCCTTTGGCCGGTTTTCCAATGCCCCAAAAGTACACCTCGTTGGCATCGACAATGTTGCCTGCGGGCGCATGGCCGCAGAAGAGCTGATCCGGCGGGGCTACACAAATGTGGGGTTTCTGGGTGGTCCCAAATTGGCCACTTCGACTCAGGATCGATTTGCAGGTTTCATGGAGACCATCAAGGCCAATCCGTCAGTCAAAAGCTCTCACAGCTATGCCAATGCCTATTCATTCGATGCCGGTTTCAATGAGATGCGGCGGCTGTTGCGGGGCAAGGTTCAGCAGGCCTATTTCTGTGGCGACGATGTGTTATCGATCGGCGCGATGGCGGCCGTTCAACAGGCCGGGCTGAAAGTGCCACAGGATGTCGGTTTGATTGGCCTCAACGACATGGAAATGGCCGGTTGGCAGAATATCAACCTGACAACCATTCGCCAGCCGATCCGGCAGATCATTCATGCCTCAATTGAACTGGTATTGGCGATGATGGATGATCCTGACAGGGCTCCGGAATATCGTCTGTTTCTGTGTGACATAGTTGACCGTGGAACTTTGTTGACCGGGCCGGATAGAGGTGCAAAGTCAGGCTGACTGTGAAAGCTGTGGCTCCAGAACCGGCGCTGGCCGGTTTTCGGCAAGATCATCAGCCGTGCCAATCCAGATGTCGAGAAACTGTTCCAGCCATTGCTTTACAGGTGCATCGTAGATCAGCCGACCATCGAGATGTTGCCGGCGGTTTTGAGCGCCGGGCAGTTTCATCCGCTCAGCGCCCTTGACCGACCATTTGCACATCATGGCCAAGGTCAGCTCGGTGTGAAACTGAACCGCATAGGTGCGATCGCCATATCGAAACGCCTGATTGGGATAGGTGTCGCCACGAGCCAGCCGAACAGCACCATGAGGCAGGTCAAACCCCTCCCGGTGCCACTGATAAATCATCGCCGGCCAGTCCATAAGAGCATCGCCAGCGGCGGTAGCGTGAAGTGGATAATAGCCAACCTCCACCTCGCCTTCAGGATGCGAGGTTACCTCACCGCCCAGATGTCGCACCAGTTTTTGTGCCCCCAGACAGATGCCGAAAAAAGGTCGATTTTCTTTCAGTGGTACGGCCAGCCAATCGGTTTCGCGTTTGACGAATTCATCTGAATCATTGGCACTCATCGGTCCACCAAACATCACGGCCCCGGCATGTTCATCAAGACTTTCGGGAAGATGGTCACCAAGGGGTGGGCGACGAATGTCCAGATCAAAGCCACGTTCGCGCAGCCGTAATCCAAGCCGTCCCGGCGTCGACGTTTCCTGGTGCAGGATGATCAGTATTTTTGGATTACGGTTCGTGGTGCGCATGGATGATGTTGGCCTGTTATGCTTTCGGGCCCGACTGGTTCAGCCGGTCCAGAACTCGTTGTTTTAGCACCATGCGTTCACGGGACTGAATGCCAATCAGTTCAGCAACCCGCCAGACAACATTGTCTTCAAACTCGTGGAGTTCCCCATCCGCATACACCATTTCCCAAAGATCCTCGACCAACGCAAGGCGTTCGCTCTGATCCATTTCGTCTTTCAGTATGCTGGTGAAACGATACATGTCGACGGCATCTGTCTGGGCCAGTTTGGCGGCATTGGCCAATGTCAATGCTTCCCCATCGGTGACCGAATAATGCTCTCGCAAGACCTGCATCAATCGGGATTCTTCGTCAGTCGTAATTTTACCATCCGCGGCAATCACATGCACCATGAGCGCTGCTGCGGCGAGGTTCTTGTCAATGGCATTAGCCGTCGGCGCCCCACGCTCCTCCGCCAGCCCGAACATGGATTTGAGTTGATCAAGCAGGGCCAAATTCATTCCTCTCAATGCCACAAATGGCTACTCGCCGTTGTCTAGCGTTTCTTTTGCACCAGTCCAATAACGAATAGCAAAATGACGGCACCAATCGTGGCATGGAGAATGGAGCCGATAATTCCGCCACCGATGGAAATTCCAATCACCGGTAGAATAAATCCGGCGACGAATGCACCAACAATGCCGACTACAATATTGCCCACAAGGCCGAATCCGGCCCCTTTCATCAGTTTCCCGGCCAGCCAACCGGCAACGGCGCCGACCAGCAGGAAAATCAGAAGGCTTTCGATGCCCATAACGTCACCTCTTTAAAATCAAATTGGATTGGCAAAGGGTAAATCATGCCGCGGCCCAACAGCAAGGAGCAGTCGGGCTTTGCACAAATTATCTGTGGGTCGTGGTGAGCAGAGACGATTAGACGCGCCGCTCAATCATCATTTTCTTGATTTCTGCAATTGCCTTGGCCGGATTAAGCCCCTTCGGACAGGCCTGAGCGCAGTTCATGATTGTGTGACAACGGTAAAGGCGAAATGGATCTTCAAGATTGTCCAAACGCTCGCCGGTGGCCTCGTCACGGGAATCTATCAGCCAGCGATAGGCCTGCAGCAGGGTTGCAGGGCCAAGATAGCGGTCGCCATTCCACCAGTAGGAAGGGCAGGACGTGGAACAACAGGCACACAATATGCACTCATAAAGACCGTCTAGTTTTTCGCGATCTTCCGGGCTCTGCTGCCATTCCTTTTCAGGCTTTGGTGTGACCGTTTTCAGATATGGTTCGATTGAACGGTGCTGGGCGTAAAAATTTGTCAGATCCGGCACCAGATCCTTGACCACAGGCATGTGCGGCAAAGGATAGACCTTGATTGCTCCATCGACTTCATCCATGCCCTTGGTGCAGGCCAATGTATTCGTGCCATCAATATTCATGGCACAGGAACCGCAAATTCCCTCACGACAGGAACGACGGAAAGTCAAAGTCGGATCGATATTCGACTTGATCCAGATCAGCGCGTCGAGGATCATCGGGCCACAATCGTCGGTGTTGACAGAATAGGTGTCGATGCGCGGATTGCCGTCATCATCAGGTGACCAGCGGTAAATTTGGAACTCGCGAGATGGCGCCTGTTGATCAGCAGCAATTTTCGTCCAGACCTTGCCGTCTTCGACACGTGAGTTCTTGGGCAGTGCGAGTTCGACCATTGCTGCGGTGACCTGTTGTTTTTGATCTGCTTTATTACTGACTACATGCCAATAGTGACCGTGCTTGGCAAGTTGGCAGAAGGTTGCAGGCCAGTTTTATTTGGCTTGAATCTTAAGTTGAGACCGGAGGAGAGAGATATTCGTGACACAACTAACCGCCCGTATTGCCCAAGAACTTCTTTCACACGAGGCGGTGGTGCGCGAAGCATATCAGGACGTTGTTGGGGTCTGGACCTGGGGCGTCGGTGTCACGGAGGCCTCCGGGCACACGATTTGTCCGCGCTATGTGGATCACCCGCAGACAATGCGTTGGTGTCTGGAAATGTATCTGCGCCTGTTGCATGAAGTCTACGCACCCGAAGTGGAGGAGGCGTTTATGGGGGTGCCGTTAAAGGAAAATGAATTCGGCGCAGCCTTGTCGTTTCATTACAATACCGGTGCGATTAAATCCGCCACCTGGGTGGAGGAGTGGAAATGTGGTAAAGTGGAAGCGGCGCGAATGTCGTTCATGAACTGGCGCAAGCCGCCTCAAATCATCGGCCGCCGGAAAAAGGAACGAGATCTGTTTTTTGATGGTGTTTGGTCGAGCAGTGGTCTGGTACGCGAATATGCCGTGCTGAAACCAGAATATCAGCCCGATGCCCAAAACCCGAAATTTATTGACGTCTCAGTCCTGCTGGGAGAATTGATCGGAGCATGACAACACCAAGGCCATTCAGCTCTCGCGGGTCCAGATGGCGTTCGATCGGGTGCGCAGATTTTCGCGATAGCCTCGTTTGGCCAGAAGGCCTTGTATATCGCAGTTCCACTCATCCATGTGCAGATGTTCCATGACAATGCCGGCGGGCAGAAGTGAGTCATCCGCCTGTTCCAGAAACGGGCCCAGCGCTTCGCCTTCGTAACCTTCAATATCGATCTTGAGAAAGTCGATATGGTCGACCTGTTGTTCCTCCAACACGCTCAACAATGTTTTTAAGGGAACCTCGATGCCACCCTCCTCAACGACATGAGCCAGATGCGCGCCGTCAGGAATTTCCAGCCGGGCAACTCCGTTTTCGGGTCCAATGGCGCATCCCAGAAGTTGCAGATTGTCGATGGCCTGATTGCCGCTGGCTTTGATTGCACCAAGATTAAACCGGATGTGCTGGTTCAATTGCGGCTGTGGCTCGATGGCAATTGCCCTTGTGTGTTTCGGTCCGTTCAGCACGGCATCCAGGCTGTAGACGGCAATGTGGGCACCAATGTCGATCATCACCGGTCGGTCGCTTCGCCGCAGGATCTGATGCATGAATTTGCGTTCTTTGGGATCGTATCGATCCAGTCGGAACATCGGTTTGCGCTCCGACATGTTCGTGTGGGGGTTCATGCGCATCGGCACCCCCCACAAATGGGTGTCTACGGGGCCTTTATGCAGCTTTTCCACCAGTGAGCGGGTGACTTTGCGCAGTCGGCCATGGCCCATCAATGTATGGCGGCTCAGCCATATCAGCAGTTGAACCACCAGGCTGGGTGTATTTTCCCCATAGGGCGGTTGTGCCGACATTCACGCAATCCTTCTGATACGTTCATTGCGACTTAATATACGCGCGCCTTTGGTTTGATGTAGCTGACTTCGTTGCTCATCGTATATGTATGCACGGGGCGGGTATCGAGTTGAACCTTGCGCTTGTCATCATCGGCATAGGCCAATGTGTGATGCATCCAGTTTTTGTCGTCGCGATCGGGGTAATCTTCATGGGCGTGGGCGCCGCGGGACTCCTTGCGGTTGGCGGCAGATTCCACCGTCACCACGGCCTGGGAAATGAGATTGTCAAATTCCAATGTCTCGACCAAATCGGTATTCCAGATCAGGCCGCGATCCTCAACTGCAATATCCTGCGAACCGGACCAGACATCGGCGATCTTTTTCTGACCCTCTTCGAGGATTTCATTGGTCCGGAAAACCGCGCAATTGGTCTGCATGGTTTCCTGCATCGCATCGCGCAGTTTTGATGTTGGTGTGTCGCCATCAGCGTGGCGGAAATGGTCAAGGCGTGACAGGGCCAGATCACCGGCATCCGCTGGTAGTGGTGCGTGGCTCTGATCTGATTGAACAGTTTCCTTGCACCGCAATCCGGCGGCGCGGCCAAACACAACCAGGTCAATCAGCGAATTGGAGCCGAGACGGTTGGCACCGTGGACCGAGACGCAAGCGGCTTCGCCGACGGCCATCAGACCGGGTACAACCTGATCTGGATCGCCGTCTACCTTGTTCAGCACTTCGCCATGATAATTGGTCGGGATGCCGCCCATATTATAATGGACGGTTGGAATTACCGGGATCGGGTCACGGGTGACATCGACACCGGCAAAGATTTTTGCTGATTCAGAGATGCCCGGCAAGCGTTCGGCCAGCAGATCTGCATCTAGATGATCCAGATGCAGGAAGATGTGGTCTTTTTTGGCTCCAACACCCCGGCCTTCACGAATTTCCATCGTCATCGAACGGGAAACCATGTCGCGCGGTGCCAGGTCTTTTACAGATGGTGCATAGCGCTCCATAAAGCGTTCACCTTCAGAATTGACCAGATAGCCACCTTCGCCACGCGAACCCTCTGTGATCAGGCAGCCGGCGCCGTAAATCCCGGTCGGATGAAACTGAATGAATTCCATGTCCTGAAGCGGAAGGCCTGCGCGAAGAACCATCGCATTGCCATCTCCGGTGCAGGTATGGGCCGACGTACAGGAGAAATAGGCGCGACCATAACCGCCGGTGGCGAGAATGGTTTTGTGGGCGCGAAAACGGTGGAGTTCACCGGTCGCCAGATCAATCGCAATGACACCCCGGCAGGCACCGTCTTCCATGATCAGATCAATGGCAAAATATTCAATATAGAATTCGGCGTCGTATTTGAGACTCTGTCCATACAACGTATGGAGCATGGCATGGCCGGTACGGTCAGCTGCCGCGCAGGTGCGCTGGGCTGGTGGTCCTTCACCAAATTCCGTTGTCATGCCTCCGAACGGACGCTGATAGATTTTGCCTTCTTCGGTGCGCGAAAACGGCACGCCGAAATGGTCCAGTTCATAGACGGCCTTCGGCGCTTCGCGGCACAGATATTCAATCGCATCCTGGTCGCCGAGCCAGTCTGATCCCTTGACCGTGTCATACATATGCCACTGCCAACTGTCCTTGCCCATATTGCCAAGCGAGGCCGCAACACCGCCCTGGGCGGCAACCGTATGGGAGCGGGTGGGAAAAACCTTGGTAACGCAGGCGGTTTTCAATCCGGCCTGTGCAGCACCTAAGGTGGCCCGCAAGCCAGCACCACCGGCGCCGACGACACAAACATCGATTGTGTGGTCAATAAACTGGTAAGCGCTTTTTGTATTTGTCTTTTTGTTTTTCGCTGCTTTAGCCATTGCCGCGTCAGCCTCCGAAACCGAGTTTGAGAACCGCAAAGCCACAGGCGGTGGCCATGATGACTGCGAAGAATGTGTTGGCAATCAGCAAGGCTTTGCCGGTGCCGCCATGAACATAGTCTTCAATGACAACCTGCATGCCGAGCTTCATGTGATAAATGCCGGAACCCAGCACCATCAGCATGATCACTGCCACCCAGGGTTTGGACAGGCAAGCGACAACTTCTGCGTGTGAGGCGCCGTTCAGGCTGACCACCACATAGATGAAGAAAGCAATCAGCGGAATGTTGGCGATTGCCGTCAGGCGCTGGTGCCAGAAATGCTGGGTACCTTCGCGCGCCGAACCGAGCCCGCGAACGCGGGAAAGTGGGGTGCGCATATCGTTTTGATTGGCCATGCTTCGTCTCCCTATCGTACCGTGTAGCCGATAATCCAGATCAGGATCGTCAGCGCGATTGAGGCAAAGGGGTGAAATTTGGCAATCTGGGTGGTGAAGTCTTTTTCAAGTCCGGCACCAGTGTCCTGAATCAGATGTTTCAACCCGCCGAGCAGATGGTGCATCAGCGCCCAGGTGTAACCGAGCAGGATAAGGCGTCCAATGATGGAGCCGAAGAACCAGTTGGCGGTTTCAAACGCCGCCGGACCGGATGCGGCTGCAATCAGCCACCAAGCTACAAGTATTGTGCCGAAATAAAGGGCGGCGCCGGTAATGCGATGTAGGATCGACATCACCATGGTGGGGATTGGTTTATAGATAGAAAGATGGGGCGAGAGCGGGCGTGGTTTATTGGCGCCCGTTGTGGATGGGGTATCGGTCATGTTGTCTCGACAGAGAACTCCGTTCTGTTCGACGCCACCATAGTCAAAGCCATTGGCTAATAAAAGGGTCTTTGGACGTAGATCAAATGATTGGCCAGCTAAAGCAGATCAGGTTTAACTACGCTGTAGTCAATAACTGCGGACCTGGATCAGACAAGGTCGTTATCGATCAAAAAGCGGGCCGACTCAAGCACACTCTTTTCCGGGCCCTGAAAGTCGATGCCCAGGAGTTCGATCGCGCGCTGGTTTGAAATATTAAAATCGACCTCCAGATTGGGCACTACTGCGGCAACCCTTTTGTTGAACACGGCAAGGAATTTAATCAGCCATGAGGGAGCCAATCGGGTGGGGATTCGGCGGTCTGGATAGGCATTGCTCAGCGTCATGGCAAGTTCGTGGAACCAGACGAACTGACTCACAGCGAGGATGCGTTTGCCATATGTCGCAGGCCGGTCAATGGCGCGCACGTGAGCCGTCGCAACATCGCGGACATCAACACAGGCGAAACCAATTTTTGGCAAAGCCGGGTCCTTTGCCAGCAAAAGCCGCTGCAGCACCTGCAGGGAAGTGCCGATGCGACTGTCCAACGCGGGGCCGATCGCCAGTCCGGGATTGATGGTGGTCAGGTTACATTCCGCAGCCTGCGTTTCGATGAATTCCCAAGCTGCCAGTTCGGCCAGGGTCTTGGATTTTCCGTAGGCGTTACACGCCGGATGATCTGGAACCGACCAGTGGCTTTCATCAAAAGGTATTCCCGCCTCTGTCGGCGGGCGATAAACGACGGCCGCTGTGGAGGATGTCAACACGATGCGTTTGACACCATATTCAACAGCAGCCTGAAGTGCCCGAAGTGTCCCGTCTACGGCTGGCCTGATCAGTTCTTCTTCATCGCCGGGGGTATCCAGCGGGAATGGAGAAGCTGTGTGCATCAAAACGTCAATATCCTGCATTGCTGCTGGCCAGCCTGCGTCGCGATTGAGATCCAGTTCGACGAATGTCAGGGGCAATGCCGCGTCGGCGGTTTTGTTCAGATGGGCCCTCATAGAGTTGAGAAGCTGATCAGCGCGTCCTTTCGAACGCACGGAAGCCCGCACTTCATAGCCAGCGAGTAACAATTGCAAAACTATGTGCTTGGCAATGTATCCTGACGCACCGGTCACCAGAACTTTGGTCATGCGAATTTATCCTGGTTGTCCAACTTAGCGCCTGTCTGCCAGAAAGCCGCAATCAGGTGTTGAGGTCAATCATGACGATAAATCACACCAAGGTGATTTGAATTGCATGGTGAATGCCTTGAGCCAGACGGGTTTTGACGGCACATAGCCGGGAGAAGATATTTTAACTGGAGTTCGGCGTCATGAAACGCTTTCTGCTTGCTGCCATGTGCATGGCATTTTACTCGCCCGCCACAATGGCTGCTGAAAAAACCGCGATTTTTGCCGGCGGCTGTTTCTGGTGCATCGAAAAAGACTTTGAGCATGTTTCCGGCGTGGTTGATGTGGTTTCCGGATATACCGGTGGCTCATTGAAGAACCCGACCTATCGCAATCACAGTGGCCATCGCGAAGCGGTTAAAATCACATATGACGATAGTAAGGTCGGCTATGACCAATTGCTGAGCATATTCTTTCGGACCGTGGACCCAACAGATGACGGAGGACAGTTCTGCGACAGGGGCTACGCCTATTCCACGGCAGTCTACGCATTGGACGGAGATCAAATATCAGCTGCGCAGGCATCAAAAAAACAAGCTGCAGAAGCGCTTAAACAGCCGATCGCCACGGAAATAGCGATGGCTTCCTTCTGGACGGATGCGGAAGGGTATCATCAGGATTACTATAAGAAAAACCCGATTCGTTATAAATATTACCGCTATCGTTGTGGCCGTAATCAAAGGGTCGAACAGCTCTGGGGCGATCAGGCCTATCAAGGGGTTGTTCACGGCAGCTGATTGCAGCCACATCCAAATTTCGGGACCGCGATACCAAATGTTGGCTGCGTAAGTTGATTTTGCTATCTACTTACGTTACGTAAGCATGAGTATTTCAACCTTTCCACATTCACTTATTCATAACTTGTTCACCCTATATTCAGTTACGGAACTATAGGAATTGGTCACATTGATGATTGGTGATGGAGGATCGGCCTCATTCCGCCCAAATTTGGGGCGTATGGCGCTGATCGGGAAAGACACGATGGCGGTTATAATGAGTCAGGTATATACCAAAAGCACTGAATCGGGGCGCAATGGCGGCCCTGGTGAGACAAACAATCCGGCAACTGGCTTGGCTCGAACGGCCATCCGGTTTGCGCCGCTACTATTGGTTGGAGCTCTGGCAGTGTCGGGTTGTCAGCGTACATCCGGGTTTTATCAAAACGAGCGCTTGCCGACACGTCAGGAACCGATTTCTCTTGAGCCTGCTCCGCTGACCCCGGTTCAACAGGGTGAATTGCAACCCGTATCGCCAGTTGATGATCAGGCTGTTCCTGCGTTGCCGGGTGAGCAGACCCAGGTTGACGTCGCCAGCATCGAGCCGCCGGCAAATGCCCAGCCGGTAACAAGGCAGGCCATGGTTGGCGCCTGGACCGTCAGTACTGGTGGTTCCAGCTGCCAGATCTTCCTGGCCCTGACTAAGTGGTCGGGTGGATACCGTGCCGCATCGCGCGGCTGTTCGGCACCGTCCATATCTGATGTGCAGGCTTGGGATGTACGGGAAAAACAGGTGGTTCTGGTGAATTCCGCTGGCGGTACCGCGGCAACGCTCTACCGTTCCAATGAGCAGCGATACGATGGTTCGACCAATGGTGGCGGTGCAATCTCGTTTACGCGCTGACGGTCCGTCGCTCAGCCGCAAAAGTCTTCCTCAGGTTGTCTAAATCATGACCATTGACGATCCGGCGTCTTCACAAAATTTATCATCTTCTGATGACGCCAGTGCGGACCAGGTTACGTTGGGTCGGCTGTCTAGCGAGATCAATCGGGCAATCGAACAGGGCCAGTTAAAAGCCGATCCGGCACAGCAGCCGGCGATTGCCGCGCTGGATTCAATTCTCGACACGTTACATGCGCCCAAACTGGGCAACAAGAAAAGCGCACTAGGCTGGTTGTTCGGAAAAAAACCCCAGACTTCCGATACCTCACCTCGCGGCCTGTATCTGTGGGGCGGTGTGGGACGTGGCAAGACGATGTTGATGGATCGATTTTTCGAGCTGGCCCCGTCTGAGGATTCTTCAGTAACGGTGGCCAAGCGGCGGGTCCATTTCCATGCCTTTATGCTGGATGTCCACGCGCGTATTCATGTCTGGCGTCAGCAGCAAAAAACTGCGCAGGAGCGTTCTGCCGATCCAATTCCACCTCTGGCGGAGCAATTGGCAAAAGAATCCCAGCTTTTGTGTTTTGATGAATTCGCCGTCACGGATGTGGCGGATGCGATGCTGCTGGGGCGACTGTTCACGGGCCTGTTCAGTCACGGTGTTACGGTTGTTGCGACCTCCAATGTAGAACCTGATCTTTTATACAAGGACGGCCTTAACCGGTCGTTCTTTTTGCCATTCATTGCGCTGGTGAAAGAACGCATGTTGGTCTTGGAGCTGGCATCGGAAACCGACTACCGCATGGAACTGTTGTTCGATGGTCATACCTATATGGTGGGCGATAAATCGGCGCAGGAGCTTGATGCGCTGTGGACGGAAATGACGGATGGGCTGTCTGTGGCCCCGGCCGGTATTTGCGTGTCGGGCCGACAAACCGATTTTGCCGTAACCTGTGGTGGTCTGGTGCGCGAGAGTTTTTCTGCCCTTTGCGAACGTCCGCTTGGGGCGGGGGACTATCTGGCTTTGGCGGAGCGTTTTCACACCCTGTTTCTGGAAGATGTTCCGGTCATGCAATATGAGGACCGCAACGCCGCAAAGCGATTTATTGCCCTGGTCGATACGCTGTATGATCGGCAACGCATTTTGATTGTTAGCGCCAGCGAACGACCTTCCAAGCTTTACCCCGTCGATCACGGCACCGAAGCTTTTGAGTTCAAGCGGACAATTTCGCGTCTGCGGGAAATGCAGAGCGATGAGTGGCTTGATAAGCTGAATGATTAGTCGATAGCTCACCTTCCCATTTTGCCACCATATCCACAGTCCAACCGCATTATTGGGGTCGGTTTGGAATTAGCCATTTTTGCCTGTTTGTAACTACTCAGCTACCCTATTTCTGCTGCCATTAGGTGCGACAATTTGATTCATGGCGCATATTTGAGGTTCCACTTTTTTCATTTTGGTGTTTGACTGCGAGGATGAAACTCGAAAATCTGACACCTGAAATTCTTGCTGATTTCTCAAAATCAGAACTGATTGATGTGGTCATGGCTCTGGTGGGTCAGGTTGTCTAACTCAAAGAACAAAATGCGCAGCTTTTGGAGGTGAACGCTCGGCTCCTGAAGGAAAACGAACAACTCAGGAAAGACAACGAGCAACTTAGAGAAGATAATGCGGTTCTTAGGCAGCGTGTTTCAGATCTTGAGCGTCGTCTGGGATCGAACAGTCGTAATAGCAGCAAACCACCTTCGAGCGACGGACTGGCAAAGCCGTCTAGCGATAAGAAACGGCGGACCAAAAGTCAGCGGGGCAAGTCAAATCGAAAGCCTGGCGGCCAACCCGGACATCCCGGCAACACACTGAAACAGGTTGAGAACCCAGACGAGATCACCAGTCATTTTCCGAACCAATGCCAAAACTGTCAGGCCGCGCTTTCGGCGGAGGATACCATAGGTTCTGCGTGCAGACAGGTGTTTGGCCTCAAACCTCCACCGCCGCTTTATGTGACCGAGCATCGTGCGCATATTTGCCAATGCCAGCATTGCGGTGCAAAAACCCGCGCCGATTTTCCTGAAGGGGTAACATCACCCGCCCAGTACGGCGATGAAATAGGGGCGTTGGCCGCCTATTTACAGACGCAGCACTGCATTCCCCAAAATCGCCTGGCGCAGGTTTTTGCGGACATTTTCGGGGTCACAATCACATCGGCAACCCTTTCCAGTCTGGTTGCCAAAAAGGCCGAGCAGATGCTCTGTTTAGCTGAGGCGGTGAAGAACCTGCTGTCCGGGCCTCAAACGGCAGTGAAGCATCTGGATGAAACGGGGTTCAGGATTGGTGGCAGAACGCGCTGGCTTCATATGCTATGCTCCACCGCTCTAAGCCACCTTCGGCTCGGAACTGCGCGAGGTGAAGTGCCACCAGAACTGGCGGGAACGGCAGTGCATGACTGTTTCTCTTCCAACTGGGCAGTGGAAAATGTGACCCATGGATTGTGCAATGCCCACATCTCCCGCGAATTGGAGGCATTGACCGAATATGAAAAAGAAGCTTGGGTGCCGGACATGAAAGCCATTCTGCTCGACGCACTGAAGCTCACGCATGTCGCGCGAATCCAAAATCGGAGCGCGGTCAGCCCGGAGGCAATCACGGATATCGAGCGGCGATTTGATGCCTGTTGCGAGCGTGCTATCGCGTTCCACGAGGCCCAACCGCCTCTCGCGCGCCCAACGAAAGGCAAGAAGCGGGGTCGCCCGAAACGGCGGATTGGGCACAATCTCGCTTTGCGACTCCAAACGCATAAAGCAGCGGTTTTGCTCTTTCTCAATGATCTGCGCGTTCCCTACACGAACAACGAGGCAGAGCGTGATCTCAGAATGACGAAAGTTCGACAAAAGGTCTCGGGAAGCTTTCGAACAGAGGCTGGTGCCGAGAATTTCTGCACTTTACGAACGGTCATTGAAACGGCGCGAAAACAAGGTTGGGACATCCTGAAAACCTTGAAAACCGCGCCTGATCAGCTCATCCTCAATCTCAGACCCGTCTGATGGGCCGTCTATAAAAGCATCAGGTTGGGGTAGCTGGGTAGTTACGCCTGTTCACAAAATTGTTGGGAAGATTCGTCAGAAAATCCATTCAATTGCGACCAACAAGCCAATTTTCGCGACCTGTCATGTTGTCATTTTTGGATTCTGTTGTAAGGGTTTCTATCAGTAAATTGGGCGGAAAACGCTTTAAAATTCTTACGTAAAAGGAAGATAATTAATGGCTCGCAACAAGATTGCTCTTATCGGTTCAGGGATGATTGGTGGCACATTGGCCCATCTGGCCGGACTGAAAGAGCTTGGTGACGTAGTATTGTTCGACATTGCCGAAGGCATTCCTGAGGGAAAAGCGCTGGATATTGCAGAATCCTCGCCGGTTGATGGTTTTGACGTTAAATTGTCAGGCACCCAGTCTTATGAAGCTATCAAGGGCGCAGACGTGTGTATCATCACTGCCGGAGTGGCCCGCAAACCGGGCATGAGCCGCGATGATCTGCTGGGGATCAATCTGAAGGTCATGGAGCAGGTCGGTGCAGGGATTAAAAAATATGCCCCCGACGCTTTTGTCATCTGTATTACCAACCCACTGGACGCCATGGTTTGGGCATTGCAGAAATTTTCAGGCCTGCCCAAAAACATGGTTGTCGGCATGGCCGGTGTGCTCGATTCCTCAAGACTGAAACACTTCCTGGCGGACGAATTTGATGTGTCGATTAAAGACGTGTCAGCTTTTGTGCTCGGCGGTCACGGCGACACAATGGTGCCGCTGGCAAAATATACAACAGTTGCCGGTATTCCGCTGCCTGATCTGGTCAAAATGGGCTGGCTGACCAAGGATCGGATGGAAGAAATTTTTGACCGCACGCGAAAGGGTGGGGGAGAAATCGTTGCATTGCTGAAAACCGGGTCGGCCTATTATGCACCGGCTGCATCAGCGATTTCGATGGCCGAATCCTTTTTGCGTGATCAAAAGCGGGTTTTGCCATGTGCGGCAAACTTGAAGGGCGAATACGGAATTCAGGATATGTATGTTGGCGTGCCCGTAATTATTGGGGCTGGCGGTGTCGAACGGATTATCGAAGTGGAAATGAGCAAAACCGATCAAAAGGCATTTGGGAAATCAGCTCAAGCCGTTGCTGATTTGTGTGATGCCTGTGCGGAGATTGCACCAAACCTGAAATAGGGCACCTTTATAAATTTTGTGTATGTGGTATACCACAGAACAATAATTGGGATGAATAGATCCGCGTTGAAAGACATTGGGTCCAAGGGAGAGAACGGAAAACCTTCATGAACATTCACGAATATCAGGCCAAGCAGGTGCTGGCCAAATTTGGCGCGCCAATTTCCAAAGGCGTGCCCATTCTGTCTCCTGATGATGTTGAAAAGGCGTTGGCTGAACTTCCTGGACCGGTCTATGTGGTGAAAAGCCAGATCCATGCAGGTGGCCGTGGCAAGGGTAAGTTCAAGGAACTGCCGGAAGATGCCAAGGGTGGTGTACGGGTTTCGTTTTCTCCAGATGAAGTTCGCGCAAACGTCGCTGAAATGTTCGGCAATACGCTGGTGACCAAACAGACCGGCCCGGCGGGAAAGCAGGTCAACCGACTGTATGTCGAAGACGGTGCCGATATTGACCGGGAACTATATTGTTCGATCCTCGTCAATCGTGAAACCGGCAAGGTGTCCTTTGTTGCCTCGACTGAAGGCGGCATGGATATCGAGGCGGTTGCGGAGGAAACTCCCGACAAGATTCACACTATTGATGTTACGGCTTCCACGGGCGTCACTGATGATACAATTGCTCAACTGATCAGCGCGTTTGAGTTGACCGGTCCGGCAAAAGACGAGGCGGCGGACCTGTTCGGCAATCTTTATACGGCGTTTGTTGAAACCGATATGAGTTTGCTTGAAGTTAATCCGCTGGTGGTTTTGGGCAATGGATCTTTGCGCGTCTTGGATGCGAAAGTGTCGTTCGACAACAATGCAGAATTCCGCCACGCTGATCTGCAGGAACTGCGGGACCTGACTGAAGAAGATGCCAAGGAAATTGAAGCATCCAAATATGATCTGTCATACGTTGCTCTGGATGGTGAAATTGGCTGCATGGTCAATGGCGCCGGCCTTGCCATGGCAACCATGGATATCATCAAGCTGTATGGCGCTGAACCGGCAAACTTTCTCGATGTAGGTGGTGGTGCGACAACTGAAAAAGTGACGGCAGCATTCAAGATCATCACCGGTGACCCGCGAGTTAAAGGCATATTGGTGAATATCTTTGGCGGCATCATGCGTTGCGATGTGATTGCCGAAGGTGTGGTTACAGCGGTCAAAGAAGTCGGATTGCAGGTTCCCCTTGTGGTCCGTCTGGAAGGCACCAAGGTCGAGGAAGGCAAGAAGATCCTCAACCAAAGTGATGTCGATGTTGTTGCTGCAGATGATCTTGACGATGCGGCCCAGAAGATCGTCAAGGCGGTAAGCGGATAATGTTGGGCTCGCACATGAAATGGGCTGCAGCAGCACTGCTTCTGGGACTGGTTAGTCAGCCAACACTGACGATCGCCAACGAGGAAAACCCTGACCCGGTCTATGTTTTCAACCGCATCTGCTATGCGCAGGTGCATGATCTCGATGCCATTCAGACCATGGCTCTGAAGCTCGCCTGGAAGTCAATCACCGAAGAAGAGTTGAGCGAATTTAAAAGCTATGAAAATCCCAAAGTCCTGCGGGGTTGGGATGTGCAGGTTGGTGAGAGACTGTTTCGCGTTGGCATTACCCAGGCTGGCCTGACAGACAAGATGAAGGAAACATTTTCAGACTTTGCCGACGGCACGGCAACTTCCTGCTCTATGGTTCTTGATGATCAGCAGGATGCTGCCGATTTCTTGCCCAATATGCAGACTCTGGCCGGCAAGGAGCCGGTGTCCAGCGATGTGCCCGAAGGCCTGTTGCGCACCACCACATGGGCCGGTGGCAATGCCGATCTGAAAGTCTTTTTGTTCGCCAAAGCCCCGCCGACGGGGAAAGGCGGACTGCTCAACGTCACTATTCTACAAAAGAAATTATAAAACGGAGCCATCCATCCGATGTCCATCCTTATCAATAAAGACACCAAAATCATCGTTCAGGGTTTGACCGGGAAAACCGGTACATTTCACACCGAACAGGCCCTGGCCTATCACGGCACACAAATGGTGGCGGGAACCCATCCCAAAAAAGGTGGCGAAACCTGGTCTGCATCCAACGGGGAAGGGGACCTGCCGATCTTCACAACCGTCGCCGAAGCCAAGCAATCAACTGGCGCGAACGCCTCGGTAATCTACGTACCACCTGCTGGCTGCGCTGCGGCGATTGAGGAAGCCATCGACGCTGAGATTCCTCTTATCGTTGCAATTACCGAAGGTGTGCCTGTGCTGGATATGGTGCGGGTTAAGGAAAAGCTCGATAAATCAAACTCCCGACTTGTCGGACCCAATTGCCCCGGAATTTTGACCCCTGACGAATGCAAGATCGGTATCATGCCTGGCAGTATATTCAAGAAGGGCAATGTTGGCATTCTGTCGCGCTCGGGCACGCTGACCTATGAAGCCGTGTTTCAGACCACCAATGCCGGTCTCGGCCAGACAACAGCGGTTGGGATTGGTGGTGATCCCGTCAAGGGAACCGAATTTATTGACGTTTTGGAGATGTTCCTGGCTGACGAAGAAACCCGGTCGATCATCATGATAGGTGAAATTGGTGGCTCAGCGGAAGAGGAGGCGGCTCAGTTCCTGACTGATGAAGCCAAAAAAGGCCGCAGCAAACCAACCGTCGGCTTTATCGCCGGACGCACCGCACCTCCTGGTCGCACAATGGGCCATGCCGGTGCTGTTATATCTGGCGGCAAAGGGGGTGCCGACGACAAGATTGCTGCATTGGAAGCGGCAGGAATTCGTGTGTCACCTTCACCGGCAAAACTCGGTGAAACCCTGGTTGCCCTGTTGAACGAATAAAATAGAAAAAGTCGGATTGCTCAGCCAGTCCGACATATTGTGGAGGCGGGCGAACCCCCGTGAAAAGCAGATGGCCCGTCAAGAAGCAAATGAAGCCTTTGCCAATACATCGTTTTTGTACGGTGGTAACGCGGGGTATATCGAAGAGTTATACGCCCAGTATCGAGAAAACCCGGCTTCGATAAGCCCCGACTGGAAGGAATTTTTCGACGGCCTGGGCGATGATGCAGGCGATGTTATCAAGAACGCTCAGGGAGCCTCCTGGAAAAAACCAAACTGGCCAATTGCTTCCAACGGTGAACTTGTTTCTGCTTTCGACGGACACTGGGCGGATGATGAAGTCATTTCCGACGCCAAGGTCGAAGCCCGGATTACCCAGGCCAGTACAGCAAATGGTCAGACGGCCGCTCCTGAAGATGTCCAGCAGGCAACGCGGGATTCGATCCGCGCCATCATGATGGTGCGCGCCTACCGTATGCGTGGTCACCTGCACGCTGATCTCGACCCACTCGGCATTGCCGGCAACAAGGAAGATCACAACGAGTTGCATCCGTCATCCTATGGATTTACGCCGGAAGATTATGACCGTCCGATTTTTCTGGACAGGGTTCTGGGGATGGATTTTGCAACCATCCCGCAGATGCTTGAAATCCTGAAACGCACCTATTGTTCGACGCTGGGCGTGGAATTCATGCATATCTCCAATCCGCGCGAAAAGGCCTGGATTCAGGAGCGCATAGAGGGGCCGGATAAGGGCATCGAATTCACCCACAACGGCAAACTGGCGATCATGCACAAACTGGTTGAAGCCGAAGGTTTTGAGAAGTTTCTGGATGTCAAATACAAGGGTACCAAGAGATTTGGCCTAGATGGCGGTGAATCGCTGATCCCGGCGCTAGAGCAGATCATCAAGCGTGGCGGGCAACTGGGTGTTCAGGACATTATTCTTGGCATGGCTCACCGTGGTCGCCTCAATGTTTTGACCAGCGTGATGAGTAAGCCGTTTTCTGCGGTCTTTCATGAATTTAAGGGCGGCTCCTTCAAGCCTGATGACGTAGAAGGTTCCGGCGACGTTAAATATCATCTGGGTGCCAGTTCCGACCGCGAGTTTGACGGCAACAATGTGCATCTTTCGCTGACCGCCAACCCGTCACATCTGGAAATCGTCAACCCGGTAGTGCTCGGCAAAGCGCGTGCCAAACAGGACCAATTACGGCCCAGACGCGCAGACGGTTCTCGCGATCGCTCCTGCGTCTTGCCACTGCTGCTGCATGGGGATGCTGCCTTTGCCGGTCAGGGAGTTGTGGCTGAATGTTTCGGTCTGTCTGGTCTGAAAGGCCATATTACCGGCGGATCGATACACGTTATCATCAATAATCAGATCGGTTTCACCACCAATCCAAGATTCTCCCGTTCTTCTCCCTATCCATCCGATGTGGCGAAAATGATCGAGGCACCAATTTTCCACGTCAACGGGGATGATCCGGAAGCGGTGGTTTATGCCGCCAAGGTTGCTATTGAATTCCGTCAGCAGTTCGGCAAACCCGTTGTCATCGACATGTTCTGCTATCGTCGCCACGGCCACAACGAGGGCGACGAGCCGGCATTCACCCAGCCGATCATGTATCGCGAAATCAAAAAACACGATTCCACCCTCACCAAATATGCTCAACGGCTGGTGAAGGAAGGGCTGATCAGCGAAACCGGCAGAGAAGAACAGGTTGCAGCTTTCCGCGCGCAGCTGGATGCCGATTTTGAAGCTGCTGAAGGTTTCAAACCCAACAAGGCCGATTGGCTGGACGGTGCCTGGGCAGGTCTGAAGGTAGCCGATGGCCCTGACGGTGCCCGGCGCGGACGGACCGGCGTGCCGATCGAAGAGTTAAAATCAATTGGCCAGGCCATTACAAATATTCCCGAAGACTTCAACGTCCACCGGACCATCAAGCGGTTTATGGATAACCGCGCCAAGATGATTGAAACCGGGGGTGGGCTGGATTGGGCCACTGGCGAAGCTCTGGCCTTTGGAACCCTGCAAATGGAAGGCATCAAAATACGCCTTTCAGGTCAGGATTGTGAGCGCGGTACCTTCTCTCAACGCCACTCCGCTCTTTATGATCAAGAGACTGAAGAGCGCTATATCCCGCTTTCCACGCTTGGCGAAGATGCGGCCGGATATGAAGTGATTAACTCCATGTTGTCTGAAGAGGCGGTGCTGGGCTACGAATACGGTTACGCACTGGCCGAACCGAATGGTTTGATCGTTTGGGAAGCCCAGTTTGGCGACTTTGTAAATGGCGCACAGGTTGTCATCGATCAGTTCATTTCCTCTGGCGAACGCAAATGGCTGCGCATGTGTGGCCTGGTGATGCTGTTGCCGCATGGCTATGAAGGCCAGGGCCCGGAACATTCCTCAGCCCGTCTGGAACGTTTCCTGCAATCCTGCGCCGAAGATAATATGCAGGTTGCCAATTGCACCACTCCGGCCAACTATTTTCACATCTTGCGCCGACAGTTGCGACGCGAATTCCGCAAACCACTGATTATCATGTCTCCTAAAAGTCTGCTGCGTCACAAACGTGCCGTGTCACAGCTCGAGGAATTCGGAACAGATACGACATTCCACCGTCTGCTTTGGGATGATGCGGAATTTCTCAAGGATCAGAAGATCAAGCTGGTCAAGGATAACAAGATCAAACGCGTCGTTCTGTGCAGCGGTAAAGTGTATTTCGATCTTTACGAAGAGCGTGAAAACCGCGGCGTGAATGACGTCTATCTGCTGCGCGTCGAACAGCTCTATCCATTCCCGGCCAAGGCTCTGATCAACGAATTGTCGCGCTTTAAAAAGGCCGAGATTGTCTGGTGTCAGGAGGAACCCAAAAATATGGGTGCCTGGAGCTTCATCGAGCCCTATCTCGAATGGGTTCTGGCCCATATTGAAGCCAAGCATCAACGTGCCCGCTATGCCGGGCGGCCAGCAGCTGCGTCTCCGGCGACCGGGCAGATGTCGAGACATCAGGCACAATTGCAGGCCTTCCTTGAAGAAGCGCTGGGCGAGTAAAGATGGCGCTTGAATATGCAAACATAACAGGCGTTTTCGCGCCGAACACTAAACATGATACCAAATGGGATTGGCAAAATGGCTACTGAAATACGCGTTCCTACTCTGGGCGAATCGGTGACTGAAGCAACGATCGGCAAATGGCTCAAACAGCCAGGCGACGCGGTCAAGGTCGATGAGCCACTGGTAGAACTGGAAACCGACAAGGTCTCCATGGAAGTGCCGGCCCCATCAGACGGCGTGCTGCAGGACATTGTTGCAGCTGAAGGCGATACAGTTGGCGTTGATGCGTTGCTCGGTTCAATCGGTAGCGGCGACGGTGCCGTTGCAGCAGCGCCAAAGGCGAGCGCTGCTCCGGCCCCGGCGGCTGCCAGCGACAGCGGTGGCGATGCGGGTGGCGGAGACCTGATCGATGTCATTGCGCCAAGCGCTGGTGAATCTGTGACCGAGGCCGAAGTGGGTACGTGGTACGTTGCGGTTGGTGACGCCCTGTCAATCGATGATCCTGTGGTTGAACTGGAAACCGACAAAGCCGCCATGGACGTACCTGCTTCCAGCGCGGGTGTTCTGGCAGAAATTCTGGCTGAAACCGGCACCGTCATTGCTCCCGGCGATGTGATCGGCCGCATTCGTTCCGGCGGTGCGGCGACAGCGGCGACAGCGGCGACAGCGGCGGCGGTTGCGCCTGTAGCGGCGTCCGCTGCCGCTGCGGCGACGGCACCTGAAGCAACCACAACCCAGCCTTCACCCGCAGCTGCGAAAATGATGGCTGAAAATAATCTTGATGCTGCATCGGTGGCCGGATCCGGCAAGCGCGGTCAGGTGCTGAAAGGCGACGTGATTGCGGCGCTGGAAAATGCCGTGCCAGCGGCGGCGGCCACGGCGGCAACGGCGACGCCTGCAGCAGCGCCGGTCCAAAGGGCTGCTTCTGGTCCGGCAGACGAGGTACGTGAAGAGCGGGTTCGCATGACCCGCCTTCGCCAGACAATTGCCCGTCGGTTGAAAGATGCGCAAAACACCGCTGCCATGCTGACCACGTTCAACGAAGTCGACATGGGTCCGGTGATGGATCTGCGAAAGTCCTACAAAGACCTGTTTGAGAAAAAGCACGGTGTGAAGCTCGGCTTTATGGGCTTTTTCACCAAGGCTGTTTGCCATGCGCTGAAAGAAATTCCCGCGGTCAACGCAGAAATCGACGGCACTGATATCGTCTACAAGAATTATGCACATATCGGCGTTGCTGTAGGCACCGACAAGGGACTGGTTGTTCCGGTGGTTCGCGATGCTGATCAAATGACAATTGCCGAGGTCGAAAAGGAAATCGGCAATCTGGGTCGCAAGGCACGGGATGGAAAACTTGGCATGGACGACATGCAAGGGGGTACATTTACCATCTCAAACGGCGGTGTTTACGGTTCGCTGATGTCGACGCCGATTCTGAACGCGCCGCAATCCGGTATTCTCGGCATGCACAAGATCGAGGAACGGCCGGTGGTTCGTAATGGAGAAATCACCACTGCCCGGATGATGTATCTGGCTCTGTCCTATGATCACCGTATTGTCGACGGCAAAGAAGCTGTGACCTTTCTGGTTCGCGTTAAGGAAAGTCTTGAAGACCCGCAGCGTCTGGTTCTGGATCTGTAGAGATGGCGGCGGTCTATCTGGTAACCGGAGGGGGGCGCGGCATTGGTGCCGCTGTCGCCCGTCTTGCCGCTAAACAGGGTGCTGCGGTTGGTGTCAATTATGTCGCCAATGCCAGTGCGGCTCAGGCCGTTGTCGACGAGATAATCGACCAGGGTGGCAAGGCGATTGCCATCCAGGGTGACATGGCCATCGAGGCGGATATCATCTCCTTGTTCGACCAATGCGAGGCCGCTCTGGGACCCGTGACTGTTTTGGTCAACAATGCAGGTGTGTTGGATCAGGAAGGCAGTCTGGAAGATTTCTCTGCCGAACGCATCACCCGAATTGTAGAATTGAATGTAACGGGCGCTTTGATTTGCGCCCGTGAGGCGGTCCGTCGCATGTCGACCAAAGCTGGTGGAAATGGCGGTTCGATCGTCAATATTTCATCCATGGCGGCAACTTTGGGCAGTGGCGGTGTTTATGTTGACTACGCTGCCTCCAAGGGTGCTATCGATAGTTTGACCATCGGCTTGGCTCGCGAAGTGGCGCAGCAGGCAATCCGGGTCAATGGTGTGCGCCCGGGAATTATTGACACAGATATTCATGCCTCTGGTGGCAATCCCTCGCGGGCCATCGATCTTGCCCACACCGTGCCGATGGGACGTGCGGGAAGGCCGGAGGAAATTGCCGAAGCGGTAATCTGGCTGGCTTCAGATAAAGCCTCATACGTTACCGGCAGTACGATCAATGTATCGGGTGGTCGTTGAGACCGCTCACCTAATCACGAGAGAGAGTTCAGATGGCAGATCAGTTTGACGTAGTGGTAATTGGCTCCGGGCCAGGCGGATATGTGTGCGCGATCAAGGCTGCACAACTTGGTCTGAATGTTGCCATAGTGGAAAAATCGGCAACCCTTGGCGGCACGTGTCTTAATGTTGGCTGCATTCCTTCAAAAGCACTGCTGCATGCCTCTGAAATGTTTCACGAGGCCCAGCATGGATTTGAAAAGCTCGGCATTCAAACAAATAAGCCAAAGCTCAATCTGTCAAAAATGATGGAACACAAAGACGCTACCGTGAAGGCCAATGTTGATGGCGTGGCTTTTTTGATGAAAAAGAACAAGATCACGGTATTCCATGGAACCGGGTCGATTGCTTCAGCCAATTCAGTCACGGTGACGGATGAGAAAGGTAAAGCCGAAACCCTTGAAGCAAAAAATATTGTCGTTGCCACCGGGTCTGTGGTTGCCGGAATTCCTGGCGTCGAAGTCGACTTTGACGGACAGGTGATCGTTTCCTCCGACCATGCAATTGCCCTGCCCAAAGTTCCCAAGGAAATGGTGGTTGTCGGCGGCGGTGTTATCGGCCTCGAACTCGGCTCTGTCTGGTCGCGTCTTGGAGCGAAAGTAACGGTGGTCGAATATCTTGGTTCAGTTCTTGGTGGTATGGATGGCGGTGTTACCAAGCAGTTTCAGCGCAGCCTGAAAAAGCAGGGCTTCACTTTCAAAATGAACGCCAAGGTCACTGCAGTCACCAAGAAAGCTAAAAAGGGTCTTGTGACCTTTGAACCTGTTAAGGGAGGAGATGCGGTAACATTGCAGGCCGATGTGGTTCTGGTGGCCACCGGACGAGCTCCGTATATCGATGGTCTGGGACTGGATGCCGTTGGCATCGAGACCGACCGTGGCAAGGTCAAGACTGATGCCCACTGGCGCACCAATGTTGCCAATATTTATGCAATAGGTGATGTCACCGACGGTCCGATGCTGGCCCACAAGGCGGAAGATGAGGGGGTCGCCGTCGCGGAAACCATTGCGGGCAAACATGGCCATGTAAATTACAACATCATCCCCGGTGTGGTTTACACCCAACCCGAAGTGGCATCAGTGGGAGCAACTGAAGAGCAGCTGAAGTCCGACGGAGTTGACTATGTGTTGGGGCAGTTTCCGTTTACCGCAAACGGTCGTGCCCGGGCAATGAATGTAACCGAAGGTTTTGTTAAGTTTCTGGCTGACAAGAAAACGGATCAGGTGCTGGGCGTTCATATCGTCGGCTTTGGTGCTGGTGAAATGATTCACGAAGCCGCTGTGCTGATGGAATTTGGCGGATCATCAGAAGATCTCGGGCGTACCTGCCATGCTCACCCAACCATGTCGGAGGCAGTCAAAGAAGCTGCCATGGCAACCTACGACAAACCAATTCACATGTAAGTCTGCGTCGTGCTGCCAGCCGCTCTGGATTGGCTTGGATTAGTATCCGCAGGTATCGTCGGCGGCTTTTTCGGCACTGCGGGTGCACAGCATTTTGCTGGAACAAAATAATCCTTCGACCTTGGAATAGGTCATGATTCCGGCCTTTACCCGGTTGCCCTGACGTTCGCAGCGCAATACGATTTCGACGATCAATCCCTTGTCAGACGTCATTTCGACGAAGGCGTCCCGGTCCGAAAACCCGGGGTAGAGATTAAAATCGCTGGCGATAGCGAATGAGGGAAGGGTCAGAAAAAATCCTGCAATGAGGGCCGCACGCATGGGTCAAACTCCGTAACTGCGATGCGCCGTTCAAATCTTGCGCATCCATGCAACGGAATTTGCAAATGCCATGCCAGCATCTACTCTTATTATTGTCCCAGATTGGGACGTTTATTGAGTAACCCGGCTGAGCCGGTAACCTTTCTGTGCCAAAATATTGACCATGCCCTGTTCACCGGGAAGGTGCAGCGCCCCGACTGCGATGAACACACTGCCATTGGCAATATGCTTTTCAGCCTCTTGCACCATAGTGTGATTGCGCCGGTGCACAATATCGCGTTGAAACTCGGCATATTGGGAATGGTCCTGGGCGGCAGCAAAACCATCTTCCGATACCCTGCGCATCATAGCCCAGATGAGCGCCGTTTCCTCTTTCGAATAGAGCAGTATCATCGTTTCAAACAGATCTTCCAGACGTGGGCCCAGCGTGACGGTTTGCATCAGCCCGTTGAGCGATTCCGATTCGGGGAGGCCGTCCATCGCTTTTAGTTGACTGATCATTGTTTCAAGAGCCACGATCTGCTTACCTTGGGTCTGTGCCATCTGTCCGAGATAGGTATCAACGATAGGTTTTTGCAGCTTCTTGCGTGCCATTTCGCAAGCCGGTACTCCGAGCGTTCCCATTAACGTCCAAGGTTTCATCTTTTGCGCAACGGACCACGGCAACCCCAGCTTTTTTTCAACCGCTGCGGTCAGTGCCTTTTGTTGTGGTTCACTCAGCTTGTCAGTCAGGGTCGTGCCATCTGTATATGTCGTGTATTGAAATGCGGAGAACGCAACGCCGGCCATTTTATTGGGGTCGAGCAATTCAGTGATTTCCAGCGCCAGCGTGTCACTTGTGTCAAACGCCTGTTGTGCCGCTGGCTTCAATTTCAGCAATCGTGGGTCCGACAGGTGAATCGTGCCAAACAGATAGGACGGCCGACGGCCGTCCTTCTCAATCTTCCAAATCAGTCCCTTGCCATACAAGGTCGCCGCCGCCTCTGCATACATCTGCCTGGCAATCTCGGGATTTTCCCGCTCGATTTGGGGGATCAGATATTTTCCGGCGCAGGCAATCTCTTCAGCGTTTGCGATGTGAAAAGCACCCACCGAAACGGCGAATGCCAGTGCCAAACGACTGATCAAACGGCGAATTGATTTGTTCATAAAGTTTCCTGCTCTTTTCACGCCCGGGGATGGGCTGTGTTCCATGTTTCCAATAGCGCATCAGTGTCGACCGCGGTATATTTTTGTGTGGTGGATAAGCTGGCATGTCCCAGCAATTCCTGAATCGTACGCAGATCACCGCCATTGCCCAAAAGATGGGTGGCAAAGGAGTGACGCATTGCGTGGGGAGTGACAGTGGCTGGTAAACCCAATGCTCCACGCATAAGTCGCATTGCACGCTGAATGACAGCCGGTTGTACTGGTCCACCCCGGGCACCACGAAACAATTTCTCATTGCGTGGCAACAGATAAGGGCAACGGCGGATGTAATCCTCTACCGCCTGGCCGACGATGGCCAACAGAGGCGCCAGCCGCGTTTTGCCGCCTTTGCCAAGAATTCGAAGGGAAGTTGCGCGTACCAGCGGATTTGCCGGGTCGCTGATCTGAAAATCGTCTGCAGTCAGACCCAGACACTCTGAAATGCGCAACCCGCATCCATACAGCAACGTCATAATGGCGGCATCGCGGGCAGCAATCCACGTTTCGGTGTTCACTTGCTGATCCTGGCTGATCAGTCGCACGGCTTCCTCAGCACTGACCGGCTTTGGCAGTGTTGCGGGTTGTCGGGGGGCACGCATGGCGATCAATCCGGCACTTGAAGCCTCGCCACGTCGCTCCAGAAATCGCACAAAGGAACGAATTCCGGCAAGGTCCCGTGCCAGGGTGCGCGCACCATTTCCGGCTTCCCGGCGACGTGACAGATACCCGCGCATATGCAGCGGTTTAAGATCCGCAAAGTCGGATTTTCGAGGTGGATGACCGAGATAGTCGGTGAGGTGATGACAGAACTGGCGCAGGTCCCGTTCGTAAGCTTCCAGGGTATTTGCAGCCAGTCGTCGCTCGGACTTCAAATGATCGTTCCATTGCGTCAAAGCCGCCAAAAGGCAGGGAGCAGCATAGATCAATATCTGTTGCGAATCATCCATAACCACATGTCTGACAGTCGTAAGTTAGGATTGGGTTTAAACATGGCCGCCTCGGCAGGGGCGACCATAGATATTCAGGGCTTTGACTGGCCGGTCAGATTTTTTGACCGGTTTTTTCCCAATCTGCCAGAAATGCTGCAAGGCCGGCATCGGTCAAAGGATGTTTAACCAATTTTTCAATCGTGCTTGGTGGCATCGTGGCAACGTCTGCACCGGCCAATGCACAATCCTTCACGTGGTTGACGGTGCGAATCGACGCGGCAAGAATTTCGGTGTCGAAATCATAATTGTCGAAAATCGCGCGGATTTCTTCAATCAACTCCATGCCGTCAATCGCCATGTCGTCCAGACGACCGATAAAGGGGGAAACATAAGTGCCTCCGGCCTTGGCGACCAGCAATGCCTGGTTGGCGCTGAAGCACAATGTCATATTGGTCTTGAAACCTTCGTCCACCAAGGTTTTGCAGGCGCGCAGGCCATCCATGGTGATGGGCAGCTTGATGCAGATATTTTTGGCAATCTTGGCCAATTCACGACCCTCAGCCAACATCGTGTCATAGTCGGTCGCAGCGACCTCACCGGATACATCGCCGTCAACCAGATCACAGATTTCTGCCAGCACTTCCTTGATGTCGCGGCCGGACTTCAGGATCAGCGATGGGTTTGTTGTGACACCGTCTAACAGGCCGGTCTGGCTCCACTGGCGGATTTCATCCACATCTGCGGTGTCGAGAAAAAATTTCATGGGTGCGTCTCCATTTGTTATCGCCCATAGTTGAACGTAGTTTGCGCCTGTCATAGCTGAGGCTTGTGGCAAGGTCACGTCCGAAAACGTCAATAAATGGAACTCAGCGCTTCTATGGAACTCGCACTGGACCTTCCCAACGATTTGCAGATCGTTTCGGTGTTGTTGCCGATCCCGGCATTGCGGCCCTATTCCTATAGTGTCCCGGAAGACATGCAGCTTGCACCCGGGGATTTCGTTCAGGTGCCGCTGGGGCCTCGAAAAGTTGCCGCTGTGGTTTGGGATGATGCTGATGAAGAAGAAAGCACCAAACCGGTCGACCCCAAAAAGCTCCGCGCCGTTGAGTTGAAGTTTGACTGTCCGCGCCTGTCCCGGCAGATGCGCAGTTTTGTCGACTGGCTGTCTGATTATACGGTTTCACCACCGGGCATGGTTTTGCGCTCGGTGTTGCGTGCTCCGGGGGCACTTGATCCGGAACCACCGTTGCAGGGGTTGCGCTATCTGGGTGGAGAGCCGGAACGTCTGACGGATGCCCGCCGTCGCGTATTGGAACTGGTCTGGGAGAATCATCAGGGTGAGGAATTCATGTCCTGGACCCGCTCAGGTCTTGCCCATGCTGCTGGAACCTCCAGTTCAGTTGTAGATGGCATGACAAAGCTGGGTTTGTTTGAAATCATTCAGATTCCGGCTCCGGCGGTGGTCGCGTCGCCACAGGCCGATTTTGCGGCCCCCAAACTCAGCCAGCAACAACGACAGGCTGCAGATTTGCTGGTCACCAGCATCGAACAGAACCAGTATTCATGTTTGTTACTCGACGGCGTGACCGGCTCTGGAAAGACCGAAGTCTATTTCGAGGCCGTCGCGGCGGCGCTGGAGCAGGGTAGGCAAGTGATGATTCTGTTGCCGGAAATCGCCCTGACAACCACATTTCTGGAGCGGTTTGAACAACGGTTTGGCGCGCCACCGGCGCAATGGCATTCCGGAATGGCCCCGAAGATGCGCGAAAAAGTCTGGCGGCAGGTAGCCACTGGGCAGGTGCGGGTGATCGCGGGCGCCCGTTCGGCTCTGTTTCTGCCGTTTAAGGAACTTGGCTTGATTGTCGTCGATGAGGAACATGACAGCGCCTACAAACAGGAAGATCGGGTGTTTTATAATGCCCGGGATATGGCAGTCGTACGGGCATCGATCGGCAAATTTCCCTGTATCTTGTCTTCGGCGACACCAAGCATCGAAAGCCGGGTGAACGCAGATTCGGGGCGCTATCAACACATCAAAATGCCTGACCGACATGGCGATGCCGTTCTGCCGGACCTGTCAACCGTCGACATGCGTGCCCATCCGCCACCGCGCGGCAAGTTTCTGTCACCGGTCTTGCTAGAAGCCATGAAGAATTCTCTGGAGCGGCAAGAACAGGCTTTGTTGTTCCTGAACCGCCGCGGCTATGCGCCTTTGACCCTGTGCCGGGTCTGCGGCTTTCGATTTGAGTGCAAGAATTGCTCAGCATGGTTGGTCGAGCATCGTTTTCGCAACCAGTTGCAGTGTCATCATTGCGGTCACAGCGAACCGACGCCGGAAGCCTGCTCGAATTGCGGGACGCTGGATCATCTTGTGGCATGTGGTCCCGGGGTCGAGCGGCTGGCCGAAGAAGTGGATGAATTGTTCCCCGAGGCACGGATCATCGTTTTGTCTTCCGATATGGCGGGAGGCGTATCGCGATTGCGATTGGAACTTGAAGCGATTGCAAAGGGTGAAATTGATATTGTCGTTGGGACTCAATTGGTCGCCAAAGGACACAATTTTCCACAGATGACTTGTGTTGGTGTCGTGGATGCAGATTTGGGGCTGGCCAACGGTGATCCGCGCGCTGCTGAGCGAACCTTTCAATTGTTGTCCCAGGTGACCGGCCGTGCGGGACGTGATGGTGGACATTCGGTTGGATTGTTGCAGAGCTACAATCCTGAACATCCGGTGATTGCTGCAATTGTCGGTGGCGACCGCGAGGGCTTTTATGAGCGGGAAATTGCCATGCGCAGGCAATCGTCACTGCCACCCTTTGCCCGATTGGTTGCACTGATCATTTCAGGACCTGACAAGCGAGATGTGGAAGCTCATGCCAGAGCTTTGAAGCGGGCTGCGCCTCAATCGTCTGACGTATATTTGCTGGGGCCTGCCGAGGCCCCGATGGCGCTGGTACGTGGTCGCCATCGCTATCGGCTGCTGGTCCATGCGCCTCGTCAGTTTGACGTGCAAACCTACATCCGCGGCTGGATGCAGACCGGACCCAAAGAGCGAGGCCAAATCAGAGTGCAAATCGATGTTGATCCGCAGAGTTTTTTGTAATTCTCAGTCCTTTTTGGAGATGATGTTCTGGGCAATTTTGAAGGTCATGAGGACCAGGGCAAAGACCATCAGATGTCCAAAAGTTTCCAGAGTTTCTTCTACATTGTCGTTCCAGGAACGATAATGCGGCAAAAAATAAAACAGATGCCGGTCCATCATGTCTGAAATGAAATAGGTGCAGAAACTCCCGGCAAGCCAAAGCCTGATCCAAAAACACGACAGCCATTCGACCAGTTCGTGGCGGACATTGGACAGCCACCACATCAGACCGGCCAGAGCAAAGAGTATACCGCCATTCATGAACTCAAAATGCAGTTCCCGAAGGAACAACGCCCAGACGAACAACGACAACATCAATGTGAATTTGGCCCGGGTCCAATGGTGGACCAGCAAGACCGACCCCGCTGCCAATGCCAGGACGGTAGGCGCGATGATTTCCTGCACAGGTTTTTCTGTGGCCCAGCCCACCGGTGACAGGCGAATGAGTAATATCAAACCGGCCGCGAAAAATGGTATGGCAAAGGCTGGCAAGGGGGTTGCACCCAGCGCGGCCCAGCCGGAGTCCCAATGAATCCGAATTTGCTGTTTGAGGCGAATGCCTGCTTCGGAAAGATTCATTGGGGCTAATTCCATTTCGTGAAAGACTTGCAGGCCCCGGCATATCGCTGCTGCGTCCGGATATCAATAAGTCAGTCTGCTCGAATGCCGCCCGGTTCGGCCAGCTTCCAATTTAACTGATCCAGCCAAAGCCGACGCAACGTTTCGCTTTCACCAATAAAGTGTTCGTCCAATACCTCACAGCCATACAGGCGGTCGGTACGGAAATGTCGCAGCGCCCCACGTAATTCACACCAACCAATCAATATTACATGCTCCAGATGATAAACCAGAGATATCGGGTGGACGATGCGCACGGTTTGCTGCTCATGTTCATCGCGATACGTCAGTTTCAGCTTGGTCTCGCTGCGAATGGCGGCCCGCAGCGTTGCCTTGGAAACGCAGCCCAATTCCGGGTCATCCAGAGGTGCACCCCAGGGGGAGACCTGCAACCAATCTGCACGACCCTGTAGCGCATCAATTTTCTCGCAAATCCGCTGGGCAGCTTGCTGCATTTGGCTGTCCCCGGTGCGTGACAACATCAGCAGTCCCACCCGAAGGGCTTCGATTTCTTCTTGATCAAAGTTGAGCGGCGGCAGATCATAACTTTTGCGCATGATATAGCCGATACCGGCCTCACCCTCGATGGGTGTCTGCATCGCCTGCAAGGCTGAGATGTCGCGATATATCGTGCGTTCGGAAACTTCCAGTGATTCGGCCAGATCCTGGGCCCGCACGGGTCGATCTGCAGCCCGCAGAATCTGAATGATTTCAAACAAACGATTTGATCGGGACATGGAGCAGTCCTTACACGCTCTTGAGTGACTGCTGACACGTTAGCACACTCTCCTGACAACAGGGTGTCAGGAGTAAACGCTATATTTGGGAAAACTGGAGCTTTCCCATGTGCTATTATGACCACGCAGTTGCAATGACCTTGAAGCTGGACAGATGGAGCAACGATACCGGCTCTATGAGATCGACACGGGTGTCAGGATATCAGTCAGCCAAAACGAAACGGTCAAGGTCGAATGTTGTTGCCGTCATGGCTCTTGTGACGAGTTGTGGAGCCCTTGTTGCAGCCGCTTCTGTCTGGCCGATTTGATAATGCGGGCCTGCGAAAAATATCAGACCTGAAAATCTGCAAATTTACCGGATGATCGGATTTGTTGGTGCGATTCGTCCGTCCAAATCCAATTTTTGCACCGGGCAGGTACAATTGCCTGTGCATGAATTGATTTGCAGGGGTCATTGCACCGTCAGGTCGGTAAAACTCGGGCCATGTTCATCAGCACGGTGCGATTTCATGGTCGAAATAGTTTTTCCCGACGATTGGTCGGAACGATTGGCATGGCTTTCAGCAATGGCCACTTTGGTCATTGGCCTTGCGGCAATGTTGTTTCCTCAAACAATTGGCCATTTTTTGGGGCTGTTTGTGCGATCGGGCTCAAATAATGGCCTATCAGAGCTTAGAAGCTCTTTTGGTGGCATGTGGGTGGGTCTGGGCCTGGCCTGCATCATTTTAGCGCAGCCATTTACCTATTTTGCCCTGGGGCTGGCCTTTCTGGGTGCGTTGCTTGGACGCCTCATTGCAATGGTGGTTGACCGCAGCTTCAATTTGCACTGTCTGGTGGCAACTGTGATTGTCGCGCTGGGGGCCTATTTTCCATTGCGATTTGCCTTGGAAGTCTTCGGTTTGGTCTAATTTTATCCCCGCTTTTCGAAAAGAAATGGCCGGAATCGCCCGGATAGGCAAAAAGCAGTATAAAAGCCATGCCTCCCCCTGTTGCGAGTCTAAAAAACCCGTGCTAGGGGAAGCTCGATTTTGCCGTGGGTTGCAGTCGTGGTCCGGGCGAAAATAACAATTACATCCAGGTTCAGCGGTCCATCGGCATCTTACGCTAATTGGCCCTGACGAAACGCTTAAGAAGATCGACCTTTGGCAGACACCTCTTCCTCAGCATCCGGCCAGATTTCCGGTGTGGCAGAACGCTATGCGTCTGCGTTGTTTGAATTGGCCGTTTCTGAAAAAAAGATTTCGGCCGTTGAAAAAGATCTAAATCGGATTGATGCATTGCTGAAAGGCAGTGATGATCTGATGCGGCTGGTCAAATCACCGGTATTTACCGCAGATGATCAGGTAGCGGCGATTGAAGCTATCATGAACAAAGCAAAGATTACCGGCCTTGCTGGAAATTTCATCCGGGTTGTTGCAGGCAACAGACGCCTGTTTGCAATTCCTGACATGTTGATCGGATTCCGCCAGAAACTGGCTGAACATCGCAGTGAAGTGAGCGGACAGGTAACTGTTGCGCAAAAACTGACCGCCGATCAGACAAAACAGTTGAAGACAACACTGAAAGGTGTTGTCGGCAAAGATGTGGCGCTTGATGTGACGGTTGATCCGTCGCTTTTGGGCGGCATGGTTGTGAAGATTGGCTCACGCCAGATCGACACTTCAATCAAAACCAAACTCTCTTCCTTGAAGCTCGCACTTAAAGAGGTCGGCTAGATGGATATTCGTGCTGCGGAAATTTCCGCAATTCTGAAAGACCAAATTAAAAATTTCGGTAAAGAGGCGGAAGTCTCTGAAGTAGGACAGGTTCTGTCCGTTGGTGACGGTATCGCCCGTGTTTACGGTCTGGACAAAGTCCAGGCTGGTGAGATGGTCGAATTTCCCGGTGGGATTCAGGGCATGGCCCTGAACCTTGAAGCCGATAACGTTGGTGTTGTTATCTTCGGTAACGACCGTGGCATTAAAGAAGGCGACACCGTCAAACGGACCGGCGCCATCGTGGATGTGCCGGTTGGCAAAGAACTGCTCGGCCGCGTGGTCGACGGTCTTGGCAACCCAATTGATGGCAAGGGACCAATCAAGTCTAAACAGCGCGCCCGCGTTGACGTCAAAGCTCCCGGCATCATCCCGCGTAAATCGGTGCATGAGCCAATGGCAACCGGCCTGAAGGCTATTGACGCCTTGATCCCGGTTGGCCGTGGTCAGCGCGAGCTGGTTATTGGTGACCGTCAGACGGGTAAGACTGCGATCATTCTCGATACGTTCCTGAACCAGGCACCAGCCCATGCTGGCGACAATGAAAGCGACAAGCTTTATTGTGTCTATGTGGCGATTGGTCAAAAACGCTCAACGGTTGCCCAGTTCGTGAAAGTACTCGAAGAGCGCGGCGCCATGGAATATTCCATCGTTGTTGCTGCGACAGCTTCTGATCCTGCTCCCATGCAGTATCTGGCACCGTTTACCGGCTGTGCGATGGGTGAATATTTCCGCGACAACGGCATGCACGCCCTGATCGGGTATGATGACTTGTCAAAACAGGCTGTGTCTTATCGTCAGATGTCCCTGTTGCTGCGTCGTCCGCCTGGACGTGAAGCTTATCCCGGTGACGTTTTCTACCTTCACTCCCGTCTGTTGGAACGTTCTGCTAAATTGAACGAAGACAATGGTTCTGGTTCCTTGACCGCTCTGCCGGTTATTGAAACCCAGGGTAACGATGTGTCAGCGTTTATTCCAACCAATGTGATTTCGATTACTGATGGTCAGATCTTCCTGGAAACCGACTTGTTCTTCCAGGGTATTCGTCCTGCTGTGAACGTGGGTCTGTCTGTTTCCCGTGTGGGATCTGCAGCGCAGGTTAAAGCGATGAAACAGGTCGCTGGTTCGATCAAAGGTGAATTGGCTCAGTATCGTGAAATGGCTGCCTTTGCGCAGTTTGGTTCTGATCTGGATGCTTCCACACAGCGCTTGCTGAACCGAGGTGCACGCCTGACAGAATTGCTCAAGCAGCCACAGTTCTCACCGCTTAAAACGGAAGAACAGGTTGCAGTTCTCTATGCTGGTGTGAACGGCTATCTTGATGACCTGGCAGTCAATCAGGTTGGTGCATTTGAAGAAGGTCTGTTGACTTCGCTTCGCACTGATCATGCTCAATTGTTGGCCGACATCGGTGCTAAGAAGGCGCTCGATGACGATCTGACAGCCAGTTTGAAAGCTGCCATCGACGCATTTGCCAAAGGCTTTGCTTAAGCACTAACGGATAAGGTGAGGAAAGGCCCAAATGGCTTCACTCAAGGATCTTAGAAACAGGATCGCCTCCGTCAAGGCGACGCAGAAGATCACCAAGGCCATGCAAATGGTTGCGGCGGCAAAACTGCGCCGTGCCCAGTCTGCAGCTGAGGCCGCCCGGCCTTATTCTCAACGCATGGATAATGTGATGGCCAATATTGCTGCGGCAATTGGTGATGATACGTCCAATGCGCCAAAGTTGCTGGCCGGTACCGGAAGCGACCAGACGCATTTGTTGATTGTTGCAACCGCTGAACGTGGTCTGTGTGGTGGATTTAACTCATCCATTGCGCGTCTTGGCCGCGATAAGGCACGCGAGTTGATGGCTGCTGGCAAGACGGTCAAGATATTGTGCATCGGCAAAAAGGGTGCAGACGTTCTGCGCTCAGAATTTGATGACATCATGCTGCCGGTGGTTGACCTGCGCGAAGTCAAGAACGTTAGCTATAACAACGCCTCCGACATTGCGCATCAGGTTCTGGGCATGTTCGATGAGGACGACTTCGATGTAGCAACACTGTTCTACTCAGAGTTCCAGTCAGTTATCAGCCAGATACCGACCGCACAGCAGATTATTCCGCCAAGCATTCCAGAAGTGGAAAGCGACGCTGATTCGGCTTCGACATTCTACGACTACGAACCGGACGAGAATGAAATTCTTGCCGATTTGTTGCCCAACAATGTGACCGTTCAAATCTTCCGGGCATTGCTGGAAAATGCCGCCTCCGAACAGGGTGCGCGCATGTCAGCTATGGACAACGCGACCCGTAACGCGGGCGAAATGATCGACAAACTGACACAGACGTTCAACCGTCAGCGTCAGGCTCAAATTACCACTGAATTGATTGAAATTATCGCGGGCGCCGAGGCGCTCTAGTCCGAGGTCTTCAGAATTGAAGATCAAGGCAAACAAGGAAAACAAGGGTTAGACACTATGGCGAAAGCAGCAGCCCCCAAAAAAGCACCGGCCAAGAAGGCCGCCGCTAAAAAGGCTCCGGCCAAAAAAGCAGCAAAATCAGCATCCGGGAAGATTTCCCAGGTTATTGGTGCTGTTGTTGATGTTCAGTTCGAAGGTGAATTGCCACCGATCCTGAACGCGCTGGAATGTGACAATAACGGTAACCGTCTGGTTCTCGAAGTTGCGCAGCATCTGGGTGAAAACACAGTTCGTACCATCGCGATGGACGGAACCGAAGGTCTGGTTCGTGGTCAGCCAGTTGTCGACACCAACAGCCCAATCAAGGTACCTGTTGGTGAAGAAATGCTCGGCCGCATCATCAACGTGATTGGTGAGCCTGTGGACGAAGTTGGTCCTGTGACAGCGACTTCATCCCGCGCCATTCATGCCGAAGCCCCTGATTATGTGGATCAATCCACAGAAGCTGAAATTCTGGTAACCGGTATTAAGGTTGTCGATCTGCTGGCTCCCTACGCAAAGGGTGGTAAAATCGGCCTCTTCGGCGGTGCAGGTGTTGGTAAAACCGTTTTGATCATGGAACTGATCAACAACGTGGCGAAAGCCCACGGTGGCTATTCGGTATTTGCCGGTGTTGGTGAGCGTACCCGTGAAGGTAACGACCTGTACTGGGAAATGATTGAATCCGGCGTGAACGTCGATCCAAATGAAAACAAAGGCTCCACAGCCGGCTCAAAAGCTGCGCTGGTGTATGGTCAGATGAACGAGCCTCCCGGAGCCCGTGCACGTGTTGCTCTGTCGGGTCTGACAATCGCGGAAGACTTCCGCGATCAAGGCCAGGACGTGTTGTTCTTTGTTGATAACATCTTCCGCTTCACTCAGGCCGGTTCAGAAGTGTCGGCTCTGTTGGGTCGTATTCCTTCCGCTGTTGGATATCAGCCTACGCTGGCAACAGACATGGGCACCATGCAGGAACGGATTACGACAACTCATAAAGGATCGATCACATCGGTTCAGGCGATCTATGTGCCTGCAGATGACCTGACCGACCCGGCGCCGGCTACATCATTTGCCCACCTGGACGCGACAACGGTGTTGAACCGCTCTATCGCTGAAAAAGGCATTTATCCTGCGGTTGATCCGCTTGATTCAACATCGCGCATGTTGGACCCACTGGTCATCGGCGAAGAACATTACGAAATCGCACGTTCCGTGCAGGAAGTTCTTCAGCGCTATAAGGCTTTGCAGGACATCATCGCCATTCTCGGCATGGACGAATTGTCGGAAGAAGATAAGATCGCCGTGGCTCGCGCCCGTAAGATCGAACGCTTCCTGTCACAGCCGTTCTTCGTTGCTGAGGTCTTCACTGGTTCACCTGGTAAACTGGTTGACCTGGAAGACACAATCAACGGCTTTAAAGGCCTGGTTGCTGGTGAATATGATCACCTTCCAGAAGCTGCCTTCTATATGGTTGGCAACATGGATGAGGCGATCGAAAAAGCTCAGAAACTGGCCGCGGAAGCTGCCTAAGTTTAACTTTGCATCATGATGGCCGCCTTGAACCGCGGCCATTGACGCAAAAGGTTTAGAGAAGTCATGGCTGACAATTTCACATTCGAACTCGTTTCTCCCGAAAAGCTGCTGTTGTCGGGTGATGCTGAAATGGTGACTATCCCTGGCGTTGAAGGTGATATGGGCGTTCTGGCAAAACATGCTGCTGTAATGACCAGCCTGCGCCCCGGCCTTGTTGGTGTCAAAATGGGTGATGGATCAGAAAGTGCCTTTTTTGTGCGCGGTGGTTTTGCCGATATTACGCCGACCAGCGTGACAGTTCTGGCTGAATTTGCCATGCCAAAAGAAGACGTGACCAAGGAAGCCTGGGAAGAGCAGAAGCGCATCGCCCAGGAAGAATATGACCTGCATCATGCCGCTGGCGATGAAGAGAAAAAACTGGCAGCACGCAGCTATCTGGATCAACTGAACCATCTTGAGCCGAGCATTTTGCCAGCCTGATAAGGGTTGCGCTAAGAAATCAAAAAGGCCGCTGTTGCAAATCAGCGGCCTTTTTTGTTAGCCGACTGGCTCAAACATTTGCTTTCTCACATTTGGGCCAAGCTGTGGGCTGCCACCATCGTCGAAAATGCCAACAGTGCTGCGGCCATAGACCAGTCTATCAGGCGCCGCACCTTTGGACTTTCGTAAATTTTGGGTAACTACCCAGCTACCCCAACCTGATGCTTTTATAGACGGCCCATCAGACGGGTCTGAGGTTGAGGATGAGCTGATCAGGCGCGGTTTTCAAGGTTTTCAGGATGTCCCAACCTTGTTTTCGCGCCGTTTCAATGACCGTTCGTAAAGTGCAGAAATTCTCGGCACCAGCCTCTGTTCGAAAGCTTCCCGAGACCTTTTGTCGAACTTTCGTCATTCTGAGATCGCGCTCTGCCTCGTTGTTCGTGTAGGGAACGCGCAGATCATTGAGAAAGAGCAAAACCGCTGCTTTATGCGTTTGGAGTCGCAAAGCGAGATTGTGCCCAATCCGCCGTTTCGGGCGACCCCGCTTCTTGCCTTTCGTTGGGCGCGCGAGAGGCGGTTGGGCCTCGTGGAACGCGATAGCACGCTCGCAACAGGCATCAAATCGCCGCTCGATATCCGTGATTGCCTCCGGGCTGACCGCGCTCCGATTTTGGATTCGCGCGACATGCGTGAGCTTCAGTGCGTCGAGCAGAATGGCTTTCATGTCCGGCACCCAAGCTTCTTTTTCATATTCGGTCAATGCCTCCAATTCGCGGGAGATGTGGGCATTGCACAATCCATGGGTCACATTTTCCACTGCCCAGTTGGAAGAGAAACAGTCATGCACTGCCGTTCCCGCCAGTTCTGGTGGCACTTCACCTCGCGCAGTTCCGAGCCGAAGGTGGCTTAGAGCAGTGGAGCATAGCATATGAAGCCAGCGCGTTCTGCCACCAATCCTGAACCCCGTTTCATCCAGATGCTTCACTGCCGTTTGAGGCCCGGACAGCAGGTTCTTCACCGCCTCAGCTAAACAGAGCATCTGCTCGGCCTTTTTGGCAACCAGACTGGAAAGGGTTGCCGATGTGATTGTGACCCCGAAAATGTCCGCAAAAACCTGCGCCAGGCGATTTTGGGGAATGCAGTGCTGCGTCTGTAAATAGGCGGCCAACGCCCCTATTTCATCGCCGTACTGGGCGGGTGATGTTACCCCTTCAGGAAAATCGGCGCGGGTTTTTGCACCGCAATGCTGGCATTGGCAAATATGCGCACGATGCTCGGTCACATAAAGCGGCGGTGGAGGTTTGAGGCCAAACACCTGTCTGCACGCAGAACCTATGGTATCCTCCGCCGAAAGCGCGGCCTGACAGTTTTGGCATTGGTTCGGAAAATGACTGGTGATCTCGTCTGGGTTCTCAACCTGTTTCAGTGTGTTGCCGGGATGTCCGGGTTGGCCGCCAGGCTTTCGATTTGACTTGCCCCGCTGACTTTTGGTCCGCCGTTTCTTATCGCTAGACGGCTTTGCCAGTCCGTCGCTCGAAGGTGGTTTGCTGCTATTACGACTGTTCGATCCCAGACGACGCTCAAGATCTGAAACACGCTGCCTAAGAACCGCATTATCTTCTCTAAGTTGCTCGTTGTCTTTCCTGAGTTGTTCGTTTTCCTTCAGGAGCCGAGCGTTCACCTCCAAAAGCTGCGCATTTTGTTCTTTGAGTTAGACAACCTGACCCACCAGAGCCATGACCACATCAATCAGTTCTGATTTTGAGAAATCAGCAAGAATTTCAGGTGTCAGATTTTCGAGTTTCATCCTCGCAGTCAAACACCAAAATGAAAAAAGTGGAACCTCAAATATGCGCCATGAATCAAATTGTCGCACCTAATGGCAGCAGAAATAGGGTAGCTGAGTAGTTACAATTTTGGAAAGAAACATCCCAAGTACAGCCCAGGCCGACAGGCATGCGGACATCACCAACAACAAAACGATCAGCAAAGTTGTTATTTGGGTTTGTCCGGCAGCGGTGACATAGACACTCATCAATATCCAGCCTTTGGGATTGAGAAGTTGAAACAGAGTCAGGCCAACGTGTGAATGATGCGGAATTCGGGTGTTGACGGCAGGTTTTTCTTGGTCGGCGCGGAGCATGTTAATCCCAAGCCAGCCAAGATAGAGCGCGCCCAAAAACCCCATTATCGGTCGCGACATCGGAACCATGTTGACCATGGCGTCCAAGCCCAATTTAACCATCGCGAACAGAAACACGGATCCAAGCGTGATGGCTCCAATGGTCCTGGCCGCAGCGGCCAATCCTCCACGCATGGCAGAGTTTAAGACAAACAGGTTGTTTGGTCCCGGGGTGATGGCCGCGATAATCAGCAAGCCCAATGCGGGGGCGAAATCACCCATTGCTTATCTGTGAGAGAGTGGAATGGTCTACGTCAATAAACCCGCCGCATCGAAGTGCGAGTTGCGTTGGGCCCAATTTATGTCGGAGGTGTGGGGCGAACCAATCATTGTCGGGGGCAATGGCAATAATCGGATTGGGGTCCCGACCGTCAGCGAGATAGCACCCACGACGCATTTGTTCGAAATCGATAGAGTTGCGGACGCAATCAACGGCGAACAGATCGCGCGCATACTCCCAAAGATGGGAATAATCAGCCAGACGCCGCTTTGAGCATTTGAACAGCACGGCATAAACAGCATCGAATCTCACCAGCGATGGAAATATCCACAGATCGGTTTCAGTGATCACAGGTCCAAAATAGAAGCGATTAACAGCCAGATGCTGGTTGATACAATCAAGTGTTTCAAACACCAGAGTGACAGCCTGATCGTAAGCGTCCTGTTGTTCGGCAAACCCGGCCTGATAGACCGCGTTATTTAGTCCATGATAGATCATTTGGTTCGCCGCCTCGATCTTGGCCCGCAGAGAAGGCGGGCGCATTGTCACCTGTGGTATGTGGTGGCCGCCAACCAAGTCCAAAATTTTCAATATGTCGGAAGATTCGTTTGAAACTATGCGCTGTTCTGTTGAGTCCCAAAGAAGTGGAACGGTTGAACGGCCTGAATAGGCCGGGTTGTGGAGCGTATAGAGCTGGTGCAAATGAGTGATGTATGATGGACGTCCGGGCACTTGCCAGACTTCGCCACCATTTGCCGCATAGCCTTCAACACGCGGGCCGTGTGCATAATGAACTGGCACTGCCATACGGCGGATTGCGTGCAGCAGAACGGTTCTGTGAGACCAGGGACAGCTGTGTGAGGCTATCAGAAGGAAAGATTTGGGGTTTTTGCTCATTCGGGCGGCAATTGCAGCGGGATTTTCGGCCCTGATAGGGCTGGCTGCCCTGAGATAGGTGCCATTTTTGATGATTGTGTCTTGGTGGATCCATCGTCCGTTCTGCAGCATTCCCATGGTGATTTTCTCCTTTGCAGAAGATATCTAACCGGGTGTGGCAAAAAATACTGTTCACAAATTGGGAGGTTTTGGTCTAATTTACAGACCATGAAAAACTTACCACTTTCTTCGTTGCGGGCTTTGGCTGCGGTTTATGTGTCGGGCGGGGTCCGGCCGGCCGGGCGCTTATTGGGGGTGGCACACTCGGCCATAAGCCATCATTTGAAGGAACTTGAAGCTTGGATTGGTGTGCCGCTGTTTGCCCGCCATGGGACACGCGGAGCCATCAAGTTTACTGAGCAGGGTGAAAGGTTGGGCCGCCAGTGTCTCGACACATTTGAATCACTTGAAAGATCGGTAATTTCGGTGCGGGAATCGCGACGTGCCAATGGTCTGATAGTCGCAACAACACCATCCTTTGCAGTGCGTTGGCTTTTGCCTCGTTTGCCGCAATTCCAGGAAAAACACAGCTCGGTGGAAGTTTCGATTGTCGTTGATCAAGCGCCCAAACTGCCGATGGATGAAGGCGCTGATATTAGCATCCGAATGGGATCCAGGCCGAGTGTCAGCAACAGTAAACCACTGATGGATGATGTGCTGTTTCCCGTGGTGAGCCCTAACTTGCTGAGTTCGCGACCAGGCGACAGCCTAGAACTTTCAAAATTGCCATTGCTCCACGATCGGGACCCGAACACATTATGGTCGCATTGGCAAAAGGAATTCGGACTATCCGACTTCAACACCAGTCAGGGCGCGCGGTTTACATCATCTGACCTGGTCTTAAGAGCCGCCGAGCAAGGTTTAGGTGTTGCCCTCGCCCGCGGTCGCCTGGCACACGATTTATTGATGAATGGTAGTCTGGTTAGAGCGTGGAAAGATATGGAGATCCCTCTTGTCGATGCCTATTGGGTGATCGAGGGCGAAAACAGTGGCCGGGCGGCTGTTCGAATTTTTGTCGACTGGCTTTATGCCTGCGCGGCTTCCCAGGAAGAAGCCTTGTTTGATAAAGAAGCGGTCGACTAAGATTCCACCGCCGGGCTAGCCAGACAAATGGCTGAACCGAGCGACGACCTGAGTGTAAATGTCGACCTTAAAATCAACAATCAGATCCGGCAGTTTGGCCATGTCTTCCCAGCGCCAGTCATCAAATTCCGGGGTGTGATTGTCCGGCGGAGGATTGATGGCAATTTCAGACTCATTGCCGTCAAACCGATAGGCAAACCACATTTGCTTCTGTCCCCGATATTTGCCACGCAAGCCGGTGCCAAGCATGTGGGTCGGTAAATCGTAAGTCAGCCATTCATTGGTCTGATCCAGCAAAGTGACGCTGGATATGCCGGTTTCCTCATAGAGTTCACGCAAGCTGGCGGGTTTGGGATCTTCCCCCTTATCGATGCCGCCCTGTGGCATTTGCCAGCGTTTTGGTGAGCCTGAATATTCCGTGTTGCCTTCAGACATCCGGTGGCCAATCCAGACCTTGCCTGCGCCATTGAGAACCATGATACCGACACAGGGGCGATAGGGCAGATGCTGCCATTGATCGGTCAAATATTCATCTCCCATAGTCCTTCAACAGGTTGCTGACGGGAACAATGATAATGTCGCTCTTTTCTGCCTGTTTTGCCCAATCCTTGATGATCCTGACTGATTCTGGAAAAGCCGATGCCGTTCCGATGGCAAAACCTCTGGCCTTGGCCAGAGATTCCAGCACTTTGAGGTTGTTGCGAATACGGTCTTCCTTGCGCACAGCATCGATGATGATGTTGCCGGAGGCGTGGGGCAGGCGCAGGTCCTGCGCCAATTTGACCGCCACACTGGCACTGGCAGACCCATCGTCAATATAGCCCAGGCCCCGATTGCGGATTTCTTCGAGCAAAGGCCGCAGATCAGCGGATTTTCCAGTTAGACCAGCCCCGAGATAATTCATGACAACCGGGTAATTTGTCATACGTCCCAATGCCCAGCGCATGTTCATCAGGTTCTTGCCCGGCTCTACTCCGCTGACCAGAGTTCTTGGGCCGGGATTGATTGTTGGATAACCAAGCGGCTCCATTGGCAATTGCAAGACAACTTCATGCCCCTCCCGACGGGCATTTTGCATCCATCTTTGCAGAGAATTTCCAAATGGGGAGAACCCTAGTGAGATCGAAGAGGGCAAATCCTTGATCGCCGCCTGAGTGCCGGTCTGGCTGAGGCCCAGCCCACCGACAACAATCGCAATTCGATTGGTGCCACTGACACCACTGGACTGGGAATAGGCGTCCAACGGGCGCACATTGCCGTCAGATATGCGGGGCAGGGAGCCAAATTCGGATTTCTCCACCAGATCCGGAACCGGCATCCAGTTCGATAATCTGGCAGTTGGTTTCTGGACCGGTTTGAAGGCAGGCGCTTCGGCCTGACCATTCGATGCGTTGGGCAGGGGCTCTACAGGGCTGAGGGGTTTGACCTTGCTGAGGTCGAATTCGGCTCCCGATTGTCCAACTGTCGCCGGTTTGTTTGGTTGATTCCCGACGGAGGCCGGTTGTTGGGGAGCAACCGCTGGTGTGGTTGCTGATCCGGCCGGGTTGGCATCATTGATGGCCACACTGGTGCGGCCGTCGTCCCTGGCATCAAGAACAAAATATGCGGTCAGGCTGAGAAGTACTGTTCCTGCAGCCATAATGGCAGGCAGAACCCATTGACGATCAGATGGCACTTTGCCGGGCTTCCCCAGCGGTTTGTGCAGATCATCCATTGGCGGTAACCCCCAGCGGCATCACAGGGTTAGAATCGTTAAACGCGCTTACAACCTTCAACATTGCCCACAACCCCATCAAGGCTTGGCGGAAATGCAGCGTCACTTTTGATTCCACGCAACAGATCGAGAGCATAGTTCAACTGAACATCGTCCTTGGGGTCAGGTGGCACATAGGCAAACGAGCCGGAACCTGAATCATCCTGACTTTCACCTTCGATTGAATTGCGCAGACTGGATTCGCCGCGAGCTTCAAGGCGGCCCTTCAGTTCATCCGGCAATGGTTGTTCAATCTTGATGTCCGGATCAATGCCCTTGCCCTGAATGGAACAGCCGGAAGGCGTGTAATAAAGTGCTGTTGTCAATCTTAGCGCGCCGTTGTCACCCCCCAGAGGGATAATGGTCTGAACAGAGCCCTTGCCGAACGAGCGGGTGCCGAGCACGGTGCCGCGACGATGGTCCTGCAGTGCACCAGCAACAATCTCCGAAGCACTGGCCGATCCACCATTGATCAAAACAATGACCGGTTTGCCTCGTGTCAGATCGCCGGGAGTTGCGTTGTTGCGCTGAACGTCGTTCTTGTCGCGACCCCGGGTGGAGACGATCTCACCACGGTTGAGGAAGGCATTCGATACGCCAATGGCCTGACCCAACAGGCCGCCGGGGTTAAGGCGCAGATCAAGCACGTAGCCCTTGAGTTTGTCGTCTGAGACGTCTTCGCGAATCTTCTTGATAGCGTTTTCTACGCCGGGAAGCGTTTTTTCGGTAAATCCGTTGACGTCTACATAGCCAACGTCATCGCCTTCCACCCGAAATTTTACGGATTTGAGTTCAATAATCGCTCGAACAATCTTGATCTTGAGTGGCTTGTCGGCGCCTTTTCTCAAAATCGTCAATTCAATTGGCGTGTTGACCAGCCCGCGCATTTTCTCAACCGCTTGCTGCAATGACAGACCGCGAACATTTTCACCATCGATCTGGCTCACCAGATCACCGGCCAGAACGCCTGCCTTGGATGCGGGTGTGTCATCAATCGGAGTGATCACTTTGACCAGCTCATTTTCCATTGTCACTTCGATGCCAAGGCCGCCGAATTCACCCTTGGTCTGCTCCCGCATGGAGTTGCTTTCCTTGAGATCAAGGTAAGACGAATGAGGGTCCAGCGCCTGTAACATGCCATTGATGGCATTTTTGATCAGTTTTTCTTCTTCGGGCTTGGTTACATACTGCGAACGGACCCGCTCAAAAATATCCCCGAAAATATCAAGTTGACGGTAGGTTTCAGAACCTGCGGCATCAGCTTGGGACGCAAATTGGGATCCCTGGTGTACGGCCACTGCAGTCAAGGCGCCCACTGCGGCAGCTGTCATCAGCAAAGATATTCTGCGAATCATTTCCTAAACCCTTTTAAGTGCCCTGTTTCGGGCGATTTTGCTTTTGCGACCCCTTGCGGATGGCCCACCAGGGAGCCGGGTCGATAGATTTGCCGTCTTTGCGCAACTCTACAGTCAGAACAGGCTTATTGGAACCCAAATCTAAAGGAATTGCAGCGGCAAAACGGATCACGCCCATTCTACCAACTGGTTCACCGGCCAAAACGAATCTGCCAGCCTCCACATTGACTTCGGCAAGACCGGACAGAACCATGTGATAACCTTCACCTGCGTTCAAAATAAGGATCTGCCCGTAAGAACGAAAAGGCCCGGCATAAACCACCCAACCGTCTGTGGGAGAACGGACACGGGCATTGGGACGTGTAGACATGGCGACGCTGCTACTCTTGCCTTGTCCGAATGCTTCCTCACCAAATCCATATAAAACCTGGCCGCTGACAGGACGCAACAATGTGCCCTGGGCCTGACTGAAAGCAATTGCAGGCTCGATGCGAGATGGGTTGTAAACATTGGCCAGCGAGCCATTTTGGTCTGACGGAACCTTACCGGCTTCGAGTTCTTTTCGCGTACTTGCCAAGCGGTCGCTCTCGCGTTTCTGACGCCGTAAATCCGCTTCCTTGGCGGCCTTGGCAGCTGCGGTGGCCGACGCAATCTGGCTTTCCAGATCGCTAATCAAATCTTTGAGAGATACAGCCTTTTTGCCAAGCTCAATGGCCCGAGCGCGCTCACTGACGAGTTCGTTGCGGGATTGTGTGGCCAGACTTTGCTTTTCTTCAACCAGCACAGACAATCTGGTTTCGTCTTCCGCCAACCTGTTAAGACCGCGGTTAAGATTTTCCTTTTCCTGTTCGACGGAGGCGGAAATCTCCTTCAGGGCGTTGAGTTCGGTGAGCAAAATTTTGGCTTGCGACCCGATTTCAGGCACCACCGAGCCCAAAAGTATGGCGCTGCGCACCGAAGCCAGTGCATCTTCCGGCCGAACCAGCAGGGCTGGTGGCGGATTGGTGCCCATTCGCTGAAGTGCTGCGAGTACTTCGCTCAAAAGGGCGCGCTTGCCGTGTAATGAACTGCTCAGCCGATTTTGTGATTTTAACAGGACGGTCAACCGTTCTTCGGTTTCAGAGATTGATTTTTCGAGTTCCTGGCCTCGTTTGGCTCCTTCGATTAGTGCCCGGTTGATAGCCCCAACATCCCGGTCGAGCGTTTCTATCTGCTTTTTCAACGCCAGTTGACGTTGCTCAGCAGCATTTAAACTGTTGGTGACGGCTTCCAGTTGTTCAATGGTGGACTGGCGGTCGGTGATGCTTGATTGCGCTGCCGCCACGCCTGCAATCGACAAAACAATGATTCCCGCGGCGAAAAGCCCTCGCAAGGTCCGTGGAATAAACCAGATTTTGCATGTTAAGCGCATGGTGCAACAAGGCCGAGTTCGATGCGGGCAAACTAGTCCCGCCAGTGTTAATGTTTAATTAACCATGAATGACGCTCAGCGACCACTGTTTAAGCCTGAACGGCACTAATCCCGATGATAGGGGTGGTTGGTCAATATGGTAACGGCTCTGTAAGCCTGCTCCAAAACGAGCACCCGAACCAGCTGATGGGGAAATGTCGCCGTCCCAAATGAAATCAGTTTGTCGGCCTGGTTCGTCAAATTTGGATCAAGCCCGTCCGGGCCACCAATAATCAGCGCCAAAGCCGGAGACCCGCCGTCAAGTTGCTGGCTTACATGTTTTGCAAATTGTCTGCTGCTCGGAGACTTGCCGCGTTCGTCAAAAGCAAAGATCGTACAATTATCCGGCAACCGAGAAAGCAGGCTTTGCGCTTCTTCCCGTTTGCGATTGGCGCTGGAAGACGCCCGGCTTTCAACAATTTCAATGGTTTTTACCTGCGTGATGCCAATCGCCTTGCCGGCCTTGATCAGGCGGTCGCCATAGCGGGCGACAAGCTCTTGTTCGGGCCCCTTTTTAAGCCGCCCGATTGCAGCAAGTATTAATTGCATCAGCAAGCTGGCGGCTTAAGCCGGCTCACCTTCTGCAATTGTCGACCACATTTTCTCCAGATTGTAGAAGTCGCGAACTTCAGGTCTGAAAATATGGACAATGACATCGCCGGCATCGACCAGCACCCAGTCACAGGCGGGTACGCCTTCAACTTTGGGGCTACCTTCACCAGCATCCTTTAAGTCGCGCAACAGCCGGTCAGTGACCGCGTTGACATGACGATGCGAGCGCCCGCTGGTGACGATCATATGATCGGCGACGGGTGACTTACCTTCAATGTCGATATGAGTGGTTTCTTCGGCCTTGGAATCATCAAGGCTGGCAAGGATGGTTTCCAGAAGCGATTCGGGCTTGCTGCCCGGCGCGGCACTGGTCGTTTGAGTTTGTGCGTTCAGTTTGTTGGCCTTTCTGTGGCTTTTTGGACGGGGAGGAATTCCCCGATATACGATCACCATTCACACTTTACATCTGCATGATAGCAGATGCCCCATGATAAGCGCCAAACGATGACAAGTTCAATATATAGTTGCAGTCACTTTTTCTGTGCCCGTATTGCAGTCGACGACAAAGAATTGCGCGGCCCATGTAAAAAGGTCCAGGCTGGTGCCTTGAAGTCTGCCAGTAATGGCGCATCGCTTTCGTCGATTCGATAATGGCGCAATACCTGCGCCGCCCTGGCTGAATGCAGGGCAAGGGTCGAGCCTGGGCGATCAATCACCGCGATGGGCAATAGTTTGGCAATGTCCCGCCAACGCTCCCAAAGATGGAATTGCCCAAGGTTGTCGGCCCCCATTATCCAAACGAAGCGGACATTCACATTGCGTTGGATGATGTGGGCGATTGTATCCGCCGTGTAGCGGGTTGGCAGAGCCGCCTCGCAGGCCGTAATTTTCATGCGCGGATCGGGCGTAATTGCCTCACAGGCAGCAAGGCGATCCGGTAATGGTGCGAGATTAGAATTGTTTTTCAATGGATTACCCGGTGTTACAAGCCACCAGATCTGATCCAGCTCAAGCTTCCGCAAGGCTTGTTCGCAGACATGGACATGGCCTTCATGCGGCGGGTTGAATGAGCCGCCAAACAGGCCGATCCTTTGTCCGCGCTGGGTAAAGGGCATGCGTAGATATTGTCTGTCCACGGCGTTCATGTCGCCTATCCGCGAATCTGACCGTTGCCGCGCACGACATACTTAAAACTGGTCAATTGCTCCACACCGACCGGGCCACGGGCATGCATTTTACCGGTGGCAATGCCAATTTCAGCGCCCATGCCAAACTCCCCACCATCGGCAAACTGGGTCGATGCATTATGCATCAAAATGGCGCTGTCGATCTGGTTCATGAATGCTTCAACAACTTGCGGGTCTTCCGCCAGAACCGCTTCCGTATGACTGGATGACCAATTATTGATGTGGGCAATGGCCCCATTTACACCATCAACCAGACCGGCGGTAATAATCGAATCAAGATATTCGGTCGACCAGTCGGCATCATCTGCCGCGCCAACCTGGGGTATCAGAGCTTGAATTGCCTCATCACCACGTACCTCACATCCCGCATCCATCAGCGCCTTGACCAGCGGTTTGGCCAATCGGTCAGCATCGTTTTTGTCGATCAACAGGGTTTCGGCCGCACCGCAAATACCGGTGCGGCGCAATTTGGCGTCGATGATGATGTTGATTGCCATGTTCAGATCGGCCGACTTGTCGACATAGACATGAACAATGCCTTCCAGATGGGCAAATACCGGCACCCGGGCATCGCTTTGCACTCGCTCCACCAGACCACGTCCACCCCGAGGGACAATCACATCGATCTGTCCATTCAGTCCTTTCAACATTTCACCCACAGCGGCGCGGTCAGTGAGCGGCACTAGCTGAATGGCATGTTCAGGAAGACCGGCGGATTTCAATCCGGCTACCATGCAGTCGTGGATGGCGCGTGATGAATTGAAACTGTCGGTACCGCCACGCAGGATCACTGCATTGCCGGCCTGTAGGCACAGAGACCCTGCATCAGCTGTGACATTCGGGCGGCTTTCATAAATAACCCCGATCACCCCAAGTGGCGTGCGCACGCGGGAAATATTGAGGCCGTTGGGACGATCCCAATTGGCGATTACCTGACCGACCGGATCGGTGAGTTCGGCAATCGCGCACACGGCATTGGCCATATCAAAAATGCGATCTTCTGTCAGATTCAACCGGTCGAGCATGGCTTTCGACAGGCCCTGTTCTTCGCCATTGGCCATGTCGATGGCATTGGCGTCGAGGATCTTGCCGATATTATTGCGCAACGCCTCAGCGGCACCGATAAGCGCTGCATGTTTTCGGTCACTGGAGGTTGTGGCCAGGACTTTTGCTGCCGCTGCTGCCTTGCGCCCCATATCCTGCATGATGGCAGCAATTTCTGCTTGGGAATGTTTAGATTTATCGAGCATTTTGAGGGCTTTCTGTCGTCTCATTCACTTCAGGACTATTGTCCACCAACGCCATATCATCGCGGTGAACCAGCGCCGGTCGCCCTGCATAGCCAAGCAGCGACTGCAGTTCATCAGACTGGGCGCCCTTTATCAAATCAGTCTCGACACAGTCATAGCCAATCAGGCCATGGCCAAGAATGGAATTATCACTGGTGCGAATGGTGATGGCGTCGCCGCGAGCAAAACTTCCAGACACGTTGACGACGCCAGCAGGCAACAGACTTTTGCCACGCTTCAGCGCACGGGCTGCGCCGTCATCAACAACAATGCTGCCACTGGTGTCCAACTGACCGGCAATCCACGCTTTGCGGGCGCCGGCCTTAATCTGCTTTGCCTTGAAAAAACTGTGCTGTTCGCCGTTTCTGATGGCGGTAATCGGATGATTGCGTTTGCCCGAGGCGATGATCATGGCGGTTCCGGCGCGGGTGCAGATCTTGCCGGCTTCAATCTTGGTCACCATGCCACCGCGGGAAAGTTCGGACCCGGCGCTGCCGGCCATTGCTTCAATTGCCGGCGTAATTGTTTCTATATGGGGGATGAAATCTGCCGCTTTGTTGGTGCCGGGAGGGGCTGTGTACAGGCCATCAATATCTGACAGCAGCACCAGAAGATCGGCACCCAGCATGGTTGCCACCCGGGCGGCGAGGCGATCATTGTCGCCATAGCGGATTTCAGACGTGGCGATCGTATCATTCTCGTTGATGACCGGCACGGTACCAAATGACAGCAGGCGTTCAATCGTATCGCGGGCATTGAGATAGGAACGGCGACTGGCGCGACCTTCGGTATCGTTCAGCGTCAATAATATTTGCCCGGGGATCATATCCTGCATAGACAAGGCCTTGGACCAGGCGCGGCCCAGTTCAATTTGGCCGACGGCGGCGGCGGCCTGGCTCTCATCAAGCTTCAGCGGGCGCTTGGGCAGATCCAGTACTTTTCTGCCCAGTGCAATGGCACCGGACGAGACGATCAGGATCTGTTTGCCTTTGTGGTGCAGGTTGGCAATGTCTTCAACCAGCGTATCCAGCCAGCTTTCCTTGATCCCGCTGGAAGGATCGACCAGCAGTGAACTGCCGATCTTGATGACAATTCGCTTTGCACTGCTCAAGGGGGCAATGGGGTTGCGATGATCAGTCATCGGCAACCTCATCCAGTCGGGTTTTTTGCCAGCGTGGATCCACCTCTTGCGGGTTTTCCCGCTCCTTTTCGGCTTCAATATGGTCCATCATGGCGCGTAGAACGTCTTCGGTGCCCTGATGGGCCACAGAAGAGAGCGGCATTGCAGCAGCGCCACTGGCTTTTTTCAACTCGGCCAGTTTTTCCGCAAGCTCTTCCTTGCTGAGGGTGTCTATTTGCGACAGGGCCACAATTTCCAACTTGTCACCCAGCGTTTCCGCATAGGCTTCCACCTCGGTGCGGACGATTTTATAGGCGCCGGCGACATCTTCTTCGTTTCCGGAAACAAGGTGCAGCAATACGCGGGTGCGCTCCACATGACCCAAAAACCGATCGCCAATGCCGACACCTTCGTGAGCGCCTTCGATGAGACCCGGAATGTCGGCGATCACCAGACCGCGCCCGTCGATGCGGGCAACTCCCAGATTGGGATGCAAGGTGGTGAAAGGATAGTCAGCAATTTTGGGCTTTGCAGCGCTAACGGTTGCCAGGAATGTCGATTTACCGGCATTGGGCAGGCCGATAATGCCGGCATCCGCGATCAGTTTCAGGCGTAGCCAGATGGTCCGTTCGTCGGCAGGCAGGCCGGGATTTGCCCGGTGCGGAGCCTGATTGGTTGATGTCTTGAAATGGGCATTGCCGAAACCGCCATTGCCACCCTTGGCAATCATAAAGCGCTGGCCTTCTTCGGTCAGATCACAAATCAGCGTTTCATTGTCTTCTTCATAGATCTGGGTGCCGGTTGGCACTTTGAGGACCACATCGGCACCTTTGGCGCCATGACGATTGCGACCCATACCATGGACCCCGGTCTTGGCCTTGAAATGTTGCTGGTAGCGATAATCAATCAGGGTGTTGAGATTGTTGACGGCTTCGACCCAGACGTCGCCGCCCTTGCCGCCATTGCCACCATCTGGGCCGCCATATTCGATATATTTCTCCCGGTGAAAGGAAACGCATCCCGCACCACCGGCGCCGGATTTGATATAGACTTTGGCTGAATCGAGGAATTTCATGTTTTTACCGATGGCTAGGAAGCGAAGTTGATTTAAACCAAGCTCATCCGAAAGACCATGCCTGACACCATATTACTGGTGCCAGACACGGTCCTTCGGGATGCTCGAGGGAGCAATCAGTGCTTCACGGTCGCCCGTCGATGAATTCCAGGTCCGCCATATCAAGCAGCCGCACTGGTATCGAGCGCACCGAACATCTGTTCGAAACGGTCGCGGGTGAGGACCATGCGATTGCAGGTGACATCGCATTTGCGCGTTGCATTGTGATCGACAATCGCTCCTTCGGCTTGAAAGCCGAGTTTTTCAAGGATGGTCATGGAGGCACGGTTGTCCTCATATGCACCGGAGACGATGCGATCATATCCAAATTCGCGAAATGCGTGTGACACCGTTGCCCGCGCCGCCTCACTCATAAAGCCCTGTCCCCAGGCAGATCGCTCGAGCCAGTAACCCAAATCGGGCAGGCCAGAACCAGTTTGGCGTATCGAAACAACTCCGAGCAGTTTTTGTCGATAGATACAAAAATGAAGGTTGTTGGACTTGTTCTGCGCCTGCTTGATCCATTTCACCGCGTCCTCAATGCCATATGGACTTGGCACGTTGGTGAGCATGCGGGTCACATTGGTGTCCTGCAGCGCTGCAGTAATTGCCTCTGCATCAACATCCAGAGGGGGTCTTAGGGTCAAACGTCTGGTGACGAGAATATCCATTTTGGCATTCCTTCTTTTCGTCGGTTTGCCTTTTTGATCCGCGTTTGAGAACTTGAATCAAAAAGGGGAGATGGTGGTCCATCTCCCCTTTCTTAATGTCTGTTTTATGACATCCGGGGTTTTGGGCCACCGGATGAAACTTTATCGTATCCGGTTATTCAGCAGCCTCCGCAATCGGCATCACGGATACATAGGTGCGTTTATTGGCTTTGGTCGCAAATGAGACCTTGCCTTCGGTTAGCGCAAATAGAGTGTGGTCTTTGCCCATGCCTACATTGGTGCCCGTGTGCCACTTGGTACCGCGTTGACGCGCAATGATATTGCCTGGAATGACGGACTCGCCGCCAAATTTCTTGACGCCAAGACGGCGTCCTGCGGAATCGCGGCCGTTTCTGGATGAGCCACCGGCTTTTTTATGTGCCATGTCTTTTCTCCTTCAAGAGGTAACCGCGAGGGTTAGCCTTTTGCCTTTTCAGCAGCCTGAGCTTTCCAGTCGTTAATCTGGTCGGCACTAAATGGCATATATTCATCTACTTTTGCAACATCTGCGTCGGTCAAAGCGGCGATTTGGGCAAATGTTGTGATGCCCTGTTCGTTCAACTGCTTCTCAGCAACCGGCCCGATACCTTTAATATCGGTCAATTTGTCCTTGGCGCCATCCGCAGGAGCGGTGAACAAAGGAGCGGCGGCGTCGGCAGCGTCAGCAGCGTCAGCAGCGGGAGCCTCTTTTTTGGCTTCCTTCTTGGGCGCTTCAGCCTTTTTCTCGGCTTTAGGAGCTGCAGCTTTTTTCTCAGCCTTGGGCGCCTCTGCCTTTTTCTCTTCCTTTGCAGGCTTGGCTTTCGCTTTTGCAGCAGCGGCACCGGCTTTTTTCGATGGCTTTGCACCATCTGTCAGGATCTCGGAGATCTGCAGCATGGTAAAGTGCTGACGGTGTCCGATTGTGCGGCGCGAATTCTGGCGGCGACGCTTTTTAAACGCGATAACCTTGCGGGCGCGGCCCTGTTCGACGATTTCAGCGGTGACCATGGCGCCCTCGACAAGCGGGGTGCCGACGGTGTTGCCAACCATCAGAACTTCGTTGATTTCGATCATGTCGCCGGGTTCACCGGCCAGTTTTTCGACCTTCAATTGGTCGTCGGCAGCAACAGAATACTGTTTCCCGCCGGTTTTGATGACTGCGAACATCGTTTTTTCCTTAGTGTTCAAGCTGTGCCTTGAAATCGTTGGCCCGAAAATTTGACCCCGGGATGTTGCCACCACGCGGGTAAGACCTTGAGAACAAGCACCTTTTTGCCAGTCTGGTTGATGGATACAGATCGCGTGCGGTTTTCCAACACATCAATCTGGCGCTTTCATAGACAATTAGCGCTCAGAGTCAAGGATTTCTGCGGTTTGGTGGCCTATGATGAGTTGTGCCCTGCCAGAACTTTGGCGGCCGCCGAGAGGGCGCCTTCACCACGAGGAATGTCGCATGCCGCCATGGCAGTTTCCATGGAACCCAACACGCTCATGGTCATGGCGACATTCTGGTGACCCATATGACCAATGCGAAATTGCTGGTCCCATTGTGGAGTATTGGGTTCAGCCAGTCCCAAACCAATTCCCAGGGTTAGGCCAGCCTGAAATTCGCACCAATCGCGAATCTTGCCGGCGGCACCGGGGATCGTCGAAATTGCCGACACTGCTCTGGATCGATTCACCGGATCGGCAATGTTGTGATGCATGGTGCCGTCTTCGCCCCAAACATCCACGGCGGCCCAGATGGCGTGGGCGATTGTATTGTGACGTTTCCAGGCAGCTTCGATGCCCTCTTCCTTGACCAATATGGTGAGCGCCTCGCGCAACCCATACAGGTGATGGGTCGGTGCAGTGCCGCCAAACTGGTGATAAAAAATCTCTGGATTGGTGCGTGGAACCCAGTCCCAGTAATTACCTGGCCTGGCCCGTTTGCGCGCCACGGCGGCCCGTTCATTGAAGAATACAAACGACATGCCAGCCGGGGTCATCAGACCCTTTTGACTGCCGGTCATCACGACATCAACGCCCCAATCGTCCATTTCAAACCGGTCACAGCTCAGCGAGGCAATGCAATCGACCATCAACAGGGCGTCATGGCCGGCATTGTCCATAGCCTGGCGCACAGCGGGAATGTCATTCAGCACGGATGTGGCTGTGTCGACATGGACTGTCATGACAGCTTTCAATTCACCTTTGGTGTCGGCCCGCAAAACGTCTTCCAACTTTTGCGGGTCGATGGCACTGTGCAGGCCGAAATCGAGAATCTGGGTTTCCACACCCAGACTGCGGGCTACCGAACCCCAAAATTCGCCAAAGCGACCGGTGGTGATGACAAGCACCTTGTCGCCGGGATTGAGCACATTGACCAGTGCGGCTTCCCAGGAACCGTGACCATTGGCGATATACATGGCAGCGTTATGTTTGGTTCGCGCGACAGCCTTCAGGTCGGGAAACATGGTTGTCACCATGTCCACCAGTTCACCGTGGTAGATATTGGGTGAAGCGCGGTGCATGGCGCTGAGTACGCGCTCGGGAATGACCGACGGTCCGGGAATAGCCAGTTGGGTACGACCAAAATTTAGGGACATGATTGCAACACTGTAATTGGGGAAATTCGAGTAAATTATCTAGCAGGTTGCCAATGTCTCGTCGAGCTTGGTGTTAACGTTTGAATGGAATTGGGTTTAAGAGAGTTAGGTCGATTGCTTTTGCCTTGGCTGGACCAGAAACAGGCCGATAAGCAAAATTGCCAGGGCCAGCCAGATATAGGCAGAATTTCTTTCTCCAAGAAACAGCACCGACAAGAGAACGCCTGCCGGGGTGACCACATAGGCGACCTGCGTGGAAAAGACCACACCGGCCTTGCCGACCAGCCAGATATAGCCGGTATAGGCGGCGATATGCAGCAGGATTGTCGCCAGCAGCGACAGTTCAGGTGCACTAATGCCGGTTTCAAGTGGATTGATGAATGTACCGCTGATCAGCACCACGACAAAGGATACAATTGTGCCGATCACGGACGCGCCGAACAGGGTTGCAATTGGACCTGTATCTGCTGGCTGTTTGACCGATAGATAATTGCCTTCAATGGCATAGCAGAACGGGCCCAGCAGAGCGATTATCACGAAAATCGCCTTGCTTGGGTCTGGCAAGCTGGAATTGGGAAGCACGATCAATGCGATGGCAGCGGCGCCGAGCACCACTCCCGATAACCGCTTCCAACTGAATTGTTCCAATTTTAGCGTCAGCGCAATGAGCAGAGCAAACATCGGAACCAATGCAATGATCAGCGCCATCACTCCAGCTGGCAGATGGAATGCGGCCAGATAGGACGTTGAATTTGGGATCAATGTGCCGGTGAAGGCAATTGTTCCAAAAAACAACAGATGTTTTCTGTCGATGATCAGCTTTGAGCGCCTGAACTTCAACAGCGGGTACAAAACGATCACCGATATCAGCGATTGCCAGAAGATCAGACCAAACGGATGATGCCCGGTTGAAACGACAATCTTGGTCAGTGGAATTGTTGCACCCCACATGATGCCAAAGGTAAACAGGATAAGAAAAAGGACAGCACGATTCATACGTCCCTCTACGCCTGCACGGTATTAATTGATAGCGAAAATACGACCCTGAGTCAGAACGGCTTTAGTTAGCTTCGGCCCAGCCGGCGGATATTAGTGCATTGAGTTTTGGCAGGTCGCACAGCACCAGAGCTCCGGTCGTTTTGTCGACGATGCGGCCGCGTTTCAGGTTGGCGATTTCACGCGAAACCACTTCGCGTCTTGTGCCGATACGGGCAGCAAGATCCTTTTGGGTCGGTGGCGGCGAGATTGACCGTTGTCCCTCATGCCCCAGACGTGGCCGCGACAGGCGTAGCAGTTCGGTATAAAGGCGATGTTTGGTCTGTAGGAAACAATGCTCTGCAAGGCGGGCATTGAGATTTCGGCAACGCGAAGCCAGGTTCTTCATCACGGTTCGGTTAACCGATGGTTCATTTTCAACCAGCTCGATAAATACTGATTGTGGCATTGAGCAAATCCTGGTTCGGGTCAGCGCGGTAACATTGGCCGACCGCCCGTCTTCGTCGATTGCGGCAATCTCACCAAAAAAGTCGCCATCCCTCATTTCGGTCAATATGACTTCTTTGCCGGTGGCAATGCGCAGGATGATGCGAACCCTGCCATCGAGAATAAATCGCACATCGCGCGAATCGTCCTCGTAATCGATAATGAGTTCATTTTCCTCGTAATTCCGCCAGGTGCAACGCCGTGATTGTTTTTCAATCGTTGAATTATCAAGGCCCTCGAACAGAGGAATCTGAGAAAGAGAGTCCATAAATTTGATCTTACCATTAGTCCCCGTCAGGATATTCAGGGACGTCCGCATCCACGTCAAGTCCTGACAAGGACTCAATTGGGCGGCGTGGCGTTCTGATCCAGCATATCTCCGGCGAGATAAAGTGATCCGCAGATCAAAATTCTGTTCGGTGATGAACCGTCAATCATTTGCAGAGCACGCTGTAAAGAGGGCGCTGCAACGGCTGGAAGGCCAGCGTCTTCAGCCTGATCTGCGAGAATTTCCGGATCTATCCCCGCGTCGCTTGAAGTGATCGGAACGGTAATCACCCGTTCAGCCAAGGTTTCGAACTGGTGAAAATATCCGCTCGTATCCTTGGTGTTGATCATGCCGCAAACCATGGTCAGTGGTCGGGGGTCGCGTTCTTCAAGGTCGCTCAGAAACTGCGCTATCATTTCCCCGGCACCTGGATTGTGACCACCATCCAGCCAGACATCGCATGTATCTGGAAGCGCTTCGATCAGTTTGCCATGGGTGAGATGTTGCATTCGCGCGGGCCATTGGGCACCTTGCAGGCCCGTGTCCAGCATCGCGTCAGTCAGCGGTATATCGTGCATCTGGCAAAATATCCGACAGGTGGTAATCGCGGTTGCTGCATTGCTAATTTGGTGCTCGCCGACCAGTCGTGGCAAAGCGAGATCAAGCAGCGCGTGTTCGTCCTGATAGACAAGGCGGCCATTTTCCCGCATCGCCTGAAAGGATTGTCCGGAAATTGATGTTCTGGCGCGGTTGCGAGCTGCCTGCCGAATAATCACATTCAGTGCCTCGTCTTCCTGGGGCCCGATGACAAGTGGCGTATCTTGTTTGATTATGCCGGCCTTTTCGAAAGCGATTTTGGCAAGTGTGTCGCCAAGATAGGCCTCGTGGTCAATGGAAACTGGTGTGATCACCGTGACATCGGTTTTCTCCATCACATTGGTGGAGTCGAAACGTCCGCCGAGGCCAACTTCGATCAGGCAAACATCTGCGGGCCATTCGCTGAACAGCAAAAAGGCAACGGCCGTCAGAACTTCGTAAACGGTAATCGGCTGCCCGTCATTGGCTTGCGCCACCCGATCAATGGTCTCGGATAAAACGGCATCGTCAACCAGTTTTCCTGCCCCACCCTTAACGCCAAGTCGGTAGCGTTCGTGCCAGCTTACCAGATGCGGGGACGTGTCGACGTGAACCGCCAGACCGGCGGCTTCCAAAATGGTGCGGGTGAAGGCGATGGTGGAACCTTTGCCATTGGTCCCGGCAAAATGAATGATTGGAGGTAATCTGTCCTGAGGATCACCCAGCTTGTGCAGCAATTGCTTGATCCGTCCGAGCGAGAGGTCAAATCCCTTCGGGTGAATTTTCATTAGTTCGTCAATGCGCTGAGCAGCTGTCAGCGGGGAGGTTTCCTGGATCGACATGAGCGATGTAACGCGTCAGGCAGTGGCTGGCTTGATGTCGACGGCCGGGCTGTCGACTGCCTTTTTGCTGCTTGACTCGGTCGTTGTTTTCTCGGCCGCAACAGCTGGTTGGTCAGCTTGCTCAGCTGATGTGCTTTCCGGATTTGCCTCGGCAGCAGATTTTGCCTCGACATCGGATGTCTTTGATTTCCTGTGCGGTTGTTGTGTCAGGATCGTCAGGACATTGGAAATCGTGTCTTTCATTTCGGTGCGCGGCACGACGATATCTACCATGCCATGTTCCTTCAGATATTCGGAACGCTGAAAGCCTTCTGGAAGTTTTTCGCGAATTGTCTGCTCGATCACCCGCGGACCGGCAAAGCCGATCAACGCCCCGGGTTCAGCAATGTGGATGTCACCAAGCATAGCGTAGGATGCAGACACCCCGCCGGTTGTTGGGTTGGTCAGCACCACGATATAGGGCAATCCGGCCTCGCGCAGCATTTGAACCGCAACGGTTGTCCGGGGCAATTGCATCAGCGACAAAATGCCCTCCTGCATGCGGGCGCCACCGGAGGCAGCAAACAGTACATAGGGTGTCTTGCGGTTCACCGCTTGCTCCATGGAAGCAATAATTGCTTCACCGGCAGCCATGCCCAGCGAGCCGCCCATGAATTTGAAATCCTGAACACAGGCAGTCACTTTCTGGCCGTGAATCTCACCGGTTCCGGCATGAATAGTGTCCTCGACACCGGTTTTGGTGCGATTTTCTTTCAGCTTGTCAGTGTAGCGACGTTCGTCGCGGAATTTCAGCGGGTCAATAGCGACCTGCGGTTGAGGAAACACTTCGTATTCGCCGTCATCAAACAGAAATTTCAGCCGTTCCTCGGCCCGGATGGCCAGATGGTAGCCGGAAGATGGCACCACATACTGATTGGCCTCCAAATCTGCATGAAATACCATTTCACCGGATTCAGGGTCCTTGATCCATAGGTTTTCGGGCATTTCCTTGCGGCTGAGGAAATCAAATTTCGGACGAACGTAGTCGGTTATCCAGTTCATAAGTCAACCTTGAATTCAGCGTCTGATGAAACCCTATATTGGGACACATTATGGCTTTGCCGGGGCGGAAAAGCCATCATTTTGAAGATAAAAGTTGGCGGCGGAGCCAATTCTATCGGCGCGCCGATCTCACCCCTTCGGCAATCGAGGAAACGATGATCAATGCCTGATCGACCGTCTGGTCACTTGCAGCACCGTCATTGAGACTGTCGGCGATGGTTGAAACAATGGCAGTGCCGACAACAACTCCGTCAGCAGCGCGGCCAATACTCGCCGCCTGTTCGGCGGTGCGGACACCGAAACCAACACAAATTGGCAGATCGGTTCTGGCCTTGATATGGGCAACCGAGGCTGCGACTTCATCGGGTTCAGGTGCTGCTGCACCGGTGATGCCGTTGATTGACACGTAGTAGACAAAGCCGGACGTGTTGGACAGCACTTTGGGCAAGCGCTTTTCATCGGTTGTCGGCGTTGCCAGTCGAATGAAGTTCAAATCGTGTTTGAGCGCAGGAATACACAATTCTTCGTCCATTTCAGGGGGCAGATCGACAACAATCATGCCGTCAATTCCAGCTTCCCTCGCCTCGCTGAGAAATTTCTCCGGACCATATTGATAGATCGGGTTGTAGTAGCCCATTACTACAATGGGAGTTTCGTTGTCAGTTTCACGGAAGGTGCGAACCATCTGAAAACATTTTGTCAGGTTGTGGCCGCCTTTCAGCGCCCGCAACCCAGCCGCCTGGATGGATGGTCCATCGGCCATTGGATCGGAAAAGGGCATGCCCAGTTCGATCACATCCGCGCCTGCAGCGGGCAGGCCCTTCATGATTTCAACAGATGTATCAAAATCCGGATCACCACCCATGAAATAGGTGACAAATGCCGGGCGGTTTTCCTGCGCTAATTTGGCAAAACAATCGGTCATACGCTGGGTCATCAGATCAAAGCTCCACGCCGAGGGCTTCGCCGACGGTGTGGACATCCTTATCGCCGCGACCACACAGGTTCATGATGATGATTTGGTCCTTGTCCATCTGCGGGGCACGTTTGATGACTTCAGCCAAAGCATGGCTGGGTTCAAGTGCCGGGATAATGCCTTCAAGGCGGCATAAAAGCTGGAACGCCTCCAGCGCTTCATCATCCATGATCGGCACATATTCACAGCGGCCCGTATCTTTCAGCCAGGAATGTTCCGGCCCGATGCCGGGATAATCCAGGCCTGCCGAAATTGATGCGCCCTCGTTGATCTGTCCTTCCGGGTCTTGCAACAGATAGGTACGGTTGCCATGCAGAACACCCGGCCGACCGGCGGTTAATGACGCACAATGTTCTTCCCCGTCCAGGCCTTTGCCACCGGCTTCAACGCCGACGATCTGGACGCCGTCATCATCGAGGAATGGATGAAACAGGCCAATTGCGTTTGAGCCTCCGCCAACAGACGCTATGATCATGTCGGGCAGGCGGCCTTCCATTTCCTGGATCTGCTCGCGAGCCTCCTTGCCGATTACCGACTGGAAGTCGCGCACAAGTTCCGGATAGGGATGCGGTCCGGCAGCCGTGCCGATCAGGTAATATGTGTCTTCAACATTGGTGACCCAGTCACGCAGCGCCTCATTCATGGCGTCTTTCAATGTACCTGCACCAGCGGTAACAGATTCTATCTCTGCACCCAGAAGCTTCATGCGGAATACGTTGGGCGACTGACGAACAACGTCCTTTGAACCCATATAAACGAGGCAGGGATAGCCGAAACGGGCTGCCACAGTGGCGGCAGCGACGCCGTGTTGACCAGCACCGGTTTCAGCGATCAGGCGGGTTTTTCCCATCCTCTTGGCAAGCAGGATCTGGCCGAGGCAATTGTTGATTTTGTGGCTGCCGGTGTGGTTCAACTCGTCGCGTTTGAAATAGATTTTCGCGCCACTGAGATGGGCGCTCAGACGTTCGGCAAAATACAGAGGGCTGGGTCGCCCTGTATAATGTTTGTTGAGATATTCCAGTTCGGACAGGAATTCGGGGTCCTTCTTGGCCGTCTTGTAGGCTTCATCCAATTCCAGAATATTTGGCATGAGAGTTTCGGCGACAAATCGGCCTCCGAAAATACCGAATTGACCCTCGCTGTCGGGGCCCATCTTGAATGAATTGGGAGATTGCGTACTCATGTTTTGAGTCTTTCTCAGTCTTTGTTTTTTCGCTGGTGGCAGGCGGCCAGAAACTTTTCAATTTTCAAAATGTCTTTAACACCAGGGCTGCTCTCAACACCAGATGAAACATCAATCCCGATCAGATCATTTTGGTCTTGCTGAACATAGTCGAGTGCCTGATTCAAATTTGACTGATCGATGCCACCAGACAATAGGATAGGCAATCTGCTGTGCAAGCCAGCGATCAATGACCAATCGAAACTCACCCCGTTACCGCCCGGCAATTGCGAACCCTCCGGTGGTTTTGCGTCCAGCAAAAACATATCGGCGATGCCTTCATAGTTGGCAATTCTATCAAGATCAGATGCTTCGCGGATCGCCAGCGCCTTCATGACCGGTCGCTGGTAGCGCTGTTTTATCTCGGCAACCCGTTTGCTGCTTTCTGCGCCATGGAGCTGCAGAATATCCGGGTTCATTGCCTCAGTGATCTCATTGAGAAACTGATTATCCGCATTGACCGTCACGGCGACCGTCTTGATATCCGCAACGTCCTGAACCAGTCGTGCGGCCTGCTGTGGCGATACATTTCGGGGACTTTTTGGAAAAAAGATAAAACCCAGATGCGTAGCACCACCGCATTGTGCGGTGCGCACAGATTCAGGCGTTGACAAGCCACATATTTTGACAAGCGAGTTCATGGGAAGGCGATGCCAGAAAATACTTCGGGAGTCTATGCGGCAATTACCGCATGCAGCTTGGCACCATGTGCGCGCAGCCAGGCCTTGTGTGCCTCCAACTCCGGGCAAATCTCCTGGACCAATGCCCAAAAGCGATCCGAATGGTTCATTTCGCGAAGATGGGCGACTTCATGTGCGGCGAGGTAATCAAGTATTTCGGGTGGAGCGAGAATGATCCGCCAACTGAAATTCAACGCACCGGAAGAGGAACATGATCCCCAGCGTGATGTGGTATCTCTTAATGTGATGGATTTGGGTTTTACCCCCAGTGTTGCGGCGTGTTGATGCACGGCTTTGGTCAAATCCTGCCGGGCCTGTCGTTTGAGAAAGTCAGCCACCCTGCGGCCGGTAAATTTGGGATCACCGAAAACCCGGATAACCGGCCCATCTCCTTCCATGCCAACCGAGACAATGCCCCGGCCGATCCCGGAATGCATGATGCGATGGGGTTTGCCCCGCAGCGGAATGACGACCCCGTCGGCAATTTTTGTGACTTCCGGCAGACGCGACAATCGGGCCGCCGCCCAGGCGCGATTGCGTTGCAAAAATGTATCGATCTCATCTTCAGGCGTTCCAGGTGGAACCGTGACCTTGAGGCTTTCCTGGGCTTTGGCGGCGGGCACAAGCCGAAGTGTGAGCCGAGAAGTTCGGGGATTTTCCATAATCCGCACATCGACCTGTCGGCCATCGATTTCCAGCAATGTCCAGCGCTCAACCTTGCCGGCTTTCGGGGGAGGGCGCTTTTTCAGCAAAGACAACATGGCGACCTTGTAAACGATTCGAGACGGACAGGGGAACATAAAAAAGGCCCGCCATGTTGGCGGGCCTTTGAAGATTTAGAACAGCAGTATCTGGTATCAGACGCCGGGAACGGTCTTGCCGCCGGATTTCTTCACCTTTTTCGGCTTGCTCGGTTTGGCACTTTTCACCTCGCCAGCATCTGCGCCTGAGTCACTGTCGACGCGCTTGGCGCGCTCGGCCATGAAGCCTTTAAATTCGGCCTCGTCCTTGGCGCGACGCAATTCACGGGCATAGTCATCAAATTCGGCGCGCATCGCATCCAGTTTCATGCGTTCTTCGTGCAGGCGCTTCAACTCAGCTTCGCGCCAGTCGTCAAAAGCAACATTGCCGGTGCGACTGTGAGCGCGGAAAGAATGGTCACGTTTTGAAAACATGCAGGAAGCCTTTTCGGTTGCCGTGTTGACGTCGGATTTGAACTTGTCGAGCCGGTCGCCCCAGATAATGTAGGCGATCATGGCGACGCCCAAAGGCCAGAAAATCATGAATCCGATGATCATCATGGCGATGGTAACAGGTGTCCAGGCCGGACGGATGAAGGCGTGTGTCATAAAGAGAACCCTCTCAGATGGTGGTGCGGGGTACTGATTTGTTATGACCGCCGCTTACTCATGACGTAGGGTTAATCGGGCCAATTTCAAGAAATCCGGCCCAACTTTACAATTCTTAACGTCTTTACAGGGATGTGTGGCCGGAGGTTCAGCCGTCGTAGCCTTCAATAATCACGAAGTCGCCGACCGAAACGCCCTGTCTGGCGCGCAGCGGAATGACTGACTGATATTCTTCGCTGTTGTAGCAGTCGAGGGCCTGTTGGTAGCTTTCAAACTCCAGAATTACATGGCGTGACCGACTGCTGCCTTCTGGTGTTTGGAATTGGCCACCGCGCACCAGAAACCGGCCACCATATTTTTCAAATGCCTTGGCATTGCCTTCGACATATTTTTTGTACTCGTTCATGTCTTCAATATCGACATGGGCAATCCAGTACCCTTTAGCCATTAGGATGTTCCTTCGACGATGATCAGTTCGGAATCGGCGACGGCCTGGCGGATTTTCACGGCAGCCTGATATTCTTCGGAATTGTAGCAATCCAGGGCGTGTTGAACGCTGGGGAATTCGATCACTACATTGCGTGCCCGATTTTGCCCTTCAAGTGAATGGGTTGTACCACCGCGGGCGAGAAAGTTTGCACCATGGCGCTCAAATGCCGGTTTCGCGGTGTTGACGTAGTCGGGATAACCGTCCGGGTCTTTAACATCGACCCGCGCAATCCAATAACCTTTTGCCATATTCTCAACCTTTTCTATATGTTAGCCATTTCCCGCGCGATGGCGAGTGCCGCCTCGCGGGGGTTGGATGCTGCCACAATCGGGCGGGCAACCACAAGATGCGACGCACCGGCCTTTAATGCATCAGATGGCGTCATCACCCGTTTCTGATCGCCGTGGTCAGCGCCAGCAGGGCGAATGCCGGGTGTGACCACTGCCAGGTCATCACCAACCACCGAGCGGATCGCTGAAGCTTCAAGAGCCGAGGCAACAATACCGCCCATACCGATGTCACTTGCCTGTTTTGCCCGTAGGTGAACCAGATCAGCAGCCTTCATGGCGTACCCGGCTTCCTCCAAGTCCTCGTCGTCCATTGATGTGAGAACGGTAACGCCGAGCAATGTCAGATCGCTGCCCCTGGCGGCCTCAACTGCAGCGCGCATGGCTTTCGGATAAGCGTGGATGGTCAGCATCGTAACCCCCATGGCAGCCACACTTTTGACGCCATTGGCGACCGTGTTGTCGATGTCGAGCAATTTCAGATCAAGAAAAACCTGTTTGCCTTCATTCACCAGTTGTTTGGCCAGATGCAGGCCGTTTTCCTTTTCCGGCGCGAAAGCAAGTTGATGACCGATTTTGTAAAAGGATGCTGCGTCACCGATCTGTTCAATGACTTCACGGGCGCGATCAACCGACGGAAGATCCAGGCCAACAATTAATCTTGGGTCGCCCATGAAAACTCCTGTCAAATATATTTGTGTGCGCGTTCTATCAGGCTTTCACACAGGCTTTGCAAGAGGCCTGCTGCTCTTTCATTGGTCAAAGCATCATCGCTGTCAAACGCCTTTGCGGCGCTGCCAACGGCCAATTGCTGGGTAATCATATCAGCACCAACGCTGACCAGATTGTCGCGAGCGTGGGACAGAACCCGAATGCCGCCCAACATGCCGGGGGAACAGGCGGCGAGGGCAAAGACCCGGTTTTGATAGACCTTCAATCCGACATCGCGCGACAACCAGTCCAAAGTGTTCTTCATCAGGCCCGAAAACGATCCGTTATACTCCGGGTTGACCAAAACGACGCCATGATGCTGACCGATGAGAGCGGCCAGCTGACGGGCATTTTCCGGCGTCCCGGCTTGTTTTTCGTCGTCCTGATTGAGTATTGGCATTGGATAGTCGGCCAGTGAAATCAGCTGTGCATCTGCTCCAAGTTGATTTAGCTGTTTGGTAATTACCTCACCGAGCCTGGTATTGTGGGAGCCGGTTCGGATGGAGCCGGGTATCACGATAATCTTTGGCTGTGTCATTGAAGGTTTCCTAGTCGGCCAATCCGTTGAAAAAGCCTTTCATGCGGGAAAAGAAGCCGGTCGATTCGGGAGAGTTTTCTTCCGAGCTGAGTTGCTCAAATTCGGTGAGGAGCTCGCGCTGACGTTTTGACAGGTTTGAAGGCGTCTCGATCGCAACCTGAATATACATGTCACCGACCTGGCTCGACCGCATCACAGGCATGCCTTTGGACCGCAATCGGAACTGCTTGCCGTTTTGTGTCCCTTCAGGAACTTTTACACGGGTTTTGCTGCCATCAACCGTACCGACTTCAAATTGTCCACCCAATGCGGCAGTGGTCATGGAAATTGGAACCCGGCAGTAAATATCGGCGCTGTCGCGCTGAAAAAACTCATGTGGCCGGATCGAAAGGAAAATGTAGAGATCGCCCTGGGGGCCACCGCGGGCACCGGCTTCACCTTCGCCTGCAAGACGAATGCGGGTGCCGTCTTCAATGCCGGCAGGTACATTGACCGACAGGGTTTTACTCTGTTCTGTCGTGCCTGATCCCGCGCAATCGTCACAAGGTTCAGATATCACTTCGCCACGCCCCTGGCAGGCAGGGCAGGTGCGCTGGATTGAGAAGAATCCCTGACTGGCGCGTACCTGGCCGACACCACCACATGTGCCGCAAGTGGATGGGCTGGTGCCCGGTTTGGCCCCTGAGCCATCACAGTTTTCGCAGGTGATTGCGGTTGGAATTTCAATCTCGGCGGTTTTGCCTTCAAAGGCTTCCTCAAGAGATATCTCCATATTGTAGCGCAGATCCGCACCACGGGAGCGTCCTCCAGAAGAGCGACGACCGCCTCCCATCATCTCGCCGAATATGTCCTCAAATATATCGCTCATGCCACCGCCGCCAAACGGACTGCCACCGCCACCGCCGCCATTTTCAAAGGCGGCGTGGCCAAAGCGATCATATGCTGCGCGCTTTTGTGGATCCTTCAGGGCTTCATAGGCTTCGCCCAGTTCTTTGAACTTGGCTTCCGCTTCGGCATCATTGGGATTGCGATCGGGATGATATTTCATTGCACGCTTGCGAAAAGCGCTTTTCAGCGCTTTCTCATCTGCGTCGCGCGAAACACCCAGTGTTTCGTAATAGTCTGCCTTGGTCATTTAGGCACTTTCCACGGCTTCAGAATTGTCGCCATCGAGTTCCAAGATGGCGTTGGTTTTTGCTTGATGTCGCAATCGATAACCATGCTGAGCCAGATAATCGAGGATTGGGTTTTCAGTGCGACTTTTAATTTCAACGATGATCAGTTTTGGCCAGACTGATTTGGGTGCCTGTTCGGTCATCGCCCGCAATGCAGAAGCATCGCGACCCTCAATATCTATCTTCAAGGCGTCGACCTGATCCAGTTCGTGACGCTCGATCAGATCGGACAGGGTTATCAATTCCACCTCGACACCGGAACCAGAATAGGCGACGGCAACTGTGCCGCGATTGTTCTTCGCCTGAGTCAGGTATCCAGTTCCCGCCTGATGGGCAATTCCGACAGGATCAATCTGAAGATCGCAATTGCTCGCCTGACAGTTAAACTCGAGACGGCTGCGATTTTCCGGATCGGGTTCAATCGCAATAATTCGGTAATCCTTGCCGGCGTTTGAAGCAAATGCGTGCACGAACAGACTGTACAAGCCGACATTTGCTCCAACATCCAAAAATACAAACGGGCGGTCGTGTTTATGCGCCTTGATTGCGTCTTCCAGACTGTTGCGTTCGCTCAGATCCCACAGATGTACGCCGGCATAGCCGCGTTTTTCGCATCGATTTGATCCTGGATACAGACGGGCGTTAACACCATCAACGACCGATATGTCGTGAGGCCCTCGCATGCCCCTGGAATGGCCCAACAGGCTGGCGCGCCGCATCAGCGAAACAGACCAGATTCCCAACCGGCCCGATGGCATCGAGTCTGCACCCCGGCGTACCAATTCCCGCCAGGGTTTCAGAGCATATGTGCCAAATGGGGCGGGTGAATTTGCCATAAATGTTAATACGCCTGCACTGATGTATTATGGCCCCACAAAAATCCCCGACCGCTTATTATTAAAGCGGGCGGGGCGATAATTTGCATCAGACGAAGCGCCGCTTATGCAGACTTCTTTTCGTCTTCGTCGTCGATTTCTTCAAAATCGGCGTCGACCACATTTTCATCGGCAGCAGCATGGGCTGCAGCATCGGCCGCGGCAGCAGCCTCTTCTTCAGACTGTTGAGCTTCGTAAATGGCCTGACCCATTTTCATCGAAGTTTCAGCCAGCGCTTGAGACTTGTCTTTGATTTCATCTGCATCGTCGGTTTCCAAGGCAGCTTTCAAATCGCCAATGGCGTTTTCAATTGCTTCCTTGTCTTCGGCACTGACCTTGTCGGCGTGCTCTTCAAGCGACTTTTCAGTTGAGTCGATGAGCGTCTCTGCAGAGTTCTTCGCCTCGACGGCTTCGCGGCGTGCTTTATCGCTTTCGGCATTGGCTTCCGCATCCTTGACCATCTGCTCGATATCAGCATCCGAAAGGCCGCCTGAAGCCTGGATGCGAATTTCTTGCGATTTGCCGGTGCCCTTGTCTTTAGCCGATACGTTGACGATGCCGTTGGCATCAATGTCGAAGGTGACTTCAACCTGTGGAACTCCGCGAGGAGCAGGTGGAATACCAACCAGATCGAACTGACCCAACATCTTGTTGTCTTGCGCCATCTCGCGCTCACCCTGGGAAACCCGGATGGTCACCGCATTCTGATTGTCTTCGGCGGTTGAGAAGGTCTGTGATTTCTTTGTCGGGATCGTGGTATTGCGATCGATCAGACGGGTAAACACGCCACCCAGAGTTTCAATGCCCAGCGACAGAGGTGTCACGTCCAGCAGCAGAACATCGGTGACATCGCCCTGCAGAACACCTGCCTGAATGGCGGCGCCCATGGCGACGACTTCGTCCGGGTTCACACCCTTGTTTGGCTCTTTGCCAAAGAAGTCTTTAACGGTTTCCTGAACTTTCGGCATGCGTGTCATACCACCGACCAGCAACACTTCGTCAATTTCGCCAGCAGATAGTCCGGCATCTTTCAGGGCGTCCTGCATTGGTTTGACGGTACGTTTGACCAATGCAGCAACCAGTGATTCAAATTTCGCCCGCGACAATTTCATGGTCAGGTGTTTCGGACCCGAAGCGTCGGCTGTAATGAATGGCAGGTTGACTTCGGTCTGTGCCGAAGATGATAGCTCAATCTTGGCTTTCTCGGCAGCCTCTTTCAAGCGCTGAAGCGCCAGCTTGTCGTTTTTCAGATCGACGCCCTGATCTTTCTTGAACTCTTCAGCCAGATAGTCGACCAGAACCATATCGAAGTCTTCACCACCCAGGAACGTATCACCATTGGTGGATTTAACTTCAAATACGCCATCGCCGATTTCCAGGATCGATACATCAAACGTACCGCCGCCAAGGTCGTAAACCGCAATCGTTTTTCCGTCCTTCTTCTCCATGCCGTAGGACAGGGCTGCAGCAGTTGGCTCGTTGATGATGCGCAGGACTTCAAGACCGGCAATTTTACCGGCATCTTTGGTAGCCTGACGCTGAGCGTCATTGAAATAGGCAGGAACGGTGATGACGGCCTGTTCGACTTTTTCGCCGAGATAGGATTCTGCAGTTTCCTTCATCTTCTGAAGGATCATTGCGGAAATCTGGGATGGTGAATATTTGTCGTCATTGACCTTGACCCATGCGTCGCCATTGTCGCCGTTGACAATTGCGTAGGGCACCAGATCCTGATCTTTTTTTACGGCCTTGTCTTCAAAGCGCCGACCGATCAGCCGTTTGACTGCAAACAGAGTGTTTTCCGGATTGGTAACAGCCTGGCGTTTGGCTGGCTGACCAACCAGACGTTCACCATCATCGGTAAAAGCAACCATGGATGGGGTGGTGCGGGCACCTTCTGCATTTTCGATAACTTTTGCAGTTTTGCCGTCCATGACGGCAACGCAGGAATTTGTAGTACCAAGATCGATACCAATAACTTTAGCCATTTCTTTTCTCCAGTTTATGCGAACCAGCTGAACCCATCCACGCATGGATTTTCGGCGTTCCGGTCAACAGAACATGGCGGGCTCAACACCCAATAAGCCATTTTCCATTTTCCCCGCTAGTCCCATTGAGGACTTGTCGACCAAACGAAGCAATTAAACGCTTCGCGGTGGTCATTGTGTTGGCCGCTATATAAGAAAGTGGCATACACCCTGCAAGGGGCTTGTGGATCGTAAATCAACCCAAAATTACAATAAATGTTACCGAAATTACCACCATTTGAACTGAAACCCCCAAACGACCCCGAAATTATCCGTGATGGAGTTTCGCTGTGGTCGGGATTTTTTGATCCGGTGGCGCAGCATGACCTGTTGAAAACTATTCGAGATGCAACGGCGACCGCACCTCTGTTCACGCCTAAAATGCCTCGGACCGGCAAGGAAATGTCGGTGCGGATGACCAATTTTGGCCCCCTGGGTTGGGTTACCGACCAGCAAAACGGCTATCGCTATCAAACTTGTCATCCTGTGACCGGACAGCCGTGGCCTGACTTGCCGGGACGTTTGTTTGATCTGTGGCAGACATTGGCAGACTACCCACATTCACCGCAGGCCTGTCTGGTCAATTATTATGCAGATACAGCCAAAATGGGATTGCATCAGGATCGCGATGAGGAGGTGTTTGATGCACCGGTGATCTCGGTTTCGCTGGGCAATGAGTGTCTGTTTCGGGTGGGGGGCACCAGTCGCGGCAGCAAAACACAATCGTTCAGGTTGCGCAGCGGCGACGTGATGATGTTGAGCGGTAGCGCCCGGTTGGCGTTTCATGGGGTCGACAGGATTTATCCGAATACCAGCGACCTGCTGAAAAATGGTGGGCGAATCAATTTGACCCTGCGCCGGGTTACGGCTGGCGAGCCAGAACCGCAAAATCGGTGATGATGGGATCCCAGTTGCCTGTGGGAGAAAGGTCCTTGGTCTGGCCGGGTCCGTGTTCGACAGGCCTTGCAACAAAAGCTGTCTGCAATCCGCTGCGTTGTGCAGCTTCAAGATCGCTGTTGTGGGCGGCCACCATCATCACCTCATTGGGTTGCAAGCGCAGGGCCGTGCAACAGGCCGCGTATACCGCCTCGTGGGGCTTGTAATTTCGGGCAATATCTGCCCCCAAAATACAGTCCCAGGGCAGATCTGCATAGCGGGCAAGCCGGGTCATCAGAGCAATCGATCCGTTGGAACAGGGTGCAATAATGGTTTGTTTCCTAAGTGTCGAAAGCCCGGCAATCACGTCTGGCCATGGATCGAGTTGTTCCCAGGCAGAATTGAGCTGCCAGAGTTCGTCTGATGAGAGCCTGTCACTGAGCCCGAAATGGGCGAGCGTGGCCTGAAGGTTTTCAAAATGCAGTTCGTCCAGAGGGACATAGCCGCGACCGCCTGAGCGAACTCGCTCCATGGCAGGGTCGTATTGGCCACGCCAGTATTCGGCAAATGCTGTGCTGTCGGCAGATATGTTTCTTGCCGAAAAAAATTCCTTGCAGAACCGAGAGACCGACCCCCGCCAGTCAACGACCGTTCCAAACACGTCAAATATGCAGGCTTTTGGTGGCGAGTGTTGTGGGATCATTTTTGTCTAAGCTTCCGGCTATCAAAATAAGCCGGGATTCTAAGTCACAGCTCTTTGGCTTGGTGCCTACAAATAAATGTCGGGTCTGTCGACCGAAGGGTGGTGCAAGTATCATTGCATTAATAGGTAGAGTGTTTGATGATATTGCACTTATAAGTTGTATACTCTATAATGAATCTCGTTATGAGGGTGCATTAGAAAGGTACGTTTGTGAAAAAGACATTTTTGTTGCTGTCGGCGATGGCGCTCATCAGTATTTGCTTCACCCAATGGTCCGGTGTTTCGGCTGCGGCCTTCCAGAACGCGAGCCACAATGTTGTCGTCAAGCATGGCGGTGGATGTCGAAAAAGTTCGCCAGCCGGCCAATGCTGTCATGCCGGATCGCAGCCCTATCACTGCCATTGACGGAAATGGCGTTTTGAATCGTTGGAAACCCAACTAGAATTTATCAACCGCTGCGCCTTGCGTATCCGATGGTTTCAAATCGCAGATGCAGGCCGTCAACCATCAGCAATTTGCCGACCAGCCCTTCGCCCGCGCCGGTAATCTCCTTGATGGCTTCCAAAGCCTGCAATGTGCCCATCAATCCGGTTATTGCACCCATCACCCCGGCTTCTGCACAACTCGGCAGCAGGCCTTCCTTTGGTTGGTTGGGGAACAGATCTCGATATCCCGGATTTGAATTAATCCACGGTTTCAGAGTGGTTATCGACCCATCAAAACGGCTGACGGCGGCGGTGATCAACGGAATTTCAGCCGCCGCGCATGCATCGGCCATCAGATACCGGGTCTGAAAATTGTCGCTGCCGTCGAGTGCCAGTGTGTGTCCGTGAATTAACCCCGCCGCATTTTTGGGATCGATCCGGATTTGTTTTGTGTCCACCTTTACATGGGGGTTGATGCTGGCGAGAGTATTGGCCGCGCTGGTCACCTTGGGCTCACCGACGCTGTTGGTGTGATGGATGATCTGGCGCTGCAAGTTCGACAGGCTGACAACATCATCGTCAACAATGGTCAGTTGACCAATTCCGGCTGCAGCCAGATATTGCAACGCCGGAGCTCCAAGCCCCCCTGCGCCGATGACAACCACCCGGGCAGACTTCAACTTTTGCTGACCGGGGCCGCCGATTTCAGGCAGCACAAAGTGGCGGGCATAGCGTTCGGTCTCTTGTGGTGAAAAAGGGCTCGACATGATGTTCTACCCTGCCTCTTCAACCTTGCCGGATGCAACCTGGAAAAACCGGGCCCGGGCACCAAGGCTGCCGAACATGGGTTGGTCTGTGCCCGTCATCCAGGCCTGACAACCGATCGTGTCGATCAGGTTAAACAATGCATCCCGACGATGTTCGTCCAGATGAGCAGCGATTTCATCCAGCAACAGAATCGGCGTCATGCCGGATATGTCACCGACGAGTTGGGCATGCGCCAGAACAAGTCCGGTCAGCAGGGCCTTTTGCTCACCTGTTGAACATAGGGCAGCTTCCATATTTTTCGGACCGTGTCGAACCGACAGATTGCTGCGATGGGGGCCTTCAAGCGTGCGGCCAGCCGCCCGGTCGCGCACCCGGTGGCGGGCGAGATGGGCGCGGAAATTGTCCTCCAGATCGGCTGCCGCACCGTCCACAAGGAGATCCTCAAGCGTACCCTGCAGTGAAATATCAGCATTGGGAAACGGAGCGTTTGGACCTGTGGGGCCTTTGGCGATGATACCCCTCAGCAAGGCAACCAGCTCCCCTCGGGCGAAAGCAACCGCAACACCGGTCTCCGCCATCTGACCCTCAATAGCGTCGAGCCAGGCGGTATCTGCGTGGAGATCTTCCAACAATTTGTTGCGACTGCGCATGGACTTTTCAAAATCGGTTACCCGGCGGCCATGTCCAGGATCAATAGCCAACACCAGTCGGTCAAGAAAACGACGGCGATCTGCGGCGGGACCGGTAAACAGGCCATCCATTGCTGGGGTCAGCCATAATATCCGGGCGTGTTCCAACAATGCGTCTGATGCTCGCGTTAGAGCGCCATTAATATGTACCTTGCGTTGGGGATCGACCCCTGAACTGCCGTTTTGCAGTCCGGTGCCGATTTCAACGGGGCCTTCTGCCCCCTGCATTGACACATGAACCGCCCAGGTGTCGGCCTGAGGGTCACTCAGGTCGGTGCCATCCTGAGACAATTGCTGGGCCACTTTGTCGTAGGCTGCACGACGCAGTCCTCTTCCCGGCGACAGAAATGAAATGGCCTCCAACAGATTGGTTTTACCGGCGCCATTTTCACCGGTCAGCACAACATGGTGCTGATCGAGGTCGAGTTTGAGATGGGAATAGTTGCGGAAATGATTGAGTTTGAGCTGCTCAATCCAGATTCGTGAGGCTTGGCCGTTCTGGTTCACCTTAAGTCTGCGCCCACGCCCCGCATCACACGCGCATGGGCATCAGGACATAAAGTGCGCCAGCTTCACCTTTTTCACGGATCAGCGTGGGAGAGCCGGGATCGGCCAGCATGAAGGTGGTTTCGTCCGCAGACAGCTGATTGGTGATATCGAGCAGGTAGCGGGAATTGAAACCGATATCGAGGGGGTCGGCCGAGTAGCCCACGGCAATCTCTTCTTCAGCCGACCCAGAGTCCGGATTATTGACGGACAGGACCAATTGTCCGTCAGTTAATGACAGTTTCACCGCCCGCCCGCGGTCCGAGGAGATGGTTGATACTCGGTCTACCGCGGCGGCAAATGTTGAGCGATCGAGCAGCAGCTCCTTGTCATTGGCAGCCGGGATCACTCGATTGTAATCTGGAAAAGTGCCGTCGATGAGTTTTGAGGTCATCACCACCTGGTTGACCGTGAAGCGAATTTTGGTGTCGGACAATTCGATTGTGACCGACGCATCCGGCTCCTCCAACAGTTTTTGAACTTCGGCGACGGCTTTGCGTGGCACGATAATTCCGGGCATGCCGCCGGAACCGTCGGGTGCAGCGGTTTGGGCCTGGGCCAGACGGTGACCATCCGTTGCGACAGCCCGCAACATCATCTCGCCCTCATCTTCCACTGCGTGGAAGTAAATGCCGTTGAGGTAATAGCGGGTTTCTTCGGTCGAAATGGCAAATTGAGTGCGATCAATCAGCGCCTTGAAGTCAGTGCAGGCCATGCGGAATGTATGGCTGAATTCTCCGGCAGTCAGATCGGGAAAATCGCTTTCCGGCAACATTTGAAGGCGAAACTGGGAGCGGCCGGAGATCAGCGACAATCCATTGTCATCGCTGACCGACATCATCACTTCTGAGCCATCGGGCAGTTTGCGTACAATGTCATACAGCATGTGGGCAGAGACAGTGGTGGCGCCGGTTTGTTCTATCGACGCGGGTGTTGTTTCCGTGACCTCAATGTCGAGGTCCGTGGCCTTCAATGTCAAAGTGCCATCGTCGGCTTTCAGCAATACATTTGACAGGATTGGAATCGTATTGCGGCGTTCTACCACGCGCTGAACGTGGTTGAGAGATTTCAGAAGATTCGATCTTTCAAGTGTAACCCGCATAGCCTCGGTTTCCGCAAATGTTTCCCGGTTGGTCGTGGTCAACGCGCCGGATAGAATAGTGATTGAATGGCTTGCGATAGGACACATTTATCACGTGTATTGCAAGCCCGTCGGCCACTCAAAATGGCGGAACCGGCATTGGCTTTCAAGGGGCGGGCAGCATGGCCCACACCTTTTCATGTCTCTTCATTGAAGATTGACGCCGGCTACTGGCCCATCTCGTGGATCAGTCGTTTGAGCAGTTCGATTTCGTGGGCCAGCTTGTCGTCTTCTTTAAGCAGGCTTTCTATTTTGCGAACCGCATGCAGAACCGTGGTGTGATCCCTGCCACCAAATCGCCGGCCGATTTCCGGCAAGGATCTTGGGGTGAGGATCTTCGACAGATACATGGCGATCTGGCGGGGCCGTACAATGATCCGGGTTCTGCGGTTTGAAAGAAGATCGTTTTTCGACACGTTGTAATGTCGGGCAGCGACTTTTTGAATATCTTCGATACGAACCCGCCTCTGTTCGCCCGACTGCACCAGATGACCGAGCATTTTTTCAATTGCTTCAATATCCACAGGACCGTCGGAAAAACGGCGCTGAATCAGAAGTTGATTAAACGCGCCTTCCAGATCCCGTCCAGATGAAGACACTTTGCCAGCAACGAAATTCAGGATATCGGCTGGAATGTCGAGATTGGGATCTTCCTGCTGCGCATGTTTATAGCGCAGATCAAGCATCGACTGCCGCATTTCCAGATCGGGAGATTTTACTTCAAGTGCGACACCGCCCTGCAGCCGTGAACGAACACGCGCATCCAGAGATTCAAGTTGGGAGGGTGGCCTGTCTGCAGCCACGACAACCTGTTTGGCACTGTCGATCAGTGCATTCAGCAGATGACAGAATTCCTGCTGAATGGATTTGCCCTGCAGAAACTGCATGTCGTCGATCAACAGCAGATCGATATCGCGCAGGGATTCTTTGAACGATAGGGCATTGGAGTCGCGAATGGCTGAGGCAAACCGCCACATGAAATATTCAGCCGTTAGATACAGGATTTTGGTACCGCTGTTGCGGGCACTTGCGGCCCAGGCAATAGCCTGCAGCAAATGAGTCTTGCCAAGGCCGACATTGGCGTGAATGAACAGCGGATTAAACCTGGCTGCTGCGCCGTCAGCTTCGGCAACGGACCGGGCCGCGGCACAGGCCATGCGGTTTGAACTGCCTTCAATCAGTGTGGAAAATGTAAAACTTGCATCCAGAGGAGATCCGGCAAACCCGACCGCGGCGTCACGGGATGCTGCCCCTCGACCTGCGACACCGCCAATGGCGCCGCCCGTTGGATAGCCAACTCGGTGCGGCGTGGTGGAACCCACCAGCCCGACGGCATTTGCCGATAGTGGTGATCTGGGATCCGATGGCTGACCGTCTGCGCCGACTCCCACCCCTGAATTTCCATTGATGTTGTTTGATGTGGCGGCTTCACCATTTTCCATATTGGCGGAGCGGACAGCGCTCCGTACGACGATATCAACCCGCAATATTTCCGGCACCTGCTTTTGCCATAACTCCAGCAGCAAGTCGCTGTAGTGAGTGCGAATCCAGCTTTTCAGGAAAGTTGTTGGAACAGATACGGTCAGCTGACTTTTGGAAACGGTTTCGAGGCGGCAGCGTCCGAACCAACTGGCAAATGCTTCCGGTCCAAGACGTGCCTTAAGCTGGGCCAGCACTCGCTCCCACTTTTGAGCATCGCGTGCAGCGACAGTCGGGCCAACCTGATTGGGTGTTATGGTGCGGGTGGGTGCAGTTGCATTCGTCGTCTGTTGAATTGGCGTTTTTGTGCCGGAGCTTCGGCTCGAAACTGCAACGGGGTCGCCGCCGGCTGCCGTTGAAGGTTCTTCAGACTTGCGACCGCGCCGGCTGGCGGATTCACGTTTGGCGTTGGGTATTGGCATAATAAATCCATACATTCATTTTCTGCGTTGCGTGCGGCAGTGCCGACGCGCGAGGCCTTTGCAGGGAGCTGGCCATGATCGGCCAGGCTAATGAATGCTGGATTATTCGTGGGCTGGATTACGCCTTCTGATTGCCATAATTTGTGGTGCCTGTGGTTTCCCCAAAATAGTCATTCTGTCTGCCTCCTTGCTGGCCTTTGGCCTATATTATCCAACACGCTGAGAATCATGCGCACCGGTTTGTTTGTTGAATGCGACCTAGCGTTGCTGCCAGGGCAGTCCCTCCATTTTCCATCCGTTTCTTTTCCCTCGGTGCCCCTCATCGTCCAGATCACCTTCGAAACCGCCTGTAATATTGTAGCTGTTAGCGTAACCGATAGCCGACATGGCTTTCGCTGCTGCCAGACTGCGAACCCCGGACCGGCACAGGAAGCAAAGCTTCGCTTCCTTGTCGGCACCTGCGCTCTCCAGTTGTTCATGTAAACGACTGGAAAAATTTCCATCGACTGCCATGTCGGGAAAAACCTGCCATTGCTGAAGAATCACGTCTTGCATTTCGGCATCAAGAAGCGGGACGCCGACATATGCCCATTCGGCAACAGTGCGAACGTCGACGATGAAGGCAGTCTTGTCACTGCCTAAAAGATCCCAACATTGTTTGACCGTAAGGTCTCCGGCATAACTCATTACACAACTTCCCCGCGGCAACACTCTAATCTCAATGCAGCCCAACCGCTTAACCCAAATTTTTTAGTTTCCAACTGCCGCCAATCAGGCGACTTTGTTGGCAATGGACTTCGTCATCCATTTGATGCTTTCAGCAAATATTAAATATTGCTGCAGCATTTTTGAGTCGAATTCCAATATAAATAAATATTAAGTCGATCTATGAATGGGATTTAAATAACCGATCAACTTAAACTTTACGATAAACTTCTAACTTCAAACTCACTAACCAAAGCCAGCATATACACGGGGTTTGGGGTGTTCAAGATGAGTCTGGCTGGAATCTCGATTGCTCGGGCCGAGCAAAATTAATTTTGCTGTGTATCTAAAATGTCCGGCTTGAAAAATGCTTATGAATCAAGATGACTCAGAATTGGCCTTGCGTCATTATCGCGCATCCTGCATTAAAATTTTTTTCTTGCGATTTACCCCCTTGACTCGAATTTTGCTGTCATGATGCCAAGGCTCTCAAAGGGGTGAATCTTCAACCTTTGACAACCATTTGATTTTTATTGGTAAATTTTATCACAAAGTTGAGGCGCACATTTTCCCTGATTTATGCGAAAATACCGGGATTGGCCTGCGCAGAGCTGCTTGCAGCCTGTTTCAACTGTTCATATAAGCCTGGCTGGCCCAGAATATGGAACCAGCATTTGCACAAAACAAAAGCCCGCATCCAAGGAATGCGGGCTTAATTTATTACCGGCGCCTGATCTGGCCCCAACAGGACCTGTTACAGGCTAGATTTCAACTATAGATTAAGTTCAGAGTGCTTTTACTCGAGCTGAAAGGCGTGAAATCTTACGCGCAGCGGTATTCTTATGAATAATACCTTTGGAAGCAGATTTCATCACGACTGGCTGTACCAGTTTCAACTGTGACTGTGCTGCATCCTTGTCGCCCGCTTCAATGGCTTCTTCCATCTTGCGCAACTGGCCGCGCATATGGGTGCGGCGAGACTTGTTGACCGCAGTCTTACGGGCGATCTTACGTGTGGCTTTCTTTGCCGAAGTCGTATTGGCCATGAAAAGCCCTTTCCGTTTCGAATTTGATGTGCATGTCTGTTTGCGCGGAGGGCGCAAACGAAAGCGTTGGCGCTCCGGAGAGGCCAAATTTTGCGGTGGTATAGAACCGCAAATTTAAAGCGTCAACCTTTACTTAGCGGTTTCTGAATTGTGGTTGCCGCTTTTCGATGAATGCAGCCATGCCTTCGTCCTGATCATCAGTGGCAAACAGTGAATGGAACAGGCGGCGCTCGAACAAAATGCCCTCCGCCATTGTTGATTCATATGCCCGGTTCACACTGGCCTTGGTCATTGCCACGGAGGGTTGCGAGAATTCAGCTATCTTGGCTGCGACCTGCAAGGCGGTCTCGATGAGATCGTTGGCAGGTACGACCCTTGATACCAGACCGCTGCGCTCAGCCTCTTCGGCATCCATCATTCTACCGGTCAAACACATGTCCATGCTTTTCGACTTGCCGACAAACCGAGTCAGTCTTTGAGAACCGCCCATACCCGGCATCACACCAAGAGTAATTTCCGGTTGGCCGAATTTTGCTGTTTCAGCTGCGATAATGAAGTCGCACATCATGGCCAGTTCACAGCCACCACCCAGCGCATAGCCGGCAACCGCAGCAATCACCGGCTTGCGCAATCTGGTCAGTCCGTCCCAATGGGCAAAGAAATCCTGTTCAAACGCATCGACATAAGAAAGAGGCTGCATTTGTTTGATGTCGGCACCAGCCGCGAAGGCTTTTTCAGAGCCGGTCAATACGATGCAGCCAATCTTGGAATTGCTGTCAAACTCCTGCGCCGCCTCGACCACTTCGTTCATCAGCGTTGTATTCAGCGCATTGAGGGCCTTGGGTCGATGCAAAGTGATAATACCAACCTTGCCATTGGTTTCGACTTTGATGGTTTCATATGCCATTTCGGTGCCCCGGGTTTGATCTATGTTTCGGCTTCAAGCCAAGCCACTCTACCCATAGCGTCAGATTTGGCCTGATCAAGTGTTTGAAACCTCAAATCGCTGAAAAACCCAATGGGAAACCAACCTTCTGCGGATTCAACATCGCGGCGATATTCTTCAAAGCCAAAGCTGGCATCGGCCCTTTTGAAGAAGTCCACACACAGGGCCTCGCCAGTTGCATTAAGCGAAAGGACGACTGTTCCCAGGTCTTTTGAGCGGCGATACAGCACCATGAGTGTCAGCTCTGACAACGTGGGCAATAAAACGTGCTGCGCCCGGATTGCACAATTCGGGAAATGGTTCCGTCACAATGCGGTTTCGGGCACGGGTTCCCCTGCTGATCATAAACCGCAAAGGAATGCTGGAAATAACCCAGCGATCCATCCGTTTGGCTGTGGTCCCGCAGCGAGGACCCACCGGCCGCAATGGCTTCCTGAATTACCTGTCTGACATTTTCGACCAGCAAAACCGCACGAGCCGTTGGTTGGCCGGACTTCAAAACCAAAGTGCGGGCCTTGCGTTTGGGGGACAGTCCACTGCGCCAAAGCGCTTCACATACATATATATTGCCAAGACCGGCAATAATGCGCTGATCCAGCAGTGCGGCTTTCAAAGGGGCATTCTTGCCGGCGAAACCGGCGGCAAGATAGTCTGCATCCAAAGCATTGCCCACCGGTTCGGCGCCCAGATCTCGAATCATCTTGTGCTGATCCAGACGATTGCGCGATGTCATCAACATGAAGCCAAAACGGCGCGGGTCATTATAAATCACCTGTGCTGTCCCACCATCGGAGAGCTTTAGGTGAAACACCACATGGTCGTGTGCTTCAATTTTAGTGTGGGCATGATGAAACTTGCCCGGTGTGGAACCATCAACTGTCCGAAACGAGCCCGACATGCCCAGATGCATGATAATGACGTGATCCTGTTCCAGGTCGACCAGCAAATATTTGGCGCGTCGCCCGAGTGAGAGGATTTTTTGCCCCTGAACAATATTCGCAAAATTCTCCGGAAACGGAAACCGCAAGTTCGGACGGTTCAGCACCAGCTCTTGAATCGTTGCATTCTCCATGACCGGCGCGAGGCCACGGCGAACGGTTTCGACTTCCGGCAGTTCGGGCATCAGACGTGTTGTCCGCCGTTCACGTGAACTTCTGCGCCGTTGACGTAACTTGCGGCATCCGAGCACAGATAATAAATCGTGTCGGCTACTTCATTGGTTTCTCCCAATCGCCGCAACGGAATGTCCTTGATCATGCCCTCCGTGCCCGGTGATAATATAGAAGTATCAATTTCGCCGGGAGCAATGGCATTCACCCGAATGCCGTGGGGTCCAAAGTCAGCGGCCATTTCGCGGGTTAGCGACGCCAATGCTGCTTTGGAAGTTGCATAGGCGCTGCCCGCAAAAGGATGAACCCGGCCACCGGCAATCGATGTCACGTTGACGATGGCACCTTGAGCGGCATTTAACTCATCAAACAGGCCACGTGCCAGCAGCAGCGGCGCAAAAAAGTTGACCTGAAAAACCTGTCGCCAGACTTGCATCGGCGTATCGATGGAATTGGGGCGTTGGCCATCTTCCAGCTTTGGCGATATGCCGGCATTGTTGACCAAGGCGTGCAGTTTGCCTCCTTCGGCTTCCAACCGGCTGCGAATGTCAGCTACCGCCAGTCCCAGACTGTCAGCATCTCCAAGATCAACCTGAACATGGTTTGCAGCCCCTTCCGGCCAGGGGCAGTTATCATCAAATGGTTGTCGCGACAGGGTCAGAACTCGCCAGCCTTCGCTCGAAAAGCGTCTGACTGCAGCATGGCCTATGCCACGGCTGGCGCCGGTGAGAACCAGAGTGCGTCGTTTGTCGGTTTGTTGATCTTTTTCCATCGTCAATGTCTAGTCGAATGAAGCGGCTTTGCCTATGGTGCGGCGCAATTAAAGGGAGGCCGATATGGCAGATTCGTCGAATACCGATGGCATGGTTCTGGCCATAGATCAGGGCACCACATCTTCACGCGCCATTGTGTTTGGTCCGGACCAATCGATCATTTCGGTTGCCCAACAGGAATTTACGCAACATTTTCCAAAATCAGGCTGGGTTGAACATGATTGCGAGGAGATCTGGCAAAGTGTTGTCTCTGTCTGCCGCGAAGCATTGTCCAAGGCGAACATGCAGGCAACCGACATCGCTGCAATTGGCATAACCAACCAGCGGGAAACGACCCTGATCTGGGATCGTAAGACCGGCAAGCCAGTATATAATGCCATTGTCTGGCAGGATCGGCGCACGGCAGATTTCTGCGGCCAGCTTAAACAGGACGGCCACGAAGAGGAGGTGACGCAGCGTTCTGGCTTGCTGCTCGATCCGTATTTTTCCGGCACCAAGGTGCGCTGGCTGCTGGACAATGTGGACGGGGTTCGTGAGCGGGCAGAAAACGGCGAGCTGGCCTTTGGAACTGTTGACAGTTTTCTGATTTGGCGGCTGACCAATGGCAAACGCCACGTTACTGACGCAACAAATGCTGCCCGCACGCTGATGTATAATATTGGCGACAATTGTTGGGATGACCATTTGTTGGAAATTTTGGGAATTCCGGCTGCCCTGTTGCCGGAAGTTCTGGACTGTGCTGCCGATTTCGGCATTGCCGAGGCGGAGGTTCTGGGCGCCGAACTGCCGATTTATGGTGTTGCTGGAGACCAGCAGGCAGCAACAATCGGCAATGCCTGTTTTGAACCGGGCATGTTCAAGTCTACCTATGGAACCGGGTGTTTTGCGTTGCTCAATACTGGTAGCGACAAGGTGGCGTCAAAAAACCGCATGCTGACTACAATCGCCTATCGGCTGGATGGCGAGACCACCTATGCGCTGGAGGGGTCAATCTTCATGGCCGGTGCGACTGTTCAATGGCTGCGAGACGGGTTGAAAATTATTGATGATGCCGCTCAGACAGGTCCGATGGCGGACGCTGCAGATGATGAACAAAACATCTATCTGGTCCCCGCATTTACAGGATTGGGAGCCCCTTATTGGGATGCCGATGCGCGCGGTGCGGTATTTGGCATGACACGCAATACCGGGCCAAATGAGTTGGCGAGAGCGGCACTACAGGCGGTTTGCTACCAGACCTGCGACTTGCTCAATGCGATGCATTCTGACTGGCCGGCGGCTCAGTCTGGTGAAGGTCAAACGGTGTTGCGAGTGGATGGGGGGATGGTCGCTTCCGACTGGACGATGCAATATCTGTGCGACATGCTGAACGCGCCGGTAGATCGTCCGACTATTCTTGAAACCACAGCATTGGGTGCAGCATGGCTTGCCGGTTCGCGTGCCGGGGTTTGGCCGGATCAGGCTGGGTTTGCAAAGACCTGGGCCCGAGACAAACGCTTCGAACCTTCAATGAACGACGATATCCGGCAGGCCCGGTATGCCGGCTGGCAGGATGCGGTCAGCAGAACATTGTCGTCGCACCAGTAAGGCGCGGTGACCTAATGACGTTTCTGGACAATCTTTTGTGACAGTCTGGCTGTTGCGTGTGATGACACTTCTCCATATGTGACCCGAAGCGGTGATTAAAGGCGCTTGGGCGAGAGATTTGTGGAGGAACAAATGCTGGGAAAATTTTGGCGGTGTGCATTGGTTGCGACTGTTGGCTTAGGGATGGTCTCAAATGCTCATTCCGCTGACCCAGGTAACTGGGATTCGGTGAAAGCGGCAGCAAGGGGGCAGACAGTATTTTTTAACGCCTGGGGCGGATCGCAGAATATAAACGAATATATTGCCTGGGCCGGCAGTGAACTCAAAGCCCGCTATGGGGTGACGGTTGAACACGTCAAGCTGGATGATACGGCAAATGCAGTGGCAACGGTGGTTGCTGAGAAAACCGCCGGGAAAGATGAAAATGGCCGCGTCGATCTGATCTGGATCAATGGCGAGAACTTTGCCTCGATGAAACGCCAGAAGCTTTTGCTGTCGCCCGGTTGGGCCGATAAAATGCCGAACTGGGCGTTTGTTGATGTCGAAAACAAGCCGACTATTACCGTAGACTTCACGATACCCACCGATGGTATGGAATCTCCATGGGGTGGGGCAAAGCTGGTATTTTTTCATGATTCGGCTCGTCAAGGGACCGGCGCCCTTCCCGACTCGGTCAAAGACCTGGTGACCTGGACGGCTGCAAACAAAGGCCGGTTTTCCTATCCGGCACCACCAGATTTTATCGGCTCAACATTTCTCAAGCAGGCTCTTTCAGAGGTAATTGAAGACCCCGCTGACTTGCTGAAACCTGTCAACACGGATGAATTTCAGCGAACCAGCCAGCCATTGTTTGAATTGCTCGATGCTCTGCATCCGAATATGTGGCGTGGCGGCCGGGCATTTCCCAAAAACTATCCCGCTATGGGGCAAATGCTGGCAGATGGAGAGCTCGACATAATATTCGCCTTTAACCCGGCTGAAGCCTCAAGTGCGATCGCCCAGAATCGATTGCCAGACACAGTGCGGTCGTTCACCTTTTCTGGCGGTACCTTGGGAAACACCCATTTTGTCGCCATCCCCTATAATGCAACATCAAAAGAAGGTGCTTTGCTGCTGGCAAATTTTCTGATCTCCCCTGAAGCCCAAGCACGAAAGCAAGACCCGAATATCTGGGGTGACCCGACGGTGCTCAATGTTGCCAAGTTGAACGATGACGATAAGGCGAATTTTGCGGCGCTCGATCTGGGCATTGCAACGCTGAAGCCGGAGGAGCTTGGTCCGATGCTGCCCGAACCGCATCCAAGCTGGATGACAGCTATCGAAAAAGAATGGGTTCGCCGCTATGGTGCCGGTAATTAGAGCCTGAACGGCTCTAAGCCTGAAGCACTCTAACAACCGGACCTGATATGTTGCGATTGGCACCAGCTTTGGCAATTGGCGTTTTGCTGGCGCCAGTTGCCTGTGGTGTATTGGCCACCCTTCTGCCGGCTTTCGGGTATCTGCCCGCTCTTGGCGGGCGAGAGTTTACCTTTGACCATTTTGCCACGCTGATCGACTATCCGGGGATTGGTCGATCGGTTTTGTTGTCTTTGGCGACCGGCTTGCTGACGACTGTGATTGCGCTGACGATCGTCCTCACATTTGTCAGTGGTTGGTACAGCACCGTAACATTTGCGCGGGTGCAATACCTCATTTCCCCGCTATTGTCGGTGCCTCACGCTGCTGCAGCTTTCGGACTGGCTCTCTTGATTGCACCCTCCGGGTTCTTTTTCAGACTGATTTCACCGGCGCTTACCGGCAGCAGTCGTCCTCCTGACCTGTTTATTTTGAACGACCCACTGGGTCTCACCATGATGGCTGGATTGGTGGCAAAAGAAATTCCATTTTTGTTGCTGGTTACGCTGGCCGCATTGCCGCAAACCAGTGCGCGGCGTTCCGGTCAGATTGCTCAGGCGGCAGGCTATGGTCGCATCGCAGGGTTTTTATTCACCACCTGGCCACTGGTCTACAAACAGATCAGACTGGCCGTATTTGCGGTTATTGCCTATGCGACGTCGGTGGTGGATGTGGCGGTTATTTTAGGGCCACTGACGCCACCACCCCTGTCGGTGCGCCTCACTCAATGGATGGCGGATCCGGATATAGCCATGCGGTTTGTCGCCTCTGCCGGTGCAGTGTTGCAATTATTGGTCACCATGGTGGCAATCTTCATTTGGATTGGGTTTGAAAAGCTGGCGACGAGATTGGTTGCGCGGAAGCGAAACGCCGGACATCGATTTGTAAAAGAAAATTGGGCGCGGCTGGGTGGATTGACCCTCGTGCTGTTGGTCAGCGCGGTAATTTTTCTGGGACTGCTGCTGTTGGCGCTATGGTCCTTTGCCGGGTTTTGGGCGTTTCCCGATACGTTGCCGCGAGGATTTACGGTGGTCAATTGGGGGAGGGCTTTGCCATCTCTGGCGGGTCCGCTGACCACCACTTTGTTGACCGGATTTGTTGCCACTTTGATTGCGGTCTGTCTGGCGCTGGCCTGTCTGGAACGTGAAGCCAGAACCGGTCGTACAGGTGGGTCGCGGGCTTTACTATTTATCTATTTGCCACTGATTGTTCCGCAGGTTGGTTTTGTGTTTGGTCTGCAATTGTTCTTTCTTGGCGCTGGGCTGGATGCTAGTTGGGGTGCGTTGGTGCTTGTGCATTTGGTTTTCGTTCTGCCCTATGTGTTTTTGTCGCTGTCGGACCCGTGGCGGGCTTGGGACCCACGCTATGCTTCGATATCCTATGGGCTGGGGGCAAATCCAAATCGAACGTTTTGGAAGATCCGTTTGCCAATGTTGCTGAAACCCGCAATGGTAGCCAGCGCTGTTGGTTTTGCGGTGTCGGTGGGACAATATTTGCCGACTTTGCTGATTGGTGGTGGACGTTGGCCGACGATCACTACTGAGGCGGTGGCGCTTGCTTCAGGCGGTAATCGGCGGGTCATCGGCGTCTATGCCTTTGTTCAAATGTTGTTACCGTTTGTCGGTTTTGCCCTGGCAACAATTATCCCTGCGGTGTTGTATCGCAATCGCAGCGACATGAGGGCCGCGTCATGACCGGTCTTTTACTTGAAGATGTTGTCATCGTTTTGGACGGACGCGAATTGATGCGCCTGTCGGAATCGATTGCTCCGGGAGAAATTCTGACGGTGATGGGACCGTCTGGATCGGGAAAGTCATCTTTGCTGGCATATGTTGGTGGATTTCTCCCAGCGAGTTTTCAGGCTCGCGGCAACATCGTGCTAAGCGGCAAACAACTTAACAATCAACCGGCCCATGAGCGACATACGGGGATCCTGTTTCAGGACCCGTTGTTGTTTCCCCATATGTCGGTTGGTGAAAATCTGTTGTTTGCCATTCCATCATCGATCAAGGGTGCCAGCCGTCGCAGACTGGCGGAAAAAGCACTGAGCCAAGCCGGGTTGGACGAGTTTTTTGATCGTGACCCTGCAACCCTGTCGGGAGGGCAAAAGGCGCGGGTTGCGCTGATGCGGGTGCTGGTATCTCAGCCGCGCGCGCTATTGCTGGATGAGCCGTTTTCAAAACTTGATGCAGGACGTCGTGATCAGATCCGGCGTTTTGTGTTCGATGAAGCAAAACGACAAAACCTACCCATTTTGCTGGTTACCCATGATAAGGCCGACGCGGATGCTGCCGGTGGCAAAATTGTCGATCTCGATCAATAATAGCTCTTAGATGTTCTCTGGTTTTTGATAGTTCCGGATTTGCCCAACCTGCCCAACCTGCCCGACCTGCCAGTTGTGCAGGTGCTCGATCAGATTACCGACGGTCTGGCAGGTGCCAGTAATCTTGTTCTCGTGGCGCCTCCGGGTGCGGGCAAGACAACGATTGTGCCACTGGCATTGATCGATGCCAGCTGGCGAAAGCAACGAAAAATAATTGTCCTGGAACCGCGCCGTCTGGCTGCCAGGGCCGCGGCACAGCGCATGGCAGCATTGCTTGGGGAGAGAGTTGGAGAAACGGTTGGATATCGCATTCGATTTGATAACCGGGTCAGTGCAGCGACGCAGATTGAAGTTGTAACCGAAGGGGTTTTCAGCCGCATGCTGGTGGACGACCCGGGGCTTGATCATGTCGCGGCAGTACTGTTTGACGAATTTCACGAACGCAGTCTTGATGGAGATTTGGCGCTGGCTCTTTGTCTTGATCTACAGGTCGCACTTCGGGAGGATCTTCGCCTGATGCCGATGTCGGCGACACTGGAAGGTGATGCTGTTGCTCGACTGTTGGGTGCCAAGATTGTGGAGTCCCAAGGCCGTACATTTCCCGTCGAAATAATTCATCACGACCGGTTGCCGGAAATCCGCATCGAAACGATGATGGCTGATGCAGTTCGACAGGAACTGGCGCGCAAGGAAACTCGCAGTATTCTCGCCTTTCTGCCGGGGCAAAGGGAAATCGAACGGGTAAACGGGCTGTTGGAAGGCCGATTGCCTCAGGGTGTTGAGCTGCACCGACTCTATGGCGCTTTGCCGCAAAAAGTGCAGGACGCAGCCATTCATCCACCGAAAGAAGGCGTTCGCAAGATTGTGCTTTCCAGCGCCATTGCTGAGACGTCACTGACAATTGATGGTGTAAACACCGTGATCGACAGTGGACTGTCACGTCAGCCGGTGTTTGAACCCTCTACCGGACTGACCCGACTTCAAACAGTGCGGGCTTCACAGGCATCGGTAATTCAACGCGCCGGCCGGGCAGGGCGTCTGGGACCAGGCCGCGCCATTCGGTTGTGGCGGGCAGAGCAGACCGCAGCCCTGCCACCCCGCACGCCGCCAGAAATCCTCAACGCTGATCTGACGTCGTTATTATTGTCTTTGGCAGACTGGGGGGTCGGCGACCCCGGCCAACTAAACTGGCTCGATACGCCACCCACCCCGGCAATGCAGGAAGCCAGATCTGTGTTGCAGGAATTGGGTGCCCTTCGTGCCGATGGGCAATTGACCGACCACGGCAAGGCACTTTCCAAACTCTCCCTGCCTCCGAGATACGCACATATGGTTCTGGTCGCTGCAGGCTGCGGTATTGAGACAGCCGATGAGGCTGCTCGTTTGGCACTACTAATTCAGGAACGCGGCGTTGGAGGTCAATCGATTGATCTGGAAATCCGGCTACATAATTTGCAAAGCGCTCGGGATTCCCGTGCACAACGGGTCCGTGATCTCGCCGCGTCCTTGTCAAAGCGGGCTCAAAAGCTGGTGTTTTCTCAGATGGAAAATGCTGATTCTGATCCATCAATGTCTGCAGGCATCATTCTGGCGACGGGGCAGGCCGAACGGATTGCCCAACGGCGGGGGGGGGAGCTCCCAACGGCATGGTGAGATATCGGCTGGCTAATGGCCGTGGCGCGGAACTGGAAGCGACTGAAACGCTTGCCAATCAGGACTATCTTGTGGTGGTCGATATGGTGGGCCGTGCCGGCGCCGCACGAATAATGTCGGCTGCGGCGATTGAAAAGTCAGACTTGTTGTCGAAATTCTCAAAAAAGATCCAACCGGTTAGAGAAACGAAATTTGATCCCGCCACGGGTAATCTCACCAGCAAACAGTTTACTCAATTGGGTGCATTGGTTCTGGATAAGCCGCAGAACATCAAGATGTTGCCGGAAGATATCGTACCTGCGTTGCTTGATGCAGTATCGCAGCACGGTATTGATATTTTGCCTTGGCGTTCTGCCGATAAAGAGTTGAGGCAAAGGCTGGCTTTGCTGCACCGTGAACTGGGTGCCCCCTGGCCGGATGTGAGTGATGATGGACTGACTGTTCGGCGAGATGACTGGTTGGCACCATTTCTTTCAAACGCAACTTCATTGAGCCGACTGGCGGACGGGTCTCTGTCTGATGGATTGATGTTGTTGGCTGGCCACCCTCCTGCGAAAGAGTTGAATCGACTGGTACCAACGCATTTTGCGGCACCAAGCGGGTCAAATTTGAAGCTGGACTACGGACCGCAATCAGTTGTGTTGAGTGTTCGGCCCCAGGAATTGTTCGGATTGGATCGCCATCCAACGATTCTGGACGGGCGCATTGAGATCGAAGTCGAACTGGTTTCACCGGCTGGGCGACCAATTCAGATTACCCGCGACCTTCCTGGTTTTTGGCGAGGAAGTTGGCGCGATGTGCGGGCCGATCTGAGAGGCCGGTATCCCAAACATCCCTGGCCTGAAGACGCACTTTCCGCGACGGCTACCCACAGAGCAAAACCTAGAAAACAATAGTATTGGCGAATATTTGATGTGTCAGTTTCAATTCGCCACTGAAACCAGATAGAACTAGATAGCGGAACAAAATAAGGGGGGCACATGGAGGACGAAAACTACCAGCCAACAAGGCGAGAAGAAGTTCTGGTCAGGCTGGATACATTCCTGCGCCTGCGCCGCTACGCCATAATCGGCCAGGGGGTGGCCATATTGCTGGTGGCTTTTTGGTTTCAATATCCCTTCCAGTGGGAAATCTGCTTGGGGCTGATCGCCATATCGGCTGGTCTGAACGTGGTGCTCGATCGACTTTACCAGGCCAATCATCTTCTTCCTGGCAGCGGGGCAATGATGTTGCTTTCGTTTGACGTGGTACATCTCGGGCTGCTTTTGTTCCTGACAGGTGGGTTGCAAAACCCGTTTGCCATCCTGCTGATGGCCCCCGTGGTGGTCGCGGCTACCTCATTGCATCTCGACCATATCCTGTCGCTGTGGCTGCTAACTTTGCTTGCTCTGTCTGTGCTGGTTATTTTTCATCTGCCATTGCCCTGGAATGAACAGGAACCGCTGGACATCCCGTTTGTATATAATTTGGGCGTCTGGCTGGCGATTGTCTGCACTGCTGCGTTTACAGCGATTTATGCCTATCGGGTGGCTGAAGAATCGCGAAAGCTCGCAGATGCCCTGGCAGCCACGGAACTGGTATTGCAGCGCGAAGAATACCTTTCAGATCTTGATGGTCTTGCCGCCGCTGCAGCCCATGAATTGGGTACGCCTCTGGCGACGATCGCATTGGTGGCCAAGGAAATGGTGCATGAGTTGGGCGAGGCCAGCCCGTTGCGCGATGATGCCCTATTGCTGCGGGCTCAGGCGGATCGCTGTCGTGATATTTTGCAAAAACTATCGTCGCTGACCAGCGCAGGAGAGGAAGTTATCGGGACCCAGACGCTGGGTGTTCTGGTTGAGGAAGAAGTTGCACCGCTGCGCGATTTTGGCATCGATATCGAAGTTCACAGCAAAGGAAATTTGGTAACGATACCGACTATGGGACGCAATGCCGGCATTCACTACGGACTGGGTAATCTGTTGGACAATGCGGTCGACTTTGCACGAGAAAAAGTTGTGGTGGTGATGTATTGGGATGAAGAAACGGTGTCGGTGGAAATAAGTGATGATGGTCCGGGCTTTCCAGCATCTCTTCTGGAACGATTGGGGGACCCTTTCCTGACGGGGCGCCCAGACAACAAGGGTGCCCAAAAGCGCGGCTTGGGCCTTGGGGTCTTCATTGCCAAGACTTTGCTCGAGCGTAGCGGCGCGCAAATTGGTTTTCAAAACCATATTGAACGAGAACATCATGGTGGTGGGGCGTTTATTGAACTAAAATGGCCACGCGACAAACTGCAGGCATGACTGGACTAGGGAATAGGGGGTGCGACAATTCGGCGCGCAATGGCGCTCGAAGAATTCTCCTCAAGCTCTATTATAAAGATGCAGGTGAGAAGAATTGGAATTGTGAATGAACGACCAGTCGCAGTCTTTGGACAAAAATGGCAAATTACCCAGCCTGCTGTTGGTAGACGATGATCGACCGTTTTTGCAGCGCCTTGGCCGGGCCATGGAAAGCCGCGGGTATGCGGTTACAACTGCTGAGACTGTGCGGGATGGGATATTCCACGTGTCCAGAGAGACGCCGGATTATTGTGTTGTGGACATGCGGCTGGAAGACGGTAACGGTCTGGAGGTCGTGAGCGCTCTGCAGAATAAGGGTGCAGAAACACGCGTCGTGGCGCTCACCGGTTACGGCAACATCGCCACCGCTGTGACTGCTGTAAAATTAGGCGCTGTCGATTATCTTGCCAAACCCGCTGATGCGGACGAAATTCACGCAGCTTTGATGCAGAATACTGAAGAGGGTGCCAATCCACCAGAAAATCCGATGTCTGCAGATCGGGTGCGTTGGGAGCACATTCAACGTGTATATGAATTATGCGATCGCAACGTATCGGAGACTGCTCGTCGTTTGAATATGCACCGTCGAACCTTGCAACGAATTTTGGCCAAACGGGCACCCCGTTAAACCTGAACGGTTTCAAACAGTCTCAGCTATCGTTAAAAAATGTACTGTCCAGCCCGGCATGGGCGCAACAACGGGCCAGGCGCTGTGCACTGGCGCGGGCAAATGCCAGATGGACCACTTTGCGTCGTGCCGCGGCCATTTTTTCCAACGGTGGGGGGCGTAACAGTTCTGCACCGTGGGCGTCAGCCACCATGAAACCAGCCGCTTCGGGGAAAATCTCCGCTGGTACATCGGCCAGTGTCGCGAAGATCAACTCGTCGCAATAATCGTGATATTCGGGCCATTTGTTGTCGGCCTTCAGGTCAGCCACAGACGATTTTACTTCAACGATGCAAACCTGCCCCTTGCCGGATAACGCGACAAGATCGGCGCGACGTCCCGTAGGCAACGTCAGTTCGGGCAATGTTGCCCATCCGGCATCTGTAAAATAACGCTCAACACCGGTGCGTATCATCAGAGCCCTTTGGGACTGACGGCCATCGATAAACGGATTTGCAGCGTTGAGCGAGACTATGGGCATGGGACCATGGGCCAGGTTCATGATTTGTTTCCACCCAAACATCTCACCATCTCCATGTCAAACGATGCATAATTATCACAGGCCCAATAAAAGCCTTGCTTCATTCGACGTTCGTGCAACTGGCTGTTGAATCGAAAAATATCCGCTGTTACGTATGGTTAATTGTGGCGGGATTACGGCAACTATTTCCCCAAGATTTTACTGTTTATTCATCATGTTTCTGTTTCTTGCGAAACACACGACCTATTGGGCAAAGGCGTTTCTTTCATGACGTTTTCATCGACTTTCCGCAGGGGCTGCGGTGCTGTACTTGTGCTGATGTTGGCATTGATTTTGTCAGCATGTTCATCAACTTCCAGCAGCACATCTGGCTATCTTGGAGCTTCAATTTCTTCGATCAGCGCTAAGAAGAAAGCTGCTTCGAAGACCGTCAAAACCACCAAGTCTGTTTTGCGCAAGGCGCGCAAACAGCTCGATGCGCTGGAGCGACGGGAGGCACGCGACGATCGTCGACTAAAGCGCAAGAAAATCTCAAAAACGTATCGCGCCAAACTTGAGGCTCGAAAAGGCAAACGCAAGGTTCCATTGCGCAACGCCAAACGGGACGTCAAGAAAGCAAAAACTGCTTATGACCGTGCTCTGCGCGCAGAAAGACGGGCTCAACGTCGTCTTAAAACCGCCCAGCGACGTAAGGATGCATCGGAACGTCGAGCAGCAGCTGCCAAAAAGCGCAAACTGCTGGCGCAGGAGAAGCGCAAAAATTCCTCCTCTGGGAAGATCACTTCTGCTTTTGCAGGAGGATTGTTCAGAAGTTCTGACCCGGCCTTGAAAAACATCAACGACTATCGTGCGCGGACCGACGGAGATTTCAAACTGGCTGCCATACCGGTCAAAAAACTCGACAAGAGGTTGTTGAGACAACAGGTCAAATACCGCACCCGTCATAAGGTCGGGACACTGGTTGTCGATCCGAAATCCAAATATCTGTATTTGATTCAGTCGGGTGGCAAGGCGATGCGTTATGGTATTGGTGTCGGCAAGGCCGGTTTTGAGTGGTCTGGAGCGGCCCATGTTGGCTGGAAGCAGAAATGGCCGACCTGGACGCCACCGGAAGAAATGATTGCCCGCAAGCGCAGCTTGCGCAAATGGAGTGCCAAGAATGGCGGCATGCCGGGAGGCGTCAAAAACCCGCTCGGTGCCCGGGCGCTTTATCTGATGCAAGGCCGCGTCGATACGCTGTATCGTCTGCACGGTACACCTGAATGGAAATCAATTGGCACAGCTGCGCCTTCTGGGTGCATTCGCCTTATGAATCAAGATGTTATTGATCTGTACAAGCGTGTTCCAAACGGCACGAAAGTGGTTGTCCTGTAATTTTCGACGAGACAGGCTAAAGAATTGCCAGGCAATTCGGACATATTTTGCGGGTAGTTGAAGTCGAGGATTTGGCATTCACGACGGGTTGGGCAGAAGAATGCTGCCTGGAGCGAATTATTGCTGTAAAACCGGCTTGCAATTGTGCTGGCAACTCTTTACCACAGCGCTGTTGCGGCGGATGAAGTCTGCAGCAAGCATGCACCCGTAGCTCAGCTGGATAGAGCACCAGACTACGAATCTGGGGGTCGGGCGTTCGAATCGCTCCGGGTGCACCAATTTATCTATTAACATCAATGCTTTGCTTGATTCTTAGATGCCAAAATTCTCTTCAATCTATCACTCGTAAGCAAATAGTAACCGCTGGATTGTCACGCCAACAATTTGGCCACCAATGAGCGGTTCAATGGAACGTTGCGTCGCGAAGTGCCCAACACCGAATGGTTTGCATCAACCCAACAGGCACATATCGTCATCTACCAATGGTTGAGACAATACAATTACATTCGCCCGCACCACGCACTGGGAATGCGTGCGCCAGTACCAGAACCTTATTAGACAAACCGCAAATTAGTGGCCCAGGCATGGGGGGCTAGACATCCGTACCGCTACGGATAATTTGGACTGTAAAGATGAAGGGCAGACGTTGCTTGGTGCTGCGTCTGCCCAATTGCTGAAATGCGGAGATACAAAATATGCAGGGCGTCGTTTCGTTTGAAAGTCTTAAGGAGCAAGTTGCCGCAGGGAGTATCGACACGGTGCTTGTCTGTTTGGTGGATATGCAGGGTCGCCTATTGGGCAAACGCTTCCATGCGTTGAACTTTGTTGAAAGCGCCTATGAAGAAACCCATTGCTGCAATTACTTGTTGGCGACCGACTTGGAGATGGCAACACCGGACGGATATGCCTCCACGAGTTGGGAAAGTGGATACGGCGACTATGTGATTATTCCGTTGAAAAACTCATCTGAGAAACGACGGTTTCGTTGATTTGATTTCAGTGCGATCCTGTTTGGGCATTGCTTTACGGGGTTGGGCTTGGCGCCGGGATCAATTTTGCCAGTTTTCTAAGGTTCTGGGCGGTTGCTGCGAGATGGAATTCGTCTCTGGCTCCGCAGGGGCCTCGTAATCGGAGCCGATCCAACTTCAAGATGCGTTTGAGATGGGCAAACAACATCTCGACCTTCTTGCGCAGTTTGCATGAGATTGCATAGTCGATTGTTTGGGCGATCTTGCGGGCGACATCGCGTGATGGTTCGTAAATGGAACGCAAGACTTTTCGCTGAGGTGCCTTTGGGGTGCACTGTGCCTTTAATCCACATGTATCGCAGTCTGACTTTCGTGCGCGATAGCGCATGATACCTTGTTTATCGACGCCGGAACGCGGCACCGCATAGGTTCGCCGGAATTGCCGCAGTTTCTTGCCACCGGGACAAGTATAGGCATCCTCGTCAGCATCATAGGTGAACTGGGCCCGTTGAAAGGTTCCGTCTTTACGCCCGGACTTGTCGATGACGGGAATATGAGGGGCGATACCGCGTCCTTCGACAAGCCAGTCCAGCATAGCTGCAGATCCATAGGCCGTGTCTGCGATCAAACGTTCTGGGTGTAAATTGTAAGATTGTGCCACACGATCAATCATAACACGCGCGGCACCCACTTCAGCCTGGCGAACAGACCGTGTTGCTTCAACGTCAATGATTACAGCATTGTCCGTATCGATCATATAGTTGGCAGAATAAGCGAAATAGGCAGGCCCTTTGCGTGCCGCAGTCCATTGGGATGCCGGATCACAATGGGATGTAAACTTGGGCCGAACCGCAGTGGCAGCACCAAAAGCTGCATCATCAAGTGTTTCCAGATATTCACGCACAGCACGCGGCGCGTCATCTGGATCAATCTTGTTCGGTTCCCATTCTTCTTTCGATGTGGAGTTCTGCCGATTGGTATCGGCTTCGATCAAACTGGCATCGACAGCCAGACGCCGGCCACTGACCAAACCCTCTGTGATGCAGCGGGCAACAACTGTCTCAAACACATGCCGTAACAGGTCGCTATCGCGGAACCGACCGTGACGGTTCTTGGAAAAGGTTGAGTGGTCGGGAACAGGATCAGCCAAATCCAAACGGCAAAACCAACGGTAGGCCAGGTTCAAATGAACTTCTTCGCACAGCCGTCGTTCAGAACGAATGCCCATGCAATAGCCAACCAGCAACATTCGGATCAGAAGCTCAGGGGCAACAGAGGGTCGTCCGGTTGAACTGTAAAATGGGGAAAGGTGAGAGCGAATATCACACAAATTAACAAACCGGTCTATCGACCGTAGTAGGTGATCAGACGGAACGTGCTCCTCAAGACAAAACTCGTAAAACAGCGCCGCTTGAGCTTCCAGACGTCGTCCCATCATGGCAATCAATCTCCCAAATCAATGAGAAAACTGAATCAGCAAAGACTGCCGAGATTAAGGCGAGTTTTTCAACGGAATATGATGAAACCTGACCTCTCGTCGATTCGCCCTATGCCGTGGCTTGAAGGCACTGCGATGGTGCTTTGCGACGTGCTGGATCACCATACACATGAGGAAGTCCCACATTCACCTCGCGCCATCTTAAAGAGACAGGTCGCACGGCTAGCGGAGCTTGGGTTTGTGGCCAAAACAGCTACCGAGCTGGAATTCTTCCTGTTTGAAAAAAGCTTTGATGAAATTCGAAAATCCGGGTTTCGGGATTTGGAGCCGATCAGCGGTTACAATGAAGATTATCATATTCTGCAAACCACGAAGGAGGAGGCGATCATGCGCCCCCTGCGCAACCATCTGGTTGCTGCGGGCATTCCGATAGAGAATTCAAAAGGCGAAGCGGAAGCTGGCCAGGAAGAACTCAACATTCGATACAGCGAAGCGATGGATTGTGCCGAATTTCATACGATCGCAAAACACGCAACCAAAGAGATTGCCTGGCTGAACGGACGCGCTGCCACTTTTCTGCCGAAGTGGGACCACGACAGGGTTGGATCCTCATCACACATTCACCAAAGCCTTTGGACATTGGACGGCGACACAGCTTTCTTTGACAAGGATAAAGAATTCGGCATGTCCGACGCCATGCGCCACTATGTGGCCGGTCTGTTGATGTATGCTCCAGATTGTACATATTTTCTCGCGCCCTACATTAATTCCTACAAAAGGTTTGCCAAGGGCACATTTGCACCAACCAAAGTCGCCTGGTCGGTAGACAATCGTACGTCTGGCTTCCGATTGTGCGGAGAAGGATCAAAAGCCATTCGAATGGAATGCAGAATTGGCGGATCTGACATCAACCCATATCTCGCGATTGCGGCTCAACTCGCTGCTGGTATTAAAGGTCTTGAAGAAAAATTGGAGTTGGCACCCCCCACCAAAGGTGATGTCTATCAGAATAAGAAAGCCAAAAACATTCCCAACAGCTTAAGATCAGCCGCGGAATCGTTGCACAAATCGAAAATGCTGCGTGAAGCGATGGGTAATGACGTCATCGACCACTACGTGCGTGCGGCTACCTGGGAACAGGAAGAATTCGACCGAATTGTCACTAATTATGAAGTCGCACGTGGCTTTGAGCGAGCATAGCATGACCAAAACACTGAGGTGTATTTCTCCGATTGACGGTTCTGTATATGCCGAACGCCCAATCCTGGAGATTGAAGCTGCAACCGCTCTCGTCAGGCGCGCCGCAAGTGCCCAATCTTCCTGGGCCGCCCGACCGTTGCAGGAGCGAGTCGATCTTGTCATGGCGGGTGTTGCTGCTGTGGGCGCCATGAACGATGAAATTGTGCCCGAACTCGCTTGGCAGATGGGGCGTCCGGTCCGCTACGGTGGGGAATTTGGTGGGTTTGAAGAACGGGCGGCCTATATGGCAAAGATTGCCGGCGATGGGCTTGCTGATCTCGATATTGGCCATGACGATCAGTTCAAACGGATTATCAAACGGGTTCCACACGGTGTCGTGCTTGTCGTAGCGCCATGGAACTATCCGTACATGACTGCGATCAACACTGTCGCTCCGGCACTAATTTCTGGCAACGCGGTTGTGCTCAAACATGCAACACAGACCTTGCTGGTTGGTGAGCGAATGGTACAGGCATTCCACAGCGTCGGTATTCCTGAAGCTGTTCTGCAGAATGTCTTTCTCGATCACCAAACCACATCCAGTTTAATTGCGGCAAAGAGCTTTGGGTTCGTCAATTTCACAGGATCCGTAGGCGGTGGGAAAGCCATAGAACAGGCTGCTGCCGGCACATTCACAGGGATCGGTCTCGAATTGGGAGGCAAAGACCCGGGCTACGTCATGGAGGATGCTGATCTCGATGCCGCAGTCGATACATTGATTGATGGTGCAATGTTTAACTCCGGACAGTGCTGTTGCGGCATTGAACGCATTTACGTGACCGATAGCCTGTTCGACGAATTTGTCGAAAAAGCTGTGACTATCGTCAACAGGTACAAATTGGGCAATCCGCTTGACCCTGATACAACCCTCGGGCCAATGGCGCACAACAGGTTTGCGCAGGAGGTACGTGCCCAGACGTCGGAGGCAATTGCGCAAGGTGCCACGGCCCATATTGAGACGTTCGCGGAAGATGATGGCGGTGCGTATCTCTCACCGCAAATTCTAACAAACGTAACCCACGACATGCGCGTCATGCGAGATGAGAGTTTTGGGCCAGTGGTCGGAATTATGAAAGTCAACGATGATGCAGAAGCAACAGATCTGATGAACGACAGTGATTTTGGCCTCACGGCTTCTCTTTGGACGAAAGATCTGGAGCGAGCCGAGCGCATTGGAGATGCAATCGAAACAGGAACGGTGTTCATGAACCGTTGTGACTATCTCGACCCATCGTTGTGTTGGACCGGCTGCAAAGACACCGGTCGCGGAGGCGGCCTTTCAATCATCGGTTATCACAATTTAACCCGCCCAAAATCATACCATCTTAAAAAGGCAGTCTAGCATGCAGCTCCATGGCAATTGGTCCTATCCAACAGCGATACGCTTTGGTGCTGGCCGTATAAAAGAAATTGGCGAAGCTTGCGCAGCGGCCGGCATCAGAAAACCGCTGCTAGTGACGGATCGGGGTTTGGCTGATCTTGATATTGCGCAGGATACGTTGAATTTAATGGATGGCGCAGGTCTTGGTCGTGCCTTGTTCAGTGAAGTTGATCCAAACCCAAACGATAAAAACGTTGAAGCTGGTCTGACTGTTTACAGGGAAGGGGACCATGACGGCGTAATCGCATTTGGTGGCGGCTCTGGCCTGGACCTTGGAAAAATGATTGCGTTCATGGCGCGTCAAACAAGACCGCTCTGGGATTTTGAAGATGTCGGTGATTGGTGGACAAGAGCAGACCCGGATGCAATTGACCCCATTGTAGCGGTCCCCACAACTGCTGGAACCGGTTCCGAGGTTGGCCGCGCGAGCGTAATCACAAATTCACACACACAAGAAAAGAAAATCATCTTCCATCCCAAAGTGCTTCCCGCGGTCGTGATTTGCGATCCGGAGCTGACGATGTCGATGCCGAAAATTATCACGGCAGGAACGGGAATGGACGCATTTGCACATTGTCTTGAAGCCTATTGCTCGCCACATTACCACCCGATGTCGCAGGGCATTGCGCTGGAAGGCATGCGGTTGGTGAAAGACAATCTCCTCAAGGCCTATACCGATGGTGGGAACATAGAAGCCCGGTCGCACATGATGATTGCGGCAGCCATGGGGGCAACCGCATTCCAAAAAGGATTGGGAGCAATTCATGCGCTTTCACACCCGATTGGTGCAATCCATCATACCCATCATGGTACAACCAATGCCGTGGTTATGCAGGAAGCGCTGAAGTTCAATCGTCCAGCCATTGAATCCGTTCTTGAAGACGCTTCAAATTATCTGGGAATTTCTGGAGGGTTCGACGGATTCTACAATTTTGTGGGAGAATTGTGCGGAGCCCTGTTGATACCCAAAAATCTCACCGATCTTGGCATAACCAACCCGGATATGGACCGTCTGACGAAAGACGCCTTGGCAGACCCCAGCACCGGAGGCAATCCTATTGAAATGACACCCCTAAATACGCGAAAACTATTGGAGGCATGTCTGTAGTTGAGGTCGATAGGTGACCACAACACCCGATATTGTTCAATGTCAATAATCCATTCGCAGGCTGTTGCAAGATGGACAAATGCAACAATGCATCCAGGCGCTTAGTCGGCATCTCGGCCATTCGTCCATGATTGGTCTTTGATGATTTGAACGCCTGCCTTCACAACGTGTGCATTTTCACACAGCGGCTCTGCTGGCCAAGCCGTAAGGTGAGTACACCAACACGGAGGAAAGCAAAATGTTCATCACAATCGCAGCCATCGCACTGATAGCAATGTTTACCCTCCACGTTCAGCATACCGCCTCTTTTTAATCTCCAAAATAAATCCAGGCGACAATCTCAAAACCCCATGCAGGTCAATCTGTGTGGGGTTTTTGTTTATGGTTGGAGAGGTTGATCGGTGGGCACAGCAAAACCTGAAGGGCCTACCTGACCGCCTTGTACGAGACGAATAGGGCCACCTGCATGTTTGGCGTCATCTGCTAGTTCGTCATCTCAATGGCCAACGGTAACTTTACTGGACTTCGGAAATTTGACGATGAAACCCACTCGAAGTTGGGGTCAGCAACAGAAAAATCTGGAATAACTTCCAGCAATCGGCGCATGGCAATATCGGCCACCATGCGGGCAAAGGTGTTCCCGATGCAAAAGTGCTTACCGGTGCCAAAACCAAGGTGGCCTTTGGGATTGCGGTCGATATCATATACCTCGGGATCCTCAAATTTTCGCTCATCGCGATTGGCTGAACCGTATGCCAGAACGACTGTATCACCCGACTTCATGGTTTTCCCATGAAGCGTAACATCCCGTGTCAGCGTTCGTTTGAAGCGCTGTGCCGAGGTATTGTAGCGGAGCGATTCTTCAATCGCTTGTGGGATCTTCTCCGAATTATTTGCCAACTTCCTTCGAGCTTCGGCATTTTCTGCCAGGTTCAATGCGAACATGCTCATGAAACTGGAAAGTGACTCAACGCCAGCGACAACAAACATCGTGGTTGTCAACACGACCTCTCTGTCGCTCAATCGATCACCGTCTATTTTGGCTTCCGCAAGATGGGTAATCAGATCATCGGCGGGCGACTTGCGCCTCATTGACACTTCATCAGAAAGAAACTTTGCAAGTCGCTTAAATGCCGCATCAAGTTCGGGATTACGCCCGCGTTTTTCCTTATCAGTCGATATCGAGAGAACAACTTCATTGCGGGTTTCGGTTGAGTCGCGTTCAGGCAAGCCCAGCATTCGAAATATCGTGCCCACGGTCACATGGCTTGAAAACTCGGAGACGAAGTCGAACTGTCTTTTATCTTTGATTTTGTGAAGCGCAGCATCTGCCAGTTCAACAGCTGGCAAAGCGAGGTGTTCAAGGTTTCTGCGAACAAATGCAACCTGTGCCAGGGCGCGTAGCCTGTCATGTCTGGGCGGATCGGTGGTCCCAAGAGTTCCACCAGACCTGCCGGGTATTTCGTCTATGAGATTTCCATTGAGTGAGGAATAGGTTTGCCAGTCAGTCGCCGCTTCGACTACGTCATCATACCGCGACAAGATCCATAAATTTGCAGTTTTACTCCAATAACAGGGATATTCGTCGCGAAGAAGTGTGTATCCGGGAAACGGATCAGCATCTATTTGATGGGAGTAAAGTTCAAAAGGCTCAGACATGCCTGAACGATACAAAATTGGTCGCGGCAAATCCAGCAATGTTGAACGGACTGCCCTTCCATAGGGGAGCCGATTGGGTTTGGTGAGCACAACCCTGCCTGGGGCGTCTTAAATTGCCTTAGCCGAATTTACCGAATTAGACGCTGAAAATAAGCGAGTTGCGAATTGATCAACGACCGCAGTGAGCCTATTCCGTTGAAAAACTCATCTGAGAAACGACGGTTTCGTTGATTTGATTTCAGTGCGATCCTGTTTGGGCATTGCTTTACGGGGTTGGGCTTGGCGCCGGGATCAATTTTGCCAGTTTTCTAAGGTTCTGGGCGGTTGCTGCGAGATGGAATTCGTCTCTGGCTCCGCAGGGGCCTCGTAATCGGAGCCGATCCAACTTCAAGATGCGTTTGAGATGGGCAAACAACATCTCGACCTTCTTGCGCAGTTTGCATGAGATTGCATAGTCGATTGTTTGGGCGATCTTGCGGGCGACATCGCGTGATGGTTCGTAAATGGAACGCAAGACTTTTCGCTGAGGTGCCTTTGGGGTGCACTGTGCCTTTAATCCACATGTATCGCAGTCTGACTTTCGTGCGCGATAGCGCATGATACCTTGTTTATCGACGCCGGAACGCGGCACCGCATAGGTTCGCCGGAATTGCCGCAGTTTCTTGCCACCGGGACAAGTATAGGCATCCTCGTCAGCATCATAGGTGAACTGGGCCCGTTGAAAGGTTCCGTCTTTACGCCCGGACTTGTCGATGACGGGAATATGAGGGGCGATACCGCGTCCTTCGACAAGCCAGTCCAGCATAGCTGCAGATCCATAGGCCGTGTCTGCGATCAAACGTTCTGGGTGTAAATTGGTAACTACCCAGCTACCCCAACCTGATGCTTTTATAGACGGCCCATCAGACGGGTCTGAGGTTGAGGATGAGCTGATCAGGCGCGGTTTTCAAGGTTTTCAGGATGTCCCAACCTTGTTTTCGCGCCGTTTCAATGACCGTTCGTAAAGTGCAGAAATTCTCGGCACCAGCCTCTGTTCGAAAGCTTCCCGAGACCTTTTGTCGAACTTTCGTCATTCTGAGATCACGCTCTGCCTCGTTGTTCGTGTAGGGAACGCGCAGATCATTGAGAAAGAGCAAAACCGCTGCTTTATGCGTTTGGAGTCGCAAAGCGAGATTGTGCCCAATCCGCCGTTTCGGGCGACCCCGCTTCTTGCCTTTCGTTGGGCGCGCGAGAGGCGGTTGGGCCTCGTGGAACGCGATAGCACGCTCGCAACAGGCATCAAATCGCCGCTCGATATCCGTGATTGCCTCCGGGCTGACCGCGCTCCGATTTTGGATTCGCGCGACATGCGTGAGCTTCAGTGCGTCGAGCAGAATGGCTTTCATGTCCGGCACCCAAGCTTCTTTTTCATATTCGGTCAATGCCTCCAATTCGCGGGAGATGTGGGCATTGCACAATCCATGGGTCACATTTTCCACTGCCCAGTTGGAAGAGAAACAGTCATGCACTGCCGTTCCCGCCAGTTCTGGTGGCACTTCACCTCGCGCAGTTCCGAGCCGAAGGTGGCTTAGAGCGGTGGAGCATAGCATATGAAGCCAGCGCGTTCTGCCACCAATCCTGAACCCCGTTTCATCCAGATGCTTCACTGCCGTTTGAGGCCCGGACAGCAGGTTCTTCACCGCCTCAGCTAAACAGAGCATCTGCTCGGCCTTTTTGGCAACCAGACTGGAAAGGGTTGCCGATGTGATTGTGACCCCGAAAATGTCCGCAAAAACCTGCGCCAGGCGATTTTGGGGAATGCAGTGCTGCGTCTGTAAATAGGCGGCCAACGCCCCTATTTCATCGCCGTACTGGGCGGGTGATGTTACCCCTTCAGGAAAATCGGCGCGGGTTTTTGCACCGCAATGCTGGCATTGGCAAATATGCGCACGATGCTCGGTCACATAAAGCGGCGGTGGAGGTTTGAGGCCAAACACCTGTCTGCACGCAGAACCTATGGTATCCTCCGCCGAAAGCGCGGCCTGACAGTTTTGGCATTGGTTCGGAAAATGACTGGTGATCTCGTCTGGGTTCTCAACCTGTTTCAGTGTGTTGCCGGGATGTCCGGGTTGGCCGCCAGGCTTTCGATTTGACTTGCCCCGCTGACTTTTGGTCCGCCGTTTCTTATCGCTAGACGGCTTTGCCAGTCCGTCGCTCGAAGGTGGTTTGCTGCTATTACGACTGTTCGATCCCAGACGACGCTCAAGATCTGAAACACGCTGCCTAAGAACCGCATTATCTTCTCTAAGTTGCTCGTTGTCTTTCCTGAGTTGTTCGTTTTCCTTCAGGAGCCGAGCGTTCACCTCCAAAAGCTGCGCATTTTGTTCTTTGAGTTAGACAACCTGACCCACCAGAGCCATGACCACATCAATCAGTTCTGATTTTGAGAAATCAGCAAGAATTTCAGGTGTCAGATTTTCGAGTTTCATCCTCGCAGTCAAACACCAAAATGAAAAAAGTGGAACCTCAAATATGCGCCATGAATCAAATTGTCGCACCTAATGGCAGCAGAAATAGGGTAGCTGAGTAGTTACGTAAATTGTAAGATTGTGCCACACGATCAATCATAACACGCGCGGCACCCACTTCAGCCTGGCGAACAGACCGTGTTGCTTCAACGTCAATGATTACAGCATTGTCCGTATCGATCATATAGTTGGCAGAATAAGCGAAATAGGCAGGCCCTTTGCGTGCCGCAGTCCATTGGGATGCCGGATCACAATGGGATGTAAACTTGGGCCGAACCGCAGTGGCAGCACCAAAAGCTGCATCATCAAGTGTTTCCAGATATTCACGCACAGCACGCGGCGCGTCATCTGGATCAATCTTGTTCGGTTCCCATTCTTCTTTCGATGTGGAGTTCTGCCGATTGGTATCGGCTTCGATCAAACTGGCATCGACAGCCAGACGCCGGCCACTGACCAAACCCTCTGTGATGCAGCGGGCAACAACTGTCTCAAACACATGCCGTAACAGGTCGCTATCGCGGAACCGACCGTGACGGTTCTTGGAAAAGGTTGAGTGGTCGGGAACAGGATCAGCCAAATCCAAACGGCAAAACCAACGGTAGGCCAGGTTCAAATGAACTTCTTCGCACAGCCGTCGTTCAGAACGAATGCCCATGCAATAGCCAACCAGCAACATTCGGATCAGAAGCTCAGGGGCAACAGAGGGTCGTCCGGTTGAACTGTAAAATGGGGAAAGGTGAGAGCGAATATCACACAAATTAACAAACCGGTCTATCGACCGTAGTAGGTGATCAGACGGAACGTGCTCCTCAAGACAAAACTCGTAAAACAGCGCCGCTTGAGCTTCCGGACGTCGTCCCATCATGGCAATCAATCTCCCAAATCAATGAGAAAACTGAATCAGCAAAGACTGCCGAGATTAAGGCGAGTTTTTCAACGGAATAAGCCCAAAGTGTCAGTTCTCGCACGGCTGTCGAATGTCAGTTTTCCGTTCTAAGCTAGCAACGGGAACGGCTGCTGGTGCGTCTCGCACCTGATGTAGTGTGAAAACACCCTATGTCTAGATTTCAAAGCCACCACTGGTCACTCCACTTCCGCCGAAGCCACCCGCCGATGGAGAAGTGATCGCGGCGAATAAGTAAGAGCAGAGCTATGAACGCGCACATGGCGGCCGCACTTATCGCGACGTTGCGATTGACGGGGAACCCGCGCGCACTAATTTCAAATGGATCAATGTAGCGCTCCCATTGACGGGAGATCGTGAAGGCGTGGGTAGCGGCCATGGCTCCGTAAGTGAAGGGTCTGAGTATTCCGACAAGAGCGAGAAACAGAACCGCAATCTGAACTACACCAATTATTTGCACTGTGGTCGCGTCGATCTCGATCTTATCAACGTTGCGTGCAAGTGATTGGTATTGACCCGTCGCAAGCAGTTTATGGATGGCCCAGAGAAATAGAAACCAGATCAAGCCTAATCGCAAAACCAAGACTGCCACAGCGTCCCGGGTGTCAGATGGCGTCAACTGGTGGTTCATTGAAACAAATCCCCTCAAGAAAATTGGCCAGCTTTGCTGATAGCTGTCTCAGTTTGACCCTACATCCGCGCCCATCAAATCCCAAAGGACTATTTGAAAGAATGCGTCCGGGAGCCGCCATTGAAGATCGACCCTCCAGTGGCCGCAATGTCAGCGTCTCGGTCATTGGTCGGAACTCGTAACACAGATACCTCAATGTCCGCTTTTGAGTTCTGCAAGATCAACTCACGACACTTGCAAGATATTTCCAGACCGCCAATGTGGTGGCTTGGCTTGTCCGTGATCAGGGTATTTGATACAGATGGTGGTCTGAGTTAGAGAGACTTTAGCTCATCTGTTGTTTGTATTATGCGACTTGTTTGCGGTGTTGCAAGCGCCGCGTTTCGATGGTTTTTCGTTTAATCCTTTCTCTTCGATTTATTATTTCCGTTCCACGCCCGAAGTAGACGTCTGCAGGTGTGAGGTTTTTCAGGCTCTCGTGGTATCTGTGGTGATTGTAATGTTCGATGAAAGCCTCAATCTGCCGGGTTAAATCACCTGGCAGGAAGTAGTGTTCCAGCAGGATGCGGTTCTTCAGGGTTTGATGCCAGCGCTCTATCTTGCCTTGGGTTTGCGGGTGATAAGGCGCACCACGAACATGCCCCATGCCTTTCCCATCCAGCCACTGAGCCAGATCACTGGATATGTAGCAGGGACCATTATCGGATAGCAGCCGTGGTTGATGCGCAACGTTGGCCCTGTCACAGCCTGAGGCCTGAAGCGCCATTTCCAATGTATCGGTCACATCCGATGTGTTCATGGTGGTGCACAGTTTCCAGGCAATGATGTATCGCGAATAATCATCGAGGATTGTGCTGAGATAAAACCAGCCCCAGCCAATGACCTTCAGATAGGTGAAGTCTGTTTGCCACAGTTGATTGATGGCCGTGGTCTTATCGCGGAACTCACTGGCGGCTTTCATGACGATAAATGCCGGGCTGGTGATCAGATCCAGGGCCTTTAGCAGCCGGTACACTGAGCTCTCAGATACAAAATAGGCCTTCGTGTCTGTGAATGTCACAGCCAGTTCGCGAGGAGACAGTTCAGGTTGATCAAGGGCCAGACCAATGATCTGTGTCCGTATATTTTCTGGTACTCGGTTCCAGGCTCTGTTGGGACCAGAACGTTTGTCTTCCAATCCTGTCTCACCCAATCGCTGATACAAATCATACCAGCGATAATATGTTGGCCGGGAGACACCCAGCTTATCAAGTGTCACCTTGGCTGACAGATGTGATCCCTCAACAAGTCGGATGATTTCCAGTTTCTCAGATGCCGGGTATCTCATTCGATATCCTCCCCATCCGCGATCATGCTTTTTTTGAGAAGACGGTTTTCCAGGGTGAGATCGGCAACACATTCCTTTAGATCACGCGCTTCACGGCGCAGGCCTTTGACTTCGTCGGTGGAAGCTTCACGCACTATATCGCCTGACAGACGCTTTTTACCCGCCTCCATAAATTCCTTCGACCATTTATAGTACATGCTTTCAGCAAGGCCTTCACGGCGGCACAGTTCAGCTATGCTGTCTTCGCCGCGCAGGCCATCAAGCACAATGCGGATCTTTTCCTCCGCACTATACTGACGGCGGGTCTTGCGTTTGATAGTCTGGATCAATTTCTCCGAACCCGATCCCCGGGTTCCTGATTTATGTCTCATCTTCGCTCCATAAGGGCTACGATGAACCAAAAATCATCTCTTAGGCAAAATCACTTCTCTGTCTCATGAATGCTGACGGGGAACAGGGGCAATGATTCTGTTGCGACCAACACCTGAAAGCTTTCAGCCAGGGGCCATGTTGGCGCTTGCCGCTGCGGCTGTGATCGGCATGGAGTTAATATTCATCAAGAAGCTCGCGGGACGCGAAGCACCATTTCAGATCCTGTTTATCAACAACGCAATTGGGCTGGCGATTGCGTCGCTGGCAGTGGTTTGGGTCTGGCAGGCCCCCAGTCTTCTTCAGTGGGCGGGTCTTGCGGCAGTTGGCGTGCTGATGGCCGGAGCACAGGTCTGCTTTATCCACGGGATGGCACGGGCAGATGCCAGCTATGTGGCACCATTTTCTTATGCGACGCTCGCTTTTGCCGCCTTTTATGACTTTGTGGCGTTTGCCACCGTGCCCGACTGGGTTACCTGGCTTGGAGCTGCGGTAATCCTGGGCGGTGCTGTTATGCTGGCGCTGCGTGAGGCATATCTCAAGCGCCGATCGACATCTGGCCCGACGCCGCGTCAGGAACTGTAGGAAACGACGGATTCTTCATAGAGGCCCGACCCCATTCCGCCGTCGGGAAAAATGTCGTGATCCTGAATCCAGGCAAATGAATCTTCAAATATCTGCTTGGAATAGGGTTCAAATACGATGCGTTCTCCCGGTCCCCACCGGCGGGTATCCATCTGATCGTGGAATTTCTCGGGGAATTCGTTTTGATAATAATGGGTGTAGAGCTCCGGCCGCAGGTCAATCAGACTCTGGGCCTGGCGCAATGCCTGATAGTATTTCTTAACGTCACCGGGATCAGCATCATGATTGACGGAACCGGCAATCATGAATGTGGAATCGACAATTTTTCGAAATCCCAATTGCTCGACAAAATAATAGGGACCGCTGAACAGGGATGCCGCCTGCAGTTCTCCGCTGATCAGCATTTCCATGCGTTTGAACAACATACCGTCTTGAAACGACAGATTGATGTCCTTCATGTCCATATATTGTTCAAGAACCTGGATTGTCGAGTAATGACTGCCCGACTGGAAACCCACCGAAATCGGCACGCCCGCAAGATCCTCGGGTGATTTGATCGGGGAATCTGCCGGAACAAAAATACCGGCAGGTGATACCGAATAGGCATCTGCATAAAGTTTGGTATGGCCGGCTGACGCCGCTGCATTGACCGTCCAGTGACAGGCGCTGTTGACGTTGGATTCCCGACCTTTTTCAATGCTTTGAAAGGCGCCGACCTTGTCGGGCGTGGAGTGATGCTGTCCACCGCTGGAGCGAATTCTTTCGCGAAATTCGTAATCCAGTCCAACCTGTTGGAATAGGCCCTTTTCCTTTGCCACCCATTCATGCAATCGGAAATGTGGTTCAATAATAAATTTGGCCATGTCGGTTCATCCTCCCGCTTTGGGAGAATGATTCCACAAATCGTGAAACTTGACCATGAAAATGTCCGGACACAATCGCGAAAGGCGACGGCTGCGGGTGCTGCGGGTCAGGCAACACCTTCAAGTTTGCGCGAGGCCTGTACCGAAGGACGCTGCTTCATGCGTTCAAAATGGGCTTGCACATTTGGGGGCAGCGGGAATCCGGCAACATCGGCTGCCCAATATTCTGTATAATACAAAGCTGTATCTGCAATTGAAAAGTCGCCGCACAGAAACTGTCTGCCCTCAAGCTGTTCATCGACCACGTCAAAGCCAGCCAACATGGCTGCTTCGCCGCGCGACTTAACTCCTTCCAATTCGTCCGGATTGGGGCAATACAAATTCGGGCGACGCCACATCCTCCAGGACAGCATGTGCACGGTGCCCACGACAAAATCCAGAGCTTCAATCGTACGGACCATGCCTTCCGGGTCAGTTGGCAAGAGTTTTTTGTCAGGATTGGTCAATGCCAACCACATGGCTATTGCTGCGTATTCGGTAACAACCGATCCGTCATCACGCACCAGGGCTGCGACCTTACCTTTTGGATTCAGTTTTTTGTACTCAGGGGACTTTTGTTCACCCTTCGAAAAATCGACAATATTCAGCTCATATGGTTTGCCAATTTCCTCGAGCAGGACGTGTATGCCAATTGCACAGGTCGACTTGGCGTAACAAAGGGTTGTCAAATTATTTCTCCATTTAGCTATTTTTATTGGCCCATCGACCGGTGGCATTTGTTAGTCGGCTGTAGGTCATCTCACGACGGGGCGTCAAGGCGGATGCGAATATGGACGGCCTATTTATAATCATGGTGAGATTTTGGGCGCATGACCGGCGAATGTGGTGTTGACGTTTCCGCAGTTCTGGTTCTGACATGTCCTTCTTGCTCGTTTAATACATTTTGATCCAATGGGCGTGGATCGTGAAGAAGGACAATTGCGATGGACTCAAGCCGCCCATTATGGCTGACGCTTGCACCGGTGGTGTTTTTGGCACTGTGGTCTGCAGGCTATGCGGTGGCCAAAGTGGGGTTGCAATATTCAGAGCCGATGACCCTGCTCGCACTGCGGTTTGGCCTGGTGGTGATAATTATGGCAATTGCATTTGTCATCATGCGACCGCCACTTCCCGACAAACCGATGGACTGGGTGCATCTGGCGGTGGTGGGGTTTCTCATTCAAAGCGTCTATTTCGGCATGTGTTACATTGCCTTCCGTGCAGGTGTTGCTGCCGGGACTGTCGCTCTTTTGATGTCGTTGCAACCGATACTGGTGGCATTGCTGGCGCCGAGCTGGACCGGCGAAAACATTGGCTGGCGCCGCTGGGCAGGGCTTGGTTTGGGCTTGTTGGGAACGGCTGTTGTTATTGCCGCAAGATCGGAGGTGGAGCCGCCGACAATATTCGGGTTCACCTGCACCGCACTGGCATTGATCGGCATTACAGCCGGATCACTTTGGGAGAAGCGGTTTGGACTAGATCATCACCCTGTCACCGCGAATCTGGTGGGGTATGCAGCCGGATTAATCGGCATTGTCCCCGCTATGTTGCTGCTTGAAACCATGCAGGTCACCTGGACATGGGAATTTTCGATAGCCTTGAGTTATCTGGTAATCGGCAATTCGGTCATTGCTGTTGGGCTGTTACTGGCCATGATCAGGGCTGGTGATGTCAGTCGTGTATCGGCCTTGTTTTTTCTTGTACCACCTCTTGCAGCGCTTCTTGCCTGGTTGCTGCTTGGCGAAATCATGCCGCCTGTCGCCTGGATCGGCATGATCGTTGCGGCGTTTGGTGTCTATCTTGCAACCCAAAACGTTGCGCAAACCGGGGACCAAACAGATGAGTGAAACCATGATAAGTCATTTGGCAATATTTGATATGGCATCCGGCACAAGTGAAACCCTGCTGCAACTTGACCAACACATCGAGGCTCCCAATTGGACCCGCGATGGAAATTCTCTGGTGGTCAATGGAGGAGGGCGGCTTTACAAAGTGCCGTTGGCCGCACCGCAATTGCAGGTAATTGATACTGGATTTGCCAACAAACTCAACAATGACCACGGCATATCGCCGGATGGGAAAATGCTGGCGATCAGCGATGCCACTGAAACGGGTCAAAGTTGCATCTATACACTGCCGTTTGACGGAACAGGATTAGCCAGGCCACAACGCATCACGCAGCGGGTGCCATCTTATTGGCACGGTTGGTCACCCGACGGCATCACCCTGACTTATACTGCGAAGCGGGGGGATACGTTTCAGATCTATACCTGCCCCGCAGGCGGTGGCGCCGAAAAGCAGATCACAAGGGGTTTTGATCATTGCGACGGGCCCGACTACTCACCCGACGGCGAGTGGATCTGGTTCAATGGTGAACGTGACGGCACGGTGGAGCTCTACAAAATCCGTCCTGATGGCAGCGACCTTCAGCGCATGACATTTGATAATCGGGTCAACTGGTTTCCCCATCCCTCTCCGGATGGTCAAAACATTGTCTATCTGGCTTATCAAGAAGGCACGACAGGCCATCCGGCCAATCGCCAGGTTGAGCTTCGCATGATGCCCGCCAACGGTGGATCGACCGAAGTTCTTGCCCACTTTAATGGTGGTCAGGGCACAATCAATGTGCCGTCCTGGGCTCCTGATTCCCGCCGTTTTGCCTATGTATTCTATGAGGTGAGCGCGACGGATTGAGCTTTAGCGCATCCAGGTCAACCAAGACGATGGGTCAGTTTTTCAAGCTCATCTGCGGTGGCGTTGGCAAAGGCAAACCTCAAAAATGCGTCCTGGCCCTGGCCGAAAAATGAACCCGGCAAAGTCACAACACCGCGCTCGCGGGCCATAAATTCTGCAACTTCCACCGACGAGCGGTCAGTATGGGGGTGCCTGATATAGCTGAAATACGCGCCGATCGTGGCGATTTCCCAGCCTGACAGCTTATCCATGACGTCGATGAGTGCAATGCGGCGGTGTTCGATTTCCTGGCGGTTGCCTGCCTGCCACTCACTCAATTCGCCCAAGCCCGCGGCAACCGCGTGCTGCGGGGCACGCGGGGCGCAGATCTGCAGATTGTCCATCACTTTGGCGATATTGGAGATGACTGCATCGCCACCGGTGACGGCTCCCAGACGATGCCCGGGGATGCAGAAGGATTTTGAAAAACTGTAAAGACCGATGAAGTGATCGCGCCAGTTCGACCGTTGCAACAAGTTGTGAGGAATTGGCTGATTTTGCGGCAGGAAATCCCGATATGTTTCATCGACGATCAGCCAGATGTTTTTGGCAACGCAGAGGTCAAACAATTGTTCGAGCAATTCTGGCGGATAGACCGCACCGGTTGGATTGTTGGGCGTGACGCAGGCGATTGCCTTGATGTCGGGTGTGATAGCCGCAGCCAAATCCTCGGGATCTGGCAGGAAGTTGTTTTCAGGTGTGGCTTGGATCGTTCTGGTACCAATGCCCAGCATCGACAGGGTGGTGTCGTGATTAAAATAATATGGCGTGACCAGCAGAAGAGAATCGCCAGCACCTGCGACGGTCAGTGCCGTGGCAACAAAAGCCTGATTGCATCCGGAGGTAATGTGGGTTTCGTCCGGTGCCACAGAAGCCTCATATGTTGTGCTCAGGTGGGTGCTGTAAGCCTGGCGCAGGCAGTCTTCTCCGGGAATGGGACCATAGCCGAGCAGATCGGTTCGGGCTGCAGCAGCTTCCAGATGGTTCATAAGTGATGGATGTGGTGGGTAACCGGGCACCACCTGCGACAGGTCGATCAGATCACCCAGTTGACCACCATAGGCATCCGCAGAGCGCTGGACGATCGGGATGGGCGGCGCATTCAGTCCGGCAATCAGTGGGTTGAATGAAGGAGCTGCCATGAACTTTTCCGTTCTAGAGCGAGGTGATTATCATGCGACACCGCGTCGGCTGGCCGCTGGGTAAACACCCAGAATATGTCGCTCCGCAGAAAAGAACTCCATCTCTTCCATCGCGAATTTGACATTATTCTGATCAGGATGACCTTCAATATCCGCGTAGAATAGCGTGGCCGTAAAAGCGCCATCAATCTGATAGCTCTCCAATTTTGTCATGTTGACATTGTTGGTGGCGAAACCGCCCATCACTTTATACAGGGCAGCCGGCACGTTTCTGACGCGGAACACGAATGTCGTGATTGCCGGGCCGTCGTCGACGGCGGGATATTCCGGCTGACGTGACAGGATAACGAACCGTGTTGTGTTGGTATCGGCATCATGAACGTCCTGTTGGAGAATGTTCATGCCATAAAGTTCTGCAGCGAGGCGTGGCGATAACGAAGCTGCGGTTCGGTCACCACTGTCCGCGATCATGCGCGCAGCACCGGCAGTATCGCCCGCAACAACGCCTTTCCAACCGTTCTTGCGAATGATCTCGCGGCACTGTCCGAGCGCATGTATGTGAGAGTAGACCGTTTTGACGTCTTCGAGTTTGACGCCCGGCAGGGCCATCAACTGAAAGTGGATCGGCAGAAAATATTCGCCAATGATATGAAACCCCGAATTGGGCAGCAGCTGATGAATATCAGCAACGCGTCCGGCTATGGTGTTTTCAATCGGAATCATTGCCAACTCAGCGTCGCCGTTCTTCAGCGCCTCAAAGGCATCCTCGAAAGTCGGGCAGGGCAGCGGGTCCATATTGGGGTAGACATTGCGGCAGGCGGTGTCTGAATTGGCTCCAGGTTCACCCTGAAAGGCAATTTTGCCGGTACGATTTGGCATGTTATTTCGCTATTCTATTGGCTGAGCACAGCGCGGGCGCGCTCCAGGTGGGCGGGAGTATCAACACCAAGCGGCACGGTGTCAACGAGTGCTGCGTCAATGCGCATACCATCTTCAAGCGCCCGTAGCTGTTCGAGTTTTTCGCGCAGTTCCAAGGGCGAGGCAGGGAGCGAAACAAAGCGTTGAAGTGATTTGCGCCGCCAGGCGTAGAGACCGATGTGATGATAGAGTGGGCCATCACCATAAGGGGCGGTGGTGCGCGTGAAATAGAGCGCTCGCATGACATTTTCGGCAGATGGCGTGCCCACCAGTTTGACAACATTGGGATCGTGTTTTTCTTCTTCCACAACAATTTTAGTGGCCAGGGTAGCCAGATCGACGGCCGGGTTTTCCAACGGTACCAAGCTGGCTCTGATCGGTTGTTTGCCGATGGTTGGCAAATCACCCTGAACGTTGATGATCGTGTCGAACTGACCTGCTGCGTCAATCAGGTTCACAGCTTCCCAGATACGGTCTGAGCCGGAAGCATGGTCGTCGCGGGTCATGACGGCTTCACCCCCATGGGCTTGAATGACCTCCAGAACCTGTTGAGTGTCGGTTGCAACGACAACACGGCCTACATCAGCTTCAATGGCCCGGTGCATGACATGGACGATCATTGGCAGGCCGGCGATATCCGCCAGCGGTTTGTCGGGCAGGCGAGTCGACGCCATTCGAGCCGGAATCATCACTAAATTGGTCGAATTTGTCATCTTAGGCGGCGCCCTTTTTCCATTGGCGGCCAAAATACCGCAAAAGTCTCACAATTGAAGGTCTTATAGGTGTTGCAACGGAGGATCAAAAGACATAGTTTCCGGCCAAATATGGCGGACTGGTTTGCTGGCAATTTGCTGGCGTAAAACCCTCCTTTTGCTTTTGTGGAGCTTAAGCACATGGACTCATTTGAGTGGAACAAAGTTTTTGGTGCCCTTTTGGCAGCTGCATTCGTTGTGATGGGATTAAATTTCCTGTCCGACGGCATCTATCACAGTGGGAATCCTGAAAAACCGGGATTTGAAATTGCCGGTGGCGAAGCGATTGCTTCCACCAATGCCGCATCAAGCGGTCCTACGGTTGAGCCGGTAGCGTCGTTGCTGGCGGCGGCTGATCTGGCCAAGGGTGAAAAGGTCGGCAAGAAATGCGTCGCCTGCCACAATTTTGCTGAAGGTGGCGGCAACAAGGTTGGCCCGGCATTGTATGGTATTGTTGATCGCCCGATCGCCAGTGTCGACGGTTTTGGATATTCCGGTGCATTGAAGACCTATGCGGAAGGTAAAACCTGGACTTATGCAGAGCTCAACGGCTTTTTGTTCAAGCCGAAGGCTCATGTAAAAGGCACATCGATGGGGTTTGCCGGCATCAAGAAAACTGCTGACCGAGCTGCGATGATCGCCTATCTGCGCTCGCTGGCGGCATCTCCGGCACCGCTTCCGGAAGGCTGAGTTGGTCATACATGTAGAAATTATGGAAAACCGGGCAGATTGCCCGGTTTTTTTGTGCCCGCAATTATGGCGCCATTGTGTTGCGAATTTGGGGCCTGAGACGCAGTCAAGAACCTAAATGCTGACAACAACGTAACTTGACGATCAAGGTCCTTTGACTACCAATAGGACATAAATAACCTGACTCGTGGGATTTGTGCTGATGAACCGACTGCTTTCTTTATTCGCTGCAACTCTGTTTTTAGGGGCCATAGGCACCGCAATGTCGGCGAGGGCCGATGACCGTGTCTGGCACACATCAACATCCTTGATTGGTGAATCGAAATATGCAGGTGGCTTTACCCACTATGAGCACGTCAATCCCGACGCCCCCAAGGGTGGCACTTTCAACAGTATGGCGAATGGTGCGTTTGACAGTTTTAACCCGTTCATCGTGCAGGGAACGCCTGCTGCAGGACTGAATTACCAGGGTGGCCTGCTATGGGACCTGATGATGTCAAAGGCGATTGACGAGCCGTCGGCGTCACATCCACTGATTGCCGAAGCTTTCACCTATCCGGAGGATTATTCATCAGCCACCTATCGCCTCGATAAACGCGCCCGCTGGCATGATGGCAAACGCATCACACCCGAAGATGTCAAATGGTCGATGGAGACGTTGAAAGAACATTCACCGCAGTACAATCGGTATTTTGGCGACGTCAAAGAGATCATCATCGACAGCGATACGGAATTAACCTTCGTATTTGCGCAGAAGAACAACCGCGAATTGCCACTGATTATCGGCGATCTGCCGGTGCTGCCGAAACATTGGTGGGAAGGTACCAATGAGAAAGGTGAAAAGCGGGACTTTACCAAGACCACGCTGGAAGCTCCATTGGGCAGCGGCCCGTACAAGATCGGCGAATTCAGTGCCGGCTCAGACATTACTTATGAACGGGTGAAGGATTATTGGGCCAAGGACACGCCGACCCGCAAAGGGCGATTCAATTTCGACAAGCGCCGCTATACCTATTTCAAGGATTCAAACTCCATCTGGGAGGCCTTCAAAAAAGGCGGCTTCGGCGACATCCGGGTGGAAAACCGGGCTGAATACTGGGCCCGTCGCTACAATTTCCCGGCATTTGAGGCTGGTGATGTGAAGAAGATCGAAATCCCCGATTCGTCCGGCTATCCGATGCAGGGTTGGGTGTTGAATACCCGACGTGAGCAGTTTCAGGATCCCAGGGTGCGCAAGGCGCTGACCTGGGCGATGAATTTCGAGCAGATGAACAAGAACCTGTTCTTTGAACAATATACCAGAACGAAGTCCTATTTTGGCGGTACCGAATTGCAGGCCACAGGATTGCCAGAGGGAAGAGAACTGGAAATTCTGACCGAATACAAGGGCCGCATACCTGACGAGATTTTCACGGAAGAATTTGGCCTTCCGGTCTATGAGAGCCGCCGCGATGAAAGAAAGTTTCTCAAAGTGGCTTTCGACCTGTTGCAGGAAGCAGGCTGGAAAAGTCAGGGAAGCAAACTGGTGAATGCCAAGGGTGAGCAGTTCAAACTGGAACTTCTGGGTTATTCTCCTGCCAGCGAAAAAACCAATGCACCCTGGTTGAAAGCCCTGCAGCGTTTGGGCATCGACGCGACGTTCCGCATCGTTGATACATCGCAATATGTCGCTCGCATTGGGGCATTCGACTATGATGTCGCGTCCCTTGTCACCATGCAGTCTCAGTCACCTGGCAATGAACAGCGCGAATACTGGTCTTCGGGTGCTGCAGATCAGGATGGCTCGCGCAACTATATGGGTGCCAAGGACCCGGTTCTCGACGAATTGGTGGAGCGTGTTATTTATGCCAAGGACCGCGCCGAACTGGTCTCGCTGACAAATGCGCTCGATCGGGTCCTGCTGTTTGGCTATTACACCGTTCCACAATGGTATCTGAACAAGGACCGGGTGGCTTTTTGGGACAAATTTGGGCGACCTCCGACCCAGACCTATCGTGGTCTGGACGCAGAAAGCTGGTGGATCGATCCGCAAAAGGAAGCCGCACTCAACGCAAAACTCAAATAGTCATCGGAGTGTCGAAATTGCTTACTCGCAGAACTTTTGGAAAGCTATCGGTCGCGACCATGTTGGCTGGCCCCCTGGCGTCATTGCCGAATATTTCGCTGGCTGGAAATCCAACGAGCCGACCCCTGCACGGGCTGTCGGCTTTTGGAGAACTGAAATATGGCCCCGATTACAGCCATTTTGATTTCGTCAACCCCGAGGCACCCAAAGGCGGAACGTTCAATTTTGGAATTTCCAGCTGGGGCTATAACCAGAATCCCCAGACGTTTGATACCCTCAACACGTTTGTTTTGAAGGGCAATGCACCACCTCGCATGGAGCTGTGTTTCGATGCCTTGATGGTGCGGGCGGTTGATGAGCCAACTGCGATCTACGGTCAACTGGCCGAAACCGTGGAGATTTCTGAAGATCGTAATAGTTACACTTTCAAATTGCGTTCTGAAGCGAAATGGCATGATGGCACGGCTGTTACCGCAGACGACGTGGCATTTTCCTACGAACTTTTGAAGAAAGATGGCCACCCGGAAATTGGCATTGTGCTGGCGAACCTTGAAAGTGCCCAGGCGACTAGTTCCGATACTGTGGTGCTGGCGTTTAACGGAAAACAGTCCGACCGGTCGATTTTGACCGTCGCTGCGATGCCTGTTCTGTCAAAGGCGTATTACGGTGCCAATGACTTTCTGGCGTCGACGATGGAGCCGCCACTGTCTTCCGGCCCCTATCGGGTCAAGCGGACGAAAGCTGGAACATTTATCGAATATGAGCGGGTTGAAGGTTATTGGGCCAAGGACATGCCTTTTGCCAAAGGGCAAAATAATTTCGAAGTGCTCCGACTGGAATTTTATCGCGAACGACAGGCCGCATTTGAGGCATTCAAAAAGGGCGTTGTGAACTTCAGGGAGGAGCTCACTTCCAAAACCTGGGCCACGGAATATGATTTTCCGGCAATTCAGGACGGGCGGGCGATTCAGAAACTGTTTGACGCCGAGAAGGTTGCTTCGTTCCAGGCCTGGGCAGTTAATCAACGTCGGCAAAAGTTTACCCATCCGAAAACGGTTCAGGCGATTGGCCATTGTTTCGACTTTGAGTGGACCAACGACAATTTTTTCTTCAACGCCTATCAACGCAGCCAGTCGTTTTTTGAAAACTCTGAATTCAAGGCAATTGGCAAGCCAGAGGGCAAAGAACTGGCATTGCTGAAGAGCCTGTCTGCAAGCCTGGACGACGCGGTTTTTGATGATGTTCCAGTTCAGCCGGTTTCAGACGGATCCGGGCGCGATAGAAAACTGTTGCGACGCGCAAGCCAATTACTTGGTGAAGCGGGTTGGAAACGTGACGGATCAAAATTGGTCGACGACAAAGGTGAACAACTGGCAGTAGAGTTTTTGATCCGGTCACCAACATTTGAGCGGATTCTGGGAAAATTTGTCGCCAACCTGAAAGCCTTGGGGGCGGATGCTACGATTCGTCTCGTGGACCCGGCTCAATATCAGCAGCGGCTCGATACGTATGACTTCGATATCACCGGCATGGCCTTTCGTTTCGGGGCTACACCCACAAGCGAGAGTATGCAGCAGTTTTTTGGCGCGGCCAACGCGGACCGCGAAGGAAATCGCAATTTTGCTGGTATCAAAAATCCTGCAGTCGATGAGATTATTTCGCGCATCGATGATGCCAGCGATCGTGAGGAACTGGCTTTTACATTGCGGGCGCTCGACAGGGTGCTGCGCTCAACCTATAGCTGGATTCCAAACTGGAAGTCGTCGAATCACCGAATTGCATACTGGGACATGTTTGGATATCCCGAACCCAAACCAGACTATGCGTTCCCGATCGAAACCTATTGGTGGTTTGACGAGCAAAAGGCCAAGGCGATTGGCAAAGGTTGAGGAAATTGTTGGCTTGATCAAGCACAGCTTCATTAAATTCCGGCAGGAGATTTAGCCACCCTATGGGCGCCTATATTGCTCGACGATTGCTGCTGATGATCCCGACACTGTTCGGGATCATGCTTTTGAGTTTCACTGTCATCCAGTTCGCACCTGGCGGGCCGGTAGAACAGGTCATTGCCCAACTTACCGGGCAGGGGGGCGATGCGACCGACCGAATTTCCGGCGGTGGTGGAGACTTCCAGGGGGGCGATGATTCTGCTCAAACCAGCACAGAAGGCGGCGGTGGATCGTCTAAATATCGCGGGTCACAGGGGCTCGACCCCGAATTCATTAAGAAGCTGGAACAGCAGTTTGGCTTTGACAAGCCGGCGCATGAACGTTTCGCCAAAATGATCTGGGACTATGCGCGATTTGATTTCGGCGAGAGCTACTTTCGCTCTATTTCCGTGCTTGATCTGATCAAGGAAAAAATGCCGGTGTCGATCTCGCTCGGCCTGTGGATCATGTTGATCTCCTATATTATCTCGATCCCCCTGGGTATTCGAAAGGCGGTGAAGGATGGTTCCGCCTTCGATGTGTGGACCAGCGGTGTGATCATCATCGCCTATGCGGTTCCGGGCTTTCTTGTGGCCGTCATGTTGATGGTGTTCTTTGCTGGCGGGTCTTTTCTCGACTGGTTTCCGCTGCGAGGCCTGACATCCGACAATTTTGATGAATTGTCCTTGTGGGGCAAGATTGTCGACTATTTCTGGCACCTGACCCTGCCATTGATCGCGCTTTGTCTCGCCGCTTTTGCGACCACGACCTTGCTGACAAAAAACTCATTTCTCGATGAAATCAAAAAACAATATGTGGTCACCGCCCGGGCCAAGGGACTGACCGAACGACAGGTGCTTTACGGGCATGTTTTCCGCAATGCGATGCTGATCATTATTGCTGGCTTCCCCAGTGCCTTTATTTCAGCCTTCTTCTCGGGATCGTTGCTGATTGAAGCCATATTCTCTCTTGATGGCCTCGGGTTGCTCGGCTTTACCGCCACGCTGCAACGCGACTATGCCGTGGTATTTGCAACCCTGTACATCTTCGCACTCATGGGTTTGCTGGTAAATCTGGTTTCCGATCTGATGTATACGTTGATTGATCCGCGCATCGACTTTGACAGGCGGGATGTGTGATGGCGGTGGCGGAATTGAACAGGGTGATCGCCGATCCGGGCATCGATGGAAAACAGTTTGAACGGGTGGGACCGTTCAAGGTGACGCCGCTGAACCTGCGCCGATGGCAAAATTTCAAGGCCAATCGACGCGGCTACTGGTCCTTATGGATTTTCCTGTTTTTGTTTGTGTTTTCAATGTTGGCCGAATTCATCGCAAATGATCGACCTGTCCTGATTTCCTACAAAGGCGAAATTCTGGCACCGGTATTCTTTGACTATCCGGAAGAGAAATTTGGTGGATTTTTGCCGGTTACCGATTATCGCGACCCGGTCAATATCGAAGAAATTGAGGCCAATGGCTGGATGTTGTGGCCACCCATTCGCTATTCCTATTCCACCACCAATGTTGATGTGCCCCGGCCGGCGCCGTCGCCACCCAGCTGGATGTTGGATACGGAGGAGGCCTGCCGCAAATATGACAATGGCGCTGCCGACCCGCTTTGCAACTATGGCAATTGGAACTGGTTCGGCACGGATGATCAGGCCCGCGATGTTTCGGCGCGGCTGATTTACGGATTCCGGATTTCTGTCCTGTTCGGACTGACGCTTACCCTGTTTTCAGCCGTAGTTGGCATTAGCGCCGGCGCGGTGCAGGGCTATTATGGTGGATGGGTCGATTTGCTGTTTCAACGGTTCATTGAGATCTGGACCGCGATACCGCTGCTCTATCTGCTGATTATTATATCGTCGGTATTGCCGCCCGGATTCTGGGTATTGCTTGGGATCATGCTGCTGTTTGCCTGGACCGGCTTTGTTGGTGTCGTGCGGGCAGAGTTTTTGCGGGCCCGTAATTTCGAGTATGTCAATGCGGCACGCGCATTGGGCGTCGGCAACCGCACAATCATGTTCCGTCATCTATTGCCCAACGCCATGGTCGCAACGCTGACCTTCATGCCGTTCATCCTGTCGGGATCAATTGGCTCGCTGACGGCATTGGATTTTCTCGGGTTTGGATTGCCGCCGGGGTCGCCGTCGCTCGGCGAGATGGTGCAGCAGGCAAAAAACAATCTTCAGGCTCCATGGCTGGCGATTATGGCGTTCATCGTCATCAGCGTCATGCTGTCACTCCTGGTATTCATCGGAGAAGCAACCCGTGACGCCTTTGATCCGCGTAAAACGTTCAAATGAGGTAGGTGATGGCCGATAATTCCGATCAATCGCCGCGTTTGCTATCCGTCAAAGATCTGTCGGTAGACTTCACCGCGTCTGGAGTTACCGCAAATGCGGTTGATCGTGCCTCTTTTCACATCAATCAGGGAGAAACCGTTGCTTTGGTCGGGGAATCCGGATCCGGCAAAAGTGTCACCGCGCTGTCAGTTTTGAAACTGCTGCCTTATCCGTCGGCCAGTCACCCTTCAGGCAAGATCATGTTCAAGGGTGAAGATCTGTTGGATTCCGACGAGCGGGATTTGCGGCGCGTCCGCGGTGATGACATCACCATGATTTTCCAGGAGCCTATGACCTCACTCAATCCTTTGCACACGATTGAGCGGCAGATCGGTGAAATTTTGTCACTGCATCAGGGCATGGGAGAAAAACAAGCACGGGAGCGGACGCTGGAATTGCTGAACCAGGTCGGTATCCGAGAGCCTGAAAAGCGTTTGGGCGCCTATCCGCATCAATTGTCCGGCGGACAGCGTCAGCGTGTGATGATTGCCATGTCGTTGGCTAATGAACCGGAGTTGTTGATTGCCGATGAACCAACCACCGCACTGGATGTAACGGTTCAAGCACAAATTCTGGAGCTGCTGAACGAGTTGAAGAGCCAACGCGGTCTGTCAATGTTGTTCATTACCCATGATCTGGGGATCGTCCGCAAATTTGCCGACCGCGTTTGTGTAATGACCAAAGGCAGGATTGTTGAACAAGGCCCAACCGCCGAGATCTTCAACAACCCGCAGCACCCCTACACCAAACATCTGTTGGCGGCGGAACCCAAGGGTGACCCGCCACCGGCAGATGACTCAGCTCCGGTTGTAGTCGAAGGAGAAGATGTAAAGGTCTGGTTTCCGATCAAAGCCGGATTCCTGCGACGCACGGTAGATTACGTGAAAGCGGTGGATGGCATTGATCTGAAATTGCGCGCTGGCCAGACCCTTGGGGTAGTCGGTGAATCAGGCTCAGGAAAGACCACTTTGGGATTGGCGTTGACGCGGATGATATCTTCTGAAGGTCAAATCGGCTTTGTCGGTAAGGATATTGGCGCTTACTCTTTTAATGAGATGAAACCGCTGCGCAGCGATATGCAGATTGTGTTTCAGGACCCCTATGGTTCCCTGTCACCGCGCATGTCGATTGCCGAGATTGTGGCGGAAGGCATGCAAATCCACATGTCCGATTTAAGTCGCGCCGAAGTTGATGATCAGGTGGCTTCCGTGCTGCAGGAGGTTGGACTTGATCCGGCGACCCGCCATCGCTATCCGCACGAGTTTTCCGGCGGTCAGAGACAGCGCATTGCCATTGCAAGGGCGATGGTTCTGGAACCGAAATTTGTTATGTTGGACGAACCCACGTCAGCCCTCGACATGAGTGTTCAGGCGCAAGTGGTCGAGCTATTGCTGCGATTGCAGGAAGAACGCAATCTTGCCTATCTGTTCATCAGCCATGATTTGAAGGTTGTGCGGGCACTGGCCAATGACGTGATCGTCATGCGCCTCGGCAAGGTGGTCGAACAGGGTTCGGCAACGCAGATATTTGACGATCCGCAGACCGACTATACCAAGGCGCTGATGGCAGCGGCCTTTGACCTGGAAACAGCTCCAGCCGGCATCGTCAATCAATGACCGCATCAAAACCGGAGACTGTTGAAGACACTCACCTGTCGATCACCATCGAACAACAGGAATTGTCCTATTCCGGCTTCCGTGAGGTTCGCACCTATGCCTATCGTGAGGACGAATCAGGATATTCAGCCCGCCGGGAAATCGTTTCTGCGACGCATGCGGTAGCAGTTGTCGCCTTTGACCCGAAACTCGACAAATTGGTGATGATCCGCCAGTTCCGCATCGGGGCTCAATTGGGAACCGGAAAGGGTATGTCGGCAGAACTTGCTGCCGGGCTGATTGATCCTGGCGAAGATCCTGAAGCCGCTGTTCGACGGGAGTTGCAAGAAGAAACAGGCCTGCAGGCACGGCATGTAAAACCGATGTGCCGGTTTTTGACGTCCCCAGGCCTGTCGGATGAGGTGCTGCATATCTTTTATGCCGAAGTAGATGCAAAGAACTTGACGGATATTGCGGGGCATGAAGATGAAAATGAACAGACTTTCCCTTTTTTGTTAACGCTGGAGCAGGCTCTGGAAGCGGTAGATTCAAATGCGCTCCATAACGGTATTGTCATGATCGGGCTGATGTGGTTTGCCAGACATCGCGATCAATTGGTGGAAACTGCCACATGACAAAGCCAGCCATATTATTGGACCTGAAGTGGGAAAACCTGACACTGGACCAGCCGTTTCGGGAAGCCTTTCCAAATCTGGAAGTGCTGAACTGGGCCAAAGAGGAAGATCGTTCGGCGGAACTGTCGACGGTCAAATATGCAATTGTCTGGGCACCGGAAACCGGTCTTCTGGCGCGCTTTCCCAATCTGGAAGTAATCTTTTCGGTTGGCGCAGGTGTGGATCACATTTTTAAAGATACTCAATTGCCGGATGTTGAGATCGTGCGATTTGTCGACCCGATGCTGACCGGGCCGATGGTTGAGTGGGTGGTGTTGCAAGTGCTCATGCAGATGCGCCAGCAGCGCCTCTATGACGAACAGCAGCGTCGGCATAAATGGCAGGAACTTCCCCAGCCCAGCGCGCCAAAATTTCGCATTGGCATTATGGGCTTTGGTGAGTTGGGTCAGGCCTGCGCTGCGCAACTTAAGGGCTTTGGATTTACTCTGAATGGCTGGTCACAATCGCCAAAAAATGTTGATGGTGTGACCAGTTATTGCGGTCTGCAGGAATTGCCGGACTTTTTGAACAATACAGATATTCTGGTGAGCCTATTGCCGCTGACGCAAGAAACCCGCGGTCTGATCAACAAACAGCTGATTGACGGACTATCAAGGGAAGGGCCCTTTGGTGCGCCGATTGTGATCAATGCCGGGCGGGGTGGCAGTCAGGTGGAGGCAGATATTCTTTCCGCGCTTCGCGATGGTCGGCTGCACGGTGCGTCGCTTGATGTGTTTGAAACGGAACCGCTGCCATCCGACAACCAATTATGGGATCAGGACAATTTGATTATCACGCCACACGCGGCGGCGATGAGTGATCCGCTGGCGCTGGCAGCTCATGTTGCCCAACAAATTGAACGCCATGAGACGGGCCAGGGACTGCAATATCTGGTTGATCGCAAACGTGGTTATTGAACGGTTCTGACTTAGGGACGCCGGGCCATCGTTGGCTGCTGATACAGATAGCCGATGCGCTCAACTGCGGCATTCAGCGGTTCCAATGAAACATCCATGGAATTGCCGTTGGCATGGAGCAGATTCTCGCTGTCGGCCATCATGCCAACATGGCCCTTCCAGAAGACCAGATCGCCCCGCTGCAATCGTCCAAAATCAAGTGCTATTTCTTGGCCAATGCTGTTGGCCTGCTGATCGGTGTCACGCAGCACTCGCTTGCCGCAAAGCATCTGGCTGAGCCAGACGAGGCCGGAGCAATCAATTCCAAAACCGGTACTTCCGCCCCACAAATAAGGCGTGTGCAGCAATGTTTCAGCGACTTCAACCGGATCGTCATTCCAGTCACCAATTTTCATCAGATGACGTGAGACAACAGCACCACCGCCATCCAGCATTGAGTAATCTGTTCCTCGAGTAGTGGTCTGGTCAATGACTTTTACGTTTGACCCCACTGACAGATAACCAATTCGTGGGAGCTTCAGATCGGCATTGCTGTAAATGAAAGTTCGCGGAGCGGCGACCATGTGGTTCGGCGAGATCAGGCTTTCACCTTCACGGGTCAATGTTTCATCACGAACATATCCAACATATTGATCCGACTTTCCCTGAACCCATGCCCAACCATTTTTGCGTTCAAATATCGTCACCTCGTGTCCGTGCAGAAACTGGGTCTGCAGCACAGCGGAATCGGGTTGATCATAAACATCGGCAAAATGGGCAACGACCCGTGCCGCCTGCCCGCTGACATAACTGGCTGCTTCAACCCGGTCAGTGAGCTCGATATTTGCCAGATCTGCACGATAGGCATTCAAGCGTCGGTCAAGAGGAGAGCTATTCATCATAATTCATCAAGTGGTTTCGATGGCTTCATCGGCGATCAGATCACCCAGGCGCTGGAGATATTCAGCACCGTCCACAGTGCGTTGAACCAGAACATTGCGGCGGTCACGCTCATCGCGGCGACGCGCCACCAATCCCATGATTCCCATCGTATCAAGAGCCCTTGTAATCACCGGTTTGGTGACATCCAATTGGGCGGCAAGGCCACGCACCGTATGCGGCGGCGGGTCGAGATACACGGTCAGTAAAATGGCCATTTGTCTCGTCGTCAGATCGGGATCATCATCGCGCACCTGAGCCAGCATGGCCTTATGCCAAAGATTGAGAGCCTGGCCGGGTTTGAGGATCAACATAGCAGCCCAATTCGTTACGGTTCTGCAACAGTATATACCATATTGGGTTTAACGTGAAGTTTAGCCTTTCAACATCTGATAAAGCGCTCGAATTCCCTGCGCTTCACCGCCGGTTTTTGCCCATGGTTTGTCGCTCGGCACCCAGCCAAAAATATCAAAATGTACCCAACTTGTATTTTTACTGACAAAGCGAGACAGGAACAAAGCAGCTGTAATGGAGCCGCCAAATCCACCTGACGTGATGTGATTTACATCGGCTGTTTTGGACGACAACATCGATTGATAGGGTTGCCAAAGAGGCATTCGCCAGAGCGGATCGTTAACTCTTGTTGCCGCCTTATCAATGGCTGCGGCGAGTTTGTCGTCGTGTGTATAGAAAGGTGGCAGGTCCGGGCCCAGTGCAACCCGCGCCGCGCCCGTCAGTGTTGCCATGTCAACCATCAGATCGGGCTTATCTTCCTCGCCCAGAGTTAGAAGATCGCCCAATACCAACCGGCCTTCGGCATCTGTATTGCCAATTTCGACCGTGATTCCCTTGCGGCTTTGCAAAATATCCCCCGGCCGGAAGGCGTTTGCAGAAATTGAATTTTCTACCGCGCCAACAATAAGACGCAACCGTATCGGTAATTTGGCATCCATAATCATATGCGCCAAACCCATCACATTGGCGGCGCCACCCATGTCCTTTTTCATCAGCGCCATGGAAGATCCGGGTTTGATGTTGAGACCTCCGGTATCGAATGTGACACCCTTGCCAACCAATGTGATTTTGCGATGACCGGCCTTGCCCCAAACCAGATCGAGTACTCTTGGAGCTTCCGCACTGGCACGCCCAACCGCATGAACCATTGGAAAATTCTGCTTCAGCAAATTGTCACCCTTCACCACCCGCACCCGGGCTCCGTGATGTTTTGCAAGTTTTCTGAATGCCTTCTCCAGAGCGTCCGGTCCCATGTCATTGGCCGGGGTGTTGATCAGATCACGAGCCAAAAACACCCCTTGCGCAATCCGTAATACATCGGGTTCCAGACGGCCAGACAGGCTCGGCGTGCTGTGTTTTCGTTTGCTGTATTGGTCGAAGGAATATCCACCCAGTGCCCAGGCAAGTTGATCGCTGGCCGGATCAGATCGTTTGCCGGTAATCGCATATTTTCCCTTTGGCAATGTACGTGCCAGTTTGCCGTGGACAAATGCCTTGGCGGCTGCGGAATCGCCGCCCAACCCAAACAGGACCTGATCAATCTCGCCTTTCGATCCGGGGACGATGCAGGTCTGACCGGTTGCTGCTGTAAACCCGGTGGACTTTGCCCAGGCCAGTGCTGATTTGCTCAACCTTGATGTTGGTTTCGAAAATCCCTGTTTGGTTGTCAGATGGATTGGAATTGCAGTCTTCGAACTGCGGCAGAAATGGCGTGCTGGGTCAGTGAACAGGTGCATGGACGTCTTTCGAAATTTGGGAGATCAAGAACGGGCTTATTAACCATCCATTAGGGTTAACAGAATATTTCTTTTATCCAAACTTCAAAACCGTTGTCGTGTTCGCGGCTGATTTGAGTCACAAGGTTGGGATTGAATATGAAGTGCAAGACAGACCAATTAAGAAAACTGGCTATCTGTGGCAGCCTGGGACTTGTGATTGCCCTTGCCGGTTGCGCCAAGCGGCAAACCACCGGATCGATCCCGCAAAACCTGCGCAAACCCGTTGCGCAAATGAACCAATCGGAACTCAAACAGGCAACCAATTATTGGCAAAAGCAATATACTCGCTCGCCAAAGACCAAGGTTATCGGCCTGCAATTTGCAACGGCTCTGCGGATGACCGGGCGCAATGAACAGGCACTGGCGGTGATGCAGCAGGTGGCCATTCATCACCCAACAGACCGACAGGTATTGGGTGCATATGGCAAGGCGCTGGCAGGCGCAGGGCAAATGAAAAAGGCCCTGAAAACCATTCAGAGGGCTCAGACGCCCGACAATCCTGATTGGAAACTGATGTCTGCTGAAGGGGCCATTTATGACCAGGTGGGAGAACCCAAACTGGCCCGTGCCCAATATCGCAAGGCGCTGGATCTGAAACCCGGCGAACCCTCGGTTTTATCAAATCTGGGCATGTCCTATCTGCTGACCGGCGATTTGCGGGCGTCGGAAACCTATTTGCAACAGGCAATCAACCGCCCAAGTGCTGATAGTCGCGTGCGTCAGAATCTGGCGCTGGTCATAGGACTTCAGGGGCGCTTTAAAGAGGCCGAAAATGTCGCTGCTGGCGAACTTCCGCCTCAGGAAGCGCAGGCCAATGTTGCATTCCTGCGCCAGATGCTGGCCGAGCAGAATTCGTGGAATGATCTAAAAGATAAAACCTGATGTGCTGATATCGCGTCGGCGCATGCGTTTGAAAACTGGCGCAGATCAGTTGCTGCAATTATCGCAGCTTGTGCGAATACTGGTACGCGGGACGAAATTGCTTTCGTAGTCATAAATTGAATCACCCATGCCAGGCAGGATAGCGCCAACAGTAGAAACATTGGCAATCTTGTCTTGACGTCCGGCCTTGATGCCGCTGGCGGTTACCACATTGGTGTGCGACAGACGTGCCCGGGAGGAAACGATAAATCCCGCACGCACCAGAACTTCTGGCGGCAGCGTGTAGAAGTCACCGGGTTCGGGCTTTGTCAAAGATGACAGGTTACCATTGTCGCGGGACCATAATACTTCCGTTGATCCGTCTGAATAAACTTCGACACCTACCACATAGATTTCCAGATTGGCCCTGCGGGTTGAGTTGACCATCAAATCTGCAGCGCCAAATGTGGCGTCGATCACTTCTTTGGTCACTGTTGGTGACTGGGAAATGATGTCGGCGACAGCTACCGATACCTTGCCGATTTCGGTTGAAGCATTGACCGCGTCATTGGCTGCAATGGAAAACAAAAGCATTGCCAGCAGGAACGGCGCCGTCAGGGCAAATTCAATTGCACTGGTGCCATTTTGGTTGCGCACAAACAGGCGGATCGTGTTGCTGATAAATGATCTGGTCATCGGTGTTCTCAAATTTGCTAATGCGGTGGGTCGTGTCGTGGCGTAACTGTAGCTCGGTCCTATGGCTCATTGAGGAAGGCGGCGGAGCCCACAATACGGCGATAACCGTTTGTACCCATGCCTTCACCCGTAATGCTGCCCCAACCTGCCTGGGCAATATTTCCCCAGTCCAGAACAGTTGGCCAATCATAGTAGGCGCGAATGACGTTGATCGTGGAGCGGCCACCCGGCGCGAAGCCGAAACCGCTGGTGTCCAGATCGCCATTGTCTAGAACTGGCGGTTCCGCAGGCACTTCAAAACTGGCAATCGTGCGCACATCCAGCGAAAGTTTGCTGCAATCGAATATCGCCATCAATGATTTGGCGCACAGGGCGATCTTGAATTCTTCTTCCGAGGTATTTTCCACCGTGATCTGGCGGGTTCTTACTTCCCTCGAAATTTGATTGACGCCGGCATCGATCAGTCGATTGCCGAGAAAATAGAAACCCTGTTCGAGAATGGAAAACAGGATCAGGAAGAACGGAATGCTGACCAAGGCGAATTCAACTGCAGCTGTGCCGTCTTGCGATTTGCGGAAGCTCAACCATCTGTTTTTGAATTTACGTCGACGCAGCACGGTTTCACGCCCGTCATCGATCTGTTTTTTGCCCAATTTCATTATCTTTCTCGCAATGAAGAATGATTTTCTGTCGTCAGACTAATTGGGAATTCTTGAAAAGTGGTTTTAAGTTAGTTCGGATTTTATCGGCCCGGTTAGTGATCTGTTAAACAATTCAGCGCGGTTTGTTCGGTGATCAAAAAAATATTCTGGCAAATATCACATCATGCAAGCACAGCGGCCACCGCTTTTGCCAGCGATGGCCGGAGAATTTTGGCAGTCTGAACGGTGGTTATTTGTTGTTGGCCGCGTCCTGAGCCAGACCGTTACGTGCCTTGATCTGTTCGTCCATTGCTTCAAATTTCGCGGCTTCATCGCCGACCGTCAAAGTATTCTCGCATACCGGGGAACAGGCCAGGGTTTCGCGTACGGATTGGCGGTAAATGCGCACCGTGTTGGTTTCATGGCCCTGGACGACGATTGTTTCATCAACAATGGCATCGCCATCGGAATCGAGAATGATCATGTTGGTGACACCGAAATTGCGTCCGGTCAGCACAATTGTGCGTGAATCCTGGATTGTTGCATCGACAATCGACGGATTGCCAACAATGATCGTGTCAGCCGGTTTGGCAATGCGTACAACTTTGGCCCGGTCGATTATGACCTTGAGCGATGCATTGGCGCTACTGCCATCCGACGCAATTGCGACCGGGGCAATCGCGACGAGCGATATGCCCGTGGCAAAAGCCAGGCAAGTCACCAATAGGGAATGTCTGAATTGTTTCCAGCAGCAGCTGGCCAGGTCGGAAAACGTCATACTCATCACCAAAAAAACGCATCGAACCTCATTTTCAGACAAATTGGTGAATGAAGCTTTAAACGCCCCGTTCAGCGACTGATATTTATTCATGACTTTATATAAGGGGGCAAAACTTCGATGAGCTGATGGTCCTGATCAGACGAACTGCGACAAGTTTAATGACCTGTTTAATTCCGGATTCACCCTCGATAACGTCAATGTCAGGAAACCTTTTGGTAAGGCTGTTTATCAACTTAATCCTAAACCCGGCTGCTTAGATTTGGCTCATCCGATCGGAGAAACAAACCGACGGAAAGCTGTAACTCTTGGAGTAAGGAATTTATCCATGTCTAACATTAAACGCTTTTTCAAAGACGAATCTGGCGCAACCGCTATTGAATACGGTCTGCTTGCCGCACTGATCTCAATCGTTGCTATTACAATGATGGGTGATGCCGGTACTGCACTGAACGAAGTCTTCACAAACGTTGAAGCAGCTCTGGACGGCGCAACTCCATAAGTCGTCGCCTGAACAATTCAAAGGCCGTCCTGCTTGGCAGGGCGGCCTTTTTTTGTTGTGCTGTTGGTGGTCGACACGGTTAACACTTGATTAGCAGCAGCAAAGTAATGTCGGTCATGGCAATTTGAGCAACTAGGGCAATTCAAATGGACAACTTCATCGGGCTCGCAATTTTGGCAATTTTCCCGCTCTGCATGATCTTTGCAACGTTTTATGATCTGTTCACGATGACCATTCCCAACAAGATTACCCTGTGTCTGATTGCTGCATTTGCCGTATTTGCCCCACTTGCCGGCATGGGCTGGGAAACTGCCCTGATGCATGTTGGCGTGGCAATTGCCGTGCTGATCGGCGGTTTTGCTCTGTTCAGCCTGGGTGTCATGGGCGGGGGAGATGCCAAATTGCTGGCTGCTTCAGCTCTGTGGTTCGGTACCGCTTTCACGCTGCCCTATCTGTTGGTGGCCAGCTTTTTGGGCGCATTGTTGACACTGGTGATACTGATTGCACGCCGGCTAATGCTTCCGGCCAAATTGCTCTCCATTGGCTGGATCGCCCGGTTGCTCGATAAAAAACAGGGTATTCCCTATGGCGCGGCCCTGGGTCCGGCGGCACTTTATGTCTTTGCCGGCTCACCCTGGATGATGTTCATCACCAATGGTCAGGCAATCAACTGAGACTGCTGTTCCGGCCTGACTGGAAGTTTTCATATTATAATAGTGCAGGAATTTGAGCTCGATTCGAGCCGACTTTCGGCCGGGTATGGGGCCGAAAATCGGTGTTTTTGGCCGTCAGGACTTTGTTTACCAAGTTTGTCAGCCGTTCATTAACCATAAGTACACCAATCAGGTTCAAAACTGTTTGGGAGTTTTTGTGTCGAGCGTTACCGGAGTTTCCTTATTATGAAGCCCATACAGTTAGTCCTTATTGCAGTGGCATTGGTTGCCGCATTGGGCGCCGGTTTTTTGATGATGAATTTGAACAACAAGCCCGCACCCGTCGTGGTTCAGTCAAATGAACCCATTGTCACCATACCTCTGGTCGATGTCCTGACGGCGTCGAAAGAGATCCCGATGGGTACAGCGCTTGGTGAAAAGAACATCAAATGGGAACAATGGCCTGAAAATGGTGTTCGCGAATCTTTCATCGTCAAAGGTGATCGCCCTGAAGCCCTGAAGGAATATGCCAAAACCATTGCCCGGACTTCGTTTTTTGCTGGTGAACCCATTCGCGAGCAGAAAATCGTTCGTTCAGACAGTGGTTATTTGTCAGCAATTTTACCGGCAGGTAAGCGTGCCATTGCCATTCGGGTTGCGGCGGAAACTTCCGCAGGTGGCTTCATCCTGCCAAATGATCATGTCGACGTGGTGATGAGTTACAAGAACCCAGACCCCAGCGATAATGCGTGGTTGACTGAAACTGTCCTGCAAAATGTTCGAATTCTGGCAATCGACCAGGTGATCGAGGAAAAAGACGGCGAAAAGTCCAAGGTTGGTAATACGGCAACCCTGGAGCTGACCGCTCAGCAGGTTGAAATCATCACAGCGGCGCAAAAAATGGCCGGCAACAAGCTCAACCTTGCACTGCGCAGCGTTGAGGATGCTGAAATTGAATCCTCGGACTCAGGTTCACATCTGTTGTCCAGCGGCCCACGTCGCAAACGTGGCAGCGTGAAAATCATCCGCTACGGCACCACCCAGGAAGTGAGGCCCCGCTCATGATCCCGCAGGTGCCCAAATCATCGAATATCAATTCAAATCCTAAGCAGACAAGTCAGTTGGCCATGAACACTTCAATTCAATCTGAAAAAATATGTGCCAACTCGCAGATTGGCGGTTCGCGTCAAGTTGTTGGACTTGCGGCATCAGTAGCGCTGATTGCCTCGACAATCGTTCATCCTTTGACTTTGAACTCTGCACAGGCCCAATCAACCAATAAGAATTACGTTCAGATCACCCCGGAAAATGCCGCGGTGCCGAAGATGATAAATCTCGGGCTGAACAAGTCTCTGGTTGTCGATTTACCGGCCGAAGCGAATGATGTTCTGGTCGCCAATCCGACTGTCGCTGATGCGGTTATGCGGACCTCTCGCCGTATTTATCTGTTTGGCAAGCAGATCGGTCAGACCAATATTTTTGTGTTTGACGGTAGTGGCAAACAGATTGCCGCCATGGAAATTCTGATCGAACGGGATATTACCGGCCTGGAGGCCAGCCTTGCGCGACTTATTCCTCAGTCAAATATCCGCGCCGAAATGATCAACGACAATATTGTGTTGACCGGAACAGTTGCAACACCGCTGGATGCGACCAAAGCGGTTTCTCTAGCGCGGATTTTCGTGACCGGTGGCGAGCAGGCGGGCAATGCCTCGGCTGACCCCAACAATCTGGCATCGCTGTTTGGCGAAGAAGATCAGAGCAGCATCGTCAATTTGATGAAAATTGAAGGCCAGGACCAGGTGATGTTGAAGGTAACCATCGCTGAAGTTCAACGATTGGTGACTAAGCAATTGGGCATCGATACCGCAATTACCAACCCGACTTCGGACGGATTTGGCTTCAGCATTGGTGGTGGTGTATCGCAACAGAGCATTCGTGGTGCGGCTGCCTCCACATTGGGTATTGGCTACGGTCTTAATGCATTGCAAACGCAGATGAGGGCGATGGAAATTGCTGGTGTCGTTCGCACGCTGGCCGAGCCAAGCCTGACTTCGGTTTCAGGTGAAGAAGCGGAATTCCGCGTTGGCGGATCCTGGCAGACACCCACGTCATTTGAGGAAAATGAAGATGGCCTTGCCGTCACCTACAAAGAGCGGCCTTACGGCATCTACCTGAAATTTACTCCAACGGTGTTGAGTGAAGGTCGTATCAGCTTGCAGATGAGCACAGAAGTCCAGGAGCCAACACCGGTCGGTTCCACAACCCAGACTCAGCGGGCATCCGCCTGGGGTACGCGCAACCGTCGCGCCAGCACCACCGTTGAACTTCCCTCGGGTGGCTCTATGGCAATTGCGGGCCTGGTGCAGGACGATGTCCGGCAGGCGATATCTGGCTTTCCGGGCCTTGCCAAATTGCCAATCGTTGGAACACTTTTCCGCAGCCGTGAATTCCAACGCAATGAATCGGAACTGGTCATCATCGTGACGCCTTATCTGGTTCGTCCAACGGCACGCAAAAATCTGGCGCAGCCAGATGAAAATTTCCATCCCGCATCCGAATCTGCATCCATTTTTATGGGCCGCGTTAACCGGGTGTACGGCACTAAGCAGGGTAATCTGCCAAAAGGCCGATACACCGGTTCCATCGGGTTTATCCTCAAGTAAAGAGTAGGAATTATGATGATGCATTCCAATAAACATCCGATGGCGGCAAACCACCGGGCTTTGCTCGAGCCGCGTTTGGGTTGTCGCAGGGCCAAGCATGTCATTGGACGCCTGATCGTGGGCGGAATTCTGCCGCTGGCTATTCTGGCAGGTTGCGCCAATCATTCGGAAAACAACTTTACCGTCGGTTCGGTTCAAAGCACCTACAAGACAAAGCATCCCATCGTCATTGACGAAAAGGAAATGTCGCTGGATGTGCCTATTGCTGCGTCAGCTCACGAATTGACCTATCCGGCTCAAAGTTCAATCGAAGCCTTTGCTAACCGTTATAAGGCGGGTGCCAACGGCGTGCTGACGATTATGATCCCGGCTGGCTCTGCCAATGAATCGGCGGCGCGTCGTTTGTTGCCAAAAATTGTCACGTCACTGAACCATATGGGAATCCAGCGCCGCTATATTCGCTCGACCACCTATTATGCAAGCAATTATGGTTCCACTACTCCGGTCAAGCTGACGTTTACCGCGCTGGCTGCCAGTGTTGAAGAATGCGGAAAATGGCCTGAGGATTTGGCCGGTGCCAACAGCCAAAATCAGAACTACCACAATTTTGGGTGCGCCAGCCAAAACAATCTGGCGGCGCAAATAGCTAACCCGGCTGACCTTTTGTCACCCCGGGCGATGACACCAATTGATGCTGAACGTCGTAATGCGGCGATCGAAGCCTACCGCAATGGTGAAGTCGGAACCGGCAACACAATTGTTTCGGTGTTTGAATAAACCAATGAAAATTGATTGGGCAGATAAAGACTTGGTTCAGGGAATATAATAATGTCAGATCATGCACATGATCCAAATACGCCTCAAGCTGGGGTAGCGCCGAATCCACAGGCCGCACCAACTGCGACACCTATGGAAGCGCCAATTGCGAACCCGCAACAGATGCCGCCTCAAGCGGCTGAGCAGGTTGCCCATCCGGCGCCCCCGCTGGCTCCCGAAACGCTTGCTGACCCACTCGGTTCCCCGCTGGATCCCGACAGCGCCTATGTCACGGCAACCATGTCTGACAGTTCGCTCTATGCGGCGGCGACGGGCCAGGAAGATTGGGCAGCAGAGGTCAGCGCTGATCCCGTACAGGAAGAATTGTCTAATATTCGCCCGGTGCCCCGTGTGGCGATTCAGGCATTTTGCGAAACCGAAATGGTTGCCAACACCGTTGATCAGGCGTCACGCGACCGCCGTATGAGCAAGGCTCATCTGAAAGTTCAAATGGGAGGCGTCCGGGCGGCGGTGGAATTCTACCAGTCTGCAACCACGCCTAATCTGATTTTCGTCGAATCCCGTCTGGTGGGCCAGGAGCTTATGGCGGAGTTGGAGCAACTGGCAGAAGTCTGTGATGAAGGCACCAATGTTGTCGTGATTGGTCACAAGAATGATGTCCAACTATACCGCGAATTGATATCAAGGGGAGTTGCAGAATACCTCTATGCGCCGGTTTCCATGACCGAAGTGATGGAGGTTGTCACAACTCTTTTTGTCAATCCGGAAGCCAGCCCGCTGGGCAATACGCTGGCTTTTATCGGAGCCAAAGGCGGTGTTGGTTCGTCAACTATCGCGCACAATGTTGCCTGGGCGATTTCAAGCAATTTCAAGAGTGACGTCATCCTGACCGATCTGGATCTGGCATTTGGCACAGCAAATATTGACTTCGATCAGGACCCCGCTCAGGGCGTTGCAGAAGCGGTCTTTTCCTCTGACCGTATTGATGAGACCTTTCTTGATCGCCTGCTGTCTAAGTGTTCCGACCATCTGAGCCTTTTGGCGGCGCCATCGACGTTGGACCGGGAATACGATTTTGATGCCAATGACTTTGAACAATTGTTGGAAGTTGCTCAGCGGGGCACACCAAATGTTGTCATCGACCTGCCGCACACATGGACAGGCTGGGTCAAACAGGTACTGGCAACTGCCGACAAGGTAATAATCACAGCGACACCGGATCTTGCTTGTCTTCGCAACACCAAAAATCTGGTCGACACCCTGTCAGAGCTGCGTCCCAATGACGACAAGCCTCTGTTGGTGCTGAACCAGTGCAATGTACCGAAACGACCTGAGATTTCGGTTGAGGACTTCACCCAACCGCTTGGTATTTCGCCAACAATTACTTTGCCTTTTGAACCGGCATTGTTCGGATTGGCCGCCAATAACGGGCAGATGATTTCAGAGACTGATGCCAAGAGTGAAATATCAGTGGCCCTTGACCAGCTGGCTCAGGTGGTGACTGGCAGACGAGAAATTGAACCTGTCGCGAAGAAGTCGATGGGCTCTTTATTGTCGCGATTTTCACTCAAGAAAAAGTCAAAGAAGAAGTAACCGAGTCGTCAGGCCGGTAGCACTGGAGTAGTTAGCAGATGTTTGGAAAACGGGGTGGGCCATCAGGGGGTGCCGGAGAAAAAGGAAATTTCTCCAAACCCCTGAACATGCCACCAGAGGCAAATCACGCTGCACCACCAGCCCAACCGCCGGCTGCGCCTGCAGCACCGCCACAAGCTGCTCCTGCTGCTAACCCGGCCGGTGCACCACCGCAGGCACCGTCACATTCCGCGCCTCCCCCGCCGCCATCGTCGCCATCGTCGCCAGCCGCACCGCCAGTCGGGACAATGCCAGTTGCTGCCGCTCCAGCCGCATCAGGATTGCCCACAACGCCAAAAAAATTGAAGGCCAAGGCTCCACCGATTGACTTCGAAGCCCAGTCTGCGGCACCTGAAGTTCGACCAAAATCGGAAGAATATTATGATGTCAAAACACAGGTATTCTCCGCACTAATTGACACAATCGACCTGTCGCAATTGTCAAAGCTGGACAACGAAGGCGCTCGTGAAGAGATACGCGACATCGTCAACGACATTATCGCGATCAAATCGATTGTCATGTCGATTTCCGAGCAAGAGGAATTGCTCGCCGATATTTGTAACGATGTGCTGGGATTTGGTCCGCTGGAACCGCTTCTGGAGCGGGATGATATCGCCGACATCATGGTCAATGGCGCCAAGCAGACTTTCATCGAAGTGGACGGCAAGACCGAAACGACAAATGTACGGTTTCGCGACAACGACCAGTTGATGAGCATTTGTCAACGCATCGTGAGCCAGGTTGGCCGCCGTGTCGATGAATCTTCGCCAATTTGTGACGCTCGCTTGATTGATGGTTCGCGTGTTAACGTGATTGCACCACCGCTGGCTCTGGATGGTCCGACACTAACAATTCGTAAGTTTAAGAAGGACAAGCTGACCCTCGACCAATTGGTCAATTTCGGTGCCATTTCACCGTCGGGCGCGGATATCTTGAAAATTATTGGTCATATCCGGCGGAACGGGTTCGGGTAAGACCACTCTGCTCAACTGCATGACCAATTACATCGATGAAGATGAGCGTGTCATTACCTGCGAAGACTCAGCCGAATTGCAACTTCAGCAGCCGCATGTTGTGCGTCTTGAAACCCGCCCACCCAATCTGGAAGGCGAGGGCACGATCACCATGACCGATCTGGTCAAGAACTGCCTGCGTATGCGCCCGGAGCGCATCATTGTGGGTGAGGTGCGTGGCTCGGAAGTGTTCGACCTGTTGCAGGCCATGAATACCGGCCATGACGGGTCCATGGGAACGATCCATGCCAACTCGCCACGTGAGTGCCTGTCACGTATGGAATCGATGATCGCCATGGGTGGCTTCTCGCTGCCGGCCAAAACGGTTCGCGAGATCATTGTTGGTTCAGTAGATATTGTAATCCAGGCCAAGCGCCTGCGCGATGGTTCGCGCCGCATCACCCACATTACCGAAGTGTTGGGAATGGAAGGCGACGTAATCATTACGCAAGATATTTTTGTCTACGATATCACCGGTGAAGATGAAAATGGCAAGCTGATCGGCAAACATAAATCCACGGGCGTGGGAAATCCCAAGATGATGGAACGTGCGCGCTATTATAACGAGGATGAGCGACTGTCGCGGGCACTGGATGAGTCAGAAGATCGGGGCAGTGATCCGTTTTAAGCGGGCCACACCGGGTAAGGCGTAGGGTAATGATGTTATTGGCGATGATAGGTTTGGCGGTTCTCACCGTGGGAACCCTTGGCTATGCCCTGATGTACAACTCCATCACCGACAGTAAAAAGTCGAATGAGCGGATCAAAAGCCTGCAGAAAGACCAAAGTGTAAAAATCAAGGCTCAGACGAAGAAGGTTGATGACAAACAGCGCAGAAAGGCCCGCGAAAGCGCGCTGAAAAATGTCGAAGAGCAGCGTACGGCTGGCAAGAAAGCCGATAAGCCGACATTGCCAATGCGAATTTCGCAGGCTGGCATGACGCTGAGTGTGCGCAATTTCTACCTCATTTCTGTTGTTATGGCGGTTGTTTCATTCTTTGGCAGCCTGATCGGCGGCGCTCAATTGTATATTGCAGCCGGTATTTCCTTTGTCGCTGGGGTCGGCTTGTTGAGGTTTTACATCTCTTTTAAAAGAGCGCGGCGGTTCAAGGCTTTCACCACCATTTTTCCAAACGCAATTGACGTCATTGTTCGGGGTATTCGGTCGGGTCTGCCTCTCAACGATTGTTTGTAACTACTCAGCTACCCTATTTCTGCTGCCATTAGGTGCGACAATTTGATTCATGGCGCATATTTGAGGTTCCACTTTTTTCATTTTGGTGTTTGACTGCGAGGATGAAACTCGAAAATCTGACACCTGAAATTCTTGCTGATTTCTCAAAATCAGAACTGATTGATGTGGTCATGGCTCTGGTGGGTCAGGTTGTCTAACTCAAAGAACAAAATGCGCAGCTTTTGGAGGTGAACGCTCGGCTCCTGAAGGAAAACGAACAACTCAGGAAAGACAACGAGCAACTTAGAGAAGATAATGCGGTTCTTAGGCAGCGTGTTTCAGATCTTGAGCGTCGTCTGGGATCGAACAGTCGTAATAGCAGCAAACCACCTTCGAGCGACGGACTGGCAAAGCCGTCTAGCGATAAGAAACGGCGGACCAAAAGTCAGCGGGGCAAGTCAAATCGAAAGCCTGGCGGCCAACCCGGACATCCCGGCAACACACTGAAACAGGTTGAGAACCCAGACGAGATCACCAGTCATTTTCCGAACCAATGCCAAAACTGTCAGGCCGCGCTTTCGGCGGAGGATACCATAGGTTCTGCGTGCAGACAGGTGTTTGGCCTCAAACCTCCACCGCCGCTTTATGTGACCGAGCATCGTGCGCATATTTGCCAATGCCAGCATTGCGGTGCAAAAACCCGCGCCGATTTTCCTGAAGGGGTAACATCACCCGCCCAGTACGGCGATGAAATAGGGGCGTTGGCCGCCTATTTACAGACGCAGCACTGCATTCCCCAAAATCGCCTGGCGCAGGTTTTTGCGGACATTTTCGGGGTCACAATCACATCGGCAACCCTTTCCAGTCTGGTTGCCAAAAAGGCCGAGCAGATGCTCTGTTTAGCTGAGGCGGTGAAGAACCTGCTGTCCGGGCCTCAAACGGCAGTGAAGCATCTGGATGAAACGGGGTTCAGGATTGGTGGCAGAACGCGCTGGCTTCATATGCTATGCTCCACCGCTCTAAGCCACCTTCGGCTCGGAACTGCGCGAGGTGAAGTGCCACCAGAACTGGCGGGAACGGCAGTGCATGACTGTTTCTCTTCCAACTGGGCAGTGGAAAATGTGACCCATGGATTGTGCAATGCCCACATCTCCCGCGAATTGGAGGCATTGACCGAATATGAAAAAGAAGCTTGGGTGCCGGACATGAAAGCCATTCTGCTCGACGCACTGAAGCTCACGCATGTCGCGCGAATCCAAAATCGGAGCGCGGTCAGCCCGGAGGCAATCACGGATATCGAGCGGCGATTTGATGCCTGTTGCGAGCGTGCTATCGCGTTCCACGAGGCCCAACCGCCTCTCGCGCGCCCAACGAAAGGCAAGAAGCGGGGTCGCCCGAAACGGCGGATTGGGCACAATCTCGCTTTGCGACTCCAAACGCATAAAGCAGCGGTTTTGCTCTTTCTCAATGATCTGCGCGTTCCCTACACGAACAACGAGGCAGAGCGTGATCTCAGAATGACGAAAGTTCGACAAAAGGTCTCGGGAAGCTTTCGAACAGAGGCTGGTGCCGAGAATTTCTGCACTTTACGAACGGTCATTGAAACGGCGCGAAAACAAGGTTGGGACATCCTGAAAACCTTGAAAACCGCGCCTGATCAGCTCATCCTCAACCTCAGACCCGTCTGATGGGCCGTCTATAAAAGCATCAGGTTGGGGTAGCTGGGTAGTTACGATTGTTTACGCATTATCGCTAATGATGCTGATGAACCGGTGCGAGGCGAATTTCGCAAGATGATTGAAGCCACGCAGATGGGTATCTCGGTTCCCGAGGCCTGCGAACGGCTTTACGAAAGCGTGCCAACGCCGGAGACCAATTTCTTTTCAATTGTGATTGCCATTCAATCCTCCGCCGGTGGTAACTTGTCGGAAGCTCTGTCCGGGCTTTCCAAGGTGCTGCGTGAACGGCGCAAGATGGCTGACAAGATCAAGGCGTTCTCAACCGAAGCCAAAACCTCGGCAACCATCATTGGCGCACTGCCATTCCTTGTGGCGCTGGCAGTATATATTACCACGCCGGGATATCTCGATGCGCTGTGGGAAACCCAGAGCGGTAAAAATGTCTTGCTGTTCATTGCCGGTTCGATGGGGCTTGGCGTGGCGATTATGAAAAAAATGATCAACTTCAAATTCTAGAATTTCTTCCTCTCCAGACTGTGTAAAAAGTGACCCAGAGCGATGTTTGACCAACTCACAGAACCGGAAAATCTATTGGCGCTGCTGACTGCTGTGGGCGTGTTTGCGTCTATCCTTGTTGTTGTCATGCCAATGCTGAAGACCGATAATCTGGGCAATCGCATGAAGTCGGTGGCTTTGGAGCGCGAAAAGCTGCGGGCGCGCGAACGGGCGCGCATGGTGAGTACGGTAAAGGAAGGTCGCAGGAAAAGCGCCAAGAAGCGTGAACCCGGTGCGCTGATAAAGCTGATCGTAGACAAGCTCAACCTGCGCAAAGCATTGGCCGATGAAAAAACCGAACTGGAACTGATTCAGGCCGGATTTCGCGGACAGTCTCCGTTGTTTGTATTTCTCGGACTGCGGTTTGGCTTGCCATTTGTTTTTGGCGCAGCTGCCGTCGTTTACTTCTATTTTGTCAAGACCCGTGTTGAAGGCGATGAAGCGTCCATCAAGCTGTATTGTCTTGGAGCGGCGTTTGTCGGATTTTATGCACCGCTGCTTGTGGTGCGTCAGATTGTGAAAAAACGCCAACTCAGCATTACCCAGGCATGGCCCGACGCATTGGACCTGAGCCTGATCTGTGTTGAATCCGGCATGAGCATCGAGGGAGCTTTCCGCAAGGTAGCGGCCGAAATTGGCCCTCAATCGGTTGCCTTGGCCGAGGAACTGATGATCACAACGGCCGAACTTTCTTTCCTGCAGGAACGGCGCGTGGCCTATGAAAACCTGACCAAGCGGACCGGGTTGGAATCGGTCAAGAACGTTGTTCTGTCGCTTATTCAGTCGGAAAAATATGGAACGCCGCTTTCTACCGCTCTGCGTGTTCTCAGCCAGGAAAATCGCGACATTCGCATGAATCTGGCGGAAAAAAAGGCGGCATCTTTGCCTCCAAAACTAACCGTTCCGATGATGGTCTGCTTCCTACCCGCACTGTTTTGCGTCATTCTAGGGCCTGCAATGATCCGTACATTTGCAACATTTGCGGCTCAGTAGTTGAAGGCATATTGCATTTGTTTCCGGCAGGTTGCCCGGGATCCCGGCAGATCACTTTTCCATTGAAACCCAGCGCCGATTGCCACATCTTTTGAAGATGATTTATGTTCTTGCATTCCCACACTTTGAGGCGAATGTTTTGCAATCCCTGGCCGCATTCAGGGGCATCCATGAACCGGAACGAGCGGCACTTGTGGCACCGCATGTAACACTCGCATTTCGAATACAAAACACTCTTCCCAAAGACATGATTGCGCTGTGCCAGCGAGTGGCCTCGCAGAAGAAGAAGTTTTATGTGGAGTTTGACACGAGCGAAGTGGTTTATGATCAGTTTGAAGACGTGCACAAATTGTTGCTGGCAATTTCGGTTGGTCAAGTTGAGCTAACCGCATTGCATGAACAGCTTTACGAGGGGCTGCATCGTCAAGAACCGCACCCTCATCTGGCATATCACCCGCACATGACCATAGCGACAAATGCGGATCCGGTGATTATTGAGAATATTGACCTGACTTCAATCGGCCCATTTCCGATCAAAGCAACGATCAACAGTCTGGAAGTTTTGAAGCTTGAAGATGGTGGATTGTCGTCAATTGCAAACGTGCAACTTGGCACGTAGTTTTGAAGACAAAGTTTTTCGCTAGGCAATTCTGTCAGTCCTGCGGATTATTCCGGAGACAACTTTAGGCCAAATTTTGCGATAATATTGGAGCGACCAAATCAACATCAGGGGTGCCAGGATAAGCCCCATGATGTTTTTCATAAGGTGGAATTGGCCGTGGAACAGTTCTGACAAAGTATAGAATAACTCGACCACCCAACTCCAAATCGATAGTGCAATTTATAAATATTTCAAGTTTCTCTCCACCCGGATGCCGCCTGATCAGGTCAATCCAAACAAGGAATCCAGTCCTTCTGTCGTGATAACCGAAACCGCCGCTGTGACCACAAAGAAAAACACAGCTTTGCTCATGGTCAGGTCCAGTGAAATTCGCATCAGGCGCAGCCCGACAAAGATTAACACACCAATCCAGAATACGCTGATCAGATTCAGCAAGCTGTTATCTGCGCCGGAATTGGCAGCGCCGCCAAATGAAACTGCCAGGATAATCAAAGGCAAGAATGCAACCGAAATAATGGGTGCGGCCCAGTTGTGTACCGCAATTGCTGCTGGAAATCTTTGCTGTTCCTGAGGTGTTCGGCAAAGCAGATACAGGGCAATGAGAGAGGCGGCATAGCCAATCAGTGCAATTACAAGGTGGCCAAAAACGAAGTAGAGTTTGCCAATCTCCCGGGAAGCCGAAATGGTCTGGGCATTATACAGGATTGAAATAGCGGCAATGTCGATAAGGCCGGCAATGGCCAGCCCGGCAAATGACCAGCCAATGCCGCGGCTCGAAAGATCTATGCGTGACATGCCGCTGGCGCGACCCAGCATGACATCGATCACCCCGGCCAGATTCTCTGTCAGGTTGGATTTTGAAACAGGTGCGGGCGGCACGTTCAAACCGTTTCCCGTTTGAAAAACCGTTGGATGAACTGCGCATATATGTCGGTCAGCGTGTCGAGATCTTTCAGGGCCGCCCTTTCATCAATCTGATGCATTGTCTGACCAACAAGGCCAAATTCGACAACCGGGCAGACATCCTTGATGAACCGCGCATCGGAAGTGCCACCACCAGTGGACAATTCCGGGCTTGTACCAACCACTTCAGAAACCGCAAAGGACAGTGCTTCAATCAACCTGTCATCGCTGGTCAGAAAAACATGGCTGGGGCGCTCGGTATAGGTGACGGAATAGTCTACCGGCGGGCGCGGCGTGTCGCCGACATCGCCTCTTAATGTACTGTCGTTTGAAGCTCTGTCCAACCGCCGCTCCATCTCCTGTTTGATGCTGTCGGCAGTCCAGGTGTCGTTGAAGCGAATATTGAAACGAGCCGAGGCCTTGTTGGGGATCACATTGAATGCGGGATTGCCAATATCAATGGATGTGACCTCCAGATTGGTCGGTTGAAAATCGTCAGTACCGTCGTCGTAAGGTTCGGCCATCAGGGCTTGCGTCAGCGCGATGATGCCGCGAGAAGGATTGTCCGCCAGATGAGGATAAGCGGCATGACCCTGTATGCCGGCTACATGAACGGTGCCCGAAATCGAACCACGGCGACCGATCTTGATGGCATCCCCGATGGCGTTTGGATTGGTTGGTTCTCCAACAATGCAGGCGTCAATTTCTTCGCCCTGCTCAATCAGCCATTCGAGAATGGCTTTGGTACCATTTACTGCTGGCCCTTCTTCGTCGCCGGTAATCAAGAAGGATATCGACCCGGGGATCGTTTCATTTTGCTCAATCAGTTGTTCCACGGCTGCCAGAAAACAGGCAATGCCCCCCTTCATGTCAACCGCGCCTCGACCAACCATGAATCCGTCGACCACAGCTCCGTCAAATGGCTGACTGGTCCAGTCATTTTCATCGCCTACCGGGACGACATCGGTATGACCAGCGAAGCATAGATTGGGTTTTTGATTCCCCAAGCGTGCATATAGATTTTCAACATCCGGTGTGTTGGGGGCGGAGAAGATTTTTCGCTTTACCACAAAGCCCAGCGTTTCGAGCCGGGTTTGCAACACGTCCAGTGCGCCGCCTTCGTGTGGTGTGACGCTGGGGCAGCGAATGAGGTCTCTCAGCAGTTCGGCGGCTGGTGATAGTTGGGAGATATTTTTGGTCATGCCATGCGTTTAGCATGCAAAGCCGTTTGGTCAATCATTCTTCCGGAGAGTAATAATTGTCAACGCCGGGCAGCAGCATAACAGTTGGTCGTTTAGGCAGATTGAGCAGCGAAACTTTCAGCCTGTTTTCCCGCAGACGTGTGATGGCGAATTCCTCGCCGAGATAATTGAGGAAATTGGGCATCGCGTCATAACTGCGCACATGCATCGGCAAGACCACAGAAGAGCGCAAACGCTTGAGGATTTCACGGGCGCTGAGATGGCTCATGGTCAAGCCACCGTCAACCGCAATCATCACTACATCCAGTCGACCGATCTTGGCATAATGGTCTTCGCTCAACTTGTGATGCAGATGTCCCAGATGGCCAATACACAGTCCCGCCACCTCAAAGATGAATATGGAATTGCCGTCTGGCACGCCAGACCAGCGCAGAATATCGGTTGTGACATTGCGGATGAGTACATCACCGACCATCAGATGATGCTTGGCTATAGCACCATTATCTCCCCAACCCTTCAGCACGGCTTCGATCTTCGGGTCCGGGGTGTTGGTATAATGGGAGGAATGGGCGTGGTTCATGGTCACCACATTGGGGGTTACCGGATCAGCCAGCCAGCCGGCAAAATCTGTGGCGATTTTTATGCCTGTGGGACTTTCAATGAGATAGGTTGAGTGACCCTGAAAGGAAATGGTGACGTCATATTTCGACGTTGCCACCGGGACGGTAAAACTGGCGAAATGAACCGGCAGTTCTGGTGTGTGGATATTGTTGGCCACGGCAAAGCAGGTGCTGGGTATCGGTTTTACGGCACTTTGCGCATTGGCATGAGGTGCTGCTGCGATCACCATTGCGCCCAAAAGTAGGGCAATTCCCCTGATTAACACTGACATCGCCGAGCACCTTCCGTCCACAATCCTGTCGCGGGAAGGTTAACCGCTGGCGGCGTCACTGCCAATGGAGCAAAACTAATTGTGAACGGCGCTACTGAACGGGGGGCGGGCCATAATTGTTATCTTCCGCCTGGCCCTTCAAGACGCCAAGCAGAACTAACGGAATGACCAGAAAGCCCGAAAGAAAAAATCCGGCCACAACGATAATCAGCGCATAGTGTCCCGGATGACCCAGGTCGTGCAGGCGTTTATGGCACAATGCATAGATGCAATAGGTCGATGCGAGGGCCACCAGACCCAGTACGATGACCCACATTGTAAATTGGCCTGAACCTTCGCGCGCAGCAAATAACTGAGATACCACAACCCACCATATGCAGAAGATCAGGGCGATGCCCAGACCATAAGTGGCGCGCCTGATCCGACCCTTGCGAGAAAACAGCGCCCAATATACAGATTGCGGTCCGCCTTTGTTCGCCATTGTCATCCCTTCTGGAGCCTTTTGACCGGTCAGTCGCGCAACAATTCGTTGATGGCTGTCTTTGAGCGGGTTTTTTCGTCAACGGTCTTAACAATGACGGCACAGTACAGACCCGGTCCGGGCTCGCCATTGCCCATCGGCTTGCCCGGCATGGTGCCGGCCACAACCACGGAATAGGCGGGTACCTCACCATAGGTGACGGAGCCTGTGGCGCGGTCGACGATCTTGGTCGACTGGCCGATAAATACGCCCATGCCGAGAACCGCACCTTCCCGCACGATGCATCCTTCGACAACTTCGGAACGGGCGCCGACAAAGCAATTATCCTCAATGATCACCGGGCCGGCCTGCAAAGGTTCCAGAACCCCGCCAATGCCAACGCCACCAGAAAGATGAACGCCTTTGCCGATCTGGGCACAGGATCCAACTGTTGCCCAGGTATCAACCATGGAGCCTTCGTCGACATAGGCTCCAAGATTGACGAATGATGGCATCAAAACCACGTTTTTGGCGATATGAGCCGAGTGGCGAACCACGCAATTTGGCACGGCGCGAAACCCGGCGCCGCGAAACTGATTTTCGCCCCAGCCTTCGAACTTAGATGGCACTTTGTCCCACCATGTGGAGGCACCGGAACCGTTGGGGATGACGTCCATATCGTTGAGACGGAAAGACAGCAGAACAGCCTTTTTCAACCATTGGTTCACAACCCAATTGCCATCGTTGCCCTTTTCCGCGACACGGGCTGAGCCGTTGTCAAGCAAATTGAGGGCGTCGCCCACCGCCTCGCGAATTTCGCCCTGCGTGGTGATGCCGACATTATCACGGTCGTCAAAGGCGGCTTCGATGGTGGCTTGAAGGTCTGCGTGGCTCATCGGGTGTGTCCTGAAAACAAAGATTTTCGCCTTTATAACGAAGCCGATTGCGGGAGCAATGGGGAAGTGACCATTTGGCAAAAACTCTGTTCCCCTTTGACCTGCATCGCTGAGACTTGTAAGGGCAGGTTTGTTTATTCTTTCGGAACCAGTTTTATGCCCACCAAACAATTTCCGCTGCCGCACAATCCATTAAAAGGGTCGCGGCGGGACCGCGAGCAAGCCAAGGTCGTGCCGGATACGCCGCAAACCCGTTCGCCTGCTTATAAACTGGCTTTTGATGATGCGGAATTTCTCTGCCGCCCCGAAACTCGGCCGATTCGGCTGCAGCTGGAATTGTTGAAGACCGAGATGATGCTGGAAGAGGCCGGCATTGTCTCCACAACGGTGTTGTTCGGTGGGGCCCGTATTGCCGAACCGGGCAAGGATCCGTGGGCTGCAAAAAACGACACTCAGCGCGCCAGCCTGAAGGCCAGCAGCAAATATTACACCGAAGCCCGCAAATATGCGCAACTTGCGTCGCAGGCTTCCAAAAAGACCGATTTTACCGAATATGTCGTTGTCACCGGAGGTGGTCCCGGTGTGATGGAAGCCGGATCACGAGGTGCGCTGGATGTTGGGGCGCCAAATATCGCGTTGAACATAGTCTTGCCTCATGAGCAGGCACCAAATGAATTTGTCACTCCGGAATTCAGTTTCAACTTCCACTATTTTGCCATTCGCAAAATGCACTTTTTGATGCGCGCCAGTTCGGTTGCTGTCTTTCCTGGCGGATTTGGTACGCTGGACGAATTTTTTGAAACCCTGACACTGATTCAGACCGGGCGTATGGAGAAGGTGCCAGTATTGTTGTTTGGCAAAAATTTCTGGGAGCGGGTTATCAATCTAGAAGCGCTTGCGGAAGAAGGTACAATTTCTCCCGATGACACCGATCTGTTTACCGTCGTCGATTCGGCGGAAGAAGGATGGCAGGTCGTTTCCAAGTTTTATGAATTGGAAGACTAGCTGATGCCCGAAGCATCTCCAGAGGAAGTTGCCTTTGCCGAGCGCAAGGGCAAGGCGCGCAAGTTTTTCGCAGATGAGTGGATATTCGTGCGCGGCGTTCCGGCGATGAAATTCCTGCCACCCGAAGGACCCGACGAAGTTGCCTTTGCCGGGCGTTCCAATGTGGGCAAGTCGTCTCTGATCAATGCACTGACGGCAAAACGCGGCCTGGCGCGTACGTCCAATACGCCTGGACGTACCCAGGAATTGAATTTCTTTGTACAGGATGGGCAGTTTGAAGATGGTATCCCGCCGCTGGCTCTGGTCGACATGCCCGGCTACGGCTTTGCCAAAGCTCCAAAGGATGTGGTCGACAACTGGACCAAACTGGTTTTTTCCTACCTGCAGGGTCGTTCGACGTTGCGGCGGGTCTATGTGTTGGTGGATTCCCGCCACGGTTTGAAAAAGAATGACGAGGAAGTGTTGGGCCTGCTGGACAAGGCCGCTGTGTCCTACCAGTTGGTGCTGACAAAATCCGACAAAATCAAGCCACCGGCTCTGGTAAAATTGCAGGCGGAGACTCTCAAGGCGATTGAAAAACGCCCGGCGGCCTTTCCGCAGATTGTTGCGACCTCCAGCGAAAAGGGCAGTGGTGTTGACGATCTGAAAGCCGCCATCCTGTTCGCCATTGGTCGCGGCTAGACTGGTGCCCTGCGGATCAACCTAGTCGGACAAGGTCTTTGTCGATTTTTTGCACAAAATTTCAATAGCGTCGGCCACATGGGTTGAACCGATGGCGTGATCGTCGCGTTCAACCCGCAGCAAATGCGCCTGATGCAATACGTCGGTATGGGTCAGACCTCTGGGCGGTTCAAAACAATAGCAAGCCAATTCGATCAGTAATCCCAGAGGTTCCCTGAAATAGATCGAATCCATGAATCCCCGATCCTTGTTGCCACTGTGTTTGATCCCGGCTTCGTCCAGCTTTTTGATCGCCCGGCGATAGGTTGCCTTGGAAATGTTGAAGGCGATATGGTGAACGCAGCCTGCATCCTCGGGCGTGCGTTTGTGCTGAGGTTTTCGCGATTCATTACAGAAAATTGTGATCAACCGCCCGTCACCGGGATCGAAGTAAAGGTGGTTTTCATCCGGGTTGTCGAGATTGGGCTGTTCAAACACGAATGGCATGCCGAGCACACCTTCCCAAAAATCGACCGAGGTTTTTTTGTCAGCGCCCATCAATGTGATGTGGTGAACGCCCTGTGCTTGCAACAATGTCATTTAGTTCTCCCAATACTGAAATGCACGCTAACACGTAATTCCAGCAGGTCACACCGCGATCAGTCCAGATTTCAATTGCACAGAACTAATCGAAAGAGACCTTGCCGCGCAGTTTTTTGGTCTGTCCGCGTTTGACCTTAGAATCGGTACGTTTTCTGCGGGCGTTCATGCTGGGCCGTGTGGGCTTGCGTTTGGGGGGAGGTGGCTTGGCGGCCTTCGCCAACAATTCAATCAGACGCGTGCGGGCATCGGCCCGGTTTTTTTCCTGACTGCGATAGCGGGTGGCCTGAATTACAATCTCGGATTCGCTGTTTAAACGGCTTCCGGCAAGTTTTTCTGCTTTCGAAATGACCGGCCAGGGCAGGGTGGCACTGCGTCTGGGGCTATAGCGAAGCTGTACGCCACTGGCAACTTTGTTGACGTTTTGACCGCCCGGTCCACCTGAATGGATGAAGCGTTCTGAAAGATCGCCCTCCAGAATGTACAGGTTCTCATAGATGGGGATGCGGATTTCGGCCATGCTGATTTGTAATCGGCAAGCTATTTGAAATCAAACAGGAGAGTTCGATTGACAATCAGGTGATGGTTTGGGGATAAAGCTTCAAACTAATCGTTTGAAAAAAGAAGCATCCAATGGCTCCCACCAAAAAAATTGATAAATCTCAGCTGCGGTCGAAACTGTGGTTCGCCAATCCTGATGATTATGACATGACTGCGCTCTACATCGAGCGCTATATGAACTGGGGCCTGACCCGCGAAGAACTGCAATCCGGCAAACCGATTATTGGCATCGCCCAAAGTGGCTCCGATCTGTCTCCCTGTAATCGGCACCACCTGGTCTTGGCCCAGCGGGTTCGTGAAGGTATTCGCGAGGCTGGTGGTATCGCCTTTGAATTTCCGGTGCACCCAATCCAGGAAACCGGCAAACGCCCAACCGCGAATCTGGACCGCAATCTGTCTTATCTGGGGCTGGTTGAAACTCTGTTTGGTTATCCGCTGGATGGCGTGGTGTTGACCATCGGGTGTGATAAGACCACCCCGGCCATGTTGATGGCGGCCGCAACCGCCAATATTCCGGCGATTGCCCTGTCTGTCGGCCCAATGCTGAACGGCTGGTATAAAGGACAGCGCACCGGGTCCGGTACGATTAAATGGCATGCCAAGAAGGAACTGTCGAAGGGTGATATTTCCTATGAGGAATATGCTGACATTGTTGCTTCTTCCGCACCGTCGCCGGGCTATTGCAATACGATGGGAACAGCCACAACGATGAATTCACTGGCTGAGGCGCTTGGAATGTCACTGGCCGGGTCCGCCGCGATTCCTGCCGTACACAAGGAACGTGCGCAGATGGCCTATTTGACGGGCAAGCGCATTGTTGATCTGGTTTGGGAAGACGTCAAACCTTCTGATATCATGAAGCGAGAGGCATTTGAAAACGCCATTGTCATCAATTCGGCGATTGGCGGATCCACCAATGCCCCGATCCATCTGAAGGCCATTGCCAATCATTTGGGTGTTCGTCTCGACAACCAGGACTGGGAAGATCTCGGCTGGGATATTCCGCTGATGCTGAATCTGCAGCCGGCAGGAGAATATCTTGGTGAAGACTATCATCATGCTGGTGGGGTTCCAGCCATCGTCAACCAGTTGATGGAAGCAGGAAAACTGCCAAACCCAGATGCAATGACCGTCAACGGCAAGGCGATTGGCGAGAATTGCAAAGGCGTGGAAGTTGCCGATGACAAGGTCATCTGGCCGTTTGACAAGCCGATGCTGCAGCAGGCCGGGTTCCTGAATTTGAAGGGCAATCTGTTTGATACGGCGATCATGAAAACCTCGGTAATTTCCGACGAGTTTCGCGACCGCTATCTGTCCAACCCGGATGATCTGAACGCCTTTGAAGGTCGCGCGGTCGTGTTTGACGGGCGCGAAGATTACCACGCGCGCATCAATGATAAATCGCTGGGCATCGACGAATTTACGTTGCTGTTCATTCGCGGCGCCGGGCCAATTGGTTATCCGGGCGGTGCGGAAGTGGTCAATATGCAGCCACCGGACGATCTGCTGAAGCGCGGGGTGACATCTTTGCCTTGTATTGGTGATGGTCGTCAGTCGGGCACGTCGGGTTCGCCATCGATCCTCAATGCGTCGCCGGAAGCCGCTGTGGGTGGTGGTCTTGCGCTGATTGAAACCGGAGACCAGGTGCGGATTGACCTGAATACCCGCGAAGCCAACATCCTTATTTCCGATGAAGAGTTGAACAAGCGCAAGGCGGCGGTCGCCGAAAAACTGTCGAAAGGCAGATTGGATTACGTGCCCGACCACCAAACGCCTTGGCAGGAAATTCAACGGGGTATTGTTGACCAGTTTGAAGAGGGCATGGTTTTGAAACCGGCGGTAAAATACCGTGATGTTGGTAAAATTATTCCCCGCGACAACCATTAGGGCGTCTCATGAGAATTTTCGGACCTCATTGTACGCTTGGGGAGGGGCCGCTCTGGCACCCTGAACGAGAGCGTCTGTACTGGTTCGATATTCCGGTTGGTCGCCTGCATGTTTGCAATTATCTGGGCGACCAACACCATTTCTGGGATTTTGGCGAGCCGGCTTCAGCTGCCGGATGGCTCGACAAGCAAACCCTGTTGGTGGCGACCGCCAGTGGTTTGCAGAAATTTGATCTTCCAACTGGCCGCTGGGAGACGGTTATTGATCTGGAGTCAGACAATCCACTGACGCGGTCAAATGACGGTCGTATCGGCCCGGACGGTTCGTTCTGGATCGGCACAATGGCCCGTGATGGCAGTCCGCATGAAGGGGCATTTCATCGCTACCACAACGGGAAGATCGATTGTCTTGCAAGTCGGGCCAGCATTCCCAACGCGACCTGTTTCTCTCCAGATGGGAAAACCGCCTATCTGGCTGACACTCGCAAGCAGATTATCTGGAGATGGCCGCTGGATGATCTTGGTAATCCCGTCGGTGAAAAACAGACTCACATCAACTTGAGAGATGAGAATATTAACCCTGATGGCGCGGTTTGCGATGCCGAGGGGTATTTGTGGAACGCGCAATGGGGTGCCTGGCGGATTGCCCGATATGCCCCCGATGGTTCATTCGACCGGGCAATTGATCTGCCGGTGAGCCAGCCAACTTGTCCGGCATTTGGTGGCCCCGATCTGAAAACTTTGTTCATCACCTCAGCATCAGAAGGTTTGAGCGAAAAAAGCCTGGAAAATCAACCAGATGCGGGGAAGATTTTGGCCCTGGACCTGGATGTATGCGGACTGCCGGAGCATCAGGCGCGTATCTGAAGGCAAATACACATTGCAGAAATCGAAATTAATTCGATAGTTTTAGAAGTTCCCGGCAGAATTATACCGGATGTTTACCATCGGCCAGCTAAAAGCTTCATCAAAAGCCTGCGAAATTTATCTAAATTTGTTCACGTCGTGTTAACTTGCGATGTGTGAACATGGTGCCAACCTTAAAGGAGGGTACCATGTCCCGAGCTCAGTCGCATTCTCTCAACGAAACCAGCGTTCCGATACCGGAAAGCTTGTTTGGTGAGTTGGCCCAGGCGGAACCGATCGACGCGGTTGAAATCGCCAAGGAACTGCCTTTACAAAACCGCGCGCGCCTTGCCGCATTTTGTTATGCTCGTCGACATCTTAACCACCTCGGTCTGCTCGTTGCATCAACGTGTGATCTGGTGACCCTGAAGCGGGTGATGGGAACTGCCGGGGAAGTGGTGTACCGCCAGTCCCGTGATGTGGAAAAAACGCTGGCTGCTGAACGCGGTGGCCGCGATTCTGCAAGTAAGATTACGCTTGCCACAGCTGCCAACGTTGTTCCGATCAGATAAATAAATCCATCGGCACATCTCCTCGTCATCACTGCAGAGGTGATGACGGGAAAATTCCTTACATAATATCCTACTGACGAAGGGGCGGCTTTTGCCGTCTCTTTGTGTTTTTGGGTTCCAAAATCACGACGATTCTGCCAAGAAGCCGAAGCGAGAAACAGAGTATCGTATCTACCTGCAGGCTGAAATGCTGCCATCGTCACCGCCACTGTTTAATTAAGTTTGGAGAAAATCAATGAACCCGTCCTTTGATTTTCGAAAGTGGTCTCATCGAGCCTCAGACTGGGCCGCTGATTATCTTGATGGTTTGGAACAACAACCGGTTCGTCCAAAAGTTGTACCCGGTTCAATCGCTGCCCAAATTGGTGATGCTGCCCCCGAAGCTGGCGAAGCGATGGAGGAGATTTTCGCCGATTTTGAGCGCATCATTCCAGCAGGCATGACGCATTGGCAGCACCCCCGATTTTTTGCTTATTTTCAGTCAAACGCGGCGCCAGCCGCACAACTGGCCGAACAATTGGCAACCGCTTTTGCCAGCCAATGTATGCTTTGGCAGACATCTCCGGCGGCGACAGAGCTTGAAATCAAGATGGTTGACTGGCTGCGTCAGGGGCTGGGACTTCCAGCGCAATTTAAGGGATCGCTTCAGGACACCGCTTCGTCAGTTACGCTGTGCGCAATATTGACCATGCGCGAACGGGCGCTCAATTTCACCGGCAATAAGGAGGGCATTTTCGGCAAAGCTCCGCTGCGCGTTTATGCCTCTGGCCGTACACATACTTCCATTGATAAAGCAATGTGGGTGGCCGGTCTTGGCCAGGACAATCTGGTAAAAATTCCGACCGGACCGGGACCGCTGTTTTCAATGGACGCAGATGCGTTGCGCGTGGCGATTGCCGCAGATCGCGCGGCTGGCATGGTCCCGGCTGGTATCGTTATTTGTGTTGGTGGCACTTCGGTCGGGGCGACGGATAATGTGGCTGAAATATGCCAGATCGCGCGCGAGGAAGGTCTCTACACTCATCTTGATGCCGCATGGGCCGGTTCGGCAATGATTTGCGAGGAATATCGTCATTTGTGGGCAGGAGCAGAAAAGGCAGATTCCATTGTCATCAACCCTCACAAATGGCTTGGCGTTCCGATGGAATGTTCGCTTCATCTGGTGCGTGACCCGGAAACCCTTGTGCGCACACTGGCTATTCAGCCGGAATATTTAAAGACCCATGGCAAGGACGGGATCGTCAACTTCTCGGAGTGGTCGGTTCAATTGGGCCGCCGGTTTCGGGCGCTGAAAGTCTGGTTTTTGCTCCGTGCCTATGGGCTTGAAGGTTTGCGGGAGCGCATTCGCAACCATGTAAATTGGGCCGAGGAGCTGGCGGAACGTCTAGCCAGGGAGCCGGATATCGAGATTGTTACAGAACCGGTTTTGTCGCTGTTTTCATTTCGCCATGTGCCGCAGGGTTGTCCCGACATCAACGCCCACAATATTGAACTGGTCAATGCGATCAATGATGACGGTCGCATTTATCTTACTCAGACTTTGCATGAAGGGGCGACCGCCATCCGATTTGTCGCCGGTCAGTTCGACATGAGCGAGCGGGATATCGACATTGCCTTTGATGCGATCATTGAGGTGGCCCGTGGTTGACCATCATCTATCGTCAACCTCGATTACCAAACGGCTGGCGGATCTGGGCAGTGCCCGCTGGACGCTTCATTTTGAAGCCCGGCGGCGGGTGGCCGCCGGTGAAGATATTATCGAATTGACAATTGGCGAACCGGATGTGCCAACCCCGGTATCATTGATCGATGTTGCCGATAGCGCGATGCGCGCCGGTCGTACTGGCTATGCCGGTGGTCGCGGAGAGCCGGTATTGGTGGATGCGATTGCGGCAAAATATTCAAAACGCTCCGGACGGGAAATCAAACAGGATAATGTATTTGCGTTTCCCGGTACCCAGGCAGCTTTATCAATTTGCATGATGGCAATGGTGGAACATGGTGACGCCGTCCTGGTGCCTGACCCTTATTATGCCACTTATGAAGGAGTGGTTCGTGCCACCGGCGCCGAATTTATCCCCGTGCCGATGAGTGCGGACAATGGTTTTTGCCTGACTGTTGAGCAGTTGGAAAATGCGCTGGTGCCGAATGCTCGTGTATTGTTGTTGAATTCGCCTCATAACCCGACAGGTGCGGTGTTAAGTGAACAGGAAATCGCCGCCATCGGCGCTTTTTGCCAAAAGCACAATTTGTGGATTCTCAGCGATGAAGTGTACGAGGATCTGATATATGGCAAACCTTTTGCCTCGCCGTTTGACAATGATGATCTTGCGGAGCGTACAATTGTAGCTTCGTCGATATCCAAGTCCCATGCGGCTCCCGGCTTTCGGTCAGGATGGGCGGTTGGACCGGGCTGGTTCATCACCGGCGCCCAATCTGTGGCGGAGACGATTCTGTTTGGAAACCAGCCCTTTATCGCCGACATGACGGCCCATGCGCTGAACAATTCCAACGATACCTCCAAAAATATGGCAATTGCCTATCAGCGGCGCATTGATGTGCTTTTGGAGTTATTCGCTGATTGCTCCGCTCTCAAGCCATTGCGGCCAGATTCCGGCATGTTCATGGTGGTGAATGTTTCGGCGACGGGCATGAACGGCAGCAATTTTGCCAGGCGTCTGCTGGATTTTGGTGTTGCTGTCATGCCGGGGGATTCATTTGGAGCGCAGGCGCTGGATTTCATCCGCCTCAGCTTGACTGTGGAAGATGAAAATCTGCGGCGGGCCGCACAGCGAATTGTCAATTGCGCTGAAACTCTGCAGTCGGGTGAGCAATCCACCTGATTGCGGCAGCGCGATCTGTGGTCTTAAGGTCGCGCAGATCGGCAATGCCATTTTCGGTAACTATGATGTCTACAAGCGAGCCACTGATGGTTGTGTGGTCGAGCTCGTTGACAATGGTGCTTTTGCCGGCGCGCCCGGCGGTGGATCGCAGGACGATGATGTTGCAGCCACCTTGCGAGCGTTGAGCGCCGATGGCGAAGTCTGGCAGGCCGCCCGGACAGGAAATGATGCGTTGTCCAATGCGCTCCGCGTTGACATTGCCATGCAGATCTACTTGCAAGGCGGCGTTGATTGCATGAAAGCGCGGTATTTTCGCCAGCTTATCGGGATGATGGGTCTGGGTGATTGGTTTGAATTCAAGTGCTGGATTATCGTCCATCCATTGATAAAAACGGGAACTTCCAACGGCCATCGTGGTGGTGACTGGGGCCGCGAGGGCTCCTGCCTCGACCACATCCATGATGGTATCATTGATCAGGCCGGTGTGAATTCGAAGTCCGCGCAGCCGTGATAGCGACCGCATGATGGCGTCGGGCGTTCCGCCCATGCCGACTTCGACCGTGATGTCGTCGCCAAGGCAGCTGAGTACGTTATCGGCGATCTGCAGATCCGTGTCGTCACTGACTGAAACTGCTAACTCGGGTAGCAGCTCATCGAGTTCCATGACCGCATCAAATTTCTCCATGGCAATCCCGTAATTGGTTCGTGGCACATGGCGGTTGATGATGGCGATTACGAAGGGGTTTTGAGCCAGAACCTGCGGCACAATGCCAACGCTCGGCCCAAGTGAGACCTGGCCTGATTGATCGGCAGGACTGACCTGCAGGACAACAATATCGGCGCGCCGTTGCCCGCAAGCATAGGCTTGCGCCTGTTGAAACAGGCTTTCGCGGATGACGCGGACCTTTCCGTCATTAACCGCTTGGCGCAAGTGCCCTCCCGGCATGACGGTGGAGACCGATATGCGCGGATCGCCGAGATAGTTGCAGGGTGCACCGGGCATAAAGGTTTCCACCGACAGGCCCGGCCACAGATCAACGTTGTCGATGAGCTGTTGGCCGATATTGGCGGACTCATTCACGGAGGCATGAAAAACCAGATGTTTCTTCCCCCGCAGACGGTCGGCAATGTCGCACAGATTTCCGATTTCATGCATCCGGTTCAACTCCTTGGCGGCTTGTTCCTGTCTACAATTTCTCAACGCCCGGTGCTATGGGTTTGGATCGCAGGAGATGATAATGACCGATTTGAACAGCAGTTTTTTCAATGTCACCCGAGAAGGTGCCGTCGCGGTTCTGGAGATGAACCGGCCAGACAAGGCGAATTGCATGTCGCCTGATTTTTGGGCGGACCTGCCGCGTCTGGCAGCAGGACTTGATAGTGACTCAAATGTGCGGTGCGTCGTGCTGACCGGTGCCGGAAAGCATTTTTCTGGAGGCATGGATCTGGCGACATTTGCCGATATCAACACGATGCTGCAGCAGGAACCCGGCCGCGCTGCCTATGCATTGCGCGATCTGATTTTGCGATTGCAGGGGTCCCTCTCCAGCCTGGAGAAATTGCGGGTACCGGTGATTGCCGCTGTTCATGGCGCTTGTCTGGGGGGTGGCATTGACCTGATCACGGCCTGCGATCTGCGTATTGCAAGCCGGGATGCCTCCTTTGGAATTGAGGAGATTCATATTGGCATGGCGGCTGATGTGGGGACATTGCAGCGGTTGCCCAAATTGATTCCACCCGCCGTGGTTCACGAACTGGCCTATACGGGTCGTCGATTTTCACCTGATGAGGCGCTGGGCTGGGGCCTGCTGAGTAGTGTTCATGATGATCGTGAGGCGATGCTTGATGCGGCGATGGAATTGGCACAGAACATTGCCGAAAAATCACCATTGGCAATTGCCGGGATCAAGCGGGCGATCACCTATTCCAGAGATCACAGTGTTGAAGATGCGCTGGATCAGATGGCCACCTGGAATGCTGGCATGTTGCGACCAGAAGATTTGCAGAAAGCGATCAGTGCAAAGACGCGCAAACAGGAAGCGGTTTTCAGCGATCTGCTGAGCACTTCCTTGTGAGATGAACCGGTTGGTGGAGCGGTTAGTCAGGCTGCGGTGCCGCCCGCCTGTTGCTGATGAGCTTCCATGGCCTGAACCATCAGGTGGAAAATATCTGTCAATTGCTGAAACTCCACCGGATCCCCCCCCTGATCTGGATGCTTGTTCATGGCCTGACGACGATAGGCCGACTTGAGATCTTCCATGGTGTAGGGTTGGGTCGGATCCATGCCCATGATTTGCATACGCGCGGCGTTGATCCGGGCGACACGCATGGCCTGGGCCTGCATTTGCGCCTGAGCCTCTTGTTCGGCGCGTTGACGATCCTGTTCCATACGCTGGTTTTGCTGTCGTATCGCCTGGTTGAAGGCGGCATGCTGTTCGGCCTTTAAGTGCGCCTCTTCGGCAAGATCACCAACCCGGGCGAAACGCACCCCAATTTCGTTGGATTTACGCCAGGCAACTTTACAACGGGCGATCAGGTCGTCGGACCGGACAATCAGCAGAAAGGTGTCCGCGATGCCCTGAGCGTTTACGATGCTTAGCCGTGCACCTGAGGAATGTATGTCCCGCACGGTACAGGGAAAATTCATTTCTGCGCCATCAACGCAGATTGTGGCCGCTTTGGTTTTTTCCACGCACTCTTCGCGACGGTCTACATGACGCTTTGGAGCCGCTTGTCGGCCGCGGCGAGCTGATGACGTAAACATTCCGAAATAGTGTCCCTCGTTGGATTTGCTGGCGAGCGAATTTTGGCACAACTATCTTAATTGGACGTTGCGGGAGTGGGCAAAATGCCAACGGCCCTTGATATGGTTAATACATTATGTAGTGTGCGCTCAGTTTTCAGATAACAGGTCCAACAATAGGGGAATTTTATGAAACTGGTGCGGTACGGAAAAGCAGGTCAGGAAAAACCGGGATTGATCGATGAAGATGGCAATCTGCGGGACCTGTCTCGTAAAATTGGCGATGTTTCCGGGGATTTCCTGTCGGACAAAAGCCTGAAGATGCTGCGCGGACTTGACGTGAAGCGTCTTAAGAAAGTTGAAGGTCGCCAGCGTTTGGGGCCGTGCGTTGGCAGCATCGGCAAATATATGTGCATCGGGCTAAACTATTCTGACCATGCTGCCGAAACCGGAGCAGCAATTCCCGAACATCCGATCCTGTTCATGAAGGCCACATCGGCAGTTATTGGCCCAAATGACACAGTGGTCATGCCACGCGGTTCCAAAACCACTGACTGGGAAGTTGAGCTGGGTGTCGTCATTGGCCGCAAGGCGAAATATGTATCCGAGAAGAACGCTCTGAAATATGTTGCCGGCTATTGCGTGGCCAATGATGTTTCGGAACGTACGTTCCAATCAAAGCTGACGGGTCAATGGACCAAGGGTAAAAGCTGCGACACATTTGGCCCGACCGGTCCGTGGCTGGTGACTCGTGACGAAGTTAAGGATCCTCAGAACCTCGCCATGTATCTTGATGTCAACGGCAAGCGTATGCAGACCGGCAGCACCTCCACGATGATTTTCACGGTCGCCCAGATTATTGAACATCTTTCGGGCCTGATGACCTTGCATCCCGGCGACGTGATCATCACCGGTACACCTCCCGGTGTAGGCCTGGGTATGAAGCCAAAGCCGAAATTTTTGAAGGTCGGCGATTCAATGGAACTTGGGATTGAGGGTCTGGGCGTTCAAAAACAGAAAGTTAAACAGGACAAATAATCCTGTCCGTCAGAGTGCTTGCCTCAGTGGTTTGAATTGCTACGATCATTGACGATCCAATCAAGGCTTCGTCATGTCTGAAGAAACACGCGATTACAGCACTTTGGGAATCAGCGCCCGACGGGCCGTTGAAACAGGTCTGGCGTCGGCTGAGTGGTATCACAGTGATGTGCCACGCGCCAAGTTGAAGCAATTAATGTCCCGTACAGATGGCCCGGCTGTGCGTGATACGCTGATCTGGCTTGCCTGTCTGCTGGGATTTGCGACCATCGCAGTCATATTGTGGCCGAGTTGGTGGAGTGTTCCATTTTTTCTCGCCTATGGTGTGCTTTACGGATCTGCGGGCGATTCCCGCTGGCACGAATGCGGTCACGGAACTGCATTCAAGACACGATGGATGAACCGTGCGGTCTATCAGCTGGCATCCTTCATGACGATCAGAAATCCAATTGCCTGGCGCTGGAGCCATAGCCGCCATCATTCCGATACCATCATTGTTGGCCGAGATCCGGAAATCGTGTTTATGCGCCCACCAAATTTGATGCGGGTTGGGGCCAATTTTTTTGGCCTCTGCGACAGCTATCAAGGCCTTAAAAACATGGTCAATTATGCATTGGGGCGCATCGGGATTACATTCCCGAACCAGAAAGGGCCAGGGCGATTGCCGTGGCGCGTGTCTGGTGCCTTATCTATGCAATGGTAATCGGTTCGTCGGTATGGATGCAGTCTGTTCTCCCATTGATGCTGGTCGGGCTGCCGCGTCTGTATGGGGCATGGCATCATGTGATGACCGGGTTGCTGCAACATGGGGGATTGGCGGAAAACGTCACCGACCATCGTCTCAACAGTCGAACGGTCTACATGAACCCGATCAGTCGTTTTATTTATTGGAACATGAACTATCACGTTGAGCACCACATGTTTCCCATGGTGCCGTATTTCGCGCTGCCTCAATTGCATGAGCTGATCAAGCATGATTTGCCACCACCAAACCAGTCAATTGGGGACGGATATCGTGAAATGTGGCCCGTACTGTTGCGCCAGTTGAAATACGAAGACGACTTTTTGGTGCGGGAACTGCCAGATACCGCACAACCTTACCGGGGGGAGTTTCACGCCACCGGTTGAACCGGCCTGAATTGATCAGCCAACCAATCTGGCTTTGGCCGCGTCATATTCGCGGATGAGCCGGGCTACCAGTTCGGCGACCGGCACAACTTCCTTGACCGCGCCAACTCCCTGTCCCGAGCCCCAGATATCTTTCCATGCCTTGGTCTTGTCGGTACCAAAATCCATGGTTTTCAGATCCCCCTCCGGGAGGTCGTCCGGGTCCATGCCAGCCGCACGTACCGAGCCTTTCAAATAGTTGCCATGTACACCGGTAAAAAGATTTGAGTAGACAATGTCATCAGCCGATGAATCGGCTATCATCTGTTTGTAGGTGTCCACTGCGCGGGCTTCTTCGGTGGCGATGAAAGCCGATCCAATATAGCCCATATCGGCACCCATGGCCTGGGCTGCGAGCACGGCCTGTCCGGTTGCGATAGATCCGCTGAGCAGCAGCGGGCCGTCAAACCATTCACGAATTTCCTGAATCAGAGCCAGGGGAGACAGGGTGCCGGCATGGCCACCAGCGCCGCTGGCCACTGCAATCAGGCCATCGGCACCTTTTTCAATGGCCTTGTGAGCAAAGCGGTTATTGATGATATCGTGCAGGGTAATGCCACCATAGGAGTGGATGGCTTCGTTCAGTTCCGGGCGGGCACCCAGGGAAGTGATGACAATCGGCACCTTGTATTTCACACACATTTCAACGTCGTGTTCGAGACGGTCATTTGAGCGATGAACAATCTGATTGACCGCGAATGGGGCTGCTGGGCGATCTGGATTGGCACGATTATGAGCGCTCAAAGTTTCGGTAATTTCCGCCAGCCATTCATCCAGTTGAGCTTCAGGTCGGGCATTCAATGCCGGAAATGAACCAATGACGCCTGCCTTGCACTGTTCGATCACAAGTGGAGGGTGGGAAATGATGAACAGCGGTGCGGCTATTGCAGGCAGAGTCAGGCCGTCTTTGAGAATTGCGGGGAGAGCCAATATAGAAACCAGATGTTGGGGATATTGTTGACCTCACACTAGTTATTCTTACGGGCGCGTCAATAAATGTCCGGTTCCAATTTCACAAATGATCAACCTTCGATAGTATGGAACAGGATGCTAACTGCTCGAATCGGTTTGCAAATTTGCTGATCGCGGCTAAAAGCGCGGAGGTGGTTATGTTGGGTGGAGATGGACGTGGCCGGATTTGAAGACCTAATTCGGGGATCGCTGAGCAAGCACGGAGATTCTACGCCGGAAGCCCGGGCAGCGATTTATGATTCTTCCCGTCAGGCGCTGGAGCGCATGCTGAGCCAAAATCAGGCATTGGACCTTGCGGCACAAAGTCTCCAACGTCAGCGGTTGGAAAGTGCAATTGCCAATATTGAAGTTGGATATTTGGCAAATTCCAACCCACCGACCGCGGCCGCCCGTGATTCTGTTGCCCCGAATGCACCAATCCCGGCTGCATCCGGTCCGGTTGCTCCACCGCCGCCAGCCGTACCAGTGCATCCTCCGCAACAACCGAAATCGCCGCAATCGCCGCAATCGCCGCCGCAGTCGCCGCAGTCGCCGCCGCAGTCGGCTTCACCTGTAGCCTCGCCGCCAGTATCACCGCCAGTATCACCGCCAGTATCACCGTCAGTATCACCGCCATCGTCGCCGCCGCCATCGTCGCCGCCGCCGATTCCGGTGTTTCAGCCGGACCAATCTACTGTGGTTGCAAGATCTGACGCTGCTGTTTCAGACCTGGGTGGAATTCGTGTGGAACCGGGAACTGAGGCACCACCTTTACCGATTCCACCAGCGGTTCCGGCAGCAAGTCCAACACCATCATCATCTCCGTCGCCGTCGTCACCGCCGCCGCCGCCGATTCCGGTCAATCTGGGCCTTGACGAAGGTGACGAACCAGAGCCGGTTGAAGAACCGGCGATAGATACCCGTGATGCTTATTCGGAAGCCTATGCGGCTTCGGCTGCGCGTGAGCGTAAGCCTTATGCGAAGCTTCTGCTTTGGACCATCATTGTTGTGGGAATCGGAGTGGCGTCCTGGTGGGCCTACACATTTGGTCCGGCACTGATCGAACAACAATTGGGTGGGAGTGTTCCCAATCCCGGGCAAACGATTGAGTCCGGACAGTTTCTACCCGGTGATGCAGATGGCTGGGTTACGGTTTTCAATCCCAGCGATGATTCAATCAATATTGACGCAGGGGGACGTGGTACGGCTGAAGTTTTCCAAAACCCCAATGAGCGTTTCGTGCGCCTGACTTCTAATGCGGGCAGTTCTGACAACAACCTCAAAATTCTTGTTCCGCGCGGCGTGATGCTGCCATTGAAGGGAGAGGCCGCGACGATCGAGATACTGCTCAAGAGTTCGGCAAAAACCAATCATCAGTTCGCTGTGTATTGCGAATTTGGCAAGATGGGAAATTGCGGGCGCAAACGATTTGCCGCCGGAGACAGGGTGGAGGCGCAGATATTCGACGTCATTCTCAACAATGTAGACCTGGGTCCGGATGAAGATGCCTATCTGAGCTTCAACACGGATGTGGGCGGCAAAGGGCAAGCCATCGATATTTATGCCATTCGCCTGCGGCCGAACTAGAGTCGTTCAGCTTCCGTGGAGAAAATCGGGACCTGAGCCGATTACATTGGAGTCAAGTTTGCCGATTGCTTTGGCGTTTTTACCTTCATAATCCAGCGAAAGAAGTACGTGCCGGATTGCATTGATGCGGGCGCGCCTTTTGTCGTTTGAACGAATGACGGTCCACGGAGCGTGGTCCGTGTGAGTGGCCTTCAACATCTGGTCCCGGGCATTTGTATAGTCGTTCCACTTGCTCAGCGCTTTAATGTCAATGGGCGATAATTTCCATGATTTCAGAGGGTTGTGGCGACGGTCATGGAAACGCTTGATTTGCATCTCCTGGCCGATATTCAACCAAATTTTGAAAAAGGCGATGCCTTCGTCAACAATCTGATTTTCAAAAGACGGTGTTTGTTCAAGAAATTGGGTGGTCTGTTCCGGCGAGCAAAAACCCATTACGGGTTCAACGCCGCCGCGATTGTACCAGGATCGGTCAAACAATGTCATGTCACCATCGGTTGGCAGGTGGCACACATAACGCTGAAAATACCATTGGCCGCGTTCGGCCTCAGTTGGTTTGCTCAGGGCAACGATTTTGGCATGCCGGGGTTTGAGATATTCCCGGAATGCGCCAATTGTTCCCCCTTTGCCGGCGGCGTCACGACCCTCGAATACAATGACAATGCGTTGCCCGGTTTCGAGACGGTGAGCCTGTAACTTTACCAGTTCCAGATGCAGCGCATCGAGCTGGTCTTGATATTGGGATCTCTTCAGCTTCTTGTCATAGGCATAGTCAGCCGAGGTGATTGCCTTGTCGGTCACCCAATCGGGCAGAACCGGGTCGTCCAGATCAAATTGACGTGGTTGGCCAGAAACGGAAATTTCGAGCATGGATGCCCCCCATCAGCAACGCGGCGATACGGCGATACGGCGATACGCGATTGTTTAAACAGATCCGATGATTTCACGAGATCCGCCGTGCGACAAGGAAAATTTGGGTAGGCAGGGATTATCGGCGACGGCGACGTTCACTTGGCGGCTGGAAAGCCAGCTTGTTGTGATATTCGCAATAGGGTTTGTCGTCGTTGGTTGAGTGACCACAAAACGAGAAACCAGGCATGGTGGGGTCGCCGGTTGGCCATTTGCAGGTGGTTTCTGTCAACTGCAGCAAACCAAGCTCGCGTGACACCGGCATGACGAGGTCTTCCACCGGTTTTGGTCGAAATGCGACATCTTCTTCAAAATCGACTTTGATGACGGTGTTACCGACTGTCCGGGTGGTCTGGCGGGTGCGGGAATAATTTGCACCGCCGCCGCTACCACCGCCACTGCCGCCTGCTGCCCGGGCTGCGGGCTTGCGACGTGAGGCGGCATTGGATTTTCCGGCTGGTTTGGCGCGGCCTGAAAGCCCAAGGCGGTGAACCTTACCGATCACCGCATTGCGGGTTACGCCACCCAAATCTGCAGCTATCTGACTGGCACTCAGGCCTTCTGCCCAGAGCTTCGCCAGTCGCGCAACACGATCATCAGTCCATGCCATGTTTCATTTTCCTCATACATTTACCGCCATCGATTGTCGGAATTCAGCACGCAAAAACCCGTCTGCCGGTCAGGGCAAGTTAAAATCCGCCACATTTGTGGGGGGAGTCGGTCGGATAATTGTTGCTGAGCGCTCGGGCTCTCCAACATTTTTCTGAAGCTACAATGGTCCTTGACTCGCCCGCAAGAGTCCCGACAGCAGGACGAATCATTTTTTCACTTTGTTCCCAAGCAAAAGAATCTGGTTCCTGAATTTGTGCGAAATCTGGGGATAAAGGGGGTTAAATTGCCCCCTTACTCTGGGTCAATTCCGAGCCCCGTGAAATTCGAGTGTCCCAACTTCGGTCTCAATCTGCGCATTGACAGGCATCGGGCGATGGTTAAATTGGCGCTGGAAACCGCCCCATGCGACGCGTTGGGCGGTTTTTGCTTTTCTTAATCTCCCGGCGAAAGCCTGAACCCCGTAGTGGATAATAAAGGACCATCATCATGGCCGAAGCGACACCTTCTTCCTCTCTCTTTAGTGCATTTGCCAGAGCGCCGATTCACTTCGAGCGCGGCGAAGGTGTGCGACTGTTCACCAATGAGGGTGTTGAATATCTCGATTTTGCCGCCGGCATTGCGGTTAATTCTCTGGGCCATTCCCATCCCAAACTGGTGAAGGCGCTGGCTGACCAGGGCGAAAAGCTGTGGCATGTATCGAACCTCTATGAAAGCCCGCAGCAGGAAAAACTGGCACAGCGGCTTTGTGACAATTCATTTGCCGAGCGGGTGTTCTTTACCAATAGCGGCACAGAATCCATGGAGTGTGCCTTCAAGACGGCACGGCGCTGGCAGTTTGAAAATGGTGCGCCCGAGCGGGTCGATATCATTACATTTGAAGGTGCCTTTCACGGTCGGTCGCTGGCAGCGATTTCAGCCGGTGGCAATGAAAAATACATGATGGGCTTTGGCCCGCAGGTTGCCGGTTTCATTCAGGTGCCATTCGGAGATCACGAGGCCTTGAAGGCGGCGATCAGTGAAACCACCGCAGCAATTCTGATTGAACCCATCCAGGGAGAAGGCGGGATAATCCCGGTTCCCCATCAATGCCTGAGAGGCTTGTGTCAGTTGTGTGATGAGCACGGTCTGTTGCTGATCTATGATGAAATTCAGTGTGGCATTGGCCGGACAGGCAAACTGTTTGCCCATCAATGGGTTGATGGCGCCGAGCCAGATATAATGGCGATTGCCAAGGGTATTGGCGGCGGATTCCCCGTCGGTGCCTGTCTGGCAACGGAAGAGGCGGCGTCTGGTATGCAGCCAGGCACGCACGGCACGACCTATGGCGGCAATTTGCTTGGAATGGCAATCGGCAACACCGTAATGGATGTTGTGTTGGAAGACGGGTTTCTGGAACAGGTTCAGCAGCGCGCAATTTTTTTGAAACAGAAACTTGCTGAAATTGCAGACAGTTTTCCAGACCAGATCGAGGGCGTGCGCGGCGACGGTCTGATGCAGGGTCTGAAGTGCAAAATTACAAATCTTGAAGTTGTTGGTGCCTGTCGCGACAAGCAATTGTTGACCGTACCGGCCGGTGACAATGTGGTGCGCCTGTTGCCACCGTTGACCGTCAGCGAAGCGGAAATTCAAGAAGCAATCGATAAGATCGAAGCTGCACTGACTGCCCTTCAGGAAGCTGGGTAGTGCCATGTCCAGACATTTTCTTGATATTGCCGCCGTCCCGGCAGGTGAGCTGAGATCCATTCTCGACCATTCCGGCGCCATGAAGAGCGCCCAAAAATCAGGCAATGCCCCAGGCATCGGTGCCCGCCCCTTCGAAGGCAAGGTGCTGGCGATGATTTTTGACAAGCCTTCCACGCGAACCCGCGTGTCCTTCGACGTTGGCATGCGTCAGCTGGGGGGCGAGACCATCATTTTGGATGGTGAGTCCTCGCAGATGGGTAGAGGCGAGACTGTGGCTGACACGGCAAGGGTTTTGTCGCGCTATGTCGATGCAATCATGATCCGCACCACGGCACATGAGCGGCTGCTGGAACTGGCAAAATATGCAACGGTACCGGTGATCAACGGTCTGACAGATGAAACCCATCCATGTCAGATCATGGCGGATGTGATGACATTTGAGGAACATAAGGGGCCAATCAAGGGCAAAACCCTGGCCTATTCGGGTGACGGCAACAATGTCGTCAATTCGATGATGGAGGCGACTGCCCGATTTGAATTCAATTTGAATATTGCTGCGCCCGAAGGATTCGATCCCGATGTTGATTATCTAAACCGCGCTCAGGACGATGGTGGTCAGATTCATCTGACACGTGATCCGAGTGAAGCTGTGTCGGGCGTTGATTGCGTGGTGACCGACACCTGGTCGTCCATGGGCATGGAAGACACATCTGGTGGCCACAACACATTTGCGCCCTATCAGGTGAATGAAGAGCTGATGGCACAGGCTGCTTCCGACGCCATTTTCATGCATTGCCTGCCTGCCCATCGCGGTGAAGAAGTGACCGATGCAGTGATGGACGGGCCGCAAAGTGTGATCTTTGATGAAGCAGAAAACCGACTGCACGTGCAAAAAGGCATTTTGGCCTGGTGCCTGTCGGGCAAATAGGGTGACGGGTGTGGCAGCCACCTGACTGTTGCCGCCGTTCCCTGCCTCTTGAATGATCTTGAAAATGAACTATTTCATGACATGTCGACGGCATGACAATTTTTGGCTCATCACGTCACATTCCGAAACAGCGGCGAATCCAGTCAGGCCACCGACGGCTTATAGTGCTGTCCGGTTCTCCAATATGGAAATATGAACATGTCAGAAGCTACTCTAAACATTGATTTTGCCGGACAAGACGCTGTTATCCCTTTCCAGGTCAACCCTCTCGATGTGCGCGGACGTTCCGTTCAGTTGGGCCCAATGCTTGATTCAATCCTTGAGCGTCACGCCTATCCTGAGCCGGTGTCTCGCTTGTTGGCGGAAGCAATCACGTTGACGGTTCTGCTGGGAACGGCGCTGAAATTTGAAGGCAAATTCATCTTGCAGACTCAGACGGATGGACCGGTGTCGATGATCGTTACCGATTTTACAACACCGGGTTCAGTGCGCGCCTATGCCCGATATGATGAGCAGACACTGAACCAACTTGGTGAAACAGACACCGCCACACTGTTGGGGCGCGGCAGCCTCGCCATGACCATCGATCAGGGTGTCCACACCCAACGCTATCAGGGCATCGTGCAGCTGGACGGAACCAGTCTGGAAGACGTAGCACGTCAGTATTTCCGCCAGTCAGAGCAAATTCCAACAGACATTCGACTGGCCGTTGGCGAAGTTCTGACCCGTCGCGAAGGCCAAACGCCAAAACATGCCTGGACCGCAGGAGGCATTCTTGTGCAATTCCTGCCCGACACGGAAGAGCGCATGCGGCAACGTGATCTGCACGGCGGCGACGGAGACGGCGACGATAGTTTCGAAGAAGATGAGGTTTGGACCGAAACCAAGTTCCTGATGAAGACCATCGACGACATTGAACTGACGGACAGCACCGTTGAGCCAGAGAAACTGTTGTTCCGACTTTTCAACGAGCATGGTGTTCGGGTGTATGATAGCCAGAAAGTGCAGGACAATTGTTCATGTTCTGAACAGAAGGTAACTGATATGCTGGAAGGGCTTTCAGCTGACGAACGTCAGGAAAGCGTTGAACAAGGTGATATTCACGTCAAATGCGAGTTTTGTAGCCAAAGCTATTCATTCGACCCCGCGTTATTTGCTTGATTTTGGAGGCGACTCCATTGCCATTTCACCTGGCATTCGGGCGTGATATATTGCCGAATATTAACTTGAGTGGATTAGGCTGAGCTTTTAGTTTCGCCCCACTTCAGGAGTGGTTCTATGTTGGACAAAGTTGGTGATAAGGACTTGCCTGTCGCCGAGAACGCCTCAAACAGCAATGCCGACGACGTGATATCCATTCTCGCGCCGCAGGATTCTGACGCGCCGGTTTCAAAGAGATCGATCTGGGTAAGCCTGCTCCTCGTGCTGTTGCAAGCGTTGTTGATGGTGGCCATTTTGTTCGGCTCATTCATGCTCGCCAAGCGCATGATTGATGACAAACCCGAACCGAGAAAACGTCGGGCCTTCAAGACAGTTTATACAATTGAGACGGTGACTGCGAAAGCTGCTGATTATCAGCCGGTATTTACTGCATATGGCCAAACCGTGGCCGCCCGCAGCGTAGATTTGAGGTCGCTGGTTTCTGGAGAAATTGTCAATGTCAGCCCAAAGCTGCGATCTGGCGCCAGGATCTCCAAAGGCGACGTACTGATTGAAATTGATGAGTTCAACTATCGTGGTGCGCTTGCCGAAGCGAAGGCAAATTTGCTGGAAGCGGAAGCCAAGGTCATTGAGAATGAAGCCCAGATTTCGTTGGAGATGAGTAAGCTTGCATCGGTGCGAGAACAGTTGGACCTGGCCACCGCTGATCTGGCGCGGGTTGAATCTCTGAAGCAGCGTCAAACTGCGACCCAACAACAGGTTGAAGTTCGCAAACTCGTTGTCAGCCAACGCAAGCAGGCCGTCCGCCTGTCGGAAGATACGATCAACGTACAAAAGGCACGGATCGAGCAGTTGAAGGCTTCCTTGTTGCGCCTGCAGTGGCGGGTTGATCAGGCAAATCGCAATCTTGTTTCAACCAAGCTGGAAGCACCTTTTTCAGGCATTGTCAGGTCAAGTACGGCTGAAATGGGTCGGGCAATTACTGCCAATGATGTTGTCGTTTCCATGTATGAAGCCGATACGATGGAAGTGAAATTTACCCTGACCGACGCACAATATGGCCGCTTGCAAACCGATGATGGTGGGTTGATCGGACGCAAACTGGAAATCATCTGGTCCGTTGGTGGAAAGGACTGGAAATATCCTGCAATGATCGATCGTGTCGGCGCCGAAATTACCTCCAGCCGTGGCGGAGTGGAACTGTTTGGTGTTGTTGGTGATTCAACCGATGCGGTCGCAATACGACCTGGCGCCTTTGTCGAAGTTCGTGTGCCGGACCGGCTGTTTTCCAACACCATTATGGTGCCTGATACTGCTATCTATGGCACCGATACGGTGTATACCGCTGTCGAAGGCAAGCTGGTTGAAAATCAGGTGGAGATCGTCGCTTATGAAGGCGAAAAGGCACTGATTTCCACTGGCTTGAAAACGGGTGATGAAGTCCTGACCACCCGAATTACTGAAGTAAGCGCCGGGCTGAACGTGCGCCGTGAAGGCGAAGCACCGCAACGCCCGGCAGCTGCTCAACGCGGCGGCGGCGGCGAGAACGGCGAGAACGGTAATAACGGCAATACCAACAGAAGCGCTGCTCCGCGTGGCCGCCCGACGCCAGAGGAAATTGCCAAAGTCGCCAAGTCCAACAATCTGACGCTTGATCAGTTTCGTGCGTTATCCCGCGACAAACGGCGTGAGCTGATTGGCACGTTCCGTGCCGGCGGCGCTGACGCCGCCAAAGGGCAATAGGGAGGCGATATCATGGCGTCTCGTGAATTGACCAAACACGCAATGGACCTGACAAAACCGTCGGGTCTGATCAGCCTGTTCGTACGCCATCGCAATGCCGCTAATCTGGTGATGGTATTGATGATCATTTTCGGGGCAATTTCCCTGAGCCGCATCAACACCCAGTTTTTCCCGAAAATCGAAATTCCTGTCATCACAACGACGGTAGAGTGGTCGGGAGCAAGTGCCGAGGATATAGAATCCAACATATTGGAGATTATCGAACCGGAGCTGCGCTATCTGGACGGTGTTGACCGGGTAACTTCTCGTGCTCGCGAAGGAATTGCCTCCATTGGCATAGAATATGAATCCGGCGTCGACATGAAGGAAGCTTTGCGTGAGGCCGAAACCGCTGTCAAAGCTGTCACTACGTTGCCGGAAGATTCAGAAACGCCGACGGTTCGTCAATCGACGCGTGGTTTTGATCGGGTTGCCCGTTTGGCGCTGACGGGTCCGGTTTCAGAAAAAGCCTTGCGCTTTTATGCGAAAAAAATCCGCGACGATCTGATCGAGCGCGGCATCGACAAAATCCTGTTTACCGGACTGCGTACGCGAGAGTTGCATGTGGATGTACCCGAACGGGAACTACGCCGCCTGGATCTGACCATCGGAGACATATCGCGGACCATATCATCGAATTCCCGAGATCTGCCTTCCGGACAGATGGATGGCACAGTTGAAAAACAACTGCGCACGCTGGCCGATGCGGAAACGCCTGAAGGTTTGGGAAATATCGAAATCAAGAGTTTTGCCAGTGGTGAAAAAGTCCGGTTGCACGATGTGGCCAGGATTACCGATGGTTATAAGGACGGCGAACCGCGCGGCTTCATCAATGGTGAAAACGCCATTCAGATCGAAATTCAACGCGCCGATTCTGCCGACACACTGCGCACCAATCAGATATTGACGGGATATCTCAAGGAGATCGAGGGCACCCTGCCAGCGGGTCTTGAACTGTTGCAATACGATGTGCGGGCCAATGCCCTGACCGACCGTATTATGCTGCTGGTTACAAATGGCTTGGGAGGATTGGTTCTCGTTGTTGGCATCCTGTTTATCTTTCTAAATGCCCGTATCGCCTTTTGGGTGGCTGCCGGTATTCCAGTTGCCATGTTGGCAACTATCGGGATCATGTGGCTGCTCGGGCAGACCATAAACATGATTTCCCTGTTCGGACTGATCATGATGCTGGGGATCATTGTCGATGATGCCATTGTGGTGGGTGAACACACGGCAACCCGGTTCACCGCCGGTGACGGGCCGTTTGAGGCGGCCGAAAATGGCGCCGGGCGCATGGTCATGCCGGTGTCGGCTGCGATGATTACAACGATTGCCGCCTTTGCACCCATCTTGGTAATCCGTGGTGGCATCGGGCAGATTATGGGCGTGCTGCCAATTGTCGTGATTGCGGTGATCATTGCCAGTCTTATTGAATGCTTTTTGATCCTGCCCGGTCATCTGGCTCACACGTTGCGACCTCGCGTGGCGCGGCGCTGGTCTTACTGGCGACAGTTTACAGTTGCGCTGCTGATTGGCGTTTTTGCCGTATCCGTTGCCGAACCGGGCAAGGGCGGCTGGTTTATTGAACTGACGAACGGCATCCTTGCCTGGCTTCGTGGTTATGTTGCCATTCCGCAAATGCCCGGCTCGCCTGAGCAGATCGTTGACTTCATCCAGCAACAGCGGGAGTCAACATCGTTGCTGATGTTCATCGGTGGGTTGGCGATCATAGCCTATGTGGCGTCGGTTCTGCTGGAGGTGGTTTTTTCCCTGATAGCCCGCTGGCGGCAGCGGGGACGTTCTGAAAACGAAGTTGTCACCGACGGTGCCTTCCGCAGAACTTTCGACAAGGGCTTTAACTGGTTCCGTGACAATCCATTTGACCTGTTGGTGCGCGGTTCATTCTCCTTCCGTTATTTCACAATTGCCGTGGCAGCCGCACTGTTTGGCGTTGGCGTGATCGGGATGATCATGGGCGGCAAGGTGGGCTTTGTATTCTTCCCGTCTGCAGAAGCTGAAAACATTAATGCGCGCATCGTGTTTAATGCCGGAATGCCCGAGCAAAAAGCAATTGAAGCGATCAACCGCATCGATCAGGCACTGCGCAAGGCAGAACAGGACCTGACCGGTGGCAACGAGAAACTGGTGATCGCCTCATTTGCGACACTGGGCAAAGCCGGACGTTCCACGGGAGACAATGTCGCCAGTATCCGTGTGCAATTGACAACTTCGGAACAAAGAACTGTCCGCACCCCCGAGATTACACGAGCCTGGCGCAGAGCCCTGCCAAAAATTGCCGGTGTGCGTCGTGCAGCGCTTTATGAATCGCGCGGTGGTCCACCAGGACGTGATATTGATATCCAATTGCAAGGCCCCGACATCGCTGTATTGAAACAGGCCGCAACAGCGATAATTCCGCTGGTGCAAACAGTTGAAGGCATTTCGGGCGTGTCGGATGATCTGCCCTATGGCAAGCCGGAACTGACCATGCAGCTCAAGGATCGTGGTGCCTCGTTGGGCTTTACAATCGATGCAGTTGGCCGTCAGTTGCGCAATTCGTTTGAAGGGGCCATTCCGCGACGTTTTGCAGATGGAGATGACGAGATCACCATTCGCGTTTCAAAAGTCATGCGCAGCAATGGCACGGCAGCTTTGCGCAATTTCAATTTGAAAAGCCCGGCTGGTGAATTTGTTCCCTTGTCGGAAGTTGTGTCGATAACCGAGCGACAGGGCTTTGCGGCCATTGAGCGCATTGACGGCAAGGCGACCGTCTCGGTAACCGCTGACATCGATACGGAAGTAAACACAACCGAAAAGGCCATAGAAGAGCTGGAAGCTTCCGATTTGCAGCAGATCGTCGATCGCTATGGGGTCAGTTACCGATATTCGGGGCGCGATGAAGAGCGACGCAAGGCATTTGCCGACCTGCAGATCGGTGCACTGATTGCCTTGGCGGTGATCTATATTGTTCTTGCCTGGGTATTTGCCAGCTATTGGCGTCCTATTGCGGTGATGTTGATCATTCCCTTTGGTGTTGTTGGCGCAGTCTTCGGCCACTATTTGTTGGGTCTGAAACTGACCATTTTGTCGTTTATCGGATTGCTTGGCCTGGCCGGCATTCTGGTCAACGATTCGATCATTCTTGTCAGTCGCCTTGATGAACGATTGCGAGAAGGTAGCTCGCTGAAGGAAGCTGCCATTGGTGCCGGTCGCGACAGGCTGCGCGCGGTTCTGCTGACATCGCTGACGACAATTGGTGGACTTATTCCATTGATGTTTGAAAAGAGCCTGCAGGCGCAATTCCTGTTGCCGATGGCAACCACCATGGTGTTCGGGCTGGCGTCAGCAACGCTGCTGGTTCTGTTTCTGGTACCTGCATTTGTTGGCATTGGTGAAGATATTCGCAAATTGCTGGATCTGCTTTTCGGCAAGAAACAACCGCCCGCCAAGAGCGGCACGGTTCTGCAGCCTGCCGAATAATTAATCCAATTGTGATTATGGGCAGCAGGCTCAGGATCGCCAGAATCGAGGGCTGAGTAGCACCAGCACGGTGAAAAGTTCCAGCCTGCCGAGCAGCATTGTGATGCATAAAATCCATTTTGGTGCATCACCCAGATCCTTGTATGTTCCTGCAGGCCCGATAATGGCACCGAGCCCCGGTCCGACATTGGAAATTGCCGACCCTGCACCCGACAAGGCCGTAACCGTATCCACGCCGGCGACGGAAAGTGCCATCGCGGAGATGGCGAAGGACAGGATGTAGAGGAAGAAGAAACTCATCACCGCCGAAGTAACGTCTTCGCTGATCGGGCGGTTGTTGAACTTCTGAGTGAAGATGCCATGAGGATAAAGCACCCTCGCCAGGTGCTGGCGGACATTTTGAAAAAGCACCTGAAAGCGGAAGATTTTAATTCCACACGAGGTTGATCCGGCGCAGCCACCGATGAACATGATGAAAAAGAAAAACGCCACGGCGACCGGCCCCCAACCATCATAGTCTGTGGTTGAATAGCCTGTTCCCGTGAGGATTGAAGTGACGTTGACGGCAGCAAAGCGGAAAGCGTCCAGACCACCGCGCACGCCGACCGTTTCCTCGATCATCCAGGCAAACAGGATAACCCCAACCAGCAACAACATGAATGTGCGCACCTGACCATCGCGCAACAGCGGTTTGCCATCACCCTGCAGCGCCTGCACGTAGAGCAGAAACGGCAATGACCCGATGATCATGAATATGATGGCAATTGTATCAATGGCCGGATTGTCGAAGAATCCAAGCGACGCATCGTGGTTGGAAAACCCACCCGTCGCCACCGTCGTCATGGCGTGCACAACAGCGTCAAGAACGCCCATCCCGGCAAACAGATACGCCAACATGCAAATGCCCGTCAGATTCAGAAAAATAAGCGTGATAAACCCCGAAATCTGGGTCGCTCGAGGCAATATTTTCTCCGGTGTTTCAAAGGCTTCCACCTTAAACAACTGCATGCCGCCAATCTGCAGCATTGGCAGCACCGAAACCGCCATAACAATAATGCCCAGCCCACCTAGCCATTGCAGAATGCCGCGCCACAAAAGCGTGCCGGGTGGCAATGTGTCGAGGCTTGTAATGACTGTCGCACCGGTCGTAGTAAGCCCGGAAATCGATTCAAAAAACGCATCGGTATAGGTCGGGACTGCAGATGACCAATAGAATGGCAGCGCACCGAAGGCCGCCAGGGCAATCCACACCAATACCGTCATCACAAATGCCTGTCGGGTGGACAGACCGCTACTACTGCCGCGGGTCGCCAGGAACATCAGCAGCCCGATGCCCATCGTGGTGATTGCAGCAACGCCAAACACCTGCCAGTTGTCATTGCCGGAGGCGAGGTCGACAAATGTTGGCAACAGCATGGCTCCACCGAGCATCGCCAACAGCACGCCGATCACCAGGATGATCGGAGTTGGGTCGAATACCGGGCGTCGTGCAACGCTTGATGAGGAAGACAAGGACATGGGTTAATTCATCACACGCCGCGCTGTGGGCAGATCCAGAGCAAATGCGGGAATATCAATTTCAAACGTCGTATTGTCGGCTGACTGCATGGTGTATCGCCCGACCATAAAACCGGAATCGGTGCCCAGCGGACAGCCGCTTGTATATTCAAAAGCGTCCCCCGGCTTCAATACCGGCTGTTCTCCAACAACTCCTGCTCCTTGCACCATTTCGATCTTGCCATTGCCATCGGTAATTTCCCAGCAGCGCTCTTTCAACTGGACGGTCTGGCGCCCTTCATTGCGGATTTCGATCGTATAGGCCCAGACATGCTGGCCGGCCTCCGGATCGGAGCGATCTTCAAGATAGGCCGGCTCCACAAACACGCGAATATTGTGTGTCAGCGCCATATAGCGACCGTCCGATGTGGTGGCCTGAGACTCATTCTGGCTCATGGTTTGCAGCGTCCGTTAGCTGTTATGGATATCTTCCAGGGTTCCATTGGATTGATAATATCAATGGCAGGTTCAATGGTTTAGGCTCTTTATAACCGAATTGAGGAATTTCATCCAACTATGTTTGACAAGTCTGTCAGAGCGGTGATCGATCCATTGCTTGACCGCATTGCAAGGTCTTTGGCCGAATACGGAGCAACGCCAAACGGCGTCACCTGGCTGGGGTTTGCGCTTGGCGTCGCGGCCGCGGTGAGCATAGCATTTAACTCCTATTACTGGGGTCTCGCCCTGATGTTGGCATCGCGCCTGTGCGACGGGTTGGATGGTGCAGTGGCCCGAGCGGACAGTTCCCATAGGGGCGCAACAGATCTGGGTGGATTTCTCGATATTGTGCTGGATTTTGCTTTTTACGGGATTATTCCATTTGCCTTCATACTGGCCGATCCGACCAACAACGCTCTGGCAGGTGGACTGCTGCTGCTGGTGTTTTACGCCAATGGCGCAAGCTTTCTGACGTTTGCGCTGATGTTGGAAAAGCGTGGACTGGAGGGGCGCGAGCGGGGCAGCAAAAGTCTGGTCTATACGGCGGGACTTGCCGAAGCGACAGAAACAATTTTTGTTTTCATGCTGTTCTGTCTGTTTCCCGACTGGTTCAGCGTGATCGCCTACGGGTTTTCCGTCATCGTGGTGATAACAACTGTTACCCGGTTTGTGCTCGCTTATCAGGTATTTGGCGAAAACTAGCACCCAAATACCAACTCCAAACCCACCCGCGCGGCGGGTGTGTCTCATCAGCACCGGTCGGGACAGCTTTGAAACGTGTTGTGGCAATGCCCAGTTGAGAGCTGCGTTTTAGACTCGCCAGCGCAGCAGGTGTTTTTCAATTTGCGTCAGTGCGGCACTGACGCAAATTCCCAAAATGCTCAGGATTGTTACCCCCACGAACAGACGCTCAAGGTCATACAGCGCTCCGGCTTCAAGAATATAGGCACCGATGCCATATTCCGCCCCCAGCATTTCAGCGGCAACCAGCAGGATGATGGCAATTGCAAGACTGACCCGCAGGCCCGACAGGATACCCGGCATGGCTCCGGGCAGGACAATTTTTCTGACTATCGAAAACCAGGTTAGAGAAAAACTCTGACCCATGCGGATCAGGGTCCGGTCGACATTGTCCACAGCACCATAGGTGGCAACGACAGTTGGGGTGAATGTGCCGAAAGCGATCAGCGCGTATTTCGACCCCTCGTCGATGCCAAACCAGATGACAAATAGTGGTAAGAGGGCGATTTTGGGAATAGGAAATATCGCTGCGACAAGCGGGACAAGCCCGGCGCGGACCAGCGAAAACAGCCCGATCATTATGCCAACACCTATGCCGACGGTGGCGCCGAGCAGCGCGCCAACAATCAGTCGCGAAACGGAAGGCAAAAGATGTTTCCACAGCAATCCACTTTGAAACAGTTCAACAAAAGTAGCGAGGACATCTGAGGGTCGAGGCAGGGTCAAATTGCTGATAAATCCCGAACGGGTACCGGCTTCAGTCGCCAGCAGCAGGATGATGAAGACAGCCAACCCGATCCAGCGACGTGATTGTGGCACAAACCCACCGCCCCGGAATCGAACAGGCCTGCGGGTGTCCTTCGTCGCTGCTGCTGTCGCCTCCGCGGCCCTCGCCTCCGCCGCCTTCGCCGCCGTCGCCGTTGAATCAGCCACTGATCAACTCCTTGTCAGCCGCCTCTGCCTCATCGCGCATCATTTGCCAAAGGTGTTGCTGTTTGCTCTCCAGTTCAGGGTCGCCCGGACGCCGCTGATCGAGGGGCAAGTCGATATCAACCACTTCACGGATTTGTCCCGGTCTGCGCGACAGGATAACGATGGAATGCCCAAGCCGCACGGCCTCGTTGAGATTGTGGGTTACGTAGACAGCGGTGAATTTTTCGCGGATCCACAGGCCGATCAGATCATCCATCAGCAATTCGCGGGTTTGACTGTCGAGCGCCGACAAAGGCTCGTCCATCAACATGACTGCCGGATTGACGGCCAATGCCCGGGCGATGGCCACACGTTGTTTCATGCCACCGGATAATTGCCGGGGCAGGGCGACTCGAAAATCAGATAGTTTGGTGCGGGCCAGCACGTCGTCGATTATCGTCTTGATGTCAGAGGCGTTCAGATGATGATCTTCCAGCACCAGGCTGATGTTTCCTTCAACCGTGCGCCAGGGCAGCAGCGCAAAATCCTGGAACACATAGGTCAGAGGATTGATCGAATGTGCAGGTGGTGAGCCAAGCTGCAATACCTGTCCGCTTGTTGGTTGTTCCAGACCACCAATCAGCCGCAACAGGGTGGACTTGCCGCAACCGGACGGTCCAACAACGCAGACGATCTTGCCTGTTGGAATATTCAAGCTGATGTCCTGCAACACGGTCAAACCATCATAGGAATGGCCTATATTCTCCAGTTGCAGGTCCATTGCTTTACCACCGCGGAAAGAAATTGGGGCAGTCAGCAACTGACGGCCCCAAGGGTTTTACTTCTGTTCGACGTAGGACGAATCGACCAGCGTGTCGAAGGTGATGCTGTCCTTGACCAATTTCTCGGATTTAAACCAATCCAATTGGTCCTTGATGGAGGTCGTATTCAAAGCCGCATTGGCGCTGATGCGCATGGCGCCATTGCGAATGCTGGGGGCGGCCTTTTCGTAAGGACGATCGACATAGACATATTTGTGAACCAGTTTGACCATGTCTTCTGCTGCGGCATCGCCAGCGGTTTTATCCACCAGCGCGGCGTTAAAATCTGCAGCTCCTTTGGAAAACGCACGCAGGAAGGCCTGTGTCGTGTCGCGGTTATTGGCGGCGTTGTCAGCAGATGTGAACACTACTGTCACCTGATAGTCTGGAATATAGTCGGCCACGTTGCCGATAATATGAACCGCGCCACCCTTGTCGAGGGGCTTGGCGATGTGGGGAACGATGGACCAGGCGTCAACCTGTCCGGACTTCATGGCACCAATAATTGCGCCAACCTTTTGCAGTGGTTTCATCTTGAGCTGCGCGCCTTCCTTGGCGGCAATCTTGGACCCCATATAGTGAAAGGATGAACCGGCCTGCGTCATTGCCCAGGTTTTTCCGTTGAGCTGAGCTGGAGAGGTCAGACCGGCTTTGTAGGCGGCATCGGAGGCGAGAATTTTCTGGCCATCAATTCCGGCTTCTTCCTGCAATGCTCCCCCGATGACTTTGGCAGCGCCTTTTTCGGCCAATGAAATGAGGCCGCCAGAGATCGCTGTCACGGCATAATCCACATCTTTGGAGGCAACGGCGACGGCCATTGGTTGTGCGGCCTGAAAGAACTTGAAGGTGACATTGAGCCCTTCATCTTTGAAATAACCACGCTCCATGGCGACAAAACTCGCCGCATGGCTGGTAAAGCGTAGCGCCCCTACATTGATATCAGTATCGGCAGAATATGCGGTGGTCGACACAGCTGAAACTGTTGCCGCCGCCCCCAAAAGACCGAGGAGTTTGAGACCCGATCTGCGATTATATTTTTTCATTGTACTTCTCCCTGAAGTTGCTCTGGAAATTATTTGTTCAGTTTGCCTTGATGCCTGCGAGATCATCGATAATCGGACAATCGGGCCGGTCATCACCGTGGCAATTTTTTGAAAGTATTGACAGATTTTGACGCAGCGTATTCAGCTCGTCGATTTTGCGATCAATCTGGGCAATCTTGTCTTCGGCCAGGGATTTTACATCCGAGCTGGCGCGGTGTTCGTCTTCGTAAAGCGATAGCAGCAGCCGACATTCCTCAATCGAAAACCCAAGGCTGCGTGACCGCTGCAGAAAGCGCAGGCGATGCACATCCTTGTTGGAATAATCGCGATAGCCGTTGTCCGCTCTTTGCGGTTTTATCAGGGCAATTTCTTCGTAATAACGGATGGTCTTTGCCGGAAGTCCAGATTGTTGGGAGGCGAGGCCGATATTCATCCTGCTGCACTCAATTTCTGTTTGCGCCAATTGATCGATCGGACAAGCTGCTAAAATGGCAGTTTCATGCCGGGAGGGATTGGCAGCCCAACGGTCAGTTCAGCCGACTTTTCGCGGGCAATATCCTCTGACCGCGACTTGGCCGCATTGTGGGCTGCGATAATCAGATCTTCAAGGATTTCCTCTTCTCCTTGCTGCAACAGGGACGGATCAATCGTCAGACCTTTCATCAGTCCTTTGCCATTCAGCGTCACGGTGACCATGCCGCCGGCGCTCATGCCTTCTGCTTCCAATTGCTCAAGCTCAGACTGCATATCTTCCATCTTGGATTGCAGTTCTTTGACTTTACCCATCATGCCCATCAGGTCTTTCATCGCGTTATCTTCCTTTAGTTGAAATAGTCGTCCAGCCCACCTGCGCCCGGATCTTCCTGATCTGTGGACGGGGTGGATGTGGTGGTGTCTTCGGTGTCCTCAACATCGTCTGGATTGTCGAGCGCTGCATCCTGTGCAGAGGCTTCGTCCAGGCCATCTTCGGTTTCCAGACCAGGAAAGCGAACATCGAGAATCTTGCTTTTCGGAAATGTCTTGAGGACCGCTGCAACCACGGGATCAGTTTCCGCCTGGGCGAATGTGCGCTCACGTGTTTCGGTTTCGACTTCTTTGATCGTCGCACCGCCCTGTATTTCAGCGACGACAATCTCCCATTGCTGACCAGTCCACTGCCGCAGGCGGGCGTCGATGATCTGAGCCATGTCGCGCGGCGCATTGCCGACAGGATGAAATTCAATACGGTTGGGCTCAAATGAGATTTCGCTGAAATTATTTCGCAACATCAGTTTGAAGCGAATATCGCGTTTTTTTTCAGCGATCTGCAGTAAGTCATTGAAATTCAACACCTGTTCAAAGGTCTGTTGAGATGCGGCATCAGATTGTGGGGGTGTTGATTGTGGAACAGGTACGAGTTTCGGGGCCGTCCTTTGCAGCGGAGCCTCAGCCTCGGCAACTTGCGGTTCGTGGTCGACCACGAGAGTTGGTCCATTGGCCACCTGACGCATGGTCGTAACGCCGCCGCCACCGCCGCCGCCGTCGCCGCCGCCACTGATGGGTGTGGACGCAGAAGTATTTGCATCTGCCTGTGAAGATGCAGTTCCCCCATTTGGCGGGACGGAAGTGGGGGCGTTATCGGGTGTTGGGGGCGAAAGTTCGCCGCTTTGCAGTTTTTTGATCACCTCGTCAGGCGTTGGCAGATCGGCGGCGTGGGTCAGTCGGACCAAAACCATATCAGCTGCCGCCAAAGGGCGTGGAGACGCCTGGACTTCGGCAATGCCCTTCAACAGCATTTGCCAGGCACGTCCTAAAATTCGTGGGCTGAGTTGCTCGGAAAAAGCTTTGCCGCGGGTTTTTTCATCTTCTGACAATGATGGATCGTTAAGTGCCGTGTCGACATAGCGCAGGCGCGTGACAAAATGGACGAATTCGGCAAGATCAGTGAGAACCGTCGCCGGATCTGCACCAACGTCATATTGTTCTTTTAGTTCCTGCAGGGCGGCAGAAATATCACCCTTCATAATCTGTTCAAACAGATCGATTACACGCGCCCTGTCGGCCAGTCCGAGCATCGAACGCACTGCGTCGGCTTCAACCTTGCCATCACCCGTGCCTGCGGCGTGGGCTATGGCCTGATCGAGCAGTGAAAGTGAATCACGCACCGACCCTTCCGCGGCGCGGGCGATCATGGCAAGCGCGGTGGGATCGGCACTGACGCCTTCCTGATCAATGATCTTGGCCAAATAGTCGGTCAGTTCTCCGGCTTCAATACGGCGCAGGTCAAACCGCTGGCAGCGTGACAGGACGGTGATCGGAACTTTGCGAATTTCGGTGGTTGCAAAGATGAATTTGACGTGTTCCGGGGGTTCTTCAAGGGTTTTCAGCAAGCCGTTAAAGGCCGCCGTCGACAGCATGTGAACCTCGTCAATGATGTAGACTTTATAGCGGGCGGAGACGGGTTTGTAGCGAACGCTGGCAATGATCTCTCGAATGTCACCAATACCGGTATGGGATGCGGCGTCCATCTCAATAACGTCGACATGGTTGCCCTCCATGATCGACCCGCAGTGAACGCCGAGCCCGGCAAGATCGAGGGTTGGCTGTTGGACATCGTCTGACTCAAAATTCAGCGCCCGCGCCAGAATGCGTGCTGCGGTTGTTTTGCCGACGCCACGAACGCCGGTGAGCATATAGGCCTGGGCTATTCTGTTGGTTGCAAAAGCGTTGGTCAGCGTGCGGACCATCGGCTCCTGGCCGATCAGGTCGTCAAAATTTGAAGGGCGATATTTGCGGGCGAGGACGCGATATTCGGATTCTGCGCTTGTGTCACTCATTACGCCCTGCAGAAGCTCCAAATATTGTTTTTGTCTTCGATATTCCCGTCTGCAATGGCAAGCTCAACATGCAAGCGAAAAGATGGGTGGAAGACTGGCTTAACGTGACCCGATCCGGAATCTCGTTGGGGCTGCTTCGTTCCCGACCTGACCCGATTGGCGAGTGGACCGTCCACAAACCAGCCTTCCGAGGACAACATATCATGTGTGTGCCCCCCAATTGCAAGTAGGAAATGTCGGATCAGCTGATAGACTGTCGGGATGAGTAAAAACGATCCTGTATGGCAACTTGATTCGCGCTTGCAAAACGACACAATTACCGTGTTTGAAAATGGTGGCCTCACCATTTTGCTGATGAATGACCAACGCTGGCCGTGGTTGATTGTGGTTCCCAAAATTGTTGGAGCCGAAGAATTGCACGATATGGACCCGCAGATTCGTCAGGCGGTAATGGATATTGCGGTTTCGACTGGCGAGAAGCTGAAATCTTTCGCAAATTGTGACAAGATCAACATTGCCGCCATTGGCAATATGGTCCGGCAACTGCATATACATGTGATTGCCCGCAGCGAGGGTGATGCGAACTGGCCGGGTCCTGTTTGGGGTCATGGTCAGGCCGAGAAATATGATCAAACTCAGGTCGACGAACTGGTCGGCAAATTGAAAGAAAACCTCTTTGACACGCCCCTTTCTTGACCCGGACTATTGCCCCGAAGAAACCAGCGCCCGCCTTGCCTATTCAGGGGGTCGGCTGGATCGTCTGTCGGAAGATCGTTCTGAAAGCTGTGTCACAGATGCTTTGGCCGCGCCCGGCACCTGTGTGATGGGTTTTGCCGGTGGGAGGGTCTTGGTATCTTTTGCAGGCGATGAACCCAATGGCGCCTTTTCAGTCGATGAATTGTCGCCATTTCATCCCCGGCTGGACCGCGCGATCATGCTGGGCAGCAGCGGTGGCCACGACATGCTGGCTGTACCGCTCGACATCAATCCTGATGATGAAGATTTTGAACTGCCGGAACCATTCAAGGCGATTGATTACCGGTCGCTGGCGCGCCAAAGCCTGTTGTCACACGAGGATCTGGGCAATGCGGCCTATGGTGGCGCAATGCTGGCCTGGCACGCAACAAATCGGTTTTGTGCCCGTTGTGGTGAAGCCAGCGAAATGAGGGCAGGTGGGGCCAAGCGGGTTTGCGTTTCCTGCAGTAGGGAACATTTCCCACGCACTGATCCGGTGGTCATTATGTTGACTGTGGATGGTGATAAATGCCTCCTGGGCCGGTCGCATCATTTTATTCCGGGCATGTATTCTGCTTTGGCTGGATTTGTCGAACCGGGGGAGACGATGGAATCGGCGGTGCGACGTGAGACATTTGAGGAAAGCGGTATCAGGGTCGGCAAAGTGTCCTATCACGCCAGCCAGCCATGGCCGTTTCCCCATACATTGATGATCGGGTGCTATGGTGAAGCGCTGGGAACCGAAATCATCAAGGATGAAGCCGAGCTCGATGATTGCCGCTGGTTCAGTCGTGCCCAGGTGCGAGAGATTCTAGCTGGCAACGGGCCGCAAAATGATGATGGCAGCCCGCAATATTGCATGCCGGCTCAAATGGCGATTGCCAATCGTCTGATCAGCGACTGGGCCGCGCAGGACTAAGCGGAAATTCAATTATGAGTGTGGTGCCGGGTAAGCGTGCCAAGCTTACCATCAAGTACAAATTCAGCCAGTTCATCGGCAATCACGGGGGCGCGCAAAAACCCCGCCCCACCATGGCTTAAACTGTAGTAAATCTGGGGTGCAATCGCAGAGCGTCCAAGTCTTAGATTACCGTCACCAACCTTTGAGCGCAGCCCGGCCGTGACCTTGAGCAGTGGCAGATCGCGGATCTTTGGAACTATTGGTGCAGCGTTTTGATATAGAAATTCGACAATTTCCGGCCCGGGATCCAACGAAGTTTCCCCCGCTTCGTATGTGGTACCAACAATCAATTGACTGTTTTCTCGCGGGCACAGATTGCCCCGGTGATGTTTGATCAAGTGAGTGAGGGGACTGGTCAACGGTGATTGATCAACGATCAGATTGACACCCCGCACCGCTCGGCTTTGTGGAATGTCAGCTGGCAGACCGGAAATGGTGGCAGCCCCCATGCCGGTGCACAGGACAAGTTTTTCGACATCGATTATTGAGCCGTCATTTGTGGAGAGGACAACCCGTCCACCTGTTTGTTCGAGTGCCGTGACCGCCACGCCTTGTTTGATCTGCCCGCCTGCGTTTTCGACGGCCATCGCGAGTGCCTGGCATATTTTTTTGCCGGTTACCCAGCGAACATTTGGCAAAAAGGCGGCAGAAGCAATATTTCCGGAGATTTCCGGTTCCAATTTTTGTGCAGATTGCGGAGTGAGCAATTCAAATGGCTCATTTTGTTCCGCGCGGGCTTTGAGATCCTTGTGGAATTTCTTCAGATCATCCTGCAAGGCAATCTCAAGCTGGCCTTCGCGACGAAACCCGACCGAGAGGCCGCTGATATTCTCGAGATGTTCGGCATAGTTCGGCCATCGCAACATCGCCTCCCGCTCAATCGCCCGCATGGCCGTATTGCCGAGTCGAGGTTCGAGGTATGAGGTGGCAACACCGCTGGCACCGCTGGCGATGGTGTCAGACTCCAGCACCGTGACCGTGGCACTGCGTCGACATATTTCATAAGCCAGCGACAGACCCGCAATTCCAGCCCCAACCACGACAATCATCGCAATACTCCGGCAATCATGTCCCGTTTACTGGCGAATCCCGGGCGTTTTACCACCGTAAACCCCGCATCCTCGAGATTGCGCCGTACCCACCCGGCTGCAGTGTAACTGGCGAAGGTGCCGCCGGGGGCCGTGCGATCTGCAACCAGTTGCATGACCTGCGGTGACCACATGTCTGGATTTTTTGCAGGGGCAAATCCGTCCAGAAACCATGCGTCGGTTTTGGAAAATTCCTGCAACGCCTTTTCGACGGGATTGTGATGTACTTGCAAGGTGGTTTGCGCATCTATTTGCAGAGGGCGAGAAGTATCATCCCAACTTTCCAACAGGATGGCGGCGAGTTCGACAAGCTCTTTGGGTTGCGTCCATTGGCTCAACGCGTGACGCGCAGTCTCAACATCGAGGGGAAAACCTTCGACCGACAGAAATGTCAGCTGTTGTCCGGGTTGCCGCTTTTGTTGCCACAAATGCCAGGTGACCAGAAAATTGAGACCTGTTCCAAAACCCAGTTCGCCAATTGTGAACTTGGGTCGATTGACCCAGCGTTGCGGCAGATCATTGCCATCCAGAAACACATGCCGACACTCTAAACGTCCGTCATGGCGAGAATAATAGTGGTCCTGGAACTGCTGGGAATACAACAGATCGTTGTCATCAAACCGGGTATTGTGAAATTGTCGCGTCATGCAGTGTGTTTGGCGTCACCCCCGGGCAATTGCAAGCACGCAGGTTCCGGCAATTATCCGCAAGCACGACGCCCGGGTTTTTTGTCAGGTGAAGTGACCGCAACGCGGGTCCAGCCAGAATTGAGAAACCCCAGTTTGGCGGCGGCTTTTTTGGTCACGTCAATAACCCGGCCCTTCACGAACGGTCCCCGGTCGTTGATGCGCAGGATCACCGAACGGCCATTGCGCTGGTTGGTCACCCGAACCTTGGTGCCAAAGGGAAGCGTTCGGTGAGCAGCGGTCATCGTATTCGGACTGGCGCGCTCTCCGCTGGCGGTTTTGGAGGTCATCGCATACCAGGATGCTTTGCCACATTGGGTGGCGGCCTGAGCTGGCGTGGCAAGGAGCAGCGCTAGCGTGGTCAATAATGCGGCGTAGGATGGTCTCGTCATCGGGGTGGTCCATAAATTGATCTGGCGGTCGAATTGAGTGCCATGACCCGACATTGTGTCAAAAAAATGGCCCCGCAATTGCTCGCAGGCCCATTCAAATATTGTTCTAGCGACGGGTGCCGTTTGCAGCTCGCCGCTCGCCGCTCGCCGTTATTCGGCGTCGCCTTCGCGGTCTTTCAGAGCCGCACCGAGAATGTCGCCGAGCGATGCGCCTGAATCGGAAGAACCGTATTGTTTGACGGCTTCTTTCTCTTCGGCGATCTCCAGCGCCTTGATCGACAGGTTGACCTTGCGGTTCTTCTTGTCGAACAGGGTGACGCGGGCGTCGATCTTCTGACCAACAGAGAAACGCTCTGGGCGCTGCTCGTCGCGGTCGCGTGACAGGTCGAAACGCTTGACGAACGCGTCGATCTCGGTGTCGACGATCTGAACTTCCAGACCACCATCGGTGACCTTGGTGACTTCAGCAGTGACGATTGAATTCTTGCGAATTTCGCCACCGTCGCCACCGTCCATCGGATCGGCACCGTCGAGTTGCTTGATGCCGAGCGAGATGCGCTCTTTGTCAACGTCAACATCGAGAACCACGGCTTTCACCATGTCACCCTTGTTGAAGTTTTCGATGGCATCTTCGCCGGACAGGTTCCAGTCCAGATCGGACAGATGAACCATGCCGTCAACATCTCCGTCGAGGCCAATGAACAGACCGAATTCGGTTTTGTTTTTGACTTCGCCTTCAACAACAGTGCCCTGTGGGAACTGATCGGCAAATGTATCCCATGGGTTCGACAGGTTCTGTTTCAGACCCAGTGAAATACGGCGCTTTGAAGGATCGACTTCCAGAACGATGACTTCGACTTCCTGAGAAGTTGAAACGATCTTGCCGGGGTGAACGTTCTTCTTTGTCCAGGACATTTCAGAAACGTGGATCAGGCCTTCAATGCCTGGCTCCAGCTCCACAAACGCACCGTAATCGGTGATGTTGGTGATACGGCCGGTAACCTTGGTGTCGATTGGGTATTTGGCACCAATTGAATCCCATGGATCGCTTTCCAGCTGTTTCATGCCCAGTGAGATACGGTGTGTATCCTGGTTCACCCGGATGATCTGAACCTTGACAGTCTGGCCAATGGTCAGGATTTCGGTTGGGTGATTAACACGGCGCCAGGCCATGTCGGTAACGTGCAACAGGCCGTCAATGCCGCCAAGGTCAACAAATGCACCATAATCGGTGATGTTCTTGACGACGCCTTCGACTGTCTGACCTTCTTCCAGGTTCTGGACGATTTCTGAACGCTGTTCCGCACGGCTCTCTTCCAGAACGGTACGGCGAGAAACAACGATGTTACCACGGCGACGGTCCATTTTCAGGATCTGGAAAGGCTGGGGTGTATTCATCAAAGGTGTCACGTCGCGAATTGGGCGGATATCCACCTGCGAACGTGGCAGGAAGGCAGTTGCACCATCCAGATCGACGGTGAAGCCACCTTTGACCTGGTTGAAGATCTGTCCTTCGACTTTTTCTTCAGCTTCGAATTTCTTCTCAAGCTTGACCCAGCTTTCCTCGCGACGTGCTTTGTCGCGCGACAGGACGGCTTCGCCCATCGCGTTCTCAACGCGCTCAAGGTAAACTTCTACTGAATCGCCGATTTTCAGGCCGCCGTCTTTGGCGCCAAAACCGAATTCTTTCAATGCAACGCGGCCTTCAACTTTCAGGCCTGCATCGATGATTGCCATGTCTTTTTCGATGGCAGTGACGGTTCCCTGAACAACCGTGCCTTCCTGAATGGAATGCGCGGCAAGGGATTCGTCGAGGAGGGCTGCAAAGTCCTCCATTGAGGGGTTCATATCTGACAATTTATGCTCCGAAATTCACCGCAAATATCAAAATGCGGGAATGTGCACCGGGGTTTGTGTTTCATTTTATCGGCTGATTTCGCCCCGCCTTCGATTGGTGAAAGCTTTTTTGAGACCTGAAACAGGCCTCAAAATTGGGTGCAAAAGAGCGAAAGGCCGGTTTGCGAGTTAATGGGCATCCTTGAAAAATCTTAATTTTCAATTAGTTCCATCAAGGATGGAACGGATAACCCGGACGTTTTCAGCTGGTTCTGGCTTGCATAACAATGCGCAAAGCTTGCTGGAACGCGGTTTCTATATCCATTTGTGACGTATCGAGCAAGTGGGCATCTTCAGCCGGCTTCAAAGGACTGTCGTCGCGTCCCATGTCGCGCGCGTCGCGGACGGCGATATCTGCCAGAATATCATCAAAATCTGCATCCTCTCCGCGCAGCTGAATTTCATTCCAGCGGCGGCGGGCACGTTCTTGCGGCGAGGCGGTGACGTAGAACTTGACCGCAGCACCGGGGCAAACAATTGTGCCAATATCGCGGCCATCAAGAATTGCTCCGGGCGGTGTTTGGGCAAATTGGCGCTGCAATTCTACGAGTTCCTTTCGAACACCTGACATAGCCGCGACTTTGGAAGCGGCGCTTCCGATGTTGTGATCCGACAGCACCGAGCGGTCGAGCTTTCTCAAGTCGACCCTGCGTGCGGCGGCAATGGCCGTTGGTTCATCATCCAGTGCCTCATCCGCTGTCAGCAACGCATGAGCAACCGCCCGATAGGTCAACCCGGTGTCCAGATGCGGCAGGCCGAGTTCCTGGGCCAGACGTCGGCCCAAAGTCCCTTTGCCGGAAGCCGCCGGGCCATCAATGGCGATGATGAATGATTGGTGCACTTTGCAAATTCCTGCGTGATTGCCTGCGGGTGCTTTAGCCGAACTCAAGGTGATTGATCAATCGAAACCAAAGGGCAAAGCTGTTTGCAAGTGAGCGAATACCAAACTTGCACCTATTTTAACCGGAATCGACAACAGGTCGTTCTAGCGCATGGAATATTCGGTTGAATTCGCCTATATCCAAGCCAGTAAATTCGGATTGGACGCCGGTCATGAAAAATCCTCAAAACAGCAGCCGCACAAGTTTGCCGGAACAGATGAGCACGGCCTATGGATTCAGCCAGGTCGGCGAGGGGGAAAAGCAGGATAAGGTCAATCATGTCTTCCATTCAGTTGCAGGCCGCTATGACGTGATGAACGACATCATGTCGCTTGGCGTCCATCGTTTGTGGAAAGATGCCATGGTGACCAAGGCTGCACCCTCCAAGCGGCCCGGTTGGCGGTCTCTCGATGTTGCCGGGGGTACAGGAGATATTGCATTTCGCCTTGTGGAAGCCTCTGACCGCGCCGCTCATGTCACAGTTCTCGATATCAATGGGTCCATGTTGGAGGTTGGCCGCCAAAGAGCCGAGAAAGCCGGTCTTGGAGAAAATGTGAATTTTATTGAGGCCAATGCTGAAGATTTGCCTTTCGCGGATAATGAATTTGACGCCTACACGGTGGCGTTTGGCATTCGTAATGTACCGCGCATCGACCATGCTTTGGCGGAAGCCTACCGGGTTTTAAAACCGGGCGGGCAATTGCTGGTATTGGAATTCTCCGAGGTTGATGTGCCAATGCTCGATAAATTTTATGACATGTGGTCTTTCAGCGCGATCCCACCAATCGGGCGGGCCGTGACCGGAGATGCTGAAAGCTATCAATATCTGGTGGAGAGCATCCGCAAATTTCCCAATCAGCAGCGGTTCGCCGACTATATTTCCGACGCAGGCTTTGAAAGGGTGAGTTTTCGAAATATGTCGGGTGGCATCGTCGCATTGCATTCTGGCTGGAAGATTTAAGAACCCATGTCGAATATCCGAGCCGGTTTTTCGCTTTTAAGAGCGGTTTATGTCCTTATGCGGGAAGGGGTGGTCACAGCTCTGCCCGAAGAAGGGGCCCCGCCGCCGGTACGCATTGCCAAATCGGTCGCGCGCCTTGTTGAACGCCGCCGTGCGAAAGACCAATTGCAGTCGGAAAACCTGTCCAAGGCGCTGAACCGTCTGGGTCCGAGCTGGGTCAAGTTGGGGCAATTTTTGGCCACACGACCGGATGTTGTCGGTGCTTCGATTGCCCTTGACCTGGAGCTGCTGCAGGATCAGATGGAACCGTTTGGTGTCGACCAGGCCAAGCAAATGGTTGCAGCGACGCTGGGACATCCGGTTGAAGAAATGTTCTCGTCGTTCAGCCCGGCCATTGCAGCAGCTTCCGTGGCGCAAGTGCATAAGGCAACAATTGATCACGAAGGTGATGAAACCGGTCACTATGAAGTCGCAGTAAAGGTTATCCGCCCCGGTGTCAGAGCGCGTTTCCACCGTGACCTGACAACATTTTACAGCGCTGCCCGGTTGATGGAAAAATACATCGAATCTGCCCAGCGCCTGCAGCCGGTTCTTGTGGTCGATATGTTGGCCAAGTCGGCCAAGCTTGAAATGGACCTGCGATTGGAAGCGGCAGCGTTTTCAGAAATGGGTGAAAATACTGCTGATGACGAAGGCTTTCGCGTGCCAGGGGTCGACTGGGAACGTACCGGACGCGATTGCGTCACCATGGACTGGGTCGATGGGACCAAGTTTACCCATGTGGAGGAACTGAGTGCGGCTGGACACGATCTTGCAGCGATTGCCAATGCGCTGAACCAGAGCTTTTTGAGACACGTTCTTCGGGACGGCTTTTTCCACGCTGACATGCATCCGGGCAATCTGTTTGTCGACCAGTCGTCTGATATCGTCGCGGTAGACCTCGGCATTGCCGGGCGGATGGGTAAAGCCGAACGCCGCTATCTGGCAGAAATATTGTATGGCTTTATTACCCGCGATTATATGCGTGTTGCGGAAGTTCATTTCGAGGCTGGATATGTGCCCGATCATCATGACGTGGCGAGTTTTGCCCAGGCGATCCGGGCGATCGGTGAACCCATTCACGGTCAGGAAGCCGATAAAGTATCGATGGCACGGTTGCTGACGCTGTTGTTTGAGGTAACCGAATTGTTCGACATGAAGACTCAACCCCAGTTGCTGCTGTTGCAGAAAACCATGGTTGTGGTGGAAGGGGTGGCGCGAAAGCTGGATCCAAAATTCAATATGTGGAAGTCGGCCGAACCGGTCGTCGCCCATTATGTGCAACGATTGATTGGCCCATTGGGCAAGCTTGAAGAGGCCCGCGACGGACTGCATGCGGTTGGCCGAATGGTGCAACTGGCCCCGGATATGGCAACCCGTGCAGAGAAGTTAAGCCACGAAATTGATGAGATGTCCCGCAATGGTGTGCGGCTGGATAAACTGACCATCGAGGCGATTGGTAAAGCCGAAGCTCAGCACTCCCGTTCCGGGCGCGTGGCGCTGTGGGTGATTGCGCTGGGTGTGGTTGCGCTGGTGTGGAACCACATTGTGTAGTTGAATGGGCAGATGATGATTACGCAAACTCTCCAGGATAAATCCATATTGCTGATAATCGGCGGTGGGATTGCTGCTTACAAATGTCTCGATCTGATCCGGCGCATGCGGGAACGGGGAGCGCGGGTGCGCTGCGTGATGAGCCAGGCCGCCCAACAGTTTGTGACGCCAATGACCGTTGGGGCGTTGACCGGCGAAACCGTGTTTACTGATATTTGGGACAGGGATACCGAACAGGACATTGGCCATATCCGGCTGGCGCGGGAAGCTGATCTTATAATCGTGGCGCCCGCCACGGCTGATCTGATGGCCAAGATGGCCAGTGGGCTGGCCAATGATCTGGCTTCCACGGTGCTGCTTGCTGCTTCGTGTGAAATATTGATCGCACCTGCCATGAACCCTGCCATGTGGGAAAACCCTGCCACCTTGCGCAATGTTGATATTCTGACGGGTGATGGTATCCAGTTTGTCGGCCCCAATCGGGGGGAGATGGCGGAATCCGGAGAAGCTGGCTTGGGTCGCATGGCCGAGCCGATGGAAATCCTGCATCGCGTCGAGGCGATGCTTGATGACCGGCCAAAACCACTTGCCGGCAAGCGGGCGGTGATCACGTCGGGGCCGACACGCGAAGATATCGATCCGGTGCGCTATATTTCCAATCATTCATCCGGCAAGCAGGGTCACGCTATCGCCGCGGCACTGGCGGATGCCGGAGCGGATGTAATTTTGGTATCCGGCCCGGTTAGCCTTGATGACCCGGCAGATGTTACAGTAGTGAATGTCACTTCGACTTTGGACATGCAGCAGGCCGTGGAACGTTCTCTGCCGGCTGACATAGCAATTTTTGTCGCGGCCGTTGCTGATTGGCGGGTGGATGTTCAGGCAGATGAAAAGATAAAGAAGGGTGAAGATGGTGAATTGCCGGCACTGAAATTTGTCGAGAATCCCGACATTTTGAAGTCCGTTGGCACCCTTAAAAAGGATCGCCCGGATCTGGTGATAGGGTTTGCCGCCGAAACTGAGAACCTGGTGGATCATGCCCGGGCAAAGCTGGCTAAAAAAGGCGCCGACTGGATTGTTGCCAATGATGTTTCGCCTGAAAACAACGTTTTTGGCGGTGATCAGAACTCAGTTGTTCTGATCTCAAAGTCCAGCGATGAGGCCTGGCCGAAAGCTTCCAAGGAGCAAGTTGCCCAGCGTTTGCTGGACAGGATTGTAGAACGTTTTGAGGTGATCAGCGTCTGATCATCAGTGAGCGCCGCTCATATCTCCCAGCACTCTTTTGTCCGCTACGGTTGAATCGGCATTGAGCTTGTAGATCATCGGAATGCCGGTTCCCAGATTCAGCTTGGTAATCGTGTCTTGGGTCATACCATCAAGCACCATGACGAGTGAGCGAAGAGAATTCCCGTGGGCGGCGACCAAAACGGTTTCACCTCGCAACACGCGGGGAAGAATTGCACTCATGTAATAGGGCCAGACGCGCGCGCCCGTGTCCCGCAGGCTTTCCCCTTCCTCGCCGGGAGGTGGTGTGGCGTAGGAGCGGCGCCAGACATGCACCTGTTCTTCACCCCACTTCTTGCGGGCGTCATCCTTGTTGAGACCTGCAAGGTCGCCGTAATTGCGCTCGTTGAGTGCCTGATCGTGGATGGTCTCAAGATCGGACTGGCCGACACCATCAAGAATATGCTGGCAGGTTTTTTCGGCGCGCTGCAGTACCGACGTGAAGGCGATATCGAATTTGATGCCTTCTTCGGCAAGTGTATGACTAGCTTCAATTGCTTCCTCGGTGCCCTGTTCGGTCAGGTCGGGGTCCCTCCAGCCGGTGAACAGGTTGAGTTTATTCCATTCGCTCTGGCCGTGGCGAACGAGTACGAGAGTTCCAGACATTTTTAATCCCTTTCAAGACCCAGCACGTCGAGCATGTCGTAGCGTCCGGCCTTTTTGTCATGCGCCCAAAGCGCAGCCTTGACCGCGCCACGCGCGAAGAGCAGCCGATCGGTTGCCCGATGAGTAATTTCGATTGTTTCGCCTTCGCCGGCAAACATCACTGAATGTTCGCCGATAACGGAACCGCCACGTAGAGTAGCAAATCCGATGGCACCTTCATCCCGCGCACCGGTTATTCCGTCCCGCACTTTGACTTCGTGCTCGGACAGATTGACGTTGCGACCGGCCGCTGCGGCTTCACCCAGCAGCAGAGCTGTTCCCGATGGAGCGTCGATCTTGTGTTTGTGGTGCATTTCCAGCACTTCGATATCAAAATCTGATGCTGCCAGCGCCCTGGCCGCCTGACGTACCAGCACGGCGAGCAGATTGACCCCAAGGCTCATATTGCCGGATTTGACAATCCTGGCATGGCGGGCTGCAGCGCTGAATTTGGCTTCGTCTTCGGCACTGCACCCGGTGGTACCAATGACGTGGACAATGCGGGCTTGAGCAGCGAGACCGGCAAATTCAACCGATGCTTTGGGAATTGTGAAGTCGAGCACACCGTCTGCTGCGGCAAAGGCGGTTAGCGCATCATCGGTAACCGCAACACCATTGGTGCCAATACCGGCCAACTCTCCGGAGTCCTTGCCCAGATGGGGGGAGCCGGATAACTCTATAGCTGCTGAAACACTGACACCTTCCACGGCATCCACCGCGCGGATAAGGGTTTGGCCCATACGTCCGGCCGCCCCAACTACTACAAGTTTCATACTAGATATTCCTCATGTTTTGCGTCGGTGGTCTGGTTTCGATGTCAGGCGCCACCAACCCTGTGCAGCGCTGCATAAACCCCACCTTTCTTGGCCACCAGATCGTCATGCTTGCCCTGATCGACAACCCGCCCGCTGTCAATCACCAAAATGGCATCGGCATTGGAGATCGTGGAAAGTCGATGAGCAATAACCAATGTGGTACGGCCCTTCATCAGCTGATCGAGGGCAGCCTGCACCAGGGCCTCAGACTGGTTGTCGAGAGCGGATGTCGCCTCGTCGAGCAGCAATATGGGTGCGTTGCGGACGATTGCCCGGGCAATCGACAGGCGTTGACGCTGACCACCGGAAAGGTTGGTAGCATTTTCGCCAAGCGGTGTTTCATACCCATCAGGAAGAGCGGTGATGAAATCGTGTGCCTGGGCGCTGCGGGCCGCGGTCTCTATTTCCAGATCTGTCGCATCTGGTCGGGCGTATCGCAGATTGTCGCGCACGGTTCCCTGAAACAGAATGGGATTTTGCGAGACATAGGCAAAATTTGAACGTAGGTCGTTGGTGTCCAGTTCGGAGATGTCCTTGCCGTCCACCGAAATGGTGCCGGTCTCCGGATCATAAAAACGCTGCAGCAGTGAAATGATGGTTGATTTTCCACCTCCGGATGGGCCGACCAGAGCCGTGGTCTTGCCGGCCTTGGCAATAAAAGACAATTCGCTGATGACCGGAGGTGCCTTGAGCAGTGGAGCGTCAAAAACCTCGCCTAAATTACCATTTTGTTCGTTGTACCTAAATGTGACATTGGAGAATTCGATATCGCCCGCCGTTGCCGTCGCTTTATCGGTTGGTTGCGTGTCGCTCGGCCGGTTCGGCGCTGGTGTGTCGAGTATTTCGTAGATCATCCGGGCATTGACCAGAGATCGCTCCAGCGTTACCCGCAGACGAGCCAGTTTTTTGGCCGGCTCATATGCCAGCAGCAGCGCAGTGATAAATGACGTCAGATCACTGGGTTCATAGCCATGATGGATCACTCGCCATCCGCCATAGGCAATAACGGCTGCGATCGCAAAACCGGCAATGGTTTCCATCAAAGGACTGGTTCGTGCAGTAATCCGTGCAATCTTGTTGGAACGCTTTTCGGCAAGCTTGGTCAGACCGTTGAGCTTCTCGCGCAGCTGATTTTCCATGGTGAATGCCTTGATCACCGTAATGCCATGGGACGCCTCCTGCATCGCCGTGGCGACCTGGGCATTTATCTGTACTTCCTGTCGGGCAATGACTTTGACCCGGTTGGCATATTTGGCAAGAACCCACAATGCCGCCGGTCCGATGACGAAGACAGCTGATGACATGACCGGATCGCGATAGACCATGACTCCAATCAGTCCGATAAGTGTCACCATATCCCGCAGGTAGCCCAGAATAACCGTATTGAGCATGTCACGGACGCCCAGAATATTCTGATTGATGCGGCTGACGAGAGTTGCCGAGTGCTGGCGGGTGAAAAAGTCGACATCAAGGTCCAGCAGATGGGCAAAAATTCGCCGTTGGTACCGGGCAACGATCGCATTACCGATGCGGTTAAGGATGACCGATTGAAAATAGGTCATCGCACCCTTGATCAGAAATATCGCGACAATTGTAGCCGACAGGACCAGAGCTCTGTTGAAATTGTTGCCATAAAAGACATCTTTTACCACCGGCCCCATCAGCCAGGCGCTGTAGGCGGTGGTTCCGGCAATCACTAAAAGGCAAAATCCGGCGATCAGGTAATCGCGCCGATGGGTGGTGAAGTTTTCAACGGCCATGCGTTGGAAAACACCCATATCATTCTTGGACTTCAGTAAGATGCCAAGCAGATTCTTTATCAATACACTGGCCTTGCTGGATACGGATACGTTATCCGATGGAACTTACGGGTGGCGATGTTATAGACTATCGCGATTATCAATCAAATCGATTGATTTATCAAAATGTCGCACGTGTTTTTGTCAGTAGTGGCGCCGGATTTCACACATCGCGTTGCCAATTGCGATGCGAAAGGTCGATCAGGAAAGTTTGAGGCGCATTGGCGAAAGCTGCCAGCCCCAACAGGGCAGGCAGGGGATGGGTGACAATGAGTGTTGCAATTTGCTGCATCAGTTCGCCGTGCGGCGCTTTGTCTTCGAAATTACTGCGGAAGTCGCTGGACTTCAGGTAGGGCAATATTTTTTGCGCAATGCCACCGCTGATATACACGCCACCCATGGCCATTGATGTCAGCGCCAGGTCACCGGCGATGCGACCCAATGTCGTGCAGAACAGCGACAGGGCTTCCTCTGCTTGCTCATTATCAGTTTGCATTGCGGCAATCGAAATTTCAGCGGGAGTTTGAAGACCGGGTTTAACGCCATCTGCAGCGCAGCAGGCCCTGTACAGATTAACCAACCCGTCACCGCAGACGGCTTGTTCTGCAGATACCCGACCCTCGAGAGTTTCCAGATGTTGCCAAATTTGGGCTTCTCGGGGATTGCGAGGTCCCAAATCCACGTGCCCGCCTTCGCCTGCCACCGGAATCCACTTGCCGGCAGCCCGAACCAGCAGGCCAACTCCCAATCCTGTGCCCGGCCCCAGAACTGCTTTGGTGGCGTTGCTGCCAAGGGCACCACCATCCCCCAAAATGACACCATCTGTGTTTCCCAGATAGGGTAGCGCCAGCGCCTGGGCTTCAAAATCATTCATCAGCACCAATTGTTCAAATGTTGCAAGGCGCAGAAACTGATCGGGTATTATGTTCCAATGACAATTGGTCAGATTGAGACCATCAGACGTGATCGGGCCGGCGGCAGCGATAACTGCGGATCGGGGCTGGAGCTTTGTCGAAGACAATACTGAATGTGAAATTGATTGTTCCAGGCTGTCAAAGTCTGCAGTACGTACCGGATCGAATTCGATGACATCTCCATTTCGCTGTTCGATGATCTGAAAGCGCGCATTGGTGCCACCAATATCACCAATCAAAACCGGGAATTCGAGATCGGGAGTATCAGACATGGATACGTAAAGCCCTGGAACGTTCAACTTAGAAACCTGCAGGGCTGGTCTAATTGCAAATACAAAACAGTTCCAGTCTCTTTATCAGCTAATGACCCATGTCTGTGAAAATGCTTCACAAAAGCTATGCAAAGTCACTGCAAACGTGCAAGACTTTTCCCCATGCGTGTTGCTGCTCTATGGGCAGGAGCAATATTGCGGGTGGGGTTTCAAGCTTACATTTGCCGTATTGCGTCTCAACGCGCCAAAAAATTAATAATTATATCAGGGAAACCCTGGGAAGGAATTAGCTCATGAAAAAACTCATCCTTGGCATGACTGCAGCGGCATTTTCTGCTGTTGCGGCTTATGCTGCCGACGTAAAACCCGCAGTGATTTACGATCTGGGGGGCAAAAACGACAAGTCGTTCAATGAATCTGCCTATACCGGAGCGGAACGCTTCAAAGCCGAAACCGGCATCGCCTATAAGGATTTTGAAATCCAGAACGATGCCCAACGCGAACAGTCGGCGCGCCGCTTTGCCCGTGATGGTCATAATCCAATTGTTGTGATCGGCTTTTCCTGGGCTGCAGCGCTTGAAAAGATTGCTGGTGAGTTTCCAGACACTCAATTCGGCATCGTCGACATGGTTGTTGATAAACCAAACGTTCGCTCGATCCTGTTTACCGAACATGAAGGTTCATACCTTGTCGGTGTGATGGCGGCCAAGGCTTCAAAAACAGGCAAAGTCGGTTTTATTGGTGGCATGGACATTCCGCTGATCCGCAAATTTGCCTGTGGCTATGTGCAGGGCGTCAAGTCGGTTAAGGCTGATGCTGAAGTTTTCCAGAACATGACCGGTACAACCGGTGCTGCCTGGAACGATCCGGTGAAAGGTGCGGAACTCGCCAAGTCACAGTTCGACCGTGGTGCTGACGTTGTTTATCACGCCGCTGGTGGTACCGGCATCGGCGTGTTGCAGGCTGCAGCTGACGCTGGCAAGCTCGGAATTGGTGTGGATTCAAACCAGAATGGCATGCATCCCGGCAAAGTTCTCACTTCCATGCTGAAACGCGTTGATAACGCCGTTTACAACGCCTTTATGGACGTCAAGAACGACAGCTGGAGCACCGGTTTCAACGTGCTCGATCTGAAGGCCGGTGGTGTTGGATACGCCATGGACGACAACAACAAGAGCCTTGTTGATGCCGACATGCAGGCAGCCGTTGATGCTGCCAGCGCTGACATTAAATCTGGTAAAGTCAAAGTCCACGACTATATGAGCGACAGCGCCTGCCCAGCTGGCTAAGCTGAATTCATAAAGTTGTAAAAAAACAAAAGGCCGTCCGGTACTTACCGGGCGGCCTTTTTGTTTGTGCTCACGCTGTCGGGCTGCACCGCTTCGCGGTTTCTCCCTGCGCTCCGTGGAGCGACGCATGTGCGCCGGGCTGCTCCCGCCGCCGCTATTCTCCGCCGCCGCCGCCACTGCCGCCGCTGTCACCACCGTCGATGGCACGCAGGAAGGGCTTTCCAGGCAATTCTTCCTGATCGGGTTCTTGTGAGGCAGCACCAAATTCCAGAGATTCGATCTTGGCGCCGTGGCGGGTCAGCTTTTCGGTCGAGATAAGGATTTGATCAATATCTTTGGCGGTGGAGACAAAATGGGATTGCAGCTTGCGCACCCTGTCATCGAGCCGTGACAGGTCTTCGGTGAATTTGATCACCTCGCCCTGAATGAGATGAGCCTGTTCCCGCATACGGGCGTCTTTTAATACGGCCTGAATCACCTGTATCGACAGCAATAGCAGCGAAGGCGAGACAATAACGATGCGCGCCTTGTGGGCTCGTTGCACGACGTTTTCGAAATTCTCATGAACTTCGGCGAAGATCGATTCAGATGGCACAAACATGAATGCCGTGTCCTGAGTTTCCCCGGCAATCAGATATTTGCTTGAAATATCTTTGATATGGACCTCCATATCGCGACGAAACTGGGTGGCACCGATTTTGACCTGCTCGGGAGTTTCGGCATCCTTCATCAGGTTCCACGCCTCCAGGGGAAACTTTGCGTCAATCACCAGTGCCGGTGCCTGATTCGGCATCTTGATCGTGCAATCGGGGCGGGTTCCGTTGGATAGAGTCGCCTGAAATTCAAATGCGCCCATGGGAAGGCCATCCTGAACAATGGTTTCCATGCGACTTTGCCCGAATGCGCCACGGGTCTGCTTGTTCTGCAGAATGGATTGCAGGCCGACCACATCCTGAGCCAGATTTTGGATATTGCTTTGTGCGGTGTCGATGACGGCCAGTCGTTCCTGCAACTTGGTGAGGCTTTCCTGGGTGGTTTTGGTGGTGTCGGTGAGTGATTGGGAAACCCGCCCCGTCACCGCAGACAGGCGTTCGTCCAGCTGTTTGGAAAAGGCCGTCTGGGACGACGTGACATTTTGCTGCATCGCGGCCAGATGGCCGGAAAGTTCATTTTGGGTGGCCACCAGTTCGGCCATGCGCAATTCGGCTTCACGCGTTCTTTCCTCGTTGATTGCCCGCAGTGTTTCTTCCTGGGCCAGACGTTTCCTGGTGGTTCGCCAGATCGAAACCAGCAGGACCAGTGCGCCAATTAATACGAGGCCGGCGATGATCGCGAGCGCGTCACCACGGGTCAGCACGGTTTGACCAATCCAGATGAATTCCTGGCTGAGCTGTAATTGTTCCATTGTGTCAGCCTATCTGATTCGCAATTGAGAATAAAACGAGAACGAAGCGGCATTCCTCATTTCGATTTTCTGGCTGGAAACAAGACAAAGCGGCGCCCGACTCGCCGCTCGACTCGCCGCTTGACCCGCCGCGCCGCAGCCCTTATCTCACCGCCATGTCGATCTTACCTATTGTCCATGTTCCTGATCCGGTGTTGCGCCGACAATCCAAGCCGGTTGAACGGGTGGATGATGAGCTGCGCCGGTTTCTCGATGACATGCTGGAAACCATGTATGACGCGCCGGGAATTGGACTTGCCGCAGTGCAGGTTGGCGAACCGCTGCGCATTTTTACAGTCGATTGTGCAAAGCAACCGGATGAAGAACAGGAGACCGAAGAAGATCAGGTCGTCGGCGAGCCGGAGACTGAAATTGCAGAGCCTGTGCGGGACCCAATTTTTCTGATCAATCCGGAAATTGTTGCGTTTTCCGATGCATGCAGCGTTTATGAGGAAGGTTGTCTGTCAATCCCTGATTATTATGCCGAAGTAGAACGCCCGGCCCAATGTACGGTCAAATATCTCGATCGCGATGGTGAGCAGCAGGTTTTGGAAGCCGATGGATTGCTGGCGACGGTCATTCAGCATGAATATGACCACCTCAACGGGGCGCTGTTCATCGACCATATCTCGAAGCTGAAGCGGGACATGGTGATCCGCAAATTCACCAAGATTGCCAAGCAGTCCGGCAAGAAATTCATCGGCTGAGCGATGGCTTTGCGCATCATATTCATGGGCACGCCGGATTTCTCGGTGCCGACGCTGATGGCCTTGTTAGAGTGTGGGCACGAAGTTGTTGCCTGCTATTCTCAGCCACCGCGACCAGCTGGGCGGCGCGGGCTGGAGCTGGTGAAATCGCCAGTCCATCAAGCCGCCGAAGCCAAGGGCATCCCGGTCCATACGCCCCTGTCGCTGAAGGATGATGCAGAAGCAGAACAGTTTACCTCGCTAAAGGCGGATGTCGCCGTTGTCGTGGCTTATGGAATGCTGTTACCGCAGGCCATACTGGACGCGCCCAAATATGGCTGTTTTAACGGCCATGCCTCGCTGTTGCCGCGTTGGCGAGGCGCGGCCCCGATTCAAAGGGCGATAATGTCGGGCGACGGTGAAACCGGTGTCATGGTGATGCAGATGGAAGCCGGTTTGGACACCGGACCGGTGGCGCTGACCCATCGCGTAACCATCGATGCTGCAACGACTGCCGGATCACTGCACGATCAGCTGGCTGAATCCGGTGCGAAACTGATGGCGATGGCCATGTCACAGCTGGAGGCAGGCGAACTTCAATTGACGCCGCAGGCGGAGGAGGGTGTCACCTACGCTGCGAAGATTAAGAAGTCCGAGACCCGCATTGACTGGACCCGGTCCGCACATCAGGTGGTGCGACATATTATGGGCCTGTCACCCTTTCCCGGCGCCTGGTGCGAGATGTCGTTTGGCAAGAAACCTGAACGGGTAAAGGTATTGCAGGCGCGTTGCTCAAATCAAAGCGGCGCAGCGGGCGAAGTGTTGGACGATGAACTGACGATTGCCTGTGGTGAGGGCAGCGTTCAACTGCAACGCCTACAGCGTGCCGGGTCCAAAACACTGGATGGTGCGGCGTTCTTGCGCGGCAATGCCCTCGCCGCCGGCACCCGGTTGACGTGAAATGGCCCGCTACAGTTTTCTCATCGAATATGATGGCAGCCCCTATAAGGGCTGGCAGCGACAAAACGATATGCCCTCGGTACAAGGGGCGCTTGAGACGGCGCTCGCCAGGCTTGGCGAGAGTGGCATTCTGGTTCAGGGGGCGGGTCGCACCGATGCCGGTGTGCATGCACTGGGTCAGGTCGCCCCTGCGGATGGTGTGGATGGCTCCTGCACCATCGGCGTCGTAATGCGCCATATTGCAGTTGTTACAAACTGCTTGAGAGGAGCCACCCAAATGCACGTTACAACAATCGGCCTAGATTTGGCCAAGAACGTTTTTCAGATCCACGGTATATGCGAAGACGGTGAAGTTGCCTTCAACCGAGCTTTGAGACGGGCACAGGTCCTGACCTTCTTTGAAAGCCTGGAGCCATGCCTGGTTGGCATTGAAGCGTGTGGGACCAGTCACCATTGGGCTCGTGAGATCTCTAAGTTAGGGCATAAAGTCAAACTGATCCCGCCAGTATATGTGAAGCCTTATGTCAAACGGGGTAAATCAGATGCGGTTGACGCCGCCGCCATCTGTGAGGCGGTCACTCGGCCTACAATGCGATTTGTTGAAGTGAAGACTCCCGAACAACAGGCGATACTAGCGGTTCATCGAACGCGTGATCTCATCATTCGCCAACGCACACAGACGATCAATATGCTGCGGGCGCAGCTGGCAGAGTTTGGCATTGTTTTGGCAAAGGGGATTTATCATGCGCTTCAGTTTGCCAAACAATGTTTGAACGGGGAACAACCTGACCTGCCCGAAGTCGCTGGAGATGTAATCTTTGAGCTTTGCGATCAGTTGCGGTTCTTACATTCAAAGATATTGCGGTGTACGCGTCAGATGAACAAGATCGCAAGGTGTGAGAAACGGGTTGCACTGCTTCGCACAATACCCGGTGTTGGGCCGATTACAGCCTCAGCAATTGTTGCAACGGTTGGTAGCGGCAAGCAATTCAACAATGGCCGGGAGTTTGCTGCCTGGTTAGGACTGACCCCACTTAACAGGTCAAGCGGCGGAAAAGAACGTCTGGGGCATATCTCAAAGATGGGAGATCAATATATTCGCCGGTTACTGGTTCTTGGCATGACCTCCCGTATTCGTTCGATCAGGACAGAGCCGGAGAAATTCGATCCTTGGTTTGCGGACATCCTGGAACGCAAGCCAAGCAGGGTGGCTGCAGTCGCAATGGCGAATAAAACAGCCCGAATAATGTGGGCTGTGCTGACCCGTAATGAACCCTACAAAGTGAGATCGATCTAACCAAGGAGGCCAACAACAAGAGATTGCAAGACCAATGAAGTGATGGAAAATTGTCAGCCCTAAAACCAAGACACCCCGTGCTAAGTCCTGAACGCTTGCTGTTCGACATGCGGAATGGGGCTTGGTTGGTGGAAACCATCAGGGCCAGCGGCCATGTGTGTCGCGTCAACAGGCCGAACACAAGACTGCTTCTGACAATGCTTCAATCACAAAACAGGACTTGCAAAAAGGGAGCCATCCACACAAGCGCCCCTGGAAACCGTTTCGACTTATGGAAGCTCTCAATGCCCATCTGAGAGAAGCCGGTGAAACAATTGCCATAATCGACTGCGATGGCTGCAGTGATGAATTTCATGCACGATTTTCAGCAACCGGTCGACGTTATGTCTACCGGATCATGTCACGCCGGGCACCTTTAACGGTGGAACGGGGCCGGGCCTGGAATGTCAAAGTGTCGCTCGACGTGGAAGCGATGCATCAAGCTGCGCAGCTGTTGATCGGTGAGCATGATTTTACAACTTTTCGCTCGACCGAATGTCAGGCCAAGAGCCCGGTCAAGACGCTCGATACGTTGGATGTGTCGGTGCGCAAGACTCATGGAGTTGAGGTGATCGAAATCAATACCACGGCACGGTCTTATCTGCACAATCAGGTCAGGTCTCTGGCGGGATGTCTGAAGGCTGTGGGTGAAGGTCGCTGGACCGAAGATGACCTGACGACGGCTCTGGAAGCGCGTGATCGTGCCGCCTGCGCGCCTGTGGCCCCGGCTCACGGTCTTTATCTGGTGTCGGTACGGTATTGAGCTTGTTGCCCGGGTGAGGCACATTCGATGTTTCGGGAGGAGCCGGATTACATGGCACGGGCTTTTTTGATTGTTCTGGATTCGGTTGGCATTGGCGGTGCACCAGATGCCGAAGCCTTTGGCGACGTTGGTTCAAATACACTGGGGCACATTGCCGAAGCCTGCGCGACGGGTGCCGGGGATGGTGACGGGTTACGATCTGGTCCTTTAAGAATGCCGAATTTGGAACGGCTCGGTCTCGGCTACGCCGCCAAGGCTGCGTGCGGAGGTCTACCGGCTGGCTTTGATTTTGATGGCCCCGCTGAGGCCGGATGGGCCTGTGCAGCAGAAGTTTCAAGCGGCAAGGATACGCCCTCTGGCCATTGGGAGATTGCAGGGGTTCCAGTTCGGTTCGACTGGCATACTTTCCCGCAAACCGTTCCGACATTTCCAGTCGAACTGACCGACGCAATGGTTGCCCGCGCCGATCTGCCAGGTGTTTTGGCCAACCAACATGCATCCGGCACAGACGTGATCCGCGACTTCGGCAATGAACATATTCAGAGCGGCAAGCCGATTGTGTATACCTCGGCAGATTCGGTTGTTCAGATTGCGGCGCATGAAGAATTCTTTGGCCTCGACCGGTTGTATGAATTATGCGCTGTTACACGGGAATTGGTGAACCCGCTGAATGTTGGCCGGGTCATTGCCCGACCGTTTGTCGGCAAGACAGCAGATACATTTGAACGCACCGGCAACCGTCGCGACTATTCAGTGCCGCCACCGGAACCAACCTTGCTGGACCGGGTTGAGGATGACGAACGCGGCGTGTTTGCGGTTGGCAAGATTGCCGACATATTTGCCCATCGCGGTGTCACCGATATTCGTAAGGCCAATGGCAATGAAGCCATGTTTGAGGCGACGTTGCAGGCGATGAAAGACGCGGCGAATGGTGATTTCGTTTTCGCCAATTTCGTGGATTTTGACCAACTGTACGGTCATCGCCGCGATGTGGCGGGCTATGCAGCCTGTCTGGAACATTTTGACCGGCGATTGCCGGAACTGATGAGCCAATTGCGGGACGGCGACATGATGGTGTTGACGGCGGATCACGGCAATGATCCAACCTGGCATGGCACCGACCATACGCGTGAACAGGTGCCGGTGCTGATTGTCGGACCGGGATTGGAAACCGGATATCTCGGGCCGCGAGAGACATTTTGCGATATTGGCGAAACCATCGCTGCACATCTGGGCCTGGAGGCCGGTCCACATGGGCAGTCGATGCTGTAGATCGGTTTGGCCGTTAATGGTAATCGGCAAGCTGGAGAGGAATTGCATATGGTGAAGGCTGAAATTCACTGCCACATCGAAGGTGCGGCCGACCCTGCGCTGGTGGTTCGACTGGCGCAAAAATACAATATCGATTTGAATCAAACGATTCGAGATGGCCGCTATGTCTGGTCAGACTTTTCGAGCTTTCTCAACTGCTATGATCGCGCCGCTTCGGTGTTCAGGGAACCTGAGGATTACCGTCTGTTGGCCTATGATTATTTTTCTCGCCTTGCCGGGCAGGGGGCAATTTATGGGGAAGTATTCGGCTCTTCCGATCATGCCCGACTGATGGGCATCGGTTATTCAGATCTGGTTGAAGCAATTGCTGCGGGCATTGGTGATGCTGAGCAGCAATATGGCATTGAGGGTCGTATCATCATGACTTGCGTGCGGCATCTGGGACCTGAAGCAGCAGAAGCTGTGGCCACGGAAGTTGCTGCCAACCCGCACCCGCTGGTGACCGGGTTCGGTATGGGGGGGTGATGAACGATCCTTTGAAACTGAAGACTTTGCCTCGGCATTTGCGATTGCCGGTGATGCAGGCCTCGGGCTTACTTCACACGCCGGTGAATTTGGCGGTCCTGAAAATGTCACTGAGACACTTGACCATCTGGGTGTCACCAGAATTGGCCATGGGGTGCGCAGCTTTGAAGATCCCAAACTGGTCGACCGGCTGGTGCATGACGGGATTGTTCTGGAAATCTGTCCGGCTTCGAATATCGCACTGTCGGTGTTTGGCGGGTTTGAACAGCATCCCTTGCGCAAGTTCTATGATGCCGGGGTTCGGATTTGTTTGAATTCTGACGATCCGCCGTTTTTCCATTCCACATTGGCAAATGAATATGAGATTGCCGGGAAATATTTCGGCTTTGACCAGCGAATGCTGGATCAATGTACCCGCACCGCCCTGGAAGCGGCCTTTGTTGATGAAGAAACCCGTGGCCGACTGGTGAAACGGTTGGATAAATCCAACTGAATGAGGATTCTGACTGCAGGCCCACTTGTATGCCTGGTGTGACGCGCTCTAGACTTGTTGCCAAAAGCAATATTCAGGAGTTGTCCCATGGCCAATGTTACCGTGGTTACCCATCCGCTCGTCCAGCACAAGCTTTCCATCATGCGCGACAAGCAAACGTCCACCGCGAGTTTTCGCCGCTTGCTGCGGGAGATTTCCCTGCTGCTGTGTTACGAGGTGACGCGCGACCTTGAATTGACCACCAAATCCATCGAAACCCCCATGCAGGGGATGGATGCGCCAATGTTGAAAGGCAAGAAGCTCGTCTTCGCCTCGATCCTGCGCGCTGGTAACGGATTGCTGGAAGGCATGCTTGATCTGGTTCCTTCCGCCCGTGTTGCCCATGTGGGTCCGTATCGTGATCATAAAACGCTGGAGGCCGTGGAATATTACTATAAAGCACCCACTGATCTGGAAGACCGGGTTGTGATCGCCGTTGACCCGATGTTGGCAACTGCAAATTCCGCCTCTCTCGCTGTCGACAAGCTAAAGCGCAGCGGTGCCAAAAACCTGCGTTTTCTGTGCCTGTTGGCCGCACCGGAGGGGATCGAGGCTTTCCAGAATGCCCATCCCGATGTGCCGATCTTTACCGCAGCTCTCGACAGTCATTTGAATGAAAATGGTTATATCGTTCCGGGCCTTGGGGATGCCGGTGACCGCATGTACGGAACCAAATAATCCATGACCTCATCAGTAGCCAGCTATCCCAGTCTTGTTGGAAAGACCGTTGTCATCTCTGGCGGCGGCTCTGGGATAGGGGAATCCATTACCAGCCATTTTGCCCGTCAGGGAGCCAAAGTCGGTTTTCTGGACATCTGCGATGATCCTTCAAATGCGCTGGTGGAAAGCCTCACTGGCGAGGGGCACAATGTACAATATATCAATTGCGATGTGACAGACACCACCGCACTACAGGCGGCAATTGGCAAAATCAGCCAGGATTTTGGCCCCGTCGGTGTGTTGGTCAACAATGCGGCCCATGACCAGCGTCACAAGCTTGAAGATGTCACACCGGATTATTGGGATCAGCGCATTGCCATTAATATCGTAACTACCCAGCTACCCCAACCTGATGCTTTTATAGACGGCCCATCAGACGGGTCTGAGGTTGAGGATGAGCTGATCAGGCGCGGTTTTCAAGGTTTTCAGGATGTCCCAACCTTGTTTTCGCGCCGTTTCAATGACCGTTCGTAAAGTGCAGAAATTCTCGGCACCAGCCTCTGTTCGAAAGCTTCCCGAGACCTTTTGTCGAACTTTCGTCATTCTGAGATCACGCTCTGCCTCGTTGTTCGTGTAGGGAACGCGCAGATCATTGAGAAAGAGCAAAACCGCTGCTTTATGCGTTTGGAGTCGCAAAGCGAGATTGTGCCCAATCCGCCGTTTCGGGCGACCCCGCTTCTTGCCTTTCGTTGGGCGCGCGAGAGGCGGTTGGGCCTCGTGGAACGCGATAGCACGCTCGCAACAGGCATCAAATCGCCGCTCGATATCCGTGATTGCCTCCGGGCTGACCGCGCTCCGATTTTGGATTCGCGCGACATGCGTGAGCTTCAGTGCGTCGAGCAGAATGGCTTTCATGTCCGGCACCCAAGCTTCTTTTTCATATTCGGTCAATGCCTCCAATTCGCGGGAGATGTGGGCATTGCACAATCCATGGGTCACATTTTCCACTGCCCAGTTGGAAGAGAAACAGTCATGCACTGCCGTTCCCGCCAGTTCTGGTGGCACTTCACCTCGCGCAGTTCCGAGCCGAAGGTGGCTTAGAGCGGTGGAGCATAGCATATGAAGCCAGCGCGTTCTGCCACCAATCCTGAACCCCGTTTCATCCAGATGCTTCACTGCCGTTTGAGGCCCGGACAGCAGGTTCTTCACCGCCTCAGCTAAACAGAGCATCTGCTCGGCCTTTTTGGCAACCAGACTGGAAAGGGTTGCCGATGTGATTGTGACCCCGAAAATGTCCGCAAAAACCTGCGCCAGGCGATTTTGGGGAATGCAGTGCTGCGTCTGTAAATAGGCGGCCAACGCCCCTATTTCATCGCCGTACTGGGCGGGTGATGTTACCCCTTCAGGAAAATCGGCGCGGGTTTTTGCACCGCAATGCTGGCATTGGCAAATATGCGCACGATGCTCGGTCACATAAAGCGGCGGTGGAGGTTTGAGGCCAAACACCTGTCTGCACGCAGAACCTATGGTATCCTCCGCCGAAAGCGCGGCCTGACAGTTTTGGCATTGGTTCGGAAAATGACTGGTGATCTCGTCTGGGTTCTCAACCTGTTTCAGTGTGTTGCCGGGATGTCCGGGTTGGCCGCCAGGCTTTCGATTTGACTTGCCCCACTGACTTTTGGTCCGCCGTTTCTTATCGCCAGACGGCTTTGCCAGTCCGTCGCTCGAAGGTGGTTTGCTGCTATTACGACTGTTCGATCCCAGACGACGCTCAAGATCTGAAACACGCTGCCTAAGAACCGCATTATCTTCTCTAAGTTGCTCGTTGTCTTTCCTGAGTTGTTCGTTTTCCTTCAGGAGCCGAGCGTTCACCTCCAAAAGCTGCGCATTTTGTTCTTTGAGTTAGACAACCTGACCCACCAGAGCCATGACCACATCAATCAGTTCTGATTTTGAGAAATCAGCAAGAATTTCAGGTGTCAGATTTTCGAGTTTCATCCTCGCAGTCAAACACCAAAATGAAAAAAGTGGAACCTCAAATATGCGCCATGAATCAAATTGTCGCACCTAATGGCAGCAGAAATAGGGTAGCTGAGTAGTTACTTAATATCAAACATCAATTCTTCGCTGCTCAGGCCGTGATCGAGGATATGAAAAAGATCGGTGGTGGATCGATAATCAACATGGGATCAACCTCCTGGATGATCGGCAATGGTGGCATGGCCTGCTATACGGCTGCTAAGTCGGCGGTGCTTGGCCTCAGCAGGTCGCTGGCCCGTGATCTTGGCGAATTCAATATTCGGGTCAATTCGATTGCGCCGGGTTGGATCATGACCGAAAGGCAAAAGCAATTGTGGCTGACTCCGGAAGGCGAAGCCGACATTTTCAAGCACCAGTGCCTGAAACGGTTTTTGGTGCCGGAAGACATCGCCCGCCCGGTGCTGTTCTTTGCTTCAGATGAGTCTGGAGCCTGCACCAACCAGAGCTATGTGATTGATGGTGGCTGGACCTAGAGCCGTTCAGCTCGGCAATTGAATCAAAAAGGGGCCTGTTGCAACAACAGGCCCCTTTGATAGCGATCAATCCTCTCCGCCGTTTATGTGACGGCGGAATTAGTTGTCAGGCCTTGTCCCGAACACCGTCGCGATAGAGCGCTTTGATCAGCGCCAGACACATCAGACCCATCACCATGGTGAACGGCAGGGCACCGATGATCATGGCGCTTTTCAACGCTTCCATCGGATCAGCACCCCCCTGGGTTTTGCCCGCGACCAGCAGTGTGCCAATCACAAGTGTCAAAATAACACCCCAGACGATGCGGTGCTTGATGCCGGTTTCCTGTTCGCCGCCCGACATGATGGTGTTCATCACCAGAATGCCTGAGTCTGCCGAAGTCACCAGGAATGTCATGATCAGCACGACGCACATGATGGTAATCGCGGCAAGGAATGGTCCGGAAATCATCTGACCCAATGTGACGAAGAGTTTGGCCGTATTGGATGCCCCGACAATGACGCCATTGGCTCCGCCGGTCAGTTCAAGGTCGATTGCTGTACCACCCAGAATGGTCATCCACGCAAAACACACAAGTGCCGGCAGGAAGACGCATCCAATGATGAATTCGCGCACGGTACGACCCCGAGAGATGCGGGCCAGAAACAGGCCAACAAAGGGCGAAAACGCAATCCACCAGGCCCAGTAGAATGTCGTCCAACCGGCCTGCCAGCCAAATTGACGTCCCTGTTCTCCGGCCGCATAAGCAGCCGCTTGAGCTTCCGCTGGCAGTTCAGCAGCGGCTCCCGTCAGGCCCTTCTGGAAACCATCCAGAGAACCCCAGGCATTTGTTGCCCCACCATACAGATCGCCGGCCAATGACTGAGCGGCAGCAGGCAGTGCAGCTGCAAACTCAGACTGTGATTGCGGGCCATAAGCACCAAACGACTGTTCCCCGTCAGCATTCATGAGACAGAGAAGTGATTTTGCCTAAGAGATGATTTTTGGTTCATCGTAGCCCTTATGGAGCGAAGATGAGACATAAATCAGGAACCCGGGGATCGGGTTCGGAGAAATTGATCCAGACTATCAAACGCAAGACCCGCCGTCAGTATAGTGCGGAGGAAAAGATCCGCATTGTGCTTGATGGCCTGCGCGGCGAAGACAGCATAGCTGAACTGTGCCGCCGTGAAGGCCTTGCTGAAAGCATGTACTATAAATGGTCGAAGGAATTTATGGAGGCGGGTAAAAAGCGTCTGTCAGGCGATATAGTGCGTGAAGCTTCCGCCGACGAAGTCAAAGGCCTGCGCCGTGAAGCGCGTGATCTAAAGGAATGTGTTGCCGATCTCACCCTGGAAAACCGTCTTCTCAAAAAAAGCATGATCGCGGATGGGGAGGATATCGAATGAGATACCCGGCATCTGAGAAACTGGAAATCATCCGACTTGTTGAGGGATCACATCTGTCAGCCAAGGTGACACTTGATAAGCTGGGTGTCTCCCGGCCAACATATTATCGCTGGTATGATTTGTATCAGCGATTGGGTGAGACAGGATTGGAAGACAAACGTTCTGGTCCCAACAGAGCCTGGAACCGAGTACCAGAAAATATACGGACACAGATCATTGGTCTGGCCCTTGATCAACCTGAACTGTCTCCTCGCGAACTGGCTGTGACATTCACAGACACGAAGGCCTATTTTGTATCTGAGAGCTCAGTGTACCGGCTGCTAAAGGCCCTGGATCTGATCACCAGCCCGGCATTTATCGTCATGAAAGCCGCCAGTGAGTTCCGCGATAAGACCACGGCCATCAATCAACTGTGGCAAACAGACTTCACCTATCTGAAGGTCATTGGCTGGGGCTGGTTTTATCTCAGCACAATCCTCGATGATTATTCGCGATACATCATTGCCTGGAAACTGTGCACCACCATGAACACATCGGATGTGACCGATACATTGGAAATGGCGCTTCAGGCCTCAGGCTGTGACAGGGCCAACGTTGCGCATCAACCACGGCTGCTATCCGATAATGGTCCCTGCTACATATCCAGTGATCTGGCTCAGTGGCTGGATGGGAAAGGCATGGGGCATGTTCGTGGTGCGCCTTATCACCCGCAAACCCAAGGCAAGATAGAGCGCTGGCATCAAACCCTGAAGAACCGCATCCTGCTGGAACACTACTTCCTGCCAGGTGATTTAACCCGGCAGATTGAGGCTTTCATCGAACATTACAATCACCACAGATACCACGAGAGCCTGAAAAACCTCACACCTGCAGACGTCTACTTCGGGCGTGGAACGGAAATAATAAATCGAAGAGAAAGGATTAAACGAAAAACCATCGAAACGCGGCGCTTGCAACACCGCAAACAAGTCGCATAATACAAACAACAGATGAGCTAAAGTCTCTCTAACTCAGACCACCATCTGTCTCAAATACCCTGATCACGGACAGGCGGATGCCGTCCTCGGTTGCGTACCAGATCAGATGATCTCCGGCGCGCTCCCATAGATTTTGACCTGGTAGCGGACCGCCGAGAGTGTTTTCGTGTAGATAGGCAAGGTGATAGCCGTCGATTGCATTTTCAATGAATACCTTCCAGTCACATTTGAGGTCATAGACAAGAGGGACAGCCTCCTTCACATCCGACGCAAACAGGTCATGAGGCCATGCCTTGCCGGCCAAAGGGGCAATCCAGCCATCGAAATCAGCTTCCGGGTCTGGATTGACGAAGACGAGGTCATTGAATCGACCGATACGGGCTGGCTTCAAACCAAAAGCAGCCCGGTCTAAATCAGGAAAGCATTCAGCTTTGTTGGGGAGTCCTCGCAGATTTCCATCGAGCCCGTAGGTCCAGCGATGATATGGGCAGACCAGACTTCCGCCTGTATTCCCACTTTCGTTGTCAAGCAATTCGGCGCCGCGATGTCTACATATATTATGAAAGGCGTGAAGTTCTCCATCCTTACCCATCAACGCCATCACAGACGCGGAGCCAGACCGAACCGTCCGATAGTCACCAGCCTTCATGAAGTCATTTGTGACGCCAACAAACGTCCACGCATGGGCGAATAAGGTGGTGCGCTCGCGTTCCATCCACTCCGCAGACGCGTAGGCTTCCTTAGGCGGTCTGTTGGTTTGGAAATTCATCTTGTCTCCAGAAAAACAATGGGCGGTATCACTGACGCTATCAAGTGTCCCATTCGTGCAAGAGCTCCCGAGGCAGAGATATTCGCTACTTGCTCGACATTTGGAACAATGGTTTCCAGTTTCGAGCGAAAGTCCGGTGGCTTCAAAGTGACAACAAAAGTAGGTATCAATTTATTCGTTCACGAGCCAGACGAATCGTTCATGGTATTGAGAACCTCAGCAGAATCCTGCCCAAGGCTTGGGGCGCTCCCACTTGGTGTGAACGGTGGATCGTCATTGAAGCGAAACGGAAGCGTTGGTACTGCGCTTCCGTCTGGAAAATGATGCACAAATCCCCGGTCTGTTACGTGCTGCATTTTCAGGCTTTCTGGTAACGATCTAAGTTTGGCTGCCGGAACGCCGTTTGCCTGCATGACCTCTTCCCACTCAGTCGCCGTCTTTGTCAGCAGCACTTCTGCAAGCGAGGATTGCAAACTGTCAGTGTTATCCATCCGAGCTGCGCGATTTACGTAGCGACTATCCGTCAACCAGTGATCCTTATCAAGGACGCGAGCGAGACGTTTGAACTGGCTTTCCTCGTTAACTCCAAGGCTAAGGACTCCTTCTTTACAGGGAAAATTACCAGCGCCGGGACTTCGGCTGTTGGCAGCATTTCCACGGCGTTTTGGAGCATTGCCCGTGGATACATAATCAGTAATCGTTGAACTCATCAAAAGATGGGCGGTTTCCAACATAGATACGTCGATGAAACAGCCACGCTTGGTTTGCTCGCGATCGTACAAGGCTGCAGTAATTGCGAAGCTCGCTGACAACGCAACGCCATAGTCAACTATTGGTGCTCCAGTCCTGATGGGGCCGGTTTCGGCGAAGCCTGTTACCGACATCAACCCACTGATTGCCTGGATATTCACATCATATGCTGGGGTATTTTCCAGAGGTCCACCGCGCCCATAACCGGTCAATGAGCAATGGATCAAACGAGGATTAATGGCGCTTACCTTGTTCGGTTCGAGCCCCAACGACTTCATGGTCTGCGGCAGGTGGTTTTCGACAAAAATGTCGGCTTGTTCCAGAAGACTTTTCATGGCTCCTGCGCCATCGGGTGTTTGCAAATCTAGCGTAAGTGATTTTTTGCCGGCTCCCTGGGTCATGTAAGCCGTGCTCATGCCTCTTTTCTGCGCGTCGCGATCTGTTCCACCGCGGTGGCGCATCGCATCACCCGTTGTCGGACTTTCAACTTTAACGATTTCTGCGCCCATCAGCCCGAGATAGTAGGAACAGGCGGGTCCGGCCAGAACATGGGTAAAATCCACGACACGCAATCCAGCAAGCGGAAGCATCAGGTATCTCCCAATGCTTGGGCTCGCGCTTCGCGGTGCAAGGATCTGGCGCGTATGAAGACTGTCAACACTCCAAGCAACAGAAAGCCAAGAGCGACGGGTCGCGTGACAAAAATTAGCAGCCCGTTGTCGGATAACAATAGCGATTGACGGAACGTCTCCTCTGCGCCGCCAGCCAATACAAATGCAATGACAAACGCTGCCGGGTTAAATTCCAGTTTCTTCATCAGCCATCCCAGCACACCTGCTGCAACCATAACCCAAACGTCAAATAAGCTGCCACGTGAAGCATAGGCCGCAATGAAAGAGGTCAGGAAAATCATCGGATAAAGGATGTCCGTCGGGATCTTGATGATAAAGCGCCCAACAAAAGATGCTCCAAAATACCCGACCAAACCATAGGCCGCTATCCCGATAAGTCCCGCTGCAAACAGACTGTAAACCAGTTCGCGCGACGTCAGAAATAATGTGGGGCCAATTTGAATGCCATGGATAAGGAAGACACCCACAAGTATTGCTCCTATGGTAGAACCTGGGATACCCAAAGTTAGTAGTGGCGCCATTGATGGACCCGAGACAGCGTTGTTTGCAGCCTCCGGAGCGGCGATGCCTTCCAGCGCGCCCTTGCCCCATTCATCTGGGTTTTTGGCGCGACGCTTACCTTCTCCATAGGCAACAAATGCTGCAATGGCAGAGCCCAAACCAGGCAGCATTCCAATAAAGGCCCCGATGAAAGACGAGCGGATCACGTGAGGTATGCATGGCTTGTATTCGGCCCAGCTCAAGCGATTGCGTGCCTTGGCTTCAGCGCTATCGGGTTCGTCAAATTTCTCGATCTTCGCACCGCGGGTTTCCATTTGTGACAGCACCTCGGCCAGCACAAACATCCCAATCATTAAGGGCACCAATCCGATCCCATTTATCAGTTCGTAGCTGCCAAAAGTGTATCGTTCTGCGGCTGAGATTGGGTCGGTTCCCACCATCTTGATCAATACACCAAGCGCAGCGCTGGCTAACCCTTTCACAACGGATTTGCCAATGACAGAACCGATCACAACAAATGCAGCGAAATAGACGGCAAAGAGTTCAGGCGGTCCAAGTGTCAGCGCGATTGCAGCGATGATACCGACGCCAAGAATTAATAAAATCTCACCGGTGAAATCACCAATGACTGACGACACTGTTGCAACCTTCATCGCCTTGGATGACAAGCCACGTTGCGAGAGGGGATAGCCGTCTATTTGGGTGGCGGCTGACGCCGCGGTGCCAGGTGTATTGAACAGAATTGCTGCAATCGATCCACCATATCTCCCGGATTTACCAATTACGTAAAGAAAGGCCAGGGCTGCAAGCGGATCCATGTAGAATGTCACCGGCAACAGCATTGCGATAGCGGCCGAAGCGGTGAGACCGGGGACCGCACCGACAACCATGCCAACGACGGCGGCCGATACAATCCAGCCCAAAAGCGCTGGTGAGGATAAAACCGTTGCGAGGCCGATAAAAATATCCATTGGTCAATTTCCCTGAATGATATCAAGCAGGTCGAACCATTCGCCATAAGGCGGGAACACACCCAGAGCGACGAAAAATGTGTAGTGATATGTTGCCGGACACAGAATTGCCGTGGCAACCAGAGCCAGGGGGTTGCGCATGCCGAACATCCACATCACCATGGGTGCGATGGTGGCCGTGCTGATCAGATACCCGAACTTAGAAATCAGCCAGACGTATAGAACGGCAACGGTGAGAAGCCCGACAATGGATGATATGCGTTCAGGAAAAACGAGAGCCGCCGTCGCCCCGCTTAGACCGCGGCGCGTCTCCAACCATCACAGTTGAATTTACGTGACCGCTCATTGGGTTCAGTCCCTAGTTGCCTTTGAGTGCATTAATCACAGGTGTCACACTTTCGCGCATTGCGCGCACAGCCGTTTCTGCGTCTGCTCCGGTGCGATATAGTGGCAATGTTCCCTTGGTATTCACCAGTTTGGCGAATTCTGGTGCTGCAACGATCTCAGCCAATGCCGCTTCGATGCCGGAGATAATTTCCGGATCCACACCATTTGGCGCGTAAACGATAATCGGCGAGCTTACGATTGGGATGTCAAATCCGAGTTCGGCAAAAGTTGGAACATCCGGAGCCAATTCATCGCGCGCATCTGCCAGAACCGCTAGTCGGTGCATTTTTTCTTCGAACCCTCGGCCTTGCTGAACGCCAAGAACGGCAAAATCGACTTGTTCGCCGAGGACTGCAGCACGAACCGCCGACCCGCCTTTAAATGGCACATCAACAGCCTTGAGACCCAGGCCATTCAGGAATGTCTGACCCGAAACGTGATAAGTGCTACCTTTACCGGTATGCGCCCAACGAAGCTTTCCAGGCGCGGCTTTTGCTGCATCAACCAAATCCTGAACAGATTTAAACGGGCTTCCTGCTGGTACGGCGATACATGCCTTTAGGTTACCGACTTGTGCGATCATCTTGAAACCATCGAAGGGCCCCACCTTGGTATCTCTCAACATGCTACCAAGCAGGAACGATCCGGTTGAATGTAGCATGATCGTGTTGCCATCAGGCTTTGACGATGCCGCCGCAATTGCACCGGTCATACCGCTGGCTCCGGGCTTGTTAACGACCACCACCGGCACCGGTAACCGATCTGCCGCCGCGGCTGAAATTGCTCGCGCATAGGCATCCGTTCCACCGCCAGCCTTATAAGGCACGATAATATTCAGCGGACGGCGAGGCTTCCACTCGGCCATAGCTTGGCTAGAAAATGCGACTGCAATTCCCGCCAATGATGTCGTTTGAAGAAATGTTCTGCGATCCATGTTGTCCTCCCAATTGATCATCTCCGCACCAGATGTGGTGCATTGATGCAAGGCTAATCGACAATTGATGATAAAAAAAATAGAATTAACAGAAGCTATATTCAGGATTTTCGATATGAACCTCAAATCTCTTCGCGCCTTTCTGCTGATTATGGATGAGGGCACGCTCGTTGCTGCATCAAGGCGTATGAACCTAAGCCAACCCGCTGTCAGTCGACTGATCCAGCTTCTTGAAGAAGAGATTGGCACCAAATTGTTTTATCGCGATCGAAAAAGCCTGGCCCCGACACCTGAAGCCGATCTTTTTTATCCAGAAGCACAACGGGTTATTGGCTCGGTTGACGATTTCCCCGGGTTTTTTCAGCAGCTGCGCGACAACACTTTGGTCCCGATGCGTATTCTGTGCCAGCTTCGGGCTGCGAACGGATTGGTGATCCCTGCCATGGTCAGATTTGCAAAACGCAATCCCAATGTCCGAATAGCTCTTGATGTCCAGCCCAGGCATGAACTCAGCCGCAGAGTTCAGCAGGCTAAGTTCGATATTGGCGTTTACGTTGTGCCCCTTCAAGTGAAGGGTGTTGAGATCATCGAGATGCGAGAATTATCTCTTCAGGTGTTGTTACCCAAGGGACACCGTTTTGCAGATCGACCATTCTTGACGCCTGCGGATATGGTGAACGAGAAATATGTTGCCGTTAAACGCGGTCTCATGGCGCGCGAAGCTATGGACCGTTCTCTCGCTCGTGCTGGAGAAACACTTGAGGTGTTTCATGAACTTTCAGGCACGGCCGCAGCTCATCGACTTGTTGCCGGCGGTATCGGATACACATTCAGTGATCCGACCGTTCTTGAGCCCGGGTTTCATGAAAACACTGTCCTTGTTCCGTGGAAACCGAAAGTGAAGATCGGGCTTGGGTTGTTTAGCCCCAAAAACCATACTCCTCACGAAGCCACCAGCGCTTATATCGAATGCTTGAAAGAACTGTGGGATGAACAAATGGCTTCACAAGACAATTGACCCAGCCGACTGATTCATTTTCAGCATTCGAATATCCTGAATACATAGTCAAAAAATTCTATTTTTCTGATGCAAAGTTCCTCGCTACTTTAATTATCGAGTGCTGATTGGGTCCGGCAGCACCCTTGTTTGGATTGAAGCCGGCATCAGTTGGCTGAACTGAATCAAGACACACGAAAGGCACCTCATGCCTGAAACTGCTCCAAATGCAGCCCCGATGTGTGTTGCCGCCGACCCGCGCCCGTTAAATCCGACATTCGCTGTTCCAGCTGGCGGGTGTGACTGCCATGCACATGTGTTCGGATCGAGTTCCCGGCTTGTGCCGCACCGCGCATATACTCCACCTGACGCCGGATTTGATGAATACCTGCATCTATTACAGATACTTGGATTAACTCGAGGTGTCATAGTGCAGCCCAGCGTTTATGGCACTGATAATCGAGCTACGCTGGCTGCTGTAGAAGAGGGTGGCCCCAATTTTCGTGCAGTAGTTGTCGTTGACGAAGATATCGGTTCATCAGAATTACGTAAGCTGCATGAGCAAGGTGCAAGAGGCGCGCGTGCTAATGCCTTGTTTCAAAGCAATGCCCGCCTGAATGATTTGCAAAAACTTGCTCACACTCTCGCGGATGTCGGCTGGCACCTCCAACTGCTTGTTGATGTCTCAAATTTTGAGGATCTGACGCAGTTTGTTCGAAAACTCCCCGTGCCGGTTGTCTTCGATCATTTTGGGCACATGCCCGTGCAACTTGGTGTAAATCATCCTGGGTTTCAGGCGATGTTAGGTCTGGTCAGCGATGGTCTGGCCTGGGTCAAGTTATCGGGCAGCTATCGGATCACCGCTCAGGACCATCCACCATATTCTGATGTAGCACCGTTCGCACAGGCCCTGATCCGGGCAAACCCGGATCAACTCGTCTGGGCAAGCGATTGGCCGCACCCACAAATTAGTCGATCGATGCCGAATGACGGACCACTGCTCGACATGTTGGCAGATTGGGCACCAGACAAATCGCTACGCAGCAAAATTCTCATAACCAATCCGGCCCACCTTTACGGCTTCGAAGTGCCGGGCTCACTGGAGTAATTCATGAAGCACGAAAAAACCGCGCAAACTGAAGACAGCATCGACGCAGCTATGAAGGTCATGCAAGCCCATATCGACGGGATCAATGCTCGCGACGGCACCGCTATTGCAGCCACATTGCATTTTCCTCATTTTCGACTGACAGACGGCCAACTGAAAACCTGGAATACCTCAGACAGCTATTTGTCAGACTTCCGGAGCCGCGCCGGTCAAGACTGGAGTCATTCCGCATGGGGGCATCTGAACGTTATCCATCAGGATGATAACAAAGTGCATCTGGATGTAGAGGTTGTTCGGTATGGAGAGGACGGATCCCTTCTGATCGCTTTTCCGTCGCTTTGGGTGGTCGCGAAGATTGATGGAATTTGGGCTGCACAGCTTCGCTCATCTTTTGCTCCAGACGCTGATATCATTGCTGAAAGAACGTTTAAATGACCAAGTTGAATGCTGCGGATGACACGTTCCGAGCACGATTGGCGGAGTATGTGCCCGAGGATTGTTTTCGTCCGATCACGCCTGCTTATCTTGAAGACCCGCGTGGCAATCTGCATGGAATTGCCGGGCTTGTCGTGGCACCTCGCACGGTTGAGGAAGTGTCGGCAGTCGTGCGAACTTGCTTTGAAAGCAGGGTACCTATTGTTCCGTTCGGTGGTGGTACAGGTTTGGTGGGCGGACAGATTATGACGGATGACCCGGCACCAGTTATTCTTTCGCTTGAGCGTATGAAATCAGTTCGTCAGGTGTTGCCATTAGAAAGCATAATCGTAGCCGAAGCCGGGGCCACGTTAATGTCAGTTCAGCAGGTTGCCGAAGACGCGGGATTTTTGTTTCCCTTATCACTTGCAGCTGAAGGCACATGCCAGATTGGTGGCAATCTCGCCACCAACGCCGGTGGCGTGAACGTTTTGCGCTATGGCAACATGCGTGACCTTTGTGTTGGGATCGAAGCAGTTCTGCCAGACGGCCAGATTTGGCACGGGTTATCTCGCTTGCATAAGGACAATACGGGGTTTGATCTGCGAAACCTATTGATCGGGTCAGAAGGTGCCTTAGGAATTATCACCGCAGCTTCACTCAAATTGTATCCCCGTCCGGCAGCGTTTTGCAGTTCCATCATGACAGTCGAAAGCCCCGAGGCAGCTTTGTCGTTGCTGGCCAAAGCGCGGACGATCGCAGGAGAAACAATCTCTGCGTTCGAAATCATCCAACGGACAGGTTTCGAATTTTTGGCCGAGGTCATGCCCAATGTTCGTTTGCCCTTTGAAACGCATCCTGACTGGTCTGTGCTTATCGATTTTGGCTTGCAGAGTGGAAAAAATGGCGATGCCATGATGATAGAACTCTTTGAGTTTGGACTCGAAGAAGGATTGGTTACCGACGGATTAATCGCACAATCGGAAGGTCAACGAGCAGACTTCTGGAATGCTCGCGAGCATATTCCGGAGGCCAACCGTTTGATTGGAGCAATTGCAAGCCATGATGTCAGCTTGCCACTGGGCAACTTGCCTATATTCATTGAGCGCGCCTTCAACGAGATTGCGGCGCTCGGTCCGCTGCGTATCAATTGCTTTGGCCATCTCGGCGATGGGAATTTGCATTTCAACATATTCCCGCCAGACGGTGAAAAACGTGATTTCTATATGGATATGAAATCTCGTTTGGAAGAATTAGTCTATGAACTCGTCCACAAGCTTGAGGGATCCATTAGCGCCGAACATGGGATCGGCCGGATCAAAGTGGAGGCTCTGCAGCAATATGCAGATCCAACAAAGCTATCTGCCATTAAGACCATTAAATACGCGCTAGATCCGGGCGGCATAATGAACCCCGGTTCAGTCGTCCCAAACTGATCTAAATAGCATTCCAATATGAAAAATCGCATGCAGAGTTTAATGTGATAGCACCCTGGAGAGTGCACGAATTCTTACGCCGAAGCCGAACTCCCAGTTTAATGTCTCTGCAGAGAAATTGGGCTGGCTGGATCTCTGGCACAAAACCATCGATGTCCGCTTTCTGGCACTTTGTAAGCTGACGGTAACTACCCAGCTACCCCAACCTGATGCTTTTATAGACGGCCCATCAGACGGGTCTGAGGTTGAGGATGAGCTGATCAGGCGCGGTTTTCAAGGTTTTCAGGATGTCCCAACCTTGTTTTCGCGCCGTTTCAATGACCGTTCGTAAAGTGCAGAAATTCTCGGCACCAGCCTCTGTTCGAAAGCTTCCCGAGACCTTTTGTCGAACTTTCGTCATTCTGAGATCACGCTCTGCCTCGTTGTTCGTGTAGGGAACGCGCAGATCATTGAGAAAGAGCAAAACCGCTGCTTTATGCGTTTGGAGTCGCAAAGCGAGATTGTGCCCAATCCGCCGTTTCGGGCGACCCCGCTTCTTGCCTTTCGTTGGGCGCGCGAGAGGCGGTTGGGCCTCGTGGAACGCGATAGCACGCTCGCAACAGGCATCAAATCGCCGCTCGATATCCGTGATTGCCTCCGGGCTGACCGCGCTCCGATTTTGGATTCGCGCGACATGCGTGAGCTTCAGTGCGTCGAGCAGAATGGCTTTCATGTCCGGCACCCAAGCTTCTTTTTCATATTCGGTCAATGCCTCCAATTCGCGGGAGATGTGGGCATTGCACAATCCATGGGTCACATTTTCCACTGCCCAGTTGGAAGAGAAACAGTCATGCACTGCCGTTCCCGCCAGTTCTGGTGGCACTTCACCTCGCGCAGTTCCGAGCCGAAGGTGGCTTAGAGCGGTGGAGCATAGCATATGAAGCCAGCGCGTTCTGCCACCAATCCTGAACCCCGTTTCATCCAGATGCTTCACTGCCGTTTGAGGCCCGGACAGCAGGTTCTTCACCGCCTCAGCTAAACAGAGCATCTGCTCGGCCTTTTTGGCAACCAGACTGGAAAGGGTTGCCGATGTGATTGTGACCCCGAAAATGTCCGCAAAAACCTGCGCCAGGCGATTTTGGGGAATGCAGTGCTGCGTCTGTAAATAGGCGGCCAACGCCCCTATTTCATCGCCGTACTGGGCGGGTGATGTTACCCCTTCAGGAAAATCGGCGCGGGTTTTTGCACCGCAATGCTGGCATTGGCAAATATGCGCACGATGCTCGGTCACATAAAGCGGCGGTGGAGGTTTGAGGCCAAACACCTGTCTGCACGCAGAACCTATGGTATCCTCCGCCGAAAGCGCGGCCTGACAGTTTTGGCATTGGTTCGGAAAATGACTGGTGATCTCGTCTGGGTTCTCAACCTGTTTCAGTGTGTTGCCGGGATGTCCGGGTTGGCCGCCAGGCTTTCGATTTGACTTGCCCCGCTGACTTTTGGTCCGCCGTTTCTTATCGCTAGACGGCTTTGCCAGTCCGTCGCTCGAAGGTGGTTTGCTGCTATTACGACTGTTCGATCCCAGACGACGCTCAAGATCTGAAACACGCTGCCTAAGAACCGCATTATCTTCTCTAAGTTGCTCGTTGTCTTTCCTGAGTTGTTCGTTTTCCTTCAGGAGCCGAGCGTTCACCTCCAAAAGCTGCGCATTTTGTTCTTTGAGTTAGACAACCTGACCCACCAGAGCCATGACCACATCAATCAGTTCTGATTTTGAGAAATCAGCAAGAATTTCAGGTGTCAGATTTTCGAGTTTCATCCTCGCAGTCAAACACCAAAATGAAAAAAGTGGAACCTCAAATATGCGCCATGAATCAAATTGTCGCACCTAATGGCAGCAGAAATAGGGTAGCTGAGTAGTTACGCTGACGGGCATGTCGCAATTATCGCACCCGCCCAATTTGAAAATGTCAAAAGGTCCGGAGGCTGTGTGAAAAGTCCGTTCGTTTGCGGATCATGCTATAATTCCCTGAGAGTGAATCGGGGATTTGTTATGACGCGATTTATTGAAGGTGTGGTCCGTGATCAGGTGGCATTGCTTCCGGAATGTCTGGATGATTATGTTGCTGAAGATAATCCGGTTCGGGTTGTTGATGCATTCATTGATATGCTGGACTTGGGTGATCTCGGGTTTGAGATTGAACCAGAAACAATGGGTCGCCCTGGCTACCACCCGGGACTGATGTTGCGGATTTATCTTTACGGCTATCTCAATCAGGTTCAGTCATCGCGGCGGTTGGAACGAGAATGTGGGCGCAATCTGGAACTTATCTGGCTGACAGGTCGGCTGAAGCCGGATTTCAAAACGATAGCCGACTTCCGCAAGGACAATGGTTCGGCGATCCGCAAGGTGTGCCAGCAGTTCGTTGCTTTGTGTCGGGACATCAAACTTCTGGACAGTGATATCGTCGCCATTGATGGCAGTCGGTTCAAGGCGGTCAACTCGAAGGCTAAGAGCTACACGCGCGGCAAGCTGAAGCAGAAACTGGGTGAGATCGATAAGGCGATTGAGAGATACCTGATGGAGCTGGACCGAGCTGATGAAGCTCTGGCAAAGACAGGCTCGGCAGTGCCGATATCACAGATCGTCCGCACCAGTCGTAAGTTGGCCAATCTGAACAAGGAGGCCAAACGCTACCGGGCTGTGGAAGAACGCATGGATGCAACAGGAGAAACTCAGGTGTCGTTGAGTGATCCAGATGCCAAGTCTATGACGACGACTGCCCGCATGCCGCGTGTTGTGGGTTACAACGTTCAAACGGCTGTTGAGGCCAGGCATCATCTCATTGTTGCCCACGAAGTGACCACCTTCGGTTACGACCATGATGCCTTGTCAAAGATGGCCAAGGCAGCACGCGATGAAATGGAAACCGACGAACTGGAAGCAATTGCTGACAAGGGATACTTTAAAAGCGAGGAAATACTGGCCTGCGAAGACGCAGGCATCACACCCATCGTCTCCAAGCCTCTGACTGGTAGTTCAAGCATCAGGGGCAAATTTGACCGGGCAGACTTTGTCTACGACACCGAGAAGGATGTCTATGTTTGCCCTGCTGGCGAACACCTGACTTATCGCTATACCAGCGAGCGGGATGGCAAGATATTGCGGGCCTATAGTTCAGAATTTTGCTCTGGCTGCGTCATTAAAGACAAATGCACGACTTCTACACAGCGACAAATTCGCAGATGGGAACATGAGGCAGTGCTCGAACGCATGCAGCAGCGCATTGATGATGACCCATCCAAACTGGCGCTGCGATCCATGACGGTCGAACATCCGTTCGGCACGATCAAATCCTGGATGGGCAATACCCACTTCAAGATGCGGCGCCTGAAAAACGTCGCCACCGAAATGGCTTTGCATGTCCTTGCCTATAATATGACCCGGGTCATGAACATCATCAGTGTACCCACCCTGATCAAAGCGATGAGGACGTGATAAAGGTCTATTATTGAAGCCCTCAACTGAAAAATCTGCATTTCCAGCCCGGAAACCGAATGTTGGCCGAATAACTATGCGATTTGAGTGGAATTCGGGAAAATCGGGAAATATTCAAGATGCCGCAAAACCCGAAGCAAACCCTATAAAATGCCCGACTTTCCACACAGCCTCTCCGCATACCGGTCATTGGGTCGGGTGCGGCCGATCAAAGGCTCAATGTCTGGTTGGAGCCCACTCTTACCAAATTTGCCATGTTGTTATCGGAGCAGCTGGAATGGTTCGTTTGTCGCTGCGAAACCCAAAAGCAAAATCCCCGCAGAGCCGACTTCGATGCGTGGGGTCGTCGTTAGCACAGGCAAACGTCAGTCACACTGAGAGCCATGGCATCGAAGCCTGCGATACTGTATGCGGGGTGAATGAATGTTGCTGCACTGAGTTTTAGAGATTTTCGCCTTTATCTCGGTGGAAATATCTTCGCGCTGAATGCGCTGTGGATGCAACGCGTCACAATCGGATGGATCGCCTGGGACCTGACCGCATCATCCAGCTTTGTGGGTTTCATTGCGTTCATGAACTTTGCACCAACATTGGTGTCCGGCCCCTTGTTCGGGGTCTGGATCGACAGGGTTCGCGTCAAGCGAGCCGCTTTGGTAACTCAATCATTGATGCTCGCAATTGCTGCGGCCATCTATCTTCTCTTCAGTTTCGGGCTTCTCAATACGCTGGCACTGTCAGTCCTGTCGGGGTTGTCCGGGATAGTCGCATCAGCGCATCATCCCGTGAGGATGTCGCTGGCTCCGCGGTTAGTCGACCGTGAAGCTGTAGGGTCGGTGATCAATATTGCCGCCATCAATTTTAGCTTGGCAAGATTGACAGGCCCCGCACTGGGAGGATGGGTAATCGCGGTCTGGGGTGTCAGCACGGCATTGCTTGTGCAAGCCTTATGCTATTTGCCTTTTATACTTGCGATTGGTTTTTTGTGTACGCGGCAGCGTTCAGCGTCAATAACCGATGGAAGATCGTTCCTGGGTGCTTTGGCCGATGGCTTCAGACACGTTCTTACCCATGCGCTGATCCGACATGCAATTTTGATAACGGCGCTGTTTGCGGTCGTTGTTCGGGGCACTCTGGAAATTCTTCCGGTGCTTGCCGACGGTGTGTTTGAAAAAGGCGCGGTGGGACTTGGGCTTTTGACATCCAGCGCGGGGCTTGGCGCTCTTGCCGCCGGCGTTGCGAAGATCGTAATGCCAATTCAGATTGCCGGGCGATTGCCCAAAACCGCACTCGTCAGCGCGCTGGTTGGCATCGGCCTGGTACCCCTGGTTGGCCTTTCAATATCGTGGGTACTATCAGTGGGACTAATTGCTTGTTTGGGTTTCGCAGGAACGCTGTCTGCCGTGTCATTTCAGACAGCGATTCAAACCGATCTTGATGATGACCTTCGTGGTCGCGTCATGAGTCTATGGGTGATGGTTGGTATCGGTGGCGCTGCGATCGGGGCGATTGCCTTGGGCTTTCTGGTCGATCAATTGGGCTTTTCTGGCGCACTAATCTGCGCCGGTGGCGTGGCGGGCGCGGGCCTGGCAATACTTCTAATGCGAATTTCGCGAACCACGACTTAGTCTTCGGGCAACGTTTGACAATTGTTTTGACTAGCAAACGAGATTGCCTTCGCCAGTATTTCCGGCGACCTTGAATGGACCCCCAAAACAGCGGTTGCGATCTTGGGATAGTTGGTGTCGTAAATTCGACAACCGATAACCGCAGCATTGTCGCCTTGATCCGCATTGCTGCCGTTCGGCTATCCGCATTGCGCAGTGAGGACATGTCTACCGAACCGGCCTGTCTGCCCAATTGCTTTCAGGCGGGTAAATCTCAGGACCATAGTGAGCACATCAAACCTGCCAACAGGGCTACTTGCCAGGGGATTTTAAACCGAAAACGCCTGATCGCCAGGCGCCAACCCGACAATTTCCAGACTCAAAGCAATATTAAGTCCTCAAATTAATCCCAATTCAACTTCACTACAATTTGAATTCATTAAGGAATAAATTGTAAAATGTTCGAACAGTCGACGTAGAGATTTTTACTCCACAATGTTGGGATATTTGAACTGTAAGGAGTTTATGCATGTCTTCAAAAAGCAATGTCGAGTTGCAGTTTAGAGAACGTCGCAAATTCGAACGCCTGCCCGTGGAAATTGGTGCAAATGCCATTATGGCGAACTCGGAGACATCGTTCGACTGCACGATTCTCGATTTGTCCGAAGGGGGCGCCAAGGTGGAAATTCCGGAAATCGATATCATTCCGGTACAGTTCATGCTGTATGTACCTGAAACCGATCAGATATATGCCTGTAAAGTCGTTTGGCGAAAAGATGCTTTCCTGGGTTTGCAGTTCGTCGATGACGCAAGGGTCTAGGCTTTGCTGACACTGTCGGGGCGGACGCCGCCGCGTGCGCCAAAGCGGCGATTGCAGCTATTGGAAGTGACGCCAGAGGAAGATCACCGGGAAGAATGAGTAAACCGCTGCGAGATGTTTGTTTCGCGGCTTTGCCGTTTGCGCTCACGCTGTCGGGTGCGGCGAAGCCGCCTGCGTGAGCGCAAAAATAAATATGTCGCCGCTCACCGCTCACCGCTCGCCGCCGCTAGCGCGTCAGTTCCTTCATGCCATCGCTGATCCCTGACAGGGTCAGTGGGTACATGCGGTTATCAAACAATTGCTTGATCATCGCGGTGGACTGGGTGTAGCGCCAGCCATTTTCGGGCACCGGGTTGAGCCAGATTATTGACGGCCATTGATCGGTGGCTCGCCGCAACCAGGTCTCACCACTTTCCTTGTTCCAATGTTCAACCGCACCACCGGGATAGACCACCTCATAGGGGCTCATCGCCGCGTCCCCCACAAATATGCACTTATAGCTGGGGCCATAGGTGCGCAGAACGTCCCAGGTATCCAGCTGCTCGCCATAGCGGCGGTGATTGTCCTTCCAGACACCTTCATACAGGCAATTGTGGAAATAGAAATTTTCCATGTGCTTGAATTCGGACCTGGCGGCAGAAAACAGTTCTTCGACAACCTTGATATGGCCGTCCATTGAGCCACCGACATCAAGAAACAGCAGCAGTTTGACCGCATTGCGCCGTTCGGGGCGGGTCTTGACGTCGAGATAGCCGTTTTCAGCAGTTGAACGAATGGTGCCGTTAAGATCGAATTCGTCCGCCTCGCCTTCACGCGCCCAGCGACGCAAGCGCTTGAGAGCCACTTTGATATTGCGGGTGCCGAGTTCGACATTGTCGTCAAAATTCCTGAACTCGCGCTTGTCCCACACTTTGACGGCGCGGCGGTGGCGGCTTTCCTTCTGGCCGATCCGCACCCCTTCGGGATTATATCCATAGGCGCCAAACGGAGAAGTACCTGCAGTGCCGATCCATTTGGAACCGCCCTGATGGCGCTTTTCCTGCTCTTCCAACCGCTTCTTCAACGTCTCCATCAATTTGTCCCACCCGCCGAGCGCCTCAATCTGCGCCTTTTCCTCGTCGCTGAGATGTTTCTCCGCCATCTTGCGCAGCCAGTCTTCGGGAATCTCCGCCCCGGCGGCGGCATCGCCGTCGCCACCACCACCGGAGACCGTTTCCAGGCCTTTGAAGACGGTTGCGAATACCTGGTCGAACTTGTCGATATTGCGCTCGTCCTTGACCAGCGCCGCGCGGGCGAGGAAATAGAATTCCTCAACATCCCACATGGCAACGCCGCGCTGCATGGCTTCCAGCAGCGTCAGGTATTCGCGCAGAGAAACCGGAACAGAAGCTTGTTTGAGACCAAAAAACAGATTGGTGAACATCAGCCCTGGGTTCCAATCTTTTCGATGTCGAATATGGTCGTTTGATAAATCTGATTGATCCAGTTGCCAAACAACAGATGCGCATGACTGCGCCAGCGGTTTTGCGGGTCCTGCACCGGATCATCGGAGGGATAATAGTTGTGCGGCACCTCAATCGGCGAGCCTTTTGCGATATCCCGGTCGTATTCTTCCTTCAAGGAGAAGGAATCATATTCGATATGATTGAAGATATAGAGACGCTTTCCTTCTTTTTCTGAAATTAGGCAGGGGCCGGTAACATCGCTGTCCATCAGCAGTTGCAGGCCTTCATGCTGTTGGATATCGGCGGAACGCATTTCGGTCCAGCGCGAGACAGGTATTTGAAAATCATCGGAAAAACCGCTGAGATAGGGTGACGCCGGATCCAGGTTGCGGTGGCGGTAAACGCCAAAAGCCTTTTTCGCCAGGTCATATTTGGGGATGCCATGGAAGTGATAAGCGGCCGCCATTGCGCCCCAGCAAATGTTGAACGTTGAATGGACATGGGTGCGGGTCCATTCGAAGATCTGCTGCAGTTCCGGCCAGTAATCGACGTCTTCAAAGTCAAGCAGTTCGATTGGTGCGCCGGTAATGATGAAACCGTCGAACTTCTCATGCTTTATTTCATCCCAGGTTTTGTAGAACGAAATCAGATGATCTTCGGCGGTATTTTTGGATTTATGTCCGGCCACGCGCACCAGGGTCATTTCCACCTGCAGCGGCGTCGCGCCGATAAGCCTCGCGATCTGGGTTTCAGTCCGAATCTTGTTGGGCATCAGATTGAGCAGGGCAATGCGCAAGGGTCGGATATCCTGGCGGGCAGCAGTGTTGTCATCCATCACCATAACGCCCTCGTCGACCAGAGTCTGGCGGGCGGGAAGCGCGTTTGGAATACGTATCGGCATGGCTGGTTCACCTGGCTTTTGATCAACGGCGAAACCGCAAATGGAACGAGCCTTGAAACAGGAGCGGCCCTTTAGCGATTTCTTTAACGTGGCTGCAAGCCGACCGGCCAAATCACCACCTGGAGAATTTAGGGATTGGCACGGCGGTGGTCAATCTGTTTTAATTTCATTTGGGTTCACAGCCGTCTCCACGGCGACAGGGGGCAGCGGGGCAGATGCGCGTAAGATTAATGTTGATGATAATTGTCGCCAACTGCCTGGCGCCGCTCATCTGGTACAATCACGCACAAGCGAAACTGGAATGTTCCAACATGGTCATGTGTATTTCCACTCAACGCTCGGGCAGTACGACCCATTTTACTGCAATCAATAAACTGCCTCATATGCCGGTTACATTTGCCATTCAGCTGAAACTGAAAAACCTGAAAGTTGTCGGCGATTCAGACGAAATATTTGTCTTAAAGGGCGGTGAAGCAAGGCAGGTATTCTCCTTAAAGCCAAAGCGCCGCGACCGATCCTGGCGCTATTCATTTGATTATAAATGGGTTTATGGTGATCTCGACGCTGTACATGATCCAGATCAGATGTATCAGTTGCCATTTGCTGCGGGGGAAAGGTTTAAAATTTCGCAGGGTTGCAACGGAGAATTTTCCCATCAGGGGGACGAAAAATATGCGTTGGATTTCAATCTGCCAGAAAACACACCGGTACACGCGGCCCGGGCGGGAACCGTGGCGGCGGTCAAGCAGGATTCAAACCGCGGTGGTCCCAGCCGTCGCTTCAAGCAAGACGCCAATTATGTGTTTATCCGTCATGACGATGGCACGATTGGTTTCTATTTTCGTAACTACTCAGCTACCCTATTTCTGCTGCCATTAGGTGCGACAATTTGATTCATGGCGCATATTTGAGGTTCCACTTTTTTCATTTTGGTGTTTGACTGCGAGGATGAAACTCGAAAATCTGACACCTGAAATTCTTGCTGATTTCTCAAAATCAGAACTGATTGATGTGGTCATGGCTCTGGTGGGTCAGGTTGTCTAACTCAAAGAACAAAATGCGCAGCTTTTGGAGGTGAACGCTCGGCTCCTGAAGGAAAACGAACAACTCAGGAAAGACAACGAGCAACTTAGAGAAGATAATGCGGTTCTTAGGCAGCGTGTTTCAGATCTTGAGCGTCGTCTGGGATCGAACAGTCGTAATAGCAGCAAACCACCTTCGAGCGACGGACTGGCAAAGCCGTCTAGCGATAAGAAACGGCGGACCAAAAGTCAGCGGGGCAAGTCAAATCGAAAGCCTGGCGGCCAACCCGGACATCCCGGCAACACACTGAAACAGGTTGAGAACCCAGACGAGATCACCAGTCATTTTCCGAACCAATGCCAAAACTGTCAGGCCGCGCTTTCGGCGGAGGATACCATAGGTTCTGCGTGCAGACAGGTGTTTGGCCTCAAACCTCCACCGCCGCTTTATGTGACCGAGCATCGTGCGCATATTTGCCAATGCCAGCATTGCGGTGCAAAAACCCGCGCCGATTTTCCTGAAGGGGTAACATCACCCGCCCAGTACGGCGATGAAATAGGGGCGTTGGCCGCCTATTTACAGACGCAGCACTGCATTCCCCAAAATCGCCTGGCGCAGGTTTTTGCGGACATTTTCGGGGTCACAATCACATCGGCAACCCTTTCCAGTCTGGTTGCCAAAAAGGCCGAGCAGATGCTCTGTTTAGCTGAGGCGGTGAAGAACCTGCTGTCCGGGCCTCAAACGGCAGTGAAGCATCTGGATGAAACGGGGTTCAGGATTGGTGGCAGAACGCGCTGGCTTCATATGCTATGCTCCACCGCTCTAAGCCACCTTCGGCTCGGAACTGCGCGAGGTGAAGTGCCACCAGAACTGGCGGGAACGGCAGTGCATGACTGTTTCTCTTCCAACTGGGCAGTGGAAAATGTGACCCATGGATTGTGCAATGCCCACATCTCCCGCGAATTGGAGGCATTGACCGAATATGAAAAAGAAGCTTGGGTGCCGGACATGAAAGCCATTCTGCTCGACGCACTGAAGCTCACGCATGTCGCGCGAATCCAAAATCGGAGCGCGGTCAGCCCGGAGGCAATCACGGATATCGAGCGGCGATTTGATGCCTGTTGCGAGCGTGCTATCGCGTTCCACGAGGCCCAACCGCCTCTCGCGCGCCCAACGAAAGGCAAGAAGCGGGGTCGCCCGAAACGGCGGATTGGGCACAATCTCGCTTTGCGACTCCAAACGCATAAAGCAGCGGTTTTGCTCTTTCTCAATGATCTGCGCGTTCCCTACACGAACAACGAGGCAGAGCGTGATCTCAGAATGACGAAAGTTCGACAAAAGGTCTCGGGAAGCTTTCGAACAGAGGCTGGTGCCGAGAATTTCTGCACTTTACGAACGGTCATTGAAACGGCGCGAAAACAAGGTTGGGACATCCTGAAAACCTTGAAAACCGCGCCTGATCAGCTCATCCTCAATCTCAGACCCGTCTGATGGGCCGTCTATAAAAGCATCAGGTTGGGGTAGCTGGGTAGTTACCAATAATATTCATTAGATTGATTGAATCCGGTGCTCTACCGTTGAGTTTCACAGTTGATTCCGGTTCTATTATTCATGTTTTAAGGTTTTGAATCCTAACATTAAAATAGAGGGAATCAGGGCGCTATTAACTTGGATACATGCGGCAATGTTTCAGGCGTTTGAGCACGAAGACGACTATCAGGATTTGGCTGAAGAAGATGTCTCGCGTCTTTTTCCCGACTACATTCGTACATCGGAACTCAGCAAGGCCTGCGACATAGCGAAACTGTTTTTCCAGGACGCTGGTCATGAGCTTGTATCGATTATTTTTTGCGACTGTGATGATGAAAGACCGGCGATACGAGCTTTTCGTAACCTGCCGAAAGATTTGGACAATGTTGCACAGAACATGAGTTCGGTCGGAGGTTGTCCACCTAAAAAGGAAGCTCAACGACGACTACAGCCATTTGACTGGTTCAACATGAGCCCAAGTCGATATAGCGATCTCCAGAGTATGAAGTTTCTGCTGGAAGTTTCAAAGCTTCCTTATGGTTGCGTTCTTGGCGTGCCGGTCAGGTTGGGCAATGGCCTGGCGATATTTTCGGTCGGAATTGATCAGAAAAACAACAATACGGAACAGAAGCGTGAAGTTGTTTTAGGTGTATTGCAATTGGCCCTGGCGATGATCGGTGGGCTGAAGGAATTGGAAGGGCTGTTCCAAACCGAGAAACTTTCCATGCTGGAAGCCAAGGCGTTGATGTTTGCCATGCAAGGCTATTCCGGCAAGCAGATCGCTGGTTTTTTGCACCTCGGTGAAGTGACCGTTGATATGTTGTTTAAATCGGCCGCGGACCGACTGGGCGCCAGTAATCAAATCCAATTGGCCAGCAAAGCGATTGCCAACGGAGAAGTTTCCAACATTCAGCTAACAGATAGCGGCGCCATTTAGATCTGAACGGCTCCAGCCTGGTGTTCTAATTTACCGGACGAGGAGATGGCTTGGCAATACGACCACTGGGAACATAGCTGGCGGCCAATCTGGAACCACTCGATACCGTACCTTGGCCACCCGCGTTCAAAACTGCCCGACACTGATTGGGCAGATCTTTCATCCTGATTTGACGTTTCTTGCGCGGTTTGGGAGGTTTTGCTCCGGGCTTTGGTTTGCGGCGGGGTCCGTAGGCAACCTTAAACCAGTAATCCATCGTTGCCTTGTCACATCCAAAGGATGGCACCCGGGCTTGCGGTTTGCAGCCGGGAGACCCTTTGGGGCATCCAATGCGAACATGAAAGTGATAGTGATGGCCAAACTGGGCACGTATTTTGCCAAGCCATTTTGGTTTGCCCGGATATTGGCGGCATAGTTCCCGTTTGATGGTAGGGTGAACAAATATGCGCTCGACATTTCGATATTGAGCAGCCGTTTTTATGATCCCCGCATGGGCATTGGTAAAGCGCCGTTTGTCGAGTTTTTGATTGGTCAGTTTTCCATTTGATTTGCGCAATAGCATTGATGTCGCCGACAGTTGCTCACGCTCTTTGCGTGACAATCGGCGGTCCGGCATCGGTGTTAACCAGATATCGGCATCAAGGCCGGCCTGGTGGGACGCATGACCGCTTAACATCGGTCCACCGCGCGGTTGCGTTAAATCCCCAACAAGAAGGCCATTCCAGCCAACTTTTTTGCCGTCTCTTGAAAGCTGTTTGACCGTGGAGATTAGTTCTGGATGGGCCCAATGCCGATTGCGTGACAGTCGCATTGCCTGCCAGGTAGGGCCATCATCCGCCAGTCTTTCAGCACCAGCCACACATCCTTTGGCATAGGATCCAAAAACCGCAGGCTGCATTGCTGCGGCAACCTTTTTTGCACCAAACAGACGTTTGGCAATGGGCTCTGCACCAACCGGTGCGAGTTGTGCCAAAAGACCGACTGTGACCAGGGCCAAATATGTTGTCTTGAGAGTTTTTGAGATAATCATGTTTCGTCTCTTGCGGCATCCGAGATGACGACATGCAATTTACTGCGCAAACAGCAATTGATGCGATGAATCGGCGTAACTACTCAGCTACCCTATTTCTGCTGCCATTAGGTGCGACAATTTGATTCATGGCGCATATTTGAGGTTCCACTTTTTTCATTTTGGTGTTTGACTGCGAGGATGAAACTCGAAAATCTGACACCTGAAATTCTTGCTGATTTCTCAAAATCAGAACTGATTGATGTGGTCATGGCTCTGGTGGGTCAGGTTGTCTAACTCAAAGAACAAAATGCGCAGCTTTTGGAGGTGAACGCTCGGCTCCTGAAGGAAAACGAACAACTCAGGAAAGACAACGAGCAACTTAGAGAAGATAATGCGGTTCTTAGGCAGCGTGTTTCAGATCTTGAGCGTCGTCTGGGATCGAACAGTCGTAATAGCAGCAAACCACCTTCGAGCGACGGACTGGCAAAGCCGTCTAGCGATAAGAAACGGCGGACCAAAAGTCAGCGGGGCAAGTCAAATCGAAAGCCTGGCGGCCAACCCGGACATCCCGGCAACACACTGAAACAGGTTGAGAACCCAGACGAGATCACCAGTCATTTTCCGAACCAATGCCAAAACTGTCAGGCCGCGCTTTCGGCGGAGGATACCATAGGTTCTGCGTGCAGACAGGTGTTTGGCCTCAAACCTCCACCGCCGCTTTATGTGACCGAGCATCGTGCGCATATTTGCCAATGCCAGCATTGCGGTGCAAAAACCCGCGCCGATTTTCCTGAAGGGGTAACATCACCCGCCCAGTACGGCGATGAAATAGGGGCGTTGGCCGCCTATTTACAGACGCAGCACTGCATTCCCCAAAATCGCCTGGCGCAGGTTTTTGCGGACATTTTCGGGGTCACAATCACATCGGCAACCCTTTCCAGTCTGGTTGCCAAAAAGGCCGAGCAGATGCTCTGTTTAGCTGAGGCGGTGAAGAACCTGCTGTCCGGGCCTCAAACGGCAGTGAAGCATCTGGATGAAACGGGGTTCAGGATTGGTGGCAGAACGCGCTGGCTTCATATGCTATGCTCCACCGCTCTAAGCCACCTTCGGCTCGGAACTGCGCGAGGTGAAGTGCCACCAGAACTGGCGGGAACGGCAGTGCATGACTGTTTCTCTTCCAACTGGGCAGTGGAAAATGTGACCCATGGATTGTGCAATGCCCACATCTCCCGCGAATTGGAGGCATTGACCGAATATGAAAAAGAAGCTTGGGTGCCGGACATGAAAGCCATTCTGCTCGACGCACTGAAGCTCACGCATGTCGCGCGAATCCAAAATCGGAGCGCGGTCAGCCCGGAGGCAATCACGGATATCGAGCGGCGATTTGATGCCTGTTGCGAGCGTGCTATCGCGTTCCACGAGGCCCAACCGCCTCTCGCGCGCCCAACGAAAGGCAAGAAGCGGGGTCGCCCGAAACGGCGGATTGGGCACAATCTCGCTTTGCGACTCCAAACGCATAAAGCAGCGGTTTTGCTCTTTCTCAATGATCTGCGCGTTCCCTACACGAACAACGAGGCAGAGCGTGATCTCAGAATGACGAAAGTTCGACAAAAGGTCTCGGGAAGCTTTCGAACAGAGGCTGGTGCCGAGAATTTCTGCACTTTACGAACGGTCATTGAAACGGCGCGAAAACAAGGTTGGGACATCCTGAAAACCTTGAAAACCGCGCCTGATCAGCTCATCCTCAACCTCAGACCCGTCTGATGGGCCGTCTATAAAAGCATCAGGTTGGGGTAGCTGGGTAGTTACAAATCGGCTGTGATTATCCCACACTTTTATTATTTGTAAAAGCTGGCGGCATTTCTGCTGTAAAACAGCTTAACACCGCCAGAATTGCAGGTTTATTTTCCGGGCTGTGGAACGATCCGCAGATAGGGCCGAACTTCGTTCCAACCGTCTGGGAATTTCTCCTTGGCGACTTCATTGGAAACGGCTGGCACGATGATGACATCTTCGCCATCTTGCCAGTTAACAGGTGTCGCGACCTGGTGATTTGCGGTCAGCTGCAGGGAATCGATGACGCGGATTATCTCGTCGAAATTGCGTCCTGTGGAAGCTGGATATTGCAATGTCAGTTTGATCTTTTTGTCGGGACCGATAACGAACACTGAACGAACGGTCATAGTGTCGCTCGCATTAGGGTGAATCATGCCATAGAGATTGGCGATGCTGCTGTCATCGGCAATCAAGGGAAAATTGAGTGCCGAACCCTGCGTGTCTTCAATATCTGAGGCCCAGCCTGCATGATCCTCGATTTTGTCGACAGAAAGGCCAAATACGACCACACCACGCTTGTCGAACTCGGGCTTCAATTTTGACGTATACCCAAGCTCTGTGGTGCAAACTGGGGTGTAATTTTTTGGATGTGAAAACAATACCGCCCATTTTCCCTCAATGGCCTTGTGGAACTCGATTTCACCTTCTGTTGTTATGGCTGTGAAATTGGGGGCTTCATCACCGATCAGCAGTGCTTTTGTCATCTTCTATTCCCTTTTTGAATGAGCGTGAAACGAGTAATAACTTCGCTTGCATTACCAATATAGGCGACCACTACATCAATCGCCACCGTGGCAAATGACCAGACACGAAGAAATGTTCAAATTTCATCGTGGGAAACCGTCGGGACGGTTTTGGACCCTATCCCCGCAGAACGCCACCAACGGTTTTGCCAATATTTTCGACGACTTTTTGAGAAATCGCATCAATCTCCTCATCGGTCAGGCTTTTCTCAACGGGCTGTAGTGTCACCTCAATGGCCAGGGATTTTTTATCTTCACCAACAGATTGACCTTCAAACAGATCGAATATCCGGACATCTGAAATGAGCTTTTTGTCGGCCCCGTTTGCTGCTCGAAGAACCTTTGCTGCTTCGACACCTTTGTCCATGATGAATGCGAAATCGCGTTTAACCGGCTGCAAAGACGAAACAATCAGTGCGCCCTTGCTGCGTTTTGTTTTTCTGCGCGGTTCAGGAATGGTGTCGAGAAAAATTTCAAAACCACAAAGCGGACCGGTCACATCCAACAATTCCAGCGTCATTGGATGAAACTCGCCAAACGTACCGATAATAACTTTTGGACCGAGTTTGATCGTACCGCTGCGGCCAGGATGATACCAGTCTGGCCCTGCGGCTTCGATCTGCACTTTCGACGGGTCCATACCGCAGGCGGCAAGAACGGCAAAAGCGTCTTCCTTGGCATCGACCCAATTGACGGCAGGAGAGTCGCCGCTCCAAGCACGACCAATATTTTCCAATCTTGCGGTGCCGCGGCGAACGCCACTGGCGGACCGGTGCTGATCAGAAGGCTCGATGCCTCGATAAATATGACTGACTTCAAATATCGCTAGATCTGAAAGTCCCCGGTCAGCATTGCGTTTGGCAGCAGCCAACAGGCTTGGGAGCAGGCTCGGGCGCATATCCGACATATCTGAGGCAATTGGATTGGCCAATATCAAATCATCTTGCCCGCCGCCAAAGGCGGTTGCGTGATCGTGGGGAATGAAGGAGTAGCAAACGGCCTCACTCATGCCGCGGGTGGCGAGCGCCCGTCGTGAGTTGCGGGTTCTTAGCTGACCAGTCGTCAGGATTTTTTTGCCCACGGCCGCCAATGCCGGCAGGGGTTGCGGTTCGATATTGTTGATACCGCGAATGCGCATAATTTCTTCAACCAGATCGGCCTTGCCATGCACATCTGGGCGATTGCCTGGAACTTTCACTTTGAGCATTTCGCCTGACCCGGAAACTTCGAACCCAAGGCGTTGCAAGATCGCCGCTGAATCTTTGCTGGACACCGCTGCGCCGGTTAAACGTTCGGCTTCTGAGACCGGGTAGTCGATAGTCAGATCAGGTTCGGGAATGCTACCAGCGCACAAGGACTGGGTTGGTTCTCCACCGCAAAGATCAATCACCAACTGGCTGCCATACTCCAAACCGGGCAAGGCGAACGCCGGATCGACGCCGCGCTCGAAGCGATAACGCGCGTCTGTTATTATGCCGAGCTCCCGTCCCGTTTTGGCAATGGTCAGTGGATCCCACAATGCAGATTCAACCAACACGTTCACGGTGTCCAAACCGCAACCGGAATCTTCGCCCCCGACAATACCGGCCAGGGATTCGGGGCCGTTTTCGTCGGCGATGACAAAATGATCGGTGGTTGGCGTATAAGTTTTGCCATCCAGAGCGAGCAACTCCTCCTCTCCCGATGCACGACGTATGGCCAAATTTCCCTTGACTTTGTCAGCATCAAAAACATGCAACGGGCGGCCACGGTCAAAAGTGACATAGTTGGTAATATCGACAAGCGCCGAGATGGGCCGCAGGCCAATGGCCTTCAGCCGTTGTTGCATCCATTTTGGCGATGGACCGTTTTTGACGTTGCGGATGAGACGCAATCCAAAAGCCGGGCAAAATTTTGCCGCGCCATCGGCACTAAGATCAACGCTGACCGGGCACGGGCCTTGTCCGCCGACTTCGGCAATTTCTGGTGAAATAACTTTTCCAAGCCCAGCAGCAGCCAAATCTTTGGCAATGCCAGCGACCCCCAATGCATCAGGACGATTGGGTGTAATGCCAATTTCGATGACCGGGTCGTTGAGACCCGCATAATCTGCAAATGCTGAACCAACGGGGGCACCCTCTGGCAAATCAATTATACCGTCGTGCTCGTCCGACAATTCCAATTCGCGTTCCGAACACATCATTCCATGAGACTCAACCCCGCGGATGTTGCCAACGCCAAGCGTGATATCGATTCCGGGAACGTAAGTGCCTGGCCCTGCAAAAGCACCGACCAGACCTGTGCGGGCGTTGGGAGCACCGCAGACAACCTGAATTGGCGTACCATCTCCTGCAGAACCGAGATCGACGCTCAATACCTGCAGTTTATCGGCATCGGGGTGCGGTTCGGCGGTCAGAACCCGGGCAATGGTGAAGGGCTGGAAAGCTGAGCGGTCATCAACCTCTTCGACTTCGAGGCCAATCATCGTCAAGGTTTCAACGATTTCATCAAGTGAAGCCTGAGTGTCGAGATGGTCCTTCAACCAGGAAAGCGTGAACTTCATTTTGCAGCCTTTTGCGCCGTGCGGGATTTGCCGCGAGATTTCTTTGCGGAGGGTATTTTTTGAGTGGTTTGCAGGCTGAGTTTGCGCAAGCGCTTGTCCCTTGCCTTACGGCGTTTGGTCAATTGATCAAAGATCAAAAAGCCAATTTCGAGACCGTCATCTTCGTTGTCTTCCATTTTCAACGGCGCCTTGATGAACGTCAGGGATAGTTGTGATGCATGCATGGCCTGTGCAACCGGATTGCCGTTTTCCAACACGCCATCCAGCCGCAACACGTCGCCTTCTCCTGGGATCAGGGCCAACACCTTCATCATTCCAACGGAGGTAAAGTGGAGGATCTCCAGTTTTTCGGTTTTCACGTCGACGGACTTTTGCAGAGAAAAGATGTGCTTTGCGACTTCCTGCGCGGTTTCTTCCGCTTGGTTGTCGCAGGACGCTTTGTTCCAGTCCTTCGTCTTTGGAGCCGCACGCTGTCCGGTGCGCAATTCGGCCGCCATGTGGGCAAAATTACCTTGCAGCAGGGCTGCGTCAGAAAAACGGCTCATTGGCTCAATCCTCCAAATAATGTTGGCATGTCGAGAGGACGAAAACCGTAATGGTCAATCCAGCGCTGATCCGCCTCAAAGAAAGGCCGCAAGTCTGGCATTCCGTATTTCAACATGGCAATTCGGTCGATGCCAATACCCCAGGCAAAGCCCTGATACACATCCGGGTCCAACCCACCGGCCCGCAATACATTGGGATGCACCATGCCCGAACCCAAAATTTCCATCCAGTCATTGCCTTCACCCAATTTCACCTCACCGCCGGAGCGGTCACATTGCACATCAACTTCAAGACTGGGCTCAGTGAATGGGAAAAAGGAAGGGCGGAACCGCATGTCAATGGAATCAACTTCAAAGAAAGTCTTGCAGAATTCCATCAGAGTCCATTTGAGATTTGCAATATTGGTCTTTTCATCAACAACCAGACCTTCCAGCTGATGGAACATCGCCGAATGGGTTGCATCTGAATCCTGTCGGTAGGTTTTTCCGGGGATGACGATGCGAATGGGTGGCTTTTGAGTTTCCATTGTGCGGATTTGAACTGGAGACGTGTGGGTGCGCAACACGCGGCGTTCGCCATTTTCATCTGGATTGAGGAAGAACGTGTCGTGCATCTCCCGCGCCGGGTGACCTTCTGGAAAATTCAATGCCGTGAAATTGTAATAGTCGGTTTCGATGTCGGGACCTTCTGCAATATGAAAACCCATATCTGAGAAGATTGCGGTGATTTCATCCATCACCTGGCTAATTGGGTGAATTCGACCGGTCTCAATCGGATTGGGGCGAACCGGCAGGGTGACATCAACCTTTTCAGTAGCAAGGCGGGCTTCGATGTCGGCGCGCTTGACCACTTCGCGTCGCGTGGTGATGGCGTCAGCAATCCGGTTTTTGAGGCCATTGAGGGCTGGCCCCATGACCTGCCGCTCTTCCGGGCTCATTTTGCCGAGAGTTTTCATCTGCTGGGAAACCGAACCCTTCTTGCCCAGCGTTGTAATCCGTACCTGTTCGAGCGCGGCTTCGTCAGCGGCGGCGTCGATCTGCGCCAATATACCGGATTCCAGCGTTTCAATTTCACTCATCAAATTCAGCCCTTAAACAAAAGAACCCGCGTCAGCGTGCAGCTGCCACGGGTTCCAAATCTACGTCGGTCAATTGGAAGCGCGGTCAGCTTTTGACTGCGGCTTCAAATGCGTTCGGCGTTGTATCTTTAAGATATTCCAGCGCGTTCTTCGCTGAAGCAACAACGGCTGCAAATGCTTCCGGTTGATTGACCGCCATATCCGACAGGTTCTTGCGGTCCACTTCAACGCCAGCCTTTGTCAGACCGTCGATGAGGCGCGAATAGGTCAAGCCATGCTCGCGAGCCGCAGCGTTGATGCGCTGGGTCCACAGGCTGCGGAAATCGCGCTTGCGTGCCTTGCGGTCACGATATGCATATTGCTGGGCTTTTTCGACAGCTTGTTTGGCCACCTTGATCTGGGTGCGGCGGGCGCCGTAATAGCCTTTGGCTTTCTTGAGAACTTTTTTGTGTTTGGCGTGGGCGGTTACACCGCGTTTAACTCGGGCCATGATCTAACTCCTGATGATTCGGTGTACGGTTTACTTGCCTGCGTAGGGCATAAATTTCTTGACGATGCGGGTATCTGGCTCTGAAAGAACCATGGTACCGCGGGCATTGCGCAGAAATTTGTTGGACCGCTTGATCATGCCGTGCTGTTTACCAGCCTGGGCAACCGTCAGTTTGCCGGTTCCTGTAACTTTGAAGCGTTTTTTAACGCTCGACTTTGTCTTCATCTTGGGCATTTTGCACTCCTTGTTCATTGCAAAAGGGCCCGGATTGTGGGCTTTGGCAACGAGTTGGTTCGGTTGAAAACGAGCGAGCCTGATGAGATGGCCCCCTCCTGCATTTCGAGCAGCCAAGGCATGCCCTGCCTGTCTGCTCCGTAAGCAGCGGTGTCCTAGACCTAATGTGAGATAAACGCAAGTCTTTACCTGCTTCAATGCTTCGGTTTAATCAGTGCCCATGACCGAACTTTCATTTCGTACAGTATTGCGCCGATCTATGGGTGCCTTGCCATGGATTCTGGCTGTGATGATTTTTGTCGGTCAGCCAGCCAATGGTCAGGAAAATCCTGCAATTCCGAATTTCTGGGATCCGCAAGAACGATTCATCAAACCAAACGTAAAAGACCTGCCACGGCTGCGGTTTTTGACAACAACAGACTTTGCGCCATTTTCCTACCTGGACAAGGACAAACGCCTGACCGGGTTTCACGTTGACCTGGCGCGAGCCATCTGTCGGGAGCTGGAAGTTCTGCCGGTGTGTCAGATTCAAGCAATTCCCTTTGACGAACTGGAAAAACAACTGGGGGATGGTGGCGGAGAAGCAATAATCGCGGGGTTAGCGGCAAATCGGATAACCCGCCAAAAATACACGTTTTCTCGCCCCTATTTCTGGTTGCCTGCGCGATTTGTTGCGCAAAAATCTGATGATTACTCAGAGCCGCTGTCTGAATCCCTGAATAATCAGGAAGTTGGGGTTGTCGATGGAACAAGTCATGCGGCAATGGCGCTGGCAAAATTTGGCACTATTAGGGTCCGGTTGTTTGAGACTCAGGAAGCAGCCTTGCTGGCCTTGCAGGATAAAAAGATTGCCGCCGTATTTGGTGACGGTCTGGCGCTGTCTTATTGGCTCCAGAGGGGTAGGGCAGAGGCGAATTGTTGTAAATTTGTTGGTGGCCCCTATTTGTCGACCGATTATCTCGGCAATGGTCTGGCCATTGCTATTGCCAAGGAGGATCGAGCTTTGCAGAATGCTTTGAACTATGCGCTTCGCGCCATAAATGATCGCGGAAAGTTTGCCGAACTCTATCTGCGCTATTTTCCAATCGGTCTCTTTTAGCCCGAATCATCAGATTTCAGAAATGGCACACTGAGAGACCACCCCAATTTCGTTGGGCGTTCGTCCTGCCATTGAGGCAATCCAATTTGCATGTCCTCGTGTCCGGCCGATGGTTGTTCAACATAAGTCCCGAACAAACGGTCCCACCAGGGCAGGTTGAAGCCATTATTTGAATTGGTTTCATTTGATCGCACCGAATGATGTACCCGGTGCATGTCGGGGGTGACCAATATCATCCGCAACAGCCGATCAAACCCCAGAGGCAGCTTTGTATTCGAGTGATTGAACATGGCCGTACCGTTGAGTACGATTTCAAATAATATAACGGCAACGGCTGGCGCACCAAGAACCAGCACCCAGGCGACCTTCCATCCCATCGACACAATTATCTCGATCGGATGAAACCGAATAGCTGTAGTGACATCAAAGTCTCGATCGGAATGATGCATCCGATGGAAGCGCCAGAATAACGGGATCTTATGTGACAGGACGTGGGACAGCCAAACTGCAAAATCCAATACGATGAGGCTGATAATAATCGACAACCACAATGGAACTTCCATCAGATTGAACAGGCCGATCTGACGGCTTCCGGCCCAAAAGGCCAGACCAACTGCTGCTGCGGGAAACAGTAATCTGACCAATACTGAATCGACCACAACAATGGCAATATTGGTGAACCAGCGATTTGCCTTTGAAACTGTTAGTTTCCGCCTCGGGCGCAGTATTTCGCTGATCGCAAACAATGCAAATAAACTGCCAAAAGCGGCGAGCCGGATTGTGCTTTCATGGTTGGCAATCAGATCCTGCATGTCATCAGGAGGATTGATGTCGGGCTCGGGCGGCAAGCTCAAGCGCGGCGCAGGTAAGTTTGTCGATGGACAGGTGATTGCGCAGCAATTGCAACAAACGCACTTCCTCAGCTGAAACGCTCAGATCAGCGGCAGCAATTTCAGCGGCGAGCACATAGGCGGTCTGCTGCAGGTTTTCGGGCAATGCCGCTGTAAAGCCGAGGATGGTCTCCAGCCCCTCTTCTTCCTGAAGAATGTCGCGACAGGTCTTGGCAGCGTTGACCAGTTGGTCACTGTTGTAGCCGTCAAAGATCGGAAGGGTTTTGACCACATTGCCAATGCGCAGCATTTCCGTTTCGTCCATATTCCGATCAACGGCAGAGATCGCCACCATGACGAAAACGAGGGTATCCTGCACCGAAATTGCGTTCATTGAGGGCGTGTCCTGTAGTTGAAAAATGATAGGTTCAAACTATGGTGCCGGGCGGCGAGTTTCAATGCTATTATGCATTGTACTGGCGGTTGACGATTGCGGTGGGCTTCCATAGGTTCCGCGCGCTGCCTGATGCAGCCGATTTTTCCCGATTTACAGGCCTCGTTATGACCAATCCTGCCTTCCCAACCCTTGATCTTTCGCCCGAACTCGTCGAGGCGGCCAAGGTGAGTAAGGCCTGGCCGTTTGAGGAAGCTCGGAAGATTCTGAAACGCTATCAGCGCGAGGGTCTGCCAGAAGAAGTGATATTTGAAACTGGATATGGTCCTTCCGGGCTGCCACATATCGGTACCTTTGGTGAAGTTGCCCGTACCACGATGGTGATCAATGCATTTCGCCTGGTCACCGAGGATAAAGTGAAAGTCCGGCTCATCTCGTTTTCGGACGATATGGACGGCATGCGAAAAATTCCAGACAACGTGCCAAACCAGGACATGTTGAAGGGCCATCTGGGCAAGCCGCTCAGTGTGGTTCCAGATCCATTCAGCAATGAGCACAGTTCCTTTGCGGCCCACAATAATGCCAGGCTGCGGGCCTTTCTTGACCAGTTTGGGTTTACCTATGATTTCATCTCTTCCACCGATTACTACAAGGGTGGCCTGTTCGATGAAATCCTGAAGAAATGCGCTGAAAAGTACGATGAGATCATGGCTGTGATGCTGCCGACGCTTGGCGAAGAACGCCGGGCGACCTATAGCCCATTTTTGCCAATTTCGCCGAAAAGCGGTGTCGTCCTGTATGTGCCCATGAAAAACGTTGATGCTGAGGCAGGCACAATCACATTTGACGATGAAGACGGTGAGGAAGTCACACTTCCGATCACCGGCGGGAATGTCAAATTGCAGTGGAAACCGGATTTTGGCATGCGTTGTGCGGCGCTGGGTGTCGACTATGAAATGTATGGCAAGGACCACCAGAACAACAGCAATCTCTATGACAAGATTTGCCGAATCCTGGGCGCTCGTGCCCCCGAGCACTTTATTTATGAATTGTTTCTGGATGAAAATGGCGAAAAGATTTCGAAATCCAAGGGCAACGGAATCACCATGGAGGAGTGGCTTAAATACGCTTCTCCCGAAAGCCTTTCGCTGTTCATGTATACCAAGCCCAAAACTGCAAAACGTTTGTTTTTTGACATCGTGCCAAAGCAGGTGGATGAATATTTTCAACATCTGGCGGCAGTTCATGACGCTGAACCAAAAGCCAAGTTGAATAATCCGACTTGGCATATTCATGCGGGCAATCCGCCGAGGATCTCACTGCCGGTATCGTTCTCAATGCTGCTCAATCTGGTCAGCGCGTCCAATGCCTCAGATAAGGAGACTTTATGGGGTTTTATCAGTCAGTACGATGCGGCGGCGACACCACAAAGTAACCCAAAGCTGGATGAGTTGGTCGAATATGCGATCAGCTACTACGAGGATTTTGTTAAGCCGAACAAGAGTTATAGATCCCCCAGCGACCAGGAACGGTCGGCGATGGAAGATCTGGCAACGCGGCTTTCAGCCATGCAGGACGATGCGGACGGCGAGACTTTGCAGACAGAAGTCTATTCCGTTGGCAAGGATCACGGTTTTGAAAATCTGCGCGAATGGTTTCAGGCGCTCTATCAAGTATTGCTGGGCCAGGACCAGGGACCGCGATTTGGAAGTTTCGTGGCATTGTATGGCAAGCAGCAAACCGTCAAGATGATCAGAGAAACCCTGGCCTAGCTCGACCGGAATTATTGGCTGGCCCAAATGATGCGGGCCACCCAGTCGAGCTCTTCGATTTTGATTGTACGATTTTCGTGCTCGGGATTGAGAGATTCCAGTTCCAGATTTTTGGCCGTCTGACGCGCGAGTATCTTGGCAAGGACTTCGCCTTCAATCGTGCGTACGACGACGCGGTCACCGCGTCTGAGGGAACTCGTAGGCGAAACAATTATCTGGTCCCCGTCGCGGTACAGCGGCAGCATGCTGTCGCCCTGGATTTCCAGAGCGTAGATTGAGTCGTCGCCCCTATTTGGGAAATCAACGGCGTCCCAACCATCTCCGGATGGCAGTCCGGCCTCATCAAAAAATCCGCCACTGCCGGCTTGGGCCAGTCCTATCAAGGGAACCGACCCGGCCCATTTTGGGGCGGATGTTGGATCTTCGGCAAAGCCATTTCGATTTAGATGTGAAAATTCAACACTGTAGTCACCGCTGCTTTGCGCCAACAACAATGCGAAGTGATCGATCTCAATCCCGGTTGCCGCCATTATCTTCGATAGTGATTCTGTCGATGGCCAACGCAGGCGACCGTCCGAGGCCGTGCGTTTGGATTTATTAAAAGTTGTTGGGTCCAGTCCAGCACTTCTTGCGAGTCTGGATACCGAGATGTCATTTTGCTGCGCCAGCGCGTCAATGGCCGACCACACCTGCGCGTGCGTAAACATAACCGGCCTTGACCTCCAGACTGTCGAAACAGGAATATTGTCCTATGTTACGTTTAACCCATCGTGCTGTCCAGTCGTCGATGCGACCTGGGGATAAGGCATATATCAGCGCCTTTGCAGGAAGATACTGTTTGCTATCATCCTTGCCGTTCAGGCTGCCTGATCGTTTGCAAAACGATTGTAAAACGTGTCGCCATTGGCGGCCATTTCATTGATCAGTGGAGTGGGAGCAAAGTGAGAGCCATATTTTTTGGCCAGTTCTTCAGCCCGCAAACGGAAGTTTTCCAACCCTGTTTCGTCAATAAACGAAAGCGGGCCGCCAGTGTAGGGCGCAAAGCCAAAGCCTAGAATGGCACCCACATCTGCTTCGCGAATATCGCTGACGACACCTTCCTCCACAGTTCGAGCGGCCTCCATGGCGATGGTATAGAGATAGCGGTCCTTTAGGTCCTGGACTAGTACGTCGTCTGCTGACAGCTGTGGGTACAACTCCTTCAATTCGGGCCACAACGCGGCTTTTGCTGGCTTGGGTGGATAGTCATAGAACCCTTTTCCGACCTTTTTACCGAGTCGGCCGTGATCGTCGACCAACGTGTTGATCAATGCGATGTGGCGTGGATCCTCCGCGCCTTCACCCAGATCCGCAATCGTTTGTTTGATGACTTTTTGCGACAAGTCGATGGCGACCGCGTCGTTCAACGTCAGTGGTCCAACCGGCATTCCTGCCATTTTGGCGACATTGTCGATCATCGGAACAGGAACGCCTTCGATCAGCATATTCCAGGCTTCGCTCAGGTATCGCATGACGCAGCGATTGACGTAGAAACCACGGCTGTCGTTGACCACAATCGGCGTTTTCTTGATTGCCATCACGTAATCGACAGCCATTGCCAGTGCTTCATCGCCGGTCTGTTCGCCCATGATGATTTCGACCAGCATCATTTTGTCGACGGGTGAAAAGAAGTGAATGCCGATAAATTTTTCAGGATTTTTTGACGCTTTTGCCAAATCGCTGATTGGAATTGTCGACGTGTTGGAGGCGAAGATGCAACTGTCCGCGGTAGCCGCGTCAGTTTGCTCGGTGACCGTTTTCTTGATGGCTTTGTCTTCAAACACTGCCTCAACAATCAAGTCACAGTCATTGAGTTTGTCATAATCGGTTGTTGCCGTGATCAAATTCAAAAGGGCTTGCTTTTTTTCTTCGGTCGAGTGGCGGTGTTTGATCGCCTTATCCAGCAGACCCTCAGAATATGATTTGCCCTTTTCTGCGGCTTCCTGATCGCGGTCGATCAGGACTACTTCCATGCCTGCTTTGGCGGTGACATAGGCGATACCGGCGCCCATAAATCCAGCACCGATCACGCCGACCTTTTTGATAGACGCTGTTTCCACATCGGGACGCCGCGCGCCCTTGTTGAGCTCCTGCATGTTGATGAACAGCGAACGGACCATCGCGCGGGCTTCCGGAGTGGTCAGCGTGTGGGCAAAATAGCGGGCTTCCACTTTAAGTGCCGTGTCCATGGGAAGTTGCAGGCCTTCATAGACGCATTTCATGATGTTGATTGCGTTTGGATAATTACCGTAGGATTCCTTGCGCAGGATGGCATTGCCAGCTGCCAGCATTTGCATTCCTGTTGGTGACCAAAGATTGAGTGGTGCTTTGAACCCTTTCTGATCCCAGGGGGCAGCGGGCTTCAATCCGTCTCGAATCAACTGCATTGACCGCTCAATAAGTTCGGCAGCCGGAACAATCTCATGAACGAGATTGAGTTGCTTGGCTTTTTTGGGTCGCTGGTTCTTGCCCTGCAGCAGCATCTGCACCCCATCCTGTGGATTGACCAGGCGTGCAATACGTTGTGTGCCACCACCGCCGGGCAGAAGACCGACTTTGGCTTCCGGCAGACCCAGCGTGATGGATTCGTCGTCGCTCAGCACGCGGGCGTGGCAGGCGAGAGCAATTTCAAAACAGCCACCGAGTGCGGTTCCGTTGATGGCGGCAACCCAGGCCTTTCTACCTGTTTCCAGCCGGCGCAGCGCCAGACTCAGACGGGAGGAGGCTTCGTAAAGCATGGCCATCGCTTTTTGTGCGTCTTTGGACTTTTCCTCGGCGTAGGTTCCCAACATGGACTGCAGCATGGTCAGGTCGGCACCGGCTCCAAATGCCTTCTTGCCGGACGTGATGACCGCCCCTTTGATGGAATCGTCACTCTCGACTTGCTCGATCAGAGCTTCCAACTCATCCATGACAGTCGCATCGATGACGTTCATCGATTTTTCGGACATGTCCCAGGTAATCAGGGCAATGCCATCGGAATCAGTCTCAACGGTAAAATTCTTCATCTGACTTTCCCTCACACGCGCTCGATGATTGTAGCGGTACCCATGCCAGCACCGATACAAAGGGTCACCAGAGCTGTGTTCTGATCACGCCGCTCCAGCTCATCCAAAACGGTTCCGAGGATCATCGCGCCAGTTGCACCAAGTGGATGACCCATGGCAATGGCGCCGCCACAGACATTGATTTTATCATGGGGGATTTCGAAGGCCTGCATGTAGCGCAACACCACCGAAGCAAAGGCTTCGTTAAGGTAACTACTCAGCTACCCTATTTCTGCTGCCATTAGGTGCGACAATTTGATTCATGGCGCATATTTGAGGTTCCACTTTTTTCATTTTGGTGTTTGACTGCGAGGATGAAACTCGAAAATCTGACACCTGAAATTCTTGCTGATTTCTCAAAATCAGAACTGATTGATGTGGTCATGGCTCTGGTGGGTCAGGTTGTCTAACTCAAAGAACAAAATGCGCAGCTTTTGGAGGTGAACGCTCGGCTCCTGAAGGAAAACGAACAACTCAGGAAAGACAACGAGCAACTTAGAGAAGATAATGCGGTTCTTAGGCAGCGTGTTTCAGATCTTGAGCGTCGTCTGGGATCGAACAGTCGTAATAGCAGCAAACCACCTTCGAGCGACGGACTGGCAAAGCCGTCTAGCGATAAGAAACGGCGGACCAAAAGTCAGCGGGGCAAGTCAAATCGAAAGCCTGGCGGCCAACCCGGACATCCCGGCAACACACTGAAACAGGTTGAGAACCCAGACGAGATCACCAGTCATTTTCCGAACCAATGCCAAAACTGTCAGGCCGCGCTTTCGGCGGAGGATACCATAGGTTCTGCGTGCAGACAGGTGTTTGGCCTCAAACCTCCACCGCCGCTTTATGTGACCGAGCATCGTGCGCATATTTGCCAATGCCAGCATTGCGGTGCAAAAACCCGCGCCGATTTTCCTGAAGGGGTAACATCACCCGCCCAGTACGGCGATGAAATAGGGGCGTTGGCCGCCTATTTACAGACGCAGCACTGCATTCCCCAAAATCGCCTGGCGCAGGTTTTTGCGGACATTTTCGGGGTCACAATCACATCGGCAACCCTTTCCAGTCTGGTTGCCAAAAAGGCCGAGCAGATGCTCTGTTTAGCTGAGGCGGTGAAGAACCTGCTGTCCGGGCCTCAAACGGCAGTGAAGCATCTGGATGAAACGGGGTTCAGGATTGGTGGCAGAACGCGCTGGCTTCATATGCTATGCTCCACTGCTCTAAGCCACCTTCGGCTCGGAACTGCGCGAGGTGAAGTGCCACCAGAACTGGCGGGAACGGCAGTGCATGACTGTTTCTCTTCCAACTGGGCAGTGGAAAATGTGACCCATGGATTGTGCAATGCCCACATCTCCCGCGAATTGGAGGCATTGACCGAATATGAAAAAGAAGCTTGGGTGCCGGACATGAAAGCCATTCTGCTCGACGCACTGAAGCTCACGCATGTCGCGCGAATCCAAAATCGGAGCGCGGTCAGCCCGGAGGCAATCACGGATATCGAGCGGCGATTTGATGCCTGTTGCGAGCGTGCTATCGCGTTCCACGAGGCCCAACCGCCTCTCGCGCGCCCAACGAAAGGCAAGAAGCGGGGTCGCCCGAAACGGCGGATTGGGCACAATCTCGCTTTGCGACTCCAAACGCATAAAGCAGCGGTTTTGCTCTTTCTCAATGATCTGCGCGTTCCCTACACGAACAACGAGGCAGAGCGTGATCTCAGAATGACGAAAGTTCGACAAAAGGTCTCGGGAAGCTTTCGAACAGAGGCTGGTGCCGAGAATTTCTGCACTTTACGAACGGTCATTGAAACGGCGCGAAAACAAGGTTGGGACATCCTGAAAACCTTGAAAACCGCGCCTGATCAGCTCATCCTCAACCTCAGACCCGTCTGATGGGCCGTCTATAAAAGCATCAGGTTGGGGTAGCTGGGTAGTTACTCGTTAAGTTCGAATAAATCGATATCGTCAAGCGTCATTTTGGCTCGGTCGAGCAATTTTTTAGTTACATCAACCGGGCCAGTCAGCATGATGTTTGGCTCGGAGCCGATATTGGTGAAGGCTCGGATGCGGGCTCGGGGTTTTAGGCCCATTGATTTCCCACCTTCTTGGGAACCCAGCAACACCGCCGCCGCGCCATCGACAATACCAGAAGAATTGCCCGCGTGATGGACGTGGTTGACGGCTTCGATTTCCGGGTAGCGCTGAACTGAAACTGCATCAAATCCGCCCATTTCCCCCATCATTTCAAAACTCGCATTAAGAGATGCGAGCGACTGCATGTTGGTGTCCGGCCGCATGTGTTCGTCGCGGTCCAGAATGGTCATACCGTTGATGTCTTTTACGGGTGCGATTGAGTTCTTGAATCGTCCTTCTTTCCATGATTGGGCTGAACGCTTTTGACTTTCCACTGCGTAGGCGTCGACGTCATCGCGGGAAAATCCATGTTTGGTAGCGATCAGATCGGCAGAAATGCCCTGGGGTACGAAATAGGATGGAATTGCAACCGAAGGATCCACCGGCCAGGCATTTCCGGCGGCACCGATGCCTATGCGAGACATGCTTTCAACTCCGCCACCAATGGCAACGTCATCCACACCTGCCATGATCTTGGACGCGGCGAAATTTACTGAATCAAGACCGGAAGCACAGTAGCGATTGAGTTGAACACCGGCGACGCTTTGATCGTAGTCCGCCTGCAGAATTGCCGTTCTGGTGATGTCTCCGCCTGCTTCCTTGACCGGGTCGACACAGCCAAATACCACGTCATCGACCAGCTTGGTATCAAGCTCATTGCGATCGCGGATGGATTCTAAAACCCCCGCTGCCAGTTTATTGGTGGGGACTTCATGCAGCGAGCCGTCTTTCTTGCCGCGACCGCGGGGCGTGCGCACGTGGTCATAGATGTAAGCGTCTGCCATGGTGGTGCTCTTTCTTCGCTTTGCGATATGGCGCGCTATAGGCTGCGCGCAATCAAGACTTTCATAATTTCATTGGTGCCGCCGTAGATGCGCTGAACACGCGCATCACGGAACATGCGGGCGATCGGATATTCATTCATATAGCCATAGCCACCATGCAGTTGAACGCATTCGTCCATCACTTTGCATTGAAGATCGGTGATCCAGTATTTCGCCATGGAAGCCGTGGTGGCATCCAATCCACCACTGATGTGGCGTTCAACGCAATGATCGACGAATACGCGCCCGATACTAAGTTCGGTTTTCAGTTCTGCCAGTTTGAACTGGGTATTCTGGAAATCCATCACGGTTTTGCCAAAGGCCTTGCGTTCTTTGACATAGGCGATGGTCAGAGCCAGTCCGCGTTCTGCAGAACTTATCGCCTGATTTGCAATCAGCAAACGTTCCTGAGGCAATTGTTCCATCAACTGATAGAATCCGCGACCTTCCTCGGCTCCCAGCAAGTTGGAAGTTGGCACCCGTACATCATTGAAAAACAGTTCAGACGTATCGTTCGACTTGTAGCCGACCTTGTCGAGATTGCGCCCCCGTTCAAATCCCTCCAGCCCATCGGTTTCAATTACGACAAGGGAAGTGCCTTTGGCACCCTTTGAGGGGTCGGTTTTGACGACCAGCACAATGATATTGGCGTGTTGGCCATTTGTGATGAACGTTTTGGAACCGTTGATTTTGTAGTGGTTGCCATCTTTGACGGCGGTGGTTTTGACGCCCTGAAGATCGGAGCCGGCACCAGGTTCCGTCATGGCGATTGCGCCGATCAACTCACCGGATGCCATGCGCGGCAACCATTTTTTCTTCTGATCTTCAGAACCGTAGTGAAGGATATAGGGCGCCACGATTGAATTGTGTAACCCCATGCCAAAACCATCCACGCCGACATGGCCGATTGCTTCGGCGATGACAGCCTCATGGGCGTAGGTGCCCCCGGCACCGCCATATTCTTCCGGCATTGAGGCGCACAGGAGTCCGGCTTGCCCGGCCTTTTCCCAGGCCTCCCGGTCAACCATCTCCTGTTTTTCATAGCGTTCGTAATGTGGAGCAATTTCCTCTTCCATGAAGCGGTTTGCCATGTCTTCCAACATCGCAACTTCGTCACCACCGCTGTTGTCGCCGCCGTTGCCGCCGCCGCGCCAGGCTGGTTTTGGAATCTGCAAAATTTCGGAAGGTCGTATCATCGCTTAAAATGCCTCTGCGTCCAGCGCCATCATGGTATCAGCCCCGCTTTGAATGCGCACCAGATGGGTGGCGGAAGCAGGGATGATACGGTCCATGAAGAACTTACCCGTCAGCAATTTGTTTTCAAGGAACTGTTTTGACTGATCGGAACCAGACGCCAATTTTTGTTGGGCTGTTTCTGCCATTAGTGCCCACATATGGCCAAGTGCCACCAAACCAAATAGGTGCATATAGTCGGTGGATGCAGCTCCTGCATTGTCGGGGTTGGACATTCCGTTTTGAACCAGCCACATGGTTGCAGCCTGCAAATCGCTCAGGGCTTTTGAAAGTGGCACAATGTAAGGCGCCATCGCATCATTTTCTTTATGTGAGGAACAGAGTTTTCCAACTTCCTTGAAATAAGCTTGCACCGCGCGACCACCATTGGCGGGTAGTTTGCGGCCAACGAGATCCAGTGCCTGAATGCCGTTGGCACCCTCATAGATCATTGCAATGCGGGCATCGCGAACGAACTGTTCAACGCCTTGCTCTGTTGTATAACCAGTGCCACCAAACACCTGTTGTGACAGGACAGTGTTGTTGAATCCGGTATCGGTGATGACGCCTTTTACTACCGGCGTGAGTAGTTCCATATAATCATCAGCGGACTGTACTTGATCGGCGTCGTCTGACCGGCGGCTGATATCGCCTTTCAGCGTTGTCCAGTAAATCAATGCCCGGGCTGCTTCGTTGAAGGCGCGAACGGTCATCAAAATCCGCCGGATATCCGGATGTACGACAATCGGATCGGCCTTTTGGTCGGGAAATTTGACGCCTGAAATTGACCGGCCCTGCAATCGGTCGCGGGCCCAGATGGCGGCGTTTTGGTAAGCAACTTCAGATTGTGCCAGACCCTGAACGCCAACACCCAGACGGGCCTCGTTCATCATGACGAACATGGCTTTCAGACCACGATGTTGAGTGCCAACAAGGTAGCCGGTGGCATCTTCATAATTCATCACGCAGGTGGCGTTACCGTTGATGCCCATTTTGTGTTCAAGTGAACCACAGCTCAAGCTGTTGCGGTCGCCGGGATTGCCCTTGTCATCCAGCAGGTATTTGGGAGCGATGAACAGGGAAATGCCGTCAACACCTTCCGGCGCGCCTTCGATACGAGCCAACACCAGGTGAATGATGTTTTCAGACAGGTCGTGTTCGCCAGCTGAAATCCAAATTTTCTGACCTGTAATTTTGTAGGTTCCATCATCCTGCGGCACTGCTTTGGTGCGCATCAGTCCGAGATCTGTTCCGCAATGGGGCTCGGTCAGGTTCATGGTGCCAGACCACTCGCCCGCCAGCATTTTTGGAACATAGGCCTGTTTTTGCTCATCACTGGCATGTTCAATCAGTGCTGCTGCGGCTCCTGCGGTCAGACCCGGATACATGCCAAATGCCATGTTGGATGCGGCGACATATTCCTGAACCGCTGCATTTAGTGTCGCCGGCAGGCCCTGGCCACCATGCTCCTCGGGGAAGGGCAGAGATCCCCAGCCGGATTCCGAATAAAGGTCATAAGCCTGTTTGAAACCGGCCGGTGTTGTGACGCTGTGATCTTCGTGCCACGTGCAACCTTGTCTGTCGCCAGCTTCATTGAGTGGATGCAGTACTTCTTCGGCGATTTTTCCGGCTTCGCCCAGAATGGCTTCAATCATGTCGGGAGTGGCATCAGCAAACCCTGGTAGATTGTTGTGTTTTTGAATCTGCAGGACATCATTCAGGACGAATAAACTGTCTTGAATGGGTGCGCGATAGGTGGTCATGACGGAATCCTTTGAGGCCAGCGGCCTTTGATGCGGTTGTACCGAAGAACGGTGAATTGTTGCCCCAATTTGCCTACCCAATGAAGCAGTCAGTCTTCAGCAAGTCAGCCAGTAAAACGAGTGAGCAATTTGTCTCATGGTGTTCGGTCAGTGTCTAAATAGGTTAGCCTATCCTATTTGTCTATATTCTTACGTTTACGTAAACGTAAATTTTATGATCTGTGAAGATTTTGCTGATACCCGTGTGATGATGAGCGTTGGCAGATCGGATTGACGTCTAATCGGAGTTGGGTTCATGAAATTTGCTGAGACAAAAGAGCCTCGAACTGCAATCAAGTGTTTGGAGCCGAATTCTCCATAGCGGCAATAACACCCTCAAGGTCGTTAATTGCGGACCCGGTTTCTTTGTGCTGCTGCTGCAATTTGGCCAACTGCGCGACATAAACTTGGCGCAATTTGGTGGTTTGGGGCTGACCGGCAAGAGCCTGATCGTTCAGATCCAGAACTTCACGAATTTCGCCCAGCGACATGCCGATACGCTTGCAAAACAGCGCTATGCGCAGACGTTCGCGGTCGGCAGAATCATATAGACGCGTCGTGCCCGACCGCCCGGGATTGACCAAGCCACGATCTTCGTAGAATCGGAGTGTTCTGAGTGTCACGCCAAACTCGCGCGCCAAATCTCCAATCTTGAAAACTGAGCGAGCGTCATTGGATGATTTAGGGGATGCCGATCCTGAATCGGCCGGGGAATGAGAATTGTCCATGATCATGCCGATCTGTGTATTGCCTAACGCACCTGCCGCTCATGGCTGTGCCCTGAAACCCCCAACTGCCCCGATGAATGTTTTATTGGATTATTCAAATGTGTCAAATTTTACGCCCGATTATTGTCAACAAGATGAAAACAAGTGATTTCACCAAATTTGGATGAATATTGGTGTTGGCATGTGGGCACTCAATTAAGATTCATTAACGGCCTGTTTACCATGATTGGGGAAAGTGGGCGCAGTTGACTGGTTGCCATACTGGTCATGAGTCGTGGCCAAGGTGCCGCTCAGAGGTAGGTGAGACAAGCATAATGCGTTCTGCATATTCCGGCACTCCAGGTTATTTTCCCCAGAGCGCTTCATTCGAAACGGGCAATTCTGGTTACGAAGTGGGCAATGATCGTCTGTCAAATATTCGGCGATCGATTGATTCCATTGAGCAAAGATTGATGAGTGCAGCCGCGCCTGTTGCTGGCTATGGGCCGCCAGCTCAATTTGCTGCGATCCCAGCACAGATGACACCCAATTATGCACAGATGCCACCTCCCAACGCGCCTTATGCGGCTCCACACATGTCACACCAGCATCATTTTCAACATCAGATGGGTCAGGTTCCAGCTGCAGTTCCTTACCAGTACCAACCAACACCGGTTCATCCTCACAACAATATGCGTGCCGAAATTGCTCAGCGTCAGCAGATGCTGAATGCCAATGCGGTTCATACGGGACAACAGGTCAACGCCACCAGTCGTGTTCCTCAAGAAGTTTCAACCGCGGCAAATGTTGATGGCGTCGGTCAACAGCTTGAGGCCTTGAAAAGGGAATTGGCAGGGATCAGGTCTCAGGTTGCCAAGCCAATTGCTGTTCAACAATCGGTACCTCAAGTTGAAATCGATCGCATTGCAAAAGCTCTTGCAGATATTCAGGCCCAGGAAGAGGCCGGCGATTCTACAATTGAGCAACTGACTAAAGAACTCGGCCATTTGAGAAGTGCAATGAAGGGGGATGTCCGTTCAGTGCTTCAAAAAGGACTACAGGCCAGCGGAGAATCACAGGTCGATAGCCTTTCGAAGCGGTTGGACGCATTGGGTAAGGATGTTCGTTCAGCAATTCGCTCGGAGATGAAGGGCACAAGCAAAGATCAAACAAGCGATCTTGTGAAGCGCTTCGAACAGCTGAGTCAGAGCATTGATCAGATTTCTCTCCAATCTGCAAATGTGGTTGCGCCAAGGGTCGACAATCTGTCGGCTCAGCTTGATGCCCTGCGGATGACAATCGATGATCTGCCGCAGACACTTTCGATCAGCCGTATTGAAGACCGGTTGGGCGAACTTGCCAGCAAGGTAAGCGACCTGAATGATGTTGCTGCTTCAAATAGCAATTCTGAATCAGCCAATGTGACAGCTGACGAGTTCGTTTCCTTGGAGAAACGCCTCGATGAAATCGCCCGAGCTCTTGTGGCAGTGTCAAATACTGGCCGAACTCCTCCACAAGTGGACATGTCGGGGATTGAACGTATTGAAGCCAGTATGTCGGAGTTGGCCCGTAACCTGGATAGTGTTGCCGAACCGGGCGATGATCCGAACCTCGAAAAACTGGCCGTTCGTATTGAAGGTCTGACCGAGCGATTGGCGTCGTTTGAAAAATATGCCGAAAGTGGAGACCTGGGTGGCGCTAGCGCCATGTTTGCAGCTCCAGATACAGGCGTTATTGAAGACCAGTTGCGGGCCCTGAACAGCCGCATCGATGAAGTGGCTGCGCAACCCGGCACAGGCTCTCTGGAAGAGCAAATTCAACAATTGTCGCAGCGCGTTGAAGAAGCTTCAAACATCCATTCCACATCTGCACAAATGTCCGGTCTGGAAGCCCAAATCGGACAAATCATTCAGCAGATGGATGGTATTGATGGTCCGGCTAATGTCGACTTTTCACCGGTCGAAGCGCGTCTGGGGCAGATTGAACATCAGTTGCAATCGAACCAGAATTTCTCGCTGGAAGCTGCGCAGCAAGCGGCCCAGCATGCTGTTTCGATGATGGGCCCTCAAAGTGAAGCTGGCAGTGTGATCGAGGCCCTCGCCCACGATTTAAAATCGCTTCAGCTTCTGGCTGAAGGTAACGCAGCACAGAGCAGCCAGTCGGTTCAAGAGGTTCATCAAACTCTGCAACAGGTAGTAGAGCGGTTAGGGGTGATTGAAGGTGCCCTGGAAAATGAATCTGTGCGACCGGCCACTGTTGTAGCTGCGGACACCCTGGCAATGCCTTCAACGGCTACATTGCAAGACCCGATTCCATTTGACGAAGGGCAACCGCATCAGGGACATGGCCATGTTGGTGGACCAGATGGATTGGTTGATGCCGCAATTGCCGATGAAAATCTGGGTGTCGTTCATCAGGCTGCTCTCGATGTGGGACTGGTTGATCCTCTGCAAAATGACGCTGTTGAGACGAATCCTGCAGCGGCAAATTTCACCGCTCCTTCGGCGCCAGAAAATCTGCCATTGGAGCCGGGTTCCAGCGCCCCGAGCATTGACCAGATCGTTCAACAAGCGAGCGCACAGCTGAACCAAACCCACTCCAATCTGGCTGCAGAACCGGATGGACTGGTTGCTGATCCAAAAATTGAAGATGAACGTTCCACGGGCGATTTGAGGCCTGATGCCGTAGCTGCGGCACGCCGCGCTCTGCAGGCAACAACCGCAGAAATGGCCGCGGTTCGTGATGAAAGTGATGGAAGCTCCGAGAAATCGAAATCCAAGCTTGGTAAGCTGGGACTGCTCAATTCATTCAGCAGTTTTGATTCTTCAAAGTTGCGCAAGCCTTTGGTTCTGGGTGCGGCTGCATTGCTGCTTGCGATTGTCACGTTTAAGGGAATCGGTCTGTTCACCGGCACCAAGAATCAACCTATGGCGAAACTTGACGCGCCGGCGGTTGAAATGAGTGCCAGTAAAAAAAGTAATGGTGCTACGGAAACGGCCGATGTCGCAGCTGTGCCCGAAAAAGCCTCCGCAGATAAATCCGTGCGCACCATCGGCGAATTGGCAAAAGTCGGAGCCGAAGCGCCTAAAACACCATCAATAATACCGAGCAAAACTGCTCAGACCACAACCGTGACCGAAGAAAGCCCGGCATTGCCAGCGCAAAAAGCCAGTGTTCCGGTAGCTGATACTGAATCTGCCGTCGAAAACAGCGTTGTGAATCCGATATCTGAACCAGCTGTTGAGACAGACAAACCTGTCGTGAATGCCAAGAAGCAGGGAACAGCAACACCTAAAAACGTTTATGACGTTTCTGCCAATGCTGGTCCGGCCGCATTGATCGCGGCGGCTTCATCTGGTGATCCCAAGGCTTTGTTTCAGTTGGGGATGCGCTATTCCGACGGTGACAACGTCACACGCAACATGACCGAATCGGCAAAGTGGTTCAAACGTTCCGCTGATGCAGGATTTGCTCCTGCTCAATATTCGCTGGGAAGCCTGTATGAAAAAGGTATCGGCGTAGAACGCAATATTGCCACCGCCACCAGTTGGTATGAAAAAGCTGCGTTACAGGGCAACGCCCGCGCTATGCACAATCTGGCGGTCATCTTTGCCATGGGTAATCCTCCCGCCGTTCAGCCAAACATGGATGCAGCGGTCGACTGGTTCAAAAAAGCCGCTCAGTTCGGCATCAAGGACAGTCAGTTCAATCTCGGCATATTGTATGGCCAGGGAATGGGCGTGCCGCAGAATCTGATCGATTCTTACAAGTGGTTTGCATTGGCCGCGAAAACTGGCGATTCCGATGCCAATAAAAAGCGTGACGAAGTTGCAAATGCGATGGATCCGAACGATCTGGATTATGCCCGCAAGGAAGTGAATAACTGGGCGCCATCGAAATTGAACGAAGCGGTCAATCGCGTCGCCGTGCCGGAAGTATGGCGCGGACGAGCAGCCAGTGGAACTTCAAGTTCTCAACCCGCGGCTCAAAATATTTCGATTAAACAGGCCCAAAACCTGTTGAATCAGCGCGGATTTGAAGTCGGCGAACCCGATGGCTTCGTCGGTCCAAAGACCAAGCGCGCGATCATGGAATTTCAAAAAGATGCCGGCATTCCAATCACCGGCAAGGTCGATAAGAAATTGTTGCAGGCACTTGAACTCTAACAAACCTGAATTTCAAGAATTCTTCTTGTAACGACGCCTCATCGCGTCGTGTTGCGAGCTGGTCTCACACATTGACGTATCTGGACCAAGAAATCCGAGTTCAGGCTTCGAAAGCAATTGACTTAAGGCCGATGAGGGCGCAATACGCGGCCACCGAAAACTCTTTGTTGTTCACGCCAGTGTTTTCCGGTTCTTTTGCACCAAGCCGACCGCTGGGATGATTACGAAGTGAATATCTACCTGCCAATTGCCGAAATGTCGGTGAATGTATTTGTGCTGTTCGGCATGGGTGCGGGAGTGGGTTTTCTGTCGGGCATGTTCGGCGTTGGTGGCGGTTTTTTGATGACGCCATTGTTGATTTTCTACAACATTCCGCCGGCAGTGGCCGTTGCAACTGAAGCCAATCAGATTGTTGCTTCTTCATTTTCGGGGGCGTTGGCACATTTTCGCAAGGCTACAGTTGATATCAAACTGGGGGTTATGCTGCTGGCCGGGGGTATTGTCGGATCAGCGTTTGGTGTTGCGATATTCTCGTCCTTGCGACAGGCAGGACAACTCGATCTGATAATTTCGATCCTTTATGTCGTCTTTCTCGGCACAATCGGCTCATTGATGCTGATTGAAAGCCTCAACGCCATTCGCAAAAACCGCAACCCGGAATTGGCTTCGCCGCCTGAAGTGCCCAGCCAACAATCATGGATAGCCAGCCTGCCATTTAAGATGCGGTTTGAGCGCTCACAGCTTTATCTCAGTAACTACCCAGCTACCCCAACCTGATGCTTTTATAGACGGCCCATCAGACGGGTCTGAGGTTGAGGATGAGCTGATCAGGCGCGGTTTTCAAGGTTTTCAGGATGTCCCAACCTTGTTTTCGCGCCGTTTCAATGACCGTTCGTAAAGTGCAGAAATTCTCGGCACCAGCCTCTGTTCGAAAGCTTCCCGAGACCTTTTGTCGAACTTTCGTCATTCTGAGATCACGCTCTGCCTCGTTGTTCGTGTAGGGAACGCGCAGATCATTGAGAAAGAGCAAAACCGCTGCTTTATGCGTTTGGAGTCGCAAAGCGAGATTGTGCCCAATCCGCCGTTTCGGGCGACCCCGCTTCTTGCCTTTCGTTGGGCGCGCGAGAGGCGGTTGGGCCTCGTGGAACGCGATAGCACGCTCGCAACAGGCATCAAATCGCCGCTCGATATCCGTGATTGCCTCCGGGCTGACCGCGCTCCGATTTTGGATTCGCGCGACATGCGTGAGCTTCAGTGCGTCGAGCAGAATGGCTTTCATGTCCGGCACCCAAGCTTCTTTTTCATATTCGGTCAATGCCTCCAATTCGCGGGAGATGTGGGCATTGCACAATCCATGGGTCACATTTTCCACTGCCCAGTTGGAAGAGAAACAGTCATGCACTGCCGTTCCCGCCAGTTCTGGTGGCACTTCACCTCGCGCAGTTCCGAGCCGAAGGTGGCTTAGAGCGGTGGAGCATAGCATATGAAGCCAGCGCGTTCTGCCACCAATCCTGAACCCCGTTTCATCCAGATGCTTCACTGCCGTTTGAGGCCCGGACAGCAGGTTCTTCACCGCCTCAGCTAAACAGAGCATCTGCTCGGCCTTTTTGGCAACCAGACTGGAAAGGGTTGCCGATGTGATTGTGACCCCGAAAATGTCCGCAAAAACCTGCGCCAGGCGATTTTGGGGAATGCAGTGCTGCGTCTGTAAATAGGCGGCCAACGCCCCTATTTCATCGCCGTACTGGGCGGGTGATGTTACCCCTTCAGGAAAATCGGCGCGGGTTTTTGCACCGCAATGCTGGCATTGGCAAATATGCGCACGATGCTCGGTCACATAAAGCGGCGGTGGAGGTTTGAGGCCAAACACCTGTCTGCACGCAGAACCTATGGTATCCTCCGCCGAAAGCGCGGCCTGACAGTTTTGGCATTGGTTCGGAAAATGACTGGTGATCTCGTCTGGGTTCTCAACCTGTTTCAGTGTGTTGCCGGGATGTCCGGGTTGGCCGCCAGGCTTTCGATTTGACTTGCCCCGCTGACTTTTGGTCCGCCGTTTCTTATCGCTAGACGGCTTTGCCAGTCCGTCGCTCGAAGGTGGTTTGCTGCTATTACGACTGTTCGATCCCAGACGACGCTCAAGATCTGAAACACGCTGCCTAAGAACCGCATTATCTTCTCTAAGTTGCTCGTTGTCTTTCCTGAGTTGTTCGTTTTCCTTCAGGAGCCGAGCGTTCACCTCCAAAAGCTGCGCATTTTGTTCTTTGAGTTAGACAACCTGACCCACCAGAGCCATGACCACATCAATCAGTTCTGATTTTGAGAAATCAGCAAGAATTTCAGGTGTCAGATTTTCGAGTTTCATCCTCGCAGTCAAACACCAAAATGAAAAAAGTGGAACCTCAAATATGCGCCATGAATCAAATTGTCGCACCTAATGGCAGCAGAAATAGGGTAGCTGAGTAGTTACTTATCTCAGTGTTATCCCGATATTGGTGCTTGGCATGTTGGTTGGCATTCTGGCCTCTATCATGGGGGTTGGTGGTGGTTTCATCATGGTTCCTGCGATGATCTATTTGTTGCGCGTACCGACCAATGTGGTGATTGGCACTTCGCTGTTTCAAATCATGTTTGTGACCATGTTCACTACGATCGCCCAGTCGGCCACCAATCAGACAGTTGATATTGTTCTGGCGCTGATCCTCATGGTTGGTGGCGTTATCGGGGCACAGTTTGGAGCACGGGCTGGGCAAAAATTACGCGGCGAACAATTGCGTGCCCTGTTGGCATTGATCGTTCTGGCGGTATGCATCCGGCTTGGATGGGACTTGGTCAGCATGCCGACAGAACTGTTCTCCATTGCTGCGGGGGGAGGTCACTGATGCGAATAATCATTGCTCTATTATTTCTGTTTACATGCGCGACGATCACCAGTGCTGAAGAAAGTGCAGACGTGCAGATCGGTTTGTCGAGTGAGACAATCGAGATCACCTCTAATTTTGACGGCGCCGATCTGGTTATTTTCGGGTCCATTGAAAACGGAGACCGACAGTTGCTTGAAGCGAGTGGCTATGATGTTGTCGTCGCTTTGTTTGGACCACGTGAAGAAGTGACCGTTCGTCGAAAGGAACGTAAACTGGGTGTTTGGGTGAATGGCGATGCCATGCGCTTCAGCGACGTACCTTCATCTTATTCTGTTGCAACTACCAGTTCTCTGTCTGAGATCGCTGATTCAGAAGCCATCAAAATTTTGCAGTTAGGCCTCGATAACATCAATGTTGTGAAAGAAGAGGGCAATGGAGATGCCAAGGAATTGGAGACGTTCAGGGATTCTTTGGCGCGCTTGAAGGTTAGCCAGAGCCTGTTTTTTGAACGAATCGGTGGCGTCGAATTTTTGAGTCCAACTCTGTTCAAGGCGAATCTCGCGCTGCCTGCCAATGTCCCGATCGGCAAGCACACCGCTCATGCATTTCTATTTCGCGACGGCAAGTTTCTGAATGCGAAATTCTCCGAAATGCAGGTTCGCAAAATCGGCTTTGAACAGTTCACCTACGAACTGGCACACAAAAATGGTTTGCTGTACGGAATTATAGCCGTGTTGGTTGCAGTTGCTACCGGATGGCTGGCCAGCGTCGTCTTCGGTAAAGACTAAAACTCTGACTCGAAGCTGATCGCCTTGGAGGAGGTGGGCCATGAAGGCAATCTCCCGATACAAAGATCGATCGGTGAAGAATACCGCACCGTCAGACCTTGCTCTGACGCGCCGAACCGCTTGGTTATTGTCGCTCGCCGGCTACATTCCCTTTGTGGCTTTAGCCGGAGCGCTGTGGGTATGGCTGCCGCAGAGCGAACATTATGTTCTGGCTAAAACTGCTCTGCAGACATATGGCGCGATAATTCTGTCCTTTCTGGGGGGTGTTCGCTGGGGACTTGCCCTGCGCTCGGCAAGTAACACATCCGCGCGACGGGACATGATCATGTCTGTCGTTCCATCGTTGATCGGTTGGTTTAGCCTGTATGTTGGGGCACCCGGTGTATTTGCTGTTCAGGCTCTTGCATTTGCCGGTGTTGGTGCCTGGGATGCACTGTCTGGAGAAAAGGGTGCTTTTGGCCTTTGGTTTGTGAGACTGCGTATGGTTCTTACATTTCTGGTCACCGGCGCTCTGATTGCTGCCTTTTTTGCAACCGTATAATAGCTTGATGTAGTCTGACGGGTGCCCTATTTGCAGGTCACCTTTGTTTTGTGAGCCAGTGAGGCCTCCCAATGAATAATTTTCTGGTCCGATTTTTAGGTGATACGCCAACTCGGGTGGCAGTAAAGCTAATTGTGTTGTCAGTCATTGTCGGGGTCGTCATGAGCGCAGTCGGCTGGACACCTCGCACCATATACGACGGCATTATTCGCTTCTTCCGCGGATTGTGGGATCTTGGCTTCGACGCAATTTACAATTCACTGGAGTATCTGCTGCTTGGCGCCGCGATCGTCATTCCGGCATTTTGTTGATCAGGCTGTTGAGTTTCCGCTCACCACGAAACTAAAGGCTGGACTCCAGGCAATTTCGATGAGGGAAAATTTGCGGGCCTTTGAGGTTAATCACCGTTCGGTAATTGCCATTGCCTGGCCGACGACGCTGGCCTATTTGTCGACGCCGCTTCTGGGCTTGATCGACACTGGTGTGGTGGGACGGTTGGGCGACCCGGCCTTGCTCGGCGGTTTGGCCGTCGGAGCCATTTTATTCGACATCATTTTCACCACTTTCAATTTTCTGCGCTCCAGCACCACCGGTTTGGTTGCTCAATCTCTGGGGGCAGGGCGGGATGAAGAACAGCGCGTTGTTTTGATCCGCTCACTGATATTGTCGGTGGCGATGGGTCTGGTGATTTTGGTGCTGGCGCCTTTCATCTCGACAATGGGACTGTGGGCAATGGATGTCTCGGAGGCGGTGGAGAATGCAACGCTTGCCTATTTTTCCATCCGCGTCCTGGCTGCCCCGCTTACGTTGATCAATTATTCCGTATTGGGATGGATGTTGGGGCTGGGGCAGGCCCGCTTGGGTCTGGCGCTGCAATTCGTGCTCAATGGCAGCAATATAGTGCTTTCAATCTGGCTTGGCCTGATTTGGGAATGGGGCATTGAAGGGGTTGCATGGGCAACCGTGATTGCCGAGGCGCTGGCGGCCTGTGTCGGCCTGGCAATCGCTTGGTACCGGCTATCCGGTCTTGGGAAAGTGAGCTGGCCTACAGTTTTCGGCAAGACGGCACTATTGCGGTTGTTCGGGGTCAACCGGGATATCATGATCCGATCATTTTGCTTGCTCTTTGCCTTCGCGTTTTTCACCGCTCAAGGTGCAAATTACGGCGAGGTGACGCTGGCAGCAAATGCCGTATTGATGAATTTCTTTTTGATCTCGGGCTACTTCCTCGATGGATTTGCAACGGCAGCCGAGCAACTGGCGGGCAAGGCGGTAGGTGCAAAATATCGACCGGCGTTTAATTCAGCCGTGCGTCTTACGCTGATATGGGGATATTTGCTGTCGATAGTGGCCAGTTTGATTTTCTGGATCGCAGGACCATGGGTGATCGACCTGCTGACCACAAATGAAGCGGTTCGGTTGGTGGCGCGTGACTATCTGATTTGGGCAGCATTGACGGCAATTGTTGGTGTGATGGCGTTTCAGATGGATGGTGTTTATATCGGCGCAACGTGGTCTGCAGACATGCGAAACATGATGTTGTTATCACTATTGGCATTTCTGCTGACCTGGTGGATTGCCACCCCAATGCTGCAAAATCACGGCCTTTGGCTATCGCTTGAAGTGTTTTTGGGTATTCGCGGGATCAGTCTGTATATGCGTCTGCCGAGAAAAGCTGAAGAAACGTTTAGCCCAGCTTGATGTTTGCCCAATCTTTGGCCGAGCGGCCGACTGCTTGAGAGATATTTGTCAAATTTTCTTCATCACACTGCTGGCGCAATCCATTGAGAATCGCTCCGGGAAGCCCCGGACCCTGATAGACCATACCAGAATAGAGTTGAACGAGATTCGCTCCGGCTTCGATCTTAGCAAATGCCGTTTCTGCGCTATGTATTCCACCAACGCCGATCAACGGAAAGTCTGTGGGCAGACGCAGGCGCATCTTCGCCAGTATTATCGTGGAACGTTCAAACAAAGGCTTGCCCGACAGTCCCCCGACCTGATCGCGATATTTTGAGGTCAGTCCATCGCGGGCCAGGGTCGTATTCGATACGATCAGTGCATCGGCGTCAGATTTTGTCAGCGTTGCGGCAATGTCGTCGAGTTCTGGATCTTCAAGATCAGGAGCGATCTTCAAAAACAAAGGTATTGACCGTCCGTGCTTTGCTACTTGTTCCCGACGGGCCTCGCCGACCCGTTGCAACAAGTCTGACAACTGATCAGCCTTTTGCAACGCACGTAAGCCGGGTGTATTCGGGGATGAGATATTGACCGTAAAATAGGTCGCCAGATCCGCAAACTTGTGAATTCCAGACACATAATCGGCGGCAAAATCTGTGCTGGTTTTATTGGCACCGAGATTGATGCCAACGATACCTGACCTGCCGGTACGAGATTGCAGGTTTGCCCGAGTCTGGTTATGGCCCTTGCTGTTGAAGCCGAGCCGGTTGATGACGCCCTGATCTGATTGCAGGCGAAATATTCGTGGTTTTGCATTACCCGGTTGGGGCAACGGAGTGACGGTGCCGATTTCGGCATGTCCGAAACCCATTTTCAACAGAGCGTCAGGAACTTCTCCGTTTTTGTCGTAGCCTGCCGCCATGCCCAACGGGTTCGGGAATTCAAGCCCGGCAATCGACACGGCCAGACGCGGATCGACGTCTGCTGCAACACGTGGATGCAGGCCCAGTCGCAGCGCGGTAATAGACAATCCGTGCGCCATTTCCGCGTCAATCGAAAACAGAGTTCGTTTGCCAAGTGATGTGTACAAATTGTTCACGCGGGATCCAGCGGGACAATATGAAGTCCCTGGTCCGAAAGCGGCATCGGTCTGGACCATTCCACGCTGTCCAGGGACAAGTTGGAATAGAGATGTGGAAACAGGGCTCCACCCCGAGAAACTTCCCACTTCAAATCTGCGCCCAACATACCGGCATCAACCGCAACCAAAAGGAGGTCGGTTTTGTTGGCAAAATGTTTTGCGGCGGTTTCAGCAACCTGTTCGGCGGAGGAAAAGTGGATAAATCCATCCTGAAGATCAATCGGCGCACCCTCGTAAACGCCACTGTCCAAAGCCGCTTCCCAATCGGTCTTTGGCGTGATTTTAAAGATCAGATTAGGACTGCTCATCGTCGCTTGTCTCCGACACGAATAGTATGGCCGCGATAGTCAATTTGAGCCGTGTTGCCACAATCTGTGGTAGATGAACAGTTGTCGCAATCGTTTATTGACGACTTTGTTAGCCGATCGTCGGTCGCCGCATCATGTCGGGCAATTCGATAGCCTTGCGGGTCTTCAGATCCATCAGTAGCGCGGTTACAGCCCCGCTGTAGAGCGGAAGCCCGGTGGCCAAGTCGCCGACCTGATGTCTGAACGTCATGGTTTTTGCCTGTATCGATTCCACCCAAGTCACTACTTCCAGCATGGTGCCCACTCTGGCTTCATTATGACGACTGGCCTTCATCTCAACCGCGACAGTGCCAAGGTCGAGCTGGCGCATCCATTGTCGCGAAACTCCCAAATGTTGCCACAGATGAGACGCTGCATCACTGAAACGGGCAATTTGATGCTGGTCCAGCACCACTCCCTGGGCGTCGCATTCGTGTGGGGCTACGACGCACCGATGAGATACGAGACCCGATCCATTGTTGATTTTTTCTTGCGTGTCGGATGGAGGAAGTTGGTTCTGTGGCAGGCTGCGCGGTTCGCTGTTTGAGGGAATTTGGTTTAGGGCAGGGGCAACACCTTCCGTAGCCGCCGGGTAAACATCAACGGCGGTTGCAGACAATTCGCCCGAGTCGCCGTTGATAAGGTGATGCACCACTTTGTTTTCATTGGAAATGCGGGCCGAACGAACAATCGTATTGGTGCCCATCATTAGCTCACCATGATAGCGGACATGGCGATCAACCCAGTTTTGCAGGTGTGACTTGTTTAGATGAAAGAAGATCTGTCCGGCATCGCCAAATCGTTTCCAATAAAACTGGATGTTCATGTGGGCATTTTCATCACACTCCCAGGAATTGACGAATGACCGTTGAGTTTCAAGCGCCTCTTTCACGTCACAGCCTTCCGCATCTGATTGAGAAACTGATCAATACGGGTATTGCTGTCTCTGGCAATCTTGAGTTGGGGAAACCCTTGAAATACATGACAACCACCCGGAAAAACATCGAGTTGAGCATTGGCATTGCGTGCATGCCAAAGGGTCGCCATCTGTAACGTATCATCCAACAACAGATCTTTGGTACCGACCGAAAACAGAGCCGATGGAAGTCCATTGAGATCAGAATAAAGTGGTGAAATGTCAGGATTGCGATAGTCGTGGGCATCTTGAACATAATTTGTGGCAAACATCTGCATGTCGCGGGTCGCCAATATCAATTTTTCCGTTCCCCAGTTTCGGGCACTGGGAGTCTGCCCCAGGTCAAAGACTCCTGCGGTCAATACAGCTGCGTGAAACGGGCAGGAACCGATACGGTTCCGCAGACGAATGAGCGTCAGAGCGGACAGATGGGCACCTGCACTTTCACCACCTATTGAGAGGAAGCTGGTGTTCAGCTCATGTTCTCCGTTCAGCAGCCAAAGGGCAGCCTGTTCACAGTCATCGGGTCCGGCTGGATAAGGATGTTCTGGCGCCAGTCGGTATTCAACCGAAACGCAATCAAGCTGACAATTATCGGCAATTTGCTGCAGTCGTTCGTCGTGTGCTGTAGCGCTGCCCAATACCCAGCCGCCACCATGAATATGCAGATAACTCCCCAGCGCGACTGCTGATCGGGGTTTAAACAGGCGTAGTTCCAGTTTGCCGTGAGGTGTTGCTATCTCCAGGTTTCTGGCCGTTTCCTCAACGGCTTCCAATGGAAAAGGGCCTTGCCCCTTCAACCGATTTTGTCGGACGGTTGTGATGGGCATCGACCATATGTCTGGCGCATCTTGCAGCGTGGCAATCACCTGTTGATTAAAGCGTCGGGTCTCGTCGGAAATGCTGGTTTCGAGGAATAGTTCAGGGTCGATTGTCAATGTCATTGTCGGCGCCCGTTTATGTGCTTGAATGATTCTGTCATGAAAAAATTTAGTGGCGGCGCAAATATTGCGCGCTGGAATTCAACTTTGGCCAACTTCCGCGTAGTTTTGACCAAAGCCGATCTGCGATCAAGACGATGAGAGCAACTGCCGCTCCGGTAATGCCGGCTGTGATTGGCGAAAGGGTGAAAAGCAATTTCACGGGTGCCAGCAACAGCAGCGTAGTGGCTGTGCCGCAGGCGATAGATAAAGATACAGCCCAGGCCGATATGGAACCCAGCCAGGTGCTGATGAGCAGCGGAATGAACAGACCGCCGGTTCCCAACATCAATGCGCTGATGAGTAAATGATCAGTTGGTGGTGTCCACGCGTCGGGCCAGTAAAGCAACAGACCTGCCAGGATGAGGATTACAAGACGGGTCGAGAATACTGATTGTTCGCCAGGGTTGAGATTTCTGAACCGGCCGGTTGCTCGTGACACTGAACTTGCAGCAGTAAACAATGTGGCGGCGAGTGCATTAATTGCAGCAAACAAAACAATGAAATAGGGCAACATGTGAAGCACCGGCTGAGCTTGAAGAACGCTTGCCAATTTTGCTGATGTCGGCGTGGCAACAACAAGACCGAGGGAGAGGGGAAGCGCACTCAACATCAAAAACACCATCAGCGCCAGCCAACCGACAGATTCAATGGCATCAACTGCGCGATTATTCGTCGACAATCTTGAAAGTGCCTGGGGCAGTGTGCTGATGCCAGCTGCTATCGCCAGAACCGTGAAGACAGGTGCTGCGACGGAAACTGTTTCCGATGAACCAAACAACAAGGTCGAAGGTGCGAGGTCCAAAGCATTCAGGGGCTCACCCAGAAAATCCAGCTGCAACGACTGCCCGAACATCGAGGCGAAAAAGCCGGTGGCAATAGCGGGGACCAAAGTGCAAACCAGCATCCAAATTACCAAAGTGGCATTGACCAGCAAAAGCCCGGTCCAACCTCCAAACAAACTGGGCAACACGGCCAGCACGAGCACGAACCAGACTGCATTGTCCAATGGAATGCCGGTCTGTATCTGAAGAATGTTTTTGGCGACCTGCATTTCGGCTAATGAAAGTAACAAGAGCATTCCGAATACTGCGATCAACGCCAAATAGCCGGTTATCTGATTTTGAAACCGCCAGGCGAAATACCCAGGAAGACCCGAAACTCCGGATCGTTGAAATGCTGAGGAAAACATTCCGGCCTGAAAAAGGATTCCCAATGCCAAGCTGGTGGCTAATAGCATTTTTCCGGCCAGACTGGACGAAAATAACAACACCAGCATTGCTCCGGACAAAATGTCTGAACTGCTGCTAAGGCCGGAAGTAAACGGGCCAAGAGTTCGGTTGGCATAAAAGAACTGGGAACCAGTCATGGTTCTGCTTGTGAAGGCAAGGCCGACCACCACTGTAACCGTCATAAACAAGATCGAGCCGACGATGATTTCTGCGTGAAGTCCAAGTCGCTGCAACAGAAGAAATAAACTCAATGCTGCTGCAAATGCCAGCAACATGAGCCAGAACATGGTTGTGGCATTTGCCCGGTGAAGAGTTCGGCCTTCATCTGGAATTTGGTTCCCCAAAGTCATGATGATGAGTTTCCGCGATTTACGGATTCGGCATCATGGCTGGAAGGGGCTCGGACGTCGATGCGTTCCTGCAGCCTGGCCAGACTGGCAATCACAACCACCACGAATAAGGGAAACGCGGTGAACGTCAGCCAACTCAGAGAACTGAGATATTGAGAGCCATCGAAAGAGGAAATCAAAAATGCAATCAAAACCGATAGCACGATGCCGACGGACACGGTGGCTATCATTGCCAGGCGGGTTCTTTGCCACCAAGATAGACGTGTCCAATATTCGATCCGCATAAATTTCCAAATTGGTCAAAGCCAGCCGACGTTGGTGGTTTGACGCGGATTATCGAAAAGAGCAAGTCTGTTGGCCAATAGGTGGATGGACTTATCCCGCCATATTCCGTACGAAAATGGTGGCCGTGGGCTGTTGAATGAAAATACACCGAGTGGAAAAATGTCAAAAGTCATTCAGGAACCGGTAGCGACTTTGATAATTGTCGATGACCACCCGCTATTCCGCGGAGCCATGCGGCAAGCGTTGAGCGGTGGATTTGACGCCGGAATGGCTGGCATCGGACCAGCCAAGATATTGGAAGCTGGCGACTTCGGTGAACTACGGTCGCAATTGCTGGAATATCCAGAAATCGATCTTGTTCTGCTTGATCTTTCGATGCCCGGTGTGAGTGGGTTTTCCGGCCTTATTGCTTTGCGTGCAGAACATGCGGCGACACCGGTGGTGATTGTATCAGCCAATGATGACCCTGCGACGATTAGGCGGGCGTTGGAATTGGGGGCTTCCGGGTTTGTTCCCAAGTCGGCGGGTATTGAGACCATTCGTGAAGCGATTTCCAGTGTTTTGCGCGGTGACGTCTGGAAGCCCGAAGATGTCGATCTCGCGACTGAAAGCGACCCCGAAATTGCTGAAATATTGACCAAATTGTCGACGCTCACACCTCAGCAAACCCGGGTATTGGTGATGATTTCGCGGGGCTTGTTGAATAAACAGATTGCTTATGAACTGAGCGTTTCTGAGGCGACTGTAAAGGCTCATGTTTCTGCGGTGCTTCAAAAGCTGGATGTGGATAGTCGAACTCAGGCCGTGATCCAACTATCGAAGCTCGGTGCTGATGCGATATCCGACAATAGTGTTGTTTGAACAATAGCTGAGTTATTCAGCGGCGGTGCGGGAATTTCCGTGTTTGACCAGCTGGGTGAGCAAAGCGCGCAGGGCGGCTGGCTTAAGCGGCTTGTTCATTACTGTAATATCGAGAGCGCTGGCCGAACTGCGAACCGCAGCGCTTCGATCGGCGGTTATCAATGAAGCCGGGAGGTCGCGTTGGGTTGCGGCACGAACTGCGGCGATAACCTCCAGGCCGTTTTCATGATCGAGGTGATAGTCTGCCAGTATTATGTCGGGATTGAGTGAGGTAATGCCGGCCATCACTCCGGCTTTTCCGCTAAACAGGTGAACCTGACAGCCCCAGCGACTCATCAATGTATTCATTCCGTCCAGAATGGTTTCGTCATTGTCGACACAGATGACGACTAGGTTTGAAACATCAGACTTGGTCTGCAGATTTTCGCGACTTTGATCGTTGCCTGTCTTTTGGGGGACGGCAAGCGGCAAAGTTACCTTGAAGATCGATCCTTTGCCGGGATGTGTTTCAACATCAACTTCATGATGCAGGGTTGAAGCCAGACGCTTGACGATCGATAATCCAAGTCCGAGCCCCGGAGCTGCCCGTTTGCCTTGCTCAAGTCGATGGAACTCATGAAAAATGGCTTCCTGATCTTTAGGCTGAATGCCGATGCCGGTATCTTTGACTTCTACGACTACTTTGTTCCGCTTAACCCGCGCGTCAATGGTTACCGAGCCAGCTTTGGTATATTTGATGGCGTTGGATATCAGATTTTGCAGCAATCGCCGCAGCAGGCTGTAATCTGAACGCAAGCTAAGGTCGTTGCGATGAACTGTCAGTTGCAATCCTTTGGCCTGGGCGATGGGGCGAAATTCTGTCTCGAGGCGATCAAGAAGTCTGGACAAGGGAAACACAGTGATATTGGGTGTAAGCGCACCGGCATCGAGCCGGGAAATTGCGAGCACCGCGCCCAATATGTCCTCCACGCTTTCCAGCGCATTGTCGACATTATCGGCCAATTGTTGGGATGTGCTGCCGGACAGTTCTTCCACAAGACTGGAGGTGTATAACCGCGCTGCGTTGAGTGGCTGCAAGATATCATGGCCAACTGCAGCTATGAATTTCGTTTTGCCGATATTGGCAGCGTCTGCTGATTCCCGCGCTTTTGCCAGGTCAGCGTTCAAGCGCGTAAGTTCTTCGGTACGCTCCCGGACGCGTCTTTCCAGCGTTTCGTTGGCAATCGTCAGAGCTTGCGCTGCATTGGCTTTCTCAGTGGTGTCGCTCCACGAGATAACAAGGCCACCATTGGGCATGGTATTTGTTTGGGTTTCAATGATGCGTCCGGAAGCCGTCAGCGTTATCTGCGAAGTCGTGTCGGTTTCCAGCAGGTGCTTGATGAAATTTTCAGGGTCGGCCAAATCGCCCTTCAACTTTACCGAGATGGCGCCGCAAAGCGTGGTTAGCGGTGTACCGACTTGTCCCAGTTCTGTCGGCAAGTCGAGCAATTGGCGAAATTGTCGGTTCCAGCTTGATAATTGAAAGTCTGAATCAAACACACTGATGCCCTGTTCAACCTGATCCAGTGCCGTTTGCAGCAGGTCTCTGTTATATTGCAGTGCCTCAGAGGCGTCTCCCAGCAGACGGATAGTGGATTCCTCGGATGGGTCGTGTTTTTGCAAAAGCAGCGACATGACAAGGCGTGAGGAGGCCGCTCCTACCGCGCTGGCAAGCAATTGTTCCGCGCGTGCAATGAGATCTTCATCAGCAAGATCACGATTGCTGATATCTCCGCCGCGTTGGCTGAAATAGGTATCAAAAGCTCTTTTTGCCCGGTCACGGCCCAAATAACTGCCAACGGAATGTTTCAGTTCCGCGATGGTTACCGTTCTGCCATCGTGTTCTGGCAATGTCTGAGCCATTTTCCCGCGCATCGAAAAAATTCCAGCCTGCATACGCTCTATCGTCAGCGGTTTGCGCACGTAACTCACAACGACCAGCGCCAGTGTATTGGCGAGAAGGCTGAAAATTACACCATGATTGAGCGGTTCTGCCTGCATGCCGAACAGGGCTTGTGGACGTAACCAGGTCAGACCGAGAGGTCCGTCCGTCAGCAACGGTGCGTCGCTTCCGATGATTGTTGGCAGGAATAGTGTGTAAAACCACGTGCAAAATCCAACGCCCATGCCCCATAAGGCTCCAAGAGAAGTTGGGCGCCGTCAGAACAAACCAATAAAAAACGCCGGGGCAAATTGGGCAAGGGCTGCAAATGACAGCAAGCCGATTGATGCCAGCGCGGCTGAATTGCCAACCGCCTGAAAATAGGCATAGGCCAGACCCAAAATGACAAAAATTGCAGTGCGTCGAATGATCAGCAGATTATCCGACATATCAGTGCGTAAACCGATTCCAGCGCTGCGGCCTCTGCCCTCCAGTCGAAGGAAGAGGGGCAGAACCAAGTTGTTGGATATCATGATGGCCAGCGCCACACAGGCCACGATGACCATCGCCGTTGCTGCCGAAAGACCTCCAACAAACACGAGGAACGAGATCGACCAGGCGTCATTTTCCAATGGCAGCGCCAAAACGTAGGTATCTGCGTCAACACCGGAACCGAAGGTCAGCATGCCGGCAATTGCCACAGGTATGACGAACAGATTGATCAGCACCAGATAGAGCGGAAACATCCAGCGTGCGGTGCGCAACTCATTGGTGGAATGATTTTCCACCACACCGACGTGAAATTGGCGTGGCAGCAAAACGAATGCTCCGAAGCTGAGCAACGTGTAGATCAAAAAGCGTGATGGATGGATGCCGCCGAAAAATGTGTTTGATACGAATTGCGATTCCTGCGCCTGTGCGATCAAGTCTCCGATCCCACCAAACAGATAAAATGTGGCATAGAGGCCGATCGCCAAAAATGCCACCAGTTTGACAATGGATTCAGTCGCCACTGCCAACATCAGACCATCATGATGTTCGGTTGCATCCGTGTTGCGGGTGCCAAACAGAATCGCAAACAGGGCCAGTAGTACCGAAACGAAAAATGATGTGTCGACCGGCGCGCCACCTGGCCCCAATACACTGGGCTCTCCACGCGCAATCATCGTATCAACTGTGGTCGATATCGCTTTCAATTGCAGGGCAATATAGGGAACCGTGCCGAGTACAGCGATGACCGCCGCGAAGGCTCCGACGGAAGCGCTCTTTCCATACCGGGAGGCAATAAAATCGGCAATTGAAGTAATGCGTTCGCGCTTGGCCACGCTGACAATGTGTGAAAACAGCGGATAACCCAGGGTAATCATCAATACCGGACCAAGATAGATGGCCAAGAAGTCAAGCCCGGACTTTGACGCCAGCCCCACCGATCCGAAAAAGGTCCAGGAGGTACAATAGATTGCCAGCGACAAGGCATAAATTGCCGGCCGCCAGGTACCGGATCGTTGGCTGCGGGCACGACCGGTGAGATGGCGATCACCATAGCTGGCAACCACAAACAAAAACAGGAGATATGCTATGGCGGCAAGTACGATGACCCAGCCCTGCATGACTTCCTCCTGTGCACTGTTCTCCAGTAAATTTTCAACACAATGGGTCAATGCTGTCCAGCACTCCCTTAGCAGCAGAAAGGTGCCGTTCGGCAGATTGCTTTACGTTAGGTAAGATATATACTAGGAACAGTTGCAGGCAGGGAGTATAGTTGGCCTCGATTCGTCGCTGGGCGTATCAGTTGGTCAATTGACATTTCATGGGATCAAAATCGGTCCCGACAACATTTAAGGGGAGAGATATGCTCAACGAATTTAAGGAGTTCATTGCCAAGGGCAATGTGATGGACCTGGCCGTAGGGGTCATAATCGGCGGGGCATTTGCCCTGATAACAAAATCGCTTGTTGGCGATATCATCATGCCGATTATCGGAGCGATTTTTGGTGGTTTGGATTTCTCAAACTATTTCACGCCGTTGTCTTCGGACGTCACAGCGACAGTTCTGGAAGAAGCGAAAAAGCAAGGTGCAGTTCTGGCTTATGGTAGTTTCATAACTGTGATTATCAACTTCGTAATAATCGCATTTATCATCTTCATGATGGTGCGCTATGTGAACAGGGTGAAAGCCGGAATGGAGGAACAAGAGGAAGAAGCGCCAGCTGCTCCTGCGGCGCCATCTGAAGATATTGTTCTGTTGACCGAAATCCGCGACGCGCTAAAAAAATAGCAACTTCACAGCAATCTGCTGTGCCGACAATTATCATTGTCCTGAATATTCAGGCGGAGAGCCTCGCAGAATCCTGCGGGGCTCTAACTTTATGAGGGACGGAATTATTGGCTATCGGTTTGTTTCTTTGATCCGTGGGTACTACTGGGGTCATACGCCACGAGTTCGACAGTATTGCCTTCCGGGTCTTTTGTGAAAATACCGCGCCACCCGATCCAGGCGAATTCCTCGACGTGAAAATCGATACCCTTGCTGGCATAATATTCCATGACATTTTGTTGTTCTTCAAACAGCAGGCTGAGGGCAATGTGATGGAGAGAGGACCTGTTCCCGGTTTCTGGTGGTAGTGGCGATTGCTCATGCAAGGCCAACATACCGGCGTCATGATGAAACAATGCCAATACGCTGGTATGGCCACCGAACCCTTCGGCAATTTTGAAAAAGGTGATGGTTTCCCTGTGCCCACCGGACAAAACCTCCAAGCCGATTATGTCGCGATAAAACGCCACCATTGATTCCATGTCGGCGCACCGAATGGCAATCTCGCCTAATGCCCGCACTTTGAATGAACGTTGGGTCATGAAACAGTTTCACTCCAGCTTGTGATCAAATTGTCCAACTCGGTTGAATTCGTGGCCACACCGAATATGTAGCGATCGGGCCGCACAAGCACCGCGACAACACCCAGTTCCGCCAGATATTCCTGTGCAGCCTTTTCGGTTTGCGCATCGATAATTTCCCCAGTAAAAGTCGAGTGATTGAGAAGTAAGTTCGAAGACTCCACGATCAATCCAGGCGACAGGCCAAGCTGGTCATCCATCATTTTGCTATTGGCCAGCAACAATTGTTTGGACAGATGGCCGCAATGCTTATCGCCATCAAAACCGATTCCCGGGCCTATTGGCGGAGCAATACTTTCCAGGCGCGTCGATCCGTCTTCTTGAGGGAAAGCGGCTGCCAACGCCTCTTGTGTCTTGCTGGCATTGATCAATCCACCCAATCGCATCGACATTTGAACATATTGCTCTGCGTGCGAGCGTCGCTCACTGGCGTAACTGTCCAGCAGCTTTTGATTTGCTCCATGCTTGATGTGGGCCGCCAGTTTCCACGCCAGATTGGCCGCATCGCGAATGCCGGCGCACATGCCTTGACCCATGAAGGGCGGCATTTGATGGGCTGCATCTCCGGCCAGGAACAGACGTCCTGAGGACCAGGTTTTAGCTACCCGTGATCGAAATTCATAAACAGCATTTCGTTCCAGCTCGGCGTCTTCAGGGGAGATCCAGGCGCTGAGCAATTGCCAGATTGTTCCAGCGTCCGACAGGTCCAGTGCCATATCCCATTCTTTTAGCGCGATTTCCCATCGCCGCCGGTTGCCCGGTCCTCGAACATAGGTGGCGGAACGTTCAGCATCGCAATGCTGAATCGAATGATCGCCCAGATCCGGCCTTGGGCGGGTCAAGATCACATCTACCACAAGCCACTTTTCCCTGAACCCGAAATCCTGCATGGGTTCACCGATCAATGCCCTTATCGTGGAACGGGCACCGTCACAGCCGATGACAAAGTCGGCATTTGTCGACACCAGCTGTTGTCCGTCAACATCCTCCACCTGAAGGGTTGCGTGGTCGCTATGGGTGCTGACGGATAGTACGCTGTGACCGGAATGAACGTGGACATTGGGAAGTTCGTTCACCGATTTTCGCAAAATTGATTCCAGATCGGGTTGATGAAACCGGTAGCTGGTATTCCAGCCTTGCGAACTCACTTCTGGCGGTCGTGGCCAGTCCATCAGAAGATTGCCGCTGGAATCGACAAATCTCATGCCAGGATTGATGCGCACGGTTTTCAGCAATTGCTCACATATGCCGGTCGACTGGAAGATACGCATTACTTCATCGTCAAAGTGAACAGCTCTGGGCAGCTTGTAGATGTCGGCTTCGCGCTCAAAAACCACAACGCTCAATCCATGCTGACCCAATAAATTTGCCAGCGTGGCTCCCGTTGGGCCGTAGCCGATAATGGCGACGTCATAGTGCGACAGCATGCTCAATCAACCTCTCAGACGAATGTTCAGGAACGCGACCCGGCGGGTCTTGCCAATTCGCCAAACAACCAGGGACAGTCCGGTACGAGCGGCGTTTGTTTGCCTTCGCGAGCAGTTGCAAGCCGCATTTCCTTGAGTCGCAGTCGAGTGTTTGAGTCTTCTGGAAGATACAATCTCTCATGCCCCCAGAAGCTCGGCCCGACAAAGGTTTCCTGCGGTTCCCAGGTGGCCGGGTCGATTTCGCGTCCACCCCATCCGGATTCAATAAAAAAGTCAGATGGCGTATTGGCGTAATAGGACATCATGTAATCATTGGTGTGGCGGCCCAGAGAAAAGGCCACCCTGTCTTCTTCAAGCTGGGCCAGATCATACCCCTGACCAACATCGTCTATATTCAAAAACTCCACCATAAAGTGGTGAAAGCCGCGTCGTCCTGTACCAATCATGGCGAAGCTGTGGTGGCGGCCATTGACGTGAAAGAAATACAGCGGATAGGGGGTTAGCCCGTAGTCACTGACCTTGAAATCGAGCAGGTCGCGATAGAACCACAACAGCTGATTTGCATCGATTACGTGTAAAACGGCGTGACCCATGCCGTGCGGCCCGGTCTTGAAACCACTGATCGGGCGACCTGGTTTAAACGGATCGCTGGCAATCATGGGATTGTAAAACAGTTCGACACAGTTGCCGTCAGGGTCGTGGCAAATGAGCAATTTTTCAACAAATCGACGGTCAGCAAGTTCGGTGCTGCCCCAGTTGACGGCAATGTTGGCGGCATCCAATCGCGCCGCATAGGCTTCCAAATCCTCACTCTGCTCGACTTCCCAGCCCATAAAGGCCAAAGTCTCACCGGTTTCATTTGAAACGACAAATCGTTGTTTACGATCGTCCATGCGAAATGACAGGCACTGACCTCCCCGATCAACCTGCTGCATGCCCAGAAGGCCGCTGGCAAATTGGGACCAGTCGTCAATCCGATCCGAACGGACACCCAAATAGCCCAAAGCACAAATCGACATTGTTTCGATCCTTGTATTGCATCACCGACTATTGAAAGGAGGAACGTTTGCCGGGTCAATGGCCTATTTCGATTGATTTATCTGATCTCGCAAAACAGATTTTTCAATTTTTCCCATGCCGTTGCGTGGTAATTGATCAACAATCACCAATCCTTTGGGATACTTAAATCTCGCCAGTCTGTCGGCCAGGAAGTTCTGGTATTCATCAAGATCAATGCGATGGCCTGTATGAATTTCAACGACTGCTACTGGTGTTTCACCCCATCGTTCATGTTTTTGACCCACCACGGCAATTTCAGCAATTGCGGGATGTGCCAATGAAGCGGCTTCAATCTCTGCCGGGTAAATATTCTCACCGCCAGATATGACAACATCTTTGGAGCGATCGACAATCCAATAAAATCCGTCACTGTCCTCAAAGCCGATATCGCCTGTATTGTACCATCCATCCACCAGGACTTGGGCTGTTTCTTCCTCATTGCGCCAGTAGTGAGTGAGGATATTGTCACCCTTGACCCAAATGTCTCCATGTTCGCCAGTTGCAAGAGATTGGCGATCAGGTGAGCGAACTTCAATTGAACAGTATTTTACTGCTTTCCCGGCGCTGCCCTTTTTTTGGAACGCGAACTCCATCGGCAGTCCAATTGCTGCAGGCCCGGTTTCCGTCGCTCCATAAAGCTGGCTGACAGGAATGCCGCGCGCGTGAAAATTCTGAATTTGCTTCAATGGAATGATGGACGAACCCACAACAACATATTTCATCGAAGACAGGTCGCAGGTTTGCCACTGGGGCAGATCCATCATCGCCGACATTTGTGCCGGCACGTAAATCGACGTGGTGATCTGATTGTATTCTATGTCTTCCAAAGTTGCTGCGGGATCAAATCTTTGATGCAAACTGATCGTTGCGCCATGGGTGAGGGCGGGCAGCAATAAAATGCACAATCCACCGACATGAAACAGCGGCAAAGTGATCTGCACCTTCTGACCGGGCTCAAAGGCATATAGCGCCTGACAGTTGTTGATGTTGGCCATGACAGCGCGCTGGCTGAGTATCACTCCCTTCGGGCGTCCGGTGGTGCCGGAGGTATATACAAGCAGTAGTGCTGTATCCGGGCTGACAGGTTCGCAGTCGAACTTTTCGGTATTAGTTGTTTTGAAGAGATCGTCCAGAAACACCGACTTGCCCTCTGCCTCGGGAAGCTGGTCTGCCAGGTCGGTAAAATGCTCATCGACGATAAATACTTTGGGCTCGGCATCGCCCAACAGGAAGGCATATTCAGCCGGAGCCAATCGACTGTTGAGGGGGTTGAAGATCGCACCTAAACGTTCACAAGCGAGAAGCAAGGATAGAATGTCCGGGTGATTTAGGCCCAGATAGGAAACTCGGTCGCCCCGTTGAATACCATATTTGGATTTCAGAACCGATGCGGCCCTGTCGGTGCGATCAGCGAGCTGCGCAAAGGAAACCGTTTCCGCTCCGTAAACGATTGCCGTCGCTTGCGGAGATTGCTTTGCCCAGCGCTCAATATATTGGTTCAGGTCCATCGCTGGTCGGATCAGATATTGGCAGCTTGAGAATTGTAGAGGCTCTCAATTCCAAGTCGTTGTTCGGCGATCTCTGCGGTCCAGGGCAACATCAATGAGCCACAACGGCTTTCACGATACATGCGTTCGAGTGGGAAATTTTTTAGCAATGTCCGACCGCCACAGGTTCGCAGAGCGAGTGCGCAAATTTCCTGCGCATTTTCCATGATCGTATATTGCGCTGCATAGGCCCGCATCTGACGGGGTTTAGAAGGAGAAGGTCCTGCTTGAGCAATGGTCGTTTCAAACATGGCGCGGGATTGCTCCAGCTTTAAACGTATTTGTGCCACGGAGTGTTGCTTGACCGGAATGTCCCGCATAGTGCCATGAACACCGGGTACCTCGCCGCGCAGATAGGCAATTGTAAAATCAAAAGCACCCTGGGAAATTCCCATATAGGTTGGGCTCAATGTAAAGAACATATGCGGCCAGGTGAGTGCCAGATTGTAATAGGTGCCGGGTGGCAGGAGTTCCAGATCGTCCGGAACAAATGCATCGGTCATTTTCAGGCCTCGAGATACAGTCGCGCGCATGCCGACGGGATCCCAGTCACCGATGATTTCAAAACCTTCCGCTGAGGCGGGGACGCATAAATAGACGGCATTTTTGGTGCGAGCGTCGCCTTCGTCCGTTTCGATGGTGCAGATCATCGAATAATAGCTGGCGGCTCCGGCCAATGAAGCGAAATGCTTCAACCCGTTGACGATCCAGCCACCCTCCACTTTGCGTGCGGTGGTGCCGAAGGGCGCCTTACCGGCGGCGACGACCGTGTTGGGCTCTGAAAAGGGTTGGGCAAAGATTGCACCTTGCTCAATGACCTCTTGATAGAGCTTGGTGCGTCTTTGGTTCTGGACCTTGCCGACATCATCGCCGATCTCCAAATCATCAAACATGGCACCGGTCCAGAACATGGTCTGGGCATGCATGTTGAGCGTTAAAGCTGTCGCCCCGCACCACCTGCCCAGCTCGGCTGATACTCTGCAATAGGTTTCATAACTGGCCCCGATACCGCCATATTCGGCAGGGATCGTGAGTGCCAGCAGCCCGGCCTCGTGTAGGTCTTGATAATTTTCGGTTGGAAATTCAGCTGCCCGATCATAGGCTTCGGCGCGATCTGCAAACAGAGTTTTGCCCAGATGACGGGTTATTTCGATTAACTCATCGGGGGTGTTTTGAGCCGTGGCTTTGGGAATTGATGGCAAACTCATGATAATAATACTCGCTTGATAAATTGAACCATGTGCTGGTTGAAACCGTCTGGGTTTTCGATTGGGGCCATGTGGCCGGTCTGCGGCAATTCAATGAAATTGGCATTGGCAATCTTGGACGCCATTTTCCGCATCATGGCGGCTGGCGAATTGGTGTCCATTTCGCCAGCGATCAGCAAAGTCGGGACCTCGATTTTTGGCAAATTGTTGCGTCGATCAAATGTCGTGATGGTGCGCATCGCGCAACGATATGTTTCCACAGGAACTGACTTCATGACAGAAATGATGTCTTCAATTGCTCCGGAAACCGGATCTGGCCCGACAAGTTTTGGTGCAAATGCCTGGGCAAATTCCGGCATTGTCATGCCTTGATCAAAGGGAGCGAACCGATCCTGCAAGAACCTTTTTTGAAAGTCACCGTCAGGTCGCCCAAAGGCTGGACTTGTGGCCGAGAGTATTAAGCCCATGACCCGATCCGGTGCACAGGCGACCACCTCCTGTGCGGCCATTCCGCCAAGTGAGTGTCCGCACAGGATCGCTGATTTGATGTTCAATTCATCCATAACGCCGAGCACCACATCAATATGCGGTTGAAACCCGGGTTTATTTGGAGGTGGCGTGTCGCCAAATCCGGGGGCGTCGATTGAAATGAAACGCCATCCGTTTGAGACCACCGGTTGGATCTGGTGTTGAAAGCCATCTTTGCCGCTGCCAACCCCATGCAGAAACATAATGGCCGGTCCTTCGCCGTGGCTGGTGAATGACGCGGTCATGCGAGACTTTCTTCCAACCTGCCTTCCACAACCACATCTTTGCCGTCGAGCTGGATTGAACAATTTCGCATGGGGATATCAAAGTGTCCCAGAGAGTAGCGTTGGGCAATTTCGTTGGCGCCGGTGGAGAATAGAAAATTGCCGGCGAATACCCGCTGTTCGGTTCCGTTGTGATCGGCACGGTCATAATGGGCCATCGACACCCATTTGGCCTGATGATTCATACCCCAACCGACATGGGACGTGGCATAGGCGTCATCGTCCTGCCAGACAGATATGGCATCGCGCATCAACTGACAATCCAGATTATCTCCTTCAATTGCCCGCACATAGTCATTTTCAAGGGTCAAATGGACAGGCTGTTCCAAATAGCGTTTGAAGGTGAGGTTTTGGTCACCGGTGTTGAGTACCAAAGTTCCGTTGACGCTGTTGCGTGCGGGAAAGGCGAGGCATAGGCCTCCCGGCCAGTTGGTGATGGTGCCGGGAGTTGTCGTATATCCCCAACCACCGCCAACCACGGATTTTTCAAGGTTGATATGCAGATCCGTCCCGGCAGCAGATGTCACATGCATGTGCTTGGCATTGCGCATCAGCTTCATCCCTGCCTTGACCCGATCCTTCAACTTGGTATCGATTCCAATGCGTTCAAGAATCTCCGGATGCTCGTTCGAGATCATTAGAACTCTTGTGCCGCTCTTTAGAATGACGGCAAGCTCTGGCGCATGGAGTAGGCCTTCCAGGGTGCAATCAATCACCAATCCACCGAAGCTGAGCGCTGCCATGGCCGGTTTGTGATAACCCAGCGCTGCGGAAGCCCCGGTTGAGCGGATTGGCACGACGGCCGTTTGGGCAGGGGTTGTAACAACCACGTGCAGCGGTTTGGCACCCAGTTGAACCAGCGCCAACTCACAAAGATGAACATTGATATTGCGGCTTTGGGTTTCGGAAAGCACGACAATTTCGTCGCCGGTCTCAACACCGGATTGCGCGAACAATTCGGCAAACCGAGCAATCCATTTACCCTCAATGCGATCTGAAAACATGTTCATTTGTCCTCGTTAGTTTCGCGTTGATTTGCGGCAATTCAATCAATACGGGTGCCATAAACTATCTCATCTATGCGACTGGCGATCCTGTTCGGGCAAAATCCCCTTGGCACTGAATCTCAATACCAACAGCAATATGGCCCCCATCATGATAAGCCGCATGTGGGAAGCGCTTTCGATCAAATGTAGCCGCAGGGCGTTTTCGGGCGCCATACCGGAAGTTATCAGATCCATCATCCACAGCCCAATGGGCTCAGCTTCAATCCAGAAAAACCAGATGACAAAGCCACCAATGACCGAACCGAGATTATTGCCAGAGCCACCGACGATGACCATCACCCAGACCAGGAATGTGAAGCGCAACGGTTGATAGGAAGCAGGTGTAAACTGGCCATCGATTGTTGTCAGCATTGCGCCGGCAATGCCGATCACGGCAGACCCCAGGATGAACACCTGCAAGTGCCGACCGGTAACGTGCTTGCCCATTGCATTGGCAGACACTTCATTGTCACGGATAGCGCGCATCATGCGCCCCCAAGGTGCTTTCAGAGCTTTTTCTGAAAGATAGAAAATCACCAACAGAACCACAAGAAACAATGCTGAATAACAAAGCTTCACATAGATCGACGAAAACTCGACAATCGATACGCCCAACTGATCTGCAATGCCCTGGTAAAAGGGAGATTGCTGCACGTCGATTTCGTAGGGAACCGGTCGTGGCAGGCCGTTGACGTTTTTTACACCGCGGGTCAGCCAGTCTTCATTTTTCAAAATGGCGACGATGATTTCGGAAATACCAAGAGTCGCAATGGCGAAATAGTCGGAACGCAACCCGAGCGCGATTTTGCCGATGATCCAGGCAACCCCGGCGGCAAGCAGACCGCCGACGGCCCATGAAAACAGGATCGGCAGGCCAAGACCACCAAGGAAGCCGGTTTTGGCTGGTTCGACAGCTTCAATGGCTTCTACTGCTGGATCGAGGTTCATCCGGTAAAGGACAAACCCAATTACTATGATGGCTGTTATTACCGCAAACTTGGCAAGGTCACCGGACTTCATTTTCCAATGAACCACACCGACTGCCACGGCAGTTGCGATTGCGATGGCAAATGACAAAACGATACCTGCACCACCCGCCTGCCAGGCTTCCTGCACCGGTGGGGCAGAAACAAGCACGGCGGCGACACCGCCCATCGCGGCAAAGCCCATAACGCCGGCATTGAACAGTCCTGCATAGCCCCACTGCATGTTGACGCCCAAAACCATCACGGAGGAAATCAAGCAAAGATTCAAAATGGCAAATGCCACGGACCAGCTTTGGAAAAATCCGACGATCAGCAATAAGGCGGCCATCGAACCAAATGACAGGTAGACGCGGGATTGATAGGTCACAGCGATTTCCCCTTGAAGATGCCGGTCGGCATGACGATCAGGACGACAACCAATATGACGAAGGAGACGGCGAACTTGTAATCAGTCGATAGCAACTGCACCAACCCTTCGGGTGCCCAGGCATCAGGAGCGAGGTATTTTATCACCTTCTTGAAGGCATAAGTGATCGTGACTTCTGAAAATGCGATGACAAATCCGCCAACAATCGCACCAATCGGACTGCCCAGACCTCCGACTATGGCAGAAGCAAAAACCGGGAGAAGCAGTTGCAGATAGGTGAAAGGCTTGTAGCCTTTATCCAACCCGTAGAGCGCGCCGGCAACGGTTGCCAGAATGGCTGTTAGCGTCCAGGCGATCATCACAACTCGGTCTGGATTGATGCCCGATAACAGGGCGAGGTTTTCGTTGTCGGAATAGGCCCGCATTGATTTGCCGGATTTGGTTTTTTCCAAAAACCAGAACAACGCCACAACGATAGCCACAGCCGCAAGGACTGTTATCAGTTGCGATGTTTTAATGGCCAGGCCTTCGTTCAACCCCGTGAGCTGTTTGAACTCGCGGGCCTTCATCACAAACCGAGCACCGTCTGATACCCGTTGCTCATCAGGGCCGATGATGAATCGAATTATGCCGTTGGTGAGGAACATCAATCCGGTTGAGGCAACCAAAAAAATTACCGGTTTGGCTTTTTGTTCACGGTAATATCGATAGACAAACCTGTCGGTGATCAGCAGATAAACGATCATGCATAGAATGGCGGGAATCAGGCCCAGCACAATTGTTGGCAGTGGGGCAATCGTAATTCCCAAGCTCTGAAACAACCACATGAACAATATGGCAAACATCGCCCCGGCAGACATGGTTTCGCCATGGGCGAAGTTTGAAAATCGCAAAATGCCATAGACGACCGTCACACCCAGAGCGCCAAGCGCCAGTTGGCTGCCATAGGCAATGCCGGGGACAAGAATGTAATTGGCCAGCGCTACCAGCGCGTTTAACAGATCCACCTCAGCCCCCTAAAAACGCTTTGCGCACTTCAGGATCCGCCAGCAAAGCGGCCCCGGTGTCGGTAAAACGATTGCGACCCTGCACAAGAACATATCCCTTGTCGGCGATGTTCAATGCCTGTTTGGCGTTTTGCTCAACCATCAAAATGGCAATGCCAGTGCGGGCGACTTCGATGATGCGATCAAACAATTCGTCCATGACAATGGGTGACACCCCGGCTGTTGGCTCATCCAGCATCAGCACTTTTGGCTGGGTCATCAGTGCCCGGCCCACGGCAACCTGCTGGCGTTGGCCGCCTGAAAGTTCGCCGGCGGGCTGCAATCGCTTTTCTTCAAGGATCGGAAACAGGCCAAATACCTGTTCCATTGAATCGGTAATATCGTCTTCGCGAACAAAGGCGCCCATGCGAAGATTGTCTTCAACCGTCATTGACGGAAACACATTTTCAGTTTGCGGCACGAAGGCCATGCCCTTGCGCACCCGCGCCTGCGGAGACAGACCGGTGATGTCCTCTCCATCGATTACGACGGAACCTTCGCGCAGGTTCAGCATGCCGAAAACCGCCTTCATTGCGGTGGATTTGCCGGCGCCATTGGGGCCAACAATGACAGCGATTTCGCCCTTTTCCACGCCAACAGTGCAATCATGCAATATATCTGCGCCCCGGCCATAGCCACCGGTCATATTCTGACCAATCAGATAACTCATGAAATTGCCCCTGTTCCTGAGCCAGCTGAACCTTCTGTCCTTGCCGCGTCTGCCGCAGTCCCCGTCGCCGTCGTCGCCGCCGCCTTGGCGGGTTTGTTTTTCAGGCCGGTGCCAAGATAGGCTTCGATTACTTCTTCGTTGGCGCGAACTTCATCGGCACTTCCCTGAGCCAGCACACGCCCCTCTGCCATAACAATGACCGGGTCGCACAGGCGCGCGATGAACTCCATGTCGTGTTCAATCAGACAAAATGTATATCCACGTTCTTTGTTGAGGCGGATAATTGATTCTCCAATAGTGTTGAGCAGCGTGCGGTTGACGCCCGCACCAACTTCGTCGAGGAAAACGATTTTGGCATCAACCATCATCGTGCGTCCCAACTCCAGCAGTTTTTTCTGTCCTCCGGACAAGTTTCCCGCGAGTTCGTCGGCAACGTGTGAAATTTCCAAAAATTCAATGACTTCGTCGGCTTTTTTGCGCACCAACTTTTCTTCTTCACGAACCCTGGAGGGGCGAAACCAGGCATCGATCAGGCTTTCGCCCGACTGTCCGCCGGGAACCATCATCAGGTTTTCTCTGACCGACAAAGTGGAGAATTCGTGGGCAATCTGAAATGTTCGGAGCAGGCCCTTGGCAAATAATTCGTGTGGCGGCAGGCCCGTAATATCTTCGCCGTCAAGACTGACCGATCCGCTCGTTGGCGTATAGGCACCGGCGATGACGTTGAACAGGGTTGTTTTCCCAGCGCCATTGGGGCCGATCAGGCCGGTGATCGATCCTTCTGCAATTTCAATGGAAGCCCCGTCCACGGCACGGATGCCGCCAAAGTGTTTGTGTAGATCACGAACAACAATCATATCAGTTTTCTTGTTGGAAGAATGCATTGAGGCCGGGAAACGAAAGTCACCCGGCCTCAATGTTATTTAGCTATTAGCGATATTTTACCGCCTTAACCGCACCGTCAGCGATTTCGATCTGACGGTAATTGCCAGCACTTTCACCAGCCCCGATCAACTCGACAGCGGATGCGCCAACATAGTCGACCTCTCCACCATCAGCGAGAATCTTGAGAGCTTTTGCAAGCTCACCGGGATAAATCTTTTCACCCGGAGCGTTGGCAACGTCCATGACCTTATCTTTCAATGCGGAGCTTTCCGGTGATTTTGCAGCTTGCATGGCAAGCATGATCAGCGCAGCAGCATCGTAAGCTTCGGCAGAAAATGGACCTGCCTTAAAGCCCGCAGCCTCAGCCATTTTGGCGAAAGTAGCAGCGCCCGGACTGTCAGTTCCCGGATTGGCGCCATAAGAACCATTCAGATCAGGACCGATTGCAACTGGTAGCGTATCACCAACCATGCCGTCCGGCAGGTAGAATGTGTCGAAGGTGCCGGAGTCCAAAGAACCCTGAATGATGCCTTTACCACCCTGATCGATATAGCCAGCAACAACGAGGACTTCTCCACCGGCAGATGCCAGTGCGCCAACTTCAGCGCTGTAGTCGCCCTTGCCATCTTCGTGAGCAGCAACGATGGTGACCTTGCCTCCAGCGGCTTTGTAATTTGTCTCGATACTGTCTGCCAGACCTTTGCCATAGTCGTTGTTGGTGTAGGTCAGGGCGATTTCCTTGACGCCTTTTTCCATCAAAATGTCAGTTACAATCTGGCCCTGACGCGCATCAGATGGAGCTGTGCGGAAAAACAGGCCCTTGTCCTCAACCGTTGAAAGGGCTGGCGATGTTGCAGATGGAGAAATCATTACAGTTCCATTTGGAAGGGCAACGTTCTGCAGGGCAGCAGTCGTGACACCGGAGCAGTCACCGCCAACGAGAGCTTTAACCCCTTCAGAGGTGATCAGTCGTTCTGCAGCTGCTGTTGCAACGGCGGCATCTGTGCAAGTGGTGTCGCCGCGAACCGCTTTAACGGTCGTGCCGTTGAGCAGTGCACCGCTGTCGCTGACTTCTTTAATCGCCAGTTCAGCAGCCGGACCCATATCAGCCACGATCGATTCGATCGGGCCGGTAAAGCCAAAGAATACTCCAAGTTTGATTTCTTCAGCCAATGCGGCTGATGCCACCGAAGTGAGCAAGGTTGTGGCCATCGCCACTTTCATGTTTTCCTCCTAGTTTGCCGCGATTGAGTGCGCGGCGTTGATTGTTGTTTCGATGTCAGAAAACGCAAAGCTCGTCCGGCAAAATTACCGTCTCTATTACCAGTGCTGCTTTCTCCCAATAAGCAGTAAAACAAGACGACCCAATACCGGATTTGTATCAATCTTTGTAACTACTCAGCTACCCTATTTCTGCTGCCATTAGGTGCGACAATTTGATTCATGGCGCATATTTGAGGTTCCACTTTTTTCATTTTGGTGTTTGACTGCGAGGATGAAACTCGAAAATCTGACACCTGAAATTCTTGCTGATTTCTCAAAATCAGAACTGATTGATGTGGTCATGGCTCTGGTGGGTCAGGTTGTCTAACTCAAAGAACAAAATGCGCAGCTTTTGGAGGTGAACGCTCGGCTCCTGAAGGAAAACGAACAACTCGAACAACTCAGGAAAGACAACGAGCAACTTAGAGAAGATAATGCGGTTCTTAGGCAGCGTGTTTCAGATCTTGAGCGTCGTCTGGGATCGAACAGTCGTAATAGCAGCAAACCACCTTCGAGCGACGGACTGGCAAAGCCGTCTAGCGATAAGAAACGGCGGACCAAAAGTCAGCGGGGCAAGTCAAATCGAAAGCCTGGCGGCCAACCCGGACATCCCGGCAACACACTGAAACAGGTTGAGAACCCAGACGAGATCACCAGTCATTTTCCGAACCAATGCCAAAACTGTCAGGCCGCGCTTTCGGCGGAGGATACCATAGGTTCTGCGTGCAGACAGGTGTTTGGCCTCAAACCTCCACCGCCGCTTTATGTGACCGAGCATCGTGCGCATATTTGCCAATGCCAGCATTGCGGTGCAAAAACCCGCGCCGATTTTCCTGAAGGGGTAACATCACCCGCCCAGTACGGCGATGAAATAGGGGCGTTGGCCGCCTATTTACAGACGCAGCACTGCATTCCCCAAAATCGCCTGGCGCAGGTTTTTGCGGACATTTTCGGGGTCACAATCACATCGGCAACCCTTTCCAGTCTGGTTGCCAAAAAGGCCGAGCAGATGCTCTGTTTAGCTGAGGCGGTGAAGAACCTGCTGTCCGGGCCTCAAACGGCAGTGAAGCATCTGGATGAAACGGGGTTCAGGATTGGTGGCAGAACGCGCTGGCTTCATATGCTATGCTCCACCGCTCTAAGCCACCTTCGGCTCGGAACTGCGCGAGGTGAAGTGCCACCAGAACTGGCGGGAACGGCAGTGCATGACTGTTTCTCTTCCAACTGGGCAGTGGAAAATGTGACCCATGGATTGTGCAATGCCCACATCTCCCGCGAATTGGAGGCATTGACCGAATATGAAAAAGAAGCTTGGGTGCCGGACATGAAAGCCATTCTGCTCGACGCACTGAAGCTCACGCATGTCGCGCGAATCCAAAATCGGAGCGCGGTCAGCCCGGAGGCAATCACGGATATCGAGCGGCGATTTGATGCCTGTTGCGAGCGTGCTATCGCGTTCCACGAGGCCCAACCGCCTCTCGCGCGCCCAACGAAAGGCAAGAAGCGGGGTCGCCCGAAACGGCGGATTGGGCACAATCTCGCTTTGCGACTCCAAACGCATAAAGCAGCGGTTTTGCTCTTTCTCAATGATCTGCGCGCTCCCTACACGAACAACGAGGCAGAGCGTGATCTCAGAATGACGAAAGTTCGACAAAAGGTCTCGGGAAGCTTTCGAACAGAGGCTGGTGCCGAGAATTTCTGCACTTTACGAACGGTCATTGAAACGGCGCGAAAACAAGGTTGGGACATCCTGAAAACCTTGAAAACCGCGCCTGATCAGCTCATCCTCAACCTCAGACCCGTCTGATGGGCCGTCTATAAAAGCATCAGGTTGGGGTAGCTGGGTAGTTACCAATCTTTTGGCATTCGATCAGCCTAATTTGCTGATTATTTCCAACACATTCATGCTCGAAATACAATATGATTCTGAGCGGAAGGGAAAAATCGAATGGGAATCGGAAATTCCAACTGCGAATTTTGCCGGACCAGTTACAATTCAGTGTTTTGACACCTTCGATCAGACTGATGCAGTCAGACCTCCATCAACACGAATATTTTGACCGGTGATGTAACTGGATGCATCGGAAACAAAGAATTCAATTGTGTCAGACAATTCTCGCACTTTGGCGTATCGCCCGGCAGGAATGCGGGCAACTCGATCGGGTTTTTCTGGCAGGCTGTCGATAAATCCCGGCAGGATATTGTTCATGCGAATACCTTCGGCGGCAAATTTGTTTACAAACAGCTTCGTGTAGCCCGCGAGCGCTGCACGGAATACGGCGGAAGTTGGAAAATCCGCATCCGGTTCAAAGGCGGCAAATGTTGAGATGTTGACGATTGAACCGGATTTCTGGGCCTGCATAACCGGCAGTACCAGTCGGGTCATGCGGACGACGTTGAGCATGTAATAATCCATGCCGAGGTGCCAATCTTCGTCGGTCAATTCGTCGACAGGACCTTTCGGTCCATGACCCGTACAGTTGACCACACCATCAATGCGTCCAAATTTGTCCATTGCACTGTCAACAAATTGGGCCAGGTCTGCGACTTTGAGATTGGACCCGGTAAAACCCAGCCCCCCAAGTTCATTGGCCAGCGCTTCGCCCTTGCCGGAAGATGACATAACGCCAAGATTATAGCCGGATTCAGCCAGTTTGCGTGCTGCATCAGCACCAATTCCGCTGCCACCACCAACAACGAGAGCTACAGGTTTATCGGACATTTTTGTTCTCCTTTAATGTTTCTTTGAATCATCCACGATGTTCATTTGTGCAGTGCCGCTATTGCCCAGTTCAACAGAGGCAAATGGCCCTCCATGGCACATATGCCCGGGATCCTGGGGATCCATATTTGGTTCCGCAGCGAGAACATTTTCCGCAAATTGCTCAGCATTGTCGTTGGGTCGAAATCCCAAAAATCCTGCCTTGGAATTGTCCACCGGTGCCCGATCATTATCCGACACCCCATAGACAACAGAAAAACCTGTCACCGGAGTTTCGATGCAGCGTTGGGTCAGTTGGATCAAATCATCATATGAAAGCCAGGATCCCAATGCCCGGGCGTTGTTGACCTGCGCGCAGGAGAGAATGCGCATGTGAACACTTTCCAATCCGCGCTTGTCCCAATACATGCTGCCCAGATCTTCGGCGAAACATTTAGCCAAACCATAGAATGTATCGGGGCGATGGCGCACTTCGGTGTCGATAAACTGGTTTTTTGGATACATGCCAACAGCATGAATGGAACTGGCATATACCACCCGGCGCAATCCGTTTTGATAGGCGGCCTCCCAGATATTGTACGCGCCGATGAAGTTTGGGCCGAGCAATTTGTCAAATGGGCCTTCATCAGCATAGGCGCCCATGTGTACCACCATTTCTGCGCCATCCAACACACGCATCATTTCATCGAGGCTGGCAAGGTCACCCTTTTGATAGGATTCTCCGGGGTAAAGTGTGCCAATGTCATCAGCCAGGTCGGTTGACACCAATTCGTCGGCAATATTGGTCAAAGGTTCACGAAGGTAGGAACCGAGGCGACCGGCGGCACCGGTCAGGACAATTTTTTTCATAATACTTACTCGAGCATGAGAAGGGGTTAGTTGTGATGTAGTAGGCTCATGTCAGATCCGCTTTCACTCCGGCCAACAAATTGTCTGCACTCTTGGCAAGCAGCGCCGTATCGGTGCCGCATGCGACAAATGTGAAGCCATCGTTGAGCAGTTTGGCGGCAAATTTGGAATCGAGAACCAGGGTTCCTACCGGTACGCCTTTGGCGATCAGCTTTTGAGCGGCTGAATTGATCAGCGCCCAGACCTCTTCGTCCATTGGATTTCCGACTTTACCCATATCCGCTGCAATGTCGGCAGGGCCAAAAAATATGCCATCCACTCCATCGATTGCGGCAATTTCTTCCGCTTGCGCAACTGCATCTGCAGTTTCCAACTGCAACAGAATTGCCGTTTCGTCTTCAACTCGTGAAACATAATCGGTCAACCGTCCAAATTTGGTTGCCCGTGTTCCGCCAGCTACGCCACGGGTTCCATTGGGTGGATACCGGGTGGATGCAACCGCCAGTTCGGCTTCTTCAATTGACTGAATCATTGGAAACAGCAGGCCTGGTACGCCCAGGTCCAGCAGGCGTTTTACAACCACCGGGTTGTTCCATTCCGGACGAACAATTGCGGTGGTTTCCGTGGCTGCAAAAGATTGCAGTTGGCCCAGCACGGTAAAATAGTCGTTGGGCGAATGCTCCATATCGATCAGAACCCAGTCATAACCAGATGGAGCGACAACTTCCGACACAAATGGACTGGACAGGCTTGTCCAAAGCCCGATCTGCTTTTTCCCGGCTGCGATGGCACGGATAAAAAGATTTTCCTGCATTTTCATCAGATGATGACCCTTTCAAATATTTGCTGGTCTGAAGCGATCCGCTCAATCGTGGATCGCAGTATCTTGTGGTTGAGTAACAGAATGTGAAAACTGGTGCTTCCAGATCATTCCGCTTCCCCTTTTCTTATGGCGGCTTCAACTTCGGTTATGGCTTTGTCTGAGAGGCCGTATGTCGATTTTGCCATATCAGTCGAGATGTAGCCATGAGCCAGGTCACGCCTGACCTTGGATTCATCTCGTTGTTCGACATTGCCGTATCCGGCACCTCCCGGAAAGGCCAGCAGTACCTTGCGTCCGTGCGGGACGAATTGTTTCCCCTTGCCGCGCATTTCGGCACCATCATCGCGCATAATCGTTGTTGGGGCACCATTTCCACCACCCTGTCTTCCGCGTGCAGGGTGGTGTACCCGATCGAACATGGCCTGAAAATCAAACTCATGGCCATGCACCGAGCCAACCTCCATAAATTGGCCGAGGCCTCCGCGTTGCTTGCCTTCGCCTCCACTGTCGGGTCGCAGTTCCTTGCGCCAGATAATGATTGGACCTGCGTGTTCCGTCGCTTCAATCGGCATAGTCATCACACCCGAAGGAAAAGCCGTTGCATTTAGTCCGTCATGTTCAGGACGAGCTCCGGAACCTCCAGAGTTGAAGGTAAGGACCTCTGATCGGACGGTTCCATCCGGAGCCTTTTGATCGGTACGAGGCCGCAACGAAAGCTGAAAATTGCACAGGCATCCAGCTCCTTCGGCAGGTACAAGTGCGGGAATGATCTTGTCGAGTGCATCATAAACCACGTCGGGAACAAAATGGCCGACAATATGGCGCAACGCGACCGGTGCGGGATGCAGGGCGTTGACGATGGTGTTTTCCGGTGCCTCGATCAGAAACGGCGCCAGTGATGCCGCATTGTTTGGAATTTCGGGAGCGATGGCGCATTTGAGTGCATAGCAAGCATAAGCCTTGGCATAAACCAGCGGGCAGTTGATGCCCTTCTTGTCGACGCCGGACGACCCGGTGAAATCGGACGTTATGCTGTCTTGCGTGATTGTCAGTTTGACCTTTAATTTGATCGGTTGGCTGAAACCGTCGACGGTCATTTCTCCTTCAGCACTTGTTCGTGGAAGCGCAGCGATACACTCAAGCGTGGCACGACGAGAATTTTCGAGAATGAAGTCGGCGATTTCAGTTAAGTCTTCAAGGCCAAATTCCCGCATCATGTCGATCAGACGACGGTGGCCAATTTCGTTACAGGTCGCCAGGGCGTACATGTCACCTATGAGTTGATCGGGTTCCCGCACATTGCCGCGGACGATTCTGACCAGAGTTTGATCAACCTCTCCACGTGCGGCGAATTTCATGATCGGAATATAAAGGCCCTCTTCGTAAACGCTGGCCGCATCGGCGCCAAATCCGCGTCCGCCGATATCGACAATATGGGCTGTGCAGGCGAAAAAACCGACCAACACGCCGTTGTGGAAGCTCGGTGTCACCATGGTGATGTCGTGCAGGTGCCCGGTGCCTTCCCACGGATCGTTGGTGAGATAGACGTCACCTTCAAAAATATTCTGGCGACCGATTCTGCGAATGAAATGCCCAACTGCATCTGCCATGGCATTGACGTGACCGGGGGTGCCGGTGACGGCCTGAGCGAGCATTTGGCCGGCAACATCATAGACCCCGGCAGAAAGGTCGCCGGCTTCGCGAACCGATGTGGAAAATGCGGTCCGGACCAGAGCCTGTGCCTGTTCCTCCACAACTGAGATCAAGCGGTTCCACATGACTTGCAGGGAAACCTGGGTGTGAGTTTGCGCCATGATTGTCCTCCTCAATTTCCAATGGACATGTCAATGCATCCGTCGGTTTGGCGAATGGCTCGACGGCTGGACGGAATAACAATTGTGGTTTCATCTTCGGTGATAACGGCCGGACCGGAGAGCTGGTTGCCGGAATGCATCCGGTCTCGCAGCACCACATTGGCTCGACACGGTTTGCCAAGTGCCGGATCAAACAGCTGCCGTGTGGATTCTATTTCAACCGGTGAAGCATCGCTGTCGGCCGTCTGAGATATTGGTTTGACTGGTATCGGTGGCGTCGTCGCATTAACGGCCCAAACGGTTATCTCAACATCCATGCCGGCAACCGGTCTGCCAAAAAGCTTGGTGTAATCCTCTTCAAACAGGTGCAGGAATGTATCGGCATCGGGGTTTAATGCCTGCGTTTGGCTCAGCGTAATGGGAATTTCCCAGCCTTGACCTGTATAGCGCATATAGACCTTGAAATCGCAGAGTATTTCGGCCTTCGCGTCGCAATTTCTGACAAAACCGGTGGATTCACTTTGCAGGTCTTTCAACAAGGAGACGATCTTTGCAGCGTCAAAGTCCGACAGCTTCATGTATACCGAGCGGTTTGCTTCAAAGCTGAATGGCGCCCGCAGAAAGCCAATTGCAGAACCAACTCCGGCTCCTGGAGGAACCAGAAGTCGGTCAACTCCCAGTTTTTCACATAGGCGACCTGCATGAAGCGGCGCCGCGCCGCCAAAAGCTATCATAGTGTATTCGGATAGATCCTCGCCATTTTCAACGGCATGGACCCTTGCCGCATTGGCCATATTCTCGTCCACCACTTCGGCCAACCCAAAAGCTGCCGTTTGAGCATCCATGCCGAGAATATTACCCAGACCAGATTCCAGCGCTTCTGATGAACTGTCCATGCTGAGTTGCATCGTTCCACCGGCAAAATTGTCAGCATCAAGCCTTCCCAAGATCAAATCCGCGTCGGTTACCGCCGGGTTTTCACCTCCACGTCCGTAACAGGCCGGTCCGGGTTCCGAACCCGCAGATTCCGGCCCGACGCGAATCTGTCGCAGCGAATCCACATGTGCCAGTGAACCACCACCCGCACCGATTTCCACCATGTCGATCACCGGAATCGAGATCGGCATTCCCGAGCCTTTTTTGAATCGATAGGTGCGGGCAACTTCAAATACCCGGCTGGTTTTAGGGGTTTGATTTTTGATCAGGCAAATCTTGGCGGTGGTGCCACCCATATCGAAAGACAAGACCTTATCGAGACCATAGCGTGCGGCGATGTGGGCGGCGAATACTGCGCCACCGGCGGGACCTGATTCGACCAATCGCACCGGAAATTCTGCAGCGCTTTCAAGTGAGATTATGCCGCCTCCAGAATGCATCAGGAAAATGTTGCAGGATATGCCTTCATCGCGAAGCCGACCTTCGAGCCGGCCAAGATAGGACTTCATCAATGGCTTGATATAAGCATTGGCAACTACCGTGTTGAATCGCTCATATTCGCGCATCTGGGGTGAAACTTCGCACGATATGGAAACCATCGCGTTGGGGAGTTTCTGCTGAAGTACCTCACGGATCATTTTTTCGTGGGTGTCATTGGCATAGGAATGAATAAGCCCAACGGCAACGCTGACATAACCGGCTTCTGCGAGCTGATCGGCGACTTTTTCAACTTCCTTGCGATCAAGCGCAATCAGGACATTGCCACTGGCGTCGACGCGCTCTTCAACACTATAGCGCCGATAACGGGGGAGGAGCGGTTCGGGCAGATTGAGATTGAGATCATATTGTTCAAAACGCGATTCTGTGCGCATTTCGATGACATCACGAAAACCCTTGGTGGTAATCAGCGCAGTCTTGGCCCCACGTCGCTCAATTAGGGCGTTTGTGGCGAGCGTGGTTCCGTGAATAATCTGATCAACTTCGCCTGGTTGAATACCCGCCTTGGTACAGACCTGACCGATGCCGTCAATGATTGCGTTTTCCGGTGCGGCGTAGGTTGTCAGAACCTTGGCCGAAGTTTGTGCCCCGTCGATTTCCAAAACCACATCGGTAAAGGTGCCGCCGATATCTACTCCCATGCGGATAGAAGAATTCGCCATCTGCAGAACTCCGTAATTATGCTCAGTCGGCTATCTAGCAATCTTGGGATCGTATGAAAAATTATATTATTGCATCGAGAGGATAACGATTATTTATTCTTTTGCGCGTCACCTTTTGGATAATTCAGGACAATATCCCGGGCCAGCTTGGCCAATTCGGCAACTACTGCGGGCGTCGCGATGGCATCATAGCGAGCCAGGAATTCCAATGGTTCAGGTAACCAGGAATAGTTGATAATTTTTAACTGGCCATCTTCCAGATAACGTTGTGCCATCGCCGCAGGAACCGCGGTAATACCCATTCGTTCGATCGCCATGTGAATGCAGGACGAAATGCTGCTTGAAGATATCAAACTGGTGTTGCGACCATTTTCCCCACCAAAATGTGCTTCAATTTCTGGAAACTGTTTGGCCTCTCTGGAATGCGCCAATATGGGTAAGGCTTGCATATCTTCTTTGGAAGGTTGATCCAAATTGAAGATTTCGAGATCAGGCGATCCAACCCAGATGAAGGGAAACCTACCCAAATCTTCACTGCCTGACGTGGTGCGGGCGAACGGTCCATTTTGAAACGCTATGTCGATTGCTCGCGAAAACAATTGTGGTTTCAGATTGGTCGACAGGTCTACGGTGAGCTCAATATTGAGATCTGGAAATTGCTCCTTTACTGAGCGCAGGAACTGCCGAAGCCAGGTGTTTGCCACCATCTCAGTGACTCCGATCCTGATTGTGCTGGCGATCTGACTGGCCTGGCCGGCCGCGTCTACAAAACTTTCTGCCGAATGCAATATCTGACGGGCAGCAACCAGCATTTGTTTGCCTTTGGCTGTCAGGCGAACTGACCCCGCATCTCTCTCCATCAGTTTGATGCCCAGAGACTGTTCCAGCTTGACCACGCGGGTTGAAATGTTGGGTTGTGTGGTGTTCAGCCGCTCGGCAGCACGGCGAAAACTTTTCAGGTCGGCCACCCAGACAAATGCCTCGATCTGCTTAAAATTGATGTTCATGGATTGAGGTGGCCGGTGCAATGAACAGGACTGGTGGTGCAATCATCATATCTGCGGATCATAGAAGAGCAATAGGATGGTTTTTCGTTATCATGGGATCGTTCCTTCAGAATTGCTGAAACTGACCAACAAAGTTCTGAGTGGCGAAATTGCGATTAATTTGGGCGAAATGCTCTTATTCCGCCAGATTTGAATTACGATATGATGCGAGTTGGGGCGATAAATTCGACTAATGATATGGCGAAGGGTTGCTGCGCGTCAGAGATTGCGGGCAAGCTTTTGAAGCTGATACCAGTCGATAAGCTAATCGAATATGGCAGGAGAGGCCAATGACCAACGACACCATGGCGCAGTCAACTTTGAACATTCAAAGGGACGACACGGGCGGCAAAAAATCACTGCCCAAGCACGCAAAATGCGTTGTGATCGGTGGTGGCGTTGTTGGCTGTTCGGTTCTTTTCCATCTGGCAAAATTCGGCTGGAAAGAAACGATCCTGCTGGAGCGAAATGAACTGACTTCGGGCTCTTCGTGGCATGCGGCGGGGCAGATTCATACCATCAGCTCCGACCCCAATATCTCGCGGCTACAAAGTTACACCATCAATTTGTACAAAGAGATCGAAGAGCTTTCCGGTCAGTCTGTTGGATTGAACCTGACCGGGGGATTTTATTTGGCTTCCAACAAGACCTGGTACGACTATCTGAAGCGCGAACGTTCGAAAGCGCGTTACATGGGGCTTGATCAGGAGTTTATTTCACCGGAAGAGGTTGCGCAGCGTCATCCGCTGATTGATCCCCGGCACTACCATGCCGCACTTTGGGACGATCAGGACGGCGATCTTGACCCATCTGGAACGACCTATGCCTTTGCCAAGGCGGCCCGGCATTATGGCGGTCAATATTTCACCCACACACCTGTCACAGAAACCAAAATGCGTTCCGATGGTCAGTGGGAAGTCGTCACTGATAAAGGCACCATCATCGCTGAGCACATCGTCAATTGTGGAGGCCTGTGGGCCCGAGAGGTTGGTCAGATGGCAGGTCTCAACTTGCCGGTCCAGCCAATGGAGCATCATTATCTCCTAACGGAGCGGATTGATGAGGTTGCAGAAGCGGGCCACCGGTTGCCTTGTGGTTTTGATTATGAGGCAAACCTCTATTTTCGTCAGGAGCGCGACGGCATGTTGCTCGGAACTTATGAACCCAAGGGCACGCCATGGAAGGTGGAAGGTACACCTTGGGATTTCGGCCACGAGTTGCTGCAGCCCGATCTGGAACGCATTGCTGATCGATTGGAACTCGGGTTCGAGCGAATTCCGGCACTTGCCAATGCCGGTATTCGACAGTCGATCAATGGACCCTTCACGTTTGGACCCGATGGAAACCCGATGATCGGACCTGTTCCCGGCATGCACAATTATTGGTGTGCGGTGGGTGTGATGGCTGGTTTTTGTCAGGGAGGAGGAGTTGGCCTGACCTTGGCCGAATGGATGATTGATGGGGAACCTTCTATTGATGTGTGGGCAATGGATGTTGCCAGATTTGGGACCTGGGCATCTCCAGATTGGGGCACCGTAAAGAGTACGGAAAACTACGAACGCCGCTTTGTCATGACATTTCCCAATGAAACCCTGCCAAAGGGGCGGATGCAGCAAACAACCGCCCTTTATGACCGGTTGGCTGCGAATGGTGCGAGGATGGGGCAGGCGTTCGGTTTGGAACACGCTCTGAGGAATTGAGATTGCCAACTTTGCAAAACATCTGGTGAGGGGGCCCGGCGCCCGACAATGGCTGGACAACACGATGGCAGGTCATATTCCAAAACCGGGCCGGATATGCCTGACCCCGATGCTGACTCAGAAAGGCCGACTCTATGGCGATCTTACGGTGGCCTGTCTGGGCGAAGAAGAGTTCATGCTATTCGGGTCAGGTGCGATGCAGGATGCGCATAGTCGTTTCTTCTCCACAACCTTGCCGGACGGGGTGATGCATGAGAATCAGACTGAAGCGTGGCACGGAATAGCGTTGTCGGGACCGAAATCGCGTGAACTGCTAAGCCGTATCACCCGTGATGATGTCAGTGGTGAGGCGTTCAAGTTCCGGGATTGTCGCAAGAGCTTTGTTGGTGGCGTGCCGGTAGTGTTAAATCGCATCAGTTTCTCCGGTGAACTTGGATATGAGATTTATTGCCGTCCGCAATATTTGCTGAAACTGGCCGAGGCCATTGAAGCTGCCGGATCCGACATTGGCTATAGATGGTACGGCAACCGGTGCCTGATGTCGTTACGTCTGGAGAAAGGCTGGGGAGCATGGTCGTTGGAATTCCGTCCCGATTTCAACGCGATTGAAAGTGGCCTGGATGTTTTCATTAACTGGAACAAGGAGTTTGTTGGCAAGAAAGCGACGTTGGACATCAAACAACAGGGAACATCCCGAAAATTGGTAACGTTGGTTATCGACACAAATATTGATGTGACGCTCGACGAAGCGGTGCTGATGAATGGAGAAGCTGTGGGCTATATTACCTCTGGCGGCTACGCTCATCATCTTCAAAAGTCAATGGCCATGGCCTATGTCGGAATTGAACATTCCAAACCTGGGACTGCATTGCAGGTGGAAATTTTGGGCAAACTGTGTGATGCCGAAATATTGGGCGGCCCGGCTTATGATGCAAATGGTGCTAACATGCGCTCCTAGAGCCGGCCCGCAATTTGGCTTGCATGACCGCCTGGGAGACTGCAGATGAACCACCAATTGAACAACCATTTGAAAGAAGAACTTCAGGGACTTCGTGATGCCGGTTTGTTCAAATCGGAGCGCATAATTTCCAGCAAACAGTCTGGCACAGTCAGTTTGTCGTCCGGCAAACAAGTCATCAATCTTTGCGCCAACAACTATTTGGGGTTGTCAGATAATCCCGATCTCATTCGCAGCGGTTGTGACGCGCTGGAGCGCTATGGATACGGCATGTCCTCTGTGCGTTTCATTTGTGGCACGCAGGAAGAACACAAAGAACTCGAAGCCCGCTTGTCATCGTTTTTGGGTATGGAGGATACGATCCTCTACTCATCTTGTTTCGACGCAAATGCGGGCCTGTTTGAGACATTGCTCGGCCCAGAAGACGCGATCATTTCTGATGCGCTGAATCATGCTTCGATTATTGACGGGATCCGGTTGTGCAAGGCGCAGAGATATCGCTATGCCAACTCGGATATGGAAGACTTGGAAACCAAGTTGATGGAAGCCAACAGTACGGGCGTGCGGTTTAAGATGATCGCGACCGACGGTGTATTCTCGATGGATGGTTATCTGGCGAAACTGGCTGAAATCTGTGATCTGGCCGAAAAATATGACGCGATGGTAATGGTTGATGACAGCCACGCTGTTGGTTTTATGGGAGCGGGTGGTCGCGGCACCCACGAACATTGTGGGGTTATGGGGCGCGTCGATATATTGACTGGTACGCTTGGCAAGGCGCTGGGCGGTGCATCGGGAGGCTATACTTCGGCCAGTAAGCAGGTGGTTGAATGGCTGCGACAGAGATCGCGTCCATATTTGTTTTCCAACACGCTGGCGCCGGTGATTGCGGCGACGTCACTCAAGGTGCTGGATATGCTTGAGGCCTCAACGGAGCGGCAACAGCGCCTATTTGACAATGCGACGCACTTTCGGAGCCGTATGTCGGCGGCAGGTTTTGATCTGCTGCCGGGAGAGCACCCGATTATTCCGGTTATGCTGCGGGATCCGAAACTTGCCCAGGACATGGCAGTGCGCTTGGTCGAAAAAGGTGTCTATGTCGCACCATTCAGTTTTCCCGTCGTGCCACAGGGTCTCGACCGCATTCGTACCCAGATGTCGGCGGCGCACGGCCGCGAGGAGCTTGATCAGGCAATTGATGCATTCATACAGGTTGGCCAGGACATGGGACTGATTCAATGAGCAACAAGATGAAAGCCCTGGTGAAAGCCAAGCCGGAACCCGGTCTTTGGATGGAGTATGTAGATGTTCCCGAGCCGGGTCCTGACGAGGTGCTAATCCGGGTAAGGAAATCTGCCATTTGTGGCACTGATGTTCACATCTGGAATTGGGATGACTGGTCGGCACAAACTGTGCCGGTACCGATGGTGGTCGGGCATGAGTTTTGTGGTGAGATTGTCGATACCGGCAGCGCAGCACGGAAGTTTGAAATTGGCCAACGGGTGTCAGGTGAGGGCCATATCATTTGCGGCATCTGCCGCAACTGCCGGGCCGGGCGCGGTCATCTTTGTCGCAATACTTTGGGTGTAGGTGTCAACCGACCGGGCAGTTTTGCCGAATATCTGTGCATTCCCGAAGACAATGTGGTGCCGATTCCAGACGACATTTCTGACGAGATCGCTGCGATATTTGACCCGCTGGGCAATGCCGTGCACACGGCTCTGAGCTTTGATCTTGTTGGCGAAGATGTGTTGGTTACCGGCGCTGGACCGATTGGAATTATGGGAGCGCTGGTTGCCCAGAGGGTAGGCGCGCGCAAAGTGGTGATTACCGACCTCAGCCCGTTTCGTATGGAACTGGCCAGCAGGCTTGGAGTGCAGCATGTGGTCAATGCGGCCGATCAGGATTTAAGCGATGTGATGCGCGATATCGGCATGACTGAAGGATTTGACGTGGGACTTGAAATGTCGGGCGCGGCACCGGCGATGCGGGATATGATCGACAAGATGAACAATGGTGGCAAGATCGCCTTACTCGGCATCGCCCCCACAGAGTTCGCCGTCGACTGGAACAAGATCATTTTCAAAATGCTGCATGTCAAAGGCATTTATGGCAGGGAGATCTTCGAAACCTGGTATAAAATGATTGCTCTGGTGCAGAGCGGGCTGGATCTGACCGACCTGATCACCCATCGTATTTCAATCGACGATTATCAACAGGGGTTTGACGTCATAGCCTCGGGGGAAGCCGGCAAGGTGGTGATGGACTGGCAATAATTGGTGGGGGATGCGGCCGCTCGATCATGCAGATTTTTGATGCGGCCCTGCTGGCGTTGCTGACTTGAAGTAACGGAATATCAAGGACGCGGGAACCACTACTGCAAAAAGTGCCATACCAAACACAAGCGGATCATCTGCTCGTTCGCGAATGTCGAACAGATAGCCTGCAATTGGCGGACTGGCCGTCATGATCGCGTAATAAACGGTAAAAAAGACACCCATGCCGAAGGCCCGGTTTTCTGCGCGCACCGCCTGTCCGATCAGGGCCATGATGACACCCGCTGGGGCCATTCCCAAAAGACCGAACAACAGGCTCGCCGGTATGCCTGCACCGGGAACTTGAATAAGCAACAGGGCGACAACGGCGCTGGTCATGCAAATCATTAATATTAGGTCTCGACGGCCAAACCGATCGGCAATTAAGCCACAGACTGTACCAGATACAATCATTATCCAGCTTCCGAAGCTGACAATCGAGGCCGCGGTCAGGGTGGAACTTCCTAATGAAACTAGCACATTGGGTGCAAAAGCGAGATAGACAACGTAGCCGGCATTGAATACGCCCCAGGCAATTCCTGCGCAAACAACCAATCGCCATTCCTGAGGTTTCATGGAGAGTTTTGCGCTTCCCTTGAGCGATGTTTGATCATTGGGTGGGCGATAGATTGTGGTGACCGCCAAGGCAGCGACACCACAATAGGCTGAGGCCACAAAGAATGGTGTATGCCAGTCAAATGTTTGCGCCAGCCAGGTATGGCCAATCTGGCCCATGGCGATGCCGAAAGGCCAACTCATTACGAGGATACTCATAGCAGTTGCGATCTCACGCCCTTCAAACCAATCTGCAATCATTTTGCTGAAATACAGCGTTGCGAACAGGAAACCAGCACCGGCAATGACTCGCCCCAATCCAATGGTCAAACCATCCGTGCCGAGTCCGGAAACAATGCCGCCGACCGACAGTGCGGCCAGTCCCATTCCTGCCAATATACGATCAGATGCAAATCGGCCCGAAAAACCTGCGGGTAATGCGAGAAATAAGCCCGGTGCCATGAACAACCCGATCAGCAGTCCGATTTGGGCGTAGTCGAACCCGAAGGCGACAACGAGATTGTCGCCAACGGAGGCCAGAGTTTGAAATTGGAACCCAAGTCCGATGCGGGCAAAGAACAACAGTGCCAGCATCTGCCAACGCATTATGCCCAACCAAGTTGGCGCAGCGCGTGTCCGTCATTCCATACTTTGGTCATGTGATTGACTTTGCCGCCCTCCAGCGAAATCATGTAGACATAATCTGAAGCAACCGTATTGCCTGTGGGGTCGCCGGGACCACCTTCTCCGGTCTGGGTGCCATGAAATACCGCTGCTGCCACCACAATTCCGCGTTCAGCGTCACTCGCAAATGCCTTTAATTCATAATGACCGTCGGGAACCGGGCCCAAAAGTCCTTTTGTCCATTCGGTATAGCCCGCAAGAGTTGTCGTGTCGGCAAGTGCGTCTGCCTGACAGGAAAATGTTGCGCCCTCGTGGCACCAGGTTTTGCAGACGTCCCAGCCCTGGCCGGTTTCGCAAGCGTCAAAGAATTCGCGGGCGGTTTGTTGATCTGACATTACGGTGTCCTCCATATGGTGGTGGCCAAAAATTGGCCTCCAGAAAGTTGATACTGCCCCGTGTTGCTCAAACGCGCCATACTGCAGATGATGTAATTGTGGTTGGACTTTGCGGTATATTCTCTACTGCATTTGCGTGAACGCTACTTTTGCGGGCATGGTTTGGTCTGATAATCATCAAACCAGTCTACGGAGTGCGGCTTGTGTCGAATGTGGATGGGCTCAGTCCAAGAGAGCTTCAAATCGCTGAGCAATATGCCGGCGGTTCCACCTATCATGCCATTGCCAACCAACTCTGCATCGCACCATCAACGGTGCGAACCCACCTCGCTGCGATTTACCGAAAACTGGAAATATCATCCAAATTGGAATTGGCTGCTGAACTGGAGGGTAACAATTCCAAAAACCGCAATGCGACGGATATGGGCGCAATTATCTCGGAACTGGCGTTAAGCCTTGAGGAAGCGATCAGCCGCGAAAAAGCGCTCAGCGAGGTTCTTCGCATCATAAGTAGATCGCATGGCGATGCCGACACGGTTATGCCATCGATATTGGGCTATGCATTGGAACTTTGCGATGCGGAGTTCGGAATTTTATTTGAGTATCATGACGATGGAAAGTTTGTCGCCACATTTTCTCTGGGTATTCCCGAAGCATTTCAGTCGTGGTTGGTCGCCAATGGTGCGTTTGCTGTGGATCCAGAAACCGGTCTGGGCCGTCTGGAAACAACGCGCGAAGTTGTCAATATTTTCGATGTGCGCGCAGAAGCTATTTTTAAGGTAACTACTCAGCTACCCTATTTCTGCTGCCATTAGGTGCGACAATTTGATTCATGGCGCATATTTGAGGTTCCACTTTTTTCATTTTGGTGTTTGACTGCGAGGATGAAACTCGAAAATCTGACACCTGAAATTCTTGCTGATTTCTCAAAATCAGAACTGATGGATGTGGTCATGGCTCTGGTGGGTCAGGTTGTCTAACTCAAAGAACAAAATGCGCAGCTTTTGGAGGTGAACGCTCGGCTCCTGAAGGAAAACGAACAACTCAGGAAAGACAACGAGCAACTTAGAGAAGATAATGCGGTTCTTAGGCAGCGTGTTTCAGATCTTGAGCGTCGTCTGGGATCGAGCAGTCGTAATAGCAGCAAACCACCTTCGAGCGACGGACTGGCAAAGCCGTCTAGCGATAAGAAACGGCGGACCAAAAGTCAGCGGGGCAAGTCAAATCGAAAGCCTGGCGGCCAACCCGGACATCCCGGAAACACACTGAAACAGGTTGAGAACCCAGACGAGATCACCAGTCATTTTCCGAACCAATGCCAAAACTGTCAGGCCGCGCTTTCGGCGGAGGATACCATAGGTTCTGCGTGCAGAGAGGTGTTTGGCCTCAAACCTCCACCGCCGCTTTATGTGACCGAGCATCGTGCGCATATTTGCCAATGCCAGCATTGCGGTGCAAAAACCCGCGCAGATTTTCCTGAAGGGGTAACATCACCCGCCCAGTACGGCGATGAAATAGGGGCGTTGGCCGCCTATTTACAGACGCAGCACTGCATTCCCCAAAATCGCCTGGCGCAGGTTTTTGCGGACATTTTCGGGGTCACAATCACATCGGCAACCCTTTCCAGTCTGGTTGCCAAAAAGGCCGAGCAGATGCTCTGTTTAGCTGAGGCGGTGAAGAACCTGCTGTCCGGGCCTCAAACGGCAGTGAAGCATCTGGATGAAACGGGGTTCAGGATTGGTGGCAGAACGCGCTGGCTTCATATGCTATGCTCCACCGCTCTAAGCCACCTTCGGCTCGGAACTGCGCGAGGTGAAGTGCCACCAGAACTGGCGGGAACGGCAGTGCATGACTGTTTCTCTTCCAACTGGGCAGTGGAAAATGTGACCCATGGATTGTGCAATGCCCACATCTCCCGCGAATTGGAGGCATTGACCGAATATGAAAAAGAAGCTTGGGTGCCGGACATGAAAGCCATTCTGCTCGACGCACTGAAGCTCACGCATGTCGCGCGGATCCAAAATCGGAGCGCGGTCAGCCCGGAGGCAATCACGGATATCGAGCGGCGATTTGATGCCTGTTGCGAGCGTGCTATCGCGTTCCACGAGGCCCAACCGCCTCTCGCGCGCCCAACGAAAGGCAAGAAGCGGGGTCGCACGAAACGGCGGATTGGGCACAATCTCGCTTTGCGACTCCAAACGCATAAAGCAGCGGTTTTGCTCTTTCTCAATGATCTGCGCGTTCCCTACACGAACAACGAGGCAGAGCGTGATCTCAGAATGACGAAAGGTCGACAAAAGGTCTCGGGAAGCTTTCGAACAGAGGCTGGTGCCGAGAATTTCTGCACTTTACGAACGGTCATTGAAACGGCGCGAAAACAAGGTTGGGACATCCTGAAAACCTTGAAAACCGCGCCTGATCAGCTCATCCTCAACCTCAGACCCGTCTGATGGGCCGTCTATAAAAGCATCAGGTTGGGGTAGCTGGGTAGTTACTTTTTAAGACTGATAAAACTCTGCGCTATGCAACTGTAATATTGGGAGGAGCCAGGTCTTTTGTCGCAATTCCGATGATGGCGGCCGACAAGTTGGTCGGTGCTTTCACGATTTACCGACAACAGGTCCGTCCGTTTAATGATTCCAGTACCTTGCTTGCTCAAATGTTTGCAGACCAAAGCGTCATTGCCCTGGAGACGGCTCGATTGTTGAGCGTTGAGCGCGCTGCGGGTATTGTTACGAGGGGTGAATTTGGCAATCCTGACTAAAACCAGACTGGAGTTTGGTGCCAATATTGCCAACTCCCCATACTCATATTAATTAGTGAAACAGGGCCAGCATATGCCCTGGTATCCCATTGGAATCACGAGTCGCAGGGTTCACCAGTAGCCAAATCCAGTTTCATTCGAACTTCTACAGGAGTGCCTCCTTCGTCCAGCGATCGATTATCCATCTTGAAACCAACGGATTTATAAAGAGCGATGGCTTCGTGATGGCGAGGTAGTGCACTCAAAATCATGGCCCTGAAGCCCATGGATTTGGCCCGTTCTTTGAGGCGTTCGACAAGAGAGCGGCCAACACCGAGGCCGCGCCCAGATGGCCTGACGTACATTCTGTTCATTTCACAGATATCGCCGCCGAGGTCCTTCAACATAAGAATGCCAATCGGTGAATTCTCGTAAACCGCTAGCAGGCACTCCCCCTTGGGAGGATTGTAGAACTCCAGTACCCGTCGTATTTGTTCGTCAAAATTCTGGTGGGCCAGATAAGTATCAATTTCCATGCCCATTTCTGGATAGCGATCTCTCAACCACTCAATAAACTCGTAGGCCATCTCGTAGACGGAATCTGCTTCGCTCTGGGTTCTTACCAGATTGATCTCCACCATTTCGCTTCTACTCCCCTGGTAAAATACGAACTGTAACAATCCGCAGTATTAAACAAGAGCTTGGTTGGCCGTTGGTCAATACTGCATCGCTTCTGTGGATAACCTATTACGATCGCTTAATAATCTTCAGACTGGATCTTGGATAGCGTCGGATCAGGCAAGCGAGTGTTTGACGTACATCCCCTACTAGTGACCCCACCCCATCAACGGACAAACGCGTGCCATATGGCTACGTAGCCGGGTTTCGAAGGAGCTGGCGGGACACATTCGAAAAAATGCGGCGACGCAGAGGAGCCATTCGTCAAAACCGCAACGAATGATCGCAAGGAGCCCTTTGCTGAATGAAATGCATCAATCCCATTCAGTCATAATGCGACCACCAACTTGCACCACAAGAGCAGTATTCTGATCATCTGTTTCGGGATGGTGCCTATTTCACATTTAAGCAGCAAATGCCGTTTATGGCTTTTCGTGTTAATCCCCGATCGGTTTTGGACTTGTGTCTTCGGTCAGAGGAACAAGCGAAGTCCGAATCCGACGCAAATTTTCTCGGACCTGTTCGGGACGTTTGCGGGCGGCTCCCGCTGCCAACACATCGACTATTGCTGTAAAGACAAGGCGGGACGCGCTGGGCTTATATATGTCCTGGTCTTCTGGAATTTCGATTTCTATCGAAGTGTTTGTTGCGATTGCCAGTTTTGAACCGCGTTTTGTCAAACTGATGGTTTGTGCACCGTATTGATGCGCAATGTTAACCGAGTCGAGAAGTTCGGCGGGGGTGCCGCTTGATGAGATAGCAAACACCACGTCGCCTTGTTTCAAGGTCGATGCCAGCATTCGCTGCAGATAACCGTCCGAGTGGGCTTCTGCAGGAATGCCCAGCCTGAAAAATCGGTTTGCACCTTCGCGAGCGACGTTGGAGGAACCACCTCCCACACCGAACAGCAGGATGCGTTTTGCGCCAGCCAGCATGTCAATGGCTTCAGCAATGGCATCACTTTCCAGCTGACCACGGGCAATGTTCAGCGTGTCGATCAAAGTGCTGAACACCTGGGTGACCAGTTGACTGGATTCGGAATCGTCGCTGCCCGTTGTGTCCATATATTGCAGGCTCACCGCAACTGCCTGAGCCAGGTGAATTTTGAAATCTTTAAAACCGTCACAACCCAGGGTTTGGCAAAAACGATTGACTGTAGCGTCCGACACATTTGACGCATCAGCGATTTCATTTTGGCGCATGTGTGAAATTGAACTTAGGTTGGCCGATACAAAATCGGCAACCCGCTGCTCGCGTTTCGGAAATGAACCATCATGCTTTTTGAGCTCGGAGATGATGTCGACAAATTTTACCACTCGGTTTCCTTTTCACAGTTCGGTCCCGGTAGTCATTGAGGTTTGTAAGCAATGACATCCATTTCGACTTTGGCATCGACCATCAGAGCAGACTGCACGGTGGAGCGCGCTGGCGGATGATCGATAAAGTACTTTTCAAAGACGCCGTTAAAACTGGAAAAGTCGCGGGGATCGTCCAACCAGACATTAACTTTTACGACGTGTTCAAGGCCACAATCGGCAATCTCTAGCACCTCAATGATGTTTTTCATCACCTGCTCGGTTTGAGCAACGATGCCGCCTGTAATAATTTCACCACCGATCGCTGGCACCTGTCCAGAGACGTAAACAAAGTCTCCTGCTCGTACTGCTTTGGCAAATGGACGTTGCTGGCCTCCTGCCGCCAGATCGGCAGTTTCCATACGCAATATCCCAGATTCTTCATGGTCATTAGTCATAGGTTTCTATCCATTTTGTAAGTTTTTTTCATAATTATCGCCTATTTAGCAAGTTATTGCAGGGATTGTTGACATAAATTGAGTCATATGTAAATTTCTTTCACATTGGTGCATAGAGAATCTAGCACTCACATCCAATTGGGAGGAAGACTGATGAAAATAAATAAGGTTTGGAAATCGACACTAGCGATGGGCTTTGCGCTGACGCTGTCCGGTGCTGCATTTGCAGAAGGAACGTTCCGCTATGCCACAGTTGGCGAGCCACCCAGTCTCGATCAGCATGTGATAACATCGGATCTGGCGACAACTATTGCTCATCACATGTTCGAAGGGTTGTATACATTCAACGCTTCAAACGCACCTGTTCCTTTGCTGGCAGCGGGCGACAGTTTGGAGGATGGTGGCAAGACCATCAAAATCGATCTACGCAAGGACGTAAAGTTTCACAACGGCCAGGCTATGACGTCGGCTGATGTTGTTGCCTCGCTCAATCGCTGGGGCGAATTTGGTTCACGTGGCGGTCTGTTGTTCTCAAATGTTGAGAGCCTTACTGCAAGCGGCGACCATCAAATTACCATCAAGTTGAAAGCACCGTTTGGCCCTTGGAAAAACCTGATGGCCTTTATCAATGGTGGCCCGGCAATTTATCCCGCATCGGTGATGAATGGTGCAACCAAAGAGCCGCTTGACCCCAAAGAGTATATTGGAACCGGTCCTTATCAGTTTGGTGAGTGGCTGCCAAACCGTCATGTGGAACTCGTCAGGAACGATGCTTACACTTCCGCCGCAGGAGCAGCTGATGGATATGGTGGCGAACGCAAAGCTGAATTTGATGCACTGCGTTTCATCCCCGTTTCGGATGTTGGTACTAGAGTCAGTGGAATTCGGGCAGGCGACTATGATTATGCCGAAAGCATTCCCGGTGATTTGTTTGCAGATCTGGACGGCGATGCCAATGTCACGACAATCTTGAATGGCGGTCCGATTTTTGGTCTTGCGTTCATGAATTCCAAACATGGCCCCTTGAAAGAAAACTTCAAATTACGTCGAGCCATCCAAACTGCGATCAATAAAACACCGGCCTTGCAGGTTGCAATTGGTCCTGAAAAGCTTTGGGCGGCAAACGGTTCCTTCCTGCCAAAAGGCAATGTTTGGCACACCGAGGCCGGCACTGCAAACTTTAGCAAGGGCGATGCCGAAGCCGCAAAGGCGCTCGCAAAGGAAGCCGGTTATGCTGGTGACCCGATCAAGGTAATGGTGTCGACCAATTATCCATTCCATTACGACACCGCCATAGTTTACACCAAGCAATTGGCGCAGGCTGGATTCAACATCGACCTCCAGGTGTATGACTGGGCAACTTTGATCAAGAAACGCGCACAGCCAGACCAGTGGGATATTTTCTTCACCCACCACGGTTTCGTTCCTGATCCAATTTTGATCTCGGTGATGAATGACAACTATCCAGGTTGGTGGGCAACACCAGAAAAGGCGGCCCTGAAAGCCAAATTTACTGCCAGTGCCGACCCTGAAGAACGGAAAAAAATCTGGAGCGACATTCAGGCGCTGATCTATGAACAGGTTCCGACCATGAAAACCGGTGATGTATACACATACAATATTGCCTCACCGAAGGTGAAGGGATTGGGATCATCAACGCTGATATGGCCAGCCTTCTGGAACGTCAGTAAGTAGAAAAATATCCTCCCGGAGTGTACTTCCCGACCTTGACGGCAATGCGCCCGACGGGTCGGGAAGAATTTCAACCTCGACTATCTACCAACAGGAAACGTGATCATGCTCGCCTATACATTGCGCAGACTCATTGCTTTCGTTCCCACGCTGCTGGCGGCATCCGCATTGGTCTTTCTGTTCATTCACCTGATACCGGGCGATCCAGCTTCAATATTGCTGGGCGATACAGCGACCCCAGAAGAGATTGCTGCACTTAACCAGCAGTTAGGTTTCAATGAGCCAATTTATGTTCAGTATTTCCTTTGGCTCGGGAATGTATTGCAAGGTGACTTTGGAACGTCGGTATTCTTTCGTCAGCCCGTTCTGTCCGTGATCGCAGATGGTGCAGAGACCAGCATTTGGTTGGCCACAATGACGATGTGCTGGATTGTCGTAATCGGCATTCCAATTGGCATTCTATCGGCAACCCGCCAGGGAACCTGGATAGATCAGGTGACATCTGGTTTCGCAATGTTGTTTGCATCGATACCAACTTTCTGGCTGGGGCTTTATCTCATATTAATTTTTGCGGTTGGTTTGGGCTGGTTTCCAACATCCGGATTTCCTTCGCTATCCGATGACGGCGGCCTGTGGAATTTGCGCTATCTTTTGCTCCCCAGTCTGACGCTCGCTGCACCAAATGCAGCTTTGATTGTACGACTTGTGCGCGCTTCGATGCTTGATGTTCAACGCGAAGATCATGTTCGCACTGCACGGGCCAAGGGGCTTAGCCCATCACGGGTGGCTATTCGCCACGTCTTCAGAAATGCATTAATCGCGGTTGCTGCAGCATTCGGTTTTACATTTGCGGCACTGGTATCCGAGGCCGTAGTCACAGAAACCGTGTTCTCACTTCCCGGCATTGGCCGACTGGTGGTGCAATCGATTTTGCGCCGCGACTATCCGGTTATTCAGGGCGTCATATTGATAATTGTAGTGCTCTACATGGTGATCAACCTGCTTGTTGATCTGAGCTATGCCCGCCTTGATCCGAGAGTGTCCTTGAAATGAACATCGCTCAACAAATCTACCGCATCTTTGCCGGTCGCATTCTTGCATCAATCGGCTTCGCAGTGCTCATTATTGTCGTGCTGGCTGCAGTTTTTGCACCGCTATTGGCTCCTTTTGATCCGCTAGATATTGATCCAATTTCACGCTTGCAGGAACCCAGCCTGGAGCACCTGTTCGGCACAGACCAATTTGGCCGTGATACTTATTCGCGGGCAATCTATGGCGCTCGCATGGCGGTAATTATAGGCGCGGGAAGCGTTGCATTTGCTCTGCTAACTGGAGGGTTGATTGGGATGTTGTCAGCCTATTTCAGCAGATTGGGCAGCTTTTTGATGCGTGGCGTCGATGTTATGATGGCATTTCCAGCGCTGCTGCTTGCGCTGGTTTTGATGACATTGCTTGAGCGGAGCGTGGTCAACACAATCATTGTTATTGGCATTGTTTATGCCGCCACAACGGCGCGCATATTGTTTGGCATGACGCTCAAACTCAAAGGCGGCGTGTTCATTGATGCTGCCATTTGCTCCGGTGCGGGACATGCCAGCATCTTGTTTCGCCACATTCTGCCCAACCTGTTGTCGCCGCTTCTGGTCCAGGCAACATTCATATTTGCATTCGCCCAATTGCAAGCAGCTGCGCTGGATTTTCTCGGTCTGGGTCTGCCACCCGAAGTTCCCAGTTGGGGCAATATGCTGGCTGAATCTCGCATTTACATCACCAGAGCATCGTGGCTTTTAATCTTCCCCGGCATGCTCATTATCTTTTCTGTTTTTTCCATGAACCTCGTCGGTGACGCCCTGCGCGACACGATGGACCCGCGGTTCAAAGATGACATTGCAGGAGTCTAAGACATGGCATTGTTAGAAGTTGAAGACTTGGAAGTCAGTTTGAAGTCCGGTCGCGACCTGCTCAAAGTTGTCGATGGAATATCATTCACCATCGAGCAAGGTGAAACACTGGGCATAGTTGGAGAATCGGGATGCGGAAAAAGCCTAACTGCATTGGCGACAATGGGGCTGCTGGGGGGAACACCAATCCGTGTGACCGGTGGAAGAATACTGTTTGAAGGTCAGGATCTGTCACTGCTGACCCCAAATCAACGACGGATGATTATGGGCAATCAAATGGCCATGATCTTTCAGGAGCCAATGACCAGTCTCAACCCGGTCTACCGGGTTGGTGATCAAATCATCGAGGCGCTGCAACAGCACGAAACCTTGTCCCAAAAACAGGCTCGCGACCGGGCAATTGAGTTGCTGGCACTGGTGCGCATTCCCGATCCCAAAAACCGCATCAACAGCTTTCCCCATCAACTTTCTGGTGGCATGCGACAGCGGGTGATGATCGCTATGGCATTGGCATGCGACCCCAAATTGCTCATTGCCGACGAACCCACTACAGCACTCGATGTCACCGTGCAATCTCAGATACTTGACCTGATTGTCGACCTGCAAAAACAGACTGGCATGGCGGTTATATTGATCTCGCACGATCTGGGAGTGATTGCGGAAACCTGCAACAAGGTGGCGGTGATGTATCGCGGCAAAGTCATTGAAGCAGCAGATGCTGATGATTTGTTCGCCCACCTGCGTCATCCATATACCCGCGGATTGCTTGATTCCATTCCGGTTGCTGACAAAGAGGTTGAGCATCTCAACGCCATTAAGGGACGAGTGCCAACGTTGGAGGAGGCAATTGAAGGCTGCACATTCAATCCACGCTGTCCCAATGTCCAGCAAAAATGTCTCTCCTCATATCCTTCAGTCGCAGCTTTTGAGCGCGGGCATGAGGTGAGGTGCCACTTTCCCCTGGAGGGCAATGAATGACCGATTCCATACAATCGCTGCTATCGGTGAAAAACCTGAAAACCTGGTTCGAAATCGGAGGTTCGGGTTTGTTTGGCGGAAACAGCCGGGCACTTAAGGCCATTGATGGGGTCAGTTTTGAGATCGCCCATGGTGAGGTCCTGGGTCTGGTCGGTGAATCCGGTTGCGGAAAATCAACCGTTGGTCGGACACTAACCCTGCTTGAGAAATCTAGTGGTGGAGAAGCCAGGTTTGAGGGCCAAGACATCCTCAAGATGAGCAATGCAGAATTCAGACCTTTGCGCCGCTCCATTCAAATGATTTTTCAGGATCCATTTGCATCTCTCAACCCGCGCCTTTCAATTGAGCAAACTCTCAGTGAACCCTTGCGCATTCACGAGGTTGCTACCGGGCGCCAGGAAATCATAAATGTTATTGCCGACATGTTGACAAAGGTTGGCCTCGATCCCTCGGTTATGGCGCGCTATCCGCATGAATTCAGCGGTGGTCAACGCCAGCGCATTGGTATTGCCCGCGTCATGATCCTGGCTCCAAAACTGATTATCGCTGATGAAGCGGTTTCAGCACTGGATGTTTCCATTCAGGCACAAGTATTGAATCTGATCAAAGATCTGCAACAGGACAGCGGTGTTTCCATGCTCTTCATTTCGCACGATCTTGGCGTAGTTCGTCATATTTCTGATCGAGTGGCGGTGATGTATCTCGGCAGAATTGCTGAGATAGGTCGCAAGGAAGACATTTTTACCAACCCTGCTCACCCCTACACCAAATTGCTCCTTTCTTCGATACCGAGCACCAAGCCTGGCCGTAAGAAGGTGCGGGACCTCGGAGAACCTGCGAGCGCCGCCTCACCTCCGTCAGGGTGCGCTTTTCATCCGCGCTGTCCGCTGGCTTCCGATATTTGCAGATCGACCAGACCAGAGGCGGTATCGGTTGGAAGTGATCACCTGACGGCCTGCCATCACACTGACAAAGCAGTGGACATCGCAGCATGATGAGTACAGACAAACGTGTCTTTGTAGGATCGTTGGCCACGGAAACGAATACGTTTTCTCCATTACGAACCGATTTGCACGACTTTAAGGACAGCTTTTACGCGCTCCCCGGGGAACATCCCGAAACGCCAACATTATGCAGTGCCGTATTTCCGGTTGCCCGTTCGCGAGCACCGCAATATGGCTGGAATTTGATTGAGGGAACGGCAACATGGGCTGAACCTGGTGGCATCGTTAATCAGCATTCATGGGAGTTCTTACGGGACCAGTTACTGGATCAGGTTCGCGCCGCCCTGCCGCTTGATATCGTATTGCTTGGCCTGCACGGCGCCATGGTGGCTCAGGAATGTCTCGATTGTGAAGGTGAATTGCTTGAGGCAGTCCGCTCAATCACCGGCCAGGAGACGATAATAGGCGTTACGTTCGACCCACACAGCCATCTATCCCAAAAGCGACTGGACAATAGCGATTTGATGGTTGTATTCAAGGAATTTCCCCATACCGACTTCGTCATTGCAGCTGAAAATCTAGTCGACTTGGCGCACAGAACGGCGACAGGAGAGCTGAAGCCAACCTTGTCAGTGTTCGATTGCAAAATGATAGAAGTCCTGCCCACCAGCAGGCATCCCATGCGAGGCTTTGTTGACCGGATGAAAAGCCTTGAAGGGCAAGACAAGATATTGTCGGTATCTGCCATTCATGGATTTATGGCCGGTGACGTGCCTGATATCGGCGCTAAGATCATCGTCGTAACGGATTCTGCACAAGAACAAGGGGACCGCCTGGCACACAATCTAGGGATGGAACTGTTCGACCTGCGTGGCAAAACCAGACCGGAGTTTTTGTCGCCAGAAGCGGCTTTGGACAAAGCTGAGTCATCGCCAAACTCCCCGGTTGTCATTGCCGATGTCTGGGACAATCCCGGTGGAGGTGTGCCAGGAGATTCTACGATCATTCTGCGTGAGATGTTACAACGGTGCCTGGAAGATGCAGCACTCGCCACGATCTGGGACCCAATGGCAGTACGTACCTGTATATCCGCGGGCGAGGGAGCAACACTGCCTCTGCGCTTTGGTGCAAAAACTTCTGCAACAGCGGGCGACCCCGTCGATGCAGAGGTCACTGTGAAAAAGATCACTCTGGCGGCCAAGCAACGTTTCGGCTCAAGCATAGTTCCGATGGGTGATTGTGTATGCATCGATGTGCATGGCATTGACGTAGTGCTCAACACAGTTCGGTCACAGGTATTTGGCCCAGATGCATTTTCGATACTGGGTGTAAATCCCGCCAGGAAAAAATTTCTGATCGTAAAATCGACCAATCATTTTCACGATGCATTTGCGCAGATATCTGACGATATTCTCTATGCTGCGGTAGATGGGCCCTATCCCAATGCCCCCGAAACAAACGTCTACAAAAATCTAACTCGCGAAGTTTGGCCTCGGGTAAGCTTTCCCCACGGAGACCCGAAGCTGACTAGAAAGGCTGTATAATGGATGATATTGAAACGCCGGCAGTGATCATTGACGAGTCGATTGCTGACCGGAACATTTCTGCTTTTCAAAAGTATTGTTCCAAGAACGGACTGAATCTACGCCCGCATATCAAGACTCATAAATTGCCATATTTTGCTGAAAAGCAGTTGGCGGCGGGTGCGCAAGGCATTACCTGTCAAAAAATCGGTGAGGCCGAGGTAATGGCCAATGCTGGTATTGGGGACATCCTGATTACGTTCAACATTGTTGGCGCTGCGAAACTTGAGCGCCTGCGAGCACTGAGTGACAGAATAGAGCGTTTGGCGGTTACGGCCGACAATCAGCACACAATCGAAGGCCTGGCTTCGGCATTTGCCAATTCGCAACGACCATTGAACATCCTTATAGAATGTGACACCGGTGCTGGTCGGTGTGGAGTTCAATCACCGGAAGAGGTTGTTGAGTTGGCGAAACTGGTGTCGCACAGTCCAGGGCTCAGTTTCGATGGATTGATGACTTATCCACCCGTCGCAGGAGCCGCTGCGGTGAATGACTTTATGAACCGCAGCGTTTCGGCTTTGAAAAGCGAAAGGATTAAATGCAACATCATCTCGAGCGGTGGTTCGCCGGACATGTGGCTCGCGCATGAGCAACCCGAAGCAACCGAGTACCGTATTGGTACCTATATATACAATGATCGCTCGCTGGTTGAGCGCGGGGTTTGTAAGTTTGCAGACTGTGCACTGACCGTTCTTGCAACGGTGGTCAGCACTCCCACCCCGACGCGCAGCATTATCGATGCGGGATCCAAGATGCTGACATCTGACCTGCTGGACCTGGACGGTTATGGACACGTTCTCGAACACCCTGGCATTCGCATCGCATCGTTAAGTGAAGAACACGGGATACTTCACCATGATGTGGATACATCTTTGTCCGTTGGAGACCGTATTTCGATTGTCCCAAATCATGTTTGTGTTGTGTCCAATATGGTAGACACCGTATGGATAAAGGGCCGAACTCGAGAGTTAACGGGACTTGCCGTGGCGGCGCGTGGTTTGGTGACCTGACGACCTCTCAGTTGACCGGCACAACAATTGGACGAACCACCTGCAAGCAATTTACGCACTGGCGGCTGAACACCCTGGCGAGGGTTTCATGGGCCATTTCGTCGATAAATGTTGATGTGTTCAATAATGAAACTAGGGATTCAGAGCAATGTACCGAGCTTGCCCAATTCACGACGCGCAACGAAAGTCCTAAAGGTCCGCTTCTCGGTCATTGTGACAGGTTGAACCGAAGGTCTGCTATGGCAAAAGCTGCGACGTCCGTGCGCGCTCTTTTTTCTTGTGAGGATAGGGACTGTTTCATTAACTAGTTGTGCCAGTGCCAAAGGCTGCCACAAACCCGGCAAACCCGGGCAACCCCACCCCATTGACGGCTCTCAGTGCTTCCGGTTGGCAAGCCAATCCCGGTTCGAGCGAGTTGGCGATCATAGCAAAAACCCTGTCGGCCACATGCAAATATCTCCGTCTGGTGCAACTAGTCCACCTTGTTTATGATGCCGATATGTCGCCACTTCTAAGCAAAATTGCCCGCTACGTTGTTCAAAGAGCGGCATCTGACCCCCGGGCTAGGGAAAAGGTTGCCAAGGTCGCCCTTGGTGTTGCAGCAGAAACCAAACAGATAGCTAGTGAGAATGACCGCGCCTATGCGGCTGGGAAGGCCTTGCGCCGAGCGATACAGAAATCGCAGGGCAATTGATTAGTAGTCGTGTGCTTGCAAATGCAATTCGCATCACAATGTTGCGGCAGCTAGTCTCCCAACTCAAACTAAATACCCACACCGAGTGATTTGCATGGGTTTTTGAGATGGTCGCCCGGATAGGTTTGGAGATTAAAAAGAGGCGGTGTGCTGCACATGGAGGGAAAACATTGCTGTCAGTGCGATGGCTGCTATTGCGATGAACATTTTGCTTTTCTCCGTGTTGGTGATCTTACCTTACAGCTGGGCCAACAGAGCCGCTGTGTGAAATTGCACACGTTGTGAAAGCAGGCGTTCAAATTACCAGGGCAGGTGTCGGTTCAGCATCCATGGAACAAACTAGGCTGATTTTCTAACGGAGTGATTTGGTCCATCTTCACCATCAAAGAGTGAATGATGAGACAGAAATCAGAACGACATCAAGGTGCAGCCGACCGAATAGTCAAGGACATCCGTCGCAAAACCCGCAGACGGTATTCGTCAGAAGAGAAGATCAGGATTGTGCTTGCCGGTTTACGTGGTGGGGACAGTATTGCCGAACTTTGCCGTCAGGAAGGCATCTCTCAGGGTATCTATTAAAGCTGGTGGAAGGAGATTCTGGAAGCAGGCAAGAAGCGCCTGGCGGGTGATACGGCACGTGAAGCCAATACGGGCGAGGTAAAGTCCTTGCGGCGTGAGGCGCGCGACCTGAAAGAGGTTGTTGCTAAGCAGACGTTGGAACTGCGACTTTTCAAAAAAAGCATGACCGGGGATGGGGAGGATGTCGAATGAGCGATTTGAAAGTTATCAATGGACCCGCATCTTAGATCATTCCTTCAAGGCGTCTCAGTATCACTCGACCCCGTTGAACGTTTTTGCATGACAATCGGTGAACCTGATCCGTGGCAGTCAGAGTTGCTCCGGACCAACCCGGGTAATGATCTGGCGGACGGAATGGTGCTCGCATTGTACGGACGTCAGTCGGGCAAGTCGACGACATACACTATACTCTGCACCATCAGGAATGCGGGCGGACTAATGTTTTTGAAATGAAGCAAAACGTATGGCTTTCGCACCAAAACTTTTGCCGTCTCTTTCTATAGGCGCTTTATGTTATGTTCCTCAGGAATTTGCCGCCCACCATAAATCGACGCGGGAAAGCCGGAATTTCGCCCAATTCGAACACACTATAGGAACCAATTATATTTGGCCCTCTGAGTTTTTGTAACTCACAGCTCTTGTGTTCGGCAATTAGAGGGAATTTCAGAGATAAACAGGGTAATCGGGAATTCATCAATGTGCTGGCGGTGGGGGAAATATTTCGAGTGTCTTGTGCCACTCTCTCTTACAACCCTCGCATTCAAGATCCATCTTCTTGCCTATCTTGATGCAATTTTCACAAAGTGGCTCGTCAGTTGGTGAACGAAGTTTGTCATAGAAATTTCGGAGGCCCATCAACATTTTTTCTATCATAGCTTTGGCCTCCAATTTGCGGTGCGATTGGTTCCTGAATGTATGTTGTCAAATTCGAAATAAACAACGAATGCTGACTTTTGGCTGCGCGGCCCATCAGCGCAATGGGTGAAATATTCAATCAAAACTACTTCTTGCGGCAACAAAATACGCTAACTCAAAGCTTGCTCAATGTCGCTGATCAGATCACCGGGAGGTTCTATGCCAACTGACATTCGAATCATCCCATCCGGGATATCCATCAATTCCCTGGATTCTCTCGAAATATCGTGAAAAATGGTCGTAGCCGGTGGAATGGCCAGGGTTCTTGTGTCGCCAAGACTACTGCTGGTGACGATCAGCGATAGTCTATCCAAAAATTCGCCGGGTTTTTTCCCATTCAGTGAGAAGGACAACAAAGCCCCAAAATTCGCAAAGTGTTCTTTGCAATATTCGTGCTGGTCATGTGTGTCCAGCCCCGGGTACCAAACACGATCGATGTTTGGATTTAATGATAGCATTTCAGCAAGCTTGTTCGCCGTACTCGCACTCTGGGTTGACCTCAGTGGCAGAGTTTCCATTCCCATCGATATTTGGGCAATTTCGTGATTGCTGGGCATGGAGCCTTTTTCTGAACGACCTTTTTTTCGAAGCTGTTTCAGATATAAAAAACCATTTGAATCGATACAGCTGTCTTCAAGAATGATTTTTCCATTCAGCCAATCGTAACAGCCGGTGTCGGTTACAGAGCCGCCCAGACTGCGTCCATGCCCGCTAATTCCTTTCGTCAGAGAATGAATAACGAGTGATGCTTTTGCTGCTTTAGGTGAAAAGGCGAGAGGGCCGGTTACGGTATTGTCTACAATAAAAGCGATGTTGTTCACTTCGCAAAAATCACCGATCGCGTGCATGCAAGGAACAATGGTGGTTGGATTAGACACAGTTTCAACCAAGACGGCAATTGTATTGGATTTCAGGCAAGACGCCACATTTTCAATTTCCGTTGGGTCCACATAATCTACTTCAAGTCCCCATCTGGATTTGTAACTTTCGAGCAAAGATAGCGTATTCGAAAACAGGTAGCGCGATGCGATTATGTGATCTCCGGATCGTGCGATCGTCGAATAGACCGAGTCGTAAGCAGCCATGCCTGAGCTGAAAACGAGTGAGCCGATGCCATCCTCAAGGTGGGAAATTCGATTCTCAAGTGCCGATGTTGTCGGGCTACCCTGTCGGCCGTATCCAAAGAATTTTGTCCGCCCTTGATATACGTCTTCCAGCACGGACGTATCGTCAAACTCATAGGCCACAGAATCAAACCGTTGCTCGAACAGTGCTCCGTTAGGCAAATCGCGCTCGAGGCGATCCAAATGGAGCAGAGCGGCAGATTTCGAAACTTTACTTAAATGCTTTCTCATTCGTCATCATCCACCTTGTCTCCACCAGCTCCTGAAGTTTTTAAACTCTCGGATTCCGGAACATACGTCCTGCGAGCGAATTCATCCAACGCGTGGAGCGTTTGGTCGCCAGGTGCCACCCGAGCTATCTGTTGGAACGAGCCAGCCGGACAATTTGCTGTTGTTCGCAGGGTCGCTCGATCAACGATATCAGCACAAAAATCGTTTTGATTGTCCGACAGTTCCAGGCGGTCGCAATTGACGGTAGCGTGAAAGGAACCCCATTCAACCTCGATGCTGCTTTGCATCGCCCTGCTGGCGTTTGCCACAAAGGGGAGCAGCAGGGCCGGCTCAGCAATATTCTTAATTGCAAGTAACTACTCAGCTACCCTATTTCTGCTGCCATTAGGTGCGACAATTTGATTCATGGCGCATATTTGAGGTTCCACTTTTTTCATTTTGGTGTTTGACTGCGAGGATGAAACTCGAAAATCTGACACCTGAAATTCTTGCTGATTTCTCAAAATCAGAACTGATTGATGTGGTCATGGCTCTGGTGGGTCAGGTTGTCTAACTCAAAGAACAAAATGCGCAGCTTTTGGAGGTGAACGCTCGGCTCCTGAAGGAAAACGAACAACTCAGGAAAGACAACGAGCAACTTAGAGAAGATAATGCGGTTCTTAGGCAGCGTGTTTCAGATCTTGAGCGTCGTCTGGGATCGAACAGTCGTAATAGCAGCAAACCACCTTCGAGCGACGGACTGGCAAAGCCGTCTAGCGATAAGAAACGGCGGACCAAAAGTCAGCGGGGCAAGTCAAATCGAAAGCCTGGCGGCCAACCCGGACATCCCGGCAACACACTGAAACAGGTTGAGAACCCAGACGAGATCACCAGTCATTTTCCGAACCAATGCCAAAACTGTCAGGCCGCGCTTTCGGCGGAGGATACCATAGGTTCTGCGTGCAGACAGGTGTTTGGCCTCAAACCTCCACCGCCGCTTTATGTGACCGAGCATCGTGCGCATATTTGCCAATGCCAGCATTGCGGTGCAAAAACCCGCGCCGATTTTCCTGAAGGGGTAACATCACCCGCCCAGTACGGCGATGAAATAGGGGCGTTGGCCGCCTATTTACAGACGCAGCACTGCATTCCCCAAAATCGCCTGGCGCAGGTTTTTGCGGACATTTTCGGGGTCACAATCACATCGGCAACCCTTTCCAGTCTGGTTGCCAAAAAGGCCGAGCAGATGCTCTGTTTAGCTGAGGCGGTGAAGAACCTGCTGTCCGGGCCTCAAACGGCAGTGAAGCATCTGGATGAAACGGGGTTCAGGATTGGTGGCAGAACGCGCTGGCTTCATATGCTATGCTCCACCGCTCTAAGCCACCTTCGGCTCGGAACTGCGCGAGGTGAAGTGCCACCAGAACTGGCGGGAACGGCAGTGCATGACTGTTTCTCTTCCAACTGGGCAGTGGAAAATGTGACCCATGGATTGTGCAATGCCCACATCTCCCGCGAATTGGAGGCATTGACCGAATATGAAAAAGAAGCTTGGGTGCCGGACATGAAAGCCATTCTGCTCGACGCACTGAAGCTCACGCATGTCGCGCGAATCCAAAATCGGAGCGCGGTCAGCCCGGAGGCAATCACGGATATCGAGCGGCGATTTGATGCCTGTTGCGAGCGTGCTATCGCGTTCCACGAGGCCCAACCGCCTCTCGCGCGCCCAACGAAAGGCAAGAAGCGGGGTCGCCCGAAACGGCGGATTGGGCACAATCTCGCTTTGCGACTCCAAACGCATAAAGCAGCGGTTTTGCTCTTTCTCAATGATCTGCGCGTTCCCTACACGAACAACGAGGCAGAGCGTGATCTCAGAATGACGAAAGTTCGACAAAAGGTCTCGGGAAGCTTTCGAACAGAGGCTGGTGCCGAGAATTTCTGCACTTTACGAACGGTCATTGAAACGGCGCGAAAACAAGGTTGGGACATCCTGAAAACCTTGAAAACCGCGCCTGATCAGCTCATCCTCAACCTCAGACCCGTCTGATGGGCCGTCTATAAAAGCATCAGGTTGGGGTAGCTGGGTAGTTACAATTGCAATGCTATTCCAGACGGGGACACAATGGCTGTGATCAGACAAAAAGGCGCCTATAGAGATCGGGCATAAAACACTGCCATCCGCGGGCGCCCAACCGCTGCCAAATTGGTCAAGATCCAATTCGCCAAAAGGCCGTTCGCGCTTGCTTTCAAGCAAGCGAACGATATTTGCGAGATCGGACAGGCCCTGTTTGGCGAGCCAACTGGCGGCAAACCCGGCTTCTTCTGCCAATCCCCAGGAATAGCCGGCTCCACGAGCGGCCTTGAAGCACAGCATCTCGGCTTCTTTGATCGAGAACTCCATCATTTGATATCCCGCGAGCCAGCAAAAACCCAGTCATCAGCGTCCAAGTTTTCCAATTCATGGGGAAACGGCGCGTTTTGGAACATCGTGATGCGGGTCCACAAATCTGATTTCGGGTCAAAACGTGTCGCGCCAAAAAAGGAAAGTTTGCAGCGCAGCATGTCGAGCGGCAAAGTTTCCTTGTGGAGGAGATTGTTGCGGATTTCGCTATAGGGAAAGTTCTGCGCCACCTGGGCCCGACGCGCGACATGACGATGTTCGGGGTGGCGGAGCAAAAAGGAAGCGAGGGTGGTGTCATCCGGCCAGCCGTCGAGATCTTTCAACATCGCCACAATATCGCGCCCAACGGCAACCGGCATTTCCAGGTCTCCCATTTCGGCGAGCGTTGCTCGGTCACCAACCCGAGGTTCCAGCTTGTTTTCGGAGACATACCAATATTTCGCCCGGCACTCAGGTCGCTCGAAATCAATATCCAGCGCCCAGTCGTAGACGTTTGTTACCAGCGCACGGAAATCTTTCACCATCATTGATCCGTCAATAGTGAACTGAGCCCGCTCATCGGCGCTCATGGCTTCAAGCAGGTCATCTACCAATTCTCCATGGGGTTCGATGATTAGACTGACCACCAGTTCTTGCGCCTCAAGGCCCAGTGCCGATTCGGCCCATTGATAGAGCGCATCCCAGGGACCGGTTTTTGCAAGAGCACCACCATTTACCTGATCGGCCAGTAAAACCAAATCGGCCTGGAGTTGACGGATCCGCTCGGCCTGTCGCGCGTCACTGGTGTTCCATGAAAGGCATCCGTCCCGAGACTGGTCCACTAAACGGACAAATGTTTTGATCTGCTGGTGATTTGCCGATTGCAGTGATCGTACGCGCGCCAGGGCGGTTTCGCGCGCAGAAATCCAATTATTCAACAACAGGGGATGGGTAACCAGAAACGGCGCCATGCCGAGGCCGGTGGAATTGCCGACTCCCAATCGTCGCCGCAGTTCAGGTTCCATTACCGTTGCGGTTTCAGGAGACCGGCAGTTTGCCAGGTGCTCGACGATATCAATCGTGAATGCACGGATCATAAAAACGGTCAGCATCTCGATCTGGAAGGGCTGTGACACCTCCCGACGATTTACGATCTTGTCCCGCGATGCCGCGCCAAATTTGCCAGAACCATAAACAGCGGTTGTACGCATCAGGTAGCCGACGGCGTCTATTTTCGACCGGTCGGGTTGCCGGCCTGCTGCGAGCCGCTCAATCACGTGTTCAAACAAGCGGACGGAACGATTGGCCCGGGATAGGGTAAATTCGGTGTCCGATACCCGTCCTGCTTCCTGCTTGGGAACCTGGTGCGAAAGGCGCTCAAGATCACTTTCGTCCGGCACACCGTCAAAAGTGGTAAAAGTCGCGTCCCATTCAGTCGCTATCGAACGATCGGATCGATTGGCCGGGTCGAGATCATGTGAAAAACACACCAGGCTGTAGCTCCGATCGGGACCACTGGCCGAATAAACACCAACACCGACGCCCTTGTCGTTCATGTTCCAGACCGGTCGGGAGAACGACCAGTTTTCCCGTTTCAACCGGCGCAGCAATGATCGCATAAAACTCAAGCGGGTCTGGTGGAATGCCCCCATGCGATCGAGCTTCATGACCTGACTTGGCGGGCGTAGATCCACTTTCAGCGGCGGATTTTGATTCAGATCCACTTCCATGATCTATCCCTCCACCGGTTTGTAGGCGTGCTGTTGAAGAATATTCATCCGGTACATGCTATTCCGGGATTCCCGATGCGATATAGGAGGTTTTTACAGTGGTGTAGAATTCTTCAGCGTAACGCCCCTGCTCGCGCGGGCCGTATGAACTGTCACCACGACCACCGAACGGCACGTGATAATCGGTGCCAGCCGTTGCCAGGTTGACCATCACGCAACCAGTTTTGGCGTTGCGGCGAAAATGGCTCGCCCGTGCCAGACTGCGGGTGATGATTCCCGATGTGAGCCCAAAATTGGTGTCATTGACGGTGGAGAGCGCCTCTTCGTAGCAACCAACTTTGATCACGCTGGCAATCGGTGCAAACATTTCCTCACGATTTATGCGCCAGTCGTTCGAAGTTCCGGCCACCACAGCCGGGGTCATGTAATAACCGCTTGTATCGCGCTCCTCCTTTTCACCCCCGCATAGAATTTCACCGCCCTCTTTGCGTGCCAGGTTGATGTAGGCGAGATTCTCGTTCAACTGAGTTTCACTGACAACCGGTCCGATTTGTGTGCCCTCTTTCAAAGCGTGGTCGACCACCATTGCCCCAGTGGCGGCAGTTAGTTTGTCTACAAACTGGTCATGGATCGCGGCATGAACAATGAGGCGTGAAGAGGCTGTGCATTTTTGTCCGGTGCCGCCAAATGCGCCGCCAAGCGCACAGGCAATTGCGATGTCCATGTCACCGTCATCCATGATTGCGAGGGCGTTTTTCGACCCCATTTCCATTTGAACTTTGGTCAGGTTTTGAACCGCCGAAGCGGCGATTTCCTTGCCCACGGGGACGGATCCGGTGAAGCTGACGGCATCGATATCCGGACTTTCAACCAATTGTTGTCCAACCTCGCCACCGGGGCCCATAACCAGATTGAAGAGGCCGTTTGGCAAATCCTGTCTGGAAATAATCTCGGCCAGGGCAACCGCGGAGGCGGGCACCAGATTTGCCGGTTTCCAGATCACCGAATTGCCAAAGGCCAAAGCGGGGGCAATTTTCCACACGGCGGTGGCGGTGGGGAAATTCCAGGGGCTGATTATGGCCACAACCCCCACAGGCTCACGCCGTACATCAATCTCGATGCCGGGCCGCACACTGTCTGCTGTATCGCCAATTTGACGCAGTACTTCCGCAGCGTAATAGGTGAAAAATTGGCCGGCGCGAAAGACTTCGCCTTTGCCTTCTGCCAACGGCTTGCCTTCCTCTCGACTCAACAATTCGCCCAACTCCGCAGAGCGGGCCATAAGTTCACTGCCGATTGCCAACAGCACATTCTGACGGTGCTCCAACCCAACTTTGGCCCACTGACGTTGGGCATGGTTGGCGGCATCGAGGGCACGTGCCAATTGGGCTGAGTCTGCCTGGGCAAAGTGTCCAATTGTGTCCGATAAATCAGACGGATTGATGTTGGCGATGGTGCTTGGGCCAGTCACCCAGTCGCCGGCAATGAAATTGGATGTACGATCGGTCACGGTTCATCCTTTGATGACTAGATTTTCGGTTTTAAAAAGGGGGTGGAATTTATCTGCACCCACGGCTCTGTGTTTCTAAAAAATGCGGTCCGCCTATCCAACTCGCCAGGATTGGCATCAAACCCTATGCCCTTATCCTCTGTATCCACAGGGTGCATCATCAGTGGACTCGATGCTGTTTGTCAGTGGGGGCTTCTCGTCCAAAGGAAATCGCCAATCTGTTCCAGGCATTCATCGATAGAACAATAAAGGTGAGATCGACAATCTCGACTTCAGAAAAGTGGTCTTTCAACTTTTCAAACCGGGCATCTGATTCGTCGCCCATGTTGATATTTGTGACGGATTCGGCCCAGGCGAATGCAGCAATTTCTGCGACTGAAAACAGTGTGGCGGCTTGCCACTGCGCCAGTGCGTCAATTCGCTCCTGAGGCTCGCCCAGCAAGATCGATTGTTTTGAATGAACATCAATGCAATAGGTGCACCCGTTGATTTGGGAGACGAGAACTTCAATCAGGCGGCGCAGGCGTTGAGAAATACTGCAGGTATCTGAATACCGATTCAACCCGGTCAGAGCCTCAACTGCTCCCGGCGCAACCGTTCGGTATTCCATACGCAGCGTCATAGGCTCAGCCTTCGCCGGGATTTCTGGAAAGAAGCTCCAGCTTGTTTTCAACGTCTTTCCATTTTTCCGCGTCGGGGGGCGGGTCTTTCTGGTCGACGATAACGGGCCAGATATTCGCAAGCTCGGTGTTTAATTCAAGCCATTTGGCCGCTTCCGGCTCGGTGTCCGCCAAAATTGCATCCACCGGGCATTCCGGCTCACACACACCACAATCGATGCATTCATCCGGGTGAATCACCAGCATGTTTTCGCCTTCGTAGAAACAGTCAACCGGGCAGACGGCCACACAATCCGTGTGTTTGCATTTGATGCAACTCTCGGTGACGACATATGTCATTAGCGCGCTTTCTTGTTAAAATTCTTCTGGTTTGGTTGGGTTCAGTTTTTCACGGCCCAGGTCTCGCCGGAATTCAATATGGCTTTGAGTTTTTGCGCCCGGACATCAGCCGACACTGTTTCATCGGGCATCAGATCGTTGTGGGTGGGAAGCTGGATATCGCGGAGCACACCAATCACCTCCGGCATTTGTGGATGCTGCATTTCCGCAAGCATCTGTGCAACAGCGCTTGTATCGGCCTTTTCGTCGTGAACCAAAAGATCGTCTTCGCCATAGTCTTCACCAAGCGAGATCACTTCGAGTTCGGTCCCATTGAGCCGGATCCCCTTGTCGCGTTGCTTGCCGAACACAAGCGGTTGTCCTTGTGCAATTTCGACCGTGTGGTCATCTCGAATTGTCGAATTCTTGGCAAAGTCAAATGCTCCGTCATTGAAAATGTGGCAATTTTGATAAATCTCAACAAAGGCCGAGCCACGATGAGCCGCGGTCCTTCGAAGAATTTCGCCCAGGTGTTTGGCATTTGTGTCCACCGAACGGGCGACGAAGGTTGCATTGCTGGCAAGGGCAATCTTCAATGGATGCAGAGGCTGGTGAACAGTTCCCATCGGTGTCGAACTGGTGACCAGCCCGGGAGGTGAAGTGGGTGAGAATTGGCCTTTGGTCAGGCCGTAAATTCGATTGTTGAACAGCAGGATTTTGATGTCGACGTTGCGGCGAAGGGCGTGCAGCAGGTGGGTGCATCCAATACTGAGAGCGTCTCCGTCTCCAGTCACGACCCATACCTGCAGGTCAGGGCGCGTGCGTTTGAGTCCGGTCGCAATCGCAGGTGCCCGACCGTGTATGCCATGCATACCAAAGGTTTCGAGATAATACGGGAAGCGACTTGAACAACCAATTCCTGAGACAAATGCAACGTCCTCAGGATTAACACCCAGAGTCGGCAGAATTTTTTTCATTTGCGCGAAGATGGCAAAGTCACCGCAACCCGGGCACCAGCGAACTTCCTGGTCGCTGGCGAAATCAGCTTTGATTTTTTCCACAGCCGACATCTTAATTCTCCTGTCCAAGGTTTGCACTAATTGCCGTCTTCACATCTTCAATCCAGAAGGGCTGTCCGCGCACCTTGTTCAGACCGGTGGCGTTCACGAGATATTCTGCACGCAGCAATTGTCTGAGTTGCCCGGTGTTCAACTCGGCCACCAACACACGATCAAAACCATTCAGCATAGCACCAAGTTCCGCTGGAAAAGGGTTGAGGTGCCTCAGATGAAGGTGAGAAACTTTCTGCCCGGTTTCTCGGGACTGCTTGACCGCTTCGCGGCATGTGCCAAGCGTTCCACCCCAGCTGACGACCAGCAGGCCCCCTGTGGAATCTCCGTAGATTTCGACAGGTGAAAACAATTGTTGCGCGTTCGCCACTTTATCCGACCGTATTTGCACCATGGTCTCGTGGTTTTCTGGGTCATAGCTGATTGCACCCGTACCATTTTCTTTTTCAATGCCGCCGATTCTGTGGGTCAGGCCCGCTGTGCCAGGAAGTGCCCACGGGCGAGATAGCAAGTCATCGCGTTGGTAAGGCAGGAATGGCGTGTCGTCGGTTTTTACGCCGGGGTGTTCAATTTCGATGGGCTCAAGCCCGTCTATGTCGGGGATCAACCAGGGTTCCGCTCCATTTGCCGTGAAGGCATCTGACAGAATCATGACCGGAGTCATGAGTTTGCAGGCGATGCGCCAGGCCTCAATCACCGTTGCAAAACAATCCGACGGTCCGCTGGCGGCCAACACCGGCATTGGTGCCTCGCCATTTCGGCCAAGTACCGCCTGGAACAAATCGGTCTGTTCCACCTTTGTGGGCAATCCGGTGCTGGGCCCGCCGCGTTGAACATTGATCACAAGCAGTGGCAATTCCAACATGACTGCATAGCCCATCGCCTCGGTCTTCAAAGCGATGCCGGGGCCACTTGAGCCTGTGGTTCCCATGGCACCACCGAAGGATGCTCCAATTGCGGAGCAGATTGCAGCGATCTCATCTTCGGCCTGGAAGGTTCTGGCGCCACATTCGGTAAAGCGGCTGACTCGATGCAAAATGTCACTGGCGGGTGTTATGGGATAGGCGCTGTAAAACAAGTCCTTGCCACTCAGATGAGCTGCCGTGGCAAGGCCGAAAGCCAGTGCCTCGTTTCCGGTCACATTGCGGTATTTGCCGGGCAGAGGAGTGGCCGCCGGTACATAATAACTGCGTTCAAATGCTTCGGTCGTTTCGCCGAAATTCCAGCCGGCATTGAGTGCAAGCTTGTCAGCATCTGCAATATCGCCCTTGAATTTTGAGTCGATAAACCGAATGGTTGCGTCCAGGCTACGGCCATACAGCCAATAGATGATACCCATTGCAAAGAAGTTGCGGCATCGGGTTGCCACCTTATGACTTACCCCTGCTTCAGCTACGGCTGCCCGGGTCTGCGAGGTAATCGGCGCCTCGACCAATTGAAATGAACTTAATGAACCGTCCTCAATTGGGTTCTGTTCGTATTTGGCCAGCCGCAGCCCCTTTGCGTCGAAGGCATCCCCGTCCAAAATGACTGTGCCATGGGGCTTAAGATAGGAAAGATTGGATTTCAGTGCCGCTGGGTTCATGGCGACGAGAACATCGACGCTGTCCCCAGGGGTCATGACCGTCTCCGATGAAAAGTGAACCTGAAACCCACTCACGCCCGCGGGTGTCCCCTTGGGTGCCCGGATCTCGGCTGGATAATCAGGGAAGGTGGCGATATCGTTGCCGAGCAAGGCAGATGTCAGGGCCACCTGAGACCCCGCCAATTGCATTCCGTCTCCTGAATCTCCAGCGAAACGTATGACAACGGATTTTTGTTCGGTGATCGGGCGAGGCCGACTGTCCGGTACATTTTGAACCTGTTCCAAATTAACTGGCCTTTTTGCAATCGGAGTTGATTTACGTGATAAGTAAACGATTACTTATAAAATCAAACACGTCAAGCCCCTGATTTGAGGATCCATCCGGCTGTGCGATATCGAAGTCGTATTCGGCACTTGACAGGTGATGTGTTATAAGTAATCTTTTACTTACAAATTAAATTTGGATGTGGCGCAGCACGCCTCACAGGATTGATGTCGGAAAAAGTGCAGCTGAATGTAAATGAAATAAACGTTGAGGTGGATGCGCAGGATTGCACGCTTCTGGACGCGTTGCGCGAACAGCTTGATCTGACTGGCGCCAAAAAGGCCTGCGACAATGGGGAATGCGGCAGTTGCATTGTCGTGATGAATGGCAAGCCTACCAAGTCGTGCCTGTTGCCGGTTGCACGTGCGGCCGACAAGGACATTGTGACCATTGAGGGGATGGCGCCGGAAGCAAGCGATATTCAGCCTGGTGAAGATCTCTCCATTCTGCATCCAATTCAACAGGCATTCCTGGAAAAGGGTGCGACGCAATGTGGGTTCTGCATTCCCGGAATGATCATGAAGACACACACTTTGCTGCGCAACAAGCCGGATCCCAGTCGCGAAGATATTGTCAAAGGATTGTCGAAAAATCTGTGTCGATGTACCGGCTACACAAAAATCATTGAGGCCGTTGAGTATGCAGCGGAGCTGATCAACACAGGTTCGAATTCGGCTGGATTTGCCAAGCCAAACGGACAGGTGGTCGGTATTGATGTTGCCCGTCTGGACAGCCCTGCGACCGTCAATGGCTCAGCAGAATACGCAGCCGATATGAAAATGCATGGAATGCTTTACGGTAAGCTTCTGCGGTCGCAAGTCCACCACGCCAGGATCGTTTCAATTGACACCAGTGAGGCTGAGGCATTGGCCGGTGTGGAATGCGTCATTACGGCAAGCGATATTCCCGGGACAAATTATCTGCCAAACTGTCAGCCACAGGTGTTTGTATTCCCCGAAGATCGAATCCGGTTCAAGGGTGAAGCGCTGGCCGGAGTTGCGGCTGTCACTGAGAAAATCGCAGAACAGGCCCTGTCGCTCATAAAAGTCGACTATGAAGAATTGTCCCATGCAATTGAGGTGGTTGATGCAGCACACCCGGATGCGGAGCCGCTTTACGAGCATTCCCCCAGAGTTTCGTCGCCTGAAGAAGTCGGATGCGGTGACATCGAGTCCGGATTCGCCAAGGCCGATGTGATCATCGAAAACGACTATACCGTGCCAGTTCGTGAACATGCCGCCATGGAACCGGAGGCCGCTCTGGCTTTTGAACAGGATGGCAAATTGATCCTGAAGACCGGGCTGTACCATGCCTTCGTACAGGGCACGGAATCAATTTCCAACAATCTCAATATGAATCAGGACGATGTTGTCATATCCTGCCCGGCCATGGGCGGAAACTTTGGCACTCGTGGAGATACGTTAATTGCGGTGACCGCAGGGTTGATGGCGCAAAAAACCGGTAAGCCCGTTCGAATCGTCTTTTCAAGGGCTGAATCGATTCTTGGTTCCTGCAAGGCCCCATCCGTCAACATCCGCTACAAGACCGGTGCAATGAAGGACGGAAGAATCATTGCCGTTGATGTGGAAGTTATGCATGGCGCCGGTGCCTGGGCGCCATTTCTCATCGACAAGACCACCAAAGGCTTGGAGCTTTGTTATTACGAAACACTTGGTGCGCTGCTTTCCCATGCGACCGGACCCTATGAAATTCAAAATGTACGCGCGCGGGCCTGGGATGTTTTGACCAACGGACCACGATACGTCCCACTGAGGGGAACCAACGCCAATTACCTGCCGCTGGCCTATGAATCGCAGGTTGATCTGGTTGCAGAAGCCATCGGGATGTGTCCGCTTGAGGTGCGTCTGAAAAACGCCATTCGAACCGGCGGCAAAACCCATTTCGGGCAGGAACTGACAGAGCATGTTTCCATGGTGAAGGAGCTTGAATTGCTTCGCCCACATTATCAGAAGGCTAGCAAGCGTTTGGTTGAGCGCAGAAAGTCGGCCGAGGCCCCTTGGAAACCTGGATTGGGATTGGGGGCCGGGTGGCGCAATATCGGCTATCTCAACACGACGATCACCGCCGGGACGAGACTGGATCGTGATGGTATTGTCCATGCGATGGCCGGAACCGTTGAACAGGGGCAGGGGCCAACCACACAATTCGCCCAGATTGCCGCGGATGCGATTGGTGTTGGCATGTCAGAGATGCGGGTTACGATCGGCGACACTGAAAAAGCACCCTATCCGGTTCCCACATTTAGTTCCATATCCACTGTGGGAACGGGAAAGGCAGTACAAATTGCTGCGGAAAAACTGCGCAATAAACTGTTCTCGGCCGCTGCAGAATTGCTGCAGAGCGATGTTGCCAAACTCGAAATCAAAGGCAACACAATTTATGTGGCTGAAAGCCCAACGGTGCAGGTGTCGCTTGGCCAGATTGCAGATCATTTTGAAGAGACCGGGCAAAATAGCCTGTCTGAATCCGAGGTCAAATGGGCCGGAGAGGCACCAACGATCCTTTATGGTTACAACGCCGGCTTGATCGAACTGGATGTGAATACTGAAACAGGTGAAGTTAGGCTTTTAAACCACGTAAATGTTTGCGATCCCGGTACCAGGATCAACCCCCAGGCAGTGGATGGGCAGATTGACGGCGCCATCGCCTTCGGGATTGGCTTTGCGTTGAGCGAACGCTTCCATCCGGACAATCCGGCCACATTGGAAGGATATGGATTGCCATCCACTCGCAGCATTCCGGCTTCCGTGACACGTCTTTACGTCGAAGAACCGCTTAAGCGTGGTCCTTTCGGGGCAAAAAGCATGGCGGAGCATCCTGGCATTTCCCCTATCCCTGCCATCATCAACGCCATTGCGGACGCAACGGGAGTACGTGTTCGCGATATTCCGGCAACGCCTGACCGTGTCAGAAGTGCCATTGAATCGGCTTCGACTTCACTATGAAACAGGAAGCTAACGCCCGAAAAGACGGGCAATTTTGGAGGAACAACATGAAAAAAGATATTAAGAAAGCCAGCGGGATAAGCCGCAGAACCATGTTAACGGCGACGGGCGCGGCCGCCGCCAGTGCAGCTTTTCTGGGCGGCAAAGCACCATTATATGCAGCCGGAAAGCACAAGCTTCGCTATATTGCATTCATCAACCGCAAAACCGTATGGGGCAAGCCCTATGATTTTCTGGCAGCAGAAGTCGATCGGCTTTCCAATGGTGAATTGGAAATCGAATACGCTGGTGGCTCCGATGTTGTCGGTGGTTTCGATGCACCTGAGGCCATCGCCAACGGTGTGTTTGACATGAGCCACTCGGCAAATGCTTATTTTGCAGGAGCGGTTCCGGCCTCAATTTCGCTGGCCAGCGGCAATGCATCGGTGGATCAGTTGCGGGAATCAGGCGCGCTGGACGCCTATTCAGACATGGTCATGAAACAACGCGGTGTCATGATGATGGGCGTTCCGCTCAGTGGCGTTGGATATGTGTTCCAGGTTCGCGGCCGTCCGGGCGAGATGTCCTATTTCAAAGGCAAGAAAATTCGCTCGATCCCGCTTTATGATCCCATTCTTTCAGCCCTCGGGGCAACTCCTGTGACCACTTCACCCGCAGAGGCCTACACTGCCATGGAACGTGGAGTTGTTGATGGATTGGGTTGGCCAGACATCGGACTTTTGGATTTCAAATTTTACGAGCAGGCCAAGTTCATCATGCTGCCAACTTTCTATCAACTTAGGACGGCAACGCTCATGAACCCCAATGCGTTCAAGGGTTTGCCACCGGAACTCCAAAAAGTGCTGATTGAGGCCAATCGGTCAGCCGATGCTATTGGCGCAAAATGGGCCCAGGAAAAGCGCGACGCTGAACACGCCGAAATGGTGAAAGCCGGTGTTGAGTTTGTCTCATTGTCCGACGCCGAGGCCAAGCAGTTCACCAGCTTGACCGAAGAGAAATTGTGGGCAAACATTACAAAAGCTGCTCCAGAAGACAGCGCAGTGCTGAAACCGCTGTTTGATAAGGCCGGCTAACACCTTGTTCCGAAACAAATAATGCAATTCGGCGGAACAGTTTCCATACTGGTTCGCCGAGTTGTTTGGATGGGGATTGCACGGCATGAATTTTTCAACGTTTTATCGAATCTTTGAGCGGTGCACCTTTTGGCTGGCCGTTTTTAGTGCCGGTCTCATCCTCGCCATGAGCTTCTGGATTACCTATGATGTGGTGACCAGAAATCTGTTTGATTTCTCCTCCCCTTGGGCGTTTGATCTTTCAGAATATTCGCTGGTCTGGATAACCTTCCTGGGCGCACCATGGGTGTTGTTGCAGGATCGACATGTACGCATCGAATTGCTTGTGGATTCGCTGCCCAGATGGGCCCAAACAATTCTTGGCATTGCCGTTTGTTCAGTTGCCATATTCATATGCGCGGTCCTCGCCTGGCGCACCGGTATTGCCGCGTGGGAATATTACGATCGCAATGTCATGATGGCGCGCATCTGGCGAATCCCACGTATCGCACCCTATTTTGTCATTCCTCTGGGAAGCGGATTGTTGTCGATCGCTTTTGCTTTGAGGCTGGGGCTTTATATTAGGGAATCCGATCCAGAGAACGTTTTGCGCAAGAAAGCATCGGCAGGCCAGGAAACAGGCTTAACCCCGGAAGAGGCGACGACCGATGGAATATGAATGGATAACAACACTCAGTTTCTTTTTCGGCCTGTTAATGCTGATGATGCTCAGCGGCATGCCGGTTGCGATCGGATTTATCACGCTCAATATCGTGGGCCTGTATCTCTACCTGGGACCAGGGTCCCTGGCATTGCTGGCCACCAGTTCATTTACATCGATTGGGCAATTTGCGCTCATACCAATTCCGCTTTTCATATTGATGGGCGAGTTGTTGATGCGTACCGGACTGGCATCCAAGACAGTCGAGGCTGTTGACCATTGGATAGGTAAAGTCCCGGGAAGACTTTCATTGTCATCGGTTGGTGGCGGCACACTGTTTGGAGCACTCAGCGGCGCCAGCATGGCTTCAGTTGCGATGCTTGGATCAACATTGGTCCCGGAAATGACCAAGCGCGGATACAAGCCGGAAATGTCTGTCAGCTCAATCCTGGCAGGTGGCGGGTTGGCGGTTCTCATCCCGCCCAGTGCGTTGGGAGTTTTGTTGGGTGCCTTGGCTAAGGTTTCAATTGCCCAGTTGTTGGTCGCCGGAATCCTACCCGGTATCCTGCTTGCTGCGATGTATTTCATGTATTTTGCTGTTCGGGCAAAACTGCAGCCGCATCTGGCCCCACCCTATGATGCCCCAACCACTTCCCTGGCACAAAAGCTCTACATCCTTTTGACAGTTTCACCGTTGTTGGGACTTATCGTTGTGGTGACCGGGTTTATCTTTCTGGGCATTGCCACTCCGTCTGAATCTGCTGCAATGGGTGTTGTTGCAACCATGGTGCTTGCTGCCTGCTATGGGCGATTGAGTTGGGAAGCGATTTCGAAATCTCTGATGTCGGCCATGACCACTACAGCAATGATGTTGCTGGTGATTGTTGGATCAACCGGGTTCAGTCAATTGCTCGCCGCAACCGGATCGACAACGGCTCTCGTATCTTCTGTTGCAGATATGAATCTCGGCCCAATCCTGACCATACTCGTCATGCAAATCATCGTACTTTTGCTGGGATGTTTCATCGACACCATTTCGATCATGCTGGTGGCCATTCCAGTGTTCATGCCCATTGTTCAAGCTCTAGGAATTCACGAAATCTGGTTTTGCATTCTGATACTTGTACAGTTGGAATTGGCAGGCATCACACCACCATTTGGTGTTCTGCTGTTTGTGATGAAAGGCGTGCAGCAACATCTCAGGATTTCAGAGATCTACCGCGCCGCAATCCCAATCGTGTTTATCCAGATTGCGCTAGTTGCGCTTTTGATGATCTTCCCCGAAATAGTCACTACACTCCCGGAAATGGCAAAAAACTAGTGAGATCGAAAAGACAGACATGGCAGAGTTGAAGTCCGATAGGGCTACGAAGTCGAAATTGAAGCGCGACCCCGTGGCAACCAAAGAGCGCATATTGCGGGCTGGACTGGCGGAGTTCGGTTCTAAAGGCTACGGCGGAGCGCGCATCGCCAGCATCGTTAAAAAAGCTCGTTGTAATACCCGCATGCTTTATCACTATTTTGGCGGCAAGAAGGAACTGTATCTGGCCTGTCTCGAACGGGTTTATTCGAAAATTCGACAGGAAGAGCAAAATCTGGATTTGCTGGATATGGATCCGATTGATGCGCTTCAAACACTTGTTCAGTTTACCTTCGATCACATGCGCAACAATCCCGACTTTGTTCACATTGCCGGCGTTGAAAACACCCAAAAAGGAAAATTCCTGAAGCGGCTCCCCCCTGTCTCAAACGCTGCCCACGATCTCATTGAAACCATTGATGAGATATTGAAAAGGGGCGTGAAAGCCGGAGTGATGAAAGGTGGGGTCGATGCATTCCAGCTCTACGTCTCGATATTGGCGTTGAGCTATCTCCACTTGTCCAACCGGTACACTCTTTCTGTTTCGTATGGACGGGATATCGAAGAAGAAGCCTGGCTTGATGAACGCAAGCTGCATGTTCGAGATCTGATCTTGTCGCACGTTGTTCGGTAGAAATTCGCTATCATATGACAGCTGATTTCTATTCAGCCTACTCTGATGAACTCTCGATGAACCCACCAAATACTTCCACAGCGACTTTTACCCATCAAAATTGTGCATCGACCATATCTCCTGTCTCGATGGCGACATCACTTGAAGGTCTCAAAAGTCCGCACACCCGACATTCGATGTTGTTATCGTAATACAATTCAAATGGCAGATTGGGTGAAATCGAGCATAGAATCTGGATTCCGCTCGATAGTCAGCAATGGGCCGATAGTTTCGAGCGAGAAGCCATGATGAGTCTTTGGCGTGACCGAGCCGTGGTGTGTTAAAAGGATTGGTGTAGTTTTTAATTTTCCCAAATTAAGTGGTCTGTAGATCAGTCGCCGAAATGCCTCCGCAATTCCGTGTAACTATCATGTAATGGAATATCGCGATTTCACTAACCGCTGGAAAGAATGGTGCTGTTGAGTGGAATTGAACCACCGACCTCTTCATTACCAATGAAGTGCTCTACCCCTGAGCTACAACAGCATACCGGTCGGAGAGGCTCATGCCATAGGCTTGACTGGCTTGCAAGCGGTGTTGGCCGGTTCGAGGCAAGGTTTTTTGATCAATGGTAAGGTCTGGAATTTTGTCGGAAGCCGTGGCAAGGGATTCCCATGACAGAAAACAAGGATAAACAGGTTGGCCGGACTGGCGAAGTCAAGGAAACGCAACAACAAATCGCCCGCAAACAACGTTTGAAAAAGTCGTTGAGGGCGAATTTGCAAAGGCGAAAGGCCAAAAAACGCGCCCTTAAATCGTCGGGTGATACACCATTGGATGATACGTCTTCCTGATAAACCCTGGCCAGTTCGCCGCTGCTGGTGGGGTCTGGGGGGATAATTGTGGGGAAGTTTAGAAAGCTGCCAGACAGCCTTTTCTCACCATAATCTTGGCATAGAGACTGGTTTGGACTACATCGGCCTGCAAAGAGTGGCCAACTTTATCTTGAAATGAGAATTTGTCCGGACGCGGGCATAGCAAGGAACCAAACTTAATGGACAAGCTGATCATACGCGGAAACGGAACGCTGAATGGAGAAATCCCCATTTCGGGCGCCAAAAATGCAGCACTGCCTTTGATGATTGCTTCCTTGCTGACCGCTGATCCGCTGACGCTTGAGAACATGCCAAGACTTGCCGATGTAGAGGCATTAAAAAGCATTCTGTCCAACCATGGTGTCGATTATCGGGTGATGGGAAAAAAGGCCGGTGATACTGCTACGACCGGACGGAGAATTGAATTCCAGGCCGCTGAAATCGTCGATACTCATGCGCCCTACGATCTGGTGCGCAAAATGCGGGCAAGTTTCTGGGTTATCGGCCCACTTCTGGCGCGGGCTGGGGAGGCCCGGGTATCCTTGCCGGGCGGCTGTGCTATTGGCACACGGCCGATTGATCTGTTTATCGAAAGTCTGCAGGCACTCGGTGCCGAGATTGAGATCGACGCAGGCTATGTCAATGCCAAGGCCCCAAGCGGTGGCTTGAAGGGCGGGCATTATACATTTCCAAAAGTATCGGTGGGTGCGACCCACGTCATGTTGATGGCGGCAAGTCTGGCCGATGGAACGACAATTATCGAAAATGCCGCCAGGGAACCGGAAGTCACCGACCTGGCGGAATGTCTCAACTCCATGGGAGCCAAGATCTCCGGCCTGGGGACAACAACATTGACCATCGAAGGTGTTACGTCGCTGCATGGCGCCACCCATCGGGTGCTACCAGACCGCATTGAAACCGGCACTTTCGCCGCGTGTGTCGCGATGACTGGCGGGGATGTTCTGCTTAAAAATGCCCGCGCAAATCTTTTGCAGGAAGCGCTTGATGTGCTGGCTAAAACCGGAACGGAAATTGAAAGCGGTAACGAGGGCATTCGTATTCGTCGTAATGGTGGAGACATATTGCCGGTCGATTTCTCGACCGACCCATTCCCAGGGTTTCCCACAGATTTGCAGGCCCAGTTCATGGCATTGGTTACCCGTGCCAGCGGCGTCAGTCATGTTACAGAAACGATATTTGAAAACCGCTTCATGCATGTCCAGGAATTGGCGCGGCTTGGCGCAAATATTTCAATCAGCGGCCAAACGGCAACTGTGACTGGCGTGGAACGACTGTCGGGCGCTCCTGTCATGGCAACAGATTTGCGCGCTTCCATGTCGCTGGTGATCGCCGGTCTGGTGGCTGATGGTGAAACCGAAGTTAATCGCGTATACCATCTGGATCGTGGGTTTGAACTGCTTGAGGACAAATTATCTGCGGTCGGCGCCGATATTCATCGTGTTTCCTCAGAAGGCTAAACCGGTTCTTAAGTAGCCGATTTCGCAATCAACATACTGCGGGCGACGACCGGCGTTCGCGGGTGAATGATGCTGGATAGCCCAGCCTCCAGTGGCAATTCATCTGATCCGGTTTTGGCCGCTAGCACCATGATTTCTGCCAGCGATGCGGTGGTTTTTTGCAGCGCTTCCACGCCGTTTCCATTATTGAGAAGATTGCCCAGCATCAAAGCTGCCGCCAGATCACCCATGCCATTTGGCGGGCCATCGATAAACCGGTGCTCGGTGAGATAGGCGCGGTGCTGCGAATCTGAATTGATCACCAGCAGATTTCCAATATGCCCCTGCATTAAGGCAGGAGCGGACGTTGCAAGTACTTTTGGAACCGCAAGCTGGCTTGCTGCAATGCGCAAGTCTTCCTGATTGACAGGCAATTCAGTTTGAGTAAGCCAGCTCAGTTCAAATGGATTGGGGGTGATCAGATCCGCCAGATTAACCAGCATTTCTCGCATGGCGTCGGCCTGCTCTTCGGGGACATATAACCGTCCCTCGCCACTCTTCGTTGCGTCACCAATGACGGGGTCCAAAGCATAGATTGCGTCTGAGTTTTTGTTCTTCACTGCTCGAACAAGGCGCGAAACCGCGTCCACCTGTCTCTTGTTGCCAAGATAACCTGACAGCACCGCACCGACTTCATCCAACCAGGGCGCCTGGGTAATATCATCCATGAGTTGATCAAATTCAGTAGCCGGCGGCGTGATCCTGTCCGCGATGCCGTGACCAGGATGCCAGGGCAAAATAACAGTGGGAACGATCCACACCGGATATCCCATCACTTCCAGCGCAAATGCAGCGGCGCGGTTACCCACCGTTCCACGCACCACATGGCTTGAAATCACGATTACGGCAGGTTTATTGCTTGCCATGGAGGGCCTCGGTACGATTGATTGCCGTTGGTTTAAACTTCGTCTTTCACGGCCTGCACCGTTGTGGCACACTTCGCATTAAGGGCTCAATAAATTTGCCGAAAGATACTGCGATGATTTCTTCCGTATATTTTCCACTTCATCAAATCCGCCGCGTTTGCGCTTTGATGCTCTGCTTGGCCCTGCTGGCTGGCTGCGGTGTTAATAATATTCCCACATATGAAGAGAACGCCAAGGCCAAATGGTCCCAGGTGCTGAACCAGTACAAGCGCCGATCAGATCTAATTCCCAATCTGATCGAGACCGTGAAAGGTTTTGCCGCCCACGAAAAGGATGTTCTGACCGCAGTGGTGGAAGCGCGGGCCAAGGCAACCAGCGTTCAGGTTTCTCCCGACATGCTGACAAATGGTGATGCGGTCAAAGGGTTTCTTGAAAACCAGGGAGCGTTAGGCGGTGCCCTGTCGCGTCTACTGGTGACGGTCGAGCGATACCCTGAGTTGAAATCCAGTCAGAATTTTTTGGCCTTGCAATCGCAACTTGAGGGAACGGAAAACCGTATTTCGGTGGCTCGTCGTGACTATATTGAAGCTGTGCGTCTTTATAATACCGAGCTGAAAACTATTCCTGGCAGGTGGTGGCGCAGTTGGCTGTATGCCGGGAATGACCCCATGGCGACCTTTGATGTGGCACCGGAAGAAACGGCAACACCAAAGGTCAATTTTGACAGCAATTGAAGGTTGAAAGTTGAAACGCTTTTTCAATCCCATTCTGGCGACGCTGGCGGTAATTATTGGCCTGACGGTTTTCTTTGACGCAGCTCAGTACCCGGTTTTCAGTCAACAAGCAGTTCCTACGCTCACGGGTCGTGTGGTCGATTTGGCAAACATGATCAATGCCGGTGACGAGGCGGATCTGACGGCGCGATTGGAAGCCCATGAGAAAGTTACAAGTAATCAGATAGCGGTGCTGACCATTTCCTCTCTTCAAGGCGAGGCGCTAGAGGACTATAGCCTTCGGGTGGCGCGCAGTTGGGCGCTGGGTCAAAAGGACGCCAATAACGGTGTCCTGTTTCTGGTGGCCAAGAACGATCGCAAGATGCGCATTGAAGTCGGTTATGGTCTTGAGGGCACGCTGACTGATGCAATCTCTTCCTTCATCATTCGTCAAACGGTAACGCCACTCTTCAAACAGGGCTTGTTTAATGGTGGCATTGTTGCTGCTACGGGCCAAATAATCGACGTTCTGGAATCCGATGAAGCTGGATTGGAAGATTGGCGCCAACGATCCAGGAAAACATCGTCTGGCCGGGATCCGGAATGGCCCGTGTATACCTTTGTAGCGCTCTGGTTGATGATCATGTTCGGAGGGCTTTTGACGAACATTTTGGTGCGCGTGTTCGGGCGTGAAATCAAGCCCGGACATTATCGGTGGCTGGGCATGGACGCCGGGCCGAACGCCCCGAGGTCAAAGCGAAGCGGCAGCTCTTCGGGAGGTGGAGGTTGGTCGGGTGGCAGCAGTGGCGGCTTCAGCGGTGGTGGTGGAAGTTTTGGCGGTGGCGGATCGTCGGGAGGGTGGTAATGAGTTCAATACAGAATCAACACACTGTGTCGGTCGAAGATCACAACCGAATTACGCTAGCCATACGAACCATGGAAAAGCGAACGTCCGGTGAGATTTTTGCCGTCGTGGCGCGACAATCTGACGATTATTTTTATGTCGCTGGATTTATGGCTGGACTGTGGGCACTGTTGTTGGGATGTGTTCTGGCGATTGCGGCAACCGTATCGAATATGCCGATCAACCTGACGGTTCTGGCCGGAGCGCAAATAGCGAGTTTTGCAAGCTTTTTGCTGATTTTTAAATATTTTCCAGCAATTCGCTTGTGGTTTGTACCCCGGTCAATCGCTTACCGGCGCGCCTCAAACAATGCTGTGCGGCAGTTTTTGGCGCACGGAATTCACACAACATCGGACCGGTCCGGTGTTTTGATATTTGTATCATTGGCCGAACAATATGCTGAAATTGTTGCCGATGCGGGCATTAATCAGGAAGTTGAGCAATCGCAATGGGATGCGATGATTGGGGTTTTGATTGATCACGCAAAACGCGACGAACTGGCCAATGGTTTCGTTGAGGTAATCAATCGGGCAGGGGTATTGTTGGAAACCCATTTTCCGCGCCGTGAAGGTGAGGAAATCGAATTGGATGACAGATTAATCGAAATCTAGAGCCGGATTGGCTTTGCCAGGCGTTCGGGTGTGATTGATTATTGCTTTAGCAGTAGCAAGTTTTGATCTTGAGCTTGTGATCAGGATTGCATATGTGTTTGGCAACGAATTGGGAGCCGAACATGCAAGCAATCTTTTGGGTAATTCACACGATACTCGAAATCTACTGGTGGATTGTCATTCTGTCAGTTGTCTTGTCTTGGCTTTACGCTTTCAACGTGGTCAATCCATCAAACCAGTTTGTGCGGGCGGTTGGCCAGTTTGTTCACGACGCCACCGAGCCGCTGTTGAGCCGTATTCGAAGGTTTATGCCCAATCTCGGCACGATTGATATTTCGCCAATTGTTTTGTTGCTGGCGATTACGTTCCTGCAGATTCTGCTGCGTACCAGCATAGCACCGGCATTTGGCGTTTGAGGCGAACTTTCGCGGCTCTGGATTATTCCAATGGAAACCTAGTCTAGGATTCTGGTCCTAACTCCACGCAAAGGCGACTTTGTTCAGAGTCTTGGCGTTGAAAGTCTCACTGCCTTCAGCAATGTCGACACCGCCGGCATTTTTGTAAAACTGCATGGCAGGATGATTTTCCTCCAACACCCAAACAACACAGCCCTTAAATCCGGTACGCTGCAATTGTTCGCGGGCGGCAATGAACAGCTTTTTACCAATGCCAACGCCCTGATATTCCGGCAGCAGATAAAGTTCGTATACTTCACCTTCCTGAGAAAGGGCAGAAACACGATTGGGACCGATCGTGGCGTAGCCGACAATCTGGTTGTCGGTTTCCATCACCAGAACCCGGGTCGAGTTGCGTATCGCGCGGGCCCACCATTTGGGATCACGGCGCCGGATCATGGTGTCGAGCGACTTGTGAGGGATCAATCCAGTATAGGCCTGCCGCCACGATGCATCGTGAATGGCAGAAATACCAAATGCGTCTGCAACTTCTGCAGGGCGTGTTTCAAGGGACAGCGTACTCATGGGTGAAGTCTAGTTAACGATTTTTTAACCAACAAGGCCTGAACGACCTAAATTGCTCAGAAAAACGGTAATAATGCCTGATTGGGCCGTGTTTTTGATTTCATAGTTAATCGAGAAGTTTTTGATCTCGCGCCATGGAATGGCGCTTTTTAGCTTCCGTTCAAGGCGATTTGCTGATTGTCTGGGGCACGATGATCGCGCGGTTTTAGAGGCATTTTCGATGAAATTAAAAGACATCAAAACCTTTGTCGTTGGCAATCCGCCACCATCCTTTGGTGGGCGATATTTTCTGTTTGTAAAAGTTACAACGGACAACGGCATTGTTGGCTATGGTGAAATCTACGCCGCCAGCGTTGGACCCAAGGTACAGTGTGCAGTTGCCGAGGACCTGTTCGCCCGGCACTGTGTGGGGCAACCACCGAATGACATTGAGCGCATGTTTCGCCGATTTCATTCATCGGGATTTTCACAGCGGCCAGACCCCACAGTGATGGGTGCGTTTTCAGCCATTGAAATGGCCTGTTGGGATATTTTTGGCAAAGCACTGGATAAGCCGATACACGAATTGATGGGCGGCTTGGTGAATGAGCGTCTGCGCTCCTACACCTACCTTTATCCAGATGAGTCTCAAGACCCGGCAACATTCTATAATGACGCGGATCTCTCGGCGGAACGGGCGGCGGTGTATGCCGACCAAGGATTTACAGCGCTAAAATTTGACCCCGCGGGGCCCTGCACCATTTATGACCCACATCAGCCGGCTGTGGTCGATCTGGATCGTTCAGAAAAATTTTGTCGGAAGGTTCGTGAGGCTGTTGGAAATCGTGCTGATCTGTTGTTTGGCACTCATGGTCAGTTTACCGCGTCTGGTGCCATTCGCATGGCTCAGCGATTGGCACCCTATGAACCGCTTTGGTTTGAAGAACCAACACCACCTGAAGTGCCAGAGGAAATGGCAAAAGTTGCGGCCCAATCGAGCGTCCCAATCGCCACCGGAGAACGGCTGACAACCAAGTATGAATTTGCCCGTGTTTTGAAATGTGGTGCAGCCTCAATTCTGCAGCCGGCTCTGGGGCGTGTTGGCGGAATTTGGGAAGCCAAGAAAATCGCGGCTTTGGCCGAAGTTCATTACGCACAGATGGCACCTCATCTATATTGCGGACCGATTGAAGCGCTGGCGAATATTCAACTGGGCGCCAGTATTCCAAATTTCCTGGTGTTGGAATCGATTCAGCAGTTTGGCGGCTTTCACGCTCAATTGCTCGATCAACCAATCAACTGGGTAGAGGGATACGTCTATCCGTCTTCTCGCCCCGGCCTGGGACATGAACTCAACGAAGACGTGGCGGAGGCTCATCCCTATGACGGGGATCGACTGCACTTGGAGATGCAGAATGAGCCTTATAATTATTCTAAAGAAAATCGATTTGCCGGGGGTTAAATACATGAAAGTTGGATTTATCGGGCTGGGAAATGTCGGCGGAAAGCTGGCCGGATCCTTGATTAGAAACGGTTTCGACACGACGGTGCGCGATTTGAACAAGCAGGTTGCGCAAGGATTTCTGGATCTGGGGGCTTCTTGGGCCGACAGCCCAAAAGAGATGGCAGAAAAGTGTGATTTGATCATAACCTGCCTGCCGTCTCCCAGAGCCTGTGCGCTGGTCATGGAAGCGGAAGACGGCATTCTTGCCGGCCTGTCTTCCGGAAAGATCTGGGCAGAGATGTCGACAACGGATGTGGAAGAAGTGAAGCGCATCGCTGGATTGGTGGAAGCCAAGGGAGCTTCTGCGATTGAATGTCCGGTATCTGGTGGATGCCATCGGGCAGCGACTGGCAACATTTCAATTTTTGCTGGATGCGAACGTGAAACATTCGAACGCATGTTGCCGCTTTTGACGACACTGGGTCGCAGGGTATTGCACACCGGGCCCATCGGCTCTGCATCGATGCTGAAAGTCATGACCAACTATCTGGCCACGGCGAACCTGCTGACCATCAGTGAAGCCATGACAACCATGAAAGCCGCCGGCATGGATCTGGCAACGACATATGAAGCGATTGCGATCAGCTCGGGAACCTCTTTTGTTGCGGAAACCGAAGGTCAGGTCATCTTGAACGGCAGCCGGGATATCTCGTTTACGATGGATCTGGTTTCCAAAGATATTGGTCTGTTTCAGGAGATCGCGGAGCGACACAATGTGCCGCTGGAAATCTCGCCACTGATGGTTGATATCTTTAAGGATGGTGAAGCGCGATATGGACCGCGTGAATTGTCACCCAACATCATCAAACGGTTAGAGGATCAAATGGGATTTGAAGTTCTGGCGGATGGTTTTCCTACCGAGATGATGGATGATGAACCTGAACAACCTGGTTATGAAGTTGTCCCACGAGGCCGCGACTGATGAGCAAGCAACCCAATTTCCTGATCTTCATGGTCGATCAATGCAACGGCACATTTTTTGGTGAAGACGGTCCGGCAGAATTTCTCCACGTGCCAATTTTGCGGCGCCTTTATTCTCAAGGGGTCAATTTCGCCAATACCTATTGTGCAAGTCCTTTGTGTGCTCCGTCGAGGGCGTCGTTCATGTCTGGATTGTTGCCGAGCCGCACCGGCGTTTATGACAATGCCGCTGAATTTGCGTCGAGTATCCCAACCTTTGCTCATCATCTCAGGAAGGCAGGCTATTCAACGATCCTGTCGGGCAAGATGCATTTTGTCGGCCCCGATCAGCTGCACGGTTTTGAAACCCGAACCACGACGGATGTTTATCCTGAAGACTTTGGTTGGACACCTGACTGGTCTAAGCCTGACGAGCGCATTGATTGGTGGTATCACAATCTTGGTTCGGTCACGACCGCGGGTGTGGCCGAGACCACAAATCAACTGGAATATGATGACGAAGTTGCCTTTTTTGCCAATCAGGCGCTGCATCAATTGTCGCGGAAGGACCGCGATCAGCCGTTCTGCCTTACCGTTAGTTTCACCCATCCGCCTGATCCTTTTGTCACGCGTCAAAAATATTGGGATCTCTATCCCGAAACGGATATGCCGGAACTCAACGAATCAACCATTTCCTATGATGATCAGGATGCCCATTCGAAGCGTTTGCTGGATATGTCCGACTGGCGCAATTTTGATACGACCGATCAGAAAGTAATCGACAGTCGACGAGCCTATTTCGGCAATATCTCTTACATTGACGAAAATATTGGCGCCATTTTGGAAACCCTCAAAGCCTGTGAACTCGATGAAGACACGATTGTGATTTTTGTGTCGGATCACGGCGATATGCTGGGTGAAAAAGGGCTGTGGTTCAAAATGAGTTTTTTTGAAGGGTCCTCACGAGTTCCTTTGATGATCCATGCACCGGACAGATTTAAGGCTGCAACTGTTAGTGAACCGAGTTCGACGCTTGATGTGCTGCCAACGCTGGTCGAATTAGCTGGAGCAGACGTTCCAGACGAAGTTGATGGGATGTCGTTGGTGCCGTCACTTGCAGGGCAAATTGAATCGCGTCAGGTTTTTTCTGAATATGCGGCGGAAGGCTCCATCGCCCCAATGGTTATGCTGCGTCAGGGAAAGTACAAGATCAATATCTGTCCTGCTGACCCTGATCAGTTGTTTGATCTTCACGAAGATCCCAGTGAACGTTGTAATTTGGCGGAAGATGAAGATCACGCCGACATTCGCGACCAAATGCGTTCAGATATTGAAAGTGCCTATGATTTCGACGCCTATCGGCAACAGGTCGAAATCAGCCAACAACAACGGCTGATGGTCTACGAGGCCTTGCGCAACGGGAATTATTATCCCTGGGATTATCAACCTCTTCAATTGGCCTCGGAGCGTTACATGCGCAATCACAAAGATTTAAATGTTGTAGAAGGGGATGCCCGATATCCCCGATTTAAGGAGAACCAGACGTGACAAAATTGATAATTCACGGGAGAGCTACCTCCTCAAATGTTCAGGCCGTCATGTGGACAGCAGAGGAATTAGGTCTTGATTGCGAACGTTTGGATGTCGGTGGCGCGTTTGGTGGAACCGACACTGCGGACTACCTGTCAATGAACCCGATGGGGCTGGTCCCGACTTTGCAGGATGGTGACACGACATTGTTTGAAAGTTGCGCCATCGTACGATATTTGGGCGCACGCTACGGGGACGAGCGTTTCTGGCCCCGGGATCCGGCCGCCAGAGCACTGCTAGACCAATGGGCCGAATGGGGCAAAGGAACCTTTGCGCGGGCAGTTGTCTATGACGTTTTCTGGACGTTGGTACGCATCCGCAAGGTCGACCGCGACTTGGATGCGTTGGCTGCCGGCATTGCCAATGCCTCAAAATTGGCAAAAATGCTGGATCAACGGCTCGGCAAAGGCCCCTATCTCGCTGGTGAAAATCTGACATTTGCCGATATCATCCTCGGCCATGTTTTGTATCGCTATTACTCCCTTGATTTTGAGCGGGTAGACACACCAAATCTGGATGCCTATTACGACACACTGACCAACCGGCCAGCTTATGCAGAGCATGTCATGGTCGACTATTCATCGTTGAAGGTGGAGTAACATGAGTCACGGGCTGGATCAGTTGGATTTTGTTCAGCAGGCCGACTTTGTCATCGTCGGCTCAGGTTCAGCTGGTTCTGTTGCAGCGTCCCGCCTGTCGGAAAATGGCAAATATTCTGTGCTCGTCCTGGAATATGGTGGCACAGACTTCGGCCCGTTCATTCAAATGCCAGCAGCACTTTCCTATCCAATGAACATGGCCCGATATGACTGGGGTTTTGGTACTCAACCGGAGCCGAAGTTGGATAATCGTCAGTTGGCCACGCCACGCGGCAAGGTTATCGGTGGATCCTCCTCAATCAATGGCATGGTTTATGTTCGCGGCCATGCGAAAGATTTTGATCATTGGGAAGAAAGTGGCGCAACGGGCTGGTCCTATGCGGATGTGCAACCCTATTTTCAACGCGCCGAGACAAGTCATGGTGGTGCCAAGGGGGAGGGGCGAGGTACCGATGGTCCCTTGCATGTCGGCAGAGGCCCGAGGGAAAACCCCCTGTTTGACGCCTTTGTTGAAGCCGGACGTCAGGCGGGGTTTGAGGTTACCGATGACTACAATGGACTTAAGCAGGAAGGCTTCGGCCCAATGGAGCAAACGGTTCATAAGGGCAGAAGATGGTCGGCCGCGAACGCCTATCTGAAACCCGCCATGAAACGAGAAAACCTGCGGATGATGAGCTGTTTTGTTCGCCGCATACTTTTTGATGGGCGCACGGCCATTGGCGTGGAAATTCAACGTGGCGACAATATCGAGCAGGTACGGGCACACAAGGAGGTGGTGTTGGCGGCCTCCTCCATAAACACGCCGAAGATTTTGATGTTGTCAGGCATCGGCCCCAGGCAGCACCTGCAGGATCACGGCATTGAAGTGCTTGCGGACCGACCCGGTGTAGGTGGAAACCTGCAGGATCATCTGGAATTGTATATCCAACAGGCCTGCACCCAGCCGATTACGCTTTACTCAAAACTGAATCTTTTCTCCAAGGCGATGATTGGAGCTCAATGGCTGTTCTTCAAGTCGGGACTGGGGGCTTCAAATCAATTTGAGAGCGCCGCATTTGTCCGCTCCAAACAAGGTGTTGAATATCCGGATATTCAATATCATTTCTTGCCGGTTGCAATCCGATATGATGGCAAGGCGCCCGCCGAAGGTCACGGCTATCAGGCCCATGTGGGGCCGATGCGGTCGAAGTCACGTGGCTCAATTACACTGGCGTCCGCGGACCCGCTCACGCCGCCAAAAATTCAGTTCAACTACATGAGCCACGAAGAGGACTTCCCGGATTTTCGTCACTGTATTCGATTGACACGGGAGATATTAGGTCAACAGGCGTTTGATGAATTTCGTGGCAAGGAGATATCTCCAGGTGCAGAGGTCCAAAGCGATGACCAGTTGGACGATTATATTCGTGAGCACGTGGAAAGCGCTTACCATCCCTGCGGCACGGCGAAAATGGGCGCGGTAGATGACCCCACCGCAGTAGTTGATCCTGAATGCCGGGTAATTGGTGTCGACAATCTGCGTGTTATCGACACGTCGATCTTTCCGCGCATCACCAACGGGAACCTCAACGGGCCGGCAATCATGTCAGCAGAAAAGGCCAGCGATCATATTCTCGGTCATGAAATGCTGGCGCGATCCAACCTGCAGCCGTGGATCAATCCGCGCTGGCAGGAAAGCGATCGCTAGCTCTTGGCGGCTTTGCTGCGTTCGCGTTGCAAATCTTTTTCTGCAAGCTTTTGGGACTTTGCCGAGGCAATATCTGCAGCGATGTGCAATTCGTTGCGTTGCTTGGCCAAGTCCATCTGTTTTTGGCGCTCCTGAAATCGTGCCTGCTGCCGGGTGTTTTGAGTTTCGTGGCAATGGGGGCATGAGACGCCCTTAACGTAGCGATCATCCGCCATTTCAGATTCGCTGATCGGCATCCGGCATGCATGGCACATGTCATAGTCACCAACTTCCAAACCGTGTTTAACCGAAACTCTTTGGTCAAAAACAAAGCAATCGCCTTCCCACAGGCTTTTTTCTTCAGGCACAGTTTCCAGATATTTTAAGATGCCACCCTTCAGGTGATACACATCGTTAAAACCGCGAGATTTGAGCAGTGCAGTAGACTTTTCACAGCGAATGCCACCGGTACAGAACATTGCGACCTTGGTGTCGGGTTTGGCTTCGAGCACGTCATCAACCCAGGCAGGCAGTTCTCGAAAGCTGCTGGTGTTGGGGTTTTGGGCATTCTTGAATGTACCGATGGCGACTTCATAGTCGTTTCGTGTATCCACCACCACAACATCCGGTTGACTTATCAAGTCGTTCCAATCACTGGGATCGACGTAAGTGCCGGCATTGTTTGCAGCGTCAACATCGTCGACACCCAATGTGACGATCTCTTTCTTCAACCGTACTTTCATACGGTAAAAAGGCGGCTCGTCGGCCCGTGAAAATTTGACGTCAAGCTGATCAAATTCCGGATGAGAAGCCAACCATGAAAGGACTGAATCTATTCCCTTTTCCGGGCCAGAAATGGTTCCGTTAATACCCTCCTGAGCCAACAATATTGTGCCCATGACGTCATTTTGTTTGCAGACCTGCAAGAGGGGCTGCTGCAAGCGGGGATAATTGTCCAGAGTAACGAACTTGTACAAAGCCGCGACGCGGTAGTTTGAATTGTCTGATGTGGAATTGAAGGACATGGTCTGTTGGCGGTGGTTATGATAATCAATTTTGCATTCACTTAGCGCGCTGCCGTTGGCTGAGCAATAATCCCTGACAAAAATGGGCGAGGAAAAATTTGAACCGGAGAATAGCTTATTTGATGTTGGTTGTGATTGTCGCGTTGGCCATCGGCTATTTGTACCCGGGCTCCTGACAGATTGTGCCGACAATCGTGGTTAACGAATATTTCTGAACAACGATACAAATCCAGCAGTTCTGCGGCAGTTTATTAACAAAACTTGGCAATTAGCACAAAGATTAACACCCTATTAACACTCTGCCTTCAAAGCTTAACCTAGGCGATTCTGCTTAGAATCAGCCAAGGGCAGACTTAGCATTTGGGCCGCTGGAACCTGTGACGTCCATCGTGTCTAAGTTATCAGGGGGTGTGAATTGCTTTCCGCATTCGGGAAAATATTCAAACGGGGAAGTGCCATCGTGCCGCCGATGGACGAGCGACCGTTGATGCGGGTGCTTGAACCCCGAATTCTGCTTGACGCTGCCGCTGTTGAAACCGCCCAAGACATGGCCTGGGAAGCGGCGAGTGAACCAGATGCCGAAGGCGACGATTCAACTGCAGAATTTGCCGAGGGCGGCAGCCCTGACGCGCTGATGGATGGAAGCATTCGCGACCTGAGTCGTGACGTTGTATTTATCGACGGAGATATTGAAAACCTTGGCGAATTGCTGGGCGAACTCGACCCCGATGTTGAAGTGCATATTCTTGATCTTCAGTCCGATGGTGTTGAGCAGATCGCTGATACTCTGGAGGGTCGAGACGATGTCCTCGCAATCCATATATTTTCGCATGGCGGACAGGGATTTCTAAACCTGGGATCCTCCCAGTTGTCCAACGAGACCATCTCAACAACCCATGCCGACGCACTTAGTCGAATTGGTGCATCGCTCAGCCATGATGGAGACATATTGGTTTATGGATGCGATTTCGCCTCCGGGGAGGTTGGGCAAGTTGTCGCCAAGCAATTGGCGAATGCTACCGGTGCCGACATCGCCGCTTCCAGCGACCTGACAGGTGCATCTGAATTCGGTGGTGATTGGGATCTCGAGGTCGTTGAGGGAAATGTTGAAGCCAAGGCTTTCGAAGCCACCGGTTTCAAAGGCGTTCTTGGAGCATTTGAACTTGGTACCGTAGACCCCCCAACGGTAACTTATGTCAATGAATTCACTCCTGCATCGGCCCCGCAATTCGGTGCGGTTGGCGAAGCCGGCACGGTGGCCATCTGGGAGAATGCCGGAACGGTAGACACCGGTAGCGGGCTGGTCAGCGTCGATGTGCGGGCAACTGTAACAAGCGTTACCAATGCATCTGAAATCTTTGTTGGTTTTGGAACGCGGGACGATGATGAAGGTGATGCCGACGACGGGACATTGGATGATTTCAGGGTCTATGTTCACAACACATCGTCCGTTGCGGGAGGACCAAATACCGGAAATATCGGCAGCGCTACAATCGTTTGGGAGATTTTTGAAACTGGCACGGGCCAGACGATCCGTGCTGAAATTGGTGAAGTTAGTCTGACAACGGCGGATATTGACGGGGTGGCGCCGGGTTCTGTCACAACCCGTGAGACCCTGGCGGCAGCACTGTCAGACCTGTCTTCGTACACCGTGCAGGCGGGAACAAATCTTGAAGTTACCAACGATGGCACCAACTTGCGCGCCACTGGTACGATGGACCAAAATAGCGAAGAGTCCAGTTGGGTTCAATATTCGTGGAACTCGGTCAACCAGCTGACCATGATGTATGAGACGCGATCTCCCTATGCCTATTATAACCATGACGGCGACGGGGATCTGGTATTCACCAATCCGGAAACATCCTTTGCAACAGGTGTCGACCTTGATGCTGACGATTCCTCGGGCTCAGGCGGCAGTAATTATCAGACAGTTTTTTATTCAAACGCCACCAGTGGTTCTCCCGTGGCCATCGCTGATGGTGATGTTATTGTCACAAATGACGCAGGGTCAGCTACCAATGCAACGGTCACGCTGACAAATGCCCTGGCGGGTGACCAATTGAATGTTGATAATTCAATATTGACCAGCCTCGGGCTGACGGGGAGCGTCGACACCAGTGTTCCCGGACAGATATCCGTCACATTATCAGGAGAGGCAAGCACAACTGACTACCAAACAGCGCTGCAATCGATCACTTTTGAAAATACAAATTACGGCAGCATTGATCCGACGCTACGTTCGATCGATGTCCAGGTTTACGATGGCGCATTTGCCAGCAGTGCTGCCAATGTCGCCATCACGTTCGGGACCATAGTCAATCAACCAACAGCAAATCATGACGTCTATGTCGGCCAGGAAGATTCCACGCTGAATGTTGCGATTGCCGACGGCCTGTTGTCCAACGATAACGACCCCAATGGTGTGGCAATATCAATAGTGTCAGCGACTGATAGCATTGGCACTTCAATCACGGTCAATCCGGCAGGTGCTGCAAGCCCGACCTCCCATACAACGCCAACCGGAGCAGTCCTCACTTTGTATGATGACGGCAGCTTCGACTACGTGCCCGTGGCTGATTATAGCGGAGTTGAATATTTTAACTACACGGTTGAAAACGTTGATGGAATCAGTGGGCAATCCTATACTTCCATCAACATTCAAGGCGTGGCAGATGCAGCTGTACTTCCGACTGGTTTGATCAGTGCTGCAGCAGATGAGGACACCGGCTCAACCACTTTAGACCTGACCGCCAGTCAGGGTGATGCTGACGGATCCGAGACCCTACGCTATAGCGTATCGCAGATACCCAACGGATACAGCATCACGGATGGTGTGCGCAGCTATGTTTCGAGCGGTCTCTCTGACATCGCCTATCTTGATGGCTGGACGTTAACAACAATCTCAATTGTACCTCCCAGCCCAGCCGAACATTCCGATGTGGACATCACGGCTCAACTGACGGTTGAATCCAGCGAATCCAACGGTTCCAGCACGTCGAATAGTGAAGCGGTAATCTTCCGGTTCGATGCGGTGGCAGATGCCCCGACATTGTCGCTGACCAGCGGTAGCGCCGGTCCCGGCGCGATGATGAATATGAGTCCGCTCATATCGGCCACTCTGACCGACATTGACGGTTCAGAAGAGATTGTCAGCTATTCATTTTCCAGCATACCAGCTGGTGCAACATTTTACGTCGGCTCAAACGCCCAGACACCGGTTGGGGGAGTGGTGGTGATCGCAGCAGCTGATCTGTCGGCCCTAAGACTTGAAACTCCCTCCGTGCTGGGCGGATACATGCTCAATGTCATGGCGACATCCGGTGAGACCAATGCCGAGAACCAGGTTGCCCAACTGACCGCAGACTCGACAGTTGAAGTTCTAAAATTCGCAGTCGATAATGTTGATGACCCGGTGGTTGCAGCCGACGATACATATACGGTCTTCGGCGGGCAAACCGTTGTTCTCAATCCGCTCGGCAATGATGTTGTCGCCGACGGTGGTGCACAAATTACCGAAATCAACGGCTCTCCATTCTCGATCGGTCAAACCGTCGCTCTGACAGGCGGGGTGGGTGATATCACGTTAAATGCCGATGGAACATTGACCTTCGTGGCCGATGCCGGTTTCGGCGGTCAGGACACGTTCACCTATACCGTGATTGATGTTGATGGCAGCAGCGATACTGCAACTGTTACACTCGATGCGCCAACCTGGAGTATAAGCGGTGACAGCACTGTTGGTGAGGGCGCCAGTGCATCCTATACGATCACGCTCGATGCGGTGCCTCCCATGGGGTCACCCGTATCAGTTGATATCTCTGCCATTGATATTGGCACGACCGGTGCGGATTATGGTGACCTCACCGCAGCTGTTCAAGCCGCCGCAGATGCCTCACCCAATTTCAGTTTTGACGGCACGACGCTGACATTCGTTGCCGATTATGATTCTGTTTCCGTTTCAGGATCAGAATTTCAAGATGTTTCATCAGACCTGTCGGCGACTGCCCTGAACATTGGTTTGTTCGACCCATCGCTAGTGTCTTTGGGATTTGATTTTGATTTTTATGGTGAGGCCTACAGCAATGTATATGTAAGCGACTGTAACTACTCAGCTACCCTATTTCTGCTGCCATTAGGTGCGACAATTTGATTCATGGCGCATATTTGAGGTTCCACTTTTTTCATTTTGGTGTTTGACTGCGAGGATGAAACTCGAAAATCTGACACCTGAAATTCTTGCTGATTTCTCAAAATCAGAACTGATTGATGTGGTCATGGCTCTGGTGGGTCAGGTTGTCTAACTCAAAGAACAAAATGCGCAGCTTTTGGAGATGAACGCTCGGCTCCTGAAGGAAAACGAACAACTCAGGAAAGACAACGAGCAACTTAGAGAAGATAATGCGGTTCTTAGGCAGCGTGTTTCAGATCTTGAGCGTCGTCTGGGATCGAACAGTCGTAATAGCAGCAAACCACCTTCGAGCGACGGACTGGCAAAGCCGTCTAGCGATAAGAAACGGCGGACCAAAAGTCAGCGGGGCAAGTCAAATCGAAAGCCTGGCGGCCAACCCGGACATCCCGGCAACACACTGAAACAGGTTGAGAACCCAGACGAGATCACCAGTCATTTTCCGAACCAATGCCAAAACTGTCAGGCCGCGCTTTCGGCGGAGGATACCATAGGTTCTGCGTGCAGACAGGTGTTTGGCCTCAAACCTCCACCGCCGCTTTATGTGACCGAGCATCGTGCGCATATTTGCCAATGCCAGCATTGCGGTGCAAAAACCCGCGCCGATTTTCCTGAAGGGGTAACATCACCCGCCCAGTACGGCGATGAAATAGGGGCGTTGGCCGCCTATTTACAGACGCAGCACTGCATTCCCCAAAATCGCCTGGCGCAGGTTTTTGCGGACATTTTCGGGGTCACAATCACATCGGCAACCCTTTCCAGTCTGGTTGCCAAAAAGGCCGAGCAGATGCTCTGTTTAGCTGAGGCGGTGAAGAACCTGCTGTCCGGGCCTCAAACGGCAGTGAAGCATCTGGATGAAACGGGGTTCAGGATTGGTGGCAGAACGCGCTGGCTTCATATGCTATGCTCCACCGCTCTAAGCCACCTTCGGCTCGGAACTGCGCGAGGTGAAGTGCCACCAGAACTGGCGGGAACGGCAGTGCATGACTGTTTCTCTTCCAACTGGGCAGTGGAAAATGTGACCCATGGATTGTGCAATGCCCACATCTCCCGCGAATTGGAGGCATTGACCGAATATGAAAAAGAAGCTTGGGTGCCGGACATGAAAGCCATTCTGCTCGACGCACTGAAGCTCACGCATGTCGCGCGAATCCAAAATCGGAGCGCGGTCAGCCCGGAGGCAATCACGGATATCGAGCGGCGATTTGATGCCTGTTGCGAGCGTGCTATCGCGTTCCACGAGGCCCAACCGCCTCTCGCGCGCCCAACGAAAGGCAAGAAGCGGGGTCGCCCGAAACGGCGGATTGGGCACAATCTCGCTTTGCGACTCCAAACGCATAAAGCAGCGGTTTTGCTCTTTCTCAATGATCTGCGCGTTCCCTACACGAACAACGAGGCAGAGCGTGATCTCAGAATGACGAAAGTTCGACAAAAGGTCTCGGGAAGCTTTCGAACAGAGGCTGGTGCCGAGAATTTCTGCACTTTACGAACGGTCATTGAAACGGCGCGAAAACAAGGTTGGGACATCCTGAAAACCTTGAAAACCGCGCCTGATCAGCTCATCCTCAATCTCAGACCCGTCTGATGGGCCGTCTATAAAAGCATCAGGTTGGGGTAGCTGGGTAGTTACAAGCGACTTTGGAATTCTTACTTTTGGGGGACCTTCCCCAGGAGGTGGTGACGCTTATAACAATACCAGCTTCGCGGCCGGTAACACGCTGGGAGGACTGCCCGCAATTGCACCGTTTTGGGATGTGCTGGGGATGGACCGGGTCAATAGCGACGACGTCTATACTTTAACACAGGGATTGCCCGGCGAACGCGAATTTATCGTTCAATACCATGATGTCGTAATATATTTCGATGACACCGCTGGTGAGACAGTCACCTTTCAGGTGGTACTGCGCGAAGGCAGCAATGAAATAGAATTTCGCTACGACGATGTGACGCTGACCAACTCCACCTATTCTCTGGGTAATTCTGCGACAATCGGTATTAGCGATGGCAGCGGAACCCGATTTGAGGAATTCTCTTTCGCAAGTGCGGCTCTCAGCGACAATAGCCGCGTGGTATTCTCAGCAGATAATTCTGCCAGCCAAACTCTGTCATTCTCGCTGGCGGCTATTTCGGACGCCAGTTTTGAAGGGTCGGAAGACTTATCGATTGTCTTGAGCAACGGGACGGAGGCGACAGTCTCTGGAACCGCCGCTTCAGTTACGACATCTATTACTGATGTTAATCTGGGTCCCGCAAACACGGTTCCGGTGACCGGCGGCAGTGCTATTACCGAGACAACGACCGCTGAAGATACCTCGCTCGTCTTCAATTCTACTAATGGTAATGCTCTTGCCGTCGACGATCCGGACGGAGACTCGATCACGGTAACCCTGTCGGTTTCCAACGGTATGTTGACTGCAGCCTCAGGCAGTGGAGCTGCATTGACTGGCGACGGAACAGCAATCCTCGTTTTGGCGGGAACTCAGGCGGAAGTGAACGCTGCGTTGGACGGGCTCAGTTATTCAAGCATAGCCGATTTCAACGGCACCGATCTGCTGACCTTCTCCACCGATGACAATGCAGGTCAGGCCAATTCGGTCACGGTCAGCACTGTTGATCTGGCAGTAACCGCAATAGACGACATTGCTATGGATCAAGCGCCGATCACAACCGGCAACTCCGTTATAATAAATGTTCTGGGCAACGACAGCTTTGAAGGTGTTATCACCAATCTGACGGCAATTGACGGGTCACGTGGAACGGTCATTGTCAATGGCGACAACACCATCACCTATACCTGGACTGATGCGGTCAGTTCCGGGCTAGATAATTTTACCTATACAGTTACTTCAGGTGGCGTAACTGAAACGGCCAATGTAGTCGTTCTCAAACAGACACCATCATCACCGATTGACGATGTGGCTTCAGCGGACGAAGACAATGTTTTAAATATCGCTGCAGGCGGTGTGCTAAGCAACGATTATGGAACAGCGCCTGTGCCAATGCTGGATTATTCCAGTATTGACGTTAGCGGTGCTCCGTTGGGATCTTGGAGTGCCGGTTTAGCCAGTCACGATCTGAGCTGGATCGGCGGTATTACTCAAAATACCAGTCCAATGACCAGCTTCTCCGGCCTTACTGAAAGCCTGGTATTTGATGGCAGTGGTGGTGCGACCGGTGCTTCGCTGCAGACATTGACTGGTAATCCTACGGACGCCGATGCCAGTTTTGATATTTGGTTCAAGTATGACCCGGCAGACTACGCAAGCGGATTGGGTGCGGTTCTCTACGAAACTGGTGGCACAACTGACGGCATGTCAATTGCCCTGTCTGATTCCACCGGCAGTGGATCAGGAACAATTGACCACCTGTTGGTCCAGTTCAATGACAGTGGCAATACAATCGTACAGCTGATCGATCTCGAAGATGTGCTGGGTTCTGGAAATATACCCAATGAATTCATAAGCCTAACCGCAGTTTACGACAGGGATTCAAACGGCACCGACGATGAAGTGAGGCTTTATGTCAACGGCATGTTGCTGGCGGCGCAATCTGCAGCCTCGCTCAACGATTGGGCGGGCGGCAATGGCTCAGGATTGGGGACCACCAGCAACACGGCAAATATCGGCTCCGCTAATTTCGGCAATTTTGTAGGGGAGATAGCTAAATTCAACTTTTCCGAATCCGCGTTGTCTGACTCTGAAGTGAAGAGCAGTTTTGATACGATCACCGGCTTGACGGTGACGTCCCATGATGCGACTTCCGCCTTGGGTGCCAGCGTGACGGTCAACGCTGACGGCAGTTACAGTTATGACCCAACTGGATCTGCAACTCTTCAGGCGATGCAGTCAGGAGACAGCTTAAACGATAGTTTTACCTATGAAATTACTGACGCAAATGGCTCAACAACCACCGCCACTGTCAACCTTACCGTTGCCGGCATTAATGATGCGCCATCCGGCACAGATGTTTCGATAACAATCAACGAAGACACAACTCACACGCTGACCATAGCAAATTTCGGGTTCGACGATCCCATTGATGGAACCAATGATGCCTTCCAGGATGTTATATTTACAACCGTGCCGGCTGACGGAGATCTGGTTTATGACGATGGTGTAGCCGCACCGTACAATATTTCAGCCGGCCAGTCAGTTAGTGCTGCAGACATTGCCAGCGGGTATGTGCAATTTGTTCCCGACTCGGATGCAAACAACAGTTTCACATCAGGCGGCAATTACACCAGTTTTCAATTTCAGGTGGTAGATGATGGTGGCGTTGCCAATGGCGGCGTGAATACTGATCAATCTCCCAACACATTCACATTCAGCGTCACCCCTGTTGATGATGTTGTTTCGCATGTATTGCCCGGTGTTCAAACGGCTGTTGAGGATACGGCCTTGTCGATTGGCGGCGTGTCGGTTGTTGATGTTGACGGTGATGCGTTGACGACGCTTGTGTCGGTGCCGGCTTTTGCCGGGGGTTTGTCGGTGACGACGGGCGGCGGGGCGGTGATTACCGGCAATGGCAGTGCGTCGGTGACGCTGAGCGGCTCGGCAGCCCAGATCAATGCAGCACTTGTTGGTCTTTCCTATACGCCTGCAGCCGACTTCAATACCGATGTGGCAGGAGCCTTTGATCTGTCGATCACCTCAGATGATGGCGGCCTGCCGGTATTTGATACGGTCTCGGTTTCGGTAACAGGGGTGGCCGATATTGTTGCTGATAGCGTGACGGTGGCGGAAGACAATACCCTGACCTTTGATGCGATTGCCGGTACCGGTGGCGGCGGCGGCGGAAGTGCGGATAATTTTGAAGATGCCGGTGCGCTTGTCCTGGCCGTTACCCAGGGGGCCAGCGGGGCGGTATCGATCAACGCATCGGGTGAGATCGTCTATGTGCCGGTGGCCAACTTCAATGGCACCGATACATTCACCTATACGGTCAGTTCCGGCGGTGTCAGCGAAACGGCGAGTATCACGGTGACGGTCAACCCGGTCAATGATGGCCCTGATCTTGTGGCGGATACGGCTTCCGGTGATGAGGATGGCGGTCCGGTGACCGGCGATGTGCTGGCCAATGACAGTGATCTTGACGGGGATGGTCTGACGGTCACGACATTCACGATTGCCGGGATCGGGGGCACCCACAGTGCCAATGATACGGTGACGATTGCCGGTATTGGCGATCTGAGGCTAAACGGTGACGGCTCATTCTCATTTGCTCCGGCGGCCGACTATAACGGCCCGGTGCCGCAGGTCACCTATACGGCAAGTGACGGGGCATTAAGCGCCACCTCAACCCTGGATATTACAATTGACCCGGTCAATGATGCGCCTGTTGGGGTAGCTGATAGCAATTCCACGGCCGAAGACGTGCCGTTGATTGTTGCCGCAGCGACCGGCGTATTGAGCAATGATCATGATGGCGATGGCGGGGCGCTTGGTGGCGGTGTCAGCGTTACCGGCTTCAGTGTTGGTGGAACCGGATATGCAGCAGGTGCGACTGCGTCGCTTGCCGAGGGCGATCTGACCATCAACGGCGATGGCAGCTACTCGTTTATCCCGACAGCCAATTATAACGGCCCGGTACCACAGGCCACCTATACGGTGGAAGATGCAGGTGGCCTGGCAGCAAATGCAACCCTCGATATAACCGTAACTCCCGTCAATGATGCACCGGTGGTGAGTGCGCCCGGGGGCACGGTGAATGGCAGCGAGGACAGTGATCTTGTGTTCTCGGTGGCCGGAGGCACAGCGATTGCAATCAGTGATACAGATGTTGGCGGCGCCGCCGCCGCCGCCGATCCGGGCACCAGTTCGGTGACCTTGAGTGTCGATCACGGAACGCTGACGGCGGCGTCGGGTTCTGGTGCGACAATTGGGGGGGATGGCAGCGACAACCTTGTGGTGAGCGGTACGATTGCCCAGATCAATGCGGCTCTGGACGGTCTGGTCTATGCAGGTGTGGCTGATTATTACGGCGGTGATCTGATCTCGATTGCGGTTGATGACGGCTCCGGGGCGGCCAATGCAACGGGCAGCGGCTCGGTGGTGCTCAATGTCGGGGCGGTTGTTGATATTGTCGATGACGGGGTAACCACGGCGGAAGACAATGCGGTTGGCTTTAATGTGCTGACCGGTGTGAGCGGGGGGGCGCCTGACGGGGCGAGTGCGGATAATTTTGAAAGTGCCATCAGTCCTGCCGGTGCCCAGCTGAGTGCCATTGGCAGCGGCATTAACGGGCCGCAGAATGGCTCGGTGAGCTTTGTTGCTGACGGCTCGGTGGTGTATACGCCGGATGCGGATTTTGCCGGTATTGACGGCTTTACCTATACGATCTCAACGGCTGACGGGAATGGTGGCTTTGTTACCGAAACCGGCACGGTGACGGTCACGGTGACACCGGTCAATGATGCCCCTGTCCAGATGGTTCCCGATACCAGTGGCGGTCCGCTTGCCAGCACGACGATCGGGGAAGACGGCACGCTTACCTTTGCAGCGGCCAACGGCAATGGCCTGTCGGTTGGGGATGTTGACGGCCCTGGCCTGACCACCACGATGAGTGTCACCCATGGTCTGTTGACGGTGGCCGGTGGATCGGGGGCCAGTGTGACGGGCGATGGCACGAATGGTGTGAGTGTGTCGGGCACGGCAGCCCAGATCAATGCAGCCCTTGAGGGTCTGGTCTATACGCCGCTTGATGACTTCAACAGCGACGGAGTGCAGAGCGAACAATTGGTGATCAGCACCGATGACGGGTCGGGGGCGGCCAATGCTGTGACCAGTGATACAGTTGACCTGGCGATTACCGGGATTGGCGATGTGGTGGATGATGCGATCACCACCAATGAAGACAGTGCCGCCAGCTTCAATGTGCTGAGCGGCCTGAGCGGGGGCGCGCCGGACGGAGCGAGTGCGGATAATTTTGAGGGCATGGCGACAGTGTCGGCGGTGACCCAGGGCAGCCATGGGTCGGTCAGCTTTGATGCGGCGGGCAATGTCACCTATACGCCGGATGCCAATTACAATGTCGCCACAGGTGGACTTGATACATTCACCTATACGGTTGAGACGGCCGATGGGGCCGGAGGCACGATTGTCGAGACGGCGACGGTGACGGTTACCGTTGTGGCGGTCAATGACAGCCCCGATGCGGTGGGCAATGCCTATATCAGTGCTGAGGATACACCCATTGCCGGTAATCTGATCAGCGATGATACCAGTGCAACAGCGGGCAGTGAGAGCGGTGTCGACAGTGATGTGGAAACCGCATCAGCGGCCCTGACCATCACCTCGTTCACGCTTGCCGGAACCCCGGGGCCGAACCCGGACTTGTCCTGGCCGGCGGGCAGTTCTGCAACGGCTGGCGGCTTTGGCACGCTGACCATTAATGGGGATGGCAGCTTTACCCTGGTACCTGCTGCAAACTTCAACGGGGCATTCCCGACGGTCACCTATACGGCGGATGACGGGTCCGGGGCAGCTCCGGGTCCCGATGGTCCAACCGATACAGCCCCGGTGATCTTTACCTTCACACCGGTCAATGATGACCCGACCGCCAGTGGTGCCAATCCAACCACCAATGAGGATACCGCCGTTGCAGGATCCATCACCATGGGGGATGTGGACCTGCCGGGTGGCCCGGATGTTCTGACAGCCTCGCTTGATGGCGGTGTCGGATCAGCCCCCAATAATGGCAGCGTCGTGGTCAATGGGGACGGGTCCTACACCTATACGCCGGATGCCGACTTTAACGGCACTGATACATTCACCATCCGGGTGGAAGACGGGCAGGGCGGTTCAACCACCACGGTGATTACCGTTACGGTCACCCCTGTTGATGATGTTGTTTCGCATGTATTGCCCGGTGTTCAAACGGCTGTTGAGGATACGGCCTTGTCGATTGGCGGCGTGTCGGTTGTTGATGTTGACGGTGATGCGTTGACGACGCTTGTGTCGGTGCCGGCTTTTGCCGGGGGTTTGTCGGTGACGACGGGCGGCGGGGCGGTGATTACCGGCAATGGCAGTGCGTCGGTGACGCTGAGCGGCTCGGCAGCCCAGATCAATGCAGCACTTGTTGGTCTTTCCTATACGCCTGCAGCCGACTTCAATACCGATGTGGCAGGAGCCTTTGATCTGTCGATCACCTCAGATGATGGCGGCCTGCCGGTATTTGATACGGTCTCGGTTTCGGTAACAGGGGTGGCCGATATTGTTGCTGATAGCGTGACGGTGGCGGAAGACAATACCCTGACCTTTGATGCGATTGCCGGTACCGGTGGCGGCGGCGGCGGAAGTGCGGATAATTTTGAAGATGCCGGTGCGCTTGTCCTGGCCGTTACCCAGGGGGCCAGCGGGGCGGTATCGATCAACGCATCGGGTGAGATCGTCTATGTGCCGGTGGCCAACTTCAATGGCACCGATACATTCACCTATACGGTCAGTTCCGGCGGTGTCAGCGAAACGGCGAGTATCACGGTGACGGTCAACCCGGTCAATGATGGCCCTGATCTTGTGGCGGATACGGCTTCCGGTGATGAGGATGGCGGTCCGGTGACCGGCGATGTGCTGGCCAATGACAGTGATCTTGACGGGGATGGTCTGACGGTCACGACATTCACGATTGCCGGGATCGGGGGCACCCACAGTGCCAATGATACGGTGACGATTGCCGGTATTGGCGATCTGAGGCTAAACGGTGACGGCTCATTCTCATTTGCTCCGGCGGCCGACTATAACGGCCCGGTGCCGCAGGTCACCTATACGGCAAGTGACGGGGCATTAAGCGCCACCTCAACCCTGGATATTACAATTGACCCGGTCAATGATGCGCCTGTTGGGGTAGCTGATAGCAATTCCACGGCCGAAGACGTGCCGTTGATTGTTGCCGCAGCGACCGGCGTATTGAGCAATGATCATGATGGCGATGGCGGGGCGCTTGGTGGCGGTGTCAGCGTTACCGGCTTCAGTGTTGGTGGAACCGGATATGCAGCAGGTGCGACTGCGTCGCTTGCCGAGGGCGATCTGACCATCAACGGCGATGGCAGCTACTCGTTTATCCCGACAGCCAATTATAACGGCCCGGTACCACAGGCCACCTATACGGTGGAAGATGCAGGTGGCCTGGCAGCAAATGCAACCCTCGATATAACCGTAACTCCCGTCAATGATGCACCGGTGGCAAGCGACGACGATTATATTGTGCAGGAGGACACACCAACGGGTGTAAGTGGCAACCTGATATTGGATAATTGCGGGTCTGGTGTGGATAGTGATATCGATGGCGATATTTTGGCGATTGTAGCCGCCACGATGGATATAAATGGATCCGGCAGCATTGACCCGATTGTTTTGGGCAGTCCCACCTCGCTGACTGACGCAATTGGCAACCCGCTCGGTACGCTGATGCTTGAAAGCAACGGTGTATTCAATTTTGTTCCTGCGGCAGATTTTTGGGGCGTCTTGCCCCCTGTCACCTATACGATTGATGACGGATCGGGCGCGGCTAATTCGACAGATGCTGGCCTTTTGAGCATTGCCGTTGCACCCGTAAATGACGCGCCTGATGGTGCAATTGATGTTGTTGCCGGGAATGAAGATCAGGTGTTTGCGCTCAATCCGACCTTGCCGGTTGATATTGATGATGCCCAATCGGTCCTGACCGTCGTTGTCAGCCAAATTCCACAGGCCAGTCAGGGAACCTTGAGTTATTCCCAGGATGCAGGAGGGACAGGCTTCGTCCTTCCCGACCTGGTCATGACGATGAGTGAACTGGCGAGTGTAAATTTCCTTTCAGCGCCGAACTACAATGGGTCGGTCGACTCATTTGTCTATCAGGCAATGGATGATGAAGGCGAGACCGATACCGGATCAATTGGCGTGGTCGCGATATCGTTGAATGCGGTCAATGATGCGCCGGTTGCGAACGCGGACGGTCCGGTGGCCCTGACCGAGGATATCATCGCCAGCGGAAACGTTTTACTGAATGATGCCGATATCGATGGTGACGCAATTGAAGTTGTGAGCTTTACGGTCAGCGGGCTGGCCGGTGTCGCACCTGCAGGAACCGCAGTGACGGTTCCGGGAGTTGGCGATATTGCTCTCAACGTCAATGGTGATTTCATTTTTACGCCATTGGCAAATTACAACGGTCCAGTTCCCAACGTTACTTACACGATGACAGATGGCAACGGTCAGTTCGACACAGCCATATTGACATTCGATGATGTCTTGCCGGTCAATGATGGGCCCGTCGCCACCGTCAACAGCTACGTCACGGCGGAGGAAACTCAGCTGGTCGGCAATCTGTTGCTCGACGACACGGGGGCTGGACTGGACTACGACGTCGACGGTGATGGTCTGACAGTGTCAGATTTTGCCGTGTCAGGGGAGGCCGGGCCATTCTTAGTCGGCACACCGATAAATTTGGCTGGAATTGGTGTTTTGTCGATTCAATCGAATGGTCAGTTCATATTCGATCCCGCCACCAACTTTAATGGTGTTGTTCCGCAAATTTCCTACACGGTATCTGATGGCAACGGAGGTAGCGCCACCGCTGTCGTTGATATAGTCGTGACCCCTGTCAATGATGCTCCAACCGTCACGGCAACAGATGCACTAACGCCTGAAGACCAGGTAGCAGCCGGACGAGTTGTTATGGCTGATGTGGACGGTGACACACCGATTGCACATTTATCTGTCGCGGCATCCAACGGTTCTGTTCTAGTGAATCCAGATGGAAACTGGACGTATACGCCAAATGCGGATTTCAATGGAACCGACCAGTTTGAAGTTCTGATTGATGATCTGAACGGGGGCATCGCGACAATCACAGTGAATGTGACGATCTCTCCTGTTGCCGATATTGCTGACGACCTAATCGTGACAACGGAAGACACTCCGATCACCTTCAACCCGCTAACCGGGGGTGGGACGATTGGTGGCTCGGGAGGGAGTGGTGCTGACTCGTTTGAAGGAGCCGCAATTGTCACCGGAATATCTCAGGGCACTTATGGGTCGGTTACTTTCACCGCTGCTGGCGATATTACTTATGTACCTGATCCAGATTACAACGGGCCGGACAGTTTTACCTACCTTGTGTCATCGGGAGGGGTTACGGAAACCGCTACTATCTCCGTTAATGTGACCGCAATGAATGACGCCCCGACGGCGAGTTCGACCCCGGCTGTGACTCTGGAAGACACGCCGGTATCCGGCGCGATTACTATGGCAGATGTGGATGCAGATCCGCTCACGGCCAGTGTCGGGCTCGGTCCTGTGCATGGCAACGTGGTGGTTAATTCCAATGGCAGCTGGACCTATGCACCGGCTCCAGACTTTGAAGGGTTTGAGAGGTTCTTCATCAATGTGGATGACGGCAATGGTGCCCGCACTAGTGTTGAAGTCGGCGTGACGGTCGTTGCAGTCAATGACGCGCCGGATGCCTATTCCGCAATTCTGGTTGTTGCCGGGTCAGAAACTGTGCCGCTGAACGTCAACCTGCCAACAGATGTGGACGATGTTTCTGCTGCACTTCAGTCTACTATCGTGCAAGTGCCAGACCCACTGTTTGGTAATCTGGTTTATTTGCCGGATGGAATTGCTGGTAGTCATCGTCAGGTATCGGTTGAAATGGTGCTCAGCAATGTTGAGCTGGCGACCCTGCAATTTGTTGCGTTACCAGGAGCCGTAGGACCGGCCGGCACATTGATATACAGGGTACAGGATGATGATGGTGCCTCGAATGCTGGCAGTGAAGCTCGCATTAACATCGAAATTGCACACGCAAACGACCATGTCGAGGGGAAGCCACTGATATTGCCGCAACTGGAAGAAGAAGTGGGAACGCAATCTGATGATCTGATTATGCCGATTGTGGTGGATGCGGTAAATCAGATTTCCAGTCTGGGATCGGTCGGGGAGATCAGCTCCAACGATGGCATTGTAAGCGATACCGTGAACCAGATTTCTTCGACGAATGCGACGGTGGATGTGGTTTCTGTTGATCCTGCGGTACTGGAGGCTGTGCAGGCAATAGACGCGTTGCGTCAAGTCCACCGGGAAAATTCCGGCATCAGTCCGGAGGAACACCTGGTTTCCGTCAATGATTGGGGCGTGGAAAGTCTTACCGGATTTTCGCTTAAATTTGCTCATGATGACCGTCAGGAAGAAGACGATGTAGAATATTCAGATGTCGGCCAACTGGTGGTCGAAACCTATGTTCGGGAACGCATCCTGTTCATCGATGTATCAAATACGTTCGACCCCGATGTTGAAGGGGTCGTGACGGGTTATCAGGTAGAAATGGCTGATGGCAGCGACCTGCCTGACTGGATAAGGATCGTGCGTGACGGATTTATTGTTGCTGAACGTCCGGCCAATTTGTGGGACTTGAACCTGAAGATCAGCGCCGAAATGGAAGACGGATCGTTGGTCACACGCGGCGTATTGATCGACGGCCCAACCGGTGAAATTCAACCGCTGGAAGTGGGCGGTCAGGAAGACGGCAAGCGATTTGAAGATCAATTGCGCAGTTTGGTTAAAACTTAGGGATCCGGTCTGGAAAACGTTCCGGCCCGACTTGCGTTTTAACCGCTCCGGCGCATAGTGCGCATAAGTGCTCTGGCGACATTCAAGAACCGATCCAAATTGCTCGAATTTGAACCACAAATGCTCCAGTCATTCTGGATCGCCGGTGCGGTGGTGGTCATCGTATTTGCGGGATCCGTTGTTCAAGCTGGGCTTGGCATGGGATTTGGTTTGACTGCCGCGCCTGTCTTGGCCTTGTTGGACCCGGTGCTTGTGCCAGTTTCTGCCCTTTATCTTGGCACGGCAACGTCAATTGCCGGGGCGCTCAGCGAACGGGCAAATATAGTGTGGCGGGAGGTAACTATCTGTCTGAGCGGCCGCATTTCGGGTATTTTGGTCGGCTTGTTTGTGTTGATCAGCCTGACCAGCCTGGCAACGTTTTCACTCGTATTCGGCCTTGTAATATTGTTTGCGGTGCTGCTCTCGATTGCCGGATGGCAGTTGAAACTGAACATGCCAAATCTGTTTGCAATGGGAATTGTCAGCGGTTTCACGGGCGTCATCACTTCAGTTGGTGCTCCACCGTTGGCGTTGATTTACCAGAGCCAGCCAGCACTCCAGACCCGCGCAACATTGGCAGCATTCTTTGCCCTGGGTGGTATGGCCTCACTTATCGTGCTTCATGTAGCCGGATTGGCGAGTCTGACGCATTTCTGGCTGGCTCTTGTTATTGCGCCGGCTGCTATTTTGGGTACGTGGACTGGGCGTCGGATGAAGGGCCGGTTTGACCGCCGCTATCGTGTGTTCTTGCTGGGCATTGCCGTTCTGGCGTCGCTGATGTTGATTTATCGAGGTTTGTCATGAAGTTACTGGATGTTGTTGTAGGTTTGACCAGCCTGATTTTTGTGAGCAAATTGGCGTCAGCAAAGCCGCTCACCTCAGATGAGATATCGGAACTGCTGCCGACAATCGTGGCGATCGGTGACCAGACCAGTCAGATATTTTCAGCGGCCGGAGCAACAACATATACTGATCGTGGACGGGCAAGTTTTGGTTCGTGGCGGGTTCAGGCCAATAAATATTGTTCGCAGTGGCCACCAGCCGGTGGCTGGAGTTGCTATGTCGTGGATTATGACGATCAGTCAAAGGTGTTGATCTGGATCGGTTTGAGTGGCGACCGCACCATCAACCGTGCGGAACTGAAGAAATAGATTACAGTTCGCGTCCTGCCCGAAATTCTGACCAACGCATGAAGACATTGGCACCAATCGACGCAAAGGGTTCCGGCGGTAGAATTGATGGTTGAGGCTGATCAAGCATCGCCTTCAGTGTTTTCGAATTCTGATCGGTAGCCAGTTCTGCGGCCAGTTTACCCGACAGGGTTCCCATCACCGTGCCAAGGCCATTTTGGCAGCAGGCAGAGTATAAATTGGTGTCGATCTCTCCAAAGGCCGGTGCACTGTTGCGACTCAGGCACAAAAGTCCTCCCCATTGATGCTCCATTTGGACGTGCTGGAGTTGTGGAAATCGAGTTTGGAAACTTCGATCGTGAACCGGTGCGATGCTCTTAATTTTTTGCTCAGAAACCGACCGACCGGGTGCCCAGGTGAACCTGTTGCGAACAAGTATTCGGTGTCCGCCAGTTCCTGAGATTTTGCGAACCGTTGTCCCAAGCGGATCTGCAGGGGTAAATGCCCAGTTGCGGTGTCCGCCCAGTGCAGTAATTTCGGCTTCGGTTAAGGCGCGGGTGATAGATGCATAAAGATAGATATGCATCAATTGACGTTTGAAAAATCCAAAACTTTCAATATGGCCGTTGACCGCGAGGATCACTTTGCCGGCAGAAATTACTGCTTTGGGGGTCTCAACGTGCCAGCTATCGCGGCTGCGAGACAGGGATGTCACCGGGCTGGATTGATAGATTTGCACCCCCTGTTGATCAAGACCTGCTGCCAACGAACGAATGAACAGTGCTGGTTGTATCGTTGCGGTGCCAGGACTGAACAGTCCGCTTTGGTAATAGTTGGAGCCGCAGATATCGCGCATTGCTGCCGCGTCCAGCAGTTCATGAGTTTCGCCAAGATTGCTGAGGTGTTCAGCATAATTTTGATTGTTTGCGACGCCTGTTGAACCCGCTGCTGCATTGATTTTGCCGCTCTTATCAAACGCTTCTTGCGCCATATCGAACTCTGCTGCGGCTGTTTGGGAAAATTGAATTGCTTCTCGGTTCATGGAAATACGCAGCAGATCGGCGTCACGACTATCGGCATAGTCCCTGGAATCCAGTTTATGAGGAATGTCGATCATGAATCCGGAGTTACGCCCGGCTGGCCCTTCGGCAATTTTTCGGGCTTCCAGAACTACAATTGTCGCTCCCGGCTGTAACTGGCGTAGCCGTCGTGCTGCGGCCAGACCAGCAAAGCCTGCACCGACTATGACGAAGTCTGCAGTTTGGGCATGTTCGGCTAGGGGGAAATCCTTGGCCGGACCGAGCAATGCATTCCAGGCCGCAGGTCCGGGATCAGTCGGCATTTTATTGACGGCGATTGTCACTCTCAGTACTCGTCGTTTAAGGCGTCGACTGCAGGAATTTCACGTTCCCGACGGGCAATGTAGTCCTTCAATTGTTCGTCGATTGCTGCATCAAGCATGGGTTCCTCATAGGCCGCCAGCAGTTCCTTTGCTCGACCCAAGGCCCGAGCCGTAATCTCCTGGCTGCCTTCCGCCATCCATTGTTCAATTGAATTGTTGTCAAACATCTCCGGCATAAAAAAAGCTTTTTCGAATTTTGCGCGAGTGTGATGGTGACCAAGATAATGTCCGCCCGGACCGATATCGCGAACTGCTGCAAGCGCCTCGTCGAAATCGTCCCACTGGACTCCTTCGACCATCCGATAGCCCATGGCACATTGCTCTGCGTCAACAATGAATTTGGCGATGGAACAATGCATGCCGGCTTCGTTCCAGCCAGCGGAATGCCAAAGATAATTTGCCCCCGACATCAGCGTTGCCATCATCGTGGACGCGCTCTCATAACCAGCCTGTGCGTCAAAGTTCTTGGCACCACCCAGCGTATTGGAAGTGCGCCAGGGAATTTTGTAATACCGCGCCATTTGACCGATCATCATATTCATCAGGCTGATTTCCGGCGTGCCGGCCATCGGCGCCCCCGATTTCATTGAGACGGTCGACAGGTAGTGACCATAGATCGCGGGGCATCCTGTGCGAACCACCTGGGTATAAGCCAGTGCCGACAGGGCTTCAGCATTGAGTTGAGCAACCGCAGCGGCGGTTGAGGCCGGTGTATTGGCGCCACCCAACACGAATGGTGAGCACAAGACCGGTTGATTGCGTTTGCAGAAAGCACGCATTGCTCCGAGCATGGTTTCATCCCACACCAATGGCGAATTGCCGTTGCAATTGCCGGTCGATACGGGATGAGTTTCCATGAAGTCTTCGCCAAACAAAATGGCACACATCTCCATGACATCTTCAGCGTTTTTCGGGCTGGTGGTCATCCCCATGAAGGTTTTGTCGCTGTGCTTCATCGAAGAATAGGTGATCCGCAGGTGACGGTGAGCCACCACATGATCCATGGGTTCAACAATGTGATGGGCCGATGAATGCATGGCCGGAAGCATCTGGGCCAGTTTGTGAAAATTGGCCAGGTCATCGAGCGTCGGACCACGCCGTTTGTCTTCAAGATCGCGCAGGTAGGGAGCTCCCGTCATCGGTACAAAGATCGAATGATCTCTGCCAAACGGCAGATTGTTTGCGGGATTTCTAGCGTGATAGGTGAAGCTTTCGGGGATTGTCTGGATGAGTTCCCGGATCAGATTTCGGTCCAGATGGATCCGATCATCATCGCGAATGTCAGCACCAGCCTTGCGCCAATCTTCAATGGCGATGGGGTCGCGAAAGATAACGCCGACATCTTCCAATATGGCCATGGAAGCCGCGTCAATTTTTTCGATTTGTTCCGCTGACATCGGCTCGACCAGCGGCAGATTGCGCTTGAGCGCGGGTAGCATTTGTGTGTCGAAAGCAGAACGTAATTCGCGACGTGCTTCTCGCCCGCCCCGGCGCCCCCGAGTCGCGCCGCCGCCGCTCAACTGACCTTGTCCTGGTTCGCCGGGTCGGACAAATCGACCCAGATGGTTTTCAGCTCCGTATATTGATCATGGGCATGGAGGCCGTTGTCCCGTCCGCCAAATCCCGACTGTTTATAGCCACCAAAGGGTGTGGAGATATCTCCTTCACCATAACAATTCACGGTCACGGTGCCGGCACGCACCGCTCGGGCGGTGGTCAACGCGCGGCGGGTATTGGCGGTGAAAACGCTCGCAGCGAGGCCGTAGTCGGTGTCGTTTGCAATTTCGATGGCTTCATCAAGCGAGCCAACTTCGATGATCGACAATACAGGCCCGAATACTTCTTCACGGGCGAGCCTGTCATCGGCAGAATTATTGTAAATAGTAGGTTCTATATACGGACCATCCAGCTTGCCACCGTTCAACGCGCCGTCCTCCAGATATGACGCCACTTTCTTGCAATGATCTGTGTCTATCAGAGCGCCAAGATGGTTTGTCGGATCAAGTGGATCACCTGTACGCCAGTCGCGAATGCGCGCCTGGATAAGTTCGGTCAACTTGTCCCTGACATCTTTATGGACGATCAATCTTGAACAGGCTGAGCAATTTTCACCCATATTCCAGAACGCCGCGCTGACGATATGCCCGGCAACCAGATCGAGATTTTCAGCGTCGTCCAAGACGATGGCAGGGTTCTTGCCGCCGCATTCCAGCACCACTTTTTTCAAGTTTGAATCGGCGGCATAGCGCAGAAAACGTCGCCCCGTTTCCGTGGACCCGGTAAAGCTGACCATGTCGACATCGAGGTGGAGGCCAAGCGGTTCACCAACCGCAGGGCCATCACCCGGCAATACCTGTAAGACGCCACGAGGAATACCCGCTTCGGCGGCGAGTTCGGCAATTCTCAACGCTGTCAACGATGTTTGCTCTGCCGGTTTTACGATCACCGAGTTTCCGGCGGCGAGGGCAGGGCCGATTTTCCAGGCCAGCATGAGCAAGGGGAAATTCCACGGCAGGATTGCTGCGACAACACCAATTGGCTCCCTGACGATCATCGCCATGGCATCTTCGCCAGCGGGTGCTGTCTGATCATATATTTTGTCGGCCGCTTCAGCATGCCATTTGATGGTGTGGATGGTTTCTGGAATGTCGATGGTTTCGCAGTCGCGAATTGGTTTTCCAGAATCGAGACTTTCCATCACCGCCAGTTCGCGGGCATTTCGGGTAATCAGCTTGCACAGGCGAATGAGCACATCCTTGCGCTCGCTTGGATGTAATCTTGACCAGTGTCCCTGATCAAATGCTTCGCGCGCCTTGCTGACGGCCAGATCAACATCTTCGGCATTGCAGGCAGAGATCTTGCAGAGTTCCTCTCCCGTTGCAGGATTTGCGGTGGCCAATTTGCCACCCCGACCGGGCTGATATTTGCCGTCAATGAATGCGGTTTTGGGGAAATCGATCTGTGCGGCGATCCCTGCGTATTCTTCCCGGGTTAGCAATGCGGTCATGACTTTTCTCCTTCGATCAGAGCTATGGCTTTGTTCATGGTGCGGATAACTTCTGCCAATTCCCGCTTGTCGTCCTTGTTAAGCGGCTGCAGGGGACGTCGCGGAGGCCCGCAATCGATGCCGCGCATTGTTACGCCGTGTTTGATGCATTGAACGAACTTGCCGCCCTGTTCGAGCACGCGCATGAGTGGCAACATCGCTGACATGATCCGGCGTCCCTTGTTGAAATCGCCCTCCATGGCGCAGGTTCGATAAAGAGCCAGATGTGCCTCGGGAGCAAAGTTTGACCCGGCGCAAACCCATGAGCGAGCGCCCCAGGCAAAAAATTCCAACGCCTGATCATCCATCCCACAGGACAATTGAATATGAGGGTAATCCCGGGCCAGCATATGAAGGCGATTTGGATCACCCGAGGATTCCTTGACGGCACAAAAATTTGCACTGCGGCCCAATCGATCGAGGGTTTCTTCGTCCATATTGACACTCATGCGGCCGGGATAATTGTAGAGCATCACAGGAAGATTTGCAGCGCGGTCGATGGCAAGTGCATGCAGGGCGATCTCCCGTCCTGTGGGATAAGCATAAGGTGGTGTGGTGACGAGAAGAGCATCAGCGCCAATGCGCTTTGCTTCGGTGGCGAAAGTGATGGCATCTTCGGTGCGAATGGCGCCGGTGCCGATGATCAGGGGCAGACGCTTGCCTATGATTTGCTTGGCCAGCGCCATTAGATGAAAACGCTCTTCGACGCTTTGAGCATAATATTCGCCCGTCGTACCGGCGATGATCAGGCCATGAACGCCTGAGCCAATGAGGTCCTCAATGATCGCTTCAAAGGCTTCTTCATTGATCGAGTGATCATCATTGTGAGGCGTCACCACAGGGGTGTAAATTCCTTCAAATTGCATTCTGGTTCTCCCGGTGATCCTCGGCAAGTTCAAATGGCAGCGGGTCAGGACTGACAAACTGCTCCATTTGGTGGCGGGATAATTCCCAATGTTCGAGCGTCAGCTGTACCGCTTGCGAGGGCTCGTTTTTGGCAAACGCCTCTATCATTTGATCATGCTGATCGGCGGCCTGCGCGATTCTATGTCGGTCCGATGGATTGTTGTTTTGGTAAAATACGCGGCCGATCCGAGTATGATCAATCAGCAATCGGTCAAGACTGGGCATCAGATAGGGGGACTCGGCCATTTCACCGATTACCTGATGGAAACGATAATTGAGCATCGCAGTTTCCTGCACGTGGTCGGCCGCAATGGATTTGCGATATTGCTGTTGAACCGATTTCAGCGTGTCAATTTGAGCAGCAGTGGACCGCTCTGCCGCGAGACGGGCAATAGACGCGTAGATCATGGGCGCCGCCTGAAAAAAATGACGCATGGTGGAAATATCCATCGAGGCGACCTTCGCCCCGCGGTTCTCCTGGGAAGATAAATATCCTTCTCCGCACAAACGCTGAATAACCTCGCGCAAAGGCGTTCGCGAAATGCCAAATTCCTGCGACAAGGCTGTCTCATCCAACAATTGGCCGGGGACGATTTCCATCGACAAAATCCGTCGCTTAAGTGCTGAAGCACAAGCAGACTTTGAGTTTGACTTCATCAGATATCCTCCTAAATGCAGAAATTATACAAATTGTATAATTTGTAAAGCAACATCATTTTAGTTGCTGCGACGGTCGTCGAATATCATTGGATGTTGGGTCTATTTGGGTGGGAACAGGTTGTGGTGCACATTGAAGATGCCCAACCAATCCGCCTGGTCGTATGCTGAAATCAGCCTTTGTCCAGGGTCAAAGCCTCATCTCGCAGTTCCCGTCGCAGTATCTTGCCAACATTGGTTCGCGGAAGATCTTCGCGGAACTCGATGTATTTTGGTTTCTTGTAGCCGGTCAGGTTGTCGGCACAGAAGTTGGTCAGATCCTCTTCGGTCAGCGCATCGTCCTTCTTTATGACAAAGAGCATAACAGCTTCGCCGGATTCATCGTCGGGCACGCCAACAGCGGCTGTTTCCAGAACACCTGGATGGTTGGCCGCAACATTTTCAATTTCATTTGGATAGACGTTGAACCCGGATACAAGGATCATATCTTTTTTTCGGTCGACAATCTTCACATAGCCGCTTTCGTCCATAATTCCGACATCGCCGGATTTGAAGAAACCATCGTCGGTCATTACTTCGTCAGCGGCTTCAGGGCGCTGCCAGTAATTCGCCATGACCTGTGGTCCGCGAATGGCAATTTCTCCACGCTCGCCTTGGGGTACCTCTTTTTCGTCATCATCGAGAATTTTGATGTCAACGCTGGGCAGTGGCAGACCAATGGTTCCGGTAAACCGATCCGAATTTGTCGGATTACACGTGACGCCGGAGGAGGTCTCTGAAAGCCCGTAGCCTTCACAGATGGGACAGCCAGTTACTTCCAGCCAGTGCTTGGCAGTGGCTTCCTGGATTGCCATGCCGCCACCCATGGATATTCGAAGTTGACTGAAATCAAGCTCGGCAAAATCCGGGCGATTGGCAAGTGCGTTAAACAACGTGTTGACCGCAGGAAACAGGTGGAACTTGTATTTTCGGATTTCCTTGATAGTCGCATCAAGATCCCGCGGGTTCGGAATCAGCACAACCAACCCCCCGGCCCGCATGGTCAACATGCTGCAGGTGACAAAGGCAAAGACGTGGTAGAGGGGGAGTGCGCAAACCGAAATCATCTGCCCGCTGATTGGATTTTTGTCTATGGCTGGCTGCATCCATGCCTCAGACGCCAGCAAATTGCCGATAATGGTCTTGTGAAGCAGGGTGGCACCTTTTGAGACGCCTGTTGTGCCACCCGTATATTGGAGGACAGCCACATCGTCGGACGTGATTTCAGGCTTGTCCAATGTCATGGATGCCCCGATTGCCAGCGTATCCTTAAAGGGAGTTGTGCCTGAAAGAGAGTAACCTGGAACGCCTTTTTTGACGTGCCGGATAACGAAGTTCACGAGGCCGCCTTTTAGTCCTCCCAACATTTCTCCGATATTGGCGATGATCGTATGTTTAATTGGCGTCTTGTTGATCACCTGTTCCAGAGTTGCAGCAAAATTTTCCAATATGATGATTGCCGTGGAGCCGGAATCGTTTAGCTGATGCTCCAGTTCGCGCGGCGTGTAGAGCGGATTGACATTTACCGCGATCAGCCCGGCGCGTAAAATTCCGCCGATGGCAATTGGATATTGCAGCACGTTGGGCATCATCACCGCCACGCGGTCACCCTTTTTCAAACCGAGACTTTGCAGATAACAGGCCATCGCCATCGACTGACGATCAAGCTCGCCATATGTCATGCGCTTGTCCATGAATACATAGGCGTCGTCATTGGCGTATCTGGTGAAGCTGTCTTCCAGCAAATCAACGAGCGAATTGTATTGGGTGACATCAATTTCTGTGGGGACCCCTTCGGGATAGTGGCTTAACCAAATTCGTTCCATGTGCTCGGTCCCAGGAGAATTTCTGTTACGCTACCTTGAACAATTCACAGCTGAAAGAAAAGGTTCAAGGTGAAATTGGTGTCGGCTTGATTGCATAGTTTTTTTGAATAGGTATTCGAACGAATTTTATTTGATGTATATGTCTGATGAAGGGTAATTTTGGCTGGGCCATCACGGCCCACATCCGACGGGCGCGTTGTTATCACCAGAATTAGGGTATCGAGTGAGCAGTATATTTGGACCATCACCGATCCAGGATGCTGTCGAGGCCCGAGTGAAAGCCCGCAAGCGCTTGCCACGACTTGTATTTGACTTCATCGACGGCGCGACAGGGCAGGAAGTTGCAATGCAGAATAATTGCGTCGAACTAGATGCAATTCAACTGCAGCCGCGGGTTTTGGTTGACGTTGAGAACATCTCACCAGCGTGCAAATTGCTTGGCGACAATTATGGATTGCCCTTCGGGGTGGCGCCGATGGGCATGTGTAACCTGGCATGGCCGGGAGCCGACGCGGCGATTTCTGAGCAAGCGGCGAAACGTCGATTACCACATTGTGTATCAACTGCTGCATCTACAACGATGGAGAAATCCTATCAGCAGGCAAATTCTCAAGCCTGGTTTCAACTCTATGCTGGTACGGACACCGAGCAGAGTGAAGAAATGATCAGCCGGGCCGAAGCTGTGGGATATGAGTATTTGGTACTCACCGTTGATACTCCCCGTCTGTCCAGACGCAATCGGGATGTCCGCAACGGATTTCAGGTGCCGTTTCGGATTGGCCCGCGACAGTTTGTGGATTTTGCGCTGCATCCCCGGTGGGCGCTTTCGACCTTGTTGGGCGGCCCCCCCGGACCGATGAATTATCGCACTTCAAAATTGGGTAAGTCCTTTCAACGAAATGACAGTCGGGGCGGAATAGATTGGACATATCTGCAAGAACTGCGTCGGCGGTGGCGGGGCAAGTTGATTGTAAAGGGTGTCTCTTCAACCAAAGATGCCATAGAGGTCAAAGCGCTGGGAGTAGACGCCATTTATGTTTCCAACCATGGAGGGCGACAATTGGACAGTGCACCAGCGGCCATTTCAGTTTTGCCTGCCATTCGACAGGCGGTTGGCGAGGATTATCCGCTGATCTTTGATAGTGGAATCCGCAGCGGTGATGATATCGTGCGGGCTCTGGCGATGGGCGCAGATTTTGTCATGTTGGGCAGACCGATCTTGTTCGCGCTTGGCGCCGGAGGTGCAGCTGGTCTCAACTCGTTTTTCAATCATCTGGAAGAAGATGTTAAATCGGTCATGGCTCAAATAGGCGTCACCAATATTCACCAAATAAACTCAGCCGTGCTGGCAGAAATACAATCGGGAAACCTCAATGACTGATCCAAAACGCATCCGGGGAGGCAACCTTTTGGCGCGTGCCTTGCACGAAAAGGGGGTTGAACATGTGTTCACTCTGGCAGGAGGATTCTGCAACCCGGCACTTGAAGGTTTCATGGAATGCCAGCTGCCGGTGATTAATTGTCCCCACGAGCAAGTTGCTGGACATTTGGCTGATGGGCATGCGCGCATCACTCGAAAACCGACTGTATGTTTGGTCGGGCCGGAAGGTTTCGCAAATGCGGTGCCGGCCATGCTTGAGGCCTGGGGAGAACGGTCACCGGTGATTTTTGTTACCGGGTCGAGCACGCTGAAACGGCAAGGTTCAGGCGGCTTTAAGGAAATTGATGATGTGGCGGTAGCTGCCCCTTTGACCAAGTATTCAGTTCAAATTACCGATGGTGAGAGGATTGGAGAATTTGTTGATCGGGCATGGAAAATGGCAACAAGTGGCTATCCGGGCCCGGTTCATTTGAGCCTGCCTGTCGACATTATGTTTTCATCTTTCGAAGAAGATGCTGGCAGGCAGGAGCGCCCGTTTCAGCGTCGTGATTTGCCCAGGCCGCGCGCCTGGCCCGATCCAAGGGACCTGGCTCCGTTAATGGAATTGATCAGCAATGCCGAGCGACCAATGCTGATTGGTGGACATGGCGTATGGTGGTCCAGCAACGAAAATGCGCTTGAGGCGGTCGGGCAGGAATTGAATATTCCGGTTTTTAATGTGCCCTACCACCAAAAACTGCTAGGCGAAGATTGCGAAGCCTATATGGGGTTGGCTGACGTTCATCAGTACCCGCCATCGAAATTTGCTCTGGAGCAATGCGACGTCTGCATCATGGTTGGCGGTCGTCTCGACAATCAGATGAATTTTGGCAACCCTCCGCTGTTTCCCAAGAGTTGTACCCTGATCTGCGTCAATGGCAGTCATGAAGAACTGGACCACAACCGGGCGGCCGATCATGTATTGCTGAGTGATCCGGGAGCTTTTTTTGATCAGATGTTGGAACTCCCACCTTTTCAACCGGACTGGATAAAACTGAACCGGACAAAGCGGGCAGAATGGGTTGAAAAAACACTGTCAGATTTGAAGGCCGAAACTGCTTCTACCGATTGGGTGGGCAATCAAATTCACCCACTTGAACTGGCGCTGGATGTAAATGCTGCCATGGGAAAAAACGACTGGCTGGTATTTGACGGAGGCAATACTCATTTCTGGTCGGAAATTGCTGTCAATGTCGCCGGATGGCAGGGGCAACAGCTTGCCGGTGTGATGCATCCGGGTTCCTATAGTCTGCTGGGCGTTGGTGTATCATTCGCCTTGTCAGCCAAAAATACCCATCCCGAAAGCACAGTAGTGTTGATCAGTGGTGATGGAGCTTTTCTGTCGGGTGGTTTGAGTATCGAAACGGCATTTCAGGAAAAAACCCCGATTGTCGTTGTAATTGATAACAATGGTGGGCTTGATTGCATATCTCAACAACAGGAGCGTTTGTTTGAAAACGGCACTCATTTCGCCACCGACTTCCGCGATATTCCATTTCATACAATGTTTGAGGGTCTGGGAGGGTATGGAGAATTGGTGGAGACACGCGATGAACTGGAACCAGCCCTGCAACGGGCCATCGCCAGCGGTAAACCTGCCTGCCTGAATGTCAAAACCAAAGGGGTGATCAGTCCGATTGTTCTGGCAACCACCAGCAAAAGAGACAAGGCATCCATCGAGTAGACAATGGCAACCATCTCAACCCATACGCTCAATTCCGTTGACGGCACTCATGCAGGCGGCATCGCCCTGTCGGTTATAGCCATAGCGGCGGATCAAAGCCGCAAAACTCTCTTGACCGGCGAAACCGACTCGGGTGGGCGTTTCGTGCAGGAAGTTGCTGCTGCGGATATTGATATTGGGGCTGATTATGAATTGGTCTTGCTCGTGGCACCATATTTTGAAAGCTGCCACCAAGGGGATGCAAAAGGTCGTTCGCTGAAAGAAGTGGTCGTCCGTTTTCAAATGCCGGATCCGGAAGGCCGCTATCACATGCCCTTCATGCTGGCGCCCAATTCATATAGCGTTTGGTCGTCGAGATGACCGTCAGTAAATCCGGCAGTGGGCTAAACATGTCGCGCCGTATCCGACGCAGTCCATACACTGATCGGATTGAGCAGCATGGGGTCAGGGGTTTCAGCGTGGTCAACCACATGTTGTTGCCCAAAGCCTTTGCGCCAACTGTTGAAGAAGATTACTGGCATCTGCGCGAGCATGTACAACTCTGGGATGTTTCAACCCAGCGGCAGGTCGAAATCAGAGGTCCGGATGCTGCGCGTTTGGTGCAGTGGATGAGCCCGCGGGACTTGCGTGGTGCAAAGGTAGGTCAATGTCTCTACGTGCCTTTGGTGGATGAGTGGGGTGGCATGATCAATGACCCGGTTCTGCTCAAACTTGCCGATGATCATTTCTGGTTGTCGATTGCAGATTCTGATGTTCTGCTGTGGGCAAAAGGCCTGGCCCTGGGGGCAAAATTCGATGTTGAGATTGACGAACCCGATGTATCGCCGCTGGCGGTTCAGGGTCCCAAAGCTGAAGACCTTCTTGCCAAGCTGTTTGGAGAGAATATTCGCAGTATTGGCTTCTTCAAATTTGCCTGGATTGAATTTCAGGGTACCCGGCAACTGATGGCACGATCGGGATTTTCCCGGCAGGGTGGCTTTGAAATATACCTGCGGGGTGGACACCTTGGCGGCGCGTTGTGGGATACGATTTGGGAAGCCGGACGGGAGTTTAACATAACGCCCGGGTGTCCAAATCTGATTGAGCGCATTGAAGGTGGGTTGCTGTCATATGGGAACGAGTTTACTCGTGCCGACACGCCGCTCGAATGTGGTCTTAAGGATTATTGTTCATTATCCAGTGACCTGGAATATATCGGCAGACCGGCACTGGAGAAACTGCAGGCACAGGGGATAAGGCGCGATATGCGCGGAGTGTTGTTTGACGGTCCACCGTTGTCCGGAGTTGGCATTCCTTTGCCGGTTAAATCAGGAGATCTCCATGTCGGGCAAATAACTTCCGGCATCTGGTCGCCGCGGTTGCGCAGGAACGTAGGTCTGTCGATGATCGACCGCGATTTTTGGACCCCCGGCCAAAAGGTTGAAGTGATGTTGTCACCAGACGATGAGCGGGCGGGCGAAGTCAGCTTGCTGCCGTTTTCCTAGACAATCGATCAGGCACGATCAGTCGGTTTGTTGATTGATCCGTTCTGACACAAGTTGCGCAAAGGCTCCGGCCTCGCGGGACAATGTATCCAGGCCTCTGGTGATGATTGCGACATGGTAAGTCATCGCCTGGAGCAAAGGGCGTGAAACCACGCCGCCCATCCGAACAGACAGCGACGCAGTGAATGGATCGACAATGGCAAGTGCGCCTGTTGATCCTACCAATGCGGCGGCCATCGGCATATTGGTAGCCGAAATACTCGACTTTTTCTGGAGTTGTTGCGATAGAGATCGATCAATGCCGGTCATTTCGTCGGGATAAATGTCTCCGAATGTAACGAATTTTTCCGATTGACTCAGCTCCTGCAGATCGACCGGGCCGTTTTCCTTTGCGCGATGATGACTATCGGGCAACAAACAGACATAGGGCACCGTGGTTTGGTGCAATATCTCGACACCATCGTAAGGTGGTTCGCGCCCGACAATACCAATGTCCAGTTGTTGCATGCGCACAGCATCGATAATGGCGGGGGTATTTCGAGTGGAAAGCATCAACCGCATATCCGGTCGCTCTGACAGCATGTGGGCAACGGCATCTGGCAAAATTGACTGAGAAAGGCTGGGAATAACCCCAACTGAAACGGCACCATCTGCCGTTGTTTTGATGGCTTCTGCGAGTTCGCGCAGACGGCCAACGCCAACGAACATGGATTCCACCGCTTTGTAAAAACGCCTGGCCTCAACCGTTGCGGTCAAACCCCGGCCAGCGCGAAGGAACAGAGGAAAACCAACGGACCTTTCCAGATCGGCAATCAATCGACTGACGCTTGGCTGGGAAACATGGAGTAGTTCCGCTGCAGCCGTTATGGAACCTGTTTCAATGGTGGCACGGAAAGCCTCCAACTGCCTCACATTCATAACAAAATACTCCTGAATTCGGGCATTCATTCAATTTATGGATGAATTCTTGTGTCGGCAAGCCCCGGATGAACTGGCACCAATCCGATGTTCGGGGTATGGAGATTGAAGAATAAGGATATTGAAGGCTCGTTGTAATGAAAGTTACCATTGTGGGTGCCGGTGCCATGGGATCGGTCTACGCCGCGCTGTTTGCCGACACCTCAACTAATGGACAAGAAAACGAAGTTTGGGCCATCGATGTGTGGGAACAACATGTGGCGGCCATCAATGATGGTGGCTTGCGCGTTGAGGGTGCCAGTGGCGATCGCACTGTAACAACGGTTCGAGCCAGCAGCGATGTGGCGGATGCAGGAGAAAGCGACCTGTTCATCATTGCCACAAAGGCCTCCGGAGTCGGTGCAGCAGCCAGGTCGATTGCACCCTATCTGTCACCCAATTCGCTGGTTCTGACCATTCAAAATGGGCTCGGAGCTGGAGAGCGAATTGCTGAATTCATGCCAGTGGAGAATGTCTTGTTAGGCGTCGCGGAAGGGTTCGGCGCTTCGATTAAAGGGCCGGGACATGCTCACCACAATGCGATGAACCTGATTCGCATCGGCGAAATGAACGGTGGCCTGACCCCGCGTCTCAAGATGATTGAAAAGCTCTGGCAGGGTGCTGGTTTCAAGGCCAAAGCCTTTGGTGATATCCAACAGCTGATCTGGGAAAAATATCTCTGCAACTCAACCTATTCAGCGCCTTGCACGGCCTTTAACTGCACAATGGGAGAATTGCAGGCGTCGCCGGAGAAATGGGCGATTGCGGTGGGGTGTGCCCTGGAAGTGTATCAGCTGGGCAAGGCGAAAGGCATCAATTTCAGCTTTTCTGATCCCATTGCCTATGTGCGCGAATTTGGTGCCCGCATGCCCGATGCCCGCCCGTCAATGTTGCTGGATAACCTTGCTGAACGAAAGTCGGAAATCGATGCGATCAACGGCATGGCTCCCGTACTGGGTGAAGAGTTGGGCATCGCAACGCCCTATAACCAAACACTGTCGGCTGTCGTCAGAGATCGCGAATCGAAGTTTTAGTCAGACGGTCGGCATGTGAGTATCGGGATTATGGGGCAGAGGTACTTTGACGAATAATCAGTCTGACTGGTAATGTCTTGACCTGAATCGTGTCGCCAAATCCGCCATCCGTAACTCCCTTCAACAACAGTTCAGCAACTGTTTGTCCCAATTCGAATCGAGGCTGCCAGATGGTGGTCAGCGCCGGAATATACCGTTTGGCTATGTCGATGTCGTCATAGCCAATTACCGATAATTGATCCGGGACCCTGATGCCGGACTGATGCAATTCAGAAATCAGACCGAAAGCAATTTCGTCATTGGCACAAAAAATTGCGCTTGGCCTGTCTTCCATCTTCATCCATTTTCGGGCGACGCTTGCGCCCGATTCAAGGGTGAAGTCACCTGCAAAAAACCAATCTTCGCGAACCGGCACCCCGCGATCTTTCAAGGCTCTTTTTGTGCTTGCCTTTCGAACCTGGGACAACACATTTTCATCGGGGCCATTGATATAGCCAATATTTGAATGTCCCAGTGACGCCAGGTGCTCAATCGCCAGCAATGCGCCTTGTTCGTTATTGGCCCGCACGGATGGGTAGTGGCCATTCTGCAGCCACTCGCAACCAAATACGATTGGAAGATTTTCCGCCGCCATTCCAGGCGAATTCAAAATTGATGGGGGCAGGGAACCATCAAGCGAAATAATGCCGTCGGCGCGCGAATGGTGGAGATAGTCAAGAATGAATTCATCACCAGACCCGGAATGCTTTGTGTCCACCATCAGGGTGCTCAAACCCCGGCTCGACAAAGTAGATTCAATACCCGCAAGGATCTGCGAGAAAAACGGGTTGCCCAAATTGGGGACCAAAAGAACGATTGCACCAGTACTCCGACGACGAAGATTTCGCGCTGCCAGATTGATCCGGTACCCGGTTTCAGCGGCAGCTGCCAGCACCGCTTCGCGGGTTTGCTTGGCAACAGTTTCCGGCTTGCTTAAAGCTCGACTGACCGTGGCTGTCGAGACGCCCGCAACCCGCGCAACATCAGTAATTTTCGGTGCGGCTTCTTGTTCCATCTGCTGAAAAACTTCATCTTTTTAGTGCTTTGCACAGAGCCAAGAAAGGGACTTGACAGTTTCAACGGCAACGGTCACGTTACATGTAATCGATTACAAATGCAATTATACGTCCGCGAGATGGATGATTCGGCTTAAATTATAATCGATTTAGATAGCTGGGAGGCTACCAAAAGTAACTTTGTTGAACGTCGGTCGAGACTTGGTCGGGACCGCGCTTTGGGAGAATAAAATATGAAACTTTTTAAAACCTTGTTGGGTTGCACGACAGCTATGGCAATGTCCACGGCAGCCTTTGCAACAGATCTGGAAGTCACACATTGGTGGACATCCGGTGGTGAAGCAGCAGCTGTGGCGGAATTCGCCAAAGCGTTTAACGAGGGTGGTGACAAATGGGTTGACGGTGCGATTGCCGGATCCGGTGGTGTTGCTCGTCCGATCATTATCAGCCGTATCATCGGTGGTGATCCCATGGGAGCTACTCAGCTAAACCATGGTCGTCAGGCCGAAGAACTGGTTGAAGCAGGTCTGATGCTGGATCTGACAGATGTTGCTGATGCCGAAGGCTGGAAAAACCTGGTTAACCCGGTGCGTCTGCTGGACAGCTGCACACTGGACGGCAAGGTTTATTGCGTGCCGGTCAACATTCACTCTCCGCAATGGATCTGGCTGAGCCATGCCGCTTATGAAAAAGCCGGCGTTGCTGTTCCTTCCAATTGGGACGAATTTGTTGCATCCGCGCCTAAGTTAAAAGCAGCAGGCATTGTGCCGCTAGCTATGGGCCAACAGCCCTGGCAGACGCAGTTGGCGTTTGACACTTTGATGGTCGCTGTTGGTGGTCAGGATCTGTTTGTCAAAATTCTGAACGGCAAAGATGCGGACGCTGCAGGCAGTGCTGAAGCTGGAAAAGTGTTTGAAGCTTATGCGAATGCGCGTGCGTTGTCTGACGGATCAAATGTCAATGACTGGAACCAGGCCACTAACATGGTGATTACCGCCAAAGCCGGTGGTCAGATCATGGGCGACTGGGCTCAAGGTGAATTCCAGGTAGCCAAACAGGTTGCTGGCAAGGACTATACCTGCTTGCCCGGTCTGGGTGTAAACGAAATTATCGCCACTGGTGGTGATGCATTTTACTTCCCGAAAAGCGATGATGCTGAAGTCACTGCCGCTCAAAAGCGCATGGCGTCACAGATGATTTCAAAATCGGTTCAGGTTGCGTTTAATCTGAAAAAAGGCTCTCTGCCAATTCGTGGTGACGTCGATCTGACTGCCGCAAATGACTGCATGAAAAAGGGCCTCAAGATCCTTGCTGCTGGCAACATCCTTCCTGATGGAGTGAATGCATTTTCGGCCGATACTCAAGGTCAGATTCAGGACTTGATGGTTGAATTCTGGAACGACAAGTCGATTACGCCGGCTGATGCCCAGAAGCGCTATGTCGCAATCATTGCATCTGCTGACTAAGTCAATCTTTTGACTGGAGCCGACCCGCCGTTTTAGACGGGTCGGCTTTTCTGCACCAGGGAGGAGATGCAGGATGGCGACTTCACAGCGTCCGGTTCAGCTATTTCGAAATATGAGTGCCAAAATTGCGGCGATACCAATGGTACTGACCGCCCTGGTGATATTTGTTGGATGCACCATTTGGACCATTGTTCATTCGTTCACCAAGTCCAAATTGCTGCCCAGTACGAAATGGGTGGGGTTTGACCAGTATGAACGCCTGTTTTCACAAAACCGCTGGCTGATCTCAATTGAGAACATCGCCATTTACGGCATTTGTTCGCTAATTTTCTCGTTGGTAATTGGTTTCCTTCTGGCAGCAATGCTGGATCAAAAAATTCGCTTCGAAGACACGTTTCGAACCATCTTTCTTTATCCGTTTGCGCTCTCCTTCATCGTGACCGGACTGGTCTGGCAATGGGTTTTGAATCCGGAATTCGGCATTCAAAGCATTGTGCGCGGCCTGGGTTGGGAAAGCTTTGTTTTCGATCCGCTCTATGATGCCGATCTGGTAATTTATGGAGTTTTGATCGCTGGCCTTTGGCAGGGCACCGGCTTGATCATGTGCCTGATGCTGGCTGGCTTGCGTGGCATTGATGAAGACATTTGGAAAGCCGCCCGCGTTGACGGCATTCCCACCTGGAAAACCTACCTACTAATTGTCATTCCAATGATGCGCCCGGTTTTTATCACCACGTTGGTGATCATCGCAGCAGGTATCGTCAAGGTCTATGACCTGGTGGTGGCGCAAACCAATGGTGGCCCCGGCATCGCGTCGGAAGTCCCTGCCAAATATGTTTATGATTATATGTTCCAGAACCAAAATCTGGGTCAGGGCTTTGCCGCATCAACCGTCATGTTGGTGACTGTTCTGATCATCTTGATCCCCTGGGCTTACCTTGAGTTTGGAGGCAAGAAACAACATGGCTGAAGCACTTGAAGATGGCCCGCGCGGGCCCAAGCCAAAGCGCACGTTTTCGCGCCGCAACATTATTCTCTACGGTACGCTGATCGTTATCGCGCTGTATTACCTGCTGCCGCTTTATGTGATGGTTGTTACGTCGCTAAAGGGCATGCCGGAAATCCGGCTGGGCAATGTATTTGCCCCACCGCTTGAGGTGACATTTCAACCCTGGGTGAAGGCATGGGCGGAGGCCTGTACCGGCCTGAATTGCGACGGTCTGTCGCGCGGGTTCTGGAATTCCGTGCGGATCCTCATTCCATCAGTGGTAATTTCCATCGTCATTGCCTCAATCAACGGCTACGCCTTGGCAAACTGGAAGTTCAAGGGATCCGAGATATTCTTTACGATCTTAATTTTCGGTGCCTTCATCCCCTATCAGGTGATGATCTATCCGATCGTCATCATCCTGCGTGAACTGGGCCTGTATACCAAGCTTGGTGGTCTGGTGATGGTGCATACAATTTTCGGCATGCCGATATTGACGCTCTTGTTTCGCAACTATTTTACGTCGGTGCCGGAAGAATTGTTCAAAGCAGCTCGCGTCGATGGTGCCGGATTTTGGGGAATTTACTTCCGTATCATGCTGCCGATGTCGCTACCGATATTTGTGGTGGCCATCATTCTGCAGGTGACCGGCATCTGGAACGACTTCCTGTTTGGGGTGATCTACACCAAGCCGGATAACTATCCGATGACGGTGCAGCTGAACAATATCGTCAACTCGGTTCAGGGCATCAAGGAATATAACGTCAACATGGCGGCAACCATCCTGACAGGACTGGTGCCATTGGTGATCTATTTTGTCTCCGGAAAACTATTTGTGCGCGGCATTGCCGCTGGTGCGGTGAAAGGCTGATTATGTCGAGCGTCTCTGTAAAAAGTCTCGATTTGAACTTTGGCGATGTCAAGGTTCTTCGAAATCTCAATATTGAAATCGAAAAAGGCGAGTTTCTGGTCCTTTTGGGCTCGTCGGGCTGTGGAAAGTCAACATTGTTGAACTGTATCGCCGGTCTTCTCGACGTCAGCGATGGACAAATCTTCATCAGCGGCAAGAACGTTACCTGGCTGGAACCGAAGGATCGAGACATCGGCATGGTGTTCCAGTCCTACGCGCTTTATCCGCAGATGACGGTAGAAGGGAATCTGTCGTTTGGCCTCAAGAACCAGAAGATGCCGGCTGCCGAGATTCAGCAGCGGATCAAACAGGCGTCCGAAATTTTGCATATCGAGCCTCTTTTGAAGCGAAAACCGGCGCAATTATCAGGCGGACAACGTCAACGCGTTGCCATCGGGCGAGCTTTGGTTCGAGATGTCGAAGTGTTTTTGTTCGACGAACCATTGTCTAATCTGGATGCCAAACTTCGCGCTGAACTGCGGGTTGAAATCAAGCGGCTTCACCAGAAGCTTGAAGACAACACAATGATCTATGTTACCCATGACCAGATCGAAGCAATGACCTTGGCTGATCGAATAGCGATCATGCGGGACGGCGCCGTTTTGCAACTGGCTGACCCGAATACAATCTACAATAAGCCAGCCAACAAGTATGTTGCCGGATTTATCGGATCTCCAAGCATCAATTTCATGGATGGTGACTTGCAGGCTGGTGGTAAGAAATTTGTTTCCAATGGCGTTGAAATTGACTTGAAGCGGTATGAATTTGCCAGTGGTCCGCGCGAAGGTTCGGCCTGTTTGGGGGTGCGTCCAGAACATATCAATCTTGGCAAGGCTACAGACAAAGGACTGTTTGAGGCGCAATTGACAATTGATGTTGTAGAACCGATGGGGTCGGATACCCTGGTATGGTCAAAACTTGGAGACCAGGATTTTCGATTCCGGGTTGATGGGCAAACCAAGTTGAAAACTGGTGATCAACAGGTCGTCCATTTTGACCCCGAACGCGTGTCTATATTCGACCAGGATTCAGAGCTACGCATCTAAGCCGCATAAATTTTTGAGATTATCTACCGGAGACATCATGACTGATCTGTCCTACCAACTCTATTCGTCGCGAAACTTTCCTCCATTGAGTGATACTCTGACCATGCTTGCCGATCTTGGCTATGCTCAGGTCGAGGGATATGGAGGCCTGTATGAAGACCTTGAGGGTCTGGCCTCAGCCCTGAAATCCAGCGGCCTTGCCATGCCTTCGGGGCATTTCGGTCTTGATGTTTTGGAACATCAACCCGACAGGGTTATGGAGATTGCCGCTGCGGTTGGGATGACATCTATCTATTGTCCGCATATCGGTCCGGAATTGCGTCCATCTGATGCAGCAGGCTGGCAGGCGTTTGGACAAAGGTTGGAGAAAATGGGGGCGGTGTATCGTGACGCTGGCCTGAAATTCGGCTGGCACAATCATGACTTTGAATTTGTAGCGCAAGCTGATGGATCCATTCCAATGGACGGTATTTTGCAGGGCGGTCCTCTATTGTCCTGGGAAGCCGACATTGCATGGATTGTGCGCGGCGGTGGTGATCCGATGGACTGGATTTCCCGCCACGGTTCGCGCATTGATGCTGTGCACGTGAAGGACATTGCCAGAGTCGGTCATTGTGTCGATGAGGACGGCTGGGAAGATGTTGGCCACGGCACAATGGACTGGAAAGGGTTATTGGGTGCTTTGCAACAAACACCCGCCAAAATCTTCGTAATGGAACATGACAATCCCAACGACCACCAGCGTTTTGCACGCCGCTCGATTGCGGCAGTGAAAGCTCTTTAGGATAATTGAAAATGGCCAAAGTTATGAATGTTGGAATAATCGGCTGCGGAAATATTTCGCAAGCCTATATGGAACTGTCTTCACTGTTTAAGAGCATTAATGTCGTAGCCTGCGCCGACATGAATAAACAAGCGGCCGAAATGCGGGCCAAGCAGTTTGGCTTGCGGGCAGATAGTGTGGATGACCTGCTGAAAGCGGATGACATCGACATCATCGTGAATCTGACCATCCCGGCGGCGCATTATGAAGTGTCGAAAGCGATCATCAACGCTGGAAAACATGTTTATTCCGAAAAGCCTTTTGTTCTGTCGGTACGCGAAGGAAAAGATTTGTTGCGCCGCGCCGCAAAAAAAGGCGTTCGCGTGGGTTCTGCACCTGATACATTTTTGGGTGGCGCGCATCAGCATGCCCGCCATCTGATTGATGCTGGCGCTATCGGAAAAGTCACCGGTGGCACGGCCCATGTTATGAGCCATGGCATGGAAGATTGGCATCCCAATCCTGATTTTTTCTTTCTTGAAGGTGGCGGCCCTGTTTTGGATATCGGCCCCTACTACATCACCAATCTGGTACAACTGCTGGGCCCGGTGAGTAAAGTCATGGCAATGTCGTCGACCCCGTCTTCGCATCGCACAATCACGTCGAAACCGCGCGCTGGAGAAAAAATCAAGGTTGAAACGCCAACCACTATTCATAGCTTATTGGAGTTTGAAAGTGGCGCGATCATAACACTCGGTGCCAGTTGGGACGTTTGGCACCATGATCACACCAATATGGAATTGTACGGCGAAGATGGAACCCTTTATGTTCCTGATCCAAATTTCTTTGGTGGTGAATTGCAAATCAGCAAAGGCAAAAAACTGCGTGGCAAAATGCCGTCCTTTGCTCATGCGCTTGGCGTGCCGAACCAGAAGCATAATCAGGGCATGATGGCCAATTACCGCACAGCTGGATTGGCGGATATGGCCAGTGCAATTCAGGAGGATCGGCCCCATCGTTGTTCGCAGGAAATGTCCCTGCACGTCGTCGACGTGATGGTTTCAATTTTGAAGGCAGGTGAAACGGGCAAAGCCGTCAAACCGTCAACAACCTGCGACCGGCCAGCAGCTTTAGACAATAAACAGGCCCGGGCAATGTTGTCTCCAAAACCAAGGGCGAAGAAGAAATAGAAAGGCCCTCTTCGACAGCGGCAACTTGGCCACTGAAGTTTCGAGAATCAATGATCGTCAACCCAATTTTACCCGGTTTCAATCCCGACCCCTCAATCTGCAGGGTAGGCGATGATTACTATATCGCTACATCCACATTCGAATGGTATCCGGGCGTCCAAATCCACCATTCTCGGGACCTGTGCAACTGGCAGTTGGTGAACCGTCCTCTAAACAGGGTGAGCCAGCTTGATATGCGTGGAAACCCCGATTCTTGCGGGATCTGGGCCCCGTGTCTGTCTTACGCTGATGGCTTGTTCTGGCTGGTTTATACCGATGTGAAGCGGCTCGACGGAAATTTCAAGGATACCCATAACTACATCGTCACTGCGCCCGTCATTTCGGGGCCTTGGTCAGATCCGATCTATATCAATTCATCCGGCTTCGACCCTTCCTTGTTCCATGATGATGGTGGGCGGAAGTGGTTTTTGAACATGCTTTGGAACCATCGTTCGGATTCAGTAGGCGGAAGCCCGAAACATCCGGCTTTTGCGGGAATCCTGTTGCAGGAATTTGATGCGTCTTTGGGCAAACTGATTGGTGAAGTTTCCAATATTTCGCAGGGAAGCCCCCATGGTCTTGTAGAGGGACCACACCTGTTTAAACGCAATGGCTATTATTATCTGACCGTTGCGGAAGGTGGCACTGGCTACGAGCATGCCGTCACCATGTTGCGCTCGTCTTCAGTTGAGGGACCTTACGAACTTCATCCAAACATGTTTCTGATGACTTCCAAAGATGCGCCGGAAGCTGTTCTGCAACGATCGGGTCATGGCCAGATGGTCGAAACACCTGGAGGGCAGGTTTACCATACTCATTTGTGTTCAAGACCTCTGGGAGGGAGCCGTCGCTCGCCTTTGGGGCGTGAAACCGGCCTGCAAAAATGCGTTTGGCGAGAGGATGATTGGCTTTATCTGGAAGAAGGTGGATTAGTGCCATCAATTAATGTCGTTTCCCCCGACGGAAAATCGGTTCCTCAGGGTCCGCAACCGGTTTTGTGCCGTTTTGACAGCGAAGACCTGCCGAAGGACTTTCAGTGGTTGCGCAGCCCCTGTCCGGAACGCCTGTTCACCGCAACAACGTCCGGACTGGTTCTGCATGTGCGGGAATCCATTGGCAGTTGGTTTGAGCAATCGCTCGTTGCCCGCCGTCAGGAACACCTGGTGTTTCGGGCAGAAACCCAATTGGAATTCCAACCACACAATATTCAGCAGAACGCCGGACTTGTTCATTATTATAACCGCACGAAATTTCATTTCATCGGTATAACCTGGCATGAAACCCGTGGCCGTATCCTGACCATCCTGAGTTGTCCGGGAGACTGGCCGGAGGGCCAATTGGAATTTCCGCTGCAGTCTTCAGTTGATTTGCCACAAGCAGGCCCTGTGCAACTAGCTGCGGAAATTGAGTTCGAGAAGCTTCAGTTTTTCTATCGCCTTTCAAAAAGCGACGATTGGTTGCCTGCAGGACCGGTGCTCGATGCCAGCGTTATCTCCGATGAAGGAGGTCGCGGCGAGCACGCGTCTTTTACAGGGGCATTTATCGGCATGGTCGCCTTTGATACCAGCGGTGAAGGCCTGCCCGCCACCTATGCACATTTTGACTATCTTCCAGGGGAGTGCTGAATGGCCGCGCAACTGTGCTGTTGGCCCTTGATCAACCGACATTCGCCGCTGGGTTCTTCACTCGGATTGTCTGCATAAAATCGCTGGTGACATGCACTTCGGAGGGGTTATTCTATGATCCAATATTTCGAAATCGGTTTGGGAAAAATGAATGAATGAAATTCAGAAAATGGACGCAGATTATTTGCCGTTTCATCCAAGTCCGGCCAAACCCAATTATCTGCCGCCAAAAGGTGCTGTTGACGCCCATTGCCATGTATTTGGCCCCTCGGAAAAATTTCCCTATGCCAAGGAACGCAAATATACGCCATGTGATGCACCCAAAGAGAAGCTGTTTGAATTGCGCGACTATCTGGGTTTTGAGCGCAACGTAATTGTTCAGGCGTCATGTCACGGTCGTAACAATGATGCTCTGATGGATGCTCTGAAATCTTCAAATAACATGGCGCGTGGTGTTGCCGTTGTCTCGCCCGATATCAGCGATGAAGAATTGAGGGCGATGGACGAGGCAGGCGTTCGCGCGGTGCGGTTCAATTTCGTCAAAAGACTGGTAGATGCCACGCCGCGTGAAGTTTTCTTGTCAATTGCAGAGCGCATCGCAAAACTGGGCTGGCATATTGTCGTGTATTTCGAAGCTCCGGACCTGGAAGATTTGGCACCATTTTTAAAGCAATTACCAACCACGATTGTGGTTGATCATATGGGCCGGCCAGATGTTGAGAAGGGGGTCGATCATGCGGATGGTGTGGATGGCTCCTGCACCATCGGCGTCGTAATGCGCCATATTGCAGTTGTTACAAACTGCTTGAGAGGAGCCACCCAAATGCACGTTACAACAATCGGCCTAGATTTGGCCAAGAACGTTTTTCAGATCCACGGTATATGCGAAGACGGTGAAGTTGCCTTCAGCCGAGCTTTGAGACGGGCACAGGTCCTGACCTTCTTTGAAAGCCTGGAGCCATGCCTGGTTGGCATTGAAGCGTGTGGGACCAGTCACCATTGGGCTCGTGAGATCTCTAAGTTAGGGCATAAAGTCAAACTGATCCCGCCAGTATATGTGAAGCCTTATGTCAAACGGGGTAAATCAGATGCGGTTGACGCCGCCGCCATCTGTGAGGCGGTCACTCGGCCTACAATGCGATTTGTTGAAGTGAAGACTCCCGAACAACAGGCGATACTAGCGGTTCATCGAACGCGTGATCTCATCATTCGCCAACGCACACAGACGATCAATATGCTGCGGGCGCAGCTGGCAGAGTTTGGCATTGTTTTGGCAAAGGGGATTTATCATGCGCTTCAGTTTGCCAAACAATGTTTGAACGGGGAACAACCTGACCTGCCCGAAGTCGCTGGAGATGTAATCTTTGAGCTTTGCGATCAGTTGCGGTTCTTACATTCAAAGATATTGCGGTGTACGCGTCAGATGAACAAGATCGCAAGGTGTGAGAAACGGGTTGCACTGCTTCGCACAATACCCGGTGTTGGGCCGATTACAGCCTCAGCAATTGTTGCAACGGTTGGTAGCGGCAAGCAATTCAACAATGGCCGGGAGTTTGCTGCCTGGTTAGGACTGACCCCACTTAACAGGTCAAGCGGCGGAAAAGAACGTCTGGGGCATATCTCAAAGATGGGAGATCAATATATTCGCCGGTTACTGGTTCTTGGCATGACCTCCCGTATTCGTTCGATCAGGACAGAGCCGGAGAAATTCGATCCTTGGTTTGCGGACATCCTGGAACGCAAGCCAAGCAGGGTGGCTGCAGTCGCAATGGCGAATAAAACAGCCCGAATAATGTGGGCTGTGCTGACCCGTAATGAACCCTACAAAGTGAGATCGATCTAACCAAGGAGGCCAACAACAAGAGATTGCAAGACCAATGAAGTGATGGAAAATTGTCAGCCCTAAAACCAAGACACCCCGTGCTAAGTCCTGAACGCTTGCTGTTCGACATGCGGAATGGGGCTTGGTTGGTGGAAACCATCAGGGCCAGCGGCCATGTGTGTCGCGTCAACAGGCCGAACACAAGACTGCTTCTGACAATGCTTCAATCACAAAACAGGACTTGCAAAAAGGGAGCCATCCACACAGGACTTTCAGCGCTTCATGTCGTTGCTGGCAGAAAACGAAAACATCTGGACCAAGGTTAGTTGCCCGGAGCGGCTGACGATTGCAGGGCCGCCCTATGATGATGTTATCGAGTTCGGTAGAACGCTGGTTGCGCGTTTTCCCGATCGAGTATTATGGGGGACTGACTGGCCGCATCCCAACATGAAGTCGCATGTACCCGATGAAGGCGTGCTGGTGGATGTGATCCCACGCATTGCCCCCACCGAAATTCTACAGCAAAAGCTGCTGGTTGATAATCCAATCAATCTCTATTGGAGGTGATGAGGCGATTTTCAGTTGCTTCGCTTTTTAGATTTCTGACGAGAACGCCATAATGTCCCGACAACGCAAAAACATCCTGTTTATTATGTTTGACCAGCTGAGGTTTGATTACCTCAGTTGCGCCGGTCATCCTCATTTGCAAACACCCCATATGGACCGCATCGCCGAACAGGGGGTGCGGTTTTCGCGTTGTTATGTTCAATCCCCAGTCTGCGGCGCGTCAAGAATGAGTTTTTACACCGGGCGCTATGCCAGCAGTCACGGCGCCCAGTACAATAATTTTCCGCTGAAAGTTGGAGAACAGACTCTCGGCGATCATCTGCGCAAGCTTGGGATGAACTCCTACCTGGTCGGCAAAACTCACATGAATGTCGATGCAGACGGGATGAGCCGCCTTGGCCTCAGTCCCGACAGCTTGATTGGAGCCCGAATTTCAGAATGCGGTTTCGACGTTTTTACAAGAGATGACGGGCTTTGGGGGGAAGGTCCTGACGGTTTTTACGATGAACGCAGATCACCCTATAACGAATATCTGAAATCCAGGGGTTATCAGGGGGACAATCCCTGGCATGATCATGCCAATGCCGGTGTCGACGAAAACGGTGACCTGACCTCCGGCTGGTTCATGATGCATGCCGACAAGCCGGCCAATATTAAAGAAGAAGATTCTGAAACCCCCTGGCTCACCCGCGAAGTTATCCGTTTCATGGAAACCCGCAACGGCGGCGAGGACGACGAGGACGATGAGGGTGGCGAGGGCAATGGTGGGAATGGTGAGCCCTGGATGTGCCATGCGTCTTATATCAAACCGCACTGGCCTTATATCGTGCCTGCGCCCTATCACGACATGTATGGCGGCAATCAGGTGCCGGCAGCGTTAAGGCATCCCGATGAGCGTCAGGATGCTCATCCGGTTTATGCCCAGTTTATGAACAATTCCATCGGCAAGGCGTTTCAGCGTGACGAAGTGCGGGAAGCTGTAATTCCCGCCTATATGGGATTGATCAAGCAATGTGATGATCAGATGGGCGTTCTGTTCGACTACATGGAAAAGTCCGGGCGGATGAACGATACGATGATCGTCATCACTTCTGACCACGGGGATTATCTGGGAGATCACTGGCTCGGCGAAAAGGACTTGTTTCACGAGCAATCTGCAAAAGTTCCTTTGATCATCTACGATCCCTCACCGAAGGCTGATGAGAGCCGTGGCAGTGTTTGTGATGAACTGGTGGAGTCGATTGATCTGGCAGCGACATTTGTTGAATTTGGCGGAGGGGAAGTGCCTGATCACATTATCGAGGGCAAGTCGCTTATGCCGTTCCTGGAGACGCGACCGACCGGGCAATGGCGCGACTATGCAATCAGTGAATATGACTATTCGGCCTCTGGCATGGCTGTAAATCTGGGGCTTGCGCCGCGCGACGCACGTTTGTTCATGGTTGCCGACAAGCATTGGAAATTCATGCATGCCGAGGGTGCTGGTCCTGATGGCCCTTTCAGACCTATGCTGTTTGATCTGCAAAACGATCCGGATGAATTTCATGACCTTGGTGGAAGCGAGGAGCATCAACAGATCATCGACTTGATGTATGCTCGGTTGGCCAAATGGGGGCGTCGCATGTCGCAAAGAACCACCAAATCAGAAGCAGATATTGAGAAAATGCGTGGCGGATCTCGACGAAGAGGTATCGTGCTGGGCGCTTACGACGGCAGCGAAGTTGATCCGGAGTGGACGGTCAAATATCGCGGCAAAGCTCCTCCAAGGCCTGACTAGGGTCAACACACGGGTGACGTGATCGACATTGCCAACGACAATCATTATTGCGCCTATTTCTCCAACGGTCCGCCTAAATCCTGCCAATGCGGCGGTGAGCAGCGACCGTCGCGAGTCCCAGATCAAGGCGCGCATCCGCTGGTCCTTAGTGGTGCTCAGTGAAAATAAAAGATCGTGATATTCGGTCCAAAGATCGCGGATCGCCTGACGGCCAATAGGGCTCCCAGGGATAATCCAATCAACGATGCCACCACCACTGCCGACAAGGTAGCCTGCAAAGAACGCAGAATAATTTCCAACAAATCGCCGTCAATTGAAACAATTAGCCGCAACGCCTCGGCCAGACTTTGCCAAATGTCTGTCATGGGATGAAACCGTAATTCGGGGCGTTGATGGTGGAATGACATAGGCAGCGTGATCATCCATGTCACCTCCTTCACATTCCATTGAAAATGACCGTTTGCCCAAGTGAATCTGTCCACAGGTTACAGATTTGGGACACTTGTTGCTGGAACTGACCATCATATTGGCCTAGCCTGAATTTTACCAATCGGTCAAAAAAGCAAGATTATCAATTCACATGCCAAGGCCAAGCGCCACGGCTATCTATAGAGTAGGACTCTCAATGACTTGGGCACCAAACCGTCGATCCTTCAACACCATGCTGGCAACAGTGGCAGGAACTTCGTTTTTGGGGGTGAGGCCAGGATTTGCCGAAACAATAAAAGTGGCTGGCATCTATACTCAGCCGATCCAGCAAAAATGGGATGCGCGCCTGCATCAAGGTCTGGAAGCAGCTAAGGCCAAGGGAGAAATTGAATATGTTTTTTCCGAAAAAGTAGCCAATACCGACTACATCCGCGTTTTGCGGGAATATTGTGAATCAGGTGTAAAACTGATCGTTGGCGAGGCATTTGGAATTTCCAAGGAGGCTCGCAAAGTCGCCGACGAATATCCCGAGATTGCCTTTTTGATGGGTGATCCCTTTGAACCGCATGGCTCGAATTTTGCCGTGTTTGATAATTACATCCATGAACCCTGCTATCTGATGGGCATTCTTGCTGGGTCGATGACCAAAACCAACAAGCTTGGCATGGTTGGCGGTTACCCAATTGGCGAAGTTAATCGCCTGTTTCACGCGTTTATCGCGGGCGCAAAATCGGTCAATCCAAACATTGAATACAAGGTGACGTTCATCGGCTCCTGGTATGATCCACCAAAGGCCAAAGAAGCCGCATTTGCTCAGATCGAAGCCGGTGCTGACATCATGTATGCGGAACGTGCCGGTGTGGTCGATGCCGCTCGAGAAAAGGGTGTGATGGCCTTTGGCAACGTCAACGATATGAATAAAGAGGAAAATGGCACCGACGTCGTTGTCACGTCAGCTCTTTGGCACATGGAAGCGGCCATTGCGAACGCCATCGCGGAAGTCAAGTCGGGCACGTTCAAGGCCGCCAATTACAAAGAATGGACCATGATGCGTAAAGGTGGTGCCAGCCTCGCTCCATATTATGAGTTTGACAGTAAAATTCCCGCCGCTGCCAAGGCCAAAGTGGAAGAGGTTAAGGCAAATATCCTTTCCGGGGCGTTTGATGTCGAGATCAATGATACTGAACCGAAATCCTCGTTCTGATCTGGATCTGACAGCCCGTTGACAGACCTACAACCCGTATTGGAGTTCCGAAACGTCACCAAACGCTTTGGTTCTCTGACGGCGAATGATGCAATCTCGCTTTCCTTGCACGCGGGTGAAATTCTGGCTCTGTTGGGCGAGAATGGCGCCGGCAAAACGACTCTGATGAATATCCTTTTTGGACACTATCGCGCCGATGAGGGGGCGGCGCTGGTTGATGGTCAAGAATTGCCGCCGGGATCGACTCAAGCAGCAATCCAGGCGGGCATCGGCATGGTGCACCAGCACTTTACCCTGGCAGATAATTTAACCGTGCTTGAAAACATCACACTGGGTACCGAGAGCCTGTATGCCTGGCGGCAGGATCAGAAAAAAGCCCGCGCGAAGCTGGTTGCCATGAGCGAGGATTACGGGCTGTTGGTTGATCCGGATGTGTTGGTCTCAAGTCTGTCAGTGGGAGAGAGGCAAAGGGTTGAAATTTTAAAAGCGTTGTATCGTGATGCGCGCATTTTGATCCTTGATGAACCGACTGCGGTGCTAACCCCGCAGGAATCGGACAATCTGTTTGCCACCTTGAAGGCGATTACCAAAAAAGGTCTGGCAATCATTTTCATTTCGCACAAGCTGCATGAAATCCTTGCCATCAGTTCACGCATCGCGGTTCTGCGGCGTGGCGCCATTGTCGGTAGCCTTGAAACGGCTGTGGCGCGGCGTGAGCAATTGGCGGAACTCATGGTTGGGGTGGCAGTTGCACGCCCGAAACTGACGGCGATCGCAAAGGGCGAACCAGTTCTTGAGATTTCCGGACTCTCAACGGATGGCGCCGGTGCATCGACATTGAAAGATGTGAATTTGACAATTCGGGCGCACGAGATTGTCGGCATTGCCGGAGTAGCCGGCAACGGACAGAGCACTCTGGCTGATTTGTTGTCAGGACTTACCCAGCGATATGCCGGCAGTGTGCGACTGAATAATTCAGCATTACCCACGGGCGATCCCCGCGCTGTGGTTGCAGCGGGTGTTGGTCGTATTCCCGAAGATCGTCATGCCCGGGGCATGGTTGGTGAAATGGAAATATGGGAAAACCTGATATCAGAAGACCTGCGCTCGCCGGATATCTCGAATTCCGGAATTATAATAAACAGCAGCAAATCAAAATCACGCGCAGTACGGCAGATCGAAGAATTTGATGTGCGTTGTAGTGGCCCAGAAGCTGAGACAAAATTATTGTCCGGCGGCAATATGCAAAAACTGATACTGGCGCGTGCGCTGTCGCGGAAGCCGACACTCATTCTGGCCAATCAGCCTGTTCGGGGGTTGGATGAAGGGGCAATTGCCTATGTGCAAAACCAATTGCTGCAAGCTCGACAACGTGGCGCAGCAATATTGCTGATTTCAGAAGACCTTGATGAACTGATGTCGTTGACAGATCGCATCGCGGTGATGTTTCACGGCCAGCTGAGTGATGCAATACCTACTGGCGATCGGACAATTGCAGAAATTGGCTTGATGATGGCGGGGCAGGGCAGCGTGACGCCAGGTGAGGAACGTTCTCTTGATCATTGAGCGACGAGAATCTGTTTCAGTTTGGCGAGCCGCCATGGCGCCATTTTGGGCGGTGTTGGCTTCGATGGTGTTGTGTGCCGCCCTTATAAGTTGGGCGGGAGCATCGGTTTTTCAGGCCTATGGTCTGCTGGTGAAGGGCGCTTTTGGATCAAGTTTTGCCATCAATGAGACGCTGACCCGCTCGATCCCATTGATTCTGACCGGACTAGCCGTCTCAGTGGCGTTTAGAGCGAAATTTTACAATATCGGCGCTGAAGGTCAGCTTTATGTCGGGGCCCTGGCGGCGACATATTTCGGCACTGGTCTGATCACATTGCCATCTGGCCTGATGATACCGTTTTTGATCTTGATGGGGGCTCTTGCTGGAGGTGCCTTGCTGATAGTCCCCGTGCTGCTGAAAACCCATTTCAAGGTTGATGAAGTGGTGACCACGCTGTTGCTCAACTTTGTTGTTCTGCTGGTGGTCAGCTATCTGATCGAAGGCCCGTGGAAAGACCCGATGTCGCTGGGCTGGCCACAGGCCGCTTCGATAATTGACGAGGGGGTATTGCCAACCCTGCTCGCAAAGGGACGTCTTCATTTTGGTTTGATTGTCGCGCTGATTTTCGCCGTGGTGATCTGGTTAATGATGAAATATTCGGTGTTTGGCTATGAAATAAGGGCGGTCGGATTGAATGCTAAGGCAGCCGAATTTGCCGGTATCAAGGTCAATCGCACGGTTATTTTGACAGCCCTGATTTCTGGTGGTCTGGCCGGAGTTGCTGGCGTTAGCGAAACAGCCGGGCTGAAAGGATATCTGACGCTCGATCTGTCGCCAGGCTTTGGCTATACGGGAATTGCCGTGGCGATGCTTGCACAACTCAACCCGCTTGCCGTGATTCCCTCGGCAATTTTTCTTTCAGCGGTCTATGTCGGTTCCGACGCGATGAGCCGGGCGGTCAATATTCCAACCTATATTGCAGACGTGCTGGTCGGAGTGTCCGTTCTGGCAGTTCTTTGCAGCGTCATGTTCAGCCAGTACAAAGTGCGGTGGCTCAAATGAGTGATCTATTTGACATATTGCTGACAGCTGGATTTTGGGCGGCGACCATACGCATTGTCAGTCCATTGATCTTTGGCACGCTTGGAGAACTGATCTGCGAGCGGGCGGGCGTACTCAATTTGGGTATTGAGGGTATCATGACTGTTGGCGCCATGTCGGGCTGGATGTGGGTATATCAGGGCGGCGATCTTTGGGGTGGGGTAATCTTTGCTGCATTGATGGGTGCAATTTTCGGATTGCTACATGCCATTTTCACCGTGCATCTGGGGCTTTCACAGCACGTTACCGGAATTGGCATTACGCTTTTTGCTTCGGCATTGAGTTATTTTGTGTACCGCATGTTGCTGCCCGACGCGACAACGCCTCCGAAAATTGTACCGTTTCAACCGATAGAAATTCCCTGGCTGTCGGATATTCCCTTGATCGGCGAGGCTGTGTTCAGTCAATCTGCGATGACTTATCTGGCTCTGCTGACGGTACCCGCGGTTTGGTACGTGTTGTTCAGAACACCAGTTGGTTTGGCGGTGCGCATGTCTGGCGAGAACCCTGTGGCGGTTGAGGCTCAGGGTATCAATGTTCTGGCAGTTCGCACCGCAGCAGTGATGGTCGGCAGCGCCTTCATGGCGGTCGGCGGTGCCTTCATTACGATGTCCTGGTTCGATGCATTCTACTTCGGCATGATCAACGGAAGAGGATGGATCTGCGTGGCGTTGGTGATTTTCGCTTCGTGGAACCCCGGCAGAGCTTTGGTAGGCGCTTTGTTGTTTGCCGGGCTTGAAGCCTTGCAGGTGAGGGCACAGCAATCTGTGGGAGCATTCATCCCCTACCAGTTCTTCCTCATGCTGCCTTATGTGATGTCGATAGTCGCCATGATCATAATGGCGCGAAAGACGAAATACCCTCAGGCACTGCTCGTGCCATTTAGAAGAGGCGAGCGCGTATAGATGGAGAAACAAGTGCTGACCGATTATGACATGAAGTTTTTGCAGATAGCTTATGAAGAAGCCAAGGTTGGCTTTGACGAAGGAGGTTGCCCGATCGGGTCGGTGTTGGCTCGCGGGGATGAACTTATTGCCCAGGGCCGGAATCAGCGGGTTCAGGGCGGAGACCCCATCGCTCATGGAGAGATGGATTGCCTGCGCAAGGCCGGGCGTCAAAAGTCCTATCGGGGCATGACACTTTATACGTCGCTGTCGCCATGCATGATGTGTTCAGGCACCATTGTGCAGTTCGGAATTACCCGCGTTGTTGTCGGTGAAAACAAGAATTTTGGTGGCAACGAAGACTTTCTCCGCGAGCGAGACGTCGAGGTGATTGTCGTCAATGATCAGGATTGTATTGACCTGATGAAAAAATTTATCACCGAAAAACCCGCGCTATGGGCAGAAGATATTGCTGAGGACGATGTATAAAACAGCGGCCCTGGCCAGATGTCCCTTCGCTTGGGTGATGTCGCGTCTGTAATCGCTCACCGGCATGGTGGCGATGAAAATACCAAACCTGTCCACCCCGCCTTCGATGCGGTGGCCTGCTGTCAGTTCCAATTTGGACCGGACACCAATTGCAATCTGCCAATCCTCGGTTGTGCAATCGGATTAGAATTCATCGATGGCAATTGAGTTGATCAGCAGTGGCGGCTGACCGGTAGGTTTTGAGAAATGGGAGCGTGCTACAACCATCGGCGTGCTTTCCTCCGGCTGAAATACGTACATCTTTACATCGATGCGATAAGCCGAGATGCGTGGATTTGGTTCTTCCGGAACGAGATCATGATTGAGGTGAAGCAGTGCAAAGTCCGACATCAGGCGGTTTTCAAAAATTTCGTCGAGCCAATCTGATTTGAAAACGCGACGATAATCCTTGCCAATATATTCGCTGGGGGGGCGTGACAACATGCTGGCAGTATTGTGGGAAAGTTTGATAATCGGCAGTGAAAATGGCTTGATCTCATAGGCCGATAAAGTCGGATCAAAGCAGGCGACGCGACTGAAAAAACTGGCCGCATTTTGCTTATGGCCGAGCAATATATCCTTCAAACGACCGCGAATCCGGACCGGGGTTTTTTCAAACCCGGCCTCCCATCTGGAGATATTTGGTTGGGTTACGCCGAGAAGCTCCGCCAGTTCGACCTGGCTCAGTCCACGGCTGCGCCGTAATTCACGCAGCTTGCGACCACTCAAAAGTAATGAAGAATCTCTTAGTAGCAAGTCGGATTCCGCATCTGGCAATTGCGACTCGAGCACGCCGGAATCAGAATAATCTGTCCGGCCAGTAGATTGATTTATTTGGCCCTCATTGTTTTTCATTCTCATTCTCCTATGCCGATGAATAAAAACCAATGGCATAAATACCATATATGCTTTGGGTCGGCATCTAATAAAAGTGCACGGAAAATTTATATATTACTATGATTATGGTAACTACTCAGCTACCCTATTTCTGCTGCCATTAGGTGCGACAATTTGATTCATGGCGCATATTTGAGGTTCCACTTTTTTCATTTTGGTGTTTGACTGCGAGGATGAAACTCGAAAATCTGACACCTGAAATTCTTGCTGATTTCTCAAAATCAGAACTGATTGATGTGGTTATGGCTCTGGTGGGTCAGGTTGTCTAACTCAAAGAACAAAATGCGCAGCTTTTGGAGGTGAACGCTCGGCTCCTGAAGGAAAACGAACAACTCAGGAAAGACAACGAGCAACTTAGAGAAGATAATGCGGTTCTTAGGCAGCGTGTTTCAGATCTTGAGCGTCGTCTGGGATCGAACAGTCGTAATAGCAGCAAACCACCTTCGAGCGACGGACTGGCAAAGCCGTCTAGCGATAAGAAACGGCGGACCAAAAGTCAGCGGGGCAAGTCAAATCGAAAGCCTGGCGGCCAACCCGGACATCCCGGCAACACACTGAAACAGGTTGAGAACCCAGACGAGATCACCAGTCATTTTCCGAACCAATGCCAAAACTGTCAGGCCGCGCTTTCGGCGGAGGATACCATAGGTTCTGCGTGCAGACAGGTGTTTGGCCTCAAACCTCCACCGCCGCTTTATGTGACCGAGCATCGTGCGCATATTTGCCAATGCCAGCATTGCGGTGCAAAAACCCGCGCCGATTTTCCTGAAGGGGTAACATCACCCGCCCAGTACGGCGATGAAATAGGGGCGTTGGCCGCCTATTTACAGACGCAGCACTGCATTCCCCAAAATCGCCTGGCGCAGGTTTTTGCGGACATTTTCGGGGTCACAATCACATCGGCAACCCTTTCCAGTCTGGTTGCCAAAAAGGCCGAGCAGATGCTCTGTTTAGCTGAGGCGGTGAAGAACCTGCTGTCCGGGCCTCAAACGGCAGTGAAGCATCTGGATGAAACGGGGTTCAGGATTGGTGGCAGAACGCGCTGGCTTCATATGCTATGCTCCACCGCTCTAAGCCACCTTCGGCTCGGAACTGCGCGAGGTGAAGTGCCACCAGAACTGGCGGGAACGGCAGTGCATGACTGTTTCTCTTCCAACTGGGCAGTGGAAAATGTGACCCATGGATTGTGCAATGCCCACATCTCCCGCGAATTGGAGGCATTGACCGAATATGAAAAAGAAGCTTGGGTGCCGGACATGAAAGCCATTCTGCTCGACGCACTGAAGCTCACGCATGTCGCGCGAATCCAAAATCGGAGCGCGGTCAGCCCGGAGGCAATCACGGATATCGAGCGGCGATTTGATGCCTGTTGCGAGCGTGCTATCGCGTTCCACGAGGCCCAACCGCCTCTCGCGCGCCCAACGAAAGGCAAGAAGCGGGGTCGCCCGAAACGGCGGATTGGGCACAATCTCGCTTTGCGACTCCAAACGCATAAAGCAGCGGTTTTGCTCTTTCTCAATGATCTGCGCGTTCCCTACACGAACAACGAGGCAGAGCGTGATCTCAGAATGACGAAAGTTCGACAAAAGGTCTCGGGAAGCTTTCGAACAGAGGCTGGTGCCGAGAATTTCTGCACTTTACGAACGGTCATTGAAACGGCGCGAAAACAAGGTTGGGACATCCTGAAAACCTTGAAAACCGCGCCTGATCAGCTCATCCTCAACCTCAGACCCGTCTGATGGGCCGTCTATAAAAGCATCAGGTTGGGGTAGCTGGGTAGTTACGATTATGTATTTAATATGTATTTTTGCGCTCTTTTTTTTAAAGAATAGAACATAATTTTAATTATCCCCGAGCTAATAGTGCATTTTTTTAAATTCAATTGAGGTGTTTTGAATCGCCCTATTCAGCAGAAACGCCGATATATTTATTGTGGTGGAGCGCGACCGTCCGAAAGGTTGAGTTAGTTTCGTCTGGGTGCCGGGGCAGGGTCTGCAACCAGAAGTTTAGGACATGAGGGAGATATTGCTTTTACCATCCCATAGCACAGGAGTTCCGATTCTGTTCGACCGTTCAAAGACTTAAGAACGCAGCACGAAGATCCCGCATTGAACCAGTTACCAACAGCGCCAATTGCAGTTGCTTTCATCTGGTGGCTGAACTAGTTGCCCTGCTTTCTGTCGTTGGTGACGTCCGGGTAGCTTATTCAGATTTGGAGCTTCTATTTGATTACTTCATCCAGCGACCCGTCAACAGCGCAGTTTCGGATCAGGATGCCGGGAATTTCTCAAATCGGATAGCTATGCCAGCGGTATCGTCCAATCTGGCATATTCGAGCCGTTTCTCGGTTTCGGGATAGTGAGGCATCCATGACCAATCTGAGGTTCAATCGACATGTTTACAAACGGATGTCTTGCTGGCTGAAGCTGGTTGCACAACAGATCCATTGGACAGGTCAGGTCAACGAGCAGATGAGTCCATTGGAGCAATCATGCCGAGGGAAGTACGATGAAAATTGTTTGTCGAAAGAGTACGACAAGTTACTCGACCGGCGCGGTGCATCCGGCTGCGCAGTTGCAAGAATTCAAGGGCCGTATTGCTATTTATATCAAATAATTCTGCAGTGTAAATCTGATTTAAATACCTATAGACTATTTTCATTAATATAACGTTCCGATAATATTGTAAAAAATAACACCATGACAAACAAACAGCTCGAAACATTATTCACCTGCTGTCGCGAAATGCAGAAACTGGGCTATCCGCATCCGGATTTCACAGTCCGCACGCGCGGGGGGTATTACGAAATTCTGCGGAGTGGCAAGGTTATGTGGCGAAGGCGGGTCAATCGCCACTGGACGGAATTGCCCTAAATTGCTCGCTGTGTGTGTCATTTGTGGGTATCGGTTCTTGTCATTCCCGCAATATGCATATTGCTATTAGCCCGGGGCTGGATCTGTGTCTTGGGTTTGGAATGCTTTTTGACAATTTTAAGATTGAACTGACCGCCATGTGGATCAGCTACGCGCTACCACGATGGGGATGCATAAAACCGTTGAAATAAATATTCCTGCAGTGGTGATGTATTGTGCTGAGGCACATGATTAGCAAATTCTACTCAATGAGTTGGATTGGACAGACGTTGTTCTGGATGATTGATTTCATTGGTGTAGAATAAAACTGCAACCGGGGGCAGATCAATGATGCTTGGTCAATCGAGATACGCTTGGCTGGGATGTGATGCCTCTTCAATTAAAACGATCAGCCGAAGGGATAAGTGCATTTCATCAGGCGATATGAAGGCAATTTCAGTTCTTTGTATTGCTTGGAATCATTCATATTTCCCCCACAAAGCTCCAAAACAATGGATGAATGGGTTGATCCTCAACATGGCAACACCTTTCACTTGCGAGAATGGTGTTTGTTTCGCTGACAGAACGGGCTGTAAGCGAAGTGAATGGGAAAGGATAAATATGACGACGTGAATTTCTAAATTGTTGGGCTGGGCAAGTGGGTCGTCTTGATCAAGGCGGCCATAGATATCAAAACTGTAAGGCACTCACAATGACACCCGAAGAAATCAAATCACTACGCAAGAACAAGGGATTAACTCAAGAACAACTTGCCACGATGATGCAAGTTGACTCGACAACAATATATCGCTGGGAAAGTGGCATTGTTACCCCCAGCCTGGTCAAGACAGCAATATTGCGGGACATCTTGATTAAAGTTGGCGATGGCCGCACTCATCCGTTTGTGCATCATCTTCTGTCGCGAAATCTGGCGACCGCGATACTGGATTTCCACGGAGTGTATTACGAAGTCAATGACTCCTATGAAAAGCTGATGGGACAGTCACGGGTCGAATTGGTCAGCAATTCTGCCTGGGAAATCCTGGAAGAACTGACCAAAGCAATCGAAGATACGTCGACTGTCAATCTGGACAAGTTTGTTCAAGGAAAAACGGCCTGTATTCGCGCTGAGAACATCAAAAACAGTACCACTGGTGACTTGCAGGACCACGAGTTGCATGTCGTTGCTCAAAAAGATTTTTCGACCATAATTGTCCATGAAATGAGGCCTTCCCAAAACGGAAAAAAATGGGCGATTGTGACAGTCGATCCCAAATTCTGATCCGGATGGATTTGTTACGCAGATTCAATTGTCACCACTGAGCAATTGATTGGAGTTGGCCCCGAAACTCGTGTTCAGCGACACTTTCTCCTGCCATAAGCGTCTCAAACGATTGACCTTATAGTTTGAACATGCCTGAATAACAGTCTGATGGATCGATATTTGACGATACGACACGGGCAACTGCCACCCTTGATGGGTAAATGGGAATTATTGCGCGAGTTTTGCCGGGAACCCGGGCAAACGGGTTACGGCATCGATCTAAATCTGAAATTTCGAAGACTTTAATCAAGCTAAGATGGGTCAATGCCCATTTTGGAAATTACCAGGGAGACTATAATGAAAAAATTCCTTCTAGCTACTGCTGTCGCAGCGTCTGCGACGCTGACCGGCCAAAGCTTTGCTGCTGACCAGCAGTTTGTTTCAATCGGGACCGGTGGAGTAACCGGTGTTTATTATCCCACCGGTGGTGCGATTTGCCGCTTGGTGAATAAAAACCGAAAAGAGCATGGAATTCGATGCTCGGCTGAATCTACTGGTGGTTCGATCTACAATATCAACACCATCAAAGCTGGCGAACTTGAGTTCGGTGTGGCTCAGTCTGATTGGCAGTACCATGCGTATAAAGGCACATCCAAATTTGCTGATGCCGGCAAGTTTGAGAAACTGCGTGCTGTATTTTCTGTTCATGCCGAGCCTGTAACCGTCATTGCCCGTGATGACGCGGGAATTGCCAATATCAGTGACGTAAAAGGCAAGCGGATGAACATCGGGAACCCCGGTTCAGGTACACGTGGCACATGGGAAGTTCTTGAAGGTGCTCTTGGGTGGGAACGTTCTGATCTGGCACTTGCAGCAGAAATGAAATCAGCAGAAACCGGCGCGGCTGTTTGTGACGGCAAAATCGATGCTTATTTCTGGCTGGTGGGTCACCCATCCGCGTTGACGCAAGAAAGCCTGGCATCCTGTGCGGCGCATCTTGTGAATGTGACCGGGCCAGAAATCGACAAGCTGATTGCTGACAATTCTTACTATCGTTCAGCGACCATTCCAGCTGGCATGTATAACAATGAAAAAGACGTCACTACATTCGGTGTGGGCGCTACATTTGTCACCAGTGCCGATGTGCCGGAAGATGTGGTCTATGTTGTCGTGAAAGCAGTGTTTGAGAACTTTGAGCAATTCACAAAACTACACCCTGCTTTTGCCAACCTGAAGCCGGAAGAAATGATCAAGGACGGCCTGTCTGCACCACTGCATGACGGTGCGGCCAAATACTACAAGGAAAAAGGCTGGATGTAATCTCAGCCCGCGTAGCAGGGGGCAACCCCCTGCTACGATTGCGCCACTATAACAAAGCACCACAAATATATTTTAAATGCCGGACGAGTGCTGTTTGACATACGACCAGGATCCCTGGGGAGGGGCACATGACAGATAACCAAACGATGACAGACGCGGACAAACTGGTCGCGGATGTGGATACAGGTGCGCGTAACCCGGCGGGATGGCAGGCAAAGCTTATACCCGTGATTTGTTTTTTATGGGCACTCTATCAGCTTTACATCGCGTCCCCCGTTCCCTCTATGCTGTCAACCGCACTTGGCGTTGATTTCTTCCAGTTCATCGGCAACCTGTCGATTTCGCGCAAAATACATTTGGCGTTCGCTCTGGTTCTTGCCACGCTTGCTTTTCCACTCTTTAAAAGCAGTTCCCGTACCAGCATACCCTGGTATGATTGGGTGTTACTGGGCATCGGCGTGTTGGCAATGCTCTACATGATTTTGATGAACACCAATATCGCCGAACGGGCTGGTGATTTCATTCACCCTAATATCAAGTATGACATGACCGTCGCCGCTCTCGGTATGATCGTTCTTACCCTCGCCGTTTACCGTTCACTTGGCTTGCCGTTGGTTATCGTTGCAGGTGTGCTTGCAGGCTATGTATTCATCGGCGGTGGCAACTGGGGTGGGGCCTCGTATGTCAAAGGCATGTGGCATTTCTGGATGCAGGAAGAAGGCGTGTTCGGCAAACCCCTGGCGGTGTCGACGCAAACAATATTCCTGTTCGTGCTGTTTGGCGCAATCCTGGAAAAGGCCGGTGCGGGGGCCTATTTTATCAAGATCGCCTTTGCTTTGCTCGGCCATTTCAAGGGCGGACCGGCCAAGGCCGCTGTCATCGCTTCGGCCCTTAGCGGTCTTTATTCGGGCTCTTCAATTGCCAACACTGTTACAACCGGCACATTTACCATTCCGCTGATGAAACGCACCGGCTTTTCAGCTGAAAAAGCTGGAGCCGTCGAGGTGGCTTCGTCCACCAACGGCCAGCTGATGCCCCCGGTTATGGGGGCGGCGGCGTTCCTGATTGCCGAATTCACCGGTGTTGAATACACAACCTTGCTGAAACACGCATTGCTGCCGGCAGTCATTTCCTACATCGCGCTGGTCTATATCGTGCATATCGAAGCCTGCAAGCTGGACCTCAAAGGTCTGCCCAAGCCGCCATCGCTTCACAGCTTCCAGCGCAAGATGATCGGCTTTCTGACCGGGTTCATTACGGTTGGCGTGTTGTTCCTCGCGGTTTATTTTACGCTGGGCCAAGTCAAAGCAGCTTTTCCGGGGCTGACAGTCTATATGGTTTTGGCGATTTGTTTGGTACTTTATCTGGTGTTGCTGTATATCGCATCGCGCCGTCCCGATCTGGAAAAGGACGACCCTGAAGCACCCATAACCGAATTGCCTCCGGCGGCGGACACCGCCTGGACCGGGCTTTATTACCTGCTGCCGATCATCATCCTTCTGTGGTGCATTTTGCCATCGCCCGAACGCCTCTCGGCGCATTTGTCGGCCTACTATGCCTGCCTTGCGATGATCTTCATCACCCTAACTCAGCACCCGCTCAAAGCGATATTCCGTGGCGAATCGGCTGTGTTTGAAAGACTTAAAGCTGGTGTCGGCGAGGCCATTCAGGGCACAATCGCGGGTGCACGCAACATGATTTCCATCGGTATCGCCACGGCGGCGGCCGGGGTTATCGTTGGCTCGATTTCCCTGACCGGCGCGCATGGGTTTGTTGGTGAAGTCGTCGAATTCCTGTCCGGCAGCAACCTTTTGGTGATGCTGGTACTGGTGGCTATCATGAGCTTGATACTGGGCATGGGCCTGCCGACCACGGCCAACTATCTGGTTGTGGCCGGGCTTATGGCACCGGTCATCGTGGCACTTGCTGCAAAATCTGGGTTGATCGTGCCGCTGGTTGCGGTGCATCTGTTCGTGTTCTACTTTGGCATTCTGGCCGATGACACGCCCCCGGTTGGTCTTGCCGCCTATGCGGCAGCGGCGATCTCCAGAGGCGATCCGATCAAAACCGGTGTTCAGGGTTTTGCCTATGACATCCGAACAGCTTTGCTACCGTTCCTGTTCTTGTTCAACACCGAACTATTGTTGATGAACGTCACAGTGTTTAAAGGCGTCGTGGTGTTTATCGTCGCCACCATGGCGATGATGCTGTTTGCGGCCGCCACCCAGGGCTGGTTTCTGTTCCGAAGTAAAGCCTGGGAAAGCATCGCCCTGTTGCTGATCGCCTTTACCTTATTCCGACCGGGTTTCTGGCTGGATTATGTGTCACCTCCATTTGAACACAGACCGGGCGTCGAGGCGCTGGTGCTGGCCGAGGGCATGCCGGACGGTGCCAACATGCGCATTCGCATAGTCGGCCCCGATTTCGATGATCCGGATGAGCAGAACAATACCAGTATTCTTGTGAATCTTGGCGACAAGGCTGACGGTGAGACGCGTTTGACCAATGGCGGGCTTCAGGTGCTGGAGGAGGACGGCAAGGTCGTCATTGACGCGTTGACGTGGGATTCCAAGCACAAACAATTGGATCGTTTGTTCACGATGGGCGACTTTGACAATCCATTGGTGATCGACAAGGTTCTTGTGAAACGCGACCGATTGCCCAAAGAGTTGTTCTATATTCCGGCTCTTTTGCTTTTGGGTTTGATCTGCATGTTGCAACTTGGTCGGCAACGTAAAGCAAAAGCTTCAGCTGCTTAGGTAAGGGAACTTGAAAATGTATGATTCTATTTTGGTTCCAGTTGACTTGAATCAGGAGAGTTCCTGGAAAAAAGCTCTGCCGGTGGCGATTGATTTGGCAAAAATAAACGGTGGTGCGTTACATATCCTAACCGTCATTCCTGATTTCGGAATGGCGGTGGTAGGTTCGTTTTTTCCAGCTGATTACGCTAAGAATATGCTGGCGAAGGTGGAAACAGATCTTGCGACCTTTGTTGCAGATAATATCCCCGCTGGGGTGACTGTCACGAGCGATGTAAAGCAAGGTTCGATTTACAAAGAAATCTTGCGCGCAGCGGATAAACTGGATAGCTCGGTCATTGTCATGTCGTCACACGGACCAGAAACAAAAGACTATTTGCTGGGGCCAAACGCAGCGCGGGTGGTGCGCCATGCAATACAATCTGTTTTCGTTGTCCGGGACAATTAACGCCCGCAAAAGTGTTCGTTGAAAAACCTTGGTGGGATACGCATAGCGCCGCGGAAAAATTGGAAAGTTGTTCGATTAATACGGTGATTCCCCATCGAAGCATCTCAAGTTAAATCCAAAGTGGAAAGAATGCCAAAAGAATTGTTTTACGCTCCAGCACTCCTGCTGTTGGGGGTCATTTTCCCGGCACATCGTCGTCGCCGGGAAACCGCTACTGCCTGAGGGGTTTGACGAATGAGCCACGTTTTTGGCAGAAATACACGCCTCCAACCGCCAGTGGTATCTGGCGGGGAAGGCTGTTATCTCATCGATTCCACCGGCAAAAGATATTTCGACGGCTCCGGAGGGGCCGCCGTTTCGTGTCTCGGTCATGGAGATGCAGAAGTTACCGAGGCAATAAAGGCGCAGTTGGACCAGGTAGCGTTTGCCCATACCGGGTTTTTCACCTCCCAACCTGCAGAGCAGCTCGCCGATCTGCTGATTGCTAATGCGCCTGAAGGTATTGAGCAGGTGTATTTTGTTTCGGGTGGTTCCGAAGCGGTTGAATCTGCCCTGAAACTAGCGCGGCAATATTTTGTTGAGCGCGGCGAGCCCGGACGCAGCCGCGTCATTGCCCGCAGGCAGTCATATCACGGTAACACGTTGGGTGCGCTCGCCGTGGGTGGTAATCAATGGCGGCGGGAACAATTTGCTCCGATCCTTATTGAGAGCAGCTATGTATCGCCCTGTTTTGAATATCGGGGGCGTGGCGATGACGAAACTGCGTTGGAATATGGTCAGCGTGTGGCCAATGAGCTGGAAACGGAAATCCAGCGGCTGGGTCCGGATTCGGTGATGGCATTTATCGCCGAACCCGTGGTTGGAGCGACGCTTGGCGCCGTCCCACCAGTTGAAGGGTATTTCAAACGGGTGCGCGAAATATGCGATAAACATGGCGTATTGCTCATACTCGATGAGGTGATGTGCGGCATGGGACGAACCGGTTCGCTGTTTGCCAGTGAACAGGAAGGTATATCGCCCGACATAATCTGTATCGCAAAGGGCCTTGGTGGTGGGTATCAGCCAATCGGGGCCATGATGTGCTCCAAGACCATCTTTGAAACAATCAAGCGGGGATCTGGCTTTTTCCAACACGGCCACACCTATATTGCGCACCCAACTGCCTGTGCGGCGGGCCTTGCCGTGTTGCGGGCGATTTTGCAACGAGGTTTGGTCGCCCAGGTGAATTTGCGCGGAAACCAATTGATGTCGGCGCTGAACGACACATTTGGGCAACATGCTCATATTGGTGACATCAGGGGGCGGGGTCTGTTTTTGGCAATGGAACTGGTGGCGGATCGAGATTCGAAAGAACCGTTTGATCCTGAGCTTAGATTGAACCAAAAATTTAAGGCCGCTGCTTTTGATGCCGGTTTAGCCTGTTATCCGATGGGCGGAACCATCGACGGCAAGCATGGAGATCATATATTGCTGGCCCCGCCCTATATCATGGGCGAAAATCAGGTCGGAGAAATTGTCGAAAAATTGGCCATCGCTCTTGAAAAGGTGCTGGACTGACGTCGTTTGATTTTCATTGTTGTCAGCCCGGATGAGTTGGAAGTTTTATGGTGACGTGCGTCACCGATACCCCTTTGGGTTAATCTGGCATGATAACTGACTTGATTCTGGACCAATATTGGGTACATTTATTTTTCATGAATGATTCGTAGAGGGCGATATCATGTTAAGACTGGTTCAGAATACCGGTGCTGAGTATACCTCACACCAAGAAATTAGAAATACTTTACAGCGCCTTAGTGAAAGTTCGAACTTGAACGATGCCTGCGTCATCGCACAAAAGTACATCAAGCGTTTGGGTCACAATTTGGTCTCGGTGATCTTTTGCAGCGATGATGATTCGGCGCCTGCGATAAGACCGTTTAGAGATTTGCCGCAATCAATAGTCGATCTGGCACCGAAAATGCAGCAGGTTGGTGGATGCCCGCCAAAGAAGGAAGCGCAACGATTGTTGCAGCCTTTCGACTGGAAACAAATCTCCAAATCAAGACATTCTGATTTTCTGAGTCAGCGATTTTTGACGGAAGTACAGAAGCTTCCCTACGTCTCAGTGTTTGCGGTCCCGGTGGTAATTGGCGGCGGGATAGCTATTTTCTCGATTGGAATCATGGATACCAGTGAGGGTGCAGGCAGTCGAGAGCAATTAATTGTCGCCGTGTGTCAGATCGCAACCGCTATGATCAGCAGGTTTCCGGAAGTTTCGAATCTGTTTGAGCCTAAGCGCCTTTCGACACTGCAAGCCAGCGCGTTATTGTTTGCCATACAGGGGCTTTCCAGTGCTGAAATCGCCGCTACGCTGGGCCTTGGCGAAGTTGCTTTAGGCCTGGTTATAAAGTCGGCACAGGAACGGATGAAGGCAAACAATTTTGCTCAAACCATAGCCAAGGCATTGGCGTATGGGGAGTTTTCCCACATGCAGATCGGTGACCACGACTTGATCTGACCGTGTTTTCCTTTTAGTGCTGTCGACCGAGGAAGGGCTCAAGTAAAGACGACCTCGGGAGGATCAGATGACACAGAGCATCGGCGAGCTAATTGCTCGCTTTGAACTGGCACGTCAAAAATTGGAAACTGCGCTTGAACAGTCCGACTCGGACGTGGGCAATCTGGTTGTCGAGGCTGACCGGGAAGTGTCGGAAGTGTTTTCTCAGATTTTGAACGCCGATTTGTCCAGTACCGTCGATTATGCGTACCGAATGGAATTTCTTCTTAATGAAATTATTACTGCCAGCGACCGTGACGATTTTGTCTGCACATTGGCTGAGCGTGCAATGGCCGACATGAGGCAAGCCGTGCCATCAGCAGGTCAGTCGGGTTCTGCCGCGTTGGCCACAGGTTGAAGGTTTCATTCTGTTGGCAACGTCGAAATGGGTAGCTGTGCTGGCCAGGCTGATGGTCCGAAATGAGGGATTATCCGACTTTGAATACCGATGCTGAAAATCTTCAACTTCTGACCTCTACTCATTTACTGGATGACTATGCGGTATTTGATATCGAACATCAGATTAGTGACAGCATCTATCCAAAGGTGAGCTTCACCGGCCTGACGGACGACTTGATTGATCGTATCATGACGTTGGAGGGCCTCAACAATGTGTCCATATTCCGAATGTTGTCCGTGACCAGTCTGCCGTTTCGCTGGCTTGTCGGGATCGACACCATTACCGAAACCCGTTTGGGAAGAACAATTGCCGATGAGGCGTTTGATCAGTTGCTTGACGAACAGGATATTGTGGGCGGCTACTGCGTCTGTGCCCAAACCCCGGGGAAGCGACGAGGCGTTGTTGTTTATTTCAAGAAACGTCAGAAACCAAAAATCCGCTATCCCGATTTGGTATTGGACACGCTGGAACTGTACGAGCGTGAACTAGCGGTTGCGGTATTAGAAAAAAATGAAGGTTTGACGCCACTTAGCGCCAGCGAACGCCGATGTCTTGTCTGGTGTGCCTGTGGCAAAACCAGTGGCGAAATAGGTGAGATATTGTAACTACTCAGCTACCCTATTTCTGCTGCCATTAGGTGCGACAATTTGATTCATGGCGCATATTTGAGGTTCCACTTTTTTCATTTTGGTGTTTGACTGCGAGGATGAAACTCGAAAATCTGACACCTGAAATTCTTGCTGATTTCTCAAAATCAGAACTGATTGATGTGGTTATGGCTCTGGTGGGTCAGGTTGTCTAACTCAAAGAACAAAATGCGCAGCTTTTGGAGGTGAACGCTCGGCTCCTGAAGGAAAACGAACAACTCAGGAAAGACAACGAGCAACTTAGAGAAGATAATGCGGTTCTTAGGCAGCGTGTTTCAGATCTTGAGCGTCGTCTGGGATCGAACAGTCGTAATAGCAGCAAACCACCTTCGAGCGACGGACTGGCAAAGCCGTCTAGCGATAAGAAACGGCGGACCAAAAGTCAGCGGGGCAAGTCAAATCGAAAGCCTGGCGGCCAACCCGGACATCCCGGCAACACACTGAAACAGGTTGAGAACCCAGACGAGATCACCAGTCATTTTCCGAACCAATGCCAAAACTGTCAGGCCGCGCTTTCGGCGGAGGATACCATAGGTTCTGCGTGCAGACAGGTGTTTGGCCTCAAACCTCCACCGCCGCTTTATGTGACCGAGCATCGTGCGCATATTTGCCAATGCCAGCATTGCGGTGCAAAAACCCGCGCCGATTTTCCTGAAGGGGTAACATCACCCGCCCAGTACGGCGATGAAATAGGGGCGTTGGCCGCCTATTTACAGACGCAGCACTGCATTCCCCAAAATCGCCTGGCGCAGGTTTTTGCGGACATTTTCGGGGTCACAATCACATCGGCAACCCTTTCCAGTCTGGTTGCCAAAAAGGCCGAGCAGATGCTCTGTTTAGCTGAGGCGGTGAAGAACCTGCTGTCCGGGCCTCAAACGGCAGTGAAGCATCTGGATGAAACGGGGTTCAGGATTGGTGGCAGAACGCGCTGGCTTCATATGCTATGCTCCACCGCTCTAAGCCACCTTCGGCTCGGAACTGCGCGAGGTGAAGTGCCACCAGAACTGGCGGGAACGGCAGTGCATGACTGTTTCTCTTCCAACTGGGCAGTGGAAAATGTGACCCATGGATTGTGCAATGCCCACATCTCCCGCGAATTGGAGGCATTGACCGAATATGAAAAAGAAGCTTGGGTGCCGGACATGAAAGCCATTCTGCTCGACGCACTGAAGCTCACGCATGTCGCGCGAATCCAAAATCGGAGCGCGGTCAGCCCGGAGGCAATCACGGATATCGAGCGGCGATTTGATGCCTGTTGCGAGCGTGCTATCGCGTTCCACGAGGCCCAACCGCCTCTCGCGCGCCCAACGAAAGGCAAGAAGCGGGGTCGCCCGAAACGGCGGATTGGGCACAATCTCGCTTTGCGACTCCAAACGCATAAAGCAGCGGTTTTGCTCTTTCTCAATGATCTGCGCGTTCCCTACACGAACAACGAGGCAGAGCGTGATCTCAGAATGACGAAAGTTCGACAAAAGGTCTCGGGAAGCTTTCGAACAGAGGCTGGTGCCGAGAATTTCTGCACTTTACGAACGGTCATTGAAACGGCGCGAAAACAAGGTTGGGACATCCTGAAAACCTTGAAAACCGCGCCTGATCAGCTCATCCTCAACCTCAGACCCGTCTGATGGGCCGTCTATAAAAGCATCAGGTTGGGGTAGCTGGGTAGTTACGAGATATTGTCCTTGTCCGAACATACGGTGAATCATTATTTCAGCCTGGCGGCCCAAAAACTAGGGACCAATAATCGAATTCACACCGTGGCCAAGGCAATTCAACTGGGATTGATTGATCGGTCTGAACTTGATTGAACTTATCCTTGAAATTCCAGCTGGGATCGGTGATCGGTCGGTGGTCAGTTTCGCAGAAGGTTATGCTGCTAATACCGACCCACATTTTCGCTTCCCCCGGTTGTCTCAAGCGCTGTCCATCGCAATGTTGTCCAACCTTCCCATATCGAGTGATATTGCATGATTCTAAAACCAATGTTCGGCAGAGTTGGACTGTCGATGGTGTTGATCTTCTATTGGTTGATGGTCAAGGCCGCGATGGCGGATGGCGCGGCTGATTACGACAAAGCTCGGAAATTCTTTGAAAATGGCAATCATGCCGAGGCGGCTGTCTGGCTTGAAAAGGCGGTGAAGCAAGGTCATTCCGTGGCGCGTCTGCCGCTTGCAGCGATGTATCGCGAAGGTCTGGGCGTGGAGCAGGATCTTGGCAGGGCGGTTGAACTTTTCACCATATCGGCTGAAGAAGGATACCCTTCTGCCCAATTTACCTTGGGTGCGCTCTATCGTGCCGGGGAGGGAGTCGAAACCGACTATTCCCTGGCATTTAAGTGGTTTCAAAAGGCTGCGCGTCAGGGTGAAGTCGATTCCCAGAACAATCTTGGAACAATGTTCGAAGCGGGACGTGGTGTCCGTTCAAGTCAGGTTACAGCATTAATGTGGTATGAAGTTGCTGCAAACAATGGCAGTCGGCGGGCAGGCGACAACTACAAGCGATTGAAGCGCAAACTCTCGTCTGATCAGCTGCTTCAGGCGAAAAAACTGGTTCTTGCCTGTATGCGGTCGAGTTTCCGCAATTGCGGGCCAGAATGACCCGGTTCATTTAGGCCAATTTGATCAGGCCCGCACACTGTTGACCGATATTGCCCGCTGCAGCGATTTCAATGAAGTTTCAACGTCGGGTTCACCATTTTGGGAAAGCGCATTTACTCGACCTAATTTGATTGAGGCGACTTTGCTTTCCAAAATAAGGCTGAACTCGAACGCATGGTTCGGAGCGTTCATAACCAGTTCCAGTGTTATTGTTGGAGACTTGTCCCAATCGATATCTGCCGAACCAACCTCACGATACCCCACAAAACCGGGTGCGAAATATTGCTCGGTTGCAGAGTCGATGATGTCTGCGATCTGGTTGTGTTGTTCAAACGTCAAGTAGGCGATCAGATCGGCAACATCCACCAGCAGCAACTCCTTGATGAGGGGTTGGATGGCGAGCATTATATGTTGTTCGTGTAATTGGTTGTCGGCTTGAGAGGTCATTTCTATCCTGTCACTGTCGATGTGCGTTTATAAATCGTGTTGATCAGTTCTGCCACGGCGGCATAAAACTCGGGCGGAATGATCTGGTCCACTTGTACTGCCTTGTTGAGAGCCCGCGCCAATTCCACCTTAACAAAAATCGGGATTTCGTGCTGAGATGCTATCTCTCTGATGCGAAGCGCAATCAAATCCTGTCCTTTGGCGACCACGACGGGTGCCTCATCGGACTCTGAGTTAAACCTGAGCGCAATGGAAATATGCGTCGGGTTGGCGATGATCAAGGTTGAACTTGGAACAGCTTCCATCATGCGTTGTCTTGATCTGTCTCGCGCAATGGAACGCATCCGGGCTTTCAGCAGCGGATCACCCTCAGCCTGTTTGTGTTCGTCGGTGATCTCCTTGCGGCTCATCTTCAGGTTTTCGCGCCATGAATAGCGCGACCACAAATAGTCGGCAGCCGCAATCAGGGTCATCGCCAGGCAGACGGAGATCAGCAGCTTTTCCATCAGATTGGTGACTGTCCGTGATCAGGGTATTTGAGACAGATGGTGGTCTGAGTTAGAGAGACTTTAGCTCATCTGTTGTTTGTATTATGCGACTTGTTTGCGGTGTTGCAAGCGCCGCGTTTCGATGGTTTTTCGTTTAATCCTTTCTCTTCGATTTATTATTTCCGTTCCACGCCCGAAGTAGACGTCTGCAGGTGTGAGGTTTTTCAGGCTCTCGTGGTATCTGTGGTGATTGTAATGTTCGATGAAAGCCTCAATCTGCCGGGTTAAATCACCTGGCAGGAAGTAGTGTTCCAGCAGGATGCGGTTCTTCAGGGTTTGATGCCAGCGCTCTATCTTGCCTTGGGTTTGCGGGTGATAAGGCGCACCACGAACATGCCCCATGCCTTTCCCATCCAGCCACTGAGCCAGATCACTGGATATGTAGCAGGGACCATTATCGGATAGCAGCCGTGGTTGATGCGCAACGTTGGCCCTGTCACAGCCTGAGGCCTGAAGCGCCATTTCCAATGTATCGGTCACATCCGATGTGTTCATGGTGGTGCACAGTTTCCAGGCAATGATGTATCGCGAATAATCATCGAGGATTGTGCTGAGATAAAACCAGCCCCAGCCAATGACCTTCAGATAGGTGAAGTCTGTTTGCCACAGTTGATTGATGGCCGTGGTCTTATCGCGGAACTCACTGGCGGCTTTCATGACGATAAATGCCGGGCTGGTGATCAGATCCAGGGCCTTTAGCAGCCGGTACACTGAGCTCTCAGATACAAAATAGGCCTTCGTGTCTGTGAATGTCACAGCCAGTTCGCGAGGAGACAGTTCAGGTTGATCAAGGGCCAGACCAATGATCTGTGTCCGTATATTTTCTGGTACTCGGTTCCAGGCTCTGTTGGGACCAGAACGTTTGTCTTCCAATCCTGTCTCACCCAATCGCTGATACAAATCATACCAGCGATAATATGTTGGCCGGGAGACACCCAGCTTATCAAGTGTCACCTTGGCTGACAGATGTGATCCCTCAACAAGTCGGATGATTTCCAGTTTCTCAGATGCCGGGTATCTCATTCGATATCCTCCCCATCCGCGATCATGCTTTTTTTGAGAAGACGGTTTTCCAGGGTGAGATCGGCAACACATTCCTTTAGATCACGCGCTTCACGGCGCAGGCCTTTGACTTCGTCGGTGGAAGCTTCACGCACTATATCGCCTGACAGACGCTTTTTACCCGCCTCCATAAATTCCTTCGACCATTTATAGTACATGCTTTCAGCAAGGCCTTCACGGCGGCACAGTTCAGCTATGCTGTCTTCGCCGCGCAGGCCATCAAGCACAATGCGGATCTTTTCCTCCGCACTATACTGACGGCGGGTCTTGCGTTTGATAGTCTGGATCAATTTCTCCGAACCCGATCCCCGGGTTCCTGATTTATGTCTCATCTTCGCTCCATAAGGGCTACGATGAACCAAAAATCATCTCTTAGGCAAAATCACTTCTCTGTCTCATGAATGCTGACGGGGAACAGTGAACTCCACCATTCCCTGCTTCCCGAATACCCGGCCCCAGCCTTTGATCAGAGATAGTTTTGAAGCTTTTGGAGCTATTCGGTTGAGCACCATGCGGGGTTCATTTTGAGCCACCGCAGACAATATGCCCCCGGCCATCAGCAGGACACATAAGGGTGTAATAAGTAGGACAAACTCGCTGGCCACCGCGGTAAACAGATTGCTGGCATCAAGCGTGTTGTGGATATCCAAGGTGCCGACCTGCTCAAATATATTGCGCAGAAAAACAAATGCCGTGTCGATGAAACTCTTTCCCGAAAAGATCAAATAGATTGTGAATGCAGCGATTGAAACCAGCAGCGGCACTTCGCGGGAGGTAGCGGTCTGTCCCTTCTTGAGGGCATCCTGTATCTTTTTCTCGGTCGGTTCTTCGGTTTTACTGTCTTTATCCTCGGTCTCCGACATGGCTCTGTTCCACTAATAAGACGCCTTAGGCGTCGGGTTCAGCAGTCGGGATGGAGATGGATCCAGCGGAAGCCAGGTTGAGTACTGTGTTTGCAATTTCCTTTTGCGCTTCCTTTATTTCCTCTGGATCGGCTGTGGAGGCTGTTTCGAGCTCGGCTTCCAACATGCGCCTGGTGCGCTGACCCAAAGCTGACAGTACGGCCTCAAGCGTCTCTGGATCAGAGCCTCGCAATGCCATAGTGGTTACATCCGTAGAGATCTGATCAAACAGCGTCGAGCGGGCAACTTTGTCGAGAGTGACGACGTCTTCAAAACGGAACATCATCGATTTGACCGACTGGAGTGAATTGGGTTTTACGACGCTGGCAAGATCAGCAAACAGGCTGTCGGTCATGTCGCGGTCGAGTTCATTGAGCATGCCTGCTACCATTTTTTGGCTTCCGGAACTCTTGCTGGCACCAATGGCGCGGCCAAATTTGTTTTTGAGCAATTTTTCCAACATGATCACCGCGTCAGAATTTGGCGGCCGGGAAGTGATCATGCCGGCAACGACACCAGAGCGAATATCAGTTGGCAGTTCTCCGATCAGTGCTGCTGAACGTTTGGACGGAAGTCGGGTGAGAATATAACCAGCGACATCGCGGTTTTCTTCGGTCAAAAACTCCATCATGTTCTTGTCGTCGATCTTGTCCAGAAGCTCCCAGATTGTTTTCTTTTTCAGAGCGATCTCGGTTGCTTCCGGCCCGACCTGCAAAGACGCCATCTGCTCGGGCGTGAGTGCCTCTTCAATAAGCAGTTGGATGGAGCCTGATGAATCAATGAGTCCCGGTCCCCTGGAACATTCCACCTCAAATTCATCTATCAGTTCATCCAAAGTCTCCTGTGACAGGTCCTGAATGTTTTCAGATGCCCGCATGAGCGACTTAACGTCTTCTGACTTAAAGTGGCTGAGGATCTTTTTTGCCTGTTCCTTGTTCATGGCAACCAGAATGGCGGCCGCCTTTTGCATGGAACTCAGATCGTCTAGTGAAGCTATTTGCAATTTTATCGCCCAACAATCTCTACTATTTGAATCGCAAACTTGGATTTGTCGTCTTCGCGCATGACGATTTCACCTTTGGCAACTTTACGCCCGTTGACCGTGATATCGAGAGGCTCGCCGATGCGGCGATTCAACTCCACAACCTCACCCTGTTCCAGTGCCATCAGACGGGCAACCGAAAGCTGGGTTGTGCCCAAAACGATATTAACATCGACGGGCAAGTCCCAGATCAAATCTGATGCGTCTGCACTGGATTGCTGAGAAGGAGGACTTGATTGAGGCGCGGGATCGCTGTCACCCAATCCGCTTAGTTCCTCAATTGCATTATTGAGGTCTTCTTGGCTTTGGGAAAAACTATCCTGATCTGCGGATGAGATTTCTCCATCCAGGGTTTCGTCAAGCGCGGCGCTGTCGCCCATTATGTTGCTCCGTTACTGTTGGGTCGCCTGCTTTCAGGCAGTGAGTTAGGTTGCTAAATTGGTGATGGATTTCAAGTTGGGACGGTTGCCGATTTTCAACGAATAGGCATCCCCGGATCGTCCAATCTGGCAATCGAAAATCTCCTGATCGCTGACAATGAACTGTCCTCGCAATTGATCGTCTCCAACCAACGGCAGACAATCTCCGACTTTTAGAGATCGTATTTGCCCCAAGGTTGTTGGTTGTGGTGTAAGTTTGACACTGGCCTGAACCGGTGTTTGCAACAGTTCGTCATTGGATGTGTTGACCGCTGCCAACCCATTTGAATCAGCAGAATCAGTTGCACCCAAAACAACCGACTGGCGAAGCATCAGATTAACCGTGAAACTGGTCTGGCCTATTGTGATTTCAAAGTTGAATTTGAATGCATCATTGTCTTCGTACTCATCCCGTTCAAACTCATCTTCAAGTATTGTCGAGGTCTGGGATACCGTTGCCAGGCCGGTGTCTTCCAATGCTCTCGTGATCAGCCGGGCCAACACCTGCTGCAGACCAATCTCGGCCTCGGTTACTGCTCCTTCCGCTGCCGGTATTGGCGATTCGATGTCGCCACCGAAGCAGAGTCGGGCGAGCACCGCAAAGGTCAGTTTGTCACAACGAAACAGACCCAGCGGCACGCCGGTGCTGTCCCACAGGATGGAAACGGGCATTCCCGCTGACGGAAAAAGTTGCAACAATTTGACAGACGCTAAGTTCAGCGGCTCAGTGAGAATTTCATGATGCAACCGGTCGCGCAGTTTGGTCTCGATGTGCTCACTCATCTGCTTGATGAATTTTGCTGGTGCCTTTGATTCCGTTTGCGGTTTCCGGTCGGAGCCTTGTAGCAACTTACCCAGAAGATGGGCTTGCATCGCAGCGGGGTCAGTGGGCACGCTCATCTTAAGCAGCCTGCGGCGCGGTTGAATTCATCATCTGCTCTTCGACCTGGTCGATCGACGGACGATCATGGGCGGAAATGGCCTTGCGCCCGAATTCCACCGCTATTTGTGGCATTGCACCGTTCATGTAGGCAATCAGTGTTTGTTTTGAAACGAAGTAGATACGCAGGTTCATTTCACGAACAATCTTCAGCTTGGCTGCGATTGGACCCACGACGGCGTAGGACAAAAAGATACCAACAAAGGTTCCCACCAGTGCTGCACCGATCAGACCGCCGAGAACTTCAGGAGAACTGTCAATCGCGCCCATGGCTTTCACAACGCCCAAAACAGCAGCAACAATTCCAAGTGCTGGCAAGCCGTCGCCAATTGATGTCAGGGCATGAACCGCTTCCATTTTTTCGTGTTGTATGGTCCCGATTTCCTCTTCCATCAGGGCCTCCACCTCGTGGGGGCGGGCATTGCCAACAAGGATAAGACGGCAATAGTCGCAAATGAAGTTGAGCAGGGCCGGATTGTTGAGGACGATTGGATGGGCGATGAATATTTCCGATTCCTCAGGCGTATCGATATGACCTTCGACTTCGTTTTTGGGTTTGTTTTTCATCTCCCGCAACAGAGTGAAAAGCAGGCCAAGCAAATCGACATAATCGGCGTCATTGGGGGATTTTCCCTTAACCGCTTCGCCGATACCTTTGCCGGCGTCCTTAACCACGACCATCGGATTGGCCACAAGAAAGGTGCCCAGTGCGGCACCTCCGATAATGACGAACTCCCATGGTTGTGCCAGTACCGACAGGTATCCGCCCATGGCCATGTACCCACCCAGCACGCAGCCAAGAGTGATAATCAGTCCGATGATGATTCCCACTGGTTTCTCCCTGATAAAATCCCTTGATCAACCGTTAGGCTTGTATTCTTGCGTGAAGCTTGACCTGATCTTGCGTGAGGCTTGGTTGACGGCCTTTTTGAATCTGGTTCTGGTTGGAAAGTCTCACGCAAGGATGCTGTTGCAATGTAAGGCTGGCGTAACAGGAGCCCGACAGAATGATCAGCACACTCACCAGCTACCAATTGGCGGTTCGCGATTTGCCTCGATCGCTGGAGGTCGTCCAGTCCGATGCGCGGGTTAAGCGGGACACCGAATACTATCTGGAAAATATCGGCAATGTTAAGTCGATCGAGGATCTGGTCGAGGACGACAGATTGTTTCGCTATGCCATGAAAGCGCATGGCTTGGAGGAAATGAACTACGCTAAGGCGCTGGTAACCAAAGTATTTGAGGAAGGCCGCGATGAAGACGACGCCTTTGTCAACAGAATGGCCGACGGCCGCTATCGGGATCTGGCAGAGACATTCGATTTCAGTCGTTATGGAACCGCAACAACGTCCTTTGATCGAGCACAGCAGGGGGTTGTTGATAAATTTCTGCGGCAACAGTTGGAAGAAAACGCCGGTGCAACAAATGAGGGCGTCAGATTGGCGCTGTATTTTGAACGCAAAGCGCCCTCGCTAACGACAACAGAAGAGATTCTGGCGGATCGGGCGATATCGACCGTGGTTCGGCAGGTTTTGCAGATCCCTGAAGCCAGTGCATTTCTCGACATCGATAAGCAGGTTGAAATGCTGGATGAACGGATCGATGTAAGTACATTTTCTGAGCCGGAAGAATTGGCGAAATTCATCGAACGCTTTGTCAGCATCTGGGATGCGTCCAATGGCGCGCCGAACCCGTCACTGGAGTTGTTCAACCAGGGAACTGCCTATGGCGTGTCGACGGACCTGCTGCTCACCATCCAAACCCTGAGATAAGAGGCCATTTTCCATGGACACCAGTCTTTACGTATCGCTGTCTTCGCAAGTGGCCCTTGAGCGGCGACTCAATACAATTGCCAACAATGTTGCCAACGCAAACACGACCGGTTTTCGCGCCGGGCAAATCAAATTTGAGGAAGTTCTTGACGGGGTAGATGCCAGAGCTCCTTCTTACGTCGATGAGGGACAGTCCTATCTGTCACCGCTGACCGGATCGGTCACGGAAACCGGAGCCAGCCTCGACTTTGCCATACAGGGTGACGCCTGGTTTGCAGCAGAATCTCCCGCCGGTACTATCGTCTCCCGCGACGGTCGTTTCAAAATGCTTGATTCAGGTGAACTTGTAACCCTTGAGGGTCATCCGGTCCTCGATTCAGGCGGGTCTCCAATTCAACTCAACCCTGCTGGCGGACGTCCCGAAGTAGCCAAAGACGGCGTCATCCGCCAGGACGAGAGATTGGTGAGTTCGATTGGATTGTTTGAGTATCAGCCTGCAGAGGAATTCCAGCGCTATGGAAGTTCAGGGATCATTGCTGAGACTGAACCTCAACCCGTCGTAGATACGGCCGGTATTGGCGTCCTACAGGGTTTTGTCGAAGGATCCAACGTTAATCCGATTGATGAAATGAGCAAATTGATCATTGTCCATCGAACCTTTGATCAGATTGCCGCCGCCATCAGAGATACCGAGGCTTCCAAAGAAGATGCGATCCAGACACTTGCTCTGGCTCCTGATTATGGGTGCACTGCAGCGTATGACCGACTTGTTGCCGGCGACACTCCAGGCCGGCGACCTGATTAAATACGGTGGCACGGTGGAATGTGTCTCACCCAACCTTGTGACCGTAAATGGCATTTCCCACAGGGTTTCGCTCGGACAGGTATTGCGTCTGGGAAGCGACAGATTGGGTGAGGTGGTACGCATTGAAAGCGGCCACACTTACATATGCCCATTTGACACCGACGGTGCATGTACAATCGGTGAACTGGTGTTTGCCGACGAGCAGACTTTGCCACGTCCCAACGAGCATTGGCTGGGGCGCGTTGTAAACGCCATGGGTGAACCAATCGATTCACTCCCCCCCATCCCATTGACGAAAGACAATGTGCCAGCTGACAACCATACGCGCAGAAACGGTGCCATGCAGCGGTCGCGGTTAAATGTGCCGCTGAAAACGGGCGTTAAGGTGATTGATATTTTTGCGCCACTCTGCAGAGGGCAGCGAATGGGTATTTTCGCGGGTTCGGGAGTAGGTAAGTCAACGCTGTTGTCGATGTTGGCAAAATCTGATGCATTTGATGTCGTTGTGGTTGCCCTCGTCGGTGAACGGGGGCGAGAAGTACGGGAGTTTCTGGAAGATTCAATTGGCGAACAGGCACGCCAAAAAACAGTCGCTGTTGTTGCGACAAGCGATGAAAGTCCGATGCTGCGCCGCCGCGCGCCGGAACTTGCTCTGGATGTTTGCGAAAGTTTCGCCCGACAGGGTAATAATGTTCTCCTGTTGCTCGATTCATTGACCCGCTATGCCCACTCATTACGGGAAATCAGCGTTGCGAACGGCGAGCCACCTGTCGCCCGCGGTTATACTTCTTCGGTGTTTACCCAATTGCCCAAATTGCTCGAACGGGCAGGAGCTGGCGTTGAAGGTGATGGCTCGATAACCGCCATTGCGACGGTCCTTGTGGATGGTGATGACCACAATGACCCTATCGCTGATGCTGTTCGGGGAATTATTGACGGACATTTGGTGCTTGATCGTACAATTGCCGAGGAGGGTCGCTACCCGCCGGTTAATCCGCTGGCATCTATTTCGCGGTTGGCGGAAAAAGTGTGGACCCCCGAGGAACGCAACCTGGTGCTGCAATTGCGCAAAATGATCTCAAAATTTGAAGAAACGCGGGATTTGCGGATGTTGGGTGGGCGGAAACCAGGGTCGGACGGCGAACTCGACAAGGCGGTTGAAACCGTACCTGCAATTTATGAAGCGATCTGCCAGCCACCGGATGCGCCGGGATCGCAAAATGCTTTTGACGACCTCGTGACCTTTTTGAAGGGCAACAACCAACCGGATCAGAATAATGAACCAGCAACAGTCAGCTAAGGTAGCGCCAAAACCTTCAATGATGGCAAAAATCCGACGCCGTCGGAGCCGATTAGTGGATCTGGGATTGGGATTTGTTGGATTGTGTCTGGCGGGTGGCAGTTCCTATCTGCCTTACTACGTGTATCACCACGAATCGGAATTTGGTCCACCTGTGATGGAATTTACAGGCCGAATTGATTATGGCGAACCGCTGGTTGGTGAACAGGTGACAGAAGCTCGAAACCCGTTGTTTAAGCAACTGGCTGAATTGGCTCAGGTCGGTGTGATTCAATCAAACGCCGAATTTGAAAATGTCGATTCAATTGTTACCGGCTCCATTCAACCGCGCATTGATGGTATTCCCAGGTTACGGCAGGCGTTGCGACCCAGCCAACAAAATGAACAGCGGCGATCTGGCTCGAATGAGTTGGTCGAACATGCTTCATTCAGGATGGTGTTTGCAACGCGTGAACGGGCCCTGATACGGGATGGGGATGATCTCCTGCCAGTTGCAGTCGGCTCCCGGCTGCCCGATGGCAGCACAGTAAAATCACTATCCCGAGGGCAGGGTGGGTGGCAATTGCTGACCTCCAACAACCATGTTTTAAAGCTGGTTTATTGATGTTTGCGGATATCTGACAGGACGGTTCATCGTCACCACAAGCTTCACACAAGACTGAAGCTGCATTCTGTCATCGGAGGAAAAGGGATATCCGATGGACAGCGTAAACCTCTTCGAATTGGCTTCACAGCAGGCAAAATGGGCGACCGTCAGGCAACGGGTCGTTGCCAATAACATTGCCAATGCCAACACAAATGGTTTTATCCCATCGGATGTTGCGCCTTTCAAGGAAGTTCTCAGTCAGAAAGCGGCGGGTCTGGCCGTAACCAATTCCAGCCACATTTCGGGCTCTGCTGAAAAGGGCGCCTACAACGTAGCTGAGCGCGAGGTTGATGCGTCTTCCAAGTCAGACCAGCGAGTGAGTGTTGAAGATGAACTCATCTCGGCTGGTGAAGTCCGCCGCGCCTATGAACTGAACACAGCCATAATAAAATCGTTTCACCGAATGATTTTGATGACCACAAGAGGTGGATAATGGACCCGCTTACAGCTGCCATGCGAATTGCCGGAAGTGGATTGAACGCTCAATCCAACCGGCTGCGCGTTGTTTCAGAAAACATCGCCAACGCCCAGTCAACATCAAAAGTATCTGGTGGCGATCACTATCAGCGCAAGACAATCAGTTTTGCCGCCGAACTGGATCGTGCCGCAGGCCTGAACCTGATCAAGGCAGACCAGGTCGGTCTCGATTATTCGTCATTTCCCATTGAATTCGATCCGGGTCATTCCGCGGCTGACGATTCTGGCTATGTCAAAATGCCGAATGTCAATGTGTTGGTTGAAATGGCCGACATGCGTGAGGCCAATCGTTCCTATGAAGCTAATCTTCAGGTGGTCAAACAGGTGCGTGATCTTGTGTCAATGACGATTGAACTGATGAGGCCGTCTTAATGATAGATCCAGTTACAGCCGCAGCTCTTGGAATTCCGTCGATTTCGACGGATTCGGCAAAGGTTCCCGCAGTTACCTCCTCCCAGACTGCTGCCGCAAATGGCATGGGGACCTTTGCTGATGTCTTGGCATCAGTGGGAGAGTCAACAATAGACAAATTGAATACTGCAGAAACTGCAGCCATTGGCGGACTTCGGGGCGATACCGGGCCTCGTGAAGTGGCCGAGGCCGTGATGAGCGCCGAACAGTCGTTGCAGATCGCAATTGCGGTGCGCGACAAAGTTGTCAGCGCCTATCTCGAAATCAGTCGAATGGCTATTTAAAGGAAGAAATTATGCGTGCACTTTCCATTGCAGCGACTGGCATGAATGCCCAGCAAAAAAACCTTGAGGTGATTGCCCATAATATCGCCAATATCAACACCACCGGCTTCAAGCGTGCCCGGGCCGAATTTACTGATCTGATTTACCAGACAGAGCGGGCCAGCGGAGTTCCCAGCCAGGCAGATAGTAATATCGTACCTGAGGGCGCGCATATCGGTTCGGGTGTTCAAATCGCTGCCGTGCGTAACGTTCATTTGCAAGGCGCCCTGACGAGCACCGGTAACCGCTTCGATCTGGCAATTCAGGGGAATGGCTGGTTGCAGATTGAGGGTGGTGACGGGCAGACCTATTATTCTCGGTCAGGGGTGTTGAACACCAATGCTGGCGGTCAACTTGTCAATCTGGATGGCCTTTTGGTCAGTCCGAATATTACTGTTCCAATTGATGCCATTGAGGTCATCATCAATGATACCGGCCAGGTATTTGCCAGACTTCCAGCACAGCAAGATCTGCAAGACCTTGGTCAGATAACCTTGGCAACATTCGCCAATGAAGTTGGATTGACCCCAATGGGCGGCAATCTGTTTGCCGTATCCGCAGCGTCGGGAGATGCCAATGTGGGTGTTCCGGGGGATGCCGGCTATGGCACCATGCGACAAGGCTATCTTGAAGCCTCCAATGTAGATTCCGTCAAGGAAATCACTGAATTGATCTCAGCCCAACGCGGTTATGAAATGAATTCAAAAGTTATTCAGGCGGCTGATGACATGGCTTCCATAATCTCGAAAAACATTCGGTAGCGCAGTGAGATTCATCGCAAAATTAGTGGCCCTGCTTTGTGCAGGGTTCATCGTTTCAACGATGGCTGTACAAGCGGCTGAATTTGCCATTGTGGCAAAGCGGACGATCTATCCTGGCCAAGTTATTGAGGCAATTGATCTGAAATCGATCAAGCTAATTCGGCAACCCCAAATCAGCTATCGGTTTATCAGCAACGTTTCTGAAATTGTTGGCCAGCAGGCCAAGCGCACAATCCTGCCCGGCCGGTTTATCAAAGTCGGGTCAGCGCAACCTGCGCCGCTAATAAAGGCCGGTTCATTGAAGCGGGCGCAGTTTTCTAGTGGCGCGCTGGCCATCAGTCTGGTCTGCGTGGCGCTTTCTGACGCGGCAGCCGGCGATACAATCCGCATGCGCAATCCATCAAGTGGTAAGATTTTTGTGGCGCAGGTGCGCAGCGATGGATCTTTGATCACAGGAGCCCTGTGATGCGGATAATCGTGGTTCTGCTGGCGATCATTGTCACAGCCTTGCCAGCATTTGCTTCGTCCCGCTTGAAGGACATTGCCAACCTCCAGATTGCACGTGAGAATATGCTTGTGGGATACGGGTTGGTCGTTGGCCTGCAAGGCTCAGGCGATGGGTTGAGAAACTCTCCCTTTACCGAACAATCTCTCAAAGCAATGTTGTCACGGCTTGGCATAGCTTCGGGCAGCCGGGCGGCCAGGTCAAAAAATCTGGCGGCTGTTATCGTCACCGCAAAACTGCCAGTGTTTGCAACGCCCGGTGCGCGCTTGGACGTGACGGTTTCTTCTATCGGTGATGCGACTTCTCTTTCCGGTGGTACGTTGGTAATGACCCCATTGCGAGGTGCTGATCTGGAAACCTATGCTGCGGCTCAGGGTGCGGTCGTTGTTTCTGGCTATCAAGCGGAAGGGCAGGCCGAGACCCTTACACGCGGCGTGCCTACTACCGGGCGTATTCCAAACGGAGCGGTGGTTGAGCAGGGGCTGAGCGATAAACTTTCAGACTTCAGCGTCATGGATATGCAATTGCGCAATCCGGATTTTTCAACCGCGGTTCGCGTGACCGATACAATCAATAAATTTACCATGCGCGCCTATGGAGCCCGGGCTGCCCAGGAACGGGACTCAGCAACCATAACCTTGACCAAACCCCGCAATGTTTCAACGGCTCGGTTTGTCGCTGAAATTGAAAATCTGCGGGTGAAAACGGATACAGTCGCCCGTGTCGTTCTCGATGAGCGCACAGGGACGGTGGTAATTGGTGAAAACGTCAAGATTTCAAAAGTTGCGGTTAGCCACGGAACGCTTTCCGTTCGGGTGAGCGAACTGCCCAATGTGGTACAGCCCAACCCTTTTTCGGAAGGTGTCACCGCTGTGGAACCAAACACGGAGATTACGGCAATTGAAGATTCTGGTCAGATCGCGACGGTTGACGGCACCGATCTTCAGGAACTCATTCGAGGTCTCAATCAGCTTGGTGTGAAACCCACCGATATTATCGCCATCCTTCAAGCCATCAAGAGCGCCGGTGCGCTGCAAGCAGAACTGGTTCTACAATAATGGCCCAACCTTCTTCCTTTGTTCCAACCGGTGGCTTTGGGTTGATCTTGGGTCTCCTTGCGTTGGTTTGCAGCCCTTTGGCCCATGCAGAGCAACCTCGTAAACAGGTACGTGTCGTGGGAACCAAGAGTCTGGCCAGCGCACCCGCCGGTGATTTTTGTACAAATATCAAAGATGATGCGCAGGAACGCCGCTATGCATTGAAAATGCAGGAGTTGAAGGATTTAAGGGAAGCGGTAGAAGCTCGCATTGTTGCGCTGGAAGAAAAACGGGCCGAAGTCGAAGCTTGGCAAAAGAAACGTGATCAATTTGCTAATCTGGCAGATACCAGCCTGGTCGAAATCTATTCAAAGATGCGCCCGGATGCTGCCGCTGGCCGCCTTGAAATGCTGGAGCCGACACTTGCGGCTGCGATTGTACTGAAAATGCCACGCCGCAAGGCAAGCGTCATTTTGAATGAAATGAGCCCTGCAAAGGCCGCCACCATTACCCAGGTTATTGCCGCTAGTACGGCATCGAAGGTGCCGTCATGACCCGGTTGCTTTGCATGATTGGCGTTTTCACCCTGCTGGCGGGCTGTTCTTCTCAATTGAAGGAGATTGGCAAGAATCCGGAACTTTCCAAAGTTGGGGATGGCCTGGTCGGAGAGAGCATCGATGAAAAGCCTGTTGTTTACGCCAATGCGCCAACCAATGTGGCGTTTTCTACCTGGAACAATCGCCAAGGCGATCTCTTCAAGGACAAACTGGCGATAGATCCTGGTGATATTCTAACCGTAGAAGTCTCAATCAATGACAAGGCGAAATTCTCCAACCAGTCCGACAGCAAGCGGTCAGTCGCTCGGGGCATTGGGCTGTCGGGCGACTATACGATTGGCGGTGTCGGCAATGATGGCGACGCAAATGGTAGAATTAATTCGACTTCCGACTTTTCCGGCGACGGAGGGACTAACCGATCTGAGAGTATCCAATTGTCGGTTGCGGCGGTGGTTACCCGTGTTCTGTCGAACGGCAATTTGGTGGTGCGTGGATCGCAAGAAGTGCGGTTGAATGCCGAGCTTCGCGTCTTAACAATCGCAGGCATCGTGCGCCCGACCGATATCGGGCCAAACAACACAATATCATATGAGCGTATTGCAGAGGCTCGTGTGTCCTATGGCGGGCGAGGGCATATCTCAAATATGCAGCGGCCACCCTACGGACAACAATTGCTCGATACAGTGCTCCCGTTCTAGGAAACAACCGGCAGATGTCCCAAGACCCTAAACCTGAACCTGAGGTGGAAAAAGAACCAGCTGCAGAAGAGGCTGCACCAAAGAAAACTTCTCTGATCGTCCATGTCGTCGTGTTTTTGCTGGTAACTGCGCTGGCCGCCGGTGCGGGGTTTGGCGTTTCCATGTTTCTTGATCCGGGAAGTTCTGCTGGATCTGCCCAAAACGCTGCTAACTCCCAGTCTGGTGAAATGGAAAAACCGCACGAGAAGGACGGTGATGGCCACGAAGTGATATCAGAAGACGGTGGTGAAGATGGTGAGGGAGTAAGTCAGTCATACGCAAAGTCGCTGGCGCCCATTTTGACGAATCTGGCCGCACCAGATGATGTCTGGGTGCGGATGGAATTGGCTGTCGTTGGCAAGGCGGGTCTCTCGGCCGAAATCCTCGAGCAAATTCATCAGGACCTTTTCGCATATATGCGAACTGTCAAGCTGCATCACGTGGAAGGCCCCAGCGGATATACCAATTTGAGGGCAGAACTCAGCGTGAGAATACTCGTCGCCCTTGTTGTATTTCTGCAGCTTACTGATACAGGATTCGCTCAGTCGTTTGATCTGGAGAGCCTGACCGGCCCGCGCAACGGACAAACTTCCGGACAAATAATTCAACTGTTTGGACTGCTCACCGTATTGGCGGTGGCGCCGGGTATTCTGGTGGTGGTTACCAGCTTCACCCGATTCATCATTGCATTTTCAATTCTGCGTATGGGCATCGGCTTGCAAACGACGCCGGCCAATCTCATTCTTATCAGCCTGTCTCTCTTCATGACATTTCATGTCATGTCGCCGACTTTTGACCGTGCCTGGTCAGAAGGGGTTCAGCCTCTGGTGAATGAGCAAATCACGGAAGCGCAGGCGTTTGAGAAAATCGCCGGTCCGTTTAAGGAATTCATGGTCAAAAATGTGCGCGATAAAGACCTTGGACTGTTTTCAGACATTGCGCTTGAGAACGACCCGACTTTTACTCAAGGCGAAGACGTCGCCCTGCGGGTTATTGTTCCCGCTTTCATGATATCAGAGATACGCCGTGGCTTTGAAATCGGCTTTTTGATCCTGGTTCCATTTTTGGTGATTGACCTGATTGTGGCTACCATCACGATGGCAATGGGTATGATGATGCTGCCACCAACTGTTGTCGCACTGCCTTTTAAGGTGTTGTTTTTTATACTGATTGACGGATGGAATTTGTTGGTCGGATCGATGATGAGATCATTCTTGTAGCGAAGTTTATCGAACTCGCCATCACATACACTGTCTATTAACCATTTTTATTCGTAACTACTCAGCTACCCTATTTCTGCTGCCATTAGGTGCGACAATTTGATTCATGGCGCATATTTGAGGTTCCACTTTTTTCATTTTGGTGTTTGACTGCGAGGATGAAACTCGAAAATCTGACACCTGAAATTCTTGCTGATTTCTCAAAATCAGAACTGATTGATGTGGTCATGGCTCTGGTGGGTCAGGTTGTCTAACTCGTAACTACTCAGCTACCCTATTTCTGCTGCCATTAGGTGCGACAATTTGATTCATGGCGCATATTTGAGGTTCCACTTTTTTCATTTTGGTGTTTGACTGCGAGGATGAAACTCGAAAATCTGACACCTGAAATTCTTGCTGATTTCTCAAAATCAGAACTGATTGATGTGGTCATGGCTCTGGTGGGTCAGGTTGTCTAACTCAAAGAACAAAATGCGCAGCTTTTGGAGGTGAACGCTCGGCTCCTGAAGGAAAACGAACAACTCAGGAAAGACAACGAGCAACTTAGAGAAGATAATGCGGTTCTTAGGCAGCGTGTTTCAGATCTTGAGCGTCGTCTGGGATCGAACAGTCGTAATAGCAGCAAACCACCTTCGAGCGACGGACTGGCAAAGCCGTCTAGCGATAAGAAACGGCGGACCAAAAGTCAGCGGGGCAAGTCAAATCGAAAGCCTGGCGGCCAACCCGGACATCCCGGCAACACACTGAAACAGGTTGAGAACCCAGACGAGATCACCAGTCATTTTCCGAACCAATGCCAAAACTGTCAGGCCGCGCTTTCGGCGGAGGATACCATAGGTTCTGCGTGCAGACAGGTGTTTGGCCTCAAACCTCCACCGCCGCTTTATGTGACCGAGCATCGTGCGCATATTTGCCAATGCCAGCATTGCGGTGCAAAAACCCGCGCCGATTTTCCTGAAGGGGTAACATCACCCGCCCAGTACGGCGATGAAATAGGGGCGTTGGCCGCCTATTTACAGACGCAGCACTGCATTCCCCAAAATCGCCTGGCGCAGGTTTTTGCGGACATTTTCGGGGTCACAATCACATCGGCAACCCTTTCCAGTCTGGTTGCCAAAAGGCCGAGCAGATGCTCTGTTTAGCTGAGGCGGTGAAGAACCTGCTGTCCGGGCCTCAAACGGCAGTGAAGCATCTGGATGAAACGGGGTTCAGGATTGGTGGCAGAACGCGCTGGCTTCATATGCTATGCTCCACCGCTCTAAGCCACCTTCGGCTCGGAACTGCGCGAGGTGAAGTGCCACCAGAACTGGCGGGAACGGCAGTGCATGACTGTTTCTCTTCCAACTGGGCAGTGGAAAATGTGACCCATGGATTGTGCAATGCCCACATCTCCCGCGAATTGGAGGCATTGACCGAATATGAAAAAGAAGCTTGGGTGCCGGACATGAAAGCCATTCTGCTCGACGCACTGAAGCTCACGCATGTCGCGCGAATCCAAAATCGGAGCGCGGTCAGCCCGGAGGCAATCACGGATATCGAGCGGCGATTTGATGCCTGTTGCGAGCGTGCTATCGCGTTCCACGAGGCCCAACCGCCTCTCGCGCGCCCAACGAAAGGCAAGAAGCGGGGTCGCCCGAAACGGCGGATTGGGCACAATCTCGCTTTGCGACTCCAAACGCATAAAGCAGCGGTTTTGCTCTTTCTCAATGATCTGCGCGTTCCCTACACGAACAACGAGGCAGAGCGTGATCTCAGAATGACGAAAGTTCGACAAAAGGTCTCGGGAAGCTTTCGAACAGAGGCTGGTGCCGAGAATTTCTGCACTTTACGAACGGTCATTGAAACGGCGCGAAAACAAGGTTGGGACATCCTGAAAACCTTGAAAACCGCGCCTGATCAGCTCATCCTCAACCTCAGACCCGTCTGATGGGCCGTCTATAAAAGCATCAGGTTGGGGTAGCTGGGTAGTTACGTATTTATATTGAATGCGGTCATCCCACAGCGGACGGTAACCCCAGTCTTGCGGATGAATATCACCGCGATAATCGTCACTCCAATACCGGCATTTGCGCTTGCTGCGGGTATATCTGTAGCCATACCGGTAATAGTATTTGCTCTGAAAAGTGGTGCAGGTTTCCTGGCCCGAAGAGACACCCAAAACCTGCTCATATTCATATGTCCAGTCGTCGGGTGTGTCCGGTGCGAAGGTCGGCACAAACACGGTCTCCGGCTTGGCCGTATCCGGCGTGGTGTCGCGTGTATGCTCAGGATAGGGCCGTGATTCAACACAGCCTCCCCAGCTGATATTGGGAAGATTGTCGTACAGCGTAAAGCGCGTCAGCGCCTGGCCGCTGGCGGTGCGATATGAATTGCCAACCTTGACCGCATTGGGGTCCAGATCCCAGTTGAGATACTCATGATGGTAGGTGCCAACACCGGTCGTATCCATCCATGAAGCATTTTTGTTGTTGGGGCCCACATTGACCATGCCGGAAAACGGCACCAACGAAAATTGCAAAGGATCGGGCCGTGACTGCTGCCCCATTGTTGTATGCAGGGTATTGACCAGATCAGCCGCCGCAGAACGCAGGGTTCCAATCTTGCCGTTCGATCCCATTGAGCCGGAATTATCCAGAACCATGGCGATTTCGATTGTGTCGCTGCCGCATTCCACTTCTGACGTGGCGGTCATGTCGACCATTTCCTGTTCTTCGGTGGCACGTTTGCTGCCATCGATGAGACCGCGGCCGCCATTCGCGCCGGCCACATTGCTGGTCGCGGCGCGTATGAAGGCAAAGAACACTTTCTTGCGCAATGTCGCATTGGCAACCACAGGCGAGGAAACACAATCGCCATTACCCATATTGAAACTAATGCTGGCGTCACCGACATCGGCAGCGATATTGCGGATATTGCCGTAAAACATTTCCTCACCGGCAGCTGCTGCCTGCGACGTGCTGCCTGTGGAGGCCAATGTTTTTGCTGCCATCAAGGCGCCAGCGTCGACGGCGTTTTGAAAGTTGATGCGCGCCCGATAAAGTTCGGCCGTATCAACCCCCGCTCCTGTCATCAACAGCAAAAACGGCGTGGTGATCGCAACCATCAGCTTGATGCTGCCCTTTGTGTCACTAACAAATTTGCTCAGCCCGGTTCGGCTGCAAAAGCGCTTTAACATACTCGCTACTCCGGCAATCGCTTTGCACGTCCCGGCAACCGGGACTCGACGCAAAACCCATTAAGTCACCGGCAATATTGCCTCACAGAGATTGAAGATCGTTTGAAAAAGTAAGTTAAAAAGGCCTTTATTTGGTTAGAATTTGTTAACCATGACGTGGCGTTCGTCTCATCAGCACTGGCAAATAAACTGGCATTTATCCTTGACAGAAAGGGCCTGGCTTCTTATCTGTTCGCCGGATGTTAGCACTCGTCTATATAGAGTGCTAATGCTCATCTCATTTCTTGATTGAAGAAGCTCTGGGATCAAAAACTGATCAGGAGCAGCCTAGTACAGGATAATTTACAAATGGCAAAAATGAAGTTCCGCCCGTTGCACGACCGTGTTGTCGTTCGCCGCGTCGAAGCTGACACCAAAACTGCTGGTGGCATCATCATCCCTGACTCCGCTCAGGAAAAACCTGCTGAAGGTGAAATCGTTTCCGTCGGCTCCGGCGCCCGTGACGAAGCCGGCAAGCTGGTCGAACTGGACGTAAAAGCCGGCGACCGCGTTTTGTTCGGCAAATGGTCCGGCACGGAAGTCAAGATTGGCGGCGAAGACCTGCTGATCATGAAAGAATCCGACATTATGGGCATCATCGGCTAATCCCGATAACCCATCCGAACCTTTTGAAATTATTGCGCAAATGCGCAAAACAGGAGTAAGTCAACATGGCTGCTAAAGAAGTAAAATTCGGTACCGAAGCACGCGCCAGCATGCTGCACGGCGTCGATGTCCTTGCCAATGCGGTAAAGGTAACCCTGGGTCCTAAGGGCCGTAACGTTGTTCTCGACAAATCATTTGGCGCACCGCGCATCACCAAAGACGGTGTCTCGGTTGCCAAGGAAATCGAACTTGAAGACAAGTTTGAAAACATGGGTGCTCAGATGGTGCGTGAAGTCGCATCGCGCACCAATGACGAAGCCGGCGACGGCACCACCACTGCTACCGTTCTGGCTCAGGCGATCGTTCGTGAAGGCGCAAAAGCTGTTGCTGCCGGCATGAACCCGATGGATCTGAAACGCGGCATCGACAGCGCGGTCAGCGATGTTGTTGCGGCGCTGAAAAAAGCCTCCAAGAAAATCAAAACCTCCGACGAAGTTGCCCAGGTTGGTACAATTTCTGCCAATGGCGAAGCTGAAATCGGTGGTCGTATTGCTGAAGCCATGCAGCGCGTTGGCAATGAAGGCGTCATCACGGTTGAAGAAGCCAAGTCGCTTGAATCAACTCTTGATGTTGTTGAAGGCATGCAGTTTGACCGCGGTTACCTGTCTCCTTACTTCGTCACCAACAGCGAAAAAATGCTCTGCGACCTGGATGATCCATACATCCTGTTGCACGAGAAAAAGCTGACTTCCCTGCAGTCCATGCTGCCAATTCTTGAAGCTGTTGTTCAGACCGGCAAGCCGCTGCTGATCATCGCTGAAGACATTGAAGGCGAAGCGCTGGCAACTCTGGTTGTCAACAAATTGCGCGGTGGCCTGAAAGTTTCTGCTGTCAAAGCTCCTGGCTTCGGCGACCGTCGTAAAGCCATGCTGGAAGATCTGGCCATCCTGACCGGCGGTCAGGTGATTTCCGAAGATCTCGGCATCAAGCTTGAAACCGTTACCCTTGACATGCTCGGCACTGCCAAGCGCGTTTCCATCTCGAAAGAGGAAACAACCGTCGTTGATGGCGCCGGCAAGAAAAAAGACGTTCAGGGCCGTGTTGCACAGATCAAACAGCAGATCGGTGAAACCTCTTCTGATTACGACCGTGAAAAACTCCAGGAACGCCTTGCCAAACTGGCCGGTGGTGTTGCTGTTGTTTCCATCGGTGGTGGTTCTGAAGTTGAAGTTAAAGAGAAAAAAGACCGTGTCGACGACGCGCTGAACGCAACCCGCGCAGCCGTTGAAGAAGGTATTGTTGCTGGTGGTGGTGTGGCTCTGCTGCGCGCATCTGCCAACATCAAGACCGAAGGCGACAATGCCGACCAGAACGCCGGTATCAGCATCGTACGCAAGGCGCTTCAGGCTCCGATCCGTCAGATCGCTGAAAACGCTGGTGATGAAGGTTCCATCGTTGTTGGTCGCATTCTCGATCAGAAACAGGCAACTTACGGCTATAACGCTCAGACCGGTAAATTCGGCGACATGATCACCATGGGCATTATCGACCCGGTGAAAGTTGTCCGTCACGCTCTGCAGGACGCTGCTTCCATCGCTTCACTGTTGATTACAACGGAAGCCATGGTTGCCGATGCACCCGCCAAAGAAGCCGCCGGCGGCCCACCAGCCGGCATGCCCGACATGGGCGGAATGGGCGGCATGGGCGGCATGATGTAAGTCATACGTCTGGGCTGTTCATTTGGTTGAACAGATTGAGGCCGGTTCGCAAGAACCGGCCTTTTTTGTATGCGGCTTCGCCGCTAGCGCTTATGTTTGTTTTACGCTCACGCAGGCGGCTTCGCCGCCGCTCCGCGGGGGCGCGCCATTAGGCGCGGGCCGCTCTTCGCGGCCTGATACGGGCGTTGAGATGGATCTGAGTGTTGGGGGGTTAGGTTTTGTTTGCGCTCACGCAGATGGCTTCGCCATCGCTCCGCGGGGGCGGGGCTGGCCGCCCCGGGCCGCTCTTCGCGGCCTGATACGGAGGGTCCGGAATATGCCTGTCGACGCATACGGCCAACTTAGGTGTGCCCGTACCAGACGGCGAAGAGCCGTCCGGCGCACGTGCGCCGCGCCCGCGCAGGCGTTTGGCAAAGCCAAACTGCCGTGAGCGCATACAAAAAAATTGAGACTACCGGAGGCATCATCGCGGCGGAAATTCCGAAATGCGGCAAAAACCTCTGGTAGCCGGGGAGTTCGTAAATCGCCACAAGACGACTGCTATGGCCTTTAGGATTTCCCCGGAGGAAGCACCCTGGACATACGCCAAAGCCTCCCCGACCCGAAGGTTGAGGAGACACTGTTGCGGCCAATGTCAGGCCGCTTGTGGAGGAGTTACGACACCCCGAAGCCAACGATGAGTCGCAGGCTCTGCGGGGAGACTAGCGGGGGTGCAGGAATATGGGAAGGGGGGTCATGAAGTGGAGCATTCGGCGCTTAACCGACCTCGAACCAAACCAGCGACTTTCTATCAATGGGCACCAAAGCGGACCTAGCGGCCATCAGTTGAACCCAAATACTGCGATGATGGTGCCCATAAAGCTGGTGGGATTGTTGTCAGAACACCACTACCTCAGTAGGCTGGTTTCTCAATATAAGTTTCACTAGCGAGGGATTCGATGAACGACGCTACAAAAGAGGCTCAAAATTTATTCGAAAAATATCTCGACTGCTGGAATAATCGAGATTTGGAAGGTGTCGCATCCTGTTTTGATGAACCTTCGGTGTTCGTTCTTCCAAGTGGTGCGGTGCCGTTACCTAATCGGCAAGCGCTCGTTTCTTTACTTCAAAACCTATTCGCCGGGCTCGAAAAAGCGGGGTTTAGTCACACAACAATCGGGTCGATAGAGGCAAAGTTATGCGGAGAGGACCTCGCTATTTTGGATGCGGCAAATGTCGACAGAATAAAGCACGATGGCTCCCTTCTTGAGAGAATAGACGGTCATTATGTCATGCGAAATTGCGATGGCCAGTGGCGGTTGGTTGTTGCCGTTGCCTGTACTAGCGGCTGGCAAAAAGCATGAGTTTCTAGGACCCCACAAAATCCAGAACGCTTGCAAAAATTCAAATTAGACTAGCAGGCACTACAGGCTCGAAACAGACCTTGTACCCTTCAGTACTCACATGTGGCCCAACGGCAGCACTGCGGACAAAGCGCCAGTTCGCTGCGCCGCCACCAACGGCTGCTTTGAATATTTCTGTACCAAGACGCTACCACATCGCCATCAAATGCAGTGCATTGGTTTTGGGTGGAAAAAGGAGACTTGGCGTCAGTTTGTGATAACGTCAGTCAACGCCCAATAATTTGACTGATCCGATTCATCGAAAGCCAATACTCATGTCTGAACCGACACAGATCCGGGAAGAGATTTCCAATTTTTGCGCGCTTTGTGTTTCACGGTGCGGTGCGATAGCTACCGTTGAAGATGGGCGGCTGACAGCTTTGTCGGCGGATCCCTCACATCCAACGGGACGAGCGCTCTGTATCAAGGGCAAAGTCGCCCCCGAATTGGTCTACCATCCGGACAGGCTTGAATATCCTATGAGGCGCACCAACCCAAAAGGCGCTGCCGACCCGGGGTGGCAACGGATCAGTTGGGACGAAGCATTAAGCACAATCTCAGACGCTCTAAAGCGCCTTTCCGATCAACATGGCCCTGAGACTGTTGCCTTCAACACTGCGTCTCCATCGACTTCTGCCATGTCTGATTCCGTAGAATGGGTCAGGCGGCTTCGGCGCGCTTTTGGCAGCCCGAATCAATCGATCTCGATGGAGCTGTGCGGATGGGGTCGGTATTTGGCCAACCTTTACTCCCATGGTTCAGCCTTGCCAGCTGGAGTTATGCCAGACCTGGAAAATGCCGGTTGCATCCTGTTCTGGGGTTACAATCCAACGGTCTCGCGGATCGCCCACGCAACAGCAACCAGTGCGGCCAAAAAGCGTGGCGCGCAGTTGATCGTTGTAGACCCGCGCAACGCGGGGTTGGCGCGGCAGGCTGACGCTTGGTTGCAGGTTCGTCCAGGCACTGACGGGGCTTTGGCGTTAGGGCTGTCAAATGTCATGATCCAAAAAGGATGGTACGATCATGCGTTTTTGCGCAGCTGGTCCAACGCGCCGATGCTGGTTCGAGATGATACGAAACGATTGTTACGCGCTTCTGATTTGGAGGTTGGCAGATCATCTGACGGATACATGGTCTGGTCTGGCGCAGACATAGAACCAGTGGCCTGCGAACACGGTGCAGATACCAACAGCTATGCTCTTTCGGGTTCCTTCGAGGTGACAACTATAGATGGACCAGTGACCTGTCGCCCGGTCTTTGAGCTTTGGTCGCAAATCTGCGCCCGCTATACCCCCGATACCGTGGAGGAAATCACGGGCGTCGCCGCATCGGATATCACGCGGACGGCCGAGATGATGTGGCAATCGCGGCCTGTTGCCTACATGGCTTGGTCAGGACTTGAGCAGCAATCCAATGCGACCCAGAGTGCGCTATCTATTGGGCTGTTGTACGCACTGACCGGCAACTACGATACCAAGGGTGGCAATGTAGAATTTCCCGCTGTCCCGACAAACAATATCCAAGGGGACGAGTTTCTGGCGGCGGAGCAACGGGAAAAGACTTTGGGGCGGGTCAAACGACCGCTTGGTCCGGCTAAGTATGATTTTGTCGCCTCGGCCGATGTCTATGACGCCATTCTGGATGAGAAGCCTTACAAAGTACGCGCGATGATTAACTTTGGCTCAAACCTGCTGCTGGCCCACGCGGATGGAGCTCGAGGTTACGAAGCGCTGAAAGCGCTTGATTTCAATGTCCATATCGATCTGTTCATGAACCCCAGTGCCGAGCTAGCTGATATCGTTCTACCTACGACGAGCCCGTTCGAGTCCGAAGGGTTGAAAATAGGATTTGAGGTGAGCGAAGATGCGTGTTCACTTGTTCAGCTGCGCCAGCAACTGGTTGAGCCAAGGGGTGAGACTCGTTCTGACATCCAGATTGCCTTTGATCTTGCCTGCCAGATTGGGCTGGGAAATCTGTTCTGGAACGGTGATATCGATGCCGCTTATCGTCATCAATTGGCCCCGAGCGGCCTGACACCAGAGATGTTGCGCGCGGCCCCCGAGGGCATTCGAGTACCATTGCAAACAACCTACCAGAAATATCAAACTGTCACGGATGGTACACCGCGCGGATTTAACACCCCTTCAGGGAAAGTAGAATTCTACTCGGAAACACTGATGGATCACGGATACCCGCCACTACCTGAATATGAGGAGCCAAAAGTTGGTCATAATGCGCAACCAAAATTGGCGGCGAAATACCCGTTAATCCTGACGTGCACCAAAGATTCCCTCTATTGTGAGAGCCAACATCGCGGGTTACCCAGCCTGCGTCGCCGCGCGCCAGACCCCCAAGTCGACATGCACCCGGAAGCAGCTGAAGCGCGAAATATCAGCGCCGGTGATTGGGTGCGTATACAAACGCCACATGGGCACTGCCGAGCACGGGCACGGCTGGACAAAAACCTTAATCCGAACGTCATCTGCGGCCAGCACGGATGGTGGCAGGGCTGCCCGGAACTTAACGCACCGGGCTATGATGTGCTGGGCGAAAATACGGCGAACTTCAATCAGATGATCAGTCAGGTTGCATTGGACCCTGTAAGTGGTTCAGTTCCGTTGCGCGCATATGTCTGTGAGATCGAAGCGCTTTAGAGTTCACAATCGTCAGACATTAAGCAGGTGCGAGATGCCTCGCCATGTAGTGAATGAAGTCCCAAATCGTGCCCTCAAAGTCATCTGGTGCTAAAGGTCCACCGTGGTAGGTCTTGGTGTTGAGAGCTTTTTGCAGAATTTCCAATTTCTCTCGATCTTCGATATTAAACGAACGACATAGCTCGACATAGTCTTTGACACTTTGAGCATCTGGGTCGTCTTCCAAACTAGTAACACCCCAACGGATACTGACCTTATCAGGACCGCTAGGACGCAAACACATAAACAGCGTAAAATTCGTCGCCATGCCCACAACCAAATTTGGATAGACGCCGTACATAGGGGAGTTGTTGCGTTCGTCTTCAGTCAAATCAGGATGAAATGGTCCGCGTGGCGGATACTCGGGGTCATAAAAAGCATGATAACCCGTCCATCCATCTCCCGATGTCATTTTTTTGCACAGCCGAGTTGGCGTAATTGCGTGCAAGGTTTCGAGATGAGTTGCACTTAAATGATAACCTTCCATGAAATTTTCGAACAAACACTTCCAATTACAGTCCCAAGTGTCCTCTTCCATGAAAACCAAAAACCGATCGTCGGTGTGATAATTTTTAATGACTTCCTGCAAACCGTCCAGCCTTGATGCCAACGATTGTGCATTTCCATCCAAATTGACGAAAACCCAACCGTTCCATATCTCAGATGAGAATTCAGGAAGCCCACATTTGGATTGGTCAAATGCTGGCTGTTTTTTCATAAATGGCGCAGCAACCAATGCACCGGTATTGTCGTAACTCCATGTGTGATACTGGCAGATGAACTTTCTAGAATTTCCACGTCCTTCGGCAACTCTATTGCCTCGATGACGGCACACATTGGACAACACTCGAACAACGTTTTCCTGGTCTCTGACCACAATCAATTGTTCACCAAGCATTTCAGTTGTGAAGAAATCTCCAGGATTGCGGACCTCGCCAATGTGACCAAGGCAGAGCCATTCGCGCCGCAATACTTCGTCCTTCTCGACTTCTAAAAAAGCACAAGAAGTGTAGTAATCAGCTGGCATCGATCGTGCTTGCTCTTTCCCTAGAGTTTTGAGGTGCGCCAGTTCTGAACGCAATTTTTTAACATCGTCTGAGGCATGGTTGAGCATTTATATTCTCTTCAAATCTGTGTTTCATCGACGCGGTGAGCAGACCTAAAACACTGCCATAAAACTGAACGTTGGAACACTGGTCGCATTCGATGACATCTTGCAGGGCACGTGAGGATATAACGTCTTTGCCGGTCTAACGAATGAAGAATAGATAGGAAGACTCGATTTGCTATTTGCCCCCTGTGGGCCTGTCTTTGCCAGCGCGCTAACCACAACACGTTTCCATCAGCGACAAGGTCACCCCGGTCTTTTTTGGGCTTATTCCGTTGAAAAACTCGCCTTAATCTCGGCAGTCTTTGCTGATTCAGTTTTCTCATTGATTTGGGAGATTGATTGCCATGATGGGACGACGTCTGGAAGCTCAAGCGGCGCTGTTTTACGAGTTTTGTCTTGAGGAGCACGTTCCGTCTGATCACCTACTACGGTCGATAGACCGGTTTGTTAATTTGTGTGATATTCGCTCTCACCTTTCCCCATTTTACAGTTCAACCGGACGACCCTCTGTTGCCCCTGAGCTTCTGATCCGAATGTTGCTGGTTGGCTATTGCATGGGCATTCGTTCTGAACGACGGCTGTGCGAAGAAGTTCATTTGAACCTGGCCTACCGTTGGTTTTGCCGTTTGGATTTGGCTGATCCTGTTCCCGACCACTCAACCTTTTCCAAGAACCGTCACGGTCGGTTCCGCGATAGCGACCTGTTACGGCATGTGTTTGAGACAGTTGTTGCCCGCTGCATCACAGAGGGTTTGGTCAGTGGCCGGCGTCTGGCTGTCGATGCCAGTTTGATCGAAGCCGATACCAATCGGCAGAACTCCACATCGAAAGAAGAATGGGAACCGAACAAGATTGATCCAGATGACGCGCCGCGTGCTGTGCGTGAATATCTGGAAACACTTGATGATGCAGCTTTTGGTGCTGCCACTGCGGTTCGGCCCAAGTTTACATCCCATTGTGATCCGGCATCCCAATGGACTGCGGCACGCAAAGGGCCTGCCTATTTCGCTTATTCTGCCAACTATATGATCGATACGGACAATGCTGTAATCATTGACGTTGAAGCAACACGGTCTGTTCGCCAGGCTGAAGTGGGTGCCGCGCGTGTTATGATTGATCGTGTGGCACAATCTTACAATTTACACCCAGAACGTTTGATCGCAGACACGGCCTATGGATCTGCAGCTATGCTGGACTGGCTTGTCGAAGGACGCGGTATCGCCCCTCATATTCCCGTCATCGACAAGTCCGGGCGTAAAGACGGAACCTTTCAACGGGCCCAGTTCACCTATGATGCTGACGAGGATGCCTATACTTGTCCCGGTGGCAAGAAACTGCGGCAATTCCGGCGAACCTATGCGGTGCCGCGTTCCGGCGTCGATAAACAAGGTATCATGCGCTATCGCGCACGAAAGTCAGACTGCGATACATGTGGATTAAAGGCACAGTGCACCCCAAAGGCACCTCAGCGAAAAGTCTTGCGTTCCATTTACGAACCATCACGCGATGTCGCCCGCAAGATCGCCCAAACAATCGACTATGCAATCTCATGCAAACTGCGCAAGAAGGTCGAGATGTTGTTTGCCCATCTCAAACGCATCTTGAAGTTGGATCGGCTCCGATTACGAGGCCCCTGCGGAGCCAGAGACGAATTCCATCTCGCAGCAACCGCCCAGAACCTTAGAAAACTGGCAAAATTGATCCCGGCGCCAAGCCCAACCCCGTAAAGCAATGCCCAAACAGGATCGCACTGAAATCAAATCAACGAAACCGTCGTTTCTCAGATGAGTTTTTCAACGGAATAGGCTCGATCCAGACCTTAGGCCTTGTGCGGGACGCGCTAAGTCGAACGGCGGCTGAGCGGATGGTGTGGATGGCTCCTGCACCATCGGCGTCGTAATGCGCCATATTGCAGTTGTTACAAACTGCTTGAGAGGAGCCACCCAAATGCACGTTACAACAATCGGCCTAGATTTGGCCAAGAACGTTTTTCAGATCCACGGTATATGCGAAGACGGTGAAGTTGCCTTCAACCGAGCTTTGAGACGGGCACAGGTCCTGACCTTCTTTGAAAGCCTGGAGCCATGCCTGGTTGGCATTGAAGCGTGTGGGACCAGTCACCATTGGGCTCGTGAGATCTCTAAGTTAGGGCATAAAGTCAAACTGATCCCGCCAGTATATGTGAAGCCTTATGTCAAACGGGGTAAATCAGATGCGGTTGACGCCGCCGCCATCTGTGAGGCGGTCACTCGGCCTACAATGCGATTTGTTGAAGTGAAGACTCCCGAACAACAGGCGATACTAGCGGTTCATCGAACGCGTGATCTCATCATTCGCCAACGCACACAGACGATCAATATGCTGCGGGCGCAGCTGGCAGAGTTTGGCATTGTTTTGGCAAAGGGGATTTATCATGCGCTTCAGTTTGCCAAACAATGTTTGAACGGGGAACAACCTGACCTGCCCGAAGTCGCTGGAGATGTAATCTTTGAGCTTTGCGATCAGTTGCGGTTCTTACATTCAAAGATATTGCGGTGTACGCGTCAGATGAACAAGATCGCAAGGTGTGAGAAACGGGTTGCACTGCTTCGCACAATACCCGGTGTTGGGCCGATTACAGCCTCAGCAATTGTTGCAACGGTTGGTAGCGGCAAGCAATTCAACAATGGCCGGGAGTTTGCTGCCTGGTTAGGACTGACCCCACTTAACAGGTCAAGCGGCGGAAAAGAACGTCTGGGGCATATCTCAAAGATGGGAGATCAATATATTCGCCGGTTACTGGTTCTTGGCATGACCTCCCGTATTCGTTCGATCAGGACAGAGCCGGAGAAATTCGATCCTTGGTTTGCGGACATCCTGGAACGCAAGCCAAGCAGGGTGGCTGCAGTCGCAATGGCGAATAAAACAGCCCGAATAATGTGGGCTGTGCTGACCCGTAATGAACCCTACAAAGTGAGATCGATCTAACCAAGGAGGCCAACAACAAGAGATTGCAAGACCAATGAAGTGATGGAAAATTGTCAGCCCTAAAACCAAGACACCCCGTGCTAAGTCCTGAACGCTTGCTGTTCGACATGCGGAATGGGGCTTGGTTGGTGGAAACCATCAGGGCCAGCGGCCATGTGTGTCGCGTCAACAGGCCGAACACAAGACTGCTTCTGACAATGCTTCAATCACAAAACAGGACTTGCAAAAAGGGAGCCATCCACACAGGACTTAGCGCTCTGGTATATCAGGTGTCGGTGTTCTCGGCGCGACAGCATTCAAATGGCAAGCTCAGGGGGAACTAGCCGTTGGGCGATCGTGAATTGCTTTAGCCCAATTTACCAATACAGATATTGAAGCATCTGAGTCCGTGAAGTCACAAACGCCAGTTTTGAGTCCAATGCTGCCAAGCCACGTATGTTGCGATCCAGCCGGCGGATTGCAACTCATCGCTAGTATCGACTCAACCTGGATCGGCTATTTTGAATAAAATAGACTCAAACATGACATAAATCGGAAAGGATCATGCTATGCCCGCTGGGATCTCGCTTTCCCGGCGGGTAACAAAATCGGCCAGTGATTCTGCGATCCCTGGATCGAGTGTTGGTGGTTCTTCTTCATAACGCTCTAACATGCTTTTGCACCAAGCACGCCCACGATCGCTGACAGTTTTGCGACCACTGGCTTTCCAGCTTTCAAATCTCTCGTTGTCCTGAATGTCGTCTAAAAAGGGTAGATTTTCCCTTGTATAATCTTCATCGAAAAAATGGCCGCCAGGCCCCACTTTCGCCAAATCGTCTAACGCAATGTCTATGTCGTCAAAACTGACGCCCTTCAAAAGCGTTTGAAATCCTAGAATCTGCTGCGCGTCTGCTGCAAGTTTACCCATGGAAATACAAAGCGAGCCTTCGATCGTTCCACCGCAATGAGTCAATAAATTACAACCACCGAGGATGGCGGGATAGACTTTCAATATTGAATCATAGCCCGCATACAGATCATCCTGTTTTGATCCGGATTTGGCGCCATTGGTTCGCCAGGGCATCCCATAATACCGTGCCATCTGTCCAAATATATACATAAACAGGGACACTTCAGGCGAGCCAAAAACCGGTGATCCGCTTTTCATGTAAACGCCCATCGGGGCTACTCCCATCACCGCACGACACCCCGGACGGATAATCTGGGAGAATGCAATTCCGGCGAGCACTTCGGCGATGATTTGCGCAGTTGCCGCCAAGGTGTGGACCGGTGTCGATGCGCCATAGAGCACGAAAGGTGACATCAATAGGGATTGGTTCTCTTTGGCGTAGACCCTGATGGCATCAAGCTGGGTTTTGTCCCAAACGAGGGGGGAGTTACAATTGAAAATCGCCGTCATCACCACGTTTTGGTCTACAAAATCCGATCCAAAAACAAGTTTGGCCATCTCGATACTGTCGCTTGCCTGATACTCGGATTGCGGAGAGCCCATAATGGGTTTGTCTGTAGTTTGAAAACTGCTTTGAACCATGTGGAGATGGCGATGCGGGATAGCGACATCCATAGGCTCCAGCGTATATCCACCATTGTATTGAAGCGCTGGATTTACCTGATGTAGCTTCATCAGGTCGCGCATGTCTTCAGCAGTAGCTTGACGTCGCACACCCTCCAGGTCGATCAGATTGGGCGTTCCGTAAGCAGGCCCAAAAACCATATTGCGCCCACCAACCCGAACGGTGCGGTCAGGATTGCGGGAATGATAATCAAATTCCTCAGGAACAGATGCGATGAGTTTCCTGATCAGTTGACGCGGAATTCGCACACGGTGACCATCGACCTCAGCACCCGCATGCCGCCAGATGTCGGCGGAAACATCGTCGCGAAACTCAATTCCGATTGTTTCCAGTATGGACATGGCCCGATCATCGATTGCTTCCAGCCCGTCAACCGCAAGCACCTCGTATGCGGGAATGTTGCGAATTGTTGACTTTGGATAAACGATTGGTGCCTTAAGGCGTGCTTGTCTTCGGGCCGCAGCTCCACCGCTTCTTTTTCGGGGGGTGCCCGTTCTGGCAACGCTGCCGGCTTCCACGCTCATCGGTCTTCTTCCATGCTCCACCATCAACTGGCACCAGCTTCTATTGAAACGGATAGACCGACAATCCCTCAAATACTTACCCAACGGCGATACATGAGGTTACGCCGGCAACCTGGGCTAACGATTGTCCGAATCGAGCTGTGAAGGAATGCTCAACTCTGACATCAACCAATTGCTGAAGTCCGTAACCGTTTGGGTTGGGGCGGCGGCTTCCGGGTGGCACATGTAATATCCATTTTGTGGCAAAAGCGCCGTATCAAGCGCTGGCACCAGCACCGAACTATCCGTAAACTGTTGCATCAACGGCGGTCCGAGCAAGCCAATGCCTTGCCCGTCTAAAACTGCCTGAACGAGATTTACATAGGAATCGTAAGAACTCATCCGGATGTTGTTGCCAAGAACCAACCCCTTGTCGCGAAAGAAATTTGGCCACAACGACGAAGCGTCAACTGCGGATTCAAAATCCAGCAAGGGGACATTGGCGAGGTCCTCTAGGGCATCGAATGGACCGAACTTGTTTAAAAACGCAGGACTGCAAAGAGGCATTATTTGCTGGCGTTGTAACAAAACACTTTTCGTCCCAGGCCAATTTCCAGAACCGTAACGAATCGCGATATCGACATCCGACTGGACCAAGTTGATCAAATCCTGAGAAACCAAAAGCCGGAAGTCCACCTTGGAATTTATCCGGCGATAGCGGCCGATATTTGGCATCAGAAGATACGTTGAAACCCCCGAAGTGGTCGCGATTGTAATCAGATTGTCTTCTTTCGTATTTTCGATCGCCTCGATCTCATCAAGGATTGACTGAAAACCCTGATTGACCGTTCGAGCCAGCCGACGACCGGTACGGGTAAGCTTGATACTGCTTTGCCCGCGGGCAAATAGCTCAAGCCCAAGGAAAAGCTCCAGCTGACGAACTTGGCGCGACACCGCAACGCGGGTGACGTTCAACTCTCGTGCAGCCTCGGCAAAGCTGAGATTTCTTGCTGAAACCTCAAATGCGATCAACGCTTTAAGCGGAGGTAATTTTCGAAGTCCAAGCGCCAAAGAGTAACTCCTGCAGTTCAATTGGCTTACCAACTGGCGAAAATGCACGGTGGGAGCGTAACTTCAGGTTACCCTATGCGTCATTATTTTCAACATGGACATGGAACTGAACTGTGCGAGACTTTTTCTCTCATTTAGCACAGCAAAGCCCCATGACTGAAATAATGCCTCATCAAAATGCGATTGACTGCCAAAATCTCTGGAAGATTTTTGGAGCCCGCGCCGATGAGGCTTTGGTTGCTGCGAAGAACGGCGAGGTCGACAAGGACGAAGCGTTAAAGCGTTTCAGTTGCGTCATCGGTGTGGCCGACGCCAGTTTTTCCGTCGCTGAGGGTGAGATTTTATGCATTATGGGCCTCTCCGGCTCCGGTAAATCGACAATAATTCGCCATGTTAATCGCCTGATCGAACCCACAGATGGTCAAATTTTGATCGAGGGCCGCGATGTTATGGGACTTAATCCCAAGGAACTAAGGCAACTTCGTGCTCGCAAGATTGGCATGGTGTTCCAACACATGGCGCTGTGGCCCCATAAATCCATTGCAGACAATGTTGCGTTCGGGCTTGAGGTGCAAAAAACGCCGAAGGGTCAACAGCGAGCGGCAGCAGAAAGCGCTCTTGAGAAGGTCGGACTGGGTGGGTGGAGCGACAGATACCCTGACCAACTGTCTGGTGGCATGCAGCAAAGGGTCGGCCTGGCGCGGGCGATGGCAGCTGATCCAGACATTCTATTGATGGATGAGCCGTTCAGCGCGCTGGATCCGTTAATCAGAAAGGATCTCCAGGATGAATTTCTGAAGCTCTCGCGTGAGGTCAAAAAGACCACCCTCTTCATCACCCATGATCTCGACGAGGCCATGAAAATGGGAGACCGGATTGCGATCATGAAAGATGGCCGAATTGATCAGACGGGTACTCCGGAAAGTATCGTGCTGAGACCAGAGACCGACTACGTATCTCGTTTCGTCAGTTCCATATCGACGCTTAAATATATCTCAGCCAGCGAAATTATGACTCCCGGAAAGGCCAAATCAGGGGCGCCTGAATTTGGCGCTTCCACTCCGCTTCCCGTCCTTCTAGCTGCGTTTACCGAAGGGGCGGAGGAACTCGCCATCACGGATGGTGAGACGCATCTTGGCCGCATCAGCAGTACTGATATTCTGCAAGCGGTGCAAACTGATCTAAAACGGGTTTGAGGTAGCAATGGACCCGCTGCTCAATCCATTTGATTATTTCACCGTTCCGTTTGGGGCCTGGGCCGAAGCCGGGTTGGACTATGTGGTTAGCGTGAGCCGCCCGACGCTGCTTGCGGCAAAAGTGCCGGTGCAGGCATTCCTTGAGTTTGTCCAAGATGCGCTACGCGCGACACCGCCAACAATCGGTATCGCCGTGATCGTTGTCCTTGGATATTTGCTGTCCGGTTGGAGGCTTGCTCTGACAGGGCTGGTTTGTTTGACCCTGATTGGTCTGATGGGCGCATGGCAAGCTGCCATGACAACATTGTCCATCGTCATTGCGGCTGTCGTCATTTGCGTCGTGATCGGGCTGCCATTGGGCGTGCTTGCGGCACGCAGTGACAGGTTTTTTAAGTATCTGCGCCCGTTGCTTGACCTGATGCAAACCATTCCCTCATTCGTTTATCTGGTGCCCGTTGTCATGCTGTTTGGCATCGGCGACACCCCCGGCGTCATCGTGACCTGTTTTTTTGCCGTAACGCCGTTGATTAGGCTGACAAATCTCGGCATTCGCGGTGTGCGTGAAGATCTTGTGGAAGCGGCGCGCGCGTTTGGAGCAAGTGAAACGCGTATTCTCATTGGAACGCAATTGCCACTCGCCCGTGCAACGATTTTGGCCGGGTTGAATCAGACGGTCCTATTGTCATTGTCAATGGCTGTGGTCGCCTCCATGATCTCGGTTGCTGGACTAGGGCGCATGGTACTGGAGGGTATTGGACGTCTCGATTTTGGCAGCGCTACCGTTGGCGGTATCGGCATCGTACTTACCGCTATCGTGGTTGATCGTTACGTGCAGGCCCTAGGTGCTGCTACGCCCCGTGACAGGGCAGGGGGTTGAGCATGGATTGGAGCGTAATTCTCGACCCATTTGCTTCTGTCCAACTGCCCCTGTCGCAGTGGGCCAACGAATCCATGACGTGGCTCACCTCAAACTATCGCAGTTTTTTTCAGGCGATTAAGGCGCCTGTAAAATGGGCACTGGATCTTGTTGAGGACGGCCTTCGAGACTCACCCCAGTCCATCATTATAATTGTTTTCACACTGTTCGCTTGGCAAGTAGCCAATCGCTCGACCGCAATTATCACCTTTTTCGGGCTCATCGCCATCGGATTGATCGGTGCCTGGGATCCAGCCATGACAAGTTTCGCCGTTCTGGTAACAGCAGTTGCAATTTCCGTTGCAATCGGATTGCCGCTCGGTGTTTTGTGCTCGCGAGTGAATTTCATTTGGGCGTTGGTTCGCCCTGTCCTTGACTTCATGCAGACGATCCCGTCTTTCACCTATTTGGTGCCTGTCATTTTGTTGTTTGGAATTGGCAATGTACCAGGCGTGATTGTTACCGTATTTTTTGCGATACCACCACTTATCCGTTTAACCAATTTAGGATTGCGCGAAGTACGTGCAGACCTGGTGGAGGCTGCCGATGCTTTTGGCGCCACACCGTTCAAACGCTTGTGGTCGATCGAGATCCCACTGGCGCGGCCCACCATTATGACCGGGGTAAATCAGACTGTCATGCTTTCACTTGTCATGAGTGTGATTGCGTCGATGATCTCTGTTGCCGGCCTGGGGCGTTTGGTTCTTGTCGGTATCAGCCAACTCGACCTGGCGAGGGCATCTATTGGCGGATTGGGCATCGTACTGCTCGCCATCATTTTTGACAGAATTACACAAGGATTTGGCTTCACAAGACGCGATCGTGGTGATCGCGGGCTTTGGGAACAAGGGCCAATGGGATGGCTGCGAGGAAAACTACGCCATCAAAATTAAACTGCAACACTCATCCAAACTGGGAGGAAACCATGAAAAAAATTGGATTGAAATGCACTGTCGCAAGCTTGCTGACTTGTGCACTAACCGTGCCTGTCTTGGCACAAGATGCCACTGCGATAACAACCGGCCGCACCGATCATCAGCTTATATACGAAGTGATCGAAGAAGGCCTGGCAGCGCTTGGATACAAGAACAATGAAGCGTTAACCGGTAACTACCCGGCAATTCACCTTTCCATCGGACAAGGCGATGCCGACTATACTGCCGTACACTGGAAACCCTTACACAATGAGTTCTATTCGAAATCTGGTGGTGACGACGCGTTGGTTCGCGCTGGACCAATGTATACGAACGCGATGCAAGGCTACTTCATCGACATCAAAACCGCCAAGGCGCACAACATTACCTCGTTGGAGCAGATGAAAGATCCGGCGATCAAGGCGCTTTTCGACACTGATGGCGATGGCAAGGCCAACATGACCGGATGTAACCCTGGTTGGGGTTGTGAAAAAGTCATTGAACATCACCTTGATGCCTACAAACTCCGCGACCATGTCAACAACGACAAGGGCGCGTATTTCGCGCTAATGGCCGATACGATTGAGCGCTACAAGGCTGGCAATCCGATTTTTTACACCACCTGGGCTCCCAACTGGATTATGGGAACGTTGCAGGAAGGCAAAGATGTCATGTTCCTCAATGCGCCGTTTTCGTCATTGCCAGGCGATCAAGGAACCAACACAGAGTGGCCTGATGGTCGTAACCCCGGTTTCGGCGTCAATGACAACTACATCCTTGTGAACAAGGAGTTTGCCGAAGCCAACCCTAAAGCAATGGCCTTCATGAACGGGCTCAAAATTCCCGTGCCGGATCTGAGTGTCATGATGACTCGGATGAATAACGGAGAAAAATCACCCGAACAGCTGGAGCAGATCGCCAAGGATTGGATCGCTGCGCATCAGGCCGATTGGGACAAGCTGATTGCAACGGCAAAAGCAGCCAACTAGCAACACTCGGGCCCGCCCGAATTGGGCGGGCCTGTCGCACTTCGGAGACCCATGATTTGGCTATTTTCTTTCACTGGTCAGAGGCCGATATTGACCTTTGGCGCGATGCCCTAGCGGCCGAAAACATAGATCTTGAGCTTCGTCCATTAGAATCTCTTGGAAGCGCTGCAGACGTCGAGTTTGCGATCGTGTGGGCGCCGCCAGACGGCTCGCTCAAAACGATGGAAAACCTAAAATACATATTCTCAATTGGCGCAGGAGTTACCCACATAACGCTTGATCCTGACTATCCGTCGAACGTGCCGATTGTGCGATTGCAGGACCGGCTGTTGGTCGAAGATATGTCCTGCCACATTATCCACTGGGTGCTGCATTATCACCGTTACTATGCGCGCTATCGTCAGTATCAAAATGAACGCAAATGGCTGCGTCATCGTTATCCCGAAAACAGCGCCCGGCGCGTTTCGATATTAGGCCTTGGACAAACCGGACAGGATGCCTGCCGACGATTACAATCTCTTGGATTTAGCGTGACAGGTTGGGCCCGCAGCCAAAAGGAAATTGAAGGCGTGCGCTGCCTGGCTGGCCAGGAAACTTTCGATACGGTGGTTCGCGAAGCCGATATTTTGGTCAATTTATTGCCACTCACTGCAGAGACGGCAGAAATTTTGAACGCTTCTGTTTTCGACCGGATGCCTAAGGGAGGGTTCATCATAAATTGCGCCCGCGGTTCCAGTGTCGATGATAGTGCGCTGCTTGCAGCTCTTGACAGCGGCCAAATAGAAGCCGCCGCGCTGGATGTATTTCGGGAGGAACCGCTTCCTGATGATGACCCCTATTGGAGCCATCCCGCAGTCTCGGTTACCCCTCATGCCGCTGCACCCACCAATGAACGATCGGCTGCAGAATTCATTGCTGCACAGATTCGAACTTGTCTCGACGGTGGGCAGCCTGCGCCTATTGTGGATTTGGCTCGCGGATACTGATCGTGCGGCGCCCGTCGATAATTCCCAAACACGAAGACAGCAACGGTTGGTGGGAGACATTGCTGCCTCCAACCAAAGCAAACGTGCTGCGCGAAACACATCACGTGCAAACCGCCATTATAGGCGCAGGCATATGCGGTCTCTCGGTCGCCCACCAACTGTCAAAACAATGTCCCAATGACGATATAGCGGTGATAGAGGCAGAGCGCGCGGGCAACAATGCATCAGGCCGCAACGCGGGGTTTATGCTCAACGTCCATTCTCACGGTCCACCCAAGAAAATAGATGTGTTGCGGCGCAATATGAAACTTTGGTTAAGCGGTCTGGAAGACTTGCGCCGCATGGTTCGCGAATTCCAAATTGACTGCGACTGGGATGAATACGGTCGACTATACGGTTCTGCCGGCCCGGACGGTGAAATTCACATTGCGGAAATTGCCGAGACGCTTGACCAACTTGAACTGGAGCATTCCTGGTTCAGTCGGGAGGAAATGCAGTCGAAAATAGGTACTTCGTTTTATAAGCGCGGGCTCCACACACCTGGCAGCGCGTTAGTAAACCCTGCGGCGTTGATGCGCGGACTGGCTCGCAACCTGCCGGCAAGTGTTCAATTGTTTGAAGAAAGCCCCGTGTTGGGAATTGAGCGAAGCGGCGGAGGTTTTCTGATTGAGACAGCGGAGGGCTCCATGCGCGCCGACCGGGTGGTATTGGCTGCGGGTGTGTTCCTCCCGCAATTTGGCGTTGCGAAGAACCGCTTTGTATCGATGGCCACCTATGCCAGCCTGACCGCGCCTCTTACAGATGATGAGCTTTCGCAAATGGGCTCTGCGGAGTCATTTGGTCTGCTGGGCAGTTCGGAATATGGATCAACCATCAGACTGACAAAGGACAGACGTCTGTTTATTCGCAATGTTTTTGAATTTGCTCCCGGCGCTCCCACCTCAAATGCAAACGTCGTAGATATCAGTTCGATGCACCGCAAAGCCATGCAGGTTCGCTGGCCTGGATTGGCGGAAACAAAATTTGAGCATAGTTGGGGCGGCCAAATGGCATTCACCAATAATAATGGCACCGTGTTCGGGGAGGTTGAGACCGGTCTTTACGCTATCCTGACCAATGATGTGTCTCCCATGACACGGGGAACAGCGGCTGGGCGGCTGTTAGCCGATTTTATGACCGGGCAGGACAGCGACTTGTTGAGTGTCCAAATGAGCATTCCCAAAGCCAGTCGATTGCCCCCAAGGCCCATTCTAGACATTGGTGTTGCAGCGCGCCGCGGCCTGCTGCGATTAGCAGCAAGAAAGGAATTCTAACCAACAGCTAAGATCCAACACCGAATGTGTGGCGATTTTTAACAATTCAATGATGCCAAACCCAAACGGAAACTCGAATGGCAAAACAAAAAAACGTTGCATACGTCGTGGTCACAGGCTGGCCTTTACTGCCACCCGCTATACGGCATTTGCACAATTGTGGCTTGGAAATTATTGCAACGAGTCCTGATCCCGATGTCGATGAACTGATTGGCAAAATCGAACAGTACCAACCTAAGGCCATAATTGTTCGATCTGAAGAAATTAACAAAAGATGCTTTGATGCCGCAACAGAATTGCAGGCAGTGGCCTATCATGGGGTTGGCTACGATGTGATCGACGTCGCCACTGCCACCCGACGGGGGATTCCCGTATTCATTGCTCCTGGTCGCAATGCAATCTCAGTGGCAGAGCATGCCATTGGACTGATCTTGGCGATACGAAAGCAGTTTTTGAACCATGATGGATTGATACGAAACGGCAAATGGCGCCCAGCAAAGCCAGCAACCTCTGAAATCCACGGCAGCACGATCGGTCTTGTTGGTCTTGGCGCCATTGGCAATCGCCTGACAGAACTCTCACAGGCATTCGGCATGAAGACCATTGCCTATGACCCTGGATCATTCAAATCCTGGCCAGCGCACATCACGCGATGTGATTTACTGGATGATTTGCTTGTCGAAGCTGACATTGTGAGCCTCCATATCCCTCTAACTCCGCTCACGAAAGGGATGATCGGGGCTGATGCCATCGCAAAAATGAAAAGTGGCGCCATCCTTATCAATACGGCGAGGGGAGGAATTGTCGACGAACAAGCCTTGGTGGCGGCAATGAAATCGGGGCACCTCTACGGAGCCGGCCTTGATGTATTCGAACAGGAGCCACCGGGAGCGGGCGCTGAATTGTACACGTGTGACAATGTGATTCTGACCCCGCATATCGCCGGGGTGACACCTGAGAGTGCGTTGAGGATGTCCATGTGCTGTGCTGAAAATATTTCACGGTTTTTGCTCCATGGAGAGGCTGCAGCAGACGATGTGGTGAACCCCGAATGGAAAAAATAGCCAGATCAAAACACCAAATTGCCGAAATACGTTGGATTCGCGCGACGTCAGGTAGGTTACACTTGGCGGCAATCGTGGGCTGCTCAGAATGAAATTTGGATACCGCAAATAATGCAGATAACAAGTACCCAATTAGGAATTTCAGCCGGTGATGGAATTTATATTCACCGCCGGATATGGTCGCTCGATGAGGGCCTGGTCAGCGAACTCTTGTGCTGCCCATTGAGTTCTAATCCAATGCTACAGGAAACCTGACAATTGGCCGATGCACAAACCGAAGAACTCCGATCCAGCGACCCACTTCTTCAACCGTTTAAGCTCAAGCATCTCACGCTGAAAAATCGTGTGATGAGCACCAGTCATGCCTGTGGGCTGGAAGACGATGGCTATCCGCAGGAAAACTACCAGCGCTATCACGAAGAAAAGGCCCGCGGTGGTTTGGCACTGACCATGTTTGGTGGGTCGTCCAATGTCGCCCAGGACTCACCTTCCGTATTTCAGCAACTTTATGTGGGCGACGACGGCGTCATCCCGCATCTGCAAAATTTTTCGAAACGCATTCACGCCCAGGGCGCGGCTTTGATGTGCCAGATTACCCATCTTGGACGACGCGGTGACCCCCATGCCGACAATTGGCTACCAACAATCGCTCCATCGCCCATTCGCGAAACTCTGCATCGCAGTTTTCCAAAGGAGATGGATGAACATGACATTGCCAGGGTCATCAAGGCCTATGGTGCTGCCGCACGACGCTGCAAAGAGGGCGGGCTAGACGGCATAGAGACCCTGGCGAGCTCGCACCTGATCGGACAATTTCTATCGCCCTACACCAACTCGCGGACCGACAGGTTTGGTGGATCGGTCGAAAACCGCTGTCGGTTCGGCCTGATGGTTTATGATGAAATTCGCAAGCAAGCAGGGGAGGATTTCATAGCCGGTTTGCGCTACGTGGTTGATGAACAATCAGATGGCCTCACTTTCGATAATTGCGTGGAGATCGCCAAAATTTTTGAAAGTGCGGGCACGGTCGACTTTTTCAATGCAATCTATGGCAAGATGGACACCGAGCGAGGGCTCGCCGAAGACAACATGCCGGGCATGGCCTCACCCATCGCACCGTGGTTGCAGGCTGTTGGTGCTTTCAAGAAAGAAGTGAACCTTCCGGTATTTCACGCGGCCAAGATTTCTGACATCGCGACGGCAAGATATGCCATCGGCGAGGGCCTTCTGGATATGGTCGCCATGACCCGAGCACATATCGCTGATCCGCACATTGTCAGCAAATTGATGGCCGGAAAGGAAGAACAAATTCGTCCCTGCGTAGGCGCGACCCATTGCATGACCGGCCACCGGCCGCGCTGTATGCATAATGCTTCAGCGGGCCAGGAAACTTCGCTGCCACACGTTATTGCTCCGGCAGAAAATGGATCCCGCAAAATTGTCGTGGTCGGGGGTGGACCCGGCGGATTGGAAGCGGCCAGAATCTGCTGTGAACGCGGGCACCAGGTGGTTTTGATGGAAGCGGCGGCGCAACTCGGTGGGCAGGTATTGATTGGCGCGGCCAACCCGTGGCGCAAGAACCTACTCGGGATCGTCGACTGGCGCGTGCAGGAACTAGAAAGGCTTGGCACACAAGTGCGTCTCAACACCTATGCCGATATCGAGGATGTTAATGAGGAAAACCCAGATGTGGTTATTGTAGCGACCGGTGGGGTGCCAAATTTGGACTGGATCGAAGGCAGTGAGAACTGCACCAGTGCATGGGATATTCTGACCGGGCAAACACCACTTTGTGACAACATCATTGTATATGACGGAACCGGCAGACATGCAGCGCCCGCTTGTGTCGAATACGCGTCAAACGCTGAAAAGCGAGTCTCGCTTGTATGTCTGGATGGTCAATTCGGTATGGAACTGACTTACCCTGAACGAGTTACCTGGAAGCAGAAACTGTATCGTCAAAGAGTTCCTCAGCAACTAGACCTTAGGCTGGTCAGCGTGAACAAAAGCGGTAATGAAGTTTCAGCGCGATTCATCAATGAACTCACCGCAGAATCCATAATCATGAAGGGGCAGCAAGTCGTTGTTGAATGCGGGGTATATTGCCGGCGGACGAACTCTATCTTGGCCTTCGCGACCAGTCGGTCAATCAGGGAGTGACGGACATCGACAGTCTGCTCGCAGGGCGCCAGCAACCGGTTGATGTAAACGCAACGGGCGATTTCGAGTTACATCGGATCGGCGACGCTGTGGCGAGCCGAAACATTTACTCGGCCGTTTTGGATGCAGCCCACCTTTGCACCCATCTTTAGGTGAATTGTAGGATCATAGGCAGGTTACAGGGATACGGAAATGACCAGGCGTGGACGGCAGACCCGGCGAAGACGAACCTCAGACAATCTGGGTCAAGTTCACCGCAGTCGACGAAGAACTCCTGCATACGAAATTCTCGATGCAGCGGGGGTCGACGCTATTCACCAGCAATCCATGCGCATTCTGGAAGAAATTGGCATCGAGTTTCGCGATGATCAGGCGCTCGCCACATGGGCGCAAGCCGGTGCCAACGTGCAGGGGAACCGTGTTCGCATCGACCGCGAATTGCTGCTCGCCAAAACCTCGCTGGCGCCAAGCGAGTATGTCCAACACGCCCGCAACCCCAATCATTCAGTCAAGATCGGTGGTGACCACATGGTGTTCGCCCCGGTGTACGGCTCGCCCTATGTGCGTGATTTATCCAACAATCGACGCTATGCAACCTTGCAAGACTTCCGGAACTTTGTCCGTTTGACCTACATGTCGCCCGCATTGTCACATTCCGGAGGCACCATTTGCGAGCCGACCGATGTGCCGGTGGCAAAACGGCATCTCGACATGCTTTTGGCGCATATTCTTCTATCCGACAAACCATTCATGGGCAGCGTCACCGCACCTGAACGGGCGCAGGATTGTGTTGATATGTGTCGCATTCTCTTCGGCAGTGAATTCGTCGACAAAAATACGGTGATGACATCTTTGATCAATTGTAATTCGCCGTTGGTATGGGACGAAACCATGCTGTCTGTCATCCGGGTCTACGCTGCGGCCAATCAGGCCTGCATCATCTCTCCGTTTATCATGCAGGGTGCCAATACACCGACAACGACGGTCGGCGCATTTGCGCAGCTCAATGCTGAAGCCTTGGCCGGGATAGCCTATGCACAGCTCGTGAGGGCGGGTGCTCCAGTGATCTACGGAGCCACCCTTTCCACCGTCGCAATGCAGACGGGTGCGCCTATGTATGGCACATCGGAAACCCAGCTATTAACGCTTCTAACCGGTCAAATTGCGCGCCATTATGGTTTTCCAATGCGGACTGGTGGCATGCGAACCGGATCCAAAGTAGCGGACGCGCTGGCGGCGTATGAATCAACCCAGACAATGCTGCCAGCGGTGATGGCGGGCGGCAATTTTTTCCTTCACGCAGCCGGTTGGCTGGAGAGCGGCCTCTCCGCGTCCTTTGCCAAATTCGTGATGGATGCTGACCAACTCACAGTAATGCAGAGACTGGCCGGGGGGCTTGAAATCAACGACGAGGAACTCGCCCACGAAGCCGTTGAGGAAGTTGGTCCCGGCAGCCATTTTTTCGGTAGTCAGCACACGTTGCGCCACTATGAAGGTGCATTTTTTGTGCCTGAATCTGGTGACCTGAGCACCTACGAACAGTGGCAAGAAGAGGGCGAAATGGACGCGCTACAAAGAGCCAGTGCTATTGCCAAAAAACGCCTGGAAGATTATCGACCTCCCGAAATTGATCCATCGATTGCCGAGGCGCTGGAATCCTTCGTTGAAAAACGCAAGTCAGAATTACCAGATGGGATCTGACCTGCGAGAGCCGGAAATGACGAGCAGGATTACTTCCCTGTGTTCCGTACGCGACAATCCTTCACCGTCTCAGAAGGGCTGATTTTGATGAAAAAGGGTTTGTTCTAGCCGCTACTGGAAGGCTGCGGAACGACTTCCCGTTTGGGTTTCACACTGTTTGTGGAATGAGTTTTGCGAGTTTGCGCAGGTTTTGTGCTGTTGCTGCGAGGTGGAACTCGTCCTTTGCTCCATTCGGTCCCCTCAGGCGCAGTCGGTCGAGTTTCATGATGCGTTTGAGGTGAGCGAACAGCATTTCCACCTTCTTTCTTCGTCGTTGTGAATCGACGTAGGCATCGGTTAGCGAGAGTTCCCGTGCTAGATCACGTGCCCCCTCATAGACATGACGAAGGACTTTGCGGGAGGGTTGATTGGGGCAGCAATATTTCTTTAACAAGCACTCCTTGCAATCATACTTGCTAGCCCGGTAGCGGATCATGTTGTCCGACCCGACAAGAGATTTCCTGTTGCGATAAGCTCTTTGGGCTGGGCGCATAGGCAGCCCTATGGGGCAGATATAAGCATCCCTCTCACGGTTGTAGACAAAGTCGGATTTCTCAAACATGCCATCCGTCCGCTTCGACCTGTCAAAGACGGGGATGTGCGGCATGACCCCTTCTTCGTTCACCAGCCAGTTGAGGTTCTCGGCTGCGCCATAGGCCGTGTCTGCAACCAGTATTTCCGGGTAGAGGTCGAAGGTCTCCCGTGTTCGCGCGATCATAGTGCGTGTTGCACCAACTTCTGCCTGGCGGATGGATCGACTGGCCTCCACATCAACAATGATCGCATGATCGGTGTCGATCAGGTAATTGTTGGAATAGGCGAAAAAAGCAGGCCCCTTCATGGCTCCGGTCCATTGAGAAGCCGGATCGCTGTGGGATGTGAACTTTGGTTTGACCTCGCTTGCCGCACCGAAGGCTGCATCATCCAAGACTTCCAGATATTCCTTCACAGCCCGTGGAACTGTGGCCGGATCAAGACGATCAGGGTTCCATTCTTCTCTCGGTGTAGAGTTCTGCTTGTTGGCGTCTGCGCGGATGATACTGGCATCAGTTGCAAAGATGTCTCCACCCACCAAACCTTCGGCGATGCAACGAGCAACAACGCTCTCAAACAACTGCCGGAACAGATCGCTTTCGCGGAACCGACCATGCCGGTTCTTAGAGAAGGTTGATTGATCAGGAACAGGGTCGCCCAGATCAAGGCGGCAGAACCAACGATAAGCAAGGTTCACGTGGACTTCATCACACAACCGTCGCTCCGACCGTATGCCCATGATGTAACCGATCAACAACATCCGGATCATCAGTTCAGGATCAACCGAAGGACGTCCGATGTCGCTGTAAAATGGAGCAAGGTAATTGCGGACGTCACCAAGATCGACGAACCGGTCGACTGAACGCAGCAGATGATCAACTGGAACATAATCTTCCAGATTGAACTCGTAGAAAAGTGCTGCCTGAAATTCCTGACGGGGACCCAACATCGTATCTACCTCCCAAATCATTGGGAAAACTGAATCAGAACACGAGAACTACTGCAACACCGCCTTTTTCATCAAAATCGGCTCCGAGCGGTAGTTGGCCTTCCTATTACTTTTTCAGTTCCAATGTCTGCAACGGGCATAACCATCCGCGAAATCTCCGCAAACCTCCCCCACGCCGCAAAAACTTATCCCCGCTTGCCCCCTCGCCGCTATCCTCGCCGTGCATTCCCTGTTCGGAGGTGTTTCCGGGACGTCGTTGGCATGGGGGGTGTCGGTGCCCGGTGGCTGAGGTTTACGTGACCCGCGCCGCCGGGAGGCTCATGTTGGCTTTGTCCGTGCTCCCCAGCGGTGGATGACCTTCGGGTCCAAGCCGCTGGAGTAAGGGGTTCCGCACCTGGGGCGATGACCCTGTAACTGTGCTTAAGCCTCCACCAAGTGGTTTCAAACCCACCTCTGCTGGTCGGACAGGTGAAGTTAAAAGCCATAACCGCCTGCGCTTCCGTGCAGCAGGTTGGGTTGTGCCACAAGGGGCGCGGTCTACGGATCGCAAACCCAAGAGCCGAAATGGGTGCTTTCAGGCATCACTACAAACGTAACGGACTGGTGCCTGGAAGCATCCTCTCCGAGCCCTGCCACAAATGCGATGTGAGTTTGTGGCACGAACAATACCCAGACGCGGAAATCGCGGGCGTGGGAACGGCTCGGTTCGGGTTCGCGGCTTTGCCGCTTGCGCTCACGCAGATGGCTGCGCCATCGCTCCGCGGGGGCGGGGCTGGCCGCCCCGGACACCTTTTCGGTGTCTTCTACGGAAAGTGCAGAGCAAGGGAATGTGGCGGCGACGCGCGGCGAAAACCGATGGTGCCGTACAGGCGGCGAAGAGCCGCCCGCGCCTGATGGCGCGCCCCCGCGGAGCGAAGGGCATAGGCACGTTAGTGCCGGAGCCCGACAGCGTGAGCGCAAAATAAACCCAAACTCGTACCCAGAACCCAATCCCACACAATGCCCCCAACAATGGTCCCGCCAAATCCCGAGCTAACCGTAATCCACCCCTCGCCGCTCGCCGCCCGCCGCTCGCCGCTCGCCGCCCGCCGCCACTATCAAGAATTCGAAGTTCAACACGACCTCGGGGTCGCATTTCGGGACAGAAACAACCGTCCCCCCGCCCTATCCTGTCTCAACAATTTGGAGGGAATAATGCGCCAGACCAGCCACCAGTCCCAGATGAGCCGCGAATGGAATTACCATCCCGACCTGCCGCTGGCCAATGCCTCGATTTTCCAGTGGCCGCCGCGCCCCGCCTTCCTGCTGCACTGGCTGCTGCGCAACTGGCTGATGCTCAGCGAGCGGGTGTTGATGGTGATTGCCGCTATCGGCTTGTGGGCCTTCGCCTATCCCGCGCTGCAGACCGCCGAAAACTTTGCCTGGGGCTGGGTGGCGCAGGTCTGGGCGGTGAATATGGTGATGATGGTGGCCGTCGCCGGTGGCCTGCACTGGTATCTTTATATGCGCAAGGGTCAGGGCAAACAGCTGAAATTCGACCATCGCAATCCGGCCAAAAACAACCGGCTGTGGAAATTTTCCAATCAGGTTCACGACAACATGTTCTGGACGCTGACCAGCGGCGTGGCGCAACTGACCGCATTTCAGGTGGTGACCATGTGGATGATGGCCAATGGCTATGCCCCGACCATCAGCTTTGCCGACCATCCCGTGTGGTTCGTGTTGGCCATGGTGTTGCTGCCGATCTGGTCGGCGTTTCACTTTTACTGGATTCACAGGCTGTTGCATGTGCCGTTTTTCTATCAGCGGTTTCACGCGCTGCACCATCGCAACATCAATATCGGTCCGTGGTCCGGGGTCTCCATGCATCCGCTGGAACATTTGCTTTATCTGTCATCGCTGGCAATCCACTGGATCGTGCCGACCCATCCCATCCTGTTGTATTTTCACATTATTTATCAGGGCCCCGGCGCGGCGATGAGCCATGCGGGCTATGAAGACTTGTTGATCAGGGACAAGCGACGACTGGCGCTGGGCACCTTCTACCACCAGCTGCATCACCGCTATTACGAGTGCAATTATGGCAATCAGGAAATGCCCTGGGACCGCTGGTTCGGCACCTTCCACGACGGCACCGATGAAGGCACCAAGGAAACCAAGGAGCGACGGCGTAAAATGTACCAGACTTAGCAGCGGCGACGAGCGGCGCCGGCGAGCGGTGCCGGTGACCCGGCTAGCCTACTACCTGACAGGGGCGCCATTTTCGCCCGGGCTGATCCCCGACGGAGAGCTCCATCAGTTGCTCGTTGAACTGCTGGATGACAATCGACTGCCCGGCCTGCCAATCGCCACCGGGGGCCGTATAGTCAAAACGGTGGCGGCCATAATTACCGGTCACGCTTTTGCCGCCCGGGGTGATGATGGTGGAACCGTCAATGGTCAGTTTGCCATCGACGGGATTGCACCAGTCGCCATCAAGTGAATCGGCCCAGGCCGAACTGGCCGACATAAGAATGAGCGAAACGGTTATCAGCAGCGAGCGGGTCATCCAATAAGATTAGCAGCAAGTTGACAGTTTCGACAATATCTCCGCCCGCAAGGCCTGCCGGGCTTCGTTCCAACTGGCCTGACGCGCCGTAATCAGATTGGCCTGACTGTTTAAGATCACCCCATCGTCCAGCACTTTAAGATTATTGGCGCGGATCGTGCTGCCGGTACTTGTAATGTCAACGATGGCGTCAGCACTGCCCGCCGCCGGGGCGCCTTCGGTGGCACCGAGGCTTTCGACAATACGATAAACGCCGATGCCGTGCTGACCGAACCAGTTCTGCGTCAAACGCCAGTATTTCGTTGCAATCCGAAGCCGCCGGCCATAGCGGGCGCGGTAATCGGAAGCGACATCATCAAGATCAGCCATGCTGTCAACATCGATCCAGGCATCCGGCACAGCAACCACCACATCGGCCTGACCAAAGCCGAGTTTCAGGTCAAACTCGACCACATTATCGGTATCGTGGATGGTTTCGCGGGCAAGATCTTCACCGGTCACGCCCATATGAACTGTCCCGGATGCCAGTTCGCGGGCAATCTCGGATGCTGACAGAAAGGCAATTTCAACATCGTCGCGGCCAAGAATTCTGGTCTGATAGCTGCGCGTGTCTGCTCCCTCCTCGATTTCCAGACCGGCATCGCTGAACAGCTTGAGGGTCTGGTCCTTAAGGCGGCCTTTGGAGGGAATGGCAATGACAAGTTTCACTTTGCTTCCCCCAAACGATCAACAGAAATTGAAAATCCCACTGCAGGAATGGCGTCCCGAGATCCCAACAGTCCGCACAGTCGATCATACCGACCGCCCCCTGCCACCACCACACCGCCAATCGACGCTTCAATCAAAATGCCGGTGTAGTATTCAAGATTGCGACCCAGTGATGCCTTGTAGGTTATGCGGCTCAGATCGAGACCAGCAGCTTCCATCGCTGCCGCCCGGCGAAAGAACTCCTTGCCAGCAAGACCAAATGTAAGCCCGGTTTCATCGGCAAAACCCTTCAGCGCTTCGGGAGCCCTGACCATTGGTATTTCCATCGCCAGATAGCGACGCAACAGATCAGCGCTTTTGGCGTCGAGCTGAAACTGGCTTTCCTGCATTTTGTCAATCATGCGCTCGGCAATAGCCTGCGGCGAGCGACCGGTTTGTGCGGCCAGATTTGCGGCCTGCATTTTTCCCGCCACATGTTCGACGAGACCCACTACATCGCCGGCCAGCGCCAATTCCTCAGCTTCCCGCGCGCCATTGGTCTTGACGCTTTTGTCAGTCAATCGTTCAATTTGCGCTTCAACCAGAGCAGGCGCGCCAAAACTACGAACAAGACGTCGGGCGATTGCCGGTGGCAGCTGCAGGCTTTCAACCACCACTGCAAACAGTTTTTGGTCCCCCAAAGCTATCTGCACATCTTCAACACCAGTGTTGGAAAGCGAAGTGTCCAGATCCAAAATACAGGCTACATCGGCTTCAACGCGGTCTGGATTTCCGAGATCTTCCAGTCCTGCCTGTAGAAATTCACTGGTGCCGCGACGGGCTTGCCGAAAAACGGTGCCACCATAGGCATAGCGCTTGGCCGACCGGTTCACACCAGCATTGGCAACGTGATGCAGGCAGATCGGAATGGTGAATTCCGGCCGCAGACAATGAACGACACCATCGATGGATTCTGTAATAAAAATACGACGGCGCAAATCTTCACCCGCAGTTTCCAGAAACGGATCAGCGGGCTGCAATATATCAACTTCGGCCTCGTCTGGAGCAACTCGACGCAAATTGGTCAACAATGTCTCGAGCATGCTCACGCGCTCCGTTCGGTTTCCTGCGCCGACAAAATAGATTGAACCGTCGAAACGAGGTCCGCTCGCTTAATGGTCTGTTGAGCCGGGCGAGAGGCGCGCCATTCTTCATTGTCGGAAATCTGTTGAGACAGGCGCATTCCTTCGACGAGGTCTTTCACCTGCACCTCGCCAGCCTCACGTTCATCTGACCCCTGAATAATCGCGATGGGAGAACCACGCCGGTCTGCATATTGCAGCTGTTTTCCAAACTGTTTTGGATTTCCCTGATACATTTCAGCACGAATTCCGGCGACGCGAAGCTCCTGAACCATCCGCTGATAACCAGCCAGTGCGTCGTTGTCGCGATCCATCACACAGACAACCACCGGGGCCAGAACCGTATTGGCCTGCAATTTTCCAAGATTTTTCAACGCCGTCATCAACCGCGAAACACCGATTGAAAACCCGGTTGCAGGGATGTCCTGACCGGTAAATCTCTTCACGAGGCCATCGTAGCGCCCTCCCCCGGCCACCGAGCCGAAGGTAACGGTTTCACCCTTCTCGTTGGTCACTGGAAATGTCAGTTCGCACTCGTAGACCGGGCCGGTGTAGTATTCCAGACCACGTACAACCGAGGGATCAATTTTGATCTGATCAGGTCCATACCCTGCACCATCAATCAGGTCCTTGATCTGAGCCAGTTCAGCGATCCCGGCCTGCATGGCGGAATTGAGCTGTGATGTCGCGTCAGCATTTGGTTCGCCGGAAATTTGAGCAAGCACAAAATCGGCCTGGTCCTTGTCCAACCCGGCGCCTTTGGTAAAGTCCCCACTGTCATCCATGCGACCGTCGCCTAGCAACAGTCGCACACCCTCAATGCCGAATTTATCGAGCTTGTCGATGGCTCGCAAAACTCCCAGCCGACGATCATCATTTTCATCACCACCAATGCCGATCGCCTCCATAACACCGTCCAAGACTTTGCGATTATTGACCCGCACCACATAGTCGCCCCGGGCGATGCCCAAAGCTTCCATCGTATCGGCCATCATCATGCACATTTCAGCGTCAGCACTTGGATTTGGGGCACCCACCGTATCAGCATCAAACTGCATAAACTGTCGGAACCGACCCGGCCCTGGTTTTTCATTGCGAAATACATAGCCTGCACGATAGGTTCGATAAGGAGTCTGTAGATCATTGATGTTTTGAGCAAAATGACGCGCCAACGGTGCGGTCAGATCGTAGCGCAGGCTCATCCACTGTTCATCGTCGTCCAGCAGAGAAAAGACACCTTCATTGGGACGATCAGTATCGGGCAGAAATTTTCCCAATGCATCAGTATATTCGAACATTGGTGTTTCAACCGGGTCAAATCCATAGCGCTCATAAACGCTGCGAATTGTTGACATCATCTGTTCACCGGCTCGGATATCATCTGAATCTCGATCGACAAATCCGCGCGGTTGTCGCGCTTTAAGTCGCTGGGGCTTTTTCTTCTTTTGCTTTTTAGCTTGTTTGGGAGTCTCAATGTTCTGGGACATGTTTTTCACCTGAAATAATTGAATTCAACGCGGGTGCATACCCCGCTCACAACATTGCTTGAGCCGGAGTGGGTGGTCGACTTGTCGATGCAAAGACCTGCCCCGAGATCAAGTGCCGGTATGTCGGTGGAAACAATGATGATGCAGGCAAATTTTCATGGCTGCTCTTTACGGCTAAAAATGACCTGGGGCAAGCACCCACCAACGTCGAACTCACTATTGCGCGGTTTATCAATCGTTTCATCACCAATTGTGCTATGCTGGCCCTCCTGCCGCTGGGGAATATACTTTGCAACTCTCGCTACTGACCGCTCTGACGATGATTGCCTTTGCTGCAAATTCTGTTTTCGCGCGTCTGGCGCTGGCAGATGCTGCCATAGACCCATCCAGCTATTCATTAGTCCGATTGGCATCGGGTGCGCTGATATTGTCCTTGCTGACATATCGAGCCGGTCTGGCAGATGTGGTCAACAAGCACGGCAGTCTGGTGGCGGCTTTCGCGTTATTTATTTATGCCGCCGGATTCTCTTTTGCCTACCTTGCATTGGATACAGGCATGGGAGCTCTAATCCTGTTCGCTTGTGTGCAGGCAACAATGATTGGTTGGTCGGTTTTTAAGGGTGACCGACCTAGCTCGCTGGAGTGGTTGGGGCTGGTGGTTGCATTTGCCGCATTTGTTGGACTTGTATCGCCCGGATTGACTGCACCGGACCCTCTCGGAACGATATTGATGGTGGCAGCCGGCATTGCGTGGGGCGTCTATTCGCTGATCGGTCGAGGCGCCGAGAACCCGCTTTTGAACACTGCCGGCAATTTCATCCTCGCCGTACCGATGGCGATTGCCCTGTTGATCGTTTTTTCAAATCAAATTTCGCTTACCCCATTTGGTGCGGCAATGGCGATTGCTTCTGGCGCCCTGACTTCGGCACTGGGCTACGCACTGTGGTATCGCTGTCTACGCCAACTCACAGCAACCAAAGCAGCGGTGGTTCAATTGACCGTGCCCGCGATTGCCACATTGGGCGGTATAATATTTTCTGCAGAAGTGCTCACACTCCGGCTTGGCTTTTTTTCGATCCTGATATTGGGCGGCGTCGCAATCACCATCCTGGCCAAGCAAAAACGCCTCTAGGGGCGTACAAATTGGGCCCGTGCCTGTTCAATCCTGCCGCGACAATAGCAACCCTCAACATGATCATTGACCATGCCCATAGCCTGCATGAATGCATAACAGGTGGTCGGTCCGACGAAACTCCAACCACGCTTTTTCAACTCTTTCGACAATGCAGTCGAAATATCGGTGTGTGCCGTGCTGGCCACTTTCCAGGTGATTTCACCGGGGCGTTGCAACTTTGATGGCTCCCAGGACCAAAACCAACGTCCCAGCGAACCTTCCTGTTCAACCATATCAATTGCCCGGGCGGCATTGTTGATGGTTGATGTTATTTTTCCCCGGTGTCGAACGATGCCAGCATCATTTACCAGGCGTTCCACATCACCATCATCGAAGTTCGCCACGACGTTAAAGTCGAATTCCGCAAATGCCCGGCGAAAATTCTCCCGCTTGCGCAAAATTGTCAGCCAGGACAGCCCTGATTGGAATCCCTCCAGGCAGATCTTTTCAAACAATTTGAAGTCATCATCCTGCGGCATCCCCCACTCCACATCGTGGTAGGTGAGATAATCATCCTGACCGGTTTGCCAATTGCATCTGATCAGACCGTCCTCACCCCGGGTCAATCCATCTGCAAGTTCGTCGGCCATCAGCGTCTCGTTGTTTAGGTCAACAATTAGCCAGACCATGCGCATCTGGTTGATGCGGGTCAAGCTTCATGCGGGTTGAATGCGCCTCAGTATGTTTAACAATTGGTGACGTTAACCATGACCGTTAGCACCAACTTTACCAAGCCTTTAGGTAAACAGGATCTTTCAAACATATCAACGATTTGATTCATCTTTCCGTTGGTCTTCACCGGCATGTTGAGATGAACGCGCCATTTTCAGGCGAAGATGATTTCTGACATTGAAGTAGTGAGTATGTTGATTATGAAACCGTTTGCCAAAACTTTTGCCCTGATTGTCGCACTTTCTGCATTTCCCACTGGAGCAGATGCAGGACAGCGCTACGGAAAGCAGCCCAAGCTGATGCTTTCCCCCGATCTTGCCTCCCCGTGGATGTTGCAGGTCAAGCCGCGCCATTTGCGCAATATTCGCAGAAACTCGCTGCATGTGAATCGCAACTACCGAAACAATCAACGGGTTGGAATTGATCAACAACGCAGCGGAATCACAACAGCGTCGGTGCAGCGCGATACTCAATTGCGCGGATCCGTGGAAAGCGGCTTCAAACAGGACCTGATGCCAACAATCGTCAATTACGGTGGAAATGTTGCCCCCGGTACAATTGTTGTCAACACAATCGAGCGCCGCCTGTATCTAGTTCAACCGGGTGGCAAAGCTCGTCGCTATGCCGTTGGAGTGGGCAAACCGGGATTTGAATGGGCGGGAACCCATAAAGTCTCGAGAAAGGCCGAATGGCCAGCCTGGAGGCCACCTGCCTCGATGATTGAACGTGAGCGCAAAAAAGGCCGCGAACTTCCTGCCTTCATGGAAGGTGGTGTCAAGAACCCGCTTGGAGCACGAGCACTGTATCTGGGCTCTTCGATTTACCGTATCCACGGAACCAATCAGGCCTGGAGTATCGGCAAGGCAGTTTCTTCAGGATGCATTCGTATGCGAAATGAGGATGTCATGGATCTTTACGACCGCGTGCCTGTGGGCGCAAAAGTAAAGGTCATCTGAGCGACACGTTTCCCAATTTATCGGTGCGCATAATTCTGCAGCAATTGGCGAAACCTCCTTGGTAAACAAAGGATAAATACGTAACATTTTGGCAACAAGCAGTGAGAAATAATCATTCAATCACTCGTTGAGCCATGCTTGAGCAGCAATCGGCGCCAATTGTTCTCGACACCGCAACATCAACTAATGTATGGCATTGCCATGCATTAATATATCCATGGAACCGCCGCCATGTCCTTGTCTTTGAAAAAGACACCTATCACCGTAATTGCAGCATTTGCTGTGACCGCCGCAGTTAGTGCGAGCAGTCCGGCGTTTGCCGAAGGAACTTTATCAGTCTATGGCGGTGCAAATTTTTCACCGCATTCCAGGGTAAAAACCAGCGGCACTGCCTACGGCCCTACAAGCAATTCTGTGAAGTGGGACGGAGCTTCGTTTGAAATGCCTCCCTATTACGGCGTCCGGGCTACGTGGTGGTTCGAACATATGCCGGAATTCGGTGTGGCCCTCGATTTTACCCACGCAAAGGTAAAATCGGACCCGCTTCCGACCGACTTCACCACACTTGAATTTACCGATGGGATCAATTTTCTCACGGCAAATGCCTTGTACCGAAATGATTTGGGCAACGGCTTCACTCCTTACGCCGGTGTCGGACTCGGGCTTGCCATTCCACATGTCGAAGTGGAAGGCGCTGCCGTAGACGGTACGATAACCGAAGAATATCAAGTGACCGGATTGGCAGCTCAGGCGTTTATCGGCGTCGATTACCAGCTTGATGAAGATTGGTCGTTGTTTGGTGAAATCAAGACTAACTACGGACAAGTTGACGCTGACCTGAATGGCGGTGGCAAACTGGACACAAATATTATCAGCAATCAGATTATTGTCGGTCTGACATACAAATTATTCTGAGCTGAGCAACAAAGCCCAATTCCAACTTCTTAACGCGATGCCGTCTGCAGCTCTTGTGGCTTTGCCCCTCCGTGGGCCCAGTTTAGCAACTTTACGGTGTGCACGACGGGTATGTCGGTTGCGTTTGCGATCTGTGTCAGGCAGCCGATATTTCCTGCGGCGATAACGTCAGGACTGGTGCTTTCAATATTCTTGATCTTGCGACTTCGCAATTGGGTGGCAATCTCGGACTGGAGAATATTGTAGGTGCCCGCTGACCCGCAACACAGATGTCCTTCTGGTGGTTCCTTAACAATGAAACCTGCACCCGTTAGCAGTTCCTTTGGCGGATTTGTGAGCTTTTGACCATGCTGCAGTGAACAAGCTGAATGGTAAGCGACGGTGAGCGATTCTGGCGGCGATACAAATGGCATATCCAAGCGGGTCAAATATTCGCTGATATCTACGGCCAGATGTGAAACATTAGCCGCCTTGTCCGCATAATTCGCGTCATGGCGCAACATGTGACCATAATCCTTGATGGTGGTGCCGCATCCAGATGTTGTGATGACAATTGCATCCAACCCCTGCCCTTCAATTTCCGTCGTCCAAACGTCCACCATGTGACGTGCCGCCGCTAACGCCTGATCTTCTTTGCCCATGTGATGAACCAAAGATCCGCAACAAGCTTCACCTTTGGGAAGCACCACCTCAATTCCCAGGCGATTGAGCAGTTCGATGGTTGCTCCGTTGATTTCGGGATCAAGAACCGGTTGTGCACACCCGGTCAAAAGGGCAACGCGACCAACCGACGCGGTGCCGGACGCCCTAAATGTTCCGGCCGATACATAGGGCGTATTCGAAGAGATTTTGTAACTACCCAGCTACCCCAACCTGATGCTTTTATAGACGGCCCATCAGACGGGTCTGAGATTGAGGATGAGCTGATCAGGCGCGGTTTTCAAGGTTTTCAGGATGTCCCAACCTTGTTTTCGCGCCGTTTCAATGACCGTTCGTAAAGTGCAGAAATTCTCGGCACCAGCCTCTGTTCGAAAGCTTCCCGAGACCTTTTGTCGAACTTTCGTCATTCTGAGATCACGCTCTGCCTCGTTGTTCGTGTAGGGAACGCGCAGATCATTGAGAAAGAGCAAAACCGCTGCTTTATGCGTTTGGAGTCGCAAAGCGAGATTGTGCCCAATCCGCCGTTTCGGGCGACCCCGCTTCTTGCCTTTCGTTGGGCGCGCGAGAGGCGGTTGGGCCTCGTGGAACGCGATAGCACGCTCGCAACAGGCATCAAATCGCCGCTCGATATCCGTGATTGCCTCCGGGCTGACCGCGCTCCGATTTTGGATTCGCGCGACATGCGTGAGCTTCAGTGCGTCGAGCAGAATGGCTTTCATGTCCGGCACCCAAGCTTCTTTTTCATATTCGGTCAATGCCTCCAATTCGCGGGAGATGTGGGCATTGCACAATCCATGGGTCACATTTTCCACTGCCCAGTTGGAAGAGAAACAGTCATGCACTGCCGTTCCCGCCAGTTCTGGTGGCACTTCACCTCGCGCAGTTCCGAGCCGAAGGTGGCTTAGAGCGGTGGAGCATAGCATATGAAGCCAGCGCGTTCTGCCACCAATCCTGAACCCCGTTTCATCCAGATGCTTCACTGCCGTTTGAGGCCCGGACAGCAGGTTCTTCACCGCCTCAGCTAAACAGAGCATCTGCTCGGCCTTTTTGGCAACCAGACTGGAAAGGGTTGCCGATGTGATTGTGACCCCGAAAATGTCCGCAAAAACCTGCGCCAGGCGATTTTGGGGAATGCAGTGCTGCGTCTGTAAATAGGCGGCCAACGCCCCTATTTCATCGCCGTACTGGGCGGGTGATGTTACCCCTTCAGGAAAATCGGCGCGGGTTTTTGCACCGCAATGCTGGCATTGGCAAATATGCGCACGATGCTCGGTCACATAAAGCGGCGGTGGAGGTTTGAGGCCAAACACCTGTCTGCACGCAGAACCTATGGTATCCTCCGCCGAAAGCGCGGCCTGACAGTTTTGGCATTGGTTCGGAAAATGACTGGTGATCTCGTCTGGGTTCTCAACCTGTTTCAGTGTGTTGCCGGGATGTCCGGGTTGGCCGCCAGGCTTTCGATTTGACTTGCCCCGCTGACTTTTGGTCCGCCGTTTCTTATCGCTAGACGGCTTTGCCAGTCCGTCGCTCGAAGGTGGTTTGCTGCTATTACGACTGTTCGATCCCAGACGACGCTCAAGATCTGAAACACGCTGCCTAAGAACCGCATTATCTTCTCTAAGTTGCTCGTTGTCTTTCCTGAGTTGTTCGTTTTCCTTCAGGAGCCGAGCGTTCACCTCCAAAAGCTGCGCATTTTGTTCTTTGAGTTAGACAACCTGACCCACCAGAGCCATGACCACATCAATCAGTTCTGATTTTGAGAAATCAGCAAGAATTTCAGGTGTCAGATTTTCGAGTTTCATCCTCGCAGTCAAACACCAAAATGAAAAAAGTGGAACCTCAAATATGCGCCATGAATCAAATTGTCGCACCTAATGGCAGCAGAAATAGGGTAGCTGAGTAGTTACGAGATTTTGCCGGGCGCCAGTCGCAACATCGCGCCAAGCGGCTTCAAAGAATTGATTTTTTCCAACATAGGTGCGAATGGCTTGCCGAATTTGGCCAGGCGAGTCGCTGCTGCAAATCGATTGCGATATGGCAATATCAGAGTCAACAAATTTCGGATCAGAGTGTTGAGAAACGGCCGCCTATAGGTCCTTTCGATATGGCTGCGCGCATGATCAACCAAATGCATGTAGTGTACGCCAGATGGACAGGTAGACATACAAGACAAACAGGACAAGCAACGGTCAATATGCTTGGTCACCTTGGCATCAGCCGGACGGTCATTTTCCAGCATGTCTTTGATCAGGTAGATGCGTCCCCTGGGCGAATCCAGCTCATTGCCCAATGTAACATAGGTCGGACAGGTCGCCGTGCAGAAGCCGCAATGCACGCAATTTCTAAGAATAGCATCAGCATCGGCAATATTGGGATCAGCGAGTTGCGCCAGAGTAAAGTTGGTTTGCATGTCAGTTTCCCATACGCCCGGGATTTAGAATGCTGAACGGGTCAAAATTCTCCCTGTACCGCCTGCTTAATGCCGCAAGAGCGGCTGCCTGGGGTTCAAACACAGAGACATTATTACGAATCGCCGTTGATGCACGAACCAAGGTGGCATGCCCTCCCCCATTTGAGCGCACAGCAGCCCTAATCAAGTCGGATTTTGAATTTTCTGCATCTTCAATCTGCATCCAGATCAATCCGCCTTGCCAGTCGTAGAAGTGTTCTACGGACGTGGTATTCGAGATTGCAGCAGCTATCTTGTAACCTTCGCTAGGCACGCAGGATATGCGCCAGACACAACGGTCCTGACAGCTAGAAAATGGTGTGCAGTTCCGTACCTGCTGCCATTTGTCGCCAGATGTGGTATTGTCGAGCTTCTGCTGACGATCAAATTCCCCAAGTAGCTTAGCCAGATTGCCGATACGATATTCAACCGACGGAGCAAAGCCCTCCAGCCGAAGCAATGTCATGGAACTGGTTCCACCAATTCCTGCCGGAAGATGGGCCGCACCCGATATTTCTGCATTTGATCCCATAGCAACCGACATGGCGTGACTTGCTTGCTGGTCTGACAGACCATTGAGCACGAGCGTCTGCTCGGTTTCCGACTTGGGCAACACCTTGATGATAACATCCGTGAGAACGGCGAGCGTGCCATAGGCGCCGGTTACCCCCTTTGACAGATCGTAGCCGGTCACATTCTTCACAACGCGCCCGCCAGATTTGAACATTTCTCCGCGACCAGAAATTGCCGTCACTCCCAATATGTGGTCGCGCGCCGATCCCACCTTTAATCGACGTGGCCCGCAAAAATTGGTGCTGATCAGCCCACCCAAAGTTCCCTGTCCGGAAGATATGCCAAGCAAAGGACCAAAATCCATTGGTTCAAACTGCATTTCCTGGCTGTGCTCATCCAGCAAATCCACAATTTCCGAAATCGGTGTTCCCGCTTTTGCTGAAAGGACAAGTTCCTCGGGCTCGAACAGAGTTACACCGCTGAGACCTGACATGTTCAACGTATGGACGGTTTGCATGGTGTGGCCAAGTGAACGTTTGCTGCCCTGGCCGATAATTTCGAGGGGAAGTTTCTCACCCGCCGCCCAGGCGACCGCATTCAAGACATCCTCAGTGGTCTTGGGGTGCAGATCGGCGCCGGTTGCATTGTCTGGTTTAGCCATCAAAATCTCGGCAAATCCGGGAAGGGCAAATTGCCTTTATGCACATGCATTCGGCCCAATTCTGCGCAACGATGGAGTTGTGGGAATACTTTTCCTGGATTGAGCAACTGGTCAGCATCGAAGGCACATTTCACCCTTTGCTGTTGTTTCAGATCGTCTTCAGTAAACATTTCCGGCATCAGATCACGCTTTTCCACACCAACACCGTGTTCACCGGTCAAAACACCACCAACCTCGACGCAGAGTTTGAGAATTTCTGCACCAAATTTTTCGGTCTTCTCCAATTCTCCGGGAATATTGGCATCGTATAGAATAAGCGGATGCAGGTTGCCGTCTCCGGCGTGAAATACATTCGCCACCCTCAAATCATACTGCTCGGACAATTCCCTCATACGCGCCAGAACTGTCGGCAATTCTTTGCGTGGGATCGTCCCGTCCATACAATAATAATCTGGCGAAATGCGACCGACAGCCGGAAATGCGGCCTTGCGACCAGCCCAGAACGAATTTCGCTCCTCTTCACTGTTTGATATCCGCAATGTTGAAGATTTGTTTTTGCGAGCGATCTCTTCCACCCGCCCGATTAAATAATCCACTTCCGCTTCCGGGCCATCCAATTCGACAATTAACAATGCTTCGACGTCCAGTGGATAGCCCGCATGGACAAAATCTTCCGCAGCTTGAATGGCAAGACTGTCCATCATTTCCATGCCGCCGGGGATGATCCCGTCTGAAATAATGTCGGCTACACATTGTCCGCCATCTTCTGACGTTGGGAAGCCAACGAGCAATGCTCTCGCGGTTTCCGGTTTTTGCAATATGCGCACGGTGACCTCCGTCACCACTCCCAATAATCCTTCCGATCCGGTAATCACACCCAGCAAGTCGTAGCCTTCGGCTTCCAGGTGTTTGCCGCCCAACCGAATGATCTCCCCTTCAATCGTCACCATTTCAACACCCAGAACATTGTTGGCTGTCAAACCATATTTCAGGCAATGAACGCCGCCGGAATTTTCGGCAACATTGCCACCTATCGAACAGGCAATCTGGGAAGAAGGATCGGGGGCATAATAAAAACCCTGGGATGCAACTGCATGAGTAATGCCCAAATTGGTAACGCCCGGCTGAACGATCACGCATCGGTTGGGATAATCGATTTCCAACACCCGGTTGAATCTGGACATAACAAGAAGAACCGCATCCTCCAGCGGCAAGGCACCGCCTGACAGGCTGGTTCCGGACCCACGCGGCACCACCTTGATTCCCTGCTGATGACAATAGCGTAGAACCTGCGCTACCTGATCTACGGTTTCGGGCAGAACTACAATAAAGGGCAAAGCCTTGTATGCCGTAAGTCCATCGGATTCAAAAACCCGCATTTCATTTTCGTCGCTTACAACACCCTCTCCGGGCACAATTCGTCCCAGAGCTGAGATAATCTCCAAACGGCGATTGAGGACCTTCTGATCCAGTTCGGGCATAATCAAGCCAGACATGACACCTCTCCAAAAAGTGGTAAAAAATCTTTACCACTTTTGTATTTAAGCGTAAAGCTTGCCGTTCACTACCCATGGCAATAAGACACGCTCGCTAATCGAGGAGCACCCGCGGCAACCACAAAGCCAATTCTGGAAAAGCCAAAACAAGCCCCAAGCCGGTCAATTGAAGCATTACGAAGGGAATAATCCCCCGGTAAATCGCTTGAATTTTGATCTCCGGCGGGGCCACTGCCTTCAGATAGAAAAGTGCAAAGCCAAATGGAGGCGTCAAAAAGCTTGTTTGCAGATTGACCGCCAACAGGATTGCAAACCAGTAAACGATTTCAATCCGATCCACGTGGGACCCAAAGTCCAGCAATTCGATGATCGGTGAGAACACCGGAAGAACGATCAACGTGATTTCAATCCAGTCAAAGAAAAACCCAAGGAAAAACACAATGCCCAAGATCAGGAACAACAGACCCCATGAACCCAGCCCCATGGATTCAACCAGATGAATTACCAATTCTTCTCCACCAATGGCGCGGAACACGAATGAAAACAGGGTCGCACCAATAAAGATGCCGAAGATCATCGCATTGGTCAGCGCGGTTCTGTAGGTCACGTCCTTTAAAGTCGACCAAAAGAACGTCCACGGTCCTACATCGCCAGACCTGTCATCAGCGCCAACATCACCTTCGACCGAAAAATCGATATCATCGAAACGATGTGGGTCATTTCCCGCAGACTTGTCTTGAATAGCTTTGGCAAAACCGACGACCATGACGATCAGACCGACGATGAGGGCTGACATTCCGGTGGCAAAAGGCCAAAGACCCGCCTGACCAGCAATTGCAAACAGAGCAGCAAATATCGCCAGCGCTGAAATGCCTGCATAAAATGGTGCGATCCAGACAATCCCGATGACTGGCACCAGAACCAGGTTCAACAATCCCAAAAGGATCGCACCGGCGGCGCCTACACCAGCGGCCTCTGTCGGCGTAGCATAGCCCGCCAAGATTGAACCCAATACCAGCCCGATCAAAATAATCGGTGGAACAAATGAACGCAGCACCATCATCCAAATACCGGCACTACTTTGCGGCCCGACATTTGCTGGCAGCGGCGGCGCCATTGATGGCGTCAGCTTGGTGCGAAAGATGATATATATTACATAAAGGCCAGACAGCATAAATCCTGGAATAACCGCTGCCACGAATAAATTACCAACAGATCGCGACAGCAGGTCAGCCATGATGACCAACATGATTGACGGGGGAATGAGAATGCCCAAAGTCCCTGATGCTGCGATCGTGCCAGATGCCAATGACGGGGAATAATTGCGCGCCATCATAACCGGCAAAGCCAATAGCGACATCATAACGACAGACGCGCCAATAATACCGGTGGTTGCTGCCAAAATGGTTCCCATCAGCGTCACGGCCAAAGCCAGACCGCCAGGAACCCTTCGCAACAATACCTGCAGACAATTGAGCAAATCTCGAGCAATCCCCGATCGCTCCAGCATGGTTCCCATGAAAATAAACATCGGAATTGCAGTTAGAATCAGACTAACCGATATGTTCCCGTAGATGCGTGAGGGAATCGCTCCAAATTGCCCCCAGTCAAACAGGAAATCGTCAACCTGGATGGTGATAAGCGCGAATATCAGCCCAATTCCACCAAGCACGAATGCGACGGGGTAGCCGGAGAACAGAAATATCGCCAGCCCGGCAAACATCAACAAGGGCATCGCTTCAGCGAGGGCTTCCATTTAGTGCTCCCCCCCAACGGTCTCTGCGACCATGTCATCAGGCAATTGACCCATTAGACCGGCCAGCGATTTCAGGATAACTGCAATCGCAGCAAGTCCCAGCAGTAAAAACATTATCGGCATCAAGGACTTGAGAACCCAGATATGGCTTAGTCCGATTGTCGAATTGGAAACTTCATTTTCCAAATAGGAGACATAGGCGTATTTTGCACAATAGTTGATACCAATGGCTGAATAGGGCAGCAGAAAAAACAGCCCTCCGAGAATCTCGATTATGTATTGAGTCCGCAAACTGAGCCGCTCCCTGAGCAGATCAATGCGCACATGCGCTTGGCGCAGATAGGCCCAACCCAGCGTCAATGAAAATAACAATGTGTGCAGCCAGTATTCTGTTTCCTGCACCTGAGTTGAGTTGAACCCGAAGACCTGCTCCTTGTTGACACCGAGTTTTCGGGTCACGACGTCGAAACACACCACCAGAACAAGCACGACACCAAGCCATGCACCAATTTTGGCAAGAGTTGTAAGCAAACGGTCTATGTAAACCGCAATATTGGCCAATGGCGACACGTCAGGTCCCCCGGAATGTCAAAAACGAATAGTAATTAGACCAACAGTGGGCGCTGTTGGACGGCAATCGCGCAAGAAAAGACGGGATGGAAACTATGTCTCCATCCCGTCCAATTGCATCTTATTTGAGATACCCGAGGTCTTTCCAAACCGCATATTCCGCGCGGAAGGCTTTCAGATTTTCCCAGGTTTCTTTGAAGGAAGCATCACCCGCGGCGATCTCTTCGGCCAAACCTTCCCATGTCGTACGCAATTTGGCCAGATCGGCATCTGACCATTTGTGAACCGTCACACCTTTGCTTTTTAGTTCAGCGAGAGCCTTGCCCTGAATCGCTTCCCCTTCAGCCATGCCAATTGTGTAGTTCGCCTTACAGGCGACTTCCAACTGAGCCTGTTGCTGCTCATTCATGCCATCCCATTTGGCTTTGTTGATGATCAATTCAAAGGTTGTTGCCTGCTGATGCCAGCCAGGGAAATAGTAGTTCTTTGCAATTTGATAGAACCCAAGATTCAAATCGATCGCTGGCATTGAGAACTCGGTTGCGTCAATTGTGCCACGTTCCAGCGCTGGATAGATATCCGCAGCGGCCAGCAACTGTGTATCAACTCCAAGCTTCTGCATCACTTTTGCGCCGAGGCCGAAGAAACGCATCTTCTTGCCCTTCAGGTCATCAATCGAATTGAGTGGCTCGCGGAACCAGCCGGACGCTTCTGGAGCAATGACGCCGCAGATCAAAGCATGCATTCCATTGCGCTCATAGATTTTCTGGTACATTTCTTCGCCACCGCCGTTAAACAGCCAGGCAGCGTATTCACCGGCAGCAGGTCCAAAAGGTACCGCTGAGAAAAGCGCCAATGCAGGCTCTTTGCCCTGCCAGTAACCGGATGTCGACCAGCCGGCATCAACCGCCCCGGACTTCACTGCATCAAACAGCTCCAGTGCAGGAACCAGCGCACCCGGCTCAAAGTATTTCAGCTGAATGTCGCCACCAGAAATTGCAGCCACATTGACTTCAAGAGCCTTCCCCAAAGTTCCCAGCTGGGTCAGCTTTGATGGAAAAGTTGCGCCCATTTTTAGTCGAACTTTTTCGGCCGATGCAGCTCCTGCGACCAGCGACATTGCCGCTGTTGCAAGGATTGTGGATTTCAAGATGCGTTTCATATTTAAACTTCCTCCCATGGAGTTCGTGATCTCATTGTTGAGACTATTGACGATCAACGATTTCCTCCCGTCAATCTTTTCCCAACGGTTGATTAACGATTGGGAATGAGAACCTAACCGGATGGCTAGCCACAGCGCAAGCGGCGCAAAACATTTGTCTTCCCAATCGGCAACAACTATCGTCTGTTGACCCAAAGCAATTCGATCTGCTCCGAAGTAAAGTGGACAACATTCTTGACCACTTACTACAATGAAGGATACGCTGCAACATAGCCAAAAGTGGGATATTGAAACTCATTGAAACGCACAAATGATCTACTCACAAATTGAACATGACAAGACCTCCCGCGAAATAGAGCGCCAGATTGAATCCCTTATTCTTGAGGGTGTGTTGAGATCCGGCGACAAACTACCTGGCGAACGGGAATTGTCGAAATCGTTCAACGTATCACGCCCCATTGTTCGAGAAGCGCTGTCAGCTTTGGAACAAAGGCAATTGCTGATCGCCAAACATGGGGGTGGCACCTACGTTGCAGATGTTATCGGCACTGTCTTTGCTGCACCGGTGGTGACGCTGATCGGATCCAATCGCAAGGCCAAATCGGACTATCTTGAGTATCGACGCGAAGTTGAGGGAATCACGGCGGCCATGGCTGCACAACGAGCAACAGCGGCGGACAAAGTGTTGCTTGAGCGCATCATGGATGAGATGCACGAAGCACATAAGATAAATGATCCCCAGTTGGAAGCCAGGATTGACGTAGAATTTCATAGTACCATCGGTGAATGCGCTCATAACATCATTTTGTTGCACACGCTGCGGTCCTGTTATCGACTGCTTTCTGATGATGTTTTTTACAATCGGGAAAAAATTTACGGTGGATCCGGCGCCCGCGACAAACTTCTTGAACAGCACACGGCCATTTTTGATTGCGTGATGCGGGCCAAGCCGGACGCCGCCTGCGCCGCTGCTCAGGATCACATTCGCTATGTTGAAACTGCCACTCGCGAAGTCGAACAAAAGGTTGACTGGAGTACAATAAGTGAATTGAGACTGGCGCAGCGTAATGACGCGAAAAAACCAAGGGTCGCGCGCGGCAAATCTACCAATCAAAAAGAGACATGAGACAGCCCAATACGCCTGCCCCAAATGGAGTAATTCTGTGAACCAACCTAAAGTCGGTCTGTTTGTAACCTGTCTGGTCGATTTATTTCGCCCCAATGTGGGATTCTCAGCAGTTGATCTGCTGGAACACGCGGGGTGCGAAGTTTTCGTCCCGCCTGCTCAAACCTGTTGTGGGCAGCCGGCCTATAATTCGGGCGACCGGACAGATACGCGCACCATTGCAGAACAGGTCATCACGGCATTTGAAAAATTCGATTTCGTTGTGGCTCCGTCGGGTTCATGCGCAGCCATGTTGAAAAAACATTATCCGGAGCTTTTTCAGGACGACGCAGAATGGCAAGAACGGGTTACGGCATTTTCAGACAAGGTATTCGAGCTGGTCAGTTTTTTAACGGACGTCATGTTCGTTCAGGATTTGGACGTACAATTTAAAGGCAGTGTTACCTATCATGATTCTTGCTCCGGACTGCGCGAACTGGGCATCTCTCATCAGCCAAGAAAGTTGCTTGCAATGGGTGAAGGTGTCGAATTGCGTGAGATGAAAGAGCCCGATGTTTGCTGCGGATTTGGCGGGACATTCTGCGTCAAATATTCCGACATCTCCAACTCGATCGTCGAGAAGAAAACCGCCAATATTGAAGCCGCCAACGCAGAATTGCTGTTGGCAGGTGACCTTGGATGCCTGATGAACATGGCTGGAAAGCTGGCCCGTGAAGGCAAGACAACAAAGGTCAGACACATAGCAGAAGTCTTGGCAGGCCGACTTGAAGCTCCAGCAATTGGAGAGGCCAAGTGAAAATAACCACGCCTGAATTCAAATCCAATGCAGTAGAAGCTCTGGCCGATGAAAATCTGCAAAAGGCCATGGGACATGTGCAGGTCGGCTTCATCGAAAAACGACAGGTGGCTGCCGATGGCCTGCCTGAATTTGAGGCGTTGCGCGACAATGCCCGCGACATCAAAAACCATACGCTGGCTCATCTTGACCTATATCTTGAGGCCTATAGCGAAAAAGTTGAGCAATCCGGTGGTCATGTTCATTGGGCTCAGACCGCCGAAGATGCCCGCAACACTGTTCTGGAAATCTGTCGCAAGGCGGGTGCGAAAACAGTGACCAAAGGCAAGTCGATGATTTCGGAAGAAATCGGCATCAATGCCTTTTTGGAAGACAATGGAATCGCCCCCATCGAAACCGATCTGGGCGAATACATCATTCAATTGCGTGGCGAGGCGCCGAGCCATATCATCGCACCGGCCGTTCATGTTCTCAAAGAACAGGTAGAAGAAGACTTTCGGGCCGAACACACACACCTGGATGTCGATCGAAATCTCGAAGAACCTGAAACCCTTCTAGACGAAGCCCGCACTGTATTGCGGCAAAAGTTCATTGACGCAGACGTTGGCATTACCGGCGCAAATTTTCTGATTGCCGAAACCGGAACTTCAGTCATCGTCACCAATGAAGGCAATGGCGACCTCACTCAAACCCTTCCTCGGGTCCACATCGTGCTGGCCAGCATTGAAAAAATCACGCCCACTCTGGAAGACGTCAGCCAGATAATGCGGGTTCTGGCCCGTTCGGCCACCGGCCAGGAATTGTCGGTCTACACGACATTTTCAACTGGTCCACGCCGCGAGGCAGATGTCGACGGTCCAGAGGAATATCACGTTATTCTGCTCGACAACGGCCGCACCAACATGATTGGAACCGAATTTCAGGAAATGCTGCGGTGCATCCGCTGTGGCGCCTGCATGAACCATTGTCCGGTCTATCGCGCAGTCGGCGGGCACGCTTATGGCTGGGTTTATCCAGGCCCCATGGGTGCCGTGTTGACCCCATCACTGGAAGGCGTTGAAAAAGGCGGGAACCTGCCTAACGCCTCAACGTTCTGCGGACGCTGTGAAAGCGTCTGCCCGATGCGCATTCCCCTGCCGAAGATGATGCGGCATTGGCGGGAGCGGGAATTCGAACGAAACCTCAATCCAGCCACGCAAAGATGGGGTCTAAAAATCTGGGCGTGGATTGCCCGTCACCCCGGCCTCTACGCATTTGGAGCCCGGATTGCGGTTCGTGGCATCGCAACTCTGGCGGGGAAAAATGGGCGACTGGCCTCGTTACCACTGGCTGGCGGATGGACCAAATATCGTGACCTGCCAGCACCTGAGGGCCAAACGTTCCAGCAACAATGGCGCGTCCGGGGAGGCAAATGATATGACACCACGTGAAGCAATTCTCGGGAAAATCAGATCTCAGATTTCGGTAGGATCAGATGACACCACACGACGCACAGCTGTCGCCAACCGATTGAGCAGCACGCCGAAGGGCGTCATTCCTGAACGGGGTCAAGTCGCACCAGCCGAGTGTGTCGACCTGTTTTGCCAACAGGCCGAAAAGGTTCATGCAACGGTCGACCGGATATCAACCTATGATGGGGTAGCAGAAGCCGTCAGTGCCTACCTGAGAGGGAGAAACTTGCCTCAATCGGTTCGCATGGGTGACGACAATCGGCTTGAAGCAATTGATTGGTCGAAAACACCCAATCTTAGTCGCGCTTTTGGTCCCAGCGATGGGTCTGATCCGGTTGGATTGAGCCATGCGCAAATGGGAGTAGCTGAAACCGGTACTTTGATCATGACGTCAGGTTCGGCCAATCCAACAACGGTCAATTTTTTGCCCGAAACTCACATTATACTGGTACATTCTCAAGACATATCAGGGGATTATGAAACTTCCCTGAATCAAATTCGCAGCCAATTCGGGAAAGGTCGCATGCCGCGTACCGTCAACATGATCACCGGTCCTTCCCGCTCTGCTGACATTGAACAAAAGCTGTTGTTGGGTGCTCACGGTCCCCGTTCCTTGCACATCATTGTCGTTGATGACTAGCGACAAAACAATTGAGCTCGGCAAAGCCCGTATTGGCAAAAACATGCGGGTCTATGCCATCGGTGACATTCACGGCTGCCTCGCAGAATTGAAAAAGCTTTTCAAGATCATAAAAAAAGATCTGGCTGAACGCCCGATCAAGAAGCACCGCATCATCTTCATTGGTGATTATGTCGACCGCGGCCCGGACTGCAAAGGGGTGATAGATTATCTTATCGATCTGAAAATGCGGGGCGAGAATGTGACGTTTTTGCTTGGCAATCACGAAGAGAAACTTATTCGGGTTTTTACCGATATCGACAGGCGTTCGATGCCAGGGTTCTTCCGTTATGGCGGCCTGGAGACGCTCGCCAGTTACGGCCTTCCAGCTGAAACCATCGAGACAATCCTCGGAGACGCTCCCCGGTCAAAGGATTTAAAAAAATTGTCTACTATGGTGAAGAAACACCTGGGCAAGGCGCATGTAAAATTCCTGTCAAAATTAAAGACCAGCACGACCCAGGGAGACTACTTTTTTTGCCATGCTGGCATCGACCCATCCAGAAGTTTTCATGATCAGGATGATTACGAGTTGGTTTGGATGCGTGAACCGTTCCTGTCATGGCCCAGGCCGCTGCAAAAGGTTGTCGTTCATGGCCACACACCACGCAGCACCCCGGAAGCCATGCCGCACCGGATCAATGTCGATACCGGATGCGTTTATGGGAGAATGTTGACCGCCGTTGTGTTGGAAAAAAAGTCTCATCACTTTTTGCAGGTCAAAGCGAAATACAAATATCGAAAGGGTGATTGATGAGGCCAAGCCCCTTGCAAAATCGGGTGCATCCCGACGGGTCCATTGTTGCCACGCCTCACAGAGGTTTGTTTTACGGCAATCGTGGCGGCAAAATACATGATGAGACAACATCGCAAGTGCACCCCAAAAGACGGTGGGCCTCACGCCAATGGATCTGCTGCGTGTTGCAGTTCAAAGACCGCAAACGCCCTCTCATGGGTGCAGGCTACACTGAGTTGTTCTTCATGGACGAGGTAACTGCGCTGGCGGCAGGCCATCGTCCCTGTTTTGAATGCCGTCGCGCAGATGCCATCCGATTTGCCCAGGCCTGGCGCAACGACGGAAGCCGTGAAACAGCTCCCGAAATGGATCGAGTGCTCCACACACAGCGCATCGACGGCAAAAACAAACGCACATTTAAAGCCGTCTGGCGTGAGCTCCCCATCGGCTCCATGGTCCGCAACCAGCATCAAATCATTGCAAAATCGCCAACTGGACCATTGCTCTGGTCATTTAGCGATTACACTCCACTCGACCCGGTGCGCGTCGCCAGCCAGGACGAACCTCTTGATTGTCTCACCCCCCGCGCCATATTGAACACATTGTCGAACGGATACACGCCAAACTGGCATCCATCCGCCATTCGCTGAAGAGAACATTACCGGCCATGCCAAGATATGACTTTGTCAGCCAGCGACTATTCATTGACCGGCCCATGGGACCGGGAGTTGTGCTCGAACTTGACCGCGCACAGTCGAACTATCTGATCAATGTTCTGCGTCTGAAAAACGGCGCACCCATGCTGATCTTCAATGGCCAGGAAGGCGAGTGGGAAGCCCGGCTGCAGGTATTGGGACGCAAGCAGGCTGCACTTGAAGCAATTTCCCAAACCCGGGAGCAAACACCGGCTTATGATCTGCACTATCTGTTCGCACCGATTAAGCAGGCGCGACTGGAATATATGGTGCAAAAGGCCGTGGAGATGGGAGCCGGCGTACTTCAGCCGGTTTTGACCCAATACAGCCAGGCCAAAAAACTCAACACTACTCGAATGACAGCCCACGCCATTGAGGCTGCAGAGCAATGCGGCATATTGACCATTCCGCAGATCAATTTGCCAGTATCATTGCCTGATATGCTGGCGGATTTTCCCACTGACAGACACCTGATCTTTTGCGATGAAAGTGATGAAAACCAAAACCCGTTGATCGCGCTCAAGCAAATCAATCCGGGGCCCGTATCTTTGTTGATCGGGCCGGAGGGCGGTTTTTCCGCCGAGGAGCGGAATTTGCTCAGATCCCATGTCAACGTCACACCGATTCCTCTCGGCCCACGGGTATTGCGGGCTGATACTGCTGCAGTTGCGGCAATCGCGGTGATACAAGCCACGATTGGCGACTGGCATGACTAGTCAACAAAACCTATTCAATAATTCGATTTTCCACTTGCACAACATGACCACTCGCCTGTAGCGAATTGGTAAGAGAACACTTGGAGCCTGCCCCATGGCCCGCGATACAGTTGACATCACGCCGCTCGAATCTAGAGAACAGCTCCTCTCTGCTCTGGAAGGGGGATGCGAACCAAAGGATCAATGGCTGATTGGTACGGAGCACGAAAAATTCGGCTTTTACAAAACTGATTTTTCACCCGTCCCCTATGAAGGTGAAAGCGGCATTCGCGCCCTGCTCCAAGGCATGCAGGATAAAACCGGCTGGGATCCGATAATTGATGCCGGAAACATCATTGGATTGGTGGCAAACGATGGCATGGGCGCCATATCCCTGGAACCCGGTGGCCAGTTCGAATTGTCGGGAGCGCCGCTTAGAACAATCCACGAAACCTGTCGGGAATCAAATCGTCATTTGGCCCAATTGCGTGAGGTTTCGGAACCACTGGGCATGGGGTTTCTCGGACTCGGTGGCAGCCCCAAATGGAGTTTTGATCAAACTCCTCAAATGCCAAAGAGTCGTTACGACATCATGCGAGCCTATATGCCAAAGGTCGGCAGCCATGGCCTCGACATGATGCATCGGACTTGCACGATTCAGGTCAATCTGGACTTTTCATCCGAAGACGACATGCGCACCAAAATGCAGGTGTCGACAAAATTGCAGGCAGTCGCGTCTGCCCTCTTCGCCAATTCGCCCTTTACTGAAGGGCGACCAAACGGATTACTGTCCTGGCGGTCCGAAATCTGGAGAGATACCGATAACCAGCGGGCTGGGCTGCATCAATTCATGATTGAAGACAGTTTCGGCTTTGAAAAATATGTTGACTGGGCACTCAATTGCCCGATGTATTTTATTATGCGCGACGGCACTTATCTGGACTGCACTCACATCACCTTCCAGCAATTTATGGATGGAGCCCTGGAAGGAGAAGTCGCCAATGAAGGGGACTGGACAAATCACCTTGGCACTCTGTTCCCCGATGTCCGCCTGAAAAAATTCCTGGAAATGCGTGGGGCAGATGGCGGGCCCTGGAGACGCATTTGCGCATTACCAGCTCTATGGGTGGGCTTGCTATACGATGATTCAGCGCTGGCCGACGCCAAAACACTGACCGATGAATTGTCCTTCGAAGATGTCCGCGCCATGCGTGATGCCGTCCCATCCTTGGGCCTGAATGCTCCCGCAGGAAGCCGTTCCGTGCTGGAGCTGGCGCGCGACGCTTTGCAAATTTCCCATAAGGGCCTGACCGCTCGGGGTGAGATGAATGACATGGATGTAGACGAGAACCATTTCCTCGCGCCGCTCGATGAAGTCGCTGCATTGGGCGAAACTCAAGCGGAACGATTGCTCAAACAGTTCAGCAGCAACTGGGACGGCGACATTGATCATATCTTTGAGGAATATGCCTATTGAAACCGGTCCTACCAGCAAAAGGCCGATGCCTGTGCGGTGAGGTTACCTACACCTGCAAGGCGCCGCCTCTGTGGACAGCTTACTGCCATTGCAAAAGCTGCCGGTTGAACACTGCCTCCCCGGTAACAGCTTATTTCGGCATGGCCAGCGGTAGCTGGGAGTGGACCGGACAAACGCCAAACCTATATGACCGCAACCCCGGTGTGCGCAGGTATTTTTGCAGTTCATGCGGCTCTCCAGTCGCCTACGAAGCTGACAAATATCCCGGCGAAACCCACTTTTACACCGCCGCATTGGATGACAGTTCAGGTTTCGAACCAAAAGCTCATGTCAATTTTGGCGAACATCTGGAGTGGTTTGATACCCAGGACACGCTAAAGCGAATTAGCACCACGGCCGGAACGGATTGATTTTTCGACCGCGGCCAATATCGTCAGCTTCCGCTCTGGCAAAATATCCAATATTGATCCTGCCGCCTTCTACTGTCATGCTGCAAATACAGGCAAAAGGGAGTTAAAGATGAATCTTACTCAGCTTCTGGTTACCCAAGACAATGTTGATGAAATCAGCGCCAGGTTTGGATTGACTGAAGAACAGACATTGGAGGCCATGGCCGCCGTAATTCCGGCCTTTTCCGAGGGGCTCAAACGTCAGACCAGCACTCCTGAAGGCGCAGCAAGATTTATCGAGGCGTTGGCATCGGGTCGTCACGTCCACTACGCAGACGAACCCGGTTCAGCCATCGCAGAAGATGGCATACAGGAAGGTAATGCGATTCTTGGTCACCTATTTGGCGATAAACGGGTTAGTCGCGCTGTGTAACTACCCAGCTACCCCAACCTGATGCTTTTATAGACGGCCCATCAGACGGGTCTGAGGTTGAGGATGAGCTGATCAGGCGCGGTTTTCAAGGTTTTCAGGATGTCCCAACCTTGTTTTCGCGCCGTTTCAATGACCGTTCGTAAAGTGCAGAAATTCTCGGCACCAGCCTCTGTTCGAAAGCTTCCCGAGACCTTTTGTCGAACTTTCGTCATTCTGAGATCACGCTCTGCCTCGTTGTTCGTGTAGGGAACGCGCAGATCATTGAGAAAGAGCAAAACCGCTGCTTTATGCGTTTGGAGTCGCAAAGCGAGATTGTGCCCAATCCGCCGTTTCGGGCGACCCCGCTTCTTGCCTTTCGTTGGGCGCGCGAGAGGCGGTTGGGCCTCGTGGAACGCGATAGCACGCTCGCAACAGGCATCAAATCGCCGCTCGATATCCGTGATTGCCTCCGGGCTGACCGCGCTCCGATTTTGGATTCGCGCGACATGCGTGAGCTTCAGTGCGTCGAGCAGAATGGCTTTCATGTCCGGCACCCAAGCTTCTTTTTCATATTCGGTCAATGCCTCCAATTCGCGGGAGATGTGGGCATTGCACAATCCATGGGTCACATTTTCCACTGCCCAGTTGGAAGAGAAACAGTCATGCACTGCCGTTCCCGCCAGTTCTGGTGGCACTTCACCTCGCGCAGTTCCGAGCCGAAGGTGGCTTAGAGCGGTGGAGCATAGCATATGAAGCCAGCGCGTTCTGCCACCAATCCTGAACCCCGTTTCATCCAGATGCTTCACTGCCGTTTGAGGCCCGGACAGCAGGTTCTTCACCGCCTCAGCTAAACAGAGCATCTGCTCGGCCTTTTTGGCAACCAGACTGGAAAGGGTTGCCGATGTGATTGTGACCCCGAAAATGTCCGCAAAAACCTGCGCCAGGCGATTTTGGGGAATGCAGTGCTGCGTCTGTAAATAGGCGGCCAACGCCCCTATTTCATCGCCGTACTGGGCGGGTGATGTTACCCCTTCAGGAAAATCGGCGCGGGTTTTTGCACCGCAATGCTGGCATTGGCAAATATGCGCACGATGCTCGGTCACATAAAGCGGCGGTGGAGGTTTGAGGCCAAACACCTGTCTGCACGCAGAACCTATGGTATCCTCCGCCGAAAGCGCGGCCTGACAGTTTTGGCATTGGTTCGGAAAATGACTGGTGATCTCGTCTGGGTTCTCAACCTGTTTCAGTGTGTTGCCGGGATGTCCGGGTTGGCCGCCAGGCTTTCGATTTGACTTGCCCCGCTGACTTTTGGTCCGCCGTTTCTTATCGCTAGACGGCTTTGCCAGTCCGTCGCTCGAAGGTGGTTTGCTGCTATTACGACTGTTCGATCCCAGACGACGCTCAAGATCTGAAACACGCTGCCTAAGAACCGCATTATCTTCTCTAAGTTGCTCGTTGTCTTTCCTGAGTTGTTCGTTTTCCTTCAGGAGCCGAGCGTTCACCTCCAAAAGCTGCGCATTTTGTTCTTTGAGTTAGACAACCTGACCCACCAGAGCCATGACCACATCAATCAGTTCTGATTTTGAGAAATCAGCAAGAATTTCAGGTGTCAGATTTTCGAGTTTCATCCTCGCAGTCAAACACCAAAATGAAAAAAGTGGAACCTCAAATATGCGCCATGAATCAAATTGTCGCACCTAATGGCAGCAGAAATAGGGTAGCTGAGTAGTTACAAAGTATTACAACAACTACCTTGAAGATGACCACAATTTCCCGGCTTCGCTCGGACACCCGATGGCTGCCCAATATACCGGCACCGGGGATGATCAGTATAAACGGCAGCGCTGGACCTGGAAGTATTTCAACAACCCAAGCCCCCGCAACGTCAACAATAACAGCTCCGGGCTGCCTTATGTGCTGGGTACCCAAGGCGGACCGAACGCATTTTGCACGGTTCAGGAAATGACTCCCTTGACGACCAGCAAGAGCCAGATCATTGATGCGATATCGTCGATGCAGGCGCGTGGATCGACCAATATTCAGGCCGGGTTGTCGTGGGGGTGGCGCACTTTGTCGGCCAACGAACCCTTTACCCAGGGTCGCGACTATTCGGTTGCTGACAACAAGAAGATCATGATCGTCATGACCGATGGTAACAATACGGCTTATCCGATCACGTCCAGCAGTTATTCAAAGCGTAACAAGGCGTTTTATAACACCTGGGGCCATTCGGAAAATGAGCGAATGTTCGATGGATTTGATGCCATTGCCAATCCAAGCCACGACTATACGACTTTCCGTAAGGCGATGGACGAGCATCTGGTTGAAACCTGCGATAACGCCAAGGCGGCGGGTATTTCGATCTATTCGATTGCATTTGACGTGCCCAACGGATCAAGCGTCAAAACCATGCTGGAGAATTGTGCGTCTTCTGATCTTGGCGGCACCAAGCAGTATTACGACGCCCAGAACAATGCTCAGCTGGTAGCAACGTTTCAGCAAATCGCTGAACAGCTGGCAGATCTGGCGATTACAAAATAAAGCAATCCGGTGCCCGCTTTTTGACGGGCACCGGGGCAATCCTCATAACATTGACCAAAATCTAGTCCGGCAGACCTGCTGCCCGCATTCCATCAACAAGGTGCTGGAACCCGGAAGTATGTCGGATCGGCATATTTTTGTACCACCGCTGTGATGAATATGTTGGCTCGATGGCCAAAATCTTGTCGACATAATTCGCTGCCTGATCCGCATTGCCAGCCAATGCCGATGACACAGCTGCAAACCGCAAGGCGGCGATATTTCCATGCGACATGCCAATTGCGTCCTGTGCCGACCTTAAGGCAGCGTCATAATCACTGTTGAGGATGTGACAAATAGCGCTGCCGCACTTGGCGCGAAACGCCAGCGGGTCTCGAGGATCAAGACGCTGAGCCGTTGCAAACGCATTGAGCGCTGCATTTCGATCGCCCCAGAATATTTCAAGAAACCCGTGTGACGACCACAGCCACGCAAGGCAGGGGGCACTCTCCAGGGCCTGGGTGACCAAATCCCGGCCCAATTGAACATTGTCTTCAAAATATGCCAGGGCATAGCCGATTTGCCCCAGGAGTTCCGGGTCGCCATCCGACAGTTTCATGGCTGCTCTTGCCAGATCAACCGCCTGATCGGCGTTGTGGGAAAAATCCAGATGGTCGGTGGAATAAATCCACAATGTTCTGCACCACGCCTCCAATCCATAGGCCGGGGCAAATTCGGGAGAACGGGCACGCGCCTGCGCCAGCAGGTCATAGGCGGCATTCGATTCCAGCAGGTTTACCTTTTCAAGGGCGCGCAAATACAAATCATAAACGGTCAGATCGCTGGTGTGTTTGCCGCGTGCCTTGATAATTTCAGCACTGCGGATGGAAGGGGCGACCGCGGCTGCGACCTGGGCGGTGATTTGATCCTGAAGTTCAAATACATCTTCCAGCGACCCGTCAAATCGTTCCGCCCAGATGTGATTGCCGGACCTGGCGTCGATCAGCTGACCGGTCAACCTGATCCGCCCGGCAGCTTTTCGAATACTGCCTTCAAGCACATAACGAACCCCGAGATTATTGCTCACTTCGCGAATATCCACCGCCTGGCCCTTGTAGATAAATGACGAGTTTCGGGCGATGACAAACAGCGAGCGCAGTTTGGACAGTGCTGTGATGATGTCTTCGGTGATGCCGTCGGCGAAATATTCCTGCTCCGGATCGCCGCTCATATTGTCAAACGGCAGTATGGCAATGGATGGTTTTTCTGGCAGTTCGAGCTTCGGCGTGGGTTCAGAGGCCGAAGCGCCAGCTGCCACAGGCCAATGCCAAACTCCGACCGGGCGCTCTATGTTCTTCAGATCGTGATGCTCACCGCCTCCGAATAGCCTTTTGCTTTTTCCGTCGAGGCTGTTGTAGGCAACATCGGAAATCAATACCTGGCCGGGCTCGGCCCTGGATTCCAGCCGCGCTGCAACATTAACACCGTCGCCGAATATGTCGTCTTGATCGATGACCACTTCGCCGATGTGAATCCCAATGCGCAATTGGATGTTGTTCTGGTCGGCCAGATTTTCCATTACTGCAATGGCGCAATCTACCGAGTCTGAGATGGACGGAAATTCAACGATCCATCCATCGCCCAAACTCTTGATGACCTCGCCACGATGGTCGGTGACGCATGGCAGAAACCGAGCCTTACGGAATTGCCGCAGGGCTTCCAGCGTGGTGGACTGATCTTCGCCCATCAGCTTGGAATAGCCGACAATATCGGCGACCAATATGGCAGACAGCCTTCGTTGCAAACAAACCCCTCCCGAACGGCTGAGCCTAACTTTTTTGCCGTTGCAGTTCAATATTGGAAGAGTGTTTCCTGCTCCTCAAATGGTTCAATTTGCGGCGGCGGCTCCCTCCTTTATGAAATTGGGGCGGGGCATTAGCCCCGGACGGCTCTTCGCCGTCTTGTGCGGGCGTTGAGATGGATTTGTTTGTTAGGGGGGTAGGTTTTGTATGCGCTCACGCAGATGGCTTCGCCATCGCTCCGCGGGGGCGGGGCTGACCGCCCCGGGCCGCTCTTCGCGGCCTGATACGGGCGTTGAGATGGATTTGAGTGATTGGGGGGTAGGTTTTGTTTGCGCTCACGCAGGCGGCTACGCCGCCGCTCCGCGGGGGCGGTCTTTCGACCGGGCCGCTCTTCGCGGCCTGATACGGGCGTTGAGATGGATTTGAGGGTTGGGGGGTAGGTTTTGTTTTGCGCTCACGCAGATGGCTACGCCATCGCTCCGCGGGGGCGGGGCTGACCGCCCCGGGCCGCTCTTCGCGGCCTGATACGGAGGGTCCGGAATATGCTTGTCGACGCATGCGGCCAACTTGGGTGTGCCCGTACAAGACGGCGAAGAGCCGTCCGGCGCTAATGCGCCGCCCCCGCGGAGCGGCGGCAAAGCCGCCTGCGTGAGCGCAAACAAAAAATTTGAGACTACCGGAGGCATCATCGCGGCGGAAATTCCGGAATGCGGCAAACACCTCTGGTGGCCGGGGAGTTCGTAAGTCGCCAGACGACGACTGCAATGGCCTTTAGACACTCCCCGTGGAGGGAGCACCCTGGACATACACCAGCCCGATCCGAAGGTTGAGGAGGTATCGTTACGGTCAATACCGACCGCTTCGCGAGAGGCTGTTTAGACCCCGAAGCCAACGATGAGTCGCAGGCTCTGCGGGGAGACTAGCGGGGGTGCAGGAATATGGGAAGGGGGATTATGAGGGTGGAACATTCGGCCCTTAACCGACCTCGAACCAAACCAGCGACTTTCTATCAATGGGCACCAAAGCGGACCTTCAAAACACCAAAGCCCAATCAAAGGCGAACGACCGACAAGCGGACAAAATTACTCGGTATACCAACCATCGATGTTGCCGCTGCGACAGGGTTTGAATTGGTAACCTGCGCCAACAGCTGACGTTGGTGACTTTGATTCAAGTCACACGCCGAGCCTAAGATTTCTAGCTCAGTCTTTTGCCATTAGATAGGCAACTAAGTCAGCTCTTTCCTGATTGCTGGTTGGTTTGACCCAAAACATCTTGGTACCCGGAACCGTTAACATTGGAAAGCGCACGAAACTATAGAGCCTATCGGGGGTCCACGTGCCGCCAAACCTCACTAGGTAGTCAGAGTAATCGAACCCAGACAGATTTGCGACCGGTCGATTGGCGACGCCGATTAAGGGTGGTCCTGCACTGGGTTGCAATGGCTGACTGTGGCCGGGTTCCAAAGCATGGCATTCTCGGCAAAATGTCATCGCTACTACGCGCCCACGCTTGGCGCTCACATCGCTGATTATCTGTCTCTCAATAGGAGTTGAAACTGCGCCCGCCATTTCCAGCACCTCCTCAATTTGGAAATACTTTGGATTCTTGCGGTAGCCAAGACGTCTTGCCAGATGCAGTGCTGAGGTTTCACCCTGAGCGATATATCCACCATAGCTGGCATGACCTATCGCATTGACGTTTGCGCCCAATTCGATCAACGCCTGAACAGCTTCGAGTCGACTCTCAATTACGGCGATCTGAATCGCAGTGTAACCGTGGTTGTTAAACACCTCCAAATTAGCCCCTGCCGCTACAAGGATATTTAACACAGCCACATTGTTGAATCTTGCTGCTGCGTGAAGTGGTGTTCCCAGCAGGTTGTGTTCTGCATCCAGGGTGGCGCCGCGCCGAATGAGTAGCCTAACCATCTCGGTGTGCCCTCGCAGCGAGGCAGCGTGCAACGCGGTACCCATGCTGGAGAGCTCATCGATGTTGGCACCTTCGTCAAGTAATCTTGATGCCATCTCAACGTCGCCAGAAGACGCCGCTGCGATCAATGATTGAGCAGAAACCCCAGGTGAAAACGCCAGAATTCCAAAAACAACAATGAGACACCGCAACATTTTCTTACCTTTGGCCAAACGCAACTTGGTTGGGACTAGAATTCTCAGGTTATCTGAAGGACACTGCAATCTGCAAGCGCCCGCTACTAAGCGATTGACGGTATTGCCCGCACTCCTGACCTCGTTCAATTTTATCAAAGATCTGCTCTGGACCATTCTTTCCGAGTTTTGCCGCTTAGGAATGTTCTCTGAACGACACGATCAATACGATCGCTATGGGCTGATTTTGATGAAAAAGGGTTTGTTCTAGCCGCTACTGGAAGGCTGCGGAACGACTTCCCGTTTGGGTTTCACACTGTTTGTGGAATGAGTTTTGCGAGTTTGCGCAGGTTTTGTGCTGTTGCTGCGAGGTGGAACTCGTCCTTTGCTCCATTCGGTCCCCTCAGGCGCAGTCGGTCGAGTTTCATGATGCGTTTGAGGTGAGCGAACAGCATTTCCACCTTCTTTCTTCGTCGTTGTGAATCGACGTAGGCATCGGTTAGCGAGAGTTCCCGTGCTAGATCACGTGCCCCCTCATAGACATGACGAAGGACTTTGCGGGAGGGTTGATTGGGGCAGCAATATTTCTTTAACAAGCACTCCTTGCAATCATACTTGCTAGCCCGGTAGCGGATCATGTTGTCCGACCCGACAAGAGATTTCCTGTTGCGATAAGCTCTTTGGGCTGGGCGCATAGGCAGCCCTATGGGGCAGATATAAGCATCCCTCTCACGGTTGTAGACAAAGTCGGATTTCTCAAACATGCCATCCGTCCGCTTCGACCTGTCAAAGACGGGGATGTGCGGCATGATCCCTTCTTCGTTCACCAGCCAGTTGAGGTTCTCGGCTGCGCCATAGGCCGTGTCTGCAACCAGTATTTCCGGGTAGAGGTCGAAGGTCTCCCGTGTTCGCGCGATCATAGTGCGTGTTGCACCAACTTCTGCCTGGCGGATGGATCGACTGGCCTCCACATCAACAATGATCGCATGATCGGTGTCGATCAGGTAATTGTTGGAATAGGCGAAAAAAGCAGGCCCCTTCATGGCTCCGGTCCATTGAGAAGCCGGATCGCTGTGGGATGTGAACTTTGGTTTGACCTCGCTTGCCGCACCGAAGGCTGCATCATCCAAGACTTCCAGATATTCCTTCACAGCCCGTGGAACTGTGGCCGGATCAAGACGATCAGGGTTCCATTCTTCTCTCGGTGTAGAGTTCTGCTTGTTGGCGTCTGCGCGGATGATACTGGCATCAGTTGCAAAGATGTCTCCACCCACCAAACCTTCGGCGATGCAACGAGCAACAACGCTCTCAAACAACTGCCGGAACAGATCGCTTTCGCGGAACCGACCATGCCGGTTCTTAGAGAAGGTTGATTGATCAGGAACAGGGTCGCCCAGATCAAGGCGGCAGAACCAACGATAAGCAAGGTTCACGTGGACTTCATCACACAACCGTCGCTCCGACCGTATGCCCATGATGTAACCGATCAACAACATCCGGATCATCAGTTCAGGATCAACCGAAGGACGTCCGATGTCGCTGTAAAATGGAGCAAGGTAATTGCGGACGTCACCAAGATCGACGAACCGGTCGACTGAACGCAGCAGATGATCAACTGGAACATAATCTTCCAGATTGAACTCGTAGAAAAGTGCTGCCTGAAATTCCTGACGGGGACCCAACATCGTATCTACCTCCCAAATCATTGGGAAAACTGAATCAGAACACGAGAACTACTGCAACACCGCCTTTTTCATCAAAATCGGCTCCGAGCAGTAATTCAATTGTTCATGGATCGAATATTAATACCGTCTGCTTTGACGAACTTAGATGAGGCGATTTAAGACGTCCCGACGACAGTTTCCCCCAGATCTTGCCGGTGCGATACTTGGTGCGACGAGAACACTGATGATGGGTATGCGCCTGGCGAGGCCCGGTGATCATCCAACCAGCGCAGAAAATTGATCTGAGCGGTCCGGCGTGGGTTCAACTCACTGCAGCGGAATGGAGATCTGGACTTCACCGCCATAGCTCAGCAGATCGTCAATGCCGATGCCGTCCAGATGACCACTGGCATTGATCGTGAGACCCGTGGGCCCGGTGACCGACAGACCGGTTTTCGCCCGTGCCCTGATCTGTGATGTGGATGCGCCCCCGGATGATCCCTGTTCGGCGGGGCGGAAGTTCCACACCCCTTCCACCTGCAGGCTCGGGGTCACGGTCAGCCCGCCCGGCCGGTTTACAACCCGGCTGAGGGTGGAGCCAAAGCTGAGCTGGCCAAGATCGACGCTCTGGTCCGGTATGGTAAAGCCCAGCGTGTCAACATATTGCTGCTGGCTGTCCTGAATCCAGAAGGCAGAGACCGCCGGGTTGAAGCGCCAGCCATTGCCGGCGAAATCCCCCGTCAGCGCGCCCTTGACCAGCCAGCGCCGGGTTTCAAATTCATCGGTATAAATCCCAAACGGATCAACCTCATTGTCCGACATGCCCCAGGCGGCGCGGCCCTCAAACAGCAGTTTTTCATTGATGCGGGCGACCACATAGGGTCCGGCCAGCCAGCCTGTGCCCTTTGTTTTGGCGTTCAGCTCGTCGTCCTTTTGATCAAACAGATCGATCTGAACCAGGCCGCCAATCAGCACGGCGGGGGAGACCAGATAATCAGCCCCGAGATAGATCAGGCCGAAATCGCCGGACCGGTCTTCGTTCAGCACCCGCGCATAGCGGGCGTTGAGCCAGATATCGAATCGGGACGCGATGGTGTTTTCACCGGGATCAGCGTCGGCACCACCGGGGGTGGGCAAGATCGGGTCAAAGGCTGCTGTGTGGGCCTGTTGTTGCTGGTGCTGATAAGACAGCATCTGATGCAGACTGGTTTCCACACTGGCCGATTGAAGGGGATTTATCCCCGCACCCCGTACTCCCAATTCGTGGAGGCCGGCTGAGATCAGCTGGAAGCCGTTCACGTTGACCGGCAGGTCAAACCGCCCGCTGCGGTTGATCAGCCGCTGCGCCAGACTGACATCGCCAGATGCAATCTGATCAAGCCGGTCAGCCATGAAATTGCGAATGACCTTTTGTGTGTGCTCCACCACAAATGCGCTGTCCGGCCCCTCAATGAATTTCGCCGTGACGGTTTCAGCGTCATTAACGGTCTGAACGCAGCTCTCGTCATTCTGCACCGCATCGCAGGTCCCTTCCCAGCCATCGAATGTAGAGCCGGAATCCGCAATCGCAGTCAGGATCACATCAGAACCATTGGTAATATTAGCAGAGCAAGGGCCATTCGCTGTGCTGCACGACAGGGAGCCCGGACTGCCTGTAATCGATCCCGAACCGGGTCCAGTAAACTGAACGGTTAGCGGGTGCTCGTCTGCAGCGCCAAAGACGCCACCCTCGATGGTCATGCTTTTAACAACATGTGTACTCGGATAAGGATCTTTGTCACTGATCAACTGGAACACCGTATTGATGACATAGGTGATGCCGTCACCTTCGCCAGTAAAAGTTTGCTTGAAATTATAGGTCTGGCCTCCATGGCCTAGTGGATTCATCAGTATGAATTGGCCACCGCTGCTGCATAGATTGCCATTGTTAAAATGGAGTGCGGAAATGCCTGCCGAGGGATAGGCTTCATTGGTGCAACTGGACAATTTATCACCGATAGATCCTTCAACTTTCCACAATCCCACTCCCACCGACCCGGTGATATTATTGAATCCGGGCCCGGCGCTTAAAGCACCGGCGGTCCGGGCCGACGTGCAGCGTGGTGGAATCATATCGATTCTGGCTTGCCAGGCACCGTTGTCCACCGGTGCATGATTTACCCCCCTCACAGGTGATCAACGCGACCGCAGGGGTGCTGCACACGCACGGTAATATCATGATGAGCAGGAGCACATTTGCAATTTTTCGCCCAACCAGTGGCAGCGATAAAATGCCCCAGATGCAGTTGTTAGGTGAGAAACCGCTCATAGATATGGTTTTCATATTGATTCTCCATAGTATTGGGGGTTCCAGCATTTGGGCATAATCAGCAGCCATGCCACGGTGGCCTTTTGCGAAGATCCGGCGCGGCCTTGTGCATTTCTCATCTGATTCATCAGTAGGTGCCCAATCCAGAATGGATCGCAACTGGCATGGGTATTCTCCGAAACTTGCCGACAGGCAGCACCGCGCGTTGGCTTCAAATTGAGGCAAAGTGTATTGCGCCGGGAGATCGGTTACCACGGCAACAATATGTGCGTCTGGCCAAGATCGACGCTCTGTTCCGGTATGGTGAAGCCCAGCGTGTCAACATATTGCTGCTGGCTGTCCTGAATCCTGAAGGCAGAGGCCGCCGGGTTGAAGCGGTTATCTGGTAAACAACGGCTTCCCCTTCTGTTGGCAAGCGGGAATTTACTATTAGAGGCTCGTTTGATCCGGCGCCAATCGATCAATCCCCAGTTCCGCACCGCATGTAACGGCCAAATCCTGAAACAGCTTCGCAAGCCCACTCAGGCGCTGGATTTGAACCTTATCTGGCTCTCCGGTTCCGCATTGATCAGCAATTCCGCCTTGACCGGTCTTGGTGGGGCAAATAACAGCCCCTGCGCCAGGGGCAAATCCATATCGATCAGACTGATTGCATCACGGTCGCGCTCAACATCGGTGGCGATTAACTGAATGCCCTGACTGTCCAGAACCGCTGCCAGATTGGCTGGAAGTATGCTGTCATTGGTGGTTTCGACATCGGCATGCAAAAGGATCGAGGCGGCTATTTTGACGAAGCGAAACCCGCAACGGGACAGATTTTCCGGGTCGATCCTGAGATCCTGAACATCCCCCAGACACAAGCCGATTTCCATGTCGGACAATTCTGCCAGCCGGTCCCGCTGTTCCTGATTGAGACCGGCAAAGTCGCGGTTGTTGACCTCAATGATCAGTGATTTACGCAGGCTCGCATTGGCCTCCAGAAAACTGGCGATTTCGCGGAAATTGTGAAGGTTGAGCAGAGACTTTGGCGACAGCGCGCAAAATACGCCGGCGCGCTTTTTAAGCAGGTTGAGCTTGCGGATCATGCGCACGGAACTGAAGACAACTTTCTTGTCGATGGTGGCCGTCAGTCCGGCGGTTTCCACCAGGTCGTGAAATTCCGACTGTTCAACAAATTCGCCTTCGCTGGAGCTGAGACGCATGAAGGCATCAAAATAGGTCGGCCGCCGGGTCGGCAATTGCACAATGGGTTGAAGATGCATGTTGAGGCTTTTTTCATTCAACACCACCGGTTTGCCGGTGAGCTTGCGCCGTGATTTTTTGGCCCTGGACCCGGCTGAAGCGGGATTTGGAAACTGCTCAAGCGGATATACGTCCGACTCATTTTGTCCCGACGCGGCAGCGGCTTCTCCGTTTTCGCCGATCTCGCTGACTGCATTGATTTGGCGGATCTCGCCGTCGCCGCCGTCGCCGCCGCCGGTCTCGCCGCCGCTGTGTTGGGATGCGGTGGCTTCCAGTTCGCTGACCTTTCGGATCAGGGCATCGATGCGGCGTTTGATGTCATCTTCATAATGGGCCAGAGCGGCTGATTGCGATTTCATCGAACGGATTTCGCGGGACAGAATGAATTGTCGGTGCAGGATCACTACGGCAAAGACAATCATCAATCCGATGCTCAAGGCCGGATTGAATTCCATAAAGCCGTTGGTGGAAACGAATATTGCGGCGCTAAAGCACAAGGCCAGCAGGCAGCCGACGATTATCAACCGCCAAAACCATTTGCTCACCTGTCCTGTTGTGCTCATGGTCCCCCCGCTCTTGACCGGCCGCCAGTGGGCCGCTGGGTTGTCGATCTTGTCGGGCCCCGTCCGACAATACCGCTGCACGTTGAACAGCAACGATTTGCTGCCCAAAGCGATGGTAGAATCAATACACGCTCCACCAAATGATGCAATGGTATCGATCTTCAAACTTGACGCTGTAGCCGGTTCGATCTACCCGGAGTGTTTGTTGGTCAAAGCAAGGTTTCTTTCATGCCCAAGCGCATTTCCGGGTTGAGCGCAATCGCCCCAAATTACCGCGCCATCCTGTGCGATGTGTGGGGCGTGCTGCATAATGGTCAGTCGGTCTACCGGCAGGCGGAGGATGCGCTGGTGCAGTACCGCAAGGCGGGTGGCCAGGTGGTGTTGCTGACCAATTCACCGAGGCCCAATCAGGGCGTCGCTTCGCAGCTGGATGATCTGGAAGTTAGTCGACAAGCCTTTGATGCCATTGTTACTTCCGGCGATGTGACAAGAACTCTCATCGAGCAGACGGCCGGAGATGTATTTCTCTTGGGACCCGACCGCGACCTGCCACTTTTTGACGGGTTGGGCAAAAATCTGGTTGATGCAGCCAGCTGCGAAACGATTGTCTGCACCGGTTTGTTTGAGGATGAAAAGGAAGTTCCCGAAGACCATCGCGACAGGTTATCCGACCTAGCAGCGCGCCAAATTCCGTTCATTTGCGCCAATCCTGATCTGGTTGTTGAGCGAGGCGAGCGGATGATTTATTGTGCTGGATCCCTTGCAAAACTCTATGATGAACTCGGTGGACAAACCTTTGTTGCTGGCAAACCCCATAGCCCGATATATAATTTGGCGATGAAGCGTCTGGAAGAAATCAACGGAACCGCCATGTCGCAAGACAACGTCATCGCTGTTGGAGACGGCATGCCAACCGATGTTGCTGGTGCGCTCTCAAACGGCTTTGACCTGCTCTACATCTCGGCTGGAATTCACAGTACCGAATACGGACCGGCAGATGATCCGAATGAAGCAGAACTGGAAAAATTCCTCGCCAACCACGAGGTTGAACCGACTGTCTGGATGCCGCGCCTGTCCTGGAAGATCAGCTAACATGTCCGGCTTCTATCACCATTCGCTGGATCGTGCCGTTGTCGAGGATTGCCGCGGTGCTGTCATTGCCATTGGCAATTTTGACGGCGTGCATCGCGGCCATCAGGTGGTTGTGGAAAAGGCCCTGGAAATTGCCCAACGGCAGGGCTGTAAATGCTTTGCCCTGTCGTTTGAACCACATCCACGCACTCTTTTTCGCCCCCAGTCGCCGGTGTTTCGCCTGACAGATGAAATCATGAAGGCGCATGTTCTTGAAACATTCGGGGTTGATGGATTGCTGACATTGGAATTCACCCGCGATCTGGCATCGACTTCCGCAGAAGAGTTCGTTCAAAACATCCTGCTGGATTTGGCGCGAGCCTCCCACATTGTTTCAGGATTTAATTTCCACTTCGGCAAGGACCGGGTTGGCTCACCGCAATACCTACAGCAGGCCGGCCAGGAATTTGGCTTTGGCGTAACCATTGTTGAAGCCGAAACCGGCGGCAACGAGGGCGGCGAGGGCGGCGGCGGGGCTGAAGTTTCTGCCGAACCGATATCATCAAGCCGGATCCGGCGGTTGCTCGGAGATGGCAATGTGCAAGCCGCAGCCGATTTGCTGGGTTATCACTGGTTGGTATCCGGCCAGGTGATCAAGGGAGCGCAACTGGGGCGCACGCTGAATTATCCGACCGCAAATTTGTCTCTGGCTGAAAACTGCCATCTTGCCCACGGCATTTACGCCGTTCGGCTTCGGCGGCCTGACGGGCGTCTGTATGACGGTGTTGCTAGTTATGGCCGCCGACCCACTTTCGACAATGGCCCGGCGCTGCTGGAGACCTTTATCTTCGATTTTGATGAAGACATATATGGTGAAACCATATCGGTGACGCTGATGGATTATCTGCGCAGCGAGGAGAAGTTTGACAGTGTTGACGCGCTGATTGCTCAGATGGACAAGGATTCTGAGAAGGCCAAACATCTCCTGGCCGATGCCAGGCCAATATCCAAACTGGACGCAGTGCTGAATTTCGACACGGGCAAGAGTATGAATGACTGACCGGGCTTCCCGCAAATCCAACGGACAACCCGGCCGTGTCCGGACTGTTTTGATAACCGGTGCAACAGACGGCATCGGCTTGTTATTGGCCCGGGCCTATGCCGGGCGGGGTCACAACGTTCTGGCGACCGGCAGACGTGTGCTGGCCGATGATCAGGATCTGTTTGACGCGCCCAATATTGTCTATATCTGTGCCGATCAGAGCGACCCGGTGCATGCCTGTTCGGCAATTATCTCGGCGATGCAGAATATGGGTTGGCAGCATCTGGACCTGGCCATTTTGAATGGTGCGACCGCCTGGGTGGGACTGCCTGAACAGGAACCCGCAAACGGCATGAAACAGCTGTTGGATGTCAATTTCAGATTTCAGATTCACCTGGCCCACGCGCTGGCACCATTTTTGTTTGAAGCTGCGGGACGGCTGGTGATGATCGGATCAACGGCCACAAAAAAGGCTCAAGGTCGTTTTGCGACGTATACGGCAACGAAAGCGGGGCTGGATGGCCTGTGCCGGTCGTTGCGTGAGGAATGGCTGGGACGAGCCGATGTGCAGATCATCCATCCCGGTCCGACACGTACCAATATGCATGCAAAAGCCGGTCTGAATATCGGATTGGCAAAATGGTTCTTCATGTCACCTTTGAGGGTTGCAAGCGCCATCCAATATGCCATTCGGCGCCGCGACAAACGCCGGGTGATAACTCGTTATTTCGCCTTCAAAGCTCGGTTTTCAAGTGCCCGGGAGGGGATATTGTGAAGGCACTGGTAACCGGTGCCGCTCACGGTCTTGGGCGAGCATTAACTGAGCAATTGCTGGCCAGTGGCCATGAAGTAGTTGCTGTCGACCGGGATGTTGAACCGCTGGAAAAACTAGCTATGAAATATCGTGGAGCCTGTCTGGCCTGTTTTGCCGACCTGCAAAAGGTGGAGTCGATCCAAAACCTGCTGGACAGACTGCAAGGTAGCAAATTTGATCTGGTGATCCTGAATGCCGGGATCAGTGCCACCGGAAAATTCGAAGAAATTCCTCTCCAAGCATATGACAGGTTGATATCAGTCAATCTGGGCGCGCCACTGCATCTCGCCTCGCGTCTGGTCGGCGATGAATGGATGTCGGCAAAGTCGAAAATCGTTTTCATCTCGTCGCTGTCCCACGTGGTCGGCTATCCCGGAGGGGCGGTTTATGCGGCTACAAAAGACGCGATTGCCTCCTATGCCCACAGCGTTGCCAAGCCATTCCGCAAAAAGCAGGTTTCAGTGCTAACGGTATTTCCCGGCCCCATCGACACCGCACATGCCCAAAAGCACGCGCCTGACCAATCCAGTCGCTCAAAACGTATGGCGCCTGAAAAGCTCGCGCGGTTGATCCTGAAGGCTTCCAGGGGTCGGGCCAAAACCCTGTATCCGGGCGGCAAAACCTATCTTGCAGCCTGTTTTGGCAAACTATTCCCCAACCAGGCAACGCGGCTGATGCGGCGTGGTCTATATGACAAAATGACGGGCCCATCCTATTGAAGGGTCGCGATCAACAACAACTCAGATCAACATCCGTAACCAACATTTCGAATTAATCAGTGATGGCCCTAGAAATTCCACCGACCCTTTGATAGACAACCGCCATGAACAGCATGCGTTACAGCGTCGGCATACGAATTATCAGCCCGGTTTTCGGCTGACGCACAAGCGTGGCCGCGGATCGGGACCAAGCTCTGTAGCCAAATACCCCAGTATCAAATTAGTAGAATTCCTTGTGCCAACTGCCTGCACAACGCCCTCATATGAAGTGACACATCATGTCAGACACCACTGAACAACGCGACTATTCAGATACTCTGTATCTGCCAAAAACCGAATTTCCGATGCGCGCTGGCCTGCCCAAGAAAGAGCCGGAAATCGTTGCCCGTTGGGAGCGCGAAAACCTCTACAAGCAATTGCGCGAATCCGCCGCCGGTCGACCAAAATACGTGCTGCACGACGGCCCCCCCTATGCCAATGGCAACCTGCATATCGGCCACGCGCTGAACAAAATCCTCAAGGATGTCATCACCCGCTCGTTTCAGATGCGCGGCTATGATTCCAACTATGTGCCTGGCTGGGACTGTCACGGCCTGCCAATCGAGTGGAAAATCGAGGAACAGTATCGCGCCAAAGGCAAGAACAAGGACGAGGTGCCAGTCAACGAGTTCCGTCAGGAATGTCGGGAATTTGCCACCCATTGGGTTGGTGTGCAGACAGAGGAATTCCTGCGACTTGGCATCACCGGTGATTTCAAAACGCCCTATTTGACGATGAATTACGATTCCGAAGCGATCATCGCCAATGAATTGATGAAATTCGCAAAATCCGGTCAGCTCTATCGCGGCTCCAAGCCGATCATGTGGAGCGTTGTGGAGCGCACTGCGCTGGCTGAAGCCGAAATTGAATATGAAATCTATGAGAGCGACACGATCTGGGTAAAATTCCCGATCCTACCCCACAGCGGCGAAAGCGGCGGCGGCGGCGAAAGCGATCTCTTCGGTGCTTCGGTGGTCATCTGGACCACCACCCCATGGACAATCCCAGGCAACCGGGCCGTGTGTTACTCGGACCGCGTCAGCTATGGCTTGTATGAAATCTCCTCGGCTGAAAATGATTTTGGCCCGCAAGCCGGCGAACGGCTAATTTTTGCCGACAATCTGGCACAGGAATGCGCCGATAAGGCCAAAGTTGTGCTGTCGCGGCTAAAAGATGTGTCAGCAAGCGAGCTGGCCGCCTCGAGCCTGAGCCATCCGCTGGCTGCCATGAAGGTGGATGGGTATGATTTCACCGTTCCGCTGCTGTGCGGTGACCATGTTACCGATGACGCGGGTACAGGGTTTGTCCACACCGCGCCCGGTCATGGACGTGATGACTTTGAAATTTGGATGGCCTGCGCCAAGTCCATCGATGCGATGGGCGTTTCCACGACAATTCCCTTCACGGTGGATGATGGCGGGTTTTTCACCGCCGACGCACCGGGTTTCGAGGGCGCGCGCGTCATCGACGACAAGGGTAAAAAAGGTGATGCTAATCAAAAGGTTATCACGGCTCTCATCGAAACAGACAAGCTGTTTGCACGGGGGCGTTTGAAGCACGAATACCCACATTCCTGGCGTTCCAAAAAGCCGATCATCTTCCGCAATACACCACAATGGTTTGTGCATATGGACAAGGATGGGGTGTCGAACCGCGGGACATTGCGTGAAACTGCCATGCAGGCAATTGACGACACTCGGTTTGTGCCGGCTGCCGGACAAAACCGGTTGCGCGACATGATTGAAAAGCGGCCAGATTGGGTATTGTCACGCCAGCGCGCCTGGGGTGTGCCGATCTCGGTGTTTCGCAATCTTGAAACCGGGCAGGTGATCCCGGGGCCGGAATTTGCTGAATCCGACGCGCTGATGGCGCGGATAATGGATGCCTACACGTCAGAAGGCGCAGATGCCTGGTATGCTGACGGTGCCAAACAGCGTTTTCTGGACGGGTTTGTTGATGACCTGGATGCCTGGGAAAAGGTCAATGACATTCTCGATGTGTGGTTTGATTCCGGTTCGACCCATGCTTTCTGCCTGGAGCAGCGTGACGATCTGAAATGGCCTGCCGATCTTTATCTCGAAGGTTCGGACCAGCATCGTGGTTGGTTCCACTCCTCATTACTTGAATCCTGCGGCACACGAGGGCGAGCTCCGTACGATGCGGTACTGACCCATGGATTTGTGATGGCCGAGGATGGCCGCAAAATGTCCAAATCACTTGGCAATATCGTCACTCCGCAACAGGTCATCCAGCAGTCGGGTGCAGATATTCTGCGGCTTTGGGTGGCCTCTGCCGACTATGCCGAGGATTTGCGCATTGGCCCTGAGATCCTCAAAACAGCCATCGATGCCTATCGCAAATTGCGCAATACATTGCGCTGGATGTTGGGCACACTAACCCATGATCAAGGCGACGAAGTCGCATTGTCGGATATGCCGAAACTGGAGCGTCTGATGCTCCACCGTTTAGCCGAACTGGATGGTACGGTGCGAGAAGGCTATGATGCGTTTGATTTCAAGCGGGTGTTTGCCCAGCTCAATAATTTCATGAATGTTGAACTGTCGGCATTTTATTTCGATATCCGCAAGGACGCGCTTTATTGCGACGCGCCGTCGTCCTTGCGCCGCAAGGCCTCGCTGCATGTTGTCGCGCAATTGTTTGATTGCCTCACCGCTTGGCTGGCGCCGATGCTGTGCTTCACCATGGAAGAGGCGTGGCTGCAGCGTAATCCGGATGCCGGTTCGGTACATTTGCGCCAATTTCCGGATCTGCCAGACGAATGGCGTGATGATGCACTGGCCGCCAAGTGGCAGAAAGTACGCACCGTGCGCCGTGTGGTCACCGGGGCTCTTGAAGTCGCCCGTCGCCATGAAAAGGACCACGCTGATCATATCGGCTCGTCGCTGGAAGCTGCGCCGGTTGTCCATGTGGTTGACGCGGAGTTGATGGCGGCACTCACCGGACTTGATATGGCTGAGATTTGTATCACCAGTGATTTGACACTGTCTGACGGCGCAATCCCGACCGGTGCTTTCACAATGGAAGAAGTGGCCGGTGTGGCGGTAGTCCATAACAAGGCCCGGGGCAGTAAATGCGCCCGTTCCTGGCGGATTTTGCCAGAAGTCGGCAGCGATCCGGACTATCCGGATATTTCTTTGCGGGACGCCGCCGCGATGCGAGAAATTGACGGCAAGGCTGGCTGAGGCAAAACGCTATAAAGACGAACAGGGCAGGGCCTGTGCGCGGCGATTAACCATGTCCGTGATGCATTGGGTCCAGGTTTAGGGCTTTGTTGCAAAAAACGCCCTGTGGGGGTACAACCCCAAAGCCGGATTCCGGCCACAATTGTGAGGTTAATACCAGACGGGTTAAGCGGCCCGTTTGCGGCGATAACGGTGCAATTGAAGATGACTGACTTTGCAGCAAATTGAGACAATCGATTTCAGCAAAGAAATACGAAATGAAAGTTCGGTGTTTAGAGATGCATAAGACTTTGATTGGACTGTGTTTTGTTGGCTTGCTTGCTGGCTGCTCAGGAAATACTTATGGCACGGGCGTTTCATCGGAAAAGCAATTGCTGAACGATGTGACCGGGATAGTCAGGCTTGGCAGAACCGAGAAGAAAGAAAGAATCGACTATTCTTCGCGTCCAACGCTGATCAGACCACCAGTTGTGGCACAGCTGCCAGCCCCCGCCGAGACGATCAAATCGGAATCCGCCTACTTCCCGGAAGATCCGGAAATCAAGCGCAAGCGGTTGCTCGCTGAGCTTGAAGAAGCCGATGCCAATGGCATTCGTACCGATAATCTTTCACCTGAATTACAGGCCATGCGGGCAGAATCTCTGGCCCGGAAAAAAGCTTATGGTGCGACATCGACGAACAATAACGGCGCTGTCAACTCCGATGGCGACTGTTTCATTTGTGATTATTATGAGCGCACCAATCGCGACAAGAAGCATCTTGCGGAAAAAACCGCTGAACGTCAGCAGGTCACGGTGCAAAAACGCCGTTATTTGACCGAACCACCTGATAATTATCGCAGACCTGCCGAAACCGCCGAAGCCGGGGTTTTGGGCGAAGAGGAACTTTCTCAGGCTGCAATTGCACGTCAGAAGCGTAAGAAAAAGTCCGTTTTCGACAGAATATTTGGTGGGTAAGGCCGTTTAGGCCGCAGTGGTTATCCCTTAATTCAATCGCGATCTCGACGGCGGGATTTGAAAAAATCCGTCAACAGGTCTGCTGCGACCTGTTCAGATAGGCCCGAATACCAGTCGGGGCTGTGGTGACAGGTCGGCTGGGAGTAAAAGCGCACCCCGTTTTGAACCGCTCCCCCCTTGCGATCCTCGGCGGCAAAATACAGCCGGCGGATGCGGGCAAATGATATTGCCGCGGCACACATGGTGCAGGGTTCAAGCGTTACATAGAGATCGCATTCCGGTAGTCTTTGGCTTTGCAGCTTCGCACATGCTTCGCGAATGACCAGCATTTCTGCATGTCCGCTGGGATCGTTTTGGTGAAGTGTGCGATTTCCGGCTTTTGCCAGAATTTCATTGTTGTAGACCAGCACGGCCCCTACCGGAACTTCACCGCGCAATCCGGCAGCACGGGCTTCCTCAAGCGCTATATCCATATATGGCGTGGCCAAAACAACATCCTTTTTTGTTTTCACAAACATTGATGGCTGATCGCCACTCGCGCAAGGCTTGATAGGGTGTTAGGAAGCGGCATGAAAGACAAAATCAAACCATCAGCGGCGACGGCGGCGACGGCGGCGAAGGCGGCGAAGGCGGCGAACGCAGCGAACGCGGCGAACGCGGCGAACGCCGCGAAAGCGGGGAAGGCTGGGAAGGCCAAGCCGTCAGATCCAGCCGCCACCACCGCCGCCACAACTGCAACCGCCGCCAACGCCGCCGCCGCCGCCGCTGGTGAGCGCATTGCCAAACGCATGGCCCGGGCGGGCCTGTGTTCGCGCCGTGATGCCGAGCGCTGGATTGCTGATGGCCGCGTGCGGGTTAATGGCAAGATATTGCAAACCCCCGCTTGCGTCGTAACGGATAAAGATAACATCGAAGTCGATGGCGAACCGCTGCCGGGCAAGGAACGCACGCGGCTGTGGCTCTATCACAAGAAATCCGGTTTGGTGACCACATCGCGGGATCCGGAAGGGCGGACTACGGTGTTTGAGTCGCTGCCCAATGATCTGCCGCGGGTATTGTCGATAGGACGGCTCGACATCAACACTGAAGGTCTGTTGCTGTTGACCAATGACGGCGGCCTGGCTCGAGCGCTGGAGTTGCCGTCAACCGGATGGTTACGCCGCTACCGGGTGCGGGCCCATGGCAGCGTTACTCAACAGCAGCTAGATGAATTGAAGGATGGCATCGCGGTTGACGGTGTTCTTTATGGTGGCATCGAAGCCGAACTGGAGCGTCAGCAGGGGAGCAATGTGTGGCTGAACTTTGCCATGCGCGAGGGCAAGAACCGAGAAGTTAAAAACGTGCTGGGGGCGCTGGGGCTTGAGGTCAACAGGCTGATCCGCTTGTCTTATGGTCCGTTTCAACTGGGGGATTTGGAAACCGGACAGGTGCGGGAAGTCCGTGGCCGCACTCTGCGTGACCAGTTGGGGTCGAAACTGATTGAGCAGGCCGGTGCAAATTTTGATACTCCGTTGACTTCAACAAGGTCTGAAAGACCGAAGTCTGGCCAAAAACCAGCAAAAACCGGCAAAAAGCGTGATCCCGTCGATCCGCTATCGAGACTGAGTACCAAAAAGCCATCCCGGCCGGGCGATAGCAAACAGGGTAAATCTGGGCGGCGCGAGCGAAGTGATAAGCGCGGAAAGGCCAGCCGTAATGCGGATCGTCGCCGGTAAGCTGCGCGGGCGCCCCCTTAACAGCCCAAAGGATCAATCGATCCGTCCGACAACAGACCGTAATCGAGAAAAACTCTTCAATATCCTGACCCATCGTTGGGCGGAACAGTTGAATGGCAACGTGTTGGATATGTTCGCCGGTACTGGCGCACTCGGGCTGGAAGCCCTGTCACGCGGTGCAAACCGTTGTGTTTTCATTGAAAAAGGTCGCCAGGGCGCGTCGCTCATTCAGCAGCATATCGATTCATTTGGACTTGCTGAATGTGCCAGACTTCTGCGCCTCGACGCGACACGCCCTGGTCTAGTGGATGATTGGGGACCGTTTGATCTGGTTTTTGCTGACCCTCCCTATGGCAAACAATTGGCGGACAAAGCTTTGGCCGGTCTTTCGGCCAACCGATGGCTGGCTGGCGGTGCAGTGCTGGTTGTCGAAGAGAAAAAAGGCATGCTGCCCAGGCTGAATGATGAATTCGAGTTGCTGGATCAGCGCGACAGTGGTGATACCAGCATGGGGATATTTCAATATGTCACGGGCTGATGACGAAAAATTAAAGTGTAATGGCCGAACTGCAGTCTATATTTTAGTGCAGAATCGATTTGCAATAATTGTGACGGGTCCGAGCCCGCAACCCGAGGTACCTTCATGACGCTGAGACGATCACGCACCGCGCTGTTTTCTCTGGCCCTGGTGGCCGGATTTTCAGTCGCACCGCATTACCAGTCCGACCATTGGTCAACCGCGACAGCCCAAGCGGCTGAAGAAAAGATTGGACCCAAAGTCACGTCATTCTTCCTTGCCAATGGAATGCAGGTTGTGGTCATTCCCGACCACCGTGCGCCGGTCGTCACCCACATGGTCTGGTATCGCGCCGGCTCGGCAGATGAACCTCCCGGCAAGTCGGGCATCGCCCATTACCTTGAACATCTGATGTTCAAAGGCACCAAGACCACAGCCAATGGCGAGTTTTCATCCCGAGTGGCGGCTATCGGCGGCCAGGAAAATGCTTTTACTTCAACGGATTATACGGGTTATTTTCAAAGAATTACTCCAGATGTTCTGGCGGAGATGATGGCCCTTGAGGCAGACCGGATGGAAAATCTGGTGCTGACCGACGAATTGATTATCCCAGAGCGGGATGTTGTGCAGGAAGAGCGCAATGCCCGCACCGAGAATAATCCGGGATCTTTGTTGCGCGAAGCGATGGTTGCCGCACTTTATCAAAACCATCCATACGGTATTCCAATCATCGGCTGGCAACACGAGGTCAACAGTCTCAACAAGGACGATGCCATCGCCTTTTATGACAAATTCTATACGCCCAATAATGCAATTCTTGTCGTTGCCGGCGATGTTGAATTGGATGTGGTGAAAGACCTGGCAGAAAAAACCTATGGCAAAGTCGCGCGGCGGGCCGAACCCGGCAAGCGAATGCGTCCGAGCGAACCACCCCCGCGCGCCGCGCGCCGCGTGGAAATGGAAGATGCAAGGGTACGGACCCCATCTTTCCAACGCCTGTATCTGGTGCCGTCTTACAATACCGCCGAAGATGGTGAAGCCGAAGCGTTTGAAATATTGGGCGAATTGCTGGGTGGTGGGTCAACCAGCAGGTTGTACAAATCTCTGGTAATCGATCAGAAAATCGCCACCAGTGGTGGCAGTTGGTATCAGGGAGGATCACTGGATGACACGATTTTTGGATTTTATGGTGCTCCCGGTCAGGACACGACACTGGCCGATGTAGAGGCAGCCATCGATAAGGAAATTGCCAAGTTGCTGGCTTCCGGTGTGACAGAGAAAGAAGTTGAGCGGACGAAGAATCGCTTGATCAAGCAAGCCGTATTTTCTCAGGACAGCCAGTCAACACTGGCGAGAATTTATGGAGGTTCTTTATCTCTGGGTGCGACGATTGAAGATATCGAATCCTGGCCAAAACGAATACGCGCCGTGACCCCTGAGGCCGTGAACGCGGTGGCGCGTAAATATCTGAAAAAGAAACGTTCCGTCACCGGCTATTTGTCGCCGGAAAAAAAGCAAGGATGAGGACCATGAACGCACGCGCAAATCTACAGCCCGTCAAATGGGTTCTCTTCGCTCTGGCAACCATGGTCTTGGTTCAGTGGAACAGCTCGGCCCATGCGGTGGATATCAAGCAGATTACCTCTCCTGGAGGTATCAAAGCACTGTTGGTCGAAGATTACACGGTGCCGCTGATTGCGGTTTCCTATTCTTTCAAGGGGGGCTCGACGCAAGACATGCCCGGCAGGGAAGGCACCGCAAAATTGCTGACCAACACGCTGGATGAAGGGGCGGGGTCGATTGAAAGCCAGGCCTTTCAAATCCGCCTGCAAGACAATGGCATGACTTATAAATTCAGTGCCGGATTTGATGAATTTACTGGTGGAATCAAAACCTTGCGCGATGATCGTGAAGATGGATTTGAACTGCTGCGGCTGATGCTCAACGAACCGCGCTTCGACGTGGATCCGGTTGAACGCATGAAGGCCTCACGGTTGCGCGGGTTGCAGGGACAGGAAACAAATCCGCAATCCCTGTCCAGCAAAGCCTATCGAGAAATGATTTTTGCCGGTCATCCCTACAGCCGTCCGACCGAGGGTACGATTGAATCCATGCAGGCAATCGGCCCGTCAGATCTGCGCAACTTTGTTGAACGGATCTTTGCCCGTGACAATCTTGTCGTCGGCATTGTCGGCGCCATCAGCGAAAAGGAATCCGGCGAGATGCTGGATAAGGTGTTCGGTGGACTTCCAGAGAAATCAAAGCTGAAAAAGGTCCCAGAAATCACCATCAAAACCGGTGAAGACAAGCATGTGGAATTTGCCACTCCGCAGACCAATATCCGCATCGCGCTGCCTGGTATTAAGCGTGATGATGATGAGTTTTTCGCCGGTTATCTGGTCAATTATGTTCTTGGTGGCGGATCATTCTCCTCGCGATTGTATGATGAAGTGCGCGAAAAGCGTGGCCTTGCTTATGGAGTTTATTCCTATCTCGGCACTTATGACCATGCCGGTCTGGTGGGCGCCGGATCGGCGACCCGGGCAGACCGGGCGAAGCAGACCGTCGATGTGATCTTGGCGCAGATTGCCCGAATGGCAAAAGACGGACCGACAGCAGAGGAACTGGAAAAGGCAAAAAAATATATCAAGGGCAGCTATGCGATTACCAACCTTGATACCTCGGGCAAGATCGCTTCGGTGCTGGTTGCAATTCAGGATGCTGATCTGGGCATCGACTATATTGACCGGCGAGCCGAGTACATTGAATCGGTCACCTTGGAAGATGCCAAACGGATTTCTGCCAAATTGTTCGGTGGAAAACCAAGCGTGATTACTGTTGGCCAAACGGTTAAATGACCAGCCCAACCCGCTCACCTCTCCCAACCAGCCCAACCGGCCCAACCGGCCCCACATTTGCAATTGCCTTTGGCGGGGGCGGTGCTCGGGGGCTGGCACATATTCATGTGGTTCAGGCCCTGGAAGAACTGGGCATTTCACCCACGGCAATTAGTGGAACTTCTATAGGCTCGATTGTTGGGGCGGGGCTGGCCAGCGGGATGAATGCGCAGAATATGCGCGATTATGCGATTGAAACCTTTGCCGATCCTACCGAAGTCCTGTCCCGCTTCTGGCGCATGCGACCAACCAAACTTGGAGAAGTGTTCAATCCATCCCGGCTGACCCTGGGCAATATCAATCCGGTCAAAGCCATCCACGCCTTTGCTCCAGCGATGATTCCGCACGATTTCGGCGAGTTGTCGATTCCACTGCAGGTCGTGGCAACGGATTTTTATGGCCAGAAGGAAGTGGTGTTGTCTCAGGGAAATCTGACCGAAGCGCTGGCGGCGTCGGCAGCTTTGCCAGCGATCTTCAAACCAGTGCACCGGGACGGTGCAACACTGATTGATGGGGGTATTGTCAATGCGGTTCCCTACGAATTGCTGTTTGGTAAGGCGGATATCGTTGTCGGTATTGATGTGGTTGGAGGCCCGAAAAAGTCGGTCAAGGATGTACCAACACGCATTGAAGCATTGTCTGGTGCTTCACAATTGATGATGCAGGCGACAACCAGATTAAAGCGCAAGATGAAGCCGCCGCATGTTTTCATTGAACCACCGGTCAGCGGAATTGCGGTTTTGGACTTCATGAAAGCACGAGATATTTTGCGCGATACCGCGCCAACCGTTGAACTGACCAAACGGGCGATTGATAAGGCCCTGGCGGACGGGAAGACAGAAACTGTGCTCGGCTGAGTTATTCGGGCCTTGCCTTACAGGTTGATTGCCAAGACGAACTTTCCTGATGCGTTCACCCGGTATTTCGATTCTTTTTATACGCGGGCAGGGCGGTTCTCAGCGCATCGAGCTTTGCCGATTGATAATCGGTTCGGCTCACCAACACCGTGGTGATTTTGGAATACTTTTCCGGCAGGCCATATTGCTGGAACTGGCCTTTGCTTGATATCATGTCCAGAACAGATTTCGGTATAACCGCGTAACCTGTTCCCGCTGACACACAGGCGAGAATGGCGAGATATGAACTCACCGCCATCACATTGCCCGGCACAATTCCCGCCTCCATGATCCATTGCTCAAGATAGCGCCGGTAGGCGCAACCGGCCTCAAACGCGACAATTGTCATTCCACTGATCTGTTGTGTGTTCTCCAGCGTCGGAAATGATTGTGGAGCAATAAGAATCAGTTGTTCTTCAAATACAGGTTCAGTCGAGGCCCAATCGAATGAAACCGGCTCCGCGCAGAATGCTATGTCAATGTCATAGTTCTGCAAACGGTTCATCAGTCCGCCAGCTGTGTCCGTTTCCACTTCAATCTCAACTTCCGGATACAGGGCGTGATAGCGCGACAAAACTTCTGGTAACCGGGCAGCGGCCGTGCTCTCCATCGCACCAATCCGAAACAAACCGGCTGGCTTGCCCACATTCATTGCCTCTGAAGCTTCCTTCGACAGTTGAAGAAAACGCTCTGCATAGGACAACAGCAGATGGCCATCTGGCGTTAGCGTGAGACCTCTGTTCTGGCGCAGGAAAAGCGGCTTCTCCAATTGGAGTTCCAGCTGTTTGATGCGGGTGCTGATGTTGGATTGAACCCGGTTGAGCTTGACGGCGGCTCTGGACACGCTTCCTTCCGTTGCAACGGTTCGGAAAATCTCAAGTGCTTGTAAATTCAGACCTTGCATTAATATCTCCAAAAGAGATGTGTTGGTTCATATAATTTCATTTTTATTAATGTATCTCATTTGGTAACCTGTCCACAACCTGTGAATCATCAGCCCCCTGGAGGCACCCGTTGCCAACAACCAAAATAGTCATTGTGGGACTATGCGCCTTGGCAATTGCCATGGGGATCGGCCGTTTTGCCTACACTCCATTGTTGCCGATGATGCAAAACGACGGACTGGTGAGCATTGAGAACGGAGGTTTGCTGGCATCCGTGCATTTTCTTGGATATTGGTTGGGCGCAGTGTATGCCGCCAAATTGCCCTATTCGCCAAAATCCATATTACGGTTTTCGCTTCTCGCAATTGGCATCAGTACCCTTGGAATGGGTGTAACAGATAGTTTTGTTATCTGGTCGATCCTGCGATGGCTGGCAGGTCTGTGCAGCGCGTTCACGCTGGTGTTGGTGAGCAATTTCTACATCAAGCATCTCACGGAGATGGATCGTGCGGATAAGCACGGGATGATATTTTCTGGCGTTGGCGCCGGGATTGTCGTTGCCGGGTTGGGCACATTGGCGCTTATGATCGGCAAGGTCGACAGTTCCACCAGTTGGCTGATTTTTGGCGTGTTGTCGCTGGTGTCGGCACTTATTGTCTCGTTCAACATCGGAACGGAAATATCGAATACCCCACCCGTTCGGACCAAAAGCAAGTCTGCTCGAACACCGCTGATCTGGAGCATCATTATACCTTATGGCGCGCTCGGCATCGGGTATATCATTCCTGCCACCTATCTGCCTGTTATGGCACGCGACATCGTTCCTTCCCCGATGGTTTTCGGTTGGGCATGGCCGATCTTTGGCGCAACGGCATTCCTGTCAACGCTGGTGGCGTCCAGATTGCAAAAGATCTACTCGATCCGAATGATCTGGGTCGTAAGCCAGATCATCATGGCAATTGGATTGCTGCTGCCGGCCCTCTATCCGCACATCGTAACGATTATCCTGGCAGGCATAAGCGTCGGTGGAACTTTCATGATCATAACGATGATGGGGATGAAGGAGGTTCATCGCATTGCCCCGTCTCACGACATCATGCGCCACCTCGGTGCGATGACTGCCGCATTTGCCGGCGGACAGATGATCGGGCCGATGTTTGCCAGTTGGATCTACGGTCTGACGCAAAGCTTTTCGACGTCACTGATTTTTGCCAGCCTCATTCTCGTCGCGACCTTATTGGCGTTGGCAGCCAAATCAGCAAATGAAGAGCCGATGAAAATCTGACTTCTTGCAGGCTCCGGTCTGGATGAGCTTACCACGGGTCACACAGGGTTGGGCCCGGTTTATCACTCCGGCATTCCCGCAGTTCGCAGGTCGCCTAGCCAACGCTCGAGTCCACCAGGAGCGGTCCACACATTTGTATATCGGTCGATCTCGAATTTTAGTGTGCGGTTGGGAATTGCTTCGAGGAACTTTGCCGTTGTTTTTCGAGCCCCTTCCTCATCCCCAACGCACACTTGGATCACAATGAGATAGGGCAACATCCGCGACGGTATCTCCGGGACCTGCTGTATGGATTGCAACGCTTCGTCACATCTCTTATCCGCCCAAAGCGCGCGGGCCAGTTCTGCTTGATACGACCAATCATGCAACGGATCGATCTCTATGGCATGCCGAATGTCAGCAATTGCGCCGTCTATATCCCCTATTAGAACCTTCGTGGAGCCACTGGCTCTATAGACATTCGAATAGCTTGGATTGAGTTGTTTGACTTTGTTGTAAGTCTGCAGCGCGGCTTTCAGATTGCCCCGTGATTCTTGTAACCGGCCTAACAAATAGTGGTTCAGGTAATTGTTGGCATCCCGTGCAATCGCTTTCGCAGCGAAATCTTCAGCCTTGCGAAGTTCGGCATTGCGCTCGTCGCTGGTGCCGGAATAGTGGGACTCACTCCAGTGAACAAATCCCATGGAAAGGTATCCAATGGAAGCCTCGGGATCAGCCTCGATTGCGGCATTATAGAATTCGACGGCTTTCGCATTCGCCTCTCTTCCGGGTTTGCGAAAATGGCTGAATCCCTCTGCGGCCAGATGCATTGCTGTAACAGTGCTTCGGGTACCCTTTGGCGGCGTATAGTGCGACACCCGACCGCCGACGGTTGATGCGACCGAACGGATGATCTCCCCCTGAAACTCAAATAGCTGACCAACTTCACCTTCAAACCTCTCTGACCATATGTGATCGCCGCTGTTTGCATCGACAAGCTGGACCGAGATTATCAGGTTTTCACCGATCTTTTGTTGACTGCCATTCAGGACAAGATCCGCCCCCAGCGTTTTGCGTATGTTCTCAACACTGGCGTCCTTGCCCTTTAACTTGAAGCTGGAATTTCGAGCGATGGTTCTAAACGTCGTGTAGCGCGACAGGTTATTCAGGATGCCCTCGCTTATGGCATCACTGAGATAGCCGCGATCGGGTCCGGGGCTTTGATCGTCGAACGCCATGACAGCCAGCGTGGGCTCGTCTAGGCCGGAACCTTTATTCGTCCAGGGCGAGAACATGTAAGCAGCAACCGCTGCAATCAAAACGACTGCGATAACGGCCAGCGCCATTGCTGACCGGGGTCGCGCGCGCTTGCTGACCAGCTTTGCTTGTTGCTCCGGCCAGACCCAAACACCGACTTTCTTGGAAATGTTTTTAAGTTCCTGCTCGCCGGCAAAGGAAAACGTAGAATCAATCTTGTCCAACACCAGGTCGGCCAGCGGCTGGGAGATGCAAACGCCCCTTGGTGGCGCCAACTGCTCAAGCCGCGCAGCGACATTCACACCGTCGCCCATAAGGTTGTCACCATCCACCAGGATGTCGCCGATATGAACGCCAATCCGGAAGGGCATGTCATCGTCGTCGGCAAGGGCGGTCTGGATGCGCAACGCACACCGCACAGCCTCTACCGGGCTGGCAAACTCGGCGATAACACTGTCGCCCGCGCTGCTGAATACCCGCCCGCCATGGTTTTCGATTTCGGTGTCAATGATTTGGCGAAGACCCTTGAGAATATCAAGAGTGCCTTCTTCGTCCTGCTCCATGCGGGCAGAGAAGCCAACCGCGTCTGCCGCCAGTATGGTCGCCAATCGTCTGCTCATCGAACCCATCCCCAAGTCGAATTTACATTAGGAAAGAGCGTCTTGCCAAGCTAGTCAAGTATCGCTTTGATGCTCGGAACCATCAGATGTTTGTCTGCGGTCACTGACCACTTCGGCGAACATTCCGGCAAATGGCTAAAACTGTGGACCAGCAAATAGCCGTGACGCGCACAATACAAGCCGACCTTTCTGCACCTGGTCTGCATGCGTTGTTTCGCCATATCTATCAGTTGCTGGATTCTGAGGGTCCAGTTTGTGTCTGGGTTGTCTACGATCAAACCGTTGGACGGGCAGGGAAGGAAATCAAACAATGAAAATCAATGGTGGATGTCATTGTGGGGCGATTGCTTATGAAGCTGATCTGGATCCGGAAAAAGTCGGGATTTGCCATTGTACGGATTGTCAGGCGCTTTCCGCTTCAGCGTTCAGAACTCTGGCGATCGTTTCTGGAGACAAGTTTGCCATCACCAAAGGAGTGCCAACAAAATACATAAAAACCGGGGACAGTGGAAACCGCCGGGTGCAGGCATTCTGTTCAAATTGCGGTTCAGCCTTATATGCATCTGATGTTGGTGAAAATCCAAAACAATATAACATTCGCGCCGGCACCATTGTGCAACGCTATGATCTTACCCCGAAATTCGAAGTCTGGCTGCACTCAGCGCTGCCCTGGGTATCAGAGAATCCGTTGACAAAAAAATTCGATAAAAACCCGTAGGAAGCGGTCAATCTGTACTAACCGGCCTTGGCCTCTCAAATAGCCCGGGGCAACGAAACTACCAATACAGTGCATTTTGGAAGAGGTTTGGCATGGGAACGTGGAGCGCCGGTAGTTTTGGCAATGATGCGGCGATGGATTTTGTCGATGGCCTTACGGACGCAAATAGTCTTGTTCAGTCTTTTGCAAAATTTGAGAGCAAACACCAACTGATCAACAGTGATTTGGCATGTGAGGTGATCGCCATAGCCGATATTATGGCGGCGATAATTGGTAGGCCGGCTTTCGACACACCCGCCAAAATCCTCCAGCAACTGCCAGCATTTGCAACGCCCAGCAACGCAGAAATATCTTCTGCAATTGGTGCGGTCGAATATATCCGTGATAATTCGGAACTGGCAGAGCTTTGGTTAGAATCGGAGGATGAAGACTGGATTTTAGCAATAAGCGACCTCTTGCTTCGTCTCGATCTCACAAAACCATATGCTGAGGTAAATCTTGCTCCAGATGCAAATGATGAACTTGCGGAGATTGGCGGGCATTGCCATTTGTGTAACAGCGGCATCCCTCAGGCAGAAAATATTGAATTGACGGTGGAACAAAATTTTGAGGGGATCTGGTCGTCGATGACCCTATATGCTCACAAAAATTGTTTGGAGAAACACTACGATCCGCCGCACTTCAATGCCGACGGCTCACCGCACGCCAATCTACTTGCCCAGTTCGACAAAGCCATAAATTCCTGACCAGCCAAGTCGCAATGATTTTGCCATGGTTGGTTTGGTGCGTTTCTTTTCAATTGATCACCCTCTGACCATGCCGCGACCGATTCAAACTGAAAGGCCATTGTGGTTCGGGCAAAGAACAAGACAAAAGTATCAGCCAGCAGCTACGCATTGGAACCAATTCGAAGAATTGTCATACAACTTCCGCAGGCTGTGCGCGGCCGGGCGCTGGGGCCAGGACACCGAGCCATAAGCATGCAATCAGAATTCAAATGCGAACATACGAGTTATATCATTTAGCTTCAGATGCGAAATATGCTGCGATATCCGTCACTTGTTCGGATGTGAGCTCCGGCGGCCAAACCATTTTGGTGCCCGGTGCGGTTAACATCGGGCGAAAAGCAAATTGATAAAACCGTTCGCGGGTCCAGGTACCACCCATGGCAACCAAGGCTTTTGAATAGTCATATTCAAGACCAGCAACCGGACGCCCAATGATCCCGATCAGGGTTGGGCCGGGCATTCCATCATTTAGGGGACGCGCATCGCTGGTCGAAACCTGGTGACAAGCCTGGCACCTTGTGTTGGCCAGTTCGCGCCCGCGTTCTGCATTGCCACTCGCCAAAAGGTTGGTTGGCACTTCGGGTGGGTACGGACCAGCGCCAGCAGCCCTCAACAGTCCTGCCACCTCGTTGCGCTCAAGCCTCTCGGCAAAGTGCAGAGCAATGGTTGGTCCCTGGGCGGGATCACCTCCACGGGCAAATACCTCCGCGTTGAAATCAGCACCGGCAGAGAGCAGCAGATCAACGACGGATATTCTGTTTTCGATAACCGCTCGCATCAAAGGGGTGAATTGATTTTTATCCCGTGCATTCAAGTCTGCACCCGCCGCAAGCAGAGCGCCAGAAGTGCCGGCCCGACCTATGCGAGCCGACGCGTGAAGAGGAGTACCAAGCATGCTGCTTTGTGCTTCCAGATTAGCTCCGTTAGCGATAAGCAACTTCACAACATCGACATGTCCATTCATTGCCGCCCAATGCAATGGGGAGGCCAGTGTATCTGCCTCGTTGGCGTCGACACCTGATGCGATCAGCTTTTCGATCTCCTTGATGTCGCCTTTCTTGGCAGCATCGTTCAAAGGTCCTGCTGAAACAGGGATGGCAAACATCAATACGATCAGTAGGCCAGGAAGAATTTTTTGCACGGCGATCCTCCAGTATGTCCTCATATTTCCATCTTAGGGTCTTCAGCTTTGGTCAACAATAGCCCCTGGATCGCCGCCATTGCCGCCATCGCCGCCGCTCCGCGGGGGCGCGCCACTAGGCGCGGGCTGCTCTTTGCAGCCTGATACGGAGCCATCGGCGTATGCCGCGCGACGCATACGGCAAACATCGATATGCCCGTGCAAGACGGCGAAGAGCCGTCCGGCGCTAATGCGCCGCGCAGGCGTTTGGCAAAGCCAAACTGCCGTGAGCGCATACAAAAAAATTGAGACTACCGGAGGCATCATCGCGGCGGCGGCGAAAAGTCCGTCGTGCGGCAAAAATCTCTGGTGGCCGGGGAGTTAAGAAATCGCCAGACGACGACCGCAATGGCCTTTAGATTTACCCCCGAAGGGGAGCACCCTGGACATACGCCAAAGCCTCCCCGACCCGAAGGTTGAGGAGGTATCGTTACGGTCAATACCGACCGCGTCTGGAGAGGTTCTTACGCCCCGAAGCCAACGATGAGTCGCAGGCTCTGCTGGGAAACTAGCGGGGGTGCAGGAATATGGGAAGGGGATTGTGAAGCGGAGCATTCGGCGTTTAGCCAACCTCGAACCAAACCAGTGACTTTCTTTCAGCGATCACCAAAGCGGACCAACAAAACACCAGGAATCAATCAAAGGCGAACGACCTACAAGCGAACAGAGCACCAATTTGAATTTGCGCTGGTGTCTCCCCCGCGACATCCATGCAGTAGTCATCTTGCGTGATGTTTGGACATCGATGCAATTCATCTAGCACGTAGATTTGGTCTATCAGTTTGGCTATGGTCCCCGCTGGGAGGGTCAAAAGTGGACCGCAAGCTTGTAGCAATTCTAGCCGCCGATGTGGTGGGCTATTCCAAGCTCATGGCTGATGACGAGGCCGGGACACTTGCTGCATTAAAAACTCATCGTAAGGAACTATTTGACCCCGAAATTGAAAAACGCAATGGGCGCATCGTAAAATTGGTGGGTGACGGAGTACTGGTCGAGTTCCTATCCGTTATCGACGCGGCGGAATGCGCAATTGCCATCCAGCAGGCTCTTACCAAAGACGATGGCCCGATCAAGCTACGCATCGGGATTAATCTCGGTGACGTTATTGTCGAGGGGGAGGATATTTACGGAGACGGCGTTAATCTTGCCGCCCGACTTGAAGGATTGGCGGAACCAGGCGGGGTGTGTATTTCGTCGCTGGTTTACGAGAGCGTCGGAAATCGCATCGACAGCACTTTTGAATATGCGGGCGAACATGAGGTGAAAAACATTGATCGGCCAATCAAAGTGTGGATGTGGTCTTCTGAAGCCAATAGTAGGTCACCCGCAAACACTGAATCTCAGCTAGCCAAACAAAACAAACCTTCAATCGCCGTTTTACCTTTCGACAATATGTCGGGGGACCCCGAGCAGGATTATTTTGCCGATGGCGTGGTTGAGGACATCATCACGGCCTTATCGCGAATGCCCTGGCTGTTCGTGATCGCCCGCAACTCAAGCTTCGTTTACAAGGGACGGGCTGTCGACGTGAAGGAAGTCGGGCGCGACCTAGGGGTGCGTTATGTTCTCGAAGGCAGTATTCGCAAGGCTGGTGGAAAATTGCGTATTACCGGGCAGCTCATAGATGCGACGACCAGTGCCCATCTGTGGGCCGACCGCTATGATGGTAGTCTTGAGGACATTTTCGACCTGCAGGACCAGGTGACATCGAGTGTGGTCGGTGCCATCGCACCCAAACTTGAGCTGGCTGAAATTGAACGTGCCAAATATAAGCCAACCAGCAGCCTTGATGCCTACGACAATTACCTGCGCGGCATGGCAGCGTTCCACCGTTGGGCTGCGGAAGAAAATGAAGAGGCGTTGAACCATTTCTACAGAGCTATCGAAATCGACCCGGATTTTGCAATCGCCCACGGCATGGCTGCAAGATGCATCAACCAGCTCGCCGTAGTTCAGCCATCGGCAATCGGTACCGAGGAAATAACTGAGGCTAAAAGGTTAGCCAGGCGCGCCGCTGATCTTGGTCGCAACGACGCCTTGGCGCTTTGCATGGCCGGCATAACGCTGGGGTTTGTAGTCAGGGACGTTGCTGGGGGGCCGCGTTGACCCATCGGGCCCTGGAGCTTAACCCGAATCTGGCAGCGGCGTGGTATAGTGATGGTTGGCTGAATGTGTGGTTGGGGAATAACGAAATCGGCATCAAGCATATCGGACGTGCGATGCAACTAAGCCCGCAGGATCCAATGATCTTCCAAATGCAGTCGGCCATGGCGCACGCGCATTTCACCGCTGGTGACGATAGCCAGGCGTTGTCATGGGCTCAAAAGGCTTTGCACGACAGGCCGGATCACCTTCCAGCACTTGCCGCTGCAACTGCAAGTGCGGCCCTTTTGGGACACAAGGGGGATGCCGAAGACACAAAGGCTCATATTCTAAAACTTTTCCCGAAGATCGACCAGAATTACCTGCTAACCTTCCTCCCATATCAGCAATCCCAGGATGCCGCACGATGGGAAGAGGGATTTCGCAAGGCAGGGTTTCCCGTGTAAGCGTGAACGATCTTGCCAATTCGATGCAAACGACGGGATTTCGCTTTGGGCCGGGACTGCCTGAAAAATCGAAAACCTGGTCTGTTGCTAGGCTGGGTTTTGAGGATCAAATGCACTCGGCCGGCCTGGTCGAAGTGGGCCCGAAGCGAACATTTGACTGTTTCCAGGCCGAGCGCTGTTCATCGACCGTGAAGCGGAAATTCGCCACTAATGGCACACAATTTTGTTGGTCAGCATCACTTCAAATTTGTCTCCAATGTGCCGTTTGCTGACGACTTATAAAATTGCATGGAATTGCCTTCCACCGGCCAGCATGTATATGTTTCTGACTGGAGATTCGGTGTTATGAAACGAAGAGTTACGGTGATCCTGGCGGCAGACGTGGTCGGCTATTCGCAGCTAATGAGCAACGATGACGCGGGAACTCTTGCGTTGCTTAAATCGTACGAGGAAAACGTGATCGAACCGGTGGTTGCAAAACACCGCGGGCGCATCTTCAAGCGTATGGGAGATGGTTTTCTGGTGGAATTCAAAAGCGCTGACGACGGTGTCGATTGCGCGCTGGACTGGCAGGGTCAATGTCAGGCCGCCGAAAACTCCAAACTGACCTTCCGCGTGGGTATTCATGAGGGAGAAGTTCTCGACGAATCTGACGATGTTTACGGTAATTGCGTTAACATTGCGGCTCGCCTTGAGGCTGTTGCTCAACCTGGATGTATCACCCTGTCAGATGACGTCTTTCGCCACGTGCGGGACCGGCTCGAGGGCCAGTTCGATGATCTGGGCGAGCAAGACCTAAAAAACATTCCGCGACCTGTTCAGGTTTGGGAATGGCGTTGCCGGTTTGCCATGCCGCGTCGCCTGCAAAATTCCCAATTGCAGATACCTGACAAACCCTCGGTTGTGATCTTGCCATTCCGCAATCTGTCAGGAGACGAGAACTTTGATCTTCTGGCCGAGGGATTGCGTGCAGATGTTCAAAGTGCGTTGACTCAGGTGTCCGGTGTGTTCCTCATTGCAATGGGAGCGGCAGACTCGTTTCGCGGTGCAAACGCCCGTGAAGCGGGGGCGGGTCTGGGTGTTCAATACGCATTGCAGTGCACTTTGCAAACGTCTGGCAATCGCATTCGGATCACAGCTGAATTGAGAAATACCCATTCTGACTCGATCATTTGGGCAGAGCGGTTTGACCGCATTCTGGACGATACTTTTGCGCTTCAAGATGAGATCGCTGCAAAACTTCTCACGGCAATGAACGTCAATCTGGTCGCCGGTGAACAGGCCAAAATCTGGCACAAGTCGCTGAAGAGCTTTAAGGCGCTGGAACTCTTCTACAAGGGCATTGATGCATTCTATCAAATGACTCTGGACGATATGGTCATAGCACGACAGTATTTTGAAAAAGTTGCCAAGTTGGAGCCCCAATCGGCTTTGGGGTGGATGCAGGTGTCGATGTGTTATTGGTATGAGTTGCAAAAAGGCTGGACCCAGACAATTGAGCGAACAAGAGAATTGGCCATCCAGTGGGGTGAAGAGGCCGCATCAAGGGAAGACGAAGACGGCCAGGCCTTGACGGTATTGAGCCACGTCCATTTGATGAATCGAGACTATGAATCGGCCTTGGCCACGGGACGCGCCGCGACAACAACGCGGCCGGGTTGCGCAAATTCCAACGCGTTCTTTGCAAACGTCTTGCACCATTGCGACGAGAATGATGACGCAATCCATCATATCAATCTGGCTCTGCGTTTTAATCCGCTCAATCCGCCTTTCTTCAGAAACATACTTTCTGCAGCCTATTTGGCAAAAGGCGAATTGGCTGATGCAATTTCTGTTACCAAAGAAACCATCAGGATCGCCCCACTCAACATACCTGCGAGGTTAATTCTGGCGAGCGCTTATGAGCAGTCAGACCAACACGCCGAAGCAGAAAAAATTGCATCGAAAGTTAAGCAACTGGACCCTGCCTTTTCCGTTTCACAATTCGCAAGCAGCCAGTTTCACAAAAACCCACAATATGTGGACAGGGTAGCGGCCGACCTGAGATCGGCTGGCATTCTGCACTGATGGTCGATTGAAAGCTGGTTGATTTGCCGTTTCCAGTCGGCAACCAAACCTCCGTCCAGTCGGCGATTGCCGATGGTTGTGCGCCAAGGCAAACGGTCATGCAGCATGGCTCCGGCATTTCGTCACCGCTTGGTCGCTTAGCTGTGGCCGCGATCTACTCCGCGGGGCAGTTCAGCCATACGCAAATTCTGTGGAGCGCTGACTGTCGGCTTTGCGAAAATAGTGACCGAGATGGCGAAATCCCAGTATTTCACCACTGCTTCAGCAACTCATCATTTTGTTCCCAGAATGTCTCGCACAATTCGTTCATAAATGGAGGCACCAATAGGGATGAGATCATCTGGGAAATCATAGTCGGGATTGTGCAGGGCGGCATGATCTTCACCCGGCCCGAGACACAACATCGCTGCTTTCGCCTGCCAGCCAAACACGCCAAAATCTTCAGATGCTCGCATCGGCAATCCTTCGTTGCCATTTTGGACGCCAATCGCGTTCATGGCGTTCACGGCTATGTTGGTAGCGTCTTCGTCATTTATCGAGGCGGCGAAGTCGTCGCAAACAGTAAACTCGACACACAGACCGGCATTTTCAGCACTTAGTTTGGCTAGCTGTTTGGCTTTTGACGCCATTTCGGCCATTGCCAAGTCGTTTGTTGTGCGAAGCGTAACGAAAATTTCGGCTTCACCCGGGGAAATGCCGAACGAAGGCTCTCCGATTCTCACATGGGTTATGGTTGCCAGCCTGAATCCACTGTCAAGATCGCCTCCGGTTCCCAGCTCGACCAAAGCCGGGATCAGATCAGCGACTGCATCTGTAGGTGAAACACCATCTTCAGGATTGGCTGCGTGGGCGGTCTTTCCCGTTAGTCTAATTGAGAGGCCTTGAGATGCGCAGTTTATGAGCCCTGTACGGGTTGATACATAGCCAAATGGACGTCCAGGCTCGTTGTGAATAGCGAAAGCCCAATCCGGGGCTATGTCCTGGAATGCCGGATCTGCAACCACGGCGCGCGCACCACTGCCATCTTCTTCGGCCGGCTGAAACATCAACACGACCTTGCCTTTGGCGAAGGGCTTTCGGACAATCAATCGGCCCAATGCCAAAAGCATGGTCATATGCCCGTCATGCCCACAAAGATGGCCTTTACCTGCTTCCTGCGAAATCCAAGGTACATTGGTCAATTCTTGTATTGGCAGAGCATCCAGTTCCGCGCGAAACAAAACCGTTGGCCCATTACTACCGCTGTCGAAAACAGCGGCAACGCCATGCCCGCCCAGACCAGTCAAAATACGCGTTGGCGAAAATTGTTGGAGTTTTTCAACAATTGAACGTGCGGTTTTGGCTTCATCGCCGGATAGTTCTGGGCATTGATGAAGTTGGCGTCTGAACTCGGTCAGTTCGATCAAATCGGAATTTGTTAGCATGTCATCTTCAATGAATGGGTTGCGGTATTGAGTCAAACCGGACTTTGAACACATTGTAATAAAACGTCAAAACCGGCGCGAGGCAGGCATTCTGGCGTATCCAATTTATTGATCCTTTCGGGGCCGCACCAATCCGATTTACTGCCGACGCCGTTACAGCGGCTGTGAACAATCCGAAAAAAGCCAATTTTGCAGAGCAACAATTGGCAGGTATGCGAACTATTCTATTTGGCATGCCAATCGCCGATCTTGACAGCACGACGTTCATTCCCGTCACAAACTATCGATCTTTGAATACCAGTCGTTTCGAGACATTCGGTAGCTTGCCCAGGCCGGGTTTGACATCCCAATTTCGACATCACCTGTTATCTGCGCTGTGACCTTGGGAGATTGAGCAATTCCTTCTGGAAGAGCCGCCGTTATCCGTTTCACTGCGGCGTCGGGATTCAGTAATTGTTCCGCTGCAAGCTGGCCAATTCGTATCGAGACCTGGCGTAGTGTTTCCTCATACCCCTCATTCTCCAGGTTTGATGCTCGCCAAAGATCGAATTCCAGCACTTCAAACATTCGTTTTTCACCAAACGTATCCCTCAGTGTATGCCGTTCAGCCGGTGCAAATCCCAATCGATGCTGAACCGCATCGCTGGCCGGGTTCAACTTGGGCCAAATGCGCGTGTAAATCGCATCGACATTTGATTTTTCAAACACTTGCCCACAAAGCAGTGCTGAAGAATCCCCTGAGACCCCATTGCCCCAATAGGCCCTTGCAACCGCGACGAATGTTGCCACTGCGTTTTCGGGCAGCCCTGGCGCGACAAATACGCCTCGGATTCCTACGAACTGGTTGTGGTTGGTTTCATTTCGAATGGTCCACATGCCAATGTGATCCGGATTGCCGGGATTGCGTTTTCCATCAATTGCAAGTGTATCGATCCACATGTCCGTCGCGGCGAAAACGTCCTCACGTGACGACACGTTATGGACAAGCGTCTTGGCGACCTCGACGTCTCCGAAAATGTGATCGGCAACATCCAGTCGGTCTGCGACCTGACTGGGTTGCATTCGAAATCCCGAACGATGGAGAACGGCTTCCATGAGACTTCCTCTTTTGAAAATTAAATTCATGCCAACCAGCAAGTTTGGTCAAGTGCAAATGCTGTAGTCAAGATGTGGCCGCTGACCAGCGTGGTGAACAATCGGAAAATACAAAATTTGTGGAGCGACGAATGTCAGGTGTGCGGGACGAAGCTGCCGGTCGAAGTTGACGTGTCTTTGGAGGCTACTTATGCATTGCGTATGGAAAATCCCATACAAAGGTTATTGCTGATTTCTGGACCTGTCGGTGTTGGAAAATCGACCATCGCAAATGAACTTAGTACCTTGCTTGAGGCGGATGAGGTGCCCCATACGTTTATCGACTTGGATGCGCTCGCCTATACTTTTCCGCGCAATGCTGCCGACCCCTTTGGCGATGGACTCGCGCTTGAAAATCTTAAATCAATCTGGGCAAATTGCCAAAGACGAGGGTCGAAAAACCTTATTGTTCCCAGGGTTGTAGAGACAGAAAGCTATCCTGAAAGAGTCGCGGAAATGGTGGCAATCCCAGATCCCATCGTTTGCCGATTGACGGCTTCTGATCAATCCCTATTGGAGCGCGTTCGGATGCGGGAAAAAGGGTCGAATTTGAGCTGGCACGAGAAGCGTTCACTCGAACTCTCGGCCGCTCTTGAGGACGCGAATGTAAACGATTTCTGTGTTGCGACTGATGGTCGTTCAATAACCGAAATCGCGACCGAAATTATGCTGGAGATCGACTGGTCTCGGTAAACACAATGGGCTTATTCCGTTGAAAAACTCGCCTTAATCTCGGCAGTCTTTGCTGATTCAGTTTTCTCATTGATTTGGGAGATTGATTGCCATGATGGGACGACGTCCGGAAGCTCAAGCGGCGCTGTTTTACGAGTTTTGTCTTGAGGAGCACGTTCCGTCTGATCACCTACTACGGTCGATAGACCGGTTTGTTAATTTGTGTGATATTCGCTCTCACCTTTCCCCATTTTACAGCTCAACCGGACGACCCTCTGTTGCCCCTGAGCTTCTGATCCGAATGTTGCTGGTTGGCTATTGCATGGGCATTCGTTCTGAACGACGGCTGTGCGAAGAAGTTCATTTGAACCTGGCCTACCGTTGGTTTTGCCGTTTGGATTTGGCTGATCCTGTTCCCGACCACTCAACCTTTTCCAAGAACCGTCACGGTCGGTTCCGCGATAGCGACCTGTTACGGCATGTGTTTGAGACAGTTGTTGCCCGCTGCATCACAGAGGGTTTGGTCAGTGGCCGGCGTCTGGCTGTCGATGCCAGTTTGATCGAAGCCGATACCAATCGGCAGAACTCCACATCGAAAGAAGAATGGGAACCGAACAAGATTGATCCAGATGACGCGCCGCGTGCTGTGCGTGAATATCTGGAAACACTTGATGATGCAGCTTTTGGTGCTGCCACTGCGGTTCGGCCCAAGTTTACATCCCATTGTGATCCGGCATCCCAATGGACTGCGGCACGCAAAGGGCCTGCCTATTTCGCTTATTCTGCCAACTATATGATCGATACGGACAATGCTGTAATCATTGACGTTGAAGCAACACGGTCTGTTCGCCAGGCTGAAGTGGGTGCCGCGCGTGTTATTATTGATCGTGTGGCACAATCTTACAATTTACACCCAGAACGTTTGATCGCAGACACGGCCTATGGATCTGCAGCTATGCTGGACTGGCTTGTCGAAGGACGCGGTATCGCCCCTCATATTCCCGTCATCGACAAGTCCGGGCGTAAAGACGGAACCTTTCAACGGGCCCAGTTCACCTATGATGCTGACGAGGATGCCTATACTTGTCCCGGTGGCAAGAAACTGCGGCAATTCCGGCGAACCTATGCGGTGCCGCGTTCCGGCGTCGATAAACAAGGTATCATGCGCTATCGCGCACGAAAGTCAGACTGCGATACATGTGGATTAAAGGCACAGTGCACCCCAAAGGCACCTCAGCGAAAAGTCTTGCGTTCCATTTACGAACCATCACGCGATGTCGCCCGCAAGATCGCCCAAACAATCGACTATGCAATCTCATGCAAACTGCGCAAGAAGGTCGAGATGTTGTTTGCCCATCTCAAACGCATCTTGAAGTTGGATCGGCTCCGATTACGAGGCCCCTGCGGAGCCAGAGACGAATTCCATCTCGCAGCAACCGCCCAGAACCTTAGAAAACTGGCAAAATTGATCCCGGCGCCAAGCCCAACCCCGTAAAGCAATGCCCAAACAGGATCGCACTGAAATCAAATCAACGAAACCGTCGTTTCTCAGATGAGTTTTTCAACGGAATAGGCTTGAAGGAGACCTTCAGCCCGCTCCAATCGATGAGCCCGGCGGGACAGCATTAATCCGATTTTTTACCACCGCTGCCGCTGCCGTTGCACCGCCGCAGCGTGTCGGTTGTACGGCAATCAAACTCCTTTGCCTGATGTGAATGGGGAATTTGATTTGTGGGTCCAACCGGTCACCGACCGGCAACTTGCCCGTGGCCGCTGACGACCGGCGATTTCGGTCGCGACAACTGGCTGCCCATTAGCCTAGACTGGGCCGGGGAATCCGCAGGAGCTTTGAGTGATAATTTGACCCACCATGAACTCAGTCTGACTGATGCTGCCAACACAATAAAGTCTGGAAAAATCTCCTCACAGGATTACGCAACGAAACTTTGCGAACAAGCAAGACGTCACGCGGATCTCAACTGCTTTATCCATTTTGACAGTGGCCGCCTTTTAAGTGATGCGCGCAAGGCCGATGAGATGATGGCAGCGGGGAAAAAGCTTGGTCCCCTGCACGGTGTACCAGTGGCAATCAAAGATTGCATCGATGTTGCAGGATTGCCGACAACCGGAGGCACGCCATCGTTGCGCGACAACGTGGTTCAAAGATCGTCTACCATCGCACAAAAGCTCTTTGACGCCGGTGCGCTTCTTATGGGCAAGACGAATTTGCACGAACTTGCATTTGGCATAACGAGCAGCAATGAATGGTCCGGCGCTGTTGGGAACCCCCACAACCCGAGCTACTCAGCAGGAGGTAGCAGCAGCGGTTCGGCCGCAGTCGTTGCAGCGCATATCGCGCCCGCTGCATTGGGAACTGACACCGCCGGATCTGTTCGTATACCTGCTGCGCATTGTGGGGTCTTTGGTTTTCGCCCATCTCATGGACGGTATGATACAAAAGGTGTCATGCCGCTATTTCCGACAAGGGACACGCCTGGAACCTTTGCCCGTTCCATCGATGATTTACTGCTGTTGGACAGCGTGTTGACTGACGGGTGGGCACTGCCCGGAACGGGACGACAAGGGGGACGCCTGGGTATCCCTGGTGACTATTTTCTGAACGATCTGGAAGATGTCGTTTCTGTTGCGGTAGAAGAAGCATTCAAAAAACTTGAGTCTTCTGGATTTGTTCTGGTCGACGCACCACCCCCTGATTTTGCTGGAATTGTATCAGAAACGGGCGGGCCAATTCGGGCATGGGAATTGCCACGCAGCATTGCGAAATATCTCGAAGCATGTGGAAACGGTGTGTGCTTTGAAGATGTCCTGTCAGGAATTGCTGGTGATTATGTGCGAACCGAGTTTTCCGAAGCACTAAAGGACACTGAATCGCCGGGACTGGCGCAGGCCTACCGCAATGTAATGACCGAAATACTGCCGCGCCATCGGCAATCTTACCGCGAATACCTGAGCCAATATGACCTGGATGCAATTGTCTTTCCCACAGTTCCTCTGGCACCGACCAGGCTGGGCGATAATGTCTCAACGCAGTTGAACGGAAAACCAGTATCGATTTGGCGCACGATGCGGAACGCATTACCTGCATCATTTTTTGGTGCCCCCGGAATTACAATTCCATACGCCACAACGCCAGATGGGATGCCCTTAGGGTTGGAATTTGACGGAGCTCCAGGAGCCGATAGACAATTGCTGGCTTTGGCCGCAGCGTGGGCTCGAGCATTGAGTTGAGTTGCGGACTTTTTGCCGTTGTTATTTTGATGACAAGCGAGAATGCGACGCATCTTGCTACGGCGCATTTTGCCAATATGAGACATTCTCTGGGCTGTGGCATATTTAAAAGTGTTAGATTATACATTTGGGCAGGAGGACGGAGATGGAGCGGCGACTAAGCACCATTGTTCCCCGTCAGCATTCATGAGACAGAGAAGTGATTTTGCCTAAGAGATGATTTTTGGTTCATCGTAGCCCTTATGGAGCGAAGATGAGACATAAATCAGGAACCCGGGGATCGGGTTCGGAGAAATTGATCCAGACTATCAAACGCAAGACCCGCCGTCAGTATAGTGCGGAGGAAAAGATCCGCATTGTGCTTGATGGCCTGCGCGGCGAAGACAGCATAGCTGAACTGTGCCGCCGTGAAGGCCTTGCTGAAAGCATGTACTATAAATGGTCGAAGGAATTTATGGAGGCGGGTAAAAAGCGTCTGTCAGGTGATATAGTGCGTGAAGCTTCCACCGACGAAGTCAAAGGCCTGCGCCGTGAAGCGCGTGATCTAAAGGAATGTGTTGCCGATCTCACCCTGGAAAACCGTCTTCTCAAAAAAAGCATGATCGCGGATGGGGAGGATATCGAATGAGATACCCGGCATCTGAGAAACTGGAAATCATCCGACTTGTTGAGGGATCACATCTGTCAGCCAAGGTGACACTTGATAAGCTGGGTGTCTCCCGGCCAACATATTATCGCTGGTATGATTTGTATCAGCGATTGGGTGAGACAGGATTGGAAGACAAACGTTCTGGTCCCAACAGAGCCTGGAACCGAGTACCAGAAAATATACGGACACAGATCATTGGTCTGGCCCTTGATCAACCTGAACTGTCTCCTCGCGAACTGGCTGTGACATTCACAGACACGAAGGCCTATTTTGTATCTGAGAGCTCAGTGTACCGGCTGCTAAAGGCCCTGGATCTGATCACCAGCCCGGCATTTATCGTCATGAAAGCCGCCAGTGAGTTCCGCGATAAGACCACGGCCATCAATCAACTGTGGCAAACAGACTTCACCTATCTGAAGGTCATTGGCTGGGGCTGGTTTTATCTCAGCACAATCCTCGATGATTATTCGCGATACATCATTGCCTGGAAACTGTGCACCACCATGAACACATCGGATGTGACCGATACATTGGAAATGGCGCTTCAGGCCTCAGGCTGTGACAGGGCCAACGTTGCGCATCAACCACGGCTGCTATCCGATAATGGTCCCTGCTACATATCCAGTGATCTGGCTCAGTGGCTGGATGGGAAAGGCATGGGGCATGTTCGTGGTGCGCCTTATCACCCGCAAACCCAAGGCAAGATAGAGCGCTGGCATCAAACCCTGAAGAACCGCATCCTGCTGGAACACTACTTCCTGCCAGGTGATTTAACCCGGCAGATTGAGGCTTTCATCGAACATTACAATCACCACAGATACCACGAGAGCCTGAAAAACCTCACACCTGCAGACGTCTACTTCGGGCGTGGAACGGAAATAATAAATCGAAGAGAAAGGATTAAACGAAAAACCATCGAAACGCGGCGCTTGCAACACCGCAAACAAGTCGCATAATACAAACAACAGATGAGCTAAAGTCTCTCTAACTCAGACCACCATCTGTCTCAAATACCCTGATCACGGACAAGGTTGGTTCAAAGAACTGAAAAATAATCTAGATAATACATCTACCTTTGACAGTACATTTCTCGAGACTGAAGCAACGGTCCAGGCAATGCGGTTTTTGAGGGAGTCTGAAAAAAACAGCTCGTCAATGACCAAGGTAGCCTCATCGCAAATTTACTTATTCCGCAATGTCAACGAAAGAGCCTTGAGCGAAGCGGCACAGGCAATCGCTCTCGACCCAAACGATCCTGAAGCTCAGATCGCGATGGGGTTGGCTATGATCACAACGGGAAAGTCCAGGGCAGGAATTGAGTTTGTCAGAGCCGCTATGAGACTTAATCCGAATTTTCCAACCCATTATTCCGCTGCGCTCGCGCTGGGATATTTTGCACTAGATGATATGGAACAGACAGCTGCGACGCTGGAATCGAGTTTGGAAAAAAACCCCGATGCGGTTGATCTTTTGCCACTGCTTGCGGCCTGCTATGCGCATCTTGGTCGAAAGAAGGACGCACACGCTACATATAAACTTTGGAAGCCGGAAACCGCTGGTGGGATAAAATTTTACACAGCTCCTTATTACCATCAATACAGGTTTGCAGATGACCAAAAGGAAGTCATGGATCGAATTGATGACGGAGTTTTTGTCGCCAGCCTGCCCGATGAGATCAATGTGCCTAGCCTGCGGGAAGAGCTGAGAACCGGTGGCACATCGCAGCGTGTCAATGCGATCCAGGTGATGGAGCAGTTTGGTGCAAATGCGGCTGAAGCCGTTCCCGATCTCATTGCCGCCCTTGATGATGAATATGGAATCGTCCGTTCGAATGCAATCATAGCTTTGGGAAAAATTGGACCAAGGGCACACGCTGCAATTCCGGCATTGGTGGCCATGCAGAACCAAAACGATATAAAATTTATCGTCGAAAGAGCATTAAAAAGAATTCGCGGAAGATAGCGAATACAGAGTACGAATACTGGAACGGCCAGGTTTGATTGCGCCCCACTCGGCGATCACATAAGCGGCTCATTACGGTCAAAACGGAAGTCGCTGCGCTTGAAAGCTGGTTAAATAGCGAGACAAATTCTACGGCCGCATAGGGCTTATTCCGTTGAAAAACTCGCCTTAATCTCGGCAGTCTTTGCTGATTCAGTTTTCTCATTGATTTGGGAGATTGATTGCCATGATGGGACGACGTCTGGAAGCTCAAGCGGCGCTGTTTTACGAGTTTTGTCTTGAGGAGCACGTTCCGTCTGATCACCTACTACGGTCGATAGACCGGTTTGTTAATTTGTGTGATATTCGCTCTCACCTTTCCCCATTTTACAGTTCAACCGGACGACCCTCTGTTGCCCCTGAGCTTCTGATCCGAATGTTGCTGGTTGGCTATTGCATGGGCATTCGTTCTGAACGACGGCTGTGCGAAGAAGTTCATTTGAACCTGGCCTACCGTTGGTTTTGCCGTTTGGATTTGGCTGATCCTGTTCCCGACCACTCAACCTTTTCCAAGAACCGTCACGGTCGGTTCCGCGATAGCGACCTGTTACGGCATGTGTTTGAGACAGTTGTTGCCCGCTGCATCACAGAGGGTTTGGTCAGTGGCCGGCGTCTGGCTGTCGATGCCAGTTTGATCGAAGCCGATACCAATCGGCAGAACTCCACATCGAAAGAAGAATGGGAACCGAACAAGATTGATCCAGATGACGCGCCGCGTGCTGTGCGTGAATATCTGGAAACACTTGATGATGCAGCTTTTGGTGCTGCCACTGCGGTTCGGCCCAAGTTTACATCCCATTGTGATCCGGCATCCCAATGGACTGCGGCACGCAAAGGGCCTGCCTATTTCGCTTATTCTGCCAACTATATGATCGATACGGACACTGCTGTAATCATTGACGTTGAAGCAACACGGTCTGTTCGCCAGGCTGAAGTGGGTGCCGCGCGTGTTATGATTGATCGTGTGGCACAATCTTACAATTTACACCCAGAACGTTTGATCGCAGACACGGCCTATGGATCTGCAGCTATGCTGGACTGGCTTGTCGAAGGACGCGGTATCGCCCCTCATATTCCCGTCATCGACAAGTCCGGGCGTAAAGACGGAACCTTTCAACGGGCCCAGTTCACCTATGATGCTGACGAGGATGCCTATACTTGTCCCGGTGGCAAGAAACTGCGGCAATTCCGGCGAACCTATGCGGTGCCGCGTTCCGGCGTCGATAAACAAGGTATCATGCGCTATCGCGCACGAAAGTCAGACTGCGATACATGTGGATTAAAGGCACAGTGCACCCCAAAGGCACCTCAGCGAAAAGTCTTGCGTTCCATTTACGAACCATCACGCGATGTCGCCCGCAAGATCGCCCAAACAATCGACTATGCAATCTCATGCAAACTGCGCAAGAAGGTCGAGATGTTGTTTGCCCATCTCAAACGCATCTTGAAGTTGGATCGGCTCCGATTACGAGGCCCCTGCGGAGCCAGAGACGAATTCCATCTCGCAGCAACCGCCCAGAACCTTAGAAAACTGGCAAAATTGATCCCGGCGCCAAGCCCAACCCCGTAAAGCAATGCCCAAACAGGATCGCACTGAAATCAAATCAACGAAACCGTCGTTTCTCAGATGAGTTTTTCAACGGAATAGGCTTGATGCAGGCCTTACGCATTCTGCAGTTTGCCAACTCTGATTGCACCACATCAATCCGATTTATCGTCACCGCCGCCGCCGCCGCTGCGGTGTATTGGTTGGACGGCAAAACCGGCGCCTTTGCCCGATGTGAATGGGGAATTCGCGGTGGGTGGCAGATTGGTGCTGTCATCGTCGAAGTCGTTGCGTTCAGGCAATTTTTGGATCTGGTAAAACGCCATCGCCGCCGCGCCCAGGCCAAACACCACCGCGCCAAGTCCCCAGCCGATCAGCACGCCCTCTGCGCCAAAGTGGCGACCGACCATAACGAAAGGGATGATGCCCAATGTGGCGCGACCCCAGTTGAACAGGGTTGCATGAAGCGGAAATCCAAGATTGTTGAAGGCGGCGTTGGCGACAAACAGAGCGCCATTGAAGAGATAGCTGCCGGCGACAAACAGGCAGAAGATTTCGACCAGCCGCGCCGCCTCTCCGGTGGCGTCAAATATCGAAATGATCCAGGGGTTGGCGAGAGCCAGCAATGCCCAGATCGAGACACAGTAAATCAGCGTGAACAACAGCGCATCGCGCATGGTGGAACTGACCCGAGCAAACTCACGTGCACCATAATTTTGGCTGAGGATTGGACCGACCGAGCCGGAAAGCGCAAAGATTACCCCAAATGCTACCGGCAGAACGCGTCCGATAATCGCCCAACCGGCCACTGCGTCGTCGCCAAATTCGGCGATTGACCGGGTGACATAGGCATTGCCCACAGGGGTTGCCAGCTGGGTGGCAATAGCCGGTATCGCGATGGTCAGGAAAGGCCGCATGTCGCTGATGGCCTGACTGAATTTGAACTTGCCCAGCATGTTGTGAATTTTCACCACGCCCCACAGGCCGACAAGGGCAAGGATAAAGCGCACCACGAAAGTCGCCATCGCTGCACCGGTAATGCCCAGATCGAGGCCGAAAATGAAGATCGGGTCCAGCACCAGAGTGGCAATCCCGCCTGACAATGTGACATACATGGCGCGTTTTGGATCTCCCTTGGCCCGCAACAGCGATCCAAAACACATGCCCAGTCCGAGCAGTGGTATTGATGGAACAACGATGCGCATGAAGGACAGGGCGAGAGCTAGCGTTTCTCCCTGAGCACCAAGCAGTTCGAGAAAGAAGGGCAGGGAAAAGAACAGGCCAACTGCCAGCAATATTGTTGTGACGAGCAGGTAAAACAACGATGAGGTGGCCAGGCTTTTGGCTTTTTCGGTGTCTTCCGCCCCCAGCGCGCGCCCGACGAGTGCTGCAGTTGCAATGGAAATGCCAATGGAGACCGAGATTGAGAAAAACATGATCGTCGCGGCATAGCCAATGGCGGCGGCGAGTTCCTGCTGACCGAGCAGCGAGATGTAAAACAGGTTGATGACATCGACGAAGAAGATCGACACCAGGCCAATCGATGAGGTGGACGTCATCACCACAACGTGGCGCATGGTGCTGCCGGTGGTGAAAGCAGCTTTTGCGGAAGATTGGGGTGACGCGGCCATCAGTTCTTCAATATTTCTTCGGTTTCAGTGCTGATAGCTTCACCCTGGTGACGCGGTTGGATCAGCGGTTCTGGTACCGGTGCCGCGTGCAGTGTTTTCACCCCGGCCAGCAACCCGTCCTTGAGCTGAAGCTTCAGCCGTTCCCGGTCTCGCCGCCGCACATCAGCGACGATTTCTTCGGCTTCTTCACGGGACAATCCGATACCTTCCAACAGCGCCCGGCCCATAATCAAAGCGGATTCGAAGGTTTCGCGAATCTGCCAGACCCCCGGACGTTGCAGCAGATCGAGCGAATGGCCACGATCATACGAACGGACGTAGAGCTTGGCCTTGGGATATTCCCGGGCGATCATGTCGACAATATTGTTGGTAAGTTGCTGATTGTGGGTGCACACGGCAATGATGCTGGCTTTTTCAATGCCTGCCGCCCGCAACACATCCATGCGGGTGCCATCGCCAAAATAGATGCGAAACCCGAACCGTTGCGCCTGTCTGATGCGATTGGCGCTGTTGTCGAGCACCGTGACATCACAGCCCCCGGCCAGCAGCGTTTGCGCAGCAATCTGTCCGAGCCGGGAGAAGCCAATCATCATGACTTCCGTCCCCGCGCCTTCAAAATCCTCATCCATATGCTCATCGGCATCATCTTTGACGAGCCGCGCACCGAGTTTGACTGAAAGTGGCGTCAGCGCCATGGAAAGCGTTACGCAGGCGATCAGAAATGAAGCCTCCTGGGGCGTTAAAAGGGCTACAGCAATGCCTGCGGAGAACAGGACAAAGGCGAATTCCCCGTGTTGTGGCAACACAAAAGCGACCCGCACACTGTCGTTGTGATTGGTGTCGAACAGCCGGCACAGCAGGTAGATTATAGCTGCCTTGATGGCCATTGCGGCAGGAACAATGGCCATAATGAGCCATAGATTGTTCCAGACGATCTGCAGATTGACTGCCAGGCCTACAGCCACAAAAAATAAACCAAGCAGGATACCGCGAAACGGTTCGATATCGGCTTCAAGCTCGTGGCGATAGCTGGATTCCGCCAGCATCACACCCGCCAAGAACGCACCCATTGCCATTGAAAGCCCGGCAAATTGCATCAGCAAGGCGGATGCGATGACAATAAACAGGGCGGCGGCGATCATCGCTTCACGGGCACCGGTATCGGCAATGATCCCGAACAGTGGGTTAAGCGCATATCGACCGGCGGCGACCAGGGCGACCACACAGCCGATGGCGATGGCAACCTGTTTCAGCCCATCGCCGGTCAACTCCATGGTTCCGGCTGCCAATAGCGGTACCGCGACCAAAAGAGGTGCGATTGCGAGGTCCTGGAACAGCAAAATGCTGAAGGCTTTTTTGCCGTGCGGCATTCGGTCTTCGTTGGAATCTTCCAGCAATTGCAGGGCAAAGGCAGTTGAAGACAAGGCCAGACCGAAACCAACGACAATGGCAGCGTTAAGCGGAAAATAGAGGAACCAGGCGAGACATGTGAGCACAATACCGCTGAGGATCACTTGCGAAGCACCAAGGCCGAAAATCTGCCGACGCATGTCCCATAGTCGGGAAGGATTCAGTTCCAGACCAACAATAAACAACAGAAGAACAACACCCAATTCCGCAACATGAAGAATTTGCTCGCCATCAGAGATGTAATTGAGGATCGGGCCGAGCAGAATGCCAACGGACAGATAACCCAGCACGGTGCCCAGACCGATTTTCTTAAACAAGGGTGCTGCAATAGCTGCGGAGCCCAGAATTACCACAGCGTCGAGGATAATGTTGGATCCGTCAGCCATAAAGAATCTCGTTGTTGTGAATCATCTCCAGCGTAGCACAAGTTGTGGTTTGGGTAGAAGCATTGACCATCGGCGCAGACTTGCCCCTTGAAGCAACGCTGCGCAGTCCTTAAACGTCAAATGGTTGGATACAAGTGGAATTGCCTTGTCTGATTCTTTTGACATGAAAATGCTGCAGGACCGCGCCGCTGCGCTGGTCGAGGCGGCCAAACGAGCCGGCGCCGGTGCCTGTGACGCTATTGTTGCAGCCAGTCGTTCGACCGGTGTAGAAATTCGCGACGGAGAATTGGAAGAAACCGAAGGCGCTGAAAATAACGCCTTTTCACTACGCGCCTTTGTTGGTCAGCGATCTGCCTCTGTATCGGCCAATATGACGGGTGATCCGGCTGTCCTGGCGCAGCGCGTGGTGGCTATGGCGAAAGTCTCGCCTGAAAACGAATTTGCCGGGCTGGCTGATGCGTCTCAACTGGCGCAGCAGGTGCCGGACCTTGATCTCTATGACAGCGCCGAACCGGCATTTGACGACATGCGCGAAACGGCTTTGGCCTGCGAGACGGCAGCGCTTGAAGTCGACGGGGTGTCGAAGTCATCCGGTGCATCTTTTGGACGGGTGTTGGGCGGTAGCGTATTGGCGACCAGCGAGGGGTTTGTTGGCAGCTATCGGGCCAGCAGGTTTGGCCTGTCTGTTTCTGTCGTTGCCGGTGAGGGCACGGCGATGGAGCGGGACTATGATTTTGACAGTCAGCACCATCTTGGTGACTTGCGAACCGCTGCTGATATCGGGCGCAGCGCCGGAGAACGGGCGGCGCGGCGTATCAATCCCAAACAGGTTGAGACACAGACGGTCAGTGTGATTTTCGACCCCCGGATAGCGCGCGGGTTGGTTGGACATTTTGCCAGTGCGATAAATGGTTCAGCCATCGTGCGGGGCACCTCGATGCTGAAAGATTGCATGGATAAGCCGGTCTTTGCTCCGGGTGTGAATGTGGTCGATGAACCGCAGATCTTGCGCGGCATGTCTTCGCGCCCATTTGATGCCGAAGGCGTTTCGGGTGCAACGTTGCAGCTGGCCAAAGATGGCGTGCTTCAAAGCTGGCTGCTGGATTCGACAACTGGCAGGGAATTGGGACTTGCCACCAATGGACGGGCCAGCAGGGCAGGCAGTGGCACGGCTCCCGGCAGCACCAACCTGACGATGCTGGAAGGGCAAAGATCGCCGCAACAGATGATCAGCAACCTCAAAACTGGTTTCTACGCCACGGAACTGATCGGGCAGGGGGTCAATCTGATCACCGGGGACTATTCTCGTGGCGCCAGCGGATTCTGGATTGAAAATGGCGAACTGACCTTCGCGGTAAGCGAAATCACAATTGCCGGAAATCTTAAAGACATGTTTGCAAACCTTGAACCGGCCAACGACCTGGACCGCCGCTTCGGCACCAACGCGCCTACCATCATGATCGAAGGACTGACGATTGCCGGACGCTGATCACAACACAGCCGACCTTGAATTGCTGACCGAGCTTGGGGTGGCGGCAGGCAAAATTGCCATGAAATGGTTTGGTCAGGATCCGCAGGTCTGGATGAAGGAAGGACAGTCGCCTGTATCAGAAGCAGATTTTGCCATCGACCAGTTTTTGCAACAGGAATTGCTGGCGGCGCGGCCTGATTATGGTTGGTTGTCAGAAGAAACCGACGACAATCGCGAACGCCTGCAGGCTGAACGGGTGTTCGTCGTTGATCCGATTGACGGCACACGGGGTTTTATAGCCGGATCACAGCAATGGTGCATTTCGATTGCTGTTGTGGAGCAAGGCCGCCCGACGGTTGGTGTGCTGGAATGCCCGGCACTTCAGCAAACTATTGCTGCACACGCTGGTCGGGGCGCCTGGTGCAATCGCGATCCGATGAAGGCGGATGATCCGGATCCAAAAAGCCCGGTGCGGGTGACCGGGCCCCGCAGCTTTCAAAAGGATGCTGACCGTCGCCTGTCTCGACCGGTGAATAAGTTGCCCTTCGTGCCCTCTCTGGCGTATCGTATTGCGATGATCGGGCTGGGCAATGCTGATCTGTCGCTGGCCCGAGCCAGTGCCAAGGACTGGGATTTGGCAGCGGCGGACCTGATTGTTCATGAAGCTGGCGGTTGTCTGACGGATCTGAAGGGAACCAAGCCTGAATACAATTGTGAAGATGTGCGCCATGGGGCTTTGGTTGCCTGCGCTGCGCCAGATCACAAGGAAATGCTTGATATTGCCATCAAGGCAATGAATAACGGCGGCGAACGCTAACCACTGGCACCATAATGCCCAGTCGAACCTGAAAAACAGGAGCAAATCCATGAGTGAAAAAGCCGACAAGAAACAATTGCTGCACCTTGTGTTTGGCGGCGAGCTGGACAATTTGGACGGGGTCACATTTCGTGATCTGGATAATCTCGATATTGTTGGCATCTATCCGGATTTTGCCTCGGCCAAGGTCGCCTGGAAGGCAAAGGCTCAGTCAACTGTAGACAATGCTCATATGCGTTATTTCGTTGTTCACATGCACCGATTTCTTGACCCTGAAAATGCCTGAATCAGCGGCCATGATTGGCTGGCAAACCTGGGTTGGGACCGGGAGGTAAATTGACCGATATTTGGGCCCATACGACGTTGAAACTGTACCGGGGATTTGGATCGTTGATCTATCCGTTTTCCGGGCCTTTTTTGCGTGCGCGGGCGCGTAAGGGCAAGGAAGACCATGCTCGCCGTGCCGAGCGCTATGGATACGCCAGCTGGGACCGCCCCGAAGGACCTCTTGTGTGGCTTCATGCGGCCAGTGTGGGTGAATCTCTTGCCATCATGCCGCTGATCAAGCGGATGGAAAGTTTTGGCATATCTCTGGTTTTAACTACCGGCACCGTGACGTCAGCCAGTGTTGCCCAGGACCGGATTTCGGAGCGCACAATCCATCAATATGTGCCGATGGACATGAAGCGGGCAGTGGGACGGTTTCTCGAACATTGGCAGCCGGATCTGGCGATTTTTGCCGAGTCGGAAATCTGGCCAACCACCATTCAGGAACTGGCGAAGCGCAATATCCCGCAAATTCTAGTCAATGCCCGCATGTCGGACCGCTCTAATCGACGCTGGTCCAAACGCCCATCGCTGGCCCAGGCAGTGTTCGGCAATCTGTCGCAGGTTCTGGCCCAGTCTGAAGTCGACGGTGAACGTTTCCGCAATCTTGGTGCGCCCTGGGTTTCAGTTGTCGGCAATCTGAAGATTGACGTGGGTGTTCCGCACGCCGACCCGGAGGCGTTGAATGCGCTGAAAAAGTCGATTGGCGAGCGTCCGACATGGATTGCTGTCAGCACCCATCAGGGTGAAGAATTTAGTGTCGCCCAGGTTCACAAAATGCTGGCACAGCACATACCTGATATTTTGACCATTCTGGTGCCGCGCCACCCGGACAGAAATCAGGAGGTGCTCAGTGTTTTGCAGGAGCAGGGGCTGAGTGTTGTTTCCCGCAGTTCCGGTGAAGCAATTGGCGCAAATACAGACGTATTTCTGGGCGACACAATCGGCGAAATGGGCCTTTATCTGTCGCTGTCAGATATTGCTTTTATGGGCAAATCGCTGAAGTCGCAGGGTGGGCAAAATCCGATTGAACCGGTGATGACAAATACGGCTATTCTGTCGGGCCGTTTTGTCCAGAACTTCCGCGATACCTATCAGGCATTGCTGGAAAATGGAGGTGCACGACTGGTGCGTGATGAGGCCATGCTGGCGGGTCATGTGCTGCACCTTTTGCGCAATCAAAAAGATCTGGAAGCAATGCAGGCGGCGGCTCAATATACAGTCAAGCAGATGACCGGGGCGCTGGAACGCTCAATCGAAGCCCTCGATCCCTATGTCATGCCCTTAAGGGTGAAGGTCGGCCTTGACCGGCGACGGCAACGTGATGAAGCGGCGCAGCAGGTGCAGCCCGGTGGATCACAACCGTCAGGGTCCGGCAGTTAAAACCGGTGAGCGAGGCGCCTCCATTCTGGTTTGGCAAAGCAGGTCCGGCAGCCTGGGCATTGTGGCCGATAGCGGCCATTTATGGCCAGATTGCCGCACGGCGCATGTCCCGGCCCGCGGCCTCGATCTCGACCGCACCGGTTCTGTGTGTTGGAAACTTAATCATCGGTGGTGCCGGTAAGACACCCACCGCCGTTGCCATTGCAAAAATTGCCCGAAATATGGGTCTGCGTCCGGGATTTTTGAGCCGGGGATATGGCAGCAATGTATCCGCCCCGACAAAGGTCGACATCAAACAGCACAGCGCCATGGACGTGGGTGACGAACCGCTGATCCTGGCGCTTTATGCTGATACCGTGGTCAGCCCTGACCGACCTGCCGGCGCGGCGCTGCTGGAAGAGCAGGGAGTTGATTTGATCATTATGGATGACGGTTTTCAAAACCCGTCTTTGCACAAGGATTACAGCCTGATCGTGGTCGATGCCCGCCGCGGCATCGGTAACGGATTTTGCATTCCTGCCGGACCGCTTCGGGCCGATCTTCGCACGCAACTGGCTGCCGCCAGTTCAATCCTGATGATCGGTCAGTCCGATGCCGGCACAGAAGTTGTGCGACGCTGCGCCCGCATCGCCAAGCCGGTACTCAGCGCCGACATAAAATTGCGCAAGCAAAAGAATTTCAATGGCATGGAAGTGCTGGCCTATTGCGGCATTGCGGATCCGGTAAAGTTTTATGCCAGTCTGGAGCAGGCTGGTGCAAATGTCGCAGCAACGCGAAATTTTCCCGACCACCATCCGTTCACTGTGGAAGATTGCCGTGAACTGATGGCTGAAGCGGCAGCCAAACGGCTTAAACTGGTGACCACGGAAAAAGACAGTGTGCGGCTGGTGCGTGCGGGTTCGGTGCAACAGGAATTGCGCGATGCCAGCCAGGTTTTACATGTCGACCTGGAATTTGAAAATCCCAAACTGATTGAAATGGCGATTGAAAACACCATAGAAAATGCCGCCAAAACACGCCTCCGCAAAGCCTGAATGGCGCGGCGGGGCGACGGGGCGACGCAAGTTTTATGGATTTACCGGAATCATGGTTCCCTGAAGCGCCGCCACCTGAACGCGGTGTCCATCCGTATCTTCGCACCATACTTCTGAGGCGACTATGACAAGACGGCGGCCGGGTTTGAGAACTTTGCCTTGAGCAATCAACATCCCGCTGGCCGGTGCCGGAGCCATTATATTGATCTTCAGTTCAACCGTCATCACTTCCATGTCCAGCGGCATGACGCTGAGCGCTGCATAACCGGCAGCGCTGTCACCCAGCGTGAAGATCAGGCCGCCATGAGCGAAGTCCTGCTGTTGCCTAAAACCTTCCAATACGGGCGACGTGATGACGACGTTGCCAGATTGAACAGTTTTCAACTCGGCACCGATGGAGGTCATCATCGACTGGGCATCAAAGCTGGCCCTGATCTTGTTTTCAATCTCCGGGTTCATTGGTGTCAATTCGGCGTTCCTCGTCATTTAGCCGTCAGTCGCCGAAAACCTGTTTCCAACGGGCCTGTGATGCTTCTGACCAGGAACCAGGCATATCGTAAAAATCCGGATAGACCGGAACTGCGTCGGACAGTTGAACCCACGGCAGTTTGCTGGATGTAAAAATATGAACATCGGCGGGACATTCGCCGGGATTATCCAGCGTGCCGACACGAATGTAGCGCAGCTTGCCTTTGCGGGACAAATAGGAGCTGTAAATGGTGACGCCGCATTCGGCACAGCGGGTCAGTGTCTGGCCGTGGCCACTAGGTGTGGGCAAGGTAACTTCATTGGTTTCGCCGTCAACTTCAACCAGATCGGTTTCAATTATGGCATTCAGTGCGAAGGCTGTGCCAGTCAGATTCTGGCATTCGCTGCAATGACAGCAATGCACAATCATTGGCTTGTCCTTCATTTTGTAAGACAACGATCCACACTTGCAGCGCCCTTCCAACATGAGCCAATTTCTCCTGAGCTATTTCAATTACCAGTCCAAATTAGCACAAAATCATCAAAACCGACATTAAGCCAACCGAAATTTACAATAGATGGAAATGTTTGTGGGTCGTCACGAGGCCAGTCAATCGACAGATTGCTGGGTATGTTGAATTCAAGTGTTGGCTGCCTGCTCGGCTTTTACAGATGCTATGGCATCAACATAGGCTTCCTGTCGCCCAAAGCTCCAGTATTTCAACTCATCAAGCGGTATTGCCTTGCCGGTCACGGCACAAACCACATGACTGCCGGGAGACAGGACCTGGAAGTCAGCTTCGGTATAATGAATAACCGCGGCCTGGCCGATGGGTGTGTCAATTCTGTCTAGCATTGATCTTCTCCGGCGGTTTTATAAGCCTGAACGGCTCTATCACAGGCGCAGCGGTGATGCATGCGCATTATCGTGCATTCCTCTACCTGCGGCCAAACAATTTTTCAATATCTGCCAGTTTGAGTTCGATATAGGTTGGCCGGCCATGATTGCACTGGCCGGAATTGGGAGTGGTTTCCATATCGCGCAGCAATTGGTTCATTTCGGCGGCGAGCAATTTGCGCCCTGACCGCACCGACCCGTGGCAGGACATGGTCGCAGCGACATAATCAATCTTCTCTCCCACAAGCGAAGCTGTGCCCCATTGGGATATCTCATCGACCAGATCACGCAGCAATTGCTGACAATTCACCTCTCCCAGCAACGCTGGCGTTTCGCGCACGGCAATCGCGCCGGGACCAAAGCCTTCAAGGGTCAAACCGAGCCCGGCCAGTGCTTCTGCATGATCCAGCAGTCGATTGACGTCCTCTTCCGACATTTCAACCACTTCGGGGATCAACAGCATTTGACCGGCAACGCCACTATCTGCGATCTGGGCTTTCATGCGTTCATAAACCAGCCGTTCGTGGGCGGCGTGCTGATCAACAATCACAAGGCCATCTTCGGTCTGGGCGACGATATAATTGGCATGTAATTGCGCGCGCGCCGCACCCAGTGGCAAATGCTCGTTATCCGACGGGGACTGTGTTTCGCTACGCAAATCGGCGGACGGGGCCGCCGTGGCTTCAAATCCGGCCTGTTGAGCTTCGGAAAAACCCGCAACAGGACGGTTTGGTGAGCTTTTCCAGTCGTGATTGCGAGGGTGAGATGGCGCGTACCCAGCCATGCCCATGGCTTGAGCCGCCAGCCCTTGCGGGTTTTGTTGACTGCCGGGACCACCCGGCTTGAACGAAGCGAGCATGGCGCTGGCATCGTCGGTGGAGGCGCGCGGACCATTGCCGCTGATGGCTTGCCGCAGGGCGCCGACTATGAGTCCCCGGACCAGACCGGCATCGCGGAAACGCACTTCCGCTTTGGCTGGATGAACATTGACGTCCACCTGAGCCGGGTCAATCGTCAGGAATAGGGCAAGAACCGGATGCCGGTGGCGTGACAAAAAATCCATGTAGGCGCCGCGAATGGCGCCGGTCAGTTGTTTGTCACGTACCGGGCGGCCGTTGACATAGACGAATTGATGCAGGGCATTTCCACGGTTGAAAGTAGGCAATGAAGCATAGCCGGTCAGCTGGACACCTTCGCGTTCGGCGTCGATCAACATGGCGTTTTCTGGAAATTCCTTGCCAAGTATCTGTTCGCACCGGCGAAGCAAGGCATTTTCACCACTGACAATGGCGTATTCGACCGCCTGACGATCTCCCCCACCGACTGAAAAATGAATCTCAGGGTGGGCCAATACCGTGCGCTTGATGATATCGCCGATGGCATTGGATTCCGCCCGGTCGGTCTTAAGAAATTTCAGCCGCGCCGGAGTGGCATAGAAGAGTTCGGCGACTTCAACGACTGTGCCCTGGTTGAGCGCCGTTGGCTTGACGCTGCTGACCTTGCCACCATCAACCCGCACCTGCCAACCGTTCGGTTCGCCTTCGGTGCGGGTGCTGATGGTCAGATGGGACACTGACCCGATGGAGGGAAGAGCCTCACCGCGAAATCCGAGGCTTTGGATATTGTTGAGATCGTCCGACAATTTGGACGTGCAGTGGCGTTCGACCGAGCGTTCCAGATCTTCGCGGCCCATGCCGCAACCATTATCGGTCACCCGAATGAGATTTTTGCCGCCACCTTGGGTGAGTATTGATATACGTGAAGCGCCGGAATCGATGGCATTATCCAGCAACTCACGCACTACGCTGGCGGGACGCTCGATGACCTCGCCAGCGGCAATCTGGTTGACAATGGTTTCGGTTAGCCGACGAATGATCATGTGTTTTTCGCCTGTTGGTTGGGTAAACCTGAGAGTATTGATGGAATCACCCTTGATCGGGGGCTCCCATTTAGTAACTACCCAGCTACCCCAACCTGATGCTTTTATAGACGGCCCATCAGACGGGTCTGAGGTTGAGGATGAGCTGATCAGGCGCGGTTTTCAAGGTTTTCAGGATGTCCCAACCTTGTTTTCGCGCCGTTTCAATGACCGTTCGTAAAGTGCAGAAATTCTCGGCACCAGCCTCTGTTCGAAAGCTTCCCGAGACCTTTTGTCGAACTTTCGTCATTCTGAGATCACGCTCTGCCTCGTTGTTCGTGTAGGGAACGCGCAGATCATTGAGAAAGAGCAAAACCGCTGCTTTATGCGTTTGGAGTCGCAAAGCGAGATTGTGCCCAATCCGCCGTTTCGGGCGACCCCGCTTCTTGCCTTTCGTTGGGCGCGCGAGAGGCGGTTGGGCCTCGTGGAACGCGATAGCACGCTCGCAACAGGCATCAAATCGCCGCTCGATATCCGTGATTGCCTCCGGGCTGACCGCGCTCCGATTTTGGATTCGCGCGACATGCGTGAGCTTCAGTGCGTCGAGCAGAATGGCTTTCATGTCCGGCACCCAAGCTTCTTTTTCATATTCGGTCAATGCCTCCAATTCGCGGGAGATGTGGGCATTGCACAATCCATGGGTCACATTTTCCACTGCCCAGTTGGAAGAGAAACAGTCATGCACTGCCGTTCCCGCCAGTTCTGGTGGCACTTCACCTCGCGCAGTTCCGAGCCGAAGGTGGCTTAGAGCGGTGGAGCATAGCATATGAAGCCAGCGCGTTCTGCCACCAATCCTGAACCCCGTTTCATCCAGATGCTTCACTGCCGTTTGAGGCCCGGACAGCAGGTTCTTCACCGCCTCAGCTAAACAGAGCATCTGCTCGGCCTTTTGGCAACCAGACTGGAAAGGGTTGCCGATGTGATTGTGACCCCGAAAATGTCCGCAAAAACCTGCGCCAGGCGATTTTGGGGAATGCAGTGCTGCGTCTGTAAATAGGCGGCCAACGCCCCTATTTCATCGCCGTACTGGGCGGGTGATGTTACCCCTTCAGGAAAATCGGCGCGGGTTTTTGCACCGCAATGCTGGCATTGGCAAATATGCGCACGATGCTCGGTCACATAAAGCGGCGGTGGAGGTTTGAGGCCAAACACCTGTCTGCACGCAGAACCTATGGTATCCTCCGCCGAAAGCGCGGCCTGACAGTTTTGGCATTGGTTCGGAAAATGACTGGTGATCTCGTCTGGGTTCTCAACCTGTTTCAGTGTGTTGCCGGGATGTCCGGGTTGGCCGCCAGGCTTTCGATTTGACTTGCCCCGCTGACTTTTGGTCCGCCGTTTCTTATCGCTAGACGGCTTTGCCAGTCCGTCGCTCGAAGGTGGTTTGCTGCTATTACGACTGTTCGATCCCAGACGACGCTCAAGATCTGAAACACGCTGCCTAAGAACCGCATTATCTTCTCTAAGTTGCTCGTTGTCTTTCCTGAGTTGTTCGTTTTCCTTCAGGAGCCGAGCGTTCACCTCCAAAAGCTGCGCATTTTGTTCTTTGAGTTAGACAACCTGACCCACCAGAGCCATGACCACATCAATCAGTTCTGATTTTGAGAAATCAGCAAGAATTTCAGGTGTCAGATTTTCGAGTTTCATCCTCGCAGTCAAACACCAAAATGAAAAAAGTGGAACCTCAAATATGCGCCATGAATCAAATTGTCGCACCTAATGGCAGCAGAAATAGGGTAGCTGAGTAGTTACCCCATTTAATTGAAAGTGCGCTTCATCAGCCGTTGGTGCAAGGGTCGTCCATGACTGCGATCAGTATTGAACAATTATCCTTTGTCGGGCACGGCCTGTCACGTCCCGAATGTGCGCTGGCGCATTCTTCGGGAATGATATTTGCACCGGATTGGACGGGGGACGGTGGTATTTCAGCGATTTTTCCGAACGGAACCGTGAAACGGCTCCTGGCGAGTAATTGGTCGGCCATCGCTAAGCAATTGTCATTGGATGAACCGTTACGCCCCAATGGCATTTGTTTGTTGGAAGGCGGGCATTTTTTGTTGGCCCATCTGGGAGCCGAGCGCGGCGGCATATTTTCGTTGGCTCCCGATGGCACGGTCTCAATCTTTCTCAGCGAGGTGGACGGTGAACAATTGCCGCCAAGCAATTTTGTCACCGTTGACCAACAGGGGCGGATCTGGATCACCGTTTCAACCCGACAGGTGCCAAGGGCTGCAGCCTATCGCAGCGATGTTGCAGATGGATTTATCGTGCTGATGGAAAATGGTGTGGCCCGGATCGTTGCAGACGGGCTGGGATATACCAATGAATGCCTGGTGCATCCCGACGGAGAACGGGTGTTTGTCAATGAAACATTTGCTCGCCGACTGACCAGTTTCGACATTGCTGCAGATGGCAATTTGAGCAACCGCACAACCATCGCTGAACTGGGCGAAGGCGTTTTTCCGGACGGATTGGCGTTCGACGAGCATGGTGATGCCTGGCTGACGTCTATCGTGTCCAACCGTGTACTGCGGGTAGCGACAGACGGCACTGTGGAAATCTATCTGGAAGACGCAGATGCCAACCATCTGGAATGGGTGGAGAAGGCATGGCGGGATCACTCAATGGGGCGTCCGCATCTCGACAAGGCGGCAGGCAGAGTGTTGCGCAACGTTTCCAATCTGGCATTTTGCGGGGAAAATCTCGATCAGGCCGTTCTGGGCTGTTTGCTGGGGGAGGAACTGACAACCTTTCCGATGCCGGTGCGGGGGCAACAGCCGGTACAGTGGACATTTGATATTGACCCGTTATTACGGGCACTGAAAAAAACCAATTCAATCTAGTCGAGTACAGCATGACATCATCACTTTCTCTTGCAATCTTGCCAGGTGACGGCATCGGCATGGAAATCACCCAGCCCTGCGTTGAACTTGTTCAACAGGCACTGGTTCAGGTCGGAGAACCAAAAGCCGAGGAGAAGTGGCTGGAAGCGGGGGCCGGGGCTTACACCAAACTGGGAAATGCCCTGCCGGATGATACAATTGCGGGGTGTCGCGCGGCTGACGCTATCTTGCTGGCGGCGATGGGCGATCCATCAGTGCGCTATCCGGACGGCACAGAAATAATACCGCAGATAGAGTTGCGGTTTGAGCTTGAGCTTTACGCCGGGGTGCGCCCGGTTCGTTCAGTGCCTGGCATCAAGGGGCCGCTGGCCGACCCGCGCGGTGATCAGCTTGACTTCGTCATGGTGCGGGAATCAACTGAAGGTCTGTTCGCCTCGGTCGGCAAAGGCAGCCGCAATGAACAGCAAGCCACTGATACGCAAGTGATTACCCGCAAGGGAACCAAACGGGTGAGTGATTTCGCCTTTAAACTTGCACAGAAACGCAAGGCTGAAGGTCACATCGGAGAAGTAACCAGTGTCGACAAGGCCAATGTGTTCAAGTCAATGGCCTTTTGGCGGGATATGTTTGATGAAGTCGCGAAGGACTATCCTGACATCACCCCCCGCTATGGCTATGTCGATGCGGTTGCCATGGAAATGGTGCGTCGTCCGTGGATCTATGACGTGATGGTCACCGAAAACATGTATGGCGATATTCTGTCTGATCTGGCAGCTGGTCTGATTGGAGGTCTTGGCATGGCGCCATCGGCTGATATCGGAGATGATCATGCTGTGTTCCAGCCTTGCCACGGATCAGCCCCGGATATTGCCGGTTCCGGCAAGGCCAATCCGACGGCGATGTTCCTGTCCGGTGCAATGATGCTGGACTGGCTGGCAGTTGAAAAAGAACATGCTGCCTATGGTGAAGCGGCGCGGCGTTTGACGCTGGCGGTGGACAATGCATTCCGTGATGGCACTTTGGTGTCGACAGAACGCGGTGGCGATGCCGGTGTGGACGCAATATCTGCAGCGGTGACGCATCAGTTGACGGCGCTTGCGTGAGCGGCAAGCTGAAAGTTGCAGCTGTCGGGACCGGCTATTTCAGTCAGTTCCACTATGATGCCTGGTCTCGATGCGACGATGTGGAATTGGTTGGCGTTGCTGATCTCAATCTTGAAGCCGCCGAAAAAATCGCCACTGAATTTGGAGGTTCCGCCTTCACCGATGCAGCCGATATGCTCGATGCGGCGAAGCCGGACTTGTTCGATATAATCACGCCGCCTTCGACCCATATGCAGATGATCCAGCTGGCGGTGGATCAAGGTGTCAACGTGATCTGCCAGAAGCCGTTTTGCGGTGGACTGGAGGATGCTCGCAAGGCAGTTGAGCGAGCTGAATCTGCCGGGATTAACGTGACGGTTCACGAGAACTTTCGGTTCCAGCCCTGGTATGCGGCGATCAAGCAGCAGTTGCAGGCAGACCGGCTTGGACCGCTCTATCGCGCCACATTCAGATTGCGCCCCGGCGACGGTCAAGGGGTAGACGCCTATACGGACCGGCAACCCTATTTTCAGCAGATGGAGCGATTCCTGATCCATGAGACCGCCATCCACTATGTTGACGTGTTCCGGTTTTTGTTTGGAGAAGTCAATGCTTTGTGGGCTGATATTGCCAAACTGAATCCGGTTATTTCGGGCGAAGATTCCTGTCTGGTGATCATGGATTTCGATGGTGGTTTTCGCGGGGTGCTGGACGGAAATCGCCTGTCTGACCATGTTGCGGAAAACCGTCGTCGCACGATGGGTGAAATGTCGATTGAGGGGGAAAAGGGTGAGTTGACCCTGTCTGGCGACGGAGTTGTTGGCTTTCGTGCCCATGGCGGCAACGAAGTGGAGACGGTTCAATTTGACTGGGATGATGTCGGGTTTGGTGGTGATTGTGTCTATCGTTTTACGCGCCATGTGGTTGATCATTACCGGACCGGTTCATCATTGCAGAACAGTGGTCGCGACTACCTGTCCAACCTGCGCTTGGAAGAAGCCATTTACCGGTCTGCTGCTGAAGGGGTGCGGCAGGTTTTTTAAACGTCCCGGAAAACCAGTTTGTCCGGAGATGTGCTCCAGATTGCCAGCGCACAAAGCGCGGTTGTCGCAACCATGGCGGCGGACCAGTGCATGATGCTGATGCCAACCATGCTGACTGACAGGGCGATGAACAGCGCACCGCTTGTATTGGTCATGCAGCCATAAAATGCGGAGGCCACGCCAGCCAGTTTCGGATGGGGGTCCAGGCACAGGGTGGCGGTGTTGGAGATCACCACCAGAAATGATGTGTTGAAACAAAACATCAGTGCCGTGAATCCATAGGCGTTTAAGATGTCAGTCCAGCTGAAAATCGCGACCGTGACGCTCGCAACCAGCAGGATGCTGCTGGATATTCGCAGCATGTTCAAAATACCGAGCCGCGGCAGCAGGGTTCGGTTGACCGACTGACCCAGCACGATGCCAAGCCCGGAAATGGCAAACAATGCGGCGAAACCAAAGTCTGTGATGTCGAAGGCCATCGCGTAAATACGTGGGGCGTTCGAGATATACGTAAACAAAGCGCAATAGGCGAGACAGGCGCAGACCAGGAAGTAACTGGACTGGCGGTTGCCGATAATCGTCCCGACCGCCGACCACAGTTTTCCGGGATTCAATGCAGCGGGATTGAGATTTGTGTTGGTTTCGCGAAATCTCAGCCAGTTAAACAGCAACAGGCCGATGGCAACGATTCCGGTGCAGGCAAATGCGCTGCGCCATCCGAATAATTCAACCACTCCATATCCAAGCAATGGAGCGACAATCGGACCAATTGCGAATATCGCCATCGACAGCGCCATGGCGCGAGCCAGGGCCGTGCCACTATGGGTGTCGCGTAAAATTGCGCGGGCCAGAACCGGCGCAGAGCCGGCGCCGAGACCCTGCAGGGCGCGGCCGGCCAAAACGGTTTCGATATTCGGCCCAAGGGTCGCAAACAAGGATCCGGCAACAAAGATCGACATGCCGACTGTGATCGCCGGGCGTCGGCCATATTTGTCGGACGCAGGACCATAGAAAAACTGTCCGATGCCAAAGAACAGGGCAAAAATGGCAAGTGTTCCCTGGACCAGGTCCAGGGTTGTGTTCAGATCCACAACCATGACCCTGAAAGCAGGCAGCATGATGTCGGTGGTGAAGCCGGACAGGGCCATCAGCGCTCCGCAGAAAATCACAATCTGGGTGATTGACGGGCCAGATTCTGGCGTATTTGTATCTGCGTGGTGTTGTGATTTTGACACGTGGTTGGGGACTAAGCGAAATATAAGATGATAGCTGCTTCATGGGTAAGACGCGTCGGGAAGTCAATCGGCACGATAATTCTGCCTCTTTACAAAGTCCTATTGTCTGTGCATTGACAATTTTGCTAGCCTTGCTGCCGTTCTAGTACAGTATTGGCGAATGGTGTTTTGATGGAAATGGAAGCTAAATGAGTTCTGCTGTGACGCTGGAAAGCCTGCTTGAAGCGACGGCCAGCGGTGACCGAGATGCATTTCGCACGCTGTATGACAGATCGTCTGCGAAACTGTTTGGCGTTGTGTTGCGTATCTTGAAGAACAGACAAAAGGCGGAAGACGTCTTGCAGGATGTTTATTTGAAGATTTGGCAGAAGGCCGGGTCTTATGATCCGGTGCAGGGTCGGCCGATCACATGGATGGCGACGATTGCCCGCAATCGGGCCATTGACATAATTCGAGCAGCACGTCCGGAGCAGACGGTCGACGAGCCGGGAGACGAAGAACAAATTTTTCAACTCGGCGGTCAGGATGCTGAGAATGTCGATCTTGCAGACCTGGAAACACTGCGCTTTTGCCTGGGTGAGATGAAGGAAGACGATCGAAATTATGTGCTGCTGGCCTATTACGAAGGCTTTTCACGCGAAGAACTTGCTGAACGGTTTGATTCCCCGGTGGGAACGATAAAAACCAGGTTGCGGCGGGGGTTGTTGGCCCTGCGGTCCTGCCTGGAGAGGGAGTGAGCCGGTTATGAGTGATCAGGAAAGAAAACTCGACGCTGCAGAATACGTGATCGGCACATTGTCGGCGGTTGAGCGCACCGCCTTTGAAGCCTCGATTGAAACCGATGCAACGACACGCGATGATGTGCAGTTCTGGGAGCGCACCTTTGGTTCACTCAACGCCTCTGTGTCGCCGGAAGCTCCGCCGGACGGCCTGTGGAAGCGCATTGATACAGCATTGCCGGCTCAAGCCGGGGAGGCTTCTGCCGGATCGCCTGATGATGGCTCGTCAGATAAACCATCAACGGTGGCAATCGCTGCCAATGATAATGTTACAAACAGATTACGTCGCAGTGTTCGCCGCTGGCGGCTGGGGGCAGTTGCTGCAACCATCGCAGCTATTGGTTTGGGGGCTTACATCGTCAACAGCCCAATTAACCCGTTTGCACCGCCATCATCGCAGTCGCCGTCGGAACAGATGGCACAGGGCGATGGCCTGTCAGGCAAGCAATATATTGCGGTTGTTAATGCCAGTGGTGATCAGCCTTCACTGGTGATCAATATTGATGCCAAGACCGGCAATGTCACGGTTCGCAGCGTTGGTGTCGAACGCCCGGACGGCAAGAGCCTTGAATTGTGGTATGTGCCAAATGGTCAGACGGCAGTTTCTGTTGGTTTGGTTGGTGAAGGCGCAATCGATCTGAAAGATATTCAGGCCAAGGATGGCGATCTGCTGGCGATTTCGGTGGAACCGCCGGGCGGCTCTCCGGAGGCACAGGCTACCGGCCCGGTAATTTACACCGGTAAACTTGTCGAGAACGTCAATCCGAAATAACTGCCCGACCGGTTCTGTTTGTGCCGGCTGTGTTTGTTATTGAGCCACGATGGCATCGGGTTTGAAGGTCATCGCCAGACCGTTGATGCAGTGGCGATTATGAGTTGGTGCCGGGCCATCGCCAAAAATATGGCCCTGATGCCCTTCGCACCGAATGCAGTGAACTTCGGTGCGTGGCAGGAACAGGCCAAAATCGGATTTGGTACCAACCGCACCCTTGATGGCTTCATAATAGCTGGGCCACCCGGTGCCGCTGTCAAATTTGGTTTCGCTGCGATAAAGCGGCAGATCACAACCCGCACAATGGAATGTGCCAACCCGTTTTTCGTCGTTTAGCGGAGAGGTGAAAGCTCGTTCAGTCGCCTCTTCGCGCAGCACTGCATATTGGTTTGCAGAAAGCTTCTTGCGCCATTCTTCTTCGGTCATCTTGATCGGAACGATGGATTTGGGCATCAGTTCAGCGCCAAAATCGGTGGCTGTCGCCAGCGGGTCATTGGCCGCGTTGGCCGACGGGGCAACCCGAAGCCCCGACATCTGTGATCCGGCGAGGCCGACCAAAACAGCGGAAGTTCCAAATAAAAATGCACGGCGGTTCATTGGCCAGGCTCCATAAAAGGTTCGTGTACTCACCTAATATAGTGTTTTTGCGCGGATTTGAGGCCCGAACTGTTCAATTTGAAGTGAAAATGTGGTGATCGTTGATAACTGCTCAAAATCAACTGAGAAATTGGTGTGTGCCTGAATAAACCAATGGCCAAAAACCATGTCATGATGAGAAGATGAGCCATGAATGGCGTGGATCGGGCTCGGCCAGACGAGGAAATACACCAATGATTGATGTCGATAGTGTCGCGATAAAAACCGTGGGTGATGTCAGGGTTTTATATGTCATGGCGACGCAGGCGGAATATCTTGATGCCCTGCAATCGCGTTTTCAGCCACTCATTTGTCAGGTCGGTCCCGTGGAAGCGGCGCTGCACATGGCGTCGTTTCTGACCCAGAATCGGGACGTGGATCTGGTAATATCGCTGGGCAGCGCCGGTTCTGCCAGTCTCCAACAGGCTCAGGTCTATCAGGTTTCGTCGGTCGCCTATCGCGATATGGATGCTTCCGCCTTCGGATTTCCAAGAGGTGTGACGCCGTTTTCCAACCTGCCTGCTGAAATTGACCTGGGAATGGCGGTTGAAGGTTTGGCCAGGGCATCAATCAGCACCGGGGCCAATGTGGTGTCTGGCGCCGCCTATCAAAGCGTTGAGCAGGATATGGTGGACATGGAAACCTGGGCAATCATGCGCGCCTGTTTAACCGCCGGTGTGCCGCTGTTGGGATTGCGCGGAATTTCGGACGGTGCGCATCCGGTGGCTGAATACAGCGACTGGACACGATATCTGTCGGTGATCGATGACAGATTGGCCGTTGCGGTCGATCAGATCGAATTAGCCTTGCGCAAGGGAGACCTGATGCCTCGAATGCCGCAGATTGAGCGGGGCTAGGCCAAAGGCGTTGCGAAAGGCGCGGGAAAAGGTAGATTGGCTGCCAAATCCGGTACGAACGGCAATCTCCTGCATGCCAAGGCGGGTATCGATGACCAGTTTGCGGGCCTGTTGTAGCCTTAAATTGAGATAGAAGGCGCCCGGCGTCACCTGCAGGACCCGGCGAAACAGGATTTCCAGAGATTTGACGGAAATTTGCAGGCGGCGGGCGATGGCCGCCGTGGTAACCGGGTTGTCGACATGACTTTCCATCATCCGAATGGCGGCTGCGAGCTTTGGTTCGCTGTCTTGCAGCAGGCCCAGAGAGGTAGTTGGTTGCCGGTCGTCGGCGGTGTGACGCTGGTCATAAACGAAGACACTGGCAACTTCCAACCCGAGCAGACTGGTGGTGTGCGACTTGATCAGGTGGAGCAGCATGTCAAAAGCCGGAGAAGCGCCCCCGCAAGTCCAGATTTTGCCATCCGTGACAAAACGTGCATCGTCGATATCCGCGTCTGGATAGGATTGTTGCAGGGTCTCCAGATCTTCCCAATGGGTGGTGACATGGCGCCCGTCAATCAGCCCGGCACGGGCCAGCAACCAGGTGCCTGCTTCAACGCCACAAACGGTTGAAAAATTCCTCGATGCAAAGCGCAGCGCAGCTACGAGTTCGCTGCTGGCGTGCCGATCGTGATCAAAACTGGCGACCACCATCAGATAATCGCCCTGGTCAGAACTGCGAAACGGGGCCGTTACCGGTAATGTCAAACCGCCGCTTAAGGCAACAGGTTGACCGTCATGAGACTTCAGCGACCAATTAAACAACGTGCTGCCACTCAACCGGTTGGCGGCGCGCAAGGGATCGATAACTGAAGCCAGTGTCATCATCGTTGCGCCGGCTACCGCGAGAATCTCAACCTGAATGGGGGTCTGCAAAGAAGAGGACATACGTTTTATGTCACAAAAACTACGAAATATGTCAAGCAAACTCTGCGATGCCTGCCAATCTGTTGGTCAATAAGGAGGAAATCATGCCATTAGCAATGAATCGCGAAGTTTTCATCACCTGCGCCATAACCGGTTCGGGTTCGACACAGGATCGCAGTCCGCATGTGCCGCGTTCACCGGAACAGATTGCCAATAGTGCGATTGCAGCGGCCAAGGCCGGGGCGGCCATCGTGCATTGTCATGTGCGTGATCCGGAAACCGGCAAGCCGGCGCGCGATCTGAAACTTTATCGTGAAGTCACGGATCGCATTCGCCAGTCCGATACCGATGTGGTGCTCAATTTGACTGCAGGCATGGGCGGTGATCTGGTTTTTGGTGGCGTTGAACAACCGTTGCCACCGGTCAGCGGCACCGATCTGGTGGGCGCGACTGAGCGCGTGGCGCACATTGCAGAATGCCGCCCTGAAATCTGCACGCTGGATTGCGGAACGATGAATTTCGCGGAAGCAGATTATGTGGCCACCAACACGCCCGGCGCCTTGCGGGCGATGGGGGCGATGATGACGGAACTCGGCGTCAAGCCGGAGATCGAAGCCTTCGACACCGGACATTTGTGGTTTGCCAAACAATTGGTCGAGGAGGGGATTTTAAAAGCTGACGCGCTGGTGCAATTGTGCATGGGAGTGCCTTGGGGTGCGCCGGACGATCTCAATACGTTTTTGGCGATGGTCAATAATGTGCCGGACAGCTGGAACTGGAGCGGCTTCAGTCTGGGGCGCAATCAGATGCCCTATGTTGCGGCTGCTGTATTGGCGGGCGGAAATGTGCGGGTGGGACTTGAAGATAATCTGATGTTGGAGCGCGGGGTTCTTGCAACCAATGAACAACTGGTCGAGCGCGCCGTGACAATCATCCAGAATCTGGGTGCCAAAGTTGTCGGGCCGGACGTGGTTCGTGAACGGTTGAACCTAACCAAGCAGGCCGCTGTCTGATGACTGACATTGCCGCCGCAGCCGCAGTCGGTGGAGGAGTGATCGGAGGTGCCTGGGCGGCTCGTTTCATCTTCAACGGCATTGATTGCAAGATTTTTGATCCACATCCCGAGGCCGAGCGGATTGTTGGTGAAGTCATGGCCAATGCCGAGCGGGCCTACGACCTGTTGACGGATGCGCCGTTTCCAACCAGAGGCGAATTGCGGTTTGTTCACAGCGTCGAAGAAGCGGTGGAAGACACTGATATTATTCAGGAATCAGTTCCTGAACGACTCGAGCTGAAGCAAAAGGTCCATATGCAGATTGATGCTGCTGCTCCGGAAAATGCGCTCATCGGATCATCGACATCCGGTCTGTTGCCGACTGACATTCAGGCCAAGATGATGAACCCGGAGCGGATGTTTGTCGCCCATCCTTATAATCCGGTTTATCTGTTGCCGTTAGTTGAACTGGTCGCCGGGCGACAAACCTCCAGCGAAACCATCGAGCGGGCCGACAGGGCTTATCAGCAAATTGGCATGAAGCCGGTGGTCATCCGCAAAGAGATCGATGCGTTTGTTGGCGATCGTCTACTGGAAGCTGTTTGGCGCGAAGCGCTCTGGCTGATCAAGGATGATGTTGCGACAACCGAAGAGCTTGACGACATCATGCGCTATTCCTTTGGCATGCGCTGGGCGCAAATGGGTCTGTTTGAAACCTATCGTATCGCTGGTGGCGAAGCTGGCATGCGACACTTTATCGAACAGTTCGGCCCGACCGTGAGCCTGCCTTGGACAAAATTGATGGATGTGCCGGAATTGGACGACGCGTTGATTGACAAGATTGCCAGTCAGTCTGATGCCCAGTCCGGCCATTTGGGCATTCGAGATCTGGAGCGCATTCGCGATGAAAATCTGGTCGGTATCATGCAGGTGCTCGCCCGGGGACATGGCGGAGAAGGCTGGGGGGCCGGCAAACTGCTGAAAGATTATGAAGCCCAATTGCGCGCCAAAGCGGCGAATGACCGGTGATATGTCGCGCCGCATCATTGCAGGACTTCGAGCAGATCGATGCCCTGCTTGTCGCGGCATTTGGTGGTCGTGATGAAGTGCGTTTGATGCAAGGCCTGCGCGCGGCAAATGATCTGGCTCTGGAGCAGATCGCTGTGCAGCAACAGGAGATTGTCGGCCATATTGCCTTTTCAACCGTAACAGGACCGGATCGTGGATTGGCATTGGCGCCCTTGTCGGTTTCTCCCAGTTTGCAGGGGCAGGGGATTGGCAGCGAATTGACCCGTCAAAGCCTGGACTTGGCGAGACAGCAGGGTTGGCGCAGCGTGTTTGTGCTGGGTGACCCTGGATATTACCGCCGATTTGGTTTCAGTCTGGAAGCGGCAAAGCCATTTCAATCTCCCTATTCGGGAGAGCACTTTATGGTGCTGGAACTGGTTGAAGATGGCCTCACAGGTCAGAAAGGCCAGCTTTCTCACGCCCCGATATTTGCCCAATTAGAAGGAGGTGAGTGATGGATTTTACCCTTTCAGACGAACAAAAACTGATTGTCGAAACGACCCGTGCATTCGTCGAAAACGAGCTTTACCCCCATGAGATGGAGATCGAGCGTAGCGGCGTGCTGGAGCCTGATCTGGTGAAGGAATTGCAGGGCAAGGCGCTGGAAACCGGGCTTTATGCGGCCAATATTCCCGAAGAGTTTGGCGGGGGTGGCCTGGATACGCTGTCCTGGCTGCTCTATGAAAAAGAGCTCGGCCGGACCAATTATGCCTTGCACTGGACCTGTGTCGCACGTCCGTCCAACATCCTGTGCGCCGGAACCCCTGAGCAGCGAAAAAAGTACCTCGAGCCCTGTTTGCGCGGCGAGACCTGGGACTGCCTGGCAATGACCGAGCCGGGGGCGGGTTCTGATTTGCGCGGCATGAAGGCAACAGCACAACGCGACAGCGGTGACTGGCTGCTCAACGGCACCAAGCATTTTATCAGCCATGCCGATATTGCGGGATTTGCAATTTGCTTCATGAAGACCGGCGTTGAACAGACCCCGCGTGGTGAAAAGGCACAAATCACGGCCTTCTTTGTTGACAAGGACACACCGGGATTTGCCGTGCGCGACGGCTACAACAATGTATCGCATCGCGGATATACCAATGCAGTGCTCGAATTTGATAATTGCCGGGTGCCGGATGAAAATATCCTGGGCGAGGTTGGCAAAGGGTTTGATGTCGCCAACGACTGGCTCGGCGCGACCCGTCTGCAGGTCGCGGCTACCTGTCTGGGGCGCGCCGACCGGGCGTTTCAACACGCGGTTCAATTTGCCGTTGATCGTCAGCAATTTGGCCAGCAGATTGGCAAGTTTCAGGGGGTGAGTTTCAAGCTTGCCGATATGGCAACCGAGATGAAGGCGGCGGAACTGCTGACCTGGGAAGCGGGATCAAAATTCGACGACGGCGGATGCACTGACAGCGATATGGCGATGGCCAAGCTGAAGGCGACCGAGGTTCTGGCCATGGTTGCCGATGAAGCTATTCAGATTCATGGCGGCATGGGACTGATGGACGAATTGCCGTTGGAGCGGATTTGGCGAGACGCCCGCATTGAACGTATTTGGGAAGGTACCTCTGAAATCCAGCGTCACATCATCAGCCGCGCCCTGCTGCGGCCTCTTGGCGGCTGACATTCATGGGGGGCGAACTCGACCGGCTGCTTAATCCGCGCACGATTGCCGTTATTGGCGGCAAGGAAGCTGAGCGGGTGGTGGAGCAATGTGACAAGTTGGGTTTCAACGGCACGATCTGGCCAGTCAATCCCAAGCGAGAGTTGATGCGCGGACGCCGCTGTCTGAGTTCGCTGGATGATCTGCCCGAAGCGCCCGATGCCGCCTATGTGGCGGTCAATCGACAGACAACGATCTCGATGGTTGAGCAGCTTTCAACGTTGGGGGTAGGGGGTGCGGTTTGCTATGCCGCCGGTTTTGCCGAAGCCGATCAGGAAAATGCCGGGTCTGGGGATCTGCAACATCAATTGGTGAATGCGGCGGGATCGATGCCGATTATCGGGCCTAACTGTTATGGGTTCGTCAATGCACTGCAGGGTGTGGCCTTGTGGCCCGACCAGCATGGCGCGGTGCGCTGTGACAGCGGCGTGGCGATACTTACCCAGTCATCCAACATTGCCATCAACCTGTCGATGCAGCGGCGGGGCCTGCCAGTGGCGGCGCTGATGACGGTGGGCAATCAGGCGCAACAAGGTATTTCAAAGCTCGGATTGGGCTGGCTGGAAGATCCGCGCATCACGGCGCTTGGGCTGCATATTGAGGGCCTGGACGACGTCAAGGCGTTTGAGAGGCTGACCCGGCGGGCCCGAGAGTTGCGCAAACCCATTGTGGTTTTGAAAGTTGGTCGGTCGGAACAGGCCAAGGCGGCAGCCCTGACTCATACAGCGTCGCTGGCCGGATCGGATGCTGCCCATGATGCACTGTTTAAACGTCTCGGCGTGGCCCGTGTCGACAATCTGGAAATTCTGTTGGAGACCTTGAAATTGCTGCATGCGCGGGGCGTGACGAACGGGCGCGAATTGCTTTCCCTTTCCTGCAGCGGTGGAGAGGCTTCGCTAATGGCCGATGCTGCGCAGGGCCGCAATGTTTCCTATCGACCATTTCAAACTGACGAAGCGGCGGCTCTGAAGGTCGAATTGGGTGAAATTGTCACGGTCTCCAATCCACTTGATTACAATACATTTATCTGGGGCGACTGGGAGGCGATGCGGCGGATGTATATTTGTGCCCTGGAACCGCAATTTGATCTGGCAGTTCTGGTCAATGATTATCCGCGTGGGGACAGGTGCGATGACGCCGATTGGCGTTCGGCGCTTGAGGCATTTGTCAGCGCGGTAGAGGCCACCGGTGCCCGCGCTGCCAATGTTGCAAGTCTGGCAGAAACCATGCCGGAAGATATTGCAGCGGGGCTTTTTGAGGCGGGTATTGCGCCGCTTTGCGGGTTGGAAAATGCCATAGCCGCGGCCGAGGCAGCCGCACAAATAGCGGCAAACTGGGATCAGGACCTGCCACCGGAACTGCTGACACCAGCGGCTGATTGTAAAAATCTGAAGACGTTGGACGAGTCGGCTTCAAAGGCCGATCTGGCGCGCGCCGGCCTTGTGACACCGAAAGGTGTTGTCGTGTCTGATATGGCCGAATTGGAAACAGCTCTGGCCGAGTTGGAGTTTCCATTGGTCATCAAGGCGTTGGGCATTGCCCACAAGACTGAAGTTGGAGCGGTCAGACTTGGCATTGAGACCACTGCCGATGCGGTGATGGCGTTGCAATTGATGGCCAGACATTCAGACCGCTTTTTGGTTGAAGAAATGGCCCCGCCGCCTCAGGCTGAACTTCTGGTCGGTGTGACCCGCGACCCGGTTTGCGGCCTGGTGCTGACTTTCGGAGCCGGTGGCGTGTTGACGGAACTGCTGGACGACACCGCCAATCTGCTGTTGCCGTGTACCGAGGATGACATTCGTGGAGCTCTGGCAGGGCTGAAAATCGGCAGACTGCTGGAAGGTTATCGCGATACTGATGCCGCCGATATCGACGCCTTGATTGCCAATATCATGTGCATCGCCAATTATGCAGCCGACCATGTCGGGACGCTGGAAGAACTGGATGTAAATCCGCTATTTGCAACTCAATTCGGCAGCGTGGCTGTCGATGCCCTGATTGTTAAGAGGACAGATAATGACAGATGAACCCATCAAAACCCGCAAAGTCGGTGGCATTCTTGAGGTTACGATTGACCGCCCCAAGGCTAATGCAATTGATCTGGCAACCAGCCGGATCATGGGAGATATCTTTCAAAAATTCCGCGATGATCCGGACATGAGGGTGGCGATATTGACTGCTTCGACCGAAAAATTCTTTTGTCCCGGCTGGGACCTGAAAGCCGCCTCCAGTGTCGACGGCGACGAGAGCGATGCCGTGGATGGCGACTACGGGGTTGGCGGTTTTGGTGGTCTGCAGGAAATGCGGGAAATGAACAAACCGATCATTGCGGCGGTCAATGGTATTTGCTGTGGCGGGGGGTTGGAAATTGCTTTGTCCTGCGACATCATTCTGGCTGCCGACCACGCGACTTTTGCGCTGCCGGAAATTCGTTCCGGAACGGTAGCGGACGCCGCCTCTGTCAAATTGCCGAAGCGCATTCCCTATCATATTGCCATGGAGCTGTTGCTTACCGGGCGCTGGCTGGACGCGGAGGAAGCTCATAAGTGGGGGTTTGTGAACCACATTCATCCGGCTTCCGAGCTGATGGATCAGGCATGGGAAATGGCCAGATTGTTGGAAAGCGGCCCGCCGCTGGTTTACGCCGCCATCAAGGAAGTTGTCCGGGATGCCGAAGATTCAAAGTTTCAGGACACGATGAACCGCATTACTCAGCGCCAATTGCGTACGGTGGATACACTGTATGGCAGTGAGGACATGATGGAAGGTTTTAACGCCTTCACCGAAAAACGTGATCCGGTGTGGAAGGGTAAGTAGTTTTCGTTGGCATGTCGCGGATCTCGGATAGCCGCCGCCGCTCGCCGCTCGCCGCTAGTCGACGGCGAACTGTTTCAGTTTCTGTTGTGCTTTTTTTGTGATCACAACGGTTACTATGAGAGTTGCGAGCAGACCGAGGCCGAGCACCACATAGCGGGCCATGCTGGTATCCATTCCGCCTTCAGCTGCAGCCTCGCCACCCAGACTTGCGATCCAGATATACAGCAACGTACCGGGCATGATGCCAAATAGTGTGGCGATCTGGGCCGGCCAGAAGCCCACCGGCATTACGCCAAGAAACCAGTTTTGCAGGGAAAACGGCAGGGCAGGCGACAGGCGCAACAGCAGGACAACTCTCCAGCCTTCATCGCGAATGGCTTCGTTGACGGCCTTGAAACGAGGGTAGGAGTTGATCTTTTCCTGAACCCGGTCGTGAAAGACATAACGCGCGGCAAGGAATGAAATTGCCGAGCCGAGGACCGCACCAATAATCACCAGTGGAAATGCCCATAATCCATAAGCCACGCCGGCACCGATGCTGAGGATCGACCCGGGGATCAGAACAAACGACGTCAGCGCATAAACGACGATGAATATCAGCCAGCCCAGCGGACCAAACCCCTGGACCCAATCTTGAAAGGCGGTCAACCATTCACTGACAGGAAGATAGACATATGCCACCGCAAACAGAGCGACCAAGGCAGCGGCTATGATCCATTTCATATGTCCGTTGGCCTTGGTCCCGGCGGTTTCAGTCATGGTTGCATTGCTCATATGTGATTCCATTGATTCAGCTTAAGCCGATCGGCTTTAACTTGGCTTAACGCACATAGGAGGTTTTGGTGTGCCGCTTCCAGCCCCCCTAACGTGACTGTGAAGAATTGTCAGCGCAGGAGGAGAATCGGCCTCAGGTAATGGTTGCACCACCGTCGATGACAATCTGCTGGCCATTGACGTAAGAGCCGGCGGCGGAGGCAAGAAAGACTGCTGCACCGGCGATTTCGTCCGGTTCGCCTATGCGCCGCATCGGGGTGCGTGACAGGGCAGCTTTCAGATTGTCAGGATTTTCCCACAAGGCACGGGCGAAATCGGTTTTGATCAGCCCTGGTGCAATGCAGTTGATGCGCACATTGTGGCGGCCATATTCAACACACAGATTGCGGGCCAACTGAAAATCAGCCGCTTTGGAAATGCCATAGGCACCCAGAACGGCGGAGCCTTTTAGGCCTCCAATTGACGAGACAATAATCACCGCACCGTCCTTGCGCTCGATCATCTGTGGCGAAACCATGCCGATCAGCCAATTGTTGGCCACCACGTTGTTGGTCAGGATTTTGTTGAACTGATCATCGTCAATTTCGGCCATCGGCCCGTAATAGGGATTGGAAGAGGCATTGCAGACGAGGATGTGAATGTCGCCAAATGTTTTGGTGGTCTGATCAACCAGGTTTTGCAGATCGTGCTTGCTCGATATGTTGGCGGCGATGGCCATAGCAGTGCCATTGCCGTGTTTTTGATTGATCGTGCCGGCAACCTGATCGCAGGCCTGCTGCTTGCGGGATGAAATCACCACCCGTGCCCCATGGGCTGCCATCTGCTCGGCAATCGCCTTGCCGATGCCGCGCGACGAGCCGGTGATAATCGCGGTTTTGCCGTCCAGATCAAACAGCTTGGTCACGCATTTTCCTTGTCATAATCGCCAAAATCCTTGCCTTCTTCAGCCAGTGACATCAGAAGGTCGGAAGGGTTCCAATGCTGGCCGGAACTGCCCTCGCTCCATTCTGCAAGTCTTTCGGCCAGTTTCGGCAAACCAATTGTGCTGGCGTAGAACATCGGCCCGCCGCGCCAGCGGGGATAGCCGTAGCCGTGATTGTACACGACATCGATATCGCTGGCGCGCTGGGCAATGCCTTCGCCGAGGACGTGAGCGCCTTCATTGGCCAGGGCAAACATGGTGCGTTCGACAATTTCTTCATCGCTGATAGAGCGGATGTTAACGCCGAGTTCGGCACGAACTTCATCAATGATTTTTGTCGCAGCCGGGTTCTCGGAGCGGGCGCGGGTTTTGGGATCATAGGTGTAAAATCCCGACCCGGATTTCTGTCCCAGATGACCAGCCTCAACCAGACGGTCAGCGGCGCGATAGACCAGTTTTTCGTGCTCGTCGAGATCCTGATCCTTGCGGGATTTATAGCCGATATCGAGACCAGCAAGATCGCTGACCGAAATCGGTCCCATGGCCCAGCCAAAATCTTTCAGTGCTTTGTCGACCTGTTCTGGCGACGCGCCTTCAAGGATCAAAAGATTGGCCTGACGCAGATAAGGGGTCAGCATGCGATTGCCGATAAAGCCGTGCCCAACACGGGCGATGGCCGGGGTTTTGCGGGTCTTTTTTGCCATGTCGAGCGCCGTCAGCAGAGCGTCGTCGGCGGTCTTGTCCGCCCGGACAATCTCCAGCAGCGGCATGATATTGGCGGGTGAGAAATAATGCATCCCAAGCACGTCTTCAGGTCGTGAGGTCTGGGCGGCAATCTCATTGATGTCGAGATAGGAGGTGTTGGTGGCCAGCACGGCGCCTTTTTTGGCAACCTTGTCGAGTTTACCAAATACCTCGCGTTTAACGTCCATTGTTTCAAACACCGCTTCGATGATCAGATCGCAGTCGGCAAGATCGGCAAAATCGGTTGTGCGGGTCAGCCGCGCCATGCGTTCTGCAACACCATCGGCAGTGATCCGCCCCGAGCGAATGCCACGGGACCAGTTGGCTTCCATCGTCGCAAAACCCCGGTCGAGGGCTTCGTCACTCATTTCCAGCATGGTGACCGGATAGCCCGCTTCCGCGTAGGTCATGGCAATGCCGCCACCCATCGTGCCGGCACCCAGAATACCGACTTTATTGACCTTTCGAGGCGCACCGCTGACATCGCTTGATGGTTTGGCGGACTGGCGCTCGGCAAAAAAGATGTGTCGCAGGGCCTTTGACTGGTCTGTGATCACCAGATCGAAAAATCCCTGGCGCTCCTGCTTCATCCCGTCGGCGAAGGGCAATTCGAACGCGGTGCGAATAGATTGCAGGGCACGTTCCGGTGCAATTGCACCTCGGGCACGCTTTTTGACTTCGGGAATTGCAGCTTCAAAAGCCGCCTCGACGTCGGCGCTCATTGCAAGGTTGATTTTAGACAGGCGTCGGTCGTCAAAATCCTGATCAGCAAGGCCGGCGGCCAGTTCAATGGCGGCTTCAACGGTGTTTTCTGAAACCTGATCGACCAGGCCAAGTTGCCCGGCTTTGGTGCCGTTGATCGGATTGCCTGATGTGACAATCGTGATCGTGTCGTTGAGATCGGGGAGCAGGCGGGGCAGGCGTTGTGTGCCGCCGGCACCGGGCAACAGGCCCAGTTTAACCTCGGGCAGGCCCAACCGGGCATTTGGACTGGCGACGCGGTAATGACAGGCGAGCGCGGTTTCCAACCCACCGCCCAGGGTGTTGCCTTCGACGGCTGCGACAATGGGAATGCCGCTGGATTCGACCTGTTCCAGAGCGGCGGGCAGGCTTGGTTCGATGACGGGTTTGCCAAACTCACGAATATCGGCGCCGGCGATGAATGTTCCGCCGCGACCTGCCAGAACCGCCGCCTTGGCACTCTCCTGTGCGGCAGCCAGTTCTTCAACAATGCCCTGACGGACGTGAAATGACAGGGCATTCACAGGCGGATTGTCGATCCAAATAACAGCGACGTCGCCGCGCATTTCGGTTGTGACGGACTTGGTCATTTTATTTCCCTTTAAACTCTGGGCGACGCTTTTCAACGAAGGCGTTGGCGGCTTCTTTGTGGTCTTCGGTGCGGAAGGCCCGCACCATATTGGCAGCTTCCTGATCGAGTGTGTCGGACAGTGACCCCAGTTCAGCCAGGTTCATGTTTTCTTTCATATAGGCCAGCGCGACAGATGGACCATTCGCCAGTCGGTGCGCCCAGTCGGTGACGTTGTTGGCAAAATCTTGATCGTCGACAGCCCGGTTGACCACACCCATTGCGGCGGCCTGATCTGCGGTAAAGGCGTCGGCAAGATAATACAGTTCGCGCGCCTTTGCCGTGCCGATCATTTTTGACAGGAAGTAGGAGCCGCCAAAATCGCCAGATCCGGCAACCCGGGCGAAAGCAGTGGTAAATTTGGCGGAGCGTTTGGCAATGCGCAGATCGCAGGAAAGAGCCAAGGCAAATCCAGCCCCTGCACAGGCGCCATTGATTGCCGCCAAGGTCGGCTTCGGCATTTCATGCAACAGACGGGCGCATTCCATGTAACCGCGCAATAATTTGGTTTCTTCTTCGACCGACTTTTGATTGCCACCTTCGGCCCGCTCCACCATGGCCTTGACGTCGCCTCCGGCGCAGAAGGCTGGATCGGCCCCGGTCAGAACAACACATCCAACAGATTCGTCGTTTTGAAGTTGAGTAAGAATGTCCAGCAGCTTCGGCCACATGTCGCGGCTCATGGCATTGCGTGCTTCAGGACGGTTAATCCTGATGGTGGCAACTTTTCCTGCATTTTCAAGCTCGATCAAAGCCATGGGGCGCCGCTCAATAGACCTCAAACAGGCCAGCAGCCCCCATACCGCCGCCGACACACATGGTGCAGACAACATATTTGGCCCCACGGCGCTTGCCCTCAATCAATGCGTGGCCAACCATGCGGGCACCGCTCATGCCGTAGGGATGACCAATCGAGATGGCCCCGCCATTGACGTTCAGCAATTCGTCGGGAATTCCAAGCGTATCGCGACAATGCAGAACCTGTACCGCAAACGCTTCGTTGAGTTCCCAAAGATCGATGTCATCGACCGTCAGATTGTTGCGTTGCAAGAGTTTCGGCACCGCATGGATCGGTCCGATGCCCATTTCATCGGGCTCAAGTCCGGCGACCGCCATGCCGCGATAGGCGCCGAGCGGATTGATGCCACGCTTTTCTGCATCTTTGGCTTCCATCACCACGGCAGCAGATGCCCCGTCTGAAAGCTGCGAAGCGTTGCCGGCGGTGATGGTCTTGTCGTCTCCCAGAACCGGTTTCAAGCCGTTCAGGCCGTCCAGAGTCGTTGACGGGCGATTTCCCTCATCCTTGTCGAGGCTCACATCGTGTTCAGACGTTTCCTTGGTTTCCTTATTGACCATCACCATGGTGGAGGGCAGGGCAACGATCTCATCATCGAATTTCCCGGCTTCCTGGGCTGCTGCAGTGCGCATTTGTGACTGCAGGCCGTATTCGTCCATCGCCTCGCGGGAAATTCCGTAACGGTCAGCCACCACTTCGGCGGTTTCCAACATCGACATGTAAATGTGAGGGTGCATGGCCACCAGCGACTTGTCGGCACCGACACGCAGCTCCGGCGTCTGCACCATGGAGATGCTTTCCACACCACCACCGACACAGACCGGCATGTTGTCGTGCACCACCTGTTTGGCGGCCGTCGCAATGGCCATCATGCCGGAGGCGCATTGGCGGTCCAGTGACATGCCGGAAACCGTCACCGGCAATCCGGCTTTCAGCGCGGCCTGCCGCCCGATGTTTGATCCCTGCACTCCCTGTTGAAGAGCTGCGCCCATGATCACGTCATCCACCTCAGCCGGATCGATGCCCGCGCGGGCGACAGCATGTTGGATGGCATGACCTCCCAGGGATTGCGATGGCGTGTTATTGAAGGCGCCGCGATAGGCCTTGCCAATTGGAGTTCGGGCTGTGGAGACGATGACCGCTTCACGCATAACTTGATCCTCTGGTTGAAATGGGCATCAAACATACCCATGAGTATGTTGACTATGACGCTTGTTCTATGACAGGGCAAGGTAATCAGATTTCCGATCCACACAAGCATCGGGCAAATGCGAGGAATTGACATGACATTGGAAGAAATCACCGCCGAAATGACAAAACGGGTTGCTGAAAAGGGTGCCATCGACGGCAAGACCGTCAAGTTCGATTTTGGAGACGACGGCCAGCTGGCCATCGACGGTGTCGCAGACCCAGCGGTTGTCAGCAATGACGACGGCGAAGCGGACTGCACCGTGATTGTCGATATGGATGTGTTCGAAGCCATCGCAGCAGGTGAAGAAAATGCTCAGATGGCCTTCATGTCGGGTAAATTGAAAGTTGAAGGCGATATGGGCATCGCCATGCAACTGGGTTCGATTCTCGGCTGACTATTCCTTAAAAATTGATTCAACGAATGTTTCTATATGACCGTAACTAAACAACAAATTATGGATACCCTTGCCAGCGTGATGATGCCGTCATCGGCCAATGGCAAGAGCCAGGATATCGTCTCACTGGGCATGGTGTCCGATCCCTTCCTGACCGCAGGCGATGCTGGTGCCAAGGTGATGTTCTCCCTTACTGTGCCTGCTGATCAGGCGCAGGCACTTGAACCGTTGCGCGGGCAAGCTCAGGCGGCGGTTGAAGCAATCGACGGAGTGGCTTCGGCGATGGTTGCGCTGACCGCAGAACGCAAGATGGGCGCGGGACAGCCAAGTGCTCCTCCAGGCCGTCCAGCTGCGGCGACTGCGGCGACTGCGGCGACCGCGCCGCCGCCATCGCCGCCGGCGGCGGCCGCAGCGGGAGGTGAAAAGCCTGGTGTTGAAGGGGTAAAACACATCATCGCAGTGGCTTCCGGCAAGGGCGGTGTTGGCAAATCAACCACCGCGATCAATCTGGCGCTCGGCCTCTTGAACCAGGGACTGAAGGTCGGCGTGATGGATGCCGATATTTACGGTCCTTCGTTGCCACGTCTGGTCGGCATTAACGGCAAGCCCGAGGCGGAAGGTCGGACCCTGAAACCGATTGAAGTGTTTGGATTGAAAGTCATGTCAATTGGCTTTCTCGTGGCTGAAGACACGCCCATGATCTGGCGTGGGCCAATGGTGATATCGGCATTGACGCAATTGCTGCGGGAGGTCGATTGGGCACCCCTGGATGTGCTGGTAGTCGATATGCCACCGGGCACCGGTGACGCACAGCTGACCATGGCGCAACAGGTACCTCTGGCCGGAGCTGTGATCGTTTCCACGCCGCAGGACCTGTCATTGATCGATGCTCGCAAGGGTCTCAACATGTTTAAGAAGGTCAATGTTCCGATCCTTGGAATTGTCGAAAACATGAGCACTTTTGTATGCCCAAAATGCGGTGAACGGTCAGATATTTTTGGTCATGGTGGTGCGCAGGAAGAGGCGACCCGTCTGGGCGTTCAGTTTCTGGGCGGAGTTCCGCTGCATATGGATATCAGAGCAAAATCTGATGCGGGAACTCCGGTTGTTGCTGATAGTCCCGATGGTCCGCACGCCGAAATCTACAACCAGATTGCGATCAAGATTGCCGAGACGCTGTCAGTTGACCAGCCTGCTGCACCGGCTATCGTATTTGAATGAGCCAGATAACCAATCTGACCGCGGAAGATATTCGCGCCGTCGCCAGTTGGCCGCTGGTGATTGAGGCCATTCGTGCCGGACATCAGCTGCCAACCGCCGATATTGGCGATACATTTGTTCACGCGGGGAACAAGACCATGTTGGTGCGCAGCGCATTTGTGGACGGTCTGGCCGCCGGTGTGAAGGCGGCAACCGTAGTGCCGGACAATCCCAACCGCACACCACCTTTGCCCAGTATTCACGCCCAGATCATATTGTTTGATGCCCATAGCGGTGAATTGTCGGCGCTGGTTGATGGGACAGAGGTCACGGCTTGGAAAACTGCAGGAGACAGCGCGTTAGGCAGCACACTTTTGTCGCGCAAAGATAGCAAAACCCTGCTGATGGTTGGGGCCGGGACGATGGCGGAACCGCTGATCCGGGCTCATCTGGTCGCCCGCCCGTCGCTTGAGACGGTGTTGATCTGGAACCGGACCGCATCGCGGGCACAGGCAGTGGCCGACGCGCTTGATGATCTGCCACAATCAGTAACGGTGGTAGCCGATCTGGATGACAGCGTGGCAAAGGCCGACATTATCTGTTGTGCCACGATGACCAATGATCCTGTTCTGAAAGGGGCGTTGGTAGCACCGGGAACCCATGTTGATCTGGTTGGCGCCTATAAAGCCGACATGCGCGAAGTCGATGACGATCTGCATCACAGAGCCAGCTGGTTTGTCGACAGCTTCGACACCACATTGGACCATATTGGCGAATTTACCATTCCAATGGCTGCGGGCATTATTAATCGCGATGCGGCGAAGGGTGACCTGCATCGGCTCGTGGCGGGAACAGTTGGTCGCAATTCGGGCGAAGAGATCACGGTTTTTAAGAATGGCGGCGGGGCGCATCTCGATATTATGGTCAGCGCCGCCCTGGTGGAAGCCCACAAGGCGCGCCTCTAACCGTTTCCAAATGCTTTTTTGCGCAATTCGCCGACGGCATTGGCGTGGGCATCGAACCCTTCATAATTGGCAAAGATTTCGGTTCGGGGGGCCATATCCTGATATCCGCTGCGCGACAATTCACCAATCGAGCAGGATTTCATGAAGTTCATGACGCCAAGTGGCGAACGGGTTTTGGCGGCACCGGAGGTTGGAAGGACGCAATTTGGTCCCATCATGTAATTGGCAATCGAGCCCGGCGTATCTTCTCCAAGCAGAATTTCCGCCGCGTTGCGGATGTGATCCACGTGACCGTGCGGTGACTTGGACAATATTTGCAGATGTTCCGGTGCATAGTCATTGATGAAGTCGTAGGCCTGTTGATTGGTCTTGCACAAAACAATTCCTCCGCTGGTGCTGTTCAAGACCGCAGATGAATAGTCGATGCGTTCCTGGCTCATTTTCTGCCAGTATTCGGGAATTTTCCTGGCTGCCTGATTGGCTAATTGCCGCGAAGTGGTGACCAGAAATACGGACGAATCGTCACCATGTTCGGATTCGATGATCGTATCCAGCGCAGCGATGTCCAGATTGGCTGTATCGTCGGCAAATACGATGGATTCTGATGGTCCTGCAGGCATGCCCGGATCAATGCGGTTGGCCAGTAACACCTTTGCGGCGGCGAGCCAGGGGCTGCCGGGGCCTTCAATCTTGACGCATTTGGGAATGGTCTGGGTGCCAAAGGCGGCCGCGGCTACGGCCTGTGCACCGCCTGCCTTGAAAACCCTGCGGGTGCCGGAAATGTCGGCTGCAACCAGGGTGGCCGGGTCAATTTCACCATCCGGCCCGGCTGGTGTCAGCACGATGACATCACGGACGCCCGCAACGACAGCCGGTATGATGCTCATCAGTGTTACAGAAGGAAATGAGCCTTTGCCGCGCGGCGAATAGCAGGCGACGGAATCAATGGGAGTAAACCGTTCGCCAACCTGCGCACCTTCGTGGATTTCCATCATCCACTGTTTTTCAGGCACCTGGCGTTCGTGAAAACGTCGGATATTGTCAGCTGAATAGCGCAGAACATCGACAAATTGCGAGTCCAATGAGGCATATGCACGTTCGAAATCAGCGTCGCTGGCGGCGAGAGTTGAGGCGTCAAATTCCGCCCCATCGAACTGCTTTGCAAATCTGACCAGAGCTGCGTCACCTTCTTCTTTCACGGCGGCAACAATAGGGGCAATTTTTTCGAGAAAGGGCGCAAGATCATCTTCTGCCCGTTGCATCAAAACGTTCCGCTCGTCATCAGACATTTGCGAAAGATCGTGAATGGCAACTTGGGACATTTTCAGGAAACCTGCAGGTCGAATTATGAATTTGTATTTTCTGCCTTGGCTATCGCACCGAATGAGGTGGAAATCCAGTTCTGAAGGGTATTCCAACTAAAGTCACCGATCTGAATCTCGCTAGGGAATGGATTTTGGTCAAGCTTTTGTGCATAACGCCGCCATGCCGCAATTTTGCGGGCGAATTGATAAAATTTCAGGAAATCTAAATGCGTGATCTCGAACTTCCCGGTCGCTCTCCGGTCATGGCAACCAATGGCATGGCTGCAACGTCTCATCCCCTGTCAACGCAGGTGGCGATTGATGTGATCAAGGCGGGCGGCAACGCCATGGATGGCGCAATTGCAGCCTGTGCGGTGCAATGCGTCGTGGAACCGGGATCAACCGGCATTGGTGGTGATTGTTTTGCGCTTTATGCGCCAGAAGGTAAAAACAAGGTCATTGCCTTTAATGGCTCCGGTCGGGCTCCTGCTGCTGCCTCTTATGAAAAGCTGAGGGAGCTGGGGGTCAGCGAAATCGAACGCAAGACCGCACATTCAGTGATTGTACCCGGCGCGATTGATGCCTGGGCACAGCTTAATGCCGACCATGGAAGAATGCCGTTGGGTGAATTGTTGCAGCCGGCAATTGACTATGCGCGCAACGGTTATCCAATTTCCCAGAGGGTCCACTTTGATTTTGTCAAAGCGCGCGAGATGGTGGCGTCGGATGAAAACCTCGCGGCGATATTTCTCAAGGATGGTGAAGTGCCTGCAATGGGAAGCCTGCATCGCAATCCCGGATTGGCCAAGGCGCTGGAAGTGATTGCCAAAGAAGGTCGGGAAGGATTTTACGAAGGCGTGTTGGCGCAGGAAATGGTTGACCGGTTGCAGGAAAAAGGCGGTCTGCACACCATGCGGATGGTGTGGATGGCTCCTGCACCATCGGCGTCGTAATGCGCCATATTGCAGTTGTTACAAACTGCTTGAGAGGAGCCACCCAAATGCACGTTACAACAATCGGCCTAGATTTGGCCAAGAACGTTTTTCAGATCCACGGTATATGCGAAGACGGTGAAGTTGCCTTCAACCGAGCTTTGAGACGGGCACAGGTCCTGACCTTCTTTGAAAGCCTGGAGCCATGCCTGGTTGGCATTGAAGCGTGTGGGACCAGTCACCATTGGGCTCGTGAGATCTCTAAGTTAGGGCATAAAGTCAAACTGATCCCGCCAGTATATGTGAAGCCTTATGTCAAACGGGGTAAATCAGATGCGGTTGACGCCGCCGCCATCTGTGAGGCGGTCACTCGGCCTACAATGCGATTTGTTGAAGTGAAGACTCCCGAACAACAGGCGATACTAGCGGTTCATCGAACGCGTGATCTCATCATTCGCCAACGCACACAGACGATCAATATGCTGCGGGCGCAGCTGGCAGAGTTTGGCATTGTTTTGGCAAAGGGGATTTATCATGCGCTTCAGTTTGCCAAACAATGTTTGAACGGGGAACAACCTGACCTGCCCGAAGTCGCTGGAGATGTAATCTTTGAGCTTTGCGATCAGTTGCGGTTCTTACATTCAAAGATATTGCGGTGTACGCGTCAGATGAACAAGATCGCAAGGTGTGAGAAACGGGTTGCACTGCTTCGCACAATACCCGGTGTTGGGCCGATTACAGCCTCAGCAATTGTTGCAACGGTTGGTAGCGGCAAGCAATTCAACAATGGCCGGGAGTTTGCTGCCTGGTTAGGACTGACCCCACTTAACAGGTCAAGCGGCGGAAAAGAACGTCTGGGGCATATCTCAAAGATGGGAGATCAATATATTCGCCGGTTACTGGTTCTTGGCATGACCTCCCGTATTCGTTCGATCAGGACAGAGCCGGAGAAATTCGATCCTTGGTTTGCGGACATCCTGGAACGCAAGCCAAGCAGGGTGGCTGCAGTCGCAATGGCGAATAAAACAGCCCGAATAATGTGGGCTGTGCTGACCCGTAATGAACCCTACAAAGTGAGATCGATCTAACCAAGGAGGCCAACAACAAGAGATTGCAAGACCAATGAAGTGATGGAAAATTGTCAGCCCTAAAACCAAGACACCCCGTGCTAAGTCCTGAACGCTTGCTGTTCGACATGCGGAATGGGGCTTGGTTGGTGGAAACCATCAGGGCCAGCGGCCATGTGTGTCGCGTCAACAGGCCGAACACAAGACTGCTTCTGACAATGCTTCAATCACAAAACAGGACTTGCAAAAAGGGAGCCATCCACACAAGACTGCTTCTGACAATGCTTCAATCACAAAACAGGACTTGCAAAAAGGGAGCCATCCACACAAGACTGCTTCTGACAATGCTTCAATCACAAAACAGGACTTGCAAAAAGGGAGCCATCCACACAAGACTGCTTCTGACAATGCTTCAATCACAAAACAGGACTTGCAAAAAGGGAGCCATCCACACAAGACTGCTTCTGACAATGCTTCAATCACAAAACAGGACTTGCAAAAAGGGAGCCATCCACACAAGACTGCTTCTGACAATGCTTCAATCACAAAACAGGACTTGCAAAAAGGGAGCCATCCACACAAGACTGCTTCTGACAATGCTTCAATCACAAAACAGGACTTGCAAAAAGGGAGCCATCCACACAAGACTGCTTCTGACAATGCTTCAATCACAAAACAGGACTTGCAAAAAGGGAGCCATCCACACAAGACTGCTTCTGACAATGCTTCAATCACAAAACAGGACTTGCAAAAAGGGATCCATCCACACAAGACTGCTTCTGACAATGCTTCAATCACAAAACAGGACTTGCAAAAAGGGAGCCATCCACACAAGACTGCTTCTGACAATGCTTCAATCACAAAACAGGACTTGCAAAAAGGGAGCCATCCACACAAGACTTTGCCGAGGCCAGAGGGACCTACGAAACCACGATCACAACCGAATTTCGTGGCAATATCATCCATGAATGCCCGCCACAGGGGCAGGGGATGATTGCACTGTTGATGCTGAATATGATGCGTGATGTGGATGTCGATCCCGACATGTTGAGCGCGGAGCGTATTCACCACGAGTTGGAAACATGCCGCCGCGGATATGCCTCACGGAGCAAATATCTGGCGGATCCGGCTCAGGTTGATGTCGCTGTGGAAGAAATTCTGTCGCAGAAATATACTGACCAGCTGCGCGACGACATAGATCCTGCCCTGGCCCGTCATCCTGGTGATGTGGTCAATCTGCCGCCTCACAACGACACGGTTTATATTTCGGTGGTCGATAAAGACCGCAATGCCTGTTCTTTCATCAACACGGTATTCGACACTTTCGGATCGGGGATCACCACCAAGGAACATGCAATCATGCTGACCAATCGTGGGCAGGGATTTGTGATGGAACCCGGCCATCCCAACTGCATCGCACCGCGCAAACGCCCACTGCACACAATCATCCCCGGCATGGTGGAAAAAGACGGCAAAATTGTCATGAGCTTTGGCGTGATGGGTGGTGAGTATCAGGCAATGGGGCACATGCAGTTCTTAACTCGCGTTTTCGACTATGGGCTGGACGTTCAGGCGGCTATGGATGCACCTCGTTTCATGGTGAACCCATTTACCGGAGAAGTTGATATGGAAAGCGCTGTGCCAGAGGCGGTGGTCAATGAGCTAACAGCTAAAGGGCATTCCATTTCGAAACCACGCAAACCGATTGGTGGTTCGCAGGCAGTCGTAATTGACTGGGACAATGGTGTGCTTACCGGTGGCAGTGATCCTCGCAAGGATGGCTGTGCAATAGGCTATTAGGCCTCGCTGGCGATCCACTGGTCAAGGTGAGCGATTTGATCATCGCTCATCACCAGCCCCAATTTGCTGCGCCGCCAGATGATGTCATCGGCACTGTTGGCCCATTCGTTGAGCATCAGATAACGCACTTCAACTTCAAACAGGCCGCCGCCGAAATCCTCGCCGAGCTGTTCGATGGATTCAGCATTGCCCAATACCATGGCCATGCGGGTGCCGTAGGCGTGACACAGGCGATCCAGATCGGCGGATTTCATGAAGGGATAGCGGGCTGAAGCCTCGTTCAACAGGTTGTCAAAGCCGCGCGCGGGAAAATCTCCTCCGGGAAGAGCGGCTTTTGCCGTCCATGGCCGTCCTTTTCGACCAATCAGGTCCTCAATCTCGTCCATCATTTTTTCAGCCAACACACGATAGGTGGTGATTTTGCCACCGAATATGTTGATCAGGGGAGCGCCGCTGCCGCCGTCGTCGCCGTCGCCGTCGCCGTCGCCGCCGTCGCCGCCGCGATCCTGTTTGAAAACATAATCCCGTGTTGCTTCCTGCGCCGCGCTTGCGCCATCGTTGTAGAGCGGCCGCACACCTGAATAGGTCCAAACGATATCTTTCTCGAGAACCGGCTTTTCAAAATATTCTGATGCGGCATCGCACAGATATTGGATTTCATCTTCAGAAATCTTCGCCTCGCCGGGATCGCCTTCAAAATCTTTGTCGGTGGTGCCAATCAGGGTTGTAGCCTGAGTATAGGGAATGGCGAAGATGATCCGGTCATCTGCATTTTGGAAAATATAACAATTGTCGTGATCGTAGAGCTTCGGCACCACGATGTGGCTCCCCTGAACCATGCGGACATTTTGGGCATTATTTTTGCCAAATGCGTTGCCCAGCACGTGATCGACCCATGGACCTGCCGCATTGATGATCATGTCCGCAGATATGGTTGTAGTCTTTCCGGTCGATTTGTCGCGGGTTTGGATAGCCCATTTGTCGCCATTGCGCTGCGCTGAAATGCATTCGGTCCGGACCAGAATTCGGGCTCCCCGCTCACTGGCATCCAGCGCATTGAGAACAACCAGGCGGGCATCATCGACCTGACAATCTGAATACTGAAAGCCTTTTTTGAACATGGCTTTGAGCGGTTTTCCGAAAATACCCCGTGCGAGATCGACGGTTTTCGTCGCAGGCAGAAGCTTGCGGCCACCAATGTGATCATAGAGGAACAGGCCGAGCCGCAATAACCAGGCCGGGCGCAAATCCTTGTGATGCGGCAGGATAAAGCGCATTGGCCGAATGATATGCGGCGCGGCTGACCACAATATTTCTCGTTCTGTCAATGCCTTGCGCACCAGCAAGAATTCGTAGTGTTCCAGATAACGCAGGCCACCATGCACCAGTTTGGACGACCAGCTGGATGTGCCGCTGGCAAGGTCATTCATTTCGCACAGCGCAACCGAATATCCACGTCCTGCCGCGTCGCGGGCAATGCCCACACCGTTAATGCCACCACCGATAATGAATATGTCGACATGGGTGTTCATTCGGCGGTTTCTCGTTGGCAAATTTCAGCGTGAAAGCTTCGACTATCATCATATTCACCAAACTGCGAGATGGGTATGATCAAAAGTCAGGTATTTTGTGCGGTATCTGCTACACTAAAGTAGCGATGACTGTTGCATCACAACGTGCAATCTGGATAGATTGCTTCATTATTTCTGGGAGGAATAGAAATGAAACTCAAAACAATGACTCTGGCGCTTGGTGCGCTAATGGCTTCCACTGCAATGGCTGCGGCCGCTGACTGTGAAACCATCACATTGGGCTCGGCGATTTCGCTGACCGGTAAATATGCCACCAATGGTGTGCACGCGAAAAACGGCTATGAATTTGCGATCAAAAAGATCGACGAAGCCGGTGGCGTAAAATTCGGTGGCAAATGCTATAATTTTAACGTGATCTATTATGATGACGAATCCAAGGGCGACCGTGGTGCCACCCTGGCGGAACGTCTGATCAATCAGGATAAAGTCCAGTATATGCTTGGGCCATATTCTTCCGGTCTGACCAAGGCGATTGCGCCGGTTACCGAAAAATACGGTATTCCGATGGTTGAAGCGGAAGGCGCGTCACGCTCGCTGTTCAACAAGGGCTATAAATACCTGTTTGCGGTGCTGTCGACTTCTGAGCAATATCTTGCTTCGGCTGTGACATTGGCCGGTGAAAAGGCAGTTGAAAGCGGCAAAACCGCCGCCGACGTGAAAGTGGCCATTGCGGTTGAAAACGACCCGTTCTCGCTCGATATCCGCGCTGGTGTGATGGAAGATGCCAAGAAACTCGGCATGAGCGTTGTGATCGATGAAAAATTGCCACGCGACCTGTCCGACATGACCGCGATTCTGACCAAGGTTAAGCTTGTTAAGCCCGACCTGCTGGTTGTGTCCGGCCACTCAAAAGGTGCTGCAACTGCTGTTCGTCAGATCGGTGAACAGAAGATCTCGACACCAATGATCGCGCTGACACATTGTGAGGCTGCCGACGTCACCGGTAACTTTGGTGCTGCTGCAAACGATATTTTGTGTGCAACTCAATGGTCCGAGACCTTGAGCTATTCAGATCCGATCTTCGGTACCGCTGCCAATTATGAAACAGAGTTTAAGGCGGCCTATCCTGAATATGCCGAGAAGAAGGTTCCTTATCAGACTGCTCAAGCCACCGCGGCAGTGTATGTCTTCAAGGATGCTTTTGAGCGCGCCGCTTCATTGGACAAAGATGCAGTTCGTGATGCGATCGCAGCGACTGACATGAAAACGTTCTATGGTGACATCAAGTTCTCAGAAGCTGGCAACAACATTGCCAAGCCAATGGTTCTGCGTCAGATTCAAGACGGTGCCTACAACGTGGTTGCACCTTCTGCGTTTGCTTCGCACAAGACCAACTGGCCTCGTGGCAACTAAGATTTGAATTAACAGAGGCCGGGATTTTCCCGGCCTCTTCTTTATCTGTTTTATTTTGTCGCGCCCGAACCGTGGTCTTCGTTTAGCTCACAATTGAACTCGTTGATAATGCCGGTCTGGTACTTGGCATGTTGTCGTTGATCCTGTAGTCGGCCCCGATGAAATGAAACGTGGTTTAAATCGCCCAACAGAGGCGAAAACCCAGGGGAGGAAGCTGATCTCATGGATCAGATTGCAAGTAATATTGGTCTTCTCATCGATTATCCGGTGGTCAATTTAAAGATCCTGATCGATGGCATATTGATCGGCGCGTTGTTCGCGCTGGCAGCTTACGGCCTGGCACTCGTTTGGGGCGTGATGAACGTTAAAAACCTGGCGCAGGGTGATTTTGTCATCGGCGGTGGCTACGTGTCCTGGTGGCTGGTGAAAAATGTCGGCCTGCACCCGCTGTTGGGAGTTCCTGTCGCTTTTGTCGTAATGGCCCTGTTGGGCGGTGCCCTGCATGGCACAGCGATCCATACCTGGGCGAAGTCACAGACCAAAGCGATGATCTGGGTTGCGTCAATTACCGGGTTGATATTCGTTGTTGCCACCTATCTGGGTGAAGCGGCGGGCAGTATTGCCGGTTACGCCGGTCTAGTCCTGACAATTTTGCTGATCATCAATGGCGGGATTTACAATCTGGTTATCTCGCGGGTGATCGAGCGTGATCTGTTTACCTCACTGCTGGCAACCTTTGGTCTGGCGATCATGGGCGCGCAGATCATGAACCTGCTGTTTGGTTCGGACACCCAGAGCCTCGATCTGGGATATGAAACGCTTTATTTCGCAGATGGCCTCATTGACATTCCTATTGCCAAACTGATTGGCGTCATCCTGGCGGCAGCGCTGGCTACGGCGGTAATCTTGTTCATGAAGCGCAGTCGCATGGGGCAGGCCATCCGGGCAACCGCTCAAGATGCAAGGGCTGCTCGCGTATTGGGCATTGATACCGAAAAAGTTTACGCGTTTACCTTCTCGCTGAACGCCGCAATCTGTGGTGCGGCGGGTGCGATTATTGTCATGGTCTGGGTGATCCAGCCGTTCTACGGCATCACCTATTCGGTACGCGCCTTTGTGATTGTTACGGCTGCTGGTCTTGGCAATCTGCCGGGTGTTATCGCCGCGGGTCTCGGGATTGGCGCTGCTGAACAATATGGCAGTCACATATTTGGTATTGGGTACCAACAGGCGATTGCCGTGATGTTGTTGCTGGCGGTTCTGGTATTCCGCCTGATGCAGCAAAAGCGCAATCGCCAGGTATTGCAGTAGAGGAGCGGGATCATGAGCATTAATAAAACCGGCCTCTATGTGGCCTTACTCGCCTTCACTGTCGCTGCACCATTTGTATTCCCCAATTACGGGGTTCAGCTGGGTACGCTGTGGCTGATGATCATTGTTGCCATGACCTGGGACATGACCGGTGGTCAAATGGGTTACAATTCATTGGGCAATATCTTCTTTTACGGGACCGGCATGTATGTCGCAGCCGTGATTGCCATTGGTCTTGTCTATGACGTTGGTGAATATACCGGAGCGGCGGGCGGCGGGAGATATGACTTTACCGACGCCCAATATTTCACCGGATTCATTCTTGGTACGCTGGGAGCCGGTGTTTTCTGCGCCATTACGGCGTTCATCATCGGGTATGTGACATTTGGTTTGCGCGGTCCGTATTTTGCCATTGGCACATTGGGTGTCGCCATTGCCGCCGGTGAACTGGTTTCCAACTGGGACTGGGTCGGCGGTGGACAGGGCATAACCCTGCCAGTTTATCCGGGCAATCTGGATGAGGGCAAAGTCTTTATCTATTTCGCCTTTGCGATCACCGGGGTCGTGCTCTTCATCTTCCTCAACTGGCTATACAAGACGCGTTTCGGTGCGGCGATCAACGCCATTCGTGATGATGAGGAAAAGGCTGAAGCCATGGGCATTCATACCATGCGCTACAAGTTGGTGACCTGGGCCATGTCGGCTTTCTTTGTCGGTATTGTCGGCGGAATATCAGCGTTTCAGCTGATCTCATTTGAGCCGCTGGAATCAGCTTATCAGACGATCAACCTTGGTATTTTCATGGTTGTCTGCGTGTTGCTTGGCGGCAAAGGTACCCTTTGGGGACCGATCATTGGCGCTATCCTGTTCCAGCTCTTCAAAGAAGTCACATGGAACTATTTCCTTGGCTGGCAGTGGGTGGCGCTTGGTGCGTTGATTGTTGTCACGGTGGTCTATTTCCAGGACGGCCTGATGGGCTGGTTGCGCACCGTCAAACCCGAATGGTTTGGCCTGACAATTGATGAAAAAGGCGATGCGCAAAAAGAATCGGCGACAGCCGGCGGGGAGGCGGCACAATGAGCATTATTGATGTAAGCAATGTGTCAAAGAGTTACGGGGGAGTGAAAGCTAATTCCGATGTGTCGATCAAGGTTGAAAAAGGCGGTATTACCGGCCTGATCGGACCCAACGGGTCCGGCAAGACAACCCTGTTCAATTCAATCGTTGGCTATCATCCTATCGATTCCGGGTCGATCAAATATGAGGGGCAGGAAATCTCTCATATGCAGGTGCCGGAAATTGCCCGTCTGGGCCTTTTGCGCACATTCCAGCAGACCCGAATCTACGGGGCGATGGACTGTGTGGAGAACATGCTGATCTCCCTGCCGCACCGCAAAATGAGTCTGATGGACACGCTCAAGCAGAACACGGCAGAGGACCGAGAGCGGGCCGAGCACTTGCTGGAATTTGTCGGGCTTTATGAAAAACGGTATCTGCGCTCGGGGTCCCTGTCATTTGGTCAGCAGAAATTGCTGGAATTTGCCATGGCGCTGATGAATGAACCGACAGTTCTGCTGCTGGATGAGCCAACAGCCGGAATCAATCCGACCCTGATCAATGGTCTGATCGACCGGTTGAAACGGGCCAATTCCGAATTTGGTATTACGCTGTTTATCATCGAACACAATATGCGGGTCATCATGAATATGGCTGACACGATCTACTGTCTCGCCCATGGCGAGTTGCTGGCGTCTGGCTCGGCTGACGACGTTCAAAATGATCAACGTGTCATTGATGCATATCTGGGAGCGCACTAATGGCCAAAGAAAAAGATCAGGAAAACGCCAAGTCACCAGACGCTGAAGCTTCAAAGGCTGAAGCGGTCAGAGGTTATGGTTCAGGTGGTGTCGAAACGGTTATCTCCGTTGAAGAGGTGACCCGGCAAGTTGCGGCGATTGCCGAGGATGTCACCCTCGACAAACTGGATTCACTCGTCGATGGCGACCCCTATGTGACAATTGAAAATCTCAATGCTGGCTATGGCAAAATGGAGATTCTCCATGATGTCAGCCTGCGGGTTGGCCGTAAGCAATCTTTGTGCCTCATTGGGCCCAACGGGGCTGGTAAATCCACCGTGTTGCATGCGATTTTTGGTTTCAATAATATCTTCTCCGGTGCCATCCGCATTGGTGATGGAGATGACAAGAAAGATGTCACAAAGCTTTCACCAAATGAAAAGCTGAGCGAAGCGGGCATCGCCTATATTCTGCAGGACAAGTCGGTATTTCCCGGCATGACCGTGGAAGAAAACCTTTGGATGGGCGGTTTCCTGAAGGATCAGCCAGCCGAGGCCAAACGGGCCGCCGAGATGATTTTCGACAAATACCCGCGCCTTGCTGCACGTCGCAAACATCAGGCCAAGGTTTTGTCAGGCGGTGAGCGCCGATTGCTGGAAATCTCTCGCGCGCTGGTTATGGACCCGGAAGTTCTGTTGGTGGACGAACCGTCGATTGGTCTGGAACCCCGCTTTATCGACATGGTGTTTGAGATTCTTCATGGCCTTCAACATGACGATGGAAAAACCATCATCATGGTTGAGCAGAATGCCAAGAAGGGCCTGGAATTTGCCGATATCGGCTACGTTTTGGTGAGCGGTGAAGTGGCAATTGCTGACAAGGGCGACAAGCTGTTGGCCAACCCGAAAGTCGGTCAATTATTCCTTGGTGGTTAGGCCTGCCGCGTATCGCAAAATGATCAATCCAACCACCATCATCATGGCGGACAGGATTAGCATGGCCATATAGCCGCAGAGTTGCCAGATCAGTGATCCACCGAACGGGGCGATGGCTGCGCCGAACATGAAAAGCCCGCCCATGCGCCCGGAAATCTGTCCGAAATTGGCACCCCCCAATGTCTCGCGGGTGAGCATTGGGCGAACAATGCTGGTCACACCATAGGCAGAGCCATGCAGGACGACGAAAGTCAAAATCACCACCGATTCGGTGCCGGCGATCGCCAGGGCGGATATGCCAATCGCCATGCCGGCGAAACAGGCGAGCGCCGTGGTCAGCGTTGATGTCCGCTTTTCCGTTGCCATCATCACCAATCGCCCAAACACCTGCATGGGGCCGATCATTGAGGCGACCAGAATGGCGAACGAAGCGCTCACACCCCGCTCCGCCAACAATGGTAAAAGATGGGTGACGATCATTCCGTGAACGATGGAGATGATCATGAATGCCGAATCCAGGAGCCAGAAGGATTTGCCAAACGACACCTTGTTTTTTGTAGAAGATGCAATCGGACGCGCCACCGGGAAACGCCGTTGCAGCGAGGTGATTGACCATGTGGTCAAGGGCAGGGTGATCAGCGCCATGCCAGCGGCAAAACAGATGACCGCCTGTTGCCAGGCCATCACTGAATTCAGTGCATGAGCGGTTGGAAACGCGACCGTTCCGGCCAGACCGGCAATCAGGGTTATGCGGGTGATCGACGGTTTAGCATTATCACCCAGATGGCGGATCAGGTTGGCGAAACACGGTTCATAGAGACTTGCCGCCATGCAAAGTCCCAGCACCAGCCAGACACAATAAAATTGCCAAAGATGCGCGACCTGCGACAATCCAAGCAGGCAGACCACGGAAAGTATCGTGCCGCCAACCATCAGTTCACGACCACGGCCCGCATCAATTAATCTGCCTGCAAACGGTGAAGCAGCGGCTGTAACCAGCAGGGATAATGTAAATGCACCGGTCAGTTCGGTCTTCGACCAACCGGTCTCCAACTCCCAGGTAGGGAGGAAGGCAGGGAACAGATAAAATATTGCCGCCCAGATGATTGTCTGGCCAATAGCAAGGGGCAAAGTGATAGAAGCCATAGTGACCGGATTTTTCCTGCTGGCGGATCACAGCAGTCTAACGCCTCAGGTTTATCAATACCAAGCAAGTATCCACCAAAAACTGGGACTCTGCGATCCCCGAGCCTTCGCTATTTAATGACGAGATGGCATGGTGGCTAAAACGGTTGGAGTGATTATGTATTTAGGACTTGATTTGGGAACGTCAGGCATCAAGGCGCTGATCATTGATGACAACCAGAAGATTATCACGGCTGCAGATTCTCCGCTGAGCGTCACCCGGCCCGGCCCCGGCTGGTCAGAACAGGATCCAGCCGATTGGATCGCCGCGACCGAAACCGCCTTGTTGTCGTTGAAGACGTCACACCCCAAACAGCTTGCGGCTGTCAAAGGTATCGGATTTTCGGGCCAGATGCATGGCGCAACCCTGCTCGATAAGTCTGACAAAGTCCTGCGTCCCTGCATGTTGTGGAACGATACGCGCAGCCATGTGGAGGCCGCAGAACTCGATGCCGATCCCAAATTCAGGGCCTTGTCTGGCAATATTGTCTTTCCCGGTTTTACCGCGCCGAAGGTTGAATGGGTGCGCCGCAACGAGACAGGGATTTTCGATCAGACCGCCAAAATTCTGTTGCCAAAAGACTATTTGCGGCTGTGGCTGACGGGGGATCACGTTTCTGAAATGTCTGATGCTGCCGGGACCAGCTGGCTCGATGTTGAAAAGCGCTGCTGGTCACCTGAGCTGCTCGGCGCCTGCCATCTGGATGAAAGCCACATGCCGTCACTGGTTGAGGGGTCCGAAGTCAGCGGCCAATTGCGCTCTGATCTGGCGCAACAATGGGGTATGGGCAACGTGGTGGTTGCCGGTGGTGCCGGAGACAATGCCGCTTCTGCCATTGGTCTTGGCGTGGTGCAGGCCGGCTCGGCTTTTGTATCGTTGGGGACTTCCGGCGTGCTGTTTGCCTCCAATGCCTCCTATCTGCCGAATCCAGAAAGTGCGGTTCATACATTCTGTCACGCCGTGCCGGACACCTGGCATCAGATGGGCGTGTTTCTGTCTGCTACGGATTCGCTAAACTGGTGGGCAGGTATATGTGGAACTTCGGCTGCAGACCTGACCGGAGAACTCGGCACGGAACTGCAATCGCCGAGCGGGATCACCTTCCTGCCTTATCTCTCCGGTGAACGCACGCCCCATAACGACGCAAAGATCCGGGGGGCATTCCTGGGGTTGGATCATGGTCATGATCGCAAGCAGATGACCAGGGCGGTGCTGGAAGGAGTGGCATTTGCGCTGCGCGACTCGCTTGAAGCGCTGGCAGCGGCTGGTACAAATCTCGAGCGGGTGATGGCAGTTGGGGGTGGTACCCGCTCCACCTATTGGCTGGAATTGGTCGCCAGCGTTCTGAATCTGCCGCTTGATCTGCCTCAGGATGGTGATTTTGGCGCGGCATTCGGTGCCGCGAGGCTGGGGCTGATCGCTGCAGAAGAGGCGAATGCGGAAAGCGTCTGCACCCCGCCAAGCATTGCCCGCAGTTTTGAACCGAATGCAGTTCATGTGGATCAACTTGCCACTGCCTATCAGACCTATCGCGATGCCTATCCGGCAATTTCTGGTGTTGGCTGATTACAACGCCATTGAATTGATCTAAAGGGAAGCTGAATAGGCCTTCTTCTGTCAACAGGATACAGACTTGAGCAAATTTCTGATCGCCACACGCAAAAGCAAAATGGCTTTGGCTCAGACCAAGCTGGTATCGAACCTGCTGCAGCAAGCTGTGCCGGGGCTGGATGTTGATCTGGCGCAAAGCAATCCGCGCGGTGACCGTGATCAGATAAGCCGGCTGGACCGACATGGTGGCAAGGGGGGAGCCTTTGTTGCCGAGATACGCGCCGATGTGGTGGCTGGGCGCAGCCAGTGTGCCATGCATTCGTTGAAAGATATGCCCGGGAATGAAGAAACGCCCGGTCTCGTAATAGGCGCTTATCTGCGGCGCGATGATCCCTCAGATTCACTCGCCTTGCGGCCCGGTCTGGAGATGGCCGAATTGCGTAAAAACGGTGGCGAGGGATTCAAGATTGGCACCAATTCGGTGCGGCGCGCAGCGTTCCTGCACAGTCTATTTCCAAATGCCGAAGTGATCCATTTTCGAGGCGCTGCCGATACCCGCATTGATAAACTGGACAATGGCATTCCCCAGAAAATGGTCGACGGTAGTGAGGTCGGACCGGCCGATGCAATTTTGCTGGCGACTTCCGGCATGGCGCGCGTGGGTCTGTCGAACCGGGTTGCCTACACATTCACCAGCGAAGAAATGTTGCCCGCCGTCGGGCAGGGCATTGTCGCCGTGGAATGTGCCAGCACCGACTGGCAGACGCGCGAATATCTTGCCCGGATCGACGATGCCGATGCCCGCTGCTGTGCCGAAGCAGAGCGCGAAGTGTTATGGGTGCTGGATGGCCACTGCAATTCACCGATTGCAGCTCTTTCGAAGATAGACGGGGATACCATGAGCATCAGCGCCGCGGTCATGTCACTGGATGGCGAAACAATCCTGCGGGCGCAGGAAGACGGCCCGGGCGACTATCCCCGCGAACTTGGGCGCAAAGTGGCCATGGCCTTGATTGCCCAAGGGGCGCAGGCTCTGGTTGAAGCGACGCGAATTTAAGGCCCGGACTACTTGACGTCGAAATCCAGAACCAGATGTTTGGACGTCGGGCGAGACTGACAGGCAAGGGTAAAACCTGCCTCGATTTCCCAATCCTGCAGCGAATAATTGACATCCATCGTTGCGTCACCTTCGACAATCTTGCAGCGGCAGGTGCAGCACATGCCACCAGCACAGGAGAACGGCAGATCCAGCCCGGCACCTTGTGCGGCGGCCAGAACCGTGTGGGACTGCGGGTCCATGTGCAACGAATTTCGTTTACCGTCGAGTATGTACTCCACTTCGATATCACCGGCCCCATTTGCGGCGGCGGCGGCGGCGAGGGCGGCAGTTGCAGGCCTGGCAGTTTGCTCAGTGCCAAACAGTTCAATCTTGACTTTTTCCCGATCCATGCCGAGTTGTTGCAGCTCGGATTGCAATTCTTCCGTCATCGTCTGTGGGCCACAGATATAGCCAGCGTCGAAACCGCTCAACGTGATCAGGTTCTTGTTGCATAATGCCTTGATCATCTCGCCGTTCAGGCGGCCGTTGAGAAAGGCGATATCCGACTGTTCCCGGCTGAAAGCATAAAAAATCTGCAGGCGTTGAGTATAGCAGTCTTTCAGGGCGTTGATGTCGTCGAGAAACATCACCGTCTTGGTCGACCGGTTGCCGTAGATCAGCGTGATAGTGCTTTGCGGTTCTTCTTCCAGAACCGACTTGGCGATGGACAGGCAGGGCGTGATGCCGGACCCGGCAGCAATCAAAAGATAATTGTGCCGTTCCCCAATCGGGGCAGTGAACCGGCCCTGTGGTGACATGACCTGCACTTTGTCACCGACTTTCAGCGTGGTGGCAAAATTGGAAAACCGGCCATCTGCGACCTGTTTAATGCCAACTTCCAAGTCAGCGGCTTTTCGCGCTGAACAGATCGAATAGGAACGGCGAATATCTTCGCCATCGATTGTTGCCCGCAGAGTAAGATACTGGCCGGGGTCAAAAATGAACGTGTCGGCCAGGTCATCAGGAATTTCAAACCCAAGTGCCGTTGACCCTTTTGATGGGTGACGGATCGTTTTGATGGTCAGGGCATGAAATTGAGGAATAGCCATTTTTTTACAGACACTTGAAGTAATCGAATGGCTCTGAACACTGATCGCATTGGTAATGCGCTTTGCAGGGGGTGGAGCCGAATTCGGAAATTTTGGAGGTTTGTGAAGAGCCGCAGCGTGGGCAGGTGACGGTGGTTTCGCCGAACAATGCCAGCTTTGAATTGCTTGATTTGTGAGGTGGGGCAATACCGTAGGCCCGCAGCTTCTCGCGGCCCTCATCGGTAATCCAGTCGGTCGTCCAGGGCGGCGAAAAGACTCGCTCGATCTTTGCCTGATAACCGGCATCCAACAGGGCGGCTTCCACGGCCAGCTCAATGGCGAGCACCGCGGGGCAGCCCGAATAAGTCGGCGTGACTTTGGCAATGGCAATACCGTCAACCAGTTCCACATCGCGCAATATGCCAAGATCAGCCACCGTCACACAGGGGATCTCCGGGTCGGGCACCGCTGCTGCCACCGCCCAGGCGCGCGCAGGGTTTAGATCGGAAAGGGCTGGCGCTTCTACCACGCCATGCCCGGATAAGAGCGCTGCATATATTGCAACTCGCTCAACAAATGTCCGAAATCCTCCGTATGGCGTCCATCGCGGCCACCTTCCTGCGGGAAGGCAATTTCCGGTATTGTCAAAAAGGCCTCCGCAAACACCTGCTCAACGGTTTGATCCCAATCGTCGCGCAAGAGTTTGGGATCGGGAAGCAGTCCGGCTTCAATGCATGTCTGCATGGCGTCGGTGGTGCTGAATAGTTCGTCGGTGTAGCCGTGCAAGGCAATGACGGCATCGCCCATGCGCCGTGCGCTTTCCTCGGTTCCGTCGCCCAGCCGGATTACCCATTCACCGGCATGGCGGATATGATAGGCGATTTCCTTGACGGCTTTTTCAGCGAAGCCGCGAACCGTGTCATCTTTACTGCCTGTCGCCGCCTGCCAGAAAGGCTGCATAAACGCAGCAAAATAAAGTTGACGCAACATGGTATGGGCGAAGTCGCCATTGGGTCGTTCCACCAGCAGGCAATTTTTATATTCACGGTCGGTGCGCAGATAGGCCAGGTCATCTTCACTGCGGCCCTTGTCCTCCAATTCTCCGGCATAGGTGTAGAGATTGCGGGCCTGTCCCAGCATGTCGAGGGCCATATTAGGCATCGACAGATCTTCTTCCAGCATCGGCGCATGGCCACACCATTGCGACAGCCGGTGGCCAAGGATGAGGTGATCATCCCCCAGAGTAATCAGGGCATCGGCAAGGGCGGCAGCCGGTTTCATCACATATGTCCCACTTCGTCGGGAATGTCGTAAAAACTTGGATGCCGATAAACCTTGTCTCCGGCGGGATCGAAATTTTCTGACGATTTATCCGGGTCGGACGCTACGATATCGCGCGATTGCACCACCCAGATCGAATTGCCTTCCTCGCGGCGGGTATAGACATCGCGGGCCGATTGCAGGGCCATTTCGCTGTCCGCGGCATGGATCGATCCGACATGTTTGTGGTCAAGACCGTTGCGTGGTCGGATGAAAACTTCCCATAGGGGCATGTGTTGCGTGCTCATTATTCTGCTGCCTCCTTGGCGGCATCTGCTCGTGCGCGCCGTTTTTCTGCGTGGGCCAGAGCGGCCTCACGCACCCAGGCGCCGTCCTCCCAGGCCTTGGTGCGCGCGGCAATGCGGTCACGGTTCATCGGGCCTCCGCTCTTGACCACCCGCCAGAACTCACTCCAGTCGATTTCACCAATGTCGTAGCCGCCCTGACCTTTGTTGCGGTCGGGATTCCACTTCAGCTCCGGATCGGGCATTGTCAGGCCAATCAGGTCGGCCTGCGGAACCGTGGCGTCGATGAATTTCTGACGAAGCTCATCATTGCTGAAGCGTTTGATTTTCCATTTCATGTTCTGATCGCTGTGGGAACTGTCTGAATCCGATGGTCCAAACATCATCAGTGACGGCCACCACCAGCGGTTCAACGCGTCCTGGGCCATTTGTTTCTGTTCCGGCGCGCCTTTGGCGAGCACCGATATCAACTCATAACCCTGTCGCTGGTGAAAGCTTTCTTCCTTGCAGATGCGCACCATGGCGCGGGCATAGGGGCCAAATGAACAGCGGCATAACGGCACCTGATTCATGATAGCCGCCCCATCAACAAGCCAGCCAATGGCGCCCATGTCTGCCCAGCTTGGTGTCGGATAGTTAAAAATGGAGGAATATTTGGCTTTGCCCGCCAGCAATTCTTCGGTCATCTGCTCGCGGGAAATGCCCAGAGTTTCTGCAGCTGAATAGAGATACAGACCGTGACCCCCTTCGTCCTGAACCTTGGCCAGCAGAGCCAGTTTGCGTCGCAATGTCGGGGCGCGGGTGATCCAGTTACCCTCCGGCAGCATGCCAACGATTTCCGAATGTGCGTGCTGACCAATCTGGCGGATCAAGGTCTTGCGGTAGGCCTCGGGCATCGGATCATTGGCTTCGATTTTTTCTTCGCGATCAATGCGCGCCTGAAATGCCGCCAGAAACTCTTCCGATTCCTCGGTTTGCGTATTGGTGCCAATCAATCCTTGTGAATACATCAGAATTCCTCCAGTGCAGCATATTACGTTACAGAATTTTCAATTTCAATCTTTTTTTGTAACATATTAAGTAAATCGTTGCGCCAGTGCAGGCGGTGTCCGGGGCAGGGTGCCATTCAATCCGCTGGCATGTTGATCCATCCAGGCTTCCGATGAGGTCAGCAACTGATGGTAAAGTGTTGAAACAAAACGATGACATTCAGCCTCCGGCCAATCTGGTGTCCAGAATTCCGGCGCCACATTGTCGAATTGAAACAGGATGCGCCGCCACTCGTGAATCAGCAGGCAACGGACCGCCAATGCATCAATGTCGCTAAGCTGGGCGTTCACAACCGGCGAAAATGCCTCCATCAGGGCAGCAAAACTTTGCTTATGGTCAGTCGGACAACTGATTTCTTTCATCCAGTCAGGGATGTTGACGATCTTCCCATTCAGAACAAAGTCCTGACCTGTGTCGTGTGGTTGTTTGGCGTCGGTGGAATTCAGGCGTATCAAATGAGGTTTGGGGTAGTCTTGTTGTTGATAACTTACCTGCCAGCCTTCGGTGGAGTGATTTACTGATGAGAGCTGCGCGTAAATCCGGTCTGTCGCGGCAGCAAATGGTTCCAGTCCGGTGGGCGACAGGTGATAGAAACTGGATCGCCCAATTTTTTCACGCACCACCCAGCCATCATTTGTGAGTCGGGAAAAAGCGGTCCGCACAGCCCCGGCTTCAATGCCCATGTGCTCCAGCAATACCTGAACCGTACGGGCGGAGACCGATCCGCCACGGGGCACAATTGCATCGCCAAAAAATGTGATGATGACCGACCAGACGCGCAGTTTCTTGGTCCTGTTCAGCCGGGCGACGAGTTGGCTTACATGGTCCATGCTAATAGGCATTCATCGTGTGCAGCGTATAGGTCGCAACAGGCTCATCGTCCTGATTGAACAGGGCAACGTTCCAGCGCACTTCGCCATAGTCATCATTGCGTTTGGTTTTGCGCTTGACGGTCAGTTCAACACGGATGCTGTCACCCGGTGAAACCGGCTTCTGGAAGGCAAGGTCGGTCAGACCGGTATTGGCCAGAACGGGACCGGGATCCGGCTCGACAAACAGGCCGGCGGCAAATGACAGCAGCAGATAACCGTGGGCAACACGACCGGGAAAAAATGGATTAGCTTTGGCCGCTTCGTCGTCCATATGGGCATAGAATGTATCCCCGGTGAAATGAGCGAAATGCTCAATGTCCTCCAGGTTGATCTTCCTCGATTTCGTGTGCAGGGTTTCTCCCAGTTGCAGTTCGTCAAACGTGCGGGTGAAGGGATGGGCGTCGCCGGAAATGGTATCGGCATTGGGGACCCAGGTCTTGCCAACCGCAGCGATCATGTTGGGAGAACCCTGAATGGCGGTGCGTTGCATGTAGTGCATGACGCTTCGAATGCCGCCCAATTCCTCGCCACCCCCGGCGCGGCCCGGACCGCCATGAGTCATATGGGGCAGGGGCGACCCGTGGCCGGTACTTTCTTTCGCCGAAGTCCGGTCATTGATGTAAATCCGTCCATGCCATGCAGCCGAACCGGTGGCCATTTGGGTGGCAACCTGAGGGTCATGGGTGAACAGTGAAGCGACCAGACTGCCACCACCGCGATTGAGCAATTGGCAGGCGTGATCCAGATCGCGATACGGCATGATCGTTGCCGTTGGACCAAAGGCTTCCAGTTCATGGACGCTCGTGGCGGCGTCCGGATCGGCACAATGATACAGGGTTGGGGCGATAAAGGCGCCCAGGTCGCGGTCGGCACCGTCAACCGTCACGGCATTGGACGAGGTCACCATTTGTGCCTGATGTCCCAGACGCCGGTTGATTTTCAAAACGTCGCCTCTTTGTGTCTCTGACACCACTGGCCCCATCTGTGTGGATTTCAGCCTTGGATCGCCGATTTTTATTTTGCTCAACTTGCTGGTCAGTGCATCGATGCAATTGTCAATTGATGCTTGCGGTACGATGAGCCGGCGAATTGCTGTGCATTTCTGACCGGCCTTGGTGGTCATTTCACCAACTACTTCCTTGACGAACAGATCGAATTCGGGCGTGCCCGGCACTGCATCGGGCCCCAGAACGGATCCGTTGAGACTGTCTTGCTCGCTGATGAATGGGATGCAGTGAGACAGGATGTGGGAGTTGGAACGCAGCATCAGCGCGGTCTGGGCTGAACCGGTAAAGCTGATCACATCCTGAGCCGTGAGTTGATCCAGCAAATCGCCGGTACTGCCCGCGATCAGTTGAAATGCCCCTGCCGGGAAGGTTTGGGAATCGACCATCAATCGAAAGCAGGCCTCGGTTATGTAGCAGGTATCGGTTGCCGGTTTGACGATCGCAGGCATCCCTGCCAGCAGGGTTGCTGCAAGCTTTTCCAGCATGCCCCAGATGGGAAAATTGAAGGCGTTGATATGAACTCCAACGCCGAGCTTTGGAGTGCAGATATGCTGCCCGATAAATGTGCCGTTGCGGGACAATTGCTCAACATCGCCATCGAGATAGACCGTTGAATCGGGCATTTCGCGACGCCCTCGTGAGGCATAGGCAAACAGGGTCATGATTCCGCCGTCAATGTCGATCCAGGAATCGGTGCGAGTCGAACCGGCCATATAGCTCAGTTCGTATAACAGTTCCTTGTTGTCATTGAGATGGGTTGCCAGTGCCTTCAGCGCGCGCGCCCGATCATGAAATGTCTGTTCCCGCAACGCCGGACCACCGATTGTCCTTGCATAATTGAGCATTGATACGGTGTCGAAACCTGTGCCACCTGCCACGGCAATTTCTTGTCCGGTGACCGCGCTTTTGATTATTCGGGCATTTCGCGATGCTGCCGATTGCGAGGGCAGCCAAGAGCCTGCACAATAGGAATGAACGTTGATAGGATCCGCTGACATGATAGTTATCCTGCTTCACACTGTGGATTGACCGGATGGATAGGCCGTGTAAGCGTTACACGAGAATGTAAAAAAGGAAATCCTTGTAACACAACATGCTTGATTTAACTCCTGATCGGGCGTCGCTGGATGCCATCGAAATTGCTTCCCGTGACGAGATTTCGGCGTTGCAATTGCAGCGCATGAAGTGGTCGCTGAAACATGCGTATGACAATGTGCCGTTTTACAAGGCCAGCTTTGATGCTGCTGGCACACACCCCGATGACCTGAAGTCGTTACAGGACCTGGCGAAATTTCCGTTCACCAAAAAGCAGGATCTGCGCGAAAATTACCCGTTTGGCATGTTTGCAGTGCCGCGTGAAAAACTGGCGCGCATTCATGCCTCTTCTGGAACAACCGGCAAGCCAACGGTGGTAGGCTATACGGCTTCTGACGTGGATATGTGGGCAAGTGTGGTGGCGCGCTCGCTGCGGGCCTCGGGCACAAGACCGGGAGATCTTGTGCATGTTGCTTATGGATACGGTCTGTTTACCGGCGGTCTGGGCGCTCATTACGGAGCTGAGAAACTTGGCTGTACGGTGGTGCCGGTTTCGGGGGGCATGACGGCGCGGCAGGTGACGTTGATTGAAGATTTCAAACCGACAACGATCATGGTCACCCCATCTTATGCGCTATCTATTCTTGATGCCTGCAGAGATCAGGGCATTGATCCAAGGCAGACGTCTTTGCAGGTTGGCATTTTCGGGGCCGAACCGTGGACCAACGCGATGCGGGAAGAGATCGAACAGGCATTTGATATGCATGCGGTGGACATTTATGGCCTGTCGGAAATCATTGGCCCGGGTGTCGCCAATGAATGTGTTGAAACCAAAGATGGCCCGACAATCTGGGAAGATCACTTTTATCCTGAAATTATAAATCCTGAAACCGGCCAGCCGGTGGCGGATGGTGAGATGGGGGAGTTGGTTTTTACCTCGCTGACCAAAGAGGCATTTCCAATCATTCGTTACAGGACCCGCGACTTGTCGCGGCTTTTGCCCGGAACGGCCCGGTCGATGCGGCGGATGGAAAAAATCACCGGGCGCAGCGATGACATGATCATTTTGCGCGGGGTCAACGTGTTTCCCACGCAGATCGAAGAACAGTTGATGAAAGTTCCGTCCTTGGCCCCGCATTTTCAGATTGAACTAAAAAATGCCGGTCGAATGGATGCCATGGTGGTCCATGTTGAGGCGGGTAGTGCGATGGACGAACCGACCAAAAATCAGGCTGCAGCACAATTGGCAAAACGTGTTAAAGATGTGATTGGTGTGACCGCTGAAATTAATGTTCGCGACACCGGTGCCGTTGCACGCAGCGAAGGCAAGGCTGTGCGTGTAATTGATAATCGCAAGAAGGATTAGTCCTGGTGCAATCTGCTGTCGGCTTTGACAATTCCTATGCCCGCCTGCCAGAGCGTTTTTTCGCGCGATTAAACCCCAAACCCGTGCGCGAACCGCAACTGATCAAACTGAATGAAGCGCTTGGAGAAGAATTGGGGCTGGATGTCGCCTATCTGCTGTCTGATGCCGGACTTGCAGCTCTTGCGGGAAACTCCAATTTTGAAGGGTCCGACCCGCTGGCAATGGCCTATGCCGGACAGCAATTTGGCAATTGGGTTCCCCAATTGGGAGATGGCCGGGCGCTGTTGTTGGGAGAAGTGATCGACAGGAACGGTGTGCGTCGGGATATCCAGCTGAAGGGCTCCGGCCCCACCCCATTTTCACGCATGGGGGACGGCCGCGCCTGGCTGGGACCGGTTTTGCGGGAATATGTCGTCAGCGAGGCAATGGCGGCGCTGGGCGTGCCGACAACCCGGGCACTGGCGGCGGTATCGACCGGTGAACCGGTGGTGCGTGAGGACGTATTGCCGGGAGCAATTCTGACCCGTGTCTCAAGGGCGCATATTCGGGTCGGCACGTTCCAGTATTTTGCCGCGCGCCGCGATGATGAAGGTCTGCGCCAACTCGCCGACTATGCCATTGACCGCCTTTACCCGGAACAAAAGGATGCAGATAACCCTTATCTGGGACTGTTGAACTGCGTTATTGAGGCACAAGCGCAACTGGTCGCCAAATGGATGAATCTTGGCTTCATACATGGTGTGATGAACACCGATAATGTCTCGATTGCCGGGGAGACGATCGACTATGGTCCTTGCGCCTTTATGGACGAGTTTCATCCCGACCGGGTGTTCAGTTCGATAGACCAGCAGGGACGTTACGCCTATTCCAACCAGCCGAGAATTGCTCACTGGAATCTGGTGCAATTTGCACAATCTCTCTTGCCGCTGCTGGGGCCGGATGACAAACGCGCCGTTGAAGAAGCTCAACTGGCCATCAACGCTTTCCCCGGGTAACTACTCAGCTACCCTATTTCTGCTGCCATTAGGTGCGACAATTTGATTCATGGCGCATATTTGAGGTTCCACTTTTTTCATTTTGGTGTTTGACTGCGAGGATGAAACTCGAAAATCTGACACCTGAAATTCTTGCTGATTTCTCAAAATCAGAACTGATTGATGTGGTCATGGCTCTGGTGGGTCAGGTTGTCTAACTCAAAGAACAAAATGCGCAGCTTTTGGAGGTGAACGCTCGGCTCCTGAAGGAAAACGAACAACTCAGGAAAGACAACGAGCAACTTAGAGAAGATAATGCGGTTCTTAGGCAGCGTGTTTCAGATCTTGAGCGTCGTCTGGGATCGAACAGTCGTAATAGCAGCAAACCACCTTCGAGCGACGGACTGGCAAAGCCGTCTAGCGATAAGAAACGGCGGACCAAAAGTCAGCGGGGCAAGTCAAATCGAAAGCCTGGCGGCCAACCCGGACATCCCGGCAACACACTGAAACAGGTTGAGAACCCAGACGAGATCACCAGTCATTTTCCGAACCAATGCCAAAACTGTCAGGCCGCGCTTTCGGCGGAGGATACCATAGGTTCTGCGTGCAGACAGGTGTTTGGCCTCAAACCTCCACCGCCGCTTTATGTGACCGAGCATCGTGCGCATATTTGCCAATGCCAGCATTGCGGTGCAAAAACCCGCGCCGATTTTCCTGAAGGGGTAACATCACCCGCCCAGTACGGCGATGAAATAGGGGCGTTGGCCGCCTATTTACAGACGCAGCACTGCATTCCCCAAAATCGCCTGGCGCAGGTTTTTGCGGACATTTTCGGGGTCACAATCACATCGGCAACCCTTTCCAGTCTGGTTGCCAAAAAGGCCGAGCAGATGCTCTGTTTAGCTGAGGCGGTGAAGAACCTGCTGTCCGGGCCTCAAACGGCAGTGAAGCATCTGGATGAAACGGGGTTCAGGATTGGTGGCAGAACGCGCTGGCTTCATATGCTATGCTCCACCGCTCTAAGCCACCTTCGGCTCGGAACTGCGCGAGGTGAAGTGCCACCAGAACTGGCGGGAACGGCAGTGCATGACTGTTTCTCTTCCAACTGGGCAGTGGAAAATGTGACCCATGGATTGTGCAATGCCCACATCTCCCGCGAATTGGAGGCATTGACCGAATATGAAAAAGAAGCTTGGGTGCCGGACATGAAAGCCATTCTGCTCGACGCACTGAAGCTCACGCATGTCGCGCGAATCCAAAATCGGAGCGCGGTCAGCCCGGAGGCAATCACGGATATCGAGCGGCGATTTGATGCCTGTTGCGAGCGTGCTATCGCGTTCCACGAGGCCCAACCGCCTCTCGCGCGCCCAACGAAAGGCAAGAAGCGGGGTCGCCCGAAACGGCGGATTGGGCACAATCTCGCTTTGCGACTCCAAACGCATAAAGCAGCGGTTTTGCTCTTTCTCAATGATCTGCGCGTTCCCTACACGAACAACGAGGCAGAGCGTGATCTCAGAATGACGAAAGTTCGACAAAAGGCCTCGGGAAGCTTTCGAACAGAGGCTGGTGCCGAGAATTTCTGCACTTTACGAACGGTCATTGAAACGGCGCGAAAACAAGGTTGGGACATCCTGAAAACCTTGAAAACCGCGCCTGATCAGCTCATCCTCAATCTCAGACCCGTCTGATGGGCCGTCTATAAAAGCATCAGGTTGGGGTAGCTGGGTAGTTACTTCCCCGGATTGTACCAGATCGCCTATCAGTCAGGTTTTAACGCGAAATTGGGTCTGGCCGACGTGAAACAGGGGGATGCGGAGCTAGGCAATGACTTTTTGGCCCTGCTGGCCGCTCAAAAGGTCGATTTTACTCTGGGCTTCCGTCATCTTGGGAGTGAAGACCTGGCTGATTTCAAAGCGCTTTTTGAAGATCAAGACCCATTGTCAACCTGGCTGTTGCGGTGGCGGGAGCGTTTGGACCAAGACAACCAATCGCCCGACCAGGGCCGCCATTTGATGCAAAACGCAAACCCGGCGTTGATTCCGCGCAATCATCGCATTGAACAGGCTATTATGGCGGCGCTAGAGGATGATTTTGAGCCTTTTCACCGCCTTTGTGGTGCACTGGTATTCCCCTATCTGGATCAGACTGACGATTTTGAGTTGACGTTGCCGCCGCAACCTAAGGAAGTAGTGCCACACACGTTTTGTGGCACCTGACGCCTTATTTTCTGACCTTAATGGGTTGCATGGTGATTGTTCTCCATGCAGCCTGACCCGGACCGAATTAATGCGTTAAAGACGCAAAGGTGAATTAGACATATGCGGTAACTACTCAGCTACCCTATTTCTGCTGCCATTAGGTGCGACAATTTGATTCATGGCGCATATTTGAGGTTCCACTTTTTTCATTTTGGTGTTTGACTGCGAGGATGAAACTCGAAAATCTGACACCTGAAATTCTTGCTGATTTCTCAAAATCAGAACTGATTGATGTGGTCATGGCTCTGGTGGGTCAGGTTGTCTAACTCAAAGAACAAAATGCGCAGCTTTTGGAGGTGAACGCTCGGCTCCTGAAGGAAAACGAACAACTCAGGAAAGACAACGAGCAACTTAGAGAAGATAATGCGGTTCTTAGGCAGCGTGTTTCAGATCTTGAGCGTCGTCTGGGATCGAACAGTCGTAATAGCAGCAAACCACCTTCGAGCGACGGACTGGCAAAGCCGTCTAGCGATAAGAAACGGCGGACCAAAAGTCAGCGGGGCAAGTCAAATCGAAAGCCTGGCGGCCAACCCGGACATCCCGGCAACACACTGAAACAGGTTGAGAACCCAGACGAGATCACCAGTCATTTTCCGAACCAATGCCAAAACTGTCAGGCCGCGCTTTCGGCGGAGGATACCATAGGTTCTGCGTGCAGACAGGTGTTTGGCCTCAAACCTCCACCGCCGCTTTATGTGACCGAGCATCGTGCGCATATTTGCCAATGCCAGCATTGCGGTGCAAAAACCCGCGCCGATTTTCCTGAAGGGGTAACATCACCCGCCCAGTACGGCGATGAAATAGGGGCGTTGGCCGCCTATTTACAGACGCAGCACTGCATTCCCCAAAATCGCCTGGCGCAGGTTTTTGCGGACATTTTCGGGGTCACAATCACATCGGCAACCCTTTCCAGTCTGGTTGCCAAAAGGCCGAGCAGATGCTCTGTTTAGCTGAGGCGGTGAAGAACCTGCTGTCCGGGCCTCAAACGGCAGTGAAGCATCTGGATGAAACGGGGTTCAGGATTGGTGGCAGAACGCGCTGGCTTCATATGCTATGCTCCACCGCTCTAAGCCACCTTCGGCTCGGAACTGCGCGAGGTGAAGTGCCACCAGAACTGGCGGGAACGGCAGTGCATGACTGTTTCTCTTCCAACTGGGCAGTGGAAAATGTGACCCATGGATTGTGCAATGCCCACATCTCCCGCGAATTGGAGGCATTGACCGAATATGAAAAAGAAGCTTGGGTGCCGGACATGAAAGCCATTCTGCTCGACGCACTGAAGCTCACGCATGTCGCGCGAATCCAAAATCGGAGCGCGGTCAGCCCGGAGGCAATCACGGATATCGAGCGGCGATTTGATGCCTGTTGCGAGCGTGCTATCGCGTTCCACGAGGCCCAACCGCCTCTCGCGCGCCCAACGAAAGGCAAGAAGCGGGGTCGCCCGAAACGGCGGATTGGGCACAATCTCGCTTTGCGACTCCAAACGCATAAAGCAGCGGTTTTGCTCTTTCTCAATGATCTGCGCGTTCCCTACACGAACAACGAGGCAGAGCGTGATCTCAGAATGACGAAAGTTCGACAAAAGGTCTCGGGAAGCTTTCGAACAGAGGCTGGTGCCGAGAATTTCTGCACTTTACGAACGGTCATTGAAACGGCGCGAAAACAAGGTTGGGACATCCTGAAAACCTTGAAAACCGCGCCTGATCAGCTCATCCTCAACCTCAGACCCGTCTGATGGGCCGTCTATAAAAGCATCAGGTTGGGGTAGCTGGGTAGTTACCATATGCGGTTATTTTCTGACAAGGATCGTCCGGTCCATCTTGGACCATATCCTCTGGAAAGACTGTCTCGCAGAGACGTTGCTCCGTTAGATCAAGTTCCCCCATACGAGCAGATCAGCTTTCGTCGTCCCGACGCGCCGCAAAGCATTGTCAATGCCATGGGTGAATATCAGGCGATGATGGATGCCATTCGCGACGGTCTGGTCAATAAGGCAAAGTCCGGCCTTCCAGCCGATCCACAAGAACGGGTGAACCATCTGAAGGGTTTCGGCTATTTCAGCGATTCCACTATGGTCGCGGCCTGTGAAATTCCCCAATCAGCCCTGTTGAAAACACCGTATCGCAACCCGGATATCGACCGTCTGGCTGAAGATCTGCGCACCAAACAAACGACAACGCTTGCAGCCGGCATCGACATGATCATGGCTGATTTGAAAGAAAGCATGAACGCGCCGCCTGCGACGATGGATCACCATACCCACGCGCTGGTATTTTTGTATGAATTTCCGCGCGACCCGCACTCCGATGAAGAAGGCTGCGGCTGGATAGAAAATGCCCAGCAGGCGCGTGCCTGTTTGAGAGCAACAGAAACCGCAACCGTCATCGCCAATTATATTCGACTGCTGGGCTATGACGCGCGGGCGCATTCGGGCACCACGTCTGACGTTGATCTCAACCAACTGACCATCGCCAGCGGACTGGCCAGCCTTGAAGGACAGGTGCTGGTTAATCCTTATGTTGGCGACCGTTTCGGGGTTGCGGTGGTGACGACCACCTTGCAACTGGCAGTCGACAAACCATTGGTTGCGTTGGCGGATCAACCGAAATCCCACACCCATGGACTGGCCTGGAAATTTGGCAAGGGTTTTGCCAAAAACGCGTTTAACCGGGAGCTTTATGCCAAGCGGCGATTTGTCGATGGCGCCCATCCTTTTGAAAGGCTCAAACGGGTTGAAACACCAACCACCTACATCGATGAAGAGCGTGTTGCCCGGGTGCCAAAACGTGCAGATATGTTTGCCCGCGCCCAGTTTGGCGATATGGGCAAGGCCAATCAGGACAACGCCACCGGTGGCTATTATGCCCGCAAGGCGGCGCCCTCTATGGCGCAACGACGGGCGCTGGGTTCATTTGTCTTATTGCAAAGCGGTGAACCTGCACCTGATGCTGTCACGCCTGAGCCGGAAAATTATGCCCGGTTGATCAAGGCGACCAGCTATTTTCTCGGCGTTGACGCTGTGGGCATATCGCGCTGCCCGAAATGGACATGGTATTCCCACAATGCGCTGGGTAAGGAAATCGACCCGCCCCACGATCAGGCGATTTCGATGATCATCGACCAGGGCTACGAAACCATGGAAGGGGCATCGGGAGACGACTGGATATCCGCTGCCCAGTCCATGCGCGCCTATCTGCGTTTTTCCCTGCTTGGCGGGGTGATCAGCAAGCAAATCCGCAATCTGGGTTTCAACGCCAAGGCGCATTCGGTGATGGATGGCGATGTGTTGCAACCGCCACTGCTACTGCTGTCGGGTCTCGGTGAGGTCAGTCGTATTGGCGAAGTCATCTTGAACCCATATCTGGGGCCACGTTTGAAGTCCGGTGTCGTTACCACCGATATGCCACTGGCCCATGACAAGCCAATCGATTTTGGTCTGCAGAAGTTTTGTGAAAGCTGCAACAAATGTGCCCGCGAATGTCCGTCAGGAGCCATCACTGCCGGGCCCAAACTGATGTTCAATGGCTATGAAATCTGGAAGTCGGACAGTCAAAAATGTGCCACCTATCGCATCGGCACAAAAGGCGGCGCGATGTGCGGGCGCTGCATGAAAACATGTCCGTGGAACCTGGAGGGTTTGTTTGCTGAACGGCCATTCCGCTGGGCCGCGATGAACCTGCCGGCCACGGCACCGTTTCTCGCCAAGCTCGACGATATGGTCGAAAATGGCGGATTGAATCTGACCAAAAAGTGGTGGTGGGATCTGGAACTCTCGGCTGACGGAACCTATCAACCAACCGAGCATCCTTTGAATGAACGGGATTTGCAGAAGGATCTTGATCTGAAATATGAAGATCAGACTCTGGCGGTTTATCCGGCACCACTGGCTCCCCACCCATGGCCTTTCCCGTTTCCGATGGATCGTGAAAAAGGCATTGAAGCCTATCAGGCGATGGTGACCGCAAAGGAATACAAGGCCCGGTTAGAGAAGGGCGATTCCTCGAAGGTCCATGAATATAAAATTGCCGGTGACGCACCGGTGGTGCGGGTGGAAATCATCACCGCCGATGCGATGACCGATGACGTGTCATTGTTTGAATTCGCTTCACTTGATGGCGAAGACCTGCCGGAATGGACGGCGGGTGCGCATCTGGACATCGTCGTCGCGCCGGAATTCCTGCGCCAATATTCGATGTCGGGAGATCCCGCTGACCGGTCGAAATATCAGATCGGTGTGTTGCGCGAAGATCAGGGCAGAGGCGGGTCGGCGCTGCTGCACCGGATATTCTCAAAAGGCCGCAAGATATTCATTTCCAAGCCGATCAATCACTTTCCGCTCGATCACGCGGCCAGCAAGTCCTACCTGATGGGAGGCGGGATCGGCATCACACCGATGATCGCCATGGCTCATGAGGCGCATGCCGCCGGGCGGGATTTTGAAATGCATTATTCGGCTAAGTCGCGAAAAACTGCGGGCTATCTGAAACAACTGGCCGAGGTGGCTTGGGCCGACAAGGTTCATCTGCACATATCGGATGAAAAAACCCGCGCCGACCTGGACGCGATATTGAGCGAGGCGCTTGACGGAGCCCATGTTTATACCTGTGGACCTGACATCTACATGCAATCGGTGATGGATGCGGCAGAACGCTGCGGTGTGCCGGAAGAAAACCGGCATCTTGAATATTTCTCGGTGCCAGAATTGCCGGAATATGAAAATTTTGATTTTACCATTAAGCTGGCCAAGTCGGGTCGCGAGATTCACGTTCCCGCGGACAAGATTGCCACAGATGTGTTGGCGGAAAACGGGATCACCGTGGATGTGAAATGCTCAGACGGCATTTGCGGCGTCTGCAAGTGCGGATTGATATCCGGCGAGGTTGAGCACCGGGATTTCGTGCTTTCCAACGCCCAGCGCAAGGATGCGGTTATTCTGTGCCAATCCCGCGCCGCCAAGCCAGACGGCATAATTGAAGTTGACCTTTAGGACTACTCAATGACGACACATAAAACGCAAGTAGCGATAATCGGCTCGGGTCCTTCAGGGCTTTTGTTGGGTCAATTGCTGACGCTGGCGGGTATTGAAAACATTGTGATCGACCGGGTCAGCAAGGACTACATCCTCTCGCGGGTGCGGGCCGGCGTGTTGGAAGAAGGCACGGTGGAAATGCTCGACAAGGCCGCGATTGGTGAACGCATTCACAAAGAAGGCATGTTGCACAGTGGTTTTTCCTACGCATTTTCCGGGCGGATGGAGCGGATAAATTTGCGTGACCTGATCGGCAAGAATGTGATGGTCTATGGCCAGACTGAGGTGACCCAGGATCTGATGGATGCGCGGGAAAAATCTGGTGCCCCGTCGATTTATGAAGTGGACGAGGCTCATCCTGTCGATTTCGACGGGCAAAAGCCGTATGTCAGTTTTAAAAAGGACGGTGTTGGGCACCGCATCGACTGCGATTTTATTGCCGGTTGCGACGGGTATCACGGGCCAAGCCGTATGTCTGTTCCGGCAACGGCGATCCAGACATTTGAGAAGGAATATCCCTTCGGGTGGCTTGGGGTGTTGGCAGACGTGCCGCCGGTTCGTCACGAAATTATCTACGCCAATCACAGTCGGGGATTTGGCATGTGTTCGATGCGTTCGACCACTCGATCGCGCTATTACATTCAATGTGCACATGATGATCACGTCGACAATTGGAGCGATGACGAGTTTTGGGACGAGTTGCGGCGGCGTTTGCCACAGGAGGTGGCGGACGACGTTACCACAGGTCCAAGCTTTGAAAAGTCAATTGCGCCCCTGCGTTCCTTCGTTGCGGAACCAATGCGTTTCAACAAGCTGTTTCTTGCCGGTGATGCGGCTCACATCGTGCCGCCAACCGGGGCCAAAGGTCTGAATTTGGCGGTGAGTGATGTGTATTATCTTTATGAAGGCCTGCTGGAATATTATCGGGAAAAATCAACTGCCGGCATTGATGACTATTCGCAAAAAGCATTGGCGCGGGTGTGGAAAGCGGTGCGGTTCTCCTGGTGGTTGACCCATTGTATGCACCTGTTCCCCAGCACGACAGAATTTGACCGAAAAATTCAAGAGGCCGAACTGGACCACCTGGCAAAATCGGTTGCTGCACAAACCGCCGTGGCCGAAAACTATGTCGGGCTTCCCTTTTAAAAAAAATCGAGCATCGACATGAGCACCAACCTTACCGCGCGACCTCTCACCAAAGCAGAATTCACCCCCTACGGACAGGTGATTGAGAAATCCGGGTCGGAATCGTTTTTGATAAATAACGGCAATTGTCGGCGCCACCACGCGCTTGCCGAAGCAGACATCGTAGAAGAAGGCGGCAAAGTCGGCATCAATATATTTGCCGGCCAGCCCTACGAATTGCCGCTTGATCTTGGCATGGTTGAACGCCACCCCTTGGGCAGTCAGGCGTTTTATCCGTTGGGCGACAAAAACTGGCTGGTGATTGTCTGTCGCGACGACAATGGTACGCCGGTTGATCCTCAGGTGTTTTTGGCCGGACCCGATCAGGGCATCAATCTGAACCGGGGGGTCTGGCACGGGGTTTTGACGCCGCTGGAAGTTGCAGGCGATTTTCTGGTGGTTGACCGGGTCGGGGAGGGGAATAATCTCGAAGAGCATTATTTCGCAAAATCCTTTGTGGTGACCTCAGGCTAGTTGGGCACCCGACAGCGGCAAACTGTACAAAATTCAGCTGACTTCGTAGGCTCGTCTCTCCTTCGCTACGCAATTGGAGGACTGTAAACATGGCGTCGAGCAGAATCGATCTACTTGTGGGTACCACCAAAGGTGCCTTTGTGGTTTCGGCCGGGCGGGACCGAAGCGGGTGGAATGTGGATGGCCCCCACTGCGATGGCTGGCCGATCAATCATATTGTCGGTGATCCGCAATCGGGAACCTTGTGGGCGGGCGGTGGCGGCGACTGGCACGGCGCCGGGGTCTGGCGATCAGATGACCGAGGTGAGACCTGGACGCTGACCCGTCTCACCAAGGGCATGATGGATGACTGGGCCGCCAATGATGCGGATTTCGCCCAATCCATTGGTTGGAGCGAGGAACCTTTGCCGTTCGGTGATCAGTTTTCGCAGATATGGTCACTCGGCCGTGGCCACGGTAAACTCTACGCCGGGACCAAACCTGCCCAGTTGCTGTGCAGTCAGAACGATGGTGAGAGTTGGGAGAAAGTGGAGTCGCTGTCGAACCATCCTTCTTCTGACAGTTGGAATCCTGGTGCTGCCGGTTTGGTGTTGCATACAATTGTATTTGATCCTGAAGACCATAAAAAACTCTGGCTGGGTATTTCGGCGGCCGGTGTATTTGCCAGCGAAGATGGCGGTGCAAGCTGGGAGCGGCGCAACCGGCTCTCCAATGCCGCAGCCTGTGAAGGTCATGATCATCCCGCCGCACCGCGCGACGGGGAAACCGGCCACTGCGTACACAATATGATGCTGGCTCCAGATTCCAGCGGCCTGATGTATCAACAAAACCACCATGGGGTTTGGCGGTCTTCAGATGGCGGACGCAGCTGGGACGATATCACCGTAGGCTTGCCCTCAACATTTGGCTTTCCCATTCGCATTCATCCGCGCGATTCCAAAACCATCTGGACGATCCCTTTAAACGGCGACAGTGCCGGGTGCTTTCCACCCGATGCGGCGGCAGCTGTTTGGCGTTCAACGGATGCCGGGGAAACCTGGCAGGATCAGCGCACCGGACTGCCGCAGGACAGCTGCTTCTTCACGGTGTTGCGACAGGCCATGGCTGGCGATACAGATGATCCGGCTGGGATCTATTTCGGTACCAATACCGGTTCGGTCTTTGCCAGTCTCGATGAGGGTGACACATGGGAGGATATTGCCCGCCATCTGCCAACCATATTGTCGGTTGAAGTACTCGAAAGCTGAAGATCAGCGTTCGCTGAAGGCCTTACCAACTGACCGGTAGACCGGTTTTAGAAGATATTTCATCAGCGACTTGGTGCCGGTATATATCTCGGCCTGGGCTACCATTCCCGGCAGGATTGGTTTTGCGCCGGCGATGGACGTGAGTTTCTGACGGTCCAGGTGGAGTTTGGCGGTGTAGAAATATTCTCCGCGGTCGTTGCGATGGGTCGTCGGTGACAGTACTGCAATTTCACCATTGGCATAGCCATAGGTTTCATTGTCGTAAGCCGTCAGCATGATGCGGGCCTTTGATCCGACACCAATATGCCCGATATGTTCAGGTGGGACGTTGACCTTGACCTCGATGCGATCGGTCATGGGAACCAGTTGAACGGTTACCTCGCCGGGCTTGATCACCTCGCCGGCATTATGGGCAGCCAATGTCTGCACGACGCCGGATACCGGCGCAAGGATTTCCTGACGGTTCAGTTTCAGGTTCAGGCCTTCCATAGTTTGTACCAACAATGTGATTTTTTTCTCGATTTCTGAAAGTGCGCCAATCCACTGGCTGCGCTGGGTGGCTCGAATATTGGCCATCTGACTTTGAGCTTCGGAAACCTTTCTTTCAGCAACGATCAGCGAACCCTGCGAGCGGTCGTATCTCAGTTCGCTGTCTTTTAGCCCCAGTTCTGCATCAAGTGTTTTTTCACGTGTTGTCAAACCCTTGGCAAGCAGCCCCTCGAGCACGCCCAGTCGGGTTTTGCGCAATTCGATTTCAGCCTGATGCTTTAGGGTTTCGGAATGAATGGTGAGCAATTCGGATTGCTTTTGGGCGACTACAAGATCTGCAGCCTTCAGATCGGTTTCATGAGCCTGGTTCTCCGCCTCAAACAAAGCTTTTTGGTCGCGAATGACGGAGGCGTGCTGGGCGCCAAACGCGTCAAAGTCTGGACTTTCGTCATCAATCAAAGCATTCATCCGGGTGCGTTCGATTTCAAGCGTTACACGCTGGGCTTTAGATATGCGCAATTCGGTTTCAACATCATGGGCACTGACGCGCATCAGCACGTCTCCGCTTTGCACAATATCCCCCTCTTTGACACTCACAGACGAGACAATGCCACCATCCAGATGCTGAGTTTCAACCACATTGCCCGACGGAATGATCTGGCCTTCAGCAACAACAATTTCGTGGATCGGTGCGAAACTCGCCAGGGCGATCAAGCCGGTGACCAACAGGCTGACAACCAGCAAAAGATGGCTGAAGATCTTTGACCATTGGCCATAGTTGATCTCAAGCGGCAGGGACAATTTGTCCTGCGGCAATCCAACCTTTTTTCTGAACAAAGCCATTTACGAATTCCAAAATTCGGGGAGAGAAATTTCTGCTGGAATTCGCCGAGAAACTTGATCTCGACTGAGGGTGCGCGACGTCAACTCAGCGGACATGTTGCATCTTTTATGCGCCCCACAACAGAAGCCTAAATGGTAAAGATTTATGGTTAACAATCCGTTGTTTGTTTCCGGTTGGCTCAGGTTTGCATCATCGGAATAATTTTTTCCGGGGTGCCTGTGGCAACAACGCTTCCTTGACTGAGATAGACCAGGTGATCACACATATTGAGCTGATCAAGGTCATTGGTGGCAATGACGATTGTCGCGGTTTCCTTCAGCTTGTTAATTTTTTCAGAAAAGCAGTCGCGGCCCTCTCTGTCGAGATGGGCAAAGGGTTCGTCAAACAGATAGATCTTGGAATTTTTCGCATAGGCGCGGGCCAGGGAAAGTCGCTGTTTCAAACCTTCCGACAGGGCCTCGAGAAAGCGGCCGCTCAATCGGGTTTCAATGCCTTCGGGAAAAGCTTCGGAGTTTTGAATATCGATTCCGGCTTCATCCAGAGCCTGCTGAACTTCTTCATTGGTTGCTGTCGGCTGGAACAGTCGGATGTTCTGCGCCACGGTGCCATAAAAGAATATCGGGTCCTGAGTGACATAGGCGATGCTGGCGCGCAGTTCGCCGGGATCAATCTGTTTGATATTCAAACCATCGACAAATACCGCGCCAGCCTGAGGTCGATACAGGCCTATAATGAATTTCAGCAGCGTCGACTTTCCTGATGAATTTGATCCGGTCAGTGCAGCTACGGTGCGCGGTTGCAAAACCAATGAGACACCACGAGCCACTGGTTCAGAATTGGGCGTGTATCTGAAACCAACGTTTTCAAACCGGATGCGGCCCTGATAATTTCTGAATATGCCGGAAGAATGACCAATGGTTCGCTCAGTGCTGAGTCGCATCAATTGATTTACCTGGCGCACAGAATCAGACATCTGAGTGATATTGGAAAAGCTCAGGAACAGCGTCTGGATTGGCGAAAGCACCTTCCAGACCAGCATCATGATGGCGATCAAGGCACCGGTGCTGATCTCTCCGTCTAATACCAGCAGCGTGCCGATCCACAGGGTGGCGATCCCGGCGATCATCACCAGCCCTTGGGAAATGCTGTTCAGCACGCCATCAAAAAACTGGCTCTTGAATTTCAGATGGGTCAGCTGGGAAAGGTGTTCCTCGTAACGTCGCTGCCAGATTGCCTCAGCCCCTAATTGTTTGACCGTGGTGGTGATTCCATAGTCTCAAGCAGGAAGTTCTGTGAATTGCTGCGGGCCTTTCCGGTCAAAGCTATGTTTCGTTTAGTCAGCGGGATTGTGATCAGGCCAATCACCAGAAAGGCGATGGCCAGGCAGACAGGCACCCAGATCAGGGGGCCACCGATTGCCGCAATGACCAGGCAAAATATGATGATGAACGGAAAATCGAGCGCTGAATTGGCGACCTTTCCAGAGAAAAAGCCTGAAATCGCCTGAAACTGCTTGATCCGCATCAGTTGCGAACTGATCGACGCCGACTCGGTCATGGAAATCTGGAATCCGAGAATTCTTGCAAAACTTTCGTTTAGCAAGACCGCGGTAAATCGGGCGCCAATATAGGCCACCAGTTTGCCACGCAAATTACGCAGATAAAGTTCGGAACCAACAATCACGCAGATGCCAGCTGCGAGATAAATCAGGGTATCAACGGCGGCTGCCGAAAAGACTTTATCGTAGACCGTCATGATATAGAGCGGCGTTGCCAGCCCAAGCAGGTTGATCAGCAGGGTGACCATACCGACAGCAAAAATCTGTTGCTTAAAGTTGAGAAAGGCTTCGTAAAACCAGTTTCGCTTTTTCTCGTCTGGCGCATCGCCATCCTTGCGATAGGAAAACAAGCAGAAATGATACCTGGCGTTGCCAAGGTCAATTTCTTCCATGGTCTCGTGACTGCCACGCAGGACGCGGGCCTTTCCGCCGGACATCAGTTCAAAAACCACGCAGGGATAACCGTCCGGCAGAATAGCAACACAGGGTAATTGGGATTCCTGCAATTTTGACAGGCTGTCGTTGTAAAGCCGGACATTAAAACCCAGTTTTACCATCACCGCAGCAAATTGGCAGACGTCCAGAATTGATGATGCATGCGGGTGAGCTTCGATCAGATGGCGAGGTTCTCCCGACCAGTTGAGGGCAATCAACAGGGGTCTGACGCAACATTCAAAGGCGTTTGCCAGCTTTTTGTCCGGAGAATTGGGGTCCGATATCAGACTTGCAAAAGGCGTGGTTGCGGCAGTGAATTCCGATGTGTCGGTAGCAAAGGCCTGGCGCAGATTTTCTTGTTGCTGAATGACCGCATTGTCCGAACCGTCGCCGTCGACATCGCCGGCGGCGGTCAGGAAAGGTGCGTCTTCAATGTCCTCCAGCGGTTTGTTCATCGGGTGTTTGCCAGCCCGTCATATTTCTGGTCAGTGGAAATATGGTTGAGTTCTGAAGGGGCAATTCTGTGGATGGATTTTCGGGTGACTTCAAAGACCTGGTCACAAATTCGATGGTAATTGGGGTCGTTGGTGACCATCAGTATTGTCATCTGGGAAGCCATGTTTTGCAGGCAGGCCAGCAATTCGGCATCATTTTCTGCGTCCAGAAACGCCTGTGGTTCGTCGAGCAATAAAAGCCTTGGCGACTGAGCAAGTGCCCTGGCGAGGACGATCTGGCGAATAGTGCCTTCCGGCAGCGCTTCGGTCACACCTTCCTTCAACTTTGTTTCGTAGCCTTCTGGTAGTTTGTCGATAACCTTGCGCAGGCCCAGCATTTCACAGGCATAACGGGCCCTTTGCACCGATGCGCCGCCGCCAAACAGGGTCAGATTATCAAGGATGGTACCCCGGAAGACAGACGACTGGGACGTTACATAGCCGATCGACTGGCGACCATTGGCCCGGTAAACCGCCGGATCTTCTCCGGCAATCGTGGCGTGGAGCCACGGTGTGTCGGATATGGCGGAAAAAGCCTTCAGCACACTGGATTTACCGCTGCCATCACCGCCGGTAAAAGCCGCAATCGTCCCGGCTTTGAGTTCTACCGGTTGGTCCACACCAAGATTTTCAAAGTGGATGAAGCTGACATCGGGAGCGGACGAATAGTCTATTTCCTTTTCTTCGGTTTCCACCTGATCGTGGGAGACGATGCTTTGTGATTGCTGAAGCGCCAGCACGGCCACCTGAATTTCATTCCAGGAAGCTGCGGACCGGACGACCGGTTGAATGGCGCGTGATGCCAGCTGACTGGCCGCCGCCAACATGCCAATGGTCATATCGCCAAATATCGCAATGACCGCACCGGTGGTGACCATGGTGACAGTGACTGCATTGCCAAAGAAACTGGAGAACGTCTGGGCGCGGCTGGTTGTGCTGATGAGGCTTTTATTCAGATGGGCTGAATTTTCCACCAGACTTTCAAATCGACGCTGGATGAAGGGTTCCATTGCTGCAGATTTCAGGGTCAATATGCCGCGCAGGGTCTCGCCGACAAAATCGTACATGCGCGAGCTTTGAACATCGCGGGCTTCCAGTGTATCGCGCATGATCTTGGCATGTTTGAAAATCCCCCAGCCAAACAGGCCAATCAGCAGCAAGGGAACGACGACCAACGGCCCGGTAATCAACCCGATAAAGACCAGAAACAAGGCTGCGAACGGCAGGTCAATCAACAAAAGTCTGGACGTGCCGCCGTAAAAATCAGCCAGTTTTCCGATTGCGTTGACCCGTTCCACCAGCTTGCCCGCATGGTCGTTGGTAAACTGACCCTCTTGCATGGAGAGGATATTTTTTAGCGCCGCCAGCGACGTGTGATGCCCGAATTTTGAGGCGTTGAAGCCCACCACATAGGATCTGGAAATGCGCAACAGGGTTTCAAGAACAACAATTGCAATTAAGCCGAGACACAGCAGATACAATGTGGGTAGGGCGTGGTTTGGAATGATCCTGTCATAGACCTGCAATATTGCAATCGGGATGGCCAGGCCAAACAGGTTTATGACAATCGAAGCGAATATCACCCGGGGGGACAACAGGATCAGATTTGAATACAGGAAGCCGAGCGAGCTCAAGTTTCGGGCCGACAATTGGCGAAGGGCAAATTTATTCAGCCCGGGCGCCTTATCCTCGGTTCGCAGATCTCGAGGACGACTGCCGGGTGGCACATATGATGGCCCGGCTTTGCTGCTGGAGAATGAGGTGGCTCCCGATGAACGCTCTGGCATATGTCTTCCGCTGCAAGTTTCAGATCACACCATATCGTGCCCACAGCCAAAACTGCAGGGTCGGAGTATTAAGGTCTGATAACGTTTAGCGTTCTAATCCTTCGCGAACCTTGCCAAAATTCATCATGGAATAGTTCGGCAGACAGCGAATAGAGATAGGGGTCTAATCACCCTTTCACCAAAGGACTTCCTCGATATTGAAGAAGTCGATGCTCGAACCGTCTTCGAATTCGATGCTGCCAGAGGCACCATCGGACAGGGTCATCTCGCCGTCTTGCAGGTTTTCAATCGATCCGGAATCCAATTCTATGGTCCAATCACCGCCTGGGCCTACGGAATCAAATCCCTCAATCGAGATTGAATCGACCCAGTTGCCACCACCGCCATGGATCTGATCGGATCCGTCGCCCTGTCCGTAGACAAAGATGTCATCACCAGCACCACCGTTTAGGATGTCGTTTCCAGCACCGCCCTCGAGGATGTCGTCACCTTTGCCACCGCGCAGGGTGTCGTCGCCTTTTCCGCCGTTCAGGATGTCGTCGCCTTTTCCGCCGTTCAGGATATCGTTTCCGGCACCGCCATTGAGAATGTCGTCGCCAGCACCGCCATTGAGGGTATCATCACCCTGGCCGCCACGGAGCGTATCATCTCCCTTGCCACCGCGCAGGGTGTCATCGCCTTTGCCGCCGTTCAGGATATCGTTTCCGGCACCGCCATTGAGAATGTCGTTTCCGGCACCACCGTTGAGGGTGTCATCACCCTGGCCGCCACGGAGTGTGTCATCTCCCTTGCCACCACGGAGTGTGTCATCGCCTTTGCCGCCGTTCAGGATATCGTTTCCGGCACCGCCGTTGAGGGTTGTCCGTGATCAGGGTATTTGAGACAGATGGTGGTCTGAGTTAGAGAGACTTTAGCTCATCTGTTGTTTGTATTATGCGACTTGTTTGCGGTGTTGCAAGCGCCGCGTTTCGATGGTTTTTCGTTTAATCCTTTCTCTTCGATTTATTATTTCCGTTCCACGCCCGAAGTAGACGTCTGCAGGTGTGAGGTTTTTCAGGCTCTCGTGGTATCTGTGGTGATTGTAATGTTCGATGAAAGCCTCAATCTGCCGGGTTAAATCACCTGGCAGGAAGTAGTGTTCCAGCAGGATGCGGTTCTTCAGGGTTTGATGCCAGCGCTCTATCTTGCCTTGGGTTTGCGGGTGATAAGGCGCACCACGAACATGCCCCATGCCTTTCCCATCCAGCCACTGAGCCAGATCACTGGATATGTAGCAGGGACCATTATCGGATAGCAGCCGTGGTTGATGCGCAACGTTGGCCCTGTCACAGCCTGAGGCCTGAAGCGCCATTTCCAATGTATCGGTCACATCCGATGTGTTCATGGTGGTGCACAGTTTCCAGGCAATGATGTATCGCGAATAATCATCGAGGATTGTGCTGAGATAAAACCAGCCCCAGCCAATGACCTTCAGATAGGTGAAGTCTGTTTGCCACAGTTGATTGATGGCCGTGGTCTTATCGCGGAACTCACTGGCGGCTTTCATGACGATAAATGCCGGGCTGGTGATCAGATCCAGGGCCTTTAGCAGCCGGTACACTGAGCTCTCAGATACAAAATAGGCCTTCGTGTCTGTGAATGTCACAGCCAGTTCGCGAGGAGACAGTTCAGGTTGATCAAGGGCCAGACCAATGATCTGTGTCCGTATATTTTCTGGTACTCGGTTCCAGGCTCTGTTGGGACCAGAACGTTTGTCTTCCAATCCTGTCTCACCCAATCGCTGATACAAATCATACCAGCGATAATATGTTGGCCGGGAGACACCCAGCTTATCAAGTGTCACCTTGGCTGACAGATGTGATCCCTCAACAAGTCGGATGATTTCCAGTTTCTCAGATGCCGGGTATCTCATTCGATATCCTCCCCATCCGCGATCATGCTTTTTTTGAGAAGACGGTTTTCCAGGGTGAGATCGGCAACACATTCCTTTAGATCACGCGCTTCACGGCGCAGGCCTTTGACTTCGTCGGTGGAAGCTTCACGCACTATATCGCCTGACAGACGCTTTTTACCCGCCTCCATAAATTCCTTCGACCATTTATAGTACATGCTTTCAGCAAGGCCTTCACGGCGGCACAGTTCAGCTATGCTGTCTTCGCCGCGCAGGCCATCAAGCACAATGCGGATCTTTTCCTCCGCACTATACTGACGGCGGGTCTTGCGTTTGATAGTCTGGATCAATTTCTCCGAACCCGATCCCCGGGTTCCTGATTTATGTCTCATCTTCGCTCCATAAGGGCTACGATGAACCAAAAATCATCTCTTAGGCAAAATCACTTCTCTGTCTCATGAATGCTGACGGGGAACAGGCGAAGACTCACAAATGAATTGACCCGGCGCTCCCTCTGCGCCGGATCAAAATTGCCGATGGTTTACATCGACAGCGGGGTCAGGGTAGCGACCGCAGAATTGACCGCTTCGGCCTCTTCTTCAGTCATCGGGATCAAACCTTTTTCCGCCAGATAACCATCTTCACCAGCAGCATCTTCGCTGGTGAATTCGGCCAGAAATTCTTCAATGCCCGGCACAACGCCGACATGGGCCTTCTTGACGTAGAAGTAGAGTGAACGAGAAACCGGATAGTCGCCATCGGCGATTTTGTCGAAGGTTGGCAAATTACCTTCGATTTCGGAGCCCTGCACCTTGTCGGAGTTTTGATCAAGAAAGGAATAACCGAAGATGCCGAAAGCAGCCGGGTTGGCTTCCAGTTTTTGCACGATCAAATTGTCATTCTCACCGGCTTCAACAAAAGCACCATCTTCTCGAATGGAATGACAGACGGCTTTATAACTCGTTTTGTCGGTTTTTTTCATCGCAGCGATTAGATCATATTTCAGGCAGCCACCTTCCATGGCGAGCTCAACAAAGGCGTCGCGTGTACCAGATGTCGGAGGTGGGCCGAGAACTTCAATTTTGGTATTTGGCAGCTGCGAATTCACTTGATTCCAGGTTTTGTACGGATTTGCCACAAGCTTGCCGTCGACGGGTATGTCTTTGGCCAGGGCAGTGAAGATGTCTTTGCGCGAAAGCTTCATGACATCAGAGGCGCGAGAATTTGCCAGCACGATGCCATCATATCCGACCTTAACTTCAACAATGTCTGCAATGCCGTTTTTGGCGCAAAGTTCTACTTCGCTGGACTTGATACGCCGTGAAGCATTGGTGATGTCTGGCGTGTTGGTACCCACACCTGCACAGAACAGTTTCAAACCACCGCCGGAGCCGGTGCTCTCGACAACGGGAGTTTTGAAATCTGTGTTTTTGCCAAAGCGTTCTGCAACTGCGGTTGCGAAGGGAAATACGGTTGAGGAACCAACTATGTTGATCTGATCACGGGCAAAGGCAGTTGTTGAAATGGTCGCAACGGTTGCGACGGTTGCGGCGGAAGCTGCGAAGGTAAGAATTGATGTTCTGAACGACATGTCAGAATCTCCTGTAATGTTCATTTTCCAAGTTTGGACAAATGTCATCTGAACCCGGCATGTGAACCGGATATGTCAGTTTTATTACAGTTATGTGACAGTCCAGGTGAGGCTTAGAAGCTTCTGCACCTTGGGCGGGTCAAGCCATTGGAAGTGCAACAATAAATCGACTTCCCACGTTTTCCGTGCTGGTGATCGATAATCGTCCGCGATGCCTGTTGATAATATGTTTGACGATGGCCAGTCCAAGGCCTGTTCCGCCCTTGTTGCGTGAACGGTGGGGATCAACCCGATAGAATCTCTCCGCCAGGCGGGCGAGGTGTTGTTGGGCTATTCCTTCCCCCTCATCGCTGACTTCAATCACGAGGGCAGGGCCGCGCAATCCGGGAACATTCTCATCCGTGTAGGCCTTGATGCTCACTTGCGAGTCGCGACGGCCGTATTTGATGGAATTTTCGATCAGATTTTGAAAAACCTGGGTAAGTTCATCGTCGCTTCCGGGAATATCGGGCAGGCCATCAGGAATTGAAACGTCAATGGTTACCGATTCCCTGGTGGCAAGATCATTCAGCGTAGTGCTGACCTGATTGAGAATCGCGGGAATATTGGCGTTGCCAATTGGTCGCTGTCTTTGTCGTGATTCCACTTTCGACAGGGACAGAAGGTCTGAAATCAGTCGGATCATGCGCTGGGCTTCGACGTTCATCAGGCCAAGGAAGCGTGAACGATCGACGGTGTCGGTGTCCTGCAGGTCGGTTACGGTTTCAATGAAGCCTGAAAGGGCCGTCAGGGGAGAACGTAATTCGTGGCTGACATTGGCGACGAAATCAGAACGCATCTGCTCGGCGTCTCGTTGATCGGAAAGATCTTTGACGCTCACAAGCACCCGGGCACCGTCTGCATTGTCGCTGCCCAAACTGACCACGTTGACTTGCAGGTTGGTTTTGGCGCTGGCTTCAACGATGTTGACCTGCTTGGCACCTTCATCCTGCGAAAGAACCTCTGCAACAGCGCTCAGACAATCCGGATTGCGGACGACTTTGACAAAGTCCTCACCGACATTCCTTTGACCAAACAGTTTTTCAGCCGCCATGTTGGATGACAGGACATGCCTGTCCTGGTCGAGAACAAAGACGGCTTCCTGCAGTCCCTCCAACAATTTGGGTAAATAGGATTCAGTCAATTTGTCCGTCCTGTCGGCTGATCCGCGTAATCAAAACGGACCGGCGATGAAAATCAATGCTTTTTGCGCGGATCACCTTTTTAGGGCAACAAATGTTGTCGAAATTGCACAAACGGCCTGCCTGATGCCAATAGGCGCTTGCGCTTTGGTGCGATGGCGATATGGTGCCGCTGTTTTTTGATCCCCTCCTGATCCCCGAGAGATACCCGATGTTTCAGTCCCAAGATGGTCTGCTGGACCAGATTCGCGACCGCTTTGCCTATGTTGATACCTGCCCCGAACAGGGAGAGAGAATTTTCTTTGAAAATGCCGGGGGTGCGTTGACGCTGAATTCGGTGGTTGAGATTTCCGCGAAATATGCCGCAATTCCTGACAATCAGGGCCGCGAAAATGCAGGCTCAAAAGCGTTGGTCGACACCATTGCCAAGGCAAAAGCCGATGCAATGTTGTTTCTCAATGCCTCTTCCGGTCAGGTTTTCGTTGGTGAAAGCGGCACCGAATTATTGTTCAGGTTGATCAGCAATGCGGTGCTGGAAACTCCAGAAGGCGGTGATGTTGTTGGAACCTCGATGGAGCATCCTGCTTCCCGCAGCGCCGCGCAACGTTGGGCAAAGGTCGCCAGAAAAAATTATATCAGCGTGCCTCACAATGATGAAACCGGATCGGTGACCGCCGACGACTACGCCAAATATGTAACCCCGAATACCCGTGTCGCCACCATTATTCACACTTCGCCGGTCACCGGGATGGGCGTGGATGTTGGCGCCATCGTCAAGGTTATCAGGGCAGTGGCCCCGGATTGCGTTATTATCGTCGACGGTATTCAGCATGCCGCCCATGGTGGGTTGGATGTGGATAGTTATGACATCGATGGCTATGCCATATCACCCTACAAAATGTTCTCTCGCCACGGTTATGGATTGGCGTGGATTTCCGATCGGCTGGCTGCCTTGCCCCATGACAGTCTGATCGGCGGGCCTGAGGGCAATTGGGAGCTGGGAACGCGCGATACCGGTTCTTATGCGACATTCTCGGAAGTGGTCTCATATTTTGAGTGGGTTGGCACGCATTTCACCGATTCCGAAGACCGCCGGGCCCGCATTGAAGCCGCTGGCAAGGCAATCCATGCCCATGAACAATCCCTGACCGATGCCATGCTCCACGGCACTGGAAACCTGAAGGGTCTGGCTGAATATGATGAAGTCAGCGTGATTGGCGGCATTGATAATCCGATGCGCGAAGGATTGGTGGCAATGAATATCAACCACATGCCGGCTGGTGATTTGGTTGAAGCGCTCAACCAGCGCGGCATCCGGGTGCATATCCGCAAGGCCGATCATTACAGCGCCAATATTCTCGACCCTCTGGGATGGCCATCATGTGTTCGCGTGTCGATGTGCCACTATAACAGTGAGGCTGAAGTTGCCCGGTTCCTGGAAGCAATCCGGGATATTATTGCTGCGACCCGGGCCTGATCAGATCAGCGTTTTCATCCAGCCGAGGCTGGCATCGGTGTCGCCTGTGGGTCTGTATTCAGCCCCCAGAGGGGCCATGTAACCCAATTCTTCAATGCGCTTGAAGACGTGGTAATAATTGATTTCGCCGTGGTCCGGTTCGCCCCTGTCAGGGGCTGCGGCAAACTGGATATGACCGATCAGCGGCAACAACTGTTGCAACTTGTTGGACAGATCACCTTCAGACATTTGAACGTGAAAGCAATCGAACATGAGTTTGACATTGTCTGCACCAACTTCTTCGATGATTTGGCGCGCCTGATCCGTGGTGTTTAAGAAATATCCAGGTGCTGCATATTTGTTCAGCGGTTCAATCAAAATTGTCCGCTGTTTTTTAGCTGCCTTTTCTGCGGCATAACGCAGATTTGACACAAAGGTCGCATGGGCGTCGGCACCGGCGGCCTTGCCAGCCATGACATGAATATTGGCCGCGTCAATGTCTGTTGCATAGTCAACCGCCTGATCGATTGCGCGGCGGGCTTCTTCGACCCGGTCGGGAAGCGCCGCCAGCCCGTTCTCACCAACATCCGCGTTTCCACAGACGGTATTGAGGTCGAGCATTTTCATACCGGTCTCTTCAAGCGCCTGATTAATATCAGCCGCCGGTGTATCGTAGGGGAAATGGCATTCAACGTAACTACCCAGCTACCCCAACCTGATGCTTTTATAGACGGCCCATCAGACGGGTCTGAGGTTGAGGATGAGCTGATCAGGCGCGGTTTTCAAGGTTTTCAGGATGTCCCAACCTTGTTTTCGCGCCGTTTCAATGACCGTTCGTAAAGTGCAGAAATTCTCGGCACCAGCCTCTGTTCGAAAGCTTCCCGAGACCTTTTGTCGAACTTTCGTCATTCTGAGATCACGCTCTGCCTCGTTGTTCGTGTAGGGAACGCGCAGATCATTGAGAAAGAGCAAAACCGCTGCTTTATGCGTTTGGAGTCGCAAAGCGAGATTGTGCCCAATCCGCCGTTTCGGGCGACCCCGCTTCTTGCCTTTCGTTGGGCGCGCGAGAGGCGGTTGGGCCTCGTGGAACGCGATAGCACGCTCGCAACAGGCATCAAATCGCCGCTCGATATCCGTGATTGCCTCCGGGCTGACCGCGCTCCGATTTTGGATTCGCGCGACATGCGTGAGCTTCAGTGCGTCGAGCAGAATGGCTTTCATGTCCGGCACCCAAGCTTCTTTTTCATATTCGGTCAATGCCTCCAATTCGCGGGAGATGTGGGCATTGCACAATCCATGGGTCACATTTTCCACTGCCCAGTTGGAAGAGAAACAGTCATGCACTGCCGTTCCCGCCAGTTCTGGTGGCACTTCACCTCGCGCAGTTCCGAGCCGAAGGTGGCTTAGAGCGGTGGAGCATAGCATATGAAGCCAGCGCGTTCTGCCACCAATCCTGAACCCCGTTTCATCCAGATGCTTCACTGCCGTTTGAGGCCCGGACAGCAGGTTCTTCACCGCCTCAGCTAAACAGAGCATCTGCTCGGCCTTTTTGGCAACCAGACTGGAAAGGGTTGCCGATGTGATTGTGACCCCGAAAATGTCCGCAAAAACCTGCGCCAGGCGATTTTGGGGAATGCAGTGCTGCGTCTGTAAATAGGCGGCCAACGCCCCTATTTCATCGCCGTACTGGGCGGGTGATGTTACCCCTTCAGGAAAATCGGCGCGGGTTTTTGCACCGCAATGCTGGCATTGGCAAATATGCGCACGATGCTCGGTCACATAAAGCGGCGGTGGAGGTTTGAGGCCAAACACCTGTCTGCACGCAGAACCTATGGTATCCTCCGCCGAAAGCGCGGCCTGACAGTTTTGGCATTGGTTCGGAAAATGACTGGTGATCTCGTCTGGGTTCTCAACCTGTTTCAGTGTGTTGCCGGGATGTCCGGGTTGGCCGCCAGGCTTTCGATTTGACTTGCCCCGCTGACTTTTGGTCCGCCGTTTCTTATCGCTAGACGGCTTTGCCAGTCCGTCGCTCGAAGGTGGTTTGCTGCTATTACGACTGTTCGATCCCAGACGACGCTCAAGATCTGAAACACGCTGCCTAAGAACCGCATTATCTTCTCTAAGTTGCTCGTTGTCTTTCCTGAGTTGTTCGTTTTCCTTCAGGAGCCGAGCGTTCACCTCCAAAAGCTGCGCATTTTGTTCTTTGAGTTAGACAACCTGACCCACCAGAGCCATGACCACATCAATCAGTTCTGATTTTGAGAAATCAGCAAGAATTTCAGGTGTCAGATTTTCGAGTTTCATCCTCGCAGTCAAACACCAAAATGAAAAAAGTGGAACCTCAAATATGCGCCATGAATCAAATTGTCGCACCTAATGGCAGCAGAAATAGGGTAGCTGAGTAGTTACCATTCAACAGCATCAAATCCAGCCGCCTTGGCCGCCCGAATGGCGTCGGGCAGGCCACGATCGTTCCACAAAAAGCCGAGATTGGCTGAAAATTTGTAACTACCCAGCTACCCCAACCTGATGCTTTTATAGACGGCCCATCAGACGGGTCTGAGGTTGAGGATGAGCTGATCAGGCGCGGTTTTCAAGGTTTTCAGGATGTCCCAACCTTGTTTTCGCGCCGTTTCAATGACCGTTCGTAAAGTGCAGAAATTCTCGGCACCAGCCTCTGTTCGAAAGCTTCCCGAGACCTTTTGTCGAACTTTCGTCATTCTGAGATCACGCTCTGCCTCGTTGTTCGTGTAGGGAACGCGCAGATCATTGAGAAAGAGCAAAACCGCTGCTTTATGCGTTTGGAGTCGCAAAGCGAGATTGTGCCCAATCCGCCGTTTCGGGCGACCCCGCTTCTTGCCTTTCGTTGGGCGCGCGAGAGGCGGTTGGGCCTCGTGGAACGCGATAGCACGCTCGCAACAGGCATCAAATCGCCGCTCGATATCCGTGATTGCCTCCGGGCTGACCGCGCTCCGATTTTGGATTCGCGCGACATGCGTGAGCTTCAGTGCGTCGAGCAGAATGGCTTTCATGTCCGGCACCCAAGCTTCTTTTTCATATTCGGTCAATGCCTCCAATTCGCGGGAGATGTGGGCATTGCACAATCCATGGGTCACATTTTCCACTGCCCAGTTGGAAGAGAAACAGTCATGCACTGCCGTTCCCGCCAGTTCTGGTGGCACTTCACCTCGCGCAGTTCCGAGCCGAAGGTGGCTTAGAGCGGTGGAGCATAGCATATGAAGCCAGCGCGTTCTGCCACCAATCCTGAACCCCGTTTCATCCAGATGCTTCACTGCCGTTTGAGGCCCGGACAGCAGGTTCTTCACCGCCTCAGCTAAACAGAGCATCTGCTCGGCCTTTTTGGCAACCAGACTGGAAAGGGTTGCCGATGTGATTGTGACCCCGAAAATGTCCGCAAAAACCTGCGCCAGGCGATTTTGGGGAATGCAGTGCTGCGTCTGTAAATAGGCGGCCAACGCCCCTATTTCATCGCCGTACTGGGCGGGTGATGTTACCCCTTCAGGAAAATCGGCGCGGGTTTTTGCACCGCAATGCTGGCATTGGCAAATATGCGCACGATGCTCGGTCACATAAAGCGGCGGTGGAGGTTTGAGGCCAAACACCTGTCTGCACGCAGAACCTATGGTATCCTCCGCCGAAAGCGCGGCCTGACAGTTTTGGCATTGGTTCGGAAAATGACTGGTGATCTCGTCTGGGTTCTCAACCTGTTTCAGTGTGTTGCCGGGATGTCCGGGTTGGCCGCCAGGCTTTCGATTTGACTTGCCCCGCTGACTTTTGGTCCGCCGTTTCTTATCGCTAGACGGCTTTGCCAGTCCGTCGCTCGAAGGTGGTTTGCTGCTATTACGACTGTTCGATCCCAGACGACGCTCAAGATCTGAAACACGCTGCCTAAGAACCGCATTATCTTCTCTAAGTTGCTCGTTGTCTTTCCTGAGTTGTTCGTTTTCCTTCAGGAGCCGAGCGTTCACCTCCAAAAGCTGCGCATTTTGTTCTTTGAGTTAGACAACCTGACCCACCAGAGCCATGACCACATCAATCAGTTCTGATTTTGAGAAGTCAGCAAGAATTTCAGGTGTCAGATTTTCGAGTTTCATCCTCGCAGTCAAACACCAAAATGAAAAAAGTGGAACCTCAAATATGCGCCATGAATCAAATTGTCGCACCTAATGGCAGCAGAAATAGGGTAGCTGAGTAGTTACGAAAATTTGGTCATTCGTCCCACTCCACGTCAAAATGTGTGATCAATTGTTTGATCTGCTGATCCGTCAGCATTCTGGCATCATGGCCGCGCATCAAGATTGCCAGCCGGGCAGTGTCTTCGAGTTCTTCAATGGCGTTACAAGCGGCTTCCACATCTTTGCCGGCAACTACTGGCCCGTGATTGGCCAACATCACTGCGCTGCGTTTACCAGCCAGGCCTCGCACTGCATCTCCCATGGCCGGGTCGCCCGGACGGTAATATGGCAGCATTTTCACCTTACCCAGTTTCATGATCGCATAGGGAGTGAGAGGTGGTAGAAAATTATCCTCATCGACCTGCGGCATCAGCGACCAGGCGACTGAGTGGCACGAATGCAGATGCACCACGGCACCGGCGGTGCTTCGGGTCTCATAAAAGGCCATATGCAATGGCATTTCCTTGGTTGGTGAGTCTCCACCTATCAGATTCCTGTTCACATCAAACCGGCTCAACCGGCCAGGGTCGAGGCGCCCAAAACTGGTGCCTGTGGGGGACACCAGAAGCCCGCCGTCAGGGGTGCGGGCAGAAATATTCCCGGTGCTGCCACCGGTCAATCCACGATCGAACAGCGATTTTGCCAACAGACAGATTTGTTCCCTGAGCAAGGTTTCTTCAGTCATGGGCCTGTCCTGACAAGGTGGTCGCAGCATCATCGAAGAATGTTGGTCCGCCAAAATTACCGGATTTTAAGGCAATGACCAGGTTGTCCCCAGCCCGCAAGGCCGGTACGCCGGGTGCAATTTCCGGTCCTATTTCCAATGTTTTCAGTGCCAGACCTTCGATCACAGCACCGGAAGTTTCTCCCCCGGCTGTGATCAATCGTTCAACACCACCAGCAAGCAGATGACGGGCGACATCGGCAAAAAACGCCTCGAGTTTTTCCGCCGCATGTTGACGACCAAATTGCTGTTGAACCTGTCGCACAATGTCGGGATCTGCCGAGCTGTAAGCCAGAGGGAGCCCAGACTGGGACAACAGCCAATCAGACAGCGTTGCGGCGGACAGCTGATTTTCAATGACCTGCGCCGCCTCAATTTCAAAGCTTGGATTGGATTTTGAATGTAACGCGACCTGAGCGCGTGTGGCGTTGGAGCAGGAACCTGAGAGAATGGCGCATTTTCCTTCCTGTCCAAACCATTGATTGGTGTCGCCCGTCAGCAGACCGCGGCGACGAAAATTTTCTGGTAGGCCAAGAGCAATGCCGGAACCACCGGTAATCAGGGCAAGATCTGTCGCGGCCGTGCCGATATCCAGCAAATCGCCGTCGCTTGTGGCGTCGACCACAATCAGTCTGTTGCCCTGATTTTGTTGTTGTTCCAACGCCGCAATGATTGCCTGCGGGCCCTGTCGAACATCGGCGGCTGCAACGTGGCCGACGCCATATTTGGTTTGCGGCGCCAAACAGCGGCGGATATCCGGATCTGTCATCGGCGTCAAAGGGTGGTTTTCCATACCGCTTTCGCTCAGCAAAACATCATTGACGAACAGATGGCCCTGATAGATCGACCGGCCGGTGCCCGGAAATGCCGGGCAGACAATGACCCTGTGAGCCTCCAGGGCATCAGCCAGCGCGTCGCAAACAGGGCCAATATTTCCCTTAGGTGTTGAGTCGAATGTCGAGCAATATTTAAACAGGAACTGCTGGCAGCCCTGAGCCTGCAGCCAATGCAGAGCCTCTAGGGATTGTTGGACTGCTTGTTTTGCCGGAATAGAGCGGGATTTGAGCGCCACCACACCGGCTTCAACGTTTGGATCAGCATTTGATGTTGGAATGCCGGTATATTGCACTGTTTGCATGCCCTGCTTGGCCAATGTGTTGGACAAGTCGCTGGAGCCGGTAAAGTCGTCACCAATACATCCAAGAAGCATTATATGCCTTTCACCCGGACCGCGTTATCGTTTTGCCAACTAGGTTGGAGCAATCATCCACCGCTCATTCCCCAAGGTCCGTGGTGAGCGCCGGCCTCATCCAGCCGACCGAAGGAATGGGCGCCAAAGAAATCGCGCTGGCCCTGAATCATATTGGCCGTGCCGCGAGACGTACGCATCGTGTCAAAATAGGCCACAGCCGTGGCTAGCGCCGGAACACTGTGTCCGTGACTGATGGCCGTGGCGACCAGTTGGCGCAGGCTGTCATGGGTGTCCTTCAATATGTCGGCGAAGAAGGGGGCCAGCATCAAGTTCAGTTCGGCATCATCAGACAGCGCCTGCGCCATATCGTTGAGCATTGTTGAGCGGATGATACAGCCCTCACGCCAGACTTCGGCAATCTGCGGCATTGGCAGCGACCAGTCGTAATCCTTTGATGCGGCTGACAACATGGCAAACCCCTGGGCATAACAGGCGATCTTTCCGGCCAGCAGGGCATTTTCCATCATTTGATCGGGCAGGGCGTGCGCAGCAATTGGTCTGGGGCTGGCACCAAATAATGCCTCTCCGGCTTTACGTTCATCCAGACGCGATGACAGGTTGCGCGCTGCAACAGCTGCATCGATGATTGATACGGGAGACGCAAGTTTCAGTGCTTCAATGGCGGTCCAGCGTCCGGTGCCCTTCTGCCCAGCTGAATCCAGAATGATGTCGAGCACCGGCTTGCCGGTCTTTTCATCCGTCGCGGCGGCAACATTGCCGGAGATTTCGATCAAATAGGATTTCAGCGGGCCTTCATTCCAACCTTTGAAGACGGGTGCGATTTCACCGGCTGCCATGCCAAGACCGTCGCGCATAAGTCCGTAAACTTCGGCAATCATCTGCATATCGGCATATTCAATGCCGTTATGGACCATTTTTACAAAATGACCGGCACCGCCTTCACCCATCCAGGTGGCACATGGCGTGCCTTCATATTTGGCCGAAATCGCCTGCAATACAGGTTCCACCCGCTGCCAGGCCGACTGATCGCCACCACCCATGATGGATGGACCGTAGCGGGCACCTTCTTCGCCACCAGAAACACCAATGCCAAGGAATAATTCCCCGGCAGCGGTGGCTTTTTGAGCGCGGCGGTTGGTATCTTCAAAATGCGCATTGCCCGCATCGATAATCAGATCATCAGCTTCCAAAAGCGGGCGCAGCACCTCCATTTGCTGATCAACAACCGGTCCGGCGGGCACCATCAAAATGATGTTGCGGGGACGCTCAATGGCGTTGACGAAATCTTCAAGCGAGGTCGTTGGCACCACCATCGACGCGAGATCGCCAGCTTCCTTGTGGAATTCGCCGGCCCGCTCAACGGTGCGGTTGAATACGGCAATGGAATTACCTTTTTCGGCAATGTTGAGGGCCAGGTTGGAGCCCATGGTGCCTAATCCAATCAGGCCATAGGAAGGTTTTGCTGAAGGGCTCATGGGATGAATGCCTCATAATTATGCTGAATTTCAATCGATATAGGAATATTCGCCAATCGCTGTTGTGTCCATGCGCGTTCCTCTATACCCAAGCCTAAATTGATGTTGTCTGTGCCGGAGTGGGTTGATGAGCGGTTTGAAGTTATTTGATTTGTCGGGAAAGCGGGCGCTTGTGACCGGTTCTTCCCAAGGAATCGGCTATGCGCTCGCCAGAGGTCTGTTGGCAGCTGGCGCATCGGTCATTTTGAATGGTCGCGATCCGGCCAAACTTGCAGTAGCAGCAGAAACGCTTTCTGCGGGTGGTGAAGTCCACACTCTGGCCTTTGATGCAACGGACCACGCCGCCGTCAAATCTGCGGTGGACGGGTTTGAGGCCGAAACCGGGGCAATCGATATTCTGGTCAACAATGCCGGTATGCAGTTTCGCACGCCGCTGGAAGACTATCCCGCCGACATGTTTGCTAAATTGCTGGAAACCAATATTTCCACCGTCTTTAACGTCGGGCAGGCAGTGGCCAATCACATGATCAAGCGCAGCGAAGGCAAGATAATCAACATAGCTTCAGTGCAGACTGCGTTGGCCCGCCCGGGCATTGCACCCTACACCGCAACCAAGGGGGCCGTTGGCAATCTGACCAAGGGCATGGCGACAGACTGGGCCAAATATGGCCTGCAGATCAACGCCATTGCGCCAGGGTATTTCGATACTCCATTGAACGAAGCGCTGGTCAATGATCCTGAATTCAGCTCCTGGCTTGAAAATCGCACCCCGGCTGGCCGGTGGGGCAATGTCGATGAACTGGTCGGTGCCTGCATCTTCCTGTCGTCCGCCGCCTCAAGCTTCGTCAACGGGCATACGCTCTATGTCGATGGTGGCATTACAGCTTCACTTTAAAAAAATCTTTAATTTCCGGAAAATACAGGCTTTTCCTTATCAAAAAAGGCCTGAACACCGATTTTGAAGTCATTGCTTTTAGCGAGCGGTGTCTGAGCAAAACCTTCTGCCGTGATCGCTTCTGAAAAACTGATTTGGCCTGCGCCGCGCAACAATTTCTTGGCGGCGGCCATCGCTAATGGAGCGCCGTCGGCCAGTTGGCGGGCCCATTCGAGCGTCTTTTGATCAAGCTCGTCTTCGGCGAATAATTTGTTGGCGATGCCATAGGAGAGGCATTCGTCAGCCGGGATTTGCGCCCCTCAACAACTGCCTGCAGCGCCCTGTGATAGCCCATGTTCTGCAACAGCAACTGGGTATTGCCGCCGTCGGGTATCAGCGAAATGGCGGCGAAGGCCATATAGACCGTGGCGTTGTCTGCCATGGTGACAAAGTCACAATTCATCGCAAATGCAGCGCCAATTCCCGCAGCCGTGCCGTGGATCTGGGCAATCCAGATTTTGGGGCTTTGTGCGATCCCGACCAGCGCCGGTTTATACTCCCGATCGATATGGGCACTGAGAGGGTGATCGATCCCGCCGGCCAAATCTGCTCCGGCGCAAAAGCCGCGGCCGGTGCCTTTCAATATGACGATGCGGATTGTGTCATCGGCATCAACGGTCCCGACGACCTGTCGCAATCTGGCCCGCAATTCCTCGTCCAGCGCGTTGAATTGTTTGGGCCGGTTCAGTGTGATCGTTGCCACCGGACCGTCAGTTTCGATTAAAAGCACGTCTTCAGACACGGGATTTCTCCAACAGTTCAATCTTCTGGTTGGGTGGAATATTCCACTTTGTATGGAGGCAGGCAATTGCCAATTCAACGGATGGGATTGACAGTCAGGACTTATCCCCCAATGGGTAGGCGCAGTTCGCTCAACCCGCATAAGCCCTTCGTCAACCCATGCCCAATCCTGAACAAAGCCAGTTCCTAGAAGCCTGTCAGGCTTCGCTGAAAGACGGCACGTTCAAGCGCGTGGTGTTGAGCCGCAAGACATCTGAGGCTGGTGGTGGCAAATACCGCGCAAGTTTCGACCTGGTGGTTGGTGGCAAAAAACGGTTTGTGGATTTCAGCGATACGATAGTGTCCGAACCGCAACGCAGCGCGCTGGACGTTGACGCCTTGCTTGCTCAGATGGAACAGGCGCCGATATTTCCGTTCCAGTCGGCTGTATTGTTTACCGAATCCCACGATTTTCACTATGCGGAGAATCGCAAAGGCCATCCGCGGGTGTATCGGGCAAAGGCCTCCATGAAAGGGGTGTCCCAGGACCATAACCGCGCCAAAAACTATGTCCTGAATGCCAAAAGGCCTTATCTGAAAGGGCTGGGGGTGACCAGCGACAAGGGTGAGGTGATCAAGAAGCAATATGGGAAGTTCCGTCAGATCGCCAATTTTGTCGAGATTATCGACCGCGATATTGGTGACCATGTTGCCGGTTCGGACGGTCCTATTTCGATGCTCGATCTGGGCTGTGGCAAGGGATATCTGACATTTGCGGCCTATGATTATTTGCGGTCGCGGGCCAAGACGGAACCGCGTGCAACGGGCATTGATATCAAGAAAAACGTTATCGATTTGTGCAATAGCCTGTCCGACAGGCTTGGATTTGACGGTCTGACTTTTCAAAATGACCGGATCGAACAGGACAAGCCGGTCGATCTGGATATCCTGATTGCCCTACATGCCTGCGATACGGCGACCGATGACGCGCTGGCGCTGGGGTTGCGCTCCAATATGCAGTTTTTCTTCTGCGCTCCATGCTGCCAGGCTCAGATTGCAGCTCAAATATTGGCAAAGGGAACCGACAGTGGATCTGACTTTGATCTGATCAGTCAGTTTCCATTGATGCGACGACGCGAGGCGGATGTGGTTACCGATGTGGCGCGCGCATTGTTGCTTCAATCTTTTGGCTATGCGGTGAAGTTTTTAGAGTTTACGCCGTTGGAGCATACGTTGAAAAACGTCATGCTGGCTGGCAGGCGCGATGATTCAGTGGATCGTGACAAGGCGTTGGCTGAATATCGGCAGTTGAAAAAGGCGGTCGGTTTTGAGGTCCACGCATTGGAAGAAAATACCAGGGACCTTCGCGGCTGATCAGTCTTCAACAAGTGGTTTCAGCTGGCTGTAGTCGACCTGCAAATCGATGCCGAGATGCTGTTCAAGCAATTGTAAATATTGCTGATTGTCAGGAAGATGGATTTCCGTCTGCTCGCCGTTTTTTCGAATTGTCAGCTTCTGGTCTGACAGCGTCACGACACCACCCTCAATTGGCAGCGCTGCGACGCGCCGTTGTACAAAATGCGAATCCGGGTGTGTGGACGTGTAGTGATTGCTGTATTTGATATCTGCTGGTCCAGCATAGGTATCGTCGAAACTGTAAAGCGTCGTCCATCTGCCGGCATTTTCGACCTGCATCAATGTGCCCAGATGGGCACCATCTGCAAATTTCAGATTTTGTTTGTTGCATGAAATTGGTTTGTCCAATTGCAGGGGAAGCGGACAATGGGGCGTATCCCGGCCAAATCCTGCGTCAACAATCCACTGCTGATGATCCAGCGAGACCAGCGTCAGTTGATGGTCCCGCCCGCCAATAAAGTCTTCACCATGGACCCGCGCTAACAACGGCCGAGCCTCAAAGCCGAAAGATTGCAATGCGTTCAACATCAGGCCGTTGACTTCAAAACAATATCCGCCGCGGCGATGTCGCACTAATTTGTCGAATTGATGGTTTGGGTCGAGGTCAATTGTGCGGCCAAGACAGATGTCAAAATTCTCAAACGGAATTGCATAAATCTGGTGGCGCAGAAGGCGGCGCAGACTATCCAGATTCACCTCGACCTGGCCGCTGTCTTCAATTCCTATACGGCGAAGATAGGCTTGTTGATCGAATTGAAAATCTGTCATCAATGGCACCATTCGCGCCAGTTCCTGTCCATGTCAATTCATCGCTGCAACCGGCGGGGCAGACGCCAGAACCGGGCGGCGCATGCTGAGGCTTCGACGGGCTTCGTCGGCCTGTCCGAGTTTCAACAATACATTGACCAGGGCCAGTTCCAGCAAATCTCGTTGTGCCCGGCTGCCGCCAAACCTTTCGTTCGTTGCTATCACCGGAACAAGCTCCTGCAGGGCGGTTTGCCAGTCCTGACGGGCAATGGCCCCCCAGGCTCTGGCGACAGGCTTGACCAGATCGCCGGCAAAACCTTTCGCCGTTTCAATGATATGGGCCAGTCGCTCACCTTCGCCCGCCATGGCATGGCTTAATGCCGCATGCATATCGGCAAAGCTCTGGCCGGTTTCTGGAAAATATTGCGCGGCATAGTCGCTCATCGTCGACCAGCGCGCCGGGTCGACGTTCATGCCGGCCAGTTCTGCGCGATAGAGAATCGCTGCCGTGTCGGTCAAGACGTTTATTGGAAGGCTGCGGCCTGTGCCGGGCGCAGCGCCACCGTCAATGCGCTGCCACATGGCTGCCTCGTCGCCATCGTGTAAGGCCCAGAGCGCCGAATGCCACGACAGATGACCGTGTAATACCGAACGGTTGTCATAATCCACCAGCCAGTCATCAAGATATTTTCGTCCCTCGGTCAGGTATCCGGCCTCATATTGTGCATGGGCTTTAAAGTGCGATCCATTGGCGTTGCGTGGGTTGATCGCCAATGACTGCTCCATTAGGTCGAGGGAAAGGTCCGCCTGACCGGTCTCGCACAGCGAAATGGCGTGCATCGATTTGATCCACCAGTCGCCGTCATAATGGGGCAGTAGATCAGATGTATAGGCCAGCAATTCCGCCTCACGTCCGACTTTGCCGGAAAAGCCGATCAGGCCGAAAACGCTGGCGCATAACTGTGCTGCCAGAACATCACAGGGAAATTCCTGGACATGGGTTTTAACTTTGGCGCGCGCCTTGTCGGCCTGACCTGACATTAATAACGCCATGGCTTCAACATGTTGTTGAGATCTTTTGTCATCGGAAGCTGCCAGTTCACTGGCGCGGGCAATTTCGGATTTGGCAGTTGCCATGTCACCGCCCATCATCGAAGCGCGGGCCAAGGCTGCGTGGCCAAGGGCGAACGAGTCATCGGCATCTATGCAGGATTGAAACGCCTCGACTGCGCCATAATTTCCTCCAAGAAACAAACCAACACCTGAATCATAGGCTTCGACGGCCTCTTGAGACTTTGTTGAAACTTGGTTGCCGTAATGATCTTTAAGAGACATTTTTTCCACTCCTACCGCGATGCACGACCCTAACCGTCATCCAACCGGCTGCCAATGCCGTTACCACCGCTTGTCTTTTGGTTGTGGTTCATTTTACTGTTGAGAGGGCAATTCCATACGAGGTTACCTGTTTTCAGGGGCTTCGAAATTCCATACTTTTTCGTCAAACCCACCGGACTCGGTGTGGCGACAAACTTTGAGGGAAATCCATGAACCTGTTTACAAAATCTCTAATGGCAGCTGCCGTTACCACCGGGGTGGTTGCTGGCTCAATGGCGGCCTCTTATGCCGCAGACAATATCAAGATCGCCTTTATCGATCCGCTTTCCGGGCCGTTTGCTTCAACCGGCAATCAGGGTCTGTCGCATTACAAGTTTGCCGCTCAGGAACTGGTCAACAGCAAGGGTGGTGTTCTTGGGGGCGCAAATTTCGAAATCGTCGCGTTCGACAACAAGATTTCGGCCAAGGAATCGCTGATTCAATTGAAGGTCGCCATCGATCAGGGCATTCGCTTTATTGCTCAGGGCAATTCATCCGGGGTCGCCAACGCAATCACCGATGCGGTTAAGAAACACAATCGCCGCAATCCAGATCAGCAGGTCCTGTTCCTCAATTATTCTGCTGTCGACCCGGCGCTGACCAATGCCAAATGCAATTTCTGGCATTTCCGGTTTGATGCCAATGCCGACATCAAGATGGATGCGTTGACCGATGTTATGGCGACCAACAAGGACATCAAAAAAGTCTATCTGATCGGCCAGGATTATTCGTTCGGCAAGGCGGTTGCGGCAGCGGCGGTCAAATTCCTGAAGGCCAAGCGCCCCGATGTTGAGATTGTCGGGAACGAATTGCACCCAATCGGCAAGGTAAAGGACTTCACACCCTATGCCCGCAAGATCGTTTCATCGGGAGCGGATGCAATGATTACAGGGAACTGGGGTTCCGATATGGTGGGGCTCGGAAAAGCGGTGATAGAGGCCGGTTTTGAGAACCCGATCTACACCTATTATGCGGCCTCTGACGGAATTACCAAGACCTTCGGCGAAGCTGGTGAAGGCAAATTGAAACTGGTGATGGAAGGCCAGCTCAATCCACCCGTATCGGACCGGGCTGCAGCCTATACCGCCAAATTTGAAGCCCAGTATCCAGGTTATGATATCGGCCAGCCACGTATTGCCAATGTCATCGAAATGCTGGCAAAGGCCATCGACAAGGCCGGTACTGCCACCGATATGGTGAAAGTGGCCAATGCGTTGGAGGGCATGGAGCACGATTCCATTTGGGGCACCAAAGTGACCATGCGCGCCAAGGACCATCAGGCCATTCAGGACGTGCATATCATGGCGCATACCGCCAAAGACGTGAAATTCGATTTCGACAGTTCAGGATATGGACTGAAGGTTGAAAGCACCGTCAAAATGGCTTCTGCCGACAGTGCCACAACCTGCAACATGAAACGTCCGTAATGCGCATTGCCTGATTGCCGGGCAGGGGTCGCCGCCGCCGCCGACGCCGTTGTCGCCGCCGATGTCGTGGCCGCTGCCCGGTCTTTCGTTTGAACTGAAATTGCGGGCCGGGTGTGGTGTCTCTATTCATAGTCAATATTCTCGACGGGCTGGTGACCGGTCTGCTGCTGTTCATGCTGTGCAGCGGTTTGACGTTGATTTTTTCGATGATGGGCGTGCTCAATTTTGCTCATGCCAGTTTTTATATGCTGGGGGCTTATTTCGGCTATCAGATCAGCACCTATGTGGGGTTCTGGCCGGGATTGATCCTCGCCCCGATTATTGTCGGGGTCATTGGTGCGGCGATTGAACGCTATGGCCTGCGGCGGGTGCATCAATATGGTCATGTTCCGGAACTGATCTTCACCTTTGGGCTGGCGCTGTTGATCGAAGAGGTGGTGCAATTCTTCTGGGGCAAGAGCCAGATGGCTTTCGAGGCACCGGCGGCGTTGAAATTCGCCGCTTTTTCGATCGCCGGGAATGCCTTTCCCGCCTACAAGGTGTTCATGATCTTCATCGCTATCGGCGTGTTTCTGGTGCTGCTTTACATACTCACCAAAACCCGCATTGGCATGATCATTCAGGCGGCGCTTTCCTATCCTGAAACCGTTCAAAATCTGGGACATAATGTGCCTTTGATTTTTATGGGTGTCTTCGGGGTTGGCACGGCAATGGCGGCGATTGCCGGGGTTATTGCAGGTCCTGTTCTGGGCACGTTCCCCGGGATGGCGGTGTTGTTGGGGTCGATTGTCTTTGTCACCATCGTAATCGGCGGGCTGGGCTCTCTTTGGGGAGCGCTGTTGGCGTCACTGCTCATTGGTTGGCTGCAGACATTTGCCGCGGCTTATAATTTGCGCATGGCCGACCTGCTGACCGCCATTGGACTGACGGAGCCGGCTGATCTCGCACAAAGCCTGCTCAGCGATCTGTGGACGCTTACGCTGCCGCAGGTGGGTCCGATCCTGCCTTATCTGTTGATGATCATTGTATTGGCGCTGCGCCCGCAGGGGCTTTTCGGGAAGCGCGAAACATGAGCCTTCAGGGTCAACAATCGATCGGCACAAAAACGCCTCTGATACCGATCCGCAAGGTCCTGCCATGGCTGATAGCCTGTGGATTTTTGTTGCTGTTGCCACAGGTCTTTCCTTCAGGTGCCGGTCTGACGATCATGAACCAGATGGCGATCACTATCGTTTTTGCGCTGGCTTACAATATGTTGCTGGGACAGGCTGGCATGCTGTCATTTGGACACGCGGTCTACATGGGGCTGGGCGGGTTCTTCTGCATGCATCTGCTGAACCAGGTGGAGTATAACCAGCTCTACCTGCCGCTGCCCCTGTTGCCGCTGTTTGGTGGTCTGTTTGGCCTGATCTTTGCATTTTTGATCGGTAGTTTCTCAACCCGACGTGCGGGCACGGTATTTGCCATGATTTCTCTGGGAGTGGGAGAATTGATCGCCGCGTGTTCGATCATCATCGTGGTGTTTTTTGGTGGTGAAGAAGGGGTCAGTGGCGATCGCACAATGGGTCCGCAGGTCTTCGGCTTTGATTTTGCCTCGCAGCTTGAGGTCTATTATCTGACGGCAATCTGGCTGGTTTTGGCGGCACTCGGCATGTATCTGTTTTCACGCACGCCGATGGGTCGGATTGCCAATGCGGTGCGCGATAATGAGGAGCGGGCCGAGTTTCTGGGCTATTCACAACGCAATGTGCGTTGGATTTCGTTTTGCGCGTCCGGCTTTTTCTGCGGCATTGCCGGTGCCTTGTTCGCCATCAATTTCGAGATCCTGACCGAAGAAAACCTCAACCTGGCGACGTCTGGTTCGATACTGCTGATTACCTTTTTGGGTGGCGTCGGTTTCTTTGTTGGACCGGTTATTGGAGCGGTGGTGTTTACGTTGCTGCAGACGGTACTCAGCCTTTATACGGAAATATGGCAACTTTATCTGGGCATTCTGTTTGTACTGACTGTGATGTTTTTTCCATCTGGATTGACCGGGCTGATTGCGATGCATTTCAGACCTTGGAACCTGAGTAAGGTAGGTCTGCTGATCAGGCCTTATGCCAAGATTGCAGGTCCTGCCCTGGTGCTTTTGTTTTCCGCCATTGCGATCATGGAAATCCTCTTCCATGCCAGACATTCTTCGATTGGCAGCGAGGAAATGAACCTCTTCGGCATGACAATCAACAGCCATAGTCCCGTACCTCTGATCATAGCTGTTGGGCTTTTATTGATCAGTTTTTTTGTAGTGCGCAAACTTGCCCCGGGCCTGCTTGATGCCTGGCAGGATGCAAACCATCAGGAGCGTGAGACCTGATGGAAAACAATCAACCGACACCGGCAATCGAGTTGCGCAACCTGCATAAAAGTTTTGGCCTTGCCCAAATTATTCAGGGGGTTGATCTGGCGATTCACAAACAGGAGCGTCATGCAATTATCGGTCCCAACGGGGCGGGTAAGTCGACCCTGTTCAATCTGATAACAGGCAAATATGTGCCAACCGCAGGAGGCGTTTTTCTGCATGGTGAAAATGTCAGCGGCATGAAACCCTATCAGATCAATCGGATGGGCCTTTCCCGGTCGTTTCAGATCACCAATATATTCGCTAAAATGACCGTTTTTGAAAATATTCGCTGCGGCCTGCTTTGGTCGATGGGCTATAAATACTCGTTCTGGCATCTGGTCAATCGTCAACGGAATGTGACCGATCGCGCCGAAGAGATATTGCAGCAAATCAACCTGTTGGAGCGGCGTGACGAATTGGCCGGTGTGTTGACCTATGCCGAGCAACGGGCGTTGGAGATTGGCATTGCCATTGCTGGTGGCGCCGATATTGTCATGCTGGATGAACCGACCGCCGGGATGAGCGCCTCAGAAACCAGCTATATGGTCGACCTGATCCGCAAGGTCACTGAAGACAAGACACTGATCATTGTCGAACACGATATGGGAGTGGTTTTTGATCTGGCTGACCGAATTTCGGTGTTGGTCTATGGGGAAATTATTGCCACGGATGAGCCCCAAAATGTTCGCGAAAGCGCGGCCGTGCAGGAGGCCTATCTCGGCACTGCCGTTGAGGAGGCCGGTTAGATGTTGAAAGTCCGTGATCTGAATGCCTGGTACGGCAAAAGCCATATTCTGCAAGGGGTGGATTTCGAGGTTGGTGAAGGCGAGATCGTATCGTTGCTTGGCCGCAATGGTGTTGGCCGGTCGACCACCTGCAAGGCGATTATAGGAGAGGTTGAGCCGGCAGGTGTGGTTGAATTTCAAGGCCGCAACCTGGCTGGTATGAAACCTTACGAAATCGCCCAAGCGGGGATTGGCTATGTGCCGGAAAACCGTGATATTTTTCCAGGGCTGACGACCCGCCAGAACCTGCTGTTGGGTTTGAAGCCCGGGCAGAAAGACGGCGACGGTGCTGGACGCTGGTCGATGCAGGACATGTTTGACATGTTTTCCAACCTGCGGGAACGGGCTGATGTTGATGCTGCTGTTCTGTCCGGAGGCGAAAAGCAGATGCTGACCATGTGTCGCACCCTTATGGGAGATCCTCAGATCATCATGATCGACGAACCCACTGAAGGTCTGGCACCAAAAATTGTGCAGCAGGTTGGAGAGCTGTTGGAGCGGATTGCCGAGCGGGGTGTATCGATCTTGCTGGTCGAGCAAAAACTCACGATTGCCATGAAAGTATCCTCACGTGTTTATGTGATGGGGCATGGCCGGATTGTTTTCCAGGGCGCTCCTGCCGAACTTGAAGATAATCCCGATATCAGGCGCGAATGGCTCGAGGTGTAATGGCAAACAAGTCCACACAAAACGGTTTCGACATGGCTCGATTGGGCCTCATTGATGAATGGATGCACCGCAACATTGAAATTGGTCGCTATACGGGCTGTTCGGTGCTGGTTGCCCGAAACGGTGAAATTGCCCATCTGTCCTGCGCAGGCTTGAGTTCGGTTGAACGGCAATTTTTCTATGGCCGCGATACGATCGTGCGCATCAAGTCGATGACCAAGATGATTACCACTGTTGGTTTCATGATGCTGGTGGAACGCGGCCTGATCCATCTTGATGCGCCGTTGTCAGCAATCTTGCCGGAATTCGACACCTGCCACGCTCTGGTGGATGGGGCGAAGCGCATTGATCAGGTGGAGCCTGTCGCACCTCCGACGCTGCACCAATTGCTGACCCACACAAGCGGCATGACCTATGGTTTCAATCCGGGCGTCCTGGCTGAACATTATGCGAATATTGGTCTGGATTTTGGCCCGACAACTGGCGGCACCGAAGCCGTTTGCAAGAGGGTTGCAGAACAGCCGCTGGCATTTCGCCCCGGTACGAGCTGGGAATATTCCATTGGTGTAGACGTCATTGGCCGGCTGATTGAAGTGATCGATGGACGACCGCTGGACCAATATTTGGAAGAAGAAGTATTTGTGCCGTTGGGCATGGCGGATACGGGATTTGAGGTGCCGCACGGTAAGGTCCACCGGTTTGCGGATTGCTATACCAAGACTGCCGAGGACCCGCTGGTGTGTACAGATCGAGGCGAATCCAGTCCGTATCTGGAGGGGCAAGCGCGGACATTTTCCGGTGGTGGTGGGTTGGTTTCAACCCTGGATGATTATTTCAAGTTCGGTGAAATGATCCGGAATTTTGGGCGCTATGATGGTGGTATGTTGTTGTCACCGCGCACGGTCGACTTCATGCGCAGAAATCACCTGAAAGGGGAAATCTCCTCGATGGGGCCGAGCTCGTTTGCTGAAATGCCCATGGATGGCATGGGGTTTGGGCTCGGTGGTGCCGTCGTTCTCGATCCCGCCCGCACTCGCACGGTCGGATCGATCGGGGATTATGGATGGGGCGGATTGGCCAGCACAAATTTCTGGACTGACCCTGTGCAACACCTGACCTGCATCTTTTTTACCCAACTGATACCTTCCAGTTCCTATCCCAGCAGAGCGGAGCTAAAAGCGCTGGTGCACGCAGCACTCATTGATTAACCCGGAGTTTAATTTTTATGGCCTTTCCCCATCCCTTTTATTTTTTGCGCCACGGCGAAACCAGCTGGAATGCGATACGCAAGACCCAGGGTCAAGAAGATAGCCAATTGAATGAAACGGGCAGGGCACAAGCCGTGCGAGCCGGGGAATTGCTGGCCAATGAACCAATAGAGCGGATTGTTGCCAGCCCTTTGTCGAGGGCCCGCCACACGGCAGAGGCGGTGGCGCATCATCATGGTCTGGAGATCAGTTTTGATGATGATCTGAAAGAGTGCCATCTCGGCGATATGCAGGGATTGCCGAACGGCCCTTGGCTGGAAGATTATTGGGTCGGTCAGTTTGATCCACCCAATGGGGAAACGTTTCGACAATTTTGCGAACGGGTCTGGCGTGGCATGCGCAGGGCGGTCGACAGGGGTCCAAACACGCTGATTGTGGCACATGGTGGCCTGTGGATTGCTGCGCATGAATTTATTCGCGCCGAACCGGGTCTGATGCCGATGCCCAATGCTCTGCCACTTCATGTGACACCGGACAATCGGGTCTGGCGTCACCGCATTTTGGATCAAAACCGTGAATTAGGCTCTACACAATCCCCTGGTCCTTCAGTTTAGCAATTTCTGCCCCGGACTTTCCGAGCACCCGTGACAGGACATCATCGGTGTCTTCTCCCAACAGGGGAGCCGATTTTTTATACTCCACTCCGGTCTTTGAAAAATTGAGCGGCGTGCCCATGCCCGGCATGGTTCCCGCCACGGGATGTTCAACTTCTATCTGCATTCCGCGAGCGCGAATCTGAGGGTCGTCAAAAGCCTGTTGGATATTGTTGATTGGCGAGGCCGGCACATTGTTGTCGGTAAATCCTTTCAGCCAATGCGCCGCTGGCATGGTTCTGGTCTGTTCATTGATCAGGTCTACCATGACCGCGCGATTTTTATTACGCATCGGATTTGTCGAAAAGCGCTCGTCATCGGATAGCTGTGGGGCACCGATAACCCGGCACATATCGGCAAATTGACTGTCATTACCGACGGCGATGATGATCTGGTCATCTTGTGTATCAAACGGCTGATAGGGTGCGAGGGCCGGATGCCAGGAACCGGTGCGTCCCGGCACTTTGCCGCTCATCAGATAGTTGAAGCCCTGATTTGCCAGACCAGCAATCTGAGTGTCGAGCAGGGCGATGTCGATATACTGGCCTTCGCCTGTCAGATGGCGGTGATGCAGGGCGGCCAGCAGGCCAATTGCCCCCATCAGACCGGTCTGCAGGTCACAGGTGGCAACTCCGGCGCGCACCGGCCCGGCACCGGGGGCCCCATCCTCGGGCCCTGTGACGCTCATCAAGCCTGAACGGGCCTGAATGAGATAATCATATCCGGGCAGCGGAGCGTCCGGGCCGGTTTGACCGAAACCGGTGATTGAAAGATAGATGATCTGCGGATTAACCTGCTTCAGCGATTCATAGTCCAGCCCCAGCTTGGCCAGACCTCCGACCTTGAAATTTTCAACAAAGAAATCAGCCTCTTTGACCAGATCCTTGATAATCTGCACCCCTTCGGGACGGGCGACATCAACGGTGAGCGAATGTTTGCCGCGGTTCGTCGACAGTAACTACTCAGCTACCCTATTTCTGCTGCCATTAGGTGCGACAATTTGATTCATGGCGCATATTTGAGGTTCCACTTTTTTCATTTTGGTGTTTGACTGCGAGGATGAAACTCGAAAATCTGACACCTGAAATTCTTGCTGATTTCTCAAAATCAGAACTGATTGATGTGGTCATGGCTCTGGTGGGTCAGGTTGTCTAACTCAAAGAACAAAATGCGCAGCTTTTGGAGGTGAACGCTCGGCTCCTGAAGGAAAACGAACAACTCAGGAAAGACAACGAGCAACTTAGAGAAGATAATGCGGTTCTTAGGCAGCGTGTTTCAGATCTTGAGCGTCGTCTGGGATCGAACAGTCGTAATAGCAGCAAACCACCTTCGAGCGACGGACTGGCAAAGCCGTCTAGCGATAAGAAACGGCGGACCAAAAGTCAGCGGGGCAAGTCAAATCGAAAGCCTGGCGGCCAACCCGGACATCCCGGCAACACACTGAAACAGGTTGAGAACCCAGACGAGATCACCAGTCATTTTCCGAACCAATGCCAAAACTGTCAGGCCGCGCTTTCGGCGGAGGATACCATAGGTTCTGCGTGCAGACAGGTGTTTGGCCTCAAACCTCCACCGCCGCTTTATGTGACCGAGCATCGTGCGCATATTTGCCAATGCCAGCATTGCGGTGCAAAAACCCGCGCCGATTTTCCTGAAGGGGTAACATCACCCGCCCAGTACGGCGATGAAATAGGGGCGTTGGCCGCCTATTTACAGACGCAGCACTGCATTCCCCAAAATCGCCTGGCGCAGGTTTTTGCGGACATTTTCGGGGTCACAATCACATCGGCAACCCTTTCCAGTCTGGTTGCCAAAAAGGCCGAGCAGATGCTCTGTTTAGCTGAGGCGGTGAAGAACCTGCTGTCCGGGCCTCAAACGGCAGTGAAGCATCTGGATGAAACGGGGTTCAGGATTGGTGGCAGAACGCGCTGGCTTCATATGCTATGCTCCACCGCTCTAAGCCACCTTCGGCTCGGAACTGCGCGAGGTGAAGTGCCACCAGAACTGGCGGGAACGGCAGTGCATGACTGTTTCTCTTCCAACTGGGCAGTGGAAAATGTGACCCATGGATTGTGCAATGCCCACATCTCCCGCGAATTGGAGGCATTGACCGAATATGAAAAAGAAGCTTGGGTGCCGGACATGAAAGCCATTCTGCTCGACGCACTGAAGCTCACGCATGTCGCGCGAATCCAAAATCGGAGCGCGGTCAGCCCGGAGGCAATCACGGATATCGAGCGGCGATTTGATGCCTGTTGCGAGCGTGCTATCGCGTTCCACGAGGCCCAACCGCCTCTCGCGCGCCCAACGAAAGGCAAGAAGCGGGGTCGCCCGAAACGGCGGATTGGGCACAATCTCGCTTTGCGACTCCAAACGCATAAAGCAGCGGTTTTGCTCTTTCTCAATGATCTGCGCGTTCCCTACACGAACAACGAGGCAGAGCGTGATCTCAGAATGACGAAAGTTCGACAAAAGGTCTCGGGAAGCTTTCGAACAGAGGCTGGTGCCGAGAATTTCTGCACTTTACGAACGGTCATTGAAACGGCGCGAAAACAAGGTTGGGACATCCTGAAAACCTTGAAAACCGCGCCTGATCAGCTCATCCTCAACCTCAGACCCGTCTGATGGGCCGTCTATAAAAGCATCAGGTTGGGGTAGCTGGGTAGTTACCGTCGACAAATAATAGCCGGCTTCCCTGGTGTCGTTGCCGTCTTGGTCCTGCAACCAGGGCGGCCCCCAATTGCGCGTATCATCGCCGCTGCCAGGGCGTTCAATCTTGATGATTTCAGCCCCCAGATCGGCGAAAACCTGGGTCAGGCTCGGGCCGGCCAGCACCCGTGACATGTCAACCACACGTATTCCTGTCAGCGGACCGCTCATGTTAAATTCCCTGTTAGGAGTCAGTTTGAATTGAACTGACTACAGCCTCATGCAAAATAGCGCAAAGCAAATCCAAATGGCTGACTATAGATGAACGATTCAGATCAACTGGCGAAGGCCTGTGCGGATACAATGTGGGCAAATGATCAGGCGTCGCAGGGACTTGGCACGAAGATCGACGAAATCCGTCAGGGCTATGCGGTTCTGTCCATGCCGATCCGTGAAGACATGCTCAACGGGCAGAAAATCACCCATGGTGGATTTGTTTTCACGCTTGCTGATTCTGCCTTTGCATTTGCCTGCAATACCTACAATCAGTTTGCAGTGGCCCAGCATTGCAGTGTCACCTTCATCGCTCCGACATTTCTTGGTGACCGATTGAAAGCAACAGCGACCGAACGCAATCGTAGTGGCCGTTCTGGTATTTATGATGTGACCGTGACCAATCAAAATGGTGAGGTCATCGCCGAATTTCGGGGAAATAGCCGCACGGTCAAAGGCCAGCACGTGGCGGATTAACACGGATTATTGAAAGCCGACTGTCGCTGCATCGTTAGGGTCGGACTGGCCAAAAAACGATATCTATGGTAGAAATTGGACATGAAACAGGCAGTTTTCAGCGCGGTTTTATCGATTGGCATGGTTATAATGCCGCAGGTGAGTTTTGCCGATGATGCCCAGATCGCTCAAACCAAAACTGTAGAATGTTATTGTACCGACCGTTATGGCAAACGCCACGAGCTTGGCGATATCATCTGTCTCACCGTCGATAACCGTTCCTATGAAGCCAAGTGCGTGATGGCGCTCAATAACCCGTTTTGGCGGGATCTGAACCGTGGCTGTATGTCTTCGTCATTACCGCCGAATATGTCGCCACGTTCTGAGCAGGTAGCGGCACTTTACCAATAGGATTTTTGCGTTCACAAAGCGCGGATGAGTTCTGCGTCCACCGATTCATCAAAAATTGCAAATCCAACTCTGCAAGGCATCCTGTGGATGATTGTATCGACGTTGATGTTCGTATCGGTGACCGGCATCGTGCGCTATCTCGGCTCGGGTTTGCCAGCTGCGGAAGCTGCCTTTATCCGCTATGGCATGGGTTTTTTGCTGTTGGTGCCGATATATCTGCGGATGGCAAAAAACATGCCTTCAAGGGATGTGATCCGCAATGGCGCCATTCGAGGATTTGTCCATTCATTTGCTGTCGCATTGTGGTTTTTCGCCATGGCACGCATTCCGATCGCTGAAGTGACAGCGATTGGTTATGTGACACCAATTTTCGTCACCATCGGGGCGGCAATTTTTCTCGGTGAAAAGTTGCGCACGCGACGTGTAATGGGAGTCCTGGCTGGCTTGTTGGGCGCGCTAATCATTCTGCGGCCCGGATTCAATGAAATTTCGATAGGACAATTGGCGCAACTTGGCACCGCTCCTTTATTCGCAACATCGTTTTTGATGACAAAAAGCATGACAGGGAAAACAGATTCTCAAACAATTGTTGCCCTGTTGACGTTTTTTTGCACCCTGTTTTTGTTTCCGCTGGCTTTGCTCGACTGGCAGACGCCAACCCTCAACGAGTTGTTTTGGCTGTTGATGACTGCCTGTTGTGCCACATTCGGCCACTATGCAATGACCAGGGCGCTGGCAGCAGCGCCGATCTCGGTTACTCAGCCGATCTCGTTCCTGCAACTGGTCTGGGCAAGTTTGTTGGGGATTTTCATGTTTGGCGAGTTGATTGACCCTTTTGTAATTCTCGGTGGTACGGTTATTGTTGCGGCGGCAACATTCATATCTCACCGGGAAAGCCAATTGGCCAAAAGGGCGATTACGCCACCAGCTCCGGCGGTCAAGCTGTAATAGGTTTATGGGTCGTTTATTCGTAGTTTTCTGCCTGCTGTTTGTGATGGTGCAGGCCCATGCACGCGAGTTTAGTCTGGCGCCGTTCAAAGACGACTTGTTTGCCTACCCAAAAATTCTCGATCGGTCGTCGGACGGGTCCTACGTGACGGTTGAATATAATCGTGACCGGGATCTGGTGAACCGTGATCAAGTGCTTCGCTGGAAGGCGCATCACAAATATGTCGACCGGGGGGTGCGCTGGTCGCGCAGCGTTTCCAGCTATGTATCAGCCAATGGCAAATTCAAATATTTTTCGGTGGGCAAAGCCAACAGCAAAACCGCGGTATCGGTTATTTATGTGCATGGCAAAGGCGGCAACCGGCGACAGGGGGTCAACGACTGGACCTTTGGTGGCAATTTCAACCGGCTGCAAAATTTGATGACCCACAATCGCGGTGTGTTGTATACGCCTGATTTTACTGATTTTACCGAACAGGGAACGGTTGATGTCGCTGCGCTTATCCAGAAAGTGCGGAAAAAGACACCGGCAGCAAAATTGATTGTTGCCTGTGGTTCCATGGGTGGCGGTGTTTGCTGGCGTCTGGCCAAAAAATCCAATACGGCATCACAGATTGACGGATTGTTTCTGCTCGGGTCCCATTGGCATGACGACTTTTTGAAATCACCAGTGGTCAAAAAGTCGACTCGTAATATTCCCATATATATTGGCCATGGCAGCAAGGACCCGGTTTTCAAACCTTCTGTGCAATTTGGATTCTACAAGAAAATTCGCGCCAAAAATTCAAAATATCCAATTCGATTTGTGATGTTCGATTCCGGCGCCCATGGAACCCCGATCCGGATGGTTGACTGGCGACACGAGTTGAACTGGATGTTGTCTCTCAACTGAGACTGACAAAACCTGAACGCCTCCAGATGTGGGGGATGTGTTCATAAACCGGGTCCGGATTTGCTTGTTGGTAGATTTGCGTTAAACGCCAGACGGGGAGTGTGCTGGTGTACAATCGCCTCCACGACTGAATAATTTCAAACGCCGCATCAATTTCGGGAACCACCACATGTTCGATATCTTGACCATTGAAAACCTGTTCACCCTGATCATGCTGGTACTGCTGCAAGCGGTGCTGGGTTTTGATAACCTGCTGTATATCTCTATTGAATCAAAGCGCGTTGAGGCCTCGCAGCAGGCAAAAGTACGGCGTATCGGTATTCTGCTGGCCATCGCGCTGCGCATTATTTTGCTGTTTGTTGTGGTTCAGGCGATTGCCTATTTTCAGGACCCGCTGTTTTCCCTGTCATTTACCGGCGTGTTTGAAGGGGTAATCAATGGTCATGCGATAATCGTTCTGTTCGGTGGCGCGTTCATTATCTACACGGCGATGAAGGAAATCATGCATATGCTCGCGGTGCATGATCCCGACGTCAATCATGAACGGGGGCAGAAATCGGTCGCCAGTGCAGTCTTCTGGATCGTTTTGATGAATCTGGTTTTCTCATTTGACTCGATCTTATCAGCGCTGGCTTTGACCGAAGTGTTCCTGGTCATGGCAACCGCAATCGTGATTTCCGGTTTGATGATGTTACTGCTCGCTGACAGGGTGTCTGCATTCCTGTCGGCCAACCGGATGTATGAAGTGTTGGGTCTGTTTGTATTGTTCATTGTGGGCATCATGCTGGTGTCGGAAGGTGGTCATCTGGCGCATATCAAAATGTTTGGATATGCGGTGGAGCCGATGGCGAAGAGCGCCTTCTACTTCGTGCTGGTGGTATTGCTGCTGGTCGATTTCGTTCAGGGCAGGTACCAGCGCAAGCTAATGGCGCAAAAGGCCCACGAGATCGATGCACCGGAAATCACCGTTGCCAGCATTGATGCCCAGCAGAGCTAACCGGGCGACCTGAGCAAGCTAGACGCAAAAAGCTCTGATCCGTTCGATCAGTGCCTCGTCAACCTCAACACCGGCGGCTGTGCGGGTGCGGGCGCCGGCGCGGCGACTTCCTGGCAGACGCGTGCCTTCCTGCTCGGTCAATGCGGCAATCAGATTGTCGAGCTGACTGTTGAACGCACCTCCTGAAAAAGTATCGGTATCAAAGGCAATAAAACACTGACCGGTATTGGGAGGGCCTCCAACCGGCCCGGAAAATGGAGTTGCATCCTTGCCGAGGACCGCACCCGATAACACGGCGGCGAAGATTTCGACCATCAAGCCGGCACCGAATCCTTTGGCGCCTCCGCTGGGCACCATTGAGCCTTTAAGTGCTGCTGCAGCATCTGTGGTCGGGTTGCCATCAACGTCGAGCGCCCAGCCTGGCTCAATCGCTTCTCCTTCGCGATTGCGCAACATGATTTCACTTTTGGCAATCGCACTTGCCGATTGGTCGATCACAAATGCCACGCCGCCTTCGCCTTCGCCGTCGCCTTCGCCGTCGCCTTCGCCGTCGCCGTCGCCGTCGCCGCCGCCGCCGGGTACGCCGAGGGCAAATGGATTGGTGCCGATGACCGGTTTTTTACCGCCAGTGGGCGCGATTGATGCCGGTGCGTTGGTAAAGCAAAGCCCCAGCAAGCCTTGTTCGGCGATGCGGTCGGCATGGTGACCGAGCACGCCGCAATTGTAGGAATTGTGAACCGTCATCACGCCAACACCTTGAGACCGGGCGGCGTCAACCATGGCATCAAAGCCAGCATCAATTGCCGGATGGGCGAAGCCGGATTTCGCGTCAACACGAACCGCTGCAGGCTTTGGGCGTTCGACGGTCGGCACCGCCTGGCCATCAACCCTGCCACCCTTCACATGTTCTGCATAAATCGGCACATAGAGAAGTCCGTGACTGCGAACGCCATCGCGCTCTGCCCGCCAAGTGGAGCGTGCCACAGAGGCGGCATTTGTCTGGCTGGCTCCGGCACCCATCAGGGCATCTGTTGCAAGCTTTTCAATTTGATCGAGGGTCATTGTGATTTGCGGCATGATGTTTCCTGATATTGTTGCCTGAACTCATTTTTAAATGCGGTTCAATCGTTGTCGGTAAGTCCAGCACCTGCATCGGCGCGATTGCTGTCGTCGGCCGGCACCATGATCTGGTCGGCGAATTGCTGTAGCGATACCCAGTCCTCGCGTCTTGGTTGAGGCAGGTTTGTCATGTTCAGCGGGGTGCGTGATTGGGCTTTTTGGGCGCGCAACCAGCAGGTTTCGGGACCGGAATGCACATTGCCGCTGGAGATAGCGCCGTCGATGGTCTGCCAATTGGTGCCGTCGCGGCTACATTCAAGCTGCATGTCGTGGCTGTGCAGGCGCGCCTGTGCCAATCCGAGCAGCAAAATCATACTGTCAATGTCGCAATTACAGACAATACCGGCTTGCGCCATGTCGATAATTGATGGTCCGAATTTGAGCACCTGAAGGCTGCCCAAATGAGCGGTCGCGCCAACATCCGGCCAATCTGGAACGCCATCAACGTCAGATGAGGATGGGTGAAATGTGTTCAGGCAACCAAGTAAAGGTTGGAGAGGGTTTTGTTGAAGAGCCAGTAGGGCAAGGCAGGCATCTGCGATGTCTTCCGCGATGCCGCGTGCGACGAGAGTGCCAACGCAGGCCTTTAATACGGAGGTTCGCCATTGGTTGGCCGAGATGTGCAGCGCCGATGTCATTTGTCGACCTCAAATGCCGGCAGGAATACATCGCCACAATTCTCTACCGTCAATTCACGCGCAGTTGGCGCTCCTTGATAGAGTGTGATGCGGGTCCAGCGGTCAGAACGGGGGTCAAATTTGGAAGCACCAAAAAAGGATAGCTTGCAGCGCAACAGATCAATCGGGCGAACATTGTCGGCAACAAGATTGTCGCGAATTTCAGCAAATGGATGATTGGAAACGGTTTGTACGCGACGCGCAATATCGCGGTGCTCAGGATGCCGCATCAGCACTTCGCCAAGCAAGGTTGTACCGTCGAGGTCTTGCAGGTCGGCGGCGAAAGCCTGAACCTTTCGGGGAATGGCATGGGGCATTTCGCGATGCTCTTTATTATCCTTTGCGCGTGCACCAAGACGCGGCTCTGCCTTTTCTTCCGACACATACCAAACCATTGCGGTCTGGTCCTCTTCGGTCAGATCAATCTGCATCGCCCAATCGTAATGTCGAGTGAGGATTTGCCGAACCTCATCCACATTCATCACCGGATCGAGCTTCGGCCCGAACGTATCTTCCATGCATTCGCACAAGCCGTCGATGATATCGCCATTTGGTTCAAGTATCAGCGAGACCATCAGTTCCTGAAGGCTGGATGAGCCATCTTCACAGGCGCGCAGCAGTTTATCCCATGGTTTAACTTGTTGCGAAAGTGATTCACATTGTGGAATCATCTCATTGAAATTATGTCGTAATTTTTCGATACGATCCTGTTCGAACTGGCCATCAACCTGCCATTGCTGCAAATGAGCTTTGGTTTGCTGCAACAGATTGAGAAATTCCTGCCGGGTTGATTGGCTGGCTGTCTCGACCGCCCGCACCCTGGCCAGTGCGGTTTCGCGCACCAGCATCCAGTTGTTGATCAGCACCGGATGGCCGACGAGAAACGGCGCCATGCCAAGGCCGGTTGAATTGCCAATTCCCAATTGTCGGCGGAATTGATCGGCAAGCTCGGCACTCCCGGCTTTACCATTTTGACTGGCACGGGCTGCGGCAACGTGATTGACCAGATCAAGGGTAAATTCGCGGATCAGATAGACGGTCAGCATTTCCAGCCGAAACGGTTGGGACAGGGAAGGGCGGTCCATGAATTCTGCCCGGTCAGCCATGCCAAATTTACCGTTGCCATAGACCGCTGTTGTGCGCATCAGATAGCCGATCTTGCCAATCATCTCGGCGTCTGGCTGTTGTCCGTCAGCCAGTCGTTCCACCACATGATCAAACAGCCGCACGCTTTTGTTAGCGCGTGACAGGACAAGAACCCGCTCATCATACTGTCCCGCTTCCTGTTGAGTCGCATGTCCTTCCAGCCGGGAGATATCGTTGGGCCCGGGTTGTCCGTCAAACAGGATGAAACAGGTATCCCAGGCTTCGGCGATTACTCTGTCGGTTCTGTCTTCAGGCGCCAGAGCCTGCGAATAGGCGATCAAGGCATAGTGCTGACCGTCCAGCATGACGTCATAGACGGCTTGTCCAAATCCATCATCATCCAGTTTAAAGGCGGTTCGCTTGAGCCCCATGCCATCGCGGGCAAGGCGGCGCAGCAGAGAACGCAAAAAACTCAACCGAGTTGGAAAAAAACTGCCCATCCGTTCCAGCCGCATGACGGTGGAGGGTGGCCGCAATTCAACCTGTTCAAATTGTTTCAACTCAACGGAACCATCGATACTCATGATTTACCCCGTGGCGGCTGCTGAGGCGCCAAATGACGTTTCATAGAAATTGAGCCAGTTTCGCCCCATGATTCCATTAATCTCGGCCTGGTCGAAGCCGACTTTTTCCAGCCCTTCGCTGATATTGCCAAAATCCCGGTTATCGACGAACCAGTCCGGCTGGGGTGGAAATCCGGCATTGCCGGCGGATCCTTCGCCGTAATCGAGAACCTTGCTCCAGCGCCCGTTGCGCATCCATTCCACAACACTGTCGGGGTGGTCCTGACACAGATCGGACCCGATGCCGAGATGCTGCGCACCATAGCTGGCCGCGGCATCGGCAATCGCCTGACAGAAACTGTCCAGCGTGCAGTCTGTTCCGTCTTTCAGATGATGCGGATAAAGTGAAAATCCCAACATGCCACCGGCCTTAGTCAATGCGCTGAGCACTGCGTGAGACTTGTTGCGCAAAGCCGGGTGCCAGACGTGCGGATTGGCGTGGGTGATGGCAATCGGGCGGCTGGAAATCTCAATTGCTTCCAGTGTCGAACGTTCTGCCGAATGACTCATATCGACAACCATGCCAACCCGGTTCATTTCGGCAATTGCCTGTTTGCCAAACCGTGTAATGCCCGGATCTTCGTCCTCATAGCATCCGGTGGCGAGAAACGACTGGTTGTTATAGGACAATTGCATGAAACGACCGCCGAGCCGATGCAAGATCTCGATCAGCCCGATGTCATCTTCCATCGGCGAGGGGTTTTGAAACCCGAAAAATATTGCAGTGCGCCCCTCATTTTGGGCGCGATGGACGTCGTCTGCCGTAAAACCCTGAAAAATCAAATCCGGATAAGTTTCAAACCAGCGGTTCCAGGCTTCCATGTTGAGCACCGTCTCACGGAACTGTTCATGGTAAGCGATGGTCACATGAACGGCTGATACGCCGCCCTCGACCATTTGTTGGAAGATTTTTTCCGACCAGTTTGCATATTGCAGATTGTCGATGATCAAAGCGGAATGGGTCATGATCCATCGATAACACCGTGAACAGAAATTGCGAATACTAATTTGCGACATTGTCGATTTCGCCGACTATCACTTTGGCCAACTAATGTGTAAACGAATGCAACACATTAAGGAGCGATTGAATGAGCAAAATTGCATTGGTTACCGGGGCCAGTTCCGGCATTGGACGCAACACCACCAAAACTCTGGCAAAAGCCGGTTATACGGTTGTCGCCACAGGTCGGCGTCTTGATGCGCTGCAGGATACAGTGGCGCAGTCTGAGGGAATTGTTGACCCGATTGCCAGCGATGTAACCGATGAAGCCTCTGTCGATGGCTTGTTTGCCGCCATTAAGAAAAATCACGGCCGGCTGGATGTCGTCTTCAACAATGCCGGCAACAATGTCGGTACGATTAATTTTGGTGATCTGACATTTGAAAACTGGAAGACAGTTATCGACGTCAATCTCAATGGCGCGTTTTTGATCGCCAACCGGGCCTATCAGATGATGCGTGATCAGTCGCCTCAAGGAGGCCGTATCATCAATAATGGATCAATATCCGCCCATGTCCCTCGTCCCGGTTCGGCCCCGTACTCATCGTCCAAACACGCCATTTCCGGAATGACCAGAAGCATTTCGCTGGATGGTCGTGTTCACAATATTGCCTGTGGCCAGATTGATATCGGCAATGCGGCGTCGGATATGACGGCTCGCATGGGCGGGGGGGTGCCGCAGGCCGACGGAACAATCAAAGCTGAGCCGACAATGGACGTGCAGCATGTAGGGGGCGCGGTTCTGCACATGGCGAACCTGCCGCTGGACGCCAATATCTTGTTCATGACTGTGATGTCCAACTCAATGCCATTTGTCGGCCGGGGTTAATTCCCCATGACGTCCTGCGCAGACATTATCGCGAATTCCAACGCGCAGTTTGGCACGTCGGGTGTTCGCGGTCTGGTGGAGGATCTCAACGATGCAACCTGTTTTGCCTACACCTACGCTTTTATTCAGCACCTGAAAAACAGTCAGCGGCTGCAACAGGGAGCGCCTGTTTGGGTCGGTATGGACATGCGCCCATCGTCTGCAGCGATGGCAAGGGCTTGTCTGGCGGCGATTGAGCATGCTGGCTGCAGCCCCGTTTTTTGCGGCGTGCTGCCGACACCTGCACTGGCTCATTCTGCACTTGGCGATCGAGCGCCGGCGGTGATGATAACCGGAAGTCACATTCCCTTTGATCGCAACGGCATTAAATTCTATCGCGCCAGCGGTGAAATGCTGAAGCAGGATGAAGCGCCGGTGATCAACTGTGCTGACGACTTTCCTGTTGATCTGTTTGCGTCACTTGCTTTGCTAGATGAAGCTGAATTGCCAGCGGTTGACCCAATCGCTGAAGACAACTGGCGGGCGCGATATAAACAGGCATTCGATGGCCTGTTGGACGGAATGGTAATCGGGCATTATCAACACAGCGCCGCCGGGCGCGATCTTTTCAGCCAAATTCTGGAAAGTCTTGGTGCTCGCGTAGTCCCCTTGGGGCGTTCGGAAGTTTTTGTTCCAATAGACACGGAAGCAGTTTCTGCTGCCGATACCGACCAAGCCCGAACATGGAGCGCTGAGCATGGGCTGGACGCCCTGATATCAACGGATGGTGATGGCGACCGACCGTTGTTGGCTGACGAAACAGGAACATATTTCAGGGGCGATACGTTGGGAATTCTTGCTGCAAAAGCATTGCAGTCCAGCCATGTGGTAACTCCGGTATCTTCCAATGGCGCGCTTGAAAAGACCGGTTGGTTTGCAACAATCTTGCGCACCAGGATTGGATCCCCTCACGTGATCGCGGCCATGCAAGAGGTTGATAAACCGGACAACCGGGTTGTTGGTTTTGAAGCCAATGGCGGTTTTCTGAGCCACAGCCGATTGTCCTCACCCTGGAACGGGGTGGTTCTCAGTGCACTGCCAACCCGTGATTCGGTGTTGCCGGTATTGTGTGTCATTGCCTTGGCCCGACAAATGAAAATGGCATTGTCGCAGCTGCATCAGATTCTGCCATGTCGCATTACAGCGAGCGACAGGCTGGTGGATACCGCGCGTGAAAAGTCGACGGCGCTGATCGAATCGCTGGGAAGCGATCCCGTGAGGTGCGCAGTTTTGAATTGCGACGGGGCTGCTCTTGTTTCGAAGGATGAAACTGACGGATTGCGGATGACTTTTGACAATGAGGATGTTGTGCACATCCGGCCCTCCGGCAATGCGCCCGAATTGCGCGTTTATGTGGAAAGTTCCAGCAATGAGCGGGCCACAGAACTGTTGAAACATGCACGTGATACAGTGGCGGCGATGCTGTGATCAGATGAATTTATCAGAGATGGCAAAATTGCCCGAAAAGGGCCTTGGAGGATAATGCGATGAGCCAGTTGTGGAAGTTGAGCGGCGGGGAAGTCTCAAGACTTGTACGCAATGGCGATGTCTCTGCGGTGGAGGTCGCACAAAGCACGCTGGCACGGCTTGATGCGGTCAATCCCGGTCTCAACGCTGTGGTTCAGGAAATGCCGGATGAGGCCCTGGCGGCCGCCGCGGCGGTCGACGCAGATCTTGCAAAGGGAAAGGATCCAGGTCCGCTTGCCGGTGTGCCGGTGACCATCAAGGTGAATGTTGACCAGCAGGGGTTTGCCACCACCAACGGGCTGAAACTTCAGGAAAACCTGGTCGCCGAGATCGACAGTCCGGTCACCGCCAATTTGCGCAAGGCGGGGGCGGTGGTAGTTGGTCGCACAAATACTCCGGCTTTCAGTCTGCGCTGGTTTACCCGTAACGATCTGCATGGTTCCACTTTCAATCCGCACAACAAAAGCCTTACTCCGGGCGGTTCCTCCGGCGGGGCTGCGTCTGCAACGGCTGCCGGAATTGGCGCGATTGGGCATGGCACCGATATTGCCGGCTCGGTTCGCTATCCCGCCTATGCCTGTGGATTGCACGGCCTGCGACCGTCCTTGGGGCGGGTTCCTGCGGTCAACTTTACCACCGCCGACCGTCACATTGGAGCACAATTGATGGCAGTATCGGGGCCTCTGGCACGCACAATTGAAGACGTGCGGCTTGGATTTGGGGCCTTGGCAGCGGCAGACAGTCGCGACCCGTGGTGGGTGCCGGTGCCATTGGTGTTGCCGGAGCAAGAAAAAAGAGTTGCGCTGTGCCTTGAACCGTCTGGAATGAAAGTCGATCCGGTGGTGCAGGCGGCATTGCGCGATGCAGCGCAAAAACTGACCGATGCCGGCTATCATGTCGATGAAGTTGAGTGTCCCGACATGCGCGAACCAACCCAGATGCAGCTGATCCTCTGGCTTGCCGAATTCCGTCGTGGTGCGGCAGACGCGGTCGAAGCCGAAGCGGAGCCGGATTCCAAATTTGTCTATGAGCAATTGCAGCGCCATTGTCCGCCACCGGATCTGAACATGGTGTTGGATTGCCTGCAGCGTCGGGTCACATTGATGCGAGATTGGAACCAGTTCTTCGAACAATATCCGCTTTTGTTGTGCCCGATTTCGGCAGAACCACCATTTCCCAACAATCTGGATGTTGAATCTGCCGATGCGTTTGATCGTGTGGCCGAAGCCCAGGTGCCACAAATCGGCCCGCCGTTTTTGGGATTGCCGGGGCTGTGTGTGACCACTGGCATTTCGGGTGATGATTCTACCGGCTATCTGCCCATGGGCGTCCAACTGATCGCTGCCCGGTTCCGCGAAGATACATTGCTGGCGGCGGGGGCGGCCATCGAAGCCGCGGGCCCGGAATTGCCACCAGTCGATCCCAAATGATCAAATTCGGAAAGTCTGACAATGACCGATATTGTTGCCGAACTGCTCGGCCTGCTTGAAATCGAACAATTGGAAGTCGATCTGTTTCGCGGAATTGGCGGCGGTGGCGAGACAAATGTGCGCATATTCGGAGGCCACGTCATCGCTCAGGCGCTGGCCGCAGCCCACAAGACGGTCGACAACCGCATGTGTCATTCACTTCACGCCTATTTCGTCCGCCCGGGCGATCCGGCGATTCCGGTTATTTACAATGTCGATCGGTCGCGTGATGGGCGCTCGTTCACCACCAGACGGGTGATCGCCATTCAACATGGCAAACAGATCCTGAATCTTTCAGCTTCGTTTCATCAGGACGAAGAAAGTTGGCAGCATCAGCATTCCATGCCCGATGTGCCGGGACCGGAGGGGCTCAAATCCCGCCAGCAACTGCGCCAGGAAAATGCCCACCGGGTCAATGAAAAACACCGGGCAGACTATCTGCGACCGCGGCCAATCGACATTCGCGAAATCGAACCCCAGGATCACTTCGAGCCGAGGCCGATGTCGGACGTCAATCATCTTTGGTTCCGCATGGAGGGTGCGAAGGCGGCGAGCCCGCAAATGCATCAATGCCTGCTGGCTTACGCGTCGGACATGAACCTGCTGGGTTCAGCCATGCGTCCCCACGGCCTGTCATGGTTCAAGCGCAATGTAATGACCGCCAGTCTCGACCATTCCATGTGGTTTCACGGGCCGGTGGAATTTGATAAATGGCACCTTTATTCCATGGACAGCCCGTTCAGCGGCGGGGCGCGTGGCTTCAACCGCGGAGCAGTCTATGCCCGGGACGGTCGCCTGATAGCCAGTGTTGCACAGGAAGGTCTGGTGCGCCCGATAACCCGCTGATTTATCGACGATTTGCATATTTGTGCAGTCCCCAAATTATATTCCTGCCGTGGTGCGCACAGGTGCAGGGAAGCTAACTTCTCAGAAGTATTGATTCCCGGACATCGGAGGTTCTTCCGATGAAGGGTGGTTCTGGGAGACGCTGGTGTGAAGCAATTTGTTTCGTGGATTTGCCGCATTAGTATACTCACATTATTAGCCTTCAATTTAAGTGCGTGTGGGGGCGGGGGCAGCTCAACCAATTCTATCGTGACACCTGATCCAGTTGAGCCGGTTGATCCGACCGACGTGGATATTTCAAATTTCTTGGAATTTCTGACCGCGGCCGAAAAGGTTTGGGCGGACCATGGAAGCGGCGGCTTGGATGCCGTAATCGCCGAGTTGGAAAATACGGACAACGACACCTATTACGATATCGAGCAAATCGAGCAACTTGTATTGAGGTATTCGGAATATCAGAATGTCCGGCAAACACCCCTATCCGGAACCTACACTCACCCCTTTACATTGACTAATATTTACAAGGCATTTGCTGCCGGGCTCACGGGGGGCGGGCAATTGATCGCTATTGTTGAGGCCCCCGGCGATAATGGCTTTGATCTGACACATCCGGATCTGGCAGAAAAGTTGTTGGCCGGACAAAGCGTAACTTGCATCAATCGCGACTTGCAGGGGGTCCCGCACGACTGCCCGACATTTAGCGATGACCCGGATATGGGTGTCCATGGAACAGCGGTGGCCGGAATAGCTGCTGGTTCGTTTCTGGGCGGTGAAATCATCGGCACAGCACCAGCAGCTGACTTGGTCCTGTATTTGGGAATCAACACCTGGGATATTGCTGATGCTTTAAGCAAAGAAGCAGTAGCGCTGAGCAACAGTTGGGGTTTTATACTTGAAGAACCTGGAGATGGAAACTGCTCCAATAAAAGAACCTGGCAATGTGTGTATCTACCGGTCTCGACACCTCCCGACAGTTTTGATCTCATTGATGGTCCGAGCACTTTCATGTTGGGGGATTTGTTTCCTCATTACGAAGATTTCCAGGATTCTGGTGTGGTCATATTTTCCAAGCCAAACTTGGATAGCGGGGTGCGGACAGACGTGTATTCGGGGCCGGATGATCTGCCTTACTTCTATGCCGATCTTCAGGACGCCTGGATTTCGGTCATCAATGGCAAATTTACAACAGACTCGAACGGCAATATTACTCAGGCGATACGTGATTCATCTCCCTGCAACCTGAGTGCCGCATGGTGTCTGGTCGGCAATGGCCATGTCAGATACGCCCAACCCGGTGGTGGCTATGGCAGTGAGACAGGCACTTCCTTTGTTGCCCCTCAGGTTGCAGGTGCTGTGGCATTGCTGGCCGAGGCGTTTCCAAACCTGTCCCCAGCGGATTGGACAGCGCGGCTTCTCGCCAGTGCCAACAACAGTTGGTTCTTGACGCCTGGTCAGCCCGGTTACGATGCGACTGTTACCCTTGAAGACCGTTGTTGGAACAATAACGCCGTCTGTCATTCCTTTTCCCTTGAGTGGGGTCACGGCATCATGGACGTGGCTGCCGCCCTGAGTCCGATTGGTGGTCTCAGCCTGCTGGGCGGAACCACGGTTCAGTCCGCTAACCGCACCGCTTTGTCCGATGCGAATGTCACCGCACCCACCGGCAGCATGAGGGCGTTGCAGCAATCCCTTTCCGTGCCACTGACCACATTCGACGCCCTGAACGGTAATTTTTCAATTCCCGCAATCAATCTGGTGAGCGAGCAGGACACAAGCGATACCGCCCGCACCCTGCTGCAGCGATTGAAACAGTATGATACAAGCCAACCGGTCAACTATTCAGCGGGCCGTTACTCAATGACCGCATCGCAACAGATGACCAACATCGGCCTGCCAAGCGAATTTGAATTTCAGCACGTCGTCCGCGGCAGCGAACGGCTTGCAACCTTCGGCTTTACCAGTGGTGATACAACCGTAGCCCCACATTTCGGTGGCCTGCACATCTCCTATGCCACCAATGCCACAGGGCTGGGCGCTCTGCTCGGTGATACAGCCTACGCCACCTGGCAGTTCACCGGCGGCGAGGGCGGCGGCGGCGAGGGCGGCCACGGTGCCATACTGCCAGGCGGGATGGACAGTCTCAGCCTGTTCGGCTTTGCCGGTGAAAACCGAAATAACGAAGAAGGTTCAATTGCCGGCCTCGGACTGCGCTATGGTGTTGAACTTGGGGTAACTACTCAGCTACCCTATTTCTGCTGCCATTAGGTGCGACAATTTGATTCATGGCGCATATTTGAGGTTCCACTTTTTTCATTTTGGTGTTTGACTGCGAGGATGAAACTCGAAAATCTGACACCTGAAATTCTTGCTGATTTCTCAAAATCAGAACTGATTGATGTGGTCATGGCTCTGGTGGGTCAGGTTGTCTAACTCAAAGAACAAAATGCGCAGCTTTTGGAGGTGAACGCTCGGCTCCTGAAGGAAAACGAACAACTCAGGAAAGACAACGAGCAACTCAGGAAAGACAACGAGCAACTTAGAGAAGATAATGCGGTTCTTAGGCAGCGTGTTTCAGATCTTGAGCGTCGTCTGGGATCGAACAGTCGTAATAGCAGCAAACCACCTTCGAGCGACGGACTGGCAAAGCCGTCTAGCGATAAGAAACGGCGGACCAAAAGTCAGCGGGGCAAGTCAAATCGAAAGCCTGGCGGCCAACCCGGACATCCCGGCAACACACTGAAACAGGTTGAGAACCCAGACGAGATCACCAGTCATTTTCCGAACCAATGCCAAAACTGTCAGGCCGCGCTTTCGGCGGAGGATACCATAGGTTCTGCGTGCAGACAGGTGTTTGGCCTCAAACCTCCACCGCCGCTTTATGTGACCGAGCATCGTGCGCATATTTGCCAATGCCAGCATTGCGGTGCAAAAACCCGCGCCGATTTTCCTGAAGGGGTAACATCACCCGCCCAGTACGGCGATGAAATAGGGGCGTTGGCCGCCTATTTACAGACGCAGCACTGCATTCCCCAAAATCGCCTGGCGCAGGTTTTTGCGGACATTTTCGGGGTCACAATCACATCGGCAACCCTTTCCAGTCTGGTTGCCAAAAAGGCCGAGCAGATGCTCTGTTTAGCTGAGGCGGTGAAGAACCTGCTGTCCGGGCCTCAAACGGCAGTGAAGCATCTGGATGAAACGGGGTTCAGGATTGGTGGCAGAACGCGCTGGCTTCATATGCTATGCTCCACCGCTCTAAGCCACCTTCGGCTCGGAACTGCGCGAGGTGAAGTGCCACCAGAACTGGCGGGAACGGCAGTGCATGACTGTTTCTCTTCCAACTGGGCAGTGGAAAATGTGACCCATGGATTGTGCAATGCCCACATCTCCCGCGAATTGGAGGCATTGACCGAATATGAAAAAGAAGCTTGGGTGCCGGACATGAAAGCCATTCTGCTCGACGCACTGAAGCTCACGCATGTCGCGCGAATCCAAAATCGGAGCGCGGTCAGCCCGGAGGCAATCACGGATATCGAGCGGCGATTTGATGCCTGTTGCGAGCGTGCTATCGCGTTCCACGAGGCCCAACCGCCTCTCGCGCGCCCAACGAAAGGCAAGAAGCGGGGTCGCCCGAAACGGCGGATTGGGCACAATCTCGCTTTGCGACTCCAAACGCATAAAGCAGCGGTTTTGCTCTTTCTCAATGGTCTGCGCGTTCCCTACACGAACAACGAGGCAGAGCGTGATCTCAGAATGACGAAAGTTCGACAAAAGGTCTCGGGAAGCTTTCGAACAGAGGCTGGTGCCGAGAATTTCTGCACTTTACGAACGGTCATTGAAACGGCGCGAAAACAAGGTTGGGACATCCTGAAAGCCTTGAAAACCGCGCCTGATCAGCTCATCCTCAATCTCAGACCCGTCTGATGGGCCGTCTATAAAAGCATCAGGTTGGGGTAGCTGGGTAGTTACAACTTGGGGCGACCCAAATCGAACTTTCAACCAGTCTGGTGGCTGAAGAGGGGTCCTTTCTCGGTATTTCCGGCCATGATGACATCTGGTTTGGCGGCACCACGGAATTGGCCACCGGCCAACTGGCATGGTGCCACAGCTTGAACGAAGACCTGACCCTAACCGGTCGCATTGAACTTGGATCCGTCGCGGCAGGTGGCGGCGAGGGCGGCGGCCAGGCCAGCCTGATTTCCAAAATGGATATGGCGATCTACAGCGGCTTTGAACTGGGGCTGCAGCAGTCTGCTGTGCTCACTGGAAACGACCAGCTGACCATCTGGGCCAGCCAACCAATGCGGATCGAAGAATCCGGCACGGTGCTGACGCTGCCATCCGGTCGCACCAGGGACGGCACGATCCTATATCAGGATCATACTGCCAATCTGACGCCGCAGGATCGGCAGATCGATATCGGTTTGAGCTATGGCATTGACTGGCCGGAACAGGACGCCTCATTGCAGATTGGCATTATGCACAGTTTCAACGAAGGCCACGTCGCCGGTCAAAATGCCACTGCCATAGCCGCCCGTCACGCCATCCGGTTTTAGCGGGTAACGAGGGGCGCGGTGAAGCCACGCTCTCTCGTTGCAATTCAAACACACAGGAGGACACCTGATAGCCAGCGTTGACAGGAAGGTCTGGTGCGCCCGATAACCCGCTGATTTATCGACGATTTGCATATTTGTGCAGCCCCCAAATTATATTCCTGCCGTGGTGCGCACAGGTGCAGGGAAGCTAACTTCTCAGAAGTATTGGTTCCCGGACATCGGAGGTTCTTCCGATGAAGGGTGGTTCTGGGAGACGCTGGTGTGAAGCGACTAGTTCTATGGATTTGCCGCATTAGTATACTCACATTATTAGCCTTCAATTTAAGTGCGTGTGGGGGCGGGGGCAGCTCAACCGATTCTGTTGTGACATCTGATCCGGTTGATCCAGATGAACCAGTTGATCCAGATGAACCAGATGATCCGACCGACGTGGATATTTCAAATTTATTGGAGTTTCTGACCGCGGCCAAAAAGGTTTGGGCGGATCATGGAAGCGGCGGCTTGGATGCCGTAATTGCCGAGTTGGAAAATACGGACAACGACACCTATTACGATATCGAGCAAATCGAGCAATTTATTTTGGGGTATCCGGAATATCTGGCCACGGCACCTACTCACGGTGGGACTAACGGTTTTGCCCACCCCTTCACCCTGACAAATGTTTACAAGGCTTGGGCTGCGGGGTTGACCGGCAAAGGAAAGTTGATCGCGATTTCTGACGGCGGAATTGACGTTTCCCACCCGGATTTGCTGGTAAAAACCAACGTTAAATGCCTTGTTGATGAGACCACGAACTGTCCGACAATCGAGGAAAATCCGAGTATGGGTAGTCATGGGACCGCTGTTGGAGTTGTTGCCGCAGGCGGTTTCTCGGGAGGTGAGTTATTGGGGGTGGCGCCGGAGGCTGACCTGTTGTTGATGTCCATGGATGCGGGTTCAACGGCCGAAATTGCCCTGTCGCACGGTGCTGTGGTATTGAGCAATAGTTGGGGCTGGGGTGAATGGATTTTGGTCGGTGGTGCCATAAGTCACGATATTTTGGCAGAGCGGTATGACGACTTCCAGGAATCTGGAGTTGTTGTTTTTACTAAGCCTAACCAAAAAAAGGATGTTGGATTGGATTGGCTTTCACTACCAACGGATTTGCCACATTTTTACGCGGAACTGCGGGACGCTTGGATATCGGTCATCAATGGGCGATTCAAACTGGATAGCGATGGAAAAGTAGTTCAGGCCATTTGTGATTCAGGTCCTTGCAATCTCAGTGCCCCATGGTGTTTGGCGGGCAATGGTCATGTGCGGATTGCCAGGTCAGGTGGTGGCTATGTCAGTGGAGCAGGCACTTCCTTTGTTGCCCCTCAGGTTGCAGGTGCTGTGGCATTGCTGGCCGAGGCTTTCCCAAACCTGTCCCCAGCGGATTGGACAGCGCGGCTTCTCGCCAGTGCCAACAACAGTTGGTTCTTGACGCCTGGTCAGCCCGGTTACGATGCGACTGTTACCCTTGAAGACCGTTGTTGGAACAATAACGCCGTCTGTCATTCCTATTCCCTTGAATGGGGACACGGCATCATGGACGTGGCTGCCGCCCTGAGTCCGATTGGTGGTCTCAGCCTGCTGGGCGGAACCACGGTTCAGTCCGCTAACCGCACCGCTTTGTCCGATGCGAATGTCACCGCACCCACCGGCAGCATGGGGGCGTTGCAGCAATCCCTTTCCGTGCCACTGACCACATTCGACGCCCTGAACGGTAATTTTTCAATTCCCGCAATCAATCTGGTGAGCGAGCAGGACACAAGCGATACCGCCCGCACCCTGCTGCAGCGATTGAAACAGTATGATACAAGCCAACCGGTCAACTATTCAGCGGGCCGTTACTCAATGACCGCATCGCAACAGATGACCAACATCGGCCTGCCAAGCGAATTTGAATTTCAGCACGTCGTCCGCGGCAGCGAACGGCTTGCAACCTTCGGCTTTACCAGTGGTGATACAACCGTAGCCCCACATTTCGGTGGCCTGCACATCTCCTATGCCACCAATGCCACAGGGCTGGGCGCTCTGCTCGGTGATACAGCCTACGCCACCTGGCAGTTCACCGGCGGCGAGGGCGGCGGCGGCGAGGGCGGCCACGGTGCCATACTGCCAGGCGGGATGGACAGTCTCAGCCTGTTCGGCTTTGCCGGTGAAAACCGAAATAACGAAGAAGGCTCAATTGCCGGCCTCGGCCTGCGCTATGGTATTGAACTTGGGGCGACCCAAATCGAACTTTCAACCAGTCTGGTGGCTGAAGAGGGGCCCTTTCTTGGTATTTCCGGCCATGATGACATCTGGTTTGGCGGCACCACGGAATTGGCCACCGGCCAACTGGCATGGTGCCACAGCTTGAACGAAGACCTGACCCTAACCGGTCGCATTGAACTTGGATCCGTCGCGGCAGGTGGCGGCGAGGGCGGCGGCCAGGCCAGCCTGATTTCCAAAATGGATATGGCGATCTACAGCGGCTTTGAACTGGGGCTGCAGCAGTCTGCTGTGCTCACTGGAAACGACCAGCTGACCATCTGGGCCAGCCAACCAATGCGGATCGAAGAATCCGGCATGGTGCTGACGCTGCCATCCGGTCGCACCAGGGACGGCACGATCCTATATCAGGATCATACTGCCAATCTGACGCCGCAGGATCGGCAGATCGATATCGGTTTGAGCTATGGCATTGACTGGCCGGAACAGGACGCCTCATTGCAGATTGGCATTATGCACAGTTTCAACGAAGGCCACGTCGCCGGTCAAAATGCCACCGCCATAGCCGCCCGTCACGCCATCCGGTTTTGAATTTTATGTTCCCAGACATTGGTCTCGCAGTGCACGGCGATCAGTTTTGTCGGTGGCGCCACGGGGCAGGTCTTCGCTCTGAAACCAGTAATGGTCGGGAATTTTGAATGCCGCGATATGGTCTGCGAGGAATTCTCTCAGTTCCGCTGCATCGACCGAATGGCCCGTTCGGATCTGAATGCCGGCCCCTACCACTTCGCCCAACCTCTCGTCGGGAACCGCAAAAACGCCTGCTTCCTGCACGGCGGGATGCCGGTGCAATGCCCCCTCCACATCAAGGCAGGCAATGTTTTCCCCGCCCCGGATAATGATATTTTTCTTGCGGTCGACAATCGTGACATAACCTTCGTCATCCACCCATGCCAGATCGCCGGTGCGCAACCAGCCATCGTTCAGCACTTCTGCGGTTGCTTCCGGCTGGTTCAGATAACAGCGCATATTGGCCGCACTTTTGACGGCGATCTCGCCAACGGTGCCATTTGGAATCTGGGCGCCGTCGTCGTCTAGAATTTTTAATTGCTGCAGCGGTGGATACAGGCGGCCCGCGGCGGTCGGATGCGCCACGTAGTCGGGACCCATAATTCCGATTCCAATCGCGTTGGTCTCTGTCATGCCCCAGCCGGATGCGATCGCTGCCTGAGGAAAACAATCCTGCAATTGAGCTACCTGATTGGGAGGACGCTTGGCACCGCCGGATCCAACAAATTCCAGCGATGGAAGTTCGATTTTGAGGCGTTGCGCTGTTTCCATCAGGTCGGCGGACTGGGTTGGAACGCCCATGAAACGGGTAATCTGTTCCTGCTGAATCAGCCTCATGGCTTCTTGCGTATCCCATTTGTACATCAGAACCAGCCTGGAACCCATGGGAATGCTGAGCAGAAACATGGAATGGGTGGCCGTGACATGAAACAGCGGCGTGATGACCAGGGCGGCCTGAGGGCGAACCGGTTTTTGTGCCAATATTTCCGGTTCCACCATCAATGGCATCAACAACTGGGTCAGCCACCAGCTGTAGATGGCCGATACCGCTCCGCGATGGGTTAATACGACGCCTTTTGGATGCCCGGTTGTGCCCGACGAATACATGACCGCGAAATCATCATCAGGATGAATGGGGTTTGTTGGCCATGCATCGCTTTCGGCCATCTGCATCAGTTCTGAAAAATCCAGTCCTGCCTTGCTCTCGCCGCCGACCTCGCCGCCGACCTCGCCGCTGCCCTCGCCGCTGCCCTCGCCGTCACCCTCGTCGCCGCGCACGCCAATCAAACGAAGTCCGCGTTTGTCAACCAGCGGTTGCAGGCGCTGAAGGCGTTCGCTGTCGGCAAAGACCAGCTTTGCACCGCTGTCCTCCAGTGCATAGTCCAGCTCCTCGGTGGTCCACCAGCCGTTCATGAATACAATTACAGCGCCGATATTAATTGTCGCCATTTTGGCAATCAGCAATTCCGGGTAATTGCGCATGGCAAGCGCAACTTTATCGCCAGGCCTGATACCCAATTTTCGGCTGAGCACATCCGAGAGGCGATTTGCATCGCGGCAGAATTCATCATAGGTCCAGCGCTCGTCGCCATAGACCAGATAATCGTCCAACCCCTTGCCATGGGCTGACCGGTGTTGTTGCAGCATGGCGCGCAGATTTTCAGGGGCATTTTTTAATATTGTGTAGTCGACGCCCCGGATCGATTTCGTGTCCAGGGCAAACCTTGGATCTGTTGAGGTCATATGATCGGCCGCCTGCTGTAGCGTCATCACACTCATCGTCGATTTCACCCCCACCTGGTTTTTTCATTCCGCCCACAAATAGGGAATATTTGATGCGACTTCCGGTTCCCTACCGAACACAACGACTCTAAGCTGTTGGGCGAAACTTTATCCGGGAGAACTTCCATGTCCACCTCTATTCCCCAGACCATGCAACGAATTGTTTTGGCGGCCCGACCACAGGGTGCGCCGAAAGCCACTGACTTTCGTCTTGAAAGCATCGACATGCCGGAGCCGGGTCCCGGGGAATTTTTGGTAAAAACCCTGTGGTTGTCGCTCGATCCCTATATGCGTGGACGGATGGATGACAGCAAAAGCTATGCCGCGTCAATTGCCATTGATGCGCCGATGGAAGGTGGCTGTGTCGGTGAGGTGATTGCCTCGAACCATCCAAAATTTGCGGTGGGAGATTTTGTTGAAGACCGGCTTGGATGGCAGAGCCATGCAATCAGCAAAGGGCAGGGTGTGCGCAAGCTTGATCCCTCAATTGCACCTCTGTCCACAGCGGTGGGCGTTTTGGGTATGCCGGGCATCACGGCCTATGTCGGGTTGAATACCCATGGGCGACCCAAATCCGGAGAAACGCTGGTCGTCGGTGCTGCAACCGGGGCGGTTGGTTCATTGGTCGGGCAATTGGCCAAGGCTCAAGGCTTGAGAGTGGTTGGTGTCGCTGGTGGTGCAGAAAAGTGCACCTATGCGGTTGAACAATTGGGATTTGATGCCTGCCTTGATCATCGCGCCGCAGAAGATGCGTCCGCATTGCGTTCGCAACTGGCTCAGGCCTGTCCAGACGGTGTGGATATCTATTTTGAAAATGTTGGCGGCAAAACACTGGAAGCTGTTTTGCCATTGATGAACGTTCATGGTCGTATTCCGGTATGCGGCATGATCGGCTGGTATAATGCAGGTGCCCTGGGAGGTAGTATTTCGAGCGGACCAAACATCATGCCAAAAGTCTGGCGAACCATTCTCGTCAATCGCTTGTCGGTGCAGGGGTTTATTATTACTGACCATTACGATCAGTTTCCGAATTTTCTCAAGGAGGTATCGGCACTAATCGCGCAGGGCAAGGTGGTCTACCGCGAATCCATTGCCGAAGGACTTGAATCTGCACCGCAGGCATTCATGAAACTGCTGGAAGGTGGAAATTTCGGCAAGCAATTGGTAGCTGTTTCGCCCGACCCGACGCGGTAATCAGGGCGAAACAATCGTTCGTAACAAGGAGGTTCATTATGCTGACTGTCTGGGGACGTAAAACTTCCTCCAATGTGCAGGCACTCATGTGGTGTATTGGTGAGTTGGGTCTTGACTATCAGCGCATCGATATTGGTCACCGCTTCGGTGGCAATGATAGTGAGCAATTTCTTGCGCTGAACCCGAATGGCACCGTTCCCGTACTCCAGGATGAAGACAATCCGCCGCTATGGGAAACTGGCAGTATTCTGCGCTATTTGGCAAATGCTTATGGTGGAGAAGAGTTTTGGCCCCGGGATCTCATTGCTCGGGCAAATGTCGACCGATGGGCGGAATGGGCGAAATTGAATGTGGCGCTCAAATTCACCGCTCCAATTTTCTGGCGCGTTGTGCGAACGCATTCCAGCCAACGCGATCCCTCTGCCATCAGACAGGCGACTGATGAACTGGAACATTTTCTTCGCATCGCGAATGCCCGGCTGATGAAGCACTCATTTCTGGCTGGTGATGAATTGACATTGGCGGACATACAATTTGGCCATGTCCTGTTTCGATACTACGACATCGACATTGTGCGATCAGAATTGCCGGCCCTGAGTGATTATTATGGGAAGATAAAAAACCGTCCTGCATTTCAGCAACACGTTATGGTGTCGTATGAAGAGCTAAGAGTGGTCTAGCCATGTGGTTGCACAACCACCGTTCGGTTGGATAGCTCGTTTCCGCGATATCAATCAGTCTGAATTTTAAGGAATGACACGCAATGGCCGCTGATATGACCATTGACAACATGCGCGGTATTGGCTGGGCGTTGGTGGCGGCTGCGATGTTTGCTTTCACGGCAGCGCTGGCAAAGGTCGCAATCGAGGATTATCATGTCCTGCAGATTCTGTTCTTTCGGCAGCTGGTTGTATTGATATCCTCGTTGCCGGCGATAGCCCCGACATTTCCCGACAGTTTGAAGACCCCACACATCAAGGCCCATGCAATCAGGCTTTCGGGCGCTTTTGTTGCCTTGTCCTGCAGCATCTGGGCGGTGGCTGTATTGCCTTTGACGACAGCAACAACCCTGGCCTTTGCGCAGGTCTTTTTTGTTGCCCTGCTGGCCATGTGGTTTTTGAATGAACCGGTGGGCAAGGTCCGAATTACTGCCATTGTCATCGGATTTATCGGCGTGGTGATTGTCATGCGCCCGGGTACCGAAGGATTGTTCAATTCCTATGCACTTATTCCACTGGCCGGTGCATTGGGGGCTGCGATCGCCATCGTCTCCGTACGGCGTTTGTCGCAAGTAGAGACAACTGCGACCTTGCTGACCTATCAGGCGATTTTCGTTGGTCTGCTGGCCGGGTTGCCGCTGATCTGGCTTTGGAGAACTCCCGATCTGATGGGCCTGCTATTGCTGTTGTCCATGGGCGTGCTGGCGGCCGTTGGTCAATGGGTCGGGATCAGGGCTTTGCGCCTGGGTGAAGTCAGCGTGATTGGCAATATTGAATATACCAAACTGATCTACGCTGCCATTTTAGGCTATGTTCTGTTTCAGGAAATTCCCGACATCTACACCATTGCAGGGGCGGCTATCATCGTTGTGTCGGCAATTTACATTTTTCACCGGGAGACCCTCCACAAGAAGACGAATTGATCAGCCAAATCTATCGTTCAGCCACGTGACAAAACCGTTCAGAGTTGCTTCGTGATTGATCTCGTTAAGGCTTTCATGCCGTGTATCCGGCAGCAGCGACAAGGTAACGTCGACCATTCCTGTGGTTTCCAGTCGTCGCGCAATATTGGCAACGGCCTTGCCCCTCTCGGTGCACGGGTCTTCCATACCGGCGAGTAGGTGGATGGGCAGGTCATTTGGCAGTGTTTTCAGATTTGCGTCGTCGGCGGCGAAATAAATCCCCTTCAACACATCCAGCCACAGGCCAATTGATACCGGGAAACCGCATAGTGGATCAGCGACATATTTGTCGACTTCAGCCGGATCGCGGGACAACCAGTCAAAATCGGTGCGATTGGGAGCAAATTCCTTGTTCCAGGTTTCAAATGTTGCCTTCTGGGCAAGACCGCTGGGCACATCGGAACCTTTGAACATGCGTTGAATACGCAGAATTGCCGAAAACAGGGTCGCCAAGGGGCCAGTTTCAACACCGGAATTCCAAAAAGCTGCGGCGTTGATCGTCTGCGGATGCTGCAAGGCGTAGTTGAAAGCGATGATGGACCCCATGGAATGGCCAAAACAGATGATGGGACTTTCCGGGTGGCACGTTTGGATATGTTGATTGATCGCGGCAACATCGCCGATCACTGCATCCCAGCCTCCCCGTCGGGCGAATATGCCGGGCGATGATCCGGGAGCCGTGGTTTGGCCATGTCCTCGATGATCATGAGCATATACGCCGTATCCTGCAGCAATCAGGCCTTCGGCAGCACGTTGGTATCGTGCTGCATGTTCGGCCATGCCGTGGTTGATCTGAATGATGCCTTTGTGCTTCCCGTCCGGCAGTTGATGATAGAGCTGCAAACAGGCACTTTCGGGCAATTCAAGCTGTGACGATATCCAGTTCAAGGTGCCGTCTCCTAGAATTTTTCAACCCATGGCCGCAACTCGATCTCCCAGGCCCAGCTTGACCGGGGCTGGTCGAGAAAATGCAAATAGCTGTCAGCGATTGCATCCGGGTCAAGCATGGAATCGGGATTGTCTGCAGGCTCGCCGCGCCCGGGTCGACCGCTGCTGCGGATGCCTCCATCGATGACGAAATGGCCAATGTGAATGCCTTGTGGATGGAGTTCCCGAGCCATGCTTTGCGCCAGGCCGCGCAGCGCAAATTTGCCCATCGCGAAAGTAGACGAATTTGGATAGCCTTTGACGCCCGCCGAAGCACCGGTGAACAGGATCGCACCGGAATTGTTCGGTATCATGCGGGCGGTAGCCTGTTGCGCCATGAGAAAGGCGCCGTAGGCAGTGACCAGTATGGCGTTTTTAACGGCTTCGGGATCCAGTTCCGTGATTGATCCTCGAACCCGCGCCGATGGATTGTAGATTGCAACATCCAAAGGTTGTGCCAGCTGGTCCACCTGTTCAAAAACAGCATTCATGTCGTCAGGTTGGCTTGAATTGCAGGCAATGGTAATGGCATCCGTTTCGGTTGCCAAACTGGTCAATTTGTCGGGATTGCGCGCCGCCAGGACAAGTTTATGGCCTCTATTGGCCAGTCTGCGGGCCAGTGAGGCAGACAAACCTTCGCCTGCACCGATAATAAGTGCTGTTCCCATGCAGATATTCCTTGTTTGCTTCACTTGTTTTCACAGTGGCTAGCCGCTACATGGCTTGCAACAAATTTCATTCAGTTGCGCAGACTTTTTGTCCAACGCTCGTTTCGCGGAGACAGTCCTCATGGCTCGTCAATTCATCTACCACATGCAAGGCCTGACCAAGACCTATACCGGCGGCAAGAAGGTATTGGACAATGTCCACCTGCAGTTCTACCCCGATGCCAAAATCGGTGTACTGGGTCCCAACGGTGCAGGTAAATCATCGCTGCTGAAAATTATGGCCGGCATCGACAAGGAGTGGCAGGGTGAGGCCTGGGTCGCAGAAGGGGCCAAGGTCGGTTACCTGGAGCAGGAACCGCAACTGGAAGAAGACAAGTCCGTGCGTGAAAACGTCATGTCGGGTCTTGCTGAAAAAACCGCCATCCTCGACCGGTACAACGAGTTGATGATGAACTATTCCGACGAAACTGCGGAAGAGGGCGCGAAACTGCAGGATCAGATCGACGCCGAAGGGCTTTGGGATCTGGACGCCAAGGTCGATATGGCGATGGATGCGCTACGCTGCCCGCCAGCCGATGCTGATGTAAAACCACTGTCTGGTGGAGAACGTCGCCGGGTTGCGCTTTGTCGGCTGTTGCTGTCGGAGCCTGACCTTCTCTTGCTCGACGAACCGACCAACCATCTGGACGCTGAAACCGTTGCCTGGCTTGAGAAGCACCTGCGCGACTTCAAGGGTGCCGTGATGATCGTCACCCATGACCGCTATTTCCTCGATAATGTGACCGGCTGGATTCTGGAGCTCGACCGGGGTCGCGGTATTCCATACGAGGGCAATTACACTGCATATCTGGAGAAAAAGAAAAAGCGCATGATTCAAGAGGGCCGCGAACAGGATTCGCGCATGCGCCAGCTCGACCGCGAACGGGAATGGATGGGCACCAGCCCACGAGCTCGTCAGGCCAAATCGAAAGCCCGTATCAACAAGTATAACGAATTGGTGGAAGCTGCAGATCAGCGCAAGCCAACAGACACGCAGATCGTCATTCCTGTCGCCGAGCGACTTGGCCAGGTGGTCATCGAAGCGGAAGGTATCAACAAGGGTTTCGGCGATCGTCAGTTGATCGAAAATCTCAACTTCAAGCTGCCCGCCGGTGGCATTGTCGGCATTATCGGACCGAACGGTGCGGGTAAGTCTACCCTGTTCAAGATGATTACCGGTCAGGAAACACCCGATGGTGGCAGCCTGCGCATCGGTGAAACCGTCAAGCTTGGTTATGTCGATCAGAGCCGTGACAGTCTTGATCCAAATGCCACGGTCTGGGAAGAAATCTCCGGTGGTGCTGAAGTCATCAAACTGGGCAAGCATGAAGTCAATTCACGCACCTATGTGGGCTCATTCAATTTCCGCAAAGGCGACCAGCAGCAAAAAGTCGGAACCCTGTCGGGTGGTCAGCGCAACCGGGTGCATCTGGCGAAAATGCTGAAGTCGGGAGCAAATGTTCTGCTGCTCGACGAACCGACCAACGATCTGGATACGGAAACCCTGTCGGCACTGGAAGATGCGCTGGAAGAGTTTGGTGGATGCGCCGTCATCATCTCGCATGACCGCATGTTCCTCGACCGTCTGGCGACTCACATGCTGGCCTTTGAAGGCAACAGCCATGTGGAATGGTTTGAAGGCAATTTTGAAGACTACGAAAAAGACAAGGTTGCCCGTCTGGGTGATAATGCGCTGACGCCGAAGCGCATTCACTTCAAACCGTTGGGTCGTTGATCGGCTGACCAAATATCTGGTTTACAGGGTTTCTCACCTCAGTTTTGCACCTGCAACTGAGGTGACAAATATCTGTGGGCACAAGCCGTGATCTGAAACAAATTGCTAAGACAAGTCTGTTAGCTCTTTGCCAATGACACACCTTCACCAAGCCATCCTCAAACGCCTTCACGAAACTGAAGACAATCCGGCTGTAGACGCTGATCGCAAGCTAACCACCTATTCTCAATTGGCGGGGCAGATTGCAGCAATCCAACAGCGCATTGCCCGATGTCGGGCAGTGGGAATCCTCAGTACCCGAAAGCTGGAAGCTTACATCACCGTTTTGGCGTGTTTTTTTTCAGGGATACGGTTTGTTCCGATGAATCCGGCGCTGCCGCGCGACAGATTACTGTCGATTGCCAAGTTTGGCGGTGTCGATCAGATCGCATTTGATGCTTCAACCGCCGACCTTGCAGGCAGCCTTGGCCAGGTTACCCTCGACATCTGCGATGAGATCGCACAGTTGGCAACGGACAATGGCGTCATTCAGCACGTCGAAGTCAAACCAACTGAAATCGCCTACCAGATGTTTACGTCCGGCTCGACCGGTGATCCCAAAGGTGTCCCGGTCTCCTATGGCAGCCTGTCACACTATGTCACGGGAATTATTGACTGCCTGCAGATGCCTGAAGGCGGGCGCTATAGCCAGTTGTTTGACCTGAGTTTTGATCTGTCGATCCATGATATATTCGTCACCCTTGCGAACGGTGGAACCATTGTGTCTGCAACCGCATTCGACCTGTTGATGCCGCATGTCTATATTGAAAAGATGCAGTTGGATCACTGGTTTTCGGTTCCGGTGCTGGCCGCATCGGCGGCGCGTGGGCAGGCAGGCAAAGAATTAAAATGGCAACTCAGCACCGCGCTGTTTTGCGGCGAAGCACTGCCCACCGACTACGCCAGCAATTTTTGCCAGTTCATCAAAGATGGCGGCCCACTGTTTAATCTTTATGGGCCGACCGAAGCCACCATTGCATTCACCACCCGAAAGTTTGACCCGGATCTGAACGGTTTTCCAACCGTTCCACTGGGTAATCCGTTTGGCGGCAATGTCATCGCCATTGAGACCGAAAACGGCATTATCCCAAGTATCGATGAGGGCGGAAGCGGCGAATTGCTGCTCGGCGGCCCTCAGATATTTGCCGGCTATGATCCTGACCTTGGTGATGGAATGTTCATTTCCGACGATGGCCAAAAATACTATCGAAGCGGCGATCTTGTTGAGGTTGTTGATGGCGAACTCATCCATTTGGGGCGCAAGGACAGCCAAATCAAACTGCACGGATATCGAATTGAGTTGGGAGAAATCGAAGCCGTATTTCGCCGACAATTTGGCTGCTCGGCAGCTGCGGCGATTGTGATAGGGGAAGCCGAGCAGGGCCGCATTGTCGTGGCGTTTGAACATGATGGTAAAATTGACGATATCGAGCCGCTGCGTGATAATTTGCCAGCCTATATGATCCCGTCTGCAATCAAACGACTCGACGCATTGCCCACCAATGTCAACGGCAAAGTCGATCGCAAAGCCCTGGCCAGTCTTGACTGGACAACATGACATTTGTGCGTGCTAACCGAGTTCGCGCTGAGCGCAGATCCGTCCTAAAACAAGCGGCTTTTTAACTGAAGGAATGGTTTTTCAACTGCAAAATGCAGGAGCATTGATGCCATCAGTGATAGCGCGACAAAAATCGCAAAAAAGACGGCGAACCAGAGTAACCCTTCGGTATTTGATAAGACTGCAAGCACCATTGCGATCGGGATCAGGGTCATGTGCACCAGGTACAGGCTGTAGCTGAGCCGGGCACCGACAAGACCAAATCTGGATGCTGCCCATCCACTTGTTGGATTTATCAGGGCTGCAGCCATGACCATCAGGCCAAATCCAAACGACAGAGCAAGCGGCTGTACCAAAATGTCGTAATAGCCGATATGGGCCATCAGATCGACAGATACCAGGTGGGCAAAAATCAGAGCACAGCCGACGGCCAGCATCGGTTTTGCCCAATGAACCATCATGGATTTCAATGCCGGATGGGAATAGATTTCCGCGCATATAACACCAATCAACAATCCTTCAAACGTGAGATGGAACGGACTTCTGAAAGTTTCGAAATAGGCCCGATAGCTGGCAAAGTCGAAACTGATGAACTCCAGTGTGAGGGCGCGTAGCGCCATTGGTGTGAGCGTGAGGCCGGCCAGGAGTAGAAGCCGGTACCGGACATTGCTCACCCGTGCCGTACCCAGCACGAGCAGCGGAGCGACAATGTAGAATTTTTCCTCCACGCCCAGCGACCAGAAGGCAATCACGAAATTTGATGGCAGATAGTCCTGCAGAAAAAGCATGTGCCAGGCCAGGGATGGCATGGTTTCTTGTGCCAATGGCTTGAAGAAGGGAATAACACCGAAAGCAACGAGCAACAGCACGCAGTAATATGTCGGAACGATACGCAATGCACGCGCACCAAAATATTTGCCGAGCGATTTCCACGAGAATGTCTCTCTGCGTCTGATCAGGTGGCCGCCGATCAAAAACCCGGACAGCACGAAAAACAGATCAACACCCATCCAGCCATTTGTCATCGGAATGGATGCGTTCCAGTACCCCCAGGGAAGTGGGATCTCAAACGACGCCCCAACCTTCGATTCAGCAGCTTTTATAGCGTGGCGAAACAACACCAGCACGATGGCCAATGTGCGAAGGCCATCGAGCGCGTCAATGCTTCCCCGAGCCCGTTCAAACGTCAGATAGTCATCGCCGAAACGGCTGGTGGATCGGGAGGAGACCTTTTGGTCGTTGACAAGTGTCAATGAGGAACTTCCTCAATGTCCATCGTTTTCTGGATTGTCGGCTTGCGCATTTTCCAGATATAGCTGTCGACAATGTAATGGTGGAAATTAATCGCTGAATAGATCACCAGGGCCAACGGCACCGCGATTTCGGCAAATGCAGCAGAAATACTGACCGAAATGGAAGCGTAGATCACTGTAGATAGGGCGATGCAGAACCCAAAATACCAAATGCGGTTTTGTGGCTGACTTAGCTTTGACAGCAATTTGGCTTTGGCAGTTTCACCGTCCTTGAATTTGTTGGTGTTGAACAGCCAGACAAACAGCACATATTGGGCGTTGTGCCAGACATTGATGACCAGCCAACCATAGGTGATGTCTTCAATCAGCAGATACCCCGTGCCAAACACAACGAAATGCGACAGCATGTAAAGCGTGTGAGCCACCGGAAATTCGCCATTGAGAAACGCTCTAAAGCGCATCCAGCTCCAGGCTCCGACACTTGCTATGGCGATCGCTGCTGCGCCGTATACCACGAATTCCGGCACCGGAATGACGCGCAGTTCCAACCCCAGAAACACTCCGGGATCCTGATAGGAACGATAGGCGATGCCCCAGGCCGGGAGGCTGTAAAATGCCCATTTTGCCAGTGTTTCATTCTCTCGGACCAGGCCACCGGATTTACGGCGATAGGCCTGCGAAACACCCCAGCTCTGGCGGGTGTAGTGAAACCACTGCCAATAAAGGTAGATGGTACCGATGGTCCATAGCCCAACGCCGAGAGCCATGCCGACGGTTGCGGCAAAAACGATGGGCGGCAAGCCATACAGAAAAAACTGGTTGGCTTTGCGGCTTTCAGAATCAAACGCAAGACGCGTGTACGTTGAAATCACATGGTGATAGCCCAATACCCACAGGTCGAGAAACAGGATCAGCGGGAACATGCTGGGGTTTTGCAGTACCACCAGCCCTGATGCGATTGCCAATGCAGCAATGCCGACAATGAAGGTTCCATCAAAACTGGCGCTTCTTAACCAGCCTGCGGAATGTGCCTGGTGAGTTACTGCCTGTGACATGATGCTGCCCTTGATGCCCAATTGACGTTATTGGGCACCATAGAAAGCCAGCTTTAAGAATTGGTATACCCCGCCTTATCCGGCCGGACTGAGCTTTAGCAGGCGTCCGCCGTCGAGGTCTTCGAGCACCCACAGATAGCCATCTGGCCCCTGTTCGACCTCGCGGACCCGCTGAAACCATTTCAAGCGTTCAACCTCCGTAGCTTTGGTGCCGTTCAGTTCCACGCGCACCAAGGCCTGGCCAGCAAGCCCGCCGATAAACGCATTGCCTTTCCATTGGGGAAATTTATCGCCTGAATAGATGACCAGGCCGGAAGGGGCGATGCTTGGTACCCAATAGGCTTTTGGCGCTGCAAATTCAGGTCTGGTGTCATGGTCGGGAATTTCAACACCGCTATATTGGTCGCCATTGGAAACAACCGGCCAGCCATAATTCAGGCCCGGCTCGATCAGATTGAATTCGTCCCCATGGCGGGGACCCATTTCATGCGACCAAAGGCGATTTTCAGAATCAAATGCGATGCCAAGAAGGTTGCGGTGCCCGGTCGACCAGAACGATTTGGCAAGCGCTCCTTTGTCCTGGAATGGATTGTCCGATGGCGGAGTGCCGTCGTCATTCAGCCGGATGACTTACCAAGCGCCATGTCCCAGCGCTGCGCCAGTTTTTGTTCTTGCCGATCTCCGGAAGTGATGAACAGCTTTCCTTCCTGGCTCGACCCTTTCGGTCCAAAGGCGATGCGGTGAGAAAAATGTCCACGGCGCATGCGTTTCGGCAATTGCGTCCAGATGGTTTCAACGTCGTTCAATACGGGGGCGGGGCTCAGGTTCAATCTGGCGCGAACAACCACGGCTCCACGCGCACTACCACCGGACTGAGTCTGCACCATCGAAAGATAGACCAGATTGTTGGTGGCATAATCCGGGTGCAAAACCACATCGCCCAAACCACCTTGTCCACCAACTGCTATATCTGGCAGACCGCTAACCGCCTGTTTGTTGCCATCCTGCGTGACCAACCAGAGTTTGCCAGGTTTTGTAGTGACCAACAGATCACCGGAAGGTAAAAAAGTCATCGCCCATGGCTTGTTGAATTCAGCAACTGGTTCCGCACTCAAAACCGCACCACTGGTACCCTTGATCGAAAAAGTCTCAGCGGCCGCCGCGGCGGAGGTGGCGGCGGAGACGGTCGCAACGGCGCTCACAGACAGGAAGGTAATGATTGATTTGGGTATGATTTTCATGGGTGTGCCTCAGCTCATGTGCCGCGAGTCCGGGGAAATGTCATCAGATCTTGACGATGAAATTGGTTGAAATCAAGGTCATGAAAAAGTGCCGAAAAAGCGCAGCACACCTATCTCGAGCTCACCATGCCAATCTTCAGTAAGCCAATTTTGAAGTGGCAATTTTTGGCCATCTGATTTATCGATTGTGCCGAAGCACCATTACTGATTGTCCAAATCATGTCTGATATTTTTGCCAGCCATCGCGAAGAAATCCCGATCCACGCGGCTCAAAAAAAGCGAGGCAAAGTGGCCGGTCTGTTTAAGGCTGAGGGCGACGGTTTTGTCACCACAGCGGTTGAGACACTGCCGCTCACGTTTGAAGGTATTCCAGGTGATTTTCATGCTGGAATATCGCGTCGTTCAGGCGCGCGGGAGCCGTGGTATCAGCGCGGAACGGAGATGCGCAACGAACGGCAATTATCGATATTGGCGCCGGACGAATTGCGCATAATTGCCCGACGCCTGGAAATTCCGGAATTAAAGCCTGAGTGGATTGGTGGCAACCTTTTGCTGCAAGGCCTCGAAAGCCTCACTCGACTGCCGCCTCGCACAGTTCTGTTTTTCGACGGGGGCGCGACAATCCGCATTGACGGAGACAATTTGCCTTGCCGAACTGCAGGTCGTTCTATCGCTGCCCAGTTTGACGGACGTGAGGACATTGAGGGGGAATTTTCCAAACAATCGCGAGATTTGCGAGGTCTGGTTGGCTGGGTTGAAAAAGAAGGCACCATTTCCCACGGCGAGGAGTTTGAAGCCCGCATTCCAAAGCAGTGGATTTATCGGGCTTGATGCAATTCAGAGTTCGGTGTCGAACTCAGCAAATTCACCATCAAGGCCGCGACTGCTTCCCCATTCTCGCAATTTTTCCTCAATGTCTTCAGCGACGAAATAGCGAGCCGAATCATGATCATACCCCTCGTCGCGCAGGGCGTCATAGTCGGTGTGCTGGTGTCGTATATGGGCAATGGTTGCGAGAAATGCACCATTTACCGGAGTAAGGTCGCGCATGTGTTTGGACCGGGCGGCTTCGGCGATTGGTGCAAAGTCGGCATAGGGCGCCAACGGGATGAGTGCTCGCAATGCCTTATGGATGGCGCGTTGCCTTGGCGTGTTGGCCTTCACTGCTTGCTCCGTTCGCCGTTCGCCGGTTGCCGTTTTCGAATTGTCGTGTAACACGGTGGGACGAGACTGAAAACGCAAATGCCGGGGTGCGGTTTTGCCCGACACGAAAAACAACTCACTGGATGACACCGTCGCCTGGATGCGGGCGGCGGGCGAACCGACTCGATTGCGGCTTCTTGCGTTACTGGACAAGCTTGATCTGACCGTCAGCGATCTGATTGCTATTCTGGATCAAAGTCAGCCGCGCATTTCACGGCATCTCAAATTATTGGTCGAGGCCGGACTTGCAGAGCGGTTCCAGGAGGGGGCCTGGGCCTATTTTCGCACTGTGGATAACGGCCCGGTCCGGCGATTTCTCGATGGGGTGCTGAAGCCAATTTCCAGCGACGATGCCGTGGTCGTCGAGGACGAGGAGAAACTGGCGGATATTCGTGCGTTACGCGCCCAACGGGCGGCTGATTATTTCGCCGCCAACGCAGAAGATTGGGGCAAGATCCGCTCATTGCATGTGGCCGAAGATCAGGTCGAGGCAGCTATGCTGGATATGGCTCTTTCGCAGAATCCCAGTAGCCTGCTCGATCTTGGAACTGGCACGGGCCGAATTTTGCAGCTGTTTGCACCCCATGTTGAACGTGGACTGGGCATAGACACCAGTCGCGATATGCAGTCTGTAGCCAGATCGACTTTGGCGGGTGATGCCATTCAACATCTTCAGGTGCGGCATCTCGATGTCTATAAATTGGCCGATGGGGAACGCTATGATCTGGTGACCCTGCATCAGGTGCTGCATTTTCTTGAAGACCCGTCGCTGGCGCTGCGCCATGCAAAACAGCGCCTGTCACGCGATGGTCATCTGCTGATCGTCGATTTTGCCCCACATGATTTAGAGTTCCTGCGCGAACAGCACGCCCATCGTCGTCTTGGCATGGCAACACAGCAAGTCGAACGCTGGCTTGCGCTTGCCGGTTTGAAGCTGGTGGAAACGCGGATGTTGAAACCGCCGAGCAGCGACGATACGGCGTTGACGGTCGCCCTGTGGATGGCGACCCATGCCGATGATGAAGGTTTTCAGGTTGTAGACGGGTTCTGAAGGGCTCTGGATCATTCAGATCGTTTTGGCCTTCCCGGTCGATCAACTTTCAGCGTTTGCCAACATCATTTCCAGCCAATGGGCGGCTTGCAATGCCTGCTTGTCCTTTCCAAAGGGGGCGATTACCTGCAGGCCGATTGGCAGATTGTTTTCATCACGTCCGACACAGATGTTGACGCAGGGCAGACCCATTAGTGTCCATAACTGATTGAATATGGAATTGCCGGTGGACTTCAGCGTTCGGGGTGCCGTGCCGGGAGCAGACGGTAAAAGCAGTACGTCGCACTTGTCGAACAGGCCGTGACAGGCTTTGCGAGCGCGGTTGGCAGTGCGTCTGGCATTGTCATAGTCATCCGGTGTTATCGACTGACAATCCTTCAGATAATCACGCAGTTTCTTGCTGAGCTTTTGAGGATTGCGGGCATACTCATCACCCAGCGACAGGGGTGCTTCATAGCCCTGAATAGGCGCGTGGGCACCGCGCGCCGCTTCAATCGCCTTTGGTCCACGTATGGTGGACACGTTCGCCCCTGCAGATCGTGCCAGTTTCGCAACACTCTTTAATGCGGCCTCCATGTCCGGGGAAATCAGGTCATCAATGGAACTGCGATAGATGCCGATATTTGGTGCCTTGCGACTGGATTCGTTGATCGCCAGATCACGGCCCGAACAGGCTTGTGCAACATAGGCTATGTCGGCTGCGCTGGCTGCGAAAAACCCGATTGTATCCAGCGACCAGGAGAAATGCTTCAGACCCACTGTCGGGAACAAACGGAAGCTTGGCTTGTAACCGCTGACGCCACAAAACGCAGCCGGGCGAATAATAGACCCGCCGGTTTGGGTGCCGATGGCGGCCGGAAAAAAGCCGGCGGCAACACCCGCTGCTGAACCGGATGACGAACCGCCGGGGGTGAAGGCCGGATTGTGCGGGTTGCGTGTTGCACCCGGGGTGAACCAGGCAAATTCGGTGGTGACGGTTTTGCCAGCAATCGTTGCCCCGGCGCGGCGCAGCATTGAAACCAACGCCGCGTCAGATACCGGCTTATGGAGGGGATAGATCTTGGAGCCATATCCTGTTGGCATGTCATAGGTGTCGAAGACATCCTTGATGCCCACGGCAACACCGGACAAGGGCCCTTTGCCCGCAGTTAATTTTTTGGGCAGGTGCGAAAACACCCGTAATCTGGATTCTGCGGCATCTATTGCTGTTTGACCAGCCTGTAAGGCCTGCTTGGCGGTCATCCGTTTGGAAGAGACTTCCAGAGCAATTGATCGGGCGGAGAGCATGGAGTTTTTTGACACAATCGGAGTTCCTGAATTTTGGCTATTGTTTCAATAACTGACCACCAAAGACAATCAACCCCGCCAGGATTGTCAATCACCAATTGGCTGGACGAAATCCGTACTATTCGCAGATCCGATAGGGATTTTTTCGATCTTTGGCGCGACCCAGATCAAAGTGAAAATGGCTGGCATGAGCGTCATTTGATCCCGGGCCCAATACCGTTTTGAAAGTTCCGCAGGCGGCGCTGCGCAGACTGTTGAGAAAACTACCTTCGTCTGAATCCAGCTGTGCGGTATCCCTGATTGAAAGTCGACTGCCATCAGTAAACAGGAATCCTGTCCAGTCGGTGGCATTGCCAAATGCGTGTTCTGACAGTTTTCCGGTTGCGGCATTGTTTCGGCGTCGGCAGACAAACCCCTCTCCCGACTGTATTGTTTCTATCGTGGAACCTAGATGATGGCGGGCCAGGGCTTGGGCCGTGTCATTGGCAAATCGCACCAATGAAAGGGCAAAGGGGCAATCCAGTGTCAGCCCGGTGGCGAAGCGAATGGGAAGCCGCGAGTTTGTTTGCAGAAGGATTACCGGATCAGGAACCATGCATTCGCGGTCATTGTTGGCGGGGGAGGTGGTTCGTTCCGCGCGCGCGATCTTTTTTAACTCTCTCAAACAAGCGCTGGGCTGCGTATCACTATCAACTTCTATTTCTGTCTGTTTAGAAAGTGGCGTGGTTTTGCTTCTGTTTTGATTTGGCGTTTGGGATGTTTGTTGTGTGACTGGAGCAGTATCGAGACGATTTTCGACTTCGGTTTTATCCTCTGTCTGGCCAGACTTAGGTATCCCGCGGGGTGGTCTGGTTTTTGGCACCCCGACATTATCGCCACGTTCGAAGAGTTCCCTTGCAATCGGACCAGCTTTGGCCGAGATGTCTGTCAAAGCGCACAACAGCAACAGACAGCAACCGACAAGCCAAACCGTTTTCAATTGTTCCATTGCAACCCGCCAATGTGACACAGTAAAACCCAATACAGGTGCAATATTGGAGCGCCGATTTTGGTTTGACAAAGGAAAATTGTGAAACGGTTTGCAAGAGAGATGAATGCGGTCCTGATTCTCGGCAGTGCACCGGATGCAATTCGAGTGCGCGACTTTGATCTGTCCGGCTTTTCCGCCATTGTCGCGATTAACAATGCTTGGCAATTGCGCGATGATTGGACCCACGTGGTCTATCCCGAAGATTTTGCAGAATCGCGACGCCCAACCAATGTGAGCGGCAAGTCGGTCATCGAGTATGATCAGTTTGTTCCCGCCAACAATCGGTTTGGTGGCACTATTTATGCGGGCGGCACGATGGCGTTTACCGGAGGTTATTGGGCGCTTGCCGCCCTGAAGCCAGGCCTGATGGCGTTTTTGGGGTGTGATATGGTCTATGATGGTGATCCGGAAGATTCTCACTTTTACGGGCAGGGCGAACCGGATCCGTTGCGCGATGATCCTACCCTTCAATGTCTGGAGGCGAAATCTGAACGATTGCGCTGGATGGCATTTGATAACCAATGCCTGTGTCTTAATCTTTCTGAAAAGCCAAAGTCGCGATTGACCTTTGACCGGCTGGATTCCAAGCAATTGGGATCGTCACTTGTGGTTCAGCATGGCAATGGATTGCAGCAGCTCAACGCCCAGGCTTCTCTTAAGGCGGCCGAACGAGCTTTGGCCGCGGAGAAACGGCTCGACTATTTTGTTGAAAGCGGTGACTACTGGAACGCCGACTTGAAACTCGATGCGCAGAAGCTGGCACAAATTGACACTCTTTGGCTGCAGGTATTTCAAACAGGCAGACAATAGGATTTTCAACACAACCGACTGGACAAACTGGTCGATGAAACGCGAAGTTGTTCACCAACGGAGGCACCATCTTGACGATTGCCAGGAAAGACCAAATACGAGCGCTGCTGAAAAGCATCGAGACCGGTGATCCAGAACCCATCGCCGTGGTTGATGAAGCCAAATATATTCAACACAACCCCCAGACCCATGAGGGCAGCGAAGGATTGGTCGCCTTGTTCCAGCGGCTGGCCAAAACCTCTCCACGGGTGAATATCGTGCGCGCCTTTGAGGACGGTGACTTTGTGTTTGCCCATACCGAATACGACTTTTCAACGCGACGCATCGGCTTTGAGGTGTTTCGCTTTGAAGATGGGCGGGCAGTGGAACATTGGGATAATATCCAGCCGCGTCTGGGGCCAAATTCTTCGGGTCACAGCATGGTCGATGGGGAAACCGCGTCGAAGGAATTAGACCGCACCGAAAGCAATCGCTCTTATGTGCGACAGTTTGTTGAAGCGGTTTTGATCGACGGACAGCCTGAGCGGCTGATGGAATTCATTGATGGCAATTCCTATGTCGAACACAATCCGCGACTGAGCGACGATTTGGGCGAACTTCAAACCGCTTTGCAGCAAGTGTCGGATAACGAACGGCAAGTGGACTATCAGACCATCCATCGGATTTTAGCCGAGGGCAATTTTGTTTTGTGTGTCTGCGAAGGTCATTTCGAAGGCGTTCACAGCGCCTTTTACGACCTGTTTCGGTTGGAGAACGGAAAAATTGTCGAGCACTGGGACACAAGGGAAAAAATTGCACCGCGCAGTGAATGGAAGAATACCAACGGCAAGTTTTGACTCTTCAAATCTTCTGCGGCCTCACGCCAAACGGGGCAAACTGAGTTCCACGGTCGACGATGTCGGCCCGTTTTCTGCAATTCTGACATTGCCGCCATGGGCTTCTGCGATTTGCCTGACCAGTGCCAGGCCCAGTCCATAGCCTTCGACATTTTGCTTTCCCGGAGCCCGATAGAACGGCTCAAACACCTGTTCACGCTGGCTTTCATCAATACCCCCACCGGCGTCGGCGACCTGAATGGTGATACGGTCAGTACCAGCAATGACAGCGAGTTGGACCGGCGGATCGCCGTGCTTGTGCGCATTGTCCAGCAGGTTACGAATGGCGCGTCGCAATAGTTTGGAATTGCCTTTCACTTCGCAGATGTCGCCGGATAATGCGCAGTTTTCGTAGCGATTGGCTTCTTCTGCCGCCAGCGCCAGAACATCAATGATTTCGTTGAGCTGCGGCGAGGCATTGGTATCGAGACGGCTCATCAGCAATATTTCGTCGATCAGTTGATCGAGTTCGGCGATATCATTTTCAAGCGCTTGCTGGCGTTTTGCATCCGGTTTGCTCTTTAACAATTCAACGCCCATTCGCACCCGTGCCAGCGGTGTTCGCAATTCGTGCGACGCATTTGCCAGCAATTGGCGATTGGAATTGACCAGCCGCTCAATCTGACTGGTGGCACTGTTGAAACTGGTCGCCAGGCGGGCGACCTCATCTTTGCCTTCCACTTCAACGCGGGCCGAAAGATCCCCGGCTCCAAGCTTTTCAACTCCATCCTGCAACCGCTCCAGACGACCCGTCAGGCGCCGCACAAACGGATAGGCGGACAGGCCGATGCCCAAAGATACGCAGGCCAAAAGAGTGATTATGCCAATCAGCGGATGGGCGCCGCGGCGTTCTCGCAAATCGACTACGAACCAGCGCCCGTCTGGAAACTGGGTCACCCAAACCGGGCCGAAACCCCGAATGCCTTTGTGGCGGTGCCAGCCATGTCCCTTTGAATTTCTACGCGGCGGGGGAACCGGAATGCCGGTTGCGGCAATCAGTCGCCGGTCCGCATCAAACATCGTGACTTCCATGTCAAAGTCGTCAACCAGATCTATCAATCCCTGCGCCTGTTGTTCGCGGGATGCGGATGCGGGGGGCAGGGCCTTCCATGTCAGATGCGCCGTAATGTCAAATACCCGCGCATCGAAACCACCCCGGTCGAATAGTGCAAATATCGCACCCGCCACGATCACCACCAGAACCAGGCTGCCGATGATGGTGAAGTAGATCTGGAGATAGAGGCGGCGCTTGATCATCATCGGTCAGTCTTGTTGCCGGGCAAATACATAGCCGGCACCTCTTACCGTGATAATACGTTTGGGGGATTTTGGATCGTCTTCAATCTGCGAACGAATACGGGAAATGTGAACGTCGATGGAGCGATCAAATGCCTCAAGATCTTCGCCCTTCAGTGCATCCATAATGCCGTCTCTGCTCAGCACACGCCCAGCCGACCTGGCCATGATGTGCAACAGGTTGAATTGGTGGGCCGTCAATTCGCAAAGTTTTCCCGCCAGACGGGCATTCATTGCTGCCGGGTCTATTTCCAACCGGCCAAAGCGCAATGCGGCATCGTCTGCGGCTGGCTTGCCGCGCCGCATGATGGCGCGCAATCGAGCCAGAAGTTCGCGCGGTTCAAATGGCTTGGGAAGGTAGTCGTCAGCGCCGATTTCCAGACCGATAATGCGGTCCATTGGATCTCCTTTGGCGGTGAGCATGATGATCGGGATCGCGTCGTGTGCCTTGATCGTGCGACAGACTTCCAGCCCGTCAATATCTGGCAGCATCAGGTCCAGTATTATGGCGTCAAAGCCGCGCGATGTTTGAAGATCGATCCCCTCTACACCGGTCCCGGCATGGGTAACGTCAAAACCGTTCTCGCCGAGATAGTCGCTGACCATCCCGGCGAGGCGTGTATCATCTTCGACAAGTAATATTGTGTCGCTCATTGAAAGTAACTTATCTCGGCATTAGCCGCGACGCCAGCGGCCACGCATGGATTTGAATTGCTCAAGCCGCTCATCCACGATTTTGCGCTGTTCGGGGGTGAGAACCTCAGCAACATCGGCAAGGGCGTTGACCAGTTCTTTGCTGACACGATCGGCTTCGGCGACGCGTTCGGCCCGGATTTTCTCAATAGCTGCGCGATCAATTGTGTCGGCAGTCAGCAGATTGTGTAGTTCATCGCCTGCAGCTTTGAAATCCCCGTGAAGAGGCTTCAGGTCTTTTGCCACGGCGGTAACCAGAGCAGTGATCTTGGCTTCCTGTTCATCGGTTGCGTCGATCTCGATGGAAACATGTTTAACTGCACGGGTGATCTTCTTTTCAATTTCTGCATCGCTCATCTCCGAAAAACGCATGCCATGTCTGCCGCCGCGGCGATGTTTGCCCCAACCCGCTTTTTGCACGAAGGATTGCTGATCTGCAGTTTCAGAATTGTTCATGTAGAACTTGGCGTGCTGATACATCTTGCTTTCAGCGATCGCCTGGACACCAAATGAGGCGCCAATCAGCATTGTTGTTGCGGCAACGATAGCGGTCAGTTTTACGGTTCCCGACTTCGCTGCTCTTTCAACCCGGTCGTTGTTTTTTTGTTCATTGGTCATTTGTGTTTTCCTTCGTCTCGTGGCGCCTACTGGATTGCGCGGTGGGGGAGGTTGTCGACCGCTTTCCCAGAACCAGGCCCAGAACCAGACAAGTGTCTTGGCCGATACCAGGCCCAGAACCGGGAAAGCGATGGCGGCGGCGCCAAATTTGTGAGGATGGTGCCTTGCCACACTGACAAAATAGGGGAGCTGCGTTTCGGCTGTTCGTCTGGAATGTAAAGTTGTGTAAAGCTGAACGAGGCCAATTGCGCCTGTCGTCTTTACCAAAAAACACACTAGTCGCCCCGCGCAAAAGCTTTCGTGCTAGAAGATGCCAGTCCAAGTACCTGTTCAAGAACAGTTTAATTGGATGTGAAGGGATTTTTCTTCAGGCTGTCGTCTGAATTGTTTGTGGGTATGGGCCAGCTCCTTGATGAAGCATCGTATCATTATTGTTTGTTATGCTCTGGTCATTGCTGTGGCCAGTTTGCCGACCGGCTCAGTCTGGGCATCACAAAAGGCTGCTGAGACAAAGCAGAAGTTTAGATCTCCGGCAATTCTGGTATTGGGGGATTCCCAGTTGGCTTTTGGCTCGGGTCCAGTGTTTCTCAACTTCTTCTCCGACATCAAGCACAGTTGCATGCCCAAAACAGGACAGGTTGAAAGTCTGAAAAAGCTCGGCGACATGTCGGTTGGCATCATTGGTGTTCGTTCGACATCACTGGCCTCCTGGGCGGCGCGCAAGGGCCGGTCCAAGGACAAGGTCTGCAAGGTGGACAGGAAATGGAAGTCCAACGCAGCGACCTTTGGCATCGTCAACTCCACCAACAACAAGTATGTCCAGATCGGGAAGGGGCGAGAGTATCAGTTCTGTAAAAAGGGAAAGTCACCGTTTGAGGTGATGTTTGCCAAGGACTATTACAAACCTAAATTGCTGATCCTGTCGTTTCTCGGCAATTCTGCCCATCGCTGGGCGGGCAATCGACAGTCAGCCCTGCGCGATGTCGAAAAAACAATGATGCAATTGCCTCAGGGAGTACCGTGTATTTTCATGACCACAGCGCCAACCTACAAAAAGAAGACCGTGGATTTGCGATTGAAGGCGCAGGAGAATGTCAAATATGCATTCATGAAGAACAGCAGTCGTTGTAGCTTTGTTGAAGGTTTTACCAAACAGACCGTGGCCGCCAATCTGGGCAACAAGAGTCATTTTAAACAGCGCAAGTCGGGCAGGGTGAAAGATCCGTTTCATCCCAACCGCAAAGCAGCGGAGAAGTTTTTCTCCGTGGAAACCGACCGCATATGTAAGGCGGTGTTCAATCAGCTGCAAAATGTCCGGCAGGCGCAGTTGCAGATTGGCCCGGGACCTCAGTAATGTTGACATCAAAAACACCAAAGTGTGATTTTTGGTGTTCAACAACGCCTTTGTTTCGATCAACAAATCTACCAAGTTAGTCTGCAAGCATTTAGTAGGATTCTGTCTCCCTCATGTCACCCTTGTCGTTCTCAGCCAAATTTCCATATGGAAATCACGTCAGTTACGCAAAACTCGGTTTGCTGTGGGTTGTGTTGGCGATGCTGCTCACACCGGCCCACGCTGATACCGACTACAATGGAAAGGCCAGTGCAGAGACTGTCCATCAACTGTCACAAAGCAATGTGATAAAATTGATTGATATTCGCAGGCCGTCTGAATGGCGCCAGACAGGGGTCGGTCGAGGTGCCCATAAGATCAGCATGCATCAGGATGGATTTGTAACTCGTATTGATGCGCTGGTTGGTGGCGACCGCAGCCAGCCGGTTGCGCTCATTTGTGCCAGAGGGGTTCGCTCCAGTAGAATGAAGGCCCGACTGAATGCGCTGGGCTTTACCAATGTCACCAATGTGTCGGAAGGCATGTTGGGTTCGAAATCCGGCCCTGGCTGGTTGAAACGCAAACTTCCATTGAATTGATTGGATGATCATGAAAACTTTAATTCGCCGCCTGATGCCAACACTGACGCTGTTGACCGCCTGCCTGATATTTGTGGCATTACCGCAATCTTCAGTGCTGGCGAAAAGTCCTGTTGCGGAACTTAATTTGTCAAGTTCCGGGTTGGCACTGAGGGGGATTGATCCGGTTTCCTATTTCAAATCCAAAAAGCCAATCAAGGGCAGCAAGGAAATCACCGCTTTGCATGGCGGCGGCACTTATCGTTTTGCGTCGCAGCAAAACAAGGACACATTCCTCGCTAATCCAGTCAAATATCTGCCTGCCTATGGAGGGTTTTGCTCCTATGGTGCGGCTTCAAGTTACAAAGTCGATGGTGATCCCAATGTCTGGAGTATTGTTGATGGAAAACTTTATTTGAATATCAATAAGTCGGTGGACCGTTCCTGGGACCGCAGACGCGATTATTATATTCGCACGGCGGATAAAATCTGGCCCAAAATTTCCAAAAAATAGCGCCAGAATCCAGTTCTATGTCTGCCCAAATTGCCTTACCTTTGTTGAATTGGATATTGGGGAACGTTGGAAATGGACCTGCGCAAAACGGTGACGGTTGTTGAAACAATTGAGACTGACGGAACCGGCAAGCCGTGTGATCCGATCACCCGCGTTGCTGTACTGGCGGTAATCTCAAATCCTTTTGCCGGCCAACATGGCGAAGACCTGTCACCGCTGTTCGACCGGGGCGGTGAACTTGGCGATCAGCTGATGGCAAAGGCTGTGAGCCAATTGGGCGCCGCTCCTGTCAGTTATGGCAAGGCGGCGATTATCGGTTCCAACGGTGATCTGGAGCATGGTGCGGCAATGATCCATCCAAAGCTCGGCAAGCCGATGCGAGCAGCGGTGAATGGTGGTAAGGCGCTGATACCTTCAAATGCAAAAGTCGGGGCAGTGGGATGTGCCATTGATCTGCCTCTGGGTCACAAGGATGAAGCCTGGTCATTTGCACATTTTGATACGATGACCGTCATGGTCGGCGATGCGCCAAGGGCCGATGAAATTGTGCTCTGCATGGGGGTGACAGATGGTGCCCGCACCCATCCGCGTGTTGGAGATGGGCCCATCACCGATTGAGCGTGGCTTATTCGGCCGCGGCCAGAATCGGTGACATTTCTTCGGAACCGGATAGATAGCCGTCCCTTGTCTGCGGTACTTTCATGCCCAGCAGACTGCCGGCAATTTGAGTTTTCAAAACCTGTGCCGTGCCGCCACCGATTGTAAACATGCGCACGTCACGATACATCCGCTCCAGCGGTTCCTTGTCGCCATACCCTCTGGCGCCGAACATCTGCAATGCGTCATTGACCACTTTGATTGCCTGTTCGGAAGCAAACAGTTTGGCTTTGGCGGCGAGTGTTTTGTCAGGAAATGTGCATCCTGGCATTTCAGCCGATCTTGCGGCTTCATGCAGCATCAACCTCGCCGCATGGATCGAGACGTCCATATCGGCAAGCATCCACTGCAGCCCTTGAAACTCAGCCAGGGGGCGGCCAAATTGTTGGCGTTCCTTAAGATAACGCTTGGCGTGCTCAACGGCGCCGGCAGCAACGCCCATGGCAATTGTGCCCGCGCCAACCCGTTGGCTGTTATAGGCATTCATCAAATCGGCAAAACCCCGTTTCAACCCGGAGGGAGGAACAACCGCGAACTCGGGATCGACTTCCACATTTTCAAACTGAATAAGTGTTTCCGGCATGCCACACAGGCCCATTGTGCGCTCCCTTGGGCCGATGGTCATACCCCTGGGCTCGATGCCGCGATCCGGGTCACGGTGGAGTATGAAGCCACCAATGCCCAGTTCCTGGTTCTGTTCGTCAAATACCCGGGCGAAAACCAGATACAGTTTTGAAACTCCACCGCCGGTGATCCAGTGTTTGGTGCCGTTGAGAATGTATCGATTGCCCTTTTGACGTGCCGATGTGGTCATCTCCGTTGCTGCGCTTCCGGCTTCAGGTTCGATAATGCAGATGGCTGGCTTGTTTCCGGCCAGTACAATTGGTGCGCAAAATTGCTTTTGTTGCTCGCTGCCATAATTCATGATGGCGCTGATTCCGCCCATATTTGCTTCAACCAATATCCGCGCTGATAAAGTGCAGGCCTTGGCGATCTCTTCAATGGCGTGAACCGTGGTCAGATAAGACGCACCCAATCCACCATATCGTTGGGGCATGGTCATGCCCATCAGGCCCGCCTGCTGCATGGCTTGCACATTATCCCAGCAATAATCTCGGGTCTGATCCCAATGTGCGGCTTTATCGGCAAACCCTGTTGCCAACGCGCGGGCGCGCGCCACAAGTTCTGCGTGCTGATCTGTTGAAAGAGACATGTTTGCGAATCCTCTCGGCTTCACAAAAACGTGACACGCAGCTATGTTCATATCAATCGAATAAAGTTGAATGCCAAAGTCAAAGTTTTTGAACAAGAGCCGTTCACGACTCAATGGAACCATTCTGAAGGAGCGCTTTTTTGACAGAACCAAGTAAAGGACCGCCGGTCGTATCGGGCATACCTCCAGGAGCCTTTGCGCCCGTTATCGTGCAAACGCGTCCTTCCCGAAGGGTTTGCGATTGGCGGATGCCCAAAACAGATCCACCCTTGCCCGATGCGCGTGCATCGCGCCGCGTGCGTCTCAACTTTGGATCACCTCGCCAATCACAAACAGAATTAAGTCCATTTAGTCGTGAGCGGATCTGATGCAAACGCACCTCTTGAAGACATTGCTAAAGATATCACAGGTACAGTCCTTTGCGCTGGCGGCTGAACATCTCAACATGACATTGTCGGCAGTATCCATGCAGATGAAAAGTCTGGAACAACAACTGGATGCCTCACTGTTTGACCGTAAGTTCAGGCCACCAAAATTGACGCCCCTCGGGCTTGCCGTTGCTGAAAAGGCGCAAGTTGTCATTGATGCAGAACAGGCGATGATTGACCTTTGCGAGCGGGGTGATCAACTGACCGGTCGTTATCGTCTGGGTTTTGTGTCGACAGCCAGCGCCCGGCTGTTGCCAACATTCCTGACCAATGCCTTGCGTCGAGCGCCGGACGCCAAATTTGATTTTGAAACCGGATTGTCAGAACAGCTGGAAGAAAAAGTGCTGAACGGACAATTGGACGCAGCGGTGGTGACGGTCTCTGGTCAGACCGATGACCGGCTGCAGACTGATATTTTATTGCAGGAGCGACTTATTTTCGCAGCGCCACGAAATCTCGGGCCGTTGGGGTTGAAGGCAATGATGTTGGTTGCCCCGTTTCTGCACTTCATGCCGAGTACTGGAATTGGCAAATTGATTGCCCAGGAAATGACCCGCTCCGGGGATGGTATCCTGCATTCCAAACTGGTGCTGGACAGCGTCGAAGCAATCATGGAATGCGTCAAGAATGGGGTTGGTTTTACGCTTTTACCAGAGCCGGACGTGCTGCGGCTGGCAGATAGCAATGTCATTACAATCGAACTTGAAGAGCCCGGCCTTTATCGGGAATTGGCACTGGTAACCTTGCCAAACAGCCCTACGGCTTCCAGTTCGGGATTGCTCAAAAACCTCCTGATTATTTGAGATCAGTGTCAATTGGTGGTGATAACTTCCAATGACGTGGCCAATTTGCCTAGCATCCACAGCTTGAGAAATGTGGCCGGTGGCGGTTAACAGTCTGGCAAGTAAATTACCCTAGTTTTGACACTCTGCAACAAGTCCGAGGACGGATTGGACTGGCATGAAGCCATTTTGTTGTAACCGGACAGGCCAGTATGTCCCTAGTATTGTGTAAAGTAAAAGGGGACGCTTCGTGTCCAGTATTATGACGAACTCTGCCGCAATGACGGCATTGAAATCACTTCAGGCGACCAATATGGCGCTTGAAACCACCCAATCACGCATTTCAACTGGGCTTAAAGTTGGTCAGGCATCGGATAACGCTGCCTACTGGTCCATTGCCACGACTATGCGGTCAGACAACAAGGCGCTGGGTACTGTGCAGGATGCACTCGGGCTCGGCAGTGCCAAGGTTGATGTTGCCTATACCGGTGTGAACAGCGCCATCGACGTGGTTGATGAAATCAAAGCCAAGCTTGTGGCAGCCCGGGAACCGGGTGTTGATCGCGACAAGATCCAGTCTGAAATAACCGAACTGCAAAATCAGCTGACATCGATTGCGACATCTTCAAGCTTTTCTGGTGAAAACTGGTTGAGCTTCGACGGCACCGCTCAGGTTAAAAGCGTTGTCGGTTCATTTACTAGAGACGGTTCGGGTTCGGTTTCGGTTGGAACGATCGACATCAACATTTCCAACGTCAAGCTTTTCGGCAACGACGCTGCTGGTACGCCAGCGAATGATGGTATTTTGAATACGATTAACAATTACGGCAGCAATGCCGGAGACGAGATCGATATTTCGGTTGCCACGATCAATATCTCGACGGCAGTATTGACCGATACGCTTATCGACGATGCTGAAACGGGCGCGGTTTTCACCGACATTCTTGATGAAATGATTTCAAGTGTCGATGCGGCCATCAGCTCGATGACAACTGCAGCTGCTGATCTGGGTGCCTCCAAGGGCCGGATCGATATGCAGACCAGCTTTGTGTCTAACTTGATGGATGCGATTGACCGTGGAGTCGGGACATTGGTTGATGCCGATATGACTAAAGAATCGACCCGCCTGTCGGCTTTGCAAACTCAGCAGCAGCTGGGAACTCAGGCTCTGGCGATTGCCAATGGCAGTTCGCAGTCGATCCTGTCGCTCTTCAGATAAGAGATTGATAAATAACATAAAAAAGGGCCACTCTTTGGAGTGGCCCTTTTTGTTTGTGCATTCGAACCAATCTAAGGCGCACCATATCCGCCGCCGGCTGGGGTTGTGACAATCACCGCTTCGCCTGCCTTGACCTCGGTTTGATCAGCATGGCGCAGAAGTTCCATTTCGCCGGAAAGCCTGCGAATTTCAGTTTTGCCGCATTCACCATCGCCACCACCGTTGAGACCTTTTGGCGGATTATACCGGCTGGACCCGATGATGGCGCAGGTCATGTCTTCCAGAAACCGCATGCGACGGGTCGTTCCATCCCCGCCATTGAACTGGCCACGTCCGCCGGATCCTTTACGGATGGAAAATTCTTCGACAACAACCGGGTAGCGCATTTCCAGAATTTCCGGGTCGGTCATGCGGGTATTTGTCATGTGGACATGAACCCCTGATGTGCCGGCAAACGGACGACCGGAATTGTCGACACCAGCAGGCGAGCCACCGCAGATCGTTTCGTAATTTTGATAACGATCATTGCCATAGGTGAGATTGTTCATTGTGCCAGGGCCGTTGGCCATCGCCCCAAGCACCATCAACAGGCAATTGGTTGCCATCTGGCTGGTTTCGGTATTGCCGGCAATTACCGCTGCCGGATAATGCGGTTTCAACATGCAACCATCGGGGATGACAATATTGATCGGCTTCAGGCAACCGGCATTCATTGGAATATTGGCTTCAACCATGATGCGGAAGACATAAAGTACGGCTGCACGGGTTACCGGCTGCGGAGCGTTGAAGTTGTTCAGCTCCACATCGGAGGTGCCGGTGAAGTCCACTGTTGCCTCACGCTTCTTTCGATCGACCGAGATTTTCACTTTGATCTGTTGCCCGGAATCGGTGGGATAAACCGCTTCACAATCTGAAAGCCTGTCGATAACGCGGCGAACGCTTTCTTCGGCATTGTCCTGAACATGGCGCATGTAGGCTTCCACAACGTCTTCACCGAAATGGGTCACCATCTTGCGCAGTTCTGCGACACCTTTTTCGTTTGCCGCCACCTGGGCACGCAGGTCGGCCATGTTTTGCGCCGGATTGCGGCAGGGATATTTGTGATTGGACATCAGCGAGATCATTTCATCCTCGCGCAATTGCCCCTCGTCAACGAGCTTAAAATTGTCGATCAGCACACCTTCCTGTTCCACATGGGTGGCCAAAGGTGTGGCCGAACCTGGTGCCATTCCGCCGACATCGGCGTGGTGACCGCGCGAGGCGACATAAAATTGAATGTCATCGCCGTTAAATACCGGTGTGACCACGGTGATGTCGGGCAGGTGAGTGCCGCCGTTATAGGGGGCGTTCAGCACGTATACGTCACCGGGTTTCATGGTGCCTTGATTGAGTTCGATAATGGTTTCAACCGACCGGTCCATTGAGCCAAGATGCACCGGCATGTGGGGCGCGTTGGCAACCAGCTGGCCTTCGGCATTGAAAACCGCACAGGAGAAATCGAGACGTTCCTTGATGTTGACTGAATAGGATGTGTTTTGAAGGGTGACCCCCATCTGTTCGGCAATCGACATGAACAGGTTGTTGAATACTTCAAGCAATACCGGGTCGGCGTCAGCGCTGGCGCCGATGACTGCCTCGCGTTGTTTGCGCTCGGTGCGGGTCAGGATGATATGATCCAGGGTGTTGATCGCTGCCGACCAACCCGGCTCGACCACGATGGTCTGATGGTCTTCGATGATCAGGGCCGGACCGTTGACTTCATTGCCCGGCACCAATGTATCGCGTTTGAAAATCCCCGCCGAGACGCTTTCGCCGCCAGTGAAAAGACTGGTTGAAGCACCGGCATGCAGCGTTTGCGATTGAAGGTTGAATGTAACTACTCAGCTACCCTATTTCTGCTGCCATTAGGTGCGACAATTTGATTCATGGCGCATATTTGAGGTTCCACTTTTTTCATTTTGGTGTTTGACTGCGAGGATGAAACTCGAAAATCTGACACCTGAAATTCTTGCTGATTTCTCAAAATCAGAACTGATTGATGTGGTCATGGCTCTGGTGGGTCAGGTTGTCTAACTCAAAGAACAAAATGCGCAGCTTTTGGAGGTGAACGCTCGGCTCCTGAAGGAAAACGAACAACTCAGGAAAGACAACGAGCAACTTAGAGAAGATAATGCGGTTCTTAGGCAGCGTGTTTCAGATCTTGAGCGTCGTCTGGGATCGAACAGTCGTAATAGCAGCAAACCACCTTCGAGCGACGGACTGGCAAAGCCGTCTAGCGATAAGAAACGGCGGACCAAAAGTCAGCGGGGCAAGTCAAATCGAAAGCCTGGCGGCCAACCCGGACATCCCGGCAACACACTGAAACAGGTTGAGAACCCAGACGAGATCACCAGTCATTTTCCGAACCAATGCCAAAACTGTCAGGCCGCGCTTTCGGCGGAGGATACCATAGGTTCTGCGTGCAGACAGGTGTTTGGCCTCAAACCTCCACCGCCGCTTTATGTGACCGAGCATCGTGCGCATATTTGCCAATGCCAGCATTGCGGTGCAAAAACCCGCGCCGATTTTCCTGAAGGGGTAACATCACCCGCCCAGTACGGCGATGAAATAGGGGCGTTGGCCGCCTATTTACAGACGCAGCACTGCATTCCCCAAAATCGCCTGGCGCAGGTTTTTGCGGACATTTTCGGGGTCACAATCACATCGGCAACCCTTTCCAGTCTGGTTGCCAAAAAGGCCGAGCAGATGCTCTGTTTAGCTGAGGCGGTGAAGAACCTGCTGTCCGGGCCTCAAACGGCAGTGAAGCATCTGGATGAAACGGGGTTCAGGATTGGTGGCAGAACGCGCTGGCTTCATATGCTATGCTCCACCGCTCTAAGCCACCTTCGGCTCGGAACTGCGCGAGGTGAAGTGCCACCAGAACTGGCGGGAACGGCAGTGCATGACTGTTTCTCTTCCAACTGGGCAGTGGAAAATGTGACCCATGGATTGTGCAATGCCCACATCTCCCGCGAATTGGAGGCATTGACCGAATATGAAAAAGAAGCTTGGGTGCCGGACATGAAAGCCATTCTGCTCGACGCACTGAAGCTCACGCATGTCGCGCGAATCCAAAATCGGAGCGCGGTCAGCCCGGAGGCAATCACGGATATCGAGCGGCGATTTGATGCCTGTTGCGAGCGTGCTATCGCGTTCCACGAGGCCCAACCGCCTCTCGCGCGCCCAACGAAAGGCAAGAAGCGGGGTCGCCCGAAACGGCGGATTGGGCACAATCTCGCTTTGCGACTCCAAACGCATAAAGCAGCGGTTTTGCTCTTTCTCAATGATCTGCGCGTTCCCTACACGAACAACGAGGCAGAGCGTGATCTCAGAATGACGAAAGTTCGACAAAAGGTCTCGGGAAGCTTTCGAACAGAGGCTGGTGCCGAGAATTTCTGCACTTTACGAACGGTCATTGAAACGGCGCGAAAACAAGGTTGGGACATCCTGAAAACCTTGAAAACCGCGCCTGATCAGCTCATCCTCAACCTCAGACCCGTCTGATGGGCCGTCTATAAAAGCATCAGGTTGGGGTAGCTGGGTAGTTACGGTTGAATTGCTGTTCCTCGACTTTTGCGCCACCGCCAACGGCTTCCAGTTCCAGAGCCTCGATGATCAACGGCTTTTCAAAGACAAATCCGAACTGTTTCCTGTGAGCGTCGGCAAAGCTTTGGCGCATCGCCGCTTCGCTGTCACGCGGTACTGCAATTGCCGTGTCTGTGCCGTCATAGCGCAAATGGACGCGTGAAAATGTCGTGATATCTGAATCACTTACACCCTGTCCTTCAACTTCTGTACGGGCGGCTTCTTCAAGTTTTGATTCAAGCGCAGTTAAAGTATTGATTCCACTTTCATCGAGCGGCTGAATCAACGCCTGTGAGCGGTTGGCACGGATGTCGGCAAGCCCCATTCCATAAGCTGAAAGAATTCCGGAAAACGGATGCACGACCACCGTTTCCATGCCCAGATTATCAGCTACCGCACAAGCGTGCTGCCCGCCCGCGCCACCAAAACATGTCAGGGCATATTCGGTTACGTCATAGCCCCGCTGCACCGATATTTTCTTGATCGCATTGGCCATGTTTTCAACGGCAATGCGCAAGAATCCGTCGGCGATTTCTTCGGCGCTCTGCCCCTTGCCAATCTCATCTGCGAGATCTGCAAATTTTTCCTTGACCGCTTGGATGTCCAGCGGCTGGTCCTGGTTGGGTCCGAAAATAGCTGGAAAATTTTCCGCCTTTAACTTGCCGACCATCACATTGGCGTCGGTAACCGTCAGCGGACCGCCGCGACGATAGCTGGCCGGGCCGGGATTGGCCCCAGCAGATTCGGGGCCAACCCGAAACCGACCGGCTTCGTAAAACAGGATTGATCCACCTCCGGCAGCAACGGTGTGAATGCGCATCATCGGTGCCCGCATGCGCACGCCAGCGACTTCAGTTTCAAATGCCCGCTCATACTCACCGTCAAAATGGGAAACGTCGGTCGACGTGCCGCCCATATCGAAGCCGATGACTTTGTGATGTCCGGCAAGGGCGGAGGTTTCCACTGCGCCAACCACTCCGCCCGCCGGGCCGGATAAAATGGCGTCCTTGCCAGCAAACAGGTTTGCTGCTGTCAGGCCACCCGAAGACTGCATGAACATCAGGCGCGGCTGGTCGTCATCGGAATCATCATCCACACCAAGTTCGGAACTCACCTGATCGACATAACGGCTCAGGATCGGCGACAGATATGCGTCGACAACGGTGGTGTCGCCTCGGCCGACAAGTTTTGCCAGCGCAGAAACTTCGTGGCTTACCGAAACCTGCCCAAATCCCATTTCGCGGGCGATTTTTGCCGCCTGCTGTTCGTGTTCCGGATATTTCCAGGCATGCAGGAAGGCGATGGCGATGGCGTCTATGCCGCTCGACTTGGCGGCCTCCAGCGCCATGCGGATTGCTGCCAGATCGGCTTCCCGTTCCACGGTGCCATCTGCAAGGACCCGTTCGTCAATTTCGTAAACGTCGCGATAAAGCTGTTCGGGCTTGATGATTTCCTTGGCAAAAATATCGGGCCGCGCCTGATAGCCGATTCGCAAACTGTCACCGAAACCTGTGGTGATTAACAGGGCCGTTGGGTCGCCTTTGCGTTCCAACAGGGCATTCGTGGCCACTGTTGTCCCCATTTTCACCGCGCCGACCTGACTGGATGGAATTGGATCATCTGACTTGAGGCCCAGCAGCATGCGAATGCCTTCAATTGCTGCATCTTTGTAGGATTCGGGGTTCTCAGACAGTAACTTATATGGATGCAATGATCCGTTGGGTGCGCGACCCACCAAATCCGTGAATGTGCCGCCACGATCAATCCAAAAGTCCCATTTTGCTGACATCGGTCTACCCATTGGTGAAAATCTTCTCTGGACAACATCAACGATTTATCGATAAAATGTCAATGAATAAATCAGGAGCAGTCACTTGACCATCAAATCAGCGACCGACAACTCGGATATCGGTCCCATCGTTTCCTCATCCCATCTGGCAAGCGGGCCCATGCCGTCGCTGTCTGAAATGGAATATGCGCTGACGGTGGCCAATCACGCGTTTTCGCGTTGGATGGTGAGGTGTATGAGTGCCTCCGGCCTGTCAGGGCTGACGCCGCTGGAGGTGCAGGTTTTGCACTCGACCAATCACCGGGACCGCGAAAAGACATTGGGTGATTTATGCACCATGCTCAATATCGAGGACACGCATGTGGTCAGCTATGCGATCAAGAAACTGGTCAGTTTGGAGCTGGTGGTCGCGGGCAAGCGCGGCAAGGAAAAAACCGTCAAGATCAGTTCTACAGGCGCGCTGGCCTGCGAAAAATACAAGGAGGTGCGTGAAGCGCTCCTGATATCCAGCATTGCCGCTATGGGGCTGGAGGAAGCGGAAGTCAGCCAGATTGCCAAAATGTTGCGGGCTCTGAGCAGCCAATACGATCAGGCAGCACGAGGGGCGGCGAGCCTGTAGGGCATCCGTTTCAGCCCAGTTGTTTGCAATGCATCAACACGACAAATTTTGCGTGACTGACGAAGTATCCGAGCGTAGCCTTTGGTCAAATTTTTCAATGCGCGGAATTCATGATGTCCCAAGCCCCGACAGATAGCTTGCAAGAAATCGGTCAGTTTGCCGAAGACCTGACTGCCATTCGACGCGATATTCATCAGCATCCTGAATTGGGCCTGCAGGAAGATCGCACTTCGCAACTGGTCGCCCATGAGCTGGAGAAACTCGGACTGGAGGTTCATCGACAGGTAGGAGTGACCGGAATTGTTGGCGTACTTAATGGTACGGTAGACGGAAAAACAGTTGGATTGCGGGCCGATATGGATGCCTTGCCAATGCAGGAAAAGACCAATCTTACCTATGCTTCGAAGAATTCAGGGCTGATGCATGCCTGCGGTCATGATGCCCATACAACAATGTTGTTGGGCGCGGCGCGTTATCTTGCTGCAAGAAAGAATGAATGCGGAAAGGTCATCTTTATTTTTCAACCCGCCGAAGAGGGACTTGGCGGCGCGCGGGCGATGATTGCAGATGGCCTGTTTGATCGTTTCCCCTGCGATGAAATTTACGCCATTCACAATGATCCAAGCGGGGTGTTGGGCGAAGTCAAAGTGAATACGGGTACAGCCTATGCAGGTGCGGATTTCTTCGATGTGCGGATCACCGGGACTGGCGCTCACGGGGCTTATCCCCATGAAGGTTCCGACGTTATTGCGGCGGCGTCGGCATTGCAGGATGGTTTTAACACGATTGTCAGCCGGTCGGTTGCTGCCCATCAACAGGTCGTCCTGTCGGTCACCAAAATATCATCCGGAACGGCGTATAATGTGATGCCAGATGAAGCGGAACTTGGCGGGACAACGCGATTCTTGAGTGAAGATGTGGGCGCGGAACTGCGTAATAAAATGCGTGCGATGGGGGAGGGCGTGGCCAGAATGTACGGGGTTGAGGTGGTCATCACCTTTGATCAGGTCTTCGGTGTGTTGAAAAATGACGCCAATTGCGCCGACGTGGTCCACACAATTGCAAATCAATTGGTTGGGCAAGAACGAAGTCACAAAATCACCCGCGCGGATATGGGTAGTGAAGACTTTGCCGACATGCTGAAAATTGTGCCGGGCGCTTATTTCACCCTGGGGCATGGGGAAACCGTGCCGCTGCACAACCCGGGATTTTTGATTGATGATGCGATGCTGCCAATTGGTGCGGCATTTTACAGCGAGATTGCGCTCAAACGATCGCAATGCTGATCGGATATACCGTCTGGCCGGCAAATCAATCGAGTTTTTCAAACCAGTCGATTGCCATTTCAGCCCAACCTTTGGGTACCCCGTGACCCCCGGTGTGAAGGGCAAATTCCAGTGCCGATCCCTCGACACATCGGGTCCATTTTCGACGCCAGAACTTTCCCGCCGTATTGAACTTGTTGGCGCGCAATTGGGCGCACCCATTGACCTTGCGCATAATGCGCAGACCCTCAAAAACATCTCCCTGATAGATACGCCCACCACCAAGCGGTCTGCCCTCCAGCGGTACGGTGCCATCACGCCAACCGTGGGTATGGAGCAGCTTTATTGGAGATTTGCAGTCTGTACTTGCCGGGTGAGGGCGCCAGAAAGCCCCGGCGACTGGCGCAAAAGCTCGCCCCAGGTCCGGATCCTGGCAAGCAAGATACCAGGCTAAGGAACCGCCGACCGAAAACCCACTGACCAAAATTTTGTCTCGGTTGATGTTGTGGTTGCGCGCCGCGTCTTCGAGAATTTGGTGGGCAAATGCCAGTTCGTCTCGCCGCTTTTCGCGAAACGGTAGAAACGACCAACCCGGCCCAAATCGGCTGTTCGGACGTCTCAACCCGCTGGGCGCGATAATCGCATAACCGCGCTCGGTGAAAGTCTTCAGCATGCCCTTGTTGCGCATGGCTTTTGGCCCCGAACTACCGGCGCCGTGAAAATAGAGCAGGGCAGGGACGGGTTTTGCCTCATCGCTAACTTCGGGCAAATGCAGCGCGTAATGTCCCAACTGTATCTCGCAGGACAAATAGGCCGTGCTCTTATATTCATCTGGCTGGCACTCGGCCAGGACAGAGGTTGGCAAGGCGAAGCAAATAACACTGATCAACGCAGCTGCAAGACGTAACTTCCATGTCATTGGCAAAGGTTCCGGTCAGGGCGATGACTGATTCTTGCCTTGTTGTTGCTTCAATGCCCAATCAAATTCGGTTCATAAGACAATTTGGAACAATCTCGTGACACTTCCACCAATGATCAAGGCCATTCTCGCCAGCCTGTTTGTCTGGGGCGCCGTGGCGTTCGCAGCGATGGTGGCGCAGGCGGCGCAGGCGGCGCAGGCTGGCGTCGCCGTGCCCAAACTTGTTGGATCGGAATGGGGGCCTCATTCCGGTTCAAGCCAATTCATTCAGTTTCAAACCGGTGGTCGTATCGTCGGATCTGGCGGGTGCAACCGGTTTTTTGGCAGCTATGTGCAAACCGGTGCTGAATTGAAGATCGGTCGGCTCGGTGCAACCAAGATGATGTGCGAACAACAGGTGATGGCGCAGGAAAATGCACTATTTAACGTACTGTCACGCGTGCATGGATTTCAGCGCCAGGGCCATAAATTGGTGCTTTTTGACGCGTTGGGAGCCGAAATCGCCAAGTTTCAACAACGCGACTGGGATTAGCGACGAAGTGGCATCATGTATTAAATAGCTGCCGCAGGTTCTTCTCTCCGGTAGCAGAGAATTTGACTGCACGGGATCCTTGCACGCGCTTTGCCCAGTTCAGCTCATAAAACCGATCCAACAAGGCTGTTCCAAGTGACCCGGCGAGATGAGAGCGCCGGGAACTCCAGTCCAGACAAGACTTGCACATCGGGCGGCGGTTGCTGGACAGCAACTGCAGGTCGATGCCAAACCTGTCGACGAAGCCTTCGCCCTTGCTGGTCAGCTCAACTTCTTCGTCCCGCTCAACCAGATACTGACTGGCCAGCAGGCTGTCATAGAGCGTGACTCCCAGTTCACCGGCAAGGTGGTTGTAACAAACGCGGGCTTTTCTCAGAGCTTCGTCTTTTGGACCCGGCTGGGTGCGCAACATGCCGCGCTTTTCCGCAAGCCCCATCATTGATTCCAGGACGTCGCCAACATCGGCATCACTCAGCCCAAAATAACGATGCCGCCCCTGCTTGCGTTGGCGAATCAATCCGCCACTTTCCAGCTTTTTCAGATGCGAACTTGTGGTCTGTACCGTGACCCCGGCCTCTGACGCCAGTTCAGTGGCCGTCAAAGCCTTGCCGCTCATCAGGGCTGTCAAAATATTGGCCCGGGCCGGATCGCCGATCAGCGATCCCAAAAGGGCAGTGTCTGGTCCTTCTTTCATAGTTCGATCTTAGTCGAACCATTGTTGATTTGCAATAGGGCATAGTTCGATAGCGCTCGAGTTGTGATTGTTACAATTGCCGTGCGTGGTTCACCAAAAAGGAATAAAACCCATGATTACCTGTTTCATTACCTATCAAATCGATCCCACCAAAAAGCAGCAGTTTGAGCAATATGCCCGCAATTGGGGGGAGGCCATCCCGCGTTGCGGGGCAGATCTGATTGGCTATTTTGCACCCCATGAAGGGTCAAGCACTCTGGCCTATGGCGTCTACAATATCGAGAGTCTGGCTGCTTATGAGCAGTATCGGGCGCGGCTGATGGCAGACCCGCTGGGGCAGGAAAACTATCAATTTGCGCAAAAGGAAAAGTTTTTGTTGCGGGAAGAGCGCGTTTTTTTGAAACTGGCTTCTTTGCCCCACGGTGCCAGGTGAGACCATGATCGCTATTATTTTTGAAGTTTATCCCCGTGATGGGGAAAAGGAAAACTATCTGGAAATCGCTGCGGGGTTGAAACCGCAATTGGAGAAAATCGATGGCTTCATTTCGGTTGAACGGTTCCAAAGCCTGACGGACCCGAAAAAAATGCTGTCGCTGTCGTTCTTTGAGAGTGAAGAAGCAGTTGCCAACTGGCGCAATCTGGCCAGTCATCGTGATGGTCAGGAAAAAGGCCGGCAGGGCGTATTTGACGATTATCGTCTGCGGGTGGCCGGTGTCATTCGCGACTATGGCCTGTTTGACCGGGATCAGGCACCGCAAGATAGTCAACAGGTCCACGGTTCGTGATTGACCAGGCTCGTCGCCCTGCAAATACTGAATATATGCTTCTGGCCCTTCTGGCCTTGCTATGGGGGTCGTCCTATCTGTTTATCAAGATTGCTGTTGCCGAAATCCCTCCGCTTTCCCTGATGGCGCTTCGGGTCACAATCGCCGGAATATTCTTGATTGTGGTACTGAACTGGCGGCGGGAACGGTTGCCGCGCGATGGTAAAACCTGGCGGATGTTGCTGGTGCAATCATTTCTCACCGGCATCGGTGCCTGGACCGTGCTGGCCTGGGGACAACAATATGTCGATAGCGGTCTGGCCAGCGTGTTGAATTCGACTTCGCCGATTTTTGTTTTCCTGTTCACCTATTTGATCACCCGTCATGAAGCGACAAGTGGCTTGAAACTGTTTGGTGCCTTGCTTGGTCTGTTGGGTGTTGTGCTGATTGTCGGGGTTGATGCGCTGGCCGGTCTGGGCCAGCAGGTTGTGGGTCAGTTGGCGGCAATTTGTGGCGCGGTTTTGTACGCCTGTGCGGCCATTTACGGCAAACGTCTTGCGCATCTTTCGGCTACGGCAATCGCCACAGGCACGATGATCTGGGCGGTGATTATTCTGGTTCCTGCCAGTTTGATAGTGGAAAGACCCTGGACCCTGTCCCCCTCTGCTTCGGCTCTGATGTCGGCCTTTATTCTGGCGATTTTCTGCACCGGATGCGCCCTGTTGATATATTTCAGGTTGCTGAAAACACTTGGTTCGCTGGGTGTTGCCAGTCAGGCTTATCTGCGCGCCGGGGTTGGGGTATTGCTTGGCATGGTATTTTTGGGCGAAAAGATCACACCTGTCATGGCGGCAGGATTATTGGCCGCCATCATCGGCGTTGCCGCCATCAACATGCCGACAAAAACCAAACAGCAATAATTGTGACAATTGGAATTGGAAACTGAACGATGCACTATACTCAACTTGGACATACCGGCCTGACCGTATCGCGACTGTGTTTTGGCTGCATGTCCTTTGGTACGCCGGGAGGTCCGACGCACCCCTGGGTTTTGCCTGAAAGTGAAGCTGGACCATTCTTCAAGCTGGCAGTGGAGCAAGGCATCAATTTTTTCGACACTGCGGATCACTATAATTACGGCGACAGCGAAGAAATTACTGGGCGCATGCTGAAGAAATTCGCTCGTCGTGAAGAGATAGTCGTGGCGACAAAGTTGGGGCTTAAAATGGGGGACGGGCCCAATATGCAGGGCCTTTCGCGAAAGCATATTATCGAAAGCGTGGACGCCTCGCTGAAACGGTTGCAGATGGATCATGTCGATCTGCTTTACGTCCATCGCCTGGACCCCCTGACGCCGTTTGAAGAAATGCTCGAGGCGCTCGATATTGTTGTGCGTGCCGGCAAAGTTATCTATCCGGCAGCGTCGTCCATGTATGCCTGGCAGTTTGCCAAATTGCGCGAAATGCAAATATCTGCCGGTTTCGTACCGTTTGCTGCGATGCAAAATTTTTACAACCTCGCCTATCGTGAAGAAGAACGAGAAATGATGGCTTATTGTCATTCAGAAGGTGTTGCAGTTGTCCCTTGGAGCCCAATTGCCAGGGGGTTTTTGGCTGGTAACAAGCCAAAACTGGGGGTGGCCACCAACCGCGCGCAGACCGACAAAATGGGCAAATTGTTTGGCTCAAAACAGGATTATGCGGTTCTGGACCGGGTTAAAAAAATCGCTGACGAAACCGGGCATAGTGCGGCCCAAATCGCCTATGCGTGGGTTCTTTCAAAGCCTTATGTCACAGCACCGATTGTCGGCAGCACCAAAATTGCCCAGTTGGAAGAGGCGATTTCTGCGCTTGACGTGACTTTGACAGCGGGGCAGGTCAAACGTTTGGAGGCGGTTTATAAACCGCGTGAAGTAATGGGACATTCATGACCATCCACGACGCCAACAAGGCCGCTTTTCAGTCCTACCGACAAGCCCTCTACGATTTCGATATCGACGCACTGAAAGCGGTGACCACCGACTTATTTATCACGGATGCCACAGTTCATCTGGCGCATCCGTTTGAAACCCTTGATGGTCCCGAGGGGCTGATAAACGACGCCCTGTTGCCGCTGCAAAGGGCGATGCCCGATCTGGAGCGCCGCGACACGCTGGTGATGGCGGGTAGATCGCCGCTGGGAACCGACTGGGTCGGCTGCTGTGGCTATTATACCGGTACTTTCGACAAGCCGTTTTTGGATATTCCGCCAAGCGGTCATCAGGCTTCGCTGCGGTTTCACGAATTTTATCGGTTTGAAGATGGCAAGGTCACCGAATTTCAGGCGCTGTGGGATATCCCCGAACTGATGATGCAGGCCGGTGCCTGGCCGATGGCACCGTCACTGGGGCGGGAATGGCACGTGCCGGGACCGGCAACCCAGGACGGGCTTTCAATCGGCCCCCATGATGAAGCGAGGTCCCACGCCAGTTGGCAACTGGTTTCCAACATGCTGGCCGGTCTTGGCAATTTTTCTGAAGGCGGTGTCGAAGCTATGGGACTGGAAAAATTCTGGCATCCCAAATTCTCCTGGTATGGTCCGGCAGGAATAGGTACGGCGCGGGGAATAGAGGGGTTCCGCAATTGGCATCAGATACCGTTTTTAAGCGGTATGCCGGATCGGGTTGGGACGTTAGGCAAGGGCAATCTGTTTGGCGATGGTGATTTCGTCGGTTTTACGGCGTGGCCAGGCATGCATATGACGCTGGATGGCGATGGGTTTTTGGGCATTCCACCGGTCAATAAACGCATTACCATGCGCAGTCTTGATTTTTGGCGCTGTGAAAACGGCCTTATTCGTGAAAACTGGGTGTTGGTAGACCTCTTGGACGTCTATCATCAAATTGGTGTTGATGTGCTGGCCCGGATGCGGGAATTCAACAAGGCGCGGCGTTAGGCCTGACTGGTGCTAGCCGAGTTTTTGGGCCGTGATGTACCAGGCCTGAACGCCTTCATTGACCATATAGTCCAATTTGCTCTGTTCCAGTACGCGCCAGACGGCATTTTGGGCATGCGCTTCTATGGCTTCGTCAAAGTGCGCCTCATCCCACACCCCTTCATTGACGGTAAAACAGATCAACCCGCCCGGTTTGGCGATGCGGATCAGTTCGTCAAATCCTTCCGGGCCAAGATGTCCATGGGTGAACACGCCAACGCAGAGCACCGCATCATAAGTGCTTTCATCTGCGGCCAATTGTTCGCCCGGATTTAGGTCCAGCAGCTTACGATAGCCGCGTGTTTTGGCGTGGGCCATCATTTCTGCCGATATGTCGGTACCGTCATAATGTTTGAATCCGGCGCGCTGCAGGTGCAGACCAACAAGACCTGTCCCGCACCCCACATCCATGATCTGCGCTTCTGAGTCGCCACAATGCCGGGTCAACATGGCAACCGTCGTTGGCTGCGAAACGGTGCCAAGCTTGTTGTCATTATCATCATCATAGGCGTCGGCCCAGTCGGCATAGACGGACTTCAGCTGACCGGTGACGTCGCTGTCATGTGAATCGTCAAAATGATGATATTTTTCAATTCCATGTATTTTGGAATCTTTTTGACTATTCATCGCGCCACCTGTGCCTTTCGTCCAACCAGAACAATTACCAACACGGCTCCGGCAAAAGCCAGCGTTTCCAGTGAGATATGTTCACCAACCACGACAGCCGCAATGCCCAGCGTGATAAATGTCTGCAACAATTGCAACTGGCCGACTTTGGCGATCCCACCGAGTTGCAATCCTGTGTTCCAGGCGAAGAACCCCAAAAACATTGAACACAGCGAGACATAGGCGAATGCCCACATTTGTGGAGTGGGTGCGTGCAAATATTCAAATTGCCAAAAGAACCATGTGCCAATGACCGAGATTGGTAAAAGCAGGATCAAAGCCCAGCTGATAACTTCCCAGCCCGGCATGTGGCGGCTGAGCTTTCCAGATACCACGTAACCGGCAGATGCAATTATGCCTGCCACCAGCAGCCACAAATCGCCGATCACAAATCCAAAACCGCTGTCGCGGAAGGTAAATATGAGGATCAACACCGCACCAAGTATGCCGCAAAGCCAGAACAGGGGGGAGGGGCGTTCGCCTGCAAGCAGGGTTGCGAATACCGCCGTCGCCAAGGGCAGAATGCCCAACACAACTCCCCCATGGGATGCGGGAACCGTATACATGGCCAGCGTCATGAAACCGGGAAACCCAAATACCAGCGTCAGCCCGGCAAACAGCAGCGCTCCCAGATGTTGGCGGGGAAATTTTTTCCCCATCGCAACAATGCAGATAATGGCCGCGAGCCCGGCAATAACGGCCCGGCCAAAGGTCAAGAATCCTGCGTCGAAACTAACCACCGCAATGCGGGTCGCAGGCAGAGTTCCCGCGAAAATCACCACGCCGATCAACCCGAGAATGAGACCCAATAAGGCGCTTTTGGATTGGCTGGAGGGAGAATTGGTTTGCATCACCCCTCTTAGAGTCTGATTGCCTCATCGTCGACAAATTTATGTGACAAACATAACGCTAATTTCACTCGCTTCATCTTCCTCAAATCATTAGAATGCTGCCATGTCCATTTGGTCCGACATTGGAAACTATCTGAAGACTGTTGCCAGCGATGCTGTCTGCACGGTTCTGGACGGGGTGCGCGCTGCATTTGCTGAAAATCGCGAAAAGCGGCGGCGGGTGACGTTCTCCATCGCGCTGATCGCTCTGGCTGCAAAAATGGCCAAGGCGGACGGGGTGGTGACACAGGCGGAGGTGCAGGCCTTTCGGCAGGTATTCAAAGTTCCGCCGGAGGAGTTCGATAACGTTTCAAGACTGTTTAATCTGGCCAAGCAGGATGTGGCGGGCTTCGATGCCTACAGCGCCCAGGTGCGTTCGCTGTTTCCCGGCGATGATCCGACCGATGACGAGGTTTTGCAGGATGTGTTGGATGCCTTGTTTCACATCGCCAAAGCAGACGGACTGATCCATCAAAACGAGATTTTGTTTCTCGACGAAGTGGCTTACCTGCTGGGGTTTGAGGCAATGGCCTATGAACGCATCAAAATGCGCCACATGCATCCAAGCGATGCAAACCCCTATACAATTCTTGATGCCGATCCAGAATGGGATTTTCCAAGGCTCAAATCACATTACCGAAAACGGGTGGCTGAAAGCCATCCTGACAGATTGATCGCCCGCGGTGTGCCATCGGAATTTGTCGTCATTGCCACCGAACGGCTGGCCGCACTGAATGCTGCATGGGAAGCTATTGAAGCAATCCATGCACCGCGCCGTCCGGCCATCGTCTCTTGAGTTTTGCCGCCGATTCCAGCTGTGTTGATCTGGTCAATCCCGCCGTTAACTTCGGCGATCGCAAACCGGGCCTGAACCGCGATAATTCTTCGCCGGACATTTTGCTGTTGCATTATACCGGCATGGCAGATGATGCTCGGGGGAGCGGTGCGCTTAAATGGCTGTGCTGTGAGGAGAGCGGGGTATCCTGTCATTATTTCATCCGTGAAGACGGTGAAATAGTTCAATTGGTGCGCGAACAGGACCGGGCCTATCACGCCGGTGTCGGCTCATGGAAAGGTGACCCGGATACAAATTCCAGGTCCATTGGCATTGAAATCGTCAACGGTGGACATCCTGCCGGCCTGCCCGATTTTCCGCAGGTTCAAATGCAGGCTGTGGCTCGTTTGAGCCGCGATATTATTCAACGTCGCCACATTTCACCCTGTTTTGTCCTGGCCCATTCAGATATTGCGCCAGGGCGAAAAATCGATCCCGGAGAAAAATTTAACTGGGGCTGGCTGGCGCGGCATGGTGTTGGACATTGGGTTAATCCGGCGCCTGTCCGGTCTGGCCGGTTTTTTCAGCGCGGTGATACGGGAGAACCGGTCGAGGCGCTGCAGTCAATGTTGGCATTATATGGGTACGGCGTTGAAATATCTGGATCATTTGATGATCAGACCCATATCGTCGTGGAGGCCTTTCAACGTCATTTCAGACCGGAACAAGTGGATGGTGTTGCCGACATTTCGACAATTGAGACTCTCCACCAGTTGTTGAAATCATTGCCCGCAGGCTAAAAATTTTTGTGCCAAAACCTGACCGGATTGAAAATTTGTCACAACAATGTGACAAATGTGGCGGCTCTGCCTTAATTCTGTACGTTTTGGATGGTCAAGGCATAGGGATGAGCGGGTGGCAATGTAATTTTGCCTTCCCTGGGGTCGTTAGAAGAATTTAAAAAAGGCATCCGGATGCAGTTTCTCCGCCTGATATTTGTTGTGTCGATTGTGCCATTTGCACTTTCAGCATGTCAGAACTCTCAAACTGCGACCAATGTTTACGGCGGCAACAATTTTGATCAGCCCCTCAAAACTCCGGTTACTCTGAAGACGCTGGTGGCTTCCAATGAAGCTTCCCGTTCAACCCAGCCAACGGTTGAGGCGAAAGTAACTGATGTCGATGCGGCTGAAACCCAGGTGGCGCTGAAGCCAAAGGAAGAGCCGAAAAATTCGGTAGCCGTGGCGAAGCTTGAGGAAGTGGCGGCTGCGACGACAACTGCGGCGACGGCGGCGACAGTGGCGACGGTGAAAGCGGCGAAAGTGGCGAAAGCTCCCACCCACAAGGACCTGACGTCCAAGCAACTGGTTGTCGAAAATCGCCAGATGTTCGCCCCAATTATCGCCAAACATGCCAAAGCCAACGGCGTGCCGCTGAAACTGGCCCTGGCAGTGGTTGAGGTTGAATCAAATTATAAGCCGGCTGCCCGTGGCCGGGCCGGTGAAATTGGCTTGATGCAATTGCTGCCCAGAACCGCTCGATATATTGGCTATGAAGGCAAGATGAAGCATCTGTATCACCCGGATATCAATATTCGCTACGGAATGAAATATCTTGGCAAAGCCTACAAATTGGGCGGCGGATCAACCTGCGGTGCCATTTTGAAATATAATGCCGGCCACGCTGCCAAGCGAATGAACAAGATTAGCCGTCATTATTGCAACCGCGTTCAGCGCATCATGCGCAAGACCTAGCGCTGCTGCTCAACAATCGCCTGTGTCAATTGCAAGATTTACACCGCCCCGGCGATTTTCTTTGACCCGCTGACAATTTCACGCCAAATAGTCTGACCAGCTGGCTGGATGACTGCCCTTTGCAACGTCGAAAGATGGTGAGGGGAGGAAAGTCCGGGCTCCATGGAAACACGGTGCCGGGTAACGCCCGGCGGGGGTGACCCCAGGGAAAGTGCAACAGAAAGTATACCACCTCGCAAGAGGCAAGGGTGAAAAGGTGGGGTAAGAGCCCACCGCACAGCCGGCAACGGATGTGGCAAGGTAAACCCCACCGGGAGCAAGACCGAATAGGAACACCATGTTTTGCGCAAGCAAGACCAGCCTGTTTCCAGGTGAGAGTGTTCGGGTAGGTCGCATTGAGGTGTCCAGCAATGGCTGCCCCAGAGGAATGGTCATCGCCTTCGCTCGTCGAAGTGCACAGAACCCGGCTTACAGGCCAGCTGGTAAAAATTACTCCATTCAGTGTTGTTGATGCTTCATTTTGCGCAATGGCCTGCGCAAAACGTAATCGAGTCATGGATTTAACGATTGTGGCGAGTTACGCTGCTGCCAAGGAGTAAGTCCATGGAACGCCGCCTGGTCGGAATTTTGGCCGCCGATGTCGTCGGCTACAGCAGCCTCATGGCTGACGACGAGGAAGGCACGTTGGGCCGACTTAAGGCGCATCGAGCTGACGTAATAGGCCCGGCAGTATCGGAAAATAACGGAAACATTTTCAAGCTGATGGGCGATGGTGTTCTGGCTGAATTTCCAAGCGTGGTTGATGCTGTTCGATGCGCAATGCAGATCCAACAGGAGACCGGTGCCCCGGCGATGGAATCCGATGATAATCCCACCATCCAGCTGCGTATCGGTATTAATTTGGGCGATGTCATTGTTGATGGCGACGACATTTACGGAGATGGCGTGAACATCGCTTCGCGCCTGGAAAGGATTGCAGAGGCTGGGGGAATTTGCGTGGCCGGGACGGTTGTGGATCATGTCCGCAACAAAGTTGATGTCGGCTTTGAAGACCTTGGAAAACGTCAGCTCAAGAATATTCCCAATCCTGTGCAGGTGTTTCGTCTGGACGTTGGTGCAAGTGCCAGTGCCAGTGCTGCATCTGCATTCGAAACCATGATCGGCCTTGACGTTGATATCCCAGACTATCCATCAATCGCAGTGCTTCCATTCACGATCATGAGTGCCGATCCTGAGCAGGAGTTTTTTGCAGACGGTGTTGCAGAAGATATCATCACCGCTTTATCAAAAATCAGCAGATTGATGGTGGTCGCGCGCAATTCCACGTTTACCTACAAGGGGCGGGCAGTAGACGTAAAACAGGTCAGCCGTGATCAGGGTGTCCGCTATGTGCTGGAGGGCAGCGTCCGCAAAGGTGGCGACAGGGTCCGAATTACGGCCCAGTTGATCGACGCAACCACCGGTCTGCATATCTGGGCCGAGCGCTATGATCGTACGCTGGCAGATATTTTTGACCTGCAGGACGAAATTGTCCGGGAAATCGTTATCGCTCTGGATGTAAAACTTCGCGAAGGAGAACAACACCGGGTTTGGTCCAGTGGGACAAGAAACCTGGAAGCCTGGGAATGTGTGCGCCTGGCAACCGATTCAGTTCTTGGAGGCTCATCCGACAAACAGCCTCGTGCCAAGCAACTGATCGATCGGGCAATTGAACTCGACCCCAATTATCCGACTGCCTGGGCCATGCGCGGTTGGATTTATTTCAACGAAGCCGACGTTGGTGGCGGTTTAGGTGATCATGAGAGTTTTGATAGGGCGCAGGCAAAGGCAATAGACTGTGGCCGTCGTGCCCTCGAACTCGATCCCGACTATGCTGACGCCTATGGCATGTTGGCCCTGGTCCACCTGAATGCGGGCGAATACGATAAAGCGATGGAAATGGTCGAAAAAGCCATCCTGCTTGCCCCCAATAGTGCAGAAAATTTTGGCGGTGTCGCCGGAGCCGTGATGACAAAATCGGGCAACCCGGAGCGCGGGATTGAGTTGGTAAAAAGAGGAATGCGTCTTTGCCCGTTTTATCGTCCCGGTTTTTTGAGGGGGCTTGGTGCGGCCTATCGCATGGCCAATCGGGTCGAAGAGGCGGTCGCCTGTTATCGGGAATCAATCCGGCGGGAAACCGGTTATCTCGCCGCCTATGTGAATTTGACGTCGGCGCTTGGAGAGCTTGGCAATCTTGATGAAGCCCGGGAGGCGGCCCGCGATGTGCTTCGCCAGGAACCAGAGTTTTCAATCAAGAGATATACGGCAGGATTAAGCTATCGTAATCCGGCTGATATCGAACGCATCGCAGATGGCTTACGCAACGCCGGCTTGCCCGAATAGACCGCAAGATAAATATGCATCTGCTGCGATAATCGGTTTCGATCGACCGGCAGCTCCGCTGAAATCACGGACTTCTTTTGGCTGCGCTGGTCGAAAGTCAGGGAGCCCCGGATCGAAGCCAAAACCGTTACCCGGCAATCGAATTTGGCAAGCTTTTACAATGCGGATTTATGGCCAATGTAAACGAACCCTTAACGTTATCGATTCATGTTCGGTTAACCGGTGCTGGCGAGTCGCAAGGCAGGCTTCTTCTGCGCCTTCAAAAGGGGTTTTGATCGAATAGTGCTCGGAGATTTCGCCAACCTGCGCCCAAACGGCCGATATTTTCCCGTAGCCGCCAGGCGGGACTGGAGAGCTGGGGCAAGATACAGCTCATCGAAGGAATATTTGCGTCTCATGCCAAATGCCGTGCCATCTTCACCCCACATCCCGGTCATGTTGCCGCAGGTTTTACAAGCACTCTCCCCCCTGGAAGGTGGCGTATTCATTGATGCGACATTTGGTGCAGGTGGCTATACCGGCGCAATGCTTGATGCTGGCGCGCAAGTTGTGGCAATCGACCGTGATCCCGATGCTATAGCTGCTGGTGCTGCTTTGGTGGCGATCCATGAGGGTCGGCTGACCCTGCAGCATGGCCGTTTTTCTAATCTGGATGTATTGGCCAAGGCTAGCGGGTTTGATGCCGTTGATGGTGTGGTTGCAGATATTGGCGTGTCTTCGATGCAGATCGATCAGGCAGAGCGGGGGTTTTCCTTCCAGAAAGAAGGCCCTCTCGATATGCGTATGGAACAGTCCGGCGTCAGTGCGGCTGATGTTGTAAACTCTCTCCAACGCTCTGATTTAACACGTATTATCGGCATATTGGGAGAGGAAAGGCAGGCCTCACGCATTTCTGCTGAAATTGTCGAGCAGCGTGCCAAGGCGCCATTTGAAACAACTAAACAATTGGCCGCATGCGTGGAAAAAGTTTTGAGCCGCAAGCCAAAGGACCGTATTCACCCGGCGACGCGTACGTTTCAGGCGCTGAGGATATTCGTAAATCGGGAACTTGAGGAACTGGCAGACGCGTTGCTGGCAGCGGAACGTATTTTAAAACCCGGTGGGCGATTGGTTATTGTGACCTTCCACTCATTGGAAGACAGACTGGTCAAGCGGTTCTTCAAAGACCGGGCCGAACAATCAGGTGGCTCGCGTCATCTGCCCGAAGCGCAAAATGCTCCCCTTACCTTTCAACAGGTCAAACGGGGCGCTTTGGCAGCATCGAGAGAAGAGAGTGAACAGAATCCCCGTTCAAGGTCGGCAAAATTACGCGCCGCGGTACGAACCGATGCACCGGTTGGCAGCGATGACCGTTCGGTATTTGGCCTGCCGCGATTGGCCGATGTTGTTTCTGCAGGGAGGCCGGCATGATCCGAATTACCGATGCAATCTTGCTCGGCGTTGCAGTTGCCGGTGCAATTTATACCTTCCAAATCAAACATGAGGCGGAACTTTCTGCCAAGGAATTGAGGACGCTGAAGGCTCAGATTGGCGCCCAAAAGCGAAAAATTTCTCTGTTGCAGGCCGATTGGGCGCTGGAGACGGGGCCGTCGAGGCTGGAGGCAATCGCTGCACAGTTTTCCGATCAGTTGATGCTGAAGCCGATGGAAGCCTTCCAGATAATCGACCCGTCTGAACTGCCCGACATACGCCCAAAAGTTGAGATCGACGTAGATACGCGACAAGCAGGCGAGGGTGAGGAACTAACCACAGGAGGTATCGGCGACCTCATACAGAAGGCATCGGAAAATTGATTGGCAAATGTCTCAGGGCAATCTCCGCATTGTCGAACAAGTTGAACTTTTCAGGTGGTCGCACCAGATATGAGTCGGCTGACGTGACTGTTCAGGCGCGCGACCGCATTTTTGTTGTCATGTTTGGAATCGCCGCCCTGTTCGTCATCATTCAGGGCCGGCTGATTTATTTGGGCATGAATGGCAATGAAGGGCGGACAGTGCGCCGCAATGTCGACACAGCGCTGACAGCAGCACGTCCAAAAATTCTCGATCGCAACGGCCAGATAATGGCACTCGATATCGAGGTTCAGTCGTTGTTTGCGGAGCCGAAAATCATCGAGCGACCAAACGAGATTTACGAGGCTCTTGTGACCGTTTTGCCGGAGCTCGAATACAAAAGCACCATGCGCAAGCTTAAGAGCGGGCAGGGATTTGTATGGATCAAGCGGGAGATTACACCGCGCCAACAGGCAGACATTCTGGCGCTTGGACTTCCCGGAGTGGGGTTTCGCCCCGAAAGTCAAAGATTTTATCCTGCCAGCGAAACCGCTTCCCACATTCTGGGCCACACGAATATTGACAATCAGGGCATAGCAGGAGTTGAGAAACACCTCGATGATTCCTGGTTGCGCCAGTTGCATAAATCAGGCTTTGCATTGGACAAAGAACTTGAGCCGGTAAAGCTCAGTGTGGATTTGCGGGTTCAACATTATGTTCGTGAGACGCTGGTTGAGGTGATGCGGAAATACCGGGCGATTGCAGCAGCAGGGGTCGTGCTGAATGTTCACACCGGTGAAATTGTCGCCATGTCGTCGCTGCCGGATTACAACCCTAACAAACCGGTTGATGCGCTGAAAAAAGATCGCCTGAACCGGATGTCGGCAGGGCTCTTTGAAATGGGCTCAACGTTCAAGACTTTCACAACCGCGATGGCGCTGGATAGCGGCAAGGTCAACCTTCGTGACCGGTTTGATGCGCGCAATCCAATTCGCATCGGGCGTTTTCGGATCACCGATTTTCACGGCAAAAAACGCATATTGTCGGTGCCCGAAGTGTTCATCTATTCGTCCAATATCGGCACCGCTAAAATGGCTGATGTTGTCGGCATCAAGGGACATCAGGAGTTCCTCACCCGCATGGGGCTGCTGACCAAAATGGAAGGTTTGGAACTGCCGGAAATTGCCCGGCCAACCCAGCCCAAGAAATGGAAAAAGGTCAATTCGATTACCATTTCCTACGGCCATGGCATTTCGACAACTCCCTTGCAGACGGCTGTTGCTGCCGCAGCTTTGGTCAATGGTGGCAAGCTGATACCGCCGACATTGTTTCCCCGCTCAACCGATGAAGCTGACGCGCTGGCCCGTCAGGTCCTCAACCGGCAAACCTCCGACACAATGCGCTATTTGTTGCGCCTCAATGTTGTGAAGGGCTCCGGCAGGCGCGCTGAAGTGCCCGGATATCTGGTAGGAGGTAAAACCGGAACCGCTGAAAAGGTGATCAAAGGGCGCTATTCCAACAAACATCGGTTCAATGCGTTTTTGTCCACATTCCCGGTCAATGATCCGCAATATGTTGTTTTGGTGATTGTCGATGAACCAAAACCTGAAAAGGGTCAGGTATACGCAACCGCCGGTATGAACGCCGCCCCTTCAGTCGCCAACATTATCAAGCGGTCTGCTCCGGTGTTGGGCATTCAACCTGATTTTGAAGTTCGTGATACCGCCACTTTGTCGTCGTATCGGCGATGAAATAATATTAAAGAGCGCTGCACAAATGCTGTTGAGCAAGATTTTTGGACCCGATGTCAGGCGAACAGGAGATGTCGAAATCTCCGGTCTTACGGTCGATTCCAGACAGGTGAAACCGGGCATGTTGTTTGCCGCTATGTCTGGATCAAACGTTGATGGCTCAGCTTTCGTTCCGTCCGCATTGCAGTCCGGAGCGGTTGCGCTTCTCGTTTCAAACGACGCGGATATTGGTGGCTCTACTGATGTGCCGGTGGTTCGATCTGATGATGTGCGCCGCGCCATCGCGCTGGCTGCGGCACAATTTTACGCAAGCCAACCTGAGATTATGGCGGCTGTCACCGGCACGGCCGGCAAGACGTCGGTGGCCTCATTTCTGCGCCAGATTTGGCAGCAACTGGGCTGTCAGGCTGCGATGATCGGAACAACCGGTGTATTTGCGCCGGGGCGCGAGGATTACGGATCTTTGACCACGCCCGATCCGGTGCGGTTGCACCAATTGCTTGCTGAGCTTGCTGGTGGCGATGTCACCCATTGTTCGATGGAAGCGTCGTCCCACGGACTTGATCAACGGCGGCTGGACGGGGTGAAGCTGGCAGCTGGCGGGTTCACCAATCTGGGCCGCGATCATCTCGATTATCACGCGGATATGGACGAATATCTGGCGGCAAAGCTGCGGTTGTTCGATACGCTGTTGGTATCAGACCAGTCGGCGGTGATTTTCGCTGATGATCTGTTCAGTGAGCCGGTGATTGCCGCTGCCGGTCAGCGCGGGTTGAACGTAAACACCGTTGGGCGCAAGGGTGATTATCTGTGTCTAAAGAGGTTGGAACAGCATCGCCACGCGCAAATCGCTGAAGTCGTTCATGAAGGCAGGATGTTTCGGGTTGAATTGCCATTGGCCGGGGAATTCCAGATGGCCAATGCGCTGGTTGCTGCGGGTCTGGCGATTTCAACCGGCAGCGATGCAGCGGCAGTGCTGGCGTCGCTTGAAAGTCTCAAAGGAGCGTCCGGGCGGTTGGAATTGATCGGCCAGACAGGTGACGGAGCACCTGCTTATGTGGATTATGCCCACAAGCCGGAGGCACTGGAAAATGTCCTCAAGGCACTGAAACCCTATACGACCGGCAAGCTGGTCCTTGTATTCGGCTGCGGTGGAGACCGGGATCAGGGAAAGCGCCCGATCATGGGCGAGATTGCCCATCGGCTGGCGGATCTTGTCATTGTGACCGATGATAATCCAAGAACTGAAGATGCCGCTGCCGTGCGTGCCCAGATACTTGCAGCAGTTCCAGGTGCCACCGAAATCGGTGACCGACGCGCGGCGATCAAACACGCTGTCGATCAATTGCGGGCGGGTGATTCTCTTGTCGTGGCCGGAAAAGGGCACGAAGAAGGGCAGATTGTCGGCACACAGACACTGCCGTTTTCCGATCACCAGGTTGTGTCGCAGGCGCTGGAGGCGGGCAAATGACTGACTTGCTCTGGACCAGTGAATTACTTTGCGACGTGATGCAGGCGCGGGCGATTGGCGATTTGCCAGATGGTATTAGCGGCATTTCAATTGACAGCAGGACCATAAAACCTGGCGAAGCCTATTTCGCCATCAAGGGCGATCTTCATGATGGTCATAAATTTGTCGCTTCAGCTTTTGCCAATGGCGGTGCAGTCAGTGTGGTCAGCGAAGACTGGAGTGATCGACTGACCGGAGAAACCGGCCCGTTGCTTGTGGTCGATGATGTGTTGGGTGCGCTGGAACGTCTGGGTATTGCTGCGCGAAGCCGTACCGGGGCAAAAGTGATCGCAGTAACCGGCAGTGTTGGCAAAACCACCACCAAAGAAGCGCTGAGAACAGCCCTTGCTCCGTCTGGTAAAGTTCATGCGGCCGTTGCTTCATTCAACAACCACTGGGGCGTGCCGCTGACATTGGCGCGGATGCCACAGGACACGGATTTTGCCGTGATTGAAATTGGAATGAACCACCCCGGCGAGATTACACCGTTGGTAAAAATGGCGCGTCCCGATGTGGCTATGGTGATGAATGTTGCGGCGGTACATCTTGGTGCATTTGCCAGTGTGGATGAAATTGCGCGAGCAAAAGCTGAAATTTTTCAAGGTGTTGAGCCCGGTGGTGTTGCCCTGATAAACGGCGATGATGAAAGGCTGGACCTGCTTCGAAATTGGGCTGCGGAAGCTGGTGTTGAGAACATATATACGTTTGGAGAAGCCGAAGGATGCGATGCTCACTTGTCCAAACTTGTGCTGCACGGGTCCTGTTCCTGCCTGACGGCAACCATCCTGGGAGATGATGTTGTCGTTAAAGTTGGCGCTCCGGGCCGCCACATTGCGCAAAACATCCTGGGTGTTTTGGCGGCATGTAAGCTGACCGGTGCTGATCTGGCGCGTGCTGGTCTGGCGGTGGCAGATATGAAACCGGTCAAGGGCAGGGGAGAACGGCACACGATTGGCACGGGTGAAAACCGCCTGGTGCTGATTGATGAAAGCTACAATGCCAATCCGACCAGCATGCGGGCAGCGCTGGAATTGCTGGCAAATGCTCCGATCAAGGGCAATGGCCGCCGCATTGCGGTGTTGGGCGATATGCTTGAACTCGGGCCACTGTCATCACAGTTCCATGCAGGTCTTGAAGAACCGATATTGGCGGCCGATGTCGACAAGGTGTTTCTTGCTGGCCCGGAAATGAAATCGCTGCAGGAAGCGCTGTCGCTCCGCGCCATCGCCGTCCACAAACAAACCATTGACGAACTGGCGCCCCTGGTCTGCGCCGAATTGCGCGGTGGTGATGTGGTCATGGCCAAGGCGTCTCTGGGGATGAAGTTTGCAAAATTCATAGATGCACTGATAAACGCCGACCAGAAACAGCTTAACGCGTCGTAGGCGCATCATAGGGAAATATCAGGCGGTCAATTCGCCGGACAGGAAAATATGCTTCATTATCTCGCAACCGAATTTGGAAATCAGATTCCCCTGCTCAATGTGTTTCGCTACATCACGTTTCGAACCGGTGGAGCGCTGTTTACGTCTGTGTTGATTGTCTTTCTGTTTGGGCCGCAGATCATTCGTTCGCTGCGTGGGCGGCAGAAGAAGGGGCAGCCAATCCGGGCGGACGGCCCGACCACACATTTCAAAAAAGCTGGAACACCGACGATGGGAGGCCTCATGATCCTTGTCGGTCTTGTCGGCTCAACCTTGATTTGGGCAGACTTGTCGAGTGTCTATGTCTGGACCGTGCTGCTGGTCACCCTGTCATTTGGCGGTATCGGATTTTACGACGATTATCTGAAGGTCAAGAAGGCCAGTCACGGTGGATTTTCGGGGCGTATGCGCCTGCTGCTTGAATTTATCATCGCCGGCATCGCCTGCGCGGTAATCATGATGCTCGGCGATCAGACCTCATCCGTCTCGGGTGTTGATATGTCGAGTGCGCTGACCTTCCCGTTCTTTAAAAACCTGGTCCTGCATCTGGGCTGGTTCTTCATCTTTTTCGGTGCCTTCGTGATTGTTGGGGCTGGCAACGCGGTCAATCTGACCGATGGATTGGACGGGCTGGCAATTGTGCCGGTAATGATCGCGGCAGCTTCCTTTGGCGTCATTGCCTATCTGGCGGGTAACAAAGTGTTTGCCGATTATCTGCAGATTCACTTCGTATTGGGCACAGGTGAACTGGCCATCATTTGTGGCGCAGTGATTGGCGCCGGCCTTGGATTTCTGTGGTTTAACGCTCCTCCGGCTGCGATCTTTATGGGCGATACGGGCTCTCTGGCGCTTGGCGGCATGTTGGGAACGATTGCGGTTGCTGCCAAACATGAAATCGTTTTGATGATCATTGGCGGTCTATTTGTAATGGAAGCGCTATCAGTGATCATTCAGGTGGGATCATTCAAAATGACCGGTAAGCGGGTATTCAAGATGGCACCAATCCATCATCATTTTGAGCAATTGGGCTGGACGGAGAGCCAGGTTGTGATCCGGTTCTGGATTATTTCCATCATGTTAGCACTTGCCGGACTTGCAACCCTCAAACTGCGATAACCGGCCATATGATTCCAGTTACACTTTTTGAAGGGCAAAAGGTTGCGCTGTTCGGGCTTGGCGGTTCGGGGCTGATCACCGCGCGGGCGTTGCAGGCCGGCGGGGCGAAATTGGTTGCTTTTGACGACAACCCGGCAAGCGTTGAAAAGGCGCATCAAATTGGTATTCCAACCGGTGATTTGCGCGAAATTGACTGGGGGGATTACCAGGCCCTGATATTGGCACCAGGCGTGCCTTTGACCCATCCCCAACCACATTGGTCGGTTGATCTGGCGGTTCGTGCCGGGGTGGAAGTTATCGGCGATATCGAACTGTTTTCGCGCATGATGCAAAAACAGGGGCGCAGGGCTCCGTTCGTGGCGATCACCGGAACCAATGGCAAGTCGACAACGACGGCGCTGATTGCCCATGTTCTGTCGAGTGCTGGTCGGAATGTTCAGATGGGCGGCAATATCGGCCGTGCGGTCCTCGCTCTCGACCCGCTCAGCGAAAATCCTGCCAATCAGGTTTATGTGGTGGAGTGCTCCTCCTATCAAATAGATCTCGCGCCGTCGTTGCACGCCCATGTTGGTGTCTTGTTAAACGTTACTCCGGACCATCTGGAACGCCACGGAACGTTTGAAAACTATGCGGCCATCAAGCAACGTCTGGTGGCGGCAAGCGATATTGCCGTCGTCAGCATGGATGACGATTTCTGCCGTCAGGCCGCAGAAAAAATTGAGAATGATAAAACGCCTGTGCTTCGCATTTCTGGTACCCCGGTTTCGGGCTCCGATATCGGATTTGATGGTTCGGATCTGCTTGATGAGGCGGGCGAACCGGTCATCCCCCTGTCGGGCATCGGATCACTACGTGGACAACATAATGGCCAAAATGCCGCCGCTTGCCTTGCGGTCTGCCAGTCGCTTGGCCTGTCGAATGAGGACGTATTGAACGGGTTTCGTACGTTTCCTGGTCTGGCTCATCGCATGGAGCAGGTGGGGACTGTCGGGCCTGTTCTTTTTATCAATGATTCAAAAGCCACAAATGCGGAGGCCGCCGCCCCCGCACTTTCCAGCTTCGACAAAGTTCACTGGATCGCCGGTGGGCTGGCCAAAGAGGGGGGAATCGAAACGCTTGCGCCTCACTTCTCCCGGATCGAAAAGGCCTATCTGATTGGAGAAGCCGCGGGAATGTTTGCCGCCCAGCTCGGGGATACGATTCCTTATGAAATTGCTGGCACACTGCAACAAGCCGTTAACCATGCGGCGAGCGATGCTGCGAAGGATGCTGCGAAGGATGCAGCAAAGAAAACCGAGAGTGCAGTCGTCTTGCTTTCCCCGGCGGCGGCGAGTTTCGATCAGTATGCCAATTTTGAAATTCGGGGAGACGCCTTCAAGGATGCTGTAAGCGCTTTGGAAGGTTTTAAAGGAATTGAGGACTGAGCCTATGATGTCACGTGCCAGAAAAAGCCCGGTTTCGGATTGGTGGTGGACGGTCGATAAGTATCTGCTGTCTGCGGCGCTGCTGCTGCTTGCCAGCGGTTTCCTGCTGTCGTTATCGGCAAGCCCATCGGTGACGGCGCGGCTCGGCATTCCCGACAGTTTTCACTTTGTCAAACGTCATGCGGTGTTTTTGCTGCCGGCCTTGATAATCCTGATCAGCACATCATTTTTGAATCTTAAACAGGTCAAGCGCCTGTCTTTGTTGATGCTATTGGGCACTTTCCTGGCGCTGCTGGCGCTGCCCTTGATCGGATATTCGGCCAAAGGCGCAACCCGCTGGCTGGCTGTTGGTTCGTTCCTGTTGCAGCCATCGGAATTCCTCAAACCGGTATTTGTTGTGGTAACCGCGTTCTTGTTTGCCGAAAGCACCAAGCGACCGGATATTCCCTGCAACTTGATTTCGATTATGTTGTTTGGCGCCTGCGCCGGTCTGCTGGTAACGCAGCCAGACTTTGGCCAAACCGTCCTGCTTGCGCTGATCTGGGGCACCATGTTCTTCATGGCCGGAATGCCATGGGTCTGGATTGTTCTGCTCGGCGGATTGGGCGTTTTGGGCTTTGCTGGTGCCTATTTGACGATACCCCATGTGACGGCCCGGATTGACAGATTCGTCACCGGCACCGGTGACAATTTTCAGGTTGACCGTGGACTGGAGGCCATCACCACAGGTGGTTGGTTCGGACGCGGACCGGGAGAAGGTCAGGTGAAATACGGACTGCCCGACAGTCACACCGACTTCATCTTTTCGGTGGCTGCCGAGGAATTCGGGGTCATTCTGGTAATGGCGCTGGTTGCGACATTTGCGTTCATCGTGTTGAGGGGGCTTTATCACGGGTTGCGGGAGCGCGATCGATTTGTACAACTCGCCCTGTCGGGTCTGGTGCTTATGTTCGGGTTTCAGGCGATCATAAATATTTGCGTAAATCTACGTTTGATGCCAGCCAAGGGCATGACATTGCCTTTCATCTCCTATGGTGGATCATCGATGATGGCAGTTGCGCTGGGCATGGGGCTGGTTCTGGCGCTGAGCCGCAAGCGGGCTGAAAGCTACCGACGACCTTCGGTGCATACCGTTCCGTCGGGACAGTTGGCGGTTTCTCCAACTGCGGCTTGATCTCATGAACAAGACAGTATTGCTATCAGCTGGTGGAACCGGGGGACATCTGTTTCCGGCCCAGGCCCTTGCCCAGGAGATGCAGCAACGCGGCTGGTCGGTTCATCTGGCGACCGATCCGCGCGCCAAAAAATTTGTCGACAGTTTTCCTGCTGATCAAGTGCATATCATTCCTTCTGCAACATTTGCCGGAAAAAATCCGCTGGCTTTACTGCGGACCCTGTACCGGCTGGCCAGTGGCTATTTTATGTCGCGTCGTCTTCTGGCCCGAGTCAAACCACACGCCGTGGTTGGTTTTGGTGGATATCCGACTGTGCCACCGCTGCTGGCAGCAGCTCACAAGGGACATCCGGCGATCCTACACGAGCAAAACGCTATTATGGGGCGCGCCAACCGGTTTTTGGCGTCGCGGGTTACGGCCATTGCAACCGGATTTGCGCTTGAAGGCGAACAGCATCCCGAGAGCGCCCCGGTGACGGTGACAGGAAATCCGTTACGTGACATCGCGCACCAGGCGGCTCTTCAGCCCTATGTGCCGCACACTCTGACCGGTCCGTTCAAGCTATTGGTGTTTGGTGGCAGTCAGGGTGCCCGGTTTTTTTCACAAGTTATGCCTGCCGCGCTGGCCCTGTTGGATGATCAATTGCGTAGCCGGGTGAATCTCATTCTGCAGGCCCGCCCGGAGGATGCCAATCAGGTGCGTGCCGGCTTGTCAAAGCTCAATGTGGATGCCGAAGTCAGCGACTTCTTCACTGATATGCCCGGTCGCATCGCCCAGTCCCATCTCGTTATTTGTCGGGCCGGAGCATCTTCAGTTAGCGAACTGGCGCTGATTGGATGCCCCAGCATATTGGTGCCCTTGCCTGGAGCGCTGGATGACGATCAGGGGGCCAACGCTGCCCATCTGGCAGATGCCGAAGGTGCACTTCTGGTGCGCCAAAAAGATCTAACACCGGAAAAACTGGCTAAATTGCTTTCCAGCGCCATGAAACATCCCCAAACCCTTGCAATACAGGCTGAAAACGCCAAAAAGGCGGGCGTGGCTGATGCGGCGGTAAGACTGGCTGATCTGGTTCAGGTGCACGTAGGTTAAATTCAAAGGACATCATCTATGCGGATGGCAGACGATATCGGCCTGATACATTTTATCGGCATTGGCGGGATCGGCATGAGCGCGATTGCCGAAGTGTTGCACAATCTGGGCTATCCGGTTCAGGGATCGGACCAAAATGACGGTGCCAACGTGCAACGATTGCGCGAAAAGGGCATTGAAGTTCATGTCGGTCACCGGGCTGAGAACCTTGGTTCCAGCGAGGTCGTCGTTACTTCTTCAGCCATCAAGATCGACAACCCAGAGCGGATAGAGGCCAAAGAGCGCAGTTTGCCTGTGGTCAGGCGCGCAGAAATGCTGGCCGAGCTGATGCGGTTCAAACAGTCGATAGCTGTTGGCGGAACTCACGGAAAAACCACGACCACATCGATGGTTGGTCAGTTGCTGGAAGCGGGTGGGCTGGATCCGACTATCATCAATGGCGGAATACTTAATGCCATAGGAACCAATGCCCGTATGGGGGATGGTTCGTGGATGGTGGTCGAGGCAGATGAAAGCGATGGCACTTTTTTGCGCCTGCCTGCTGATATCGTGATCGTCACCAATATCGATCCGGAACATCTGGATCATTACGGTACTTTCGATAAAGCCAAGGAAGCCTTCAAGACCTTTGTCGAAAATGTGCCGTTTTACGGGTTCGGCGTGATGTGTATCGATCACCCCGAAGTGCAGGCTCTGGTCAGCCGCATCGAAGATCGACGCATTGTTTCCTATGGCAACAATCCGCAGTCGGAATATCGTTTCAACAACGTTCAGCCGGAGGGTGCCAGTTCCAGGTTTGATGTAACTGTCCATGACCGCAAATCAGGTGAGGATTTGTTGATCGAAGATCTGGTTCTGCCGATGCCTGGAATTCATAATGTATCGAATGCAACTGCAGCGATTGCCGTGGCCCACAAGCTGGGAGCCAGCGTCGAGGACATTCGTAAGGGACTGGAAAGCTTCAAGGGGGTTCGCCGCCGGTTCACTCCCATGGGGTCGTGGAATGGAGTTGAGATATTTGACGATTATGCCCACCATCCGGTTGAAATTTCGGCTGTTTTGAAAGCCGCCCGCACGGCGGTTCGCTCCAACGGTTCTGGGCGGGTTATCGCCATCAAACAACCTCACAGATATACCAGATTGAACGATCTGTTCGACGAGTTCAGTGCTTGTTTCAATGATGCAGACACCGTGTTGGTTGCGCCGGTATATGAAGCCGGGGAAGAGCCAATCGAAAATGTAAATTCGTCGAGCCTTGCCGCCGCCATCAAATCTGGCGGCCACCGTGATGTGCGGACCATTGATTCACCGGCCGAAATTGCCCCGCTGGTCCATTCAATCGCCGAGCCGGGGGATTTTGTGTTGTTTCTCGGTGCTGGCGATATCACGGCCTGGGCTCAGGCGCTGCCGGATGAACTGGCCAGTTTCAAATGAATGGTCAGACCTTGCTGGACCGGCTTGATGTTTCGGAAATCCGCGGACGACTAACGCCGGATGCAGCCATGTCCAAAATCACCTGGTTTCAGGTTGGTGGTCCGGCAGATATTTTGTTTTCACCGGCCGATGAGGACGATCTCGCCAATTTTTTAAGGGTTCTGCCAGCTGATATTCCAGTTCTGGTGGTCGGTATCGGTTCAAACCTGCTGGTACGCGATGGTGGTATTGAAGGTGTCGTCATCCGTTTGTCGGGCAGGGGCTTTGGTCAGGTTAAAGACCTTGGTGGTAATCGTCTCTACGCAGGTGCAGCGACGCCTGACAAACGACTGGCTGCTGCCGCTTTGGAAGCGGGTCTGGGTGGATTTGAGTTTTACCATGGCATTCCCGGGGCCATAGGTGGCGCCTTGCGAATGAATGCCGGGGCGAATGGCACAGAAACAACGGATCGAGTCGTTGAAGTTCACGCGCTGGATCGCCAGGGCAATCGCCATGTACTGAGTCATGACGACATGGGATACAGCTATCGCCACTCCCAGGCGTCGAAAGACCTGATCTTTACAGGTGCCGTATTTGAGGGAGAGCCAGCTGAACGCGCCGACATTCAAAAGGCCATGGATGAAGTTCAGCATCATCGCGAAACCGTTCAGCCGATCCGCGAAAAAACCGGGGGCTCGACGTTCAAAAATCCGCTGCCCCATTCATCCTGGAAATTGATCGATGAAGCGGGTATGCGGGGCTATCGCGTCGGCGGGGCCGAGATGAGTGAAATGCACTGTAATTTCATGCTCAATACCGGCGATGCCGCGGCCCACGATCTGGAGACGCTGGGCGAGACGGTGCGCGCCAAGGTCCATGCCAATTGCGGTATCGTTCTGGAGTGGGAAATTAAGCGTCTGGGTCGATTTGAACCGCACCGCGAAGTCAAAAGCAGCGTGTGACGAATCACTTCCTAGCTACTGAAATTTCTTCAAATTCTGGCTATCGGTCACACCCTCTTCAAATTTGCCGGTGGACGTTGACTCAATTGTAAAAAATAATTTTGAAACAGTTTATGGCCGATTATTGAGTCTTTTGAATCTGTTATCGCCAATGCCTGAAATGTCGATTCAATTGCGCAGAGTTTCGTCACTCAATCGCCGCTTGAAAGCCCGAATTGCATGTGATTCTTCTAGTGCCCAATGGGGAACAGAGGAGAGGAATGCCGATGACGCATGTTGCCATGCTCATGGGAGGGTTATCGGCGGAACGGCCGGTCAGCCTGTCCAGCGGCAATTCCTGTGCTGATGCTCTGGAGGCCGAGGGTTTTCAGGTGACGCGGGTCGACGTTGACCGCAATATCTCCACAACACTGCAACAGCTGAACCCCGACGTTGTGTTCAACGGGCTGCACGGCCCCTATGGCGAAGATGGCACGATTCAGGGGGTGCTGGAATATCTGGATATTCCCTACACCCATTCCGGGGTGATGGCGTCTGCATTGGCGATGGATAAAGAGCGGGCGAAAACTGTCGTACGTCGTGTCGGGGTGGATGTTGCTGAAGCCAAGGTCATGCATCGTCTGGAAGCGGCTGAAAAACATGTGATGAAGCCACCCTATGTGGTCAAACCTGTCAACGAGGGATCGAGTTTTGGCGTGTTGATCGTTGGAGAGGACCGATCAACACCTCCGCAGGAATTATATTCCGATGAATGGCCTTACACCGATATTGTCATGGTTGAGCGATTCGTTCCCGGGCGGGAGTTGACCTGTGCGGTGATGGGAGACGTGGCGTTAGGCGTGACCGAAATCCTGCCGTTGGGGGACACATTCTACGACTATGATGCGAAATATGCCGAAGGTGGATCAAAACACGTTCTTCCGGCCGAAATTTTACCAAATGTTTACCAAAAAATACAGACACTGTCCCTGAAGGCACATCAGGCACTTGGTTGTCGCGGGGTAACCCGTTCCGACTTCCGATTGGATGATCGTGTGAACGGGACGGGTGAATTGATCTGGCTGGAGTTAAACACCCAGCCAGGGATGACGCCTACCTCTTTGTTACCGGAACTGGCTGAGCATGCCGGGCACACTTTTGGTGAATTGTTGACTTGGATGGTGGAGGACGCAAGTTGTCGTCGTTGAGCCAAATGATGGGACGCAGGATCGGTCGCAGCAATGCGGGCGGCGTTTTGGCATCTTCCGATAACTACAACCCCGTGATTTTAGCGGTGCGGTCAAGATTGCGCGCCTTCTGGCGCCGGCTCGATACAATCGCGGCTCCACGAACCGGGCCCGGCACCAGTCTGGCGCTGGGGTTCATCATTGCTGGCTGGTTCTACGGATCGGTCGTTGCAGGTACCGCGTCGACGCTGGTGTCCGGAATTGGAGCATCTGTTGGACTTCAGGCCGAAGACATTGTGCTGACCGGCCAAGTGGAAACCAGTGAACAGGATTTGATTGCTGCGCTGGGCCTGCTCGACAAGAATTCTCTTCTCGGCTTTGATGCTGCTGGCGCTCGTGAGCGGCTGATGGCATTGCCATGGGTCAAGGATGTTGCCATCCGAAAGCTCTATCCCGGAAAACTGACAGTCGCCTTGGCTGAAAAGCGTGCGGCCGCTGTCTGGCAGCACAATGATCGTCTGACGGTGGTGGAGCAATCGGGAAAGCTGATTGCCAAATTTGGCATTGCCGATCTGCTGAACAACCGATTTGCCCATTTGCCGCATCTGATCGGTGAGGGGGCCTCGCAATCGGCGAGTGAAATATTGCCGCTGGTTGCAACTCATCCAGAACTGGTGGGACGGGTCGCGTCCTACAGCCGCGTTGCCGACCGTCGCTGGGACCTGGAACTGGCCAACGGCATGATGATCAAATTGCCTGAAACGGGGATTGAACAGAGCCTCATCCAATTGGCCAAGCTGACAACCGATGATCGTTTGCTTGAGCGGCAGATCGACGTCATTGACATGCGGCTGACAGATCGGGTTGTGCTGCGCTTGCAGGAAGAAGCCGCCAAGGTCAGAGCATCACTGGTCAAGGACCGGTTGAAAGCCATGAAAAAAGTGGATCGTAAGCTGTGAGTCTGTTCAGATCCTCTTCCGAAATCTCCCGGGTTGGTCGCCTGCCGACAGGCAAGTCTGCCATTGTCTCGATTCTCGATGTTGGCAGTACAAAAATATCCTGCATGATTGCCAAGCTGCGACCGCGCACCGGTGTTGATGTTCTGCCAAATCGCTCTCATTCCATTGAAGTTCTTGGGTTCGGCTACCAACGATCCCGGGGAATGAAGTCAGGCGTTGTAGTTGACATGGATGAGGCGGAAAAAGCCCTGCGTCTGGCCGTCGATGCAGCTGAAAACTCCGCGAAAATGCCGGTAGAATCATTGATTGTTTCTGTCTCATCAGGCCGTCTGGGCAGCGAGACCTTTTCTTCAGGTATCGCCTTGAATGGCCATGAGGTCGAGCCTTCTGATATCAAATCAGTTCTGGCCGCCGGGCACAGGAATGCAGTTCGAGATCAACGCGCAATTTTGCACGCGCTGCCGATCGGTTATTCCATTGATATGGAGCATGGTATCCGTGAGCCGCTCGGCATGGTTGGTGCAGAACTGGGTGTGGATATGCACCTGGTCAGTTGCGATACTGCACCGCTGCGCAATCTTGAAAATTGCATCAACCGGTCGCATCTGCGTGTTGACGGTATGGTCGCCGCACCTTATGCGTCCGGCCTTTCGGCGCTGGTTGAAGATGAAACGCAAATGGGCTGCGCCTGTATCGATATGGGGGGTGGTACCACGACAGTGTCGATCTTCCTCAACGGTCAACTGGTATTTGCCGATGCGATTGCGGTGGGCGGCAATCACGTAACAATGGATATTGCGCGCATTCTATCGATGCGGGTCAGCGACGCAGAACGCTTGAAGGTCTTGCACGGCAAGGCCACGCCTGCTCAGGTCGACGAAAGCGAAATGATCTCTGTGCCACCCATTGGCGATGATGGTCATGTCATGCCGGATCAGGTGTCGGTGGCGCAATTGGCGCAATTTATCCGTCCGCGCATTGAAGAAACATTTGAACTGATCAGAGACCGTATCAATCGCTCGGGTTTTGCCGGCGCGGTTGGGCGGCGCATCGTATTGACAGGTGGCGCCAGCCAGCTGGTTGGGGTCAGTGAAGTGGCGACACGGGTGTTGTCAGCAAATATTCGTCTTGGACGGCCGATGGGAATATCGGGCCTGCCGAAGACAGCAAAGGGTGCGGCCTTTTCGACCGCCGCGGGCCTTTTAATCTATCCGCAGGTGGCGGGCTCGGAATATGCCGAACGTACTTCAAGAACTGCAAATCTAGTCGCTCATTCATCCGGAGGGTCTTTGTCACGCATGACCCGCTGGCTGAAGGAAAGTTTTTAAACCTTTACCCCGACGCAGATCGGGGAAAATCGAACGGGCTGCTCTCTCAAAAAAGAGAGGTGATCAGGTGGCCCAAAACAAAACGAGGAATGACCCATGACTCTCAACCTTCATAAGCCGGACATTACTGAGCTAAAACCACGCATCACCGTATTTGGTGTCGGCGGAGGCGGCGGAAACGCCGTCAACAACATGATTACATCTGGCCTGGACGGGGTCGACTTTGTCGTCGCCAATACCGATGCACAGGCGCTGACAATGTCGAAAGCCGAGCGACTCATACAGATGGGTGTGGCGGTGACCGAAGGACTGGGTGCCGGTTCGCAGCCAGAAGTTGGTGCGGCTGCTGCTCAGGAATGCATTGACGAAATCAATGATCACCTGTCGGGTACGCATATGGCATTTGTCACTGCTGGCATGGGAGGTGGCACCGGCACGGGTGCAGCACCTGTTGTGGCTCGGGCGGCGCGAGACGCGGGCATTCTCACGGTTGGCGTTGTGACCAAACCGTTTTCATTTGAAGGCAAACGTCGCATGTTGCTGGCCGAGGAAGGCATTATTGAGCTGCAGAAAAATGTCGATACTTTGATTGTTATCCCGAACCAGAACTTGTTCCGGGTCGCAAACGATAAAACGACCTTTGCCGATGCATTCTCCATGGCCGACCAGGTTTTGTATTCCGGCGTTGCCTGCATCACTGATTTGATGGTGAAAGAGGGTCTGATCAACCTTGATTTTGCCGATGTACGTTCTGTCATGCGCGAAATGGGCCGCGCTATGATGGGGACAGGTGAGGCTTCCGGTGAAGGCCGGGCAATGGCTGCTGCCGAGGCTGCCATATCCAACCCGCTGCTCGATGAGACCTCAATGGCAGGTTCGCAGGGGCTGTTGATTTCGATCACGGGTGGCCGCGATATGACATTGTTTGAAGTTGACGAAGCTGCGACTCGCATCCGCGAGGAAGTTGATCCGGATGCCAATATCATTCTTGGTGCGACCTTTGATGAAAGCCTTGAAGGTGTTATTCGGGTTTCCGTGGTGGCTACGGGCATTGATGCTGAGGTCAGTGCAGCAGCTGCGCCTAACACGCAGCTTATGAATGATGCTGCTGAACGGTTGCGTCAGTCAGCAATGGCCCGCTCTGAAGCTTCAGGAGACGAGGTGGCGGCAAGCCTGGATCATTCCGAGGCAGATGCAGTGGAAGAAGAACTGGCGATTCCGGCGGCTCCGTCATTGGAGATTGAGCGCAATCCGGGTGCAGTTCCGTTCCAGGCCGAGAATGCAGAATTTGATGACCCGATTTCGGATTCCGAGTTCCAGAGTGCTCTTGATGAACATCTGACCACTTCGGTGCTTTCATCTGATGCGGTTGCTGCTCCGGCAGCCCAGCCCGCACCAACAGCTCCGACACCAGCGGCTCGCATGCCGTCTGTTGAGGATTTCCCGGCTGTGGCTCAACAGAATTTGGCGGCACAACCGAAAGCAGCGGCGGATGAAAATGGCCCGATGGGATTGCTGAAACGACTGGCAACTGGATTGGGCGGGTCGACCCCGACACCCGAGTCGACACCGACAACAAAGCCAGCGGCTGCAACCACTGCACCTTCGCCGTCGCCGTCGCCGACTGCGCGTGAGGACAACAATCCTTATGCACCACCCAAAGATGGTAATCTGGACGTTCATGGTCGAGCAGCACCTGTTGCAAAACCAATCAGCGAAGATGATCAGCTCGACATCCCAGCATTCCTGCGCAGACAGGCATAGCTGCGATTACGGGCCGGCAACCCGGTGTGCCGATTTGGTGCACCTAATTGACCGCCGTTAACGATTTTTACAGGCCGTTGGGCATAATAAGCCCAACGGCCTTTTTTGATGAGCAAAGCCAGACGGTTAACGATCCGTTAACTTGTTAACATTCGGTAAGAAAGCGTGATTTGGATAGCCGGCTCACAAAGGGTAGGAAAGATATCAATATAGGGGAATAAGGCTCGTATTATTGAGTTCTCCGGGGAGTGACGCATCTGATGCGTCGGTTAGAAGAACTCATCGGCCACAGTTTCTGTTGTGTTGGGTGTAATAAAAGTACCGCAAAACGTATTTGCGGGATCGGGGTATAAATGGGAACGAAAGTTTCAACTAAGCAGAACACATTGGCAGATCGAATTGAATTGTCAGGTGTTGGAGTCCACAGCGGCAAACCAGTTTCCATCTCTCTCCTTCCAGCCGATGAAGATACAGGTATCGTCTTTCAGCGCAGTGATATTTCTCCGCTGGATCAGGTCGACATTTCTGCCAATATTAAATCCGTCGGTGCCACAGATCTGTGTACTGTGCTGGGTGACCCTGCCGGTGTGCATGTAAAAACCGTTGAACATCTGATGGCCGCTTTGGTTGCGCTTCACGTTGATAACGTGGTGATCGAAGTCGATAGTGCAGAAATTCCGGTAATGGACGGTTCTTCTGAAGTGTTTGTGGAAGCGATAGATCAGGTTGGACTGGTTGAGCAAAAGCGCCGCCGTCGATATTTGCGGGTCCTCAAGGAAGTTCGCTTTACCATGGGATCCAGCTGGGGCGTATTTGAGCCTCATGATACCACACGTTACGAAGTTGAAATTGACTTTGAAGAAGAAATCATTGGTCGCCAGAAATTCAGCGGCGATCTGACCCCCGATACGTTCCGCACAGAACTTTCACGTGCCCGGACGTTTGGATTTATGAAGGATGTCGAACGCTATTGGGCCGCTGGATTTGCGCTCGGATCAAGCCTCGATAATTCTGTTGTGATTTGTGACGATAACAAAATCATCAATCCAGAAGGGCTGCGTTACGAAGACGAATTTGTACGCCATAAGACACTTGATGCCGTTGGTGACCTTGCCCTTGCTGGCGGTCAGATCCTTGGCTGTTTCCGTTCATATCGCGGGGGTCACAAGCTGAACGCGATGGCGCTGGAATTTTTGCTCTCCGACCCGTCAAATTATGAGTGGACGGAAGCTGAACCTGTTGTTCGTGGTGGCGCCTGCGCAGAGCTGCGTTCTGTCGCTTCCGCAACATTCGCTGCAGACAAAAACTGATCCCTTTCGGCCTGACTTGCTCAAATTGCGTTCAAATTGGTTGTTGCGTTAAGCATTGCCTCAAAAATGAACGATTTTGCCCGCACAAGACAGACAAACGATTGTCCGATTTGCGGGATGGGGGTATTGTCCCGACAAAACTAGAGCTTGAACGGCTCTAACAGGCGTTAACTAGCGAGAAAACGAATGTTGACTGAGATACAGCCAGTGAAAACACCGGGGAAAAGTGCTGGAAAACTGGCGATTGGCCTAGCTTCCTTTGCAATCTTGTTGAGCGCGTGCGCCAAAGAGCAAGACGTTAATGCATTTATTGATCCGACTGTACCGGCGGATCAGACCTATAACGAAGCTTTGGCCAATATTGACGCTGGAAAATTCACACAGGCAAAGCGCAAGTTTAAAAAGCTTGATCGGCAGCATCCGTATTCAGAATACGCCAAGCGTTCCGGTGTGATGTCAACATTTATAGCTTACAGACAGGGCGACTATGCCGAGGCAATTGCCCAGGGCAAGCGGTTCGTTCAGCTTTATCCAGCCAATGCAGAAGCGCCATATGCGCAATATCTGGTTGGTATGTCCCACTATCGTCAGATTTCTGACGTGACCCGCGATCAGCGTTCAGCCAAAGAAACCTTTCGCGCCATGAATGTGCTGATCGAACGCTATCCCGACAGCGAATATGTCGAGGATGCAAAGCGCAAAAAACGCATCGCCAAGGATCAGCTTGCCGGTCAGGAAATGCTGGTTGGACGTTATTATCAGGAGCGCAGTGAATTTCTTGCTGCCATCAACCGATATCGTGGTGTGGTGGAGCAATTTGAAGATACCCGTCATGTGGAAGAAGCGCTGGCGCGGTTGACCGAATCCTATTTTGCGCTCGGGCTAACGTCGGATGCCCAGACTGCGGCTGCGGTTTTGGGGCACAATTTCCCCGACAGCAAGTGGTATCGCGATTCTTACGCGTTGCTGGAAAAGGGTGGTTTGCGTCCGCTGGAAAACCGTGGTTCGTGGCTTTCTCGTGCGTCTAAATTGATTTCAGGCGCCTAATCCACCGTCCAGCCAAGCGCCGTATTTGGCCAATAGGCTTCTGTGGAGCGCTCCAATGCGCAAATATCTTGGTACATACCGTAAACATACTGGTTCCTGATCGCTGCATTAGGTAATAGTCTTTGCCATAAGACTCGTTCCAATTCAGATCAAAGAGTTCCATGCTTTCAGCCCTGTCCATCCGGGATATTGTGCTCATCCGCGAGCTGGATATTGATTTTGATGGCGGTTTGGCCGTGTTGTCCGGTGAAACCGGAGCCGGAAAGTCGATATTGCTGGATGCCCTGTCGCTGGCGCTGGGGGCGCGAGGTGACGGAGATCTGGTCCGTGTTGGGCAAAAGCAGGGCCAGGTAAGCGCAATTTTTGATGTTGAGCCGAATCACGACGTTTTCGATCTGCTGGCAGAAAATGATCTGCTGGATGGTGGGGCTCGAGACGGCATTATCCTGCGCCGAAACCAAAATGCTGATGGTCGTACGAAGGCCTATGTCAATGACCGCCCGGTGAGCGTTTCCCTTCTCAAGCAGGTGGGTCACAAACTCGTTGAAATACATGGTCAGCACGAAGAGCGGGCCATGGTCGATCCTGCAGCGCATCGTGATCTGGTAGATGCCTTTGGAGGGCTGGAGAAGGAGCGGCAGGCGGTTGCGGATGCGCATCGTGATTGGCGAGAATCCGCCCGGCAATTAAAGTCACTGCAGGCCCGTGTCGAACAGGCGGCAAAGGACGCTGACTATCTGCGGTCCAGTGTGGAGGAACTGACCACATTGTCGCCTCAGGGGGGGGAGGAAGAAGAACTGGCCAGCCGTCGTCAAACGATGATGGCAGCTGAAAAGATCGCCACCGATCTCGAGGAAGCGCATCAGGTTCTGGCCGGGCAGGCGTCGCCGGTTCCGACATTGATCAGCACATTGCGCAAGCTGGAACGTAAATCGGATTCGGCCCCGGGCGTGCTCGACGCCGCGATAGAATGTTTTGGCGTTGCTGTTGATGCTCTGGCGCAGGCCGAGACTGAACTCGAGCGGGCCTTGCGATTATCAGAGTTCGATCCGCAGGAGCTGGAGAGCGCAGAGGAGCGGCTGTTTGCATTGCGGGCTGCTTCGCGTAAATACAAGGTTCCGGTGGAGCAACTGGCTGACCACGCGACAAAGCTGGCGGGTGATCTGGCCGATCTGGATGCCGGAGAAGACCGGGTGGTGGAGTTGGAGCAACAGACGCGGAAACTGCGTCAGGAGTTGAAACAGCGTGCTGCCAGCCTGACCGACGCACGACATGCTAATGGGGAAACCCTGTCGCAGCGGGTGATGCAGGAACTGCCTGCCTTGAAATTGGAAAAAGCCCGTTTCTTTGTTCAAATTGATTCAACAGATGAAGAAATCACTCCAGATGGTTGTGATAATGTCGAATTTCATGTTCAGACAAACCCCGGATCACGCCCTGGTGCGATGATGAAAGTGGCCTCGGGTGGGGAATTGTCGCGATTTCTGCTGGCATTGAAAGTTGCGCTTGCCGACCGGGGGTCAGCACCGACGTTGGTGTTTGATGAAATCGATACAGGAGCTGGTGGCGCTGTGGCCGATGCGATCGGTGGCCGTCTGGCAAACCTGTCGCGCCACGTGCAAGTTCTGTCGGTAACTCACGCACCACAGGTGGCTGCGCGGGCAGCAGCTCATTTCCTGATATCAAAGGATGGGGATCAGGCGGTTGAAACACGCATCAATGCAATTAGTGGTGATACCCGTCTTGAAGAAATTGCCCGTATGTTGTCCGGTGCGAAGGTAACTGCTGAGGCGCGTGCTGCAGCGGCCCGGTTGCTGGAAACCGGGTAACTTCAATAGAATCGATGGCAATGGACCAGGAAGTGGGTATCCTATGATCGAGGTGAAAAAGCTGACGGCTGAACAAGCCGAACTCGAACTAGAGCGCCTCGCTGCCGAAATTGCCGGACACGATGCGCGCTATCACGGTCAGGACGCACCAACCGTTTCCGATGCCGATTATGATGCACTTCGCCAGCGCAATTCAGCTATCGAAAAGCGTTTCCCGGACCTGATCAGGGATGATTCCCCGAGTTTTTCGGTTGGCTCGGTCGTGCAAAGCAAATTCGACAAGATTACCCACCCGGTGCCCATGTTGTCGCTGGACAATGCTTTTAGTGATGAAGACGTTGTCGACTTTGTTGGTCGTGTGAAGCGGTTTTTGAAATTGTCACCGGATCAGTTACTAGCCCTGACGGCGGAGCCAAAGATTGACGGTCTGTCGCTCGCGCTGCGCTATGAACAGGGTGAGCTGGTCAGTACTGCAACCCGCGGCGACGGCGCGGTCGGTGAAAATGTCACCGCCAATGCCCGTACGATTGGCGACGTTCCGCTTCAATTGAGTGGCGACAGCGTTCCAGACGTCGTTGAAGTGCGTGGGGAAGTCTATCTCGGCAAGCAGGATTTTCTGGAACTCAATGCGCGCATGGAGGCCCAAGGCAAGCCTGCCTATGTAAACCCCCGCAATACGGCGGCGGGCTCTTTGCGCCAGCTGGATTCGCGCATAACAGCCAGCCGACCTTTGAAGTTCTTCGCCTATGCCTGGGGCGAAGTCAGCGCGGTGCCGCGCAATTCCCAGATGGAGATGGTGGAGTTGTTTCAACAATGGGGATTTCAGATCAACCCGTTGATGGGCCGTTTTGATCAGGTTGAACAGTTGATTGGGCGCTATCGTTTGATCGAAGAGCAACGGCCTCATCTGGACTACGATATTGATGGTGTTGTCTACAAAGTGGACGATCTGGCGCTGCAACAGCGACTTGGATTTGTTTCCCGCAGCCCGCGCTGGGCAATTGCCCACAAATTTCCGGCAGAAACGGCAATCACTATTCTTAAGGACATTGAAATACAGGTTGGCCGCACCGGCGCATTGTCACCGGTCGCTCGACTTGAACCAATCACCGTTGGCGGTGTTGTTGTGTCAAATGCAACCCTGCACAACGAAGATTATATCGCTGGAATTGGTTCGGATGGGGAACCGATCCGAGAGGGGCGAGACCTGCGGATTGGTGATACGGTGACGGTTTATCGGGCAGGGGACGTGATTCCCAAAATCCTCGATGTTGACCTGAGCAAGCGTCCCAAAGATGCGCAACCCTACAAATTGCCGGATAAATGCCCGGCCTGTGGCAGTGATGCGGTGCGCGAAAGGAATGTGAATTCCGGTAAACTGGATTCCACCCGCCGCTGCACAGGCGGGTTTATCTGCCCGGCTCAGGCGGTCGAAGGGTTGAAGCACTTTGTATCTCGCAATGCGTTTGACATTGACGGTCTTGGAGAAAAGCAGGCGGAAGCGTTTTACGCTTGGGGGCTTGTGATGAACCCGGCCGATATTTTCTCGTTGAAACAACGCGATGCGCGGTCCCTGACCCGGTTGGAGAATCGTGACGGTTTTGGCAAATTGAGTGCCACCAATTTATTCGACGCCATCGATGCCCGCCGCGAGATTGACCTGCACCGCTTCATATTTGCACTTGGCATTCGTCACGTCGGAGAAGGCAACGCCAAATTGTTGGCCCGCCATTATCACACGATTGAAGCAATACTGACGGCCATGGACGACAGTTCGGGCTTTGACGGTGGAGCGTGGGAGGAACTGGTCAATATTGATGGTATTGGCGAAACAGCCGCGCGGGCTGCGGTGCAGTTTTTTGCCGACCCCAATTCACGTGGCGTCGTTGATGAATTACTCACCCACGTGACACCCAAGCCAGCCGAGCAGGTATCCAGCGAATCGCCCGTTGCCGGAAAAACCGTCGTGTTTACCGGAAGCCTTGAACAGATGAGCCGGGATGAAGCAAAGGCCATGGCCGAACGTCTTGGGGCCAAGGTAGCCGGATCCGTCAGTGGAAAAACCGATCTGGTGGTTGCCGGACCTGGCGCCGGCTCAAAACTGAAAAAAGCAACAGATCTGGGCGTCCAAACCCTTGATGAAGACGGCTGGTTTGATCTTGTCGGACGGTGAATTGCGGCGCGATGTTCTTGACGGGATACGGGATGTTTTACCGATAACGCTGGGGGTGCTGCCCTTTGCAGGCGTATTCGGCGCTTTAGCGATAGAACGAGGATTGAGCCTTGGTGAACTCACCCTGGCCTCGATGACAATTTATGCCGGTGCCAGTCAGTATGCGATGCTCGACCTGATGGGGCAGGGGGTTCCGCCATGGTCAATTGTATTGGCCGTATTTGCCATCAATTTCCGCCACCTGTTGTATTCAGCTTCTCTGGGCCGCCGGTTGGCGGCGTTTTCGATATGGCAAAAGGTCATTGCGTTCTTTTTGCTCGTTGATCCGCTATTTGCTTCTGCCGAGACACGGGCGTTCAAGCAGGGTTTGCGGCCAGCCTATTACTTCTCCTACGGGACATTCCTGTATGCGATCTGGATGGCGTCCAATTTCATTGGCGCCCTATTCGGTTCACTGATTGCGGATCCGGCGGCCTTCGGGCTTGATTTTATCCTGCCGCTTTACTTCACCGGCCTGGTTATTGGCTTTCACAGGCGGCCGAACTTCCTTCCGGTACTGGTGATAAGTATTGCGGCCTCACTGGCCGTCTGGTTTACGATTGGCAGTCCCTGGCATATTTCGCTTGGCGGTCTGGCGGGTCTGCTTGCTGCTGCCTTATTGAGCAAGCCGGGCGAGGAGGTTGGCCATGGATGATCTGACCTGGTTATTCCTTGCCTGTGCTGCTGTGACCTATCTTACCCGGTGTGGCAGGCACGTGATCCTGTCGAGATTTGGAACGATTCACCACCGGGTCAGCGCCGCCCTTGATGCCGTGCCAACCGCAGTGATGGCCGCCTTGGTGGCACCGTCATTGGTGACGCACGGCCCGGCTGAGGTGTTGGCAATTCTCGTTTCCGGCTTGATCGCGTTGCGCGCACCACTGATGTTCAGCGTCGCTGTCAGCATGGTTGTGCTGGTCGGTCTAAGAACCTTGATCTGAAGATCAGAAAATGCCCTGGCAGATGATCATGACAACTCCTGCAACGACAATGTAACCAAAATCCACACCCAGCGCGTATCCGGACTTTTTAACAAAAGCGCCCGCCGACATGGTAAAACAAGCAGCGGCGAGAATGGCGATGATTGCGGTTATCAGGTGTTCAAAGGTGGCTGTAATGCCGATCACTAGGGCTAAAAGAAACAGCGCGACCAACTGGCTGACCATGGCAAAAACCGGCATCGACTGGGCGCTGCCAAGCTCAACCCCGGAACCCGCGGCCCAGCCGGTGCCAAATAATTTTGGACTGTACCACAGCCACCCGACCAGAAATGCAACGACTGTGCCGACAATAACGGCAATCCAGTTTATGTTTCCAAGTTCGCTTTCCATAATTGTCTCCTTTGCGAATTAATTAGGACAGAACACCGTCCAGCGTTGCCAGGATGCTGTCCCAGCCTCCCAGATGATTGTCTCTGGTTGGCTCATCGGCGAATTTCACATGAATGAGTTCGAGGTCTGTGCCGCCGGAATCAGCGTCTTTGAAGTTTAGTGTCACGGTGCTGCCATCAACAGAAAATGGCGATTCCCAAGTGAAGATAATGCGGTCAAACCTGTCGATTTCCTTATATTCACCCCCGTGGGGAATTTGCTGATCGCCAGCTTGCATGACGATTGCAAATCGACCGCCGACCTGCGGTTCAACCGAGGCACTGGGCACTGTCATGCCTTCACCAGGGAGCATGAAACGAGCCAGCATTTCCGGGTCGAGCCAAGCGTCAAATACAATATTCCTGGCGGCCTTGATGTGACGGGATGTCGTCAGCGTCAGATCACTCATTTTGATTTTTCTCCGTTAGCACGCTGTCCAATTTTTCAAGGCGAATATCCCATACCGACCTCAATTGAGTGAACCACTCGTCGATCAAAGAGACCGGCTCCATGTTGGCGCTGATCAGATGGGTGCGCCCCATGGTCTGCCGGGAAACCAGTCCTGCTGCCTCCAGTACCTTGATGTGCTTGGAGACAGAATTCAGGCTCATGTCAAAATAGGCAGCGATATCGGTCACCCGGATATGTCCCTCCTGCACCAGTTGGGTGAGGATCGACCTGCGCGTGGGATCACTAACCGCTTTAAGCACATTGGAGAGCTGCCTCGTATCGGGTTCCTGTTCAACCATTCGGGCGATCATAGGAGCAGTGGAATAATAGTCAACCATTTGGTTGAATATTAATTGTGCTTGTGGAATTAGCCGTCCGAACCAGGTGTTGCCAGTACAGGCAGGGATCGCAGCAATGCCGGATATTCCTGCAGCGCCAAGTTTCTGGTGGCGATTGCTTCAGCCACAGACATCCAACTCAGCTTCGTGTGTTCAGAGTCCCTGATGACTGGGTCGCCGGTCCATTCAGAAATCACAAACATATGAAAGATTGCGTTATTGCTTGCCAATTTTGACGTGGTGGTGATTTTTCCGGCGCATTGAAAGCGGGCAGGGGTTACACCGATTTCTTCAATCAGTTCACGTCGCAACGCGTCTTCGATCGATTCACCGGCTTCCACATGGCCGCCGGGGAAAGCCCAGCAATCTGGATAGAATTCTCGTTGTGGACTTCGATGGGCAAGCAATAACTGGTTATCGCGCCACAAAATGCCGTTGACGATGCGTCGCATTCCATTTTGCCTTTGCTTTCAGGCGGCGGCGGCCGTCGCCGCGTCTCGTCTCGTCGTCGTCGCCGTCTCGCCGCTGCCGCTAAGCCGATGCGGCGGGCAGTTCGCGGGAAATCGGTTGGGTTGCGCGTTGCAGCCAGTCGGCGACACTGGCGTCTACAAGCGGGCTGATCTCACGATTGACCCAGCCGTGATAGGCATTGAGCCAGTGCAGTTCGTCATCGCTGAGCAGGTTTGGGTCGATTAGCCGTTGGTCAATCGGTGCCAGAGTGATGGTTTCAAATCCCATCATGGGCTGGTCGCCGCCGTCAATATCCATTTCTTCGCGGACAATCACCAGATTTTCAATGCGAATGCCAAAAGCGCCGGAGCGATAATAGCCGGGCTCATTGGAGACGATCATGCCTGGCAGAAATTCCTGAATGCCACGTTTTGAAATATTTTGCGGCCCTTCGTGTACGGCGAGATAGGAGCCAACGCCGTGGCCCGTGCCGTGGGCATAATCCATGCCGTGTTGCCACAGTGGCATTCGGGCGAGCGCGTCAATATCCACACCACGGGTGCCTTTTGGGAAGCGGGCCAGGGCAATGGCAATATGGCCTTTCAGCACCAGCGTGAAGGCGCGACGTTCCTCAACGTCTGGCTCACCGACGGCGATGGTCCGGGTGATATCGGTGGTGCCGTCGTCATATTGGCCGCCGGAATCACTGAGATAGAGTTCACCGGCCTGAAGCATACGATTGGTGGATTCATTGACCCGATAGTGAACAATTGCGCCATTGGGGCCGGAGCCGGAAATCGTATCAAATGAAATATCCCGAAGCGGCATATTGCCGGCCATATCGGCGCGAAACTGTTCGAGCTTTTTTGCAGCTTCGATCTCGTCAATCGTGCCCGCCGGTTGCGCGTCCAGCCATGCAAGAAAGGAGACCATGGCGGCTCCGTCACGTTTGTGCGCGGTTCGGGAACCAGCAAGTTCCGCGTCGTTCTTGGATGCTCTTGGCAGGGAAACCGGGTCTTTGGCATCGATGATGGTTCCACCGGATGCCTCGACCAGAGAATTCAAGGCAAACGGGCTGATTGTGCCGTCCAGCATGACCCGCGCACCATCTGCGAGTTCTTTGATGGTCTCGGCCAGTTCCGAAGGCGGTCGCATCGACGCGACTTGTGTAAGAAAGGCCTTGGTCTCCATGTCCAGTTTGCGTTGGTCTATGAACAGCAGGGGCTCATCTGAATTGCGCAATATTGCGTGGGACAGGGAAATCGGTGTGTGGGCGACATCCTGGCCGCGGATGTTGAACAGCCAGCAAACAGAAGCCGGGTCGGTCAATATGCACAAATCCGCCTGATTTTCCTCCAGCTTGGCCTGCATGTCCTGCAACTTGTCTCGGGTTAAGCGGCCTGCATGGGAAAAATCGTGAATCTGGGTTGGCTCCAGTGGAGTCGGGGGCTGGTCGTGCCAAATCTGATCGATGGGATTGGATGCCAGTTCAACAGCCCGACTGTTGCTGTGTTCGACAGCTTTTTTCAACTGTTTGACCTGCGCATTGGTGTGTAACCAGGGATCAAATCCAAGAACATCGTTTGAAGTTGCGTTTTCCTGAAACCATTTGTGGGGCGGTCTTTCAATCAGGCTTTCAATGGTCCAGTGATTTTGATCGGCCTGTTCCGCCGCCTGCAAGGTATACCGACCATCAACAAACAGCACTGCGCGGTCGAGTGTAACCAGTGCCGTACCGGCTGAACCGGTAAAGCCGGTCAGCCATGCAAGCCGTTCCTTGTCGGCAGGCAGGTATTCATTGTTCTGTTCATCATTGTGGGGCACCAAAACCATGGTGACATTGTTGTCACGCATCAGCTGGCGTAGCTGGATTAAGCGATTATCACCAATCACCGGTGCCGCTGGTGCATCGAAATTCTGAAACATTTAGACTGCCTTTTGTTTTGGCCGATCTGTCCAAATCTGCCACAACAAATTCGGGTTGAATTGGGATCGATTGTTATCACGGAATCAATGATGGGGCGAATGTGACAAAGCGGTAAATTTTGCCATGCAAATGCTGCAAGGCTCGTTTGCATTAATACCCCTTACTAAACTCAGCCAGAATTCTATCTTTCAATCATCGCGAAACAATCATGTTTCGAAACGATGATAAAGGAAGAGACGATGGGATTTAAAAGCACATTCGACCGCATGGTTGCAGCACGTGAAAAACAGGCTCGCCGCTATGTCAACGGTGCCCTCCTCAACCTTGATGACGACACCCTGAACAAAGCCGGTTTCAGCCGCGACGCCATCAAGAAACAGGGCGTATCAGTCTATCCATTTTAAACATGGGTTGGCAGCGCCGCTTGAGGCGCAGCGCATATGAAAAAAGAGCGGACCTTCGGGGCCGCTTTTTTTATGCCCGCATCAACATGGTCAACCAGCCATCGCGAATGATCCAGTTCTGCAATTTCAGCCCCTGGGCGCGATAGGCGGCCGTTATTCGGGCCCGCTGGTGCGGCAATAATCCAGATAAAATGACCTGTGCACCGGGCGCCAGATGTAAAACCATCGGGCGTGCCAGAGCCTCCAGCGGGCGCGCCAGTATATTGGCAAATACAAGGTCAGCTTTCCCGAATTTGGCAAATAACGGGTGGTGAAATCCATTTGCCGTTGCGCAACGCACATGGTTGGCAACCTGGTTCAAGCGGCAGTTTTCGTGGGCAGTTGTGACAGCGACCGGGTCTATGTCGGTCGCCAGAATTGGTATATGGACTGCTTTTGCCATTGCAATGGCCAGCACGCCGGAACCGGTGCCGATATCAAGGGCGCGGCGCGGCAGGCCCAGCTGGCCGCTGCTTTCACGCAGGCACAATTCCAGCATCTCCAGACAACCGGCAGTTGTGCCATGGTGCCCCGTTCCAAATGCCTGCCCAGCGTCAATTTCAACCGCAATGCGTTGGTGAGCAGCCTTGTCGCGATCGTGGGAACCATGAACCAAAAACCGACCGGCACTGACCGGCGACAATTGCTGCAGAGTCTGGCTGACCCAGTCAACATTGGCAACCGGTTCATGCATAAGATCCAGCCCAAAACAATCATGCCCCAATCGATCGCGAATAATGCCGTCCCAATGGGTGGCTTCTTCTTCGGGTACATAAATCGAGTAGGACCAACGGCCACTGTCTTCCCGGGTTTCAAACAGCACGCTGGTAACGCCATCCTCTTCGAACTGTGGATCGAGTATGCTGGCTATGTGATAGGCTTCCGGCTTGCGGGTGGTCAGGGTGAGGCGAGTTTGTTTCATATTCTTCCAACTACGGGGCGGCGGGGCGACAAAGCGGCGAGGCGGCGAAGTGGCGGCAAGGTTGCCGAACCATGATCTTGCGATGTGACAAGCCGCGCCACCCCAATCCGCGATGATCAGATCAGAGGCGATCTGTTATCACTCTTTTGGGCCAGCCCCTATAGTCAAACATATTCTTTAAGCAGCAATCCAGGTGCGCCATTCGCCGGGCACATTATAGTGGCTCAGCGTGAGCCGCATCAGGGGCGTCGTGCCCTTTACAGTGCGTTGGAAGAAAATTGGAGCCCGACAGGCCCCCCTCTGTGGGTTGGGCAACTTGGGGACAGGGTCCTGTCGGGCGGTGCACAATGCAAATAAAACATCACACTGTGCTGGCCCGACGATGCCTCCCTCTGTGGGTTGGGCAACTTGGGGACGGAAGACCGTCGGGCAGCGCGCGATGCCGTAGTAGGGCAGCATGGCGCGCAAGTCGTAGGTGGTCAGATATCATCAGCCGTCTCAGCAGCGCCGAAGGCGCAAACACGCGAGATGATTTTTAATACTTTCTAATGATAAACCTGAACTACCAATTTCTATGTTATTTGGATCATACAAATAGTATAATCAATTTCTGAAAGTTCGAAGTAACGAAGATATTTTCTCTAATTGCTCGGTGATCGTATCTCCGTTACTTCTCGCCGCACACACTTATTGAACTTTTTGAATAAAGATTACCACTGCACGAATATTTTTTATTACATTTTCGAGAAAATATTCATTTTGCGCCTGAGAGCACAGTAAATGACGCTTTTGTGTGATGGCTCCGCGGAGCGCGCCACGGACATTGCGGAATCCATGGTTGCAAGGGTGAAAACGCTCTCGTGCCGAGTTTGCACAAGGATCTAACAGGTCGGCAGTCAGTCCTCTGCAGACATGCAGACTCGGTTTACAGACTTAAGAAATGGGGATTTGAATCAGCAAACGTGATTGAAGGTCAGGTCAGACTCAATTCCGAACCGGCCAACAAAGCTGTGGTGCAATAAACCTCAATGGGGCCATTCCAGACTTTTTTCATCAACAGGCGGATGAAGGATATGGGCGTTTCGTCGGCCGTAAATATGACCAGCGTGTCATCATATTGCTGTATGTCGACGACGGACGCATTGAGAATCGATTGAGACTCAATCACCGCCTGTACGCTGTCCAAGCTGGTTTCGACTTTTGAACGCTGTAGCATCCGCTGTTATCCTTAAGAATAAGTTATTCTAAGCGCCCCGTAGAATATCTTAAGAAGTGCAAAGCTTCTGTCAAGGAAATCATTAGAAATTTAACTTCTCAGATTTGTGATGGCTTGGGTGCTTGAATGCCCCCACCATTGCGCTACCAAAAGGTATGAAACGATTTGGTCTCGTACTGCTTTGCGCATTCGCAAACCTGCTGGTCTCCCATGGGGTTCAGGCTGACGATGATTGCGGACAATCGACGGCATGCACAATCAAAGGGCTTGATGGCGGGACTTATTATGTCGCCTCCACGGTTGCGACCAATGTAGCCAAACCCCTAAAAGCATTCATCTTTTTTCATGGTCATAATGGATCAGGCGCAGCTATTATGCGCAACAAAGGGTTGAAAAAGGCGCTCCAGGAGGCCGGATATCTGCTGGTGGCTTATTCCGTTGAAAAACTCATCTGAGAAACGACGGTTTCGTTGATTTGATTTCAGTGCGATCCTGTTTGGGCATTGCTTTACGGGGTTGGGCTTGGCGCCGGGATCAATTTTGCCAGTTTTCTAAGGTTCTGGGCGGTTGCTGCGAGATGGAATTCGTCTCTGGCTCCGCAGGGGCCTCGTAATCGGAGCCGATCCAACTTCAAGATGCGTTTGAGATGGGCAAACAACATCTCGACCTTCTTGCGCAGTTTGCATGAGATTGCATAGTCGATTGTTTGGGCGATCTTGCGGGCGACATCGCGTGATGGTTCGTAAATGGAACGCAAGACTTTTCGCTGAGGTGCCTTTGGGGTGCACTGTGCCTTTAATCCACATGTATCGCAGTCTGACTTTCGTGCGCGATAGCGCATGATACCTTGTTTATCGACGCCGGAACGCGGCACCGCATAGGTTCGCCGGAATTGCCGCAGTTTCTTGCCACCGGGACAAGTATAGGCATCCTCGTCAGCATCATAGGTGAACTGGGCCCGTTGAAAGGTTCCGTCTTTACGCCCGGACTTGTCGATGACGGGAATATGAGGGGCGATACCGCGTCCTTCGACAAGCCAGTCCAGCATAGCTGCAGATCCATAGGCCGTGTCTGCGATCAAACGTTCTGGGTGTAAATTGTAAGATTGTGCCACACGATCAATCATAACACGCGCGGCACCCACTTCAGCCTGGCGAACAGACCGTGTTGCTTCAACGTCAATGATTACAGCATTGTCCGTATCGATCATATAGTTGGCAGAATAAGCGAAATAGGCAGGCCCTTTGCGTGCCGCAGTCCATTGGGATGCCGGATCACAATGGGATGTAAACTTGGGCCGAACCGCAGTGGCAGCACCAAAAGCTGCATCATCAAGTGTTTCCAGATATTCACGCACAGCACGCGGCGCGTCATCTGGATCAATCTTGTTCGGTTCCCATTCTTCTTTCGATGTGGAGTTCTGCCGATTGGTATCGGCTTCGATCAAACTGGCATCGACAGCCAGACGCCGGCCACTGACCAAACCCTCTGTGATGCAGCGGGCAACAACTGTCTCAAACACATGCCGTAACAGGTCGCTATCGCGGAACCGACCGTGACGGTTCTTGGAAAAGGTTGAGTGGTCGGGAACAGGATCAGCCAAATCCAAACGGCAAAACCAACGGTAGGCCAGGTTCAAATGAACTTCTTCGCACAGCCGTCGTTCAGAACGAATGCCCATGCAATAGCCAACCAGCAACATTCGGATCAGAAGCTCAGGGGCAACAGAGGGTCGTCCGGTTGAACTGTAAAATGGGGAAAGGTGAGAGCGAATATCACACAAATTAACAAACCGGTCTATCGACCGTAGTAGGTGATCAGACGGAACGTGCTCCTCAAGACAAAACTCGTAAAACAGCGCCGCTTGAGCTTCCAGACGTCGTCCCATCATGGCAATCAATCTCCCAAATCAATGAGAAAACTGAATCAGCAAAGACTGCCGAGATTAAGGCGAGTTTTTCAACGGAATAATCTGTAGGATTGACGCAGGTTGGGAGGAGATAACCTTGCGCGTCTCTCCCAACTGATATGGATTTATTAACGCTGATTTACAATGACGTCCGTTGCATGGGAGCTATGCGCCACACGCATAGCTCAACTCTGCTACTGCTGCGCACCCTAAAAGTGGTTAAGTGCTGCAACTCGTAGGATAGGAAATCCAGGCACAATTCATTTCTAGTTTTCAGGAAGTTACGGGCCTCACAGGAAAAATTATTCCTCAGCAGGAGTTTTCGGCAACCGGACGTCGGCTCGATCTGTTTGTAATGTCGATTGCTGCCAAGGCTACAAATTTGCGTTGAAGTGTTGCAAATTAGTCAACAAATTATGTCGTTCTGCTGTGGGCAGGAGTTTAAAAACTCCAGTTTTTGGCCTGTTCCAGCAGAAAATCCCGAAACGCGCCGAGTCGGGCGGAATTGCGCAGTTCCGATGAATAGGCGAAGTATGTATCGAAACTCGGAACATCGGTATCCGCCGAGGACATGACGGGAATGAGGCCGGAATCCTCTTCAATCGAATAATCAGGCAACAGCGCCAAACCGGCGCCGCGTTGAACGGCGCGTTTGATGGCCAGGATTGAATTGATTTTCAAAACCGGAGTTCGAGCTTTGCCGGGTGGCATGCCGGCGGTCAGCATCCAGTTGACGTCCGCCAGATAATTTGGGGTTCCATCACCCCAAACAACCAGCCTGTGCTTGTCGAGGTCCTTTACCGAATCCGGAGCGCCAAATCGGTCGATATAGTCCTGGGTGGCAAAAACATGAAAATGCACCGTAAACAATCGCCGTTGAATAATGTCGGGTTGCAGAGGCTGGCGCAATCGGATGGCGCAATCCGCCTGCCGCATGCCGAGATCAAGTTCATCGTTGCTCAATATCAGTTCAACTTGAATCTCGGGATATAGATCGACAAATTCCCGCATTCGGATAGCCAGCCAGGCCGATCCAAGACCAACTGTTGTGGTGACCCTGAGTGGACCTTTGGGAGCGCCTCGAAAATCGCTCAATCTCCCTGCAGCAGCTTCCAACTTGTCGGTGACATCTTCTGCCGCCTTGAACAGGATTTCACCCTGTTCGGTCAGTATGAGTCCACGCGCGTGGCGATGAAACAGCGGCACACCCACTTCTGATTCCAAAGATGAAATCTGGCGACTGATCGCAGATTGGCTGAGATTCAATGTTTCAGACGCATGGGTGAAGCTGCCGGCATTGGCAACTTTGTAAAATATGCGCAATTTGTCCCAATCCATGGGCATAGCTGGTTCCGCCGCTCTTGTGCTAATGCCAATGAGTTGGGCGCAGGCTTGAATCGCTGTCAGAATAAGCAGCTTTTACGGCAGGTCAAAGGCCTGGGTTGATAAAACACCACTTCCCCAAGCCTATTTGACCGAAGCTGAACGGCGCTATGCCAGGTGTTGTTTGAAGAACTCTATGGTTCGATTCCACGAAAGCTCTGCCATGGCTTCGTCATAGCGTGGCGTTGAATCGTTGTGGAAACCGTGATTGGCGCCTTCATAAATATGGGCGGTATAGTTCTTGCCATGCTCTTTCAACGCCGCCTCATAGGCTGGCCAGCCAGCATTCACCCGCTTGTCCAACGCGCCATAGTGCAGCAGCAAAGGCGCCTGTATCCGTGGGACATCTTCCGCCTTGGCCTGTCGTCCATAATAGGGTGCGGACGCCGATAGTTCCGGATAGGCCACAGCCAACGCGTTGCAAACCCCGCCGCCATAACAAAAGCCCACGCAACCCACTTTGCCGGTTGAATCATCCCTTGCTGCCAGGTGTTCGTAGCCGGCAAAAAAGTCGTTCATCAACTTGGCCCGGTCGACGGTCTTTTGCAGTGCCTTGCCTTCCTCATCGTTGCCGGGATACCCGCCAACAGAGGTCAGGCCGTCGGGTGCCAGAGCCATAAATCCGGCTTTAGCCGCTCGCCGCGCGACATCTTTGATATAGGGATTGAGGCCGCGGTTTTCGTGAATCACCAGGACAGCTGGCAATTTTTCAGCAGCGTTGCGGGGCTTTACCAGATAGGCATTTACCATCCCATTTCCGTTCGGTGAATCGTAATCCACATACGTCGCCTTGATGTCAGGATCGTTAAACGACACCTGTTCGGCCATGGCATATTGTGGGCTGAGCATCTTAAGCAGGGCAATTGCTGTCACCCCACCGACGGCAAACTTGCCAGCCCGGTCGAGAAATTCACGTTTCGACATCATGCCGTGAGCGTAATAATCGTAAAGTTCGAGAAGTTCAGGTTCAAAGTCTTTAGCGGTCATGCGTTGCATTTATTTGCTCCCTCTAGAAATGTCCCAATGATCTGAGATTATCGAGCAGTTTTGTATCAAACAAGGTGGTCGCTCGATACTGTGATCATCTGTTACAACATCCTAAGACTCAATCTTCCAAAATTCATGGAGAAGCACCAATGCTCGAACTGCGACCAAATTGCGAATGGTGCGACAGGGACTTGCCTCCAGCATCGCCTGACGCGCGGATCTGCTCCTATGAATGTACTTATTGCGTGAACTGCGTCGAGACGGTGCTTCGCAACGTCTGCCCGACTTGCGGTGGAAACTTTGCTGCAAGGCCCATTCGACCGCAACGCGCATATCGAGAGAACCCGAAGCTCGGTCTGCAACATCAACCGGCTGGAAGTGTGCGCAAAAACAGCAAATACTCAGCTGACGACGTCGCAGATTTCGTCAGCAAATTGCACAACGTTTCTCCAGATCAACGATGATCGGGGGGCAAGGTTGATCCAGGGGCAGGAAGCTATTCTGCAGCCTCAACGGCACTTTCCATTTCGGCGAGATATTTTTCCGCTTCAAGCGCTGCCATGCAGCCCATTCCCGCAGCGGTCACGGCCTGACGGTAAATGTCATCTGTAACGTCACCGGCGGCATAAACACCTGGAATTTCTGTAGCGGTTGAATCAGGGGCGGTCCAAAGATAACCCGACGGTTTCAGTTTCATCTGGTCCTTGAACAGCTCGACCGCCGGAGCATGGCCGATGGCAATGAAAATCCCATCGACGGGCATATCCTGTACGTCGCCGGTCTTGCGGTTGCGAATAACTGCCGATTCAGCCGAAGGCATCAGGCCATCTTTGCCTTTGATTTCAATCAGCTCACTGTCCCAGATAATCTCAACATTTGATTTTTTGAACAGCCGGTCCTGCAATATGCGTTCGGCTCGAAATTCGTCTCGTCGGTGAATGACCGTAACTTTTGATGCAAGACCCGAAAGGTAAAGCGCTTCTTCAACGGCCGTATTGCCACCACCAACCACGATCACATGTTTGTCGCGATAGAAAAACCCGTCGCAGGTGGCGCAGGCAGATACGCCAAAGCCCATAAATTTCTCTTCTGATTCCAAGCCGAGCCATTTGGCTTGCGCGCCAGTACAGATGATGACGCTGTCGGCGGAATAGGTATCTCCGGATTCGGTTTGAAACCGAAACGGGCGAACATTGAGTTCTGCCTTGGTGATGGAATCCGACATGATACGAGCGCCAACATTTTCAGCCTGAGCCAGCATCTGCTCCATCATCCACGGCCCCTGAACCGGGTCTGCGTAGCCAGGATAGTTTTCCACTTCCGTGGTGATTGTCAGTTGGCCACCTTGTTGCATTCCGGCGACCAGAATGGGGTCCAGCATACCGCGGGCAGCATAGATTGCGGCGGTATATCCCGCCGGACCGGATCCGATGATCAGTACTTTGGTATGATGATTGGCCATATTCTGCGCCTTAACAGTTTTATCCAGCCCCATATCTAGTGGCGAGATGGGGGTGGTTACAAGTGTTGCAAGCCTCCATCCCCGGATTTGAACAAACAAGTGAACGAGCTTGATCCGCAAAGCAAGCGAGAAGATTTTAGCAGCCGCGATTGTTTCCATCCCCGCTATGGGATAAACCATGCGCAAATGAGAAGATCGCATCTTCCGGGCTATAGAAGTGAACAATCATGACCAGTTTAAACGATGTAAAAAATTCCGTTTTGGCGAGCTTCGCGGCAGCAGAACCACACTCTGACCCTTACCCATATTTTCTGGTGAGTGATGTAGTGCCTGAAGAAATGTTGGCCGGCTTGCGGGATCTGCCTTTCCCGGCACCCGAATTAGGTGGCGTATCCGGTACCCGCGAAGTGCACAACAAGTCACGCAGTTATTTTGATGCCGACAATTGTCAAAAGTATGATGTTTGCAAATTGCTTGCCGAGGCGTTGCAGAGTGAAGTAGTAGTGGCCGCTGTCCAGTCGAAGTTCAACACCGATCTGAGCGACACTTTTTTGCGCATCGAATATGCACAGGACACAGACGGATTTTGGCTGGAACCGCATACGGATATTGGCGTGAAGTCATTTACAATACTGCTGTATCTGTCGGATGGCGAAGGTCACGATTCGCTTGGGACCAGCATTTATGCCGACAAGGATACACATGTTGGCGAATCTCCCTTTGTCCCCAATCTGGCGATGATATTTGTACCCTCCAATGATACCTGGCACGGTTTTGAACCGCGCCCGCTTCAGGGAATTCGAAAGTCCATCATTATCAATTATGTGACTCAGGACTGGCGGGCACGCGAGCAGCTGGCATTTCCACAAGCCACTGTTCCAGCTGGATTATCGGCCTGAATCAGCGACGTATCGCTTCATTATTTCCGCGCAAATTAACGGCGTTGCGTTGATCGGCGTGCCCATCTGCTTGTCAAAGCCCTGCGATATATCCTGAACCAGGTCTGCAGCTTCCAGTGCATCAAGAAAGCGGTGCATCTTTTTGTGCAGATCGTCGGGGCGAAATACGTGCACGGGACACCCGCAGACCAGGGCTTCTGACACCATATTGTGACTGTCGCCTGTAACGATGAGACGGTCGCACCAGGCCAACATTTCCAAATACGGGTTTGCCCCACCGCTTTCTTCACCCGACCACAAGGTGGAATCATACGGTTCTAACGACTGCTGCACCGATTTCAGTAAGGATTGTGGCGTTCTGCGTGAGCTGGTCACCAGAACGTTGGTACCGGTCGGCAACAATTGCAGAGCCGACATAAGGCGCTGACGCGACCCTTCAGACCAGCTGACAGATTTTGTATTTCCACCAAGAATGAGGCCGACATTGGGTGAAGCAAATTCGGCAAACCGTATCGCAGCAGTTTTCCGGGCAGCATCCAGTTTTTCGGCGGTGAAGGCGTGCGGGGATGTTTCAGTTGATATGCTGTTGGGCTTCGATAACTGATCGTGCTGCGGTGCCCAGATCATGTCGGCGACGTCGTGATGCATTGTCGGATCTTTTAGAAACACCGCAAAACACTTACGTCCCCGACGCTTTTTTAATGCTCGCATGTAAGGAACAGTGCGTCGTCCCGAAGCAATAATAATGTCTGCATCCGTACTCATCAATGTGGACTGCCGGTCAACTGCCGACAATGGCATATAGGGCAGGGGGAGTGATGTCAGCCAGCCGGGGGTGACCACTGTTTCTGAAATCCTGGTGGCACTTGTTAAAGCTGACGCTACACCTCGACACTGCATCAGGTCGCCAATCTTGCCGTCTGTCAGAATTAGAATTTTTAATTCAGGTTTTGTCACGGGCTTGGAATTTCTGTTTCAACGGGCACCGAATAACCGGCGATAACGGCGGGCCGTGCTGCGATTGTACGATACCAGCGCAATACATTGGGGAATGCATTCAAGGTGATCTTTTGAAACTCAAATCGTGCAACCCACGGCCAAATTGCCATATCGGCGATGGAATACTCACCGGCCACAAAATTGCGCCCGACCAATTGCCCGTCCAACACACCGTACAATCGTTGCGCCTCTTCTCCAAAGCGGCTTTCAGCATAGTCTGAACGACCGGGGTTGAAATGCAAGAAATGATGCGCTTGACCCAGCATCGGGGCGAAGCCGCCTGTTTGCCAGTTCAGCCATTCCAGAGCCTGCCAGTGGTGGTGAGGATCTTTCGGCAGAAACCTGCCGGACTTTGTTGCCAAATAGTGCAGTATCGCACCAGACTCCATCAACGAAATCCCGGTGTCGTGATCAACGATGGCGGGAATCTTGTTGTTTGGAGAAATCTTCAGGAAATCAGCCCGGAACTGCTCATTGTTCATGATGTCGACGGAGTTGACCTGATAGTTCAGCTCCATCTCTTCCAGTGCGATGGAGACCTTGCGGCCATTTGGCGTACCAAAGGTGTAGAGGTCGATCATAGCGCGTTCTGGGACCGTTCAGGATTAAACGTACTGCACTTTCAAAATTTCATAGGCTCGAGCACCGCCCGGGGCAGCTACTTCAACACTGTCGCCTTCTTCCTTGCCAATCAGTGCGCGGGCAATCGGGCTGGAGATCGAGATCTTGCCGGAGCTTACATCGGCTTCCTGATCCCCGACAATCTGATAATGTTTCTCTTCGTCGGTCTCTTCATCAACCAGCCTCACGGTTGCACCAAATTTGACGGTGTCACCGGACATTTTCGAGATGTCGATCACTTCGGCGCGGGCGACAATGTCTTCCAGCTCCATGATGCGGCCTTCATTGTGGCTCTGCTGCTCCTTGGCAGCGTGATATTCGGCATTTTCCGACAAGTCGCCATGTTCGCGGGCTTCTGCAATCGCGTTTACGATGCGATGCCTGTCTTCAGACTGGCGGCGTTTCAATTCTATTTCCAGCGCGGCAAATCCGGGCTGGGTCATGGGAACCTTTTCCATTGTGGCTCCTCCTTGGTTATACACTAATGTTCGGATGCGGCGTGAACCACAGGTCCGATGGTTGTGATTTTCGATTTTTCGCGGCGGCGTTGATGTTAGATCATCCGTCGACTTCGGTGCTTATTATATGGGGCAGCGATTCAGGCCGTCAAGGTGGATTTATGTCCCGGTCAATCGGTTGAACTTGTTAAGGCTGATGTTGGAACCACAGGCAACAATGCCAATATTTCGCCCCGCAAGCTGTTGCTTCAACCGACCAGTCACGGCCGCAGTTGTCGCAGCGCAGGCCGGTTCAGCAATGATTTTTAATCCGTCATAGAGCAACTTCATTGCGTCGCGAAGTTCGTCGTCTTCCAGCCGAACAATTTCACTGACATTTTGCCGTGTAATCGCAAAACTGTTTGGTCGCGCCATCGGTGCACCAAGAGAATCGGCAATCGTGTCCACGGATTCGAGTTCGACCGCTTCGCCTTTCTGAAAGCTTTGATACATGCTGTCTGCCCCGAAAGGTTCGATGCCAATGATATGGCAGTCCGGGTGGATCAGCTTTATTGCTGTCGACATGCCTGAAATAAAGCCACCACCGCCGACCGGGATGACTGCAACTTCCAGGTCTGAGCGGCTGCGGGCAAACTCCAGGCCGCAGGTTGTAGCGCCGAGTGTCATATAGGGGCTTTCGAAAGGATGCAGCATGGTGCGACCCTCCCTTTCCACCAGCCGGTCAGTTTCAACAAATGCGTCTTCGACATTTTTGACCAGCATCACCTCAGCGCCCAAAGCCTTACAACCATCAACCCGGATCTTGTCGGCCGTATCCGGCATCACAACTTTGGCAGAAATGCCGGCTTGATGAGCACCCCAGGAGACGGCAAGGGCATGATTCCCGGCAGATACGGCTGTGACTCCGGCGGCTCGTTGATCTGCGGTCAGGGCATCGACCGCCAGCAACACGCCGCGGGCCTTGAAGGATCCAGCCTGCTGGAAAAGCTCCATCTTCATGTGCACCTGTGCGCCATCACCCGGCAGGTGCGGAGTTAGACGGTCCGAATTCAGCGTCAGCGTTGGCGTCGCAACAATGCGGCCGGCAAGGGTCTTGGCGGCGTTTTCGATTTCAGCAAGGGTTGGGGCAGCAATCACAGCATCATCCAAATGGGTGCAAAGGCGCAGTGATAACAGGATTTTCGTCGGGCACAAATATCTTGTTAACGGTTTGGAAGTTTCCCGGCTATCATGGCGCGTTCGAACCGGGCCCGATGGTGTTAAGTCAACACCTTGTTCATCATCACTGTCGCACCTTTGCGTCCGGTCTCAATCCAGCCAAGACGTTGATACAGCCGTTGGGTGGCCGTCATGTCGGCATGGGTATTCAATCTCATCTCGGAAAACCCCTGTTGGAGGGCTTCGCGTTCGCCATGCTCAATCAGCGCCCGCCCAAGACCTTTGCCGCCATGATCAGGATGTACTGCGAGATTGGCCAGTTTCATGAACCCGTCACCGACAACCAGAACCAATACGCCGATTGTTGATCCATTCAGATCCAGTACCCAAACTTGATTGGTGATGATGTCCTCATCCAGCCCGGCAGACACCGGTGGCAGATCGGCAATTGAGCGTGAATAAATTTCATAGGCTGCATCGATACAGGCAACAATCTGCGGCACATCTTCCGGTATGGCTTTGCGAATTGTCGGTTCTGTCATTGTAGCGCAACGACCCTATGCCGCATCTCCAAAATAGTCCTGCAAGGGACTGACTGTAATCTCGCCTTTGATCATCGCTTCGATGGCGTCGGTTGCTGCGATACTGCCAGCAATCGTGGTGTAGTAGGGCACCTTGTTCATCAGTGCTGCCTGTCGCAGGGAGCGCGAGTCGCTCAACGCCTGCTGGCCTTCGGTAGTGTTGAATATGAGGTCCACCTGACGGTTGCGAATGGCATCTTCAATGTGGGGACGACCTTCCAGAACTTTGTTGACCCGTTCACAGGCCACACCATGTTCTGCAAGATGGCGTTGGGTACCACCCGTTGCCAGAATGGCGAAGCCGAGATTTTGAAGCTTGCGGGCACTTTCAAGAATGCGCGCCTTGTCGTCACCTTTGACAGATATGAAGATTGTTCCCTCACGCGGCAGGTCGTTGGATGCGCCCAACTGAGCCTTGGCAAAGGCCATTGCATAGTCCCGGTCGAGCCCCATAACTTCACCAGTGGAACGCATTTCCGGGCCCAGCAGCGTATCGACGCCAGGGAAACGGGCAAACGGGAAGACAGCTTCCTTGACCGCAACATGGTTCAGGTCACGCGCGTTGGGTCGGGTTGGCAGCAATGTATCAAGCTTTTCACCGGCCATGATGCGGGCCGCATTTCTGGCAATCGGCACGCCGATGGTTTTTGCAACAAACGGAACCGTCCGCGAAGCTCTTGGATTGACTTCAAGCACATAAATGACGTCGTCCTTGATCGCATACTGCACGTTCATCAGCCCAACCACGTCCAATGCCAATGCCATGGCCGAAGTCTGCCGTTCCAACTCGTCAAGCATTGATGAACTCAACGAGTGGGTTGGCAAAGAACAGGCCGAATCTCCTGAATGGATTCCAGCTTCCTCGATATGTTCCATGATGCCGCAAACATAGGTCGTTGTGCCATCGCTGAGGCAATCAACATCGACCTCAATGGCGTTGGTTAAATAGCTGTCGATCAGCACCGGTGTATCGCCGGAAACCACCACGGCTTCGGTGATGTAGCGCTCAAACTGCGCGTCATCGCGCACGATTTCCATTGCCCGACCGCCCAGAACATATGACGGCCGAATGACAACGGGATAGCCGACTTCGGCAACAATTTCGCGCGCCTGTTCGACCGAACGTGCAATGCCGTTAACTGGCTGTTTCAGATTCAGCTGGTTGAGAAACTTCTGGAACCGGTCGCGGTCTTCGGCCAGATCGATTTTGTCTGGCGACGTACCCAAAATGGGCACACCGGCTTCTTCGAGGAAATTTGCCAGACCCAATGGCGTCTGGCCGCCAAACTGCACGATGACACCAAGAAACTCTCCCTTGGATTGTTCCGTGCGGATGATTTCGAGCACGTCTTCGGCGGTCAGAGGCTCAAAATACAGCCGGTCTGACGTGTCATAATCCGTCGACACTGTTTCTGGATTGCAGTTGACCATGATTGACTCGAAGCCGGCATCGGCCAAAGCAAAAGCCGCATGACAGCAGCAATAATCAAATTCGATGCCTTGCCCGATACGATTTGGCCCGCCACCCAGGATCATCACCTTTTTGGCGTCAGAAATGCCAGCTTCGTTCTGCAACTCGCCAGCAAACGGTGTTTCATAGCTGGAATACATATAAGCCGTGGGTGAAGCGAATTCTGCCGCACAGGTATCGATCCGTTTGTAAACTGGGTGAATGTCGAGCGTGGCCCGCATTTCAGCAACGTCTTTTGCCTTGCAGTCAGAAAGGTGGGCAAGTCGGGCATCGGAAAAGCCCATGGCTTTCAAGGCCCGCATATTGGCGGCATCTTTGGGTAGTCCATGAGCAGCTACGCGGGATTCCATGTCGATAATCGCCTGCATCTGTTCAAGAAACCACGGATCAATGCGGCAAAATGCGTGTATTTCCTCAAGGCTTGTTCCAACCCGCATGGCCTGCGCCACTTTCAACAGGCGATCCGGTTTTGGAGTTCCCAGGGCTGCGCGGATAGCGTTGCGATTTTCCTTGCGACCTTCTTCGGTCTCGGCTTTTGAATCGAAACCATCAATCCAGAGTTCATCGAGGCCGCTCAGTCCGGTTTCCAGCCCCCGTAGGGCCTTCTGGAAACTTTCTGCAAAGGTCCGGCCAATGGCCATCACCTCACCAACCGATTTCATCGAGGTGGTCAGCGTATCGGAAGCCGTGCCAAATTTTTCAAACGCAAAACGCGGAATTTTGGTGACTACATAGTCGATACTTGGCTCAAACGAGGCCGGCGTCGCACCACCGGTAATGTCGTTTTCCAACTCGTCCAGCGTGTAACCCACTGCCAAACGCGCTGCTACCTTGGCGATGGGAAACCCGGTCGCCTTTGAGGCCAGTGCAGATGACCGCGACACACGCGGGTTCATTTCGATAACCACGAGCCGTCCGTCGGCGGGGTTAACCGCGAATTGTACGTTGGAGCCACCGGTTTCAACGCCAATCTCCCGCAGCACAGCAATGCTGGCATTGCGCATCATCTGATATTCTTTGTCGGTCAGTGTCAGGGCTGGGGCAACGGTGATGGAGTCGCCGGTATGCACACCCATCGGGTCAACGTTTTCAATGGAACAGACAATGATGCAGTTATCAGCCTTGTCTCGCACCACTTCCATTTCGAACTCTTTCCAGCCCAAAACGGATTCTTCCACCAGCACTTCGTTGGTTGGTGATGCCTCTACGCCCGAAAGCACGATTTCATACAGTTCGTCCAGCGTGTAGGCGATTCCTCCACCTTGACCACCCATCGTAAATGACGGGCGTACAATGGCCGGAAGACCTGTGGTCTCAAACGCGTCCAGCGCCTGCATTTGGGCGGTGATTCTGTGGCGTTCCCGGCGAAACTGCTCACCGGCGTCCCAGGATTTTTGCAGATTGTCCCGATCGGATTTCTGGGCGAAATGCTGCTTTTGGTCAGCCGCGAACTGTTTTTTCAAATCGGTGGTATTTACAAATGCCGAGGCAGGGGTTGCCAAGCCAATCTTATCCATTGCTGTGCGAAACAGATCCCGGTCTTCCGCCTTGTCGATGGCCTTTGCATCGGCACCGATCATCTCGACGCCATGCTTTTCCAATACCCCCATACGCTCCAGAGAAAGGGCAGTGTTCAATGCCGTTTGGCCACCCATGGTTGGCAGCAGAACCAGTTTTTCATCAGGAAAATCGGCCCGTTCTTTTTCAATAATCTTGGCAACAATTTCAGGGGTGATCGGTTCTATATATGTCGCGTCGGCCAGTTCCGGATCGGTCATGATGGTGGCCGGATTGGAATTGACCAAAACAATCCTATACCCCTCGGCCCGAAGTGCTTTGCAGGCCTGCGTGCCGGAATAGTCAAATTCACAAGCCTGACCGATGACAATGGGGCCAGCCCCGATTATGAGAATGGCATCGATGTCTTGTCTTTTTGGCATTTTTCGGGCCCTGGCTGGCTAGTTTTGACCTGCTCTGTTCCCGCGCGGAATCCCGTCCAGTAAAACGCCGGAGCTCAGAGCAAAATGTCGTGGCTAAGGCGTCTCTATAGGGGAAGCAGGACAACCGCGAAACCCCAAGAATCAGCATTTTCGTGGATGAAGGGGTTGCAACTCCAATGATTGGCATTTCGATCATTGCCAGTTGCTCCGCTTGCCGAGAGATTCCGCTTCAATATGGGTCGGACAATTGATGGATTTGTTGATAAAATTGCAATCCTGTTCATTTATTCGCCAAGCATGCTGCTTGCGTGGAGGATTTCCGCGCCTTAATGTCTTCACATATAATGGGCAACCAGATGCCGTAATCCAAGCACAGAGGAATCGCCATGCGCTGGCGCGGACGCAAGGAAAGTTCTAACATTGAAGACGTTCGCGACGGCGGCAGCGGCGGCGGTTTTGGCAGATCCAACAGGCGCGGCGGTAGCGGAGGCGGATTTCGCTTGCCCGGCGGTTTGGGCCGCGGACGATCCGGTGGCCGGGGAGGTCCTGTTCGACGCGCGGGCGGTGGTGGATTTGGTACGATAATCATTATCGTTATTCTGTTCTTTGTGCTGAAATCCTGCGGCATCAATCCGCTCGACATGCTGACCGGCGGTGGCGGCGGCAGCCTGGTGCCAAAACAGCAGGATCAAACAGCTCGCCCAACTCCGATGCCGCAACCGCGGACCGACAGCGGCCGGACAACAAGTTCTGATGAAATGAAACAATTTGTCGGGGTGGTTCTGGCTGAAACAGAAAATGTCTGGCACGGCATTTTTCAACAGGAAGGACGCGAATATCCCGAACCCAAACTGGTTTTGTTTTCCCGCAGCATCCGTTCGGCCTGTGGACAGGCCAGTTCGGCAACAGGCCCGTTCTATTGTCCCGGCGACAGTAAGGTCTATCTGGACACTTCATTTTTCCAGACGCTGTCACGCCAGTTCGACGCAAGTGGTGATTTCGCCAACGCCTATGTGATTGCCCACGAAGTTGGACATCACGTGCAAAACGTCATTGGAGTCCTGCCGCGATTCAATCAGCTTCGCCGTTCCTTGAGCAAAGCAGAAGCCAATCAGATGTCCATTCGCGTGGAATTACAGGCGGATTGTTTTGCCGGGATCTGGGCGCATTTCACCGATCAGAAAGGTTTGCTTGAAAAGGGTGACCTGGAGGAGGCATTAAACGCCGCCACGCAAATTGGTGACGATGCCATTCAAAAACGCACCCAGGGCTATGTTGTGCCCGAAAGTTTCAATCACGGAACCTCCGAGCAGCGCAAAGCGTGGTTCTATCGCGGTTTTGAAACCGGCAAACTTGGCGAATGCAATACGCGGGTATTTGAAGGTTATTGAATACAAACAACCGGAACTGTCGGAAATCGCCGATCAGGCCCGTTCTTCCAACAGTTCTTCACCCTTGGCCTGCTTGATCAGATTGAGGAAGCGCCGGAATAGATAGTGACTGTCCTGTGGTCCGGGGCTTGCTTCTGGGTGGTGCTGGACGCTGAATACCGGCTTGCCGGTCAGGCTCAAGCCACAATTGGTGCCGTCAAACAGACTGATATGAGTTTCTTCAACACCTTCCGGCAGGCTGTCACTATCAACGGCAAAACCATGATTCATTGAAACAATTTCAACTTTCCCCGTAGTGTGGTCTTTGACGGGATGGTTGGCTCCATGGTGGCCCTGATGCATTTTTATGGTGGTGGCTCCAAGAGCCAGAGCCAACATCTGATGTCCCAGGCAGATGCCAAACACCGGCAATCCGCTGTCGACCAGTTCGCGGATCTGCTGAACCGAATATTCCCCCGTCGCTGCCGGATCGCCGGGGCCGTTCGACAGGAAAATCCCGTCTGGTTTTAAGGCAAGAATTTCTTCGGCCGTTGCCGTGGCCGGAACAACTGTCACTTTGCAGTCCAGACCGGTAAACAGGCGCAGAATATTGCGTTTCACGCCAAAATCCATGGCAACAATGTGGTGTGCGTGAGTGTGGTTTTCGCTGTAGCCCTCGTTCCATAGCCAGGGTTTTTGGGACCATTGGCCAGTCTTCTGGGACGTAACGCTTGGTGCCAGGTCCATGCCTTCCAGGCCGGCCCAATTGGCGGCACGTTGCTTGAGCGCGTCAATGTCAAAGTTTCCATCCGGGTCATGAGCAATAACGGCGTTCGCCAGCCCACTTTCGCGGATATGGGCGGTCAGCGCGCGGGTGTCGATGTCGCACAGAGCAATGATATTTCGCACCGCCAGCCAATCGTTGAAGTGTTTTGCAGAGCGATAGTTGGACGGATTAGTAATCGGCATCTTAAAGACCGCACCTGCCACCCCGGTTGGCGCGCCCATATCCAGGGTTTCCACATCTTCTTCATTGGCCCCGACATTGCCAATATGTGGAAAAGTAAAAGTGACAATCTGTCCGGCATAGGATGGGTCGGTGAGGATCTCCTGATAGCCGGTAATGGCGGTATTGAAGCAGACTTCAGCTTCTGCGATTCCGGTCGCACCGGCACCTGTGCCTTCAATGACGGTACCGTCGGCAAGTATCAGTAATGCCGTGGGTTTTGTCTGTGTCCAGGGAGCAGGAGTGGATTGGCTCATGATCGGAATTCCAATTGATTCGTAACTATTGCCGATCTCGGCAGCGGATAACCAGTCGCCCTTAAACAGGGCAGCCATGCAATGTTTGCGCATCATCCATGCTTGATCTTGCGCTGTATAGCACCCATTTTGCGGATACCAAGCCCCACATGGAAATTGCATGTTGAAAGACGCCTTGATAGTGTGGGCGATCTGAAACGGCTGTTCATCAAGGTGGCGAGAGTCATCACAGGAGACAAAAGATGCGTACACGTCTGGTAGACGGCATGAAAGACGCAATGAAATCAGGAGAAAAGCGCAAGCTTTCCACCCTGAGGTTGATCAATGCTGCAATCAAGGACCGTGACATCAATGCACGTGGTGCGGGCAAAGAACGGGTTTCTGATGAAGAAATTCTCGGAATCCTGTCGAAAATGATCAAACAGCGCGAAGAATCCGCGCGTCTCTATGAAGAAGGCAACCGTTTGGAACTTGCCGCGCAGGAACGCGAGGAAATGGAAATTATTCGCGAATACCTGCCCAAACAGATGGATGCCGACGAAGTGCGCAGCGCCTGCACCAAGATCGTCTCAGAAGTCGGTGGCGAAAGCCTGCGTGACATGGGCAAATGCATGAATGCGATCAAACAACGCTATCCTGGCAAGCTGGACGTTGGTCAGGCCAGCAAGGTCGTCAAGGAACTGCTCGGCTGATAGTCGCTTTACGGCACCTTGCCTGTGAAAAACGGGCACGGTTGCCAAACTGACTCGCGCTGATCTGTCATCACTCCTATATCTGGTGAGAAACCGGAGCCCAACATGCGCTTTTCGCCTTCATTTCTTGAAGAAATACGCGATCGTATCCCGATAGCGGATATTGTCGGGCGACGAGTCACGTTTGATCGCAAGAAATCCAACCAATCAAAAGGGGATTTCTGGGCCTGTTGTCCGTTTCATGGCGAAAAATCCCCGTCCTTCCACTGCGAAAACCAAAAGGGTCGTTACCATTGCTTTGGGTGTGGTGCTTCCGGGGATCATTTTCGGTTCCTGACTGAACTGGATGGGATCAGTTTCCCCGAAGCGGTGGAACGTTTGGCCGATGAGGCCGGAGTCGCCATGCCTGCAGTTGACCCTCGTGCGATGGAGCGGGAGCAAAAAAAGGCTACCTTATATGACGTGATGGAGTTGGCGGTCGGTTTCTTTCGAGATCAGCTGCAAACCGCAGAAGGTGCCAAAGCCCGGGCCTATCTGCGCGACCGGCGGTTGCCATCTTCTGTGCAAAACGAATTCCAGATGGGCTATGCTCCCGAAAGCCGAAATGCGCTGAAGCAATATTTGGTTTCAAAGGGCATCGATCAGCAGCGAATAGAAGCTTGCGGTTTGGTGGTGCACGGTCCCGATATCTCCGTATCCTATGATCGTTTTCGCGATCGCATCATGTTTCCCATACTTGATGCGCGCTCGCGCCCCATTGCATTTGGAGGGCGCGCCCTGTCGGCAGATGTACCTGCCAAATACCTCAACTCGCCCGAAACCGATTTATTCTCCAAATCCAACATCCTGTATAATTATGCCAAAGCTCGAAAGGCGGTGGAACGGGGCGGCAACCTGATCGTCTGTGAAGGCTATATGGACGTGATCGCGCTTCATGCGGCTGGTTTTGAGACCGGTGTTGCACCGCTTGGGACGGCGCTTACCGAACCGCAAATCGAGCTGGCCTGGCGGGTTGGCGGCGAGCCAGTTCTTTGTTTTGACGGCGACGAAGCCGGTTTGCGGGCTGCGTTTCGAAGCATCGATACAGCACTTGCGGGCTTAAAACCCGGGCGTTCCCTGCGCTTTGCCCTGTTGCCGCAGGGTGAAGATCCCGATGATCTGATTGGCCGTGCCGGTCCGGAGGCATTCCAGCAGGTGCTCGATTCGGCGCGCCCGTTGGCTGATATGCTGTGGCGTCGGGAAACCGATGGACAGGTTTTCGATACCCCGGAAAAACGCGCCGAATTGGAGCGCACAGTGTTTGCGGTAATCAGCCAGATCGGTGAAGAAAACGTCAAACGCCATTACCAGCAGGACATGCGGGATCGCCTTGCGAGTTTTTTCGGTACGGTGGAAGGCCAGCAACGCGGTCAACACACATCTTCCGGTGCCGGGTCACGCAAAGCAGCTTCGCGGCAGAGATTTGCCGTATCCGACAGTTTGATGAATTCTTCTCTGGTCAAATCAGGGCCAGCGGCAGCACCGCCCCCTTTGCGAGAATGCGCGCTGTTGGTGTCGGTTCTCAATCATCCGGCCATTGGCATTGCTCATTTTGACCAGTTTGCAGCTTTGGAAGTTGAGCACCCGGTATTGAAAAAAGTGCACGCCGCCTTGTTGAATGTTTTTGCCGAGGCTGGCGAAAGAGATGAGCAACCATCTCTGGAAGAGGTTAAGCGCAGCATCGAAGATCAGGGGTTTGCCGGGGAAATGGGGCTCTTGGAAAGCCAGGTGCGAAATAATCGCATTTGGCAATGCCTGCCTGAGGCGGCATTTGAAGATGCTGTTGAAGGTTGGTTACAGGCCCTGTCACTGTATGAGCGCAACCGCAGCCTGAAACAGGAATTGCGGGCGGCAGAGCGTGCCTGCAACGAAATCGGCGATGAGGCGAGTTTTTATCGCATGGCTGATGTCCAGGCGGAAATTGCCCGCGAGGAAGGCACTGAGGCGCTAATTGAAGGATTCGGTCTGCCTTCGGGCCGTGCAGCTCGTTCTTTTTAGCCTTTTTCCTCTGGAAATAGGGTGATTTAGACCTAACTTAGGATGTGTGATGAGAAAGCGGGCTTGCGACTTTTGCGGTTTCGCGTCATAAGCCAATTAACACCTGTCATCCAATCGAGCCAAAAGAGCTGCGATCTGACTGAAGAAGTCCGACAGGGTTAATCAGGAATTAACAGCGTGCGGGTAATATCCGCGCGAAAAATCTGCTGGCCGAATCGGCAAAATAAAAAATGTTTTTTGCATTTTTTTTGCTGAACCGGTCGCTCAAATTCAGGCCCGACATTTACTCAGGCCCCGCTGGTTAAGAGAGATCCCTATGGCAAAAGCCGCTACAGCAAAAAAAGCGACTGCTGACACATCCGAACAAACTGCCGACCGCCCGTTACTCGATCTGAATAATGATGCCGTGAAGAAAATGATCCGGGCCGCAAAGAAACGCGGCGTCGTGACCGTTGATCAGCTCAATGCTGTGATGCCTTCCGAAGAAGTCAGTCCCGACCAGATTGAAGACACCATGTCGATGTTGTCTGAAATGGGCATCAATGTGGTTGAAGAGGAAGAATCGGAAGAGCCAGCCGAAGAGGCTTCCACAGAGATTGTCGAGGCCGGCAAAAAGGCGCTGGCCACGGTTGCCAAGAAAGAACCGACTGACCGCACCGATGACCCGGTCCGTATGTATTTGCGTGAAATGGGATCGGTTGAATTGCTGTCCCGCGAAGGTGAGATCGCGATTGCCAAGCGCATTGAAGCTGGTCGTGAAACCATGATTGCCGGTCTGTGCGAAAGCCCGCTGACCTTCCAGGCCATTATTATCTGGCGCGATGAACTGCTCGAAGAAAATATTCTGCTCCGCGACATTATTGATCTGGAGGCCACCTATGCTGGTCCGGATGCCAAGCAGAACGTGCCGGTCAACCCGAACGCACCCGCATCAGTTGCCGAAGCGGTCCGTCAGGGATCGGGC